>Ga0209437_100002_pt1 | contig 1574801 bp, 1389 predicted proteins | sample AraplaL_Cvi_mTSA_FD_184266 | JGI IMG/M metagenome (GOLD analysis project Ga0209437, IMG submission 184266) | Arabidopsis root microbial communities from the University of North Carolina, USA - plate scrape CL_Cvi_mTSA (SPAdes) (version 2) | ecosystem: Host-associated > Plants > Roots >...
TTGCTAAAGGCTACTACGGCGCTCGCTCGCGCGTATTCCGTGTTGCCAAGCAAGCGGTAATCAAGGCAGGCCAATACGCCTACCGTGACCGTCGTCAGAAAAAACGTCAGTTCCGCGCTCTGTGGATTGCTCGTATCAACGCTGGTGCTCGTAATAACGGCCTGTCGTACAGCCGTCTGATCGCTGGCCTGAAAAAGGCGTCCATCGAGATCGACCGTAAGGTTCTGGCTGATCTGGCAGTGAACGAAAAAGCGGCGTTTGCTGCGATTGTCGAGAAAGCTAAAGCCACCTTGGCTTAAGTACCCCCGACAGTCATCCGGGCTCACCTTTCGTGAGCCCAGATGTTAAACGTCATAAATAGGGGAAGAGCCTTCAAGCTCTTCCCCTATTTTGTATCTGGAGTCTGTACATGGAAAACCTGGATGCGCTGGTTTCTCAAGCACTTGAGGCCGTGCAACACGCTGAAGACATCAATGCCCTGGAACAGATCCGGGTTCACTTCCTTGGCAAGAAGGGCGAGCTGACTCAGGTGATGAAGACCCTGGGCAACCTGCCTGCCGAAGAGCGTCCGCAAGTCGGTGCGCTGATCAACGTTGCCAAGGAGCGTGTAACAGAGGTTCTCAATGCTCGCAAAGCGGCTTTCGAGGAGGCGGAACTCAGCGCCAAGCTCGCCGCCGAGTGCATTGACGTCACTCTGCCGGGCCGTGGCCAGACCTCGGGCGGTCTGCACCCGATTACGCGGACCCTGGAGCGTATCGAACAGTTCTTCACTCATATTGGCTACGGCATCGCCGAAGGCCCTGAGGTTGAAGACGACTATCACAACTTTGAAGCGCTCAACATCCCAGGCCACCACCCGGCCCGGTCGATGCACGACACCTTCTATTTCAACGCGAACATGTTGTTGCGCACCCACACCTCGCCGGTACAGGTCCGCACCATGGAGTCGCAGCAGCCGCCGATTCGCATTGTCTGCCCAGGCCGTGTGTACCGTAGCGACTCCGATATCACTCACTCGCCGATGTTTCACCAGGTCGAAGGCCTGCTGGTCGATCGCGATATCAATTTCGCCGACCTGAAGGGCACGATCGAAGAGTTCCTGCGGGTGTTCTTCGAGAAGGAACTGGCGGTGCGTTTCCGTCCTTCGTACTTCCCGTTCACCGAGCCTTCCGCCGAAGTCGATATGGAATGCGTGATGTGCAGCGGTAAAGGCTGCCGGGTCTGCAAGCAGACTGGCTGGCTGGAAGTCATGGGATGCGGCATGGTTCATCCGAACGTGCTGCGTATGTCCGGGATCGATCCGGAAGAGTTCCAGGGCTTTGCCTTCGGCATGGGCGCCGAGCGTCTGGCCATGCTGCGTTACGGTGTCAATGACTTGCGCCTGTTCTTCGACAACGACTTGCGGTTCCTTGCGCAATTTCGCTAGTCGCGCGTCCGTAACGAATCTATTAGGAGAGCAGGATGAAATTCAGTGAACAATGGCTGCGCGGCTGGGTTAGCCCGCAGGTAAGTCGTGACGAGCTGGTAGCTCGTCTATCGATGGCCGGTCTTGAGGTCGACAGCGTAACGCCGGCCGCCGGTGATTTCAGTGGCGTGGTAGTGGGCGAGGTGTTGAGCACCGAGCAGCACCCGGATGCCGACAAGCTGCGCGTTTGCCAGGTCAGCAATGGTTCGGAGACCTTCCAGGTTGTCTGCGGCGCGCCGAACGTGCGCCCGGGCCTGAAGGTTCCGTTCGCCATGATCGGCGCCCAGCTGCCGGGTGACTTCAAGATCAAGAAGGCCAAGCTGCGTGGTGTGGAATCCAACGGCATGCTGTGCTCCCAGGCTGAGCTGCAAATCGGTGAGGGCAATGACGGCCTCATGGAGTTGCCGGTCGATGCGCCAGTGGGTGAGGACGTTCGTACCTACCTGAGCCTGGACGATGCCAGTATCGAGGTCGACCTGACCCCTAACCGTGGGGACTGCCTGTCCCTGGCCGGCATGGCCCGTGAAGTGGGGGCCTTGTACGCGGCCAAGGTGCAGCGTCCGGAAGTGCCGGCGATTCCTGCGGCGCATGACGAAGTGCGTCCAGTGGACGTGCTGGCTCCGGCTGCCTGCCCACGTTACCTGGGGCGTGTCGTCCGCAATGTCGACCTGTCCAAGCCTACTCCGCTGTGGATGGTCGAGCGCCTGCGTCGCGCCGATGTACGCAGTATTGATGCTGCAGTGGACATCACCAACTACGTGATGCTCGAACTGGGCCAGCCGCTGCATGCCTTCGATCTTGCCGAGATCAATGGCGGCATTCGTGTACGAATGGCTGAAGAGGGCGAGAAGCTGGTGCTGCTCGACGGTCAGGAAGTGACCCTGCGCAGCGATACCCTGGTGATTGCCGACCATACCCGAGCCTTGGCGATTGCCGGCGTGATGGGGGGGGAGCACAGTGGTGTCACCGCCAATACCCGTGACGTCTTTCTGGAAAGTGCCTTCTTCGACCAGATCGCGGTTGCTGGCAAGGCACGTTCCTATGGCTTGCATACCGATGCTTCCCATCGCTATGAGCGTGGTGTGGACTGGCAGCTTGCTCGCGAAGCCATGGAGCGGGCTACTGGCTTGCTGCTGGAAATCACGGGCGGCGACGCGGGGCCGATCATTGAAACGCTCAGCGAGCAGCATCTGCCATCTGTTGCGCCTGTCACCTTGCGTGCTGAACGCATCACTCAGATGCTGGGCATGGAAATCGACGGTCCCGAGGTAGAGCGTTTGCTCACCGCCCTTGGCCTGACTGTAACTGCCGATGGGGCAGGGCAGTGGCGTGTTGAGGTGCCGAGCCATCGCTTCGATATCAGTCTTGAGGTTGACTTGATCGAAGAGCTGGCACGTCTTTATGGGTACAACCGTCTTCCGGTTCGCTATCCGCAGGCTCGTCTGGCGCCTCAGGCCAAGGCCGAGGCCGAGGGTGACCTGCCTGCTCTGCGTCGCTTGCTGGTTGCTCGTGGCTATCAGGAAGCGATCACCTACAGCTTCATCGATCCGAAGCTGTTCGAACTGTTCAACCCAGGCGTTGAACCGCTGTTGCTGGCCAATCCGATTTCGGCCGACATGGCAGCCATGCGTTCCTCTCTGTGGCCGGGCCTGGTCAAGGCGCTTCAGCACAACCTGAACCGTCAGCAGGATCGTGTCCGCATGTTTGAAAGCGGCCTGCGTTTTGTTGGCCAGCTGGAAGGTTTGAAGCAGCAGCCGATGCTGGCAGGTGTTGTATGTGGCAGCCGCCTGCCTGAAGGCTGGGCGCAAGGTCGCGATGGCGTGGACTTCTTCGACGTCAAGGCGGATGTCGAAGCGGTACTGGGTTTTGCCGGTGCTCTTGATGCATTCACCTTTGTACCGGGCAAGCATCCAGCGCTTCATCCTGGTCAGACGGCTCGGATCGAGCGTGAGGGTCGTGAAGTCGGTTTCCTGGGGGCCATTCACCCAGAGCTGGCGAAGAATCTCGGCCTGGATCGCCCTGTCTATGTGTTTGAACTGGTCCTGAGTGAAGTGGCTCAAGGGCGTTTGCCGAAGTTCCATGAGCTGTCGCGCTTCCCGGAAGTGCGTCGCGACCTGGCATTGCTGGCGGATCGTGACGTGGCGGCCAGTGCCGTTCTGGACGTAATCCGTGAAAATGCAGGTGAGTGGCTGACAGACCTCAGGCTGTTTGACGTCTATCAGGGTAAAGGCATTGATCCGCATAGAAAAAGCCTTGCCGTCGGCTTGACCTGGCAGCATCCATCGCGCACTCTTAACGACGATGAGGTGAACTCTACGACGCAAAATATCCTCACCTCGCTCGAACAAAGGTTGAACGCCACGTTAAGGAAGTGACGTATGGGGGCTCTGACGAAAGCTGAAATGGCCGAACGTCTCTACGAAGAGCTAGGCCTGAATAAACGCGAGGCCAAGGAATTGGTCGAGCTATTCTTTGAAGAAATCAGGCACGCTCTCGAAGATAACGAACAGGTCAAATTGTCCGGTTTCGGTAACTTCGACCTTCGGGATAAACGCCAGCGTCCTGGCCGCAACCCGAAAACGGGTGAAGAAATCCCGATCACGGCGCGCCGTGTGGTCACCTTTCGTCCAGGGCAGAAGTTGAAGGCCCGAGTTGAGGCTTATGCTGGAACCAAGTCATAACGACGAGCTCCCGGTCATTCCGGGCAAGCGCTACTTCACCATTGGTGAAGTCAGTGAGCTCTGTGCGGTCAAGCCGCATGTGCTGCGTTATTGGGAGCAGGAGTTTCCTCAACTCAACCCCGTCAAGCGCCGCGGAAATCGCCGGTATTATCAGCGCCAGGATGTGCTGATGATCCGGCAGATCCGCGCGTTGCTTTATGACCAGGGGTTCACCATTGGCGGGGCGCGCCTGCGTCTTTCCGGTGATGAGGCCAAAGACGATACGACCCAATACAAGCAACTGATCCGTCAGATGATCTCTGAGCTGGAAGATGTGCTTGTGGTACTAAAAAAGTAATTCTCTGTTTTAAATACTTCCACTTTTCAAAAGCTTGCGGTATATTCCTCAACGTTTCCTGAGAAGTGAAACAGGTTTCACGCCTAGTCGGGGCGTAGCGCAGTCCGGTAGCGCACTAGCATGGGGTGCTAGGGGTCGAGTGTTCGAATCACTCCGTCCCGACCATATTCCTAAAAGAGATCAAGCACTTAGCGGCTTGATCTCTTTTTTCGTTTAGAAGCGGTGCAAACTGATCGCGCTGGCGGTAGTTGCATTTCGTGCACCAGTGGTTTTCTCATCGTTCCGTTGGGCATTTTGATAGAGACGTAAACAGTTCTCTGTCATAAGTCGGTACCCCTTTCTCCTCCCATTCCTATACCAGGCTGGCATTCATTGGATGTTCGGTGTGGTCGTGGCTGTTGTAGTGGCCGTCATTTCACGCTGCACACCCAGCGATGATTATTCCGGTATGGCGCACGAATGAAGGTCACATCCGTAAGCAGGATCATGCCTTTGTCCTGCAGGGCTTCAGTCAATTCAACAAGTGTCTCTGCTTCGATAGTCATTGCTGTTACCTCGTCAGATTTACTGTGTTCATAGTTGTGGACTGAATCCGCGCTCGTGGAATTCAATTTTTCTGCGCGGTTGATTGGGTTCCCAAGGGGTAGTTGTGACCGGGTTCCAATCTGGGGCTTGGTGCCCGGATTGATGAACGGGTTCGGCTTGCCTTGCTAGGTTTCGACTCGATGGGGGGAGGGCGCACGGGTGGCGACCACTGTTGCCACGTTCATGACGTTACGGCTGGCTCACTCGGCCTAGTGGAGGGTGGCAATGCGCCGGTTTTCGCCAATTCTGATTCGGTCCAGCGCTCGGTTGAGTGCGTCCAGGGCATTGAGCAGGGCTTGTGCCTCGGTTTCCCGACCCTGACCCCAGAGGCGCTCGGCCATCTTGTTCAAGGCCTGGATGGAGCGCTCGATATCGGCGGCAGTGACTGCCTTGGCATCCTCCGGCTCTTTTCTAGGCATGGGCTGAGGCCTCGATTGTGGTTTGCTGGCGAACTGGATGATGGGTTTGCCAGCGTTCGATGGAGGGCTGTTTCCGGTTCGGTCTGGCGAGATTCATGGAAGGCCTGTCACTGACGACATTTCAAGGCCGCGGCTTGTATGTCGGAGGCGCTACCGACGTTGATGACGCTCATGCTGTCGGCGCCAAGTTCGGCTGCTTTATTGAAGGCCATATTCAGCGCGTCCCCGTTGGAGGAGCCCTTCACGGTAAAGGCCGTTAGAACCTTGCAGGCCTGTGCCGAGGAGGCCGTCACCAGATCGACCTGCCTTCCTGCTTCCGTCAGTTGTGTGGTGCAGGCCGAAACCGAAGCCGCAACGACGACAAGCAAGACAAGGCCACGCAGATTACGCATCACTGAACACTCCTGTCGACGAGGTTGCCGGCCTATCCCGGCCAGCCAGCTACGGGCAATCATCGCGAGTACATCGCCCACCAGAACACATGGCCCAGGATCGAGATCTGCTGTTCCTGGATTTCGGCGAAGGTATAGTCTTCGTCTGGATGTTCATCCCGGTTGAAGCTGCGCAGGCGCAGCCCGATCGGCAAGCGGTAAACCTGCTTCACGCGCAACTGGCCATTGTGGTTCAGTGCATACATCTCCCCGTCGACTATATCCTTCAGGGCATTCCTGCCGACGTTCACGCCAACGGTTGCGCCGTCGCGCAGCACCGGGACCATACTGTTGCCGCTGACCGACACGCACTTGGCGTTGCTGAACTGCACGCCGTTCTGACGCAGATCTTTCTTGAAGAAGCGCAGCCGGGCGGTATCGCTTTCTTCGATGACAAACCGGCCTGAGCCTGCAGCCAGTTCCACCTCGTGAAGAAAGGGGACGTAGACTTCGTTGTCATCGAGTGGGGTCGCATCATCCCAGGTCTCGATATCGTCCAAATGCACGCTTGGTTGCTTGCGTGCCGATGCGGTATCCACCGCCTTGAGCATTTCTCCAACGCCTTCAGCGAGCCACATGGAGGAAACGCCGCACACTGAAGCAATCTGGGCGACAAAGGCCGTCGCCTTCGATTTGCCACGTTCCAGGTCCGAGATTGAGGTTTGGGTCAGGCCGGCACGTTCAGCGAGCTCTGTTTGATTGAGCCTGGCGTGGCGACGAGCTGTTTTGAGTCGATCTTTAAATTCCATCCGCCCAGTATTACGGGGGTTCCCATAAGCTTGCAAATGGGTATTCCTATATCGTACTATATGGGTGTTCCCGTAAGGGCATCAGGCAGATAATCAAATGGATTTGCAGATGTTAAAAGAATGCAGATGTGGAAGTTGCAATCGACTTCTCGCTCGAGTGGGCGAGTTTACTGAGCTCCAGATCAAATGTTCCCGCTGTGGAACCTTGAATCATGTAAAGGCCGCGAATCTTCAGCTATCGCCAGGAGCGACCAGGTGTGACACCGGCGTCGGTCATTGAGCCTGTGATGCAAAGGCTCGTCCGGGCCAGAGGCCCGAACGCCTGTTGCATGACGGTTCCAGGCCGCGCGTAGCGCGGTCGCAATCATTATTGGTATGGGTGGAGCTCTCACGCCGTGGCGGTCATAACTGCGCGCTGAAGCTATCGCCCCCTTCGTGAAAGCCCTGAGCTTCGATTTCCTCGCCTTTGAGCGACATGCAGGCGGAATCCTCCGCATCCATCATTCGACTCAATAGGTAACAACATGGCTTGGATTCGATACGACTTCACCGATAACGGCTCTTCTGTGCTGCCGGCTCGCTACTACATGGCGCCGAACCAGTATCTTCAATCCCCCAACAAGCGCTTCAAGCTGCTCTTCCAGCCCGATGGCAACCTGGCGCTGTATGACGGCGCCCAGTTGGCATGGGTGGCTGACCAGAACACGCCGTTCACCAACGTGAGCAAGGGCAACAAGAGAGACCCGATGATGGTCTTCATGAACTACGGCTTCGTCCTGGATGACCCGCTGCGCGGCCGTATCTGGTCGACCACTCCGAGTGACCCCACCATGGGTTCGCGCGAAGATGCCTCGCTGCGTGCGTTCACCCAGCTTCAGGACGACGGGAACATCGTCACTGTCGACACCATCCCGCACTGGTATGCGCCCAATGGTCGTGTCTTCACCCCGGCGGTGGGTGCGGCAATGATCATCAGCGGTCCGGCCGAGCTGGTACCGGGCCAGTTCTACAGCGCTGGCGATCACGCCCTGGTCTTCCAGGGCGATGGCAACCTGGTGGTGTACGGGCCTAACTGGAGCGTGGTCTGGGCGACCTATACCCAGAACAAAGGTGGCGTGCGCTGCGTCATGCAGGCAGACGGCAACCTGGTGATCTACGCCGCGAACAATGGGGTCGTCTGGCAGAGCGGCACGGCTGGTCACCCCGGCGCAACCATCCGCCTGCAGGCCAACGGCAGTTTCACGATAGTGACCGAGCGGCCGATCTGGGCCCGCTTCGGCTATACCCCGACCATCAAGCCGCCGCGTGTGTTCTACCCCGATCACAAATGGAAAACCGGTAGCTACACCTGGGACAACGTGCTCTAACGACCTGCAAGAGGCCCCGCGACGATGCGGGGCTTCTACAGACTTCACTCAAGGGCCCGGCCGGCTTGTTCTGCCGGGCTCTGCCCAATGGGCGCGCGGATTGAACGTAGTCACGAGCGGGCAAACGACAGCTGGTCTTCAAAGGCCAGGCGCTCAATCTTGAAAAACAGATTCTCCTGAGTCCCTCCATTGCCGCTGTCGCGGTCGATCACGATCACGATCAGGGTGCTCCTGGCTGCCAGGGCGTCGTCGAACCATTGGCGAAATACCGGCTCCTGATAGCGGGGCGAGCTTTGGTGCTGACCTGAGCGGCCAGGCCAACATTTCCCGCAACCAGGTCGGCATGCTCCTGGCCGGCCTGGGCCTGACCGTGCTCTGACTAGAGCCCGGCCGCTGCGGGTTGAGCCTGCTGCAATTCGTCGAGCACCCCCATGAAGGCTTCCACCAGCTGGCTGCGGCCCTGCTTGCGGGTCAGTACCAGCAACTGGGCGGTGGCGCTGGGGTCGGCGAGGGGGCGGTAAGTCACGCCTTTTTTCGCCAGGGTCTGGGTGCAGCGGGGCACCAGGGCAATGCCCTGGCCGGCGGCGACCAGGGCGATGATCGAGGTGATCTGCCGACCGCTGGGGCCCGGGCGCAATGGCAGGCCGTTGCGTCGGTAGAGTTGTTCGATGGCTTCGTTGAGCCCCGAGCCGTAGTCGGCGGGAAACAGGATCAGCGGATGCTCGCTAAGCTCGGCCAGAGTCACTTGCGCCTGCGCGGCCAGAGGGCTGTCGCTGGAGATCGCTGCCACCAGCGGTTCGTCCCCCAGGGACAGGGACTGGATATCGCTCTGCTCGCTCGGCGGTTGCATGCGGCTCATGCCGATGTCGATGCGCCCGTCGACAATCTGCGACCACTGGCTGACCGAAGCACCTTCCACCAGGGTCAATTGCACGTCCGGGAAGCGCTGGGCGAAGGCCTGGATCGCCTGGCTGAACAAGTCCGAGAGGGCGATGGAACTGGCGTAGCCCAGGGCCAGTTGCCCGGCACAACCTGCAGCCAGCTTGCTGGCCATGACCTGGGCCAGGTCCACCTGTTCCAGCACGGCCCGGGCGTACGGCAGGAAATGCCGGCCCTGGGCGGTGAGCGTCACGGTGCGGCTGGTGCGGTCGAACAGGCGAAACCCCAGTTCGGTTTCCAGAGCCGAAATCTGTCGGGTCAGCGGCGGTTGCGCCAGGTGCAGGCGCAGGGCGGCGCGACCAAAATGCAGCTCTTCGGCGACCGTCAGAAAATAACGCAACTTGCGTAGATCGAGCATCCTGTTCCCTGGGTATTGATCGGTCGGAATTCGGTATTGGTCTTGGCTTGGCGACGTATTTTATAAAGGCCTTTGGTCATAAAACGAGAGGTTTCATGAATTCGCGTCAGCATTGTGCGCGCATCGCCCTGTTTCTGTGTGGTTGTGCGGCATTTCTCAACCTGTATGCGACCCAGGGCATTCTCCAGGAATTTGCCCAGAGCTTTCAGGTGAGCATCCGGGAAGCCGGCTGGAGCATCACCGTCACCACCCTGGCGGTGGCCCTCACTGCGCCCTTTGTCAGCCGCTTTACCGGGCGTTTCGATCAGCGCCGGGTGATTGTGGTGGCCGCGCTGTTGCTGGCGGTGCCGGCGGGGCTGGCGGCCTATGCCGGCAGCTTTACCCAACTGCTGGTCTGGCGCCTGGTGGAAGGCATGCTGATCCCCGTGGTGTTCGCCACCAGCGTGGCCTACATCGGCGACCGCTGGAGCGGCGGCACCGTGACCGAAGTCACCAGCCTGTATGTCGCCGGCACCGTGCTGGGCGGCTTTGCCGGGCGTTTTGTCACCGGTTTCATGACCGAATACGTGGGCTGGCGCGAAGCCTTTGCCTTGCTCGCGGGCCTGAGCCTGCTGATTGGGGTGGCCATTCATTTGCTGCTGCCGGCCAACCCGCCCCTGACCGCGCCCCGGGCATCCGGCGGCCTCAGCGCTTTGCGCGAGCTGTGCCGGCGGCCCTTGCTGGCGGCCTATGGCGTGGGCTTTTGTGTGCTGTTCTCGCAAGTGGCCACCTTTACCTATGCCGGGCTCTACCTGAGCCAGGCACCGTTCGACCTGGGGGCCGCTGCCCTGGGGGCGATCTACAGCGTGTTCCTGCTGGCCCTGGTGGTAATCCCCATCGCCGGGCGGCTGAGCAAGTCGCGGCCCCAGGCCGAGCTGCTGGTGGCCGCGGCGTTGCTCGGGGTCTGCGGTTCGGCCCTGACCCTGCTGCCGTCGCTGTGGCTGATCGTGCTGGGGCTGGCCCTGAGTTCCACCGGGGTGTTCCTGGCCCAGGCCGCCGCCAACTCCTTTACCACCGCCACCGCCCGCCACAACAAGGCCGGCGCCGTGGGCCTGTACCTGACCTGCTACTACCTGGGCGGCAGCTTTGGCGCCGTGGTCCCGGCCCTGCTCTGGAGCCACTGGGGCTGGCAGGGCTGCGTGGCGCTGATCGTGCTGTTCCAACTGTTGTCGCTGCTGATTGCCTGGGGCGGCTGGAAGCCCCTCGAACCCCAAACCCCGGTCGCGGCTCGCGAACCGTCCAACCCGATAGATTCATCATCCAACAAGGAATACGTGAGGTGACCATGAATAACGTACTGACCCGGCAGAGCCAGTTGCTGAAGATTGTCGAACCTGTATTGAACGACATGCCGGCCAGTGTCTTGAAGCATGCGCTGTTCGAGGCGTTCTGGAGCGAAGAGGGCGCCCTGGTGGACATCGAGCAGGCCTTCGAGAAGCTCACCTCCCGTCGCCACGAGCCGGCGGTGCTGCGCAAGTTCTTCGCCAGTTGGTCGAAGACCAACAACTCCGCCACCAGTGTGTCCGGGCTGGCCAACCGCATCACCTTGCTGGCCCGCTCCGGGCAGGGCTCGGAAGCCGCCGACGGCCTGTACCGGGCCTGCGGCAGCCTGCAGCGGATCACCGATGAAGACCTGGGCGCCCTGGGCAATACCCTGCATTCGGACCTGTTCTACAACATGGCCACGCCGATCTGCGGCGATGACCAATGGCTGCTCAAGGAGAACTGCCTGCCCTCGGCCCAGGGCTTCAAGGACTGGACGGACTTTCGCCGCCTGCGTGACCGCGACCTGCTGCAAGGCCTGCTGACCACCCTGATCCACGAGGTCTACACCCACGGCGAAGTGGAGTTCATCCACCCGCTGTACAAGCAGTGGTTCGTCCGCGACATGGGGGTCCCGACAGAGAAGGCGCGCACCACCGTGGCCTGGGTCACGGTGCACACCGGCGGCACCGAGAGCAATCACTTCGCCCATGCGGTGGCGGCGGTCAACGAGTTCGTCGATGCCATGCAGGTGCAGGTCGACCCGCAGGCCGCGCGGGAAATCTTCGCCGAATACCTGCAGCGCAAGGCTCGGGTAATGCGCGACTGTGCCCAGCTGTTGCGTTGATGGCTCCGGCCCGGCCCCGGCAACGGGGCTTGTGGCTGACCCAGGCTCGCCTATCCTGTTGCTGATTGTCCCTTCCTTTTCATTTTGCAGCCTGCCTCGACAATGAATGACTTGAAATATCACGCTTCCCCGGAGGCATTGCCGGCGTCCGATGTGTCGGTGCGCCGCCGTTCCCTGGTGGCCGGTTGCGGTGCCCACGCGGTGCATGACGGTCTGACTGACGTGATCTATGTGCTGCTGCCGATCTGGCAGGCGCAGTTCGCCATGAGCTACGCCCAGATCGGCCTGCTGCGCGGTGCCTATTCCGGGATGATGGCCGGCTTCCAGTTGCTGGCCAGCCGTGGAGCCAAGCGCTGGGGGCGCGAGCGCTTGCTGGTGGGTGGCACTGCCCTGGCCGGGCTGGCCTACCTGCTGGCGGGGCAGGCCGGGGGGGTGGGGGTGCTGCTCCTGGCGTTGCTGCTGGGCGGCCTGGGGGCCAGCACCCAGCACCCGCTGGCTTCCTCGATCATCACCGACACCCACGAGGCTGGCGGCGGGGTCAAGGAAGCGCTGTCCCAGTACAACTTCGCCGGGGACATCGGCAAGACCCTGATTCCCGGGTTGGTGGGGCTGCTGCTGACCGTGATCAGCTGGCGTGCCAGCGTGACCCTGATCGGCCTCCTGGGGCTGGCCGCGGCGCTGGCGCTGTGGTGGCTGATCCCGTCCCGGGCGGCCACCCTGGCCATGCAGGAAAAGGCGCCGAAGACGGTCAAGGGCCAAGGCTCGGTCGGCGGCCTGCGGGCACTGATCCTCACCGGCACCCTGGACAGTGCGGTACGCATGGGTTTCCTGACCTTCCTGCCGTTCCTGCTCAAGGCCAAGGGCGCCGGCACCGCCGGTATCGGCCTGGCCCTGACCCTGCTGTTCGTCGGTGGCGCTTTCGGCAAGCTGCTGTGCGGTTACCTCGGGGCGCGCATCGGCATGATGAAGACCGTGTGGATCACCGAGTTCACCACCGCCAGCCTGATCGTGCTGGCGGTGTTCCTGCCCTACGTGGGGTTGATGGTGATGCTGCCGCTGCTGGGGCTGGCGCTGAACGGCACCTCGTCGGTGCTCTATGGCGCGGTCCCGGACCTGGCGGGGGCGGGCAAGCGCGAGCAGGCGTTCTCGCTGTTCTACACCGGCACCATCGGCGGCGGGGCACTGGCCCCGGTGCTGTTCGGCAGCCTTGGCGACGTCACCGGCATTCCCCTGGCGGTGATGGCCCTGGCCGCGACCCTGCTGCTGACCCTGCCGCTGTCCTGGTACGTGCAGCGTGGCCTGGACACCGACGCGAGGTCAGCCTCCGGCCGCCCTTGAAGACCGCTGTCGAGCCGAAACCATCAGGCCCGGGGCTGTTCTGCCCGGGCCTGATGCATGCTGCGCGGGGCTCGCGGCGCCTTCAGCTAGTTCTTACTTTTCCAGTATCAATCACGACGCAAACGGTATTGGCCGGTGTTTGCGACTGTCATCAGAATGTAAGAAGACCAGCCCAGACCAGCTTTCCAGGTTGCCGGGGGCACATGGGTACAGGCTCGGGTCACTCTGTTTTCCGATTGTTTTCGCAGGTACAAAAATGACAAGCAGCGAAGCCACGGCCGTCCGTTTTTCCTTGTCCCAGCGTGCGCTGGGCCTCAGTGCTCCAGGCACTTCGAGCATGCGCAGCAAAGCCAACGCCCTGAAGGAAAGCGGGGTCAAGGTGATCAATTTCGCCGCCGGCGAATTGTCCTTCGATGCCTGCCAGGACATGCGCGCCGGGGCCATCGAAGCCATCGCCAATGCGCGCAACCGCTACACCCCGCCCATCGGCCTGCCGGCCCTGCGCGAGAAGCTCGCGCAACGGGTCAGCCAGCGCACCGGGGTGGAGTTCGCCGCCAATGAAGTGGCGGTCACCGCCGGGGCCAAGCAGGCGCTCTACAACGCCTGCATGGTGCTGCTCAACCCCGGGGACGAGGTGATAGTGCCGACCCCGTACTGGGAAACCTTTCCCACCCAGATCCGCCTGGCCGGCGCCACCCCGGTGTGCGTCCAGACCCGCGCCGACCACTACCGGCTGACGGTGGAGGCGGTGCGTGGCGCGCTCACCGAGCGCACCCGGATGATCGTCATCAACACCCCCAACAACCCCACCGGCACCGTCTATGAACGCGAGCAACTGCTGGCCATCGCCCAGTTGGCCCAGGAGCGGCAACTGTGGGTGATGTTCGACGAGTGCTATCGCGGCCTGGTGCGCGAGGCCCACGAACACCACAACATCCTGGCGCTGTGCCCGGCATTGAAAGGGCAGACGGTGCTGATCGATTCCTTCTCCAAGAGCCAGGCGGTGACCGGCTGGCGGGTCGGCTACGCCTGCGCCCCGGCGCCGGTGATCGCGGCGATGCACAACCTGCAGGGGCACACCACCTCCAATCCCAGCAGCCTGTCCCAGTACGCCGCGCTCAATACCCTGAACGCCGATTCGTCGCACTTTGCCGACCTGGTCAACCCGTTCCTGCAACGCCAGCTGCACGCCGCACGCACCTACCTCGACCGCCTGGAAGGGGTGAGCTATGCGCCGCCGGAAGGCGCCTTCTACCTGTATATCGATGTCTCTTCCCGGCTCGGCGGCTACTACCACGGCGAAGCGGTGCGCGATGTGGATCACCTGGCCGACCTGCTGTTGACCGAGGCGCACATCGCGGTGGTGCCCGGCTCCGGCTGTGGCGATCCCCACTGCATCCGCATTTCCTACGCCGTGGAATATGAGGAGCTGATCGAAGGCCTGAGCCGATTCACCCAGTTCATCTCGGCGATCGTCATCGACTGAAGCGGCTCCCGGCAGCCCAGCCCCCAGGGGGACCAAGCCCGTTCCCGAGCCCGCCGTGGCCCGGGCCGGCGTCGTTCATCTTGTTGTCCGTGAAGTGAAGAACAATTACAGGAGAGAAACATGGAGAGTTCCCGCAAGGAGTTCATCGGCTACGTGCACCAGGCCCTGGTGGACGTCGAGGACCGCAACCTGGTGGAGGCCCTGCTGACGGGCTTTGAAAACCACCCCGACAAGCTGGACGGCTACTGCCTGACCTACCAGCGCATGACCTCGCGCAAGTGGTCCGAGGACTCGCTGTGCACCTTCTTCTGCGGCTGGCGCAGCCCGGATGGCGCGGCCCATGCGGTGTCCAGCATCATCGTGCGGCTGCTGCAGGAATCCGAGGACCTGCCCGGCGATGACAACAAGCTCAAGCTGCTGGAGGCCGCCCGGCATTGCGGCGAGATCATCGTCGAGGACGTCGGCCTGGGTGAGATGCACGGCCATCCCCACCATTCCAAGCTCTACCACCGCATGGCCTCGGCCATCTGCGGCTCGGACAACTGGCGCCTGCAGGACAAGTACCTGAACCCCATCACCAAGGAGTTCTCCACCTGGGTCGGCGAGAAGCGCCCGCTGGCCCCGAACCTGGTGGAAGCCCTGGAGATGATGGCCCTGACCGAGCTGTTCAACACCGGCGAGTACAACCTGATGACGCCGCTGTGGAAGAACTGGCTTCGCGAATCCTGCGGTTACCCCGCCGGGGAAGCCAACCGCATCGCCGGCTTCCTCAGCGTTCACTGCGGCGCCGTCGAGGCCCGGCATTTCCGCCACGCCACCGACGCCTTGAAGCTCTACACCCAGGCCACCGGCCAGCAGGTCAACTATCGGCGCATTGCTGCCCTGTCCGATGAGTACGTGCTGCGCGCCTGCCAGCACCTGGAGAAGATGGCCTCCGTACTCAAGGAATAAACGCCTGCCAACCAGGCCGGGCAGGGCGCCTGCCCGGCACCGCAGGCCGGACCCTCATTCATTTATTGGAGAACTACCTACATGCGTCTTGAATCCGACTCGATGGGTTCCATCTCGGTACCGTCCAACAAGTACTGGGGAGCCCAGACCGAGCGCTCCATCCACAACTTCCCCATCGGCCGTGCACGCTTCCAGTGGGGGGCGCCGATGATCCGCAGCATGGGCGTCCTGAAGAAGGCCGCGGCCCTGGCCAACCTCAAGCTCGGCGAGCTGCCGGAAGCCATTGCGCTGCCCATCGTCAAGGCGGCGGAGGAGGTGATCAGCGGGCAACTGGACGAGCATTTCCCGCTGGTGGTGTTCCAGACCGGTTCCGGCACCCAGTCCAACATGAACGCCAACGAAGTGATCGCCAACCGGGCCATCGAGATGCTCGGCGGCGAGCTGGGCAGCAAGAAGCCGATCCACCCCAACGACCACGTCAACCGTGGCCAGTCGTCCAACGACACCTTCCCCACGGCGATGTACATGGTGGTGGTGACGGAGATCTTCGAAACCCTGCTGCCGGGCGTCTCGGTGCTGCGCGACACGCTGTTCGAGAAGGCCGAGCAGTACCGCGATGTGGTCAAGGTCGGACGCACCCACTTGCAGGACGCCACCCCCATCACCCTGGGCCAGGAAATCGGTGGCTGGGTCGAGCAGATCGACTACGCCCTGGCGGCGATCCAGCACAACCTCACCGGCCTCTACGATCTGGCCATCGGTGGCACGGCGGTGGGAACCGGGCTCAACTCCCATCCGCAGTTCGGCGACGAATGCGCCCGGGTCATCGCCGAGCTCACCGGCTACCCGTTCAAGTCCTGCGCCAACAAGTTCTTCGCCCTGTCGGCCCACGATGCCCTGGTCAACACCTCGGCGGCGATCCGCACCCTGGCCATGGCCGTGATGAAAATCGCCAACGATGTGCGCTGGCTGGCCAGCGGGCCGCGCTGCGGCATCGGCGAGATCGACATTCCAGAGAACGAGCCGGGCTCCTCGATCATGCCGGGCAAGGTCAACCCGACCCAGTGCGAGGCGCTGACCATGGTCTGTACCCAGGTCTTCGGCAACGACGCCACCGTGGCCTTCGCCGGCAGCCAGGGCAATTTCCAGCTCAACGTCTACAAGCCGGTGATGGTGCACAACGTGCTGGAAAGCATCACCTTGCTGGCCGAGTCCTGCCGAGCCTTCAACGACCACTGTGCGGTGGGTATCGAGCCGAACCGGGCGCGCATCGAGGCCAACATCGAGAAGAACCTGATGCTGGTGACCGCCCTCAACCGCCACATCGGCTATGACAAGGCCGCGATCATCGCCAAGACCGCTCACCACGAGGGCAAGTCGCTGCGGGAAGTGGCCCAGCAGCTGGGCTATGTCTCGGCGGCGGATTTCGACCGCTACGTGGTGGCCCTGGACATGACCCACCCCTGAGCGAACCCGGTGTTCCCCAACCACAAGAGGCGTGTGAATCCCATGCAGGAAGCAGATATTCGCCGAACCAACCTGAGCCAGTTGCTGCGCCGCAAGCGCTGCCTTCGCGTGCTCGAAGCCCACAGCCCCATCTCCGCCCTGCTGGCGGAGCAATCCAGGCTGGAGCGGGGCAGCGGACCGAGCCTGGTCTATGACGCCATCTGGTCCAGCTCTCTGACCGACTCGACCCACAAGGGCCTGCCGGACATCGAGATCCTCTCGCCGAGCAACCGCTTGCACGGCATCCGCGAGATCTTCGATGTGTGTTCGCTGCCGATGATTTTCGACGGCGATACCGGGGGCAAGGCCGAGCACTTTGCCATCCACGTGAAGATGCTGGACCGGGCCGGGGTCTCGGCGGTGGTGATCGAGGACAAGTGCGGGCTGAAGAAGAACTCGCTGTTCGGCAACGCGGTGAGCCAGCTCCAGGACTCCATCGAGGAGTTCTGCGAAAAGATCCGCGTGGGCTGCGCCAACCGCAGCCACGAGGATCTGCTGATCATCGCCCGTTGCGAAAGCCTGATCCTCGACAAGGGCATGGACGATGCCATCGAGCGCTGCCTGGCCTATGTCGCGGCCGGCGCCGACGGGATCATGATCCACAGCCGCAAGAAGGACGGCCTGGAGATCCTCGAGTTCGCCCGGTTGTTCCGTCGCCACTGCCCGCGGGTGCCGCTGATCTGTGTGCCCACCAGCTACGCTCACTTGAGTTTCGACGAGCTGGAGGGGGCCGGCTTCAACGCGGTGATCTACGCCAACCACATGCTACGCAGCGCCTACATGGCCATGCGTGATGTGGCGGTGGGGATTCTCGAGCATGGCCGGACCCTGGAGGTGGAGCCCCGGTGCCTGGGCATCGACGAGATCCTCGACCTGGTGCCGGGCACCCGTTAGGCACTTGCGGCCAACCCCCGTCGCAGGGCCTTGGAAGGGCGTGCGTTATCCGGTGCCGCGGCAGGATTCGGAACGTCCTGAAATCAGAATTTTCCTACAGACGCTGTAGGGGGCGCTGTCTAGACTCGCCCCCGTTCGCCCGGCCAGCTACCACAGGCAACACGCTGAATGGCGGTGGCTGGTCAGGGCGGGCTGCAACACAGCTGTACCTGCCTGCCCGGTCGATGTTTCGCCTACTGCCCTGGCTGACCGGGTTGGTTCTACAGCGTGGAGCTCTCATGGCTGCGGCCCTTGCATCCCCTCAACATCTCATCGCCCCAGATACCCGGCTATCGCCCGTGGCTCAGGGCAAGGCTTGCGCGTGGGCCAGGCGCGGTGCATGCGCTCAGCTGCTCCGGCAGATGCTGGCGCGTGCCCGCGGCATGGGCTCTGACCGCCGCTCGCAGGTCACGGTTGTTCTGCAGGGGCTGTGAATCAACGGTTGCAGCAACGGGTTCCGGAACAGGCCCTGCCAGTCGGCCTCCGGGTTGCCCGCAGCGGGGCGAAGGGCGTGCTATGCGAGCGCCTGTGTGGCCTCAGGCGCCGACCATCCACTTGGCCAGCCCGTGACGGCCGCTGACCCCGAGCTTGGCGGCGGCGCGCTTGAGATAGGTTTCCACCGAGCTGTTCTTGACGCTCAGGCGCTGGGCCATTTCCGGCACGGTGCCGCCGGTCAGCAGCCCCAGGCAGACTTCCTTTTCCCGCGCCGAGAGGGAGATGTCGCCCAGGGACAGGCGCTCATCGAACTCCCGTTGCAGCGGTGTCTGCTGCAAGGCATCGGCCGGCTTGGCACTCCAGCTGCGCAGGTTCTTCAGTGCCTGTTGCCGCTGCAGCTGGGCGTGGCGCTCCAGCAACGGCAACAGGGTCTGCGACAGGCTCTTGAGAAACGACAGTTCGGACAGGGAAAAGCCGCCCTGGTCGGTGGCCCGGTAGAGGGCGATGACACAGCGGCGATTGGCTTTGCGCGAGATCAGGTGGCATTGGTGCGCGGTGGTGCGGGAAGGGCCGCTGCGGGCCTGGGCATTCATTTGAATCAGCAGCGAGTCGTCCATTTCCAGCATCTGCTGCAGCAGCGGGTCATGGCGTCGCGGCGGCTCCGGCAGCGGCAGGTCCTTGTGCAGCCCGGCGCGCCCCAGCAGGGTAATGGCCAGGGGGCTGGCCAAGCGTTCGTCCAGGGTCCATTCACTGAGCACCAGCTGGGTCAGTGGCACCAGCTTGTCCACCAGTTGCAGCATTTCGCTGGCGAACTGCGGGTGGCCGGAGCTGGAGATCAGCTGCCCCAGTTCGAAGTAGAAGTGCGGGGTTTCCAGGTTCGCAATACTGCTGGTCAGACTCATATCCTTATCATCCTTGATCGAGACAAATCGCTGATCTAAGCGCGGTTGCCACGGCGCGGCGTGGCCTGTTTCCGATGAACCTGATCCGGTCCCGGACTTTAATTTAAGCCTATGGGTTTGCCTTGCGTCTGTAGGGGGAAACCGGGACACCGAGACCCTGCCAGCGCCTCGTTTGCGCTCTGCGCCGGGCCCATGGGGCAGGCCTCAGGCTCCCGCTGGCGGGGTTTTCCGGGGCAGCGGGCGGTGTGGGCGGGCGGTCCGCTGCTGGGCTGAAAACACTTGTGCCGAGCCATGGGCGTCGTCCACGGCTAGCCAATCTCCTACAACTGATTCAGCCGATCAGCAGGGCCTCTGCGGCAGCCTGGCGCAGTTACGGGCGCCAGGCCAGGGCCCGGTCAGGCCGGCGCGTTGTCGCTGGGGCTTGGCGCTTGTTCCTCGGGCGAGTACATCCAGCGCAGCAGCGAGTGCCGGCCACTGATGCCGAGCTTGATGGCGGCGCGCTTCAAGTAGCTTTCGACGGTATTGACCTTGAGCTTGAGCTGCTCGGCCAGCTGCGGCGCGGTGCGCCCGGCCAGCAGCCCGACACAGACCTCCAGCTCGCGGTTGGACAGGCGCAGCCCGGACTGCTCCAGGCGCGCGGCAAAGCGCAGGCGCAGGCTCGCCAGGCCCTCGATGGCGGCACTGTCCTGCTCGGCGGCATCGCCCCGGGGCTGCAGGGCGCTGATGTGTTTTTCCACCATGGGCAGCAGCAACGGCGAGATGTCCTCCAGCAGCAGGCGCTCCTGGGGGGAAAAGCTCTGGTCCTGGCTGCTGCGGTACACCGAGAGCACGTAGTGGTAGGAGTCCTTGCGCCCGGTCAGGTGCAGTTGTGCCGGGGTCGCGTGGCCGCGCCGGCGTTGCAGCGACGGGCCCGGGGCCGGTTCGCCGGGTTGTTCGGGAAAGCCGGTGAGCAGCAGCGGGTCATTGCTGGCATGGGCATCGCTGTACAGCGGGTGGCGGGTCTGCATCAGGGTGTTGCCGGTTCTGCCAACGGCCTGTTCCGGGTCGGTCCGCAGCTGGGTGATATGGGTGGCGTCCACGGCCAGTTGGGTGAGTATCAGGTCGTGCAGCATGCGCGGAAAGTTGCGGCTGCCGGTGCTGGCGATGACCTTGCCAATGTGTGGAAACAGTATCTGTGAGTTCATCATTTCATCCATGAATGTGAAGGAGTGGAGGGGGCTGCCTTATAGCAACGAGTTTGGGGCAGGGTTGATTTACCTTCTGTTTGCTCTGGGCAACACAGGGGCGCCTCGTATCCTAGTACAGGGTTTTGTTGGTCGTTTGGTGAAAATGGTCAAATCTTCGATTTTTCAAGCATCGACTTTGCTTTTTTGAGGGTGCGGCTAAAGAAGGATTGCACGACAAATCGCTGTAGAGGGGGAGCAGCTTGAAATCGGTCTGGACCACAATACATCGATGGCCTCATTCCTCTGGTCCTAGCTAAGCCAATGAGGCTGATAGTATTCTGCTCATCACATTCTCAGGCGCTAGTACTGGTTTTTTTCCAGAAGTGATAAAAAGGTTCGATCTTCTGAATTTGAAATTCGCATTTCTGGTAAAGCCCACATGCGGACAGGTTGTTCTTTTGGGTAACAACCTGACATTGCTTGAAACCTTGCTCCTGGAACCATTGTTGAGCGTGTCTGACCAGCGTTTGACCATGCCCTTGTCCGCGAACCGATGAATCAACGGCGAGTAGGCCTATGTCTGCAATGCCGTTCTTTGTGCCAGCGGTCAACATCGCCACTATTTTAGTGTTACTGCGTATCACGAATACCTCGAGAGCGATTTCCTTGGCTGCTGACCTTCTGGCCCAGATGCTGTAGAGCTCATGGAATTTTTTCAGGTCGATATTAGGGTCAACTGAGAACCTTGAGTACTCACCGCTTTGAACGGCGAGGTCGACCAGCTCTTCAACTTTCATTGATGGATGGTAGGTTTCCACTAGTGATGAATATCTCTTGCCCTTGGTGTCGGCGAGGTTGGTGATGAACGTAGCCTTCAGATCTACTAGGCTGCCTTTCATAGGGAGTGAATCCAACTCACTCAGCTCTTTTTCTGATTGCCAGTAAACTAAGCTGGCACCTAGTTTTAGCGCCTTGCTTAACTGCTCTTGTAGATGGGCCTTCGAAAGTTTGGGGTTGCTGATTCGATAGACTGGGGTCTGAAAAAAATCGGTGTCCCACTCAAGCTTTTCTATATCCATTGCTCTCTCGATGTTTAAGTTGATTGCTGTTTTACAAAGAGATAAGTATTAAGATTTCAAGGGGGTGACAGGGTTTTCCCTGAATACGTAGTACTTGCATGCGAGAAAACTGTACGCCGCTAATAATATTATTGCCGATGCTTGGACTATTTCATGTGGGTAGTGGAGTTGGTCGAAAAATACATACAGTAATATGAGGTTTATCACATAGCCTGATACATGCATTTGTATGTAGCGAAATGGTGCGCCAGCTCGTCCGCTTTTTTTGAAAGTCCAACGGTAGTTGACAGAATAGCTGTAGGTGGCTCCTGCCAGATACATAAGCGTCATAGACAATTTTTCTCCGCAACCGGCATACACGATCAGTAAGTAACCAGCGTAAGCCAAGGCATTGCTGGTTACGCCAATAATTCCGTAGCGAATCAGCTGAATGATGGTATGGGTAGGGATAGTGTTCACTATGGAATTCTATTTGGCTTTGGAGTTGAAGGGGTAGTGGAACTGCCAGTGTTCAAACTAGAAGGTTTTTCGTCCGACGATATAAAGCGGACGCTTTTTAGTCTCGTCGAATGTCTTGCCTATATATATTCCGACTACGCCCTGAATGGAGATGACAATTCCGCCAATGAAGAAAATAGATACCATGAGGCTGGTCCAACCTTGTACTACCGTGCCATGAAAGTAGGTGGTGATCATAAGGTAGATGCCATAGATGAATGAAAGTGAGGCCATTGTAAAGCCGAGCTTTACTGCAAGCCTAAGTGGTTTGTCCGAATAGGCGATAATGGTATCCATGGCCAGACTCCAGAGTTTGGAGAAAGTGTAAGTGCTTTTGCCGTGGCCACGTTCGCAGTGCTCGACATCGATGCCGGTGCTGGTAAAGCCCATCCAGTGGACCAAGGCGCCAAAAAAGCGCAACTGTTCACGCATTTGGCACAGATTTTCAGTAACTTGGCGGGAAATTATTCGAAAGTTACCGCTATTCCCGTCATACTCAAAGTCGGCAAGATAACTGAACGTCTTGTAAAAAAACCACGAGCCTAGGCGCTTTATTGCAGAGTCTTTTCTTAAACCTCGTAGAGCCAGGACAATGTCGTACCCTTCCTGTGCCTTGGCATATAACCGGGGAATTTCTTCAGGACGATCCTGTAGGTCGCAGTCCATGACCACAACCCAGTCTCCTCGGGAACTATCGAGACCCGCAGTGATGCCGTAATGCTGGCCGAAGTTCCGGCTTAGCTGAATTCCCCGCACTCTTGGATCGACCTTTGCCAACTGTTTTATTAAATCCCAGGAGCGATCGCCGCCGCAGTCCTCAATCAACAGGATTTCAAAATTTGGTGTGATCTCTTCCAGCGATGTTTTCAATCGCGCATAAAGCTCCATCAGCGAATTTTCAGCCTTGTAAACAGGTACGACGACAGAGATGTGAGGTTTTTCTTTTGGATTTTCCACTGTGCTTATCATTTATAGGTTTAAAGGGGGGGTCGGGATTTACCAGAATTTTTGATAGCGAAAACAGAGCTCTAGGAAGTAGTAGAGTGCTCCGAATGCAGTGTGTGCGAAAAACAAGATGACGCAGCGTTTATATTTTTTTACGTTGCTTATTGTTGCTGTAAAAGCTTCTTTGTTTTTTAGCAGGAATGCCGCAGAGAAAAGAAAGCTCAAATATAGGCCAATCTGACCGCTCCACCAAAAATTTCCGGCATACATCCGGTAGCCACTTTCAGAAAAGAGGTAAGTCAAAGTTAATCCCATCAAGAGACAGATCGATGCGAGAAGGAGTGCCTTGTCTTTGATGAACTCTTTAGGGAAGTAGCAGAGTACAAGAAGTGGGAATGCGATAGATAGAATCAGTTTGATGAACAAGTATTTGGAGTAGTGGGCCATGCTTTCAAAAGGCAGAAATAGAACGTGGCTTTCCTCATTTGCGGTTTCTATTGAAAGGCTTTGGTAGAAGTAGGTGTGCAGAAACTGAAGACTGAGCACGAGTACTGTCGGCAGGAAAAAAGCCCAGTAAGTGTATGCGCTTTTCAGGCTGCTTTTCAGTTGCTGGGTTGCGATGAGAAATAGAATCAATGCTGGCAAAATGATAATAAGAAAATTTGGCTTTGATATTCCGCAGAAAAAAATTGAAATTGCCAGTAGCGCGCCTCTTGCGAGTGTGTTGCCTGAGGTTTCGGTGAAAGATTTTAATGTGTAGCAAAAAGCGATGAGGGCTAGTGGCTTGAGCAGGAGCATTGTTGGGCTATGATAAATCGTAAGCCCCACATAGCCAAAATAGAAATGATGGTCAAATACCGCAAGGATCTGGAGGGGGCTGGCCACTAACAAACATGCTGACACAAGCGTGGCTGTTTTAGCTGAGGTGTACTGGCTGAGGATTTTATAGTTTAAGATCGCCAGCAGGTAAATGGCGGAAATTATGATGATGGTGGACGCTACGGCGTAATTGACACTTAGAATATTTTTAGTGAGGATCGCGAGTAGATGGTATAGCGGGTGTGGCAACATGAGAGTGCCGTTATCTTCCATATCGCTCGCCCATTTCAGGTGTGCAATATAGTCGCCGCCAATTGTGGAAAGCTTGTATATAAGGGGGGTGAAGGTGATGAAGGTAAATGCAAGTAGTATAAAGTAGGCACGAGTGTGTTGTTGGCGGTTTTTATCTGGTGCTGGATATGTTTCGGTTATGTTGTCGTCTGTCATTCGTTCTCGCCTATTTTATTCTGACTTTTACAGGAGTCTATTTTTAGAGTGGTTTTAGTGTTCTATTTAATCTTGTCGGAGTGAGTTGGTCTTTGGGTCGGTCTATGTTTTTTTGCATATGTTTAAGTGGTAAAGTAATTCTGGGTTGCACTGAGTCAATGGTTTTATTGACTACGATGATGTTTTGATTTTCATGTTCAGAATCTGTTCCTGTTTTACTTTCTGTTTTAGGTTCAAGAGCATCGTTCTGCTGCTGGACCTTATAGGCCCAAGTCCCCGTCAAGCTAAGGGGCGAGAGGTAAATTTGGCGGCGAGTATACCCTCAGTCCCTCTAGGGAGTCCTCTATTGTTGGCCCATGAGTGCTGTTTTCAGAGCGAAACAGCAAACTGATCTGGTCTTCGTCCTCATTGGTCGCAGGAATATTCGCTTCCGACAATTGGTTTGGCTGCTACATCCACAACGGATTGACCTCCCCGGGAAGCCACCCAGAACTTCCTGGAGGAGGGCAATGTTGTTAGTCAGGTGGGCCAGGGTTACGGGCGCTTCTCGCAATTGACCATCCAGGGCACACCAAAGCGGTCCACCAGCATGCCGAAGCGCTCGGCCCAGAAGGTGGCTTCCAGGGGCATCTGCACGTTGCCCTGTTCGGCCAGGGCGGCGAATACCCGTTCGGCTTCGGCGGCGTTGTCGATGTTCAGCGAGATCGAACAGCCGTGGATGCCCAGGTAGGGCAGCTCCGGGGTGGTGTCCGAGCCCATCAGCACCTGGTCGCCGACGCTCAGGCGGGTGTGCATGATGCGTTCGTGACAGTCGGCAGAGATGTGATCACGGGCCGGGCTTTCACCGAAGGTCATCATCATTTCCAGGGTGCCGTTCAGGCATTGGGCATAGAAGGTGAAGGCAGCCTTGCAGGTGCCGTTGAACACCAGGTAGGGGTTGATTTTCATGCTGTGCTCCGGTCGCAGGTAACGGGCAGGCGCGCGGGCCTGTGGACGAACTTCCATAGCAAAGCCGCTATCTGAGCTGCGCGGAGGGTTTTTAATAGATGGTTTTTCCATGCTTGCCCGTGGCGATATAACCGTCGCCGCGCCATTGGGGGCGCGGCGGCGGTGCGGGCGGGGGTTACAGGCGCGGCTGCTCCTGGGGCGTGCCGAGCAACTGGTGCAGGGTGTTGATCAGCGCCTGCTGGCGCAGCCGGTCTTCCTGGTGCCGGGCTTCGGCGGCGGCGACATCGGTGTGGCAGTGCGGGCAGGTGCTTTCATGGGCGTGGATGTACTCCAGGCAATTGCGACACAGGGCCAGGCGCGGCGGGATGCGGCCTTCCTCGGGGGACGCCTGGCCCTGGTTGACCCAGGCCAGCTTGATCACCTGGCCGCTGTCGTTGACGCTCGATACCGCCTCGCCGGTGTCGATGCGTTCGGTGATCAGGTCGAAACGGCCCACCGAGAACGACGCCGGGCCGGCGTCTTCGAGCTTGACGATGCGTTCGCGCAGGCCCTTTTTCGCCAGGTCCAGGGTCCGGTAGTGGCAGTAGGGGTTGTTCCCCGGCTTGCCCAGCAGCGAGTGCGAGGTCCAGGTGCAGCCGCCGCGGCAGACATCGTTGTAGTAACAGGTGCGGCAGTAGCCCCACAGGTCGTCCACCGAGCGCAGGCGGCCGAAGTGGATGCCTTCGCTGTAGTGCCAGATATCGTGCAGGCTCATGCTGCGCACGTTGCCACCGGAGAAACCCACGGTGGCCAGGGACGGGCAGCCCTTGACCGTGCCGTCGGCCTCCAGGGCCAGGACCGTCTGCCCGGCGGCGCAGCCGCTCCAGTGCACGCGGTCGTCGCCGAAGCCGCGCCACATGTGCTCGTAGGGGCCGTAGTAGCCGATGTTGTTGCCCACATTCATCAGCAGCCCGCGCTCGGCGCCTTCGCGGTACAGGCGCGCCAGCAGCGGCATCACCTCCAGCAACTGGTAGGGCTGCAGCAGCAGCTCGGGGTGATCCACCGCATTGCCCATGGCCACGGTCAGCTGGATCTGCCAGTGGCTGGCGCCGGCATCGATAATCAGCTCCATCAGGGCCGGCAGGTCGGACAGGGTGGCGGCGCCGATCTGCGTGTTGACGCTGACCTTGAGCCCGGCCTGCTTGGCCCGGCGCAGGGTATCCAGGGCCTTGTCGAAGGAGCCGGGGACATTGCGCACCGCGTCATGCAGCGGCGCCAGGCCATCCAGAGAAACGCCTACGCCATTGAGCCCGGCGTCCACCGCGGCCTGCATCTTGGCCGGGGTCAGGTTGCGCCCGCCGGTCTGGATCGCCACGTACATGCCGTGGTCGTGGATGGCCTGGATCAGCCGCGTCCAGTCCTTGCGCAGATAGGCTTCGCCACCGATCAGGGTGACTTCCCGAGTGCCCAGCGCGGCGATCGAATCGATCACCGACAGGCATTCCTGGGTATTGAGTTCGCCCGGGCGCCGATGCCCGGCGCGGGAGCCGCAATGCAGGCACTTGAGGTCGCAGGCGAGGGTGATTTCCCAGACCACATGCACCGGCACATAGCGCTTGAGGTCGTTTTCGCTGAGGTAGCGGGCGGGGAGACGGTCTGACATGAAAGATCCTTGCGCACCCAGCGGTGCGCGGCACCAACCCATCGAAATAGGCGCGCCTTCCTTGTGTCGCAATGGCGCGGTCGTTTTGTGGCAGCACCCGAGGCCGCGGCAGGCGACCCCGGGTGCTGGTGGTCAGCGTTGTTCCAGGCGGGTGATTTCTGCCTGCAACTGCTGCACTGCCTGGCTCAGGTTGTTAGCGTTGGCCAGTTGCTGCTCGCCCTGGGCCACCAGTGCCTTGAGCCGCGCCAGGTCGCCGCTGGCCTGGGCCTGCTGCAGCGCCACGGCATACAGCGGGTGGCGCACTTCGGCAGCCGGGCCGGCCTGGCTGGCGTAATCCGCTGCCTGCGCCTGCTCCACCGGAGCCGGGCTTACGGCGGCGTGTTGCACCACGTGCCAGTGCCCCTGGAACTGGTACCTGTAGCTGGCGAAGCCGCTGGCCCAGTCCAGGCCGAGGATGCCCTGCAAGTGGAAGGTCTCGGCGATCTGGCTGGTGGGGCCGCTGGGGTTGCCGGCCAGGCTGAGGATGATGTGCCCCTCGCTGGAGGGGTCGAGCTTGACCTGGGAGTAATCGCCCCACACGTCGGCATGGAACTGCACCGGTGGCGAGGTGCTCTGGGTCACGCGGGCAACACCGCTGACACGTTTCTTCGGGGTATCGACCAGCAGGTCGAGGGTCAGCACCGGCCCACCGATCACGGGGTTGGCGACGATGAGGCGGGTATGGAACAGTCCGATTGTCATGCTGCAACTCCTTATCTTCTTGAAGACATCAGGTTCGATGGACGGCCGGGCTCAGCGCCGCTCCTGCTGGCTGATCTCGGCCTTGGCGGCCACCAGTGCGGCGCGGATCAGCGGCAGCTGTTCCAGTTGCTGGGTGGCGACCTTGTGCAGGCTCTTCATCTGCGCCAGGTCACCACTGGCGATGGCACCGTGGATCGGAGCCCCGTACAGCGCCGAGATCGGCGGCAGCGGATGGTTGGGCTGGCCGCGGTGCAGAGGGGCCGACAGGGTGCTGGACTGCACGGTTTCCTGCAGGTGGGCGGGCACCTGGTTGACCGTCACCCAGCTGTGGCCGTTGTAGTACTGATAGTTGGCCACGCCTTCCTTCCAGTCGTCGCTGACCACCAGGTGCAGCTTGAAGTTGATCACCGAGTTCGACCCCGGGCCGCCCTGGTTGCCCTGGGCCGTGATGAGGATCTTGCTGGCGCTGGGCGGCATGACGGTGAGGTAGGTGTACTGGCCCCAGACATCGCTGTGCAGGTCCAGGGGCGGGTTGACCGCCTGGGTGATGCTGGAAGTGCCGCGCACACTGTGTTCCGGGGTATAGACCAGCAGGTTGAGGATCAGGGTGGGCGCGCCGGGTTGCGAGGTGCCGATGCGGTAGCTCAGGGGGAACAGGCCTTCGGCTTGCGAGTAGTTGCCGGACATTTGCTTTGCCTCCATTCAATGACAGGGGAACCGCGATCAGCGGCGTTCCAGGCGGGCGACTTCCTTGGCCAGCTGTTCGTAGGCGTTGTGCAGATCCTTGGGTTCGTTCCTGGCCGGATCGCGCTTGGCCAGCAGGGCTTTCATCTCCGGCAGCTTGCCTGCGCTGATGGCCGACTGGATGGCGACTCCGTAGGGGGGGATCACATGTTGGGATGCATTGCTCATGGCGTTTGCCTTCCGTGGGTGTGGATGGGGCGCTGCGCTACTCGGCAGCTTTTGCAGTTAAGCAGCGCGGGTGGAATTGGCAGGGTAATGGCACATTGATTTTGTGGGTTTCCGACAGGTGGATTCACGGCCGGTAAAGGGTTGATTTTGGAGACATTCCAAAGGGCGATATGCAGGCGGGAGGTGATTGCGGATGGCGATAGGAGGGGGTGAGAAAGGGGGGTGAGCGTAGGCACCGGCTGCCGGCGAAGAGGCCCGCGACAGCCATGCATCGCCCTGGCCGGCGCCTTCGCTGGCAAGCCAGCCCCTACAGGGTGTCAGTGCGCTCGGACCACCCCCAACTCCTCCAGCCGGCGCCGCGTCTCGGCCGCCGTCACATGATGAATCGCATGCCACCCCAGCGCCGTTGCGGCGACGATATTGGGCGCATGGTCGTCAATGAACACCAGTTCCTCAGGGGCCACCCCCGGCAAATGCGCACGAATCCGTCCCAGGGTCGTGTGATAGATTTCGGCATCCGGCTTGATCTGCCTCTCTTGCCCCGACACCACGATGTCGCGAAAGCGCTGCAGAAATGGGTAATTGTCCCAGGCATAGGGAAAGGTTTCCTGGGACCAGTTGGTCAGCCCGAACAATGGCACCTGCGCCTGGTGCAGTTCTTCCAGCAGGGCCACGCCTTCGTCCAGTGGCCCCTTGAGCATCTCCGGCCAGCGCCCGTAGTAGGCCTCGATCAACGGCGCATGCTCGGGATGCTCGGCCACCAGGCTGCGGGTGGCTTCGGCCAGGGGCCGGCCGGCGTCCTGCCGGGTATTCCAGGCCTGGGTGCAGATGGTGTCGAGGAACCACTGGCGGCGCTCATCGTCGGGGATCAGCTGGCGGTACAGGTGGTGCGGGCTCCAGTCGAACAGCACGCCACCAAAATCGAAAACCACGGCACGAATCGTCATGAACACGTCCTTTTGAGCGGTTATGGGCCAGGCGCCATCCTGCGACGCCCGGCAGCGCAATGCAATTTGCCGTTGGCCGCTGGTCCGCTCGACGGCACCCTGGCCACGAATCGTGATCCAACCCCTGTATCCGGCCTTTTCCAGGCTGGCACAGGAGCTGCCCATGACTGCCAAGAATCCCACGGGGCCGCGCTCGTCCGAGCATGCCTCGAATCATCATGACCCGGGTTTCGACCCCGACTCGCCAGACCTGGCCGACCCCCAGGTAGACCCGGTAGGCCCGGCCAGGGCCCCCCTGGACCGCCCTGAACCCGAGCATCGGCGCAAGCGCTCGCGGGCCTACGATCCCCTGGCCAACCTGAAGAGGTAACCCGGCGCGCCGACATGCGGCAGTCGCCGGGCGGTGTGCCGGGTGTAAGGTAAAACGCCCAAGCCCCAGGCTCGCCGAGGAAAAAGGAGGTGTCCATGAGCACGCCGCTGCTGAACAAGCTGCAGATCAACGGCTATCAGGTCTTGAGCGTCAACCACGGGCCCTGGAAGGTCTGCACGCCGGGTGACCGGCTCGCGACCTTCGGCACCCGGGAAGAGGCCATGGCCTTTGCTGCCGCGCTGCCGGTGCGCAGGCAACGACCCGCCGCCACCGGTGGCTAGCGCCCTGGCAGGAAAAAGCCCCGACCGGTTCGGGGCTTTTTTGTGCCCAGGCGGGGCGAGGGCGCAGGGGGGGCGCAATTACGGCTGCATGAAACTCAACAGCGGGAGGATGAAGGCTGCTGCCAGGGCCAGTGCCCACAGGGTCTGCAGAAACAGCTCATCGGCGTTGTCGGCGGCGGGCCGCGGGGCGAGGCGGCGGCGCCAGTAGAAGTACAGGCCGCTGGCCACGAACACACAGGTGATGCCCATCATGTACTCCAGCTCCCACTTCTGGGGGCTGATGGCCAGGCTGCCGTCCTGGTCATCCGGGTAGTCGAGCCGCCACCAGGCGCCCAGCAGCAGCGGCACCAGCCCGGCCAGGAGCCAGGCCAGGCGCGCGCCGGGCATCCGGGTCAGCAGGGTCACGGCCAGGCCGATCAGGCACAGCACCCAGACAAAGAGGTACAGCTGAAAGCCCATGGCCCCACCGAACAGCGTGCTGCTGACATCCCGCGGCTGCATCATCTGCACGTCGCACAGCAGCATCAGCGACAAGGGCGCGGCAACGACGATCCAGCACAGAGGGCGGTAGAGCCACAACCACAGGGTAAACAGGCGAGACATGGGCACACTCATCGAGGTTTGGTGAAGTAAGAAAGAGGTGGGGGTGGCGGTCAGTCGACGATGACCCGGGTGCCAGGGCCCAGGCACAGGCTCAACTGTTCGCCGGCCCGGTTGAAGGCGCAGTACGGCAGGGGCGCCTTGCTGGCATTGACCAAGGGGGGGATGAAGAAGCCCCCCAGCAATAACGCCCATGCAATCCGCAACGACAGCTCACGGAGGGTGGCGGGGGCTCTCGGCTTGAGCCGCTGCTGGTGCAACAGGTAGATGCCGCTGTAGACCAGGGCGAAACCGAAGACCATCACATAGTCCAGCTCCCGGGCCTGGATGCTGAAGATCAGGTTGCCGTCGAAATCGTCCGGGTAGTGGATCCGCCACCACAGGCCCAGCAGCAACTGCACCAGCCCACCGATGATCCAGGCCAGGCGGGCGCCGGGCACCCGGGTCAGCACGGCCAGGCCCAGGCCGATGACGCTCAAGGCCCAGCCGCCCAGGTACAGCATGAAACCCATGGAACCGCCGAACAGCGTGCCGCCCACTTCCCGGGGGACGATCAGGTGCAGGTTGCAACGGATCATGGTGGCCAACTGTGCGGCCACGGCGATCCAGCACAGGAGGTAGTACAGCCGGGACCAGAAGGTGTGCAGGGGCGACATGCAGAGACTCGAAAAAAACAGGGCCGATGAGAGAGAGTGGTGGGCTGGGTTCAAACGAGCAGCAAACCGCTGGCAACCGCGAACAGCACCAGGGCGATGCTGATGCCCGCCAGGGGAATGCGAAACCAGTAACGGATGGCCAGCACCCACAGGCTGGCAAGAAACCCCAGGCCGATCAGCAGCAAGCCACGGGCCTGCAGCAGCAGGGCCGGGTGCAGCCAGGCGAGGTAGCCATAGACCAGGCCGAACAGCATCGCCCCCAGGCTGTGGCTGGCGTTGAAGCCGACCCAGGCCCGCCACAGGCTGGTCTGGCGGGTGATCATCGGCGACACCTGGCGCATGCGTTCGGCCAGGGCCGGGTCACGGGGCTGGAATTTGTCGGTGGCGAAGGTGTAGATCAGGTGCAGGGTGCCGAGCAGCAGCACGATGGCTGAGCTGGCGATGATCAGGGCGGGGGCCAACACGTTTCTTCCTTGGGCGGTGCTCGGGTGCGCGGAGTATGCAGCGGCGTCCGAGCTTTTGCACCTGCGGGCGGCGGTTTTTTTGCCCGCACGGGGCAGGGCGCCGGGCGCCCTGCCCAGGGGCTCAGAAGTGCTCGGCGTCGAGGCCGAACAAGGAGGCGCTGCCGGCGCGGATGCTCTGCTCCAGGCTGAGGATGCGCGGCAGCAGGCGGCTGAAGTAGAAGCGCGCGGTGGCCAGCTTGGCACCGTAGAAACCGTCGTCCTCGGAACGCTTGTGCTCGGCCACCTGGGCCATGCGCGCCCACAGGTAGGCGTAGGCCACGTAGCCGAACAGCTGCAGGTATTCGACGCAGGCGCTGCCCACCGCGTGGGGGTTCTGCGCCGCCTGTTCACGCAGCCAGTCGCTGAGGTCTTCCAGGCGCTGCACCGCGTCCAGCAGCTCGGCGGCGTAGGCGGCGCCGGGCAGGTAGGCGTAGTCGCGGATCTCGCCGGTGAACAGGCGCAGGGCCACGCCGCCGTTGCCCACCACCTTGCGCCCCAACAGGTCCAGGGCCTGGATGCCGTTGGTGCCTTCGTAGATCTGGGCAATGCGTACATCGCGCACCAGTTGCTCCTGGCCCCATTCGCGGATGTAGCCGTGGCCGCCGAAGACCTGCTGGCCCAGCACGCAACTGTCCAGGCCGGTGTCGGTGAAGAACGCCTTGGCCACCGGGGTCAGCAGCGCCACCAGGGCTTCGGCGTTGTGCCGCTCATGGGGCTGGTCGGCGAACTTGGCCAGGTCCAGCTGCTGGCCGACGTAGCTGGCAAACGCCCGGCCGCCTTCGGTCATGGCCTTCATGGTCAGCAGCATGCGCCGCACATCGGGGTGGACAATGATCGGGTCGGCGATCTTGTCCTTGGCCACCGGGCCGGCCGGGGAGCGGCTCTGGATGCGCTCGCGGGCGTAGGTGCGGGCGTTCTGGTAGGAGTTCTCGGCGCAGCCGATACCCTGGATGCCGATGGACAGGCGCTCGTAGTTCATCATGGTGAACATCGCCGCCAGGCCCTTGTTGGCCTCGCCGATCAGCCAGCCGGTGGCGCCGTCGAAGTTCAGCACGCAGGTGGCCGAGGCCTTGATGCCCATCTTGTGCTCGATGGAACCACAGCTCACCGCGTTGGCCGCGCCGAGCACGCCGTTGGCGTCCACATGGATCTTCGGCACCAGGAACAGCGAGATGCCCTTGGGTCCGGCCGGGGCGTCCGGCAGCTTGGCCAGCACCAGGTGGATGATGTTCTCGGTCAGGTCCTGCTCGCCGCCGGTGATGAAGATCTTGCTGCCGCTGATGCGGTAGCTGCCGTCGGCCTGGGGTTCGGCGCGGGTGCGGATGATCCCCAGGTCGGTGCCGGCGTGGGCCTCGGTGAGGCACATGGAACCGGCCCAGCGGCCTTCGTACATCGGCGGCAGGTACAGCTGTTTCAGCGCTTCGCTGGCGTGGGCGTCGATGGCCAGGCAGGCGCCGGAACTCAGGGCCGAATACAGGGCGAAACTGGAGTTGGCGGCGTAGAGCATTTCCTCGAACTGCACCGCGAGCATCTTCGGCATGCCCATGCCGCCATAGGCCGGGTTGCCGCTCAGGCCGACCCAGCCGCCCTGGATATAGGTGCTGTAGGCCTCCTTGAAGCCGGCCGGTGTACGCACCTGCCCGACGTGCCAGCTGGCGCCTTCCTCGTCGCCGCTGCGGTTGAGCGGGGCGATCAGGTTGGCGGTGACCTTGGCCGCTTCTTCGAGAATGGCGTCGGCGGTGTCGCCGTCCACGGTATCGGCCAGGGCCGGCAGGCGCGCCCAGAGCTTGGGTGCGTTGAACACTTCATGCAGGACAAAGCGCATATCGCGCAGCGGAGCGTTGAATTCGGGCATTGCAGGAACCTCGGGCAAAAGGGGAGGTTGAGCGGCCGTGGCCGCATGAATCGATAACGAAAACCCCGCCACCTTGTAGGGCCGGCTTGCCGGCGAAGAGGCCCGCAAGCCATGCATCGCCCTGGCCGAGGCCTTCGCTGGCAAGCGGAGCGCCGCCCGGCCAGCTCCTACAAGGGCTGGGTAGGTGTATTCAGGCTAGAGGTTTTTCGCCATGTCGCGCAGGACGAACTTCTGGATCTTGCCGGTGGAGGTCTTGGGCAACGGGCTGAAGACCACAGTACGCGGTACCTTGAAGCCTGCCAGGTGCTCGCGACAGAAGGCGATGATCTCGGCTTCGCGCACCTGCTGGTGGTCGGCCTTGAGGGTGATGAAGGCGCAGGGTGTCTCACCCCACTTTTCATCGGGCCGGGCCACCACCGCCGCTTCCAGCACTGCCGGGTGGCGATAGAGCACGCCTTCCAGTTCGATGGTGGAAATGTTCTCGCCCCCGGAAATGATGATGTCCTTGAGCCGGTCGCGGATCTCCACGTAGCCGTCCGGGTGGGTCACCCCCAGGTCGCCGGTATGGAACCAGCCGCCCTCGAAGGCTTCGGCGGTGGCTGTGGGGTTCTTCAGGTAGCCCTTCATCACGGTGTTGCCGCGCATGAAGATCTCGCCGATGGTCTGGCCGTCCCGGGGTGTGGGTTCGAGGGTTTTCGGGTCGGCCACCATCACTCCTTCCAGGGTCGGGTAGCGCACGCCCTGGCGCGACTTGATCTGCGCCCGCTGCTCCAGGGGCAGTTCATCCCAGGCGGCGTGCCAGGCGCATAGGGTCACCGGGCCATAGACCTCGGTCAGGCCGTAGACGTGGGTCACCTTGATGCCCATTTCCTCCACTGCGCCGATCACCTTGGCCGGCGGCGCGGCCCCGGCCACCATGGCGTTGACCGGGTGGTCGATGGCCGCCTTGGCGGTGTCGGGCATGTTCACCAGGGCATTGAGCACGATGGGTGCGCCGCACAGGTGCGTGACCTGATGCTCGCGGATCAGGTTGAGGATCTTCTGCGGGTCGACCCGGCGCAAAAACACGTGCACCCCGGCCAGGGCGGTGACGGTCCAGGGGTAGCACCAGCCATTGCAGTGGAACATCGGCAGGGTCCACAGGTACACCGGGTGGTTGCCCATGGCCCAGGTCATCTGGTTGCCCAGGGCGTTGAGGTAGGCGCCGCGGTGGTGGTAGACCACGCCCTTGGGGTTGCCGGTGGTGCCCGAGGTGTAGTTCAGGGCGATGGCCTGCCACTCGTCATCGGGCCACTGCCAGGCAAACTCGGGATCGCCCTCGGCCAGGAACGCTTCGTAGTCCAGCTCGCTGACCGGCTGGCCCTCGCCGTACTCCGGGTCGTCGAGGTCGATCACCAGGGGCGGGTGATCGAGCATGGCCACGGCGGCGTGGATCACCTCATGGAACTCGCGGTCGGCGATCAGCACCTTGGCTTCGCCGTGGGCCAGCATGAAGGCGATGGCCTCGGCGTCCAGGCGCACGTTGAGGGCATTGAGCACGGCGCCGATCATCGGCACGCCGAAGTGTGCTTCGAGCATCGCCGGGATGTTGGGCAGCATCACCGCCACCGTGTCGTTCTTGCCGATGCCGCGCCCGGCCAGGGCCGAGGCCAGGCGCCGGCAGCGGCTGTAGGTCTGGGCCCAGGTGCGGCGGATTGAACCGTGGATCACCGCCGGATACTCGGGGTAAACCGCAGCGGTGCGCTCGATGAAGCTCAGGGGGGAGAGGGCGATATGGTTGACGGCAGTCGGCGCCAGGCCTTGCTCGTAGATGGACATGGTTCGGGTACCCGGTGGCTGATTATTAGCTCTATTGGCCGAGGCTTTTTGCAGGCGCTCGGTGACTTATCCGGGGTCTTTTATATACTGTTTGTCGATTGATATGGAAGTACTACCTGAGTTGTATAGTAGTTATACTATAAAAAGAACCTACCCTTCCGGCCGCGAGACTGATCGACCATGCCCGACTCCACCCACCTGCGTCACTGGCTGCGCCTGCAGCGCGAAGGCCAGTTGCCGGACTCGCCCTGGCTGGGCCATGACCCGCAACCCAGCCTGCTGCTGGACGCCCAGGCGCAGCCGCTGGACCTCAACCCGGCGCTGCGCCAGTGGCTGGACGATGCGGCCACTGGTGATCTCGCGGCCCTGCTGCCGATCAATCACCCGGCGCTGGTGCGGGCCTGCCTGCAGCAACAGCGGCCCATCGAGCAGGTGGAAGCCCAGTGGGGCGAACGCATCCTGCTCTGGAGCTTTATCCCCGATCCGCATCGCCAGCGGGTGCTGGCGCGCTGCCAGGAAGCCACGGCCCAGGTCCGGGCCGAGCGCGAATCGGCCAAGGCCCGGCGCCTGTACCGGCTGATCACCGAGAACACCACCGACCTGATTTCCCGGCACACCCCGGACGGCAGCTTCCTCGACGCCTCACCGGCCTCCTGGACCCTTTTGGGCTACTGGCCCGAGCAACTGCGCGGCCTGCTGGCCCGCAGCCTGTTCCACAGCCAGGACCTGGCCGGGCTGATGCAGCGCACCCGCGATGCCCTGGAGCAGGACGGCTACCACACCATGACCTACCGCATCCGCCATCGCGACGGTCACTACCTGTGGTTCGAAACCGCCTGCCGCGGCATTCGCGACACCTACACCGGCACCGTGGTGGAAGTGGTGGCGGTGTCCCGGGACATCACCGCCCGGGTCCAGGCCGAAGAGAACAAGCGGCGCCTGGCGGAAGTGGTGGAGGCCAACCCCGACCCGGTGCTGTTCATCCAGCCCGGCGGTGCGGTGACCTACCTCAACCCGGCCGCCCGGCGCACCCTGGGGCTCGACGATGGGCAGGCAATGCCGCCACTGGCGGCCATCCTCAGCGCTTCGGTACTCGACAGCCTGCAACGCGAAGGCTGGGGCCGCGCTGAACACAGCGGCCGCTGGAGCATCGAGACACGCCTGCAACCCCCGGCCGGCGGCGCCTCGGTGCCGGTCTCGCTGATGCTCCTGGCCCACCGTGCGGCCAGTGGCGAGCGTTTCTATTCCCTGGTGGCCCACGACCAGAGCGAGCGCGAACTGCGCGAAGCCCAGCAGCGCCATCATCAGGACGAACTGGCCCACAGCGCGCGGCTGGTGACCCTGGGCGAACTGGCCTCGGGCATTGCCCACGAGATCAACCAGCCGCTGGCCGCAGTGGTCAATTACGCCAATGCCAGCCAGCGCTACTTGCAGGCCCTGGGCACCCAGCCCGACGCCGCCCGCAAGGTGGCCCAGGGCCTGGAACGGATTGCCGAGCAGGCGACCCACGCCGCCGAAGTGATCAAGCGCCTGCGGGCCTTTTTGCGCAAGGGCGGGCGCCGGGTGCAGGCCCTGGACCTCGCCGAAGTGGCCCGAGAAACCGTGCGCCTGTGTGCCTGGGAAGCCCAGGCCAGCCAGGTGACGATCGACTTGCAGCTGGCGGATAATCTGCCGCCGGTGTACGCCGACCGGGTGCTGCTGGAGCAGGTGCTGCTGAACCTGCTGCGCAACGCCATCGAAGCCAATCGCGAAGTGCATCCGCAGCAAGGCTCGCACATTGTGCTGCGCGCCGAAGCGGCGGCCGAAGGCGGGGTGCGGATCAGCGTCAGCGACCAGGGCCCTGGAGTGTCCGCCGAACAGCTGCCCCAGCTGTTCACCCCGTTCTACACCAGCAAGGCCAACGGCCTGGGGCTCGGATTGTCCATGAGCCGCAGCATCGTCGAAGGCTTTGGTGGCGACTTGCAGGCTCAGCTTCAGGAGCGTGGCTTGACGATGTGCTGCCGGTTGCCGGCCACGGCCCCGGCCGATCCCGATTCAGCTTCCCACCCGACAACAGGAGCAAGGCAATGACAAGCGAGGCGCAGCAGTTGGTGTACGTGGTCGACGACGACCCGGGCATGCTCGACTCCACCGTCTGGCTCCTGGAGTCGGTGGGGCTCAAGGCGGTGCCCTTCACCAGTGGCCGCGAGTTTCTCGAACACTGCGACCCGAGCCTCAATGCCTGCGTGCTGCTGGATGTGCGCATGCCCGGCATGGGCGGGCTGAACGTCCAGGAAGAGCTGCGCCAGCGCGATATCCGCCTGCCGCTGATCTTTGTCAGCGGCCACGCCGACGTGCCCATCGTGGTCCGCGCGTTCAAGGCCGGGGCGGTGGATTTCATTGAAAAGCCCTACAACGAGCAGCTGCTGCTGGACAGCGTGCAGCAGGCCCTGAGCCGCGCTGACAACCATCAGAGCCAGAGTGCCGGGCAGGCACGGGTGCAGGCGCTGCTGGACAGCCTGACGCCACGGGAGAAGGACGTGCTGCTGCCCCTGGTGCAGGGCTACACCAACCGCGAGATTGCCGAGCAACTGGGGGTCAGCATCAAGACCATCGACCTGTATCGCTCACGGGTGATGAAACGTATGCAGGCCGAGCACCTGCCGGAACTGGTGGGCATGGCCATTGCTGCCGGCCTGGTGGACCCGCTGCACCTGCGCTGAAGCTCAGGCCACTGCGCTGCGCAGCGGCGCGCCACCCAGCAGCCGCTCGATGGCGCCGCTCAGCAGGTTTTCCAGCAGGGCTTCGCGTTCACGCTCGGCCAGCGGTTGCTCGCTGAACCAGCTGGGGGCGCTGTTGAGCAGGTTGGCCAGGGCATGGGCCGCGGCGCGCTGGGCCTCTGGGCCAAGGCCGGTCGGGGTGCCCAGCAACTGCACCAGCTGTTGCTCATAACGCTCACGCAATTGCCCGACCCGCAGTTGCTGGTCGGGGTTGAGGCAGCCGCTGTCGCGCTCCACCAGGCGGAAATGCCGCGGCAATTCCCGGTGCAGCTTCAAGTGGGCGCGGATCAGCGCCGGCAGGCAGTCGCCCTGCAACTTGCGCCGTTGCAGGCGCTTGAGGGTGCTGTGCAGCTCATCGAAGAACTCTTCGATCAGGTCCAGCAACAGGTGCTGCTTGCTCGGGTAATGGTGGTACAGCGAGCCCGGGGTCAGCCCCAGATGGCTCGCCAGCTCACGCATGCCGACCTGGCCGAAGCCCTTGCTGGCGAACAGCTCCAGGGCCTTGTCGCGGCTTTCGGCAAAGCGTGAGCAGCGCTCAGCCATAGTGATGGAAACCCCGGCCGGTCTTGCGCCCCAGGTAGCCGGCGGCAACCATTTCCTTGAGCAGCGGCGCGGGGCGGTACTTGCTGTCGTTGAAGCCGTCGTAGAAGGCGGCAAGGATCGCCAGCAGGGTGTCCAGGCCGATCAGGTCGGCCAGGGCCAGTGGGCCGATCGGCTGGTTGCAGCCCAGGCGCATGCCGGCGTCGATGTCCTCGGCGCTGGCCAGGCCTTCCTGGAACACCAGGATCGCCTCGTTGATCATCGGCACCAGGATGCGGTTGACCACAAAACCCGGGCGGTTGCCAGCGGTGATCGCGGTCTTGCCCAGGCGCTCGGCCATATGCATGGCCAGGGCGTGGGTCGCGTCGCTGGTCTGCAGGCCGCGGATCACCTCGATCAGGCCCATCACCGGCACCGGGTTGAAAAAATGCAGGCCGATGAACCGCTCGGGGGCGCTGACGCTGGCGGCCAGTTGGGTGATCGACAGCGACGAGGTGTTGGAGGCGATCACGCACTCGGCGCTGACCTGGGCGGCGATCTGCTGCAGCACCTTGAGCTTGAGGTCGAGGTTCTCGGTGGCGGCTTCGATCACCAGTTGCGCATCATTGAGCACGCCGTAGTCGGTGCTGATGCGGATCCGGCCCAGGGCGGCGAGCTTGTCGTCTTCGCCGAGGGTGCCCTTGCTCACCTGGCGGTCGAGGTTCTTGCCGATGGTGGCCAGGGCCTTTTCCAGGGCGCCCTGGGCGATGTCCAGCAGGGTCACGTCAAAGCCCGCCTGGGCGCAGACCTGGGCGATGCCGTTGCCCATGGTGCCGGCGCCGATCACCCCGATAGTCGCAAGATTCATCTTCAGCTCTTCCTTTGTTCATGGCCTTCGCGGAGCATGGCGCGGTTGCCTTGCACAGCGCGTTATCCAGCGCGAGTCTAGAGCCCGGCGCGGTGGCCGGCCTATGCCGAAAGCGGTCAAGCGTGCTGGCGTTTTTTGCCATAGGTCCAGCTACGGGAGCACAGCCTCTACATGCGTGAAACGGATTCGGTCGCGGTCTATTTTGTCCGGGTAATGACCCACGCCCTGCGCGAGCAGCCGGCGCGGCTGGCGGCGGTACTGAGCGAGGCCGGCATTGACCCGGCGTTGCTCGACCAGCCTCGGGCGCGGGTGCCCGGCAGTGCCTTTGCCGCGCTGTGGCTGATCCAGATCCGCGAGTTGCAGGACGAGTTCTTCCAGCTCGACTCCCGGGGCATGCCGCCGGGGGCCTTTGCCCTGATCTGCCGCGGGCTGATCCAGGAGCCCAACCTGGAAAAAGCCCTGCGCCAGTGCCTGAACAACTTCGGCCTGTTCCTGCGCGACGTCGGCGCCAGCCTCAGCCTGCGGGGCAAGCGTGCGGTGATCAGCCTCGACAGCCGCTGCGCCGACCCGCTGCGCGGCCACTACGCCGAAGAAACCCTGCTGGTGCTGATCATCAGCCTGTTGTGCTGGCTGGGTGGGCGACGGATTCCCATCGACCGTGCCGACTTTCGCCACTCGCGCCTGAGCCTCAGCGACGATGCGCTGCTGTGGGGCAGCAACCTGAGCTGGAATGCCGGGCGCACCGAGATCGAATTCGCCAGCCGTTTCTTGCGCCTGCCGGTGGTCCAGGACCTGGCCTCGCTCAAGGTGTTCCTGCGCAGCGCGCCGCAATGGCTGGTGATCCGCTTTCGCAACCAGCACGGCCTGACCACCCAGGTGCACCAACGCCTGCGGGGCAGCCACTACAGCCAGTGGCCGACCCTGGAAGCCTTCGCCCGCGAAGTGCAGATGAGCGCCAGCACCCTGCGCCGACGCCTGGAGCGCGAGGGCGGCTCGTACCAGGAGATCAAGGACGAAGTACGCCGCGGCGTCGCCGTCGAACTGCTACGCCGCACCAGCGTCAGCATCAGCGAGATTGCCGAACTCACCGGCTTCCAGGAGCCCAGCGCCTTCCATCGCGCGTTCAAGAAATGGACCGGCGAAAGCCCCGGGCGCTACCGCGCCCGCTTCCAGCCAGCCCCTGCCTGACTCCACGACATCCCGGTTCCTACGGATCTCGCCCCATCACACGGCCCCCTGTAGGAGCTGGCTTGCCAGCGAAGGCGCCCGCAAGATCACCGCCCCATCCGAGGGCCCATTCGCCGGCAAGCCGGCTCCTACAGATTTCGCCCCATCACACGGCCCCCCGTAGGAGCTGGCTTGCCAGCGAAGGCGCCCGCAAGCTCACCGCCCCAACCGAGGGCCCATTCGCCGGCAAGCCGGCTCCTACGGATTTCACCCCATCACACGGCCCCCCGTAGGAGCTGGCTTGCCAGCGAAGGCGCCCGCAAGCTCACCGCCCCATCCGAGGGCCCATTCGCCGGCAAGCCGGCTCCTACAGATTTCGCCCCATCACACGGCCCCCGTAGGAGCTGGCTTGCCAGCGAAGGCGTCCGCAAGCTCACCGCCCCATCCGAGGGCCCATTCGCCGGCAAGCCGGCTCCTACGGATTTCACCCCATCACACGGCCCCCGGTAGGAGCTGGCTTGCCAGCGAAGGCGCCCGCAAGATCACCGCCCCATCCAAGGGCCTGTTCGCCGGCAAGCCGGCTCCTACAGATTTCGCCCCATCACACGACCCCCGGTAGGAGCTGGCTTGCCAGCGAAGGCGCCCGCAAGATCACCGCCTCATCCGAGGGCCTGTTCGCCGGCAAGCCGGCTCCTACGGATTTCACCCCATCACACGGCCCCCGTAGGAGCTGGCTTGCCAGCGAAGGCGTCCGCAAGATCACCGCCCCATCCAAGAGCCTTTTCGCCGGCAAGCCGGCTCCTACGGTCGGTTGCTGCGGCCGGGCATCTGGATGCCGTGCTGCTGCACGCGGCGGTACAGGGTGGCGCGGGAAATGCCCAGGGCCTTGGCCGCTGCCACGGGTTTCCAGCGGTGGCGCACCAGGGCGTCCAGCAGGGCCTGGCGCTCGGGGCTGGTGGCGGTTTCCAGGGCGGGCAGGGCGCCTTCGGCCTCGGCGCCGCGCAGTTGTTCGGGCAAGTCATGCAGTTGGATCAGCGGCCCTTCGCACACCGCGCAGGCGTAGCGCAGCACATGGCGCAATTGCCGCACGTTGCCCGGCCAGCGGTAGCCCAGCAGGCATTCCAGTGCCGCATTGCCCAGTTGCACCGGCGCACCGCAGCGCTTGGATTCCTCTTCGACAATCTGTGTGATCAGCGCCAGTCGGTCGCTGCGTTCGCGCAGCGGCGGCAACTGAAAGCGCGCGCCGCCGAGGCGGAAATACAGGTCCTCGCGAAAGCTGCCCTCGGCCACCAGCGCTTCCAGGTCGCGGTGGGTAGCGCAGATCACCTGGATATCCACCGCCTTGCGTTGCGCGGCCCCCAGCGGCGCCACTTCACCCTCGGCCAGCACCCGCAGCAGGCGGGTCTGCAAGGCCAGGGGCATGTCGCCGATCTCATCGAGGAACAGGGTACCGCCATCGGCCTGTTGCAGCAGGCCCTGCATGCCCTTGTTCGAGGCGCCGGTAAAGGCCCCGGCCACGTAGCCGAACAGTTCGCTTTCGATCAGGTTCTCCGGGATAGCCGCGCAGTTCACCGCGACAAAGGGCCGGTCCCGACGCTGGCTGGCCTGGTGCAACTGGCGGGCGAAGACTTCCTTGCCGGAGCCGGTCTCGCCCTGGATCAGCACCGGCAGGTGGCGGTCCTTGACCCGCACCGCCAGGCGCAGGCTTTGTTCCACCCGCGGGTCCAGCGGTTCGCCGGCCAGGTTCAGGCGCGGGCGCTGTGCCGGGCGCCTTGGCGCTTGCAGGCGGCCGTGGAGGTTGTCGGAAAGGGGGCACAGGGCTTCGTCGCGGGCGCGCTGCAACAGCTGCGGGTCGAACACCTGGGTGATGTGCTGCGGCAAGCGGCCATAGCGGCGCAGCAGGTAATGGCGCGCCGCCGGGTTGAGCGCGCGCAGGCAACCGTCGTCGTCCCAGGCCAGCAGGTAATCCGGCTGGCTGTCGACATAGCCCGGGCTGGCATGGGCCCGCAGCACCCAGTAGCCCTGGGCGCTGTTCATGAAGAACGCCTGTTCGATCTCCCGCGCGCTCTGCACCACCATCTGCCGGATCAGGTGCTGGGAACGGCGGTCGTCCGGGGAGCGCACCGCCGACACGTCCAGCACCCCCAGCAACTCGCCCTGGGGGTCGAACACCGGGGCGGCGGAGCAGGTCAGGCCGATAAACGCGGCGCGAAAATGGTCGCGCTTGTGCACGGTGATCGGCGTGCGCGCGGTAAGCACCGCCGCCACGCCGCAGGTGCCTTCTTCACCCTCCGACCAGCAAGTGCCCAGGTACAGCCCGGCCTTGCGGCAGTCGTTGCGCAGGGTGGACTCCACCCGGTAATCGATGGTCTGGCCCTGGGCGTCGGTGAGCAGCACGCAGTAGTCGGCGTCGCGCACCCGGCCATGCAGGCGGGCCACTTCTTCGCTGGCGATGCGCAGGAACAGCTCGGAACGCTCGCGGCATTCCTTGAGCACGTTTTCCGACAGGATGCGCGGCCCCTGCAGCGAGCCGGGGTCCAGTTGGTGCTGCTCCATGGAGCGGCGCCAGGAATCGAGGATCAGGCTCGGCACCGGCGCCTGGGGCAGGTGCGCGGCGTTTTTCAGGACCCGGCTGACGCAGTCCACATGGGCTTTGGAATGTGCGGAAAGCATGGAGGCCTCCGGTTGCAGCTTCTTATCGTTGTGGGCGCATTAAGCGCCGATCCGCGGCCCTCGACAAGCACCGGGCGGCGCCGTGGGGGCGCTGAGACGCAACGTCTCAGGATCTCGCCAAAGCCCCGTGCAGCCTGACATGCAACGTCTCAGGCGTAGGGCTTCCCGGCGCCTGCAGGCGAGTGCAACAGCCGCTCTGACACGGGCCTTTGCAGCGGTTTTTCCATAACTGGCACCGGCCTTGCTCTAGCCCTTGGCAACCAGTCCTTGGCAACCCGCGTCGACTGGCCCATCGAAGAATAAGAACGAGGTGCCCGATGTTTTCTCCTGCCTGTGCTCCGCCCGCGGTGAGCCCATGAACCGCCGCCCCCTCACCGTCGGCATCATCGCCAACCCGGCTTCGGGCCGTGATGTGCGTCGCCTGACCGCCAACGCCGGCCTGTTCTCCAGCACCGACAAGGTCTCGGTGATCCAGCGTTTGCTGGCAGCCTTTGGCGCCACCGGCATCGAGCAGGTGCTGATGCCCACCGACATGACCGGCATCGCCGCCGCGGTGCAGAAGAACAGCCGCAGCCGCCAGGCCCGGGAGCAGCACTGGCCGGCCCTGGAATTCCTCGACCTGACCCTGCGCCAGAGCGTCGAGGACACCCGCCAGGCCGCGCGCTGGATGGCCGAGCGCGAGGTGTCGCTGATCGCCGTGCTCGGGGGCGACGGCACCCACAAGGCGGTGGCCGCCGAGGTCGGCGATATTCCGCTGCTGACCCTGTCCACCGGCACCAACAACGCCTTTCCGGAGCTGCGCGAAGCCACCAGCGCCGGGCTGGCCGGCGGGCTCTACGCCAGCGGCCGGGTGCCCGCCGAGATCGCCCTGCGGCGCAACAAGCGCCTGCTGGTGCGCGAGCCGTCCCGGGGCCTGTGCGAGGTGGCCCTGGTGGATGTGGCGGTGTCGCCCCTGGCCTTTGTCGGCGCCCGCGCCATCAGCCGCGCCAGCGATCTGGCCCAGGTCTTCGTGACCTTCGCCGAGCCCCAGTCCATCGGCATTTCCGCGCTCTGCGGGCTGTGGCTGCCGGTCACCCGCCAGGAGCCCCACGGCGCCTGGATGCGCCTGGACCCGCAATCCCCCGAGGCGCTGCTGGTGCCCCTGGCCCCAGGCCTGTTGCAGGGCTGCGGGGTGCTGGAGGCCGGCTACCTGCAACCCGATGTGCCCCAGCCCCTGTGCCTGAACGCCGGCACCCTGGCCCTGGATGGCGAGCGCGAGATCGAATTCAACCCCCACGACCGGCCCACGGTCACCCTGGATGCCGGCGGCCCGCTGAGCATCGACGTCAACGCGGTCCTGGAACACGCGGCGCGCCAGCGCCTGCTGGCCATCGACCGCGATCACCGGCAACACCCCGTGAACCTTCAGTCCGAAGACACCCTGGAGAATAAAAATGTCGACACCCCTGACCACTGACCAGTTGCTCCACGCCTATCGGGTGATGCGCACCATCCGCGCATTCGAAGAACGCCTGCACGTGGAATTCGCCACCGGCGAGATCCCCGGTTTCGTCCACCTCTACGCCGGGGAAGAAGCCTCGGCCGCCGGGGTCATGGCCCACCTGCGCGACGACGACTGCATCGCCTCCAACCACCGTGGCCACGGCCATTGCATCGCCAAGGGCGTGGACGTCTACGGGATGATGGCGGAGATCTACGGCAAGAAGACCGGGGTCTGCCAGGGCAAGGGCGGCTCCATGCACATCGCCGATTTCGAGAAGGGCATGCTCGGCGCCAACGGCATCGTCGGTGCCGGCGCGCCGCTGGTGGTGGGCGCGGCCCTGGCCGCCCGGCTGCAAGGCACCGACGGCGTGTCGGTGGTGTTCTTCGGCGACGGCGGCTCCAACGAAGGCGCGGTGTTCGAGGCCATGAACATGGCCTCGGTGTGGAACCTGCCGTGCCTGTTCATCGCCGAGAACAACGGCTACGCCGAGGCCACGGCGTCCAACTGGTCGGTGGCCTGCGACCACATCGCCGACCGCGCCGCCGGTTTCGGCATGCCCGGAGTGACGGTGGACGGTTTTGATTTCTTCGCCGTGCACGAAGCTGCTGGCGCCGCCGTGGAGCGGGCCCGGGCCGGGGAGGGGCCGTCGCTGATCGAGGTCAAGCTGACCCGCTACTACGGCCACTTCGAGGGCGACGCCCAGACCTACCGCGCGCCGGATGAGGTCAAGCATTACCGCGAGCACAACGACTGCCTGATGCAGTTCCGCGAGCGCACCACCCGTTCGGGCCTGGTGCAGGCCAGCCAGCTGGACCAGATCGATGCGGATGTGCAAGCGCTGATCGAAGACGCGGTGCGCAAGGCCAAGACCGACCCCAAGCCGAGCCCCGCCGACCTGCTCAGCGACGTCTACGTCGCTTACCCATAACGCCCCACAGAACAACAAGAGACCACCATCATGGCGAGAAAAATCAGTTACCAGCAGGCCATCAACGAAGCCCTGGCCCAGGAAATGCGCCGCGACCCCAGCGTGTTCATCATGGGTGAAGACGTGGCGGGCGGTGCCGGCGCCCCCGGCGACAACGACGCCTGGGGCGGCGTGCTCGGGGTGACCAAAGGCCTCTACCATCAATTCCCCGGACGGGTGCTGGACACCCCGCTGTCGGAGATCGGCTACGTCGGCGCCGCAGTCGGCGCCGCCACCCGTGGCGTGCGCCCGGTGTGCGAGCTGATGTTCGTCGACTTCGCCGGCTGCTGCCTGGACCAGATCCTCAATCAGGCGGCGAAGTTTCGCTACATGTTCGGCGGCAAGGCCCAGACCCCGCTGGTGATCCGCACCATGGTCGGCGCCGGCCTGCGCGCCGCGGCCCAGCACTCGCAAATGCTCACCTCGCTGTGGACCCACATCCCCGGGCTGAAAGTGGTCTGCCCCTCGTCGCCCTACGACGCCAAGGGCCTGCTGATCCAGGCCATCCGCGACAACGACCCGGTGATCTTCTGCGAGCACAAAATGCTCTACAGCCTGCAGGGCGAAGTGCCGGAGGAGTCCTACGCGATTCCCTTCGGCGAGGCCAACTTCCTGCGTGACGGCAAGGACGTGACCCTGGTGTCCTACGGGCGCACGGTGAACACCGCGCTGGAGGCGGCCCGCAGCTTGGCCGGGCGCGGCATCGACTGCGAGGTGATCGACCTGCGCACCACCAGCCCGCTGGATGAAGACAGCATCCTGGAAAGCGTGGAGAAGACCGGGCGCCTGGTGGTGATCGACGAAGCCAACCCGCGCTGCTCCATGGCCACCGACATTTCGGCCCTGGTGGCGCAGAAAGCCTTCGCTTCCCTCAAGGCGCCGATCGAAATGGTCACGGCGCCCCACACCCCAGTGCCGTTCTCCGACGCCCTGGAAGACCTGTACATCCCCGACGCGGCGAAGATCGAGAAAGCCGTGCTCACTGTGATCGAGTGGAGCCGCTGATGAGCCAGATCCATACCCTGACCATGCCCAAGTGGGGCCTGTCGATGACCGAGGGCCGGGTCGATGCCTGGCTCAAGGAAGAAGGCCAGAGCATCAGCAAGGGCGATGAAGTGCTGGACGTGGAGACCGACAAGATCTCCAGCAGCGTCGAGGCACCGTTCTCCGGCATCCTGCGCCGGCAGATCGCCCGCCAGGACGAGACCCTGGCGGTGGGCGCGCTGCTGGGCATCGTGGTCGAAGGCGAGGCCAGTGACGCCGAGATCGACGCGGTGATCGAGCAGTTCCAGGCCAGCTTCGTGCCCGGCGACAGCGCCGATGAAGACAGCGGCCCGGCGCCGCAGAAGGTCGAACTGGGCGGCCGCCTGATCCGCTATTTCGAGCGCGGTGAAGGCGGTACGCCGCTGCTGCTGGTGCACGGCTTTGGCGGCGACCTCAACAACTGGCTGTTCAACCACGAAGCCCTGGCCGCCGGGCGCCGGGTGATCGCCCTCGACCTGCCGGGCCACGGTGAGTCGGCCAAGGCCCTGCAACGGGGCGACCTGGATGAGTTGAGCGAAGTGCTGCTGGCGCTGCTGGACCACCTGGCGATTCCCGTGGCCCATCTGGTGGGCCACTCCATGGGCGGCGCGGTGTCCCTCAACACCGCGCGGCTGGCGCCAGACCGCGTGCGCACCCTGACCCTGATCGGCAGCGCCGGGCTGGGCGCTGAGATCAACGGCGGCTACCTGCAAGGTTTTGTCGAGGCCAGCAACCGCAATGCGCTCAAGCCGCAACTGGTGCAGTTGTTCTCCAACGCCGAGCTGGTGAACCGGCAGATGCTCGACGACATGCTCAAGTACAAGCGGCTGGAAGGGGTGCAAGCGGCCCTCGGGCAGTTGGCCGGCAACCTGTTTGCCGACGGCCGCCAGCAGGCTGACCTGCGCCCGGTGGTGCAGGACGGCCCGCAGCCGGTGCTGGTGATCTGGGGCAGCGACGACCGGATCATTCCGGTGAGCCACAGCGCCGATCTCAAGGCGCAGATCGAGGTGCTGCCGGGGCAGGGGCACATGCTGCAGATGGAAGCGGCGGAGCAGGTCAACCGCCTGATCCTCGACTTTATCCAGCAGCACTGAGGTGTTCTGCGGCGGCCAGGGGGCCGTCGCAGCTCTACAAGAATAAGGAGAAGCCAAGATGAGTGTTTCCCTCAAGCCTGTTCCCAGCATGCGTGCCGCGGTCTGGCACGGCCGCCACGATATCCGCGTCGAAGACGTACCGCTGCCCGACGCGCCGCCTGCCGGCTGGGTGCAGATCCGCGTCGACTGGTGCGGCATCTGCGGCTCCGACCTGCACGAATACGTGGCCGGGCCGGTGTTCATTCCGGTGGACGCACCGCACCCGCTGACCGGGATCAAGGGCCAGTGCATCCTCGGCCACGAGTTCTGCGGCGAAATTGTCGCCCTGGGCGAAGGGGTCCAGGGTTTCAGCGTTGGCCAGCCGGTGGCCGCCGACGCCTGCCAGCACTGCGGCACCTGCTACTACTGCACCCACGGCCTGTACAACATCTGCGAAAACCTGGCCTTTACCGGGCTGATGAACAACGGCGCCTTCGCCGAATTGGTCAACGTGCCGGCCAACCTGCTGTACGCCTTGCCGGCCAACTTTCCTGCCGAGGCCGGGGCCTTGATCGAGCCGTTGGCGGTGGGCATGCACGCGGTGAAAAAAGCCGGCAGCCTGTTGGGGCAGAACGTGGTGGTGGTCGGTGCCGGCACCATCGGCCTGTGCACCATCATGTGCGCCAAGGCCGCCGGCGCGGCCCAGGTGATCGCCCTGGAAATGTCCGGCGCGCGCAAGGCCAAGGCCCTGGAAGTGGGCGCAACCCACGTGCTCGACCCCAAGGAATGCGACGCCCTGGCCGAGGTCAAGCGCCTGACCGGCGGGCTGGGCGCCGATGTCAGCTTTGAATGCATCGGCAACAAGCACACCGCAAAACTGGCCATCGACCTGATCCGCAAGGCCGGCAAGTGCGTGATGGTGGGGATTTTCGAAGAGCCCAGCGAGTTCAACTTCTTCGAGCTGGTGGCCACCGAGAAAACGGTGCTGGGGGCCCTGGCCTACAACGGTGAATTCGCCGATGTGATCGCCTTTATCGCCGATGGCCGGCTGGATATTTCGCCCCTGGTGACCGGGCGCATCCAGCTGGAAGAGATTGTCGGCCAGGGCTTCGAGGAGCTGGTCAACAACAAGGAGCACAACGTCAAGATCATTGTTTCCCCCGGTCAGTTGCGACGCCCTTAAGGGGCGCTCTTTGGCGATGGCCGGCGGCGGCCATCGCACTTTTTTACCGTTTTGCGTTCTATCACCAGGCCTGGCCGCGCCGATCCCCGCCGCAGCCCGTGAATGTCGACCCGGTGCCGATGGCCTACGCTCCCTCTTCTTGCATGATGCAAACCCGCTTTGCGCGCCTGTTCCTGGCGGCGCTGTTGATGCTCGGCGCCACGGCCTGCACCCAGCAGCAAGGGCGCGATCTGGCCAAACAGTTTCGTGAAGGCAAGCCTGACGAATTCTTCCAGACCAGCGTTGATCGCATGGCCACCATCGGCATGCGCGACAACCTGCAGAGCCTGTACCTGCTGATGGGCAAGCTCTACCTGCGCAACCCCAGCCAGTGGCGCAAATCGGGGTTCCCCGATGGCACCACGGCCCAGCGCGAGATCCGCGATGCCATCGAAAAGCGCCAGCCGCTGCCGGCCCTGGGGGATCGCCGCGACCTGGCGGCCCTGAGCTATTCCCTGAGCCCGGAGTTTGAGGGCGATCGGGTCGGCGCCTTTATCTATGCCATTGGCAGCATGTTGGTGACCGCCCATGGCGGGCGCACCGAGTTCTACATGACCGACAGCATCGACCCGCAGTTCATCAGCAACGCCGCGCGCAATATCGAGAAGGCCACCTGGCTGCTGAGCCAGCGCCAGGATGCCAATGGGGTGCTGTTGCTGTTCTCCAACGAGATTTCCGAGGAGGGCAGCAACCTGAGTTTTGCCGTGGAGTTCGGCAAGATCGTCGCGCGCCTGGATCTGTTGACGCAGATTCTGGACGAGCGCTATCGGCGGGTGGGGCTCAATTATGCGCAGAGCCTGTTGTTGATGAACTTCTTGCCGGTGCAGTAGGGGCGCGGTAGCGGGGCGGAGTAAAAGCTCCGACATGAGCTACAGAAGATTCGGTTTGTTTTCCGGACTGGTCCCATATTTTTTTCAGCACACCCTTTGCTAGGTTGAGCGCCACTTTGCACCCGAGCCAGGTACGGCCCGGGTCTGGCCTCTCTCACGCTTAAGGATGAGCCTATGTTCTCGCCGGCCGACACTGCGCATTTTGTGCTGTCCATCCCTGCCGTTCGCCACGACTTCAAGGTGCTGGCCTTCAAGGGTCGCGAAGCCATCAGCGAGCTGTATGCCATCCAGATCGAACTGGTTTCGGACACCCCCCGTGTCGATCTGGAGAGCCTGCTCAACCAGCCGGCGTTCCTGCAATTCGGTCTCAAGGGCGAAGGCATCCACGGCCTGATCGACGACATCGAAATCGGCGACAGCGGCAAGCGCATGACCCGCTATCACCTGATCCTGCGTCCCCATCTATACCAGTTGCAGCACCGCCACAACCAACGGGTGTACCAGAACCTGACGGTGCCGCAGATCATCGCCAAGGTGCTCAAGGAACACGGCATCCTTGCCGACCAATACCGCTTCAACATTGCTCCAAAGCCTTCGGTGCCCCGGGTGTATTGCGTGCAATACGAGGAGACGGATTTCCAGTTTGTGCAACGCCTGTGCTTTGAAGACGGCATCCACTGGCACCACGAACACAGCCTCGACCAGCACCTGCTGGTATTTTCCGACAATCAGACCGACTACCCGATCCTGGCCACCGCGCGCTATCAGCAAGGCAGTGGCCTGGCCGCCGAAGACCCGGTGGTCAACCATTTTGCGGTGCGTTTCAGCACCCGCACCAGCCAGGTGGTGCGCCGCGACTACGACCTGAAAAAGCCCGACCCGCGCAGCGCCTCCAGCGGCGCCCCACTCGATCCGGTGCCCAGCACTTTGCACAGTTGCGCACAGAGCGAGGCGCTACCAATCCTTGAGGATTATCGCTACCCGGGCCGCTACAGCACCGGCGCGGTGGGCCAGCAACTGAGCCAGATCGCCCTCGAAGGCCACCGCGCCGACTACCAGTTGGCCAAGGGGCAGGGCGACCTGCCGAACTTTCGCTGTGGCCATCTGGTGACCCTGACGGAGCATCCGCGCAACGAGTACAACCAGATGTGGCTGCTGGTGAGCGTTGAGCACGAAGGTCGACAACCGCAAGTGCTGGAAGAGTCGGTCACCAGCGACGACCGCCACAGCGGATTTACCCAGGGTTACCGTAACCGCTTCAGCGCCATCCCCTGGGACACCTTCTTTCGGCCGCAAGAGCCCGCCCCCAAACCCCGCCTGAGCAGCCAGACCGCGCTGGTGACCGGCCCTGCCGGCGAGGAAGTCTGGTGCGACGAATTCTCGCGCATAAAGATTCAATTTCATTGGGACCGCGAAGGCCAGCGCAATGAATTCTCCAGCTGCTGGGTACGGGTGGCCACCAGTTGGGCCGGTGAAGGCTTTGGCCACGTGGTGATCCCGCGGATCGGCATGGAAGTGCTGGTGAGCTTTATCGGCGGCGATCCCGAGCAGCCCCTGGTGACCGGTTGCGTGCCGAACCAGCACACCCCCGTGCCTTATCCGCTGCCGGCGAACAAGACTCGCAGCGTGTTCAAGAGCAACAGCACTCCAGGCGCAGGGGGCTACAACGAGTTGCGCATCGAAGACCGCAAAGGCCAGGAAGAGATCTACGTTCACGCACAAAAAGACCAGACCATCCATGTCAACAACGACGAGTCGGTCTCCATCGGCAATGACCAGACCATTGGTGTGGTGCGCGATCGCATGACCTCCATCGGTCAAGACGAAACCAATACGGTCAGCCGCAATCGCAAGGAGCACATCCGTCAGGATGTGTTCGTCACCATTGATCGCAACGAAGTCCGCAAGGTCGGAAATACGCTCAAGGAAGACATCACCGCCAGCCATTGGGTGACGGTCGGTGAAAACGAAAAAATCGTGATCGAGGGCGTGCAGTCCATCGAGGCCAGGACGGCCCTGCGCACCTTGACCCGGGAATATCAACTGCAAGGCACCGAGCGCATTCTGATTCGTGGGCCGGCAGGAAAGATCGTGCTCGATGCCAGCGGCATCACCCTGGAGGCGCCCAACATCCGGCTCAAGGGCAACGTGAGCATCACCGCCCCTACCGGTGACCAGGTCCAAGCCATTGAGGCCGCGATCAACCAAGGTTCTGCGTTGATCGAAGAATGCCCCTTCGCCAGGGGGGGCAAAGCATGAGCGCCTATCAACACCTCGATGACCTTGGCCTGCTCAAGCCTGTAAACAGCCCATCCGCTTTCGTTCTGGTCGAAGCATCGGCCGAGCGCAGCCTGCTCGCCCGCCTGGAGTTCCATGGCGTCGCCCACCGTTCACTGTGGCGTCTGGAATCGCTCAGTGGCCTGGAGCAACATGCGCCGTACCTGTGCCAGGTCGAGCGGGGCAGCGATTTTGATGACTGGCTGGGCGAACACTACGACAGGCTGGCCTTGACCTGGCTGTTCAGCCGACGGCCTTTCCCGGAGCTCTGGCAACACCTGCGACGCTTCAGCAAGTTCGAAGATCAGGGCCGTTTCTTTTTCCTGCGCCTGGGCCATCCGGACGCTCTGCACACCTACGTAGCCTCGCTCTCTCACGCCCCAGAACCCCTGGCACGACTGTTCGCCGAGGGCGGCATTGAAGAGCTGTATTTTCATGGGCCACATAGCGGCCTGTCGCGGCGGGTACGACCCCTGTTCGAACAGCCAGGCGACAGCGCTGCCACATTCGATGGTTGTCTGGTGTGGCATGAAGTGACGGCGAAGGGGGATAGCTGATGCCCCTGAACGCCCTGGACCTGAGCGCGATGGAGCGCATCGAGCGCGAACAGGCGAACCGCAGGCTGACGTGCTATTTGTGCGAGACCCTGGCAGCCGTCATACCCCGCATCCCCAGCAAGCCGGACTGCATGCAAGGTTTGGTCAACCAGGCTGGCGTTGATGCCACAGCCGCCGGCTGCGATCAGGGTAAGCCGTATAGCAGCCACATCACCTTGAGTGTCCTGCTGGGGCTGCACTGGGAACGTGATCCGACCTACGCACAGGTTGCTCTCATCCTCGAAGACCCAGGCATGGAACAGGACGTGCGCCTGGACATGGCGGTCAATACCGCGATCAAGCTGCGTCGGCAGCTTGAGTCCGTGCAGTGCTCGATGCATGAGGTGACCCTCGACATCCTGTCCATTCCCAGCGAAAAACTCGGTCACGACGCTATCTGGTCGGCGTTTCAGCGACTAGCGGCCTTGCGCGGCGTGCTAAAGGCAGCGGAGGTTTTGCAACTGTTCATGCTGTACGAAGCCGATGCCTGCGAGTTTCTCGGATTGGCTCCCATCAAGCGCAAGGTGCTTACCGCCTATGAGTACCGGATCTACCAGGAGATGGGGCTGCCCGTGCCGCAGCCTACCGAGGACCTGCATGGCGTGGCGCGTACCAGCCTGGTGCGGTTGACCCACCACCTGTTATTAGCGGCGAGCTTCGGTCGCTTCTACCACCTCAATCCGCTGCTGCAAACCCTGCATCGCGCACTCGACGAAGTCACCAACCTGCCTGCCCGAAGCCATGCCTTGGCGACCTTCCTGCGCCAGCACCAGAACGTCCTGATGGAGGCCGCCCATGGCTGAGAACCCCGTCAACGCCAGCTACGAAAAACTCGCCCAGGACGCGATGGATAACCAGGCACCGCGCCCCAGGGTCGTGTGCGCAGCCTGCACCGAACTGGGGGTTCCATTCGCCCTCAACGGCCCATCGGGGCCCCGAGATGCGGACCTGCTGTTGGGCATTCCGTCCCACGAGAAGGCGGCCACCAGCGACTGGTTTACCCACAACCCGTGGATTAAGGACAAGGTTCAGAACTTCCGGGATGCCTACTTGTTGCAGGTCATCGACAGCCTGGGAGCGACCCGTGGCGATGCCTATCTGGCCGAACTCTATGCCTTTGTCGCAGCCAAGGGGTACGAGTTCGTCTGCCTGGATGACGAAATGGACACCGAGGACTACGTCACCCCGCGCTTCTTGGCGGAAGTGGCCGGCATCCAACCAACACCGCCACACATTGCCTGCGGCAATGACAATTTCGTCTTCCATGATCGGCGGATCTATTTCTGGACCTTTACCAGCGCCCGCTATGCCGACGACCGTGCCATCGGCGCCTACGGCGAACGCTCTGTGCTGCCCAGTTTCAATTGGACCATCAGCGGTCAATACGCCCCGGCCAAAGCGGCCGAGGATCTGGCCCGGCACCTGCAACGGGCCAAGGACATCGACAAGACCTGGATGAAGGTCTTCGCCGTCACTGAGATCGTCTTTGGCGTCCTGGCCTTGATCCCTGTAGTGGGCGTCGCTACCCGCGGTCTCTTCGGGGCCTACAAGGGCATTCGCTACACCATCGCCGCCATCGACACGGCGCTGGCCTTGAATGCCATTGGCAGCGGCAGCACCAAGCTGATTACCGGTGAAAACATCGACGTTGGGGAAAAGCTCTTCGCCAGCCTGGGACAGCTTGCCGACCCCAAGGACGGCGCAGAGCGCGGGCGTCAGGTGTTCATGTTCATCAACCTGGTCATGTTGACCCCCGCGGCCTTTGGCGGGGCGCGTTGGGTCTTGCGCAAGATACGCCGCGACGCTCCGGCCTCGGCCGCACTCGATGTCCAGGTCCTGAGCGAGGAGCAACGCAAGCGCCTGGGCGGCCATACCTCGGCAGAGCCCCTGGCCATCGAACTGCGCGGCAGCAAGCGCGAAGGCGGCTACAGCGCCAGGAACAGCGATCACCAGACGGGCGGCGGCGACTGGTTCGACCGCCCCTCACTGGACACCAACAGCAGCCAGGTTGGCTACAGCTCCCCCATGGGCAAAGCCAACTACGCGGTCATGTCCAACACCTTGCGCAACCGACTCACCATGTTGATCGTGCAGCACTGCGGCAGCCTCAAGGTGGTGGGCAGAATCGGCAAGATCGTCGGTGATGCCGGCGAGGAAGCCTTTGCCGCGGCCCTGATCGAAAAATGGGGCGTGCAGCCCAAACGCATTCTTGGCTATAGCGATAACGCCCAAGTCCCCAACCGCTTCGGCCTGTCCAACAAGAGTGGCCATGGACTCGACATGCTGGTGTGGGTCCCGCCACCGCCCTCGATCACCGTACGCGTACCTACGAATGCCGAGCGGCATTTTATTGATGGGGTTAAAGGCACGGCGCCGACCAAGACCTTGACCTTCGCCGAGGACACGCTGCTGGTGATTGAAACCAAGGCTACTTTGGGTGGGGTGAAGACGCCGGGGTTTAATAAGACGCAAAAGGATGGTGGAGCGCAAAAAATGGAGACTCTGAGCGAGAAGATTCGGTTAAAGCGAGAAGGATGGACACCTGAAAAAATGGCGGAAATGGATCCAAATGTGGGAGAAAAAACCAAAGCCATTAGTCGTGCACAACGTAACGGAAAGATTGAATATCTTCACGCGCAAATATTCTTCGACTCCCAGGGTAGCTTGAGTAAGCTAGTTGGTGACGGCTCTGGTATACAACTCAATATGTGGTGAAAAATAATGAAAAAAAACGCTATGAGCAGACTGGAAAAGAGTCTTCACAAAGTAAAGGCGTGGGCATCAGGGCATTCTTTTCCAACAACAGACTTTGAGGAGTATCTAGAAGGCCAGGGAGATATAAGGGCAGCTGTTGATGGAGTTTTTGGGCTCTTTTCATTAGGGATGCAGGAGATACAACAAAGCCTACTGGCTACTGGCGCAGGGCAATGGACTTCGGCGAACCGGCATATGGCCCACGGATTTTCACGCATGTTGTATGCGGAAATAATTGATATCAGCAGTGTAAAAGAAACAAAGCGTTTGAAAGTTGGCAACTTGGATGGCGCTACTCACCTGATGCTAGGCGCTATTGCTACAGGACAACCGGAACTGGTGAAGCATTACTATGAAACTGTATTCGCCGGTATTGAGGGCGGCTACGGCATTCGCGATGGTCACAATCCCCCACTTGATTCGACACTTCGCTACGCCGCCTTCGGCCTGAGCATCATCGGCGACTGGCTGGGCCACCCCCTCGACCTGGAGAAGCATGCCTTGCCCCGTGACTTGGCCTGGGGACAACTGGTTGCCAACTGGCGCAACCCCGATCCCGATATGCTGCTACCTGCGCTACTGCTGGCTTGCGATACCCACGTCGAGCGCATCGCCTTGACCGAGCGCGAGGATGACAGCGGAAAGTTTGAATTCGGTTCGGTTTTCCTGGCTGTTCATCCCACTGAAATCCTCGCTGTCTTGCGCCTGCGTGATTTGCTTGGCCTGCCTAACCCCAAGGAAATCGACCACCCCTTGATGAAGACGCCTTACGCCGCGATCACTTGCCTGCCGGGCGCCGTCACCGAGCGCGACCAGTTGCTGGAGCAGTTTCTGGCCGTTGTACGTCAGCGTGATCCGCAGGTTTTGCCAGTGGGGTTGTAAATGCAAATGCCGCGGCCCTGATCGAAAAATGGGGCGTGCAGCCCAAACGCATCCTTGGCTACAGCGACAACGCCCAAGTCCCCAACCGCTTCGGCCTGTCCAACAAGAGTGGCCACGGGCTCGACATGCTGGTGTGGGTCCAGCCACCGCCCTCGATCACCGTACGGGTCCCTACCGATGCCGAGCGGCATTTGATCGATGGGGTTAAAGGCACGGCCCCGACCAAGACCCTGACCTTCACCGAAGACACCTTGTTGGTGATTGAAACCAAGGCGACTTTGGGAGGAGTGAAGACACCGGGGTTTAATAAGACGCAGAAGGATGGCGGGGCGAAAAAGCTCAAGGAACTGATGGATAAAATAGAAGCAGAGAGAGGAGGATGGACACCCGAAAAAATGGTCGAAGTTGATCCAAATGTGGACAAAAAAATGAAAGCCATTAGGGGCGTGCAGCGCAACAAAAAAATCGAATACCTCCACGCACAAATATTCTTCGACTCCCAGGGCAGTTTAAGCAAATTGGTTGGCGACGGCTCTGGGATTCAACTCAATATGTGGTGAAAAACAATGGCAAAAGCCGCTATGAGTAGACTGGAAAAAAGTCTGCGAAAAACAAAGGAATGGGCATCAGGGCGCTCTTTTTCGACGACTGACTTTGAGGAGTACCTAGAAGGTCAGGGGGATATTGGAGCTGCCGTTGATGGAATCTTCGGACTCTTTGCATTAGGGATGCAGAAAGTAAAAAAAAGCCTTTTGATTGCTGGGTCAGAACAATGGAACTTGGCCAACCAGCATCTGACCCATGCTTTTGCACGGATGGTGTATGCAAAAGCAATAGATATAAAGAATGTAAAAGGTACTCACGATGAAACAAGTGGCGACTTGGATGGTGCCACTCACCTGATGTTAGGGGCTATCGCTACAGGGCAACCCGAACTAGTAAAGCCCTATCATGAAACATTGTTCGCAGGTATCGAAGGCGGTTATGGCATTCGTGACGGTCATGACCTCCCCCTCGGTACCACTCTGCGCTACGCCGCCTTCGGCCTGAGCATTATCGGCGACTGGCTGGGCCACCCCCTCGACCTGGAGAAGCATGCCTTGCCCCGTGACTTGGCCTGGGGACAACTGGTTGCCAACTGGCGCAACCCCGATCCCGATATGCTGCTACCTGCGCTACTGCTGGCTTGCGATACCCACGTCGAGCGCATTGCCTTGACCGAGCGCGAGGATGACAGCGGAAAGTTTGAATTCGGTTCGGTTTTCCTGGCTGTTCACCCCACCGAAATCCTCGCTGTATTGCGCCTGCGTGACTTGCTTGGCCTGCCTAACCCCAAAGAAATCGACCACCCCTTGATGAAGACGCCTTACGCCGCGATCACTTGCCTGCCGGGGGCCGTCACCGAGCGCGACAAATTGCTGGAGCAGTTTCTGGCTGTTGTACGTCAGCGCGATCCTCAGGTTTTGCCAGTGGGGTTGTGAATGCAAATGCCGCAGCACTGATCGAAAAGTGGGGCGTGCAGCCCAAACGCATTCTTGGCTACAGCGACAACGCCCAAGTCCCCAACCGCTTCGGCCTGTCGAACAAGATGGGCCATGGACTCGACATGCTGGTTTGGGTACCGCCACCGCCCTCGATCACCGTACGCCTCCCTACGGATACCGAGCGGCATTTTATTGATGGGGTCAAAGGCACGGCGCCGACCAAGACCTTGACCTTCGCCGAGGACACGCTGCTGGTGATTGAAACCAAGGCTACTTTGAGTGGGGTGAAGACGTCGGGGTTTAATAAGACGCAGAAGGATGGTGGGGCGGAGAAGATGAAGAAACTGACAAAACTAATAGAACAGAAAAAGCAAGGTTGGACGCCAAGAAAAATGGCGGAGATGGACACCAAATACACTGAAAAAACTACGGGTATAGAGAGCGCTATGGAAAGCGGAAAGATCGAGTATTTCCATGCTCAAGTATTTTTCGACTCTCAGGGTGGTTTAAACAAACTGGTTGGTGACGGTTCCGACATACAACTCAATACGTGGTGAAAAATAATGGCTAAAAAACCTGTAGATAGGCTGCAGAAAAGTTTGCGTAAAGTACACGAGTGGGCATCCGATGGCTCTTTTCCAGCGCATTTTTTTGAGGAGTATCTCGAAGGCCAAGGGACAATCGGTTTGGCCGTTAGTGGAATGCATGGATTGTTTGCATTGGGCATGGATGAGATCAATCAAAGTCTTCTAGCTGCCGAAGCAGAACGATGGAACTCGGCTAACCGGCATCTCACGCATGCTTTCGCACGCATGCTGTATGCGAAAGCAATCGGCACAACTAACATGAAAGGCACTAATCGTGAGATCAGTGGTGACCTAGATGGCGCCACCCACCTGATGCTGGGAGCCATCGCTACAGGGCAACCTGAGCTCGTAAAGCCCTATTATGAGGCAGTGTTCGCAGGTATTGAGGGCGGCTACGGCATTCGCGATGGTCACAACCTCCCACTTGATTCGACACTTCGCTACGCTGCCTTCGGTCTAAGCATTATCGGCGACTGGCTTGGCCAACCCCTCGACCTGGAAAAACACGCTTTGCCCCGCGACTTGGCCTGGGGACAACTGGTGGCCAATTGGCGCAATCCCGATCCCGAAGTGTTGCTACCTGCGCTACTGCTGGCTTGCGATACCCACGTGGAACGTATCGCGCTGACAGAACGCGAAAGCGACAGCGGAAAGTTTGAATTCAGCTCTGAATTTTTGGCCGTACACCCCACCGAAATCCTCGCTGTATTGCGCCTGCGTGACTTGCTTGGCCTGCCTAACCCCAAAGAAATCGACCATCCCTTGATGAAGACGCCTTACGCCGCGATCACTTGCCTGCCGGGGGCCGTCACCGAGCGCGACCAGTTGCTGGAGCAGTTTCTGGCTGTTGTACGTCAGCGCGATCCTCAGGTTTTGCCAGTGGGGCTATGAGCCATGAGCACAAGCCAGCATCCTCAATGGAAAGGAAAGAAACATGTCAGGACAAGGTGCAATTCGTTTGGGTGACCATCACGCAGGCGGTGGGCGCATGATTGAAGCCAGCGGCTTTGCGGTGAATGGCATTGCCCAATGCCTGCTCGGCGACAAAGCCATCTGTGCGACCCACCAGGGCACCTATGCCCTGGTGTCTGGTGGTGATGGCACCGCGATTCACAATGGACGGCCAATGGCGTTCGAACCCGCGACACTGGCCTGTGGTTGCAGTGTCATGTCGTCTTGTACTGTCCAATATGCCAAGGCATAAGGCATCGCATCTCACTGCAACTTGAGTTTTCTCCCCGCCATCAGAATCGCGCTGACACTCAAGCATGCCGCCAGCATCAGGTAGAAACTCGGCGCCAGTGGCGAACCGCTCAGCGCAATCAGCCCGGTGGCGATCACCGGGGCAAAACCGCCGAAGATCGTGACGCCGAGGTTGTAGCTCAGGGACATGCCGGTGACGCGGGTGCGCACGGGGAAGATGTCCGCCATCAGCGATGGCAGGGGGGCGAAGTACACCGCCTTGATCAGGGCCATCAGTGCCACCACCAGCAGCAGGGAGCTGGCGCTGGGGCGGCTGTTGAGCCAGAAGAACGCGGGCAGGATCGCCACGGCGTAGAGCACCGCCGCTGTCAGCATGATTTTCAGGCGTCCGATATGGCCGGACAGGTAGCCGACAATGGGCGTGACGAAGGTCAGGATCAGGCCGCCGGTGAGGGTCGCCAAAAAGCCTGAGGACTGGGAAATGTCCAGGCGGGTGGCGGCGTAGGAGGGCATGTACTGGATCATGTAGTTCGAGGCGGTCGACACCACCAGGGTGCCCATGGCGATCAGCAGCAGGGTCTTCTGGGTCACCAGCACTTCGCGCAAAGGGCGTTCCCCCGGTTCGCTGGCCTTGAAGTCCGGCGACTCGTCCACCGTACGGCGGATGTACAGGCCCACCGGGCCCAGCAGCAGGCCGAAGAAGAACGGCACGCGCCAGCCCCAGTCGAGCATTTGCTGGGCATCGAGGTGCTTGGTCAGGAAGTAGCCGAAGGTCGAGGCGATGACCACGCCAAAGCCCTGGCTGGCGAATTGCAGGCTGGCGACAAAGTGCCGGGTGCGCGCTGGCGCGTGTTCCAGCATGAAGGCGGTGGAGGTGCCGAATTCGCCGCCGGCGGAGAAGCCTTGCAGCAGTCGGGCCAGGAGGATGCCGATCGGCGCGGCGAGGCCCAGGGTGGCGTAGCTGGGCATGATGGCGATCAGCAGGGTGCCCGCCAGCATGATCAGGATCGACAGGGTCAGGGCTTTCTTGCGGCCCTTACGGTCGGCGTAGGAGCCCAGGACCGCCGCGCCCAGGGGGCGGATCAGGAACGAGATGCCGAAGGTGGCAAAGGCCAGCAGCAGGGAGAAGGTCGGGTCGGCCGTGGGAAAGAACACCTGGCTGATGGTCAGGGCGAAGTAGGCGTAGATCGACAGGTCGAACCACTCCAGGGTGTTGCCGATCAAGGCGGCGCCTATGGGTTTCCATAAAGCTTTGGGTTCGACCTGGGTCGAGGTGGTGGCTAACGCTGTCATACAGGACGCTCCTGCTTATTGTTGGATTTTGAGCGACAGGTGCCCGAGCAGCGTCGGGCGGGGTAAGCGACGGCCTCAGGCCCGGGGCAGGTCCCCCAGGTCCCAGAACAGGGCCGTCATGATCTCCAGGCCTTCACGAATCACCGGCAGCAGCAGGTGTTCGTCCGGGGCGTGCTGTGAGCAGCCGGGGTAGGAGTGGGGAATCCACAGGGTCGGCAGCCCCAGCACGTCGGCGAAGATGTCGTTGGGCAGGGTGCCCGCCAGGTTCGGCAGCAGGGCCAGGCGCTGGGAGCTGCTGTTGCCGATGGAGGCTTTGGCGAAGCGGACCCAGGGGTTGTCCGGGTCCAGGCGGGTGGCCGGAGAACAGCGCTCCATGATGACCTCCACCTGGCTGAAACCTTCGCGGTCCAGGTGCGCACGCAGCAGGCTTTCCAGCTGCTGCCAGGGCGTGCCGAGGACAAAGCGCAATTGGCAGTAGGCCACGGCCCGGGGTGGAATCGCGTTCACCGGCTTTTGCGGATTGCCGGTGCTGAAAGCGAGGATTTCCAGGGTGTTCCAGGCGAACAGGCGCTCGCCCAGGGTCAGCCCCGGCTCGCCCCAGTGTTCGTCCAGCGGGCGGCCCAGGGAGTCGCGGTCAATCTCCAGGTCGGCGATGGCGGCGCGCACGTTGTCGGGAATGTTCGCCGGCAGCAGTTCGCGGCAGCGGATGCGGCCGTTCTGGTCCACCAGGCTGGCCAGGGCGTTGGCCAGTACCACGCCGGGGTTGCTCATCACCCCGCCCCAGTTGCCCGAGTGCAGGCCCTTGTCCCGGGTGTTGACCTCTAGGCGGAACTGCGCTGAACCGCGGGAGCCGAGGAACAGCGTCGGCCGTACCTGATTCAGCCGTGGGCCGTCGGAGGCGATAAACACATCGGCCCGCAGCAACTCTCGCTGCTCCTGGCACAGCTGGCGCAGGCCCGGGGAACCGGCTTCCTCGCCCATCTCGAACAGCAGCTTGAGGTTGAAACCCAGGCGCCCGTCGCGGGCCTTGAGCACTTGCTCCAGGGCGGTCAGGTTGATGCTGTGCTGGCCCTTGTTGTCGGCGGTGCCACGGCCGTACCAGCGTTCGCCCTCCAGGGTCAGTTGCCAGGGATTCAGGCCCGCGCGCCACTGCTCGGCGTAACCCGGCACCACGTCGCCGTGGCCGTAGCTGAGCACCGTGTGCAGGGCCGGGTCTTCCAGGCGCGTGGCAATCAGGAACGGCCCGCCGGCCTCGGGGTTGGCCAGCATGTGGCAGTCGAAGCCCAGGCGCTGCAGCAGCGGCTGGATTTCCTCCAGCAGGTAGCGCGGCAACTCGCTGGCGTGGGCCGGGTCCTGGCTGTCACTGCGAAACGCCACCCGGCGTCGCAGGTCCTGTTCAAAGTGGCCGTCGTCCAGGTACTGGCGAACGCCGGCGAGGGCAGCTTGCTTGGTCATTGCAACTCCGGTCGGGCAAGGGGAACGGGCCCATGGTGGAGTTGGCAAAGGCATCTGTATATTGCTGTTTTTTGAAGGCATGATTCTAAAAATTGGATGCCTGGCAAGGGGATACACATGGACTATCGGTATTTTCTGGCGGTGATCGATGCCGGCTCCCTGGCGGCGGCCGGGGAGCGTTTGCACATCGCCCCCAGCGCGGTGAGCCGGCAGATCGCCCTGCTGGAAGAGAGCGTTGGCGTGGCGCTGTTCGGGCGGCGCCCGCGGGGCATGCAACTCACCGCTGCTGGCGAAGCCCTGGCCGAACACGCCCGGCGCACCTGGCTGGAACAGGAGAACATCCTCGCCGAGCTGCGGGGCGAGGGTTACCCGGGGGCCAAGGTGATCCGCCTGGTATCCACCGAGGGCCTGTCGCGGTATTTCCTGCCGCGGGTGCTGCTGGAGCATTACCGCCTGCGGCCCGGAGCCGAGTACCGCCTGGACGTGATCTCGCCCCACGAGTGCGTGCAGCGCATTCGCCGGGGCGAGGCGGACGTGGGGCTGACTTTCAGCACCGAGCCGGTGGAGGGAGTCAACGTGTGCTATTCAATCCGCTCGCCGATTCGCGCCCTGATGCGCGTGGGGCATCCGCTGGCCAGCGCCGGGGTGCTGTCGTTGGAACAGGTGCAGGCGTTTCCCGTGGCCTTGACGCCCAAGGGCACCACCCAGCGGCAACTGCTGGACCTGGTGTGCCAGATGGACGGCCTGAGCTTCGATCAGGTGATGACCTGTAACTTCTCCGGGGCCCTGCATGAGTTTGTGCGCCAGTCCGATACGGTGGCCTTTGCCAGCGCCATCAGTGGCGAGGGGCGGGGGATGGATGGGCTGGTGTCGGTGCCGCTGTCCAACCCGCGCTTGGGTGATCGGGACATTCAGGTGCTGACCATGCCCAAGCGGGTGTTGCCGGAAAGCCTGGTGTTCTTTATCGACACCTTGATTGCGCGGTTGCAGAAAGAGGGCTGAGGGAGGCTGCTGACCGTTCTCGCCGAGCCGGACACGCTCAGGGCGCTGGGTGAGTTCCTGACCAAGGCTTCAGCCGACATGGCGGCCAATGGCCTGGAACATGTGCACCTGCAAGACGTGATCGAGCACTTCTCGCACCAGGAGCATGTGGATGTGATTGCCCTCAACCGGGCGCTGATCAAGCCTGCCTGAGGCCGCGCCGTGCCCGGCCCGGCTACATGTTGCGAATCTTCTCGTCGATCCTGAGCTCGAACTCAAAACCAATGCCCACGTCATTCAGGGTTTCGGTCACGCGGGCCATGAAGTACTCGGCTTGCGCGGGCAATTCATACAAGCCTACGACCCGGATGATCGGGTACTTGCCATAGGCGCCGGGAATCTCGGTGTAGATCTGGCCACCTTCGATGAAGGCGATGTAGCTGTTGATTTTCTCTTGCAGCAAGAGCAGGTGTTCGCCTTGTTCCGCCTTGTTGCCCCATTCGAGGTGGTCGGTCATCACCAGCAACAGGCTGTTGGGCGGGTCTTTGGGAATTGCCCAGAAATCGATGACTTTTGGATTGGTGATGGACACGTCTGATCCTTAACGAGGTCGGCTTGCAAGCATTTCATTTACCGGGTCACTGAGCGCCAGGTCACCAGTCCATCCAGGCCATGCTCGGACTTCAGGTAGTTGAGTGTGTTCTGTGCCTCGGCCTTTTCTTCGAACGGGCCGGCAAAAAGGTGCGGTGGCTCATCGAGAATGGTGGGGATGTCGATTAGCCCCATCTGTGCAGCCAGGCGTTCAAACTCTTCATCGGTTTGAGCGCTGATGCGCGCTACCCAACCGCTGCGATCCCTCAAGGCGATAGGCTCCACTTCGGCGCCGCAGCGCTTGCAGCGTGAGGCGCTGGCGTTGATGTCCTGGGTGCAGGCAGGGCAAGGGCGCAGATCCTCATGCACCAGCGCATCAACGCCAGTCTTTGCCTGCCGTGGCATCAACAGCACGGCAATCAGGGCGACGCCAGGAAAGAACAGCCCGATTGCAAACCATCTTGGCCCCGAGCGCCCACGTGTACTGGCAGCGTAAGCGGTCATTGCCGTGAGAATGAGCCAGAGGGGGAGCGAGACGCCCATTGCAACTCCTTGTGTTGAGGTGTGAGTAATGCTCCCGCTGAACGGGGGGCTGCAAAATAACCGTTCTTTGGCGGCGACACCATCCGTCGAGCGCAAAGGCAGGCGCCTGCCCCTCACTTCAGGAAAAAGTCTTCGTTGATCGAATCCAGCAGCAGTAACTTGAGGATCTGCAGTGCGTTTTCGTGTTTGCCGCCCACGCGCATACCGATCTCAAGCTCGTAGGAATGCATGAGCGCAGGGCAGGGTACGAGCTACAGGCTGGGAGCCTCTTCGTTCACTTTCAGCTCGAAATCGAAGCCAATGCCAGGCTCGTTGAGGATCTCGGTAATGCGTTTGAAAAACCAATCGACTTGCTCGGGCAGCTGGTGCAAACCCAGTACCCGGACAATCAGGTGCTTGCTGCGGGCATCGGGAATTTCGCTGTAGATCTCTTCACTTTCGATGAAGGTGATGTAGGTGTTGATCTTCTCTTGCAGCAGGAGCAAGTGTTCGCTGTGTGCCGCTTCGTCACCTCATTCGAGAGGGTCGACCATGATCAACAGCAGGCTGTCGGGCTCGGATTTGGGGATGGCCCAGATATCGATGACTTTTGGATTGGTGATGGACATGGCTGATCCTTCAGAACATGGGGGGCGGCAGTGTATGCCGTGGCGGCTGATTTCGTCAGTGGGCAGTCGCCGTTCGGCGCGGGGGCGAGATCTGGGTGGGTTTGCCGGGGCTTGCCCCGTTCAGGCGCAACCTGATCAAGCGGAGGCGAGCGGTTTTCAAGAGCGGTCGGATCGACGGTGGTGACAAAATGCCATTATCTGCTATGGCTTGTTAGGCTCCCCTGGATAGACGCCGGGCTCCAGGTGCCATTGCCCGGAAGAATCGAGACGGCGCGGGCCGCGTTATTCGACTTAACTGATGCTTACCCGCCCAGGGGGTGGTTCATGGGCGCAGGAGGACGGCGAGGCCGGATTGACCCGAGTGAGTATCGACGTTGCCGGGCCGGGTAGGCCGCTAACCTGGTCGTCGGGTTGTTTGCAGCTCTGTGACACTCAGTCGATAGCGTGGAATGACAGCAGGGAAGCACCGACCATTCTATTAGAGGGATAGATAATGAACGTCAGGACAATGAATCTTGCTCCAAGGTCTGCCGCCTTTTTCTCGCTCATTGTCCTGGTGGTGTTCGTCCTGGGCATTGTCGCGGTGCTGCAGATGGGCAAGCTGCGAGACTCCGAGCAGGATGTCGAGACCAACTGGATGGCCAGCATCCGCGAGATCGGCAAGATGAAGACCGGCATCTTGCGCCTGCGTCTGGAAAGCATCCGCATCACCGTGACCACCGACGAACAACAGCGCCAGACCCGCATCGCCTCCTTGAGCGGTTATCGAAGCACCCTGCAGAACACCATCAGCCAGTACGTCCCCCTGATCACCGGGCCGGCAGAGCACGAGCTGTACCAGGCGGTGGCGAACGACGTGCAGGCCTACTTCAAGCTGTTGGACGAGCTGGAGCCGTTGTTGCGCAGCGGTGACAACGCGGCGGCCATCACCCTGATCAACACCCGCATCAGCCCGATGGCCAACATCATGCAAGAGAAGATGGACAAGCTCTCGGACTTCAATGACGAGGGCGCCAGGCAGGCGGGGCTCACCGCCTCGTCGGTGTACAGCAGCGGCCTGACGCTGGTGCTGGTGTTGATGGGGGTGACGGTGGTGCTCACCGTGGTGCTGGCCACCGTGCTGACCCGCAGCATCACCGCGCCCATCGGCGATGCCCTGGCGGTGGCCGAGCGCATTGCCGGCAGCGACCTGTCCCGGGAGATCGGCGTCAGTGGCCGCGATGAAGCTGGCCGCCTGCTGGCCGCCCTGGCCAAGATGCAGAGCAACCTGCGGGAAACCATTGCCCACATTGCCGACTCCTCCACCCAGCTGGCCTCGGCCTCGGAAGAAATGACCGCGGTGACCGAAGACGCCAGCCGCGGGCTGGTGCGCCAGAACGACGAAGTCAGCCAGGCAGCCACCGCTGTCACTGAGATGAGCGCGGCGGTGGACGAAGTGGCCCGCAACGCCGAAGCCGCCGCCCAGTCGTCCCGCGAATCCATGGAGTTCACCCGTTCCGGTATCGAGAACGTGGCCCAGACCCTCAAGGCCATCGAAGGCCTGGCTGGCAACGTGGCCAGCACTGGCGAGCAGGTCAAGGCGCTGTCCAGCCGTGCCCAGGACATCAGCAAAGTGGTGGAAGTGATTCGCGCCGTTGCCGAGCAGACCAACCTGCTGGCCCTCAACGCCGCCATCGAAGCCGCCCGCGCCGGCGAGCAGGGCCGCGGCTTTGCGGTGGTGGCCGATGAAGTGCGGGCCCTGGCCCACCGCACCCAGCAATCGACCCAGGAAATCGAACAGATGATCAGCGCGATCCAGGCCGACTCGACCCACGCGGTGAGCGCCATGAACGTCAGCGCCGAGATGGCCAGCAGCTCGATCTCCGTGGCGCGCAACGCCGACCTGTCCCTCAAGCAGATTGCCCAGGCCATTACCCAGATCAACGAACGCAACTTGCTGATCGCCACCGCCTCGGAAGAGCAGGCCCAGGTGGCGCATGAGGCGGATCAGAACCTGACCAGCATTCGTGAACTGTCGATCCAGAGTTCGGCGGGGGCCAGCCAGACGGCCAGCGCCTGCGGGGAGATGGCCAATCTGGCGATCGAGTTGAACCGGCTGGTGGCACGGTTCAAGGTTTGAGGGTGGTTGTTTGCCCTGTGGTGGTCTGGTGCCTCTGTGGGGGCTGGCTTGCCAGCGAAGCTCGCCAACGAAGACGCGGAGCCACCTTCTTACCGCGTGCACCTGGGGGCGGGCGGCGGCCAACCCGGCATCCTGCCGGGTTGGCCGCGGCTCAATGCCTGCCTTCGACCCTCCTGTCCGCAAGGGCAGGAAGATCAGCAACCAACGATGGCCTCGCTCTCAGAGCTTCATGCCCACCGCCAGCCGGTTGAAGGCATTCATCAAGGACACGGCCAAGGTCAGGTCGGAAATTTCAACGTCGCTAAAGTGCGCTTTCAGCGGTTCGTACAGCTCGTCCGGCGCGCCCTTGTCGTGGACGTAGGTGAGGGTTTCGGCCCAGGCCAGGGCCGCGCGCTCGCGTTCGCTGAACAGTTCGCTGACGCGCCAGCCGGCCAGGCAATCCAGCTTTTCCTGGGCGACTCCACATTCACGCAGGGTCTTTGAGTGCTTGCCCAGGCAGAACGAGCAGCCGTTGATCTGCGACACGCGCAAAAACACCAGTTCCACCAGGGGCAAGCCCAGGGGGCTGGCGACCAGGGCGCTGTTGGTGGCGAGCAGGCCTTGATAGGCGGCCGGCGACAGGGTGGCAAAGGGCAGTCTGAGTTGGCTCATGGTGAAACTCCGATAGGGAAAAAAGTGATCAGGCACAAACGAGAGGGTTGAACAGGGGCTGCAAGGCCAATGCGCTGCGGGCCTCGTCGAGGGTTGCACGCACCGCCTCGTCGCCGAACACCAACCCCTGCAGATAAGTGAACTGCAGGTCGAACAGGCCGAGGGTGTTCAGCACCTGGCGCAGGTAAGGCGTCAGAAAATCCGGTTGGCGTGCCCGTTCGCCCTGGTGATAACCGCCGGAACTGACCAGCACCTGCACCGGGCGGTCCTTGAGCAGGCCGACCTTGCCCTCCGGGCCGGAGCTGAAGGTGCGGTGAATGCGCAGCACGTAGTCGATCCACAGCTTGAGCGCGGCCGGCAGGGTGAAGTTGTGCATGGGCGTGGCAATGAGCAGGGCATCGCTGCGCTCCAACTCGCCAATGAGCCCTTCGGACACCTCGAACAGTGGCGCGTCGACGGGTGTGGGGCTGGTCAGGGCGTGGGCGTAGTCCATACCCAGTGGCGGCAACGGATTGGCCCCCAGATCGCGCTCGACCAGTGCCAGCTGCGGATAGCGTTGGCGCAGGGTGCTCACCAGTTCCAGTGCCAACTGGTTGCCATGGGAAACCTGCCCACGGGGACTGGCGTTGATCAGCAGCAGGTTGTTCATGCCGGCTCCCCACCCTGAAGTCGTTGAGTGAAATGCATGCCCCGGGCCAGCAGCCCCTGGCGGAAATAGAAGCGCTGGGCCAGGGGCATATGCAGGCCGGTATCCAGCACCAGGTGATCGCATTGACGCTGCACGGCCTCATCGCGCACGGCGCTCAACAGCCGCGCACCCAAGCCGCTGCGCTGAAGGTCGGGGCTCACGACCAGGTCATCGACGTAGATGAAGCGCCCGTAGAGCAGGTTTTCCAGCTCGCGGTAGCCTGCCAGGCCGACGATGCGCTCGGCGTCCCACGCGGCGAGCAAGCGGTAGCCCTGCTCGGTTTGCCGGGCTACTTGGGCGACATAGGCCGCCGGGCGGGTGAGGTGGGGGCGCAAGACACGCATCAAGTCGAAACTGGCCGCCAGGGCCGCTTCGCTGTCGAGGTGTTGAAGGGTGTAGGGCATGTGCGTCATCCGCTAAAAAGAGATGACCCACTTTAGAAGGCCTATGGCTTAAGCTACAGGGCCAAAAAATGCATAAATGACTAGGCCATGATCCTTCCTTTCGAACTGGACCGCAGCCAGACGGCGCCGATCTATCGCCAGCTTTACCAGCGGTTTCGCGAGTCCATCGCCGATGGCCGCTTGCGCCCGGGGGACCGCGTGCCGGCGGTGCGCGCCCTGGCGGCGGAACTCAACCTGGCGCGGGGCACCGTGGAAGCGGCCTACCAACTGCTCATAGGCGAGGGCTACCTGACTGCTCGCGGGGCCGCCGGGACCATTGTCACACCGCAACTGACGCCGATTTGCGCGCCCAAGCAGCGCGCCCCAGAGGCTCCCGCGACCCACCAAGCCACCCATGCCGGCACCTCGCCCCAGGCCCTGCAAATGGGCCTGCCAGCGCTGGACGCCTTTCCGCGCAAGCTCTGGACCCGCCTGGCGGGCCGGCAACTGCGCCAGGCGGGCGTCGAAGGCCTGGTCTACCCGGACGCGCGTGGCTACGCCCCGTTGCGGGCGGCCATTGCCTCCTACCTGGGGATTTCCCGGGGCATCAACTGCCACCCGGAACAGATTTTCGTCTGCGCCGGCTACCGCGCCTGCCTTGACCTGATCAGCCACACGCTGATGGGCCCGGGCGCCACCTGCTGGCTGGAAGAGCCCGGCTATTTCATGGCCAGGAACGCACTGCTGGAAGCCGGCGCACAGCTGGTGCCGGTGCCCGTGGACGATCAGGGCCTGGACGTCGCCCAAGGCATCGCCCGCGCCCCAGAGGCCGGCTTTGCCGTGGTCACCCCGACCCACCAGAGCCCGCTGGGGGTGTCGCTGTCCCTGCCGCGGCGCCTGGCCCTGCTGGACTGGGCCAACCGCCAAGGCAGCTGGATCATCGAGGACGACTACGACAGCGAATACCGCTACCAGGGCAAGCCCTTGCCGGCCCTCAAGAGCCTCGACCAGCAAGGCCGCGTGCTCTACACCGGCACCTTCAGCAAAGTCCTGTTTCCAGGGCTGCGCCTGGCCTACCTGGTGGTGCCCGCCGAACAGACCCCAGCGTTCGCTCGCCAGGCGGATCGTTTGCACAACCACTGCCCGCACCTGCAGCAGGCGACGGTCGCGGCCTTTCTCAACGAGGGGCACTTTGCCCGGCACCTGAACAAAATGCGTGGCCTGTATGCGCGTCGGCGGCAATGGTTGGTGGAGGCGTTGCACCAGCAGGTGGGTGGGCGTTTTCAGATAGACCCGCAGGCGGGGGGCATGCATGTGGTGGCTGGATTGGGGGAGGGGGACGATGTGCAGATTGCCCGGCGGGCGCGGGGGGAGGGGATTGCGGTGGAGCCGTTGTCGCAGTGGTATCTGGGGGGCGGGGGGAGGCAGGGGGTGGTGATGGGGTTCACCAATGTGGTCAGTGCCGAGCAGGCGGCGAGCGTGGCGGTGCGGTTGGCTCGGGCCATTGGCTGAAAAGCGGGGCTACGGCCGCTGAGGCTGGAGTCTTTCCCGTGGCAGCCCCCACCAATTGGCAGGCCACAACCCTTGTGGCGAGGGAGCTTGCTCCCGCTGGGTTGCGCAGCAACCACAACCGCGCTCACTCCGCTTGGCCTGCCTCCTGCAGCCGCTTTCAGCGTCCGAGCTTTTCCATCGCCGCATCGGCCAGGAAAGACGACCGGCTCTTGATGTTGTGCTCGCGGACGAAGCGGTCGATTTGCTGGATGACATAACCCGGCAGGGTCACGTTGACCTTCTCGGTCTTGCCCAGATAAGGCGCGATATCGATATCCAGCATGCCCCAGCCCATGCCCTCGAAATCGGGGTTGGCGCGGTGATTGCGGGTGGGTGAGGGCAGGGGAATGGCGTTCCCCGCGCGGGCCAGCTCTTCGAGCATGACGTGGGCAATCTCGATGGCGGCGCTATAGGCGCTCTCGAAGCTGTCGCCGGCGGTGACAGCACCGGGAATATCAGGAATCTGGATGCCGGTGGCGGTGTGTTCGTCGCCCCATTCGATGCAGATGGGATATTGCACGGCGATCTCCTCTATAGGTGTGAAGGTGGCGGGAGCTAGATCAGTTCAGCCAGTTTTCTGATGGCCCTGACCGTGCCCGGTGGCAGATCCTTCTTCGGGTGAGGCACCGGAACGGTGTTGGGCCTGTAAGGGTGCTTGAACAGATGATGGCTGCCAGTGACTCGCTCCAGCACCCAGCCTGCGGCTTCAAGCTCCTTGATCAACTGTCTGCTTTGCACCTCCATCTCCTTATCGGGGTGAGAGGTGCTTTATAACTCCAGGCGCATAGTAACGCATGTTGAATTGTGTGTCTGGAGTTATGTATCGGGACATGTCGTTCGGGGCGGTTTTTGGCCTTGGGCGGCTGGGCAGGTCGCTTAGGGAGGTTTGGGTGTCGAGGTAGAAAACGGCGCCCTCATAACATCCTGTCACGGGCACCGCAAAGGCGACTACAAAGGTGTTGTGGACGCTGATGCTGCGTTGTAATTCGAGCAGCCAAGGTCGTCGCGGATGTTGCTGCGAAGGGGGAACTACCGGGGCGGGGAGTGGGGACCGGCAATGGTGGATTGGAGGTGATGTTTGAGTTGGGTGTGTCGTAAGCGATCCACAAACTCAGCTGTTTTATGAAGTGGGAAGACGTCAGGTATTCGAGTCTGATACCTGCCCCGCATACACCCTTGACCCGAACAACCGGTCGGCTAGCTGCCGACCTCGCTCCAGTCCTTGCGCCGTCAACCAGATGGATTTGTTTGTGTTAACGGGATCACTGATGAAACCCTGTTCATGCAGTCGATTCATGATCTGGAAGTCGAACCCTTTCCACGCATTACCTTGGTCGGGGCTGTAGGCTGCCAACAGGGCAAGCACTGCGTCTTCGATCAGGCTATCGTCGTATTCCATGGCCGTTACTCCGCTTTTGTTCTTCAAACGCTCGGAAAATCCCCGCCATTCTCAAGCTAGCGGGCTTCCTCGGCCAGCCAGGACTAAGGCGGCGTACGTGCGGCGGTCGGTATTCTCAAGCCGGACCCCGATTCAACGTTGTCAGCAGGCCGCGAAACGCTTGCACACCTCAAAGCGCTGATCCAGATCGGCCATGCGTGCCTGATGTGTGCTCAGTGTTTCCTTCAGCAGCGCTTGTTGGGCTCGGTAGTCATCCTTGTACAACTGCAATGAACGGGCCTTGGTGTCCCTGATCTCATTGTCGAACTGCTCCAGGTTCTGCTGATATTCAGCCCAATAGGCATCGGGCAGGCTGAAGTCGAGGCGCTGTTTGCGTTGCGCTATGGATTTGTCGAGCAGTGTTTTCTGGACCGAAGGGGAATCCTCGGTGTCGGGCTTCATTTTCGCGATGACGCTAGCGTCGACGATCTGCGCGATCAGCGCTGCACGCTCCGCTGACTGCGGTTGTGCTTCGGTGGGCTTGGGGAAAATAGGGTTGTGGCCGGCGCAGGCGGGCAGGCCTTTGTTGGTCAGCACGATCGGCGAGCGCACAGTCTTGCCATCGATCTGGCGCAGACGGCTAAGGGTGACCTGGCAAGTGCGACCTACTTGGCGGAAGTCCGCTTCGTATCCCCTTGCGCAGCGTCATCGCGGCGAGGATCAAGAGGTGCTGGCCAAGCGTCATTCGCTGTGGCAGCAAGTCCTTTATCAACCTGCGCATCGCTGGTCAGGTGCGACGCGTAATGGGCAGCCCATAGGCGCTGTCACACTCAATCCAGAACGGAAGTAACAGGCCCTGAAAACAGTGACATGACAATACGACTGACGTAATAACAAACTTGCTAGGCGCTGGTGGCGAGTGTAGAAGGTGGAAAAATTTCAGAAAGTTCCGAAGTGTATTTAAGAAATAAATAGTAGATGGAGATGATGATGGCTGAAGGGAATCAGGCTATTGGGGAAGTGTGGACGTTATTTGTTGGTGGTAGTGGCAGGCGCGGAACTAATGATCGTCTTGTTTGCCCCCGTTTACTTGCTGATCAGCACGGCATGAGTGCTCTCTGTTACGCCCGTGTGTACAGGGTGGCGTATGCGTGAGTTCATGACATTCGATGCGGCGGAACCTGCTTTAGTTGCCCGTAGGCGCACCGCCCGTGCTTTGTGTTCCTCCATCAGCAATAACCCTGATGGTCGGGAGCCGCTTTATAAACTCCTGTTCGGATCAGTGGGTGAGGGGTTTGAACAGTGGGGCAATTTCTTTTGTGAGTTTGGTTCGAACATAAACATTGGTGACGGTGTTTTTATTAATGCCAATGGGGTATTCCTTGATGCGTTTGAAATAAACATCGGGAACCGTGTGTTTATCGGGCCTCATGTCGGTATTTATACCTCTAACCATGCCAAGGATCTTGAGCAGCGGCGTCGTTATATAGAATCGGGTGCACCTGTAGTCATTGAAGATGATGTATGGATTGGCGGCGGCGCAACAATCTTGCCGGGCGTCACAGTGGGTAAGGGGTCAATTATCGGTGCAGGTGCTGTCGTGGCAAAGTCGGTTCCGCCACACAGTAAAGTGCTGGGCGCTGGTTCTCAGGTTTATCCGATCTAATCAATAGAGGGCATAAAGGGATGTTTGTCTATCAGTCACGCGTGAAAGACCAAATTGTTGGCTCTGTCAAAGATGTCAGTGTTCATGCAGAGGGTGGCATCTACACGGATGCGATTTCGGGCATGTTTAACGTACCGTTCGGGTATTCGTGCGACCCCATCAAGCAGCATATTTCCAAAACGTTGACGGATCTTCCTTTCCACCCCAAGGATCATTTCTATTCGTCCGAGCTGTTTGAAACTTCAGAGCTGCTGCTCAAACGCACCAAGATGGAAGATGGCGGCTTGCTGTATGTCAACAGCGGCTCGGAAGCCATCGAGTCGTCGATTGCCATGGCCTTGGAATATCACCAGCGCAAAGGCAATACGTTCAAGAAGAAAGTAATCTGCCGCAAGCACTCCTATCACGGCGCCACCTTGGGGGCCCACAGTATTACCGGCAGGAACGATTTCAAGGACCTGCGTTGCAGCGGTTACGACACTATTCGGATCAACCCGCCATTCCCTGTTGTTCACGAAGGTCAGGCGTTGGAAATGCACAGCGTGGCGGATGTGGAGAATATTATTCTTCATTATGGTGCGGAGCAGATCGCTTGCATTATTTTCGAGCCGGTCAACCATTTGAAAGGGATGCGGCAAACTCCCCGCGAGTACCTGATCGGTATTCGTGAACTCTGTGACCGTTACGATATTGTGATGATTACCGATGAAATCGTGACCGGCGCCTCTCGAACCGGAGAGTTCTTGAATACCCATCAGTTTGGGGTTTCTGCCGATATCGTCGCGCTCGGGAAAGGCATCAGCGGTGGTTATTACCCGGCATCCGCTATGGCGACATCCCATAAAATCGCCTCGGTGTTTGACAAGCCAGAGCCGTGGATCCCGTTTTCCTATTCGCATACCTATGCAAGCAACCCGGTTTCGATCGCGGCCATCAATGCGTCGATGCGCGTGCTGGAACAGATAGAGGCCGCAGGGCAGCTACAAAAACTCATTACAAAGACTCAGGCGCTGTGTCAGGAAATCGCCGGGAATGAGCGGATCGCCCGAATTGAATCCCACGGCTTGCTGATCGGCATAACCCTGGACTCAAGCCTTGGGGAGCAGGCAGGCAAGAAATTGGGTGGGCTGTGCTTTGAAAGGAAGTTGATTATCCGAGGTGAGGAAGATTGGGCTTGCCTGGCGCCCGCCTACATCATGTCAGAAGAAACGCTAAGTGACGTGTTCGAGGTGTTGAATGAATCAATTAGTCAGTTATGACCTCGAGCCAGTTGCCAGCCTGTTGACGCCGTTATATGGCATTCGTCAAAGCGTGCATAAACGGAAGGCGTACCTGACGGCCGATGAGTATGTGCGTGCCAATGAGGAAGTTGAAGTCGGTATTGCCGAGTCGTCGAAGTGCCAGACGATCAACGAACTGTCGGTAGCCATCGCCAGACAATTTACGCCGTTCTATTCAGACGTAAGGGGCTGCCTGGAGCGGATTCATGAAATTGCCGGTTACGGAACCCTGGCATCTTGCCTGTCGTCACTGAACATTGCCGAAGCACTGTTTGCATTGGAACTCTGCAATGCGGCAGGGGTGGCCAATCAGGATCTGGTGATTGGCAGGGGGCATATTGCGCCATTGTTTTATGCTTATCGTCATGTGCTCAACGGTATGCCTTTGGCTTTTTTGGCTGCGGTCCACGACAAGATTCCGGCTGTTGTCAATAAACACTACGGTTTTGCCTACAGCATGCGGCATAGCCTGGGCGAGGGAGTGGGCATTGCGTTGGGGCGAGCGAATACCAATCGTGATGCACGTGTTATCTGTGTGGCGGGTGACGGTGAGTTGAACGAAGGGGTGTCTTTCGAGGCGATTCGCCTGATTGGCGAACTTGAGGTCAAGAACCTGACGTTGATAGTGGACAACAATGGCAGAGGGATTGACCCACTTCCCGGGAAGTTGAAGCCGGAGTATTTGGCCGCCTACTTTTCTGATGTTTATGAAGTGGATGGACACGACACCCAGGCGATCAGTGAACACATTCGCCAGGCAGAGAAGGACCATCGCTCGGCCGCGATCATCTGTCATACCGAAAAAGGCGTTCACTCCTTCAAACGTGCCAGCCATCAGAGTTTGATGACGTCAACGGACGATCAGCAGAAGAATGATCTGAGGAAAGCTTCCAGTTGCAGCCGGACGGCCGACATTATTGAAGAAGTTCGGTCAGGGGCACCTGTCCATGTATTCACCGCAGATCTGGCCGCTCGGTTTGGCCTTAAGTCATTGTCCGGTTATTGCAACACCGGCCTGGCCGAGTCAGCGTTGCTGACCTGTGCGATGGGGTGCCCGGATGATGAACTGAAGTTTGTCCTGACCGATGACAAGTATTACCTCAACGCGATAGATGTACTGCACTCTGCTTTGATTGCCTGTCGTAATTTACATGTCATTGGCGCTCGGAAGAACGGTGTGTGGGGCGGAGCTACATACGCCTCAACCGTATTCAGCTTGCTGACGGAAGAAACCGTATACGAACTGACAGACCCTCTCGATCTGTTGGCCTGTATTCATCGACAGAAAGCGCTGGGTGGAAACGGCCTGTACTTAATGTACGACCAGCCCATGGAAAGAGTGTGTGCCCTGAGAGAGAAGTACCGGAAGCTGTCTGAAGATATCTATATTTTTCAGCCCGAGTTTGCCGCCGGTTCATTGATAGTGTCATCGGAGTCGATGGCGTACGAAGCCTTTCAGGTCGCCACGACAAAAAGATGCACTCATATTCGGTTCCTGTCCGTTCGGCCGGATCTTGAGCTGGTTAAAGAGATGCTGAGCCAATGTGCCGAAATTATTGTCGTAGAACATAACAGTGGTCGCTTCAACCTGGCTGAATACATTGAGTCCAGGTTGCTGGTTCGAGTTCGCAAGGTCTTCGGTGATGCCTATGAGTGGCCAACAATCGAGACTTTCCAGGCAAATGTTGCATCTCGAGCACTGGATGCATTGTTGGCTGATCCGCCGTACGCATTAGTTAATTAGACTTCACACGTTTAAATGCAGTTTCAACTATTTATTGGTTTTCTGAGCCCTGTATAGGGTTCGGCGGGCTTTCTATGGATTCAGGAGCAGTGGTTTATGACGCAGGGAAATAAAGCGCAAGGCAAGTTGTCTGGTAAAACCATGATCGTTGTGGGCGGTGCCAGAGGCATCGGCTCCGCGATTGTTGAAGTACTGGCCAAAGAAGATGTTCATGTCTACATCTTTGATACCGACCGGACACCCAATGCAATCAACCACTATCAAACTCAGGATGTCAGTGGTTATCAGGCGGCTCGCACGCTGGCGGCGGATCTTGTGGAGCAAGGGTTTTCGGTAAAGGCCGTTGCGGTCGACGCAACGTCTGAAGCCCAGGTCATAGAAGCCGTAGCGGGCGTTGTCCATGAGTCAGAGCACTTTTACGGCCTGGTCAACGCCATTGGCAGCAGCCACCTGATCAACACGGTTGAATCATCGCTGAGCGAGTTTGACGCGATCGTGCAAACCAACCTTACAGCACCTTACCTGACGTCGCGTGAAGCTGCCCGCGCACTGATCCAGAGAGGCAAGGGCGGCGCGATCCTGAACATCAGCTCCATTGCCGCAAAAGTCGCCTTTCCTGGAATATCTTCCTACTGCGCCGCGAAAGCCGGGTTGCAGGGCTTCTCTGGCGCCTTGGCGCTGGAGTTGGCCACTCACAATATCCGGGTCAACTGCGTTTGCCCCGGCATCGTCAAAACCAATATGTGGAAGTACCTGGAGAACCGCCTCATCGCGCCCAACGAGTCGCTGGATGATTTGTGGGCTCGCATGGAGGGCCTGATCCCGTTGGGTCGTACACAGATCCCGGAAAACATTGCCCGGTTCTGTCTGGCGGTGCTTGAGAACGAAGACATCACGGCTCAATCCCTGTCGGTCGATGGCGGAATGAACCTGTATGGATGACACCGTTGGCAATACGCCTCTTTTGCGCGAAGACCCGAACACCGTGCTGAGGATCAGTGATCGTGTGTTCGGTGCCGAGCATTGCGCACAGCTGCGTTATGTAGCGCCGGTTCTGAAAATGCGAAGCGAACCCGGTAGCGATTCGTTCAATATTCCAGGGCTTCATACGGTGGACAGCTTGGGCACTTTGCTCACGTCGGTGACGGGAGAATTTGCCCTTGGCGCTGACATCAAGTTATTCAGCCTGGCCAAGTTTGATGCTGCAGGGCTCTTTCTTGAAGTCGGGCTGCACAAGCTGAAGTTCGGTGTTGAAGAGTACGGCAGCAACAAGAAGATCGTATCGGTGCATTCATCGCCCTATAGCGATGAAGTCAATGGCATCGAGGTAAACGATGAGCCTGTGCGGCTGTTCATTTCGCGAAGTGGGGATGTGTTCTCGTGTTATCTGAGTGGCTCTGAGGGTGCCGTGGTTTTTCATCGGGCGTTCTATGTGAGCAACTGCCCGGATGAAGTGCGCGTCGGGTTTAGTGTGCAGTCGCCCTTTTCCGAGGGAGCGGTCGGGGAGTTTTCCCGGATTGAAATATCCTCACAATCCATGGGACTCATCAGAGAGTGAGCAGGTATGACGAGCAAAGACACCTGGTTGATAGTTTCTGATTTTGACGAGACGTTCATGCCGGTCTTGTCGTCTCGAGAGGCGGATGCCGGGATAGACAAACTGGAAAGCTGTTTGAATCAACTGAAACGCAAGCACCACCTGTTGTTTGGCTGGGCCACGGGAAACAGTCAAGCGGTGGTCCTGGACAAGATGAAGAGATACCCAGAGTTTCCCTGGGACTTTGCACTGACCAGTCTGGGAACCGAGTTGTACTGGAATCACCCGGACAGTGTTCTGGAGGATGAGGGTTGGCCGTTACAAGGCGCTGGAACCTTTCCAGAGCGGGTCATGAGGCTGAGCACCCTGTTCGAGCAAGAGGGTATTGAGTTGACGTTGCAGTCGGAGGCTTTCCAGCAAAAACGCATTCGGGGTTATTACTTGAATGCCGATGGCAATGAAGCGATCGCCATCGAGCACATCCACAGACTCTGTTTGCAGGTTGGTCTTGAGGCCTCGATTACCTACGCCAGTGCCGCCGCCGGCGACCCTGAGAATGTCTACGATGTAGCCATCATGCACCCGGGGTGCGGAAAGAAGCAGGGGGTCGATTTCATTGTCAAGAAACATGAGATTTCCCCCGCCAGGGTCATCTCGTTCGGGGACAGTTGCAATGACATCGAGATGTTGAAGGCCTGTTCACATGGTTACCTGGTGGGCAACGCTTCGCATGAGGCCAGGCAGGCGTTTGATCGTGTTGTTGAGGGTTTCTATTGTCATGGCATCGTTGATGGTCTTCAACGGCATTTTTGAAATGGGATATGCATCTACATGGACAGTACAGTGCACACGGAGCATCACAGTGATAAACAGATATTTGATATCTACTTCGGGTTTATCAATACCTACACCTTGTTTTTTGCGGATGAAGTAAAACTGTTTGATCTGCTTGAAGGCAAAGCGCTGAGACTGGGTGAAATCGGCTCGGCATTGGAACTGGCACCTCGGGCCGCACAGGCGCTTGTGGCTATGTGCACCAGTCAGGGGCTGCTTGAGAAGAGTGGGGAGTGCTATGGCCTGACGTCTTTGGCGCAAGCGTTTCTGACCCGAAAGTCGGAGACCTCGTTCAGTGGGGTCCTGCAATCCGCACGCCACAAAGAGGATGCGTTCTCTTACGCATTCTTCAAAGAGTCGATGCTCAGTGGAGAGTCCGGGTTGTTCGGTGAGACTGATCTGTTTGAGAACAATGCGCAGGACCAGTTACACAGCGAAATTTTCACCAAGGCGATGCACAGTAAAAGCAAAGGACCGGCTCGGGCCTGGTCGGGTCGGATTGATCTGTCCGGGTATAGCTGTCTTCTGGATGTGGGCGGTGGTTCGGGTGTTCACTCTATTTGTGCGCTGGAGAAATGGCCTGAACTGAATGCCGTGATCTTTGATCTTCCCTATGTCTGCGATATTGCCGATACCTACGTCGAGCAGTACCGGATGGCGGGGCGCATCACAACCCATAAAGGAGACATCTGGGCGTCTGAGTATCCAGCCGCCGATGTGCATCTTTACAGTGATATCTTTCATGATTGGCCGCTGGACAAGTGTCTGTTTCTGGCCAAAAAGAGTTTTGATGCACTGCCCAGCGGCGGCCGTATCATTCTTCATGAGATGTTTTTTAATAAAGACAAGACCGGCCCACATAATGTCGCGGCTTATAACGCGAACATGTTGCTTTGGACCCAGGGTCAGCAATTGTCAGAGACCGAGATAAGGGAGCTGCTGACGATTGCCGGTTTTCGTGATATTACAGTTTCCCGCACGCAATACGGTGACTGGAGCCTGGCAACCGGAATCAAGTATTAAGGTTGCTGACAACCAATGCCCTATGAGGGCGTTTTGATTGCACAGTGTGAACTCAAGGTCCGGCGCATTCGCCCCGGACTTCACTTGTGTCTTCTTGCGGGAGATTAAAGTGATCCCAGTACGTTACCGTATTCTTTGTATTTACTCCGGCATGCTGGCGTTGACCCAGTATGAATGGATGCGCTTTGCGCCTATCACGGATCAGGTGTCCACCCAGTACGGTATTACTTATGGGGAAGTCGGTTCATTGTCTTTGGCTGTGACGGCACTTGCATTACCGCTGGCACTTCCCAGCGGTGGCCTGATTGACCGGATATCGGTACAAACAGCCTTGCGTATCACAGCCATTGCCATGTTGTTGGCGGCCTTGATCCGGGTGTTACAACCCAATTATGAATACCTGCTTGCCGGCCAACTGTTGTTCGGGTTCGTTCAACCGTTGACCATGTCGCTGCTCGTCAAGTTGATGATCACCTGGTTTTCTGAAGATGAACATGTGCGGGTCACGACGCTGTTCAGTACGGTGATTTTCCTGGGTATAGGCTCCGCGTTCATGATTGTCCCGTTGACGGAGGAGGGGAACGTCAGCAGTTCGTTGTTGATTGACGTCGCGATCCTGGGGCTGATTGCGCTATTGACCTTCATTTATGTCCCGCGAGATGGCCCTCTTGTGCAAACAACGTCCGCCTCGACCAAGTCCGGCGGCCGTTTACTGGCGGAGGGTATCGATTTATTGCGCACGGCTCCGTTCACGGCGGTTTTGCTGATGATTTTTTTAACCAACGGCTATTTCTCCGCCATTACGACATGGCTGGAGCCGATCCTGTTGCGTCAGGGGATCGATGCCCAGGTTTCAGGATTTATCGTTGTTCTGATGTTGGCCGGTGGTATCGCGGGTATGACGTTCATGCCTTTACTGGTGCGTAGCGGTGCAAGCGTGGGGGGCATTCTGTCCGGGGTTTCATTGTTGGCAGGGGGAGGCACGGTACTGCTTTTCACCTCGGGTTCCCCTTGGATATTGAGCCTGGCTGGGATCGTGATCGGTGCCGCGCTGTTATCTCCGCTGCCTCTTTTGCTGCAACTGATAGCCGACACTGCCGGACTCTCCAGGTCGGGGACGGCGACCTCAATTTTCTGGTTAGTCGGCAATATTGGCGCCACGATAATGATCGCGACGTTGGGGGTTATCGCCGACCACGGTGACTGGGGAATGGCAGCGGTATTGCTGTGTCTGGTTCTGGTCGTCCAGATAACGATTTCTCTCATGGGCTTTCGAATGGTCGGCGCTAGCACCACCTGACTTCATACGGTTCTGTGTACATATCCGTTGCTGCGGTCACGGCCGCTTAGGGTTTCGCTCTTACAGCGACTCACTTTGGAAAAACCGGAATGCCGGCCCAGCCCAAAGTAAGCAAAGGGCTCCTGCCCCCGCATCCGGCGCCTCGCCTAGGCTCGGCGTTCCCTCACTCCGGCATTGCTTCGGGGGCCCGCCGCCACAGGCCATCCATGGCCTGATGGCGGCTAGCTCGGCATCCATGCCGAGCTGCCCCCCTACGCAACGCCTGCGTTCGGCCTTCTGGAGGGGCAGGCAGATCAAGAGCCAAGGCAAAGCCAAGCGCGTTATACGCGCTGTCGTAGGAGCCGGCTTCCCGGCGAATTGGCCCGTAAGTCATACATCGCCCTTGCTGGCGCTTGCGCAATGCCTGCACTCGGCTTCCTGAAGAGGCAGGAAGATCAAAAGCCGGAGAAAACCCATGCGCGTTTTACGCGCTTATTGAATTCAATGGCATTCAGGGCTCCTGCCCAGTTCGCCACTGAATCACCTCCAGCACCGCGCAACCCTCCTGGGTGAGCAGATGCACCCCTCGGGTGACCCGCGTCAGATCGCAGTCGGCAATGTCTTTCAGGTTAAGCGTGGACAGCGTGTCCATCAGATCCCGCACCACGGTGAAACGATGGGCCGCACAGCTGGCCAGATCGCTCAGGGAGGCTTGGGTGTCGAGGTAGAAAACGGCTTGGTTGGCGTCGTGGGTGTCGACGGCGGTAAAGCGCGAGAGTGGCTGGTCAATCATCGGTACAGCTCCTGTTTATGGAGCAATCACCTGAGTTGCCGACGACGAAGAAAATGACCACTGTGCGCGCCTATGACGACCGGAGAATCACCGCGCACAGCCGTCATAACATCCTGTCGCGGGCACCGGAGAGGCGACTGCAAAGGTGTTGTGGACGCTGATGCTGAGTTGTAATTCGACCGGCCAAGGTCGTCGCGGATGTTGCTGCGAGGGGGAACTATAGGGGCAGTGTTTGGAGGCGGCAACCGTGCATTGGGTGAGATGTTTGAGCTGTTATGTCGTAACAGTTAGCAACTGTTGCATCAGGTGAATTGCTCCTGGATTTGTAGACAGACTTTATAGGCAGCTTTCTGCTAAAAGCAGTCTGTTAAAGGGAAGTCATTGATTTTTCGAAAAAGAAAGAGAAAAGCGAGCTTTGTAGGTTGGTCATGATGATTCTTTCACGACTCAGCTCTAGCTGCGCTCCATAGTCTTATCTACTTTTGTCTGATACAACGTGCAAATGAATCCGTCAAAGTCACACGCAAGGAAGCATCATGTCCCAACTGCCGATCATCGTCGCTCAAGGTCAAGTCTCGAATGGGGTGGACCAATTCACTAATGCCTTAGTTGCGTATTTAGATCACTTAGGTTTGCCAGCGAGTAATGTGCTGGTTTCGACCCAAGAGCGTCAGCGCGTTATTGCTAATCTACCAGACGTTGTAAATAATATTGATCCCGCCAAGAGAGGAGAGTCTCTTTATATATCAAAATTTATAGCAGCTTGCGGAGCAGGGCTATTTGATGCAGCCCTGAATTTTATTTGGGACGAAACGGTAGTAAATCTTCGAAGAAAGGTAGCAAGGTTCGATCTAGAATATTTTTATGATAGCGTTGTAACTGATACAGTACGCAGATCTAAGCTAAAGGGGGAAGAGGATCTAGTAAAAATTGATGAGTGGGAACTTGTCCGTGGATGCCATTTAACTGGGATTTTGTCGGATATTGGATATCGTCATCTCGATTATATTAGGGATATGCGTAATTGGGCTAGTGCTGCGCATCCCAATCAAAATGATCTCTCAGGCTTGCAGCTAATTTCTTGGCTTGAAACATGTATAAGAGAGGTTATTGCCAAGGAGCCCGAAGGAGCAGCAATAGAAGTTAAGAGATTCCTGCACAGTATACGGAATGCGTCTCTTAGTGAGCAGGATGCACAGCATATTAGAGCCGGTATGGAACATCTGCCAAATGACATTGTAAAGTCTTTATTACGTACAATTTTCGGCATGTACACTTCAGATGCTACCTCCGTACAGATAAAATCAAATATAAAGCTAATAGCCTCAAAATGCTGGACTCTTGCTTCTGATGACTCCCGCTTTGAGTGTGGTGTACGTTTCGCAACACTCGCGGCTAATGGTGAAACTACTAGGCGGTCACTAGCTCACGAATTTCTAACAGGCGTCAACGGACTTGGATATCTACCTTCAGATAACCTCGCTGTAGAAATGTCGGAAGCAATAAATGCGCTTTTCAATGCACATAATGGCTACAATAATTTCCATAACGAACCAGCACATGCAAAAATTCTCGTGTCATACCTTCCAAAAAACGGGAAAATACCTGAAAGCATTCGTCAAAAATATGTAAAAACTATTGTAATGACTACAGTCGGAAATGGTTATGGTATATCCGAAATCGCACTTCCACACTACAAGCGTATGACTTCTAGTTTTTCAGAAGAGGAATTTAAGGAGTTTGTGCGATTGCTGCTCGACCGCGAATTTTCAGCGCGTCTTGCATTGCGAGGTTGCGCCACAGTATTCAGGCAATTAGCCCAAAGCTTTATTCCCATGACTACGAACCAAGTAACGCTAACAGCATTAAGTAGTATCTATGCAAGCACAGATTTGCAAATACCAAACTTAGGTAAAGACAGTGCTTATTTGAGGGTTGTGAATTCGTACTAACATAAATAGAGTTTCATGTGGTACCTGCCGGTAGCCTGACTTTATTTTTGGGGCGCGCAAAATAAAGTTAGGCGGTCCGGCCTTGATTAAGGTGGCTAAATTTTAAAAGAGAGTCAGCGTAGAACGGGAAGTATCCCAATTCTTTCTGGTTAAATTGGAAGCTCACGTAGGAACGGCCTTGTGACAGTAGGGCTTTCCCACTATTAATCCGAGTCGAAAATTATGCGGCTTAAGCCAATGCCTTTGCCAACATGTATTGTTAGAAGCGGCTTGAGGGATCTGATGATGTTATTACGTGTTATCTATTCGTTTTCTTCGAAAAGCCAAGGGTAGTGGTATTTGACAGATTGGCCAGCCTTGACGAAATAACAGGCGTTCCCTACGTAGACTGCGCGCTCACCATAAATCTGAACAACCTTCCACCAAAAATCTGCAGAATTTCCAAGTATGCTTACGTAAACGTCCTCTACGTCGTACTTGTCAAATATGTAATTTATGGAGGCTTGAGCTGCAGATCGCCCTATACCTTGGCCTCTGTAATTAGGGTGAATATATAATTTATAAAGTTCTGCGCCATCTCCTGTGAGAAGAAGAGTTGCGAATCCAATCAGGCAGTCATTTAGGCATAAATGTAATGGTTCATTTGCAATGCCTGAGTAGTAGCCAGCCTCCATGAATGGGCTTTGCCCCCCGCTTTTAAGGAGCTCCTCCGCTTGACTGTAGGCTGCAGAGTGCTGGTTTTCTTCGAAACATTTAACTTGGAAAAGATTGTTCATGCTAAATATCCATATTAACGCGCGTGAGTGCTCACAAAAATTCTAAAATATCAAATTGTAGAGCTCATGAAAAAAGTATCAACCAGTCATTATCTAATTTCACCATCTGGCTTCTCGCGATTCACTGCGTTAGCTCCGAGTCTTATGCGCAGAGCATAGCTAAGAGCAGTCAGTCGCGAGTGTCTTTTTTCAGCCGTTCGCGAACATCCCTTTATGGCTGATAGTAGCCTTTCGTTAAGTCGCCATTATCGCAGTAACGAATACCTCCCCCGAAGCTAAACAGGCGCCGCAAAATACGCGGCGGCCACCTCAATGCACAATCTGCGCAAGAAACGCCTTAGCCCTCTCACTCTTCGGCGCCCCAAAAAACGCCTCCGGTGGCGCATCCTCCACAATCCGCCCCCCATCCAAAAACAACACCCGCTCCGCCACCTGCCGCGCAAACCCCATCTCATGGGTCACACACAACATGGTCATGCCGCTGCCGGCCAGCTTCACCATCACATCCAACACCTCACTCACCATCTCCGGGTCCAACGCCGAGGTCGGTTCATCAAACAACATAATCTTCGGCTCCATGCACAACGCCCGGGCAATCGCCACGCGCTGTTGCTGCCCACCAGAAAGCTGGCTCGGATACTTATTCGCCTGGTTCTCGATGCCCACCTTTGCCAGGAATCCTCGGGCCAGTTCTTCAGCCTTTTTCCGCGACAACCCGCGCACGGTCATCGGTGCCAGGGTGCAGTTGTCCAGCACGCTCATGTGCGGGAACAGGTTGAAGTGCTGGAACACCATGCCCACTTGGCTGCGCACCTGGGCGGCTTCGCGGGTGTTTTGCGAGAGGTCGGTGCGGTCCACCAGGATGCGGCCTTTTTCGGCAATTTCCAGGCGGTTGATGCAGCGGATCAGGGTGGATTTGCCGGAGCCGGAAGGCCCGCAGAGGACGATGCGTTCGCCCTGGCGCACTTTGAGGTCGATGTCGTGCAATACGTGGAAGGCGCCGTAGAACTTGTTTAGCCCGGCAATATCGATCACCACTTCACGCGGGTCGGCAGTGGGCTGGGCGGGCGCTTGGGAGGCGGCGGGAAGCGGGGCGGTCTGGGTCTGCATGGCGGTTCTCCGTCGGTCAGTTGAAGCGCTCGGCGCGGTAGGGGGTGGGGTCGGTAAAGGGCGTTTCGCCGGTGACCAGCTGTGCCAGCAGCTGGCCGCTCACCGGGCCCAGGGTCAGGCCGTGGTGGGCGTGGCCGAAGTTGAACCACAGGCCGGGGTGGCGCGGGGCGGGGCCGATCACCGGGCACATGTCCGGCAGGCACGGGCGGCGGCCCAGCCAGGGTTCGGCGTCGAGGCGTTCGCCCAGGGGGTAGAAGCGGCGGGCCAGGGCTTCGCAGCGGCGCAGTTGGATTTCGTTGATTGGGTCGTCGCCGTCGGCGAATTCGATGCCGGTGGTGAGGCGGATGCCGCCCACCATCGGCGCCAGGACGTAGCCGCCCACCGGGTCGAGGATCGGGTGCTGCAGGCGGGTGCCGGGCAGGGCGGCGTAGTGCATGTGGTAGCCGCGCTTGATCGCCAGGGGAATGCGGTAGCCCAGGGGTTCGAAGATGCTGCTGGCTTGCGGGCCCAGGGCGACTACCACTTCCTGGGCGGTGATGGGGCCGAGTTCGCTGTGCACCTGCCAGCCGCCTTCGATCTGGGTCAGGCTCAGGGCATCACCGATGACGAATTGGCCACCGCGTTGCTTGAACAGTTCGGCGTAGCCGCGGGTCAGGCCGCCGGGGTCGCTGACGGTCTTGGGGTCGAGCCAGTGCAGGCCGCCCACCACGTCTTGGTGCAGGCCGGGTTCCAGGGCCAGCAGTGCTGTGCGGTCCAGTACCCGGTAGTTGAGCTGATAGTCGCGCAGGTCGGCGGCGGCGCGTTGGGCGAAGTCGAAGGCCTCCTGGTCGTTGAAGGCTTCGAGCCAGCCGCCGTCGGCGATCAGCTCCAGCATGTTGGCCGGGCGGGCCAGGGCCAGGTGTTCGCTCACGCAGCGTTCGATCAGCGGCAGCATGGCGCGGGTGGCGGCGGCCAGGCCCTTGGGCGAGGAGTGGCGCCAGTATTGCAGCAGCCAGGGGCCGGCCTTGGGCAGGTGGCGCAGGCTGTAGCGCACGTCCGATTGCTGGTTGAGGGAGTAGCGCACCAGCTTGGTCACTTCCCGGGGGAAGGCGTAGGGAATCACGCTGGCACGTTCGATCAGCCCGGCGTTGCCGTGGCTGGTGCCGTTGCCCGGGGGCTGGCGGTCCAGCAGCACTACTTGGCGGCCGCGGGCCTGCAGGTGCAAGGCGCTGCTGACGCCGACGATTCCGGCGCCCAGGACGAGGGTTTGGCAATGCATGTTTCAGTCCTTATGACAGGGGCCGCGCGGCGGCCCGCTCAAGGGTTCAGTTCAGGTGCCGGCCCAGGCGGCCTTCCAGGTATTTGAGGCTGCGCCGCACCACTTCGACGATCAGCAGGTACAGCACCGCAGCCCACAGGTAGATCTGGAAATCGAAGCTGCGGGAGAAGGCCAGTTTGGTCACCCCCATCAGGTCGTAGATGGTCACCAGGGAGGCGATGGCGCTGGCCTTGATCATCAAAATCAACTCGTTGCCCAGCGGCCCGATGGCGATCAGCAGCGACTGCGGCAGTATCACTTTGCGAAACGCGGTCCAGCGCGACAGGCTCAGGGCTTTGCAGGCTTCGCGCTGGCCCTGGGCCACGGCCAGCAGGCTGCCGCGCAGGATCTCCGCCTGGTAGGCGGCGGTGTTCAGGGTGAAGGCCAGCAGGGTGCAGAACCACGCATCGCGGAAGAACCACCACAGGCCCACGTCCTGCCAGAAGCCTTTGAACGAACCCAGGCCGTAATACAGCATGAACAGCTGGGCCAGCAGCGGCGAGCCGCGGAAGAAGTACACGTAGGCCCCGGTAAAACGCCGCAGGAACTGATTGCTGGACAGCCGCCCAAGGGCGATCAGCAGGCCGAGCACCGCGCCCAGGCTGAAGGAAATCGCCACCAGCTTGGCGGTCACCAGCAGGCCGTCGATAAAGCGCGGGCCGTAGCGTTCCAGCAGTTCCTGGTTGAGGAACAGGTTCAGCAGGTCATCCAGGCTCATGGTTGCAGGCTCCGTTGCGCACGGTTGAAGCGCCGTTCAAGAAAGCTGAACAGGTGCCCCGACAGCGCCGAGAAGAACAGGTAGCCAAAGCAGGCCACGCTGTAGAACAGCATGGGTTCCTTGGTCACGCTGACCGCGAGGTTGGTCTGGCGCATCAGGTCCACCAGGGAAATGGTCGACACCAGCGAGGTGTCCTTGAGCAGCGACAGCCAGTTGTTGGAAAGCCCCGGCAGGGCGATGCGGGTCAGTTGTGGCAGCAGCACCCGGTTGAAGGTGGTACGGCGCGACAGGCTCAGGGCGCGGGCGGCTTCGTACTGGCCCTTGGGCAAGGTCTTGAACGCCGCCAGCCAGATCTCGCTGGAGAAGGCGGCGAACACCAGGCTGAAGGCGATCATCGCGGCGACGAAGGTGTTGATCGCCACTTCACCGGGGTAGCCCAGGGCGCCGAGGATCTTCTGTGCGGCAATCTGGCAGCCGTAGTAGATGATCAGCAGGGTCAACAGCTCCGGCAGGCCGCGAAACACCGTGGAAAAGGTCGTGGCCCAAGCCCGCGCCCAGCGGTTTTTCGAGCGCGCGGCCAGGGCCACGGCCAGCCCCAGGGGCAGGCCGATGGGCACGCAGGCCAGCGCCAGGGCGATGGTCACCAGGGCCCCGGCGAGCAAGGCTGAGCCCCAGCCGCCGCTGGCAAAGGACAGGAGTGACAGCTGTTCGAACATGCGCGAACCCTCAGGAAAATTGAACCGTGCAGGGCACCGCCGCGCTCAAGGGAACGCGGGGCAAGGGCAGCGGCTAAGGCGGGCGGTCAGTAGATGTCGAAGGCGAAGTAGCGGCTGGAGATCTGCTTGTAGGTGCCGTTGGCGACGATCTCGTCCAGGGCCTTGTTCAGGCGCTCGCGCAGTGCGTTGTCTTCCTTGCGCACGGCGATCGAGGCGTCGGCGGTGGTGCCGTTGACGTCGCCGATGATCTTGCAGCATTCCTTGCCGGCGCTTTCAGCCCAGGCCAGCAGCGGGAACTTGTCGGCGATCACCCCGTCCACGCGCCCGGCGGCCAGGTCGCTGTTGGCTTCGTCCAGGGTCGGGTAGAACTTCACGTCGGCGCCGGCCGGGCCGTAGTGGTCCTCGGCGTAGATGGCCTGGGTCGAGGAGGCCTGGGCGCCCACGGTGCGGCCCTTGAAGTTGGTCTGGGCGTCGGTGATGTCCGAGTCCTTGGCCACGGCCACCGACAGCGGGGTGCGGTAGTAGTGGTTGCTGAAGGCGATCTTCTTCTTGCGTTCGTCGGTGGCGATCATCGAGGCCACCACGGCGTCGTATTTCTTCGCCAGCAGCGCCGGGATGATGCCTTCCCAGTCCTGGGCGACGATCTGGCATTCGACCTGCATCTGCTTGCACAGGGCGTTGGCGATGTCCACGTCAAAGCCGTGCAGCTGGTTGTTGGAGTCCACGTAGTTGAAGGGCGGGTAGGCGCCTTCGGTGGCGATCTTCAGGGTTTCGGCCTGGGCCGTGGAGGCGGCGATGACCAGGGCGCAAGCGCCGGCGAAGCGGAGGACGTTGTTCATGGAGCACCTCGGTTATTTATTGTTTTGGTCGGGCGGACGATGTGTAGCCAACAAACTCGTTATGCAGGGCAGCGGTGGCTTCCAGGCGTTTTTCCACCTCGGGTCCCAGGTGCTTGCACACCTCGTTGACCAACAGGTGCACCAGCGACAGCATGGCCGCGGTGGATTCCCAGAACAGGTTGAATTCGGTGGGCACGCGGAACACCTCGTCGGCGTTCTGCTCGGCCCAGTCGCAGAAGGTGTCGGTGACCAGGGTCACCGGAATGCCGGCCTCGCGGGCCTTGTGGCACAGGGTCAGGGCGTGGCGCGAATAGCGCCGGGCCTCGAACACCACCAGCGCGCAGTCCTCGGCGGGGCTCAGCAGTACGTCGGCGAAATGCCCGGCGGCGCCGTCCACCAGGTGCACGCCGTCGCGCAGGTATTGCAGCAGGTGGACCATGGAGGCAGCGATGCCGCGCTCGGTCTGGAACCCCGCCACGTACACCCGGCGCCGGCTGGCCAGGCGCTGGACCACGGTCTGCCAGGCCGGGGTCAGGCTGTATTCGTAGACCTTGACCAGCGCCGCCACTTCCAGCTCGAAACTGCGGGGCAGGCCCTGGGCCGCCGGGTTGGGCTGTTGGCGAAATTCCTGCAGGCGGTCGCCCACCAGCCACGGGCCTTCGCCGAGGTCGTTCTTCAGGTCGTTTTTCAGATCCTTGAAATGGCTGTAGCCGATGGCGCGGCAGAAGCGGCCGACGCTGGATTCGCTGACGCCGAGTTTTTCGGCGATGTCGGCGGCGGTCTGGAAGGGCAGTTCATAGAGGTTGGCCAGCATGTAGCTGGCAATCGCCCGGCCCGACGCGGTGGCGCTGGACAAGCTGCTTTCAAGGCGTTGTTTGATGGGTTGGCTCATGGTTGTTTTCATTCTTGTGGGCCGTTGGTAATGGAAAATGAATGTTTTCTGTCATGAAGTCAATATTTGACAGTTAACTGGCGTGACGCGATAGTCAGGCACCTTCCAATAACAATTCCAATGGAGCCACCATGTCCCACGCGACCCCGGCGCAGGCTGATGTCGAGTACCTCGACCTGCCGGCCTTGACCGACTTGCTGCAACGCATTTTTCTTCGCCACGGCACCTCTGCCGAGGTGGCCCGGGTGCTGGCTGATAACTGCGCCCGCGCCGAGCGCGACGGCTCCCACAGCCACGGGGTGTTCCGCATTCCCGGTTACCTGTCGTCCCTGGCCAGTGGCTGGGTGAATGGGCAGGCGCTGCCGCAAGTGGAGGATGTGGCCCCCGGCGTGGTGGCGGTGGACGCCGCAGGCGGCTTCGCCCAGCCGGCCCTGGCCGCGGCCCGCGCGCTGCTGCTGAGCAAGGCCCGCAGCGCCGGGATCGCGGTGCTGGCGATTCGCAATTCCCACCATTTCGCCGCCCTGTGGCCGGATGTCGAGCCCTTCGCCGAAGAAGGCCTGGTGGCCCTGAGCCTGGTCAACAGCATGACCTGCGTGGTGCCCCACGGCGCCCAGCGCCCGCTGTTCGGCACCAACCCGATTGCCTTCGCCGCACCCCGCGAGGGCGCCGAGCCCATCGTCTTCGACCTGGCCACCAGCGCCATTGCCCACGGCGATGTGCAGATCGCCAAGCGCCAGGGCCAGCAGCTGCCGCCGGGCATGGGGGTGGACCGCGACGGCCAGCCCACTTGCGATCCGGCACAGATTCTCGACGGTGGCGCCTTGCTGCCCTTTGGCGGGCACAAGGGCTCGGCGCTGTCGATGATGGTGGAGCTGCTGGCGGCGGCGCTGACCGGTGGCAACTTCTCCTTCGAGTTCGACTGGTCGCAACACCCCGGGGCGCAAACGCCCTGGACCGGGCAACTGCTGATCGTCATCGACCCCAGCCACCTGGGCGGCGGGCGTTTTGCCCAGCGCAGCGGCGAGCTGGTGCGGCAGATGCAGGCCGTGGGCCTGGAGCGCATGCCCGGCGACCGACGCTACCGCACCCGGGCCAAATCGCTAGAGCACGGCATTCCCCTGGCCCTTGCCGAACTGGCGCGGCTGCGCGCTTTGGCGGCCGAGGCTTAAGGCCTTATCCCTTGGCACCGGGGTCGATAAACCCTTGGTGCTACTCCCGGTAGTGGGCCCGGTAGCGGGCCGGTCGTGGATCGGATTTGCCGCTCCCTGCCAGCCCCTCCAAAGCACCGTGAACTTGCCCCCAAGGCAGCCTATGGGCGGCCTTGGCGCGTTTCGATAATCGCCTCCGACATTTCGTCCCCCGTTTGCGGAGCGCGCCATGCATAACAATAAGAACTGCCAGTACCCTCTGATTCCGGCCCTGCTCGTCGGCCTGTCGACCCTTGGCCTGGGCACTGTCGCCGAAGCCGAGATCATGCTGTACGACAAGGACCAGACGACCTTTTCCACCGACGGCTACATCAACGCCTTCTACGTCAACAGCAAGGTCGACCGCGCCGGCGACCAGTACGACCGCCGGCAGGCGCGGGTGAAGATGGGCTTTCTGCCCAACTACCTGGGCTTCAACATGGGCAAGCAGGTGGACGACCTCAAGCTCGGCGCCCGGGCCTCGTTCTGGGTGACCATCAACGACAGCGAAACCAACGGCACCGACACCGCCATCGACGTGCGCCAGTTCTACGGCACCGTGGCCAACCCGGAGTGGGGCGAGGTGCTGATCGGCAAGGACTTCGGCCTGTTCGCCCGTTCCAACATCCTGCTCGATGAAATGCTCGCCGGGTACGGCCAGGTCAGCGACAGCCTGGGGCTGGTGGACGGTGGCGGGGTGTCGTTCGGCAACATCGGCAGCGGTTATCCCTATCCCTTTCCCTCGTCGCAGATCACTTATCGCAGCCCGGTGATGGACGGCCTGCGGGTGGCGGTGGGCATCCTCGACCCGGTGGACACCAACGACAGCAGCGCCCTGGGCAAGGCCTACCAGAAGAACCCGCGCACCGAGAGCGAGATCACCTACCAGTTCGACCTGGGCGGAGCCAAGTTCTACAGCTGGCTCAACGGCAGCTACCAGACTTCCGACAACACCGACCCCAACGTGCAGTCGGTAACCTCCAAGGGCCTGGGCTATGGCCTGCAGGCGAAGATGGGCGGGTTGTCGCTGACCGGTTCCGGGTTCCAGGCCAAGGGCATCAACCCGTTCTTCACCAACAATGCCGGCGAGGCCACCCTGCGCAATGTCGACAGCAAGGGCTACCTGCTGCAGGGCTCGTACAAGCTCGGCAAGAACCGCCTGGCGCTGTCCTACGGCAAGACAAAGGACGATGGCAACGGCGTGGTCGGTAGCGGCGCCGACTACCAGACCCGGGGCGTGGCGCTGTTCCACGACATCAACGACAACCTCAAGCTGGTGGCCGAGTACAACCAGTTCGAGATCGACGGCCACCACACCAATGCGCAGAACGAAAACACCGACACCTTCGCCGTGGGCGCGGTGCTGACCTGGTAACCCCAGCGCCGGCCCTGGCGTGCGCATCGCGCCCGGGCCGGCCTCCCGCCTATAACCTGTATTGACGCCTTCCCCTGTAGGAGCCGGCTTGCCGGCGAAGAGGCCCGCCAGCCTTGCACCAGCCCGGCCGGCGCCTTCGCTGGCAAGCCAGCGCCTACGCCCATGGAACCGGCTACCCGCTACCCAAGTAGCATTCGTGCCCCGGGGCCGGCTTCGTACACTCATTGCTCAGACAACCCGCGCCGGAGGCGACGATGCAGCAAGCCCAGAGCGAGGGCGTGGTCAGTGCCATGTCCCAGGCCGTCGATCCGCAGCAGGTGGCCCAGGACCTGGCCAGCCAGTTGTTGCATCCGCACCTGGGCTTCGTGCTGTTCTTCTGTTCCGCCGAATACCCCCTGCACACCCTGGGCCCGGCCCTGCAGCAGAGCTTTGGCGGCATTCCCCTGGTGGGCTGCACCAGCGCCGGGGAAATCACCCCCCTGGGCTACGGGCGCAATTGCGTGACCGCCATCGGTTTCGACCACCGGCACTTTTCCATCGCCGCCGAGTTGATCGACCAGATGGAGCACTTCAGCCTGATCGACGCCCAGCAGATGGTCGAACGCCTGGTGGGCCGCTGCCGCAGCAACACCCTGGCGCCGATCAAGGGCAACAGCTTCGCCCTGACCCTGCTGGACGGCCTGTCGAGCCGCGAAGAGATGGTGCTGGCCGCCCTCAGCGCGGCCCTTGGGGACATTCCCCATTTCGGCGGTTCGGCCGGCGATGACAACTACCTGACCCACACCCACGTGTATTACGGCGGCGAGTTCCACAGCGGCGCGGCGGTGGTGGTGCTGGTCAACACCTGGCTGGATTTCGAGGTGTTCACCACCCACCACATCCAGCCCCGGGAAGAAAAACTGGTGGTCACCGGCGCCGACAGCGCCTTACGCCGGGTCTATGAACTGAACGCCGAGCCCGCCGCCGAGGAGTACGCGCGGCTGATCGGCGTGCCCCTGGCGCAGCTCGACCACCGGGTGTTCGCCGCCCACCCCCTGGCGGTGCGCATCAACCAGCACTACTACGTGCGCGCGGTGCAGCAGGTGCACCCGGACCTGAGCCTGAGTTTCTACTGCGCGGTGGAAAACGGCATCGTCCTCACCGCCATGACTCCCGGCCCCTTGCTGCCCAACCTGCAACAGCTGTTCGACGGCTTGCAGCAGCGTCTCGGCGGGTTGCTGCTGACCATTGGCTGCGACTGCTTTTTGCGCCGCCTGGAGCTGGAGGGGCAGGGCAGCCTGGAGCAGATCGGGGCCTTTTTGCGGGAACAGCGGGTGATGGGTTTCAACACCTACGGAGAACAGTTCAATGGCATGCACATCAACCAGACCTTCACCGGGGTCGCCATTGCCCGCAGTCGAACTCCGGCCCGCCGCTGAGCTGCAAGCGCAGCTCGACTGCCTGCAGCGCGAGAACCGCAAGCTGCGGCGGATCAACGAGGCGCTGATCGAACGGGTCGAATCCGGCATCACCCGTGGCAACGACCCCTATGCGGCGTTCCAGCATTCGGTGGTGCTGGCCGAGCAGGTGCGTGAACGCACCGACGCCCTGAACCAGGCCATGGCCGAGCTCAAGGCCGGCAACCATTTGCTCAGCGAAGCGCGGCTGCGGGCCGAGACTGCCCACCAGCACCTGATCGATGCCATCGAGAGCATTTCCGACGCCTTCGTGCTGTTCGACCAGGAGCAGCGCATCGTCCTGTTCAACAGCCGCTTCCGCGCCTTCTGGAGCCACAGCCGGGTGCGGATCATGGCCGGCATGCGCCTCTCGGAAGTGCGCAGGTTGCTGACCAGCACCGGGCTGTTCAGCGAAGAGCCGCGCAGTGGCGGTGACGAGCAGTTGCTGTATCGCCTGCACAACGGCCGTTGGCTGCAGGTCAGCGAGCGGCCGACCCGGGAAGGCGGGCGGGTGATCCTGTTCACCGATATCACCGAGGTCAAGCACAGCGAAACCCTGCGCCGGGAGCAGGCGGTGGCGCAAAAGTCCCACCTGCTGCAACGGGCGGTGGACAACCTGTCCCAGGGCGTGGCCATGGTCAGCGCCGAGGGCGTGCTGGAGTTGTGGAACCGACGCTTCCTGGAACTCAGCGGGCTGGCCCCGGTGGCCGCGCATCGCTTGTTTGCCGAGGTCATCGGCGACAGCGAACTGCGCCTGCTGAGCCCCGACAGCCGCGACGCCAACGGCCGGCCGATCCACGAATGCGAGCAGCGCCTGAGCGATGGCCGGGTGCTGGAGATCCGCACCCATCCGCTGCCCACCGGCGGCTTCGTCAATACCTTCACCGACATCACCGAGCGCTACCAGCACGCCGAGGCCCTGAGCGAAAGCGAGCGTTGGATCCGCCTGATCACCGACCATGTGCCGGCGTTGATCGCCTACCTCAATGCCGACCTGGTGTACGAGTTCACCAACAAGGTCTACGAGGAGTGGTACTGCTGGCCGCGCGGCGTGATGCTCGGCCAGAGCCTGCGCGAGGCGCACAGCGAACAGCACTACCGGCGCCTGGAGGCCTATGTGGAGCGGGCCCTGGCCGGGGAAAGCGTGACCTTCGAATTCGCCGAGACCAACGTCAACAACCAGGAGCGCTACATGCTGCGCTCCTACGTGCCCAACCGCCTGGCCAATGGCGAGGTGGTGGGGATCTTCGTGCTGATCCGCGACATCACCGAGCGCCGGCGCACCGCCGAGGCGCTGCATCAGGCCTACCAGAACCTGGAGCTGCGGGTGCGCGAACGCACCGCCGAGCTGACCACCCTCAACCAGCAGCTGCTGCGCGAGATAGAAGAGCGCAGCCGGGTGGAATCACGCTTGCGCGAGGCCAAGGCCGAGGCCGAACGGGCCAACCTGTCGAAGACCAAGTTCCTTGCCGCGGTCAGCCATGACCTGCTGCAACCCTTGAACGCTGCGCGGCTGTTCACCAGCGCCTTGCTGGAGCGTCGCGATCCCCAGGCCAGCAGCGCCCTGGTGCGCAATGTCAGCAACTCCCTGGAAGACGTGGAAAACCTGCTGGGCACCCTGGTGGACATTTCCAAGCTCGATGCCGGGGTGATCAAGGCCGATATCGCGCCCTTTGCCTTGAGCGAACTGCTGGAAAACCTCGCCGCCGAGTACGCCCAGGTGGCCCGCAGCGAGGGCCTGGAACTGCACTTCGTGGCCTGCTCGGCGCTGGTGCGCAGCGACATCCAGCTGCTGGCGCGGATTCTGCGCAACCTGTTGAGCAACGCCATCCGCTACACCCGCCAGGGCCGCGTGGTGCTGGGCTGCCGGCGCCAGGGGCACTGGCTGTCGATCGAAGTCTGGGACAGCGGCATGGGCATCGCCGCCGAACGCCTGGAAGAAATCTTCCAGGAGTTCAAGCGTGGCGAAGAACAGCGCCCCGACCAGGACCGCGGCCTGGGCCTGGGGCTGGCCATCGTCGAGAAGATTGCCGGGATACTCGGGCACCGCATTGGCGTGCGCTCCTGGCCGGGGCGCGGTTCGGTGTTCAGCGTGCAAGTGCCGATCAGCGCCAGCGCGCCCTTGCCAGCGCCGCGCCTGGAGCTGGGCGATGCCCTGCTGGAACGTTTGCAGGGTGCGCGGATCTGGGTGCTGGATAACGACGCGGCGATCTGCGCCGGCATGCGCACCTTGCTCGAAGGCTGGGGCTGCCAGGTGATCACCGCCTTGTCCGAAGAAGACCTGGCGCGCCAGGTGGACGACTACCGCGCCGAGGCCGACCTGCTGATTGCCGACTACCACCTGGACCGGCAACAGAACGGCATCGATGCGGTAGCACGAATCAACGCCCGTCGCGCCCTGGCGATCCCGGCGATGATGATCACCGCCAACTACAGCAACGAGCTCAAACAGCAACTGCGCGAACTGGGCCACACCCTGATGCACAAACCGGTGCGCCCGATGAAACTCAAGATCGCCATCAGCCACTTGCTGAGCCCGGCCACCCCTACGCCCCATCACTGACTGCCAATCGTAGGAGCTGGCTTGCCAGCGAAGGGGCCCGCAAGATCGCCTTCGCCGGCAAGCCGGCTCCTACGGGTCCACGCCACAGTCACTGCCAATCGTAGGCGCTGGCTTGCCAGCGAAAGGGTCCGCAAGACCGCTTTCGCCGGCAAGCCGGCTCCTACAGGGGCGGTGCACGCTCAGCGCAATTCAGCGGCGCAGGTAGGCGCCGAAATCGATGTCCCCGGCACTGAGGATCGCTTGCACCCGGTTGTGCACGTTGAGCTTGCGCAAAATCGCCGAGACGTGGGCCTTCACCGTGGTTTCGGCAATGTCCAGGGTGTAGGCAATCTGCTTGTTGGATTCGCCCTTGGTCATGCGTTCCAGCACCAAGAGCTGTTTGCGGGTCAGGGCCTGCAGCAGTTCCGGGGGGAAGCTCGGGGTCTCGCTGCTGCGCCGCCCCGGTTGGCTTTTCTGGGTGCGGATGATGTCCGGCGGCAGGTACACGTTGCCGTTGAGGATCTGTTCGATGGCCTCGGTCATCTGCGAACGCGCCGAGGATTTGGTGATGAAGCCGACGGCGCCGTAGGTGATGGCCTGGAGCACGATCTGTTTGTCTTGCTCGGCGGAGACGATCACCACCGGAATGGTCGGTGCTTCGTTGCGCAGGGTGATCAGGCCGTTGAGGCCGTGCATGCCGGGCATGTTCAGGTCGAGCAGGATCAGGTCCAGGTCGTCGTGCTCCTGGGTCAGGGCCAGGGCGCTGTCCAGGTCGGCGGTTTCCATCACCTCGCTGCCGGGAAATCCGTCGCTGATGACGTTGTGGATGGCTTCGCGAAACAGTGGGTGATCGTCGGCTATCAGAATTTTATACATGGCCTTTCACCTCGTTATTGTGATTGTGCGGGGGACACTGGCGGCTTTCAGGGAAAGGCTTCCGGCTGGGCCGCCACCACGGGCAACCCGGCGGCCTCCCAGGCGTCCAGGCCGTCGCGATACCAGTAGAGGGAGGTATAGCCCAGGGCTGCGGCGCGTTTTACCGCGTTCCAGCTCAGCCAGCAATCGGCGCGGCAATAAAACACCAGCGGTTGTTGCCGGTTGCCGGCGCTGAGCTGTTGCAGGTAGCGGCTGAAATAGTGCTGCCACTCGGGGCTCAGTTCGCCGTCGCCGGTGTTGGCCAGCCAGTGGCTGCCGGGCAGGTTGGCGTGGGGCTCGCTGTCGATGAAGCGGCCTTGCAGCCATTGCCGGCGGTAGACGTCGATCAGCAGGGGTTTGGGGTGCGTCTGGAGCAGGGCCTGCAAGCCTTGGGTGTCGATGATCTGCGCGGCCTCGACCTGGGTGGGCGTCGGGCTGCGGTAGAGGCTGGTGCGATAGCCGTCGGCGGAAAACAGCGGAGTCTCGGCTTGGGCCATTCCCAGGGTCAGGCACAGGGACAGCAGGGCCAGGGTCTGCAGGGCACGGGGCATAAGGGTTTTGTCCTTCTTGTTATGGGCCCATTACATGCCAGGGCGATGGCATTTGTGAATGCGACCATCGACAGCAAAAGCAGTACCAAAGTCGTAGATCGCCCATGGGCAAGCGCTGTGTAGGAGCCGGCTTGCCGGCGAAAGGGGCCTGGGGTCTGGCGTTGGGATTGCGGGCCTCTTCGCTGGCAAGCCAGCTCCTACGGGGTGTGGCTCAGGTGCTTTTGCGCAGGGCGGCGTGCTGCGGGTTGAAGGTCAGCACCGCCAGCAGGGAGAACACCAGGGTCAGGCCCAGGCACACCGCCAGGGCCAGCAGGTTGAGGCGTTCGTACAGGGCGAAGCGCACCAGTTCCACGGCGTGGGTGAAGGGGTTGAGGGTGCACAGCCAGTACAGCCAGGGGCTGGCTTCGAGCATCTTCCACAGCGGGTACAGCGCCGAGGACAAAAAGAACAGCGGGAAGATCACGAAGTTCATCACCCCGGCAAAGTTCTCCAGCTGGCGGATGGCATTGGACAGCAGCAGCCCCAGGGCGCTGAGCATCAGGGCCACCAGCAGCAAGGCCGGCAGGGCGGCCAGCAGGCCCATGGCCGGCGGTTGCACGCCATACAGCCAGGCCACGGCGAGGAAGGCGTAGACCTGCAGCAGCGAGATCAGCGAGGTGGCCAACAGCTTGCTGGCCAGCAGGAAGGCCCGGGGCAGGGGGCTGGTGAGCAGCACGCGCATGCTGCCCATTTCCCGGTCGTAGACCATCGACAGAGAGCCCTGCATGCCGTTGAACAGCAGGATCATGCAGGCCAGCCCCGGGACGATGTAGACCTCGTAGGGAATGTAGGTGCTGTAGGGCTCGATGATGGCGATGCCCAGGGCGGCGCGAAAGCCGGCGGCGAATACCAGCAGCCACAGTAGCGGGCGCACCAGGGCGCTGAGAAAGCGCGTGCGCTGCAGCACGAAGCGCAGCCATTCGCGCAGCACGATGCCGCGCAGGCACTGCCAGTAGGCGTTCATGCGAGCGGTTCTCCGATCGGGGCCGGGCGCGGTTGGGGATTCTGGGTCAGGCGGGCGAAGGCCGCGCTCAGGTCGCCACCCTGCTGCTGGCTGATGGCGCTGGCCACGCCACTGGCCACCAGGCGTCCCTGATGCAGGATCAGCAACTGGTCGTCGGCCTGCACTTCATCCAGCAGGTGGGTGGTCCAGAGCACGCTCAGACGCTGTTCCTGGCACAGCTGGCGAATGTGCCGGTTGAGCGCCAGGCGGCTGGCGGGGTCGAGGCCGGCGCTGGCTTCATCGAGCAGCAGCAGGCGCGGTTCATGCAGCAGGGCGCGGGCGATTTCCACCCGTCGGCGGTGGCCGCCATTGAGGGCGCGCACGCTGTCCCGGCGCCGCTCGCTCAGGCCCTGGCGCGCCAGTTCGGCGTCGATCCGCGCCTGCCCCTGGCGCCGCGACAAACCGTGCAACGCGGCGTGGTAGTGCAGGTTCTGCTCCACGCTCAGGTCCAGGTCCAGGGTGCTTTGCTGGAACACCACGCCGAGCTGGCGCAGGGCGGCGCGGGCGGCGTTGTGCAGCGAGCAGCCGCCGACGCGGATGTCGCCCTGCTGCAGGTCGTAGAGCCTTGTGAGCAGGGCGATCAGGGTCGACTTGCCGGCGCCGTTGGGGCCCAAGAGCGCGGCAAAGCGCCCGGGGGCCAGGCTCAGGCTGACCTGATCGAGGGCCTGGCGCGGGCCATAGGCGAAGCTCAGCTGGCTGACCTCCAGGGCGTTCATGGGGTCACCACCACGCCCCAGGGATAGCGCCCGACCTTCACCGACTTGAGCACCTTGAGGCTGTTGACGTCGATCACCGAAACATCGCCGCTGACCCCGTTGGTGGCCAGCAACTGGCTCTGGTCCGGGGTGAATGCCAGCTGCCAGACCCGCCGCCCCACCAGCAGGTAGTCGAGGATCTCGTAGGTCTTGGCGTCGATCACCGCCACGTGGTTGGCCGGGCCCAGGGCGACGAAGGCGTACTTGCCGTCGGCGCTGAGCTTGATGCCCACCGGCTGCACCTTGTCCGGGTGCACGCCCTTGATCTTGAAATTCAGGGTCTTGAGCACCTGGCGCGTGGTCACGTCGAGGATGGTCACGGTGCCGCCGATTTCCGCCGAGGCCCAGAGCCTTGAGCCGTCCTGGTTGAACTCGACGAAGCGCGGGCGCTGGTCCACCAGGGTGCTGTCGGCCAGGGTCTGGGTGCTGGTGTCGATCCAGTGCAGCATGTTGGTGGTTTCGCTGGTGTTGACCGCCCACTTGCCGTCGGGGCTCACCGCCATGCCTTCGGGCTCGACCCCGACGTTGATTTGGCCGAGGACCTTGGCGGTCTCGGTGTCGATCACCGTGACCAGCGCATCGTCCTCGTTGGACACGTACAGCCAGCGGTTGTTGGGGTGCAGGGCGAACTGCTCGGGGTCCTTGCCGGAGGGCAGCTCCTTGATGATCTTGCGGGTGGCCACGTCCATCACCTGGACCCGGTCCGAATCGCTGGCGCAGATGTACAGCAGCTTGTTGTCATGGGACAGCAGCAGCCCGCGCGGGCGCTGGCCCACCGGCAGGGTCGCGGTGACTTCCAGGGTCTGCAGGTCGATCAGGCTCAGGCTGTTGTCCTTTTCATTGGACACCCAGGCGGTGGCGGCCAAGGCGTGCCCGGCGGCGAGCAGCAGGGCCGCGCACAGGGCGGAGCGGCAGAGAAGAGGGCGGCGCATGGCGGATTCCTTGTTGTTGTGGTTATGGGATCAGGGGTAGCGGCAGGTCACTTCGGGGCGGTCGTAGCCCAGGCTGTCCATTTCGTTGAAGGGGTGCAGGAAACCGTCCTGGGGCGAGGTGCTGACCAGGGCCCGGGGCTGCACCAGGGGAATCGGCTGGCGCAGTTCGCCGTTCCACGGCCGGTAGCTGAGCTTGCGGCCCTTGAACCCGTCCAGGGGCAACTGGTCGCTGAGCAGCAGCGTTTGCAGGGCCCGAGGCTCGGCCTGGCGCAGTTTGCTCACCGCGCTGGCGACGCTGCGCACGGCCATCCAGGCGGCGAAATCGCGGTCGTTCATCCAGCGTCCGGCCTGGGCTTCGAAGCGCTTTTGCAGTTGCGCGGCGCCGAAGGTCTCCACGCTCTTGTGCCAGCCGGCGGGGGTCAGGCCCTGGGTGCCGGCCACCGGGCGCGGGTACCAGGTCTGGTAGGGCAGGTATTCGCCGAAGTCGCCGCGCTCGTCGGCCACCAGCACCACGTCGTATTCGGCGGTCTGGGTGAACAGCGGCATGTCGGCCTGGGCGCTGCGGCGCTGGTCGTTGTCGAAGGTCCAGGGTTTTTCCGCGACGATCTTCACGCCGAAGCGCTGGGTGGCCCGGCGCAGGGCATCGGCGTAGGCCCGGTCATCCTCGGTCTGGCCGACGATGAGCAAGGCCCGTTGCCATTTGCGCAGCACCATGAACTGCACCAGGGCGTCGGCCAGCATCGCCCGGCCGGGCAGGCTGTGCAGCACGTTGCCCAGGCATTGGCTGCTGCGCAGGCGGTCGTCGGGGCTGCCGGCGTTGAACAAGAGGCTGTCGGGCAGGGCGGCGGACAGTTCCCGCAGGCTGGCCGCCGGGGCATTCACCACGAACAGCCGCAGGCCCTGGTCGTGCTGGGCCTTGGCGGCTTGCAGCAAGGCTTCGGGGCTGTCGACGCTGGTGCTGTCGAGCTGGAACTGCTGCTTGAGAAAGCGCCCGGTGCTGTTGCTGTCGACAATCGCCAGCTGCGCGCCTTGCAGCCCGGCGTCGGCAGGCTCGGGAATGAGGTTGGACAGCAGCGGGCCGGGGTCGGGGCGATAGCCCAGGTAGCCGATGCGCACTTGCAGCGATTCCTCCGTGGCCTGGCTGGCGGCCATGGGCAGCAGGGCCGAGGTCAGGGCCAGTAGGCAGGTCAGGATAAGCGGGGCAGGCTGGTGCATAAGGCACTCCACGGCAGGTGGCGCCAGCATAGGAAGAGTACCGGGGCGGGGAAATATGCAGAAAGTAGCGCTCGGGCAGTACCAAGGTAGTAGCCCGGCGCGGGTGCGGCGGTCTTAGCATGGTTGCAGCGGCCCTGACCCTGGAGAACACCGTCATGCGCATCCTCAAATTGCTGCTGTTGCCGTTGCTGCTGATCCTTAGCCTGATCGGCGTCGACCGCCTGCACGGCCCGCGCCCGGTGCTGCCCCAAGCATTGCCGGTGGTGCCGGGGCGCTAGGCATGTCGGCGCTGTGGCGGATCAACCTGTGGGTCACGGCGTTCTTTGCCGTGGTGACCCTGGCCTGCGCCGCCTTGCTGCTGCACCAGGCGGTGGCCGATGTCGAGCGTGAGTTGCAGTCCGCCGAGGCGGTGGTGGAGTACCTCAGCGACAGCGCCGCGCGCAACCCGGCGGGCCTGCAACCGCACCTGACCCAGAGCCTGCGCCATGTGCGGGTGCACTGGCTGGCGGCGGACGAGGCGGCCCGCATGCCGGAGGAGGCCGGGCTGGACGCCTGGCTCGGCCGCCAGCTGTTCAGCGAGCGCCGCCACAGCGCCCGCGAGCTGGACCTGGGCGACGGCCGTCGGGTGCTGATCGCCGTGGACGCGCGGGATGAGATCGACGAAGTCTGGGATTCCCTGCAACAGTTGTTGAGCCTGTGCGGCCTGGCCCTGCTCCTGAGCCTGCTGACCATCCGCTGGGCGGTGCGCCGTGGCATGGGCCTGCTGGATGATTTGCTGCGGGCCTTGCAGCAGGTGTCCGGCGGGCAACTGGCGGTGCGCCTGCGCGAAGCCGGCCTGCCGGAGGCGCGGCAACTGGCCGGGCACTTCAACCGCATGACCGCGACCCTGGAACAGACCCGCGCCGACAACGCGCAACTGACCCAGGCCCTGCTGGCGGTGCAGGAACGTGAGCGCACCTACCTGGCGCAGACCCTGCACGACGACCTCGGGCAATACCTGGCGGGCATCCGCGCCCAGGTCTGCCTGCTGCGCATGGTGGCCGACCAGCCGACCGTGGTGGAGCACACGACCCAGGCCCTGGAGCTCAACTGCGAGCGCTTGCAGCAAGGCTTTCGCGCCCTGGTGCAGGATCTGTACCCGGTGGTGCTGCAGCACCTGCCGCTGGCCGAAGCCTTCGGCCTGCTGGTGAGCCAATGGCAAGACAGCCAGGGCATCGACTGCCAATTGCGGGTCGGCGCCGACCTGCCAGCGTTGCCCAGCGCCAGCAAGACTCACCTCTACCGCTTGCTGCAAGAAGCGCTGACCAATGTCGCCCGGCACGCCGACGCCAGCCAGGTACGGGTGCGCCTACAACGCAGCGCCCGGGGCCTGCGCCTGCTGGTGCGCGACAACGGTTGCGGCGCGCGCCAGCCCCAGCGCCCCGGCGTCGGCCTGCACTCGATGGCCGAACGGGCCCGCAGCCTGGGCGGCGAACTGCACATCCTCAGCCGTCCCGGCGCCGGTTGGGCGCTGGCCTTGAACATGCCCCTGAACATGCCCCTGAACATGCCCATGGAGGCCTGATGAACATCTTGTTGGTGGATGACCACGCCGTGGTCCGCCAGGGTTACGCCAGCCTGCTGCGCGCGGTATTGCCGGCGATGCAGGTGCGTGAAGCGGCCAGCGGCGAAGAGGCCCTGACCCGGGTTGCCGAAGAAGTGCCGAACCTGGTGATCATGGATTTCGGCCTGCCGGGCATCAGCGGCCTGGAGACCACCCGCCGCCTGCGCCAGCGCCTGCCGCAGCTGCGGGTGCTGTTCTTCAGCATGCACGACGAACTGCCCCTGGTGCGCCAGGCCCTGGAGGCCGGCGCCTCGGGCTACCTGACCAAGAACTCCGCGCCCCAGGTGCTGATCGAAGCGGTGCACCGAGTGCTGGCCGGGCACGCCTATATCGAACAGCCCCTGGCCACGCAACTGGCCTGCACCCCGGCGCAGAACGCCAGCGACCCACGCTTGCAGAGCATGACCCAGCGCGAGCTGGAGATCTTCGTGATGCTGGCCAAGGGCACCCCGGCGCGGGTGATTGCCGAGCAGCTGTGCATCAGCGCCAAGACCGTGTCCAACCATTTGACCTTGCTCAAGAGCAAGCTGCAGGTCAGCTCCCATGCGGAGTTGGTGCATTTGGGGATTGATATGGGGGTGGTGCGGGTGGCGGGGTGAGGGGGTATGGTTTGGCAAATTTTGTCAAAAGCGGACAAAGCCATGAGCACCATGAACATCTCCCTGCCGGACGCTCTCAAGTCCTTTGTCGATGATCAAGTCAGCCAGCGCGGCTACAGCACCAGCAGTGAATATGTGCGTGAGCTGATTCGCAAGGATCAGGATCGGCAACATCTGCGTGGCCTGTTGTTGGCCGGTGCTCAATCGGCGCCGGGCACTGCTGTGCAGGGTGACTATTTCGAATCCCTGCGTGCCAGGGTTCACAAGGCGCGAGGATGAAAGCCAAGCCGGTCATGCCACGTGCCCTTGCCAGCCAGGATGTGGAAGGCGCTATCAACTACTACCTTGACCAACAGGCCGAGCAGGCTGCGCTCGGTTTTATCGATGCTTTGGAAAAGGCCTATCTTCATATCGGCCGCCATCTGGCCTCGGGTATGTCTCGCTACGCCCACGAGCTGGATCTGCCGGGGGTGCTTTGCTGGCCGCTGAAGCGCTGTCCCTATCTGGTGTTCTACGTTGAACGCGATGACTACATCGACGTATGGCGGGTTTTGCATGGTATGCGGGACTTTCCTGAGTGGTTGGCTGAAGGTGTTTTCCGGTAGTGGTGGGGGATGTTGGGGGCTTTTTGTGGTGAGGGGGTGGGGTGTATATCCGTTGCTGTGGGTGTGGCTGCTGGTGGTTTCGTCTTGATGGTTTGGGGTTTGGGTACATATCCATTGCTGCGGTAACGGCCACTTAGGGTTTCGCCCTTACGGCGACTCACTTTTTTCAAACGCCGGAGTGCCGGCCCAGCAAAAAGTAAGCAAAAACGCTTGCCCCTCCATGGGCCCCTCGCTGAGGCTCGGTGTTCCCTCGCTTCGGCCGGCTGGGAAGGGGCCTGAAGATCAAGATCAAGATCAAGAGCAAAAGCCAAGCGCGTTTTACGCGCTTTTCGTAGGAGCCGGCTTGCCGGCGAAGAGGCCCGAGAGTCATGCAGCGTCTGGGCGGACGTCTTCGCTGGCGAGCCAGCTCCTACAGGAGGTGGTGGGAGGGACGCCCCATTCCATCTTCAGGCCGGCCGCAAGGCCGCCGTCTGGCTCTTGATCTGAACGCCCCGTTAACCACGATGGCCGGAGTGAGGGCATGCCGAGCCTAGGCGAGGCACCGAGTGGAGGGGCAAGAGCCTTTGGTTACTTTGGGCTGGCCGGCATTCCGGGCTTCAAGGTGACTCGCTGTAAGAGCGAAATCGCCAGTGGCCCCACCCACAGCAACGGATATGTACACAGCCCCCTCACTTATCCCAACTCCCCGGACACCCCACACACCCCTCCATATTGGCATCCTGAAAATTCCCATAGTGCTGCCGCGCCCCGCGCAAATCGGCCCGTTCCAGATTGCTCTCGCCAAACTTCGCTTCCTGCAGATTGGCATCGCTCAGATCGGCCCCTTGCAGATCCGCCTTGCTCAACCAGGCCATCTCCAGGTCCGCCGCCCGCAGGTTGGCCTGGTGCAGCTTGGCCCCGGACAGCCGGGCAAATTGCAGGTAGGCCGCGCTGAGGTCGGCTTTTTCGAATTGCGCGCCCTGGGCAAACAGGCCCCAGCCCTGGATCGCCATCAGCTTGGCGTCGGTGAAGTCCGCCAGCCGCAGGTTGCTCTGTTGCAGGCTGGCGCGGGTCAGGTTGGCGCCTTGCAGGCGGGCTTTTTCCAGGTTGGCCAGGTCCAGCTGGGCATGGCGCAGGTCGGCGCCAGAGAGGTCGGCGCCGGCCAGGTTCATCTTGCGCAGGTCCTGGTTGGCGAGGTTAGCGCCACGCAGGTTGGCGCCGGGGCATTGGCTGGATTCGGCGATCAGGCAGCCGTTGACGGTCAGCGGGACGTCGTTGCCGTCGTCGTCGACGTTCATGGCCAAGGCGGGGGAGAGGCCCAACAGCAGGGCCAGGGGCAGGTAGTTCATGGTGCGGTTCTCCAGGCGGGAGTGAAGGCGGGTGTGGCGAGGAAGCGGGCTCCCTCGCCACAGACAAGGCGGGGATGATCAGCGCTGGGCGGTCTTGTTATCCCAGCTCGGAATCTTGAACACCCAGAACGAGCCGCCTTGGGCCACCGGCTTGGTCAGCTCGGCCATGTCGCCGCCCCACAGCGGCACCGCGCCGCCGTAGCCCACGGTCACGCCAATGTACTGCTCGCCATCCTGTTCCCAGGTGATGGGCGGCGAGACGATGCCGCTGCCGGTCTGGAATTTCCACAGCTCCTTGCCGGTCTTGGCGTCGAAGGCCTTGAAGAAGCCGTCGCCGGTGCCGGTGAACACCAGGTTGCCCTTGGTCGCTAGGACGCCGGCCCACAGCGGCAGGTGTTCCTTGTGCTCCCAGACCAGCTTGCCGGTGGTCGGGTCCATGGCGCGCAGGGTGCCGACGTGGTCGTCGTACATGCGCTTGATGCGGAAGCCCATGCCCAGGTAGGCCGAGCCTTTTTTGTAGTTCACTTCCTCGGTCCAGTACTCCTCCTTCCACTGGTTGCCGGGGATGTAGAACAGCCCGGTGTCCTGGCTGTAGGCCATGGGGTTCCAGTTCTTGCCACCGAGGAACGGCGGCGAGACTTCCACCGGCTTGCCCTTGGTTTCGCCCGGCAGCGGCTTGGCCGGACGCTGGCCTGCGTTTTCCACCGGGCGCCCGGTCTTGAGGTCGATGTGGCTGGCCCAGGTGATGTTGTCGACGAAGGGGAAGGCGTTCTGCAATTTGCCGTTGTTGCGGTCCACCACGTAGAAGAAGCCGTTGCGGTCGGCGTGGCCGGTAGCCTTGACCACCTTGCCGTCCTTGCCCTTGTAGTCGAACAGCACCAGTTCGTTGTTGCCGGAGAAGTCCCAGGCGTCGTTCGGCGTGTGCTGGTAGAACCATTTGACTTCGCCGGTGCTCGGGTCGACGCCGACCTGGCCCGAGGTGTACAGGCTGTCGTAGTCGTGGGGGTTGCCGTCTTTGGCGGTGCGCGCCCAGGTGTTCCAAGGGCCCGGGTTGCCGGCGCCGACGATGATGGTGTTGGTTTCGGCATCGAAGCTGGCGCTCTGCCAAGGGGCGCCGCCGCCGTGGCTCCAGGCTTCGACCTTGCCGGTTTCGGTGGTCTTGTCGTCGGGCCAGGACGGCGCCTTGACGTCGCCGGTGGGGGTGCTGTCCTTGCCGTTGAGGCGGCCCATGTGGCCTTCGACGAAGGGCCGCATCCACACTTCTTCGCCGGTCTCCGGATCGCGGGCGAACAGCTGGCCGACCACGCCGAATTCATCGCCCGAGCTGCCGTGGATCAGCAGCACCTTGCCGCTGGTCTTGTCCTTGATCAGCACCGGGGCGCCGGTCATGGTGTAGCCGGCGCTGTGGTCGCCGAACTTCTTGTTCCACACCACCTTGCCGGTGTTCTTGTCCAGGGCGATGACCCGGGCGTCGAGGGTGCCGAAGTAGATCTTGTCGCCGTAGATCGCCGCGCCGCGGTTGACCACGTCGCAGCACGGGCGAATGTTGTCCGGCAGGCGGTGGTTGTAGGTCCACAGGCGCTTGCCGGTCTTGGCGTCCAGGGCGAACACCCGGGAGTAGGAGCCGGTGACGTAGACCACGCCGTTGCTGACGATGGCCTGGGATTCCTGGCCGCGCTGCTTCTCGTCGCCAAAGGAGTAGGACCAGGCCGGGGTCAGCTTGAACACGTTCTTGTCGTTGACCTGGGCCAGGGGGCTCCAGCGCTGGGCGTTGGTGCCCATGCCGTACTGCAGCACGTCCTGGGTGGTCAGGTGGTCGTTGGCGATGTCTTCCCAGGTCACGTTCTGGCTGGCAGGTGCCGCCGGGGCGGTGGCCGCTGTGGCCGCCGCGCCCAGGGACAGGCTGCCGGCCAGCAGCAGGGCCTGGACGGCAAGGCTCAGGGGGGAGAGGGCGGGTAGCGATCTTATTGTCATGGTTGCAGTTCCCAGTGGAGGTTTTGGCCTGACTAGGGTCTGCCGCGCGAGGCGTTTTGAGATACGGAAAAAGTCCCGCCCTTGCCGGGAATAGTTCCCGGGCGGCACCTGATTTAGGCCCGCGCCACAAGCCCTACTACCAAGGGAGTAGGGCGCGACCACCAAAGCAGCATACGGCCGCCCGCCGGCTGTTTCTAAGATGGCGCCATGGCCTCTGTAGCTGAGGTCTTGCGTGCAATCTTGAGGGCATAACAATGACAACAAAACGCAACGCCTTGCTCGCGGTAGGGCTGCTGACCGGTGCCTTGGCCACTGGTGCCGTATGGGCCCATGGCAACGTGGTGCCCCAGGCGGTGGAAACCAAGGGCCTGACGCCGATCAAGGACGCCGGGGTGAGCGTCGATGGCGACGGCTGGGCTTCGGTCAACCCGTACCGCACCTCGCCCGAGCACGACAAGGCGGTGGAAATCGGCGCTTCGGCCTACAACCAGAACTGCGCCGCCTGCCATGGCCTGGAAGCCAAGTCCGGCGGTATCGCCCCTGACCTGCGCATGCTCGACGCCGGTGAAGCCGGGGATGAATGGTTCGTTGAGCGGGTGCGCCACGGCGCGGTGCGCGATGGTCGGGTGTACATGCCGAAGATGGCCGACTACCTGAGCCAGGAAGCCCTGTGGGCGGTGCGCACCTACCTGGACAGCGTGCGCGTCGAGGAGTGATCGCCATGGGCCGCTTCGCCCTGTTCCTGGCTGGCCTGCTGCTGTGTTGCGCCACGGCTCAGGCCGGGGTGCGCAACTACGACACGATGATCGCCTCCGGTGAACTGAAGGTGGCGGTGTACCAGGATTTTGCCCCCTACAGCTTCGAGGACCAGGGCCAGCCCCGAGGCGTCGACGTGGAGCTGGCGCAAGCCCTGGCCGAGGCCCTGGGGGTGCGCCTGCAACTGATCTGGGCGCCGCCGGGGGAGAAGCTCGACGACGATTTGCGGGACTACATCTGGCGCGGCAGCCCGCTGCGCCACCAGCAGTTGGCCGACCTGATGATGCGCGTGCCCTACGACCACGACTACGCGCAAAAGCGCAACGAACTGGGGGAGCTGGCCAACGATCACGTGGTGATGTTCGGCCCCTATCAGGAGGAGCGCTGGCAGGTGGCATTCGACCGCCGCCGGCTGGCTTCGGTGGCCAGTGTCGCGGTGTTCCAGGAGCACCCCATTGGCGTCGAGGTGGACAGCGTGCCGTCGTTCTACCTGACCTCGGTGTTCAACGGCATGCTCAGTGCCAAGACCCACCATTACCCCAGCGTGCAACAGGCGTTCGGCGCCTTGCGGGCCGGGCAGGTGGACGCGGTGATGGCCATGCGCGGCGAGATCGACTGGCAGTTGCATCAGGCCGGCGATCCGCAGTTGGCCCTGGCGGAAAACGCCTACCCGAACATGGGCAAGCAGGTGTGGGAAATCGGCATGGCGGTGCATGAAAGCAACCGCCAGCTGGCCTATGCCGTGGAAGAGGCCCTGGAAGGGCTGATCCGCGACGGTCGCCTGCAGGCGCTGTACGCCCGTTATGGCCTGCGTTACGAGGTCCCAGAGATGTATCAATAGGAGCTGCGATGAACTGGCGAGCGACCTGTCTGCTGACATGCTGGCTGCCCTTGGCGACCCCGGCGCTGGCCGCCGATCCGCAAGGCCCAGGCGCGGACCCGGTGCCCTCGGTGATGTGGGCCTTCTACCACAAGCAATTGCTGGGGGAGGCGGCGTTCGTCTTCGATGACCGGGTCAAGCTGCTGGCGCCGCCCTTTGCCGAGGATGCGCGGCAGGTGCCGCTGGAGATCGACGCCCGGGCCTTCACCGGCGAGGTGGTGCGCATCCTCGCCTGGGCCGAGCTCAACCCCTTGCCGCGCATCGTCGATTTCGAACCGGGGGAGCGGGTGCTGCCCTGGCTGTCGATCCGCATCCGCATCGAGCAGGCCACGCCGCTGCGCGCCGCGGTGCTGACCCGCGATGGCCTGTGGCACGTGGGTTCGACCCTGATCGATGCCGCGGGCGGTGGCTGTACCGCGCCCAGCGTGGTGCGCACCCAGCCCGGCTGGGAAGAGCACATCGGCGAGGTGCTGGGCGGGCGTTATCCCCGTGGGGAGGCCAGCCGCCTGCGCCTGCAGATCTCCCACCCGATGGACAACGGCCTGGTCAGCGGCGTCCCCGAGTTCTTTCTCAACCACGCCGAATTGCGCGACCAGAACGATCAGCGTCTGGCCAGCCTCGAACTGTTCCCGGCGGTCAGCGAAAACCCCAACCTGGGGTTCGATATCCAGGGGCCGGGGCAGACCCGCTTGCTGTTGCGCGACAACAGCGGCAACCAGTTCGAGGCCAGGCTGCCCTGACCGCATCCTTTGACCCACCCGAGCCGAGGCGCGCCATGCGTTGGATCCTGCTGTTGCTGCTGTGCCTGGGCCTGCCGGCCCGGGCCGACCTGGACTATTCACTCAAGCCCCGGCAGATCGCCGCGGGCACCTGGCTGCTGGAAGGCAGCACCGACAACTTCGCCAAGGCCAATGGCGGCAACATCGTCAACACCGGCTTCATCGTCACCGACAGCGGGGTGGTGGTGATCGACAGCGGGCCGTCCAAGCGCTATGGCGAAGCCTTGCGCCGGGCGATTGCCGCCACCACCGACAAGCCGGTGATCCAGCTGTTGCTGACCCACCATCACCCCGACCATGTACTGGGCAACCAGGCCTTTGGCGACGTGCCCATCGGCGCCCTGGCCGGCACCAGCGCCCTGCTGCGCCAGCAGGGCGAGGCCATGGCCGAGAACATGTACCGCATGGTTGGCGACTGGATGCGCGGCACCGAGGTGGTGCTGCCGACCCAGGTGCTTGAGCCCGGGGTGCTTGAGGTGGGCGGGCATCGCTTGCGCCTGCTGGGCCTGAGTGGGCACACCGGCGCTGATCTGGCGATTCTGGATGAGAGTACCGGGGTGCTGTTTGCCGGTGACCTGGTGTTCTACGAGCGCGCGCTGACCACCCCCAACAGCCCGGGGCTCGGGGTCTGGCTCAAGGATCTGGACACCTTGCAGGCCTTGCCGTGGAAACTGATCGTGCCAGGCCATGGCCCGGTGGCCAGCGATACGGCGCCCTTTGCCCAGATGCGGGACTACCTGGGCTGGCTGGACGGGTTGATGCGCGACGGCGCCGCCCAGGGCGACGACATGGCAGAGATGATCCGCCGCCCGATCCCCGAGCGTTTTGCCGGCATCAGCCTGACCCGCTATGAGCTGATCCGCAGCGTCAGCCACCTGTACCCGCGCTACGAGCGCCAGCGCCTGCAGCGTATCGACGGCCTGTAGGCGCCGGCTGGCCGGCGATGGCGGTCTTGCTGGGCCTCTTCGCTGGCAAGCCAGCTCCTACGGTGGGCAGGGAGATGGCGTGGGGCTTTGTAGGGGCCGGCTGGCCGACGATGGCGGTCTTGCGGGCCCCTTCGCTGGCAAGCCAGCTCCTACGGTGGGCAGGGAGAGCGGGTTGGGTTTTGTCGGCGTTGGCGGCCGCTCCTGTACCAAGGAACTAGAAAACTCCGCACTGCGGGCAATTGTTGGCAAACAGGCCGGGACCAAGAATTCCCGACAGACCGGGAAAATTTCCCGGGAACAACAATAACCGCCGAGGTAGCCGTCATGACCCAACCCCCACGTCGTCCCTTTTTCGCCGTGAGCCTGGTGCTCAGCGCCATGCTGCTGTCCAGCGCGGCCCTGGCCGCCGTCACCGATGAAGAGATCCTCCAGGACCCGAAGAACCCGCAGCAGATCGTCACCAACGGCCTGGGCGTCCAGGGCCAGCGCTACAGCCCGCTGGATATGCTCAACGTCGATAACGTCAAGGAACTGCGGCCGGTCTGGGCCTTCTCCTTCGGCGGCGAGAAGCAGCGCGGCCAGCAGGCCCAGCCGCTGATCAAGGACGGGGTGATGTACATGACCGGTTCCTACTCGCGGGTGTTCGCGGTGGACGCGCGTACCGGCAAGAAGCTCTGGCAGTACGATGCGCGCCTGCCGGACGACATCCGCCCGTGCTGCGACGTGATCAACCGCGGCGTGGCGCTGTACGGCGACCTGGTGTTCTTCGGCACCCTGGACGCCAAGCTGGTGGCCCTGAACAAGGACACCGGCAAGGTGGTGTGGAGCAAGAAGGTCGCCGACCACAAAGAGGGTTATTCCATCAGCGCGGCGCCGATGATCGTCAACGGCAAGCTGATCACCGGGGTCGCCGGCGGCGAGTTCGGCGTGGTCGGCAAGATCCAGGCCTACGACCCGAAAAACGGCGAGCTGCTGTGGATGCGTCCCACCGTGGAAGGCCACATGGGCTATGTGTACAAGGACGGCAAGGCCATCGAGAACGGCATTTCCGGCGGCGAGGCGGGCAAGACCTGGCCGGGCGACCTGTGGAAGACCGGCGGCGCGGCGCCGTGGCTGGGCGGCTACTACGACCCGGAAACCAACCTGCTGCTGTTCGGCACCGGCAACCCGGCGCCGTGGAACTCCCACCTGCGCCCTGGCGACAACCTGTATTCCTCGTCGCGCCTGGCCCTTAACCCGGACGACGGCACCATCAAGTGGCACTTCCAGAGCACCCCCCACGACGGCTGGGACTTCGACGGCGTCAACGAGCTGATCTCCTTCAACTACAAGGAGGGCGGCAAGGAGATCAAGGCCGCCGCCACCGCCGACCGCAACGGCTTCTTCTACGTGCTCGATCGCACCAACGGCAAGTTCATCCGCGGCTTCCCGTTTGTGGACAAGATCACCTGGGCCACCGGCCTGGATAAGAACGGCCGGCCGATCTACAACGAGGCCAGCCGTCCCGGCGCCCCGGGCAGCGAAGCCAAGGGCAGCTCGGTGTTCGTCGCCCCGGCCTTCCTCGGCGCCAAGAACTGGATGCCCATGGCCTACAACCGCGACACCGGGCTGTTCTATGTGCCGTCCAACGAATGGGGCATGGACATCTGGAACGAAGGCATCGCCTACAAGAAGGGCGCGGCGTTCCTCGGCGCGGGCTTCACCATCAAGCCGCTGAACGAGGACTACATCGGCGTGCTGCGGGCCATCGACCCCATCAGCGGCAAGGAAGTCTGGCGCCACAAGAACTTCGCGCCGTTGTGGGGCGGGGTACTGACCACCAAGGGCAACCTGGTGTTCACCGGCACGCCTGAGGGCTTCCTCCAGGCCTTCAACGCCAAGACCGGCGAGAAGGTCTGGGAATTCCAGACCGGCTCCGGGGTCCTGGGCTCGCCCGTGACCTGGGAAATGGACGGCGAGCAGTACGTCTCGGTGCTCTCCGGCTGGGGCGGCGCGGTGCCGCTGTGGGGCGGCGAAGTGGCCAAGCGGGTCAAGGACTTCAACCAGGGCGGCATGCTCTGGACCTTCAAGCTGCCCAAGGACCTGGTGAGCAAACGCTGACCCTAGGCGCCAGCTTGCCGGCGAAGGCGCCCGCACGACCGCTTTCGCCGGCAAGCCGGCTCCTACAAGGCCGATCTGCCGCTTCATTCCCGCCTCGGTGCGGGGTGGGCGGGGGCAATCAACCTACGACCAAATGACGAGAGCCCCCCTGCCAACGATGCATTCGTCCGGCACGCGGGGCTCTCTACCATCGGTTCATCGCCTGTCGTGGACAGGCATCGACCAGCAGAGGCCCAGCATGATCTACGCACAACCCGGAACCCCAGGCGCCGTCGTGTCCTTCAAGCCACGCTACGGCAATTTCATCGGCGGCCAGTTCGTGCCACCGGTGGAAGGCCAGTACTTCACCAACACCTCGCCGGTGAACGGCGAAGTGATCGCCGAATTCCCCCGTTCCAGCGCCGCCGATATCGACAAGGCCCTGGACGCCGCCCATGCCGCCGCCGAGGCCTGGGGCAAGACCAGCGCCCAGGACCGCTCGCTGGTGCTGCTGAAGATCGCCGACCGCATCGAGCAGAACCTGGAGATCCTCGCGGTCAGCGAAACCTGGGACAACGGCAAGGCCGTGCGCGAAACCCTCAACGCCGACGTGCCCCTGGCCGCCGACCATTTCCGCTACTTCGCCGGTTGCATCCGCGCCCAGGAAGGCGGCGCCGCAGAGATCAACGAACTGACCACCGCCTACCATTTCCACGAACCCCTGGGCGTGGTCGGGCAGATCATCCCGTGGAACTTCCCGCTGCTGATGGCCGCCTGGAAACTCGCCCCGGCCCTGGCCGCCGGCAACTGCGTGGTGCTCAAGCCCGCCGAGCAGACCCCGCTGTCGATCATGGTCTTCGCCGAGCTGATCGCCGACTTGCTGCCGGCCGGGGTGCTGAACATCGTCCAGGGCTTTGGCCGCGAAGCCGGTGAGGCCCTGGCCACCAGCAAGCGCATCGCCAAGATCGCCTTCACCGGCTCCACGCCAGTGGGCTCGCACATCATGAAATGCGCCGCCGAGAACATCATTCCCTCCACCGTGGAACTGGGCGGCAAGTCGCCGAACATCTTCTTCGAAGACATCATGCAGGCCGAACCCAAGTTCATCGAAAAGGCCGCCGAAGGCCTGGTGCTGGCGTTCTTCAACCAGGGTGAAGTCTGCACCTGCCCATCCCGCGCCCTGGTGCAGGAGTCGATCTACGAGCCGTTCATGGCCGAGGTGATAAAGAAGATCGTCAAGATCAAGCGCGGCAACCCGCTGGACACCGAGACCATGGTCGGCGCCCAAGCATCCCAGCAGCAGTACGAGAAGATCCTCTCCTACCTGCAGATCGCCCAGGAGGAGGGCGCCGAGCTGCTCACCGGTGGCGCCGCCGAGCTGTTGGAAGGTGACCTGGCCAGCGGCTATTACATCCAGCCGACCCTGCTCAAGGGCCACAACAAGATGCGCGTGTTCCAGGAAGAGATCTTCGGCCCGGTGGTGGGCGTGACCACCTTCAAGGACGAAGCCGAGGCCCTGGCGATTGCCAACGACAGCGAGTTCGGCCTGGGCGCCGGGCTCTGGACCCGCGACATCAACCGCGCTTACCGCATGGGCCGGGCGATCAAGGCCGGCCGCGTGTGGACCAACTGCTACCACCTGTACCCGGCGCACGCCGCGTTCGGTGGCTACAAGAAATCCGGGGTGGGCCGCGAGACCCACAAGATGATGCTCGACCACTACCAGCAGACCAAGAACCTGCTGGTGAGCTACGACATCAACCCCCTGGGCTTCTTCTAAGGGCAACAACAGGCGCGGTGGTTGGGTGCCGCCGCGCTTGTGCGGGACGGACACGGGGAGGGCTCATGGGTGGGCACCTCCCCGTGTGCGTTGTGGGCGCAGCACCGCCATCCCTGCAGGAGCCAGCTTGCTGGCGAAGAGGCCCGCAAGACCACCCCCATTTCCCCCTACCAACGCACCCCGCCAGCTCGTCCCAAAGTAGCATTCGGCCCCCGCGCTCCCCGTGCATTAATGCCGCTACCGGAATCCCCCGGCACAACAAGAGGCTTGACCCCATGTGGCATAAACCCGCGTACACCGACCTGCGTATCGGCTTTGAAGTGACCATGTACTTCGCCAACCGCTGAGCCGTCCTGCTCCGGCCGGCACGGGTGTCGGCCGGAGCCCTTTGCCCTTCAGGAGCACGTCATGCATATCCGCATTCTCGGGTCCGCGGCGGGCGGCGGTTTTCCCCAGTGGAACTGCAACTGCCGCAACTGCGCCGGGGTGCGCGACGGCAGCCTGCGCGCCCAGCGCCGCACCCAGTCGTCCATCGCCCTGAGCGACCACGGCAGCGAGTGGATTCTGTGCAACGCCTCCCCGGACATTCGCCAGCAGCTGGAGTCCTTTCCGGTGCTGCAACCGGCCCGACAGCTTCGGGACACGGCCCTGGCCGGGGTGATCCTGCTGGACAGCCAGATCGACCACTGCACCGGCCTGCTCAGCCTGCGCGAAGGCTGCCCGCATCAGGTCTGGTGCACCGAGATGGTCCACCAGGACCTGTGCAGCGGCTTCCCCCTGTTCAACATGCTCAGCCACTGGAACGGCGGCTTGCAGTGGCAGCCCATCCACCTCGATGGCCGGGAATTCAGCCTGCCGGCCTGCCCGGACATCGCGCTGCGGGCGATTGCCCTGCGCAGCAGCGCGCCGCCGTATTCGCCCCATCGCGGCAACCCGCACCCGGGGGACAATATCGGCCTGTTCATCGAGGACCGGCGCAGCGGCGCCAGCCTGTTCTACGCCCCGGGGTTGGGGCAGGTGGATGAGGCCCTGCTGGGGTGGATGGAGCGCGCCGATTGCCTGCTGGTGGACGGCACCTTGTGGCACGACGATGAAATGCGCGTCTGTGGCGTCGGCGACAAGCTGGGCAGCGACATGGGCCACCTGGCGCAAAGCGGCCCCGGCGGCATGCTTGAGGTGCTGGAGCGCTTTCCTCGGGCGCGCAAGGTGCTGATCCACATCAACAACACCAACCCGATCCTCGACGAAGACTCCGCCGAGCGCGCCGAACTGACCCGCCGCGGCATCGAAGTGGCGCATGACGGCATGGACATCCAGCTCTGACCTGTGCGCTGCATACCGCACAACGCACACCGTAGGAGCCAGCTTGCTGGCGAAGGGGGCCGCCAGATCGCTTTCGCCGGCAAGCCGGCTCCTACAGCATGAAGGGGGCCGCCAGATCGCCTTCGCCGGCAAGCCGGCTCCTACAGGGGAGAGGCGGGCAGGGGCCGGATCACCACCACCCAATGGTCGGATTGCTTTCAGCAACGGATGCTTTAGGCTGGCGTTCTTCTCCAGAACAATAAGAAAACAGGCTTCCCCCATGAGCCAGAATCTCAGTCTGCTGCGCAAGTTCGTCTCTCCGGAAATCATCTTTGGCGCCGGTTGCCGGCACAACGTCGGCAACTATGCGAAGACCTTCGGTGCGCGCAAGGTGCTGGTGGTCACCGACCCCGGGGTGATCGCCGCCGGCTGGGTCGCCGATGTCGAGGCCAGCCTGCTGGCCCAGGGCGTCGAGTACTGCCTGTACAGCGCGGTGTCGCCCAACCCGCGGGTGGAGGAGGTGATGCACGGCGCGCAGATCTACCGGGAAAACGCCTGCGATGTGATCGTCGCGGTCGGTGGCGGCAGCCCCATGGATTGCGGCAAGGGCATCGGTATCGTCGTCGCTCACGGGCGCAGCATCCTTGAGTTCGAGGGGGTGGACACCATCCGCATGCCCAGCCCCCCGCTGATCATGATCCCGACCACCGCCGGCACCTCGGCGGATGTCTCGCAGTTCGTGATCATCTCCAACCAGCAGGAGCGGATGAAGTTCTCCATCGTCAGCAAGGCGGTGGTCCCGGATGTGTCGCTGATCGACCCGGAAACCACCCAGGGCATGGACCCGTTCCTTTCCGCCTGCACCGGCATCGACGCCCTGGTGCACGCCATCGAGGCTTTCGTTTCCACCGGCCACGGGCCGCTCACCGATCCCCACGCCCTGGAAGCCATGCGCCTGATCAACGGCAACCTGGTGCAGATGATTGCCAACCCCGCGGACATCGCCCTGCGCGAGAAGATCATGCTCGGCAGCATGCAGGCCGGGCTGGCGTTCTCCAACGCGATCCTCGGCGCGGTGCATGCCATGTCCCACAGCCTGGGGGGCTTTCTCGACCTGCCTCACGGGTTGTGCAACGCGGTGCTGGTGGAGCATGTGGTGGCCTTCAACTACAGCGCGGCGCCGGAGCGCTTCAAGGTGATTGCCGAGACTTTCGGCATCGACTGCCGCGGGCTCAACCAGCGGCAGATCTGCGGGCGCCTGGTGGAGCACCTGATCGCCCTCAAGCGCGCCATCGGCTTCCACGAGACCCTGAGCCTGCATGGGGTCAGCAGCAGCGATATTCCGTTCCTCTCGCAGCACGCAATGGGCGACCCATGCATCCTCACCAACCCTCGTGAATCCAGCCAGCGTGATGTCGAGGTGGTGTATGGCGAGGCCCTCTGACGAACAGCAACGGGCCCTGGCCGGGCTCTTGGGGTTGGGCAACCACTCGGCGCGCAAGAGCCATTACCCGGAACTGGCGGCGCGCCTGGAAGACCTGGAAACCGAGCGCAACCGCTACAAGTGGCTGTTCGAGCACGCGGTGCACGGCATCTTCCAGGCCAGCCTGCAGGCCGGCATGCGTGCCGCCAACCCGGCCCTGGCGCGCATGCTGGGGTATCAGGACCCCCAGGAAGTGCTGTTTTCCCTGGCCGACCTGGCGGGCAACCTGTTCGTGGGCGGCGCCGGGGAACTGGCGGCCATCGGCGAGCAATTGCAGAACCAGCGCAGCCTGCTGGGTTACGAAACCCAGCTGCGGCGCAAGGACGGCAGCAGCATCGACGTGCTGATGAACCTGTTGCTCAAGCCGGACCAGGACGGGCTGGTGGAAGGGTTCGTCGCCGACATCACCGAGCGCAAGCTGGCCCAGCAGCACCTGGAACAGCTCAACGACCAGCTGGAGCAGCGGGTGGCGGCGCGCACCGATGAGTTGCTAGAGGCCAACCGCAACCTGCAGCAGCAGATCGCCCGGCGCGAGCGCATCGAGCGCGACCTGCGCGAGGCCCGGGACGCCGCCGAAGCGGCCAACCGCAGCAAGGACAAGTACCTGGCCGCCGCCAGCCACGACCTGCTGCAACCTCTGAATGCCGCACGCCTGCTGATTTCCACCCTGCGCGAGCGCAGCCTGCCGGCCCCGGAGCAACTGCTGGTGGAACGCACCCACCAGGCCCTGGAAGGCGCCGAGGACCTGCTCACCGACCTGCTGGATATTTCCAGGCTCGATCAGGCGGCGGTGAAGCCGGACCTGGCCACCTACCGCCTGGATGAAATGCTCGCGCCCCTGGTCTCCGAGTTCCAGTCGGTGGCCGAGGCGGCGGGGCTGGGGCTGCGGGTGCGCTTCGGTGACATTGCCCTGTTCACCGACTTGCGGCTGATGACGCGGATCCTGCGCAACTTGCTCAGCAATGCCTGCCGCTACACCGAGCGCGGCAGCATCCTGCTGGCGGCGCGCCGTCGCGGCGACCAGTTGCGGCTGGAGGTGTGGGACACCGGGCGCGGCATTGCCGCCGACCGCCTGGAGTCGATTTTCCTGGAATTCAACCAGCTGGATGTGGGCCGCGCCGCCGACCGCAAAGGGGTGGGCCTGGGGCTGGCGATTGTCGAGCGCATCGCCAAGATCCTCGGCTATCGGGTGCAGGTAGCGTCGCGGCCGGGGCACGGTTCGCGGTTCAGCATCGAGGTGCCCCTGGCGGCCCGGGTGCCCTTGCCCTTGAGCCAGCAGGCGCCGCAGCCGGGCACCGGCAACCCGCTGCCGGGGCGGCGCCTGCTGGTGCTGGACAACGAGTTGAGCATTCTTGAAAGCATGGCCGCGCTGCTCGGCCAGTGGGGCTGCGAGGTGCTGACCGCCACCGATCAGGCTGCGGCCCTGGAGGTGCTGCAGGGACGGGCGCCGGAGTTGATCCTGGCGGACTTCCACCTGGATCACGGGGTCACCGGCTGCCAGGTGGTCAGGCGCTTGCGCGAGCATTTCCAACAACCGCTGCCGGCGGTGATCATCACCGCCGACCGCAGCGACCAGTGCCGCCGCGCCTTGCAGCAACTGGGGGCGCCGCTGCTCAACAAACCGGTGAAGCCGGGCAAGTTGCGGGCCGTGCTCAGCCAGTTGCTGGGCTAGTGGTGGCAGGGGGGGCGGCCAAATCGATGCGCCGGCGCGGGGCTCAGATGATGCCCAGCATCCACAACAGGCCCAGGTAGACCGCCGCACAGCCCAGGGGCCAGACCACCAGTAGGCGGGTCTGGCTGAAGAACGACGGCGCTTTGCCCACCAGGGCCGAGTCCTCCAGTTGTTGCAAGGTCTTGGCGGGGACGCCTTCCTCCACCGGAGCCTGGAGCTGGGCCTCGATCAGCGGCTCGACTTCTTCGACCTTGCGTATCATCCCCCGGCCCGTGGCGAACAGCGCCGCGCCGACGAAGATCAGCAGGTAGATCACCAGGAATTTCCAGTGGGAGGAGTAACTCAGGTCGAGGAAGCTGGGCGTCGGGCTGTTGTCCCAGAACCAGTTCAAAGGCTGGGTGTTGGCATTGACCTGGTACACGAAGTACTTGATCGGGCGATTGATGGTCGAGGCCATGGTGGTGTAGCTGTCCAGGCGCCAGTAGAGCATTTTCAGGGTCGAGAAAAAGGTCGAGATCAAGGCACCGGTAAACAACAGTGCGCCTGCGGCGATGTACAGCCGGTACTGCAATTGGGCCCTGGTGTAGGTCATGGGTGCTTCCTGCAATGAACAAAAGGGCCGCAATACTATATTCCGTGGCCGCTGGGCGATAGGGGCGTGCCCTGGCTCACCGGTTGCCGCGCTGCAGGTTTGCGCTGGTGCCATGGGCGATACGGGTTATCCTTGAGCCCCCCTTCAGGTCGGACGAGTCAGCCCATGCTGGAAGTACAAGGAGTGTTCAAGAGCTATGCCACCCCCCAGGGGCCGCTGGCGGTGCTGCAGGGTGTCGATTTGCACCTAGGGCAGGGCAGCAGCCTGGCGCTGATGGGCGAATCCGGCAGCGGCAAGAGCACCTTGCTGCACCTGGTGGCCGGGCTGGACAGGGTGGATGCCGGCAGCATTCGCATCGGCGCCCAGCGCCTGGAGCGCATGAGCGAAAGCCAGTTGGCCAACTGGCGCCGCACCGAAGTCGGCCTGGTGTTCCAGCAGTTCAACCTGATCGGCAGCTTGCGGGTCGAGGACAACCTGGGCTTCCAGGCGCGCCTGGCCGGGCGCTTCGATCCGCGCTGGCAGGCGCAGTTGGTGGAGCGCCTGGGCCTGGGGGACTTGCTGCGCCGTTACCCCGAACAGTTGTCCGGCGGCCAGCAGCAGCGGGTCGCTTTGGGCCGGGCCCTGGCGTCGAGGCCGGGGCTGTTGCTGGCCGATGAACCCACCGGCAGCCTCGATGAAACCACCAGTGACCAGGTGCTGGATTTGCTGCTGGAACTGCTGGCCGACAGCCCCACCAGTTTGCTGATGGTGACCCACAGCCAGCGCGTGGCCAGCCGTTTGCAACACACCGTGGTCCTGCAGCGTGGCCGCCTGGCCGCAGCGGGCGGGGCCTGAGATGCGGGTGCTGCGTGGCACCTTGCAGGCGCTGTTGAGCCACTGGCGCCAGCACCCGGTGCAGTTCTTCAGTGTGCTCACCGGTTTGTGGCTGGCCACCAGCCTGCTGACCGGGGTCCAGGCCCTCAACAGCCAGGCCCGGGACAGCTATGCCCGGGCCAGCCAACTGATTGGCGGTGAACCCCAGACCAGCCTGGGCACGGCCACTGGCGCAAGCTTTGCCCAGCAACTGTTCGTCGACCTGCGCCGGGCCGGCTGGCCGGTGTCGCCGGTGCTGCAAGGGCGGGTGCAGTTGCAGGGCCACGACGACCTGCGCCTGCAACTGATGGGTATCGAGCCTTTGTCCTTGCCCGCCGGTTCCGCGATCGCTGGCAAGGCCCTGGCGATGCAGCAGGTGGTGGAATTCTTCAGCCCGCCGGGGCGCACCTGGGTTGCCCCAGAGACCCTGGCCAGCCTCGGCTACCGCGAGGGCCAGCAGCCTTTGGCCAGCAATGGCCGGCTGCTGCCGCCGTTGCAGGTGCAGGCGGACATGGCCCCGGGGCTGCTGCTGATGGACATCGGCTTTGCCCAGCAAGTGCTCGACCAACCGGGGCAACTCAGCCGCTTGCTGCTGCCCCGGGACTTTGCCGCCCAGGCGCCGCCCTTGCCGGCGCAGCTGGTGGGGCAACTGGTGCTGCACACGGGCGAATCGGAAAACACCCTGGCGCGCCTGACCGAGAGCTTTCACCTGAACCTGGATGCCTTGGGCTTCCTGTCCTTCGTGGTCGGGCTGTTTATCGTGCATGCCGCCATCGGCCTGGCCCTGGAGCAGCGTCGTGGCCTGCTGCGGACCTTGCGCGCCTGCGGGGTCAGTGCGCGGCTGCTGATCTTCAGCCTGATTCTGGAACTGGGCGCCCTGGCGCTGTTGGGTGGAGTGGCGGGGGTCATCAGCGGCTACCTGCTGGCCGGGCTGCTGCTGCCGGACGTGGCCGCCAGCCTGCGCGGCTTGTACGGCGCCGAGGTGGCGGGGCAGTTGAGCCTCAGCCCCGGGTGGTGGTTCAGCGGTATCGGCCTGAGCCTCTTGGGGGCCTTGCTGGCCGGCGCCGCCAGCCTGCTGCGGGCGGCGCGCTTGCCGCTGCTGGCCCTGGCCAACCCCCAGGCCTGGCATCAGGCCCATGCCCGCTGGTTGCGCCGCCAGGGTGTGGTGGCCGTAGTGGCGCTGCTGCTGGCCCTGGCGGCGTGGCAGTGGGGCGACAGCCTAGCCAGCGGCTTTGTGCTGATGGCGGCCTTGCTGCTGGCGGCGGCCCTGGGCCTGCCGGTGCTGCTCGATGCGGTGCTGGGGGCCTTGCTGGGGCACCGGCGAGGGGTGCTGGGGCAGTGGTTTCTTGCCGATTGCCGCCAGCAACTGCCGGCCCTGAGCCTGGCCCTGATGGCGCTGCTGCTGGCGCTGGCGGCGAATATCGGCGCCGGCAGCATGACGGCAGGATTTCGCGAAACCTTCAACGACTGGCTGGAGCAACGGCTGAGCGCCGAGCTGTACGTCAATCCGCAGAGCCCGGAGCAGGCCCGGCAGTTGCTGGACTGGTTGCCGCAACAGGCGCAAGTGACAGCCGTGCTACCCAGCTGGCAGGTGGCGTTGCAGGTGCAGGGCTGGCCGGCGGACCTGTACGGGGTGATCGACCATCCCAGCTACCGCCAGCACTGGCCGCTGCTGGAAGCCGACGGCGCCGAGCCCTGGGCGCAACTGGCGAGCCAGGACACCCTGATGCTCAGTGAACAGCTGGCGCGGCGCCTCAAGGTACGCCCCGGCGATCGCTTGAGCCTGCCGGTGCCTGCCGGCCAGTGGGCGCCCCGAGTGGTGGGGATCTACGCCGACTATGGCAACCCCAAGGGCCATTTGCTGGTGAATGCCGGGCACTTGCTGGCGCATTGGCCAGCGCTGACGCCGAGCCGTTTCAACCTGCGCCTGGCGCCGGGAGCGATGCCCGGGCTGGTCGGCGCCTTGCAACAGCGGTTCGCCCTGGACGACAGCCGGATCATCGATCAGGCCCGGCTCAAGGGCTGGTCGCAGCAGGTCTTCGAACGCACCTTCGCCGCCACCGCCGCCCTCAACAGCCTGACCCTGGGGGTGTCCGGGGTGGCGCTGTTCATCAGCCTGCTGACCCAGAGCCAGAGCCGGCTGGGCCAGTTGGCACCGCTCTGGGCCCTGGGGGTGGGGCGGCGTCAACTGATGCTGCTGAACCTCGGGCAGACCTGGCTGCTGGCCTTGCTCACCCTGGTCCTGGCGCTGCCGCTGGGCATCCTCCTGGCCTGGTGCCTGGACAGCGTGATCAATGTCCAGGCCTTTGGTTGGCGCCTGCCGTTGCGGGTGTTCCCCGGGCAGCTTTTGCAACTTTTGGGCCTGGCCATGCTGGCGACTCTGTTGGCATCGGCCTGGCCGCTGCTGCGTTTGTACCGCGCGCAACCGGCGGACCTGCTGAGGACTTTTGCCCATGAAGACTGATGTGTTGAGCCGGGCCCTGGCGGGGTTGCTGCTGGCGCTGCTGGCCGGTTGTGAACAGCCCGCCGAGCCGCCCCAGGGTTTCGCCGGCCTGGGCAGCGAGGCCGCGGCTTTCACCCCGGTGCTGCCGGGGCGCAGTTTCAGTTTTCCTGCCGACCACGGTGCCCATGACGGGTTTCGCATCGAATGGTGGTACCTCACGGCAGACCTGAGCGACGCCCAGGGCCGCCACTTCGGCGTGCAGTGGACGCTGTTTCGCAGCGCCCTGCGGGCCGCTCACGATCAACCGGGCTGGGGCGCGCCGCTGGTCTGGCTGGGCCATGCAGCGGCCACTTCGGCCCAGAGCCACCACGCTGCGGAACGGTATGCCCGGGGTGGCGTCGGCCAGGCCGGGGTGATCGCGCAGCCGTTCCAGGCCTGGATCGACGATTGGCAACTGAGCACCCTGAACAGCGCCGGCGACCCCCTGGCACGGATGCAGGTGCAGGCCACGGGGCCGGGGTTTGCCTATCGCCTGCAGCTTTCCAGCAGCCGGCCGCTGGTGCTGCAGGGCGAGGGCGGCTACAGCCGCAAGTCCGACCAGGGGCAGGCCTCCTACTACTACAGCCAGCCGTTCTTCCAGGCCGCGGGGGAGTTGCAGATCGATGGCCAGCGCTATCAGGTCAGCGGCCCGGCCTGGCTCGACCGGGAATGGAGCAGCCAGCCCCTGGGCGCCGACCAGAGCGGCTGGGACTGGTTCTCGCTGCACCTGGACAGCGGCGAACGGCTGATGCTGTTCCGGGTCCGTGAGCGGGACAAGGCGCCCTATATCACCGGCACCTGGATCAGCACCGATGGCCACACCCAGAGCCTGGGCAAGGAGCAGATCCAGTTGCTGCCGCTGGCCCAGTCCAGGGTCCAGGGCCGCAGCCTGCCCACCACCTGGCAACTGAAGATCCCCGCCAAGGGCCTGGATATCACCACCCGGGCCCTGAACCCCCAGGCCTGGATGAACCTGAGCATTCCCTACTGGGAAGGGCCACTGCAATTCGCTGGCAGCCACAGTGGCAGCGGCTACCTGGAGATGACCGGTTATTGAGGGCGCCGCGACGCTTGCACCCATCCCCCCGGTGAAAGCTGGCAGGGCGTCTATGCTCAAGGGCCTGACCGTAAGTCAGTGTGCTTCTCAACCACAAGGAATGTTCATGATGAAAACCCTCAATACCCTGGCCCGCGCCATCGCCCTGGCCACCGTGCTGGGCAGCGCCAGCCTTGCCGCACACGCCGCCGATATCCCGCTGTCCGGGGCCGTCGAGGCCGATCAGGTGGTGACCAAGGTCCTGTCGGTGGACGCCGCCAAGCACCAGGTGGTGCTCGAAGGCGCCGGGGGCAAGCCGGTGCATGTGCAATTGAGCGATCAGGCCAAGGACCTGGGCCACCTCAAGGTCGGCGATCAGGTCAAGGTCACGGTCACCCACTCGGTGGTGGCGGTGCTCGACACCGACGTTGAAAAGGGCAAGCCCGATTCCAGCGAGGCCAGCGGCGTGGTCCGCGCTACCGCAGACAACCCCAACCCCGGCGGCGCGGCCTATCGCCAGGTGCAGGTGCAGTTGAAGATCACCGCCATCGACTTGAAGAAAAACCAGCTGACCTTCGAAGGCCCGGCGGGCAACAAGAAAGTGGTGAGCGTGGAGAAACCCGAAGTCCAGCAGCGCCTCAAGGACCTCAAGGTGGGCCAGAGCGTGCTGGTGACCTACACCGACATCCTGCAGGTCAGCACTGCCCACGAAGGCTGAGGGGGCAGGACTGAGCGGGGGAGGCAATGGGCAATCGGGTTAACTGCACTGTGCAGTTTTATTCAGAATCTGCCCACGGACTTTCCCCGCCAGTTGCACTAGAATGCCAACCGTTCGCCCGGTGCAAGGGCTCTTTACCGGTGCAAGGATTGCCAAGGCCAGAGCACTGGGCGAACACCTTTCCCTGTCGCGTCCTGCGACTTTCCCGCTGTACATCACCCTGAATCGACCCTGGCTGGATGCTCCGGCGCAAGCCTGCCGTGCTCCCTCTACAGCGCCACCGGACTCAAGCTGACCTGGCGTGCAAGCAGGCTGACGAAGCCGCCTGGCTGCGCGTGGTCACCCTGCAGTGACAGCAGGACGATGTTCGGACCTATGGCCAGCGCCGCGACAGCTTCGTCTGCCCTGGGCAGCAACTGCCCGGTGACTCGCAGCCCTGCCTGTTCCCGGCTGATGCTTGGCCTGTCCTGGGTCGCAGCCCACAGGTTGTGATCCCAGACAAAATCGTCCTCCAGGCTCAACTCCACCTCATGCACCTGGCCCATCTGTGGCGGCGTGCCCAGCCATTGGCCCCGGCCTTCGCCGAACGCACTGCTGAAATTGACCCACAGGCTATGGTCGGCTTCGACATAAAGGGTGTTGAGGGTGATACGCATGGCCAATCCTTTCCTTGGTGCTGCGGGTTCAAGAGGCGTTCAGCCGGCTTTCCGGGAGGCGGCCGGGCTGGATGGCAAGCGGCCACTGCGCTTGTTATTGCACAGTGCGCAGGCCTTCAACAGAATGCGCGATTGCCCGACCGGGACAGGTCGAGGGCGGTGAATGATAGCGGAGATCCTGGATTGATCTGGTTAAAACGTTTGCTCATGTCGGTGGGCGTGGTGGCGCTGGTATTGCTGGCGGCGGTCGTGTTCAAGAATGGCTTCTCCACGACGCCGGCCCATGTATTGGCCGAGCACCCTGATGCGCAGTGGCAGGGCGGCCCCGATGGTGGGCATTACATTGAAATCACTCGCTCCGAGCCGCCTTATTTCTTTGTGCAGGTGCGTCATGAAAGTGGCGACTTGTGGGATGAGGGCTGGCTCAAGTACGAGGACGGCGACGCCAGCGCCCTGACCACCGACAAGGTGCTGGCCTTCGACGGTGACGGAGTGATTTACCTGCAGCAACGCAAGGTACTGGCGCCACTGCGCTCCGCGGCCCATTGATGGCACCGAGCCTTAAGGTGGTGCAGCCCCATCTCCTGCGGCCCCCAGCCCATAGGCATCCCACAACTTGTTGCGGAACTTGTTCTGCGGATCGACCCGGGCCTTGAGGGCCAGGAACTCCCCGGCCCGTGGATAGGCCGCGCGAAACTGCTGGGCCGTGGCGTGGATCTGGTACGGCAGGTAGTAGCTGCCGCCGCGCTTGATCGCGCTGTCCACCAGGGACCGGGTCCATACGCCGACTTTCTCCCGTTCCTCTGGCGCGGTGCTCTGCTGGTAGTACAGCACCAGGGCGAAGACCTCGGTCTTGGCCCAGGCCAGCAGGGTGCCGGGGTCGGCCTGGGCGTGGCGGATCGACAGGTTGATCACGTTGACCTTGTGCGCTCGCAGGGTCGCGCCCATCTCCTGGACGAAGCTTTCCAGCTGGTCGGGGGGCACGAAGTATTCCTGCAGCACGTAGGTGCGCTTGGCCCGGGAGTCGGGTTCCAGTTCGCGCACGTCGAGGCTGGCTTCGTGGTTGCGCCAGGACACTTGCGGTTTTTTCAGCACCAGGGGGTCGATCACCTCCTGGCGCAGGGTCTTGCCGCCGGGCCACTGGCTCACCACTTTCAGGGCCTTCTGTTCTTTCCAGTAGTTCTGGTCCAGGGGGGTGAGGCGTTCCTTGACCGTGACCGGCAGGTCGGTCTGGCTGTAGGAAACCGCGCGCAGGGTCTGGTACTGGTCGGGGTAGAGCACGGCGTTGTGCAGGATGACCTTGGGGTTGTTCTGGATCCGGGCCTGGAAGTAAGGGCGGTAGTCCCCCAGGGGCATCTCGTCGACGCTGCGCAGCAGGCGCACGTTGTCGCTCAGTTGCAGGGTGGCTTGGACGATCACCCCCAGGCCACCGTAGCCACCGATGGCGCCGTAGAACAGGTCGCGGTTGTGCTGCGGGCTGGCGTCCACCACTTGGCCGTCGGCCAGCACCAGCTTGATGGATTTCACCGAGCTCACCAGCGGGCCGTAGCCGATGTAGCGGCCGTGGGCGTTGACGCTCAGGGCGCCGCCGACGGTGAAGTTGGCGTAGCTCTGCATGATGCTCACGGACAGATCGTGGGGGTCGATGTAGTCCTGCACGGCGCGCCAGGTGATGCCCGGCTGCACGGTGATTTCCTTGCGCTCCTTGGAGAAGTCGAGCACTTGGTTGAAGCCGCGCATGTCGATCTGCAGGGCGTGCTCGGTGGCGGTCTGGCCGCCCATGCTGTAGCGCCCGCCGCCAATGGCGATGGGGCCGGGGTGCCCGGCCACCAGCTGGACGATCTGCTCCAGGCGGGTGGGGCGCACCACCTGGTCCACCACTATGGGGTTGAGTTGGGTGATGTCGTTGACGGTTTCTGCGGCGTGGGTGGTGAGTGCGCCGCCGAGTGCCGCGCATAAAAACAGGCCGATCGCGAATCTCATTCGCCGTGTCCATCCCTGGTGGTGGCGCGCCGCTGATGGGGGCGCAAGTGGCGGCAGAATAACGCCGCGACGGGGCCATGACCATGGGGGGCGCGCACCGGCTGCAAGGCCGGCATCGACCCGCGGGCCTTAGAGCGCCGGCAGGCCCAGGGTGGCGGCGCACTGCTCCAGGGAGCGCTGCTGGGTCTGGGCGTAGAGCTGCAGTTCGTCGAGGGTGGGGCGGCCCAGGGCGGCTTCGAACGCCTGGCGGTTGGACTGCCCGGCGTAGTGGCTCTGGCTGTTGTCCCCCAGGTTGGACTGGAAGATCCCGGCGGCGCTGACCGGCAGGAAATCTTCATACACCAGGGGTTCGGCGCTCAGGTGCCCGGCCGCCAGCAGCGCTGCCAGGGTGGTGGGCCGCTGGGGCTGGTTGCGCGCGGCCAGCCCGGTTTCGCTGACGAAGTAGCGAAAGTAGGCCAGGCCCTGTTCGCGCATGGCCGGGTGGCTGTCGGGAAATTCCCTGAAGTGCTCTTGCATCAGTTGGTTGTAGCGTTGGGCATTGGCTTCGTTGGGGAAGTCGCCCAGGGCGTCGCGGGCGGCGTTCAGCAGGCGGTCGTAGAGCTCGCGGCCCTTGGGGGTCAGCGCCGCGCCGCGCTGTTCGATCTCGCCGAAACGCGCGCTGTGGCTGCCCTGGCTCTGGGCCTGGTCGGTGAAGGCCACGGATTCCTCCAGGGCCTTGAAGCTGGTCTGGCGCAGCAGGATCGGGCATTCCCGGCGTGGTGGGCCTTCGATCACCGCCTTGGGGGTGATGCCGCGGGCAGGCATCAGCCGTTGCACTTCATCGATGTCCAGGGTGCGCGGGGTCAGGTGGTTGATGTGCGGGCCCTTGAAGGCCACCACGTCGGCGATCAGCCGGTGCTGGGCGCTGAGGTTGGCGTACTGGGCGGCGGTCACCGTGGCGTGGTGGTGCCAGCGGAAGGTTTCCAGGGCCTGGCGGATAAAGCGCTCGGCGTCTTCGGCGCCCAGGCCTCCGGCAGCCTCGGCCTGCTGGATCAGTTCCAGTACCTGGGGGGTGAAGATCTGGCGCCGGGCCAGGACCTGTTCGGCAAAGTTGCGCAGCTCCGGGTTGTCGATCAGCTCCAGGCGCAGCAGCGAGGTGAAGACCCGGAACGGACTGACTTGCAGGGCCGCTTCGTGCACCGCGCGAAAGGCCGTGGAATGCACCGGCACCCCGGCGGGGGTCAGGTCGTAGTAGCCCACCGGCTGCATGCCCATCACCGCGAACAGCCGGGCCAGGGTCGCCAGCTCGGCGGCGCTGCCGACGCGGATCGCGCCGTGGCGCTCCAGGTCCAGGCGCTGCAACTCACCGCTGCTCTGCAGGTGCCGGGCAAGCGCCGGTTGCCGCTCCAGGACCTGGGCGTTGACTTCGGCCACCAGCTCCATCAGGGCGCCGTAGAGCGGCACCTCCTCGCGGTACATGTCCGACATCGCCCGGGAAAATCCCTGGCGGATCAGGTCCGGGCTGACGAAGTGCTGGTTGCTCATGAACAGGCTTCCCGTGGCAGAGGGCGAGGCGTGAAAGGGCGGGTCGGCCTCGATTCTGCTGGGCCCGCCCGAGGCTGACAAACGAAGTTTCCTCTGAACTTCATTCTGCAAATGAATGCATGGGCGGGCCGCTGTCAGTGCCGCTGGCGTTCCAGGAACTGCTGGTACAGCCGGGCACTGCGCACCGGGCGTTCGACCATGGGCATGTGCCCGATGCCCTCCCAGAGTTGCACCTGGGCCTGGGGCAGGCCCTTGGCCCAGACCTGGGCGCTGCTGGGGTGCAGCAGGCGGTCCTCGCGGCCCCAGAGCAACAGGGTCGGGGCCTGGATCTTCGCCGATCTGCACCGGGACTTTCTGCAGCCGGTACAGGCGTGCCTCCAGGGCCACGCTGGCGTCGTACAGCAGGTGGCCGATGCGCGGGTAGGTGCGGTAGCACCAGAGTGCGGCAAGTAGCAGCAGGACCAGGATCACCAGCATCGGCGGCCTCCAGGGGCAGGGTGGATCGGCTCAGGGGCGGCGCGCGCCGCGCTCGCCACTGCGAAGTCGGTTATCGGCCGCCCCTCGGTTATAGCCAAATAATCCCCACCTGCTGGCGCTGGCAGGCCGAAACTGGGCGTTGGCAGTCATGGCGATTTGAAACGCGACTGATAGACTTTCTGCAGCTGCTTGCCACCCGCTCGTTCCACCTTTACCCATTGCTGATCGGAGGCGACTTGCTCCCTGCGCAGGACACCAGAGGGAAGGGACTGTCATTGGCCAGGAGGCTTTATCGGTCACGGACCCTGGGCCTGGCCCTGGGTTTTTTCTGCGTCGCCGCGGGGATGGCGCCGCTGCAACCGGCGCCCTGGGTCTGGGGCTTGATGTTGTTCAATGCATTTGCCTGGCCGCACCTGGCCTACCAATGGGCGCGGCTGGCCCGGGTGCCGTTTCGTGCCGAGTACCGCAACCTGCTGGTGGATTCGCTGCTGGGGGGCTTCTGGGTCGGCGCCATGCATTTCAATCCGCTGCCGCTGGCCACCACCCTGGGGATGATGGCCATGAACAACATGGCCCTGGGCGGGTTACGTTTCTTCCTCGCCGGCAGTGCGGCCCAAGTGCTGGGCATGGGCGTTGCCCTGTGGCTGTTCGGGCCGGCGTTTGTCGCCCAGACCACCCCCGAGCAGGTGTATGCCTGCCTGCCGATGCTGACCCTGTACCCGCTGGCCCTGGGCTACATCTGCTATCAGCAGGCGGTGACCCTGGGCCGGCACAAGCGCGAGCTGCTGGCCCTGAGCCGCACCGACAGCCTGACCGGGCTGCTCAACCATGGCGCCTGGAAGGACCAGTTGGAGATCGAGTTCCAGCGCTGCAAGCGCCAGGCCCACGGGGGCGCCATCGCCTTGATCGACATCGACCACTTCAAGGCCATCAATGACACCTACGGCCATGTGGCCGGGGATGTGGTGCTGCGCCAGTTGAGCAAGCTGCTGCGGCAGAACCTGCGGGTCAGCGACCAGGCCGGGCGTTATGGCGGCGACGAGTTCTGCGTGATCCTGCCGGACGTGCCCCTGGCCCATGCCGCCGAACTGATGGAGGCCCTGCGCGGTCGTTTCGGCGCCCTGGGCTATGAACAGAGCCCGGCGCTGCAGGTTAGCCTGAGCATCGGCCTGGCGGCCTTCAACCCCCTGCACGACGACGCCATGGGTTGGCTCAACGATGCCGACCAGGCTCTGTATGCGGCCAAGACCTGCGGCCGCAACAACGTCACCTGCCATCCACCGGAGCAGCCGTCCAGGCGTCTGCTGAATTCGTTGTAGCCGCCGTTCCTTGTGCCCCGCGAAGGCGCCTGTGGGGACGCCGCGAGGGCGGGGGTGCTCCCTTCGCCGGCAAGCCGGCTCCTACAGGGGGGCTTGCTGGTGGTTGTAGGAGCGGGCTTGCCCGCGAAGGCGCCTGTGGGTACGCCGCGAGGGCGGGGGTGTTCCCTTCACCGGCAAGCCGGCTCCTACAGGGGGGCTCGCTGGTGGTTGTAGGAGCGGGCTTGCCCGCGAAGGCGTCTGTGGGTACGCCGCGAGGGCGGGGGCGCTCCCTTCGCCGGCAAGCCGGCTCCTACAGGGGGGCTTGCTGGTGGTTGTAGGAGCGGGCTTGCCCGCGAAGGCGTCTGTGGGTACGCCTCGGGGTCGGGGGTGTTCCCTTCGCCGGCAAGCCGGCTCCTACGGGGGTGGGGGTCAGTCTTGAGTGGGGTGCAGGCGCCGGGCCAGTTCCAGGGCGGTGCGGCCGCTGGCGATGCCCGGCACCAGTCGGGCGAAGGGGATGTCGATCAGCCGGTCTTCGCGCACCGCGCGCAATCGCGACAGCACAGGGTCGCTGTGCAGCAGCTGGCGTTTGCGCCGGGCCGGTGACCACAGGGCGTCGGCCAGGAGCATGGCGTCCGGGTCGTTGGCTAGCAGGGTCTCGCTGTCCACGGTCAGGCGCGGGCGGTCGATGGCGGCAAAACTGTTGCGCGCACCGGCCGCTTGCAGCAGCACGCCGACAAACCCTTGCTGGCCCTGGCTGGCCAGGCCGTTGACTTCGCTGTCCAGGTAGAACACCGAAGGGGTCGGGCGCCCGCGGTACAGGGCTGCGGCGGCCTCCAGGTCGGCATCCATCTGGCCCACCAGTTGCTGCGCGCGGGCCTCCTGGCGCAGCAGCCGGCCCAGGGTCAGCAGGTCGCGGCGGATATGCCCGAAGTAGTCCTGGTCATGCCCGGCGCAGGCCGATTCCAGCAGGTAGCTGCCTACGCCTATGGCCCCCAGGCGTTGCCGGGAGCTGAAGTTTTCCGGGAAGGCCGAGGCGAAGCCGCCCACCACCAGGTCGGGTTTGAGGCTGTAGAGCACTTCTGCTGACGGGTACTGGCGGGCGATGACCGGCACGCCGTGGTAACGCCCTTCGGCCTGGGCCTGGCCATCGTCGTCCAGATAGGCGACGCCGATCATCAACGGCCCGGCACCCAGGGCCAGCAGCAGGTCGGCGCTGTGCTGGTTGAGGGCGACGATGCGCTGGGGCGGGCCTTCTACCGTCCAGGTCCGGCCACAGTTCTGGTAGCTGTGCGCCAGGGCCGGCAGGGCCGCCAGCCACAGCAGCAGGCCGAGCAGTCTGCTAGGCATCCACCGGTCCTCCGTAGGGCGCGGGAATCCGTAGATCCGCCACCGGCTCGCCCTGGACCAGGTGCTGCTGCACCAGGCGCAGCACCTCGCCGTCATCGCGCACCCGGTACCAGCAGCCGTCCGGGTGCACGGTGAGCACTGGCCCCAGGTTGCAGGGGAACTGGCAGGCGGTGCGGGTCAGCAGCACGCCACCGGGCGTCTCCATGTGCTCCAGGCGCAGCAGTTCGCGGCGCAGGGTCTTCCACAGCGCCAGGGCGCCGCGCCGCACGCAGCGCGGGCCGGTGCACAGGAACACCTGGCGGGCATGGGGCGGCACCCGCGACCAGTCCGGGTCGCTCTGCACCGCGTTGACGTTGTCGCAGGCCAGGTGGCGCTCGCGCTGGCCGATGCTGGCGCAGGCCAGGGCCGCGTCCAGCCCGCGCCGGCCCAGGGCCTGGGCGGTGATCCACAGCCGCGGTGCCTGGGGGTGGGCCTGGGCCAGGCGCCCCAGCTCATCGCGCAGCCAGTCCAGGTAGGCGCTGTCGGAGCTGGGTTCCAAGTCCACCACCAGCAGCGCCGCGCCGTCCTCGGGCAGGGTTTCGCCCAGGGCCGCCCAGAGGCTGTCGAAGCCGTCCAGGGTGTCGATCACCCGGGTGTCGGCGCCGTCGCCGCGCAGGGCCTTGAGCTCCTTGCCAAAGGCGTCGCCGAGGGCGCCGCCGTGCAGGCCGGGGCCGACGAACAGCACCCGTTGATAGTTCTCATGCATGTCGGTCGGCCTCAGAAACGGTAGGTGTAGCGCACTTCGGTGGTGAAGGGGCGCCCCAGGTTGTCCACCCGCGGGTTGTTGCTGGCGATGCTGGTGCTGTAGTCGCGGTCGAACAGGTTTTCCACCAGCAGGCTCAGGCGGTGCTGCTGGGCCGTATCCAGGTAGCGATAGGCATCGGCGTCGACCACCGAATAGTGGCCGTAGTCGACGTTCTTCGGGCTGTCGATCTGGCCGATGTAGCGGAGCGCGCCACCTACGCCCCACATCCGGTCCGGGGCTTCGAAGCCCAGCCGCGAACGGGCGAAGAAACCGGGGATGTTGCTCAGGGTCACGCCGTTGCGCGACTCCACCAGGTTGCGGGTCATGTCCGCCTGCAGGGTCCACTGCGGGCTGAACTGCCAGCGCCCGTCGAGTTCGATGCCACGTACCTTGATCCGGCCTTGGCCATTGACCCAGTCGATGCCGTCGAGGGCGATCAGGTCGTCGATCTTGCGCTGGAACACCGTGGTGCTGGCATTGAAGTCGCCGGCCAGCAGGCTGCCCTTGTAGTCCAGGCCCAGCTCGGCATTCACGCTCTTTTCCGGCTTGAGGTTACGGTTGCCCTTTTCATCCTCTTCATTGGCGAACAGCTGCTCGGCATTGGGCAGCTTGAAGGCGCTGCCGAACTGGCCGCGCAGCTGCCAGTGGGGCGAGAGGTCATACAGCGAGGTGAGCATGCCCACGGTGGCGCTCTCGCCGCCGCTGATTTTCTCGTGGCGCACGCCCAGGCTCGGGTGCCAGTCGGGCAGGGCTGCGAATACCGGGCGCAACTGAGCGTAGAGGGCATTGGCCCGGGCGCTGTTGTCGTCGATCTTGAGCACGTCGTCCTGGCCCTTGAACCACTGGTTGTCGGTGCCCAATACCAGCACGTGGCCGCCGTCCAGCTCCGCCTTGCCCTCGGCCTGCAGGCCCCAGTCGGTGAAGCCCCAGTAGTCGTTGTGGTTGATCACCTGGGCGCCGCTGGTGGTGCTGTTGATACGGGTATAGCGGGTGTCCCAGTCGTTGACATGGCCCTTGACGAAGTAGCTGAAGCCTTCGCCCAGGCGCTGCTCGAAGGTCGCGGTGGCGATCTGCTGGATGCGGTCGTTGGTGGTTTTCCGGTTGTTCACCGGGCGGGCGAAATCCAGGTTGGCGTCGCTGTACTGGTAGAACAGTTCCAGCCGCGAAGCGTCGCCAAGGCCCTGGATCGCCTTGGCGCCGAAGGTGGTCACTTCATAGCTGCGTTTCTTGTCCCGGGTGTTGGCGTTGTAGGCGCTGTTGCGAAATGGCTGGTAGCCATCGGAGACGTTGTGGCTGACATAGGCCAACAGCCCCAGCTCGCCCAGGCCGTTGCTGAGGATCTGCTCGGCGCGGGCATCGCCGCTCCTGCCCATGAAACTGTCCAGGCCCAGGTTGACCTCGCCGGAGACGTCGCGGGTCTGCGGGCTGCGGGTGACGATGTTGATCACCCCGGACACCGCCTGTGTACCGAACAGCAGGCTCTGGCCACCCTTGAGCACCTCGATGCGCTCGATGGCGTTGGCCGGCAGGGTATCGAGGTACAGGCCGCCGTACAGGCGGTTGTTCAGGCGCACGCCGTCCAGCAGGATCAGGGTGTCGTCGTTGCGCCCGCCCAGCAGGGAATAGGTGCCGTAGTCGAAGGGGCCATTCTTGGGCGCCACATACAGCCCCGGCACGTACATCTGCAGGACCCGGGTGATGTCGCTGCTGGGGCCGGCGCGTTCGATCTGCTGGCGGTCGATGATCTCCACCTTGCTGCCGTACCGGGCCATTTCGGCCACCGTGGTGGACTCCACCGAGGGGGCGGAAACAAATTGCCGGTCCAGCGTCAGGGGGCTGTCGTCCGCCAGCAGCAGGGGGCTGAACAGGCAGCCGAGCAGGGCGCCGCTCATGGTGCGGCGAGGGGCACGCCAGTCGCGTGCAAGGAAAGTGTCAGGAGTTGTCATTGTTGGTCTTCTCGAAAGTGTCTTCGGGAAGCACGCAGGAGAGGGTATCGGCCACGGGCACGCGACCATACCGGCCCATGCCCGCCCACCGCAGGATTGCCAAACAGACGTCTCAGGCCGGTCTCCGGGCTTGCGAGTCTGGCGGCATTCGCCTTCCCATACCTTGGGTACAGTGGCCTGTTGAATGCAGCACTCGCTTACCGTTGCGGGGGCAGCACCGGACTTGCCCGAAAAGGGGCGCACCGGTTTCCCGTTTCACCTCCTGCACGGCGGCAGGAGGCACCTGAAACTGGGCGGCATATGAACATCCGCCCCGGCGTTCGTCAACGTTGCGCCTGCCGCCAGGTGTTACCGGATTCATCGCCCCGACGCTTCTGTAGCCGCTGCCGAGCCCGCGAGGCTGCGCATAGGCCCGCAGGGCCTTGCTTGGCAGTCTCATGTCGAGCGCCTCAGCGGTCTTGAGATTTCGCGCCCCTGCGGGCCGTTCTTCCGAACGCGGCCCGAGCCTGCGGCTACAGGAACAGGGCGCTTTGCGGGGCCAGGTGCCGCTGTGCGTGCAGGGCCGTGCGTGACTCGCAGGCCTGCAGCGGCACCGCCCGTACCGAGTCGCCCGGTTGCAGTTGCAGGCGTTTGGCGGTCAGCCGGTCCACCAGCAGGCAACCCGAAACCAGGCGCCCGGGGGCGGCGGTGATGCGGCAGCTTTCCAGGCGCCGGTTGTGGATCAGCCACACCGGTGCCTGTGCGTCCGGAGTGCCTGCCAGCAGGGGCAGGGTCTGGCTTTCGCGCACGCTGCGGATCTTCGCCACCTCGGCCTCGATCAGCGGCCCGCCATCGAAGATGTCGATGCAGCCCTGATGGCTGAAGCCTTCGTCGCGCAGGATGCTCACCGCCTGTTCGGTGCTGGCGTGGGCCTGGCCGATGGCGGCCTGCGCCTGGGGGCTGAGCAGGCAGGTGTACAGCGGCTGGCGCGGCATCAGTTCGGCGATGAAGGATTTGCTGCCGTGGCTGGACAGGCGATTGGCCTGCTGGAAACCCATCTTGAAGAAGTGCCGCCCCAGGCTGTCCCAGAACGGCGAGCGGCCCTGGCTGTCGAGCTGGCCGCGCAGTTCGGCCACCAGCTTGTCGCCGAACAGCCGGGGGAATTCGGCGACAAACAGCAGGCGCGCGGTGGACAGCAGGCGGCCGGTGTAGCCCTGGCGGTGATCGCGGCGCAGGAACAGCGAGCACAGCAGCGACTGCCCGGTCATCTCGTTGCACAGGAACAGGGTCGGGATGTGCTTTTCGATGCCCAGCACCGGGGCGCTGCCGTGGGTAGTGCCGACCCGGTAGTTGTAGCAGGGCTCGCGCAGGCCGATGGCGCCGCTCAGGCCGCAGACCCCGATCACCTGCTGCTCGTCATCTTCCATGACGAACAGGTAGTCGGCATCGGCCCGCTCCACCTGGTTGGCGAAGGCCCGCTGCGCCCAGCGCACCCGATGGGCCAGGCGCTCGGGGTCGGTGGACAGGTTGTTCAGTTCGCGACAGCTGCCTTCGAGCAGGCTCAAGACCGCCGGCAGATCGGTGACGCGGATCGGACGGACGATCATTGGCGGGCTCCTGGCAATGACGCCGGGCAGGGGGGCAACAGGGGCCGGTTCATAAGGCCACGCTCCGTACCGGCTCGCCCGGCGCCAGTTGCAGGGCCTGGAACATGGCCGGGTCGAGGCCGATTTCATCGCCCGGGGCGCTGTCCAGCGCTGCGACTATGGCGCGAAAGCCCTGCAGCCGCTCGTTGCTCAGCAACCACTGTTGGCCCTGGCCGCTCTGGGGGCTGGGGCAACTGGTGGCGACCCGGCTCTGGGCGATCGAGCGCAGTTGTTGGCTGCGCCCCTGCAGGGTCGGCCCGGCATCGAACAGGTCGACGTACTGGGTCGGCGCGAAGCCTTCGTCGATCAGGATCTGGCAGGCCTCCCGGGCATCCGGGTGAACCTGGCCGATGCAGTCCTGGGCCGCCTGCGCCAGCATCGGGATGTACAGCGGGTACTGGGGCATCAGTTCGGCGAGAAAGCCGCGGCCCTGCAGGGCGCACAGGCGCTCGGCCTCGACATAGGGCAGGTCGAAGAAGTGCTGGCCCACGGCTTGCCAGAACGGTGACTCGCCGTTGGCGTCGCTGTAGCCGACGATCTCGCTGATGCAACTGTCGGCGAAGCGCTGGGGGTGGGCGGCGATGAACAGCAACCGCCCGCGGGAGGTGAGCTGGGCCAGTGGCGTACCGCCCAGTTGTGGGTCGATATGGAAGCTGCGCAGCAGGGTTTGTTCGCTGAGGTCGTGGCACAGCGACAGGGTGGGCACCCCGTGCTGGATGTTCAGCTCCCGGGAACGGCTGAAGAACGGGCGGTTGCGCAGGCTGTAGAAGGGGCTGGCAAAACCGGCAGTGGCGAGGATGTCCGAGCAGCCGCGCAACTGGCCGCTGTCGAGGTCCTCGAGCACCAGGAAATAGTTCTCCGGGCCCTGGCTGGCATCGCTCTTGGCGAAGGAGGCCAGGGAGTCGAGGATCTTGTCCCGCAGGCAGGTTTCGTCATCCACCAGGGAGGTCACGCCCAGCAGGCGTTCGCGGGCCAGGCGCCGCAGTTGGGGCAGATCGGATAACGCCACCGGACGCAAGGCCAGCATGGGTGTACTCCTGTATCAAGGGCCGCTTGCCCCAGGGGGGCAGGCACTGGCCAGACATCACTGTCGGTTACCACGCAGTTCCATGGCCGCGGCATCCGGCGGCCAGTCCCCGGGCCGCTCTTGCTGGCGGCACCGGGGTTGGCGCGACGCCCTGGGGCGCCGCGCGGGTGCAACTATTGCTTGAGCGGGTCGGGCAGGGCGGCGCCGCTGCCCAGCTTGTTCAGCAGGAACAGGTAGACCAGCCCGGCGAGGATCCAGATGGCGCCGAGTTTCTGCGCATCCACGCCCATGTTGTACATGATGGCGCTGACGATCACGAAGCCGATCACCGGGCAGATCAGGTGGCGCACCACCTGGCCGGACTTCTGCCGGCGCCAGTAGAAATTGATCACCGTGATGTGCAGCAGCATGAAGCCGCTCAAGGCGCCGAAGTTGACCAGGGAGGTCAGGGTGTCCACCGAGTTGATGAACAGGTAGCAGATCAGCAGCGACAGCACCGCCACCAGGTAGATGCTGATGTGCGGGGTGTTGTGCTTGGGGTGGACCTTGGCCAGCACCTTGGGCAGCTTGCCGTCGCGGGCCATGCCGAACAGCAGGCGCGACACCGCGGCCTGCGAGGTGATGGCCACCGCCACGCCCCAGGCCAGCGCCGTGGCCACTCCGGTGAGGGTCGCCAGCCAGCTGCCGGCGGCCAGTTCGGCGATTTCATAGAAGGCGGTGTCGGCGGACTTGAAGCCCATGCCGGCGGCCAGGTCGGTGGCGATCCAGGTCTGTACCACGAAGATCGCGCCCATCACCACCAGGGTGATCAGCGCGGCGCGGCCGACGCTGCGGCCCGGGTCGCCCTTGACCTCTTCGGCGAGCGTGGAGATGGCATCGAAGCCGAGGAACGACAGCACCGCGATCGAGACGCCCTGCATCAGCATGCCGAAGTGGAAGTTCTCCGGGTTGTACAGCGGCGCCAGGGTCAGCTGGCCGTTGCCGGCGCCCCCGTGCAGGGCATTCCAGGCGTAGAACAGGAAGATCCCCAGGACCGCCAGTTGCGCCAGCAGGAACAGGATGTTCATCCGCGCGGTGAAGGTGATGCCGCGCAGGTTGACGAAGGTGGCGCTGACCAGGAACGCCAGGATGAAGCCGACCTTGGGCACTTGCGGGTACAGGTGGTTGAGCGCCATGGCCGCGTAGACGTAGAGCAGCGGCGGGATCAGCAGGTAGTCCAGGAGCATCAGCCAGCCGGCAAGAAAGCCCACATGGGGGTTGAGGCCGCGCTGGGCGTAGGAATACACCGAGCCGGCGATGGGAAAGGCGCGGGCCATGGCGCCGTAGCTCAGGGCGGTGAAGACCATCGCCACCATGCCGATGATGTAGGCCAGGGGCACCATGCCCGGGGCTTCCTGGTTGACGTAGCCGTAGACCCCGAACGGGGCGATGGGAATCATGAAAATCATCCCGTAGACCACCAGGTCACGCAGGCTCAGCCCGCGCTTGAGTTCCTGTTTGTAGCCGAATTCTTCAATCTCCATGAAGCCGTTCTCCTTGAGCCTGTGTAAGTGGGTAAAGGCGGGGCCCTGCGGGTCGTCATTGACACCTCGGGCCGCGCTTTCGTGTTTGAACCTGGCAGGGTTTAAAGACACACCACAGCGGTTTTTCTAGTTGTTGTACCGGTCCTGCAAACAGCGTTTTGGCGCGCCGGGTGAGTCCTTCGGGGCGCGCCGGTCAAACCTTTCTCTCGCCGCGGCTACAGCAGCGGCGCCAGTGTATCGCTCCAGTGCTGCACCGCTTCAGGGGTACGCAGCAGATCGTTGCGCACCTCGATCAATACTGACGCCAGGCCACGGGCGTCGCCGTGCACCGGCACGGTCATGTCGCTCAACGGGTCGATCTCGTAGGGCTGGTTGCCCGCCACCTTGATCGGCAGCCTCCACAGCCCTTCGAGGATCCGCGCCGCGTAGTCGGTGGCGCTGCCATACAGCACGCCGATTTCCAGCGCGCGCGGCTGCCCGTAGTAGACCGGGGTGAAGCTGTGGATCCCCACCACCCGCACTTCACGGCCCTGGGCCAGGCGCCGGTCGATGATCCGTTGCAGGCGCTGGTGAAAGGGCGTGAACAGCTGCTGGCGGCGGTACTCGCGAGTGGCCTCGTCCAGTTGCTGGTTGCCCGGCACCTGATAGATCTCGCTTTGCAGCGGGATGCTGTCGGGGGCGTGGCGCGGCCGGTTGAGGTCGATCAGCAGGCGCGAATAATTGGCCGCGATCAGGGTCGCGCCCAGGGCCTGGGACAGGCTTTGGGCCAGTTCCAGGGCGCCCGGGTCCCAGGCGATGTGTTCGCGGGCCGCCAGCGGGTCCAGGCCCAGGTCGTGCAGGGCCGGTGGAATGTAGTGGCTGGCGTGTTCGCACACCAGAATCAGCGGATGCTCGGAGTCTTCACGGATCAGGCGGTAGGCCGGCTCGGTGTAGAACCCCAGCTCGGCGGATTTAGTACAGGTGTCCATAGTGCTCACAGAGTTGGGCAGCGGTCAGGTGCTCGGTCAGGGACACTTCCTTTTGTTTGACGGCGAAGTAGGTGGCCAGCAGGTCCTGGGGCAGGAACTGCAGCAGTTCAGTGTTGCCGCGCAGGCATTCCAGGGCCTGGGGCAGGGAGCCCGGCAGCGGCACGATGCCACTGGCCAGGCGTTGCTCGGCGCTCAGGTCCGAGGGGGCCTTGTCGGTCACCGCATTGAGCACCCGTTGCTGTTCGAGGCCCAGGCGCCCGGCCATCAGGATGACCGCCATGGCCAGGTGCGGCGAGGCGGTGGCATCCAGGGCGCGGAATTCCAGGTTGTACTGCGGCGCCACCGGCTTGCCGCCCAGGCTCAGGGTCGGGCAGATGCGCAGCGAGGCTTCGCGGTTGCGCAGGCCCAGGCAGGCATAGGAGGCGCTCCAGTGATGGGGCTGCAGGCGCTGGTAGGAAATCGGCGTCGGCGCGGTGAAGGCGCACAGCGCCGGCAGGTGCCTGAGCACCCCGGCGGCCCAGTGCTGGCCCAGGCTCGACAGGTCGTCGCCACTGACCGCGTGGGGGTCGTAGAGCAGTGGCTCGCCGTCCAGGTTTTGCAGGCTCAGGTGCAGGTGCACCCCGTTGCACACCGCGTCCTCGGCGGTCTTGGGCGCGAAGCTGACCCGGTGCCCCATTTGCCGGGCGATTTCCCGGGTGATCTCGCGCACGTTCACCGCCCGGTCGGCAGCGGCCAGGCCCTGGGTTGGGCGGCAGGTGATCTCGTACTGCTGCTTGCCGTATTCGGGGAGGAACATTTCCGGTTCGGCGCCGGCGGCCCGCAACGCCGCCAGCAGCCAGCCACCGAAGGCCGCGCCCTGGCGCTGGGCTTCCAGGGAGAAGGCCAGGTGCTCGCGCTGGCCGGTGCCGGTGTCGAGGTTGAATTCATGCTCGAAGGCCGCGGTGATCTGGATGCCCAGCTCGCGGTAGCGCTCGATTTCCTTGCGCAGCAGGGTGCGCGGGCAGGCCGCCCAGGGCTTGCCGTCGGTCTCGCAGATGTCGGCGTGGATGAAATCCAGCGGGGCCGCGCTGGCATCCGGCCCGGCGCCGACACTGACCCGGCTGTCCAGGTCGGGGATCAGCCGCAGGTCGCCATAGGCGCCCCAGGGGTTGTCCTCGGCGATCAGGTCCTGGGGCGTCAGCGCGCTGTTGGCCGGCACCCAGCCGCAGCCGCCGGCCTTGTAGCGCTCCAGCTCATCGCTGGGAAAGGAGCGGCCACGGGTGACGCCGATCAGGTCGGTGGTGACGATGCTGGTCATGGCCACCGGGGTCAGGGCCTCGATGCCCTGGCCGCGGCTCATCCGCGGATCTCCCGCAGGCGGCCGAGTACGGTGTCGGTGTCGGTGATCCAGCAGTAGCCCTTGATTGCGTTGAGGCAGGCCTGGTGCCGGGTATCGCCGTAGGTGGCGCAGGCATCTTCCACCAGGGTCACCAGGTAGCCGCGGTCGGCGGCGTCGCGCACGGCCATGTCCACGCACTGGTCGGTGACGATCCCGGCGATGATCAGGTGGCGGGTTTCCAGGTTGCGCAGCACGTAGTCGATGTTGGTGGAGTTGAACACCCCGGAGGAGGTCTTGGGCAGCACGATCTCGTTTTCCACCGGTTCGAGCTCGGCAATGATCGCCGCCTGGGGGCTGCCCTTGGGCAGGTGCATGTCCGACAGCTTGTGGTCCAGGGAGCGGTCACGGCCATCGGCGGTCAGGCTTTCGATAATGGTGTGCAGCACGTTCTGCCGCGCCTCGCGCACCGCCGCCAGCAGCCGTTGCTGGTTGGGGATCACCCGCTCTCGTGCGCGCTTGAGAAAGGCCTCGCCCTCGGGCCCTTGCAGGTGCGGGTCGAACTGCGGTTCAAGCCACGCCCGCTGCATGTCCACCAGCAGCAAGGCGGTGTGGTCGACGACGAAGGGCAGGTCCCGGGGCGAACGGTGGGGCAGGCTGAACATCCTTATTTTTCCTCCAGCACATGGGTAGCAAATTCCGCCCGCAGGGCATCGATGCCCTCCAGGCGTTGATCAAGATGAGGGCTGCGCGGGGTCAGGCAGGCCACCAGCGCCTCGACCTGGGCCAGCGCCGGCACCAGGGTGTCGAAGGGCGACAAGGATTCCACCGGTGCACTGATGACCAGGTCCGCCAGCTCCCGCAGCGGCGAGGCATAGATATCGGTGAACAGCACCACCCGGGCGTTGCGTGCCTTGACCGCACTGGCCACGCGCATGGCCTGGGACTGGTAGCGGCGGTAGTCGAACAGCAGCACCAGGTCCTGGCGCTGGATATCGAACAGGCGGTCCGGCAGTTGGGCGTTGTCGTCAAGGAAGAAACAGCCCGGGCGCATCAGCCGCAGGTGGTTGAACAGGTAGAGGGCGAGGAAGCTGCTGAAGCGGCCGCCGAAGCAGTACACCGAATGCCGGCTGTCCAGCAGCCAGTCCATGAGCACGCGGATGTCTTCGGGCTGGGTCAGGGCCTGGGTGTCCTGCAGTACGCGCTGGCTGTGGGCCAGGTAGCGGCCCCAGGTATCGCCCTGGGCCACTTGCGAGCGCGGGCGCAGCAGGGTGCTGGGGGAGCGCAGGCGGTCGTCCATGTCACTGAGCAGGGCTTCCTGGAATTCGCCGTAGCCGCTGAAACCGAGCTTCTTCACCAGGCGCACGATGGTCGGATCGCTGACCCCGGCGTGTTCCGCCAGGCGTGACATCGGCCCCAGCCCGTTGCGCGGGTAGTGATCGAGCAGGGCCCGCACGACCTTGCGCTCGGAGGGCGTGAGGTCGAGGGCGGGGTCGGTGATCAGGTCTCTGAGAGAGGGCATCGGGGTGCCTTGGAAAATGATGTCGTTTTTATTTCATAAAATGGCGAAATGGATATTTATGTAATAGACGCTACATGTCTAGTGAATTTTCCGCTGATATCAAATTGCCCTGAAATGGGGCGTTTTCAGGTGGGAATCTGTTGTTGGCGGGGCGGGAAGCCGCGTTGCGGCACATAGGGGAGCGATCGAAACAGGGTCTGGCTTACACCGAGCAGGCCGAATACAGTGGCGCGACCGCCCCGGACAGCCACCGGCGTGCTGTTTTGCAATGAACCTTGGAGGCGGTTGCAGCAAAGAGGTTGCATCTGCCCGGCCCGTGTAGGTTTGCCAATCGTTAACGCCAGAGTAAACACCGTGCAGGCCACCCGTCTGACCCTGATCTGCCACGCCCGCACCGCCGCCCAGAAGCTGGCGCGCTTTCCCCGGGACGAACCCCTGGAACTGGACTGGCAAGCCCAGGCCTTGAGCCGCGCCGGTGATTTCAAGCGCAGCGTCCGGGTGCTGTGCGGGCCCGAGTTGCGCACCCGCCAGAGCGCCCAGCTGTTCAGCGCCGAGCATGAGGTGCAGGACGCCTTGCGTGACTGTGATTTCGGCGCCTGGCAGGGGCTGCGTATCGATGAACTGCAAGAGCGTGAACCCGAGGCGCTGCAGGCCTGGCTCAGGGACCCGCAGCTGGCGCCACCGGGAGGCGAATCCCTGGCCCAGCTGTGCCAGCGCGTGGTGCAATGGCTGGAGGTCATGGCGCAGCGCCCGGGCCACTGGCTGGCGGTGACCCATCCCTTCGTCATCCGCGCCGTGCTGGTGCAGGTGCTGCAGGCGCCGCTGGCCAGCTTCAACCTGATCGACATCGAGCCCCTGTCCCGGCTCGACCTGAGCCACGCCGGTCGCTGGCGCCTGCGCCTGCCCGGGGCCCCGACGCCATCCCGGTAGCCGTTGCCGAGCCCGCGAGGCTGCGCAAAGGCCCGGGGGGCTTGCCTGGCCATCTCCCGCCGGACATGCAACGGCCTCCAGGCCAGCATCGCCGCGCCGATGCCCGCCGCCCCAGGGGGCCACAGAAGCATTTCTCATCAGGCCAAAGCGCCGCATACTGGCCCGCTGGCAAAACAGCGAGAGCAAGCCCATGAAAACCCTCCTGGTGATCGGCATCGGCGCCGGCAACCCCGACTACATCACGATCCAGGCGATCAAGGCGCTGAACCGCAGCGACGTGGTGTTTCTCATGGACAAGGGGCCAAGCAAGGATTCCCTGATCGACCTGCGGCGCGAGCTGTGCGAGCGCTACCTCACCGAGCGGCCCTTTCGTTACGTCGAGGCGCAGAACCCTGAGCGTGAGCGCGGCGACGTGGACTACCAGGCCAGTGTGCAAGCCCTGAACCGCGACAAGCAGCAGGTCTTCGAGCGGCTGATCAATCAGGAACTGGCGGACGGTGAAACCGGCGCTTTTCTGGCCTGGGGCGATCCGGCGCTGTACGACAGCACCCTGCGCATCCTGCAGCAGATCCTGGCCAGCGGCACGGCGTCGTTCGAGTACGAAGTGATCCCCGGCGTCACCAGTGTCCAGGCCCTGACGGCCCGGCACAAAGTGCCGCTGAACCGCATTGGCCGTTCCGTGGAAATCACCACCGGACGCCGCCTGGCAGCGGGGCAGGCCGGCTCCGCCGACAGCCTGGTGGTGATGCTCGACGCCGAGGATTCCTACCGCCACCTGCGCAACCAGGGCCTGGACATCTACTGGGGGGCCTACCTGGGTACCGCGGATGAAATCCTCATCAGCGGCCCCTTGGACCAGGTGGCCGACGAAATCCGCCGTGTGCGCCTGCAGGCCCGCCAGACCCATGGCTGGATCATGGACACCTACCTGCTGCGCAAACCCCAGGACTGACGCCCCGCCGAACCCGCGTCGACCGATTGCATCCCGCTCCTGCACGTCTCTTCTGTAGGAGCGGGCTTGCCCGCGAAGGCGCCGGAATGGACGCCGCTGGATCAGCGTCGCCCCCTTCGCCGGCAAGCCGGCTCCTACATCCCCAATCTTCTGTAGGAGCGGGCTTGCCCGCGAAGGCGCCGGAATGGACGCCGCCGGATCAGCGTCGCCCCCATCGCCGGCAAGCCGGCTCCTACGGGCGCGGTGGCGGGGGGCTTTCCAGGCCGCGGCCGAAACGCTCGCGGTACACCGACGGCGGTACGCCCACCAGGCCGCGAAAGGCCACGCGAAAGCTCTCCACCGAGCGATAACCGCAGCGCAGGGCAATGCTTTCGGTACTCTCGCTGCCGCTTTCCAGCAGTTCCCTGGCCCGGGCCAGCCGTTCATGCTGCAGCCAGGCCTTGGGCGAGGCGCCAGTGGCGTCGTGGAAGCGCCGCAGGAAGGTGCGTTCGCTCATCAGCGCCCGGGCCGCCAGTTCGCTCACGCTCAGCGGTTGATGCAGGCGCTCCCGGGCCCATTGCATGACCCGCGACAGGTCGCTGCGCGGGGTGCGGCTGACCGGTGCAGGAATGAACTGCGCCTGGCCGCCGGTGCGTTGCGGCGACATCACCAGGCGCCGGGCCACGCTGTTGGCCACCTGGGTGCCGAAATCCCGGGCCACCAGGTGCAGGCAGGCATCGATACCGGCGGCGCTGCCGGCAGACGTGATCAGTTGCCCGGCGTCCACATAGAGCACGTCCGGGTCCACCCGGATATTCGGGAAACGATCGGCCAGCTCGCGGGCGTAGCGCCAGTGAGTGGTAGCGCTACAACCATCCAGCAGTCCGGTCGCGGCCAGAACGAACACCCCGGAGCAGATCGACAGCAGCCGCGCACCGCGTTGGTGGGCCTGGCGCAGCGCTTCCAGCAACTTCGGCGGCGGCGCCTGCTCGCGGCTGCGCCAGCCGGGAATGATGATGGTCCGCGCCTGCTCCAGCAGCTCCAGGCCTCCGTCGGCCAGCACCTGGATTCCGCCCAGGGCACGCATCGGGCCGGGGTCCACCGCGGCGATGGTTTGCCGGTACCAGGGGAAATCGAACTCCGGCCGTTCCAGGCCGAAGATTTCCACGGCAATGCCGAACTCGAAGGTGCAAAGGCCGTCGTAGGCCAGGATCGCGACCAAACCGGGAGGATTGTGCATTTGGCGGAAAGTTACCAGTCAGTGTCCGGGTCGCCACTTTAGCGTGGTGGGGCAGGGCCTATAAAGTCCTTCCCACCTTAATCGCGAGTTTCTGGAGACGCCCATGACCAGCCTGGTCCGCAGCACTGCCGCCGCCCCTTCGGCCATTGCCCTGATGCATTTTTGCAACCGCCTGACCTTTGAAACCGACTGTTCCGACGTCCACAGCAGCCAGCAGGCCGGTGAAGTGGATTTTGTCCTGGTGGATGTGCGTGGCCCTGAAGCCTTTGCCCGTGGCCATGTCCCCGGGGCGATCAATCTGCCCGGGCGCTTGCTCAGCGCCGAACACCTGGCCGGTTATCCTCGCGACACCCTGTTCGTGGTGTATTGCGCCGGCCCTCACTGCAATGGCGCGAACAAGGCGGCGGTCAAGCTGGCGGCCCTGGAATATTCGGTCAAGGAGATGATCGGCGGCGTCACCGGCTGGCTCGATGAGGGCTTCGAGCTCAGCACCGGGCAACCGCGCCGCGAGGGAGCGGATCTGTCCTGCGCCTGCTGAAGGGCTGACTCCGCTGGTAGCGGCCTTGGGCTGCGGCTAGCGGGGATGTGTCGGTAAAAATGACCCGTTCTGAGGCGAACGTCGGGATTTTCAGGGGCAAACGCATCATGCCGGGGCGAGGGAGGAGGCAGAGGATCGCGGGCGCATATTTTTTATAAGTATTTGTCGCATAAACACAATTTGCATCCCGGGAGCCGCTCTAGACTGCTGGCCACTTCGATTTGCCCCCCAATCGAAACCAGCCAATAAAAGCCTCCGTCTCCTGGAGTTATAAATGAACAAGTTTGCGCTGTTCGGTGCCCTGGCACTGTCGCTGTTTTCCTTCACCGCTTCGGCCGACGAGGCCAAGCCGATCCGTATCGGTATCGAAGCCGGCTACCCGCCGTTCTCGATGAAGACCCCCGACGGCAAGCTCACCGGTTTCGATGTCGACCTGGGCAATGCCCTGTGCGAGCAGATGCAGGCCAAGTGCACCTGGGTCGAGCAGGAGTTCGACGGCCTGATTCCGGCGCTGAAGGTGAAGAAGATCGACGCCATCCTGTCGTCCATGACCATCACCGACGACCGCAAGAAGAACGTCGATTTCACCATCAAGTACTACCACACCCCGGCGCGCTTCGTGATGAAGGCCGGCACCAGCATCAAGGACCCGTTGACCGAGCTCAAGGGCAAGAAAGTCGGCGTGCTGCGGGCCAGTACCCATGACCGCTTCGCCACCGAAGTGCTGGTGCCGGCGGGCATCGACCTGGTGCGCTATGGCTCCCAGCAGGAAGCCAACCTGGACATGGTCTCCGGCCGCGTCGACGCGCTGCTGGCGGATTCGGTGAACCTGGACGATGGCTTCCTGAAAACCGACGCTGGCAAGGGCTTCGCCTTCGTGGGCCCTGAGTACAACGATCCGAAATACTTCGGCGGCGGTGCCGGCATTGCCGTGCGCAAGGGGGATCAGGAACTGGCCGGGAAATTCAACAAGGCCATCACCGAGATCCGTGCCAACGGCAAGTACAAGCAAGTGCAGGACAAGTACTTCGATTTCGACGTCTACGGCGAGTAAGCCCGGGCGTTGAAAAAGGTGGTTGCCGGGGGCCGGCAGCCACCTTTTTTGTGCGCCACTGTTTTATTCTGCGCCACGCCTTTTTCTGATCTCCGGAGTTGCCATGCAACGCATCGACCATTCCTTGCCCTGGGGCCACCTGGGCACCCAGCGCCAGCTCAGTGTGTTCCGCTTTGGCAGCGGCCCGCGCAAGGTGTACATCCAGGCCAGCCTGCACGCCGACGAACTGCCCGGCATGCGCACTGCCTGGGAGCTCAAGCAGCGCCTGGCGCAGCTGGAGAGCCAGGGGCGCCTGCAGGCTGTGGTCGAGCTGGTGCCGGTGGCCAATCCCATCGGCCTCGACCAGCAGGTGCAGGGCAGCCACCTGGGGCGTTTCGAGCTGGGCAGCGGCAAGAATTTCAATCGCGCCTTCGTCGAGCTCAGCGGCCCGGTGGGCGACTTGATCGGCAAGCAACTGGGGGACGACGCCACGGCCAATATCGCCCTGATCCGTCGTGCCATGGTCCAGGTGCTGGATGAGCTGCCAGCGGCTGATTCGCAGCTGCAGGCCCTGCATCGCTTGCTGTTGCGCCATGCCTGCGACGCCGACATCACCCTCGACCTGCATTGCGATTTCGAAGCGGCGATCCACCTCTATGCCTTGCCCCAGCACTGGCCTCGCTGGCAGTCCCTGGCGGCGCGGCTCAAGGCCGGGGTGGCGCTGTTGTGCGAAGACTCCGGCGGCAGCTCTTTCGATGAGTCCTGTTCCGCGCCCTGGCTGCGCCTGGCCCGGGACTTTCCCCGGGCGGCGATTCCCCCGGCAAACCTGGCCGCCACCCTGGAGCTGGGCAGCATGGGCGACACCCGGGTGCAGCAGGCCCGGGCCAACTGCGAAGCCATCCTGGGGTTTCTCGCCGAACAGGGGCTGATCAGCGGCCAGTGGCCGGCCGCTGCGCAGCAGTGCTGTGAAGGCATGCCCTTCGAAGGCACCCAGTACCTGTTCGCCCCCCACCATGGCGTGGTCAGTTTCCTGCGCGATGCCGGAGAGTGGGTGGAGCGTGGCGATGCCCTGTTCGAAGTGGTGGACCCCTTGAGCGATCGCGTCAGCACCGTGTGTGCCGGCACCAGCGGCGTGCTCTTTGCCCTGGACCGTGGGCGCTATACCCAGCCGGGCATCTGGCTGGCCAAGGTGGCCGGCCGCGAGGCGATTCGTGAAGGCAAGCTGATCAACGACTGAACCGCCACCGCAGAGTTCGATCGGGCGTCGGCTGGCCAGCGCAAGCTGCAGCGCGCCCACCCCTTGACCCGGCGTCACGCCCTGCGCCGGCCAGCCGGCTCCTACGACAGATGTGCCCATGCCCCGAGTGTCGCTGTGTATCCGCCTGCTGTTCGCCCTGTGTCTGCTGGCGGCGACGTTCAATCACCTGCGCGCCGCCTTCGAGCATGGCCTGCTCTGGGATTATGGCTACGGCGCCGCCACGCCCCTGCTCAGCCGGGCCTTCTGGGGCTCCCTGACGCTGTTCGATCCGCTGGCGGCGCTGCTGCTGGTGGTGCGCCCGCGCTGGGGCCTGCTGCTGACCCTGGCAATCATCCTGCTGGATGTGCTGCACAACAGCCTCTACGTGGCGGCCCATCACCAGTGGCTGGAGACTTTCTACCTGTCCCAGGTGGGGTTTGCGCTGGCGGTGCTGCTGTGCTTGCCGCTGGCCTGGCGCGGGCTGGGCAGATGAGCGCTCGGGGCTGGCGGTGCTAGGCTCTGGCGACCCGTTTCTATCCCTTCAAGGAGCTACACATGATCCGCTACCTGGCGCTGTTGGCGCTGCTGGCCGCGCCTTGGGTGCAGGCCGCCGATGCACTGCACGATGACCTGCCGCTCAAGTACCTGGAGCAGGCTCCGGCCGAGCCGCGCAACCAGCCGCTGGTGATTTTCCTGCATGGCTACGGCAGCAACGAGGCCGATCTGTTCGGCCTTCGCCAGCGCCTGCCGGCGAGCTACACCTATGTGTCGGTGCGGGCACCGCAGACCCTGGAGGAGGGCAGCTACCAGTGGTTCCACCGCAAGGGCCAGGGCCCCTACGACGGTGTGACCAGCGAGCTGGCCAGCGGCGCCGAGCTGATCGGCCAGTTTGTCCGCGCGGCGCTGGCCAAGTACCAGACCCAGCCGGACAAGGTGGTGCTGGTGGGGTTCAGCCAGGGCGCAGTGATGGCCTATGAAGTGGGCTTGCGCCATCCGCAGTCGGTGCGGGGCATCGCCGCGTTGAGCGGGAAGATCCTGCCGGTGCTGGCAGCGCAGCTGAAGAACAACCCGAGCCTGCAGCGCCTGGGCATCTTCATCGGCCATGGCACCCTTGACCAGCGCCTGCCCTACAGCGATGCGGTGGATGCCCGGCGCTTGCTGCAGGGGTTGTCACTGCAACCGCAGTTCCATGCCTACCCGGGCCTGGGGCACAGCATCAGCGAAGCGGAGATCGACGACCTCAAGGGCTGGCTGCAGGGGCTCAATCTCTGAGCCGGCACGGGGCCTACTGACCGAGGATCTGCTTCATCAGCGCGGCGTGGCCGGCCTTGTCGGTGGCCCGGGAAATTATCTGGATCACCGCCATGCGTGTGCCGGAGCCGGCAATCAGGGTGGAGTTCAGGGTCAGGCCGCCGCCCATGGTGGCGGTGCTGTCGATCTGGCGCACGCCAAGGCCCTTGAGGGTCATGTTCTTTTCGCTCTGCTTGCTGAAATCCGGCAGCGCCGCGGCCTGTTGCGCGAGAAAGCCGCTGACCGCGTCATCGAGAAAGGCGGCGTCGTTGTCCTGGACCTTGGCCCCCTGGGGAATGGTGTTCTGCGCCGCGATCACCACGGTACGGGTGGTGGCGTTGGAATACAGGGTGCCGCTGGCGCCCTCGGTACCATTGGCCTCGCTGCCGGCCGGCAGTACCGAAGCGCTGAACCCCTTGGGCAGGGTGAAGGCAAGCTTGCCGTCGAGGACTGCGACCTTCTCCCCCGAGGCCTGCCTAGCCGTGGATTTGCTGGCGGCGACCGCGTTCAGCGCGCCCAGGCCCGCCACGGCGGCGAACACCAGGACCAGGGCTTTTCTAGCGAAAGATGACATGGGCAATCTCCGGGCAGTGATCAAAGGCGCGCATCATCCCACGGCCGTCGCGGCCTGCTCCACAAGGATTTTTCAGCGCGGCTCCGATGACGGCCAGCCAAGGCTCGTAGGCGCTGGCTGGCCAGCGAAGGCGTCCGCCAGCCCGGTGCAACGCTAAGGGCCCCTGCGCCGGCCAGCCGGCTCCTGCACAGTGGCTCGCAACAGCCGCTTGCTCAGCCCCAGGACCAGCATCGACGCTGCCAGCGCCACCGCGAAGGCGAGCATGCCCAGCGGGGGCAGGGCCAGTGCCAGGGCCAGGCAGAAGGCGGCAAAGGCGTACAGGCCGGTGGTCAGGGAGCGCAGCAGGACGGTGGTGAAGGCCACACCGCGACTCTGATGGGAGAACACCGCAAGGACACTGCCAAGCACCGGGAACACCGCGAGCATGCCGCTCCAGCGTTCGCCGACGGTGCTGGCCAGCAAGGTCACGGCCAGGGTCAGCAGGGCCCCGGCGAGCATCCGGTAGGGCAGTTTGTCGGAGCGCGGCCCAGGGCTGGCGGGCAGTTCGCCCACCGGCGGAAACAGCCGCGGGGCCAGGAGCAGGGCGCTGGCGGCGCAGAGGCTGGAAAAACCCAGGGATGGCGGCACCTGGGCGATGACCGTGGCCAGCAAGGCCCACACCAGGGTCGCAATGGCCAGGGCCCCGGGCCAGGAGAAGCGCTGCGCGGCATGGGTATAGGCGACGCTGAAGGCGATCATCGCGAATACCGCCGACAGGGCCGCCACCGCGGCATGGGTGGCGAACACCTGGCCCTGCTCCAGGGCCAGGAACAGCAGGATCGGCCCCACCACCACGGGAAACCCCGCCAGCCAGCCGGCGACATTCGGGCCCCAGCGCTTGCTCGCCAGAGAGATCAACCACAGAAATCCGGGAACGGTCAGCAGTTTCAACAGCAGCATGGGCGCACTCGGCGGATGAACGGTGCGCCACGCTAGCATCCAACGCAGCGATTGGCGCGTATCTGCACGCAGGGAAGTGGTAGGGAGTGAAGTGCAGGGTCGTTTTTTTCTTGTACAGCGAAAAGGTATTGAATCGATTAAAGGCTTATTTGTACAAGTATTTTGGCTTTAAAGGCATTTTTTGACGATAAAAATTGTACAAAAATTAAATTGTCGTATAGGTTTTTAAGGTGTGGGATGTGCTGATAGCGGCTCAGTTTTTTCAAGGGGCGGCGGTCGCTGCCCACGCTTTTTGGGCTCCGAGGTCAGGCCCGGGTGGAACCGGGGCAGGGTCAGTTAGGTGGTCGACCACCTCGGAGGCCTTTTTTCCTTGGCACGTGCAAGGAATTGCCCGCCCCGCCAGCCTTTCGGAAGCCATGCGCCATGCACGATCCTCTCTCCCAGCACTTTCACGGCATTTTGCAGGGGTTGGGTGAAGACCCGACCCGCGAGGGCTTGCGGGACACCCCGCAGCGAGCCTCAAAAGCCTTGCGTTATCTATGTCACGGTTACGAAACCAGCCTCGAAGAACTGGTCAACGGTGCGTTGTTCAGCTCCACCAGCGACGAGATGGTGATGGTCCAGAACATCGAGTTGTATTCCCTGTGCGAGCACCATTTGCTGCCGTTCATTGGTCAGGCCCATGTGGCTTACATCCCCACTGGCAAAGTACTGGGCCTGTCCAAGGTGGCGCGGATCGTCGACATGTATGCGCGACGCCTGCAGATCCAGGAGAACCTCACGCGGCAGATTGCCGAGGCGATCCAGGAAGTGACCCGGGCGGCCGGGGTGGCAGTGGTCATCGAAGCGCGGCACATGTGCATGATGATGCGCGGGGTCGAGAAGCAGAACTCGCTGATGAACACCTCGGTAATGCTGGGGGCCTTTCGCGAGTCGGCCAGCACCCGCCAGGAGTTTCTCCAACTGTTGCGCAGGCAGCCTTGAATGAAACGCATGCGGCGAGTGGGCGTGGCCCGGTGGTGGTGGCTGCTGGTGCTGCTCAGCGCTACGGCCAGTGCCGGTTGGCAAGAGTCGTTGCCCCATGCTCGTCTGCTGGGCAGCGGCGAGTTCAGCTGGTTCGGCTTCAAGGTCTACACCGCGCGGCTCTGGGGCACGACGTTGCCATTGACGGCCGATAGCCCCTTCGCCCTGGAACTGACCTACCGGCGCACGATCAGCCGCGACGATCTGGTGCAGACCAGCCTCGACGAGATCCAGCGCCTGTCCGGCAGCGCGGTGAGCCCGGCGCAACTCAAGGACTGGCAGGCGCAGATGCAGCGCGCCTTCGTCGATGTCGAACCGGGCCAGCGCATCACCGGGGTGTTCCTGCCCGGGCGCGGGGTGCAGTTCTTTGTCGACCAGCGCTTGCAGCACAGCGTCGAGGACGAAGCCTTCGCCCGAGCGTTTTTCGCCATCTGGCTCGACCCGCGCACCCGCAATCCGCAGTTGCGCGCACAACTGCTGGGCCAATAGCGGGCGCAGCACAGGAGAGGTTGCATGTTGAAGAAATACTTGCTGTTGCTGTGCCTTGGCCTGGTTGCGTGCAGCGACCTCGACGTCAAGCAATACCGTGACCAGAAGCCCGAACTGGAGCTGCGCCAGTTCTTCAGTGGCCGGGTCGAGGCCTGGGGGCTGTTCCAGAAGCGCTCCGGCGAGGTGATCAAGCGCTTTCACGTGCAGATCGACAGCCGCAGCGAAGGCGAGAAATTCATCATGCACGAAGACTTCACCTACAGCGACGGCACCCGCCAGACCCGGGTCTGGACCCTGGTCCCCGCGGGGCCCGGGCTGTGGCGCGGCACCGCCGACGATGTGGTCGGCGAGGCCCTGGGTGAAGTCGCCGGCAATGCCCTGCGCTGGCGCTACGTGCTCAACCTGCCGGTGGACGGCAAGACCTACCAGGTGCACTTCGATGACTGGATGTACCTGTTGGATGAAAACACCCTGGCCAATCGTTCCTACATGACCAAGTTCGGCTTCGAACTCGGGCAGGTGACGCTGTTCTTCCGGCGTCAGCCCGGCTGATTGGGCCCGGTCCGCGCCTCAGGGCGGGTCGTCGAGAAAGCGCCCCTGGTGGTCCGGGCTCGGCAGTAAACAGACGTCGAGACGGCCGAACAACCGATAGCGATTGCGCGCAATAAGGTTGTAGACCCCATCCCGCAGCGGCCGGGGAACCCCGCGCAGCAGCCGCAGCCAGCGCCAGGGCGCCGGCAGTTGCGCCATCAGGCGGATAAACGCATCGGAGCGCTGGGACAGCCGGCCTTCCTCGATCAGCACCACGCTGTCGAACTGCGCGGTGGGCAGGCCGAACCAGGCCAGCAGCGCCTGGCCCTGGGGCGATTGCACCGAGGCCAGCTTGATCCGCCGCTGGCTGTCGTGGCGGATGACGAAGCGCACCGAGGCATTGCACAGCTTGCACACGCCATCGAACAGCAGCACCCGGTCGCCGGGTTGCAGGAAAGTGGGCAGAGGTTCAGGGGGCGTCGCAGGGCTGTTCACAGGGCTACCTTGGGCCAGAAAATACTCGCTGCCGAAGGTTTCGGCGCAGGGCACAACCTGCGCAGCATACTCGCCTTGGCGGGGTAAATTCAGGCTTGGGTGCCCGCTTTGAAACGTCTAAGCTGGGCCCCTGCGTCAATCTGCCTGGGAACTATCCGTGAAATTCAGCTTGCCGAAAATCGCCACCGCGCCCTTCTGCCCGCCGGAGGTCGCAGGTTCCGTTGCCGTCGACGCCGGCGCTTCCCTGTGGCGCCGCCTGCTGCGCTTTGCCGGCCCCGGGCTGCTGGTTTCCATCGGCTACATGGACCCCGGCAACTGGGCCACGGCCATCGAGGCCGGCTCGCGCTACGGCTACAACCTGCTGTTCGTGGTGCTGCTGGCGAGCCTGGCGGGGATGGCGGTGCAGTGCCTGTGTTCCCGCCTGGGGATCGCCACCGGGCGCGACCTGGCCCAGCTCTGCCGCGAGCGCTACAGCACCCGCTCGGCGCGCACCCAGTGGCTGCTGGCAGAGGTTTCGATCATCGCCACCGACCTGGCCGAAGTGCTGGGCTGCGCCTTGGCGTTCCACCTGCTGCTGGGGGTGTCCCTGAGCACCGGGATCGTCATCACCGCCTTCGACACCCTGTTGGTGCTGGCCCTGCAGAACCGCGGCTTCCGCCGGCTGGAGGCGATCATGCTGGCGCTGGTGGCGACCATTGGCGTGTGCTTTTTCATTGAGCTGTTGCTGATCAAACCCTACTGGCCGGACGTGGCCCGGGGCTTTGTCCCCTCGCTTTCGGCCATCAGCGACGCCGCGCCGCTGTACCTGGCCATCGGCATTCTCGGCGCCACGGTCATGCCCCACAACCTCTACCTGCACACCTCCATCGTGCAAACCCGGCTGGTGGGCAACGACCGCGCCAGCCGCGCCGATGCCATCAAGCTGGCGCGGATCGACACCATCGGCTCGCTGGCCCTGGCGCTGCTGGTGAACGCGGCGATCCTGATCCTCGCCGCCGCGGCCTTCCACAACACCGGCCACAGCGATGTGGTGGAGATCCAGGACGCCTACCACCTGCTCGACCCGCTGGTGGGCGGGGCCCTGGCCAGCGTGCTGTTCGGCGTGGCGCTGCTGGCTTCGGGGCAGAGCTCGACCTTTACCGGGACCATTGCCGGGCAAGTGATCATGGAGGGTTACCTGAACCTGCGGATTCCCTGCTGGCAGCGGCGCCTGATCACCCGTGGGCTGGCCCTGATCCCGGCGTTCATCGGCGTCTGGCTGCTGGGTGACGGCGCCGTGGGCCAGTTGCTGGTGCTGAGCCAGGTGGTGCTCAGCCTGCAACTGCCATTCGCCCTGTACCCGCTGATCCGCATGACCAACGACCGGCGCCTGATGGGCGAGTTCGTCAACCGCTGGCCGACCCGGATCCTCGCCTGGAGCCTGTTCGCCATCATCAGCGCGGCCAATGCCTGGCTGATCCTGCAAATGGCCCTGTAGGAGCCGGCTTGCCGGCGAAGGGGCCTTTGGATCCTGCGCAAACCTTGCTGCCGCCTTCGCTGGCAAGCCAGCTCCTACAGGTGGGTGAATGGCGCGCTCTTGTAGGAGCCGGCTTGCCGGCGAAAGGGCCTTCGGATCCTGCGCAAACCTTGCTGCCGCCTTCGCTGGCAAGCCAGCTCCTACAGGTGGGTGAATGACGCGCTCTTGTAGGAGCCGGCTTGCCGGCGAAGGGGCCCCTGGATCCTGCACAAGCCTTGCTGCCGCCTTCGCTGGCAAGCCAGCTCCTACGGGTGGGTGAATGACGAGCTCTTGTAGGAGCCGGCTTGCCGGCGAAAGGGCCTTCGGATCCTGCGCAAACCTTGCTGCCGCCTTCGCTGGCAAGCCAGCTCCTACGGGTGGGTGAATGACGAGCTCTTGTAGGAGCCGGCTTGCCGGCGAAAGGGCCTTCGGATCCTGCGCAAACCTTGCTGCCGCCTTCGCTGGCAAGCCAGCTCCTACGGGTGGGTGAATGGCGCGCTCTTGTAGGAGCCGGCTTGCCGGCGAAGGGGCCCCTGGATCCTGCACAAGCCTTGCTGCCGCCTTCGCTGGCAAGCCAGCTCCTACGGGTGGGTGAATGACGGGCTCTTGTAGGAGCCGGCTTGCCGGCGAAGGGGCCTTCGGATCCTGCCCAAGCCTTGCTGCCGCCTCGCTGGCAAGCCAGCTCCTACGGGGCGGGGCGGTCCCAGTAGGGCTCTGGGCCGAATTTCTCGACGAAGAAGTCGATCACCGTGCGCACTTTCACTGACAGCCGGCGGCTGCCGGGCCAGAGGGCGGCGATCTGTTGCGGTTCGAGGCTGGTGGCCACCTCGAAGTCTTCGAACAGCGCCACCAGCCGGCCCTGGTGCAGGGCTTCGCCAATCAGCCAGGAAGGGAACATCACCAGCCCCAGGCCCTGTTCGGCGGCCTGGGTCAGGGTGTCGGCGTGGTTGCCGGTCAGCGGGCCCTTGACGCTGTAGGGCGTCCAGTCTGCCCGGCCCTGGCGGAAGAACCAGCGCTGCTGGCCGGTCTCGCCCTTGTAGGCCAGGCATTGGTGCCGCTGCAGTTGCTCCGGGTGGTCTGGGACGCCGTGTCGGGCCAGGTACGCCGGGCTGGCCGCTACCCGGTAGCGCTGCGGGGCCAGCAGGCGCGCCTGCATCGAGGAGTCTTCCAGGGTGCCGATGCGAAACAGCAGGTCAGTGCCGTCCTGCAAGGGGTCGATGTAGCTGTCGGTCTGCTGGATATCCAGCTGCAGCTTCGGGTAGCGCCCGTGCAGTTCACCGAGCCAGGGCGACAGGTGGCGCTGGCCAAAGACCACCGGGGCGTTGATCCGCACCAGCCCGGCCGGTTCGTCCTGCTGTTCCTGCAGCGCCTGTTCGGCTTCCTCCCACTGCGCCAGCACCCGCCGCGCGTGGTGCCCCAGCAGGCGCCCGGCCTCGGTGGGGCTGACGGCGCGGGTGTGGCGGTAGAGCAACTGCTGGCCCAGGGCCTGTTCCATCAGTTGGATCTGCCGTGAAATGGACGAGGGCGCCAGCCCCTCGCGGCGTGCCACGGCAGAAAAACTGCCCTGGTCGAGCACGGCGATAAACAGGCGCAGGGCCTTGAAACCGAGGTCGTTGAAGCCGTGCATGGGTCGATCCTGCTGTGCGTTTTACGCAAAGGTGTTGTCGGCATGCTCCCATTTATCGCAAAGCTTGCGCAATCGATAATGCCGCCCATTCCTTGATGTCGAGCAGGTGTTGCATGTCCTCTGAAACGATAGAAGTACCGCTGCCCAACCCGGTGGCGAGCGCTGTACCCGCTGCCGGCTGGCAGCGCCTGATGCTGTTGCCACTGGTGATCCTGGCGGGCATGGGCCTGTCGGTGGAGGCCGGTCTGCTGGGCCCGCTGGGGAGCCAGGTGGGCCATCTGTGGGCAACCCTGAGCATCTTCGGCGTGGGCACGGCGCTGCTGTTGCTGCTGCTGTTGTTCAGCGGCCCGCAGCCCGGCCCGGCCTTCAGCCAGCTGCCGCGCTGGCAGTTGCTGGGCGGGGTGCTGGGGCCGATCTACGTGGTGGTGCTGACGTTGGCCACGCCCCATATCGGCATTGCCATGACCATGATCGCGATCCTTTCCGGGCAGGTGGGCAAAAGCGTGCTGATCGACCATTTCGGCTGGTTCGGCAGCGCTCGCAAGCCGGTCAATGCCGAACGCTGGCTGGCCCTGGCGCTGATTGTGCTGGCCCTGATCCTGATCGCCCGAGGTTGAAGATGAATCTGTTTCTATTGCTGGTTGTGGTGGTGGCCGCCGGTGCGGTGCTGAGTGTGCAGGCGGCGATCAATGGCCGCCTGGGGGAAAGCGTCGGTGTGTTGCGCAGCAGCCTGCTGACCTTTGCCGTGGGCGCCCTGATCACCGGGCTGCTGATTGTGTTTTTCCAGCCGCCCCAGGCCATGACCCTGCTGCAGGCGCCGAAATGGCAACTGACTGGCGCGCTGTTCGGCGTGGTCTACATGCTGGTGATGGTGGGGGCCGTGCCCCGGGTCGGCACTGCGGTGGCCACGGTGGCGGTGATTCTCGGGCAGTTGGGCATGGGCATGCTGATCGACCACTTCGGCTGGTTCGGCAACCCGGCCATCGAGCTGTCGCCCAGCCGCCTGCTGGCGATGCTGTGCCTGGCCCTGGCGCTGCTGTTCATGTACCGCAGCAGCGTGCGCCGCGCCTGAACCCGCTTCAGTCGCCCTCCAGGCACGCGGCGCCAGCCAGTGCCACCTGGGCGTCTTCACCGGACTTGACCCCGGAAACCCCCACCGCACCGACCACCTGGCCGCCGACGCGGATCGGCACGCCGCCTTCCAGGGAGGTGAGCAGCGGCGCCGAGAGAAAGGCGCTGCGCCCGCCATTGACCATGTCCTCGTAGGCCTTGGATTCGCGCCGGCCGAGGGCCGCGGTGCGGGCCTTTTCGGTGGCGATATAGGCACTGATCGGCGCGCAGCCGTCGAGGCGCTCCAGGGCCAGGGGATGGCCGCCATCGTCGACCACGGCGATGCTCACCGCCCACCGGTGGCGCTGGGCCTCGGCGCGGGCGGCGGCGAGGATGCGGCGGGCTTCGTCTTGACCCAGTACGGCTTTGTGCTGCATGGCGATCTCCAGGGGCGTGAGGTTCAGGGCAGGGCGGCTTCCAGCACTTCGATCCAGTGCCGTACCGGGGTCCGGCCGGCGCCGTCGAGGTGGCTCTGGCAGCCGATGTTGGCGGTGGCAATGAGGTCTGGCTGGCCGCTTTCCAGGGCCCGCAGCTTGTCGTCCCGCAGTTGCCGCGCGAGCGCCGGCTGGGTCAGCGAATAGGTGCCCGCCGAACCGCAGCACAGGTGGCTGTCGGGCACCGCGGTGAGGTTAAAGCCCAGGCGTTGCAGCAGGCTTTCCACGGCGCCGCCGAGTTTTTGCGCGTGCTGCAGGGTGCAGGGGCAGTGGAAGGCCAGGCGCTGGTCGCTGTGGGCGCCGAGCTGTTCCAAAGGTTCGTCCCGCAGCACTTCCACCAGATCCCGGGCCAGGGCACTGACCCGCTGGGCCTTGTCGCGGTAGGCCGGGTCATGGGCCAGCAGGTGCTGGTAGTCCTTGATGAAGGCGCCGCAGCCGCTGGCGGTCTGGACGATGGCTTCGGCCCCCAGTTGCAGGTGCGGCCACCAGGCGTCGATATTGCGCCGGGCGCGCTGCAGACCGGCTTGCTGGGCATCCAGGTGATAGTCCACCGCGCCGCAGCAGCCGGCCTCGCTGACCGGTTGCACGCTGATGCCCAGGCGATCCAGGACCCGCGCTGCGGCGGCGTTGGTATTGGGTGACAGCCCCGGCTGCACGCAGCCTTCGAGCAGCAGCACGCGCCGTGCATGAAGCAGGGGCGGACGCGGTTTGGCGCTGGGCACCTGGCGCGGCAGCTTGTCCTGCAGGGCCTGGGGCAGCAGCGGGCGCAGGCGGCTGCCGCCATGGATCAGGGCCTTGAACAGCAGCGGGTTGGCGCTCAGCGCCCGCAGGCCGCGGCGCAACAATTGCTGGCCGGCGGGCCGGGGCAGGGCGGCATCCACCGCGGCGCGGCCGATGTCCAGCAGGTTGTGGTAGTCGACCCCGGAAGGGCAGGTGCTTTCGCAGTTGCGGCACGACAGGCAGCGGTCCAGGTGCTGCTGCGTCTGGGCGGTGGCCGGGGCGCCTTCGAGCACCTGCTTGATCAGGTAGATGCGCCCCCGCGGGCCGTCCAGCTCATCGCCCTGCAACTGGTAGGTGGGGCAGGTGGCGTTGCAGAAGCCGCAATGCACGCAACTGCGTAGGATGCGCTCGGCTTCGGCGGCCCGGGGCAGTTGCCGGGCCTCGGGGCTGAGGGTGGTCTGCATGGTCTAGAGCTCCGCGTAGAGTCGGCCGGGGTTGAAGATCCCTTGCGGGTCCAGCTGGGCCTTGAGGCGCTGGTGGTAGTGCAGCAGGGTCGGCGCCAGGGGCTGGAACGGGCTGTCCAGCAGGCCGTGGCTGTAGCAACTGGCGTGGCCGCCAACGGCGCTGACAACGGCGCGGATCTCGGCCGCCGTGGCGTCGCTCTTCAGCCAGCGCTGGGCGCCGCCCCAGTCCAGCAGTTGTTCGCCGGGCAGGGGCAGCAGCGGCGTGTTGTGCGGCAGCGACAGGCGCCACAGCGGCAGGCCGGGGTTGAAAAAATCCAGTTGCTGCTCGTTGAGCAAGGCCCAGTAGCCCGGGTCCAGGGGCTCGCCGCCGAGCCGGTCATGGGCCGCCGCCACCGAGCCTTCACCGCCCTCCAGGCGCAGGTGCAGGCGTTCGCCGTCATGGCAGGCGGCGCTGATGGGCAAGGGCTGCTGGCCCCATTCGGCAAGCTGGGCGAGGGCCCGCTGGCGGTCCATTTCCAGGCTCAGGCTCAGGCATTGCCGGGGCTTGGGCAGGACCTTCAGCGAGACCTCGGTGACCAGCCCCAGGCAGCCGTAGCTGCCGGCCATCAGCCGCGACAGGTCATAGCCGGCGACGTTCTTCATCACTTCGCCGCCAAAGCGCAGGTGCTGGCCGCTGCCGCTGATGACCCGGGTGCCGAGGACGAAATCGCGCACCGCCCCGGCCCAGGGCCGGCGCGGCCCGGACAGGCCGCTGGCGAGCATGCCGCCCAGGGTGGCGCCGGCGCCGAAGGACGGCGGTTCGCAGGGCAGCATCTGCCCGGCGGCGTCCAGGGTGGCGTGCAGCTCGGCGAGCGGCGTGCCGGCCCGGGCGCTGATCACTAGCTCCGTGGGGTCGTAGCTGACGATGCCGCGATGGCTGCGGGTATCGAGTATTTCCCCGGCACTCTCGCGGCCGAGAAAGGCCTTGCTGTTGGAGCCCTGGATGCGCAGCGCGGTGTCGCTCGCCAAGGCATCGCGCACCTGTTCCAGCAAGGCCTCGGCGGCGTCGAAATCGCTGGCCACGTTCATCAGAATCGCTCCAGTTCGGGGAAGGGCAGTTGCCCGTGGTGGATGTGCATGGCGCCAAATTCGGCGCAGCGGTGCAGGGTCGGGATGTTTTTCCCCGGGTTGAGCAGGCCGCTGGGGTCGAAGGCCGCCTTGATGGCGTGGAACAGGGTCAGCTCGTGGTGGTTGAACTGGGCGCACATCTGGTTGATTTTCTCCCGGCCCACCCCGTGTTCGCCGGTGATGCTGCCGCCCACCGCCACGCACAGTTCGAGGATCTTGCCCCCCAGGGCCTCGGCCCGCTCAAGCTCGCCGGGCTGGTTGGCGTCGAACAGGATCAAGGGGTGCATGTTGCCGTCGCCGGCATGGAACACGTTGGCCACCCGCAGCTGGTGTTCGTCGGCCAGGCGGCCGATGCCCCGCAGCACCCCCGGCAGCTCGCGGCGGGGAATGGTGCCGTCCATGCAGTAGTAGTCCGGGGACAAGCGCCCCACCGCCGGGAAGGCGTTCTTGCGCCCGGCCCAGAAACGCACGCGCTCGGCCTCGTCCCGGGCCAGGCGCACCTGGCTGGCGCCGGCCCGTTCCAGCACCTGGCGCACCCGTTCGCAATCGTCGTGGACATCGGCTTCCACGCCGTCCAGCTCGCACAGCAGGATGGCCTCGGCGTCCACCGGGTAGCCGGCATGGATGAAGTCCTCGGCGGCGCGGATCGCCAGGTTGTCCATCATCTCCAGGCCGCCGGGGATGATGCCCGCGGCAATGATGTCGGCCACGGCGCGGCCGGCGGCCTCCACCGAGTCGAAGGCCGCCAGCAGCACCTTGGCGATCTGCGGCTTGGGCAGCAGCTTGACCGTGACTTCGGTGATCACCCCCAGCAGGCCTTCGGAGCCGGTGAACAGCGCCAGCAGGTCGAAGCCCGGCGCGTCCAGGGCCTCGCTGCCCAGGGTCAGGGGCTGGCCCTCGACGCTGAGCATCTGGACCTTGAGCAGGTTGTGCACGGTCAGGCCGTATTTCAGGCAATGCACGCCGCCGGCGTTTTCCGCGACATTGCCGCCAATCGAACAGGCGATCTGCGAAGAGGGGTCGGGGGCGTAGTACAGGCCGAAGGGCGCGGCGGCCTGGGAGATCGCCAGGTTGCGCACCCCGGGCTGGAGCCGGGCGCAACGGGCGGCGGGGTCGATCTGCAGGATGTCCTTGAAGCGCGCCATCACCAGCAGCAGGCCCTTTTCCAGGGGTAGGGCGCCACCGGACAGGCCGGTGCCGGCGCCCCGGGCCACCACCGGCACCCGGTGGGCGTGGCAGATCTGCAGGATGCGCTGCACCTGGTCCAGGTGCCGGGGCGAGGCCACCAGCATCGGCGTGCTGCGGTAGGCGCTCAGGCCATCGCATTCGTAGGGTTTGAGCTGTTGCTCCTGGTCCAGCAGCTCCAGCTCCGGTAGCTGCTGGCGCAGGGCCTGGATCAGGGCCTGGCGGTCGACGTCGGGCAGGGCGCCATCGAGGCGTTCGTCGTAGAGAATCGTCATGGCGGGTAAGGACCTTGTGTGGTTTTTATCAGGTCGCGAATGCTGTACGGCTGCCTTGCATGATTGGCCCGGCGGGCCTTAGTGTCCATGTGCGTTGGCAGTGGTCGAACCACTTTGTTTTCCAGGGCAGACCGGGGTTTTTCAAAAAAACAAGGTTTTTCAAAAGCTTGGCGGGCGCGCAGGAATAGCCGGACAAATGGCACAGGGCTGGTCATACCAGTGGGAGGAAGCATGCAGGACACGCAAGCGGGGCGTCGGCCCCAGGTGGCGGACCTGGTCTGCGCACGGATCGAGCGGCTGATCGTCGACGGGGTATTCAAGACCGGCCAGTTGCTGCCCTCGGAACGGCGCCTGACGGCCAAGCTCGGGGTTTCGCGCACGGCCCTGCGCGAGGGCCTGAAACTGCTGCGGGCGCGGGGCATCATCGACACTCGACAGGGCCGCGGCTCCCAGGTGGCGCAACTGTCGGCCCCTGCGGCGCAGTCGCCGCTGATGCATCTGTTCAGCTCCCAGCCCCGCACCCTCTACGACCTGCTGGAGGTGCGCAGCCTGCTTGAAGGCGAGTCGGCGCGGCTGGCGGCCCTGCGCGGCACCGAAGCGGATTTCGTGCTGATCGAGCGCGCCTACCAGGCCCTGCTGCAGGCCCATGAACAGGCCCTGGAGCCCGCCGCCCTGGCGCGCCTGGACCACGCCTTTCACCTGGCGATCTGCGAGGCCTCGCACAACCCGGTGCTGGTGCAGACCCTGGGCTCGCTCACCGACCTGCTGCTGAACTCGGTGTTCGCCTCGGTCAACAACCTCTATCACCGCCCGGCGCCCAAGCGCCAGATCGACCGCCAGCATGCGCGGCTGTACAACGCAGTCACCGGGCGCCTGCCGGAACAGGCGCGCAAGGCGGCGCTGGCGCATATCCAAGGCATTGCCCGCAACTTCAGGGACATCGAGGACGAAGAACAGCGGCTGGTGCGCGCTACCTTGCGTTTGCAGGGCTGGGAGTAAGAGGCCGACCATCAGTCGCGTGCGCCCTGGCCGGGCGGTGTCTTGGCCTAACCTGTGGGGACTCGGCCCGAGCGGGACGCTCGATCAAGCGCCTGCCCAAAGGGCCGAGCCTTGAACCCGAGGAGCCATGCCATGTCTACTGAAACCTGTGCCTGCCCGGCCTGCACCTGCAAGCTGGGCGCCCATGCCATCGTCCGTCACGGCAAGCACTACTGCTGCCAGGCGTGCGCCGACCATCACGCCCACGGCGAGCCTTGCGCTTCCACCGAAGGCTGCAAATGCGCCAAGGGCGCCCACGGCTGAGGGGGGATTGGCGGGTGGGGCCGGGCGGCTCCACCCGCGTTGCTGCGCCCTAGACCGACGGGCGCCAGGTGACGTTTTCGATACCGAACTTTTCGGCCATGGGCTTGCTGGTCTTCTTCACCCGTTCGCGGCCGAAACGTCCTATCCGACCCACTCCAGCGTCGCAACTGGCCCAGTGCCAGGCCTCGGCGTTGTCCATCTTTTCCTGGCGGATAATGAAGGACTTGGGGGCGCCGTGGAGGGTGTATTCGATGACGAAAAGTTTTGCGTTGTTCATAAAGCCTTGGTTCCTCCCTGTGATCTTTTAGTGATCCTGGCGCGACGGAAAAATTCACTCGAATTCTGCGCCCGGGCTACCGACGGTCATGGGCCGCCAATCGTTCTATCCGAATGGATTTCCCGGCGGCGCCCAGGCCTTCATACGGATGGGCGCGGCAGCGGTTGGCGGCGCACCGGGCGGCTGGTTACCATGGGCGCCCGCCGACCTGCCGCGACCTTGCCATGGCCCTAGCCGCCCCTCCCGACCTCAGCGACCCTGCGATCCCAGTGCAACCCCTGGCCCGCACCTATCCGCGGGGCTTGTTCATCGAGCCCCATGAACACGATTGGGGCCAGTTGCTCTATGCCATGAGCGGGGTGATGTGGGTCGAGACGCCCCATGAGGCTCTGGTGGTGCCGCCCCAGCGCGCGGTGTGGTTGCCGCCGGGGGTGAGCCACGGGATTCGCGTGGTCAGCGACCTGCAGATGCGCAACATCTACCTGCGCCCGTCCCTGGCGGCGACCCTGGACCCCAGCGTCCAGGTGCTGCAGGTGGACAACCTGCTGCGCGAGTTGATCGTGCGCCTGGTGGAACTCGACCCGCCGCAGCCGGAGTACTACGAGGCGCTGGTGGGGCTGGCCCTGCTGGAGCTGCGCCGGGCTCGCCGCTCGCAATTGAAGATAGCCCTGCCGGACGCCTCCGACCGGCGCCTGGGCAGCCTGTGCCAGGCGGTGATGGCGGCGCCGTCCCTGGCCATCTCCTTTGAACAGCACGCCGACGCGGCGGGGGCCAGCGTGCGTACCCTGGCGCGGCTGTTCAAGGAGCAGTTGGGCGTGGGCTTTGCCGAATGGCGGCGCCAGGTGCAACTGGCCACCGCTGCCGCGGAACTGATCCAGGGCGTACCGGTGAGCCGCATTGCCCGGGAGCTGGGCTATTCCCCCAGCAGCTTCAGCGACATGTTCCGCCGGGAACTGGGTGTCGCGCCTTCCCAGTACGCCAGCGCCAGCCAGATGTAGCCGCTGCCACAGGCTCGGGCCGCGTTCGGACGAACGGCTGCGAAGCAGACGCGGCGATCTCAAAGCCGCCATAGGTTCCTCGGGATATCGCCAAGCAAGGCCCTTCGGTCCTTTTCGCAGCTTCGCAGGCTCAGCAGCGGCTACAGGGGCTGCCTGGCGTCGTGTAGCCGCTGCCGCAGGCTCGGGCCGCGTTCGGACGAACGGCTCCGCAGGAGACGTGAAGATCCCCAGAGTTCCCGCTGTGCATCAGGCGCACGCCCGCCAAGCGACCGCCAGGGTTTCGGCCTTGGCCGAAATCCTGAAGCACTTGGCCGATGCCGCGGGACCGTGCCACCTAGACTGTGCCGCACACGCCACTTCACCCCGGCATGAGCCGCACGGCCTCTGGAGCGCAGCATGAACTACCTGATTTCCCTGGCCGCCGGCCTGTTGGTCGGCCTGCTTTACGGCGCCTTGCAGGTGCGTTCTCCGGCGCCGCCGGCAATCGCCCTGGTCGGCCTCTTGGGCATGCTCGGCGGTGAGCAGTTGTGGCCCCTGGGGCGCCAGTTGCTCGGCAGCTGGCTGTCCTGAACAGGCATTTTTCCTTTCTCCCCCGACTCATGGAACCGACGATGAAAGCACTGCAATTTTCCGCCACCGGCGACCTCGCGGCCCTGCACGTAGTGGACCTGCCCACCCCGGTGCCGGGTGCTGGCCAGGTGCTGGTGCGCATCAAGGCCGCGGGCCTCAACCCCAGTGATGTGAAGAACGTCCTCGGGCGCTTTCCTTACACCACACTGCCGCGGGTGCCCGGGCGGGACTTTGCCGGGGTGGTGGAGCAGGGGCCGGCGCAACTGCTGGGCCAGGAAGTCTGGGGCACCGGCAAGGAGCTGGGCTTCTTCGCCGACGGCAGTCATGCCCAGTACGTGGTGCTGTCCGCTCAGGGCGTGGCCCGCAAGCCACGGCACCTGAGCTTTGCCCAGGCCGCGAGCCTCGGGGTGCCCTACACCACGGCCTGGGATGCCCTGGAGCGCAGTGGCGTAGCCCGTGGCACCCGGCTGCTGGTGATCGGCGGCGGCGCGGTGGCCTCGGCGGCCCTGGCCCTGGCCAAGGTGCGCGGGGCCCGGGTGCTGGCGGCGGCGCGTCGGGCGGAGCAGGTCCAGGCGCTTGAAGCCCAGGGCTACCCGACCCTGCACCTGCAACAGCCGGAAACCCTGGCGGCCCAGGTGGCCGAAGTCTATGCCGGCGGTGCCGAGGTGATCTTCGACACCACTGGCTTCTGGCTGCCGGCCTCGGTGCCGGCCCTGGCCACCTTTGGTCGCATCGCCATCATCGCCGCCCCGGTGGACGGCCATGTGCAACTGCCGGCCCTGGCGCTGTACCGCAAGGGTGGCTCGGTGGTGGGGATCAACTCGCTGTTGTATGGCGTAGAGGCGTGCGCGGCGATGCTGGAGCAGTTCGGCCGCTATTTCGATGAAGGCCTGCTACCGCTGCCGGAAGGCCTGGTGGAATCGCCGCTGGAGCGGGGGCTGGAACGTTATGCCGAAGTGAACCAGGGGCGAGGTGAAAAAATCATCCTCATCCCCTGAGCGCAGCGGCCATCCCTGCGTAGGAGCCCGCTTGCTGGCGAAGAGGCCTTGAGATCGCCTTCGCCGGCAAGCCGGCTCCTACGTGGAATGCGTGCGCTGTGTGTCCTGTGTAGGAGCCAGCTTGCTGGCGAATAGGCCTTGAGATCGCCTTCGCCGGCAAGCCGGCTCCTACGGGGGATGCGTGTGTTGTGTGCTCTGTGTAGGAGCCAGCTTGCTGGCGAAGAGGCCCTTGAGATCGCTTTCGCCGGCAAGCCGGCTCCTACGGGGGATGCGTGTGTTGTGTGCTCTGTGTAGGAGCCAGCTTGCTGGCGAAGAGGGCCTTGAGATCGCTTTCGCCGGCAAGCCGGCTCCTACGGGGGATGCGTGTGTTGTGTGTCCTGTGTAGGAGCCAGCTTCCTGGCGAATAGGCCCTTGAGATCGCTTTCGCTGGCAAGCCGGCTCCTACGGGGGATGCGTGCGCTGTGTGTTCTGTGTAGGAGCCAGCTTGCTGGCGAAGAGGCCCTTGAGATCGCTTTCGCCGGCAAGCCGGCTCCTACGGGGGATGCGTGCGCTGTGTGTTCTGTGTAGGAGCCAGCTTGCTGGCGAAGAGGCCCTTGAGACCTCCATCGCCGGCAAGCGGAACGCCGCCTGGCCGCTCTCGGGAGAGAAATCAGGTCTCGGGCACGCCCTTTTCCCAGGCCGACCAGTTGCCGAGGATGTCCTGCACCAGGGGGTTGCCCGCCCGGTAGAGGTTTTCCAGGGCCGGGACAAAGCCGCCCTGGTCGGCGTACTTGAGCAGGTTGTCCACTTCGCTGGCCCCCGGGGCCGGGCGGTCGAAGTCGGAACCGGCGCGCACTACCGCCAGGCGCTGGATGTCCAGCAGGCCCTCGCGGCTGGCCCGCAGCAAGGCTTCGTAGGTGGAGTTGTCTTCCTGCTGGGTAGTGCAATAGGTGCCTTTGTTGTCGGTCAGCAAGCGGGTCCAGACCTCAGCCCGTTCGCTCAGGCGGGTGCCGGAAAACCAGGTGTTGCCCGCCAGGGTGTCGCAACGGGTCACCACCGGTGGCTGGTTGGCCGGGGCCTGGGGGTATTTCAGGCGCCAGGCCGCCGATTCCTTGCTCTCGCTCAGGGCCACGTTGCGGCTCAGGGCGAAGGCCTTGGCCTGGAGCTTGGGGTTCAGCTCGAAGACTTCGGTCTTGTAGTCCAGGGGCGGTTTCTCGTTGGGGCCTTTGGTGTTGATCCCCAGGTAGCCGGTGGGCCAGCCCTTGGGCGCATCCCGGGAGTCGATTTCCCACTGGGTGCCGAACTCCACCAGGTAATGGGCCCAGGCGGCGGTGCCGATGGTGCCGTGCCGGGGGCTGATGCCGGCGATCCCGGCAATCAGGAAATAGCTCTTGCGCAGGTCGAATTTGGGCGACAGGGCCAGGGCCAGGGTCGACGCCGCGGCATTGGTCTGGCCCATGCCGGTGGTCAACAGGCACACGTCCCGGTCGTTGCAGCGAATCATCGGATACTCCGCCGCCAGCCCCGGCACGCGGATCTCGCGCTTGAGCTCCAGGCGCTCGATCCAGTGCTGCGCTTCCGGCGCGAACATGCTGATCAGCACCACCTTGGGCTTGATAGGTACCTCACTGGCCCAGGCGCCGGTCGCCACCAGTGCACTCAAGCCCAATGCCCACGAAACCTTTTGAATCCCACGCATACAACCTCCATGACTGCCGTTAATTGGTGCTTATCCTGCCTGATCCAGGTTGCAACTCAGCGCAACCTGTTCCGTCTTGGCACTGCTCTAGAACTGATAGCCCACCCCTGCGTAATAGCCCCAGCCATTGGAGCGGGCACGGAACTGGCCATCACCGAAATTCAGCACGCTGCCATCCTCCCAGTTGCCGCCGTTATGGAAGTAGCGGCCCACCAGGGTGAAGCGCAGGTGGGTGAAGGAATAGAGCAGCACGTTGGTGGCCACCGTGGCGTTGGCGGTGCGGGCCGGGTTGTCCTTGTGCAGGTCGGAGCCGAAATCGAAGTTGGTGAAGCCGATGTAGGTCAGCGAGGCGCCGTTGCTGAAGCTGTCGATGGGCACGATGTATTTCAGCTGGGCGCGGTAGCCGTCCCAGGAGTATTCGTTGCTGGCGCCGTAGTTTTCCCACTGGTAGCGGCCGTAGAAGTTGGCCGAGAGGTTGACCCGCGAATGGGTGTCGATGTCGATGCCCAGGCCGCTGTACAGGGTGTTGGCGCGGTTGGCGGTGCGGCTGCCGTGGTCGTAGATCCAGTCGAAGGCCACGTACCATTCCTTGAACGGGCCGATGGCCAGGCTGCGGCCGGCCAGGTAGTCGATGGAGATTCGCGGTTCGTGCTCCATGAACAGCGGCGAGCCGTGGTCCCAGATGCCCTTGTCGTGGCTGTTGCCGATGTCGAGGATCTTCGGCAGGTCGATGTAGCCGTACAGCTCGAAGGGGCCCTTGCGCCCGAAGTATTCGTATTCCAGGTAGATGTCGTCTGCCGGGCGCGGGCCGAAGCTGATGTCCTTGCTGCCGATGAGCATCAGGTCCTGGTTGTACCAGTCGGAGAGGTAAGCGCCCTGTTTGGCCGGTTGCACATCGGCGCTCAGGCTTTCGCCCTGGGCCGAGTCGTCCGCCAGGGGGGCGGGGGGCTGGGCGAAGGCGCTGGGTAGACCCGTAACGCCGGCCAGCCACAACGAAACAGCCAGGGTACGGCAGGACGCATGGCGTCGCAGAGGGTTGAGCATGGAAAGTCCCTGTTCTTGCAGTGTGAAGTCCCTTGTGCTCGCACTTCGAAAGAAGGCGGCGAACACCCACAAAATTACAACTCGCAAACGTTTGCATATGGCGTACCAACTTGAAACAGTGGCTTGCGACAAAGGCGTGAATGGCCGCTGGATTGGCGCTTGGGGCGGGGTGCGTGCCGATGGCGGGGAGGGCCGGACGCTGCAGGCCTGGGCAATGCCCGGCCCCCAGGCCCGGCGCTGGTGCAGGCGTGCAATGCTAGAGTGCGCCGCTTACCCGCCACCACCTCGGGAGTGACCATGGAGCTGTCCGACCACCTGCTGATGCTTGAACGCCAGTTGCAACAGGCCGAAGTGCGTGCCGATCGCCAGGCGCTGGAGGCCTTGCTGGCCGATGACTTCCTTGAGTTCGGCGCCAGCGGCGGGCGCTGGGACAAGGCCCAGGTGCTGGCCAGCCTGCCGCAGCAGGTGTTCATCGAACGGCGCATCAGCGAGTTCGCCGTGCAGTGCCTGGGGCCCGACCTGGCCCAGGTCACCTACCTGTGCCATAACGCCGCAGCGCCGGGGCGGGCGGCCAGCAGCGCCTGGCGCAGCTCGCTGTGGCGCTGCCAGGAGGGGCGCTGGCAGATGCTGTTCCATCAGGGCACGCCGCGGCCAAGTGCCTGAGGGCTCTGCTAGAATCCCGGTCCCAGACTTGACGAGGTGCCCCATGAGCGAGCCGATTCGCCTGACCCAGTACAGCCACGGAGCCGGCTGCGGCTGCAAGATTTCCCCCCAGGTGCTGGAGGTGATCCTGGCCGGCAGCGGGGCGCAGAACCTCGACCCCAAGCTCTGGGTCGGCAACGCCTCGCGCGATGACGCGGCGGTGTACGCCATCGATGAAGAGCGCGGCGTGGTCTCCACCACCGACTTCTTCATGCCCATCGTCGACGACCCCTTTGATTTCGGCCGCATCGCCGCCACCAACGCCATCAGCGACATCTACGCCATGGGCGGCGACCCGCTGATGGCGATTGCCATTCTCGGTTGGCCGGTGAACGTGCTAGCCCCGGAAATCGCCCGGGAAGTGATCCGCGGTGGCCGCGCCGTGTGCGACGCGGCGGGCATTCCCCTGGCCGGCGGCCACTCCATCGACGCGCCGGAGCCGATCTTCGGTCTGGCGGTCACCGGGCTGGTGGAAAAACGCTTCATGAAACGCAACGACACCGCCACCGCCGGCTGCCTGCTGTACCTGACCAAGCCCCTGGGGATCGGCGTGCTCACCACCGCCGAGAAAAAGGGCAAGCTGCGCAGCGCCGATATCGGCCTGGCCCGGGACTGGATGTGCACCCTGAACAAGCCCGGCAGCCGTTTCGGCAAGCTCGAAGGGGTGACCGCGATGACCGACGTCACCGGTTTCGGCCTGCTCGGGCACCTGGTGGAAATGGCCGACGGCAGCGGCCTGACCGCGCGCATTCACTACGACCGCGTACCGCGCCTGCCGGGGGTCGAGTACTACCTGGACCAGGGCTGCGTGCCCGGCGGCACCTTGCGCAACTACAGCAGCTACGCCGACAAGGTCGGTCGGGTGCAGGAACTGCACAAGCGCGTGCTCTGCGACCCGCAGACCAGTGGCGGGCTGCTGGTGGCGGTGACCCCGCAAGGCAATGCCGAATTCCTGGCCCTGGCGGCGGAACTGGGCCTGGAACTGGCGCCGATTGGCGAGCTGGTGGAGCGACAGAGCCACGCGGTCGAGGTGTTCTGATGTCTCTGGACTGCACCGACTACCGCGAGATCTTCCTCAACGACCGGCCAATGATGGATACCCGGGCGCCGATCGAATTCACCAAGGGCGCCTTTCCCGGGGTGCTCAACCTGCCCCTGATGACCGACCAGGAGCGCCAACGGGTCGGCACCTGCTACAAGCAGCAGGGGCAGCAGGCGGCCATTGTGCTCGGGCATCAACTGGTGTCCGGCGACATCAAGGCCCAGCGCATCCAGGCCTGGGCCGATTTCGCCCGGGCCCACCCCGACGGCCTGCTGTACTGCTTCCGTGGCGGCCTGCGCTCGCAGATCGTCCAGCAGTGGCTCAAGGACGAAGCAGGCATCGCTTACCCGCGGGTCGGCGGCGGCTACAAGGCCATGCGTACCTTCCTCCTGGACACCACTGAACAGGCCCTGCAGCAGTGTGATTTCGTCCTCCTGGGGGGCATGACCGGCACCGGCAAGACCCAAGTGCTGGGCCAGCTGGACAACGCCCTGGACCTGGAAGGCCACGCCAACCACCGCGGCTCCAGCTTCGGCCGCCGCGCCACCGGCCAGCCGAGCAACATCGACTTCGAAAACCGCCTGGCGGTGGACCTGCTGAAAAAGCGTGAGCGCGGCGTGCAGAGCTTTGTCCTGGAAGACGAGAACCGCATGATCGGCAGCTGCGCCTTGCCGCTGCCGCTGTACCAGAGCATGCAGGGCCTGCCCATGGTCTGGCTGGAAGACCGCCTCGACAGCCGGGTGCAGCGCATCCTCGACGATTATGTGGTCAACCTCAGCGCCGAGTTCGTGGCCGTGCATGGCGAAGAAGGTTTTGCCCTGTTTGCCGAACGCCTGCTGGAAAGCCTGAACAAGATCCACAAGCGCCTCGGTGGCGAGCGTCACCAGCGCCTGTTCCTGCTGATGGAAGCGGCCCTGGCCGAACAGGCCCGCAGCGGTGACGTGGAACTGCACCGGGCCTGGATCGAAGGCTTGCTGGGCGAATACTACGACCCGATGTACGCCTTCCAGCGCGAGAGCAAGGGCGCGCGGATCGAGTTCAGCGGCGAGCACGGCGCCGTGCTCGATTACCTGCGCCAGCGCTCACCGCGCTGACTCGTTCGCCGGCAAGCCGGCTCCTGCAGGGCAGCTCCCACCAATCGTAGGAGCTGGCTTGCCAGCGAAGGGGCCCGCGAGATCGCCTTCGCCGGCAAGCCGGCTCCTACATGGGCAGCTCCCCACCGACCGTAGGAGCAGGCTTGCCAGCGAAAGGGTCCTTCAGCCCTACAACAACGCCGCACCAATCAACCCGCAAACAATCCCCACCAGCATGGTCAGCACGGCCACGGTCACCAGCACCCGGGCATCGAAGTCTTTGCGCAGCATCAGCAGCGACGGCAGGCTGATGCTCGGCAGGGTCATCAGTAGCGCCACCGCCGGCCCCGTGCCCAGGCCCAGGGTCATCATGGTCTGGACGATGGGAATCTCTGCCGCCGTGGGGATCACGAACAGGGTCCCGGCAATCGCCAGCGGCACCAGCCACCACAGGCTGTCACCCATGGCGCCGTCGATATGGGGGAACAGCCAGACCCGCGCCGCGCCCAGCACCAGTACTGCCAGCACGTAGATCGGAATGGTGCTCCAGAACAGTTGCCACAGGGTCTTGCCCCAGCGGCTGAGGAACGGCTGGTCGTTCAGCGTGCTGGCTTCCACCACCGCATCCACCGCGGCTTCGGGCAGTTGCTCGGGGCCGGCGACCCGTTGCGCCACCAGGGACACGCCGAGCACCAGGACAATGCCCGCCACCAGGCGCAGGGCGGAAAAGCCCCAGCCCAGGACAAAGCCCATGAACACCAGGGTCGCCGGGTTGAGCACCGGGTTGGCGATCCAGAACGCCAGGGCCGCGCCTACCGAAACCTTCTGCCGTCGCAACCCAGCGGCCACCGGTGCGGCGCAGCAGGAACACATCATGCCTGGCAGGGCGAACAGCCCGCCGCGCAGAGTCGAGCCGAAACCGGCGCGGCCGAACAGGCGCAGCAGCCAGTCCCGGGGAATCAATACCTGCAACAGGGAACCCAGGATCACCGCTAGCACCGCGGCTTTCCAGATGGCCAGGAAGTACACCTGGGAATAGGCCAGGGCGGCGCTCCAGGGCGAGCTTTGCTGATCGTTGAGGATCGACGCGCCGATGCTGTGGCTGTCGGCGGCGACAAAGGCCTTGAGGTAGTAGGGCGACCACTTCACGTAATACAGGCCGATGGCGGCGACCAGCAGGAACAGCAGGGGTTTGCACCAGAACGCCCAGCCGCGGGTGGGCTGGGTGGAGGCGAGGTTGGACATGAAAGGTATTCCGCACGAGGACAATAAGCGTGAATTGTAGCCGTTGGCGCCGGCGCGCCGCGAACCGATCTCGTCCGGCCTTGCCTGGCGATACCCCGTCGGGAGCTCATCGGCCTTGAGAACGCCGCGTCCCTACGGGCCATTCGTCCGAACGCGGCCCGAGCCTGCGGCAGCGGCTACACCAATTTCGGATCGGCACTGGCCCTGTAGCCGCTGCCGAGCGTCAGCGGGGAGCGATTTTCAGAGGGTGCGAATCGAGGTACGGATGGCCCGGGCGCATTCGATCACCGAGGGCGCGAGCTTGCGTTCGGCTTCTTCCAGGGTCCAGCGGCTGCTGGGCACCACCACGTGCACCGCGGCCACCGGCAGGCCCTGGCTGCCGAGGATCGGCGCGGCAATACTCATGTCCCCCAGGAACAGCTCCTCGGGGTTCAGGGCGTAGCCGCGGCGTTGGGTGGCGTCGATCTCGCGCTGGATGTCCGCCAGTTCGGTCAGGGTGTGCCGGGTGTGGGCCTTGCGCTCGCTGGCTTCGAGAATCTGGGTGGCCTCGGCGGCGGGCAGGGCGCTGAGGTAGGCGCGGCCCGAGCCGGTGCAGTACATCGGGATACGGCTGCCGATGGGCATGTGGATGGGGATGAACTTGGGCGCCACGAAGCGCGCCACATAGACCATGTCCAGGCCATCGGGCTCGGTGAGGTTGGTGGTTTCTCCGGTGACCTGGGCCAGCTCGGCGAGGAAGGGGTTGGCCACGTCCACCAGGGTGTCGGCGGCCAGGTAGTTGTAGCCGATCTCCATCACCCGCGGGGTCAGCTGGAAGCGCTTGGTCTGCGGGTGCTTACGCACGTAGCCCAGCTGTTCCAGGGTGTGGATCATGCGCTGCGCCGAGCTTTTGTTGATGTCGGCGGCCGCGGCGATTTCCGCCAGGTTCATGGTCCGTTGCGCGGCGTTGAAGGCCCGCAGCACTGCCAGGCCCTTCTCCAGTGACTGGTTGAAAAGGGAGTTGTTGTTATCGCTCATGACCAGTCCTTTCAGGCTATTTTGTGTTTTAAATATCGATATTCGATATTTATAAATCTCTTTACGATTTTTGTAAATTGTTTATAGTCGGGCTCATACCTCCTGCCTTCCACACCAGAGGCTATCCATCACGGACTTCAAACAATAAAACCGTCCAATGGGAGATCCGCCATGCACACCCGCACTCGCGTCCTTGCACCCGCTGTTTTCGCATTCTGTTGCGCCCTTGGCCTGGGCCTTTCGGCGTCGGCCCAGGCCGAGCCGCTGTACAAGGTCGGGGCCACCGCCACCGGCATTCCCTTTACCTTCCTTGACGTCAAGAGCCAGAGCATCGAGGGCATGATGATCGATGCCGCCCGGGCCGTGGGCAAGGCCGGTGGTTTCGCCGTGGACATCCAGCAGACCACCTTCGCCGCACTGATCCCGTCCCTGACCTCGAACAAGATCGACATCATCTCCGCGGCGATGCTGCGCACCCCGGTGCGCGAGAAAGTGGTGCAGTACTCCGACCCGGTGTTCAGCTACGGCGAGGGCCTGATCGTCAAGGCCGATGACGCCAGCGACTACCGCCGCATGGAGGACCTGGCCGGGGAAACCGTCGGCGCCCAGGTCGGCACGGTGTTTATCGACGAGTTGAACAAGCGCGGGATCTTCAAGGAAGTGCGCGGCTACGACTCGATTCCCGACCTGATGCGCGACCTGGCCCTGGGACGGATCAAGGCCGGTTTCGCCGACCGGCCGATCCTCGCCTACCAACTGGCCCAGGGCACCCAGAACAAGGTGCGGCTGGTCAAGGGCTACCAGCCGGTGGTCATGGGCGATGTCTGCCTGATCGTGCGCAAGGGCGATGCCCAGACCCTGGCCGAGGTCAATCGCGGGATCGCCGCGATCAAGGCCGACGGCACCCTGGAGCGCATCATCGAGCACTGGAAGCTCAACTGATCCAGTCGCGACCCGGCGCCTGGCCCGGGTCCCTTTCCAGCTGATTAAACGGGTCTCTCCATGTTTCTCCAGAACGCTCTGGACTTCCTGCCCATTCTGTTGAAAGGCGCAGTGGTCACCCTGCAGGTCACCGTTGGCTCCTTCGTGCTCAGCTCGCTGATCGGCCTGGTCTTCGCCTTGATGATGGTGTCCAAGGTGCGCTCGGTGGCGTTGTTCGCCATCGGCGTGGTCAACGTCATTCGCGGGCTGCCGATCATCGTCCAGCTGTTTTACATCTACTTCGTGCTGCCGGATTTCGGCATCCAGCTCACCGCCATGCAGGCCGGGGTGATCGGCCTGGGCATCGCCTACTCGGCGTACCAGGCGGAAAACTTCCGCGCCGGTATCCAGGCCATTCACCAGGGGCAGATCGAGGCCGCCGAATCCATCGGCATGCGCGGGCCGATGATCATGCGTCGGGTGGTGCTGCCCCAGGCCCTGCGCATCGCCTTGCCGCCCTATGGCAACACCCTGGTGATGATGCTCAAGGACTCGTCCCTGGTGTCCACCATCACCGTGGCCGAGATGACCCGGGCCGGGCAGCTGATCGCTTCCTCGACCTTCGAGAACATGACCGTCTACACCCTGGTGGCCTTGCTCTACCTGGCCCTGAGCCTGCCGCTGTCCTTTGCCCTGCGCCGCCTGGAGGCGCGCATCAGCACCCGGAGAAAGCCATGATCCAGATCAAGGGCGTACACAAGAGCTTTGGCAACGTGGCGGTGCTCGAAGGCATCGACCTACAGGTGCACAGCGGTGAAGTGGTGTGCCTGATCGGGCCTTCCGGGTCCGGCAAGTCGACCCTGCTGCGCTGCATCAACGGCCTGGAAAGCTACGAACAGGGCGACATCCTGGTGAGCGGGGCGCGGGTCGACCGGCAGGCCAAGAGCATCCATGAACTGCGTACCCGGGTGGCCATGGTGTTCCAGCGCTTCAACCTGTTTCCCCATCGCACGGCCTTGCAGAACGTCACCGAGGGGCCGATCTACGTCAAGAAACAGGACCCCCGCCAAGCACGCCTGCGGGCCGAGGCCCTGCTGGAAAAGGTCGGCCTGGCCCATCGCATGCACGCCTACCCGGACGAGCTCTCCGGCGGCCAGCAGCAGCGGGTGGCCATCGCCCGGGCACTGGCCATGGACCCGGAGGCGATCCTCTTTGACGAGCCGACCTCGGCCCTGGACCCGGAACTGGTGGGCGAGGTGCTGGCGGTGATGCGCAAGCTGGCCGACGAGGGCATGACCATGATCGTGGTCACCCATGAAATGGGCTTTGCCCAGGACGTGGCGGATCAGGTGTGCTTCCTCCACAGCGGGCGCATCGTCGAGGCCGGCCCGGCCCGAACCGTGCTCAGTACCCCGAGCCACCCGCGCACCCAGGATTTTCTGCGGCGCTTGCTCAACCAGGGCGCGGAGGTGCAGGCATGAGCGCGTCCCAGCTCCTGCGCATGCCGCCCTCGCTGTGGGCGGCCACGGCCATGCCGGCCGAGCACACCCCGGCCCTGGCCGAGGACCGGGAGGTCGATGTGGCGATTGTCGGCGCCGGCTACACCGGGCTGGTGAGCGCCCTGCGCCTGGCCCAGAGCGGTGCCAGCGTCTGTGTGCTGGATGCCGGCGAGCCCGGCTGGGGCGCCTCCGGGCGCAACGGCGGGCAGGTGATCCCCGGGCTCAAGTTCGACCCCGAGCAACTGCTGGCCAAGTTCGGCCCGGTACAGGGCCAGGCGCTGATCGAAGCCGTGGGCTCGGCGGCCGATGAAGTGTTCGAGCTGATCAAGGAACACGGCATTCGCTGCGACGCCACGCGCAAGGGCTGGATCCAGCCGGCGTTTTCCGGCGCCGCGATGCACACCCTGGAGCAGCGCGCCGAGCAGTGGCGCCAGCGCGGCGTGGCCGTGGAGTTGCTGGACAAGGCGGCGGTGAGCCAGCGCATCGGCAGTTCGCAATACCTGGGCGGCTGGGTCGACCCGCGGGCCGGCAGCCTGCACCCGCTGAACTACGCCCGGGGCCTGGCCCGGGTGGCGATGGGGCTGGGGGTGAGCATTCACGGCCAGAGCCGGGTGCGGCAACTGCGGCGCGACGGCGGGCGCTGGACCCTGGAGACCGACCGCGGCGCGCGGGTGCGCGCCTCGAAGGTGCTGCTGGCCACCAATGGCTACACCGACGACTTGTGGCCGGGGTTGCGCCAGACGGTGATCGCCGCCAACAGTTTCATCATCGCCACCCGGCCGCTGCCTGCCGAGCTGCGCCAGAGCATCCTGCCGGGCGGCGAGGTATGTTCCGATGCCCGGCGCCTGCTGCTGTATTTCAAGCAGGACGCCCAGGGGCGCCTGCTGCTGGGCGGGCGCGGGCCGTTTTCCGAGCCGCGCCGGGATGCCGACTGGAACCACCTGGAGCGCTCGTTGCTGAACCTGTTTCCGCAATTGGCGGGGGTCCCCATCGAGTATCGCTGGAGCGGGCGCGTGGCCCTGACCCCGAGTTTTCTGCCGCAGTTGCACGAGCCGGCGCCGGGGCTGTCGATCCTGCTGGGCTACAACGGGCGCGGCATTGCCTTGTCGACCCTGCTGGGCAGGCACCTGGCGGCGCGGCTGACGGGAGCGGGGCAGGGTTTTCCGTTCCCGGTCACGCCGTTGCGGCCGATTCCGCTGCACGGCCTGCAACGCCTCTACCTGGGGGCGGGGATTGCCTGGTACCGGTTGCTCGACGCCCTGGGCTGATCAGCTCGGGCAATCCTGCTCGCCGCCGTCCAGGCCCTGCTTATAGCTCTGGCTGTGCAGGCTGGCCTTGCCGTTGCGCCAGGTCAGGGTCAGCACGTACAGCGAGTCGAAGTCGCTGGAGGCCCAGTCTTCGGTGATCGGCTGCTGTTGGCCCACGGCTTCTTCGGCGACCTTGTTGATCAGCTCCGGCAGGTAGCCGTGGGACCAGGCGGTGTAGATGGTCGCGTTGTGGTAGCGGTCATGCAGCAGCTCGTCCGCCAGGTCGCTGGTGTCATTGGCGGCAAAGTCGATGTTCACCGGCAGGCCGAGCTTGATGGCGCTGGGGCTGATGGTCATCAGCGGGCGGATGTAGCTGTAGGAGTTGTCCAGCTCGCCTTCCTCGACGTTGCGCGTGGGGTCGGCGGCGAACACGTACTGCGCCTTGCCGAATTTCTCCGGCAGCAGCGAGGCGAGGTCGATGGCCCGGTTCAGGCCCTGGCAGTTGAGCTGGCCGAGGCCGCCGGCGGGCTTTTCCGCGTGGCGCAGGAACACCAGGGTCTGGGTGCCGTCCACCGGTTGCGCGCGGCTGGCGCTGGATTCCAGGGACAGGCACAGGGCGCTGCCCAGCAACAGGGCCGGCAACGGCAGGTAGCGGCGGTGCTTGAAGTGGCGGGCAAGGCGGCGGGGCAGGTTCATGGTGCGGTCATTCTTCAAGTGCAATGCGTGAGGCTGACAAACCCATGTTCCCTGTCGTTGCTCGTGGCCTGATCGAGCCGTGGCTTATGAGTCCCTGAACGGCTTTTGGTTCGATTGCAGGCAGCTTAGGCGCTGCATGTTGCCGATTTAAGAAAACCCGGCGGATAATTCCCCGCCGTTGCCCATCCGGGGCGCCGCCCCCTTTGATTGAGACTGGAAGCCTGTCATGAGCGATCTTTCCGCCTTTGCCGTCACCCAGAAATGGCCTGCGCAGTTCCCTGAGTGGATTCAGTTGTATTCCTTGCCGACCCCCAACGGGGTCAAGGTCTCGATCATGCTCGAAGAGATCGGCCTGCCCTACGAGGCGCACCGGGTCAGCTTCGAGACCCAGGACCAGATGACCCCGGAGTTCCTCAGTGTCAGCCCGAACAACAAGATCCCGGCGATTCTCGACCCCCACGGCCCGGGGGACCAGCCGCTGGCGCTGTTCGAGTCGGGAGCGATCCTGATCTACCTGGCGGACAAGAGCGGGCAACTGCTGGCCCAGGAGTCGGCGGCGCGTTATGAAACCATCCAGTGGCTGATGTTCCAGATGGGTGGCATCGGCCCGATGTTTGGGCAGGTGGGGTTCTTCAACAAGTTTGCCGGCAGGGAGTACGAGGACAAGCGGCCGCTGGAGCGCTACGTGAACGAGGCCAAGCGTCTGCTGGGGGTGCTGGACAAGCACCTGGGGGGGCGCGAGTGGATCATGGGCGAGCGCTACACCATTGCCGATATCGCGACCTTTCCGTGGATTCGCAATCTGATCGGGTTCTATGAGGCGGGTGAGTTGGTGGGCTTCGACAACTTTCCCGAGGTCAAGCGAGTGCTGGCCAAATTCGTGGCGCGCCCGGCGGTGATCCGCGGGTTGGAGATTCCCAAGGTTTCTTGACGCACGCACGCCCTGTAGCCGCTGCCGCAGGCTGCGCACAAGCGCAGCGGTCGCGGTTATCCCAAGAACGCCAGGGGTGTGTCTGGGGGCGCCAAGCCAGGGCCTGCATACCGAACGCAGCCCGCTCTTTCGCAGCCTGGCCCTGGCTCGGCTGCGGCTACAGCCAACGTTGCGCCTTATAACGCTGGGCCTTATCAAGAAACAGGAATTGTTGCATGCGCCCCTTAAGTTTCAAGCAAGTCGATGTCTTCAGCTCGGCGCCCCTCAAAGGCAACCCCTTGGCCGTGGTATTCAACGCCGACGAGCTCAGCACCGAGCGCATGGCCACCTTCGCCACCTGGACCAACCTCAGCGAAACCACCTTTCTGCTCCAGCCCCGCGATCCCCGGGCCGACTACCGCCTGCGGATCTTCACCACCAACCAGGAATTGCCCTTCGCCGGCCACCCGACCCTGGGCAGTTGCCACGCCTGGCTCGAAGCCGGCGGCGTGCCCCAGGGCGAGGAGATCATTCAGGAGTGCGAAGTGGGCCTGGTGCGCATCCGCCGCCAGGGCAATCAGCTGGCCTTTCTCGCGCCGCCGCTGCTCAAGGCCGGCCCTGTGGAGCCCGAGGTGCTGGAGCAGGTGCGCCGTGGTCTGCGCCTTACGCCCGGGGACATCGTGCAGGCGCAGTGGGTCGACAACGGCGCCGGCTGGCTAGCGGTGATGCTCGGCGAACGCCAGCAGGTGCTGGACCTGCAACCTGACTACCCGGCGCTGATCGGTCTGGCGGTCGGGGTGATCGCGCCCTGTGACCCCGAGCGCGATGACAGCGACGCGCAGTTCGAGGTACGGGCCTTTATCGCCGGTGATGGCATGCCCGAAGACCCCGCCACCGGCAGCCTCAATGCCGGCATCGCCCAGTGGTTGCTGGGCGCCGGGCTGGCACCGGCGCGCTACCGGGTCAGCCAGGGCCTGAGCATGGGGCGGGCAGGGCGGATTGACGTGGAACAGATCGGCGATGAAATCTGGATCGGCGGCACGGCGCGAACCTGCATCGAAGGGCACCTACGGCTTTCCCCAAGCAGTGAGCAAACGTGCGAGAACACACCTTCGCCCACTGGACCGAGTCATCCATGAGCGCGCTGACACCTGGCGATTTTGCAGGCACCGGCACGCACAAACCGGCACGGCGCCTGTGCGCCTGGGCCCAGGTTGGGCCCTGGAAGGGGGGGCTGCTGCGGGCCGGCCTGGTGGGCTTGCTGGCCCTTGAGCCCCTGCTTTGCAGCGCAGAAACCACGGCAGTCAAACAACAGCCCGGCCCGGCAACCTTGCCTGGCAAGGCACCGGGGAGCGAATCCGCGGCATCCGCCAGCGTGGCGGCCACGCCAGGGAACAAGGGCGTGGCGGTGAATGCCACGTGCAACCTGCCAGTCAAGCCATCGGCCGGCAAAGTCGTGGAAATTTATTGGACCCAGGGCCCGGAAAATCGTCGCGTTGTGGGCCGCGAGGCTGACCATTACGTCGATCTCAATCTGATCGTTAAAACTGTGGGTTACCGGCCTGGCGAGTGCATCGAAGCGACGATTCAGTCCGAAAAGGCTGACGATGAAATTGCCGACAGGGTCAAGAAAATCGTGCTCAGGGGAAAGGTTGACGACAGCGGCATGGCCTACTTCAAAACGCCTCTGAAGGACTACACCCTCAATTTGCAGGGCAGCGAGCCGTAGTGCGCAACCGTGCGAGAAACAAGCGTCGCTGTCAGCGGCCCACCGCAAGAGTGGTCGCGCGCAGGTTTTTCAATGGCTGCTGCTGTTGCGTCAGATGGTCGCAGGCTGGCCGCATCGCGTGGCCGACACCCGTGGATCGCTGGGCCTTAAGGGCATTGTTACGGCTTGGGCAAGACTCTCTTGAGCCGTGCGGGTTTGTACCGGGGCGTCTCTGGGCATAAGCTTTCAGCCTTTTTTCGCCATAGCTCGTGTTGTTTCGCGCTCAGCCTTAGGAAAAATCATGTCCAGCCAGTTCCCAGAAGCCCGTCCCCGCCGCCTGCGTCGCTCCGAACAACTGCGCAGCCTGTTCCAGGAAACCGAATTCACCCTCAACGACCTGGTGCTGCCGATTTTCGTCGAGGAAGAAATCGACGATTTCGTGCCGATCAAGAGCATGCCCGGGGTGATGCGCATTCCCGAATCCAGGCTGGCCGGGGAGATCGAGCGCTACGCCCGCGCCGGGATCAAGTCGGTGATGACCTTCGGTGTCTCCCACCACCTGGACTGCGACGGCAGCGACACCTGGAAGGAAAACGGCCTGGTGTCGCGCATGTCGCGCATCGCCAAGGACGCTGTGCCGGAAATGATCGTGATGTCCGACACCTGCTTCTGCGAATACACCGAGCACGGCCACTGTGGCGTGATGCACGGCCATGAAGTGGACAACGACCAGACCCTGATCAACCTCGGCAAGCAGGCGGTGGCCGCGGCCCGTGCCGGCGCCGATGTGATCGCGCCGTCGGCGGCCATGGACGGTCAGGTCCAGGCCATCCGCCGCGCCCTGGACGCCGCCGGCTTCACCCAGACGCCGATCATGGCCTATTCCACCAAGTTCGCTTCGGCGCTCTATGGCCCGTTCCGTGAAGCCGGCGGCAGCGCGCTCAAGGGCGATCGCAAGAGCTACCAGATGAACCCGATGAACCGCCGCGAAGCGGTGCGCGAGTCCTTGCTGGACGAGCAGGAAGGCGCCGACTCGCTGATGGTCAAGCCCGCCGGGGCCTACCTGGACATCATCCGCGACATCCGCGAGGCCTCGCGCCTGCCGGTGGCGGCGTACCAGGTCAGCGGCGAGTACGCGATGATCAAGTTCGGCGCCCAGGCCGGCGCCATCGACGAGCAGCGGGTGGTGCGCGAAACCCTGGGTTCGATCAAGCGCGCCGGCGCCGATCTGATCTTCACCTACTTCGCCATGGACCTGGCCCTGGCCGGGATCTGACCAGGCCCCCGCAGTACCGCCACGAACGTCGCCCGGCGTTCGTGGCTATTGCCAAGACTTCCGCCTCTACATGACAATGCGATTCATTATCAAATATGAATCCTTACTGTCATGCCCGCCGACGACTTATCCCTGCGCTGTGCCGTCACCGACCTCTACACCCATCACCATGGCTGGTTGCAGGGCTGGTTGCGCCAGCGCCTGGGCAACGCCTTCGATGCCGCCGACCTGGCCCAGGACACCTTCGTGCGGGTGCTCAAGGCGCGCAACGCAGTGGAGATCCGTGAGCCGCGGCCCTACCTGTCGCGCATTGCCCGGGGCCTGCTGATCGATCTGTTTCGCCGGCGTTCCCTGGAGCAGGCCTACCTCGAAGCCCTGGCGCTGGTGCCCGAGGGCGAGCACCCGTCGCCGGAGGAGCAGAGCGTGCTGTTCCAGGCGCTGATGGAAATCGACCGTCTGCTGGATGGCCTGGGGCCCAAGGTGAAACAGGCTTTCCTGCTATCCCAGTGCGATGGCCTGACCTACGAACAGATCGCCGAGCGCCTGCAGATTTCCGTGCGCAGCGTGAGCAACTACATGGCCAAGGCCATGGAGCATTGCTGCCTGATGCAGATGCGGATGCAGCTGTCATGAGTTTCGCCGGCCTGCAACTGAGCGTCGGCGAGCGCCAGGCCATCAGCGGCGCGGCACGCTGGTACGCGCAATTGCGCTCCGGCAGCGCCAGCGAGCAGGAGCAGGCTGCCTGGCGCGAATGGCTGGCCGCCGACCCCTTGCACCGCCAGGCGTGGGAGCGCATGCAGCAACTGGGCGAGCAGATGTCGGCGCTGCCCGGTGGCCTGGCCGGTTCCACCTTGCGCGGGGCAGGGCGCTCGCGCCGCGAGCTGATGCGCAACCTGGTGGTGCTGGCCTCGGCCGGTTCCCTGGGTTGGCTGGGCTGGCGCAGCGACAGTGCCCAGCAACTGCTGGCCGATTATCGGACCCAGATCGGCGAGCGCCGGCAAGTGCGCCTGGCGGACGGCACTTCGCTGCTGCTCAATACCAACACCTCGATCAACGTGCAGTTCGACAGCCAGCAACGCAAGGTGCAGCTGTTGTGGGGCGAGATGCTGGTCAGCACCGCTGCCGATCCCTTGCAGCGGCCGTTCCGGGTCCTCACCCGGGACGCCGAGGTGCTGGCCCTGGGCACTCGCTTCGTGTTGCGCAGCGATGAGCGTGAGGAGCAGGTGGCGGTACTGGAACACGCGGTGCAGGTCAGCCTGGGCGCAGGCAGCGCGCCGCGCCGGGTCGAGGCCGGCCAGCAACTGGCGTTCAGCGCCAGGGGCTTTGCTGCGCTGCGGCCCAACGATGCCGCGGTGGGTGCCTGGCGCCAGGGCAGCATCATCGCCATCGACCGGCCCCTGGGGGAATTGCTGGCCGACCTGTCGCGCTACCGCCGCGGGGTTGTGCAGTGCGATCCGCAGATTGCCGGGCTGAAGATCTCCGGGGCTTTTCCCATCGATGACACCGACCGCGCCCTGGCGGCGCTGGAAAGCGGTTTCTCCCTGCAAATCAAGCGCTACACCCGCTACTGGGTACGGGTTTCCGATAGCCGCGTGGGTTGAATCCGCGGGGCGAAAAAAATTCAAGGGTCTTTGCATGTTTGCCCCTCCTGGTCCGGCTTATCCCCCAGTGGATTCATTTTCGTTAGCGGGGAAGGCAAAGCATGTCTGATGTTCACAAGTCGAAGTTGGCCCAGGCAATCAAGGTCGGGCTCTGGGGGGCACTGGCGGTCTACGGGGCGGCACTGCTGCCGTTGACCGCAGTGGCGGCCAGCGAACAGACCGCGGTGCGCCGCTTCGATATTGCCGCCGGTGACCTGACCGAGGTGCTGAGCCGTTACGCCAGCGCGGCCGGCGCGGCCATTTCCTTCGATGCCCGGCAGACCGCCGGCCTGCGTTCGGCGGGGCTCAAGGGTGAATACGGGGTACAGGAAGGCTTTGCGCGGATTCTCGCCGGCAGCGGCTGGCAGGCCGAGCCGCAAAGCAATGGCAGCTATGTGCTGCGCCCCGTGCCCCAGGGCAGCGGCGCTCTGGAGCTGGGCACCACCCAGGTGCAGGGCCAGGAGCTGGGGGCCACCACCGAGTATTCCGGTTCCTACACCACTGGCGCGGTCACCATCGGAAAAGGCCAGCATTCGCTCAAGGAAACCCCGCAGTCGGTGACCGTGATCACCCGCAAGATGCTCGATGACCAGAACCTCAACACCATTGACCAGGTGATGGAGAAGACCCCGGGCATCACCCTTTACGACTCGCCCATGGGTGGCAAGTATTTCTACTCCCGGGGCTTTCGCATGACCGGCCAGTACCAGTACGACGGCGTGCCCCTGGATATGGGGAGCAGCTACGTACAAGCCGACAGCTTCAGCAGCGACATGGCCTTCTATGACCGGGTGGAGATCCTGCGCGGCGCTGCCGGCATGCTCAAGGGCGCGGGCGGCACTGCCGGCTCGGTGAACTTCGTGCGCAAGCGCGGCCAGGCCACGCCCCACACCGAACTGACGATGTCCGCCGGCAGCTGGGACAACTACCGGGCCCAGGTGGACACCGGCGGGCCGTTGAACGATGCCGGTACCGTCCGTGGCCGGGCCGTGGTGACCCAGCAGACCCGGCAGTACTTCTACGACCTGGGGGATCGCAAGGACCAGGTCTACTACGGCGCCCTGGATTTCGACCTCAGCGACGCCACCACCCTGGGCCTGGGCATGGCCTATGAAGACGTCGACTCGCGCCCGTGCTGGGGCGGCCTGCCGCGCTACAGCGACGGCAGCGACCTCAAGCTGGGCCGTTCCACCTGCCTGAACACCGCCTGGAACAACTCGCGCAGCAAGCGCGCAACCTATTTCGCCGACCTGCGCCAGCAACTCAACGACGACTGGGCGCTGAAGGTGGCCGGGGTCTACAGCCGCAATACCCAGGACATCGAGTACGCCTTCCCCAGCGGTTCGGTGCCGGTGGGCGCCAGCCGCTCCAGCACCCTGATGCTGGGCAGCATCTACGACTACGACCAGGTGGACTACGGCTTCGATGCCTATGTCGACGGGCACTTCCAGGCTTTTGGCCAGGAGCACGAGCTGACCTTCGGCGCCAACGCCAGCCGCTCGATCAAGGACGACTTCTACGCCGTGGCCGTGTTGCCGCAGCGCCAGAATGTGCTGGACCCCGATCACCACCTGCCCAAGCCCGATGACAGCTACTACCAAAGCAACTCCACCCGGGGCGGCCCCACTGATCTGCGGATCCAGCAGCAAGGGCTGTATTCCACCCTGCGCCTGAAGCTCGCCGACCCGCTGACCCTGGTCATGGGCAGCCGGGTGAGTTGGTACAAGTCGCAGAACGATTCGGTGGCCTACTGGCGCGATACCCGCACCCCCAGCAGTGCCCGATCCAAGGAAACCGGCGAGGTCACGCCGTTCGCCGGGGTGCTGTACGACCTCAACGACAACCTCACGGCCTACGCCAGCTACTCCAGCATCTTCACCCCCCAGGGCAGCTATCGGACCCTGGACGGCGCCTCCCTCAAGCCCCTGGTAGGCAAGAGCTACGAAGCGGGGATCAAGGGCGAGTGGTTCGACGGCCGCCTCAACAGCGCCTTGAGCCTGTTCCGCACGATTCAGCAAGACGCTGCCCAGGACGATCCGTTGTGCCCCGACAGCACCTGCTCGCTGAACTCGGGCAAGGTCCGCGCCCAGGGCGTTGAAGCCGAAGTCAGCGGTGAGGTGATCGAGCGCCTGCAAGTGCTGGCTGGCTACACCTACACCCAGACCAAGATCCTGGAGGATGCCGACGGCGCCAACACCGGCCTGGCGTACAACAGCTACGTGCCGCGGCACCTGCTGCGGGTCTGGGGCGACTACCAGCTGGGCGGTGCCCTGGAGCGCTTCACCGTGGGGGCCGGGGTCAACGCCCAGAGTGACAACTACCGGGTCTCGCCTACCAGCGGCAAGCACATCCGCCAGGCCGGCTATGCGATCTGGAACGGGCGCATCGGTTATCGCATCGACGACACCTGGTCCCTGGCGCTCAACGGCAACAACCTGCTGGACAAGCGCTACTACACCACCATCGGCACCGAAGGCTTCGGCAATTTCTACGGTGACCCGCGCAACCTCACCCTGTCGGTCAAGGCCGACTTCTAAGGCCTGGTGGCGGCCGCGCAGGCCTTCTGCACGGCCGCTTCAGGCTTTGGGAGCCCGGCGTCGAGCAAGGCCATGAAACGCTGCAGCTGTGGCGAAGGGTTGTCCCGGTGCCAGTTCATGTACAGCCCGATGCTTGGCCCGGGCTGCGTGCCCATGGCCCGCAGCGGGCGGTAGGCGACGCAGCCCTGCAGCACCGCATCGGCCATCGAGCGGGGCACCAGGGCCACGCCGAAACCGCAGCCCACCAGGCCCAGCTGGGTGTGGACCCGGGCCACTTCCTGGACCACCTTCGGGGTGAACCCGGCCGCGCTGCACAGCGCCATCAGCTGGTTGTGGTAGCCGCTGCCCAGGGCCTGGGGCGTGAACACGAAGTCGTCGTTGGCCAGCTCCCGCAGGTCTACCTCTGGCGCCTGGGCCTGGGGGTGGTCGTGGGGCAGGGCGATGAGGATCGGTTCATCGAGGATCAAGCGCGAGGCTATCTGCCCTTCGGGCAGCGGTAGCTCACGCATGAACGCCAGGTCGATGTCGCCGCCGAGCAAGCCCTTGAGCTGCTCGGCCGAAGGCAGTTCCCGCAGTTCCAGGCGCACTTCGGGCAAGGCCTGGCGAAAGCCCCTCAGGCGGGCGAGCAAGCTGGGGTAGCCGGCCAGTGACAGGCTACTGACGCGCAGGCTGCCGGCCAGGCCCTGGGCAATATGGCGCGCCTGCTCGATGCCCTGTTCCAGGGTGGCGAGGGTGCGCCGGGCGCTGTGCAGAAAGTCCGCCCCGGCTGGGGTCAGGGCCACGCCTCGACGATTGCGCCGCAGCAGGCTGAAACCGAGTTTTTCCTCCAGGCGGGCGATGGCCTGGCTCAGGGGCGGCTGGGCCATGTGCAGGCGCGTGGCGGCCTTGTGAAAGTGCAGTTCTTCGGCGACGGCGATGAACTGGCGCAACAGGCGCGTTTCGATCATGGCGATGCTTCCTGGCTGGGGGCTGTGGGACTGTAAACCCCAAGGCCCATGGTTTCACAGCGAATTCATTGGTATCAAAAACCTCTCACAGAGCCTGGAATTTAGTATTAAGTCACTGATTTTCATGCTGTTACCCTGGAATTCACACAGGAGGGAAGAGCATGGATTTCAGCGGCAGAACGGCGATTGTCACCGGTGCAGGGCGCGGCCTGGGCTTGAGTTATGCACGGGCCCTGGCCCGTCGTGGTGCCCAGGTGGTGATCAGCGATTGCGGCAGCGACGGCAGCGGTAGCGGGGCGGATGACAGTGTCGCCCATGATGCGGTGCGGGCCTTGCGGGCCAGCGGTGCCAGGGCGCTGGCCGACACCGCCGACCTGGGCACCGAGGCCGGTTGCCAGGGGCTGGTACAGCGCACCCTGGAGGCCTTTGGCAGCCTGGATATCCTGATTCACAACGCCGGCTGGGTTGGCTACCAGGCGCTGGAGCGGACCGACGCCGGGTTTCTCGAGCGCATGCTGGGGATCAACCTGTATGCGCCCATCTGGCTGGCCAGGCATGCCTGGCCCCATCTGCGGCAGTCCGCCGCACCGCGGCTGCTGTTGACCACCTCTGACCGTGCGCTGTACCCGGAATATGCCCAGCCGGGGCTGCTGGCCTACTGCGCGGGCAAGATGGCCCAGGTCGGGATCATGAATGCCCTGGGCCAGGAAGGGGCGGAGCACGGGATCCGGGTCAACGCGGTGTCGCCGGTGGCCAAGACCCGCATGTGGGGCGTCAGCGAGGAGCCGCCGGAGCTCAAGCCGGACTGGGTGACGCCGGGGGTGCTGTTTCTGGTCAGCGAGCAGTGCCAGGACAGCGGCTACATCCTGCGGGCCAGCAATGGCCAGTTCAGTGCCTGGCGCCCCCAGGAGGCCCCCGGTGTGGATTACCCCCGGGACCTGAAGCGGATCACGGCGGCCACGCCGGAGCAGTTCGCCCGGCGCTGGGGGCAGATCAAGCAGCCTTTCATCGGGGGGTGAGGGAGGGGGCGGCGCTCTGCGGGGAAATCTCCCGTTCGCGGAAGTAGCGCTCCAGCACGCGCGGGTCGGCCGAGCGCTCGGCCAGGGCCACGTAGGTGTCCGGGCGCAGCAGGTAGAAGGCGTTGCGCGCCAGCCCCGCGGCGGCATGGGCCGGGCGCCAGTCGAAGGTGCGCAACGGCACCCGGTGCGCGCTGCACCAGTCGCGCACGGCGTCGCTGGTGACGCCGTAGACATGCACCTGCCAGCCCAGGTACTCCAGGCTGTCGAAGTTGTCGTGTTCACCGTCGTGCACCCAGGGCAGGCGGTCGCCGCCGTGCACCGGGCCGACGCCGCCGGCGCTCAGGGGCATGCCGCGGTAGTTCAGGGTGATCTGCGACACGGTACGGAAGAGAAACTCCCGGGCGCTGTCGAAGGCGGCGATCTTCGGCAGCAGCAGGGGCGCCAGGCGGGTGCGCGCCAGGTAGGCCACCGGGCCGTCGGCGGTGGCGAAGCTGAACACCCGGTCGGTGGTGGCCACCAGGCGCCGCGCGAACTCCATGCGTTCGGTGGCGTAGGTTTCCAGCAGGCGTTCGGCACTCTTGCCGCTCAGTACCGCTGCCAGTTTCCAGGCCAGGTTGATGGCGTCGCCGATCCCGGTGTTCATGCCCTGGCCGCCAGCCGGGCTGTGCACGTGGGCGGCGTCCCCGAGGAGGAACACCCGGCCGGTGCGAAATTGCTCGGCCACCCGGTGATGCACCTTGTAGGTGGAGAACCAGTTGACCTGGGCCACCTCGACCTTGAGCTGGCGCATGGCGCGCTGGCTGACATCCTCGAAGCGCAGGTTCTCGGGGTGCTCGGCACGTTCGTCGCGCACCGTGCCGATCAGCCGTGCGCGGCCGCTCTGGGCCAGGGGGAACACCGCGAGAAAGTCGGCGTCGTCCAGGTCCACGTGCAACTGGCCGTCGATGCTCGGGCCGCTGGCCTGCACATCCGCGACGTAGAACACCTGCTGATAGGTGCCGCCGGGAAAGCCGGTGCCCAGGGTCTTGCGCACCGTGGAGCGGGCGCCGTCGCAGCCGGCCAGGTAGAACGCCTGGCAGTGTTCTTCGCGCCCGTCGGGGCCGCGCAGGCGGGCGTTGATCAGGTGGCCGTGGTCGGTGAAGGCCAGCAGTTCGGTGTTGCGTTCGACCTCTACCCCCTGCAGCGCCAGGCGTTCGATCAGCAGTTGTTCGTGTTCGTCCTGAGGAAAGATCTGCAGGAAGGGGTAGGGCGTCAGGTCTTCGCCGATGGCATTGAACGGTAGGTGGGCGGCGCGCTCGCCCTTGACCCAGAGGTTCACCGCTGGCACATGGTGGCCGCGCTCGACGATGGCCCGGGTCAGGTCCAGCTGGCGGTACAGCTCAAGGGTCCGCGCCTGCACCGCCAGGGCCCGGGAGGTAGTGCCCGGGCCCGGGGTCTTGTCGATGATCCGCACCTTGACCCCCTGCCGGCGCAGCCAGAGCGCCAGGACCAGGCCGGTGGGGCCGGCGCCGATGATCAGTACGTCGCTGCAATTCATGGGCTTGCCCTCGGTAGACGATCAAGGTCATGCAGGCGGCTGCCGCCGGGCTCAGCGCTGGGCGAAGGCCAGGTTCAGGCCGAGCCCGGCGAAGCTTGCGGCAAAGCTGCGGCGCAGCCAGTTCTGCACCTGGGGCGATTCGATCACCGCGGTGCGGAACAGGTTGGCCAGCAGGCCATAGAGCACGAACACGAAGAAGGTCATGGCCATGAACACGCCGCTCAGGAGCAGCATCTGCGGGATCGGGTCGCTGCCGTCATGGGCGATGAACTGGGGCAGGAAGGCCAGGAAGAAGAGGGTCAGCTTGGGGTTGAGGATATTCAGCAGGCAGGCCTTGAGCATCAGCGTGCCGGCGCCATGGCTGACGGTGTTGCTGTCCACGGCGAAGGCCGAGCGGTCGCGCCAGGTGGCGTAGGCCAGGTACAGCAGGTAGGCGACGCCGGCGAACTTCAGGCCCTGGAAGGCCAGCGCGCTGGAGTGCAGGATGGCCGACAGGCCGAGGATCGAGGCCAGCAGGTGCGGGACAATCCCGGCGGTGCAGCCGATGGCGGTGAACAGGCTGGCGCGCTTGCCGGCCACCAGGGCGGTGGAAATGGTCAGGATCACGCCGCTGCCGGGAATCAGCACGACGATCAGGCTGGTGATCAGGAAATCCAGGGTCAACATCCGGGCATCACTCCATTGAGGGCAGGCGCGGGTTCAGGGCTGGGCGCCACACCGAAGTCGGGGGTCATCAAAATACACCCAGCCACACCGCCAATAGAAGGATTTTAGCCTGTAGCCGCTGCTGAGCCCGCGAAGCTGCGTAAAGGTCCGCAGGACCTTGCCTGGCGATCTCCCGCCGAACGTGTAGAGGCCCCAGGATCGCGGCGTCTGCTACGACGGAGTGCCGCCCAAGCCGTTCGCAGCCTGCGGCAGCGGCTACAAGGGTCGCGGCGGGAACAGCGCTCGCATTCCTTGGTCGAACGCCCCAGCCGCTGCTTTACTTGCACGGCCCTCGCCCAGCCATTTCGCGGAGCCCCATGATTTCCTCTCGTCTTCTCAGTTGCTGCCTGGGCCTGTCGCTGCTGGCCGGTTGCGCCAGCCAGCGCGGCCCCCAGGCGCCGACGCTGACCCCGGAGCAGACCCAAGCGCGCATCCTGCGCCTGCTGCCGGCCCAGGTGGCGGACCGCCCGGGCTGGGCCCGGGACATCCAGGTGGCCTTCAGCGCCCAGGGCCTTGAGCCGAGCCAGAGCAACCTGTGCGCGGTGCTGGCGGTGACCGAGCAGGAATCCACCTTCCAGGTCGACCCGACGGTGCCGGGCCTGGGGCGCATTGCCCGGGAGGAAATCGACCGCCGCGCGGCCAAGGTGCATGTGCCGGCGCTGCTGGTCAGTGCGGCCCTGCAGGTGCGCGGGGCTGACGGCCAGTCCTACGGCCAGCGCCTGGCCAGGGCCCGTACCGAGAAGGAATTGAGTGCGATCTTCGATGACTTCATCGGCATGGTGCCCCTGGGCAAGACCCTGTTCGGCGGCTTCAACCCGGTGCACACCGGGGGCCCGATGCAGGTCAGCATCGAGTTCGCCCAGCAGCATGCCCAGGGCTATCCCTACCCGGTGCAGGACTCCATCCGTCATGAGGTCTTCAGCCGCCGCGGCGGCCTGTACTTCGGCATCGCCCACCTGTTGGGCTACCCGGTGGACTACCCGCAGCCGTTGTACCGTTTCGCCGATTTCAACGCCGGCTGGTACGCCAGCCGCAACGCGGCGTTCCAGAGCGCTGTGAGCCGGGCCAGCGGGATCCGGCTGGCGCTGGATGGCGACCTGATCCGCTACGGCTCCATCATGCCCGGCAGCACCGAACTGGCGGTGCGTACCCTGGGCAAGCAGCTGGGGCTGCGCAACCCGCAGATCCGCGCCCAGTTGGAGAAGGGCGACCGCCAGGACTTCGAAGAAACCGAGCTGTACCGTCAGGTGTTCGCCCTGGCCGATCGCACGGCGGGCAAGCCCGTACCGCGCCAGCAACTGCCGGGCATCGAACTCAAGAGCCCGAAGATCACCCGCCCGCTGACCACCGCCTGGTTCGCCAAACGGGTGGACGCACGCTACCAGCGCTGCCTGCAACGCCCACTGTAGGAGCTGGCTTGCCAGCGAAGGCGGCCGCCAGGGCGATGCAGGGCCTGAGGGCCTCTTCGCCGGCAAGCCGGCTCCCACAGGGGGGATTGTTGTGCGGGGCGCAGGTGCTTGCTTGTCAGGCCCGGGGGCGGCGTGGCAGGATGCGCCATGAATTTTTCCCGGCTCGTCTCCCGCCTTCATCACCATCGACCTCATCTCCGGGGCGGTGGTCGCTTGTGCGCGTCGAGCCGTCAGTCATCGAGCAATCGCGATCACTGACCTTCGATGAAAAAGACCAAGGCGCCCCACAAGGCGCCTTTTTTATTGCCTGTCAAAAAACCAGAGGAATGACCCATGACCATGTTACGTGGCACTCGAATGATCACCGGCGAACAAGCCGCCACCCTGCGAACCCTGGAAGGACGCTTCCGGAGCTGGCTTCATCGAAGCGGGCGCTGAAGAAGTCATTGTCCCGGCGCTGTGGGGCCAGGACACCTTTATCGAGAAGGCCGGCGGCAGCGAAGTCATCGGCCAGATGTGGGCCTTCAACGACAAGGCCGGGCGGCCTTGCTGCCTGATCCCGGAAGCCACCGCGCTGTTCCAGGAAACCGCCGGCGAGCTGCTGGCGGGGCGCGAGCAGGCGGCCTTCTTCTACGTTGCCCGCTGCTATCGCTACGAGCGGCCGCAAGCCGGGCGCTACCGCGAGTTCACCCAGTTGGGCCTGGAGATTCTCGGCCCCGATCCGCAGCGCGCCTTGGAGCAGGCGCGGGTGCTGTGCGTGGGCTTTCTCGACGCCTTGGGCCTGGAGTACCAGCTCAACCTCGGGGTCAAGCGCGGCCTGACCTACTACCTCAATGGCGAGGGTTTCGAAGTGCGCTGCCCGCACCTGGGGGCGCAGCAGCAAGTGGTGGGGGCAGGCGCCTATCGCCAGGGAGCCGGCTTCGGCATTGGCCTGGAGCGCCTGCAACTGGCGCTGCAAGCCTGACCGCCTGCGTGCGGTAGGAGCTGGCTTGCCAGCGAAGGCGTTCGCCAGGGCGGTGCAAGGCTTGAGGGCCTCTTCGCCGGCAAGCCGGCTCCTACGGGGTGGGGCTCCTGGATGTGCCTGCTTGCTGTAGGAGCTGGCTTGCCAGCGAAGGCGGCCGACAGGGCGATGCCGGGCTTGAGGGCCTCTTCGCCGGCAAGCCGGCTCCTACGGGGTGGGGCTCCGGGAGGTGCCTGCGTGCGGTAGGAGCTGGCTTGCCAGCGAAGGCGGCCGACAGGGCGGTGCCGGGCTTGCGGGCCTCTTCGCCGGCAAGCCGGCTCCTACGGTGGGGTCAGGGGCGCCGGCGTACGAATTTGCGCCACAGCCAGACCCACAGCAGCACCAGGGGGAAGGCCAGGATCACGAAGGGCAGTACGTAGCTGCCTTTCTCCAGGGCCTCGGCGGTACCGTCGGCCAGGTTGTCCAGCAGGTTGCTGAAGGCACGCTTGAGGTTGGATTCGCGCTGGACGCCGTCGCTGGGCAGGAACTTCAGGGTCAGGAGGTTGGTGTCCAGGCGGCGTTGCTGGCCGGCGGCGGTCTGGGCCAGGGCCTGCAGGTCATTCTCGATGCCGGCCTGTTCCCGGCTCAGGGCAATCAGGTCGCTGACGCTGATGTCCTTGCGCGCTGCCAGTTCGTCCAGGCGCTGCTGCTGGGCCTTGAGCCGCTGCTGCTGGCGCTGCACGTCGGCCACGGCATCGGCCAGGTCTTCGGCGCTGGTGATGCGCTCGCCCAGTTCCGCGCCCTGGGAGGCCTGCTGGACGATGGGCTCCACACCGTCCGGGACGATGCGCAGTACGACCTGGGCGCGGTACTTGCCCTGTTCCAGGCGCAGGATATTGCACGGCCCGAACTGGGCTTTCTCGCAGGCTTCGCGGGTTTGCGCCAGGCGCGGCCCGATCTGCGCGGCCGGCAGTGACAGGGTCAGCTCATGCTCGTAGGCCAATTGTGCGCCGGCCTTGCCCTGGGCCCCGCCCAAGGCCTCGGCGCTGCTGTTGTGGTCTGCGGGAGAGCAGGCGCTGAGGGCCAGGGCGCCGAACAGGGCCAGGGCCAGTCGACGGAATTTTGCAGGGTGATCGTCCTGATGCTGCATGGGGGCTCCTTGAGGGATGAATCGGCGACAGGGTCGCAGGTGCGCATCTTACCGTCGTTCGGGTACAGACCACGATCCCGGCTTGGCTTATCGACGACAATTTTCCTGGCTGATGCTGATAGGCGCGGCGCGCTTTCAGGGCTACATCTTGGTAACCGGGACGCCGGTGTTTCGGCGCAGATCAAGGAGCGCGTCATGCTCGAGTCGGCTATCCCCCCAGGCTTTGCCCCCTTGTCCCGCAGCAGCCCGCTGTTGGAGCTGATCGGCCCGGTCTACGGCTGCGGCAGTGGCAGCGAACTGCGCGTCGGCCTGCGGGCCGATGCCCGGCACGCCAATGGCCGGGGCACGGTGCATGGCGGCATCATCGCCACCCTGGCAGACATTGGCATGGCCTACGCCATGGCGTTTTCCAGCGATCCACCCTTGCCGTTGATCACCGCCAGCATGACCCTCGACTACTTGGGCGCGGTGCAGGTGGGGGAGTGGCTGGAAGTGCGCCTGGAGCATGCCAAGCGTGGCCGGCAGATGGCCTTTGCCACCGTGGTGCTGCGGGTCGGCGAACGGGAAGTGGCCCGGGCCAGCGGCGTCTTCGCCGTCCCAACCGCCGCCCTGTAGCCGCTGCTGAGCCCGCGAAGCTGCGCGAAGGTCCGCAGGACCTTGCTTGGCAATCGCCAGCCAAACCTCTATCGATCTTGAAAACCCTGCGTCCCTACGGGCCGTGCGCAGCCTGCGCCAGCGGCTACAGCTGTTTCCAATCCAGGCCGAAACGCGCCAGGTATTTGCGCAGGCGGTCGGCGTCGTTGGGGTTGGCCTTGCCCAGGCGTGACACGCCGAACAGCCGGCGTCCGGCCTCCGACAGGCTGTCGGCGCGGCGGCACTCGGCAATCACTGCCTTGAGTTGCAAGCGGTCGAACAGGTCCAGCTCCACATCGTCGCCCAGCAGTTTCTGCAGTTCGTCCTCTGGGTTCTCCAGCCCCCAGGCGTGACGCAGGCGCTGGATCTCTTCCTCGGCCTGGGCCTGGTCGATGCGCCCGCTGTCGGCCAGGGTGGCCATGCGGGTGATGGATGCCGACAGCTCGCGAAAGTTGCCCAGCCACGCCGCTTCGCTGGAGCTGGCAAAGGCCAGGTAGCGGCGCCGCGCTTCAAGGTTGAAGCGCACCAGTTGCCCTTGTTCCCGGGCGTGACGTTCCAGCTCGAAATCGATGTTCGGTTCGATGTCTTCGCGGCGCCCCGCCAGCCCTGGCAGGTTGAAGGTCCAGAGGTTGATCCGCGCATACAGGTCCTCGCGGAACAGGCCCTGGGCCACCCGGCCACGCAGGTCGCGGTGGGTGCCGGCGATGATCAGGAAGTCGCTCTGCACCTCCTGGTCCGAACCCATGGGAAAGAAGCGCTTCTCCTCGATGGCCTTGAGCAGCATGGCCTGTTCGTCCAGCCCCAGTTCACCGATCTCGTCGAGAAACAGCATGCCGCCATCGGCCGCCCGCAGCAGGCCTTCGCGGGCATTCTGGGCGCCGGTGAAGGCGCCCTTGATATGGCCGAACAGTGCCGACATGGCCCCGTCCCCACGCAGGGTGGCGCAGTTGACCTCGACAAAGCGCCCCTGCACTTGGTGCCGGCCACGCTTGAGCTCATAGATGCGCCGGGCCAGGAACGACTTGCCGGCACCAGTGGGGCCGATCAGCAGCATTGGTGCCCTGGAGCGCACGGCGACCCGTTCGATCTGCTCGATGGAGCGGTTGAATGCGGGGTTGCGGGTGGCGATCCCGGACTTGAGGAAGGCCAGGCCTTCCAGGCGCTTGTGGGCAAAACGCGAGGCGATGCGGTCGTAGCGCGACAGGTCGAGGTCGATCAGGGCGTGGGTGCCGGTGGCGTGCTGGTCCGGGTCGCGGCGCCGCGCCGGCGAGGTCTGGATCAGCCGGGCAGGGAGGTAGCGCGCCTCGGTCAGCAGGAACCAGCAGATCTGCGCCACGTGGGTGCCGGTGGTGATGTGCACCAGGTAGTCCTCGCGCTCGGTGTCGAACGGGTAGGCGCTGGTGAAGTCGTGCAGGGCGCCGTACACCTCCTCGAAATCCCAGGGATTGTTCAGGCCCATGGGGTGCAGGCGCACCTCGGTTTCCGGCGACACCTGGCGCACGTCGTTGGCCACCCGTTCGGCCAGGCTGACATCCCGCGCGTCCAGGCCATGGATCAGCTCCAGGCGGTTGATCAGCACATCCTGCTGCTGGCACAGACCGACCGTGGGGCGCCAATGGCTCCAGCGGTTGGCACCCTTGCCGACGCGATCGAGGGTGGAACCGACAAAACCTATGGCGACCGTGGGCTTGTTCGACATGTTTATACCTGGAGATAAAAAACGATAAGAGAGGATATAAAATTATCGAGGCGTTTGTCTTGTCGAATACTTGATGAAAAAGCGATAAAAAATAAAATCGTTGTAAATCAATAAGTTAAAAAATAATTTGCTGGAAAATCAAAACCTGGCACAGCGGCTGCAATATCTCTGGCAACGAACGAGACAACAGAGCGAGACGCCAAGATGGCCAACTTCCAGCTGTTCAACACCCAACAGGCAAAAGCGCCAGCGAGCACCACCCTGAACGCTTCCAAGGCACCGGCCTATGCCTACAACGCCAAGCATCGCCTGGCCCAGCTGGCGGTTACCGGTTGCCTGAACTCGACCTTCTACACCTCGCCTGAAGGCCAGCTGGAAGCGGTGCTGCAACTGGTGAGCGAGCTGGACAGCCGCTTCGTCGCCCAGGCCGCCCGTTACGCTCGCCAGCAAGGCCATATGAAGGACATGCCGGCGCTGCTGCTGGCGGCGCTGACCGCGCAACGCTCGGCCCTGGTGCCGGAGCTGTTCGCCCAGGTGGTGGACAACGGCAAGATGCTGCGCAACTTCGTGCAGATCCTGCGCAGCGGCGTGACCGGGCGCAAATCCCTGGGGTCGCAGCCCAAGCGCCTGGTGCAGAACTGGTTGAACAGCGCCACCGAGCGCCAGCTGTTGCAGGCCTCGGTCGGCAACCAGCCGTCCCTGGCGGACGTGGTGAAGATGGTTCACCCCAAGCCAAGCGAGGCCTGGCGTGAAGCCTTCTTTGCCTGGTTGATCGGCAAGCCGGTGGATGTGCAGGCGCTGCCTGAGCTGACCCGGGACCTGTTGGCGTTTCGCAGTGGAGCTACCCGGGAAGTGCCCCAGGTGCCGTTCCAGTTGCTCGGCAACGAGACACTGAGCGCCGAACAATGGGCCGGGCAGGCCCGCAACATGGGCTGGCAGGGGCTGCGCATGAACCTCAATACCCTGGCCCGCCACGGCGCGTTCCAGGTGCCGGGTTGCACCGAGTACGTGGCGGCGCGGCTGGCGGATGCGGGGGAGGTGGCCAAGGCCCGGGTCTATCCGTACCAGTTGCTGGCGGCCTACCGCATGGCCGGTGACGAGGTACCGCAGCCGGTCCGCGAGGCGCTGCAGGATGCTCTGGAGCTGTCCCTGGCCAACGTGCCGGCGCTGGCCGGCAACGTGGTGGTCTGCCCGGATGTCTCGGGCTCGATGCACAGCCCGGTCACTGGCTATCGCCAGGGCGCCACCACCGCGGTGCGCTGCATCGATGTGGCGGCACTGGTGGCGGCCGCGGTGTTGCGCAAGCAGCCGGCGGCGCGGGTCATGCCGTTCGAGCGTGGGGTGGTGAACATCCACCTCAACCCGCGAGACAGCGTGATGAGCAATGCACAGAAGCTGGCGAACATCGGCGGGGGCGGCACCAACTGCTCGGCGCCCCTGGCGCAACTGGCCAACGCCAAGAGCCGCGTGGACACGCTGATCCTGGTCTCGGACAACGAGTCATGGATCGATGCGCGGCGCCACGGCGCCACGGAAACCATGCGCCAGTGGGAGCGGATCCGGGCCATCAACCCGCAGGCGAAGCTGGTGTGCATCGACATGCAGCCAGGGGCCACGACCCAGGCACCGGACCGCGAGGACATCCTCAACGTCGGCGGCTTCAGTGACGCGGTGTTCGATGTGATCGAGCAGTTCACGGCGGGCAATTACGGTGCGCAGCACTGGGTAAAGGCGATCGAGGCGATGTAACGCTGGTCGGTAGAGGATGAAACACACCGTGCGCCGGCCTGCCGGCGCACACCGCAGATTTTTTGCTCATTGGCCCTGAATGCCGCTGTGACTACATCTAAAGGCGTCTCAGCAACTCTTGTCAGGGCCGGTGACGGTACGAATGCCAGTGGCTGTACATATTGGTTAAGCCGGTTCGAATCCGGCGATCAGTCACTACTTTTGTCGTGCCACCTTTTTTGCAGTTTTTGCGACGAATGCTGATGGAACTACATCCAAGGTTCGAGATGCGGGTTCGATTCCCGCCGGTGCCGGAAAACGGCGCCGTGGTTCAATGGTCAGAACGCGAGTGCACCGTTTCATCGACTCCTTGTCGTCGCATCTTTTCCCCCCGCCTCGGCGGGATGGCAGCGAATGCCACGGGTACTACATCGTGTCGCGGGTTCGAACCCCGCCAGCCGCAAGGCTGTAGCTCAGTCGGTAGAGCAAATGTGCCCGTTCCCTTGTCGCTGCCCGCAGGCCCGGCCTGCACCGATTGACCCGGCGAATGCCGGTGGAACTACAGGACAGCGTGGTCGCGGGTTCGAGTCCCGCTCACCGCAAGGTGCTAGCTCAGAGGCAGAGCGCGCTGCATGTTTCACCTCCACTTGTCGCCGTTTGCACCGAACACCGCAATTGCGTAGGAGCTGGCTTGCCAGCGAAGAGGCCATCGAGATCGTCTTCTGCGACCCGGCTCCTGCACACCCTATTGAACAAGGCCGCATCAGCGGCCACAGGAAAAAGAGTCAACGACATGGAACACAAGACCTACCAACTGCTGGAAGTCGCCAACGGCAAGCCGATCAAGATGTGGACCCAGGGCGTGCCGGTGGAAAACGAAGCCCGCCAGCAATTGATGAACACCGCGAAGATGCCGTTCATCTTCAAGCACCTGGCGGTGATGCCCGACGTGCACCTGGGTAAGGGTTCGACCATCGGTAGCGTGATCCCCACGGTGGGCGCGATCATCCCGGCGGCGGTCGGGGTGGATATCGGCTGCGGAATGATCGCCGCCCGTACCTCGCTGACCGCCTCCGACCTGCCGGACAACCTGGCCGGATTGCGTAGCGCCATCGAGGCGGCGGTGCCTCACGGTCGTACCTCGCCCCGTAGCGGTCGCGACAAGGGCGCCTGGGGTGATGTGCCGAATCAGGCCGACCAGGCGTGGGCGGCGTTGCAGCCGCGCTTCAAGGCGATCACCGATAAGTACCCGGCCCTGGCCAACAGCAACAACCGCAAGCACCTGGGAACCCTCGGCGGGGGTAACCACTTCATCGAGGTCTGCCTGGATGAGGCCAACCGGGTCTGGTTCATGCTCCACAGCGGTTCCCGTGGCGTAGGTAACGCCATCGGCAACCTGTTCATTCACCTGGCCCAGGCCGATATGCGCCAGCACATCGCCAACCTGCCGGACCGCGACCTGGCCTACTTCGAGGAAGGCAGCCAGCACTTCAACGATTACGTGGAAGCCGTGGCCTGGGCCCAGGATTTCGCCCGGCAGAACCGTGAGCTGATGATGCAACTGGTGATCCAGGCCACCCGCCAGGTGATCAGCAAACCCTTCGAAGTGGCGCTGGAGGCCGTCAACTGCCACCACAACTACGTGCAGAAGGAGCGCCACTTCGGTGAAGAGGTGCTGGTGACCCGCAAGGGGGCGGTGTCGGCGAAGAAGGGCGAGCTGGGGATCATTCCGGGTTCGATGGGGGCCAAGAGCTTCATTGTCCGCGGACTGGGTAACGAGGAGGCGTTCTGCTCCTGCAGCCACGGCGCGGGGCGTACCATGAGCCGCACCAAGGCCAAGAACACCTTCACCCTGGCCGACCAGATCCGCGCGACCGCCCATGTGGAGTGCCGTAAGGACGAAGCGGTGATCGATGAAATCCCGATGGCCTACAAGGACATCGACCAAGTGATGCACGCCCAGCGCGAGCTGGTGCAAGTGCTGCACACCCTGCGTCAGGTGGTGTGCGTTAAGGGGTAGAACAATGGACGACATGGATGCATTGATAGCAACCCCGCCCGGCTGGCAGTACCAGCTGAGCGACTACGAAGCCCGCCGCGTGCGGGAGGTGATGGACGAGTTGGACAGGCACAGCGCCTGGCTGGAGCTGAGCCGCTTCGGCAACGGCTTCGTGCGTCAGGCTGCGGTGCGCGGGCTGGCCGCACAGCCTTCGGCAGAGGCCCTGGTGGCTTTGCTGGAGCGCCTCAACGACTGGGTGCCCCAGGTTCGCCAGGAGGCGGCCGCGGCGGTCGAGGCCTATTGGGCGCCGGAGCATGCCGGGCTGCTGTTGCAGACCCTGGCACCGCTGCTGGCCCTGGCCGGCAAGCAGCGCGCCGACCACGGCGCGACCCTGGAGCGGGCCAGCGCCGTGTTGCAACTGGCCCAGGTGCGCGACCAGGTGCAAGGGGCCTTTGGCGCTTGCCGGGGCAAGGCTGCGCGCTTTGTCTTCGAGCTGTTGCTCAAGGGCGTCGAGGACCGACCGGCGCTGCTGGCCATGGCCCTGCGCCACCCGGAGGTCAGCGTGCGGCAGATGGCGGTGGACGCCTGCGCCGAACTGCCCGATGAGCAGGCGCTGCCCTTGCTGGAAGAGGTGATGCGCAGCTGCGGCGCCAGTGTGCGGGTCAAGGCCCTGCGGCTGCTGCTGTCGCGCCAGGCCGATTGTCGCGAGTATCTGGCGCAGGCCCTGCTCGACCCTTCGGGGGCCTTGCGTTGCCTGGCCCATTGGGCCGCGCCGCGCCATGGGCTGGACCCGCGGGCAGTGCTGCTGGCCCGCTTGCAGCAGCCGGCCCCGGGCAACAAGCGCCAGTGGCTGGGGCTACTGGGGTTGGTCAGGGAGCTGCAGGAGCCACAGGCCGATGCCATGGTGCGCCAGGCCCTGGCTTCGCCGGCGCTGAGCGTGCGCCTGCAGGCCCTGCAAACCCTGGGCGAACGTGGCATGGCCGAGCAACTGGCGGCCCTGGACGATGCCTCGGACAAAGTCTTCGACTGCGCCCTGGGCCTGTTGCGCCAGCAGCCGTGGGCGGTATTCGACGAGGCCCTGGAGCAGCGTCTGGACCAGCATTGGCACGATCTGCCCAAGGCGCGACGCTGGGCCATGCTGGCCCTCAAGCCGGGTTGGCGTCAGTTGGAGTACCTGCTGTGGCGCCTGGGGCAGGGCGGCAGCGAAGCCGCCTATTGGCGCGAGGCCCTGGCGCGCTGGTGCGATAGCCGCTACGGGATGTTCGACCCGGTGACCCCCAAGCCCCTGCGCGAGGCCATGGTGCAGCGCTTGCAGGCGATGGAAGCCGCCGGGGAATTACCTGTCGGTTCGGTCCAGCGGCTGTTGTGAGGAAAGGAGAACCGCCATGTTGACCCTGGTTGAAGATGAGCACAGCCAGGCGCTGCGCCAACAGCTGGAAGCGGCGTTTTGCGTGTTCGATTTTGTGCGGCTGGCGGTGGAGCCGGGTGTCGAGGTGAATCAGGCCTTGCATCGCCAGGGCTTGCAGCACCTGTATCAGCACCTGATGGCCAGGCGCCGTGAGGCCTGGAAAAAGCTGCGCCAGGACCCGCGCTACGCCGACGTTGGTGAACCGCAGATGCGCTGGGAACCGGAGCGGGCACTGCCTGAGTGGCTCAGCCCGCAGCAGGTCCGGCAACTGGTTTGCGAAGACCCGGAGCAGCAGGACTGGGCCTTGTACCGGGCGTTTTGCCAGCCACCGTACGGGCTGCATTTCCCGGGTGGGGCCGAGCAGGCCCGGCAGGTGTACGGCCAATGGCTGGACCTGCTGGGGCTCGATCTCCAGCAGCAGCCCCAGGTGATCAACTGGGTGGGCGACCTGGAGCTGGATTGCCAGGCCCCGGCCATGGGCCCGCATCTGCTGCCCTGGAGTGAATATTTCGACGAAGGCCTGGAGTGGTGGGGCGTCTGGTGCCTGACGGTGTGGAACCCCGTGCGCCGGACCCTGAGTGTGCTGGCCGCCAGCGCCACCGATTGAACAAGGAAAAAGAATCATGGAACACCTGGAGCGCCATCCCCTGAGCAGCGCCATGCGCGAACGGGTATTGGCCGAGCTGGCGCGGATCGAGCGCGAGCGCAATGTGCAGGTGCTGTATGCCTGCGAATCCGGCAGTCGGGCCTGGGGCTTTGCCTCTACCGACAGCGATTACGACGTGCGTTTTATCTATGTGGAAAAGCCCGAATGGTTCATCCAGGTGGATGCCGGGCGCGACGTGATCGAGCGGCCCCTGGACGACGAGCTGGACATCAGCGGCTGGGAACTGCGCAAGACCCTGGGGCTGTTGCGCAAGTCCAACCCGACCCTGCTGGAATGGCTGGACTCGCCCCTGGTGTACCGCAGCGAACCGACCGCCGCCGCGCGCCTGCGCGAGCTGGCCGAGGCGTTCTACAGCCCGCCGGCGGCGCGCAATCATTATCTGTCGATGGCCAGGAAGAACTTTCGCGGTTACCTGCAAGGCGACAGCGTGCGTTTCAAGAAGTACTTCTACGTGCTGCGGCCCTTGCTCGCGGTGCGCTGGATCGACCAGGGGCGCGGCCGACCGCCAATGACCTTCGCCGACCTGCTGACCACCGTCGACCATCAGCCACTGCTGGACGAAGTGGCCGAGCTGCTGGCTTTGAAACGCTGTGCCGACGAGTCCGCCTACGGACCGCGGCGCCCGGCGCTGCACGCCTTTATCGCCGCCGAGCTGGAACGCCCGGTGCCGAAACTGGCGCGTACCCATGAAGACAATGCGTTGCTGGACGCCTACCTGCGGGAAACCGTCCGGCACTACGCCTGAGGAATGTGATGAAACAGGATGTAATCGAACTGGACGGCGCCATCGGCGGCGGCCAGGTACTGCGCAGCGCCCTGAGCCTGTCGATGCTCACCGGCAAGACCCTGCGTATCCATAATATTCGCGCCCGGCGCAGCCGCCCGGGGCTGTTGCGCCAGCACCTGACCGCGGTGCTGGCGGCGGCCCAGGTGTGTGGCGCCAGAGTCACTGGGGCCGAGCTTGGCTCCCGGGTCCTGAGCTTCGAGCCGGGGCCGATCCGCGGCGGCGACTACCGCTTCGCCATCGGCACCGCCGGCAGTTGCACCCTGGTGCTGCAGACCCTGCTGCCGGCCTTGATGCACGCGCCGCAGCCCAGCCGCGTGAGCATCAGCGGCGGCACCCACAACCCCCTGGCGCCGCCGGTGGATTTCCTCCAGCAGGCCTGGCTGCCGCAACTGCGGCGCATGGGCGGGCGGGTCGAGCTGCAACTGCTGCGCCACGGCTTTGTCCCGGCCGGCGGTGGTGAGCTGGAGGCCTTTGTTCAACCGTCGGTGCTGCAGCCCCTGCACCTTGAGGCGCGTGGCGCACTGCTGGGGAGTCGGGCCTGGGCGCTGAGCGCGGGCTTGCCCGAGCATGTGGCCGAGCGCGAGTTGCGCCGGGTGCACAATCGCCTGGAACTGCCTCGGGAGCACCTCACCCCGGTGCAGCTGGATGAACAATACGGTCCGGGCAATGTACTGCTGCTGGAGTTCACCTTTGAACACCTGACCGAGCTGTTCAGCGGTTTCGGCCAGAACAGCCTGCGGGCGGAAAAGGTCGCCGACATTGCCATCGATCAGGCCCGGGACTGGCTGGATTCCGGCGCGGCGGTGGCCGAGCACCTGGCCGATCAACTGCTGTTGCCCATGGCCCTGGCCGGTGGTGGCAGCTTCACCACGCCGCGCATGACCGAGCATCTGGAGAGCAATATCCGGGTGATCGAGGCATTTTTGCCGGTGCGGATCGAGGCGCGGCCACTGAGCGAGCAAGTGCTGCAGGTGCAATGCCACGCCCTGTCGTGAAAGGGCTAATGGGCCCGGGTCATCAAGGAGGTTGTCGCCATGTATCACCTGTATGGAAGCCAGGGCACCGGCTCGGCCATCGTCGAGATCGCCCTGGAGTACTGCCAACTGGCCTACCGCCGCATCGAGGCCGCGCCCTGGGAAGACAGCCTCGGGCGCGAGGCCCTGGCACGGCTCAATCCGCTGTTGCAGATTCCCACCCTGCAACTGCCCGATGGCAGCATCCTCACCGAAAGCGCGGCGATCCTGATCCACCTGGGCCTGGAGTTTCCCGACTCCGGGTTGCTGCCTGCGCCAGCGTCGGCCCGGGCCCAGGTGATACGCGGCCTGGTGTACATCGCCGCCAACTGCTATTCGGCCATCGGCATCCTCGACTACCCGGAACGCTGGATCAGCGACCCCGACGAACCGCTCAAGGCCCGGGTGCGCGCCGCCGCGGCCGAGCGCCTGTATCGCAGCTGGGGGCTGTTCGCCGAGCAGTTTGCGTCGCGACCATATTTCGGCGGTGCAGCGCCGGGTGCCCTGGATATCCAGGCGGCAGTGGTGTCGCGCTGGTCCGGTGCGCGAGAGCATCTGCGCGATAGCCATCCCGATTTTCTCGCCCTGCTGCAACGCATCGACCGCGAACCGCGCATCGCCGCGGTCCTGGCCCGCCACTGGCCCCGCGCATCCTCGTAGGAGCTGGCTTGCCAGCGAAAGCGACCGCCAGCCGTATGCAGGGCTCAAGGGCCCCTTCGCCGGCAAGCCGGCTCCTACGGTGGGTTTTGATATTGATGGGAGCGGGGCACTCTGCCCCGCGTCGTAGGAGCTGGCTTGCCAGCGAAAGCATCCGCCAGACATATGCAGGGCTCGCGGGCCCCTTCGCCGGCAAGCCGGCTCCTGCGGTTAGGAGGCGGGGTGATAGAGAGGTGAATCAGCGGTTGAGTTTCCAGGGGCGAAGCTGGCAGTCTGCGGGCCCGGTTCAGTGTCGGTTTTCTCTCAGGGACGTACTCGATGGATGGCAACACCTGGCTCAAGGCCTTGAACACTCTGCTGACGATTGTGCAGCGCCTGGTGCTGCTCAGTGGCTGGTTTATCGCCGCGCTGGTGCTGGGGTTCACCATCAAGTCCGGGTTGCAGCCCTTTCTGGCGATGTTCCTGGCTTCGCTGTTGGGGGTTGTCGCGTTGGTGGTGCATGAGGGCGGGCATTACCTGGGGGCACGCGGGTGCGCGATGCCGGTGTTGCATGTACGGGTGGCCGCCGTGGAGATCCAGGTGCTGCGGCGCGGCTGGCGGGTGCGCTGGGCGCCGCAGCTCAAGCGCAATCGCTTGGGCGGCTATGTGATTGCCGCGAGCAATCTGCAACGGCCGCTGCGACAGCAGTGGATGCTGGTGGTCCTGTGCGGGCCGGCGCTGAATCTGCTGGTGGGCGGCGCTTCCCTGGCGCTTGGGCTGTCCTGGCCCGGGGTGCCGGGGGCTATTGCCCTGGCGTTCGCCGTGATCAATCTGGCCATGGGGGTGGGTAACCTGATGCCTGCCTGGCGGGTATTGCCCAGCGACGGCATGCTCCTGCTGGGCTGGTACCGGCATCGCGACGATCAACGTCCGGAGCTGGCCCAGGCACGCCTGTTGGCCCTGACCGTGGCCGGGGTGCCCAGCGCACAATTGCCGGTGGACGATCTTCAGCGCCTGGCCGAAGGCCCCATGCCTGGGCCCCTGGTCGCATTCGGCTGCCGCCTCAATGCCCTGCAGGACCAGGGCGACTGGCGGGCCGCGGTGCAGATGGAGCAGGAACTGGATCAATTGCTGGCGGCCCGGTCGGCGCAACTGAACGGCATGAGTGGCCTGATCGAGTTGTTGAGGGGCGAGTTGGCGTTCTGCCGCGCTTTGCTGCAGCGTGACGCCGCGCCCCTGAACAACACGCCGATGAGCGCCGAAGTGGATTGGAACGCACCCTGGCTGCGACCGCGCTGCCTGGCCTTGCAAGCCATTCTTGAAGGCGACCGGCAGCGGGGCGAGCACCATCTGCAACAGGCGCTGCAAGCGGCCAATAACAGCGTGGTGCTGTCCCAGGGCAAGAGTGAAGCGCTGCTGGCCGAACAGCTGCGAGCCTTGCCGGCACACACCCATCTGTAGACGCTGGCTTGCCAGCGAAAGCGGCCGCCAGCCGGGTGCAAGGCTCGCGGGCCCCTTCGCCGGCAGCCCGGCTTCTGCGGCCTGGGGATGAAAGTAGTCGGTGCGGGAGGGCAAAACTCTTATACTCCGGCGCTTTATTTTCCCTACCCAGCCAGAGGAACGCACCGTGGCCAACGAACCCGATCAGGATTTCTTCAACCGCGCCGACGCCATCATCGAGTTGACCAACTCCCACATCGCCGACAGCAGCCGCGGCAAGGCCAGCGCCTCGCTGATGTATGCCAACGCGCGCTTCAGCGCCTGGGTCAGCGCCTGCGGCTGCCGTAATGCCGAGGAACTGGCAGCGTCCAAGCAGCAGGCGGTGGACTATTTCCTTGAGGAGTTCCGCCTGATGCTGGAGGAGAACCTCACCGACTACGTCGAGAACTACTCGCGCTACATGAACGCCAATCCGGATTGAAAACAGTCGACGCGGTCTTGCCTGGGCCGCTTTCGTGAGACTGTCGGGCAGTCGCTTGCTGCCGCGCTGCAATCGGTGCACTTATCGCTTCGGGTTGTCTGCCGCCCACCTTGCATAACTCTTTGATCTGAGTGTTCCAGGGCCACGGCAACCGTTGGTCCTGTTGTCTTGCGGCCATCCCGAGCGCCGCCAGGGGCTCAACTACACTGCGCCTGCGGCAAGTCTTGCCGGTCGTCGTACCTCCTCCTCAGGGAGGCCAATGGCACGGTGGCTTCAGGCCCCGCGACAGACAGGAACACATTCAATCAGCAAGGAGTGCCAACCATGATCGTCATTCCACAACGTGTCATTGAAAACGGTAGTGTCATCTCGCTGCGCGGCGACTCGGGCAACTATATGTCGCGGATGGGCGCAACCGGGCTTGAGCTGTCCAAGGGCTCCATCGACCAATACTGCAAGTTCCGGGTGGTGCTGGTGCAAATCGGCACCGACAAGAAACTTGCGCTGCAGGGCGACACTGGCAAGTTCATGTCGCGCATGGGGGCGACGGGGCTGGAGTTGTCCAAGGACAGCATCGATCAGTATTGCCAATTCGCCTATGCCATCGATACCGCCAGCGGGCAGGTTTCCCTGCGCGGCGACAACGGCAAATGGATGTCGCGGATGGGCGAGACCGGGCTCCAGTTGTCCAAGGACGGGATCGACCGGTTCAGCCAGTTCATGCTGGTTCTGGAAGGTTGATGCCCGGGTGATCGAGTAGCTCCCTGGCGCCGGCCGGGGCAAGGCGGTGACGGTCATTCGCAGCTGCGAGCATTCGTCCACCGATTGAACCCTTGGTGCAGGGCCGGACACGCTCTGTCGAGCGCCTGTGCTGTCATCAGCGCCGTTGCCGAGCCGGTCGCGGGTATTCACACACACACACACACACATTCTGGTCACACAAAACGTGATCGGCGTCACTCTTTTCTCAAGTGATCCATGACCCTGGTCGATAAGCTCTGAATGCCTATTGATATGGAGTTCGTCATGGCCTTGCTACCGGTTCGTCTGTCTCATCGTTTGACCCTCGGCAGTGTGTTGCTATTGCTGTTCACGGCGCTGGCGGTATTTGCCGTGATGACCTTACGGGGGCAGCCCAAAGTGGTGGAGGCAAGCTCGGCACTGATCGAGCAGACCGGCAGCGCCATCGTTCGCCAGCTGGCGTTGCAGTTGGCGGGCATCGAAGGGGTGACCGCGAGCATGGCCCTCCTGCTGGAAGGGCTGCCCAAGGAGCAGGCGCTGGTCATGGCCACCCTGCCCAAGGTGATCGACCATGAAGGCGACAAGGCGATCGCCGGGGGCGGCATCTGGCCAGAACCCAATGCCTTCACCCCGGGCGTGGAACGCCGCAGTTTCTTCTGGGCCCGCAGCGATGCCGGGCCCTTGGCATTTTCCGATGACTACAACGCCGCCGGCAGCGCCGGTTATCACCATGAAGCCTGGTACACCGGCGCCCGCAACAGCGCGCCGGGCCGTTGCCTGTGGTCCGAGGCCTATCAGGACCCGGTGACCCAGGTGCCGATGACCACCTGCAGCGTGCCCTATCGCCAGGACGGCGCCTTTGCCGGGGTCGCCACCATCGACCTGCGCCTGGACGACCTGGCGCGCTTCCTCAAGGAGCAGGGGGCGGTCACCGGCGGCTATGCCTTCGCCCTGGACCAGGCCGGCAACGTGCTGTATTTCCCAGATGCCCAGGCCGGTAGCGGGGGCCAGATGCTCAGCTTCGACGCCCTGAGCAAGCAGCAACCCTGGTTGCTTCCGGTGGCGGGGGCCCTGGCCAAGCCGGCACCGGCCGGGCAGGTGCGCAGCCTGGACCTGGACGAGGATGGACGCTTGCAGGAAGCGGCGCGGGTCAGCTTGTTCAGCATGCCCGGCAGTGGCTGGACCATCGGCCTGGTGACCCCGGAGCGGAAGGTCACCGGCCTGGCCCGGGCCATGACCACCGAGATCCTGCTGTTCCTCCTGCCGTTGCTGGCGCTGCTGCTGTTCTTTGCCTGGCTGGCCGGGCACAAGCTGATTGCCCAGCTGGAAGAAACCACCCGGCAGATCGATGCCCTGGGCAGTGGCCAGGCCAGCGACAACGCCGAGCTGCACGTCGCCCGGGCCGACGAGATCGGCGCCCTGCGCGCCGCGGTGAACCGCTATGCCGGGCAGTTGCGGCAAATGCTGCAGAAGATCGCCAGTGAAGCCCGGCAGTTGCAGAACGAAGCCGGGCGCCTGGGTCAACTCAGCAGCACCCTGGCCCAGCGTGCCGAGCAGCAGCGCCAGGAAAACACCCAGTTGGCCACCGCCATCACCGAGATGTCCTCCAGTGCCCTGGAAGTGGCGCAGAACACCAACAACTGTGCCGACACCGCGCGCCAGTCCCTGGTGGTGGTGCAGGATGGCCAGCAGAAGGTCAATGCCAACAGCCAGTCGATCCAGCAGTTGTCTGCGGAAATGGCCGAGGCGGCGGCAGTGATCCAGCGCCTGGAGCAGGACAGCCAGCAGGTCGGCGCGGTGCTGGATGTGATCAAGGCGATCTCCGAGCAGACCAACCTGCTGGCGCTGAACGCCGCCATCGAAGCGGCCCGGGCCGGGGAGCAGGGCCGGGGCTTTGCCGTGGTGGCGGACGAAGTGCGGACCCTGGCCGGCCGCACCCAGACCTCGGCCAACGAGATCAGCGGCATGATCAACGACTTGCAGCAGGCCTCACGTCAGGCGGTGCAGGCGATCCAGGCTGGCGAAACCCGAACCCGCCAGGCGGTGGGCGAGGCGTCCGGTGCGTCGGATGCGCTGTCCAGCACGGTAACCAGCTTCGACGATATTTCCCAGCGGGCGCAGCAGATTGCGGTGGCGGCCCAGCAGCAGAGCCACGTGACCCAGGAGATCAACGAACTGGCGGTGCGCATCCACGGCATCAGCGAGGACAACGCCCGGGACGCCCAGGCCCTGGACAAGGTCAGCGAGGCCATGCAGGCCCTGTCCGGGCGCTTGTCGAACCTCAGTCACGGCCACCACTGAGGCATTGCCTGCCCGGGCCGTTGGTGGCCCGGGCGGGTTTCAGCCCCCCACCGGGCCGCATTCGCGAGCCCGTTTCAGACCTGGCTGTACATCATCAGCTTGAAGTTCAGCCACAGCCCCAACGACACCCAGCCGAGCCCCAGCAGACCATTGATCAGCGGCTTGCCGGGAGCCACGCGCGTGGCCAGGTAGCGGGCGGTGGCGGCGCCGATCAGCGCGCCGGGAAAGTCGAACAGATAGAACAGCCAGCCCAAGGCGCCCTCCGGGGAACTGATCCACAGGCAGAACAGTTGCAGGTGCGCGGCCAGGGCCAGGGCCACGCCGGTGAACAGCGCCGGCGTGGGCCGGGTGCACAGCAGCAGGCCGAGAATCAGCCCCTGGGGCAGCCAGTAGGCGGCGAAGTTCTCCCAGAAATAATCCATCGGTTGCCAGGCCCGGACGATTGCCAGGGACAGCCCCCAGAGCAACGCGGCGGCAGCGGGCAGGTGATTCAGGGAGAGCAGGCGCAGGGAGCGGGAAGGCATGCAGGATCTCGCTAATGAAGTCGGGGATCAGCCGGTCACTGCGGCTGTGAAGGGGAGCGGGTTGCACGGAGAGCTCGGCCGCCCTAAGAAACCAGTAGTTGGCCAGGGCGAGATTCTTCTGCGCTTCAACGCCGGTGTCGTAGGGCGGTTGCAGCCTTTGACTGGACGACACAGGGAGGCTGCTGCCCTGTGCCATCCTTCGAATCAGTCCCCAGGGGCGGCTTACAGCCCCAGTTCCAGCGCCAGCAGGTCGGCCAGTGGCTGGCGGCGGCGGATCAGTCTTGGCTGGCCGTTCTCGAACAGCACCTCGGGCAGCAGCGGGCGGCTGTTGTAGTTGGAGGACATGCTGGCGCCATAGGCGCCGGTGTCGTGCAGTACCAGCAGGTCGCCGACCCGGGCCTGGGGCAGGGGGCGCGGGGTCAGGCATTCGTCGTCCTGGGTGAAGATGTCGCCGGATTCGCACAGCGGGCCGCCGACCACGGTCAGCTGTTGCGGGCGCTCCACCGGGTGGCCGGCGGCGTCCAGCAGGCTCATGCCGTGGTAGGCGCCGTACATGGCCGGGCGCATCAGGTCGTTGAAGCCGGTATCCACCAGTACGAAGTGATGCTGGCCGGCGGTCTTCACCACCCGTACTTCGCTGACCAGGCAGCCGGCCTCGGCCACCAGGAAGCGCCCCGGTTCGATCTCCATGCGCACGCCGTGGCCCAGGTAGGCCTCGATCTCCTGGCGCGCCACTTTCCAGGCATTGGCGTAACGCTGCACGTCCACCGGGGTGTCGCCCTCGCGGTAGGGGGTGGACAGGCCGCCGCCGATGGAGAAGGCCTCGAGGTCGTGGTCCAGGGATTTCACCGCCGCCACCATGGCCGCGCCCACCTGTTCCAGGTGGTCGTAGTCGACCCCGGAGCCGATGTGCATGTGCAGGCCCACCAGGTGCAGGCCATGCTGGCGGATCACCGCCAGGGCTTCGTTCATCTGGTCGTGCCAGATGCCGTGCTTGCTGTTTTCGCCACCGGTGTTGGTCTTGCGGCTGTGGCCGTGGCCGAAGCCCGGGTTGATCCGCAGCCAGACCCGGTGCCCCGGGGATTTCTCCCCCAACTGGCGGAGCATGTCGATGGAGCCGGCGTTGACTTCCACCTGCATTTCCACCACCCGGGCCAGGGTGGCCTCGTCGAACAGGTCGCAGGTGAAGACGATGCCGGCATCCACCGGGCTGAAGCCGGCCAGCAGGGCGCGTTCGATTTCCCCCAGGGACACCGCATCGACCCGTACCCCGGCCTCGCGAATCAGGCGCAGCAGGTGCAGGTTGGACGAGGCCTTCTGGGCGTAGCGCACCACGTCGAACGCCTGCAACTGGGCGATGCGCGCCTGGATGGTGGCGGCGTCATAGCACCACAGCGGAGTGCCGTACTGGCGGGCGGCGGCGACAAGTTGAGCGGGGGAAAATGGAATGGCCATGGCGAATGCAATCTGTGGTCAGTGGGAATGGAAGCAGCATGCCCGTTGGCGGCTATTCAAGAAAATATCTATTCTTTGCCAAGATATTCATATCTGATATGGGTTGGTTGATTAAGCGAGTTTCCCGCCATGGACATCTCCCTGCGGCACATCGAAGTGTTCCGCGCCATCATGCAGGCCGGCAGCGTCACCGGCGCCGCGCGCCTGCTGTTGACTTCGCAGCCCACCGTGAGTCGCGAGCTGGCCCGGCTGGAAACGCTTTCCGGCTTGCGTCTGTTCGATCGTGAAGGCGGGCGCCTGCTGCCCACGGCCCAGGCCCTGCTGTTGCTGGAGGAAGTCGAGCGGGCCTATGTGGGGCTGGAGCGGATCAACAGCGTGGCCCAGTCGATTCGCCGTTTCGAGCATGGCCAGTTGAGCCTGAGCTGCCTGCCGCTGTTCTCCCAGACGCTGCTGCCGCCGGTGTGCAAGCAGTTCCAGGCGCAGCACCCGGGGATCGGCCTGAGCATTACCGCCCAGGAATCGCCGCTGCTGGAAGAGGCCCTCAGCGCCCAGCACCATGACCTGGGCCTGACCGAAAGCGAGCACTTGCCCCGGGGCACCCAGGGCGAGCTGCTGTTCTGCGCCGACATGGTCTGTATCCTCGCGGACGACCATCCGCTGCTGGCCAGGCCACGGCTGGCGCTTGCGGATTTTCGCGGCCAGGACTTCATCAACCTCTCGGGCCTGGATATCTACCGCCAGACCCTGGATGAGCATTTTCGCCAGGCCGGGGTGGATCGCCGGATAGTGGTGGAAACCACCAACGCAGCTTCGGTGTGCGCCATGGTGCGCCAGCGGCTCGGGGTGGCGATCATCAATCCCTTGAGTGCCATGGAAGAGGCCGGGCGCGGCCTGGCGATCCGTCCGTTGCAGTTGTCGGTGCCCTATCGGGTGATGCTGATCCGCCCGGATTACCGGCCCTCGTCGAGTTTTGTCGAGGGTTTCAGTGAAGCCCTGCGCACCCAGGCCAAGGCACTGCAAGAGCAGGTCGGGCAGATAGTCCAGGGAGGGCAAGGGGTGAATCGCTCAGGCTGATGGAGGTGTTCAGCTTGTCGGTAAAGAGGGCGTGTCGGCGTTTCAGGGAAACATGTCCCTCTCGTATGGCGGCAGACAGTTACCGAGGATAGCCCTGCGGTCGGCTGATCTCGTGGCAAGCCTCAGGTGCAGGCCCGGACCGTAGCGACTCAACCCCCTGACCAGTTCTGGAGTCAAATAAAATGCCTATTGCTATTCACGTACGCAACAACACCGCCGCTGCGCAGCAAGTCGCCATCAGGAATACCGCCCAGGGCAACAACCTGGCCAACGTCAACATACCTGCCCAAGGCAACGTGGTTCTGTATGTCCTGCAAGCGGATGCCAGCGCCGACCTGTATCTGATCTGCAACGCCAATGCTGCCCAGGCTGCCCAATTGAGTGTCGTCTACCAGGGCCATAGCAGTGTGGTTCAAGACAGCAACTGGGCCCGCCAATGGACGGTGGAGGGTGCCGTGGATGGCGTACAGCTGGACCTGGCGTAGCGGGAGAGAACTTGCTGGCAAAGACGATCGTGCGCACGCCTTGCCCGTAGGAGCCAGCTTGCTGGCGAAAGCGATCGTGCACACGCCTTGCCCGTAGGAGCCAGCTTGCTGGCGAAAGCGATCGTGCACGCGCCTTGCCTGTAGGAGCCAGCTTGCTGGCGAAGGCGATTGTGCGCACGCCTTGCCCGTAGGAGCCAGCTTGCTGGCGAAGGCGCTCTCAGGGGCGCCTTCGCTGGCAAGCCAGCTCCTACAGGGGGGCGGTTTCGGGAGGTTAGCGCTCGATCGCCAGGGCTACGCCCTGGCCGCCGCCGATGCACAGGGTGGCCAGGCCCTTCTTGGCATCACGCTTGATCATTTCATGCAGCAGGGTCACCAGCACCCGGCAGCCCGACGCACCAATCGGGTGGCCGATGGCAATCGCACCACCGTTGACGTTGACCTTGCTGGCGTCCCATTCCAGCTCCTTGGCCACCGACAGCGACTGCGCAGCGAAGGCTTCGTTGGCTTCGATCAGGTCCAGCTGGTCCAGGGTCCAGCCGGCCTTGTCCAGGCAGCGGCGGGTGGCCGAGACCGGGCCGATGCCCATGATCGCCGGGTCGACGCCAGCGTTGGCGTAGGCGGCAATTTTTGCCAGCACCGGCAGGCCCAGGGCCCGGGCCTTGCTCGCGCTCATCAGCATCACCGCGGCAGCGCCGTCGTTCAGCGCCGAGGCGTTGCCGGCGGTGACACTGCCGTCTTTCTTGAACGCCGGCTTGAGCTTGGCCAGGGCCTCGGCGGTGGTGCCGGGGCGCGGCTGTTCGTCGGTGGCGAAGGTCAGGGGGTCGCCCTTGCGCTGGGGAATCTGGATCGGGGTGATCTCGTCGACAAAGCGCCCGGCCTCGATGGCCGCCGCGGCTTTGTGTTGGGAAGCGGCGGCGAAGGCGTCCTGGGCTTCACGGCTGATGCCGTATTTCTCCACCAGGTTCTCGGCGGTGATGCCCATGTGGTAGTCGTTGAAGGCGTCCCACAGGCCGTCGCTGATCATGGAGTCGACCATCTGGCTGTGGCCCATGCGCAGGCCGGTGCGGGCGCCGGGCAGCACGTAGTTGGACAGGCTCATGTTTTCCTGGCCGCCGGCGATGATCACGTCGGCATCGCCGCAGCGGATGGCCTGGGCGCCCAGGTGCAGGGCCTTGAGGCCGGAGCCGCAGACCTTGTTCAGGGTCATGGCGGGCACGGCGTGGGGCAGGCCGGCCTTGATCGCGGCCTGGCGGGCGGGGTTCTGCCCGGCGCCGGCGGTGAGCACCTGGCCCATGATCACTTCGTCGACCTGGGCCGGGTCGATGCCGGTCTGGGCCAGCAATTGGCGGATGACCGCGGCGCCCAGGTCAACGGCGGGAATGTTCGCCAGGGAGCCTTGGAAACTGCCCACGGCGGTGCGGGTGGCGGCAACGATTACGACGTCTTGCATGATGGGGCTCCTCAGGCGAACTGCATTTCAGGCACGTGGTCCGGCACGATCAGCTTGCCGGCGGTCTTGCTGACGATTTCCTCGACGCTGACCCCGGGGGCGCGCTCCTTGAGGATGAAGGCGCCGTTCTCGATCTCTAGGTACGCCAGGTCGGTGAGCACGCGCTTGATGCACTGGGCGCCAGTCAGCGGCAGGCTGCAACGGCTGAGCAATTTGGATTCGCCGTCTTTCGAGGCGTGGGTCATGGTGACGATGATGTTCTCGGCACCGGCCACCAGGTCCATGGCGCCGCCCATGCCCTTGACCAGCTTGCCGGGGATCATCCAGGAGGCGATGTTGCCCTGCACGTCCACTTCGAAGGCACCGAGCACGGTCAGGTCGATATGGCCGCCGCGGATCATCGCGAAGGATTCGGCGGACGAGAAGATCGAGGCACCGATGCGCGCGGTCACCGTCTGTTTGCCGGCGTTGATCATGTCGGCGTCGACTTCGTCCTCGGTGGGGAAGGCGCCCATGCCCAGGAGGCCGTTTTCCGATTGCAGCATGACTTCCATGCCGTCGGGGATGTAGTTGGCCACCAGGGTCGGGATGCCGATGCCGAGGTTGACGTAGAAGCCGTCCTGCAGTTCGCGGGCGACGCGCTGAGCCATTTGTTCGCGGGTAAGAGCCATGTTTGTTGTCCTTTTAGTCGGGCTGGGGAAGGGCGATCACTTGCGCACGGTGCGCTGTTCGATGCGCTTCTCGAAGGTGCCGCAGATGACCCGGTCGACGTAGATGCCGGGGGTGTGGATCTGCGTCGGGTCCAGCTCGCCCGGTTCGACGATTTCTTCTACTTCGACCACGGTGATCTTGCCGGCGGTGGCCGCCAGGGGGTTGAAGTTCTGCGCGGTGTGGCGGTAGACCACGTTGCCGAAGTGGTCGGCCTTCCAGCCCTTGACGATGGCGAAGTCACCAGTGATGGACTCTTCCATCAGGTAGGTGCGGCCCTTGAATTCACGGGTTTCCTTGCCCTCGGCCACCGGGGTGCCGACGCCGGTGGCGGTGAAGAAGGCCGGGATCCCGGCGCCGCCGGCGCGCATTTTTTCCGCCAGGGTGCCCTGGGGGGTCAGTACCACTTCGATTTCGCCGCTGAGCAACTGCTTCTCGAACAGGGCGTTTTCACCCACGTAGGAAGCGATCACCTTGCTGATCTGGCGGTCTTCCAGGAGCACGCCCAGGCCGAAACCGTCGACCCCGCAATTGTTGGACACCACGGTCAGGTCGCGGGTACCGCGGCGCTTGATCTCGGCGATCAGGTTTTCCGGGATACCGCACAGGCCGAAGCCGCCGGCAATTACGGTCATGCCGTCTTGCAAACCTTCCAGGGCTTCCTCGTAGGACGCCACGCGCTTGTCGAAACCTGCCATTTGCACCTTCCTCTTTCTTGTTCGTTGGCGGCTGGCCAGCCGTTTGTGGGCCAGTGTTGCGCTGCGGGATTGATTTGTTAAGTTTATTTTTAAGGTTGATTGATTGAAAAAGCAGCATAATCCCGGGCGGCACACACCCAAGAGAATGGCAGATGACGGTTAAACAGATACGGGCATTTCTGGCCGTGGCCCACAGTTTGAGCTTTGCCCTGGCCTGCGAACGGCTGCACCTGTCGCAGTCGGCCCTGAGCCTGACGATCAAGGCGCTGGAGGAAGGCCTGGGTGGGCGCCTGTTCACGCGCAATACGCGCAATGTGGCGCTGACCCCGGAAGGCGAGGCCCTGCTGCCCCTGGCGCGACGGCTGATCGCCGACTGGGACAACGCCGAGGACGAACTGCGCCAGCGTTTCACTCTGCAACGAGGCCGGGTGACGGTGGCGGCGATGCCGTCCTTTGCCGGCAACCTGCTGCCGCCGATCCTCAAGCACTTTCGGGCCCGCTATCCCCAGGTCAACGTCACGGTCAACGACGTGGTCAACGAGCAGGTGCTGGAGATGGTCCGTGATCGCGAGGTGGAGCTGGGGGTGGCGTTCGAGCCGCAGGACAGCACCTCGCTGGTGTTCACCCCGCTGTACATCGACCGCTTTGTCGCCGTGGTGCCCCGGGATTCGCCCCTGGCCCGGCGCAGCGAGATCGACTGGCAGGCGCTGTTGCAGGAGCCCTTCATCACCTTGCAGCGGCCGTCCACGGTGCGGGTGATGCTCGAAGATCACCTGCGGGCACGGGGCGTGCAACTGCCGGTGGAGTTTGAAAGCCACCAGTTGGCGACCGTGGGGCGCATGGTCGCCAGCGGCCTGGGGGTGAGTGCGGTGCCGGCGCTGTGCGCCCAGCAGATGCGCGAGCTGGGCGGGCACTGCCTGACCCTGCACGATCCGGTGGTGGAGCGGGCCATTGGTGTACTGACCAAGCCGGGGGACGAGCTGTCCACCGCGGCCCAGGCGCTGTTCGACATCCTGCGCGAGGAAAACCTCGGCCAGCGCCTGGCGCTACTCTGAGGCTCAACGCAGCAGGCGTTCGGCCAACTGGGGCAGCAACAGGTCACAGGGCTCGCCGAGCTTGAGGTCCAGCAGCTCGTCGGCGCGGGTCTTGCCGAAGTTGATGGCCAGCAGCGGCTTGCCTTGCTCGGCCACGGCGCGGCACAGGCGGAACGCTGAATAGGCCATCAGCGACGAACCCACCACCAGCAGGCCTGCGGCTTCGTGCACGGCGCTCAAGGCCCGGGCAGCGGTGGCCGCGGCCACGTTCTCGCCGAAGAACACCACATCGGGTTTCAATCGCGAGCCGTTGCAGTAGGGGCAATGGGGCACCTGGAAGCGTTCCTCGAAGGCCGGGTCCAGCAGGGTATCGCCGTCCGGCGCCTGCACCGCGTCAACACCGGCCAGGTAAGGGTTGTGCGCCTCCAGTTGCTGCTGGATGGCCTCCCGCTGGCTGCGCTGGCCGCAGTCCAGGCACAAGACCCGCTGCAGGCTGCCGTGGAGCTCGATGACCTCCAGGCTGCCGGCCTCGTCGTGCAGGGCATCGACGTTCTGAGTGATGACCCCGGCGATCCGGCCTGCGGCCTGCAATTGTGCCAACGCCTGGTGCGCGGCATTCGGCCGGGCCTGGCGAATGCGCGGCCAGCCGAGCATGGCCCGGGCCCAGTAGCGGCGACGGGCTTCGGGCTGGGCGAGGAATTCCTGGTACATCATCGGCTGGCGGCCACGGCGCACGCCCTCGCTGTCGCGGTAGTCGGGGATCCCCGACGGGGTGCTGATACCGGCGCCGGTGAGGACCATGAACGGCTTGCCGTGCATGGCGGCGGCGAGTTGTTCGAGCAGCGGGGCAGTGGGGCGATCGATCATGGGCTGCGCTCGTCTGTAGAGGGGACGGTTATCAGGAATAAACGCAAAACCTTGGGGATGCCAGGGTTTTGCGTCGATGGCTGGGCGGCCGACCCGGCAAGGGCGCCAGACCTACAGCCTGAACACGTTCACCTGCTGCTCCAGGTTCTGCGCCAGTTGCTGCAGGGAACGGGCGGTCTCGGTGGTTTCCTCCACGGCCTGGCTGTTCTGCTGGGACATCTGGGCAATGCGCTCGACGTTGCGCGCCACATCCTGGCTGGCGGCGGTCTGTTCCCGCAGGGCCAGGGAGATCTGGTCCACCACCCGCACCACATTGCCGGAGGAGGTGCGGATATTGACGATGGCCTCGCCGGCCTGCTGGGCCAGTTCGACGCCGCTTTTCACCTGATTGACCCCGACGTCCATGCTGCTCACCGCTTCCCGGGTGCCCAGCTGGATCTTGTCGACCATCTCGGTGATCTCCTGGGTCGAATTGGCCGTGCGCTGGGCCAGCAGGCGCACTTCATCGGCGACCACGGCAAAGCCACGGCCTTGCTCGCCGGCCCGGGCGGCCTCGATGGCCGCATTCAGGGCCAGCAGGTTGGTCTGCTCGGCGATGCCCTTGATCACACTGACGATGCTGGAGATCTGCTCGGCATGCTGGCCCAGTTCACCGATCTGGCTGGCCGAAGCCTGCACGGTCTCGGCGATCAGGCGCATGCTGCCCAGGGTGTCCTGGATCACACTGCCGCCTTCCTCGGACTGGCGCCCGGACTCGCTGGACAGGGCGTGAGCGTCCCCGGCGTTGTCCGCCACATGGTTGATGCTCACCGTCAGTTCTTCCACCGTGGCGGCCATGGATGAGGCCGAGTGGGACTGTTCCTGGGCCGAGGCCGAGAGCTGCAGCGAGGCGCTGGAAATGCTCTGGGAGGCGCTCACCAGTTGCTCGGCTCCCAGCTTGATCTGGCTGATCATCGACCGCAGGCGCTCCTGCATGGCGGCGAAAGCCTGCTGCAGCTCGCTGACTTCATCGCGCCCCTGGGTGCTGATGCGGTTGTCCAGGTGGCCGGCGGCGATGGCCTCGGCCACTTCCACGGACTGGCGGATGCGTCCGACCAGGTTGCTCGACAGCGACCAGGCAACGAGCATGGCCAGCAGTGCCGCCAGCATGCCGCCGCCGAGCAGGATCGCCAGGGCCGAAGCCTTGGCGTTGTCCATGGCCTGGCTGCGGGCGTCCTGCAGGCTTTTTTCCGCTTCGCGCAACTCACCGGTGAGCTGGCGCATGGCGTCCATCTTGGCCTTGTCGCGGCCGGCGCTGATTTGTTCGGCCATGGCGGTGGCCGGCTGAGTCCCGGCATTGATCGCCCGGCGCAGGGCCAGGTTGCCCTGGATGTCCTCGCGCAGCCACTGATCGTGCAGGGCCTTGAGTCGCTCCAGGCGCGCCTGCTGCTCGGGGTTGTCGGCGGTGCTGCTCTTGATCCGGGCGTAGTAGTCGGTAAAGGCTTTTTCGCCTTGCTCCAGAGGTTCGAGGAAGCTGTCGCGGCCGGTCAGGGCATAACCGCGCATGCCGGTCTCGATATTGATCAGGCTGCGCAAGAGGGCATCGGACTGGTTCAGCACTTCATGGCTGTGGATGGTGCTTTTGACGCTGCTGCTGACTTGATCGAAGCCGCGCAGGGCCGCCAGCACCAGCAGCAGGAGGATCAGCAGGACGACGCCGAAACCGGCATAGAGCTTTTGCGAAATGCTCAGATTGGAAAACATAGGAAGGACCGCTCCTAAACCGTTGACTGAATGCTTCACAGGGGCGTGCCTCGATGAGGCAGCGTGATAGCTCAATGATGCTTAAATGACATCAACGGTCCGACTTTTCCTGTACAAAAAAAGTTTCATGTACAGGAAAATATTTTTGCGGGGCTTGCAGAAGGGCGCGCCGAGCATCGCCCCTAAGGGGGCGGCTCGGCGTGCGGCAGGGGTCAGCTGGAGTGGGCGTTGCTGTCTTCCTCGGGGTCGACGCTTTCGGTCTGCCCCGGCAACTCGGTGATCACGCTGAAGTCGCTGACTTCCACTGCCCCCAGGCCATAGCCCAGCAGGTGGAAGGAGAAGGCCTTGCGGGTTTGCGGGTTGTCGAAGCTGAAGTCCATCTGCAATGGCCGGTCGGGTGTGACCAGCATTTCTTCCGGCAGGCCCAGGGGCACGTCCTGTTCCAGTTCCTTGCCCTTGAGCAGGATGTAGGCGTTTTGCTGCGGGTCGGCGGAGCGCACGGTGAAGCGCACCCGGGTCTGGGAGCCCTTGGGCATTTCCAGGTACTGGGCGCCGATCAGGTTGTCGGCCCAGTCGTCCTTGATCTGCGCCTTGAGCGGGATGATCGCCGGGCTGCCGAACTGGTAGTGCTGGTTCAGCGGCGACTGCAGCAGGCTGCGGTCCAGGTTCGCCGCGCGCGCGCTGATCTGCCGGGCCCGCAGGCCGCCGTACTGGCCTTGCAGGCTGGCGCTGTCGGCGATGAAACCGGTGCTTGAGTAGTAGCGGCAGCGCTGTTGGAAGTCGCACTCGGTGAAGGTGCCCTGGCCATCGTGGTAGCGCAGCTTGCCATTGGTGTAGGACATGATTTCCCGGCCCTGGGCATAGTCGCGCAACAGCGAGCGGCCGCTGAGGCTGGCGGGCACCGGCAGGCCGAAGTAGTCCAGCACCGAGGCGCTGAGGTCGACGTGGCCGTAGGTGCCGGACTTGAGATGGGGCAGCAGGTCCTGGTCCGGGGCGAGCATCAGGTTGAAGCCCCAGGACGAAGCCAGGCGCACGCCGTCGATGCCGTGGGACTCATCGGAGGTAATGATCACCAGGGTGTCCTTGAGCACGCCCTTGCGCTCCAGGCCCGTGAGGAACTGGTCGATGGCGTCGTCCAGGTAGCCCACGGCGGCCTGCTTCGGCGTCTCATAGCGCTCCAGGTAGTCCTCGGGCGCCGAGTAGGGCTGGTGGGTGCCGACGGTCAGCAGGGTGAGCATCCACGGCTTCTTGTTCTTCTTCAGCTGGTCGACGTAGGTCAGGGCGCCTTCGAAGAAGGCCTTGTCGTCCTTGCCCCAGGGGAATTCCAGGTAGTTATCGTTCTTGAACCACTCCAGGCCGTGGGTCGAATCGAAGCCGATGTGCGGCATGATCTTGTCCTTGGCCATGAAGCGCAGGCCGGCGCCCTGCAGGTAGTGGGTGTTGAAGCCGAACTTGTGCATCTGCGCCGGAAGGCAGGCCTGGTTGCGTTGGTTCTGGGTGAGCATCTCGACGCCCTTGGGGGTGCCGTTGTCGAGCTTGTCGTAGTCGCCGCAGAGCATGGCGTACAGGCCGCGGATGGTCTGGTGGCTGTGCAGCACGTAGTCCGGGGTGTTCATGCCGCGCTCGGCCCAGGCGCTGAGCTTGGGCATCAGGTCTTCCTGGTAGCGGCTGTTCAGGGCTTCGCGGTTGGTGCGGATATAGGCACCGGGAATGCCTTCGAGGGTAATCAGCAGCACGTTGCGCGCGCGGCCTGCGCTGGGCAGCAGCGGCTGGCCTTCCAGGTCCAGGCGGGTGAGCCCGGCCATGGGCGGTGGGACATCGGCGACGTCGCCTTGCAGCCAGTCTTCCACCTGCATCTGCGCCTGGCCGGTGGCGGTGGCCAGGGCCTGGTGGGGCAGGTTGAACAGGTGCCACTGGTCGGCTTCGCTGGGCTTGAGGTACTGGATGCCGCCGTGGGCCACCAGCAACAGCACCGGCAGGCTCCAGCTATGGCGCGGCAGTGCCGGGGGGCGCACCCCGCGGTGGGCGCGCTGGACCACCAGCCAAAGCACCAGCCCCAGCAACAGCGCCAGGCCCAGGTCCGGGTGGGTCAGGCCGCCGCCGGTGGAGTTGCCGACAAACTGCGGGTCCACCAGGTAGTGCAGGTCGGCGAGGTTGGGCATGCGCCCCACGGCGCTTACCAGTTCGGCGCTGACCAGGGTCAGCAGGGCCCAGACCAGCAGCACCGGCAGCGCCAGCCACCAGGGCCGGCGGTACAGGAGCACGGTCAGCAGGCTGGCGCTGGCCAGGTCCGACAGATAGCCCAGCGGGTTGGACCAGCCCAGGGCCAGGCGCGCGCCCATGGGCAGCAGCAACAGCAGGCCGAACAGGGCGCACAGGGGAGCAAGGGGGTGTTGTAGGCAACGACGGATCAACTTCACAAATAACCTGCCTGTCATCAAAGCTTCACGCAAATGTGCGCGATCTTAACAAGAGCTGACGGCAAGACGTTTCTTAATCGTCAAGGAAAGACCTGGGGGCAGGCTTTGCGAATCGCCCCAAAGAGGCGGTGGAATCCGTGCAAAGCCCCAGCCTGGAAGGCTGGCGGCGAGCAGGGGCAGGTTTCACACCGCTTGGATTTACTATTTCAGGTTGTTAAAAAAAACGCGCCTTGGGTGCTGATGCCGATCAATCAAGGGCAAGCACTGTAAGGGGGGGGCAGGGGAGCTTGCTCCGGCACCTATCGCGACCACTTGATGATCAGCCGGGCGAAAAACGCGCCGCTGACAATCACCGCGAACAGGCGCAGGGTCTGCATCGCCAGCACCAGGCCGACATCCGAATGGGTGTCCACCGCGATGATCGCCATGGCGTCCAGGCCGCCGGGGCTGGTGGCCAGGTAGACCGAGAGAAAGTCCTTGCCCATCCACAGGGCCAGCCCCCAGGCAGAGAGGGCACAGAGGGCGATCAGCAGCAGGGCGCCGCCGATCATCGCCGGCAGGTGGCCGAACACATAGCTCAGGGTCGGGCGGTCGAAGCGCAGGCCGATATAGCCGCCGATGGCGCCGTAGGCGCAGGCCAGCAGCCAGGACGGCAGGCTGATCTGCAACAGGCCGCTGATCTGCAGCGCGCCGCCCAACAGCAGCGGCACCAGCAGGGCCCCGGCAGGCACCCGCGTACCCAGGAGCACACCGCAGACGATCGCCACGATGCTCAGGCCCACATTCGGCAGGCTCATGCCGTGCAGGGCCATCTGGCTGGCGTGGGCCTCGCTGCCGCTGGCCGGAGCGCCGATCCAGTGGCTGACCAGGGCCCCGACCATCACCACGCACACCACCCGCACGTACTGCATGGTGGCCACCACCCGTGAGTCGGCGCCGAACTCGTCGGCCATCGACACCATGGCCGAGGCCGCACCGGGCGCCGTGCCCCAGGCCGCGGTGCTGGCGGCAATCGCGCCGAAGCGCACCAGCACCAGGCCCACCAGGGCGCTGAGGCTGACGGTGAGCAGGGTGGCCACCAGCATCACGTGCCAGGACTGGAGCATGGCCGTGAGCACGGCGAGGGTCATGGAGTGGGCGGCGAGCATGCCCACCGAGCCCTGGCCCAGGCGAAACGCCAGGCGCGGCACGCGGATGCTGGCACCGCACACGCCAAACAGGATCGCCGTGAGCATCGGCCCGAGAAACTGCCCGGCGGGAATCTCCAGGTACTTGAGCAACTGGCCGCTGGTGCCGGCCAGCAACAGCCAGGCCGGCCATTGCAGCGCCTGGGGCCAGGTATTCAGGGATAGACGAAGCGATGGCGACAAGGGACGACTCTCCAAGACGCTGGCCACTCCTGTTGCGGGAGCGGTAAAACCTGCGTCGGAGCAAATTATTGATAGCGCGATTGATCAAGTCCAGTTTCTAATTGTGATCAACTCATAACTATTGTTGATCGATCATGGACCTGCGCGACCTGACCTATTTCGACACCATCGCCGAGCTCGGCCACCTGGGCCGGGCGGCGCAGAAGCTCAACCGCAGCCAGCCGGCGCTGACCAAGAGCATCCAGCGCCTGGAGGAGTCCTTCGGCACCAAGCTGTTCGAGCGTGAAGGCCGCGGCATCAAGCTCACCGCCGTGGGTGAGTTGCTGCAGCGGCGCAGCCGGCAACTGCAGCAGAACATCGCCGAGACCCACCGCGAGGTGCGGGACTTTGCCAGCGGCGTGCTCGGCAACATCCGCCTGGGCTGCGCCGCCAGCATGGCCGAGCACCTGCTGCCGCAGATGACCGCCACCTTGCTGGAGCGGGCCCCGGACATCACCTTGAACCTGGTGATCGGCCAGGACGACCTGTTGCGCGAGTCCCTGCGCTCCGGGCGCCTGGACATGGTCATCTGCCCGATGTTCGAAGGCGACCCGCACCTGAGCCACCACACCCTGTTCGAAGACCGGGCGGTGGTGGTGGCCAGCCGCGACCACCCGATATTCGACACGCCCATGCGCCTGCGTGACTTGTGCGCCTACCGCTGGGTGCTGCCGGGCACACGGGTGTCGGCGCGACGCTGGATCGACAACGTGTTCCAGAGCCATGAACTGCCGCTGCCCTCGGTGCAGATAGAGACCAACACCATCTCCCTGTTGCCGCGGCTGATCGCCAAGACCGGGTTGCTGAGTTTTCTGGCCCGGGAAACCCTGGACGACTTCAAGGGCATCGCCCACCTGCGGGAAGTGCCCCTGGCGCAAACCTGCATGCGCCGCAGCATCGTGGTGCTGGTGCGCGCCGAAGGCTACCTGTCGCCCGCGGCCCAGGCCCTGCTGGATCTGCTCAAGAGTGATGGGCGGCAATTCTTCACGGCGGGTGATGCCCTGTGAGCCGGCGCGGTGCAGGGCTTTAGGGCCCCTTCGTCGGCAAGCCGGCTCCTATGGTGGGCTGTGGAATGCGCCTGCGTGCTGTAGGAGCTGGCTTGCCAGCGAAGGCGTCGGCCGGGGCGGTGCAGGGCCTGGGCTTGTTCGCCGGCAAGCCGGCTCCTACGGGAGGCGGGGTCATTCGCCGCGGATGTACTGCTCCAGCTGGCGGATCAGGTCGGCCTGTTCGGCGATCGCTTCCTTGACCAGGTCGCCGATGGACAGCAGCCCCAGCAACTGGCCGTTTTCCACCACCGGCAGGTGGCGCAGGTGGTGGTCGGTCATGATGTTCATGCAGGTGTCCACGCTCTGGTGCGAGTCCACGGTGATCACCGGCGAGCTCATGATCGCGCTGACCGGGGTGCCCACCGAGGAGCGCCCGTGGAGTACCAGCTTGCGCGCGTAGTCGCGCTCGCTGATGACCCCGACCACCACGCCATTCTCCAGCACCGGCAAGGCGCCGACGTTTTTCTCGGCCATCACCATCAGCGCCTCCAGGACCATCTGGTGCGGGGCGATGGTGTGCACTTGCTGGTTGTGCTTGGCCTTGAGTTTCAGCAGTTCTGCGACGCTCTTCATGGGGCGCTCCGGTTGTTCTACGTGGGGCGGCGATGCGCCGTCCTGAGGGGTTTCTAAAGAATCGTAGAGACTCGGCCAACCAGCAAGGCTGAAAACGGCAGATAAACGGCGAAAAACGTCACCCCGAGGATTTTTTTTCACCACGGCCCCGATAAAGGGGCCGTTGCCGTCAGTTGAAACGATGCAGGGAGAAACTTTCCAGGTCGATTTCGCTGCGGCCGTCCACGTGCTGCTGGGCCAGGGCTTCGCCAATCGCCGCCGAATGCTTGAAGCCGTGGCCGGAACAGGCACTGACCACGGTGACATTGGCCAGGCGCGGGTGGCGGTCGATGATGAACCCCGAATCGGGGGTCACGGTGTAGGCACAGACGCTGGCCTTCACCAACTCGGGGGCCAGCCCTGCGATATGGGGTGCGATCAGCTTGTGGAACAGGCGCTGGGCGTCGGCGCTGCTGGGCTGGCGGTCGAGGCTGTCCGGCTGGCTGCTGGCGCTGTACTGCTCGGTGGCGATCTTCACGCTGCCTTCGCCGGGAATCGGCGGGAAGCCGTAGCAGGCGTCCACGTCATCGGCGCTGTGGAGAATGAAGCTCGGGGACCGGGCCGGGTAGCGCTCGGGCTCATCCAGGCGGAACCAGTACAGCTGTTGGCGGCACACCTGCAACAGCGAATCGAAGGGCGCCCCCAGCAACTGCGCCGACCACATGCCGGCGCTGACGATGACCTGTCGGGCAAACAGCCGCGAGCCGTCGCTGATGATGTGCACCCCGTCATCCTGGGCGTCCAGCTCCAGCACTGTCTGGCCGGTGATCAGGGTTGCCCCCAGTTGCCGGGCCCGGGTCAGTTGCGCATCGATGCAGCGTTCCGGGCGGACAAAGCCGCCGCCGGGTTCGAAGTAGCCCCGGGCGCTGTCATCCAGCGGGGCGAACTGCGGGAAGCGCCGGCGGATCTCGGCGGCGTCCAGCACTTGGTGCTCGATGCCGTAGCGCCGGGCCAGTTCGATGCTGTTGTCGGTGAAGTCCCGGGCCTCTGCCGGGCGCTGCGGGTCGGTGCTGGCGGTCATCACCAGCACCCCGCATTGCTCGAACAACTGCACATCCAGCTCCGCTTCCAGTTCGCGCCAGATCTGCTGCGAGCGGATCGCCAGGGGCACGTAGGCCGCGCCTTCGCCCACCGCCTGGCGGGTGATGCGGGTGTCGCCGTGGCTGGAACCCAGGTCGTGGGGCGGGGCGAAGCGGTCGATGCCCGCCACCTTGACCCCGCGCTTGGCCAGTTGATAGAGGGTGGCGGCGCCCATGGCGCCCAGGCCTACGACTACAACATCGAAATCCGGTGTGTGCACGGCAAGATCCTTGTGATGGAAGGCTCAGCAGTTATTGATAGTGGCCAGGGTCATGGGCGCGATGATCCGGTGGAACGGCGCCACCGGCAGCATGTACAGGCGCCCCAGGCGGTTGTGCGGGTGGACCACGGTGGACAGCACCACCGGGCGCCGGCCCTCGGCGTCCAGCGGCTGGAGGTTGAGCGACAGGTGCACGTCCAGGTGCTTGTCGCGGTCCACCACCAGCACCTCGTCGGGGCTCTGGGAAACCAGGGTGAAGATACCCACCCGGTCGCCGGGCTGGTAATCCTCGTCGGGGCGCGACAGGTCGATGCGGGTCAGGCGCCCCAGGTCCTTGAGGCCGAACAGCTGCACCACGCGGTTGCGCAGGCCCATCAAGCGGTCGATCCAGGCCGGGGTCTGGCTCATCAGGCACAGCAGGTGACGCATGGCGCTGCGCTCGGCGTCGGTCGCCAGGGTGCGGCGGCAATCGATGAAGGTGGCACCCGGGGCCAGGGCCGCGATGCTGGAGTCATGGGGCAACGGGCAAGGGTGTACGGCGGACTTCATCGGTGCAGCTCCCTGAAAGTTGGCGGCCTTGGCTTCGTGCCGATCAGCCACGCCAGAAGCCGCAAAAAATACCACTTCTCGGGGCACGGAACAGCCTGTGGCTGCGGCTACAAGATGCGCAAGAAGGTGTTTGGAGGCTTTGTAGCCGCTGCCGAGCGTTAGCGAGGCAGCGAAAGGGGCCGCAGGACCCTCTGTTGCCGGGATCGCCTATGTCGCTCCAGCCATTCGCGCCTGCGCCAGCGGCCGCAGGGAACGCAAAAAAGGCGCCCGAAGGCGCCAAGGATTCACCCCAACCGAGGGAGCCGGGTGAAGCCGTTCGCAGGAGTGTCGCGGTGGTAAGGCGCGACGTGAACGGAAAAAGGGGGAGCGCTGCCCGCCAGCGGCGGGCGGCTTGAGTCATTTGCCCAGCTTGATCCTTGTCCAGCCGCGGTTCATCACGCGCTGGATGGCGATCGGCTGGTCCGGCACTGCGTAGAGGGTGGCCAGTACGGCCTGGGGCGGGTAGGACGCCGGGTCGTTGCGGATCGCTTCGTCCACCAGCGGCGTGGCCGCTGCGTTGGCGTTGCTGTAGCCCAGGCTGTTGGTGACCTCGGCGATGATGTCCGCGCGCATCAGGAAATTCATGAACAGGTAGGCGTTGTCGACGTTGGTGGCGTCCTTGGGGATGGCCATCATGTCGTAGAAGCTGCCGGCGCCTTCCTTGGGAATGCTGAACGCGACCTTCTCCTTGTTGCCGGCCTCTTCGGCGCGGGAACGGGCCTGCAGCACGTCGCCGGAGTAACCCACGGCCACGCAGATGTTGCCGTTGGCCAGGTCCGAGATGTACTTGGAGGAGTGGAAGTAGGTCACCGAAGGCCGGATCTTCATGAACAGGGCTTCGGCTTCGAGGATCTGCGCCTTGTCCTTGCTGGTCACCGGGTAGCCCAGGTAGTGCAGGGCGGCGGGGAGCATCTCGGTGGGCGAGTCGAGGAAGCTGATGCCGCAGGCCTTGAGCTTCTCGGCGTTCTCCGGCTTGAACAGCAGGTCCCAGGAGTTGGTCGGGGCGTCAGTGCCCAGGGCCGCCTTGACCTTGTCCGGGTTGTAGCCGATGCCGATCGAACCCCACATGTAGGGGAAGGCATGGGCGTTGTCCGGGTCGCTGGCGGAGGCGTTTTTCAGCAGCACCGGGTTGAGGTTCTTCCAGTTGGGCAAGCGGGACTTGTCCAGCTCCTGGTAGACCCCGGCCTTGATCTGCTTGGCCAGGAAGCTGTTGGACGGCACCACGATGTCGTAGCCGGACTTGCCGGTAAGCAGGCGCGCTTCCAGGGTTTCGTTGCTGTCGAAGACGTCGTAGGTGACGTGGATGCCGGTCTCGGCCTCGAACTTCTTCAGGGTGTCCGGGGCGATGTAGTCCGACCAGTTGTAGACCCGCAGCACTTTGTCGTTGGCTTGAGCGCCGGTAACCATTGCGCCCATCAAGGACAGTGAGAGCAGAGTCCTGCCAAGCATTTTCATCACTACAACTCCATTTCTTATTGTGCAGATTGCTGCGTGTGCAAGGTGGATATCGGGGGGGACGTTTTCGCCAGCAAGCTGGCTCCTACAGGTTTGTGTTGTCTGTAGGAGCCCGCTTGCTGGCGAAGAGGCCGTCAGGCCGTCGCCGGTGTTCGTACCGCAGGTTTTTTCGCTGCCGGTGGCTGCCAGGATTCGTTGGCGGTGAAGTCCATGGCCTCCTGGATCGCCCGCTTGCGGGCGGCCTCGGCGCGGCGGCCAAAGTACCAGACCAGGAACGTCACCAGGGACACCGCCAGCAGGATCAGGCTGGCCACGGCGTTGATCTCCGGCTTGACCCCCAGGCGCACCGCCGAGAACACTTCCATCGGCAAGGTGGTGGAACCCGGGCCGGAAACGAAGCTGGCCAGTACCAGGTCATCCAGGGACAGGGCGAAGGACATCATGCCGCCGGCCGCCAGTGACGGCGCGATCATCGGGATGGTGATCAGGAAGAACACCTTGAACGGTCGCGCTCCCAGGTCCATGGCCGCTTCTTCGATGGACAGGTCCAGCTCCCGCAGGCGCGCGGAGACTACCACGGCTACGTAGGCTGCGCAGAATGTGGTGTGGGCGATCCAGATGGTGACGATGCCGCGCTCCATGGGCCAGCCGATCAATTGCGCCATGGCCACGAACAGCAGCAGCAAGGACAGGCCGGTGATCACCTCGGGCATCACCAGCGGCGCGGTGACCAGGCCGCCGAACAGGGTGCGGCCCTTGAAGCGGGTGACCCGGGTCAGCACGAAGGCCGCCAGGGTGCCCAGGGCCACCGCGGCAATGGCGGTGTAGCAGGCGATCTCCAGGGAGCGCATCACCGAGCCCATCAGTTGCTGGTTGTCCAGCAGGCCGACGTACCACTTGATCGACCAGCCGCCCCAAACGGTCACCAGCTTGGAGGCGTTGAACGAGTAGATCACCAGGATCAGCATCGGCAGGTAGATGAACAGCAGGCCCAGCACCAGCATCAGTTTGGAAAATTCGAAGCGTTTCATGCCCGTGCCTCCATCTCTTTGGCCTGGCTGCGGTTGAACAGCAAGATCGGGATAATCAGGATCGCCAGCATCACCACCGCCAGGGCGGAGGCCACCGGCCAGTCACGGTTGTTGAAGAATTCCTGCCACAGCACGCGGCCGATCATCAGGGTTTCCGGGCCGCCCAAGAGTTCCGGAATCACGAACTCGCCGACCACCGGGATGAACACCAGCATGCAGCCGGCAATGATGCCGTTCTTGGCCAGGGGCACGGTGATTTTCCAGAAGTTGTTGAAGTTGCTCGAACCCAGGTCCGACGCGGCTTCCAGCAGGCTCTGGTCATGCTTGACCAGGTTGGCGTACAGCGGCAGCACCATGAACGGCAGGTAGGCGTAGACCACGCCGATATACACCGCGGTGTTGGTGTTGAGGATTTCCAGGGGCTGGCTGATCAGCCCGGTCCACAGCAGGAAGCTGTTGAGCAGGCCGTTGTTGCTGAGGATGCCCATCCAGGCGTAGACGCGGATCAGGATCGCGGTCCAGGTCGGCATCATGATCAGCAGCAGCAAGACGTTCTGCGCTTCCTTGCTGGCCTTGGAGATGGCATAGGCCATGGGGAAACCCACCACCAGGCACATCAGGGTGCTCAGCAGGGCCACCTTCAGCGAACCCAGGTAGGCCGAGAAATACAGCTCGTCGCCGGCCAGCATGGCGTAGTTGCCGAGGTTCAGCAGCAGCTGGAATTTCTGTTCGGCGTAGCTGTAGATCTCCGAGTAGGGCGGAATCGCCAGGGCCGCTTCCGAGAAGCTGATCTTCATCACCAGGAAGAACGGCAGCATGAAGAACAGGAACAGCCAGAGGAAAGGAATGCCGATCACCAGCTTGCGACCGCTGGGCAGCATACGGAACAGCTTCTGATTGAAAGTGCTCATGGTCGATGTACTCATGCCCGCAGTACCACGCCGCTGTCGTCTTCCCACCAGACGTAGACCTGGTCATCCCAGGTCGGCCGCGCGCCACGGCGCTCGGCGTTGGCCATGAACGACTGGACGATCTTGCCGCCGGGCAACTCGACGTAGAACACCGAGTGGCCGCCCAGGTAGGCGATGTCATGCACCTTGCCCTTGGACCAGTTGTAGCGAGCATCGGGCTTGAGGGTGGTGACCAGCATCTTTTCCGGGCGGATGGCGTAGGTCACCGACTTGTCCTGCACCGAGGTGCTGACCCCGTGGCCGACGTAGATCTGCTGCTCAAGGTCCGGGCAGTTGATGATGGCGTAGCCTTCCAGGTCTTCGGTAACGGTGCCGTCGAAGGCGTTGACGTTGCCGATGAATTCGCACACCAGGCGGCTCACCGGCGCTTCGTAGATGTCCACCGGGCTGCCGGTCTGGGCGATCCAGCCCAGGTGCATGATGGCGATGCGCTGGGCCATGGTCATGGCCTCTTCCTGGTCGTGGGTCACCATCACGCACGTCACGCCCACGCGCTCGATGATCTCCACCAGTTCCAGCTGCATCTGCGAGCGCAGCTTCTTGTCCAGGGCGCCCATGGGTTCGTCCAGCAAGAGCAGCTTGGGGCGCTTGGCCAGGGAGCGAGCCAGGGCCACGCGCTGGCGCTGGCCACCGGAGAGCTGGTGCGGCTTACGCTTGGCGTACTGGGTCATGTGCACCAGCTTGAGCATTTCCTCGACCCGGGCGTCGATCTCGCTGGCCGGCAGGCGGTCCTGCTTGAGGCCGAAGGCAATGTTCTGGGCCACGGTCATGTGGGGGAACAGGGCATAGGACTGGAACATCATGTTGATCGGCCGCTCATAGGGCGGCATGTCGGTGATGTCCACGCCATCCAGCAGGATGCGGCCTTCGGTGGGGCGTTCGAAGCCGGCGAGCATGCGCAGCAGGGTGGATTTGCCGGAGCCGGAACCGCCCAGCAGGGCAAAGATCTCGCCTTGGTGGATCTCCAGGGACACATCGTCCACGGCCACGGTTTCATCGAACTTCTTGGTCACGCGGTCGATCTTGACCAGGACCTTCTGCGGGCTCGGGGTGCCTTCGAGGGCCTTGCGGTAAGTGCTGGAGGCGTTTGCCATGTGAAACTCCCAACAGGTGTCAGCAGCCTGGCCAATTCGGCCGGGCCTAAAGGTTGATTGCCAGCCTGCAGAGAGTGCGGGCTGATTCGGCGCTGCCTCCCTGGCGGCCTGACGCTATTTGTTGTTGTGGTCTTGCCGTGTGTTGCTCACGCCGGACGTCGGGCGCGCACAGGCGCGCTCGCCGCGGGGCAGGGCGTGGTGAATCTCGTTGAATGCCTGGAAGGCCGCCGTAGCGGCCGGGGTTTGCCGCTTAGTGGCGTTGCGCAGCCCGCTGCCGGCAGGCGTCGCCAAAGGCCTGGAAGATCCGCAGGTAGGCCGGGTTCGACAGCACCTGCCATTCCGGGTGCCACTGCACGCCGAAGGCGAAGGCCTTGCTGTGTTCCACCGACAGCGCCTCGATCAGGCCATCCGGCGCCACGGCCTCGACCCGCAGGCCGGGAGCCAGGCGGTCGACGCCCTGGCTGTGGATCGAGTTGACCTGGATCTCGCCGGCCAGGCCCATGGCCTCGAACACGCCGCCGGGCTGGATCGCCACCGGGTGCGCCGGGGCGTACTGCACTTCGATGCGCGGATCGTCGGCTTCGCGGTGGTCCATGTAGCCCGGCAGTTCATGCACCTTCTGGTGCAGGCTGCCGCCGAAGGCCACGTTCATTTCCTGGAAGCCGCGGCAGATGCCGAGCACCGGCACGCCGGCGGCAATTGCCGCGCGCAGCAGGGGCAGGGTGGTGGCATCGCGCTGCGGGTCGTGGGCGGTGCCCGGCTCGCTGGGAGTGCCTTGGTAATGGAAGGGTTCGACATTGGACGGCGAGCCGGTAAACAGCAGCCCGTCCATGTTGTGCAGCAGATCGTCGATATCGATCAGATCCGCCAGGGAAGGAATGATCAGGGGCAGGCCCTTGGCCGCGACGCTGACAGCACGCAGGTACTTGTCGCCGCTGACGTGGTAGGGGTGCAGGCCGATCTCTTTGACGCACGCAGTAACGCCGATCAATGGCTTGAATGCCATTTTTATCACCTCGAAATTCACGCTGGAACGAGTTTTTCCAGAGCTTATCCTCGTTGATTTTAATTAACAACTTCCATGTAAAAAATTCTAAACGTTATTCGTCCGAAACCCGCGGGCGGCACGGATTGCGCGGGTTATTTGTCTTGGTTGGGGCAAAATAATTGACGGAAAGGCGCCGCTGTTGGCTATTGACTCCGGTTTTTCTTTCGGGTTGACTGCTGGCGTGTCACAGCAGTGAACATAATAATTAACACAATAGGTGCATCATGTCGGTCCCCCCGCGTGCCATTCAACTCAATGAAGCCAATGCCTTCCTGAAAAAACACCCCGAGGTTCTCTACGTCGATCTGCTGATTGCAGACATGAACGGTGTGGTGCGCGGCAAGCGCATCGAGCGCACCGCGCTGCACAAGGTCTATGAGAAGGGCATCAACCTGCCCGCCTCGCTGTTTGCCCTGGATATCAACGGTTCCACGGTGGAAAGCACCGGCCTGGGCCTGGACATCGGTGACGCCGACCGCATCTGCTACCCGATCCCCGGCACCCTGAGCGTCGAGCCCTGGCAGAAGCGCCCCACCGCGCAACTGCTGATGACCATGCACGAGATCGAGGGCCAGCCATTCTTCGCCGACCCCCGCGAAGTGCTGCGCCAGGTGGTGAGCAAGTTCGACGAGATGGGCCTGACCATCTGCGCGGCTTTCGAGCTGGAGTTCTACCTGATCGACCAGGACAACGTGAACGGCCGCCCGCAATCACCCCGTTCGCCGATCTCCGGCAAGCGTCCGCAGTCGACCCAGGTCTACCTGATCGATGATCTGGACGAGTACGTCGACTGCCTGCAAGACATCCTGGAAGGCGCGAAAGAGCAGGGCATCCCGGCCGACGCCATCGTCAAGGAAAGCGCCCCGGCGCAGTTCGAAGTCAACCTGCACCACGTCAGCGACCCGATCAAGGCTTGCGACTACGCGGTGCTGCTCAAGCGCCTGGTGAAGAACATCGCCTACGACCATGAAATGGACACCACTTTCATGGCCAAGCCCTACCCGGGCCAGGCGGGCAACGGCCTGCACGTGCACATCTCGATCCTCGACAAACAGGGCAACAACATCTTCGCCAGCGAAGACCCAGAGACCAACGACGCCCTGCGCCACGCCATCGGCGGCGTGCTGCAAACCCTGCCCGAGCAGATGGCCTTCCTGTGCCCCAACGTCAACTCCTACCGCCGCTTCGGCGCGCAGTTCTACGTGCCCAACTCGCCGACTTGGGGCATCGACAACCGCACTGTGGCCGTGCGCGTGCCCACCGGTTCGGCGGACTCGGTGCGCATCGAACACCGGGTCGCCGGTGCCGACGCCAACCCCTACCTGCTGATGGCCTCGGTGTTGTCGGGCATCCATCACGGCCTGACCAACAAGATCGAGCCCGGCCCGGCGATGGAAGGCAACGCCTACGAACAGAGCGAGCCGAGCCTGCCGACCAACCTGCGCGATGCCCTGCGCGTGCTGGATGACAGCGAAGTGATGGCCAAGTACATCGACCCGATGTACATCGACGTGTTCGTGGCCTGTAAGGAAAGCGAGCTGGCGGAGTTCGAAAACTCCATCTCCGACCTGGAATACAACTGGTACCTGCACACGGTCTGATGACCGTGTCACTTCCTGCGTTGAGTATTTGCCATGACTAAATCCCGCAGCGACTGGGAGCAGCGCTTCCAGTCCCTCAGCCTCGAAGGCCGTGCCTTTATCGACGGCCAGTACTGCGCCGCCGCCAGCGGTGCCACCTTTGAATGCCTGAGCCCGGTGGACGGGCGCTTCCTGGCCAACGTCGCCAGCACCGATCAGGCCGATGCCGATCGTGCCGTGGCCGTGGCGCGCCAGGCGTTCAACAGCGGCGTCTGGTCGGGCAAGGCCCCGGCCGAGCGCAAGCGCATCCTGATTCGCTTTGCCGAGCTGATCCTTGAGCACCAGGAAGAACTGGCGCTCCTGGAAACCCTGGACATGGGCAAGCCGATCAGCGATTCCATGAGCATCGACATTCCGGCCACGGCCAACGCCATCCGCTGGAACGCCGAAGCCATCGACAAGCTCTACGATGAAGTGGCGGCCACCCCCCACGATCAGCTGGGCCTGGTGACCCGGGAGCCGGCAGGCGTGGTGGCGGCCATCGTGCCGTGGAACTTCCCGCTGATCATGGCCAGCTGGAAGTTTGCCCCAGCCCTGGCGGCGGGCAACTCGTTCATCCTCAAGCCGTCGGAAAAGTCGCCGCTGACCGCGATACGCATTGCCCAGCTGGCCCTGGACGCCGGCATCCCCCAGGGCGTGTTCAACGTCCTGCCGGGCTACGGCCACACCGTCGGCAAGGCCCTGGCCCTGCACATGGATGTGGACGTGCTGGCCTTCACCGGCTCCACCGCCGTGGGCAAGCAACTGTTGGTGTATGCCGGCGAGAGCAACATGAAGCGGGTGTGGCTGGAAGCCGGTGGCAAGAGCCCCAACGTGGTGTTTGCCGATGCCCCGGACCTGCGCGAAGCCGCCGAGGCGGCGGCCGCGGCCATCGCCTTCAACCAGGGCGAAGTCTGCACCGCCGGCTCGCGCCTGCTGGTGCAGCGCTCGATCCGCGAGCAGTTCATCCCTTTGCTGGTGGAGGCCCTCAAGGGCTGGAAGCCGGGCCATGCCCTCGATCCCGAAACCCGGGTTGGCGCCGTGGTGGACCAGCGCCAGCTGGACAACGTGCTGCGCTACATCGAGATCGGCAAGGAGCAGGGCGGCCGACTGCTGGCCGGTGGCGTCCGCACCCTGGAGAGCACTGGCGGCCTGTATGTCGAGCCGACGATCTTCGACGGCGTGACCAACGCCATGACCATCGCCCGGGAAGAGATCTTCGGCCCGGTGCTGTCGCTCATCAGCTTCGATACCGAAGAAGAAGCGCTGCACATCGCCAATGACAGCATCTTCGGCCTGGCGGCCGGGGTCTGGACTGCCAACCTCAGTCGCGCCCACCGTTTTGCCCGTGGCCTGCGGGCCGGCAGTGTGTGGGTCAACCAGTACGACGGTGGCGACATGACCGCGCCGTTCGGCGGCTTCAAGCAGTCCGGCAATGGTCGCGACAAGTCGTTGCACGCCTTCGACAAATACACCGAGCTCAAAGCGACCTGGATCAAGCTCTAACTCTTATAACAACAGCGGCGGCGGGCCTGGGCCCGTACCCGCTGGGGAATTTCTCATGCAAACCTACGTGAACAGCTACTACGCGGCGACCCGCAACCAGACCACCGACTACCCGCAACTCGACGAGTTGGTGGAGTGCGACGTCTGCGTGATCGGCGCCGGCTACACCGGCCTGTCCTCGGCCTTGTTCCTGGCGGAAGCCGGCTACAGCGTCACCGTGCTGGAAGCGGCCAAGGTCGGCTTCGGCGCCAGCGGGCGCAACGGCGGGCAACTGGTCAACTCCTACAGCCGCGACGTGGACGTGATCGAAGAACGCTACGGCGAAAAAAGCGCCGAAGTGCTCGGCAGCATGATCTTCGAAGGCGCCGACATCATCCGCCAGCGCATCCAGCACTACGACATCCAGTGCGACTACCGCCCCGGTGGCATCTTCGCTGCCCTGAACAACAAGCAGCTCAAGGGCCTGGCGGAACAGAAACGCAACTGGGAACGCCTGGGCAATCACAACCTGAAGATGCTCGACAAGGCGCAGATCGACCGCGAAGTCGGCACCAAGAACTACATCGGCGGCCTGCTGGACATGCAGGGCGGCCACATCCACCCGCTGAACCTGGCCCTGGGCGAAGCCAGCGCCATCATCGGCCTGGGGGGCAAGATCTTCGAACAGTCGGCGGCGGTGGAAATCACCTACGGCGAACCCAACGTGGTGCGTACCGCCAAGGGCGTGGTGCGGGCCAAGTACCTGCTGATCGCCGGCAACGCCTACCTGCAGCAGGACCTCGACCCGCGCGTGACCCGCAAGAGCATGCCCTGCGGCTCGCAGATCGTGGTCACCGAGCAGTTGCCTGAGCAACTGGCCCGCAGCCTGATCGCCAACAATTACTGCGTGGAAGACTGCAACTACCTCTTGGACTACTTCCGCCTTACCGGCGACAACCGCCTGCTGTACGGCGGTGGCGTGGTCTACGGCGCTCGGGAACCGGACGACATCGACCAGTTGATCCGGCCGAAGATCCTCAAGACCTTCCCCCAGCTCAAGGACGTGAAGATCGACTACCGCTGGACCGGCAATTTCCTGCTGACCATGTCGCGCATGCCGCAGTTCGGCCGTATCGAAAAGAACGCCTACTACATGCAGGGCTACAGCGGCCACGGCGTCACCTGTTCGCACCTGGCCGGCAAGCTGATTGCCGAAATGATCCGCGGCGACGCCGAACGCTTCAACGCCTTCGCCTCCCTGCCACACATGCCGATGATCGGCGGGCGCACCTTCCAGGCCCCGCTGACCGCCATGGGCGCCGCGTACTACGCCCTGCGCGACCGCTTCGGCATCTGACGCCACCTCGCTCCTACAGCCCCCACTCCTGTAGGAGCGAGCTTGCTCGCGAAGCTCCGGCCCTTGACCCACCCCAGAAAAAGCCCCGCAAAGCCCCGGAAAACCGGCACTCCATCACCCGGCCTTCACGCCCATCGCCAGCCTTTACAGCTTGCCTGTCAAACATGTTTAAATAGCCGCCTTTTCAGGCTCCAGGGCAGCCAAATCGCGATCTTCGCGACCCAACCGCCGCAAAAATACCCTTAAGTACTTCTCACATAAGGCTGTTATGGACACGGGCACCCGACTCAAACTCGTTCGCGAAAGCTACAAACTCTCCCAGCGCGAGCTGGCCCGTCGTAGCGGCGTAACCAATGCCACTATCTCCCTGATCGAACAGAACCGCGTCAGCCCTTCCGTCAGCTCCCTGAAAAAGCTGCTGGAAGGCATCCCCATGTCCCTGGCCGACTTCTTCACCTTCGACCAGCCGCCCCGCGAGCACCAATACGTGTTCCGCGCCAACGAACAGCCCGACCTGGGCCGCGACGGCCTGCGCCTGCTGATGATCGGCGCCCCGGTGGCCAACCGGCAGATGCGCTTTCTGCGCGAGCAATACGCCCCCGGCGCCAGCTCCGGCGAAGAAGCCATCGTGCATGCCGAAGGCGAAGAGTGCGGGCTGGTTGTTCGCGGCACTGTGGAGTTGACCGTGGACGGGCAAGTCAGCGTGCTCAACCCGGGGGATGGCTACTACTTCCCCACCACCTTGCCCCATAGCTTCAGGAATATTGGCCAGGATGAGGCCGAGATCATCAGCGCCAATACCCCGGCGAACTTTTGAGTGGGTGACGCTTGAATCAGTCGTTCTTGAACCCAGGCAGCCCCTGGGCTTTCCGCCACTCCTTCACTGTCTTGGTAACACCCTCGGCGGAGTTATCCGCACCGGGTTCAGGGTGGAAAATCAGGTCATAGCCATCTGGATGGCCTGAGAGCTTGTTGAACTTTTCAAGCAACTCACCCAGCTCGTCGTCCGTCCCGCCCTTGTTGACGACTCGTATGTTTTTGACGAAGGAAATGAATTCGGCTTCGGTAAAATCAGAAGTATCTTCCATGTCGTGCCTATTTTTCTTGTGAAGATTAATGTGGTTTTGTGGGTGTTAACCCTCAAGCTTTCTGCGTCTTATACCGCCCCACCGTCCACAATGCGCTCGACATGGTGTCTGAATAGCTCTCGCTTTGTAGATCCTTTGATTGACCGCATCTGGCTGCGGATGCAACCGGTCGATGCAACTTGCCTAGCGATGTCGCGATCTGCTGCGCGCCTTGGGTGAGAGAAGCATGGGGCAGGCTGATCCCGCGACGATACAGGCCGTGCTCAACCCCACAGCCATCATGCTGGACACTCCACCCGTAGCCGCGAAACCGGCAGCGGTGCTGACTGTACCCTTGGCCAGGGCCTGTCCAGCCAATGATCGGGCCACGTGATTGGCCGCAGCCTTGGTAACCTGGCCGGCCAGCATTTTACCTGCGGCCGAGGTCCCCGCTTTAGTGAGCAGAACCTGGGTCGTTTGCCCAACCGTTTGCTTTGCCACTTGGCGCATCGGCAGATGGGTTACGAGGTTGCTATCGCTGCGGTATGTGCGCTCGACAGCACGGGTACTGGGTAGCGCAGGAGTAGGGCGTCCTAACCCTTGTCGCCATGCACCAATATCCGGCCGTCATACCCACAGCTGATCCAGCCACCGGCGCGGGTGGGGAGCACATCGGTTGCAAAGTTGTCGTGTGCGCCGATGATCGCCCCCTGCCGTGAGGGCAGGTTCCAGCGCCTGACGAATCCATCCTCGCCGCAGGTCAGCAGTATGTGTCGCGCCTCGAAGCGCACGCGCCGCACAGGCCCGTCATGAGCGGCCAGGCAATCCAGCAGCGCCAGCCTCGGTTCGGTCGCTAGCAGGTGCACCGCGCCGTCGAGATCACCAGCGGCCAAGGTGACGCGGCCATCGGCGTCGATCCAGCTCCCCAGCGTCCTCAGGGGGCGGCCCAGATCGAGCTCTTGTACGCAGGCCCGCTCCTCGGGTTGCCACAGCCTGACGGTTCCGTCCTCCGATGCGCTGGCGAAGCCACCGTCGCCCATAGGTGCGATCGCCCATACCCAGCAGGCGTGGGCCTGACGCCTGTCCGCGGCACCTGTGGCCAGGTTCCAGACGGTCAGGCAACCGTCAGCAGCCCCGGTCACGAAGCAGTCAGCGCCTAACCTTGCCGAGGACAGGACGGCCGAATCCGATGTGCCAACCAACCTTGACCTGCCGGTCGCCAAGGACCAATGCCGCACTGTTCGATCCCGCGAGTGAGAAACAAGCTCGCCAGGCGCCACGTCCACCAGACCCAGAATGGACTGTGTATGTCCGTCAAGCTGGCCCAGGCACCGGCCCTCGTGATCCCACAGCCGGATGGTTGCGTCACGCCCGGCGCTTGCAAAGCCCCGGTCGCCAAGGTCGGCAAGCGCCCATACGTAGCCGCGGTGGCCTGGCTGGAAGGGGCCGTCGACGTGCAAGGATTGCTGTGGCTCGTACATCAGGTCACTGCGCATGACGTATTTCTGGCCAGCGTCCACTAAGGCGCCGGCGTGCCAGAGGGTGTGATCGAATACGATCAGGCTGCCCTTGCGCGGGCGCAGCCTGAGCGTGGCATTCCGGTTCGACATGGCGGCGGACCGTCCCTCGAAGAACAGCGTCTCTCCGCCGCTGAATGCGTCGTCGTTGAGATAAATCATGAAGGTCAGGCGTGACTGCTGGCGCTGGCGATGGTGTACACCATCCTGGTGGGCGCGGAACTGGGTGCCGGGCCGGTAGCGGCAGAAGCGCAGCCGCTCATTGATGCCGGCCAGACGCCAGCCGTCCTCATCGATCACCGTCGTGAGCCTCGGCATCCGCAAGGCGCAGTGCTTCAAGCGTTCGAAGAGTCGCCCGGCCAGAGCTGGGTCGTCTGCCACGATCCGGTCATTATCGCGGTAAGAGGACGGGTAGTCAGACCCTGCGCTGGCGAACCCGCACTGCTCCGTGGCTTCTATCAATGCCTCGCATTCGCTGGCCGAAAGAAACTCGTGCACCAGGACACAGCGCACCCGGTCACCCAGCGGTAGCTCGAGCGAGGCCGACGCAGCAGTGGCCCCGGCCAACAGTTTTTCAGCGAAGGAATTCATCGTGATCTCCAAAGTTGGTCTGATAACCAATATTTGGAAAGCTAGGGTGTAGCAGGATCGATGTCAATGCTAAGCTGGTCGCGCAACCAACATTGGAAAGGTGACATGGCACGGCGCTCGAACACTGATGAAAGACGCGGCCAGATCGTGGCGGCACTCCAGGCCGTCATGGCCAAGGCCGGCTACGCTGGCGCAACCGTAGCGGCCATCGCCCGGCATGCGGAGCTGGCGCCTGGGCTTGTGCACTACCACTTCAAGGACAAGCGCGAGATCTTGGTGGCACTGGTCGACTCACTGGCCGGCTACGCCCGTCAGCGCTACGAGGCCCGCGCCGCTGAGGCCCAGACGGCCGAGCAAAGGCTTCAGGCCTACATTGCAGCACACCTGGCCTACGGTTCGGACGCGCAGCCCGATGCGGTGGCGGCGTGGGTGATGATCGGCGAGCAGTCGGCCCACGACCCAGACGTGCGCGAGGTCTATCAGGCCGTGCTAGCGGCGCAGATGAAGCTCCTCAAGGGCCTGCTCCGGCAGCGGTTCGCCGAACGCGGACGCCGCGCCCGAGGGCTCGACGCGCTGGTGGCGGGCATTACCTGCTTTATCCAGGGGGCGTTCACGCTGTCCACCACGGCGCGGCCGCTGCTGCCGACGGCTTTTGCCGCACCGACGTTGATCGCCTGGGTCGAGCGTTACATGGATGGGGAAGAGGAGCGATGAAGGGAACGCCAGAAGGACACAGCCTCTTTCCGGCCGGCGCGCACGGCGCCTCCGAGGTGCCTGATGGTGTGGATTTCGCCGCCTGGGCTCGCCTCTGGGCGGAGCTTGGAGTCGGCTGCCCGCCGCGAGCAACCTACGAAGAGCTCCTTCGACGCTACCGCGAGCCCCATCGTGTGTACCACAACGGCCAGCATTTGCAGGAGTGCCTCCAGGTGCGCCGACTGATCAACGCAGCCTGCCAGGCCCCCGCTGAAGTCGACCTCGCACTCTGGTTTCATGACGCCATCTACGACCCCCTTCGCAGCGACAACGAGCTGCGCAGTGCGCAATGGCTGGACGACGTGGCACGCGATAGCGGCCTGGGCGATGAAATACGACGCAGGCTTTACGGCCTGATCCTGGTGACGCGACACGACGGCGCTCCAGCGTCGGCAGACGAGGCCGTGCTGGTGGACACGGATCTGGCGATCCTTGGGGCATCGACCGCGCGGTTTGCGGAGTACGACCGCCAAGTCCGTCGCGAGTACCGATATGTGCCGCTGTTTGTGTACCGCCGAAAGCGGCGCCAGGTCCTGGAGGGCTTCCTGGCACGCGGGCGCATCTATACGACCGCACCCTACTTTGATGCATTCGAACAACAAGCCCGCGTCAATCTTGCAAACGCCATCGACCGCCTCGGCTGAGGAACGGCCAAATCGGTTGCCTCGCCTGCGGGAAGCATTCCTCCTTTATCAAGCCGATCCTGGACATTCCAGATGCACCTGGGCTCATCCCGGCCGGCGTGGGAGTAATGAACATTCACCCTTGGCAACGCGAAGCCCCAATGCGTGACCCGCCCAAACAGCAGCGGTATCCCGAGCAGCGTTACGTGCCATGGCCGGCGCGTGCCAGCATGGGAGGGGAAGGGTTTCATCTCTCTCCCTTGGGCATTCTCTGGAGGCGTAGTGTCAATAGACGGACGTCTCGAAATGGAACAGCACGAAGATGCCTAGAAAAGCGCAGATAGCCGCCTGAATCCATTGGCTCGATGTCGCCGGGCGCTTGAGGAAAAACAGCAAGATCGGTAGCAGTACGCAACCCAGCAGGGTCTTGATGACAGCGACACTGCTCGCGGTGAAGCCAACGCTCATGAGGATTTTGCTGAGTACACCGATCGTTGCGGTCAGCGCCGCCGCGCAGAGGGCAAATAGAACGCCTTGGCTGAAAGTGGATGGCATGGATGACGATCCCTGTCGCTCAATGGTTGTTCGATAGAATACCGCTCTACATCACTTGCCTGCGCAACGCCCCTCCCATCAGGGCTGAGCGTCGTGTCGCCCTGATGGGAGCCGTCAGCGGCTAGCGCTTGGCCATGCAATGAGCGTTGACGAAGGTTGCAGTGTGCCGCAGAGACTGGCGTATATCCGGTTTGGCGATTGCATGCCTGTTGGCAAATTGCTCGAGAGCCGCGGTATCAAATCGAGTGGTCTGGATAAAGTCCAAGGCTTCGGGTTGGGTATTCATCAATCGCGCGACGGGAGGAATACTCAGCAGCCACTTCAGCAGTCGGAGCGAAATGTGATGCTGGGGAGACTTCAAGCCCAAGGGGTGGGCCACCTGTGCCAACAGTTCTCGCAAGTTGGGCGTTTGTGCATCCAGCGCCAGCAGTTCCTGGCCGGCCATGGCCGGGTCAAAGGCACAGGCCGCCATCAGCTCAACCAGGTAATCCACGGTAACCAGTGGCAGCCAGTGCTGGGCGCTACCGGGCACTGCCGTCAGTTTTCCCTGCACCAGGTTGCGTATCAGCGCCACCAGTGGCTGGCCGTCGAGGATATGCCCCGTGCGGCTGTGGCCACAAACCGTCGCGGGGTGGACAACGGTGATCTCCCCGCCCTTGGCGGACATGAGCTCCAAGGTCGCAAAATGCGCCTCCAGCTTGCTCGCCTCGTAACCACCGACATGGCGGTAGACGGCAGGCCAGTTCGTCCGCCGCGGATAACGAGGATCGATGCCGATGCGTTGCAGGTGCTCATGGTTTTTCAGCATGTAGCCGCCGATCATCACTAGCCGGCTGTTCTGCTCAGCCGCCAGCAGCGCCACCCGCTTTGCCCCTTCGACGTTCACCGCGCGAGACTGCTCCAATGACAAGCCCCAGGCGAAGTGGGCGCCCAGGTGAAATACCACTCTGGCGTGCCTTAACACTTCCCGGTCAGCAGGACTCAGCCCAAGGTTATCCCGCTCCAGATCGCCAGCCATCGCAAATACCCGGCTTGCGTTTCCTCCCAAATTGACGACTTGCTCCCGCAATTCAGCCAGTCGCTCTGGGCGTCGCATCAACACCCCAACGCTGTGGCCTTTTGCGCTCAGGTGCGCCAGCAAATGTTGACCGATGAAGCCGGTACCCCCAGTGACAAAGCACTCCACGCTCATTTCCCTGTTCCTTGTTGACGGTGAGAAATCAAGCGTAAACTGTCGACCCAACTCTATGGTCAAGCGGTGTTTTCATGAAAATTGGCGAAATCGAGGCCCGCAGTGGCGCCAGCCGCCATACGCTGCGTTACTACGAGCAAATCGGCCTGATCTCACCGCAGCGGCGAACTAACAACTACCGTGTCTACACCGCGAAAACGCTGCAGGACCTGGACTTTATCCAGCGCGCGCAAAGCATGGGGTTTTCCCTGGGGGAAATAGGCCAGATCCTGAATGCGCAGCGCAACCAGCTGATCGATTGTGCCGAGGGCGCCAAGCTCATCGAAAAGAAAATGGCAGAAATCAAACAGAAAATCGCCAACTTCCAGGGCATTTATCGGTATCTGGATCAAGAGCGCGCAAAGCTCGAAGCCAGTGCTGCCGAGCAACTTGAGCTGCAGCGGCTGAACAACGCTTCCATCTGAACGTTCAGCAACTAAAGAAGGGAAAACACCCAGTCCGCAGCTCGCTGTTTGAGGCTGAAGTTCAAAGAACCAGTGGCGGGCATGAACTCAGAATCAGACTCGGCAGGGCGTGTCGGCGCCCAGCGCGCATTCAATCAGGTGAGTTGATCGCCCAGCACAGGCAGTTGCCAGGAGTCGACTGCTATCACTACAGGAAGGCACTTTCACATGTCATACCGACTGGCCATTTTCGACTTTGACGGCACGCTCGCTGATTCCTTTCCGTTCTTTGTTTCAGTGTTTAACCAGGTTGCTGACAGGCACGCATTCAGTCGGATTCACCCACAAGAGTTGGACTGTCTGCGCAAGCTAGGGGCGCGCGAGATCATGGCCCATCTGGGAATGCCCCGCTGGAAGTTACCCATGGTGGCGCGAACCTTCATGAGCCTGATGAAGAAGCATCAAGGCGCGATCCCACTGTTTGACAACATTGCCCAGACCCTGAGTCATCTTGATGAGAAGGGGCTGATTCTGGCTGTGGTGTCTTCCAACTCGCGAGAGAACATCACGCACATTCTGGGCGCCAGTTGTCGACATATCCGGGCCCTCGAGTGCGGCGTTTCCATTTTCGGCAAGGCGTCTCGCTTGCGCCGTGTCATGCGCCAGTTCGATGTCGAGCGAGAACAGGTTATCTACATCGGCGACCAGCCTATGGATGGTGAAGCCGCAGCGACTGCCGGTATCGCCTTTGGCGCGGTCGCCTGGGGATATGGAGCATACGATGCATTCCACCGTCTTCAGACCCAAGAGTGGTTCGCCGATGTGAGCGAGTTGCGGCGGCTATGCGCGAAATAGGTTGTGCGGCGTGTGGTCTATGTCAGCGCCGCGCCGCGGTTGGGCACAAGGCTCAGCGCCTGGATGAAAGCAGTTGGAACCGTGATCAGCAAACCCCGTACTACCGCTGGAAAATCCTCTCTGAGCGCGCCGCCTGGCGCCACAGCACCTTCGACAAGCGCGCCCAACTCATCTAGGCGTGCAGGTGCTTTTTCAAGAACGACCGGGTTCGTTCGTGAGTGGGGTTCTGCAGGATCTCTTGTGGCGCGCCTTCCTCGACCACCACGCCACCGTCCATGAAGATGATCCTGTCGGCCACCTCGCCCGCAAAGCGCATTTCATGGGTGACGATCAACATGGTCATGTGTTCGGCGGCGAGTTGCTTCATGACCTGGTTGACCTCTTCCACCAGCTCGGGGTCCAGCGCCGAGGTGGCTTCATCGAACAGCATGACCTTGGGGCGCATCGCCAGGGCCCTGGCAATGGCCACGCGCTGTTTCTGCCCGCCGGACAGGCGAGAAGGGTACTCGTCGAACTTGTTGGCCAGGCCGACTTTCGACAGGTACTCCATGGCCAGCTCGCGAGCGGCTGGCCGGGTCAGCCCTTTGAGCTTGACCGGGCCGAGGGCGATGTTTTCATGCACGGTCAGGTGCGGAAACAGGTTGAAGTGCTGGAACACCATGCCCATCTGCTGGCGCACGCTATTGATGTGCTGTTCAAAGGCTCGACCTTTCAAGGGCCGGTTGACGTGTTCGCCTTCCAGCCAGATCTCCCCCTCGTTCAGTACTTCCAGGTGGTTGATCGAGCGCAGCAGGGTGCTTTTGCCCGAACCACTGGGGCCGATGATGGCGATGATCTGCCCGCGCGACACAGACAGATCGATGCCTTTGAGCACTTCAAGTGCGCCATACGCCTTGCGCGCGCCCTTGACTTCAACCATGAGCTTTTCGGTGGTCATCGTGACATCTCTACCTTGGTTTCAAGAAGGTGCAGGCCGGCTTCCAGGACAAGATTGACCGCGTAATAAATCACCGCGACGGCCAGATAGAACTCGAACGGGCTGTAGGTTTCGCTCACGGCGCGCTGGGCGCTGTAGACCAGTTCGGCAATGCCGATGATCGACACCAGGGAGGTGTCCTTGAGCAGCACGATCAGGTTGTTGCCCAGGGGCGCGAGGGTACTGCGCAGGGCTTGCGGCACAATCACGTAGCGCTGGGCCTGGCTGCGGCTCAGGCCAATGGAGCGCGCGCCTTCCATCTGGCCCGGGTCGACCGACAGGACTCCGGCACGAATGACGTCGGCGTTGTAGACGGCGAAGTGCAGGCTCAGGCCGATGATGCCAGCGATCAATGCCGGGATATCGATCCCCACTTGCACCAGGCCGTAATAGATCAGGTACAGCTGAAGCAGCAAAGGTGTGCCCATCAGCAGCCAGGTCAGGAAACGAATGGGCAGGGAGACCAGTTTGGGGGTGTAGAGCACGATCAGGGCAAAGGCTATTCCGGCAATCAGGCTCAATACACTGGAGCAGAGGAACAAGACGATGGTCCACCAGAGCCCGGTGGCCAGCAGCTCGGAATAGGGGGGCACGATACTCAGGTCAAGGCTTGGCATGGAGGCGTCTCACTTGGCCGCGAAGCGTTTGTCGAGGTGGTCGACCAGCAATCTGACCGTGTAGACCATGGCGATGTACAAAATGGCCGACACCATGAAGATCTCGAATGGCTTGTAGGTGGAGCTGATAAAGCGCTGCGCCGTGTAGGAGAGTTCCACCACGGAGATGGTCGACACCAGGGCCGAGCCCTTGATCAGCGCGACCGCATTGACCCCCAGTGGCCTGATCATCAGCTTGGCGGTTTGCGGAAGGGTGATCAGCCACAGGGTCTGGCCCTTGCCGAAACCGATTGAACGGGCCGCTTCGACCTGGCCGGGATCGACGTTGCTGATGGCGCCGCGAATGGATTCGGCCATGTAGGCCGCGATGTTCAGGCCCAGGCCGATGACGCCAGCGGAAAACGGCTCCAGCTCAAGGCCGATCTGCGGGCCGCCAAAGTAGAGAAGGAAGAGTTGAACCAGGCAGGGCGTGCCGCGAAAAACGCTGACGTAGACCCTGGCCAGGCAGCGAAGCAGGAAAAAGCCGGACAGCCGGGCCGCCACCAGCACGATGGCCACCAGCAGGCCCAGCAGCAGTGCCAACAGCGAAACGTGCACCGTGACCCAGGCCGCCTCCAGAAAAAACGGCAGGGTGCGCTGTATGAGTGTCAGATCCATGGGCAGGCTCGAAAAGGTCAGGTTGAGCGGCCCGACCCCAGGTCGAGCCAGGCTGAAGAGGAGTCAGCGAATGTCCTTGCCGATCCACTGCATCGAGATCTTTTCGTAGCTGCCATCGGCGAGCATGTCGTTCAGCGCTTGCTGCATCGCGGCCTTGAGCTCGGGGTTGTTCTTGCGCAGCGCAATGCCCATGCCTTCAACTCCGCCGTCACTGTCGGGTGGGGTGATGATGCGCACTTTCTGCCCGGTCTCCTTGACGGCCACCAGCACCGGAACGCTGTCCATCACCAGCGCGTCGAGGCGCCCGGCTTCCAGGTCGACCAGCATCTCGGGAAGCCCTTTGTAGGTCTTGACCTTCAGGTTGCCCCGCGCCCTGGCCCATTTGTCGTGGGCATCGCCGAGGGTGACGCCCACCGTCACATCCTTCAGGTCAGCCAGGCTGTTGATCGGCGAGCCTTCCTTCACCACGATGGTGCGGCCGGCGTGGTAGTAGGGGCCCACGAAATCCACGGCCCTCAGGCGCTCTGGGGTAATGGTCATGGAGGCGATGATGGCGTCGTATTTCTTGGCCAGGAGCCCGGCAATGATCCCGTCGAAGGGCGTGGTGACAATACTGACCTTCACCCCAAGCCGCTGGGCCAGGGCTTCGCTGATGGAGGCGTCGAAGCCGACGATCTGGTTCTGCTCGTTGGCAAAGCTGAAGGGCGAATATTGCCCGCTCATGGCGATGCGAATCTCTTTGGATGCCTGGATCGATTGCAAGTCGTCAGCCTGAGCGGCGGCGGGACAGAGGAGCGCCGCGGCGGCGACGGTGGATGCGGCAAGCAGACCCTTGAGCGTTCTGGTTAGCATGGGATGGCACCTTTGAAGAATTATTATTTTTTGTTGTGGGCTCTTCACCCTGGCCTCGGGAAAAGCTTTGCACAGGCCAATGCGCAAAGCACCCGGCAAGGTGCCCGCGTGCCGGACACATTGCCGGAGTTGGCCGACATTATGTCGGCCAACCCGGTTTGGGGCGCTGCGGCCCCGATCCTGTCGCTCTAGCGCAGTGCCGCCTTGAAGCTTTCGTTCAGGACTTCAAGCAGGAAGTCGGCGTTCTTCTGGCTGAAAATCATCGAGGGGCGCATTTTCAGTACGTTGTCGTAGGGGCCTTCGGTGCCGATCAGAATGCCGCGCTCCCGGGCACCATCGGCGACCTTCCTGGCCAGTTGCGTAGCGGGCGCCTTGCTCTTGCGATCGGTGACCAGTTCAATCCCGAGGAACAGCCCCAGGCCGCGTACGTCGCCAATGGCATCGTAGCGCTGCTGCAGGGTGCGAAAGCCATCGAGCAAGTAGTTGCCCACCGTCAGTGCGTTGAGTTTCAGGTTGTCGCGCTCAATCACATCGAGAACGCTGAGCCCCACGGCACAGGAAACCGGGTTGCCGGCGAAGGTGTTGAAGTACTCCATGCCATTGTTGAAGCTGTCGGCGATCTCGCGGGTGGTCACCACTGCCGACATCGGGTGCCCGTTGCCAATGGGCTTGCCCATGGACACCGCATCGGGCACCACGCCCTGGGTTTCAAAGGCCCACCAGTGGCTGCCCACTCGACCAAAGCCGACCTGGACTTCGTCGGCCAGGCACAGGCCGCCCTCGGCACGCACCATGGCATAGACCTCCTGCAAGTAGTTTTCCGGGAAAAACAGTTGCCCGGCGACGCTGGGAATGGACTCCGCCAGAAAGAACGCCGGGGCCCGGCCTTGCTTGCGCATGCTATCGATCTGCTCGGCGACACTTTGCGCGAAACGCTTGCCCAACTCTTCGAACGGCCAGTGATCCGCAGCGCGGTAGGCATCCGGCACGGCCGCCTCGAATACGTGTTCTGCACGGCCTTTGCCGGCCTTGCGCTTGTATTTGTAGGGGCTCAGGTCGATCAGCTCCTGGGTGGTGCCGTGGTAGGCCCAATCCAGCACGATGGCGTCGTTGCGCCCGGTGTGATTGCGCGCCATGCGCAGCATCAGGCTGTTGGCTTCGCTGCCGGAACAGCCGAAGGAGGCCACCGCCAGGCCTTTGGGCAGGGTCGCGGTGAGGCGTTCGGCGTACTCGACGATGTTGTCGTGCAGGTAACGGGTGTTGGTGTTCAGCCGTGACGCCTGGCGTGCAAGCGCTTGCACCACATCGGGATGGGAGTGGCCCAGGTGGCAGACGTTGTTGAAGCAGTCCAGGTAGGCCCGGCCAAAGTTGTCTATCAACCAGACCCCATCACCGCGCACGAACTTGATCGGGTCCGAGTAGGAAATCGACAAGTTGGGCAGCAGCATTTCCTTACGCTTGGCCACGATTTCCGCTTTGCTTCTGCCTTCCTGGCTGTAGGTTTCCGGGGGGATTCCGGCCAGGGTCGAGGCATCCGGGAACAGGTCGGCCCACACCTCAAGATAGGCGCGCTCACCAACGCCGATGAACTCGCTCGCTTGCAACTGGGTATCGGTGGACATCTGGAAGTGCACATGGGGCAGCCAGCCGCCGTTTTCCGTGTCCGCGCCCATGTGGCCCACCAGGGCACCCGCCTCAAGACGGTCCCCGGGCTTGAGGCGGGTCAGCGCTTCGTGGGCCATGTGCCCCCACAGGGTCAGGAACGGCGGGCAGCCCTCAGGCGAATGCTCAAGCATGATCAAGCCGCCATAGCCCAGCGGTTCACGCTCGACCTCGACGCTGCGCACTACGCCGGCAAGCGGTGTGTACAGCGGCGTTCCGGCCGGCATGATCAAGTCGACGCCCAGGTGAATGATCCGACGTTGCCCTGCAATGAAGCGCGATTCAAATGCCGCGTCGGTGTAGATGGTCCGTTCTTCGCCCCAGGGGCCGATGCCCAGTGGCACTTGATGTTCAGCCGCGAAATTGTTCCACCATTTCGCCGCCTCTGCCGGACGCTGCTCGGCGGAGGCGACCGTCAGCACATGGGTGGCATCGGCGAACGGCACAATGGCCTTGTTCAGGGTCGCCGCCGCCGGATGCACGATGTCCGCGAAGGAGTGGCGGTTTTCATCCACCCAGCGGCGAACCGCCCCGGCGCCTTCTATTGCGTCATAACCGCAGGCCTTGCGCAGGATCGCCGTCGCCAGGCGCGGGTTCATGCGGTCCATTTTTTCCAGCAGGCGCCAGGCCGGGGCTTCGCTGATGGCCAGGTAAGGGTTGTCCTGGGTCTGCTCGTGGCGCGAGGCCGACAAGGTGACGCTGATGACCAGGCGCATGGCGATCAGGTTGAACAGCACGTCCAGTTCTTGCGGCTGCAGCGGGTAGCGCTCGTGGAAACCGGCGGTGAGGGCGGCGGCCGCGCCGATGGGGTCCTCCATGTCGAGAATGGAGTAGGCGCAGGTGATGGCGACTTCGGCAATCAGCACCGTATGCACGGCATCGCCAAAGTCGATGATGCCCGAGACCTGCTGATGAGTCTGCGGGTCGACGAGGATGTTCCAGTCATTGCCGTCATTGTGAATGACCTGCGTGCGCAACCGCGCAAGCCTGGGTTGCACCGTGTTTTCGAACGCGGTGATGAAGCGCTCCAGAATGGCGCGTCGGCCAGGGTCCTTGACGAAATGCAGGCGCGATCTGGAGCGCGCGGCGTGCCGCAGGTCCCAGTCCAGGTCCCGCACCGCACCGGGATGCATGAAGCCCTGCAACGCACGATCCATGTCGGCGAACGACTGGCCCAGGCTGCGCATGAGGGCGAAGGTGCGCTTGACCTCGGCCAGGGGAGTGCCGTGCAGCCAGCTCACCAGGCGCACGGCATGGGTTTCACCGGAGGGCGCCACGGCCGAGGCGAGGAAACCACCGGCAAGGCTCTTCTTCAGCTGCGGCACGGCAAGCTCGGGGTTGTAGCTGGCGAGGTGGCTGAGGATGGCCGTCTGCAGCTCGCTTTCGGCTCGCGGCTCACTCGAATTGACCACCTTCAGAATCCATCCCGCATCGCCTGCAGTGTTCAACCGGTAGTTGCAGTCGCGTTCGCCATCCAGGGGCGAGGCCGTGGCGACGACATTGAAAAGCTGCTCGGCCAGTTGTTCGGCATCGCGGGGCGAGAACTGCGGGGCGGGGTGGGAAAGGTTGGTCATGGTAGTGGTTTTCCAAGTTATTGTTTTCAGTTAGCTTGGCATGCGAAATCCTTGGCGGCAGTAGGTATGCGGTCGGTGTTGGCCTGCATATTGTCGGAATCGACCGGCACAAATTCGGTAGTCAAAGTGAGGAGTCTTGATGCGCGACCTGGACGTGAAAGATCGCGAAATACTGGACATTCTGTCTAAAGAAGCGCGGATCGCCCTGAAGGCCCTGGCCGCGAGAATCGGACTGTCCAGAAGCGCCACCAGCGAGCGTGTCCTCAACCTTGAGCGCAATGGCGTGATCAGGGGCTACCGGGCGGATATTGGCGAAATCGACGCCAACGTGATTCGCGCCATGTTCCTGGTGTGCCTGAAGCGCACGCCGGCCATCAGCCTGCTGGACATGCTGGCCCAGCACTCCCAGGTGCGACGCATCTCTTCGGTCAGTGGCCAGCTGGACCTGGTGATCGAGATCGAATCACGCACCATTGATGACCTGAACCGAGTTCGGGATGCCGTAGCCAGTCATGAGTCGGTCGAGGACATCACCACCGCCGTGGTGCTTCGGCGCGACATCGACCGGCAGACTTCCTGATTCTGCGACACGAAGAGCGGGCGGGATGTGCCTGCGGGAAGTGCCGGGCACGCCTGCAAAAGCTCTGAAATGCCCGCTTGGCGCCTGTCCCCGGTAGCCGGATGTGGGGGGCGGGCCCATTCCCTTGCGGCAATCGCCCGCTTCCTACCCTGTACAACGCGCATCGCAAAATAATAAAATGAGAAGCATTATCATTAATGCGAATTTGCCATGCACAACCACAGCCTCTCTTCGCCCGTCGCCCAGTTGTATGCGAACCATCACGGCTGGCTGCGGGGCTGGCTGCACCGGCGCCTGGGGCACAGTGCCGATGCCGAGGACCTGGCCCATGACACCTTTATCCGGGTGCTGCGCTCCCAGGAGGATGTGCGTGAGTTGCGCCAGCCCATGGCGTTCCTGGCCACCATTGCCAACGGCCTGCTGATCAATCGCTGGCGCCGCCAGGCGATCGAACGGGCTTATCTGGAAGCCCTGGCGGCGCGGCCAGTGGGGGAGGAGCCTTCGCCGGAGGAGCGGCACCTGATGATCGAGACCCTGTTGCAGCTGGATGCGCTGCTGGTGGGGTTGTCGTCGCGGGTGCGGCAGATTTTCTTTCTGTCCCAGCTCGATGGCCTGACCTATCCGCAGATCGCCGCGCAGTTGAGCCTGAGCGTGGCCCAGGTGCAGCGGGCCATGGGCAAGGCCTTCAGTGTCTGTTACGCGAGCCGTTTTGAATGAGTGGCGCCGCGGTCGATCCCCGGGTGCGGGACAGTGCCATCGATTGGCTGGTGCGGATGCAGTCCGGGCTGATGAGCGCCGCGGACCATCAGGCCTTGCAGCAATGGCGGCAAGCCAGTGCCGAGCATGAGTACGCCTGGCAGCGGGTCAGCAGCTTGCCGCTGATGCTGCAGCCGGGGGCCGAACTGTTGGCCGATGCCACGGCGCGCCGGGCGTTGCAAGCGGCGGGCGCCGATCCGCAGCGACGGCGACAGGTGCTCAAGTGCCTGCTGGCCCTGGGGCTGTTGGGGGGTATTTCCTGGCAGGGGGCGGATTCCACCCTGGTGCGCTCAGCCCTGGCCAGTTATCGCACCGGCGTCGGCGAGCGACGCCATTGGGCCCTGGCCGACGGTGGCTCGCTATGGCTGAACACCGCCAGTGCGGTGAACCTGGACCTGAGCGCCCGGCAGCGCAGCCTGCAATTGATCGAGGGCGAACTGGCCCTGGACACCCCGGCGGCCTCTGCATCCCTGCAACTGTCGACCCCGGATGCGGTGCTCTATAGCCGTGGTGCCAACCTGCTGGTGCGTCACGATCGCCTGGGCACCCAGGTGACGGTGTTGCGCGGGCTGGTGCAGGTGAGCGCACGGCAGCACCCAGCGCCGCTGGCATTGCAGGCCGGCTGGCAAACCCGGGTCGATGGCCGGGGAGCAGGGCGGCCAAGCCCCATCGATACGTTTCTGGCCCAGGCCTGGATGCGCGGCATCCTGCCCGCCGAGCGCATGCGCCTGGATCATTTGCTGGCAGAGCTGTCGCGCTATCGCCCGGGCTTCTTGCGTTGCAGCGAAGCCGTGGCGGGCCTGCGCGTAACCGGCAGTTTCCAGTTGGACGACACCGATGCCGCCCTGGCCCTGGTAGCCAATACCTTGCCGGTGCGCATCGAGCGAAGAACCCGTTACTGGGTGACCGTGGTGCCGGCCTGAAACTTTTTTTTCACCGGCGCGATAGTTTTTTCGATCTGGCTTGGCCTTCAGGTATTACCCACCGGCACAGGTGGGTTTCGATCCCTAGGAGCCCTGCATGATTTTCCCTGCTCGTGTCTTGCGTACCCATACCTTCGGCCTGCTGTTGCTCGGTTTGCAGCCGCTGTGTAGTGAAGTGGCGTTGGCTGCCGGCGAGCGTCACTACAGCATCGGCGCCGGTCCCCTGGACCAGGTGCTGTCGCGCTTTGGCGCCGAGGCGGGCATCAGCATGGCCGGCAGTGCGCTGCTCACCGCAGGCAAGACCAGCCAGGGCCTGCAAGGGGATTTCAATACCGAGGCAGGCTTGAACCAGCTGCTGGCGGGCACCGGCCTGGGCTACGTGCGCCAGGCCGACGGCGGCTATGCCTTGCGCCTGCGCCTTGATGCGGTGTCGCTGCCGACCCAGAAGGTCAAGGGCGAAAACCCTGACGAGCAAGAGGTGTACCGGGCACCGCGTTCATCGGTGTACATCTCTGCCGACGACCTGCAGCGCTTTGGCGTGGTGTCGGTGGGGGACATGCTCAAGGGCCAGCCCGGAGTCCAGGTCGGTGACAGCCGCAATGGCGGCGGCCTGGATGTGAACATCCGCGGCATCCAGGGCCAGAGCCGGGTGGCGGTGACGGTGGACGGTTCGCAGCAGGCGCTGGATGTCTATCGCGGTTATGCCGGGACCCAGCAGCGCAGCTACATCGACCCGGACATGATCAGCGACATCGCCATCGACAAGGGCCCGAGCCTGACCTCCAGTGCCATAGGCGGCACGGTGAAGATGCGCACCCTCGGGGTCGGCGACATCCTCAAGGACGGTCAGACTATCGGCCTGCGGCTCAAGGGCGATGTCTGGAACAACGGTGTGGCCCCGGCCTCCCGCGATCCCCATTCCAAGACCCATGACCTGTACTCGGAGCCGCACCAGAGCCGCGGCGGGTTGTTCGGCTCGCAGGCCGAGTCCGGCAGTGCCGCATTTGCCTACACCCATGAATTCTTCGATGTGGTGGCGGCCTACGCCCATCGCAACCAGGGCAACTATTTCGCCGGCAAGAAGGGCCAGGATCGCTACCGCACCTATGACCGTTACGGCGATGAAGAGACCAGCGTCGCCACCACCTACAACGCCGGGGAAGAGGTGCTGAACTCCTCGTCCAAGACTGAATCCTGGCTGCTCAAGACCACCCTGCGCCCGGCGGACGGCCATACCTTCGACCTGGGCTACCGGCGCTATGACGGACGCATCGGCGAGATCATGCCCTCGGACATCTTCCGTTTCGGCACTGGCGGCATCTACCAGTACCCCCTGGGCCATACCCAGATCGACACCTACACCGCGCGCTACAACTACTTGCCCTCGGGCAACCCGCTGGTGGACCTGACCGCCGACCTGTGGATGACCGATGCGCAGACCAGCCAGTTGACCGCCGTCTCGGCGCCGGCGTCCCAGGCCTACCGTTCGGACCGCAGCTGGAGCCGCCAGGCTGACCGCCGGGTGGGCGGTGGCCTGGCCAATACCTCGCGTTTCGAGACCCGCTACGGCGACGTGAAGCTGGACCTGGGCAGCTCGTTCCAGCTGGAGGAACTGCGCCCGCAGAAGGGCGTGGCCACCACCCAGGACGATATCAACGCCAACCGCATGCTGCGCGAAGGTTCGCGGCAGGAGTTCAGTTTCAACGGCAAGCTGGAGTACAAGCCGGTGGACAGCCTCACCCTGTGGGGCGGCGGGCGCTACACCCACTATCGCAGCAAGGATCACGTGCCCACGGCCACGGCGCGTCGCGAGGAACGTGACCTGCGCTACCTGCGGGTTTCCAACGGCGACAATTCCGGCAACATGATGTGGTTCCCCGACCAGAACGGCCAGTACACCGACGCCACCGACCCGCGCCTGAACAACGGCATCGTCTTCCAGAACACCAACTTCCCCTTCGAGGGCGTGCGCTACAACGACTTTGGCGCCACCGACTCCACGGTCTATCCGTCCCAGGTCGGCGAGGTGGTCACCGGCTACAACTACTCCGGCAAGAACAGCAACAGCGGTGGCGCCTTTGCCCCGGCCTTCGGTATCAATATCGAAGTGCTGCCGGACACCTTCGTGTATGCCTCCTACACCCAGGGCTTTCGCATGCCGTCGCTGTTCGAAACCAGCCAGGGCGTGCAGCAGACGAGGCCCGGCAAGGGCCTCAAGCCCGAGCGTTCGAGCAACTGGGAGATCGGCGCCAGCACCCTGCAAAAGGGCCTGCTGGTGGATGACGACTCGGCGGCGTTCAAGCTGGCCTACTTCAACAACACCATCAAGCACTACATCACCCGCTACTACGACCCGAGCCCGGGCCTGTGGGGCCTGATGCGCTTCAGCAACACCGACAGCTATAAAACCAGCGGCCTGGAACTGCAGACCCGCTACGATGCCGGGCGGGTGTTTGCCGACCTGTCGTCCACCTACTACCTGAAGACCGAAACCTGCGATGCGGCTTTCGCGGCCACCCTGCGCGCCACCAGCAACCCCTACCAGAAAACCGCCGACACCCCGGACTGCACCCCGGGCAGCTTCATGGGCTCCTATACCAACACCCAGAACCCGCCACGCTTTGCCGGCAACCTGACCACTGGCCTGCGCTTCTTCGACCAGAGCCTGACCCTCGGTACGCGCGTTACCTACACCTCCGGCCCCACGGTTACCGCCGACAAGCCCTGGCAGACCGGGGCCACCACGCCGCAACTGAACTACCGCGAAGTGGCGCTGTTCGATCTGTTCCTCAACTACAAACTGAAGGAAGACGCCAGCCTCAACGTGTCGCTGCAGAACCTCACCGACCGCTACTACCTGGACCCGCTGGCGCAGAGCTTCATGCCGGCACCGGGGCGCACGCTGCGGGTGGGGATGCAGGCGAAGTTCTAGGGGGCAGGCAGCCTTTTTACGGACCAGGCAGCAAGGTGCGGCCTTGGCGCGCCGACCTTTTACTGCGGTGGATCGACGCAGTAAAGTAGGCCGCTTTCGCCCCCATTGGCCGGCACTCGCCCCTGACCTGGGCGGTATTGCCAAAGGGATCTGGCCCTCGCTGCGTTACAGATAAGGATATCCAATGAAGCCCCTGGTAAAGCGCCTCCGCCCCCTGGCTGTTCTGGTTTCAGTCACGCTCTTGAGCGCCTGTGCCCCGCTGGGCCGTTCCGACCTCAATGGCAGCGCCACGCAGAACCCGACCAACCAGCTCCTGGAAATCATCGATGGCGCGACCCGGGACGGTATGTCCGTGGTGCTGGTGCCGGCGCTCATGCCCAACAAGAGCGTGACCGACCTCTCCAGCTATTCCCATCGCGTGATCTTCAGCAACAAGGACCAGCCGGGCCAGGGCTACATGCAGTCCTTCGCCAATAACGACCTGGAGAAAATCAAGGAAACCGTATTTCTCTGGGATTTTCTTGAAGTGCACATCGTCCCGCCGGGAACCTACCTGATGTCCGGCGGCATTGATTACCGGATCGACAGCAGCCTGGCCCAGGTAGGCGCCGCGAAAGGCCAGCCGGCCAGCAGTGCCCGTGGTTCGGTGGACATGTCTGCGGTGCTGTATCGCCAGTTCGTCAAGGAACAATACTGGCGCGACGCTTCCTACGCGGATACCACCCACACCCAGAATGTCTGCAGCGCCGTGCATGTCGCCTCCGGCCAGTGCGTGGCCTGGCAAGAGCAGCAATACAACACGCGCCGGCAGGTGTCGGAAGGTGGTTGGACCGAAGGCACCAAGATCCGTGATGTCCAGTCCGTCAAGTTGAAGGCACAGATCCCCGACGCCTACGCGCCCCTGGCCTTCAGTATCCAGCCCGGCCAGATACTGCTCAGCGACCGCTTCCACCTGAAGACCCCGGCCGTGAGCTACGACAAGCAGACTTGCAAGGCTATCGACCCGCAGAACATCAAATGCGCACTGCGGGATATCCAGGTCTACGTGAGGCCGGCCCCCGTGGAGCTGGTCAAGAAGTTCAGCGACAAGGAGCTGGCGAATGTCAACGACACAGGCCGCCGGGTGCTGGCGCGTATCGAACCGATGAAAACCCGCCTGCAAGGGGACACCGGCATGGAAGACCTGGTGTGGGGCATCCCGGTTTCCCTGAAGAAAACCGCCAGGTAAGGGGGGGCGGAGAACAGCGCGCAGCGCCACGGGCCATTTCCGTCAGGGCGCTCTCGGGCAGCTCGGCCAGTGAATTGACCCGGGATCGCGAGCCCAGCATCAGGTAGCCGGGCAGGGCGGACGACAGGTGATGATTGAGCACCCAATGGTCGGTTTGCAGAATGATGAACTCGGGGGCTATGCCCACCTGCTGGGCGGTGTTCAAGGCATGGGTTCCTGTTCGGGAAGGTCGCTCTTGTATTCGCCCCACTGCATGTAGGCGTAGTACCGGGTCATTGCTTCGAAGTGGCTGGGGGCTTCCACTTCCCACACAAGCCGGGCGTCGGGGTGAAGCAGTTTGCGTGCGGTGTTTCCCTGTGGGCCGCTCAGACAGAAGGTCTGGCAGTCATCCGGTTCCATCCAGAGTTGGTAGTTCATCTCTTGCGCTTCTGAGTGTGGGGGAGGCTATCGTCGTTGTGGCTCGAGCAACCTAGATCGAGCCGACCGAACGCAGGTATTTCCGTGCCTGAGGGCTGGTGATCTTTTCGGGTTCAAGCACATACAGCGAGCTCCAGAGCGGTGGTAAACCCAGTTCCTCCATGTAGGACGTGAAGCTGTTGAAAGGCTCGGTGCCAATGACCTCGGCGCTGAGCCAGAGCAACTCGCACTCCTGGCAAAGGTGCAGGATTTCCTGCGTTGCCCGCACTTGAACCTGGGTTACTTCGCCTTGTTCACATTCCGGACACAGCATTTTTTCACCTCCCAAGTGGGCGCGCAGTCTATCACTGACCAGGTTGCACGCGGCCAGCAACGAAGGTCTGCCTGCGCTCAGAAACCTGCCATGGAGGACGCTGCTTTCGACCCTGTCCGGAGCGGGCCTTTGCGGCACCCGCATCCCCGGCCCCGGTCGCATAAATTTGAAATGTCTGGCATTGCTCGCCAGAATCGCCCCCCGATCCGGCACAAGGTGCCGGACCTTGGTGGTGAAAAGGGGCAGCAGTTGAATCAGCAGACATTGTCCATGCGCCTGGCGCGCGTGGCGGCGCATGTACCAACCGGCGCACGCCTGGCCGATATCGGCTCGGATCACGGCTATCTGCCGGTGGCCTTGCTGCTGCGCGGCAGCATCAGCGCGGCGGTGGCCGGCGAGGTGGCGTTGACGCCGTTCCACGCGGCCCGGCGCACGGTGCGCGACAACGGCCTGGAACAGCAGGTTAGCGTGCGCCTGGCCGATGGCCTGGCGGCGATCGAACCGGGCGACGCCATCAGCGCCATCAGCCTGTGCGGCATGGGTGGCGAGACCATCCGTGACCTGCTGCAAGCCGGCAAGGCGCGCCTCAATGGCCAGGAGCGGTTGATCCTGCAGCCCAACGGGGGCGAGCAGCCCCTGCGCCAGTGGCTGATGGACAACGGCTACCGCATCCTGTGTGAAGAGGTGCTGCGGGAAAACCGTTTCGACTACGAAATCATCGTCGCCGAGCGCACAGGGCCGGTGAGCTACAGCCCCCGGGAGCTGTACTTCGGCCCTCTGCAACTGCAGGCCCGCAGCCCGGCGTTCCTGGCCAAATGGCAGCGCCTGCTGCGCCTGAAACAGCGCACCCTGGAAAACTTCAGCCGGGCACAGGCGGTGCCCGAAGAGAAGGTGCAGGACATGGCCCGGCAGGTGCGCTGGATCAGCGAGTTGCTGGGCTGAGTGCGCCAGGCGGCCGCTTGCCAGGGCCCGGTGCCAATCACCGCCGGCCCGTACGACACGCTACCGAGCCGCGCAATGTCCCACGCCCAGTGCGTTGCCGGCTCCAGGCCCTATGCCTGGGGCTGGATGGCCGGCGGCGTCGAGACCTGTTGCAGGAACCGTTCGATCAGCCATCGCGCCGCTGGGCCCGGCGGCGTGTCGCTGCGGTAGATGGCGTCGAAGGCGTAGACCCCGCTTTGATATTCCGGAAGATTCAGGTGCACCAGCCGGCCGCTGCGCAGGTCCTCCTCGACCATGGGCCGGGGCATGTTGCCCCAGCCGATGCCGGCACGCAGCAGCATGTGCTTGGCGCCCAGGTCCGCCAGCCGCCAGGTGCGGTTGCTCAGCACCGCGAAATCCCTGCCCCGGGTCAGCGTCGAGCGGTCCGACAGCACCAGCTGGATGAATTCGCGCCCGGCGCCGGTCAGGTTGGCATCGCTGGCGGCCAGGGGATGATCCGGCGCGGCCACCGGAATCAGCTCGACACTGCCCACACCGATTCTTTCGATCCCGTCGATGCTTTCGTGCATCGGCCCACTGATGCCGACGACTGCGCCGCGCTCGATCACCCGCTCGGTGACTGCCCCCAGGGCTTCCATATGCAGGTGCAGGGCCACCGTGGGAAAGGCTTCGCGAAAGGCCTTGAGGGCGTCCACCACGCGCTCGGGGGCCAGCATAACATCGAGCACCAGGTGGACCTCGGCCTCCAGGCCTTGCAACAGGCCCCTGACCTTGGCACGCAGGCCATGGACGCCGTTGGCGATGGTCCTGGCCTCCACGAGCACGGTGCGTCCGGCCTCGGTGAGTTGTGGCTTGCGCGTGCTCTGGCGGTCGAACAGCGAGACCCCGAGCTGCATTTCCAGGTTGGCGATGGAGTAGCTGATGACGGACGTAGCGCGGTGCAGCTTTCTTGCGGCGCCGGCGAAGCTGCCGACTTCCACCACCGTCAGGAATACGCGCAATTGGTCCAGCGTCGGGGTGCCGGGGTCGGAGATCATCTCGGGTTCCTTGAGCGTTATCGGCGTTGACGCCCCGGCAGTGTGATCGATTCCAGCCGGGGAAGGGTTGAGGCAGTGTCCAGTGAACGTTGTATTCTTGCCTATTTTATCGAACCTAATGATCTAAATTAGTCGGCTATTCAGAGAAGTTGTGGCGGCGCAAGCTTTCTTCACCCGGGCGATTCATCTCGGATCGCACCCAACTGAAGGAAATACCTCATGTCCGCTTCTGCCCATATTGCTCAACCCGACACTCACCAACAAAGCCGCTCCGATACGCCCCAGGCCGTGGCCGCACTGGCTGGCCGAGTGCTGCTCAGCGCGATCTTCCTGCTGTCCGGCATCTCGAAGCTCGCGGCACCGGCGATGATGATCGGTTACATCGGCTCTGTCGGGTTGCCATTTCCGCAACTGGCCCTGGCCCTGGCGGTCATCGTTGAAATCGGCGGCGGCCTGGCCCTGGTCGCTGGCTGGCGGACCCGCACTGTTGCGGCATTGCTGGCGTTGTTCAGCGTGGTCACTGCCTTGGCCTTCCATAACGCACTGGGCGACCAGAACCAGTTCATCCACTTCTTCAAGAACCTGGCCATGGCCGGTGGCCTGTTGCAGGTGGTGGCGTTCGGTGCCGGTCGTTTCAGCCTCGACGCCCGCCGTCGCTGATCACCCGCCAGCGGGGGCCGGCTCCCTCGCGGCGGCTGCGGTTTCCCTGTGTTTTCTTGCCTGATCGAGGTGTCCATGAAAGCCCTACGTGCCTACCAATACGGCAGTCCCGATGTCCTGCGCCTGGAAGAAGTTGCCGACCCTGTGTCCGGCGAAGGTGAAGTGCTGATCGATGTTGCCGGTGCAGGGGTCAACCCTATCGACTGGAAGATCCTGTCCGGTGCCATGCAGGCATTCATCCCGCTGCCACTGCCTTTCACCCCGGGGGTCGAGGTGGCCGGGCGGGTGCTTGCCACCGGCCGGGGCGCCAACCGGTTCGAGGTCGGTGACCGGGTGTTCGGTTTCATCAACATCACGGGCGGCTATGCCGGCAAGGCGGTTGCCCGGGAATCCACCCTGGCGTTGCTGCCCCGTTCCCTCACTGCGCTGCAGGCCGGCGCCGTGCCCGCCACGGCGCTGACCGCCTGGCAGGCCCTGACCGAACATGCCGGCGTGCAGCCCGGGCAGAAGGTGTTGATCCATGCCGCGGCAGGAGGTGTGGGCAGCATGGCGGTGCAGATCGCCAAGTACCTGGGGGCCGAGGTCATCGCCAGCGCTTCGGCGGACAACCATGCCTACCTCAAAGGGCTAGGGGCCGATCAGGTCATCGACTATCGCCGCCAGGATTTCACTCAATGGCGGCCCGCGGTCGATGTGGTCCTGGACCTGGTGGGGGAGCAAACCCAGGCGCTGTCGTTCGCCCTGTTGAAACGGCACGGGGTGCTGGTGTCCCCGGTGAGCCAGCCCGACATCACCCTGGCCAACGACTATGGCGTGACCCCGGTGAATTTCGCCACCCGTGGCGATGGTGTCCAGTTGGCGAGGATTGCCGAGCTGTTCGACCAGGGCCGCTTGCAGGTCGCTGTCCAAGCCTTCCCCCTGAGTGACGCCCCGCAGGCGCTGGAAAAAAGCAGGGGCCGCCATGGCCATGGCAGGCTGGTCCTCGACATGGCCCGCTGATCGCTTGGCGGGCTCCCAGAACAGCCGGCACCACCGGCAAGCCAGGGCGGCGGTCCAGGGGACGGGCCAGCGCTTGCCATTTGCCAGCATCTTGTCGCTGGTGAAACGCCGGCTATATGATCGCGCGTCATGCCATTGGCCACTTGCGTGGCCGGCGTTTCCTCATCGGTTCTACAGGGATGTTCCAGGGATGAAAATCAAGAGCAAGACAGGTCTGCACAAGGAAGGCCGGCTGGCTGCGCGACTGGCCGGCTGGCTGCTGGCGCCGTGCATGCTGGCGGCTTCGATGCTGGCCCAGGCCGGTGCGCCTATCCCTCCCGGCGCAGTGCTGGCGGTGATGCAGAACGTCGAGGTGCCGGACCAGGATGAAGAGGTGGAGCTGGAAGACGGCGTTACCGCCACCTTCTGGTACGGCCAGGAGCTGGACTTCGACGGCAAGCACTACTACGCCACCTTTGTCTGGCACACCCGGGACCGCGCCGCTCGCGAGGGCGAGGATTTTGCCGCGCCGGAGGTTCAGGTACGGCTGGCCGATGCCACCTTCGAACTCACCAACCCGGGCCAGAAGCAGGCCTATTCCATCCGCAGCATCGAACGCAAGATCGGCTTCTTCGGCGGCCGCGAGAAGCCCGAGGAAGTGGACACCCAGCGCAAGGCCGTTGAGCACCGTACCGCTGACGGCCGCCTGCTGCTGGCGGTGCCCACGGCCACTTTCGACAATGGGGTGATCACCAGGGGCTACACCATGCTGGTGTTCAATCCGAACAAGAAACCCGAAGACGATGGCTGGGTCTGGTCCTATGTGGGCCAGGTGCGCACCGGCGAGGATAACTCCGCGGCCTGCGACGACGGCGCGGTCATGCCCTGCATCGGCAGCGACGGGGAGCTGAGCTTTGTCGCCGGCCAGGAGCCGCTGCCGCAGGTGCAGGTCAAGGTCAGCGGCACTACCTTCGAGGGCCCGGGAAAGGTCCGTTCGCTGGCGGCCGCAGACAACCTCACCTATGTCTACGACAGCAAGACCGAGCAGTACGTCAGCCGCTAGTTGCGGCAGCGACGGCCAGGTAGCGCAGCCTTGCCAAACCCACGATCCTCCAGGGAGGATCGTGGAGCGCTTTCACCCCGGTCCGGCACAGCCACCATCCAAGGAAACGGCGAATGAGTACGCGTATCGACTTGCTGATGAATCCGGGGCCGGAGGTGCGCGCTGCGATCCTCGAGCCCTTGCGGGCCTACAACCGGGCCCAGGCGGGCGATCCCAAGCCCGAGGCCATCGCCCTGGTGGTCCGCGACGAGCACAGCGGTGAGATTCTCGGTGGCCTGCAGGCGGAGATTTTCTATCGCTGGATGTTCATCGAGTTGCTGGCAGTCCCCGAGCAGACACGGGGCCAGGGCACGGGCTCGCAATTGCTGAACATGGCCGAGGAGCTGGCCCGGGAAAAGGGCTGTATCGGCATCTGGCTCGATACCTTCGACTTTCAGGCACCGCAGTTCTATCAGCGGCACGGCTTCAGCGAGTTCGGCCGGCTGGAGGATTTCCCGCCGCAGCACCAGCGTTTCTTCCTGCACAAACGCCTGGTCTGAAGTCCCGGGCCCTGGCTGGCGAACCCGCATACAGCGCGTACCCGCAGCCTGGGCCGCGGCTACTCAGGCGTGGGCAGCGGCGCCAGCAGCGATGGCGGGCAGAAGTTGGCCGTAGTGGGCAAGGGATTGCCATTGGATCGCCTGCTTTGCCAGCCACTGCTGCCCCGAGGCGGATATCGACCTGTGTCCGCTGCCCTGGTGGCCGTGAAGAAAAACTCGATCTGCAGGGCCAATCGGCGCACAGTGGCCGCCTGTACTGTTGCCACTTCCGATTGCCCGCCCATGACCCAGCCCCGAACCTCCACTGCACTTGCGGCCCTGATTGCCCGGCACACCCCGCACTCCGGCGACTTTCCCAGCGCCGTGCCCAACCTGACCTTGCACCGCCGTTCCACGCCGACCTCGGCCATTCCCTGCATCTACAGCCTGGGCCTGGGGGTGATTGCCCAGGGCGGCAAGCAGGTGCTGCTGCAGGAGGCGGTGATCAATTACCGGGCCGGGCAGGGCATGCTGACCAGCATCGACCAGCCGGTGGTGGCCCGGGTGACCCAGGGCTCGGCGGCCGAACCTTTCCTGGGCATGATGCTGACCCTGGACATGCACCAGATCCTGCAAACCGCCGCGCAGATGCAGCCGCCACCGCCTTCGCGGGCCAGCGATTATCGGACGGTGGTGGTGGATGAACTGGAGCCGGGGCTGGCCAGCGCTCTGGAGCGACTGGTGGGCTTGCTCGATGAGCCGGCGCTGATTCCCCAGCTGGCGCCATTGATCCAGCAGGAAGTCATCGTCCGGCTGTTGGCCGGGCCCTACAGCCTGGCGTTGCAGCAGTTGCTGGCGGTGGGTTCGCCGACCCAGCAGATCTTCAAGACCGTGGCCTGGCTCAAACAGAACTTCACCCAGTCGTTGCGCATCGATGATCTGGCCCAGCGCGCCCATATGAGCCCGTCCACCTTCCGCCAGCATTTTCGCGCCATCATCGGCGTCAGCCCGCTGCAGTTCCACAAGCAGTTGCGCCTGCAGGAAGCCCGGCAATTGATGCTCAGCCAGAACATCGATGCCGGGCGCGCCGCGGGGCTGGTGGGCTATGAAAGTGCTTCGCAGTTCAGCCGGGAATACAGCCGGGTGTTCGGCGCGCCGCCGCAGCGGGATATTCGCAGGATGCGCGAGGCCGGTTAAGGGCCAGGCTGCAGCGCCGGGTTCAGCGAAATAGGCAAACCGGCTGTGGCGCGGCTCTGGGCGCCTGGCCATTCAATCTTCCACGGATAGGCGTGTTTCTAGCTGTTTTTGTTGCAGCGAAACGGCCTTCGGGGTGAGCCGGCAGAATCCGCAAAACAGGCAAACTTGCCGTCAGAATAGGCAAGGTTTCGCCGGGAGCCATTTCTATACTGGTGCCCGACGACGCAGCAGCCCCAAGGCCTGCCGTGTCCCGGGCGCTTTCGGTAACGCCCGACTCCGCACTCCCGCACACGGGAGCGAGCGGTCCGCCTATCGATCCAGACGAGCCTGCCCAGGGCGGCTCAAGGAGTACGGTCATGAGCAACAGCATCGAACACGTCAGCTTCCCCAACTTTGGCTGGGACAACGCCGCGGACATCTATCTGCCGGCGGATTTCGACCCGGGCAAGCGTTACCCGGCGATCGTCAGCACCCATCCCATCGGCAGTTGCAAGGAGCAGACTTCCGGCAACATCTACGCCGCCGGGCTGGCCCGGGCCGGGTTTGTGGTCATCGCCTTCGACGCCAGTTTCCAGGGCGCCAGCGGCGGCCAGCCACGCTTTATCGAAGACCCGGCCACTCGCGTGTCGGACATCCGTTTCGCCATCGACTACCTGGTGACCCTGCCTTATGTCGACCCCGAGCGCATCGGTGCCATCGGTGTCTGTGGTGGCGGTGGCTACACCATCCAGGCGGCAATGACCGACTACCGGATCAAGGCCCTGGCCTCCATTACCGGGGTCAACTTCGGCCGCCTGATCCGCGAAGGTTTCAGCAACTTCGATCCGGTCAGCGCCTTGCACGCCATGGCGAAGCAGCGCACCGCCGAGGCCCGGGGCGAGGCGCGTCATGTGATCGACTACCTGCCAGCATCGGTAGCCGAGGCGCAGCAGAACGGCATCAGCGACATCGACGTACTGGAAGCCACCGAGTACTACAAGACCGCCCGGGGCCAGCAGCCAAACGGCGCCACCAGCGGTCTGTTTTCCTTCAATAGCGCGGCCTTTGCCTGGGATGCCTTCCTGCAGGCCGAGATGCTGCTGACCCAGCCACTGATGGTGGTGGTCGGCGACAAGCCCGGCGGCTTCGGTGCCTACCGCGACGGCCTGGAAATCCATGGCCGTGCGGCCTCCAAGGACAAGCATCTGGTGGTCGCTGAAGGCGGGTCCCACTACGACCTGTACGACCGCGCCGACATGGTGGCGCTGGCCATGGCGCAATTGGTGCCATTCTTCCAGCAGCGCCTGTAAGGGGTGAGGCAGCCGCCGCTGTCGCCTGGCCGGCGACGGCGGCTTTGTCGCGCCTGTGCTTGAGGTCCGTGGGGGCGTATTTCCTTTGCCGCAGTGCGGTGCGACTATACGAACCTTTTTGCACACCATGCTTTGGGCTGGACCGAAGTGCGCGGCGAAACCTTCGCCGAGCCGGTGCGGGGGCATGCTCATCATCCTGTCCGATGGCCGCTCGCTGTCCGCCAGCGCCCTGGCTGAAGCGGCGGGGATGACACCGCAGACCGCCAGTTCGCACCTGACCAAGCTGCTGGAGAGCTTTTGCAAGCTGGGCTGGGAGCAGTTGCAGCGCCAGCTGGGTGTCCAGCCGCTGGCCTGAAGCCCTTGTGGCCAGCCAGCGAAAGCCCCTTCAAGCCATCACCCCAAGGAATGACGAATGAGCCGCCTGCCCCTGCAACACATCGACCTGAGCCAGGTGACGAGCACCGCTGAACTGCACCTGGTGCTGCGCGATGCCCTGGGTTTTCCCCAGTGGTACGGCTGTAACTGGGATGCCTTCTGGGACGCCATTACCGGGCTGGTGGAAATGCCCGAACAGTTGCATATCAGCGGCTGGCCAGCATTGTCCCGGCGCCTGCCCCGGGACGCGCAACTGCTGCTGCAATGCCTGGAACGGATGAAGGTCCAATACCCGACGCTGGCTGCGGACCTGCTGTTGGCGCCCGCCAAGCCTTAGTCCGGCCTATCGCCGGACGCGCAATTGAGCCACGACGCCGCCTGGCAAGGGTTTATTCTTTCCTGAGGCAGCGAACAGCCACCCATGGAGACGCCTGTGAGCATCAAAGACCATCCTGAGGATTACCAGGACCTCAAGCGCGCCGTCGCTTTGCTGGAGTCGCCTTCACTGACGGCGCGCCTGTCCGGGCTGCTGGGCTCGCCCATCGAAAGTGCGGTCAAGGCGCTGCCAGCGGTGGTGGCGAAAAAGATCAACGGTGCGGTGGTGGCAGCCCTGCACAGCTCCGCCGATGCGGCGCTGTGGAGCCTGGACAACGCGCCCAAAAAACCGGCATCGACCTTGCTGCACAAGATGTACGCGGCCACTTCCGGCGCTGTGGGCGGGGCCTTCGGTTTTGCCGCGCTGTTTGTCGAGTTGCCCATTTCCACCACCATCATGATGCGCTCGGTGGCCGATGTGGCCCGCAGCGAAGGCTTCGATCTGGCGGATTTTGCCACCAAGCAGGCCTGCATCGAAGTGTTCGCCATGGGCGGCAACAGCCAGGCCGACGACGCCACGGAAACCGGCTACTACATCACCCGCAGCTTCACCACCCAGGCCATGCAGCAACTGTCCAAGGAGCTGGCGGCCATTGCCGCCAAGCGCGGTGCCGGGGCGGTGGGCAGCTTGTCGCCGGGGCAGGTGGGCAAGTGGCTGGCGCTGCTGATCGAGAAAGTCGCCAGCCGTTACGGCGTGACCATCTCCAGCAAGTTCGCGGCCCAGGCGGTGCCGGTGATCGGCGCCTTTACCGGCGCCACCATCAATGCGCTGTTCACCGACTTCTACCAGGACATGGCCCGTGGGCACTTCACCGTCAAGCGCCTGGAGCACAAGTACGGCTTTGAGCAGATCAAGGACGAGTACGCGCAGATCCTGCGCAAGCAGCTGGCAGGCTAGGGCGGTATCCCCATGAGCGACTTTCCCGTTATCCGCACCCCGCGCCTGATCCTCAGGGAACTGTGCCCGGCCGATGTCCCGGCACTGTTCGCGATCCACAGCGACGCCGATGCCATGCAGTGGTTCGGCACCGACCCCATTACCGACTACCCGCAGGCCGAGCAACTGCTGGCGCTGTTTGCCAGCTGGCGCAGCCTGCCCAACCCGGGGACGCGCTGGGCCATCGAAAGCCACAACCAACCGGGCCTGCTGGGCACCTGCGGCCTGTTCAAATGGAACCGGCAGTGGCGCAGCTGCGCCGTCGGTTTCGAGCTGGGGCGTGCGGCGCAAGGGCAGGGGCTGATGACCGAGGCGCTGGAGGCCGTGGTTGGCTGGGGCTTCGAGCATATGGCGCTCAACCGTATCGAGGCCCAGGTGCATCCGCGAAACCGGGCGTCCCTCAGATTGCTGGAGCGGGCGGGCTTTGTTCGCGAAGGACTTTCACGTCAGGCGGGATACTGGCTGGGGACTCATCATGACCTGGTGCAGTACGGGTTGTTGAGGGCCGACTGGCTCAGTCTGGCGCCGCTCGCCGCAGGTTCTGCGTAGCCCAATAGCGCGAATATCAGGCGGGCGCTGGCAGCTCAGCTGTTGCCCGGCGTCGGCGCATCGCTGTCCTCGACGGGCTCCAGGTCGTGGTAGGAGGGGAAGACCTTCCGGTTACTGATCTTCAAGCCTGTCGGTTGCGCGAGCCCGTGGGTCTTACTGGAGTCCCAGGTGCGCCGTTGGCCGCAGTAGGTATGCACCACCTCCGAGTTGTCCCAGAACAGGCGCTCCAGCAGGGCTTCGTACTCGGCCAGCCACGAATCATCGAAGATGTAACTGCCTTTGGGGTAGGTGGCGAAGTGCACCATATGCCCGTAGTAGCAGTGCCCCCGGCTGTTTGGCAGCACGCTGAAAAGCGCCCGGGTGATCTGCGCCCCCGTCACTGGCAGGCTTTGCAGTACCGCACGATTGTGCGCTTCGGCAGCCGGCGAAGGGTCAAAGCAATGGATGTATCCATACAGGTTGCCGCTCATGGGGTCAGATGCCTGCGTTATGGGTTGATTGGCGGCATCCGTTGTTGCGGGCGAGCCGATCGATCGCTTGCACACCTGCACGCATCTTTTCCACGGCGCTGGCATTGGCCGAGTGGATGTGAATACGCGGCGGATGAAAACCATTAAGGACCACGGCCTCTTCGATCCACAGGATCACGTCGTAACCGGTGCCGCGCTGATCTTCTCCGAGGTCGTGGTCGAGGCTGACTTCCTCGACGCCACCGGCTTTTAGCAGCGCGATAACTTCGTCCGGCCAGTAGGCGCGAACCCAGCCTTGCGGGGTTTGGCGTTCGTCGTCGAGGTAGATTTTCATGGGCCTGTTTACTCTTGCAGATGCAGTTCAAGCATCGGCGTCGTTTGCGATGACATGCAGCACAAGGCTTAGCGAGTCGTCGGTGAGCAGCGGTGGGTGATCCTGTTGCAGCTTGTCGACGAAAAAAAGCGCACCCGGCGCTGTTTCAGCGGGCATGGAGAAGCAAGGGTAGAGTCGGTGTTTACTGGCCTCGGCATACTGGATATGAACCTCGCTGTGCTCAATCCAGATCCTGCTCGATTGACCGGAGCAGCTCAGGAACAAGGTGCTGAAACTGGATTGCTCCTGCTCCAGCGGCATCGATTGAGAGTCGCCGTGCCGGCCTTTGCGAATGGCTCGTGCCATGGCATTGAATGCTTTGGGTGTGCCAAAGAAATGCAGTTCCTGTCCGTTCAGTCTTGCCAGCACGCCAAGTTTCCTTTCGTATCGCGTCGGTCAACGCTGGGTCATTGCAACCTGCGCCGCAGCGCTAATAGGACCGCGTCAGCGTGGCAGAGAGGCCTGTCCAGAGGAATGGCGCCGGCTGTTTCAGGTGCCAAGGTGATCGTGCTGGGCACGCCCTGGTCGCAGAGCTGCTGTTGAGCTTGCAACAGGACTCGGCGGCTGCCTGTAAGCCAATGCTTGTTCTGCTCTGACAGCAGTGCAGCGACTTTCGGTGGATGGTCTTTTACGGTGAGTGTCTGGATGAATTTTCGCCCAGTTGTATACCCCGATATTGAGCAATAAGCCATTGCCGGGCTCAAGGTTGCATTGTTTCTCCGGCACTGGATTAGTCCGCCGCACTTGTGTAGAAACGCTCCTTCCTTCAACCCGGCACCCGTTGCCACCCCAGGTAGAACCCCATGCGGCCCAACGCCGAACTGCGATTGTTTGCACTGCCCCTGTGCGCTGGCCTGGTCTACGCCGTGATCAAGGGCCTGATCAAGGGCTGGAATGGCACGGAGCTGTTTTCCGGGTTTCTGTTTGGCAGTGTGATCGCCATGGTCCTGGGCATTCCCCTGTTGCTGTGGACTGAGCGGCGCTGCCCGCAGGCCAGGGCGCGCTACCTGTGGATCAGCCTGACCCTGAGCCTGGTGGCCACGGTGCTGGTGCGTACTTCATGGATGCAGCTGTTGCTGCTGCCGCTGGCGGGCGGGCTGGCCCTGGCTGGCCTGTACAGCCTGCTGAGCCGTGGGATTGATCAGCTGTCCGTGCCGCCCCATGGGCGAGGGCAGGGCTTGCGGCGGCTGCTGGCGGTGCCGCTGTCGGGGGCGCTGACCCTGGGGGGCGTCGCGGTAACGCTCTATCCCAAGGGCGCGGAAAGCCTGCCGGTATTCTTGCTGGGGGCTGTGATCGGGGCCTGGATCAGTATGCTGGTCAGTTGGCCGGTGCTGTGGCTGGTGGAACGCTTTCTCGCCACTGGCTGGCGCTATGTGATCGGCGGTGGCCTCAGTGGCGTGCTGATCTGGCTGCTGTCCGGCGCCCCGGGGCTGTTCGCCGGGTCCCTGAAGGGGGCTTCGGGGCTGGACTACTGGATCCCCTTGCTCAACCGTGGGATCTTTCCGTTCCTGCTGCTGGGGCTGCTGGCCGGGGGGCTGTTCACGGTGCTCCACGGCATCGGCCCGCGCCGCCGTTCGGCCGCTTGCGACTGAATTACATTGCCCAAAGGTCCTGCCTGATGAACCTCAGCCCCATCACCCACGTCGCCTTCGAGGATGAAATGCTCTGCCTGAGTTGGGCCGACGGCTTGCGGCTGCGCCAGCCCCTGAGCCGTTACAGCCGGCTGCGGGAGGCCACGCCCGAGCAGCGGGCGGATTTTGCCATCGCACATCGGGGCTGGTCCGTGTCCTGGCCGCACCTGGGCGAACCGGTGCTCAGTGTCAACGCCATCGACTGGATCTGGGAAGGCTTGTGCGATGAGTCCATGGCTCGCCTGAAGGCCCTGGACTGGCAACTGCAGCAACTGCCGGAGGACGACCAGGCCATCGTCGCGCTGTGGCGCCTGGAGGCGGACGGCTACAACGGCGGCTTCCTGCAGTTCTTCTGCAACTGGGGGCCGCAGACCTGCGAGCTGGCGCTCAGCACCCTGGCCGCGATCGGCGCGCGCAACACTCGGGCCCTGGTCAGCCGTCAGCGCCAGCTGATCGCGCACCTGGAAGGCCACCCGCAACTGGAGCAACTGTGGGACATTCCCGGGCTGCTGAGCGACGAGGAACATGAGCTGATCAGTGGCGAACTGGACGAGCAACTGTGGTCGGCGATGGAGGAGGTCCCGGCCTTGGCGGTGAAGTATTTTTACGTTGGCTGAGGGGCCTGGCGCCGTGGTCTAATGCCGCGCCTCGTCTCGGCAAATGGACTTCACCCCATGCCTGAACCCCGCATCCGCGCGCTCGCGCTGTGCATCTTCCATCACCAGGGCAAGATCCTGGTCAATCAGTTCTTTGATGCCGACAAGCAACAGATGCTGTTCCGCCCCCTGGGTGGCGGCATCGACTTTGGCGAGCACAGTGCCCAGGCAATCGTTCGGGAAATACAGGAAGAGCTGGGGCTGTCGATCAACAGCCTGCGCCTGATCGGCACCCTGGAAAGCCTGTTCACCTATGCCGGCAAGCCCGGCCATGAATTCGTCCAGGTCTACGACGCCCGCTTCGACGACCCGAGTGTCTACCAGCGTGCCCAGCTCGATGCCCGGGAAAGCGATGGCGCGCCCTTCGTGGCCCGCTGGCAGGGCAGCGCCAGCTTCACCGAGCAGACGCCGCTGGTTCCCGCGGGCTTGGCGGACCTGCTCAAGCAGGCGGGCCTGCTTGGCTGACGGGCACTGATGCTGTTTGGTGCCCTGCCGGGCGCGGTGGCCGGGCAGGGCCGCCGGCTCAGAAGTCCCAGCGGGGGCTGAGCATGAAGTTGCGGGGTTCGCCGTAGGCCGCCGAATTATAGAAACCGACGTTGGTGTAGTAGGACTTGTCGAAGATGTTGTTGACGTTGAGGGTCGCCGACAGGTTCTGGGTGATCTGGTAGCGGGTCATCAGGTCCACCAGCCAGTAGGCCTCCTGGGAAATGTCTTCGTTGATCTTGCGCGGTGCGTTGTAGGCCGAATACCAGCCCTCGCTCTGCCAGCGCAGGCCACCAACGACGGTCAGCTTGTCCAGTTCGCCCTTGAGCTTGTAGCTGGTGTAGAGGTTGACCTGGTCCTGCGGCTCGAAGGTGGAGATCTTGTCGCCCTCGTCATCACGCACGATCTTGTGGGTGTAGCCGGCCTGCACTTGCCAGCCCGGGCTCAGTTCGCCGGAAATCTCCAGTTCGTACCCCTTGGTCACGGCCTTGGCGCCCTTGAAGGCGTAGTTGTCGGGGGGGGCGACTGGTTGTTGTAGGCATCGTCCGGCACCGAGCGGTTGGTCTCGTGCACTTCGAAGTAGGCCAGGCTGCTGTTGAGGCGGCCTTCGAAGAACTCGCCCTTGAGCCCCAGCTCGTAGTTCGGGCCTTCGTCCGGGTTGAGCAGCTTGCTGTCCTTGTTCCAGCTTTCCTGGGGCATGAAGATATCGGTGTAGCTGGCGTAGACCGAGAAGTGGTCGTCGAGGTCGTAGACCGCGCCGACGTAAGGCACGAAGCGTCCGCTTTCCTTGTAGGACGGGGTCAGGCCGGTGAGGTGATAGTTGACCACGCGCCCGCCCAGCACCAGTTCATGCTCGCGGCCGAACAGATTGAAGGGGCCGCTCAGGTACCGGTCGGCGGAATCGCTGGTGGTGTCGCCGGTGTACTTCTGTGCGTTGACCTTGGCGGTGCCATCGGTCTGTGGCTCGTCGAACTGGATCGAGCCGAGCTCGGCGTTATAGCGGTTGATCTTGTGGTCCAGTTGCAGCTTGGTGACCCAGCCATCCCCCAGGTCGTGTTCGAGCATGGCAAAAGCGGTGCGGGTGTATTGCTCCCAGCCGCTCCAGGTCGCGCCGTTGTTGTAGGAGCGCGACATGCTGTTGTGCCCGCCGGTGGCGTTGATCAGCGGGAAGGTGCCGGACCACCCGCAGGTAGGTCTCCTGGGCCAGGTCCTCGGCCAGGTTGGCGCAACCCACTACCCGCGCACGCATGCGGATCAGCCCCCCGCGCTGCGCAATGAACAGCGCGCTGAGTTGTTGCTGGTCGTCTCCGGTTTCCATCGCCCACTGCTCCCACTACCTGATACGGCTCAGCGTGAATGGCTGGGTATTTTGATGAGAATTATTATCATTAACGGCGAGTTTCCACGGAAGCCTTGTCCTGGGCTTTGCGCAGGGCTTGCGGCACCAGGGAATGATTCGCGCGGCCCATGGTCGATTCAACATGGCCTCCGGTGACCCGTTCGCTCCCCCTCGACGCGCCATCGTGCCGGCCTTGCTGCAACCGGTTGCGCCGCTCTGCCGCCAGGTACGTTCAGGGGCGGCGCTGGCAGGGGGTAAAGGTTTTTCGGGAAGGATCGATCATGCGCTGGATTGTCAGGACCCTGTGTTTTGCCTTGTTGTTGCCCGCAGCCCAGCTCTGGGCCGCCGACCCCCAGCCGGCGGTCCAGGCCGCTGCCCAGGACAAGGCCCAGGCGCTGGAGCAGAAAGCCGCGGACAAGGAGAGCCCGAAGGCCGAGCCCCAGGCCGCCCCCATCACCAAGACCGAAGTGCAGGCCGTGGACCCGGCCGGCCAGGCCCCGGTGGACGACGCCATCACGTGCCTGTCGCGGACTATCTACTGGGAAGCCAAGGGCGGTGAAAGCGCCGATATGGAGGCCGTGGCCAATGTGGTGCTGAACCGCCTGGGCCATGAGGGTTTTCCCGGGACGGTGTGCGAAGTGGTCAAGCAGGGTTCGGAAAAAAGCCCCTGCCAATTCTCCTGGTGGTGCGATGGTCGGCCCGACCAGGTGGAAGAAGAGGGCCGCTACACCATTGCCAAGGAAATTGCCCGCAAGGCGCTGAACCAGCAGCTCAAGGACCGTACCGGCGGCGCTCTGTTCTTTCACGACCGCAGTGTTTCGCCGGACTGGTCCAGGGCCTATATCAAGACCACCGAGATCGGCAGCTTCAGCTTCTACAAACCCAAGGACGTCGCGGCGCGCTAGTTGTGTGGGGTTGAGTCGCGGGTGCGGGCCTGGTCGTCCTGGCGTAGCCAGCGTTTGCCGAGGGTGGTCAGCCGATGGCGGATGGGCTGGCTGAACATTTTTTGCGAGACCTGGTGCAGCAGGCTTTCGCACAGCTCGCGATCCAGCGGGAAGCCGGCTTCCAGCCATGCCACAGCACCGTGCTCCCAGTGTTCGGAGCCGGACCCCAGGGCGGTCAGCAGCAACTGGCGCAGGCACGGCGGTTCACCCGGCGGGGGCTCTATCCTGAGCCCGGCGAGGGCGCCAGGCAGGTCGGCCGCAACCGATTCGTAGGGGCGTTCAAGCAACGGCAGAAGCCAAACGTAGTTGAAGTGCCGGGTCATGACAGGGGCATTCCTCTGGGCGCGGCTTATTGCACTTGCTCGAACTGATCGGTGATTGCATACCAGTCGGCCTTCATGGCCACGCAGTAATGCTGTTGCCTGGGGGCTGCGAAGGGGGTGTCCAGGGTGGCAATGGCGATGGAAATCCACTGGCGATATTCGCCCTGGGTGTCCTGCCAGAACAACGAAGAGCCGCAGTGGCAGCAGAACTGGCGCAGCACGCCAGGGGAGGATTCGTACACCTTGAGCGTTGATCTCTGGTCGCGGATTTCCAGATTTTCACGCGGCGTACTGGCGTAGGAAGCAAAGGCCGCGCCGTGGCCCTTCTGGCACTTGTGGCAATGGCAGTGGGTGACGGCCTTCAGCGCGCCGCACACTTGGTAAGTCACCGCGCCGCACAGGCAACTGCCTTGATGCTGGTTTTGCATGGTCAGGGTTTCCGAAGTTTCAGGGCCAGCCTTGCCGCGAGTGGGTGAACCCTTTATAAAACGCCGGCTGCTGATCGCAGCAGCTGCCCAGGAACCCGACCCGCAAGGAGCGACATAGTGAGTCAATCGCCTCACCCTCTCAACACCTGCATAGGGCGCGTGCGCCTGCCGGGGCTCGCCGGCCTGCTGCTGGCGCTGGCCGGCTGCGGCGCCCTGACCGATGTGCGGTCCTTTTCCACGCCCTATTCCACGCCGCCGGGTGGCGAAACCGTGCGCCTGCGGGTGATCAGCGACGGCATGGTGCGCGGTGTGCCCAGGTCCGACTGCGTGGATTTCCGCCTGCCCGGGGCCGGGGTCATGGTGGCTGCCCGGGACGGCTACGCCAACCGTAACGGTGAAAGCCTGGGCATGGCGGCGCCGCAGACTCCCGCGGTGCCCGGTACCCGGACCGAAGTGCTGGTGCCGGCGGGGCAACCCATGGCGTTCCACTACCTGGGCAACCAGTGCTACAACCTGTTCAGCTTCGTGCCCAAGGCAGGCATGGACTACCAGCTGGAAGCCTCGGGGATGTACAAGTGCGCGGTGATGCTCAAGCAGGCGCCGCTTGGCTCGAAGGCATATGCTGCGGCCCCGTTGAAAGACAGCAAGCTGTGCCGGGTGACGGACAACCTGTAACGCCCCGGACCTGAACCCGGGCAGAGGAGAGAGGCACCATGCAGGCCTTGGAAAACCGCATTCCACCACCCCTCGTCACGGTCCTGTTCGCCGTGTTGATGGGGCTGCTTGCGCGCAGGTTGCCGGGCCTGGATCCGGCCTTGGGCACACGCCTGTTGCTGGCGCTGCCGCTGGTGATGGCCGGGCTGCTGTTTGTCCTGGCCGGAGGGCTTGCCTTTCGCCGGGCCAAGACCACGGTCAACCCGCTGAAACCCGCCAGTGCCTCGGCCCTGGTCACCTCGGGGATCTACCAGTACACACGCAACCCGATGTATGTCGGCTTTGCTCTGTGGCTGCTGGCCTGGGGGCTGTACCTGGCCTCGCCCCTGGTACTGCTCGGCGTCCTGGGGTTCGTCCTGTACATGAACCGCTTTCAGATCTACCCCGAAGAACGGGCGCTCGGGCAGTTGTTCGGGGCTGATTTTGCGGCGTATCGCCAGCGTGTGCGGCGCTGGCTTTAGGCGGTACGGTTGTTCAAGCCGCCACTTGCGCCTGCAGTTGCAACTGGCCATCCACTTCGCGGGTCAGGCCGCTGGCGACGAACAGCGGTACCAGCAATTGGTGCAGTTGGGGGGCGACGAAATCCTTGACCGTTGCCAGGTCCAGATCGCCGCTCGCCGGCAGCTCGGCCTTGGTGAAGGACAGCCAGGCTTTCTTCAGGGCCTGCAGCACATCGCTGCCAGCGGTGGAGGCGAAGCGCCGGTTGGCCACCCGGCCGGCGAAGTTGAAGGTGTGCCGGTAGTCGTAGCCGCTCTCGTCACCCTGGCTGGCGACGCAGCGACCACAGGAGCAGGGGCCATCGGCGAAGGCCGCGCGCAGGTAGCTGTTGAAATCGACGATGGGCTTGAGGGCCAGGCGCTTGTCGACTTCGAACAGGTCCCCGGTCATTTTTGCTTCACTGCTCAAGGTCATTTTCCTCACTGTCAGGCGGTGTATTTCTCAAGGGGCGCACCATACCAGCCGGATCGGCCCAGGGGTACTTTTCTGGCGTTGTCCGTGGCTTGAGAGAGGGGGAACATCTGCTAGGATCCATCGGCTTTTATGGCGGGGCGACGGGCAGCACCCGGCCCCTGCGTCTTGATCTCATCGAGGAACACCCATGTCGATCTACACCCTCACCGTTCCCTGTTTTGCCCAGATGCTGCGCGCCCTGGAGGGCTTTCTCGCCAAGGGCGAAGAGCAGGCCCGGGAGCGGGGGTTCGAACCCCAGGTGCTGTTGCAGTCACGGCTGGCACCGGACATGTATGACCTGGCGGCCCAGGTGCGTTTTGCCTGCACCCAGGCCCGGGAAGCGGTACAGCGCCTGAGCGGGCAGCCTGTGACTGCATTGCAGGCGCCGACCGGTATGGCCGAGGCCAGGGCACTGATCGAAGACACCCTGGCGTTCCTGGCGGCGGCGGACCGCGAGCTGATCGACAGCAGTGGCCAGCGGGCCATCGCCATCGAGCTGCAAAACGGTGTTGCCTTCGACATGAACGGCGAGGAGTTCGCGCGCAACTGGGCGACGCCGCAGTTCTATTTCCACCTGGTCACGGCCTACAACATCCTGCGGCACAACGGTGTGCCCCTGGGCAAGGCCGATTACGCCCAGCACATGTTCGCCTACCTGCGCCAACCGCAAGAGGCCTAGCCGCGCCGGCTGCTGACTCACCGGCCAGCGTCAGGTCAACGCCGATGGCCGCATCACCCGGCGCTCCAGGTCCTACAGCGCCGGCCGCGGCAACTGCACCCATTCCTGCACCGCCGGCCGTTGCCACTGGCGCCGGGCATAGTCCACCAGGTTCGCCGGCACCGGGTCACCGTTGAGGATCAGCCGGTTGAGCATCAGCGCCAGGTCGACATCGGCGATCGACCACTGGCCGCACAGGAAGTCGCGGCCATCCGCCAATAGCTCCTGCGCGGCCTCCACCAGGGTATTCGTCGCCGCTTGGGCCTGGGGCGACAGCGGTTCGCCCTTGCAGCCGTAGAACACCACCAGGGTCGTGCGCTCCTGGCGGATCGGCAACAGGTCGCTGCGCAGCCAGGCCTGGACCTGGCGGGCCTTGGCGCGCTGGCGCAGGTCCTGGGGATAGACCGGATTGTGCGGGTACAACTGTTCCAGGTATTCAGCGATGGCCGAGGATTCGGACAGGGCAAAATCGTCCAGCACCAGGGTCGGCACGCGCTGGGTCAGGGACAGGCGGGCGTAGGCCGGCGCGCGGTTCTGCGCGGCGTCCAGGTCCAGGGGCAGCAGGTCGAAGTCGATACCCTTTTCCCGCAGCACCACGAACACGGACAGGGCATAGGGGCTGGTGAACTGGGCATCGACGTACAGGCGCGGGCGGGAAGCGGTCACGGCGGTCTCTCCAAGGGGGGAGCGCACACGCTAGGAGATCCTGGTCGATAAATAAAATGCAGGTTTTTTATCCGTGCATTCCTCGCAGGAATACTGGCGAACAGTTGGCGAGGCTGATGCTATGCCGCGCGGTATGGGCCTAGGGCCACTGGGCCGCCCCTGCGTGGGTGGCCAGCATTGGCAGGCACATTGCCTTGATCGAGAAGGCATAGTACTGGCCCCGGGCAGTCTGAAGTGTCGCCAAAATCACTTTATTTTCAGGTGGTTAGGTGACCGTAAAATGCGCCATGTGTTGATTACGCTGACTTCGTTTGCCCTATTGGGCGGGGCTTCTGCGGCCCAGGCCCGGGAGCTGGCGGCCAATGACCGATATGTCTGCAGCTGGGGGGCGGGCACTGCCGCCAGGGCCCAGGAACTGAAGTTGTCCGGGGTGTCGCTGTATGCGGCGCGGCAGAAGATCCAGACCTACAAGTTCAGCAAGGGCTGGATGCGCATGATGGCCCTGGGCATCACCGAGCAGACCTACGACAGCCCCTCGCGGATCAAGCCCGAGGCACTGCGCAAAAGCTTTAACGAGGATTGCCTGAGGTATAAGTTGGCTCGCCGCTGACGAGGGCGCGGCCTGCTGCGGCAGCGTCCGATTTGGCTGTTTGATCATGAGTGGAACTTGTGATCATCACGATTAAAATGAGTTTGTCTCACCAAGGGCCGAGTGCCGACAATGGCTCCCATCAAACACAGGGGAGTTGCATGTCATGGCTTTGGCCCATTCTCTAGGATTTCCGCGCATTGGCCGCGACCGTGAACTGAAGAAAGCGCAAGAGGCGTTCTGGAAGGGCGAACTCGACGAAGCCGGCCTGCGCGCCGTGGGCCGTGATCTGCGCAAGACTCACTGGGAGCTGCAGAAAAACGCCGGTATCGACCTGCTGCCCGTGGGCGATTTCGCCTGGTACGACCAGGTTCTGACCCATTCCCTGATGTTCGGCGTGATTCCCCCGCGTTTCCGTCCGCAGCATGGCCCGGCCACCCTGCAGACCCTGTTCGGCATGGCGCGTGGCGTCAGCGACGGCTGCTGCGGCGGTGCCCACGCCCAGGAAATGACCAAGTGGTTCGACACCAACTACCACTACCTGGTGCCTGAATTCTGCGCCGACCAGCAGTTCCAGCTGGGCTGGGAGCAGCTCTTCGAAGAGGTCGAGGAGGCCCGGGCCCTGGGGCACGCCGTCAAGCCGGTGTTGATCGGTCCGCTGACCTACCTGTGGCTGGGCAAGGCCAAGGGCGCCGAGTTCGACAAACTGGAGCTGTTGGACCGCCTGCTGCCGCTGTACGGCCAGATCTTCCAGCGCCTGGCGGCCCAGGGCGTGGAGTGGGTGCAGATCGACGAGCCGATCCTGGTGCTGGACCTGCCCCAGGATTGGAAAAGCGCGTTCGAACGCGCCTACAACCAGATCCAGCGCGAGCCGCTGAAAAAACTTTTGGCGACCTATTTCGGGGGCCTGGAAGAGAATCTCGGCCTGGCCGCGAACCTGCCGGTGGATGGCCTGCACATCGACCTGGTGCGTGCTCCCGAGCAGTACCCGACCATCCTCGATCGCCTGCCGGCCTACAAGGTGCTGTCACTGGGCCTGGTCAATGGGCGTAACGTCTGGCGCTGCGACCTGGAAAAAGCCCTGGCCACCCTGCAGCACGCCCATGAGCGCCTGGGTGAGCGCCTGTGGGTGGCGCCTTCCTGCTCGCTGTTGCACAGCCCGGTGGACCTGGACCGTGAAGACCAGCTGGACGCCGAGCTCAAGAGCTGGCTGGCTTTCGCCGTGCAGAAATGCCAGGAAGTGGCGGTACTGGCCCAGGCGGTGAACCAGCCGCAGGCCCAGGCGGTGCTCAAGGCCCTGGAGCAGAGCCGCGCCGTACAGGCCAGCCGCGCGGCCTCGCCACGCATCCACAAACCGGCGGTACAGGCTCGGGTGGCGGCCATTACTCCCAAGGACAGCCAGCGGCGCTCGGCCTTCACCCAGCGTATCGCCAAGCAGCGCGCCGGCCTCGACCTGCCGCTGTTTCCCACCACCACCATTGGTTCGTTTCCGCAGACCGCCTCGATCCGCCTGGCGCGCCAGTCGTTCAAGCAGGGCAAGCTGAGCGTGGCCGAATACACCGAAGCCATGCACAGCGAAATCCGCCACGCGGTGCTAGTGCAGGAACGCCTGGGCCTGGACGTGCTGGTGCACGGCGAGGCCGAGCGCAACGACATGGTCGAGTACTTCGCCGAGCAGTTGGATGGCTATGTGTTCACTCGTTTCGGCTGGGTGCAGAGCTACGGTTCCCGGTGCGTCAAGCCGGCGGTGATCTTTGGTGACCTGAGCCGCCCCAAAGCCATGACCGTGGAATGGATCCGCTACGCCCAGGGCCTGACCGACAAGGTGCTGAAGGGCATGCTCACGGGCCCGGTGACCATGCTGATGTGGTCTTTCCCGCGCGAAGATGTGAGCCGCGAAGTGCAGGCCCGGCAACTGGCCCTGGCGATCCGCGACGAAGTGCTGGACCTGGAAGCTGCCGGCATCAGGATCGTGCAGATCGACGAAGCCGCGTTCCGTGAAGGCTTGCCGCTGCGCCGGGCGCAGTGGCAGCACTACCTGGACTGGGCCACCGAAGTGTTCCGCCTGTGCGCCTCCGGCGTGCGTGATGAAACCCAGATCCACACCCACATGTGCTACAGCGAATTCAACGATGTGATCGAGTCCATCGCCGCCATGGATGCGGACGTCATCACCATCGAGACCTCGCGATCGGACATGGAACTGCTGGACGCCTTCGAAGCCTTCGCCTACCCGAACGAGATCGGCCCGGGTGTCTATGACATCCACTCGCCACGGGTGCCGGATGCCTCGGAAATGGCCAACCTGCTGCGCAAGGCCGCCCAGCGCATTCCTGCCGAGCGCCTGTGGGTCAACCCGGACTGCGGCCTGAAGACCCGCGGCTGGCCGGAAACCGAAGCAGCCCTGGTGCACATGGTCACCGCGGCCCGTCAGTTGCGTAAAGAACTGGCCTGATCGGCCAACCCCGCCACCGGAGCACGTCGGCGTGCTCCGGTTTTCTGCGTCCAGCATGGCATCGGGGGCAAGTGGTGCGAGGGCGAGACAGCAGGTGGCGGAGGCCGGCGCGGCGTATCTGATCCGTATTTTTCTTGCGCATCTGCGTCTGTTATCAGAACAGCCATGGTTTGAAAATGGCGCGCCCGGCCGGCTTTACGGCTGGAGACCGGGCCCGCTGCACCGCATACCTACTGTTCAGGAGGCCTGATGACTAAGATGGCGTTTTTCTTGTTTGGATTTTTAGCCTTGACCATCGCGCTCGGTGCGCTCGCGACTATCTCTCCGACCTGACCCCCCAAGCCCTTCGCGGCTCTTGCTTCATATCCCCGCGCAATCAGTGGCAGCCCGGCAAGCGCTGCCACTGCCTTGTACCTATTTGGAACACTTTCGTGCCCCGACCACGCAGAGGATCACCGCCACGGTGACCCCGAGCATGCCCAGGCTGACGTGCTCGTGGAGCAGGCCGGCGGCCAGGGCCAGGCCGAAAAAGGGTTGCAGCAACTGCAACTGGCCGACGGCGGCGATCCCGCCCTGGGCCAGCCCGCGGTACCAGAAGACAAAACCGATCAGCATGCTGAACAGCGATACGTAGCCCAGGCTGACCCAGGCCGGCAGGCTGATGCCGCTAAAGGAGGCGGGCATGCTGAACAGGGTCAGTGCGGCCATCAGTGGCAGCGACAGCACCAGGGCCCAGGAGATCACCTGCCAGCCGCCCAGGGTGCGCGACAGCTTGGCGCCTTCGGCATAACCCAGGCCGCATACCAGCACGGCCAGGAGCATGAGCAGGTCACCCTCGGGTGAAGCTCTGAGGCCCTGGGACAGGGCATAGCCCACCACCAACAGGCTGCCGAGCACCGAGAACAGCCAGAACACCGGGCGCGGCCGCTCGCCGCCGCGCAGCACGCCGAACACCGCGGTGGCCAGGGGCAACAGGCCGAGGAACACGATGGAATGGGCCGAGGTCACGTACTGCAGGGCCAGGGCCGTGAGCAGCGGAAAGCCCAGCACCACGCCCAGGGCAACGATGGTCAGGGGCAGGAGTTGGGCGCGGCTCGGACGGCGCTGCTTGAACAGCAGCAGGATGCACAACGCCAGGAGCCCGGCGATGGTGGCCCGGGCCACGGTGAGGAACAGCGGGTCGAACTCCAGCACCGCGACCCGGGTGGCCGGCAGTGAGCCGCTGAAGATCAGCACGCCGATAAAGCCGTTGAGCCAGCCACTGGCGGTTTTTTCCAGGGCCGGGGATTGCAGGGTCGATGTCCGTTCCATTCGGGGAGTGCTCAAGAAGTGGGGGCCGCAGCGGCGGGGCTTGTGTCGAGCCCATCCTAGGATTGAAAATCAGCACAATCAAAAAATTGTCATGGATACAGCGCCTATGGCCCGTGCTCGCTACAAACAACTGGTGGACACCTTTGCCGCCGATATCCGTACCGGCCTCCTTGCCCCCGGCACCCGCCTGCCCACCCATCGCGAGCTGGCGGCGCGGGAAGGGCTGGCCCTGGTCACTGCATCGCGGGTCTATGCCGAGCTGGAAGCCATGGGCCTGGTCAGCGGTGAAACCGGGCGTGGGACCTATGTCCGGGAAACCGCCTTGCCGCCAGGGCAGGGCGTGGACCAGCCCGCCACGGCACCGGGCACCCTGGACCTGAACTTCAACTACCCGGCGTTGCCCGGCCAGGCCGAACTGCTGCGTAGCGCCTTGCGCCAGTTGGCGGCGACCGGCGACCTGGAAGCCTTGCTGCGCTACCAGCCCCACGCCGGGCGCAGTCATGAGCGGGCCACGGTAGCGCGCTACCTGGCGGGCCATGGGCTGGTGGTGGAGGGCGAGCAGGTGCTGCTGGTCAGCGGTGCCCAGCACGGCCTGTCGACCACCCTGATGGCGTTGCTCAAGCCCGGTGATGTGGTGGCGGTGGATGCCTTGACCTACCCCGGGTTCAAGGTGGTGGCCGAGGCCCACGGGCTGGAGCTGCTGGCCATTCCCCTGAGCGAGCAGGGGCCGGACCTGGAGGCCTTCGAGCGCCTGTGCCAGCGGCGGCGGGTGCGCGCGGTATACGCCATGCCGACCCTGCACAACCCCATGGGCTGGGTGCTGGACCTGGCCTGGCGCCAGCGCCTGGTGGCGATTGCCCGGGCCCACGGGCTGATGATCATCGAAGACGCCGCCTACGCCTTCCTGGCCCAGGATCCTCCCGCGCCGCTGGCTGCCCTGGCACCAGAGATCACGGTCTACATCTCGGGGTTTTCGAAGAATGTGGCCACCGGCCTGCGGGTCGGTTATGTGGTGGCGCCGCCGGCCTGGGTGGCGCTGATCGAGCGCGCGATCCGCACCAGCACCTGGAACACCCCGGGGGTGATGACCGCCATGGCCTGTGCCTGGATCGAGGACGGCACGGTGGCGCGCCTGGAGCACCAGAAGCGCGAGGATGCCCAGGCCCGCCAGGCCCTGGCCCGGGAAGCCCTGGCCGGGCTGGCCTACGTCAGCCATCCGAATTCCTACTTCCTCTGGCTGCCCTTGCCCGAGGAAGTCCGGGCCGATCAGGTGGCCATGGCGCTGCTGCGGGAGAAGGTCTCGGTGTCCACCGCCGAGCCCTTTGTCGGCGCCGGCCCGGTGCCCCACGCCATTCGCCTGGCGTTGGGCTCGGTGGCCATGGCCGATCTGGGCGTGGCGCTAGCCAGGGTCCGGCAGGTGATCGGCCGCTACGCCTTCTGAAGCGGCAAGCGTCAAAGCTTGAACTGGGTCACCAGGGCATTGAGGTCCACCGCCAGGCGTGACAGCTCCTGGCTGGCGGCATTGCTCTGGTTGGCCCCGGCCGAGGTCTGGGTCGACAGGTCGCGGATATTGATCAGGTTGCGGTCCACTTCGCGGGCGACCTGGGCCTGTTCCTCGCTGGCGCTGGCGATCACCAGGTTGCGCTCGTTGATGGTGGTGATGGCCTGGGTGATCTGGTCCAGGGCCAGCCCCGAAGCGCGGGCGGCTTCCAGGGTCAGGTGGGCCCGCTCGTTGCTGTTGCGCATGGCACTGACCGCACCTTCGGTACCTTCCTCGATGGTGTTGATCATGCTTTCGATTTCCTGGGTCGACTGCTGGGTGCGATGGGCCAGGGCGCGCACTTCGTCGGCGACCACGGCGAAGCCACGTCCGGCGTCCCCGGCTCGTGCGGCCTCGATGGCGGCATTGAGCGCCAGCAGGTTGGTCTGTTCGGCAATCGAGCGGATCACTTCCAGCACCTGGCCGATATTGCGCACGTCCACCGCCAGGTTTTCCACCCGCTGGCAGGTCTGGGTCACGTCTTCGGCCAGTTGGCCGATGGAGTCGACGGTGTGCTGTACCTGCTCGCGGCCGTGATGGGCCGTGCGGTCGGTTTCCTGGGAGGCTTCGGAGGTGCTCACCGCATTGCGCGCCACTTCCTCCACGGCGGCGGTCATTTCATTGACCGCGGTGGCCGCCTGTTCCACTTCGTTGCTTTGCTGGTGCAGGGTCTGGCTGGAATGCTCGGTGACCGCGTGCAGTTCCTCGGCGGCGGAGGCCAGTTGGTTGGACGAATCGGCGATCCGCTGCAGGGTGCCGCGCAGGCTGGCTTGCATGGTCTGCAGGGCGTGCAGCAGGCGCGCCGGTTCGTCCTTGCCACTGACTGCGATGCTCTGGCCGAGATCACCGCGGGCGATGGTTTCCGCTACCTCCACGGCCTGGCCCAGGGGGCGCACGATGCTGCGGGTCAGGAACAGGGCCAGGGCCACGGTCAGGGCCACCACGACCAGCATGATCAGCAGGACCATGCCCACCGCACCTTTGAACACCTGGTTGCTTTGCGCCGCCGCGGCGATACCGCCCCGGGTGTTGACGTCGATGATGGTCAGCAATTCCTTGAGCATGGCGTCGGCATTGGCCAGGAACGGGCCGCCGTCGACGATGTCGATCGCCGCTTCCTTGTGGCCCTGGCGCATCAGGTCGGTGATTCGGTGCTGGTCCTTGAGGTACAGCTTCTCGGCTTCGACAAAACGCTCGTAGGCGGCGCGTTCGTCGTCGACGTTGATCAGTTTTTCATAGGCCTGCTGTTGCCGATCCTGCTGCTGCTCCAGCTCGCTGAGGCGCGACAGCAAGGCCTGCACGTCACCGCTGTCGCGCACCACCAGCATGCGCAGGGTCAGGGTTCGGATCTGGGTGCTGGTCAGGGCCAGGGCATTGGCGGCAACGATGGATGGCTGCCAGTTCTGGTCGACCTCAAGGGATTGCTGGTTCATGCGTTGCATTTCCAGCAGGGAAAAACCTCCCAGGGCCAGGGCCAGCAGGGCGATCAGGGCGAAGCTGAACCCTGCGCGGCGGGAAATGTTCATCGTTCTCAAGAGCATGACTGTGTTCCTTGTGGCGGCAAAAAGTACAACCGGCGAGGCGAGTCGCGGTTTGCATCGGTGCGGTGCGCGCTGGGGCTAGGCCCCACGGCACCGTCGGCTTTTTGCACACAAGGCAGGCGGCAGGCGCATCTGATCGGCGCCTTTGTCCAGTGCTTTCCAGGGTCGACAGGTTGCACGGCCTGCCTGGAAAACCCGCCAATGATAGCACGGTGACATCTATCGCGGGCGCCTGGCCCGCGGCTTTCACCGGCCTTCGGTCTGGAGAAAGCCCTGGATGGAACGGGCGCTGGTGACCGGGTCGACCTGCATGAAACAGTGCTGGCCGTCGATCACCTGGGTGCTCAGGTGCTGGTTGATGGCCGCCCAGCGCTTGATCGAGCGAGCCACGTAGGGGTAGCTGTCGCGGCCGTGGATCACCAGGCTTGGGGTCTTCACCTGGCGCAGCGAGCGCCACAGGCGCCGGGGAAAGGAACTGTAGATATCCACTTCGCGCTCGGGGGCGCATTTGAGGGCCACGCCTTGTTCGTCGTCCTTCAGGCCGTGTTCGACATAGGCGGCCAGGGCCGCGTCGCTCCAGCCCTTGAAGATGCCCCGGTTGGCCAGCGCGGCCTTGGCGGCGGCGCGATCCGGCCAGCGCCGGCGGCGGGCGGCGGCCTTGCGCGCGAGGCTGTGGCGGCGGTTCAGGCCCAGGGCCGACAGCACGCCCAGGGAACCGATCATGGAGGGGGTGAAGATCACCGGGTCCAGCATCACCGCCTTGCGAAACAGTTGTGGGCGTTCGGCGATGATCAGGCAGGTGAGCACCCCGCCAAAACTGTGGCCCAGCGCATAGCGCGGTACTTGGCCATAGGCATCGAGCCCGGCTTCGAAGGCTTCGGCTGCCAGTTCCGCGGTACGGTTCCAGCCGAGGAACGGGCCGCCGTGGTCGGTATCGCCGTGGCCCTGGACGTCACTGAGCCACAGGTCGAAGGACTCGGCCAGCAGCGCCAGCATCGGCTGATAGGCCATGGAGCAGAAACCGTTGCCGTGCAGAAAGTGCAGCAGGGGCTTGCCCGAAGGCGCGGAGCGCAGGCCGCGCAGGGTGAAGCCTTCGGGACAGGGGTAGGACCAGGGAAGCAACTGCATGGGGCCTCGGGGCAAACGCTGAATACAGCCGGGCATTGTCGATGGCCCGGCCCTTGAGTCAAGGGCCGATCCTGACCGAGTCCAGCACTAGCCGGTCTTGAGCTGGCGAAACGACAGGCTGATGCGCTCGCCGGCGTCCGGCGCCTTGGGGATCGCGTGCAGCCAGTGCTTTTGCAGTTCGTCCGACATGTGCAGCAGCGAGCCGCTGGCCAGGCTGTAGTCGAAGGTGGCGCCGCTTTCCTTGTGGCGAAAGACCATGGCCCGGGCATGGCCCAGGGAGACGATCACCACCCCGGTGCCTGTCACCAACTGTTCATTGGCGTCGGAATGAAAGCCCATGGAGGATTGGCCGTCGGGGTAGCAGTTGAGCAGGCAGTTGTTGGGGCGAAAGCCCAGCAGTTGCTCGATGGGCCCGCACAGCTGCTCCAGTGCTTCGGGCATCGGCACGGCGGGGTAGGTGATCTGCGAGTAGTCGTAGGGCGCGCCGAAACTGGCGGTCTTGCGCGCACGCATGCGCTCGTCCCACAGCACGGAGTCCTTGAGGTGGTTGAACAGCCGGTGCGGGTCGGCGATGAAGTCGGGGAAAAAGTCGATCTCGGGTGGAGTCATGGGAGTACTGCCTGTCGTGAAGGACAGCGCCTGCGGGGGGCAGGGCGTGATCCTTATCGGTCCTTGATGGGTGCCTGGAGTGTGCCGCCTGCCACCGACTGGATAAACTGTGCGGCCTTTTGCCCCAGGCCCGCCTGGGAAGCGCGGATCAGCAGGACCAGGGGCGCCAGGGACAGTGGTTCGATGTCCAGCCGTTGCTGGCTGGAATTGCGCAGTATCAGGGTCAGCTCGGTCCACTGGTCATCGTCGGCGGTCCGGCTGTCACCATCGGAATCCACATTGCAACCAGCGCCCCACAGGTGTTCGGCCACCCGGTAGAACGCCGGGCGTGGTCCGGGCTGATGCAGAAGCAGGGTGTGTGGGGAAGGCATGGTGTGGAGCTCGGGCGAGGTGGCGTTCCAGGTCGGTAACGGTATCCCGTCGCCGGCGTGCGGCGCAACTGCGAAGAGGGCAGGCGCCGGAGCATCCGGCCGTGCTCAGCCGCCGTTGGCGCTGAGGATGCTCGCCACCTGGCGTGGCTGGCAGTTGAGGTAGGGCGAGGTTTTCAACCAGCGCTGGTCCGGGTACCAGGAGAACATGAACTGGCCATCCTTGAGCTTGTCTATCACCTGGCGCGCCACTTGCGGGCGCACCGCGGGGCAGCCCTGGCTACGGCCGATGCGGCCCTGGCGCTGGCTCCACAAGGGGTTCACGTAGTCGGCGGCATGGATCACGATGTCGCGGTCCCGGGCCCGGTCGTTGAAGCCCGGTTCAAGGCCGTCCATGCGCAGCGAGTAACCATGGCTGCCTTCGTAGCTTTCCTGGGTGCGGAACAGGCCCAGGCTGGATTGGTAGCTGCCCAGGCGATTGGAGAACTGGGTGGCGAAGTTTTCCCCGGATTTCTGCCCGTGGGCCACCAGGTCGCGCAGCACCAGTTTTTTGGTCCGCAGGTCGAAGATCCACAGGCGCCGTTCGGTGGAGGGCCGCGAGTAGTCGATTACCGCCAGGTGGCGGGCTTGTCGGGCGCCGCTGCCTACCGCGCATTGCATGGCGTTCAGGGCACTTTTGAGGGCCTGGGGATTGAGTTGCGGGGCGGCGTGGGCGAGGCTGGCATACAGCGTCGGGCTGGCGGCGGGTTGGACTTTGCTGGCGGCGTAGGACGAAATGGAAAAGGCGCCCAGGGCAATGGCCACCAGGCAGAACCGGCACAAGAAATTCAACATGTATAGAGCGTCCCCATGGTCACTTTGGCTCCTGACGTCCTGTCGTTCCCCCGGCAGTCTGGTCTATATGTTTAATGCCCAGGCCCGATTGTTTTCCGCATCTGCCGTAATGGTTGGCCGCCCGCCGGGCGCCCACGGATTGGAGTAAAGCAGTTGTTCAAAAAACCCGCATGTTACTTGACCCTGTGCCTGCTCGCTGCGCCATTGGTCGCGCTGGCCGGTGAGCTGCCGCAGCTGTCGGCGAGCCCGATGCAAACGGCGCTGACGCAACTGGCCGTGGCCTGCCCGGCCCTGGCGCCGCGGCTCAATACCCCGGCCCAGCAGCTGTTGCAGGGCTTCTATCAGCAACAGGGCGAACAGCAGGTGTGGTCCGTGGCGGGCCGCCTGGCCAGCTTGCAGGCGCAGTTGGCGCAACTGGTGGACGACGGGCTGGACCCGGGCCACTACCGCCTGCCGCAGGCGAGCCCGGCGGGAGATGGCCTGTGCAGCGATATCGATATCACCCATCAGTACCTGCAAGCCCTGCAGGACCTGCATTACGGCCGCCTGGCGCAAAGCCGCTTCGAGCCTATGTGGCGGGCCCAGCCGCTGCCGGACGATCGCCAGAGCGCGCTGCTGGCGATTGCCGTGCCGGGCATCGCCCACATCGCCACGGCCTTCGAGCAGGCGCGCCCCAGCTTTGCGCAATACCGCAACCTGCGCCAGGCCTATGCCCATGAGCGCCAGCAACCCTTGCCCCAGTGGCAGGCCGTGGCCGGCGGCCCGTTGCTGCGCCCGGACATGCAGGACAAGCGGGTGCCGGACCTGGCCCTGCGCCTGTACCACGGCGGCTACCTGCAAAGCCCGGTGGTCAACCCGGACAACGCCTACAGCGGCGAGCTGGTCAGCGCGGTGAAGAACTTCCAGCTGGGCCATTCGCTGCAGGCCGACGGTGTGGTTGGCGCAGGCACCCTGAAAGAGATGAACATCAGCCCGGCCGAGCGCCGCGAGCAGTTGCGCATCAACCTCGAACGCCTGCGCTGGCTGGCCCAGGATTACGAGCCGAACCTGGTGCTGGTGAACGTTGCCGCCGCCCAGTTGACCTTCTATCAGCACGACGCGGTGGTCTGGCAGACCCGCACCCAGGTCGGCCGCGCGGAGCGCCAGACGCCCTTGCTCAAATCCCAGGTCACCCGGCTGACCCTGAACCCCACCTGGACCGTGCCGCCGACCATCCTCAAGGAAGACAAGCTGCCGGAAATCCGCCGCGACCAGGGGTTCCTCAACCGCCAGAACCTGCAGGTGCTGGATGCCAACGGCCAGCCCCTGGCGGCCGAGGACATCGACTGGGACCGCCCCGGCAACATCCTCCTGCGCCAGGGCGCCGGCCCGCGCAACCCCTTGGGGCGCATCGCCATCCGCTTCCCCAACCCGTTCTCGGTGTACCTGCACGACACCCCGAGCCAGGCGCTGTTCAGCAAGGGGCCGCGGGCCTTCAGCTCCGGCTGCGTGCGGGTCGAGCAGGCCCTGCAGCTGCGTGACTGGCTGCTCAGCCCGGCGGAGCGGTTGCGCACCAACGAGCTGTTGGCCACCGGCCTGACCCACGAGTTCCGCCTGGCCAAGCCGGTGCCGATCCTGCTCAGCTACTGGACGGTGCAGGCCGACAGCCATGGGCAACTGCTGTATGCCCCGGACATCTACGGGCGGGATATGCCCCTGGCACTGGCCCTTGGCTCGCGCTGATGGCGTGCGACCGCAAGGGCCAGGGGCAGGGCGGTGCATCAGCTTCCTGGGTATGAGGGCCCGGGTTTACGCGAACAGGCGGCCAGGTCTTCCAGAAAGACCTCGAGGATCGGCGGCGGTGTACTGCCGCGTCGGGTGATCACATCAAAGGGTGACATCAACCGCAGGCGCTCGGGCGCCAGTTGGCGCATGTCGCCGCAGGTGACCCACTGGGCGGCGAAATGGGTGGGCAAAAAGCCCAGGTAGGCGCCGGAGATGATCAGGATTGCCAGGGCCTCGATGTTGTCCACCGTGGCGGCGGCCTTGCTGACACCCAGGCATTGCAGGTCGTGTTGCTGCATGTAGCCGCGCGCGACAACCCGGCTCGCGGCCACTTCCTCAAGCAGTTCGACGGTCTCGGCCTGGCTGGCGAACAACGGGTGGTAGCGGCCGCAGTACAGCCCCAGGGCCTCCTGGTACAAGGCGCTGTGCAACAGGCCCGGTACGTGGATCGGGAAGTGCCCGATGGCCAGGTGCAGGCGCCCGTCCAGCACCCGCTCTTCCAGCTCCGCCGGGGTGCCCACGTAGACATTCAGGTGCACGTCATGCCCCCTGGAGACAAAGCGCTGGGTAGCCCGCGGCAGCGGTGAGTCGGGGTCGCTGATGGTGGTATCGATGATCCCCAGGTTGAGCTGGCCGCTGATGCGCTGCTTGAGCACATCGGCGTCCATGCAGAAGTTCTCCACCGCCGACAGCAGGCGCTGGGTCGCCTCATGAATCGCCACCCCCTGCTCGGTCAAGCGGAACCCGCCGCGTCCGCGCTGGCAGAGTTTGACCCCGAGCCGCGTCTCCAGGTGAGTCATCTGTTCGCTGATGGTCGACTGGCCGGTATTGAGCGCCGCCTGCGCCGCGGAAAAGCCGCCGCAACGGACGATGGTGGCAAATACCCTGAGCAGCTTGAGATCGACATCGTGCAGTTGAATCACTGGACAGCTCCCACCTGTGGACACATCGGCAATGCCGATATGAGTATCTGATGTTCAGCATTTTCTCCATATAAACCAGCGCTCATAGTCGATTCAACGGCGGCGGCCGCACCCGCCCGCCCCAGCGAATAACAAGAAATGGAGACGCTGAACATGTCGAAGCACGGTTATGAGTCCGGCCGCCTGAACCTGCCTTTCGTGGGCCATTGCACCTTTGCCAAATCCCCGGTGTGCACCGACTGGGACACCCTGGATGCCGATGTGGCGATTCTCGGGGTGCCCAACGACATGGGCACCCAATGGCGTTCCGGTGCGCGCTTCGGGCCGCGCGGGATCCGCGAGGCGTCGACCCTGTTTTCCTTCGGCCACGCCGGGGCCTACGACCACGAAGACGATGTGATGTACCTGACCGCGGAGGATGTGCGCATGGTGGACGTGGGCGATGCGGATATCGTTCACACCGACATGGCCACCAGCAACGCCAACACCGAGTTCGCCGTGGGCAAGATCCTGCAGGCCGGCGCCATGCCGGTGGTGCTCGGGGGCGATCACTCGGTGCACGCTCCGGTGATCAAGGCGTTCGAGGGGCGCGGGCCGATCCATATCATTCACTTCGATGCCCACCTGGATTTTGTCGATGAGCGTCACGGCGTGCGCTATGGCCACGGCAACCCACTGCGCCGGGCCTCGGAGATGCAGCACATTGTCGGCATGACCCAGATGGGGATCCGCAACGTGTCCTCATCCAACCGCGACGACTACGAGGCGGCCCATGCCGCCGGGTCGAAGATCCTCTCGGTCCGCGAGGTCCGGCGCCTGGGCACCGAAGGCGTGCTGGCGCTGATCCCCGAGGGCATCGACTACTACATCACCATCGACATTGACGGTTTCGATCCCTCGATCGCCCCCGGCACCGGCACGCCCAGCCATGGCGGGTTCCTCTACTACGAAGTGCTGGAGATCATCCAGGCCCTGGCCAGGCGCAGCCAGGGGCGGATCGTCGGCATGGACCTGGTGGAGGTGGCGCCGGTCTACGACCCCTCGGGCATCACCTCGATTCTGGCGGCGCAGCTGCTGCTCAACAGCCTCGGTTTCATCTTCCATGAGCGCGCCCAGGCTCGCTCCCGGTAATGAGACACACCTGCCTCCGGCACCGACCTGGGGCGATCAACGAAGCACAGTCACTCGACGCCCAGCGTCGGGCAGAGGGCATGAACATGGACACGATCGTCAAGCAGTACCTGCAACAGTTCGCAATCAGCGAGGCCACCCAGCGCTTTCTCGGCAAGGCGCAGAAGATGTTCATCGACGGCGCCTGGGTCGATGCCAGCGACGGCCAGACCGCGCAGGTCCGCGAGCCGTCCACCGAGGGCCTGCTCACCCATATTCCCATGGGCACCGTGGAGGACCTGGAGCGTGCCGTGCGCGCGGCCCGCAAGCAGTTCGACGGCGGCGAATGGAGCCTGCTCAAGCCGCTGGAGCGCGAGGCAATGATTCACCGCCTGGCGCAACTGATTGCGGACAACGCTACGGAACTGGCGGAAATCGAATCGATCGACATGGGCAAATCGGTGGCCAGTGCCCGGGATGTCGATATCCAGGGTACGGTCGACACTTTGCGCTATTTCGCCGGCTGGGCCAGCAAGCTCCACGGACGCACCGTCGAGCCCTCGTTGCCGGGCAATTACCTGGCGTACACGCGCAAGGAACCGGTGGGCGTGGTCGGGGTGATAGTGCCCTGGAACTTCCCGTTGCAGACCCTGGCCTGGAAGCTGGGCGCGGCCCTGGCCACCGGTTGCACGGTGGTGGTCAAGCCCGCCGAGCTGACGTCGCTCTCGGCCTTGCGCTTCGCCGAGCTGGTGGAAGAGGCGGGTATCCCCGCCGGGGTGATCAATATTGTCAGCGGGCGCGGCAGCGTGATCGGCGCGGCCATGGCCGCGCACCCGGGGATCGACAAACTGAGCTTCACCGGGTCGACCCCGGTGGGCCGTACCGTGGGGCGCGCGGCGCTGGACGACATGAAGCGCCTGACCCTGGAACTGGGGGGCAAGTCGGCGGTGCTCGTGCTGGCCGACGCCGACTTGCGCGCGGCTGCCGAGGCCGTGGCCAACGGTGTGTTCTTCAACTCGGGGCAGGTCTGCGACGCCGGTACCCGTGCCTATATCCATCACAGCATCTATGCCGCGTTTCTCGATGAGCTGATCGCCTACACCCGGACCTTGAAGGTGGCCCCGGGGCTGGACCCGGACTGCTTCATCAGCCCCCTGGTATCGGCCCAGCAGAAACAGCGGGTCTGCGAGTACATCGAGATCGGCAAGGGCGAGGGCGCCCAGCTGGTCTACGGCGGCCAGCCGCTCAAGGGGCCGGGGTACTTTGTCGAGCCGACCATTTTTGCCCATTGCCGCAATGACATGCGCATCGTCCAGGAAGAGATCTTCGGGCCGGTGCTGGTGACCGCGCCTTTCGACGATGACGAGCAGGCGCTGGCGCTGGCCAATGACTCGCTCTATGGCCTGGCGGCGGCGATCTACTCCAACGACCTGGGCCGGGTTCACAGCCTGATTCCGCGTCTGCGAGCCGGCTCGGTGTACGTCAATGCCCACAGCACCATCGACCCCGCGATGCCTTTTGGTGGCTACAAGCTGTCGGGGTTCGGCAAGGACCTGGGGCCGGAGCAGCTCGACCACCTGATGGAAACCAAGGCGGTCTGGATCACCCTGCCTTGACAGGCGAGCCTGCCTTTACCGACTTCGGGCGCCCTTGGGGCGCCCGTACATCCCCCCATCAAAGCCTGCAGGAGGTGCCCAGGCATCGAGTACCGCACCAGTGCCGCGTCATGATATCGACCAACAATAAGAGCCCATCATGAACACTAATGCCCAGCCTGCTCCGAATGTCTCCAATGCCGACAACGGCTCCGTTGTCGAAGTCCATTCGATCGATTACATCCCGGAAAACGAACGCACCGACAAGCTCTCCAGCCAGGGGCCGTTCTGGTTTCTGGGCAACTTCACCTTCTTCACCATGACCATCGGCTTTGTCGGGCCCAGCGTCGGCCTCACGGCGTTCTGGACCACGGTGACCGGCACCCTGGGCATCATGTTCGGCACCTTGTTCATGGCCTTCCATGGTTCCCAGGGGCCGCACCTGGGCTTGCCGCAGATGATTCAGTCACGGGCGCAGTTCGGCTACCGCGGGGTGATCCTGGTGCTGCTGGCGACCCTGTTCGTGTTCGCCGGTTTCAACATCGTCAACCTGGTGCTGATGATGCAGGGGCTGCAGACGTTGTTCGGCTTCGATCCGCTGCTGGTGGCCCTGGCGGTGACCGTGCCGGGGGCGGTCCTGGCGATTCTTGGCCACGACTGGATGCACCGCAGTTTCAAGTGGGCGCTGTACCTGTCGCTGCCGCTCTATGGCCTGGTGAGCCTGGCGGTACTGATGCACTGGGTGCCCGATGCCCAACCGCTGGCCGTGGCGGCAGGCGGCGTGGCTCCGCAGCCCCTGGGCTTCAACTGGTCCGGCGGCGTCGCCCAGTTCGCCGCCGCGGCCAGCTACAACATCGCCTATGCGCCTTATGTGTCCGACTACTCGCGCTACCTGCCCAAGCACACCCACAGCGGCAAACTGATTGCCGTGGTGTTCCTCGGGGCTTCGTTGTCCGGCGCCTGGATGATCGCCGTGGGCGGCTGGCTGGCCGACCACCTGCATTCCACCGATGTGCTGGTGGCACTGGGGCAGGTGGGCAACACCTTGTCACCGCTGGTGGGCACGGCGGTGGTGCTGGTGACCATCCTGGCGTTCCTGCCGGTAATCGCCATGAACATCTACAGCGCCAAGCTGACCACCCTGACCTGTGTCGACTCGATCATCAGCATCAAGCCGACGCGCAAGGCTCGGGTCCTGGCGATTCTCTTCGTGATCCTGTTGCAACTGGGCGTGGCCCTGAGCATCCAGCGCTCGAACCAGGGGCTGTCGGTGCTGAGCATCTACCTGGTGGTGATGCTGTATTTCCTGGTGCCCTGGACCTCGGTCAACCTCACCGACTACTTCTTCGTGCGCAAGGGGCGCTACGCCATCACGCACTTCTTCATGCCCCGGGGCAACCTCTACGGCAGCTGGGGCCTGCGCGGGATCGTCGCCTACGCCATCGGCTTCGCGAGCATGATCCCCTTCTTCTACATCTACGACGGCGTGGAGCAGCGCGAGGTCTATGTCGGCCCGCTGGCCAGGGCCCTGGGCAGTATCGACGTTGCCTGGCTGGTGGGGCTGGTGGTGTCCGGGGTGGCCTACTACGGCCTGAGCCGTTCGCTGGACCTGGCGCACGAAGAGGCGGTGATCCTGCGCCTTGAGGACGCCGCGGGAGCGTGCGCCGAAGGGCTCGCGCAACCCCGCGAGGCGCTGCCGATTCTCAATCAATTGACGGTCGGGAGATGACCATGAGCAGGCAAACATTCGACTACATCATCATTGGTGCCGGATCGGCCGGCTGCGTGCTGGCCAACCGCTTGAGCGAGGACCCGGGCACCTCGGTGCTGGTCCTGGAGTTCGGTGGCAGCGACCGTAGCGTGCTGATCCAGATGCCCAGCGCCTTTTCCATGCCGATGAACACCAGCAAGTACAACTGGCGCTACCAGACCGAGCCTGAGCCCTACCTCGACGGCCGGCGTATCCATTGCCCGCGGGGCAAGGTACTGGGGGGCTCGTCCTCGATCAACGGCCTGGTCTACATTCGCGGCCACGCCCATGACTTCGATGAGTGGCAAGCCCTTGGGGCGCGGGACTGGGGCTATCGGCACTGCCTGCCGTATTTCAAGCGGGCGGAAGACTACGAGGCCGGCGGTGACAGCTACCGCGGGCAGGGTGGGCCGCTGCACACCAACAATGGCAACAACATGCACAACCCCCTGTACCGGGCCTGGATCGATGCCGGTGTCGAGGCGGGCTACATCAGGACCGAAGACTGCAACGGCTTCATGCAGGAAGGCTTCGGCGCCATGCACATGACGGTGAAGAACGGCGTGCGCTGCTCGACCGCCAATGCCTACCTGCGGCCGGCCATGGGGCGCCCCAACCTGACGGTGCTGACCCAGGCGATGACGCGCCGGATCCTCTTCGAGGGCAAGCGCGCGGTGGGCGTCGCCTATGACCGTCAGGGGCAGGTCCATGAAGTGCGGTGCAACCGCGAGGTGCTGGTCGCCGCCGGCCCCATCGGTTCGCCGCACCTGCTGCAACGCTCCGGTGTCGGGCCGGCCGAGGTGTTGCGCAAAGCGTCGATCGAGCCTCGGCACGTACTGCCGGGAGTGGGGGAAAACCTCCAGGATCACGCCGAGGTCTACATCCAGTTCGGCTGCAAGGAGCCGCTGACCCTCAACAGCAAGATGGACCCGCTGAGCAAGCTGCTGATCGGTTTGCGCTGGTTGCTGTTCAAGGACGGCCTGGGGGCCAGCAACCACTTCGAGGCCGGTGGTTTCATTCGTTCCGAGCAGGGCCTGGGGTGGCCGGATATCCAGTTCCACTTCCTGCCCGCGGCCATGCGCTATGACGGCAACAAACCCATCAAGGGGCATGGCTTCATGGTGCTCACCGGCCCCAACAAACCCAAGAGCCGCGGCCATGTGCGGGCCCGGTCCGGCGACCCGTACGAGCACCCGGAAATTCTCTTCAACTACCTGCAACGCGAGGAGGATCGCGAGGGTTTCCGCCGTTGTGTGCGCCTGACCCGGGAAATCATCGGCCAGCCGGCGATGGACCGTTACCGCGACGGCGAGATTGCGCCGGGGCCGCAGGTCAACACGGATGCACAGATCGACGAGTTCGTGCGGGCGAACCTGGAGAGCACCTATCACCCCTGCGGCACCTGTCGCATGGGCGAGGACGAGATGGCCGTGGTGGATTCCGAACTGCGTGTCCACGGTCTTGAAGGCCTGCGGGTGATCGACTCGTCGGTGTTTCCCAGCGAGCCCAACGGCAACCTCAATGCGCCGACGATCATGCTCGCCGAGCGTGCCGCCGACCTGGTGCGCGGGCGTAAGCTGCTGGTGGCTGACGAGGTTGCGGTGGGGTTGGCCCCGGATTGGGAAAGTCGCCAGCGTCCGGGGGCGCCGGTACGCAAGGTGAGGGTTGAATGACCGCGAGGGGGAAAACCTGCGCCGGCTGCCGTGTACAGAACACGACAGCCGACGTTGGGTTTTACCTCACTGGGCGGGCGCCAGCCGGTCGTAGATCACATCCAGGGCCGGGCCCAGGTCGCCGTCGCCCTGGGCCACGGCCTTGATGCCCTGGGGCACCGGCAATGACGGATCGCCATGCATCCCGAACGGCGGCGGCAAGCCTGCCACCTTTGCCGGACGCTCATAGATCACCCGGCCTTCCTTGACGGTCTTGAGCACCTGGATCTCGCTCAGGGTCTCGGGTTTGACGGTCAGCGGGTTGGCCGAGAGCACCGCGAAATCCGCCAGCTTGCCCGGGGTGATGGAGCCTTTGCGGTCCTCTTCGAAATGCTGGTAGGCCGACCACAGGGTCATGGCCTTCAGCGCCTGCAAGGGCGTCACCCGCTGGTCCGGGCCGAGTACGTAGCCGCTACGGGTGGTGCGGTTGACCGTGGCCGCCAGCACTCGCATGGAGTCCGGTAGCGCCACCGGTGCATCGTGGTGGGTGGTGAATTTCATCCCGGCCTGGAGCACCCACTGGGTCGGCGAGATGTTTTCCGCGCGTTCGGGCCCCAGCACCGACTGGCGATGCCAGTCGCCCCAGTAGTAGGTGTGCATGGGGAACAGGGAAGGGAAGATCTTCAGTTGCTTGAGTTCGGCCACCTGGTCCTTGCGCAGGGTCTGGCCGTGGATCATTACCGGCCGCACATCGACCCCGGGGTAGGCCTGTTCTGCGGCACGCATGGAGCCGAGCAACTGGTCGATGGCGCGGTCGCCGTTGGCGTGGGAGAGGATCTGCCAGCGGTTGGCCAGGGCCTCTTTATAGATGGCCAGGGCGTCGGCGTCCTTGACCACGCCGTAGCCGGCATAGCTGGCGTCCTGGCCCTGGGGCGGCTTGAAGTAGGGCTGGCTCAGCCAGGCCGTCTTGCCCTGGGGCGAGCCGTCCAGGGTCAGCTTGACCCCGCCAATGCGAAAGTGCTGGTTGTACACCACCGGCTGGTTGCTCGGGTGATACCAGGGCGCGACCATCAGTTGCTTGACGCCGGGGGTGAGGATATCCGGGTAGGAGACGATGTCCGCCAGCAACTTGCCATCGCCCGCGGCCTTGATCGCGGTCTTGACCTGGTCCGGGGAAGAGCGGCCGTCCTGGACCGTGGTGTAGCCATAGCTGACATACAGCTTCTGCCCGGCGCTGAGCATGTCCACCGCCTGGTCGGCGGTGAGCTTGGGGAAGACCTTGATCAGGGCGTTGAAGAAGGCGTTTTCCTCCAGCACCCCGTTGGGCTCCTGGCTGCCGTCGACACGGCGGATCACCCCGCCTTCCGGGTTGGGGGTCGATGCGTCGATCCCCGCCAGTTCCAGCGCCTTGCTGTTGAGCACCCCCAGGTGCGAGGACTGGTGGACGATGGCGATGGGCAGGTCGCGGGTCACGGCGTCCAGGTCGGCCTTGGTGGGGTGGCGCTGTTCCTGCAACTGGGAATCGTCATAGCCAAAGCCGAACAGCACGCCGAACTGCTTGGGGATCGGCGACTGCTGTTCAAAGCGGCGCAGGGTTTCCTGGAGCCCGGGGATGCTGTTGTTGGCTCCATCCGGTGGCGGCAGCAGGTTGGCGCTGGCAGCCTGGAAACCCACCATCGACACATGGCCGTGGGGGTCGACGAAGCCCGGCAGCAGGGTCGCGCCCTTGAGGTCGAGCATCTGCGTGGCCGGGCCCTTGTTCTTGAGTACGTGTTGCCGGTCACCCACGGTGAGGATCTTGCCGTCCTTCACCGCCACTGCCTGGGCCTTGGGGTGCTGGTCATCGATGGTGATGATCGGGCCGTTGAACCAGATGGCGTCGGCCACCGGCGGCGTGGCCGCCAGGGCACTGGCACTGGCGAGCTGGAGCGCTGCCACGAGCAGCGCGAAGGAGGTCTTTTGCATGTGCGTTCTTCCTTGAAGCGGGCAGGAGCGCACTAGCCTAGCCGCAAAGCGCCGTCGCAGGTGACTGGTTTGAGGTATCTTGTGCATCCTTTTTTCCTTGCTCAAGGTTCTCATGCCCCTCGACAAACGCCAGCAGGCCGCCATGGAGCGCCTGCTGGCCGCCACCCTGACCGAAGCCTGCGAAGCCGCCAAGGCAGAGATCATCGGTTTTTCCTGGCTGACCCACGAAGTGGACTACGCCGCCTTTGCGGCGAGCCTGGTGGTGGTCTGGGTCTTCGACACCCAGGCCCACCAGGAGCAGGCCCTGGCGGCCGGGCAGTGCGCGCGGATGCTCGAACTGACGGCCCGGGCCCTGGAAGAGGCCGATGTTCACCTCGACGCCCTGGAAACCCGTGTGTTCTTCGACAGCGAAGAGCAATGCCGGCGGGTCAATGGTGGCGATTGGGCGCAACGCCTGAAGCGCCTGCGCCCGGGCCGGGGTTGAGCCATGGCCAAGGAAATCGACAATCCGTGTATCGCCCTGTGCCGGCTCAGTGGCGACCTGTGCCTGAGTTGCGGGCGCAGCAAGGACGACATCCGCCAATGGAAGCGCATGAAGCGCCCGGAAAAAATGGCCGCCGTGCAGCGCGCCAGCATCCGGCTCAAGGCCTTGCAGAAAAAGAAGGGCTGATCAGGTATCGCTCTGGAATTGGCCGACGCCCAGGCGCCGCACGCTCAGCCAGAAGTCTTCCCCAGGTTCGTACTCGGCCAGAGACAGGCGGTGCACCTGTCCCTGCTCGTCCTCCACCGTCAGGCTGGTCTCCCAGTCGAAATCCGGGTTCTGGGAAATGGTGTAGGACGGGTAAGGGCTGTTGATCTGGAAATGAATCGAGTAGACCTCCAGTGGCGGGCACGACAGCAGGCCTTGTGCGTACAGCTGCCAGGCCTTGCGCATGCCGGGCACGCACAGGCGCTCGGCAAAGGCCAGGGCCTGGGGGATGTCGTCCCAGGCGGCCTGCACCCCTTGCTGCGCGGTCGCGAGCCGGCGCTGGGGCGGTTCGTTGCTGGGGTGCTGGACGTAGACCAGGCGGCTGCCGAACTGCAATTCGCATTGCAGCACGCCGGCAGTGGTTTCCCAGTGGCCCAGCAGCGATTCCTTGAGCAGGTCTATTTGCATCGCGCCTGAGGGCTCAGGCCGTTTGCCGGCGCATGGCCAGGATGGTGGTGCCGAAGAAGATAAAGGTGGACCCCACCACCCGGTTGACCCACTTGGACAGGGCCGGCCGGGTCAGCACGCCCTTGGCCCGGGAGGCCAGCACGGCGTAGATGCTGAGGGAGGTCAGGGACAGCGCCATGAAGATCAGGGTCAGGATGAAGAACTGCGGCAGCAGCGCGGTGTGCTGGTCGATGAACTGCGGGAACAGGGCGGTGAAGAAGATGGTCGCCTTGGGGTTGGTGGCGGCGGTCAGGAAGGCCGACTTGAACAGCTTCAGGCGCGGCGGCTTGCCGACCTTGGCGCTGCCTGCGCTGGCTTCGCTCAGCAGTGGGCTCTTGCTGAACAGCTGCTTGGCACCCAGGTAGAACAGGTAGCCGGCACCGACGATCTTCACCGCATTGAAAATCCATTCGGAACTGGCGATCAGCGCCCCGAGGCCGAGCATGGCCGCGGCAGACATGCAGAACAGCCCGCTGACATTGCCCAACGATGACCATAGCGTGGACTTGGCGCCGTAGGCCACGCTGTTGTGCAGCGCCACCAGGGTAGCGGGGCCGGGGCTGGCGATGGCGATGGCGGCCACCAGGGTGTAGGTCAGTATCGAGTGAGCATCCATGGTCCGGACTCGTCTTGCAGGAAAAGGGGGCTTGATTCTATCGGGGGCAGGGCGGGCTGTATGCCAGAAATTGACGGTTTTATCGAAGGGTGCGAGCGGCGAAGGCCAACGCTTCCGGGGCGCATCGGTGCCCATTGTCAACCATTGCTGCAATCGATAGTTATCATCAAAAAGTGCAGGTTCCGTTTTTCCGGCAAAGGAGGAAGATAGCGTTTACACCGTGCTTGCTGCAGAAGGAAAGACCCGATGAAAATCTCGACTCTAGTGACCCTTGTGGTGCTTTTGATCGCGGGAACCGGGGCTTCTGCGGCCACCCTCGCCACTGACGACGCCTCCTGCCACTTCCTGCCCATGGCCGACAGCAGCGCCGACCTGCAACACGCGCAGTCGGTAGGCGTGCTGTACAGCGAAAACACCATCAGCACCCTGCAATACCTGGAGCACTACCATGCGGTGGCGCTCAACGGGGCGAAGAATGCCGGCCTCGATCCGCGCATCAGCCAAGCCTTCGTCAACAGCTCGGACCCGAAACGGGCCATCGACTGGCTGATGGCTTCGCTGCAGAAGCATTTCGGCTCGGTGACCGTCTATGACAGCCTTGACGCGGTGGTCCAGGCCCACCCCGATGTGGTGGTGATGCTCGACACCTACAACCAGCTGGTGACCAAGCGCAACAGCAAGGTCGAGGCGCGCTTCATCGCCAAGTTCTATAACGCCAACCTGCAGTACATCGGCCAGGCAGCCGGGATCCAGGCCAAGGAACTGCCGTCGGTCTGGGTACGGGGCAAGGCGGCGCCGGAGATTGCTGCGCAGATCAACCAGCAGACCGAGTTGCAGGTCGATGCCCTGAAGCAGTTCGACGCATCGCTCAAGGCCCTGATGAGCCAGGGCGAAGCGGGGCAGATGGCGGCCAACAAATGAGTTGCAGGCAGGCCTGATGAAAAAAGCCCCGAATGTTCGGGGCTTTTGCTTTGTGCCTGGCCGGCCTCGCCCTGTGGCGCGGGCCCTAGGCCGAGGCCAGAACCCCCGCGATCAGCAGTGCGATGCCCAGGTACCAGCCCCAGAGAAAAGGCCGGGCTTGCGGATCTTTCCTGGCGTAGACGTACACATAGAAGGGAATGAACAGGCTGAGGATGGCATTGCCCAAAGAATTCTTCAGGGCCACGCAGAAAATCGCGAACTGCATGGCCACCATAAGGGCCAGCCCTGACAGGATCAGCAACATAACCATTGAATCGTCTCGCTATCGAATGAAGGTCGCTCGCCCCCTCTGGCGCGCCGCGGCCCGGGTGGGGGCAGCGGCGCGCCAGAGGGAGCGGTGTGACGGGTTATCGACACGGCGGTGCAAAGCAATAGGCAAGGGTGCCGCTATCGATCATTCATTCACTTGCGAGCCTTCACTGCTGGTGCCAGGCCAGGTTCAGGCGCCGCTGCCCAGGGACGCCATGTCGATCACGAAGCGGTAGCGCACATCGGCCCGTTCCATGCGTTCGAAGGCCTGGTTGATGTCCTGCATGGCGATCATTTCGCAATCCGGGAGGATGTTCTTGCGCGCGCAGAAGTCGAGCATTTCCTGGGTCTGGGCAATGCCGCCGATGGGTGAACCGGCCAGCCGGCGCCGGCCCAGGAGCATGGGCAGGGTCAGTTGCTCGTCGATCGGCCCGACCTGGCCGACGATCACCAGGGTGCAGTCGATGTCCAGCAGGGGCATGTAGGGCGAGACGTCGTGGCGCACCGGAATGGTGTCGATGATCAGGTCGAAGCTCGACTGGGCGCGGGCCATGGCCTGCGGATCGCTGGACACCAGCAGCGCATCGGCGCCCAGGGCCAGGGCGTCGGCGCGCTTGTCGGCGCTGCGGCTCAGGACCGTGACCTTGGCTCCCATGCCCACCGCCAGCTTGACCGCCATGTGCCCCAGGCCACCGAGGCCGATGACCCCGACCCGGCTGCCGGGCCCGACATTCCAGGTGCGCAGCGGCGAATAGGTGGTGATGCCGGCGCACAGCAGCGGCGCGGCCTTGGCCAGGTCCAGGCCTTCGGGCACCCGCAGGACGAATTCTTCGCGCACCACCAGGTGCTTGGAGTAGCCGCCGTAGGTCACCTCGTGGGTGATGCGGTCCAGGCCGTTGTAGGTCTGGGTATTGTGCTCGCGGCACATCTGTTCTTCGCCCTTGCGGCACTGGTCGCACACCTGGCAGGAGTCCACCATGCAGCCGACGGCGACGCTGTCGCCGACCTTGTACTGCTTGACCTCGGGGCCGACGGCGGTGACCCGGCCGACGATCTCGTGGCCCGGGACCATGGGGTAGCGGCTGGCGCCCCAGTCGTTGCGCGCCTGGTGCAGGTCGGAGTGGCAGACCCCGCAATAGAGGATTTCCATCGCCACATCGTTGGCGCGCAGGGCGCGACGCTGGAAGGTGAAAGGCGCCAGGGGAACCCCGGCGGACTGCGCTGCGTAACCGAAGGTTTGCATGATCAGCGTTCCTGTGTGAGGGAGAGCGAATGATCCGAAGGCAGGGCTACAAGCATAGAAGCCCCGAGGGCACCGTGAGGACGGCCGACCGATGGTTGTGCGGGCCAACCGGCCGCGCACCGCAAAGGCCGGGGCGAGTGAGTGGTGCTCCTTCGTTGTCGCGGGTGCCCGGTTGCAGCTTCAGGGCGTGGCAGCCATGCCCCGGGCACTGGGCTCAGGGCGCGCCGAACATCGCGGTCCAGTAAATGCCGGCATCGCTTTTCGGGTCCACCGCGTAGGCCGCGCCCAGCTCGCGGTAGGCCGGGTTCATCAGGTTGGCGCAATGCCCGGGGCTGGCCAGCCAGCCGTCCACCACCTTGCGCACCGTGTCCTGGCCGGCGGCGATATTCTCGCCCACCTGCTGGCCGGCATAGCCTGCCAGTTCCGCGCGGTCACCCGGGGTGCGGCCGTCGCGGTCCTTGTGGTCGAAGTAGTTCTGGTTGGCCATGGCCCGGCTGTGTTCCTCGGCGGTGGTGCCCAGGGTGGGGTTCCAGGCCAGGGGCGCGGTGGCGGCAAAACCCTGGCCGCCGCATTGCCGGGGCTGGCTGCGGGCACTGTTGATCTGCGCGAGCAGTTGCTGGCCCTCGGCCTGCCAGTCCCCCAGGCGTGCGGCCAGCAATGGCCGCGCGAGCACGATGCGCCACTGGTTGGCCTGGCGATTGACACCGATATCGACGAACTGCGGGTCCAGCACCACCTGGCAGAAGCTCTCGCGCACCGCCTGCATCGCCGCCTGGGCATCCCGGGGGCCGGACAGGCTGATGGCCTGTACGTTGACCATGGGGTAGGCCGCCCGGGCCAGGGCCTGTTGCAGGTCACCGACGTTGTCCACCGGCAGGATCAGCCGTGGATCGCCGGTCAGCGGCGGCAGCTCCGAGGAGGCCTGGTTGGCGCAGCGTTGCGGCTGGCTGCGGTAGGCGTTGATCGATTCGATCAGTTGCGACTGGTCGTCGGCGACGGCGCCGGTGGCCGCCAGCAAGCCCAGGGCCAGGGCTGTGGCGGGCAAGAACAGTGAGCGCATGGGCATGCAAGTCTCCCGGGAAATGGACAGCGCCCATGATGCACCCGGCGCCGGGGCATTTCATCCGCCGGTGGATGAAATCGGTGTTAGCCGCTGCGCCTCAATGGAAGTCGAAGTACAGCGCCCAGTCGCCGCTGGCGGGGTGTTTCCAGAACATCAGGCTGCCGCCGTGCACCACGTTGAGGTTGATCTTGGTGTCGGAGGAAATCTGCATCACGAATTCGAAGCCGTCCCCGACATCGACTCCCGACTGGCAGAACGAGGGGTAGCCCCCGAGCTTGTGCTGGTAGCAATGGTTCACCAGGTCGTAGTAGCACTCGATCTGCCCGGAGTTTTCCAGTTCGAGGATTTCCCGCTCCAGGTCCTCCGGCACGCCACCGCCGTCCCACAGCGGAAAGTCCGCGGGCACGGCTTCGGGCTTGAGCGGGAAGGGCTTGAGAAAGGCCCCGGGGGCAGTCAGGTCCTTGCGCACCAGCACATCCTCGGCACGGTACTCGCGGATCAGCCAGCGCTCGCCCATGGGTTCCAGGGGCTCGGGAAAGGGGTTGGCGACGAACACCGTGAGCACCCGCACGCCTTCCAGCAGCGGGCTGTGGAAGGGCAGCGCCGGCAGATAGAGCTGGGCGAACGGCAGCAGGATTTCCCCGGCGCTGTTGCGCGGCAGCTCTTCATCCTCGCGAAACAGAAAGACCCGGCCCAGCCAGCTTTCCTCGTCGCTGCCGGAGGGGCGAAAACCGCCGGGAATCAATTGCAGCGCCGGTTTGGCCAGGCGGCGCTGGATTTCCTGAATGTCCATGGTCAGGGCAGGTGTCCTGTTCGAAAGAAAGGGAGCGGCAATGTATCAAAAGTCCTCTTGCCTGGGGACCGTGGTGGGCTCAGCGCAATTGCCTTGGAGTGGCGTTGAGCAACTTGCGCATCAGCCGGCGCAGGGCCGTGGCGTCCTGGTATCCCACCTGTTCGGCCACGCGCTCCACCGAATATTTGCTGCTTTGCAACAGAGCCCTCGCCCGGTTCAGTTGCACATTCTGGATCAGGCGCAAGCTGCTGTGGCCGGTGACCTTGCGTATCTGGCGCCCCAGGGTCCGTTCGGACATGCCGAACTGTGCAGCCAGTTCGCCGACGCTGGGCAGGTTTGGCAAGCCGGCTTCGATATGGGCGGTAAGCCGGCTGATCAGATTATTGCCCTGGGCCATCATTGCCGGTACCCGAAACGGCGCCTGCAATTGCCGCCGATCAATCAGCAGCGTCTGCCCCACCGCGTCTGCCAAGCTCGTGCCGAAACGGCTGCGCAGCAGATGCAGCATCAAATCCGATTGGCCAAATGCTGCTCCGGCGGTGGTTAGCGGAGGGTCGACCACAACCATCTGGTCCGGATCCACCTTGGTGTCGACGGCCCACTCTTGCAGCAGCGGTGCCAACCACCAGGAGGTCGTAACCCGGCGCCCGGGCAGGAGCCCGGCGGCCTGCAACAAGAAAACGGCGGAACAGGATGCCGCCACTTCGCCTCCGAGTTCCAGGTGATCGCGCAGGGCATCCAGCAACGGGGCAACGTCTGCTTGCAGCAGGCGCTGGGCGATGGCCTCGGGGGTGTCGATGCCCAGCCCCGGGACTATCCAGCAGGACCGATCATCGCCCCCGGCATCCAGGGCCTCGACCTCGAGCAGCAGGCCCTGGCCCAGGGCTACCTGGCCAGCCTGCAAGGCACAAACCCGCCAGCGCGGAGCCCCGAGCCCCAGGCGTGGGGCCAGCAGCGCGGCGCTGGAAAGCATGTCCAGGGTCAGGGCGACGCTGGAGGCAAAGGCACCGGGAAGGAGCAAGACGGTGAAATCGTTCATTGGCGGATTATGCATGAAAGATGTCGAATCGGTCGCTGTTGGCCAGGCATGAGCACAGGCTCAATAGCTGCTCCTTTTCTGTGTAAGTGGTGATGCCGATGCCTAATATTCTGATCAAGATCCCCCAGGGCGCTTTCGATGCCCGGCAGCGTGCCAAGGTCCTGCAAGAGGTTACCCAGGTGGCCCTGAGGGTGGAGCAAGTGGGTGATGACCCCCGTCAGCGGGCGTTGTGCTGGGTACTGCTGGAAGAGCTGGCGCCGGGCTTCTGGAGTTGTGGCGGTGCCGACTCCAGTGCCCAGATGGTTCCTTGCATGGTCCGGGTCAAGGTTCCGGCAGGCGTGCTCGATGCTGCCCAGCGCCAGGCCTATGTCGAGGGCTTGCATCAGGCGCTGGCCGCCTGTCTGGCAGAGGACGATCCGCGACTGCTGATGAGCTCGATCCTGCTGGATGACGTGGCTGATGGCACCTGGGGGGCCAACGGTTCGTTGTGGCAACTGGCGGACTTTGCCCGAGCGGCGGGCTATCGGCACCTGTCCCACCTGCATGGGCGATAGTTCCGACCGCCTTCCCAGGCCCTCGGCTCAGGCGTCTCTACCGTGAGCCGCTGCCGCGAGCTGGCTGGTATCGACCCGCACGAAGACCGAATCGCCAATGGCGGTCAGCACATCGCCGGCATACACCTCGCAGATCACCTGGCTCTTGCGGCCCACTTCACCCTCGACCCTGGCGCGCAGGGTCAGGGGTACGCCCATGGGGGTGGGCTTGATGAACTTGATGCCCAGGTTGCCGGTGACGCAGTCGATGCGGGGCAGGCTGCCGGGCTCGCGCTGTTCGTTGCGGTAGTGGTAGGCCATGGCGGTCCAGTTGGAGTGGCAGTCCACCAGCATGGCGATCAGGCCGCCGTAGACCAGGTCCGGCCAGCCGCAGTACTTGGCGTCGGGCAGGTGCTCGGCCACCACGTGCACACCGTCCTCGTGCCAGTGGCTCTTGATGTGCAGGCCGTGATGGTTGCTGCTGCCGCAGCCGAAGCACACGCCTTCGGGGGCGGTGGTGTCTTGCAGTGAGGTCGGGTGCATGGTTGTTCCTTGTTGTTCTTGGGGGCGCGGCGCCGGGTGCTTTCCCGGCGTTGCAGCGCAGCATCCTATCCAATTTGCCTGAATCATCGAAGGCCGGATTGCAGCTAGCTGGGGTAGTGCATGGTCAGCACGGCCCAGCGCAGGTTCTCGACCCCGGGTACTTCGCCAATATCGCGGGAGGCGTGTTCGACCCAGCCGGTGTATTCCTCGACCGCCTTCAGATGCTTTGTCCATTTATCCTCTGTGAAGCCGACGCCGAAGATGATCACGCTGCCGCTGGCGACCTTTTCTTCCTTGGCCTTCAGGCGTGTCATGTACCAGTAGTCGTCCGATGCCGAGATGAACAACTTGCCTTGGTTGGCGTTGGCAAAGGGCGCCTTGAGTTCGATGAAGTGGAAGCGCCGCTTGTCTGCATCGCGGATCCACAGGTCACATTGCTTATGGTGTATGTCCATGTCGGACCAGCGCTGGTCCAGGGCCACCTTGTATTCCACGCCCACGTCGCCGAGCCAGCCGTCGCGGGGCCCGGCCAACCCCCGGTGCTGGACCAGCCAGAAATAGAATTCGAACTTCAGCCAGCCCTCGAAACCATTGCCGAGCACGCTGAGGGCCGAGGGAAGGTGCGGGCGCTCCTGTTCCCAGGAATTCAGGAACGCGCGGAATTCTGTTGCAACACTGTCGATACCTTGCATGGCCGTCCTTTGCAGTAAATGGGTGAAAGTGGTGTTGTGGCGCGGTGCCATCATGCATCAAGGTCGCCTGTTGGCGAAGGTGCATTTGCCGCTTTGAATGAGGGGCGGCCAGCGTCGTTGTGACGCATTGATTGCGGCAGGTGTCGTACTGCGTCGAGGTTTTCCCGGGCGGGCGGCTCGTGGCTCCGGCCAAGACAGGCTGATGCCGTAATGATATTCTTGCGCTGAATCGGTTCATCGTTTGTGCAGAAATACCTTACCCGTGCTTAGCTTCAAGTGGCCTGTTCGGGTCCCTTGCAAGGCTGTGGGAGTGTCTGCACGACCCCGCCGAATGTAATGCCAGGCAGTGTTCGTTTACCTCTTTGGTTGAACCCGACCCCTAATTTCCTGTTGGCCCCCGCAGTTGCGGGCGTCATTCTTGTTCGTCCGGCGGTTTGCGGCGCGCAAGGTCGAGCCGGGGGAAACTGCCTGTTGGTTGCGTCCCGTGACGTGCCCTGAGAAACACTGTCACTCAAGTAGCTGAAGCCAAGAACGACAAGAAGTCAGCGCCGGAGCGATATAAAACTGAGGTCGAGCCTGTCTCGTCGGCCTTGTGTGCCCACCCTCCAGTTCTTTTGAATGTGTTGGTCCAGGACCTGCGAAATGACTGTTTCGCAATCACCGGAGTACGCAGGATCGAGGATGGGGCGGCGGATGGCGTTCTATCGTAGGTACTCAGAATGTTTAAGAAAGTGAACACGGCCCTGATCGGGCTGGCGATGTCGATAGGCCTCACGACCGCGCACGCGGCTGAGCCGAAGAAAGTGGATGTGCTGCTGATCGGTGGCGGCATCATGAGTTCGACCCTCGGGGTCTGGCTCAATGAGCTGCAGCCGGATTGGTCGATGGAGATGGTCGAGCGCCTGGACGGCGTCGCAGAAGAAAGCTCCAACGGCTGGAACAACGCCGGTACCGGCCACTCCGCTTTGGCCGAGCTGAACTACACGCCGGAAGGCAAGGACGGCAAGATCGAGATCGCCAAGGCCATCGAGATCAACGAAGCGTTCCAGATTTCCCGGCAGTTCTGGTCCTGGCAGGTCAAGAACGGCGTCCTGAAGAACCCGCGTTCGTTCATCAACTCCACCCCGCACATGAGCTTTGTCTGGGGCGATGACAACATCAAGTTCCTCAAGGCTCGCTACGAGGCCCTGCAGGCCAGCCCGCTGTTCAGCGGCATGCAGTACTCCGAAGACGCCGAGCAGATCAAGAAGTGGGTTCCACTGATGATGGAAGGTCGTGACCCGGCGCAGAAGATCGCTGCGACCTGGAGCCCGATCGGCACCGACGTCAACTTCGGCGAGATCACTCGCCAGTTCGTTGCCCACCTGCAGGCCCAGCCCAACTTCGCGCTGAAACTGTCCAGCGAAGTGCAGGACATCGAGCGCAATAAAGACGGCTCGTGGCGCGTGACCTACAAGAACCTGAAAGATGGTTCGAAAACCGAGACCGACGCCAAGTTCGTGTTCATCGGCGCCGGCGGCGGTGCCCTGCACCTGCTGCAGAAGTCGGGCATTCCTGAAGCCAACGAATACGCCGGCTTCCCGGTGGGTGGCTCGTTCCTGGTGACCGACAACGCCAGCGTGGCCGAGCAGCACCTGGCCAAGGCCTACGGCAAGGCTTCGGTCGGCGCGCCACCGATGTCGGTTCCGCACCTGGACACTCGTGTGCTGGACGGCAAGCGGGTGATCCTGTTTGGCCCATTCGCTACCTTCTCCACCAAGTTCCTCAAGGAAGGTTCGTACTTCGACCTGCTGACCAGCACCACCACCCACAACTTCTGGCCGATGACCAAGGTGGGCATCGAGCAGTACCCGCTGGTGGAATACCTGGCCGGCCAACTGATGCTGTCGGATGACGACCGCTTCGCCGCGCTGAAGGAATACTTCCCCAACGCCAAGCAGGAAGACTGGCGCCTGTGGCAGGCCGGCCAGCGCGTGCAGATCATCAAGCGCGACGAAGAGAAGGGCGGCGTGCTGAAACTGGGCACCGAGATCGTGGCCTCCGAAGACGGCAGCATCGCCGGCCTGCTGGGCGCGTCCCCAGGTGCTTCGACCGCCGCGCCGATCATGCTCAGCGTGCTGCAGAAAGTCTTCAAGGACCAGGTAGCGACTCCGGCCTGGCAGGAGAAGCTCAAGCAGATCGTGCCGAGCTACGGTACGGCCCTGAACGACAGCCCTGAGCGTGTGGCCAAAGAATGGGCCTACACCGCTGAAGTGCTGCAACTGACCCCGCCACCGCCGGTCAAGGGCGCGGCGCCTCAAGCTCCGGCCAGCCTGGCCAAGCCAGAGAGCAACCCAGCGGCCGACATGGCGCTGTAAGCCCTCGGCCCCGCCCGCGTTCGTCGGGCGGGGCACCGCGGATGCCCTGGTGCATCCGCCTCCTGTGCCGGTTGCGGCCATGGCCCCGCCATAGCCGCAGCCCGCCAGTCTCTTGCTCCCGATCCCATTCGCGCTTTTGCGCCGATGCACGCACCCGATGCGTTGCCTGGTTGTGCGCCTGTGTCACCCGCGCCGGGTTATCATGGCGCGCCCGCCGTAGCCGGGCATGCCCCAACCCTCGGAGTCACCGCCTCGATGTCCAGCATCACCCTGTTCCAAGCCCCGCCGCCCGAAGCCATCCAGAGCCAGATCCAGCAGATGGTGGTGGACTACATCACCGACGTCAGCGCGGTGGCCATCGCCCCGAGCAACCCGCTGTACAACCTGTACCAGTACGGCGTTGGCTATGAAGTGCATCTGTACCTGCAAGCCATGGACGGTTCCCGTGGGATCGCGGTGGAGCTGGTGCTGGCCACCGACCCGCAGGCCCCGGACCAGGTGCTGGGTTTCACCCTGTACCTGCCGGTCAAGGACGATCCCCAGGCTTGCGCCGTGGCCTATATGGCGGTGCGGCAAGGTCATCGGCGCCAGGGCATTGCCCGGCAGATGCTGCAAGCCATGCTGGCGCGTTACCCCCATGCGGAACTCGCCTGCAACGTGGCCAAGGTGGGGTGTTTCGAGGCCCTGGGCTTCCAGCTGCTGGGCGCCCGCGGCCCGCAGGTGCTGATGAACACCCGGGACCACGGCAGCGACGGCCTGCTGGCGGTGCTGGATGTGGCACCGATCTACCAATCGGTGGAAGTGCGGCAGATCCACACTTACCTGCTGGCCCAGCACGGGCGCAAGGCCATGCTGGAGGCGGAGAAAAAGCGCGATCGGCAACTGGACCAGATGACCCGCCAGGCCCAGGCGCTGGTGCGCGAGCGCCTCGGGGAAGCGGCCTTGTACCGCTCTCGGGCACCGCAGTTGATCAACTGATCGAGCTGCTTGTTTTTGCCTGAATGCCTGTGTAGCTTTGCGAAAAAAACGCAATAACGGGCATAAACATGCAAAGTAAACACCCGGCGGCCGAGCTGCCATCCTTGCGTCGGCAAAAAATCCTTCTACTGCTGGAGCGCGACGGCAAGGTCATGGCCGCCGAACTGAGCCGGCATTTTGCGGTGTCCGAAGACACCATCCGCCGCGACCTGGCGGAGCTGGATGCCGCCGGACTGGTGCAGAGGGTCCATGGTGGCGCGCTGCCGCGGCCCAAGGACAGCGGCAAGGACTATTTCACCCGGGTCGGCGAAACCAATGAGGCGAAACTGCGCCTGGCGCAATATGCCGTGCAATGGGTGCAGGACGGCCAGACGGTGCTGTTCGATTCCGGCTCCACCACCCTGCACATTGCCCAGTCGCTGCCGGCGGGCATCAGCCTGACCGCGGTCACCGCCTCGCCGATGATTGCCGTGGCCCTGGCCGAATACCCCAAGGTCAGGGTGATTCTCGCCGGTGGCCAGCTCAACCCGGCAACCCTGTCCGCCAGCGGCCATGAAGCGCTGCGCATGATCCAGGGGATCAAGGCCGACCTGATGTTCACCGGGGTCTGCGCGATCCACCCGGAGATCGGCATCAGCTCCCTGCATTTCGACGAGGTGCCGATCAAGCAGGCAATGTTCGACAGTGCCAGCGAGGTCATCGCCGTGACCACCGCCGACAAGCTCGGGGCCATGGAGCCCTTCGTCGTGGTGCCATGCAACCGCCTGCATCGGCTGGTGACCGAGCTGGAGGCGCCGGGTGTGGACATCGAAGGTTATCGGCAGTTGGGGATCGAGGTGCTGCAGGTCTGATCCGGCAGCGACCCCCGTTCCGGCGCCGCTTGCAGTAGATGGGGCAGCGCCTCGCGGGGTTGAGCCGTATCGAACCCTTGATGCAGCCGTGGCCGGGTGCGGTGCAATTGCATGGGTCAATTCCTGGATGGCGGCGGGGCCAGTGCCTGGCTCATCCACTGCGCCATCTGCCGCAAGCGGTCGCTGAAACCGGCGCCGGCGGGGGCCGTTGCCTCGGCGGCCTGGCGGAACTCGTCGATGGGGCCTGCCATTTCCGGGTAGTGCTGCACAAACAGCCGCACGTGCTCATCCAGGCTCTGGGGCCAGCTCGGTTCCTGCTTCTGGCGCAGCAGGTTGGTGGCACGAACAAGTTTGCGCGAGGCCTGCCGTTGCAGCCGGAGAACGTCGGCAGGCGTCTGTTCGCGGTCGATGCGCTCGGCGTAGTCGTCCAGCACTGCGAGAAAGTCGCCGTTCACCGCCAGGGCAATCTCCCGGCTGGGCCTGAAAGGTGCAAAGCGCGAGCGCAGGTCTTCGCCCCACAGGCAGCGGCAATGGTGCTTGAGCCAATAGCCCCAGCTGTCGAGGTTCTGCGTTTCCAGTACCTGGTTGAGGTCGCCGATATCGAAATCGATCTTCGACACCAGCGGGTGGCGCGCTTGCAGGGCCTGGCGCAGGTTTTCCAGATGCAGGCACGCGGCCGGGCCGGCGGGATCTTGCAGGATCAGGCACAGGTCCAGGTCGGACGCTCCAGGCCGGGCGGCGCCACGGGCGACGCTGCCGTACAAGTACAGGCTATGCAGCGGCGGGCTGGCGGGAGCGGTGAGGGCGGCGCACAGCTCGTCGAGCAGGGCTCGGTACTCGGGCTGCAGGGGTGGTTCGGCAGTAAGGGCGATCAAGCCGTCGGCATCGACGCCGAATGCGCTATCGGGTGACATGGGGTGGCCTGCGATACGGGTTCAGCGGCCACCTTAGCAAAGTCTGCCCGGGCCGTTGGAGCGGCCCGGGCAGGGTCGGGGCCAGCCTCAGTTCTTGAAGGCCGAGTGCTTGCGGCCCTGGTCGAGGAAGGCGAACACCACCACCAGCACCGCGGCGACGGCGAGAATGATCACCACGCCGTCGGTGGAGTGGGTGGCCGAGGCCGTCACCAGGGACAGAGCGCCCAGCGGCGCCAGGCCACCGGCGATGGCGGTGCCGATCTCGCGCCCGGTGCCGAAACCCGAGGAGCGGGTCGCGGTGGGGAACTGGCGGCTGAGGAAGGAGCCCTGTGGGGCGAACATCATCGGCGCCAGGATGCCGGTGCCGACACCGATGGCGATGTAGATCATCAGGCTCTCACCGGTGTTGAGCAGGGCCAGGAAGGGGTAGGCGAACAGCACCGAGAACAGCCCGCCGAGGATCAGCACGGTCTTGCTGCTCCACTTGTCGCAGAGCCAGCCGAAGAACGGCACGGCGACGATGGCGATCAGGCTGGCGATGGTCACCGACAGCGAAGTGACGTGCACATCGACGTTCTTGTACTGGGTCAGGTAGGCCAGGGAGAAGGTCTTGAAGATGTAGCTCAGGGCGTTGTAGCCCACCGCCACGAAGAACACCACGGCCAGGCCCTTGAGGTCGTTCTTGAACAGCGCCTTGAGCGGCGAGGCCTTGGCTTTCTGGCTTTCCTTGCTCAGTTCCTTGAACTCCGGGGTTTCCGGAATACTGTTGCGCACCCACAGGCCGATGCCCACCAGGACGATGCTGCAGACGAACGGGATGCGCCAGCCGCCGGCCAGCAGGAACTCGTTGCCGTTGATGGTCAGCAGGTACACGGTCAGCGACGACAGCAGCAGGCCCAGGTTCAGCCCCAGTGCCGGCCAGGCGCCCTGGCTGCCGCGCTTGCCTTCGCTGGCGTGCTCATAGGAGGTGACCGCCGCGCCGGACAGTTCGGCGCCGGCGCCCAGGCCCTGGATGATGCGGATTGCTACCAGCAGGATCGGCGCCCAGATGCCGATCGACGCATAGCTGGGGATCAGGCCGATCAGCGCGGTGCACACGCCCATCAGGCAGAAGGTCAGCACCAGCACCTGCTTGCGGCCGAACTTGTCCCCCAAATAGCCGAACAGGATGCCGCCGAAGGGGCGGGCGATAAAGCCGATGGCAAAGGTCGAGAAGGCCATCAGGGTGGCGCTCTTCGGGTTGCTGTTATCGAAGAAGATCTTCGAGAAGACGATGGCCGCCATGGTGGCGTAGAGGTAGAAGTCATACCACTCCAGCATCGAGCCGAAGATGGTGGCCGCCGCGACCTTGCGCAGGCGTTTCTTGGTTTGCTGTGGGGTTTCCGCTGCAGTACTGCTGGTTTCAACTGCGGTCATATCCGTACATCCTCATGAATCATTGTATTTATTGTCGAGTTGACGCGAGCCTTGCGCGACGCGCCCTAAGGGGCGGCCAAGGGGTATTGCGGCGACACGCGGCCCGCTTGGCAGTGCCGGGGCACTGCGCTGCAAGGTGATGGCGCGGGGTGTTTCAGGCGGCCTGGAAAATCCGGTCGGCAATCATCGAACCAATGGGAATCGCCGAGGTGGCGGCGGGCGAGGGCGCGTTGCACACGTGCAACATGCGCGGGGTTTCGGCGAACAGGAAATCGTGCACCAGGCTGCCGTCGCGCATCACTGCCTGGGCGCGGATCCCCGCCTCATAAGGCAGCAGGTCTTCCACTTGCAGGGAAGGGCAGTACTTGCGGCACTGCTCCAGGTAGCCGGACTTGAACAGCGAGTTCTTCATCTCGGTGGTGCCGGAGCCGAGGTTCTGCCAGATGGTTTTCCAGAAACCGGGGAAGCTGGCGTACTGCGCCACGTCGCGCCAGTTGATGGAGAATTTCTTGTAGTTCTCCCGGCCAAGGCCCAGTACCGCGTTGGGGCCGACGGTCACGCTGCCGTCGATCATGCGGGTCAGGTGCACCCCGAGGAACGGCAGCTCCGGATCGGGGATCGGGTAGATCAAGTGATTGACGATGTTGTTCTTCGACGCCGGCAGACGGAAGTATTCGCCGCGAAAGGGGATGATCTGGTGATCGATCTTCACCCCGGCCATCACCGCCAGGCGATCCGATTGCAGGCCGGCGCAGGCCACCAGCTTCTTCGCCCGCCAGCTGCCGCCGTGGCTGCTGACGGTGACGCTGTCGGCGCTTTCCTGGATCGCGGTGACGGTCTGGCTCAGGCAGATCTCGCCGCCCTCGCGGCGGATCACCCGGGCCATGGTGTCGCAGACTTCGCGGTAGTCGACGATGCCGGTGGCGTCGAGGAACAGCCCGCCCAGGCCGACGATATTCGGTTCGCGCTGGCGCAGTTGCTCGGCGTCCAGGCGCTCCACCTTCAGGCCGTTCTGTTGCGAGCGCTGGTACAGGGCCTCCATGCGCTGCACTTCCAGGGCATTGGACGCCACCAGCACCTTGCCGCAGACCTCGAACTTGATCCCGTGTTCGCTGCAGAACTGCTTGGTGGCCTCGGCGCCACGCTTGCACAGGTCGGCCTTGAGGCTGCCCGGGGCGTAGTAGATGCCGGCGTGGATCACCCCGCTGTTGTGCCCGGTCTGGTGCTTGGCCAGGACGTTTTCCTTTTCCAGGATGACCAGCGAAGCGCCGGGCTGGCGCTTGAGGATCTCCATCGCTGTAGCCAGGCCGACGATGCCGCCGCCGATGATGCAAAAGTCGTAAATCATTGTTCTTGGGTACCTTGGATCGAATGCGTTTCGGTCTGGTTATCAGGTTGTCAGACTAACTAATCCGACAAAAAACCGCAGGCCGTGGCATGCGGCTCGAAGCGTGAAGCTGGGGTCAATCGATAGTCGGCAGCTCCAGGCCCAGGCGCTTGGCCGACGCCCGCAAGTGGGCGTCGGCGCAACCGGCGGCGGCCTGGCGGTCGCCAGCGGCAATCGCCTGGTACAGCGCCTGGTGTTCCTGGGTGGCATCGGCGGAACCGCCCACCATGCGCAGCGCCGAGTTCTCCCAGGCGGCCTTGCGGGCGCTGGTCAGCTGGCTGCGCAGAAAATCATGGAAGGCCACGAAATAGTCGTTCTTGCTGGCCTCGGCGATGGCCCGGTGGAACTCCACGTCGGCCAGCCCCGCGGCTTCGAAATCACTGCGCTTGTCGTGCATTTCCTGCAACGCTTCCTGCATCCGTTGCAGGTCGGCGGCGTCGCGGCGCTGGGCGGCGATCGACGCGGCCTGGGTTTCGATCCACAAACGCATCTCGAACATCTGCGCCAGGTCCGGCAGGCGGCCATCGCCCTGGGGGAAACGGAACACGGTGCCGGCCGGGGTCTTGGAAATGTACGAACCCAGGCCACGCCGGGCGATCAGCACGCCGTCGGCCTTGAGCTGGGCGATGGCCTCGCGAATCACCGAGCGGCTGACGTTCAACTGCTCGGCCAGTTGCTGCTCGGTGGGCAGGCGCGATTCGGGGGCCAGGCGGCCGGAGTCGATCTCGGTGCGGATCGCATTGACCACACGCACAACGAGAGAGTCGGGTCGCTGGAGTTCAAGCATGGGGGGTAAAACCTTGGTAGTCAGGTTGTCAGACAATAGCCGTTGGGAATTTTCGCTGTCAAGAAAAACCCACGCCCGGCTGGCGGGGGCGGGGGCCACAAACCCGCGCTCAGGCCGTCAGGGGGCAGCTGAAAATCAGGTCGTCGAAGTCTTCGCCGCCCCTGCGGAAGGCCCCTTCGTCACGTTGCTGGAAGACGAAACCGCATCGCTCCAGAACCTGGCAGGACGCAGCATTGCCGTCGGTGACCGTGGCCACCAGGCGCTTGATCCCCAGGCTGTGGCGGGCGTACTGCATCAGCGCGCGCAGGGATTCCGTGGCCAGGCCCTTGCCTTGATGACCGGGGGCCAGCAGGTAGCCGACCTCGGCTTCGGCGCTGGGCCGGTCGCTGACTCGCAGGCCGGTGAAGCCCAGCTCCTCGCCGCTGTGGCGATCGCGGATCACCAGGCACAGCCAGTGGTCGCAATCCATGTCCCAATGGGGCAGGCGCGAGGTGAAACGCTCCTCGATCTGCATCCGGGAGAGCGGATCGCAGACATAGCGCAGGTTTTCCGGGTCGCTGTGCAGGGCCAGGAACAGCTCCCAGTCATGGGCGTTCAGGGGGCGCAGGTTCAGGCGAGGGGTGTGCAGTTCCAGCATGGGGGCTCCCGATCCGTGGGCAGGAAAGATTTTGGGCACTTTACAGGAGAAAAGTCTGACCGCTGCGCTGCTTATTTCGCATAGGGTCCCGGGCCTGGGTCTTCAGGGATAGGGTAGGTCGGCGAGTTGACCCAGGGGCTGTTCTGTTCCCCAGGTTATGCCGCGCCCCGTGGCTGCCCGAAGAAGCCTGCGAAGAATCAAAGTGGTCTGCCTGTGTTTTTGAAACTGGCCTGATCAGACCATCCACTGATGTTCTAGGCTGTGGCCTTCAATACCCGGGGCTGGTCCCGGTGTGGATGATCAAGAGGAGTGCGCAATGAGCGATCAACAACCCGCGGTGACGGTACGGGCGATTCAGCCAGGGGATTACGAGCAATGGCTGCCGCTGTGGCTGGCCTATCAGGATTTCTATCAGGTGACGCTGAGCGAAGAGGTCAGCCGCCGCACGTTCGAGCGTTTCCTCGATTCGCGGGAACCGATGTATTCGGCGGTGGCGGTGCAGGACGATGAAGTGATCGGCTTCGTCAACCTGGTGTTGCACCGTTCGACCTGGGCCGTCGGCGACTTCTGCTATCTGGAAGACCTGTACGTGGCCCCGTCGATTCGCGGCAGCGGGGCGGGCAAATTGTTGATCGAGTGGGTGCAGGCCTTTGCCCGGCAACACCAGTGCGCTCGTTTGTACTGGCATACCCAGGAGAGCAACAAGCGGGCGCAACGGTTGTATGACTGGGTGGCGTACAAACCGGGGGTGATCGAGTATCGGATGGAGTTGTAAGGGGCTGGCTGGATGCCCGTTGCTGCAGCAACGGCTATCCAGCCAGGATCAAGGCCTATGCCCCTTGCCGAAATACCAGTGCCTTGAGCCCGCACTGCGGATCCGCATCCGGAAACTCTGGCGGGTTTTCCAGCCGCTGTTCAAAGCGCAGCCCCGGCGCCTCCTGCATCACCCCTTCCAAAAGAAAGTCCACGCTAAACGCCGGATCATTCATGCACGCCAATACGCAGCCATCGGCCGTGAGCAACTCCGGCAGGCGCCGCAGCACCCGCGCATAGTCCTTGCCGAGGACAAAGCTGCCTTTCTGGAACGACGGCGGGTCGATGATCACCAGGTCGTAGGGCCCGCCCTGCTTGACCTTGCTCCAGGACTTGAACAGGTCATGGCCGAGGAAGCTCACCCGGCTGGTGTCGTGGCCGTTGAGCCGGTGGTTGTCGCGGCCGCGGCTCAAGGCCGCCCGGGACATGTCGAGGTTGACCACCCGCTCGGCGCCGCCGGCAATCGCCGCCACCGAGAAGCCGCAGGTATAGGCAAACAGGTTCAGGACATTCTTGCCCCGGGCATTGGCCCGCACCCAGTTGCGTCCGTAGCGCATGTCGAGGAACAGCCCGTTGTTCTGCTTGCTGCCCAGGTCCACCTGATAGCGCAGGCCTTCCTCGGTAATGGTGCAGCTGTCGATGGCCTCGCCCAGCAGCCACTGGCCACGGCTGTCGGGCAGGTAGCGGTGTTGCAGCATCAGGCTGCGGGCGCCGCTGGCGGCCCATTGCGGGGTCGAGCCCAGGTCTGTCAGCAATTGCTGCAGGGCTTCGAGTTGCCCGGCTTCGGGCTCCTTGAACAAGGACACCAGCACTACCCCCTGCAGCCAGTCCACCGTCAGTTGTTCCAGCCCTGGCCAGCAGCGGCCACGGCCATGGAACAGGCGCCGGGTCTCGGTGGGCGCGGCGGCCAGGGCGGTTAACAGATGCTGGTTGAGGGTGGCGAGGGCGAGAGGGTTCATCAGCGGGGCCGGTCGTTTTTTCGGGGCGGCATTTAACCACGGGCGGGGCAATATCCGCCAACCACGAGCCTGGCCCCGGTGCTCAGTCGATGTACTGCGGCCGACCTGTGGCGCGCCAGGTCGCCAACCGCTGGTCCATCACCGCGGCCAGCCGTTCAATGCCGGGCCATCGAGGGCGCTGGAACACACCAGGGTGATGTCTTGCGCGGCATCGTCCGCCAGCTCTTCGCCGGCAAAACCTTCGATCGGCATCCAGGCCAGGAACAAGCCGATATGGGTGGCGCCGGCGCTGGCTGGCAGGTCTGCGGGGAAGTCGCCGCCGTAGTGCCAGGAGGCCTCGTCGTATTTCATGGGGCAAGGTCCAGCTGGGTGAACGGCAGCCCGTTCGGGTTCGTTAGAGGATGGCGCTTGTCCATTCCCGGGTGCCGGCCAGGCGGCGTCTGACGCTGTCGATTCGCCATTGCCCGGTGACGTGCTTGAGCAGGAAGCGATGCTCGTAGCACAGCGCCCGCACGGCCGGGTCGCGCATCAGCACTTCAGCCTGGGCGGGCTTGAGCCGTTCGCAGCCGAGCAGTTCATCGGCCGGCGAATATGTCGTGGGGTCACCGTAGGACGCGCGCGGATAGGCCCGTGGGCGCTGGGTGCAGAAACGTTCGATGAGTCGTTGCGGTTCGGCCCAGAAGTCGGCATCGAGCGCCTCGTGGCCCGCGGCATTGCCGCGCTGTTCCCAGGCGGCCACGGCCAGGGTATAGGCGCGCACCTGGGTGACCGGATCGCCACTGCTGTCGTGCCCTTGCGCCGGGGCCGGCCAGGGTAGGTGAGGGGCGGGCCTGGACGCTGGAGGGGCTCCAGCGCCGGCCTGTTCAAGCTGCTGCATGACCTGGGCATGGGACTTCTCTTGGGCCAGGGACCAGGCGTTGCGCTGCTCAAAGTCCAGCAGCCGGGGATCGGCGCCGGCGTTCAGCAGCAAGGCCACCATCGCCTCGTGGCCGGCCTGGGCGGCGTTCATCAGGGCCGTGCGTTGCAGGTCGGGAGAGGCTTGATCGAGTGCGGCGCCATGGGCGAGCAGCAGTTCGGCACTGGCCAGGTCGCCATTGCTCGCGGCCCAGGCCAGCGGGCTGTAGCCCAGGGCCTTGCACGGCTGCAACACATTCGCCCGGCGCTCCAGCAGCAGCGCCACGGCGGCCGAATGGCCGGCGATAGTGGCGGCCAGCAGGGCGGTGCGCCCGGTGCTCTTGTGCCGCCATTCAAGGTCCGCGCCCGCGTCCAGCAGGCGTTTGAGTGCTACGAGATCGCCACGCGCGGCAGCTTTTTCCAGGAGGTGGGACACGGTCGGGAATCCATTCGGAGGGGGCGCTAACAGCGGGCAATGGTAACGCTGCAGAGCAGGGCGTTGCCACGTCTTCAACGGGCACAGGGGCTGTTCTGGCAGCTCGCACGCGCTGGGCTACGCTGCGTACGAGGCGCCGGAGCGGGGGATGGGGTGGCGGGACAGGCCGCGTGTCGCGGCGCTTGCAGGGATAACGTTGAAGGGGGCGCTAAATGACAGGCAGGACGTTGGCAATGCTGGTGTGTGGCTGGGTGCTATGGTGTGCCGGCGCAGCCTGGGCTGCCGAGGAGGCTGTGGCCCCGGCGCCGGTGGCCGCCGAACTCAAGGTGGCCAACCGCAGTGTGGTGGTGCTGCGGGCGATGCTGCTGGGCGAGAGCCCCGAGCAGCGGGTCAAGCGTGCCCGGGCGGTGATCGGCGAGGCGCTGGACGAGGACCGCGACCTCGACGTGCGCATCGACCCGATCCAGCAAAGCTACCTGGTGCTGTTGGGCGACAAGCGTGCCTTCATCCTCTCGACCAAGGACATCGACCCGGTGCAGTTCGACTCGGTGCAGCAGGCCGCCGAAGCGGCGGCGAGCAACCTGCGCCAGGTGATCGCCGAAACCCAGGAGGGCCGCGACCTGCATGCGCTGCTGTTGGCGCTGGGGGCGTCGGCCCTGGCCACCTTGCTGTATGTCGCCTTGCTCGGGGGGCTGGGCTGGCTGCGGCGCCGGTTGCTGGGGCGCCTGCCGGGGCTGATGCGCCGGCATACCCAGGCGCTGAAGGTCGGCCAGACCCCGGTGATCGACGCCCACTACCTGTACCCACTGGTAAGCCGCTTGTTCGGTCTGTTGCGCTGGACGCTGGTGGCCTTGTTCACCTACCAGTGGCTGGGTTTTGTGTTGTCGCGTTTTCCCTATACCCGGCCCTGGGGCGAGAGCCTCAACCACTATCTGCTGGAATTGGCCGGTTATCTGCTGCAAGGCATGATCGGCGCCATACCCGGGCTGGGAGTGGCCCTGGCGATCTTCTTCATTGCCCGCGGCGCCAGCCTTTTCAGCCGTCGGCTGCTCAAGCGCATGGCCATGCCGGGCACCTTCAGCTGGCTCAACCCGGAAACCCTGCAACCGACCACGCGCCTGACGTCCCTGGCGATCTGGCTGTTCGCCCTGGCGATGGCCTACCCCTATCTGCCGGGGGCTGGCACCGATGCCTTCAAGGGCCTGTCGGTGCTGATCGGCCTGATGATTTCCCTGGGGGCCTCCAGCGTGGTCGGGCAGGCTGCCGCCGGGCTGATCCTGACGTACACCCGCACCCTGCGCCCGGGGGAGTTCGTGCGCATCGGCGATTACGAGGGCACGGTGACTGAGCTGGGGATGTTCACCACACGCATCCGCACTGGCCTGGGCGAAGTGCTGACCCTGCCCAACTCGCTGATCACCAGTTCGGTGACCAAGAACTATTCCCGCGCCGTGCAGGGGGAGGGCTACGTGGTGGACACCACCGTGACCATCGGTTACGACACCCCCTGGCGCCAGGTCGAGGCCATGCTGCTGGAGGCGGCGCGGCGCACCGACGGCGTGCTGGCGCAGCCGGTGCCGCAGGTGTTCCAGACCGCATTGTCGGATTTCTACCCCGAGTACCGCCTGGTGGCCCAGGCCCTGCCCAGCGAGCCGCGGCCGCGGGCGCTACTGCTCAGCGTGCTGCACGGGCATATCCAGGATGTGTTCAACGAGTACGGCGTGCAGATCATGTCGCCGCACTACCTGGCCGACCCGCAACAGCAAAAGAGTGTGCCGCGGGAGCAGTGGTACGCCGCGCCTGCACGGCCGCCGCAGGAAACCTGAGGGCGTGGGGTGCTCATGGACGCCCTCCGGAGGCTTGCGTAGGATGGCGCGTTCGCGTTCTACGCCGTTGCAGCCAGCGCTGCAGCCTCCCTTGCCAACAGGAGTCCATGATGTTCAAGGCCATTGTGATCGACAAAGACACCGCCGGTTATCGCGCCCAGCTGCGCGAACTGGAGGAGGCGCAACTGCCTGAGGGCGATGTCACGGTGCGGGTGGCCTACAGCACCCTGAACTACAAGGACGGCCTGGCAATCACCGGCAAGAGCCCGGTGGTGCGGCAGTTTCCCATGGTCCCCGGTATCGACTTGGCTGGCACCGTCGAAGCCAGCAGCCATCCGCGCTTTCGCCCGGGTGAACAGGTGCTGCTCAATGGCTGGGGCGTGGGCGAGAGCCACTGGGGCGGGCTGGCGCAGAAGGCCCGGTTGCAGGGCGACTGGCTGATCCACCTGCCTGAAGCCTTCAGCGCGCGCCAGGCCATGGCCATCGGCACCGCCGGCTACACCGCCATGCTCTGCCTGATCGCCCTGGAGCGCAGCGGCCTGACCCCCGAACACGGCGAGGTGCTGGTCACCGGTGCCAGCGGCGGGGTCGGCAGTTTTGCCATCAGCCTGCTGTCGCGCCTGGGCTACTCGGTAATCGCCGCCACCGGGCGTCCGGAGGAGGCCGACTACCTCAAGGCGCTGGGCGCCAGCCGCATCATCGAGCGCGCCGAGCTGTCCCAGCCGGGGCGGCCGCTGGCCAAGGAACGCTGGGCGGCGGCCATCGACTCGGTGGGCAGCCACACGCTGGCCAACGTCTGTGCCGGTACCGCCGCCGATGGCCTGGTGGCCGCCTGCGGGTTGGCCCAGGGCATGGATTTCCCGGCCTCGGTGGCGCCCTTCATCCTGCGTGGGGTGAGCCTCTTGGGGATCAACAGTGTGACCCGCCCCTATCACGAGCGGGTGCATGCCTGGGAACGCCTGGCCGCCGAGGTGGACCAGCAGCACCTGCAGCGGATCACCCGCGAAGTGGGCCTGGAAGAGGCCCTGACCGTTGCCCACGAGTTGCTCGAAGGCAAGGTCCGCGGGCGGGTGGTGGTCGACGTCAACCACTGATATAGACCCCGGGCCGCGCTGTCGCTACGCCGTGCGCGGCCTGGGTTGCTGCATGTTTCAGGTCCGACGCGAGCTCCGTGCCACGGGGCTTCTTCGCGGCCCTTCGTCCTCTTGATCCGAGGTTGCCTGTTTCATGTCCATTTCCCCTCAGCGCCCCCTCTGGCAGGTGTACCTGGTCTTCCTGCTGCCCATGGTGCTGTCGAATTTCCTGCAGTCGTTTTCCGGCACCCTCAACGGTATCTACATCGGCCAGTTGCTGGGCACCCAGGCGTTGGCGGCGGTGTCGGGGATGTTCCCCATCGTGTTCTTCTTCATTGCCCTGGTGATCGGCCTGGGGGCCGGTGCCTCGGTGCTGATCGGCCAGGCCTGGGGTGCCCGGGAGCTGGATGCGGTGAAGTCGGTGGCCGGCAGTACCCTGATGCTGGGGGCCTTGATCGGCCTGCTGGGGGCGGTGCTGGGCATGCTGTTCGCCCGCCCGGCCCTGCAGGGCCTGGGCACACCGGCGGATGTACTGGACGACGCAGTGGGCTATGCCCGGGTGATGATGCTGATCATGCCGCTGCTGCTGGTGTTCGTGCTCTACACCCAGTTGCTGCGGGGTGTCAGCGATACTCTGTCGCCGCTGCTGGCCTTGATGGTCTCGACCCTGGCGGGGCTGCTGCTGACCCCGGCGTTGATCCGTGGCTGGCTGGGCCTACCGCCCATGGGTATCCAGAGTGCGGCCTTCGCCGGGCTGGCGGGAAATATCCTGGCCATGGGGTTTCTGGTCTGGCGCCTGAGTGGCCGCGACCACCCCCTGGCCCCGGACCGGGCGCTGTTAGCGGCGCTGCGGCTGAACCGGGCGATACTCGGCAAGGTGCTGCGCATCGGCCTGCCCACCGGGGTGCAGATGGTGGTCATCTCGCTTTCCGAACTGGTGATCCTGGCCCTGGTCAACCGCCACGGTTCCCAGGCCACGGCGGCCTATGGCGCGGTGACCCAGATCGTCAACTACGTGCAGTTCCCGGCGCTGTCGATCGCTATCACCGCCTCGATCCTCGGCGCCCAGGCCATTGGCGCCGGGCGCCTGGAGCGCATTACCCCGATCCTGCGTACCGGGCTTGCGATCAACCTGTGCCTCACCGGCGCCCTGGTGCTGCTCGGCTACCTGATTTCCCACTGGCTGCTGGGCCTGTTCATCATCGACCCGGCAGCCCTGGTGCAGGCCCAGCACCTGCTGCACATCATGCTCTGGAGCATCCTGGTGTTCGGTTTCCAGGCGGTGGTCGGCGGCATCATGCGCGCCAGCGGCACGGTGCTGGTGCCGGTGGCGATCTCGATCTTCTGCATCCTGGGGGTGCAGGTGCCGGCGGCCTATGTGCTGGACGCGCATTTCGGCCTGCAAGGGGTGTGGATGGCGTTCCCGGTGGCCTACCTGACCATGCTGGTGCTGCAGGTCTGCTACTTCAAGCTGGTGTGGCGCCACAAGCAGATCCAGCGCCTGATCTGAAGCCCGCGCTCAAGCGCCTCACCCTGGCCTGCGAACCCGAACCGGGTTAGATCGCCAGGGCCCGGGCCGGCAGGCCCTGAGGGCTCGCCAGCGCCGGCAGTGCCCCGGCGAGCACCATGCGGGTCAGGGTGGCCGCGACGCTCTGGAAGTCCCTGCTGGAGGGCTGGGCTACGCCGCTCATCAGGGCGATCTGCCAGCCTAGGGTGGGGTAGGTCTGGGTCGCCGCTCCTATGAACAGCAGCAGGTGCTCCGGGGCAATGGCGCGGATCAGGCCACGTTCGGCCCAGTTGCGCAGGCAAGCGATTTCACTGCGGTTCTGCGCCTCCAGGCTTTCACGCCAGGCCTGTGGCAATTGCTGCGCGCCGTGCAGCAACTCGCTGCAGAGAATCTTCGAACGCAGGGGGAAATCCTCGACGATCTGCATCCGCGCCTCGATGTAGGCCTGCAACGCATGCGCCGGATCGGCCTCCGGGTGCAGCAGCCGCGACGCCTGGTGCAAGGGTTCCAGCAGGGGCTGCAGGACTTCGGCGTAGAGGTTTTCCTTGGTGTGGAAGTAGTAGTACAGGTTGGCCTTGGGCACCCCGGCGCGCAGCGCGATATCCAGGGTCTGGCAGGCACTGAAGCCCTTGGCGGCGAACTCGTTGCGGGCGGCATCGAGGATCAGTTGCCGATGCCGCAGGCGCGAGCGGCGTTCCTGGCGGGCTGGCGCTGGCACCCGGGGCGCTGCCGAGTCGGCCTCAAGCGCCTGCGGGGGCAGGCAAGACGGGGTGGATGAGGGGCAGTGCATGGGCAAATCTCGGGGGTGTGAAATCGCAATATACAAAAGTATATAGCGAAACACCGGCCTCAGGCGCCGGCGCTGCTGTCTCGGCTGTTTAGTAGAGGGGCGAACAGAGGAGGCAAGGCCGAAACGGTGCGCCGTTCCGGCTGGCGGCAGGCTCAGGCGCGGCGCTTGCGCAGCCAGCGTCGGGCCAGGTAGCCGTAGACCCAGAGGTTGATCAGCAGCACCAGGCTGCCCAGCCACAGCTGAATGCCCGGGGTCAGCCCGGCGGGGTAGATCAGCGGGATCAGGTAATGCTCGATGAAGCCGGCGCCGTAGCCGTCCTGGCCGGCGGCGTGGCGCAGCAGGTTTTCCCAGCGGGTCAGCGGGCACTCCAGGTGCAGCACTTCCACTGCCACGCCCCAGGCCGCGGCGGGCAGGTGCAGCAGCATCAGCCGCGGGTGGCGCAGCACCAGCAGGCCGCCCAGCAGCACGAAGACGATAAAGGACAGGTGAAACAGCACCAGGCTGTCGGCGGCAATACGGTAGAGCATGGGGGTTCCTTGTAGGGCGCAGTTCCGTGGCGCAGGCGCCGGGGCGCAATATACCGAGGGCCGGTGGACGCTGGCAGTATTTCTTCGTGGTGCAGGAAAAAAGCCTGGCTCGCAATCGATCGGGCCCGCCTTTGCGCTACCTATACTGCTGGAACGCCAGGGCGGCTTGCCGAAGCTGGCGCGGCCTTTGCGGGAGGTGCATGCCTTGCGGCCAACGATGCTCTGCTGCCGCCACGGGGTCCTGGTGCTGGTGCTGATGCTCGCCGGCTGCGCCCATCGGGCTCCGGAGCCGGTGGCCGCGATGCCGGTCAGCCCGGCCACCTGGCGCCAGGTCAACCATGAACTGCTGGAGGCCTCCCGCAGTGCCACCGAACAGGCCGAGGTCTATGCCCAGGGCTCCATGGAGCACTGGCGGACCCGGGTCTACCAGCAGACCGAGGAAAACTTCATTCCCTGGTTCAGCGGGTACTGGACCCAGGAATGGCTGTCGCTCAAGGTCGGCTGGTATTCCCTGAACGATAAGGGCGACGCCGGGCAAGCTTCCCGGCGCCTGGCAGCCTACTTGCAGGAGCAGTACCGGGAACGGGTGCTGGCACCGGTGGCGCTGGAAGTCGATGCCGATGCGATCACCGGCGAGGCCATGGAGTTCTATGTGCAGTTGCTGCGCCAGCAACTGGCGCAGATCCGCAGCCGTTACCCACTGCCGGCGCCGCAACTGGAACGCCACCTGGATCAGGTACTGGCCATCGACCTGGGGCCGGCCCCCGAGCAGCGCGCCTCGTTGAACCAGCTGATACGGGCCGAGCCCATTGCCCGCTTGCCCGCCTATGGGCCTTTGTTGCAGCAGATCCATGGCACTCCGACCGGCGAACAGGGAGCGCCGGCCCCGGGCGTGTCCCAGGTGGCGCAAGTGACCAGTGACAAGCTCCAGGCCCAGTTCGCCAGCCGCGGTGTGGCCGGTGCAGTATCGGCGGCGGTGGGGCGGGTGGCCGGCGCGCTGATTTCGGTGGGGGTGGCCGGGGTCCGGGCACTGGTTCAGGACCATGACCGGGAAGACCTGCAGGCCCAGACCCGGCGGGACCTGGGCGCAGCCTTCGATCAGGCCTGGGCCAGGCAGTTGCATGACCCCGAGCATGGGGTCATGGCCGGGGTGTATTACCTCGGCCAGCAGCTCGAACGCCAGCTGCAGGCGCCGCTGGTCAATGAGGACGCCGGCGATGGCCGGGGCCCCTGAGCCCTTTCTGGCGGCTCAGCCCGGGGTGGCCTCGGCACCGGGGGCCAGTGGTACTTCGTAGTCACTGACCCCGGCCGCATGGCGCCCGGCGATGTAGCCGAAGGTCATGGCCGGCCCCAGGTTGATACCGCCGGAGGGATAGAAACCGCCCATCACGCTGGCCATGTCGGTGCCTGCGGCGTACAGCCCGGGGATCGCCGTGCCGTGCGAGTCCAGCACCTGGGCCTGGGCGTTGGTCTTGAGCCCGGCAAAGGTACCGAAGCTGCCGGGCAGCACTTTCACCGCATAGAACGGCCCCTGTTCGATGGGCGCCACGCAGGGGTTGGGCCCGGGATGCAGGGCGTCGCCCTGCTTGCGATTGTAGGGCGTCGAGCCGCGGCCGAACTCGGGGTCCTGGCCGTTGCGGGCATGCTGGTTGAATGCCTGCACCGTGGCCGCAAGGCCCTGGGGGTCGATGCCGCACTGGCTGGCCAGGGCCTGGATGGAGTCGGCCCGTACCAGGTAGCCGCTGCGCACCAGCGGCCCCACCGGCAGGGGGAAGGGCCGGGCATAACCCAGGCCGTAACGGCGCTGGAAGCGGTGGTCGCAGATCAGCCAGGACGCCACTTCCTCGCCCGCGGGAACCGCCTCCAGCATGGCTGCGGTGTAGTCGTAGTAGCCGTCCGCCTCGTTGACGAAACGCTTGCCGTTGGCCAGCACGCCGATCAGCCCGGGTTTGGCCCGGTCGATGATGTGGGGAAAGTGGCCGATGCTGCCGTCGGCATGCCGCACCCGAGAGACGGGGGCCCAGGCCACCGGGCTGGCAAGGTCCGTGGCCAGCACGGCGCCGGCCTGTTCGCCGAGGCGGATGCCGTCGCCGCAGCAACTGCGCGGCGGCAGGGCCAGGTGCTCGTCCGGCCCGGGGGCGCGGGGAAACAACGCCTGGCGCCGAGGCAGGTCATTGGCGAAGCCGCCGGCGGCCAGCAGCACTCCACGCCGGGCGCGGATTTCCCGCGGCCCCTCAGGCGTGTCCACCAGGGCGCCCTGCACGCCCTGGCTATCGCGCAGCAGCGAGCGGGCCGGGGTGGACTCCAGCAGGTTGACCCCCAGGTCCTCGGCGGACTTGGCCAACCGGCCGATCAGCGCCACGCCGTTGACCAGATGCATGGCCCGGCCGTGTAGGGCCAGGTCCCGCAGGTGGCGGGCAAAGCGCCCGGCCACATGCAGCAGCGACTTGAAGGACCGGGTCATGCTGAGAAAGGCCCCCAGGTCGGCCCCGGCCATGATCGGCATGCCCAGGAACGAGGTTTCCCGCAGGGTCTTGCGCAGCCGTTTGAGCAGTGGGCCGATGGCCCGAGCGTCATACGGCGCGGCGATCACCTGATGGCCCTCGATCCCGGCCCCGGGCACCCGGCCGTGGATATCGGGGATGCCATTGCCGTCGACAAATTGCAGGGCCGTGTGCTGTTCGAAGAAGGCCACCATCTGCGGCCCGTTATCCAGAAAGGCGTCGATGCGTGCGGCATCGTAGCGCTCCCCCAGTTCATGCTTGAGGTAGGTGCGCGGTTGCTGAGGGTGTTCATGGATGCCTGCGCGGCGTGCCAGGGGATTGCCCGGCACCCACATCCAGCCGCCGGACCAGGCACTGGCACCGCCAAAAGTGGAATCTTTTTCCACAACTATCACCTTCAGGCCATGCCACGCGGCCGTCACCGCACAGGCCAGGCCAGCGGCGCCGGAGCCGATCACCAGCAAGTCACAATCCAGGGGCGGGAGGGTTGCAGCGGGAACGTCGCTCACAATGACAGGGCCTTTTTTTGAATTATGATAAAAATGGAATTGTGTTCCATTAATTTGAAAAACTATTCCACACTGCCGGGGAAGCTGTCAAACCGCCAGGAGCAACAGGCAGGCTCATGGGCACAGGGGGAGCAGAAGGCGCTTTTAGCTACGGGGCCTTCTGGAGGGCTGCCGGAAGGGCAGGAAGGCGATATCGCTCAGGCGGGAAAGTCAGAGTGGCCAGCAGGCCTCTTTGTGCTGCTCAAGCACGCAAGCCCGCTGCACATAGGCACTTGCGCGGCGGGTGGATGCCGGGCAAAAAAAACGCCGCGTTCCCGGGCAGGGAACGCGGCGTTGTTCAAGGCAGCAGGGCAGGGCTCAGTTGACCACGCGGTAGCACGGTACGTAGGCGGCGCCGCCGGGCAGCTTCATGCGGTGCTGCTCGACGAAGGCTTTGAGCAACTGGTCCAGGGGCTTCATGATCGCCGGGTCGCCGTGGATGCTGTACGGGCCTTTCTGCTCGATCAGGCGGATGCCCTGGTCCTTGACGTTGCCGGCGACGATGCCGGAGAACGCACGACGCAGGTTGGCCGCCAGTTCGTGGGGCGCCAGGGCATGGCTCAGTTGCAGGTTGGCCATGTTCTCGTGGGTCGGATCGAAGGGGCGTTGCAGGCTCTCGTCGATCTTCAGCAGCCAGTTGAAGTGGAAGGCGTCGTTGCGTTCGCGGCGGAACTGCTTGACGGTCTTGAGCCCCTCGGTCATCTGCCGCGCCACTTCCGGCGGGTTGTCGATGATGATCTGGTAGTGCTGGCGCGCCGCTTCGCCCAGGGTTGCCAGGACGAAGGCGTTGAGCTGCTCCAGGTAGGGCGCCGCGCTCTTGGGGCCGGTGAGGATCACCGGGAAGGGCAGGTCGCGGTTGTCCGGGTGCATCAGGATGCCCAGCAGGTAGAGGAACTCTTCCGCGGTGCCGGCGCCGCCGGGGAAGATGATGATGCCGTGGCCGACGCGGACGAAGGCTTCCAGGCGCTTCTCAATGTCCGGCAGGATCACCAGCTCGTTGACGATGGGGTTGGGCGCCTCGGCGGCGATGATCCCCGGCTCGGTCAGGCCCAGGTAGCGGCTGCCGCTCATGCGCTGCTTGGCATGGGCGATGGTGGCGCCCTTCATCGGGCCCTTCATTACGCCCGGGCCGCAGCCGGTGCAGATGTCCAGCTTGCGCAGGCCCAGCTCGTGGCCGACCTTCTTCGTGTATTTGTATTCCTCGGTATTGATCGAGTGGCCGCCCCAGCACACCACCATCTTGGGCTCCACGCCGGGGCGCAGGGTGCGGGCGTTGCGCAGCAGGTGGAAGACGTAGTCGGTGATGCCCTGGGAGCTGTCCAGGTCGATGCGCTGGCTGTCCAGTTCGTTCTCGGTGTAGACGATGTCGCGCAGGGCGCTGAAGAGCATTTCCCGGGTGCTGGCGATCATCTCGCCATCAACGAAGGCGTCGGCCGGCGCGTTCAGCAGTTCCAGGCGCACGCCGCGATCCTGCTGGTGAATGCGCACTTCGAAATCGTGGTAGGCGTCGAGGATGGTCTTGGCGTTGTCGACGTGGGCGCCGGTATTGAGGATGGCCAGGGCGCACTGGCGGAACAGGGTATAGATGCTGCCGGAACCGGCGGCGCTGAGCTGTTGCACTTCACGTTGCGAGAGGGTCTCCAGGCTGCCTTTCGGGCTCACCGAAGCATTGATCACTTGTCTTTGCGGCATTCATCCATTTCCTGAAAGCGACGCCACCGCGCCGTGTACGGCCAGTGGCGAAAAAATAGCGGGGCAGTGAACAGAGCCACCGGTACGGGGCTTGGTTTCCAGCGGCAGGGCAAGAAAGCAAACGTCGTCGCGAGATTGTTCGCTGCTTGAATCTACCTCATGCGGGCCCGGCGTGGCGGGAAAAATGACGATCCGCCCTGGTCGTGGCGGATTTTTCGCCGGCCTTCAGCACAGGCTGGCCCGGGTCGGGTCCAGCACCGGCGCAGCCCCGGCCTGGGCCAGGCGCTCCATCAGGGCCGGGTAGCCCTCGGCCTGGCCCCAGGCGTGTTCGGCCAGGGTCAGGCCGATGATCTGCAGAAATCCGAAGCGCCCGCTCAGCAATTGCCGGGGGCCGGCAAAACCCGGCGCGGGGATGAACAGCAGTGCCTGCAACAGGCTGTCGCCGCCATTGATCGGCTCGCCGGTACGCATGCGGTCCCATTCGCCCAACGGCGGCTGCTCGCCAAAACGGCCGGCGGCCAGCAGCAACTGGTAGGCGCAGAAATTGCGTAACAGGCGCAGGGCCCAGGGTGACTGTTCGCGGGTTTCCAGCAGCAGTTCGTGGCCCAAGCCGGATTCGCCATCGGCATCGGGCCGGGCATCTTCCCAGGCATTGGACAGGCCCGAAGTGACGTACAGCCAACTGCTGCGCCCGGCATTGGGCGGTGATTCGAAGACCCCGTGGCTGAGCCAGCGCGGATCGACGTCGTGCTGGCCAAAGACCTGGCTGAACAGCGCCATGTCCAGGGGGTAGATGCCCGGGCCCAGTACGCCGAAGAGCGCCGGGTAGATCTGTTCTTCACGTTGCGCCCAGGCGGCTTCGAGCCATGAAGAGTCGGGGGATTGCGGCATGTGAAAGCATCCTTGAACAGAAGCGGCGGCCCGGCTTGAGCCGCCAGGGAATCAGGCAAAGGCCTGGCGCAATAGTTCCGGCAGCAACTGCCCGGCCTTGCCCTCCAGGCTGTATTCCTCGGCCTCGGTGCAGGCCTGGGGCTGGGGGTTGATATGCACCACGCAGGCGCCGTGCTGCAGCGCCAGTTGGGGAATCCTCGCCGCCGGCTGGACCAGCCCGGAGGTGCCCACCGACAGCAGCAGGTCGCATGCTTCGGCGGCGTTGAAGGCAGCCTTGAGGGTGGCCTGGGGCAGGGGTTCGCCGAACCACACCACCCCGGGGCGGATCTTGCCGTTGCAACCGGTGCAGCGCGGCGGCTCCAGGCTGGCGCCCTGTTCCGGCAAGTCCGGCAAGGGCAGTTGGCCCTTGAACGGGCGGTTGCAGGCAAAGCACTTGGGGGTGTGCAGGCTGCCGTGCAGGTGCAGCACCGAGGGGCTGCCGGCGCGTTCGTGCAGGTCGTCGACGTTCTGGGTGATCAGGGTCAGGCGCGGCACCCGCCGGGCCAGTTCGGCCAGGGCCAGATGGGCTGGATTGGGCTGGGCCTGGAGCACTTTCTGGCGTCGCCATTCATACCAGCCCCAGACCAGTGCCGGGTCTTCGCGAAAGGCTTGCACGGTGGCCAGGCGCGCCGGGTCGAAGTGTTCCCACAGGCCGGTCAGGGCGTCGCGAAAGGTCGGGATGCCGCTTTCCGCCGAGATCCCGGCACCGCTGAATACCACCACATGCCGGGCCTGGGCCAGGCGCTTGGGATCGAACTGCATGGTTGAAAATGTTCCTGCCGTGGGTGAAAGAACGGGGCGCCCGCTTCCGTGTGCGGATCGGACCGGTACTAAAAAAGCGCCGGCCTTGCAGCGTAAATGAATTTATCGCCAAGTCGCCGCTCATAACTCTTGTCAGCGGTCTTGTGTAGCCGCCTCAATCCGTCAGGGAGTGTCACCCATCATGAACCCAGCCACGCCAGTCAATCCCGGCGCCCAATCCCGTTTGATCCTGGTGGTGGAGGATGAGCCGACGGTGCTGGAGTTTCTCTGCGAGATCCTGGAAGACGAAGGGTTTGCCACCCAGGCGATGGACAGCGCGGATCGGGCCTGGGAATTCCTGCAGGAACAGGCCGCGAACGTGGCCCTGCTGCTGACCGATATCACCATGCCCGGCACCCTCAATGGCGCGAGCCTGAGCAATCTGTGCGGCGAGCGCTGGCCGCAGTTGCCGATCGTGGTCATGTCGGGTTTCGAGACCCCCGAGAGTTCCGGGGTGCGTTATCCGGTGTCCTTCATTCGCAAGCCCTGGACCATCGGGCAGATCCTCGACTGCGTGGAAGGCGCGCTGAAATCGGCCCAGGGTTGAGGCATGGCGCCTCACCCCGGCCAATCGCCGGTGTTACTCCTTGACGCTCATGAACTCCTTGGCCCAGACGATGTACTCCTCGGGCTGGGTGTAGGTGTGGGCCAGTTCGGTGGCGCTCAGGTCCGATGCCTGAGTGAAGATCTGCCGTTGCTCGCGCAGGCAGTCGTAGGTGGCCTTGATCGCGGCGAAGTAGGCGGCATGGCCGTCCACGGCGATCTTCACGCCCAGCGCGGCCAGGCGCGCATCGTCCCGTAGCGCCGGGTTGCCGTAGGTCACCAGCATCAGCGGCACGCTCAGGTGCTCGGAGATCTGCTCCAGCTGTTCGAAATCACGGATGCCCACCATGCAGATGGCGTCGGCGCCGGCACGTTCGTACTGCTGGGTACGGCTGATGATTTCCTGTACCGGAAGGATGCCGGCGTTGGTCCGGGCGATGATCGCCAGTTCCGGATCAACCCGGGCTTCCAGGGCGGCGCGGATCTTGCCGACGCCTTCGGCCACCGAGATGAGGTCGGTGGATTTACGCCCGAACTGGGCTGGCAGCAGGGTGTCTTCGATGGTCAGCGCGGCAATGCCGGCGCGTTCCAGTTCGACCACGGTGCGCATCACGTTCAGCGCGTTGCCATAGCCGTGGTCGGCGTCGGCGATGACCGGCAACTGCGCCACGCGGCCGATGCGGGTGGCCTGTTCGGCGAATTCACTGAGGGTGATCAGGGCGAAGTCGGGGGCCGCCAGCACTTGCAGCGAGGCCACGGAGCCGCCGAGGATGCCCACTTCGAAACCCAGGTCGGCGGCGATACGGGCAGACATCGGGTCGAATACGGAAGCGGTGTGGTAGCAGGAGTTGGAAGCGATCAGTTCACGGAAACCGCGGCGCAAATCTTGATGGGAAAGCCTGGACATAACAGCTCCGAGATAGGATCGAGAGATCGACCTTGAGGTCGAGTCAAATTTTGCAATCAGTTCCCTTGGCGAGCCGGGGGAAGAGCGGCTCACAGCGAAACGTTAGTTGGGCAGATGAAGATGAAACAAGGTGGGTAGCAAGGCGTCTTTATCCCGTTCGGTTGCGCGAACCGACGGGTTTGTTATGCGAGGCCGACATAGCAGGACGAGGCTATCACGCTCCAGGGCCGTAGATGATGAGGATTTTGCATAGCATTATGCCGGACCGGCATTGGCATTTTTTTCTAACTGAATATTACAAGCGCTTGCCAGGGGCGTTTCACGGGCATGTCGAAGGTTGGCGGGGGCTTGTCGAGCGCAGGCAAATCCACCAAGCTGCCGCGCCTCGAATGGCAGCGCTCACGCTGCGCAACGGCTTAGTTCAAGGATGCAGGCAATGGCGCTCAGGGTGTTGGTGGTGGGTGGTTATGGCAATTTCGGCAGCATCGTCTGCCGCTATCTGATCCATACCCCCGGAGTGCATTTGCTGATTTCGGGGCGGGACCCGAACAAGCTCGCGGCCAAGGTTCAGGCCTTGCAGGCTGAAGGCGGGCAGCCCTGCGAAGGCTGGTGCGGCGATGCCATGGGGCCGCAATGGGCCCCGGCGCTCAAGGCCCTTAAGGTGCACTGGGTGATCCATACCGGCGGGCCGTTCCAGGGCCAGTCCTACGCGGTGGCCCGAGGCTGCATCGAGGCCGGGGTCAACTACTGCGACCTGGCCGACTGTCGCCAGTTCGTGCGCGGCATTGGCACGCTGGATGAGGCCGCCCGGGCCGCCGGGGTGACGCTGCTCAGCGGCTGCAGCTCGGTGCCGACCCTGTCGGCGGCGATGATCGATGAACACCGTGAGCGTTTCTCCCGCATCGAGCGCATCGAGCACGGCATTTCCTCCTCGGCGAAGATGCCCGGCCTGTCTACCATCCAGGGCGTGCTGGCCTATGCCGGCAAACCCATCCTGCAACTCAAGGACGGCCGGCCGCACCCGGTGATCGGCTGGCAGGGCCTGACCCTGCGCAAGCTGCCCAGGCTCGGTACGCGGCTGGTGGCCAATGTCGATGTGCCGGACCTGGATCTGTTCGCCGAACGCTACGGTGCCCACACCCTGAGCTTCCAGGCCGGCGCCGGGCTGAAGATCGCCGGGTTGGCCAATGCGCTGCTGGCCCAGGCGGTGAAGCTCGGCCTGGTGCGCGACCCGGCGCCCTGGGCGGCGCGCCTGCATCGCTGCGGCACCTGGTTCGAAGGTTTCGGAGATGGGCTCAGTGCCCTGTACATCGACGTGCACGGCCTGGGCCAGGACGGCCAGCCACTGTCGATGAGCGTGCAGCTCACCGCAACCCATGACCACGGGCCGGAGATTCCCAGCTGCGCGGCGGTGGCGGTGGTGCACAAGCTGCTCGCCGGCCATGTGCCGGCCCCGGGGGCCCGGTCCAGTGCCGGCGAGGTCAGCGTGGAGGAGTACCTGCGGGCGATCGACGACCCGGATCACCTGCAACTGCAAGTGAGCTTCTCGCGCCCGCCGGTTTAACCCCCGGTCACCACAGCAGCGGCTTGGCGAAGTCCTTCCAGAACAGCCAGCGCTGCACTTCAAGGTGCTCGCCGGTGCCGATCTGCCAGTCCGGGCGCCCCGCGTCCAGGTCAAGCTTGACGATGATCCCGGCATAGCTGGCGGCCACCAGGGTCTTGCCATCGGGGCTGATGTCCATGGCGGTGAGGGTCGAGCCGATATAGTGCTGCCAGCGTTCCTCGCCGTTTTCGCTGAAGGCCCGCAGGTAGCCGTAGGCGTCGCCGATGATGAACTCGTCGCCCCGTGACGCTGCGGCATACACCCGGGCACCTTCCTGCAGCACCGGGGTGCGCGCATCGTCACTGTAGAAATCGGTGGACAGCCCTGGCAGGTCGGCCACCGCCACTCCCACGCTGGCGCCGCCATAGAAGTGGCAGGCGTTGAGCAGCAGGCGATCGCCGCGCTGGTTGAAATGCGCGAAATGCGGGTACTCGCTGGCGGGGCCGATCTGCGCTACCCGTTGCAACCTTGCATCGAACACCAGGTGCGAACTGCTTTGCTCGCCCACGGCGATCCACTGGCCATCGGGCGACACCGCGCCATGCTCCATGCTCAGGCCGATGCCCAGGTCCTCGGGGGCGACGCCATCGGCCAGCTCTTGCTGCAGGTCTTCCAGGCTCGGCAGCAGGCGCGTGGCGCCCTCGGCCTGCAGGACGAAGATGCCGTCGGAACTCACCAGCAGTACCCGGCGCCCGTCGGGGAAGGGAGTCAGGCTGCTGGGGCGAGGGCGCCCAGTGTCTTCAAGTTCCACCCCCGCCGGCAGGTTCGCGTGGGGATCGGGCCAGGCAAAACTCGCCACCTCTGGCCCGTTCCAGCCGTCGGTGAGCTGGATGCCATCAGCCCGGGCCCAAGCGAAATAGCGCCGCTGGGGGCACATGCCGAAGCCTTCCACCTGCTCCAGGGGCTGGATCCTTGCGTCGTCGATATGCACCACCTCGCCAGCCTCGTAAGGTGCGCCGATGCGCGCCAGCAGGCTGCCGTCCGGCAACAGGGCCAGGGTCGGAATCATCCGTCCCTGGCTTTCCAGGCGTGGCGACAATGGGAAGTGCGCCGGCGGCCAGTCCTGGCGGAACGCCTGGCGCCGGGCTGCGTCGTAAGGCCCCTGGTTGCTCGCTTCCAGGGCTGCCTGCCAGTCTGGCAGCAGGTGCTCGGTGTCGGGCAAGTGCGGTTCCTTCAAGCCCTTCCAGCCGTCGCGGTTGCCGGTCTCGACATAGCGATTGATGTCCCGGGCATAGGTCAGCACGGCTTGCTGCCATTGCTCTTGCGGGGAGAGGTTCGAATTCGATTGGGACATGCGCGCAGGACTCCTTGTGGCGCTGGGAAAGGCGTAGCAGACCGGGGATGGACCGAAAAAACCCGCAGTTTATCCCTTGGGAGCGGGTTTTTTTAAGGTTTTTCCAGGGCGGCCGTTCAAGGCGCGTAGGTGCTGACCCGGTTGCGCCCGGCGCGCTTGGAGGTGTACAGCGCCTGGTCGGCCCACTCGATCAGGCAGCGATGATCCCGGGCCGGACGGTCGAGGCAGGCGATGCCCAGGCTGATGGTGAAGGCGATGGCCTGGCCGTTGTGGATCACCTCCTGCTCTTCCACCGACTGGCGCAAGCGCTCGGCCAGGGTGCGGGCCCCGGCAAGGTCGGTGTGGGGCAGGAGAATGGCGAACTCCTCGCCGCCATAGCGCCCGGCCACATCGCTGTCGCGCACATGCTGGTGGATCAACTCGGAGACGCGCTTGATCACTGCATCGCCGGCCTGGTGCCCGTGGCGGTCGTTGATCGACTTGAAGTGATCGATGTCCAGCATCAGCAGGGCGATGCTGCTGCCGTGGCGGTTGTATTCGAACTGCAGGCGCTGTTCCCAGTGGCCGCGGTTGTAGAGCTGGGTCAGGTGGTCGGTGCGCGACAGGTGCTGCAACTGCTGATTGGCCTTCTGCAAGGCCAGGCTGTTGATTGCCACGTCGGTCAGGTCGTAGATCACCAGGCAGACGTGGTGGATCTCGCTGTTGGAGGAACGCAGCGGCAGCAGGGTGGTGTTCTGGTACATGAACTCGCCCTGGCCGGTGATCGGCTGGTAGTTGTTGAAATGCACCAGGTACGGCCGCTGCTTCCAGATGGTGAAGGCCGGCGTGCCGAGGGCCACCACGCGCCCCACCTTGCGGGTGAACCAGGGGCGCTCGACCTCGGGGAACAGCTCGAAGAACGACTGGTCGATGGCCTGCTTGGAAGGCACCCCGGAGCGGTTCTCCATGAAGCTGTTCCACACCTGGACCCGGCACTCCAGGTCGAGCACGACGATACCCACGTCGATGCTCTGGACCACCGCCAGCAACCAGTGCAGTTCACTGAAATCCATTCTCTTGGGCATGGCTCAACTCATCAGGTAGGCGAGCTTCTGTTCCAGCAAGGCCATGGAGCCTTCGGTGAACAACAGCAACAGGTCGAAGTGGATGTTCTGTTCTTCCAGGCTGTAGCTGATTTCCACCGCCTGGGTCTTTTTCCAGCGCTGCTGGTTGAGCACGATCAGCTCGTCGATGGTGGTGTGTTCCCCCAGTACCTGGGGGTGGCCCACGGAGAAGAACACGTCCAGCTGGTCGGCGATGCTGCTCAGGCAGGCACCGATCAGCACGCTGGAGAGGTCGATCAGCACTTCCATTTCCTGGTAGGGGTCGGTGCCTTGCTCTATCAACTGGGCGATGTCGGCCACTTCGGAGTCGTAGAACATCAGCAAGGCTTCGCCGGCGATGCCGCTGCCGATGTAGCTCTGGCAGATGGCGGTCAGTTGCCGGGCGCGGTTGGCATCGGCCAGCAGCATCTGCAACTCGCCGGCTTCCAGCACATTGACGTGGGGAATCGGCAAGTGCACGAACACATCCAGGACCTTGGCGATCAGGGCCGCGGCGTAGCCCATGGAAACGTTGACGGTTTCCCGGAAGGCGTCGCGAAAAGTCACCACCGGTGCTGGCGAAGGGGCTGCCAGTGGCTTGGCGTCAGCGCTGTCCAGCAGTTGCAGTTCGTTGAGCAGGGCGCGCAGTTGCTGCGGGTCGAAGGGCTTCTTGAGGAAGGCCCGTGCGCCCAGCTCGCGGGTGCGGCGCACGGCTTCTTCTTGAACGTCGCCGGAGATGACAATGATCTGTGTCTCGATGCCTTCCTCCTGCACCGCACTCAAGACCTGGTAGCCGTCCATCACTGGCATGGTCAGGTCCAGCAGTGCCACCTTGCCCAGCCCGCGACGCAGGGCTTCCAGGCCTTCGCGCCCGTTGCAGGCCTGGGTCACGGACACCCGCCACTCGCTGGGCAAGGTCCGCAGCACCTGCTTGCGGGCCATGCTTGAGTCATCGCAGATGAGGAGGGGAATCATCGGTATCGGACGCTCATTCGAAAAAATCCATAAGGGATAGTGTTCGGGAACAGGGCGAGTTGCCGCTTTATAGTTGTGTTGTATCGGGCTGTCCGTGCCGCGCCGCACTATAGTTCCCTCGGCAATAAAAGAACAAGTAGTGATGGCTTCGGTTATTTGCTCCAGGTCATTGTCTGCTGCAATTGAAGTGGTCCTGTGTAGGTAACTTAGTGTTGTTTCAGGCTCGCTGTTAAAAGGCCGCGGCGGCCCGTGGCATGGGCCCTGGCAAAGATCTGAGAGGCCTCTGTAAACCTTGATATAGACGGATTTTTCTATCGTGGCGGGGAATATGCGACTGTTTTCTGACGTTTGAAAAATGACACTTTGTGCGTAAATTATTAACTTTCGGAATCTTCTTGTTGATTGTTGTCGGAGGTTCTGCGAGTGGATCGTTTCAATGCTTGTTAAGAGTGCTGGAATGGTGTGGGTTGAATGTGTCGTGCAGCGATTCTTATAAACAACCCAAGGCCATTGTTGTATTGATTCAAATATTAAAGAGCGGGGGCAAGGCTGTTGGGGCGAGTGCTGCAGGGGGGGAGTTGGCGGGCTGCGGTCCTGCCGCATGTGCAACAAAACCTTACCGCGAACCTGGTTGTGCCGACCGCTCGAAGGGCGCCAGCCCCGGTCGTGCGTGGCCTGCGGCAAACCGACGTCCCGCGCGGCACCGTGGGCAAAAAAATGTCAGATTTTGAGTCCCGGCCTGGACCTTTTCCCGCAATGCGCAATCATTACTGCGTGGAAAACATAAGGAGAGACGCATGTTCATTCGGTCATTGACCTTCGCTACTCTGCTCGCTGTTGCCGGCCCTGTCCTGGCGGCCGATAACGACGGCCCATTGACTCAGGACCTGGGCAAGTCACGGCCACTGATCGTGATTGCCCCCAGCACCGTGGACCCGACCCTGGTGAGCCTGAAGAAGTCGCTGGAAGAGCCGGCCACCCGTCAAGCCTTCAACGAACGCAACATGGTCCTGTACACGGTGATCAACACCATCGGCCAGCGCGATGGCAAGGACATCGACCCGCAATCCACCATGGCCCTGATCCGCAGCCTCAAGCTGGGCGCCGGGGCGCAGACCAAGGTGATCCTGGTGGGCAAGGACGGCGAGAAGAAGCTGGAGCATTCCGGGGCCATCGAGCTCAAGGAAGTCTTCAGTGCCGTCGACCAGCTGCCGGCGGCGGAGAAACAGGCAGCAGCGCCGGCGCCGGCCCCCGAGCCGGAGGCCAAGCCGGGCAATGCCAAGGGCGGCAAGGCGGCCAAGGCGCTGGACGACTGAAGCCCATGGGTGCAGGCCGGGGCAGGCGCTGACCACCCCGGGCCTGCCGACTGCATTGCCCCGTCTCGCCCAGGCTAGAGCGCTTTCAGGGTCTGACGTAGCCCATCGACGATCATCTCCACTTCCTGCCCATCGATCACCAAGGGTGGCAGCAGGCGGATGGTGGTGCCCCGGGTGACATTGATCAGCAGCCCGTGTTCACGGGCGGCGACCTGCACCAGCTCCCGGGCCGGTTGCCGCAGTTCGATACCCACCATCAGCCCCAGTCCACGAATCTCCCGCACCGCCGGATGCGTCGCCAGTTCCTCGCGCAGCCGCCGCAGCAGTTGGGCACCGCGCTGTTCGGCGTTGGCCAGCAACTGCTGGTCCTCGATGACGTCCAGTACGGTGCAGGCCGCGCGGCAGGCCAGGGGGTTGCCGCCGAACGTGCTGCCGTGGCTGCCCGGGGTAAACAGCTGGGCAGCCTTGCCCCGGGCCAGGCAGGCGCCGATGGGAATGCCGTTGCCCAGGCCCTTGGCCAGGGTCATCACATCCGGTACCAGCTCTTCGTGCTGGCAGGCAAACCAGCGCCCGGTGCGGCCGATGCCGCTCTGGATCTCGTCGAGCATCAGCAGCCAGTTGCGCCGGGTGCACAGCTCGCGCACGGCCTTGAGGTAGCCGGGTGGGGCCAGCTGGATGCCGCTTTCCCCCTGGATCGGCTCCATCAATACGGCACAGATGCGTGGAGCATGCTCGGCGATGGCCGATTCCAGGGCGGCCAGATCGCCGAAGCGCACCTTGAGAAAACCACCCGGCAACTGGCCGTAGCCCAGGCGTACTGCCGGGCCGTCGCTGGCGGCCAGGGTGGCCAGGGTCCGGCCATGAAAGGCGTTTTCCATGACCACCACCAGGGGCTGCTCGATACCTTTGTGCCAGGCGTGCAGGCGTGCCAGCTTGAGGGCAGTCTCGTTGGCCTCGGCCCCGGAGTTGTTGAAAAACGCCCGGTCCATACCGCTCAACTGGGTCAGTCTGGCGGCCAGTTGCTGCTGCCAGTGGATGTCGTAGAGGTTGGAGCTGTGCAACAGCAGGCCGGCCTGTTCGCTGATGGCGCCGACCAGCCGTGGGTGGCTGTGGCCGATGCCGGTCACCGCGACCCCGGCGATGGCGTCCAGGTACTCTCGCCCGGCCTGGTCCCAGAGGCGGCTGCCCAGGCCTTTGCAGAAGCTCAGCGCGAGGGGTTGGTAGGTGCTCATCAGGCAGGCGGCGGTCATGGCGGGCGGCTCCATCTTGGGGGTGTGCTATCAGTATCGTTAGCCACCCAGGCTAGATAAACTCGCTATTTCTTTAATCATCTTGAAGTCAGGGTTGATAATGGATCTGTTCCAGGCGATGTCGGTGTACGTCAAGGTGGTTGAGGCGGGGAACATGACCGCCGCGGCCCGGGAGTGCGGCATGTCCACCACCATGGTGGGCAATCACCTGCGGGCCCTGGAGCAGCGCCTCGGGGTGCGTCTGCTCAACCGCACGACACGGCGCCAGCGGCTTACCGATTTTGGCCGTGATTACTACCAGCGCTGCCTGGCGGTGCTGGGGCTGGTGGCGGATTCCGAGCGCCTGGCGGAACAGGCCCAGGGCGAACCCATCGGCACCTTGCGCATCACCGCCCCCCTGACCTTCGGCACCGAACGCCTGGCGCCAGCGCTGGACGAGTTCCGCCAGCGCTGCCCCCAGGTCAAGGTCGAGCTGACCCTGGCCAACCAGCGCTTCGACCTGACCGATGGCACCTTCGATGTGGCGGTGCGCCTGGGCAACCTGGACAACTCCTCGCTGATTGCCCGGCGCCTGCAGGACTACACCCTGACCATCTGCGCTTCGCCGGAGTATCTGGAGCGCTGCGGCACGCCCCTGGTCCCCGAGGACCTGCAGCGGCACAACTGTCTGGCATTCGCCTACCCGGCCGGTGATGAGTGGAGCGCCACTGCCACCCTGTGGCCGTTGCGCGGGCCTGAAGGCGATGTGCAGATTCCGGTGTCGGGGTCGTTGTTGACCAACACCTCGTCCGGCCTGCATCGTGCGGCGCGGGGTGGCCTGGGGCTGGTGATGATGCCCGATGCGCTGGTGGAGGAGGACCTGCAGCAAGGCCGGCTGGTACCGGTGCTGCAGGACTATCAGTTGCCCTTTCGGACCATGCACCTGCTCTATGCCCAGGACCGCTATCGCCTGCCCAAGCTGCGCAGCTTTGTCGACTTTGCCCTGGAGAAGTGGGGGCGTCAGGCCGACTCGCTGGCCAGCAGCATCATCGCCGCCGACAGCGTATGACCATCGGTGATCTGGCCGGCGGCGATCATTGCCAGCAACTCCTGGCGGCTGGCCCACAGCACATGGTCCACTTCGCCATCGGTGGCGGCGGCCTGCTGCTCGGCGATCTGCACCTGGCACACCGCCACGGCGCTGGCGATCAGCGAGGTGTTGCTGTGCAGCAGCCCCAGCTGGCGTACCTCTGAGGCTTGCCAGCCGGTTTCCTCCAGCAGTTCCCGGGCCGCCGCGTCGCAGGCGCTTTCCCCGGCATCGATGGCGCCCCGGGGAAACTCGATGGACTGGCCGCCGATGGCCCGGCGCCGCAGGTTGACCAGCATCAGTCGGCCATCGGCCAGGGTTGGCACGGCCACCACGCCGTTCACCGCCTGGGCTTCCTTGATGATGAAGTAGCCGTTTTCACGGACGACCTTGAAGTACGGGGTTTCCAGCAGGCACTGGGTGTCGGGGGTGGAACTCATGGGGCTATCACTCCAGGAAACAACGATCGAACAAATACAGCTCGGCGGGCTTGAGCTGCTCCACGGTGGCCTGGGGCCGGCCGCCGTCGCCGCTCTTCTTGCGCCCGGTGTCACGCAGGTAGCCGGCCTCGCTCATCTTCAGCAGGCGCTGGCGGATGCTGGTCTTGAGCACCGGACGCTGCAGCACCAGGGAAAAGATGCTCACCGCCTCGGGGGCGCTGAACTCGTTGCCGAGAAACATCAGCGGCAGGCTGCTGTACAGGGATTTGGAAAACAGCCGCTCGTGCACCTGGGCTACCAGGGCGTTGTGGTCGAAGGGCAGCTTGAAGGCGCCGCTGGCCACCTCGCCGAGGGCGAAGAAGCCCTGTTGCGCGGCGGGCTCCACTGGCTCGCTGAGGATCCCCAGGTAGAAGGTCGAGGACGACCAGCAGCGCGGGTCGCGAAAGGCGTCGCCCACCGTGCCCACCTGTTCCAGCCAGGCCAGGGGCATGTCCACCTTGCTCGAACGGCGCAGGCGTTCCACTGCGTCATTCAGGCTGCGGTCTTCGACGTCGCCGTTGACCACGATGCCTGGCAGCGCCCAGTGCCCGGCGAAGGGCTCGGCGTCCCGTTGATGGAGGAGGATCTGCAGCTCGCCGCGTTCGCGGTGATAGCGCAGCAGGCACAGGTCGATGGTGTGCAGGTAGGCGCTGGGGAGGGTGGGGCGGTCGTGCATATCAACTTCCGTGGACGGCGTAGAGGCCGTAGTTTAGCGGATTCATTCCCGGGGCCAGCCATTGCCTGGGCGGCGTTTCGCCACGGGCCAGGCATTGGCGCAACACGCTGCTGCGCACCCCGGGCTGCTCTTCGATGCAGAGGACGGAAAAGCGCCGCAGCAGTTCCTCGCCGCGATGGAACCTGGGCAACTGGCGCGCCACGTCTTCACCCACCACCAGGGCGATGCGTTTGCCGTCCAGGGCCAGGTCGTCGGCCAGGCGCTGCAACAGGGTGAAGCTGTAGACCGGGCCCGGGTCGACCAGGGCCAGGTGCTGTTCCAGGCGGCTGACCGCCAGCTCGGCGTCGCACTCGGGCTGCAGGTGCGCGGTGATTGCCTGCAACCAGCCGGCGCGCTGTTCGAAGTCGGCCATGCGCTTGCCGTCCGGGTGGCGGAAGCTGGGCACTACCAGTACCCGGCGGGCATGGCGGGCGGCTTCGAGCATCACCTGGGCGTGCCCGGCATGGGGCGGGTTGAAGGCACCGCCATAGAGGGCCAGTTCAAACATCTGCTTTTCCTCAATTGGTACATGACGTGTACTTTAGCATCGCTTTTGTCAGTGGGAAATAATCTTCTGCACCTTGCTTGTGCGTTGCTATTGAATTCGGTTCGAGAAAAATAAAACGTGAAGGGTCTTGCTATGAAAGTACATGACATGTACTTTGTGCTCCATGCAGAGGAGAGACCCAGCATGAACAGCCAAACGATGAAGACCGCTTCCTTCGATGTCGATGCGCAAAAGAGCTTCACCCCGCTGTGCCCGGACGAGTTGCCCGTGGCTGAAGGCGACCGCATCGGTGGCGAGCTGAATTTCATGGCGACCCTGGCCAGCCTGCGTATCGGCAGCAAGGACGCCCACAGCCCCCAGGCGCCCTGGGTGGTGGCCGGGCACGCCCAGATGCTCCAGCCCACCGGCCTTGAGCATGCCGACCTGACCTGGGTCAGCCACTGCGTTCCGGGCACTGAAGGTTTCACCCTTTTGGACGAACTGCCTGCGCCCTATGACTACGACTACTTCGTGTGGAAGGGCGTGGAGCCGGACCTGCACCCCTACGGCGCCTGCTACCACGACCTGCACGGCAAGCTGTCCACCGGGGTCATCGAGTACCTCAAGGGCCAGGGCGTACAGCAAGTCATAGTCGGCGGCCTGGCGTTGGATTTCTGCGTCAAGACCACTGCCCTGCAACTGGCCGCTGCCGGTTTCAAGGTGCTCATTCACCTGCCGGCGTGCCGGGCCATCAGCGCCGAGGGCGCTACCCAGGCCATCGCCGACATGCAACAAGCGGGCATCACGGTTGCCGCGACCCGCGAAGAAACCGCCAGATTGGCCAAGGTTTGAGGAGTCACCATGGAAAGTGCATTTGACCGCGACAACGGCGTGATCCAGAGCCTGCTGGATACCGACTACTACACCTTCACCATGATGCAGGCGGTGTTGCACCAGCACCCCAATGTGGACGTGGAATACCAGTTCATCGTTCGTTCCAGAGAGTCCCTGGTGCACCTGATCCCCGAGATCCGCCAGGAGCTGGAAAAGCTCGCCGGCCTGCAGATGCGCGAAGGCGAGCAGCGCTTTTTGTTCAACAAGCGCTTTCGTGAATACCTGACCCCGGACTTCGAACAGTTCCTCGGCCTGTTCCGCTTCAACCTGCGCTACATCCACGTGGCGGCGGTCGACGGCCAACTGAGTATCCGCGTCCGTGGCCCGATGCTGCACTGCATCATGTTCGAACAGCCGGTGCTGGCCATGGTCAGCGAGCTGCGCAACCGCGACAAGTACCCAGAGGTAGAGCTTGAAGACGTCACCCGCCGGCTCTACCAGAAGTTCGAATGGCTGGAGAAAAACGCCAGCCGCGACGAGCTTGCCGAGTTCCGCGTCTCGGATTTTTCCACCCGCCGGCGCCTGTCGTTCAAGGCCCAGCGCGAAGTGGTGAAGATCATGCGCAGCGATTTTCCCGGGGTCTTCGTCGGCACCAGCAACGCGCACCTGGCCTATGAATTCGACCTGCCGCTGATCGGCACCATGGCCCACCAATGGCTGATGGTGCACCAGCAACTGGGACGGCTGCGCGAGAGCCAGAACGCGGCCCTTGAAAACTGGGTGCACGAGTACCGCGGACGCCTGGGGATTGCCCTGACCGACTGCATCAGCACCGACTTCTTCCTCAAGGACTTCGACCTGTACTTCGCCAAGCTCTACGACGGCCTGCGCCAGGATTCCGGGGACCCGATCCTCTGGGCCGACAAGGTTTTGGCCCGCTACCGCGAGCTGGGTATCGATCCACGGACCAAAGACCTGATGTTCTCCGACGGGCTGAACTTCGAAAAATGCCTGCCTATCCTGCGTCACATGCGTGGCCAGGCCCGCTTCGGTTTCGGCATGGGCACCAGCCTGGCCTGCGATGTGGAGGGCGTGGAGCCGCTGAGCATCGTGATGAAACTGGTGCGGGTGCATGGCGAACCGGTGGTGAAGTTCTCCGACGACCCGATCAAGAACGTCTGCGAAGACCCGTCGTTCCTGCGCTACGCAGCCCAGGTGTTCAACGTCGATCTTGCCCACTCGCCCCTGGAGGCCTGACATGAGCAATTCAACCCAAGCACGCATCGCCCGGGAACTGGGCATCGACCGGCAACTGGTTCGCGGTGGCGAGGCCGCCGAGATCGCCCGGCGTGTGGCCTTTATCCAGCAGGTACTGCGCGAGTCCGGCTGCAGCACCCTGGTACTGGGCATCAGCGGCGGGGTGGATTCCCTGACCGCCGGCCGCCTGTGCCAGTTGGCGGTGGAACAGATGCGCGCCGCGGGGCAGGAGGCCCGCTTCATTGCCATGCGCCTGCCTTATCGGCAACAGGCGGATGAAAGCGATGCCCAGGCGTCCCTGGACTTCATTGGCCCGGACGCGGTGAGCACCTGCAACATTGCCGACAGCGTCGAGGGCCTGATGAACCAGGTGCGGATCGACGGCCTGCAGCCTTCGCTGGCCCTTACGGATTTCGTCAAGGGCAACGTTAAGGCCCGGGCGCGGATGCTGGCCCAGTACGCGGTGGCCAACTTCAGCAACGGCCTGGTGGTGGGCACCGACCACGGCGCCGAGGCCCTGATGGGTTTCTTCACCAAGTACGGCGACGGCGCCTGCGACCTGGCCCCGCTGTCGGGGCTGACCAAGACCCAGGTGCGGCTGCTGGCCGAGGCCCTCGGCGCGCCAAGGCATCTGGTGTACAAGGCGCCCACCGCGGACCTGGAGGAACTGGCGCCGGGCAAGCTGGACGAAACGGCTTACGGCTGCAGCTACGCAGAAATCGATGCCTACCTGATGGGCGAGCCCGTTACCGACGCGGTGCGCCAGTTGATCGAGCGTGCCTACCTGCGCACTGCCCACAAACGCGCCTTGCCACGGACCCCGGCGATAGCTGGCCTGTAGCAACGGACTTGTGTTGTCCGCCGAATCGCCTTCGCCGGCAAGCCGGCTCCTACAGGCAGCGCTGCACCCAATACCGTAGGAGCCAGCTTGCTGGCGAAGGGGCCCGGAGCAGCACCGCCACCCTTTGAGCGTTCAATCCGGCCATCTGCGCAACGCCTCACGGCAATCCTCGGTCAGCTCCGGCATATGCTCCCGTACCTGCGACCAACCCAATATCTCCAGCGCCTCGCGGGCGCCTTCTCGCAGCGCTCGCCATTGCGGGTGTTCGAAGCCGTTGTCTTCCAGGGTCAGGCCGTAAGCCTCCCGGCACAGTGCTTCACAGCCGCTTAACAGTGCTTGCAAGCGCGACAGCAAATGTGGCGCCAGATGCCGCGGAAACTGCGTCACAAAATCAGCGAGATAGTCGAGATAGCCAGACCACAGATTGCACTCGGCACAGCAACCGACCTCCACCCGTTGTCGCTTGGCGTCCAGGGCGAGAAATTCCAGGGCCACGCCCAGTTCGCCCAACAGGATGATCCTTCGGTATTCGTCCTGGCCGTACCAGGTCCAGACGTTCGAAGCGAGGGGGGAGCTGCCGCGAGAGGGTGCTTCACTCATGCTGTCCGCCTTTATCCTGCTTTGTCGGCGCGGGCTGCCAGCCCTGGGGCCAGCGGTCGCTGAATGAATGGCTGTGCGGCATCAGCGCCGGGTCGTGGTTGTCGTCGAAGCAGCCCAGGAGCAAGGCAGTGGTGGGCTGATCATCGATGGCCCCCAGGGAGCTGCCGCAGGCCCGGCAGAAGGCCCGGCTCGAAGAGTCCGAAGACCTGAAGGTTGCCGGAGCGCCGGCGGGGCCGGTCCAGTGCACCTGGGCGCTGGGGAACTCGACCCAGGCCAGGGTCAGGGCGCCGCTGTGGCGCTGGCACAATGGGCACGAGCAGGTGTGGGGGTTGCTGGCCGGCCCGCGGGCCTCGAAGCGGACCTGGCCGCACAGGCAGCCGCCCTGATACAACGCTTGGTTCATGGCTGGGTCTCTGGACATGCGGCGCTGATGGCCGGTGGGCGAATCTATCACGCCCGGCATGTTTTCAAGGCACGGCGAGGACCTTGGGGGAGCGAGCAGGTCGCCGGACGCTTGGTCCGCCATGGCGCGCCCTTCACCAGGGGTATGACTAAAGCTCATGGCCGCATGACTTTTAATGGTTACGGTTACCTGAAAATCCGGTGATACAACAGCGCCAAACCAGCTCATCCATAACAACAAAGAGCGTTTGGCCATGACTTCATTCCGTCCTGCCGGGCTTCCCGGTTCGCGCTGCACCTGCCTGCGGCTGCGCTCTTTGACCTGCATTTTCCACCCGATCCGGTGTCGGCTTGGCTGATCCGGTTCCTTTCCCCTGCCTCTTCAAAGAGTAAGCACCCATGCAACCACTTGACCTCTACATTGGTGAAGGCTTCGAAGGCCCGGGCGTCAATGCCGCCCATATCAATATCCTCATCGGTCCGCGCAACGGCCCGGCCGGGCAGGCCTTCGCCAACAGCCTGGCTTCGCCGAGCCAGGGCCATTGCCCGTTCATGGTGATCGCCCAGCCGAACATCCCGGTCAAGCCCATGACCCTGTACGTGAACAAGGCGGCCATCGCCGGCGAGCTGCACGGCAATGCCACCTGGGGCGCTTCCCAGGCCGGGATCGCCAGGGCGGTGCTCGAAGCTCTGCTGGACGGCACCTTGCCGGCCGAGGCCGAAGACCAGTGGGCGATCGTTACCGCCAACTGGGTCAACCCTGCCTGCGACGACCTGGATGCGGTCTACCAGAACAACTACCGCGCCTGCCGCACGGCAATTCGCGCGGCCCTCACCGGCAAACCCGAGCGTGCGCAACTGGCGGACGTGGTGAGCCAGATCAGCAACCCGTTCTACACCCCCAAGGCCTGAGGAGCGCACCATGCAATACATTCGTCTGGGCCATTCCGGCCTGCAGGTCTCACGCCTGTGTCTGGGCACCATGAACATGGGCACCCCGGACTGGAAACCCTGGATCTTCGATGAAAAGCAGAGCGAGCCCATCGTCGCCCACGCCCTGGACCAGGGGGTGAATTTCATCGACCTGGCGGATTTCTATTCCGCAGGCGTCGGCGAAGAGGTGGTGGGGCGCATCGTCAAGCGCCTGGCGCGTCGTGAAGACTTGGTGATCACCACCAAGGTCGGCTACGGCACCCGCGGCGGGATCAACGCCAGCGGCCATTCGCGCAAGCATATCCTCGACAGCATCGATGCCTCCCTGGGGCGCCTGGGCATGGATTACGTCGACGTGTTCATGCTGCATTACTTCGATGTGAACACCCCTGTGGAAGAAACCATGGAAGCGCTGAACGACATCGTCCGCGCCGGCAAGGCCCGCTATATCGGGGTTTCCACCATGCTCACCGGGCAACTGGCGAAGCTGCTCATGGCCTGTGAGCGCAATGGCTGGGTCAAGCCGATCAACATGCAGTTGCAGTTGAACTGCGCCTACCGCGAGGAAGAGCGCGAGATGATTCCGTTCTGCCGTGACCAGGGCCTGGGGGTTTCGGTGTTCAGCCCGCTGGCCCGGGGCCTGCTCACCGGCGACGTGCAGTCGACCCGTAATCAGACCGACTTCTTCACCCAGCAGATGTACAGCGATGAGGCTTCGTTACAGATCGCCCGCTCAGTGCAGCGGGTGGCTCGCGCCCGGGGTCTGTCCAACGCCCAGGTGGCCCAGGCTTGGGTACTCAACCACGCCGGGGTCGACTGCATGCTGGTGGGTGCCGACACCACCGCGCAGTTCGACAGCGCCCTGGCGGCCCTGGAAACCCCCCTGGACGCCGAGGAGTTGCACGAGCTGGAACGCAACTACACCCCCTGCGATGTGATCAACGACTACACCGCCGGTAAACGTATCCTGCGCACGGCCCGCCCGGGGCTTGAGCGTTTTTCCCTGACCGAGGCCGTGGCATGAGCACGTTGATCCGTACCGGTAACTTCATCGATGGCCAATGGTCCAGCGGCGGCGCCAGCTACCCGGTGTACAACCCGGCCAATGGCGAGCTGATCACCCAGGTGCAAAAGGCCGGCGCCGAGGAAACCCGCCTGGCCATCGCGGCCGCCCAGCGCGCGCTACCCGCCTGGCGCGCACTTACCGCCAAGGAGCGCAGCCAGCGGCTCAAGCGCTGGAGCGAACTGATGCTCGGCCAACAGCGCGAACTGGCCATCTTGCTCAGTCGCGAACAGGGCAAGCCCCTGGCCGAGGCCATGGGCGAGGTGGTCTATGCCGCGAGTTTCCTGGAGTGGTTCGGCGAGGAAGCCAAGCGCGCCTACGGAGATGTGATCCCCAGCCACAAGGCTGATGCGCGGATCATCGTGACCAAGGAAGCCATCGGCGTGGTCGCGGCGATCACCCCATGGAACTTCCCCCTGGCCATGGTCACGCGCAAGGTCGGCCCGGCCCTGGCCGCCGGCTGCACGATGATCCTCAAACCCTCGGAAGAAACACCGCTATCGGCCTTTGCCCTTGGGGTGCTGGCGCAACAGGCGGGAATTCCGGCCGGGGTGCTGAACATTGTGTCCGGCGATGCCCCGGCCATTGGCGAGGCGCTGCAGGCCTCAAGTGTGGTGCGCAAGCTGTCGTTCACCGGCTCGACCCGCACCGGCAAACTGCTGATGCGCCAGGCCGCCGACACCCTGAAGAAAGTCTCCCTGGAGCTGGGGGGCAATGCGCCGTTCATTGTCTTCGACGACGCCGACCTCGACGCCGCAGTCAAGGGCGCCATGGCCTCGAAGTTCCGCAACACCGGGCAGACCTGCGTCTGCGTCAATCGTTTCTTTATCCAGGAGGGTGTGTATGAGGCCTTCACCACCAAGCTGGCCGAGGCGGTTGCCGCGCTGCGGGTTGGCGGTGCCCTGGATGGCGATACCGAGCAGGGGCCGTTGATCAATGCGGCGGCCCTGGCCAAGGTCGAGGCGCATGTCGGCGATGCATTGGAGAAGGGCGCCGGGCTGCTGTGCGGCGGTCGTCGTCACGCCCTGGGCGGCACCTTTTTCGAACCCACCGTCCTCACTGAAGCCAGCGACGCGATGCAGATCGCTCAGGAAGAAACCTTCGGCCCGGTGGCGGCATGCTTTCGCTTCAAGGACGAAGCCGAAGTACTGCAGCGAGCCAATGACACGCCATTCGGCCTGTCGGCCTACTTCTACAGCCGTGACATCGGTCGGGTGTGGCGCATGGCCGAAGGCTTGGAAGCGGGCATGGTGGGCATTAACGAAGGCATCATTTCCACCGAAGTGGCGCCCTTTGGCGGGATCAAGGAGTCGGGCCTTGGCCGCGAAGGCTCCAGATACGGCCTGGACGACTATCTGGAGATCAAATACCTGCTGATGGGCGGCCTCTAGCCCTCACATCCTCCAGTGCAGGAGCTGGCCGGGCGGGGCGCAAGGCCCAAGGGCTCTTCGCCGGCAAGCCGGTTCCTGCGTGGTTCGATTCATCTCTTATTCAAAAACAATAAATGGAGACGAACATGAGCACTGCAACCGTCAAGATCGATGACCTGCCCATTGGCCGGTTCCACTTGAAAATCGCCGGCCTGACCTTCGGCGCGCACTTCACCGACGGCTATATCCTCGGCCTGATCGGCATCGCCTTCACCCTGCTCAGCCCGCAGATGCAGCTGGATGCGTTCTGGCAGGGCCTGATCGGCGCCTCGGCGCTGATGGGGCTGTTTATCGGCAGCCTGTTCTTCGGCTGGATCTCCGATCATCTGGGGCGACAGAAGATCTTCCTGGTTAGCTTCGTGCTGATCACCCTGGCTTCGGTGATGCAGTTCTACGCCGAGACTGCCATGGGGCTGTTCCTGTGCCGGGTCCTTATCGGCATCGGCCTGGGCGGTGACTTCAGCGTCGGCCACGCCATGCTCGCCGAGTTTGCCCCCAAGAAGCACCGTGGCGTGCTGCTGGGTTCGTTCAGCGTGATCTGGACTTTCGGCTACGTCGCCGCCACCTTCGTCGGCACCGCGATGCTCAGCCTCGGCGACGATGCCTGGCGCTGGATGCTGGCGTCCTCGGCGATTCCCGCCGGCTTGATCCTGCTGGCGCGCATCGGCACCCCAGAGTCGCCGCGCTGGCTGGTCAACCGTGGACGTGTCGCCGAGGCTCGCGCCATTGTTCACAAACACCTGGGGGCCAACGTGGTGCTCGACGAACAGCCCTCGGGTGAAACCCGTTCCGGCTACGCGGTGCTGTTGAGCCCCGAGTACCGCAAGCGCACCGCCTTCAACTGCCTGTTCTTCGTGTGCATCGTCATGCCGTACTTCGCCATCTACACCTTCCTGCCGTCGATCCTGCAGAAGATGGGGCTGGCCGAGGGCTTTGGCACCGAACTGATGCTCAACCTGCTGCTGATCCTCGGCGCGTTGATCGGCATCTGGTGCACGGTGAAGTTTTCCCGTCGGGGCTTCCTGATCAACGCCTTCATCATTCTGGCGGTGGCGCTGTTGCTGCTGGCGGTGCTGCCAGGTAGTGCAGCCTGGTTGATGGTGCTGCTGTTCGGGGTGTTCACCCTGGTACTGTCGGCTGTGAGCAACCTGGTGGGGGTGTTTCCGGCGGAGAGTTTTCCCACCGAGGTACGTGCCAGCGGCATTGGCCTGGCCACCGCTGTGAGTCGTCTGGGCTCGGCCATCAGCACCTTCCTGCTGCCGGTGAGCGTGGCCGGGATCGGCCTCAGCCCGACCATGGGCATCCTCGCCGGGATTCTGGCCCTGGGGGCGCTGATTTCCTGGGCCTGGGCGCCAGAGACCAAGTCCCTGACCCTGAGCCAGGCGTGCAGCGTCAGCGGCGTCGAGCCGGCCAAGGTCACACGGCCCAAGGTGGTCGCTCCGATCTGACCTGCTGGGGGCGCTGGCGAAGGCGGCGCACGGCAACGCAGTCACGCCAAAGGCGGCCCGCAAGTCCTCAGGCGGCTCGCGGGCTCAAGGGTTGCTCACCAGGCTCAGCCAGCGGGTGAACAGCTGTACCTTGGAGAGGCCTTGCTTGTCGTTCGCGATATCCAGCCAATAGCCGTAGGGGCCGAGCACTTCCACCGGGGTGATCGGCAGCAGGCGGCCGTCCGCCAGTTCCCGTTCGATCATCTGGCGGTCGATCACCGCCAGCCCGCCACCCGCCAGGGCCGTGTGGATCACCTGGTCCAGGGTGCTGAACTCCAGGCCGGCCCGGGCGTCGACATCGTCCCGGCCCATGGCCGCCAGCCAGTTCTCCCAGACCCGCAGGCGCTTGCCATCATGCAGGATGTGCAGCAGAGGAAAGCGCTGAAGGTCCGGCGCCTGGCCTGCACTGAACAGTTCCGGGCTGGCCACGGCGATATGCCGCTCCATCACCAGCAGCTGGCTCTGGCAATGAGTGGCGGCCTGCAGGCCGAAGCGGATTTCGCAGTCGACTTCAGCCGGGCTGTCGTGACTGTTGTGCTGGGTCACGCTGAGGCTGATATCCGGGTAGCGCTGGCAGAAGTCCCGCAACTGCGCCGACAGCCAGCGGGTGGCCCAGGTCGGCGGTGCGACGACGCGCAGGCGCTGACGCAGATTGGGGACGCGCAGGGCTTGCAGGGCGCGCTCGATGTGATCGAAAGCCTGGCCCAGGTGCGGCGCCAGGGCCGTGCCGGCTTCGGTCAGCGCCAGCCCGCGCGGCGTGCGGCTGAACAGCGCCACGCCGAGGTAGTCCTCAAGCTGCTTGATCTGTCGGCTGACTGCGCCCTGGGTGACGTTGAGCACTACAGCGGCCTGGCTGAAGCTGCGGTGGTGGGCGACTTCCTCGAAGACCCGGAGCATGTTCAGGGAGGGCAGTTGACGCATGGCGGGCGGGCTCCGCACCTGGCGCCAGATAGTCGCGGCCCGAGCCTGGCAGGCGCGGCGCTGGACGTGGCGGGGCAGGTTTATTGTTGTTGTAAGACGCTTCTTTTGGCGGGCCCATCTTACCTTGTAGTTGCCCTCGGTGGGCACAGGCTGACCCGCGAAGAGGACCGCAAGATCGCCTTCGCCGGCAAGCCTGTGCCTACAGAGAGATTCATATTTTCCTGCCAACTGTAGGCACTGGCTTGCCAGCGAAAGGGCCGGCAAGGATTCAGAAGTAGTAGCCGATATTCACGTACACCTGGTTTTCCCACTGGTTGCTGCCACCGGGCCCCAGGCTCTGGGCATAACTGCTGCCCCCGATGTATGGATCGTTCTTGCCGAACAGCCATTCGGTGGCGATCCACAGCTTGCTCAGAGAGAACGAGCTGCCGAGGATCATCCGCTGGGAGGTCTTGTAGGCACTGGCCGATTTGTCGAAGGCGCTGTAATTGGCGTACAGCTTGACCCCGCTGATTTGGTCGAGCAGGTACTTGCCGCCAACGTCGTAGCTCAGGTCGGCGACATACAGGTTGCCGCGGCTGGCGATGTTGAAGGTGCCGTCGTAGCCGCCCAGGGTCACCAGCTCATCGGTGCCAGGGTTGCGTGGCGACATCTGCTGGCGCGCCGCCTGCAACTGCAGGCCCCAGGGGCCGTTTTTTCCCAGGTAGTGAACCGCCATGGCATTGCGCCGGCCGTCGCTGTGGGTGTCGTTGTTCTTCAGGGTCGAGGTCAGGCCCGAGACCCCGACTTCCGAGGCCCAGCCTCCCAGTTGCACGGCCCTGGCCACTCGTAGCACCAGGGTGTCGCGCTCGCGGTTGTCGCTGCCGTCGGCCACGTAGCTGTCAGCAGAGGACACCACGCTGGAATAGGTACGGCCATTGCTCGTGCCCTTGCCCTGCCAGGCCGGGCGCAGGTAGTAGCCGGCCTGGAGGTTCCAGTCGCCGCTTTGCTGGATGTATTTGGCGCCCACCTGCTCGATGTCCTCCAGGCCCACCACGTTGCCCAGGGTTTCGAAAAAGGTGCTGCCGAAATACGGCTGCAGGCCGAAGGGAATCTGATTCAGGCCGACCTGGACCTGCTGCTCGGGGTTGAACCGGTAGCCGATCCAGGCGCTCTCGGCGAAGGCGATGTCGCCGACCTTGTCGGTGTAGCGGTACGGGTAGGCACCGCCATAGAAGCGGTACTTGGCGGCACCGATCCAGGTCTCGGAGCTGTATTTGGCGCTGAGGATCGCGGTGTCGAAGTTGAAGGTCTGGATGTCCCGGTCCGGGTCGTAGTCCCAGCGCGCGCGGACGGCGCCGCCAAGGTCCAGGTGGTCGGTGACCTGCACGGCCAGAGCGGGGGTGGCGAGGCTGCCGAGCAGGGGCAGCAGGGCGAGGTTGCAGAAGGGATGAGGGCGCAGGGAATGCATGGGGTTTTCTCCCGGATTGTTATTGTCGGATGCGCTGAACCCGGCCGCAGCAAAGGGCGGCAGCCAAGGGTGAAAGAGTGGAGGGAAGAGCGGACGCCGCGGCTTCAGCCGGTGGCGATCGGTGGGGCAGGCAGGTACTGGGGCATGGGCCGTTCTCGTGTTGTTGTTTTTCCAGGGCGGCCCGAGTGTTGCCACCTGCGCCTGGCGCGGCAAACGATTTATGGAGCACCAGAGCATGCGTAAAACGCATGTTTGCCGATTGGCTGGCAGCGCGGCGCCGTGCCATGCTTGGCGCCCTTCAGCCGCCATCAGCGAGAGCCTGCCGTGAAACGCAAGATACCCGCGCTCAATGCGCTCAAAGCCTTCGAAGTCGCCGGCAGCACTGGCAGTTTTACCCGGGCCGCCGAGTTGCTCAACGTGACCCAGAGCGCGGTCAGCCGGCAGGTCCGGCAGTTGGAGGAACAGTTGGGGGAGAACCTGTTGCTGCGGCGCCATCACCACCTCGAACTGACCAGCGCCGGGCGGGTGCTGCTGCGGGCGCTGCACCAGTCCTTCGACAAGATCGAACTGACGGTGCGCGGCATCCAGCAGAAATCCCACGCCAACCGCCTGCACCTGAATGTGCCGCCGACCTTCGCCAGCCGCTGGCTGCTGCCGCGCCTGGGGCGCCTGCGCGAGCAGTATCCGGAGCTGGAGTTGAGCCTGACCACGCGCCTGCAGGACAGCCTGGCGGAAACCGCCACCCTGGATTGCGCGATCCGCTTCGGCAACGGCGAATGGGACGGCCTGGACAGCTCGCTGCTGTTCCAGGAACGGCATGTCGCGGTCTGCGCGCCGTCCTTGCTGGCCCGCGAGTCCACGGAGCAGGGCATCGACCTGGAGCGTATGACCCTGTTGCATGTGCTGGCCCGGGAAGATCAGCGCTACCTGACCTGGAAACACTGGCTGGACGCGGCGCGGATCAGCGGTGTCGACACCCAGGGCGGCTACGAGTTCGACCTGCTGGACCTGGCCATCCGTGCCGCTATCGATGGCTTGGGCATCACCATCGCCGACTGGTACATGGTGGCGTCGGAGCTGGCCAGCGGGCAGTTGACCCAGGTGCACAATGTGCACGTGGAAGGGCATCAGTCCTACTGGCTGGTGACCCGCCCGGAACAGACCCGGTTGCCCCAGTTGCAGCAGTTCGGGCAATGGTTGCAAGAGGAGGTCTGGCTTGCTCAGCGCCAGCTCGAACCCTCCACTGCGGCCGTCTCGGCATCTGTCTGAGCGGCTGGAGCCAGAGCCTCCAATGGCCTATTGGGCGCTGCCTTTGCCAGGCCCTTCATACTGACTAAAATTCATTTTTCGAATGTTATCGGGTGAAATTAATCGTTTGTCCCGATCGTGGCAGGCGACAAGACTGCCGGCACTCACATAACAACAACCCGAGTGCCCAACCATGCCGTATCCGGTTCTTGTCGTTTGCCTGTCGTTGCACCTGGCCCGCTGTACCCCTCGTTGCCCGCAGGCCATCGCCCTGTTCGCCGGCGGCGTCGCTGTGCCCGCTCGAGCACGTCAGACCCTTTGATCGCCGGGCCTGGATCGCCTCCAGGCAGCCAGCGCCACTTTCCTTGCCAACGACGGGGCACCCGCCATGGAATTTCAACGAAACTTTGTTAACGGCCACTTTATCCAGCCTGCCGGCCAGGACCGGATCGCGGTCTTCAACCCGAGCGACGAGACCCTGGTGGGGGAGGTCTGGGCGGCCACCGATGAGCAGGCGCGGGAGGCAGTGCAAGCCGCCTGTACCGCGCAGAAGAAATGGGCGGCGCTGACCAGCATTCAGCGCGGCGAACACCTGCGCGCCCTGGCCGATGCCCTGGAAGCCCGGGCCGAGGCCATCGGCCAGGCCCTGGCGGCCGAATCCGGCAAGAGCCTGGCAGACGCCAGCAACGAAGCCCGCTACGCCGCGCAGATTACCCGCTACCACGCTGAGTGGGCGCGGCGCATCGAGGGCGAGATCATCCCCAGCGACAGCCCCGACGAAAAGCTGTTCCTGCACCGCGAGGCGATTGGCGTCGTGGCCTGCCTGATCCCGTTCAACTACCCGGTCTACACCTTGCTGCGCAAGGTTGCCCCGGCCCTGATCGCCGGCAACAGCGTGGTGGTGCGTCCGAGCAACAACACGCCGCTCTCGGCCCTGGAAATTGCCAGGGCGGTGCAGCAGGCCGGATTACCGGCGGGGGTGGTGAACATCCTGGTCATGGACCACGCCACCGCCGCCACGGTCTGCACCCACCCGGCAGTGGGCATGATCACCCTGACCGGCAGCGTCAGTGCCGGGCGCACCGTGCTCGACTACTGCAAGGCCAACATCGCCAAGCCTTCTCTGGAACTGGGGGGCAAGACCCCAGCGATTATCGAGGCCGACGCCGACCTGGAGCAGGCCGCCAGCGCCATCATCGCTTCCAAGACCACCCACTGCGGGCAGTTGTGTACGGCGGTGGAGCGGGTCTATGTCCACGAAAGCGTGCATGAGCGCTTCCTGGCCCTGCTCAAGGAAAAGATTGCCGCGGTGCAATTCGCCGACCGACGCCAGCACCCGGATGCCATGGGACCACTGGCCAATGCCCGATCCCGGGATGCGATTCACTCCCTGGTGCAGCGCGCCTTGGCTGCAGGTGCCGTGCTCGAAAGCGGTGGTGTGCTGCCGCCGGGGCCGGGGTATTTCTACCCGCCGACCCTGCTCAGCGGCTGTCGCCAGGACATGGAGATCGTCCAGGAGGAAATCTTCGGCCCGGTGCTGCCGGTGCTCAAGTACCGGGATATCGATGAGGCCCTGGCCATGGCCAACGACCACCAGTTCGGCCTGTCCTCGGTGCTCTATACCGAGAACTATCGCACCGCGATGAAGGTCGCCGCGGCCATCGAGGCCGGCGAGCTGTACGTCAACCGGACCCCGGCCGACCCCTACCAGGGCTATCACGCCGGCTGGAAGCGCTCGGGGCTGGGTGGCGACGACGGCAAGCACGGCATGCTCGAGTTCACCCAGACCCGCCTGGTGGTCATGCCTTTCTAAAGGCGCTGCACGTCGTCAGCCGCAAGCTGCAAGCAAGAGCACCGCAGTCGTTCTTGCCGCTTGAAGCTCCAAGCTTGCCGCTGCCCCACTAATAATAATGAGCGGCGCCGGATACCGGCGCCCGAGGGCATCGTCATGTCAAAAAATGCCGCCGATCTGGCCGCTATCCCGGGTTCTGCCGCCTTGTCGCTGGGCAACAGCGACAAGCGCAGTCGCTACATTCAATTGATGCTGCTGGTGCTGGCCGCCGGGGCGATCTACCCGATCCTCTACCTGCGCCAGGTCTACCAGACCACCATGCTCGAAGTATTCCAGATCAACCACAGCGAGCTGGGCTACCTGTATTCCATGCTCGGGACGGTGTTCCTCATCAGCTACCTGCCCAGCGGCTGGCTGGCGGACCGCATCGCGCCGCGCTTCTTGATCTTCTTCTCGCTGGTGGCCACCGGTGCCCTGGGCCTGTGGTACTCCACCGCGCCTTCGTTGACGGCACTGATGATCATCTTCGGCTGCTGGGGGCTGACCACCGGGCTGACCTTCTGGGCCTCGGTGCTCAAGCGGGTGAAGATGATTGCCCATCACACCGAGCAGGGGCGTTTCTTTGGCATTCTCGACGGTGGCCGTGGCCTGGTGGAGGCCTTGCTGGCGACCCTGGCCCTGGGGTTGTTCGCCCTGGCCACCGAGAGCCGGGGTGAGTCGACGGCCGAGGGGTTCCGGCACGTGGTCTACCTGTACTCCTTTACCTGCATCGCCATCGGCTGCGTGCTGGTGCTGCTCAAAGACCCCAAGTCCATGGAAGACACGGCGCCGGTGGAGCAGGGCCGCTTCAACCTGCTCAGCGACCTGGCGACCCTGGTGAAGATCCCCGAGCTGTGGCTGGTGACCGCCATCGTGTTCTGCGGCTACCACATCTTCTGGGCCACCTACAGCTTTTCCGACTACCTGCAGGGCAGCGGCATGACCGCGGTGATGGCCGGCACCATCACCACCATCAAGCTGTGGATGCGGCCCCTGGGCGGCATCGGCGGTGGCTGGCTGGGGGACCGCTTCTCGAATATCTCGGTGCTGATCGTGGCGCTGTTGCTGGCGACCCTGGGCATCGTCGGGCTGATCCTGTTCCCGGCCCTGGGCAGCCTGGGCTTGTTGATCGGCACAGTGATCTTCATCGGCCTGATGACCTACGCCATCCGCGGGCTGTACTGGGCGATCCTCGACACGTGCCGGATCCCCCTGCGCATCACCGGCCTGGCCATCGGCATCGTCTCGGTGGTGGGCTACCTGCCGGACACCTTTATCCCGCTGATCAACGGCTACCTCACCGAACACTTCCCCGGGGCCCTGGGCTACCGCTTGTACTTCGGCTACATCGCCACGGTCGGCGCCCTTGGCACCCTGGCCGCGATCGTCTTGCGCGCTCGCGTCAAACGTACCCAGCAGAATCCGCAAACAGGAGCCTGAGATGAAAATCGTCGCCCTTGAAACCCATATCGTCGCTGTCCCTCCACCGCATATCGGCGGCATGTACTGGCTGTTCGTCAAGCTGCGCACCGCCTGCGGCATCGAAGGCGTGGGCGAGATCTACGCCGCCACCTTCGGTCCCCAGGCAATGCAGCCGATCATCGAGGATGTGTTCCAGCGCTACCTGCTGGACCAGGATCCGCACCATATCGAGCGCTTCTTCCGCCAGGCCTATTCCAGCGGTTTCACCCAGCGCCCGGACCTGACCATGATGGGCGTGGTCAGCGGCCTGGAGATGGCCTGCTGGGACATCATCGGCAAGGCGGCGAACAAGCCGGTGTACGAGCTGCTGGGAGGCAAGGTCCACGAGCGCCTGCGTTCCTACACCTACCTGTACCCGCAGAACAGCCGTGGCGAGTACGACTACGACGACCCGGATCTGGCCGCCGAATGCGCGGTGCAGAACATGCAGCAGGGCTTCACTGCCCTCAAGTTCGACCCGGCCGGCCCCTACACCGCGTACTCCGGGCACCAGCTGTCACTGGAGGTGCTGGAGCGCTGCGAAACCTTCTGCCGCAAGATCCGTGAAGCGGTGGGCAATCGCTGCGACCTGCTGTTCGGCACCCACGGGCAGATGGTGCCGTCCTCGGCCATTCGCCTGGCCAAGCGCCTGGAGCAATACGACCCGCTGTGGTTCGAGGAGCCAGTGCCGCCGGGCCAGGAGCAGGCCATGGCGCAGGTGGCGGCCAAGACCAGCATCCCGATCGCCACCGGCGAGCGCCTGACCACCAAGTACGAATTCTTCAAGCTGCTGCAGGCCGGGGGGGCCTCGATCCTGCAGATGAACGTGGCGCGCTGCGGGGGCCTGCTGGAGGCGAAGAAGATCGCCAGCATGGCCGAGGTCTACTACGCGCAGATCGCCCCGCACCTGTACAACGGGCCGATTGGCGCGGCGGCGAGTTTCCAACTGGCCACGTGCACGCCGAACTTCCTGATCCAGGAAAGCATCATGACCTGGGGCGGCTTTCACGCTCAGGTGCTGACCAAGCCCCTGCAGTGGGAGGACGGCTACATCATCCCGTCCAGCGAGCCAGGCCTGGGAGTGGAGCTGAACATGGACGTGGTGCGCCAGCACTCGCCGTACCAGGGCCAGCGCCTGCACCTGCAGATGGCCGCCAGTCCGGTCGACATCAAGGACAGCTCCCCGGCCAAAGGCTGAGCACTTCCGGCCCGGCGACGGGCAGGGCATGGGCAGCCGCTACGGCTGCCTTCAACACGATCTGAGCGGTAACCCTGCATGACATACGACTACATCATCGCTGGCGCCGGCGCTGCCGGCTGCATCCTCGCCAACCGGCTCTCGGCCTCGGGCCAATACTCGGTCCTGCTGCTGGAAGCGGGGGGCAAGGACTCCTCGTTCTGGTTCAAGATCCCGGTGGGGTTCGCCAAGATGTATTACAACCCCACCTTCAACTGGATGTACTACAGCCAGCCGCAGAAACAGCTCGCCGAACGGGCGATCTATGCCCCGCGGGGCAAGGTCCAGGGCGGCTCCGGCTCGATCAACGCGATGATCTACGTGCGTGGCCAGGCCCATGATTTCGATGACTGGGCGGCCAACGGTAACGACGGCTGGAGCTTTGCTGACGTGCTGCCGTATTTCCGCAAGCTGGAGAGTCATCCGCTGGGAGACAGCCAGTACCACGGCGCCAGCGGCCCCATCAGCATTACCCCAATGAAGGGCCAGACCCATCCGATCTGCGATGCCTTTCTCAAGGGGTGCGAGGAGCTGGGCTATGCCCGCAGTGAAGACTTCAATGGCGCCACGTTCGAGGGCGCGGGGATCTACGACGTCAACACCCGCAATGGCCAGCGCTGTTCCAGCAGCTTTGCCTACCTGCACCCGGCCTTGGGCCGGCCGAACCTCAAGGTCGAGCTCCATGCCCTGGTGGACCGGGTGCTGTTCGACGACCTGCAACAGCGGGCTGTGGGTGTCGTGGTCACCCAGCACGGGGTCACCCGGTCCTTCAGCGCCCGCCGGGAAGTGATCCTCTGCGCTGGCGCCGTGGACACACCGAAGATCCTGCAACTGTCCGGGGTCGGTGACCGCGAGTTATTGGCCCAGCACCAGATTCCTCAGGTGCGGCACCTACCGGCGGTGGGGCAGAACCTGCAGGACCACCTGTGCGTCAGCTACTACTACAAAGCCAATGTGCCCACCCTCAACGACCAGCTCAGCTCGCTGTTCGGCCAGCTCAAGCTGGGCCTGCAATACCTGCTGACCCGCAAGGGCGCGCTGGCCATGAGCGTCAACCAGGCCGGCGGTTTCTTCCGTGGCGACGCCGGGCAAGCACACCCCAACCTGCAGTTGTACTTCAATCCGCTGTCGTACCAGATCCCCAAGAGCAACAAGGCCCGCCTCAAGCCCGAGCCGTATTCCGGCTTCCTGCTGTGCTTCAATCCCTGCCGGCCCACCAGCCGCGGCAGCATCCGGATTGCTTCGAAGAACCCTCGGGATGCGGCGCTGATCGACCCCAACTACCTGAGCACCGACAAGGACATTGCCGAAGCGATCCAGGGCAGCCGACTGTTGCGCAAGATCATGCAGGCCCCGGCGCTCAAGAGCATAACGGTGGATGAGGTGCTACCGGGGCCGGCAGTGGCCAGTGATGAGCAGATGCTGCAGTACTTTCGCGAGAACAGTGGCTCGATCTACCACCTGTGCGGCTCTTGCGCCATGGGCAGCGACGAGCAGCGCTCGGTGGTGGACAAGCGTCTGAAGGTGCATGGCCTGGCGGGGCTGCGCATTGTCGATGCCTCGATCTTCCCCAACGTCACCTCCGGCAACACCCATGCGGCGGTACTGATGGTGGCGGAAAAGGGCGCCGACCTGATCCTCGAGGACGCCCTGTAGCCGCTGCCCAAGCCTGCACACGACGCAGTCGATGCAAAGAGGCACGCGCGGTTCAGCCGTAGCGGGCTTTTGGCGGGCCCGGGTTCAGCGCAGTTTCTCCAGCATCTGGTAGTACCACATGCCCGCCGCCAGCATCGGGTTGCCCAACTGGTCGCCGAAGGGCACGCGGATGTGCTGGCAGGCGGCGAAGGTGTCGTAGTGGCCGAGGTGGCCGGTCAGGGCCTGGGCCATGATCTCGCCCATGATATGGGTGGTGGCCACGCCGTGCCCGGAGTAGCCCTGGCAGTACCAGACGTTGTCCGAGAGCTTGCCCAGTTGCGGGATGCGGTTGATCACGATGCCCATGGCGCAGCTCCACTGGAAATCGATGCCTACGCCCTTGAGCGCCGGGAAGGTGCGTTCGATGCACGGGCGCAGTTCGCCGGCGATGTCCCGCGAGTCCTTGCCGCTGTAGTTGGCACCGCCGCCGAACAGCAGGCGGCCGTCGGCGGTCATGCGGTAGTAGTCGAGCACGAAGCGGCAGTCGTAGACCGCCAGGTCCTCGGGGTTGAGGCGCTTGGCCAGGTCGCCCAGGGGCTCGGTGGTGACGATGCCGCCCATGGCGGGGAAGATCTTGCCCTTGAGTTGCTTCGGTTCCAGCTTGTGGTACACATCGCCCGCCAGCAGCACTTGCCGGGCGTCGATGCGGCCCTGGGCGGTGACCACCGCCGGGCGCTCGCCGTGGATGATCTCCAGCACTTCGCTGTGTTCGAAAATCAGCGCTCCCAGGCTTTCGGCGGCCCGGGCCTCGCCGATGCACAGGTTCAACGGATGCAGGTGCAGGTTGCGGGTGTTCTTGATGGCGCCGTGGTAGAGCTCGCTTTCCAGCAGTTCGCGGACCTGGGCCCGGTCCAGCAGGCTGACCTCGTCGCCCATGCCGCGGCGCACCGCTTCTTCGTAGTCGGCGCGCAGGCCCGGCAGGTGGCTGGGCTTGTAGGCCGCGTGCAGGTGGCCGTGCTTGAGGTCGCAGGCAATGGCGTATTTTTCCACTCGCTGCTGGATGATCTGGTGCCCGCGCCAGCGCAGGTGCCAGATGAAATCGTCCACTTCTTCGCCCAGTTTGCGGCGCATCTGCTTGCGCATGGCTTCATCGCCGGAGAGGCTGCCGGTGACCTGGCCGCCATTGCGCCCGGTGGCGCCCCAGCCGATCTTGTGGCTTTCGACGATGGCGACTTTCAGGCCGCGCTCGGCCAGTTCCACCGCGCTGGCGACGCCGGTGAAGCCGCCGCCGATGATCACCACATCCACTTGATGAGTGCCTTGCAGGGTCGGGTAGTGGGTTTCCTGGTTCAGGGTGGCGCTGTAGTAGCTGGGGCAGCGCTCGGCTGCCGGGGTCCGCGGATCGAAGGCGGCTGTCATGGATAGAACCTCGCAAAAAAGTGAGCCGGGCCGCTGCGGGCAGGCAGCGGCTGGGGCTTTGAAATCGGTCGATGGGCCGGCGGGTTCGGCACGCAATGGAGGCGCCTGAGCCCTGCACGGCAGATCGGCAACGGACCTCAGGCCTGGGTCAGGTACCAGCGCCAGTCCTGCTCGCCGACTTCGGCCATGAACTGGCGGTACTCGGCACGCTTGACCGCCAGGTACACACCGAGGAACTCGGAGCCCAGGGCATCCCGTGCCCAGGCCGATTGCTCCAGGGCCACCAGCGAGGTCAGCCAGTCGGTGGGCAGCAGCTCGGTGGCCTGGGCGTAGCCATTGCCCTGTACCGGCTCGCCGGGGTCGAGGTTTTCCCGCAGGCCGCGATGGATGCCGGCGAGAATCGCCGCCGCTGCCAGGTAAGGGTTGGCGTCGGCACCGCAGATGCGGTGCTCGATGTGCCGGCTATTGGCCGGGCCGCCGGGCACCCGCAGGCTCACGGTGCGGTTGTCGACGCCCCAGGTGGGGGCCAGGGGCGCGTAGCTGTTGCTCTGGAAACGCCGGTAGGAGTTGGCGTTGGGGCAGAACAGCAGCAGCGACTCCAGCAGGGACGCGAGCATGCCACCCACCGCCTGGCGCAACAGCGGGGTGCCGGCCGGGTCCTGGCTGGCGAACAGGTTGCGGCCCGCGGCGTCGGCGATGCTCACGTGCATGTGCATGCCGGTGCCGGCCAGGTGATCGAAGGGCTTGGCCATGAAGGTGGCCTGCATCCCGTGCTTGTGGGCCACGGCCTTGACCAGGCGCTTGTAGCGCACGGCCTGGTCCATGGCTTCCAGGGCGTCGCCGTGTTCCAGGGTGATCTCCACCTGCCCGGGGGCGTATTCGGAGATCGCCGTGCGCGCCGGAATGCCTTGCAGCTTGCAGGCAGCGTAGAGGTCGGCGAGGAACGGTTCGATCTGCTCCAGCTCGCGCAGGCCGTAGACCTGGGTGCTGCGCGGGCGACCGCCATCGGCGTCCAGCGCCGGTTGCGGCCGGCCATTGCCGTCGCGCTTGGCGTCCAGCAGGTAGAACTCCAGCTCGCAGGCCATCACCGGGTGGTAACCCTCGGCCTTGAGCCCGTCGATCACCTTGATCAGCAGGTGGCGCGGGTCGGCGATGCTGGCGGGCAGGCCCTCCTGGGGGTGCATGCTGACCTGCACCGCGGCGGTAGGGATCTGCCGCCAGGGCAGGCGTACCAGGCTGCCGGCCAGGGGGTAGGCACGGCAGTCGATATCGCCCACATCCCAGACCAGGCCGGAGTTCTCCACGTCGTCGCCGTTGAGGGTCAGGCCAAGGATGGTGCTGGGCAGGGGCCGGCCGCTTTCGTACACCGCCAGCAGTTCTTCGCGGTGCAACAGCTTGCCCCGGGGCACGCCGTTGGCGTCGAGGATGAACAGCTCGATCATGTCGATATCGGGGTTGGCCGCGAGGAAACTCCGGGCTTCGTCTAGGGCTGCAAAATTCATGTTTGTACTCGCTTGGCGCCCGTGGGGCGCGCAGGTTTTCAGGTCCTGCAACGACGCCGCGCACGGGCCGGTTGCAAGGGCAGAAATCAGGTCTGGGAGGGACCACGCAGGAGCGCGATCAGGCCAGCGGCGAGTGATCCGGAGGGCGTGAGGAATGGCGCAGGCGGGAACGGCACAGGGCCATGGGCAGGTTGACCAGAAGCTTCATGGGCAGGGCCTGTCCAGGAAGAGAAAACCGATGACGCCAGCGCGCACCTCATGCACCTCATGAAGGCGTTGGGCAGGGTGCAGCGGGGAGTGGCAGGGCAGTGCGATGCAAGCGTCGACAAGCGTACCACCGCCAAGGCGCGGGGCCGTGGAGCGGGTGCAGGCCAATCCGTGGAACGGGCTCTGGGGATGCATCTGCCGGGTGATCTCGCTGTCGAGTTCGGGGTGATTATTCTTGGTTTACACCGGGCGCTGGAGGATGCGAACTGCTGTGGCGAGCCTCCAGGGCGGATCAATACTGCAAGAAAGCGCAGGGCAATGTAAGGGGGGTAAAGGGCACAAGCCCCTTGGCGAGAGGCTTGCCTTCATGATCAAAGCCGCGTGCTAGAGCGGTGCGTCCCGGCTGCCTGGCGTGTCTGATTTTTTTTACAGAGCCTTAGTACAGGCCCGGCAGCAGGCGCCAGCTGCGGGCGCAATAGGCTTCGTATTCCTCGCCGAAATGCTTGAGCAACAAGGCCTCCTCGGCGTGAATCCGCGCGATCAGCGGGACCAGGGTCAGTGCTGCCAGCAACAACCCCAGCCCCGAGCGAAACGCCAGGGCCCAACCCAGGGCGTTCACCAGCAGGCCCAGGTAACTGGGGTTGCGCAGGTGGCGGTAGAGGCCGTCCACCACCAGGCGGTGGTTGGGCTGGATCGCCACCAGCCCGCTGAAGCGTCGGCCAAGGATGAACACCGGCCACAGCCGCAGCACGCCGCCGAGGATGAACAGCAAGGCCCCGAACCAGCGCAGGCCTTCGCCGCCGAAGGTGCAGAAATCGATACGGTCGCTGTAGGCCGGGACGAAGCCGCTCAACAGGCCGATCACCCCGAACACCGGCAGCACCCAGCGGTTGCCCTGGTCTTCCTGCTCGCCGCTGCTCAGGTTGACTTCGCTGTACAGCGCGGCGATCACCATCAGCAGGGTGGCGAGGGCGATCAGGGTCAACTGGGGATGGCCGAAGAAGGCGGCGAAACCGCCCATGCCCCAGATCGCCAGGCCCAGGTAGGCGAGGGCGCCGAGGAGGCTGGAGGCGGCCAGCCTGAGGGAGATTTTCATGATGCGCTGCGCCAGTAGCAGGAACCTGTGTTGAGTGTAGGAGCCCGCCTGCGGGTGAAGGCGTACGTTCGTCCGCTGCAAGGTTCAGCCCGAGGTTTTTTGGGTCAGGTGCCCTGCCAGAAAGTCGATGAAGGCCCGGGTTTTCTGCGGCACCCGCCGCGCCGAGGGGTAGACCACGTTGATGCTGATGGGCGGCGCCTGCCATTCGCAGAGTACCGGCACCAGGCGCCCGGCCGCCAGGGCGTCCTCGACGATGAAATCCGGCAGCAGGGCGATGCCCATGCCGGCCTCGGCGGCCTGGGCCAGCAGGTCGCCGTTGTTGGCGTGCAGCGGCCCGGTGACATGCACCCGCTGCACGTCACTGCCGTTGCTCAATTGCAGGCTGACGCCGCTTTGCAGGTAGCCATAGTTCAGGCACTGGTGGCTGCTCAGGTCCTTGGGCTGGCGCGGGGTGCCGGCCCGGGCCAGGTAGGCGGGGGAGGCCACCATGATCCGCGGTGCCGGTGCCAGCTGGCGGGCCACCATGGACGAGTCCGGCAGGCTGGCAATGCGCAGGGTGACATCGAAGCCACCGCGCAGCGGGTCCACCTGCTGGTCGCTGAGCACCAGCTGCAACTCGATCAGCGGATGCTGTTCGTGGAACAGCGGCACCAGCGGCCCGAGCCGACGCAGACCGAAGGACATCGGTGCATTGACCCGCAGCACTCCGCGCAACTCGGCGATGCCATCGCGTGCGCGCTGTTCGGCTTCGTCCACCGTGGCCAGCACTTCGCGAACGCTTTCGTAGTACTCGGCGCCGGCTTCGGTCAGGCGCAGGCTGCGGGTGGTGCGTTGCAGCAGTTGCACGCCGATCGCCTCTTCCAGCGCCTGGATCTGTTTGCTGACCTTGGAGCGGGGCACGTCCATGGCGCGGGCGGCCGCGGCAAAGCCGTTTTCGTCGACGGTGACGACGAAGGCGCGCATGCATTCGATACGGTCCATGATTGTCCCTATTTTAGAATCAATGATTCTCGATTTTAGGTAATTGTTCCTTTTTCGGCCAGGCCCTAGATTAGCCACCAAGCCGGACGCCATGGGGCGCAAGCAGCGCCATCAGCCGGTCATGTTCGACCCTCATTCTCTGATTGCAAAAGGAACGCGCCATGTCCATTCGTGAATTGCTCAACCCGACCAACTCCGCCCTGATCCTCATCGACCATCAGCCGCAGATGGCCTTCGGTGTGCAATCGATCGATCGCCAGACCCTGAAGAACAACACCGTGGCCCTGGCCAAGGCGGCCAGGATCTTCAACGTGCCGAGCATCCTTACCTCGGTGGAGACCGAAAGCTTCAGCGGCTACATCTGGCCGGAACTGCTGGCGGTGTTCCCCGGCCAGCAGCCCATCGAGCGCACGTCGATGAACTCCTGGGAAGACCGCAAGCTGGTGGAGGCGGTGAAGGCCACCGGGCGCAAGAAACTGGTGATGGCGGCGCTGTGGACCGAGGTCTGCCTGACCTTCCCGGCCCTGGAGGCCATGGCCGAAGGTTATGAGGTATACATCGTCACCGACGCTTCTGGCGGCACCAGCCAGGAGGCCCACGACATGGCCGTGCAGCGGATGATCCAGGCTGGCGCGGTGCCGGTGACCTGGCAGCAGGTGCTGCTGGAGTACCAGCGCGACTGGGCGCACAAGGACAGCTACGACGCGGTCATGGGCCTGGTACTGGAACACAGCGGTGCCTACGGCATGGGCGTGGACTACGCCTACAGCATGGTGCACAAGGCCCCGCAACGTCAGCTGTAGGCGCCGCCTGGCCGGCGAATGCGATCGCACCGACCGCTTCGCTGGCAAGCCAGCGCTTACGGGCCTTAACTGTGATGCGCAAATGCATCTCCTCGCAGACCCTGGAGCCTTCTGATGAACATCGAACTCACCGACGGTGTCGTGACCCTGCTGGTGCGCCACCGGATCAAGCAGGGCCAGGATCAGGCCTATGAAACCTGGCTGCGGCAGATCATCGCCAAGGCCCGCAGCTATCCGGGGCACCTGGGCATCGACGTGGTACGTGGCCACAGCGGCGGCCTCGGGCTGTTCACCAGCGTGCTGCGCTTTGCCAGCACCGAACAGTTGCAGCACTGGCTGGATTCCGCCGACCGCCGCGAGCTGGTGCAACAGGCCCAGCACCTGCTGGCCGACGGCGACCAGACCGAAATCAACGCCGATCGCGAATTCTGGTTTACCCCCCAGGACGGCGGCGCACCGACCCCGCCGCCGCGCTGGAAGCAGGCGTGTGTGACCTTCCTGGTGATCCTGCCGCTGAGCTTCCTGGTGCCGCAGCTGTGGAAACCGGTGTTCGCTCAACTGCCCTGGCTTGGCGGCTACGTGCCGGCCACGGTGCTGATCACCCTGAGCATCGTGCTGCTGGTGGTCTACGTCTTCATGCCCCGGGTCACGCGCCTGTTCAGCCGCTGGCTGCAGCCGCGCAATGCGGCCTGATTCCTTCCCGACCTTCGTTTGGAGCAATGCCATGAAACCCGATGCAATTGCCGATCTGATTCTGTTCAACGGCCGCCTGCACACCGTGGACCGGGACAAACCCCGGGCCAGCGCGGTGGCGATCAAGGACGGGCGCTTCATCGCCGTGGGCAATGATGCCCAGGCCATGGCCCTGCGCGGCGCCGGCACCCAGGTCGTCGACCTCATGGGGCGCACGGTGATCCCCGGGCTCAATGACTCGCACCTGCACCTGATCCGCGGCGGCCTGAACTACAACCTGGAGCTGCGCTGGGAAGGCGTGCCGTCCCTGGCCGACGCCCTGCGCCTGCTCAAGGAACAGGCCCTGCGCACCCCGGCGCCGCAGTGGGTACGGGTGGTGGGCGGCTGGAACGAATTCCAGTTTGCCGAGAAACGCATGCCGACCCTGGAAGAACTGAACCAGGCGGCGCCGGATACCCCGGTGTTCGTCCTGCACCTGTATGACCGCGCCTTGCTCAACCGCGCCGCGCTGCGAGTGGTGGGCTACGACCGCAACACGCCGAACCCGCCGGGGGGCGAGATTGTCCGCGACGGCAACGGCAACCCCACCGGCATGCTGATCGCCCGCCCTAATGCGATGATTCTGTACGCGACCCTGGCCAAGGGGCCCAAGCTGCCGTTGGAGTACCAGGTCAACTCGACCCGCCAGTTCATGCGCGAGCTCAACCGCCTGGGGGTCACCAGCGCTATCGATGCCGGCGGCGGCTTCCAGAACTACCCCGACGACTATCAGGTGATCAACCAGTTGGCGGCCCAGCAGCAATTGACCGTGCGCATTGCCTACAACCTGTTCACCCAGAAGCCCAAGGAAGAACTGGCGGACTTCAAGCACTGGACCTCCAGCGTGACCTACGGCCAGGGCGACGACTTCCTGCGGCATAACGGGGCAGGGGAGATGCTGGTGTTTTCCGCTGCGGATTTCGAGGACTTCCTCGAACCGCGTCCCGATTTGCCGCAGAGCATGGAGCAGGAACTGGAACCGGTGGTGCGCCACCTGGTGGAGCAACGCTGGCCGTTCCGTCTGCACGCCACCTACGATGAATCCATCTCGCGGATGCTCGATGTGTTCGAGAAGGTCGACCGCGACATTCCCTTCAACGGCCTGCCGTGGTTCTTCGATCATGCGGAAACCATCAGCCCGAAGAACATCGAACGGGTGAGGGCCTTGGGCGGCGGCATCGCGATCCAGGACCGCATGGCCTTCCAGGGCGAGTACTTCGTCGAGCGCTACGGCGCCAAGGCCGCTGAGATGACCCCGCCGATCCAGCGCATGCTCGCCGAAGGCGTCCCGGTGGGCGCCGGCACCGACGCCACCCGAGTCTCCAGCTACAACCCCTGGACCTCGCTGTACTGGATGGTCAGCGGCCGGACTGTCGGCGGGCTGGAACTCTATCCCCAGGGCCTGAGCCGCGACACCGCGCTGGAGCTCTACACCCACGGCAGCGCCTGGTTCTCCTCGGAACAGGGCAAGAAGGGCCAGATCAAGGTCGGGCAACTGGCGGACCTGGTGGCCTTGTCGGCGGACTACTTCAGCGTCGAGGAAGAGGCGATCAAGTGGATCGAGTCCCTGCTCACCGTGGTGGGTGGCAAGGTGGTCCATGCTGCCGGCGACTTCGAAAAACTGGCCCCACCGAGCCTGCCGGTGACCCCGGACTGGTCGCCGGTGGTCAAGGTGCCTGGGCATTGGAAGCCCAACGCACCGTTGCAGAACCAGGTGCACCAGTGCAGCGGACCGTGCGCAGTGCATGCCCACGGGCACCAGAAAGCGCGTATGTCCAATGTACCGGTGAGTGACTTCCAGGGGTTCTGGGGGGCGTTTGGGTGTTCGTGTTTTGCGTTCTGAGTTGTAGGCGCTGGCTTGCCAGTGAAGGCGGTTTCAAGGCTAGCACCGCTTTCGCCGGCAAGCCGGCTCCTACGGGTTTGAAATGGGCTTAAATAAAAATGGGCGCTCATGAAGAGCGCCCATTCAATTGTTTAAACAACTAGTTGGTGATTAACGAATTGATCGTGTTACTTAGCAGAACCGATCAATGACCCGAACTTCCGACTTATCCCGCAGCGATTGCCATTCGGCTTTCAGGGTCTCCAGGACCCGGCCGATGAAGTCCTTGTCGGCGGCGGCTTTCTTGCCGACGTAGCCCTGGCCGCGGCGGTACATCTTCAGGCGGGCCGCCAGCTCCCGGTTGTTCTGGTCGAACTCTGCTTCATGGCTATGGGGCGACAGGCAGTCGATATGCACTTGGCCCGACTTGGCGATCCACAGGATGTGGCTGTCGTGGCTGTCTTTCTGTGCGGCGAACATACGTGCCAATTCATCAATAGTGGGTTGATTATTAAGATTCATTTGTAGCCCCCTTGACCATTTATCGATCTATCTAAGTTGATTCGCTAATTCATCTTGCTACGTCGGTAAGTTGAACCCTGATACCGGAAACAGGGCGACAGAGGGTGTCTGTCGGATACAGATAAGGCCCAGAGCCTGATGCGTGTAGTTGCCTTGATTAACTGCTACGCAATAGCGTCACAACGAAGAGAAGCAGCGTAAACCTGGATGAAGCTGCCGACATTCCCACCATCGGCCACAAGCATCTTGAAGAGTTTTCGCCGGCTTCCCGTCGTGGTACTGGACGGTCAATGCCAGGTCAGTTTCATCAATCTGCCTTGTGGGCAGTACACATCCGGGTCACAGCTCGGCGGTCAGACGAGCTTGCTCATAACACCTTTGCCTCGTCCCCCGATCGGGGAGACGTCTGCATCATGCAAGGCCGAAATCCTCTCGTCAACGGTTTTGTAGTGAAAAATTTAAGGCACTACATATTGTCTGACAAAAGCCGAAAAGCCATCACCCGACCCCCCAACGCAGGGCTGGGCAGGTAGAATCGGCGCCTTGAAATGTTCTGAGGTTGCAGCGGTGGATGTACAACAAGGCTTCGTCCTGACCCGGCACTGGCGCGACACGCCGGCGGGCACGCAAGTCGATTTCTGGCTGGCCACCGACCAGGGGCCGCGCCAGATCCGCTTGCCGTTGCAGACCTCCGTGGCCTTTGTCCCGGCGGCGCAGCGTGCTCATGCCGAGCGCCTGCTGGCCGACGACCCGGATGTCGAGCTGCGCCCGCTGCAACTGCGGGACTTCCACCAGCGTCCGGTGTTGGGGATGTACTGCCCGCAGCACAATCAGCTGATGCGCCTGGACAAGACCCTGCGCCGCGCCGGCGTCGAGGTGTTCGAGGCCGATGTGCGGCCGCCCGAGCGCTACCTGATGGAGCGTTTCATCACCGCGCCGGTGTCTTTCGGCGGCCAGCCAGGGCCCGATGGCTTGTTGCTGGAGGCGCAGATGAAGCCGGCGCCAGACTACCGGCCGAGCCTCAAGCTGGTGTCCCTGGACATCGAGACCAGCGAGCGCGGCGAGTTGTATTCCATTGCCCTGGAAGGTTGCGGCCAGCGCCAGGTGTACATGCTCGGCAAGGCCCGGGACGACGACAGTGCGGTGGATTTCGACCTGGAGTTCTGCGCCAGCCGCGAGCAGTTGCTGGAGAGGCTCAACCAGTGGCTGGCCGAGCATGACCCCGACGCGATCATCGGCTGGAACCTGGTGCAGTTCGACCTGCGGGTGCTCCACGAGCACGCCCGGCGCCTGGCGGTACCCTTACGCCTGGGGCGGGGCGGCGAGGAAATGCAGTGGCGCGAGCACGGCAGCCGTACCCACTATTTCGCCTCGGCCGCCGGCCGCTTGATCATCGATGGCATCGAGGCGTTGCGTTCGGCGACCTGGAGCTTTCCATCCTTCAGCCTGGAAAACGTCGCCCAGACGTTGCTGGGGGAGGGCAAGTCCATCGACAACCCCTACCAGCGCATGGACGAAATCAACCGCATGTTTGCCGAGGACAAGCCGGCCCTGGCCCGCTACAACCTCAAGGACTGCGAGCTGGTGACGCGGATCTTCGCCAAGACCGAGTTGCTGACCTTCCTCCTGGAGCGGGCCACGGTCACCGGCCTGCCCGCCGACCGCAGCGGCGGTTCGGTGGCGGCCTTTACCCACCTGTACATGCCGCTGATGCACCGCCAGGGTTTTGTCGCGCCCAACCTCGGCGAGCTGCCGCCCCAGGCCAGCCCCGGCGGTTTCGTCATGGATTCGCGGCCCGGGCTCTACGAGTCGGTGCTGGTGCTGGACTACAAGAGCCTGTACCCGTCGATCATCCGCAGTTTCCTGATCGACCCGGTGGGGCTGGTGGAAGGCCTGCGCCAACCTGACGAGCAGCATTCGGTAGCGGGCTTTCGCGGCGCGCGTTTCTCCCGCACCCGGCATTGCCTGCCCTCGATCGTGACCCGGGTCGCCGAGGGCCGCGAAGTGGCCAAGCGCGAGCACAATGCGCCGCTGTCCCAGGCGTTGAAGATCATCATGAACGCCTTCTACGGCGTGCTGGGTTCCAGCGGTTGTCGCTTCTTCGACCCGCGCCTGGCGTCCTCCATCACCCTGCGTGGCCACGAGATCATGGCCCGCACCCGGCAACTGATCGAGGCCCAGGGGCATCAGGTGATCTACGGCGACACCGACTCCACCTTCGTCTGGCTCGGCGGCCTGCATGACGAGGAGCAGGCCGGCCTGATCGGCCGCGCCCTGGTGGCCCACGTCAACCAGTGGTGGCGGGATCACCTGCAGCAGCAATACGACCTGGAAAGCGCCCTGGAGCTGCAGTTCGAAACCCACTACAAACGCTTTCTGATGCCCACCATCCGTGGCGCCGAGGAGGGCAGCAAGAAGCGCTACGCCGGCCTGGTGCAGCGCGCCGATGGCAGCCAGGAGATGGTCTACAAGGGCCTGGAAACCGTGCGCACCGACTGGTCGCCCCTGGCCCGGGAATTCCAGCAGGAGCTGTACCAGCGCATCTTCCACCGCCAGCCCTACCAGGACTATGTGCGCGACTACGTGCAACGCACCCTGGCCGGGCAACTGGATGACCTGTTGATCTACCGCAAGCGCCTGCGCCGGCCCCTGGACGACTACGAGCGCAACGTGCCGCCCCATGTCCGCGCGGCGCGCCTGGCGGACGAATACAACCGCGAGCAGGGCCGCCCGCTGCAGTACCAGAACGGCGGCTGGATCAGCTACGTGATCACCCTGGCCGGCCCCGAGCCCCTGGAAAACCGCCGCGCTGCCATCGACTACGAGCACTACCTGACCCGCCAGTTGCAACCGGTGGCCGACGCTATCCTGCCGTTCGTGCAGGACGATTTCAGCACCCTGGTGGGTGGGCAGATGGGCTTGTTCTGAAGCGCTTCAATCCACCACGAACAGCTTGGCCCCCACGGCGGTGAAGGAGCGGTGCGGCTCGGCGTTGTCCGCCACCTGGTAGCTCATGCCCGGGGTCAGGACGAACCGCCGGCCGTCCTCCAGTTCGGTGTGCAGCTCGCCTTCCAGGCACAACAGGATGTGGCCCTTGGAGCACCAGTGGTCGGCCAGGTAGCCGGGGCTGTATTCCACCATGCGCACGCGAATTTCACCGAACTGCCGGGTGCGCCAGAAGGCGCTGCCGGTTTCGCCGCGATGCTCGGTGGGTTCGATGTTCGACCAGTCGGTGGTGGCGAAGGGAATTGCGCTGATGTGCATGCACGGCTCTTGAGGTGGTGAGGCAAAAGGGGAGAGGGCTCAGTCGTCCACGGCTTCGCAGAGACCACTGGCGCCATGCTTGTCGGTGTACTTGACGGTTACCGATTCGTCGTCCTCGACGCTGATGGACAGGGTGATTTCCGCCGTCTTGACCTGGAAATGCCGGTCATCCACGGCGCTGTTCTTGACTGCTTTGCCGTTGATGTAAACCGGGCCGCCCTGGTCGGCGCTGACTGCTAGATTGCCCGGGCAGGAGACGTTGAACAGTGGAATGCCTTCGGCGTGGGCCGAGCCGGCAAGGATCATCAAGGTGCCCAGAAACAGGATTTTGCGCATCACAGACTCCTATCCAAAGAGGGCCGCGCGGGCCCGTTGTGGTGTTTAGCCTATCCCTTGGCGCCCCCTCGTGCGAGTGGAAAATTTACCCCGGGCCAGAGCCTCTCGGGGAGCTTTGTAGGACAAAAATAACCGTGGACTCACGGCTGACGGATATGTCAGGTTTCCAGCGCCTCAATGGGCGAGTGATAGGACGATCTCGCAGGCGGGGTCGCAGCTGTCCTATCGGATTTTTTTGTCTGGAACAAGGACGTAGCAATGTCAAAAGCACTCTCGGAAGCAGTCGGCAACGGCATCGATTCGGCCGCTCAGGCCAGCCATGCCTACCAGCAAGTTCTGGCCTTCAGCCACCTGTATGACCGTGGCGGCAGCGAGCTGGTGAACGGCAAGCCATCCTTCACCGCCGACCAGGCGGCGGACTCGATCCTGCGCAAGGGCTTGTCCTGGCATGACCAGAACGGCGACGGCAAGATCGACCTGAGCTACAGCTTCCTCACCGAAAAACCGGCCAACTACAACCCGGCGCTGGGCAGCTTCAGCGAGTTTAGCGCGCTGCAAAAGGCCCAGGCGCTGCTGTCCCTGCAGTCCTGGGCGGACGTGGCCAACGTCACCTTCACCGAGTCCGCCAAGGGTGGTGACGGTCACATGAGCTTCGGCAACTACAACGTCAGCACCGGCGGCGCGGCCTTTGCCTACCTGCCGTCCGGCAGCAGCTACGATGGCCAGTCCTGGTACCTGATCAACGACCAGTACCGGGTCAACGAAACCCCGGGCAACGGCAACTACGGCCGCCAGACCCTGACCCACGAAATCGGCCACAGCCTGGGCCTGTCCCACCCGGGGGTGTACAACGCCGGCAACGGCAACCCCACCTACAAGGATGTCACCTACGCTCAGGACACCCGCGGCTACAGCCTGATGAGCTATTGGAGTGAGAGCAACACCGGGCAGAACTTCAGCAAGGACGGCGGCGGTGCCTACGCCTCGGCGCCGTTGCTGGACGATATCGTCGCGGTACAGAAGCTCTATGGCGCCAACCTGCAAACCCGTGCCGACGACACTGTCTACGGCTTCAACTCCAACACCGGTCGGGACTTCTACAGCGCCCACAGCGCTTCGGACAAGCTGGTGTTCGCGGTCTGGGACGGCGGCGGCAACGATACCCTGGATTTCTCGGGTTTCACCCAGAACCAGAAGATCAACCTCAACGAGGGTGGTTTCTCCGATGTGGGCGGCCTGGTGGGCAACGTCTCCATCGCCCACGGCGTGACCGTGGAAAACGCCATCGGCGGCTCAGGCAATGACCTGCTGATCGGCAACGCCGTGGCCAACATCCTGGAAGGCGGTGCCGGCAACGACATCCTCTACGGCGGTGGTGGCGGCGATACGCTGTGGGGCGGGACAGGGGCCGATACCTTCGTGTTCGGCGCGGCCTCGGATTCGACCTTCGACGCGCCGGACTGGATCATGGATTTCGTCAGTGGCGAGGACAAGATCGACCTCAGCGGCCTGTTTGCCTCCACCGACGCCACTCTGAACTTCGTCAGCGGCTTCACCGGCCACGCCGGCGACGCGATCCTCACCTACTACGCCGAAACCAACCAGACCAGCCTGATGATCGACCTGAGCGGTCATGGCGCGGTGGACTTCGCCGTGGGTACCGTGGGCCAGGCGGCCGTTACCGACATCATCGCCTGATCGATCGGAAACAGTGGAGCGGCGCGCGATGCGCCGCTTCCACATCACTCTTCCCCTATCCCCCCTTGTTCTCCCCGGTCCCGGGCAGGCTTGACCGAGGCAGGGATGGGCTGGCCATGGCGTTGCCGTCGATAGCCGTGGATGTCGAGCTGTTGCGCAGAGCAACGGATAGCGTTCCGGCAGGGGCCGTATCCAGGGCTTTTGCGTTTCTCCTGCACTTTGATTATCTTCGCCGCATGAATCTCCTGACTCCGAACATAGAACCGTTTTTCAGAGCTGCCGGATGGGTCCCTGGCAGGGCCGTTGTGGTTGATCGTCACGTACCCCGCGCACATCCGGCATTTCGCATCCTGCAAGCATTTGGCGAATTGACCGTAGGGCATATCGGCACGGGGGAGGAGTGTGCCTCTAGTGACATCGAGTTTGGCTCTCCGGCGTGCCCCGATGAACAAGTAGATGGCTGGCAAGAAGCGCTGCGCACCGACTTTGTTTGCTTGGGTGATGTACATCATGGTCATGGACAGCTCTGGCTGGACAGCCAAGGCCGTTTGTTCTTGAACGGATTGGTCGCGTCCATGATGCTTTTTGTTGGGCATGATTTTGCCCAAGGCATCGAGGCCCTGCTCAAAGGGTATCGATCACACCCCATGCTGTTGCCATCGCAGGAGGACGTCATGGTGTGGGGAGAGCGTTTTCGAGCTGGCGATCCGCGTGTTCTAACGCCCGATTTTTTCCGCGCCCGCGCGCTCTGATGTGGGGGCTGGGCATCGCGCCCAGCCGCCGCAACAGCGTTTTCGCTACGTAGTGGCAGATCAGGCGGTGGACTTCGCAGGTACGACAGGCACTGCGCCTGCGCCTGGCAAATCACCGCTCCAGTACATTGCCTAGGCCACCTGGGCCGCGCGTTTCGACCCGGGTACGAAGAACAACGAATGGACCCTCAGCGTCACGCCGAAGGCCCGCGGCAAGACCCTGTGGAACCTGGACCGTTCCGTCCGACGGTATCGCCTGAAGCCGCGAAGGCGGCAGGCTGCAATCCATTCTGAGGGCTGTCGGTGGCGCGGCCCTAGGCGATCAATCGCCACCCCCGCCGCCACAACCGCCCCCACCGCAACCGCCGCTGTCGCCTCCACCGCCATCACTGCCGCCACTGTCACCATCGCCGCCGAAACGCGAGCTGTCGCCGTCGCTGCTGCCGCTGGAGGAGTCGCTGTCGAAGGAACTGCTGTACAGCTCGCTGCCGCAGTGCACCACGGCAGCCGTAGTGGCGTTGTCCGTCAGGCGCCGCAGGGACTGGCAGTCGGCGACGTAGTGAAAGCCCCCGGCAATCTTCAGCTTGGCATCCAGGGCGAACAGCAGCGGCAGGCGACTGGGCTGGGCGGGGTTGATGTTCTCTTCCAGGCAGGCCTGGCGCCAGACCCGACGCAGGCCGTTGTCGCTTTTCTGCTCGGCGTTCTGGCCCAGCACCGCGGCGGGTGTGTGATGGAGGAACTGGCCGAAGGCCTTGTCGCAGAAGGCCTGGTAATCCCGGGTATGCAGGATGAACTCGTGCCACAGGTCGTCCACCACCTGGGACGGCATCGACACGTAGCGCTGGCCGCTCTTGAGGTAGGCGAGAAAGAACTGGCGCAAGCCCTGGGCCACCAGCTGGCAGTCCTTGAGGCTCAGGTGCGGGTGCTGGGTGCGCAGGGGCTCGAACAAGCGCGGCGGCAGGGTGAAATTGCGGATGTGGGCTTCCCGACGCAAGGCCGTGAGGGCTTTCTGACGGCGCCAGAACACCAGGATCAGGGCCAGGGCCACCACTGCGGGCAAGATCAACAGCATGTTCGGTCTCCGCCGGAAAAAGTGCCGAGACAGTGGCGCAATGCGGCGTTTTATTCAAGCCATCGCCATGCGCCTGCCGCCGGTGGTGGGGATCGGGGACACAGGCCGGGAAAAGTCCATCAGGGCCAACCAGCGCTTCTATCTTCTGCTTATTGCCGGACCACGACTTGGCTGGCCAGGGTTTACACACCACACGGAAGTCACCCCATGAAAGCACGCAGAACCCCCCTTGCCGTTGCCATCGGCCTCGCCGGCCTGTGCCTGTTGCCCACGGTGCAGGCCGACCAGGGCAGCGACACGGTGGCCCGCCTCAACCAGTTGTACAACGACACCCGCCAGGATTGCGGCGGCCCGTCGAAACCGGCATTCCTGTGTTCCGGGGTGCTGTTTCGCGCCACCTGGCCGTCCACCGACTACCAGTTCTACAGCATCAGCCCGAAAAGCCAGGCCAGCGGCGGCGTATCGGCGTCCTACCTGCGCAAGGATTCGAAGTTCCGCAAGCTCGCCTACGGACTGCAGAGCGGCTTTATCTTCGACACCATCTTCGGCAACCCCAAGGATCACCAGGACTATGCGGTGCTCTGTTCCTTTCCCATCGACGCCGCCACCGACGATCGCGGGCAGCAGGGCTGCACCGACTCGCGGCGCACCCCGGGCAATGTCGAGAAGTACTGCCACGAGATCGGTGTGACCACCGCCGAGCAATGGGGCGCCAACTACCGACAGAACCGTGGCGACCACTCGCGCCAGTGTTCCTTCGATGTACGTGACGAACGCAACAGCGCCGCCGGCCCGGCGTTCTACCAGAGCATCCGCTCCATGGCGCAGATCGCCGCCGAATCCTTCGGCACTCAGAATGAGCTGCGCCTGGCCAAGTGGGAGGAAAAACCGCCGCAATCGCCCTCGATCCTGGCCCTGTTCTACACCGAGGAGGGCGGCCTGGAAGGTGCGCGGCTGAACCAGATCCAGTGGTACAAGGCCGTGCAGCGGTACCTGCCGGTGATCAACATGAAGCTGCCGCAGACGCCGGCGCAGGACGCGAGTTTCGTCTACGACAACAAGAAGCAGGTGATCTACCCGATTACCGAGAAGAACAGCTGCGATCGCTATGTGCAGAGTGCGGTGTGGGTCGAGCGTGATGACCCGGGCTTCGGCAAGAAACTCATGACCCTGGAAGTCACGCCCACCGATTGCGGGCGCAACGTCAAGGACAACCAGACCAACAACTTCTTCAACGAACTGGCCAGCGACCACTACCTGGACGCCCAGTGGAAGAACAACCCGGATAACCGCGACAGCAGCGTGGGCAGCATGCGCCGGCAACTGGTCTGCCACTTCAACATCGCCCGCAACAAACCGGAGTGGAACCTGGAGCCTTCACGGCCCTACACCTCCAACGAAGACTCCATCGCCAAGGGCTGCAACAACACCTGAGGCCCGCCAGACCGCCTTCGCCGGCAAGCCGGCTCCTACGGGCTCCCCGCACTATCACCGGCCACCGTAGGCGCGGGCTTGCCAGCGCAGAGGCCCGCAAGACCGCCCCCGTCGGCAAGCCCGAGCACGCTGCTCAGTTGTGGTTGATGTCGACGTCCCGGGTTTCCCGCAGGCACAACAACCCCACCACCAGGCTGACCCCGGTAATCAGCACCGGGTACCACAGGCCATAGAAAATATCGCCGGTGTAGACCACCAGGGCAAAGGACACCGTCGGCAGGAAACCGCCGAACCAGCCGTTGCCGATGTGGTAGGGCAGGGACATGGAGGTGTAGCGGATGCGGGTCGGAAACAGCTCCACCATCAGCGCCGCCAGCGGGCCGTAGCACATGGCGGCAATCAGGATCAGCGCGACGATCAGCACCACCACCATGGTCTTGTTGACGTTCTGGCTGTCGGCCTGCTGCGGATAACCGGCCAGGGTCACCGCGCCGCGCAGGGCGGCCTCGTCGGAGCCGTTGATCTTCACATCACCGACGCTGACCTGCACCGGGCTGCCGGCGGGGGCGGCGATGCTGCTGTAGGGCAGGCCCTGCTTGACCAGGAAGGTCTTGACCTTGTCGCACGGGCTGTCGAAGCGCGCCTTGCCCACCGGGTCGAACTGGAAGGTGCAGGTGGCCGGGTCGGCGGTGACGCTGATGGGCGCCTGGCGGCTGGCCTGGTCGATGGCCGGGTTGGCGTAGTGGGCCAGGGCCTTGAAGATCGGGAAGTACAGCAGCGTGGCCAGCAGCAGGCCGAGCATCAGCACCGGCTTGCGGCCGATCTTGTCCGAGAGCCAGCCAAAGAAGATGAACATCGGCGCGCCGATCACCACGCTGATGATCAGCAGGCTGTTGGCCAGGGCCGGGTCCATCTTGAGGAACTGGGTGAGAAAGAACAGAACGTAGAACTGCGCGGCATAGAAGGTCACCGCCTGCCCGGCATTGATGCTGAACAGGGCGATCAGCACCACCTTGAGGTTTTCCCATTTGCCGAAGGATTCGCGGATCGGCGCCTTGCTGGCGCGGCCTTCCTCTTTCATTTTCAGGAAGGCCGGCGACTCGTGCAGGCTCATGCGGATCCAGGTGGAGATGCCCAGCAGCACGATGGACAGCAGGAACGGCAGGCGCCAGCCCCAGACCTCGAACTGGTCGCCGGTGAAGTAACGGCAGGCCAGCACCACCAGCAGCGACAGCAGCAGGCCCAGGGTCGCGGTGGACTGGATCCAGCTGGTGTGCAAGCCGCGCTTGCCCTGGGGCGCGTGCTCGGCCACGTAGGTGGCGGCGCCGCCGTACTCGCCGCCCAGGGCCAGGCCCTGGAGCATGCGCAGGGCCACCAGGATGATCGGCGCGGCGATGCCGATGCTGGCGTAGTTGGGCAACAGGCCCACGGCGAAGGTCGCGACGCCCATGAGGATGATGGTGGCAAGGAAGGTGTACTTGCGCCCGATCATGTCCCCCAGGCGGCCGAACACCAGGGCCCCGAAGGGGCGCACCACGAAGCCGGCGGCAAAGGCCATCAGGGCGAAGATGAAGGCCGTGGTGTCGTTGACCCCGGCGAAGAACTGCTTGCTGATCACCGCCGCCAGGGCGCCGTAGAGGAAAAAGTCGTACCACTCGAACACCGTGCCGAGGGACGACGCGAAGATGACCTTCTGGCTGCCCTTGGCGGTGGAGTCCTGCAGGGGCGCGTTCAGGGGCTGTGCGTGTTCTGACATAGGGGGCTTCCTTACAGTGATTATTGTTGTTGTTCCACTGCCGACGCCGTTTCCGGCGCCGCTGTTGCAGATTCACCGCGACCGCACGATGAACCCTCGTTTCCCTCATCCGTAGGAGCTGGCTTGCCAGCGAAGAGGCCCGCGAGCCAGATGCCGGCCTTGGAGGCGCCTTCGCCGGCAAGCCGGCTCCTACATCAGGTGCATCTGTTCCTGCTGTCCCGTAGGAGCTGGCTTGCCAGCGAAGAGGCCCGTGAGCCGGGCGCCGACCTTGGGGACACCTTCGCCGGCAAGCCGGCTCCTACATCAGGTGCATCTGTTCCTGCTGTCCCGTAGGAGCTGGCTTGCCAGCGAAGAGGCCCGTGAGCCGGGCGCCGACCTTGGGGACACCTTCACCGGCAAGCCGGCTCCTACATCAGGTGCATCTGTTCCTGCTGTCCCGTAGGAGCTGGCTTGCCAGCGAAGAGGCCCGTGAGCCGGGCGCCGGCCTTGGGGATGCCTTCGCCGGCAAGCCGGCTCCTACGCTTATGCCGGGGTCGCGGGCTCCTTGTGCTGGACGGTGCTCCTGGGGACGCTGGCAAGGATCAGTTCAGCGGCCTTTTCGGCGATCATCAAGGTCGGTGAGCAGGTATTGCCCGAGGTGATGCGCGGCATGATCGAGGCATCGGCGATGCGCAGCCCCGCAATGCCGTGCACCCGCAGTTGTGCGTCCACCACCGCCTGGGCATCGCTGCCCATGCGGCAGGTGCCCACCGGATGGAAGATAGTGGTGCCGATGCGGGCCGCGGCCTCGTGCAACTGCTCGGTGCTTTGCAGCTCGGGGCCGGGCAGGTATTCGCTGGGCTTGAAGGGTTGCAAGGCCGGGGCGCCGACGATGCGTCGGGTCAGGCGGATGGCGTCGGCGGCGACCCGCAGGTCCTCGGGGTGGCTCAGGTAGTTGGGCTGGATCAGCGGCGCATCGCCGGCCTCCACGGAACGGATCTCGACCCGGCCACGGCTCTGCGGGCGCAGGTCGCAGACCGAGGCGGTAAAGGCCGGGAAGGCGTGCAGCGGTTCGCCGAAACGCTCCAGGGACAGCGGCTGCACGTGGTACTCCAGGTTGGCCCGGGTCTGTTCCGGGCCCGAGCGGGCAAAGGCGCCAAGCTGGCTGGGGGCCATGGACAGCGGGCCGCTGCGGTCATACAGGTAGCGCAGGCCCATGCCCATCTTGCCCCACAGGCTGCCCGCGATCTGGTTCAGGGTGCGGGCGTTCTCCAGTTTGTAGATCAGGCGCAGTTGCAGGTGGTCCTGCAGGTTGCCGCCCACCCCGGGCAGGGCATGGCTGACGCCTATCCCCAAGCGTTGCAGGAGCGGCGCCGGGCCGATCCCCGAGCGCTGCAGGATGCTCGGCGAGCCGACGGAGCCGGCGCAGAGGATGATCTCGCGGCGCGCCTTGAAGTTCTCCAGGCGCCCCTGGCAACTGGCCCGCACCGCTGTGGCGCGGCCGTCCTCGAGGATCAGCCGCTGCACCTCGATGCCGGTCAGCACCACCAGGTTCGGGCGCTGGGCGATGGGTTTGAGAAAGGCCTTGGCGGCGTTCCAGCGCACCCCGGCCTTCTGGTTGACCTGGAAGTAGCCGCAGCCTTCGTTGTCGCCACCGTTGAAGTCGTCGATGTTGCGAATGCCGCTCTGCTCGGCGGCGCTGCGAAAGGCATCGAGGATCGGCCACGACAGGCGCTGGCGCTCGACCCGCCACTCACCGGCGGCGCCGTGCAGTTCGCTGCCGCCGGCAAAGTGGTTCTCGCTTTTCTTGAACAGCGGCAGCACCTGGTCCCAGCCCCAGCCCGGGTTGCCTTCCGCGGCCCAGCTGTCGTAGTCGGCAGCCTGGCCGCGCATGTAGATCATGCCGTTGATCGACGAGCAGCCTCCCAGCACCTTGCCCCGCGGGTAGCTCAGGCTGCGGCCCTGTAGGCCGGGCTCGGCCTCGGTCTTGAAGCACCAGTCGGTGCGCGGGTTGCCGATGCAGAACAGGTAGCCCACGGGGATGTGGATCCAGGGATAGTTGTCGCGGCCACCGGCTTCCAGCAGCAGCACACGGTGCTGGGGATTGGCCGACAGGCGATTGGCCAGAAGACAGCCGGCGGGGCCGGCGCCGACCACGATGTAGTCGTAGGCGTCAAAGGCAGGGAGCATCCTTAACCTCGTTTTTCGTTCTTATTGGGAGCCATCCTAGTTGTTAGCTTTCGTTAAAAGAATGTTAGTTTTTACCCACCCGCTGTGCGTTTTCTAACAGCGCTGGCCTTCGACTCCGGCAAGGAAACCCCATGTTCGACTGGAATGACCTGCGCTTCTTTCTTGAGCTACAACGCAGCGGCCGCCTGCTGACCGCCGCGCGACGGCTGAACACCACCCACGCCACGGTGGCCCGGCACATCGAGGCGGTGGAGAAGGCCCTGGGCACCGCACTGTTCGTCCAGCACGCCCAGGGCTACGAACTGACCCCGGCCGGCGAAGCGCTGCTCAAGCACGCCGAGGCCATGGAAAACGTCGCCTTGCTGGTGCAGGAAGAGATCACCCAGTCCAGCGCGCCTTTGGGCAAGATCCGTGTCGGGGTCACCGAGGGCCTGGGGGTGAAGTTTCTCGCCAGCCGTATGTTTGGGCTGTTCGAGCGCTATCCGGGGCTGGAAGTGGAACTGGTGGCGGTGCCGCGCTTTGTCAGCATTCTCAACCGCGAGGCGGAGATCAGCATCCACCTGGAGCGCCCCAGCGCCGACATGCTGGTGACCCGCAAGCTCACCGACTACCGCCTGGCGCTGTACGCCAGCCAGGCCTACCTGGACCGCGCGCCGCCCTTGCGCAGCCGCGAGGACCTGGGCCGCCACGCCTGGATCGGCTACGTCGACGACCTGCTGTTCAGCCAGGAGCTGATGTTCCTCAACAGTTTCTGCCGCAACCCCAAGGTGGTGTTCCACAGCACCAGCGTCATTGCCCAGCAGGAAGCGGCCCGTTCCGGCCTGGGGATCGCCGTGCTGCCGTGCTACATGGCCGGCGCCGACCCGCAACTGGTGCCGCTGCTACCGGCGGAAAGCATCCAGCGCGCCTACTGGATCAGCACCCGTCGCGAACTGCACAAATCGGTGCGGCTGCGGGTGGTCTGGGATTACCTGGTGCAGTTGTGTGCTCAGCAGCAGAGCCTGCTGCTGGGGCCGCAGGCTTAGGCGGCTTCACAGAATCGGCCCGCAATGGGCCGAGCTGCGGATCGGTGCGCCGGGCGCAATATCGACAAAACGCGAGCCATAGGATTGGGGGTTCAGCGGGCCGCCTTCGCGGCCCATGCCCAGGCCGCCGGCGCTGCGGGTTTCGCCGTCCTGCAGCAGGCGGTCGAGGCGGGCGCGCCAGTCCAGCAGGCGCAGGGTCACCGCCTGGCGCCGTTGCAGGTCGCCGGCCAGCAGGGGGCTGGAGCGGTGCCAGAGGTATTTGCTGAACAGCAGGGCGTCGCCTGGATCGAACGAGTCTTCGATGCGCTGTGCTTCGAAGCTGTCGGTGAGCAGGCCGGGGGTGGCGTAGGTGTGGCGCAGGTGCTCGAAGAATTCGCTGATGGGCTGGCCATGGGCCAGGCGCTCGGCCAGCAGGCGCGAGAACTGGAAGTTGGCCAGGGCCGAACAGTGCGACAGCGGCACCCAGGCCATGCCGCCGCCCTGACCTTGCGGGCGGATGGGGTGCAATGGCAGCCACAGGCTGAAGGCCGGGTCCTGGGGGCGGATGTAGCGAAAGTTCAGCGAGTCGTAGTGCCAGGCAAAGCCCGAGCGTCCGTTCTGCAGTTCGAAACTCTGGGCCTCGCTGATGATCAGCCGGCAGCCGGTGAGGTGGGTCAGCACCTGGGCGAAGGCCGGTTGCCGGTACAGGCGTTCGAGGATGCCGATCTGCCCCAGTTGGTGAGTCAGGCGGCTGAAGCCGTCGCCATGGGCGGGCGCACTGGTGCGGCTGGGACGCAGTTGGCTGTCGGCCAGTTCACGCAGGTGCTCGATGGCTGTCGGGGTCAGCAGTTGGCGCAGCTTGATGAAGCCGCGTTCTTGAAAGTGGCGCAGGTCGTCCTGATCCAGGCGCAGTGGGTTGACCAGGGCGGTGTCGGGCAGGACCAATGGCAGGTTCATGGGGGTATTCCATTACCGGGGGACAAGGCCCTTGAGTATGGACAGCGTACGTTGGGGCGGCAGGCTGGATTCGACCTTGAGCAACGCCTTTGCGACATCGGGGAGGGCGGCGCCTTGGTCGTCAGGCCGGATGCAGCGGTCCCGGGCCTGGAGGGTCGGTGCCACCACGGCGCTTGTCAACGAGCCGGCCTGGTGCCGGGGCTGCCGGCAGGCTCGCGGACCGCTTGCTGGCGAGTTCCCAGCAACAGCCCCATGGCCAGCAGGCTGGCGCAACCGGCCAGGGTCATGGCCAGGCGAAAACCGCTGGTCATGGCGGCGCCATAGAGGTCGGCGAACAGCGGGTCGTGCAGCGGCAGGCGGTGTTCGGTCACCGCTTGCCGGGCCAGTTCGGCGGCGCCGTCGAACCCGGCCGCGGCGCCGGATTCGCTGAGCACTTGCACTGCCCGGGCGCTCATCAGGCTGCCGAGCAGGGCGATGCCGACGCTCATGCCGGTCTGGCGCAGGGCGTTCATGCTGGCCGAGGCGATGCCGGCGCGCTCTGCCGGTGCGCAGGCCATCACCACCAGCCCGGTGGCCGGTACCGCCAGGCCCATGCCCAGCCCCAGCAGACCGAACAACGAACCCACCAGCCAATAGGGCGTGTGGGCATCGAAGCCGGCCATGGCACTCATGGCCAGGCCTACCAGGCCATAGCCGCCGACCATCAGCCAGGGCAGGGGAATGCGCTGGTGCAAGCGGCCCAGGAGCATCGATACAACACCTGTGACCACGAACTGCGGAAGCATGCGCAGGCCGGTGTCGGCGGCGGACCAGCCCTGGATCTGCTGCAGGAAGATCGAGAAGAAGAACAGGCTGCTGTAGCAGGAAAACCCGAGGATGAACGAGGCCAGGTTGGCCACCGCAAAGGGCCGCTGGCGAAACAGGGTGACGGGCACCAGGGGCCGCTGCACTCGACGCTCGACCTGGATCAGGGCCAGCAGCGCCAGCGTCGCCAGCAGCAATGAGGTGAGCGCTTCGCGGCTGCCGAAACCGTCCTCGCCAGCAACGATCAGGCCGTAGGTCAGGGCCCCGAGGCAGAGCACGCTGAGGATCTGGCCCAGGGGGTCGAGCGCGGCGTGCTGGGGGTGCTTGCGCTCGCTGATGCCCCAACTGCCCAGGGCCAGGGCCAGCAGGCCGATGGGCAGGTTGATCAGGAAAATGCTCTGCCAGCCCAGGTGCTCCAGCAACAGGCCACCCAGCAGCGGGCCGAGGATCAGGGCCAGGGCACTGAAGGCCGACCAGCCGCCGATCACATGGGCCCGTTGCCGCGGCTCGGGAAAGGCGTGGCTGAGGATCGGCATCGCCCCGGGGATTAGCAAGGCCCCGGCCAGCCCCTGCACCGCGCGCCCGGCCAGCAGCAACGAAAGCTCCTGGGCCAGCGCGCACAGCGCCGAGCCGAGGCAGAACAGCAGCACACCGATCAGCCAGCAGCGTTTGTGGCCGAAGCGATCCCCCAGGGGGCCTGCCGAGAGCATGAACGCCGAGAGGCAGATGGCGTAGGCATTGACCACCCATTGCAGGCCGCCCAGATCGGTGGCCAGGGCCTGCTGCAAGGTTGGCAGGGCGACGTTGACGATGCTGATGTCGAGGGACGCCAGGAAGGTCCCGAGGTAGGCGGCGGCGACCAGGGCCGGGCGACGATAGCGCTGCATGGTGTATCTCCCGCAGGGTCTGGAATGGGCTTGCAGGGCGAGCATAGTATTTCGACTGACCGTCGGTCAATGAAGAATGAAAAAGATTCTCAACTCTCTTTTCCCCCACAAATCCCCTAGAATGGCGGCCTTTGTCGAACAGCCCGGATTCGTTCATGAGTGTCAAAACCTCCCCGGTTGCCAAGCGCGCTGCCCAGCCGCGGCCGCGCACCAAACCGGCCGAAGTGCGCCTGGAAGAGCTGATGGCCGCCGCCCAAGACCTGTTCCTCAGCCAGGGCGTGGAAGCCACCACCATCAGCGAGATCGTCGAGCGCGCCGAGGTGGCCAAGGGCACCTTCTATCACTACTTCCAATCCAAGAACGACATGCTGGTGGCCCTGGGGCAACGCTATACCCATCACTACCTGCAGCGCCTGGAGCAGGCGGTGGCGGCCTGCCCCGAGGACGACTGGGTGGCGAAGCTCAGCAACTGGATCCGCACCAGCGTGCAGGCCTACCTCGATACCTACCGCCTGCACGACATCGTCTACCCCAACCACCATCATCACGACCGCGGCAACCCGGAAAAGAACGCGATCCTCAAGCAGTTGCTGGGCCTTCTCGAAGGCGGCCAGCGCGCCGGCTGCTGGTCCCTGGCCCAGCCAGGGGTGATTGCTTCGCTGATCTACGCCGGGGTGCATGGCGCCACCGACGATGTGATCGCCGCCGGCGCGGAGGATGGCCGGGCCCTGGCCGAAGCCATTGTCCAGGCGTGCCTGCGCATGCTGGGCCTGCCTCCTTCTTGATGCTTCCACGGGTAAAAGGAACGACCCTGCAATGAAAAAGATCAACCTCATTCTCGGCGCCGCGCTGGCGCTGTACCTGGCGTACCAGGCCTATGGCTCGTTCTACTACGGCACGCCGTATCAGGGCCGCGACTACAGCGCCGACCAGGCCTTCTACTACCAGAAGTACCGCTTGTTCAGCTGGCGCACCTGGATTCCCGCCATGACCATGCCCGGCGATGGCGACAGCTCGCGCTACAGCGTTGGCGGCTACCTGCGGGTGTTCAAGGCCGACGGCACGCTGGTGGGGCAGTCCTATGACGACTGCATCGCGGTGGTGGAAGTGTTCTGGTACGACGGCGCAGTGGGCGGCTTCGGCTGCAGCGAGCACTTGATAAGCCTCTTGCCGACTGCCGGCAAAAGCTGAGCCCCGGGTGGCCCGGCAAGGCGCTCAGCGCCAGATTCCCAGCGACTTGGCAAAATCCAGTTTCGGGTCCGCCACCTTGATGAAGTTCACCGCTGCCCCCGACCAGCCGCCTTCCATTTCAGCGCTGAGGTGATAGTTCAGCAGGTTGTACTGGATGCCGGTGTTCCCCAGTTGCGGGTAGCCGATGCGAGTGGTGATGGTCTGCAGCAGGCTGGAAATCAGGTACTGCAAGGGTGAGTCGCAGGCCTTGATGGCGATTCCATAGTCGAAGCCCTGATCATCCCGCTCGCGGAAATACCCGAGAAAATCGCGCTTGCCTAGGTCGCTGTGCAGTTCCTGGTTGAAGGCCTGCCGGCTGGCTTCCAGGTCCTGGGCATTGGCCCGTGGCAGCTTCAGGGCGTTGTTGAGGTTTTTCTGGGTCACGCAGCCCTGGGTGACAATCACTTCGGGCATCAGGGTGACATCCATTTCGCCGTGGCTGTGCAGATGGTTGTGCCAACTGTTCAGGCTTGTGCGCAGGGCCTCCATGCTGTTGCCCGTATAGCCGTGGTAGCCGTAGATGTAGGTCGGTGGCAGGAGCTGGTCCCTGACGGAGAACGACTGCGTGGGCGTCAGTTCTGCGAACGATGCGCCATACACCAGGCTGCTGTAGTGATCGACAGATTCCCCCAGCAGCGAGACCTTGAGATTGCGCACCGACTTGCCGTTTTCCAGGGCTTCGAACAGCCTCGCTTCGTTGAGCTGTGACTTGATTTCAACGGTGGCGACCACCCCTTCGATCAGGTACACGTCGGCGGAGCCGAAGGTGCGCAGGATGGGGAAGTCGTTGCGGTAGATGATCAGGTCGATCTGCTTGGAGATGCCGTCATAGGCATCGATGATCTGCCCCGAGCCGACGCTGACGTTGCTGGGCAGAAAGCGCTGCAGCACGTCGCGGATGAAACTCTCCCGGGCATCGCCGAGCACCGTCCTGTGGTTGGCGATGGTGCTGCTGACTTCATAGCTGCTTTCCAGGAGCTTGGCGATGGACTTGGCCCATTGGCTGATGATTGCCATGTGTTCTTCCTTGAGGGGTGACAGAGCGTGGGTGCCGGCGTATCAGGGCATCAACAATTGGAAATGGCTGCTGGCCAGGGGTTCGCCGTTGACCAGCAATCGCACGCCGTGGCGCCCCGGATAGTGGCGGCGGGTGGTCAGTTCGCGGATCTGCTGGCTGCGGCCAAGCTCCACCTGGGCCAGGCCTTGCAGGGTGAAGGTCTTGAGCTTGAACACCTTGCTCGCGGTGGCGCCGGAGGCCTTGACGTAGTCGATGGCGTAATCCACCACCAGGCGCTGTTCGTGCGAGCAGGTGGAGACCAGGGTCAGGGACAGGTTGAGGCTGTCCCCCAGGCGCAATTGCCCGGGGGCCACCTGGAAGCGGCAAACCTGGACCTCGGCCCGGGCCCCGGCGCCGATCAGCGCCAGGGCCCGGCGGTCGCCCTGCTTGATCAGGCTGCGCAAGGCATGACGGGCGATCCAGGCACTGTGCGGCTGCTCCAGGGGCCAGCCTTCAAGACGTTCCAGGACCCACTGTGGGTGCTCTTTGGTGATGTCGTTGAGGTGGTTGGCCACCGACTTGCGCACGTACAGGCTGGGGTCATTGCGCAGGCGTTCGAGGATCGGCGCCGCCAGTTGCGGGTCGGCCTGCAACTGTTCCAGGCGGAACGACCAGGGCAGGCGCGGGCGGCTGCCTTCGCTGGCCAGGCGGCGTACGTGTTCATCGCTGTCCGTGGCCCACTCGTGCATCACGGCCAGCGTGCGCTGGCAGTCCTGGCGCAAGAAGTGGCGCACGGCGAATTCCGATGAGCCGAAGCCGGTGAAGTACTTCAGCGCCGCCATGGACCGCTCGAAGTCATGCAGGCCGTAGCTGGCCACGTAGTGGGGCAGGAAGATGCACACGAAGCGGCTGTTCAGGCGCGGCGCCAGGGCTTGCAGCAGCTCCAGGCTGGCGGGGTAGTCCAGGCCCAGCACCTGGTGCAGGCTCTCGCTGACCCGGGCCAGGCGCTGCATCAGCGACAGCTCGGCGAGGCCGTGGCCGGCCCGTTGCACGAACCCCTGGCGGTCGAAGGTCGGGTGCACCGCGTGCATGGCGTCGGCGATATGCATCAGGCGCTGCTGGTTGAAGATTTCCTTGAGGGCGGGGGCCTGCTCTTGGGTAGTACTCATGGGGCGTATCCATTCAAAGCCGGGGCGGCGTCCACTCTACACACCCTCTACTGACAGAACCTGACGGTAGTCGCCCAAGCGTGCCGCACCTGTAGGAGCTGGCTTGCCAGCGAAGGGCACACCACGGCCCTCAGATCATTCCTCGGCGTCCTTGAGACCGCCTTCGCCGGCAAGCCGGCTCCTACGGTGTATCGTGCCGGGCCTGTAGGAGCTGGCTTGCCAGCGAAGGGTACACCACGGCTCTCAGATCATTCCTCGGCGTCCTTGAGACCGCCTTCGCCGGCAAGCCGGCTCCTACGGTGTGTCGGGCCGGGCCTGTAGGAGCTGGCTTACCAGCGAAGGGTACACCACGGCCCTCAGATCATTCCCCGGCGTCCTTGAGACCGCCTTCGCCGGCAAGCCGGCTCCTACGAGGTGGCGCAGGGCCTGGCGCCTCAGCGCATCGGCGGCAGCGGGCTTTCGATCTGTTCGTCCTGTTCGTCGGCTTCGAACAGCCGGGCCAGTTCGGCGCGGGCTTCCTGGGCGCTTTGCAGGACCTTGGCGGCGTCGTCGTAGACGGCATGCTGGGCCGCCAGCAGTTGTTCGTCGTGCTGGGTGAAACGCTGGATCCGGGAATCGGCCTGGGCCTGGCTCAAGCCCAGCCCCACCAGGGTGCGGCGGCTCATTTCCAGGCTGGAATAGTAGGTCTCCCGCACCGCCTGGGCCCCCAGGTCCACCAGCCGGTGCACGTGCTGACGGTTGCGCGCCCGGGCGATGATCTTCAGGTGCGGGTAGAGCCGGCTGACCTGCTCGGCGGTCTTGATATTGGTTTCCGGGTCGTCGGTGGCAATGACGAAGTACTCCGCCTCGCCGACCTTGGCCGCGCTGAGGATCTCCGGGCGCAACGGGTCGCCGTAGAACACCGGCATGCCGCCGAAACTGCGGATCAGTTCGATGGTTTCCACCGAGGTGTCCAGGGCCACGAAGGGCACTTTCTGTGCCCGCAGGATCCGCGCCACGATCTGCCCCATGCGGCCCATGCCGGCAATCACCACCCGCGGCCCGTCGGAATCGATCCGGCGATACTCGGCGGGCATTTCCACCGGCTTGGCCTTGGGTTTCAGCCAGCGGGTGCAGGCCAGCAACAGCAGTGGGGTGAGGGCCATGGACAGGGTGATGGTCAGCACCAGCAGGTCATACAGGCGGGGCTCGAACAGGCCCTGGTCGCGGCCGATCTTGAACACCACGAAAGCGAACTCGCCGCCCGCCGCCAGCACCACCCCGAGGCGCACCGCACTCTCGCGTCCCAGGCCACCGGCCAGGCGCCCGACCACGAACAGCAGCGGCAGCTTGAGGGCGATCAGCAGCAGGGTCAGGCCCAGCACCGCGATGGGCGCGCTGAGCAGCAGGCTGATATTGGCGCCCATGCCGACGCTGATGAAGAACAGCCCCAGCAGCAGGCCCTTGAAGGGTTCGATCTGCGCCTCCAGCTCATGGCGGTATTCCGAGTCCGCCAGCAGCAGGCCGGCGAGGAAGGCCCCCAGGGCCATGGACACGCCCACCAGGTCCATCAGCCAGGCGGTGCCGATCACCACCAGCAAGGCAGTGGCGGTGGAGACTTCCGGCAAGCGGGTCTTGGCCACGATGCGAAACACCGGGCGCAGCAGGTAGCGCCCGCCGACCACCACCACGGCGATGCTGCCCAGCACTTGCAGGCCGTGGCGCAGGTCCTCGGCGCTGCTGGTGTGGTGGTCGCCGCCGGCCAGCACCGGGACCATGGCGATCAGCGGAATGGCGGCGATGTCCTGGAACAGCAGGATGGCGAAGGCCATGCGCCCGTGAGGGCTGTTCAGCTCCTTGCGTTCGGCCAGGCTTTGCAGGCCCAGGGCGGTGGACGACAGGGCCAGGCCCAGGCCCAGGACAATGGCACTGTTGAGCGACTGGCCGAACAGGAACAGGGCCACCACGCCGATCACGGTGCCGGTCAGCAGCACCTGGGCCAGGCCGACGCCGAACACCGCCTTGCGCATCACCCACAGGCGCTTGGGCGACAGCTCCAGGCCGATGATGAACAACAGCAGCACCACCCCCAGTTCGGAGATATGGCTGACACTCTGGGGGTTGCCCACCAGGCCCAGCACCGAGGGGCCGATCAGCACCCCGGCCAGCAGGTAGCCGAGCACGGCCCCCAGTTGCAGGCGCTTGGCCAAGGGCACGATGAGCACCGCGGCGCAGAGGAACACGACGGCGGCTTGTAGCAGGTTGCCTTCATGGGGCATCGGGGGGACTCCAGGGAGAACGGGGCGCAGGTGATGATAAAGGCTCGTCGATGACGATGGGCGGATTGGTATTGCCAGTCTGCACCCGGATAAAAACGACGTGGATGTTCTGAGACTGGCGGTGCGCCCTGCAAGGCACGTCGGAGTACGGGGGAGCAGGGGGGGCGGGCGGGTCAGTGCGGCCACTGCTCCAGCAGAATCGAGACAAATTTTTCTGCGGCCGGCGATAGCGACGCGCCGCGCCGGGACACCAGCCCCAAGGTGCGATTGACCACGGGCTCGGTCAGCGGAATGCTGACCAGGGTCGGGTGGTCGGCGGCCGGCATGGCCAGGCTCGGCATCGCTGAAACCCCGAGCCCGGCCTCCACCATGCCCAGTGACGTGGACAGGTGCTGCACCTCGTAGAACCACTGAGGACGCCAGCTCAAGCCGGACAGGGCGTGGTCCAGCAACATGCGGTTGCCGCTCAGGCGACCGACGCCGATCAAGCGATAATCGCTGAGTTCCGACCAGGTCACCGAGCTGCGCTCGGCCAGTTCATGATCACGCCGGCAGGCCAGGACAAAGGGCTCGTTGACCAGGGGCACGAACTCGATGTCCGGGTGCTGGCCGCTCATCATGTTGATGCCGAAGTCCGCTTCGCCGCGCAGCACCGCTTCAAGGCCTTCGTTGGCGCTGAGGTCGAGCAGGCGGATACGGATTTTCGGATAGCGCTGGTTGTACAGGCGGATCACCGACGGCAGGAAGTAGAAGGCCGCCGTGGGGATGCAGGCCAGGGTCACCTGACCGATCTGGCGTTCCGCCAGCTCACGGATGTTGAGGATCGAGTCGTCGAAATCGTCCAGCAAGCGCCGGGCCTTGGGCAGGAAGTCGCGGCCGACGCTGGTCAGGCTGACCTTGCGCGTGGTGCGATCGAGGAGGGCGGTGCCCAGGCCCTCTTCGAGTTTTTTCATGCGCCGGCTCAGGGCCGGTTGGGACAGGTGCAAGGCGTCGGCGGCTTCGTGGAAACTCCCCAGTTCGGCGATTTTCACGAAAGATCTTATGTCCTGGAGCTCATATTCCATGCGGGCTTCTCAAGGCGGGAGTCGGCTGGGGGGGGCTGCCGGACACGATATTTAATTCATGCGCGAAACGCAATAATTGCTCTGATCTTTGCATTGGAAACACTTTTTATTCCCTGACACTCTTGTGTGCAGAACATCAATTACCTCGATTGATCAACAAGAGTCAGTGTTCATGCAACGAATTCCTTGTGTGTTGATGCGCGGCGGTACCTCCAAAGGGCCGTTTTTTCTGGCCTGGGATCTGCCGGTGGCAGTGTCCGAGCGTGATGAGCTGTTGCTCAACCTGATGGGCTCCGGCCATGAGCTGGAAATCGACGGCATCGGCGGCGGCAGCCCGCAGACCAGCAAGGTGGCGATCGTCAGTCCCTCGCTGCACCCGGACGCGGATGTCGATTACTTGTTCGTCCAGGTCATGGTGTCCCAGCGGCGGGTCGATACCGCGCCCAACTGCGGCAATATGCTCTGCGCCGTTGGGCCCTTTGCCATCGAGCAGGGGCTGGTCAAGGCCACGGGGGCACAGACCCAGGTGCGGATTCGCAACCTCAACACCGGCACTTTGGTGAATGCCCAGGTCCAGACCCCCGATGGCAAGGTCAGCTACGAAGGCGACACCACCATTGACGGCGTGCCGGGCAGCGCGGCGCCGGTGGCCCTGACCTTTCTCGATGCCGCCGGGAGCAAGACCGGCCAGTTGTTTCCCACCGGCCGGCCTCGGGACCTGATCGACGGCATTGCCGTGACCTGCATCGACATGGCCATGCCCATGGTGCTGGTACAGGCGGCCTGCCTGGGCAAGCGCGGCGATGAAACCCCCGCCGAACTGGATGCCGATGCGGACTTTCTCCAGCGCCTGGAGAGCCTGCGGCTCAAGGCCGGCCTGGCCATGGGCCTGGGGGATGTCAGTGACAAAGTGATTCCCAAGCCGGTGCTGGTGGCCCGACCTCGGGCCGGGGGCACCCTGGCGGTGCGCTATTTCATGCCCCACAACTGCCATCGGGCCCTGGCCATCACCGGCTCCATCGGCCTGGCTACCGCCTGTGTCACCGCCGACAGCGTGGTGGCCCAGATGCTGGGCGGGGTCAGCGAGCCGCGTCTGCAGCAGGTCCGTATCGAGCACCCCAGCGGGGCGATAGATGTCGTATTGTCCTACAGCGGAACCCGCCCCGAGACCATCCGCGCCTCGGTGGTCCGCACCGCTCGCCGATTGTTTTCCGGGTATGTCTACGCGCCTGCTTCACAACGCCTTGCCGGGTAGTCGACGCGCTGTCGATCCGCTTGCATCAGAACAATTCTAAAAATGGGTGATGCCATGAAAGTTGTTAAATCGCTCTACTTCCAGATCCTCTGCGCGGTGTGCCTCGGGGTACTGGTGGGGCACTTCTGGGCCCAGCAAGCCATTGCCTTGAAGCCGCTGGGCGACGCCTTCATCAAGCTGATCAAGATGATGATCGCCCCCGTGGTGTTCTGCACCATCGTCACCGGCATCGCCGGCATGAGCGACAAGCGCTCCCTGGGGCGCCTGCTGAGCAAGACCATGCTGCTGTTCCTGGGCCTGACGCTGATCAGCCTGTTCATCGGCCTGGCGGCGGTCTACCTGTTCCAGCCCGGCGCGGGGATGAACATCGACCCCACCCGGTTGAGTACCCAGGGCCTGTCCCAGTACACCGATTCGGCGGCCAAGCTGGGGGTGGTGGAATTCTTCATGCACATCATTCCCGAAACCTTCGTTGGCGCCTTCAACAAGGGCGAGGTGCTGCCGGTGCTGTTTATCGCGGTGCTGTGCGGGTTTGCCCTGTCGTCCCTGGGCGAGCGCGGCAAACCGGTGCTGGTGGTGCTGGAGTCCGCCTCGCACATGGTGTTCAAGATCTTCTCCTACCTGATGCGTTTTGCCCCCGTCGGCGCCTTCGGGGCCCTGGCCTTTACCGTGGGCCAGTACGGCATCACCTCCCTGGGCGCCCTGGCCAAACTGATCATGACCCTCTATGTCGCCTGCGGCTTCTTTGTCTGCGTCGTGCTGGGCGGCATTTGCCGGGCCAACGGCTTCAGCCTCTGGAAGCTGCTGCGCTACCTGCGTGAAGAGTTCCTGGTGGTGCTCGGCACCTCGTCCACAGAACCGGTGATGCCGCGCATGCTGGAAAAACTCCAGGCCCTGGGCTGCAAGAAGAGCGTGGTAGGGCTGGTGCTGCCCACCGGCTATTCGTTCAACCTCGACGGCACGGCGATCTACCTGTCACTGGCGGCGATCTTCATTGCCCAGGCGTGCAATATCGAGCTGAGTGCCGGGCAGGTGGTCACCATGCTGGCGATCATGCTGCTGTCGTCCAAGGGCGCCGCCGGGGTAACTGGCAGTGGCTTCGTGGCCCTGGCCTCGACCCTGACGGTGATCCATGACATTCCCCTGGCGGGCCTGGCGTTGCTGATCGGCATCGATCGCTTCATGTCCGAGGCCCGGGCCTTGACCAGCCTGGCCAGCAACGCCGTGGCAACCGTGGTGATTGCTCTCTCGGAGCAGGCCTGCGACCGCCAGGTGCTGTTGCGCACGCTTGATGGCCAGCCGCTTGCGGCCCAGGCCGCTGCCGCCGATGGCAGCCCCGCCACCGCGCTGGCGAGCAAGCTCGGCTAGACCCGCCAGGCACCCGCGCTTTACCCCACGTACCGACTCAACACCTGTGCCGGGCGCCCCTGATCGGGGCGCCCGGTGCCCGGGTGGCCGCGCCTGCGTGCCGGTCACGCTCACCATAAAAACAAGAGAATCGACTTATGCTCGCCTTACTCGGCCTCGCCATGGTGGTGGTCTTCACCTTCCTGATCATGACCAAGCGCCTGTCGCCCATTGTGGCGTTGACCCTGGTGCCGATCGTTTTCGCGGTGCTCGGCGGGTTTGCCGGCAGCACCGGCAAGATGATGCTCGACGGCCTGAAAATGGTCGCGCCGTCGGCGGCGCTATTGCTGTTCGCCATTCTGTTCTTCGGCTTGATGATCGATTCGGGGCTGTTCGACCCGCTGATCCGCAAGATTCTCAAACGGGTCAATGGCGATCCGACCAAGATCGCCATGGGCACCGCGCTGCTGTCGCTGGTGGTGGCCCTGGACGGTGACGGCACCACCACCTACATGATCACCTGCGCGGCCATGCTGCCGCTGTACAAGCGCATCGGCATGAACCCGATGATCCTCGCCACCATTTCCATGCTGTCGTTGAGCATCATGAGCGGCATGACCCCCTGGGGCGGGCCGGCAACCCGCGCCATCGCCGCCCTGGGCCTGGATGCCGGCGAGTACTTTGTACCACTGTTGCCGACCATGATCGGTGGCGCCGCCTGGGTGGTGTTTACCGCCTACCTGCTGGGCCGGGCCGAGCGCAAGCGCATCGGCAATACCCAACTGCAAAGCGGCGGTGGCGACTGCTACATCAAGGCCATTCTCGAAGACACCCCGCACAAGCGGCCCAAGCTGGCCTACGTCAACCTCTTGCTGGTGATGGCGGTGATGACCGCGCTGGTGCTGGGGCTGATGCACTCGGCGGTGCTGTTCCTGATCGGTTTCGTCCTGGCCTTGATGATCAACTACCCGCAGCTGGATATTCAGAAGGAGCGCATTCTCGCCCATTCAGGCAACGCCATGACCGTGGTGCTGCTGGTGTTCGCCGCGGGGATCTTCGCCGGGATTTTCTCCGGCACCAAGATGGTCGACGCCCTGGCGCAGACCCTGGTGGACTGGATTCCGCCGTCCTGGGGCCACCTGTTCCCGCTGGTGGTGGCGCTGACCAGCATGCCGCTGACCTTCGTCCTGTCCAACGATGCCTATTACTTCGGCGTGGTGCCGATCCTGGCCAACGCGGCGGCGGCCTATGGCATTTCTCCCCTGGAAATCGCCCGCGCCTCGATCCTCGGCCAGCCGGTGCACCTGATGAGCCCGCTGGTGGCCTCGACCCTGCTGCTGGTGGGCATGGTGGATCGCGACATCGGCGACTTCCAGAAAGCCACGGTGAAGTGGGCGGTGCTGACCTCGCTGGTGATTACCGCCCTGGCCTTGCTGACCGGCGCCCTGACCCTGTTCGTCTGATTCGTTCGAAACCCTCTTTGATGGCCCGGCGCGTTTGTTTCAAGGGCGCCAGGGCCAACTGCGCCTTGAATAACAACAACGAGAACTACCCCATGAGCCATTGGCAAACTCGCACCCTGATGCTGTCCAGCTTGAGCCTGCTACCCCTGGCGGCGGCCCAGGGCGCCGGCTTCATTGACGACAGCAGCCTCAAGCTGCAACTGCGCAACGTCTATTTCAACGAAAACTTCCGCGACGAACACGGCCTCAGCGCCAAGGCTGCGCGCAGCGCCAAGAGCGAGCGCACCGAATGGGCCCAGGGCTTCCTGCTGGACTATCAGTCCGGGTTCACCCCCGGCACCCTGGGCTTGGGGGTTGATGCCCTCGGGCTGCTGGGGGTTCGGCTCGATTCCGGCAAGGGCCGCAGCGGCACAGGGCTGCTGCCGGTGCACGACGACGGTCGCGCCGCAGGCGAATTTGCCAGTGCCGGCGCCACGGCCAAGGTGCGGCTGGCCAAGACCACGCTCAAGTACGGCACCTTGCTGCCCAAGACCCCGGTGCTGGTCTACAACGATGCCCGTCTGTTGCCGCAGACCTATCAGGGCACCCAGCTCACCAGCACGGATATCGACGGCCTGAGCTTGACCGGCGGTTACCTGCAGCGCTTCAAACTGCGCGATTCCACCGACAGCGTGGGGCTGGTGCCCGACGGCTACAGCGGCGGCCAGTCCGGGGACTTCCGCTACGGCGGGGCCGAATACAAGTGGAGCAAGAACCTGCGCCTGAGCTATTTCCATGGCGAGCTGGAGAACTTCTATCGGCAGGACTTCGTCGGCCTCCAGCATGACCTGGCGCTGGGGCGGGGCACCTTGACCAGCGACCTGCGCTACTTTCGCAGCGCCGATTCAGGCGCGGCCTTTGACGGCAAGATCGACAACCGCATGCTCAGCGGCCAACTGACCTACGCGATCGCCGGGCATTCCCTTGGCGGTGGTTATCAGCGTCTCAGTGGCGATGCCGGCTTGCCGTATATCAGCGGCGCCACGGTCTACTCCTTCAGTAACGCCGGCATCGGCAAGTTCATCGAAGAGGGCGAGAAGACCTGGATGCTCGGCTACGGCTACAACTTCGCTGGCCTGGGTGTGCCCGGCCTGGCCTTCAGCTCCCGCTACCTGAGCGGCAATGACGGCAAGTCCAGGACCCGGGTCGATGAGTGGGAGCGCGACAGCGAACTGGCCTATGTGCTTCAGCAAGGCTCGTTCAAGGGGCTGGGGGTGAAGCTGCGCAATTATGTGTATCGCTCCGACTACGCCCGTGGGCGGGACAGCAACCGCCTCTACATCACTTACGAGATTGCCCTCTGGTAGCGCATTTACAGCGGCTTGAAGCGCCCATCCCACTGCGGGTCCAGGCGCTGGATGCGCGCAGCCAGTGGTGGGTGGGTGGCCATCAGGCGGCCCAGGCGCAGTTTCACCCCCTGGTGAAAATACAGGTGGCTGTACTGCGCGGCGGCGAAGGCGCGCAGGCGCGAACCGGCGCTGCTGCCGCCGATCTTTTTCAGGGCGCCGGCAATGCCCTGGGGGTTGCGGGTGAACTGCACCGCCGAGGCATCGGCGAGAAACTCGCGCTGACGGCAGATGGCGGCCTTGATCAGGTTGCCCAGCAGGCTGCCCAGGGAACCGAAGACCAGCAGGGCCAGGCCCAGCAGGGCGAAGATGATCTGCCAGAAGAAGCGGTGGCGGTCGCTGCCCAGGTGCTGCTTTTCAGCCTGGCGCAGCACCGCGATGCCCGCCAGGCTGAACACCAGCAGGCCGTGGATCACGGCCAGCAAGCGGGTGTTGAGGCGCATGTCGCCGTTGTGAATGTGGCTGAACTCATGGGCCACCATGCCCTGCAACTCGTCGCGGTCCAGGTGGATGAGGGCGCCACGGGTGATGCCGAGCACGGCCTGCTGCGGGGTCAGTCCGGCGGCGAAGGCGTTGATCCCGTCTTCCGGCAGCACATACACCGCAGGCATGGTGGCGCCCGAGGCCAGGGCCATTTCCTCGACGATATTGAGCAGCCGCTGCTCCTCGCTGCCCCGGGGCGAATCGTTGATCAGGCGCCCCCCCAGGTGCTCGGCGATGACCTTGCCGCCGGCCCGCAGGCGCCAGCTCTTGTACCAACTGCCCAGCACCACCACCAGCAGCATCAGCAGCGCCACCACGGTAACCGCGGTCCAGCTCAAGACCTTGGGCTGCTTGTATTCCTGGCTCAGTTCGCGCCATGCAAGGCCCAGCCCCAGGCTGCTGAGGCTGACCAGGGTGGCTACCGCCAGGGTCATCAGCAGCACCAGCTTGAGGGTGTGGCGCCGGGCTCGGGCCTGGTGTTGAAAGAACTTCATGCAGGTTTCCGGGGGCAGGTGCAGTTACTGGAAGGAGACTTTGCTGGCGTCTTGAATGCGCGCGCTGTCAGCAAATTGCAGCAGGGCGGCATCGGCCCGGTGGCCGAACAGCCCGGCGAAAAATAGCGCCGGCACCCGCTGCTTGCACAGGTTGTAGTCGGTCACTGCATCGTTGAAGGCCTGGCGCGCGTAGGCGACCTTGTTCTCGGTGCTGGTCAGTTCTTCGCTCAGTTGCGCCATGTTCTGCGAGGCCTTGAGTTCCGGGTAGGCCTCCAGGCTCAGGTGCAGGCGCTCAAGGACCTGGTCCAGGGCACCCTGGTCCTGGCCCAGGCGGGCGATGCTGGCGCTGTCACCGGGTTGCGCAGCAGCCGCTTGCAGGCTGTTGCGCGCCTCGGCCAGGGCAGTCAGGGTCTGGCGCTCGTGCTGCAGGTAGCCCTTGACGGTTTCCAGCAGGTTGGGGATCAGGTCGTAGCGGCGCTTGAGTTGCACCTCGATCTGGGCGAAGGCATTGCGCAGACGGGTACGTCGGGTGGTCAGGCGGTTGTAGAGGCTGACCAGGTACAGCGCCAGAGCGGCGAGCAGCACCAGGGCGACGATATCGGCGGTGGCCATGGGATGTCCTTATCGGGTGAGGCGTGGGGGCGGCAATGGTAACGGAATCTTCCTGTTCGGTGACACACCTTCGCCGGCGACCCGTCAATGATTGCCAAGGGCCGGCAATTCTGCGAAAAAGCGCTCGGCTTGCGCGGGGGCCGAAAGGCACCGCTGCTTTTTATTCAATGAACCAGGGACAGGTAATGGACAAGATCATGCTCAGGTTGACGGTGGTGGACGACTATCCGCCGGTGGCCAGCGAAGGGGTCTGGGCCGAACGCCAGCCCGATGGCCTGTACCGTATCGCCAACCTTCCGTTCTACTCCCAGGATGCCTGTTACGAGGACGACGTCGAAGTCCAGGTGCAGGCCGATGGCCTGAAGTGGTTCAGGCGGGTCGGGCGCAGCAGTGGCAACAGCACGTTGCGCCTGGTGTTCTTTGACGCCGGCAGGGCCCGGACCCCCGAGGTGCTGGCGCGGATCAACGCCCTGGGCTGCAACTGGGAAGGCATGAGCAAGGCATTCTTTGCTGTCAATGTGCCTGCCTCGGTGTCGCTGGACAGCGTGCTGGAGTACCTGCAGGCGTGCTTTGAGCAGGATTGGCTGGATTATGAAAGCGGGCTGTTGCGCCAGTGACCGCCAATAAGGAGCAAGGAGCGATGGGTTTGAAATTTCATGCCACTGGCTACAGTGCCTGCACTGAAGACGAGGTACAGATCCTGGGCTTTGCCGACGACGGGCAGCCCCCCGAACACTACCTGCTGTTGCAGCGCGCCGAATGCTTTGACGAGCAGGACCGGCAGTTGGGCATGGACACCTACCATGTGGAACTGGGCAGCCAGGCAGTCTCCGGCTATGGCGGCATCCGCCAGGTGCTGCTGGCCCCGGGCCGTCTGACCCTGCACTTTGATGACTCCCAGGCCTGGTGCCGGGGCTTGCCCAGCCTTGAGATCAGCTGGAAGCCGGGGCTCGCCAGCGTCGAGGACGTCGCGATGGCGCTGGGGGCGATCTTTCTCGACACCGATACCCTGATCGAGGTGGCGCCACAGTGATTGCCAAGCCGGGGCAATTCTGCGAAAAAGCGCGCCGCAGTCCCGTGACGGGGCAATGCTTGAACGGGAGTGAACCATGAGCGACGAATTGCAGGTCATCGATATCCAGCCGGGCGACGGCAAGGCTGTGGTCAAGGGCGCCTTGATCACCACCCAGTACCGGGGCTTTCTGGAGGACGGCAGCAGCTTCGACTCCTCCTATGATCGAGGCAAGCCATTCCAGTGCGTGATCGGCACCGGTCGGGTGATCAAGGGCTGGGACCAGGGCTTGATGGGCATGCAGGTGGGCGGCAAGCGCAAGCTGCTGGTGCCGGCGCACCTGGGTTATGGCGAGCGTTCCATGGGCGCCATCCCGCCCCATTCCAACCTGATCTTCGAGATCGAGTTGCTGGAAGTGCTGACCCGGGACGATTGAAGGCTTGAGGAGCGAGGGGCCGATGCGTGCCAATAAAGCCTGCCCGGTGGTGCTGCGCCATTCCACCGAGTTGGAGATCCTGGCTTTCCGCCACCCACTGGCCGGCCTGCAACTGGTCAAGGGTACGGTGGAGGCGGGGGAGTCCACGGCCGCTGCAGCCGTTCGCGAGCTGGCGGAAGAGGCCGGTGTCCAGGCCGGGGAAAGCGGTTTCCTGGGGCTCTGGCATTCGGGCTTCTGCGGCCAGGTGTGGGCCTTCCATGAATGCCGGGTGCCAGCGCCGTTGCCGCAGAGCTGGAGCCATTTCACCGCGGATGACGGTGGCCATCGGTTCGAGTTTTTCTGGCAGCCTCTGGCCAGCCTGCCGTCGGAGCAATGGCACCCGCTGTTCCAGGGCGCCCTGGGATTCCTGCGCCAACGCCTGCTGGGCGAAGGCGCCGGGGCCTAGGCAGCGGCTTATTGTCCGAGGCGGTACTGGTTGTTGCCGCTGCGCTTGGCCTCGTACATCGCCTGGTCGGCGACGTGCAGCAACTGGTCCATGCGCCCGCCATGGTCGGGAAACATCGCCACTCCCAGGCTGCTGCCGATGCTGTGGCGATGGCTGTCCACTTCCACCGGCGGCGACAGCTGGCTGAAGATCTGCTCGCCGATGCGCCGGGCCTCTTCGGCCAGGTCGAGCCCCGGGGCCAGGCCTTCGAGAATCACCACGAATTCGTCGCCGCCGATACGCGCCACGGTGTCGCTGGCCCGCAGGATGCCTTGCAGGCGCTGGGCGGTAGCGCTCAGCACCTGGTCCCCGGCGGCATGGCCGTACTGGTCGTTGATCGCCTTGAAGCCATTGAGGTCGACGAACACCAGGGCCACCCGGGTCTGGTCGTGACGGGCCTGTTCCAGGGCCCGGGACAGGCGCTGTTCGAGCATCAACCGGTTGGGCAGCCCGGTCAGCCGGTCGAAATGAGCCAGTTGCTGCAACTGGCTGGTGGAGACCTTTTCGTCGGTGATGTCGCGCACCACACCCATCATCTTGATGGTGGCGTCGTGCACGTTCTTCACCACATTGCCGGTTTCCCGCAGCCAGTGGACGCTGCCATCGGGCCACACCACGCGGTACTCCTCATCATGGTTCTCGCCGGTCTCCAGGCAGCGCAGCTCGCCGGCGCGGACCCGTTCCCGGTCCTCGGGGTGCACGCAGGAACAGAACAGCTCGTAGGAGGGCACTACCTGGCCAACCTGGAAGCCGAACATGCCGTAGATCGCCTCCGACCAGTACAGGCGCTGGGTATCGACCTCCCAGTCCCAGGTGCCGATCCGCGCAAAATACTGGCTGCGCTTGAACCGTTCGGCGTCGTCGGGCCGACCTTCGGCGAGCCGTCGATAGACCTGCAACCGGGCCTGGGCCCGGCGTTCACGGCGCCATAGCCACAGCACCAGCAGCACCAGCAGGAAGATCACGCACAGCAGGGACCAGACGGCAATCATCGGAGACTGGACAACATGGAAAGGCAGGGTCCTGAGGGGGAGAGTGGCACTTGGCTATGTTAATCCACCGCATCGGTTGCGCCGCAGCTTTTTTCGCCTGCCGGGCAGGGCGTTTGTGCGAATGACCGGACTGCCTTGATCAAGTCCGGCGCCGTGGTGCTGCTCGATGCCAGCGATGAGCCGGTGGCCGGGCAGATCCGCGCATCGCTGCAAGGGCCGGGGGGGGGGCAGGTGGTGCCCAAGGCGCGGGCGGCGATTGTCAGTGTGGTGGCCCGGGCCTCGCTCAGTGCCGAGACCGTGCGTGCCTGGCCACGCTGCCGGGGCTGTCGCACCAGACCCTGGAATGGCGCAGCGTCTGCAGCCGGGCGCCTCAGGTGGCGCCCGGGCGGTACAGTTCCAGCAGCGAATAGGCCAGCCCCACCACGGCCACTGCCAGCAGCACCAGGCTCGATACCCCCGTCACCAGGCGTTTGTACTTCAGCGAGAAGCCCTGGCGCGCCACCAGGATATAGGCCCCCAGCACCGCCAGGTCGATCAGTACCCAGACCAGGGTCAGCAGCACTGCGCTGTGTTCGAAGGTGCGGCCGACCTGGATGAACTGGGGGAAGAACGAGACAAAGAAGATGATGTCCTTGGGGTTGCCGATGCCCACCACAAAGCCGGTGGCCAGGCCCCTGCCGCGCCCGGCCAGGGGTTTGGCCGGTGCTTGTGCAGCGGGTTGGGTGGCCGCCTCGCGCAACCCCTGCACGGCCAGCCAGGCAATGAAGCAGCAGCCCAGCACGCTGATCCAGTGGATCAGCCGTGGGTCCAGGGCCAGCCCGCCGGAGAGCATCAGCACCGCCAGCAGGGCCAGCAGCAACGACGCCGCGTTGGTGCCCAGGGCGGTCAGCAGCGCCTGGCGCGGGCCGGCGTTCATGCTGGTGCTGACGATCAGCGCCACCACCGGCCCCGGGGTCGCCACCAGCATCACCACGCTCAGGGTATAGGCCAGCAATAACGACATGTTCACATCCACCCGGCAACTCCTCGATCATTGGCAAAGGCCCTAGCCTGAAGGCTTGAGCCTGCGTTGAAAAACGCAAAAAGCTGTGACCTACTATGATTTTTAATCATGCTGAGTGCTTGCCGATGGTCGAGTCCCTGCCGCCGCTCTATGCCTTGCGCGCCTTTGAAGTGGCGGCCCGTTCCAGCTCCTTCACCCGGGCCGCAGAGGAGCTGTCCCTGACCCAAAGCGCCATCAGCCGGCATATCCGCACCCTGGAAAGTCAGTTCGGCTGCCGCCTGTTCGAGCGTCACGGCCCCAGGTTGGTACTCACTGACGTCGGGCAGCGCCTGGCCCGGGAGCTCAAGGCGGGGTTCCGGATCATCGAGGACGCCTGTCTGCCGCTGCGCAGCGGCAGTGGCCAACTACGCCTCAAGGCCCCTTCGACCCTGACCATGCGTTGGCTGCTGCGGGCCCTGGACCAGCTCAAGCACCAGCAGCCGTCGCTGGCGGTGCAACTGGCCAGCGTGTGGATGGATTTCGATCATGTGGATTTTCATGCCGAGCCCTATGACTGCGCGATTCTGCTGGGCAACGGGCAGTTCGGCGCCGGGGTCGAGGCCTGCAAGCTGTTCGATGAGTGGCTGATTCCCATCGGCCCTCCGGAGGCTTTGGATGCGCCGCCCTGGACCCTGGAACGGCTCAGGGAGGCGCCACTGATCCACCCTTCGGCGGACCGCCGCGATTGGCGGCGCTGGCTGCAGGCCCAGGGCTTGCTGGGGCAGGTACGGCTGGACCGGGGCAACGTCTTCGACACCCTGGACCAGGCGATCTGCGCGGCCATGCGTGGCCACGGGCTGTCCATCGCCGACCTGTACCTGGTGGCCGAGGACATCCGCCAGGGCCTGGTCAGCCTGCCGTTTCCCCGTGCGCTGGCCTCGGGGGACGGCTATTACCTGGTGTGGCTGCGGGACAGCCCGCGCCGGGAACAGATCGACGGCCTGCGCGCCTTTCTGCTGGAGCAAGTGGTATCCATCGATGACCTCGAACTGGGTGACCTGATGCCTGGCGCCGGCTGATGGCGGGGCCGCCTCAACGGCGCAGCATGACCCAGTCGCGGTGCAGGCCGGCGCCGCAGGGGAACAGGGTTTCGCCGACCCTCACAAAGCCGTTGCGCTGGTAGAAACGGATCGCCCGGCATTGTGTTCGTTGACGGTCAGGCGCTGGGTGTCGTCTTGCTGTGCGTTGGGCATGCATAGCGGCATGGCTTCTGCGCCCTGAAGCAAAACGCCAGCATGGCCGGCCTGCGCGCTTCACTGGCCGGCCAGCCGGCTGCCACAGGATCACACCGCTCCTGTAGGAGCTGGCTTGCCAGCGAAAGGGCCCGCAAGACCGCCTTCGCCGGCCAGCCGGCTGCTACAGGATGATGTAGTCGTTGTGCTGCACGATGCCCTGGTGAGGGCCCTTCACCAGGTGCACGTAGCGGCCGTCGGCCAGGTCGATGGGCAGGCAGTCGTCGACGTCCAGCAGGGCATCGGTGTGGGATTTGTGCCAGTGGGCAAGCATCTGCTGCTTGCCTTTGGCCTTGGCCTGCGCCTTGTCCCGGGCCACCACCAGCAGGTAACGGTGGGCTTCGCCGAAGGTCGCTGCTTCATAGCCGCCCAGGTTGATGAAGTACAGGCGCGGCGCATCCGCCGCCGGGGCCAGGGCGCTGAGTTCGAGCCTGTAGTCTTCGATACCGTCCACCCGCATCCATGAGTCGATGTGCAACCCCGCCGGGCTGCCGAACCAGCCTTCGCGCAGTTGCGGGTAGGCCGCTTCGAGGCTGTCGGCGACCACGAACTGCACATCATGGACTTCGATTTTCGCTCTGGGGTGCTTGCCCCCCAGCATCACCACAAACAGCATGCAGGCTCCTTGTTCCGGGCTAGGTGGTGGCGTGTGCCGCCACCTGGGCGCACGTTTTACCTCAAGCCGGGCGCCGGGCCAAGGTCGACGGTTTCAGCGGCCATGCAACCGACGGCTGTCCGCAGGGGCCTGGCAACGCTCTTGCAGTCCATAGTCGCGCAGCACCGTCGCCACCCGCAGCCGGTAGTCGGCAAATACCTCACCGCGGCCCCGGGCTTGTGCCTGGCGGTGGCATTCCAGGTTGCGCCACTGGGCCACGGCCTGCTCGTCACGCCAGAACGACAGGGACAGCAGTTTTTCCGGCTGGGCCAGGCTCTGGAAGCGTTCGATGGAGATGAACCCGTCGATCTCCCCCAGCTGGTTTTTCAGCCCGGCCGCCAGCTCCAGGTAGGCGTCGCGCTGGCCCGAAGCTGGCAGCACTTCAAAGATCACCACAATCATTGTTCAGCCTCCCTGCGGTCGCTGAACAGCGGAATACGCCCGTTGACCGAGGCCTGATACTGCCAGTCCAGGGTCAGCGCATCCAGGCCGGGGCCCTGCAGCAGGGCGTGCAACAGGCCTTGGACTATGCCCAGGGCCAGCTCCCGGCCAGGGCAGCGGTGGGCTCCGGCGCCGAAGCTGAAGCCCTGATGCGCCGGATCGCCGCCGGTAACGGCGGCCAGCGCCGGGTCCTGATTGGCTGCAGCCAGCAGCACCAGAATGGTTTCGCCGGCTTGCAGTTCCACGCCGTGCACGGTGCAGGGCGTGGTGACGAAGCGGCGGGTGTTCTGCACCGGCGGGTCCAGGCGCTGGCGCTCCAGCAGCCATTCGCCCAGCAGGCCCGGTTCCTGGCGCAGGCGCTGCTGCATGGCCGGTGCAGCCAGCAGGGCGATCAGGCTGTTGCCGACCAGGCCGGCGCAGGCGTCATGGGTCTGCGCCAGCAGGCCCGCCAGATTGGCCCGCAGGTCCGCTGGAGCAAGCTCACCACTGCGGTCGAGAATCTGCCGCAGCAGCGGGCTGTGTCGCGGGGCCTGCACCAGGGCCTGCATTTGCGCGTCCAGCTCCAGCGCTGCCCGGTCGGCGGCCTGCAACCGGGGCTGATCGCTCAGGGGCGAGAAGCAGGCGACGAATTCCCCGGTGCGCCGGGCGAGTGTTTCGCACTGTCCGACGGGGACGCCAAGCAGGCTGGCCAGCAGCGCCACCGGCAGTACGAACTGCCAGCGTTGCAGGTCGGTGGCGCTGGCCCGAGCCACAAGGGCCGGTTGCCACCGCGCCAGATGGGTCGCCAGCCCGGCGGTACAGAGGCCCTGCAAGGCCGGTTCGATGGCCGCACGCGGGCAACGCTGGCGGGGGCCGTCGTTCATCCGCATCAGGCGGCCGAACAGCTGCCCGGCCGGCCTTCCGGCAATTGCCTGGGGGACCGGCTCGGTACTGGGGCGTACCTGGCAGGCCGGGTGGTCGAGCACCGCGGCCACCGCCGCGGCGCTGCTGGCGACCCATAGCCGCAGGGCGCAATCGTAGGTCAGGCCGCCCCTGGCGCGCAGGCGGGTGTAGTAGAAGTACGGGTCTGAGTGGGTAGCAGCGCTGATCGCGTCCATGATTTATCTCTTTGTTCTACAAATATCCAGGCTGCTACTATCCTGACCCTTTCGAAGACACGATTCGTCATGGAGCGAAATATGAATGTAGTGCAGAACGACGTAGGGGTATCCCAAGTGGCGGCGGCGATCGCCGAGCCGGCGCGCACCCGCATGCTCTGTGCGCTGATGGACGGCCACGCACGCACCAGCACCGAGTTGGCGGCGATTGCCGAGGTCAGCACCTCTACCGCCAGTGCCCATCTGGCCAAGCTCAAGGAGGCGGGGCTATTGCGGGTGCAGGTCCAGGGCCGGCACCGTTATTACTGCCTCGGCGACCCGCTGGTGGCCCAGGCCCTGGAGGCGCTGATGGTGATCGGCCAGGGCCGCACGCCCAGCTTCACCCCGCGCACCCCGGACCGCCTGCAGTTCGCCCGCACCTGCTACGACCACCTGGCGGGCACCCTGGGGGTGCAGCTGCACGACCGGATGTTCGAGGCCGGCTGGCTGCTGGCGGCCGAGGAGGGCGAGGAGGGTGAGGCCTACCGGGTCAGCGACAGCGGCGAAGAGTTTTTCCGCAGCCTGGGGATCGAGGTGGCCGGGCTCAAGGCCTTGCGTCGACGCTTTGCCTGCCCGTGCCTGGACTGGAGCATGCGCCGTCCGCACTTGGGGGGCGCCCTGGGGGCGGCGCTGTTGCAGGCCTTGCTGGAGCGCAAATGGGTGATCCAGGACCTGGACAGCCGCGCCCTGAGCCTGACCGGCACCGGTGGTCGCTACATCAGCAAGCGCTTTGGCATGGCCCTGATCCAGCCGGCCCGGCCGCTGTCGTCCTCGGCGGTCATTGAGTTGCAACGCCTCGGCGGCTGAAGCCCGCACGCTCTTGCTCGAGGACCTGGGCCGTTCCTCATTCGGGCTGCAGGGCATCGAGCAGGTCGCGATCGAGCTCCAGCAGGGTTTGCTCCAGGCGAGCCAGTGCGGCCTTGATCTCGGTGCGGGTGGCCCCCTGCAGGCAGGCTTGCTCCAGGTACTCGCATTCCTGGATCAGCACCTGCGCCTTGATGATTTGCGCCGCGCCGCGAATCCGGTGGGCCAGGTCGGCAACTCCCTGGTCGGTCTCGCTGGCCAGCTGTTCGCGGATGAGTATCAAGTCCTGCTGGTTGCTCTGGTGCAAGCCGCGCAGTACTCGCTGGATGACCTTGGGGTCGCCATTGGTGAGGTCGTCGAGCTGCTGGATGTCGTAGCGCTCGCGGGGGGCCTGCGCTTGCGCGCGGGGCAGGGCGGTCAGGGAGCGCAGGCGCAGGTCGAGGTCGGGCAGGGCGATGGGCTTGAACAGGCAGCCGTTCATTCCGGCATCGCGGCAGCGCTGTTCCTCTTCGGTCTGGACATTGGCGGTAAAGCCGAGGATGTGCACGGGCGGGCTCTGCTGCTCGCGTTCGCTTGCGCGAATATGCTGGGCCAGTTGATAGCCGCTCATGACCGGCATGTTGCAGTCGGTGATGACCAGGTCGAAGGGCTCCTCTTGCCAGATCTTGAACGCTTCGGCGCCATTGCTCGCCTGGCTCAACGAATAGCCCAGGTACTTCAACTGCTCGCAGAGCAACAGCCGGTTGGCCTGGCTGTCATCCACCACCAGGATGTGCAGCGCCTGGCGCGTGGCGACCGTTGGCGCTGCCGGCGGGAGCACGGTGGGGGCCTGCTCCAGGGCGGGCAGGCGGCTCAGGCGCAGTTGCACCCGTACCTCTGTGCCGTGCCCTGGCTGGCTGTGCAGGGTCAGGGTGCCGCCCATCATTTCGCACAGGGTGCGACAGATCACCAGCCCCAGGCCGGTGCCGGAACGGGCATCCTGATGCTGCCCGAGTACCTGGCTGAAGGGCTTGAACAGCTGTTGCAGGTCGTCGTCGGCGATGCCGATGCCGCTGTCCTTGACCGTCAGTAGCAACGCCAGGTACTCCGGTTCGCTGGGCCCGGTCGCCAGGCGCACCTGGACACCGCCTTGCTGGGTGAACTTGATGGCGTTGCTGATCAGGTTGGAGAGGATCTGCTTGAAGCGCAGTGGATCCACCAGCACGTCGTCACCGGCGTGGCTGTCCAGCTCCAGCTCCAGGCGCAGGCCCTTTTGCCGGGCCAGGCCGTCGAAGACCCGGAACACCGGCTCCACCAGCCCGCGCAGGTTGGCCCGCTCCGGGCTCAGGCTCAGGTGGCCGCTCTCGATCCGGGCAATGTCGAGGATATCGCCGATCAGCTCCAGCAGGGTTTGCGCCGAACTGTAGGCCACCTCGATCGAGGGCCGGTCGAACTGGCCCTGCTCGGCGCGCTTGAGCGCCAGTTCGAGCATGCCCAGTACCGCGCTCATGGGCGTGCGGATCTCATGGCTCATGGTGGCCAGGAAAGTGGTCTTGGCCCGGTTGGCCTTGTCTGCCTCGTCCTTGGCCTGGGTCACCTCTTGCAGCAGTTGCTGGCGTTCGCTGATGTCCAGCCAGCCGCCGATGATGCCCTGGATTTCGCCCTCGGCATTTAGATAGGGCAGCATCCAGTGGTAGATCCGCATCTCCTGGCCGCGGATATGCACCGTGCGGTCGATCAGCAGGGGCGGGCCACCGTCGAAGATGCTTTGGAAATCCTTGGCGAACTGCTCGGCTTCGGGGACCGTCAATTGTTCCAGATCGGTACCCAGCATGCTCTGGCGATCGGCACCCATGGTCTTCAGGTAGCTGTCGTTGCAGATCACCAGGCGCCGCTTCAGGTCGCGCACGTAGATCGGGTTGGGCGTGCCATTGATCAGCGCGTCCATGAAGCGCAACTGATCGTTGAGGGCGTGTTCGGCCTGTTCGCGCTGGCGAACCTGGCGGCGCATGGCGTAGCCCCAGGCCAGGGAGATCAGTAACAGCAGTATCGAACCGGCACCGGCCAGGTAAAAGGTGGTGCGGTAGTCGCGCCAGGAGGGTGGGGCCACCGCGGCCTTGGAGCGCCAGCGATTGTTGAGCTCGGTGATGGCGTCGGGTGAGATGCTGCGCAGGGATTTGTCGATGATGCTGAACAGTTCCAGCTGGTCACGGCGCACGGCAAAGGATTCGTTGAGCAACGGCAGGTTGAGGGCTGACCTGACCTTGAGCTGGTCCTCCTTGATGCGCGGCAGGTTGAAGCTGACGGCGATTTCCGCCTGCACGGCGCCGTCTGCCTTGTGGTCGCGCAGCAGCGACAGGGCTTCGAAGTTGGTCTGCACCTCTTTGATGCGGATCTGCGGATAGCGCTGGTGCAGCTGCGACACCAGGGCATGACCGCTGCCGATCAGCAGGGTCTTGCCGGCCATGTCTTCGAGGCTTTTCGGCGCATCGGCGGCGTCGCGGGTGACCAGCATGTAGGGCCCGACCAGGTAGGGCCGGGTGAATTGCAGGTAGGTTTCGCGCTCTGGGGTGCGCGCCCGGTCGGCAACCATCTGCACCTGGCCGTTGCGCACGGCCTCGTTGAGGTCCTTGAAGCTGGGCAGCGCCGTGATGTCGAAGCTCAGCCCGGTCTTGGCCTCCAGCATGGTCAGCAGGTCGGCGGTAATGCCCAGGTAGTTGCCGTTGGCGTCGAAGTAGGACATCGGTGGCAGGTAGCGGTGAATACCAATGCGCACCACCGGGTTGTTTTCGATCCAGCGCTGCTCCTCCACCGTCAGGCTGGTCTTCTCCATGCTCAGCAGCAGGCGGTCGCCCCAGCGATTGCGGATGCTGGTGCCTTGCTCCTGGTGGACCGCTTGCAGCGCGTGGTCGAGCAGATGCTGCAAGCGTTGGTTGTCCGGGGCCAGCGCAAAGGTGAAGCCGCTGCTGCTGGCCGGGCCGCTGTAGATGATCCGCAGGTAGTCGCTGTAGTTGCGCGAGATCAGAAACTGCGCCAGCACCGCGTCGCCAAGCAGCATGTCGGCATCGCCGAAGGCTACCGCGGCCATGGCCGCATCGGCACTGGCGTAGCTTTCGATCCGGGCCTTGGGGTACATGGCCTGGGCCACGGGCAGGCTGATACTGTCCAGGGAGATGGCCAGCCGGTACCCCTGCAAACCGTTTTTCAGCGACGGTGAATCCCCCAGGCGAGCGACCAGTGTCGGGCGAGTGGCCTGATAGATCTGGCTGCGCAACAGTTGACGTTGCTCTGCCTCGCTCTGGGTGACGCTGCCCACGAAGTCGATCTCGCCCTTGGCCAGGGCACTGAACACCTGCTCGCGAGTGTCATAGGTGCGGACGCTGATCCTCACGCCCAGGGCATCGCCCAGCAGGCCGGCATAGTCGGCGGTGATGCCTTCGTACTCCTTGGCTTCGTTGACCATTTCCAGCGGCGGCAGGTTTTGCTGCGAGGTACCCAGAACCAGCTCACGCTTGTTGCGCAGCCATTGCCAATCGTCGCCGCTCAAGGGCAATTGTCGGCGGTGGGGAGATTCATAGTTGAGCAGTTGCAAGGAGAACGCGGGGTTGGCCATCGCCGGGAGGCATGTCAGCCACATCAGCATGGGCAGGATGAAGCGCGGCATCGGGGCTCCTGAACGAATTACGGCACACGGATGAGTCGAGAAGGAGTGGCAGGCTGCGTGGCCCGCCATACAAGGGCCTACCGTCAATGCTGGACGTCAGTATAGATCACGGGAGGGCGCAAAAAATCGGCCCATTTTCCTGGGTTGCCGGGGCTTGGGCAAGTGCGCTGTCGGGCGGTGGACGGGCGTCCCGGGTCAGGGTCAATGGCAGGCCTGGGGCTGGACGGGTGCGGCAATAGTGGTGAAGCTGTGCGTCCTTCAACGTTGGCGGGTCCTTGCATGCTCATCGTTTTCAGCGGCTTGCCGGGCACCGGCAAAACCACCATCGCCCGTACCCTGGCGCCCCACCTGGCGGCTACCTACCTGCGCATCGACAGCATCGAACAGGGCCTGCGTGACGCCGGCCTGGCGCAGGTGGGCAAGGCCGGCTACCAGATTGCCCTGCAACTGGCCGAGGCCAACCTGGCCCTGGGCAACCGGGTACTGGCCGACTGCGTCAATCCGGTGCAGGAAAGCCGCCAGGCCTGGCAGGCCCTGGCCAGCAGGCAGGGGGTTAGGCTGTTGGAGATCGAGGTGGTGTGCTCCGATCTTGCGGAGCATCGGCGCCGGGTCGAGACCCGCCAGTTGGACGTGCCGGGCCTGCGCCCGCCCAGCTGGCAATCGGTGCTCGAGCATGACTATCAGCCCTGGGCTAGCTCGCCGCTGCGCCTGGACACCGCGCAGCTCTCACCGCAGCAGGCCCTGGCCCTGATTCTGGCGTGCCTGCCGGGCGCCTGAGGTTGCCGGGGGCAGAGGCGCCAAGTCTTTGAACCTAGGTGGTGCACTGACGGTCAGTGCTCAGGGCCCCGCGGTGGCGCCTTGGGCTCGTGCTGTGGGGCGCCATTGGCCGGAAAACTCCCGATAACGGGGCAAAACATTCAGCGCGGGGGCTTTGTGCACCGATTCTGTTCGCGCAAAGCCGCGAGCGGCGTCGGCTACGCTGCTGGGGCTTTGCTGATGGGAGGCTTCAGCCTTCTTTGTGTCTCTTTTTTGAATCTATTTGTCGCTATTCGGTCATTTTTGCCACGGGCCAGCCCCGGGGCGGCGCATCGTGCATTTGCGGCATAGCGATTGCTATCACTCTTTCAGGGGGCAGGGTCCCTCACGCTCGAAGCCGGGTCACGTACACACAGGGTTCAAATAAAAAGCCGTTCACGTCACGGCAAGGAGTTGGCTATGTCCCGCGCTTTCTTTGATGAAATGTATGCTGCCGATGGCGTCTGCCGGCCTCACTACCAGGGTTTTGCCCGCTGGCTGGCGGACACTCCTCTGGAACTTTTGGACCAGCGCCGGCGTGAGGCCGACCTGCTGTTCCATCGCGCCGGTATCACCTTCACCCTGTACGGCGACGAGCAGGGCACCGAGCGCCTGATTCCCTTCGACATCATTCCCCGCAGCATCAAGGCCAGCGAATGGCGCACTGTGGAGCGCGGCTGCATCCAGCGGGTGCAGGCGCTGAACCTGTTCCTCGCCGACCTCTATCACGGCCAGCGGATTGTCAAGGAAGGCATCATCCCCGCCGAACAGGTGCTGGCCAACGAGGGCTACCAGGTGGCGATGCAGGGCCTGGACCTGCACCGCGGCGTTTATGCCCATATCGCCGGGGTCGATCTGGTGCGCGACGGCGACGGCAGCTACTACGTGCTCGAAGACAACCTGCGCACTCCCAGCGGCGTCAGCTACATGCTCGAAGACCGCAAGATGATGATGCGCCTGTTCCCCGAACTGTTTGCCGCCCAGCGCATCGCGCCCATCGACCATTACCCGAACCTGCTGCTCGATACCCTGAAAAGCTCCAGCCCCCTGGACAACCCGACCGTGGTGGTGCTGACCCCGGGGCGCTTCAACAGTGCCTATTTCGAACATGCGTTCCTGGCCCGGGAGATGGGCGTGGAACTGGTGGAAGGCGCCGACCTGTTCGTGCGTGACGACCGGGTATACATGCGCACCACCGCCGGTGCCCAGACGGTGGACGTGATCTACCGACGCCTGGATGACGCCTACCTGGACCCGCTGTCGTTCAACCCCGATTCCATGCTCGGGGTGCCCGGGCTGATCGCCGCCTACCGCTGCGGCAACGTGGTGCTGGCCAATGCCGTGGGCACCGGGGTGGCCGACGACAAGTCGATCTACCCCTATGTGGACGAGATGATCCGCTTTTACCTCAGCGAGGAACCGATCCTCAAGAACGTGCCCACCTGGCAGTGCCGCAAGCCCGCCGAACTGTCCCACGTGCTGGCCAACCTGGCGCAGTTGGTGGTCAAGGAAACCCAGGGTTCCGGTGGCTACGGCATGCTGGTGGGGCCGGCGGCCACGGCGGCGCAGATCGAGGAATTCCGTGCACGGATCAAGGCCCGGCCCGAGGCCTATATCGCCCAGCCGACCCTGTCGCTGTCCACCTGCCCGACCTTTGTCGAAAGCGGCATTGCGCCGCGGCATATCGACCTGCGGCCGTTCGTGCTTTCGGGTCGGGAAACCCGCCTGGTGCCCGGCGGCCTGACCCGGGTCGCGCTGCGCGAGGGCTCGCTGGTGGTCAACTCGTCCCAGGGCGGCGGCACCAAAGACACCTGGGTGGTGGAGGACTGAACCATGCTTTCAAGAACCGCAGCCGATCTGTACTGGATGTCCCGCTACCTGGAGCGTGCCGAGAACCTGGCACGCATGCTCGAAGTCAGTTATTCGCTGTCGCTGATGCCCCAGGCCGGGCGCGGCGACGGCCAGGCCGAACTGGCCATGTCGCTGCTGGCCGCCGGCACCCTGGACGATTACCACCAGCGCCACGGCGAACTCAACAGCGAGCGCATGCTGCATTTCTTCGCCCTCGACGAGAGCAACCCGGGCAGCATCTATTGCTGCCTGCGCGCGGCACGCAGCAATGCCCACGCGGTGCGCGGGCGGATCACCGCCGACATGTGGGAAAACATCAACGCCACCTGGCTGGAGATGCGCAACATCGCCCGCAACGGCCTGGGGCGCTACGGCATCAGCCAGTTCTGCGAGTGGGTCAAGGAGCGTTCGCACCTGTTCCGCGGCGCTACCGCCGGCACCATCATGCGCAACGATGCCTATCGCTTCATTCGCCTGGGGACCTTTATCGAACGCGCCGACAACACCCTGCGCCTGCTGGATGCGCGCTATGAAATGTTCGGCGAGGAGTCCGAGGAGGTCAGCGACGACTCGGCCCGCGGCTACTACCAATGGAGCGCCTTGCTCCGCGCCTTGTCCTCCTTCGAGGCGTTCAACGAGATCTACCGCAATGCCCCGGGGGCCGAGCAGGTGTCCGAAATGCTGCTGCTGCGCGCCGATGTGCCGCGCTCGCTGCACGCCTGCGTCGAGGAGCTGGACCAGATCCTCGCTGCGCTGCCGGGGGACAACGGCCGCCCGGCACAGCGCCTGGCCGCCGAGCTGAATGCGCGGCTGCGCTACACCGGGATCAACGAGATTCTCGACTCCGGGCTGCACCAGTGGCTGACCGACTGCATCGCTCAGATCCGCCACCTGGGGCAAACCGTGCACGAGTCCTATCTGGAGGTGGTATGAAACTGTCCATTCGTCACGACACGACCTACAGCTACACCGATGAAGTCTGCACCAGCATCCAGTTCCTGCGCCTGACGCCCCAGAACAGCCTGCGCCAGCAGATCCTCCAATGGCACCTGGAGCTGCCGCGGCGGGTGCGTGCCCAGCGCGATCCCTACGGCAACATCCTCCACGTCATGACCCTGGACGAGCCCCACGGCGCGATCGTCCTCAGCGCCTTCGGCGAAGTGCAGATCGACCCGCTGCGCGAAGTGGAGGGCGACAGCCAGTCGCCGCTGCCGTTCCTGCGCAGCAGCCACCTGAGCAAGGCCGACCCGGCCCTGAGCGACTTTGCCCGACAGCATTGTGGCGAGCGCCGCGATCGCGCCGCGCTGATCGAGCTGATGCAGGCCCTGGCCGAGCACATGCCCTACAGCCCTGGCGCCACCGGGGTCGGCAGCACCGGCGCGCAAGCCTTTGCCGGCGGCGCCGGCGTCTGCCAGGACCACACCCATGCGTTCCTGGCCTGCGCCCGCAGCCTGGGCATACCGGCGCGCTACGTGTCCGGCTACCTGTGCACCGAGGACCAGAGCCACCTGGCCAGCCATGCCTGGGCCGAAGCCTGGCTGGATGACGGCTGGTACAGCTTCGATGTGACCAACCGCCTGGACCGCCCCGAGCGCCACCTGAAACTGGCGGTGGGCCTGGATTATCTGGACGCCTGCCCGGTACGCGGCATGCGTCGCGGTGGCGGGGCGGAGCAGATGTACGCGCAGGTGCAGGTCAGTTCCATGATGCAGGTCCAGCATCAATAGGCGCGTCGGGCTCAGTCGCGGCCCATGGCTTGGCGGCGGTATTCATCCGGGGTGGTGCCCATCATCCGCCGGAACATGCTGATAAAGGCCGAGGCGCTGCTGTAGCCCAGGTCCAGGCCGATGCTTTCCACGGTCCGGCCCTGTTCCAGCAGGGCCAGGGCCTGCACCACCTTCAGGCGCTGGCGCCATTCCACCAGTGACATGCCCAGCTCGCGCTGGCTGCGCCGCATCAGCGTGCGTTCGCTGGTGTTGGCGGCATGGGCCAGTTGCGGCAGCGAGCGCGGGTCGCCGGGGTTGGCCTTGAGGGTGCGCAGCACCGGGCCCAGCAGCGGGTCGTCGGAAGAGGGCAGGTAGCTGCCGGCGCAGGAGGCCTGCCCCAGCTTGTCCACCAGCACCTGCAGCAGGCGCTGTTGCTCGTCGCTCTGGGGCAGGCCCGGTGGCGCCTGGCGCAAGTCGTCCAGGAGGGCCAGGACCAGCGGGCTCAGGCTCAGGGCGCAGTGCCGGGCGGGCAGGGCGGTGCACAGCTCGGGCGCCAGGTACAGCGAGCAGTGGCAGGCTTCGTGGCGGTTGAAGCCCATGTGCTCGACATTCGGCGGCAGCCAGATGCCGTACTGCGGCGGCGCCAGGTAATGGTGGTCGCCCAGTTCGATTTCCATTACCCCGCTGTAGGCATAGACGAACTCGCCCCACGGATGGCGGTGGCGCGGGTAGGTGGCGTGGGCCGGCAGGTTGGCCGCGCGAAAGAAGATCGGCGCCGGCAGGGCTTCGCTGAAAGGCGGCAGGTGCAACTGTTGCGCGGCTTTGTTCACGGCGGGCACCGGTTGGCGGATAAGTGCTATGGGCTGGCGGATTAAAACTATATCTAGGAAAACTGTCAGGCGGACAATCCTTCATCACTTTTTCTCGATGAAGGATCTGCCATGGCCACTCGCCAACCCCTGGATGCCACCGCCTGCAGCCTGATGGTCGGCCTGTGCGCGATCTGGGGCCTGCAGCAGGTGGCGCTCAAGGCCACTGCGTCGGACATCGCCCCGGTGCTGCAGATTGCCCTGCGCTCCGGCGGCGCGGCGCTGCTGGTGGGCCTGCTGATGTGCTGGCGCGGCGAGCGCCTGGGGCTGGGCGACGGCCATTGGCGCCCGGGCCTGCTGGTGGGCGGGCTGTTCGCCCTGGAGTTTTTGCTGGTGGGTGAAGGGCTGCGCTACACCACGGCCTCGCACATGGCGATCTTTCTCTATACCGCGCCGATCTTCGCCGCCCTGGGGCTGCACTGGCTGATGCCGGCCGAGCGGTTGAAACCCGCGCAGTGGCTGGGTATTGGCGTGGCCTTTGGCGGCATAGTCGTGGCCTTTAGCGGCCCCGCCGCGGCCGGGCACGGCGGTGGCAGCCATGTGCTGCTGGGGGATTTTCTCGGGGTACTGGGTGGGGTCGCCTGGGGCGCCACCACCGTGGTGGTGCGCTGCTCGCGGCTGGCCTCTAGCCCCACCACCCGGACCCTGCAGTATCAACTGCTGGGGGCCTTTGTCTGGCTCGGGCTGGCGGCGCTGCTGACCGATCAGACCAACATCCATTTCACCCCGTTGGTGGTCGCCAGCCTGGGCTTTCAGGTGTTGGTGGTGTCGTTCGCCAGCTTCCTGATCTGGTTCACCCTGCTGCGCCGCTACCCGGCCTCGCGGTTGGGCGTGCTGTCGTTCATGACCCCGCTGTTCGGCATAGGTTTCGGGGTCTGGCTGCTGCATGAGCCGCTGGAGCCGAACTTCATTTTCGGCGCGTTGCTGGTGCTGGCGGGGATTGTCATGGTCAGCGGCTACGAGTGGCTGCGCCAGCGTTTCAAGCGCAATCGCGAAAGCCCGGTGGCGCCGCGCGGTTCTTGAACGCCCGGGCGCTGGCAAGTCGGCTCCTGCCAGCGAGACCGTTCCCGGGACGATTCAGCGTTTCGCCGCCTCAAGGGCGTTGCGAATGTCTTCCTGCAACTGGCGGGCACCGCTGCAGGCAGGGTCGGCGGGGCCGTGCTTGCAGGATTTATCCAGCACCTTCAGCGCCAGATCGGCGTCGGGCGCTACGCCTATGCCCCGGCTCAGGTGGAAGCCGTACATGGTGCAGGCCCAGGGGTCATCCAGCTCACAGGCCTTGTTGAAGGTCTGCACTGCACAGTGCCGGGTGCCCTGGCTGTCGGCGTCGGCCGTGAGCATGCCGGCGGCGCGGTTGGTGCAGCCGGAGACCAGGCCCAGGCTGCAAGCGCGCTGGTACAGCGGTTCATAGCCTTCGGCCGGCCCTTTGGCCTGTTGCAGGGTGGTTGCCAGCCAGTAGCAATCGTTGCCGTCGCCGGCCTCGCAGCGCTGCAGGCAGGCCCCCAGCTGCTCCGGGGTTTCGCAGCGGTTGGCCTGCGTGGCCCGTATCGCGGCCCTGGCCGGCATGTTGTCGCCGGGGCATTGCCTGGCCTGGGCCTGCCAGTCCTGCCGGGCCTGGACTTTGGCGTACAGGGCAGCGATCAGTTCCTGGTCGGTGGGCGCGGCGCTGGCGGCAATGCTCGACAGCAAGGCCATGCCGAACAGGCAGAAACGGTAGAGGCGATGCATGGGGCAGAGTCCTTTCCAGGGGGCGTGGGCGCGGGGGGGATCTTAAGGATTTTCGCCAATAGCTCCAGGCTGCCGACGGGGTGGCGAGACGTTTTTTTTCAATTTGCCCCGGCAGCTCTCTTGTGGTCCCGGGGTTTTACTCTGTACTGTATATAAAAACAGTATCCGGACCCGACCATGCAACTGATCGACAAGCTGAGCATCCTCGCCGATGCCGCCAAGTACGACGCTTCCTGCGCCAGCAGCGGCGCGCCCAAGCGCAGTTCCGAAGGCAAGAGCGGGCTGGGTTCGAGCAATGGCATGGGCATCTGCCACAGCTATACGCCGGACGGGCGCTGCGTTTCGCTGCTCAAGGTGCTGCTGACCAATTTCTGCCTCTACGACTGCCAGTACTGCGTCAATCGCCGTTCCAGCGACGTACCCCGGGCACGCTTCAGCCCCGAGGAAGTCGTGCGCCTGACCCTGGATTTCTACCGGCGCAATTGCGTCAGCGGGCTGTTCCTCAGCTCGGGGATCATCCGCTCGGCGGACTACACCATGGAGCAACTGGTGCAGGTGGCCAGGCTGCTGCGCGAAGAGCACGAGTTCCGTGGCTACATCCACCTCAAGACCATCCCCGACGCCGACCCGTTGCTGATCGAGCAGGCCGGGCGCTACGCCGACCGCCTCAGCGTCAACGTCGAGCTGCCCACCGACCAGGGCCTCAAGGCCCTGGCCCCGGAAAAGCACCTGGGTTCGATCAAGCAGGCTATGGGCACCATCTATACCGGCGAGCAGACGGTGCTCAACGAGCCCCGGGCGCCGCGCTTCGCCCCGGCCGGGCAGAGCACCCAGATGATCGTCGGCGCCGATGACACCGACGACAGCACCATCCTCCACAGCGCCGAGGCGCTGTACGGCAACTTCCGCCTGCGCCGGGTCTATTACTCGGCCTTCAGCCCGATTCCCAACAGCCCGAAAAGCGTACCCCTGGCCGCGCCACCGCTGATGCGCGAGCACCGCCTGTACCAGGCCGACTTCCTGCTGCGCGGCTATGGCTTCAGCGCCAACGAACTGTTCCAGGGGCCGGGGCACCTGGCCCTGGACATGGACCCCAAGCTGGCCTGGGCCCTGGACAACCGCAGCGTGTTTCCCCTGGACCTGAACCGTGCCGAACCGGCGATGATCTCGCGCATTCCGGGGATCGGCCTGCGCACTACCCAGCGCCTGGTGGAACTGCGCCGCGAGCGGCGTATCCGCTACGAGGACCTGGCGCGCATGCGCTGTGTGCTGAGCAAGGCCAGGCCGTTCTTCATCACCAGCGACTATCACCCGCAGCAGGCGGAAACCAGCAGCGCGCTGCTCTACCAGCAACTGCGGGAACGCCCGCAACCTCAGCAGATGGGGCTCTGGGGATGATCAGCCTGGACTGTGACGACCTGTTCGACACTTGGCGCCAGCAGGCGCGCTGGCTGCTCAGCCATTCCATCGACCCGAGCCGGGTCAGTTGGTCCGGGACGCAGGAGGCCGATCTGTTCGCCAGCGATGAGGCCTGCCCGCAGCAGCCCGGGCCGTTTCGCGCGCGGATTCCCCAGGCCCTGCTGCAGCTGCTGGAACGGGCCGCCTGCTATCGCGGCGATCAGCGCTGGAGCCTGTTGTACGAGGTGCTGTGGCGGGTCAGCCATGGCGACCGCACGGCCATGCTCAGCGGCGATCAACTGGGCAGCGAGTTGCAGCGGCGAATCAAGCAAGTCGACCGCGAGGCCCATCACCTGCATGCCTTCGCGCGCTTTGTGAGCTTGCCCGCGGGCCGCTCACAGCTGGCCGAGCAGCCTGAATACGTGGCCTGGCACGAGCCGGCCCACGACATCCTGGCCCCGGCCAGCCGGCATTTCATCGGGCGCATGGGGCGCCACCGCTGGATGATCGCCACGCCCCGGGACGGGGTGTATTTCGACGGTACGCAACTGCACCACCAGAGGCGCTGCCCCAGCGCCTGGCGGCAACTGGCCCAGGCCAGTGAAGACCCCGGGGGCGAGCTGTGGCTGGCCTACTACAGCCATATCTTCAACCCGGCGCGGCTCAACCCCCGGGTGATGCAGGGCCATTTGCCGGCGCGCTTCTGGAAGCACTTGCCGGAGGGGCCGCTGATTCCGGCACTGATCAATCAGGCTCGCCACGGCAAGCAGCGCGACGGGCAGGCCAGCCAGGTGGCAGCACGGCCAGGCAAGCGGATCGGCCAACCGCGCGGCGATAACGCTGGGCAGGCCCCAGGGCCTTCCCTGACAATGGGCGGCTTTGAACAATGAGGCAGGCAGCCAATGGATGAAGGCGTGGATGACGGCAAGGGCATTACCGAGGAATTCTGGTCGAAGGGAGTGACTGACGACGCGAAGATGATGTGGCGGGTGGGCAGCCGCGGCGTGACCTTCCTGGCGGCGCTGCTGCTGCCCAAGACCGGGTTCAAGACCGTTGATATCGGGGTCGGGGTGCTGACCATGCTGATCCCCTTGCTGGTGATCGAAACCCAGAGGGCCTATTCGAAGTTTTCCCCCGGGTTCCTCGCCTGGGTGATCCGCATCAGTGTGTTTGCCAGCGGTGTGGCCATGGCCAGCCTGGGGCTGGTGGTCTACTTCGGGGTCGTGATGCCTTTGGTTTCAGCGGTGGGCATGCTTTTTTTTCAACAGAGCGCCAGCCTCCAGGTCCAGGGGCACAGGGGGATGGAACAGGTCGGTTTCTGGTGGATGGCGGCTGTCACCGGCTTTGCCGTGATGTATGCAGTGTTCAAGAATTTTCGCGAGACCAAGGTGTTCGAGATCGTCTATCACCTGCCACGCAACGGCGTGAGGCAGCTCATGCAGGAGCGGCCGCTGCGCGCCAGCAATTGGCCGATGTTCGTCTGGTTCGAACTCTGCGTATTGATCGTAAGCTTTTTCTACACCTTGATGGCTTCCCAGGCCGCGCTGCTGGTGGTGGATGGAACGCAACAGGTGCTGATGTTGTTCGGTATCAGCCTCTGAGGGAGCCCCGCCTTCGGCTGGCATCCTGCAGGCTCCAGGCATGAAAAAGCCCGCCCCTGGCAACCAGGGGCGGGCTCGGCTGAAGCAGGGAGGGGAATCAGACCTTGACGATCCAGCCCGCTGGCGCTTCGACGTCGCCGGTCTGCACACCGGTCAGCTCTTTGTAGAGCTTCTGGGTGATCGGGCCGACTTCTTTTTCGCTGTAGAACACGTGCAGCTTGTTCTGGTACTCGATGCCGCCGATCGGCGTGATGACCGCGGCAGTACCGCAGGCACCGGCTTCCTTGAAGTCCGCCAGCTTGTCGATGAACACGTCGCCTTCGACCACTTCCAGGCCCAGGCGGGTCTTGGCCAGCTCGATCAGCGACAGGCGGGTAATGCCCGGCAGTACCGATGGCGAGTTGGGGGTGACGAATTTGTCGTCATGGGTGATGCCGAAGAAGTTGGCCGAACCCACTTCCTCGATCTTGCTGTGGGTCAGCGGGTCGAGGTAGATGCAGTCGGCGAAGCTGGCTTTCTTGGCCTGGGCGCCGGGCATCAGGCTGGCGGCGTAGTTGCCACCGACCTTGGCCGCGCCGGTGCCCTGAGGCGCCGCGCGGTCGTAGCTGGAGATCAGGAAGTTGTGCGGGGTCAGGCCGCCCTTGAAGTAGGCGCCGACCGGGATGGCGAAGATCGAGAAGATGAACTCCGGCGCGGTGCGCACGCCGATGTTATCGCCGACGCCGATCACGAACGGGCGCAGGTACAGCGCGCCGCCGGTGCCGTAGGGCGGGATGAAGCGTTCGTTGGCCTTGACCACGGCCTTGCAGGCTTCGATGAACTGTTCGGTGGAGACTTGCGGCATCAGCAGGCGGGCGCAGCTGCGCTGCATGCGTGCGGCGTTCTGGTCCGGACGGAACAGGTTGATCGAGCCGTCCTTGCAGCGGTAGGCCTTCAGGCCTTCGAAACATTGCTGGCCATAGTGCAGGGCGGTGGAGCCCTCGCTGATGTGCAGCACATTGTCTTCAGTCAGGGTGCCTGCGTCCCACTCGCCGTTACGCCAGTGCGACAGATAGCGCTTGTCTGTCTTGATGTAGTCAAAACCCAGCTTGTCCCAATTGATGCTTTCGTTACCCATGACACCCTCTATCGCTTAACAACCGTCGGAACGGCTCAAGGCTTCTGACGTTTTTTTGGATGGGCACAACAATACTGCATTCCGGGGGCATGCCGCATCCCGGACGATGGGAGGGGGCGCAAAAAAACTTAGCCTGCTTATGAAGCTTCCCCCATACCCCCTGTAGGAGCGAGCTTGCTCGCGAAGGTCTCGGCGAGAACGCTTGGCTATTCCCGCCAGCTCTTTCGCGAGCAAGCTTGCTCCTACCTGGGCACAGTCCTGTGTGCCCCTTGAATGGTTACAGATGCAGGGCGTGGCCCAGGGCCCGCAGCGCCGCTTCCTGGACCGCTTCACCCAGGGTCGGGTGGGCGTGGATGGTGCCGCCGATGTCTTCCAGGCGCGCGCCCATTTCCAGGGATTGGCCGAACGCCGTGGACAATTCGGAGACCCCGACCCCTACCGCCTGCCAGCCGACAATCAGGTGATTGTCACTTCGGGCCACCACCCGCACGAAACCGCTTTTCGATTCCAGGGTCATGGCCCGGCCATTGGCCGCGAACGGGAAGCTGCTGACGATGCAATCCAGGCCAGCGACGCGGGCCTCGTCCGGGGGCTTGCCCACCACCACCAGTTCCGGGTCGGTGAAGCACACCGCCGGGATCGCCGCCGGGTTGAACTCGCGGTGCTTGCCCGCGATCAGCTCGGCGACCATCTCGCCCTGGGCCATGGCCCGGTGGGCGAGCATCGGCTCACCGCTCAGGTCGCCGATGGCCCAGACGTTGCGCATGCTGGTCTGGCAGCGGTGGTCGATCTTGATCGCCGCGCCGTTCATCTCCAGGTTCAGGCTTTCCAGGTTCCAGCCCTGGGTGTTGGGCTTGCGGCCCACCGCCACCAGCACCTGATCGGTGGCCAGGTTCAGGGTGTCGCCATTGGGTTCGCGCACCTGCAGGCTGCTGCTGGCGGCATCGAAGCCCAGCACGCTGTGCTTGAGGTAGAGCTTGATCCCCAACTGCTTCACCGACTCCAGCACCGGCTGGGTCAGTTCGCCGTCGTAGGCCGGCAGGATGCGTTCCTGGGCCTCCACCACGCTGACTTCGACGCCGAGCTTGCGGTAGGCGATGCCCAGTTCCAGGCCGATATAGCCGCCGCCGACCACGGTCAGGCGCTTGGGCAGGGTCTTGGGCGCCAAGGCCTCGGTGGAAGAGATGATCGGCCCGCCGATGGGCAGCATCGGCAGGTTGACACTTTTCGAACCGGTGGCCAGCAGCAGGTGCTCACAGTGGATACGGGTATCGGCGCCTTCGATCTCCACGGTCTTGCCGTCGATGACCCTGGCCCAGCCCTGGATCACCTGGACCTTGTTTTTCTTCAGCAGCGCGGCGACCCCGGTGGTCAGGCGGTCGACGATGCCGTCCTTCCATTCCACGCTCTTGCCGATGTTCAGGGTCGGTGCGGCTACTTCAATGCCCAGGGCCGAGCCCTGGCTGTGGTGGCGGGTCTGGTGGAACTGCTCGGCGACATGGATCAGCGCCTTGGACGGGATGCAACCGATGTTCAGGCAGGTGCCGCCCAGGGACTGGCCCTCCACCAGAATGGTGGAAATGCCCAGCTGGCCGGCGCGGATGGCCGCCACATAACCGCCAGGGCCGCCGCCGATGATCAGCAGTTGGGTATTGAGAGTCTGTTGCATGTCTTACTCCACAAACAGCGTGGCGGGTTGTTCGAGCAGGCCGCGAATGGCCTGGATGAATTGCGCAGCGTCCATGCCGTCGACCACCCGATGATCGAAGGAGCTGGAGAGGTTCATCATCTTGCGGATCACGATCTGACCCTTGATCACCATGGGCCGCTCGACGATGCGGTTGACTCCGACAATCGCCACTTCCGGCAGGTTCAACACCGGGGTGCTGACGATCCCGCCCAGGGCACCGAGGCTGGTGAGGGTGATGGTGGAACCGGAGAGTTCATCCCGGGCGGCCTTGCCGCTGCGAGCGGCCTGGGCCAGGCGCGCGATTTCCTCGGCGTTGCCCCACAGGCTGCGGGCTTCGGCGTGGCGCACCACCGGTACCATCAGGCCGACGTCGCTCTGGGTGGCGACCCCGACATGCACCGCGCCGTGGCGGGTGATGACCTGGGCTTCGTCGTCGTAACGGGCATTGATCTGCGGGAAGTCGCGCAGGGCGACCACCATGGCCCGCACCAGGAACGGCAGCAGGGTCAGCTTGCCGCGGGTGGCGCCGTGTTTTTCATTGAGGTGGATGCGCAGCTCTTCCAGGGCGGTGACGTCCACTTCCTCGACATAGCTGAAGTGCGCGGCGCGGTGCTTGGACTCCTGCATGCGCTGGGCGATCTTGCGGCGCATGCCAATGACCTGGATCTGCTCTTCGTCGTGGCGCTCGGCATAACCGGCCCCCGGCGCCGAGTAGCCCTTGAGCGGCTGGCTGTCCTGGGCCAGGTAGGCCTCCAGGTCTTGGTGCAGGATGCGCCCGGCCGGGCCGCTGCCTTGCACCAGGCGCAGCTGGATGCCCAGATCCAGGGCGTGCTTGCGCACCGCCGGCGAGGCCAGCGGGCGTTCGTCGGCTTCCCGGGCCACCGGTGTCTGGGGCGCGGTGCGGCAGGCGGCTTGGCTGATGACGGCTTTTTCCACCTTCGGCGCTTCGACCACTGGCGCGGCCGCCGCCGGCTTATTAATAGCTGCCGGCTCTTTTACCGCCGGTGCGGCTGCCTGGGCGGACTCCTTGAGGTTGCCCGCGCCTTCGACCTCGATGCTGATGAGAATGCTGCCCACCGCCATCACTTCACCGGGCTCGCCGCCCAGGGAGATGACCGTGCCGTGAACGGGGGAGGGGATGTCGACCATCGCCTTGTCGGTCATCACGTCCGCCAGCACCTGATCTTCCACTACCTGATCGCCGACCTTGACGTGCCACTGCGCCAGTTCCACTTCCGCGATGCCTTCGCCGATGTCCGGCATCTTGATTACGTGCGTGCCCATTCAGACCTCCATGACCCGTTGCAGCGCCGCGCCCACTCGGGACGGCCCTGGGAAATATGCCCACTCCTGCGCGTGGGGATACGGCGTATCCCAACCGGTGACGCGCTCGATCGGGGCTTCCAGGTGGTGGAAGCAGTGTTCCTGCACCAGCGACACCAGTTCGGCGCCGAAACCGCAGGTGCGGGTGGCTTCGTGTACCACCACGCAACGGCCGGTCTTCTTCACCGACTTGACGATGGTGTCCAGGTCCAGGGGCCACAGGCTGCGCAGGTCGATGACCTCGGCGTCGATGCCGGTTTCCTCGGCCGCCACTTGCGACACATAGACGGTGGTGCCGTAGGTGAGGACGGTGACGTCCTTGCCCGGGCGGGCGATGGCCGCCACATCCAGGGGCACCTTGTAGTAGCCGTCCGGCACCTGGGCCGCCGGGTGCTTCGACCAGGGGGTTACCGGGCGGTCGTGGTGGCCATCGAACGGGCCGTTATACAGGCGCTTGGGTTCGAGGAAGATCACCGGGTCATCGTTCTCGATGGAGGCGATCAGCAGGCCCTTGGCGTCGTAGGGGTTGGAGGGCATCACGGTGCGCAGGCCGCAGACCTGGGTGAACATCGCCTCGATGCTCTGGCTGTGGGTCTGGCCGCCGTAGATGCCGCCGCCGCAAGGCATGCGCAGGGTCATGGGCGCGGTGAACTGGCCGGCGGAGCGATAGCGCAGGCGCGCGGCTTCGGAAATGATCTGGTCCGAGGCCGGGTAGACGTAGTCGGCGAACTGGATTTCCGCCACCGGGCGCAGGCCGTAGGCGCCCATGCCGATGGCCGCGCCGACGATGCCGCTTTCCGAGATCGGCGCGTCGAACACCCGCGAGGTGCCGTACTTGGCCTGCAGGCCTTCGGTGCAGCGGAACACGCCGCCGAAGTAGCCCACGTCCTGGCCGAACACCACGACGTTGTCGTCACGCTCAAGCATCACATCCATGGCCGAGCGCAGGGCCTGGATCATGGTCATGGTGGTGGTGGTCATGGCGGTGTCCAGCTGGATATTGTTGTTGTGATCGTTCATTTCAGATCCCCAGTTCCTGGCGTTGGCGTTTCAAGTGCTCGGGCATGTCCTTGTAGACATCCTCGAACATGGTCGCGGCGCTGGGGATCTGGCCGCCGGCGAGGGTGCCGTACTGTTCGGCTTCCTTCTGGGCGGCGATGACCTGGGCTTCCAGCTCGGCACTGACCGCGGCGTGTTCCTCTTCGGACCACTGGCCGATCTTGATCAGGTGCTGCTTGAGGCGGGCAATCGGATCGCCCAGGGGGAAGTGGCTCCAGTCGTCGGCCGGGCGGTACTTGGACGGGTCGTCGGAGGTGGAGTGCGGGCCGGCGCGGTAGGTGACCCACTCGATCAGGGTCGGGCCGAGGTTGCGCCGGGCGCGTTCGGCGGCCCAGCGCGAGGCGGTGTAGACGGCGATGAAGTCGTTGCCGTCGACCCGCAGGGAAGCGATGCCGCAGCCCACGCCGCGTCCGGCGAAGGTGGTGGCTTCACCGCCGGCGATGGCCTGGAAGGTGGAGATCGCCCACTGGTTGTTGACCACGTTGAGGATCACCGGTGCGCGGTACACGTGGGCGAAGGTCAGGGCGGTGTGGAAGTCCGACTCGGCGGTGGCGCCGTCGCCAATCCAGGCCGAAGCGATCTTGGTATCGCCCTTGATCGCCGAGGCCATGCCCCAGCCCACGCCCTGCACGAACTGGGTCGCCAGGTTGCCGGAGATGGTGAAGAACCCGGATTCCTTCACCGAGTACATGATCGGCAACTGGCGCCCCTTGAGCGGATCGCGCTCGTTGGACAGCAGTTGGCAGATCATCTCCACCAGCGGCACTTCCCGGGCCATCAGGATGCTTTGCTGGCGATAGGTGGGGAAGCACATGTCGTCGATGTTCAGGGCCAGGGCCTGGGCACTGCCGATGGCTTCCTCGCCCAGGCTCTGCATATAGAAGGACATCTTCTTCTGCCGTTGGGCGACCACCATGCGATTGTCGAAGATCCGCGTCTTGAGCATGGCGCGCATGCCCTGGCGGAGAATCTCCACAGGCACGTCCGCGGCCCAGTCGCCCAGGGCGTTGCCCTGGTCGTCGAGCACGCGGATCAGGCCACGGGCCAGGTCGGCGCAGTCGGCAGGTTCGATATCGATAGGAGGTTTGCGGGCCAGGCCGGCATCGTTAAGACGCAGGTAGGTGAAGTCGGTCTTGCAGCCGGGACGCCCCGAGGGTTCGGGAACGTGCAGGCGTAGCGGTGCATACGCGGTGGTCATGGCTTTCTACGCTCGATCTTGTGGATTTCTTGTAATTGGGCGCGCTAGCTGACAGTCATTCCCTGGGTAAGAGAAATCTTGTCCTACAAACATCATAGGCCGGGCGTAGAAGAATATTTATCTCTGTTTCATTGCGCTGGACGGTATTTGCAGATAAAAAATCTGCATAAACATAAAAAAAAGGTTGTTTTGTCTCATGCGCAAACTGGACCGTACCGATATCGGCATTCTCAACAGTCTTCAGGAGAATGCCCGCATCACCAACGCTGACCTCGCCCGCTCGGTGAATCTTTCGCCCACCCCGTGTTTCAACCGGGTCAAGGCCATGGAGGAACTGGGGCTGATCCGCGAGCAGGTGACCCTGCTGGATGCCGACCTGTTGGGGCTGCACGTCAATGTGTTCATCCACGTCAGCCTGGAGAAGCAGGTGGAAGAGGCCCTGCAGCACTTCGAGGAGGCGATTGCCGACCGCCCGGAAGTGATGGAGTGCTACCTGATGGCGGGTGACCCGGACTACCTGATCCGGGTGCTGGTGCCCAGCATCCAGTCCCTGGAACGCTTCATGATGGACTTCCTGACCAAGGTCCCCGGGGTGGCCAATATCCGCTCCAGCTTCGCCCTCAAGCAGGTGCGCTACAAGACCGCGCTGCCGCTGCCGGCCAACGGCCTGACCCTGGGCACCTGAGGCTCAGGCCGGGATTTCGTTCCACAGCTGCTGCAGCTGCTTGAAGTCCCAAGCCTCCGGCGCTTCCCGGGCGACGATGTGTTCCTCGCCCTGCAGCCGTGACAGGTCCAGGATCCGTTGTGGCAGGGGCATCTTCGAGCGCGTGGAAAAGAACACCTTGACCTTGGGCAGCAGCAGCGACTCGCTGTTCTGCTCCAGGACCACCGCCAGCTTGCCGCTGTGCAGGCGCACCAGAGAGCCCACCGGATAGATGCCGACGCACTTGACCAGGGCCTGCAACACCCGCGAGTCGAAATGTCCGGTCCAGCCGGACATGCGCTGCAAGGCCTCGGCCGGGTCCCAGCCACGGTTGTAGGGGCGGGTCGAGGTCACGGCGTCATACACGTCGCAGACCGCGCCCATCTGTGCGAACAGACTGATCTGCTCCCCCGCCAGGTGGTGCGGGTAGCCGCTGCCGTCGATCTTTTCGTGATGGTGCAGGCACACATCCAGCACCAGCGCGTCCAACTGCGGGTTCTGGCGCAGGATGGCCCCACCGGCGGCGGGGTGCAGCTTGATCCGTTCGAACTCGTCGGCGGAGAGTTTTTCCGGTTTGTTGAGGATGCTCTCGGGGATGGTCAGCTTGCCGATGTCGTGCAGCAGCCCGGCGACCCCGGCCTGGTGCACCTGGGCCACCGGCAGTTCCAGTTGCCGGGCCACCGCCACCATCAGCGCGCAGACCGCCACCGAGTGCATGTAGGTGTAGTCGTCGGCGGTCTTGAGCCGGGCCAGGCTGATCAGTACGTCGGGGTGGCGCAGCAGCGAGCTGGAGATGTTGTGCACCAGCTCGTCCACCTGGACCAGCTCGATGGCCTGGCCCATGCGCACTTCCTGGAACATCTGCATTACCGCCTTCTTGGAGTGGGCGCAGATCTTCAGTGCGCGCTGGATTTCCTCGGCCCGCTCCACCCGCAGCGGGGCGTCGCTCTTGAGCGGCGGCTGGGTGGCCGGGGCACTGGGCTGCGGGTTCGCCGGCAGGTCCAGGCCCTTGGCCGTGTCGATCCACAGGCTGCTGACATTGGACTGATGCAAGCGCTGCAGGTCGGCGTGGCTATTGAGCACGAAGCCGGCTTTCCAGAACGAATGGTCCAGCCACGAACCGCAGAATTGGTGGATGTACATGCCCATCTGCAACTGCTGCACGGAAATGAGTTTGAGCACGGTCAAGCCCCCCACCTGATTCAGACCGGCTCGGGCGCCAAGAGGCGCCCGGGCCGGCTGATCGATAACGCTCCTTGCCGTTACTTATCCTGAACCGCTTGACCGGTCGCGCCCGGTCATAGGGAGAAGCGTGCCACCAGTTTGTTCAGACTGACCGCCAGTGACGACAGTTCACTGCTGGCAATGGAGGTCTGGCTGGCGGCGGACGAGCTCTGCACCGACAGGTCGCGGATGCTCATCAGGTTCTGGTCCACCGAGCGTGCCACCTGGGCCTGTTCCTCCGAGGCGGTGGCGATCATCAGGTTGCGTTCGTTGATGTGGCTGATGGCCTGGGTAATGTGACCGATGGCCGAGCCGGCTTCATGGGCGATGGCCAGGGTCTGGCTGGCGTCCTCGCTGCTTTGTTGCATGGACAGCATGGCTTTGTTCGAACCGCTCTGGATGCCCTGGATCATCTGTTCGATTTCCTGGGTAGAGAGCTGGGTGCGGTGGGCCAGGGCCCGCACTTCATCGGCGACCACGGCAAAGCCGCGACCTTGCTCGCCGGCCCGGGCGGCCTCGATGGCGGCGTTGAGGGCCAGCAGGTTGGTCTGCTCGGCAATGGCGCGGATCACGTCCAGGACCTTGGTGATGTCCTGGGCCTGTTGCGCCAGGCCGGCCATTTCCACCCGGGTGTTTTCCACGGTGCCGGTGAGCTTTTCGATGGAGTGGATGGTCTGCTCGACCCGCTCCTTGCCCAGCCCGGCGGAACGCTCGGACTCCTGGGTCGACTGCGAAGCGGACACTGCGTTGCGCGCCACTTCCTCGACAGCGGCGGTCATTTCGTTGACCGCCGTGGCGGCTTGTTCGGTCTCCATGCTCTGCTGCTGGATGCCGGCGTTGGACTCGCGGGTGATGGCGCTCATTTCCTCGGCGGCCGAGGCCAGTTGGGTGGACGAATCGGCAATGTGGCGGATGGTCGACTTCAGGCTGTCGAGCATGGCCCGGGTGGCGGTCTGCAGCTCGGTGAGTTCGTCCTGGCCGCTGACTTCAACCTGGGTGCGCAGATCGCCCTCGGCGATTTTCCGCGTGGTCGCCAGCAGGGTCTGCACCGGCAGGATGATGCTGCGGGTGAAGAGCAGGGCGATCAGCGCGGTGAGCAGGATGGCCACGACAATGATCACCCCGGTCAGGGTAATCCCGGCGGTGAACTGGGCGCCGGCATCGGTGGCCGATTGCGCCGCGCCTTGTTCGTTGATGCGGATCAGCTCATCGATGGAGGACTGCAGGGTGTTGGCCAGGGGCACCGTCACCTGGTTGACATAGTTGGTGGCCTCTTCGGTGCTGCTGGTCTTGCTGCTTTCCAGGAGCACGGCCAGCTTGTCCTGGTAGGCCTGGGCGCCGCTCTTGACCAGGTCGTAGGTGTCTTGCTCATGGGGGCTGGATACCAGCGCAGCGTAGTCCTTGATGGCCTGGTTGAGGTTGCTCTTGAGTGTTGCGAGGTTGCCCAGGGTGGCGGCCTTGTCAGCCGCATTCTCGGTGACATAGTGCAGCGTTTCGAGACGCAGGCGCAGGGTGCTCGATTCAATCAGGGTGGCTTGCCGCACGCTGGGCAGCCAGTTGGTTTGCAGCTCTACCGCGGCATCATGGATCTGCCCCATCTTCCACAGGGCCAGTCCTCCCAGGCCAACCAATAACACGCAGATCGAGCCGAAGCTGATTAGCGCACGCAAGGTCAATTTCATGTTTCTTGTCACCATAAGGCACCTGCTTGTTTGGAGTGGTACGGCTGATACTTCGACTCCCTGTCGCCTTGATGCCAATCTGATCTCATTAAAGTGAAAAATCTGTAGAAATGTAAAAAAGTATTTCTAGTTTTTCGGGGTTGTTCAGCAAGGCGACAGGCCGGGCAATGCCTTTTTCGCAGGCGTTACTTGTGCAGTCTAGGTAACCCTCGGGCGGCTCCATTTGACCCTCATCAAGGCCGTTTGCCGAAGACCCAGGCATGCTGTGCAGGCCCAACCGGAGAAGAAGGAATACCCATACATGACCCCCCCTGTCAGTCAAGCCTCCGAGGCCCGGGCACGCTTGCCCGTCGGGCTGTTGATCGCCGTGCTGGCGCTGGTCGCCGTGCTGCTTCTGCCGCTGCCCGCCGACCTGCCGGTCGCGGGGCACAGGATGCTGGCGATCCTGGCCTTTGCCGTGGTGGTGTGGATCAGCGAAGCGGTGTCCTACGAGGCCAGCGCGATCATGATCACCGCATTGATGGCCTTCCTGATCGGCACCGCGCCGACCCTGCAGGACCCGACCCAGCTCTATGGCAGCTCGGCGGCCATCAGCCTGGCCCTCACCGGGTTCTCCAACTCGGCCTTGGCCCTGGTGGCCGGTGCCTTGTTCATCGCCGCCGCCATGACCCACACCGGCCTCGACCGGCGCATCGCCCTGGTGACCCTGACCCGGGTCGGCACCAGCACCCGGCGCATCCTTGTCGGTGCCATCGCCGTGACCGTCCTGCTCAGCCTGCTGGTGCCCAGCGCCACCGCCCGCAGTGCCTGCGTGGTGCCGATCATGATGGGGGTGATTGCCGCCTTCGGCGTCGACAAGCGCTCCAACATCGCCGCCGGGCTGATGATAGTCGTGGCCCAGGGCACCAGCATCTGGAACGTCGGGATCCAGACCGCCGCGGCGCAGAACCTGCTGACCGTAGGCTTTATGGACAAGATGCTCGGCCAGCGCGTGGCCTGGCTCGACTGGCTGATCGCCGGGGCGCCCTGGGCGCTGATCATGTCCCTGGTGCTGCTGTGGCTGGTGCTGAAACTGCTGCCGCCGGAAACCGACAGCATCCCCGGCGGCAAGGAGGCGGTGGCGCAGTCCCTGGCGGACATCGGCCCCATGACCGGGCCGCAGAAACGCCTGCTGGCGGTGTCGCTGCTGCTGCTTCTGGCCTGGTCCACCGAAGGCAAGCTACACCCCTTCGACACCACGACCACCACCTACGCCGGGCTGGTGATCCTGCTGCTGCCACGGATCGGCATCATGACCTGGAAGGATGTGCAGTCGCGCATTCCCTGGGGCACGGTGATCGTCTTCGGGGTTGGCATCAGCCTCGGTTCGGCGCTGCTCAGTACCCAGGCCGGGCAGTGGCTGGGGAGCCAGGTGGTGGCCCATACCGGCCTGGACCAGGTGGGGCCTTTGGCGGTGTTCGCGATTCTCGCGGCGTTCCTGATCCTCATTCACCTGGGGTTCGCCAGCGCCACGGCGCTGACCTCGGCCTTGCTGCCGATCCTGATCGCCGTGCTGCAGACCCTGCCGGGAGAATTCAGCCGCCTGGGCATGACCATGCTCCTGGGCTTTGTGGTCAGCTACGGTTTCATCCTGCCCATCAACGCGCCGCAGAACATGGTCTGCCTGGGCACCGAGACCTTCAACGCGCGGCAGTTCGCCCGGGTCGGGCTGCTGGTGACGCTGATCGGCTACCTGTTGATGCTGGTGTTCGCCATGACCTGGTGGAAATGGCTGGGCTGGATGTAGGAAAAGTAAATCCCTTCACAGTGACCCGCTGAACACCCGGGTCACGCTGCCGGCCAGGCGCACCTTGCCCTGGCCGTCCCAGCTCACCGTCACCGGCCCGCCATCGCACAGCACCCGCACCGGGCTGTCCAGCAGGCCGCGGCGGATGCCGTTGACGGCCGCTGCGCAGGAGCAGGAGCCGGAACCCAGGGGGATGGCGCCATTGCGCTCCCAGATGCGCAGGCGGATGGTCTGGCGATCGATCACCTGGATGAAGTGCACATTGGTCTTGTGTGGAAACAGCGGGTCGCTCTCGATCTGTGGGCCCAGCGTGGCAATGTCCAGCGGTGCCAGGTCGGCGACGAAAAAGCTGCAATGGGGGTTGCCCATGCTGCACGCCGCCGGTTCCCCCGGCAGCGGCAGGTGCAGGCTGTCCAGCTCTCGGGCCAGGGGAATGGACTGCCAGTCGAACGAAGGCAGGCCCATTTCCACCGACACCGACCGATCCTCAAGGCGCAGGCATTGCTGCAGACCGCGGGCGGTTTTCACCTGCACCGAGGTGACGCCGCTTTCCTGCATCAGCAGATCGGCGGCGCCCCGGGTGGCACTGCCGCAGGTGTCCAGGCTTGAACCATCGGCGTTGAAGAAGGTCAGTTGCGCCGCGCTGTCGCTGCAATCGCCGAGCACCACCAACTGATTGAAACCGATGCCACGCCGGCGGTCCCCCAGGGTTCTGGCCAGCTCGCAGGTGATCGGGTTGGTGCGGCCACGGGCGTCGATCAGCACGAAATCGTCACCATTGGCGTGCATCTTCACAAAGTTCAGGGGCATTCGGGCTCCAGCAGGCGGGGGCAGGGAAGGGCCAGCGCATGCAGGATTCCGAAAAAAAGCCACCGGCGCCAGCACCTTAAAATAAAATTCATCCTGCGAGCCCGGCTGTTGCCTGGGCTGGGGGATTTTCCGGCACACTGCCGGACCACCAGGAACATCGCCGACCGCCGCAACAGCGGCCGGCACAGCACAAGGTCATGGCATGGATCACTACGCCCCGCGCAACTGGCAGCCCCACGAAAAGCCCAGTTTGCCCGGTTCCCCCTCGACACCGTTGCACCCCACCCACAAGCGCCTGGCCTATGCGCTGGTGGGCTTGCTGGTGGCCATCACCGGTGGCCTGGGCAACTCATTGGTGATCGCCAACCTGCCTTACCTGCAGGGGGCGCTGGGGGCGACCACCGCGGAGATGGCCTGGCTGCCGGCCGCCTACGTGATGACCAACGTGTCGATGAACCTGTTGCTGGTGAAGTTTCGCCAGCAGTTCGGCCTGCGCGCCTTCACCGAAGTGTTCCTGGTGCTCTACGCGCTGGTGACCTTCGGCCACCTGTTCGTCAACGACCTGAGCTCGGCCATCGCCGTGCGCGCGGCCCACGGCATGGTCGGCGCGGCGCTGAGCTCCCTGGGCCTGTACTACATGGTCCAGGCCTTCCCGGCGAAGTGGCGGCTCAAGGCCCTGGTGCTGGGGCTGGGCGCCTCGCAACTGGCCTTGCCCCTGGCCCGGCTGTTTTCCGAGGACCTGCTGCAGATCGCCGAATGGCGCGGCCTGTACCTGTTCGAACTGGGCCTGGCGCTGACCTCCCTGGGCTGCGTATTCATGCTCAAGCTGCCCCCGGGGGACCGCTTCCGTACCTTCGAGAAACTCGACTTCCTGACCTTTGCCCTATTGGCCACTGGCGTGGCGCTGCTGTGCGCGGTGCTGTCTTTGGGGCGTATCGACTGGTGGCTGGAGGCGCCGTGGATCGGCTATGCCAGTGCCGGCTCCATCGTGCTGATCCTGGCCGGGCTGTGCATTGAACACAACCGCAGCAACCCGATGCTGATGACCCGCTGGCTGGGCAGCGGGGCGATGATCCGCCTGGCCCTGGCAGTGATACTGATTCGCATGGTGTTGTCGGAACAGTCCACCGGCGCCGTAGGCTTTCTCCAGGCGCTGAACATGAGCAGCCAGCAGATGCGCATGCTCTACGGGGTGATGCTGCTGGGCAGCATTGCCGGGTTGGCCACCAGCGCCCTGACCATCAACCCGGCGCACCTGTTGATGCCGCTGGTCATTTCCCTGGCGCTGATGGCCGTGGGGTCGGTAATGGACAGCTTTTCGAGCAACCTCACGCGCCCGGCCAACATGTACTTCAGCCAGTTCCTGCTGGCCTTCGGCGGTACGTTCTTTCTTGGCCCGACCATGGTCCTTGGCACCCGCAACGTGCTGACCAACCCGCGCAACCTGGTGAGCTTCTCGGTGCTGTTCGGCATCTGCCAGAACCTCGGCGGGCTGATCGGCTCGGCCTTGCTCGGGACCTTCCAGATCGTGCGCGAGAAGTACCATTCCAGCCATATCGTCGAGCAGTTGACCCTGCTTGATCCCCAGGTCCTGGCCCGGGTACAGAGCGGCGGGCTGGCCTATGGCAAGGTCATCGCCGACCCGGACCTGCGCACCCTGCAAGGCATACGCAGCCTGGCCGCCGCGGCCACGCGCGAAGCCAATGTGCTGGCCTATAACGATGTATTCATGCTGATCGCGGTGATTGCGGTACTGACCATGATCTGGATATTCATTCGCAGCCTGTGGCTGATGAGCACGACCCAAGCGGTCGCGCCTGCCGCCCCGGCTCCCGTTCAACAAAGTGGTGCCTCTTCTTCATGAGCGAAACCGTCAACCCCACCACCAACGCCATTGCCTCGACTCCCGAGCCCAGCGGCCCGCCGACCATACCGGCCACCGAGCCGCGGCCGCTGGCAGTGCGCATCATCTCGTCCCTGGGCTTTGCCGCCATCGCCATCGTCGGTGTGCTGATCGTGCTCTACGCCTGGCAGCTGCCACCGTTCTCCAGCGCCATCGAAAGCACCGAGAACGCCCTGGTGCGGGGGCAGGTGACCATCATCGGCCCGCAGCTCAGTGGCTACGTGTTCGAGGTGCCGGTGCAGGACTTCCAGCAGGTCAAGGCCGGCGACCTGCTGGTGCGCCTCGACGACCGTATCTACCAGCAGCGTCTGGACCAGTCCCTGGCGCAACTGGCGGTGCAGAAGGCGGCCCTGGCCAATGCCCTGCAACAGCGCAACAGCGCCGAAGCCACCATCACGCTGCGCCAGGCGGCCCTGGCCGACAGCCAGGCCCAGGCGCGCAAGAGCGCGGCCGACCTGCAACGCAACGAAGCACTGATTGCCGACGGCTCGGTGTCCCGGCGTGAACTGGACGTGACCCGCGCGGCCAAGGCCCAGACCGTGGCCGCCGTGGCCCAGGCCCAGGCGCAACTGGAAATAGCCCGCCAGGACCTGCAGACCGTGATCGTCAACCGCGGCTCCCTGGAAGCGGCAGTGGCCAGCGCCGAAGCCGCAGTGGAACTGGCGCGGATCGACCTGTCCAACACCCGCATCCTTGCCCCGCGGGACGGCCAGCTGGGGCAGATCGGCGTGCGCCTGGGGGCCTACGTCAATTCCGGCGCCCAGCTCATGGCCCTGGTGCCGAACCAGCTGTGGGTGATTGCCAATATGAAGGAAACCCAGATGGACAACGTCCGGGTCGGGCAGCCGGTGATCTTCACCGTGGACGCCCTGAACCACCGCAAATTCAGCGGCAAGGTGCAACGGATTTCCCCGGCCACCGGTTCCGAGTTCGCCTTGCTGCAGGCCGACAATGCCACCGGCAACTTCGTCAAGATTGCCCAGCGGGTGCCGGTGCGGATCACCGTCGACCCGGACCAGCCAGAGCTTGAACGCCTGCGCCCGGGGTTGTCGGTGGTGGTCAGCATCGACACCTCCCGCTAACCGACGCACCGCCGCTCTGTAGAAGCCGGCTTGCCGGCGAAGAGGCCCGCAGGATTTGCGCTGATGTTGCGGGCGCTTTCGCTGGCAAGCCAGCTCCTACAAGGTGGGGTGGGGGGCGTTCAGATAACCTGCATCGGCGGCAAGGTGCCCAGCAACGAGACGGCGGCCACTGCGGCCACGCCCAGCAGCCATTCCAGCTGTACGCTGTTGCGCAGGCTGGCAAGGCGCTGGTCGCAGCCGCGAATCCGCAGGCGGTTGAACAGGGCCAGCCCGAGCATGCCCGCTACCAGCAGCACCTTGATCAGCAGGATCAGGGCAAAGCCGCTGAACAAGGGCGTTGGCCACCATTGCCCGGTAAGCACCCGCACATTGATCAGGCCGCTTGCCAGCAACCCCGCGACCAAGCCGTACCCCACACCGCTGAAACGCCGCAACAGCGGTTCCATAGAGGCCAGCGGTGGTTGGCGCAACACCAGCAGCAACACCAGCAAACCGCCAAGCCAGACGCCCACGCAGCTCAGGTGAACAACCTGGTTGAGGATCAGCAACTGCCCCGCCAACCCATCGAGCATGGCGCCGTGGCCCACCGGAGCCAGGGTTGCCAGGAGCAGGGCGCCCAGGCCCAGTTGCAATGGCAGGCGCCGGCCCAGCGGCGTCAGCAGCAGGCCCAGCAACAGCAGGTTGAGCGACAGGTGCCAGCTCCACACCTGGCCGAAGAAAGTCTTGCCCAGCACCAACTGCACGGTCGCCGGGTCCAGCGCTGCCGGCCAGGAGCCGGCCATGCTGGCGGTGATCAGCAGCAACCAGCACAGGCCGCTGGCCAGGCCGGCCAGCGCCAGCCAGCGGCTGAGCCGATCGAGCTGTCGATGCACGGCGCCCTGGCCGTTGTGCGCTGAACCACGGCCCAGCAGTAGCGGGCGAAACACCCAGGCACCCACCAGGGTCAGCACCACCGCAAAGTGCACGAAGCGGCACAGCACCAGCCATGACGCCATGGATTAAGGGCTCACCTTGAAGCTGTAGCTGCCTTCGCTCTTATGGGTGTCCACCGACACGGCGTGCCATTCCACCTTGTACTCGCCGGCGCGCAGCGGCGTGGCAGCCGGGGTGACCACCAGGGTCTTCTTGTCCGCGCCTTCGGTGGCGACGCTTTTGACCTCCACCGGTGCGCCGTCCTTGCTCAGCGTGACTTGGGTAAAGGCCGCTTCCACGCCTTCGCTAAATACAAGGCGCAGCTCGCTGGGCGCGCTGACACTGCTTTGGGCCGCCGGGGTCGAGCTTTTGAGGTGGGCGTGGGCGAACACCGAACTGGCGGCCAGCAGGGAGGTCAGCAGGGCGGTGGTGGTGAAGAGGTTTTTCAGGGTCATGGCAGGTTTACCTTTATAGAGAATGGGGCTCATTGGTCTTGCAACTGCATGTGAATGATCGGAAACGGCCGGCCTTCACCGTCGGTTTCCGAACGGCCGCAGTCGACGAAACCATAGTGACGGTAGAAGCCATGGGCCTGGGGGTTCTGTTCATTGACGTCGACCTTGAGGCCGGGACGGCGCACATGGTCCAGGAGCTTGCGACCGATGCCCTGGCCGCGCTGGGCCGGTTCGATGAACAGCATTTGTACGGTGTCGTCACTGGTGGCGATAAAGCCTGCGGGGCTGGCGTCGGGGTTCTCCCAGACCCAGGCCTCAAGGGCCGGCAGGTAACTGTCGCGTACCAGCGGGTAGAGACGCTGGATATCGTCTTCAGCGATAAAGTCGTGGGTGGCGCGCACCGAACGCTCCCAGAGCGCGGTCAGCAGGGCGTCGTCCGCAGCGACGCGAGGGCGAATCTTCATGAGCATGTTCCATCGGTAACAGGACAGATGGCCGGCGATGGGGCAGGGCCGGCATTCGGGCAGAGACCTGTATGCCCGTGTCGCGAATTAACGCCTGGACGGAGCACCGCAGTGGCTGCTGCAAATGAGCGGGAGGCCGATCCTACCCAATATGGCCGGGCGGTGAAAGACCGACGCAGGCCGGCGATGTCGCAGGCCTGGCAGCTCCCCGCAGTGGGCGGGCGGATGCTAGTCTTGCCCCAGACTGTTTTCGTAGGAGCCCTCATGGGCAATCACAAGATCGAGATTCGCCGCAGCAACGTGGAAAAGATCCTCCTGGGTGCCGAGAAAATCTTCGCTGAAAAGGGCTATGCCGGCACTGCCATGGCCGACATCGCCGAAGAAGTGCAACTGCCGCGCTCCAACCTGCATTACTACTTCAGCACCAAGAACGAGCTGTACAGCGCCGTGCTCCTGGACCTGCTGGACGTCTGGAAACAGGACGCCCTGTGCTTCGAAATGTTCGACGATCCGCGGGTGGTGCTCAGCAGCTACATTCGCGCCAAGATGCAGCATTCACGCAGCCGGCCCTATGGTTCCAAGGTCTGGGCCAACGAAATCATGCACGGCGCCCCGACCCTGGGCGAGACCCTGGATGCCAGCCTTTACGACTGGGCGAAGATGAAGGAAGCGAAGATCCGCCAATGGGTGGAGGACGAGCGGATCCTGCCGGTGGAGCCTTCCAGCCTGTTGTACATGATCTGGGCCTCGACCCAGCACTACGCCGACTTCGACCATCAGGTGATGATCCTCAACGACCACCAGCCCCTGTCGGACCTGCAATTCGAACGCGCGGTGCAGACCGTCACCAGCGTCATCCTGCGGGGTATCGGGCTGGAGCCCTGAACCTGCATCGCCGCTTCCCGTAGGAGCTGGCTTGCCAGCGAAGGGGCCCGCAAGACCGCCCTCGCCGGCAAGCCGGCTCCTACAGAACCTCCCGCGATATTCCTGCCAGCCGTAGGAGCTGGCTTGCCAACGAAGAGGCCCGCAAGACCACCTTCGCCGGCAAGAGCAGGCCTCTCTCTCAAACAGCTTCGCGGTAGGGGTTGCGTGGGTCGTGCAGCCAGTCGAGGAACGGTTTGCCCGTGTCCTGGGGCACCATCTCGATGCAGTCCTGCACCGGGCAGGTGATCTGGCACAGGTTGCAGCCCACGCACTCGTCGTCGATCACTTCATATACATGGGTGCCGTCGGCTTGCCGGAGGCTGGCAATCGCCTGGTGCGAGGTGTCTTCGCAGGCGATATGGCAGCGGCCGCAGCCAATGCAGGCCTGCTGGTCGATCCTGGCGATCACCTGGTAGTTGATGTCCAGGTACTTCCAGTCGGTGGTGTTGCCCACCGCGCGCCCGGAGAAGTCCTGCAGGCTGCGGTAGCCCTGGCTGTCCATCCACCGCGACAGCCCGTCCTTCATTTCCTCGACGATGCGAAAGCCATGCAGCATTGCCGCCGTACACACCTGCACGGCGCCACAGCCCAGGGCGACGAACTCCGCCGCATCGCGCCAGCTGCCGATGCCGCCGATGCCACAGATCGGCAGGCCGCGGGTCTGCGGATCGCGGGCAATTTCCGCGACCATGTTCAGGGCGATCGGCTTGACCGCCGAACCGCAGTAGCCGCCGTGGGTGCTCTGGCTGCCCACTATGGGGTGGGCCACCATGCGCTCCAGGTCGACGCTGGTGATGGAGTTGATGGTGTTGATCAGCGACACCGCGTCGGCCCCGCCACGATGGGCGGCGCGGGCGGCCATGCGAATGTCGGTGATGTTCGGCGTCAGCTTGACGATCACCGGCAGCGAGCAATAAGTCTTGCACCAGCGGGTCACCTGCTCGACATACTCCGGCACCTGGCCCACCGCCGCGCCCATGCCCCGTTCCGGCATGCCGTGGGGGCAGCCGAAGTTCAGTTCGATGCCGTCGCAACCGGTGGCTTCCACCAGCGGCAGGATGGCTTTCCAGGATTCCTCGACGCACGGCACCATCAGCGAGACGATCAGCGCCCGGTCCGGCCAGTCCTTCTTCACCTGGGTGATTTCCCTAAGGTTGATCTCCAGGGAGCGGTCGGTGATCAGCTCGATGTTGTTGATCCCCATGACCTCGCGGTTGGGCCCGAAGTGTGCCGAGTAGCGCGACGACACGTTGACCGCCGCCGGGTCCTCGCCGAGGGTTTTCCAGACCACGCCGCCCCAGCCGGCCTCGAACGCGCGGACCACGTTGTAGGCTTTGTCGGTGGGCGGCGCGGAGGCCAGCCAGAATGGGTTGGGCGCCTTGATACCTGCGAAGACAATCGACAGATCGGCCATTTATGCAGCCTCCACATTGAGCATGAGCCGGGCATGCATGGCTTCTGCGGCCAGCTTGCCGTGTTGTACCGCCTGCACGGTGAGATCCTGGCCCAGGCTGACGCAGTCGCCTCCGGCGTAGACCCCTGGAATGCTGGTGCGCAGGTGTTCGTCCACTTGGATACGATCGCCGCTGCGTTGCAGCTCCCGGGCTAGCGGGTCGCTCAGGGCTGTAGCGTCGAAGCTCTGGCCGATGGCCTTGAAGATCGCATCGGCCGCCAGTTCGAAGGTGTCGCCGGTGGTTTGCAGGCGGCCTTCCACCATGCGGGTACGGGCGAAGCGCATGCCGCGCACCCGGCCCTGGTCATCCAGCAGCACCTGTTGCGGCGCGGCCCAGGTCAGCAGGCGCACCTGATTGGCTTTGGCGATGTCCTGTTCATGCTCGGTGGCGCCCATGTCCTCGACGCCCCGGCGGTACACCAGATTGACGTCACTGGCACCCAGGCGCGCCATCTGCACCGCCATGTCGATGGCGGTATTGCCAGCGCCGAGCACGATGCAGCGCTCGGCCAGGGGCAGTTGGCTGAGGTCGTCGGCCTGGCGCAGCTCGCGGATGTAGTCGGTGGCGGCCAGCAGCCCGGGGGCTTCTTCGTCGGCCAGCCCCAGTTGCTTGCTGGCGGCCAGCCCGAGGCCGAGGAACACCGCGTCGAACTGTTGGTGCAGTTCGGTCAGGCTCAGGTTGGCGCCGAGTTTGTGCCCGTGGCGGATCTCGATGCCGCCAATCCCCAGCAGGAACTCCAGCTCCTGCTGGGCGAAGTCATCCACTAGCTTGTACTTGGCGATCCCGTATTCGTTGAGGCCGCCGGCCTTGTCCCGGGCTTCGAACATCACCACCTCATGGCCGTGCAGGGCGCAGCGGTGGGCGCAGGACAAACCCGCCGGGCCGGCGCCGACCACGGCGATGCGCTTGCCGGTGGGTGCGGCGCGCTGGAACGGGTGCTGGGTGAAGTGCGCGTTGTCCAGGGCGTAGCGCTGCAACAGGCCGATCAGCACCGGCGCGCACTCCTGGGCGTTGTTGCGCACGCAGGCCTGCTGGCAGAGGATTTCCGTGGGGCAGACCCGGGCGCAGCTGCCGCCGAGGATGTTGGCCGAGAGAATCTTCTGCGCCGCACCCTGGACGTTGTCGGTGTGGATATTGCGGATGAACGAAGGAATGTCGATCTCGCTGGGGCAGGCGTTGACGCAGGGCGCGTCGTAGCAATACAGGCAGCGCGAAGCTTCCAGGTGAGCCTGGCGGGCGTTGAGCGGCGGCGCCAGGTCGCTGAAATGGCCGGCCAGGGTGGCGCCGTCCAGGGTCGGGTGGGGCAAGTGGTTCAAGGTCTTGATCACGGTTTTGGCCTCACGGTTCGTTTCTTGGTTGCCTCTGACGGGCATTTTCTATAGCTGGGATCACCCATATCCGTAGGAGCCGGCTTGCCGGCGAATAGGCCTTTGACTCTTACAAGGGATTGGCGGGCGCCTTCGCTGGCAAGCCAGCTCCTACAGGGGGCATGGGTTTCTGTAGGAGCGAGCTTGCTCGCGATAGGGGGGGCAACGCCCCCCCCCCGGGATCAGCGTTTAACCGCCGTCGGCTTGTGCCGCTCGGCGCGCTTGCTCAAGAGGTCGAACACCGCCGGGTAGGCCGGGCGTTCGATGTAGCGCCCGGCGCCGCGTTCGGCCCGCAGGTCGCCGGCGGCCCACACCAGCTTGCCCTGGCTGATGGTGTGGCTGGGCACGCCGCGTACGGTCTTGCCTTCGAAGATGTTGAAGTCCACCTGCTGGTGGTGGGTCTTGGCGGAAATGGTGCGGCTGCCGTGGGGGTCCCAGAGCACCAGGTCGGCATCGGCGCCGACGCGGATCGCGCCCTTGCGCGGGTAGAGGTTGAAGATCTTCGCGGTGTTGGTGGAGGTCAGGGCGACGAACGCCTGCATCGACAGGCGCCCGGTATTCACCCCTTCATCCCACAGCACCGCCATGCGGTCTTCGATGCCGGCGGTACCGTTGGGGATCTTGCTGAAGTCGTCGCGGCCGGCGGCTTTCTGTTCGGCGCAGAAGCAGCAGTGGTCGGTGGCGGTGGTGTGCAGGTTGCCCGATTGCAGGCCGCGCCACAGGGCTTCCTGGTGGCCGAGGGGGCGGAAGGGTGGGCTCATGACGTAACCGGCGGCAGTCTGCCAGTCTGGATCGCGGTACACGCTGTCATCCAACAGCAGGTGCCCGGCCAGCACCTCACCGTAGACCGGCTGGCCCTTGCCCCGGGCGTAGCTGATCTCGTCCAGGGCTTCCTGGGTCGAGACGTGCACCAGGTACAGCGGCGTGCCCAGGGTTTCGGCGATGCGAATGGCTCGGCTGGCGGCTTCGCCTTCCACCTGCGAAGGCCGCGACAGCGGATGGGCTTCGGGGCCGGTGATGCCCTGGGCCAGCAGCTTGCGTTGCAGGTGATAGACCAGTTCTCCGTTTTCCGCGTGCACCGTGGGCACCGCGCCCAGCTCCAGGCAGCGCTCGAAGCTCGCCACCAGGGTGTCGTCGGCGGCCATGATGGCGTTCTTGTAGGCCATGAAGTGCTTGAAGCTGTTGATGCCGTGGTGCTGCACCAGCTCGGCCATTTCCTCGCGTACCTGTTCGCTCCACCAGGTAATGGCCACGTGGAAGCCGTAGTCGCTGGCGGACTTTTCCGCCCAGCCGCGCCACTGGTGGAAGGCTTCCAGCAACGACTGCTGGGGGTTGGGAATCACGAAGTCGATGATCGAGGTGGTGCCGCCTGCCAGGCCCGCCGCGGTGCCGCTGAAGAAGTCTTCGCTGGCCACGGTGCCCATGAAGGGCAGTTGCATGTGGGTATGGGGGTCGATGCCGCCGGGCATCAAGTATTGGCCGCTGCCATCGAGTACTTCACAACCGGAGGGAATATCCAGATCGTTGCCGATGGCGCGAATCACACCCTCTGCGCATAGAACATCGGCCTTATAACTTTCATCATGGGTAATAACGGTGGCGCCACGGATCAACAGAGACATTCCGAGTTCCTCGCAGGCATGACCGACTGTTGTCGGTTCTAACTTTTTTATTGAACGCGCTGACAACTTAAATAATCCTGTCAGCGGTGACAGGATTAGAAGCTAGTCGCACTTCAAAGAAACATCAAGAATATTTTTTATAAGCTTATATTCAATATAACTTATTGAAAAATAACGATTAAAAGTTAAATTCCGCAAAATGGTGCAGCCTCTCACCATTTTGACGCACTTGACAGGATCGAAAAATAGTCGAGATTTCCTATGTCAAATCAGCTGCTTGAGGAGGCGCTGGGAAGACCGGGAAGTAACTAAGAAAATAACCGTGCACTGCTTTGGGTCCTGACCAGATGGACAACTTGCCAAACACCCGGTCTGAGTGAGTTGGCAACTAACCAGGAGCTTGAAAGTTGTTTGCATAAAACCCAATGACATCAGTTGTTTACATGGATTCCGCTAGCCGTGCAGCAACGACCGCGCAAGTACTTGGCATCTTTATTGAGTGCCGCCGCAGGTCGATGTGCCGGAGGGTGGAAGTCGTAAGTTCTCCGGCCATCGTCCGGCGCGCTGTCCCTTGGTGTGCCGGCCTGATGAGCAAAATAATCAGAACAACAGTGGAGCGGCCATGCAACAGATCAGATCCCAGGTGACCGAGCGCGCCGGCTTGTACGAGCTGGACGCCGGCAGCGACGTACTCGACAGCCCCCGTTACAACCACGACATTGCACCGACCCAGGTCCGGGAACGCACCTGGAACAAATGGCACATCACCGCACTGTGGATCGGCATGTCGATCTGCGTGCCCACCTACACCCTGGGCGGGGTGCTCACCGCCTACTTCGGCCTCAGTGTCGGCGAGGCGCTGCTGGCGATCCTGCTGGCCAATATCGTGGTGCTGGTGCCCCTGACCCTCAACGCCTTTGCCGGCACCAAGTACGGCATTCCGTTCCCGGTGCTGCTGCGCTCCTCGTTCGGCATCATCGGCTCCAACGTGCCGTGCCTGATCCGCGCCCTGGTGGCCTGCGGCTGGTTCGGCATCCAGACGATGTTCGGCGGGCTGGCGATCCACCTGTTCCTGGGCTCGATCTTCGAGGGCTGGAAGGCCCTGGGCGGCACCGGCGAGGTGATCGGCTTCATGATCTTCTGGACCCTCAACCTGTGGGTGGTGCTGCGCGGCGCCGAATCGATCAAGTGGCTGGAAACCCTGTCCGCGCCGCTGCTGGTGGCGGTGGGCATCGGCCTGCTGGTGTGGGCCTTGCCCAGCGTGTCGCTGACCGAGCTGTTGGCGATCCCGCCCAAGCGTCCCGAGGGCGCCAGTGTCACCGGCTACTTCATGGCCGGGCTGACGGCGATGGTGGGTTTCTGGGCCACCTTGTCGTTGAACATTCCCGACTTCAGCCGCTACGCGAAAAGCCAGAAGGACCAGATCCTCGGGCAGATCTTCGGCCTGCCGCTGACCATGTTCCTGTTCGCTGCCCTGGGGGTGGTGATGACCGCCGCCTCGGTGAAACTGGTGGGCGTGACCGTCTCCGATCCGGTGAGCCTGATCGGCCATATCCAGAGCCCGGGCTGGGTGGCCCTGGCCATGGCGCTGATCATCATCGCCACCTTGTCCACCAACACCGCCGCCAACATCGTCTCGCCCACCAACGACTTCCAGAACCTGGCGCCCAAGCTGATCGGCCGCACCACCGCGGTGATCCTTACCGGCCTGGTGGGGCTGGCGCTGATGGGCCACGAGTTGCTGAAAAAACTCGGCCTGCTGATTTCCGACGTCAGCCTGGAGACGGTGTATTCCAACTGGCTGCTGGGCTACTCCAGCCTGCTGGGGCCGATTGCCGGGATCATGGTGGTGGACTACTTCATCATCAAGAAACAGCGCCTGGACCTGGCCGGCCTGTACCGCGACGACGTCTACCCGGCGTGGAACTGGCACGGTTTCATCGCCTTCGGCGTACCGGTGGCCCTGACCCTGATGTCCCTGGGCAGCAGCGCCTTCAACTGGTTCTACAGCTACGGCTGGTTTACCGGCTCGGCCCTGGGCGGCTTGATCTACTACGGCCTGTGCACCTGGCGCAGCCCCCAGGTGGCGACCGCCAAGACCCCAACATGAACACCCAACCAGCGTGCTCGCGGGCACCACCCCCGTCCCGTAGGAGCTGGCTTGCCAGCGAAGGCGTCGGCAAGGGCGACGCACATCTTGCGGGCCCCTTCGCCGGCAAGCGCAACGCCGCCCGGCCCGCTCCTACCGATTGTTGCTAGGCCGTTATCCCGGGCGATTGCGCCACGCATCCCCCGACAAAACCAGAAGAAACGCCTGAGGAAATCACCATGAACGCTGCCGTCGAGGTTCTGCAATCCAGCCATCAGCACATCAACCGCGACCGCCTGTGGCAGTCGCTCATGGAACTGGCCAGGCTCGGCGCCACGGTCAAGGGTGGCGTCTGCCGTTTGGCCCTGACCGACCTCGACCGCCAGGCCCGGGATCTGTTCGTGAAGTGGTGCGAGCAGGCCGGTTGCACCGTCACGGTGGATGGCATCGGCAACATCTTCGCCCGCCGTCCCGGGCGCAATCCGCACCTGCCACCGGTAATGACCGGCAGCCATATCGACACCCAGCCTACTGGCGGCAAGTTCGACGGTTGCTTTGGTGTGCTGGCCGGGGTGGAAGTGCTGCGCACCCTCAACGACCTCAAGCTGGAAACCGAGGCGCCCCTGGAAGTGGTGGTGTGGACCAACGAAGAAGGCTCGCGCTTCCCGCCGTGCATGATGGGCTCCGGGGTGTTCGCCGAGAAATTCACCCTGCAAGACACCCTGGCCAAGACCGACGTCGATGGCATCAGCGTCGGCGAGGCCCTGAACGCCATCGGCTACGCCGGCACGCGCCCGGTCAGCGGGCATCCGGTGGGCGCCTATTTCGAGGCGCATATCGAGCAAGGCCCGATCCTGGAAGATGAGCGCAAGACCATAGGCGTGGTGCTCGGCGCCCTGGGGCAGAAGTGGTTCGACCTCAAGCTGCGGGGGGTGGAAGCCCATGCCGGCCCGACCCCGATGCATCTGCGCAAGGACGCCCTGGTGGGCGCCGCCGCCGTGGTGGCGGCGGTCAATCGCGCCGCCCTCGGCCACCAGCCTCACGCCTGCGGCACCGTCGGCTGCCTGCAAGCCTACCCGGGTTCGCGCAACGTGATTCCGGGCGAGGTGCGCATGACCCTGGACTTCCGCCACCTGGAGCCGGCGCGCCTGGACTCGATGATTGCCGAGGTGCGCCAGGTGATCGACAACACCTGCGAAGAACACGGCCTGAGCTACGAACTGACCCCCACCGCGGACTTTCCGCCGCTGTACTTCGACCCCGTCTGCGTCGAAGCCGTGCGCGGTGCGGCGCAGGGGCTGGGCCTGTCGCATATGGACATCGTCAGCGGCGCCGGGCACGACGCGATCTTCGTCGCCGAACTGGGCCCGGCGGGGATGATCTTCGTGCCCTGCGAAGGCGGTATCAGCCACAACGAAATCGAAAACGCCGACCCCGACGACCTCGCCGCCGGTTGCGCCGTGCTGCTGCGCGCCATGCTCGCCGCCTCCCAGGCCATCGCCCAGCGCCAAGCGTAGGAGCCGGCTTGCCGGCGAAGGGGCTCGCCAGATGTGCGCCGCCCATGCCGACGCCTTCGCTGGCAAGCCAGCTCCTACCGGGGGCCTGCGGTGTTCACGAACCCGCCCACACCGCCATTTCCGTAGGAGCCGGCTTGCCGGCGAAGAGGCCCGCAAGACATGCGTCGCCCGTGCCGGCGCCCTCGCTGGCAAGCCAGCTCCTACACGGGGCTTGTGGTGTTTCCATGAATCAGCCCACACCACCATCCCCGTAGGAGCCGGCTTGCCGGCGAAGAGGCCCGCAAGGCATGCGTCGCCCGTGCCGGCGCCTTCGCTGGCAAGCCAGCTCCTACACGGGGCTTGTGGTGTTTCCATGAATCAGCCCACACCACGATCCCCGTAGGAGCCGGCTTGCCGGCGAAGGGGCCCGCCAGACGTGCACCGCCCATGCCGACGTCTTCGCTGGCAAGCCAGCTCCTGCACGGGGCAGCGTGAGCCGCTTTGCCTGGCGTACACTGGCGAACTTTTCCCATGGGATGCCGAATATGCACAGGATGGTGCTCTGTCTGGCCCTGGCTCTGAGCCTGGGCGGTTGTATCGATTACAAATGGGGCCACGACTGGAAGGCCGACAGCCTCGGCGGTTGGCAGGATGCCAGCACCGGCAACTATGACCAGGGCACTTCGTTCAAGCTGGCCTGCGGGGCCGAGCCGCTCTATGTGAGTGTGCAGTCCAGCACTCCTCACCAACTGGTCTCGCTGTTTCTGGTTCCCTTGTTTTCCGCCTCGCTCAGTGATGACGACTCCGTGGAAATCCGTGCCAGTCACCCGGGCTTGGTGACTTGCACTTCATCGGCAGAGAACCCCCTGGTGTTGAAGATGGATAACCGGGTCATCAGCTCTATTGGCTATCCATCCCGTCAATTGGCGAACAGCTGTCGCATCCACCTGGACGCTCGTGAGCTGCAGGGCGAGCGCTTGTCGATTGAGGTCAATCAGGCCCTGCTGCCCTGTGCGGCAGCCCCGGTCACCTTGAAGAAGCACCGCTACTTCTGTATGCGACAGTCGAAGTTCGGTGGATCGGTGCCCTGCGGCCGTTAACACCGGTCAACCGCACGAACCTAAGCTAATTCCTAAAAAGTATTTATTTTAGATTTGTTAGATCGATTAGCTTTTAGCGACTTTCCTGTCTCTCAGAAGGTTCGCCCCCATGCGCCTGCCCTTTGCTTTGCGTCGTAGCTTGTCGATCACCGCCCTGGCCGGCCTGGCGCTGGGCATGGCCCTCAATGCCCAGGCCGATACCGACCTGCGCATCGGCTACCAGAAATCCTCGACCCTGCTGGCCTTGCTCAAGGCCCAGGGCACCCTGGAAAAACAGCTGGCGGGGCAGGGCGTCAACATCACCTGGCACGAGTTCACCAGCGGCCTGCCGTTGGCGGAATCGCTGAACGTGGGCAACGTCGACATCAGCGCCGATGTCGCCGACACGGTGCCGGTCTTCGCCCAGGCCGCCGGGGCCAAGCTGACCTATTTCGCCAGCGAGACTCCCTCCCCGGCGGCCCAGTCCATCGTCATTCCCAAGGATTCGCCGCTCAAGTCCCTGGCCGACCTCAAGGGCAAGCGCATCGCCGTGACCAAGGCCGCCGGCAGCCACTACCTGCTGATCGCCGCCTTGCGCGAAGCGGGCTTGAGCTTCGCCGATATCCAGCCGGTGTACCTGACCCCGGCCGATGGCCGCGCGGCGCTGGAAACCGCCAAGGTCGATGCCTGGGTCACCTGGGAACCCTTTGTCGCCAGCGCCCAGCGCCAGCAGGGCGCGCGGGTGCTGCACGACGGCCAGGGGCTGGCCAGCTATCGCCGTTACTACCTGGCGTCCAATGACTACGCCAAGGCCCATCCCGAGGTGCTGCAGCAAGTGTTCGCCGAGCTGCAGAAGACCGGCACCTGGGTCAAGGCGCACCCGGCCGAGGCGGCAAAACTGCTGGGCCCGCTGTGGGGCAACCTGGATGTGCCGACGGTGGAACTGGCCAACAGCCGCCGCACCTACCAGGTAGAAGCGGTCAAGCCCGACGCCCTGGGCGAGCAGCAGAAAATCGCCGATGCCTTCTACCAGGAAAAGCTGTTGCCCAAGCCGGTGGATGCCCGGGCGGTGCAGTTGTGGAGCCCGAAATCGTTGTAATTGACCGTTAGATCGCTTTCGCCTGTAGGAGCCGGCTTGCCGGCGAACAGTTCCCCCCTTTTTTCTTGTTCACCGCCGGCTACGCCATCCCGCGCCCGGCGTCAGGAGTTCCCGTGTCTGCCGTTCACCCCCAAGAGGCCTTTGCCGTCCCTGCCTCGTCCAGCCCGCCTGCGGATAGCGCCGATGTGGTGCTGGAATTGCGCCACCTGACCAAGCACTACGCCCGCCGCCGTGGCCAGTCTGCTCCGCCAGCGGTTGAGCAGGTCAGCCTCAAGGTGCGCCGTGGCGAAGTGCTGTGCCTGATGGGCACCTCCGGCAGCGGCAAGTCCACCTTGCTGCGCCATATCAACCGGTTGATCGAGCCCAGCAGCGGCGAAGTGCTGATCGACGGTTCGGCCATCAGCCAGCTTTCGGCCCGGGAACTGCGCACCCTGCGTTCCCGGCGTATTGGCATGGTGTTCCAGCACTTCGGCCTGCTGCCCCATCGCAGCGTGCGCGACAACGTCGCCTTGCCCCTGGAACTGCGCGGCGAACCCGAGGCCCTGCGCCATGCCGCAGCCGATGTGCAATTGCAGGCCATGGGCCTGGAAGGCTGGGGCGATCACTGCCCCCATGAGCTGTCCGGCGGCATGCAGCAGCGGGTCGGCCTGGCCCGGGCCCTGGTCAGCGAGCCGGACATCCTGCTGATGGACGAACCTTTCAGCGCCCTGGACCCGACCATCCGCCGCGACCTGCAAAGCCATTTTCTGCAGGTGGTGCGCGAGCGCGGCATCACCACCTTGTTGGTGACCCACGACCCGGCGGAAGCCCTGCGCCTGGCGGATCGTATCGCCGTGCTGCGCCACGGCCAGCTGATTCAGGTCGGCACGCCCGAGGAATTGCTGAAGCAGCCGGCGGATGCCGAAGTGGCGGACTTCTTCCAGGAACACGGCGCCCGCAGCGCCACGCCGGTGGCGACGATTGCCCCGCGCAAGAGCGCGACGGCCCCGGCACCGGTCAGCCCCGGGCTGTCCTTTGCCCAGGCCCTGCTGCTGGGGCCCGCCGCTCTGGCCGCCAGCGGTCGTGGTGGCCTGTACTGGCTGGGCTTCGCCCTGGAGTTGGGGGCGGCCGCAGCCTTGGGGCAAGGGCTGGCCACGGCCAGCTTCGCCTGGGCCGCCCTGGCGCTCATCGGCTTGCTGCTCAGCCGCCTGTTGAGCCTGGCCCTGGCCCGCCGCCCCAGCCGCCTGGGGCGTTCGGACTGGCGTCTGCCGTGGCTGGTGTTGCTGCTGTCCCAGGCCCTGGTGCTGTGGCGGGTGTTGGCCACCGATGCCTCTGGCCCCTGGCTGCAATTTCCCGCCGACCGGCAAGTGCTGCTGGGCACCGCCGCGGCCATCGATCAACTGATTGCCTGGTCCCAGGTGACGTTCGAAAGCACCTTCGTCGGCGTGATCGTCGCCGTGCGCACGGTGATCGACAGCATCGAAAGCTTGCTGGGCTGGCTGCCCTGGCCGGTGCCGGCCCTGGCCCTGGTGCTGCTGGCCTGGCGCAGCGCCGGCGCGGCCCTGGCCCTGACCAGCGCCGCGGCCTTGCTCTACATCGGCCTGTTCGGTTTCTGGGAACGAACCATCGCCACCCTGGCCCTGGTGGGCTCCTCGGTGCTGATCTCGCTGTTGATTGGCGTGCCCGCCGGCATCCTCCTGGCCAAGCGCGCCCTGGCCCGGCGCCTCATCACTCCGCTCTTGGACGTGATGCAGACCTTGCCCACCTTCGTGTACCTGATCCCGGCGGTGGCGTTCTTCTCGGTGGGCAAGACCCCGGCGGTGATCGCCACGGTGATCTTTGCCCTGGCGCCGATGATCCGCCTCACTGCTCTGGGGATTCAGGAAGTGCCCAAGACCGCCGTCGAGGCGGCCCTGGCCCACGGCGCCACGCCGTGGCAGATCCTGACCAAGGTCGAACTGCCCCTGGCTGCGGGCTCCTTGCTGCTGGGGATCAACCAGACCCTGGTGATGAGCCTGTCGATGGTGGTGGTGGCGGCGCTGATCGGCGCCGGCGGCCTGGGCTACGACGTGATGACCGCACTGCGCAACATCAAGGGCGGCGAGGGCATGCTGGCCGGCGCCGCGATCGTGTTCTGCGCGCTGATTCCCGACCGCATCATTCAAGCGACCCTGCGCCAGCGGGATCGCACATTGCAGCAATCATGAGGTGTCCCTTGAACAAGTCGTTTACCCGTACCCTTGGCGCCGCCGCGCTGTTGTTGGGTTTGTCCCTGCCGGTGCTGGCCAAGGACAAGATCGTCATCGGCGAGCAGAACTGGACCGGCGCCATCGCCATCCAGAACATCCTCGGTGAAGTGATCAAGAGCCGCCTCGACGGCGAGGTTTCCTACCTCGCCGGTGACGTGCCGGTGCTGTTTGCCGCTGCCGCCAAGGGCGACGGCTCGGTGGACGTGCTCACCGACATCTGGCTGCCCAACCAGTCCGCCGCCTGGGCCAAATACGTCACCGGCGGCACTCGCTCGCTGGTGCCCAACAAGCAGCCGTACCTGGGGGTTCAGGGCTTCTACATCCCCGGCTACCTGCAAGACAAATACGGCGTGAAGTCGGTCTACGACCTGCAAAAGCCCGAAGTGGCGAAACTCTTCGAACCCCTGGGCGGCGGCAAGGCGCAACTGCTGGTGGGCCCGGCGGGCTGGGAGTCGACCTACATCGGTGAGATCAAGGCCAAGGATTTCGGCTTTGCCGACAAATTCGAATCGGTGTCCACCGAAGCCTCGGTGACTTACGCCAAGCTGGCCGCGGCCTATAAAGCCCAGCGCGGCGTGGTCTTCTACGCCTACACCCCGGACTGGATCTTCTCCGCCTTCGACCTGCGCCGCCTGGATGAACCGGCGTTCGACGGCTACGCCCAGGACAACAAGAAGGGCGACCCGCTGTACAAGGCCGACGGCTGCTGGAAATTCATCAGCCCCACGGTGGATGCCGACTGGCTGAGCAAGAGCAAGATCACCTGCGCCTACCCGGATGCCCGGGTGTATGTCCTGGCGTCCAGCGCCCTGCAAAAACGCGCACCGCGAATTGCCGCGTTCCTGGAGAACTTCAGCATCGAACCTCAGGCCCTGAACGACCTGATTCTCAAAATCGAAAAGGAACAGCAACCGGCAGCGCAGGCGGCCAAGGAATGGGTGGCGGCGCATCCGCAGATCGTTGATGGCTGGCTGGGTGCCAGCGGTGAAAAAGTGGGAGCGATTCAATGAGTGGGATTGAACAGGCGACTTTCGGCGCCGGCTGCTTCTGGGGCGCGGAAGCCGCGTTCCGGGCGCTGCCGGGCGTTATCGACAGCCGCGTCGGCTATGCCGTGGAAGCCGGGGACGAGGCGGTGCAAATTGAAGTGGTGCAGGTGGATTTCGACCCGCAGGTGCTGGCGTATTCGACCCTGATCGAACACTTCTGGGGGGTGCATGATCCCACCTCGGTGGATCGCCAGGGCGAGCATGGTGGGGTGAAGTATCGCTCGGCGATCTTCCACACCAACGCCGAACAGGCCGAACAGGCGAGGGCGGCCAAGACCGCCCTGCAAGACTCCGGACGCCTCAACAAACCCGTGGCCACGGTGATCGTGCCCCTGGGGCGCTTCGACCTGGCGGATGAAGCGCACCAGCGCTACCTGGAGAAGAACGGCCTGAGCAGTTGCCACATCTGATCGTTTGCAGGTACGCAGGCTTTTGTAGGCGCTGGCTTGTCGGCGAAGAGGTCGGTGAGCCTTGCGGCGCCTTCGAGGTCGCCTTCGCTGGCAAGCCAGCTCCTACCGCGGGTGGGGCGCGGGACATACAACAATCAGGCAGGCAAGAAGGATTCCGCCTCAGGTTTCAAGCCCCACCTTTCCACCCCCCACCCAACGCCACCACCAACCCCACACTCGCCTGCAACTCCCGCGTCTGGAGCGCCTGCAACCCCCGTTGCGCCTGCAGCGCCGCGGTCTGCGCCGTCACCACATCCAGGTAACTCACTGCTCCGGCCTGATAGCTGTTCATGGCCAAGGTCTGGGTGTGCTGGGCAGCATTCACCGCCGCCTGCTGATCCAACGCTTCCTGGCGCAAGTCCCGCAATTGCCCCAGGTTATCCTCCACCTCGCGCACCGCCCGCAGCACTTGCCCACGGTAATGGGCGGCGGCCTCTTCGAACTCGGCGTGGGCCTGGCGCTCATTGGCGCTCAGCCGTCCGCCATCAAAGATCGGCAGGTTTACCAACGGCCCCAGGGCCCAATAGCGATTGCCCGCGGCCAGCAGGTTGCCCACGCCCTGGGTCTGGCCGCCGAGCATTCCGGTCAGGCTGAAATCCGGGTACCAGGCGGCGCGGGCGATGCCGATGCCGGCATTGGCGGCGTAGACCCGGCGTTCGGCCGCGGCAATGTCCGGCCTTCGTTGCAGCAGGGTGCTGGGCAGTTGCCGGGGAATGCTCGGCAGGCTCAAGAGTTGCGCAGAGGGCGCCAGGTGGAACTGGCTGGCCGGCTCACCCACCAGTTCGCCGATGGCGTGTTCGGTGAGGTTGCGCTGGGCGCGCACTTCGTCCAGTTCGGCTTCGGCGCTGGCCAGTTGGCTCTGGGCCCGGGTCAGGTCCAGTTCCGAGGCGATCTGCCCCTGGTAGCGGTCGCGGGTCAGTTGCAGGGCCTGGGCGTAATCCTCCAGGGAGTGGCTGAGGATGCGGCTCTGGGCGTCCAGGCCATTGAGTTGCACATACAGGCTCGCCAGTTGCTTTTGCAGGCTCAGGCGCGCGGCTGCCAGGTCGTCGCCAGAGGCCTGGGCCTTGGCGTCTCCGGCGGCGGCTTGATTGCGAAGCCGCCCCCACAGGTCGAGGTCGAAGCTCAGGGCAAAACCGGCGGTGTTGCTGTTGTAGATCGACGGTTGCGTGCTGCCACGCAGGGGGCGGCTGTCCGACTGGCGCTGGCGCAGCGGTTGGGCGCTGGCGCTGATCTGCGGGAACAGCCCGGCATGCAGTTGGCTGGCGTAGGCCTGGGCGGCGTCGTAGTGGGCCAGGGCCGCCGCCAGATCCGGGTTGGCCTGGAGCAAGCGTTGTTGCAGGTCATCCAGCTGTGGGTCCTGGTACAGCAGCCACCACTTTTCGGCGAGCACCTGGGGCGTGGCGGCCGGGTGCCAGGGGCCGTCGGCGTCCTGTTCGCGATACTGCGCCGGCAGGTCGATGGGCGGCACTTGGTAATGAGGGGCCAGGGAGCAGCCGTGCAGGGCCAGCAACAGCAGGGCGGCGAGGGGCTTAAGCCTTGGGCGCATGTTCGCCTCCCGCGTCCGCCAGTTGCACCAGGTCGCCTTCGCGCAGGGCGTCCGGCGGGTTGTCGATGACTTGATCCGTGGCTTGCAGGCCCTGGTCGATCACCAGCCGCTCGCCCAGGTCCAGGCCGATATGGATGCTGCGCAGGTGCACGTGGCGGGAACCGTCGATCACCGCCACCTGGGTGCCCTGGGCGCGGAAGATCAGGGCGCTGGCGGGGATGCTCACGCCGTGGGTGTCGGCGGGAATCGCCAGGGTCGCCTCGGCATAGTCACCGGGCATCAGCGCGCCGTCCGGGTTGGCGGCGACGAACTGTGCCAGCAGGGTGCCGGAGCGTGGGTCGATGGCGGTGGAGTCGCCCAGCAGTTGTGCGCTGAAGTGCTGGCCAGGGTGCTCGGGCACAGTCAACTGCGCTTGCAGGCCGGGGCGGATCACGCTGGCGTAGTTCTGCGGAATCGGCACGTAGAGCCGCAGTTTGTGGGTGTCCGCCAGGTCGAACAGCTCCGGGTCGCTGTCGTTGTCGGCCTTGATCAACTGGCCGATATCGGTGTGGCGGGCGGTGATGGTGCCGGCGAACGGTGCACGAATGGTCTTGTAGTCCTCCAGCGCCGAGAGCCGCGCATAGTCGGCAGCGGCCGCCTCGGCATTGGCTTTGGCGGCCGCTGCGTTGGAGGTTTTTTCATCGGCTTCCTGGCGCGATACCGAGTGGCTGGCCAAGAGGTTCTGCCAGCGCTCGGCGGTGGTCCGGGCCAGCCGGGCATTGGCTTGCTGCTGGATCATTCGTGCCCGGGCCTGGGCCACTTGCTGGTCCAGGTCGGGGCTGTCGATATGGGCCAGTACCTGCCCGGCGGCCACCTGGGTGCCTATGTCCTGGGTCCAGTCCTTGAGGTAGCCGCTGACCCGGGCGTGGATCGGCGCCTTGCTCCAGGCCTCCAGGTGCGCCGGCAGGCGCAGGGTGTCGCCCAGCACGTTGTGCTGCGGCTGGAACACCAGCACTTGCGGCACGGCGGCGGTTTCGGTCCAGGCAACGACGGCCCGTTCATGCCGGGTGCGCGCGGCCAGGCCGCTGGCCACCAGCAGGGCAGCCAGGCTCAGGCCGCCTATGCCCAGCAGCATCAGGCGTTTGCGCGAAGGGGTGTGATCAGGCGACATGGGTGTTTTCTCCAGCAACAGCGGATTGGGGACGGCGGCCGTGGACCAGGCTGAAGACCACGGGGACAAAGATCAGGGTGGCCACGGTGGCGAGGATCAGCCCGCCGATCACCGCGCGGCCCAGAGGGGCGTTCTGTTCCTCGGACAGGGCCAGGGGCAGCATGCCGATGATCATCGCCAGGGCGGTCATGCACACCGGGCGAAAGCGCGTGTAGCCGGCTTCCAGGGCGGCCTTGAGGGCATCGCCATGTGCCGCCAGGCGCTCGCGGCAAAAGCTCACCACCAGGATCGAGTTGGCGGTGGCCACGCCCATGCACAGGATGGCCCCGGTCAGCGCCGGCACCGACAGCGAGGTGCCACTCAAGAACAGCATCCAGACGATCCCGGCCAGGGCTGCCGGCAGCGCGGTGATGATCACGAACGGATCGACCCAGGACTGGAAGTTGACCACGATCAGCAGGTAGATCAGCACCACCGCCCCCAGCAGGCCCAGGCTCAGGCCGCTGAAGGCTTCATGCAGGGCGTCGATCTGCCCGTGCAGGCTGACCGTGGCGCCCTTGGGCCGCAGGGCCGCGGCGTCGTCCAGGACCTTTTGCATGTCGTGGGCCACGGCGCCCAGGTCGCGGCCCTGCACGTTGGCGTACAGGTCCAGTGTGGGCTGGATGTTGTAGTGGCTGACCACCGCCGGGCTCTCGACCCGGGAGATATCCGCCAGGCCGCCGAGGATCTGCGACTGGCCGTTGCTGCCGGTGACCGGCAGCGCCTCCAGGGCCGGCAGGCTGTCCAGGCGGTATTGCGGGGTGGCGGCAACGATGGAATAGGACACGCCGTTCTTCGGGTTGAGCCAGAAGGTCGGCGCCACCTGGGAGCTGCCGGCGAGCGACGCCACCATGCTGTTGGTCACGTCGCGCTCGGTGATGCCCAGGCCATTGGCCCGCAGGCGATCGACCTTGACCTGCAAGGACGGGTAGCCGGTGGACTGCTGGATGCGCAGGTCGGCGATGCCCGGTACATGCTGCAGGCGCCGCTGCAATTCCAGGGCGAAGGCGCGGTTGGCCGCGGCGTCGGGCCCGGAGATTTTCACGTCCAGGGGGGCCGGGGCGCCGAAGTTGAGGATCTGGCTGCTGATGTCTGCCGGCAGGAAGGCGAACTGGCTGCCGGGGAAGCTTTCCGGCAAGGCTTCACGCAGCTGTTTCACATAGTCGGCGCTGGGGGCGTGGCCGGGTTTGAGGGTGACCTGGATATCGCCGTCCTGGGGGCCGATGGTGCCGCTGTTGCTGTAGGCCATGTCGATGCCGCTTAAGGGGATGCCGATGTTGTCGATGATGCTGTCCAGTTGCTCGGCTGGAATCACTTCGCGAATCCGCGCTTCGATGCGGTCGAAGGCCGCCGCGCTTTCCTCGATCCGTGTGCCCAGGGGCAGTCGCACGTGCAGGGCCAGGGCCCCGGCGTCGGTGGCGGGGAAGAAGTCCTGGCCCAGGCTCGGCAGCAGGGTAAAGGAGGCCAGCACGCAGGCAAGAAAGCCGAGGATGAAGGTCTTGCGCCGGCCCAGGGCCAGGTGCAGCAGGCCGTGGTAGATGTCGCGCACATTGGAGAAACGCGCCTCGAAGCCCTGCTGGAAGGCCAGTAGCCCGCGTACCAGGGCATTGTGCGGTTTGGCGTGCTGCTCGCCCTCGTGGTGGTTGATGAAGGCGTCTTCCGGGTGATGCCCAGGGCCGGCTTCCGGCGTATGGGGCTTGAGCAGGTACATGGCCAGGGTGGGCACCAGGGTCCGCGAGAGGATGAACGAGCTGGCCATGGCGAAGATCACCGCCAGTGCCATGGGCCGGAACAGGTAGCCGGCGATGCCTTGCAGCAGGAACATCGGCACGAAGACGATGCAGATGCACAGCAGCGAGACGAAGGCCGGGCCGACGATCTGCTTGGCGCCGTCGAGGATGGCCTGCTTGACCGCCTTGCCCTGTTCCAGGTGCCAGTTGATGTTCTCGATGGTCACCGTGGCGTCGTCCACCAGGATCCCCACCGCCAGGGCCAGGCCGCCCAGGGTCATCACATTCAGGGTCTGGCCGCTGAGCGCCAGCAGGGCAATGGCCGAGAGTACCGCCAGGGGAATCGAGGCGGCGATGATCAGTGTGGAGCGCCAGCTACCGAGGAACAGCAGGATCATCGCGCTGGTCAGCAGGGCGGCGATGATGCCTTCCTGGGCCACGCTGCCCACCGACTGCTTGACGAACACCGAGGCGTCCCCCAGCAGTGAGGTCTTAAGCGCTGGCGGCAGGGTTTCGTTGATGCGCGGCAGCATCTGGCGGATGCCGTCGACGATCGACAGGGTGGAGATATTGCCGTTCTTCAGGGCCGGCATCAGCACCGCGCGGTGCCCGTCGACCCGCACGATATTGGTCTGCGGCGGCGAGCCGTCGCGCACGTGGGCCACCTGGCCGATGGTGATGAGCGCGCCGTCCACGGTCTTGATCGGCAAGTCGTTGAGCTCCTCGATGGCGGTCGGGCTGTTGTTCAGCAGTACCGTGTATTCATCGCCGCCCAGCTTGGCGGTGCCCACCGGGATGATCTGGTTCTGCGCCGCCAGGGCATTGCCCACGTCCTGGGCCGACAGGCCCTTGGCGGCCAGGGCTTGCGGGTCAAGGTCGAGGGTGATCTGGCGCTGCTTGCCGCCCATGGGGGTGGGCATGGCCAGGCCGGGCAGGGAGCTCAGGGGCAGGCGGATGTTGTTCTGCACCAGGTCGCGGATCTTCGCCTCCGACAGGGTCGGGCTGGAAAACGCCATCTGCAGGATCGGCACCGTCGAGGCGCTGTAGTTGAGGATCAGCGGCGGAGTGATGCCCGGCGGCATCTGCTTGAGCACGGTTTGTGACACCGCGGTCACCTGGGCGTTGGCGGTGCGGATATCGACCCCGGGCTGGAAGAAGATCTTGACGATGCCCATGCCCGGCAGCGACTGCGACTCGATGTGCTCGATGTCGTTGACCGTGGTGCTCAGGGAGCGCTCGTAGGTGTAGATCACCCGCCCGGCCATGGCATCCGGTGACAGGCCGTTGTACTGCCAGACCACCGCCACCACCGGGATGCCGATATCCGGGAACACGTCGGTGGGGGTACGCAGGGCCGCCAGGGGCCCGATGATGCAGATGAATATCGCCAGCACGATGAACGTGTAGGGCTTGAGCAGTGCGGTCTTGACCAGCCCGAGCATGCCGAAAACCTCCGAGGGAGTGGGGTTGCAAACCTCGGCAGCCTGCAGCGACCCACCTAACACGCGGCTTTCAGCCAGGTGAAGGAAGTTTTAGGTAAGGCCTGAAATTCCTTTCATGGGGATTCATTTGTTCTCGCACGGGGGCCTCGACAAGCTTGGTGGCCATCGGCGCAGGGGATTTTTCCGGGCCTGCGCCGCACTCATTACTGTCATTTGCGAGGTTTCTTCCATGTCCCTCAAACCCTTGTTGCTGCTGCCGGGCCTTGGCCTGGCGTGCCTGCTTTCGGCCTGTGCCGGGCCGCTGCCCAAGGCCGATCCTCAGCAGGCCTGGATTGATCTTTCTGCGGAGTCGCCCAACGACTTGCTGGCCGACAGCGTCGATGGCAAGCGCCTGAACGATGGCCGCTACTTCCAGGTCAGCCCCGGCCAGCACCGCTTGCAGATGGCCTTGCTGCAAGGGGCCAACGGCAACTCGGCGCAACCCGAGTGCCTGGGGCGCCTGGACTATGCCGGGTTCCAGGCGGGGGGCCATTACCGACTGGTGGAGGCCAGCCAGGGCCAGGACGTCAGCGCCGAGCTGCTGGACGCCCAGGGCCGGCAGGTGGCCCAGAGCCGGCCATTCAGTTGCCTGTAGGGCTTCTTTTTTCCATTGCCAAGGTAGATTTTCATGACACTCAAACCGCTCCTGCTGATACCCGTTTTGGGCCTCGCGTGCCTGCTCGGCGCGTGCGCCGGGCCCATGCCCCAGCCCGATCCCAGCGAGGCCTGGATCGGCCTGCAGGAAGAGGCGCCCAACGACCTAATGGCCGAACGGGTGGACGGGCAGAAGATCGACGATGGTCGCTATTTCCAGGTCAAGCCCGGTGCTCACCGCCTGGACGTGACCCTGTTTGAAGAGAACGTCGGCGACTCCAACCAGCAAGACTGCGACGGCCACATCAGCTACGGCGGCTTCAAGGCCGGTGAGCATTACACACTGGTGGAGTCGAGCCTGGGGAGCGAGGTGTCGGCGCGCCTGTATGACGCCAAGGGCAAGCAGGTGGCCAGTACCCACGACTTCAATTGCATGCCCGGCTGACGGGGCTGTTTACCGCGCTCAAACAAGGACATTTCGCTCAATACAAAGAGACAGGCCTGACTTCAGGCCCATGGCAAGCCACGGGATGATAGGGGCCTGTCTCCCAGCAAGCGGGCGTGTGTCATGAAGCAAAAGGCTGAAGCGGCGATCTGCTCCACCGAAGTGGCATTTGGCGAAGTGGCGCAAATGATCACCGCCGCGCGGCAGCGGGCAGTGCGCGCGGTGAATACTGAACTGGTGGAGTTGTACTGGCAGGTCGGGGCCTATATCAGCCGCAAGATCGAGGCGGCGGAGTGGGGCGATGGCGTGGTCCGGCAATTGGCGGATTACCTGGCGCGGCAGCAGCCGGGCCTGCGGGGGTTTACCCGGCGTAACCTGTTCCGCATGCGTCAATTCTATGAGGCCTATCGAGGGGAGGAGAAAGTGTCAGCAGTGCTGACACAATTACCCTGGACCCAGAACCTGATCATTCTTGCGCAAGGCAAGTGTGCGCAAGAGCGCGAGTTTTATCTGCGCATGGCCATTCAGGAGCAGTGGTCGACCCGAGAGTTGGAACGGCAGATCAAATCCGCCCTGTTCGAACGCACGCTGACCCGCCCGGCCAGTGCCTCGGCAACCTTGAAACAGGCCCGCCCCGAGGCCCTGGAGGTCTTCAAGGATGCCTACATGGTGGAGTTTCTGGGCCTGGCCCAGGGGCATGATGAAGCCGACCTGCACCAGGGGCTGGTGCGCCAACTCAAGGATTTCCTGATCGAGATGGGGCGCGACTTCTGCTTTGTCGCTTCAGGCTATCCCCTGCAGGTCGGCGGGCGCGATTTCGCCCTGGACCTGCTGCTGTTCCATCGCGGGTTGAATTGCCTGGTGGCCGTTGAACTCAAGGTCGGGCGCTTCGAGCCGGAGTACCTGGGCAAGCTGGACTTCTACCTGGAGGCCCTGGATCGCCAGGTGCGCAAGCCCCACGAGAACCCTGCCCTGGGCGTGTTGCTCTGTGCCAGCAAGGAGGATGAGGTGGTGGAATATGCCCTCAACCGTTCCCTGTCGCCGGCGCTGATCGCCGAGTACCGGACCCAGCTGCCGGACAAGAAGCTGCTGCAGGCCAAGCTGCAGGAGTTCTATGCCCTGGACACCCAGGCGCGGTGAGCCGGGCGGCCATGGTGCCCGGGGTTTTGCAGGGCCTTGTTGAGTCGCATGCACAGCTTGGCGCCGGCCCGCGGCTTATTCCGGCTCGCTGCCGAACCAGTCGGCCAGGCGCGCGCTGGCTTGCTCCCGGACCTCGGCGTTGATGTGGGCGGCCACTGTCACCACTGAGCCAGTCAACAGGCCGAGGTCATCCACGTACCCGGCCCCGGGAATCAGGTCGGGGATGATGTCCAGCGGCAGCACGAAGTAACCCAGGGCGGCGTAGATGGTGGTCTTGGCCCAGATCGGGGTTTGCGGTCGTTGCGCGGCGTAGTAGAGCCACAGGGCTTTCTGGATCAAGGTGCGGCCGATGCGCGAGGCGTAGCGGCCGATCTTGCGCCAGAAACAGAGTTCAAGGGACTGGGCGGTGGACATGGCGCGCTCCTTGGAAGACATGGGTCCAGGTCATGGTCGCCACCCGGGCGCTGGACCGGCAGAGGCCAATATTTCCCCGGTGGTTGCCCAGGTAGGAGCCGGCTTGCCGGCGAAGAGGCCGGCCCTGGCGCCGTGAATCCTGGGTCAGGTCAGCGGTGCCTGTGAGGGCGTCTTCGCTGGCGAGCCAGCTGCCACAGTGCCTCTGGGCGTAGGGTTCAGGGCCGCCGACGGGCCTCCAGGCGCTGGAACAGCAGCATGCCCAGGAGCATGGCCAGGACGAACACCCCGGCTTGCCAGTGGCCGCCGGGCAACAGCACCAGGGCCGGTCCCGGGCAGATCCCGGCGATGCCCCAGCCGATGCCGAACAGCAGACTGCCACCGATCAGGCGCCGATCCACGCTGCGGGTGGCGGGGATGTGCATGGGCGCCCCGAGCAGCGAGCGCGAGCGCCCCATGGCCCAATGGAAGGGCCACCACGCCACTGCGATGGCGCCGAGCATCACCAGCGCCAGGGACGGGTCCCAGTTGCCGGCCAGATCGAGAAAGCCCAGGACCTTGGCCGGGTTGGCCATGCCTGCCAGCAACAGGCCGATGCCGAACAGCAGGCCGGCGACAAAAGCGCTGAGCTTTTTCATGGCAGCAGCCCCAGCAGATGCCGCAGTACCCAGACCGTGGCGAAACCGGTGCCCATGAAGCACAGGGTGGCGACGATCGAGCGCGGTGACAGTCGGGAGATCCCGCAGACGCCGTGGCCGCTGGTGCAACCGGCGCCGTAGCGGGTGCCGATGCCCACCAGCAGGCCGGCGCTGATCAGGCCGAGCAGGCCGCCCTGGAACTCGGCGACGGGCAGGGCATGAAACAGGCCCCAGAGCAGCGGCGCCAGCAACAGCCCGAGGATAAACAGGGCTTTCTCGCCCCAACCATCGCTGCCGGGTTGCAGCAGGCTGCCGAGTAGGCCGCTGATGCCGGCGATGCGCCCGTTGGCGACGATCAACAGCCCGGCGGCCAGGCCGATCAATGCCCCTCCGGCCAGGGCCGACCACGGTGTGAAATGCAGATAATCCAAAAGCATGTCCTGTTCCTTGTAGGGGCCGGCTTGCCGGCGAAAGGGCCCGACCAGGCACCGTGAGTCTTGCGTCAGGTCAGGGGCGTCGGCGAGGACGCCTTCGCTGGCAAGCCAGCTCCTACGCGGTGTATGGGGTCAATGGGGCAGCCATCCCAGGGCTCCGCCCGCCAGCAGCAGCGCTGCCAGTAGGCCGGTGATGGCGAACAGCTGTTGCAGGCGTGGGCCGGCCAGGCGACTGGCCACCTGGCGGCCCAGCACCAGGCCCACTACTGCGCCCAGGGCAAACGGCGCACCTACCGCCCAGTGCATCACGCCACTGAGGCTGGCGGTGACCACACTGCCCAGGGAGACCAGGGCGATCACCGCCAGCGAAGTGGCGACGATGCTCTTGCTGTCCAGGTTGGTGTAGCGGCTCAGGGCCGGGATGATCACGAAGCCGCCGCCCACGCCGAGCAGCCCGGAAAGCAACCCCGAGAGCATCCCGGTGAAGGTCAGCGCCCGGGCGCAGGGCAGGGTCCAGCGCAGGCGGCCCTGGGCCGGGTTGAGCACGCAAGGCAGGAACGCCGGGCGCGGCGCCGCCTGGCCCTGTTTCAATTCCAGGCTGGCCTTGCGCAGGATGCGCCCGCAGGCATACAGCAGCATCAGGGAAAACAGCAGGGCCAGGGGCAGGTTGGGCAGGCGGTGGGCCAGCCACAGCCCCAGCGGTGCCATGAGGATGCCGATGCTGGCGACGAACCCTGCCGCGCGGTAGCGCACGATGCCCTGGCGCAAGCCCAGCACCGCACCGACGCTGGCGGCCAGGCCCACCGCCAGCAGGCCGATGGGCGCGGCCTCGACCATGCTCAGGCCCAGGCCGAAGACCAGCAGTGGCACCGCGAGAATGCCGCCGCCGGCCCCGGTCAGGGCCAGGATCGCGCCAATGATCGCCCCCAGCCCGGCGCCCAGAAGACTGTGTTCGTTCATGCTTTCGGGGTGTCCGTGGCCAGGGTCGGTTGCGCCAGCCATTCGTGGCCCTTGAGCATGCCGCGCCAGTACAGCGGTGGCAGGATCCGTTCCTTCAGCCACCAGGCGCGACGGGTCGGCTGGCGCCCGTCCAGCAGCCAGCGGGGAAAGCTCGGTGCCAGCTTGCCGCCATAGGTGAATTCGGCGAGGACGATCTTGCCCCGTTCCACGGTCAGCGGGCAGGAGCCGTAGCCGTCGTACTCGGCCAGGCGAGTCAGGCGCTTGAGAGCCACCAGCACATTGTTGGCCACTACCGGCGCCTGTTTGCGTGCCGCTGCGGCGGTCTTGGCATTGCTGGTATTGGTGGCGTCCCCCAGGCCGTGGATGTTCACGTAGCGCTTGTGGCGCAGGCTGCCCGGGTCGACGTCGATCCAGCCGGCGGCGTCCGCCAGGGGGCTCTGGCGGATGAAATCCGGGGCGCATTGGGGAGGCACCACGTGCAGCATATCGAAGGCCCGTTCCAATGTTTCCTGGCGGCCATCGGCCAGGGTGCGGACAAAGGTCGCGCGTTTGGCCGGGCCGTTCACCGCCACCAGGTTATGGCCGAAATCCAGTTCGATGGCGTATTTCTTCACGTATTCCATCAACGCCGGCACGTAGTCGGCGACGCCGAACAGCACACCGCCGGCATTCAGGAAGCGCGGCTTGATCTGCCCCAGGCGGCCGTGGCGCAGCCAGTGGTCGCAGGACAGGTACATGGCCTTCTGTGGCGCTCCGGCGCACTTGATCGGCATCGGCGGCTGGCTGAACAGCGCCTCGCCCTGTTGCAGTTGCTGCACCAGTTGCCAGGTGTAGGGCGCCAGGTCGTAGCGGTAATTGGAGGTCACGCCGTGGTTGCCCAGGGCCTGGGGCAGGCCGTCGATGGCGGCCCAGTCGAGCTTGAGCCCGGGGCAGACGATCAGTTGGTCATAGGCCAGCACCCGGCCGTCCTCCAGCACCAGGGCGTTGTGTTCCGGGTCGAAGCGGCTGACCGCGTCCTGGATCCACTTGACCCCCTGGGGCATCAGCTCGGCCATGGTGCGTTCGGTGGACTGGGCGCTGAATACTCCGGCGCCCACCAGGGTCCAGCCGGGTTGGTAGTAGTGGTGCCGGGCAGGGTCGATGAGTGCCACGTCCAGGTGTGGATCGCGGGTCAAGAGGCTGGCAGCAACGGCGATGCCGGCGGCACCGCCACCGACGATCAGCACCTGGTGGCTGCCGTCGACAGCGGGCAGGGCCGGGTTGAAGGGACGCATGGCAAGGTCTCCGTGTGGAGTCGGTAATAGTTATAGGGTGTTCAGGGGAATCTTCAGGTAGCTCACGCCGTTGTCCTCGGGCTCGGGGAAGTGCCCGCTGCGCATGTTGACCTGCACCGAAGGCAGGATCAGCACCGGCATGTCCAGGGTCGCGTCGCGGGCTTCGCGCATGGCCACGAAGCTGTCTTCGTCGACCCCCTGGTGAATGTGGATGTTGTTGGCGCGCTGCTCGGCGACGGTGGTCATGTACTGCAGCTCGCGGCCGTTGGGCAGGTAGTCGTGGCACATGAACAGCCGGGTACTGGGGGGCAGGGCGAGGATCTTGCCGATGGAGCGGTACAGGGTCCGCGCATCGGCCCCGGGGAAGTCGCAGCGAGCGGTGCCGTAGTCGGGCATGAACAGGGTGTCGCCGACAAAGGCCAGGGTTTCGTCGCCGACCTGCACCAGGTAGGTCATGCAGGCCGGGGTATGCCCCGGGGTGTGCATGGCCCGCGCGGTAAGGGTGCCGATGGCGAATTCGGCGCCGTCTTCGAGCAGCACGTCGAACTGGCTGCCGTCCCGGGCAAAGGCCGGGGCTTCGTTGAACAGTGCGCCGAAGGTCTTCTGCACCCGGGTGATCTGATTGCCGATGGCCACCTGGGCCCCGAGCTGCGCCTTGAGGTAGGCGGCGGCCGACAGGTGGTCGGCATGCACATGGGTTTCCAGGATCCAGTCGACCCGGGCGTCCAGTTCTTTGACCCGGGCGATCAGGCGGTCGGCGGACTCGGTGTGGGTGCGGCCGGATTTCGGGTCGTAGTCCAGCACGCTGTCGATCAATGCGCAGTGGCGGCTAGCCAGGTCCATCACCAGGTAGCTGATGGTCCAGGTATGGCTGTCGAAAAAGGCTTCTACACGCAGCGTGTCGCTGATGATCATGGGGCACTCCAGGCAATGAAGGTGAGGGCAGTCTGCGCTGACGCTCGTTTCTTGAAGTGTCAATAAGCGTGCCAACCCGAAACGGCGTCGTTTGGCGCCTGTTCATTGGTCTAGACGGTTTTCCAGCCCCCTGGTGATGCGTTGTCGCCGGGACTGTCACTCGAGCCTGGCAGTCATTTGGCAGTTACTGGCAGAAAATGGCAGTAACGGCGTCCATGCTTTAAGCTGCCGCCTCTGCCCCGGAGTTGCCCATGTCCCTGATTGCCACCGACCTAGTCCCGCCACCGATGTCCGCCTTGGTGTCCTACCTCGAACACGACCCGCAGCCCACCATAGTGCTGGACACCGACTACAACATCATCGCCGCCAACACCGCCTACCAGCGCCAGTTCGGCGTGGCCGGCAAGCCCCACGTGGGCGCCAAGTGCTACCGGGTCTCCCACCAGTTCGCCGTGCCCTGCGACCAGGCCGGCGAGCATTGCCCGATGCGCAAGGCCCATGACAGCCGCGTGCCGGAACGCATGCTGCACATCCACCACACGCCCCGGGGGCCGGAGCATGTGGACGTGGAGCTGCGGCCGATCATTGGCGAGCACGGCACGGTGGTGGCCTATGTCGAGCGCCTGAGTTCGGTGGCCGTGGCCTCGGTACAACCCCAGCAGAAGGGCCTGGTGGGGCGCTCGCCGGCCTTCAACGAAGCCTTGAGCGCCTTGCAGCGGGCGGCGCCGGCGCCGATCCCGGTATTGCTCCAGGGCGAATCCGGCACCGGCAAGGAGCTGTTCGCCCGTGCCCTGCACGACGGCAGCCCCCGGGCCAGCGGACCGCTGGTGGTGGTGGACTGCACCGGGCTTACCGAAAGCCTGCTGGAAAGCGAATTGTTCGGTTATGAAAAGGGCGCCTTCACCGGTGCCCTGCAGCGCAAGATCGGCCTGGCCGAAGCCGCCCATGGCGGCACCCTGTTTCTTGATGAAATCGGCGAAGTGCCCCTGGCCATGCAGGTCAAACTGCTGCGCCTGATCGAGTCCGGCAGCTTTCGCCCGGTGGGCAGCCTGCGTACCGTGCACTCGGATTTCCGCCTGGTGGCGGCGACCCACAAGCCGCTCAAGGAGATGGTCGCCGCCGGCACCTTCCGCCAGGACCTGTACTACCGTATCAGCGCCTTCCCGATCCGCCTGCCGGCCTTGCGCGAACGCGCCGACGACCTGCCACTGCTGATCGACAGCCTGCTGCGCCGGCTTGACCCCGGTGTAGTGCCGCGGGTCGATCCCCAGGCCCTGGCCCAACTGAGCCTGTACACCTACCCGGGCAATATCCGCGAGCTGCGCAACATCCTCGAACGGGCGCGGCTGTTCAGCGACGACGGGGTGATCCGCCTGGCGGACCTGCCGCCGGACCTGCGCAGCACGCCGGCACCCGCGCCCCCCGGCCGCCGCCGCGGCAGCAAGGACCTGGAGCAACTGGCCCATGCCCTGGAGGTGTTCGAGGGGTCGCGCAGTGAACTGGCCAGGGCCCTGGGCCTGAGCGAGCGGACCCTGTACCGGCGGCTCAAGGCCCTGGGGCTGTAGCGGCGGGCGAGGGTGGCGGGGCCGCCTCAGCCTCGGGCGGGGTGTTTCTGCCGGGGCAGGTCGCAGGCCATCACCCACATGCCGATCTGTTCCAGGTCGGTGCTGAACGGCACCTCGCCGACCTGCCGCAGGCCGGCGCTTTCATAGAAGCGCCGGGCGCCGCTGTTGCTCTTGAGCACGTCCAGCCACAGGCAGGGCTCACCGGCAGCGCTGGCCCGTTGCAGCACATGCTCCAGTAACCGGCGGCCATAGCCCTTGCCGGCCTCGGACTTGAGCAGATAGATCTTCTGCAGTTCGGCCCCGCGCCGGGCTCCATCGGGCAGTGGCCGGTCCCAGTTGAGCTTGGCAAAACCGATGGGCTGCTGCGGGTCCAGGGCCAGCAGCCACAGGTGCAGGTGCTTGTCGGCCAGGGACTGTTCCAGGGGGGCGGGGGCAAAATCCTGGGCCAGGAACTGCTGCATGCCTTCGGTGCTCCAGATCGCGGCGAAGTGCTCGCGGTAGGTGGCGCAGCCAATGGCCTGGAGGGTGTCGATATCGCGGCTGTCGGCTTCACGGATGGTGATCATGCGTCATTCCTCGAGGGGCGGCTGGCTGGTGTCGCCGGGCTGGCGGCTGGCCCGCAATCCGGACGGGGCAGCTTACTCCGTTGCCCAAAGGGGCTCCAGCGCTCGGGCCGGGGCACGATGGCGGCGCGCCGTGGTCGTAGTTGCAGCCCCCTTTTTCCGGCGTGCGGGATGTTTGGCGCAGCGTCGGGTTCTACCGGAGATGCCATGAGCCAGGCCGTACTTGCCACCGAAACCAACCGCCGCCAATTGCAGCAGATCATCTCCGGCCTGTCCGACGGGGTGATCCTGATCGAGACCGACAAGGCCCGGACCCTTCTCTGGGCCAATGAAGCGGCCCTGGCCATGCACGGCGTCAGCACGGTCGAGCAGTTGGGCGGCAACCTGCGCGAATACGCCCGGCGCTATGCCTTGCGCTACCGCAACAACCATCCACTGGGCCTGGACAGCTACCCCATCAACCGGGTGGCTGCCGGAGAAACCTTCAGCGACGTGGTGGTGGAGGTCCAGGCCGAGATCGATGGCGAACCCCGGCACTGGGTGCACCGGGTGCGCAGCATGATCCTGGAGGACCGCAATGGCGCGCCGGAGTCCCTGGTGCTGATCCTCAGTGACGCCACCGACTGGGCCAGCGCCGAGCAGCGCTTTGAGAAGACCTTCAACGCCAACCCGGCGCCGGCGGTGATCTGCCGCCTGGGGGATTTGCGCTACATCAAGGTCAACCAGGGCTTCCTGGAAATGACCGGCTATGCCCGGGACCAGGTGATCGGCCGTTCGGTGTACGAGCTGGACGTGCTGGAAGACGCCGAGCACAAGGAACTGGCCGTCGAACGCCTGGGGCAGGGGGCGACCATCCCGCAGATGCAGGCCGAGCTGCGCCTGCCTGAGGGCGGCAGCAAGCTGGTGATCGTCGCCGGCCAGCCGCTGGACATCAACGACGAGGATTGCATGCTGTTTTCCTTCATGGACCTGGAGCCGCGGCGCAAGGCCGAGATCGCCCTGCGCCAGAGCGAGGAGCGTTTTGCCAAGTCGTTCCGCCTGACCCCGGTGCCGACCCTGGTGTGCAGCGCCGAGCAGCAGATCGTCGATGTCAACGAATCCTTTCTCGACACCTGTGGCTACAGCAGCGAAGAGCTGCTGGGCAAGACCGTGCAGGACATCGGTTTTATCGCCGAGCCCCAGGCGGCCGAGCAGTTGTTCGGCCGCCTGGAGAAGAGCGGCAACGTCATGGGCCTGGACCTCAAGGTGCGCAAGAAGGGCGCCGAGCAGGTGGACTGCGTGGCCTATGCCGATACCGTGCTGATCCAGGACAGCCCCTGCTACCTGCTGGTGCTGATGGACATCAGCGAGCGCAAGCGCTCGGAGCTGGAGCTGGTGGGGGCCATCGAGGAGGTGATGCGCGATGCCTCCTGGTTCAGCCAGACCCTGATCGAAAAGCTTGCCAATGTGCGCAACACCCGCAGCGCGCAAGCCCCGGCGGTAACCTCTGCCGACCTGACCACCCGCGAGCGCGAGGTCCTGGGGCTGATCTACCAGGGGCTGGCGGACAAGGAAATTGCCGCGCAACTGCAGTTGGCCCCCAACACCGTGCGCAATCACGTGGCCACCCTGTATTCCAAGCTCGATGTGCACAGCCGCGGCGAGGCCATTGTCTGGGCCCGGGAGCGCGGGCTGTTTGCCGGCAGTGCCGGCTGACCCGGTGCAAATGCACCAGTGCAACCAGTGCAAATGCGCCTTTTGCCCAGGGGCGGGCCTTTCTATCCTGTGATTCTGCGCAGGGCTCTGTATCGGGCCTCTGCCATTCATGAACCGCAGTAGAGGAAGCGCCAGCATGGCTAGCGAACAGATCAAGGGCACAGTGGGCAAGGTGGCCGGCAAGGCCGAGGCCGTGGTGGGTGAGTGGCTGGATGATGAGCAGTTGCAAGCCCGCGGCATGGCCCGGGAAGCCGCCGGGCAATTGCAGGAAAAGTACGGCCAGGCCCTGGACCAGGGCGCGCGTTGGGTACGGGACAAACCGCTGTTGAGCGTGGCCCTGCTGGCCGGCGTCGGGCTGTTGGCGGGCCTGCTGCTGCGGCGCCGCTGAAATGCCGGCGGCCATTACCCTGGCGCAGTTGCGCGCCTGTATCGAGCAGCGCCTGGCGCCCCTGGCCTGCAGCTTCAGCAACGCCGGTGACGGCACCCTGACCCTGCGGGTGTTCGAACCGGCCAGCGGCCGGGTCGACCTGGTGGTGACCGGGCTCAGCGCCCGGGCGCTACAGAGCGAGGCCGATGTGCAGAAGATCATCGACGAACTGCTCTATGAGCTGGGCAGCAACTCCCTGGGCCAGCTCGATCTGGCGCCCTGACCCCGGCCTTACACCGGGGCCGGTCGATGGCGACAGCCCACGGCCTGAACTATAAGCAAAGGGTCGGCGGTCGGGTGCCCGGCCGTCATCGCCAGCCTTTTGCAGGTGCCCGGGCATGCCTTCAACCCTGTTGCCGCGCCGTATTTCCCTGAACACCTCGCTTTTCTGGATGGGCCGATGAACGCCCGGGCCCAGGGCTTGCCCCGGCGCCTGGAAAACATCGTGCTGGTGGCGGATCTGGCGGGCACTGCGGTGTTTGCCGTGGAGGGCGCGATCAGCGCCATGCGCGCCCAACTGGACCTGCTGGGGGTGATGGTGATCGCCTTTATCGTCGCCCTTGGCGGAGGGGTGACCCGTGACCTGCTGATTGGCGCCACGCCGCCCAAGGCCGTGGCCGACTGGCGGTACCCGGCGCTGGCGCTGCTGATGGGCGGGCTGGCCTTCGTGGCACGGGACTGGGTGCTGGGGTGGTCCGGGCCGCTGCTGATGCTGCTGGACGCCGCGGGGCTGGGGCTGTTTGCCGTGGCGGGCACGCAGAAGGCGCAGAACTTCGGCATCTCGCCCTTTGTCTCGATGCTCATGGGCACGGTGACCGGGGTGGGGGGCGGGGTGATTCGCGACATTGTCCTGGCCCGCATTCCCCTGGTGCTGCAGGTCGACCTGTATGCCAGCTCGGCCTTTGTCGGCGCGGCCAGCCTGGTCATCGCCCGGCGCCTGGGCGTGCCGCCTTTGTGGTCGGCCTGGCTGGCGGGCGCCGTCTGTTTCGCCCTGCGCATGCTCTCGGTGCGCTACGGTTGGCAACTGCCCAAGGCCTTGTAGCCGCTGCCGCAGGCTGCGAATGGCTTGGGCGGCGTTGCGACGCAGCAGACGCCGGGGGCGCGAGAGCGCGGAAGGTTTGGCGCAAGATCGTCAAGCAAGGCCCGGCGTACCGAACGCGGCCCGGCCTTTCGCCGTTTCGCAGGCTCAGCAGCGGCGAGGGTCACAGGCACCGGATCATAGGGGCGTGGAGGCCGGGGTCAATTGTCGGCGATCAGGCTCGGCCGGCAGTCCAGGCTCAGGCGCGCGCCGCCGCGTTCGCTGCTGCCCACCTCAAGCTTGAAGCCGTGCAGGCTGACAATCGCCGCGACGATCGACAGGCCAAGGCCAAACCCGCCCTGGGCATTGTTTTCATCCACCCGGTAAAAGCGCCGGAACACCGCCGCCCGTTCCGCTGCGGGTATTCCGGGGCCTGAGTCGAGCACTTCCAGGCGCGGGCTGCCGTCGTCGTCGATCCCCCGCAATATCACTTCGCCCCCCGGTGGGGTGAACTTGATGGAGTTGCTCAGCAGGTTGGCCAGGGCCTCGAACAACAGGGCGCGGTCACCGGTGAGGCTGGGCAGGCTCGCCGGTACATCCAGCACCAGGGTCAACTGGCCTTCCTCGGCCAGGGGCAGGTAGAAGTCATAGAGTTCGTGCAGCAGGGGCAGGGGGTCGAGCACCAGGAAGCCCGAGCGCCGCTGCTGGTCCTCCAGTTCGGAAATCCGCAGCAACCCGCGAAAGCGCGCCATCAGGGTGTCGGCCTCGGCCAGCAGCTGGTCCATCTGCAGGGCCTGGGGCGAGCCTTCCTCGGCCTGTTGCTGCAGGCGGTAGAGCTGGGCCCGCAGGCGGGTCAGCGGGGTGCGCAGGTCGTGGGCGATGTTGTCGCACACGCCCTTGACCTCGTGCATCAGCCGTTCGATGCGTTCGAGCATGGCGTTGACGATGGCCGCCAGCATATCCAGCTCGTCGCGCCGGTCCGACAGCGGCAGGCGCCGGGTCAGGTCGCCGGCGACTATGGCTTCGGCGCTGGCCTGGATCTGGCGGATGCGCCGCAAGGGCCGGCGGCGCAGCAGGTGCCAGCCGGCGGCGCCGGGAATGATGGTCAGGGAGATGCCCCAGAGCAGGGCGTGGAGGATGATCCGGGTCACCGCGAACAGCGAGCCGTTGTCGCGTACCAGCACCAGCCAGCGGCCATCCCGGGTGTGGGTGGCCACGGCGTCGCAGCTGTCGCGGGGCAGGCTCGGGTCGTCGGAGTCGATGCAGTTCTTCAATTCGTGGATCTTGCCGTCCAGGGGCAGGTCGTCGGGTATCTGCCGGATCGGCCCGCTCAGGGGCCGGCGCTGTTCATCGAACAGGCCGTAGGCGTCGATGGCGCGCATGTCGAAGGTCATGCTGGTGGTCAGGGCTTCCACCAACTGCTCGCCCTCGAAACGCGCGAACAGGTGCTGGCGCTGCATCAGCGAGTGCTTGGCCAGGCTGTCCAGGTAGGTGGAGACCTCGTAGTACAGCACCCCCATGAGGATGCAGCTCCAGGCCACGAACAGCGTGCTGTAGAGCGCCAGCAGGCGGCTGCTGGAGGAGCGCCAGCCCTTAGAGGGGTTCAGCAATGACATAACCCGAGCCTCGCACGGTGCGGATCAACGGGGTCATGCCGGGCGGGTCGATCTTCTTGCGCAGGCGGCCGATGTGCACGTCGATCAGGTTGGTACCGGGGTCGAAGTGATATCCCCAGACTTCCTCGAAGATCATCATCCGCGAGAGGATCTGGCCGGTGTTGCGCATGAGGAATTCCAGCAGCTTGTATTCGGTGGGCAGCAGGCTCAGCAACTGGTCGGCGCGGGTTGCCTCGCGGCTGATCAGGTTCAGTTCCAGGTCTGCCACTCGCAGGCTGGTGTCGAAATCCTTGACCGTGTTCTTGCGCCGCAGCAGCACTTCGACCCGGGCCGCCATCTCGTCGGAGGCGAAGGGCTTGGTCAGGTAGTCGTCGCCACCGGCCCGCAGGCCGCGCACCCGTTCATCGACGTCGGAGAGGGCGCTGATCATCAGGATCGGCGTCGACACACCGATGGTGCGCAGGGTGGTGACGATGGCCAGGCCGTCCAGTTCCGGCAGCATGCGGTCCAGGGTGATCAGGTCGTAGTCGCCGCTCACGGCGCGCACCAGGCCCTCGCGGCCATTGTCCACCCAATCCACGTCGAGGCCGTGGCTGCTCAGTTCGGCGACGATTTCCCGGGCGGTCACGGCGTCGTCTTCGATGGTCAGAATGCGGGTCATAGGCGTTACCTGTTTAGCGGTTCGTGACACAGGCGGGCATTTTGCCAAGAAACGGCGCCCGCAATTCTAAAAAAACTTTCATCTGCGCCTCCAGGCCTCTGTCCAGACCTTGAACAAGCCCCTGCCAGGGGCCGCGTTGCCTGATAGTATCGCGCCACTTTTATGGCCAGGAGGCACATCCATGACGGGCCTGCCCCGGGTTGGCTGGAAGCCATTGTCCTTTCTCTGCGTGATGGTGCTGTGCAGCAGCGCGGTGCTGGCGGCCAACCCGCCCTGTTCCGGGCGCAAGGGCGGCATCGCCCGGTGCGACGGCGAGCTGTTCCTGTGCAACGACGGCTCCATCAGCGCGTCGAAAAAGAACTGCGCCCTGATGTCCGGCCAGCGCTCCACTGCCCCGCAGGCCGAGCCCCTGTTGCGCGACGCCCAGGGATGCACCTGTGGCAGCGGCAGTTTCTGCACCGGGCCCCGGGGCGGGGTGTACTGCCTGACCCCCAGTGGCAACAAGAGCTACAAGCGGCATTGAAAACCCGATTGACCTTCTGTGTATCAAGGTGTTGTGCAATGAACTACGCATCACGTTTCAAAGGCCTGCTGTGGCTTTTGGTGGCCAGCCTGCTGTTGAGTCTCGCCGTGGACTTGGCGCTGCGCCTGCCGGGTTACCTGGAGGCCTATGCTGCCGACCCTCGCTATGCGCGCTGGGTGCTGGGGTATCGCGGCCTGGACGTCCTGGTCATCGCCCTGATGGCGGTGGCCGTGCCGGGAATCATGCGGCTGCTGGATTTTCGTCGTTCGGCCTGGCTGGCATTGCCGCTCTTTACCTTGTGGGGGCAGGGCATCGCGCAATTGACCCTGGTGGGCAACCTGCTGCTGGCCCTGTGGATCCTGGTACTGCTGGTGCACCTGTGCTGGACCCGCGGCCGGGAGCTCTACCGGAGCCGGCAGGCCTGAGCGCCGGGCGGGCCGTGCAGAACGCCCGCCCTAAAACTCCCGGGCCGGTAAATTGCACGATCCGGGATTGTCTGCTTATCGCAAGCCATTGAAATAAAAGAGTTTATAAAGTTCGTGCAACTGGCACGGTGGCTGCACTTGTCCCTTCGAGACGTGTAACACCATTTTTCATGCCTGGAGCCGAACAACAATGAACAGACCCTCTGAACACCTGCTGGCCACCGCAGATGCCTCGAGTCATCACTCGGGCGTGTCCTGGGCGGCGATCTTCGCCGGCGCCGCGGCGGCCGCCGCTCTTTCGCTGATCCTCCTGTTGCTGGGCTTCGGCCTGGGCTTTTCCGCGGTGTCGCCCTGGGCCGGCAGCGGTATCAGCGCCAAGGGCCTGGGCATTTCCAGCATTGTCTGGCTGGCCGTGACGCAGATCATCGCTGCCGGCCTGGGCGGTTACATCGCCGGACGCCTGCGGGTGAAGTGGGCCAACCTGCATGGCGATGAAGTGTACTTCCGCGACACCGCCCATGGCTTCCTGGCCTGGGCCGTGGCCACCCTGGTCACCGCGACTTTGGTGGTGGGGTCGGTCAGCAGCGTCGTCAGCGGCGGCGTGCATGCCGGCGCCCAGGTGGCTTCCGGCGCCGCCGGCGCCATGACCCAGGTGGCCGGCCATGCTGCTGCCCAGGGTTCCCAGGACGATTACGGCTACTTCGTCGACAGCCTGTTCCGCGACGATCGCCCGGCGGCGGTCAGCGATGACGCGGCCCGTGGCACGGTATCGCGGATCTTCGTGCGCACCCTGAGCAACGACGGCCAGTTGGCCCCTGAGGACCGCAGCTACCTGGCGCAACTGGTGGCCCAACGCACCAACCTCAGCCAGGCCGATGCCGAACGTCGGGTCGATGAAGTGTTCGCCAAGACCCGCCAGGCCGTGGAAGAGGCCAAGCAGGCCGCCAAGGAAGCTGCCGACACCGCGGCCAAGGTGGCTGCCTGGTCGTCGCTGTGGATGTTTATCGCGCTGTTGTGCGGGGCTTTCTTCGCCAGCCTCGCGGCGACCTTTGGCGGTCGTCGTCGGGACGCCGTGGTCTGGCTTGAAAGCGATATCCAGCCGCGCACCGTAGCCCCCACCCCCGTTCACTGATCCAGGAGATTTCCCATGCGCTCATTACTCTTGTGGTTCCTCGGTGTGCCGATCCCGGTGATTATCCTGATCGCCCTGTTCATGCACTGATTCAAGCTATAAAGCCCGGCCCGAACGGGCCCGGGCCTTCCCGAACGCCGCTGCCGGCCATTGCCGCCAGCGGCGTTTTTGTGCGCGGTATCGCAGTTTTGCAAGGGCTGGCCACCGTCGGGTGCGAGGCAGCCGTTTGCTTGGCCCAGATCAATATCCGTGTCCGACAAACCGACTAGATTGGCCCGCGCTCGGTTCTGACAAACAGCTTGGGACCGGGACGTTGCCCGGTCCCGACCGCAGCAGCATGGACGGCGGGACGCCGGCAACCCCATTCATTTTTCACGGATGAACCCACAATGCGTCAGATAGACCGCAACTTCGATATTCAGCCGCTGCAGCATGCGGACATGACCATCAGCCTCAATGGCCAGCCAGTCACTGCCGCCCTGGGTGAAACCGTCCTCAGCGTGATCCAGGCCACCGGCCTGCGCCAGGTGGCGCGCAACGATCACGGGCAACTGGTGGGCGCCTACTGCGGCATGGGCGTGTGCCATTGCTGCCTGGTGCAGATCGACGGCCGGCACAAGCGCCGCGCCTGCCAGACCCTGGTCAAGCCGGGGATGCAGGTGCAGACCCTGAGCAACCGCATCACTGAAACGGAGCCCACGTTATGAGCCTGAACCCGGTGATCGTCGGCGGTGGGCCGGCGGGTATGGCGGCCGCCATCGAACTGGCCGAGCACGGCGTGCGCAGTACCCTGATCGAAGAGGCCTCGCGCCTGGGGGGCGTGGTCTACCGCGGGCCGCTGCGCGACGGCGTGCAGCTGGATTACCTGGGGCCGCGCTACTGCGAAATGCTGGCCAAGCTGCACGGCGATTTCGCCGACCACGAACAGATGATCGAGGTGCGTCTCAACAGCCGGGTAGTGGGCGCCGAGGGCACCCAGAGCCTGGTGCTGCTCGATGGCGAAGAGCAGGTGCAGCAGGTCAGCTACGAGCAGTTGATACTGGCCGCCGGCTGCCATGAGCGCAGCGTGCCGTTCCCCGGCTGGACCTTGCCCGGGGTCAAGCTGCTGGGTGGCCTGCAATTGCAGATCAAGAGCGGGGTGGTCAAGCCCCAGAGCCCGGTGGTGATCGCCGGTACCGGCCCCTTGCTGCCCCTGGTGGCGTGCCAGCTGCATGCTTCCGGCGTGCGGGTGGCGGGGGTCTACGAGGCTTGCGCCCTGGGCAAGATCGCCAAGCAGAGCCTGGCCATGCTCAACAAGCCGCAACTGTTTCTCGACGGCCTGAGCATGCTCGCCTACCTCAAGCTGCACGGCATTGCCCTGCGCTATGGCTGGGGCGTGGTCGAAGCCCAGGGCCAGGATGCCCTGAGCGTGGTCACCGTGGCGCCGTACTCCAGCGACTGGCAGCCGGACATGGCCAAGGCCCAGCGCATTGCTGCCCAGACCCTGGCGGTGGGCTACGGCTTCATCCCGCGTACCCAGTTGAGCCAGCAGATGGGCCTGGAACACAACTTCAGCGACGACGGCTACCTGCGCGCCAGCGCCAACGCCTGGCAGCAGAGCAGCGAGCCCCACGTGCACCTGGCCGGCGACATGGGCGGCATCCGCGGCGGCGAGGCGGCCATGCTCAGCGGGCGTATCGCCGCGCTGTCGATCCTCATGCAGCGTGGCGCACTGAGCAACGAAGCGGCCCTGCAACGACGCCAGGGCTACGAGCGCAAGCTGGCTTCGATCCTGCGTTTTCGTGGTGCGGTGGACCGCTATACCGCGCGTGGCGCCGGGCAGGTAGAACTGCCCAAGGGCGACACCGTGATCTGCCGCTGCGAACACACCACCCGCAACGACATCGAGCGCGCCCTGAGCCAGGGCGTGCAGGACATGGCCAGCCTGAAAATGCGCACCCGGGTGAGCATGGGCGACTGCCAGGGGCGCATGTGCGTGGGCTATTGCAGCGACCGCCTGCGCCAGGCCACCGGGCGCAAGGACGTGGGCTGGATCCGCCCGCGCTTCCCCCTGGACCCGATTCCGTTTTCCGCGTTCCCGCCGTCTGACCAGGAGGTCTCCCAGCATGATTAAGCATTACGACGTGGTCATTGCCGGTGGCGGCGTGATCGGCGCTTCCTGCGCCTACCAGTTGTCCAAGCGCAAGGACCTGAAGGTGGCGCTGATCGACGCCAAGCGCCCGGGCAACGCCAGCCGCGCTTCGGCCGGCGGCCTGTGGGCCATCGGCGAGTCGGTGGGGCTGGGCTGCGGGGTGATCTTCTTTCGCATGATGTCGGCCAACCGCAAGCGCGAGGCCCAGGGTTCGGCGGTGGTGGTGGATTCCAGCACCCCGCACATCCTGCCGCAGTCGTTCTTCGACTTCGCCCTGCAGTCCAACGAGCTGTATCCGCGCCTGCACCGCGAGCTGATGGGCCTGCACAACATGGATTTCAAGTTCGAGCAGACCGGGCTCAAGTTCGTTATCTATGACGAGGAAGACCGCCTGTACGCCGAGCACATCGTCGGCTGCATCCCGCACCTGAGCGACCAGGTGCGCTGGCTCGACCAGGCGGCCCTGCGTGCCTCGGAACCCAATGTCAGCCATGAAGCCCAGGGCGCCCTGGAGTTCCTCTGCGACCACCAGGTCAACCCGTTCCGCCTTACCGACGCCTACACCGAAGGCGCACGCCAGAACGGCGTGGATGTGTACTTCAACACCAACGTCACCGGGGTCCTGCACCAGGGCAATCGGGTCAGCGGGGTGAAGACCGACGTCGCCGGGTTGTTCCACTGCACGACCCTGATCAACGCCGCTGGCGCCTGGGCCGCCGAGCTGAGCCTGCAGGCCACCGGCATCGAGATTCCGGTGAAGCCGGTGAAGGGCCAGATCCTTCTCACCGAGCGCATGCCCAAGCTGCTCAACGGCTGCCTGACCACCAGCGACTGCTACATGGCGCAGAAGGACAACGGCGAGATCCTGATCGGCAGCACCACCGAGGACAAGGGCTTCGACGTCACCACCACCTACCCGGAGATCAACGGCCTGGTGCAGGGCGCGGTGCGCTGCGTACCGGAGCTGGCCCATGTCAACCTCAAGCGCTGCTGGGCGGGGTTGCGCCCGGGTTCACCGGATGAGCTGCCGATCCTCGGGCCGATGGATGGGGTCGAAGGCTACCTCAATGCCTGCGGGCACTTCCGCACCGGTATCCTGACCTCGGCCATTACCGGCGTGTTGCTGGACAAACTGGTGAACGACGAAGCCCTGCCGCTGGACATCACCCCCTTCCTGGCCCGGCGCTTCGCCACTGCCCCCGTGAAGAAACAGCCCGAACCGGCCTGACTGCTCTGTAGGAGCTGGCTTGCCAGCGAAGGCGTCTTCGAAGGCGCTGCAAGGCTTGCGGGCCTCTTCGCTGGCCAGCCGGCTCCTACGGGGAGGGCGTGGCTCAGGTGGCGGGGGTGGTGAGGAACACCGGCAGTTGTTCGGCGTACTCGGCAAAGCCGCGTACCGCAGGAAACTGCCCGGGGTTGAACTGGTCCGCCACCATCATTTGGCTGAAACTCCAGGCCACCGCCAGGCTGATGCCGGCCTGGCCCAGGGAGCCGTCCCGGGGCAGGGGCTGTTTCTGCAACTCCTGCTCCAGTTCGCCATAGGCGGCCTGCAACTGGCCGCCAACCCGTTCCAGCCAGGGGCCGTGCTGTTTTTCCGCGGGGCGCAGGTTGCGCTCGTAAACGATCTGTACCGACTTCTCGCAGGCCGCCAGGGCCAGGCCGATCAGCCGCAGCTCGCGCAGGCGCTGGGGCAGAGCGGTGGGCATCAAGCTGCGTTGCGGGCCGGCCAGGGTTTCCAGGTAGTCGATGATCAGGCTCGAATCCATCAGCACTTCACCGCCCTCGCAGACCAGGGTCGGGGCCTTGACCACGGGGTTGATCGCCTTGAACTGCTCGAAGGTGCTGAACACCGAAAGCGAGTGGTGCTCGAAGGGCAGGCCCAGGCTCTTGAGGCTGATGGCGACGCGGCGCACGTAGGGTGAATCGAGCATTCCAATAAGCTTCATCACGTATTTCCTTGTCTTGAACGGCACAACGGATGGGAAAGGCGCGGCCAATTTAGCGGTATTGAAGCGGCCTTGCACAGTGCAAACCTGTAGCCGCTGCCGCAGGCTGCGAACGGCTCCGAAGGAGACGCGGGAATCTTGAAGGCGCCAGAGGTTCGGCAGGAGGCCGCCAAGCAAGGCCCTACGTACCGAACGCGGCCCGGCCTTTCGCAGCTTCGCAGGCTCGGCAGCGGCCACAGGGGTGCAGGAAGGCGTTCCGAGCCGGCGCCTACCGCCGCCGTGGCCGCAGGCACCACCAGGCCAGCCCCAGGGCCAGGCTGAACAGGCCGGTCAGGGCCTGCAGCGAGCCCGCCGGGCTGTCCGCCAGCAGACTGGCCAGCAGCCCGCAGCCGGCGGTCATGGCCATCTGGATAAAGAAGAACAGCCCCGAGGCGGTGCCCGCCACCGCCGCATAGGGCTGCAGGATCGCCAGCTGGCAGGCGGGAATCGCCAGGCCCACCGAGAGCATCAGCGCCAGCATCGGCAGCACGATGGCCCACAGGCTGTCGGGCCACAGGCTGCGGGTGAGCAGCAACAGGCCGGCGCCGGCCAGGTTCAACAGGCAGGCCCCGGTGATCAGGCGGTCGGCACTGTGGCGTACCCCCAGGCGCTGGAACAGCCGCGACCCCATCAGGTAGCCGGCCACGGTGGCGGCGAACACCAGGGCGTAGGCCGTGGGCGATAGCCCCAGTTGGCGCTGCAACAGCGCCGGCGATTGCACAATGAACGGGAAGTAGGTGCAGTACAGGCAGCCGATGGCCAGGGAATAGCGCATGAAGTAGGCCTCGCCCAGCAGGCGCAGATAAAGGCGCGGCAGGCTTTTCACGGCCACGGGCGCGAGCTGCGGCGGGCGGGTTTCGGCCAGCCGCTTGAATATCAGCAGCCAGGCCGCCGCGGCCACCAGGCTCAGGCACAGGAACAGGCCACGCCAGCCCAGCAACTGGTCGATCAGGCTGCCCAGGGGCGGTGCCAGCATCGGCGACAGGGCAATGCCCATGGACAACAGCCCCAGCAGCCGCGGCTGCTCCTCGGGCGGGCAGCGGTCGCGGACCATGACCCGGCCCACCAGGGTGCCGCAGCAACCGCCCAGGGCCTGCAACAGGCGGGCGGCCATCAGCACTTCCACACTGGCGGCCAGCATGCAGGCCAGGCTGGCCGCGAGAAACAGCGCTGTGCCCGCCAGCAGTACCGGGCGCCGGCCATAGCGGTCGCACAGCGGGCCGCCCAGCAGCATCGACAGGGCATAGCCGAGCATGTACAGGCTCAGGGTCAGTTGCAGCTGGGCGTCGCTGGCCCCCAGTTGGTCGGCCATGGCCGGCAGTGCCGGCAGGTACAGGTCGATGCTGATCCGCGGCAGGCAGACCACCACCAGCAGCAACAGGGTCCAGAGCCAGGGGGCGAGGGGGCGTTCAACAGCGATGGGGCGGATGCTGATAGGGCTGGCGGGCGGCATGGGAGGCTCGGGGCAGGGGGCGATGGCGCTGAAATTAAGGGGTTTGTGGTTTAATGCCGAGCACCATTTAGGCCGCTTTTGACTGGACCACTATGAGCCGTGGAAAACACCCCGTGCCCCTCGACCTGCCGCTGCCCCCGCACTGCGATGAAACCCCGGGCAAACAGGACCGCGCCTACAGTGCCCTGCGCCAGGCGATCCTGGAAAAACGCCTGCCGGCCGGCTGCCGCTTGCCCTCGACCCGCACCCTGGCCCAGCGCTGGGGCCTGTCCCGGGGCACCCTGGAAGTGGTCTTCGACCGCCTGCGCAGCGAAGGCTATGTGAGCCGGGCCAGCGGTTCCGGGACCCGGGTCTGCGCGGTGGTGCCGGACCTGTACCTGAGCGCCCCGGCACGGGCGGCGGCACCCATCGTCAGCGAGAGCGAACCGCCGTACCCGCCGCTCAGCGTGCGGGCCGGCCAGCCCTTTGTCGCCCGGCTGGCCGACCCGGCGCTGTTTCCCCTGCAACGCTGGACCCGTTCCTTGACCCGGGCCCTGGGCAATGCCTCGGCGCAGTCGCTTTGGGACGCCGACCCCGGCGGCCTGCCGGCCCTGCGCCAGCAGATCGCCCAGTACCTGGGGCAGCACCGGGGCATCGCCTGCGAGCCGCATCAGGTGATGATCACCACCGGCATCCGCCATGGCCTCGACCTGCTGGCCCGCAGCCTGCTGCAAGCGGGCGACAAGGTGTGCCTTGAAGACCCCGGCTACCTGTCGGCCAGAAGCCTGTTCGCCCTGGCAGGGGCGCGGCTGGTGCCGATTCCGGTGGAGGAGGACGGGATCGATGTACAGCAGTTGCAACACCATGAGGATGCCCGCATGGTCTATGTCACCCCCGCCCATCAGGCGCCCCTGGGGATGACCATGCCGGTGTCCCGGCGCCTGGCGCTGCTGGACTGGGCCCGGCACAGCGAGGCCTGGGTGGTGGAGGACGACTACGACAGCGAATTCAACTACCAGAGCGCGCCGCTGGCGGCCCTCAAGTCCCTGGACCGGGACGACCGCGTCATCTACTGCGGCAGCTTCAACAAGACCCTGTTCGCCGGCCTGCGGGTGGGGTTCATGCTGCTGCCCGAGCGCCTGCGCCCGCGGTTGCTGGCGACCTTGCAGGACACCGGGCGCTCGGTGGGGGTGATCGAGCAACTGGCCCTGGCCGACTACATCGCCAGCGGCGCTTTCCTGCGCAATCTGCGGGCGGCGCGCCAGGCCTATCAGGAACGCCGCGACCTGCTGCTGGCGATCCTCGCCAGTCAAGCGCCAGGCTGCTACAGCATCAGCGGCCAGCAGGCCGGGCTGCACCTGCTGCTGACGTTGCCGCCGGGCAGCGATGAGGCGCGCTTTCGCCAGCGCGCGGCCCAGCAGGGCCTGCTGTTGCAGGGCCTGGCCGAGCACTGCCAGCAGGTGCGCCGGCCGGCGGCGGTGATCGTCGGCTACGCAGCCCTGAGCCTGGCGCAGATCCGCTTCAGCGGCTCGCGGCTGGCGGCGCTGCTGGTGGCCGAGGCAGGGGCTGTAGAAGGCCGCTGACTGTCACCTGGCTGTCATGTGGCTCAGGCAACCTCGACGCCCCGGCTTCCGGCCTTTGTGGATTACAGGGACGTCATGATCATTGTCACCGCCGGCGCGGCCTATCTGGATATCGACGCCTACGCCGGCTGCATTGCCTATGCCGAATGGCTCAACCTCAGCGGCCGCCCGGCCCGGGCCCTGAGCAGCGCGCCGCTCAACGCGAGCATCCCGGGCACTTTCCGCCAGCGCCTCAAGGGGTTGGACGCCTATATTCCGCAGGGGGGCGAGCAGTTTGTGCTGGTCGACATTTCCAACCCCCTGCACCTGGACCCGCTGGTGGACCTGGACCGGGTGGTGGAGGTCATCGACCATCACCCGGGGTTCGAGGCCTTCTGGGCCGAGCGCCTGGGCCAGCACGCGGATATCCGCCAGATCGGCGCCGCCTGTACCCAGGTCTACCAGCGCTGGCGCGACTGCGGGTTGTTGCCCAGGATCAGCCGCGACAGCGCGCAACTGCTGGCGGCGGGCATTCTCGACAACACCCTGAACTTCACCGACCAGGGGTGCACCGCGGCGGACCGCCTGGCCTACGCCGACCTGGCCGCGCTGGCCGGCGTGGGCCCCGAATGGCCCGAAGGCTATTTCAAGCAGTGCCAGCAGCAGATCGAAGCGCAACTGCCCGAAGCCCTGCTCAAGGACCTGAAAGTGTTCGAAGCGTCCAGCAACCTGCCGCGGCGTTTCGCCCAACTGACCCTGTGGCATGCCCAGGGCCTGCTGGCGCGCCAGCGCAGCCTGATCGAGCAGGTGCTGGGGCAGTGGGGCGATGACTGGCTGCTGAACCTGATCTGCCTCGGCGAAGGCACAAGCTACCTGCTGACCGGCAGCCCCGGCAGTGCCCGCAAGCTGGAACGGCTGCTAGAGTGCAGCACCCTGGACGGCGTGCATTGCCCGGGCCGGCCGATCCTGCGCAAGGAACTGCTGCGCAAGGGCCTGGCGTTCCAGGCAACGTCCTGAAACCGGAGAGCCCCAATGGACCTTGAACAACGCTTGCAGCAGGTGCATGACGAGCAGAGCTTTCTCGACTTCGTCCAGGCGCTGATTGCCGACCGTCGCCAGGCGCAGCGCATGGTCCAGGCCGGCGAGGCCGACAGTTGGCAGAACCCATGCATCGAGGATTTCCTCGACGGCGCCCACGCCTGGGCCGAGGCCACCGGTATCGGTGCCACCCAGGGGTTGGTGGAGGCTTCGCCCTGGCAGCGCTTCGCGGTGTTCCTGTACTGCGGCAAGATCTAGGAGTAGCGCCGCCGGGGCCGCTCCTGACGCTCTCTGCGGGCGACTATGCTGAGCTTCTAGAGCGCCGATCACGGCGCGGGAGGTCGGTCATGAGTGAGGACAGAACCGCGCTGGTGCTTTCCGGGGGAGGCAGCCTCGGAGCGGTGCAGGTGGGCATGCTCCAAGCCCTGGTGGAGCTGGGCGTCGAGTTCGATCTGGTGGTGGGGGCCTCTGTGGGTGCCATCAACGGGGCCTATTTCGCCGCACGGCCCGATGGCCGGGGCGTGGCCGAGCTGGCGGACTTCTGGCGCGGCTTGCGCAAGGGCGATGTGTTTCCCTTTTCCTGGCTCGACAGCCTGTTGGGCCTGCTTCGCCATAGAGGCTGCCTGCTGCCGGCCACGGCCCTGTCCCGGCTGGTGCGCCGGGCCTTGCCGGTCGTGCGCATCGAAGACACCCGGCTGGCCCTGCATATCGTCACCACCAACCTGCTGACCGGGGCCCAGGAAGTGCTGTCCAGTGGCGACACCGAGCAGGCGCTACTGGCCAGCGCGGCGATTCCCCTGGTGTTTCCCTGGGTGCGCATCGGCGACAAGCTGCTGGTGGACGGCGGGGTTGCGAGCAACACGCCGATTGCCGCCGCGGTGGGCCTGGGGGCCTCCCGGGTGATCGTCCTGCCCACCGGTTTCGGCTGTGCCTGCCCGGCGCCGCCGGCGGGGATGCTGGCCCTGGCCCTGCACACCCTGAATCTGTTGAGCATGCGCCAGCTGGTGCGCGACATCGAACTCTATGCGCCGCGGGTGGCGATCCATGTGGTCGACCCCCTGTGCCCATTGGGGGTGTCGGTATTCGACTTCAACCAGACCGACCAGTTGCTGCAGCGGGCGTATCGCCAGACCCTGGGCTGGGTCGAGCAGGGCGGCCTGCAGCGCCGGGGCGTGCCCGATGCCTTGCGGGCCCATAGCCACGGGCCGGCTTCCGGCTAGTCGTCGAAGCCGCCCTGTTCGTGAATCTCGTCCATCTTCAATTCCAGGCGGTAGGCCACGGCGATGAACAGCGCCTGGCACAGGCACAGGGTGGCGCTCAGGGAGCGGAAGGCGAAGGAGCTGCCCTCGTTGACCAGCAGCACGCTGTTGGCGCGCTTGGCCAGGGGTGACAGGGTGCTGTCGGTGATGATCAGGGTCTTGGCCTGGTTGTGCTGGGCAATGCGCAGGCAGTGCTGGGTTTCCTTGGCGTAGGGGGTGAAGCTGATGGCGATCACCAGGTCGTTGGGGCGGATACTGCGCATCTGCTCGCGGTAGCTGCCCCCCAGGCCCGACACCAGGTGGATGCGCTTGTTGGTGTGCTGCAGGTTGTACACCAGGTAGTCGGCCACGGCGAAGGAGCGGCGCACCCCCACCACGTAGATGTTGTCGGTATTGACCACCAGGTCCACGGCCTGCTCGAAGGCCGTATCGTCCAGTTCCAGGCCCAGGCGCTCGATTCCCGACAGGGTGGCGCTGATGCACTCACGCGCCAGGTCGCCGCCGCTGGCCTTCTGCGACTTGTTGGCGATCAGGCTGCGGATGCGCTGCTGGTAGTTCTGCACCGGCGTGGCCTTGTGGGTGTAGGCCTGGCGGAACAGCGCCTGCATTTCACTGAAACCGCTGAAGCCGAAACGCTGGGAAAAACGCACGATGGCCGAAGGGTGCACCTCACATTCGCGGGCAATGTCGCTGATCCGGTCGACCATGATCCGATCGCTCTGCTGGCTCATGTAGCTGGCGATGCGCTTGAGCTGTCGCGGCAGGCTCTCGTATTCCTCGGTGATCAACTGCAGCAGCCGCTCGGCATTCGTCGGAGGGCTGGCAAGGTCGCTCTCGGGCGTGCGATCGGACAGGGCCGGCTGATCGGTGCGGGACATAGAAAATCCTTCTGGCTTGTACTGATGGGGAAGGCTGTGGGTCCGTCCCCTGACAATAGGTGGGCAGCCGGCAGTCTACAGGGTCGGGGCCCATAAAATCTTCGGGTCACGGCAGGCCAGGGCGTTGCTGAAACGTTGCAGGGCGTCTGGCTCAGGCTTGAAAAAATTTTAATGGAAAAAATATTCCATGTAAAAAAATTATAGAAAAAATATTGATTGAGACTGGAAGACGTTTTAGTCTGCGCTGACCAAGAGTGCTCGGCACCTGACCAGGGTGACGAGCGCAGGCTGATAAAAATAACAGGAGCCAGCATGGGCCAGACTCGTTTTGCCAGTGGGCGTCAATTGGATCTGATCTGCCTCGGACGCCTGGGCGTCGATCTCTATGCACAGCAAGTCGGTGCTCGGCTGGAGGACGTCGCAAGCTTTGCCAAATACCTCGGCGGCTCGTCGGCGAACATCGCCTTCGGCACCGCACGGCTGGGCCTCAAGTCGGCGATGCTGAGCCGGGTCGGTGATGACCACATGGGGCGCTTCCTGCTGGAATCGCTGGCGCGCGAAGGCTGTGACGTCAGCGCCGTCAAGGTCGATCCGCAGCGCTTGACCGCCCTGGTCCTGCTGGGCCTCAAGGACCGCGAAACCTTCCCCCTGGTGTTCTACCGCGAGAACTGCGCGGACATGGCGCTGTGCGCCGCCGACATCGACGAAACCTTCATAGCCTCCAGCAAGGCCTTGCTGATCACCGGTACTCATTTTTCCACTGACGGCGTCTACCGGGCCAGCCTGCAGGCCCTGGACTACGCGCAAAAGCACGGGGTCAAGCGGGTCCTGGACATCGACTACCGGCCGGTGCTCTGGGGCCTGGCGGGAAAGGCCGACGGCGAGACCCGGTTCGTGGCCGACCCGCAGGTCAGCCAGCATGTGCAGGGCATCCTGGGGCGTTTTGACCTGATCGTCGGCACCGAAGAGGAGTTCCTGATTGCCGGTGGCAGCGACGACCTGCTGACGGCCCTGCACACCGTGCGCTCCCTGAGCGCCGCGACCCTGGTGGTCAAGCTTGGCCCGCAAGGGTGCACGGTGATCCACGGCGAGATTCCGGAGCGCCTGGAAGACGGGGCGATCTACCCCGGCGTGCGGGTGGAGGTGCTCAACGTACTGGGCGCCGGCGATGCCTTCATGTCCGGCTTCCTCAGTGGCTGGCTGGAAGAGGCCAGCGATGAGCGCTGCTGCCAGTTGGCCAACGCCTGCGGCGGCCTGGTGGTGTCGCGCCATGCCTGTGCCCCGGCGATGCCGACCCGGGCCGAACTGGACTACCTGTTCAGCAGCCCGGTGCCCATCACCCGTCCAGACCAGGACCCGGTACTGCAACGCCTGCATCAGGTCAGCGTGCCGCGCAAGGCCTGGAGGCCCCTGTTCGTCTTTGCCTTCGACCACCGTGGGCAACTGGTGGAGCTGGCCCAACAAGCCGGTCGCGAGCTCAAGGCCATCGGTCAACTCAAGCAACTCTTCATAGACGCGGTGCAGCGGGTCGAAGCCGACCTGCGGCGCCAGGGCATCGAGGCCGATGTCGGCCTGCTGGCCGACCAGCGTTTCGGCCAGGAGGCGTTGAACGCCGCCACCGGGCGCGGCTGGTGGGTGGCGCGGCCGGTGGAAGTGCAGGGCTCGCGGCCCCTGGCGTTCGAGCACGGGCGTTCGGTGGGCAGCAACCTGATCGCCTGGCCCCAGGAGCAGATCATCAAGTGCCTGGTGCAATTTCACCCGGACGACGAACCCCTGCTGCGCCTGGAGCAGGAAGCACAGATCCGGGGCCTGTACCAGGCGTCCCAAGTCAGCGGGCATGAACTGCTGCTGGAAATCATCCCGCCCAAGGACTTGCCCGGGGCCCATCCCGAGGTGCTCTACCGCAGCCTCAAGCGCCTGTACAACCTGGGCATCTACCCCGCGTGGTGGAAGATCGAGGCGCAGTCGGCCGAGGAATGGAAAAAGCTCGATGAATTGATCCAGGAGCGCGACCCGTATTGCCGTGGCGTGGTGCTGCTGGGCTTGAATGCCTCGGCCGAAGCCCTCGCCGAGGGCTTCCGGCAAGCAGCCGACAGCCGCACCTGCCGGGGGTTTGCCGTGGGCCGCACGATCTTCCAGGAGCCCAGCCGAGCGTGGCTGGCGCGGGAGATCGACGACGCAACCCTGGTCCGGCAGGTGCAGGGCACCTTCGAGCAACTGATCAACGCCTGGCGCAGCGCCCGCCCTCTCTAGGAGCCGGCTGGCCGGCGAAGTGGGTCTTGAGCCTGGAGCCAGGCCCGCGGCGCCTTCGCTGGCAAGCCAGCTCCTGCGGGTGCAAGGCCCTTCTCCACGCTTTCATGAATAACAACAAAAGGTGCAGCCATGCCCGCGATCCGAATTGGCATCAACCCGATCTCCTGGAGCAACGACGACCTGCCGGCCCTGGGCGGAGAAACGCCCCTGGACACCGCCCTCAGCGAAGGGCGCGAGATCGGTTACCAAGGTTTTGAACTCAACGGCAAGTTCCCCAAGGACGCCAAGGGCGTGGGCGATGTGTTGCGCCCTTACGACCTGGCGCTGGTCTCGGGCTGGTACTCCAGCCGCCTGGCCCGGCGTTCGGTGGCCGAGGAAATCGACGCCATTGCCAGCCACGTCGAACTGCTCAAACGCAACGGCGCTTCGGTGCTGGTCTACGGCGAAGTGGCCGACTCGATCCAGGGCTCACCGGTGCGTCTGATCGAGCGCCCGCGCTTCCACAGTGCACAGGCCTGGCAGGATTACGCGGACAAACTCACGGAACTGGCGCGTTTCACCCTGTCCCAGGGGGTGCGCCTGGCCTACCACCATCACATGGGCGCCTACGTCGAGTCCCCGGCGGACATCGACACGCTGATGCGCCTGACGGGCGAGGAAGTCGGCCTGCTGTTCGATTCGGGCCATTGCTACATGGGCGGCGGCGAACCCCTGGAGGTGCTGCGCCGGCATATCGGGCGGGTCTGCCATGTGCATTTCAAGGACGTGCGCAAGCCGGTGGTGCAACTGGCGCGCAACAACCTGTGGAGCTTCCCCGACTGCATCGTCAACGGCACCTTCACCGTGCCCGGCGATGGCGATATTGACTTCGCCGCCTTGCTCGATGTGCTGCTGGACGCTGGCTACCAGGGCTGGCTGGTGGTGGAGGCCGAGCAGGACCCGGCGGTGGCGCCGAGCTATGTCTACGCGAAAAAAGGTTACGACACTCTGCGGGCCTTGCTGGACTCCGCGCTGCAACGCAGGAGTGCTGCCCAATGAGCCTGCTGGTTAAAAGTGCCGCCCACGGCCGGACCATGGTCCAGCTGCAAGAGGGAGCCCTGGAATACGTGGGCTTCAGTGCCTACCGCCTGGGCCTGGGGGAAAGCCTGCCGGTCAGCGCCGGCGACAAGGAGCTGTGCCTGGTGCTGCTCAGTGGCCGCATCGATGTGCAGGGCGAAGCGCCTCAGGGCGCCTTCCAGTGGTCCAACCTGGGCGATCGGCAATCGGTGTTCGAGGACAAGTCGCCCTTTGCCGTCTATCTGCCACCGGGCAGCCAGGCCCAGGTCAGCGCCTTGAGCCAGGTGCAGATTGCCCTGTGCGCCGCCCCGGGCGCGCTTGAGGGCAGCCCCGGCCCGCGGCTGATCCGCCCGGAACAATGCAAGCGCAGCGTGCGCGGCAAGGGCGCCAACACCCGCTACGTCTGCGACATCCTGCCCGACAGCGAGCCGGCCCATTCCCTGCTGGTGGTGGAGGTGCGCACGCCGTCCGGGCATTCCTCCAGCTACCCGCCGCACAAGCACGACACCGACGACCTGCCGCACCAGAGCTTTCTGGAAGAAACCTATTACCACCAGGTCAACCCGCCCCAGGGCTTCGTCTTCCAGCGGGTCTACACCGACGACCGCAGCATCGACCAGGCCATGGCGGTGGAAAACAGCGACCTGGTGGTGGTGCCCAAGGGCTATCACCCGGTCAGCGTGCCTTACGGCTACGAGTCCTATTACCTGAACGTCATGGCCGGGCCCAAGCGGGTCTGGCAGTTCCATAACGACCCGCAGCACAGCTGGTTGCTGGATCTATGAACCCCTGAGTCGAGACTGCAACCTTTCACGGAGAACAAGAACAATGAGTGATACCCCGGTAATAGGTCATTACATCGGCGGCCAGGTGCAGGATGCCGGCGAGCGTTTCAGCCCGGTGTTCAACCCGGCCACGGGTGCGGTCCAGGCCCGTGTCGCCCTGGCCAGCCAGCAGACCGTGGATGAAGCCGTGGCGTCGGCGCTGAAGGCTTTCCCGGCCTGGTCCGAGCAGTCCGCCCTGCGCCGCGCGCGGGTGATGTTCAAGTTCAAGGAGCTGCTGGACCAGCACCACCAGGAACTGGCGCAGATCATCACCCGCGAACACGGCAAGGTGCTGTCCGACGCCATGGGCGAAGTGACCCGCGGCATCGAGATCGTCGAGTACGCCTGCGGCGCGCCGAACCTGTTGAAAACCGATTTCAGCGACAACATCGGTGGCGGTATCGATAACTGGAACCTGCGCCAGCCCCTGGGTGTGTGCGCCGGGGTAACGCCGTTCAACTTTCCGGTGATGGTGCCGTTGTGGATGATCCCCATCGCGCTGATCACCGGCAACTGCTTCATCCTCAAACCGTCCGAGCGCGACCCGTCCGCCAGCCTGCTGATGGCGCGGCTGCTGACGCAAGCCGGTTTGCCAGAGGGGGTGCTCAACGTGGTCCAGGGCGACAAGAGCGCTGTGGACGGCTTGCTCCAGCACCCGGACATCGAGGCGATGTCCTTTGTCGGTTCGACGCCGATTGCCCAGTACATCCACCAGCAGGCCAGCGCCCGAGGCAAGCGTGTGCAGGCCCTGGGTGGGGCCAAGAACCACATGGTCGTGATGCCCGACGCCGACCTGGACCAGGCCGCCGATGCCCTGATCGGTGCGGCCTACGGCTCGGCCGGCGAGCGCTGCATGGCGATCTCCATCGCCGTGACGGTGGGCGAGGTGGCCGACGAATTGATCGCCAGGCTGCTGCCGCGCATCGACCGACTCAAGGTCGGCAACGGCTTGCAGGGCGACAGCGACATGGGGCCGCTGGTGACCGCCGAGCACAAGGCCCGGGTTGAAGGTTTCATCGACCAGGGCGTGGCCCAGGGTGCACAGCTGCTGGTGGATGGTCGCGGCTTCAAGGTGCCAGGGGCGGAGCAGGGCTTTTTTGTCGGCGCCACCCTGTTCGATCGGGTCACCCCCGAGATGAGCATCTACCGCGAGGAAATCTTCGGGCCGGTGCTGGGCATTGTGCGGGTGCCCGACTTTGCCAGCGCGGTGGAGCTGATCAACGCCCACGAGTTCGGTAACGGCGTGTCCTGCTTCACCCGCGACGGCGGCGTGGCCCGGGCCTTTGCCCGCAACATCAAGGTGGGCATGGTCGGCATCAACGTACCGATCCCGGTGCCCATGGCCTGGCATTCCTTCGGTGGCTGGAAGCGTTCGCTGTTCGGCGACCACCATGCCTACGGCGAGGAAGGTGTGCGTTTCTACAGCCGCTACAAGAGCGTGATGCAGCGCTGGCCCGACAGTATCGCCAAGGGCCCGGAATTCAGCATGCCGACGGCCAAGTAACTTTCTCAACGCGATGGATTTTGGAGAACCACAAGCATGAGCCAGCCCCTGCGTTTCGCCCTCAATCGTATGGTTGCACCGCGTTTGTCACTGCCTTCGTTTATCGACCTGGCGGTGGCGCTTAAGGCCGATGCCATTGAGATCCGCAATGACCTTGCGGGCGTGGAAATCGAGGACGGTACGCCGCCGGAACGGGTCCGCGAGTTGTGCGCGGCCCAGGGCATCAAGGTGTTGTCGATCAACGCCCTGTACCCCTTCGATGTGTGGAACCACGAGCGTCGCCAGCAGACCCTGAAACTCGCCGCCTATGCCCGTGCCTGCGGGGCCGAGGGGCTGGTGATGTGCCCGCTCAATGACCCTGGCGACCCGCGCACTGAGGCCCAGCGCGCCAGTGGTTTGCGTACCGCGTTGAGCGAGCTGGCGCCGATCCTGCGGGATCACGGCCTGCTGGGGTTTATCGAGCCCCTGGGCTTCGAAGAATGCTCACTGCGCCGCAAGCGCACGGCGGTGGAGGCGATCCGCGCCATTGGTGGCCTGGACGTGTTCCGCCTGGTGCACGACACCTTCCACCACCACCTGGCCGGCGAGCATGAGTTCTTCCCCGAGCTGACCGGGCTGGTGCACATCTCCGGTGTCGAGGACCGCGAAGCGCCGCTCAACGGCATTCGCGATGGTCATCGGGTGCTGGTGGGCGAGGCCGACATCCTCGGCAATGCAGCGCAGATCGACACATTGCTGCGCCGTGGCTACCGCGGCTACCTGTCGTTCGAACCCTTTGCCGAGAGCGTGCACGGGTTGGCGGACATCCGGCAGGCGCTGGGGGCGAGCATGGCCCACCTGCAGCAATCCCTGGCCTGACGCCGCCCTCGCGTAGGAGCCGGCTTGCCGGCGAAGGCGGCCCACAGCGGGGCGCAAGTCTCCAAGGCGCTTTCGCTGGCCAGCCAGCTCCTACGGACGTGTTAGCAGGGCCGTTGGCTACACATCAACATTAAGGTGCAAACCATGAGTACGACACGCTTGACCATGGCCCAGGCCCTGGTGAAATTCCTCGATAACCAATACGTCGAGGTGGATGGGGTCCAGAGCAAGTTCATCGCCGGAGTCTTCACCATTTTCGGCCACGGCAACGTGCTCGGCCTGGGCCAGGCCCTGGAGCAGGACAGTGGTGACCTGGTGGTGCACCAGGGGCGCAACGAGCAGGGCATGGCCCACGCCGCCATCGGTTTCGCCAAGCAGTACCTGCGGCGCAAGATCTACGCCTGCAGCTCCTCGGTGGGCCCCGGCGCGGCCAATATGCTGACCGCGGCGGCCACCGCCACCGCCAACCGCATTCCCTTGCTGCTGCTGCCGGGGGACGTCTACGCCAGCCGCCAGCCGGACCCGGTGCTGCAACAGATCGAACAGTTTCATGACCTGAGCATCAGCACCAACGATGCCTTCAAGGCCGTGAGCAAATACTGGGACCGCATCAACCGCCCCGAGCAACTGATGAGCGCGGCGATCCACGCCATGCGCGTGCTCACCGACCCGGCGGAAACCGGCGCCGTGACCCTGGCATTGCCCCAGGATGTGCAGGGTGAAGCCTACGATTACCCGGACAGTTTCCTCGCCAGGCGCGTGCACCGCATCGACCGCCGCCCGGCCTCCGAGGCCATGCTCGGCGATGCCCTGGCGCTGTTTCAGGGCAAGCGCAAGCCGTTGATCATCTGTGGCGGCGGGGTCAAGTATTCCGCGGCCAACCGGGCGTTGCAGGCCTTTGCCGAACGCTTGGGCATTCCCTTTGCGGAAACCCAGGCCGGCAAGAGCGCGGTACTTTCCGAGCACCCGCTGAACGTCGGTGGGATCGGCGAAACCGGCTGCCTGGCGGCCAACCTGCTGGCCAGGGAGGCCGACCTGATCATCGGCGTCGGCACCCGCTACAGCGATTTCACCACCTCGTCGAAATGGCTGTTCCAGCACCCCGGGGTGCAATTTCTCAACCTCAATGTCTGCCCTGGCGACAGCCTCAAGCTGGATGGCGTGCAGTTGCTGGCCGATGCCCGGGTCGGCTTGCAGGCCCTCGGCGAAGCCCTGGGCCGCAGCGGCTACCAGGCGGGCTGGGGCGGGAAGATCACTGACGCCAAGGCCCAGTTGGAGGCCGAGGTGGACCGGGTCTACCAGGTGCAGTACCAGGACGACGGTTTTGTCCCGGAAATCAATGACCACATGGACCCGGCAGTGCTGCGCGAATTCATCGAGCTGACCGGCTCCTGCCTGACCCAGAGCCGGGTGCTCGGGGTGCTCAACCAGGCCTTGCCCGAGGACGGCATCATCGTCGCCGCCGCCGGCAGCCTGCCCGGCGACCTGCAGCGCAGCTGGCGCAGCAAGGGGGTCAACACCTACCACGTGGAATACGGCTATTCGTGCATGGGCTACGAGGTCAACGCGGCCCTGGGGGTCAAGCTCGCCGAGCCGGATCGCGAGGTGTACGCCCTGGTGGGCGACGGCTCCTACCTGATGCTGCACTCGGAGCTGGCGACCTCGATCCAGGAGCGGCGCAAGATCAACGTGGTGCTGCTGGACAACATGACCTTCGGCTGCATCAACAACCTGCAGATGGAACACGGCATGGACAGCTTCGGCACCGAGTTCCGCTACCGCAACCCGCAGACCGGCAAGCTCGACGGCGGCTTTGTGCCGGTCGACTTCGCCATGAGCGCCGCGGCCTACGGCTGCAAGACCTACAAGGTCAGTACCGAGGAGCAACTGCTGGCGGCCCTGGCCGATGCCCGGACCCAATCGGTCTCGACCCTGATCGACATCAAGGTCCTGCCCAAGACCATGATCCACAAGTACCTGTCCTGGTGGCGGGTGGGCGTGGCCCAGGTGTCCACCAGCGCACGCACCGATGCGGTAGCCAAGACCCTTAATGAACGCCTGGCCCAGGCCCGGCAGTACTGATCGCTCTGCAACGAACAACAACAGGAGTATCTGCATGTCTTTGAAACTTGGTGTTATCGGTACCGGCGCCATCGGCCAGGACCATATCCGTCGTTGCAGCCAGACCCTGCTGGGCAGCCAGGTGGTGGCGGTCACCGACATCAACCTTGCGTCGGCGGCCAAGGTGGTCAGCGACCTCAAGCTCACTGCCGAGGTCTACCCGGACGGCCACGCGCTGATCAAGGCGCCGGACGTCGAGGCGCTGCTGGTCACTTCCTGGGGCCCGAGCCACGAGGAATTCGTGCTGGCGGCGATTGCCGCGGGCAAGCCGGTGTTCTGCGAAAAACCCCTGGCGGTGACCGCCGCCGGCTGTCGGCGCATCGTCGAGGCCGAAGTGGCCCACGGCAAGCGCCTGGTGCAGGTGGGGTTCATGCGCCCCTACGATTCGGGTTACCAGGCCTTGAAGGCAGTGATCGACAGCGGGCAGATCGGCGAGCCGCTGATGCTGCACTGCGCCCACCGCAACCCGCGGGTGGGTGAGAACTACATGACCGACATGGCCATCACCGACACCCTGATCCATGAACTGGACGTGTTGCGCTGGCTGCTGGCCGACGACTACGTGTCGGTGCAGGTGGTGTTCCCGCGCAAGACCAGCAAGGCCCTGGCCCATTTGCGCGATCCGCAGATCGTGCTGCTGGAAACCGCCCGAGGCACGCGCATCGACGTCGAGGTATTCGTCAACTGCCAGTACGGCTACGACATCCAGTGCGAAGTGGTGGGCGAGAGCGGCATTGCCAGGCTGCCGGAGCCGTCCCAGGTGCAGTTGCGCAGCCAAGCCAAGCTGTCCAACGCCATCCTCATGGATTGGAAGGAGCGCTTTATCGCCGCCTATGACGTGGAATTGCAGTCCTTTATCGACGGCGTGCGCGCCGGCCGAGTGGGCGGGCCTTCGGCCTGGGACGGCTATGCCGCCGCCGTGGCGGCCGACGCCTGCATCCAGGCGCAGAACAGCGGCCAGATCGTCAAGATCGAGCTGCCTGAACGCCCGCGCTTCTACGGCTAACCCGACCCGGTAAGAGCCGGCTCGCCGGCGAGGGGCCTTCGTGCTGTGCACTCGTGAAGGCGCTTTCGCTGGCAAGCCAGCCCCTACGCAAGGGCATCATTTTTATCTTGGGAGGCTGTCACTGTGCGTATTGCATTAGACCCCTACATGTACCGCCATCTGCCCCTGGGCAAGATGACCGACAAGGCCGCCGAGCTGGGCTACGACTACATCGAGCTGTCGCCCCGTGAAGACTTCATGCCGTTCTACAAGGCCCCCCGGGTCGATCGGGCGCGGATCAAGGAATTTCGCAAGGCCCTGAGCGACAGCGGCGTGCAGCTCTCGTCCCTGTTGCCGATGTACCACTGGGCCAGCGCCGATGAGGGCTTGCGGGTAGCGGCGGTGCGCAACTGGAAGCGGGCGATCCAGATCGCCGTGGAGATGGATTGCGAGCTGGTCAACACCGAGTTCACCGGCCAGTCGGATAACCCGCTGGTGTGTGAAAACCAGTTCATGCGTTCCATGGACGAACTGATACCCGAGTTCGAGCGCGAAGGCATCAAGCTGGACATCCAGGCCCACCCCTATGATTTCTGCGAGCGCAACAACGAGTCGGTAGACATCATTCGCGGCCTGGACCGCGACTGGATCAATTACCTCTACGCCGCGCCCCATACCTTCTTCTACGACGACGGCAAAGGCGATATCGCCTCGATGCTCAAGTACGCAGGCTCCAAGCTCAGCCACTTGATCATCGCCGACACCTACAACCATCGGGCGTCGTCCAACCTGCGCTACATCGTCAATCCGCCGGGCGTCACTACCACCGTGCACCAGCACCTGGACATCGGTCAGGGCGAGGTGGACTGGGACACGTTCTTCGGCACCTTGCGCGAAATCCAGTTCGACGGCATCGCCACGGTGTCGGTGTTCGCCTGGGAAGACCGCCCGGACCAGTCCAACCTGATGATGCTGGAACGGATCAAAAGCGAATTGTGCCGGTAGCGGTTTGCTGTGTAGGAGCCGGCTTGCCGGCGAAGGGGCCTGGCGATGGTGTGTGGCTTGAGGACGCCTTCGCTGGCAAGCCAGCTCCTACGAAAGATGGCGTGAGGGAGGCGATGGTGGGGAGTGAATGGATGGAGGCGCTATGCGGATAGGTCTGGTGGGTTACGGCCATGGCGGTCGTCATTTTCATGCGCCACTGATTGCCAGCCTGGCCGGTGCGAGTTTTGTCGGGGTAGTGACGCGCTCCGCGGAACGCCGGCGCTTGTTGGCGACGGATCACCCGGGGGTGAGGGCGTTCGACAACCTTGAGCAGTTGGCGGAGGCGGGGGTGGATGCCCTGGTGATTTCCACGCCCCTGGACGGGCGCCCGGCCCTGGTGCTGGAGGCCATTGAACGGGGCATCGCGGTGGTCAGCGACAAACCCTTCGCCGCCGATGCGGCCCAGGCCGAGGGAATGATCCAGGCCGCCGCCGGGCGCCAGGTGCCGCTCAGCGTCTATATGAACCGGCGCTGGGATTCGGACTTCCTGACCTTGCGCAAGCTCATCGACAGTGGCGCGCTGGGCCGGATCACCCGCTACGAGTCGCGGGTCGAGCGTTATGCCCCGCAATCGGTGGGCAATGCCAGTGGCGGTGGGTTCCTGCGGGACCTGGGCAGCCATCTGGTGGACCAGGCCCTGCAGTTATTCGGGCCGGTGGCTAGGGTCTATGCCGAGCTGCAGTACACCCCTGAAGAAGCCGTGGTTGACCACGGCTTTTTTGTTTCCCTGAGCCACGCCAACGGCGTGGTTTCACATTTATGGGGCAGTTGCCTGCAAAACAGCCAGGCTCCGCGTTTTCGGGTCAGCGGCACCGCCGGTTGCTACACGGTCGAGGGCCTCGACGGCCAGGAGCAGGCGTTGCTGGCGGGGCGTTCGCCGAAAACCGAGGGCGAACGCTGGGGCATGGAGGAGCATCGGCGCTGGGGCTGGTTCGAGCAGGGGGATGAGCGCCAGCGCGTGACCTCGGAGCGGGGCGCCTGGCAGCAGTTCTATCAGCAGTTGCTAGACGCCCTGCAAGGCCAGGGCGCGCTACCTGTCACGGCTGCCGATGCGTTGGCCACCACCCAGGTACTGGATGCCGCACGCTTGAGTGCGCAGCAGTCGCGAGTGGTATCGATGGCAGGGTTTTCCGAGGAATCACAGATTTAGAATAAAATTCTAAAATGAGTTGATATGGAAATTATTTTCCAATAAAGTCATTTCCAGGTTGCCGACTAGCTAGGTTCCAAGCCCCTCAAGCACGCCTTGAGTCCGGTGCGGGCCGACCAACAAAAACAAACAGGTACCGTCGATGAAAACCTTCCAATCCGCTGTGCAGGCTCTACGTTCGTTGTTTCGCCATCCCCGTGCGCCGGCCGCCGATCTGCCTCGGGCCAGCCGTTGCGCCGTCCTCCTGACTTGCCTGGGCTTCCTGTGCGAAGAGCGCGACGGTTCACTGGTGTGCTGCGTACCCGGTGCCCCCATCGTGCGCCTGCCGCTCTGAGTTTTTCTGCGCTTTATCCATAAAACCTACAAGAATGTGGAGAAAGACCTGTTATGAACACCAAGATCCGTTTTGCCTCGCTCGCGCTGTCGCTGCTGCTGGCCAGCGGCACGGCGCTGGCTGACCTTAAGATTGGCGTGAGCATGTCGCAGTTCGATGACACCTGGCTGACCTATCTGCGCGAGTCGATGGACCAGAAAGCCAAGTCCCTGCCCGAGGGCGTCAAGCTGCAGTTCGAAGACGCCCGCAGCGATGTGGTCAAGCAATTGAGCCAGGTCGAGAACTTCATCAGCCAGAAGGTCGACGCGATCGTGGTCAATCCGGTGGACACCGCCGCCACCAGGAAAATCACCGAGGCCGCGGTCAAGGCCGGCATCCCCCTGGTGTACGTCAACCGCCGCCCGGATGACCTGAACCTGCCCAAGGGCGTGGTGACCGTGGCCTCCAACGACCTGGAGGCCGGGAAAATGCAGATGCAGTACCTGGCCGACAAGATGGGCGGCAAGGGCAACATCGTGATCCTGCTGGGGGATCTGGCCAATAACTCCACCACCAATCGCACCAAGGGGGTCAAGGAGGTCCTGGCGCAGTACCCGGGGATCAAGGTCGACCAGGAGCAGACCGGGGTCTGGCTGCGGGACAAGGGCATGACCCTGGTCAACGACTGGCTGACCCAGGGCCGCCAGTTCGATGCGGTGGTGTCCAACAACGATGAAATGGCCATTGGCGCCGCCATGGCGCTGAAGCAGGCCGGAGTCGAGAAGGGCAGTGTGCTGATCGCCGGTGTCGATGGCACCCCTGATGGCCTGCGCGCGGTGAAGAAGGGCGACCTGGCGCTGTCGGTGTTCCAGGACGCCAAGGGCCAGGCGGATGGCTCCATCGATACGGCGGTGAAGATGATCAAGCATGAGCCGGTGGAGCCGGCAGTGTGGGTGCCGTATCGCTTGATCACCCCGGAAAACGTCGACCAGTTCAAGTAATGCCGCGCACCTGAGCAAGCGGTTCCATAACAACAATAAGTGACAAGGCGGCCCCGGGCAGCCTTGCCGATGGAGTACCTGACATGTTCTCTTGCGCGACTGCCACGAGCACTCCGCTGGCGGCTCTCCAGCCCGCCACGTCGTCGACCGAAGAACCTTACCTGTTGGAGGTGATCAACGTCAGCAAGGGCTTTCCCGGTGTGGTCGCCTTGTCCGATGTGCAATTGCGGGTACGCCCGGGAACGGTGCTGGCGCTGATGGGCGAGAACGGCGCCGGCAAGTCGACCCTGATGAAGATCATCGCCGGCATCTACCAGCCGGATGCTGGCGAGCTGCGGCTCAAGGGCCGGCCGGTGGTCTTCGACACGCCCCTGCAGGCCCTGCAATCGGGCATTGCCATGATCCATCAGGAACTCAACCTGATGCCGCACATGAGCATCGCCGAGAACATCTGGATCGGCCGCGAACAGCTCAACGGCCTGCGCCTGATCGATCACCGCGCCATGCACCGCTGCACCGCGCAGTTGCTGGAGCGCCTGCGCATCGACCTCGACCCCGAGGAGCAGGTGGGTAACCTGAGCATCGCCGAGCGCCAGATGGTGGAGATCGCCAAGGCCGTATCCTACGACTCCGACGTGCTGATCATGGACGAACCGACCTCGGCCATCACCGACAAGGAGGTGGCGCACCTGTTCTCGATCATTGCCGACCTCAAGGCCCAGGGTAAGGGCATCGTCTATATCACCCACAAGATGAACGAAGTGTTCGCCATTGCCGATGAAGTGGCGGTGTTTCGCGATGGCGCCTACATCGGCCTGCAACGGGCCGACAGCCTGGACGGCGACAGCCTGATCTCGATGATGGTGGGGCGCGAGCTGAGCCAGCTGTTTCCCCAGCGCGAGAAGCCCATCGGCGAGCTGCTGCTCAAGGTCCGCGACTTGCGCCTGGACGGCGTGTTCAAGGGCGTGTCCTTCGACCTGCATGCCGGGGAGATCCTCGGCATTGCCGGGCTGATGGGCTCGGGGCGGACCAATGTCGCCGAAACCCTGTTCGGCATCACCCCAAGCGATGGCGGCGAGATTGTCCTCGACGGCCAGCCCCTGCGCATCGGCGACCCCCACAAGGCGATCGAGAAGGGCCTTGCCCTGCTGACCGAGGATCGCAAGCTCAGTGGCCTGTTCCCCTGCCTGTCGGTCCTGGAAAACATGGAAGTGGCGGTACTGCCGCACTACGCCGGTGGCGGTTTTGTCCAGCAGAAGGCCTTGCGTGCCTTGTGCGAGGACATGTGCAGGAAACTGCGGGTCAAGACACCGTCCCTGGAGCAATGCATCGACACCCTGTCCGGGGGCAATCAGCAGAAGGCACTGCTGGCGCGCTGGCTGATGACCAAGCCGCGGATCCTGATTCTCGACGAGCCAACCCGGGGTATCGACGTCGGGGCCAAGGCCGAGATCTATCGCCTGATCGCCTTCCTGGCCAGCGAGGGCATGGCGGTGATCATGATCTCTTCGGAACTGCCGGAAGTCCTGGGCATGAGCGACCGGGTCATGGTCATGCATGAAGGTGAACTGATGGGCACTCTCGACCGCAGTGAGGCAACCCAGGAACGGGTCATGCAGCTGGCGTCGGGGATGGCGGCGGTGCATTGATTCTTCAACCGATGGCAGCCGCCGGCACAGTGATCTGCCGCGGCCAGGCAATAACAAAGGTGAGTGGTTATGAACGTAATGTCTGAAAACAAACCGGCCTTGGCGCCCGCCAGAACGCGCCGGCGCTTTCCCACCGAACTGAGTATTTTCCTGGTGCTGATCGGCATCGGCCTGGTGTTCGAGCTGTTCGGCTGGATCGTTCGTGACCAGAGCTTCCTGCTCAACTCCCAGCGTCTGGTGCTGATGATCCTGCAGGTGTCGATCATCGGCCTGCTGGCCATCGGCGTGACCCAGGTGATCATCACCACCGGCATCGACCTGTCTTCCGGTTCGGTGCTGGCCCTGTCGGCGATGATTGCTGCCAGCCTGGCGCAGACCTCGGACTTTGCCCGGGCGGTGTTTCCATCCCTGACCGACCTGCCGGTGTGGATCCCGGTGGTGGCCGGGCTGGGGGTGGGCCTGCTGGCGGGGGCGATCAACGGCAGCATCATCGCCATCACCGGCATTCCGCCCTTTATTGCCACCCTGGGCATGATGGTGTCGGCCCGGGGCCTGGCCCGCTACTACACCGAAGGCCAGCCGGTGAGCATGCTCTCGGATTCCTACACGGCCATCGGCCACGGGGCCATGCCGGTGATCATCTTCCTGGTGGTGGCGGTGATCTTCCACATCGCCCTGCGCTACACCAAGTACGGCAAGTACACCTACGCCATCGGCGGCAACATGCAGGCCGCGCGCACCTCGGGGATCAACGTCAAGCGCCACCTGGTGATCGTCTACAGCATTGCCGGGCTGCTGGCGGGGCTGGCCGGGGTGGTGGCCTCGGCGCGGGCCGCCACCGGGCAGGCGGGGATGGGCATGTCCTACGAGCTGGACGCGATTGCCGCGGCAGTGATCGGCGGCACCAGCCTGGCCGGCGGGGTGGGGCGCATCACCGGTACGGTGATCGGCGCACTGATCCTCGGGGTCATGGCCAGTGGCTTCACCTTTGTCGGGGTCGATGCCTACATCCAGGACATCATCAAGGGCCTGATCATCGTGGTGGCGGTGGTCATCGACCAGTACCGCAACAAGCGCAAGCTCAAGCGCTGATCAGGGCAGAGGCGTCGGCGGGCGTAGAAGCTGGCTTGCCAGCGAAGACGCCCCGAGCCCGGGCCTGCTGCAAAGGCCTTTTCACCAGCCGTCCGAAGCCCCCCGAAATCGATCAAAACGGCCAGAATCCGCCGTCCGGCACTGCCGTTTGTCTTCTAACAGACCCATGGCTATGGAATTTTTTGTTATAAACGCACTCCTATAAACGCCACCAAAGCCCGCATTTGCGGGCTTTGCGCGGTTTGTCGGACAGATTCGCTGTCATTTCAGTTGCTGCGCCCTCAAACCGGCCTTAGACTGCCGCCCCTCGTAAATTGAGTGCCGGGTGGCGCTTGGAAGGTATGGCGCCTTTCTGATGACCTGACGGGTCAACCGGAAACAGTTTGAATTCGCCTTAATGCACGTATTTTTTATAGAGAAATCAATGACCAAGGAAAAGTTGCTGGCCATGCCGGCGGATGACTACATGAATGCCGAGCAGCACGCTTTTTTCAGCGACCTGTTGCAAGCCATGAAGGTGGAAACCCACGAGCGCATCGAACAGAACCGGATCGCCATTGAAAGCCTGGACACCCCGGCTGACCCGGCCGACGCCGCTTCCGTCGAAGAAGAGCGCACCTGGTTGGTCAACGCCATTGATCGCGACCAGCGCATGCTGCCGCAATTGGAACAGGCCCTGGGCCGGATCAGCGACGACAGCTTCGGCTGGTGCGACGACAGCGGCGAGCCGATCGGCCTCAAGCGCCTGCTGATCAGCCCCACCACCAAGTACTGCATCGAGGCCCAAGAGCGCCACGAGCAGATCGACAAGCATCAGCGTCAAGCTTGATCGCCAGCCCCCGCCACAGCGGGGGCTTTGTTTTTTCGGGCAGTGCCCGCCCGCACATTCTCTTGATCTGCTGCAAACCCGCGACTAAGGGACCATGGATAATGGCCCTCTAGTGGCGTCTAATGCCGCAAACAATTAGAACGATGTGGGGTGACACAGATGTCAAGAGATGGATCTCTAGCGGCGCCGGTCGCGCAGCCGCTGGCAACACCCGAAACCGCCGCCCGCTGGTGGACGCCGTCCTTGCAGAGCGTGGCGCTGATGGCGCTGTTCGCCGGCCAGGCCCTGGGCGGCTGGTCGCTGTACCTGTGCCTGCCCGTGGCGGTGCTGGTGATCTGGCTGCCGCGGTTGTGCGTGCGCGTGCAGCCCCTGGTGGCGAGCGCGACGGCTGACCAGCAGTTGTCGGCGCTGACCCGCGACCTGTCCTACAGCACCACCCACAACGCACTGTCCGCCGCCGGCGTGGCCTACTCGGTGACCCAGCTGGCGGGCAAGCTGCAATCCCAGCTCGACGCCGCCGCGCGCATCGTCGGCAACGCCGAAGTGATGATCAAGACCGAGCAGGTCACCTCCCAGCTCAGCCAGCAGGCCCTGGGCGCCGCCAGCGAGGCCCACGCCAGCAGCGCCGAAGGGCGCACGGTGCTGGGGGAGTCCATCAGCCGCATGCACCTGCTCAGCCAGCGCGCCAATGGCAGCCGTGAGCTGATCGAGGCCCTGAGCCAGCGCAGCGAGGAGATCCAGCGGGTGACCCTGGTGATCCAGTCCATCGCCAGCCAGACCAACCTGCTGGCCCTGAACGCGGCCATCGAGGCGGCCCGGGCCGGGGAGCACGGGCGCGGTTTCGCGGTGGTGGCCGATGAGGTGCGCGGGCTGGCCGGGCGCACCGCCGCGGCCACCGACGAGGTCGGGGTGATGGTGGCGGATATCCAGCAGCGCACCAGCGACGTGGTGGAGCAGATCCGCCAACTGGCCGACGACCTCAACCTGGGGGTCGAGCAGGTGGAGCACACCGGTCGTCACCTGGACAACATCGCGCGCCTGGCGGCCGGGGTGGAAGGGCAGGTCAGCGAGATCGCCCGGGGTGCCGAGACCAACCGCGAGCAACTGGACAGCCTGTTTCATGCCGTGGAGCAGATGCGCAGCGACCTGGCGGTCAGCGACCAGCAGACCCGCAGCCTGGCCCAGGCCGCGGTGCAGATGGAAGGGCAGGCCGAAACCATCAGCGAACGCCTGGCGGCGGTGGGCCTGGATGACTATCACCAGCGCATCTACGACCTGGCCCGCGAAGGCGCGCGGCGCATTGCCGAGCAGTTCGAGGCCGACCTGGAGCAGAACCGCATCAGCCTCGATGATCTGTTCGACCGTCACTACCAGTTGATCGCCAACACCGACCCGGCCAAATACCAGACCCGCTTCGACCGCTACACCGACCAGGTGCTGCCGCCGATCCAGGAATCCCTGCTGCCGCGCCACGACGGCCTGGTGTTCGCCATCGCCTGTACCCAGGAAGGCTACGTGCCGACCCACAACAAGGTTTTTTCCCAGCCGCTGACCGGCGACCCCGAGGTGGACAACCTGCATAACCGCAGCAAGCGCAAGTTCGCCGATCGCACGGGGATCCGCTGTGGCAGCCACCAGCAACCGCTGCTTCTGCAGACTTACACCCGGGATACCGGCGAGCTGATGCACGACCTTTCGGTGCCGATCATGGTCCGGGGTCGGCACTGGGGCGGGCTGCGCCTGGGTTACAAACCCGAGCAGGCGCCAGGCTCGGGCAAGGGCTGAGGCCTCCATTGTTACGCTATCGGTAACGCTGCAATGCAGGAACAGGCTGTTCCCGGGGCCGGCAAGTTAGTTAGTATGCCAACATCGTTAGGCAGCTAACTAATTTTCTGGAGGTGGCTCCATGCACAGCAAAGTCGATGTAGCGGTGATGATTGGCAGCGGCGTGCCGGCCAGCCTGCGGGCCTTGGGCCGTCGTGTGTGCTGGGTGGTTCTGGTCAATGGCGAACAGCGCGGCACGGCCTTTGCCAGCCGCGCCGAGGCCGAGGAATGCCGGCTGGCCTGGCAGCAACAGCTGCAGGTGCTGCTGCCCGGCGGCCGGCACCTGCGGCATTCGGCTTAACCGGCCTGGTGCAGGCGCAGGTTGAGCTCGTCCACCACCGGGGCCCAGTCGGCGTCTTCGCGCAGTTGCTGTTTGAGAAAGGCCGCTTGCTGGGGCGTCCAGAAGGGGGCGTCGATCATTTTCAGGTCTTCGTCCAGGGGTGAGTGGCGGGCGATGAAACCATCGATGGCGGCAGGGCTGGAATCCAGGCCCAACTGGTCGAACAGCCCTTCGAGGTTATGGGTGGGCGCTTCCATGGTGATCTCCTTGGGTGATGGGCAGCACCGGCGCTGCCTCAGTGCATCTGAGGCATGGCGGGCGCGCAAGTTCGATCCAAGGGGTCAGGCCAGGGTGCCGCTCTCGGCCTGGAACAACGCCGTCTGGGCCATGGACAGGGCAGTGCTGTAGGCCATGACCTGGGCCCGGGCGGACGACAGGGCCATGGCCCGGCCGGTGTCTGAGCCGGAACTGGCGCCCTTGACCGAGGCCAGGCGGGCCTTGGCCCGCTGCAGTTTCTGTTGCAGCAGCTCGATCTGCTTTTTCAGTTGGCGGATGCGTTTTTTCTTCGCCAGCAACAGCGCCTCTTCCGGGGTTTGCGCGCTGGAGCGGCTCAGGACCAGGGTCTCGCCGTCGTCCGAGGCTTCCAGTACCGCAGTGCTTGGATCCGGCTTGAGGAAGTCGGCCAGGCGAGATGGGGGTTTCAAGTCGATCATCATGATGCCCTTAAACGGATCTCGCCTTTGTATCGGTCGCGCTGTCGGATCCTTGACTGGCGCTGTCTGTCAGGCGTTCAGGGCGCCCTGGTCGATGGCCTGCTTGAGGGCCTTGGCCGAGGCTCTGGCTGCTGCGGCAGCGTCTTCCGAGGTCTTGAACCAGCGATCGCGTTCCACCTGGTGGAAGGTGACCTGGGTCAGTGGGGGTTTGGCGCGCATGGCAATCACGGCCTGGAACTCGCCTTCGACTTCTCTGCACTCGCCACGAATGAAAAACTCGCCAATATCTAGTTCGGTCACTTCTAGCCTTCCCTTGGAGATGAGTGAGTGCTTGAACGCCCCCGAGAGGGGGGCATTCAATCAATGGCGGAGTATGGCAGTTGTTGGGTGATGGCGGGCTGAGTTATATCATTTGGATTCTAGGTGGCGAATATTCTGATGATCTAATCTGAAACTTTCTGCTTCTGTTGCTGGGTAATATTACCGGCTGCGCGTCAATTCAGGCTTTTGCTGAAGTGGATGCGCGCGAAGCCGGCGTGCGCTTTAAATAGTCGAAATGCACAAAGTTGCTCTAGAATTGCCTCTGCAACCCGAAGTGGCTGCCGACCGGGGGAATCGTGACCCGGGTGCATCCGGCCAGCAGGCCTGTTCCAGCACCCACCCCCCGACGACGCGCCGCCACGCTTTGCGGGTCAGAGCTCACTCCTCACGCCTTCGACATGTGCCTGATGCATCGGCGAAATGCCCCTTGCCCAGTGCCGCCGCCAGCGTCGTGGCCAGGAGTGCCAGCTGCACTTGTGTATTGGGTAACCGATTGGGGTGACTACGCCGTCATGGCGGTTTTTTCGTGCCGTCCGTTTTTTTCCGGGCGACATCATTTTGAGTATCGGGGAGTGTTCCTTGGCAGTAAGTAATCTTGAAATGCATGCATTGTTCGTGTTGGGTGATTTGCGCGCAAAGCTGGTCAAGCAGTTCCAATCTCGTTTTGTCTACCTCACCGAACAGTCCGCCGAAGGCATCTACATCGCCGAGATCGACACCGAGACGGCCCTGGTGGTGGACGACAAGCCGCGCCTTGAACTCAAGGTCGGCGATCATTTTCGCGCCGCCGTGCTGCCCAGCCGTGAAGGCGGCAAGATGGAGATCCGCTTTCGCGAGATCAAGCTGACGGTCTACGGGCTGGGTGACTACGCCTTTGTCAGCACCCCCCTGGGGCAGGGCATCCTGTTCAAGGAAGGCCATTCGGTGGTGACCGTGTTTGCCGCCAACGAGCAGTTGCAGGAAGGCCTGACCAAGACCCTCAAGGCGGTGACCGCCAAGGCCGCCAAATGGCGCAAGGGCGAACTGGTGAGTTTCAAGGCCAGCGAGTGATGAGCCAGGGCCGCGCTGCGTTTCACCAAGAGCATCAACAGGCCGCGAGGGCCGAAGCCCAGCGCCTGTTCGCGCAGAAGACCGTGCTCCAGGGCGCCTGGCTGAACTGGGTCGCCGCCCAGCTGTACAACCTGCGCCCGCCGGCCTATGCCAGCATGGTGCGCCGCGAGTTGCAGCGGTTGCAGGAACCTCCGGCGTCTTGAGTGGCCATCCGGGAATGGCCCGGGGTTGAAACTACTGAACCTCTACTACAGTCAGTTGACTTAATGCTTTGGGGGCTTTGCGCCTAGGCGCTGCCTGCCCCCGTGGCCCAGGTCCTGACCCAAGAGGTGTACCCCGATGAAAGGAATCCGCGCGCTGCTGGCCAGCAGCCTGTTGAGCCTTGCCGCCCTGAGTACGGTGCAGCCGGTTGTGGCGGCGCCGCAACCGATTCATTTCGCCGACCTGAACTGGGAAAGCGGCAGCCTGATCACCGAGATCCTGCGGATCATGGTGGAGCAGGGCTATGGCTTGCCCACCGACACCTTGCCCGGCACCACCATTACCCTGGAAACGGCCCTGGCCAACAACGACATCCAGGTGATCGGCGAAGAGTGGGCGGGGCGTAGCCCGGTGTGGGTCAAGGCCGAGGCCGAAGGCAAGGTGCAGGCCCTGGGGGATACGGTCAAGGGCGCCACCGAAGGCTGGTGGGTGCCGGAATACGTGATCAAGGGCGACCCGGCCAAGGGTATAAAGCCCCTGGCGCCGGAGCTGCGCAGCGTGACCGACCTGGCCCGCTACAAGGACGTGTTCAAGGACCCGGAGAGCCCGGACAAGGGGCGTTTCCTCAACAGCCCGATCGGCTGGACTTCGGAGATCGTCAACCAGCAGAAACTCAAGGCCTATGGCCTGCAGGACAGCTACGTGAATTTTCGCAGCGGTTCCGGCGCGGCCCTGGATGCGGAGATCAGCTCGGCGATCCGTCGCGGCAAGCCGATCCTGTTCTACTACTGGTCGCCCACGCCGCTGCTCGGGCGCTTCAAGCTGGTGCAACTGCAAGAACCGCCCTTTGACGCCGAAGCCTGGAAGACCCTGACCGACGCCGACAACCCCAACCCCCGGCCAACCCGTTCCCTGGCCTCCAGATTGTCGATCGGGGTGTCCACGCCATTCCAGCAGCAGTACCCGCAACTGGCGCAGTTCTTCGCCAAGGTCGACCTGCCCATCGAGCCCCTGAACCGCGCCCTGGCGCAGATGAGCGAGAGCCACAGCGCCCCGCGGGACGTGGCCCGGGCCTTTCTCAAGCAGCACCCTGACGTCTGGCGCGCCTGGGTGCCCCAGGACGTGGCGGACAAGATCGCCGCCACCTTGTAGGCGCCGGCGTGCCGGCGAATGGGCCCTTGAACCTTGCGCCCGGCGGGTGCAGGGCAGGGGTCAGAAGCGGGTCTGCACCGCCACCTCGAAGGTTCGCGGCTGGCCCAGGTAGTACGCCGGGGACACATGGGCGAACTGGCCATAGACTTCGTTGGTCAGGTTGCGCACCCGGCCGGTCACCGTGGTGTGGCTGTCGACCTTGTAGCGCAGGAAGCTGCCGTACAGGGTGTAGGCGGGCATCCGCAGGGTGTTGGCGTTGTCGGCGTATACCGAGGCCACGTAGCGCGCATCGACTCCGGTCTGCCAGCTGGGTGACAGGTCATAGGTCAGCCACAGGTTGGCCAGCCGGTCCGGTACGTTGGTCGGCGTGTTGCCCTTGCGGGAGACCACCGCGCCGCTGGCGATCTTCTCGTTGAACTCGCCGTACTCGGCATCCACCCAGGCGAAGTTGGCTTGCGCCAGGAGCTTGGGGGTGATGTGCAGGGAACTGGCCAGCTCGATGCCCCTGGAGGTCTGCTGGCCCACCGGGATGCTGTTGGCCGGGTCCAGGGGATCGGTGACGGCAAAGTCCTTGCGCTCGATGCGATAGGCGGCAACGGTCGCCGAGCCCCGTCCTTGCAGGTAGTCGAACTTGCTGCCCACTTCCCATTGCTTGCCCGTGGACACCTCGAAGTTCTGAGTGCCACTGGGCTGCTCGGCGGCGGTGCTGTACTGCACGTAGACATTGGCACTGGGCAGGAACTGCCAGGTCAGGCCCAGGCGCCCGGTGACCGGTTCCCAGCTGCGCTTGAGGTGGTGCGGGTTGCTGGCGGTGATCGCCCGGTGGTTGGTCACGTCCAGGTCGATGGCGTCGTAGCGCAGGCCGCTGAGCAGTGACAGCTCGTCGGTCAGGGCCAGGCGGTTCTCGACGAACAGGGCGCGGGTGGTGACCTGGTTGGTCTTGTCCTTGGCCCAGCCCTGGCGGGTGCCCTTCAGGTCATAGAAATACCCCGGCTGGAAGTTGCCGGGATCGACGCTGTTGCTGGCCGGCACGTTCCAGGGCGAGTTGGTGGTGCTGTTGACCTTGTACTCAAAACCCCCGGACCAGGTGGTGTCGAGGCCGAACAGCTGATCATCGTGGCGCAGTTCGAACTGGTTGCCGTCTTGCTGGCCCTGGTGCCGTACCAGGTAGGCGGTCGAGCGGTTCACCCGGCTGTTGTCGGCGTTGTACTGGTAGGTCTCCAGGTTGCGATAGTCGCGCTGGCTGTCCAGGTGGTAGAGGGTGTTGCGCAGGCTGGTGCTGGGGTTGATCCGGTAGTCGATGATCGAGCGCAGCCACACCGTGCGTTGCTCATACAGGCCATCGGCGACGTTGTAGTTGTTGAAGCGGTTGTGCTTGTCGATCTTCAGCTCACCGGCCTTGGGATTGAGCACCGGGGTGCCCCAGTAGGGGCTGTCCTCGTGTTCATCCTGGTATTCCACCGCCAGGGTGTGGGACAGGTCCGGGGTCAGGTCGCTGAGCAGGGAGAAAGCCAGGCTCCAGGCATCCCTTTCCTGGCGGTCGATGTAGCCGTTGCTGGTGTTGTGGCTGACGTCCAAGCGCGCGTAGTGCTGCACCTCGGCGCCGGCCGGGCTGAGGGCGTGGTTGACCCCGAAAGCGGTCTGGGTGGTGTCGTAGCTGCCGTAGCCGAGCAGGCCTTCGGCGGCCTGTTCGCGGCGGTCCGCGAGCTTGGTCACGTAGTTCAGCGAACCGCCCACGGAGCCGGCGCCATTGATCAGTGACGAGGGGCCGCCCACCAGTTCCACCCGGTCGTAGATCCAGGCGTCCACCGGCCGGGCCAGGCCGGTGGCGACGTTGATGCCGTTGAACATCTGGGTGATCTGGCTGCTGGTAAAACCACGGTAGGAGACGAAGCCGCCAAACCCCGGCGGCGCACTGGCGTTGACCCCGGGCAGGGCGTTGGCCGCGTCCTGGAAGGTGCGGGCGCCCCGTTGCTCCAGGTCCTGGCGGCTGGCCACGGCCACCGAGGCCGGGGTTTCGCGCAGGCTCAGGCCCAGGCGCGAGGCCATGCCGCTGGACTGGTCCAGGTTCAGGCCCGGCTCGGCATCGGCCTCATCGGCGCCGATGGTGGTGGGGGCCAGTTCGAGGCTCGGCTGGCCCCAGGCATTGATCGACAGGCAGCCCAGCAGGCTCGCCAGCAAAGGAAGGTGTTTCATCGGTACATCCTGAATTCTTGGCTAGGAAAAGGCCCACGCACGCGCGCCGCGCGACAGCGCAGTGGGCAGGTTGAGCACGAGCAGGAATCAGGCGAGAGGCGGTGCCCGGGGATGGGCCGCGGGCCAGGTGGAGCGGGCGGGGAGGTCGGTCTTGGCCAGGGGGCGCGCAGGCGGGGCCTGGGGTTGCGGCAGCAGGGCCAGGGTCAGGCTGGAGTTCAGGGCCGGGCCCATGCCGCCGGTGGAGCACAGCGGGCAACCGAAGGCCTTGGAGAGAGTGGGCAGCGAGCCCTGGTCGGCCGGTTTCTGCAGCGGCGCCTGGGTGGCAGGGTCGACGCTGCAGAACTGCCCGCCGATGCCGTTGAGCTGCATGCCGAGCATCTGCCCGTGGCCGATGCTGCAGGCGAACACGTTGAACAGGACGCAGCAATAGAGCATCCAGGCAACGAGCGAGCGATCGGAACGGGCAAATTTCATGGGGCGGCACTTTATCATCGAAGGCGACGAACGTACTTACAAAAACGGTCAATCGAGTCCATTCTTCAGCGACATTTTCTGCATGGACGTCTGAACATGAATCTTCTGCTCGCACAGGGGGTGGCTGGCAGCTTCCTGTTGATCAGTCTGATCCATCTGTACTGGGCTGCGGGTGGCAAGCGTGGCAGTGATGCGGTGATTCCCCAGGTGCCGGGGCCGGTGCCCGGCATGACCCAGCCGGCGTTCCGCCCGCCGGCCCTGGCCACTATGCTGGTGGCAGTGGCTTTGTTGCTGGTGGCGATGCTGGTGTGCCTGCGGGTCGGGCTCTACCTGCCGACGGTGAGCCATCCCTCCCTGCAGTGGGTGATCAGCGCCATCGCCTTGCTGATGTTCGCCCGGGCCATCGGCGACTCCGAGCTGGTGGTTTTTTTCAAGGAAGTCCGGGATTCGAAATTCGCCCGCCTCGACACTCTGTTCTATTCCCCCCTGTGCGTGGTGCTGGGTGCCGGGCTGCTGGTGCTGGCCTGGGCCTGAGGGCCGTCAGCCGGCTCCTAGGTTGCGCGGACGTGCTCAGTTGCCGGTTTCGCTGCGTTTGCTGCTGATTTCCGCCGGCACATCGTCGCCGGCCATGCGCTTGCGGAACAGCGCGGCCCGCGCCAGCAGCAGGGTGGTCACCGGTACGGTGATGGACATCAGCACCGGGATCAGCCAGGCGTGCAGCACCGGCCCGGACTTGAGCGCGGAAAAGTACAGGATCGACGCCAGGGCCACGGCCCAGGAGCCCATGGTGGAGGCCAGGGCCGGCGGGTGCATGCGCTGGAAGTAGCTCTTCATGCGCAGGATGCCCAGGGCCCCGATCAGGGCAAACACACTGCTGATCACCAGCAACAGGGCCACCAGCACTTCCACCCAGAGTGGCAATTGTTCCAGGCTGTTCATTCGATCACCTCGCCACGCAGAAGGAACTTGGCCAGGGCGAAGGAGCCGACAAAGCCGAACAGGGCGATCAGCAGCGCCGCCTCGAAGTAGGTGTCACTGGCGTAGCGCACGCCCAGCACCAGCATCATCAGCATCGCCAGGATATACAGGTAGTCCAAAGCCAGAACCCGGTCCTGGGCCGAGGGGCCCTTGAACAGGCGCACCAGGGTCAGGACCATGGCCAGGGAGAAAATGAACAGACTCAGCAAGATCGCGTTGGTCAGCAGGACACTCATTCGAAAATCTCCATCAGCGGGCGCTCGTACGTGGCCTTGAAGTGCTGGATGAATTGCGCCTCGTCCTTCAGGTCGAAGACGTGCAGCAACAGCAGGCTGCGGTCCAGGGACAGCTCGGACCAGACCGTGCCCGGCACCACCGTGGTGATGGTGGACAGCGCCGCCAGGCCATTGGCGTCCCGCAGGTCCAGGGGGATCTTGACGAAGGCCGAGTGCACCGGGCGCCGGCCGTTGTTGAGCACGCCCCAGGCCACCAGCAGGTTGGACACCAGCACGTCGCGGCCCACCACCAGGAACAGGCGCAGGATGGTGCCCGGGCGGCGGATGCGGATCGGCAGGGGCCGCAGGGGGCGCATCAGCAGCGGTGCGAGAAAGCCCAGCAGGGCGCCCAGCAGCAGGTTGCCCGGGCTGAGGGACAGGTTCAGCACCAGCCAGAGCAGCCACAGTGCCAGGGACAGGAATGGCGCGGGGAACAGGCGCTTCATGGGTGCACCTCCACTGCCGCTGCGGTCTTGGATTCAGGGCTGAGCACGGTGCGGGTGCCCAGCACCGCCATCACGTAGTGCTCCGGGTGGTTGAGGCTGTCGGCGGTGGCCTGGGTGAAGCGCAGCAACGGCTCGGCCTTGAAGCTGAGCAGCACGCAGAGCCCCAGCAGTGCCACGATCGGCAGGCATTCCAGGCGCCGCAGCACCGGCGAAGGGCGTTCCTCCGGGGTCCAGAAACGCTGCACACCCAGGCGGGCAAAGGCAATCAGCGAGGCCAGGCCCGAGAGAATCAACAGTGCCAGGAAGCACCAGGCCGCCGGGGTGATCGGCGCGCCCTCGCTGGCCCCCAGGCCCTCGGGGTTGAGCAAGGCGGCAATCAGGTTGAGCTTGCCGATGAAGCCCGATAGCGGCGGCATGCCGATGATCAGCAAGGCGCAGGCGATGAAGCTCAGGCCGAGGAAGGCCATGGTCCAGGGGATCACCTGGCCGACCACCACTTTCTGTTCATCGTCGAGGTTGCTGCCCCGTGGCGGGTGCAGCGACTCCATGGGCCGCGGCAGGATCTCGCCTTCATCCTCCAGGGGGATCTCGTTGGCCGAGCGCGAACGCTCGATCAGTTCTGCCAGCAAAAACAGCGCGCACATCGCCAGGGTCGAGCTGAACAGGTAGAACAGCGCCGCGCCGGTGAGGGCCGGCTGAGCGAAGCCGATCACCGAGATCAGGATGCCGGCCGACACCAGGATGCTCAGGCTGGCCATGCGCTCCAGGCGCTGGGCCGGAAGAATCGCCAGGGCCGCGCAGAAGATCGTCGCCATGCCGCCGTACACCAGCCACTGGCTGCCGAAATAGGCCGAGGCCCCGGCTTGCCCGGAGAACAGCAGGGTCCACAGGCGCAGTACGGTGTACACACCGACTTTGGTCATGATGGCGAACAGTGCCGCCACCGGCGCGCTGGCCGAGGAGTAGGCGGGCACCAGCCAGAAGTTCAGTGGCCACATCCCGGCCTTGGCCAGGAAGGCGATCGCCAGGATCGCCGTACCGGCGTGCAGCAGGCCGCGATCGGCTTCCGGCACCAAGGGGATCTTCATCGCCAGGTCGGCCATGTTCAGGGTCCCGGTGACCCCGTAGATCATCGCCGTGCCGATCAGGAACAGCGACGAGGCCAGCAGGTTGATGGTGATGTAGTGCAGCCCCGAAGACACCCGCGCGCGCCCCGAACCGTGCAGCATCAGGCCGTAGGAAGCCGCCAGCAGCACCTCGAAGAACACGAACAGGTTGAACAGGTCGGCGGTCAGGAAGGCCCCGTAGAGGCCCATCAGCTGGATCTGGAACAGGGCATGGAAACTGGCCCCGGCACCGTCCCAGCGGGCCATGGCGAACAGCAGCGCGCTGACCCCGATGATCCCGGTGAGCACCAGCATCAGCGCCGACAGGCGATCGACCACCAACACGATGCCGAACGGCACCTGCCAATTGCTCGGCAGGTACACGCCGAAGGAACCGGTGGCGCCGTGGACCTGGGTCCAGTACAGCAGGTAGCCCGCCAGGCACAGGCCCAGCAGGGTGGAGAGCAGGTTGATCCGGGCTTTCAGCGGGCGATGCTTTTCCCCCAGCAGCAACATGATGCCCGCAGTCAGCAGCGGCAGGAGGATGGGGGCGACGATCAGGTGCGACAACGGATTCATTCCTTGGGCTCCCGGCCATCGACGTGGTCGGTGCCGGTCAGGCCCCGGGAAGCCAGGAGCACCACCAGAAACAGCGCGGTCATGGCGAAGCTGATGACGATGGCCGTGAGCACCAGCGCCTGGGGCAGCGGGTCGGTGTAGTGCAGCAGGTCCTGGGGCACGCCGTCCTTGACGATCGGCTCCTTGCCGATGAACAGGCTGCCCATGCTGAAGATGAACAGGTTGACCGCATAGGACAGCAGGCACAGGCCCATCACCACCTGGAAGGTCCGCGGGCGCAGCACCAGCCAGACCCCGGAAGCGGCGAGTACCCCAATGGCGATTGCGATGACTTCTTCCATCAGGCGGCTCCGTTCTGAGTCAGGGATTTGGCCTGGCTGGCCGGCTTGTGGGCCCGCACCGACTGGTGCGCCAGGGCCGTGAGGATCAGCAGGGTCGCGCCCACCACCACGGCGTACACGCCGATGTCGAAGAACAGCGCGCTGGCGATGTGGATGTCACCGAACAGCGGCAGGTCCACATGCAGCGTATGGGTGGTCAGGAACGGGTAGCCCCAGGCCAGGGCGCCGAGGCCGGTGGCCAGGGCGACCAGCAGCCCGGTGCCCATCCAGCGCAGTGGCCGCAGGCTCATCTGCGCCTCGACCCACTGGGTGCCCGCCACCATGTACTGGAGGATGAAGGCCACCGACATCACCAGCCCGGCGACGAAACCGCCGCCCGGCAGGTTGTGCCCGCGCATGAACAGGTAGAAGGACACCACCAGGGCAATCGGCAGCAGCAGGCGCACCAGCACCGCCGGCACCATCATGAAGCCCAGGGCGGTGTCGCTGGCCTGGCGCGGGTTGACCAGGTCGGTGACCACGTCCGGGGCCAGCAGGCGCTGCTGCGCCGGCAACTGCATGCTTTCCTTGGGCGGGCGGAAGCGGCGCAGCAGGGCGAACACGGTCAGGGCCACCGCCGCCAGCACGGTGATCTCGCCCAGGGTGTCGAAGCTGCGGAAGTCCACCAGGGTCACGTTGACCACATTGGTGCCGCCGCCTTCGGGCAGGGCGCGGCTGAGGTAGAACGAGGAAATGTCGTTGGGGGTGGGGCGGGTCAGCATGGCGTAGGACAGCACTGCCATGCCCAGGCCCACGGCCACCGACAGGCTCAGGTCGCGCAGGCGGCGGATGCGCGCCTTGGGCACGCTGCTGGGCAGGGGCGAGACGTCTTCGATCCGCCGTGGCAGCCAGCGCAGGCCGAGGAGGATCAGCACCGTGGTCACCACTTCCACCACCAGCTGGGTCAGGGCCAGGTCCGGCGCCGAGAACCAGACGAAGGTCACGCAGGTCATCAGGCCGCAGACGCTGACCATGGTCAGGGCGGCCAGACGGTGGTACTTGGCCTGCCAGGCGGCGCCCAGGGCGCAGGCGATGGCCAGCAGCCAGAAGGTCACGAAGACGATGGAACCGGGGATCTTCGGCCGGTCGCCCCAGGTCAGCTGGCTGTAGAGCATGGGGATCAGCCCGGCGATCACCGCCGCCAGGATCAGCACGAACAGCTGGGTCTGCAGGCGCTTGGTGCTCAACCGGCGTTCCAGGCGCCGGGCCAGGCGGGTCATGCCCACCAGGCTGCGCTCGAACAACAGCTTGCCGTTGAGACGGCCCACGCCCGGCGGGTAGGCGAAACGGCCCGCCACCAGCGGCTTGTGCAGCAGCAGGTAGAGGACAATGCCGCAGGACATGGCGATCAGGCTCATGATCATCGGCGCGTTGAGGCCGTGCCAGATGGCCAGGCTGTACTCGGGCAGGGTTCCGCCCACCACCGGCAGCGCCGCGGCGGCCAGCAGCGGGCCGATGATCTGCGCCGGGAAGATCCCCACCAGCAGGCAGGTGAACACCAGCAGTTCAACCGGGGCACGCATCCAGCGCGGCGGCTCGTGGGGCGTGTGCGGCAGGTCGGTGGCCGGCTCCCCGAAGAATACGTCGACCGTGAAGCGCAGGGCGTAGGCCACGCTGAAGGTGCCGGCGATGGTGGCGATCACCGGCAGGGCGATTTCCACCCAGGCGCTGGAGTTGATGAACACCGTCTCGGCGAAGAACATCTCCTTGGACAGGAAGCCGTTGAGCAGCGGCACCCCGGCCATGGAGGCGCTGGCCACCATGGCCAGGGTCGCGGTGTAGGGCATCAGCTTGATCAGGCCGTTGAGCTTGCGGATGTCACGGCTGCCGCTTTCGTGGTCGATGATCCCGGCCGCCATGAACAGCGAGGCCTTGAACGTGGCGTGGTTGAGAATGTGGAACACCGCCGCCACCGCGGCCAGCGGGCTGTTCAGACCCAGCAGCAGGGTGATCAGCCCCAGGTGGCTGATGGTGGAATAGGCCAGCAGGCCCTTGAGGTCGTTCTGGAACATCGCGCAGTAGGCGCCCAGCACCAGGGTGCAGGCCCCGGCGCCGCTGACGATGTAGAACCATTCTTCAGTGCCGGACAACGATGGCCACAGGCGGGCCAGGAGAAACACCCCGGCCTTGACCATGGTCGCCGAGTGCAGGTAGGCCGAGACCGGGGTCGGCGCGGCCATGGCATGGGGTAGCCAGAAGTGGAAGGGGAACTGCGCGCTCTTGCTCAGGGCGCCCAGCAGGATCAGGGGCAACAGGATCGGGTAGAGCGCGTGGGCGCGTATCTTGTCTCCGGCAGCCAGTACCTGGTCCAGGTCGTAGCTGCCCACCACATGGCCGAGCAGCATGACCCCGGCCAGCAGGCACAAGCCCCCGGCACCGGTGACCATCAACGCCATGTAGGCGCCGCGGCGGGCATCGGAACGGTGGTGCCAGTAGCCGATCAGCAGGAAGGAAAAGAGGCTGGTGAGCTCCCAGAAGAACACGATCTGGATCAGGTTGCCGGAAATCACCAGGCCGAGCATGGCCCCCATGAAGGCCAGGAAGAAGGCGAAGAAACGCGGCACCGGATCTTGCGGCGACATGTAATAACGCGCGTAGAGCGCCACCAGGCTGCCGATGCCCAGCACCAGCAGCGAGAACAGCCAGGCGAAGCCGTCCAGGCGCAGCACGAAGTTCAGCCCCAGGCTCGGCAGCCAGGCATACTCCTCGCGAATCACCCCGCCATCGGCGATCTGTGGGTACAGCAGAGCCACCTGGATGGTGCCAATGAGTGCCACCAGGCCGGCCAGCAGAGATTCGGTGTTACGTGCGTTGTGCGGCAACAGGGCCGCCAGACAGCTGCCGATGAATGGCAGAAGCAGTAGAACTATCAGGGACATAGGCTTCTAATCTGCGGAAAAGTATGACGCATAATACGTGCCAGGCCCTGGATCACCAACCGCCATGCGCGGCCCGGGCCCCCTAAGAAATGTTACATACGCTTTCAAAGGTAGGAGACAAATGCCTGATGCGCCCGCTCACCGGGTGCTGTGGGGCAAATGTCCTGCCCAGCTCAAGCCGCCACAAGGATCGACAAGGGTGCACATGATTAAAGGATCGGCCCTGGGCCGGCTGTTTCAACGGGGCGCGTTCGCCGTGCTATTCACCGCCATCGGTGCGGCATCGGGCATTGGCCTGGAGCATTATCTGGACCGCCCCGACATGCTCAAGACCCGCCAGGCGCTGGTCATCGAAGGCCCGCAGGGGGATGAGCGCAACTATGTGCTGCCGCCGGGCACAGTGCTTTATTTCGACCGCGCCTTTGCCGAGGGGCACGCGCTTTACCACGCCTACTTCTACTACCACGGCGAGCCTGAAAATGACCGGGTACTGCTGGAGCCCAAGCACAAGGGCTCCCTGACCGTCCCCACCTGGCTCTACGCCCCCGGGGACCCCGCACTGTAAGAGCGCCTTCGCCGACAAGCTGGCTCGTAGGAGCTGGCTTGCCAGCGAAAGGGCCCTCAAGAACTCCTTTACCAGCACCCTGCAGCGGGCCGTTGCTCAGGACTCCACCGCCTCGCCGCTCTGCTGTCCGGCTTCTGCCTTGGGCTTCCATTCGCTGATGATCACCGCCAGCACGATCAAGGCGCCGCCCAGCAACGCCAGCCCCGGCAGGCGCTCCCCGGCGATGCGCCCGACAATCCCGGCCCACACCGGCTCGCCGGCATAGATCAGGGTGGCGCGGGTGGGCGAGACACTTTTCTGCGCCCAGTTCATTGCCAGCTGGATCACCGCGCTGGCAGCCCCCAGGCCCAGGGCGCTGGCCAGCAGCAGCCAGGAAAACCCCGGCAGCGAGGTGACCGCCAGTTGCACCACGGTGACCCGGCGCACATCCACCCGCCCGCCGAAACTGCTGATGAGGATGATTTCCGCGGCAATGGCCACGGTACTGATCAGGGTGGCGATCTCCCCGGGGCTGAAGTCCAGGGAGGCGCCATTGGGCCCGGACAGCAGCATCAGCCCGGTGAACGCCAGCATGATGCCGATGCTCGGCAGTAACCCCGGGCGCTTGCCCATGAACAGCCATTGCAGCAGCGGCACGAAGGGCACATAAAGGGCGGTGATGAACGCCGACTGGCTGCTGGGAATGCTTTGCAGGCCCACGGTCTGCAAACCGTAGCCGAGCATGATGGCGGTGCCGATAAAAGCCCCGGCGCGCAGTTCGAACAGGGTCAGGCCGCGCAAGTGGCGCAGTGAGAATGCACCGACCATGCAGGCCGCTGCGGCAAAGCGCAGGCCGACGAAGAACATCGGCCCGCTGACGCTCATGGCGTTCTGCACCAGCAGGAAGGTGCCGCCCCAGATCATGGTGATCAGCACCAGCACGGCTTCGGCCTTGCTCAACTTGAACTGGAATCTGCGGGAGGGCGTTGCTGTCATGGCCTTGCGTGCTACCTGAGGGGGACGCACAATGCGCCGGAAGTTGGGCAGTATACTGCGCAGGCCCCGGGAGTGAGCAATATAGTGCACAAAGAAAACGTCCAGCGGGCCTCGGTCCTGCAACATGTCAGCCTCAACGTCCGCCGCCTGCGCAATGCCGCGGGCTTGAGCCAGAGCGCCCTGGCGGAAAAATCCAATGTCAGCCGGCGGATGCTGGTGGCGATAGAGGCGGGGGAGAAGAACGTCAGCCTCGGCACCCTGGACCGGGTGGCCGAAGCCCTGGACGTGGCCTTCAGCGACCTGATCCAGGCCCCGGAATCCCGGGATTCGAGCCGCATCAACGAGCTGGCCTGGGCCGGTGCTATCCCCGGCAGCAAGGCGCTGCTCCTGGCCAAGGCCGAGGCCACCCGTGAAGTGGAGCTTTGGGAATGGCAGCTGGAGCCTGGCGAGGTCTATCACTCCGAGTGCGACGCCGAGGGCTGGAGCGAGCAGATCTACGTCTTCGAAGGCTGCCTGACGGTGTTCTTCGGCGACACTGAACGGCGCCTGGAATGCGGTGACTTCTTCATGTTCGCCAGCCACGTGCCCCACGGCTACCGCAACGACGGCACCCGGGCCACGCGCTTCGTGCGCAACGTGGTGATCTGACGCCCCGTGGCCCGGCAGGCGCTGTTTACCCAGCAACAGCAGTTGGACATTTTGCCTGTTTTCAGTTGATGTCTTTTAGCTGAATTATCAAACAAGCTGCTGATATTAAAGGTTTTTATATTTAGGCACGACTCCTGCAATTGTCCTGGAAAGAACCCCGCGACGGGTGTTCATCTTGATGTTCAGGAAGTGGAGTCGGCCCATGACAGCCCCAGCCCAACCCTCTCGCAGTGCCCATCTCATCCAGAGCGATGCGCAAGCCATCAGCGTGGCCCGGGCCCTGGCCCAGCGCTTTGCCGTGGAGGCGGCGCTGCGTGATCGCGAGCGGCGCCTGCCCCGGGCAGAGCTCGACGAATTTTCCGCCAGCGGCCTGTGGGGCATCACCATCCCCAAAGAGTACGGCGGCGCCGGGGTGTCCTACGCCACCCTGGTGGAAGTCATCAAGCTCATTTCCGCCGCCGACCCGTCTCTCGGCCAGTTGCCGCAGAACCACCTGGGGGTGGTGGACATCCTGCTGCAGACCGCCAGCGAAGAGCAGAAGCGCCATTACTTCGCCAAGGTGTTGCAGGGCTACCGCTTCGGCAATGCGTTTTCCGAAGCCGGCAGCAAGCACGTCGGCGCCTTTGAAACCCAGATCCGTTTCGACGGCGAACAGGCGCAGATCGACGGCGAGAAGTTCTACTGCACCGGGGCGCTGTTCGCCCACATCGTCCCGGCGGTGGCGGTGGACGAACACAACCAGGCACACATTGCCTTTATCGAGCGCGACAACCCTGGCCTCACGGTGATCGACAGCTGGGACGGCTTCGGCCAGCGCACCACCGCCAGCGGCGGGGTCAGCCTCAAGGCGGTACGGGTGCCGCGCAGCGCGGTGATCCCGGCCCATCGGGCCTTCGACCAGCCCACCGCCGATGGCCCGATCTCGCAGGTCATCCAGGCCGCGGTGGACACCGGCATCGCCGTCGCCGCCCTGGAAGACGCCAAGCACCATGCCCGGCAATCCCGGCCATGGATCGACAGCGGCCTGGACCATGGCTGGCAGGACCCGTTCACCATCGCCGCCATCGGCGACCTGGAATGGCGGGTGCACGGCACCGAGGCAATCCTGGCCAAGGCCGCCGAGGCGGTCGATCAGGCCCTGGCCAGCCCCAGCGAAGACAGCGTCGCCCAGGCCTCCCTGGTGGTGGCCCAGGCCAAGGTGCTGTCGGCGGAGAGTGCCTTGCTCGCCGCCAGCAAACTCTTCGAACTGGCCGGCACCCGCTCGGTGTCGGGCAAGTACAACCTCGACCGCCACTGGCGCAACGCCCGCACCCACACCCTGCACGATCCGGCGCGCTGGAAATACCACCTGATCGGCAACTACCTGCTCAACGGCATCAAGCCGGCCCGCCACGCCTGGAACTGAAGGACTGCGCCATGAATGCACTGACCCGCCCCGACACCCCCCAAGCGGCCCTGGAACACAACGCTCAGATCCTGCAGCGGGCCCGCGTCCTGCTGCAGCAAACCCTGGATTTCGTCCGCGAGCAGGCCCGGCCCTGGAGCGGCAGCGGCCTGGCCAGGGCCAGCGACGACCCCTATGTGATCAGCCGCTTTGGCGACCTGAACATCCGCATCGACCTGGCCGCGGCCCTGCAGGAGCGGGCCCAGCGCCAGATAGAACAAGAGCCGGACCCGGCGGAAGTTGCGGTGGCCCTGGCCGAGGCGGCGATTGCCGCGGGCCAGGCGCTGCTGGCGGCCAGCGACGCCGAGTTCGAATTCACCGGTCAGCGCAGCCCGCAGCCCCAGACCCTGGATGACCCGCTGCGCTGGAAATACCAACTGATCGGCAACTACCGCCTCAATGGCGTGCCACCCCAAGGTTTCAGGAGTGTTGTGTGATGTCCCGTGAAATCCGCCTCAATGCCTTCGACATGAACTGTGTCGGCCACCAGTCGCCGGGCCTCTGGGCCCACCCCCGGGACCGCTCCTGGCAGTACAAGGACCTGGAGTACTGGACCGACCTGGCGAAAATTCTCGAAAAGGGCAAGTTCGACGGGTTGTTCATCGCCGATGTGCTGGGCATCTACGACGTCTACAACGGCAACGGCGAGGCAGCGATCCGCCAGGCCGCCCAGGTCCCGGTGAACGACCCGCTGCAACTGATCCCGCCCATGGCCCTGGTCACCGAACACCTGGGCTTCGGCCTCACCGCGTCGCTGTCCTTCGAGCACCCGTACCCCTTCGCCCGGCGCCTATCCACCCTCGATCACCTGACGAAGGGCCGCGCCGGCTGGAACATCGTCACCTCCTACCTGGAGAGCGGGGCCAAGAACATCGGGCAGCAGGCCCAGACCGAACACGACGCTCGCTACGACTACGCCGAGGAGTACCTGGAGGTCTGCTACAAGCTCTGGGAAGGCAGTTGGGAGGACGGCGCGATCCTGCGCGACCGCGAGCGCCGGATCTTCAGCGACCCGAGCAAGATCCACGAGATCCGCCATGTCGGCAAACACTTCCAGGTGCCGGGCATCCACCTCTGCGAGCCGTCGCCGCAACGTACCCCGGTGCTCTACCAGGCCGGGGCGTCCAGCCGGGGCAAGCAGTTCGCCGCCGAGCAGGCCGAATGCGTGTTCGTCGCCGCGCCGTCCAAGGTGCTGCTGAAAAAGACCGTGGCCGACATCCGCCGCCGGGCCGCCGAGGCCGGGCGCGATCCGTCGAAGATCCTGATCTTCAACCTGCAGACGGTGATCCTGGGCGAGACCGACGCCAAGGCCAAGGCCAAGTTCGAGGAATACAAATCCTGGGTCAGCTACGAGGGCGCCATGGCGCTGATTTCCGGCTGGACCGGCATCGACTTCAGCCGCTTCAAGCCTGACGAGCCCCTCAAGCACGTGCACACCAACGCCATCCAGTCGGCGGTGGAAGCCTTCTCCACGGCAGACCCGAACAAGGTCTGGACACCCCATGAACTGGCGGACTGGGTGGGCATCGGCGGCTTTGGCCCGTTGTTCGTCGGTAGCCCGGAAACCGTCGCCGACCTGCTTCAGGAATGGGTGGAAGAAACCGACGTCGACGGCTTCAACCTGGCGTATGCGCTGACCCACGAAAGCTTTATCGACGCCGTGGAACTGCTGGTGCCGGAGTTGCAGAAGCGTGGCGTCTACAAGACCGAATACGCCCCGGGCACCCTGCGGGAGAAACTCTTCGGTGCCGGCCCGCGCCTGCCCGAAAGCCACCCGGGCAGCGCCTGGCGCAACCTGGGCGGGCAACGCCAAACACCCGGGCAACGTGCCAGCGCCTGAGCCCCACGCTCTGTAGGCGCTGGCTTGCCGGCGAAGGGGCCCACGCCTTCGCCGGCCAGCCGGCTCCTACAAGCGAAAAGCCCCACAAGGCTTCCCGTTCATTTTCAGCCAGCGGACCACCGCACGCGATTGCCAAGAGATCGAGGTCAACTCATGAGCGTGCATGAACTCAAGCGTGCGCCGAGCGCGGATTCGCCAGCGCCCCAGGCCCGGCTGCAGTTGAACGGGGCCCTGGAGCGGTTGCGCCACTGGGCCCAGGTCAGCCCGTTGCACAACGCCTTGCGCCACAAGCGCCACGGTCACTGGTACGCCTGGCGCTGGATCGACGCCCTGCGGGACGTCGAGCGCCTGGCCGACGGCCTGCGCCAGCAGGGCCTAACCCCGGATTCGCGGTTGGCAGTCAGCGCCCGCTTCGAACCGGACCTGCTCCTGCTGGCCCTGGCGGCCCACAGCCTTGGCGCTGAGGTGCTGAGCCTGGACGACGAGCTGCCGCCCCAGGCCCTGCGCCAGACCCTGTGGCGCCTGCAACCGAGCCACGCCTTCGTGCATTCGCGCCAGCAGGTGCTGGATTGGGTCGCCGCCAGTGAAAACGCTCTGGCCCCGCAGTTGCTGATTGCCGGGCAAGCCTTGCCGCGCCTGGCGGAAGGCGCGCATCTGCCCCTGCTGGAATTGCGCGAGCTGCTGGGGCGGGGCGAGCCCCCCCGGCGCCAGGCCAATTGGCGCGCCCCGGTCGGCAGCGGCCAATTGTGGAGCGAGGAGGGCACGCAATGGCAGGAGGGCCTGACGGTGCTGCTGGAGCAATGGCTGGGCAGCGGCCAGTGCCTGGCCTTCGCCGAAAGCCGCGGCTCGACCAGCCGCGACCGGCGGGAGGTGGCCCCCAGCGGCCTGCTGCTGTCGCCCCAGCGCCTGCAACGCCTGGCGGACGAGATCGAGAGCCGCCTGGCGCCCCCCGACAGCTGGCGCCGACGCCTGTGCGAGTGGGCCTTGGCCCATCCCCAGGGCCTGTTGGCGCGCCTGCTCAAGCATCGGGTGCGCCGCCTGCTGGGCTTTGCTCGCCTGCAATTCATCTGGCAGGCCCCCCAGGCCACGACGCCACCGGCCACTCCGGCCTGGATCGCCGAATTCACACGGAACATTGCATGAGCCACGCCGAACCCATTTTGCAAGTCAGTGACATCTCCCTGTCGTTCAAGGGGGTCAAGGCCATCAATCAACTGTCGTTCGAGGTGCGCCGGGGCGAGATCTGCGCCCTGATCGGCCCCAATGGCGCGGGCAAGAGTTCGCTGCTCAACGTGCTCAACGGGGTCTATCGCTTTGACGCCGGGACCATCGTGTTCGAGCGCCAGCCGTTGCAGCGCATCGACCCGCTGGACGCCGCGCGCCGGGGCATCGGCCGCACGTTCCAGAACAACGCGCTGTTCAAGAAGATGAGCGTGCTGGACAACCTGCTCACCGGCCTTTCGCGCCACTCCCGCGCGCGCTTTATCGAGCAGGCCCTGGGCTTGCCCCGGGCCCGCCGCGAAGCCCGGGCTTTCCGCCAGCTGGCCGAGGGCATCCTGCAGTTTCTGGAGTTGCAGGCATTGCGCGATGTGCCGGTGGGCAACCTGGCCTATGGCCTGCAAAAGCGCGTCGAGTTGGGCAGGGCGCTGATCGCCGGGCCCAGCCTGTTGCTACTGGACGAACCCCTGGCCGGAATGAATGCCGAGGAGAAGCAGGAAATGGCCCGCTTCATCGCCGACATCAACCGTGACCTGGGCACCACCGTGGTGCTGATCGAGCACGACATGGCGGTGGTCATGGACCTGTGCGACCACGTGGTGGTGCTCGACTACGGACGCAAGGTGGGCGATGGCACACCGGCCGAGGTCCAGGCCAACCCCGAGGTGATCGCCGCTTACCTGGGGGCCGTGCACTGATGGCATTCTTCTTCGAAACCCTGCTCGGTGGTCTGCTGGCCGGCACCCTGTATTCACTGGTGGCCATCGGCTTCGTGCTGATCTACAAGGCCAGTGGCGTGTTCAATTTCGCCCAGGGCTCGATGCTGCTGTTCGCCGCGCTGACCTTCGTCAGCCTGCACGAGCAGGGCGTGCCTTTCGCCCTGGCACTGTTGCTGACGGTGCTGGTGATGATCCTCGGCGCCTGGCTGATCGAACGCCTGGTGCTGCGGCCCTTGGTCAACCGCTCGCCGATCACCCTGTTCATGGCCACCCTGGGCCTGTCGTTCATCATCGAGGGCCTGGCCCAGGGCCTGATGGGCTCCCAGGTGCGGGCCCTGGACCTGGGCATCGACGATGTGCCGCTGTTCCTCGGGCCGCTGATGGTCAGCCAGTTCGACCTGATTGCCGCGGCCACCGCCCTGGTGCTGGTGACGGTGCTGGCGCTGCTGTTCAACAAGACCCGCATCGGCATCTCGCTGCGGGCGGTGGCCGACGACACCACGGCGGCGCTGTCCATCGGCATCAACCTCAACCGCATCTGGCAGATCGTCTGGGCGGTGGCCGGGGTGGTGGGGCTGGTGGCCGGGCTGCTCTGGGGGGCCCGCCAGGGGGTGCAGTTTTCTCTATCGCTGGTGGTGCTCAAGGCGCTGCCGGTGCTGATCATCGGCGGCTTCACCTCGATCGGTGGGGCGATTGCCGGCGGCCTGATCGTCGGCGCCGCCGAAAACCTGGCGGAGGTCTATATCGGCCCGCTGATTGGCGGCGGCATCAGCCCCTGGTTCGCCTATGTCCTGGCCCTGGCCTTCCTCTACATCCGCCCCGCCGGCCTGTTCGGCGAGCGGGCCATCGAGCGAGTGTGAATTGATGTCCCTTCTTCTGACGCGGCAAACCGCCCCCTTGCTGCTGGTCCAGCGCCGCCTGCCCTGGGGCCTGGCCGGCCTGTTGCTGCTGGCCTTCGGCGTGGTGCCAGTGCTGGGCAACGACTATTGGCTCAACGCGATCCTGATTCCGTTCCTGGTGCTGTCCCTGGCCGGGCTGGGGCTCAACCTGCTGACCGGCTACACCGGCCAGACCTCGGTGGGCGCCGCCGGCTTCATGGCCGTGGGGGCCTTTGCCACCTACGGTATTCTGCTGCGCCTGCCGCAGCTGGGGCTGCCCCTGGCCCTGCTCGGCGGCGGCCTGATCAGCGCCCTGGTGGGCTGGCTGTTCGGCCTGCCCAGCTCGCGGATCAAGGGTTTCTACCTGATGGTCAGCACCCTGGCGGCGCAGTTCTTCCTGGAGTGGCTGTTCGTCAAGTTTCCCTGGTTCTACAACTACGGTTCCTCGGGCACCATTTCGGCGCCGCAGTTGAGCCTGCTGGGCCATGACCTGAACCACCCCCAGGGGCGCTACCTGCTGACCCTGGTGACGGTGCTGCTGTTGACCTGGGTCGCGCAGAACCTGGTGCACAGCCAGGTCGGGCGCAACTGGATGGCGATCCGTGACATGGACACCGCCGCCGCGGTGATCGGCATCCCGGTGGCCCGCTACAAACGCCAGGCGTTTGCCGTCAGCTCGTTCTACCTGGGCATCGCCGGTGCGCTGTGGGCCTTCGCCTACCTGGGCACCGCCAGCGCCAGCAGCTTCGATATCAATCGTTCGTTCCAGATCCTCTTCATCATCATTATCGGCGGCATGGGCAGCGTGGCCGGCAACTTCATCGGCGCAGCCTTCATCAGCCTGCTGCCGATCTTCCTCAGCCATGCCGGGCAGTGGCTGCTGGGCGGGGCGGTGGACGCCGGGCAGTTGCAGAACCTGCAGAAAATCATTTTCGGCGTGCTGATCATCCTGTTCCTGATCAAGGAGCCCGAGGGCCTGATCCGCCTGCTGAGCAACCTGCGCGAGCGCCTGCGGCACTGGCCGCTGCGCTTCTGAATTCCACCCAAGACCTAGAGAGACAACATGCGTGCATCCTTGAAAGCTTCCCTGGCCGCTGCGGCGTTGCTGCTGTCGACGGCCCTGACACCGCAGGCCCAGGCCGCGCCGGACCAGCAGTTCTTCCCCCTGGCCACCTACCGGGTCGGCGCCTATGCCTCCAGCGGGGTGCAGGTGTGGGCCGGGATGATCGACTACCTGAACTACATCAACCAGGTGGAGGGCGGCATCAACGGGGTCAAGCTGGTGTGGCAGGAGTGCGAGACCGAATGGACCGCCGAGAAGGGCATCGAGTGCTACGAGCGCTTCAAGAACGGCCTGGATGGCGCACCGGTGGCGGTCTACCAGCCCAACGGCGCACCGGCGGCCTATGCCCTGAGTGAGCGGGCCGAGGTGGACAAGATCCCGCTGATCACCCTGGGCTATGGCCGCACCGAAGCCACCGACGGCACGGTGTTCCCCTACAACTTCCCGGTGATGCTGACCTTCTACAGCGAGGCCTCGACCCTGGTGAACTACATCGCCCAGCGCGAGGGCGGCTTCGACCGGCTCAAGGGCAAGAAGATCGCCACGCTTTATCACGACTCCGCCTATGGCCGGGAAACCCTCGGGCCGCTCAAGCTGCTGGCCGAGAAGTACGGTTTCGAGAACATCCAGATCCCGGTGGCCGACCCGGGCAACGAGCAGTCGGCGCAATGGCGGCAGATCCGCCAGCAGAACCCGGACTGGATGTTCCTGCGCACCTGGGGCGTGTCGACCCCGGTGGCGGTGAAGACCGCGGCGCGCTTCGGCTTCCCGGTGGATCACATCATCGGCGATATCTGGGCCAGTTCCAGCGAGGACGTGCTGCCGGCCGGGGTCGCCGCCAAGGGCTACCTGGCGCTGACCCCGTACCCGGCAGGCAGCGATTTCGAGATCCACAAGCGCCTGAAGCAGTACATCCTCGATACCGGCAAGAGCGACCTCAAGGACCTGAAGAATTTCGGCAGCGTGTACTACAACTCCGGCCTGGTGAACGCGGCGGTGGCGGTGGAGGCGATCCGGACCGCCCAGGGCAAGTTCGGCAAGCGCCCGCTCAATGGCGAGGAAGGGCGCTGGGGCCTGGAACACCTGAACATCGACGACGCCCGGCTCAAGGACATGGGTTACCTGGGGCTGATGCAGAACCTCAAGCTGTCCTGCCGCGATCATGAAGGCGGCGGCGCGGCCCGGGTGCAGCAATGGGACGGCGCCCACTGGACCCTGATCAGCGAGTGGATTGCCGCCGACCGCGCGCTGCTACGGCCGCTGATCGACGAAAAGGCCGCGGCCTTCGCCAAGGAGAAGCGCCTGGTGCCCCGTACATGCAACGAGGGTGACTGAACCATGAGCCACAGCGCCACGGCCGCGACGGCCGAGACCTTGCTGCAGGTACAGGACATCGAGGTGATCTACGACGGCGTGATCCTGGCGCTGGCCGGGGTATCTTTGAGCGTGCCCCGGGGGGCCATCGTCGCCTTGCTGGGGGCCAATGGCGCCGGCAAGAGCACCACCCTCAAGGCCATTTCCGGGCTGGTGCGGGCCGAGCGTGCCCAGCTCAGCCGCGGCGCCATCGCCTTTGCCGGGCAGGACCTGGCCGGGGTCGACCCCAGCCAGCGGGTGCGCCAGGGCATGGTGCATGTGCTGGAAGGGCGACACGTCTTCCCCCAGTTGACGGTGGAAGACAACCTGCGCGCCGGCGGCTTTGTCCGTGGCCTGGGCCGGCGCCAGCTGGAACAGGACCTGGAACGTATCTACAGCTGGTTTCCGCGGCTGCTGACCAAGCGCCGGGTGCGCGCCGGGCTGACCTCCGGCGGCGAGCAGCAGATGCTGGCCATCGGCCGGGCGTTGATGACTCGTCCTACTTTGGTACTGCTGGATGAACCGTCCATGGGCCTGGCGCCTATTATCGTCCAGGAGATTTTCCAGATCGTCGCCCAGCTCAATCGCGAGGCGGGGGTGAGCTTTCTGATCGCCGAGCAAAGCATTAGTCTGGCGCTCAAGTACGCTTCCCATGCCTACCTGCTGGACACCGGCCGCGTGGCCTTGTCCGGCAGCGCCGAGCAACTGCTGGCCCGTGGCGACCTGCAGGATTTCTACCTGGGCAAACACTGACCGTGAGCATTCCATGAGCCAAACCCACACCGGACAGGCAACCCCTGCCACCCGTGATGCGCCAATCCTGATTGTCGGCGGCGGCCTCAGCGGCGCCTTGCTGGCCGCCCAGTTGCTGCGCCTGCCGGGCCAGCGACGGATCCTGGTCATAGAACCGCGCAGCGAGCTGGGGCGCGGCGAGGCCTACAGCGCCGTGGAGCTGGGGCACACCCTCAATGGCAACGCCGCGCGCATGAGCGTCGATCCGGACAACGCCGACGACCTGACCCAATGGCTGGCCCGCCACATCGCCGAGGGCGGCTGGCCCGAGTCGGACCGCCAGCATGTGCCGGTCAGCGAATTGTTTCCGCCCCGCGGGCTGTTTGGTGTCTACGTCCAGCAGCGCTTGGCCGAGGCCCAGGTGCAGGGCCGGGCGCAGGGCTCCTCGTTGAGCCATGTGCAGGGCGAGGCGGTGGACCTGGAAACCGGCCCTGACGGGGTGCGAGTGACCCTGGCCGATGGCCGGCAACTGCACGGCGCGGTGGCGGTGCTGGCCACCGGCATGTTCCCGGCGGCGCGTACCCCGCAGACCCGCTCCAGCGGCCTGAATGCCGCGGCGCTGGACCCCTGGGATGTGGCGGCCATGGCCCGCCTCGATCCCCGGGCGACGGTGCTGATCATCGGTTCCGGGCTGACCATGGTGGACGCCGTGGTGTCCCTGGAGCAGGCCGGGCATCGTGGGCCGATCGAGGTGTTTTCCCGGCATGGGCTGCTGCCACACGTGCGCCGCCAGCCCCCGGCCTGGGAGGACTTTCTTGGGGCCGACCCGAGCATCCACAGCCCTCGGCAGCTGCTGCGGGCGCTGCGCCAGCAATGCCGCGCGGCCGAGGCCCAGGGCATCGACTGGCAGGCCCCGCTGGACACGGTGCGGGTGCATATCGGGCGCCTGTGGAGCCAGGCCAGCGAGGTGCAAAAACGCCAGTTCGTGCGCCATGTACGGCCCTGGTGGGAAAGCCATCACCATCGCTCGCCGCCCCTGAGCGCCGAGTTGGTGGCGCGCCTGCATGAAGAAGGGCGGTTGCGGATTCATGCCGCTTGCTACCAGGGCCTGGAGCCGGGCGCCGACGGTCGGCTGGCGATCCGCCTGCGCTACCGCGGCAGCCAGGACAGCGTGCGCATGGCGGGCGATGCCCTGATCAACTCCAGCGGCATCGAATACGACTGGCGCCGGGTAGCGCGGCCTTTGCCGCGCCAGCTGCTGGCCCGCGGCCTGGTGACACCCGGGCCTTTGGCCCTGGGCATCAGCGCCGCGCCCGATGGTGCCGTGCACAACGCTCAGGGCCAGGCCTGCGATCGCCTGTTCGCCATGGGGCCGCCCCTGCGCGGCCTGTGGTGGGAAAGCACCGCCGTCACCGACGTCGCCCTGCAGGCCAAGGCCCTGGCCGCGCGCCTGGCCAACCACCAACCGTAGGCGCTGGCTTGCCAGCGAAGGCGCCCGCAAGATCGCCTTCGCCGGCAAGCCGGCTCCTACAATGCCACCCAGCGCTGTTCGGCGGCGGCAGTGCGGATTGCCGCCGCCAGGCGTTCCACTTCCCAGGCCTGGTGGAAATCCGTGCCATCGCGACCCTGGCCGGACAGGGCCATGATCAATTCGTGAACCTCCAGGGTCTTGAGTTCGTTGTAGCCCAACTGGTGCCCCGGGGCCGGGCTGAAGGCGGCGTAGCCGGGCAGGTCGGGCCCGGCCAGCAGGCGCTGGAAACCCTTCTGGCCGACCCGGTACAGGCGCAGTTCGTTGAGCCGCTCCTGGTCGAACGCCAGGGTGCCGAGGGTGCCGCTGATCTCGAAGCTCAGGTGGTTCTTGTAGCCGTGCTTGATCCAGCTGCTGCTCACGCTGCCCCGGGCACCATTGGCAAAACGCAGCAGGGCGTGGGCCTGGTCGTCCACGGCGATGGCGCGGCGTTCCTGGCTGCCGGCTTCGGTGGGGCGTTGCAGGTGCACGGTCTGGGTATCGGCGCACACTGCCTGCACCGGCCCCATGAGAAAGCGCGCCATGGCCAGCAGGTGGCTGCCCAAGTCTGCCAGGGCGCCGCCGGCGTGCTGCGGTTCGCAACGCCAGGACCAGGGCGAGTCCGGGTCGGCCATGAAGTCTTCGCTGAACTCGCCCTGGAAACTCACCAGTTGCCCCAGTTCGCCGTTGCCGATCAGCTCCCGGGCCAGGGCGATCATCGGGTTGTGCTGGTAGTTGTAGCCCACCCGGGTTACCACTCCGGCGGCCTGGGCCGCGTGATGCATCTGCCGGGCCTGCTCGACGCTGACCGCCAGGGGCTTTTCGCAGTACACCGCCTTGCCCGCCGCCAACGCCGCCATGGCCATGGGGAAGTGCAGATGGTTGGGGGTGGTGATGGCCACCAGATTGACCCGGGGATCGGCGATCAGGTCTTGCCAGTCACGGTGGGCCCGGGCAAAGCCCCAGGCGCCGGCGCAGTGTTCGCCGCGCTGGGCGTCGGCGTCGGCCAGGGCCGCCAGGTGCAGGCGCACCGGCAATTCGAAGACCGTGCCAGCACTGCGAAACGCCAGGGCGTGGGCCCGCCCCATGAAACCAGTGCCGATCAAACCAATGCCAAGCTCATCCATAACCGCACCTGCAGAATTATTGTTCTAGGGAAGGCTATTTATGGAATAAAAATTCTCTAATTGCAATTGGTGGAATTAAAATTTTGAAAGGCGTCTGTAGGAGCCGGCTCGCCGGTGAAAAGGGCCACCTGGGTTGCGCCGGGCCCAAGGCCTTCGTCGCTGGCAAGCCCGCTTCTATGGGAAATGCAAAAGGCAGCCCGGAGGCTGCCTTTTTTATGGTGCAAGCGGGCCTCAGGAGAGGAAGCCGCCGTCCACATTGAGCGAGACACCCGTGGTGTAGCTGGAGGCGTCGCTGGCCAGGTAGAGCACCGCGCCGGCCATTTCGCTGGGGTCGGCCACGCGCTTGAGGGGGATCTGCGCCAGGGCGGTCTTGAGGATGGCGTCGTTCTTGACCAGGGCCGAGGCGAACTTGGTGTCGGTCAGGCCCGGCAGCAGGGCGTTGCAGCGGATGCCGAACTGCGCGCATTCCTTGGCGAAGACCTTGGTCATGTTGATCACCGCGGCCTTGGTCACCGAGTAGATGCCCTGGAAGATCCCCGGCGAGATGCCGTTGATCGAGGCCACGTTGATGATGCTGCCGCCGCCGTTTTCGCGCATCAGCTTGCCGGCTTCCACCGACATGAAGAAGTAGCCGCGGATGTTGACGTCGACGGTCTTCTGGAAGGCCCCCAGGTCAGTGTCCAGGACGTTGCAGAACTGCGGATTGGTCGCGGCGTTGTTGACCAGGATGTCCAGGCGCCCGAACTGTTCGCGGATGCCGGCGAAGACTTGGCTGATCTGTTCCATTTCACCGATGTGGCAGGCAATGGCGGTGGCCTTGCCGCCCGCGGCGATGATCGCATCGGCCACGTGCTGGCAACCTTCGAGCTTGCGGCTCGACACAATCACATGGGCGCCTTGCTGGGCCAGCAACTTGGCAATGGCCTCACCGATGCCGCGGCTGGCGCCGGAGACGAATGCGATCTTGCCGTCGAGGTCGAACAACTGAGTCTTGGACATGGTTTTTCCTTGTTTGGGCTGTCGAGCGCCGGGGCGCGGTCAGAGGCTGGATTTGTGAATGACCTGCAGGCTCATCTGCTCCAGCAGTTTGTTCATGTGAATGAACTGCGCGAAGCGTTTGTCCTGGGTCTGGCCATGGTAGAAACGGTAGTAGATCTGCTGCACGATGCCGGCCAGGCGGAACAGGCCGTAGGTGTAGTAGAAATCGAAGTTGCCGATTTCGATTCCCGCGCGCTCGGCGTAGTAGTCGACGAACTGTTGGCGGGTCAGCATGCCCGGGGCGTTGCTCGGCTGGCGGCGCATCAGTTGCACCGGCGCCGGGTCGCCGGCCTCGATCCAGTAGGCCAGGGTGTTGCCCAGGTCCATCAGCGGATCCCCCAGGGTGGTCAGTTCCCAGTCCAGCACGCCGATGATCTGCATCGGGTTCTGTGGGTCGAGGATCACGTTGTCGAAGCGGTAGTCGTTATGCACGATGCTCGAGGTCGGGTGGTCGGCGGGCATCTTCTCGTTGAGCCAGGCCTTGACCTTCTCCCAGTGCGGCGCGTCCGGGGTCAGGGCCTTCTCGTAGCGGTCGCTCCAGCCCTTGATCTGGCGCTGCACATAGCCTTCGGGCTTGCCCAGGTCACCCAGGCCGCAGGCGCTGTAGTCGACCCGGTGCAGCTCGACGAAACGATCGATGAAGCTCTTGCACAGGGCCTCGGTCTGGCCGGCATCCAGGCCCAGCTCCGGGGGCAGGTCGGAGCGCAGGATGATGCCCTTGACCCGTTCCATGACATAGAACTCGGCGCCGATCACCGACTCGTCGGTGCAGTGCACGTAGGCCTTGGGGCAGTAGGGGAAACCGTCCCTGAGCTGGTTGAGAATGCGGAACTCGCGGCCCATGTCGTGGGCCGACTTGGCCTTGTGGCCGAAGGGCGGGCGACGCAGGACAAACTCCTGCCCGGGGTATTCCAGCAGGTAGGTGAGGTTCGAGGCACCGCCCGGGAACTGGCTGATCTGCGGCGTACCGCTCAGGCCGGGAATGTGCGCCTTGAGGTACGGGTCGATCAGGTTGGCATCGAGTTCCTCGCCGGAGCGAGTGCGGGTGGACTGGTCTGTAAGCGCCATGCTTATCCCTTCTGCTTATTCTGGAGGCCAGAGATTATTGGCTAATCTAATGCGCCTACCGGCCCCTCACAATCGCGGCGGGCCTTTATAGGTGCGCGTGTTGCCGGACAATCATTGCTTTTGATACAAGCGTTTGAATTTAGCCCCGTGTGGCTACGACCCGGTGAGGCCAAGCCCCCACAGGAGCCGGCCATGCAGGCACAGAGGTTGTCCGCCCCACGAGCATAGGCGTTGACTCGGGGACGGGTCAGTTCGGTGCCGGCAGGGCCAGCGGGGTCAGCAGTGGCCGGCCTTCGAAGTGGGCCAGCAGGTTCTGGCCGACCATCGCCACGGTATCGCGGCTGGCCTGGGGCGAAAGGCCGGCCACGTGGGGCGTGAGCACAACGTTGTCGAGCACCTTGAAGGCGTCCGGGACTTGGGGTTCGTCATCGAACACATCCAGGGCCGCGCCGGCAATCCGCCGCTGCTGCAGGGCCAGCAGCAGGGCGTTGGTGTCCACCACGCTGGCCCGGGCAATGTTCACCAGGAACCCTTCGGGGCCAAGGGCTTGCAGCACCGGCTGATCCACCAGGTGCCGGGTGTCGGCGCCGCCCGGGGTGGCGATCACCAGGACGTCCGAGTCCCGGGCCAGTTCCACCAGGGTCGGGCTGAAGCGGTAGGGCTGGTCGGGGCGTGGCTGGCGGCTGTGGTAGCTCACCGGCATGTCGAAGCCCAGGGCGCAGCGCCGGGCGATGGCCTGGCCTACGGCGCCGAGGCCGAGCACCCCCAGGCGCATGCCGGCCAGGGACGGGCGCAGCACCTTCGGCCAGTGCCCCTGGCGTACCGCGGCGTCGGACTGGGGAATGCCGCGCACCAGGGCCAGCAGCAGGGCCAGGGCATGATCGGCCACGGACGAGGCGTTGACCCCGGCGCCATTGGTTACCGCGATTGCGCGATTGCTCGCCGCTTGCAGGTCCACTTGCTCATAGCCGGCGCCGATCACGCAGATGATCTGCAATCGGGGCAGGGCGGCGATTTCCGCCGCGCTCAGCCCCAGGGGGCCACGGGTCAGCACCGCATCGATCTGCCCCGCGTGGTCCCGGATCGCCTGGGCCCGGGTCTGTGGGGTGGGCGCCAGGATCAGCCTGAAACCCAGGTCTTCGAGGTGCGGCAGGTAGGCGTTGACGTTTTCAACCAGGACCAGAACGGTGGCGCGCATGGCGGACTCCTCGTGGGTTAGCGGGGCAGGGGTTGGCGCAATTGAAAGATGTTGCCTTCCGGGTCGATGCCGTCGCAGGCCCGGGCGTCCTTGAATTGCCATTCGCGCTCGGCCTCGTACACCCGGCCACCGGCCTTGGCAGCGCGCTGCCGGGCCCGGGCCAGGTCGTCTACCTGGAACAGCGGCTTGCAGGCGCAATCGCTGCGGGGCAGTGGCGGTTCCTGGAGGACGATGCGCGCAGCAATCGCTGGCGGTACCTGGACCAGGGTCAGCTCGAAGCCCTGATGGGCCAGTTGCTGGTAATCGGCTTGCTGGTCGGTGATGGGCCAGCCCAGCAGTTCGGCATAGAAGCGGGCGAGGGAAGGTGGATCAAGGCTGTAGAGGAGGCAGCCGGCGATCGTCGTGGCGCTCATGGAAGGTTCCATACGGGCAGGGGCGAAGGCTCAAGGGTGCGGGTTGCGAGGGTTTTTGGCAATGCTCGCCGGCACCGTTCCCGGGGGAATCACGCCATGTTCGGCGTGCCCGGGGCGGTGTGGAGACGATCGGGTCAGAAGGTTACATCGGCGGTTGTGGCCAGGCGCACGAAGGGGCCGTTCAGGGTGGCGTTGTGATGGGCGATGATGGTCCTGGCCCCCAGCAGCGGGGTGTCCATGCAGGTGTGGGCGTCTTCCACCAGCACGGCGGCAAAGCCCAGGTCGCCGGCGGCGCGGCAGGTGGCATCGACGCAGTATTGGGTCTTCATGCCGACGATCACCAACTCCTTGACCTGGGCTGCTTGCAGGCGCTCGGCCAGCCCGGTGCCGACGAAACAGCTGGGGCGGGTCTTGTCCAGTACGCAGTCCTGTTGTTCATCCACTTCCAGGGTCGGCAGCAGCTGCCACAACGGGCTGCCGGCGGCGATGGGGGATTGGGCCGGGCCGGTGTGGCGCACGGCAAAGATCGGCGCCCCGGCCTGGCGGGCGCGGCGGATCAGTTGGTTGATGTTTTCCAGGACCTGCTCGCGGTGGTAGGGCTTGTCCGGTCCATTGAACAGGCCAACCTGCATGTCGATCACCAACAGGGCACGCTTGGCGTTGGATAAAGGCATCTTGTCTCTCCTTGTAGTGCCAGCCGGACGGAGAAACAAAAGGCCCCGTCCATTGCTGGCGGGGCCTTGGTTCTACTGTGCTTGTGTCATCCCGCACAGCCACCACACGACCCGCCGAAGGCAGTCGTGGTGGTGGAGGTAGGGTTCAGCGCGTAGATATTCATGGGGTCCGATCATGCCGCCTGCCCGTGAGGCTTGTCAACGCGGCCCGGCAGGGGCCGGCTTGCCGGCGAATGACGTCTTCAGGCGGGCGCCTTTCGCTGGCAAGCCAGCTCCTACGGAACCCGGATCGAGCGGGAGAGGGCCGGGCCAGACGCTTTGCCATCAAACGAATAAATCCCTGAAGCGCATAAACCGTTCCTCAGCTGAGTCTATGCAGCGCCCTTGGAATCCCGGACAATCGCGCCCCCTCTTTTCGCTCGGGCACTGCCTGTCGGGTACTCCGATACGCCCGGGTGAATGGCAAACGACCGGAATGTGGAGATCCCACCGGATGAATGATCAGGCCAACAGCGTTGATCAACGCTTTGAAACCGCGGCCCCAGCGACCCTGACCCGCTGGAACCGCCAAGACACCACCTGGATGCTCGGCCTGTTTGGCACGGCCATCGGTGCCGGTACCCTGTTTCTGCCCATCAATGCCGGCATCGGCGGTTTCTGGCCGCTGTTGATCCTGGCGCTGCTGGCCTTCCCCATGACCTTCTATGCACACCGCGGCCTGACCCGCTTCGTGCTTTCCGGGCGTGACGGTGCGGACATCACTGACGTGGTGGAAGAGCATTTCGGCCTCACCGCCGGTGCCCTGATCACCTTGCTGTACTTTTTGGCGATCTTCCCGATCCTGCTGATCTACAGCGTGGCCCTGACCAACACCGTCGACAGCTTCATGACCAACCAACTGCACATCGCGCCGCCACCGCGGGCGATCCTGGCCCTGGTGCTGATCTTCGGCCTGCTGGTGGTGGTGCGTTGCGGCGAGCAGGTGATCGTCAAGGCCATGAGCCTGATGGTCTACCCCTTCATCGTGGCCCTGCTGTTCCTCGCGGTGTTTCTGATCCCGCACTGGAATGGCGGCATCCTCGCCACCGTCAGCGATGTCCCGGCGCCTTCGGCCTTCCTGCATACCCTGTGGCTGGCGATTCCGGTGATGGTCTTCTCGTTCAACCATTCGCCGATCATCTCGGCCTTTGCCGTCGACCAGAAGCGCCGCTATGGCGTGCACGCCCAAGAGCGCAGCTCGCAGATTCTCTCCCGTGCTCACCTGCTGATGGTGGGCATGGTGCTGTTCTTCGTCTTCAGTTGCGTACTGACCCTGAGCCCGGCGCAGTTGGCTGAAGCCAAGGCGCAGAACCTGTCGATCCTGTCCTACCTGGCCAACCATTTCCAGAATCCGACCATTGCCTTTGCCGCGCCGTTGATTGCCTTCGTGGCCATTGCCAAGTCCTTCCTGGGCCACTACATCGGTGCCAGCGAAGGTCTCAAGGGCTTGATCGGCAAGAGCGGCCGGCGCCCGGGCACCAAAACCCTGGACCGCGTCACCGCCGCCTTCATGCTGGTGATCTGCTGGGCCGTGGCCACCCTCAACCCGAGCATCCTGACGATGATCGAGACCATGGGCGGCCCGGTGATCGCGGCGATCCTGTTCCTGATGCCGATGTACGCCATCCGCAAGGTGCCGGCCATGGCCCGCTACCGCGGCCAGGCTTCCAACGTCTTCGTGACCCTGGTGGGCCTGGTGGCCATTACCGCCCTGGTGTACTCCCTGGCATCGTGAGTGGTTGGGCGCCCTTGTGGGCGCTTTCGGTGCCTGGGCCGAGCGCTCACTCCCGGTAGGGCCCGGCTTGCCGGTGAAGGGAGCCTGCAGCCAAGCCTTGGCCCAAGCCCGCTCCTACAGACAACGCCGCCGTTGCTTCACAGCATCGGCGGCGTTGTCGTTCAAGGTAATGACCGGGATCGTCTGTGACCTCGAATAAAGGTCTAAGCTGATGATTTTGTTCCTGTCTGGAGTCATTGCATGGCCCGTGCTCACCCACAGTTGATCCGCGCCCGGCTGGATACCCTGCACCCGACCCAACTCACCGTGGGCTTGGCCGAAGTCAACGCCAAGTGCCAGATGTGGCAGCAGCTCAAGCGCAAGGCGCGGGCGGCAGCCCTGAAGGATCACTGGTTCCCCTGCGTGCTGGGCCCTGGGCAGCGCTATTACATCGTCGACCATCATCACTTCGGTATGGCCTTGTTGCAGGAGCGGGTGAAAGAGGTGTCGTTGCTGGTGCTCAAGGATTTGTCCTTTGTCGAGCCCGACAGTTTCTGGGAGGTAATGGCATTCAACCAATGGGCTCATCCTTACGATGCGCAGGGCGTGCGGCGCTCATTCGAGCGGACTCCCGCGCGTATCCTCGACTTGCAGGACGATCCCTACCGCAGCCTGGCCGGCCTGTTGCGTCGTGCTGGCGGTTTTGCCAAGGACACCACGCCGTTCAGCGAATTTCTCTGGGCGGACTTTTTCCGCCGGCGCATCGACAGTCAGGCGCTGGGCAGGCTGGGGGCCAAGGTTCAGGGCCGGGCCATGAAGCTGGCGCGCAGCCAGGAGGCACGTTACTTGCCGGGATGGGTGGGCCAGATTGTCGACTGATCAAGGGCAGCTTTCTGCCACTCCTGAACCGCGGCGCAGCCGCGACCTGCTGGCCGGGCTGTCCATCGCCGGCCTGTTGTTGCCGGAAGCCGTGGCCTATTCCAGCATCGCCGCCTTGCCGCCCCAGGCCGGGGTCATTGCCCTGTTTGCCGGGTTGCTGTGCTACGGCCTGTTCGGCACCAGCCGCTTTGCCATTGTGTCTGCCACTTCATCGTCGGCCGCGGTGCTGGCGGCGGCCACCCTGTCCCTGGCCGGTGGCGACACCCAGCTGCGCTTGAGCCTGGCTTTTGCCCTGGTGCTGCTCACTGGGGGGTTCTTCCTCCTGGCCGGGCTGTTTCGCCTGGGGGGTGTGACCGCTTTCATTGCCAAGCCGGTGCTGCGCGGCTTTGCCTTCGGCCTGGCGTTGACCATTGTCCTCAAGCAGTTCGCCACCGTGGTCGGGGTGCACCTGAGCACCGGCAACCTGGTGCGCTTCCTGCCGCAGTTGCTGGAGCAGTGGCCGCAATGGAACTGGGCCGGCGCCGCGGTGGCGGCGGTGGCGCTGCTGGTGCTGGGGATCTGCTCGCGAATTCCCTATGTGCCCGGCGGGCTGGTGGCGGTGGTGATCGGCATTGGCGCCGGCCAGTGGTTCAACCTGCCGGCCCATGGCGTGGACCTGATCGGGGTCATCGAACTCAAGCTGGAGGTGCCGAGCCTGCCGCAACTGCCCTTTGCCGACTGGCTGCGCCTGGGGGAACTGGCGTTCGCCCTGGTGATGATCCTGTATGCCGAATCCTATGGCTCCATCAGCTCCTTTGCCCTGAAGCATGGCGACCGGGTTTCCTCCAACCGCGACCTGCTGGCCCTGGGCGCTTCCAATCTGCTCTCAGGGCTGTTCCATGGCATGCCCGCGGGGGCCGGCTACTCGGCCACTTCCGCCAACGAGGCGGCCGGGGCGCGCTCGCGCCTGGCAGGGCTGACCGCGGCGGCGGTGATGCTGCTCATCGTGCTGACCGTGCTGCCCTATATCGCCCTGACCCCGGAGCCGGTGCTGGCGGCGATTGTCATGTACGCCCTGGGTCATGGCCTGAGCCTGCAACCCCTGGGGCGCTACTTCATCTGGCGGCGTGACCGGGTGCTGGTGATCTGTGCGGTCAGCGCGGTGCTGGTGCTGGGGGTGCTGGACGGGCTGCTGCTGTCAGTGGGCATCAGTATCCTGTTGCTGCTGCGGCAGATGTCGGCGGCGGATATCCAGATCCTCGGGCAGTTGGGCAGCGGCCACGACTTTGTCGATCTCAGCCTTCATCCTCAGGCCCGACAGGTGCCCGGCGTGCTGATCCTGCGGCCGGGGGAGGCGTTGTTCTTCGCCAACGCCGAACGCATCCTCGGCGGCGCCCTGCGCCTGATCCGCCATGTGCAGGCGCCGATCCACAGCATCATCCTCAGCCTGGAGGAGTCCCCGGACCTGGACGGCACCAGCATCGAGGCCCTGGACGAGTTCTTCCGCCAGGTCAGCCTGGAGCACAAGCACCTGGCCCTGGCGCGGCTCAAGCACGAGGCCAAGGACGCCCTGGCACTGCTGCCGTCGAGTCGCGAGTACCAGGTGCTGCTCAGCGGCACCAGCGTCGACGACACGCTGCAGGAGAGCTTGCGGGGCTGGAAGGCCGGGGCTTTTTCCCAGGCATAAAAAAACGCCGCGTATCGTGGAATACGCGGCGTTCCTTCTTACAACGCTACAGCCTTAGGCTTGCACCACCGGGATGTTGGCGTTGGCAGCCGCTTCACGGAACTCGGCGATCTGGTCGAAGGACAGGTAGCGGTAGATATCGGCCGCCATGCTGTCGATCTTGCCAGCGTATTCCATGTACTCCTCGACGGTCGGCAGGCGACCCAGGATCGAAGCCACCGACGCCAGCTCGGCCGAAGCCAGGTAGACGTTGGCGCCATCGCCCAGACGGTTCGGGAAGTTACGGGTCGAGGTCGACACCACGGTGCTGTTCGGCTCGACGCGGGCCTGGTTACCCATGCACAGCGAGCAGCCTGGCATTTCCATGCGGGCGCCGGCCTTGCCGTAGATGCCGTAGTAGCCTTCTTCGGTCAGTTGGTGAGCGTCCATCTTGGTCGGCGGCGACAGCCACAGACGGGTTGGCAGCTGGCCCTTGACCTGATCCAGCAGTTTACCGGCAGCGCGGAAGTGACCGATGTTGGTCATGCACGAACCGATGAACACTTCGTCGATCTTCTCGCCAGCAACGCTGGACAGCAGACGGGCGTCGTCCGGGTCGTTCGGCGCGCACAGTACCGGCTCGCTGATGTCGGCCAGATCGATTTCGATGACTTCGGCGTATTCGGCGTCGGCATCGGCTTCCATCAGTTGCGGGTTGGCGATCCAGGCTTCCATCGCTTGAGCACGACGTTCCAGGGTACGTGCGTCACCGTAGCCTTCGCCGATCATCCAGCGCAGCAGGGTGATGTTGGATTGCAGGTACTCGGTGATCGACTCTTTCGACAGCTTGATGGTGCAACCGGCAGCCGAACGCTCGGCCGAGGCGTCGGACAGCTCGAACGCCTGCTCCAGGGTCAGGCCTTCCAGGCCTTCGATTTCCAGGATGCGGCCGGAGAAGGCGTTTTTCTTGCCTTTCTTCTCGACGGTCAGCAGGCCTTTCTGGATGGCGAAGTAAGGAATGGCATGGACCAGGTCACGCAGGGTGATGCCAGGTTTCATTTTGCCCTTGAAGCGCACCAGGATCGATTCCGGCATGTCCAGCGGCATGACGCCGGTGGCAGCGGCGAACGCTACCAGGCCGGAACCGGCCGGGAACGAGATGCCCATCGGGAAACGGGTGTGGGAGTCACCACCGGTACCGACGGTGTCTGGCAGCAGCATGCGGTTCAGCCACGAGTGGATGATGCCGTCGCCCGGACGCAGGGAAACGCCGCCGCGGGTCATGATGAAGTCAGGCAGGGTGTGGTGGGTGGTCACGTCGATCGGCTTCGGATACGCCGCGGTGTGGCAGAAGGACTGCATCACCAGGTCAGCGGAGAAGCCCAGGCACGCCAGGTCTTTCAGTTCGTCACGGGTCATGGGACCTGTGGTGTCCTGAGAGCCGACGGTGGTCATCTTCGGTTCGCAGTAGGTGCCAGGACGCACGCCTTTGCCTTCTGCCAGGCCGCAGGCCTTGCCGACCATCTTCTGCGCCAGGGTGAAGCCCTTGGTGCTTTCAACAGGGGCTTCGGGCTTCTTGAACAGGTCGAACGCAGGCAGGCCCAGTTCGGCGCGAGCCTTCTCGGTCAGGCCACGGCCGATGATCAGCGGAATACGGCCGCCGGCACGGACTTCGTCGAGCAGGACCGGGGTCTTCATTTCGAAGGTGGCCAGGACTTCGTCGGTGCCGTGCTTGCAGACTTTGCCTGCGTGCGGGTACAGGTCGATCACGTCGCCCATGTTCATCTTCGACACGTCGAATTCGATCGGCAGGGCGCCGGCGTCTTCCATGGTGTTGTAAAAGATCGGAGCGATCTTGCTGCCGAAGCAGAAGCCGCCGGCGCGCTTGTTCGGCACGTAAGGCACGTCGTCGCCGAAGAACCACAGCACCGAGTTGGTGGCCGATTTACGCGAGGAACCGGTACCGACCACGTCACCGACGTAGGCGATCGGGAAGCCTTGACCGCGCATTTCTTCGATCTGCTTCATCGGGCCGGTCTTGCCTTGCTCGTCCGGAACGATGCCGTCACGGGCCATTTTCAGCATGGCCAGGGCGTGCAGCGGGATGTCAGGACGCGACCAGGCGTCTGGTGCCGGGGACAGGTCGTCGGTGTTGGTTTCGCCGGTGACCTTGAACACCCGCAGGCTGATCTTGTCGGCCAGTACCGGACGGTTCTTGAACCACTCGCCGTCGGCCCAGGATTGCAGTACGCCTTGGGCGTGAACGTTGCCGTTCTTGGCTTTTTCCGCGACGTCGTGGAAGGCGTCGAACATCAGCAGGGTGTGCTTGAGTTGAGCGGCGGCCACTGGCGCCAGTTCGGCGTCGTCCAGCAGGTTCACCAGGGTCACGATGTTGTAGCCGCCCTGCATGGTGCCCAGCAGTTCAACGGCGCGCTTCTTGTCGATCAGAGGGGAGGAGGCTTCGCCTTTGGCCAGCGCGGAGAGGAAACCGGCCTTGACGTAGGCGGCTTCGTCAACTCCTGGTGGAACGCGGTTGGTGATCAGGTCAACGAGGAAAGCTTCTTCGCCAGCCGGGGGATTCTTCAGCAGCTCGACCAGGCCTGCAGTTTGTTCGGCGTTAAGCGGCTGGGGAACGATACCCAGTGCTGCGCGCTCTTCGATATGTTTGCGGTAGGCTTCAAGCACAGTTATTACCCTCATCAGTGGTCCCAAATGGGTGTCCGGGACGCTCATCCCGAAATTGCCGTACTCATGCGCTGCGTGGCGTTGTGGGCCGCTTAGCCAGAATTACCGACAATTCCTTACAGAAGCTGCTTTCAAAGTTTTACGCCTGCAGAACGGGGAGCTGATGAGGGTTGGCGTTGGGTTTTTCCCCGCTGGAAAAACCCCTCGCCAACACCGCTCTGAAGGAACGACTGTGCTCGTGACGCTTTGAAAACAGCTTCAAACGGACATTGGCGCCTAAAAAGGCTGGCTGATTCTACGGTAAAAAAAGCCTCAACGTAAGTTGCTGTATTGAAGTTTGAGGGGTGATCAATCTTAGACAAAGGGCTAACATTGCCCACTGTTTTGCTTTTGCGTGCGTTGTCTCTCTATGCCCAATCAGACCATCAAGACCCCTTGCGTCGGCCTCTGTTCCACGGTTTACGGCGATCTGGTATGCCGTGGCTGCAAGCGTTTCCACCATGAAGTGATCAACTGGAATGGTTACAACGAGGAGGAAAAACGCGCGGTCTGGCTGCGTCTTGAGCACCTGCTGGTGCAGGTGATGGCGGCCAAGCTGGAAGTCTTCGATCCGGTGCGCCTGCGCGAGCAACTGGAGCAGCGCAAGATCCGCTTCGTGCCCCAGCAGTCCGAGTATTGCTGGGCCTACCAGCTGATTGCCCGTGGCGCGCGGGTGATCAACCAGCTCGATGCCTATGGGATGGTGCTGCTGCCTGAGTTTCGCGACTGGGCCTTGCCGGAGTTGCGCGACGCCATTGATCGGGAATTCTTCCTGCTGTCCGAAGCCCACTACCAGCGCTACATCGCTCCCGGCTTTCTCAAGGATGCCCTCGGCTGAGTGCTCCGCCGCCAAGGCGCCCCCCACGCAAATGCCACTGTAGGCGCTGGCTTGCCAGCGAAGACGGCCGCCAGGGCGGTGCAAGGCTTGTAGGCCTCTTCGCCGGCAAGCCGGCTCCTACGGGGTCAGGTTGATCGGGCTCTGTAGGAGCTGGCTTGCCAGCGAAAGCGTCGTCATGGGCGACGCAGGTCACGCGATGGCGATGCGGGGAGGGGGCTCAAGCCTTGGCCGCCAGCTCTTCCAGGTGATCCATGATGTCCGCCGGCTTGAGCACCAGCACGTCGCTGTCCAGGGAGTCGAGCACCACTTCGGCGGTGTTGCCGATCAGCGCCCCGGAAATCCCGGTGCGGGCCACGGTGCCGATGATGGTCAGCACGGCGCCAAGCTTGTGGGCCAGGTGGGGAATCAGCACATCGGCCGGGCCTTCCTCGATATGCAGGTGGGCGTCGTCGATGTCGAACTCGGCCTGGAACGCCTTGCACTGCTCGCGATAGCGCGCCTCGATGGTTTCCTTGAGCTGGAACACCGGGTCGGCGGCCGACAGCATCGGTGAGGGATGAGCGCTGATCACATGTAACTGGGCCTTGGCCAGGCTGGCGATATCGAAGCCGTGGTCGACGATACTGGCGTGCAGGGCCCGGTGCTCGCCGTCCATGTTGCCGACGTCGATGGCGGCCATCACCACGCCGCCGGCCCAGGGCGTGGCGGTCTTGACCAGCAGTACCGGGGTCGGGCAGTAGCGCAGCAGTTTCCAGTCCGCCGGGGTCAGCAGGGCTTTCTTCAGCGGGGCGTCCGGCAGGTGCTGCTTGATCACCAGGCCGCAGCCCTCGGCCTGCTGCACATCGATGATGGTTTCGTGCAGGCTTTCATTCCAGGCCTGTTCGGTGGTGACGCTGTAGCCTTCACCGGTGAGGCTGCTCTTGAGTACGCTCAAAAGCGCCGAATGCTCGTGCTTTCTGTCGCAGACCAGCAGGTGCAGGTGGGCCTGGGTGACCCCGGCAATCAGCTTGGCGCGCTTGAGGGCAAGGCTTTCGCCAGGCGTGGGATCGATGACCACCAGGATACTGCGGATGCTTTGCATGATCGGGATCTCCAGGAAGATGAACGGCTACCGTGCACAACTATAGTTGCTGGCGCCCGGGCCGGATGTTGATGCATATCAACCGCGGCCGCTGGTGGTCTGCGGCCTGGCCGGTATAATCGCCGGCCTTTGGCTATGAAGCCTTCTTGTCCCGTGAGCCTCATGTTAACGACCACTGATAGTGCTGCCTGCCGCTTTGCGGTCGTGGCTGATTGTTCGGAAATGCGCCGATGAACTTTCCTGAAATTCCCGACTTTCTTGGCTGCCGCACGCCCGACGCCTGGGTCCAGGCGGCCCTGGCCGACCAGGAAACCCTGCTGATCGACCACAAGAACTGCGAGTTCAAGGCCGCCAGCACCGCCTTGAGCCTGATCGCCAAGTACCACGCCCATGTCGACCTGATCAACATGATGTCGCGCCTGGCCCGGGAAGAGCTGGTGCACCATGAGCAGGTCCTGCGCCTGATGAAGAAACGCAAGGTCGAGCTGCGCCAGTTGCATGCCGGCCGCTATGCCTCGGGCCTGCGCAAGGTGGTGCGCAGCCACGAACCGGTGAAGCTGGTGGACACGCTGGTGGTGGGCGCCTTTATCGAGGCCCGCAGCTGCGAGCGTTTCGAAGCCCTGGTGCCGCACCTGGACGAGGAACTGGGCAAGTTCTACTTCGGCCTGCTCAAAAGCGAGGCCCGGCACTACCAGGGCTACCTGAAGCTGGCCTATCAGTATGGCGACGCCAAGGACATCGCCCAGGTCATCGACCGGGTGCGGGCAGCGGAGCAGGAACTGATCGAGTCGCCGGACCCTGAGTTCCGTTTTCACAGTGGCGTGCCCGCCTGGTGATGCACTGCCCTTGTGTAAAAACAGGGGCAAATTGTTAAAAACTCTTAAAAGAATGAAATATCGCGCAAAACCGCTGCAAGTCCCGGGTTTTGTGGCTCGCGTTATCCTTTCCTTAACCTCTTGCCCTCTATAATGCGCGCGCACAAATTGTGTGTTCTCAGATTGGCAAATATGGAAAACCTGGGTCTTGGCAAGGTATTGCTGGTGGAAGATGACGAGAAGCTCGCCGGGCTGATCGCGCACTTTTTGTCCCAGCACGGCTTTGAAGTGCTGACGGTTCACCGTGGCGATACCGCCCTGGCGGCATTTCTCGAATTCAAACCGAAACTGGTGGTGCTCGACCTGATGTTGCCCGGTCAGAGCGGCCTGCACGTGTGCCGGGAAATCCGCGCCGTGGCGGACACCCCCATCGTCATCCTCACCGCCAAGGAAGACGACCTGGACCACATCCTCGGCCTGGAATCCGGCGCCGATGACTACGTGATCAAGCCTATTAAACCGGCGGTGCTGCTGGCGCGCCTGCGGGCCCTGCAACGGCGCCAGGTGCCGGATACCACCCCCCTGCGCGGGGCCCTGGCATTCGGCGTGCTGAACATCGACCGCAACAGCCGCGAGGTGCGCCTGGCGGGCGAGCCGGTGGAACTGACCACCATGGAGTTCGAGCTGCTCTGGCTGCTGGCCAGCGCGCCGGGCAAGACCCTGTCCCGGGACGACATCCTCAACCGCATGCGCGGCATCGAGTTCGACGGCCTCAACCGCAGTGTCGATGTCTACATCAGCAAGCTGCGGGGCAAGCTCAAGGACAACCCGCGCGAGCCGGTGTGCATCAAGACGGTGTGGGGCAAGGGCTACCTGTTCAATCCGTTCGCCTGGGAGGTTTGAATGCTGCGTCTGTTTCTGGGGCTCTACCTGTTCCTGGCCCTGGGCTTCGCCGGGGCCATGACCGCGGTGCAACACATCTTCATCAACTACCTGGCCGCCGACCTGATCGAGTCCTATAACCGCGACGCGGTGCGCGGGCCGGCCTACAGCCTGAGCGAACAGTTGCGGCCGTTCGACGAGGCCGGGCGCCAACAGCAGCTGGAGCAGCTCAAGCCGCACTACGGGCTGCTGCTCAAACTGGTGCAGGCCGACGACCTGGACCTGAGCGTGCGCGAACAGGCCCTGCTGGATTCCAACCAGTTGGTGGTGCGCGAGGCATTCACCGAGTTCATCGGCAGCATCGACGGCGGCAAGCAACTGTTGAGCATCAAGCTGCCGGAAGACCCGCCCCTGACCCTGCTCTACAACATCGCCGCCTATGCCTTGCTCGGCGTGCTGCTGGCCATCGTCCTATACTTCTGGGTGCGCCCGCACTGGCGTGACCTGGAGCGCCTGCGCCTGGCCGCCGAACGTTTTGGCGACAACGAGCTGGGCACCCGGCTGCACCTGTCGCGGCGTTCCAACATCCGCGACCTGGCCCAGCACTTCAACCGCATGGCGGCGCGCATCGAGGGCCTGATCGCCAATCAGCGCGAGCTGACCAACGCGGTGTCCCACGAACTGCGCACGCCCATCGCCCGGCTGTCCTTCGAGCTGGACCAGTTGCAGCAACAGCCAGACCCGGATGAAAACCGCGAGTTGATCGCCGACATGTATGCCGACCTCGGCGAGCTGGAGGAAATGGTCTCCGAACTCCTCAGCTACGCCAGCCTGGAACATGGCGCGGCCACCCTCAACCGGGAAAACATCCAGGCCCAGAGCTGGCTCGACAGCGTGGTCGGCAGCGTAGCCCTGGAGGCCGAGGCGGCCGGGGTGCAACTGCTGATCCGTTCCTGCCAGGTGGAGTACGTGCGCATCGAGCCGCGTTTCATGGCCCGGGCGGTGATCAACCTGCTGCGCAACGCCATCCGCTATGCCGACCGCCGGGTCGAGGTGTCCCTGGTGCGCCTGGAGCATGGCTACGAAGTGCGGGTCAACGATGATGGGCCCGGGGTACCGGTGGATGGCCGGGAGAAGATCTTCGAGCCGTTTTCCCGCCTGGACGCCAGCCGTGACCGGCGTACCGGCGGTTTTGGCCTGGGCCTGGCGCTGGTGCGGCGGGTCTCGCAGTGGCACGGCGGCAAGGTCGAAGTGGCGGATTCGGAGTGGGGCGGTGCCTCGTTCCGCATGACCTGGGCCCACCTCGACTGAGGTTCGCACGCAACCCTGAACCTGCGCAGCAACGCGGCCCGTGATCACGGGCCGCGTGTTTCCTTTCCTAGAAGCTGTACTCAAGTTGAGTGGCGATGCTGGTCTGCATGCGCCGGTCGACGATCGGGCTGTCGCCGGCTTCCTTGCTCAGGTACTTCATCGACAGCAGGGTCGAGACCTTGGTCTGCTCATTGAGGGGCAGGGTCCAGGCCAGGTCGGCGCCGCTGCTGACCCGCCCACCCTTGGCCCGGTAGGCGCCGAAGCGGCTGTGGGCCGCCTGGGTGTCGCTCACCCCGTACCAGGTCTGCATGTAGTCGGCGTTGCCGAACAGGCTGTTGAGGCTGGCATCCAGGCTGCCGAGGCGGCCCTGGTAGAGGTTGCTGCCAATGCTCAGTTCCAGTGCGCTGTAGGCCGAGCCGGTGTCGCGGTTGTTGTTCTTCTTCACCGCGTGGGTCAGGGTGGCGCCCAGTTCGAACGGCCCCAGGTCGTAGCCCAGGTGTGCGCCGAACTGTGCCCGGGACTTTATTTCGCCCATGCCCTTGAGGCGCTTGGAGCCCTGGCCCAGGTGGTTCTTGTCGCGCCGTGATTCGCTCGGGCCGACCCAGGTACTGAACGACAGGTCGCCCCATTCGTTGCCCCAGCCCAGGCCCTGGTCGGTATTGAGGAACACGCCCCAGGGGCTTTTGATCTCGCCGCCGAGAATCGGCGCCAGGGCACGCTCGTCACTGCCGCTGTAGCGCGGCACGCTGGCCACCCCGGCGTGCACGCCGTACTTCCAGTCTTCGGCATGCAGCGTGCCACAGACCGTGCTCAGGCCCAGGGTGCCGGCCCACAAGGCGGCGGTGGTGGAGTGTTTCAGGGTTTTCATGAAGGGTCAGAACCTCAGGTGGTTGGCGTTATAGGTGCGTTTGAATGAGTAGCCCAGGACGTTCACGCCGTTGACCTGGCGGCGCACGGTGTCGCCCAGGCCCGGGCCGTTGCCGGCGATCACCGCGTGGGCGTTGTCCACCGGGGCGAGGATGTAGTCGGTGAGGGGACGGCCTTGCTGCAGGCTGCGGATCATCAGGAAACCGTCCTCCAGGGCGATGTCCATGCCGTTGATGGGGGCTTCGTCGGGATCGGCGCTCAGAGCCTGGTAGGTGCCGACCGTGGCCAGCCAGTTGTCCGTCAGGGGCACCGGCTCGATCCGTTCCCCCACCGCCAGCAACTGGCCGTGGTTCTTGGCGGTGAATACCTGATGGCCCTGGACCTGCATCACGTCCAGTTGCAGTTGCCCCAGTGGGCCCAGGTCCTGGGGCCAGAGCCCGAAGCGCTTCTTGCGCACTCGCAGCCAGCCCTGTTCGTCCCGCAGCAGTTCGTAGCGCTCGCCGGCCAGCTCGGCGTACAGGCGCTGGTGCTGGTCGCGGATCCGCAGCACGCCCCAGCGGGTGGCATAGAAGCCCGCCAGGTGCCGGCGATCCGCCGCTTGCGGAACCCGACGTTGCTGGGCCTGGGGGGCTGCGGCCGGTTGTGGTGGCGGTGGCGGGGCGCCGTGGGCCTGCAGCAGCATGCGCAGTACCTGGGGCACCAGGGGCTGGGCCAGGGCCTCACCGCTGTCGGAATTGCTCATCACGATCACCGCCAGTTGCGGCTCGGCCAGCACGCTGATCCGGGCATGAAAACCCTCACCGAAACCGCTTTGCTGCCAGGTGCGCATATCTGGCCGGACCCATTCCTCGCCGCAGGGCGACAGGAACCAGCCAAGGCCTACCTGGCAGTCGAAATCCAGCGGATTGCCGGCGTTCTGCGTGCGCACCATTTCGTCGATGGATGCGGCCGACAGCAGTTGGCGGTCCTGGTACCGGCCCTGGGCGAACAGCATGCGTACGTAGCGGCTCAGGTCCCGGGGGCTGCTCCACAGGCCCTGGGAGGACAGGTCGCGGACCATGGCATCGCTGCTGGCACCGTCTTCATAGCCTCTTGCCCGGTAAGGCTGGGCGCGGCTGTCCCCGACAAAACTCGACTGGCTCATGCCCAGCGGGCGCAGCAGGCTCCTTTGCAACTGCTGTTCGAAATCCACGCCGCTGCTGCGCTCCACCGCCGCCCCGAGCAGGGCATAGCCGAGGTTGGAATAGGCGGTCTGGGTTCCCGGAGCGTTGCTCAGCCACAGCCCGCTGAGCTTTCTCGGCAGTTCGTCGAGGGCGTTGGGGGCGCGTGCGTCGCGCAGGTATTCGCTGGGAATGCCGCCCTGGTGGCTGAGCAGGCGGCGCAGAGTCACGGCCCGGTCGGCGGCGTTCTGGTCCTCGTGGAAGCGCGAGCGGACGTAGAACTCCCTGAGGGTGTCCTGCAGCGGCGCGTCCAGTTGCAGGCGCCCTTGCTCCACCAGTTGCATCACCGCCGTGGCAGTCAGCAACTGCGATAGGGCGCCGGCGCGAAACGCGGTGTTTTCGGTCACTTGCAGGCCGCGGGCCTGGTCGGCGAAACCAAATCCCCGGGCCCAGATCAGTTGCTGGCCGTCCACCAGGGCGATGGACAGCCCAGGCACTTGATGGTCGGCCATCTGTTGCGGGATGTACTGCTTCAGGTAGCCGATGATGCTGGCGTAGTCGCCGGTCGCGATGGGCGGCGGCGCCGGAGGCTGGCCGTTGCAGCCGAGGTTGCTCAAGAGCAGGCCCACCAGCGGCAGGCCGAGAAGTTTGCGGGACATGCAGCACCCGAGGGCCAATTGGATCCGCGGATGCTAGGGAAGGGGGGCGTGGCAGTCTTTGACAGCTTTGTCGGGAAACTGTCAAAGAGTGTTAAGCCCCGGTGTGCTCAGGCCTCCAGCCCCAGGCGCTGGTGCCATTGGGCAATCGATTCTTCGGGGTATTCGGCGAACTGCAGGTCGTGCGCCCCGGCATCGACTTCGACCCAGGGCGCCCTGGAGTCGAGCATCAGGTGGGTGTGTTGCGGCGGCACTGGCAACGGGGTGTCGATGGCTGAGGCAAAAGGGTGGATCAGCTCCGGCCATTGCGGGCTGAACAGCCAAAGCCCGGAGCCGCAGCGGCCGCAGAAGTGCCGTTCGGCGCTGCTGCTGTGGGCCCGGGCGGCACCGACGGGCTTGAGCCGGGCATGGTAGATGACGATGTGCTTGCGCCCGCGTACCTTGAGGCTGGCCGCATCGCCCCCCAGGTTGATGGCGTAGCCGCCACCGCCCTGGGTCTTGCGGCAGATCGAGCAGTAGCAGCGTTGGTAAGGATAGGGATGGCGGCTGGACAGGCTGAAGTGCACGGCGCCGCAATGGCAGGAGCCCTGGAGTTGCATGGGGTACCTCCACGAATCAACGGGTGGACTGCACAGGCTAGCCGCTGTGCGAACAGCTGTCGTGGCGTGGTGATGGGCCAGCGTGCCGAAGTGCCGGTCGGGCCCGTTCTGCGGGCAGTGCGGCCGCGCCTCGGTCCGAGGCGCGGCGCCAGCCAGGTTACAGCGCCAGGCTGTGGATCACCTGGGTGGCGTCATCGGGGTCGATGGCGCTGCGCATGCCCAGCTGTTTTGCCAGGCGGCGCATGCTGTAGTTGGCGGCGGAATCCACCGAGTACATCTGCTGGAAACCGTTGTTGCGGGCTTCGTCGATCAGGTGCTGCATCAGCAGCGCGCCAAGGCCCTTGCCTTGCCACTCATCGGCGATGGTCACGGCGAACTCGCAATGCGAGGGCTGCTCGTCGACCTGGGCGTAGCGGCTGATCCCCACTTCCCGCAGTTCGCCGTTGTCGTGGACCAGCGCCACATAAGCCACCCGCTGCGGCGTGCCCACATCCATCAGTTGATTGAGCAACTGCTCGCCCACTTCCTTGATCTCACCGAGAAAGCGCTGGTGCCGGGTGGCCGGGGAGAGGTTTTCGATAAAGGCCTTTTCCCGCTCCCGGTCCTGGGGCCGCAGCGGGCGGATCAGCACATGGCTGCCGTCGTTCAGGGCGTCGATCCAGTATTGGCCTTGCTGCGCCGGGAACGGCGGGTGGGCGAGGGTATCGAGAGCGGTGCTGGGCATGGTCAAGTCTCCGCGGAGCCAAAGGGCGGGCTGCACAAACAGCCCTGATTGGCTTCAGGTTTACTCCGCTGGCGAGGCGGGCACTTGATCGGCATCAATGTCTTCGCTTGCGCTGCCGGCCAGGGCGATCACCGGTCAGGAGGCTTGCGGGCTCCGGGGATCGGGCATCAGCGTCGCGATCAGCGCCCGTACGCTGCCGGGCAGGGCCTCCAGTTCGCGGACGATGATGCTGCGTTCGCGCACGGCCCAGCTTTCATCCAGCTTCACCGTCACCAACTGCATGGTGCGGCTGTGCCGCAAGGCCGCGGACTCGGGAATGATGCCGATGCCGACCCCGGCTTCCACCATGCGGCAGATCGCTTCGAAGCTCGACACCTGGATGCGCAGCGAGAGTTGCTTGCCCAGGCGTTCCACATGCTCGCGCAGGAAGGTCAAGAGGGTGCTGCCTTCATGCAGGCCGATGTGCTGGTAGGCCAGGGTCTGTTCCAGGGTCACCGAAGCCTGCCCCGACAGCGGGTGGCCCACGGGCACCGTCAGCACCAGGTGGTCGGTGCTGAAGTGCAGCACCTGCAGGCCGCTGGCTTCCACCGGGCCGGCGATGATGCCCATGTCGCTGGTGCCGTCCAGCACACCGCGAACGATGTCCCGGGACAGGCGCTCCTGCAGGTCCACCGTGACTCCCGGGCGTACCGAGAGAAATTTCGCCAGCACTTCCGGCAAGAATTCGGTGACCGCCGTGGTGTTGGCGAAGATGCGGATGTGCCCGGAGGAATCGCCGCCGTACCGGGTGAATTCGCTTTTCAGGTAATCCACCTGGCGCATGATCAGCCGCGCGTGCTGCAGCAGCCGTTCGCCGGCGGGGGTGACTTCCACGCCACGGCTGTCGCGGTACAGCAGGCGGGTTTCGAGCTGGCCTTCCAGGGCCTTGATCCGCGCGCTGGCGGCCGCTGGCGAGAGAAAGGCGCGGCGCGCGCCCTGGGTCAGGCTGGGGGATTCGGCAATATGGATAAACAGGCGCAGGTCCGCGAGATCGAAATGCATGTCCGGGCTCCTGAAGGCAGGGGTGGGGGCGAATGGCGTTCAGCATAAACGAACGCCGGTTTATAGAAATGCAAATTCTCCATACGCGCCAGCCCCTTGCATGATGGCCGCCATCACCTTCGTGCCACAGGACCCAGCCCCCATGAGTGCCACCGACCCCAGCGCCTGGATCGGCCGCAGCCAGCGGATCGACGACCACCTCAGCCATAACCTGCTGGCCCGCATCGCCGCCACGTTCGGCCAGCCCGCCCCGGCCCCGGGCGAGGCCCTGCCGCCGTTGTGGCACTGGTGTTTCTTCCAGCAGCCACAGCCGGCCTCGGCCCTGGGCGGCGACGGGCATCCGGCGCGGGGCGGTTTCCTGCCGCCGGCGGCCAACCGCAACCGCATGTGGGCCGGTGGCCGCCTGGCGTTTCACCGGCCGCTGCGGGCCGGCGCCGAGGCCAGTTGCACCAGCACCATCCTCCAGGTCGAGGAAAAGGCCGGGCGCACCGGCAAGCTGCTGTTCGTCACCCTGTGCCACGAATACGTTCAGGACGGCCAACTGGCGCTGCGCGAAGAACAGGACATCGTCTACCGCGAACCGACCCCGCCGAAAATCAGCAGTGGCGAGCTGCTGCCCGAAGGCGACTGGCGCGAGCCGGTGGAGCCCACGCCGACCCTGCTGTTTCGCTACAGCGCGGTGACCTTCAACGGCCATCGCATCCACTACGACTATCCCTACGTCACCGCCACCGAGGGCTACCCGGGGCTGGTGGTGCACGGCCCGCTGATCGCCACCCTGAGCCTGGGGGCCTTCTGCCGGGCCCACCCCGAGGCGCGCCTGCGCCATTTCGCCTACCGCGGCCTGCGGCCCTTGATTGCCCCGCAGCCTTTCGAGGTCGGCGGGCGCATCAGCGCCCCTGGCCACGCCGAACTGTGGGCCGGCGACGGCTCCGGGCTGGCCCAGCGCGGCGAAGTGCAGTTCGACTGAATTCCAACAATAAGCAAAGGCGGAGTGCCGATTGATGACCCCCCATGACACTGAAGAACTCAATGCCATCCGTGAAGGCGTGCGTGCCCTGTGCGCCGAATTCGACGCCGCCTACTGGCGCGGCATCGATGAGCGCAAGGGCTTCCCGGAAGCCTTCGTCAAGGCCCTGACCGAGGCCGGCTGGCTGGCAGCGATGATCCCTGCCGAGTACGGCGGCTCCGGCCTGGGGCTGGCCGAAGCCTCGGTGATCCTCGAAGAGGTGAACCGCTGCGGCGGCAACTCCGGCACCGTGCACGGGCAGATGTACAACATGTTCACCCTGCTGCGCCACGGCAGCCCGGCGCAGAAGCGCTACTACCTGCCCAAGCTCGCCAGCGGCGAACTGCGCCTGCAATCGATGGGCGTCACCGAGCCCACCACCGGCACCGACACCACCAAGATCAAGACCACCGCCATCCGCCGCGGCGACAAGTACGTGATCAACGGGCAGAAGGTATGGATCTCGCGCATTCAGCATTCCGACCTGATGATCCTGCTGGCCCGCACCACGCCCTTGGCCGAGGTGCGCAAGAAGTCCGAAGGCATGTCGATCTTCCTGGTGGACCTGCGCCAGGCCATCGGCAACGGCCTGACCGTGCAGCCCATTGCCAACATGGTCAACCACGAGACCAACGAGCTGTTCTTCGACAACCTGGAGCTGCCCGCCGACAGCCTGATTGGCGAGGAGGGCAAGGGCTTCAAGTACATCCTCGACGGCCTCAACGCCGAGCGCACGCTGATCGCCGCCGAATGCATCGGCGATGGCCGCTGGTTCATCGACAAGGCCAGCGCCTATGCCCGCGACCGGGTGGTGTTCGGCCGGCCCATCGGCCAGAACCAGGGCGTGCAGTTCCCGATTGCCGAGGCCCATATCGAGATCGAGGCTGCCGACCTGATGCGCTGGCGCGCCTGCGAGGAATACGACAGCGGGCGCAACGCCGGGGCCAGCGCCAACATGGCCAAGTACCTGGCGGCCAAGGCTTCCTGGGAGGCGGCCAACGCCTGCCTGCAGACCCACGGCGGCTTCGGCTTTGCCTGCGAGTACGACGTCGAGCGCAAATTCCGCGAGACCCGGCTGTACCAGGTGGCGCCGATCTCCACCAACCTGATCCTGTCCTATGTCGCCGAGCATTTGCTGGAGCTGCCCCGCAGCTTCTAAGGAGCCCCCATGAGCCATACCCACGATCTGGCCGGGTTCCTCGCCGGCCTGCGCTACGCCGACCTGCCGGAAAGCGTCCTGCTGCGCACCCAAGAGCTGTTCCTCGACTGGCTGGGCTCGGCCCTGGCCGCCCAGGGCGCGCACCCGATCCCCTTGTTCGAAGCCTATGCCCGGCACATGGGCCCGGCCAGTGGCCCGGCGCGCATCCTGGTCAATGGGGCCGGCAGCTCGGCGTATTTCGCCGCCCTGGTCAACGCTGCCTCGTCGCACCTGGTGGAGCAGGACGACCTGCACAACAGCTCCGTGCTGCACCCGGCCACTGTGGTGTTCCCGGCGGCGCTGGCGGCGGCCCAGGACCTGGGCAAGTCCGGCCGCGAGCTGCTGCTGGCGGCGGTGGCCGGTTATGAAGCGGGGATCCGCATCGGCGAATTCATGGGCCGTTCCCACTACCGGATCTTCCACACCACGGCCACCGTCGGCACCCTGGCCGCTGCGGTGGCGGTGGGCAAGCTGATGGAATTCGACAGCGAGCAGTTCATCAACCTGCTGGGCAGCGCCGGGACCCAGGCTGCCGGGCTCTGGGAATTCTTGCGCGACGCCGCCGACTCCAAGCAATTGCACACCGCCAAGGCCGCCGCCGATGGTTTGCTGGCCGCCTACCTGACCCGGGACGGCCTGAGCGGCGCGCGCAATATCCTCGAAGGTGAGCAGGGCATGGCCGCCGGCATGTCCCGGGATGCCGAACCCGAGCGCCTGAGCCAGGGCCTGGGCAGCCGCTGGGCGCTGCTGGAAACCTCGTTCAAGTTCCACGCCTCCTGCCGCCACACCCATCCCGCCGCCGATGCGTTGCTTGAGGTGATGCAGCGCGAAGGCCTGGAACACGGGCAGATTGCCCGGGTGCTGACCCGGGTGCACCAGGGCGCCATCGATGTGCTGGGCCGGGTCCAGGTGCCGCAGACCGTGCACCAGGCCAAGTTCTCCATGGGCACCGTGCTCGGCCTGATCGCCGTGCACGGCAAGGCCGGCTTGCCGGAGTTCCAGCGCCATGGGCTGAACGACCCCCGGGTCGCGGCGTTTCGCGACAAGGTCGGCATGCAGCTGGACCCGCAAGTCGATGCGGCCTATCCCGCGCGCTGGCTGGGCCGGGTCGAGGTGCAGTGCGTGGACGGCCGCACCCTGCACGGCGCCATCGATGAGCCCAAGGGTGACCCGGGCAATGGCCTGTCCCGGGCCGAGCTGGAAGACAAGTTCCAGCGCCTGCTGCAGTTCTCTGGCGCCCGCACCCCGGAGCAGGGCGATGCCTTGATCCGCCGGGTCTGGGCCCTGCGAGACGCTGCCGACCTCAACTCACTGCTCTGAATGCCCGACATCGAACAGGGCGAGGACCGAACATGACTGACAACACAGCACAGCCACGGCCCCTGGACGGCATCACCGTGCTCAGCCTGGAACACGCCATTGCCGCGCCGTTCTGCACCCGCCAGCTGGCGGACCTGGGCGCCCGGGTGATCAAGGTCGAGCGCCCCGGCAGCGGCGATTTCGCCCGGAGCTACGACCAGCGGGTCAAGGGCCTGGCCTCGCATTTCGTGTGGACCAACCGCTCCAAGGAAAGCCTCAGCCTGGACCTCAAACAGCCCGAAGCCGAGGGCCTGCTGGACAGCCTGCTGGCCGGGGCCGACGTGCTGGTGCAGAACCTGGCACCGGGGGCGGCGGCGCGCATGGGGCTGTCGTTCGAGGCGCTGCATGAGCGCTTTCCACGGCTGATCGTCTGCGATATTTCCGGCTACGGCGAAGGCGGCCCCTATGAGCGGAAAAAGGCCTACGACCTGCTGATCCAGAGCGAAGGCGGCTTTGTATCGGTGACCGGCGGCCCTGAACCTGAGCAGATGGCCAAGGCCGGTTGCTCGATCGCCGACATTGCCGCCGGCATGTACGCCTACAGCGGCATTCTTTCGGCCCTGCTGCTGCGTGGGCGCACCGGCCTGGGCAGCCGCATCGACATCAGCATGCTGGAAAGCCTGGTGGAGTGGATGGGCTACCCCCTGTACTACGCCTTCGAAGGCGCCGAACCGCCACCCCGGGCCGGCGCGGCCCATTCCACCATCTACCCCTACGGGCCGTTTCCCGCCGGTGACGGCGGCACGGTGATGCTCGGCCTGCAGAACGAACGGGAATGGGCGGCCTTTTGCGACAAGGTGCTGGAGCTGCCCGAACTGGCCACGGACGAGCGCTTTGGCGCCAACTTCAAGCGTTCGGCCAACCGCGAGGTGCTGCGCCAGATCATCGTCGAGCGCTTTGCCCGGCTCAGCGTCGCCCAGGTGATCGAACGGCTGGAGCAGGCGCAGATCGCCAACGCCCGGGTCAACGACATGCAGGGCGTGTGGCAGCACCCGCAACTGGCGGCCCGGGATGCCTGGCGCCAGGTGGACAGCCCGGCGGGCCGCCTGCCGGCGCTGTTGCCACCGGCGCGCAACAGCGCCTATGCGCCGCGCATGGACGCAGTCCCGGCGCTGGGCCAGCACAGCGCAGCGATACTCGCCGAGCTGGGCCTGAGCCCGCAAGGCATCGAGCAACTGCAGGCCCGCGGCGTCATCTGAACCCCAACCTCCCCGTAGGAGCTGGCTTGCCAGCGAAGGGGGCCCTGAGATCGCCTTCGCCGGCAAGCCGGCTCCTACGGAGGACAGGACACACCAGGCTCTTATCGTAGGAGCTGGCTTGCCAGCGAAGAGGCCGCTGAGATCGCCTTCGCCGGCAAGCCGGCTCCTACGGAGGACAGGACACACCAGGCTCTTATCGTAGGAGCTGGCTTGCCAGCGAAGAGGCCGCTGAGATCGCCTTCGCCGGCAAGCCGGCTCCTACGGAGGGCAGGGCAACACCAGGCTCTTATCGTAGGAGCTGGCTTGCCAGCGAAGAGGGCCCTGAGATCGCCTTCGCCGGCAAGCCGGTTCCCGCAGAGGGCAGGGCAACACCAGGCTCTTACCGTAGGGGCCGGGCAGCAAGCCTGGCCGCCATTGGTCTTCCAATAACAAGGATCCGAACATGTCCAACCCCATTGTCCGCTCCGCGCTGTTCGTCCCCGGCAGCCGCCCCGAGCGTTTCGCCAAGGCCCTGGCCTGTGGCGCCGATGCGGTGATCGTCGATTTCGAGGACGCCGTCGAGGAACCCCTCAAGGTGCAGGCGCGAGAGCACCTGGGGCGCTTCCTGCTGGCGCAGCCCCAGGTGCGGGCCTGGGTACGAATCAACGCACCCGAGCACCCCCAGCACCTGGCCGACCTGGCGTTCTGCCAGGCCCATGCCGGTGTGGTGGGCATTCTCCTGCCGAAAGTCGAGAGCGCAGCCCAGGTGGCGCGGGTGGCCGCCAGCGGCCGCCTGGTCTGGCCGATCATCGAAAGTGCCCGGGGCTTGCTGGCCCTGGGCGAGATCGCCAGCGCCCCCGGGGTCCAGCGCCTGTCGTTCGGCGGCCTGGACCTGGCCCTGGACCTCAACCTCAGCAGCGGCTCGGCGGCGGCCCAGTTCGCCCTGGACCAGGCGCGGCTGGCGCTGATCCTGCACTCCCGGGCGGCGGGGCTGCAGGCGCCGCTGGACGGGGTGTTTCCCGGCATCGCCGACAGCCAGGGCCTGGCCGCCTCGGTCCGCCACGCCTACGCCATGGGCTTTGCCGGTGCGCTGTGCATCCACCCGGCCCAGGTGCCGGTGATCCACCAGGCCCTGGCGCCCAGCGCCGAGGAATTGGCCTGGGCCCAACGGGTGGTGGAAGGCGGGCGCGAGGGTGCCGGGGCCTACCAGGTGGATGGGCAGATGGTCGATGCCCCGGTGCTGCTGCGGGCCCAGCGCTTGCTGGCGATGGCCTGAGCCTGCGCCCGGGCCGCGGCGCAGGTAGAATGGCGCGGTCTTTTTATCGAGGTGGCACCATGCACAGCTCAGCCCCATACACCTGCGGTAGCGTCCGATGAGCAGCCTGGAGCGGGCCATCGCGCTGGCCGCCCAGGCCCATGCCGGGCAAGTCGACAAGGGCGGCGCGCCCTACATCCTGCACCCCTTGCGCGTGATGCTGCGCCTGACACACCCCGAGGCGCGGATTGTCGCGGTGCTGCACGATGTCCTGGAAGACTGCCCCATCACCCCGGAGCAGTTGCGGGGCGAGGGCTTCAGCGAAGAGGTGCTGGCGGCGCTGCTGGCGCTGACCAAGGTTGCCGGCGAGGACTACCCGACGTTCATCCGCCGGGCAGGCGCGAACCCCCTGGCGCGGCAAGTGAAGCTGGCGGATCTGGCGGAAAACAGCGACCTGTCGCGCATCCCCGAACCGGGTGCCGAAGACCTGCGGCGCCTGGAGAAGTACCGCCAGGCCACGGACTACCTGAACTCATTGGCGCGCGACTGAGTTCGTGATACCTGCGCCCAGCAGCGGCTCAGGCCCGGTCGTCGTCGCTCAGCTCGCCGGCAAACCCCCAATCGCTGCCGTCGATTTCCTGGATCACGATGTGGGTATGCTCGGGCTTCTTGCCCAGTACCCGCACCAGGGATTCGGTGAACTCCTTGACCAGTTGGGCCTTCTGCTGGCGCGTGGCGCCCTTGGTGATCTGCAGGTTGATATAGGGCATGGATCGACACTCCAGGTGATGGCGCATGGATGGACGGCAGGGCAGCCTACGACAGCCGCTGCCCTCCTGCCAGCCAGGGGCCTTGGTGCGTCAGTTGCTGTAGCTGGACAGCGCCACTTCGGCGGTGCGTGCCGGTGGCTTGCGCCCACGGGTGCGCCAGTGCTCGATCAGCGCCCGGCCATGGGCCAGGCCGGCCTGCAGCGCGGCTTCAGTGCTGGCGTAGTCGTTGCCGTAGGGCGGGCAGGCGAAGTGCACGGAAAAGCACGGGTGCTGGCCGTGGCCGGTGAGGCGGCCGACGTAGCTGTAGCTGGAACCGGACTGATGGGGATCAAGGCTGGGAGAGCTCGGTTCACGAATGATCATCACGTAGATGTCGTGGTCGAATTGGGTGTCTTGATACCAACTGCTTGAAGAATCCATGGTCCACCTCCTTGTCCGTGAGCCTTCGCCGTGGCCGGCGTCGGCATTGTGTTCTGTGCGGGTCTAGCGGTTTGCGGGTGACGCCTGGGGGGCGTCGTGCAGCCCGGCGGGGTGGCGGAACACCCCCTCGGGCAGCCGTTTTTCCAGGGCCCGTGCGGCCCTCAGTACCAGGGCGTCGCGGCCGAAGCGGGCGACGATCTGCAGGCCGATGGGCAGGCCCGCCTCGCTCAGGGCGCAAGGCAGGCTCAACGCTGGCTGGCGGCTGAAATTGAACGGGAAGGTGGTGGGCTGCCACATGGCGCTGATCTGTTCCGGCCAGTCCGGCGGCAGCAGGCGTTCCACGGCGAAGGGTTCGACCACCGCGGTAGGGGTCAGCAGTAGGTCGTATTCACCCAGGAAAGCGTGAAGCTTGTGCGCCACCTGATGGCGCTCCTCCACCGCGCAGGCGTAGTCCAGGGCATTGAGCTGGCGCGCGCGGACCTGGGCCTGCTGGAGAAAGTCCCCCACCAGATGGCGGTCCTCGGCAGGTATTTCCTGGGCCACGGCGCAGGCCACTTCCACCGGCCAGGCCCGCAGGTAGTTCGGCGCCGGGTTGCCGATGTCCGGCGAGGCGAGGACCAGGGTGGCGCCGGCTTCCTGCAACAGCCTGGCAGCGTCCAGGCAGGCTGCGGCGATCTGCGGGTCGACATGGGCGGCGTAGCCCAGGTCGGCGCTGAAGGCGATGCGCAGGCCGGCGACGCCGTCCTCGATGGAACTGAGAAAATCCCGGGGCCCATGGGGCCAGGCAAAGGGCTCGCCGGGCTCGTGCACGGCCATGAGCTCCATCAACAGGGCAATGTCGCGCACGTGGCGGGCAATCGGGCCTTCGGCGGCCATGCCGCCAGGGTCGATGCTCGGGCAGGCGGACACCAGGCCATGGCTGGGCTTGAACCCGACCACGCCGCAAAAACTCGACGGGGTGCGGATCGAACCGGCGGCATCGTTGCCTGTCGCGGCCGGGGCATAACCGGCTGCGACCCCCGCCGTACTGCCGCCACTGCTGCCACCGGCATGCAGGGCCAGGTTCCACGGGTTGCGGGTGATGCCGGTCAACGGGCTGTCGGTCAGGGGCGTGCTGCCCAGTTCCGGCAGGGTGGTCTTGGCGATGAAGATCGCCCCGGCTTCACGCAGGCGCGCCACCAGGCTGGAGTCCCGGGTCATGGCCGGGCGGTTGGCCAGGGCCCGGGAACCACTGCGGGTCTGCCAGCCCTGTACGTCGTTGTTGTCCTTGACCAGGATCGGAATGCCGTCCAGCCGGCCCATGGGTTGCCCGGCGGCCCAGCGCGCGGTGGACGCCTGGGCAGCGCGCAGCGCAGCCGGGTCCTGGCGTTCGCAGAGGGCGTTGAGCTGTGGCTCGTGGCGCTCGATCTGCGCCAGCACGGCCCGCAGCACGTCCACCGGGGTGAACTGCAAGGTGGCGAACCCCTGCAGCAGCGCCTCGATCGACAGGTGCGGCAGGGCCGCTTGGCTGGAAGTGGGCAACGGCATATTCGGCTCTTTGTTCAAGCACGCCGGGCGCGGGCTGCGCCACGGTGTGGAAAGGCGGCATGGACGCCGTTGGCGGCGTCCTGGCGGGCCTTCGCAGTGAATGACTCAGCGACCACTGGTGACCTTGACCCAGGTCCGGGTCCGGGTGCGCTCGGCCTTGGCCGGCAGCGGGGCCAGGGGGTAGAGGCGGGTCATGGTCTCGGCGCTGGGGAACAGGTCCGGGTTGTCCAGCAGTGACTGCTGGATGAACGGCTTGGAATCGGTCACCCCGTTGGGGTAGCCGACGTAGTTGCTGATGGAGGCGATGACCTTGGGTTCCATCAGGTAATTGAGGAAGGCGTGGGCGGTGTCCGCGTGCTTGGCGCCGGCGGGAATGGCCACGGTGTCGATCCACACCAGGGTGCCTTCCTTGGGAATGCGCATTTCGATGTGCACGCCGTTCTTGGCTTCGTTGGCGCGGTTGGCCGCCTGCAGGAAACCGCCGGAGTAGCCCACGGCCACGCAGATGTTGCCGTTGGCGATATCGCCCATCCACTTGGCGCTATGGAAGTAGCGCACGTAGGGACGCAGCTTGAGCAGCAGGGCCTCGGCCTTGCGGTAGTCCTCGGGGTTCTGGCTGTTGGGGTCCAGGCCCAGGTAGTGCAGGGCCAGGGGCAGCATTTCGGTGGGCGAGTCGAGGAAGGTCACGCCGCACTGGCTGAGCTTCTTCAGGTTCTCTTCCTTGAACACCAGGTCCCAGCTGTTGACCGGCGCGTCGCTGCCCAGCAGTTCCTGGACCTTGTCGCGGTTGTAGCCGATCAGGTTGGTGCCCCACATGTAGGGGATCACGTAGCGGTTGCCCGGGTCGCTCTGCTCCAGCAGCTTCATCACGGCCGGGTCGAGGTTCTTCCAGTTCGGCAACTGCCCGCGGTCCAGGGGCTGGAAGGCGCCGGCGCTGATCTGCTTGCTGACGAAACCGCTGGAGGGCACCACCACGTCATAGCCGCTGTTGCCGGTCAGCAGCTTGGCTTCGAGCACTTCGTTGCTTTCGAAGATGTCGTACTTGACCTTGATCCCGCTCTGGGCCTGGAAATCCTTGATGGTGTTGGGAGCGATGTACTCCGACCAGTTGAAGATGTTCACCGTGCGCTCGGGGGCGGCCTGGGCGGTGACAGAGGCGGCCAGGGCCAGGGCACCGAGGGTGCAGGCCGTGGTGAGGCGGGAAAGGGCGGTGTGCAACGATTTCATATGACAACTCCATGTCCGAAATGAGCGGAACCATCCGAGGCGGACATTTTTCGTCGGATAGGTCGCAGAGAGAATGCTTGCAACGGTCAATAGGGGATATTTAGCGTCAATCTTCGGCGCAGTCCGAGAGCGGCCCGAGCTGGCCGGCCAGCTGGCGGAAGCGCCCGGGAGCGACGCCGCTCCAGCGTTGGAAGGCGTGGCGGAAACTTGCGGTTTCCTTGAAGCCCAGGGCTTCGGCAATGCGGTAGATGGGCAGGCTGTGCTGGCCCAGCAACTGCTGGGCGCGGGCGTAGCGCAACTCGTCCAGCAACTGCTGATAGCTGGTGTCCTGGGCTCGCAGGCGCCGGCGCAGGGTGCTGGGGGAGCAGTGCACCTGGCGCGCCAGGCTGTCGAAATCCGGCACCGCGTGCAGCTGTTCATTGAGGATGCGCCGCACCTGGTCGATCCAGGTCGGCCGCGCGCTGAGCTCCTCGTTGAGGCGGATGCAGCGTTGCAGCATGTCGTTCTGGGTCACCAGGTCCGCCAGGGGCAGGCGCCGGTCCAGCCACTCCAGGTCGAAGCCGATGGCATTGCGCCCGGCATTGAACTGCACCGGGCAATTGAAGGCCTGCTCGTAGCTGTCCATATAGGGCTGGGGGCCATGCATCAGTTGCACCTGACGCAGGGGCAGGGCACAGCCCAGCAGGTCCTGGCAGGTGACCCGGTAGGACGACATGCAGAAATCGGTGTTGAACACCTCAAGTTCGCTTTCGCTGTACTGGTCGGCGGTGAGCCAGGCCAGGCCGTCGCGGACCTCAAGGTCCAGGCGGAAGAAGGTGCCCAGCAGCAAGGGGTAGCGCAGCGCCAGGGACCAGCCTTCGCGCAGGGTGGCGCTGGTCAGCAGGGTCAGGCCGAACATGCCGTAGGCGGAAATGTGCAGGTTGCGCCCCAGCACCAGCCCCAGGTCCTGGCGAAACTGCACCGCGTTGCTGAACACGCGCATTTCCTGGCTGATATTGATCAGGCTGTTGGGCAGCTCCAGGTCCGCCAGTTGGATGCCGCTGCCCTCCAGCAGCACCTGGGCGGGTACGTCGCTGTCACGGAAGGCGTCCAGCACCGCTTGGGTGGTATGCAGGGTGGTCAAGCGAAGAGCGGTCATCGACGATCTCAGAGTGATATCGGGAGGCGTGACTTTAGGGGTTACGCGCCCGCGGTTCAATTGCCCCTTGCAGGCGCTGGCAGGGGCGGCGCAGGGCTCAAGGGCCCTTTCGCCGGCAAGCCGGCTCCTACGGGGCGGCAGGCGGCGCCAAATGGGGAGGGGCGTTCGGCGGGGGTGAACGCGGGTATCAAAAATTCGAAATTCTCTATACGCCATGCCTTAGGCACTCTTTCCTCAATCACAACAATAAAAAGGTGATGTCCATGTTCAAGCTCTCAAGAGCGCTGTTCTGTGCCGCCGCATTGCTCGCTGCCGGGGTGGCCCAGGCCGCCGAATCCACCGGCAACCCGATCATCATCAAGTTCGCCCACGTGGTGGCCGAGAACACCCCCAAGGGCCAGGGCGCGCTGCTGTTCAAGAAGCTCGCCGAGGAGCGCCTGCCGGGGCGGGTCAAGGTCGAGGTCTACCCCAACTCCTCGCTGTTCGGCGATGGCAAGGAAATGGAGGCGCTGCTGCTGGGGGATGTGCAGATGCTGGCGCCGTCGCTGGCCAAATTCGAGCAGTACACGAAAAAGATCCAGATCTACGACCTGCCGTTCCTGTTCGACGACCTGGCGGCGGTGGACCGCTTCCAGGCCGCCGAGGGCAAGCAGCTGCTGACCTCGATGCAGGGCAAGGGCATTCTCGGCCTGGCCTACTGGCACAACGGCCTGAAGCAGTTGTCGGCCAACAAGCCCCTGCACGAACCCAAGGACGCCCGTGGCCTGAAGTTCCGCGTGCAGGCCTCCAGCGTGCTCGAAGAGCAGTTCAAGGCAATGCGCGCCAACCCGCGCAAGATGAGTTTCGCCGAGGTCTACCAGGGCCTGCAGACCGGCACCGTCAACGGCACCGAGAACACCTGGTCGAACTATGAAAGCCAGAAGGTCAACGAGGTGCAGAAGTATTTCACCGAGTCCAACCACGGCCTGATCGACTACATGGTGATCACCAACGCGAGCTTCTGGAACGGCCTGCCGGCGGACGTGCGCGGCGAGCTGGAAGCCATCATGGCCGAGGTCTCGGTGGAGGTGAACAAACAGGCCGAGGCCCTGAACCAGAGCGCCAAGCAGAAGATCGTCGAGGCCAAGACCAGCGAAATCATCGAACTGACCCCCCAGCAGCGCCAGGCCTGGCGCGACACCATGCGCCCGGTGTGGAACAAGTTCGAGGACGAGATCGGCGCCGACCTGATCAAGGCCGCCGACGCCGCCAACCAGCGTCACTGATTGCCTTCTGGCCGTCCCGCTGCGGACGGCCCCGCCGTTTTGCGAGGTATCTCTATGCAGTCCCTGAGACGTATCTGGGAGCACCTGGAGGAGGGCCTGATTGCCCTGCTGCTGGCGACCATGACCCTGGTGACCTTCGTCTACGTGATGCTCAACAACACCTACACCCTGTTCTTCACCCTGGCCGACAAATGGGCCGCCAGCAGCGCCTTCTTCAACGCTCTGGGCGACACCACCATGGGCCTGGCCCAGGACATGACCTGGAGCGTGGCCCTGACCAAGGCGATGTTCGGCTGGCTGATCTTCTTCGGCATCTCCTATGGCGTGCGCACCGCCGGGCACCTGGGGGTGGACGCCCTGGTGCGCCTGACCCCGCGCCCGGTGCAGCGCTACCTGGCGCTGCTGGCCTGCCTGTGCTGCCTGGTGTACGCCGGGCTGTTCATGGTGGCCAGCTTCAAGTGGCTGAGCGCGATCATGGCTGCCCATATCGGGGCCGAAGACCTGGACCGCTTCGGCATCCAGGTCAGCCATATCGTGGTCATCGTGCCCATCGGCTTCGCCCTGGTGCTGATCCGCTACCTGGAAATCTTCTACCGCATCTTCACCCGACGGCAGTTCGGCCTGGGCCTGGCCGACGAGGCGGGCGAGGCCAGCAAGCTGGCGGGCAGCCATGAGGAGCGTCACTGATGGCCGTGCTCTGTCTGTTTCTGCTGCTGTTCGCGTTCATGTTCCTCGGCGTGCCCATCGCCATTGCCCTGGGGCTGTCGGGGGCGGTGTCGATCCTGATGTTCAGCCAGGACTCCCTGAGCTCCCTGGCGATCAAGCTGTTCGAGACCTCCGACGCCTACACCTTCCTGGCGATTCCGTTCTTCCTCTTGTCAGGGGCCTTCATGACCACCGGCGGCGTGGCCCAGCGCCTGATCGATTTCGCCAACGCCTGCGTCGGCCACATCCGTGGCGGCCTGGCAATTGCGGCGGTGCTGGCCTGCATGCTGTTCGCGGCGCTGTCCGGTTCCTCGCCGGCCACGGTGGCGGCGGTGGGCTCGATTGCCGTGGCGGGCATGGTGCGCTCCGGCTATCCCAAGGAATTCGGCGCCGGGATCATCTGCAACGCCGGGACCCTGGGCATCCTGATTCCGCCGTCGATCGTCATGGTGGTGTACTCGGCGGCCACCGAGACTTCGGTGGGCAAGCTGTTCATGGCCGGCGTGGTGCCCGGCTTGCTGCTGGGCCTGCTGCTGATGGTGGCGATCTACATTGTGGCGCGGGTGAAAAAACTGCCGGCCCAGCCACGGGCGACCTTTGGCCAGTGGCTGAGTGCTGCGCGCCGGGCGTTCTGGGGCCTGCTGTTGCTGGTGATCATCCTTGGCGGCATCTACAGCGGCATGTTCACGCCCACTGAGGCGGCGGCGGTGGCGGCGGTGTACTCGGCTTTCGTCGCCCTGTTCGTGTACCGCGACATGAAGCTGCGCGACTGCCCCAAGGTGCTGCTGGAGTCGGGCCGGCTGTCGATCATGCTGATGTTCATCATCGCCAACGCCATGCTCTTCGCCCATGTGCTGACCACCGAACAGATCCCCCAGGAAATCACCGCCTGGGTGATTTCCGAAGGCCTGACGCCGATCGGTTTCCTGCTGATGGTCAACGTGGTGCTGCTGGTGGCGGGCAGCTTCATGGAGCCCTCGGCGATCGTGCTGATCCTGGCGCCGATCTTCTTTCCGATTGCCATGAAGCTGGGGATCGACCCGATTCACCTGGGCATCGTCATGGTGGTCAACATGGAGATCGGCCTGGTGCACCCGCCAGTGGGCCTGAACCTGTTCGTGACCTCGGCGGTGACCGGCCTGACCCTGGGCCAGACCATCCGCGCGGCGATGCCGTGGCTGATGATCCTGCTGCTGTTCCTGATCCTGGTGACCTACGTGCCGCTGATCTCCCTGGCCTTGCCCAACTGGCTGGGCATGTAGCGCCCCCATCGCTGGCAAGCCAGCTCCTACAGGCGGGCATAACCCCGTAGGAGCCGGCTTGCCGGCGAACCGCGCAGCGGCCATTGGGCACGGTTGCTGGCGAGGGAATGGGGCGATCTTGCGGGCGCTTTCGCTGGCAAGCCAGCTCCTACAGGCGGGCATAACCCCGTAGGAGCCGGCTTGCCGGCGAACCGCGCAGCGGCCATTGGGCGCGGTTGATGGCGAGGGAACGGGGCGATCTTGCGGGCGCTTTCGCTGGCAAGCCAGCTCCTACAGGTGGGCATATCCCCGTAGGAGCCGGCTTGCCGGCGAACCGCGCAGCGGCCATTGGGCACGGTTGATGGCGAGGGAATGGGGCGATCTTGCGGGCGCTTTCGCTGGCAAGCCAGCTCCTACAGGTGGGCATAACCCCGTAGGAGCCGGCTTGCCGGCGAACCGCGCAGCGGCCATTGGGCGCGGTTGATGGTGGGGGAATGGGGCGGTCTTGCGGGCGCTTTCGCTGGCAAGCCAGCTCCTACAGGTGGGCATATCCCCGTAGGAGCCGGCTTGCCGGCGAACCGCGCAGCGGCCATTGGGCACGGTTGCTGGCGAGGGAATGGGGCGGTCTTGCGGGCGCTTTCGCTGGCAAGCCAGCTCATACAGGCGGGCATAACCCCGTAGGAGCCGGCTTGCCGGCGAACCGCGCAGCGGCCATTGGGCGCGGTTGATGGCGAGGGAATGGGGCGGTCTTGCGGGCGCTTTCGCTGGCAAGCCAGCTCCTACAGGCGGGCATATCCCCGTAGGAGCCGGCTTGCCGGCGAACCGCGCAGCGGCCAGGCCGCACCGGGCGAAGTGCGCGGTGTTCAGGCCGTCGGCACGCGCCACAGGTACCAGGCGGCGGTGGTGCGCCAGGGGCTCCAGGCCTGGCCGATCTGGCGCAGCTGGCGGGGGCTGGGCGATTGTTCCAGGCCCTTGAGGCGGCGGTAGCCTTCGCGCACGCCAAAGTCGTCCACGGGCAATATGTCCTCGCGCTCAAGGCTGTAGATCAGCAGCATCTCCACGGTCCAGCGGCCAATGCCAGGCAACTGGGTCAGGCGCTCTATCAACGGTTCATCGTCCAGGCCGCGGGCGCCCTCAGCATCAGGTATGCGGCCGTCCAGGGTGGCCTGGGCGATGCCCTGCAGGGTCGCCACCTTGCGCGCGGAAAAGCCGCAGCCGCGCAAGCGCTCCAGGCTGGCATCGGCCAGTTGCCGGGGCGTGGGGAAGTCCTGCCCGGGAAACAAAGCGCGCAGGCGACCGAGTATCGCGTCGCCGGCGCGGGCATGCAGTTGCTGGTAGGCCACCGCGCGCACCAGCGCCTGATAAGGCTCGCGCTCCGGGCGGGGCTGGTGCAGGCAGGGGCCGACGGCGGCGATCAGCGCGGCCCAGTCGGCATCCAGTGCGGCAAGAAAACGAGTGGCGGGGCAGGTGGGCATAGGCGATCCGGAACAGGGGGCGAGCGGCAGATTAGCCCGCCGCCCCAAGGCTTGCACCCCGTCTCTTGCGCTGGAACTCGGCGCCCGGGCCTTGCACCCGGGCGCGGGGCTTTCAGTCCTTGGCCGCCGGCAGGTAGAGCCGCTCCAGCACGTAGTGCAAAGAGGCCGCCAGGGTTTGGCCATGGCTGAGTGTTTCAAAACTGTGGTAGTCCAGGGCCAACCCCGGCACCTGGGCCAGTTGCGCCTGCAACTGTCGGGCGCGCTGGTCGGCCTCGGGCCCCGCTGGCTGGCGCGGGTTGCCCGGCTCGGCGCCACCGCGCATCAGCAGCAATTGCGCATGATGGCCCTGCAGGCGCTCGGCCAGGCCCTGGGCCTGGGGCAGGATCAGGCCGTCGCCCCACCACAGCGAAGGGCTTGCGGCGGCGTAGTGGCGAAACGCCTGGGGCTGGCTGAACAGCGCCTGCAGCACCAGCAGGCCGCCATAGGAGTGGCCCCACAGGGTCTGTTGCGCGGTATCTATCGGTGTCTGGGCCGCCACGGCCGGGCGCATGCGTTCGCGCAGCAGTTGCAGGAAGGCTTGCGCGCCGCCGCTGGGTTGCCCGGTCAGCGGGTCTTGCTGCTGCGCCAGGCCCGGTTGCTGCGGGGTGTAGTCATAGGTGCGGGCGTTGCGCTCGATACGCAGCGGGGTCTGGTAACCCACTGCCACCAGCAGCGGCGCCTGGCCCTGGTCCAGGCGCTTGAGCTGCTCGGGGTCGAGGGCGCCGATGGCGGCGTTGCCATCGAGCATCCACAGCACCGGGTAGCCCTGTGGCGGCGGCGCCTGCAACGGCTTGCCGATCCACAGTTGGTAGTGTCGCTGGCCGTCGGCGGAATCCAGTTGCAGGCTAGTGAAGCGGTAGGGCAGGTCCTGGCGTTGCAGCAGGCTGCGGTCCATGGGCTGGTCCGGGGCGGGGGCGGCCAGGGCTGCTCCAGCAAGGCCCCAGGCCAGGGCCAGGGGCAGGAAAAAAGTTCTCATCAGGCGTTCTCGGCAGGCTCTTGGTGATGGCTCTTGGTAATGGCTCAGAACGAAGCGCTCAGGCTGGTGTACAGGGTGCGCCCGGGTTCGTTGTAGGTGGCGGCGCCGGCCCCGGCGATGTTGTTCACGCCCTGGGCATTGCCTTCACGGAACAGGCGTTTGTCGAACAGGTTGTCGACCCCGGCGGTCAGGCTCAGGTGGCGGGTCAGGGCGTAGGTGCCGCTGACCCCGGCAATGGCGTACGGCGCCAGTTGCTGGGTGGCGCTGCCGGTGACGCGGTCGCCGTGGTAGTCGTATTTCTTCGGCGTCTGCTGGCCGTACCAGGCCACGCTCGCTTGCAGCGACAGGTCCTGGGTGGCCTGCCAGTCGAGCATCGAGTTGAGGGTGTAGCGCGGGGTCACCGAGAGGTAGTCGCCGGTTTCCTTGTTCTTCGATTGCAGCATGTAGGTGAAGTTGTTGTTCCAGGTCAGCTGGCTGGCCAACGGAATGGTCAGGGTGCCTTCCAGGCCTTCCACCAGGGCCTTGGGCACGTTTTCCCACTGGTAGATCGCCGCGTTGCGGTAAGCGCCGCTGCCGCCGCTGGCACGGCTCACCGGCGCCAGGCCGGATTCCACCTTGTTCTTGTAGTCGTTGCGGAAGTAGGTCAGGCCGGCCACCCAGCCGTCGGCCTTGTATTCCAGGCCCAGTTCCTTGTTAACGCTGGTTTCCGCCTTGAGCTTGTCGTTGCCCTGCAGGTAGCAGCTGGTGCTCTGGCCATAGCAGCCCTGGCCGCGGCTGTAGAGCAGGTAGTCGGAGTTCAGCTGGTACAGGTTCGGCGCCTTGTAGGCCCGGGCGATGCCGGCCTTGAGGGTCAGGGTGTCGCTTAGGGCGTGGGACAGGTTGAGCGATGGGCTCCAGTTGTCGCCGACGATGCTGTGGTGATCCAAACGCAGGCCCGGGGTGAGCATGGTGCCCGGCTGCAGTTCGATGTTGTCTTCGGCGAACAGCGAGAAGATCTGCGCGCTGGACTTTGTGCTGCGGTTGCTTGAGCTCAGGCCGCCCACGGCGCCGCCTTCACTGGTGCTCTGGGTGTTGGCGCTGGGGTCGTCGAGTTTTTGCTGGGACCATTCGCTGCCCAGGGTCAGGGTCTGCTCGAAGCCGGCGCGCAGGGGCAGGTTGACCTCGCCATGGGCGGTCAGGTCGCGCAGCACCGCGGTGTAGAACTCGCTGTTGCTGAAGATGCCTTCGGTGCCGCCGGCCAGGCCTTCGTTGATCCGCGTGTTGCGGGTCTTTTCGTATTGCAGGTAGGCCATGGAACTGCCGAAGTCCCATTCGCCACGATGGGTCACCGAATAGGTCTGGCGGTAGCTGCGGTTGGTCTCGTGGCCCAGCAGGTTTTTCACCGTGCTGTTGCTGTTGGTGTTCTGGGTATCGCCGGTGTAGAGGTTGCCCTGGCGGCTGAAGCCGGCTTCGAAGTCCAGGCTCTGGTCCGGGGTCAGGTGCCAGCTCAAGAGGCCGTTGAGGTCCTTGTTGCGGACCCCTTCGCGGCCAGCGGGCAGGGTGCCGACCTGATTGCCGGTGCGCAGGGATTCATGGCCGGCGTTGATGTCGGCGTCGTCGGCATCGGTCTTGGCCACGTTGCCGTAGATCCGGTAGCTCAAGCTGTCGGTCAGCGGGCCGTTGAGGCCGAAGCTCATACGTTGGGTGGCCCCTTCGTCCTTGTGGGTCGGGAACGAGCTGTAGATCGTCGCGTTGCCGTGGGTCTGGATGCCGGCCTGCTTGGTGATGATGTTGATCACCCCGCCAGCGGCGCCGTTGCCGTAGCGGGCCGCCGCCGGGCCGCGGATCACTTCGATGCGTTCGACCTGGTCGGCCGGCACCCAGTTGGTGTCGCCGCGGCTGTCACGCTCGCCGCGCCAGCCGTAGCGCACCGAGTTGCGGCTGCCCACCGGCTTGCCGTCCACCAGGATCAGGGTGTTTTCCGGGCCCATGCCGCGGATGTCGATCTGCCGGTTATTGCCGCGCTGGCCGCTGGTGGAGTTACCGGTGAGGTTGACCCCGGGCATGGTGCGGATGATCTGCGACAGGTCGTTGGCCGGCGGGCGCTTCTGGATGTCCTCGGCGGTGATCACCGAGACCCCCGGGGCCTGCTTGGTTTCTTCCTTGGCGGTGGCCACCACGCTCTGCGGTTCCAGTTCCAGGACCGGCTGGGTCGAGCCTTCATTGGCAGCCTGCACGGCCTGGCTGAGCAGGTAGCAGCCGGAAAGCAGGAAGGGGGCGAAAGGACGCATCGAGCGCATGGACATCGGTGATCTCCGGACAGAGGCAGAAACAGAAGATCACGAATGATAATGACTGCTATTTGCGAGTAAAGCGCATTAACTTTCTAAACACTTCCAGGCCGAGGGCCTAGGCGGCGGGCAGCAGCAGGTGCATGCACAGCCCGGGGTGGCCGTTGCTGGCCCAGATCCGCCCCTGGTGCAGCTCTACCGCGCGCCGGGCAATGGCCAGGCCCAGGCCGAAGCCGTCGCCCTGGGCCGAGTGCAGGCGCTGGTAGGGCTGGAAGATGCGTTGCAGGTCCTGTTCGGCGACCCCTGGGCCCTGGTCTTCCAGGCACAGGTGCCAATAGGCGCCTTCGCGCCAGCCGCGCAGGCTCACCCGGCCGCCGGCGGGGGAGTAGCGAATGGCATTGCGCAGCAGGTTCTCCAGGGCCTGGGCGATGCTGTCCAGGTGCACCTGGACCCGGCAATCGGCGTCCAGCAGGCAGGGCAGGCGCTCGGCGTCCCAGCCGCTTTCGAAGCAGGCGTCCTGGCGCAGAGCTTCCCAGATCGACAGCACCTGCACCGCTTCGGTCGGCAGTTGCGGGCGCTCGGTGTCGAGCCAGGCCAGGTCCAGGGTGTCTTCGAGCAGGCGCTGCATGTCGGCGATTTCCCGGTCCAGGCGCTGGCGCAACTGCTCCGGCGGCAACCGGCTGTCATGGGCGATGCGCAACCGCGCCAGGGGCGTGCGCAGCTCGTGGGACAGCGTGCGCAGCAGCAGGCGCTGCTGGGCCAGGCTCTGGCGCAGGCGCTCGGCCATGTGCTCGAAGGCCAGGGCCAGTTCCCCCAGTTCGTCGTGGCGGTTCACCAGGGGCGTGCCCAGGCCCTGGCTCTCCAGGTCATCGGCGCGCAAGGCATCGGCGCGGTCGCGCAGGCGGTTCAACGGCAGCACCAGGTGGCGGTAGAGCAACAGGCCGAGCAGGGCGGCCAGCAGGGTTGGCACCACGCCATGGCTGAGCACGTGGGTCCAGGGTGTCAGGCCACTGGGCAGCAGGCGCTCGGGCAGTTGCAGCACCAGCCGGCCTTGCTCCGGGTGCTCGGGGAATTCGATGCTGACGTAGGGCAACTCGTCCTGCAGGCGCCGGCTCATGGGCCAGTCGAGCTTGCGCATGAAGGTCAGGTGGCTGGCTTCCTCGGCGGTCAGCGGCGTGCTGCCCAGGCTCTGCAGGCGATCGCCGATCACCGCGACCCAAGTGTCTTCCCGGGTTGCCAGTTGTCGCTGGAACTCATCGACCGCGGCCACGCCGCCCTGGCGCCAGGCGTGCTCGGCCTGTTGGGCATAGCTGGCCAGGTACTGGCGGTCGGCGGGGTCGAGAAAATAGGTGCTGCGCTCGGCCGACAGGCCCCAGGTCCAGATGATCCAGGTCAGCAGCAGGCAGAAGCCGATCTGCAACAGCGCCAGTTTCCACAGCAGGGGGTGACGGCGCATCAGTGGCGTTCCGCCTCCACCAGGAGGTAGCCGGCGCCGCGCACCGCCTGGATCTGCAGGTGCTGCACCCCAAGGTCGGCGAGTTTGCGCCGCAGGTTGCACACGTGCACATCCAGGCCGCGATCCAGGCGGGTATAGATGCGGTGCAGCACGTGTTGATAGAGAAAGGGTTTGCTCAGGGTCTCCCCGAGGTGCTCGCGCAGGGTCACCAGCAACCGGTATTCGGAACCGGTGAGGCCCGCTGCGCGGCCCTGGTGCAGCACGTCTTGGGCCTGTTCGTCGAAGCTAAGGATCGGGTCCTGGCGCGTGGCCTGCTGCTGTTGCACCCGGGCCATGCGCCGCAGCAGGGCGTCGGCGCGGGCATCCAGTTCGGCCAGGCTGAAGGGCTTGGGCAGGTAGTCGTCGGCGCCTCGGGTAAAACCGGTGATGCGGTCCTGCTCGGCGCCCAGGGCCGACATCAGCATCACCGGCGTGCCCTGTTCCTGGCGCAGGGTTTCCAGCAGGGCCAGGCCGTCCAGGCCCGGCAGCATGATGTCCAGCAGCACCAGGTCGAAGTGGCCGGCGCGCACCGCGGCCAGCCCCTGGCGGCCGTCGGTGCAGGTGGTGACGGTAAAGCCGCGCTGGCGGAAATGCAGGTCCAGGTCGTCGCGCAGTCGGGCGTCGTCTTCCACGAGGAGCAGGTTGGGGGTCATGGGGCAGAGCACTTGAATGGAGATATTTAATGAGAACGTTTTACATTTGCGAATATTGCAGCAATGCCCTTGGCTATGCAATTGCCACGATGGGCTGACAGGATTGAGGTCGCAATCAACTAAAAGTTGAATATTCAACGTTGCGTTGATATTTTTTCTGACCGCTTTCCTTGGTAACCGCCCATGAACCTGCCTTCCGATGCCCTGCTTGCCGAGCGCCAACTGGTACTGCAGGTGCTTTCCAGCACCTTGCAGATGCTCGCCAGCGTGGTGGGCCAGCATGTGGAAATCGTCCTGCATGACCTGGACCGCCCGGAGTCATCGATCGTCGCCATCGCCAACGGCCATGTCACCGGGCGCCAGGTGGGTGACCCGGTGCTTGGCGGGCCGCGCCAGGACCTGGGTTTTGCCGCGGTGCTGCGTGCCCTGCAGGACCGCTCCGCGACGACCCCGCTGGTGCTGGAGAACTACCCGACCCTGGCCCCCGACGGCCGCCAACTGCGCAGTTCCACGGTGATTTTTCGCGACCGCAGCGGGCAACCCTTCGCCAGCCTGTGCAGCAACAGCGACCTGAGCGGTATCGCCGCCGCTCATGCCTGCCTCGGGCAGTTGCTGGGCCTGGGCAGCGCGCCTGCGCCGCGCCGCGACGAAGCCCCCGACATGGAACAGTTGCTGGCGCAGATCATCCAGGGCGCCTGCCCGGCAAACGGGGCGCGCATGAGTAAGCAACACAAGCTCGACGCCGTGCGCCAGATGCAGGAGCGCGGGGTGTTCATTGTCAAGGGCGGGATCGAAAAGGCCGCCGCGGCCCTGGGGGTGACCCGCTACACCATCTACAACTACCTGGAACAGATCCGCGCCCAAGGCGCCGAGGAATGACCGCGATGCAGCTCGATATCTTTCAAGTGGATGCCTTTACCTCCCACGTCTTCGGTGGCAACCCGGCGGCGGTGTGCCCCCTGGATGCCTGGTTGCCGGACGAGGTCCTGCAGCGCATCGCCCTGGAGAACAACCTCTCGGAAACCGCCTATTTCGTGCCCCGGGGCGAGGGCTTCGAACTGCGCTGGTTCACCCCCACGGTGGAAGTCGACCTGTGTGGGCACGCCACCCTGGCGGCGGCCTGGGTGCTGTTCGAGCAGTTGGGCGAGCGCCGCGACGTGCTGCGCTTTGCCACCCGCAGCGGCGAGTTGCGGGTCAGCCGCGAGGGCGGCCTGCTGTCCATGGATTTTCCCGCCAAGCAACCCGAGGCCGTGGCGATTGCTCCGGCCCTGCTGCAAGCCCTGGGCTTGCCGGCGGCCGAGGCCCTGTACCGCACCGACGATTACCTGCTGGTGGTGGACGACGAACGCCTGGTGGAGGCGCTCCAGCCCGATTTCGCCGCACTGGCCGCCTTCGATGTGCGCGGCATCGCGGTGACGGCGCCGTCCCGGGAGTTCGATTTCGTCTCGCGCTGGTTCGGCCCGCGGGTCGGGGTCAATGAAGACCCGGTTACCGGTTCTGCCCATACCTCCCTGGCGCCTTACTGGGCCGCGCGCCTGGGCAAGCGCCAGTTGCGGGCGCAGCAGGGCGGTGCGCGCAAGGGGCAGCTGGAGTGCCAGGTGCTGGACAACGGGCGGGTGATCATCAGCGGCTACGGCGCCTTGTACCTCAAGGGCCGTATTTTCCTCTGAACCGGCCGCGGCGCCGCTCTGCCATGCAGGCTGGGTGCCTGCAGGCGGATTTGTCTCGGTGGTGCGGGCGGGAGTAGAGTCGCGTTTTTTTCGCCTGCTCAGGATGCTCCAGACCATGCAACGGACGCGCACCTTGCCCCGCCTTTCCACCTCACCGCTGCTGGCCTTGCTCCTGGGCTTGAGTGCCGGCGCTGCCCAGGCGGCCAGCCTCAGCGAGAGCCTGCTGGACTGCCAGCCGGTTTTTTTCAAGGCCCTGTATCAGCAGCGCGGCGAACTCGGGCAGGTGGTGAAGCTGGCCGAGAATCAGCGCCAGGGCATCGCCTGGGTGCCGGTGGCCGACCGCCTGAACAACTACTCCGCATCCCAGGCGTTCTCCCGCCCGCTGACCGATCACGGCCTGCGCCTGACCGGCTACTACGACCGCCAGTTCGACCTGGGCGAGCAGGGCAGCTTCCATTTCTGGGGCTTCGAAGTCGACGCCAGCCGCGCCGCCGTCATGGCCGCGCTGCCCCAGGCCGGCTGGCAGGAGGCCGGTGAATACTTCATTTCCCGGCCCCAGATCAAACTCAACGCCACGGCGCCCTGGCAGGACAATCCGGCCGCGGCGTCGGGCATCGCCCCGGCGCCGGGCTCCGCGGAAAAGATCCTCATGCTCAGCGAAGAAGACGGCAAGACCCGCTTGCTCTGCTCGCTGCAGGGCACTATCGATCAGGCCTTGCTCGACCAGGAACGGCCGGACCTGGCCCTGGGAGCAGGCCGATGAACAAGCTGCTGAGCCTGGGCGCGGCGCTGCTGCTCGTCGGTTGCGCGCATTCGGGTACCCCCGGGGAGGCCCTGGCGCCGCAGCGTCCGGACGGCATGTTCAAGGTGCTGGAAAGCCCGGAACTGGCCACCTACTTTGCCGCCAACTCGCTGGCCCTCTACCAGAACAACCCGAACCTGCGGCAGTTCTATCTGGTCAACAACTACGCCAAGCCTGCCGATCTGGGCGGTGGCAAGCCGCCGATCTACAGCTCCCGCGCGACCCGGGTGATCAACTGCGAGAAGGATGAGTCGGCGCAGTTCGGCCGGGTGTACTTCTCCGAGCCGTTCGCCCAGGGGGTGGAGGTCACGCACAAGGAAGATCTGGCGCAATGGGCCGCCTTTCCCCGCCAGTCATTGCTGGGCGAGCTGCGCAACCTGGCCTGCGCGGTCGATCCGACCCGGCTCAAGCTGGCTCCGGCACCGAGTCGGTGAGCGCTGTCAGCCCGGCCAGGCCATGTTCAGCATGGGCGGGGGCCTGCCTGATTGAAGCGCGCGCCGCACGCCGCCCAGGGAGTGGCGTTCTGTCCAACTGTTGAGCACCAAGGAAGTTTCGATGCTGGAAAGCAACCGCACCATCACCCTCACTGGCGAGCAGGCGCTGCAGGCCCTGGCGGAGCTGGAATTCGTCTTGATCTCGCTGCACAAGATGGGCGCCTACTACAGGGATAAACCCGTGGCCGACTACCAGCGCGCCACCACCGATTTCATCGATAACCAGCAGGTCACCCAGCGCCTGGCCCAGGTGCGCAGGATTCTCAGTGAGCCCTTCGACCGCACCCTGGGGGAGGACGACATGGACGACATCGAACGCCATGTGGAGGGGCTCGAACTGTGGCGCCCCGAGTAGCAGGGCGAGGGCTGCCCGCCGATTTATCAAGGAACCTGCCATGTCCAGAATAAGCATCGCCGCCGCGACCCCCAGCACTGACCTGGCGCTGGTCAAGTTTCTCCATCAACGCCTGGGCCTGTCCCTGAGCGTTGCCCAGGGCTATCTACGCCGTGGCGCCGAGGGTTTCTTTTACAGCGCCAAGCTGTTTCACAACGACCATGTAGAGCGCGAGCAGGAACTGCGCGACATCCTCGCCTTCTGCAACAACGCCCAGGTGTCGCTGCTGATTGTCGAAAGCGACCCCGATGAGGAGTGGAAAGGCGTTGCGCCCGAACCGTTGCAGGACTGCGCGATGCCCCAGGAGCACTTGCTCAATCTGCTCCAGGCCTATGAAGAGGATTATCAATAAGGCCCGGAAGCGGGCCTGTAGCGCCCAACTGAATGCGAGGTTTTCCTAAAGTTCTGGGCCCTGGGGTCGAGACGTTGGTGCTGTCCGTCCCTCAATAAGGATATTTCGTGTTCAAAACCCTACTCAGGGCCGCCGCCCTTATCGCCACCCTGGCGCTGACCGGCTGTGTCTCCTACAACGTTACCGGCCCGCTGGGCGCGCCGTTGCATCCCGCGCCGATCAGCAGCCCGCGCACGGCGCAAATTGCCGATGTACAGGTCACCGCTCCCGGTATCGACGAAGCCACCCGCACTGCCATCAGCCGTTCGCTCACCGCCCAGTTGCCCCCCTACGTCAAGAGTGCCGGCTACTTCCACCAGCTCAGCGAATTCCCCACCCGCCTGGGCGAGGACGACGTGGTGCTGAAATTCAACATGACCTCCCTCAAGGGCCACCGCGCGCCCCATCCGGGCTACCTGCCCGGGGCCTTGCTGACCCTGACCGTGTGGATCTGGGTCAACGGTCCGATCTACGTCGATAGCTTCGACCTGGCCGGCGAGCTGTCGATCGTCGACCGCAACGGCCAGGAACTGGCCAGTGCCAAGGAGCAGCTCAAGTTCGAGCGCAATGTCGGTCTCTACGGGCGCGAATACTGGGCCCCGACCCAGGGCGCCAAGCAGCTCAACGAGCTGGTTGGCAAATTGCTCGACAACGCCACCGCCCGGTTGGCGCACTAGGATCAAGGAGCGTCACATGTTCGGTTACATCAAGCACGCGCTGCTGCTCGCCACGGTACTGCTGAGCGGCTGCGTGTCCTATTCGCAACACGAATTGACCGCTGCCGGCACCTGGCCGCCGGCGGCACAGACCGCCGAGCAAAAGCCCAGTGCCTTTGTTCGCACCACCGCCATGTACCAGGTCAACGGCGGCCCGGCCAATGCCGCCGCCGGCGCCCCGGCGGCCGCCTGGGAAGCGGTGGTGGCCGATACCTACCGCCAGTCCGGGCGCTTTGCCCGGGTCAGCACCGACAAGGTCGAGTCGGACCTGTACGCCGAAGCCACCCTGTACAACAACGAACAGTTCAGCATGGCCTCGGCCATCATCACCGGCGTCACCTTTTTCGTGATTCCGTCCACGGCGAAGAACACCTTCACCCTGGAAACCGTGTTCAAGGACAAGGATGGCAAGGAGCTGGGACGGATTCGCAAGAGCGAGTCGGTGCGCACCTGGATGCAACTGCTGCTGATCGTTGCCGTTCCTTTCCAGGCGGACACCCGCGACCTGGTCCAGCAACTGGCCCGCAGCACCCTGGATGAAGCGGTGCAGCGCAAACTGCTGTAAGCCTCGCGCCGCAGGCAGGACGCAGACAAAAACGCCGCGGGCCCTGATCGGAGCCCGCGGCGTTTTTTTTGGATGCGGTTTACTTCAGCGCTGCGCCGCCCAGTAGGCATGCAGCGCGCGGGCGGCCGGTTCGATGGCCGCCACTTGCTGGCGATGCTGCTCCAGATCCAGGTCGGCCGGCAGTTCGAAGTTGTCCTGTTCGGCGCAGTCGATGATCAACTGCAGCGCCCGGACCTGCGGCGCCGGCATCTCCGGCCAGTTGCCCACGGCGACCCCGCGCAGGTAGCCGAAGCACCACTCTTCGGCCAGCAGCAGGTCCTGGCCCTGGTGCTCGGTCTGTTCGAAGCGCGCCTTGAACGCTTGCGGGGCCTGGGTCAATTGCTCGGCCAGGGTGTTGATGTGGCGCGCGCACAGGTCGATGAACTGCCGGCACTCTTGCGGGGTTTCCCAGTTGGGGTTCTCGCCGCCCCAGATCGCCGGGAACCATTCGGCGATGTCCACCTGGGCCGGGCCCGACACCAGCGCGGTGAAATAGCCGTCCAGCTCGCAGGGGTTGAGTACCGAGTGGTCGTCGCCGTACTTGAGCAGGGTGTCTTCGAGGGTTTCGAAGTCGGCGGCGTTCAATGGGGTGTTTTGCATGAGAGAAGTCCTGGAAAAAGCAGCGGCAAGTTTCCGGGTTCAGGCCCCGGGCTGCAAGCCTTGAACGGTACGGGTGGCGCTTGAGTGCGCGGCCCTCAGGTGCCGCGCAACAGGTCCTGGGAGTCCAGCAGGCGGTAGGCGATCTCCGGGCGCTGCTCCATGGCCCGGCGAATGGCGGCCGGGATCGATTGCCGGGTCTTGCGGCACAGGCCGGGCAACTCGTCCAGGGAAATGGCGATGCCGCGCATGCTGCGGACCACGTTGTCACTGGGGTTGATCTGGACGCGGATGCCCAGTTGTTCGTACATCCGCCGCTGCATGTGTTCCAGGTCCGCCAGGTCCTTGAGGTTTTCCAGGCGTTCGAGCAGGCGCTTTTCCTCCTGGCGCGTGAGATTGAGGATGCGCAGGTCGGCTCCCGGGGTGTCCAGCAACTGCTCGCGCTCGCAAATGCAAGCGCCGGGCGGACAGGGTTGGCGAATGGGCTGGCTGGGGTTCATGGGCAACCATCATAGCGAGCCGGACGCGGCTGACAGAGAAAAATGTGCACCAGGACGCATCCGTTTCCTAGGCTTGTTCGTAGGATTGTTGCCCCGGCGGTAAAGGGGCGAGCGAATGAGCATGGAGATCCTCGACATGGAATCTTTGCAGCAACGGTCGCTGGCCGCCGTCAGTGACGATTCACAGCTATTGCCGCGTCTGTTGGCGGGCGAGCAGTGGGCCTATCGCGAACTGGTCATGCAGCATCAGGGCGCCATGCGCTCGGTGGCCCTGGCGATTGTCGGGCAGCGGCACGCCGACGATGTGGTCCAGGACGCCTGGCTGGCGGTTGTGCGCCACCTGGGCGGCTTCCAGTGCCGTTCCAGCCTCAAGACCTGGATCCTGACCATCACCGCCAACGCGGCCAAGTGTCGGTACGTGCAGAACCGTCGCGAGGCGTGCCGCGGCGACCGGCCAGACCTGATGGGCCACCTGGATGCCCGGCGCTTTGCCGAGAGCGGGGGCTGGCTGGCGTCGCCGCAGGACTGGCATGAAGACAGTCCCGAGGCCCTGTTGTGCCAGGAGCAACTGTGTCGGTGCCTGGATCAGGCGTTGAGCCACTTGCCGCTTCTGCAACGCCGGGTCCTGTTGTTACGCGAGCGCCAGGGCCACTCGCTTGAGGCCATCGGGGGCCAGTTGGGCATTTCTGTGAGTCATGTCCGCGTGCTGCTGCATCGTGCCCGCTTGCAGGTATTTGCCGCCCTTGAGCGCCACCAGGTGGCCGCTTGCGATCCTTGCGCCAACCCGGGACCGTGCCCATCCAGGCCGACATGAAAATATTACCCGGGTGATATTGAAAGCTTGATTAATATCCGGGTAATATTTGCGCTCATTGTCTTGAGGCCTTAGCCATGTCCGACTTTCTTGCCCAACCCGTTACCGCCTTCCAGGCCCAGCGCGTGCTGGCGACCGGCCCGCTGCTGGAGGTGGCGCTGGCGGTCAAGCGCGCCAGTGAAGGTGCAGAGCCACAACCGCTGCTGGTGTTCGATGATGCCAGCGGTCGGGTCATCGACCTCGACCTGCGGGGCACCCCGGATGAAGTGCGCCAGCGCCTGGCCGCCACGCCGCCGCCCGGCAACGGACGCTATCGCCCGCGTCAGCCTGCCGCCGCATCGATCGAAGGCGAGGAGGCCGCGCCCCGGGGGCGGGGGCGGCCCAAGCTGGGGGTCATCGCCCGGGAAGTGACCCTGTTGCCGCGCCAGTGGGACTGGCTGGCCGAGCAGCCCGGTGGCGCCTCGGCGGTGCTGCGCCGGCTGGTGGACGAGGCCCGGCGTAATGGCGCCGAACCCCAGCGCCAGCGGGCCGCGCAAGAGGCGGCCTACCAGTTCATGCTGGCCATGGGCGGCGATCTACCCGGTTATGAGGAAGCCACCCGGGCGCTGTTCGCCGCGGACCATGCGCGCCTGCAACAGTGCATCGAGCACTGGCCCGAGGGTATCCGCGACTACGCTCTGCGCCTTGCCGGCGCGCTTTGACAGGCGAGCGATGCATCACCAACCCAAGGTGCTGCTTGAGCGACCGGCCGGGTTGTGCGGTTCAGCCCACAGCGGGGCGTGGCCAGGCTAGCTGCGCCGCGCCATCAACAGCACCGACGCCGCCCCCGACAACAGCACCGCGCAGCCGCGATTGAACAGGCGCTTGCCCCGGGGTTCGGCGAACCAGCGACGCATGTGCAGGCCCATGTAGGCATAAGCGCAGATGGCGATCCACTCCAGCCCCAAAAACAGTGTGCCCAGGATCAGGAACTGCGGGCCCATCGGCTGCGCCGGATCGACGAATTGCGGCAGGAAGGCGGTGAAGATCAGGATCGCCTTGGGGTTGCCCGCCGCCACCAGGAACTCCTGGCGGGCCAGGGCCCACAGGCCGACGCGGGCCGGTTCGCCGGCCATTTCATTGCCGGGCTGGGCACGCCACAGTTGCCAGGCCAGGTACAGCAGATACCCCGCACCCAGGATCTTGATGGCATGGAACAACAGTTCCGAGGTTTGCAGGACCACCGCCAGGCCGGCGGCGGCCAGGGCGATCATGGCGGCGAAGGCCAACAACCGGCCGCTTCCCGCCAGGCAGGATTGGCGATAGCCATAGCGCGTGGCGTTGCTCACGGACAGCAGGTTGTTCGGACCGGGGGCCATGTTCAGGGCGAAACAGGCGGGGATGAACAGGCTCAGGGTGGTGAGATCCATAGAGTCTCCGGGAAAGCACAGGGGAACGGGCCCACGCCATCGGGGATCTCGGGGCTGGCCGGGATGCTGTCGAGGCGGGGTCGATAACATAAGGGCCACGTCGGGCAGCAGGCAAGGGGGCGGCTCGCGGCGGTTGCGCGGTTGGCCAAGGTTGAACGGGGCGGGAGGCAGCGATGCTGATGGGGCAGGGCCGCGGCAAGTACCTCTCCCTGTGGGTACAGGGAGAGGAAAAGGGCAATCAGTCGATGTTGATGTAGGGGTCCCAGTCGCAGTAACCCACCACCTGGTTATCACTGTCGACAATCATGAACGCCCAGGTATAAGTGATGCTGCCTTGCCGCACGGCGCGGCCTTCCCAATAGAAATTCTTGACGCTCTGCGCGATTGGCTGCGCGGATGGATCATTTTGATTGATGATCGGCATGGGCGTGTGGTTCAGGACCACCGGTGTGACGCCTTGCACGTAATCGGGGTTCTGTGGCGTCACTGCCGGGGACGTCTGGGTGTACTGATACAGCAGCACCGCGTGGTACAGCCCCTCGGACAGGCTGGTGCTGCGCCAGTGGATCAGGTCACCCTCCTTGAGGTTGATCGACAGTTCATCCGAGCCTTCGCCGACTTGGGTGTTGTTGCGTCTGGCGACCATGTAGATCGCTTGACTGGAGAGCCTTACCCCGCCGGTGCTGAAGTTATAGAGGTGGCTTGGCTGCTTCGGGTTGCTTTTTTCGAGGGTGAACACTTGGCCGCTGTCGAATTTTTTGCCCTGGCTGTTGAGGATGGTGTCCACATCAATGGTGACCATGATGTCGATGATGTTGTCGTTCATGTCCAGCTCCCTGCTGTCGCATTAGATACCTGGAGTGCCCAGGCAAACTGGCAATCGAGTTTCCGGGCGCGGCCACTGAGCATCGATACTCGGGGCCCGGTCTCTCGGGCATCGGGCGTGATGCACTTCCATGAAGTCGCGAGTGGAATCTAGATCCTCAAGACCGTTAGTCAAATGGCCCGCTCCAAAAAGGGCGGGCGCAAGACGAGCGGTGCCGGCCAGTGCCAGGCGCCCGCTTTGGCGCCTTCGGCCAGGCCTGCGCCCCGGGATCGGCCGCGACGGTTTATGATGCTGCGCCGCCGCCCGTTGCCCGCGCGACAAGGGGCTGCTCCATTCGCCCACCCTGGAGGCGCCCGTCATGTCCGATCTTTGCAAGCCTGCTGCCATCCCTGAGTTCCCCGTGTGCCACGCCCGTGGCGGCACCTCCACCGGGCTGATCCTGGCCCGCGAGGCGCTGCCCCGAGACGAAGCCCTGGTGGAGGAACTGCTGCGCCACCTGATGGGGGTGCCGCTGCACGGCGAGTGGCCGGGCAACAGCCAGATCACCGGCCTGGGGCGCGGCGTGCCCACCAGCAACAAGGTGTTCATTGTCGAGCGCCGCCCCGGCGAGACGCGCATGGTCAGCACCCTGGCGCAACTGGCGGCGGGCAAGAGCGCCATCGACTGGAGCGTCAACTGCGGCAACATGTCCGCGGCATTGCCGCTGTATGCCCTGCAGCGCGGCTGGCTGGAGCCCGAGGAGGGTGGTGGGCAGATCGAGATCTACAACAGCAACACCCAGACCACGATGTATGCACGCCTGGGGTTCGCCAATGGCCGGCTACTGAGTGACACGCGAATTCCCGGGGTCAACGGCGTGTTTCCCGGGGTCGACCTGTTTCTCGACAAGCCGGTGGGGGCCAAGACCGGCGCGCTGTTCCCCACCGGCAAACGGGTGGACCTGCTGGACGGCATCGCCGCCACCTGCATCGACGTGGCGGTGCCCATGGTCATTGTCCGCGCGGCGGACCTGGGCAAGACCGGCGAGGAAAGCCCGGCCCAGCTGGACGCCGACCCGCAGTTCAAGGCGCGCCTGCTGGAGCTGATGGTGCTGGGCGGGTTGCGCATGGACCTGCGCAAGCGCGACGGCAGCCTGTTGAGCGCCGACGAACTGCGGCGCAGCGAAACCATCCCGAAGATCTGCATCGTCAGCCCGGCGCGAGAAGGCGGCGATATCGCCACCCGCTACTTCACCCCACAGAACGCCCACCCGTCCCTGGCGGTGTCCGGTGGTTGCTGCCTGGCGGCGGCCTGCCTGGCCGAAGGCACCGTGGCTCATGCCCTGCTGGCGCGGGCGCCAGTGATAGATGAAGCGAAGGGTGAATACCCCCTGGCGATTGAAAACCCCGCCGGGGTGCTGGAGACCCTGATCGATGCCCGGCAAGTGGCCGGGGAGCTGCTGATCGACGGCGCCGCCTACCGGCGCAGCGCGCAGATTCTGTTGCAGGGCATTACGCCGCTGTACAACGCCTCGGCGGAACTGATTGCCGCCCTTGGCGCCTTGTAGCTGCTGCTTCAGGCTCGCCGGTGTTCCCGCAACCGCCGAGGCCCCTTCGGTGCCTTGCGCAGCCTGCGGCAGCGGCTACAGGGGGGGCTAGCGCCTGCATCCGCTTCGTGTAGCCGCTGCCGAAGGCTGCGAACGAGCCGCAGGCTCGCCAGCGATCTCCCAACCGCAGCGCGGGCGGGGCCCTGAACAGCAAAGCCCTATCAGCGAGCCTCGCCGCCATCGGGAAGAAACGGCGGCACCTTCTGCCGCAACAACTGGATCAGTTCCGGGTCCATGAAGTCGTAATCATCGGGAATGTTCAGGCAGACAATCTGCTGGTTATTCAACTGCGCCTTGAAGCGCTTGCGCAGTTTTTCCCGGTGGCGGGTTTCCATCACCACAATCAGCCCGGCCCAGTGCACCAGCTCCGGGCCCAGGGGCACCTGGGCGTCGTGGTTGAGGCCCGCCGAAGCGGTCTCGATCCCCGGCCAGTCGGCAAACACCTGCTCGGCGGTGGGGCTGCGCAGCTTGTTCTGGCTGCAGACAAACAAGACATTGAGCATGGCGCCGAACTCCTTGGCAAAAAAACGCAGAGTCTCGGCCGTTTTCAAAGCACTGTCGAGTCTATGGTCCGCCCAGGGGCCTGCCAGCGTTCCCTGGGTAAAAACCTGCAACGGTCATGGATTTTTCCTGCCAGGGTCATCAAGCGAAGCTATTTTTACCTTCGCTTGCCGTTCACTACGCTTTTCATACGCACGTCCAGCCTCGGGCCCATATCGAGCAGCCGGGTAGGGATGACCGAAGGAGAGTCCCATGTCCAACGAATCCAAGTGTCCGTTCAAACACACCGCCGGCCAAGGCACCAGCAACCGTGACTGGTGGCCCGGCCAACTGAACCTGAAGATCCTCCACCAGCACTCGCGCCTGTCCGACCCCATGGCCGAGGGCTTCGACTACGCCGCCGAATTCAAGACCCTGGACCTGGCCGCGGTGAAGCGCGACCTGCAGGCGCTGATGACCGATTCCCAACCCTGGTGGCCGGCGGATTTCGGCCACTACGGCCCGCTGTTCATCCGCATGGCCTGGCACAGCGCCGGCACCTACCGCATCGCCGATGGCCGTGGCGGCGCCGGGGGCGGGCAGCAGCGCTTCGCCCCGCTCAACAGCTGGCCGGACAACGTCAGCCTGGACAAGGCGCGGCGGCTGATCTGGCCGATCAAGCAGAAGTACGGGCGCAAGATCTCCTGGGCCGACCTGATCATCCTCACCGGCAACGTCGCCCTGGAATCCATGGGTTTTAAAACCTTCGGCTTTGCCGGTGGCCGCCAGGACGTCTGGGAGCCGGAAGACAACGTCTACTGGGGCAGCGAAACCACCTGGCTCGGCGACCAGCGCTACAGCGGCGACCGCGAGCTGGAGAACCCCCTGGGGGCGGTGCAGATGGGCCTGATCTACGTCAACCCGGAAGGCCCCAACGGCAACCCCGACCCGCTGGCGGCGGCCCGGGACATCCGCGAAACCTTCGCCCGCATGGCCATGAACGATGAAGAAACCGTGGCCCTGATCGCCGGCGGCCACACCTTCGGCAAGACCCACGGCGCCGGCCCGGCGAGCCACGTCGGCCCGGAACCGGAAGCCGCCGGCCTGGAAGAGCAGGGCCTGGGCTGGAAAAGCAGCTTCGGCACGGGCGTTGGTGGCGACGCCATCACCAGCGGCCTGGAAGTGATCTGGACCACCACCCCGACCCGCTGGAGCAATGACTTCTTCGACCACCTGTTCGGCTTCGAATGGGAACTGACCACCAGCCCCGCCGGCGCCCACCAATGGCGGCCCAAAGCCGGCGCCGGGGCCGACAGCGTGCCCGACCCCCACGACCCGAACAAACGCCGTACGCCGTCGATGCTCACCACCGACCTGTCGTTGCGCTTCGACCCGGCCTACGAGGCGATCTCCCGGCGCTTCCACCAGCACCCCGAGCAACTGGCCGAAGCCTTCTCCCGGGCCTGGTTCAAACTCACCCACCGCGACATGGGCCCGCGCGCCCGCTACCTGGGCCCGGAAGTGCCGGCCGAGGAACTGATCTGGCAAGACCCGATTCCCGCGGTGAACCACCCGCTGATCGACGCCCAGGACATCCAGCAGCTCAAGGGCCAGATCCTCAACTCCGGCCTGTCGGTTGCGCAACTGGTGTCCACCGCCTGGGCCTCGGCCTCGACCTTCCGCGGCTCGGACAAGCGCGGCGGCGCCAACGGTGCACGGATTCGCCTGGCCCCGCAAAAGGATTGGGAGGTCAACCAACCGCAGCAACTGGCCCAGGTGCTGCGTGCCCTGGAAGGGGTACAGAGCGCCTTCAACAGCTCGCAGACGGGTGGCAAGCGCGTGTCCCTGGCCGACCTGATCGTCCTCGGGGGTTGCGCGGCGGTGGAGCTGGCGGCGAAAAATGCCGGCTACAGCATCAGCGTGCCCTTCGCCCCGGGGCGCATGGATGCCAGCCAGGAACAGACCGACGTCGAATCCTTCGCCGTGCTGGAACCGGTGGCAGACGGATTCCGCAACTACCTCAAGCCGGTCAGCGGCGTCACCGCCGAAGCCCTGCTGGTGGACAGAGCGCAACTGCTGACCCTGACCGCCCCGCAACTGACCGTGCTGCTGGGCGGCCTGCGGGTGCTGGGGGCCAACGTCGGGCAATCGCCCCACGGTGTATTCACCTCGCGCCCGGGCACCTTGAGCAACGACTTCTTCGTCAACCTGCTGGACATGGGCACCCAATGGAAACCCCAGTCCGAGGCCCGCGACCTGTACGAAGGCAGCGACCGCGCCACGGGGCAATACAAATGGAGCGGCACCCGGGTCGACCTGCTGCTGGGTTCAAACTCGCAACTGCGGGCCCTGGCCGAGGTGTATGCGGCGGCGGATGCGGGTGAGCAGTTCGTCAAGGACTTTGTGGCGGCCTGGGACAAGGTGATGAACCTGGACCGGTTCGATCTGCGCTAAAAGGGGAGCAAACCGGGTAATACGACAACGCCTCCCTAGGGAGGCGTTTTTACTGGCCCGGCTACTGCGTTGCCCCCACCCGTTGCACCTCCGGGAACAGTTGGCCCAGGGTGCTGCGGGCCTGGGCCGCATTCAGGTAGGCGTAGAGCAGGTCGGTCAGGGCTTGGAAATCCAGGCGCTGGCCATCGAGCATCGGGTTGAACAGCCACAACCGCACGCGCATGCCCGCGGCCACTGGCCAGGCATGGGGCGCGGTCAGGGACTTGAAGCAGGCTGGCGCCAGGGCCGGCGCACGGCTACCGGCGATCACCGAGAACACCAGCCCCAGGCTCAGGTAGCGCTGCTCCAGTTCGAAACCATCGAAACACACCCAGGGAGTGGGGTCGGGCGCATTGGCGAACTGCAGGGTGTCGGGGGTCAGCGCCAGCACCTGCTGGCCATGTCGCCGACGCAGGGCTTCGGCCGCCGCCAGGCCCACAAGCCCGGCGCCCAGCATCAGCGCCCCGGGCAGCCAGAACCACAGCTGGGCAGAGCGCAACTGCCAGGCCGAAGGCAGGTTGGCCAGCCAGCCGCCCAACAGCACCAGCAGCAGCGAGAGCAGGGCCAGCATGACCGCTTGCCCAAGGGAGCGCTCACGAATCTCGCAGCGGCGCCGGGGGCCGTCGGCATCGGCCTGCAGTTGCAGCAACAAGGCTTCTTTTTCGGCGTTATCCACGGCCTTGCAACTCATCCAGCTGTTGCTGTGCATTGGCCGCCTGGCAGTAGGCGTCCAACAGCGCGGCGATGTCATCGATGGCCAGTTTGCGCCCCCCGCTCATCAACCCGGCGGAATGAATGCGAATGTGAGGTTCGGGGCTCTTGAGCGCCATGGCCTGGTTGCCGAACAACTGGCGCACGGGCCTGTGGCTCGGCAGCGGGCTGCCCGGGCGCAGGGTCAGCTGCTGCAGGGTCAGCAGCCCCTCATCCTTGACATGGACATCCACCACGTCCGTCAGGTTGACCGGTGCACTCAGGGAATCCACGAACAGCTGGCGCCGGGTCAACCGCATGAAGGCATGCTGGCCGGCGTGGCGATGCTGCCAGGTCACCAGGGCGAACAACGCGGACAGAAACAGCCCGCAGAGCAACATGCCGGTCTTGCCCTGCTGGATACCCCAGGCCAGCATGCCCAGCGAAATCAGCGTGAACAGCGGGCCCAGCAATTGATAGCGGCGCGTGTTGGTGAATTCGCTCTGCTCGGGCACACGCTGGATCACCTGTTGGAGCTGGGCGATCACCTGTTCGCGCTGAGCGTCGCGGGATGCATCGGGTTGCAGCGATGAAGTCATAAACAAGTCCTTGATTCACAGAAAACAAAGCGGCCGAGCGTCTGGGTGCCGGCGCTCCCCCAGGGCTTACCGGGCCTTGAGATAGTCGGTAAGGAACGCCTGGGCATCGCCCTGGCTCGACAGGTTCTCGTCATAGCGCACCCGCACCGGCGCGGCTTCACCCGGCAGGTACAGCTCGCCCCAACCCTCCTGGAGCACCAGCACCACGAATTTCTGCCCGTCGACGGTCGTGGCGTAGCGGGTATCCTTTGCGGTCTTTTCCACGGCCATTTTCTGGATGCGCAGGTTCCAGTCGTGATCCACGTCCTCCACCTGCACCAGGGCCTGATGCTCACTGCGCTCACCGATGCGCAAGGTCCAGACCTTCACCCCCTGCTGGCCGACATAGGCCGCCAGCTTATCCGCCACCGGGGGCCGTTCATCGGCGTGGGCCAGGCCGGTTCCCAAGGCCAGCGCCATGGCCCACACGGCCGCCCATCTGCAATAAAGCTGCATTGTTCACACTCCTGACATCTGAAAAAGCCGTTCATTGAAGTCGGCACCTGCTGCCCTGCCAAGCGCTTTGGCCGTCATTCACAAGAAAAATTCCGACGCTCACAACCACCGCTGCGCAAAGTGTGAGTGAGTTACCATTGGCCGCCGTAGCAACCACCCCCATGGACCCGCTTTGCCGATGGAATGCTGGAACCCCTACCTCGATACACAATTCTGCTTCGACCGGCCGGTTGGCCTGGCCCGCGCCGGGGTGTTCGACCCCAGTGCCCGGCGGGTGATGGGCAGCGCCGTCGGCCACTACCGCGCCCGTACCGTGCGCCCGCACTTGCAGTACTTCGACTGCAACCTGCAATTCCCCGATCCGCTGCGCATCCACAAGGTATTGCCCGACAGCCTGTGCATCGTCCAGGTGCTGGCCGGGCAATGGCAGCACCGGATCGACGGCCAGCTCCACCACTACACCCCCGGCGCGCCCCAGGCCCTGGGCCTGAGCGAAACCATGGAAGCGCTGGACCAGATGCCCGCCGGCAGCCACGCGCGCATGGCCGGCCTGCGTATCGCCGGCAGCTATCTGCGGGAACTGGCCGAGGAAGACCCGACGCTGCAGCCCTTGCTCGGCCTGCTGGACGACGGCATCCGCTTTCGCCAGTTTCAACGCTGCCGGGCGCTGGGCAGCTTGCTGGAGCGGCTCTACCAAGCGCCGTACCAGGGCGCCCTGCAACGCCTGCACCAGGAAAGCCTGAGCCTGGCGGTGCTGGTGGAACTGGCGGTGCACCTTCAGGGCCAGCGCCCTGCGGCGCCCACGGTGCGGGGGCAACTGGACCTGGCTCACGAAGCCCGTCGCCAGCTCGACGCCCACCTGCTGGACCCGCCCGGCAGCCAGGCGTTGGCCCAGCAACTGGGGGTAGGGGAGACCACCCTGCGCCGCGCCTTTGCCCAGGTATTCGGCCAGTCGATGCTGCAGTATGTGCGGCGCCAACGCATGGAGCTGGCACGCACCCTGTTGCGCCAGCGCAAATGGCACGTGGCGCAGATCGCCTACCGCCTGGGCTACGCCAACCCGGCCAATTTCAACCACGCCTACAAGGCCCACTTTGGCCATCCGCCCGGCGCGGAAGGCTAGCGCAGGCGCACCCCAGCCCCTTACGCCTTACTCGATCGTCAGCGACACCTACATCGAGCAGGTCATGCAAGAGGGTGGCAAGGTGCTGGCCTACAGACCCGCGGCGCGACAGGTGGATGGTTACGGACAGCCCATCACCCCGGCGCGGCGAATCGAAGTGGTTGAAAATCCAGGGCAGGACAGCGACGAAAACGGCCTGGCCAAGATCGCCGGAATACCCGCCTGGATTCAGGGTCAAGAGACACGCCCAGGCTTGAACTATGTGCTGCAGATCAACAACTCCCGGCTGAACAGCGCCGCTCAAGAGCACAAGGGCATTTTGGTCGGTGGAGCCTGCTACCTGCTATTGAAGCAAGGCATTGATGACGAAGACCTGATGGCCGGGGCCCTGATCATCCAGAGTTCATAAGAAAGGGGCCGGGCCCTCAGCGTCATGAACCTGGACCGGTTTGATCTGCGTCGAGAGGGATGTGCACGGGGAAAAACGACAACGCCTCCCTAGGGAGGCGTTGTTGCAGAGCGGTCGCGGCCGCCCGACGCTCTACTTGGCCTTGAGGTACTCATTGAGAAACGCCTGGGCATCGCCATAGCTGGACAGGTTGCTGTCATAACCCACCTTCAGCGGCTTGGCCTCACCCGGCAGATGCAACTCGCCATAGCCTTCCTGAAGCAGCAGCACCACGAACTTCTGCCCGTCCACCTGAGTGAAGTAACGGGTGTCGCGATCGGTTTGCTCCACGTTCATTTTCTGAATGCGCATGTTCCAGTCATGGTCGGCGTCTTCCACCTGCACCAGCGCCTGATTGGCGCTGCGCTCACCGATGCGCAGGGTCCAGACCTTCACCCCGTGCGGCCCGGTATAGGCCAGGATCTTGTCCGCCACCTGTGGCCGTTCCTCGGCCTGGGCCAGCCCGGTTCCCAGTACCCACGCCATGACCCACGCGGCCGCCCAACGGTAATAAAGCTGCATCCTTCTAGCTCCTGAACATGAAAAGGGGCGGTTATTGAAGCCGACCCGTGCGGCGCTGCCAAGCACCCAAGGCAACAGGCGGGATAAAAAAACCGGCGCACACGCTGGACTCACCCGCCACCGACCTGTCGCGAACAGCACACTCTTTGCGCCCTCGGCTAAATACAGGTCGCAAGCGTGGCGAGGCAAAGCGTCGCCACCGGTAGTCTAAGAGCACCACCCGGGAGACTTTCAATGATTCGACGCGCTTGCTTGGCCGCTCTATTGACAATGACTGCCGCAACCGCCTTTGGCGGCCCTGGCTACGATCATCTCTATGCGTTCGGTGACAGCTACTCTGACAATGGCGCGGGTGAAACCTTCACCCGAACCATGGCCGCGCAGCAGGTCAAAGATGCACAGGAGCTGCCCGGTTCGTTGTATTGGCAGGGACGCTGGAGCAATGGTCCCACTGCTGTCGAGCACTTGGCGCAGGCCTTGAAAATCCCCTTGACCGACTACGCCATTGGCGGCGCCAAAAGCGGCAACGGCAACTACTACGCCTGGATGCAGCCCTCTCGCGACACTGGGGTTTTCGGGCAAATCGCCGATCACCTGAAAGCCGCTAAAACACACAAGGCGGATCCGGATGCGCTGTATTTCATGTTCATCTCAGCCAACGACTTTTTTGAATGGGCCGACTTCGCGCACCCGGAAACGATTGACGTGCTTGGCCAGAACAGCGTGGCGAACATACAGAAGAGCACCGAGACGCTGATCGCCGCAGGGGCGAAGCACCTGATGGTGGTGGGGACCACGGATTTGAGCCATGTGCCGGCTGTGGTGCAGGGCAATCAAGTCAAGAACGCAACGCACTACCAGCAGATACTCGAACAAAAACTGCCCGCTGTGCTGACAACACTGGCTAACGCCCATCACGTGAGCATTGGCTACTTCGACCACCTGGCCTTCAGCAACACGCTTCGCGCGGCACCCGAGGTGGCGGGCCTGAAGGATCTGGATACCCCGTGCCAAGCCACCTACCCGGACGTCAAACCCGTGTGTGCGGATCCGGATAGCCATTACTACTGGGATGAATGGCACCCGACCCGCAAAGTTCACAGCCTGGCCGCCGAGGCGATGCTTGAAACGCTGAAAGCGAGCCGTTGAGGTTCTCTATCCGCTCGATAGCCGGTCAGCATTGCCCGGCTATGAGCGCCAAGCATTGTCATGGTCATTGCTCGGACATCCTTGCCCTTGTCGTTGAGAACAGCATGCTGTGTTCACGGGACGCTTAGCGACATGTGACCTTGTCGGCACCCTGGGGGGAGACGCCGACAACGAGTTCTCCAGTGGTATGGCGGACATGGGCTTGGCTCCATTCTTGAGGTCGTTGTTTGGGCTTAAACCCGATAAAGTGACCCGCCTTAAAGCGCCTGACGCACAAGCTGCGCCTCTGCACATTCCAGCCCGCGATCGCGCCCCGATTCAAAGGCTACATTTTCAGGACGAATACCCCATGAGCCAACTCACCGCACTGATCGCCCAAGCCCAAGCCGGGCTGTCGGTCCAGCAAAACATTCCCCAGGAACGCTGGGAGGCCATCGCCACCCAGTGCGGCGCGGCGGAAATCGCCGAGATCAAAACCCGCATCGCCTCACTCAAGGCAGACAGGGAAGCCGTCGAAGACTGGGACGGCGACACCCGCGATGACCTGTATTTCGCCATCGACGACTTCACCCGCCTGCTGGAACTGGCCAGCGCCCACGCACAAGGTGAATGAACATGCCAATTGACCGCACAACGGATTATTTCGAGAGCAGCGACGGCGACGTGCGCCTATGGATAGAGCAGGGCAGTGCCATTCATCTCAAGGCCATCAGCCCGCACAACGACCCGGTGGAACTGACGGCAGAACAGGCCCTGGAACTGGCCCAGGCACTGCAACGTCTGGCCAGCCGCCTGGCCGACTGAATGAGCGCCACGCTGCGGCTGACGCACCCCTGGCGCCCGAGCCCACTCAGACAAAATCCGCCGGTTCGAAGCGCTCGCGGGTGTCCATGCGGATAGCACGCAGGCCCAGCGTTTGCAGATGGGACTCATACAGCCCCAGGGCGCAATAGCTGACCAGCAAGCTGCGACGGCGCGCACCACTGGGGTTCAGGCTGGCCCCATGCACCAGATCGGCATCGAACAGCAGCACGTCCCCCGCATTACCCGCCAGATGCACCACCCGGGATTCATCACTGAAATCAAAGGGCGCCAGCTGCTCCCCGGGGCGATGACTGCCGGGCACGATGCGCGTCGCGCCATTGGCCGGCCCATAGTCATCGAGATAGACCAGCGCCGTGACCCGGTCACCGAGGCGCTGCTCCGACAGATCCCGGTGCAACACCTGATGACCGCCCCCCGCCAACGGCTCACGGCCCTCCACCTGAGCCAGAAAAAAGCCTTCCCCGATCAACTCCCCGGCCACCGCCAAGAGCGCCGGCAAGCGACACACCGCCTGCACCCGCGCATCCAGATCCACCAGCGCATGACGCCAATCGTGGCCCCGAGGCACCGGCCATTGCTCAGGCCCCATCACCCCCGCATCGAACGTGGCCCGCAGCTCATCCAGCCAGCCGGCGGGCACTGCCTGACGCAGCAACAGGTAACCGTTTTGATGGAGGTGTTCGCGGTCGATCATGAGGGGGCAGATGTCCTTATCCGAGGTGGGGGAGAGCATAACGGCTCGCTAATCCGAGCGACATAACCGGCTACGGTTTAGCGGTTGCCGGACCCTGAGCAGACCGCCTAGTCTGCTGCGGTCGCTGCAAAATCAGCGACCGGGCCTGAGAACCCGGTAAGATGCAGGCGCACAAGCGCCCGCCCATGAATGCAGGCGCATTTTTGTGCCCGTCTGTTCGTGTTATGGCGGCTGTGCGTGGGAGACCTTCGGGTCTGCCGGGTTCCTGTATCTCCGGTTTCTCAGCCCGCGCACAGCTGCCACCCACTCGCCTGAGAACGAAGGTGGCAGCTCTCATTGCCGATATGGGAGTTTCAATCATGTACGCCCGTAATCTGTGTGGATTTTCCCTTCGTAATACCCGTCTCCTGGCTGTTATAGGAGGTGTCCGATGAGCAGTTCAGCCTCAGTCAAGACACTGGGTTTCGTCACCTTTGGCAGTTGTGCCGATCCTGAACTAACACTGTTTCGCGTGAACGCTGATGTGCCTTTGGAGCAAGCGTTGGAGCACGCCTCTACTTTGCTTTACTACGCCAAGAAACTTGCACTGGATGCCGCTATGGAAGAGCAGGGTGAACGCTATGCTTGGGCTTCGCACTTTTTGGCGGAGATGGGTAAAGCAGTGATTGATGATGTGTGTTTGGGGTTGGGGGGAGGAGGGATCGAGGCAGAGACTCTGAGTTAGGGCTATACCGTACTAAGTAGATAGAAGCGCTGCTTATTGTGGGTTGATAAGCGGCGTTTTTTGATTTGAGGAGGTGGCTTTCGGCCAATAGTGAGTCGCCCCGGCCTATGTAGACACTCGATGACCGCTATTGGCCGTCTGTTGCCGTTCGCGACCGGCGGTTTTCGGCCAGAAGCGGACATCGGCAAGCGACCGCCTACAGCCATAAGCGGACGCTAGTGGCTGCTCAGTTTTCGGCCGAAAGCGATAAGACATGCAAAGGCAATTGAAAGCCCGGAAAACTCTGGCTATTCCTTGCCTTCAATCGTCCTCGCGACCGCTGATACCAATTGGTCCTCATTGGCCCCATGGGAACTAAAGCCATTTTTTATACCCTAGCATGGGGCTTTTTCAGAAAATTATTTCGAAATGAGCTAAGTGCGTGTGGACACGAGGGAATCATATGGCCACTATCAGACTGTTCGCTTCGAATCGACATATTTGCGAAGCGATTGCGTAAAACATAATAATGAAAGTCTCGTCGATCGGAAATTTAAATAAATATAATAAGGAGTAGGAATGAAAGCAGAGGACGTTTTTGGAAATAAGGATGGACAGGCCGGCGAGCTTACACATAAGTTAAGGACTGTCACTGATCTTATTCGGCACATTAAAACTAAAGAAGAAAGTAGTCCTGCAAATTACAGCATTTTTCTAGGTGCTGGAGCCTCCGTTACCTCTGGCATTAGGACTGCGGGGCAGCTCACCGATGAATGGGCCAATGAGTTATATGAGCGATTCAAAAGAGTCAAGTCGCTAGATGCAAGTCAGGCAAAGAATTACTTTGAAAAAGAGCATCCTAGCTGGTACAACTCGGACAATCCTTATTCTTCGTTGTTCGAGAAAAAATTTGATCTTCCAACACAAAGACGACGTTTTGTTGAACAGGAAGTAGATAGCAAACTACCTTCCATCGGTTATTCATATCTGGTCTCGCTGGTTGATTATAATTATTTCAATACGATATTTACCACAAACTTTGATGATTTAATTAATGAAGCTTTTTATGTTTTTTCAAACAAGAGACCAATCGTGTGTGCTCATGACTCCTCAATTAGATCCGTATCAATAACCTCCAAAAGACCGAAGATAGTAAAGTTGCATGGAGACTATTTGTTTGATGATATAAAAAGCACTCTCAGAGAAACAGAATCCTTGGAGCAAAACACCAAGGAAAAGTTTGTAGAGTTCTGTAAGGAATACGGGCTTATTGTCGTTGGGTATTCTGGGTGTGATCGTTCCATTATGGATGTCTTGGAGTTTTTGGTTAAGCAAGAGAACTATCTTAAAAACGGTATCTACTGGTGTTTACGCCCCGGCGATGAGGTCTGTCATAATTTACGTAATCTCATATGGAAAGATAAAGTTTATCCGGTATTGATCGATGGGTTTGATGAGCTGTTTGCGGAGATACATTCGCAAACTATCGGAAAGGAATTGAACCTAAATTCCAGCACAAAGCAGTCAAAGTTGGAAATGACAATTCGTCAGATAGTTGATGACAGCTTTGGCTTGTCTAGAAATGAAGTTATCGGAAAGGAAATTTTATCTATAAAAGAGGACGGCGACTCAAAAGACATATCAAGCTTCATCAAGCAATTATCACAGACAAATGAGTCGTCTCGTCTTGGCGTGAAGGATGTGCGCAATCTATTAGAAATACAGTCGTTAACCGAGAGCCTTGATTTAGCGAATGCGTTGGAGATGTGCAATGTTCACTATTTAAAGGCGAACAATGCTGTAGAGAAAAAGATATATATTGAGCAATTTATAATCATTCACATAAAACTCGGAGACGATCAGAAAGTTACCTATTGGTGCGATAAGCTTATTGAGCTTGACCCAAATAACATCGGCTATCATCTGAAAAAAGCCACATCAATCAAAAAGCTTGCTGAGCGAGATAGATTTTATAGTGAATTGGTTCTGAAATATCCTTACAGTGTGTCCGTAAGAAATAATGCCGCCAACACGATAATTCGAATTATCATGCAGGGTGGGGGCGTTGATGAAAAGCTTGTTAAACTCGCAAGAGAGCACTTGGAGAAAAGTCTGGCTATCGATCCCAGTCTGGATAACTCTGCCTGGGATAAAACCATGGATCTTTTCTCGTTAATTTACCATCGCTCAAAGGATGTAGAGGAAAGGAAGCGCATTAAGGATGAGGTGGCAGATCTAATTAAGCTTGCTAGAATGCGGCATCCTGAACATCAACAAACCATCGAGTTACTTGAGGCGCAACTTGATTTCGGCTGCAAAAAAGCTGAGCTGTCCGGTTTGATAGATCTGTTTGTTGAGCTAATGAATAAGTCTTCGTTAAATAAAAAAAGCAGCGTGGGAGTTGTTATTGCCAAGGCTTTTGAACATGCGTACGGAATTGATGACAACAAGGATCTTAAAGAAAAAATACGAAAATTTTTTCAAGCTTACACACCTGATTCTCATCAGCACGTTAAAATTAGCCTTGCAAAGATAAGGTACTTATTTTCAATTGAAAATGATGAAGCGCTAGCTAGAAAAGACTTAGAGTCCTTGCTGACTCAGAGCGGGCTAGGTGCGTATATAGGTGATATTTTAGAACTCCCTATAGAGTTTAACTCAGAGGAAATTAGCGCGCTAAGAAAAAAATTAGAGGCAGAAAGATATGAGCTGGTAAATAGTTATTACTACGAGACACTAAGTGAGATTTACACGCTTGAAGGCGAGTTTGAATTAGCGAGCCAAAATTTGGAGCGTGCGTTCGCAGACGGTTCGACTCTTGAGAATTACCTTACCAAACGAACATATTTGCTTCTGAAGTCGGAAGACTATAGAGCCGTTATAGCTCTTGCCAGCCAATACACTGATCAGCTGAAAGACTTTGACTCGGAAGCTTTTGTAATAAACTTGCAAGTCGCTGCAAAAAAATTGTCACATCCTACACTTAATCTTGTCGCGCTCAGAAACTTGGCTGGACTGAGCGAATCGGATGAGGTTAAACTTTGTGCATTTTCCATTCTTGATCAATTTGCGGATGCTAAAAGGCTAATGAAGAAACAGCTTGAAAAGGATCCGGGGCTTATTAAGAAGTACAAAGACTGGCCTGCTATTTCAGCGGAGTGTTTTCCTGACATGATAGCTGATAATCGAGTTGCATAGGCCCGCTGAATGACGGTGATTAATTGCTTTAAAGATTAGTCTAAAGAAGCCTCCTAATTCGATGTTGAGTTAGGAGGCTTTCGCTTTTCACCGCTCTCCGTGGCTTGTGGTATTCGGGAGTCGATCCGAAGCTGAACTTTGAAGAGGCTATCCTTCAGGATCTGTTGCCCTTCAACTGCTGTGAGATACTCGTAAAGTATCAACTGTTGAGAGGAGGCATAGATGCCGTCAGCATTTCTTACGATGCCACTATCTCCGTTTTTTAGCTACGTCACTAAAGTTATCTTCCCATCCTCTCATCCACCCTTCATAAGCACTATCGGGGGGATCAAATCTGCATTTTCTCCAATTGACCCCATCCGCCGAATCAAGCGTTTTTCCCCGGACAATTCCTCGTACCGGTCACGGACTTTAACCCCACGTGATGTTAGGCATTCAGAGAGCTTGCATGCGAAAAAGATGACATCGTCGGTGTAAGTCGCTATTCCCTGCACAGCCGAGCCGTATTCGTTGTTTACAACCCCTACCACGGGCAGCGCGAGATAGTAGTGCTCTGGCGAGAAACCTGCTGGTAAGCCACCGTTTCTAAACATCTCTAACAGTGCGTTATACGCGTCAATCATGCTGTTAAGATTTCCGACAGCGTCCGCCAAGGAAATTATTGATTTCACCCCATTAGGCGAAATACTCATATCCTTAAGAATGAGGTTCTGTAGCTCAACAGTCGGCGGTGCTATGGCTTGGAACTTCGTGTGGTTAATACTAAGCTGGAACGGCCTCTCACGTTTTGCGGAGTCTTTGTAATCAGCGAATCGTGCTAAGTCCGATGCGTATTTGTTCAGAAACTCTAATACATACTGCTTTTTGAGAGAACCGGGCAAATCAATTACCGATATACACAGCGTTATCGCGACGTCGATACTGCGTAACTCGGCTAATAGCTCATCCCTCAGCTTCGCACTCTTAGCAATACGGCCGGCCATCCATGCACCAATTCCAGCACCGAACCCGGCGCTAATCAGCGCGCTGCCCCATTGAACAGCATCAGTGCTGGACAGGCTAATTACCCAAGGGGAAAGCGGTGTCGTAGCCGTATAAACACCGTTAATCGGCTCCCACAAATCCGCCATTAAATGCCTCCAATTCTACGCCTAGACCATTTAATAACTTACGATTCACATATTAATTGATTCGTCGCTACTAGAGGGAGGTCTTCCATTAGCAGCGGCTCGTAACTGATCGGCGTGAGTATTATTCAGCTTCAATGCTCGGCCCTGAACCGGAATCTTAGAGTTAGTCAGCGTCCGTTATCGGCCGGAAGCAGTCGCCCGTGACGAGTGTCCATCGGCCATAAGTATCTCTGAGGCAAAGATTTAAGTGGTGACGTCGGTGGGGTACTGAAGGAACTCATAAGTCAACCCCTCCTCATGAAACCACGCTCGCCATTCTAGAAACCCCTGACGGTATTCGCACAGAAGGCGAACGGACTGCCCATCCTCGTGGATAGATACTTCTTCCACTAAAGCGATATCTCCCGGGGCTGCCTCACGAGAGCTAATCCAGTCAGTTAAAACTACTTTTGTTTGATCAGTGCTGATTATTTTTATGAGATCGCCTTTAGATAATGCCATGTTCTTTCGCCTACACCTTTACGGATAACAAGTACATGAGCCTATCGGTTTTTTAAGACAAGGTCTTTTCTTTGGGCTCAAAAGGCTTCCTTGAGGCTACGTCCGCTTTTGGCCGGTAGTAGCCGTTCGGTTAACCACACTCAATATCCCCCTCAAAACGTCGGCGGCGTTATCACCCACAACACCACCGCATCCTCCTCCCCATGGTTCCCATACTTATGCGGTTCCTGGCTGGAAAAGCTAAAGCTATCCCCCTCACTCAACTGAAAATACCGTTCCCCCACCCACAGCTCAAAACTCCCCGACAGCACATACCCGGCTTCTTCTCCCTCATGGCTGTAACTCTCCTTGCTGTAGGTCCCCGGCGGAAAGCGCGAGTGCAAAAACTCCAGCTGCCGGGTCGGTTGTGGGGTCAGCAGCTGATCGATAATCCCGTTCTCATAATTCACCTGCAGCCGCTGTTTCTTGCGCACTACATAGCCCTGATCCTCGGGCGCGGTCTGGGTTTCGCTGGCGAAGAACCATTGGATGGTCACGCCCAGGCTGCGGGCGATGTTGAACAGGGCGGGGATGGAGGGGTAGGCGAGGTTGCGTTCCAGTTGGCTGATGTAGCCAGCGGTGAGTTCGCTCTGTTGCGCCAGTTCGCTCAGGGTCAGGCCGCGGCGTTTGCGCAGGCCGCGGATGCGGGTGCCAAGAAACTGTGGGCCGCCGGGGGCCTGGGTGTCGCTGCCGGGCTCGGGCAGGGTGCTCACGGGCGGCGTCTTGCTGCTGGGGTTCATGGCGGGCTCCGGACCAAGAGAACGGGCGCATCCGCAGGCTGTGTGAAAACTACTGCGTTTGGCAATACTGCGTTAAAAACAGGCTCGGAATGCTCATTTACAGCCAGTAAACTCCGCTTCCTCGCCTGTTTTTGCCTTGTCTTGCCTTCACTCGTGACGTTTTCACACAGCCTGCTCGGGCGCCCGTCCTGCAAAAGCCCTGGAGTATAAAGCAGCCTCAAAGCGCCCAGGCGACTTTCAAGCCTTCATGGATGGCTTCTTCCACGGTGCGCGGTGCCAGGCAGTCGCCGATGCGTTGGAAGGGCACCAGGCCTTTGAGTTGGTGGCCGAGGTCGTCCACGGATTGGTGGCCTTGGCACAGGACGAGGCTGTCGACGTTTTCCAGGAGCATGGGTTCGCCGCTGGCGGTGTGTTGCAGGTACACGGTGCTGTCGTCGCAGCCGTAGAGGCGGGCGTAAGGGATGATCGGGATCGCCAGTTTGTGCAGTTCGCCGGCCATCTGGTCGCGCACGTACAGCGGCAGGCTTTCGCCGCAGTGGGTGCCGTTGACTGCCAGTTGCACCTGGTGCCCGGCGCGTACCAGGCGCTCGGCGATGCCGGGGCCGATCCAGTCGCAGCGCCAGTCGGCCACCACGACGCTGCGGCCCAGTTGCACTTCGTCGCGCAGCACTTGCCAGGCGTCCACCACTTGCAGGTCGCCGCCGCGTTCGAAGTTCGGCCAGTAGGGCTGGGCGCCGGTGGCGATGATCACGTGGTCGGGGTTTTCGCGTTCGATCAGGGCGCGGTCGACCCGGGTGTTGCGCACCACTTCCACACCGGCCAGTTGCATTTCCCGTTGCAGGTTGGTGCTGGCGCCGCCGAATTCGCTGCGCCGGGGCAGCAGTTGCGCCAGTTGGATCTGGCCGCCCAGTTGCGCGCTGGCTTCGTAGAGGGTCACGCGGTGGCCGCGTTGCGCGGCGACGGCGGCGGCTTTCATCCCGGCCGGGCCGCCGCCCACCACCAGGATGCGTTTGCCGCGGGCGCTGGGCTTGGGCTGGCCGTAGAGCAGTTCGCGGCCGGTTTCCGGGTGCTGGATGCAGGAGATCGGCAGGCCCTTGTGGAAGTGGCCGATGCACGCCTGGTTGCAGGCGATGCAGGCGCGCACGTCTTCGGCGCGGCCGCTGTCGCTCTTGTTGGGCATCTGCGGGTCGCAGATCAGCGCACGGGTCATGCCGCACACGTCGGCCTGGCCTTTGGCGATGATCGCCTCGGCTTCCTGGGGCTGGTTGATGCGCCCGGTGACGAACAACGGGATCGACAGCTTGGCCTTGAAGGTGCCGGCTTCCCGGGCCAGATAGGCCGCTTCCACCGCCATGGGGGGGACTATGTGCACCGCGCCGCCGAGGGAGGCGGAGGTGCCAGCGACTATGTGCACGTAGTCCAGTTGCCCTTGCAGCAATTGCACGGCGGCCAGGGATTCGTCTTCGGTGAGGCCTTCGGGGTCGCGTTCATCGGCGGAAATGCGCAGGCCGATGATGAACTCGGCGTCGGTGCTGGCGCGCATGGCGCCGAGGATTTCCCGGATAAAGCGCAGGCGCTGTTCCAGTTCGCCGTTGTAGCCGTCGGTGCGGCGGTTGACCCGCGGGTTGATGAACTGCGCCGGCAGGTAGCCGTGGCTGGCCACCAGTTCCACGCCGTCCAGCCCGGCCTGATGCAGGCGCCGGGCGGCGTCGGCGTAGCCCTGGATGATCTCGTCGATCATGTCCTGGTCCAGGGCCCGGGGCATGACCCGGAAGCGTTCGTTGGGCACCGCCGAAGGGGCGTAGGCCACCGCCAGCAGGCCGTCGGCGGACTCCATGATTTCCCGCCCCGGGTGGAAGATCTGCGACAGCACCACGGTGCCGTGGGCGTGGCAGCTCTCGGCCAGGCGCCGGTAGCCGTCGATGCAGGCGTCGTCGGTGGCCATCAGCACGTGGCTGGTGTAGCGCGCACTGTCGTGGACCCCGGCCACCTGCAGCACGATCAGGCCCACGCCGCCTTCGGCCCGGGCGCGGTGGTAGGCAATCAGCTGTTCGTTGACCAGGTTGTCGGTGGGCATCGAGGTGTCGTGGCCGCTGGACATGATGCGGTTCTTCAGGCGTTTGCCACGGATCTGCAAAGGTTGGAACAGGTGCGGGAAGGCGCTGGTCATTGCGGTGGCTCCAGGCGGGCCAAGGGCAGGGGGCGGGGCCTTGGCGTTGTTATTGTTGGCCTATCAAAATTTACCGCCAGTAAAAAATCAACTTGTTTTTTTACTAAGGCTTGCAGTAGCTTCGATCTGCGCCCGCTCCCGGGGCCAACCTCACAACAATAAAAAAGGGCCGTGCCGGCGCCTGCCGGTGTGGCACCGCGAAGAGGATTCACAGATGAAAGCGCTCACCCGCAAGCACGGTTGTTCCTTCCTGGCCCTGAGCCTGGCCCTGGGTCTGACCCTGGGCCAGGGCACTGCCCAGGCAGCCCCCGACATGGTGGTCGTGGCGTACGGCGGAGCCGGACAAAAAGCCCAGGATGTGGCGTTGTTCCAACCCTTCAGCAAGGCCGATGGCAGCAAGCTGATCCAGAGCGAATACAACGGCGAAATGGCCCGCATCAAGGTCATGGTCGACACCGGCAACGTCGACTGGGACGTGGTGCAGATCGAAGGCCCGGACCTGATGCGCGGTTGCGACGAAGGCATGTACGAACCCCTGGACTGGAAGGCCCTGGGCCGTGCCGAGCAGTTGATTCCCGATGCCGCCCAGCCCTGCGGCTCGGCGGTGCTGGTGTGGAGCGTGGCCATTGCCTATGACCGCAGCAAGCTGGCCAAGGCCCCGGCATCCTGGGCGGATTTCTGGGACGTCAAGCAGTTCCCCGGCAAGCGCGGCCTGCGCAAGCGCGCGGTGTACAACCTGGAATTCGCCCTGATGGCCGACGGGGTCAAGGTCGAGGACGTGTACAAGGTCCTGGCCACGCCCGAGGGGGTGGACCGGGCCTTTGCCAAGCTCAGCGAACTCAAGCCCTACATCCAGTGGTGGGAGGCCGGGGCCCAGCCGGGGCAGTGGCTGGCCGCCGGTGATGTGGTGATGACTTCCACTTACAGCGGCCGCATCGCCGTGGCCGCCCAGGCCGGCGCGCCGCTGGCGGTGGTGTGGCCCGGCAGCCTGTACGGCATGGACTACTGGGCGATCATCAAGGGCTCGAAACACGTGGATCAGGCCAAGCGCTTCATCGCGTTTGCCAACACCCCTGAAGCCCAGGTCAACTACGTCAAGCAGATCCCCTATGGCCCCACCAACACCCTGGCCGCAGCCAAGCTCGACCCGGCGCTGGCGCAGTGGGTGCCGACCTCGGAACAGAACCTCAAGGGTGCACTGGCGATGGACGTCGGGTTCTGGGTTGATCATGGCGAGGAACTGGAAGAGCGCTTCAACGCCTGGGCCAGCAAGTAGTCTCAACGGGCTGGACGTCTACGGATGTCCGGCCCTATTGTTTGCCAGCCCAACAGCCTGGAGGATTCCAATAATGAACAACATCGCTCCCAGCCCCTACGCCCTGACCGAGCGCAGCGCCACTGAACAGCGCCTGCGGGAAGAATTGGCGGCCTGCTACCGCCTGATCGCGCACTTTCGCATGACCGACCTGATCTTCACCCATATCTCGGTGCGCCTGCCCGGGCCCGAGCATCACTTCCTGATCAACCCCTACGGCCTGATGTTCGATGAAATCACCGCCTCCAACCTGGTGAAGATCGACCTCAATGGCGAAGCCGTGGAGCCGTCGCCGTACCCGGTGAACCCGGCGGGGTTCGTGATCCACAGCGCCATTCACGGCGCCCGGGAAGACGCCCAGTGTGTGCTGCACACCCACACCAAGGCCGGTTGCGCGGTGGCGGCGCTCAAATGCGGCTTGCTGCCGGTGAACCAGATTTCCATGGAGTTCTATGGCCGCGTGGCCTACCACGACTACGAAGGCGTGGCCCTGGACCTGAGCGAGCAGCAACGTCTGGTGGCTGATCTCGGCGACAAGAGCGTGCTGATGCTGCGCAACCATGGCCTGCTCACCGTGGGCGAAACCGTGAGCCAGGCGTTTTTGCGCATGTACTACCTGGAGAAAGCCTGCGAGATCCAACTGGCGGCCCAGGCGGCGGGGGAGATCGTGCTACCGCCGGACGCGGTCTGCGCCCACACCGAACGCCAGTTCAACGACCCGGGCCGGCCTTTGCAGGAAGGCGAGCTCAACGACCCGGACGCCATGCAACTGGCCTGGGCAGCGTTGCTGCGCCTGCTGGAGCGCATCGCCCCCGACTACCGCGCCTGACCCCTGTAGCCGCTGCTGAGCCCTGGCGAAGCTGCGAAAAGGCCCGCAGGGCCTTGCTTGACGATCTGCCGCCGAACCTGTGTCGCCTTGAAGATCGTGGCGTCCCTGCGACGGAATGCCGCCCAGCCCGTTCGCAGCCTGCGGCAGCGGCTACAGGACTCGATGCGGCTTGGCGCGGCCACACAAACGCTGGATAGCCACGGAAGGCCTGTTGTACAGTCGTTCAGTTTCAACTTCCCGCCACTGCCCAAGGAACCCGCCCCATGAGCCAGGAAGCGCGCTTTTCCCGCCTGGAACCCGACCTGCGCAAGGCCGAGCTGATCGAGGCGACGCTGACCTGCCTCAAGCTCCACGGTTTCCAGGGCGCGTCGATCCGCAAGATCTCCGCCGAGGCCGGGGTGTCGGTGGGGCTGATCAGCCATCACTACTCCGGCAAGGACGAGCTGGTGGCCGAGGCCTATCGCGCCATCACCGGGCGGGTCATGACCCTGCTGCGCGAGGCCATGGAGCAGGCCGCGCCCGACCCCCGGCAGCGGCTGTCGGCGTTCTTTCGCGCCTCGTTCTGCGCCGAACTGCTGGACCCGCGGCTGCTGGATGCCTGGCTGGCCTTCTGGGGCGCGGTGAAGACCGCCGAGGCGATCAACCTGGCCCACGAACATTCCTATGGTGAATACCGTAACGAGCTGGCCGGCCTGCTGGGCCAGTTGGCCGGCATTCAGGGCTGGAAAGGCTTCGACGCCGATCTGGCGGCCATCAGCCTCAGCGCCTTGCTCGACGGCCTGTGGCTGGAGTCCGGGCTCAACCCCGGGACCTTCAGCCCGCAGCAGGGCGTGCAGATCTGCGAAGCCTGGGTCGAGGGGCTGCTGGCCAGCGGCGGGCGCGGTTTCGCTGTGCCGACATAGGGCTGTTGATCGGTTGTTCAGTAATGGCTAGGCTGCTGCGCACAAGGTTCCTTTTCTAATAAAAATAATCAGGAAACAGGCGATGACTCCTCGGGTATTGATCGTCGACGACGATCCGCTGATTCGCGAGCTGCTTCAGGCTTATCTCTCTCAGGAAGGCTACGACGTGCATTGCGCCGCCACCGCGGAGCAGGCGGAGAGCTTTCTCGGCCAGCACACGGTGGACCTGCTGATGCTGGATATCCGCCTGCCGGGCAAGGACGGCCTGACCCTGACCCGGGAACTGCGGGTGCGCTCGGAGGTGGGGATCATCCTGATCACCGGGCGCAACGACGACATCGACCGCATCGTCGGCCTGGAATGCGGCGCCGACGACTACGTGATCAAACCCCTCAACCCCCGCGAGCTGGTGTCCCGGGCCAAGAACCTGATCCGTCGGGTGCGCCAGGCCCGCCCGCCCCAGGCCCCGGCCAACAGCCCGAGCCCGGTCAAGCAGTTCGCCGACTGGGCCCTGGACACCGACCGCCGCCGGCTGATCGACCGGCGGGGTGCTGAAACCCTGCTGACTCACGGCGAATACCAGCTGCTCAGCGTGTTCCTGCGCAACAGCGGCCATACCCTGAGCCGCGACCAGTTGATGGACCAGATCCGCAACCGCGAATGGGTGCCCAGCGACCGTTCCATCGACGTGCTGGTGGGCCGCCTGCGGCGCAAGCTGCACGACGACCCGGCCGAGCCGGAGCTGATCATCACCATCCACGGCGCCGGTTACCTGTTCACCGCCAGCGTGGCGGCCTGAATTGCTGCGTCGCGCACTGGTGCTGTACCTGGGCCTGTGCCTGACCCCGCTGGCCGGCGCGACCTGGGCCGAGCCCCAGCCCGTGCTGCGTTATTGCGACTACCCGGTGTACCCGCCGATTTCCTGGAGCGACGGCAGCCAGGTGCGCGGCCTGGCACCGACGGTGGTGCGCCAGGTGCTAGGGGACCTGGGCTATCAGGTGCAGGTGGTGGTGCTGGGCAACTGGAAGCGCTGCCTGCTGGACGCCGCGGCCGGCCGGGTGGATGTGGTGCTGGCCTACAGCACCGGCCAGCGCCAGCAGGACTTGCTGTTTTCCCGGGTGCCGGTGCTGCGTGAGGAGGTGGCGCTGTTCGTCAACCGCCGCAACCTGCCGAGTTTTACCCACTTGCAGGACCTGACCGCCTACCGCGGCGGCCTGCTGTTCGGCGAGAGCTACGGCCAGGATTTCGACCGCGAAGTGGTGCAGCACGGCAACATCGAATGGGTCTCCAGCAGCCAACAGAATTTCGGCAAGCTGATCCGCCAGCGCATCGATTTCATCCCCTATGAACGCCGCACCGGGCAGTTGTTCATCGAGCAGTTGCCGGGGGCCCAGGACATCATCGCCTTGCCCCAGGCGGTGAGCGTCGACTACCTGCGCCTGGCGGTGTCGCGCCATTCGCCCCTGGCGGCGCGCATGGCCGAGATCGACACCCAGTTGCAGCGCCAGGTGGACAGCGGGGCGATCCAGCGCTGGCTGGCGCAGAGCCAGGACGACTACCGCGCCATGCTCAAGGCCCAGGTGGAGGGCCGGCCATGATTGCGCTGCGGCCCAGTGGCCTGTTGCGCCGCCTGCTGCTGTTTATCCTGCTGTTCAGCCTGTGCTTCACCGTGCTCGCCAGCAGCGTGCAGCTGTACTTCGAATACCGCCGGGAAATGCGCGACATCGACAGCCGCATGGAGCTGATCCGCGCCGGTTACCTGGGCAGCCTGGAACGCAACCTGTGGGACCTCAACCAGGAGCAGCTGACCGTGCAGTTGCAGGGGCTGGTGGACTTTTCCGATGTGGCCCGGGTGCACCTGATCAGCAACGATTTCGACTTGCAGCAGGGCAGCGCCGAGCTGATCGGGCCGCTGCGGGTCGAGCGTTTCCCCCTGAGCTACCAGCCGCCGTCCGGGCCGCTGCGCCAGCTCGGGGAGTTGCAGGTCAGCACCGATCTGGGGGCGGTGTACCGGCGCCTGTATGCCACCGGGCTGGCCAGCCTGTTGTGGATGAGCGTGTTTCTCTGCGGGCTGGCGGTGGCCTTGTCCGGGCTGTTCTACCGCCTGGTGACCCGGCACCTGCAAGTGATGGCCGATTTCGCCCGGCGCGTGGCGGCCGGCGAGCTGCACGAGCCCCTGCACCTGGACAAGCGCCAGCGCCCGGATGGCGACGAGATCGACACCGTGGCCCGGGCCCTGGACGACATGCGCCGGGCGGTGCTCGACGATGTGCAGCGCCGCGAAGCCGACCGCCTGGCCCTGCAGGACAAGCGCGATGAACTGCAGAAAATGGTCCAGCGCCGCACCGCCAGCCTGATGCACGCCAAGGACGAGGCCGAAGCCGCCAACTTGGCCAAGTCGCGCTTTCTGGCGACCATGAGCCATGAACTGCGCACCCCCTTGAATGGCATCCTCGGCATGGCCGAACTGCTGCGTTCGGCGCCCCTGGGCAGCCAGGATCGCCAGCGCTTGCAGGCCCTGCACAAAGCCGGCGAAGGCTTGCTCGGCATTCTCAACCAAGTGCTGTCCTTCGCCCGCCTGGAAGAAGGCCACAGCCGCCCCGACGTCCGGAATTTCTCCCTGCGCCAATTGCTGGAGGAGGTCACCACCCTCCTGGAGCCCCGGGCCCGGGCCAATGGCAACCGCCTGGAATGGCGGCTGGACCCGCAACTGGCGCCGTGGCAACAGGGCGCCGAACAGTACCTGCGCCAGGTGCTGAGCAACCTGCTGGCCAACGCCATTCGCTTTACCGAGGGCGGCTGGGTGCAGGTCGAGGTGCAGGTGCTGGACAACGCCGCGAATAGCCAGCGCCTGCGTTTCAGCGTGCGCGACAACGGCATCGGCATTGCCGCCTCGATGCGCGAGAAGATCTTCGAACGGTTCGTCCAGGCCAGCGACGAGGTGACCCGGCGCTACGGCGGCACCGGCCTGGGCCTGGCGATCTGCAAGCACCTGATCGAGCAACTGGGCGGCCGCCTGGGGGTGGACAGCGAGCTGGGGCAGGGCAGTTGCTTCTGGTTCGAGCTGCCCCTGGCGATCGGCCAGGAACCCTTGCCGGCACAGGTCGAAGGGCCGGCGCAGGGCCTGAACATTCTGGTGGTGGAGGACGTGGCCCTCAATCGCCAGGTGGCCAGCGGCCTGCTGGAGCGCGACGGCCATCGGGTGTGGCTGGCGGAAGATGGCGAGGCGGCCCTGGCCCTGTGCCGGCAACAGGCCTTCGACCTGTTGCTGCTGGATGTGCACCTGCCGGGCATCAGCGGGGTCGAGCTGTGCCGGCAAATCCGCCGCCACCCCGGGCCCAACCGTGAGGCGCGGATCTTCGCCCTGACCGCCAGTGTCCAGCCGGCCCTGGTCAGCGGCTACCTGGAGGCCGGCATGCAAGGCATTCTCGGCAAGCCGTTGCAACTCGACAGCCTGCGTCAGGTACTGGCCGGGCAGGGCGGTACGCCGCCTGCGCGCCCGCATGGGCTGGTGGACCAGGGGCTGCTGGACACCCATGGCACCTTGCTCGGGCAGCAGAAGGTGCAGGACCTGCTCAAGGTCCTGGCCCAGGCCCTGGACCAGCAGCAACCGCTGCTGGCCGAAGCCCTGGCCGCCGGGGACTGCACGCAGGTCCTGCATCTGGCCCATCGCCTGGCCGGCAGTACCGACTCGTTGGGCTTCTGCGCCCTGGCCGGGGTCCTGCGGGAAGTGGAAACCGCGGCGCAGCAGCTCGACCATCCGGCGCTGGCCGCTCTGGCGCTGCGCCTGGAGCCCTGCTGGCAGCAGTCGCGGCGCTTGCTGGAGCAGTTGCTGGCGGCCTGACGTACAAAATCCTTACGACTTTTTACATCTTCGATCTTTTGCTTCAACCCGAACTTACATGGCTTTCCAATAATCGCCCAAGCCGCGCCCGCCGCGGCCTTCGAAGCTTATTGGAGATAATAATAATGAACGGCCTGCAAGCTGCTTGTACCCCGCGCCCCGACCCATCACCCCGCGCCCTGCGCCTCACCGACTGCTGAGGTGCACCATGACGACCAGTACTGAACGCAAAGGCATCCAACTGACGCGCTCGCTGAAGAGCCGGCACATTTTCATGCTGTCCCTGGGCGGCGTGATCGGCACCGGGCTGTTCATGGGCTCCGGGGTCACCATCAACCAGGGCGGGCCCTGGGGGGCGATCCTCTCCTACCTGGTGGCCGGCTTCCTGATGTACCTGGTAATGGTCTGCCTGGGCGAGCTGTCGGTGCAGATGCCGGTGTCCGGCTCGTTCCAGGCCCACGCCACCAAGTACATCGGCCCGGCCACCGGCTTCATGATCGGCTGGGTCTACTGGATGAGCTGGGCCACCACCGTGGGCCTGGAGTTCACCGCCGCCGGCATGCTGATGCAGCGCTGGTTCCCCGGGGTGCCGATCTGGTACTGGTCGGCGCTGTTCGTGGCCTTGCTGTTCGGCATCAACGCCCTGGCCACCCGGGCCTTTGGCGAGGCCGAATACTGGTTCGCCGGGGTCAAGGTGCTGGCGATCCTGAGCTTTATCGTGGTGGGCGCGCTGGTGATCTTCGGCGTCATCGACCTGCCCAGCGGCGCCCCGGCGCCGATGTTCGACAACCTCAAGGGCGACTCCCTGTTCCCCAACGGCCTGCCGGCGGTGTTCGCGGTGATGATGACCGTGGTCTACGCCTTCCAGGGCTGCGAGATCATGGGCGTGGCCGCCGGTGAAACCGACCAGCCGGAAAAAAGCATTCCGCGTGCCGTGCGCAACGTGGTGTTCCGGGTGCTGATCTTCTACGTGCTGGCAGTGATGGTGCTGGCGGCGATCATTCCCTGGCAGCAGGCCGGGCTGGTGGAAAGCCCCTTCGTCCAGGTGTTCGACATGGTGGGCATTCCCTACGCCGCCGACCTGATGAACTTCGTGATCCTCACGGCGATCCTCTCGGTGGGCAACTCCGGGCTGTATGCCTCCACGCGCATCCTCTGGGCCATGTCCAAATCCGGCATGGCGCCCAAGGTCCTGTCGCCCCTGAGCAAACAAGGCGTTCCCCTGCGCGCCCTGTTCATCACCCTGTGTTTTGCCCTGATCTCGCTGATGACCAGCTTCATCGCCGCCGACACCCTGTTCATGGTGCTGATGGCGGTGAGCGGCATGGCCGGCACCGTGACCTGGATCGTCATTGCCCTGGCCCAGTACCGCTTCCGCCGCCAGTTCCTGCGCGAAGGCGGGCAACTGGAGCAGCTCAAGTACCGCGCGCCCTGGTTCCCCCTGGTGCCGCTGCTGTGCATCGTCCTGTGCAGTTCGCTGTTCGTGTTCCTGGCCCTGGATGAAACCCAGCGTCCGTCGCTGTACTGGGGCTCGGGCTTTATCGCCCTGTGCTACGGCGCCTACTACCTGATGCAGCGCAAACGCCAATTGCAACCTGCAGCCGCCCTGTAGGAGCCGGCAGGCACACCGCGCAGGCTCCCGTAGGAGCCGGCTTGCCGGCGAAGGGGCCCTTAAAGCCTTGCATCGCCTGGGCGGACGCCTTCGCTGGCAAGCCAGCTCCTACAGCCGGCAGGCACATCCCACAGCCTCACCCCGTAGGAGCCGGCTTGCCGGCGAAGAGGCCCGCAAGCCTTGCATCGCCTGGGCGGACGCCTTCGCTGGCAAGCCAGCTCCTACAGCAGGCAGGCACATCCCACAGCCTCACCCCGTAGGAGCCGGCTTGCCGGCGAAGAGGCCCGCAAGCCTTGTATTGCCTGGGCGGACGCCTTCGCTGGCAAGCCAGCTCCTACAGCAGGCAGGCACATCCCACAGCCTCACCCCGTAGAAGCCGGCTTGCCGGCGAAGAGGCCCGCAAGCCTTGTATTGCCCGGGCGGACGCCTTCGCAGCCTCCGCAGCCTCGGCAGCGGCTACAGAGGCCGCGCGGGAGGTTGTAGGCGGTTGTTCGAAGTTGTAACAGCGGCGTCCTAAACAACGATTGATTCTGATTAATATCCATTTAAAACAATGAGTTATGTGTGTTTACCAGAATGAGGACTGGCCTCGATCAACCAATTGCCGCCTTGTTGAACACTCGTTTAGTATGACCCTCACGTCACCTCCCTCACGCCAACCACAATAATTCGAGGACGCACATGACCCCTTCATCGTCGCTGCTCAGCCGGGTCGAAGCCGGCGTAGCCTGGATCACCCTCAATCGCCCGGAGCAACGCAATGCTCTGGACATTCCCACCCTCAAGCAACTGCATGCCTTGCTGGAGCACTGCAACAGCGACCCGGCGGTACGGGTGCTGGTGCTGACCGGCAGCGGCCGCAGTTTCTGCGCCGGGGCCGATCTGGCGGAATGGGCCGAAGCCGAGGCCCGGGGCGCCCTGGAAAGCTACGGCTGGACCGAAACCGCCCACGCCTTGATGACCTGCCTGCACAGCCTGGACAAACCCACCATCGCCGCCATCAACGGCACGGCGGTGGGCGGTGGCATGGACCTGGCGCTGTGCTGCGACCTGCGGGTGGCCGGGCAGTCGGCGCGCTTCAAGGCCGGCTACACCAGCATGGCCTACTCGCCGGACGCCGGGGCCAGTTGGCACCTGCCGCGCTTGATCGGCAGCGAACAGGCCAAGCGCCTGCTGTTTCTCGATGAGTTGTGGAGCGCCGAACGCGCCCTGGCCGCCGGCTTGGTCGGCGAGGTGTGCGCCGACGAGCAACTGATCGGCAGCGTCAGCGAGCTGGCGGCGCGCCTGGCCACAGGCCCGACCTTCGCCTTTGCCCAGACCAAGAAGCTGATCCGCCAGGGCGCCGACCGCAGCCTGGCGCAGCAACTGGCCGCCGAACTGGCCGCTGGCCTGCTGTGCGGGCGCAGCGCCGACGGCGCCGAAGCCCTGCGTGCCGTCAGCGAAAAACGCCCGCCACGTTTCCAAGGGTTGTAGGGGCGGCCGGGCGGCGCTCGGTTTGCCGGCGAAAGGGCCCCTGGGCCATGCGCCCATTTTGTAGGAGCCGGCGTGCCGGCGAAGGCGCCCGCAAGAACAGCGCCTTATTCAAGGGCCTGTTCGCCAGCAAGCTGGCTCCTACGGGAAGGTGTTATTCGCCAGATCGCCCTGCCAGGTCACTCGTTTTTTTGCACCGTCAATCACTCACAGGTAGCGCCATGAATTTCCAACTCAGCCAAGAACAAGAAATGTTGGTGGACGCGGTTCGCAGTTTTGTCAGCAAGGAGTTGCTGCCCCACGAAGAGGCGGTGGACCGCGCCGACGAGGTCAGCGCCGACCTCGCCGGGGAGATCCGCAACAAGGCCATCGCCGCCGGCTTCTATGCCTTCAACATGCCGGAAGAAGTGGGGGGCGGCGGCCTGGACTACCTGTCCCAGGCGCTGATCGAGCGCGAGCTGGCCAAGTGTTCCTGGGCCCTGCATGTGTTCGTTGCCCGGCCGTCGAAAATCCTCATGGCCTGCACCGGCTCGCAGATCGGCGACTACCTGCTGCCCTGCGTGCAGGGGCGCAAGGTCGACTGCTTCGCCCTGACCGAACCCGGCGCTGGCTCCGATGCCAATGCGATCAAGACCCGCGCCGTGCGCGACGGCGGCGACTTCGTGCTCAACGGCAGCAAGCATTTCATCAGCCACGCCGGGCATGCGGATTTCGCCATTGTCTTTGCCGTTACCGGCACCTATGAGCACAACGGCCGCCAGCGCAACGCGGTGACCTCGTTCCTGGTGGACCGCGACACCCCGGGCCTGACCATCCGCCGGGGCCCCAAGTGCGTGAGCAACCGCGGCTACCACACCTTCGAGATGTTCTTCGACGACTGCCGGGTACCGGCCAGCAAGGTGCTGGGGGAGGTGGGCAAGGGTTGGGAAGTGGCCAACGCCTGGCTCACCGCCGGGCGGGTGATGGTCGCCGCCAACTGCGTCGGGCAGGCCCAGCGCGCCCTGGATGCATCCCTGCAATGGGCCGCGGACCGCAAGCAGTTCGGCCAGGCCATCGGCAGCTACCAGGGGGTGTCGTTCAAGCTGGCGGACATGGCCACGCAGATCCGCGCCGCCGAGCTGTTGACCCTGCACACCGCCTGGAAGATGGACCAGGGCAGCATGACCGATGGCGAGGCCGGCATGGCCAAGCTGTTCGCCAGTGAAGTGCTGGGCCGGGTGGCCGACGAGGCGGTGCAGATCTACGGCGGCATGGGCCTGATGGACGAAGGCCCGGTGGAGCGCATCTGGCGCAACGCGCGGATCGAGCGGATCTGGGAAGGCACCTCGGAGATCCAGCGCCACATCATTTCCCGTGAACTGCTGCGGCCGCTGATGCGCTGAGCGCCCTGGAGAATTGCCGTCATGTCCCAGACTTTGCGTGACAATCTCAAGCGCCTGCTGGCCCCAAGGCACTTGGCTTTCGTGGGCGGGCGCAGCATGGCCCGGGCCCTCAAGCGCTGTGCCGAAGGCGGGTTTGCCGGGCCCATGTGGCTGGTCAACCCGCAGCATGCCGAGCTCGATGGCGTGCCGTGCGTGGCCAGCATCGAACAGCTGCCCTGCGGCCCGGATGCGGTGTTCGTCGCCACCAACCGCGAGCTGACCCTGACCTGCGTCGCGGCGTTGGCGGCCAAGGGCGCCGGCGGGGCGATCTGCTACGCCTCGGGCTTTGCCGAAACCGGCGCCCAGGGCCAGGCCCTGCAACAGCAACTGCTCCAGGCCGCGGGCGACATGGCGCTGCTGGGTCCCAACTGCTACGGCTTGCTGGACTACCTGCACAGCGCAGCGCTGTGGCCGGTGGCCCATGGCGGTCAACCCGTGGAACGCGGTGTGGCGGTGCTGACCCAGAGCGGCAACTTTGCCTACAACCTGTCCATGAGCGATCGCTCGCTGCCGGTGGCCTACATGGCCTCGGTGGGCAATCAGGCGCAACTGGGCATTGCCGAATTGATGGACGTGCTGCTGGACGAGCCGCGGGTGACCGCCATCGGCCTGCACCTGGAAGGCCTGAAGAACGTGCCGGGTTTTGCCCGGGCGGCGCACAAGGCCCTGGAGAAGGGCATACCCATCATCGCCCTGAAGACCGGGGTGTCGCAGATCGGCGCCGAACTGGCCTTGAGTCACACCAGTTCGCTGTCGGGATCGGACGCGCTGTACGACGCGCTGTTCCAGCGCCTGGGGGTGATCCGGGTCAGCGGCCCGGTGAGTTTTGTCGAGACCTTGAAAGCCGCCTCCTGCGGGCAGTTGCCGGCTGGCCCGCAGTTGATGGCCCTGGCCTGTTCCGGGGGCGACGCCGGGCTGATCGCCGACTACGCCGAGCGCAACGGCCTGCAGTTGCCCAAGCTGGATGCCGGGCAATGCGCCGAGCTGGCCCAGGTGCTGCCGGGCTACGCCAACCTGGTGAACCCGCTGGATTTCACCACCGCCATCTGGGGTGATGCCCAAGCCCTGCAAGCCATGCTCGACACGGCGCTGCGTACCGAGGCCGACAGCGCCATGCTGGTGCTGGATTACCCGGCCGAGTTCACCGGCGAGCGCAAGGAATGCGACCTGCTGCTGGAGCTGTTCTGCGCCGCGTTGCAGCGCCACGGCAAGCGCGGTTTTGTCACTTCGGCCTTTCCCGAGCTGCTGCCGGCCAGTGCCCGCGAGCGTTTGCACGGCCATGGCATTCCCGCCTTGCAAGGGGTGGAGGATGGCCTGGCGGCCTGGGGCCGGATCGTCGCCTATCAACAGCGCCGTCCGGCGTTGCTGGCCCTGGGGGAGTCGGCCCTGGTGCCGCTGTGCCCGCAGGCTCTGGACGGTAGCGCTGTGCTGCTGGACGAGTGGCAGTCCAAGCAGGCCCTGCGCGCCTTTGGCCTTTGCACCCCCGATGGTGTGTTGACCACCCCCGGGCAGGCCCTGAGCGCGGCGGCGGGCATTGGCTACCCGCTGGTGCTCAAGGCGGTGAGCGCCGAGCTGCCGCACAAGACCGAGGCCGGGGCGGTGGCCCTCAATCTCAAGGACCCTGAAGCCCTGAGCGCCGCATTGCGGCTGATGCGCACGCGGATTGCCGAGCATGCGCCGGGGCTGGCCTTTGAGCAAATCCTGCTGGAGCCCATGGCCGCGGCGCCCCTGGCGGAACTGATTGTCGGCATCAAGCGCGAGAACGACTTCGGCCTGGCCCTGGTGATCGGCGCCGGCGGGGTGCTGGTGGAACTGCTCAAGGACAGCCGCAGCCTGCTGCTGCCCACCACCGAAGGGGCGATCCGCCAGGCCCTGCTCAGCCTGCGCAGCGCTACCTTGCTGCAAGGCTTTCGCGGGCGCCCCGAGGCCGATCTTGAGGCCCTGGTGGCGGCCATCGGCGCGGTGGCGGACTACGCCTGCGAACATGCCGGGCAACTGCTGGAACTGGATGTGAACCCATTGTTGGTCGGTGCCCAGGGCACCGTCGCGGTCGATGCGTTGATTCGCCTTGGCCAGGCTTGAGGAGAGAGACATGCACGATCAGACCTTGACCGGTGGCCAGGCCCTGGTGCGGCTGCTGGCCGGCTACGGCGTCGACACGGTGTTCGGCATTCCCGGGGTGCACACCCTGGAGCTGTACCGCGGCCTGCCCGGCAGCGGCATCCGCCATGTGCTGACCCGCCACGAGCAGGGCGCGGGCTTCATGGCCGACGGTTACGCCCGGGTCAGCGGCAAGCCTGGGGTGTGCTTCGTCATCAGCGGCCCGGGGGTGACCAACGTCGCCACGCCGATTGGCCAGGCCTATGCCGATTCGATCCCGCTGCTGGTTATTTCCAGCGTCAACCACAGCGCCAGCCTGGGCAAGGGCTGCGGCTCGCTGCACGAAACCCAGGATCAGCGAGCGATTACCGCGCCTATCACCGCGTTCTCGGCCCTGGCCCTGAGCCCGGAAGACCTGCCCGAGCTGATCGCCCGGGCCTTTGCCGTGTTCGACAGCCAGCGCCCGCGCCCGGTGCATATCAGCGTGCCCCTGGATGTGCTGGCGGCCAAGGTCGCCCGGGACTGGACCGGCGAGGTGGTGCGCCGCCCCGGGCGTGGCCCGGCTGCGGCGGCGGATATCCAGCAGGCGGCGGACACACTGCGCCGTGCCAAGCGGCCGATGATCATTGCCGGCGGTGGCGCGCTGCACGCCGCCGAGCAACTGCGGGCCCTGAGCACGCGCCTGGGGGCGGTGTTCTTCAGCAGCGTCGCCGGCAAGGGCCTGCTGCCGGATGAAGCGCCACTGAACGCCGGGGCGACCTTGTGCGTGGAGCCCGGCTGGCAGTTGATCAGTCAGGCCGACGTGGTGCTGGCGGTGGGCACCGAGATGGCCGACACCGACTACTGGCGCGAGCGCCTGCCGCTGAACGGCGAGCTGCTGCGCCTGGATATCGACCCGCGCAAGTTCAATGACTTCTACCCGTGTGCGGTGGCCTTGCACGGCGATGCCCGCGCCACCCTGGACGCCTTGCTCCAGGCCTTGCCACCCACACCGGCCGAAGCGGGGGCGGCGATTCATGCGGTGGCCGACCTGCGCCAGGCGGTGCAGAACGGGCAGGGGCCCTTGCAGCAGATTCACCGCTCGATCCTGCAACGCATTGCCGCCGAGCTGCCGGAGCACGGCTTTATCGCCAGCGACATGACCCAGCTGGCCTACAGCGGCAACTACCTGTACCCGACCCGGGCCACCCGCAGCTGGCTGCATCCCACCGGCTACGGCACCCTGGGCTACGGCTTGCCGGCGGGCATTGGCGCCAAGCTCGGTGCCCCCGAGCGTCCCGGGCTGGTGCTGGTGGGCGATGGCGGTTTTCTCTACACGCTGCAGGAGTTGGCCACGGCGGTGGAGGAACTGCGCAGCCCGTTGGTGGTGCTGCTGTGGAACAACGATGCCCTGGGGCAGATCCGCGATGACATGCTGGATCTGAACATCGAGCCCATTGGCGTGTTGCCGCGCAATCCGGATTTTGCCGCCCTGGCCCGGGCCTTTGGTTGTAGCGTCAGCCAGCCCGCCAGCCTCGATGAGTTGCAACAGGCACTGCGCGAGGGCTTTGCCCGCAACGACGTGACCCTGATCGAACTCAAGCACGCCTGCGCGCGCTGAACATCCCTTTTTGCCTGGAGCTTGTGCATGCGTTTTTCTCGACTGACCCAACGTATTGCCGGAGACGGCGCCGCCGCCTGGGACATTCATTACCGGGCCCTGGCCAAGCGCGAACGCGGCGAAGAGGTCTGGTTGCTGTCGGTGGGCGACCCGGATTTCGACACTCCGCAACCCATCGTCCAGGCGGCCATCGACAGCCTGCAGGCCGGCCACACCCATTACGCCGATGTGCGCGGCAAGCGGGCCTTGCGCGAGGCCATTGCCCGGCGTCATCAGCAGCGCAGCGGGCAAGTGGTGGATGCCGACCACGTGGTGGTGCTGGCCGGTGCCCAATGCGCCCTGTACAGCGTGGCCCAGTGCCTGCTGGACCCGGGGGACGAGGTGATAGTGGCCGAGCCGATGTACGTCACCTATGAAGCGGTGTTCGGCGCCTGCAACGCCCGGGTGGTGCCGCTGCCGGTGCGGGCCGAGGACGGCTTTCGGGTGCAGCCCGAGGCGGTGGCCGCGCGCATCACCGGCAAGACCCGGGCCCTGGTGCTCAACAGCCCGCACAACCCCACTGGCGCGAGCATTCCCCGGGCCACCTGGGAGGCCCTGGCGGCGCTGTGCATCGAACATGACCTGTGGCTGATCTGCGACGAGGTCTACAGCGAGCTGCTGTACGAAGGCGAGCATGTCAGCCCGGCCAGCCTGCCGGGCATGGCCGAGCGCACCGCGACCCTCAATAGCCTGTCCAAGTCCCATGCCATGACCGGCTGGCGCCTGGGCTGGGTGGTGGCGCCGACGGCCCTGGCCGCGCACCTGGAAAACCTCGCCCTGTGCATGCTCTACGGCTCACCGGAATTCATCCAGGACGCCGCCGTGGTGGCCCTGGAACAGGCCTTGCCGCAACTGCGGGACATGGCCCAGGCCTATCGCCAGCGCCGGGACCTGGTGTGCGACTGCCTGGCCGATTGCCCCGGTGCCCGGCCGTTGAAACCCGATGGCGGCATGTTCGTCATGGTCGATATCCGCGCCACCGGGCTCAGCGCCCAGGCCTTCAGCGAACGGCTGCTGGATGAGCAGGGCGTCTCGGTGCTGGCCGGCGAAGCCTTCGGCCCCAGCGCCGCCGGGCATATCCGCCTGGGGTTGGTGCTGCAAGCGGATGAACTGCGCGAAGCCTGTCGGCGCATCGCCTTGTGCGCCCGGCAGTGCCTGGCCGAACGCGATGCCCCTGTTACTGTGCAACCTGTCTGAGGAAGTTTCATGAATGTGTTGATCGTCCACGCCCACCCCGAACCGCAGTCCTTCACCGCCGCCTTGCGTGACCAGGCCCGCAGCACCCTGGAGGCCCAGGGGCACCAGGTGCAGGTCAGCGATTTATACGCCATGAACTGGAACCCGGTGGCCAGCGCCGCGGATTTTGCCTCCCGGGACAACCCGGATTACCTGGTGTATGCCCTGGAACAGCGCCTGGGGGTGAAGAACCAGAGCATTGCCGCGGATATTCAGGCCGAGCTGGACAAGCTGCTGTGGGCCGACCTGTTGATCCTCAACTTCCCGGTGTTCTGGTTCTCGGTGCCGGCCATGCTCAAGGGCTGGATCGACCGGGTGCTGGTGTCGGGGGTGTGTTATGGCGGCAAGCGTTTCTATGACCAGGGCGGGCTGGCGGGCAAGAAAGCCCTGGTGACCCTGACCCTGGGCGGGCGCGAGCACATGTTCGGCGAAGGCGCGATTCACGGCCCGCTGCAGGATATGCTGCGCCCGCTGCTGCGCGGCACTTTGGCCTATGTCGGCTATGACGTGCTGGAACCCTTCGTGGCCTGGCACGTGCCCTACATCAGCCAGGAGGCTCGTGAAGCCTTCCTGCACAGCTACCGCCAGCGCCTGCAGCACCTGGCGGACGACCAGCCCCTGGTCTTCCCGCGCCTGGACCAGTTCGACGAAGCCCTGCACCCCTTGCCGGCCTGAAATCCCCACCGCCGATACGCCTTCCTCCGTAGGAGCCGGCTTGCCGGCGAACAGGCCCTTGAGCCTTGTGCTGCTCTTGCGGCCGCCTTCGCTGGCAAGCCAGCTCCTACATGAGCATCCGCGGCGATACGCCTTCCTCCGTAGGAGCCGGCTTGCCGGCGAACAGGCCCTTGAGCCTTGTGCTGCTCTTGCGGCCGCCTTCGCTGGCAAGCCAGCTCCTACACGAGCGTCCGCGGCGATACGTCTTCCTCGGTAGGAGCCGGCTTGCCGGCGAACAGGCCCTTGAGCCTTGTGCTGCTCTTGTGGACGCCTTCGCTGGCAAGCCAGCTCCTACACGAGCGTCCGCGGCGATACGCCTTCCTCCGTAGGAGCCGGCTTGCCGGCGAATAGGCCCTTGAGCCTTGTGCTGCTCTTGTGGCCGCCTTCGCTGGCAAGCCAGCTCCTACATGAGCATCCCCGGCGATAGGGCGTTCTTCGGGGGCGCTGCGCGGGCTGGCCGCTAGGGATGCGGGCCGGTCCACGCCGCGGGGTTGACCAGGTTCGGCGGGCGCTGGCCGGCCAGGGCCGCCAGCAGGTTGTCCACTGCGCAGCGGGCCATGGCTTCGCGGGTTTCGTGGGTGGCCGAGCCGATGTGCGGGGTGGCCACGACGTTGGGCAGTTGCAGCAGCGGGGAGTCGTGGTCCAGCGGCTCGCGTTCGAAGACGTCCAGCCCGGCGCCGCGAATCCGCCGTTGTTGCAGGGCTTCGATCAGCGCCGCTTCATCCACCACCTTGCCCCGGGAAATATTGATAAAGATGCTTTCGGGGCGCATCAGGGCGAACTCCCGGGCGCCGATCAGGCCCTGGGTGCGTTCGGTCAGGGGCAGGGTCAGGCAGATGAAGTCGGCTTCCTCAAGCAGTTGCTCCAGGCTCCGGTACTGGGCATTGAAGCGTTGCTCCACCGCGGGCTTGGGCCGGGTGCTGTGGTAGATCACTGGCATGCCGAAGCCGAAATGCCCGCGTTGGGCCAGGGCTTCGCCGATGCGCCCCATGCCGATGATGCCCAGGGTCTTGCCGTGGACATCCGTGCCAAAGTGCGCCGGCCCGATGTTGCGCTGCCATTGCCCGGCGCGCACCAGGTTGGCCAGCTCCACCACCCGCCGGGCGGTCGCCAGGATCAGCGCGAAGCCGGTGTCGGCGGTGGTTTCGGTGAGCACGTCGGGGGTGTTGCTGAGCAGGATGCGGCGCCGGGTCAGGTAGTCGATGTCATAGTTGTCGACCCCCACCGAAACGCTGGCCACCGCCCGCAACCGGGGCGCCAGGTCCAGCAGTTCGGCGTCCAGGCGCAGGCTGGCGCCCAGCAGCCCGTCGGCGCTCGGCAGCGCCTGGCGCAGGGCATTCAGCCCCGGCGCGTCGAGGGTTTCGATCAGGGTCACCTGCGCCTGCTCCTGCAGGCGGGCCATCAGCGTTGGGGAGAGTTTCTTGTACAGCACCAGGTGTTTTTTCATGGGGTTCTCTAGACCGTTTCAAGGGTGAGCCAGGCGCCGGCGCAGGGGCAGGGCCTTGGCCTGCGGCTGGTTGGCACCGGGTTTGAGCAGCAGGGTCAGCAGTACCGAGAGCAGCAGCGCACCGCTCATCAGCAGGTAGGAGGCGCCGGGGGAGCCGGTGGCGCTGTTCAGGTAGCCCACCAGGTAGGAGCCGCCGAAGGAGCCCAGGGCGCCCATGCTGTTGATCAGGGCCATGGCGCCACCGGCGACGTTGGCCGGAAGGATTTCCGGGACGATGGCGAAGAACGGCCCGTAGGGCGCGTACATGCAGGCGCCAGCGATCACCAGCAGGCTGTAGGACCACCAGAAGTGCTCGGCCCCCAGCAGGTAGGAGCCGTAGAAAGCGATGGCCGCCACCAGCAGCGGCGGCCAGACGAAGCGCTTGCGCTTCTGGGTGCGGTCCGAGCCCCAGGACACCGCCAGCATGGCGATCACCGCCGCCAGGTAAGGCAAGGCCGAGAGCCAGCCGGCTTCCACCATGTCCATCTGCGCGCCGTGCCTGAGGATCGAGGGCAGCCACAGGACAAAGCCGTAGACCCCGATGCTCCAGCAGAAGAACTGCAAGGCGAGGATGATCACCTTGGGCGAGCGGAACGCCTCGGCGTAGTTCTTCACCGCCTTGATCCCTTGCTGTTCGGCGGTCAGGGCGCTTTCCAGGTCGCGTTTTTCGTCCTGGCTCAGCCACTGCGCCTGGCTGGGCCGGTCATCGGCCAGGCGCCACCAGATAAAGGCCCAGATCACCGCCGGCAGGCCTTCGATGATGAACATCCAGCGCCAGCTGAAGTGCTGCACCAGGTAGCCGGAGACCACCGACATCCAGAGCATGGTCACCGGGTTGCCGAGGATCAGGAAGGTGTTGGCCCGGGAGCGTTCGGCGCGTGTGAACCAGTGGCACAGGTACACCAGCATCGCCGGCATCACCGCGGCCTCTACCACCCCCAGCAGGAAGCGGATGCCGATCAGCATGTAGGCGTTGGCGACGATCCCGGTGAGGGTGGCCAGGCCGCCCCAGAGGATCAGGCTGACGAAGATCAGCTTCTTCACGCTGCGCTTTTGCGCGTAGATCGCCCCGGGCACCTGGAAGAAGAAATAGCCGAGGAAGAACAGCGCCCCCAGCAGCGAGGACAGGCCGGGGGTGATCTGCAGGTCGTCGGCCATGCCCGAGGCCGCGGCGAAACCATAGTTGGCGCGGTCCAGGTAGGCCAGGCTGTAGGTGATGAAGACGATGGGCATGATGTACCACCAGCGGCGGGTGGCGAGTTTGAGCGTGTCCATGAAAGTTCTCCTGAGCTTGTTGTTTTTGTCGCAGCAGGTGGTTCGTGGTGTTCGGTTACTGCAGGAGCCGGCTGGCCGGCGAAGGGGCCCTTGAGGCGTGTGTCGCCGGGCGGGCGTCTTCGCTGGCCAGCCAGCTTCTACAGGGCGCTGGCGGTCTTCAGGCTGAGGGTGTGCTCCGGTAGTTCGTGGCGCAAGGGCAGGCCTTCCATGTCGCCACGGCTCTGCACCGCGCGGCTGCCGATCCAGTTGGCCCGCTGCACCGCTTCGAGGATGCCGCGGCTTTCCAGCAGGGCGCTGATCAGGCCCACGGCAAAGCCGTCGCCGGCGCCTACGGTGTCCACCACCTGGGCCACCGGCACGCCGTTGACGAAACCGGCATCCAGCTGGGTGCGGTAGTAGGCGCCGTGGGCGCCGAGCTTGATCACCACGGCTTCGGCGCCCTGGTCCAGGTAGAAGGCGGCGATGTCCGCCGGATCGTCGCGGCCGGTGAGCAGGCGGCCTTCGGCGAGCCCCGGCAGTACCCAATGGGCCAGCGCCGCCAGGCGGTTGATCTCGCGGATCATCAGCGCCTCGCTGGGCCACAGGGCGGGGCGCAGGTTGGGGTCGAACGACACGCTGTGCCCGGCGCTGCGCTGGGTGTGCATCAGGTGGCCGGACAGCTCCCGGGCCGAGTCCGAGAGCGCCGGGGGAATGCCGGTGGCGTGCAAGTGCCGGGCCCGCAGCAGGGCCGGGTCGAGGTCGCCGATGGCCAGGTGGCTGGCCGCCGAACCGCGGCGGAAATACTCGACCCGCGGGTCGTCGCCGTCGTCTTCCCGGGACTTGAGCTGAAAGCCGGTGGGATGGATCGGGTCGCAGCGCACGAAACGGCAGTCCAGGCCTTCGGCGCGCAAGGTGTCGAGTACGAAGCGCCCCAGGGAGTCGTTGCCTACCCGGCTCAGCCAGGCCACCTTGAAGCCCAGGCGTGCCAGGCCGATGGCCACGTTGCTGTCGGCCCCGGCGATGCGCTTGTGGAAGTGCTGGACCTGGGCCAGGTCGCCGCCGTGTTCGGCAACGAACATCGCCATGGTTTCGCCGAACGAGAGGATATCGATATCAGGCATCTGCATGCTCCAGGCGCGATTGGCCAAGGTGGGCCAGCAGGCTGACCTGCTCGGTGGTCACTTGCAGCAGGTCGGTGCCTTGCAAGGGGTATTCCACGGCCCGGGTAATACCTTGAGTCATGTGCCGCAGCAGTTGTTCCCATTGATGCAGCTCCGGGGCGCCGGGCGGTATGGCGACCCGCTTGCCGTCGACCCGCAGGCGCACCGCCTTGCAGTGCACGTAGGCCACGTGCCGGCCCAGCAGGCGCGCGGCGTTGAGCGCCGATTGCTCTTGCCATTGCCAGTTGCCGATGTCGAAGGTCATGCGCAGCGGCAGGTTCAGCGCCTCTACCGCGCTGAAAAAGCGCTGGAACGGCTCGATGCGCCCGCCGTGGGCGGTCTGGTCGTTCTCCACCAGCAGGGCCAGGGGCTGGCGAAACAGCAGGCTGGCCAGGCTGCGCAGGTCGTGGTGTTCGCGAAAGTGCCCGAGGGACACCTTGAGCCGCTTGGCGCCGAACTCCCGTGCCCGTTGCAGGGTGACGCTCAGTTGCGGGTTGGGCTCGCTGCGCTCGGCCTGCCACAACTCCAGGGGCGAGGAAAACACGCTTTCCAGGCCGTGCTCCGCCGCGCTGCGGGCCAGCTCGGCGGGCTGCTCATGGGTCAGCAGTTCTTCGCGCCATTCGATGCAGGACGCGCCGGCGGCGGCCACCAGGGGAATGAAATGCGCCTGACCCTGTGCGCGCACAAGGTCTGCGCCGTAGCTGGACAAACTGATGGAGACGGGGGATTGCTGCATGTTCCTGACCTCTGAAACCGGTTTCATTTTTGTTCGAGAAAAAAGTGGTGGGCTTTGCCCCCACTGTTACAACCGAGTGGAGCCGCGCACGATCAGCTGCGCCGGAAAATCCACCACCCGCGCCGGGGCATCGTCGCCCCGCAGGCGCTTGAGCAGGCATTCGAAGGCACTGGTGCCTATGGCTTGCGTGGGCTGGGCCAGGGCCGTGATGCCATTGCCCACCAGGGGGTACCAGTCCAGGTCGTCGAGGGCGATCAGGCCCACGCCTTCGAACAGCGGGCACTCCAGCTCACGCAGGGCGCGGGTGGCGGCCAGGGTCGCCACGCCGTTGGCGCAGAACAGCGCCTTGGGCCCGGGGCCGGGGGCGGCGAGAAAGGTTTGCAACTGGCTGGTCAGGTGGCTGCCGGTTTCCAGCAGTTGGCCGCGCAAGGCCGGACGGCGCTCGATCTCGGCCTGGAAACTGGCGCTGCGCTCCAGGCGCGAGCTGGTGCCGTCATGGGGTTCGCTGACCAGCAGCAGGTCGCGATAACCCTGCTGCTGCAGGTGGTCGAGGGCGCTGCGCACCGCCGCCGGGTTGTCCAGGCCCACCAGGTCGGCCTGCAATTGCGAGAGCTTGCGGTCCACCAGGACCATGGGCATCTCTTGCTGCAATTGCTGCAACTGTTCCAGGTGGTGGCCCAGGGTGTTCACGATCAGGCCTTCGATGTTGTAGGCCCGCAGGTTGGCCAGGTGCCGGGCTTCCTGTTCGTCGTCGCGGTCGGTGTTGCACACCACCAGGCTGTAGCCGTGCTGGCGGCAGGCGGTTTCCACGCCATGCATCACGGCAATCGAATAGGGGTTGCGGATATCGGCCACCAGCATGCCGATCAGGCGTGTGCGCCCGCGCTTGAGGCCGCGGGCCATCTGGTTCGGGCGGTAGCCCAGTTCGCTGATGGCTTGATCGATGCGCAGGGCAATGGCATCGGAGAGCAGGGCCCGGTCCTCGCCGATAAAGCGCGACACGCTGGCCTTGGAGACCCCGGCGCGGCGGGCGACATCGAGCATGGTGACGCGGCTGCGCTGGGCGGCAGAAAACTGATTCACGGGCGACGACCTTGTTTTTGGAGTTATGGGTTCCAGTTGCGCTGAAACCGGTTTCAGGAAACCGCAAAAGCGCTTCGGCCGTCAATAGTGCAGAGGCAGGAAATAGCCCCAGGGCAGGTCGGTGGCTGACCAACGGTCGCGTTCAGGGGCGGCCCAGGTGCTGTTCCAGGTAGGCCAGCAGGGCGCCGTACAGGGCGTCCACTTCAGGGGCCAGGCCCCTGGCGCGCAGGCAGCCGTGCACCAGCCCCAGGCCCGGGTACAGCTGGCTTTGCCCACCGGCCGCGAGCAAGTGTTGGTGATAACGCTCGCCGTCATCGCGCAGCGGGTCGAACTGTGCCAGGGCGATAAAGGCCGCGGGCAGGCCGGCGAACTGTTGCGCCAGCAGCGGCCGGGCATAGGCCGAGCGCTGCTGCGGGCCGGGCAGGTACAGGGCCTGGAAGCAGTCCAGGTCGCTGCTGCTGAGCAAGGGCGCGTCGGCGCACTGGCTGCGCGAGGGCAGGTTGGCGCCACCACCCAGGCCGGGGTAGACCAGCACCTGGGCCGCCGGCCCGGGTTCGCCGGCATCGCGCAGGGCCAGGCACAGCGCCGCCGCCAGGTTGCCGCCGGCGCTGTCGCCCATCAGCACCCGGCGCTGCGGGTCCAGAGGCAGGGGCAGCAGCCCTTGCTCCAGGGCCCGCCAGACCCCCAGGCAATCGTCGAAGGCGGCGGGGAACGGGTGCTCGGGGGCCAGCCGGTAGTCCACGGCGATCACCAGTATTCCCAGCTCGCTGGCCAAGCGGGCGGTGATGAACTCGTGGGAGTCCAGGCCCCCCAGCACCCAGCCGCCGCCATGCAGGTACAACAGCCAGGGCCAGCCCGAAGGCGCAGCGGGGCGCTCGGGGTGATACAGGCGCAGCGGCACCCCGGCCAGTTGCAGCTCCTGTACCGCCAGCCCGGCTGGGCGAGGCGGGGTGAAGGCCCGGCACATGCGCTCGTAGCTGTCGCGCAGGCCCTGGAAGCTGCTGTCGGCGCTGGTGTAGCTCAGGGTTCGCTGGACAAAGGCCGCCAGCTCGGCAGAAAGCGGGTAATGGTTCATGGACAGTCCTGGAGTGTGGTAGCCGGCTTGCCGGCGAAGAGGCCCGTGAGACCGCCTTCGCCGGCAAGCCGGCTCCTGCAGAGGGTGGTTACAGGCTCGCCTTGACCGCTGCCACGCCATCGCGGCCGTCGAAGGTGGTCACCCCCGCCAGCCAGCGCTGCAGGTCCTCAGGATGCTCGCGCAACCATTGCCGGGCCACCTCCTGGGGCGACTGGCGCTGCATGATGGGCACCATCAGCTGGCTTTCCTGGGCTGCGGTGAAGTTCAGGTTCTTCAGCAGCCGATCGACGTTGGGGCAGCGCTCGGCATAGTCCGGGGCGGTCACCGTGGACACCGTGGCCGCGCCTTCGTTGGGCCCGTACACGTCCTCGCTGCCGGTGAGGTAGGTGATGGCCAGGTTGATGTTCATCGGGTGCGGGGTCCAGCCGACGAACACCACGAACTCCTTGCGGTTGATCGCTCGCTGCACCGCCGCCAGCATCCCGGCCTCGCCGGACTCGATCAGCTTGAAGCCCTTGAGGCCGAAATGGTCGGTGTCGATCATGGTCTTGATCGTGGTATTGGCGCCGCTGCCGGGTTCGATGCCGTAGATCTTGCCCCCCAGTTGCTCCTTGAAGCGGGCGATGTCGGCGAAGGTCTTCAGGCCCGCTTGCGCCACGTAGTCCGGCACCGCCAGGGTCGCCTGGGCATCGGCCAGGCTGGGTTGGGCCATGACCCTGACCTGGCCGGCGGCCAGGAAGGGCGCGATGTTCTGGTCCATGGCCGGTTTCCAGTAGCCAAGGAAGATGTCCAGGCGCCGGTCGCGAATGCCGGCGAAGATGATCTGCTGCACCGCGCTGGTCTGCTTGCTGTCATAGCCCAGGCCGGCGAGCAGCACGTCGGCCATGGCGCTGGTGGCGATCACGTCGGTCCAGTTGACCACGCCCATGCGCACGGTCTTGCAGGCGGCGGGCTCGGCGGCCCAGGTCGGGGCACTCAGCAGGGCGCTGGCGCAACAGGCCAGGAAACAACGCTTGAACGGTGTTTTCATCGGAGGCTCTCGTGGGGCAGTGGTTTTTGTTCGGGGCGGCGTCTTGTTGCGCCGTGTGGGCCACCCTACAGCGCCCCGGTGCCGAGCCAAAGGCACTGGAGCGACTGCCCGTTGCACTGTGGCGACCTCAGGCCCACAGGCTCATCCAGGTGGATGCCAGCAACAGCAGGGCCATGCCCCGATTGAATGCCTGCAGCGCCTGGGGCGAGCGCAGCCAGCGCGCCGAACCGGCCCCCAGCAGTGCCCAGGCGCCCAGGCACGGCAGGGCGATCAGGAAAAACACCAGGGACAGCCACAGCGCCCGCCACTGTCGGTCGGCCTCGGTACCGGCGAACACGCTGACCACCGCCAGGGCCATCATCCAGGTCTTGGGGTTCACCAGCTGCAACGCGGCGGCGCCGGCCAGCCCCAGGCGGCGCGGTTGCCCGGCACTGGCATCCAGGGCGCTGGCCGGGGCCTGCCAGATCTGCCAGGCCAGGTAGCTGAGCCACAGCAGCCCCAGCCACTGCATGGCCTGCTGCACCTTGGGCCTGCCGGCGAGCCAGTCGCCCAGGCCGGCGCCCACCAGCAGCACGATCCCGGCCGCGGCCAGCGCCGCGCCGAGGATGATCGGCGGCGCCGCCCGCAGGCCATGGCGGGCGCTGTTGTTCAGCACCAGGATATTGGTCGGCCCCGGGGTGATGGACGCGACGAAGGCAAACAGCACAAAGGGCAGCAGGGTCGAGAGAGACAGGGGCATGGCAGGCAACTCCGGGAAGTGATCGGCAGTTGATCCTGGCCCAGGTGCTTTCAGGCGTCTGGAAGCTTTGTGCAGCGCTTGCGATACAGCGCCGGGCTCAGCCCGTAGGCACGCATGAACCAGCGCCCCAGGTGGCTCTGGTCGGCAAAGCCCAGGGCCGTGGCGACCTCGGCCGGCGCCGCGCCGCCGGCCAGCAGGCGGCGTGCCCGGCTCAGGCGCAGTTGCACCAGGTAGGCGTGGGGGGGCAGGCCGAAGGCGGCCTTGAAGGCGCGGCTGAGGCGAAAGCGGTCGACCCCGCAGGCCTGGCTCAGGGCTTCCAGGCTCAGATCCTGGGCCAGGTGTGCATGCAGGTAGTCCCGGGCCCGTTGCGCCACCAGCGGCAGGCGCGGGTCCTGGGCGTAGCGCCGGCGCCAGTGCAAGTGCCCGGTCAGTTGTTCCAGCAACTGGTCCAGGGCGCTCTGGCGGACGATGCGCAACTCGCCATGGTGCAGGCTGTGAAAGGCCGCGCTGGTGGCCCGGGCCAGGCGCGGATCGCTGGCCAGGGTGCTGCCGAATGCCAGTTGGGCATTGGCCGGTGCCTCGGCGAACAGCGCCCCCAGTTCGCGCTCCAGCCACTGCGGGTCGAGGTACAGCATGCGGTAGGTAAAGCCGCCCTCGGTGGGGGCTTCGCCGTCGTGGATTTCCCCCGGTTCCAGCAGGAACACCTTGCCCGGCGTGCTCTGGTGCCGGGCCCGGCGGCAGTTGAACTGCTGCACCCCTTGCTCGGTGACGCCCACCAGGTAGCTGTCGTGCCAGTGCGGGTCATAGGCGTGGCCGGTGAAATGGGCCCGCAGGGTCTCGATGCCGGTGTCGGCATCCTGGGCCAGGTCGATCCAGTTGGGCGTGGTCATGGGGCGGTCCGTGGGGCGTGGCGGCAACCCTGGCAGTTAACGCCGGTGCCAGGGCTGGGGTCTAGAAGTTTTGTGCAGCCTCAACTGAACAGCCCGGCGGCGATATTGATCGAGAAACCGAGGATCGCGGTGTTGAACAGAAAGCCGATCAGCGACTGGGCGAGGACGATCTTGCGCAGCTCGCGGGTGGCCACGCCGACGTCCGAGGTTTGCACCGCGACGCCAATGGTGAAGGAGAAATACAGGAAGTCCCAGTAGTCCGGGTTGGTCGGGCCTTCGGCGAAGCGCAGCGCCGGTTCCTTGCCGTCCCAGGTGTAGTACAGGCGCGCGTAGTGCAGGCTGAAGATCACCCCCACCAGCAGCCACGAGCCGATCACCGTCAGCCCGGTGAAGCCGTAGTGGACCAGGCGCTGGGCGCTGTCCAGGTCCTTGCTGCCCACCAGCTCCAGGGTGATCGCCACCAGGCTGGCGATGGCCGCCACACAGACGATCAACAGCACCAGGCCGGCGTTCTCATCCTCGGCTTCGGCGATGCGCCTGACCTCATCGGCCCGGGCCCGAACGGTGAGCCAGAACATCAGCGCCAGGTAGGTCCAGACGGCGGCGTTCCAGCCGATCAGGATCTTGCTGGTCAGGGTCTGGGCAGGAGCGAGCAGACCAATGGCGCAGCCGATCAGGACGCCGATGGTCAAGCGGGGGTGGGTGCGGATGACGACGGACATGGTGGTTTGCAACTTCAGGAAATGGGGGTGGAACCTTAGCATGGGAGGGTGTGGGGATTTTACCGGGGGGGGGGGGGGTGGAGTACATATCCGCTCTGTTTTTCAGGGTATGCATGGCCAGAAAGACGCCTGCGAGTCTTTGATCCAGCCAGCGGCGCCGCCAGTTCCGCGATGAATTGCGCCACGGGCCGCTAGGAGAACGGGATGCCCAGGAGGAAATTGCCGCTGGCCGGCTGGTGCAGGTGCTGGACCCACCCTGGTCGGTGCGCTTCGTCTGAGTACACCCCAGCCAGCCCCTTGCGCTGGGCCCAGTTTTTGCCTCGGGCGGTACCTGTGACACGGGGCCGCGCTGCGGTCAGAACGCTTTTGAGACAGTTCCTAGATTTATTCGCAGGCTCTTTTGTTATGGTCTGGCGCCGATTTTTTTGCGCGGCATCAGTAGAAGGTCAGGCCTGGCACCCGTGTCGTCAGGCCAAACCATCCAGCCCTGCTGCGCAAGCCTCGTCCCTGAAAGGATTGGACGTGACCCGGCTGGACGACGTGAACGACTGTCTTTCAGACCATCAAGGAGCAAATGCACAATGAATGACGCCGTTCGGATGAGGACCATTTGCACCGGTGAAGCGATCACCCTGCCGGGCGGTGGCGACGTCCACCTGATCGCGCCGCCCCCCAAGCCCTGCGTGACCATCGTTGTGCACGGCGTCAACGACCTTGCCGGTTGCTACGAGCGCATCGAGCGCGGCCTGTGCCAGGGGCTCAACGAACGCCTGGACATGCCGCCGACCCTGCCCAATGGCGTGAGCAATCCCGGCTGGCTGCGCCCGGCCGGCTACAGCTTGCCCGAGGACGATGATGGCAAGGCCAGCAACCCCGACGCGGTGTATTACCGGCGCAAATTCGGCGTTTCGGCCCACGGCGCCGACAGCCGCAGCGTGGTCATTCCGTTTTATTGGGGCTTTCGCGAGGAAGAGCAGCACATCATCAAGGATGCGCCCCACGGCGAGTGGATGGATCGCAACAGAAACCGCCTGGACAAGGCGGGCACCAAGGAAGGCGGGCAATTCGCCAATGCCACCACCAACCTTCCGGACATGTGGGGCAAAGGCTTCAACGGTTATCCATTCGGCATCGTCCCGCTCAACTTGATCGGCGGTACGCGAACCCACCCGCTGTTTGCTGCCGCGGGGCGGCGCTACATGGTGCTGGCGGCGATGCGCTTGGCGATGCTGATCAAGATCATCCGCAAGCGCTACCCGAACGACACAGTGAATGTGGTGGGCCACAGCCAGGGCACCTTGCTCGGGTTGTTGGCCCATGCCTTTCTCAAGGATCAGGACGAGCGACCGGCTGATGGCTTCATCATGCTCAACTCGCCCTACAGCCTGTTCCAGCCCAATACTGAAAAGACCCAGAAGTGGCTCGAACAACAAACCACTCCGGCGCGTATTGCCACCCTCAAGGGCATTCTCCAGTTCATTGCCCAGAGACCGAACCCGGCTCCTGCGCTGTCCAGCGTCGCGCTGAAAAACTGCCAGGGGTATGGCGCCATTGGCGGGCCGGGCTGGAGCGGCGGTCCTGGGTCGCACACCACAATCGATGGTCAGCGCGTTTCATTCAATGAACGTGACAATCGTGGCTGCAGCTACCTTTACTTCACTCCTCAGGACCAGACCGTGGGCCTGGGCAACGTCCAGGGTATCGGCTGGCAGGGCGTCGGCGAGACCGTGGATGGCCTGCCGGCGCGAACGCAACTGCCGCTGAGTTTTCATCAGCGGATCTTCACCTTGCGCAAGCGCAACAACGAAAAGGAAGCCATCGGCAAACAGGTTCCCCCCTACATCTACCCACTGCTGCTTGAGGGGGAGGCGACCTGGGAGGACACCGGTTTAGGGCTGCTGGACCGCAGTGCAAGGGCCAATCTCAAACCGGGGGCAGGGGTGATGTTGACGGCTCCACAATTGCCCATACCGGCAGAAACCGATTTCGCCACTGATGGCGTCATGACTGCGCCTGGTGAGGACTCGGACAGTGGCGTGTACCAGATAATGGACACACTGGACCCCATCGATGCCGCTATTGGCCTGAGCAATGACAAGTCGCTGCGTATCAAGTCGGCCTGGCGCCCGAAGGACACGCAATACGCCCGTCAGGAGACGATGGAGGAGGCCATTGCCTTCAAGCATGGCCGTGATGTCGCCAGCGTTAAAAAGGCCCGCGACGAGATCTACGAGGTGTCCCAGCACGCTCACGTGTTTGCGGCACGGGCCATGGGTGATGGCCTGGTCCTGGTGACGCGCGGAGAGACGCCCTACGAGGCTCGGTTGCGCCTGCAAAGGGAGGCGTATCAAGAGCCGCAGTCGTTTCACTCGGGGATTCCAAATAACCCGGAGCACAGTCGACGAGTCCTGGCCTATGACGTGGCGATTGGAGCAGGGGAGAGCGTGGATGATGTGACGTTCTATGCGTATTTGTGTCGGGTGGCGGATTGGCGGTTGGATTGGAAGAGGACTGATGAGGTCATAACCGGTCAAGATGATCAGGCTCCTGATCAACCAGATGAAGCGGTTGAAACGTTTTATCTACAAGAGCAAGCCACTAACCGAACATTAATCGATGCCACGATTGAATATCGAACTACAGGGACGCTACCTGGTTTGGTCGGGGACACTATGCCCTCTTTAGTAGGGGCCCAGTCATGGGGCGAAGAAAAACTTGGCAAACCCATCTGCTTTGGGGGTAAAGCCTGATGCGCAGCCTATTCCAGTGTTTATTGATTGCCAGCTTGCTGGTGGTCAGTCATCAGTCTGAAGCGGACGAAATCTCATTGATAACAGTTCGCTGTTTTGCCAGCCCTTCTACGGCCGTTACTGCCAATATCCCTGTTGAGGAGGCGGCTTCAATGCCCACCAATACTCGTTACCGCGCCCCAACCATGTCGCCTCGCCTTGAAACCCTGGATGTGCTCAGCATTGGCGTGAGTCTGGATGTTTTTCGCCAGGGAGATATCTGGAAAACTTTGCAAGAGCAGAATGCGAGAGAGCCGGAGGCTTTGCATGTCGGCAGTATCCTGCCCATGGACCCGAAGAAATACCCGGTGACTGCCGATGATAAAAATATGGCTTATACAAAACGCAAAGCCGATGCATTGGAACTGGGATTACGCAATTTTTTAGAAAAGTGGCCAATTCCCACCATTACGGTTGTCCGTGGTTGGAGTCCTCAAACACCGAACCTGCGGTTCAGGCCTGAAAGAACCCAAGTAATGCTCACGAGTATGGTGAATAGTTACCGGACAGACTCGGGCTTACATTGGCATCGCATCCGGAATGTTCAGGATGGAATTGTCTGCAACGACACTCCTGAAGCATTGGTAGAAAACCTGTTCCGACTCTTCGAGCACAACCCTGATCTTCCTGCTGTTCTGGTTTATAGCGTTGAAGGCATCAATATGGCTGGCGCTCTATCAAGCAAGGACATTTCCTTAAAATCGCTTGGGGCTGTCGCGGGCCCACGCCAGCCTGACAAGTTAACCGACGCCATGGTCGCCCTGGTCGTCGGCCGCCCCGAACGTGTCGAATGGCTGCGCTATTACGCCCCTTTCACCAAGGTCAACAAGAACAAGATCGATCCCGAATTCACCGGTTGGGGTTGGCGCAAACCTGCTGTCGAATTCCAGCCTTCGGAGTTCATCCCGCAACCCTGGACCGAGCGCGCCTTTGAACAGTGGGACGCCTTACCAGTGCTGGCCAGGATCCACCGTCCGGTCAGTGTTTCCCTGCAACGCCCGGACAACGGCGAGCGTCTCAAGCGCGAAGCCTTGACCGCTCAACTGGCCGCTGGTTGGAAAAAAGCCACTGACACAGTTACACCAGCACCAGCCCGGGTGTTCTACGACGGCGGTCTGAACAGCACGCCTCTGGCCGAGTTGCTTCCTGCGCTGACGGCTGCCCGCAGTTCCCTGGATCTGCTCGATTCCCGCGAAGGCTACGACCTGACCCAGCGCCTGGGCGATACCGGTGCTGCCTCGCCGTTCGTGGGTATCGCGCTGGCGACCATGGCCAGTTACCAGAATGCCGACACCAGTGTGGTCATGCCTTTGCGCCGTAAGGATCAGGCAACGATCATCACCATCACTTCACCGACACCCGGAAAGAAGCCGCTCGACAACAGGTTCGGCGTCAGTCTGATGCCGCAAACTGCCAGCACAGACACTAAGCAACCCGCGCCCGCAAGCAAACCGGTAGCCCCTTCTTTGGCGAAGTTCGAGAATGACGATTATGCAATCGAAGAGTTCCTGGCCAGCCTGAAATCCAAGGGCGACTGGATGGATGATTTGTAAGCTTCGGCCCCAGCAGGCCATCCAACCGAGCGAGAAATGCCTTGCCCTGGCTCCGGTAATGCGCCATGAGCGCTGTGGGATAGCGCTCGGCGTACTTGTAGCGATTGAGGTGCGCTTTGGACACCTGGTCATTCTCGGCAATCAGCGCCGCCATCTGCGCCTGGCTCCCGGGCCTGCCCCAATCACGGAATGGCGAACGTGCACCCGCATCCCCGGCCGGCCTCGAACTCAGGACGCCGGGGCAGGCTGCTATCAGAACTGGTAAGTAAAGGCTGTCTGAATGCCGGTCACATCATTGCCACCTGGCTGCTGTGCCCAGAACACACCCGTATGCACGGCGCTGTGTTCGTTCAGGGCATAGTTCAATCCCGTGCCCGCCCCCAGGCGAGCGTTGTGCTGTTTTCCGGCCTGGTAGGTGTAGCGCCCCAGGTACTCCATTTGGGCTTGAAAGGCATCGCGCTTGTTGCGCAGGTCCTGGGTCAGCTCCAGGTTGGCACTGAGTTCCAGCTGCCGGGTGAGCTTTTTGGCACCCCGCACACCGAGGTTCAGGCTGGTGGTCGTGCGGCCCATTTTCGCGTAGCTGGCCGCCAACACCGCGCCGTTGTTTTCACGATAGCCCTGGCGGCTGACCTGAGTCTGGCTGAGGCCCAGATACGGCGTCAGGGTCATTGCATTGAGCATCACGCCGTAGGCGCCTTCGATGCTCAAGGACTTGCCGCGCAGGCTCGAACGCCCTTGGCCGGCCTCGGTGTAAGCCAGTTGTTCGCGTGTGATATCGACCTTGGAAGACACATAGGCTGCGGCCACACGGCCCTGCCAACCCAGCCCGTGGCCTGTTTCATCAACGGCGGCGAAGAGGGCGACCGCCGGTGCTGCCGACCCTGCCTTGGCGTAGTTGTCCGGCAATTGCCGATCGAGGTCCTGATCCAGGGTGACGCCAAGGCGCAGATGCTCGGTGGGACGAACCCCGAGGGTCAGGCTCATGCGGGTCTGCCTGGCCACGCCGTTGCGGCTGTAGCTTGGGCCTACACCGATACAGAATGAGCCACTGTCGATCTGGCATTCCTGGCTCATCAATCGAGCCAGTTGTTCGCTGCGCAAATCGAGCATCCCCCAGGCCCGATTGGCGTTCCTGGCCATGGCGGTGCGGGTGTTGTCCAGGTCGACAAGGTGGGAACCTGTTTCGGTGATTTTCCATAGCGCGGCGTGGGTGGCACCTTCGCCCGTAAGGCTGACGCCCACGACAACATTGCCGTCAGCGGAGACGCCGGTCGCCGCTGACATTTCACCGCCCAGGGTGCCCAGGTCGACCATGCCGCTGGCATCGGTGTGCCGGAATGCATGGGGATCGCCAGCGGCGGTCGCGGCTGTACCCACGACGACGCTACCGTCTGCGGAAGTGCCATAAGCGAAGGAATCGCCACCCCAGGAGTCCAGGCCGACCATGCCGGCGGTGTCAGTGTGTTTGAACGCTTGAGTGCCGCCTGTGGCTGTCTGGGCCATTCCCACGATAACGCGGCCGTCGGCGGAGATGCCGGACGCCTGTGAGGTCTGGCCTCCCAGGGTGCCCAGATCGATCATGCCGCTCGCCTCGGTGTGCTTGAAAGCGTGTTGCAGGCCTGTGCTGGCATCGATAGTCGCGTCTCCCACGACGATGCTGCCGTCCGCGGACACGGCGGTGGCATGGGAGTAGCCGTCGTTGCCCGCATCCAGGGTGCCCAGATCGATCATGCCCATCGCATCGGTGTGCTTGAACGCACGATAGTCGCCATTGGTGGTAGTCGAATCGCCTACGACGACGGAGCCGTCAGCGGACACGCCCGTGGCCTGGGAGGTAAGTCCTCCCAAGGTGCCCAGGTCGATCATGCCGGTGGCGTCGGTGTGCTTGAAGGCGTGGGCGTTGTTACTGGAGACGCCGGCGAACCCCACGACCACCTTGCCATCAGCGGAGGCGGCCTTGGCATAGGATTGAACGCCACCCAGTGTGCCCAGATTGACCATGCCGGTCGCATCGCTGTACTTGAACGCAAATTGATTGCCGTTCGCGAACGCAGTGCCGACGATGAAATGGCCGTCAGCCGATACACCATAGGCTACCGATCCATCAGCGCCCAAAGAACTCAGGTCGATAGTAGTGTCGGCACAGGACTGTGCTGAATAAAACATTCCATAGATCAGTGTTAGTGCGGCTGTTGCAAAAGGTGATTTCAATGTAATGAACCTGGCGATAAAGGAAATGATTACAGCGGCCTGAGTAATGGAAGTTTTTTATGGGCGAGCAGGCTACTGCCGAGGTAAAGGCTTGGTATACGCAGCGATAAGGGCGTGATGCCCGGTTGGCTTGGGGTTTGGGGCCGGGCGGGGCGCGATGGCGTGAGCCGAAGTTGTCTTGCTTACAGGCGGGTAATAACGGGTGCTTAACTAATTGCTGTGTTGGATATGAACTTGATGTGTCGAATTAGTTTAGTTATTAGTTGCGGATGAAGTCTTTAGGAAAATTCTGAAAGCCCGTTGTTTCGGCAGCTCAATCTACTTGGCGCTGCCGATATGCGCATCTTGTGAAAGTTATTGTTTGGCCATGATTGCAAGGAACAATTCTGATTCGAGCCGCTCCTGCAACCACTCCTGCAAGGAGCGATAAGGCGTCTGCGCAAACCACTCCCGGTCCACATGGGCAAACTGGCGAACAAACGGCAGCAGCGCCATGTCCGCCAGGCTCGCATGGTCCGCCAGCAGATAGCGGCGCTGCTGCAACAGGCTATCGAGGCGCGCCAGAAACGCTTCGCCCTGGGCCCGGTAGTGCTCCATGGGCGCCTCGGGGTAGCGCTCGGCGTACTTGTAGCGATTGAGGTGCACCTTGAACACCTGGTCATTCTCGGCAATCAGCGCCGCCATCTGCGCCTGGGCCGTCGGGGCTGCCGTGAGCCGCCAATCCTCGGGGTCATGCTGGGCCAGGGCCCAGTGCATGATCTCCAGGCTTTCATCGATCACCCGGTCCTCCAGTGCCAGCACCGGCACCGTGCCCTTGGCCGACAGCGCGAGCATCTCGGCCGGCTTGGCCTTGAGGCTGACTTCGACAATTCGCAATGGCACCCCGGCATAGCGCAGGGCCAGCCGCGCACGCATGGCGTAGGGGCAGCGGCGGAAGGAGTAGAGGGTCGCCCCCGGCGTTTGCAGCGTGCTCATTTCACCTCCAGGGTGCTCAGGCCATTGCCCTGGCGGCTGACCTTGATCTGTACCGGAATCCGTTCGTGCATTTCCTGTACGTGGGAGATCACCGCCACCTTGCGGCCCTGGGCCTGCAGGCCGTCGAGGGCATCCATGGCCAGTTGCAGGGACTCGGGGTCGAGGCTGCCGAAGCCTTCGTCGATGAACAGCGATTCGATCTTCAGGGTGCTGGAGGCCATGGAGGCCAGCCCCAGGGCCAGGGCCAGGGACACCAGGAAGGTTTCGCCGCCGGACAGCGAGTGCACCGAGCGCAGTTCGTCGCCCATTTCGGTGTCCAGCACCAGCAGGCCGAGCATGCTGCCACCGCGCTTGAGGCGGTAGCGGCGCACCAGTTGGCGCAGTTGGGCATTGGCGTGGTGCACCAGCAGGTCGAGGTTGTAGGCCTGGGCGATCTTGCGGAACTTGTCGCCTTCGGCCGAGCCGATCAGGGCGCTGAGCCGGGCCCAGCGCTGCCACTGGGCGTAGGCTTGTTCAAGGCGCTGGTTGAGGGCCTGGTTGGCGGCCTGGCGGCGCTGGTCCTCGCTTTGCCGTGCACGCAGCTCGGCCACCTGTTGTTCGCTGGCCTGGGCCTGTTGCTGCAGCTGTTCCAGGGCCTGGGCCAGTTGTTCGCTTTCCAGGTTGCCGTTGTGCTGGGCCTGATGCTGTTCCAGGCGCTGCTGGCGTTCCTGCAGCAGCACCTTGGCCTGCTCGATGGCCTTGTCGTTGTCTTGCAGGCGCTGGCGCAGTTGCTGCACCTGTTCTTCGTCCAGCTCCAGCAGCTGTTGCAGGCCGGCGTCATCCAGTTCCGGGTGCCCGGCGCGCCACTGCTCGATGCTGGCGGCCAGTTGCTGTTGTTCGCTTTCCAGGGCTTGCAGGCGTTCTTCCCGGGCCTTGAGCTCGGCGCCCAACTCGATCGCTTGCTGGTGCAGTGCCTGCTGCTGTTGCTGGGCCAGGGCCTGGGCGCTGCGGGCCTGGTCCACGGCTTGCTCCAGGTGCTGCTGCCAGTGCTCGGCGCTGGGCTGCTGGCCCAGCAGTTCGGCGAGCCTGTGCTGGCAGGCCTGTTGCTGCTGGTGCAGGGTGTCGAACTGCTGTTGGGCCTCGGCCAGTTGTTGCTGGCGGGTCAGCTGGCGGTCCTGTTCCTTTTCCAGGGTCAACTGGCGCTGTTGCTGTTCTTCGGCCTCTTCCTGCTGCTCGCGCAGTTGCTCGATGCGTTGCAGCACCTGCTGGTCGAGCTGCATGAAGGTGCTGGCCGGGTCGCGGCGCAGGTTGTCGAGGACCTCTGCCGGCAGCAAGTGGCTGAAGCTGGCCAGTTCCTCGTCCAGGCGCTGGCGGTCGGCGCTCAGTTGCTGCTGTTGCTTGTCCAGGTGCTGGGCGGCCTGCTGGCTGGCGTCGATTGCCGCCTGCAACTGGTTTTGCAGGCGCGCGGCATCCTTTTGCAGGGTCAGCAGGGCGCCCTGGCGGTTTTCGTCCTGGGTGATGCTCTGCTGCAGCTGGTCGAGTTGCTGTTGCAGCCAAGCGTCGCGCTTGGGTGGGTCCTGGTCCAGGAGGCTGGCGCTCAAGGGGTGGGCTTGCAGGCTTGGGGCCAGGGCCTGCTGCTGGGTCGCCAGTTGTTCCTGCTGCTGGAGGAACTCCTTCTGCTGGGCGATCAGCCCCTGGACCTGGGCCCGCAGTTCGTTGAGCTGTTCCTTGAGGCTGTCCACCGTCTTGCGGGCGCTGGCTTCCTCGTTCTCGTCGTGGCGCCCGAGGCTCTGCAGCAAGGCTTCAGGCTGGTGGTAGGGGTGCTCGACGCTGCCGCACACCGGGCACGGCTGGTCGCTCTGCAATTGGGCGCGCAGTTCCTCGACACTGGCGCTGCGGGCCAGCCGCTGGCGCTCCAGCAGGGCCTGGGTGACGCTCAGGGTCTGCTCGGCCACCACCAGCTCGGCCTTGGCCTGCAGGCCGACCTTGTTCAGCTCCTCGCGCTGGGCGGCCACCGCCTGCTGCCTGTCCTGCAGGGCCTGGCCGCGCTGGTCCAGTTCGCGCTGCTGGGCCCAGAGCCGGGCCAGCTCTTCGACGGCGCGCTGCTGCTTGCGGTTGTCCTGGAGCAGGGTGCCGAGCAACTGGATCTGCTCGGCCACCGCCTGGGGCTCGGCCCCGGCTTCGCTGTAGAGCAGTTCGAGCTGCGTGCGTTGCTCGCTCAGTTGCTGGGCGGCGCTGCTGGCGCGCTGTTCCAGGGCCGGCAGCTCGGCCTGGCCCTGGTGCAGGCGATTGCCGATCAGCATCAGCTGTTGCAGGCGTTCGCGGTAGGCGTTCCAGGCGTCGCTCAACGGGGCGAGGGCGGCGCTGTGGGCCAGTTGCCCGGCGATCCGCTCCAGGCGCTCGCCCACCAGGCGCTGTTTTTCCAGCAGTTGCTGGATGCCTTGCTGGCCCTCGGTGCTGGCCTGCTCGGCGCGGCTGCGTTGAGCCTCGGCCTGGGCCAGGCCCTGCCCCAGGCGCTCCAGGTTGGCCTGTTCGGCGAAGGCTTCGCGCAGCAACGGGGCGCTGGTGCTGTGCTGTTCCTGGGCCTGGGACAGGGCGGTGCCGGCGTCCTGCAGTTGCTGTTGCAGGCGTTCCTGCTGTTGTTGCAGGGCGCTTTGCTGTTCGACCTGCTGCTGGATCTGCTGGCGCAACGGCAGCAGGCTAGCGCCCAGCTCTGCCTGGCGCAGGAACTGGTGCCGCTGCGGCGCCAGTTGCTCCAGGCGTTGCAGGCGCAGGCGCTCCGGGGCCAGGGCCTGGGCGTCCTGTTCGGCCGCTTGCAGTTGTTCGGCGGCGCTCTGCCGGGCTTCCTGCCACTGGCGCAGTTCCTTGAGCCAGACGTGCTGGGCTTCCAACTGCCTGAGCTGGGCCTGTTGCTCCTTGAGCTGTTGCTGGGCCTGGCTCAACTGCTGTTCAAGCTCGGCCCGGGCCTCGGGCTCCAGCGGGCTGATGCCGCTGGCCTGGGCCTTGAGCTCCTTGTGGGCGTCTTCGGCTTCCTTGCTCTTGCTGTAGGCGCGGCGCCCCAACTGGCTGTAGACCGCAGTGTTGGTGAGCTTTTCCAGCAGCTCGCTGCGTTCCTTGTCGTCGGCCTTGAGAAAGGCGCTGAACTCGCTCTGGGCCAGCATCACCGCCCGGGTGAACTGTTCGAAGTTGAGCCCCAGGCGGGCCTCGATCAGTTGCTTGTATTCGCTCTTGCTCTGGTTGCTCAGCAGCTGTTCGCTGTCCAGGTCAGTGAGGTTCTGCCGGCTGCCTTGCAGCTTGCCGGTGGCTTTGTCGCGGGCGCGGTTGGTTTCCCAGCGGGCGCGGTAGCGACGGCCGTCGATGCCGACAAAATCCACCTCGGCATAGCCGCTGCCGGTGCCGCGGCGCAGCAGGGTGCGCGGGTCGCTGGTGAGGATCTCGCTGTCGACCTCGGGGACCTTGGTCTCGCGGCCGATATTGTTCAGCCGCGGCACCGCGCCGAACAGCGCCAGGCACAGGGCGTCCAGCAGGGTGCTCTTGCCGGCGCCGGTGGGCCCGGTAATGGCGAACAGCCCGGCGCTGGCCAGGGGCTCGGCGGTGAAGTCGATCTCGAAGGGGCCGGCCAGGGAGGCCAGGTTCTTCAGGCGGATGGCCAGGATCTTCATGGCTGTTCACCTTCTTGCTGGACGTCCTGCAACAGCAGGGCGAAATCCTTGAGGGTGGCTTCGTCCACCTCGTTGGCGTACGCATCGCGCCAGGCGCGGCGGAACAGTTCTTCGGGGGTCAGCTGGTCCAGCTCGATCAGCTCGGCATTGGCCTCTTCACCGTCGCCTGCGCCCTTGCCGGCGTATTCGGCGGCGATCCGCACCAGGCGCACGGCCTTGCCTTGCAGGGCGCTTTCCACTTGCTGGCGCAGGTCCGGCTGGGGCTCGTCCAGGCGCACCCGCACTTCCAGCCAGGGCTGGCGCTGCTCTTCGGCCAACAGGTCGATGTCCGGCAGCTCGCCGAGCTGGGTCAGGAGTTCCCCCAGGGGCGCCGGGCCCAGGCGTTGCAGGTTCACCGCGCGGGGAATCAGCCGCGGTTCGACGCTGACCAGGGTCTCGCCGTCCAGGCGCACGTCGAGGATCTGGTGCTGGTAGCCGATCTCGGAGAACGACAGCGGGATCGGCGAGCCGCTGTAGCGGATGCGCTCCTCGCCGTTGACCTTCTGCGGCTTGTGCAGGTGGCCCAGGGCCACGTAGCTGATGTCCGGGCCGAACAGGCTGGCGGGCAGGGCCTCGGCGTTGCCGATGATCAGGCTGCGTTCGGAATCTTCCGAGACCGAACCGCCGGCCATGTGCGCATGGCTGACGGCGACCAGGGCCTGGCCCGGCTGGCGCTTGGCGTTGGCCGCGGCGATCAGCCATTCATGAACCTGGGCAATGCCCTTGAGGTAGTCGTCGCCCAGCTGGCGGCCGGTGACTTCCGCCGGCCGCAGGAACGGCAGCGCCAGGCACCAGGCGGCGACCTGGCCGCTGGCGTCGGGCAGCGGCAGCAGCAGGCGCTCGGCGTCCAGCTGGCCGTCGTCCAGCCATAGCACCCGGCCCAGGGCGTGGGTGCGCAGGCGGCGCATCAAGGGCGCCGGCAGCTCGATGCGCGAGCCGGAGTCGTGGTTGCCGGCGATCATCACGACGGTGAGGGCCGGCTGCTGCTCGTGGGCGCTGACGATGAAGTCGTAGAGCCGCTCCTGGGCGCTGACCGGCGGGTTGACGGTGTCGAAGATATCGCCGGCGATCAGCAGCACATCGGGCTGTTCGTGCTTGAGCTGGCGCAGCAGCCACTCCAGGAAACAGGCGTGTTCGAAGTCGCGTTCCTGGCCGTGGAGGTTCTGGCCCAGGTGCCAGTCGGAGGTGTGAAACAGACGCAAGGCAGGCTCCGCATGCAAAAGGCTTGGCCGCACATAAGGGTGACCGCGGCGAAAGGGCAGAGAGTTTACTGGCAAATGCGTGTTCATGCCCGGCGCCGTGGCAAATGCCCCGGCGCGGCCACGTGGGGGCCGGCGTTCAGTGACGCGGTACGACAGTGCCCTGGCCGGCGCGCACTTCGCTGGCGGTGCAGCCGAACCGCTGGCGAAAGTGCCGGGCGAACTGGGCCTGGTCGGCAAACCCCCAGCGCGCGGCCAGCTCGCCGATCGACAGGCGGCAGTGGGCGTCGCGCAGTTGGCGGTGCACGGCGCCAAGGCGCTGCTGACGAATCCACTCGCCCAGGCTGAAGGGGCTGTCGGCAAAGAGCTTGTGCAGGTAGCGCAGGGAAATGCCGCAGGCGCTGGCGATCTGCCGGGGGTTGAGCTCCGCCGAGCCCAGGTGCTGCTCCACGTAGCGTTCGATGCGTTGCAGGTGCAGGGCGGCCAGGCTGGAGCTTTCACTGCTGAGCACCCGTTCGTCCTGGCGCAGGGTCAGCAGCAGGGTCGCCAGGGCCTGTTCCAGCAGCATATGCCGCGCCGCCGGGGCACATTCGTCGAAGCGCGCGGCGCACATGGCCAACTGGTCGGCGAAGATCCGCCCCAGGCCGCGCCGGGCATCGAAACAGAAACGGGTGTAGCGCTCGGCGCCGCGCAACTGGCCGTGCAGGGCCTGCTCCGGCAGCTTGAACACCCACAGGTCGTTGTCGCTGGCGTAGCGGAAGCGGTAGGGCGCATCGCCCCGTTCGAAGATGAAGCTGCCGGGGCGGCAATGCAGCTCGCGGCCGTCCTGTTCGAACAGCACCTCGTGGCGCCGGGGAATGGTCACCAGGTAACAGGCCTGGGTGTCGTTGCTGACCTGGGCCTTGCTCCGGGAATAGCCCAGGCGGCTGGAACGCAGGCGCGACAGGGCCAGGGCACTGCTGGGGGTTTCCCAGATCCGCAGGTTGCCCTGGAAGGGGCGGTCGCTGCTGAATTCGAGGGACAGGGGAAAGTAGGCGTTGCCAATGGCTTCGGCCCAGCGGGGCTGGCATTGGTGCTCCGGCCAGTAACGGGTGGAAAGCTGCTGAACCATCATCACTCCTGCTTTCTTGTGTTTTTTAGTCAGGACAGCACCGGGTGGTCAGCCACGGTGCCGGTGATCTTTGGGCAAAAGCGCGGGTCGGTCAATCGGCAGGCGTCAGCCGGTAGCAGGCCGAGGGCGCGAGCGTCGCCTGCCAGCCCGGCGGCACTACGATGTTGGTGGTGGCTTCCTCGATCACGCAGGGGCCGGTGAGGGTCTGCCCGGCCTGCAGCCGCTCGCCCTGGTAGACCGGCGTCGGTTGCCAGCCGCCGGCTTCGTCGAACAGCATCGAGCGCTGTTCCCGGGGCGTGGCCGGCACCTGCTGCTCGGGGATCGGCAACTCGGGCATCGGTGGGTGCTGCAGCCTGGCGATCACCGAGCATTCAAGGTTCACCAGCTCGATCGGGCTCTGGGGCTCGCTGTAGGAGAACAGCGCCTTGTGCCGGCTGTGGAAGGCTTCGCGCAGGGCGCTGAGGCCGGCCGGGTCGAGCTCGTTGCTGGCCAGTTCGACGCTGCATTCGTGGATCTGCCCCAGGTAGCGGATTTCCAGGTGGTATTGGGTATCGACCCGGTTGCCGTTGCTGAAGCCGTCCTGGCGCAGGTTCTCCAGGCCCTGTTCGCGCAGCCGGGCCAGGGTCCGGTTGAGCAGCGCCAGGTCCACGTGCTGGTCGTCCAGGCGCATGGGCAGGGTGGTCAGTTGGTCGTAGCGGATGTCCGAGAGGATCTGCCCGAAGGCGCACAGCCCCGAGGCCACCTTGGGAATCAGCACCACCTGGCTGCCGATTTCCTCGGCCAGGCGGATCACGTGCATGCCCGCCGCGCCGCCGGCGCCGATCAGGGCGAACTGGCGGGGATCGTAGCCGCGCTCCACCGATACCCGGCGGATGCCGCTGACCATGTTCAGGTTGACCAGGGTGATGATGCCCAGCGCCGCGCGCTCGATGCTGATGCCCAGGGGCTCGGCGATCCGGCTGGCGATGGCCTGCAGCGCCGCCTGGCGTGACAGGCGGATGCTGCCGCCGAGCAAGGCGCCGTCCGCCAGGTAGCCCAGCACCAGGTTGGCGTCGGTCACCGTCGGCTCGCTGCCGCCCTTGCCATAGCACACCGGCCCGGGGTTGGCCCCGGCGCTGCGCGGGCCGACCTGGAGCATGCCGAAGGGGTCCAGGTGGGCGATGGAGCCGCCACCGGCGCCGAGGGTTTCCACCTGGATCATCGGCACGCCGATGCGGTAGCGCAGAAAGTCGCTGTCCTTGCTGAAGTTGGTGCGCCCGCCCTGGCTCAGGGTGATGTCGAAGGAGGTGCCGCCCATGTCCACGGTGATCACGTTGTCGATGCCGAATGGCCGGGCCACGCACAGCCCGGCCTGGGGCGCCGAGGCCGGGCCGGAATTGATCGCATTGACCGCCCGGGTACTCATGATCGCGCCGGGGGCCAGGCCGCCGTTGGACTGGAAATAGCGGGTCGGCTGCTGCGCCCCCAGTTCTTCGAACAGGCTGTCGATGCGCGCCACGTAGCGTTGCATCACCGGGCTCAGGTAGGCGTTGACCACGGTGCTGGAGGTGCGGGTGTATTCACGGATCTGCGGGAACACTTCATTGCCGGTGCAGACGAAGACCCCGGGCAGGGCCGCGCGCACCAACTGTGCGGCGCGCTGCTCGTGGGCCGGGTTGCGCACCGACCAGACAAAGGAGATGGCCACTGCCTGGACCTGCTGCTCGCGAAAGTACTCGATGGCCCGCAGGATCGCCGTTTCGTCCAGGGGCGCGTGCTCCTGGCCGTCGCTGCGCATGCGCCCGCCGATGGGCCGGCGCAGGTGGCGCGGCACCAGCATGTGGGCCTGGGGGTAGCTGGCGTCGTAGCGGTGGCCGTCTTCCTTGTGCCCCAGGCGGATTTCCAGGCTGTCTTCGTGGCCGTCGGTACACAGCAGGCCGACCTTGGCCCCGGTCTTCTCGATCAGGGCGTTGAGGGCCACGGTGGTGCCGTTGATGCACAGGTCGCAGTCGCCGATGATCTGCGCCGGGCTGCGCCCCAGGGCGTCGGCCATCTGTGCCAGGCCGTTGCGGATGGCCAGGGTGCCGTCCTGCGGGGTCGAGGGGGCCTTGAACAGCTGCACGTTGCCGAGCTGGTCGGCGAGGATGAAATCGGTGAAGGTGCCGCCGGCGTCGATGCCCAGGCGATAGTGTTTGCTCATGGGGGGATGCTCCGTGGGTTCAGGGGCGGGCGCGCAGGGCGCGGGTGGCGTCGTGGTCCAGGCGCTGCTCGGCGTCGAACACCACGCCGTAGTCCAGGCGCGCGCCTTCCAGGGAAATCAGGCCATTGCGCAGGTCTTCGGCCACTCGTTCCAGAGGCCGCAGGAAGGGGTCGCCATAGCCGCCACCGCCGGGGTTGAGGTTGATCACCCGCTCGCCCGGTTGCGCGGTCAACTGGGCATTGTGCTGGTAGGTGTGTTCCTGGCCGTCGGTGCGGCGATGGGTCAGGCGCCCGAGCTTGGGCGCCAGCAGGCCGTTGCGCGCCCCCGCGGCGCCGGCGGTGGGCAGTTGCCGGCCTTCGCCGAAACCCACCACGGTCATCGGGTGCTGCAAGGGTTCGATCTCGATGCAGGTGCCCGAGCCGCCGCGAAACTGCCCGGCGCCGCCGCTGTCGGTGATCAGGCTGTAGCGGTGGATGAGGATCGGGTAGGCGTATTCCAGCAGTTCGATGTCGCCGGACATCAGCGCGCCGAAGCAGCACAGCGGGCCGCAGGCCGGCCAGCCGTCCATGGCCTGGTTGGCCCCGGCCCCAGAGATGATCGAGGCCAGGACCATGGTCACGTATTCGGCGTTGTCGTTACGCGGGTCGTGGCCGGCGATGTTGATCCCGCTGGCATGGCCCCAGGACGCGGTGACCCGTTCCGGCGCGGCCTGCTCCAGGGCCTGGCGCACCGCGTCGGCGAGGGTTTCCATGGGGGTGGTGGTGCTGTTGACGTGGGGCGCGGGTTCGCTGGCGTTGCACAGGGTTCCGGGCTCCCCCAGGTCGACGCTGATGCAGCGGTACAGGCCCTCGTTATAGGGCGGCGGCACCTGGGCGAACATCATCAGCCCCAGGTACACCCCGGACACCGAGTTGCCGGCGTAGGAATTGATGAAGTAGGGCACCTGGGGCGGGCTGTCGATGCGCACCCGGGCCTGATCGCCGCTGATCTGCACCTGGGCGGTGATGGTCAGCTGGCCCAGGCCGTGGCCGGAATCCTCCAGCACCGCGCTGCCGTGGTAGAGGCCATCCGGCACCTCGCGCAGCAGGGCGCGCATGTGCCGGTCGGCCATGTCCTTGAGCTCGCCGATGCAGGCGCGCACCTGTTCCACGCCGTAGCGCTCCAGGAGTTGCAGCAGGTGCCGCTCGCCGACGCTGCAGGCGCCGTACTGGGCATTCAGGTCGCCTTCCTGGTAGACCCGGGCGCGCATGTTGGTCAGCAGCAGGTTGATCACATCCTCGCGGCGCTGGCCCCGGGCCCAGAGCTTGACCGGCGGAATCCGCAGGCCCTCGGCATAGATTTCCCTGGCGTCCGGGTTGTAGCCGGCGGGCACCGGGCCGCCGATATCGGTGAGGTGGCCCTTGCACACCGCCCAGAACACCAGCTCGCCCTGGTAGAACACCGGTTTGTACATGCAGCAGTCCAGAATATGGCTGCCCTGGTAGGCCGGGTCATTGTGGTAGATCACGTCCCCTTCATGGATGTCGTCGCCGAAGAACCCGGCCACGCATTTCATCGCCGGGATCAGCGAGCCGAGGTGGATCGGGATGTCCTGGCCCTGGAGGACCATTTCCGGGAGGTGGTCGAACAAGGCATTGGAGTAGTCGTGGGCCAGGTTGAAGACGCTGGAGCGGCCGGTTTTCTCCAGGGTCAGGGTCATTTCACGCTGGGCGGTTTCCAGCGCCCCTCGCACCACGGCGAGGGTGATCGGATCTACTGTGCTCATGGCTCACCTGAGTTCTTGTTGTTCTCGGGGTGGGGCGCGACGGCTGTTGCGCCCACGGCCTTAAGCTACGCGCAGCCAGGCGCACCTGGCTTGTCGCCAGGTGCAGGGCTTTTTGCGTTCTGGTGCACTGTCGCCACTGCTGAATGTGGGCGCGCTGTAGGCGCTGGCTTGCCAGCGAAGGGGCCCGCCCGGGCGCGGCATGACTTACGGGGCTTTTCGCCGGCAAGCCGGCTCCTACGGGGGAGGGGGCTGCGCGGAGCGCCGGTTACTTGGGATACAGCGGCGGCAGGCTGGTGGTGTCCGCCACCGGGTCCTGGACCCGTTCGTCGATCGGGATGGCGCGTATCGCTCGCCACAGTTCCTCGCCCTGCCAGTACTGGCCGGTCTCGCTGTAGAGCGCGCCGTTGAGGCCGTCCAGGGCGTCGGACAACGGCACGAAGCGCGCGGCCATTTCGGCCAGGGTTTCGGGCTGCTGCCGGGCCCAGGCGTCCAGGGCCTGGCGGGTGGCCTGGGGGTCGTTGGCCTGGCAGGCACGCTTGAGATCGTCCAGCAGCGAGCGCGGGCTGGGGCCGGTCTGGGTGGCGCGCAGCACCGCCGGCTGCCAGCGGGCGCGCCACCACAGGCCGAAGCCCAGCAGGGTGGTGCAAGCCAGCAGCAGGGTGCTCAGTTGCCACAGCCACAGGTTGCCGCTGTCGGGCCCGGCCGGGGCGTTGCCTGCCGGGGTGTCCACCACCAGGCTCGGGTTGTTCGCCACCTGCAGGGTCCGCGCCGGCAGGCTGCTGCTTTCCAGCCGGTCTTGGTCGGTGTTCCACCAGGTCACTTCAATGGCGGGCAGTTCGACGTTGCCGGGGCGGGTGGGCACCAGCGCCTGGCGGTCTTCGCGAATGCCCAAAAGGCCCTGTTCAACGTGCTGGTTGCTCAACTGTGGCTGGTCCGGGTAGCTGCGCAGGCCATTGACGTCGGCCAGGGGCAGCGGCGGCAACTGGGCGCTGGACAGGCCTTCGGCGCGCAGGGTCAGGCTGCGGGTCAGGGAGTCGCCGACCTGGGGATGATCGGGCTCCGGGTTCCAGCTTTCGCTCAGGCTCAGGCTGCGGGCCGGCAGCCAGGGCGCGTCGGCGGGGTAGGTGGCAGGCTTGGCCTTGACCTGCAGGCTCAGCTCACTGGAGCTGATGTGGATCAGCTTGCCGGCCCGGGGCGTCTGCGAGCTGGTTTCCTGGCCCGGGTCCGGGTTGGCCAGGGTGGCGCTGAAGGTCAGCGCGGGAATCTGCAACGGCCCGCTGCGCTGGGGATAGAGCGCGTAGCGCATCTCGATCACCCCGTGGCGCACGCCATTGATGAGCTTTTCGTAGGTGCGCGGCTCGCCCAGCTGTTCCACCCGGGTGTCGTTCAGCAGCAGCGGGCTCAGGCTGCTGTCGTCGAACAGCGGCACCGAGTGGTAGATGTGCAGGGTCAGCAGGGCCTGGGCCTGGACATAGACGCTGGGCTGGTCGAGCTCGGCTTCGATGAACACCGGTTCCAGGCGGGCGTTCTGGTCCTGGGCCGGGCTGGTGTTGACCTGCAGGCTCAGGGGCTGGCTCTGCAGGCTGCCCAGTTGCAGCGGGGCGATTTCCAGGGTGCCGGTGTGGCGCGGCAGCAGGGTGACGATCCAGCGGGTACTGGCGTGGTTGTCCCCCAGGCCGTTGAGCTGGTTGACCTGGCGCGTGCCGCGCACCTCGAACTGGGCCTCCAGGGGCGCCAGGTCCGGCTTGCCGAACTGGGTGACATCGGTGGACTCCAGGGTCAGCTCGACGGTTTCCCCGGAATTGACCTGGCTGCGGTCCAGGCTGGCGAGCAGGCCGGCAGCCTGGGACTGGCCAGTGCAGAACGCGAGGGCAAGCAGTAGGGCGGTGCAGCGGGTCATCGAGTTTTTCCCCGATCCTGATGTTGTTGCTGTTCGTACCAGAATTTGCGCCTGAGCAATTCACCCGGGTCGTCGGGGATCTTGCGCAGCCATTGTTCCAGCGCCTGCTGGTGTTCAGCGTCCAGGCTGTCCTCCACCGGGCGCAGCGGGGTGGTGGTGTGCTGGTCGTCCAGCTCACTGCCGGGCACGTCACTGTGGCCGGCGATTTGTGGATCCGGCGGCGGCGTGTCGCCTTCGTTGGCCGGCGTCTGCGCCGGGTCCTGCGGGCCATTGCTGCCCGGCGGTGGCTGGGTGGCCGCGCCGCTGGGGCCCGGGCGGCTGTCGTCGCCTTCGGGGGTGTCCGGTTTCTTCGCCGGCGGCGGTGTTTGCGCCTGGGCCTGTTGCTGTTGCAGCAGGCTCTCCACCAGGGCCTTGTTCTGCAACGCCGGTTGCAGGTCCGGCTGGCGTTCCAGGGCCTGCTCGTAGGCGTCGATGGCGGCTTCCAGCTCGCCACTGCGGGCCAGGGCGTTACCGCGATTGTAGTGGGCGCGGGCGTCGTTGCCCTCGGCGAAACGCTCGGCGGCGGCAGTGTAGTTGCCGGCTTCGTACAAGGCCACGCCTTGCCATTGCGGGTCCTGGAAATGCCGCGCGGCCTCCGCCGGGCGCTGCTGTTGCAGAAGCCGCTGGCCCTGCTGGTCGGGGCGTAGCCACAGGTCATTGAAGTCGAAGGCGTAGCTCGGTTGCGGCACGGCGAACAGCAGCAGGGGCAGGCAGAACAGCCAGCCCCGGCGCCCGGCGCAGGCGGCCAGCAGCAACAGCGGCAGCAGCAGCCAGTAGCCCTGGTCGGCCCAGGTATCCAGGCGCAGGGTCTGGCCGTCGCTGCGCAGGCCTTGCGGGCCGCCCAGCAGACCCAGGCCGCGCAGGTCGCTGTCGTCCAGGCGCGCCTGGCGGTAGCGCCCGCCCACGTCGCCGATGAAGTGCTTGAGGTCCGGGCTGTCCAGGCGCGATACCAGGATCGCGCCCTGGTCGTCCTTGAGGTAGCTGCCGTCTTCCAGGGCCACCGGGGCACCGTCGCGGCTGCCGAAGCCGAGCATCAGCAACTGCGGGGCGTCGCCCTTGAGCGCCTGGCGGATGCCCTGGCGTTCCTCTTCGTTGAGGGAGGAGGCCATCAGCAGCACCCGGCCCTGGCCCAGGGCCCCCTGGTCCAGCAGCTTGAGGGCCTTGAGCAGGGCCAGGTCGGCGCGCTGGCCGGCCTGGGGCATGATCGACGGCTTGAGGGCGTCCAGCAGGTTGCGGCTGGTGGCCAGGTCATCGGACAGCGGCACCAGGGTGTGGGCGCTGCCGGCGTAGACCACGATGGCGGTCTGCGCGTCGCTGCGCAGTTGCAACAGGTCCAGCAGCTTGTGCCGGGCCTGCTCCAGGCGATCGGGCGGCACGTCGTTGGCGAGCATCTGCGGGGTCAGCTCCAGCAGCACCACCAGCGGGTCGGCGGGTTTCTGGCTGGTCTGTTCCACCCGCTGCCAGCTGGGGCCCAGCAGGGCCAGCACCGCCAGCAGCCAGGCCAGGCCCAGGGCCACCCAGGGCAGCTTGCTTTCGCGGCCATTGCCGCCGCTGAGCAGGGCGGCGTGAAAGGCCGGGGGCAGGATCATCTGCCAGCGCCCGGCGCGTTTCTGCCGGTGCCAGAGCTTCCACAGCAGCAGCGCCAGCAGGGGCAGTACCAGCAACCAGCCGGGGCGGAACCAGTGGGGCCAGAGGCTGATCATCGGCGCCTCCGCAAGCGCAGGCGCTTGAGCCGCTGGCGCCAGTCATGGGCTGGCAGCAGGAAGTTCGACTGGGTGAAGAAGCGTTGCAGCGGGTTCTGCGGCCAGCGCTCGCGCAGCACCAGCAGTACGCTGAGCAGCAGCGCCGCGGCCAGGGGCCAGTGGTACAGGGCCTGGGCCGGGCGTGCCTGGGTCGGTTGCTGGGCCACCGGTTCCAGTTGGTCGAGGGTTTGCTTGATCGCTTGCAGCTCCTGGCCGTCCCGGGCGCGGAAGTAGCGCCCGCCGGTGACTTGCGCCAGCTCCTTGAGGGCCGGTTCGTCCAGGTCCAGGCTCGGGTTGATGCCCAGCACGCCGAGGGTGGCGCTCTGTTCCGGGTCGGCGCCGATGCCGATGGGGTAGATCTTCACCCCTTCCTCGGCGGCCAGCCGGGCGGCGGTGATGGGGGCGATCTCGCCGCCGTTGTTGGCGCCGTCGGTGACCAGGATCAGCACCCGGCTCTGGGCCGGGCGCTGGCGCAGGCGCTTGAGGGCCAGGCCGATGGCATCGCCGATGGCGGTGTTCTTGCCGGCGATGCCGATCTTCGCTTCATCCAGCCAGACCCGCACCGTGTGCCGGTCGAAGGTCAGGGGCGCCTGCAGATAGGCCTTGCTGCCGAACAGGATCAGGCCCACCCGGTCGCCTTCGCGGTGTTCGAGAAAGTCCCCCAGCAGGTGCTTGACCAGGCTCAGGCGGCTGACGTCCTCGTCCTGCCATTGCATGTCGGGGAAATCCATGGAGCCGGAAACGTCCACCGCCACCAGCAGGTCGCGGCCGCTGGCGGCCACCGGCAAGGGGTCGCCCAGCCATTGCGGACGCGCGGCGGCCAACAGCAGCAGGAGCCAGAGCAGGATGAAACGCACCTGCTGGCGCCAGGCCGGCAGGTGGGCGCGGGCCCGGCGCTTGGACAGGCCTTCCAGGTCACTGAGAAAACTCACTTTCAGCGCCGGCTCGCCGCTGTCGGCCACCGGCAGCACCAGGCGCAGCAGCCAGGGCAGCGGCAGCAGGACGAAGACCCAGGGCCAGGCGAACTCAAACATGCTTGCGAATCCAGGTGTCCACCGCCTGGGTCAGGCCGGCGATGGCTTTGTCGTCGAGCTTGCACTCGGGCTTGTAGGCGCCTTCCACCAGTACCATCCAGCGGGTCAGGCCGGCGGCCGGGCAACGGTTGTCGAGGAACGCCAGCCATTTGCGCCCGTTCAGGGTGTGGCTCTGGCTGTAGGGGTAATGGTTGCGGCACAGGCGCTTGAGCAGGGCATTCAAGGCCTGCAGCCAGGCGCCGGCGGGGGCGCCGTCATAGGGCTTGGGCAGCAGCGCCAGTTCTGCCAGGGCGGCCAGGCGCACCGGGTCCAGGGGCTGCTCGCTGCGGGCGCGCACGGCCTTGCGCGGCCACAGGTGGCGCCAGCGCCAGAGGGCCAGGCCCAGCAGCGGCAGCAGGATCGCCAGCAGCCACCAGCCCGGGGCCGGTGGCCACAGGCTGACCGCCGGCGGGGGCAGCAGCGGTTGCAGTTGTTCCAGGCTGCTCATCGGCCGGCTCCGGGGCGCTGCGGGTTGAGGTACTCGCGCAGTTGCTCGACCATCTCGCTCTGGGTGCTCAGGGGCATCAGCAGCACCCGCAGCTTTTGCGCCAGGCGTTCCCAGCGGGCGATGCGCGCTTCGCTCATGGCGCGGTAGGCCTGGCGCAGGTCGTAGTTCAGGGTGTCCAGTTCCAGCTGGGCGCCGCGCTCGGCAAAGCGCAGCAGGCCGGCGGCGGGCAGGGCGTGGTCCAGCGGGTCGGAAAGGGGCATCAACAGCAGGTCGCAATGGCGCGACAGCAGGCTCAGTTGCTGCTCGGCGGCGTCGCTCAGGGCGCGTTCGTCGCAGATCACGATCACCAGGCTGCCGGGGCGCAGGACTTCGCGCCCGCGCAGCAGCGCGGTGCCCAGGGCGTCGCGCTGGGGCCGGGCTTCGCTGTGCAGCGACTGGTTGACCCGCACCAGGCGGTTGAGCAACTGCAACAGGCTCTGCTTGCTGCGCCGCGGCTTGATCTCGTAGTGCTCGTCGTCGCCGTAGACCAGCCCGCCGACCCGGTCGTTATGGCCCAGGGCGGCCCAGCCGATCAGGCTCGCGGCCTGGGCGGCGAGCACCGACTTGAACATCAGCCCGGAGCCGAAGAACAGCTGGCGGCTCTGTTCCACCATGATGAAGATCGGCCGCTCGCGCTCTTCGTGGAACAGCTTGGTGTGCGGTTCCTGGGTGCGCGCGGTAACCCGCCAGTCGATGGTGCGCACGTCGTCGCCGGCCTGGTAGACCCGCACCTGGTCGAAGTCCACGCCGCGCCCGCGCAGCTTGGAGTGGTGCAGGCCGATCAGCGGGCTGCGCTGGCTGGGGGTGGAGAACAGCTGCACCTCGCGCACGCGATGGCGCATCTCGATCAGCTCGCCGAGGGTGATGCGAATGCCGGGTTCGGCAACGGGCTGGGTCATGGGCTTCAGGCGACGGCAACGACGTCGAGGATGCGCTGTACCACACGGTCCTGGTCGATGCCGGCCGCTTCAGCCTCGAAGGACAGGATGATGCGGTGGCGCAGTACGTCGAACAGCACGGCCTGGATGTCTTCGGGGCTGACGAAGTCGCGCCCGGCCAGCCAGGCGTGGGCCCGGGCGCAGCGGTCCAGGGCGATGGAACCACGAGGGCTGGCGCCGTAGGCGATCCACTCGGCCATCTCCGGGTCGAACTTGGCCGGGGTGCGGGTGGCCATCACCAGCTGCACCAGGTATTCCTCCACCGCGTCGGCCATGTACAGGCCGAGGATTTCCTTGCGCGCGGCAAAGATCGCCTGCTGGCTGACCCGGCGCTCGGGCTTGGTCTCGCCGTTCAGCGCTTCGCCCCGGGCCTGCTGGAGGATCCGCCGCTCGACGGCGGCATCCGGGAAACCGATCTTGACGTGCATCAGGAAGCGGTCGAGCTGGGCTTCGGGCAGCGGGTAGGTGCCTTCCTGCTCGATGGGGTTCTGGGTCGCCATCACCAGGAACAGCGGCGACAGTTCATAGGTGCTGCGCCCGACGCTGACCTGGCGCTCGGCCATGGCCTCCAGCAGTGCCGACTGGACCTTGGCCGGGGCGCGGTTGATTTCGTCGGCCAGCACCAGGTTGTGGAAGATCGGGCCTTGCTGGAACACGAAGCTGCCGGTTTCCGGGCGATAGATCTCGGTGCCGGTGATGTCGGCGGGCAGCAGGTCGGGGGTGAACTGGATCCGATGGAATTGCGCTTCAATGCCTTCGGCCAACTCCTTGATGGCCTTGGTCTTGGCCAGCCCCGGAGCGCCCTCGACCAGCATGTGGCCGTCGGCGAGCAGGGCGATGAGCAAGCGCTCGATGAGTTTTTCCTGGCCGAGAATCTGCGTTGAAAGAAAGGTTCGCAGCGCCAAAAGCGCTTCACGATGTTCCATCGGTGACTGTTCCTGGAGAGGGTGCGCCCCGGGCGTTGAGGGAACGTCGGGGCTGGGGGCGATACTTTAATCCATAGCGGGGGTCGGCGACTAACGGGGAAAACCTGATTTGGCGAATTAGTCGAAAAAATCCGTGTTTTTTGCGCCCTTGCTCGGTGCCCCCTGTAGGAGCCGGCTTGCCGGCGAAGGGGCCGGCAGGGTTTGCGCCGAGGCCGAAGACGCCTTCGCTGGCAAGCCAGCTCCTACGGTGGGGCGCGGTGTTGGGGTTCTGGTAGGAGCCGGCTTGCCGGCGAAGGGGCCGGCAGGGTTTGCGCCGGGGCCGAAGACGCCTTCGCTGGCAAGCCAGCTCCTACGGTTGGGCGCGGTGCTGGGGTTCTGGTAGGAGCCGGCTTGCCGGCGAAGGGGCCGGCAGGGTTTGCGCCGGGGCCGAAGACGCTTTCGCTGGCAAGCCAGCTCCTACGGTTGGGCGCGGTGCTGGGGTTCTGGTAGGAGCCGGCTTGCCGGCGAAGGGGCCGGCAAGGTTTGCGGCGGGGCCGAAGACGCCTTCGCTGGCAAGCCAGCTCCTACGGTTGGGCGCGGTGTTGCGGTTCTGGTAGGAGCCGGCTTGCCGGCGAAGAGGCCGGCAGGGTTTGCGCCGGGGTCGAAGACGCCTTCGCTGGCAAGCCAGCTCCTACCGGGAAGGGCGCTGTCGCTCAGGACAGCTGGCTGATGTAGGTGCCGGTGCCCTTGAGGATGTTCTGCAGGGTTTCCTCCACTTCGGCCAGGTCCGAGGCGGCGGTGCTGTGGCGGATCTCCAGGTGGTCGGCGCCGTTCAGGGCGTCGGCGTCGGCCGCGGCGATTTCGATCAGCAGGGTGGTGGGGCTCAGGGTCACCTTGACGCCATCGAGGGTCGAGGGCTCGCCGTCGAGGGTGATCTCCAGTTCGTCTTCGTCCGGGTAGCGGCTCATCAGGAACATCTCGCCCTGGGTGCTGTGGCAGCAGAGCATGGCCATGTTGTCTTCTTCGTCGTCGCAGGGGTTGGCGATCAGGTGGGCGGTGGTCATGTGCATGGGGGCATTCCTGAGAGAGTGGCCGGGCGGGCAGAAAGGAAACAATTCTGCCAGCCCGATGGAATTTCTGCTGGCTTGTCTGTCAGAGAACAGGTCGTGAACACAATCGCTGCGGCAGTCACTTTTGGTACGCAAGTACCGTGAATCCGGGGAAAAAAACCGGTTTTTCCACCGCGGCTGCTAGTGTTGCTCAAAGCGTGAGCGTTCTGCTGCGTGCCGTTGACCGAATATGTCGCAGCATCGCAAGCAGCTGTCACATCGCACTCGTTAAGCTGCGCAGCGGACAATTTGTTCTTAGTGCAATAGGTTGCGTCTGATTTGTGATGGTCACCTGTAAAGGCATTGCGCTCGGTTTCCCGGCAAGCGTCAGTCGTTTTTGCAGATGCCCATCCCCGGAAGGTGAATGTGACCTGTGCGTCTCGTCCAGCTTCACCCACCTGTCATCCTGCTACCTCTGCCCGAGACCAGGAGCAGGATGCAGCACCGCCCCGCGAGGGGTTTGCACGCGACGCTTCCATCAATAACAAGCCCAAGCGGAGTACCACAGATGGCGTTCTTCACCGCAGCCAGCAAAGCCGACTTCCAGCACCAACTGCAAGCGGCACTGGCCCAGCACATCAGTGAACAGGCACTGCCACAAGTGGCGCTGTTCGCTGAACAATTCTTCGGCATCATTTCCCTGGACGAACTCACCCAGCGTCGCATGTCCGACCTGGCGGGCTGCACCCTTTCTGCCTGGCGCCTGCTTGAGCGCTTCGACCACGGGCAACCGCAGGTCCGCGTCTACAACCCCGATTACGAACGCCATGGCTGGCAGTCGACCCACACCGCGGTGGAAGTCCTGCACCACGACCTGCCGTTTTTGGTGGACTCGGTACGCACCGAGCTCAACCGTCGCGGCTACAGCATCCACACCCTGCAGACCACCGTGCTCAGCGTACGCCGTGGCAGCAAGGGCGAGCTGCTGGAAATCCTGCCCAAGGGCACCCAGGGCGAAGGCATCCAGCAAGAGTCGCTGATGTACCTGGAGATCGACCGTTGCGCCAACACCGCCGAACTCAGCGTGCTGGGCAAGGAGCTGGAGCAGGTACTGGGCGAAGTGCGGGTCGCCGTGGCCGACTTCGAGCCGATGAAGGCCAAGGTCCAGGAGCTGATCCAGAGCATCGACAACAGCCAGTTCCCCATCGCTGCCGAAGAAAAGACCGAGATCAAGAGCTTCCTCGAATGGCTGGTGGGCAACCACTTCACCTTCCTTGGTTATGAAGAATTCGTGGTCGGCGTCGACCAGGATGGCGGGCATATCGAATATGACCCGAACTCCTTCCTCGGCCTGGCCAAGCTGCTGCGCGCCGGCCTGACCAGCGATGACCTGCGCATCGAAGACTACGCCGTCAACTACCTGCGCGAACCGACGCCGCTGTCCTTCGCCAAGGCCGCGCACCCGAGCCGCGTGCACCGTCCGGCCTACCCGGATTTCGTCTCGATCCGCCAGATCGATGCCGACGGCAAGGTCATCAAGGAATGCCGCTTCATGGGCCTGTACACCTCGTCGGTGTACGGCGAGAGCGTGCGGGTGATCCCTTACATCCGCCGCAAGGTCGAAGCCATCGAGCAGCGCTCGGGCTTCCAGGCCAAGGCGCACCTGGGCAAGGAACTGGCCCAGGTCCTGGAGGTACTGCCTCGCGACGATCTGTTCCAGACCCCGGTGGACGAGCTGTTCAGCACCGTGATGTCCATCGTGCAGATCCAGGAACGCAACAAGATCCGCGTGTTCCTGCGCAAGGACCCCTACGGCCGCTTCTGCTACTGCCTGGCCTACGTGCCGCGCGACATCTATTCCACCGAAGTGCGGCAGAAGATCCAGCAAGTGCTGATGGATCGCCTGCAAGCCACTGATTGCGAGTTCTGGACCTTCTTCTCCGAGTCGGTACTGGCCCGCGTACAACTGATTTTGCGGGTGGACCCCAAACAGCGCATCGACATCGATCCGCTGCTGCTGGAAAAGGAAGTGGTGCAGGCCTGCCGCAGCTGGCAGGACGACTACGCCAGCCTGGTGGTGGAAAGCTTCGGCGAAGCCCACGGCACCAACGTGCTGGCGGACTTCCCCAAAGGCTTCCCGGCCGGCTACCGCGAGCGCTTCGCTGCCCATTCGGCGGTGGTGGACATGCAGCACCTGCTGAGTCTGACCGAAGCCAACCCGCTGGTGATGAGCTTCTACCAGCCCCTGGGCCAGGTCTCCGGCCAGCGCGAGCTGCATTGCAAGCTGTACCACGCCGACACCCCGCTGGCCCTGTCCGACGTGCTGCCGATCCTGGAAAACCTCGGCCTGCGCGTGCTGGGCGAATTTCCGTACCGCCTGCGTCACAACAATGGCCGTGAGTTCTGGATCCACGACTTCGCCTTCACCGCCGCCGAAGGCCTGGACCTGGACATCCAGCAGCTCAACGACACGCTGCAGGACGCCTTCGTCCATATCGTGCGCGGCGATGCCGAGAACGATGCCTTCAACCGCCTGGTGCTGACCGCCGGCCTGCCATGGCGCGACGTGGCGCTGCTGCGTGCCTACGCCCGCTACCTGAAGCAGATCCGCCTGGGCTTCGATCTGGGCTATATCGCCAGCACCCTGAACAACCACACCGACATCGCCCGCGAGTTGACCCGGTTGTTCAAGACCCGCTTCTACCTGGCGCGCAAGCTCACCAGCGACGACCTGGAAGACAAGCAGCAGCGTCTGGAGCAGGCGATCCTCACCGCCCTGGACGACGTCCAGGTGCTCAACGAAGACCGCATCCTGCGTCGCTACCTGGACCTGATCAAGGCCACCCTGCGCACCAACTTCTACCAGACCGACGCCAACGGCCAGAACAAGTCCTACTTCAGCTTCAAGTTCAACCCGCACCTGATCCCCGAGCTGCCCAAGCCGGTGCCCAAGTTCGAAATCTTCGTCTACTCGCCGCGTGTCGAAGGCGTGCACCTGCGCTTCGGCAACGTTGCCCGCGGCGGCCTGCGCTGGTCCGACCGTGAAGAAGACTTCCGCACCGAAGTCCTGGGCCTGGTCAAGGCCCAGCAAGTGAAGAACTCGGTGATCGTGCCGGTGGGCGCCAAGGGCGGCTTCCTGCCCCGTCGCCTGCCACTGGGCGGCAGCCGGGACGAGATCGCGGCCGAGGGCATCGCCTGCTACCGCATCTTCATCTCCGGCCTGCTGGACATCACCGACAACCTGAAGGACGGCGCCCTGGTGCCTCCGGCCAACGTGGTGCGCCATGACGGCGATGACCCCTACCTGGTGGTGGCGGCGGACAAGGGCACCGCGACCTTCTCCGACATCGCCAACGGCATTGCCATCGACTACGACTTCTGGCTGGGCGACGCCTTCGCCTCCGGCGGTTCGGCCGGCTACGACCACAAGAAAATGGGCATCACCGCCAAGGGCGCGTGGGTCGGCGTGCAGCGCCACTTCCGCGAGCGCGGCATCAATGTGCAGGAAGACAGCATCACCGTGGTCGGTGTCGGCGACATGGCCGGCGACGTGTTCGGCAACGGCTTGCTGATGTCCGACAAGCTGCAACTGGTGGCCGCGTTCAACCACCTGCACATCTTCATCGACCCGAACCCGGATCCGGCCACCAGCTTCGTCGAGCGCAAGCGCCTGTTCGAATTGCCGCGTTCGGCCTGGAGTGACTACGACACCAGCATCATGTCCGAAGGCGGCGGCATCTTCTCGCGCAGCGCCAAGAGCATCGCCATCTCGCCGCAGATGAAAGAGCGCTTCGACATCCAGGCCGACAAGCTGACCCCGACCGAGCTGCTCAACGCCTTGCTCAAGGCGCCGGTGGACCTGTTGTGGAACGGCGGTATCGGCACCTACGTCAAGGCCAGCACCGAGAGCCACGCCGATGTCGGCGACAAGGCCAACGACGCCCTGCGGGTCAACGGCAACGAGCTGCGCTGCAAGGTGGTGGGCGAGGGCGGCAACCTGGGCATGACCCAGCTGGGTCGTGTGGAGTTCGGCCTCAATGGCGGCGGTTCCAACACCGACTTCATCGACAACGCCGGTGGCGTGGACTGCTCCGACCACGAAGTGAACATCAAGATCCTGCTCAACGAAGTGGTGCAGGCCGGTGACATGACCGACAAGCAGCGCAACCAGCTGCTGGCGAGCATGACCGATGAAGTCGGTGGCCTGGTGTTGGGCAACAACTACAAGCAGACCCAGGCCCTGTCCCTGGCCGCGCGCCGTGCCTACGAGCGTGCCGCCGAGTACAAGCGCCTGATGAACGACCTGGAAGGCCGTGGCAAGCTGGACCGCGCCATCGAGTACCTGCCGACCGAGGAGCAGCTCACCGAGCGCGCCGCCACCGGCAAGGGCCTGACCCGTCCGGAACTGTCGGTGCTGATTTCCTACAGCAAGATCGACCTCAAGGAAGCCCTGCTCAAGTCCCTGGTACCGGATGACGACTACCTGACCCGTGACATGGAGACCGCGTTCCCGCCAAGCCTGGTGGCCAAGTTCTCCGAGGCCATGCGTCGCCATCGTCTCAAGCGCGAGATCGTCAGCACCCAGATCGCCAACGACCTGGTCAACCACATGGGCATCACCTTCGTGCAGCGCCTGAAGGAGTCCACCGGCATGAGCCCGGCGAACGTCGCCGGTGCCTATGTGATCGTGCGGGACATCTTCCACCTCCCGCACTGGTTCCGTCAGATCGAAGCCCTGGACCACCAGGTTTCGGCTGAAGTGCAACTGGCGTTGATGGACGAGCTGATGCGCCTGGGCCGTCGTGCCACCCGCTGGTTCCTGCGCAGCCGGCGCAACGAGCAGGATGCGGCGCGCGACGTTGCGCACTTCGGTCCGCACCTGGCGGCGCTGGGCCTGAAGCTCGACGAGCTGCTCGAAGGCCCGACCCGCGAGGGCTGGCAAGCCCGTTACACCGCCTATGTCGAAGCCGGTGTGCCGGAGTTGCTGGCGCGCATGGTTGCAGGCACTACCCACCTGTACACCCTGCTGCCGATCATCGAGGCCGCTGATGTGACCGGCCACGATGCGGCGGAAGTGGCCAAGGCCTACTTCGCCGTCGGCAGTGCCCTCGACCTGCCGTGGTACCTGCAGCAGATCAGCGATCTGCCGGTGGCCAACAACTGGCAGGCGGCGGCGCGCGAAGCCTTCCGCGATGACGTGGACTGGCAGCAGCGGGCGATCACCATCAAGGTCTTGCAGATGGCCGATGCGCCGGACGACATGGAGGCCCGCGTGGCTCTGTGGCTGGAGCAGAACGCGAGCATGGCCGATCGCTGGCGCGCCATGATGGTGGAAATCCGTGCCGCCAGCGGCACCGACTACGCCATGTATGCGGTGGCCAACCGCGAATTGCTGGACCTGGCTATGAGCGGTCAGTCGGTGCTGTAACGGCCTGACCCCGCCCAGAACCAAAAAAGCCCCGTATCGCAAGATACGGGGCTTTTTTATTGCCTGCCGGTTTGTGCCGGCTGGCGGGTGGCTTGGCTCAGTGGGCCGCCGAGGCGTCCTGCTCGACCACCATGTCCAGCACATAGACGCTGGACGGTGCATCGGCGGGTGCATTCTTCCACTCGTACTGCTTGACCCGCAGCACATTGCGCACGCCGTCCTGGTGCTCGTAGCCCTCGATGGACTGGTACAGCGGGTGCCAGGTGTCCTGGGTCGGCAGTTGCAGGCCGGCGTCGTCGTAGCGGCGCTCACGCACTTGCAGGCACTGGAAGTTGGGGATCAGCGGGTGGCTGCACTTGACGGTCTTGGCCGCCACTTCCAGGAAGCGGGTCTGGCCCTGGCTGCCGTAGCGGGTTTGCGGGGTGGGCTGGCCTTCGAACGTGAGCAGGGTGCCATCCTGGGTGGCCAATTGCAGGGTCGGGGTCGACTGGTCGCCGCCGAAGGTGGTGCGCAGGTCGCCCTTGAGCAGGTTGGCGATTTGGGCGTCCAGGGCCATCAGGTTCGGCTCGCAGGCCATCAGGGTGGCGGCCAGTGGTTGTACCTTGAGCACGCCATTTTCATGCTGGAAGCCGCCGAACTGGCGGTTGCAGCCGCCGCTGATGCTCAGGTTCTGCCCGACGAAGGTCAGGCGCAGCTGGCGCTCGATGCCCTTGTCCAGGGCGGCGACGGGCTTGCCCGCCGCATCGCGGGCCGCCACCAGCTGCCAGTAGTAGGCGGACAGCGCAGGCTGGGCGCTGACGGAGGCAGTGCTGGCGGGCATGGAGGAAGATCCTTCAGGGGTGGTGGAAGCCGGGGTGCAGGCCTGGAGCAGGGCGGCACAGACGGATACGAGGAGGATGTTTTGCTTCATGGTTCGCTCTTTCAGCCTTGATGGAGTATGGCCTGCCGCATGGGGGCAGGCCCAGGCCGGTAACCTGTGGCGGTGAGGTCGTCGGGCCTGTGCTGCATGGGCCGCAAGCCGCCGCAGGGCGACCGCCGCCGTTACCGATTGCGATGTGACAGCACTGTGCCAGTTCGGTTTCATCGCCGGGGGGGACCGGGAGTGTTACCAAATCTTGCACGCTGGCGGCGAGCGCCGTTGCCTGCTTCCGGCCGGGCGCTGAGGGTCAGGTGTGGGTGCCGGCCTTACCAGAACCAGTAAGGCAGGAATTTGGGGTCGGGCTCGTTGGCCAGTTCCAGGTGATAGGTGATGGCATTGAAGAAGAACCCGTCCAGCAACAGGAAGGCCGCTACGCCGAATGCCAGGACGATGACCTCGTAATGCCGGTGTCCGGCGTATTGCCGGGTGATCCAATGGCGCACGCCGCTGAGCAGGGCGAAGCTTGCAAACACCCCGGCGAAGTTGGGCTGCAAGGGCTGGGCGGCAAAGCTGTTGTAGCCCAGCACCAGCAGCGCCAGGACCGCGCCGATGGCCGGCAGGTTCAGGCACAGGCGCAGCAGGCGCCTGCGGGTGGCGCTGAACAGGCCGTCGGGGTCGATGAAGATATAGGCCGCCAGCAGGGAAATGGCCGGGGTGATGGACAGCACGTAGCGCGCCTTCTTCGAGTTGGGAATGGTGAAGAACACAATCAGCACCACGAACCAGGCGCCCAGGTGCAGCAGCAGGCGCGGCGCCGACCGCGGCGGGGCACCGAGCCACTGGCGGCCGCTCCTGGCCATCACGCACAGGGCGTAGAACGCCGTGAAGCTGTAGGTGATCAGCCCGGCGCTGAAGTAGAAGTAGTAGCGCGGCGAGTGATCGCTGGCGATCCGGCCCAGGCCCTGCATCTCCAGCACTTGCTGCATGAAGGCGTCGCCGCCCTGCACGTGGGCGGCCCAGGCCAGCAGGCCGACCCCGGCGGCGAACAGCAGGCCGCTCACCAGCGAGAACCCGACCAGGGTGCGCCACTGCCGGCTCAGCAGGTAGTAGGTGCCGACCACCAGCGCCGGGCCGATCATGCCGATCGGGCCGCGCAGGGCAAAGCCCAGGATCAGGCCGAGGAACACCAGCGCCAGGCGTCCGCGCTGCTGCTTGAGATCGGCGGAGTAGGCCAGGTAGAAGCAGCACGCGGTGACCAGGGCCGGGTAGATGTCCAGGGCCAGGGAGTTGACGCTGTCCAGAAAGGCCCAGGTGAACAGTGCAAAGAGCACGCCGCAGACGCCCCATTTGCGCTCATGCAGGGCCCCCAGCTTGTAGATGAACACCAGCATCAGCGACGCGGCGATGCAGAAGGGCAGGCCCATCGACAGCACGGACAGCTGGCCGAAGGGCAGCGACGCCAGATAGACCAGCACCGTGTTGACAATGGTGTAGTCGGGGTAGGGCTGCAGATCGTCGGCGATGGGGAACAGCGTCATGCCGTGCTGCAGCATGTAGTCGGCAAAGTCGACGAAGCGCGTGGTGTAGTTGAGGACTGCCGGTTTGTACTGCAGCCCCATGAACAGCGTGAGGGCAATCAGGAAAATGCTCAGGCAGGGTCGTTGCAGGATCAATTTTTTATAGCTTTCCATGCTTCCAACATGCAAAAAAACGCTAATCATAGGGCGCCCGGCAGCCGAACGCCATCCACGCGCTGTGTTCGGGGCCATTGTCGGCTCCGGGTTTCAAGGCGCGGCAATCTAGCGCGATCAAGGTTAACGCCCGGTATACGGGCAGGGGCGTATCAAGGGGAGGGGCGGCGCAGTACGCGATTGGCCACGGGGCGACCGCCGCCTGGTGCTTGCGCCGCGGTCCAGACGGGCCCTGGAACGGGCCCGGAGGCGGCTAGCGGCCTGGCAATTGGCCGCTTGCGGCGCCGTTCAGGGCCGCTGCGGCTTGACCGAGGTGCCGAAGGTGTTGCCCATGCGCACGCCGGTGGCCGCCGGCGTCGAGAGCCCGACCTGATTCGGTGGGCGCTTGTTCACCGGGTCTTCCAGGGCCTGCTGGTTGGCCTGGGCCGCCTTCACTGCGTCAGGATTGTTGCCCATCTGTTTGCTCAGGCAGTTGTAGTCGGGGGCCTTGTAGCCGCCGACGCTGACCTCCACGCAACCCTCGCTGGCTTCTTCGGCATGCAGCGTCCAGGGCAGGGCGCTGAGCAGCCACAGGGCTGCGCTGTATCGGCTTAATCGTTTCATCCTGGCCTCCTGGCTGGCCCGGGGAATCGGGCTTCGATGCTGGCCGAGTGTAGTGCAAAGCCCGGGCTGAAAAAGTGATGGTTTTTTTGCCGTGGCCGTAACACCAGATTCATAAACTGGCCTCAGGATGACGCTTTTCAGGGATTGGACCGCAGTGCAGCGACGCAGAGCGCAGGTCGGGCGATGGACTTCATTGCACGGGGGCTTGGCGACCTGTGTGGTGGCGCTCGGGCTGCTGCTGTGGATGCCGGCGGGCAGGGCCCAGGGGCCCGCCGGAGGGCCGCCGCGGGTGGATTCACAGGCCCTGCTGGCACTGGAGATACCGGCGCAGAACCTGGCGGATGCTTTGGAGCTGTTCAGCCGCGCCACCGGGATGGCGGTGCTGGTGGACCGGGAGCTGACCCGGGGCCGGCGTTCGGTGGGGATCAACGGCCACTACAGCGCCCGGGAAGGCCTGAGCCGGTTGTTGGCCGGCAGTGGCCTGATGGCCCGTTATGCCCGCAGCGATGCGTTCACCCTGCAGGTGCCGCAGGCCACACAGCCGGCCGTGCGGCCCGGTGCTGCGGGCAGTCGTGCGGCGCGGCTCAACAGCAGCTACGCCAGCGCCCTGCAACGGGCGGTGGAACGCAGCCTGTGCGGCTCGGCGCTGACTCGGCCGGGAAGCTTTCGCGCCTTGCTGCAACTGTGGATCGGCGGCGACGGCGTGGTGCAACACAGCCGCCTGGTGAGTTCCACCGGCGACCTGCAACGGGATGAGGCGCTGGTGCAGCGCCTGGCCCAGACCCGGGTCGAGCGTCAGGCACCGAGCTCGTTGCGCCAGCCGCTGACCTTACTCTTGATACCGGACACGACAGGGAAACGCATGGACTGCAAGGAATGGGAAGGAGCTTCCGGGGTATGAAAAATACCGGACACAGTACGATGGTCAGGCTGTTCCTGACGTCCTACGAGGATTTTCGGGTGCGCTTGCGCAGGCGCCTGGGGTCCGAGGACCTGGCCAACGACGTCCTGCACGAAACCTACCTGCGGGTCGACCGCATGGAAGAGCCGCCGAACCTGGCGCAACCCAATGCCTACCTGTACCGCATGGCGCTGAACATCGCCGCCGACCGGCGCCAGTCCGATGCCCGCCTGCTCACCGGCGATGAGGTCGAGGAGCTGTTGCAGATCGCCGACGAAGCCCAGGACCCCTCGCGGGTGGTGGGTGGCCAGAAGGAAATCCAGACCCTGCTCAAGGCCCTCTACGAACTTCCGGCGCGGCGCCGCAAGATCTTCATTGCCGCGCGCCTGGAAGAGGCGCCGCACCTGGAAATTTCCCAGCGCTTCGGCATTTCCACACGGATGGTGGAGAAGGAACTCAAGGCCGCCCTCGGCCATTGCGCCCTGCGCCTGGAAAGAAAAGTCATTCAGCGGTTCGGTCCCGGGGCCGGAAAACCGTCCTAGACAAAGAGCCCTGATCAATCCGTGAGTACCTGCGCGCTTGAACATTTTTAGCATCTCCACACCCCAGGCCTCGGCGGACCAGCAGTTGCTGAACGAAGCCCGGGACTGGCTGGTTCTTCTGACGTCGGGGCGGGCCACCGCCGCCGATGCCCGGGCGCTGCGCCAATGGTGCGGGCAAAGCCCGCAGCACGCGGCCGCCTTCGAGCAGACCAAGGCCCTGTGGCATTGCCTGCAACCGGCCGCGGCGCTGCTGGAACAGCAAGCGCGGCCGCGGCACTTTGGCCGCCGGGCCTTTCTTGGCGGCGCGCTGGCGGCCTCGGCGGCGCTGTTCATGGTGCGGCTCACCGTGCCGGGCGGCTTTGCCGGATTGACCGCCGACTTTGCCACCGAAGTCGGCGAACAACGCCGGGTGGACCTGGCCGAGGGCGTGAGCCTGGAGCTCAATACCCAGACCCGCATCAGCCGGCGTGACCTGGGCGCGGGCGAGCAGGGCATCGAACTGCTGGAAGGCGAAGTGGAAGTCTTCAGCCAGCGTTTGCAGCCGCTCAAGGTCCAGGCCGGCGAGGGCTGGCTCAGCGCGCGCCAGGCGCGCTTCAACCTGCGCAACACCGACCACCAGGTGTGCGTCACCTGTATCGAGGGCCGCCTGCAAGTGGACGTGGCCGGGCGCAGCATTGGCCTGGACAGCGGTCGCCAGCTGACCTACGACCCGCACAGCATCGGCGAGCCCCAGGTGGTGGACATCCACAGCGTGATCGCCTGGCGCGAGCAGGTCCTGGTGTTCGACAACGCCAGCCTCAACACGGTGATCAGCGAGATCAACCGCTACCGCCCGGGGATGCTGGTGTTGCTCAATGCCGAACTGGGCAAGCGCAAGGTCCAGGCGCGTTTCAACCTCAACCAGCTGGCCGGCGTGGCCTTGCTGATCCGCGACGCCTACGGCGCCAAGTGCACCGAACTGCCCGGCGGCGTGGTGCTCCTGAGCTGATCCGCGAAACACCAACAACCCCCTGTAGGAGCTGGCTTGCCAGCGAAGGGGCCGGCGCTATTTGCCGAATGCTCAGGGCCTGGCCGCTGCGCGGTTCGCCGGCAAGCCGGCTCCTATGGGGGAGGGTTATTGCAACGGCCCCAGCACTTGCCGGTAGCGCTCTTCGCCCTGGGGCGTCTGGCGCACCAGGCGGATCTCCAGGCCCTGGGGGCTGTCCTGGCGGTTGCCGCTGAGCTGGCGCCAGCCTTTGTCGAGATCCCAGACCCGTACTTGCAGGTCGCTGACCCGGTTCAGCACCGCCACGCCGTCGCGCGGCGCCGGCAAAGGGTAGCGGTCGCGGGGCTCGGCCACGGCGCGGTACAGGGTGTCGCCCTTGAGCCACCAGCGCACCCGTTGCAGGCCTTCCCCCGGGGTGGCGGCGCTGCGTATCACCTCCAGGCGAAAGCCTTTGCTGTCGGAGCTGCGCACGCTCAGCGGGGCCGGGCTGTCGGGCTCGGCTTCTTCGCTGTCGCCCAGGGCCGGCTCGCGCAACTGGGTGCCAGCACGCAGGGCCACGTCACGTTCCAGTTGGTTGAGGGTACGCAGCAGTTCTTCGGTCTGTTCGGTGCTGGCCTTGAGATGGCTGTCGGCCCGGGTGACGCTGTCCAGGCCGCGCCAGGCAATCAGGCTGACCACCGCCATCAGCATGATCGCCACCATCACTTCGATCAGGGTGAACCCCTGCTGCCGACGCTTCATGGCTGGGTCACCACCCGCAGCTGGCCGGCGGCGCTGCGTTCCAGGCTCAGGCTGTGCTGGCCGTCGGACAACACCAGGCGCAGCGGCGGGTTGATCCATTCGGCGTTCAATACCAGGCGCTGCCTGGGTTCGATGCGCACTTGCAGCGCTGGGGTTTCCCAGGCCCGGGGGCGCAGTTGGGGGTCGCCGCGCAAGTCATCGATGCCGCCTCCGGATTCGCTGCGGCGGCTGAAGGCAAAGCCCTTGGCCGTGGCTCGCCAGGTGATCGGCCGACCATCGGCGCGGGCTTCGGCCTGGGCCACTTGCAGCAGTTGCGCCAGGCGCTCGGCGTCCTTGCGCAGCAGTTGCAGCGGGTCGGGCTTGATGCTCAGGCCCACGGCCGCGCTGGCAATGCCGATGATCACCAGCACCACCATCAGCTCGATCAGGGTGAAGCCTTGTTGCTTGCCTGCCTGCATCGGATTGCACTCCTTGGCCCTCGGACCAGCCTGCCAGACGCAGATGATCGTCCGGTGAAATAAAACCGTGAGAATTGAGCGGTAGGCTGGGGGCACGGACAAACAGGAGGTCCCCCCGATGCTACGTGCCATGTCATTCGCCCCGCGCCTTGATGCCCCTCGACTGCTGCAGTACGCGGCCTTGCTGGCGGCCCTGGGCGGGGTCGCCACCTGGTCGTCGCTGCTGCTGACCCCGGCCGAATCCCAGACCCCGGCGGTGGCGCCCCAGGTGCTGGCCGCGCGTTCCGACAACCCGGCCCTGCAGTGGTTTGCCAACCAGCCGGCCCAGGTGCAGATCAAGGTGTCCGGGGTCATGGCCGGGGCCCGGGGCGCGGTGGCGATCCTGCACCTGAACGACGGCCCGCCGCGCAGCTTCCTGGCCGGGGAAACCCTGACCCAGGGGGTGCGCCTGGCTGCGATCGAGGCCGACGGCGTGCTGATCGAGCGCGGCGCCGAGCAGTTGCGGATCAAGGTCAGCAAGCTGCCGGACTCGCCGGACCTGCCGCGGTTGACCCGCTAAGCCTCACTGGCGTTGTACCTGCGGCCGGCTGACCAGGGTCTCCAGGCGCGCAAGCGGCGGCGCCTCGCGGCTGCGGTCGCTGACTTGCACCTGCACCCGCACCAGCCCCGGCGCACTGCCCGGGGCGATGCGGGTTTCGCAGCGCAGCTTGAGCCGGCCCTGGTCGCAGTCGAGGTTTTTCACGCCGCTGTTCAGGCGGCCTTCCAGGCGCACTTCGGCGACCCGGCTCTGGGCCGCCAGCAGGGCCAGGGACTTGTCCCGCAGCAGGCCATTGCTCTGGGTCATCAGGCCCGCCACGCGCACCGCCGCAGCCATCGCCACGGCAATGATGGCCAAGGCCACCAGCACTTCGATCAGGGTGAAACCAGCTTGTTTGCGCAGGGCTTGCATGGGCCGCTCGAGACCGGGAAACAGCCTCGCAGACTAGCCTGCGGCCTTGACCGAATGGCGACCGAAACTCCCGAGGTTTTTCAATACCACTGACATATCTTCTTGCAACACTGCGCGACGAATCGAACTTACGCCAAGGAATGTCGAGATGGATATCGCGCCTGTAACATCCCCGCCCCGAGGCCTGCGCGGCCAGCGTGGCTTCACCCTGATCGAGATCATGGTGGTGGTGGTGATCCTCGGGATCCTGGCCGCCATGGTGGTGCCCAAGGTCCTGGATCGCCCGGACCAGGCACGGGCCACGGCGGCCAAGCAGGACATCGCCGGGCTCATGCAGGCCCTCAAGCTCTATCGCCTGGACCACGGCAGCTACCCGAGCATGAACCAGGGCCTGAAGGTGCTGGTGGAGCGCCCGGCCAATGCCAAGGACAGCAACTGGCGCTCCTACCTGGAACGTCTGCCCAATGACCCCTGGGGCCGCCCGTATCACTACCTCAACCCCGGTGCCAACGGCGAAGTGGATGTGTTTTCCCTCGGCGCCGATGGCCAGCCCGACGGCGACGGCGTGAATGCCGATATCGGCTCCTGGCAACTATAGGGCCGGTCGTGAAAGCCCATTCGCCCAGTGCGGCGAAGCAGCGTGGCATGGCCATCATCAGCGCCTTGCTGATCGCCGCGGTGGTGGCGGTGATCGCCGGGGGCATGCTCACCCGACAAACCTCTTTCACCCGCGCGGTGGAAGCCGAACAGGCGCGGATCGTCGCTGCCGGGGTGCTTCAGGGCGGCCTGGAGTACAGCCGGCAACTGCTTTGGGACGCGCGCCAGCGTGATGTGTTGACACGCCTCGACCAGGCCTGGGCGCAGCCCATCAGCGACCAGGCCCTGGGTGGATTCAACGCCGGGTTCCAGGGCCACCTGCAAGACCTGCAGGGCAAGTTCAACCTGCGCAACCTGGTGTTCAACCAGCAGGTGGATGCGGGGCAACTGCAGAGCTTCCAACAGCTGTGCCAACTGATCGGCATCGATGGCGCCCTGGGCCGGCGCATCAGCCAGCGGGTGATCGCTTCCTACCCCCAGCGCCTGCAGGCGCCAGCCGCCACCAGCAGCCATGGCAGTTTCAACAGCGGTCGCCAGACCTCGGCAGGCGCTGCGGCTCAGACCCTGGCGCCCAGGCAGCCGATGCTGCGCAGCCTGGACGACTTGCTCGGCCTTGAGGGCGTGACCCCGGAACTGCTGGCGCGCCTGGAGCCGTACGTGAGCATCTTGCCGGGCAACACCTGGATCAACGGCAACACCGCCCGCGCCGAGGTACTGGCGGCGGCGGTGCCGGGCCTGGATCTGTCCCGGGCCCGGGCCCTGGTGGCCGAGCGCGACGCCGGGCACTGGTTCATCAACCGTGGCGACTTCGTCAATCGCCTGCGCCTGCCGCAGTTGCAGGTGGACCAGATCAAGGTCGGCATCACCAGCGAGTGGTTCCTGCTTCAGGGCCAGGCCCGCCGTGATCAGCGCCGGGTCAGCCTGCAAGCGCTGCTGCACCGTCCCGAGGACCGCATGCCCCAGGTGATCTGGTCGCGGGTGGGCGCATGAGCCGCCTGCGCATCGGCCTGCCGCCCCTGGACTTGCTGCTCGGTACCGAGCAGCCGCAGCAGTGCCGGGTGGATTTTGCAAGGCTCGATCGTGGCGGGCGGGTCACGGATACCGGTTGCTGTGCCCTGGGCCAGCTGGGGTTGCCGGGCAAGGGTGACAAGCCGCCCGCAGTGGAGTGTTTCCTGCACCCACTGGACAGCCTGCTGACCCAGATCCCATTGCCGCAATTGCCCGCTGCGCGGATCAAGGCCGCGGTGGCCTGCGCCGCCCAGGCGCTGATCCTCGGCCCCAATGAACAGATGCATGTGGCCCACGGCCCCCGCGATGCAGAGGGCCAGGTGGCGCTGAGCTGGCTGCCCCGGGAACGCCTGCAGGCCCTGGGGCGGCTACTGGAGCAGGCCGGGTTGAAGCTCGCCGGCCTGTACCCGGCGCCCTACGCCTTGCCGGCGCCGCCCCCGGGGCAGGTCAACCTGTGCCTGCTGGACGAACAGTTGCTGGTGCGCCAGAGCGCCACCCAGGGCAGCGTCCAGCCCCTGGTGGCCGAGACCCTGGAGCAGTTGCGCGCCAGCGCCAGTGAGCTGTGCTGGATCGGCGAAGTGCCAGCGCTGCCGGGGCAACCATTGCCAGCGCCACAACCTCTGCCGACGCAATTGCGCTGGAGCGGCACGCCGCCTTCCTGGGGCCTGCACAGCGGCGCGCTGGCCGGCACCCGCGCCCCCCAGGGCTGGGGCCGAGCCCTGGGCTGCTGCGCCCTGGCGGTGGCGGTCTGGGTGCTGGGCCTGAACCTGTACGCCGCCCGCGAGGCAGAGCAGGGGCAGCGGCTCAAGGCGCAGATGAGCCAGCGGGTCAAGCAGGTATTCCCCGAATTGCCGGTGGTGCTCAACCCGCTGCAACAGGCTCGCCAGCAACTGGCGGCGCGCCAGAGCGGCGCTGCGGCGGACCCGAGCCAGGGCTTCGCCCACCTGCTGGCCCAGGCGGGGCTGGCCATGCCGTTCATAGTGGGCAGCGTGCAAAGCCTGGACTTTTCCGGGCAGCGCTTGCAGCTCCAATTGTTGCCAGACACCCCGAAAACCGCCGACAGCACCTGGCAGGGGGCCCTGATCCAGGCCGGCTACAGCGTCCAGGCCCAGGGCAACGGCTGGAGCCTGGCCCCGGGGCAGGCGCCAGCCGAAGAGCGCACTGGCGAGGCAACGGGAGAAGACAATGAATAAGGCCTTGCTGGCGTCGTATCGGGCGCGCTGGTCGCGCCTGTGGGCCCAGGCCCTGGGCCACTGGAACGGCCTGGCCCTGCGGGAAAAACGCTTGCTGGGGGCCACGGCCCTGGGGGTGCTGGGGCTGTTGCTGTGGGTGCTGCTGATCCAGCCGCCGCTGAAGAAGATCGACTACTGGCAAGCCGAGACACCCAAGCTGCGCTCCCAGGCCGAGGCCCTGGAAGTGCTGCTGCACGAGGTCGTGGCGGGCCCTCGCAATGCCCCGGGCGAAAGCCTGGAACAGGCCCTGCGCCAGGCCCTGGATGCGGCCGGGCTCCAGGGCCGCTACCAGTTGCAACACGCGGATCAAGCCGGCCCCGAGAGCTGGCGGTTGACCTTTGAGCAGGCCCCGGCGGATGCCGTGGTCGGCTGGCTGCTGGGGGCTCCCCGGCAGTTTTCACTGCAGGTGGTGGAGGCTCGTCTGCAACGCGCAGACGCGGCCGCCGCCCAAGACTCGGCAGGCACACTGTCCGGGACCGTTCGCATGGATCAGGCGCAGGGCGCTAAGGAAGCTTCATGAAGTGGTCAGGTTCCAACTACGTGCGCCAGTGTCGCAAGGCCGCACCTTTTCTGCTGCTGGCGCTGGGGGCTTGCAGCAACACCACCTCCACCACGCCGCCGCCCTTGCTGGTGGACAGCGAGCTGGGCCAGCCCCTGGCCGACACCCGGCGCAGCGGCGACCTGCTGGCGGACCGCGAGCGTTTGCAGACGCAACAGGCCCAGCGGCCGAAAGTCCTGCACCCGGTCACCAGCAGCCGCGCCCAGGGTACGTCGCGCAGCACCAGCGTGCCGCGCAATCCACTGGGGGATCAGCCGGTGCAACTGAACTTCGTCGACGCCGATATCCAGGCGGTGGTCCGCGCGCTGTCCCGTTCCACCGGCCAGCAGTTCCTGGTGGACCCACGGGTCAAGGGCAACCTGACCCTGGTCAGCGAAGGCCAGGTGCCGGCGCACCAGGCCTACGACATGCTGCTGGCGGCCCTGCGCATGCAGGGTTTCTCGGTGGTGGACGTGGGCGGGGTGGCCCAGGTGGTGCCCGAAGCCGACGCCAAGCTGCTGGGCGGGCCGATCTACAGCGCCGACAAGCCGGCGGGCAACGGCATGCTGACCCGCACCTTCCGCCTGCAATATGAAAATGCGGTGAACCTGATTCCGGTGCTGCGGCCCATCGTCTCGCCGAACAACCCGATCAATGCCTACCCGGGCAACAACACCATCGTGGTCACCGATTACGCGGAGAACCTGCAGCGGGTGGCGCAGATCATCAACGGCATCGACACCCCGAGCGCCATCGACACCGATGTGGTGGCGGTGCAGAACGGCATCGCCGTGGACATCGCCACCATGGTCGCCGAACTGCTGGAAACCCAGGGCGCCGACCAGACCCAGAAGATCAGCGTGATCGGCGACCCGCGTTCCAACTCCATCATCATCCGTGCCGGCAGCCCGGAGCGCACCGAACTGGCGCGCAACCTGATCTACAAACTGGACAACGCCCAGAGCAACCCCAGCAACCTGCACGTGGTGTACCTGCGCAACGCCCAGGCCGGCAAGCTGGCCCAGGCCCTGCGCGGGCTGCTCACCGGGGAAAGCGACAGCGCCGGCAGCGACGGCGCCCGTGCCATGCTCAGCGGCATGGGCGGCAACAGCCAGGGCGCCCAGGGTGCGAGCCAGAACAGCAGCGGCACGCCCACCGCCAGTGGCAACCTGAACAACAGCAGCAGCGGCAGTGGTGCCTATGGCCAGGGCAGCAGCGCCGGCCAGGGCGGCACGGGCCAGCAGAATGACCAGAACACCGCCTTCAGTGCCGGTGGCGTGACCATCCAGGCCGATGCCACCACCAACACCTTGCTGATCTCGGCGCCGGAGCCGCTGTACCGCAACCTGCGGGAGGTCATCGACCAGCTCGACCAGCGTCGCGCCCAGGTGGTGATCGAGAGCCTGATCGTCGAAGTCAGCGAAGACGATGCCAGCGAGTTCGGCGTGCAGTGGCAGGCCGGCAATCTCGGCGGGCATGGCGGCTTTGGCGGGGTCAACCTCGGTGGCAGTGGGCTGGTGGGCACGCCGGCGAGCAAGACCAGCATCGACGTGTTGCCCAAGGGCCTGAACGTGGGCGTGGTCAACGGCACGGTGGACATCCCGGGGATCGGCAAGGTGCTGGATCTCAAGGTCCTGGCCCGGGCCCTGAAGAGCAAGGGCGGCACCAACGTGTTGTCGACGCCCAACCTGTTGACCCTGGACAACGAGGCGGCGAGCATCTTCGTCGGCCAGACCATTCCCTTTGTCACCGGCAGCTATGTGACCGGCGGTGGCGGCACCAGCAACAATCCGTTCCAGACCGTGCAGCGTGAAGAGGTGGGCCTGAAGCTCAATGTGCGGCCGCAGATCTCCGAAGGCGGCACGGTGAAGCTGGACATCTACCAGGAGGTCAGCAGCGTCGACCAGCGGGCTTCGGTGGACGCCGGCACCGTGACCAACAAGCGGGCGATCGACACCAGCATCCTGCTGGATGACGGGCAGATCATGGTGCTCGGCGGCTTGCTGCAGGACGGCTACAGCCAGAGCAACGACGCAGTGCCGTGGCTGTCGAACATCCCCGGGCTCGGGGTGCTGTTTCGCAACGACAAGCGCAGCGTGACCAAGACCAACCTGATGGTGTTCCTGCGGCCCTACATCATTCGCGACAGTGGCGCGGGGCGCAGCATTACCCTCAATCGCTATGACTTCATGCGCCGGGTACAGGGCCAGTTGCAGCCGGAGCGCAGTTGGGTGATGCCGGATATCCAGGCGCCGCAACTGCCGGCGGCGAGCAAGGCGATCCCCGGGGCAGTGCCGGTGTCCCTGCAGGGTGTACCGCAGACGCCGCGGGCGCCGATTCGCGCGGTGCCGGTGCAATGAACGGGGTAAAGGGGCCCCAAATCCGGGCTGCCAAACCCTTCGTAGGCGCCGGTTTGCCGGCGAAGAGGCCCGTGGATTGCGCGCTGGTCTTGCTGGCGCCTGCGCTGGCAAGCCCGCCCCTGATGGGGGATGCCCCCATTCATTTCCAGGCCGGCGAGCATTGCGGGTTTCACCGTGGCCGCCCGCGCAATGGCGCCGCACCCCACAAGGAGCCACAGCCATGACCACCCAGTTGCCCTACGCCTGGGCCAAGTCCCAGCGCATCCTCCTGCGCCACACCGAGCAGGGCGCGGTACTGCTGGTGTGCCCCTCGACGCCTGGCTGGTCCATCAGCGAAGCCCGCCGCCAGTTCGGCCCGGCGCGCCTGGAGCGGATTCGCGACGAGGAACTCGACGGCCTGCTGGCCACCGCCTACGCCGACACCGGCAGTGCCGCAGCGGTGGTCGGGGCGGCGGAGAACGAGGTGGACCTGGACCGCCTGATGCAGGACATGCCGGAAATCACCGACCTGCTGGACACCCAGGACGGCGCCCCGGTGATCCGCATGATCAACGCCTTGCTCACCCAGGCCGCGCGGGACGAGGCCAGCGATATCCATATCGAACCCTTCGAGACCCATTCGGTGGTGCGCTACCGGGTCGACGGCACCCTGCGCGACGTGGTGTCGCCACGCAAGGCGCTGCACGGCGCGCTGGTGTCGCGGATCAAGATCATGGCCCAGCTGGACATCGCCGAAAAACGCCTGCCCCAGGACGGACGCATCGCCCTGCGGGTGGCCGGGCGGCCCATCGATATCCGTGTGTCCACAGTGCCCACCGGGCATGGCGAGCGGGTGGTGATGCGCCTGCTGGACAAGCAGGCCGGGCGCCTGCAACTGGAAACCCTGGGCATGGACCCGGACCTGCTGGCGCGCCTGGATACCCTGATCCGCCAGCCCCACGGCATCGTCCTGGTCACCGGGCCCACCGGCAGCGGCAAGACCACCAGCCTCTACGCGGCCCTGGCCCGGCTGGATGCCAGCACCAGCAATATCCTCACCGTCGAGGACCCGGTGGAATACGACCTGCCGGGCATCAGCCAGATCCAGGTCAACGCCAAGATCGACATGACCTTCGCCCTGGCCCTGCGGGCGATCCTGCGCCAGGACCCGGACATCATCATGATCGGCGAGATCCGCGACCTGGAGACCGCGCAGATCGCGGTCCAGGCCTCGCTCACCGGGCACCTGGTGCTGGCGACCCTGCACACCAACGACGCGGTATCGGCGGTCAACCGCCTGATCGACATGGGGGTGGAGCCGTTTCTCCTGGCCTCGTCGATGCTCGGGGTGCTGGCCCAGCGCCTGGTGCGGCGCCTGTGCAACCAGTGCAAGGAGCAGGACCCGGCCAACCCGGGCACCTGGCGCCCGGTGGGTTGCCCGGCCTGCAACCACATCGGCTACAGCGGGCGAACCGGGATCCATGAGCTGTTCTGCATCGATGACGATGTGCGCAGCCTGATCCACCAGGGCGCCGAGGAGCAGGCCTTGCGTGCCGCCGCGCGCCGGGCGGGGATGTTCAGCATGCGCGAGGACGGTGAACGCTGGGTGCGCAGCGGCGCCACCGCGCCGGAAGAAATCCTGCGTGTGACACGGGACGCCTGATGAATCGCTATCGCTATGAAGCCGCCGACGCCCTCGGCAAGATCGAATCCGGGCACCTGGAAGCCGACAGCCAGGGCGCGGCCTTCGCCAGCCTGCGCAGCCGCGGCCTGACCGCCTTGCTGGTGCAGCTCGATGGCAACGGCGGCGAGGGCGGAGCAGGGGGGCTGCTGCGCCCCAGGCTCTCGGACAACGACCTGGCCTGGGCCACCCGCCAGCTGGCCAGCCTGCTGGGGGCCAGCCTGCCGCTGGAGGCGGCGCTGAGCGCCACGGTGGAGCAGGCCGAGCGCAAGCACATCGCCCAGACCCTGAGCGCGGTGCGCGCAGATGTGCGCAGCGGCATGCGCCTGGCCGAGGCCCTGGCGGCGCGGCCCAGGGATTTTCCGGAGATCTACCGGGCGCTGATCGCCGCCGGCGAAGAGTCCGGCGACCTGGCCCAGGTCATGGAACGGCTGGCGGACTACATCGAAGAGCGCAACGGCCTGCGGGGCAAGATCCTCACCGCCTTTATCTACCCCGGGGTGGTGGGGCTGGTGTCCATCGGCATCGTGATCTTCCTGCTCAGCTATGTGGTGCCTCAGGTGGTCAGTGCCTTCTCCCAGGCGCGCCAGGACCTGCCGGGGCTGACCCTGGCCATGCTCAATGCCAGTGATTTCATCCGTGCCTGGGGCGGCCTGTGCTTTGCCGCCATGGTCGCCGGGTTCTGGGGCTGGCGGGTGTACCTGCGCAACCCCCGGGCGCGCTTGAACTGGCACAGCCGGATCCTGCGCCTGCCGCTGATCGGGCGCTTTGTCCTGGGGCTGAACACCGCGCGTTTTGCCTCGACCCTGGCGATCCTCGGCAGCGCCGGGGTGCCTTTGTTGCGGGCCCTGGAAGCGGCGCGCCAGACCCTGTCCAACGACCGCTTGAGCCAGAGCGTGAGCGAGGCCACGGCCAAGGTGCGCGAAGGCGCCAACCTGGCGGCGGCGCTGCGGGTGGAAAAAGTCTTTCCGCCGGTGCTGATCCACCTGATCGCCAGTGGCGAGAAGACCGGCGCCTTGCCGCCGATGCTGGAGCGGGCGGCGCAGACCCTGTCGCGGGATATCGAGCGTCGGGCCATGGGCATGACCGCCTTGCTCGAACCCTTGATGATCGTGGTGATGGGCGGTGTGGTGCTGGTGATCGTGATGGCGGTACTGCTGCCGATCATCGAGATCAACCAGCTGGTCACCTGAACCGCACAACCCGACCCGACCTGACCCCGTCCGGCCCGGTCCGTAGGAACTGGCTTGCCAGCGAAGGCGTCGGCAGCGGCGATGCAGGGCTGGTGGGCCTCTTCGCCGGCAAGCCGGCTCCTACGAGAGCGAAGCGGTGGTCCGAAGCACAGGGCAGGGCAGCCATAAAATGTCGCACCGCGTGCCTCACTCCCGACCGGGCAACGGGCCAACCTCGGGTTCCTCGTTCTGTCATGTTCAGACCCGGTGGCCAGGGCCATCGGCCCTTGCAGCGCGATGCGGTTGTCCACCTTGGCAACCTGGCTGTCACCTTCCCGGGAAAGGCCGGAAAACCCCCGGCAAACACCCGAGAAACTTTTGCAAAAACAGGCGCTTTCTCCCGAGGTTTTTTCCTTTATCTGTCACCGGAAACTGCGAACTTCTCTTCCCATGGCCTCACCCATCAAGCCGTCTGGATCAAGGCTTCTGGCCCGAGTGCCATGGCGTCATGCAAGAGCAATTCACCCAACGTACGAACACGACGAAAGGAGATTCTTCATGTTTAAGCGCAACGTTCTCGCGGCATCCCTGACCCTGGCTGCCCTGTGCTCGGCACAGGCCGCAATGGCTGATATCAACGGCGGTGGCGCAACCCTGCCACAACCGCTGTACCAGACCGCTGGCGTACTGACCGCCGGCTTCGCTCCCTACATCGGCGTAGGCAGCGGCAACGGCAAGGCTGCCTTCCTGAACAACGACTACACCAAGTTCGTGGCCGGCACCACTGGCAAGAACGTGCACTGGGCTGGTAGCGACTCCAAGCTCACCGCCGCTGAATTGAGCAGCTACGCCACTGGTCACCAAGCAGCCTGGGGCAAACTGATCCAGGTACCTTCGGTGGCCACTTCGGTTGCCGTTCCATTCAACAAGGCTGGCACTGCTGCCGTTGACCTGAGCGTCAACGACCTGTGCGGCGTGTTCTCGGGCCGTGTTTCCGACTGGAGCCAGATCGCAGGTTCGGGCCGTACCGGCGCCATCACCGTGGTTTACCGCAATGAAAGCAGCGGCACCACCGAGCTGTTCACCCGCTTCCTGAACGCCAAGTGCGCCGAGACCGGCACCTTCGCCGTGACCACCAACTTCGCTTCCAGCTACTCGGGCGGCCTGCCTGCCGGTGCTGTTGCCGCTGTTACCAGTCAAGGCGTCATGGATGCGCTGAACGCTGGCGACGGTCGCATCACCTACATGAGCCCGGACTACGCCGCGCCGACCCTGGCCGGCCTGGACGACGCTACCAAGGTGGCCAAGGTGGCTGGCGTTTCCCCGGCGCCTGCCAACGTTTCCTCGGCTATCGCCGCGGTTACCGTGCCTGATGTCAGCGTTCGTGCCGACCAGAACCTGTGGGTTCCTGTCTTCACTTCCCAGGCCAACATCGACGCCAACCCGACCGACAAGAGCCTGCGCCTGTACCCAACCAGCGGCTATCCGATCCTGGGCTTCACCAACCTGATCTTCAGCCAGTGCTACGCCGACGCTACCCAGACTTCGCAAGTACGGGCGTTCTTCAGCCGTCACTACGGTGCCGGCGCTCTGTCCAACAACGACACAGCGATCAAGAACAACCGCTTCGTGCCGCTGCCAGATGCCTGGAAAACCGCTGTACGTGACTCCTTCGTCACTGCTTCCAGCGGCCTGAGCATCGGTAACGCCAGCGTCTGCAACGCCATCGGCCGTCCGCTGTAACTCTCGCGTCCGATACCTGAACCACCCGGATCAGCAACGGTTTCGACCGTTGCTGATTTTTTCATGCTCGGCACAGCGGTCCGGCACGAGTGCTCCCCCGTCCTGATACGACAGGAGTCATGCCAGATCTGCAACGCCATTGGCCGACCTTTCTAGCCGGCCAGCGCCGCTTGCTCCTGCCTGCCGCCGTGGCATGCAGGCGCAACACCCTGCACCCCGAAGATGAATTTTCCGTGACATCCGTTCGGTCGCGCCTCGCGCCAACGGCCTATCCCCTAAAGCAGTGACGCGCGCCCTGGGCCCTACAAGCGTCGCGCTCCCGTGGGCGTCATAACAAAGGATGAGTAGTAATGGTTCGCTGCAAACCACCGGTCAAATCCCCCGCGCTGCGCCCTGATGGCGAGCTGCCGATCCTGCGGCTCAAGCCCCTGGCCCAGGCCATCGCCCTGCTGATGGTGGCGGGCAGTGCCCATGGCGCCACGGCCTTCAGTTCCGGCTGGTTCGCCGACAAGGGCGCGTCCCAGGCCGCCACCGCCGCGCGCACCAACGGCCAGGTACCGGGGATCCCGCCGCTGTCCCAGCAGACTCGCGCCAACCAGCAGTTGCAGCGCTCCCTGAGCAACCTCAATTCCAGCGTTGCCGCCATTGCCGCCCAGCAAGCGGCCCAGGCTGCGGCACGCCAGGCCGCGTTCGGCACGGTGAGCACCATTCCCGATGGCCTCGGCGAAGGCGGGCTGAAGGTCGACAACAGCCTGACCCAGGGCTGGCTCAATGCCAAAGGGCCGGTGCAGAGCCAGTCCGGCGGCAAGACCACAGTGACCATCGAGCAGACCGCCGACAAGGCCATCCTCAACTGGGAGACCTTCAACGTCGGGCGCAACACCACCGTCGATTTCCAGCAGCAGTCCAACTGGGCGCTGTTGAACAAGGTCAACGACCCCAACGGTCGGCCCAGCGAAATCCAGGGCCAGATCAAGGGCGCCGGTACGGTGATGATCATGAACCGCAACGGGGTGATCTTCAGCGGCACCAGCCAGGTCAATGTGCGCAACCTGGTGGCGGCCGCGGCCACCATCAGCGACGAGCAGTTCACCCAGCGCGGGCTCTATGTGGACGCCAACGGCACCCAGCCGACCTTCAGCGATGCCCTGGGCAAGGTCCAGGTGCAGCGTGGCGCGCTGATCCAGACCCACCCGGCGGCCACCTCCACCGAATCCGGTGGCTATGCCTTGCTGCTGGGCTCGGAAGTGGAGAACGCCGGCACCATCGTCACCGCCAAGGGCCAGACCACCCTGGCGGCCGGCAACAGCTTCTACATCCGCCGCGGGGTCGGCACCAGCGGCAACCAGCACTCGACCACCCGGGGCAATGAAGTTGCCACTTCGCTGAAGCCCGGCAGCAGCGCCGGCAAGGTCAGCAACAGCGGCCTGATCATGGCCTCCACGGGCGATATCACCCTCACCGGGCACCAAGTGGCGCAGAACGGCGTGGCCCTGGCCAGCACTTCGGTGGACACCCGCGGCACCATCCATTTGCTCAACTCCGCCAGCGACAGCACTGGCAGCGTGACCCTGGGGCAGGGCAGCACCACCGCAATCCTGCTGGACAGCAGTGGCAGCACCGCGCTGGACAGCCAGCGCAACAGCGGCCTGATCAACCTCGACGGCACCCCGAGCAACTTGATCACCGGCCAGTTCAACAACCTCAGCAGCGTGGCCGACCGCACTGACCAGTCCCGGGTGGAGATCGTCAGCGGTGGCACCGTGGACTTCCAGGACGGCTCCATCACCCTGGCCACCGGCGGCCAGGTGGCGGTCAGCGCCGGGCAGCGCAGCCTGGTGCGCGATGGCGCGGTGATCGATGTGGCCGGCGCGGTCGGGGTCAAGGTGGCGATGGAGTCCAACACCATCAAGATCAACGTCCAGGGCAACGAGCAGCGCGACTCGGCGGGCAACCGCGACAGCGGCCAGTTGATCAACAACGACGTCTGGGTCGACCTGCGCGAGCTGGTGTTCGTCCCGGCGGGCACCAACGGCTACGCCACCGATCGCTGGTACACCGCCGGCGGCCTGCTGGAAGTGGGCGGCTACCTGGGCACCCAGGGTCACAACATCGGCGAGTGGATGGCCCAGGGCGGTACCCTGACCTTCACCGGCAAGGACGTGGTGACCCAGTCCGGCGCCCAGTTGAACCTCTCCGGCGGCACCGTCGATGTGCAGGGCGGCTACATCCAGCAGACCTGGCTCAAGGGCGCCGACGGGCGCCTGTACGAGCTCTCCAGGGCGCCGGGGGACCTGCTCTACACCGGCATCTACAAGGGCTATGTGGACAGCAGCCCGCGCTGGGGCCGCACCGATTACTACTACAACCCGCTGATCGCCCAGCAGCGCCGCTACGAGGCCGGCTACAGCGTGGGCCGCGACGCCGGCAAGCTGGTGATCGGCACCAGCAACGCCGTGCTCGAAGGCCAACTGGTGAGCGAAGTGTTCAAGGGCGACCGCCAGACCCAGGCGCCGAATATCAACCTCGACGGCTACCAGCAATCGCACAAGGCCGCGGCCCAGCGCGCGCAACTGATCATTGGCAACTACACGCCGATCTACAACAAGGCCAGCGGCACCCTGCGCTACGCCCTGAGCCCCGGCGTGGATAACGTGCTGATCGAGGCCAACCAGCAGAAGATCGCCGACGGCCTGGACCTCGCCACCGCCCTGCCGGCCAACCGCCAAGGCCAGCTGGTGCTGGACAGCGACCAGCTCAACGGCTTCCAGCTGGGGGCGATCAAGGTCGGCGCCAGGCAGCAGGTCCAGGTCAACGGCGCGCTGAAGGTGGCCGATGGCGGCGACATCACCCTGTTCGGGCCAGAGGTCAAGATCAACGCCAACCTCACCGCCCACGGCGGCAGCATCAACGCCGGCAACGTGCTGAACCAGGTGGACGTGAACCGCAACTTCGCGGTCGGGGATGTGATCCTCGCGCCCACTGGCGGCGCCCAGGCCCGGGTCGATGTGGCCAACGGGGTCAAGCTGGATGTCAGCGGGCGCTGGAACAACCTGGCCCTGGACCCCTCGGACAGCAGCGGCGTGGCCTTTATCAACGGGGGCAAGGTGTCGCTGCGCAGCAGCGGCGACCTCAACCTGGCCCACGGCACCCTGGTGGATGCCAGTTCCGGTGCCAGCATCGCCTATGACGGCAAGACCAGCGGTGGCAAGGGCGGCGACGTGACCCTGGCCGCCGACGGCAAGCTCGACCTCGATGGCGAACTGCGCGGGTATGGGGTCAACGGTGGCGGCACCCTGGCCCTGCAGGCGCACAAGGTGCTGATTGGCGCCCGTGATCCGGCCCCCGAGGCCGGCACCCTGCAACTGGCCGGGGATTTCTTCAACAAGGGCTTCGGGGCCTACGACATCACCGGCAACGAAGGCCTGACCGTGGCCGAGGGGGCCCAGGTCGAGGTCAACATGCCGGTCTACCGCTTCGGGGCCCAGGCCAGCAACAGTGCCACTGGCAGCGACCCGGCCACGGTGCTGGAGCGCTGGTTGCCGCAGCTGTACCAGCAGGATGCAACCAGGGGCGTGCTGACCCAGCGCCGCGGCGCCGGCCTGACCCTGAGCGCCGGCAACCAGTACTCCACGGCCGCCCAGTTGGCCACCACGGTGCTGAACGTGGGGCAGGGCGCGGTGATCAGTGTCGATCCGGGGCAGGCCATCAACCTGCGCAGCGTCGGCCAGTTGACCCTGAACGGCACGCTCAATGCCTGGGGCGGCAGCGTCAGTCTGGGCGGCCTGACGGTGGCCAGTTCCGAGGCCGTCAATGCCGCCGGTCACGGACGCTCGATCTGGGTTGGCGAGCAGGCGGTGATTGATGTGGCGGCGCGGGCGCAGAGCGCCGTGGACAGCCGTGGCCGCCGTTACGGCCAGGTGCGCAATGGCGGCAAGATCGCCATCGGCGGCGAGATCGACCTGGCCACCGGTATCGCCAAGGCCAGCGACCTGTTTGTGGTGGTGCGCGAGGGTGCGCGTCTCGACGCTTCCGGCGCCCAGGCGGCCCTGGACATTCCCGGCCAGGGCCGGGTGCAGGTGGCCAGCAACGGTGGCAGCATCAGCTTCGCCTCCAACAACGGCCTGTACCTGGACGGCAGCTTCGTCGCCCGGGCCGGAGGCGCTGGCGCTGCAGGGGGCACCTTGTCGCTGGCCCTGGAAAGCCCGTACTACATCAAGAACGCGGTCAGTGACCGGGTGCTCAAGGCCCGGGAACTGCTGCTCAGCCAGACCCACCAGGGCAGCGCACTGCCCGCGAGCGCAGACGCCGCGGCCGCCGGCCTGGAGTATGGCCATGGCCGCCTCGGGGTGGATCAAGTCACCGCCGGCGGCTTCGACAACCTGGCACTACTGAGCAACGGCCTGTTGAGCTTCGATGGCGATGTGTCGCTGAACATGGGCCAGAGCCTGCGCCTGTACAGCGGCGCCCTGGACCTCAGCGAAAACGCCGCGGCCAATAGCCGGGTCAACCTGTCGGCACCCTACCTGCTGCTGGCGGGCATCCTCGCGCCGCTGGAAGCCAAGGACCAGTACGTGCGTCCGGTCTCCACCGGCACGCCGTCGCAACGGGCCACCCAGGCGCAGTTCAATGCCAGCGGCAACCTGATCGATGTGCGTGGCAACGTGGTGTTCGGCAGCAAGGGCACATTGCGCCAGGCCGACAACAGCCTGCTGAGCGTCGAGCGCCGGGGCTTCGACCATGTGCAACTGACCAGCCAGGGCGACCTGCGCTTTCTCGCCGGGGCCGGGGCCGATGTGATCGCCAAGGGCATCAGCACCCAGTTGTTGACTCAGGGCGACATGACCCTGCGGGCCGCGCAGTTGTACCCGGGCACCGAGGTTGGGGCCCGGGTGATTGCCGGCTACCTCAACGACATCTCCGGCACCCGCATCAACTTCGACCCCTCGCGCACCCTGACCATCGGCCGCACCGGCCATGGCGAGGCGCCTGTGCCGTACTCGGCCTTCGGCCGCTTGCAGCTGGGCGCGGCCAACATCCAGCAGGGCGGGGTGGTCCGTGCGCCCCTGGGGCTGATCGAGATCGGCAACCTGGGCGCGAGCAAGGTCGAACTGCTGCCCGGCAGCCTGACTTCGGTCAGCGGCAAGGGCCTGGTACTGCCTTACGGCGGCACCGTCGATGGCCAGGTCTACAAGTACAACGGCAAGACCGTGAGCTTTCTCGGCCAGGGCGCCCTGGTGAATGAGAACAGCGACCTGAGCGTCGGGGTGATCCTGGGCGGCAAGTCGGTGCAGGTGCAATCCGATGCCACCGTGGACCTGTCCGGCGGCGGCGAACTGCTGGGCGCCGGGTTCATTTCCGGGCGCGGCGGCTCCACCGATGCGCGCTACAGCCCGCTGGTGCAGATCGGCGCCAACGGCAGCTTCATTCTCCCGGGCCTGGGCAGCAACCCGATCTACGCCATAGTGCCCGGGGTGCAGCCGGGCTATGCGCCGGTGGCGCCGGAGGGTGGCGCGGTGGACCCGCTGATCGGCCAGCAGATCACCATCGGCGCCGGAGTGCCGGGGCTGGCGGCGGGCACCTATACCCTGATGCCGTCCACCTATGCGCTGATGCCGGGGGCCTTTCGCGTCGAGATCAACGGCCTGGCCGGGCTCGGCTCCGAAGGCGCGACCCAGCCGTTGCGCAATGGCTCCTGGTCCACCGCCGGGCGCCTGTCGATCGCCCATACCGGGATCAGCAACAGCGTCGCCAGCCAGTTGATCCTGACCTCGGCCGACACCCTGCGCCGCTATTCCCAGTACAACGAAACCGGCTATGCCCAGTTCGCCCTGGCCGATGCCGCCAAGCTCGGGGTGCCACGGCCGATGCTGCCGGTGGACGCCAAGACCCTGAAGCTGGCCCTGGAGCCAGGGGCCGGTGCGGAGGCCTTCTCGTTCAAGGGCATTGGCCGCTTCGATGCCGCTGCGGGGGGCTATGGCGGCACCGTCGCGGTGTTGAACATGGGCAGTGGCAACATCGAAGTGGTGGCGGCCGGCAAGTCGGCCACCCAGGGTTTCAACGGCGTTACCCTGGATGCCGACAGCCTCAATGCCATGGGCGCAGCGCGCCTGATGCTGGGCGGCCTGACGCTGGTCAAGTACGGCCAGGGCGGCAACTACATCACCGTGGCCGAAGGCGTGAACACGCCCAAGGGTTCGATTACCTTGCGCGAGGGGGCCACCCTGGCCGCGCCGGAAGTGTTCCTGGTGAGCAACACCGGCGAGATCGTCCTGGAGCAGGGCGCCTCGATCAATACCCTGGGCCGGGGTAAGGCCAGCTATGACGCCCGTGACGGTTTCACCTACCAGGTGGCCAATATGCTGGCGGTCTCCAACGGCCTGCTCAACGTGATCAGCAAGGCCCAGGCCGGCGGACAGACCAGCGGCGGCATCCGGCTCGGGGTGTGCGCCAGCGCGCCGTGCAGCGGGCAGACCGCACTGTATTCCGATGGCAGCATCGTTGCCTTGACCGACAATGCCTTCGAGCTGGGTGACCAGGTGCGCTACGGCACCCGCCACCTGAACCTGGGCCTGAACAACATCAACGTCGGCAGCCCGGAGGCGCTGGCGGCAGCGGCGGCGGGCAATCGCCTGCCCAGCGGCATGACCCTGACCCAGCAACTGCTCGACCGCCTGCTGCGCGGCGATACCCAGTTCGGCGCTCCGGCCCTGGAGACCTTGCAGCTTTCGGCCCGGGACGGCTTCAACTTCTACGGCAGCACCAGCCTGGACACCTACGACCCGGCGACCGGCAAGTCGCTGCTGAGCAACCTGATGCTCTCCACCCCGGCGATCTACGGTGCCGGGGGCGCCAATGATGTGGCCAGCATCCACACCGCCAACCTGATCTGGCAGGGTTCCGAGGCGCCGGCAGGCGCGGTGGTGGCCGGTGGCGCCGGAACCGGCAGTGGCCGCCTGCAAATCAATGCCGAACGCATCGAGTTCGGCTACGGGGCCTTTGCCCAGCCCAGCACCACCAAGAGTTTCGACCGCCTGGCCCTGGGTTTTGCCAACGTCGACCTCAATGCCAGCCAGCGCATTACCGCCAACCACAAGGGCAGCCTGTCGGTCTACCAGAGCCAGGGCGCCTTCGATCCGCTCACCGGTTTTGCCTACAGCGGCGGCAACCTGAATATCCTCACCCCACTGATGACCGGCGAGGCCGGCTCGGTGAACCGCATCACCGCTGGCGGCGCCCTGGATATCGGCGCCTCGGCCGGCCCCCGTGGCGAGGCCAATGGCCAGGGCGCGGAACTGTCGCTGCAGGGCGACAGCATCCGCCTGGCCAGCGCCGTGGTGCTGCCTAGCGGCAAGGTGACCCTGGGGGCCCGGGGTGATGTCAGCCTGACCGATGCGGCGCTGATCGATGTGGCTGGCCGCACCATTGCCTTCAATGACCTGAGCAAATACGGCGCCGGCGGCGAAGTGCTGCTGCAGAGCGCTACCGGCAATGTGCTGCAGGCCACGGGCTCGACCATCGACCTTTCGGCCACCCATAACCAGGCCGGCAAGCTGCGGGCGGTGGCGCTGGACAGTGCGGCCGGCCGGGTAGACCTGGCGGGCAAGATCCTCGGTGGCAGCAGCGGCTACTACGATGCCGGCGGCACCCTGGTGCCGTTCCTCGGCGCCACGGTGGAAATCCAGGCCCAGCACCTGGGCAGCAGCGGCACCCTGGACGAGCAGTTCGCCGCCCTCAACCAGCGCCTGAACCAGGGCCAGGTCTTTGGCGCACGCAGCTTCCAGCTCAAGCAGGGCGACCTGACCATCGGCGACGGGGTCAGGGCCAGCACCGTCAACGTCTCGGTGGACAACGGCAGCCTGCGGGTTACCGGGCGAGTGGACGCCAGCGGCGAGCGGGTCGGCAGTATCAACCTGGCGGCCGGCAAGGGCCTGACCCTGGACGGCAGCGCGGTGCTCGATGCCCACGCCAGCAAGCTGCGGGTGGACAGTTACGGCAAGATCATCGACTCACCGAACCGCGCCAGCGTGGTGCTCAGCTCGGGCCAGGGCCGCCTGACCCTGGCCGACGGTGCGCGCATCGACCTGCGCCACGGCACCGACGTGGCAGTGGGCAGCGCTGCGGGGCAGAACGACGGCCGCAGCCGCGGCACCCTGGAGCTGAACGCGCCGCGCCTCGTCCAGGCGGACCAGAGCAGCAACGACATCGACATCGATGCCCGCGGCCCGCTGGATATCCAGGGCGCGCGCTCGATTGCGGTCAACGGCATGCTCCGCTACGACGATGCTCCGGAAAAAACCGACGCCACCGCCAACGGCCGCCCTTACCAGGAGATCACCCAGGCCTACCTGGATGCCAAGCATGCCCAGAGCACGGCCTTTATCAACGCGGCCCTGCAAAACAGCGACCTGCTGCAGAACAAGCTGGCCGGCCTGAACAACGCCAGCTATGCCGACGCCTTCCATCTGCGGCCCGGGGTCGAGATCGTCAGCAAGGGCGCAGACGGTGATCTGGTGGTGCAGGGCGACCTGGATCTGTCGGGTTATCGCTATGCCAGCCTCAACCCCCACAGCCAGAAGACCTCGGTCTACGGTTCCGGCGAGGTCGGCAGCCTGACCCTGCGCGCCGGGGGCGACCTGAATGTCTATGGCAGCATCAACGACGGCTTCGCGCCGCCACCTGCCACCGTGGATGACAAGGGCTGGGTGCTGCTGCCGGGCGTGGACTTCACCGGTGGCACGATCATCGTGCCGGGCAACGGCGTGACCCTGGCCGACGGCACCGCCTTCCCGGCGGGCAGCACGCTCAACTACGACCTGCCGATCAAGGGGCTGACCGTGGCCGCGGGCACGCGCCTGCCGGTCACGGCGACCCTGGACCAGACCCTGGTACTGCCGGCGGGTACGGTACTGGCGGCGGCGATTCGCGATGCCTCGGGCAACCTGCTGTTCGCCGCTGGCACCCTGCTCGGCGAGCCCCAGACCCTGGTCGCCGGCACCCGTCTGGAGGCCGGGACGCTGTTGACCCAGGGCACTCAGCTGCGGTCCATGACCTGGCCCAAGGGCGTGCCGCTGCCGCAAGTACACCTGGCCAATGTGAACAACAACCTCGTCATGCTCGACGGCAGCAAGGCCCTGCCCAAGGGCGGGCTGATCCCGGCCGGCACCAACGTCAAGCTGCCGAGCGGCGTCGACTCGGTGCAGTTGCGGCCCGAAGACGTCGGGCGCCAGGGCAAGCTCTGGGCCATTGCCCCGATGCTTGCCGAAGGCTCGCAATCCTGGTCCCTGCGCTTGGTGGCCGGGGCCGACACCAGCGCCGCCGACAGCCGCATCCTGCAAGCCAATCCAAGTAAAGGCGACCTGCATCTGGCCGACAGTCACTACGGCATGTTCGCCAAGGAGTTGCCTGCCAAGGGTGTACAGACCTGGACCCAGGATGCGGTCAACGACCTGGAGGCCATGGGGATCGTGGTCAAGCTTGGCGATCCAGTGGACCAGAAGCTCCTTGACGAGCTGGGCATGGGGTCGATCGACGACTTCTGCGGTGCCAGCCCTGTCTACTGCGCCATCGGGGTCAACTACGGCTGGAGCGAACTGGTCGTGCACGACCTGGCGGACCTGGGCGTCGTGGTCAAGGAGGGCGACCCGATCGACCAGAAGGTCCTCGACGACCTGGGCCTGGGCAGCATCGGTGACTTTTGTGCCGCGTCCCCGGCCTATTGCATCTCCTTGAGCAACAAGGAGTATGCCCCGGTGCCGGGCAGTACCCGCTTCAGCGTGATCCGCACCGGTACTGGCGACCTGGAACTGCTCAGTGCCGGCAACCTGAGCATGGACTCGCTGTATGGGGTCTACACCGCTGGTACTTCCTCACTGGCCACCGCGCCAGGTTCTCCTTACAACCAGGCCAAGGCTCCAGGGCGGGGCACCACGGTGCTCAACGACGTGAACAGCTACTTCGAGAAGTTCGTCGATGGCGGTAGCGAAAGCCTGTACCGCGCCTGGTATCCCGATGGAGGGGGCAACCTGAGCCTGCGGGTTGGCGGCAACCTGACCGGCAACATCGTGGATACCGCGGCGCAGTCTCAGAACCGGCCCAACCCCCAGGACAGTGGCCATGACTCGACCCAGGTCGGCAACTGGTTGTGGCGCCAGGGGGGAGGGCAATCCTTGCCGACGGCCTGGTGGATCAATTTCGGCAGCTACACCGCCACCACCGCCGCCGACCAGCTCGTGGGCTTTACCGGTTTCGGTACCCTGGGCGGCGGCAACCTCGATGTGCGGGTGGGCGGCGATGCCGGCGTGCTGAAGCCGATGGCCGGCAGCCTGGTGGAACGATCGGCTAATCCACGCACCCAGGGGCTGGTGCTGGCGGTAGGCAGTACTGGCAGGATCACCGCCGATGGCGGGCTGCAATTGACCGGTGGTGGAGACCTGAGCTTGCAGGTGGGGGGAGGCCTGAACCCAGGCAGCAGCCTCACCAAGCAAAGCCAGATTGACGGTGTGCTGCTGAACTTGCGCGGTAATGCCCAAGTGCTCGGCGCTTCGGTGGGTAGCCTGGACCTGCACTATGGCAGCCGTCCGGATGACCACAGCGTGGGAGAAACCCGGGCCTTCGATCCTGTGCGGGCTACCACGACCCTGGCAGCAGGGGGGATCACCCTGGTACCGGGCGATGCCACTTTCAATCTGTCGACCCGCGGTGACCTGGTACTGCAAAGCGTGATCGATCCGGGGCGTACCTCGTTGATGAACGGTTATGCCCTCGATGGGATCCAGGGTTCCGGGAAAACCTGGTTCTCCCTGTGGACCGAGCGCACGGTCATCGACCTGTATTCCGCCGGGGGCAATGCCACGCCGATGATGACGGCGGCGGAAACCGATCTGGCCGTCGTTTATCCGTCGATCCTGCGGGTGACGGCCGCCAGCGGCAGCCTGTACTACGGCAACGCTAAAGGGGTCGGCACGCTGAACAACAAGCGCTCGACCCTGGTGCTGGCGCCTTCCAACAACAGCCAATTGCAGTTGTTGGCGGGGGACTCGATCTATGGCGGGAACCTGTCCATCAACCAGTCTTTCGCCGCGCCTGCTACCCTGGCGACGCCCTTCAACCCGGCCTATGCGGCGAGGGATCTGAACCGGGTACTGATCCCAGGGATGAGCAACCTGTCCGCGGATGCGAACCTTGCCAGCGAGGACAGCTATCCGCTGTTCGCTTTCGGTTCGCCTACGGCCACCGGCGGCTGGCGACGCGATAGCGGCCCGGCGCGTTTCTATGCGCTCAAGGGCGACCTGTTGGCGGTCAGCAGTGGCCGTAGCCAGGTATTCACCAGTTATGTGGATCCACGCTTCGGTCAGACTCGTTATGAGGGGGGCGGGCCGGTATGGATGATGGCCGGGCGCGATATCGTCAGCAGCGGGATCCCCCTGGGGGGGGCCAGGTATGACGATGTCATCCTGGGCAGTTACACCTTCACTGGCAACTTGTTCATCCACGACAACCCCAGCGACATTTCCGTCGTCAGCGCCGGGCGCGACATCCTCTACAGCAACTTCAACGTCGCCGGCCCCGGCACCCTGGAACTGACCGCGGGGCGCAACATCCTCATGGAGGACAAGGTCAGCGTCACCAGCATCGGTGCCGTGGCGCCGGGGGACCGCCGGCCCGGGGCGAGCCTCGTGATGCAGGCCGGGTTCGGCCCCAACGGCCCGGACTACCGGCGCTTCGTCGAGGCTTACCTGGACCCGGCCAACCTCGCCCAGCCGGGCGAAAGCCTGTCGGGCGCCCGGGTGGCCAAGACCTACGAGGGCGAACTGCTGGACTGGCTGGCCGAGCGCTTCGGCTTTGTCGGCGACAGCGCCCAGGCCCGGGCCTATTACGCGGCCCTGCCTGCGGAACAACAGCGGGTGTTTGCCCGGAATGTGTATTTTGCCGAGCTCAAGGCCGCCGGCCGCGAGTACACCGAGGAGGGCGGCATGCGCCAGGGCAGCTATGCCCGTGGCCGTGCAGCGATTGCCGGGCTGTTCCCGAGCACCGACGTGGCGGGCAACCCGATCACCTACCAGGGCGATATCACCCTGTTCGGTGGTGCCGGGGTGCACACCGACTTTGGCGGCAACATCCAGATGCTGACCCCGGGCGGCAACCAGACCTTCGGCATCGAGGGCACGGCACCACCGGCCTCGGCGGGGGTCATCACCCAGGGCGCGGGGGACATCCAGCTGTACTCCCTGGGCAGCATCCTGCTGGGCCAGAGCCGGATCATGACCACCTTCGGCGGCTCGATCATGGGCTGGTCGGCGGCGGGCGACATCAACGCCGGCCGCGGTTCCAAGACCACCGTGGTCTATACACCGCCCAAGCGGGTCTACGACAACTGGGGCAACGTCAGCCTGTCGCCGTCGGTGCCCAGCACCGGGGCGGGGATCGCCACCCTCAACCCGATACCTGAAGTAGCAGCGGGCGACATCGACCTGATCGCGCCCCTGGGCACCATCGATGCCGGCGAGGCGGGGATCCGGGTCTCGGGCAACGTCAACATCGCCGCGCTGCGGGTGGTCAACGCGGCGAACATCCAGACCCAGGGCAAGTCCAGCGGGGTGCCGGTCGCAGCGGCGGTCAACACCGGCGCCATGACCTCGGCCAGCGCCGCCGGCTCCGCCGCGTCCCAGGCCGCGGAAGATGCGGCCCGCAACCAGCAGGCGGCGGCCAAGCAGGGCCGGGCGTCCATCGTCACCGTGGAAGTGCTGGGCTTTGGTAGCGAACCGGTGCAACGCCCCCGTGAAGACGCCAGCCGCGCCCCGGGCTACAACCCCGACAGCCCGGTGCAGGTGCTGGGCGCCGGACCCTTGAGCGACCAGGCGCGGGCGCGCTTGACCGACGAGGAGCGCGGGCAACTGACGCTGTAGGTTCTCTCGTGGTAGCAAGGCTTGGGGGGCGATCATCGATCGCCCCCCTTTTTTTGGGCGCCGGGCAGGTTCTATTCCAGGCGGGAATGCAATGAATAAAAACAATGAATTTTAATTATCAGACCTCATGGCCTAGCCTGTCCCGATCCTTTGAATGGAGCCCTGCCATGACCTCATCTTCGGTAAACCCGGCTGAAAAATTCGACCGCTCGCGGGCCGACGAATACGCCCGCCAGAGCCGTATCGCCCTGGCGGGTTACGACGCCTGCCATGACCTTGCCGCCTGCATGTTGGCGGCCAGCCTGGGGGAGGGGCGTGCGGCCCACATCCTGGCCGTGGGGGCCGGTGGCACGGCCCAGGAGATTATCGCCATGGCTTCCCTGGAACCGGGCTGGCGCTTTACCGCTGTAGACCCCTCGGCACCGATGCTGGAGACAGCGCGCCAGCAGTTGCAGGCGCAGGGTTTGCTGGAGAGGACCGAAGTGCGTCTGGCCACGGTGGACGAACTGCCGGCGGACGAACCTTTCGATGGGGCCACGCTGATTGGCGTACTGCACCATCTGCCCGGTGATGAAGCCAAGCGGCAATTGCTGCGGGCCATCGCTCGGCGCCTCAAACCCGACGCGCCGCTGATCGTCGCCGGCAATCATTACGCCTACGCCAGCCAGCCCCTGCTGCTGGCGGCCTGGGGGCAACGCTGGCGTCAACAGGGCGCGACGGCGTATGAGGTGCAGGCCAAGCTGGGGAAAATCCTTCAGGGCGCCGACCCACCCCATTCCGAGGCGGCGGTGCAGCGGTTGCTCGAAGAGGGCGGCTTCAGCGAGGGAACACGTTTCTTCAGCAGCCTGTTCTGGGGCGCCTGGTTGAGCCGCAAGAGTCGCTGAGGGGCCGCTCGAACAGCGTAGCTCGGAGCCTGGCACGCCTTCAGGCCGGCAAGCTCCACAAGGTCATCACCCATGGAGTGTCGCCGCATGCCGGATCAGCCCGCGAGGCTGGGATCGCCTTTGAGCATCTGCTGTACATGAGCAAGGTGCCGCCACTGGCGGTCTCGCCTTCCTGCCGGGCAGCCCTGGCGCGGATTGCCGAGCGCCGGGGCATCAATGATCACGCGCCGGTCCTGCTTCTGGCCTGTTCCAGGTTGGCCGCGCCCAGCCAGTAGAACAGCCCGCCGGCGATGATGAACGCCGCCAGCATGTAGAAGATCCAGTGCGCCGGGTGGCTGGCCAGGAGCATGCCGCAGAGCATCGGGCCCAGGGCGCCGCCGAGGTTGGAGAGGTTCTGCGCGCCGTAATACAGGCCTCGCAGGTGTTCGGGAGCGATCAGGTCGATGAACATGTACTCGGCGGGAAACACGATGATTTCCCCCAGGGTGAACACCACCATCGACAGCACCCACAGCGCCAGGCTGGTGGCCAGGCCGAAGCCGCTGACCCCCAGCAGGAACAGGCCCAGCCCCAGCGCCAGCCAGCGGCTCAGGTGACGCTGGGTAATCCTGCGGCCGATGGCGTATTGCAGGGCGATCACCAGCAGCGCATTGGTCGCCACCAGGGTGCTGATGATGCGGTAGGTGGCCTCCGCCGAGGTGGTGACCACCAGGTACTGCGACAGGTACGCCGAGAACTGGCCAAAGACCACGGCGCTGAGCAGGCCGCCCAGGGTGAAGCACACCAGGCGGTAATCCCGTAGCAGCTGTTTGCCCAGGGCCGCGAAGGATAGCGGCGCTGGCGTCGGGCCGGCGGCGCTCAGCTGTCTGTCGCCCCAGCGCATATGGATCGCCAGGAACCCGGCGCCCAGGGCGGCGGAGATCAGGAACGGCAGGCTGATGTCCAGGCGCGCCAGCCCGGCGCCGAGGAACGGGCCCACGGCGTAGCCGATATTGGTCAGGGTGTATTTGATCGAGAAGGCTTCGCTGCGCTGTTCCACCGACAGGCGCTGGGCAAAGCCGGCCTTGATCGCGATGTCGATCACTGCATAGGCCAGGTTGACCAGCACCAGGCACAGGTAGAACAGCCACAGCTGGCGGGCACTGAAGGCGCCGATGAAACCCAGGGTGAACAGCGCGCAGCAGGCCAGGATCAGCCGGTAGCTGGGCGTGCGGTCCACCAGGAAACCACCGTAGAGGCTCAGCAGCGAGCCGAGGATCATGCTGCTGCCGATCACCAGGCCGATGTCGCTCACTTGCAGGCCGAAAGCACTGCTCAGGTAGATCACCAGGTAGGGCAGGGTGATTGCCCGGGCCAGGGTCAGCACCAGGGTGCCGGCCAGCAGCAGGTTGATTGCTTTCGGGTAGCTTTTCAGGGTGCGCAGCATCCGTGCCTCATCGGTCTGTAACGGCGTTTTTGAGAATGCCAGCCAGCTTACTGGGGAATCTGGTTCTGTTTTATGATGTTTTTTACCCGGTGAATGGAATCAGATTCATGAATAAGAGGCGCCGATGTTTTCTTCCGAACGCTTGAAGGGGATCGATGTATTTGTCTGCGTGGCCGACTGCGGCAGCTTCAAGGCCGCCGCCGAACGGCTCAACCTTACGCCTTCCGCCGTCAGCAAGGCCATCGCCCGGCTGGAAGGGCGCCTGCAGGCGCGGCTGTTCCAGCGCACCACCCGCAGCCTGGCGCTGACCGATGCGGGGCAGGCCTTCTATCGCACCTGCAGCGGGGTACTGGCCGACCTGCAAGAGGTCGAGTGGGCGTTGCAGGCGGAAAACACCGAGCTGCGGGGCAAGGTGCGCATCGATCTGCCGGGAGCCTTTGGCCGCACCCAGGTGTTGGAGTTGATCTTGCGCTTTGCCCGGGAACACCCCTTGCTGCAACCCCACGTGACCTTTGCCGATGCTTTTGTCGATCCCCTTGAGGCCGGTGTCGATATTGCCGTGCGGCTTGGCGGGCCCGCGCAGTGGCCCGCCGCGTTGGGGCATCGTCAGCTGGGCCATGAGCGGCATCTGTTCTGTGCCTCGCCGGCGTACCTGCAGCATCAGGGCACGCCCTTGACCGATGCCGATCTGCTGCGGCACCGCTGCATCGCCTACGGCTGGGTGGATGGACGGGTCAACCCGTGGAGCTTTCCCGGCAACCGCTCAGGGGAGATCGAGCGTCGGGTGATGCCGGCTGCTTGCGTGGTAGGGGATGGCCAGGGGTTGTTGATGGCGGTGATGGCGGGCTACGGGATCGCCCAATTGCCGTCGTGGCTGGTCAAGCGCCAGTTGGAGGAGGGCAGCCTGGTGCAGGTATTGCCGCAGTCGGCAACCCAGGGGCAGGCCATCCATCTGTTATGGATGAAGAATCGTCAGGCATTGCCCAAGGTCAGCGCCTTGCTGGAGCTGTTGGCCGAACACTTGATGGGATAGACAGAAAGAAAATGGCAGGGGCGGCTGGATTCGAACCAACGCATGGCAGGATCAAAACCTGCTGCCTTACCGCTTGGCGACGCCCCTGTAGCTGTTGCGACGTTACTTGCTTTGACTGCCGGGCCGGGGAGGTCCGCTGCAAGAACGGGCGCAAATTTATCAACTTATGTGCCGGCTGGGAAGCCCCCCATGCAAAAAAATGAGTTTGAAAACAGCTGCTTAGTCTTTTTCAACGGTTTTTTCGCCGCGCAGGGTTCAGAGCACCAGGTAGCCGGGTTGTGAATCCTCCAAGGGCCGGGCCATGTCCAGTGCGCGGCGGATGGCCCGCAACTCCGCGCCTTCCAGGAGGCGCCGGCCAAAATCATAGTCGTCGCCCCCCGGGCCCAGGTGCACCGAAAGCAGCCCGAACAGTTGCCCGCCCACCTCTTCGATGAACATTTCCATATAGCTTTCGTGGCGGCCGTAGGCGCACAGGTAGATCAGCCCCTGGACCTCGGCGCGCTCGCACTCGTGAATGTCATCCCAGGTCAGGCAACTGCCTTGTTCGCTACTGATCAGCGGCAGGTGCCAGGCGATCGGTGCGAGCGGTTGGGTGCGCAGGGCCGCCGGCAGCGGGTGGCAGGACAGCACCTGGAAGCGGTACCTGAGCTTGCCATGGTGGTCGGCATGCCGTGGCGCGGGCGGCTCGGCTGCCGGGCCGATGATCCGCACGTGCAGCAGGTGGCTCAGGGCGATTTCCGAAGGCTGCTCGTTCCAGCCATTGAGGTCCGCCAGCGGCGGGCACCAGATCAGTTGCAGGGTTTCACCGAGCACGATGCCGTCCTGGCGCTGGAAGAAGGCCGAGCTTTGCTCTCCCACCACGGGCAACAGGTCGCGCAGTTGCAAGGTTGGCGCGCCGTAGTCGATGCCCAGGTCGGTGGACCAGAACAGCGGGGCGCAGGTTTTCAGGGTTGCCGGCATGGACACGAGCCTGTGATGGGGAGGGCGAGGATTGTTCGGTAACTGGCGCCGGATGTCACCTGTGTCTGACTCAATCGGCTACATCCTCTGGCGCGATGCGACCGTGACAGCGTTCAGCCGCGCACTAGTATAGGGAGCCTTGGACAAGACCTATAAGAACAGCAGAAGGACACACACGCATGCGACGCTGGAACGGCTGGGGGGATGCATCCACGGTGGTCGAATTGCCGGCCCAGGGCGCGGGGTTTCTCGCCGAGCGCCTGGGGCCGGGGCGCAGGTTGCCGGAAGCGACCCTGGAGCAGGCCCTGGCCCGGGTGCCGGCGTCGCGCCTGCAAGCCCATGACTTGTACAGCATCAGCGCCGAGGACCGGCTGCTGCACGCCCGCGGCCAGAGCCTGGCGGACTGGCTGGCGCTGCGCGAGGGCGAGCTGGGGGCCTACCCGGACGCCGTGGCGTTCCCGGAAACCGCCGAGCAGATCCGCCAGTTGCTGGCCCTGGCCGAGGACCGCGACCTGTGCCTGATTGCCTACGGCGGGGGCACTTCGGTGGCCGGGCACATCAACCCCGGCTGGTCCGAGCGGCCGGTGCTGACGGTGTCCCTGGCACGCATGAGCCGCTTGCTGGACCTGGACGAAGACAGCCTGCTGGCGACCTTCGGTCCCGGGGCCAGCGGCCCTCAGGTGGAAAGCCAGTTGCGGGCCCGGGGCTACACCCTGGGGCATTTTCCCCAGTCCTGGGAGCTGTCGACCCTGGGCGGCTGGGTGGCCAGCCGCTCCAGCGGCCAGCAGTCGTTGCGCTACGGGCGCATCGAGCAGTTGTTCGCCGGCGGTACCCTGGAAACCTTTGCCGGGCCGATGCCCATCGCCACCTTTCCGGCGTCCGCCGCCGGGCCGGACCTGCGCGAGGTGGTGCTGGGCAGCGAAGGGCGCTTCGGGATCATTTCCGAGGTCAAGGTGCGGGTCAGCCGCCTGCCCGATGACGAACGTTTCTACGGGGTGTTCCTGCCCGACTGGCAGCAGGCCCTGCAGGCAGTGCGCGCCCTGGCCCAGGCCCGGGTGCCGCTGTCGATGCTGCGCCTGTCCAATGCCCTGGAGACCGAAACCCAACTGGCCCTGGCCGGCCACCCGACGCAGATCGCCTGGCTGGAAAAGTACCTGGCCCTGCGCGGCGCCGGGGCGGGCAAGTGCCTGCTGACCTTCGGCGTGACCGGCAACCGCCAGCAGAATGCCCTGTCCCTGCGCCAGGCGCGCCAGCACCTGAAGGCCTTCGGCGGGGTGTTCACCGGCACCCTGCTGGGCAAGAAATGGGCGCAGAACCGCTTTCGCTTTCCCTACCTGCGCGAAAGCCTGTGGAACGCCGGCTACCTGGTGGACACCTTGGAGACCGCCACCGACTGGAGCAATGTCGACCGCCTGCTGCAACGCATCGAGCAGAGCCTGCGTGACGGCCTGGCCGCCGAGGGCGAGCAGGTGCATGTATTCACCCACTTGTCCCATGTCTATGGCGAAGGATCGAGCATCTACACCACCTACGTGTTCCGCCCGGATGCCCAGTACCCGGCGACCCTGGCCCGCTGGCAGGCGCTCAAGCACGCTGCCAGCCAGACCATCGTCAACCACCGCGGCACCATCAGCCACCAGCACGGCGTGGGCAAGGACCATGCGCCGTACCTGCTGCGGGAGAAGGGCCCGCTGGCCATCGATGCGCTGCAGGCCCTGAGCCGCCACTTCGACCCGGCCGGGCGCCTCAACCCCGGCACCCTTTTGGAGCCGTGAACCATGAGCCAGGACTGGAATGCCCAGTGGCGCCAAGAGGCGCTGCCGGGGCTGGGGGCGCAAGCCTGGGACCTGATCGTGATCGGCGGCGGCATCAGCGGCGCCGGCATCCTGCGCGAAGCGGCGCGGCGTGGCTGGCGCTGCCTGCTGCTGGAGCAGCGAGACTTTGCCTGGGGCACCTCCAGCCGCTCCTCGAAGATGGTCCATGGCGGCTTGCGCTATATCGCCAAGGGCCAGTGGCGCCTGACCCGGGATTCGGTGCGCGAGCGCCAGCGGCTGTTGCAGGAGGCCCCGGGGCTGGTGGAGCCCATGAGCTTCCTGATGCCCCATTACCGCGGCAAGTTTCCCGGGCCCCGGGTGTTCGGCGGCCTGCTGAGTGTATATGACGCCTTGGCCGGGCGGCGCAACCATCGTTTTCACGATGCCCGGCAGCTGGCTTTCCTGGCCCCCGGGGTCAAGGAGCCGGGGCTGTTGGGGGGGACCAGTTTTCTCGACGCCCTGACCGACGATGCGCGGCTGGTGATGCGGGTGCTGGCCGAGGCCCGGGCCGATGGCGCCCAGGTGTTCAACGGCGTTCGGGTCACCCGCCTTTTGCGCGAGAATGGGCGGGTCTGCGGGGTGCAGATCGAGGACAGTGAAGGTGGGCAGCCGCAGCAGGTGCGCTGCGCGGCCCTGGCGGTCGCTACCGGCGCCTGGGCCGAGCGCCTGCGCCCGGCGGACCGCGTGCGCCAGCTGCGGCCCTTGCGCGGCAGCCATCTGCTGCTGCCGGGCTGGCGCTTGCCGGTGGCCCAGGCCTTCAGCTTCATGCATGCCGAGGATGGCCGGCCGGTGTTCGTCTTCCCCTGGGAGGGCGCCACCGTGGTCGGCACCACCGACCTGGATCACCGCGATGACCTGGACCAGAGCGCCAGCATCAGCCAGGAAGAGCTTGAGTACCTGCTGGCCGCCTGTACCCAGCAGTTTCCGAAGGCCCTGATCACTGCCGGCGACGTGCTGTCGACCTGGGCCGGGGTGCGCCCGGTGGTGGCCAGCAGCGACGGCCAGCAGGGCAAGCCTTCCAATGAAACCCGCGAGCATGTGCTGTGGCAGGAACCCGGCTGCGTGACCCTGGCCGGCGGCAAGCTCACCACCTTCCGGCCCCAGGCCATCGAAGTGCTGCAGGCCTGCGGGGCGATGCTCGGGCGTGAAGTGGTGGACGACGGCGCCCCGGTCTTCACGCCTGTGGCGCCCCTGGAGATCCCCGGTCTGAGCGGCGCCCAGGTGCGGCGCCTGGCTGGCCGCCACGGCCGCCATCTGCCGCGGCTGGCGCAGTGGGTGGCGACCCTGGGCGGCGATTGCGTCGGCGCCAGCGACACCCTGTGGGCCGAGCTGGCGTTTGCCGCCGAGGCGGAAATGGTCCTGCACCTGGACGACCTGCTGCTGCGCCGCACCCGCATCGGCCTGCTGCTGGCCGAGGGCGCCGCCCATTACCTGCCGGCCATCCGCCGCTTGTGCCAGCCGCAACTGGGCTGGGACGACGAGCGCTGGCAGGCCGAGGAACAGCGCTACCGGGCCCTGTGGCAACGCCATCACAGCCTGCCGCCACTCGCCTAACGATGCTCAACCAAGAGAGCCCCATGGATAACCACAACAACAAAAAGCAGGACTACCTGCTGGCCATCGACAACGGCACCCAGAGCGTTCGTGCGCTGCTGTTCGACCTCAAGGGCAACCTGCTGGGCAAGGGCAAGGTGGAGCTTGAAGCCTATTTTTCCAGCCGGCCCGGCTGGGCCGAACAGCACCCGGACTACTACTGGGCCAAGCTCGGCGAAGCCTGCCAACTGCTCTGGCAGCAGACCGGCATCGACCGTGCGCAGATCCGCGGCGTGTCCCTGACCACCCAGCGCGGCACGCTGATCAACGTCGATGCCCAGGGCCGCGCGCTGCGCCCGGCGATCCTCTGGCTCGACCAGCGCCAGGCCGAGGTCGAAGGCAAGATCAAGGGGCCCTGGGGCTGGTTGTTCAAGTTGATCGGCGCCGAGGCCACCGTGGATTATTTTCGCGCCCAGGCCGAGGCCAACTGGGTGGCTCAGGAACAGCCCGAGGTGTGGGCCGCCACCGAGAAGTTCCTGTTGCTCTCGGGCTTTCTCACCCATCGTCTGACCGGCAACTTCGTCGACTCGGTGGGCTGCTGCGTGGCCTACCTGCCGTTCGACTACAAGCGCCTGCGCTGGGCCGCCCCCAGTGATTGGAAGTGGCAGGCCCTGGCGGTGCGCCAGGAGCAGTTGCCGACCCTGCTCAAGCCCGGGGAAACCCTGGGCCGGATCACCGCCGAGGCCAGCCGCCATACCGGCATACCCGAAGGCCTGCCGCTGATTGCCGCGGGTGCCGACAAGGCCTGTGAAGTGCTGGGCTCGGGCGTCCAGGACTCCACCACCGCCTGCCTGTCCTACGGCACCACGGCCACCATCACCACCACCCGTTCGCGCTACCTGGAGGTGGTGCCTTTGATACCACCGTACCCGGCGGCGGTGCCGGACCACTACAACTGCGAGGTGATGATCTTTCGCGGCTACTGGATGGTCAGCTGGTTCAAGCAGCAGTTCGGCCTGCGCGAAGTGCAGCAGGCGGCGGAGCAGGGGCTGGAGCCGGAGCAGCTGTTCGACGCCCTGGTCCAGGCGGTGCCGCCCGGGTCCATGGGCCTGACCCTGCAACCCTACTGGTCGCCGGGCATCCGCGAGCCGGGCATGGAAGCCAAGGGGGCGATGATCGGCTTTGGCGACGTGCACACCCGGGCGCACATCTACCGGGCCATTCTCGAAGGCCTGGCCTATGCCCTGCGCCAGGGCCTGGAGCGCATCGAAAAGCGCTCCAGGCTGAAGATCAGCCGCCTGCGGGTGGCCGGCGGCGGCTCCCAGAGCGACGCGGCCATGCAACTGACGGCGGACATCTTCGGCCTGCCGGTGGAGCGGCCCCATGTCTATGAAGCCTCGGGGCTGGGCGCGGTGATCGCCTGTGCAGTGGGCCTGGGGCTGTACCCTGACTTCGCCACGGCCATCAGCGCCATGACCCGGGTTGGCGCAGTGTTCGAGCCCCAGCCCCAGGCGCAGCAGATGTACCAGCGGCTGTACCGCGAGGTCTACCTGCGCATGTACCGCCAGCTCAAGCCGCTGTACCAGAGCATTCGCGAGATTACCGGTTACCCGGCTTAGCGAAAGCGCCGGCCAGCGGCCGGCAGGGGGGCAAACCTCTGCGGGTAAAAAGTCTTTCCGGGCGCTAGGGCTGATCTATTGTGATCAAGGGGCAGGGCCCCTTCGACCCCCACGCCTGTGAGACGAGCATGAACCGCCAGGAAGCGCTGAACATCCTGTGGAAGCGACTGTTCCTCATCTTTGTGCTGCTATTGGCGGCATCCCTGGTGTCGGTGACCATGGCCGACAGCTACACCATTCCCTCGGTGGTGTTCATTGCCGGCAACATCGGCGGCTATGTCGGTTTTCACCGCCAGCTTTCCAGCCTAAGCGAAGAGCAGATCATCGGCCTGAGCAGTTCCTGGTTCAGCCTGGTGCTGCCGTCGTTCATCGGCGGCATCCTCGCCGGGCTGCTGTATATCCTGTTCATTTCCGGGGTGGTGCAAGGGGAGCTGTTTCCGAAGATCGTCGCCGATAAAACCTGCCACTACAGCGAGAACAGCTTCTATGTGATTTTCTGCCAGCACGCCGGTGGCTATGCCGCCTACGCCAAGCTGTTGTTCTGGTCCTTTGTCGCGGGATTCAACCAGAACTACGTGGTGGACCTGATCGACAACGTCAAGGGCAGCCAGAAGACAGAGAACCAGCCATGAGTGAACAGAGCGAAGGGCCGGTGTCGTACTTCCCCTCCATTGAAAAGCACTACGGCCAGCCCATCGCGCACTGGCTGGAGCTGCTGGCAACGGTCGGCGGCAAAAAGCATATGGAGCTGGTGGCCAGCCTCAAGGCCGAACACGGTATGGGCCATGGCCACGCCAATTCCCTGGTGGCGCACTTCCAGGCGGGCACCCAGGGCCGCTAGCCCCGCACGCGCCTTTCTTCGCCAGTGAAAGCCTGACTGCCGACATCCGCTTTTCTGGCGAAAAAAGCCAAATTCCCCTGTGTTCTCTTCGTTCTTTCATACGTCGCACCTTGCATTGCCCTCTTTCTGCCGGTCGGAGTTTTCTCGATGTCTTCCCCAAAATCCTTGCCCACGGTCCTCCTGGGCCTGGCCCTGGCCTGCCCGGCGCTTGCCGAAACCCGCGCTGTAGAGCTGGCTCCGGCGCAGGTCCTGGGGCAGGACCAGGGCGGCGAAGGGCAGGGGATGGAAGAGGCCGAGGCGCAGCTGGCCCAGGTGCCGGGCGGGAGCAATCTGGTGGACATGCGCCGCCCGCTGCAGGGCCGGGTGGCCAGCAACCAGGATGTGCTGGCCTACCAGCCCGGGGTCTATGCCCAGTCGGCGGGCAACGAAGGGGTGAAGATCTCGATCCGCGGCTCGGGCATCAACCGCGCTCCGGGGGCTCATGCCTCGGGGCTGTACACCATGCTCGACGGTCTGCCCCTGACCGGCCCTGGCGGCACCCCCTATGAGTTGCTGGAGCCCCTGTGGGTCGACCACGTAGAGGTGCTGCGCGGCGCCAATGGTTTCGACCGTGGCGCCCTGGCCCTGGGCGGGGCCATCGACTACGTCAGCCACACCGGCTATGACGCACCGCTGTTGCAGGTGCGCTACGCCACCGGCAGCCACGGTTATCAGCAGCGTCAGGTCAGTTCCGGGCAAGTGCTGGGGGATTTCGACTATTACGTGTCACTGACCGACTCCAATGCCGACGGCTACCAGGATCACACCCGCAGCCAGAGCAAGGGGCTGATCGGCAACTTCGGCTACCGCTTCAACCCGAACCTGGAAACCCGCTTCTACCTGCGCTACCGCGAGACCGACAACGATCTGGCCGGGCGCGTGACCAAGCGCTCGATCGAACACGACCCACGGGCGGCCAACCCGCTGTATGTAAGCCGCGACGACCGGCGCAAGCAGCCGGGCAGTACCTTTGTCGGCAACAAGACCACCTATTACCTGGACGACGATTCGAGTATCCAGGCCGGGCTGGTGTACCACGACTACCCCATGGACCTGCGCGAAGGCCCCAACCGCCTGAAGGTGGCCTACAGCGACGTCAGCGGCACCCTGGACTACAAGCGCCGCGACAGCCTCTGGGGCCTGGAAAGCCGCAGCACCCTGGGCCTGCGGGTGACCAAGCACCTGCCCAATGACGGTGCCAGCGAGTTCGTGCGCATTCCCACCGGCAATACCGCGAACTACGCGCCGGGCACGCGGATCCGCAACTTCACTTACCAGGGCTCGGACACCGTCCTGCACCTTGGCAATGACCTGGAGATCGCCGAGGACCTGTGGCTGACCACCGGGCTGGCGGCCATCTACACCCGCCGCGAAAGCGCGGTGACCTACCCCGAGGGCGGCGGCAAGACCAGCCTCGGCGACTGGGACTACGCGCCACGCCTGGGCCTGCGCTACCAGCTGAACCCGGATCTGCAACTGTTCGCCAACCTCAGCCGCTCGGTGGAAGCGCCACACCCCTGGTCGCTGATCTATAGCTCGAACCTGCGTTTTCCGAAAACCAGCGGCGTCGCCTACGGCGCCCAGCGCGACCCGGTCAAGCTGCGCAATCAGACCGCGACCACCCTGGAACTGGGTGGGCGTGGCGACAGCAGCCTGGGCCAGTGGAGCCTGGCCTGGTACTACGCCCAGGTGCGTCATGAGCTGCTCTCGGTATGGCCGGACGCCAACGCCACCATGCCCTACGAACTCAACGCCAGCCCCACCGTGCACCAGGGCGTGGAAGCCAGCCTGCAGAGCGAGCTGTGGTCGCGCCCGGGCGTCGGCCGCCTGAGCCTGCGCCAGGCCTATACCTTCAGTGATTTCCACTACCGCGACGATCAGCGTTTCGCCGACAACCGCCTGCCGGGCCTGCCCATGCACTACTACCAGGGCGAGCTGCGCTACGACTGGCCCCTGGGCTTCTTCGCCGCGGTCAATACCCAGCTGGTGTCCAAGGTGGCGGTGGATTACGCCAACAGCTACTACGCCGATCCCTATGCGCTGTTCGGCGCGACCCTGGGCTACAACGCGCCGAAGAACGACTGGCAGACCTGGGTCGATGTGCGCAACCTGACCGACAAGCGCTACGCCGCCACCGTGACCCCGGGCTATGACGACAAGGGGCTGGACGCGGCGCGTTCAACACCGGGGGAGGGGCTGGGGGTGTACCTGGGGGTGTCCTGGAGCCTGCGCTGAAGCGCTAGATCGTGAATCCGCAGGATCGTTGCGGGGCCGGGCTCAATTGCGAAAATACAACTCGTCCAGCTGCCGCCGGCGTATCACCAGGTACTCCTCCCAGACCTTGGGGAAATCCTCGTCCCGGGTCAGGGGGAAGGTCAGGTAGTAAGTCCGACCGCTGACACTGATGTACTCCCGCACCCGCTTGTACGCCGGCTGTTCCAGCAGCGAGATGTATTCGTCATAGGCGTAGTGGTAGTGGGAAATCGTCACCCGATGGGGCGCGATCATGCAGCGGGAGAAGTCGATCACCCAGCCATGGCTCATATCGCTGCCCAGGTAGCCGTAGACCCCATCCTCGGAGAGGCTGATGGCTTTTCGTGCCTGTACCCCATCCTCATCGTTGACCAGCACGATCTGGCTTTCGAAATAGTGGATGGCCTGTTGCTCGGGGCCGCGCAACTGCAGGTTCCAGCCGACGGCGCCCATGCGGAACTCGCCCTGCTCGGTGAATTCGGCAGTCCAGCCGTTGGCAAGGCTAATGCGGTGTGTGGTCATTGTCGTCCTGGTGATGGCTGTGCCTGAAGGCTAGGGATTGTACGTCAGCCGCTGTGCGAAGCGGCAAGGCCCGTGGTGAGCCGTTGTTCATGCCGGCATGCGGGCCGGTGTGTCCATTGCGGATCAGGGCATGAAGCACGCAGGGGATGTCCTTGATGGGCTGTGTTGCCGCGCGCTGTTGGGTCAATCAGGCCGTGAGCGGCCCTGCAGGGTACGGCATAATGCGCGGCCGTTTTGGCTAAACCCAGGAATTGATCAGGAGGATCAGGCTGGCTATGTACAGACTTGGGCACATGATAGACAACCAGTGGGTCGAGCACAGTTATCCGCCGGTATTCGTGGTGGCCCCCGTTGGCGAGGGGCAGCGCGTGGTGGCCGGCGTTCCAGGCTCGGACCCGCAGGTCCTGCTCAGCCTGCTGGGCTGCCTGGCCGAACCGCTGGTGCTGCTGTTCGTGCTGCACACGCCCCGGGACGAATCGCAAGCCGGACGCTACTGGAGCCCGCAGCTGTCGCGTGAAGACGTTCAGGATTTCATCTACGACTTCAAGCCACTGCTCTGTGGCGACAGCCGTTTCGACCTGTGGGTCCACTCGCCCGAGCAACAGGCCACCGTGGTCTGGGACCGGCACAACCTGATCTATGGCTACGGGCCGCTGGAAGACTACGCCACGGCCCTGCGCGCACTGGGCTTCGGCCATGGCGAGCCGCAGTTGCCCGTGCCCCATACCCACCACTACCACCCGCAGCTGGACGACCTGTGCCGGCAGTTGCTCACCCACTTCGGTTGGCAGCACTCGCCATTGCGGCCAGAGGATGAGCAGTGAGGGAGTGAGGTTAAGACCAGGGTTTGCAGACCCTGGGCCGGAGCCTGCATGAAGGGCGTTTGAAACGCCCGGATCAGGCTTGAATCGGCTGGCCGATGCAGCGCTGGAAGACCTGTTCCATAGGCTCCAGGTGGCCGTTGAGAGTCAGGTGGTTGTCTTGGCCTGGTGCAGGCAAGTCAAATGGCAAGTGGATTACCCGCGGCGTGAATCGGGGCCGTTGCGGCCCCGGTCCCGGTTTGTCACTGGCCGCTGTGCAAGGCCGGCGTGCGCGGTGGTATCAGGCGCTTGCTGCCGGTGGCCTCGAAGGCCGACGCCAGGCGCAGCAGGCTCGAGTCGTCATAGGCGCGCCCGGCGAAGGTCAGCCCCACCGGCATGCCGATGTCCGCCATCACCCCCATGGGCACGGTAACGGTGGGCACCCCCAGGTGGCGGATGGCGAGGTTGCCGTTGGCCACCCACACGCCATTGCTCCAGGCGATGTCTGCCGACTCGGGATTGATATCGGCATCGGCCGGGCCAACGTCGGCCACGGTGGGGAACAGCACGGCGTCCAGCCCCAGGCGGTCCATCCAGTCTTCCAGGTCGATGCGCCGGGTCTGCTCCAGGCCGCGCAGGCCGTCGGCCAGGGTGTCGATCTGGTCCCAGGTCTTGAGCCCGCGCTTGGCCATGTTCACGTACTGGTCCATGCCGGCGGCCAGGTCGTCTTCGCGGTTGGGCAGGGTGCCGGGGTCGTGGGGGAAGATTTGCGGCCCGTCGACATCGGCCAGGCGGTTGAGCTTGGGGTCGTCGTTGGCCCGCAGGAAGTCGTCGAAGGCCCAGCCCGAGAGCTCCCACAGCTCGTCGTGGAGGAACTCCTTGCTGACCAGGCCGCGGTTGTACACGGTCGGCGCGCCGGGGCGGTCGCCCTCGCAGTTGGACACCAGGGGGAAGTCCACTTCCAGCACTTGCGCGCCGGCGGCTTCCAGGGCCTGGCGCGCCTGTTCCCAGAGGCTGATCACCGAGGGCCGGGTATGGATGCGCTGGCCGGTGGGGCCGCCGATGCCCGGTTTCTCGCTGGTGCCGGCCTCAGGGTCGGCATTGATGTACATGCGCGGCACGCCAAGGCGCTTGCCCTTGAGCGCTGTGGCGTCGGCTGCCAGTTGCGGGTAGGAGGCCGGGCGCACCGAAGCGACGCTGGGGATCGGCACCCAGGGCTGCAGGCGCCACAGGTCGCCGCGGGTGTCCGGGTCTTCGGCCACCACCACGTCCAGCACTTCCAGCAGGTCGGCCATGGTCCGGGCAAAAGGCACCACCACGTCCATGGTCGGGGTCAGCGGCCAGTTGCCGCGCACCGAGATCACCCCGCGCGACGGGGTGTAGGCGCACAGCCCGTTGTTGGAGGCTGGGCCACGGCCGCTGGACCAGGTTTCCTCGGCCAGGCCGAAGGCGGCGAAGCTGGCGGCGGTGGCGGTGCCGGCACCATTGGACGAGCCCGAGGCGAAGGGCGCGGTCAGGTAAGCGGCGTTATAGGGGCTTTCGGCGCGGCCATACACGCCGCGCTGCATGCCGCCGTTGGCCATGGGCGGCATGTTGGTCTTGCCCAGGCAGATGGCCCCGGCAGCCCGCAGGCGCTCGATGGTGAAGGCGTCGCGGTAGGCCACCAGATCGGCGAAGGCCGGGCTGCCGGAAGCCGCCGTCAGGCCCTTGACCAGGTAGCTGTCCTTGGCGGTGTAGGGAATGCCGTCCAGCGGGCCCAGGGTCTGGCCCTTGGCGCGGCGCTCATCGGCGGCCCGCGCCTCGTTCAGCGCCTCGGGGTTGCGCACCACCACGGCGTTGAGGGCGGTGGCGGTGTTCGGGCCGTCATAGGCCTCGATCCGCGCCAGATAGGCCTGGACCAGTTCCACCGAGGTGGTCTGCCCGGATTCCAGGGCGGCGCGCAGGTGGGCAATGGAGACTTCGGTGACTTCGATCATGCTGCTACCGCCGTTGGCTGGTGGGTGATGAGGTGCAGAGGGCGCAACGGGGCGCGTGTGTTGGGGTATTGGCTGTGCATGGTGGTTCTCGTGGTACGGCTGGCACGACAAGGGTGGCATGGGAACGCTGGGGGCCTTTTTAGCATCTAGTGCGGGGCAGAGGAATCGGCTTGATGGATTATTGCTTCAGGCCAGCTGCGCCAGGGCCTGCGGGCTCCACGTTGAACTCGCCGAGGTAGTCCAGGGTTGCCGTGCTTGCGGGCTGGCGTTGATTGGCGCCGCCGGAGATCGATTTGTGGTCACCGTAAATCGACTCGCAGCCAACGATGATGAAATGGCTGTAGCCGGAGTCGATGCGCGTGCGCAGCTGCTGTTTTTCGGCGTCGCTGCGGATCAGCGATTCCAGGTAGTGCGGGCCGTCTTCACTGTTGATCAGTTCGACGAAATCCGAGTCCATGTAGTAACCCAGCTCCTGTTTGAGGCGCCAGCTGGGGTTGCGTGCTTCCCAGGCGCTGAACTCGGCGTCGCTGGCGTCGGCCCCGGGGGCGGGCTCCCACTGTTCGAAGGCAAACCGTTCGGCCTCTGCCTGGTCCGGGAACCGGGCAGCGAACAGGTAGAAAGGAAAGTAGGCATCGGCTTCTGACATGGACGGCAAGGCTCCTTGGTTCAGATCAGGCTGGCGCGCTGCAACTGGCTGACATGAGCATGGCCGGCGGCGCTCAAGCGCATGGCCAGGTCTTCCCGGGCCTGGGCCCCGCCGCTGCGCACGTACTCCAGCTCCGCGGCGGTGATCAGCACCACCGGCACCAGGGTCACGGGGGACAGCGGCATGTCTTCCAGGCGTGTCGGGAAGTCCGGGGCCGGGCCGCCCACCAGTACCCCGGCGCAGTCGTCGGCGCTGATGAAATGCGCTGGCAGTTGCTCGCTCATGGCGCGGGACTGGCTGACGCCGGGCAGTTCCAGGGACAGCACCCCGTAGCGCTGCAGGCGGGCAGTGAGGCCACCGGCATCGGCCGTGGTGTTGGCCACGCAGCGCAGCAGTTCGAAAGCCCAGCTATCGGCGAACGGGTAGACATCACCCACCGCGCCCTGGGCATGGGGTGGGATGTCCGGGGTTTCGACGAACAGTTCCATCTCGAAACCATTGCCCAGATCATCACCTGTGACCCCATCGAACGGGTCGGACAGGCCCTCGGTGGCGAGAATGATGCCGTTGTTGCGACGCACGATGCGATAGGCCTGGCGCGTGGAGGGCCAGTGCGAGCCGCCCATGAAACTGGGGCTGATGGCGAAGCCCAGGACGTCCTGCTCACAGTGGCCGACCGCTTGCCAGTGGCGATCGAGGCAGGCGGCACCGGCCTCCATCAGGGCAATGCCGGCCAGCTCTGCTTGGGTTGGCTGGTACTGGGCGTAGGGCTCCTCTGCGGCGGCCGGCTCGCCGGCGGGCAGGGTGGGCTCGGCCTTTTGTGGCGCCGGCTTTTTGAAGACGCTGAGTAGTTTTTCCAGGAAATTCATCGGGCGATCCTTGCGGGGCAAGTGCGTTGCACAAGGCGCACAGCACAGGGAGAGAGAGGGGGCGCATTGTGACGGGTTTGCCGTGCCCATGGAAACCGACGGATGCAAGTTGGACGAAGCCTTGCCTTGCCGGTGTGGCTGCCCGAGAATCCGCCCCGGTCCGCTATCAAGGAAAGTGATCAGCATGTCTTACCCGAAGAAACTAAGTCCGGAGTTTTCCGGGGCACTGAGAACCTTCAGTTTCTGGGTCGCCAACGGCACCCTTGGCTACCCGCTGCTCGAAGGTATCGACTACCGCAGTGACCTTGGCGAGGAGCCGAGCATGCTGGAGATGGCCTATGCCATTTTTGCCAATGTGCTGGAGCTGGACGAGCAGGGCGTACCGGTGAATGCCAAGTACGCCGAGCACCGGGCGGCGCAGTACATCCGCCAGTATTGCGATCCGGGCTACCAGGCACAGCCGGCGTTCGAGGACTGGGAGCAGGAGCTGTACGGCCCGCCCGACCGAGAAGACCGCAAGCCCTGGCCAGCCGGCGTGCGCAAGGCCTGACGAGTCACTGTAGGAGCGAGCTTGCTCGCGATGGTCGCCAACGAAAACGCCGCGTTCACTGGGGGAACGCGGTGTTCTTCAGGGCTTCGCGAGCAAGCTCGCTCCTACGGGTACAGGCAGGTACGGGGCGCGGTGTCAGCGGTTGGCGGCGCTCCACTTGGCTCGCGCTGCGTGCAGCTTCTTGTAGCTGTCGATCAGCCGCAGGTGACGGTCCAGGCCTTCGAGCTGCAGGTTGGTCGGGGTCAGGCCGTAGAAGCGCACGCTGCCTTGCACCGAGCCGATCACCGCGTCCATCCGTTCGTTGCCGAACATGCGCCGCAAGTTGGCCTCGTAGTCGCCCAGCTCCAGCTCGTCGTCCAGCTCCACTTCCAGCACCGCGTTCAGGGCCTGGTAGAACAGCCCGCGCTCGACGGTGTTGTCGTTGTATTGCAGGAACATCTCCACCAGCTCCTTGGCCGGGTCGAACTGCCCCAAGGCCACGTGGATCAGTAGCTTGAGCTCCAGGATGGTCAACTGGCCCCAGGCGGTGTTGTCGTCGAACTCGATGCCGATCAGGGTGGTGATGTCGGTGTAGTCGTCCAGTTCGCTTTCTTCCAGGCGCTCCACCAGCGAGCGCAGGCCGTCTTCGTCCAGGCTGTGCAGGTTGAGGATGTCTTCACGGAAGAACAGCGCCTTGTTGGTGTTGTCCCAGATCAGGTCGTCCACTGGGTAGATTTCCGAGTAGTCCGGCACCAGGATGCGGCAGGCGGTGGCGCCCAGGTGCTGGTACACCGCCATGTAGACTTCCTTGCCCAGGCTTTCGAGGATGCCGAACAGGGTCGCGGCTTCTTCGGCGCTGGCTTTTTCCCTTTCGCTGAAGCCGCTCTGGCTGGTGAAGTCCCACTCGACGAACTCGAAGTCCGCCTTGGCGCTGAAGAAGCGCCACGACACCACGCCGCTGGAGTCGATGAAGTGCTCGACGAAGTTGTTCGGCTCCATCAGCGCCTGGCTTTCGAAGGTCGGCTGCGGCAGGTCGTTCAAGCCTTCGAAACTGCGGCCCTGGAGCAGTTCGGTGAGGCTGCGCTCCAGCGCCACCTCCAAGCTTGGGTGGGCGCCGAACGAGGCGAACACGCCGCCGGTGCGCGGGTTCATCAGGGTTACGCACATCACCGGGAACTCACCGCCCAGGGACGCATCCTTGACCAGCACCGGAAAGCCTTGTTCCTCCAGGCCCTGGATGCCGGCCAGAATGCTCGGGTACTTGGCCAGCACTTCCTGAGGCACATCCGGCAGGGCCATCTCGCCTTCGAGGATCTGGCGCTTGACCGCCCGCTCGAAGATCTCCGACAGGCACTGCACCTGGGCTTCGGCCAGGGTGTTGCCGGCGCTCATGCCGTTGCTGAGGAACAGGTTCTCGACCAGGTTGGAAGGGAAGTACACCACCTCGCCATCGGACTGGCGCACATAGGGCAGGCAGCAGATGCCGCGCTCGATATTGCCCGAGTTGGTGTCGTACAGATGGGAGCCGCGCAGCTCGCCATCCGGGTTGTAGATGGCCAGGCAGTGTTCGTCGAGGATCTCCTTGGGCAGCTCATCCTTGCGCCCCGGCTGGAACCAGCGCTCGTCCGGGTAATGCACGAACTCGGCGTTGGCGATCTCTTCGCCCCAGAACTGATCGTTGTAGAAGAAGTTGCAGTTCAGGCGCTCGATGAACTCGCCCAGGGCCGAGGCCAGGGCGCTTTCCTTGGTGGCGCCCTTGCCGTTGGTGAAGCACATCGGCGACTGCGCATCACGGATATGCAGCGACCAGACGTTGGGCACGATATTGCGCCACGAAGCGATCTCGATCTTCATCCCCAGGCCCGCGAGAATCCCGGACATATTGGCGATGGTCTGCTCCAGGGGCAGGTCCTTGCCGGCAATATAGGTGCCTTCGCTGGAGCCCGATTGCGGCATCAACAGCGCCTGAGCATCGGCGTCGAGGTTTTCCACTTCCTCGATGATGAACTCGGGGCCGGTCTGCACCACCTTCTTCACCGTGCAACGGTCGATGGAACGCAGGATGCCCTGGCGGTCCTTGTCGCTGATGTCCGCCGGCAGTTCGACCTGGATCTTGAAGATCTGGTTGTAGCGGTTTTCCGGATCGACAATGTTGTTCTGCGACAGGCGGATATTGTCGGTGGGGATGTTGCGGGTCTGGCAGTACAGCTTGACGAAGTACGCCGCGCACAGCGCCGAGGAAGCCAGGAAATAATCGAACGGACCCGGCGCCGAACCATCGCCCTTGTAGCGAATCGGTTGGTCGGCCACCACCGTGAAGTCGTCGAACTTGGCTTCAAGTCGAAGGTTGTCGAGAAAGTTGACCTTGATTTCCATGGGGGGCACCGGCATCACAAAGCAAAAAATGGCGGGCATTATCCGGGATTTTGCGCGCCAGTGGGGCGGTTTTTGGACGCAAACGGACGAACTCAACCCGTTTTGCCTTACGGCTCAAGCATCAGGCTGCGCCAAACGATCACTCGCGGTTCAACAGGCACAACGTCCGGTTGCCGTGCCTGCCTGTCGCGCTCCGGCGCTGACGTCGCCGGATTTTGTTCTGGCGATGACTGGCAAGGCGATAGAAGGTGCTCAGGCTCGGCCCGCTCGGTTGAGTCATCGATAGATGGAGTCGTCATTTGATCCTGACCACCACCTTGCCCTTGGCCCGTCCCTGTTCGACGTACTGCAGTGCTTCTGCCGTGTCTGCAAAGGCAAAGCTGCGGTCAAGCACCGGCTTGATGATGCCCGCCTCGATCAGCGCGGTGATCTGTTGCAGTTGGGCGCCATCGGCCCGCATGAACACAAAGGCGTAGCTGACGTCCAGCTGGCGCGCCTTGCGCCGGATACCCCAGCTCAAGAAGCGCATGACCTGCTGCAACGGCCAGGCCAGCCCCTGCTCCTGGGCGAATTGCAGCGTGGGTGGCCCGGAGATGGAAATCAGCTGGCCGCCGGGCTTGAGGACCTTGAGGGACTTTTCCAGTATGTCGCTGCCCAGGCTGTTCAACACCAGGTCGTAGCCATGCAGGACGCTTTCGAAGTTCTGCTGCTTGTAGTCGATCACCTGATCGGCGCCCAGGGCCTTGACCCACTCGACATTCGCCGTGCTGGTGGTGGTCGCGACGAAGGCGCCAAGGTGCTTGGCCAGCTGGATGGCAAGGGTGCCGACACCGCCGGCGCCGGCGTGGATCAGCACTTTCTGGCCCTTTTTCACCTGTGCGGTGTCCACCAGCACTTGCCAGGCGGTGAGTGCGACCAAGGGGATCGATGCGGCCTCGATCATGCTGATGTTGGCCGGTTTCAGGGCGACTGCCTGTTCGTTCACGGCGATCCATTGGGCGAATGTCCCGATCCGTTTTTCAGGCGGGCGCGCGTAGACTTCGTCTCCCGGCTTGAAGCGTTGTACTTGGGGGCCAACTTCAACCACGACCCCCGCCAGGTCATTGCCCAGTATCAGCGGCAATGCATAGGGCAGGATCAGCTTGAATTCGCCGTTGCGGATCTTCGAGTCCAGGGCGTTGACGCCACTGGCGTGGACCTCGATCAACACATCGTGGGCACCTACCTCGGGGGCGGGCATTTCGCGAATGCGCCCGCTGTTCTTGCCATAGCGATCAATTGAAAATGCCTTCATCGGTGTGCGGCTCGTGTCGGTTGCAGTAAGGGTGGGCGGTGCTTGGGTGGCGTGGCGGTCATGGTGGGCTCAGTGGTCAAGGAACGCCCGGGCCTTGGCCACGAAGTCCGCGTGGTACTGGAAGATGCCGCCGTGCCCGGCATCCTCATACATCACCAGCTGTGCGTTGGGGATCCGCCCGGCCAGGGCATGGGAGTTGACGCTGGGCACCATGATGTCGTTGTCGCCATTGACGATCAGCGTCGGCGCCTGCAAGCGCTCGAGAGACTGCGGCGCCTGTCTGCCCCACGCGGTGATGGCTTGCAGCTGCCGCAGGAAAGCACCGGGCGTCGGGCCCTTGTCGCGATGCTTGCTGCGGGCTTTGAGGCGTTGCAGATACTCCGCGGCGGCTCGACGACCCTGGGGCGTCGAGGTAAAGAACAGGTAGAACTTGGGATCGCGCAAGGTCAGCAGGCCTTTGAGCATCAAGGGCCAGGTCACCGAGCCGACCTGGTCGATACCGGTGCCGCCGGCCGGCCCGGTGCCGGTGAGAATCAAGCGGCGCACCCATTGGGGAGCCTTGAGGGCGATGTCCTGAGCGACGAAGCCACCGAGTGAGAAGCCCAGTAGATCGACGCTCTTGAACCCCAGGGCCTGGATCAGTGCAATGGCGTCCTCCGCCATTTCGCCGACCGTTAGCGGGGCGCTTCCACCCGAGCCGCCGATGCCGCGATAGTCGGTGGTGATGACTCGCCGGGTCTGTGCCAGTCCATCGATGATGGCCGGGTCGAAGTGGTCCAGCACAGCGCCCCAATGGTTGAACAGCACCAGGGGCACGCCGCCTGCGGGACCGGTATCGCGATAGGCGAAGGGAATGCCCCTGACCATGATCGACTGGTTCGCCGCGTTGACGAACGACGTCTGCACAGCCGGGGCGAGAGATGTCTGGGTTGGATTCATTGCTACTCCGAACAGCGGAGCGGATTCTTCGCAGTGCCTGCCGTGAATCCGCCGCGAATGCTCGCTACCTGAAGATCATTGTTGGGCCTGGTAACGCTGTGCAACCTCGGATTGACGGATCTGCCCCAGCAGGGCCTGACGCGCGTTCTGCAGGTCATCCCAGCGTTCGGCCTGTTGCAGCGGCGGGATGGTCACCGGTTCGCGCCGATCGAAACCGACCAGGGCGGCATCCACCAGATCGCCGACTTCCATGATGTCGCTCAGGGTGTTGATGTCGACGCCGGAGCGGTCCCAGATTTCCGTGCGGGTGGCGGCCGGCAGCACGGCCTGCACGTATACGCCCCGGGGCGACAGTTCCAGGCTCAGGCCTTGGGACAGGAACAGCACGAAGGCCTTGGTCGCGCCATACACCGTCATGCCGAACTCCGGCGCCAGGCCCACCACCGAACCGATGTTGATGATCGCGCCGTTGCCGGCCTTGGCCAGGCGCGGGGCAATGGCACTGGCCAGGCGCACCAGCGCGGTGGTGTTGAGGGCGACCAGTTGCGCAACGCTGTCGGTGCTTTGCTCGATGAAGCTGCCAGACAGGGCGGCACCGGCGTTGTTGACCAGGATGCCGATATGGGCGTCGTCGCGCAGGCGGGCTTCAAGACAGGTCAGATCGCTGAGTTGGGTCAAATCCGCTTTCATCACCTCGACGGCGACCCCGTGTTCGCTGCGCAGTCGGCCTGCAAGTGCATCCAGGCGTGCCTGGTCGCGGGCGACCAGGAGCAGATCGTGGCCGCGTTGCGCGAAGCGCTCGGCATAGGTGGCGCCGATGCCAGTGGAGGCGCCAGTGATGAGAACGGTAGGGCGTGGGCTCATGGGCTTATCTCTCTTAGTGAATGGGTGAAGACGGACAGCTCGGTTTCTGTTCGATCAGCTTGCGCTGGCGCTCGTTTGAACCAGCGTCGGGTAGTCGATGTAGCCTGCCGCGCCGCCGCCGTAGAGGGTGGCGGGGTTGAATGCGGACAAGGCGGCGCCGGTCTTGAGGCGCTCCACCAGATCCGGGTTGCCAATGAACGGACGACCGAACGCGATCAGATCGGCCTGGTCTTCGGCGAGCCGCGAGGTCGCCAGGTCCAGGTCATAGCCGTTGTTGGCGATGTAGGTGCTTTTGAAGCGCTGGCGCAGGGCGTCGAAATCGAATGGCGCCACGTCGCGCGGGCCGCCGGTCGCGCCTTCGACCATGTGCAGGTAAACGACGCCGAGGGCGTCGAGTTGATCGACGACGTAATTGAATTGCGCCTGCGGATCGCTGCTGGAGACACCGTTGGCCGGCGACACCGGCGACAAGCGCACCCCGGTGCGCTCCGCGCCGATTTCATTGATGACCGCTGTGGTGACTTCGAGCAACAGACGCGCACGATTTTCAATCGAGCCGCCGTAGGCATCGGTGCGCACGTTGGCGCTGTCCTTGAGGAACTGATCCAGCAGGTAGCCGTTCGCGCCGTGAATTTCCACGCCATCGAACCCGGCGGCGATTGCGTTTGCCGCGGCCTGGCGGAAATCGGCGACGATCCCCGGTAGCTCGTTGATGTCCAGCGCGCGGGGTTCGGAGACGTCTTCAAAGCGGTTGTTGACGAACACCTTAGTAGCCGCGCGCAGCGCGGAAGGGGCCACGGGTGCGGCGCCATTCTCTTGCAGATCAACATGGGATACGCGGCCGACATGCCACAGTTGCACAAAGATCTTTGCGCCCTTGGCGTGGACCGCATCGGTCACCTCGCGCCAGCCATCAATCTGCGCCTGGGTGTAGATCCCGGGGGTGTCCTGATAGCCCTGGCCCTGCTGGGAAATCTGCGTGGCTTCGCTGATCAGCAAGCCTGCGCCAGCGCGTTGGCTGTAGTAGGTGGCGGCGAATTCGCTGGGAACAAAGCCTGCGCCTGCGCGGTTGCGGGTCAGTGGCGCGAGGACAATGCGGTTCGACAGCGCAAGGGCGCCAAGGGTGTAAGGGGTGAACAGATTCTGATCGGTCATCTGGTGTCTCTTCCGTGCCCGTGAGTGGAGATCGGTGGTACGTGCAATTAGGATGATGATCGAAATCTAAACTGTCAACGGTTTTGATTATGGTCGACATCTATGTATGATTGAGCCCCTGATTTCCCAATGAACATGAGGTATGGCACGTGAGAGTGAGCAAGGCCCAGGCGCAGGCCAATCGAGAGCACATCGTTGAAACGGCCTCTGAACTGTTCCGTGAGCGGGGTTTCGATGGGGTCGGAGTGTCGGATCTCATGGCGGCGGCCGGTTTCACCCACGGCGGCTTCTACAAGCATTTCGGCTCCAAGGCCGACCTCATGGCCGAAGCGTCGGCCTGCAGCCTTGGCAAGTCGCTGGCAGGCGCGCAAGCGCTGGATGTGCCTGGTTTCATCGACGTCTATGTAACCAGGGAACATCGCGACGGACGTGGCAGCGGTTGCACCATGGCCGCGTTGTGTGGCGACGCGGCGCGTCAATCGGATGAGGTGAAAGCGACGTTTGCCGAAGGGATCGAGCACACCCTGCAAACCCTGGGTGACAAATACCCGACCGGGCCTGACGCGCTGGCGGGCGAGGGCAGAAAGAAAATGATCGACCTGCTGTCGCGTGCGGTCGGTGCGATCCTGTTGTCGCGTGCCTGCCCGGATGATTCAGCGCTGGCAGATGAGATTCTTGAGGTGTGCCGCGCTGAGATGTTTGCGTCGTTGCCGGTTGATAAAGGCGAGCCGGCATAAAGGGGGCATGCCAGGGGTGTGCGCTTGCGGTCGTTGAACGCGCGTCGGCGTCAATTATGATTTGAAACGTGTCTCGGATCTGCCTGGGCGCACACCAGTGTCAAATTCTTCCTTCACCTTGACTGACGATTCGGCATTTCCAAGATCAGCCTCAATAAGGCCAATGCAACCCCAGCAGTCACCGCCACAATCGACCGAAAGCGGATCGTCTTTGAGGTCCAGTTTTCGACCGCATATGCCGCACATGTCTGACATGCCTAGATCCTTGCTCAGCCAACCTCAATCGTCTTTTCTCCGAGCGTCATTCCACGTAACGCAGCCACAAATGGGTGCGACCGCGAACAGCCTCGACAACCGTTGAAACCACGGCTTGTCGGTCCTCCTCGGGGGTGTTGTAGAGCGCACAAAAATCCCTCGCCACGGCGCTGGCGACGCAAAGGTCGGCAGGCGCTGCCCGCAGGAAGCCGAGGTAGGACGCGCCCACCCCCATCAACTCATAGCCATGGGCCTGGGCGAAATGGCGGGCCACCGCAAAGTTTTGCGCGGGGCCCAGGTCGCAACTGAAGTAGCCGTTGGGAAAAGCGGCGAGCGCCTGGTAGGACTGCTCGACGGGCACCAGGAGTGCCGAGAGGGGTTGGTCGAGCAGTGATACCGGGTTTTGCTGATAGTCCACCCATTCGCGCAGGGCTGGCTCATCAAGGGTCAGGCCGTGGGCGCAAGCGTCTTTGAACGAGCTGCCCGCCACCCGCTCAGTGAAGTTGCGCAAGCAGATCGCGAACTCGGCCTTGGTGGTGGGGTAGCCCAGGTATTCACCCTGTTCGAAACACTCTGCAGGTAGCTGGGCGATCTCCTGCTCCGAGGCATCGTCCAGCCCCAGGTTGTTGCGGGCATGCCCGGAGGTGTAGCGGGCCTGGGGCAGATCATCCAGCGAGAGAAGGGGCTGGAAACCCGGGTGGTCGCCCGCGATCTTGCGGTAGGCGTCAATCAGCTCATCCAGGCTGGAAATGGCGCTCAGGCTGTATTCATCGCAGGTGCCAGCGGCGGGGTTGCCAGGCATTGCGTTACCGCGAAATTGGATATCCATCGAAGGGCTACCGGCTCCATGTGGGTGTTCAGGCGAATGAGCAACGCTCGGTCGAACGTACGCGAGCCTGCCGGTGCTCTTGCTGTTCGTGCCGGGCCTGTGGGTTCATTTCAAGCCCGAGGCCTAGCTTAAAGAGAGCACATCCTGCCTGGGCATGAAGAAGCGTGCAAAGAGTTCGGACTGTGACTTGATGTTCAACTTGGCGTAGATGTTGCGGCGGTGCACCTTGATCGTCTCTGTGGAGAGGGAGAGCTTTCCTGCGATTTCCTTGTTGGAAAAGCCACTGAGCAGCAGCCTGAGCACATCACTTTCCCGCGTGGTGATCTGGGTACCAAACTGGGTGATCGTCTCTGGCCATTGCGGTGGTTCGCTGAGGCTTTTCTCCACATCGACTTCGAAGCACATGCGCTGATGCATGAGTGCCGTGACCCATGGCTTGATGATGTCCAGCATGGTGATGTGTTCCTGGCTGAAATGGGCGTTGCTGCCAATGGAAATGCACAGTGTTCTGTCAGCATCGAGCTGGATGTTGTATTGCACTTCATCTACGCAAATATATTGTGCAAAGTACTTGTGGTAGTACTCGGTTTCAACAAAGTACTCCGGCGCTATATCCAGTAGATGAAAGAAGCCGCTCTGCGGGTTTTCCCGGTTGGCGATATAGAAGGGGTCCAGCAAATACAGGCCTTTTACATAGAGGTGAATGAACGCATCCACTTCCTCTGCATCTGCCACCTCGGGCAGGCTGACAACTTGCACTTGTTGATTGCTGAAGATCAAAACCACCCAGTTATCAATTTGCACATATTCATTGAGTGTGCGGATAAGTGAGCTCCAGAACTCTGGGCGGTTCAACTGCAGAATCAGTTTTCCAATCGAACGGTGCCAGGCCAGGCTATGAAGATCGAGTGGCATTTTCTACCCCTTTAGGGTTAGGGAATGGTCGGCCGGAGCTAAGTAATCGTAGGTATTTACTATTGGCTGATGCCCGGTATATTCGCTGGCACGGGTTTACGACAGCCATGAGGGCACGTCGTCTGGACAAGGATGTTGCATGAGAAAGTCACGTTTGCGAACCATTTTTTCGGCTGTGTTTCTCTCTGCCGGAATAAGCACAACGGCGGGTGCCGCAGAGCCTGCCATGTACCTCTACAACTGGTTCGGGCTGCTCGCACCAGAGACTCCAAAGGAGTTCGAACAGGCCACCGGCACCCGTATCCACATGGATGCCTTCGACAGCGCCGATATCATGCAGAGCAAGGTCATGGCCGGGCGCACGGGGTATGACGTGGTGGTGGCGACCTCCAATGTACTGCCCAGCCTGATCCAGGCTGGAGTCCTGCAGCCACTTGATCCAGCTCAACTAAGTAACCTGTCCCATGTCGATCCCGCCATCCTGGCGCAACTGGCGGTCAATGACCCTGGCAATCGCTACGCCGTGCCCTACTTATGGGGCACCACCGGCATTGGTTATGACGTTGATAAAGTCAAGGCGGCCCTGGGCGACAATGCCCCGGTCAACAGTTGGGACCTGATCTTCAAGGAAGAGAACATCAGCAAGCTGCAGTCTTGTGGTGTGGCCATGCTCGACTCTCCCAGCGAGATCATCTCGATTGCCTTGAATTACCTCGGGCTGCCCAGCAATAGCAAGAACCCGGAGGATTACCAGAAGGCTCAAGCGCTGCTGTTGAAAATTCGCCCCTATATCCTTTATTTCGACTCCTCCAGAATCGACACCGACTTGGCGGGGGGCAATATCTGTGTGGTTGTGGGCTGGGCCAATGGCGCCCTGGCTGCGCAGGCTGCCAATGAAAGCGCCAATACCGGGCGCAGGATCAACTACAGCCTTCCTCGTGAAGGTGCGCTGGTCTGGTCGGAAAACCTGGTGCTCTTGAAAGATGCCCCTCACCCCAAGGAAGGGCTGGCCTTCATCAACTATATGTTGCGCCCGGAAGTGATTGCCAAGACCTCGAATCACACGCTGTATCCTAATGGCAATAAAGATGCCACCGAGTTTGTCGAGCAGAAGTTGCGCGATAACCCCTGGATTTATCCAGACAAGCAAACCATCGCCACATTGGTTCCACTTGAGCCGCTGCCTTTGAAACTGGAAAGAATCCGTACTCGGGTCTGGACCAAGGTGAAGAGCAGTATCTGACCTGAGTTGACTCTTCGCTTGCTGCTTCATGCACATCTTTATTGTGTGTGAGCGCATTGTTCAAACACTCGGAGACATGTACGCGCCTTGTGCAAAATTAACTTTTGCGCAAGGCGCGGCACGACCGTGCCCATTCAACAGGTTATGCAATAAGAGAACAGTGGATGTTCAGCCCAGCCAATGCACCCCGGTTCAGCCTGACAATCGACGGTTTTGCGCACGACTTCAAGGTGAGCGCGTTCACCGGAGAAGAAGCGATCAGCAAGCCTTACTTCTTCAAGGTGGAGTGTGTGAGCGAGCGGCCGGATCTGGATCTGCAACGCCTCTTCGATGTGCCGGCTTTTCTGGCATTCGACACTTGGGGCAATGGCATTCATGGGCGCATCTATCACATTGCGCGAGGCCCAGACGCTCAAGGCTTGACGCACTACAACCTGGCCCTGGTGCCGCACCTGTCCTACTTGCGTCATCGTATCAACAAGAGGATCTATCAGCAGTTCTCGGTGCCCGCTATCGTCGCCCTGGTCCTGGAGGAGCATGGGATTCTGGGGGATGCCTACCGCTTTGAGCTCGGGGCGAGTTACCCCGAGCGTGACTGCTGCACCCAGTACGATGAAACCGATCTGCATTTTATTCAGCGCCTGTGCGAGGAAGAGGGAATTCACTTTCACTTCCAGCACAGCGCTCAAGGCCATGTGCTGGTCTTTGGCGATCAGCAGGCGGTCTTCCCTGCAATCGGGCTGACCACGGCTTTTGCCCCCGGGCACGATGGGCTCGCCACCCTGTTACCGGTGGGTCACGGCACGCCGACAAGCCTGGGCGCCAGGAAGTCGCGCCATATTGAAGGGCAAGGTACGCAAAGCGGGCTGCTCAGTGGTCATGTCCTGGAAACCTCGGGCCAGGGCAGCGACCTCTGGCTACTGACTCAGGTCATTCATGAGGGCAAGCAACCACAGGTTTCGGGTGAGAGCGTCGCCCATGTCAACACTGACAGCCAGGATCAACTGCGCCAGGGTTATCGCAACCGTTTCACCGCGCTTGTGTTGGACCTTTGCTATCGCCCGCCTTTGGCTCATGAGAAGCCTCTGGCGCCAGGCAACCAGACGGCGCTGGTCATCGCCCTGGAAGACCAGGCGAACTCGCATGATCAGCGCTCCGAAAGGGTCAAGGTCAAGTTTCCCTGGGACCGCGAAGGTCGGTTCGACGACAAGAGCAGTTGCTGGCTGGCCGGTGCTGCCAATTGGCACTGTGAAGTGACGCCGCTGCGACCCGGCGTGGAGGTCAAAGTCGCATTTCTTGAAAACGACCCCGATCAACCGCTGATCAGCGGTTGCCTGTGTTGCGGCTGATACTCCATTGCCCTGAACGCGCATCAAGCCGCCAGGGAGAAGGCCCGGATGAATCGTCGGTTGCCATCATTGGCCTGATCCCAGGCCTCGGTCCTGACGCCAGGGCTTTCTCATGAGTGTCTGGCCGCGTAGGTCTGGCCCGTCAGCAGGATGACGCCATCTTTTGAGCAGACGCGGGTGATGCTGTTGATCACGACTTCAAGGCCGCTGGAATGCGGGAACAGCGAAAACAGCAACTCGAAATACAGGTAGTCCTGGACCAGGCGCGCCGCCAGATCGGGATGGTCCTTCAACAGCGTCCTGAAACTTGGGTAGCCCAGCTCTGCAAGTTCCGGGATGTCGACAAAACCCTGGTCGATATCGTCGGTTTTGCATTCAGCGGCAAAGGTGTCCGCACAGTCAAGAAAGCGTTGCGGCAGATCGCCGTGGTGGATGCGCAGTTCATAGGGCGTTACCGGGAGCGTCAGTGCCTCGCCGAAGCCCAGGCTGCGATAGCCGACGGTTTGTGGGTCGATGATTTGGCCGGCTGAGGTGAACTTCATGATGGGCTTCCGGGGTACTCGGGGGGTGAAGGACTGTCGCTATCTTCGAGCGTGCGCGCTTGGGGTTTAACGGTGGCGACGTAGTAAAGGATATAGCCCGAATACACCAGCGAGCCTGCTGCCACTTCATGGTCGAAGCACTGCTTTAGTTCATCCTCATCCGCAAAACCGTATTCCACGAGCCTGTTCTCGGCAAAACCGGCCAGCCTCGATAGGGTTACACCGTCGATTTCGCCCTGCTCGCCAAAGTCAAAGCTCACCGTTGCCGTTGGCAGGTGAACGGCGCAGCCATAGCCGTGCTTGAAGTAGCGAATACCGCCAGCCAGTTCTCCTTGATCCGGGATATCGGTTCCCACCCAAGCGGCGTTGCTGGCAGGGAGGGGAATGGCCGATTGTTGCATCAGTTCGACAGTCGTGCGGATGCTGGCTTGGTAGTCGGAAACAAGATGGGCGAGGTGCGGGTTCATGGGCATTGGCATCGTGGGCAAGGGGGCAGAAGATTTCAGAGATTGCGGCGCGATACAAGCGGCGACTGCGCTGGATGCGCGCCAGTACGTTGATGTCGGTATATTCGCCCGGACACATTTCGGAGCCGAAAACATGGGGTTTTCCACCACTGCCTGGGAATGGTAGGGGCAGGATGAGTACAAGCGGGTGTTGGCGGTGGGCGAGGCGCAGTGGCGCCCCTTTCTGGAGGAACTGATGGTGGATTGTGGACGTGCGGTGCGTGGCGTGAACTCTTGACCCCAGTATTGGCCAGAGGCTGTTAACGAATGCGGCAAGCTGTGACTGAGCGGAAAGAAACGGATGTTTGACGAGCTGATATTTTCCGGTGAAACGCCTGCAAAAGAGGATGCCTATGTCGGTGGCGGGGCCTGCCTGCCCACAGAGCTGGCTTGGCCCTGTTCGCCTGATGGAGTGCCGCTGACACACCTGATGGCCTTTCCTGGGCGTTGGTTTTCAGAGGCCTTGATCGACAGGAATTATTGGGTTTCGGTTTTTGTGCCGTACTTGCCGGGCGAGGTCGGCCACTATCGAAAGTTGCGTGCCGTCCAGGGGCGCTCGCAAGCGGTTGTCATGGGCTATGTTCGAGCCGGTTCCGAGCGGAATGAGGCGGCTCAGCCGATTTCAGATCGCGGGGCGGTACGGCTGGAGGTGAACTGCGAGGTGGACGATGACGAGAACCTGGCCTCGAAGTTGGATGGCGTGGACGCTTGGCTGCAGGCGCCTGTTTCAGCAGAGGCAGGGCGCAGAAGGGTATCCATTTATGGGGGCGATCTGGATAGAGCGCTGCCTGAGCACAAAGGCGTGCTTTCGGATGGCATGGGGTATCTGTTTCTGGATGAGGATTTTTCAGAGCGGATAGGCGCGGGGATTGGTCGGTTTTTTTTGCAGTTGGGGTAGGGGAGATGGCGCTATCGAAAGCGACGGCCAGGCCAGCGATCTTCGCTGAAAGGGCGTTTGACTGCGTGAACGGGCGCGGTTCGAACAATGCCAGTCGACGGAGAGGGCCAATACTCTATCCCTTGGCGGCTAACCGTTTGGACTCACCTGTGTCGATGCTTTGTTGTCTGGGCTGACCGCTTTCGGTCAGAGGTTGCCTGTCGTGCTGAGCGCCTGATGTTGACCGAGGTAAGCATTGACGTAAAATCGCCGCCCCAAAAAATCAGCTTGCATGGCGAGAAGGAGCTTCGATGCAACGGGTGATGATTGTTGGTCAACCTGGATCAGGCAAAAGCACTTTGGCGCGTGAGCTTGGCCAGCGCACGGGCTTGCCGGTCGTTCATATCGACACTATCCACTGGCAGCCAGGGTGGATCGAACGAAGCCCGGACGAAAAGACGCGGCTTTGTCTCGATGTAGAGGCTCGAGATCGCTGGATATTCGAAGGTGGCCATTCAGCCACTTGGGACAACCGGGTGGCCCGTGCAGATCTTTTGATATGGATTGATCGTTCGCCGACGCTTCGATTCTTGCGCGTACTGCGCAGAACGCTGCTCCAACGCGGTCAGTCTCGGCCCGATTTGCCGGAAAACTGCCCCGAACTGCTGGCGAACCTGCCGGAGTTTTTTAGATTCATGTGGCGGACGAAAAAATCAGCGCGAGAAAAAATGCAGCAACTTGTGGCAACAGCGCCATCAGCTTGCCGCGTGGTTTGTCTGCGGTCTAATCGGGATATCGGCATTTTTCTCGCGAGTATGGGAAGTGCGACTGTCCAAGCTCCGCGAGATTGATCGTCGGTTGACTGACTGCGGAAACTGCCGCTTACGAGCGGCAGCTCCTGGCCGATTGGTGCCTGTCACGATCGGCCGCAATCGAGCCTTAGTAGCGTTGTCGTGCGTGGAATGCAGAGGGCTCAGTTTCTATATTTCAGCGCCTCCACCAATGCAGTAAAGGCGGGAGACGCTTGTCGCCTGTTCGGGTAATACAAATGGTAACCCTGAAACTCAGGGCACCAGTCGGCCAAGACTTCTTTGAGCCGGCCGTCAGCCAGATAGGGGGCTACCAATTCCTCTGGTACGTAGGCCAAGCCAACGCCATCAACGGCGGCATTGAGTACGTGCATGATGCTGTTGAAAACAAGTTGTCCATCTGCCTTGACGGTAAAAGCCTGGCCATTACTTTCAAATTCCCATGCGTAGATCGCCCCTGATGGTCGGTGTCGGATATTCACGCAGTCATGCCCGGTCAGCTCATGGGGGGTTGTGGGTACCGGGTTGCGTTCGAAGTATTCTGGAGAGCCCACCACAGCCAACCGCCAATCTGGGCCTATGCGAACGGCGATCATGTCTTTGCTGATCGATTCGCCCATGCGAATGCCAGCATCGAATCGCTCCTCGACCACGTTGGTGAATCCATAGTCGACGTAGAACTCCAGTGTGATATCCGGGTAGCTCTTCAGGAAGCTTGCAAGCATCGGCCGAATGCACAACTCAATCTGGTCATCAGTACAGGAAATACGGATCGTGCCACTGGGCTTGTCCCGCAGCTCGCCCAGCGCTTCAAGCTCGGCGGTGATCTGATCAAAAAGCGGAGCGATCGAGCGCATCAATCTTTCTCCCGCCTCTGTGGGCGACACATTGCGTGTCGTGCGGGCCAGCAGTCGTATCCCCAGTCTTTGTTCAAGTGCCCGGATCGTATGACTCAGCGCAGAAGGAGTGATGCCCAGTTTAGCGGCGGCTTTCGTAAAGCTCTGATCTCGCGCCACCGCAAGAAAAGCTTGGAGATCGTTGACTTTAGTACTGGCCATTGCTGAATTTTTCTCAAAACTACATGAAGATTACGCCTACTAATCAAGATATTTCTAATCCGTCAAGCTCTGTCACATATCTGGAACGGAGTACTGATGATGAGCGAGACACCTGTAACCCTCCTCGAAGCTACAGAAGCCTTGAACTCTCCAGGGCTTGATCGGCGCGCATTCGTAAAGGCCAGCGGCGTCAGCATTGCGGCCCTGGGCGTCCTTTCAGTCGCAGGCGGTTCTGCCTTAGCAACTGACTCGAAAAGCGCTGTCAGCCCGCCGGAAGGCGCCAACAATTTTTACAAAAGTGACAAGGTCACTGTGCAAAAGGTGACCTTCAAGAGCTCATACAATCTTCAAATTGTGGGCAATCTTGTAACGCCCAAAAGTCTGGATAGAAACGCTAAAGCGCCTGCAATTATCGTCGGTCACCCCATGGGAGCGGTCAAAGAGCAAAGCTCCATGCTTTATGCACAAAAGCTGGCGGAACAAGGCTTCATCACGCTGGCGATTGACTTGCCTTTCTGGGGGGAGAGTGAAGGCATGCCCCGTAATCAGGTTGCCCCCGACATGTATGCCGACGCATTCAGTGCCACCGTTGACTACCTTGGCACACGGGACTTTATCGATCGCAACCGTATCGGCGTACTGGGTATCTGTGGCAGCGGTGGCTTTGCCATCAGTGCGGCCAAGATGGATCTGCGTTTGGCAGCAGTGGCCACCGTCAGCATGTACGACATGGGCGCCGTCACCCGTCATGGTCTGAGTCACTCAGTGACTGTCGAGCAACGCCAAGCCATGCTCGCCAAAGCCGCTGAGCAACGCTATGACGAGTTCGCTACCGGAACAATGCAATTTCTGAACTATCTGCCTGCGCAGCCTGGCAGGGAAACCGACCCGGTAACTCGCGAGTTTTGGGACTTCTATCGCACGCCCCGCGGCATCCATATCCCTCATGGCAGTACGTTGGAACTGACGCAAAATCGCGCCTTGACCAGTGAAGTCAGGTTCGTGAATTTCTATCCATTGAGCGATATCGAAACGATTTCCCCGCGTCCGCTGCTGTTCATATCTGGCGATCAGGCCCACTCCAAAGAGTTCAGTGAGGATGCCTACCGACGCGCCGCCGAACCGAAAGAACTGGCCTGTTCCAGGCGCGGGTCACGTGGATCTGTACGACCGCGTGAACTTGATTCCCTGGACCAAGCTCACCGCCTTTTTTACCCGGCACCTGATGGTGGCGGGCTAAAAGGCCAATGCTTCAGCCAACAACTATTTGATGAGAGGTTTTTGAATGACGGCTCAAGTATTCGATACCCCGGCAGGCGAGGCCCTGGGCACGCCGGGGACGGGTGAACTGCCGGCTTACTGGAGCGGCATCTTTGCGATGACACTGTGCGTATTCGCGTTGATCGCCTCGGAGTTCATGCCTGTCAGTTTGCTCACGCCGATTGCATCGGATCTGCAAATCAGTGAAGGACTGGCCGGGTATGGGATCGCCATCTCCGGCGCCTTCGCGGTGCTGACAAGCCTTGGGATTTCCCGGCTAGCGGGTTCAATGGACCGCAAGACGCTGTTGCTTCTACTGACCGGGATTATGTGTGTGTCGGGGCTGGTGGTCGGTCTGGCGCCGAACTACAGGGTGTACATGATTGGTCGTGCGCTGATCGGCGTGGTGATCGGTGGATTCTGGTCGATGTCGGCGGCAATGGCCATGCGCCTGGTACCTGCCCATAGCGTGACCAAGGCTCTGGCAATCTTCAACGGCGGCAATGCTTTGGCAACCGTAGTGGCCGCCCCGCTGGGAAGCTATCTGGGGAGTGTCATCGGTTGGCGGGGGGCTTTTTTCTGCCTTGTTCCGGTAGCGATTATCGCGTTGATCTGGCAGTGGATCAGCCTGCCAGCCATGGCGTCGGCGCCGCGCAAACCGGACGCTGGCAATGTCTTCCGATTGTTTAAGAGCCCATTGGTCAGTTTCGGCATGTTGAGTGTGGGCATTTTCTTCATGGGGCAGTTTGTATTGTTCACCTATCTGCGCCCGTTCCTGGAAACCGTCACAGGTATAGATGTATCCCTATTGTCGATGGTCCTGCTGGTCATCGGCGTGGCGGGTTTTGTTGGGACCATTCTGATCGGCACTTTCCTGAAAACAGGAATGTACCGCGTCCTGGTCTGCATTCCACTCTTGATGGCCGCGATTGCACTTTCTTTGATTGTCCTTGGCGGCAAAGTCATGGCAGCTTTTGTACTGCTTGGGCTGTGGGGCCTGATCGCGACGGCGGCGCCTGTGGGGTGGTGGTCGTGGTTGGCCAAGGCGTTGCCCAAGGATGCTGAAGCCGGTGGCGGCTTGATGGTGGCAGTCATTCAGCTATCCATTGCGCTGGGCTCTACCCTCGGTGGGCTGCTGTTCGACGGCAGCGGTTATCGCATGACATTTCTCGCAAGCTCTGTCTTGCTGATACTCGCGGCAGTGATGGCCTTTTTTACATCGCGAAACCAGGTTTAATAGACAGCAGATTGAGTAAGGCAGGCCACTGTCCACAATTTGTAAGATCGGGTTTGATCCAACGTCCGCTATTGGCCGTTTTCAACCACTTTTAAAAGACTTCTTTCTCCCTAAAAAACAAATCACCGCCCCCCATTTGAAGCGCTCCGCGCCGCCCAGCAGTACGGAGCGCAACGCATCAGGCTTGCAGCCGCCAGCTCATCACACCCACCAAGGCGCAACTGTCACGCAGCACGATTGCCGCTACGTTGGAGATCTGTTGCAGATTGGCGTCGCCAGCATTCCTCGGCCCTGCGCGGGAGAGGCTTTACAGCGGTTGAGTCTTGGCCAGCAAAGGTGCGGCCCCCTTGGCATGTAGCACGCCCAATGGTGCGGTCTTGCTTGTGAAACAGAGCGCCCGTCCGGGCGGCGCATTTTCAAGCCTTCCCCAGTACAACAATTCCCTCCCGTAGGAGCCGGCAAGCCGGCGAAGAGGGCGGTCTGGTCGTGCGCGGAATAACGACAGCCCAGCGCTGCCCTGGCGGCGATTTTCGCCGGCAAGCCGGCTCCTACAACGTTCGCGCGTTGCTCTCGTGAATGAAGCTTTTATGACAAAAGTTCGGTAGCACATGGCCACGCGCGTCTTGGGTATGTAACGCGCTTGAGGGGGCCGCCAGGCCACTTTTTTAAGCCGAGGCGGGACGCCGGGAGTGAGGCTATGGGGACTATGGAACGCTACTCGAAAGTGGGCATGCAGGAGCTGGATCAACGGCTGTCGAAGATTGTCGAGGCCGCGCGCAAGAAGCCGGTGTCGGTCTATCGCTACGGCGCGCCGTGGGTCTGGATCGTCTCCCAGGATGATTGGCAGGGCGCCTTGAAGGAGGTGGCCAGCTATATCCCGCCCGGGCATTCGCTGGTGCTGCTGCGCCCGCAGATCGATGAGTTGCTGGATCAGCACCGCGACCTGCTCCAGGGCCTAAACGCCGAGCCGGGGATGCTGATTGCGCCGCGCACGGTGATGCACATTCTGTTGTTGCAGCTGCTGTATTCGGTGCCCAGCGAGCAGCAACTCTATGAGCAGCTCAGCTACAACCTGCTGTTTCGCTGGTTCGTCGGCCTGGACCTGAATCAGAAGGTCTGGAGCTTCGGTGTCCTCAGTCGCGATATCGCCACGCTGTTGAACAACCCGCGGGCGGTGCAGTTGATCCAGAAAATCATCGGTGAAGTGTTCTGCGGTGCCTTGCTGCAAATGCCTGAGTTCTCGTTGAACTTCGCGCTGTTGCACACCTGGCTGGCTCGCCACGAAAACACCTCGATCACCAGCAATTGAATCGGCCAAACGCTGTGCAGACGGCGACGGCAATGCGCGTGTGCGCGCCAATTTTCAGACTTCTAGGGGGCGGTGTGGAGCATCTGGGCAAATCAGGGCGACCGGGCAGTGGCGGGCGCTGGTGGCCGTTGTGCGGTTGGTTGGCGCTAGCGGCGCTGGTGCCGGCGGTGCAGGCCGAGGAGGGCGAGCCGGCCCCGGTCGAAGCCTCGGCGGCGCGGTTGGTGGACGTCAATGAGTACTTCGTGCGCGGCAATACGGTGCTCGATGCCCGGGCCATCGAGGAGGCGGTGTATCCCTTCCTCGGCCCGCAGAAGGCCCTGGCCGATATCGAAGGCGCCCGGGATGCGCTGCAGAAGGTCTATCAGGAGCGCGGCTACCAGTCGGTGTTCGTCGAGCTGCCGGAGCAGAAGGTCGAGGACGGTATCGTCTACCTGCAGGTCAGTGAAACCAAGGTCGGCCGGGTGCGGGTGGTGGGGGCCAAGCATTATTCGCCGGTGGAGATCCGCGATCAGGTGCCGGCGCTGAAAGAAGGCGAGGTACCGGACTTTGCCACGGTGCAAAGCCAGCTGGCCGGGCTCAACCGCGGCGCCGGGCGTCAGGTCATGCCGCTGGTGCGCGAAGGCCAGCGCCCGGGGACCATGGATGTGGACCTGCAAGTGGAAGACCAGAACCCCTGGCACGCCAGTGTCGGCCTGAACAACGACTACAGCGCCGACACCGAGAAGCTGCGCACTGTGGTCAACGTCGGCTACGACAACCTCTGGCAGCTGGGCCACAGCATTTCCCTGACCTATTTCACCGCGCCCCAGGACACCGACAACGCCAAGGTCTGGTCCGGCTCCTACACCGCACCGCTGAGCGATCGCTGGGCCTTGCAATTCTCCGGCTATCAGTCCGACAGCAACATCGCCACCATCGGCGGCAGCAATGTGCTGGGCAAGGGCCATTCCTACGGGGTGTCGGCGATCTACACCTTGCCCGCCGCGGGCAACTGGGCCAACTCGCTGTCGGTGGGTGTGGACTTCAAGGACTTCGACGAAGAGATGCGCTTTGGCCGCAACAGCGACCAGATTCCGCTGAAGTACGCCCCCATGACCTTTGGCTACAACGGCTATCGCTACAGCGAGAAAGCCCAGCTGGGCCTGGGCCTGAACCTGATCGTCGGCACCCGGCGCTTCTTCGGCTACGGCAGCGATGCCGAGGAGTTTCACTACAAGCGCGACGAGGCCAGCGCCAGCTTCTCGGTGCTCAAGGGCGACCTGAATTTCACCTACACCTTCGCCAACGATTGGCAGTCGGCGTCCAAGGCGGCGTTCCAGCTGGCCTCGGGGCCGCTGGTGTCCAACGAGCAGTATTCCGCCGGCGGCGCCACCTCGGTGCGCGGCTACCTGGCCGCCGAGCGCACCGGGGACGAGGGCTACCTGTTTTCCCAGGAGCTGCGCACGCCGTCTTTGGCCAAGTTCCTCGGCAGCTACGTGCAGGAGTGGCGCTTCTACGCCTTTGCCGAAGGCGCGCACCTGTCGCTGCACGATCCGCTGCCCGAGCAGGAGGACGAATACAGCCTGGCCAGTGTCGGCCTGGGCACCCGCGCCAGTTTGAGCAAGTGGCTGTCCGGCAGCCTGGACTGGGGCTACCCGCTCAAGGACGGCCCCAACACCCAGAAATACGACCCGCGCCTGCACTTCAGCGTGCAAGCGACGTTCTGACTTTTACGGAGACCCTTCACATGCAACGCTTATTCCTGAGCCTGTTGATCTGCCTGGGCTTCGTGCTCCCGGCCACGGCCCATGCCTGGTGGCAGGACGACTGGCATTACCGCAAGCAGATCAGCGTGGACACCACCCCGCAAGGCGCGGCCATCAACGAGGCCCTGGGCCGCACTGCGCTGCTGGTGCGCCTGCACACCGGCAACTTCACCTTCGACGGGGTCAAGGAAGACGGCGCCGACCTGCGCTTTGTCGCCGCCGATGACAAGACCGTGCTCAACCACCAGATTGAAAGCTTCGATCCGCTGATGGGCATGGCGCTGATCTGGGTCGATGTGCCCAAGGTCGAGGGCGGCCAGCGCCAGGACATCTGGATGTACTACGGCAACCCGAAGGCCCCGAGCACGGCCAATGGCCAACTGACCTTCGACCCCAGCTACACCGCGATCTACCACTTCGACGGCAGCAACGGCACGCCGGCCAAAGACACCACCGCCTACGGCAACACCGCGCAGAATGCCACCGGCGCGGCGATTGACGGGGTGATCGGCCGGGCCCTGCAGTTCAGCGGCCAGCCGCTGTTGCTGCCGGCCAGCCCGTCGCTGCAGCAAAACGCCGGCGGTGCCTTTACCTTCAGCGCCTGGGTGCGCCTGGACCAGGCCAGCGGTGAACAACTGCTGCTGGCCCGCCGCGAAGGTGCCGGCAGCCTGCTGATCGGTATCAACCAGGGCATGCCCTTCGTCGAAGTGGACGGCCAGCGCGCCGCTTCCACCCAGCCGCTGAACCCGGGGCAGTGGCAGCACCTGGCCCTGAGCGGCGAGGGCAGCCGACTGGCGCTGTATGTCAATGGCCGCGAAACCGCGAGCCTGGCCCAGGCCATTCCCACCTTCAATTCGCCGTTGGCCATCGGCGCCGACTTGCCAGCGGCCGCCGGGGCCGAAGCCAGTCACTTCCAACCCTTCACCGGGGCCCTGGACGAGCTGCGCCTGTCCAAGGTGGCACGTCCGGCGGCGCTGATCCTGGCCGATGCCAGCGCCCAGGGCGCGGAGTCGAAGCTGGTGGCCTATGGCGTCGATGAAGAACAGTCGGGTTTTGGTTTCGGCAGCCTGGGTTTCCTGCTCAAGGCGGTGCCGGTGGATGCCTGGGTGATCATCCTGGTGCTGGTGGGGATGATGATCCAGTCCTGGGTGATCATGCTGCGCAAGAACCGCATGGTCGGCCGGGTCAGCGCTGCCAATGCGCTGTTTCGCGAGCAGTTCGCCAAGGTCGGTACCCGCCTGGAGATGTTCGCCGACGATCAGGTGCTGGCCAGCCGCCTGGAGCATTCCTCGCTGTGGCGCCTGTACCTGGTGGCGGTGAAAGAGATCCGCACCCGCCGCGAGCAGGGGGCCGATACCTCGTCGGTGTCGGCGGCCACCATCGAGGCTATCCGCTGCTCCATGGATGGCGTGCGCACCCGGGAAAACCAGCAGCTCAGTTCCAAGCTCTCGACCCTGTCCAACGCCATTGCCGGCGGCCCCTACATCGGCCTGTTGGGCACGGTGCTGGGGATCATGGTGGTGTTCCTCGGCACCGCCATGGCCGGGGACGTCAACATCAACGCCATCGCCCCGGGCATGGCCGCGGCCCTGCTGGCCACCGCCATGGGGCTGTTCGTCGCGATCCCGGCGCTGTTTGGCTACAACCGCCTGATCACCCGCAACAAGGAAGTCGGCGCCGACATGCGGGTGTTCGTCGACGAGTTCATCACCCGGCTGGCGGAGCTGCATGGCGAGAGCCAGCACAGCGAAAACGCCCACTGGCGGGTCAGCCACAGCAACGCATCGGTTCCGGCCTGAGGAGAACTGCCATGGCTTCCGTGAATGCCTCCCATGACGACGAAGACGATGCCGCCGTCGACAGCATCAACATCACGCCCCTGGTGGACGTGCTGATGGTGGTGCTGGTGATGTTCATCCTCACCGCCACCGCCCAGGTCTCGGGCATCCAGATCCACTTGCCCAAGGCCAGCGCCTCGGTGTCGCTCTCGGAGGCCAAGACCAAGGCCATTTCGGTGAACGATGGCGGCCAGGTGTTCCTCGACGCCTACCCGGTGACCCTGGGCGAGCTGGAAGAGCGCCTGCGCATCGAGAAGGCGCAGGGCCCGGACTTCCCGATCATTGTCCGCGGCGATGCCACGGTGCAGTACCAGAAGGTCATTGAAGTCCTCGACCTGCTGCGCCGCCTGGAGTTGTCCCAGGTCGGCCTGGTCACCGGCAAACCGAGCCAGGGCTGAGCCATGACCGCACAACAACCGATCGAGCTGCCGCCGGTGCAGCACAAGCCGCGCGCCGTGCGCCTGCTGAAGTGGGGCGCCGGGCTGCTACTGGGGGCCGTGGCCGCCTGGCTGCTGTGGCAGTGGGCCAATGACATGGCTGGGGTGCGCCGGGAGGCGCCGAAGGTGCCGACCATCATCCCGCTGCCGCCTCCGCCGCCTCCACCCCCACCGCCGCCGGAGAAACCCAAGGAGCCGGAGCCGGTGGAAGAAAAGATCCCGGAACCCGAACCCACGCCCACCCCCGAGGAGGTCAAGCCGGAGGAGGAAGCACCACCTTCGCCAGCGGACGACCTGGCCAACCCGATGCAGATCGATGGCGACGCCCAGGCCGGCAACGACGGCTTCAACGTCGGCGCCGGCAAGGGCGGCGGCATGGCCGGTGCCGGTGGCGGCGGGCTGGGCACCGGGACCTACAAGCAGTACCTGGCGGCGACCTTCCAGCGCGTGCTGCGCGAAGACCCGGAGCTGCGCAAGAAAGCCTATGCGCTGCAGGTGGACCTGTGGCTCGGCGCCGACGGCCAAGTGACCCGCGCCGAATTGGCCGGCTCCAGCGGCAACCCCGAGACCGACCAGCAGGTGCTGGCGGCGCTGCGGGCCACGCCGCGCCTGAAAGAGCGCATTCCGGCTTCCCTGACTTTGCCGGTACGCCTGTCCCTCAAGGGCCGGCGACCGGAATGAGCAAACCCCTATTTGCAGTTTCTACAGGAGTTGTGTGCAGATGATTTCCACCGTGAATCGATTGACCCTGGCGCTCGGCATGGTCGCCCTGACCCTGGCCGGCCAGGCCACGGCCGCCGCGGCCGCGCCCTCGGAGAACGCCACGATCAACCTGATCCGTCTGTTGGTGCAGCAGGGGGTATTGAAGCAGGAGCAGGCCGACGGGCTGATCGCCCAGGCCGAGAAAGAAGCCCAGCAGGCCCGCGCCGCCACCGCCGCCACCGCCGTGGCGGCCACCGGCCCGGCTGCGGCGCCCGGTGACGTGCGGGTGCAATACGTGCCGGCCATCGTCCGCGACCAGATCCGCGATCAGGTCAAGGCCGAGGTCATGGCCACCGCCAAGCAGGAAAACTGGGCCCAGCCCAACACCTTCCCGGACTGGATCTCGCGCATCAGCTTCGACGGCGACATCCGCCTGCGCGACGAGTCGCGGTTCTTCGCCGACAACAACAGCAACGAGATCGTCGACTACGCCAAGCTCAACGACAGTGGCCCCTACGACGTCAACAAGGACACCAACAGCAAGCTGCCGCCGCTGCTCAACACCCGCGAGGACCGTGACAACCTGTTCCGCCTGCGGGCACGCCTGGGGATGAAGGCGGTGATCTCGCCGGAATGGACCGCGGGCATCCGCATCGGCACCGGCTCGGACAACAACCCGGTGTCCACCACCCAGACCCTGGGCGGCGGCTTTGGCAAGAAGGACATCTGGCTCGACCAGGGCTACCTGACCTGGAAGGCCACCCAGGACCTGACCCTGACCGGCGGGCGGATCGCCAACCCGTTCTATTCCACCGACATGCTGTACTCCAACGACCTCAACTTCGACGGCGTGGCGGCTATCTTCAACCACAAGCTAAGCAGCGACTGGGGCCTGTTCGGCACCCTCGGCGCCTTCCCGGTGGAGTACACCAACGACACCGCCACCAGCAACGGCTTCGACAAGAACGAGAGCGACACCAAGTGGCTGTTCGGCGGGCAGGTCGGCGCCAACTGGAAGATCAACCGCAGCAACAGCCTCAAGGGCGCCCTGGCCTACTACCGCTTCGACGACATCGAGGGCCAGCGCTCAAGCCCCTGCGCACCCTGGGCCGGGGCCCCGGGCTGCGACACCGATGGCTCGCGGGTGGCCTTCATGCAGAAGGGCAACAGCGTATTCCTGCTGCGCGACATCACCCCCAACCCGGCCACGCCGGGCCTGACCCCGCAGCCGCAGTTCGTGGGGCTGGCCTCCAAGTTCGACGTGCTCGACCTGAACCTGGCCTGGGACACCGAGTTGCCGGACGACCTGCGCCTGCGCAGCCAGACCAACTACATCCGCAACCTGGCCTACGACAAGGGCGAGATGCTCAAGCGCAGCGAAGGCGAGATCGTCAACAACATCAACAGCCAGGGCCAGTTCGAAAGCGGCGGCAATGCGCTGATGGTGCAGTTCACCCTGGGCAACGCCCTGGAGATGAAGAAGGCCGGGGACTGGAACCTGCTGGCCGGCTACAAGTACATCCAGCCCGACGCCTTGCCCGACGGTTTCAACGACTCCTCGTTCCACCTGGGGGGCACCAACGCCAAGGGCTACTTCCTGGGCGGCAACTACGGCATCGACAAGAACATCTACGCCACGGCCCGCTACATGAGCGCCTCGGAAGTCTACGGGCCGCGCTACGAGGTGGACGTGATGCAGCTTGAACTCAACACGCGCTTCTAAGTGCAGGGAGGAAGGTTATGAACAGCCGAGCAAGGGCAGGGGCGGCGAGCCTGTTACTGGTCTGGGGCGTGCTGGCCAGTGTCGGCGCCAGTGCCGAAGGCATGGAGGAGCGCCTGCGCACCCAGTTGCGCAGCACCACCCAGCAGCTGCAGGCCCTGCAAAGCGAACAGGCCCAGGCCGCGGCGGCGCGGGTTGCCGCCGAGAACGCGGCCAGGGAGGCCCAGGCCCAGGTCAAGCAACTGACGGCCGAGCTGGCCAAGACCCGCGGTGTGGCAGAGCAGTTGGCCGGCCAGCAGCAGAACCTGCACAACCAGGCCCAGGCCCAGGCGGCCGCCAGCAACGAGCAACTGGGCAAGTTCAAGAAGGCCTATGAAGACCTGCTGGTGCTGGCCCGGGGCAAGGAAGCCGAACGGGCCAGATTGCAGGCGCAATTGAGCGAGCGTGACACACAAGTGCAGCAATGTGCGGTCAAGAATCAGCAGATGTACGGCATCGCCAAACAGATCCTGACGGCCTACGAAAACATCGACGTGGCCGAGGTGGTGAAAATCCGCCAGCCCTTCGCCGGCAGCGCCCGGGTCAAGTTCGAGGAACTGGCCCAGGGCTTTGGCGACGAGCTTTACCAGACCCAGTTCGACGCCCCCCGGGCGGCGAGCACCCACTGATCACCAGGGAAGAGATGACCATGACCTTGATTAACAGCGTCACCACCGACAGCCTCACCGACCTGCTGCAAGGCGCCGGCTACCGGGTCAACCAGACCGAACAGAACGGCATCGTGCAACTGCTCAGCGCCAGCCAGGGCATCGGCTACGCCGTGCGCTTGGGCAACCCGGGCAGCGAAGCCGGGCACTACGTGGACTTCACCTACAGCTGCGCGCTGCGGGTGCAGGGCGAACTGCCGGCGGGGCTGGCGCAACTGTGGAACGCCTCACGGCGCTTTGCCCGGCTGTCGCTGCAGGGCGAATTCCTGGTGATGGAGATGGACGTGGTGGTGGCCGGCGTCGGCGAGAGCCACCTGCGCAGCCAGCTGGAGCTCTGGGATCGGTTGCTGCAGGAGTTTATCGTCTACCTGCGCGAATACAGCCAGCAGGCGGCCCAGTTGCAGGCCCAGGCCGAAGTGCCCCAGGCGACGCAAAGCCAACCCCGGGAAGAGGTGGCCACCCTGTGAAAAAGCCCACCCTGGTGGTCGGTGCCGGGGCACTGACCTTGCTCGGCCTGGCGCTGGGCCTGGCCCTGCGCCCGGGCAACGACCCGGTGGCGGCGCAGCAGCCGGCCCCGACCCTGCTGCAACAACAAGTGGCGTCTACGCCCGCCGTGGCGCGCCTGGGCAATCAGCAGGTGGCGGCCGAGGAACTCAAGAGCCTGTTTGCCAGCCTGCCCGAGGAGTCCCGGGGGCAATTGCGCGGCAATCGCCCGGCGCTGGAAGCCTGGATTCGTTCACGGCTGGCGCAAAAGGCCGTGCTGGAGCAGGCCGATGCCCAGGGCTGGCGCCAGCGCCCGGAGGTGGAGCAGCAGACCCGCGCCGCCACCGAACAGATCGTGTTTCGCGACTATCTGCAGTCGGTCAGCCAGGTGCCGGCGGACTACCCCAGCCCGGCGGAGTTGCAGCAGGCCTATGACAGCGGCAAGTCGGCGTGGATGACGCCGCCGTTGTACCGGGTCAGCCAGATCTTCCTCGGGGTCGCCGAGCCCCAGGCGGCCGAGCAGGTACGCCGCCAGGCGCAGGAGCTGAGCCGCAAGGCCCAGGCCGCACCGGGGGAGTTTGCCGCCTTGGCGGCGCAGTACTCCCAGGACCGGGACAGCGCCCAGCGCGGTGGCGACTCCGGCCTGCAGCCCTTGGCGCAACTGCTGCCGGAGGTGCGCAGCGCGGTGGCCCGGCTCAAGGTGGGCGGGGTGTCCGAGGTGGTGCAGAGCGCGGCGGGTTTCCACGTGCTCAAGCTCACCGAACAGCAGCCGGCACGGACCGCCAGCCTGGACGAACTGCGTGATCGCCTGACCCAGGCCCTGCGCGCCCAGCGCCAGGAGCAGATCGCCAAGGCCTACCTGGAAGGCATGCTCAACACAGCGACCCTGAGCATCGATGGCGCGGTGTTGAACCAGGTCCTGGAGGACAAACTGTAGGTGCAGGCGTGCCAGCGAAGGCGGCGCAAGGGGTGCGGGCCCCTTCGCCGGCAAGCCGGCTCCTACGAAGCAATACGCAACACCGGCAACTGTAGGAGCTGGCTTGCCAGCGAAGGCGATCTCACGATCACCGCCGTCCGCCCGCCAAGGAAGCAACATTCAACAAGACAGGGAGTCACCGATGTCCTTTCTCGAACCCGCTCCACTGCAGGGCTTTGCGCCATACACCGCGCCCCAGGAACCCCGGGAAGCCTGGCTTGCCCTGGCCGCCGGCATCGAACCTGCGGTGGCCCAGTACTTTCTGGTCAGCGCCCGTTGCGGCTGCTTCATGCAGGCGGCCCGCAGCCTGAACATCAAGGCCACGCTGCTGCGCAAGCAACTGGCGCAGCTGGAGGAGCACCTGCGCCGTTCGCTGTTCTGCTACCAGGGCAATGCCTTGAGCCTGAGCCGCGAAGGCCTGCAACTGCAGGCCCAGCTGATAGCCCTGGCCCACCAGCGGCGGCTGCCGGTGATCGAGCAACCCCTGATCCGCGTGGCCGTGGCACAAACCATCCTCCACGACATCCTTGGCCGTGACCTGATCGCCTTGCTGCGGCGCAACGCCAGCGCCCGGCTGGAAATCATCTCCATCGACAGCGACCTGTCCCTGCAGGCCCTGAGCGCCGACCTGGTGCTGTGGCTGGCGGCCGAGGATTCACCCCTGCCGGGCCCCAGCTTCGCCACCCGCGAACCCATGCCCCTGGCGCGCATCGACTACCTGCCGCACATCGCCAAGCGCTACTCCCGGGTCGCGGCCCGCCCCGACAGCCTGGACGACCTGGCGGACTACATGCTGGTGCAGTGGCAGCACGACCGTCATATCGAGCCGTTCCGGCCCTGGAACAGCCTGGTGGAGCAGCGCCTGGCCGGGGTGGTGCAGGTGCATTCCTATGAACTGATGCTGGAGATGATCCGCTGCAGCGCCTGCATTGGCCTGCTGGCGCAGTACATGAGCCGCTTCGACCGCGGCCTCACCGCCTTGCCGGGCCTGTTCGAGGAAAGCATGCAACGCCGCGCCTGGCTGGCGGTCAATGCCCAGGTGGAGCATGAAGAGCCGGTACAGCAACTGGTGGAACTGATCCTCAGTACCTTCAGCGAACGCCAGGACTGGTTTGTCTGAACGGACCCGCCCGCTCTTGCAGATATTCACCCCAGCGCCCACGAGCGGGCACCCACCGCTATTCCGTGTAGGAGCCCGCTTGCCGGCGAAAGGGCCCGCAAGCCCTGCGCCGGTTCCGGAAACGCCTTCGCTGGCAAGCCAGCGCCTACCGGCGGCATCCACCGCTATTCCATGTAGGAGCCGGCTTGCCGGCGAAAGGGCCCGCAAGCCCTGCGCCGGCTCCGGAAACGCCTTCGCTGGCAAGCCAGCTCCTACCAGGGGCATCCACCGCTATTCCATGTAGGAGCCGGCTTGCCGGCGAAAGGGCCCGCAAGCCCTGCGCCGGTTCCGGAAACGCCTTCGCTGGCAAGCCAGCTCCTACCAGGGCCATCCACCGCTATTCCGTGTAGGAGCCGGCTTGTCGGCGAAAGGGCCCGCAAGCCCTGCGCCGGATCCGGAAACGCCTTCGCTGGCAAGCCAGCTCCTACAGGGGGGCCTGGGTGACCGCTGCTTGCCGGCCAACGCGCTCCATTGCCCTCGTCATCCAGAGGTGCATGCCCTTACACTCGGTGGACACTTCGGCTTCAAGGATGACCTCGCCATGCCCAATGCCCATCCCGCCATCGTCATCGAGCGGTGCAACGAAACCCATATCGACGGCCTGACGGCGCTGTACAGCGAACCCAGTGTGGCGGCCCAGACCCTGCAACTGCCTTACCAGTCCCGCGAGTTGTGGCGCAAGCGCGTCGGGCAGGGGCAGGAAAACGAAGGGCTGGTGGCCCTGGTTGCCCTGCACCAGGGCGCGGTGATCGGCAGTTGCAGCCTGCTGCAGGTGGCGCGGGTGCGCCGGGCCCATTGCGCCGGCATCGGCATGGGCGTGTCCCCGGCCTGGCAACGCGAGGGCATCGGCAGCCGCCTGCTGGCGGCGGTGCTGGAGGTGGCCGACAACTGGATGAACCTGCGCCGGGTGGAGTTGACGGTGTATGCCGACAACCAGGCCGCCATCGGCCTGTACCGCAAATTCGGCTTCGAAACCGAAGGCCAGTTGCGCGATTACGCCGTGCGCGACGGCGGTTATGTCGATGTGCTGAGCATGGCGCGGTTGCGTCGTTGAGGCCGGTTCGTGTCGCCGCTGCCGCAGGCTCGGGCCGCGTTCGGACGATCGGCTCCGCAGCAGATGCCGGGTTCTTGAGGCCGCCCGAGGTTCGACAGGTGGTCGCCCAGCAAGGCCCTGCGGGCTCTGACGTTCACTCCAGCAAAGCGAAATCCACCGCCGCCCGGGCATGCAGTTCGGTGGTGTCCAACAAGGGCAGGGCGCTGTGCTCGGGCTTGAGCAGCAGGCCGATTTCCGTGCAGCCGAGGATGATCGCCTCGGCACCACGGGCCTGCAGCCCGTCGATCACGTGCTGGTACAGCCGCCGCGAGCTCTGGCTGACAATGCCCACGCACAGTTCCTCATAGATGATGCGGTGCACCGCCTGGCGCTGCGCTGCATCGGGCACCAGTACCTTCAGGCCCCGGTCTTCCAGGCGGCCCTTGAGGAACGCCTGCTCCATGGTGAAGGCCGTGCCCAGCAACCCCACGCTCAGGGTGCCGGTTGCCTGGGCGGCCTGCACCACGGGGTCGGCAATATGCAAAAAGGGCACTCCAATGGCGGCCTCTATCTGCCCGGCGACCTTGTGCATGGTGTTGGTGCAGAGCACCACGCATTCGGCGCCGCCGGCTTCCAGGCGCCGGGCTGCCTCCACCAGGATCGCCGCCGCGTCGTCCCAGCGCCCGGCATGCTGGGCCTGTTCGACAGGCCCGAAGTCGACGCTGTACATTAACAGCCGCGCTGAACGCAGCGGCCCCAGTCGATCGCGAACCTGCTGATTGATCAGGCGATAGTATTCGGCGCTGGACTCCCAGCTCATGCCGCCGATCAGGCCGATGGTGCGCATGGGCAACTCCTCTGTGGTGCGGTTGGGTAAGGCTCAGTTTCACGCCGCCACGGGTGGCGATCTATCAGGAAATTTCACATGCCCCAGGTGCTCGAACATCGCCTGCTGGACGGCCGCCTGCTGCTGCAACTGCTGCCGGCCGCGGCCTACAGCGCCCGCGATCCGGCCCAGTGGCAGACCTTGGGGGTGACCCTGGAGCGTCAGCGCGGGGTGCATGCCATCGACTCCGACCGCCGCGAGGATTTCGATACCTGGCCCGGTACCCTGGCCCTGACGCCCGCAGGCATTGAAGTGTTTTCCGAATCCGCCATGGGCGGCGAATACCTGCTGTTGCGCTGGCAGGGCGCGACGCCGCTGGTTCCTGGCCAGCGCCGGATGCAGAGCCCGGGGCATGCCCGCGCCCTGGCCCTGGGGCGCGAAGCCAGGCGCCTGCTGCTGGCGCCCGAGGCCGATGAGCTGGCTCTGGAGCAATGCGCGCTGGCGTTTCTGGGGCTGGCCCAGCCCGGTCGGGCAGCGCCAGCCCCGGCCCCGGAGCTGGGGCAGGTGCTGCAACAGATGGCCGATGAATACGCCCGGCCCCTGTCACTGGCGCAGCTGGCCCTGACCTACGGCCACAACGAGTTGCGCCTGCTGCGCGACTTTCGTCGTGCTGTAGGCATCACGCCCCATGCCTGGATCACCGAAGTGCGTCTGCAAGCGGCCCGGCGGCTGCTGGAACACACGGACCTGCCCCTGGCGGCGATTGCCCAGGACTGTGGTTTTGCCCATCAGTCCCACCTGGGCAGCGCCTTGCGCCAGGCCACCGGCCTGACGCCGCGTCAGTACCGGCTGCAGTTTCAGCGCCGAGCGGCGCATACCGCGCTGTAGATTTTGCCTGGTAACGCCTTGCCGGTGATCGCCGCCAGCGGCCCGCAGGGTCATTATCGGTGGGTGCAGCTACAGGGCTCGGCGAGGCGGCGGGCAAACAACTCAACGCCCGACACCGGCATCTGCCATGCTCAGGGCCGGCGACCTGCTGTTCTCAAGGGTCGAAGCCAGGGACACAGCGCAATGGACGATATCCAGCAACTGGGCGAGATGCTGCGCCACTACGCGGCCAGTGAAGCCCACAAGAAGCAGCTGTTCGACAGCCAGTCCGTGGTCTGGGCGCATCGCATTCATCAATTGTTCGGGCAGATCGAAGACTGGCTGGCGCCGGTATTGCTGCCGGACCTGCTGGCGTTGCAGCGCGAGCCCTATGTGGCCTTCAGCCCGGCGGTGCCGCTGGAGGCCTCGACCTTCAAGAGCGAGAAGCTGACCATCCACATCGCCGGCAAACCGGTGGAGTTCGTGCCGGATGTGATGGGCCCCCAAGGGCAGATTTCCCTGGCAGTGATCGGCCTGACTGCGGCGCGGCTGGGCAGCGTGTCCCTGGTCGGCGAGGCTTCGGGCGGCTGGCAATGGCGCAAGACCAACGGCTTGAAGGACCCTGACGTCTTTGCCTTTGACGGCAATTTCCTCGCCGCTCAGTTGCAGAGCCTGATCCCCCGCGAGCGCGCCTGACCCGGCCAATACCCCCACTGTAGGAGCTGGCTTGCCAGCGAAAGCGATGCCCGGGATTGCGCGAGGCGTGCTGGCCCCTTCGCCGGCAAGCCGGCTCCTACAGGGGATTGCTGGCGCTGGCTTGCCAGCCAAAGCGCTCTACATATCCAGGTTTATCCAACCCGGCTTGGCTTCCTCCGGGGCCACGGCGTTGACCTTCTTGCCCGTGGCCAGTTCCACCCGGCGGGCGACATCAGGGTCGTCGGCGAAGGGGATCAGGCTGGCATCGTCCAGGCTCTTGGCACTCTGGTGACGCAGGCAGTACTCGATGCAGAGGTAGAGAAACGCCACCCCCAGCAGGTTGAACAGTATGTCCATGGGTTTTCAGGCTCCCTGAAACGCAACACGCCGGTCACGGGGACCGGCGTGGGGCTGGTGGGTCAGGCGATCCGGGCGTCGCTCAGCGCCAGGCGCTCATCGGCAACGCGCACGGTGCGCCAGGTGTTGTAGGCCATCAGCAGCATGCCGCTGAGGAAGAACACTCCGCCGGCGAAACGCACCACGAACCCCGGGTGGCTGGCCACCAGGGCCTCGACGAAGGAGTAGGTGAGGGTGCCGTCTTCGTTCACCGCGCGCCACATCAGGCCCTGGGTGATGCCATTGACCCACATCGAGGCGATGTACAGCACGGTGCCGATGGTGGCGAGCCAGAAGTGCAGGTTGATCAACGGCACGCTGTACATCTGCTCGCGGCCAAAGACCTTGGGCACCATGTGGTAGATGGCCCCGAAGGTGATCATCGCCACCCAGCCCAGGGCACCGGCGTGTACGTGGCCGATGGTCCAGTCGGTGTAGTGGGACAGGGCGTTGACGGTCTTGATCGCCATCATCGGGCCCTCGAAGGTGGACATGCCGTAGAACGCCAGGGACAGCACCAGGAAGCGCAGGATCGGGTCGGTGCGCAGCTTATGCCAGGCCCCGGAGAGGGTCATCATGCCGTTGATCATGCCGCCCCAGCTCGGGGCCAGGAGGATCAGCGACATGGCCATGCCCAGGGACTGGGCCCAGTCCGGCAGCGCGGTGTAATGCAAGTGGTGCGGGCCGGCCCAGATGTACAAGGTGATCAAGGCCCAGAAGTGCACGATGGACAGGCGATAGGAGTACACCGGGCGCCCGACTTGCTTGGGCACGAAGTAGTACATCATCCCGAGAAAGCCCGTGGTCAGGAAAAAGCCTACGGCGTTGTGCCCGTACCACCACTGGACCATGGCGTCGGTGGCCCCGGAATACACCGGGTAGGACTTGAACCAGTCCACCGGGATCGACAGGTGGTTGACCACGTGGAGCATGGCGATCACCAGGATAAAGGCGCCGAAGAACCAGTTGCCGACGTAGATGTGCTGGCTCTTGCGCCGCACCACGGTGGTGAAGAAGACAATCGCGTAGGCGACCCAGACCACCGCCATCCACACCGCGCCGGCGAATTCGATCTCGGCGTATTCCTTGGTGGTGGTGTAGCCCAGGGGCAGGGTGATCAGCATGATCACGATCACCGACTGCCAGCCCCAGAAGGTGAAGGCAGCCAGAGTGTCGGAGTACAGCCGCACCTGGCAGGTGCGCTGTACCGCGTAGTAGCTGGCAGCGAACTGGGCGCTGCCGGCGAAACCGAAGATCACAAGGCTGGTGTGCAGTGGCCGCAGCCGGCCAAAGGTGCTCCAGGGCAGGTCGAGGTTCATCTCCGGCCATACCAGTTGCGAGGCAATCCACACCCCCATGGCCATGCCGATCACGCCCCATACCACTGTTGCGACGACGAATTGGCGAACCACCTTGTAGTTGTAGGCCTGTCCGATTGTTGCTGAGTTCATGGTCAATGCTTCCACGGTTGCAAAGTCTTGCCAGGCCACCCGGTCTGGCACGGGGTGCACTGTAGGAATCAGCGGGGAAACAAAACAGGCTCAGAAAAACCGCATTAATACGGATCAGATTTTCCTCATGCCTACGGTGGTGCAGCCTTGGCTGATATGGTTTTTTAGTTTTTACCTGAATCTGTAACGCTCTGCGCCGTACGCGCATAGTCGCCCCCTCACAACACGCGCCGTTTAGAGCACGATCAGCTTCGATGAGGTAGGGACATGTACCAGTACGACGACTATGACCGGGCCCTGGTGCTTGAGCGGGTGGCGCAGTTTCGCGACCAGGTCGAGCGCTTCATGGGCGGCCAACTGAGCGAGGAGGAGTTTCTGCCCCTGCGCCTGCAGAACGGCCTGTATATGCAGAAGCACGCCTACATGCTGCGGGTGGCGATTCCCTACGGCACCCTCAGCGCCCGGCAGATGCGCACCCTGGCCAGCATCGCCCGGGACTACGACCGCGGCTATGGCCATTTCACCACCCGGCAGAACCTGCAGTTCAACTGGATCGAGCTGGCCCAGGTGCCGGACATCCTGCAGCGCCTGGCCGAAGTGGAGATGCACGCCATCCAGACTTCCGGCAACTGTGTGCGCAACATCACCACCGAAGCCTTTGCCGGGGTGGCCGGCGATGAATACCTGGACCCGCGCCCCCTGGCGGAGATCCTGCGCCAGTGGTCCACCATCAACCCGGAATTCCTGTTCCTGCCGCGCAAGTTCAAGATCGCCATCTGCTCGGCCAGGCAGGACCGCGCGGCGATCATGATGCATGACATCGGTCTGTACCTGTACCGCGACCGCAGTGGCCAGATGCTGCTGCGGGTGATAGTCGGTGGCGGCCTGGGGCGCACGCCGATCCTCGGCCTGCAGATCCGCGACGGGCTGCCCTGGCAGCACCTGCTGTCCTATGTCGAGGCGGTGCTGCGGGTCTACAACCGCTACGGGCGGCGCGACAACAAGTACAAGGCGCGGATCAAGATCCTGGTCAAGGCCCTGGGCATCGAGGCCTTCGCCAGGGAAGTGGAGGAGGAGTGGCAGCACCTCAGGGACGGCCCGGCGCAACTCACCGAGGACGAATATCAGCGGGTGGCCAGTGCCTTTGTGCCGCCGATCTACGAGCGCCTGGCGGAAACCGACCTGGAGTACGGCAGCCACCTGGCCGAGTCCCCGGCCTTCGCCCGCTGGGTGGCGCGCAACGTGCACCCGCACAAGGTGCCGGGCTACACCTGCGTGGTGCTGTCGACCAAGCCGGGCCCGGCCTCGCCACCCGGTGACGTCACCGGCCAGCAGATGGAGGCGGTGGCCGACTGGTCCGAGGACTACGGCTTTGGCGAGATCCGCATTGCCCACGAACAGAACATCGTCCTGCCGGATGTGCCCAAGTCGCGCCTGTTCGAGCTTTGGCAGCGGGCCTGCGAACACGGGCTTGGTACCGCCAACGCCGGGTTGCTGACCGATATCATCGCCTGCCCGGGCGGTGACTTCTGCGCCTTGGCCAACGCCCGTTCGATCCCCATTACCCTGGCCATCCAGCAGCGCTTCGACGACCTGGACTACCTCCACGACCTGGGGGACATCAGCCTGAACATTTCCGGGTGCATGAACGCCTGCGGTCACCACCACATCGGCAATATCGGCATCCTCGGCGTCGACAAGAACGGCAGCGAGTGGTTCCAGGTCACCCTGGGCGGGGCCAAGGGCCGTGACAGTGCCCTGGGCAAGGTGATCGGCCCGTCCTTCAGCGCCGAGGAAATCCCCGAGGTGATCGAGCGCATTATCGCCACCTTCGTACGCTACCGGGAAAGCGACGAACCCTTCGTCGAGACGCTGCAGCGCATCGGCCTGGAGCCGTTCAAGGAGCGGGTCTACCCCAAGGCCGTGGAGGCGCTGGCATGAACAACCTGCTGCGTTTGCACGAAGGCGAAGCCCAACGGGTGGAAGACGATGCCTGGAGCCTGGTGCGCGGGGTCGACGACGCATTGCCGGATGGGCCGCTGATTCTGCCCCTGGCCCTGTGGCTGATGCGCCGCATCGAGCATCACCCGGCCCGGGACGGCGTATGGATAGGCCCGGACGACGAGGTGGAAAGCCTCAAGCCCTGGCTCAAGCTGATCCCGCTGATCGCCGTGGACTTCCCCAGCTTTCGCGATGGCCGGGGTTACAGCCAGGCCTACCTGCTGCGTACCCGCCTGGGCTGGATGGGGGAATTGCGAGCGATTGGCGATGTGCTGCGCGACCAGTTGAGCCATATGCGCCAATGCGGTTTCGACAGCTTTGCCGTGCGCGAAGACAAGTGCGCGCTGGACGCACTCAAAGGCTTGGCGGGGATGAGCGTGCTGTATGGCCGCTCGGTGATCGAGCCGCGGCCGCTGTTCCGTCGGCGCTGAGGATGACGCCAGGCTGTTCTGGTTAATGTAATTTCTAGAATAAATAAACGTTTAAAATCAATGAATTAAAATTGATAATTAATCCTATTTGATTGGTTTTAGTGAGGGCTCGGGTAACCGAGCCCTCCTTGCCACTCCGCCTATTGCAACGCCGGGTCCCCGGGGTTGAGCTGTTTCCATTGCTGCATCAGTGCCTGGGCCTTGGGTTCCTGGCCGCTCTCCAGGTAGTACTGGATCAGGCTCAGGCGCGCATTGCGCTGGGTCGGCTGGCGCTGCAGCAGGGCTTGCAACTGACGGTTGGCAGCGTCCTGCTGGCCACTGTCGTGCAGGGCCACTGCCAGCACATAGGTGTACTGAGCATTGTGCGGCTCCAGCTCGGCGGCCTTTTTCAAGGCGGCCATGGCCCGTGCAGTGTCGCCCCCACGAATCAGGCTCAGGCCCTGGGTGTGCTGCAGCAGCGCCGACCCCGGGTGCTGTTGCAGGGCCTGGGCCAGCAGTTGCTGCGCCTCCTGGCTGCGGCCATTGGCTTCCAGCCACTGCCCCAGGGTCACCAGGGCCGGGAAGAAGTCGCTGTCACGGCGCAAGGCTGCGCGCAAGTAGGGTTCGACCTCGGTGCTGCGCCCGCTGGCCTGGTAGAGCATGGCCAGGTTGAGGTTGGCCTCGGCCCGCTCCACGAGGCTCAACTGCACCGCTTCATATTCGCCAAGGGCTTTGTCCCAGGCCCCTTGAGCCGGGCCCAGGCCATCGCGCGCGGCGCCCAGCAGGTCGCGAGCCGCGGTGATCCGCACGGCCTTGACCGGGTCTTGCAGCAGGGGCACCAGCAGCGGGCCACGTTCGGCCGGCGGCACCAGGGCGCTGGTGGCTCGCACCGCGCTTTCGCGCACCTGGGGCTCCACATGCCCGAGGGCCTGGGTGGCCAGTTGCAGTGCCTGGGCGCTGGGATAGTTGGCCAGTTCGGCCAGCAGGGTGGCACGCTGGATCGGTGGCAGGTCGCCGCGCTGCAGTTGTTCCTGCAACGCCTGGGCTGCCCCGGGCCGGCCGCCGCGGATCAGCCACAGGCTGTCGTCGTAGCGCGGTGGCTGGGGCGGGCTGTTGGCCGTCCATAGCTGGAACTGCCGGCTGATGCGTTCGCCGGCCTGTTGCCCCTGGTGGCAGTTCAGGCAGGCATCGGCCGTGCCAAGCTTCTGCGCCCGTAGCGGGTTGGGCAGGCTGAAGCTGTGGTCATGGCGGTAGTCATTGCCCATGTAGACCTTGCCCGGCATATGGCAGTCCACGCATTGCGCACCGGGCTGGCCCGGGGTGTGCCGGTGATGCTCGGGGGCATCGTAATCCTTGGCCTGCAACCCGCGTCCGTCGATGCCGGCTGCCGTGCTCTTGCCGGCGGGGTTGTGGCATTGCAGGCATACGGCGTTGCCCGGGGCCTTGAGCTGGGTGCTGTGGGGGTTGTGGCAATTGCTGCAGCGCACCCCCTTGTCGAACATCTTGCTCTGCGCGAAGGAGCCGTACTCGAACACCTCGTCCTTGATCTTGCCGTCCAGGGCGTACAGCTCCCGGGTCAGGGCGCTGGGCAGGTAGTCATCCATCAAGCGCTGGCCGACGTGGTAGCCGTCGCCCAGGGGCGCGCGCCGGGCGTGGCAGCGGGCGCAGGTCTCGATCTCTTGGGTGGCGCTTGCGGCCTTGAGGTCCACGGCGAAGCCGGCGTTGGCCAGGGTGGCCTTGCTGGCCGTGGCCTGCAGATGGTTGGAGGCTGGGCCGTGACAGGCCTGGCAGCCGACACCGAGGCTGTTCCAGCGGCTGTCGAAGCGCTCCTGGCTGGCGCTGAAATTACGCTGGTAGCCGGTGGTGTGGCATTCCACACACATGAAGTTGGCGTTCTGGCTGGGCTTGCTCCAGTGCAGCGGGTTCTTGAAGTTAATGCCCTGGCCCGGATACAGGTGGAACCACTGCTGCTTGCGGGTATCCCAGGCCACGCCCAGGGCTTGCAGGCGCCCCTGGCCGACTTCGATCAGGTATTGCTGCAAGGGTTCGATGCCGAAGGTATAGGCCACCTTGAAGTTCGCGGGCCTGCCGTCGGCACCGGGGGTGTTGACCCAGAACTCGGTCCCGCGGCGAAACAGGCGGGTGCTTTCGCCTTCGGCCTTGAAGTGCTGTTCATTGAAATTGCCCAACACCGTCTGCGGGTTGGCCTCCTGCATCGCCAGTTGATGGTGCGAGCCTTGCCAGTCCCTGGCCTGGGCCTGGTGGCAGCCCTGGCAAGCCTGTTTATCGACGTACTGGGCGACCGGCAGCGCTGGCGTCGCCTTGGGCTGAGTGGGGGGCGGGGCCGCAGCTACCTGCGGCGCCACCAGCCGTGGTGGTTCGGCCAGCAGGAACCCGCCGAGCCCGCCGAGCACCAGCAGCAACAGGAGGGCGCCGAAGGGGAACAGGTAGCGGTAGGGCGAAGGTGCAACTGAAGCAGGTAGAGTGGAGAGTGGGTTATTCTTCTTCGGCTTGGGCATTGCGACGTCCGTATCCAGAATGCGGTGCCTTGATCGGCACTCTCAGGCTCGATGGAGCTTTGACGGCAGGTTCCGGTCTGTCAAATCCGGGTTGTGAATCAGCCCGCAAGCCGTGACAAACAACCCGCGCCGGCGGGGCAAAGCGCCGGCTTTTGGCTATACCTTAATTTCCCCCTAGCCAGTCCCTGGCTGCTGCACCTACAGGAGTTACACATGAAGCTTGCTCTGACCCTCAGCGCGCTGTGCCTTGCCACCCTCGGGATGGTGGGCTGTTCCAGCAAAGTGCCCCAGCCTGACGAGTACTCCGGGTTTCTCAGCGACTACAGCCAGCTCAAGGAAGCCAAGTCACCGTCCGGGGTAGAGGTGATGCGCTGGATCGATCCCAAGCTCAAGCTGAGCAACTACAGCAGCGTGTACATCGAACCGACCCAGTTCTACCCGCAGCCGCAGCCAACGGTGAAGATCCCCCAGAGCACCCTGACCGCCATCACCCGCTATTACGACCAGGCGCTGCAGCGCGAGGTGAGCAAATCCCTGCCACTGGCCACCGGTCCGGGCCCAGGGGTGATCGTGGTGCGCGCAGCGATTACCGCAGTCACCAGCAAGACCGAAGGCCTGAAACCCTATGAAATCATCCCCGTGGCCCTGGTGGCGGCGGCGGTGAGCACCGCCAGTGGCATCCGCGACCAGGAAACCACCCTGGCCACCGAGGCGGCGTTCCTCGACGGCAGCACCCACGCGGTGATTGCCGAAGTGGTGCGCAAGGGCACCGGCAAACCGTTGGCAAACGACACCCAGGTGATGCAGGCCAGTGACGTGAAGAACGTGATCGACGGCTGGGCCTATGACATGCACCAGTCCTACCTGCAACTGAAGAACAAGTGACCGACCGTTGATGGCCGCGGCGCTTGAAAGTGCCGCGGCCGTCATTCCATCTCAGTATTGGCTGCGCGCCAGTTTGTTGTAGTGGTAGAGCATCTGGTCGTAACCCTGGGTCACTGCGTGGTAGTCGTCGCTCAGGCGTTGCGGCTCGGCATGTTGCTGCCAGTCGCGGTGCAGGGTGTCCAGGGCCTTGAGGTATTGGTCGCCGGGTTGGGCGATCAGTTGCCAGAGGTACAGCACCTGCTCGGTGTTCTTGTCCGGCTGGCCTGTTTTCAGGTACTGCTGCCGAGCGTCCCAGGTCTGGCGCAACTGCCGGGTGACCTGCGCCAGCTGGTCCGGGGTCAGGCTTTGCTGGCGTACGCCTGCCTCGACAAATTCCACGGTGCTGCGGGCCTGGATCATGTACTCCAGCAGCGCCCAGTGGGCATTGCGCCCCAGGCGTTGCTCCAGGCGTAGCAACTGCTGGCTGCGCGGTTCGATATCCAGGGCCGGGAGCAGCTGGCGCACGGCATTGGAAGCTTCCAGGTAAGCCTCGCTCTGTTGCGCCAGTTGGCGAGCAAACTCATCCAGTTGCGCCTCGGTCAGGGGCCGCCCGATGCCCATTTTGCGCATGAAGGAATCCTTGGTCAGGGCCGCGAAGGGCCCGAGCACTTGCAGGTAGCGCTCGGTGGCGGGGAGCAAAGGGCTGTCCGGGGCCAGGACCTGCAATTTATCGGTGATTCTGCCGGGGCAGTCGAGGCGGTACAGCGTGTCGATGTCCTGGTGGCTGTAGGCATACAGGTCGTAGGCTTCGGGCGCCTTGGCCCGAGGCGCACCCTCGGCCATGAAGGCCTGGTGGGCCAGGCGCCAGGGCACATCCACCTGGTTCATGCAATTGACGATCGGTGCCAGGGCATTGGCCTGGGCGGTGCTCGGGCTGTCCTGGTGGTCCAGCCACAGGTCGAGGCGCCCCAGGGGCTTGCTGGCCCCGGCCAGGCCGACCAGCGTCAGCCCCAGAACCAGGCCGATGGGCAGCAACCAATTGGGGTTCATGGCTGCCCCTCCTGGCCGTACCACTGGCGGGCGGTGGCCGGGGCCGCGCAGCCCTCGGCATTGGCGGGCAGGCGCGCGCACAGGCGTTCGCTCCATTGCTGCAGGCCCTGGTTGGGGTTGAGCGTGCGCTGGCTGGTGAACAGCTGAAGGCCACCCAGGCCTGCCACCAGCGCCATGCAGCCCAGGCCGATCAACAGCCGCCGGCGCCAGGGAGCGGGTTTTTCCCAGGAAGCCTGGGCCTTGAGTTCGCGGCGCCGCAGGCTCGCCACCCCCAGCAGCACGGCCAGGTAAGTAGCGGCGCTGACCGGGCCGCAGAAATATCCCAGGGCACCGCTGATCAGCAGGGCCGGCAGCAGGTCGCGCAGGACCAGTACCTCGCGGTCCGGGTTGAGCCAGAGCGGCAGGCGTGCGCCGAGTGCCTGGTCGCGTACCCAGAGGCGGTGAGCCAGAGGCTGCCAGAGCCACCCCAGCAGGGCCCCGGCGCCGGCAAAACAGGTGCTCCAGAACAGCGTCACGCCAATGATTTCCCCCAGGCTGCCGGCTTGCGGCGCATAGCGGGCCACGGCCCCCGCCAGGCAGGCGAGGACAATGCCCAGGTACATGGGCCAGGCGTTGAAGGCGAACTCCCAGTCGCGCCAGAAGAACGGCGTGCCGCCGGGCATGCCGGCCGATACCTCGGGGTGATTGGCGTGCAGCCGCGAGCTCAGTTGGCGGCAGCAGGCCCAGTCATCGGGGCGCAGGCGCCGGGCGAAGTTGCGCCGGCGGGTGAAGCTGATGGGCGCCAGCAGCAGGTAGGCGGCGCGTTGTTGCGGGCTGGCCGGCGTCTGGATGGCCAGGGCCTGCTGGCGGGCAATGAATACCGGTGCTTCGTCACGGGCTTTGAGACGCTCCCATTCCAGCGCCGGACAGGCGTTGTCCTCACCGTTGTGCCAGCCCTGGCCGGCACACACCGCGGCGAACCCCGGGCTGGACCAGTAGGGGCTGTTGAGCAGCAGCTCCACCAGTTGCAGGTTGAACCACTGGCCCTGGTCCAGGCTGTTCAGCCAGGGCTGCTGCTGGCGTTGCGCATAGGCCTGGAGCAGAGCCTGGTCGTCGCGCTGGGCCAGGGCGTCCTGCAGGGGCTGCAAGAGCTTTTCCTGGCACTGTTCCAGCAATGCATCGATCAGGTACTCCGGCAGTTCCAGGCGCTGCCAGGCGCTGAGCCAGTGGAACGTGGCAAAGGCCCAGGCCAGCAGCTGTTGCGACTGGTCCGGGCGCTCCACGCAGTGGCGCAACAGGCCCAGCTCGAACTCCAGCAGGCAGTCGCTCTGGATCGCCTGCTGATAGCGCAGGTCCAGTTGCTCGATGCGGATGCCCTCCAGCAAGGGGGCGACTCGCTGCGCCGGCGACAGCGGCTCTGGGCCCTGCGGCGCCTGCCCGGCCAGCGGCATCGGGTCTTCGTCCGAATGTGGATCCTGCGCCTGCATGCCCAACCACCGGGCTTGCTCCAGCGCCGATTCATAGGCTTCGCGCAGGCGCTGGAACGCCACCGGGTCTTCATCCGGGCGGGTCTGCTTGAGCAGCCTGGCGTAGTGGCGTTTGATGGTGCGGGTATCGGCGGTGGCCGGTAGGCCGAGCAGGGTCCAGCAACTCATTGGGCGGTACGACTCCATGAAAGACCGCCGCGCCCGGGCAGCGGCGCGCTGAAACTGCGCACCCTACCGGTTTCCTGAAAAAAAGTCCCAGGCCGCATGCAACGGCCCGGGATGGGCGCTTCAGCTCACTGGCCGACGAACCAGCGGTAGTAGGGGTTGCCGGCATCCACCTGGAGCAGTTCGCGGATCTCCCGGGCCCAGGCTTCGCGGTCGCCATCATAGGCGTGCAGGCTGGCGCGGTAGAACTGCATCAGGTTGCGGCTTTCCTGGTTCATCTGTTGGCGAAACTCGGGGCTGACATTCACCAGTACCGGTGGATGACGCAGGTTCAGCAGCTCCGGCAGAACCCGGTTGATTTCCCGTGGCCGCACCCAGGGGGCGTACTCGATGCGCGGTCGGTCATCGGTGACCGCCGGGGCATCGCCGGCAAAGTGCTGCAGGCCATCGCGGTCGCTGACCCAGGTGGCCAGCAGCGCCTGGGCGGAATTGACCCCGACTTCCCCCAGGGCGCTGCGCACGCCGTCCTGGGCAAAGCGCCGCTCGATCCTGCTCGCGTCCAGCTCGATGGGGTCCAGGGAGCCCACCAGCAGCATCTCGTGGAACTCGCTGGTCCACAGGGTGGCGTAGGGGAAGACCTCGAGGAAACTCTGCACCAGGGCGCGGGAGTCTTCGGTGTTCTGGGTCGGCAGGGGCAGCCACTGGGCCACCAGGCCCTGGGTGTTGAGGCGCCGTGCGGCCAGTTGGTAGAAGTCCCGGGAGTACAGGTTGACCACCCCGGCAGCGGAGGGCGGCGGCGGTTCCAGGGTGATCAGGTCGTAGTTCTGCGGGCTGCGCAGCAGTTCCTGGCGCCCGTCCTGCAGGCGGATCTGTATGCCCGGGTCGCTGGCGGCATTGAAGTTGCCCTGGAACAGCGGCGCGGCTTCCAGCACCGCCGGCAGCAATTCCGCCACCACCCGCTGTTCCAGCCCCGGGTAGCGCAGCAGGGCCCCGGCGGTGATCCCGGTGCCGAAGCCGATCACCAGCGCCGAGCGCGGTTCGCCGTTGTGGATCAGCAGCGGCAGCAGGGCCTGGATGCGCATGTAGCGCAGTGACGGCATGGCATCGCCGGTGTTCGACACGCCCTGGATATACAGGCGATGGAAGCGCCGCTCGGGCTGGCCCTGGGTCACCACCGCCACCGTGGCGCCGCGGCCTTCCTGGTAGAAACTCAGTTCGGCGTGGCGGGCCCCGGGCAGGAGTTGCGCCAGGCGCTGGGGCGGGGTCAGCAGGGCCACGGCCAGGGACAGCAGCCCCAGGGCAATCACCCCCTGGCGCCGGCCCTTGTTCACCCCGGGGCCCTGGCGCACGGCAAGCAGGCCCACCAGCGCTGCGATCAGCGCCAGCACCCCCAGGGTGCGCACCAGCCCCAGCCAGGGGATCAGCACGAAGCCGCACAGGGCCACGCCAATGATCCCGCCCAGGGTGTTGCAGGCCAGCACGGCGCCAACGTCCCGGCCCACTGCGCGGCCGTCACAGCACAGGCGCAGGGCCAGGGGGAAGGCCGCCCCCAGCAGCAGGGTGGGCACGAACACAATGCACAGCGCGGCCACGGCAAAGCGCCCACTCATGCCCAGCAGCGGGCTGCCCCCCAGGCTGAGGATGAGGGCTTCGACCTGGGTCTGGGCGAGGATCAGCCAGCGCCCCAGCAGCGCCATTTCCAGCAGGGCCAGTAGCCCGGCACCGGCAATCAGCAGGCCGAACAGGCCCCAGGGGTCCCGCACCCGGTCGGCCCGCGGGGCCATCAGGCTGCTGCCCAGGAACAGCCCGCCCAGGTAGGTAGCCAGCACTACGGCAAAGGCATAGGTGCGGGTGCTCATGAACGGCACGATGGACTGCGACCAGACCACCTCGTAGCCCAGGGCCACGCCGCCGGCGAGGCTGTACAGCAGCAGGGCCAGGCGTGCCGGCCGCGGGTTGCTGGCCAGTTTTGCCGGTGCGCTGGCGGGCAGGGCCTGCTGTTGTTGCAGGGCCAGGGCACCGAGGGCCGCCAGCAGGTTCAGCAGCGCGGCGGCCAGGGCGCTGCCGCGCACGCCGAGGGTGGCAATCAGCACAAAGGCGCTGAGCAGGGTGCCGGCAATTGCCCCGGCGGTGTTGGCTGCGTACAGCCTGCCACCGGCTCGGCCCAGTTGCCCCGGGTCGGCCGCCAGGGCTCGCACCAGCACTGGCAGGGTGCCGCCCATCAGCACCGCCGGGGCGCCCACCAGCAGCAGTGGCAGGCCCCAGGCCAGCAGGCCCAGGTGCAGGGCCAGTTCAGCGAAGGGCGCGGCGGCGCCGGCCAGGGCCAGGGTCGCGCCCACGGCCGTCAGCGCCACCAGCAACTCCAGCAGTGCGTACAGGCGCCAGGGATTGGCCACCCGGTCGGCCAGGCGGCCGAACAGCCAGCCGCCCAGGGCCAGCCCGGCGAAGAAGGCGCTGATACCAGTGGTGATGGCATAGACCTCGACCCCCACCACCAGGGACAGTTGCTTGATCCACAGCACCTGGAAGATCAGCGCCGCAGCGCCGGAGACAAATAACAGCAGTGCCGGAAACCGCTGCGCGCGGGTATCGAGGCTGTGGCTGGCAAGGTGTGGCCGCGAGAGGGGAGAACTCATGTTCCATGGCCTTATGCAGAAATCGAAATGCCCTACGGATGGGCAGGTGCCGGAGTCCCGGCGAATGCGGACTCAAGCGTAGTACAAGACTGGCGGACGTCTTCGTCGGCAAGCCGACTCCTACAGGGAATATGCGTACCCGCCCGTAGGAGCTGGCTTGCCAGCGAAGGCGTTGGCGAGAATGACGCAGGGCTCGCGGGCCTCTTCGTCGGCAAGCCGATGCCTGCTGTGTGGGGGGAGAGGCCGCCCGGAGGGCCGGGCGGCGTCGGGTCATTGGGCCGGTTGAGCCTTCATTTTCTCGGCGATCTTGGCATCCACCGCGGCGCGTATCTGGTCGATGCTGAAGCTCGCCGGTTTCTGGCTCGGTGGGTACTCGATGAAGGTCTCGAGGAATTTCGCCGACTTGGTCACCGCCACCCCGGCCAGGTAGACGTTCTTGGTGTTCCAGTCATAGAACTGGTCGGACACCACGTCCGCCCGCTCGTAGGGGTCCATCCGCAAGTTGAGGATCTTCGGCACCCGCAGGCATACGAACGGCTCGCTCCAGACCCTGAACCCGCCGGGCTGGCGCTGCTCGCAGAACACCACTTTCCAGTTGTCGAAGCGCATCGACACCAGCACCCCGTCATCGTTGAAGTAGTAGAACTCGTGGCGCTCTCCCTTGGGCTGCTGGCCGGTCAGGTAGGGCAACTGGTTGAAGCCGTCCAGGTGCACCTTGAAGCTGGCGCCACCGGTGGTGGGGGCCCAGCCCTTGAGCAGCTTGTCCTTGACCCCGCTGTCGCCGGCCGCCGCCAGCAGGGTGGGGAACCAGTCGAGCCCAGAGAACATCTCGTTGGAGACTTCCCCGGCCTTGACCTTGCCCGGCCAGCGAACCATCGCCGGCACCCGGTAGGCGCCTTCCCAGTTGGAGTTCTTCTCGTTGCGGAACGGCGTGGTCGCCGCATCCGGCCAGGAGAACTGGTTGGGCCCGTTGTCGGTGGTGTAGACGACGATGGTGTTGTCGGCGATTTTCAGGTCGTCGAGGGTCTTGAGCAGTTTGCCCACATCGTTGTCGTGCTCGACCATGCCATCGGCGTATTCGTTGCCGGGCATGCCGCTCTGGCCCGCCATGGACTCGCGCACATGGGTGAATACGTGCATGCGCGTGGTGTTCATCCAGACGAAGAACGGCTTGTCGGCCTTGGCCTGCTTCTCGATGAAGGCCTGGGCGGCGGCGGTGGTTTCGTCGTCGATGGTCTCCATGCGTTTCTTGGTCAGGGCGCCGGTGTCCTCGATCTTGCCGTCGGCAAAACTGTGGATCACCCCGCGTGGCGAGTTGGCCTTGACGAAGTCCGGGTCGTCCTTGGGCCAGTAGGGGCGCTCGGGTTCCTCTTCGGCGTTGAGGTGGTAGAGGTTGCCGAAGAACTCGTCGAAACCGTGGGCGGTGGGCAGGTACTCATCCCGGTCGCCCAGGTGGTTCTTGCCGAACTGGCCCGTGGCGTAGCCCTGGGACTTGAGCGCCTGGGCGATGGTGATGTCGCGTTTTTGCAGGCCCACCGGGGCCCCGGGGATGCCCACCTTGGACAGCCCGGTGCGCAGCGGCGTCTGCCCGGTGATAAAGGAAGAGCGCCCGGCAGTGCAGCTGTTCTCCGCGTAGTAGTCGGTGAACAGCATGCCTTCCTTGGCGATGCGGTCGATGTTCGGCGTCTTGTAGCCGACCACACCCATGGAGTAGGCACTGATATTGGTCTGGCCGATATCGTCGCCGAAGATCACCAGGATATTGGGTTTCTCTGCCGCCCCGGCTGTTGCCGAGAACGCCATCACCGCGGTCGCCACCAGGGCGGCCTTGGGTAGCCACTTGCGTATGCGAGTCATCTGACTTGCTCCTTTTTCGGGTTCGCTCGCCTGGGGCGAGCCACGTTGAGTGCTGTCCTGCCTTGCGTCTGTTGTTGCTTCTCCTGTGGTCATTGCGCTTGCTCGGGTGCCAGGGGCTCGAAGGGGTAGATCCGCCGCCATTCGGCGGCCATGTCCACCAGCGTCCAGCCGTGCTGCTGTGCTTGGTCCAGGGCCTGGTCCAGGCGCCCGACCGGGGACTTGCGGTCGTAGGCCCACTCGCGGGCTGCGTCGGTGTGGTGCACCAGGGCCATGAACCGCTTGCCACTGCCGGCGGCGGTCCACTGCAGCATCTGCAGGTCGCCGTCGGAGTTGCCGAAGGCCAGCAGCGGGCGCCGGCCGATGATCCCGTCGATACTTTCCGGCTTGCCCGGGCCGTCGTCGTTGTGGGCCAGCTTGGCGGTGCGCAGGATCGACGGCTGGCCGTCCTGGAACTGCCACTGGGTGACGAAGTTGCTGCCGATCACCTGTTCCGGCGGGATGCCGTAGGCGCTTTCGGCGAAGGCGCGCATGAAGGCGGTGTCGCCGCCGGAGACGATGTAGGTCTTGAAATCCTGGCTGCGCAGGTAGTCGAGCATCTCCAGCATGGGCTGGTAGATCATCTGGTTGAACGGCCGCCCGGTCTTCGGGTGGCGGGCCTCGGCCAGCCAGCGCCGTGCATTGTCGATAAAGGCCTCGCTGCTGATGCCGGTATGGGTGGCGCCGATGATCTGCAGCAGGCCGTGCATGCCGCTGGCGGCCAGGGCCTGGTGATCACCTTCGAGCACGGCCTGGAACGGCTGGCGGGTCTTCCATTCGGGGTGCTGGGGCGCCAGGCGCTTGATTTCGTCGAAGGCGAACAGCACCTCGAAATAGGCCGGCTGCTCGCTCCACAGGGTGCCGTCGTTGTCGAACACGGCAATGCGCTCAGCGGGTTTCACGTAGTCCGGGCCGCCCTGGGTGGTTACCGCCTGGACGAAGGTGAGAATGCCCTGCTTGCTCGGGCCGTCCTTCCACGAGGGCAAAGGGTCGCTGTTGGCCAGGGCCATCAGCGGGGCGGCCAGCAACAGCAGCAGGAGGGGCACACGCCAGGGGGCGGGAAGTGTCATGGGAAATCCTTCTCGTGACGGGGGTTGAGGGGGCGCAGGCCGTGGCCTTGAGGAGGGGCTTGGGGCGTACCTTCGGCGTGCAGCGCCGGCAATGCCTGGCGCAGTTGCTCCAGCGCCGCGCCAGCGTGGGGCGTCGGGCCATAGCAGGCCTGCAGCAGGGCGCGCAGGCGCGGGCCCAGGCTGGCCAGATCGAGGCGGCCGCTGCTGCGCCGGCACCACAGGTACAGGGCACCCAGTTGCGGTGGCTGCTGCTTGAGCTGGCCCGGCACCTGTTCCCAGGCCCAGGCGGCGGAGCGCTCCCAGGCGGCCTGGCGGGCGGCCCGCCAGTGTTGCCAGGCCTGCTGCCCGCGTTGCCACCAGGGGCGGCCCAGGTACAGCGCCACAACGCCCAGCGCCAGCAGCAGGGCCAGGCCGACCAGGTACTGGGCAATGCGCCAGGGGTTTTGCCGGCCCAGGGCCAGAAGATCGTCGCGGATGGAAAACACCGGCTGATAGCGGCTGGCGGCCGTGGCCTCGAAACTCAAGGCCGGTAACTCGCTGACCTGGGCCCGATGCGCCTGGCTGTTCCACCATTTGATCCGCAGCGCCGGCAGTTGGTAGTGCCCGGGGCGCTGGATCCTGTAACTCAGGCGATCGATGCGCTGGCCACCGCTGATATGCCCGCGACCGTCATCCAGGTTGCTGATGCGCGGGGTCACCGGGTAGGCCTTCAGGCCGGCCACGGCGGCCGTTTGCGGCGGCGGCAGGGACAACCCCGGCGGGCCATCGGCCTGCAGGGTCAGTTCGCGGACCAGGGTGTCGCCCACCGCCGCTGGCGTCGTGGACAAGCGCAGGGTCTGGGTCAGGCGCAGATCATCGGCCACCAGCACCGTTTCCCCCGGGGCGAAGCCCGGCGGCTGGCTGGCGCTGAAGGCCAGGGGCGGGGTCTGCGCCGACTGTTCGGCGCTGGCCTGGGCCGGGGTGGCGCGCACCACCAGGGGCGGGATCTGGAACGAGCGGGCCTGTTGCGGGGTGATCCGGTAGCGGTAGCGCATGCCGAAGAACGGCTGCCCGTCGAGGGTCTGGTTCAAGTGCTCGGCTTCGCCGTCGGGTGCCAGCACCAGGGCCCCGGGCAGTTGCAGCTCCGGCAGGGTCGCGGCCTGGGTGAACCAGGTATTGGTCAGCACATCGACCTGCAACTGCAGGGTTTGCCCGACCATCACCGAGGTATCGGGCTGCAACTGGGCCTGCACCCGCAACTGCGGCTCTGCCGCCAGCGCCTGCCAGCCCCAGAGCATCAGCCCAAGCGCCACTGCCCACAGACCTCTCAAGGCTACAGGGTTCATGGCGTCACCTGCGGCGTGGTGTTGGCGTGGTCTTGCAGGCTGAACTTCTGCCGCAGGAACGCCGCCGGTGAGGTGCTGAGGTTCTGCAGCCAAAGCTCGTCGCTGGCGGCCTGTTGGGTCTCGACCTTCTTGCTCTGGCCCTTGCCTGCGGGCTTGTCGAACCTGATGGCATCGGGCTTGACCTCGGGGGCGTTCTGCTGCGCGCTCTCGGTGTCTTTTTTCAGCGCCTGGGCCAGGGCCAGGTTGGCGCGGGCCTCGGCAAACCGGGGCTGCAACTTCAGGGCTTGCTGATAGGCGGCGATGGCCTCGTCGAACTTGAAGCGCCGCACATGGATATTGCCCAGGTAGAAATATGCCACGGCGCTGTCCAGCCGGGCGAAGCTGGCCAGGGCCAGGTCGAAGTCCGCCGCCTTATAAGCCGCGATGCCTTTCCAGTAGGGGTCGGTGAACAGCGCGGCGGCGGCCGGGTAGTGGCCGTGTTCGAAGGCCCAGCGGCCTTGCTGGTCGGCACTGAAGAAGGTGTCGGCCAAGGTATTGGCCCGGGTCGTTGGCGCTTGCAGGCTCAAGCCCAGGCCCAGCAGCAGGGCACCCAGCCAGTTCAGGCTCCAGCCGCGGCGCACGCAGCAGAACGCCAACAGCAGCAGTGGCCAGCACAGCCAGTAGCCGGCGTCTTTCCATTGCAGTTGCCGGTCGGGTGCGCTGGCCGCGGTGAAATGCTGCTGGGCATGCAACTGCACCCAGTCCAGGTCGTCGTCATTCAGGGTCAGGCTGCCCAGGGGCGCGTCGCTGGCGGCGGCCAGTTGCTTGAGCGCGGCGCTGTCGAAACGCCCCAGTTGCGGGCGGCCGTCACTGTCGGTGAGCGGCTGGCCGTTGGCGTCGCGGATGATCCCGCCGTCGCTGCTGCCGGCTGCGAGGATCAGTACCTGCAAGGGGCTGCCGGCCAGTTGCTGTTTGATCGCCGCCAATTGCGAGGTGTCGGCGCCGTCGCTGATCAGCAGCAGGCTACCGGGGCTGTGCTCGGCCTGGAGCAGGCGTTGGGCTTGGCGGATCACCCCCAGCACATCCTTGCCCGGGCGCTGGATCAGCTCGCTGCCCAGGGCCTGGATGAAGCTGTCGAGCAAGGCCGGGTCGTCGCTGGCCGGCAGAACCAGGTGGGCGCTGCCGGCGTAGGCGATCAGCCCGGTGCGGGCGCCACGGCGTTGCTGCACCAGTTGCTGCAGCTTGTGCTTGGCGGCCTCCAGGCGGCTGGGCGGCAGGTCGCTGGCGTTCATCGAGGGGGACAGGTCAAGGGCGATGATCAGCGGTGCGCGGTTGTGCAGGAAATCCGGGCGGTCCTGTTCCCAGGTGGGGCCGGCAGCGGCCAGGGCGCCCAGCACCAGCAGCGCGCTGAGCAGATGCACCGGCCGCAGGCGCTGGGAGTCCTGCGGGGTGACCAGCAGGTGTGTCAGCAGGTGTGGGGCAATGGTGCCCCGCAGGCGGGCCTGCAGGTCATGTCGGCGCCGCCAGAGCCAGGGCAGCAAGGCCCCGGGAATGATCAGCAGCAGCCACAGGGGGCGCAGCAGGTGCAGGTCGCTGAGGTTGATCTGCATTTCAGGCCTCCTGCGGCGGGCGAACCCGGCTCGGGCGCAGGCGCGGCGCCCGCCAGGCCAGCAGGTGATACAAAGCCAGCAGGCCCAGTGCCGCGCCCAGGGGCCACTGGAACAAATCGCGCTTGGGCTGGTGGCGCAGGGTCTGCACTTGATGGGGGGTGAGGCGGTCGAGGGTGGCGTAGACCTGGCCCAGGGCGCTGCGGTCCTCGGCGCGGAAGTAGCGGCCGCCGGTGGTCCGGGCGATCTGCTCCAGGGCTGACAGGTCGACTTTGGCTTCACCTTCGGCGCTGGGGTCCCCGATGCCGATGGTATGGATCACTACGCCTCTGGCTGCGGCCATGGCGGCGGCGTGTTGTGGGGTGATGGCACTGCTGGTGTCGTTGCCGTCGGTGAGCAGGATGAGCACTTTTTCTGGCTCATTGGCCTGTTCCAGCAGCTTGAGCGCCAGGCCGATGGCGTCGCCAATCGCGGTGTTGGGCCCGGCCATGCCGATCCCGCTGTCTTCGAGCAGCAGGCTCAGGCTGGCGTGGTCCAGGGTCAGGGGCGCCTGGGCAAAGGCGCCGCTGCCGAACACGATCAGCCCCAGGCGATCGTCCTTGCGCCGCTGGATAAAGCCCTGGACCACTTCTTTCACGGCGCTCAGACGGTCGATCCGCTGGCCGTTGGCGTCGTTGAAGTCCTGGGTCTGCATCGATTGCGAGAGGTCGATGGCGAGCATCAGGTCGCGCACCGGCCGCTGCTGTTCGAGGGGAGGCTCGACCCACACCGGCCGTGCCACTGCCAGCACCAGCAGGGCCCAGACCAGCAGGTTGAGCAGCAACTGCCCGCGGTTGCGGCGGCTGCCGGACGGTTGCGGCGCCTGGCCGACCGCGCGGCTCATGGCGGCGAAGAACGGCACCCGGACCGCGCTGCGGGCCTCGCGGTAGGCGGGCAGCCAGCGATAGCCGAACCAGGGCAGCGGCAGCAGGAGCAACAGCCAGGGAGAGTCAAGCTGCCACATGATGCTGCTCCACCCAGGTGCGGCACTGCTCGAACAGCTGTTGTTGCTGGGCGGGCGACAGGGCCTGCAATTGCGCCTGGGGGGCGTAGGCCAGCAGGGCCAGTTGCTGGCTGAAATCCTCGGGCAGCGGTAGCGGGCAATGCTGTTGCAGAAAGGCCTGCCAATCCGCCCCTCGCAGCCCCGCCACCCCCCGCGGGCCTGCAGGCGCTGGCTTGCCCGCGAAAGCGCCGCTGGCGGTGGCAAGGGCTTCCCCGGCAGGCCGGCGTCCACGGGATGCGTGGGAGGCGGGGGGCATGGACAGGGCCACGCGCTTGAGCAGTTCGGGCAAGGCGCGCAGGGCATGGATGCGCTCATCGCTGGCTTGCAGCCGGGCCAGTTGCGCCAGCGCTTCGCGTCGATAGGCATCCCGGCGCCAGCGCCAGTAGCGCCGGGCGCCCCAGGCCAGGGCGCTGAGTAACAGCAGGGCCAGCAGCACGGCCCAGCCCCAGGTCTGCGGCAGGTAGGCGGGCGCTGGTGGCAGGGGCATTTCCTGCAACTGGTCGATGCTGGGGAGGGTCGGGTTCATCGCCGCGGTGCTCCCAGCCTGCCCAGCTCGCTGCGCAGTTGCCCCGGGGCCTCCTGGGCCGTGCTGAACATCATCAGCGGCACCTGGCTGCGGCGCAGCAGGCTGGCCACGTCCTTGAGCCGGCCGCTGAGGAAGTCCCCCAGGGGCCGGTGCACCTGGCGCTGCTCCACCGCCAGTTCCACTTGCAGTTGGCCTTGGGTCACCAGCAGCCGGCCGTTGTGCGGCAGTTCCAGGGCCAGGGGATCGTAGACCTGCAGGGCGATCACGTCGTTGTGCCGGGCCAGTTGGCGCAGGTACTGCAAGGTGCGCGGGCTGGTGCCGGCGAAGTCGCTGACGATACAGACCAGGTGGTCGTGGGCGGCGAGGTTCAGGCATCTCTGCAGCACCCGGTCCAACTGCGCGTCGCCCTCATGGTCGGGGTTGCCGGCGTGCAGTTGCTGGTTGTGCTGGACGATCCGGCTGCACAGGGCTTCCACGCGCTTGCGGCTGCGCAGCGGGACGAGGCTGTCGATGCCCTGGTCGTTGAACACCAGGCCGCCGACCCGGTCACCGGCCTGGAACACCATCCACGCCGCCAGCGCCGCCAGTTCTGCGGCCAGGGCCGACTTGAAGGCCCGCCGCGAGCCGAAGAACATCGACATGCGCTGGTCCACCAGGATCAGCGCCGGGCGGTCGCGCTCTTCGGTGAAGGTCCGCACCACCGCCTTGCCGGTGCGCAAGGTGGCGCGCCAGTCCAGGTGACGCAGGTCGTCGCCGGGCTGGTAGCGGCGCAGTTCGTCGAAGTTCAGGCCACGCCCGCGCAGGCGTGAGGCGTGGTTGCCGGCGAGGATGCTGGCCTGTGGCTGGCGGGCGACAAAGCTCAGGGAACGGGCCTGGAACTCCAGGGCCATCAGCTGGCTCAGGGCGACATAGACCTGCCCGTCGGCTTCGTGCAGTGGCCTTGCCATGGCGGTTCTCCTCAGGCCGGGATGGCCACGCTGTCGAGCAGCAGGTCCAGCACCTGGTCGGCGCCGACGCCGTCGGCCACCGCGTCGTAGCTCAGTTGCAGGCGGTGGCGCAGCACCGGGTGCAGCACCCTGCGCACGTTGTCCGGGCTGACGAAATCCTCGCCCTGCAGCCAGGCATCGGCGCGGGCGCAGCGGTCCAGGCCGATGCCGCCCCGGGGGCTGGCGCCGATGGCGATCCAGCGCCCCAGGTCCGGGTGATAGTCGGCGGGGTGGCGGGTGGCGTTGACCAGGTCGATCAGGTAGCGGTCGATGGCCGGGGCCACGGCCACCGCCCCGACTTCGCGGCGGGCATCGAAGATCACCTGCTGGGACAAGGCAAAGCCCGGCACCCCGGGCGTGGCGCTGCCCAGGGCCTGTTCCTCGGCGCGCAGCAGGCGCAGCACCTGGCTTTCGTCCTCGGGCTGGGGGTAGTCCAGCAGCACCTTCATCAGGAAGCGGTCCATCTGCGCTTCCGGCAGGGGGTAGGTGCCTTCCTGTTCGATGGGGTTCTGGGTCGCCAGGACGATGAACAGCTCGGGCAGGGCATGGCTGGTGCCGGCCACGGTGATCTGCCGTTCCTCCATGGCTTCCAGCAGCGCTGCCTGGACCTTGGCCGGAGCGCGGTTGATCTCATCCGCCAGGATCAGGTTGCCGAACAGCGGCCCGGGCTGGAAGCTGATCTGGTTCAGCCCCTGTTCCTGGTGCAGCACTTCGGCGCCGGTGATGTCCGAGGGCAACAGGTCGGGGGTGAACTGGATGCGCCGCATGCTGGCCTCCAGGTGCCGGGCCAGGGCCTTGACCGTGCGGGTCTTGGCCAGCCCGGGCAGGCTTTCCAGCAGCAGGTGGCCGTTGCCCAGCAGGCCGATGACGATCTGCCGGATCACCGCTTCCTGGCCCAGCACCGCTTCGCTGATGCTGGCTTGCAGGGCCTGTATATCGTTACGTGCGCTCATGCAAGGTTCCTTGTGCATAGCCATTACCAGGGGGCCGCCACGACCACGTAGCGCAGGCTGCCGCCGACATATTGCGGCTGGTACCAGGTGTTGCCGCAGTGTTGGTAGGCCACGCCGCTGGCCACCACCGAAACGCAGTCCGGCGGCACGTTGTCGACCTGGGTGCCGAGGGCGAATGCCGCGGCGGTGGTGGCGCCGACCACCGCCGCTGCGGCCCAGGGGTGGTACCAGTCATCACCGTGATCGGGCGGTGGTGGCGGTGGCCCGGGCGGCCCCGGATAAGGCTGGGGCCCTGGCCCTGGATAGGGGTGTGGCTCAGGGCCCGGGCCGGGATAGGGATGCGGGCCGGGCCCTGGTCCTGGCCCGGGATGGGGCTGCGGATAGGGATGGGGCTCGGGGTGCGGTCCCGGCTGTGGCGGATGGGGCATGGGGTGCGGCATCGGCCGGGGCTGGGGCATGGGCCTCGGCGCCGGGCCGCCCCCACCGTGGGGCACGACGAAGGTGCGGGCGCCGCCGTTACCACCGCCGCGCAATTGCCAGGCCTGGGCCGCCGACAGTTGCAGCAGGCCAAGGGTCAGGACGCTGCACAGCAACCAGTGATTGCGCTTCATGGCTGTACCTCCCCTTGTGCCCCGCTGCGCTCCAGGCGCCGCAATGGCACTTGCATGGCGCCGGCCGGGGGCTTGAAGGCGAAGCTGGCGGCACTTGGCGCCGGCTTGAGTTGCCAGCGGTAGTCGACGCTGTGGCGCGCTTGCTCGGGGCTGTCGCGGCGGCTGATGACCAGGCGGCAGGGCAAGGGCTGGGGCCCTTCGCGCAGCCAGAGCTGCCAATCGATGTCGCTCTGGCGGAAGGCGTAGTGGGCGCAGCGCTGGTCGCCCAGGGTCTCGCTGGCGATGTACAGCGCCGACGTCAGGCCGACCTTCTGCGCGGTGTCGGCGTCCCAGCGGAACAGGTCCGCCAGGGGCAGTTCGATGCCGTAGCTGTCGCTCAGGCGCTGTACCAGAGCGTCGATGCTGACGGGCGCCGGGGCCCGGGCATAGTAGTGGCCGCGGCTGTCGTAGAGGGTGAAGGCTTCGCCGTCGTAGTACAGGCTGCGCCGCGCGCCCTGGCTTTCGACACTGACCCGCAGCTTGTCGGGCCGTTGGGCCAGCAGTTCGGTGTGGTGGCGAAATTCCACGGCCTGGCCGCTTTCCAGCAACTGGTCGGTGACGCTGTCGGCCTGGATCGCGAACTGGCGCAGGCTACGCAGGTAGCTGCCCATCTGCTGCAGGGCGCCGAGGGCACGAGGTTCCAGCTCATCGGCGGCGTGCAGCGGGGCACCGGCCCAGAGCAGGCCGAGCAGGGCGGCCAGCACAGCAGAGAATCGGGCACGGTCGGACATGGCGGGCTCCGTTCAGAACATGAAAGTGGGAATGACCGGGATAAAGGACAGGCGAAAATTCCAGCGGCTGCCGATCTGGTCATCGGGGTGGATCGCCGAGTACTGCACTTCGCCGGAGATCCTCACCGGCAACTTGCCGACGTTGAAAATGCGCCCGGCACCCAGGCCGATGGGGAAGGTCACCTTGTTGCCGCCGTCGGCCTTCCAGTTGACGGTGACATTGGGGGTCATGCCGATCCGCCATTGGGCCGGCCCCGGCAGGGCGCGCTGGATGAAGTACTGGATGTTGCTCAGGCTGACGTCCTTGCGCCGTCCGTCGCCGGCCACCGACCACCAGTGCTGGGGAAACACCCCCAGGGTCCAGTCCGGGCCCAGGTAGGCGGCGACGAAGGCCGGGCCCAGGGAGTACTTGCCGGTGCCCAGCACGTCCTGCTCGGCGGTGGGAAACATCGCCGTCGGCCCCACGCCCCAGACCAGCTTGCCGCCGCCGGCAAAGCGCAGCGGCTCCTTGGGCGAGAACACCCCCACATAGGCCAGGTCGCCAAAGCCGCTGGTGCGCTGGAAGGGGTCTTCGATCAGCGCCGGAAAGTCCCGGTCGCTCAGCACTTCATAGGGGCTCAGGCCCACCAGTTTGCCGGCCTTGCGGTTGACCGGGGCGCTGATATAGCTGATAGGCAGGCGGTTGATCAGGTTCCAGTCTTCCCCCAGGGAGATCGGGAAGGTGGGCATGAAGCTGTATTTGCCCAGGTAGCGCGTGCCGTTGCTATGGGGGCCCTTGAGGGCGGTGTAGTCGAACTGGTTGAACAGCAGCACCAGGTTGCCCACCGGGTTGTCCATCAGTTTGGCGATCTGCTCGGTGGAGGGTTCGCAGCCGGCCTTGACCACTTGCTTGAGGTCGATATCGAAGTTTTCCTGCAACTGCCGACAGGTCTCGGGGTCGCCCTTGGCCGCCGGGCGCTTGCCGTTCTCGCCGAGAGCCGGCAGATCGTCGGCAAGGGCGGCGAGGCTGCCCAGCAGGGAGGAGCACAGGGCCAACTGGCAAGCGATGCGCATTGGCGATCTCCTAGAAAAAGGCCAGGGTCAGGTTGACGCTGACGCCGTTGCCCTCGGGGCGGTTCTTGGTGTCGAACTCGGGGATCCAGCGCGCGCTGATGTTGGCCTGGGCGTCGGCGAACTTGCCGCTCCAGCCCAGGGTCGGCCCGGCGCCCACGGAGCGCCCGCGATAGCCGTTGAGTTTGTCTGCGGTGGGGCCCTGGTCGTCGCTGATCTGCTGGATGTAACCGACCACCAGCCCGGCGTTCCAGCCGCTGCCGAAACCGTGGGTCCACAAGCCGTCGAGGCGCAGGATGTCGCCGTTGCGGTAGTCGGCGGCGTCGTTGCGGGTGTAGAACTCCAGGGCGCCCATCAGGCTGAATTCGCCGCCCTTGCCGTCCAGGTGGGTGAAGGCGAGGGTCGGCATGAAGGTGTAGTTGTTCTGCCCGGAGTTGGCCAGGCGGTTGTCGTTGTAGGCCCCGGTGGGCACGTAGATCGGCAGCGACAGGGCGATATGGTCTCGCTCGTTGATGTGGTAGCCGGCGGCGATCGGCGTGAGCAGCAGGTCGGCGAACTGGGTGCCGCTGTCCTGGGTGCCCACCGTGCGCCCGCGGGGGCCGGTGAGGCTGGCCTGGATGTCGGTGTACTGCACCGGCACGCCGATGGCCGAGGCGTAGTTCCAGCGGCCCTTGCCGGTGTCCCAGACCCGGGTGAAGTTGGCCATGGTGTAGGACACCTTCATTTTCAGCCCCGAGCTGAGATCGCCGATGATCGGCACCTGGCCGCTGCCCTTGAGCTCGCCGTCGTAGTAGATGCTGGTCAGGGACATCACCCAGCCTGGTTCCGGGGGGATGATCCCGGCATTGGAGTAGATCTGCTGGCCGGTGATGGGCCGGCCGACCCCGCCTTCGGCGGCATGCAGCAAGGGGCTGGCGGCCAGCAGGCAAAGGGCCAGGGATGAACGCAGGGGCGAAGGGCTGGGCATGACGGGCTCCGCTTATTGTTGTTCAGGGGCGACCGGCGTCAGCAGCGGCATTTTCCACTGGCCGTTGCTGACGTCGGGTTTGGGCAGGTAGATCCGCAGCACCCCGTAGAAGGGGCCGTCGGGGGCCGGCAGGCTCAGTACCTGGGGTTCGGCCCGCAGGTCGAGCCAGGCGAAGGAGTAGGGGGTGTCCGAGTGGGGGGTGACGAAGGCCGTGTCCGTGGGGCTGAAGACCTGGGCGGTACCGCCGATGCGGTTGAAGGGGGCCTTGAAGTTGGGCCCCTCCTGATCCACGGCCTGGGTGTAGAGGGTCTTGTACATCTCCACCACCGGAAAGCCGTAGAGGTAGGCCTGCTTGGCGATACTCCGGGCCTGCTCCGCAGTTGCGCTGAAGGCGCCCTGGGACGGGCCGCTGAGGGCCAGCGTCAAGACCCCGAGCAAGCTGGGCATCACCGCCTTGATGATCATCGTTCGAATCCTTGCGCCAAAGTCAGGGGGGCAGGCGTTACTGCACCAGGGTGATGTCATCGAGTTTCCAGCGTTTGTCGAAGTAGGCCTCGGTGGGGGCATAGAGCCGGAAGTAGCTGAACCAGTGCTTGCCCGGCAGGGTCTGCACCCAGTTGCTTTCCAGGCCCTTGGGGGCGCTGGGGCCGAAATACAGGTCCAGGGAGCCGTCGGGGTTTTTCTTCAGGTCCTGGCGCGAGGACAGATCGGCCTTGCGCTGCGGATTGTCGATCAGGCAGCGACTGGCGCTGTCGTAGACGGTCAGCGACCAGAACTGCCTGGCCGGCGGCTTGCTGCCCAGGTGCAGGCGATAGTGCTTGCCGCCGTCCAGCCACTGGCCGTTGTGGTCGGTGTAGGCGCCAAGGTAGGTCTGGCCCAGGCCCGGGGTCTCGGACACCATGCCCTTGGTGTTGGTGACCGCTTCGTAGAACCAGGCGCTGCGTTCCCACAACTGGTCGTAATAGGCCACGCGCTGGGACGGGTCGGCGATGTTCAGCACCTTGTCCCATTGCCGGTCCGGCCAGTACTGGGCATCGGCGAAGCGTTTGGCGAAGGTGTTGGCCTGGGCGATCAGCTCACCCATGCGCGCGCCCTGTTCCAGGGCCTGGCGCTGGTGTTCGTTGGGGTTGAAGGGCTTGTCCTTCTCGATGCCAAGGCTGGCGAGCATGGCCATGTAGAAGCGGTCGCGTTCGTTGACCGGCTCCTGCTGGATGATCTGGTGCAGGCGCTGCCAGTAGGCCATGCCCCGCGGCTGGGTGCCGGACCAGGGCCTGCCACCGGGGGATCGCTGGCGGGTCACCGGCGGCGCCGCGCGTTGGGCATAGGGGTACATCTTGAATTGCTGCACCAGCGCCTTGCCCTTGGCCGGGTCCGGGTCGAGCACGCGAAAGCCCACCAGCACGTTCATGGTTTGCGACTTGGCCAGGTAGTACTGGTCGGCGTCGGATGGTTCCGGATGGCCTGGCGGCAGCACCAGGTACTTGCCGCCCTTGCCCTGGTCGGGGCCGGTCTGGCCCATGTCGGTGATCGCCCGTTGCCAGAAGTCGCCGACCCCGCCAGCGGTGGGGCCGGGGGGCAGCTCGACGACCATCGGCCCGGTCTGGTTGAGGTCGACAAAACCCAGGATGTAGGGCGTGGTGGCGTTGGCGGTGATCACCCCAAGCTTGTCTTCGTAGCTTTCCAGCACCATCAGGTCGCCATTGTCGGCGTGCAGCTTGTCGCGAAATTCCGCCTGCCACTGGGCGTAGGACACCAGCGGCAGGGCCCACAGGTAGCTTTGCGTGGCCTGTTGGAAGTCCAGCTCGGCAAACAGCCCGGCAATGGCGGCACGAGCCGGCAGTTCGCCATCCATCTTGATCGCCGCCAGGCGGCTGTTCAGCGGCTCGGGCTGGGCGCCGACCCCGCAACTGGCGGCCAGGAGCAACAGGCTGAAACCGGCAGTGCGCAGTAGTGGCTGCATGGCGCGTCCTTATTTTCCAAAAGTGACATTGAGCCCGGCGAACAGCGTGAACTGGGGCATGCCGTCGCCTTTGCGCTCCACGGTCCACTGCGGCTCGACGAAGGCGTTGAGAATGTTGTCACCGGCTTTCCAGGCCTTGCCCACCCCCAGGCCGATGGGGATGTAGTGGGTGTTGTTCTTCAGGTCGAAGGTCCAGGTGCCGGTGGAGCGCAGGTACCAGCCCCGGGGCAGGTTGTGGATGATGAAGGGCTGCAGGGTGGCGCTTTCGACATGGGCGCGGTCATGGTCGCCGGCGAATGAACTCTGGTACTGCACCAGGGCCCCCAGCAGGCCCCGGGGCGAGGCATCGATGGCCACCGCGGCCAGCCCGGCCTGCCATTTGCCGGTGCCCAGTTCGTCCTGTTCGGCGGTGGGTGCGGTAATCTGCGGGCCGATACCCAATTGCACGCCGTCGGTCTTGAGCAGGAAGATATCGAACAGGTTGAGGTCGCCGATGCCGGTGCTGTAGCCGTGGTGCGGATCGGGGCGGGTACTGACCGGCAGGGTGGCACGCAGCAGCTGGGGGACGCCGATGAAATCCGAGGGGGCGATGGGCAGGGTGCCCCGCAGCAGGGTGTCGTTGGTGTGGGCATTGCTGTCGTACAGGCGCGGGGTGTAGTAATCCTGCAGGTTGAGGCCGGGAGCAAGGTTCAGCGGGTTGTTGCTTTTGTTGGCGGTTTCGGCATTGTCGGCCAGGGCCGGCAGCGATGAGGTCAGGGCGACTACGGCCCAGACGGCGGGCGCAAAAAATGCTCTGGACATGCAGGTTCAATCCTTTTGCGAACGATCACCGAGCGGCACTTCTTGAGCCGTGGGTCAACTGATAGTGTTTCTCTCTAATACCCGTAGGAATTGTCTGATGACGCTAGCAGCTAACTTTCGCTTAGCCAGTCGAAAGGATTAATTCGTTGGTTTTTGTGCACAGGATCACTGCCGGGCTGTGGACAGGCAATGCGTGGCGGGCGGTACTTTGAAGGTGGGTGCCAACGAATCTCACCTAAAGTGCTTTGTGATGATTTCAATGTGATTTGTGTGGTTATGGTGATTGGCTCTAAAGGTATGAAAAATCATTAAAAAACAAATAGTTATTTGTTTTTTATGAAGTTGTTTGTAGGTTTTTGCAGTTCCCTTCTCAATAAAATCAGCAAGGATCAAGCAGAATGCCCGTGGTCGAACGCACGACTTTCCTGGCCGGATACAGCCCGCAGCAGGTGCTGGATTTCTGCCTCGAAGGCGCCAACTTTCCAAAGATCTTCCCCGAGCGTGTCACGCCCTTGGGTGGCCTCGATATCAATGACTTGCGCATCAGTGTCGGGCGCCAGTTCAGCTTCCTGCACTGGATGTTCGGTGTCATACCGGCGAAATGGACGGTGGTTATACGTGAGGTCGGCGACCGGCATTTTGTCGACGAGATGCTCAAGGGGCCGCTGCGGGCCTTTCGCCATGAGCACCGGGTCGAGGCCGCCGAAGGGGGCACCCTGTACACCGACCGGGTGACCTACAGGGCTATCGGTGGCGCACCTTTTGAGTGGTTGATGGTCAACGCCTACATGGCGCGGATTTTCGATGCCCGGCACCGCAACATGCTGCGGTTGCTCAGTTGATTGCCGTGCCTTGCCCTGTTTCCCAATGCCAAGGAGCATGCCCATGAGCAAGAAGATACTGGTGGTCCTGACCAGCGTGGCCAAATACCCCAACCTGGCCCGCGCCACTGGCCTGTGGCTGGGTGAGGCGGTGCATTTCGTGAAAAGGGTCGAAGCCGCGGGCTTCGAGGTGGATTACGTCAGCCCCAAGGGTGGCTACGTGCCCATCGACCCCCACAGCCTGGCCATGGCCGACGACACCGACTGGCAGTGGTACCAGGACAGCGCCTTCATGAGCCGCCTGGGGGCGACCCTCAAGCCTTCCCAGGTCAGGGCCGGGGACTATGTGGCGGTCTATTACGCCGGTGGCCACGGCGTGGTCTGGGATTTTCCCGATAACCCGGAACTGCAGGCCCTGAGCCGGGAGATCTATGAGCAGGGGGGCTATGTCAGTTCGGTATGCCATGGCGCGGTGGGCTTGCTCAACATCAAGCTGGGCGACGGTAGTCTGCTGATCGCCGGCAAGCAGGTCACCGGTTTCTCCAATGAAGAGGAGAAACTCGCCGAACTGGACCAGTACGTGCCGTATCTGACGGAAACCGAGCTGGTCAAGCGCGGCGCCCTTTACCAGAAGGCCGCTGCACCCTGGGCGCCGTTCGCGGTGGAGGATCAGCGCGTGATCACCGGGCAGAACCCGGCGTCCGGCGGCCCGGTGGCCGATCTGCTCCTGGCGCACCTCAACAAATAACCGTAGGAGCCGGCTTGCCGGCGAAGAGGCCGTTAAGGCGTGCGCAAGGCTCGAAATCGCTTTCGCTGGCAAGCCAGCTCCTACACCGAAACACCCAAATTCACCCCTGTAGGAGCCGGCTTGCCGGCGAAGGGGCCGTCAAGGCGTGCGCAAGGCTCGAAATCGCTTTCGCTGGCAAGCCAGCTCCTACACCGAAACACTCAAATTCACCCCTGTAGGAACCGGCTTGCCGGCGAAGGGGCCGTTAAGGCGTGCGCAAGGCTCGAAATCGCTTTCGCTGGCAAGCCAGCTCCTACACCGAAACACCCAAATTCACCCCTGTAGGAGCCGGCTTGCCGGCGAAGAGGCCGTCAAGGCGTGCGCAAGGCTTGAAATCGCTTTCGCTGGCAAGCCAGCTCCTACAACCGGTAATGCCGGTGTCGGGGCGGGTTGTTGGACAATTTGCCCGTAGGGCATAGGTGCCTGGGCCGTTTCATGCTTAACTTCGGCCTCTCAGGAATTTCTCATTGCTGTTCCATCATCACTGTTCAATAAGGACTCCGTTCATGGCTCAAGTCACTCTCAAAGGCAACCCGGTGCAGGTTAATGGCCAACTGCCGCAAGTTGGTTCCAAAGCTCCAGCGTTCACCCTGGTGGGCGCAGGCCTGGCCGATGTTTCCCTGAGCAGCCTCGCCGGCAAGCGCAAGGTGCTGAACATTTTCCCAAGCGTCGACACCCCGACCTGCGCCACCTCGGTGCGCAAGTTCAACGCCCAGGCCAACGAGCTGGCCAACACCGTGGTGCTGTGCATCTCTGCCGACCTGCCATTCGCCCAGGCGCGCTTCTGCGGTGCCGAAGGCCTGGAAAACGTACAGAACCTGTCGACCCTGCGCGGCCGCGAGTTCATCGAAAACTACGGCGTGGCCATCGCCGACGGCCCGCTGGCCGGCCTGACCGCCCGCGCCGTGGTGGTGCTGGATGAAAACGACACCGTGCTGCACAGCGAGCTGGTCAAGGAAATCGCCGAAGAGCCGAACTACGACGCGGCCCTGGCCGTGCTCAAGTAACAGGTTTTACAATTATTAACGGCCTGGCTCTGTCCAGGCCGTTTTTATTTGTGCTTCAGTGGCTTAGCGCCGCTCCTTGAAACGTCAGTCAAAGGTAAATTGCCGGTAAAGGCGCTTTGCTAAAACCGCTCTAGTGCTTATCTTTCAGCCTTCTCAAAGAAGCCTCCCACGCGCCCAATGGTTGATCACTCCATGCAATCCTCTGCTTCCCGCAACTCCCGTCGCTGGCTGTTCGGCCTGTTTGTCCTGCTGCTGGTGGCCGGCCTGTGCTGGAAATTCTGGCCGGCCGGCAGTGCCCACAAGGAAGGCGCGCAACAGAAACCCGTGGCTGGGCATACCGGGCGTAGCGGCAGCTTGCGCCCCGGCTTCGGCGGTGCCAGCGGGCCGATCCCGGTGCGCGTGGCGCCAGTGACCCAGGGCGATTTCGCGGTGTACTACAAGGCCCTGGGCACGGTGACCGCGTTGAACACCATCAATGTGCGCAGCCGGGTGGCGGGGGAGCTGGTCAAGGTCAACTTCGAGGAAGGGCAGATGGTCAAGGCTGGCGACCTGCTGGCGCAGATCGATCCGCGTCCGTACCAGAATGCCTTGCTCCAGGCCGAAGGCACCTTGCTGCAGAACCAGGCCCAGTTGAAGAACGCCCAGGTCGACCTTGAGCGTTACCGCGGGTTGTATGCCCAGGACAGCATCGCCAAACAGACCCTGGACACCGCCGCGGCGCTGGTGGGGCAGTACCAGGGGACGGTCAAGACCAACCAGGCGGCGGTCAACGACGCCAAGCTCAACCTGGAATTCACCAACATCCGCGCGCCGATCGCCGGCCGCCTGGGCCTGCGCCAGCTGGACGTGGGCAACCTGGTGGCGGCCAACGACACCACCGCGCTGGTGATCATCACCCAGACCCAGCCCATCAGCGTGGCCTTCACCCTGCCGGAAAACAGCCTGGAAACCGTACTCGCCCGCTACCACAGTGGCGCCAAGCTGGCGGTGGAAGCCTGGGACCGGGGCGATGTGAAGCTGCAGGCAACAGGCGTGCTGCAGAGCCTGGACAACCAGATCGACACCACCACCGGCACCCTGAAGTTCAAGGCGCGCTTCGATAACCGCGACCAGGGCCTGTTCCCCAACCAGTTCGTCAATGTGCGGCTGCTGGCCGATACCCTGAAGAACGTGGTGCTGGCGCCCTCGGCGGCGATCCAGTTCGGCACCAATGGCACCTTCGTCTACGCCCTGGATGGCGACAACAAGGTGAAGATCCGTCAGCTCAAGGTGGGTGCCAGCAACGGCGACTCGACGGTGATCCAGGACGGCCTCAAGGCCGGTGACCGGGTGGTGATGGAAGGCACCGACCGCCTCAAGGACGGCAGCGAGGTGGAAGTGGTCAACGACAGCATCGACGTGCCCACCACCCCCACCGAACACCTGCAAGGGCAGCCCGCCGGGGCACCGGCCGCAGACGGCAAGCCGGTTGATGGCAAGGCGCAAAAGGTCGGCGCATGAATTTCTCGCGGCTGTTCATCCTCCGTCCGGTAGCCACCACCCTGAGCATGCTGGCCATTGTCCTGGCCGGCCTGATCGCCTATCGCCTGCTGCCGGTGTCGGCCTTGCCCCAGGTGGACTACCCGACCATCCGGGTCATGACCCTGTACCCCGGGGCCAGCCCGGACGTGATGACCAGCGCGGTTACCGCGCCCCTGGAACGCCAGTTCGGGCAGATGCCCGGCCTGACCCAGATGGCCTCCACCAGTTCCGGCGGGGCCTCGGTACTGACCCTGCGCTTCAGCCTCGATATCAATATGGACGTGGCCGAGCAGCAGGTGCAGGCGGCGATCAACGCCGCCACCAACCTGTTGCCCAAGGACCTGCCGGCGCCGCCCGTGTACAACAAGGTCAACCCGGCGGACACCCCGGTGCTGACCTTGGCCATTACCTCCAAGACCATGCTGCTGCCCAAGCTCAATGACCTGGTGGACACGCGCATGGCGCAGAAGATCGCCCAGATCAGCGGCGTGGGCATGGTCAGCATTGCCGGCGGCCAGCGCCAGGCGGTGCGGATCAAGGTCAACCCCGAGGCCCTGGCGGCCAACGGCCTGAACCTGGCGGATGTGCGCACCCTGATCGGCGCCTCCAACGTCAACCAGCCCAAGGGCAACTTCGACGGCCCGACCCGGGTCTCGATGCTCGACGCCAACGACCAGCTGACCTCGCCCAAGGACTACGCCGAGCTGATCCTGGCCTATAAAAATGGCGCGCCACTGCGCCTGAAGGATGTGGCCGAGATCGTCGACGGCGCCGAGAACGAGCGCCTGGCGGCCTGGGCCAACGAAAACCAGGCGGTGCTACTGAACATCCAGCGCCAGCCCGGGGCCAACGTGATCGAGGTGGTGGACCGGATCAAGGCACTGCTGCCGAGCATCACCGACAACCTGCCGGCGGGCCTGGACGTCACCGTGCTCACCGACCGTACCCAGACCATCCGCGCCTCGGTCAAGGATGTGCAGCACGAGTTGCTGATCGCCATCGCGCTGGTGGTGATGGTGACCTTCCTGTTCCTGCGCCGGGCCAGTGCCACCCTCATTCCTTCGATTGCCGTGCCGCTGTCGCTGATCGGCACCTTTGGTGTGATGTACCTGGCCGGCTTCTCGGTGAACAACCTGACCCTGATGGCCTTGACCATCGCCACCGGCTTTGTGGTGGACGATGCCATCGTCATGCTGGAGAACATCGCGCGCTTCATCGAGGAGGGCGACAGCCCGATGCAGGCCGCACTCAAGGGCGCCAGGCAGATCGGCTTCACCCTGATCTCCCTGACCCTGTCGCTGATCGCGGTGCTGATCCCGCTGCTGTTCATGGCGGATGTGGTGGGGCGGCTGTTCCGCGAGTTCGCCATCACCCTGGCGGTGGCGATCCTGATCTCCCTGGTGGTGTCCCTGACCCTGACCCCGATGATGTGCGCGCGCCTGCTCAAGCGTGAACCCAAGCCTGAAGAGCAGGGGCGCTTCTACCGCGCCAGCGGGGCCTGGATCGACTGGCTGATCGAAAGCTACGGGCGCAAGTTGCAGTGGGTGCTCAAGCACCAGTTCCTGACCCTGATGGTGGCCATCGGCACCCTGGGCCTGACCGTGTTCCTTTATATGGTGGTGCCCAAGGGTTTCTTCCCGGTGCAGGACACCGGGGTCATCCAGGGCATTTCCGAGGCGCCGCAGTCGGTGTCCTTCGCCGCCATGAGCCAGCGCCAGCAGGACCTGGCCAAGATCATCCTGCAGGATCCGGCCGTGCAAAGCCTGTCCTCCTACATCGGGGTGGACGGCGACAACGCCACCCTCAACAGCGGCCGCCTGCTGATCAACCTCAAGCCCCACAGCGAGCGCGACCTGAGCGCAGCCCAGGTGATCGCGCGGATCCAGCCCGAGGTGGACAAGCTGCTGGGCATCCGCCTGTTCATGCAACCGGTACAGGACCTGACCATCGAAGACCGGGTCAGCCGCACCCAGTACCAGTTCAGCCTGTCGTCGCCGGATGCCGAGCTGCTGAGCCTGTGGAGCAATCGCCTGGTGCAGGCCCTGGCCCAGCGCCCGGAGCTCACCGACGTGGCCAGCGACCTGCAGGACAAGGGCCTGCAGGTGTTCCTGGTGATCGACCGTGACGCCGCATCCCGGGTCGGGGTTTCGGTGTCCAACATCACCGACGCCCTGTACGACGCCTTTGGCCAGCGCCAGATCTCCACCATCTACACCCAGGCCAGCCAGTACCGGGTGGTGCTCCAGGCCCAGGCCGGCGAGCGCATCGGGCCCCAGGCCCTGGAGCAGATCCACGTCAAGACCACCGATGGTGGCCAAGTGCGGCTGTCGAGCCTGGCCCATGTCGAGGAGCGCCAGGCGCAACTGGCCATCGCCCATATCGGCCAGTTCCCGGCGGTGATGATGTCCTTCAACCTGGCTCCGGGCGTGGCCCTGGGCAAGGCGGTGGACGTGATCGAGCAGGTGCAGCAGGAAATCGGCATGCCGGTGGGCGTGCAGACCCGCTTCCAGGGCGCGGCGGAAGCCTTCCAGGCCTCGCTGTCGAGCACCTTGCTGCTGATCCTGGCGGCGGTGGTGACCATGTACATCGTGCTCGGCGTGCTCTATGAGAGCTACATTCACCCGATCACCATCCTCTCCACCTTGCCCTCGGCGGCGGTGGGGGCCTTGCTGGCGCTGATCCTCAGTGGCAACGACCTGGGCATGATCGCCATCATCGGCATCATCCTGCTGATCGGCATCGTCAAGAAGAACGCGATCATGATGATCGACTTCGCCCTCGACGCCGAACGCCACCAGGGCATGGCCCCGGAACAGGCCATCTACCAGGCGGCGCTCCTGCGTTTCCGGCCGATCCTGATGACCACCCTGGCGGCGCTGTTCGGCGCCGTGCCACTGATGCTGGCCACCGGTTCCGGCGCCGAGCTGCGCCAGCCCCTGGGCCTGGTGATGGTCGGCGGCCTGCTGGTGAGCCAGGTACTGACCCTGTTCACCACGCCCGTGATCTACCTGTACTTCGACCGCCTGGGCCGGCGCTTCGGCAAGCGTGAAGACGCCCAAGAGGTGGAGGCATGAAGGGCCGCAGCCTGCCTCAAGCCTGGAGCGTGTCGGCATGAACCTCTCCGGCCCCTTCATCAAGCGCCCGGTGGCGACCATGCTGTTGTCGCTGGCGATCATGCTGCTGGGCGGCGTCAGCTTCGGCCTGCTGCCGGTGGCGCCGCTGCCGCAGATGGACTTCCCGGTGATCGTGGTCCAGGCCAGCCTGCCCGGGGCCAGCCCCGAGGTCATGGCCTCCACCGTGGCCACGCCCCTGGAGCGCTCGTTCGGCGCCATCGCCGGGGTCAACACCATGAGCAGCCGTTCCAGCCAGGGCTCGACCCGGGTGATCCTGCAGTTCGACCTGGACCGCGACATCAACGGCGCGGCGCGGGAGGTGCAGGCGGCCATCAACGCCTCGCGCAACCTGCTGCCCAGCGGCATGCGCAGCATGCCCACCTACAAGAAGGTCAACCCGTCCCAGGCGCCGATCATGGTCCTGTCGCTGACCTCCGATGTGCTGGAGAAGGGCCAGCTCTACGACCTGGCCTCGACCATCCTGTCCCAGAGCCTGTCCCAGGTGCAGGGCGTGGGCGAAGTGCAGGTCGGCGGCAGCTCCTTGCCAGCGGTGCGCATCGAACTGGAGCCGCAACTGCTCAACCAGTACGGCGTGGCCCTGGACGACGTGCGCAATGCCATCGCCAACGCCAACCAGCGCCGGCCCAAGGGTTCGGTGGAGGATGACCAGCGGCTGTGGCAGATCCAGGCCAACGACCAGTTGGAAAAGGCCCGTGACTACGAGCCGCTGATCATCCACTACAACAACGGCGCAGCCCTGCGCCTGAAGGACGTGGCCAAGGTCAGCGATGGCGTGGAAGACCGCTACAACAGCGGTTTCTTCAACGATGACGCGGCGGTGCTGCTGGTGATCAACCGCCAGGCCGGGGCCAACATCATCGAGACGGTGAACGAGATCAAGGCCCAGTTGCCGGCGTTGCAGGCGGTGCTGCCGGCCAGCGTCAAGCTCAACCTGGCCATGGACCGCTCGCCGGTGATCAAGGCCACCCTGCACGAGGCGGAGATGACCCTGCTGATCGCCGTGGCCCTGGTGATCCTGGTGGTGTACCTGTTCCTCGGCAACTTCCGCGCCTCGCTGATCCCGACCCTGGCGGTACCGGTATCCCTGGTGGGCACTTTTGCCATCATGTATCTCTACGGTTTTTCCCTGAACAACCTGTCGCTGATGGCGCTGATCCTTGCCACTGGGCTGGTGGTGGACGATGCCATCGTGGTGCTGGAGAACATTTCCCGGCACATCGACGAAGGCATTGCGCCAATGAAGGCGGCGTACCTGGGGGCCAAGGAAGTGGGCTTCACCCTGCTGTCGATGAACGTGTCGCTGGTGGCGGTGTTCCTGTCGATCCTGTTCATGGGCGGGATCATCGAGAGCCTGTTCCGCGAGTTCTCCATCACCCTGGCCGCGGCCATCGTGGTGTCGCTGGTGGTGTCCCTCACCCTGACCCCGATGCTTTGCGCGCGCTGGCTCAAGCCCCACACCCCGGGCCAGGAGAACCGCCTGCAGCGCTGGAGCCGGCGCAGCAACGACTGGATGATGGGCAAGTACGCCACCAGCCTGGACTGGGTGCTGCGCCACAGGCGTCTGACCCTGCTCAGCCTGCTGCTGACCATTGGCGTCAATGTGGCCCTGTACGTGGTGGTGCCCAAGACCTTCATGCCCCAGCAGGACACCGGCCAGTTGATCGGTTTTGTCCGCGGCGACGACGGTCTGTCCTTCAGCGTGATGCAGCCGAAGATGGAAATCTTCCGCCGCGCCGTGCTCAAGGATGCGGCAGTGGAGAGCGTGGCCGGCTTCATCGGTGGCAACAACGGCACCAACAACGCCTTCATGCTGGTGCGCCTGAAGCCGATCAAGGAACGCGATATTTCGGCGCAGAAGGTCATCGAGCGCCTGCGCAAGGAAATGCCCAAGGTGCCCGGTGCGCAACTGATGCTGATGGCCGACCAGGACTTGCAGTTCGGCGGCGGTCGCGAGCAGACCACCTCGCAGTATTCCTACATCCTGCAAAGCGGCGACCTGGGCGAGTTGCGCCAGTGGTACCCGAAAGTGGTGACGGCGCTGCGCGCCTTGCCCGAGATCACCGCCATCGACGCCCGGGAAGGCCGTGGCGCCCAGCAGGTGACCCTGGTGGTGGACCGCGACCAGGCCAAGCGCCTGGGGGTGGACATGGACATGGTCACCGCGGTGCTCAACAACGCCTACAGCCAGCGGCAGATCTCCACCATCTACGACAGCCTCAACCAGTACCAGGTGGTGATGGAGGTCAATCCCAAGTACGCCCAGGACCCCATCACCCTGAACCAGGTGCAGGTGATCACCAGCGCCGGCGCGCGGATTCCGCTGTCGGCCATCGCCCACTATGAAAACAGCCTGGAAGACGACCGGGTCAGCCATGAAGGGCAATTCGCCTCGGAAAGCATTTCCTTCGACATGGCCGAGGGCGTGACGGTGGAGCAGGGCACTGCCGCCATCGAACGGGCGATCGCCAAGCTGGGCATGCCCGAAGACGTGATCGTCAAGATGGCCGGCACCGCCGATGCCTTCGCCGCCACCCAGAAGAGCCAGCCGTTCATGATCCTCGGCGCGCTGCTGGCGGTGTACCTGGTGCTCGGGGTGCTCTATGAAAGCTACATTCACCCGCTGACCATCCTCTCCACCTTGCCCTCGGCCGGGGTTGGCGCCTTGCTCTCGATCTACGTGCTGGGCGGTGAGTTCAGCCTGATCTCGCTGTTGGGGCTGTTCCTGCTGATTGGCGTGGTGAAGAAGAACGCGATCCTGATGATCGACCTGGCGCTGCAACTGGAGCGTCACCAGGGCCTGGACCCGTTGCAGTCGATCCGCAGCGCCTGCCTGCAACGCCTGCGGCCGATCCTCATGACCACCCTGGCGGCGATCCTCGGCGCCTTGCCGTTGCTGCTGGGCGGTGCCGAAGGCTCGGAAATGCGCCAGCCCTTGGGCCTGACCATCATTGGCGGCCTGGTCTTCAGCCAGGTCCTGACCCTCTACACCACCCCGGTGGTCTACCTCTATCTCGATCGCCTGCGCCACAAGTTCAACCACTGGCGTGGGGTCCGTACCGATGCTGCTCTGGAAACGCCGCTATGACCGACCATTCGTCCCGTCCCGTAACCTTGCTGTCCGCCCAGCGCCTGGCCATGGCCCGGGGCTCGCGGGCCTTGAGCCTGGGCCTGTGCGTGCTGCTGCTCAGCGCCTGCGCCATCGGTCCCGACTACCAGCGCCCACAGGTGGCCGAGCCGGTGCAGTACAAGGAAGCCGAAGGCTGGCGCCAGGCCAACCCCAGCGACGCCCTGGCCCGTGGCGCCTGGTGGGAGCTGTACGGCGATGCCCAGCTCAATGGCCTGATCGACAAGCTCAACAGTTCCAACCAGAGCGTGGCCCAGGCCGAGGCGCAGTTCCGTCAGGCCCGGGCCCTGGTGCGCAGCTCCCGGGGGGCGTTCTTTCCCAGTGTCGACCTGAGCGCCGGCAAGACCCGCGCCAGCCAGGGCACCGGCAGCAGCAGTTCGGCCCTGAGCAGCTCCAGCAGTGGTATCCGCGACACCTACAACACCCAGTTGGGGGTGAGCTGGGAAGCGGACGTGTGGGGCAAGCTGCGCCGTGACCTGGAGGCCAACGAGGCCAGCGCCGAGGCCAGCTTCGCCGACCTGGCGGCCATGCGCCTGAGCCAGCAGTCCGAGCTGGCGCAGAACTACCTGCAACTGCGGGTGATCGATGAGCAGAAGCGCCTGCTGGAGGCCACGGTGGCGGCTTATCAGCGCTCCCTGACCATGACCCAGAACCAGTACCAGGCCGGGGTCTCCGGCAAGGACGCGGTGGCCCAGGCCCAGACCCAGCTCAAAAGCACCCAGGCCGACCTGATCGACCTGATCTGGCAGCGGGCGCAGTTCGAGAACGCCATTGCCGTGCTGATCGGCGTGCCCCCGGCCGAGTTCAACCTGGCCGAGAGCAAGACCATCCCCGTGCTGCCCCAAGTGCCATTGAGCGTGCCCTCGCAACTACTGGAGCGGCGCCCGGACATCGCCTCGGCTGAGCGTTCGGTGATTGCCGCCAACGCCAAGATCGGCGTGGCCAAGGCCGCCTATTACCCGGACCTGACCCTGAGCCTGGCCGGCGGCTACAGCAGCAGCACCTACGCCGACTGGATCAGCCTGCCGAACCGCTTCTGGTCGGTAGGGCCGAAACTGGCCATGACCCTGTTCGACGGCGGCCAGCGTTCGGCGGAAGTGGACCGCACCGAGGCGGTGTACGACCAGACCGTGGCCAAGTACCGGCAGACCGTGCTCGACGGTTTCCGCGAGGTGGAGAACTACATGGTCCAGCTCAAGGTCCTGGAGGACGAGGCGGGGGTGCGCCAGCAGGCCCTGGATTCGGCCCGCGAGGCCCTGCGCCTGACCGAGAACCAGTACAAGGCCGGGCTGATCGCCTACCTGGATGTGGTCACCAGCCAGACCACTGCCCTGAGCAACGAGCGCAGCGTGCTCAGCCTGTTGCAGAGCCGCCTGATCGCCAGCGTGCAGTTGATCGCCGCCATGGGCGGTGGCTGGGATGGGCAGCTGCAGGCCAGCGAGCAGAAATAGGCCTGTGAACGCCTTGCAGCAGGCTGGCTGCAAGGCCTGCTCGAAGGCCGCAAGCGGGGTGTATCTGGCGTGATTTGCAACGCCCCGGGACTTCCCGCAAAGCCCATGCCCACAGGGCTTGTAGGGGTATGAGGCAGCCGAAAACGGCGTTCTGTCCGACTAATGGCTTTTTGCTAACTTTGTAGATGCGTTCTTCCGCGCAATCAGTACAATCTGCGGTTTTGCCCGCCGCGCAGGGATGTCGGCACAACGGCCAAGAGACGTCTCATGCTCATCGGTAGCTACTCCTCCGCACTGGTCCTGATCTCCATCTTCGTGGCGATCCTCGCTTCCTATACCGCCCTCGACCTGACCGGGCGCATTGCCACCACCAACGGCCGTGCCGCTTATCTATGGATGATGGGCGGAGCCCTGGCCATGGGCGTCGGTGTGTGGTCCATGCACTTCATCGGCATGCTGGCCTTCAGCCTGCCCATCGACCTGGGCTACGACATCCAGCTCACTGCCTTGTCGCTGCTGATCTCGATCCTGTCCTGCGGCTTTGCCCTGTGGCTGGTGAGCCAGCCGCGGCTGCCGATGTGGCAGTTGCTGTTCGGCGCGCTGATCATGGGCTCGGGCATCAGTGGCATGCACTACACCGGCATGGCGGCCATGCGCATGCAGCCTGGCATCGACTACGACCCGAGCCTGTTCGGCGCCTCGCTGCTGATTGCCTTCGGCGCGTCGCTGGCGGCGCTGTGGATTGCCTTTCGCCTGCGTCAGAACACCCCTTACGTGCGCCTGGCCCGAACCGGCGCGGCGATTGTCATGGGCTTTGCCATCGTCGGCATGCATTACACCGGCATGGCCGCGGCGCGTTTCGCCGATGGCAGTTTCTGCGGCGCCCTGGGCAACGGTCTGAGCGGCAAGGGCCTGGACAACCTGGTGCTGATCACCACCCTGGCGGTGCTGATCATAGCCTTGCTGACCTCGGTGCTGGATGCGCGGCTGGAAGCCCGCACCGCGGTGCTGGCGCAATCGTTGACCGAAGCCAACAAGGAACTGACCCAACTGGCGCTGCACGACACCCTGACCGGGCTGCCGAACCGCATTCTGCTGGCCGACCGCATTGACCAGGCGATGCACCGGGTCACTGCCCATGGTGGCTGTTTTGCGCTGATGTTCATCGATCTGGACGGTTTCAAGCCGGTCAACGACGCCTTTGGCCACCACATGGGCGACCAGTTGCTGCGCGAAGTGGCCCAGCGCCTGCGCGAGGATTTACGCAGCGAAGACACCCTGGCGCGGATCGGTGGCGATGAGTTCGTGCTGCTGGTGCAACTGGCCGAGCCGGACGATGCCCTGCGCCTGGCGGCACGCCAGGTGGGGCTGGTATCGCGCTCGTTCCGGGTGGCCGAGCATGACCTGCAGATTTCCGCCAGCATCGGCATTGCGGTGTACCCCGGCAATGGCCTGAGTGCACAGGAACTGCTGATGAACGCCGATGCAGCGATGTACCACGCCAAGGGCACCGGCAAGAATGGCTACAGTTTTTTCGATGCCTCGATGAACAGCAACGCCCGGCGCCAGTTGCAATTGCTGCAGGATTTGCGCAATGCCCTGGAGCATCATCAGTTTCGCCTGCATTACCAGCCCAAGTTCGACGCCGCCAATGGCCTGCCGGTGGGGGCCGAGGCGCTGCTGCGCTGGGAGCATCCCCAGCATGGCCTGTTGCTGCCGGACAAGTTCATCGAACTGGCGGAGAAGACCGGGCTGATCATTGCCATCGGCGAGTGGGTGCTCAACGAGGCCTGCCGGCAGATGCGCGAGTGGTACGTCCAGGGCTACACCGACTGGCGCATCGCGGTAAACCTCTCGGCCCTGCAGTTCTGCCATACCGGGCTGGTCAAGAGCGTGGCCAATGCCCTGGAGCGCTACCACCTGCCGGCCAACAACCTGACCCTGGAAATCACCGAAACCACGGCGATGAACGACGCCGATGTCAGCATGCTGGTCCTGCAACAGCTGGCGGACATGGGGGTGGACCTGTCCATCGACGATTTCGGCACCGGCTATTCCAGCCTGATGTACCTCAAGCGCCTGCCGGCCAACGAACTGAAGATCGACCGCGGTTTCGTCCGCGACCTGGAGCACGACAGCGACGACGCCGCCATCGTCTCGGCCATTGTCGCCCTGGGCCAGGCCCTGGGCCTGCGGATCGTCGCCGAGGGCGTGGAAACCGGAGTGCAGCAGACCTTCCTCACCCAGCTGGGCTGTGATTCCCTGCAAGGCTATTTCCTTGGCCATCCTCTGCCGCCTGAAGGTTTCATGCAGGGTATCCACCGGGGCGAAGAAAAAGCCTGAGCCTGGCGCCTGGCCGGTAGCGGTCGCGATCGGGCGGCAGTTCGCAGGGATATTGCCGCTGTCGGGCCCCCAGCCGGCTTGCACCGTCGGCACGCGGTGCTGTCGTGCATTCCTACTGGCCAGAAGGGGCACATGTGCGCAGTTTTCATCGCTGCCCGCGCGGTGTTTAATGGCTCGCGTTGAAATGTTCAGTGAGGGAGTCGGCAGCATGGATAAAGTCATCGTCATCACCGGTGGCGGACGGGGTATAGGCGCCGCCACGGCAGTGTTGGCCGCGCAGCAGGGATTCAAGGTGTGCATCAACTACCAGGCCGACGAACAGTCCGCCCTGCAGGTGCTGGAGCAGGTTCGGGCCCTGGGTGTGCAGGCCATCGCGGTGCGCGCCGACGTCAGCATCGAGGATGAAGTGATCGGCCTGTTCCACCGGGTCGACAGCGAGCTGGGGCGGGTCACGGCCCTGGTCAACAACGCCGGGACCGTGGGCCACAAGTCGCGGCTGGATGAAATGTCCGAATTTCGCATCCAGAAGATCATGAAGACCAATGTCATGGGGCCGATCCTCTGCGCCAAGCACGCCGTGCTGCGCATGTCGCCGCGCCATGGCGGGCAGGGCGGCAGCATCGTCAACGTCTCCTCGGTGGCGGCGCGCCTGGGTTCGCCGGGGGAATACGTCGACTACGCCGCCTCCAAAGGTGCCCTGGACACCTTCACCATCGGCCTGTCCAAGGAAGTGGCGGGCGAGGGCATCCGCGTCAACGCGGTGCGCCCGGGCTACATCTACACCGACTTTCATGCCCTGAGCGGCGATGCCGACCGGGTCAGCAAGCTGGAGTCGGCAATCCCCATGGGCCGCGGCGGGCGTCCTGATGAAGTGGCCGAGGCGATTGTCTGGCTGCTGTCGGACAAGGCTTCCTATGCCACCGGCACCTTCGTTGACCTGGGCGGCGGGCGCTGAGTCCCCGCAAGTCTGCGGCCTAACCCGTAGGAGCCGGCTTGCCAGCGAAGGGGCCCTCAAGCCTTGCGCCGCGCTTGCGGACGCCTTCGCTGGCGAGCCAGCTCCTGCGGTTTCCCTCCGTTCTTGTGGCCTAATCCGTAGGAGCCGGCTTGCCGGCGAAGGGGCCCTTGAGTCTTGCGCCGCGCTTGCGGACGCCTTCGCTGGCAAGCCAGCTCCTACGGTTTCCTCAGCGGGCGCGGCGGCGGCCGGGGCCGATCAGCAGGGCCAGCAACAGCCCCAGCACGCTGATGCCAAAGCTCATCAACTGTGGCATCAGGAACCCCAGGGTTTCCCCCGGGCGGTTGCAGCTGTAGCCATATCCATCGCCTTGCTCATGGGCCCAGACGCCCGGTATGGCGCTCACGTCCACGGGCGCCGAAGGTGCGGGTTCCTCGTTGGCGATCCCCAGGTTCGAATGGCTCGCGCTGCGCCTTTCCAGCTGTTCGATGGCCTGCAACTGGGCGTCGTTACAGCGGTTCTGCGCCCAATTGCCGACCACCACCAGGACGGACAGCAGAAGCAGCAGCGGCACCGGGTAATAACGCCGGGTCCGCAGCAGGGGCGCCACCACCAGCCCGGCCAGGAAACCCGCCAGCAGCAGATTGACCCCGAACCACGGAACGCCTTCCCAGCTCGGCGGTATCAGATGCACCATCAGCGGGGGCAGCACAACGCGGGAGAACAGCAGGCACAGGGCGGCCGCGAGCAGGGTGATCAGCAGGGTCTTGATCCAGGATTTCATGGGCAATGCATAACCTTTAAGAAGAGGCGGTAAACGGGGGCTATCAGTGCTGCGCCAGCTATTGGGGCATTGGCGGCGGGGTAAAGCGCCGGGCGTATTCGAGCATCTCCCGGGGGAAGACCATGTGCGTTACCGCGCTGTCGTCCAGGCCGTAGAGGTAGGCCACTGCCGCGGCTTCAAAGGCCCAGTAGCCGAAGTAGGAACCTTCGTCGCCGTCCAGGTGGCTGTCGTGCCATGGGGCCTGTTCGAACGCTTCATACCACTGGTCGCAGTACTCCACCAGCAGTTGCCGGGGTTCATCGGGATCTTCGGTGTAGATGGCCCGGATCAGGGGCGTGGAGACGTCGTGGAACCACTGATCAACGTCTTCACGATCCGGCAGGTAGGCCTTGAGCAGGTCCTCGATCAGGGTGTCCTGGCCGCCAAAGCCGGCACGGTCCTGCAGCAGCACCAGGCGCGGTAGCAGGTCGCTGCGTTGCAGCAGGATGCACAGGCTGATGACCTGGACATATTCCTCGTACTCGTCGGGGTAGTCTTGGATGTTCAGCGGCGCGATATCCGGCCGTTCTTCATAAACCCCCATCTTGCGCTGGTAGTCCTCGTAGCCTTCGATCACCCCATCCAGCTCCCGGGCCAGTTGCTCCATGGGTGCACCGCCGGTGTAGCCCAGGATCAGGTGGTGCAGGCGCGCGCTGCGCACATTGGAGGCCTTGAGGGAGGCTTCCTGCTCGGGGCTGTCGGCCATCATCGAATGGGTCTGCCAATGGGCCTCTTCGCCGGCCAGGCTTTCGAGGAAGTCGTGGTACTGCTTGTGGCTGAGAAACACTTGTCTGCGGTTCATGTCGGTGCCTTGGCTCAGTAGACGGGAATCAGGGTGAAGGGCGCCTTGCGCTGCGAGGTTTCCAGCAGCAGGGTCGCCAGGTCCACTTCGGCGGGCTCCAGGTCGAGCTGCTCCAGCTCTTCCTCCAACTGCTGTGCATCGGCGGGCAGGGCAACGATTGGCCGGCGCAGGTAGGGGCGCGGGTCTTCGCCGTAGTAGACCTGCACCGGGCCTTCGGGGATGCCTTCCAGGCGGGCAAAACCTTCCTGGTCGAGGCTGCCCTCGGCTTGCGAGCCGTCACTGAACACCGCTCGGTAAGCGGCGCCGGACACCGGCTCCAGGTTCGGGTAGTGCAGGTTCAGTTCCAGCCAGTGGCCCTCACCGGTGAGGTGTTCCAGGCCCTGGTTGGCGTCCCGGGTGATGCGCGCGGCATCGCGGGTTTCAGGCTGCGCAGCGCGGTTGATGGTTGGCGTACCGGCTTCCAGGGACGACTGCGGCTTGGGCGCCAGGGCCGGGCCGCGGCTGTGGGCGGCGGCCGAGTTGTTGCGCTGCTCGGCGATCCACGGGGCGATGCGCTCTTGCACCGTCACCATGAGGAACTCGGTGTGTTCGCAGGCTTCGTTGAGGTTGTGCAGCACCAGGCGCTGCTGCTGGGACGTGAGGCCGTTGAAGGTGCTGGAGGCGCTCACGCCGCGGATGATCTCGGGCAGTTCTTCGGCCAGGCGCAATGGGTCCAGGCACTTTTCCAGCAGCTGTTCGGGGCTGGTCTTCAGGCGGCAGGCCAGCAGGGTGTGGCGGATCAGGTCGAAGAGCTTTTCGGCGTGGCGCTGGGGGGCGCGATTGATCAGGCGCAGGAGGATCTTCAGGCCTTGCCCGGGGCCGGGAATCCAGCCGATCAGGGCCAGGGCCAGGTCGAAGAAGGCGTCTTCCTCGTCCTTGGGGTTGTTAATGGCGTCCAGCTCGAAGATCGCCTGGATGCAGTCGTAGGCGTTGAGTTCCTGGGTCAGCAGTGGCAGGCGGCCGCGTTCGATGGCCTTGATCAGTTCGGCCTTGGCCTCTGGGTAGTCGTCGTAATACAGGTCTTCGACCATGACGTGTTCCTTTCCCTGGAAAATTGGAGCGCGGATGCTGAATGAGTTGAGGGGGTGGAGCAAGGTGCCTTGGCGGTTTTTTTATGTTGGGAGGTGTGCATTGTTGTGGTGATGGGGGCGTTTGGTTTTGTGTGGGGGGTGAGGGGGGGTATATCCGTTGCTGCGGGTGGGGCGGCTGGCGGTTTCGACCTTACGGCGAGTCACCTTGCGGCCGGCCTGAAGAAGGATCGGTGTGTAGCGCTCCCCCCGTGTAGGAGCTGGCTTGCCAGCGAAGGTGTCAGCCCAAGCGCTGCAGGTCTTGCGGGCCTCTTCGCCGGCAAGCCGGCTCCTACAGCGAGATGCGGCGGCTGGTACACCGTAGGAGCTGGCTTGCCAGCGAAGGCGTCAGCCCAGGCGATGCAGGTCTTGCGGGCCTCTTCGCCGGCAAGCCGGCTCCTACAGGTGTGGGTGGGGCGGTTGGGGTCAGAAGGAGCGGATGATCCGCCCCAGGGTTTCCATGGCCTTTTCCGCGGCTTCGTTCCACGGGCTGCCGTAGTTCAGGCGGATGCAGTTGCGAAAGCGCTGGGTTGGGGAAAAGATCGGCCCCGGGGCAATGCTGATGCCCTGGGCCAGGGCCATCTGGAACAGTTTCAACGAGTCCATCTGCGGCGGCAGCTCCAGCCACAGGAAGTAGCCGCCCGCCGGCTGGCTGACCCGGGTCTGGGCCGGGAAGTAGCGGGCGATCGCCGCCAGCATGGCGCTCTGCTGTTCTTCCAGGGCATAGCGCAGCTTGCGCAGGTGGCGGTCGTAGCCGCCGTGCTGCAGGTAGTCGGCAATCGCCGCCTGGGCCGGCATCGAGGCACACAGCGAGGTCATGAGTTTGAGCCGTTCGATCTTCTGCGCATAACGCCCGGCCGCGACCCAGCCGATGCGGTAGCCCGGGGCCAGGCTCTTGGCGAAGGAGCCGCAATGCATCACCAGGCCCTCGGTGTCGAAGGCCTTGGCCGGTTTCGGTGCCTGCTGGCCGTAGTACAGCTCGGCGTAGACGTCGTCTTCGATCAGCGGCACCTGGTGCTGGCGCAGCAGCTCCACCAGCTCCTGTTTCTTGGCCTCGGGCATGCTCGCGCCCATGGGGTTCTGGAAGTTGGTCATGCACCAGCAGGCCTTGATCGGGTGCCGCTCCAGGGTCTGGGCCAGCACCCCGAGGTCGATGCCGTCGCGCGGGTGCACGGGGATTTCCACCGCCTTGAGCTTGAGCCGCTCCAGCACTTGCAGGCTGGCGTAGAAGGCCGGTGCCTCGATGGCCACCAGGTCGCCCGGCTCGGTCACCGCTTGCAGGCACAGGTTCAGCGCCTCCAGCGCGCCGTTGGTGATCAGTAACTCCTCCATGGGCAGCATCAGCCCGGCCACCATGTAGCGCAGGGCGATCTGCCGGCGCAGCTGAGGATTGCCCGGCGACATGTCGGTGACTACCACGCGCGGGTCCATCTCGCGGCTGGCGCTGGCCAGGGAGCGCGACAGGCGCTGCAGGGGGAACAGGGTGGGGCTGGGGAACGCCGAGCCGAAGGGCACGGTGCTCGGGTCCTTGATCGAATCGAGCACCGAGAACACCAGTTCGCTGACATCGACTTCGGTGGATTCATTGACTTCGCTGCTGATCACCGGCTCCGAGAAGGGGCTGGGCGCGTGGGCATTGACGAAGTAGCCGGAGCGCGGGCGGGCGCGGATCAGGCCGCGACGCTCCAGCAGGTAATAGGCCTGGAACACCGTCGACGGGCTGACCCCGTAGGTCTGGCTGGCGTAGCGCACCGAAGGCACACGCTGGCCCGGCCCCAGGACCCCGGAGCGGATCAGTTCGGCGATGTCATCGGCGAATTTTTCGTAGCGTTTCATCTGCGGTTGAGGATCCAGTCTGGTCATCGGGTCGACATATCTGCGGTGGCGAGGGAGTGGCAAGCGCCGCCAGCGGGCTGGCGGCGGGTGTCCGGTTCATTGGCTCCGGGGCCGGCCCCGGGGGGGAGCCGGCTCCCTCGCCAGGGCATTCTAGAGGCTCAGCGGTTCATCGGCGCGACAAAACGACTCTTGGCCACGGCGTAGACGCCCGGGTCATCGCTGTCGCTGACCTTGAAGCTGATGGCCTGGGAGCTGCTCTGCGCCTTGTCCTGGGTCATCGCCACGGACACTGGCAGGTCGATGATTTCACCGGGGGCCAGGCTCAGTTCGGTCTTGCCCTGCAGCTCGAAGCCTTCGCCATCCATCAGGGCCAGGTGGTACTGCTGGCGTTCCTGGGTCTTGTTGATGATCTTCAGGCTGTAGATGTTCTCGATCTGGCCCAGAGCGTTCTCGCGGAACAGGCCGCGGTCCTTGCTCACGTCCAGGGACACCATGGGCCGCTGCACCAGGGCCAGGGCCAGGGCGCCGATCATCACCAGCAGCACCAGGCTGTAGCCCACCAGGCGCGGACGCAGCAGGTGGGTCTTGCCGCCTTGCAGCTCGTGTTCCGAGGTGTAGGCGATCAGGCCGCGGGCGTAACCCATCTTGTCCATGATCGAGTCGCAGGCGTCGATGCAGGCGGCGCAGCCGATGCACTCCATCTGCAGGCCGTCGCGGATGTCGATGCCCGTAGGGCAGACCTGTACGCACAGCTGGCAGTCGATGCAGTCGCCCAGGCCGACATCGGCAGGCTTCACATCACGCTTGCGCGGGCCACGGCTTTCGCCGCGCACCGGGTTGTAGGAAATGGTCAGGGTGTCCTTGTCGAACATCACGCTCTGGAAGCGCGCATAAGGGCACATGTGCATGCACACCGCCTCGCGCAGCCAACCGGCATTGATGTAGGTGGCCGCGGCGAAGAACAGCACCCAGAACAGGCTCAGGCCGCCGATCTGCAGGGTCAGCAGCTCCTGGGCCAGGGGGCGGATGGGGGTGAAGTAGCCGACGAAGGTCAGGCCGGTGAGCAGGCTGATGGCCAGCCACAAGGTGTGCTTCATGGCCCGACGGGCCAGCTTGTTCAGGCCCCAGGGCGCGGCCTGCAGCTTGATCCGCTGGTTGCGCTCGCCTTCGGTGACCTTTTCGCACCACATGAACAGCCAGGTCCACGAGCTTTGCGGGCAGGTGTAGCCGCACCAGACGCGGCCGGCGAACACGGTGATGGCGAACAGGCCGAAGGCGCAGATGATCAGCAGCGCCGAGAGGAGGATGAAGTCCTGGGGCCAGAAGGTCGCGCCAAAAATGTGGAACTTGCTCTCGGCCAGGTCCCAGAGCACCGCCTGGCGGCCGCCCCAGTTCAACCAGACCGTGCCGAAGAACAGCAGGAACAGAAAACCCGCGCCGGTCATGCGCAGGGTACGGAACAAACCGGTGAAGCTGCGGGTGTAAACGTGTTTGTCGGTGGTCTTCGACTTCATCTGTTTAGGTTGTGAAGGTTCGAAGGTTTCTACTAATCGGACGGGGATTCTTTCGCTCATGGTCGTTCGCTCATCAGCCTCCATCAGGCCGGGCAACTATGACCACGGATCTGTTTGCATAACAGACTCAGGTATTTGATAAAAAACCGGATCAGATGGCCCTTTGCAGCGCCCCTGCGACAACTTGCCGTACCCCCTCAGGTACCACCAGGGAGGGCTGCAGGCCGTGCTGGCACAGGGCCGCGGGGTGGGCCCTGATCCAGGTCAGTCAAATCACCGAATCACCTTCACTGGCTTTTAGATGGCGCCGACCGTCGGTGGCGCCTGCTACGGTCAATGCGTCGGCTTCTGCTTCGGTGATGTAGACCCGCTCGCCCCCCAGGTCCACCGCCGACATCGACTTGGCGCTGTCGGTGATGATGGTCACGGCGCTGGCCGGGAGGTGCTGGTGCAGGGTATCGGTGTCGAAGTAGCAGGTCTGGTTTTCGATGCGCAGGCTCATGGCGGTTACCTCAAGGCAATGGCTGTACAGGTTAGGGCGCAGAGGCTGGCCAGGGTTCGACGACGGCGATCAACGGTGGCAGGGCAGGCGCTGGCGGGCGGGGCACAGGCTTGTGTAACGAAGGTGTCCGTGGGGTTGGCAGCCGGCTAGGGGGCCTCTTCGCCGCCAGGCCGGTTCCTGCGGTGCTGGTGCTGGCGGCACCTTTTGCTGGCGAGCGCGGTCCATCGCACAGGAACCCGCAGTGGGACGAGGAGCGCTCGCATGAACACCTGGTGGCAAGAAGTCTGGCTGACCCTGCAAGACGAATTCGCCGATATCGGCGATGCCCGGCAACTGACCCAGATCACCCTGCGCCTGCTGGTGGCGGCCCTGCTGGGGGGCATTCTGGGCTTCGAACGCGAGCATCAGGGCAAGGCCGCCGGGGTTCGCACCCATATGCTGGTGGCCATGGGCGCGGCCCTGTTCGTGCTGGTGCCGAGCCTGTCCGGGGCCCAGGCCGATGCCATGAGCCGGGTGCTCCAGGGGGTCATCGCCGGGATCGGTTTTCTCGGCGCCGGGACCATCCTCAAGGGCCATGAAGAAGACCAGGGCCAGCACGTCAAGGGCCTGACCACCGCCGCCGGGCTGTGGATGACCGCCGCCATCGGCGTGGCCGCCGGCATGGGCCGCGAGGCCACGGCGGTGCTCAGTACCTTGCTGGCGCTGATGGTCTTCAGCCTGATGCCGCTGATTGTCCGGCGCCTGGAAAAGCGCCAGGACGGCTGAGACTCCGGGCCGACTCACGCCGCTGTCTATGCTTGCTGGCTGGGCAGGTGCCCGGGCTCAGGCGCTGACCACCACCGGCGGCATCGTACTGGGCGGGTCGCCCTTGGGTGGCGGGGTGCTTTCCGGCGGTTCCTGCTCGGGGATCGGCTCAGGCTCGCTGGGGGGCAGGGTCGGTTGGTCGATGTTGGGATCGGGGGTTTCTGCCGGGATCGGGATAGTCATCGCGCTGGCCTCCTTTGTGCTTGCAGATGCACGGGCTCTTCTGGTGGACCGCAGCGGCGCGGATTTGATTCCCGCCGCTTGGCCGACCAATCGCGCTGAACTTTCGCCGCAGGCTTTGGCTCGGAACCTAAGTGCATTGATTCACCGGGGCCGCGGCCCCGCCACCAGAGCGTCGAAGACGTGAAAAAGGGGTGATGCTCGATGACTGTAGAAAAACCGACCGAACAGCAATACCAGGCGCACCTGCCGTTGTCCCAGGCCCTGCTGCTGCCGCGCATTGCCATTGAGAGTGTCCGCCCGGTACTCGACGGTGGGCAGTTCGCGGTCAAGGCGGTGGCCGGCCAGGAGGTCGAAGTGACGTGCAAGGTGTTCGCCGACGGCCACGACAAACTGGCGGTGCGGGTGCGCTGGCACAACGAGCAACAGGACAGCTGGGCCAGCCAGGCCCTGGAAGACCAGGGCAACGACGGTTGGCTGGGGCGTTTCACGGTGCCCGAAGTGGGGCGCTACCGCTTCTGCATCGAAGCCTGGATCGATCAGTTCGCCAGCTTCTGCTACGAGCTGGAGAAAAAGCACCTGGCCGGGGTAGCGGTCAGCCTGGAACTGCAGGAGGGTCGCAGCCATGTGCAACAGGCCGCCGAGCGCAGCGAAGGGCCGCTGCGCGAGCAGTTGCTGGCATTGCAGCGCGAGCTGTCCGGGTTGCTGGAGGCCGAGCAGGTGGCGCTGTTTCTCAGTGAGTCCAGCGCGCGCCTGATGGCCGAGGCCGATCACCGGCCCTACCTGAGCCTGAGCCCCGAGTACCCGCTGGATGTGGAGCGGCTACAGGCCCAGTTCGCCAGTTGGTACGAGCTGTTTCCCCGCTCGATCACCGACGATCCGGCCCGCCACGGCACGTTCAACGACGTTCATTCGCGGCTGCCGATGATTCATGACATGGGCTTTGACGTGCTGTATTTCCCGCCGATCCACCCCATCGGCCGCAGCCACCGCAAGGGGCCCAACAACTCGCTGACCGCAGGCCCGGACGATCCCGGCAGCCCCTATGCAATTGGCAGCGAGGAGGGCGGGCACGAGGCCATTCACCCGCAACTGGGCAGCCGGGAGGACTTCCGCCGGCTGCTGGCGGCAGCCGCCGACCACGGCCTGGAGATCGCCCTGGACTTCGCCATCCAGTGCTCCCAGGACCACCCCTGGCTCAAGCAGCACCCGGGCTGGTTCAACTGGCGCCCGGACGGCACCATCAAATACGCCGAGAACCCGCCGAAGAAGTACCAGGACATCGTCAATGTCGACTTCTATGCCGCCGAGGCCATTCCCAGCCTATGGCTGGAACTGCGGGACATCGTCATCGGCTGGGTCGAGGAGGGGGTCAAGACCTTTCGCGTGGATAACCCCCACACCAAGCCGCTACCGTTCTGGCAATGGCTGATCGGCGACGTGCGCCGCCAGTACCCGGAGGTGATCTTCCTCGCCGAGGCCTTCACCACTCCGGCGATGATGGCGCGCCTGGGCAAGGTCGGTTACACCCAGAGCTACACCTACTTCACCTGGCGCAATACCAAGAGCGAGTTGTCCAGCTACCTGGCCGAACTCAACCAGCCGCCGTGGCGCGACTGCTTCCGCCCCAACTTCTTCGTCAACACCCCGGACATCAACCCGCCGTTCCTGCATGACTCGGGGCGCCCGGGGTTTCTGATCCGCGCGGTGCTGGCCACCATGGGGTCCGGGCTGTGGGGCATGTACTCCGGGTTCGAGCTGTGCGAATCGGCCCCGGTGCCGGGCAAGGAGGAGTACCTGGATTCGGAGAAATACCAGATCCGCCCCCGGGACTTCTCGGCGCCGGGCAACATCATTGCCGAGATCGCCCAGCTCAACCGCATCCGCCGGCAGAACCCGGCGCTGCACAGCCACCTGGGGCTCAAGCTGTACAACGCCTGGAATGACCACATCCTGTATTTCGGCAAGCGCAGCGGCGACAACTTTGTGCTGGTGGCGGTCAGCCTCGACCCGTTCAACCCCCAGGAGGCGCATTTCGAATTGCCGCTGTGGGAAATGGGCCTGGCCGATGACGCCCAGACCCAGGGCGAGGACTTGATGAACGGCCACCGCTGGACCTGGTACGGCAAGACCCAGTTCATGCGCATCGAACCGACGCAGCCCTTCGGCATCTGGCGCATCACCGCCCCATAGGAGCCGGCTTGGGCCCGCGCGCCTTGTGCAGGCCCGGCCGGCACCTTCGCTGGCAAGCCAGCTCCCACGGTGGGGCGTGGTTTGTGGCAGCTGCGAATTCAATTTATTCAGGAGTCCGACATGGCCAAGAAACCTCGCCCCACGACCTTTATCAAGGACCCGCTCTGGTACAAGGACGCGGTGATCTACCAGGTGCATGTGAAGTCCTACTTCGATTCCAACAACGATGGAATCGGCGATTTTCCGGGGCTGATCGCCAAGCTCGACTACATCAAGGACCTGGGGGTCAACACCATCTGGCTGTTGCCGTTCTACCCCTCGCCGCGGCGTGACGACGGCTACGACATCGCCGAGTACCGCGGGGTCAGCCCCGACTACGGCACCCTGGCCGATGCCCGGCGCTTTATCGCCGAGGCCCACAAGCGCGAACTGCGGGTGATCAGCGAGCTGGTGATCAACCACACCTCCGACCAGCACCCCTGGTTCCAGCGGGCACGCAAGGCCAAGCCGGGCTCGGCGGCGCGCAATTTCTACGTGTGGTCCGACGACGACCAGAAATACGACGGCACGCGGATCATCTTTCTCGACACCGAGAAGTCCAACTGGACCTGGGACCCGGTGGCCGGCCAGTACTTCTGGCACCGCTTCTACTCCCACCAGCCGGACCTCAACTTCGACAACCCCCAGGTGATGAAGGCCGTGCTCTCGGTGATGCGCTACTGGCTCGACATGGGCATCGACGGCCTGCGCCTGGACGCCATTCCCTACCTGATCGAGCGCGATGGCACCAACAACGAGAACCTGCCGGAGACCCACCAGGTGCTCAAGCAGATCCGCGCCGAAATCGACGCCAACTATCCGGACCGCATGCTCCTGGCCGAGGCCAACCAATGGCCGGAAGACACCCAGCTGTACTTTGGCGATGTCACAGGCAGCGACGGTGACGAGTGCCACATGGCCTTCCACTTTCCGCTGATGCCGCGCATGTACATGGCCCTGGCCCAGGAGGATCGCTTCCCCATCACCGACATCCTGCGCCAGACCCCGGAGATCCCGGCCAACTGCCAGTGGGCGATCTTCCTGCGCAACCACGATGAACTGACCCTGGAAATGGTCACCGACCGTGAGCGCGACTACCTGTGGAACTACTACGCCGCCGACCGCCGGGCGCGCATCAACCTGGGGATCCGCCGGCGCCTGGCGCCGCTGATGGAGCGTGACCGGCGGCGCATCGAGCTGCTCAACAGCCTGCTGCTGTCGATGCCCGGTACCCCGACCCTGTACTACGGCGACGAAATCGGCATGGGCGACAACATCTACCTGGGGGACCGGGATGGCGTGCGTACGCCGATGCAATGGTCCATCGACCGCAACGGCGGTTTCTCCCGGGCCGACCCGGCCAGCCTGGTGCTGCCGCCGATCATGGATTCGCTGTACGGCTACCCGTCAGTCAATGTCGAGACCCAGTCTGGCGACCCCCATTCGCTGCTCAACTGGACCCGGCGCATGCTGGCGGTGCGCAAGCAGTCCAAGGCCTTTGGCCGCGGCAGCCTGAAGATGCTGTCGCCGAGCAACCGGCGGATCCTGGCCTATACCCGGGAATACACCGGGCCTGACGGCAAGCAGGAGATCATCCTGTGCGTGGCCAACGTCTCGCGCAGCGCCCAGGCCGCGGAGCTGGACCTCTCGGCGTTCGCGGGCATGGTGCCAGTGGAGATGCTCGGCGGGAACGCCTTTCCACCCATCGGCCAGCTGAATTTCCTCCTGACCCTGGCGCCCTACGGTTTCTACTGGTTCGTCCTGGCGGCGGAAAACCAGATGCCCAGCTGGCACGTGGAGCCGGCCCAGAGCCTGCCGGATTTCACCACCCTGGTGCTGAAGAAACGCCTCGAAGAATTGCTTGAAGCGCCATCGCGCACCACCCTGGAGCACGAAGTACTGCCCAACTGGTTGCCCAAGCGACGCTGGTTCGGCGGCAAGGACAGCGCCATCGACCAGGCGCGGATCGCCTACGGCGTGCGCTTTGGTGACCCGCAGCACCCGGTGCTGCTCAGCGAGATCGAAGTCACCAGCGCCGGGCGCAGCGAGCGTTACCAGTTGCCGTTCGGCCTGTTGGCCGAAGAGCAGATCAACAGCGCCTTGCCCCAGCAACTGGCCATGGCCCGAGTGCGCCGCGGGCGCCAGGTGGGGCTGATCACCGACGCCTTCGCCCTCGACAGTTTCGTGCGTAACGTGCTGCAGGCGCTGCAGGGCGCCACCTGCCTGGACAGTGAGCAGGGCCAGATCCGTTTCGAGGGCACCGCGCAGCTGGCGGCGCTGGGCCTGGGGGCCGACGCCGAGGTGCGCTACCTGTCGGCAGAGCAATCCAACAGCTCGGTGGTGGTGGGCGGCAGCCTGGTGCTCAAGCTGATCCGCAAGGTGGCGGGGGGCATTCACCCAGAGCTGGAAATGAGCGCCTTCCTCACCGCTGCCGGCTTTGCCCACATCTCGCCGCTGCTGGGTTCGGTGCTGCGCCGCGATGCCCAGGGCGAAGACCATCTGCTGATGATCGCCCAGGGCTACCTGAACAATCAGGGCGATGCCTGGGAGTGGACCCAGAACAACCTCGAGCGGGCGATCCGCGACGAGCTGGCCGAGGCCATGTCCGAGCAGGAGCAGCACTACAACGCCCTGGGCGAGCTCCAGGATTTCGCCGGCCTGCTGGGCCAGCGCCTGGGGGAAATGCACCTGCTGCTGGCGGCCCCCAGCGACAATCCGGATTTCGCTCCCGAGCACGCCACTGCCAAGGATGCCCAGGCCTGGAACCACCAGGTTGCCGAGCAACTGGAGCGCGGGTTGCAACTGCTTCAACAGCACCAGGCGGAGCTGGCGGCAGGGGAGCAGAAATTGCTCGGCAAATTGTTGCAGCATAAGGCGCTGATCCTGGGTCACATCCAGCAACTGGCCAAACAGTTGGTGGGGGGCGTGCGGATTCGTGTCCACGGCGACCTGCACCTGGGGCAGGTACTGGTGATCAAGGGCGATGCCTATCTGATTGACTTCGAGGGCGAGCCGGCCCGGCCCTTGGCCGAGCGCCGCGGCAAGCACAGCCCCTACAAGGATGTCAGTGGAGTCCTGCGTTCCTTCGACTACGCAGCGGCCATGGCCCTGGAGGCACCGGCGGTGGACGGCGCGCAAGGTGCGGTGGCGGGGCGGCGCAAAGTGGTCACGCGCTACCTGGCCGAGGCGCGCCAAGCCTTTGTCCAGGCGTATCGGCTGGCGACGGCTAATCTTGCCGATGGCTGGCAGGACCCGGCGGCGGCGGATGCCGCCCTGGCACTGTTCAGCCTGGAGAAGGCCGCCTACGAGCTGGCCTATGAAGCGGAGAACCGTCCCGCCTGGTTGCCTGTGCCGTTGCACGGCCTGGTGGGGCTGTTGCGTGAACTGAAACCCTTTTCCGATATTGAGAGTGGTGGAGAGCAGTCATGAGTTTCTCGAACAAGGAACAGGGAAAGCAGCAACCGGCATTGCTTCCTTCGGCCAAGGCCATCGACGCCCTGGTACGGGCTGAACACCGCGATCCATTCGCGATTCTCGGGCCCCACGGCGATGGTGCCGGCGGGCAATTCATCCGCGCTTTCCTGCCCGGGGCGCTGAGTGTGCAGGTGCTGGACCGCGACCAGCAGCAGGTGCTGGGCAGCCTGCAAGCCGGTGAGGTGCCGGGGCTGTTTGTCGGGCACTTCCCCGAGGCCCGGCCCTATCTCTTGCGCATTCAATGGGCCGGGGGCGAGCAGGTCAGTGAAGACCCCTACAGCTTCGGCCCCCTGCTGGGGGAGATGGACCTGTACCTGTTTGCCGAGGGCAATCACCGCGACCTCAGTTCCTGCCTGGGGGCGCAACTGACCACCGTGGACGGCATCGGCGGCGTGCGTTTTGCGGTCTGGGCACCCAATGCCCGGCGGGTCTCGGTGGTGGGCGACTTCAATATCTGGGACGGGCGCCGGCATCCGATGCGCCTGCGCCATCCCTCCGGGGTCTGGGAGCTGTTCATCCCGCGCCTGCAGGCGGGCGAAGCCTACAAATACGAGATCCTCGGGCCCCAGGGCATCCTGCCGCTCAAGGCCGACCCCATGGCCCTGGCCACCCAGTTGCCGCCGGACACCGCCTCCAGGGTCGCGCCGCCCCTGGCCATCGACTGGCAGGACCAGGAGTGGATGCTGGCCCGTGGCGAGCGCCAGCGGGTGGACGCGCCGCTGTCGATCTATGAGCTGCATGCCGGTTCCTGGCAGTGCGAAGTGGACGACCTTGGAGAAGTGGCCCGCCAGTACAGCTGGGCCGAACTGGCCGAACGGCTGATTCCCTACGTCAAGGACCTGGGGTTTACCCATGTCGAACTGATGCCGATCATGGAGCACCCGTTTGGCGGCTCCTGGGGCTACCAGCCGCTGTCGCAGTTCGCCCCCAGCGCCCGCTACGGCAGCCCGCAGGATTTCGCAGCCTTCGTCGACGCCTGCCACCAGGCGGGCATCGGGGTGATTCTCGATTGGGTGCCGGCGCACTTTCCCACCGATACCCACGGCCTGGCGCAGTTCGACGGCACTGCACTGTATGAGTACGGCAACCCCCTGGAGGGCTTCCACCAGGACTGGGACACCCTGATCTACAACCTGGGGCGCACCGAAGTGCACGGTTTCATGCTGGCTTCGGCGCTGCACTGGCTCAAGCATTTCCATGTCGACGGCCTGCGGGTGGATGCCGTGGCCTCGATGCTTTACCGCGACTATTCGCGCAAGGCCGGGGAATGGGTGCCGAACCGCCACGGCGGCCGGGAAAACCTCGAAGCCATCGATTTTCTGCGTCACCTCAACGACGTCGTGGCCCTGGAGGCCCCGGGCGCCCTGGTGATCGCCGAGGAGTCCACCGCCTGGCCCGGGGTCAGCCAGCGCACCGACCAGGGCGGCCTGGGCTTTGCCTATAAATGGAACATGGGCTGGATGCATGATTCCCTGCATTACATCCAGCAAGACCCGGTGTACCGCGCCCACCATCACAACGAACTGAGCTTTGGCCTGGTGTACGCCTGGTCCGAGCGTTTCATCCTGCCGATCTCCCACGACGAAGTGGTGCACGGCAAGCACTCGCTGATCGACAAGATGCCTGGCGATCGCTGGCAGAAGTTCGCCAACCTGCGGGCCTACCTGAGCTTCATGTGGGCCCATCCGGGCAAGAAGCTGCTGTTCATGGGCTGCGAGTTCGGCCAATGGCGCGAGTGGAACCACGATCAGCAACTGGACTGGTACCTGTTGCAGTACCCCGAGCACCGTGGGGTGCAGCAACTGGTGGGGGACCTCAACCGCCTGTATCGCCAATACCCGGCGCTGCACGACCAGGACGACGTGCCCCAGGGGTTCCAATGGCTGATTGGCGACGATGCGATCAACAGCGTCTATGCCTGGTTGCGCTGGAGCAAGAGCGGCGAACCGCTGCTGGTGGTGGCCAATTTCACCCCGGTGCCCCGCCAGGGCTACCGCGTCGGTGTACCGGTAGCGGGGCGCTGGAGCGAATTGCTCAACAGCGATTCGCAACTGTATGCCGGCTCCAACTACGGCAACGGTGGCGAGGCCTTCAGCGAAGAGCAGAGCAGCCATGGCCAGGCGCTGTCCCTGGTACTCAACCTGCCACCGCTGGCGGTGCTGATCCTGCGCCCTGACAGTTGACCCAGGCGTCCTGTAGCCGCTGCCGAAGGCTGCGAACGCTCTGGGCGGCGCTCCGGCGCTGGAGCGCAGGGTTTGCGGGGAAGGCAAAGGCTCGTCTGAAGATCGCCCCGTCAACCCGTTACAGGGAGTCGGCGGCCTCGGCGATCAGCGCGGCTACGGGCCCGGGCTGGGAGGCCAGGGAGGCGTGGCTGGCGTCCAGGTGGATGACCTTGCGGGCGTTGAGCCGGGCGGCCATGCGCTCCTGGTTCGCCGGGGCGATCATGCGGTCGGCACGGGACACCTGGTACCAGGAAGGTTTGTCGCGCCATGCCGGGGCCCCCAGGGCGTCCCCGAAGGTGCTGGCCAGCGGTGCCTTCTGGGTCAGGCCCATGACCAGCCCTTCCTGGGGGCTGAGGTCCTGGCAGAAGCTCTGCTGGAAGCGCTCCGGACGCACCCAGAGGTAGCCGTCGCTGTCGGGCGCCAGATTGGCGGCGGCTTCAGGCGGGAACTCCTGGGTCAGGCCACCGGGGCTTTCACCCTGGTCCGGGGCGAAGGCGGCGATGTACACCAGGCCCGCGACGTTCGGCGCATGCCCGGCCTGGGTGATCACCGCGCCACCGTAGGAATGGCCCACCAGCAGCACCGGCCCCGCTTGCTGGGCCACCAGTTTGCGGGTCCGTTCAACGTCTTCGGCAAGGGAGGTCAGGGGCAGTTCCACCGCGCGGATCTTCTCGTAACCGCGGTTCAGCAGTTCGACGATGACCCGGTTCCAGTGGGCGGCACCGCCCCAGAAACCGTGGACCAGGACAATCGTGGGTTGCTCGCTCATCGCTTGATTCCTTCTATAGGCTCAAGGTTGGCCCGAAGGCGGGCGCCCCCAGGCTCGGGTTCGGGGGAAAGCATGGTCGACTCTGGCGCTTATACGGCTATTTATTCATGAATTCTGATGTGCGGCCCCAGGCGGCAGGTGCACTTCCACCGCCAGCGGCAGGTGATCGGAGAGATGGGTCCAGGGCTTGTGCCCGAGGATCTGCGGGCGGTGGCTGTGGGCGTTGCGCAGGTAGACCCGATCCAGGCGCAGCAGTGGCCAGCGGGCCGGGTAGGTCTTGGCCGGGCGGCCATGATGGCGTTCGAAGGCTTCGTGCAGGTCGTTGCGCCGGCCCAGGGTAGCGTTGCCGTGCATCTGCCAGTCATTGAAGTCGCCGGCGATGATCACCGGCGCCTCCTCGGGCAGGGATTCGAGCAACTGGCCCAGCAGCGCCAGCTGCAACTGGCGATGGCTTTCCAGCAGGCTCAGGTGCACGCAGATGGCATGGACCTCGGCGTGGCCGGGCATATCCAGCACGCAGTGCAGCAGCCCCCGGCGCTCGGGGCTGGTGATCGACACATCGAGGTTGCGGTACTGGCGGATCGGAAACTTCGACAACAGGGCGTTGCCGTGATGGCCATCGGGGTATACCGCGTTGCGCCCGTAGGCGTAGTCGCTCCACATGCTGTCGGCGAGAAACTCGTACTGCGACTGCTGAGGCCAGTTGTCCAGGCGCGAGGCATGGCGCTCGTGCTCGCCCAGTACTTCCTGGAGAAACACCAGGTCGGCCTGGGTACTGCGCACGGCCTCGCGCAGTTCCGGAAGAATGAAGCGGCGGTTCAGGGCGGTGAAGCCCTTGTGGGTGTTGACGGTCAGAACACGTAACCGCTGGACCGCCTCGGGGTTGGGTTGGCGGGTGGAATCGCTGCTCACGCGGGCTCCTTGGAATCAGTGGCGGTTACAGATGGGACTGGCGAGCGGTGCGTGCGTTCAGCTTATTTTCTACCCGCACAGGCCTACATCAGGATGATCTCGTAGGGCAGGCGCAGGCGCTCCAGCAGTACCGGCGACAACGACGGCTCCAGGCCGATCTCCGGTTCGCCCTGCAACTGGCTGGCATAGGCGTGGGCGGCGTGGCGCTTGCGGGCCACGGTCCAGGTGTCCAGGCGCAGCTTGCGCGCACGTTGCCAGGGTATGTGATGCTCCTCGCGAGCCGCCCAGTGCCAGGCCCAGATCGGAATCTCATGAAAACGCGCACCCACCAGGCTCGCGGCCTCGGCCGTGGCCCGGCCCACGGCTTCGTGGTCGAGGTTGCCGTCGGCGCGCCAGGTGCTGAACACCACGTCGGTGTCGCGCAGGTAGCGGCAGATGAAGGGCACCAGTTGGTGTTCCCGTTCGCTCAAGGCGCTGTCGGCAAAGCCGCCGCGGATCCACTTCAGGCTGTGCAGGGGCAGTCCCAGGCGACGCAGGGCTTCGGCGCTTTCCTGGGGGCGGAACACGCTCAGGCGGCGCTTGGGCCACAGCTCCGATCCGGGATGGCTGGCGCTGCCGTCGCTGATGGAAATCAGTTGCAGGGGGTGCCCGTGGTGGGCCAGCACTTGCAGCAGGCCGCCGCTGGCGACCACTTCGTCACCGGGGTGAGGGGCGACTATCACTGCCCGGGAGCCGGCCGGAACCAGGTTGGCCAGATTGATGGCCGGCACCTCGGCCAGGCTGCGGGCACTGTTCCAGATCTGGCTGGGCCAGTTGCTGTCGATTGCGGGTATGGCTTTCATGGGGTGTCACATCCCTGTTTTCCGGGCCACGGCAATGGCGGTTGAGCCTCCGTTGAGTCGCGACCCTGGGTTTGCACGTACGCTGATTCCTTGGCACTTGCCTCAGCGTGAAGTACCGGTGCCCATACCTTTGGCACACCGTGATTCGCAGGTAATCATACACAGCCTGGAGCCTTGCACGCAGTGCCAGCCCAAGCTTATTTGCGGATTACCAAGCCCGTCACAGGGTAGACGGCAATTGTCGCCCCGCAGAGGCGCACCGACCAATGCCATGCTGTACTTCACAGCCCTGTGCAAGGTTCGTTCAGGCCCCTGAGGTAATCGCCGAACCCACCTTTGGCCCGCGAATCCAGGCGCCCGCTGGTAATCACTTGCGGATGCCGGCTCCAGGCGATGCTGGCGCCACAGCGCTGCAGCTGCCGCACCAACTGCACATCCTCGTGACAGGTCAGCGCCTCGAAACCACCGGCGCGGACATAGGCTGCGGCGCTGATGCCGAGGTTGGCGCCATGGATGTGCCGGTGGCCATCGCCGTCCTGATAGGCATCGTGATAGCGGATCTGCGCCTGGGGTTCGAAACCTTCGCTCCAGCGGTCGACGGTGACGGTGCCGCAGACGGCGTCGGCGCCCAGGGCCAACTGGGCCACCAGCCAGTCTTCGGGTACGCGGCTGTCGGCATCGGTACAGGACAGCCAGCGGGCGCCGGCCTGCAGCAGCAACTGCGCGCCCGCGGCCCGTGCCCGTCCGACATTGCGCACCTGCAATTGCAGGTGTTGCACGGCGAACTGGCGGGCGATGTCCAAAGAACCGTCGGAGCAACTGTCGAGTACCACCAGGATCGCCACGTCTTCATTGAGCAGGGGGTGGCTGGCGGCTTTCAGGGCACAGCGCAGGCAATCGGCCAGCAGTTGCTCCTCGTTATGGGCGGGTATCACCACTCCGATCATCGTAGGCCCTCCAGGGTCGCGACCGAATCCGCTTCGCGGCCCCAGAGGTCGAGTAGAAAGTCCGCTTCCTGGTGTTCCAGCAAGCGTGGCAGTTGCAAATGGCGATGCAGCAGTTCGTGCACCTGTCCGGCGTCCAGGGGGCACTCGGCAATGGGCGGACGCCAGTGGCAGGCCAGTAGCTGGCCATCCGCGGCCAGGGAGCCCAGGGCCCTGGCCACGAGTTGCGCCAGGTCGGCGGCGTCCAGGTAGTAGCCGATTTCGCTGATGACGATCAGATCGAAGGGGCCGTTGGGCCAGTCCCGGGGCAGGCGGCCGTGTTCCACCCGGGCGTGGGGGAAGGAGCGCAAGCGCTGCCGGGCCAGGTCCACCGCATTGCGCGCGGTGTCGCAGGCCAGCAGGCTGTCGCAGCGGCTGGCCAGTTCGGCGCTCAGTTCGCCGTTGGCACAGCCGGGTTCGAAAATGCTCCGGTAGTGGCGGCGCGGCAGGCTGGCCAGGGTGATCGCACGTTTGCGCTGTTCATACCAGCGCTGGCGAAAGGCCCAGGGGTCCTGGTCCCGGGCGAACAGCCCTTCGAAATAGCGAGTGTCGACACTCATAGGAACACCACCTCAAAAGGTTGCAGCAGACGCTCGATGATGTGCGGTGCCAGCACGGGCGCCAGGCCGATCTGCGGGTCGCCCTCCAGTTGGCTGGCAAAGGCGTGGATGGCATGGCGCTTGCGGGCCACCTGGGCGGGGCTGAGCAGCACCTTGCGGGCACGTTCCCAAGGCAACTGCCGGCCCTCGGGATCGGCCCAGTGCCAGGTCCAGATCGGCAGTTCCTTGAGGCTCGCACCCACGGCCCGGGCGGCCAGGGCGCTGGCCCGGCCCACGGCTTCGTGGTCGCAATGGCCGTCCTCGCACCAGGTGCTGAACAGCACGTCACCGGCGCGCAGGCAACCCTGGATGAACTGCGTCAGGGCGGCTTCGTCCCGGGCGACGCGGCTGTCCTCGAAGCCGGCGCGCAGCCAGGTGATGCGCTGTAGCGGCAGGCCCAGGCGGCGCAAGCCTTCGGCGGACTCCTGGGGCCGCACCTGGCTCAGGCGCTGCACCGGCCAGCGCCGGGAGCCGGGATGGCTGGCGCACCCATCGGTGACCGAAATCAGCAGCAGCTCACGCCCCTGCGCCGCCAGCAATTGCAGGAGGCCACCACAGCCGAGGATTTCATCGTCCGGGTGCGGGGCCACAATCACCGCCCGTGCTCCTTGCGGGACCAGGGTTTGAATGTCCACCGCGGGCATGGCCTGCAGTTGCGAGGAGGCCTGCCAGGCCCGCAGCGAGGTGCCGCGACCGACAATCGGATTGGCTTTCACAGCTGCCATCCTCCCGGCTCCGCTGCCGCGTGGGGGGCATTGGCCAGCTGTTGCCCGAGAAGCGCCAAGTCACGCTCGGCATGGCTCTGGCGGATGAACACCGGCAGGTCCGCCAGCAGCCGGGCGAAGTGCCGGTCCAGGCAGTAGGGGCCGGCGCCCAGCGCCCGGCCGACGTGGTGCAGCACGCTGTCGACGCTGGCTTCGGTCACCGCCCGGGCGCGCCGGGCCAGCAACTGGCAGTTGGCCTCGGGCGCCTGATCCAGCTGCCGGGCACTGTGGCGCAGCACGCAGGCGGCCTGATGCAGCGCGCTGTCCACTGCCCCCAGGTGGGCCAGGGCATGGGGTTCGTCGCGTTTGGCGCAGTGTTCGCGCAGCGGGCGGGCGATGGCCTGGGCGGCCCCCAGCCAGCAGGCGGCGATGCCGATGGCGCCTTGCCAGAAGCCCGGGCGCTGCAGGTAGTCATCCGGCCCGCCGACCCAGTGGCCATGCGCCTCGTGGAAGTTAACCCGCTGGCTGCCGGTATTGGCCATGCCCACCGCTTGCCAGCTGCCGCACTCGACCTGCACCCCGGGCTGGTCCAGGGCCACCGCCACCAGGCGTTGGTGGCCGGCGGCGTCCCAGGCGGTGAGCAGGGCATGGCTGAGCACCTCGGCCCCCGAGCACCAGGCCTTGGTGCCGCTGAGCCGGCAGTGCGGGCCATCGGCAACGGCGTGCACCCGGGCCTGGGGCGGCTCCGCGGCCCAGGTGCCCCAGGTGGTGCCGGGAGGCACGGCGCAGCCCAGTTCCGCCATGATCGCCAGGGCGTCGGTGTGCCCCTCGTAGAGCTTGCACAGGCCCAGGTCATGGCCGGCGACCCTGGCCAGGGCCTGCCAGCGTTGCAGGGTGGCACCCCCGGCGGGCAGCGGCAGGCGGTCGAGCCCGGCGCCCACCAGGGCTTCCAGGCACAGGCCCAGGGCGCGGGTGTCGGCGTGCCCCAGGTCGGCGGAGTGATGCAGGAAGCCTTGCAGGTCCATGTTCAGTCTTCTTCCTCATGTTGCAGTTCGAACAGCAGCAGGGAGCGCCCGGTCACCGAATACTCGTGGCCGAAGGCAAAGCGTTCCTGGCCGCGCACCGCCGGCTGGTTGGTGTCGAGCATGCAGGTCCAGAACTCCCCGGCGGGCACCTGTGGCAAGCGGAAGTTGACGATGTCGTGGTGGGCGTTGACCACCAGCAGCAGGGTGGCGTCGGCCCCGGGGCGACGGATCCCGGTTTCCTGGGCGCGGCCGTCCAGCAGCATGCCCAGGCACCGACCATGGGGGTCCTGCCAGTGCTCGGTGGTCATCTCGCTGCCGTCGGGGGCCAGCCAAGTGACGTCCTTGACCCCGATGTCCTCGTTGTAGCTGCCCACCAGGAAGCGCCCGCGCCGCAGGATCGGGTAGCTCAGGCGCAGCTTGATCAGGCGCTTGACGAACTTGAGCAGGGATTTGCCGTCGTTATCCAGCTCCCAGTTGACCCAGCCGATCTCGCTGTCCTGGCAGTAGGCATTGTTGTTGCCGTGCTGGGTGCGGGCGAATTCGTCGCCGGCCACCACCATCGGCGTGCCCTGGGCCAGCAGCAGGGTGGCGAAGAAGTTGCGCATCTGGCGCAGGCGCAGGGCGTTGATTTCGGGGTCGTCGCTGGGGCCTTCGACGCCGTGGTTCCAGGACAGGTTGTTGTTGCTGCCGTCCTGGTTGTTCTCGTCGTTGGCTTCGTTGTGCTTGTCGTTGTAGGACACCAGGTCGTGCAGGGTGAAGCCGTCGTGGGCGGTGACGAAGTTGACCGAGGCGTAGGGCCGGCGGCCGCGCTGGTTGAACATCTCGCCGGAGGCGGTCATGCGCCCGGCAAAGTCCGCCAGCTGGCCGTCATCGCCCTTCCAGAAGGCGCGCACGGTGTCGCGAAAGCGATCGTTCCATTCCATCCATCCCGGCGGGAACTTGCCCACCTGGTAGCCGCCGGGGCCGCAGTCCCAGGGCTCGGCGATCATCTTCACCTGGCGCAGCACCGGGTCCTGGCGGCAGGCCACAAGGAAGCTGTGGCGCTCGTCGAAACCGTCGTGGTAACGCCCCAGAATGGTCGCCAGGTCGAAGCGGAAGCCGTCCACGTGCATTTCCGTGGCCCAGTAGCGCAGCGAGTCGGTGACCATCTGCAACACGCAGGGGTGGCTCAGGTCCAGGGTGTTGCCGGTGCCCGAATCGTTGATGTAGAAGCGCTTGTCGTCGGGCATCAGGCGGTAGTAGGAAGCGTTGTCGATGCCGCGCATGGACAGGGTCGGGCCTTGCTCGTTGCCTTCGGCGGTGTGGTTGTAGACCACGTCCAGGATCACCTCCAGCCCGGCTTCGTGCAGGTGGGCGACCATTTCCTTGAATTCGGCGATCTTGCCGCTGGCCAGGTAGCGCGGGTCGGGGGCGAAGAAGGCGATGCTGTTGTAGCCCCAGTAGTTGGTCATGCCCTTGTGCAGCAGGTGCTGGTCGTTGACGAAGGCGTGGATCGGCAGCAGCTCCACCGACGACACCCCGAGCTTGCGGATGTGCTCCAGCACGTCGTCCACCATCAGCCCGGCGAAGCTGCCCCGCAGGTTCTCGGGCACCGAAGGGTGGCGCATGGTGAAGCCGCGCACATGGGTCTCGTAGATGATGGTCTTGTCCCAGGGCACGCTGACCCGCTGGTCGTTGCCCCAGGTGTGAGCCGGGTCGATGACCTTGCACTTGGGCACGAAGGGCGCGCTGTCGCGCTCGTCGAAACTGAGGTCGGCGTCCGGGTGGCCGATGGTGTAGCCGAACAGCGCCTCGGACCATTTCAGTTCGCCCACCAGCTGCTTGGCATAGGGGTCGATCAGCAGTTTGTTGGGGTTGAAACGGTGACCGTTGGCCGGGTCGTAAGGGCCGTGCACGCGGTAGCCGTAAATCAGCCCGGGGTGAGCGTCGGGCAGGTAGCCGTGGAAGATTTCGTCGGTGTATTCCGGTAGTTCGATGCGTTCGAGTTCCACTTCGCCGGCATCATCGAACACACAGAGCTCGACCTTGGTGGCATTGGCCGAGAACAGCGCGAAGTTGACCCCCAGGCCGTCCCAGGTGGCGCCGAGGGGGAAGGGCAGGCCTTCACGAATGCGCGAGGGTTCGCTTTCGGAAGTGGCGGTGGGCTGTTTGGATCTGCTCATGGTTGCTCCTGCAGTGAGACGGTGAGAGGCCGGGCCCTTTCTTCAGGGCGAACGCGACCCTTATGGCGCGCGGGGCGCGCCACGGGTTGACAAGGACGAGACGGCTGGCGGGTTTCAGTTAGCCGGCGGTTTGCGCGGTGCTCGGGGTTTCTTTGCCGCGGCGGTTTTTTCTCCCGGGGGGACTACCACGGCGGCGGCCGACTTGGCCTTGGGCTTGGCCGGGCTCTTGGCGGCGGGCTTGGCGGTCGCAGGCTTGGCCTTGCCGGCCTTGGGTGGCGTTGGAGCCAGGGCTTCGGCCTCGGCGAGCTTGCGGGCCATGTCCCAGTGTCGGGCTTCCTGGCCCTCTGGCTTACCTTCCGACTCCCATATCTGATAAGCGAATTCACGAATGCGTTTGTCGTCGGTACTCATCGCAATGCTCCTGGACTGAATTCAAGGTTGAATCAAAAGGTTGAGCGCAAAGTCTTGCAGTGCGGCGCTAAGCATCAGCTCTCTGTGGGGTGTGACTGCCACCGTGGAAAAAAGTCCATTCAGCTTTTGCTCCGAGGCGTCGAACGGTAGCTGCACCCGGGTATCGCCCCATATCGGCGCATCAATCGAGGGCGTTGCGCGATCCCCCAGCAGGCTGGCGACCTGCACCGGCACTATCACCACCGCCCGTTGTTCGCCGTGCTCGCGCATGAACGCCAGGACCCGCCCGGCATGCTGGCCAAGCACCTGCAGCGGCTGGTAGCGGCCCCGACGAAACAGCTCCGGGTACTGGCTGCGCAGGTTCAGGGTACGGGCGATCAGGGCCTGCTTGATGCGTCCGTCGTGCCACTGGGCCAGCCACTGGCGTGGTTCGCCGCCGCGCTCCAGGGCCGCCTGCCGGGCCGGGTAATCCACCGGCCGGCGGTTATCCGGGTCCACCAGGCTCAAATCCCAGAACTCGTTGCCCTGGTACAGGTCGGGGACCCCGGGCACGGTCATGCGCAGCAAGGTTTGCGCCAGGCTGTTGAGGGCGCCCGCCGGGGCAATGGCCCGGGCCGCCGCGGCAATCGACTGGCGCAATGCCAGGCCCTGGGGCGCCAGCAGCAGGGCCTGGACAAAGGCCTGCACGGCCTCTTCGTACTCTGCGTTGGGCGCCGCCCAGCTGCTTTGCAGCTTGGCCTCGCGCAGGGCCTTGAGCTGCCATTGCCAGATCCGCTCTTCATAGCCTTGCAGGGCCGCCTGATCCTCGGCCCCCAGTTCCAGGGGCCAACTGCCCAGCAGGGTCTGGTAAAGGATCAATTCGTCCCCCGCCGAAGGCGCATCCGCCTGCTGGCGCAAGGGCGCGGCCAGAGTGCGCCAGTGCTCTACCTGGGCGGCATACCAGGGGGCCCGTTCGCTGAGTACCGCCAGGCGCGCGCGGCTGTCCTCGCCTCGTTTGTGGTCGTGGGTGGCGCTGGTCAGCAGGTTGTCGGGGAAGCTGGCCAGGCGTTGCTGGCAGGCCGTGTGGAAGGCGGCGATCGGCGCACTGAACTGTTCGCTGTTAAAGCCCACGTCGTTGCGTGCCAGCAGCACCGCCGAGCGGTAGAAGGCGGTGTCTTCCACGGCCTTGGCCGCGGCGGGCGAAGTCAGTTGCTGGAAACGCACACAGGCGTGGCGCAGCAGCTTGCGCCCACGACCCGGAGGCTGCTGGCGCCAGCTTTGGCCGCCGAGCCAGCGCTCCAGGCAATCGAGCACCGGCCTGTCGGCCTCGCCCAGGCTCTGGCGCGCGCCATCCAGGGCCTGCTGGAATAACTGCCGGTCCTGCTGCCCGCGGCCACAGGCGCTGATATAGGTGCGGTACACCGGGAAGTGCACGATCAGTTCCTGCAAGGCGCGGCGGATGGCCCCCAGGGTCAGGTCGCGGCTCATCAGGTCCAGGCGCGCCACCTGCAGCAAGGCCTGGGCCACGCTTTCAAAATCGCTGGCCAGGGAGCCGTTGAGAATCTGCTGACGGGCCAGCAGTGCCTCTTCGGCGAACGCCGCGGGGCGCTGGCTGTGCCGGCTCCACAGTTGGGCCAGCACCGGCTGGCCTGCAGGGGCCTGCTGCAGCAGCGACAGCTGGTTCATGAACTCATAGCCGGTGCTGCCATCCACGCCCCAGTCGCGGTGCAGGGTTTCCCCGGCGCCGAGGATCTTCTCGACGTAGATCGGCAGGTGCTGGCCCGGGCGCAGGCGGTCGATCCGGCGCCGCAGCTTGCGGCAATAGCTGCGCGGGTCGGCCAGGCCATCGATATGGTCGATGCGCAGGCCATCCACCAGGCCACGCTGGATCAGCTCGAAGATCTTGCCGTGGGTGGCTTCGAACACCGCCGGGCGCTCGACCCGCAGCCCGCCCAGTTCGTTGACGTCGAAGAAGCGTCGCCAGTTGATGTCGTCGGCGGCGGTGCGCCAGCTGGCCAGGCGATAGCTCTGCTGCTCCAGCAGACGGTGCAGGCGCTGGAAACCTTCGTCGTGGCGTGAGTCGTAGCCTTGCAGGTGGGCGGTGACGGCCTGGTGCAGCGCCGGTTGCTGCAACAGCTGGCCCAGGGCCTGCTGCAGCGGTTGTGCCTGGGCGTGGGCGTCGCCGCTGAAACGCAGGGCGGCAAAGCTGTCGGCCAGGGGTTTGAGGGCCTGGGCGGCGTCCGGCGGGCCGGCCAGGCGCAGCAGTTCCCCGAAGTCGGCGGGGCAGATGGGGAAACAGTGTTCATAGTGGCGAACATGGAAACCGCAGCGGTCGTCGTCCAGCTGCAGTTGCAGGCTGCCTTCCTGCAAGGCCTGCCCATAGTCGCTGCCGAGGAAGGGCAGCAAGAGCTGGCCTTCCATCAGCGGGTCGGGGGAATGCCACTGGATATCGAAGAACTCACCGTAAGGGCTCAGGCGCCCCCATTGCAGCAGGTCCAGCCACCAGGGGTTGTCATTGCCGCCCACCGCCATGTGGTTGGAGACGATATCCAGGATCAGGCCCATGCCGTGCTGGCGCAGGGCATCCACCAGCCGTACCAGGGCCGCCTCGCCCCCCAGCTCGGGGTTGACCCGGGTGGGGTCCACCACGTCGTAGCCGTGCATGGACCCGGCCCGCGCGCAGAGCAGTGGCGAGGCGTAGAGGTGGCTGAGGCCCAGGCCGGCGAAGTAGGGCACCAGGGGCAGCGCATGATCCAGGGTGAAGCCCCGATGAAATTGCAGGCGCAGGGTGGCCCGTGGCATGGGCGTGGTTGGCGGGCTCATCGGTCACGCTCCAGGGCCTGCTGTCGGGCGCAGGCCAGCAGTTCCAGGCGCCGCGCCGCGTCGCTGTCGTCCAGCAGGCACCGGCTGGCAGTGGCCAGGCGCCGGCGCCAGTTGGGGTGGCTGTCGAGGGTGCCGGGCAGGTTGGCCTGTTCGTCGATGCCCAGGGCGTCTTCCAGGGGCAGCAGCACCAGGGGCGCCCGGGTGTGGCCGAGGAAACGCACGCTGGCGTCCACCACCTGGTCGGCCTCGTGGCTTTCTTCGCGAAAGTTCTGCGGGTCCTGGGCCAGGGCGTGGCGCAGGCCGTTGCGTTCGTGCTGGCGATGTTCGCGCCAGTGCCGGGCCCCGGCTTCGTCCACCAGGCCCAGGCGCTGGTTCCAGTCGATGTCGCGGCCATGCCACCAGCCGTTGAGGGTCGGCAGGTCATGGGTGCTGGTGGTGGCCAGGGCATTGTCCGGCCAGTCAAGGATGGGTTTGAAGTGGCAGCCGTGGTCCTGTTCGAACAACAGCACACGCATGCCGAGCATGGCCCGGGCGGCGAGTTTTTCCCGCAGCCCGTCGGGCACTGTGCCCAGGTCTTCGCCCAGCACGATGGCCTGGTGGCGATGGGATTCCAGGGTCAGCAGGCGCAGCAGGTCGTCCACCGGGTAATAGAGGTAGGCGCCATCGCTGGGGGGCGCGCCCAGGGGAATCACCCACAGCCGTTGCAGGCCCATCACATGGTCGATGCGCAGGCCCCCCGCATGGGCGAAGTTGGCCCGCAGCATTTCGATGAAAGCGCGGAAACCATGGCGTTGCAGGCCTTCCGGGGAAAAGGCCGATATGCCCCAGCTCTGGCCCTGGCGGTTGAGGATGTCCGGTGGCGCGCCCACCGTCAGGTTGGCCAGTAACTGCTCCTGGCGGCTCCAGGCCTGGCTGCCGCCGCCGTCGGCGCCCACCGCCAGGTCGGCGATCAGGCCGATGCCCATGCCGCTGCTGCGGGCCGCGCTTTGCGCTCGCTCCAGGCTGCGGGCGATCAGCCACTGGCAAAAGGCATGGAAGCCGATTTCGTGGGCCTGTTCCTCGGCGAAATGAGCCAGGGCCGGGCTGGCCGGATCACGCCATTGCGGCGGCCAGTGACGCCAGTCCAGGTCCTCGCCACGGGCAGCGCGCTGGGCCTGGATGGCTTCGAAGCGGCAGTGGTTTTCCAGGGCTTCGCCGGCCGCCCGGCGGTAGCTGGCGAAGTCCTCGTGCAGCGGGTGCTCGCCCTGGCAGAAGCCTTCGTACAGCGCCCGCAGCGCCCGCAACTTGGCCTGGGCCGCCAGGGGCCAGTCGATCAGCGGCAACTGTTCCAGGTCCTGCAGTTGCTCGCCCAGGCCGCAGGCTTCGATGGCGGTGCGCCAGGCGCGGTCGCCGAGGATCGCGCCAGGGGCGGCATACAGGCTGTTGAGGAACAGCCGGCTGGAAGGTGAATAGGGGCTGTAGCGCAGCGGATCGCTGCTGAACATGGCATGCAGCGGGCTGATGGCCAGGGCATCGGCGCCGCGTTCGGCGGCCTGGCGCGCCAGTTCCTCCAGGGCCTGGGTATCACCGAAGCCGCCATCGCCGGGGTGGCGCAAGGCGTACAGCTGCACGCTCAGGCCCCAGGCCCGTGGGGTGGGTTGGTGCACGGCGTCGGCCACGCTGAAGCAGCGTTCGGGGGCCACCGCCAGGACAAAGTGTTCGTCGTCGATGCTCACGGCGTGGTAACCCACCGGAATCGAGCCCGGCAGCCGGCTCTCGGCATCCAGGTCCAGGTGCAGCGGGCTGCCGTCCTCCAGCCGCAGGACACAGGCCGTGTGCGGGGGGAAGTAGCGCGCCAGGTCCAGGCTCTGGCCGTGGTCGGCGGTCAGCAGCGGTGGCAGGTGCCGGCTCTGTTGCACCCCTTGCAATTGCAGCAGGCTCTGTTCGACCTGCTGCGGGTCTTCGGCCGGATGCCCCAGGCCGGCCAGGACAGCCCGCAGGACTCGGTCCTCGACCCTCTGGGCACGGCCGTTGGCATCGATCCAGTCCACTGCCAGGCCGGCGCGGCTGGCAAGCAGTTCCAGTTGCGCATCGCTCATAGGCATTCTCCATCTGGGTCGGTCGGGGAAGCGGTGGGGGCCAGCAGCACCAGCACGCTGTAGGCAGGCAGTTGGCCCTGGCACCAGTGCTTGAGGGTGTGCGGCGGGTATTCGAAGCACAGTTGCGGCGCAGCCTCGGCGGCCAGTTCGACCTGGTGCGGGCTGAGGTTGAGGTCGATGCGCAACAGGCTGCCGTCCCCCAGGCGCCAGCGCGCACTCAGGGCGCCTTCGGCCAGTACCTGGCAGCCCAGGGCCCGGGCGCCGGGCAGGCGCGGAACCAGCTCGCGGTGGCGGATCTGCAACAGGCTGCGGTACAGCGCGTGGGTGGCCTCGGCCTGCCGGGACTGGGCCCGTGGGCGCGAGGCCTGGAAGGTCGAGGCGGCGTTGGGGTCGGGAATGCGCTGGCGCTGCTCGGCGTCGGCAAAGGCACTGAAGGCGGCGAATTCGTTACGCCGGCCCTCGCGCACCGCTTCGGCCAGCTGGCCCTGGTGGCTGGTGAAGAACAGGAACGGCTCCTGGGCGGCCACTTCGTCGCCCATGAACAGCAGCGGAATCATCGGCGACAGCAGCAACAGCACCGTGGCCGCGTGCAGGGCCTGGGTCGGCGCCAGTTGGTTGAGGCGCTCGCCAAAGGCGCGGTTGCCGATCTGGTCATGGTTTTGCAGAAACAGCACAAAAGCGCTGGGAGGCAGGTGGCCGCTGGGTTCGCCGCGGGCCTCGCCATGTCGGTTGGCATGGCCCTGAAAGGCGAAACCCTGGCTCAGGCAGCGGGCCAGTTGCTCAGTGGGCTGCTCGGCGAAGTCGGCGTAGTAGGCGTCGGTTTCGCCGGTCAGCAGCACATGCAGGGCGTTGTGGCCGTCGTCGTTCCACTGTGCGTCGAAGCCTTGTTGCAGCAGGCTGGCCTGATTGAACTCGTTCTCCAGGTTGAGCCACACATGGCGATCGGGTGGCACTGCCTGGCGGACCCGCTGCGCCAGTTGCCGCAGGAAATCCGGATCGTCGATGGCGTGCACCGCGTCCAGGCGCAGGCCGTCGAAACGGTACTCCAGCAGCCACATCAGGGCGTTGTCGATGAAGAACTCGCTGACCTGCGGGCGGCGAAAGTCGATGGCAGCGCCCCAGGGAGTGTGCAGGTCCTGGCGAAAGAAGCCCTGGGCGTACTCCTGCAGGTAGTTGCCGTCGGGGCCGAAGTGGTTGTAGACCACATCGAGGATCACGGCCAGGCCCAGGCCATGGGCGGTATCGATCAGCGCGCGCAGCTCGTCGGGCGAACCATAGGAGGCTTCCGGGGCGTAGGGCAGGACGCCGTCATAGCCCCAGTTGCGTTCGCCGGGAAACTCCGCCAGGGGCATCAGCTCGATGGCGGTCACCCCCAGTTCCACCAGGGCCGGCAGGGCGTGCTGCACTGCCTGATAGCCGCCCATGACCCCCACGTGGAGTTCGTAGATCACCGCCTCGTGCCAGGGCCGGCCGCGCCACTGCGGGTGCTGCCATTGATAACGCTCGGGGTCCACCACCAGGCTTGGCCCGTGGACGTCACCGAGCTGGGCCCGGGACGCCGGGTCGGGGACCTGGATCCGCTGGTCGATATTGAAACGGTAGGCGCTGCCCGCGGGGCAGCGCGCCTGGGTCATGAACCAGCCTTCGGGCTGGGGCTGCATGGGCAACGACTGGCCGTCCGCCAGTTCGACGCTGACGCAGCGCGCATCCGGCGCCCACAGGGCGAACCGGGTGTGCTCGGCATCCAGCAGCCGCGCGCCATGAGTCCAGGTGTGCAGCGTGCTTGAGGTCATGGGTCCTAGCCTCTTACTGTCGGGCGGCCTGTCCCAGAGCCTTGGCCACCAGTTGCTCGTAGAGTTCGGCGTAGGGTTCCACCGCCTTGCACCAGTTGAAGGGCGCGGCCATGGCCCGGCAGCGCATGGCATTGAGCAGCGCCGGGTAGGCGAACACCTTGAAGGCCCGGGTCAGGGCCTCCTGGTAGCTGGCCACGGTGGATTCGTCGAAGAGGAAACCGGTGACGCCGTTCTCGATGGTGTCCGCCAGGCCGCCGGTGTTGCGCGCCACCGGCAACGAGCCGAAGCGCTGGGCGTACATCTGGCTCAGGCCGCAGGGCTCGTAGCGCGAGGGCATCAGCAGGAAATCGCTGCCGGCGAACATGCGCCGGGCGTCGGTCTCGTTGAAGCCGATGTGCACCCCGATGCGGCCGGGGAAGCGCTGGGCCAGGGCACGCATGGACTGTTCTTCCTCCGGCTCGCCGCGGCCGATGATCGCAATCTGACCGCCTGACTGCACGATGAACTCGGCCACCGCTTCGGTCAGGTCCAGGCCTTTCTGGTAGACCAGCCGCGAGACCACGGCGAACAACGGGCCGTTGCTGGCGTCGAGGCCGAACATCTGCCGCACATGGGCGGCGTTGGCCGCCTTGCCGTCCCAGTCGCCGATGCTGAAAGGGTGCATCAGGTGGGTGTCGGTGGCCGCGTCCCAGCTTTCATCGATGCCGTTGGGGATGCCGCTGAGCAGGCCCTGTTGGGTCTTGCTGGCGAGAAAGCCGTCAAGCCCGCAACCGAAGGCCGGGGTGGTGATCTCCTGGGCGTAGGTGGCACTGACCGTGGTGATGTGGCTGGCGTAGGCCATGCCGGCCTTGAGGAACGAGAGCTTGCCGTAGAACTCCATGCCTTCCTGTTGCAGGGCATGCTCGGGGATGCCCAGTTCCGGGCACGAGGCCAGGCTGACCACGCCCTGGTAGGCCAGGTTATGAATGGTGAACAGGGTCGGCGTGCGCTGCCCGCGCCAGTGCATGTAGGCCGGCGCCAGCCCGGCGGGCCAGTCATGGGCGTGCACCAGGTCGGGGCACCAGTGGATCTGCGCCAGGTTGGCGGCGATATCCGCCGCGGCCAGCCCCAGGCGGGCGAAACGAATGTGGTTGTCCGGCCAGTCGCGGCCGTTGTTGGCGCCGTAGGGCGTGCCTTCGCGCTCGTAGAGTTCCGGGCAGATCAGCACGTAGATCACCAGGCCGTCGGGCATGTCCATGCGCCCGATCTTGCAGGCCGGCAGTGCGGCGTGGCCACCCAGCTCACCGATGATGTGGATCGGGTTCTCGCTATGCAGCACCTGGGGGTAGCCGGGGATCAGTACCCGCACATCGTGCAGGTGGGCCATGGCCCTGGGCAGGGCAGCGGAAACATCGCCCAGGCCACCGGTCTTCACCAGGTCGGCGATTTCCGAGGTAACGAACAGCACTCGCTTGCGGTTGGGATTGGGCCGCGCCAGCGGCAGCACCGTCTTGTTCCCAGGGACCGGAATCGAGGGGGCGGCGCGTTCGCCGGCCTGCTGTTGAGGGTGATCTCCCTGAGTGTCCAATACGGCGCTGATCATGTGTCTCTCCCGTTTTATTGATCTGTTCTGGTGTCTCAAGCGCCGCGCGTGGCCAATTCCTGTGGCCGGACGCAAACGCGCCACACGTCGATCAGCCTGCGCTGCGCGAGCGTGGAAGCAGAAAGGGTGGAGGAGCCGTTGCAAGGAATGCACCAGTGGCAGCGACCCTACCTTTAACCTGACCTTGGGCCGAAGCGAAAAGTTTCGACTTTTTCTCGGTGAATGTGACTGCCCGGTCACAGTGCGAAATTCAGTCTAGGACAGAACCTAGAGCGGTGCCGGGGGAGGTGGGCGTTTCCAGGGGTTGGCAGGGTGGGCAGCGAATGCGTCCCGACGAAAGGTCGGCCATGCACTGCCCGGGAGCAGGGCCGTTGCGGCCCGGGGGCGAAAATGGGGAGGGGCAGCCGTGGGCCGGTGCCGTTGTGGTGCGGCGCCGCCCAAAGATCGGACACTGGCGGGCTCCTGTGCCCAGCGTTGCTGTGAGGCGGGGAAAAGCTGCGCAGGATCTTGCCTGGCAATCGCCACGGGGCTTTCAGTTGAGCAGGCGGATCGGCTGGCCAGCGTGCCAGGCTTGCAGGTCTTCGATCATCTGGCCGAAGAACTGCTGGTAATTCTGCCGGCTGACATAGCCGACATGGGGCGTGGCCAGAACATTGGGCAAGCGCCGCAAGGGGTGGTCGGCAGGCAAGGGTTCCTGGTCGAACACATCCAGCGCGGCCCCCGCCAGCCGGCCCTGTTCCAGGGCGGCAATCAGCGCGGCTTCATCGACAATCGGCCCGCGGGCGGTATTGACCAGCAGCGCCCCGGGCTTCATCCACGCCAGGGCCTGGGCGTCCACCAGGCCACGGCTGCGCTCGCTGAGCACCAGGTGCACCGAGAGCACATCGGCCTGTTCGAACAGTTGCTGCTTGTCGACAGGGGTCACGCCGGCCGCGGCCGCGCGTTCAGCGGTGAGGTTCTCGCTCCAGGCAATCACCCGCATGCCGAACACCTGGCCGAATTGCGCCACCCGTTGGCCGATGTTGCCCAGGCCGAGAATGCCCAGGGTCTTGCCGTGCAGATCGCCCCCCAGGCCTTGTTGCCAACCGCCTGCGCGCAGGGCGCAGGCTTCGCTCAGCAGGTTGCGGCTCAGGGCCATGAGCAGGGCCCAGGTCAGCTCCGGCGCGGCGTGCTTGTAGCTGTCGGTGCCGCACACCTGGATCCCCAGGGCGCTGGCCGCCTTGAGGTCGATGGCGGCGTTGCGCAGGCCGCCGGTGAGCAGCAGCTTGAGCTGGGGCAGGCTGCGCAGCAGGGTTTCATCGAACCGGGTGCGCTCGCGCATCACGCAGATCACCTGGAACGGTTGCAGGCGCCGGGCCAGGGTGGCGGGGTCTGCCGGGTAGTCGTGAAGGAAGCTGACCCGGCCGATGCTATCGAGCACCGACCAGTCCACCACCTTGCGCGCTACGTCCTGCCAATCATCGATTACCGCAATCTCTAGTGCCATGTTCGGGCTCCTGGCTCAGGGTTGCTTCAACCAGCCCAGCAGGGCCTGGTGGAAAGGCTCGGGTTGTTCCATTTGCGGTGCGTGGCCCAGCCCCGGGAACTGCACCAGGGTCGAATGGGGGATGCGCTGCGCCACCTGCCTGCCCAGCTCCTGGTAGTGGCCGATGCGCGCCTTGACCTCGGGCGGCGCGATATCGCTGCCGATGGCCGTGGTGTCGGCGGTGCCGATCAGCAGCAGGGTCGGCATCTTCAGGTCCTGGAATTCGTAGTACACCGGCTGGCTGAAGATCATGTCGTAGATCAGCGCCGAGTTCCACGCCACCAGGCGCTTGCCGGGGCCCTGGTTGAGGCCGGCGAGCATGTCCACCCAGCGCTGGTACTCGGCCTTCCAGCGGCCGGCGTAATAGGTCTGCTGCTCGTAGCGGCGGATACCCTCGGCGGTCTGCTTCAGCTCGCGCTGGTACCACTGGTCGACGCTGCGCCAGGGCACGCCCAGGGCTTTCCAGTCTTCCAGGCCGATGGGGTTGACCAGGGCCAGTTGCCGGACCTGATCGGGGTATTGCAGGGCGTAGCGGGTGGCCAGCATGCCGCCGGTGGAATGGCCCAGCAGGCTGACCTGGGTGACGCCAAGCTTTGCCAGCAGTTGATGGGTGTTCTGCGCCAGTTGCTGGAAGCTGTACTGGTAGTGTTCGGGCTTGCTGGAGGTACAGAAGCCGATCTGGTCCGGGACTATCACCCGGTAGCCGGCGGCGCTCAGGGCCTTGATCGAGCCCTCCCAGGTGGCGCCGCAGAAGTTCTTGCCGTGCATCAGTACCAGACTGCGCCCATTGGCCGGGCTCTGGGGCGGTACATCCATATAGCCCATCTGCAGTGCCTGGCCCTGGGACACAAAGCTGAAATGGTGCAAGGGATAGGGGTAGTCGAAGCCCTGCAGTTCGGGACCGTAGACCGGCGCCTGGGCGGCGAGGGCAGGCAGGGCCAGGGGCAGCAGCAAGGCACTGAGCCAGCCAGGGGTAGCAAGGGGCATAAAGACACTCCGCAAGGTTGCAGGCGATTCTGTAACGGCCGGATTAGGGCGACGTTAAGCCACAGGCAAATGGTAGGTGCCGGTTTGCCGGCAAGGGAGGCCCTGGGGCAGGTGGTGCCGGAGCGGGCGCTTTCGCCGGCAAGCCAGCTCCTGCGCGGTGGTGTGGTGATGGGGAGCTGCGGGCGCTCAGCCGATCCAGCCCAGGGTCAGCCACGCCAGCACGGCGTAGCGCGCGCCCTTGGCCAGGGTGACCAGCAGCAGGAAGCGCTTGAGGGGTTCGCCCATGACGCCGGCCACCAGGGTCAGCGGATCGCCGATCAGCGGCATCCAGCTCAGCAGCAGCGTCCAGTGACCATAGCGTTGGTAAGGCACCCGGGCTCGCTCCAGGTGACGGGGGCTGACCGGAAACCAGCGGCGCTCCTTGTAGTGTTCCAGGCGCTGGCCCAGCCACCAGTTGACCAGCGAGCCCAGGACATTGCCCAGGGTCGCCACCAGCCACAGCCCCAGCACGGCCAGTTGGCTGTTGTGCAGCAACCCCACCAGCAGCGCCTCCGATTGCAGGGGCAGCAGGGTGGCGGCGCCGAACGCCGCCAGGAACAGGCCGAAGTAGGCGCCGAAGATCAACGGGCCGGGTAGTCCGCGACGACCACGTCCTTGCCCTCGCGGGTCAGGCCGATGACCTGGAAGGCGTCGGCGCCCATGCCGTCCATTTCCATCCCGGGGGAGCCCATGGGCATGCCCGGGGCGGCGATGCCCAGCAGGTCATCGCGCTTGCGCAGGGCCAGCACCTGTTCGGCCGGCACGTGGCCCTCGACGAACTTGCCGTCGATCACTGCGGTATGGCAGGAGCCCAGGCGTGGGGCGACGCCGAGCCGCTGCTTGACCGCGCTCATGTTGCTTTCCACGTGGTCGGTCACGGCAAAGCCGTTGTCCTGCAGGTGCTCGATCCACTTTTTGCAGCAGCCGCAGTTGGCGTCGCGGTGCACGTCGATGGGAATCAGTTCTCCAGCCTGGGCCAGGGAGCCGATCAGCAGGGCGGACAGGGCCGCCAGACGCAGTGAGGTGTTCATCGAAAGTCTCTTTGTCGCTGATCAATAAGGAAGGGTGGCATGGCCGGCCACCCGCGGTTGCACGCTCGGGGTGGTGCATTTTGCGGTTTTTTTCGCTGTCCGCTGCCGGCTTTTGTTTCAAGGTGATACCAAGGCCGGCCAGCGGTCGTGGCCTTCAGAACCATAGGCGCAGGCCCAGGACCAGGCGCGGATCGTTGTCCAGCTCGCCCTCGTCCCGGGCGTAGTCGGCGCTGCGGCCGTAGCTGCGGTTCCAGGTCACCCCTATATAGGGGGCGAACTCGCGGCGGATCTCGTAGCGCAGGCGCAGGCCGATCTCGCTGTCCGCCAGGCCTGCGCCCAGGCCCCGCTGCCGGTCGTTGCGGGTATAGAGGTTGACCTCGGCGGAGGGCTGGAGGATCAGGCGCTGGGTCAGCAGCAGGTCGTAGTCACCCTTGAGGCGCAAGGCAGCCTGGCCACCCTCGCCGAGGTAGGCGGTGACCTGGCTTTCAAAGTTGTACAGGGCCATGCCTTGCAGCCCCAGGGCGGCCCAGGTCTGCGGTGTGCCGGGCTTGAAGTCCTGGCGCAGGCCGCCCACCAGGTCCCACCAGGGGCCAAGGGCATGGCCCCACAGGGCTTGCAGCTCGGCGTGCTCGGTGACGCCCCGGGTGCGTTCGCCTTCACTGCGCAGCCAGAGCCGGTCGCGGTCGCCACCGACCCAGCCCTCGACCTCCCAGGCGACGCTGCCGCCCGGGTCGGCGTCCTGCCATTCCAACTGGTCCACCAGCAGGAAAGTGTTCAGCGACGGGCCGTGGATGTGGCCGCTGGGGCCCTGGTAGACCGCCGCCCGATCGGCATCGGTCAGCACCGGGATCGGTGTGCGGCTTTGTGTGGGGGCTGGCGCCTGCATGCCGGGCATCTGCGAGTGGTCCATGGCGCCCATGGCGGTCCCGGGCACGCTGGAATGGCCCATGCCCGGCATCGACTCGCCCTGTGCCGGTGCCCAGGGCCAGGCCAGCAGGAGCAGGCCCAGTCCCAGGCCGACGCTGGGCTGCCGGGTGAAGCGGGGGTGATCAAGCTTCATGGTGGCGTTCCTCCTCGACCCGGACTTCGCGGAACATGCCGCTTTCCATGTGGTACAGCAGGTGGCAGTGATAGGCCCAGCGCCCCAGGGCATCGGCGGTGACCCGGTAGCTGCGGCGGGTGCCCGGCGGCATGTCGATGGTGTGCTTGCGCACCTGGAAGCGGCCGTGTTCGTCCTCCAGGTCGCTCCACAGCCCGTGCAGGTGGATGGGGTGGGCCATCATGCTGTCGTTCACCAGTTCGATGCGCAGCCGCTCGCCATACCGCAGGCGCAGGGGTTCGGCTTCGGCAAAGGGGATGCCGTCGAAGGACCAGGCGAACTTTTCCATGTGCCCGGTCAGGTGCAGGGTCAGGGTCCGGCTCGGTTCGCGACCGTCGGGGTCGGCGAAGGTGCTTTTCAGGTCGGCGTAGCGCAGCACCCGGCGGCCGTTGTCACGCAGGCCGATGCCCGGATCGTCCAGGCGCGGCATGGGGTTCACCGCCTGCATGTCCACCAGGGGGTTGTTGGTTTCCGAGGTCGGGTGGCTGATCGCGGTATTCATCGCGCCGTGATCCATGGCGGCCATGGCGCCATGGTCCATGCCCGGCATGGCCCCGTGATCCATGGCACCCATGGCCATGTCCGTCATGCCCAGCAGCGGTCGCGGGTCCATGGCCGGTGCCTCGGCCACGAGCCCGGGGGCGCTGGCCAGGGTGCCCAGGGCATAGCCGCTGCGGTCCATGGCCTGGGCGAACAAGGCGTGGGCTCCGGCACCGGGTTGCACCAGCACGTCGAAGGTTTCGGCCACGGCAATGCGCAGCTCATCCACGGTCACGGGCACCACGTGCTGGCCGTCGGCGGCGACCACGGTCATCTGCACCCCGGGGATGCGCAGGTCGAAATAACTCATGGCCGAGGCATTGATCACTCGCAGGCGCAGGCGTTCGCCGGGGCGGAACAGCCCGCACCATGGCTGGCCCGGGGCCTGGCCGTTGAGCAGGAAGGTATAGGTGGCGCCGCTGACATCGGCGAGGTCGGTGGGGGTCATGTTCATCTGCGCCCACATGCTGCGTTCGGCCAGCGTGGCCGCCCAGCCGTCGCGGCCGACGTCCTCGATAAAGTCGCCCAGGGTGCGCTTGTGCTGGTTGTAGTAGTCGGACTGTTTCTTCAGGGTGCGCAGGATCTGCCCCGGCTCCTCGTCGCTCCAGTCCGAGAGCAGCACCACGTAGTCGCGGTCGTAGCTGAAGGGTTCCGGTTCCCGGGCGTCGATCACCAGCGGGCCATACACCCCCAGTTGTTCCTGCAGCCCGGAATGGCTGTGGTACCAGTAGGTGCCGTGCTGCTTGACCGGGAAGCTGTAGCGGTAGAGCCCGCCGGGCTCGATGCCTTCGAAGCTCAGGCCGGGCACGCCGTCCATGTCGGCCGGCAGGATGATCCCGTGCCAGTGGATGGAACTGGGCTGGTCCAGGCGGTTGCGCACCCGCACAGTCACCCGGTCGCCTTCGCGCCAGCGCAGCAAGGGCCCGGGCAGGCTGCCGTTGATGGCCATGGCCTTGCGTGGCCGGCCGCTGAAGTTCACCGGCAACTGCTGGATGCACAGGTCGAAGTCGCTGCCGGCCAGGACCTCGGGCTGGCCCGGGCTGCTGATGGCCCAGACCGGGTTGCGCCACAGGCCGAAGCCGGCTAGCACGCCACCGGCAGCCAGGGCCTTGACGAAGGTGCGGCGGGAGGGGCTGTGGAACGAGGAGGGGCGCGGCATCGGAGGCTTCCAGTCAGTCAGCGGATTGGAGCGGACTCTAATCGGCGCTGGCTGTCAGGAAACTGAGGTGGGCATTACAGATTTGTCAGTCGTCGGGCTGTTCCAGGCGCTGCTTGAGGTTGGCCAGGGCCTGGCTCGAAAGCTGCTCCATGCGCGCTCGCAGGCCACTGAGCTGCAGGTCGGTGGCGTATTCCAGGGTGCGCCGGAACAGTGTGCCGTGGCCCTGCTTGCTCAACTGGTAGTGGAGCGAACCGTCCAGCGCTGCGGAACTGAACAGGGTCTTGAACTCCTTGGGAAACACCGCCACCAGCACCCGGTAGCTGATGGGCAGTTGCACCCCCAGCAAGTCCATGGTCTCACTGAAGCGGTGGCCGGCAGGCAATGAACCGCACAGGCCGGTGTCGGCACGCAGGCTGGAAGGGTGCCACTCCGGCCAGCGGTCCGGCTGCGTCACGTAGTAGTAGACGGTGTCGATACTGGCCTGGATAAACAGTTCGTGGCTGATCTGTTCATGCAACAGATGTGTCTGGCGCTGACCCATGGGGCACCTCACGTCCTTGTGACCGGAGCCTGAAATATAGCCCCGCCCCGGCGGGCTGCCAGGGGCGGGGGCAGACCGTTCAGCGGACTTTGAAGCGGCTCATCAGGTGGCTGACCTGGGCATTGGCCTGCAACAGGCTCTGGGTGTTGCTTTCCCCGGCCCGGGCGCTGTCCACGAGTTCCTCGACCATGTGTCGGATGCTCACCATGCTGCGGTTGATTTCCTCGGTCACGGCGCTTTGCTGTTCGGCGGCGGTGGCGATCTGGGTGCTCAGGCTGTTGATCTGGCTCACCGAGTCGGCCATTTCGTCGAGCCCGCTATTGACCCGCGCCGTGGCATCCGCCGCGGATTGGCAACTGGCCTGGGTGTTTTCCATGGCGCTGACCGAGGAACTCACGCCCTGGGTCAGGCGCGCGAGCATTTCGTTGATCTGCGAGGTGCTGTCCTGGGTCCGCGCGGCCAGGGCCCGCACTTCATCGGCGACCACGGCGAAGCCGCGGCCCTGTTCCCCGGCCCGGGCGGCCTCGATCGCGGCGTTCAGGGCCAGCAGGTTGGTCTGCCCGGCGATGGCGCCGATCACCCCGAGGACCTCGGTGATGCGCTGGGCGTCGGCTTGCATGGCCTCGACCTTGTGGGTGGCATCGGCGACTTCGTCGATCAACGCGATGACGCTGCCGGAGGCTTCGCCCACCACCACCCGGGAACGTTCTGCGTGTTCGTTGGCGCGGCGGGTGAAGTCTGCGGTCTGGGCAGCGTTGGCGGCAACGCTGTCGGCGGTGCTGCTCATTTCGGTAATGGCGGTCACCGTCTGATCGGTTTCCGAGGCATGGCGCAACAGGATCTGCTGGCTGTGGGCCGAGCTCTGCTGCAACTGCCCCAGGCTCCCGGCCATGGCCTCGGTGGCCTGGGTGACCTCGCCGATCATCTGCTGCAGGTACTGGATAAAGCGGTTCACCGAGTGGCCGATGGCCCCCAGTTCGTCCTCGGCGCGTATCACGATGCGCCGGGTCAGGTCGGCGTCGCCGGTGGCCAGGGCGTCGATATTGCCCTTGAGGATCTTCATACGCTGCACCAGCTGGCGGATCGCATAGACCTGCAGCAACACCAGCAGGATCACCATGGGGATCTGCAACAGGCTCAGGGTGCTCAGCACGTCGTCGCGTTGGGCGGTGATCAGCTGGGTCGGCAGGGCACTGGCGAGAAACCAGGGCGTGCCTTCGATGGCGCGCATGAAGAAGGTGCTGGGCACCCCGGCGTTGTCGAACTCGACGCGCCTTGCCCCCTGGTCACGCTGCTGCAGGGCGGCCTGGACCTGGGCGGCGAAGGGGGAGCCGGGGCTCAGGTCGCGGATGTTCTTGAGCACGATCGGGCCGTTGATCCGCGAGCTGTTGCTGATGATCTTGCCGTCGGCTTCGACGATCAGCATCTCGGCCTTGAGTGCCTGCTCCTGGCGCGCCACCAGGTCGTTGAAGAATCCCAGGGTCACGTCGATGGTGGCCACGCCCCAGGGCTGGCCGTCGCGGCGGATGGCCATGGCGCAGTTGGTGCGCGGCTCGGCACTGGCATCGTCCTTGTAGGCCGCGGCCCAGGCGCACTGGCCGGGGGCGGTCTGCATGCCGCCCAGGTACCAGGGCTGCTCGTAGTAGTTGGGGGCCGGGTCGCTGTTCCAGAAGGTGTTGACCACCAGCTTGCCGGAGGCATCACGGTGCCAGAAGGTGCTGTGCTTGTTGCGCCCCGGGGTGCGCTGGCCGGGCAGGGGCCAGATGCCGCCGCCGAAGACTTTCTGTTCACCGTACTGGTCCACCAGGCCCGGCAGGACCCTGTCGATGCTGTCGCTGTCGAGCAGGGGAATGGTCTGGGTGATGCTGCGTTGCTGGGCCTGGACCTTGTTCAGTTCGCCCTGGATGCGCTGCGCCACTTCGGCGATGCGGTTCAGGGCTACCTGTTCTTCTGTATGACGCAGCTTGGGTGCTACCAGTTGGCTGATGCCCACCACTGTGAGTATCAGCATCAAGACAATGAACAGGACCAGAAACAGCGTGTAGCGGGCTTGAATCGTGCGCAAAGCGGGCATGGGACCTGTCCTTACCGAGCGATTTTTATTATTCGGGAATGGGATGCCTTGTCAGGGCATCCACAGGATGTCGGCGCGGTTTTCCCGCTCTTTAGTACGATCGTCCAAAAAAAGGCATGCCCTGGAAAAAAGCTGCGCCCAGGGATGGTGGGGCAGGGCAAAGGCGCCCGGTCAAGGGCAAGGCCAGGCATGAAAAGATGACACCTTGATGGCCGGGGAAACTTGCCAAGCCTTTTAAACAGGGGCTTTGCGGCAATTGTGTCGAGTTTGTACAAAAATTGTAAATTCAGGAAATAAAGCGTTGTTGGTGCTTGCCACGGCGTTGATACTTGCGCCCATTCAGATGTTTCAACACGGCTTACATCCTTATTCAGATGCCTTGTCAGAAGTTTCATGGCGCTGAAAAAGGTGATTGGAAGGCCGGACTACAGGAGTTACAGCATGGCAATCGGATACGTCGGCGGCTGGACCAGTAAAGCTGGTCTGCTGGTGCAGGAAAACGGTGGCAGCTCGTCCAAACCGGTTTCCCAAAGCGCCAAGGTACGGCAGATGCTCAGCCTGGTAGGCCAGAACCCTACTGTGCTCGACATCCGCAAGATGGATCAGTTGAAGCTGCACAAGCAGATCAAGGGTTTCGATCCGACCAACGTCACCGCCAAGTCCCTGGGCGGCATGAGCACCTTTCTCAAGAACAATGGCCTGATTTCCGATGTCACGGCGCTGAACCTGATCAACGCGGGCGATCAGTTCGACCGTTTCGGGATTCCGAAGAACCCTGATCAGCCGTTCAATGCCCTCGAGTATTTCGCCATGAAGCTCGATGACATCCAGAACAACAACCTCAAGGGCAACAAGTACGCCAACTACCTGATCCCCGAGTACAAGAAAGCCATCTATGTACTTCAGGGTCTGCAGAACTATGGCAAGGGCAACGGCACCACAGTGACTGACAAGAACGTCTCCACCAAGGCCTGACTCCCATGGCGCGCACGGCTTGCCGGTGCGCGCCACAGCTCCGCTTTCAACGCCCCAGCAAGCCCATGACTTCTTTGGCATACCGGGTTCCGGCGGTGGTCTGCGGGCTGAAAATCTGCTCCAGTGACGCCAGTTCCTCGGCGCTCAGCCTCACCTCCAGCGCCGCCACGTTCTCCTCCAGATACCGTCGTTGCTTGGTTCCGGGAATCGGAATCAGGTAGTCGCCCTGGGCCAGCACCCAAGCCAGGGCCAGTTGCCCGCTGCTCACTCCCTTGTCTGCCGCTAACTGCTGCACCTGTTGCACCAGGCGCAGGTTGTGCTGGAAGTTCTCGCCCTGGAAACGCGGGTTGAAACGCCGGTAGTCGTCGGCGGCGAAGTCTTCCGGGCTTTTCAAGGCGCCGGTGAGAAACCCACGGCCCAGCGGGCTGTAGGGCACGAAGGCGATGCCCAGGCGCTGGCAGGCGGCGAGGCAGCCGTTGTCTTCCTGATCCCGGCTCCATAGCGAATATTCACTTTGCAGGGCGCTGATCGGGTGCACCTTGTGCGCCCGCTCCAGGGTTGCCGCCGAGGCTTCGCTCAGGCCCAGGTAGCGCACCTTGCCGGCCTGGACCAGCTCGGCCATGGCGCCGACGGTTTCCTCGATGGCCACGTCCGGGTCGACCCGGTGCTGGTAGTACAGGTCCAGGGTGTCCACCCCCAGGCGCCGCAGGCTGCCGTCGATGGCGGCGCGGACGTATTCCGGCCGGCCGTCGACCCCGCGGGCCGCCGGGTTGGCCGGGTCGCGGACAATGCCGAACTTGCTGGCCAGGAACACCTGTTCGCGCTTGCCGCGAATGGCCCGGCCGATCAGCTCTTCGTTGCTGTGGGGGCCGTAGATGTCGGCGGTATCGAGCAGGTTGACGCCCAGCTCCAGGGCCCGGTGCAAGGTGGCGACGGCTTCCTGGGGATCGTTGCCGGTGGTGTAGAAATCGCTCATGCCCATGCAGCCCAGGCCAATGGCGGAAACCTGCGGGCCGTCCTGGCCCAGTTGTCGAGTGCGCATCGATGAATGCTCCGGTAAGGGGAAAGAGCCTGCAGTGTGCTACTCGACAAAAAGCCGATAAACAGGCTAAAAGCGCTATCACTATTATTAAATTCTAAATAATCGTCAGGTTTGCTCCATGGATCGTTTCAACGCCATGCGCGTCTTTACCCGCATCGTCGAGCTGGGCGGCTTTGCCAAGGCTGCCGACAGTCTGCAGATGCCGCCGGCTTCGGTGACCATTCTGATCAAGCAACTGGAGGCCCATCTGGGGGTGCAGCTGTTGCACCGCACCACCCGCCAGGTCAGCCCGACCCTGGACGGAGCCGCCTATTACCAGCGTTGCGTACGCTTGCTGGCGGACCTGGAGGAAACCGAGGCGGCGTTCTCCCTGGCCCGGCACACCCCCCGTGGCCTGTTGCGTGTCGATATGCCGGTGGGCATCGGCCGGTTGCTGGTGATACCGGCACTGCCGGAGTTTTCCGCGCGCTATCCGCAGATCGAACTGGAGATCGGCCTCAATGACCGCCCGGTGGACCTGATCCGCGAGGGCGTGGACTGTGCGCTACGGGCCGGGCCGGCCCTGGACGAGAGCCTGGTGGCGCGGCCGTTGGCGCAGTTGCAGCAAGTCACCTGTGCCAGCCCCGGGTACCTGCGCCAGCGGGGAATTCCCCGTACTCCGCAAGAGCTGCAAGGGCATCAGATGGTGGAGTATTTCTCCAATGTCAGCGGCAAGCGTTATGGCCTGGAGTTCTTCTTCGCCGGCCAGTTGCGGCCGGTGCAGTTGCCCAAGCGGGTGGCGGTGAACAGCGCCGATGGCTACCTGGCGGCCTGCGAAGCCGGCTACGGGCTGATCCAGACCCCGTACTACCACGTTGCCCGGCAGTTGCAGGATGCGACCCTGCAGCGGGTGCTGGAGGACTACCCGCTGCCTGCATTGCCGCTGACCGCGCTGTACCCGCCCCAGCGGCACTTGTCGACCCGCCTGCGGGTATTCATCGATTGGCTGGTGGAGCTGTTTGCCCGCCCTGGCAATCCCATCTCTTGCCCCTGAATGGCCGGGCGCCAGACAGCAAAACGCCCGCGACAAGGCGGGCGTTGGTGGCGAGATCGGGCGGGTCATGGGCCGATGGACCGGCCGGATGAATCAGCGGTGATAGTAGCCCGGGCCGCCGTCGTAGTAGCGGTGGTGCCCGCCGTCACGGGGCATGATGATGCAGCCCGACAGGGTCAGCATGGCCAGCAGGGGAATCAGCAGTGTGATTCGACGAAACATGGATCAATCCTCAAAGGGCTCGGGGAACACGGCAGGACGACAAGGAAGAAAAAACTCCTTCGCGCCTGTACCATGTGACCCCGATTTGCCCGGCCCATCCCCGAATCCGGGTATGTGCTTGGCATCGACCTTGATACAAAGCAGATACAATTTCAGCTTCAGGACCCGGCAATGACTCAGAAACAACGCTTGATCTACTCGATTCTGATTTCCCTGGTGGTACTGGGAATCATGCTTGGCCTTTCCTACCTGCAGAACAACGGCATCATCAGCGAGAAACTGTTCCAGTACATCGCCATTGGCGTGGCGGTGGTCGTGGTGGTGATCAACGGCGTGATGCGCCGCAAGGTCAAGCCCTGAACCCGGGCTCGACGGCCTCAGGAGAGACCGTCGAGCACCGCTGCGGCCTGCTGGTGCAGGCTGTAGCTCTTGTCTGCATTGAGGGTCAGTACCCCCTCGCTGCACAGCCGCTTGAGCACCTCCCGCACACTGAGAAAAGACAGGGGAATATCCAGTTCCAGCAGTTGGCTGTGGATGCCGCGCACCCCCAGGGAGCGGTCGCTCTGGGCCGCGGTGAGCAGGGCATCGATGACTTTCAGGCGAATCAGGCTGGTACGCAGGCCGAAGCTTTTGAGCAGGTGCTTGATTCGTTCGTTGCTGTTGCGCTCGGCGTTTTTGCCGAAGACACCGGCGCCGGCATTCAGGGAAGGCGTGCTGTTCACGGTGTTGCCGTCCATTGGCAGTTGCGGGTTGTACATGCAAAAACTCCTTATCAGAGCCTGATCAGGAAAAGAATGATGGATGCTCTAGTCACTAGACGAACGAGCACGGCAAATCATGAAGTCCCGAATGTAGAAAATTTGTCGGTATCAAGTCGCTGACATGTGATGGCGGGGCGTTTGGCCTTTGCGGGTTAAATTTTTTTCAAGCAGTTCGTCTTTATGGGCAGGCAGGCGTCGGGTGATCCGTGCGCGGCTGGATTCCCAGACTGGCGGCGTTGCCAACCGCTCCTGCACACCAGTCCTGGTTCTGTATTTTTGCATCAGGAGTCGGCGTGATCATTTCCAGGCAGTTACCGAGTTTTTGCCTTGCAGCCCTGTTTCTAAGCTTGAGCGGTGGCGCCCATGCCTTGGCGCAGCCCGAGCAGACCCGCGCCGAGATTCGTCGCACCAGTTTCGGTGTACCGCACATCCGTGCCGACGACGAGCGCGGCCTGGGCTACGGCATCGGCTATGCCTACGCCCAGGACAACCTGTGCCTGATGGCCAATGAAGTGCTGACGGTCAACGCCCAGCGCTCGCAGTACTTCGGCGCCGAGGGCCAGACCCTGGAACAGCGCGACAACCTCAGCAGCGACCTGTTCTTCAGCTGGCTCAACACCCCCCAGGCCGTGGCGGCCTTCTGGCAGGCCCAGCCCCTGGCGATGCGCGAGCGCATGCAGGGTTACGTCGAGGGCTACAACCGCCAGTTGGCCGAACGCCAGGCCCAGGGCCTGCCCGAGCAATGCCGGGGTGACTGGGTGCGGCCGCTGGCCACCTCGGACCTGGTGAAACTGACTCGACGCCTGCTGGTGGAAGGCGGTGCCGGGCAGTTCGCCGAGGCCCTGGCCGGGGCCTCGCCACCTGGAGCCACGGCCCAGGCCGGGCTGCCGGCCGAGCACTGGCAACTGGCGGCGGCGCGCCAGCAGCGTTTCGCCCTGGACCGTGGCAGCAACGCGGTGGCCATCGGTAGCGAGCGTTCGTTCAACGGCCGTGGGCTGCTGCTGGCCAACCCGCATTTCCCCTGGGTCGGCGGCATGCGCTTCTACCAGATGCACCTGACCATTGCCGGGCAACTGGATGTGATGGGCGCGGCCTTGCCCGGCCTGCCGCTGATCAATATCGGCTTCAACCAGCACCTGGCCTGGACCCACACCGTGGACGCCTCCAAGCACTTCACCCTGTACCGCTTGCAACTGGACCCCAAGGACCCGACCCGCTACCTGCTGGATGGCCGTTCGCTGCCCCTGCAGCGCCAGACCCTGACCGTGCAGAGCAAGGGCCCGGATGGCCAGTTGCAGCCGCGCACGCGCACGCTCTACAGCTCGGTCTTCGGCCCGATCGTGCAGTGGCCGGGGGAACTGGACTGGGATCATCAATATGCCTACAGCCTGCGCGACGCCAACCTGGACAACAGCCGGGTGCTGGCCCAGTGGTACGCGATGAACCAGGTCAGCAGCGTGGCCGCTCTGCAAGACAGCGTTCACCAGTTGCAGGGCATTCCCTGGGTCAACACCCTGGCAGTGGATGACCAGGGTCGGGCGCTGTACATGAACCAGTCGGTGGTGCCCAACGTCACCCAGGCCAAGCTGGCGCAGTGCAGTGATCCGCGGATCGGCACCCGGGTCATCGTTCTGGATGGCTCGCGCAGTGCCTGTGCCTGGGATATCGACCCGACAGCGGCGCAACCGGGGATCTTCGCCGCCAGCCAGTTGCCGCAACTGGCGCGCAACGACTACCTGCAGCATTCCAACGATTCGGCCTGGATGGTCAACCCGGCGGCGCCGCTGCAAGGCTTTTCGCCGGTGATCAGCGAGCAGGACGTGCCGCTGAAGATGCGCGCGCGCTTTGCTCTGGATCGCCTGAGCCGGATGCACAAGGCCCAGGTCAGCGACCTGCAGCACCTGGTCACGGACGATCAGGTGTACCTGGCCAGCCAGGTGATGCCCGATCTGCTGCAGTTCTGTGAGCAGGACCTGGGGGCCGATGCCCAGCGCCTGGGGCCGGTGTGCGCCAGCCTGAACGCCTGGGACCGCAGCGCGGGGCTGCAGGCCGGCCTGGGCTTCGTGCACTTCCAGGGCATCATGCAGCCGCTGTTGCAGGACCCCAGCCTGTGGCGCGTGGCCTTTGACCCGAAAGATCCCCTGCACACCCCACGAGGCCTGGCCATTGGCCGGCCAGCGGTGGCCCGGGCAGTGCGCGAGTCGATGCTGGCTTCGGCGCAGCAGGTCGCCGAGGCCGGGCTGGGCAGTGACGTCCGTTGGGGCGATATCCAGCAGGTCAGCCAGGGCGGCCAGCCGACCCCGGTGCCCGGCGGCCCTGAAAGCCTGGGGGTGTACAACGCCATCCAGAGCGTGCCGGCGGCCGACGGCAAGCGCGAGGTGGTCAGCGGCACCAGCTACCTGAACGTGGTCAGCTTCGACGAGCAGGGGCCGCGCGCCCTGGGGCTGCTGGCGTTCTCCCTGTCCAGTGACCCGGCCTCAGCGCATTTTCGCGACCAGACCGCTGCTTTCGCCCGCAACCAGTGGAGCGTGCTGCCCTTTACCGACGCGCAGATCCGTGCCGATGGCCAGTATCAATTGCAGGTGATCGAAGAACCGCGCAAGGAGGCGGTACTGGCGCACCCGTAACGGTTGAGCGTGAGCATTGGAGAAGGAGGCCGCCCCGGCAACGGGGCGGCCTTCAGCTTTTTGGCGGGGACTGGGGCAGTGAGTTGATCACCGGATTGCCGTCGCGATTGCGCGTCAGGTAGACCGGCAGCACCTTGGGCAGCGAGGTCAGCAGGCTCTTTATTTCCCGGGTGTTGTAGATGCCGCCGACGCGGATCTTGCCGGTGTTGGCGTCGGCGACCTGCACCGGAGTGTCCAGGTAGCGGTTGATCAGTGGCAGGGCGTCGGTGAGGGCCAGGTTGTCCAGCACCAGCTTGCCTTCGCGCCAGGCCAGGGAGCTGTCGTTGCTGTAGGTCTGGCTGATCTGCGGCTGGTAGTCGCCGGCCTTGTAGCTGGCCTGCATGCCCGGCTCCAGGCGGAAACCTTCGCCGTGCAGGGCGGTGTTGCTGCTCACCAGGACCGAGCCCTGGAGCAGGGTGACGCGCACCTGGTCCTCGTACATCCACACATTGAACTGGGTGCCGGTGACCTTGACCTGGCCATTGGCGGCCTTGACCACGAACGGGTGGCTGGCGTCGTGACTGACCTTGAAGAAGGCTTCGCCTTTTTTCAGGGTGACCCGGCGCTGGTCCTTGTAGTTGCTGTAGATCAGGGTGCTGCCCAGGTTCAGTTGCACCTGGCTGCCATCGGCCAGGGTCACGCTGCGCAGGCTGTCGCCGGCCTCGAATCGCTGGTAGGAAGACGGCACCCAACCCAGTTCCCAGCCGCTGTAGGCGGCCAGGGGCAGGGCGCACAGGGCGATGGCCGCCGCCACGCCATATTGCTGCCAGGTGCGCCGGGGAACGCGCTTGACCGGTGTGGGGGCTGGTGCGGCAGTGAGGGTGGAGGGGGGCAGTTGATCGGCCACTTCCCATATTTCCCGCATTGCCTCGTATTCGAAGGCGTGCAGGGGGTCGGCATCATGCCATTGCTGAAAGGCCAGACGCTCCGCGTCGCTGCAGTCGGGTTCATGCAGGCGCATGCACCACTGGGCTGCCGCTTGGGTGATGGCGTCGTATTCGGCTTCTGAGAGGATCTGTTCGCTCATTGACTCTTCCTGATTTCCCGCATTCTACCCTCCGCGGCAAGTCTTGGAGAACAACCGTCATGGCTAATGAGTATCAAAGTGAACTTATTTTCATCTGGCACGCCCTAAAACCAGGCTCTGTATCGAAAGTGAATACACAAGGAGAAGGACCATGTTGAAGAAGACACTTGCCGCATTGCTTGCCACCGCCAGCCTGCTGGGTGCCGGAGCGGCCCTGGCCGACCGTCCGGGGGCTGGTTGGATCACCATTGAAAAAGCCATTGAAACCGCAAAGACCAAGGCCGGCTACGTGGAGATCTACAAGATCGAAGCGGACAACGACGGCTATTGGGAAGGCGAAGGGCGCAAGTCCGATGGCAGCGTCTATGAATTTCGCATCGACGGCGCCTCGGGCAATGTGCTGCGCGACCAGAAGGACTGAACCAGGCTGATACAGCCCCCTGCGCCTTGCCACGGCAGTGCACAGGGGGCTTTTTCTTGCTCCAGGGGGATGGTTGTTCCGGCCATCCTGGCACCTTCCCTGCAAGCCGCCGGCAGTGGTTGACAGGGTTGGAGTGCGGCGTTGTTTAATCGCCAGGTTCACACGCTGTCGCCCCCTCCAATAATTACTCTGGAGCTTCAGATGTCTGCATCGTCCGTGGTTGTTGAAACACCGCCCCAATACCTTTCTTTACCGGCCCTGGTGCAGTTGCTGGAAACGATTTTCCTGCGCCACGGCTGCCGCGCCGAAGTGGCCCGCTGCCTGGCCGAGAACTGTGCCGGTGCCGAGCGCGACGGAGCCCACAGCCATGGCGTGTTCCGCATTCCCGGTTATGTCTCGACCCTGGCCAGTGGTTGGGTCGACGGCCAGGCCGTGCCGGTGGTGGAGGATGTGGCGGCGGCCTTTGTCCGGGTCGACGCCGGCAACGGTTTTGCCCAGCCGGCCCTGGCTGCCGCCCGCGAGCTGCTGGTGAGCAAGGCCCGCAACGCCGGTATCGCGGTGCTGGCTATCCGCAATTCGCACCACTTCGCCGCACTCTGGCCGGATGTCGAGCCCTTCGCCGAGGAAGGGCTGGTGGCCTTGAGCGTGGTCAACAGCATGACCTGCGTCGTGCCCCATGGCGCCGACAGGCCGTTGTTCGGCACCAACCCGATCGCCTTCGCCGCCCCCCAGGCCCAGGGCCAGCCGATCGTCTTCGACCTGGCCACCAGCGCCATTGCCCATGGCGACGTGCAGATCGCCGCGCGCAAGGGCGAGCGCCTGCCGCCGGGCATCGGCGTCGACAGCCTGGGCCAGCCGACCCAGGATCCCAAGGCGATTCTTGACGGTGGCGCCTTGCTGCCCTTTGGCGGGCACAAGGGGTCGGCTCTGTCGATGATGGTGGAGCTGCTGGCCGCAGCCCTGACCGGGGGCAACTTCTCCTTTGAATTCGACTGGTCCGGCCACCCGGGGGCCAAGACACCCTGGACCGGCCAGTTGCTGATCGTCATCGACCCGAGCAAGGCCGCCGGGCAGAGTTTTGCCGAGCGCAGCCAGGAGCTGGTGCGGCAGATGCACGCAGTGGGGCTCAAGCGCCTGCCGGGGGATCGCCGGCATCAGCAGCGCGAGCGTTCGCAGCAGGCGGGTATCGCCATTCCCGCCGAGCAGCTGCAGCAATTGCGGGCGCTGGCCCAGGACTGAAGGCATGAAAAAGGCCAGGCCGCCTTGGCGTACCTGGCCTCAACGTTGCGCGGGCGTTTAGGAACGACGACCCAGCAACAGGCCTACCACCAGGCCGAAACCGGCGGAGATGGCCACGGTCTGCCACGGGTGGCCACCGATGTACTGCTCGGTGGCATCCACCACCGGCTTGCTGCGCTCGCGCACATTGCTGACCGAATCCAGCGCCTGCTTGAGCTTGAGGCTGACTTGCTGGCGCAGGCTCTCACCTTCTTCGCCCACCAGGCTGGCGCTGCCCTTGAGCAGCTTTTCCGATTCTTCGATCAGCGCCTGCAGTTCGCTGAAGGCCTGGTCCTTGATTTGATCGTTTTCCGCTTGCGCGGCAGATTTACGAGCCATGAAGTTTTTTCCTTGGAAATATCGCCGCTGGTGCACAACGCATCCGCCAGCGGCTACAGGTGAATGGGTAGCAAGCAATGGAGTCCGGCGCGGGGGCAAAAGTTGCAGTTGTTTTACGCCCCGTTGGCGACCCCGGGGTAAAACCCGTAGCCCCTACAGTGTAAGATGGCGCCTATTTTACGCAGCAGGAATTTCCCATGAGTTTCAATCTGGCTAACAAGACCCTGGCCGAGCGTGCCGCCATCGAGGACGAGAAGTCCCGTCTGTTCGACCTGTGGCAGAGCAACCTGGGCAAGGCCAAGGGCGAGGCCGCGCGGCTGTTCGGCGAGCGTGGCAAGCGCAAGGGCAAGTGGGCCGAATGGGTCCGCGCCGAGCTCGACGGCATGTCGCCGCCGGAGTACTCGAACATGGTGCGCAGTGAAGTCAATCGCCTGATGGCGGCGAATAAGTAAGGGCAAAACTCTCGACAATCGCCTCGCGTACCTTCACCAGCAGCGGGTCGGTCTGCGGGCTGGTGCGCCAGCCCAGCTCGATCGGGTAGCGCGGCAGGGCCAGGGGGCAGGGCAGCAACTGCAACCCGGTGAATTCGGCGATGCGCCGGGCGGCATGGGCCGGAATGGTCGCCACCGCCTGGCTGCCCTTGAGCAGAAAGGGCAAGGCGGCAAAGTGCGTGGTCGAGGCGCACACCTGGCGGCTCAGCCCCAGGTTGGCCAAGCCCTCATCGGTAATCCCGATAAACCCCTGGGACGACACCAGCAGGTGTTCCCGTGCGACAAACTCCTCAAGACTGATCTGCTGTTGCCCGGGGGCCAGGCTGGCCGGGTCTGCCAGGCACAGGTAATGGCCTTCCCCCAGCACCTGGCGGCTGAGCAGGCGTTCGGCAAAGCCGCCGGCACTGATGGCCAGGTCGACGCTGCGCTGCAACAGCGCCTCGGCGACGATCTGGCTGTGGCTCTGGCGAAAGATCAGCCGCAGTTTCGGCGCCCGCCGTGCCACGGCCTCGATCATCTGCCGGCCATAGGCAATCTCGAAATCATCCGACAGCCCCAGCGTTACCGAGCGGCCCTGATAGTCGGCGGTGTCGGGGGCGACCATGGCCAGGCTCTGGCGGCATTTGTTCAAGGCTTCGCTGACCACGGGCTTCAACTGATTGGCCTTGAGGGTTGGTGCCAGCCCGCGCCCGGTACGCACGAACAGCGGGTCGCCATACAGCTCGCGCAGCCGGCGCAGGGCAGCGCTCATGGCCGACTGGGTCACCCCCAGGCGCAAGGCGGCGCGGCTGGCGCTGGACTCGTCATGCAGCGCCTCGAAAGCCTTGAGCAGGTTGAGGTCGACACTGGCGATATTCATCTGGTTCATATCATTAAGCACTGGAGTGGGGTTTATCGATGATCAGGGGCCGCAGCAGAATGGGCAACACCTGATTGCTCAAGGAGTCATCCCATGCCCAAGTCCGTTGTCGCTGCCCTGCAGATCGGGGCTTTGCCTGAAGGCAAGGCCGCCACCCTGGAACAGATCCTCTCGTACGAGGCCGCCATCATCGAAGCCGGCGCGCAGTTGGTGGTGATGCCCGAAGCGCTGCTGGGGGGCTACCCCAAGGGCGAAGGCTTCGGCACCCAGCTGGGCTATCGCCTGCCGGAGGGCCGCGAGGCCTTTGCCCGCTACTTCGCCAATGCCATCGAGGTGCCCGGGGTGGAAACCGACGCCCTGGCCGCGCTGTCCGCCCGTACCGGAGCCAACCTGGTGCTGGGTGTCATCGAGCGCAGTGGCAGCACCCTGTACTGCACGGCGCTATATTTCGACCCGCAGCAGGGGCTTTCGGGCAAGCACCGCAAACTGATGCCCACTGGTACCGAACGCTTGATCTGGGGCAAGGGCGACGGCTCGACCCTGCCAGTGCTGGACACCCAGGTCGGCCGGCTGGGCGCGGTGATCTGCTGGGAAAACATGATGCCGCTGCTGCGTACCGCGATGTACGCCCAGGGCATCGAAGTCTGGTGTGCGCCTACGGTGGACGAGCGGGAAATGTGGCAGGTGAGCATGCGCCATATCGCTCACGAGGGGCGCTGCTTCGTGGTCAGCGCCTGTCAGGTTCAGGCCTCGCCCGAAGAGCTGGGGCTGGAGATTGCCAACTGGCCGGCCCAACGGCCGTTGATTGCCGGCGGCAGCGTGATCGTCGGGCCCATGGGGGACGTACTGGCCGGCCCCCTGGTGGGCCGAGCCGGTCTGATCAGCGCGCAGATCGATACCGCCGACCTGGTGCGGGCGCGCTATGACTACGACGTGGTCGGCCACTACGCCCGCCCGGATGTGTTCGAACTGACGGTGGACCAGCGCCCCCGTCCCGGGGTGCGCTTTACCTGAGCTGGCGCCATTGCTCGCGGGTGATTTCCCAGATGTCCACGGGGAATCGCCCACTGACGAATTCACCGTCCTCGGAGCGGATCAGGCGCATGCCCGCGCGTTCGGAAATCCGCCGCGAGCCCTGGTTCGGCGCGGCCTTGGGCACCCGCATCAAGGGCCGTTGCAGTACTTCGAACCAATAGTGGTCCACCACCTTGCAGGCCTCGCTCATGTAGCCCTGGCCCTGCCACGGCGGGGCCAGCCAGAAGCCGCGGTTGTTGTCGGTTTCGTCCATCAGGCTGATGCTGCCGATCATCTGCCCGGGGTCGCTGCGCAGGCGCAGCGTCCAGTGCCATTCCGTGCCCCGGGCCATCGCCGGCAGCGCCATGTCCCGCAGGAAACTCAGGGCGCCGTCGGCCGGGTAGGGCCAGGGCACCAGGGCGTTGAGGTAGCGCACCACCTCCCACTGGGGGAATAGCTGCTGGATGGCGTCGGCGTCCGCCAGTTCCAGGGGGCGCAGCAGCAAGCGTTCGGTGCTCAGGGCGGGCGTGGGGTGGGAGTCCATTGGCAAGCGATCCAAGGTGGCAGGAAGGTGTTGCATAGTCCCTGCAATGTCATCGGTCACGCAAGCCGCGATGGATTTGACGCGGCCCGGGCGCTGCCGTTGAATAGCCCCCTGGTTCAGCCCCGCGACTCCTGGAAACCCCTGTGCTTAGAAACGTCACCGACATGGACCTGCGCCTGCTGCGGATTTTCTCCGTAGTGGTCAAGTGCGGCGGTTTCACCGCGGCCCAGGCCGAACTGAACATGAGCCAGTCCAATATCAGCATGCACATCTCCAGCCTGGAAAAACGCCTCGGCTATCGGCTGTGCGAGCGCGGCAAGGGCGGCTTTCGCCTGACCGAGAAGGGCCAGCGGATCCTGGCGGCGGCCCAGGCGCTGTTCGGCGCAGTGGAGGCGTTCAAGAGCGAGGCCCAGGAATTGTCCGGGCGCCTGGTGGGGGATCTGTACCTGGGGCTGGCGGACAACATCGCCACCTTGCCCGCGGCCCGCATCGACGCGGCCATTGCGCGCTTCTATCGCCGCGAGCACGACCTGCACCTGCATGTATTCATCAACTCGCCCACCGAGCTTGAACGGGCGGTGATCGACGGCCAGTTGGACCTGGCCATTTCCTATTTCAGCCGCAGCCTGCCGACCCTCGACTATCAGCCGCTGTACGCCGAGGAAGTCGCCCTGTTCTGCGGCGCCTCGCACCCGCTGTTCCCTGTCCTGGAGCCCGAGCTTGCGCAGATCAAGGCCTGTGACTGGATCAAGCACGGTTTCCTGCCTGCCAACCAGGTGCTGCCGGTAACGCCCCTGCGCGCCTCGGCCACCGCCTACCACATGGAGGCGGTGGTCCATGGGGTACTGGCGGGCACCCACCTGGGCTACCTGCCCAGCCACTATGCCCAGCCCTGGGTTGCGGCCGGGCAGATGCGCGTGCTGCACCCCGAAACGCTGCGCTACGAGGTGCAGCACAGCATGATCACCCACGCCGGGCATGCCCGTGGCGAAGCGCTGAAGGCCTTTATCGCCGATCTGCTGGCAGAGCATGGCGGCTGATCCCGCGCTTCAGCCCAGGCAGCGAGTCAGGTGCTTGATCGACTGATAGGCAGCCAGCCCCCAGGGGCCCAGTTCCCGCCCGATGCCGCTGCCCTTGGTGCCGCCCCAGGAGGTTTCAACGAACACCGCCTGCAGTGAATTGATCCACACGTGGCCCACGTCCAGGGCGGCGGCGACCCGTTCGGCGCGCTGCAGATCGGCGCTGATCACAGTGGCCACCAGGCCGAATGCGCTGTCGTTGGCCAGGGCCAGGGCCTGTGGTTCGTCACTGAAACGGCGCATGCACAGCACCGGGCCGAAAATCTCCTCTTGCCACAACCTGCTGCTGGTGGGCACGTCGGTGTACACCGTGGGCGCCACGAACCAGCCCGGCCCGGGCAGGGCATGGCCGCCCACCAGGCATTCCAGGCCCTCGTTCCTGGCCTGTTCCAGGTAGGTGCACACCGTGCGCCACTGGGCCTGGCAACTCAGGGGGCCCATGTCCACTTCCTGCTCCAGGGGGTTGCCGACCCGCAGGGCCAGCAGGGCACTGCGCAACCGCTGCAGCAAAGCATCGGCAATCGACTCGTGGACCAGCAGGCGTGAGGTGGCCGAGCACATCTGCCCGGCGTTCCAGCAAAAGCCGCCGATGATCCAGTGCACCGCCTGGTCCAGGTCGGCGTCGGCGAACACCAGAATCGGCGACTTGCCCCCCAGCTCCAGGGTCAGTGGCCGGCAGAAGGCGGCGGAGCTGGCCATCACTCGCTGACCGGTGGCATTGCTTCCGGTGAACGACAGCTTGTCCAGCCCCGGATGCTGGCTCAGGGCTGCGCCGGTTTCTCCGGCGCCGGCCACCAGGTTCAACACGCCCGCCGGCAAGCCCAGGGCGTCGGCGATTTCGCCGTAGACCTGCTCGATCAGGGGCGTCACTTCCGAAGGCTTGAGCACCAACGTGCAGCCCGCGGCCAGGGCTGGGGCCAGCTTCCAGGCGCTGGTGACCAGGGGAAAGTTCCAGGGCACGATCAGCCCCACCACGCCCAGGGCCTCGAACCTGCAGTGGGCACTGAAGCCCGGAGCCTGCAAGGGCACCGGTTGGTCCTGGCTGGCGTCCAGCTGGGCAGCGAGGCCGGCGTAGTAGTCGAAGGTGGCGATGGTGTCGTCCAGGTCCAGTTCGGCTTCGTGCCGCGGCTTGCCGTTATTGCGCATCTGCAGGGCGATCAGCCCTTCACGGCGTTGCTGCAGGTGCCGGGCGAAGCCATGCAGGTACTCGGCACGCCGGGCGCCGCTGAGGCTGCGCCATCCGGGCAGGGCCCGGCGCGCGGCCTGCACCGCCAGGTTCACCTGGTGGGCACTGGCGGCCGGCACCTGGGCCATGATTTGGCCCAGGGACGGGTCGTACACCGGCATCAGCGCGCCGTCGCCATTGACCCAGTGGCCATCGATAAACAGGGCCGGTTTCATGGGCGGGCTCCTGGCAGGACGCCGTGCACGGCGTTGCGGAAGATCTGGCTGTAGTCGGCGGCGCTCAGCGGTCGGGCATTGGTGTCGGAGGACGAGATATCCGCCAGGGCCTGGGCCCCGACCCATTCGGCTTCATGGCTGTCCAGGCCGATATCCGACAGGCAGTGGGGGATGCCCAGCTCGGCGCGCAGGGCCAGGATCCAGTCCAGGAACCCCTGGAAATCACCTCGGGGCAAGTCCAGGTAACGGGCCAGGCGCCCGATCTCCTCGGCAATCACCGGCTGGTTGGCCACCAGCACATAGGGCAGGAGGATGGCATTGAGCAGGCCATGGTGACGGTGATAGCGGGCGCCCAGCGGGTGGGCCAGGGCGTGGACGCCACCCAGGCCCTTCTGGAAGGCCACCGCGGCCATTGCCGAGGCCACCAGCATGCCTTCCCGGGCGTCCAGGTCCTGGCCGTGGCTCACTGCCCGGCGCAGGTGCTGCTGCACCAGGCGCATGCCTTCCACGGCAATCGCGCTGGACATCGGGTGGTACAACGGCGAGCAGAACGCCTCGATATGGTGGGTCAGGGCATCCATGCCGGTGGCGGCGGTCAGCGCGGGCGGCAGGCCGCGGGTCAGCAGCGGGTCGAGGATCACGCAGGCGGGCAGCAGCTCGGGATGGCTGATGACCCGCTTGACCTGCTGCTGGCTGTCGGTCAGTACCGCTTCGCGGCCCAGTTCGGAACCGGTGCCGGCAGTGGTGGGCAGGGCGATCAGGGGCGGCAGGCCCAGGTGCGGAAAGTCACTGAGGCTCGGGTAGTGCTCGATCACCCGGGACCACTCGAAACGCTGCAGCCCTTGCGGGTCCACGGCGGCCAGGGCGATGCCCTTGGCGGCGTCCATGGCGCTGCCGCCGCCCAGGGCGATCAGCGAGTCGTGGCCGCCGGCCCTGAAGGCTTGGACGCCGCGCTGCACGTCGTCCAGGCTCGGGTTGCTGGCCAGTTCGGCAAATACCGCAAAGCCCTGGCGGCTCTGCTCCAGGTGTGCGGTCATCAGGCCAAAGGGTTCCAGTTCGAGCATGCCCGGGTCGGTGACCAGCAAGGGCCTGGCCATGCCCAGCAGTGCGCAGCGCTGGGCCAGGCCGTGCAGGGCCTGGGCGCCGCAGAAGATCTCGGTGGGGTAATTCCAGTAGTGGATGGACGGGGGCATCGATGGTCTCCAGAAACATCAGGCGTGAAGCGGCCGGCGCAGCAGGCGCCAGGCCAGTAGCGGGGAGGGAATGCGCTGTCGCCGACAGCGCATGAGGATTCAGCCGCGGTCGGGCGCGCTGTTGTCGCGGCGCAGATAGGGCTTGGCCAGGACCATGTAGATCAGGCCCAGCACGGCCAGGGTCGAGAACACCAGCACCACCGCCCAGACCTGGAACCAGGGCGCTCCGGGCGGCGCCAGGGATTCCCGCGGCCAGGCCACGTTGACGCTCTCGAACAGCAGCCAGACAAAGGCCGCGAGGTTCACCGGCAGGCCCCAGCGGCCGAGGTTGAACACCCCGGCGTCGGGCCGCCAGCGGCCACGCAGGCGGTGGACCAGGGCACAACCGATCACGATCAGGAACACCATGAAAAAGCCCCCGCTGCCGAAGGCGATCAGGGTGCCCACGGCCGTGGCATTCAGGCCCAGGGCCAGGCCGAAGCTGGCGAACAGGGTGCTAAGGAGCATGGCGGCGAAGGGCACCTTGCGCCCATCCACCCGGCGCAGGAACGCCGAAGCGGGCAGGATCGAGTCCCGGGCCATGCCGAATACCGCGCGGCCGATATAGGTCTGCACCGAGACCACGCAGGCAATGAAAGCCACCAGCACCACGCCGACGAAAGGCCGTTCGGCCCAGGCGCCAAAGGCATCCACCACCGCCGGGGTGACCGGGTCCACCACCTGGCCGGCCACCAGGCCCGCGGTGTCGGTGAACGACAGGGTCACGGCAAAGGCGGTGAGCATCACCGTCAGCCCCACCAGCAGCATCGAGCGCAGGATGGCCCGGGGCGTGGAGGTTCGGGCATCGGCGGTTTCCTCGGACACCTGGGAACAGGCGTCGAAGCCCAGGAAGGCCCAGCCGCCCACTGCCATGGCGGTGACAAAGCCACTCAGGTAGGAGCCATCGCCGCTGACGCTGTTGCCCAGACCTTCCAGCAGCAGCGACCAGGAGTGGTTGCGAAAGAACAGCAGCAACAGCACGCCGATGCCGATGGAGGCGATGGCTTCGGCGATGATCCCGGCGTTGACGAAGTACTTCAGTGGGTTGATCCCCAGCAGATTGACCCCCAGCCCCAACACTAGCAGCACGGCGCCGCTGACCACCTGGGCATTGGCCGAGGGCGGGGTGCCGGTAATGAACAGCCACAGCCAGAACCCGCCCAGGTAAGCCACGGTGGTCAGGGAAGCCAGGGCCGAGGCCAGGTACATGAAGCCGGTGAACCAGGCCCAGCGGTCTCCAGCCAGGCGCTTGACCCACTGATAGCAACCGCCGGCCAGGGGGTACTGCGAGGCGAGTTCGGCATAGACCAGCGCCACCAGCATCTGCAGGGCCAGGCACAGGGGCACGATCCAGACCCAGGACGGCCCGGTGCTCATGGCGCCCAGGGCCATCACCGAATAGATCCCCACCACTGGCGAGACCGTGGCAAAGCCCACGGAGAACGACGACCACAGGGACAGGCCGCGGTGCAGCTCCTGGCGATAGCCCTGGTGGTGCAGCAAGTGTTCATCGGTGCCCGGAGCGGGCTGGAAGTCAGTCATGGCGCACCTCGTTCAAGGGGCGGGCGCCACGATGCAGGCCGACGCAAGGGCGGCGTGATGGGGTAGTTGACATAGCGGTTCCTGGAGTCGGCAGATCAGATTGTTATTGGGATGGCCTTTAGCTGTTGTTTTTGGCGTACCGACATTGCCTGGCCTGCAGCAGCAGGCCAGGACGAGCTTACGGTGGGCAAACATCAAGATGAATACATGGATTGGTAAGCTGGCATCAGGATTTACTGATGTTTTGCAGGGGCCGGTGATGGCCTGGCCAGCGCCAGGCATCAAGGGGAGATCAGCGGGACGCGTGATGCTTGCCCAGCACCAGCCGTTCACCGAGAAAGTCGACGAACACTCGCAGCTTGGGCAGCAGGTGACGGCTGCTGGGCCAGAGGATGGAGAACTTGCCGCGCTCTTGCTGGTAGTCGTCCAGCACCGCGACCAGGCTGCCATCGGCCAGGGGGCCGCAGACCACGAACTCGGGCACGTAGGCGATGCCCAGGCCCTGGGTGGCGGCGTGGATCAGCGATTCCAGGTTGTTGCTGGTCAAGGCACTGCCCAGCACCAGCGGCGGGGCTCCGTCGGGCAGGCGCAGGTTCCATTGCTGCAGCAAGCTGCCGCCGGGGAACTTGTAGCGCAGGCAGGCATGCTGCTCCAGGTCCCGGGGTACGCGCGGGGTGCCGCGCCGGGCGAAGTAGCCGGGGGCGCCGACCAGCACGAAGCCGAAGGGCCCCAGGTTCCTGGACTTGAGTTGCGAGTCCGGCAGTTCGCCACTGCGGATCACCGCGTCCACGCCTTCGGCAATCACGTCGATCAGACGGTCGTTGAAGTCCAGGTCCAGCTCGATATCCGGGTAGCGCGCAGAAAACTCCGGGAGGATAGGCAGCAGCATCCGATAGCCGATGGCCGGCAGGCTGACCCGCAGCCGGCCCCGGGGCTTGTCGCTGATCCGCGCCAGTTCGGCCTCGGCCTCCTGGACTTCGGCGACGATGCGCTGACCGCGCTCATAGAACAGCGTGCCTTCATCGGTCAGGCTGATGCGCCGGGTGCTGCGGTTCAGCAGGCGCACGCCAAGGCGCTGCTCCAGGCGCGCCAGGGCCTTGCCCACCGCCGAGGCAGACAGCCCCAGGCGCTCGCCGGCGCCCACCAGGCTGCCGCTCTGGACCACGCTGACAAACACCTGCAAGCCGTTTAGGTTGTCCATCGTTCACCTCGATTGCAGCGTTTTTGTCCGTAAAGAGCGGAAGAATGCCCTGTTTTTCAGCGATTGCGGCATACCTACCATGGATTTTTCTTAGCCCACCCCTGGTTGCCAGGGCATGAGAGGTCCGTGTGAATCCCGAACTTGAATTACCCCTGGAGCAGGCCGCCCAAAGTCGCCGGCAGTCCGCCCATGGCGTGCTGGCCGCGGTGTGCCTGGCGGCTCTGATGCTGCCCCTGACCTTTGTCGGGGTAGCGGTGGCGACCCCGGCCATCGGCCATGAACTGGGGGGCAGCCCGCTGGCCCTGAGCTGGACCACCAATGCCTTCATGCTGACTTTTGGCAGCGTGCTGATGGCCGCCGGCACCCTGGCCGACGAATTTGGCCGCAAGCGCCTGTTCAGCCTCGGCGTGGCGCTGTTCGGCCTGAGCTCCCTGGCCCTGGTGTTCGTGCCTTCGCTGCTGTGGCTGAACCTCTTGCGCGGGGTCCAGGGGCTGGCCGGCGCCGCGGCACTGGCCGCTGGTTCGGCGGCCCTGGCTCAGGCCTTCGACGGCCCGGCGCGAACCCGCGCCTTCAGCCTGCTGGGCACCACCTTTGGTGTCGGCCTGGCGTTTGGCCCGATCCTCGCCGGGGTCCTGGTGGAACAGGCCGGCTGGCGTGGGATCTTTGTCTCCGGGGCGCTGATCGGCGGCTTGTCCCTGGCTTTTGGCGTGCCGCGCATGCAAGAGTCCCGCGACCCCGACGCCCAGGGCGTGGACTGGCCCGGCACCCTGAGTTTCACCCTGGCCCTGGTGCTGCTGACCTGGGGCATCCTGCAGGCCCCGCAAAACGGCTGGAGCAGCCCTTGGGTTCTGCTGTTGCTGGCGGGAGCGCTGTTGGCGCTGTGGCTGTTCATCGTCGTCGAGCGGCGTGCAGCGCGGCCGATGCTGGATCTGTCGCTGTTTCGCTATCCGCGTTTTGTCGGGGTGCAGGTGCTGCCCATCGCCACCTGCTACTGCTACGTGGTGCTGCTGATCCTGTTGCCCATCCGCTTTATCGGCGTCGAAGGCTACAGCGCCATCGATGCCGGGCTGCTGATGCTTGCGCTGTCGGCGCCGATGCTGGTGGTGCCGTTCACCGCGGGCTGGCTCAGCCGCTGGTGCAGCGCCGGCAACCTGTCGAGCCTGGGCCTGTTGCTGGCTGCTGCCGGGCTGTTGTGGTTGAGCCGGATCGCTGCGGGCCAGGCGCCGGCCGATCGGATCTGGCCGTTGCTGCTGATCGGCCTCGGCAGCGGGCTGCCCTGGGGGCTGATGGACGGCTTGTCGGTGAGCGTGGTGCCCAAGGAGCGCGCGGGCATGGCCAGCGGCATCTTCAGCACCACCCGGGTGGCCGGCGAGGGCATTGCCCTGGCCCTGGTGGTGGCGCTGCTGGCGGGGCTGTTGCAGCACGCCCTGGCGGATCAGGCGCTGCCCGCCGAGGCGTTGATGGGGGCGGCCCGGCAACTGGCCGGGGGTGACCTGACCGGTACTCTGGCGGCGTTGCCGGCGCTGGGCCGGGAGGGGGTGCTGGCCCTGTACGGGCAGGCCTTCAGCCAGCTGTTGCAGGGGCTGACGCTGATAACCCTGCTGGCGGCGCTGGTGGTCTGGGTGACGCTGCGCGAGCCGCGCCAGCCAGGGTCGCCAGCGGTTTGATCAACGGAACTCGAAGAATTCGTAGTGCAGGTTGCCTTGGGGAATCCGACACTCGTTCATCAGTTCCCGGACCTGGCCCAGCAAGCCCTTGGGCCCGCAGAAGCTGACCTGGATCTGCTGCGGATCGGTTTCGGCCGCGGTGCGCTTGAGGGTCTGGGCCAGGGGCTCGGTGCCGCCGCAGTTGGCCACGAAGTTCACTCCACGGGCCTGGGCCATGCCCTGCAGAGTGTCGACACTGGGGAAGGCCCGGGACGGGTTGTAGCAGTACACCAGGGTGGCCTTGTCGAATTGCCCGGCAGCTTCATCCTGCAGCCAGGAAATAAATGGCGAGATGCCCACGCCACCGCCGATCCAGATTTCCCGGGCAGCCGCCTGCGGCCGCTTGAAACGCCCATAGGGCGCATAGATGTCCGCACGCATGCCGACCTTGACCTGGCGGCGCAGGCGTTGGGTGTAGTCCCCCAGGGCGCGGATCACGAATTCGATGCGCCCGTCATGGGCCTGGGCGCTGGCGATGGTGAACGGATGGGGTTCGCGCAGGCCTTTTTCCTGCATCGAGAGGAAGGCGAACTGCCCGGCCTTGAAAGGAAAGCCCCGGCCCTGGGGAATCAGCTCCAGGTGCAGGGAGTTCTTCTCCACCCGGACCGCCGTCACCTGGTATTCGCCGGCCTTGGCCACCAGGGGGTAGAGCAGCAGCTTGTACAGGGCCCCAAGCACGCCGAGGACGCAGAGCAGAGCCAGCCAGATACCCGAGGGCGAATCCAGGGTGATGGGCGATTTGAAGCTCAGCCAGTGCAGGATGACGATCAGGAACAGCGGGCCGGAGAGCTTGTGCCACCAGCGCCACTGGCTGTAGGGAATGTTGCGGTTCAGTGCCAGCAGCACGATCAGGCCCAGGGCCACGTAGCTCAGCTGGCGGACCAGGCGCGTCCAGTATTTGGACAGTTCGAGGATCGGTACGCTGTTCCATTCATCCAGGTTGGCCTTGAACACCAGGTGGTAGCTGGCGAATGCCAGGGCCCAGATGCCCAGCCACTTGTGCGCCTCGTAGACCCGGTCCAGGCCGCCGAACAGCCGTTCGACCCAGCCCCAGCGGCTGGCCAGCAGGCAGGACATTGCCATGTAGGCCAGGGCTGTGGTGCCCAGGATCATGCTCAGGGTGGCCGAGGTCAGCCAGGTGGCGGAAGGGATCTCCAGCAGCAGGGTGGCCGTGGTGATCAGCAGGATGCCGACAAGTGTGTGCCAGGTTTTCAAAGTGCATGACTCCGATAAGGAAATGCCGTCATGGCGCAGCAAAGGGCGCGATGCATAAAGTGGATATGACAGGTTTAAAGCCAAAGGCTGGTTGGAATGTTAACGCTTTGGCAAGCATTCGTGGTGATCTGGGTCATCGGCCTGGCGCCGATAAAGTGTTGAAAATGATCGACTATCACTCGCATTCCGATTCCCCCGGCCACTGCTCCCGAAGGCGCTGGCAGGCGGCGAAGAACCCCTGAACTGGGCAGTGCTCTTGCGGGCGCCTTCGCTGGCAAGCCAGTTCCTACAGGGTTGTGGGAAAGGTCAACGCACTTGTAGGAGCCGGCTTGCCGGCGAAAGGGCCCCGGAGCCGGGCGCCCGCCTCGCAAACGCCTTCGCTGGCAAGCCAGCTCCTACAGGGCTGTGGGAAAGGTCAACGCACTTGTAGGAGCCGGCTTGCCGGCGAAAGGGCCCCTGAGCCGGGCGCCAGCCTCGCAAACGCCTTCGCTGGCAAGCCGGCTCCTACAGGTGTTGCGTGCGGCGGGCGGCGGCTTCGCGGACGGCGGGGATGATCCAGCGCCCATAGTCGATGGTGTCGTAATAAGGGTCGTAGCCACGGTTGAGGAAGGTGGTCACGCCCAGGTCGACGTAGTCCAGCAGGGCCTGGGCCACGGTGTCCGGCGTACCCACCAGGGCCGTGGTGTCGCCATAGGCGCCCACGGCGCTGGCGGTGGGCATCCACAGGGCGCGGTCATGGCGGTCGCCGCGGGCTGCGGCCGCCAGCAGGCGTTCGGAGCCAGTGCCCTTGAGACGCTTCTGCCAGGGGCTGCCGGCGGCGAACTGTGGGTTGGCGCGGATCTGCGCCAGGATCTGTTCGGCCCGCTGCCAGGCCAATTCCTCGGTGGCCCCCAGGATCAGCCGCACCGAGAGGCTGACCCGGGGCGCGGCCACCCCCGCGGCGCTGGCCGCGGCCTTGAGTTTGCCGATCTGTTCGGCCACCCCCTCCAGGGGCTCGCCCCACAGGGCGTAGAGGTCGGCGTGCTTGACCGCGATCTGGTAGGCGATGTCCGAGGAGCCGCCAAAAGAGATGGGGATGTGCGGCTGCTCAAGCGGCTTGACCGGGGAAAACGCGCCCTTGAGGTTGAAGTAGCGGCCTTCGAAGTCGAAGGGTTCTTCAGCGGTCCAGGTGCGGCGCACGATCTCCAGGTACTCGTCGGTGCGTCGATAGCGCTCGGTCTTGTCCAGCAGGGTGTCGCCTTCCTGGGGCTCGGCGGTGATGCCGGTAATGGCATGCAGGCGGATGCGCCCACCGCCAGTGGTGTGGTCCAGGGTGGCGAAGGCCCGGGCCGCCACGGTGGGGGCGCTGAGGGCCGGGCGGTGGGCAATCATGAAGCCCAGGCGCTCGGTGTGGGCCGCGGCGTAGGCGGCAATCTGCAGGCTGTCGGCGCTGCCCGGGCCGCTGGCGATCAGCACCCGGTCAAAGCCCGCCTGTTCGTGGGCGCGCGCGTGCTCGCGGATGAATGCCAGGTCGAAGTCCGGGCTGCGCACGCCGCGGGTTTCGGACCATTGGCGGGGAAAGATCATGCCGACGAATTCAATGCTCATGGGGAGTGTCCTGAGGTCGCAGAAGAAGGAAAGTGCCTAGAAGCGGTAGTCCACCTGGGCCAGCACGGTGCGTCCGGGCATGGGTTGCAGGAAGGTGTTGGTGGAGCCGGCCAGGCCGCTGACGAAGTTCAGTTCGTTGGTCAGGTTGAGCACCCGCAGGGTGGTGCTCCACTGGGGCTGGCGGTAGTACAGGGCCAGGTCGAGGTTGTATTCGTCGGGGATCTTCACCGTCTTGCTCAGGTTCAGGTACCAACTGCTGGTCCACCAGCCGGAGAGCTCGGCGCCAAAGCCCGAGTCGAAGCGGTAGTCGAGGTAGCCGCTGGCGGTGTACTCGGGGATCTGTACCGCGTCGAAGCGCCCGGAGGGCCGCTGGTTGAGGCTGTTGTTGTCGCCGAACACGGTGCCGTTGTCGGGGATGAACCCGGCGGAGGCGAAGCCGGCCTGGGAGGTGAATTCGTTGTAGGCGCTGAGCCGGGACAGGTTGAGGCCGCTGCGCAGGTGCGGGTCTGGCTGGTAGCGCAGGGTCGCCTCGGTGCCCTTGATGATCAGCCGGGCGATGTTGTTGTTGCTGTCCGGGGACTGGTCCCGGGCCTGCTTGAAGGTGGCCAGGGTCATGAACAGCTGGTCGGGGATGGCTTCGACCTTCAGCCCCAGTTCATGCAGCACGCTCAGGCTCTGGAACGCCAGGGGGTTGAGCTGGTTGGCGCCACTGCCGCTGCCCCAGCCCAGGCCGTTGGAGAAGAACCCGGTGTTGACCGCCAGGGAGCGGTCGAAGGTGTAGTACAGGGTGCTGTTCTCGGTGGGTTTGACGTAGGGGCTGACCTGGAACGCGAACAGCCGGTAGTTGTGGCTGTCGCGCCGGTCGCTGCCGCCTGCGAGGACGAAGGGGTTGTCGATCCGGGCGTCGATCCAGCTGCGGCTGGCGCCGATGTTCAGGCCTACCCGCTCGCCCAGGCGCAGGTTGTGCTGGCTGAACAGGGTCTTGGTGGTCCAGGTGCTTTCGGCGGTGTAGGGCGCCAGGGATTCGGCGTACAGGCCGTGGCCGGCCGGGTACATGGCCGCCAGGTTGAGCCAGCCGTAGTAGTTGGAGTATTGCGGCACCCCGGGTTGGCCGATCCAGGCGCCGTTGCCGCCGGCCGGGTTGCTGCCGGTGAGCCCCAGCAGATCGCCGGGGTTCTTGCCCGACGGGTCCAGGGTCAGGTCGTAGGCGTTGATGGTGGAGCCGAAACTATTGTTGGCGGCGATCGACTGGTTGAACTCGCGGCGGTAGATCAGCCCGCTGTTGCTGTCGTCCCGCAGGGTCAGGCCGCCGATCCGGGTTTCATTGCCCGAGCGCAGCTCGAAGCGGTTGTCCAGCAGGTTGTCCCGGGATTGCACCTGGAACGCCCCGACCGCGTCGGTGAGGTCCCGGGAGCGCTGGTAGAAGGTGCTGTTGGCCAGGGTCACACTGGGTGACAGGTCGCCCTCGATGCGCAGTTGGGTGGTGAAACGCCGTGAACTGCTCTGGTCTTCGCCGCGCTGGCCGGCCTGGGGCGACAGGGAGGTCAAGCCGTTGCCCGCCAGGCTCGGGTCGTAGACCCAGCCGCGCAGGGTGCCGGGGCTGGCCTGGGTGTTGGGCGAGGCCGCCTGGAAGCTGCCATCCACCACGCTGTACTGGCCCTGGGCGTTGCGCTGGCGCTGCACCCAGCCCAGGGTCGGGGCATTGGCGGCACCGGAGGCCAGCACTGGCGACCACAGGGTATTGCCGTTCTGGATGATCGGCGTGGCCCGGCCAGCGTAGTACTTGCCGCTGTCCACCAGTTGCTGGGTGGCGCGGTTCCAGCCGTGGGTGATGTTGTAGTCGTAGTAGTTGTCGTAGCTGGCGTTCCAGTCCACCCGCAGGTTGTCGTTGCGCCAGGCCAGGGCCCCGTAGAAGGCATCGAAATTGTTGTCGACGTTGTCGTAGTAGTCCTGCTGGCGCTGCTGGGTGATGCTCACCCGGTAGGCCAGCTGGTCGCTCAGGGGGCCGGTATTGTCGAGGCTGAACTTGCGGGAGTCGCGGGACTGGCCGTCCGGCACCCAGGCCCCGAGCTCGCCGCTGAGGCGGGTCTTGAACCCGCTGAAATCGGGTTTCTTGCTCAGGTAGTTGACGTAGCCGCCGCTGCCGGACACCGAACCGTAGGTCACCGAAGAGGGCCCGGCGACGATGTCCGCGCCCTCGTAGGCGTTGAAGTTGGCCGGATGGCGCACGCCATAGGCGCGCTGGCCGTCCTGGAACACTTCCGAGCCCTGGGCGCGGAACTGCGGGGCGATACCGGCGTTCTGCCCGCCACCGCGGGTGATCCCCGGGGCGTACTTGACCAGGTCGTCGGCGCTGCGGATCGGGTCGTTGGCCAGTTGTTCGGCGTTGACCTGGGTGACCGAGCGCGGGGTGTCCAGGACCTGGGTTTCGGTGCCGCCATACACCGAGGTCGGTGGCCGGGTGGGCAGGGCATCGTCATCGGCCTGGCTGCTGGCCTGGACGGTGACGGTTTGCAACTGGGTATCGGCGGCGAAGAGCGGCGGCGCCAGGGAAGAAAACACCGTTACGGCCAGGGCCGGGCCGAATGCGGGGCGAGCGAAGGCGTTGGAGGGCATGGCACATGAGCCTCATATTGAATCGCATGAATGTTCTGTAGGAGCCGGCTTGCCGGCGAAGAGGGCCTGGAGGCTCGCGGTGCTCTTGCGGGCGCCTTCGCTGGCAAGCCAGCTCCTACGGGTTGTGTCGCGGTTGCGGTGGTTCCTGGTAGGCGCCGGCTTGCCGGCGAAGAGGGCCTGGAGGTTGGCGGTGCTCTTGCGGGCGCTTTCGCTGGCAAGCCAGCTCCTACGGGCGGGCGGTGGGTCAGGCGCTGTTGTTGAGCCACAACCGTTCGAAACGCCAGGTGCTGAACAGCGACTGTTCTTCCCGGGCGCCGCCCACGCGGGTGGAGACACTGTCCAGCAGATCGGCGTAGCCCCAGATCAGCATGCCGCCCCGTTCGTACTGGATCTGCTGGGCCTGGTGCACCAGGGCCGTGCGTCGTTGCAGGTCGGGTTGGGCCATGGCGGCGAGAAACACCTCGCTGAACTGCGGGTCGTTGAAGTGGGTCTTGTTGGACACGGCAAAGGGCGCGTCGGTGTGGATCGCGCTGGCCAGGAACGGCGCGCCGATGCTGCCGCCGGTGCTCAGGGTCCAGTCGTTGCGTTGCGGGCCCTGGAAGGTCGCCAGGTCCACCTGGCGGACCTTGAGGGTTACGCCGATGCGCTTGGCCTGTTCGGCCAGCACCAGGGCCGAGGTCAGGGCCGGCCCCGGGGTGGTCACCAGTTCCAGTTCGAGATTTTCCTGGCCGGCCTCCTTGAGCAGTTGCGCCGCACGCTGCGGGTCGTGGGGGCGGGGCCCCAGGCTGTGGTTGAAGGTCGGGTCGCTGGGGGCATAGAGGTCGTTGGCCACCCGGCCCTGGCCGTTCAGGGCGCGGCGCACCAGCTCCTCGCGATCCGCCAGCAGACGGAAGGCCTGGCGCACCCTTGGGTCGTTGAACGGCGGCTTGTCCAGGTTCATGTCGAAGGACAGCCAGTTGCCGGTCACCGATTTCAGCAGCCGCACCCGCGGGTCGCGCTGCAGGACTTGCAACTGTTCGGTGGGCATCACGTTGGCCATGTCGATCTGCCCGGACCGCAGGGCCGCCAGGCGCGCCACCTGGTCCTTGAAATCAATGATCTCCAGCTCGTCGGCGTAGGGCTGGCCATCCTTGTAGTAGTTGTCGAAGCGGGTGAACAGCGAGCGCTGGCCGGGGGTGAAGCTTTTCAGCTTGTAGGGGCCGGCACCCACCGGGTTGGTCACCGGGTGATAGTCCACCGGGACTATGCCTCCGAAGTTGACCCAGGTTTCCGCCAGGGGCATGTAGCTGCGGCCCTCGCGAAAGCTCAGGCGCACAGTGCGCTCATCGAGCTTTTGCAGGTTGTCGCGATCGACCCAGTGCAGCAGCGCCGCGTAGGGCGAGGCCAGTTGCGGGTCGGTGAGGCGGCGGATGGAGAAGATCAGGTCATCGGCATCGATGCTCTTGCCATGGTGGAACTCCAGGCCCTGGCGCAGGCGCAGGGTCCAGCTGCTGGCATCGGCGTTGGGTTCGGCGAACTCCGCCAGGGCCAGGCGAGGTTGCATCTGCTCGTCCCATTCCCAGAGTTTGCTGTACAGCGCGAAGCCTCGGACGATACCGCTGCCAATGGGTTTGTGGGCGTCCAGGTTGCCGCTCTGGTTGCCGTCGAGAATCCCCAGGCGCAGGCGCCCGCCGTAGCGCGGCTGGTCGCTGGCGACCGTGCCCGGGGTGCTGGAATTGTCTGCGTCGCAGCCGGCCAGCAGGCTGCTGCCCAGCAGCAGGCCGCCGCCGAACAGCGCGCTGTGGCCGAGAAAGCGACGGCGGCTCAAGCCCGAGTAGTCCTGGCTCATGGCGTCAGGCTCCTGCCGGGCCGTTGGCGCTGCGCAGCTCCAGCGGCGCTTGCGGTTGACGGCTCAGGGCTGCGCGCTCGCCACGAAAGTGCGGCAGGATGTGCTCGCCCAGGCGGTAGGCTTCCTCCAGGTGCGGGTAGCCGGCGAGGAAGAACAGGTCGATACCGATGGCGTGGTACTCGCGGATCCGCGCCACCACGTTTTCGTAGCTGCCCACCAGGGCGCAGCCCGGCGGTATGCCGATGTAGCCGAAGCCGGTCCAGACATTGGGGTGAATGAAGAAATCCTCGAAGCCTTGGGTCTCGTTCTTCTGCGCAAAGCCGTTCTCGTAGCTGAGCTTGCGCGCGGTGCGCAGCCCGGCATGGGCGGCCACGGCCTTGACCGCGCCCTTGGCGATGCCCTCGTCGAAGAAGCGCTTGGCCTCGGTGCGCGCCAGTTCCTCGGTTTCCCGGGTGATGACGTCGATCGACAGGCCGAAGCGGATATCGCTGCGGCCGTACTGCAAGGCGCGCTCACGAATATCGGCGATCAACGCGGCAATCTCGTCCGGGTGCTCGGCGCGCATCAGGTAGAAGTCGGCATGTTTGGCGGCGAATTCCCGGGCGGCGATGGACGATCCCGCGGTGCAGATCAGCGGCAGCTCGGCCTTCTTCAAGGGGCCGCGCAGGCCGCCGCCTTCGGCGCGGTAGAACTGGCCCTGGTAGTGAAAGTTCTCGTTGTGCCAGTAGCCCTTGACCACGTCCATGAACTCGGTGGCGCGGGCATAGCGCTCATCGTGGTCGCTGAAGTCGCCGACCTGGCGCTGAATGGCGTCGGAGCCGCCGTTGATGATGTTCCACACCAGGCGGTTGCCGGTGGCGCGCTGGTAGGTGGCGGCCTGCTGCACCGCCACCCAGGGCGTGTAGTGATAGGGCTGGAAGGCGGTGACGAACTTCAGGGTGCGGGTTTCCCGGGCCAGCAGCGAGCACACGGTCCAGGGCTCTTCGCCGGAGGGCGCGTTGACCATCAGCGCGCCGCCGAAGCCGTTGATTTCCGCGGCCCGGGCGATTTGCCCCAGGTAGTCGATGTAGGTGAAGTGGTCGCCGACGCTGAAGCCTGAGACGGCGCCGGTGCTGGGCCCGCCCCGGTGCCAGTCGCCGCGGTTGCGCGGGTCGCCGGGGAGGAACTGGGTTTCGCCGTGCAGGGGCAGGCGGGTGAAGAATTCGATGCTCATGGCTGGGCTTCCTGGCTATTGCACGCTGGGGTTGCAGACGGGGGTAATGGCTTGGCCGTTGATCACCTTGTGGGCGAACGGCACCGAGTCCTTGAGGGAGGCATTGACCGTTTCACTGTGGCCCAGGCCCTTGTACAAGTGGCCCTCGATCACCGAGCCGGCCTTGCAGGCGTCCTGCATCAGGGCCACCTGGGTGGCGGCGGCCGGGGTCTTGTCCTCGGCGCCGGTACCGATGAACACCGGCTGGGCGGTTTTCAGGGTCGGGTAGGACACCTGTTTCTGCCAGGCCGCCAGTTGGCTGCCCTGATAGTCCTTCTTGGCGTTGGCCGGGGTCAGGCCGACCCCCACCACGTCGCTGACCAGGGACGCCAGGCAACTGGTACGGGCCTGTTCGAACAGCGGCAGGGCCTTGTCGGTATAGAAGTCCCTGGGGTTGATGCTGGGGTCGTACTGCTGGGCGGCCAGCAAGGTGTAGAAACCGTAGGCCAGGGAGGCATCGACCTTGTTCGGGTCCTGCTCGCCGACATTCTTCGCGCCGATGGTGTAGATCACCCCGGTGCCGATGCTGCCCTTGACCCCCAGGTCCGGTGCGTAGGTGGAGGCGTAGGCGGCCGAGGCGAAGGCGCCGGCGCCGCCTTGGGACTGGCCGACGATCAGTACCTTGTTGGCCAGCCCGGGCACCCCGGCGACCACGGCTCTGGCAGCGTCGAGAATGCCGTAGGCGGCCATGCGGTTGTTCAGCAGCGGATGGCCGCCGGGCACGCCCAGGCCCTGATAGTCGGTGGCGACAATGGCAAAGCCTTCGTCCAGCCAGCGGCTCAGGTACTGCACGTCACGGTAGGAGCGGCCCTGCCAGGACGGCGCGCAGACATCCGCCACGCCCACCGTGCCATGGCCCCAGGAGGCCACCGGCCAGCCGCCGGCCGGGGCCTTGCCCTTGGGCAGGAACAAGGTGCCGGAGACCACCACCGGGGTCTTGCCGTCGATGCCGTCGGTGGAGCTGTAGAGAATCCGTTGCGCGCTGGCGGCGTTGGGCAGGCTCAGGGTGGCTTCCAGGGGTTCGCTGCGCAGCAGCTTGCCCGGGGTCGGGGGGATCGCGTCCTGCCAGGTATAGAAGGCCGAGACCCGGCCGTCGCCCTGCAACGGGTCGGGCTTGGGCGCGTAGGTCGGGCCGGCCAGGGCCGACAGGGAGAGCGCCAGGAGGCTCAGGCCAAAGGTGAATTTTGCGGACAGTTTCATCAAGAAGACTCGTGCTCAGGGTTCAGGGTTGGGTGGCGACCTGGCCGCGCAGGGCGGGCCAGTAATCACTCAGGTGCAGATCGATCAGCGCCTGGTTGGTGAAGCCGGTGGCCAGGGCCGGGGTGATGTCGTAGGGCGTGCGGATCAGCTGGTTGGCCAGGGCGTAGTCGCTCAGTGCCTGATAGTGGGCCTTGAGCTGCTGGTCGCTCTTGGGCGCCCAGCGCTCCTTCCAGGCCACCGGGTCGCCCTGGTCGTCGCGGCGCAGCACGCTCTCGGCGGTGCCGGCGCGGGAGGACAGCTGGTAGTAGGCGTCCTGGTTCTGTTCCTGGGAAATCCACCAGGCGGCCTTGACCCAGGCGGTGGCCAGCAGTTGGGTAACTTCCGGGTATTGCTCGATGAAACTGTCAGTGCCCCAGAGGTCGGAGACCAGGCGCCAGTCATTGGCCCCTTGCTTGGTGGACCAGATGATCCGGCCCACGCCCTTGTCTTCCAGGGCATAGGCCTCGCTGAGCAGCACCGCGGCGTCGACCTTGCCGGCGGACACCGCCGCCGCACCGACCTGGGGGTTGAGGTTGGCGATCTTGAAGTCGTCGAGCTTCAGGCCCTTGCTGGCCAGGAAGTTGCTGAAGGCGAACTCCCAGGGCCGGCCGCGATGCAGGGCCAGGCGCTGGCCCTTGAGGTCCTCGATGCGCTTGGCCGTGGACTGGGTGGGCACCACCAGGTAGATATTGTTGCCGCTGCCGCCGGGCACGATCAGCTTGCCGGGCACGCCGCCGGCGCCGGCGATCACCGACGGCAGGTCGCCACGCACGGCGAAGTCGATGCTGTTGTTGCTGAAGCCTTCGTTGATTTGCGGCCCGGCGCCGGCGTGGGGCAGGGCGATCCACTGCAGCTTGATGCCGCGCTGGCTCAGTTGCTGTTCCAGCCAGCCATCCTCGATCACCCGCCCGGCGATGCCGCCGAACACCGGCTTGCCGCCCTGGGTGAAGGCGACGATGGCAATCTTCACCGACTCGGGGGCCGGGTTGGCCAGGGCCGTGACACTGATCAGCAGCCCGGCCATAACGGCCAGGGTATTGCGCCATAAACCTTGCATTGCACTCTCCCTTAAAAAATAAGCCCTCAGCCCCGCCAGCCCTGCGCCGGATATCGCGGTGTTCTCCTGTAGGAGCCGGCTTGCCGGCGAAGAGGCCCTTGAGCCTTGCCTCGCCCTTGCGAGCGCCTTCGCTGGCAAGCCAGCTCCTACAACCGATATCGCAGTGTTTCCTGTAGGAGCCGGCTTGCCGGCGAAGAGGCCCTTGAGCCTTGCCTCGCCCTTGCGGACGCCTTCGCTGGCAAGCCAACTCCTGCAACAGATATCGCGGTGTTCTCCTGTAGGAGCCGGCTTGCCGGCGAAGGGGCCCTTGAGTCTTGCCTCGCCCTTGCGGACGCCTTCGCTGGCAAGCCAGCTCCTACGAGGGGCGGTGGTGGGTATCGGTGTCGGAGGGGATAGAGCAGATTGCATGCCAGGGCCGCTACAAAACGCTGCAGGCCTTGCCCGGCAAGGGTTTCAGGCCGGTCGAAGGGCCCCGGCGCAAGCCGCCGCTGCTGATCTGCGAACAGGCAGGTGCTGGCCGATTGCTGCTCCAGCAGCAGGCGGGGAGCACTGCTCAGATATATTCGTAAATGGAATATCTAAATATTAATTAATAATTATTTAGTCTAAATATCTTCGTGCACTATTGAGCCCGCGCTTTTACTGCCAGGAATGCACCATGTCGCTGATCACTCATCCAAACGCCCGTGAATTGACCAAGTCGGTACGGGCCACCGTTCTGGTGTTCAAGGACCCGCGCTCCCAGGAATTGCTCAGTCGCATCGAGCGCCTGGCCCCCAGTGAGGCCAATACCCTGATCATTGGCGAGACCGGCACCGGCAAGGAACTGGTGGCGCGCCACATCCATCACCTGAGCCGCCGCGGGCGCGAGCCCTTTGTCGCGGTGAACTGCGGAGCCTTTGCCGAAACCCTGGTGGAAAGCGAACTCTTCGGCCATGAAAAAGGCGCCTTTACCGGCGCCACCACCCACAAGGCCGGCTGGTTCGAAGCGGCCAACGGCGGCACGCTGTTTCTCGACGAAATCGGCGACTTGCCGCTGAACATGCAGGTCAAGCTGCTGCGGGTGCTGCAGGAGCGAGAGGTGGTGCGCCTGGGCTCGCGCACGCCGATCCCGATCAATGTGCGGCTGGTGGCGGCCACCAACGTCAACCTCGCCGATGCGGTGGTGGCCGGGCATTTTCGTGAAGACCTGTTCTACCGCCTGCACGTGGCCACCATCCGCCTGCCGCCGCTGCGCGAGCGCCCGGGGGACATCCTGCCCCTGGCCGAGTTCTTCCTTGAGGAACACTGCCAGCGCCTGGGCTACAACCGTGCCTCGCTGACCGAAGAGGCCGAGCGCAAGCTGCTGGAGCACAGCTGGCCGGGCAACATTCGCGAACTGGAAAATGCCATCCACCACGCCTTGCTGGTGTGCCGCCAGCAGCGGGTGGCACCGGGGGATCTGCACCTGGTGGACATGCGCTCCTCCGGCATCCGCCAGGAACAGGCGCCCCTGGCCGTCCCGGGGCCTCAGGCGCCGGCAGACCTGGGCCGGGCCTTGCAGGCGCTGTTCGAGCAGAACATTCCCGACCTGTACGAGCACATCGAGGAAACGATTTTTCGCGAGGCCTATCGCTACTGCCATGGCAACCAGTTGCAGACCGGGCGCTTGCTCAACATCAGCCGCAACATCGTGCGCGCCCGGCTGGAAAAGATCGGCGAGTTGAACAAGCCCCTGGCGACTTCCGCTTCCTAGGTCCGCTTCCTGGATCCGAGAACCAGCCCGGGGCTTTTTTTGCCCGGGGCGGTTGACGCCTGCCGGCTTGATCTTTAGTCTTTGGAACGATCATTCCAGAAAGGTAATAGCCGTGCGTCCCAAGGAGTTCGACCCCGAGCAGATTGCCGATGCGGCCATGCAGGTGTTCTGGCAGCGCGGTTACGCCGCCACGTCCATTCAGGACCTGGTGGAAGGTACCGGCCTGAGCCGCAGCAGCCTGTACAACGCCTTCGACAGCAAGCACGGCCTGTACACCTGCGCCCTCAAGCGCTACCAGCAGATGACCAGCGCCAATATCGAGCTGCTGGGCGCCGACGCGCCCGTCAGGGAACTGGTCCGGCGATTGCTGATGCGCATCGTCGACAACGAGCTGGAAGATACCCGGCGCCTGGGCTGCCTGGCGGCCAATGCCTCCCTGGAAATGGCCGGGCAGGACGCGGCGGTGGCTCAGCTCGTGGCGCAGAATTTCCAGCGTATCGAGGCGGCCCTGGAGCAGGTGCTGCGTCGCGGCCAGGCGCAGGGGGAGATCGACCCGCAGAAAAATCCCCGGGCCCTGGCCAGCTTTGTGGTGTGCACCGTGCAGGGCTTGCGGGTGCTGGCCAAGGGCAGCCTGGTGGAGCAACGGCGCCAGCGCCTGCTGGATGTGGTCGAGGTGGTCCTGGCCAGCCTTTAGCAGGCGGCGTGTCGGCGAAGGGCCCCTCACAATCTGCATCAGGTTCTAGGGCGTCTTCGCTGGCATGCCAGCTCCTAAAGGGCTGGGCTTTTTTTTGCCTTTTATTGGAATGATCATTCCATAATTGATTCAACACGGGAGAGACACAGATGGCCAAGCAACCAGGATCCATCGCGGTATTAGGCATCGGCATCATGGGCGCCGCGGTGGCGCGCAATCTGCGGCGCAAGGGCTTTGCGGTACGGGCCTGGAACCGCACGTTGCAACGAGCCCAGGCGCTGATCGCGGACGACATCCAGGTGTTTGCCGAGCCCGCCGAGGCGGTACGCGGGGCGCAGGTGATCATCACCCTGGGCAAGGACGGGGCCGCGGTGCTGCAAGCTATGCAGCAGGCGCGTGAGGGGTTCGAGCCTGGGGCGCTCTGGTTGCAGATGGCCACCGTGGGGATCGAGGCCAACGACGAACTGCAAGGGGTTGCCCGGGATGATGGGCTGGTCTTCTACGATGCCCCGGTGCTGGGCACGCGCCAGCCGGCGGAGCAGGGCCAGTTGGTGGTACTGGGCGCGGGCCCCGAGGCTCATCGGCCGGCGTTGCAGCCGCTGCTGGAGGCCATCGCCAAGCGTGTGCTCTGGGTTGCCGAACAGCCGGGAGCCGGCAGCCGCCTGAAGCTGGCCCTCAACAGCTGGGTGCTGGCCCTGACCCACGGCGCCGCGGAAAGCCTGGCCCTGGCCAAGGGTCTGGGGCTGGACCCGGCGCTGGTGGTGGAACTGGTCAGCGGCGGGCCCCTGGACAGCGGCTATTTCCAGGCCAAGACCCGGGCCATGCTCAGTGGCGACTACAGCCCGAGCTTTACCCTGGCCAACGCCCTGAAAGACGCCGAATTGATGGTGGCGGCGGCCGCCAGAGCCGGGGTCCGGCTGGATCTGGCCGAGGCCGGAATCCAGCGTTTCCAGCGCGCCCTGGAGCAGGGCCATGGCGACAAGGACATGGCGGCCTCCTACCTCGGCTGAGCGGTTTCTTCTCGCGCTGATGCAGGCGCTGGCTCGCCAGCGAAGGCGTTCGTGAGTCGGGCGCGGAGTTCCGAGGGCCTCTTCGCCGGCAAGCCGGCTCCTACGGGAGCCTGCGCGGTGTATCTGCCTGCTGTAGGCGCTGGCTTGCCAGCGAAGGCGTTCGTGAGTCGGGCGCGGGGTTCCGAGGGCCTCTTCGCCGGCAAGCCGGCTCCTACGGGAGCCTGCGCGGTGTATCTGCCTGCTGTAGGAGCTGGCTTGCCAGCGAATGCGCCCGTAAGTCGGGCGCGGGGTCCGAGGGCCTCTTCGCCGGCAAGCCGGCTCCTACGGGAGCCTGCGCGGTGTATTTGCCTGCTGTAGGAGCTGGCTTGCCAGCGAAGGCGCCCGTGAGTCGGGCGCAGGGGCTGAGGGCCCATTCGCCGGCAAGCCGGTTCCTGCGGTGATCTCTGGTTTTCTTGTGTGAGCATTCTTTCATGAGCATTTGCGTACCTTTGCCGACCGCCGCCAGCAGGCTGCCGGTCTGGCGCCTGCTGGCCTTTACCCTGGCCGGTTTCATCGCCATCGTCACTGAGACACTGCCCGCCGGGCTGTTGCCGCAGATCAGCCAGGGCCTGGGCATCAGCGAGGCCATGGCCGGGCAGTTGATCAGCCTGTATGCCCTGGGCTCGGTGGTGGCGGCGATTCCGCTGATCGCCGCCACTCGCAGTTGGCGCCGTAGGCCCTTGCTGTTGCTGGCCATCGGTGGCCTGTTGCTGTTCAACAGCCTGACCGCGTTGTCGACCCACTATCTGCTGACCCTGGCCGCGCGCTTTGCCGCGGGCATGGCGGCGGGGCTGGTCTGGGGCCTGCTGGCCGGCTATGCCCGGCGTCTGGTGGTGCCCGAGTTGCAGGGCCGGGCCCTGGCGGTGGTGGGCGTTGGCCAGCCGATTGCCCTGTGCCTGGGCGTACCCCTGGGGGCCTGGCTGGGCACCCGCATGGATTGGCCGCAGATCTTCTGGGGGCTGTCGCTACTGGCTCTGCTGCTGTGGTTCTGGGTGCGCCTGGCAGTGCCGGACTACCCCGGCCAGCCGGCCCACCAGCGCCAGCCGATCGCGCGGATCTTTCTCACCCGGGGCCTGCCCCAGGCGCTGCTGGTGATCTTCGTGTGGATCCTGGCCCACAACATTCTCTACACCTATATCGCGCCGTTCCTCGCGTCCCTGGGCCTGGCGGCCTCTCTCGACCGGGCGCTGCTGGTGTTCGGCCTGGCCTCCCTGGTGGGGGTCTGGCTCACCGGGCTCGGGGTCGACCGCTGGCTGCGCGGGCTGACCCTGTGCAGCCTCGCCGGTTTCGCCCTGGCGTGCCTGCTGCTGGGGATCGCTGCCAGCCAGCCCTGGCTGGCCTGGCTCGGCATTGGCGCCTGGGGCCTGACCTTCGGCGGCGCCCCGACCTTGCTCCAGACCGCCGTCGCGGATGTGGCCGGGGAAGGTGCGGATGTCGCGCAGTCGATGCTGGTGACCATCTTCAACCTGGGCATTGCCTGCGGGGGTATGGTCGGCGGCCTGCTCTTGCAACGCTATGGCGCGGCGTCTTTTCCCTGGGCCATGGCCGCCCTGGCGCTGGTGGGCCTGATGCTGGTCTGGGGCGCGCGCAGCCATGCCTTCAAGCCGGGTCAGCGCTCTGCCTGCTGCGCCTGAGGTTGGGCGTGGCGAGCCTGTTGCAGCAAGGTCACCCATTCATTGGCGAAGCGGTGGCAGTCGCCGGGCCAGCGCGCGGTCAGCAGATTGCGGTCGCGGACCACAAAGCCGCGCTCGGGGTGCTGTGCCGAATCCCGGCGGGGCAGCCAGGGCCCGGGCAGAAAATCCGCCGGGCTGGCCAGGGCCGCCTTGATCTCTTGCTCGACGCTGTGGTCGTAGGTGCGGTAATAGCGCCCCAGCCAGGGCGCGGTGACCAGCCAGGCCGCCAGTTCCATGGGCCCGGCCAGCAGGGCGGTGACCTTGCGCCCATGGAGCACCGAGCGCCCGCTGGCCGGATCGATGCAGCGTGCCAGGGCCAGGGGGCCGTGGCACACCGCGGCTACGGGTTTGTCGGCCTGGAAGAAGGCCAGGATGATTCGCCGAACCTCCTCGGATTCCAACAGGCTGCGCATGCCCCGGGCGTGGCCGCCGGGAATCAGCAAGCCCTCGTAGGCTGCCGGGTCGACCCCGGCATAAGGCAGAGGGCTGCAAAACGCAGGGTCGCGGGTCATGGCGTGGTAGCGCGCCAGGTCGGCCGCCGGGGTCATCAACAACGGGTTGAGCGGGCCGAACCCCAGGCTCACCAGGCGCGAATCGGCGTAGGCCGGCATCCCCAGGGGGGGGGCGAACTGCGCGGCAAAACCGGCGTCCCGGGCAGCCTGCCAGGGCAGGCTGCTTTCGCTGGGGTCGTAGTCGGCGTGGGGCAGCAGAATCAGGATCATCGCGCGGGCTCGCAGCACCTAAGGGTGCGTTGCAGGTTAGCAGCCCCGCCAGGGGATGCCGGCACGCCGCTGTTGCGCCGTGCCGGCATTTGTCACTTGGCCGCGGCGGCGCGGGTGCGTTCGATGTCCTGCACCAGGCCGTCGATGCGTTGCAGTTGTTCGCGGTTGTCGTGGTCCCAGGGGTGAAAGCCCGGCTTGAAGAACTGCAGCCAGGGCAGGGCGATCCGCGGGAACACCCCCTTGGGGCCGTAGAGGTACTTGACCACCTGCCACAGCCCGCGCCAGTGGCCGCCGCGACGGCGGTCGGCGATCAACATGCGCACATGGAAGTCGAACACCACCAGCCAGAAGCTCAGGGTGGTGAACAGCATGCTCCCGGTGCGGATCAGGTAACGCTTGGGCCCGGGCTTGATCACGCTGTTCCAGACGTCGTAGGACACGGCCTTGTGCTCGGTTTCCTCCAGGGCGTGCCACAGCCACATCTGCCGGTAGCCCGCCACCGAATTGCCGAAGCGGCTGGGGTCGCGCAGCAGCAGGTCGGCGAGGATTGCCGTGTAGTGTTCCAGGGCTACGGTGATCGCCAGGTTGAAGGCCGGCGGGAAGTGTTTCTTCTGGAAATCGAGGAAGAAGCGCAACCGCCGGTCCAGCAGATGGGCCGGCAGCCCGGCGTCCTGCAGCAGGTCGTTGTAGCGCAGGTGCTCGCGGCTGTGCATGGCTTCCTGGCCGATGAAACCCTGGATCTGGCGCTTGAGCTCGGGGTCGTGAATCTGTTCGCGGTAGTGGCGCACGCTGTCCATGAAGAACAGCTCGCCGGAAGGAAACAGCAAGGACAACGCATTGAAGAAGTGGGTCACGTGGCTGCCTTGCTCGTGCCAGTCGCAGGCGCGTTCGGCAGGCAGTTCGACCTTGATGTCGCGGCGGATGGGCAGCATGGCTGTCGCTCCTCTAGACATGAAAAAGGGTGGGCGGCGCTACAGGCCGCGTTCGTCCTGGGGCTCGTAGACCGCCGGCCGCGTCTTGCCCGGCTTGGGCGCCATGCGCCGGCTGGCCCATACCACCAGGGCCTGGTAGGCGCTGGGCAGCAAGCGGATGAACAGGTCGAGCAAGTGCGCGTCGCGGCCGATCAGCACCCGGCGCTTGTTCTTGCGCACCCCCAGCAGGATCACCTTGGCGGCGGTTTCGGCGGAGGTGATGAAGAGTTTTTCGAAGTCGTCCCGGGCCTGCTGTTCGTTGTCGATCAGGAAACCCTTGACGTTGTCGCTGATGCGGCTGGTACGGGCGATATCCGTGCGGATGCCCCCCGGATGCACGCAGGTGGCGGAAACCCCGTGGCCTTGCAGGTCGAGCTCCTGGCGCAGGGATTCGGTAAAGCCGCGCACGGCGAACTTGGTGGCGTTGTAGCCGCTCATGCCGGGCTGGGAGAACAGCCCGAAGACGCTGGAGGTGTTGATGATGTGACCGTCGCCGGATTGCCTGAGGTAGGGCAGGAAGGCCTGGGTGCCGTGGACCACGCCCCAGAAGTTGACGTCCACTATCCACTCCAGGTCCGCCAGGCTCGAACCTTCCACGGTGCTCGACAGTGCCACCCCGGCGTTGTTGAAGATCAGGTTGATCTGGCCGTGTTCGGCGGCGCTGGCGGCGGCCCAGGCGAACATCGCTTCGCGGTCGCCGACGTCCAGTTCCTGGCTGCTGATGCGCAGCGGCAACAGGGTCGCGGCCCGGGCCTGGGCCACGGTCTGTGCCAGGCCCTGGGGGTTCTTGTCGGCCAGGGCCAGGTGACAGCCCTCACGGGCCAGGGCGACGGCCAGGGCGCGGCCCATGCCGGAGGCGGCGCCGGTGATGGCGGCGACTTTACCGTTAAAGTTTTTCATTGAGAGCGGCCTCTTCAAGGTGCAGGGGGCGCGCGGCGGCCGGTGCGGCGGCGGGCTGGGCGTGGGGCAGGTGGCTGGCCTGGTAGTCCTGCAGTTCGAAGTGCTGCAGGGTCTTCTTGAAGCTCCAGGTGGAGCCCGGCCAGAGGGTGGTGTTCTGCCCGCTGCGCGGGTCCAGGTACCAGCTGCGGCAGCCGCCGGTGGACCAGATGGCCCCGGCCAGGCGTTGCTGCAGGCGCTGGTTGTACTGGCTTTCGACCTGGGGCCGGACTTCGATGCTGGCGATACGTTCGCGCTGCATCTGGCCCAGGGCCTTGAGGATGTAGTCCACCTGGGCCTCGATCATCAGGATCATCGAGTTGTGCCCCAGGCCGGTGTTGGGGCCGACGATCATGAAGAAATTCGGAAAGCCCGGCAGGCAGGTGCCCAGGTAGGCGTGGGCGCCCTGGGCCCAGCTGTCCATCAGGTCCTGGCCGTGGCGGCCGAACAGCAGGCCCCGGGGGATCGGGTCGGTGGCCTGGAAACCGGTGCCGAAGATGATGCAGTCCACGGGGTGGCGGCTGCCGTCGGCGGTGATCACGGCGTCGCCGTCGATGCGCTGGATGTCATCAGTGATCAGCCGCACGTTGCCCCGGGTCAGGGCCGGGTAGTAGTCGTTGGAGATCAGGATGCGCTTGCAGCCGATGGTGTAGTCCGGGGTCAGGCGCTGGCGCAGCACTGGGTCGGGCACCTGTTTGCGCAGATGGCGCAGGGCCACGCGCTGCACCACTTTCATCAGTCTTGGTCGGCGGGCGAAGGCGATCACCCGGCTTTCCAGGGCCCAGTACAGCGCCGAGCGCACCAGCCGCTGGGTGAAGGGCAGGTGCTTGAAGGCCCAGCGTTCCACCGCGCTGAGCTCGCGGTCGGGCTTGGGCATGATCCACGGTGGGGTGCGCTGGAACAGCTTGAGCTGAGCCACCCGCGGGGCGATTTTCGGCACGAACTGGATGGCGCTGGCGCCGGTGCCAATCACCGCCACCCGCTTGCCTTGCAGGGCGTAGCGGTGATCCCACTGCTGGGAGTGAAACCGCTTGCCGGTGAAGGTGTCGAGCCCGGGGATGTTCGGGATCGCCGGGCGCGACAGGCCACCCATGCCGGAGACCAGTACCCGTGCACTGACTTCCCGGCCATTGCTGAAGCGCAGGTGCCAGCGCTCCCGGGTTTCATCGAAGAGCGCCTGTTGCAGGCCCATGTTGAAGTGCAGGTAGGGCGCCAGGGCGAAATCCCGGGCGCAGTTTTCCAGGTATTCGCGGATTTCCGGCTGGGGCGCGAACTGCCGGGTCCAGTTCGGGTTGGGCGCAAAAGAGAAGGAATAAACGTGGGATTGCACGTCGCAGGCGCAGCCGGGGTAGTGATTGTCGCGCCAGGTGCCCCCCAGGGACGCGGCCTGTTCGGCGACGAAGAAATCCTCCATCCCCGCTTGCTTGAGCTTGATCGCCATGCACAGCCCGGCGAAGCCGGCGCCGATGATGGCGATGTCAACGACCTCGGGGTCGTTGGGTGGCGAGTACGCATTCATGGTGTGTACCTCGATTGTAATGACGCTGCTGGGTGACTTTCGTCAGTGGGTGAAAACTCAGGATTGCACAATTTAAAATAATGTTTTAAAAATAAATTTAAATAAATCACCTGAAAATGTCACCTGCGCTGGTCGCCTGTGGATTTTGCGGGGCTCATCCAGGCCATGGATGAGGCGTCACAGGCGGCACCAGGCCAGGGCGACACGCCACACCGCCAGGTCATTCCGATCACGGGCGAACGGCGCAGGGAAGCTGAGGGGACGGGTTATGGAGTGGCTGGTAGCGGCGGCGGTATTCCTGGCAGTCAGTGCGGTGCTTTGGGTGGTGAGTTTTCGTATCAACCGCCGGATTGAAAGCCAGGTGCCGATCAACGGACGCTTTCTGGAGGTCGGTGGCGAGCGCATTCACTACACCGATGAGGGCAGGGGGCCGGTGCTATTGATGATCCATGGCCTGACCGGCTGCGGGCGCAACCTGACCCACTCCCTGGCCCCGCAACTGCGCGAACGCTTCCGGGTGATCACCATCGATCGTCCCGGTTCGGGCTATTCCACCCGGGCCCGGGGCGCCGCGGCAGACCTGCCGGCCCAGGCCAGCCTGGTGGCCAGGTTCATTCGTACCCTGGACCTGGGCCAGCCTCTGGTGCTGGGGCATTCCCTGGGCGGTGCGGTGGCGCTGTCCCTGGCCCTGGACCATCGGCAATCGGTGTCCGGGCTGATCCTGGTGGCCCCCTTGACCCATCCGCAGCGCATGTTGCCGCTGGTGTTCCTGTCCCTGGCAGTGCGCCCGGCCTTCCTGCGGCGCTGGATGTCCCTGACCCTGGCGGCGCCCATGGCCATGCTCGGGCGCCGGGGCCTGGTCAAGTCGGTGTTCGCCCCGGACCCGGTGCCCGAGGATTTCGCCGAGCGTGGCGGCGGGTTGCTGGGGATGCGTTCGGACAGCTTCTACAACGCCTCCAGCGAAATCGCCGTGGTCAACCGTTCGCTACCGGGCATGGTCAAGCATTACCCCAGCCTTAAGCTGCCGGTAGGGCTGATCTATGGCTCGGCGGACTCGGTGCTCAGTTACCGCCGGCACGGTGAGTCAATGGTCGGCAAGGTGCCGGGGCTGTCCCTGGAGATCGTCCAGGGCCGGGGCCACATGTTGCCCATCAGCGCAGTCGAGCGGGTGGTGGCCATGGTCCAGCACGTCGCTTCCCAGGCTGCGCCACAGCGCAGCGCAACCATCCTGCACCCGCCGTTCGCGGCTTCAAGAGCAAGTTGAGGGCGTGGTGGGGGGCGGTTTCGAGCGCCCCTGCCGCGGCGTCGACAGCAGCTGTAAATGCTTCACGGGCGACATTCGAAACAAGCCGAAAAAATAGTTGACGAGCTAACGAACCCGAGCTATTTTTTTAAAAAAATGTTTTGAATGTTTTTTTTGAAAGTGCAATTGAGCGATTAAAAATAATGAAAATAACGCCATTTCACGCTTTTGTTTTTTCATCCCTTCACGCTCTGTACAGCGCAGCCGCGCTGTCCTTTATAGCACCTGTTTCGACTGCCATCCTGCGGAGGCTGCCATGACTGTTTCCGTGGCGGCACCCGGCGTCTGGACCGATAGCAAGCGTCACCTGTGGTGGCTGGGCACCTTGCCCATGATCACCCCTCTGCTGTCGGGGATCTTTGCCCTTACCACCGGGGTGCAAGTGTTCTGGTGGAGCGGGGTGCTGGTGATCTTCGGCCTGATCCCGCTGATTGACGGCCTGATGGGGGAAGATGCCAGCAACCCGCCTGAATCCGCCGTTCCCGATCTGGAAAAACAACCCTACTACCGCTTTATCGTCTACAGCTGTGCCGTGCTCTCGGTGCTGTCTTTGGTGGTAACCGCCTGGATGGCCGTCAGCGGGGTGGACTGGCTCATCGCCGGCGGCCTGTTGCAACTGAGTGAACAACTGCACCTGCAAGGCAGCCTGGCGAGCTTCGCCGCCTTCCTCACCGAGCGTGCGCAACTGCACGGCAGTATCGGCTGGTTCACTTACCTGGGCATGGCGATGTCCACCGGCGCGGCCACCGGCATTGCCATCAACATCGCTCATGAGCTGGGGCACAAGAACCGCGGGATGGCCAAGTTCCTGGCCAAACTGGCCCTGGCTTCAACCTTCTACGGGCACTTCTTCGTCGAGCACAACCGCGGCCACCATGTGCGGGTGGCCACCCCGGAGGACCCGGCCAGTTCGCGCCTGGGCGAATCCTTCTGGAGTTTCCTGCCGCGCACCGTGTGGTTCAGCCTGAGTTCGGCCTGGCATCTGGAAAGCCAGCGCCTGGAAAAACTCGGCCTGCCGACCCTGCACTGGAAGAACGGCGTGCTCAGCGCCTGGCTGTACAGCGTGGTGCTGTGGGGCGTGCTGATCGCCTGGTTGGGGGCGGCGGTGATTCCCTTCCTGGTGATCCAGGGGATCTACGGCTTCTCTCTGCTGGAGGTGGTCAACTACGTCGAGCACTACGGTCTGCTGCGTCAGAAACAGCCCAACGGCCGCTACGAACGCTGCTCGCCGCGCCACTCCTGGAACAGCAACCGGATCGTCACCAACATCTTCTTGTTCCAGTTGCAGCGCCACTCCGACCACCACGCCAACCCGACCCGTGCGTATCAGGCCTTGCGCCACTTCGACGAGTCGCCACAGCTGCCCTATGGCTACGCCACCATGATCGTCTGGGCCTATGTGCCGGCCCTCTGGCGGCGCCTGATGGATCACCGGGTGCTGGCGCACTACTCGGGTGATGTACGCCTGGCCAACATGCACCCGGCCAAGCGCGATGAGCTGCTCAAGCGCTACGGCTTCAGCCACACCGATTCAGACACCGCTCTTTAGTTGTACCGCTCACCCCTTCAAGTGCTGGTGAACCGGTCGTGTTCGCCTGTGATGTGCTCGCTTGAGGGGTGAGCAACGCAGTAGGCAGTCCTTAAACAAGTTGACCGACAACAACAATAAGCAACTGTAAGGAAGTCACGGATGTCTATTTCACCGCTATTCACTGCCCAGTTGTTCGTGGTCCTGGTGGGGATCTCCCTGATGGACGCCGCCGAAGCCGCGCGCATTGAACCGGCCAATACCGAGTTCACCGCCAAGGGCCCCATCAGCTTTGCCAAGAGCATCATCAATGCCGACTGCACCATCCAGGTCAGCGGCAAGGTCAGCCCCGACGGCAGCTTCGCCAGCGTCGAGAAAGTCGACTTCAGCGGCGGCCTCAAGTGTGGCCAGGTGGAAGCCACGCACCTGCCCTGGAAGCTGATCGCCAAGGATGAAACCAGCGGCGCCATGTCGGGTATCCAGGTCACTGTGCACGCGCCCCTGGTGGGCGGCGACTGCGGGCCGTCCACCGCCGAAGGCAGTTGGAACAACAGCACCGGAAAACTCGAAGCGGCCCAGGTCAGCCTCGACGGTGGCTGCACCATCAAGACCGTATCGATCCAGATGCCACCCACGTTCCGGGTTGCACCCTGACGCGCACGTCACACCTTTATCGAATTGAAGATTTGGCTGGAAAGGGAAGCTCGGTCGCTGTTCTCCGTGTCGTCTCGCTCAAGGCCATTACCCCGGCGAAATGAATCGCCATACATGTGAGGAAAAACAACAATGAAAGGCATCAAAACTCTCGTGTCCGCCACCGCCATCGTTGCCTGCTTGGGAGCTGCTTCCATGGCCAGCGCTGCATCCATCGTCATTGATGGTGCGAACCCGGATGGTCCGTTCACTACCCCAGGCGGCACCATCACCGTGCGCTCGCCGTCCTCGTTCAACCAGCCCGTGACCTGCAACATCAACTTCAGCGGCAACATCGCCGGCGGCGTGGCCAGCATCACCGGCGCCACCGTCAGCGGCAGCAACGCGCTGTGCAACCTGCCGAAGATCACTGGCTTGCCATGGACCCTGAGTGCCTCCAGCACCACCGCCGGTACCGTGACCAACGTGGGTTACACCATTTCCTTCATCCCTGCCACCAACTGCGGTCCGACCACCATCAATGTGGCCTGGAGCAACGTGACTCACTCGCTGAGCCTGAGCACGCCTCAGACCCTGAGCGGTGGCTGCTCCGTGGATGTGCTGAACGCCAAGCCGTCGCCACAGGTCAGCGTGATTTAAGCGTTATCTGGAACCAAGGGCTGATCACCCGCTGAAGGACACCGCCTCGCAAGAGGCGGTGATCTGCAGATCGGCAGGGCCCTGTAGTGTCGGTTGCTATCGATAATAATAAGGAGTGGGGCATGAATAATAAGAAACAACAGTTGCAGATCGCGGTGGCACTCGCCCTGTTGGGGGGCTTTGGTGCGATCGGCACTGTTCAGGCAGGCGGCTTCACCACGCCTACCTACGGCGCTCCCGGATGGGGCCGGGCCTTCGGTGGTGGTTCGTTGTTCAAGAATGACCCCAGCGCGGCTTACAACAACCCGGCGGCCATGGCGTTTATCGATCAGAACGTGGCACAGATGACGGTCGACTACGCCCGCATCAAGATGAAATACAAAGGCGATGCCTACGATTATCAAGGGAATCCGGCCACCACCTTGCCGGTGGATGCGTCCGGCGTCCCCACCAGCGGTCCGGTGCCCCTGGAGGGCAATGGCGGGCAGGGCGGCTTCACTGCCTGGCTGCCGACCGGCTTCATGGTGATACCGATCAACGATCAGTTTGCCTTCGGCCTGAGCCAGGTCGTGCCCATGGGCATGCGCAGCACCTGGGACAACGACAATTCCAAGATCCGCGACTTTTCGGTGGATACCAAGATCGAGACCGTGGGCCTGACCGGCTCGCTGTCGTTCAAGGTCAATGATGACTTCTCCCTGGGGGCCGGGGTCATCGTCCAGCACAGCAAGGGCTTCGTCAGCCAGAACCTCAACCTGACCGGTGCCGCGGCGGTATCTCCCGGCCTGGGCGGGATCCCGTTGCCATCCGGCGTCGGCTCCAACCTGATGCGGGTCAAGGTGGACAATACCTCGGTAGGCTGGTTCACCGGCGTGGTCTGGAAACCCACCGACCGCGACACCCTGGGCCTGAATTATCACGCCAAGATCAAGAACAAGATGGATGGCAAGTACAACATCCGTGCCGACGCGGTAGGCCGCCAGTACATGACCCAACCGGCCGGGCCCAATGGTGAAAGCCTGGTAGAGCTGGCGTATCCCGGCCTGAAGCTGTACCCGGACGGCGCCAACGCCAGTGCTCAGCTGGACATTCCAGCCTCCGCCGGGCTGGACTGGGTACATGTGTTCGATGACCGCTTCACCCTGGGCGCCAGCATGCTGTGGACCCAATGGTCGTCGTTCAAGGACCTGACCCTGAAGTCCGATGGCAATACCCTGGTCTCCATCCCGTACAAGTACAAAGACACCATGATGTATTCCCTGGGGGGCGACTACCGTTTCACCGACCAGCTGACCCTGCGGGCCGGTGTGGCGTACGACCAGACACCAACCCGCAACAGCACACGTGACCCGCGGATTCCCGACAACGATCGCTGGTTCACTTCCCTGGGCTTTGGCTATGACATCAGGGCGATCCCCGGCCTGACCATCGACGGCGCCTATTCCCGGCAATTCGTCAAGGAAGCCAAGATCAAGACCCAGAACGTGGACCGTCTCGGTGCCTCGCGCCTGGATGGCAAGGTCGACGCCAAGGGCGAGGTGGTGAGTCTCTCCGCAACCTATCACTTCTGAGGGTAAAGGCTTTACCCACGCCTCGAGATAACGGCAGTGCAAAGGGATTGTGCGACTGCCGTCGGCGGGACGGGTCACCTCAGGACCCGTCTTGGCCTGCCATTTCCCCAAGCCCTGGCTGACATCGTTCGGCCATTGTGCGTTGCTGAAATCACTCAAAACAATATTTAAAAATAAAATTTGAAACGCGCCTGTTTCCTTTGTAGGGTGATCTTCGAGGGGCCGGCACAACGCCCAGGCTCCAAGTGGTCGTCTGCAGAGAACAAGAGAGGTATTCCATGATTGTCTGGTTATTGGTGGGACTCGCCGCTGCGTTCGCACTGGCCTATCGGCAGGCCCCGGCCTCCTGGTGGCTGGGCTCGGCTCTGGTCTGGCTGGGGGCAGGGCACTGGTTGAGCCTTGTGGGCTCGCTGGGCATCACCCTCGCGGCGCTGCTGGTGGTGCTGCCGGCTGCGCTGCTGAGCGTCAAGCCGCTGCGTCGGGCCTTGCTCACCCGTCGTGCCCTGGTCATGTTCCGCAAGATCATGCCGGCCATGTCCGACACCGAGCGCGCGGCCATCGAATCCGGCACGGTCTGGTGGGATGCCGAGCTGTTCAGCGGCAAGCCCGACTGGTCGCGCCTGACAGGCGCCGCGCCGGCCAGCCTGAGCGCCGAAGAGCAGGCGTTCATGGACAACGAAGTGGAAGCCCTGTGCGACATGGCCAACGACTGGGAAACCACCCAGGTCTGGCAGGACCTGTCGCCCAAGGCCTGGCAATACACCAAGGACGCCGGCTTCCTGGGGATGATCATTCCCAAGCAGTACGGCGGCAAAGGCTTCTCCCACTATGCCCATTCCCAAGTGGTGATGAAGCTCTCCACCCGCTGCTCGGCGGCGGCAATCTCGGTGATGGTGCCCAACTCCCTGGGCCCGGCCGAACTGCTGCTGCACTACGGCACCGAGGCCCAGCGCCAGCACTACCTGCCGCGCCTGGCCCGGGGCGAAGACATTCCCTGCTTTGCCCTGACCAGCCCCTACGCCGGCTCCGACGCTGGGGCCATTCCCGATACCGGCGTGGTCTGCAAGGGCCAGTTCGAGGGCCAGGAAGTGCTGGGCTTCCGGGTTACCTGGGACAAGCGCTACATCACCCTGGGCCCGATCGCCACGGTGCTGGGCCTGGCGTTTCGCGCCGAGGACCCGGACGGCCTGCTGGGTACCAAGGGCAGCCTGGGAATCACCTGCGCGCTGATTCCCACCACTCATCCCGGGGTCAATACCGGGCGTCGCCACTGGCCGCTGAACGCGGTATTCCAGAATGGCCCGACCACCGGCAAGGATGTGTTCATCCCTCTGGAATGGGTGATCGGCGGCCGTGACCAGGTGGGCAACGGCTGGCGCATGCTGATGGAATGCCTGGCCGCCGGGCGCGCCATTTCCCTGCCCTCGGCCAACGTCGGCCTGGGCAAGGTGGCGGTGCGCGGCACCACGGCCTACGCGGCGATGCGCAAGCAGTTCGGCCTGCCCATCGGCAAGTTCGAAGGGGTGCAGGCGCCCCTGGCCCGCATGGCCGGGCACCTGTATGCCTGCGACGCGGTGCGCAAGGTCTCGGTGGCGTCCCTGGATGCCGGCGAGAAGCCCTCGGTGATCTCGGCCATCGCCAAGTACCACGTCACCGAGCGCGCCCGGGCCATGGTCAATGACGGCATGGACATCGTTGCCGGCAAGGGCATCTGCATGGGGCCCAACAACTTCCTGGCCCGGGCCTACCAGCAAAGCCCGATCGCCATCACCGTGGAAGGCGCGAACATCATGACCCGCTGCCTGATCATCTACGGCCAGGGGCTGATCCGTTGCCATCCCTATGTCTTTCGCGAGATGGAAGCGGCCCGGGATACCGGGCGCAAGGGCCTGGAAGCGTTCGACAGCGCGATGTTCGGCCACATCAGCTTCGTCTTCGCCAACACCGTGCGCGCTGCCGTGCACGCGGTTACCGGCGGGCGCCTGATCAAGGCCCCGGGCAACACCGACAAAGCCCTGGCCGCCTATTACCGGCAGATCCAGCGCCTGTCGGTGGTGCTGGCCCTGGCCTCGGACATTTCCATGGGCGTGCTGGGCGGTGCCCTCAAGCGCAAGGAAAGCATCACCGGGCGTCTGGGGGACATTCTGTCCCAGCTGTACATCCTGTCCTGCGTACTGAAGCGCTTCGAGGACGATGGCCGGCCGCAGGCCGACCTGCCGCTGGTGCACTGGGCGGCCCAGGACTGCCTGCTGCGGGCCCATGAAGCCCTGGCCGAAGTGCTGGACAACTATCCGTCCAAGGCTGCCGCGCGGATCATCCGCGGCCTGAGCTTTCCCCTGGGCATTCCCCAGCGCAAGCCATCGGATCGCCTGCTGGCGCAAGTCGCCGAACTGGTGCAGACCCCGGGCCCGACCCGCGACCGCCTGCTGGCCGACTCTTACATCCCGCAGCCGGACATCGACAAGCTGGCCTATGGCGAACTGGCGTTCCGCCTGCAGCCACAGGTGGACCTGATCGAAGCGCGGCTCAAGCCGGCGATCAAGCAAGGCACCCTGGCGCCGTTGCCGATCTCCCGCGAGGCCTTCGTGATCTGGCGGGTCAAGGCCCTGGAGCTGCAACTGATCAGCCCGGACGAGGACGAGCTGCTGGGGCGCTATGTGGAATACGGCGACCACGCGATCCAGGTCGACGACTTCCCCCAGGACTTCGGTCTGCTCGAAGCCCTGCAACAGCGTCAGGCGCACTTCGAGCAAAGCGCCAAGCCGGCCTCGCGCAAACGCGCGGCCAGCAGCGAAGACGCGGTGGCCGCCAGCGATTCGGCCTATTGACCCTCTACAGGATTGGATCGGGATCTCTTTATGTCTGACGGTTATCTTTCGTTCGTCAATTCCGGCTGGGGCCGCTGGCTGGCCCAGCGCACCGGCCTGCCGCAACCGGTGCCGCTGCAACGGCACCGCGAGGGGCAGGGCGGCAACCTGCTCAACCCGGTGGTTCTCGCCGCAGCGCCCGAGGGGCGCCTGCTGGGCGAGCTGCAACGGATCTTCGCCGCCACCGATACCGTGGCGGCCCAGGCCGCAAGCATCACCGCACCTTCCACGGTGAAGGTCCAGGGCCTGGTGTTCGATGCCAGTGGGGTGGCCAACATCGCCCAGCTGGACGAGCTGTACCGCTTCTTCCACGCCAATGTGCGGCGCTTGACTGCCCACGGCCGGGTGCTGGTGCTGGGTACGCCGCCGGAGCACTGCAAGGAACTGGCCCAGGCGGTGGCGCAACGGGCCCTGGAAGGCTTCGTGCGTTCCCTGGGCAAGGAGCTGCGCCGGGCCATCACGGTGCAGTTGCTGTACGTCGAGCCCGGCGCCGAAGCCGAGCTGGACAGCAGCCTGCGGTTCTTCCTGTCGCGCCGCTCGGCCTATGTATCGGGGCAGGTGGTGCGCATCGGCGAGCCGGTGGAAGTGCCCCGGCACATCGATTGGCAACAGCCCCTGGGCGGGCGCCGGGCACTGGTCACCGGGGCCTGCCGCGGCATCGGCCTGGCCATTGCCAAGGTCCTGGCCCGGGAGGGCGCCCAGGTGGTGTGCCTGGACATCCCCCAGAGCGAGGCCGAGCTGCAGCAGGCGGCTGCCGGGATCAAGGGCAGCGCCCTGGCCCTGGACATCACCGCGGCCAACGCCGGGCAACGCTTGCTGGAGTTCGTCGGCGAGCACGGCGCCTTCGATATCGTGGTGCACAACGCCGGCATCACCCAGGACAAGACCCTGGCGAAGATGACCGAGGCGGCGTGGCGCAAGGTCATGGCGGTCAACCTGGAAGCGCCGCTGCTGCTCAGCCAGGCACTGCTGGAAGGCCAGGGCCTGAATCCCGGCGGGCGCATCGTCTGCGTCTCGTCGATTTCCGGGATCGCCGGCAACCTCGGGCAGAGCAACTACGCCACCTCCAAGGCCGGGGTCATCGGCCTGGTGCAGAACCTCGCGCCTTTGGCGGCGCGCCAGCAGATCACCGTCAATGGCGTGGCCCCGGGCTTTATCGAAACCCAGATGACCGCGAAGATCCCGCTGCTGATCCGCGAGGCCGGGCGGCGCATGAACTCCATGAACCAGGGCGGGCAGGCCGAGGACGTGGCGCAAACCATCGCCTGGCTGGCGCACCCGGCGTCCGGCGGCATCAATGGACAGGTGGTCCGTGTCTGCGGGCAAAGCCTGCTGGGGGCCTGAGCCATGAATGCTGATACCGCGATTCGCATCATCGAACCGCCGCCCTCCCGGGGGCAGCTGCTTTACGACGGCATCCGCAGCCTGCGCAAGCCCAAGCCGGATGCCGCGCCCCAACTGCCGACGGAGCGCCTGGTGCGCCCGGCGGTAGAGCTCAAGGCCGATGAAATAGCCCGTTACGCCCAGGCCTGCGGTTTTCGCCGGGAACACGGCGTCCCGCTGGCGTTTCCCCACACCCTGGCGTTCCCGCTGCACCTGTTGCTGCTGACCCGCCCGACGTTTCCCTATCCGGCCAGCGGCATGGTCCACCTGGCCAACGGCATCCGCCAGTACCAACGGCTGGAGGAGGGCCAGGCCTTGCGCCTGGAGGTGTTCGCCGAGCGCTGGCTGGCCCATCCCAAGGGCCAGGCGCTGTCGATTGCCACCCGGGCCCACAGTGGCGGCAGCCTGGTCTGGGAAAGCGACAGCCTGTACCTGCGCCGCGGTGTAGCCGGGCCCATCGGCGAGCCCTGGGAGGGCTTGTTGCAATGGGATGAGCAGGCCTTGGTGCGCACTCAGCGCTGGAGCCTGGGGGGCGACCTGGGGCGGCGTTTCGCCCAGGTCAGCGGCGACTTCAACCCGATCCATACCTCTTGGCTGGGCGCCCGGCTGTTCGGCTTCCGCCGGCCCATTGCCCACGGCATGTGGACCCTGGGCCGGGCCCTGGCGGCCCAGCAACCGCCCCATCCACTGGCGGCAGCCCAGCTGGATTGCGAGTTCAAGCTGCCGATCTTCCTGCCGGCGGCGGTGACCCTGTGGAATCGCCTGCCGGACGGCCCGCGCCATGAGTTCGAAGTGCGCAACAACGCGGGGGACAAGCCCCATATGCGCGGTCTATTTATCTGGGGAGCTCGTTGATGGCTGAGTACAGTTTCAATCCGGCGCCGGTACGCCGGGTGGCGATCCTGGGCGGTAACCGGATTCCGTTCGCCCGTTCCAACACGGTATATGCCAATGACAGCAACCAGGACCTGCTGGTGGCGGCGTTGCAGGGGCTGGTGGATCGCTACGGCCTGTCCGGCCAGCGCCTGGGGGAGTTCGCCGCGGGGGCGGTGATCAAGCATTCGCGGGATTTCAACCTGGCCCGGGAAAGTCTCTTGTCCACCACCCTGTCGCCGCAGACCCCGGCCTATGACCTGCAGCAGGCCTGCGGCACCGGCCTTGAGGCGGCGCTGCTGGTGGCCAACAAGATCGCCCTGGGGCAGATCGAAGTGGGCATTGCCGGGGGCGCCGACACCACCTCCGACGCGCCCATCGGCATTAACGAAGGCCTGCGCCGCACCTTGCTCCAGGCCAATCGCGCCAAGGGCACCGGCAACAAGCTGCGCAGCCTGCTCAAGGTGCGCCCGGGGATGTTCTTCAAGCCGTTGCTGCCACGCAACGGCGAGCCGCGCACCGGGCTGTCCATGGGCGAGCACTGCGAAGAAATGGCCAAGCGTTGGCAGATCAAGCGCCTGGCCCAGGATGAACTGGCCCTCACCAGCCACCACCAGTTGAATGCGGCCTACCAGCGCGGCTTCTTCGATGACCTGATCACCCCGTACCGCGGCCTGAAACGCGATAACAACCTGCGGGCCGACGCCAGCCTGGAGAAGCTCGCCGGCCTGGGCCCGGCCTACGACCGCCACAACGGCACCCTGACCGCCGGCAATTCGACCCCGCTCACCGATGGCGCCTCGGTGGTGCTGCTGGCCAGCGAAGACTGGGCGGCGGCCAACAACCTGCCGGTGCTGGCCTACCTGCGTACCGGGGAAACCGCCGCGGTGAACTTTGTCGACGGCAGTGAAGGGCTGCTGATGGCCCCGGCCTATGCCGTGCCGCGCATGCTCGCCCGGGAGGGCCTGAGCCTGGAGGATTTCGACTTCTACGAGATCCACGAAGCCTTTGCCGCCCAGGTGCTGTGCACCCTCAAGGCCTGGGAGGACGCTGATTACTGCCGGGACAAGCTCGGCCTAGACGGACCGCTGGGCAGCATCGAGCGCAGCAAGCTCAACGTCAACGGCGGCTCCCTGGGCTGCGGGCATCCGTTCGCCGCCACCGGCGGGCGGCAACTGGCGACCCTGGCCAAGGCGATCCATGAGCGCGGCGGCGGCCGCGGGCTGATTTCCATCTGTGCAGCAGGCGGGCTGGGCGTAACCGCCATCGTCGAAAAATAAAATAACAAGGAGACTGCCAATGAGTGTCGTGAGCCTGCAACCCGTCGAGCGTATCTGGCTGAACGCTTACCTGCCGGGGGTGCCCAGCGATATCGAAGCCGAGATCGACCGTTACCCGTCGCTGCGGGAAGTGTTCCTCGAACACGTGGACAAGTATCGCCAACGGGTGGCCTATGTGAGCATCGGCACCGAGATGGGCTACGACCTGTGGGAGAAGCGGGTATTCGCTTTCGCCGCCTGGTTGCAGTCCAAGGGGGTGAAGAAGGGCGACCGGGTGGCGTTGATGATGCCCAACTGCCTGCAGTACCCGATCTGCCTGTTCGGCACCCTGCTGGTGGGGGCCGTGGTGGTCAACGTCAACCCGCTGTACACGGCTCACGAACTGCGGCACCTGCTCAAGGACAGCGGCGCCGAGACCGTGGTGATCTTCGAGAATTTCGCCCACACCCTGGAACAGGCGATGCCGGGCAGCCAATTGAAGAACATCGTGGTGGCCGCCATCGGTGACCTGCTGGGCACCTTCAAGGGCGCAGCCCTGAACTTCGCCTTGCGCCATGTGCAAAAGCAGGTGCCGAAATTCAACCTGCCCGGGGCCATCCGCTTTCCGGCGATGATGAAGCTGGCCAGCGTGCTGGAGCACCGCCCGGTGGAACTCAAGCAGGACGACATCGCCTTCCTGCAATACACCGGCGGCACCACCGGCGATGCCAAGGGCGCCATGCTCACGCACCGCAACATCCTCGCCAACCTGATGCAGGCCAAGGCCTGGGTCGGTGACCAGCTGGACGAGAACCAGCAGGAAACCAACGTCACCCTGTTGCCGCTGTACCACGTGCTGTCGCTGACGGTGAACTGCCTGATGTTCATGTGCCTGGGCGGGCGCAACATCCTGATCGCCAACCCGCGTGATGTGAAGCGGGTGCAGATGATCCTGCGCAAGGAAAAGTTCAGCGGCATCGTCGGGGTCAACACCCTGTTCAACGGCCTGCTGGAAAACGAAGAGTTTCGCGGCCGGGATTTCTCCGATCTGAAGCTGGCGATTGCGGGCGGCATGGCCACCCACACCTCGGTGGCCCGGCGCTGGAAGGAAGTCACCGGGGTGCCGATCATCGAAGGCTACGGCCTGACCGAGTGCTCGCCGGTGGTGAGCATCAGCCCGATCGACATTGCGCGCATGCGCGAAGGCGATTTCACCGGGACCATCGGCGTACCACTGCCGTCGACCTGGGTGCGCTTCGTGCGCGAGGACGGCCAACTGGCCGAGCTGGGGGAGGAGGGCGAGCTGCAAGTACGCGGGCCGCAGGTGATGAAGGGCTACTGGCAGCGCCCGGAGGAAACCGCCAAGGTTCTGGACCGCCATGGCTGGCTGTCCACCGGGGATGTCGGGGTGATGAACGAGCAGGGCTTCATCCGCCTGGTGGACCGCAAGAAGGACATGATCCTGGTCTCCGGTTTCAACGTGTACCCCAACGAAATCGAGGATGTGGTGGCCCTGCACCCCGGGGTGGCGGAAGTGGCGGCGATTGGCGTCGAGGATGATGTGACCGGCGAGAAAGTGAAGATCTTCGTCGTGCGCAAGGACCCGGCGCTGACCCAGGACCAGTTGCTGGCCCACTGCCGGGAATACCTCACCGGCTACAAAGTGCCGCGCTATGTAGAGTTCCGTACCCAAGAGCTGCCCAAGACCACCGTGGGCAAAGTCCTGCGCCGCGCCCTGCGCTGACTCGCAGGAACCGGCTTGCCGGCGAAGAGACCCTTGCGCCGTTCCCGAGGGTGCCTTCGCTGGCCAGCCAGCCCCTACAAGGCGTTGGGCAGGCGCACCTGGCCCGGTTGCAGGCCGAACACTTCCACGCCCTCCGGGGTCGATTGACCCACGGTCACCGGCACCCGCTGGCCTGGTTGATCGGCCGTTGCCCGGTATTCCACGCTCATGCCGTCGGCGTCACGCTGGATCGCCGCTGGCGGCAGCACGATGGCCTGGTCGTTGCGGTAGGTGACGATGGTCAGCCGCGCGCTCATGCCCAGGCGCACCCGTTGCAGTTGTTCGCGGCTCAGCTTGGGCACCGACAGGGTCACCGGGAACTGCGCTCCGGCACCGGCGGTTTCGTTGGGCAGGGCCAGGCTGCTGACGATATCCACCACGCCTTCCAGGCGTTCGCCATCAAAACCGTCACCGAGAATTTCCACGCGCTGCCCCTGGTGCAGTTGGTTGATGTCCAGCTCCGACACCTTGCTGACGATCTTCAGTTGTTCGATGTTGGCCAGGCCGAACAGCACTTGCCCCGGGCTCAGGCGTGAGCCGGTCTGCACCGGACCGTTGGCGGCACCGGCGGTGCTCGGGCCGGCCCCGCCATTGGGTGGCGGCACCACGATACCGGCAAAGGGGGCGACCACGTTCTTGTGCTCCAGCAGCTTGCGCAGGGCGTCGTACTTGACCGTGGCGTTGGTCAACTCCATTTCGGCAATCTGCCGGTATTCCCCCGTGCCCTGGTTCAACGCCTGCTGCAATTCACTCTCGGCGGCGGCCAGGTCCAGGCGTTGCATCTGGGCCTGTTGCTCCTGGTCGTTGAGTTCGTTGCGCGGGATGATTCCGCGCTGGAACAGGTTCTGGCTTTCCCGCAGCTTGCGTTCGGTATTGGCCAGGGACATCTGCGAGTTGCGCAGGGTACGGCGGGCCCGGGTGACCACGGCGCCGTTGTTCCAGTCCTGCAGCTCCTGGACGGTGCGGCGGGCCTTGAGCAAGGTGGAAAGGGCTTCGCGCGACTGGATCTCCACCAGCCCCGGGTCCATCTGCAAAAGGACCTGGCCGGCCTCTACGCGCTGGCCCTGTTCCACCAGGCTGGCCTGCACATTGCCTTCGAACGGGGCGGTGAGGACCACGGTCTTTTGCGGTTCGATCTTGCCCACCAGGCCGATCTGGTGAGTCAGCACCGTGCCTTGCACGCTGACCCAGCGGGCCTCGGTGGCCGCGGTGCTGGCGGGGGACTGGAGGGTGACCAGGGCAGCGGCGCCCACGGCGAGGGCGACGGCCAGGGCCAGCGCTTGCAGGGTATGGCGACGGCGCTTGCCCGCCTGCGGCTTGTCAGAAGTCATTGAGCGCAATGTCCCAGCTCTCCAAAGTCATGCCCAGGGTCAGGTCCAGTTGCGTCTGGGCGTTCAGGTAGGCGATCAACGCATTGAGCCGGGCATTCTCGGCGTTGCGCAGGTCACCCTCGAAACTCAGCACCTGGAAGTTGCTGGAACGGCCGGCACTGAGTTTTTCCCGTTCGATGTCCAGCTTGCGCTTGGACAGTTCGCTGGCGCGCTGGGCAATCTCGTACTGGCGCCAGCGGGTGCCCAGGTCGCGCACCACGTTGTTGACGTCACGCTCCAGCACCTGGCGGGCATCGGCCAGGAGGATTTCCTGGTTCTCCACATTGACCCGGGCGTGGACCTCGGCCTGGCGGGTACTCAGGTCGCCGATGGGAATCTGCACCTGGACCCCGGCGTAGCTGTCCCAGCGCCGGTCCGAACCGTTGCTGGTGTCATTGTCATAGCGGCTGCGGGTCTGGTTGGCCCCGGCCACCAGGGATACGTCCCAGCGCGACTGGTCCTTGGCGATCACCAGGTTCAGGTCGGCCTGCTGGCTGCCCAGCAGGGTAGCCAGGTATTCGGGCTGCTGGATCTGCGCAAGGCGCAGGGCCTCGCGCTGGTCGATGCTGATCTTGGCCGCTTGCAGGGCCTCGCTGGCGTGGATCCGGCTGGACATGTCCAGGGCCAGCAGACGCAGCAGCGACAGGCGGTTGACGTCCACCTGGTTGCGCGCTTCCTCCACCCCCAGCTCCTGGCTGGCGATGTCGGCTTCGGTCTGCACGATCTCGAACTCGGCCATGCGCCCGGCGCTGATCAGCGCGCGGTTGACTTCCAGCAGGGCATTGGCGCGCTTGAGGGCTTCCTGGGCGATGGTCAGCTGTTCCTGGGAACGCAGCAGTTCGCGGTAGGTGGTAATGATCGCGGTGATGGTCTGGGCGACCCCGGCCTTGAGGTTGAGGCGGTTGCTTTGTTCGGTGATGCGCGCCAGGCGCAACGGCGCGGTGGTCACGTCCCAGCCGGCGCCGCGCAGCAATGGCTGGATGATCGCCAGGTCCAGGCCGTCGCTGCGCTGGCGGCCGGCCCGATCGGCTTTGTTCAGGTCCTGGATCCAGGCCATGCTCAGGCGTGTGCCGTACTCGCTCAACAGGCTGGTGGCCGGGGCCATGTTGAGGTTCTGCGTGGTGTCGTTGCTGCCCCGGGTGGTGCGGTAGTTGCCGGTGATCAGCAGCTTGGGGTTGAACACATCCTCGGCCACCCGCAGGTCGAACTTCTGCGCCACCCGCTGCAGGTACGAACTGCGGATGCTGCGGTTGTTGCGCAAGCCCAGGTAGACCGCGTCCCCCAGGGTCAGGTCGGTGACCTGCTGGCTGAGCAGGGCGCTGCGCGAGTAGTCGCTGCGCATGGTGGGAGCGGAAGGGCGATCCACCCGCTCATCGGCGCTGAGCGCCGGCAAGTACAAAAGGCACAGGCAGGCGAGTGTTCGCAGGCGCCAGTCATTCATCGCGCAACGCCTCCACCGGTTGCAGTCTGGATGCCGAAATGGCCGGGTACAGGCCGAAAAACAGGCCCACCAGCAGGGTGCTACCGATCCCCAGCGGCAGTGCGGCCCCCGCCAGGGAGAAGTGCCAGCCGGACATCCGGGCATAGATAAAGGCCGAGGCGACCCCCAGTATCGCCCCCGACAGGGCGCCGACTGCGGTCAGGCTGACCGCCTCCAGCAGGAACAGGTTGCGGATGTCCTTTTGCCGGGCGCCCAGGGCCATGCGGATGCCGATCTCGCGGCGGCGCTCCGAGACATTCATCAGCATTACGTTCATCACCCCCACGCCACCCCCCACCAGGGAAATGCCGCCCAGGGCCATCAGCAGGTAGCCAAAGGTGCGGCTTTGCCGGGTCATGCCATCGATGATCTGCTGCGGCACCTGCACTTCCACCTCACGTCCGCGCAGGATCTTTTTCAAGGCCTGGGTCATGGCCGCGGCGACCTGCTCCATGTTCTGGCCACCGGCGACCCGGGTCACCACGTTGTCGATCTGTGGCGAAGGGAAAATCCGTCGCATGCTGCCCTGGGGCAGGAACACCGAGTCATTGGCCTGGATCGGCACCAGCACCGCGCTGGGCTGGTTCTGCAGAATACCGATGACCAGGAACAGGTAGTCGTTGATCCGCACCCGGTCCCCCAGTTGCAGCGGGGCCCCGGCGGTGCCCAGGGTCTGAGCCACCTGATGGCCGACCACCGCATAGATTTCGTTCTGATCGAAGTCCGAGACAAAGCGCCCCTCACGCAACTGCAGGCGCATGGCCGGCGCCAGCTCGGCGGTCGCGCCCACCACGCTGGCGTTGGCGGAGCGGCCATTGCGGATCAGCGTGGCGCTGAGCAGCACCGTCGGGGCAATGTTGATCAGGCTAGGCACCGCCTGGCTCAGCGCCCGGGTGTCCAGGGCCGCGGGCAGCGGCGTGCGGCTGTCGGCGCTGGCGGGAAAGCGGGCCACCAGGGTGTCGGTGCCCATGTTCTGGAAGATCGCCGCGGCGTCCTCGGCGGCGTTGTGGCCAATGTTGATCAGTGCCACCACCGAGGAACTGCCGATGACGATGCCCAGCAGGGCCAGGATCGAACGCTTGCCCAGGGTGCGCAGGCTGACGAAGGCTTCGTGCAGCAACTGGCTGGCGCTTTGCTCGACCTTGAGGCTCATGCCGGGCAGACCTCCTGCACCACGCCATTGGTGACACGGATCTGGCGTTCCAGGCGCTGGGCGATATTGGGGTCGTGGGTGACGATGATCAGGGTCACCCCGCGCTCGCGGTTCAGCGCCAGCAGCAGGTCCATGATGTCCTGGGCGGTGTGGCTGTCGAGGTTGCCGGTGGGTTCGTCGGCGAGGATCACCGAGGGTTCGCCCACCAGTGCCCGGGCGATCGCCACCCGCTGGCGCTGGCCGCCGGAAAGGTCCGCCGGGCGGTGGTCGGCGCGTTGCCCGAGGCCTACCTGATCGAGCATGTGCATGGCTCGCTCCAGGGAGTCTCGCCGGGCAACGCCGCGGTAGCTCAGGGGCAGGGCGACGTTGTCCAGGGCGCTGAGACGCGGCAGCAGATTGAAGCTCTGGAACACGAAGCCGATCTGCTGGTTGCGGATCGCCGCCAACTGGTCGGGGCTGGCGCGGAAGATATCGTGGCCGGCAAAGTGGTAGTCGCCGCTGTCGGGCAGATCCAGCAGGCCGAGAATGTTCAGCAGGGTGCTTTTGCCGGAACCGGAGGCACCCAGGATGGCGCAGCTTTCACCGGCGTCGATACAAAGGGAGACGTTCTTGAGAATATGGAGCGGTTGCTCCGCCAGCCGATAGCTCTTGCCTATGCCCTGCAGGGAGATAAAACCTTGGTCGATTATCGTCTCTGTCATCGCTTACCGCGCCGGCTGGCTCGACTGGCTGCTTGGACAAACACCGGGCGCAGGGATCACGCAACAGGGGGTGTTCAGGGGCAGGGCCAAGCTCTGGTTTTATTTATTATTTTAAAAACATTGTTTGAATAGTAACTGCGTTCATCCTGCCACGCCAGCCGTCTGAACCGGGTAATTGAGGGCTTTTTCCAGGTTCTTTCAGGCAGAAACCCGTGGGTCACAAAAAGGCCGGTGTTCGCCGTGACGGTCCCCCGGGCGCTTGCTTTTAGGGCTTCTCGCAGGTATAAAAAATCAAATTTTTTTTTAAAACACTGTTCGAACGGTCAGTTTTTCATCCCAGCAAAGGTTAGTCCTCCATGGTCGCCAAGAAACTCAGTGCCCCCAATGTCACCAAGACCCGACTGCTGGAAGCGACCGAGGCGTTATTTATCAAGTACGGCTACGACGCGGTGCTGCTGCGCCAGATCACCGAGCGGGCCAAGGTCAACCTGGCGGCGGTGAACTACCACTTCGGCGACAAGGATTCGCTGATGAAGGCCCTGTTGATGCAGCGCCTGGGGCCACTCAATGATCAGCGCCTGGAACTGCTGGCCAAGTGCGAGGAACAGGCCGAGGGCCCGCTGGACTGCGAAACCCTGCTGGGGGTGCTGTTCGCCCCGGCCATGGGCCTTGAGCGCAGCGATGAGAGTGGCGGCTTGGAAGGGCGCTCGTTCATCCGCTTCCTTGGCCGGGTCTACAGCGACACTTCGCCCTTTATCCAGGAATACCTCAAGGAGCATTACCAGCCGGTGTTCGAGCGCTTCTTCAAGGCCTTTGCCCTGGCTTTGCCGGACCTGCCGCGCAACGAGCTGGGGGTGCGCCTGCAATTTGCCCTCAAGGCTATTTCCGGCGTCATGGCCGGCACCGAGCTGCGCCTGCTGATGCAGGCCATGAGCCTGGGACGCCCGGCCACCGATGCTGAAGTCATGGCCAAGCTCATCAGCCTGGTGTCGGCAGCGATTCGCGCCCCCATGCAGGACCCCGATTCCGAGCAGGCCCTGGAGAAAGTCCTCGATACCCAGCGCCTGATCCGTCAGCAATCCCATTCCCTGGCCGGCTGATTCCCGGCTGAGCCGCCCGGCCCCGACAGCGCAGCAGGATCATTCGGAGCGTCAATGATTCTCGGGGCAAGTGCCCACATCTGCTAGGTTCTGCTCCTTGCATCTGCCTTGGAGCATTGGCCATGAGTTCCTCCCAACAGCATGTTCTGGCCGTCAACGGCATCGAGCTCAGTGTGCGGGTCAGCGGCCCGGAACAGGGGCAGCCGGTATGGCTGCTGCACGGTTTTCCCGAGTGCTGGCATTCCTGGCGCCATCAGGTGCCGGCCCTGGTGGCAGCGGGGTTCCGGGTGTTCGTCCCGGAAATGCGTGGCTATGGCCGCAGCTCGGCTCCCGAGGCGGTGCAGGCCTACGACCTGCTGACCCTGTGCGCCGATATCCAGCAGGCCATGCACGCCTTCGGCCAGCAGCGGGTGTGCATCGTCGGCCACGACTGGGGCGCCCCTGTGGCCTGGCACCTGGCGCTGCTGGAACCGCAGCGAGTGGCGGCCCTGGTGACCCTGTCGGTGCCCTTTGCCGGGCGGCCGAAACGCCCGGCCAGCGAGATCATGCGCCAGGTGCACGGCGAGCATTTCAACTACATCCTCTACTTCCAGCAGCCGGGAGTGGCCGAGGCGGAACTGGACGCCGATATAGACGCCAGCCTGCGCCTGTTCATGGGCAATGTCGGTGCATTGCTGCAACCCAAGCCGGCCGATGCCCGGTTGTTCGACGGGGTGACGGTGCCCGCAGGTTTGCCGCAGTGGTGCAGCGAGGAGGATTTCCAGGCCTATCGCCAGACCTTTGCCGGGCGCGGCTTTCGTGGTGCCCTGAACTGGTACCGCAATTTCGAGCGGACCTGGAAGCGCACCGAGTTCCTGGCCGATGCCCGGATCCTGCAACCGACCTTGTTCCTACTGGGCGACCAGGACCCGGTTGGTGTACTGGAAGCCCATACCCTCAAGCGCATGCCGGGCAAGGTGGCGGACCTTGAGCAGCACCTGCTGGCGGACTGCGGGCACTGGATCCAGAACGAACGGCCACAGCAGGTCAATGCCCTGTTGCTGGATTTCCTGCAGCGCCGGTTCACCTAGAGAGCCCGCCGCCCGGCAGGCGCTGGCGTGCCAGCGAACGCGCCAGCAGGTGCGGCGCAAGGTGTTCGCCGGCAAGCCGGCGGCTACGAGGCCGGGTGCTGCCAGCGAAGGGGGCCGATCAACCGAGCATTTCCCGCATCCGGTGCCAGAGCATGCCCAGGGCCAGTAGTGGCGCCCGCAGGGCCGGGCCGCCGGGGAAGGTCATGTGCGGCACGCCGCTGAACACGTCCAGGCCGCGACTATGGCCGGCATGGATGGCTTCGGCCAGTAGCCGGGCAGTCCAGTGAGTGACGTTCAGGCCATGCCCGGAATAGCCCTGGGCGTAGTACACATTGGGGTACTGCGACAGGCGCCCGACCTGGGGGAAGCGATTGGCGGTGATGCCGATCTTGCCGCCCCACTGGAAGTCGATCGCCACATCCTGCAACTGCGGGAAGACCTTGAGCATCTTGGGTCGCATGTAGCCGGCAATATCCGCCGGATCACGCCCCGAATAGTGGCAGGCACCGCCGAACAGCAAACGCCGGTCCGCGGTCAGTCGGTAGTAGTCCAGGCCGACTTTCTGGTCGCACAGCGCCAGGTTGTCCGGGATCAGTTGCCCGGCTCGGGCCTCGGACAGCGGCTCGGTGGTGATGATGTAGCTGCCCGCCGGCAGTACCTTGCCACTGAGCCGCGGCTCCAGGTCTTCCAGGTGGGCATTGCAGGCCAGCACCAGGTGCCCGGCGGTGACAGTGCCGGTCGCGCAGCGCACCTTCACACTCTCGCCGTGGGTCAGTTCCAGCACCGGGCTCTGCTCGAAGATCCTTACCCCCAGTGACGCTGCCAGCCGCGCTTCGCCCAGCACCAGCTTGAGCGGATGCAAGTGCCCCGAGCCCATGTCCACCAGCCCCCCGGCATACACCGAGGAGGCCACCACCTGCTGCATGTCCTGGGGCGCCACCAGCCGCGTAGGGTGGCGGTAGCCCAGCCTGGCCAGGCTGTCCTGCTCGGCCTGGAAGGCGGCGAACTGGGCCGGGGTGTTGGCCAGCTCACAAAAGCCCCAGCGCAGGTCGCAGTCGATGCCATGTTCGCTGATGCGCTGGCGTACTACCTCTACCGAGTCGATGCCGGCCTGCTCAAGGTATTTCACCCCTTCCTGGCCGACGTAGCGGGCAAAGCCTGTGACCTCGTGGCCAATGCCGCGGATCAGTTGGCCGCCGTTGCGCCCGCTGGCGCCCCAGCCGATGCGCCGGGCCTCCAGGAGTATCACCGAGAGCCCACGCCGGGCCAGCTCGATGGCGGTGTTGACCCCGGTGAAACCGCCGCCGATCACGCAGACGTCGGCGCTCGGTTGGTCCTCCAGCGACGGGTAGCCGGGCAGGCTGCCAGCCGAGGCGGCGTAGTAGGAGCGGGCATGCCCGTTGGCGCTGCCCGAAAGGTTTGGCTGAATCATTTGTTGGACTTCACTTTGCTCCAGGAGCGGGTCATCAAGCGCATGATGGCCGGCGACTGGGTGGTGGAGATGTACAGCTTGTCGAGCACGGCCTGAGGAGGATAGACCTCGGGGTTGTTCACCAGGTCGGCCTCCATGTACTGCTGGGAAGCCGGGTTGGGGTTGGCGTAGCCGACATAGGCGCTGACCTTGGCGATCACTTGCGGGTCCAGCAGGTAGTTCATGAAGGCGTGGGCTTCCTTGACGTTGCCGGCATCGGCGGGAATCGCCAGCAGGTCGAACCACAGGTTGCTGCCTTCCTTGGGAATCGAATAGGCGATGTTCACCCCGTTCTTGGCTTCCTTGGCCCGGTTGGCGGCCTGGAACACGTCGCCGGAGTAGCCGAAGGCGATGCAGATATCACCATTGGCCAGGTCCGAAACGTACTTGGAGGAGTGGAAGTAGGTGATGTAGGGACGCAGGGTCAGCAGCTTGGCCTCGGCCTTCTTGTAGTCCTCGGGGTTCTCGCTGCGCGGGTCCAGGCCCAGGTAGTTGAGCACCGCCGGGAACACTTCATCCGGCGAGTCCATCATCGACACCCCGCACTGTTGCAGCTTCTTGAGGTTCTCAGGCTCCAGCAGCACCGCCCAGGAGTCGATGTGGTCGATGCCCAGTACCTGCTTGACCTTGTCGACGTTGTAGCCGATGCCGTTGGTGCCCCACAGGTAGGGCACCGAGTACTGGTTGCCGGGGTCGTTCTGCTCCAGCAGGGCCAGCAGCTTGGGGTCCAGGTTCTTCCAGTTGGGCAACTGCGAGCGGTCGAGCTTGAGGAACGCGCCGGCTTTGACCTGGCGCGCCAGGAAGTGGTTGGAGGGCACCACCACGTCGTAGCCGGTACGCCCGGCCAGCAGTTTGCCCTCCAGGGTTTCGTTGGAGTCGAAGACGTCGTAGATCACCTTGACCCCGGTCTTGCCCTGGAAATCGGCGAGGGTGGTCTGGCCGATGTAGTCGGTCCAGTTGTACACGCTGACACTGGGTTGTGCCTGGACGGCGGTGCTGCACAAGACCGCCAATGCTACCGGGACCACTGCTTTCAAAAGACGCATATCGACACCTCTTCGGGTTGTTTTTGTTGATTGCAGAATGCGGGTTGTCAGACGCTGAGCAGCAGGAACTCACGCTCCCAGGAACTGATCACGCGCTTGAAGTTCTCGTGTTCGGCACGCTTGACCGCCACGTAGCCGCGCACGAACTTGCGCCCCAGGTACTGCTCGATGGTCGGGCAGTCCTCCATGTGCGCCAGGGCGTCCTCGATGGTGATCGGCAGGCGCAGGTTGCGCCGTTCGTAGGCCCGGCCTTCCACCGCAGCGCTGGGCTCGATGCCCTCGACCATGCCCAGGTAGCCGCACAACAGGCTGGCGGCAATGGCCAGGTAGGGGTTGGCGTCGGCGCCGGGCAGGCGGTTTTCCACGCGCATGGCGTCGGGGCTTGCGGTCGGAACCCGCAGGCCCACGGTGCGGTTTTCCTCGCCCCATTCGACGTTCACCGGGGCCGAGGTGTCCGGCAGGAAGCGGCGGAACGAGTTGACGTTGGGGGCGAACATCGGCAGCAATTTGGGGATGTACTTCTGCAGGCCGCCGATGTGGTGCAGGAACAGCTTGCTTTTCTCACCGTTGGCATCGACGAAGATCGGCTTGCCGGTGTCGATGTCCACCACGCTCTGGTGCAGGTGCATGGCGCTGCCGGGCTCGTCGGCCACCGGCTTGGCCATGAAGGTGGCGGTGACGTTGTGCTTGAGCGCCGCCTCGCGCAGGGTGCGCTTGAACACGGTGATCTGGTCCGCCAGGTCCAGGGCGTCGCCGTGGCGGAAGTTGATTTCCATCTGCGCCGGGCCGTCTTCGTGGATCAGCGTGTCCAGGTCCAGGCCCTGGGCTTCGCACCAGTCGTAGACATCTTCGAACAGCGGGTCGAATTCGTTGGCGGCATCGATGGAGAACGACTGGCGACCGCTTTCCGCTCGGCCGGAGCGGCCCAGGGGAGCCTTGAGCGGCAGGTCCGGGTCTTCGCAGCGCTGGGTCAGGTAGAACTCCATTTCCGGGGCGACGATCGGCTTCCAGCCCTTGTCGGTGTACAGCTGCAGCACTTTCTTCAACACGTTGCGCGGCGACAGTTCGATGGGGTTGCCGAATTTGTCGAAGGTGTCGTGGATGACGATGGCGGTGGGTTCGATGGCCCAGGGCACCAGGTAGATCGATGACGAGTCGGGGCGGCAGACCATGTCGATATCGGCCGGGTCCAGCAGTTCGTAGTACAGGTCGTCGTCGACAAAATCCCCGGTTACCGTTTGCAGCAGGACACTTTCCGGCAGGCGCATGCCTCGCTCATGCAGGAACTTGTTGGTGGGTGCGATCTTGCCGCGGGCAATGCCGGTCAGGTCGCTGACCACGCACTCTACTTCGGTAATCTTGTGATCTTTCAGCCAGGAGGAAAGCTGATCGAAAGGGGCGTTCATAAAGACCTCGATGATTGGTTTTATCTGCTCCGAGGTGAGCGGGAGTATCCCGGCAAGGCTTCCCCTGCGGCGCATTGGCGACTATCTTGGGCGAGCCTTGTTGTTCCATCTATCCACTTTAAGCAGCACCAAAGCGCACCAAAAGAGTGCGTAAGGTCCCCCAATGACAGCGTCCAATCCGCTTCAGGTCCAAGCGTTCAACACCTTCGATGTCGCCGATCAGATCCGTGCCACTCCGGGTTGGGTCCAGCATTACCAGCAGATGTCCCCTGGCCATTTCAACGGCCTGGTGCGCTACCTGGACCTGCAGGGCGTGGAGATCTACGAGGAATGCATGAATACCCGGGTCGAGCAGAATTTCAGTGCCCCCCAAGGTGCCCTGGCATTCTGTTTCGACCGCAGCGACAACGCGCTGTACGTGCTCAATGGCGAGAGCCGCAATATCTGGATCACCCCGGAGAACTACCAGGAAGTGGCGGTGGTGTTCGGCCCGGAGTTCGTCCGCGGCCATGGCCTGGGTGTGGAGCGTCTGGACGGACTGTTCATGGCCCCCCTCAACAGCCAGCAGAACGCCTTGTTCTGCCGCTGGCTGAGTTCGACCCTGACCCGCCTCTCCCAGACCCTCGACCCGCCCAGCCGCGAAGCCCTGACCCAGCAACTCCTGGAGGACTGCCTGTACATCCTCGACAACGCCTGCGTGCGCCTGGACCGCGGCGGCCTGCAACGGCGCAGCGAGGAGCGGGGGATCATGCAACGGGTAGCGCAGTGGGCCGCCGACGTGCCCGAGGAAACCCTCAACCTGCTGGAGCTGTCCCAGGTCGCCGGAGTGTCCCTGCGCCAGTTGCAGAGTGCGTTCAAGGCTTTTACCGGGATGGCCCCCAGCCACTGGCTGCGCCTGCGCCGGCTCAACAGTGCGCATCGCGAACTGCTCAGCCGCGGGCCGACTGAGACCACGGTGGCCGAGGTGGCGATGCACTGGTCGTTCTGGCACCTGGGGCGGTTTTCCAGCAGTTACCGGGCGCTGTTCAAGGAGCTGCCGAGCCAGACCTTGAAGCGCAGTGCCGTGGCGCGTAGCTAGGGCCTTGCGGGCAAGCCCTCAGTACACTTGCAATGACTGGTTGAGGTCGCGCAGGGCCTGATCCAGGCGGGCCACCGCGGTGGACAATTGCTGCTCCTGGGCTGCCTCGGCCACCAGTTCTTCCAGGCTGACGCACAGCTCCAGCAGACCTTGGGCATTGAGCAGGTAGGCCGTGCCCTTGAGCTTGTGGGCGATGGCTTTCAGGGCCTGGCGATTGCCACTGGCCAGGGCCTTGCCCAAGGCTTGCAGTTCCTCGTTGTTGCTGTTGATCACGTGCCCGGCCAGCGCGGCGTGGATGTCGCCGTTCAACGATGGCACCGTGTTCTGCGCCTGGGGAGGTGTCAGGCTCAGCTTGGGGATCAGGCGGTTCAGCCCGGCAAGGCTGATCGGCTTGGCCAGGGCATTGTCCATGCCCGAAGCCAGGCAGCGTTCCAGTTCCTCCAGCTGGGCGCTGGCGGTCAGGCCGATGATGGTGCAGGGGCGCACCCCCATCTGGCCCTCCATGCGCCGGATCGCCTGGCTCATCTCATGGCCGCTCATCTGCGGCATATTGCAGTCGGTGATGATGATATCCACGTCATGCTCCTGCCACATGGCCAGGCCTTCCAGGCCGTTGTAGGCGATCAGGGCCTCGTGTCCCAGATAGTTGATCTGCTGGTTGAGCAGGTACTGGCTGGGCAGGTGGTCCTCGACGATCAACACGCACAGGGGCTGGTCGGTGCTGTTGAGCACCGTTTGTTCCGCGTTGTCGGTGGCGCTGCTGCGCTCGTCGGCAACGCGCTGAAAACAGGCATTGAAGGTCATGCGGGTACCTACGCCAAGTTCGCTCTGGGCCTGCAGGCTGCCATTCATCAACTGGGTCAGGGAATGACTGATGGACAGGCCCAGCCCCGACCCGGCGTTGGGGTTGCTGACCACGCTGTCGACCTCGAAGAACGGGGTGAAGATCTTCTGGATCTGCGAAGCCGGAATGCCGGGGCCGGTGTCGAGCACTTCGACATGGAAGTTGAGAAAGTGTTCATCTTTCACCTGGCCCAGGCAACGGATATGGATCTGGCCCTGTTCGGTGAACTTGATCGCGTTACTCAGCAGGTTGGAGATGATCTGCTTGAACTTCAGGCCATCGATCCACACTTGCGCGGTGGCCCAGGCATCGAACTGCAGGTGGATGTCCAGGTGTTTCTGCCGGGCCAGGCCATCGAAGACATTGGCCACCGATTCGATCAGGTCCTTGAGGCTGGCGGCTTCCGGGCGCAGGGTCAGGCGCCCGGATTCGATCCGCGAGATATCCAGGATATGGCCGATCAGCGCCAGCAGGTTCTGCGCCGACTCGTAGGCGATATGCACGGAGCGGGTATTGAGCTCGCGGTCGTCGTCACGGGTCAGCACCAGCTCCAGCATGCCGACGATGGCGCTCAGGGGGGTGCGGATCTCATGGCTCATGGTGGTCAGAAACACCGTCTTGCTGCGGCTGGCATGCTCGGCGGCTTCTTTGGCATCGCGCAACTGGTCGAGGATCAACTGGCGCTGCAGCAGGTCCAGACGCTTGCGAATGATCCGTCGTCGCTGGCTCAGAATCCACCAGGCTGCCAGCACCAGCATCAGGCCCAGGCTGCCCAGGATTTTCCAGGTGAAGGCCGTCACACCTTTCCAGTAGCTGTCGTCGGTGCTGCCGCTGGCGCGCCAGCGACCCAGGATCTGCAGGTACTCCTGAGGGCTGATCTCGGCCATGGCCTGGTCGATGATGGCGATCAGCTGTTGCTGGCTTTGCGGTGCAGCGAAGGCGATCCGGGCTTCCTGGCCTTGCATCATGCCGTGAATCTTCAGGCTGTTCTGGAGCCTGAAGGACAGGTAGTAGTTGGCCAGGTTGGCCGGTGCCAGGGTGAAGTCCGCCTTGCCTTGGCGCACCCGGTTGAGGGCCTCGGCGACGGTGGACGTCTGCTGGACCCATAGCCGGGGATAGCGCTCGCGCAGGTCCTCGCTCTGCAGGTAGCCGGAGGCAAGCGCCACGGAGCCGATGGAGTCGCGATTGAGCGGCGCCAGGGGCGGGGCGTCGGTCTTGCGCACAATCACATAGGGGGTAGTGACGATGGGCCGGGTGTACAGGTAGGACGAACGCCTGGGGTTAGCGCGGGCCAGTACGCTGAGGTCCGCCCGGCCTTCGCGCAGGCGAGTGTCGACCTGCTTGAGCGAGCCGACCCGGGAGACCTCGAAGCGCAGCCCGCTCTTGCGCCGGATGAGGTCCAGAAGGTCCGAGGCGATGCCGTTGAACAGCCCACGGCTGTTGAAAAACGCATAGGGCGCCAGGTCGTCGCTGATCACCAGTCGCACTGGCGGTGCATGCTCCAGCCAGAGGCGCTGATCGGCGTCCAGGCGTTCGCGAAAGCTGTTGGAATTGCAGTTGCCGGTACCGCCCCACATCTGCAGCGCCGATATCACCTGGCAGCGCTTGATGCCACCCAAGGCTCGCTCGAGCAGCTGTTGCAGGTGGGTGTTGTCACGGGCCACGGCAAACCCGACCTGGATTTCCGGCAGGCGCGCGCTGTGGCTGATCACCAACTGGTCACTGAACAATTGGCTGGACAGATAGCCGGTAGACAGCGAGTCCCCCAGGTAGATGTCTGCATCGCCATCGAGTACCGAACCCATTGCAGCGCGGGGGGAATCGTACAGCTGGATCAAGCCCCGTCCACCGGTCCGCAGGTAGAGCTCCAGGGCCATGCCTTTAGTGGCGGCGATCCGTGTTCTGGAGATGTTTGCGCGGTAGTCCCGCAGGTCACCGCTCTCGGCGTACAGGGCCAGTTCGGTGACCGCATAGCTCGGGCTCAGCCGGACCTGGTAATCCTCGGCTTCCACCTGGGTGGCGTTGTCCACCAGGTCGACCTCACCACTGCGCAAGGCCTGGTAGGCGGCATCGGTATTGGGGTAGGTGCGCACTTCCACGGGGATGGCCAGCTCGCGCTGCAAGGCGCCCAGGTAGTCGGCCCCTATGCCTTCGAGTTCATGGCGCTGATTGATTTCCCGGTAGGGGGGCAGGTCGCCACTGACGATGCCGACCAACAGCGCCTCTTTGTTACGCAGCCAGGTCTGCTCATTGATGCTGGGGCGAATATCGAGAAAGTCCAGCGGCTGGCGGGCACGGATCTTCACCCTGTCCTGCGCGAATACCGGCAGGGCCAACCACAATAGCAATACGAAAAACAGCGGACGCGGCAGTAACCTCACATCAGGTTACTCAGACCAGTTCGTTTTGCCTGGCGATGTTCACCAGATCCACCACCGAAGTGACCCCAAGCTTGCTCAAGATATTGATCTTGTGGCCGCTGACGGTCTTGTTGCTCAGGTGCAGTTTCTCGGCGATCTCAAGATTGGTAAGGCCCTCAGCGAGCAGCTTGAGGACTTCCAGTTCGCGATTGGTCAGCGCCGCCAGGACGTCGCTGCTGTGTTTGCCGCGGCCGCCATCGCTGAACGGCATCGACTTCTTTGGGAAGAACACATAGCCCTCGACGATGGTGTCCACTGCCTTGAGCAGTTTGGTCAAGGGCTCGTTCTTGCTCACGAAACCACTGGCTCCGGCCTGCAGGCAGCGCATGGCATAGGTGTCGACGGACTGGGCGGTGAACACCAGCACCCGCACATCCAGGTTCGCCTGGGCGATGCGCTTGAGCACCGTGAGGCCGTCCATTTTTTCCAGGCTGACGTCCAGGATCACGATGTCCGGCTTCAGCGACAGGATCATGTTCAGAGCGCTGATACCGTCGGCAGTTTCGCCAACAATGGTGTAGCCCTGAGTCTCCAGGGTTTTGCGAATCGCCTCACAGACTACCGGGTGATCATCGACGATCAGTACACTTTTACTCATGCCAGGTTATCCAGAATCAAAATATCTAGGTAATTAAATGAGCCAACAACGGTCAGCGCCTTGGTGGAATCTGAGGCTGGTTGAGATTTTTCTCTGACCTAGGGCGGATTTGCGGAGAGCTCAAATAAGAAAATGATGCCGAATAAGCCCCTCAGGGTCATCAGAATGTCACTGGCAGGCTAGCAGGAAGCAACCCGAGTACTGCCAAGAAAATTCCTGTTTTCGAATCCATTCCTTCGAGTTGACGGACGCTTGGCAGCGATCTCGATCAGGTCAATGCAATTCAAGACTATTCCTAAAGCCCATCCACAACGCAGGGCCTATCTTGCGCTGTCATTCAGGCTGGCACAGGGCGAGCCTGAGTGGCGGGCAGCATTCTAGTGCACTGCGCCAGCGGTGTGACGGCCCACTATTTTCCTGAGGTCGAACCAAGCGATGTTGAAGTTAAGGGTAGGGGTACTGGAGCAACATAATATTGTGCGTCACGGCCTGTATACGCATCTGTCCAGGCAGTCGGTTCTGTGCCTGAGCGAGTTCTTCAATTTCGCCGACATGCTGGAGGCACTGGAGCAAGAGCAGCTGGACGTGTTGATGATCGGCCATCTGATGGATCGCGAGCCGTGTCATCTGGTGCGGAGCTTGAGCACCCGCTACCCCGATCTGAAAGTACTCGTGCTCCTGAACAGTCCCGACCCCGCAATCGCCGCGCAGCTACGGGCCATGGGCGCGCATGGGGTGATGTCCAAGACGCAGCCTTTGCCGGACTACGTCGATGCGCTGCGAAGCCTGGCGCGCGGTGAGCGCTATGCCATGGCCAGCGATGGCCAGGTGAACATGGAAAAGCCACGCTACGACCCCTAGCCGAATAGATCGCGCAGCCCTCGATTCAAGATTTTCTTTGGCAAACTTCAAGACGTTTCTTGTTATGGCGAGGCGGCCGGCGCTCTAGAGTACCCGGCACTGGTGACCTGAAAGACTGTCGCAAGGCCGTGACAGTCGGTGGACAAGGGCCACTCGGACTAGAGGCTTGAGAGGATGGAATATCCAGTTCTGAAGACCACCATCGAACGTTCTGGAGGCGCTATGTCACTTGCTGTCAACAAGCCCTTGCGCATTGCAGTGCTGGACGATCATGCATTGATTCGCATGGCCATGCAGCTACAGCTGCAGAGTGTGGGGGATTTCCAGCTGGTGGGGCTGTACGCCAGCAGTGGTGAGCTGATATCGGCTCTGCGTGATACCGAATTGGACTTGCTGGTGCTCGATTACCAGTTGCAGGAGTGCGACCTGGATGGCCTGCGCCTGATCCGCCTGTTACGTAACAAATACCCGCATTTGCTGATCCTGGTGTCCTCGGCCACCGAGACGCCGTTCTTCGTCAAGCAGATCATCGATATCGGGGCCAATGGCTTTCTCGGCAAATCACAGTCCCTGGACGACCTGATTCCGGCCATTCGCACGGTTGCCAGCAAGCGGCTCTATCTGTCGCCGTTGCTGGCTTTCGCCCTGCAGCACCCGCCAATCGGCCCCGCCGCCGAGCCGGGCAGCCCGCCATTGACCAGCCTTGAGACCCTGTCCCCCAAGGAAAACGAAGTCTTGCGCTGCTTTCTCGATGGCCTGCGGATCTCCCAGATCGCCAGCAAGTTTTCCCGCAGCATCAAGACCATCAGCGGGCAGAAGCAGGCCGCGTTCAGAAAACTGGGGATCCGCACCGACGCCGAATTGTTCAAGGTGCAGCGCAAGCTGGACCTGCATATTGCTTCGCGCGAGCCGTCGGAAGACGCCCGTCATGATGAGCCTAGCGACTCGCCGCTGCCGCCCACCCGCAGCACCGTCTGAGTGTGGCTGCGACAGGTGCGAAGCTTGACGCTCGTTTCCCTGCCTTGAGCCATTAGGCTGCTGGCCAGGCCCAAGCCGGCAACGACCTTGAGATCAAGGTTGCGCTCACCATCCTGCTCCAAACCCTAGCATTGAGCACGGCCGCGGTTTTCGAGAACATCGAGGGCAGGAGCGCCGTGGAGCCCGGCACCGACTCAGCCCGGCGGCAGCAAGCGCAGCGGATCCACCGGCACGCCATTGGCGCGGATTTCGAAGTAAAGCTGGGCGCGGTCGGTGTCCTGGGAACCGGCTTCGGCGATCTTCTGGCCCTTGATCACCATCTGCCCTTCCTTGACCAGCAGCCGGCTGTTGTAGGCGTAGGTGCTGGTGTAGGAGGGGCCGTGCTGGAGAATCATCAGGTTGCCGTAACCGCGCATGTAGCCGGCGAACGCCACCTTGCCGCCCAGGGTGGCGTGGATCGGCTGGCCCTGGGTGGTGGCGATGCGGATGCCCTGGTTGAGCTTGCCAGTGGGGGAGAAACGCCCGATCAGCACCCCGCGCAACGGCCAGCTCCAGCCCTTGAGGGTGACCTTGGGCATGGGGGCCGGGGCAGGGGGCGCTGTTCGGCCCTTGCTGGCGGTGGTTCGCGACTTGCTGCTGACCACCCGGGTGGTCCTGGCCGCGCGACCCACCCGCAGCACCTGGCCGACCTCCACGGTATAGGGCGCCTTGAGGCCGTTGAGCCGCGCCACTTCCTTCCAGTTGGTGCCGTTGCGGCTGGCAATGGAATACAGCGTGTCGCCGCGCTGGACCCGGTACTCGCCGGCCTTGAGGGGGCCGGAGTTGGAAGGGTTGGAGCTGCAGGCTGACAGGGTCAGGAGCAATGCGATGAAAAGCAATCTTGCGAACACGCGACATCCACTATGTCTTGACGGGGCCAAGGGGCCCGAAACTTCGGCGTTAGCCAGGCCGATAAAGCCGGCAACTATACCTGTTTGCCGATGAAGAGGCGCGCTATAGACCGCTGCCACAGCGGTTAAATTCAATCCGGATGTCACAGGACGCCGATCTTTCTGGCGCCATGCACACCCACGGCAATCTTTGTGAACCCTCGTCGCCTGCACCGCACTAAGGCAGTACAGACCGGGAGGAATCTTATGCAAGTGCAATACCTGTTGATGGTACTGGCCGTGATCGTGCTGCTGGCCGAGATCTGGGCCATCACAAGCCTGCTGCGCAGCGGCGCGCGGGCAGAAAACAAGGGGCTGTGGATCGTGGTGATCATCTTCGTGCCACTGCTGGGGCTGTTGCTATGGCTGGTGATCGGCCCCAAGGCCCTGAACCGGGACGCGCCGGCCGAGCGCAACAGAAGCTGAAAACGGGGGAGCAAACCCGCTGACGGGTTGATCACGACATGCCAAGAATTCTTACATCCCATGTGGACGAAGCCGAGATCACCGAGCACAACGCCAAGATGTTCGGCTCGCCCAAGGAACGGCTGGACTTCTACCGCCGGGAGATCCAATACGAAACCAGCATCCTGGCCAACCGCACCGATGCCTACCTGACGGCCCAGGCATTCCTGGTGATTGCCTTCGCCTCGTGCATGGCCAACCTTAATCCGGAATGGGGCAAGCTGTTTACCCTGTCGGTGCCGCCTTTTCTGGCGCTACTGGGGATCCTCAGCTCTCTGAATGCCTGGCCCGGCATCAGGGCCGCCTACGAGATCATCGATCACTGGCATTTCAAGCAGAGCCACCTGCTGCACAGCGAACCGGTGATGGGCCTGGCCTATGACGAGTCGCCGCTGTTCTGCGAAAGCGAGTCGAGCCACAAGGGCTATCGCAAGTCGTTGCTGTTTTCCATGCGTTCGCCCTGGTTGTTCGCGGCGTTCTGGCTGCTGCTGGGGATTTGGGCGGTGTATATCCAGGTGACCAATCCGGGCTCCTGAGGGCGCAGGCCCGCTGCCTGCGCCGCGGGGCGCAACGCTATCGGCATATGGGCCGGTGGGACGGACAAGCGAACGCGGCACCTGGGTGCCACGCTCGCCGGTCACTCAGTGCGCAGCGCGGGGAATGGTCTTGAGCAGGTCTTCGGGGCTGATATGGCCGACCACGGCCTCGGCGGCGCTGCCCGGTAGCGGCAGGTCGAGGATATGACCCTTGATCTTGCCCACCACATGCATTTCGCACGGCTTGCAGTCGAATTTCAGGGTCAGCACTTCATCGCCGTGTACCAGTTGCATCGGTGCCACCTTGGTGCGCACGCCAGTCACGCCCTTGGCCTGCTTGGGGCACAGGTTGAAGGAGAAGCGCAGGCAGTGCTTGGTGATCATCACCGGCACGTCGCCGTGCTCTTCATGGGCCTCGAAGGCCGCGTCGATCAGTTGCACCCCGTGACGGTGGTAAAAATCCCGGGCCTTCTGGTTGTAGACGTTGGCCAGGAAGGACAGGTGCGACTCCGGGTAGACCGGCGGCGGGCTGCTTTCGGCCTTGCGCGAGCCCCGTGGGTGGGCAGCGATGCGGGCGGCGTCCAGGGCTTCGATGACTTCCCGGCGCAGGGCCTTGAGCTGGGAGTTGGGGATGAAGTAAGCCTGGGGCGCGTCCAGCTTGATGCTGGTGGCGTGGTAATGGGTGGTGCCCAGCTGGCCCAGCAGATCCTGCAGTTGCCCCAGGGCCTGTTCCGGCTTGTTGGCCACACCGAACGGGCCATCCAGGGCGACGCTGGCGCTGATGCCTTCCTCGCTGGTGGCGGTCAGTTCCAGCCGTGCTTCGCTCAGGCGTGCCAGCCAGGACAGGCCGATGCGCCGCTCGGCGGAAGTGCGGGTCAAGGCTTGCTGCCAGTTGTGGTCGAGGTTGCGGCTCAGCGGGTGGTTGGGCCGCAGACGGCTCAGGGCTTCGGGCATCTCGTTGGGTTCGACCCGATAGCGGTAGCGTTTCTCGCCATCTTCTTCGAACTCGCCACGGGCCTCGGCGATGTTGGCGCGGAAACCCACCACCTCACGCTTGACCAGCAGGTTCAGGCCATCGCCATTGGACAACGGCTCGAAGGTCACCACCTGCAGGTCGCGCTTGCCGACCTTTTCCACGGTGCCTACCGGCAGCCCGGTGAAGGTCGGCGAGTCGAAGGCGCCGATGTCGATCTTGCGCTCGCTGACAAAGTAGTCGGTGCTGCCGCGGTGGAACGTCTTGTCCGGGTCGGGCACGAAGAAATGCGCGGTGCGGCCGCTGGAAGCGCGGGCCAGATCGGGGCGGTCTTCCAGAACCGCGTCCAGGCGCTGGCGGTAGTAGGCCGTGATGTTCTTCACATAGGCCATGTCCTTGTAGCGCCCCTCGATCTTGAACGAGCGCACGCCGGCTTCCACCAGGGCGCGGATGTTGGCGCTCTGGTTGTTGTCCTTCATCGACAGCAGGTGCTTTTCATAGGCGATCACGCCGCCGTGCTCGTCTTTCAGGGTGTAGGGCAGGCGGCAGGCCTGGGAGCAGTCGCCACGGTTGGCGCTGCGGCCGGTCTGGGCGTGGGAAATGTTGCATTGGCCGGAGAAGGCCACGCACAACGCGCCGTGAATGAAGAACTCGATGGCGGCATCGGTTTCGGCGGCGATGGCACTGATTTCCTTGAGGTTCAGCTCGCGGGCCAGGACCAACTGGGAGAAACCGGCCTGGTCGAGGAACTTCGCTCGCTCCAGGGTGCGGATGTCGGTCTGGGTGCTGGCGTGCAGCTCGATGGGCGGGATATCCAGCTCCATCACCCCCAGGTCCTGGACGATCAACGCATCGACCCCGGCGTCATACAGCTGGTGGATCAGCTTGCGCGCCGGCTCCAGCTCGTTGTCGTGGAGGATGGTGTTGAGGGTGGTGAACACCCGGGCGTGATAGCGGCGGGCGAACTCCACCAACTGGGCGATCTCGCCCACCTCGTTGCTGGCGTTGTGGCGGGCGCCGAAGCTCGGGCCGCCGATGTACACCGCATCGGCGCCATGCAGGATGGCTTCGCGGGCGATGGCCACATCGCGGGCAGGGCTGAGCAGTTCCAGGTGATGTTTGGGCAAGGACATGTTTTTTTAGTCAGGCTTATCAGGGTCAAGGCGCGCATTGTAGCGGCGAAACGCTTGCCCGGCACCCGTGTGCTGCCAGGTGGCGGCCACGCCGTGCGCGTGGCCGCCGATTCAAGCGCTGCCTCAGGCTTTTGCGGCCATTGCCGTGACTTCCACGCGCATGCCTTCCACCGCCAGGGCAGCCACGCCCACCGCGGCACGTACCGGCCAGGGCTTGGCGAAGAAACGCTGGTAGACGGCATTGAAGGCCGCACGATCGGCCATGTCGGTGAGGTAGATGGTCAGGTGCATGACCCGGTCCATGGAACTGCCGGCGCGCTCCAGGGCCACTTTCAACGCCTGCAGCGTGCATTCGCTCTGCAGGGTGATGTCCCCCAGTTCCAGGCTGCCATCGGCGCGGGTGGGGATCTGGGTGGAGACCAGGATGCCGTTGAAACCGACCACGTCGGAGGAAATGGAATCGGCGTCCGGGTCGGGGGTGAAGCTCAGGTCTTGGTTGGCCATGGGTGTCTCTTGATTTGTGTAAGGGCGCAGCGGTCGCACTCGCTACGGTTGGTCGGAAAGATCAGTCAGGCGACAGTTCAATTTAAGACTCATGCCTTTGCGCTATGTCCATGCAGGCTTCATGAGTGAACAGGTCTGTGCAATGAATCATTGAGTACTCATCGAGTTGATGCACAAAGAGGCGAGCATTGTCCGTTGGACTTCTCGAGGCCGGGAACATTTCGCTTGTCGAGCTGACGATGAAGCTCAGGTCTGTTCGCTCAATGATTTCGTCCTTCAAACCGGAATAGCGATAACGCACCGACTCCAGATATAAAACACCGTCGCTATGAGTAAGTTTAATCGAGTGGAAGTCCGGCTTCAGGTAGTCCGGGTACTTCTTCTTCAAGTCAGGGAGTATTTCCACACCACAATTTGTCCCGATCCGAGGCACGAGATATCCGACGGATTCCTCCATTAATCCACGTATCGCTTGCCTGACTGGAATTTCAAAAAACTCGCGATTCGGTTGATAGCGAAAAGAGTCAAAACGCGTGTGCATCCGTTTTTCAACAGTTTTGCAGTCAGTCACAAGCTCGTCGTAAACGGTAATGAAATCAGTCGGCAACCCCGTACTTCGTAGATCTTTGGCCCGGTCATCAGACGTTCTCTCGGTTAATCCGATTTTGACTAATCCAGGCATGGCCGGGTTGATCATGATGTAAACAAATCCACTACTCATAAAGACGAGGCTCCAAATTGAAGTAGAAATGGCAGGGGGCCGATAACGCCTGGAGCGACCCGGTAATGGCTGTATTCGCCGATGTCATCCTTGAGTGTCTTTACGTCACTGCGAGTGGTTGAGCCATGTCTCCAGTACCCGCCGGTCCAGCTCTTCCCAGTCGGCCATGCCCAGAACCCGGGTGGTGTTCAGGCCACGCAGGTAGCCACGCAATTGATAGGCGGCGATGCGCAGGCTTTGCGGGTCGGCGCTGCTATCACCCAGCACCTGTTCGTACTCCACCAGGTAGTCCGCCACCCGCTCACGGAATTCCGGGAGGACGGCGTCGCGTATCAAGTCAAAGGTGCGCATGGGGAATTCCTTTTTTTAGTTGTAGTCGGGCTGCCGGGCAGTCTGCCCGGGGGGCAACTATCGGTTCAAGTAATAGTGACAATCAAGCAACGCAAGTTCTGCTTTGGGCGCCAACCATGGACAATCGCCCCCGACCCAAAACCATGACCGCAACGGCAGCGCCCGTGACGCTGAACCGTTGCGCACCGAACCAGGCTGTACATTTTCAGGACTGACCGATGCGCCCTCTATTTGCTCCCGCCATGACCCTGGCCACCTTGCTGCTGGCCGGTTGCGCCACCGCGCCCAACGACCCGACCCTGGTCATGCAGACCCGGAAAACCCCGGCCGAATATGCCGAGTGCGTGGTGCCCAAGCTGCAAGGCAACGCTCAGAGCCCGACGGTTTCCCAGACCCAGCGCGGTTTTCGCATCGTCGTTGCCAGCAAGGTGGCGGCAGACAACGTACTGGAAGCCTACAAGGCGCCCAATGGCGGCAAGGTGTTCCTCTACGAGCGGCACTTGCTGGCCTCCAGCTTCACCCCGTCGAGCTTCGAGCGCGCAGCCCAGGAATGCCTGTAGCCAGCCGCGTTAATCCACTTCTTTGAGTAACTTCTCGATCTGCGCCAGCTCCCAGGTACTGAGCAGGCTCACCGGATCGGTGCCGAAGCGTTGCCGCGTATCGAGCTGCCAGGCGTCGCCTTCGGCGCTACGACAGCGCTGGCAGTGATGCAGATGCTGGCCATCGAAATCCAGCAGCAACTGCCAGCCCTCGATATCCACCTGCACCAGGCCAGCGCCGGGTTGGTCGGCGCCCGGCCGTAGAGGGTAAACGCCAAGGGCGGCATCGCGCAGGCGCTGGCAGACATCTCGGGCATTCAGGCAGGGCATGGGGCGCTCGCGGGCAGTGCAGGGACAAAGGCGCTCAGGGTATCCATCGGCTGCGCGGGTGCAAGTGCCGATAAAGCCCAGGGCCTTGACCCTTCGATCAGAAGCTGTAGTCGGCGGTGACGAACAACGCGCGCGGTTCACCCATCAGCCATTGCTGGCCGCTGTTCTGTTGCGCCGCGGCATAACGCCGGTCCAGCAGGTTGTTCACCTGCAGGCCCAGGCGCACATCGGGCAGGGCCTGCCAGCCGAGGTTGGCATCCAGCACTGTGTAGCCGGGTACATCGACGCTATTGGCGGTGTTGGCGTAACGCGCATCGACGTAGCGCAGGCCCATGCCGGCTTCCAGGCTCGGGGCCAGGGCCTTGTTCAGCCACAGGTTGGCGGTGCGTCGCGGCACGTTGGTGGGGCGATTGCCGGCCCGGGACACCGCTTTGCCAGAGACCACTTCATCGAAGTCATCGTACTCGGCGCGTACCACCGAGGCGTTGGCCGAGACTTGCCAACCGTGATCCAGGGTCAGCTCCAGCGAGGTTTCCAGGCCGTCGGCGGATTGCTGGCCGACCTGCTGCGCCAGGCGGGTCACCGGGTCGGTGGTCAAGAGCTTTTTCTTGACGATGTGGTAGGCCGCCAGGGTCCATTCGCCACGGCCGTTCCAGAACTGCTGCTTGAGCCCGAACTCGGTCTGCTTGGCTTCGGTCAGGTCCATCTGCAACTGGCTCGGGTTGAGGCTGATCAGGTTGCTGACCCCGTCTTCACTGGTGGAGTACTGGCCGTACAGCGACAGTTGATCGGTGACCGCGAACACCAGGCCGGCGCGCCAGTTGCCGCCTGTGAGGCTGCGATCGGTGCGGGTGCCGGCGCGCAGATCGCTGCGATCGATATGGTTCTGGTCGCGGCGGATGCCGGTTACCAGCGACCAGCGCTCCGACAGTTGCAGGCGGTTTTCTGCAAACAGGGCGAAGGTGCGGGTGCTGCTGTCGGTCTGGGGCGAGAAGGGCGAGCGGCTCTGGAAGTAGCCCGGTGCCGGGTTCCACGGGTCGACATAGTCACCACCGATATCCTTGTAGGGCGAGTTGTTGGCCACGCCGAAGCGGATCTTGTTGTACTCCAGGCCGACCACGGTCCTGCTGTCCAGGCCGAACAGCGAGTGGTTGAAGGTGAAGCTCTGGCGATCGCCGATCTGCTCCTGATCGTGCTTGATCTCCAGGTAGTCGCCGCGCAGCAACTGATCCCGGGAGCTGACCCAGTTGTAGGCTTCGGCGTTGCGCCAGTGGCGGCGGCTCTTGATGTAGTAGAGCTGGTTGCTGGCGCTGAGGTTGTCGCTCAGGGTCCAGTCGGTGTTGAGCCGGGTCCATTCGTCGTTGTAGCGCTGCACGGCGTTGCGCAGGTTGTAGTTCTTGTCCCGCAGGCTGTCGCGGTATTGGCCGGCAATCAGCGGCGTACCGAAATAGCTGGCCGGTTCGCTTTCACCGCGTTCATGGGCCAGGGTGAAGCCGAGGTCCTCGGTGGCTTGCCAGCGTAGCGCCGCGCTGAGTGCCAGGCTGCGTGACTGGCCCTGGTCGACCCAGCCATTGCTCTGCTGCTGGTTCAGGGTCAGGCGGTAACTCAGGGTGTCGGTCAGTGAACCTCCGCTGTCCAGGCCCAGTTGCTGGCGATCCTGGGAGCCATAGCCCAGGCGCAGGTGGTTGTGGACCTCGCCCTCGAAGGGTTTCTTGGCAATTACGTTGACCACCGCGCCAGTGGCGCCTTCCCCGTACAGCACCGAGGCCGGGCCGCGGATCACGTCGATGCGCTCGACCATCCACGGGTCCACCGGGAAGGTCTGGCTGCCGGCGCCGGTGTACAGGCGAGCGCCGTCGAACAGGGTCATCACCGAGGAGTGCCCGGTAAAACCGCGGGCCGACAGTGCGGTATTGCCGTTGCCCGGGGTGGCGATACTGGTGATGCCGGGGGAGCGGGTGACGGCATCCTGCACCGTGAGGTTGTTGCGGTTGCTGATGGCGTCGTTGCCCAGGCTGCTGGTGCTGGCCGGAGTCTCCAGGGCCGTGAGGTTCAGCCGCGAGCCGGCGGGCAGGGGCGTGTCCAGAGAGGTTTGCGAGGCGCTGGAGACTCCGCTCACTTGGGCCTCGGGCAAGACCAGAGAGGTTTTCTGTTCAGCCAGGGCCAGGGTCGGGTAGGCCATGCAAGGCAGGAGGGTGAAGCACAGCGAGGGGTTCGCCAGGTGTTGCAGCAAGGAGGTGCGGGACATGCGATTCCTACTACTTGTAAGGAATGAATGAATCCCGGAGGGAACAACGCATAGGGAATCGCGGGCAGCCGCGCCCACGCAAACCGGACTGCGCCCGCCCACCGCGGGGTTGTCAAACGAAGTTGCAGGCCGGTCTCCGGGCTTGCGAGGGTCATGAGGCATTCACCTTCCCATGCCTTGGCACAGTGGTCTGTCGAATGCTTCGCTCGCTTACCGTTGCGGGGGCAGCGCCGGACTGATCATCGAAATGACGCACCGGCTTCCCGTTTAACCCCATGCACGGCGGCATGGGACACCTGAAACTGGCGCGCATATGAGCACTGCCGGGGCCTTGCGTCAATGGCATGTGGCCAGCTACGGCGGCGCTTTCGGCGCTTTTATGCCAGGCAAGTCAATATATTGACCTGTTTTTCCTGGAGCTTAAATAATCAACAAATATCGACACATTATTGACGATACCGATTTTGTGACCCAGTATGTCGGCGCTGAGCGATTGATTATCTTGAGTTTTTTTGACGCCAAAGTGCTGAACTCTGCTCCGAAAAAAGGCGAAACAGCCTATGGAGCAGAGCTGGCATCAAAAACATGACGGTCAGGGTGGCAAGTAGCCATGACTGGCCCGTTGGCTGTGCTAGCTTCAGACGGCGTAGCTGCGATATTTCTCTTTGGAATGATCTATGTCTGCCGAACGGATACTGGTTACTGGGGGCGCTGGTTTTATCGGTTCTCACCTCGTGGATGCACTGCTGGCCAAGGGGTATGCGGTGCGGGTTCTGGACGACCTTTCCACGGGCAAGCGCAGCAATCTGCCCATGGGCGATGCTGGCCTGGAACTGCTGCAGGGGGATGCCGCCGACGCGGCACTGCTGGCGGATGCCGTCCAGGGCTGCGATGCCGTGGTGCACCTGGCCGCAGTGGCATCGGTCCAGGCCTCGGTCGAAGACCCGGTGGCCACCCACCAGAGCAACTTCATCGCCACCCTGCGCCTGTGCGAGGCGATGAACGCGGCCGGTATCCGCCGCGTGGTGTTCGCCTCCAGTGCGGCGGTCTATGGCAACAACGGCGAGGGCACGCCGATTGCCGAAGACACCCCCAAATCGCCCCTCACGCCCTACGCGGCGGACAAGCTCGCCAGCGAGTACTACCTGGACTTCTACCGTCGCCAGCATGGGCTGGAACCGGTGATCCTGCGCTTTTTCAATATCTACGGCCCGCGCCAGGACCCTTCGTCGCCGTACTCCGGGGTGATCAGCATTTTCAGCGAGCGGGCCAAGGCCGGGCGGCCCATCACCCTGTTCGGCGATGGCGGGCAGACCCGCGACTTCGTCTATGTCGCGGACCTGGTGAAGATCCTGGTGCAGGGCCTGGAATGCCCCGCGCCGGCAGCCGAAGCCACCAATGTCGGGCTTGGCGGGGTGACCACCCTCAACGACCTGATTGGCGCCCTGCAGCAGATCAGCGGCAAGCCGCTGCAGGTGACCCACGGCGCGACCCGTTCCGGGGATATCCGCCATTCCAAGGCCGACAACCGCCGCTTGCGCGAGCGCTTCGACCTGGGCACGCCCAGCAGCCTGGCCGAGGGCCTGGAACAGCTGTACCGCAGCCTTTAGTTCGTTGCCTTCGGGGCGCCCGCCATGGTGGCTGCCCTAGAGCCTGATGTTGTGCAGATTGATCTACTGAAGAGTGAGTTATGGATATCGAGTTTCGCAGGGGGCATGTCTGCAAAGTGGTTCGACGCCTGTTTACCGCATTGGCCTTGTGTGCCACCAACACCCTGGTGCAGGCCGCGCCCGCGGCGCCCGCCAGCGTCGGGTTCTGGTACGCCGAGCAGCCACCCTTGCAAGAGCTGGCGCAGTTCGAATGGGCAGTGGTCGAGCCCGGCCATATGGCCAGCGCCGATGTCGCCACCTTGCGCAAGCTCGGCAGCCAGCCGTTCGCCTACCTGTCGGTAGGGGAGTTCGACGGCAACCGCGCTGCCCTGGACAAGCAGGCCCTGGCCCAGGGCGCCAGCCCCGTGCGCAACAAGGCCTGGGACAGCCAGGTGATGGACATCGCCACCCCGGCCTGGCGCGAACACCTGTTCAAGCGTGCCAAGGCGCTGCAGGACCAGGGCTACGCCGGCCTGTTCCTGGACACCCTGGACAGTTTCCAGTTGCTCCCCGAGGCCGATCGCGAACCGCAACGCAAGGCCCTGGCCTCGTTCCTGCGGGAACTGCACAGCCGCCTGCCCAACCTCAAGCTGTTCTTCAACCGGGGGTTCGAGGTATTGAGCGAGCTCGATGGCGTCGCCTCGGCCGTGGCGGTGGAATCCATCCATGCCGGCTGGGATGCCTCGGCCAAGCGTTACCGCCCGGTTTCCGAAGCCGACCGCACCTGGCTTGAAGGCGAACTCAAGCCGCTGCGTGCACGCAACATCCCGCTGGTGGCCATCGATTACTTGCCGGCCAACCGTCGGGAAGAGGCGCGCAAGCTGGTCCGGCAATTGAGCCAGGAAGGCTTTATCCCGGTGGTCACCACCCCGGATCTCAACGCCCTGAGCATGAGCACCGTGGAAGTCCAGCCGCGGCGCATCGCCATGCTCTATGACCCGCGCGAAGGGGAACTCTACGATCACGCCGGGCACCGCATGCTCGGTGGCCTGCTGGAATACCTGGGTTACCGGGTGGACTACTTCCCGGTAGACGACAGCCTGCCTGCCTACAGCTTCGCTGGCCTTTACGCCGGGGTGGTGCTGTGGATGACCAGTGGCCCGCCCGAGGACAGCCGTGCCTTCTATAGCTGGGTCGGCCAGCGCCTGGATGAACAGGTGCCCCTGGCGATCATGGCCGGCCTGCCGATCGAGGACCGGGCGCTGCTCAAGCGCCTGGGGCTGAACCTGGCGGCGCCGGGGGCCCGCGATGCCCTGCATGTGCTGAGCCAGGACAAGAGCCTGATCGGTGCCTTCGAGGCCCCGGTGGTGGCGCGCAGTCGCGAACTGACCCGCGTGGGCCTGCTGCCCGACGGGCCGAAACCGGCCCTGGTGCTGGGCGATGACAAGGGCGCCAAGTACGTTCCGGTGGCCACCGCCGCCTGGGGCGGCATGGCCCTGGCCCCCTATGTGGTGGAGGCCAATGTGGAGCGCAGCCGCTGGATTCTCGACCCGTTCGCCTTTATCCAGAAGGCCCTGCGCCTGGCGTCCCAGCCACGCCCGGACACCACCACCGAGAACGGTCGGCGGATCGCCACGGTGCATATCGACGGTGACGGTTTCCCGTCCCATGCCGAAGTACGCGGCACCCCGTATTCCGGGCGCCAGGTGCTGGACGACTACATTCGTCCCAACCCGTTCCTGACCTCGGTCTCGATCATCGAAGGCGAAGTCGGGCCCAAGGGCATGTCGCCGTTCCTGGCTCCGGAGCTGGAGCCCATCGCCCGGGAGATCTTTGCCGATCCCAAGGTCGAAGTGGCCACCCACACCTACAGCCATCCGTTCTACATGCAGCCGGAGAAGGCCAAGAAGGACGAGGATTTCCACGCCGAATACGGCCTGCGCCTGAATATTCCGGGCTACAAGACCCTGGACTACAAGCGCGAGATCTTCGGCTCGCGGGACTACATCAACAGCCGCCTGACCACCGCGCAGAAACCGGTGAAGCTGATCTTCTGGCCGGGGGATGCGCTGCCCAGCGCCGAGACGATCAAGATGGCCTACGACGCCGGCCTGAAAAACGTCAATGGCGGGCAGACCATCCTGACCAAGGCCAACTCGTCGCTCACCGGCCTGTACCCGTTGTTGCGGCCGACCTCGGGCGGCTTGCAGTACTACGCCCCGGTGATCAACGAGAACATGTACACCAACCTCTGGAAAGGCCCGTACTACGGCTTTCGCGATGTGATCGACACCTTCGAGCTGACCGACAGCCCACGGCGCCTGCGTGGCATCCACCTGTACTACCACTTCTATTCGGGCACCAAGCAGGCGTCGATCAAGGCCATGACCGACATCTACCAGTTCATGCGTGGCCAGCAGCCGCTGTCGTTGTGGATGAGCGACTACCTGGACCGGGTCCACGGCCTGTACCAGGCAAGCCTGGCGCGGACCGCCAATGGCGACTGGCAGGTACGGGGCATGGACGGCCTGCGCACCTTGCGCCTGGACCCGGCGCTGGGTTGGCCGGACCTCGGCCGCTCGGTGGGGGTGGCCGGGGTGCGCGACTTGCCCCAGGGGCGCTATGTCGCCTTGAGCAGCGATCATGCGCTGTTGGCCCTGCGCCCCGAGCGCGATCCGCGCCCGGCACTGGAGCTGGCCAATATTCCCCTGCGCGACTGGCGCTATGTCAATGACCGGCAGGTGAGCTTCTCCTTTGCCGGCCAGTTCAACCTGGAGTTCTCGGTGCGTTCGGCCAGCGCCTGCCGGGTCGAATTCCAGGGCCAACGCTACGCCGGCAAGTCCGAACAGGGCCTGTGGCATTTCCAACTTCCCGCCAAGCAGGTGAGTGATGCCCAACTCCTCTGCAACTAAGGCCAAGGCGCCCGGTGCGCGGCTGCTCAATCCCTGGGCCCTGCTGCTGGTGGTGATCGCCGTCGGCGTATTGCTGTGGGCGACCTTTCGCAATGAAGAGGCGTTCCGCCCCAAGGGCGGGCAGCCGGACGAAGTGTCAGCCAGCTACGCCGAGGTGCTGCTGGCCGCACACCCGGAAAACAATGAGCTGCGCACCCAGCTGCTCGACCTGCTGATTCAGCTGGGGGACTACCCCAAGGCGGAAAAACACCTGGCCCAGTGGCAGCGGCCCGATCCGGCACTCAAGGCCTACTACCGTTTGCAGCTCGATGCCCTGGCGCTGAACACCAGCACCGACAGCGCGGCCCTGCAGGCCCTGGCCGAACGTTTCAAGGCCTTTGACTACAAGCCGCTGCCGTCGCCGCAACTGGAGCGCCTGGCCACTTTGGCCCTGAGTGCCCAGGCCCCGGGGCTGGCGGCGGACGCCTATGCCGAGCTGGCGCGGCGCGACCCGACACGACGTGAGCAGTGGCTGCCTGAAGCCGCCAAGTGGTATCAGGCTAGCGAACAGCCGGGGCGCGCGGCCGATCTCTATGTGCAGTTGCTCGATGCCAGCCAGGCCCCCGAGGCGCGTCGGCAGTTCCTGCAACAGGCCTTCACCACCCTGGTGGCGGCTGATCGCGGCGATCAGGCGGTGGAGCTGCTGGCCCGAGAACTGGCCGCACAGCCGGACGTGGCATTCGAACCGGCGCTGCTGGACCGCGGCGTGGATGTGGCCGTGGCGCACAACCGCGTGGACCTGGCGGAACAGTTCTTCAGTGCCTGGCGCAAGGTGCAGCCCGACAGCCCGGAAATCCTCGCCAAGGAATTCAAGCAGCGCCTGGCCTTCGGTGACCTGGCCGGCGCCCATGCGGTGGGCCTGCAACTGCTCGAACAGCGGCCGGATGACCCGCAATTGCTGGAGCAGATGGCCCACCTCGCCGAATGGCAGGGCGACTCGGCCGCCGCCCTGGGCTACTGGATCAGCCTGAGCACGTTAAGCAAGGACCCGGCGCAGTTCGAGCACACCTGGCGCCTGGCGATGCAGACCTACGACTTCGACCGGGGCATCCCGCTGCTGGCGGGGATCATGGACAGCCGCGCCCTGACCAACGTCGAGCTCGATGCCCTGGTCTACGCGCAAGAGTCCAGGGGGGCGCCCGAGGAGGCCGAAAAGTGGCTGCGCCGCTATGTCGCCAAATACCCGAAACAGCGTCTGGCCTGGGTGCGCCTGTTGCAGAACCTGGAAAACACCGAGCAGTACCCGCAGCGGCTGGTGGTCTGGAGCCAGTTCGCCAAGCGCTATCCGCTGACCAGCACCGAGCGCGTGGACTGGGCCAACAACCACCTCAAGCTGTTCGATAGCCAGGGGGCCTGGAAAGTCATCACCGCGGTGGATGGCAACAAGATCAAGGACTTCAACTACTGGCAGTCCCGCGCCGCCCTGGCCTGGGACCTGGAACTGGACGACGAGCTGCAGCTGGCGCTGGAGAAGATGCTGGCGATCAAGGGCTCGCTCAATACGGGCGACGAAAGCGAGCTGATTGCCCTGTATCGCACCCGCGATCCGCACAAGGCCCTGCAGTTGACCGTCGACAGCTGGCGCCAGGGCCACAGCCCGCAGCGCCTGGTGGCCGCCCTGCAACTGGCCCAGGAACTCCAGGACTGGCCTCTGGTGGTCGATTTGCTCAAGGAAGCCGAGCAGTACCCGGGTGCCAGCGACCAGTCCCAGGTGCTGGCCGCCCGCGCCGCGCTGGCGGTGCAGCAGGGCCAGACCGATCTGGCCCTGCGCCTGTATCAACAGGGCTTGAGCCGCTTCCCGGACGACAACACCTTCCGTGAGCGGCTGCTGTGGCTGTATGTCGACCTGGGCCGCACGGGCGAGATCAAGCCGCTGTTGCAGCAATGGCGCTCCCTGGCCCGCAGTGACAGCAGCCTGTGGCTGCCGTTCGCCGCCGCCAGCCAGTTGCTCGGGCGCAATGCCGAGGCCCTGGCCTGGTATCGCCTGTACTTGCAGGCCAACCCCCGGGACTGGATGGTCCAGGCCGCCTATGCCGATGCCCTGGAGGGCGCCGGTTATGCCGACTCGGCCCAGCGCTTGCGCCTGCGGCTCGATCGCCAGGTCAGCCCGGAGCAGATCCGCGCCACGCCCCAGGGCTATGCCACCTGGCTGCGCCTGCTGGCCAGCAGCTATTCGTCACGCAAGGCGCAGAACAAGGCCATGCAATGGCAGGACGGCTCCAAGCCGATGCTGCAGCTGTGGTTCGATCAGTTCCTCGCGCGCCTGGATGACCTCAATCAGTCGGCGCAAAAGGATGAGTGGTTGGCCTGGGCCCGCAGCCGCGGCCTGAAGGTCAGCCGCTACGAGCAGATCCAGGAAGCCCTGCGCGGTAGCAACCGCCAGGCCCTGGAGCGCCTGGTGGCCAGCGGCGACCTGGACCCGGCGCAGCAGGTCGAGGCCCTGAACAGCCTGGGCCGCAGCGGCGAAGCGCTGGCGGTGGGCCTTTCGGCGCTGGGGGACGAGCAACCGGCGGCGCTGCGCGAGCAACTGCGCCGCCAGGCCATCGAGATGACCGAGCGCACGCCCCAGGGTATGCAAATCGCCTGGGAGCGCCAGGACTACGGCGGCCTGGTGTTCAACGGCCCGCGCCTGACCGCCGCGCGCTATCTGGACGACAACTGGTACGCCAAGCTGGTCCTGGAGCAGGGCCGCTACAGCGGCGATGTGCTGGATGAGTCGCGCCTGGGCAATGAGACCAACACTGAACTGACCTTGCAGCGCCAGTTGGAGAACGGCAACTACAAGCTGATCTTCGACAGCAGCCTGCGCAAGGACGATGACCGCAACGGCCTGGGTGCCAGCCGCACCTGGCAACTGGACAGCGGCAACGAGCTGGACGTCGGTGCCGACTGGCACCGCAAGAACGAGGACAGCGGATACATGCGCACCTTCGGCCAGCAGGATGATGTCTGGGTGGGCGGTCGGCATCGCTATTCGGCCCGTGACCAGTTGTCCTGGAACCTGGCCCAGCGCTGGTTCTCGACCCGCGGCGGCGATGACCTGGGCAGCGGCCAGGCGTTGAAGATCGAGTTCGACCACACCTTGCAGTTCGAAGGGCCGAACTGGGAATTGCGCAGCGGTATCGACTACCAGCAGAACAGCCTGAACAACCGTTCGCTGCCCGACCTGGCCAATACCCTGGGCGGAGGCATCGATCTGGCCGGGGCCGATCTCGACAACCCCGAGCAGATCACCAGCCAGACCCTGCTGCAGAAGCGCTACGGCCAGCTGTTCTTCGGCAGTGCCTGGCGGCGCGGTTTCCCGGGGGCGCTGAACCGCACGCGGGGGCAGTACACCTGGCTGGTGGATGTCAGCACCGGCTGGCAGTGGACCGATAACACCATCAACTACGCCATCAGTACCGGTGTCGGCACCGAGGTGATAGGGGATGACGAATTGGCAGTGACCCTTGGCTACCAGTCCGCGCCACAAGGCGGGGCAGGCAAGTCCGGGGGCACTGCAGGTGTCAGCTACAGCGTGCGTTTCGGACGCTGATCATGGAATTCAAAGAGGAGTAAACCTTATGCAATCCATTCGTTGCGTGAGTCTGGCAATGGTCGCCTTGCTGATGGCCGGGTGCAGCAGCTTCACCGGGCAAAGCAGCCCCGAGTTGTCCAAGAGTGCGCGCTGGGGCGTGCTGCCGCTGGTCAACTATTCCCAGACACCCCAGGCCGGCGAGCGCAGTGAGCAGATTCTGCTCAGCGTGCTGAGCAGCCGCGGCCTGCAACCCCAGGTCTACACCGGTACGGCGGGGCAGGGCGAACAGGCCTTGCTCGACGACAACGAGCGCCTGGCCGGGGCCATGGACTGGGCCCGGGAGCAGAAGCTCGACTATGTGGTGTCCGGCAGCGTCGAGGAGTGGCAGTACAAGAACGGCCTGGATGGCGAACCGGCGGTGGGCATCAGCCTGCGGGTGGTCGAGGCCGGTACCGGCAAGGTGCTGTGGAGCAATAGCGGGGCCCGCGCCGGCTGGTCCCGGGAAAGCCTGGCCGGGGCCGCCCAGAAGGTGCTCGACAAGCTTGTCGGTGGCCTTCGGATCGAGTGACTGCCATGAACTCTCCACACATGGACTATGCGCTGGCGCCCCGCGCCAGCGGTCCGGCGTCCTGGCTGGAAACCTTTCTGGTGACCGCCTTGGTCATCGGCGTCGGCCTGTGGCTGACCCCCGAGGACCCCTTGCAGGTGCAGGGTGAGTTTCCCTGGTCGGTGCTGGCGCCGCTGCTGCTGGGGGTACGCTACGGGTTTGTCCGCGGCCTGATCAGTGCCAGCCTGCTGGTAGCGGCGTTCTTTGCCCTGCGTCACTCGGGGCTGGCGAGCTACGCCCAGGTCGCGCCGTCCTACATCGTCGGCGTACTGGTCTGCGGCATGCTGGTGGGCGAGGTGCGCGATCTCTGGGAGCGGCGTTTGCTGCGTTTGCAGATGGCCAACGAGTACCGCCAGTACCGGCTTGATGATTTCACCCGGGCGCACCAGATTCTGCGGGTCTCCCACGACCGCCTGGAGCAGCGCCTGGCGGGCAGCGACCAGAGCTTGCGCAGTTCCCTGCTGGGCCTGCGTGATCGGCTGCGCGCGGCGCCCAATGGCGGCGATTCGCTGAGCCTGCTGGCCGAGCCGGTACTGACCCTGCTCGGCCAATATGGCTCGCTGCGGGTGGCCGGGCTGTACCGGGTGGAGCAGGGCGCCAGTGCGGCGCCACAGCTGAGCCTCTTGGCCTCGATCGGCACCATGGGGCCCCTGGACAGCCAGGACCTGCTGGTGCGTATGTGCCTGGAGCGCCAGGAACTGGTGAGTGTGCGTGAGGAACTGCTGGATAGCGGCGCCCAGGCCTCGGTGTCGTCCTTGCAGGCCTGTGTTCCGCTGGTGGACACCCAGGGCCAGGTGCTGGCGATTCTGGCAGTGCGGCAGATGCCGTTCTTTGCCTTCCAGGAGCGCACCCTCAGCCTGATGGCCCTGCTGGCCGGGCATATCGCCGACCTGTTGCACCCGGACCCGCAGGTACTGCAACTGCAGAGCGCCGATGCCCAGCACTTCACCCGCCAACTCAAGCGTTCACTGGTGGATGTCGAGCGCCACGGCCTGTCCGGTTGCCTCTATGCCTTCGAGCTGACCCAGCCCAATGATGAACTGGCGCGGCTGTTCGAACGCAGCCAGCGAGGCCTGGACCTGCATCTGAGCCTGGCCAATGCACGCGGGCACGAACTGTTGCTGGTGCTGTTGCCGCTGACCAGCGCCGAGGGCGCCCAGGGCTACCTGGCACGCCTGGGCAAGCTGGTCCACGAGCACTTCGGCATGAGCGTGGAACTGGCCGGCCTGGGGGTCAAGGTGCTGCCCTACGACCTGGAGTCGGCCCGGCAACGCGATGGGCTGCGTAACTTCCTGTACAACGAGTGTGGCCTGAATGATCAGCAAGTGGCTGTTTAGCGGAGCGCTGTTTTTCGAGATCGGCAGTTGGGCCAGCCTGACGGCGCAGATGCCCGACCTGCAGATCGCGCTGCTGTATGCAACGACCCATGGCATCGCCTGTGGCCTGCTGACCGCGGCGGTCTGGCTGCTGCTGCCGGCGCGTTATCGCCGGCCGTTGCCATGGAGCCCGCTGTTCATCTTCAGCCTGGCGTTCTTTGTGCCGCTGATCGGGGCCGTCGGGGTGATTGCCGCGATCTTTCCGGCGCTGTACCTGCCGCGCAAGCGCGAGGCGCAGACGTGGCAGGCGGTGGGCATTCCCGACCTGCCGTTTCGCGCTCAGACGCAACTGCATTCGCCTACCTTCGGCGACAGCGGGCTGCAGGATGTCTTGCGTCATGCGCCGGACCCCGACCAGCGCCTGGCGGCCTTGCTCGCCACCCGGCGGATGCCGGGCAAGGAAGCGGTGCCGATCCTCAAGCTGGCCCTGGGCGACCCGAGCGACGATGTGCGGCTGTTGGCGTATTCGATGCTCGACAAGCAGGAAACCGACATCAACCAGCGGATCCAGTCCTCCCTGGAACAACTGCCCGGCGCGGCGCCGCAGAAGGCCGGAGCCTTGCACGCGACGCTGGCCCGCTGGTACTGGGAACTGGCCTACCTGGGCCTGGCCCAGGGCAGTGTGCAGCAGCACGTGCTGGGCCAGGCCGGCGAGCATGCCGAACAGGCGCTGAAGCTGGGGGAGGGCGGCGAGCTGCTGTTGCTGGCCGGGCGCATCGCCCTTGAACGCGGTGACGTCGGCAAGGCGCGCCTGCACATGCACCAGGCCGAGGAGGCGGGCATGGACCCGGCCAAGGTCCTGCCATTTCGCGCCGAAATCGCCTTTGAAACCGGCCGCTATGCCGAGATTCCCGGGCTGCTGCGAAGCCTGCCGGAACAAATGCAGCAACGTCCGCCCTTTGCCGGGCTGGTAAGGACCTGGACATGAAGAAAACCCCCGACTCAACCCCCATCGCCGATGTCTGCCTGCTGCTCGAGGGCACCTGGCCCTATGTGCGTGGTGGCGTGTCCGGCTGGATCCACCAGATGATCCTCGGCCTGCCGCAGCTGAAGTTTTCGGTGCTGTTCATTGGCGGCCAGCGCGAGGCCTATGGGCAGCGCCGCTATGAGATTCCGGCCAACGTCGTGCATATCGAAGAGGTGTACCTGGAAGAGGCCTGGCGCAACCCCAGGCACAAGCGCGAGGCCCATAGCGCGTCCCTGGAGGAACTGAGCAACCTGTACCGCTACCTGCACAACCCGCAGAAGCCCGCCGCCGAGCTGGGCATCGAAGTGCTGGCATCCCTGGCCCAGGGGCGCATCACCCTGGACGACGTGCTCTACAGCCGGCCCAGCTGGGAAGCACTGACCGAAGGCTACGAGCAGCATTGCGCCGATCCGTCCTTCGTCAACTACTTCTGGACCCTGCGCACCATGCAGTCGCCCTTGCTGATGCTGGCCAATGCCGCCCGGCACATGCCGCGGGCCCGGGTGCTGCACTCGATTTCCACCGGCTACGCCGGGCTGGTGGGCTGCATTCTCAAGCAGTTGTGGGGCTGCCAGTTCCTGCTCAGCGAGCACGGGATCTACACCAAGGAGCGCAAGATCGACCTGGCCCAGGCCAGCTGGATCGCCGAAAGCAGCAACCAGGCGCTCAACGACAGCATGGATTCGGGCTCCGGCTATATCCGCATGCTCTGGGTGCGCTTTTTCGAACGCATCGGGCATCTGGTCTATGAAAGCGCCGACCAGATCATTGCCCTGTACGACGGCAACCGCCAACGCCAGATCAAGGACGGCGCGCCCCCCGAGCGCACCCAGGTGATTCCCAACGGCATCGACCTGCAGCTCTGGACCCAGGCCCTGGAGGCCCGGGCCGAAGGCATTGCGCCGGTGGTCGGGCTGATCGGCCGGGTGGTGCCGATCAAGGACGTCAAGACCTTCCTGCGGGCCATGCGCGGGGTGGTCAGCGTGATGCCCGAGGTCGAAGGCTGGATCGTCGGGCCGGAAGAGGAAGACCCGGAGTACGTCGCCGAGTGCCGCAGCCTGGTGGCGAGCCTGGGGCTGGAGCAGAAGGTACTGTTCCTGGGCTTCCAGAAAATCCAGGACATCCTGCCGCAACTGGGGCTGATGGTGCTGACCTCCATCAGCGAGGCCCAGCCCCTGGTGATTCTCGAAGCCTGGGCCGCCGGCACGCCGGTGGTCAGCAGTGACGTGGGCTCCTGCCGCGAGCTGATCGAGGGCGGCGAGGCGGCTGATCGGGACCTGGGGCGGGCCGGGGAAGTGGTGGCGATCGCCGACCCGCAGGCCACCTCCCAGGCGATCATCGACCTGCTGCGCAGCCCCGAACGCTGGCAATCGGCCCAGGCGGCGGGCCTGTTGCGGGTGCATCGCTACTACAGCGAGCGCCTGATGCTCGACCGCTATCGCACGCTCTATCACACGGCCATCGGCACCCTACACAAGGAGGCTGTGTAAATGGCCGGCATCGGTTTCGAACTGCGCAAGATTCTCTCCCGCGACTCCTACACGGCGACCCTGCACGCCTATGTCTATGCCGGCCTGATCAGTTCCGGGCCCTGGGTGCTGTCGATCCTCAGCGTGATGCTGGTGGGGGTGATCAGCCTCGGGCTGGTGGTGCCGGAGGTCCTGATCCGCCAGTTCCTGATCACCGTCACCTACCTGATGGCCACGTCGCTGATCCTGACCGGCGGCCTGCAGCTGTTTTTCACCCGCTTCGTGTCCGACCGGCTGTTTGAGCGCAAGTACGAGCAGATCCTGCCGAACCTGGTGGGCGTCCTCTTGCTGGTGACCCTGGGCTCCGGGGCGCTGGGCATCCTGCTGCTGGTGACCCTGTTCGACCAGCCGCTGATCTACCGCCTGCTGACCCTGGCCAACTTCGTGGTGCTGTGCAACCTGTGGTTGGTGATCATCTTTCTCTCGGGAATGAAGGCCTATAACCGCATCCTCCTGGTGATGCTGGTGGGGTATGGCTTGATGGTCGGCAGCGCCTTCTACCTGCGCTACATGGGCATGGAAGGGCTGTTGCTGGCGCTGCTGCTGGGGCACAGCACGCTGCTGTTCCTGTTCCTGTACGACATCCTGCGCGAGTACCGGGCCGAGAAACTGGTGGCCTTCGACTTTCTCGACCGCCGCCAGGTGTTTGTCAGCCTGCTGCTGACCGGGCTTTGCTACAACCTGGGGATCTGGATCGACAAGTTCATCTTCTGGTTCAACCCGGAAACTTCGAGCCAGGTGATCGGACCGATGCGCGCGTCGATTCTCTACGACTTGCCGATCTTCCTCGCTTACCTGGCGATCATTCCCGGGATGGCGGTGTTCCTGGTGCGCATCGAAACCGATTTCGCCGAATGGTACGACCGCCTGTTCCGTGCCGTACGCGATGGCGAGACCTTGCAGCACATCGGTTCGCTGAAGGCCGAGATGACCTTCTCGATCCGCCAGGGCCTGCTGGAAATCTGCAAGGTCCAGGGGCTGACGGTGGTCCTGCTGTTCCTCTTCGGCCCGCGCCTGCTGGAGTGGCTGGGGATGTCCAGCTACTACCTGCCGCTGTTCTACATCGACCTGATCGGGGTGAGCATCCAGGTGGTGTTCATGGCGATTCTCAACGTGTTCTTCTACCTCGACAAACGCGCCATCGTGCTGGAGCTGTGCCTGCTGTTCGTGGCCCTCAATGCCGCCCTGACCTTGCTCAGCCTGCACCTGGGGCCGAGCTTCTTCGGCTATGGCTTTACCCTGTCGCTGCTGATCTGCGTGCTGCTGGGGCTGACGCGGCTGTCCACGGCGCTGGATGACTTGGAGTACGAAACCTTCATGCTGTCGCGTTGAGGAGCATCGGCAAGCGCGTGCTCGGACCCGCGGCGGTGTTTTGCAGAGGCTTGCCGGATCGGGACGCCGGCTATGCCAACGCGCCCCGGGTTCTGCGCAGCACAGGGGCCGGTCAGGGAGCGTCGAGGTAGGATTTTCGCATTCTCTCCAGCGTGCCGTCCTTGCGCAGCCCCTCGACCGCCGCGCGCAGCTTGCGCACCAGTGTCGCATTGCAGTTTCTGGAGCAGGCCAGGTACAGATCGGTGCTCATAAAGACCGGACTGACCTGCAACGGCTGAGTCGACACCTTGCGCCAGATGCTCTGGGTTTCGGGAATGCCGTTGAACCAGGCGTCGACCCGTCCCATCAGCAGCAGTTGCGCCGGGTTCTCGCCAATTTCAAACGGATAGATCTGGCTGTCGCCAAAGCCTTCAGCCCGAAGCTTCTGCTCTTGGGCACTGCCTCGGCCAACGGCGATCCGAGCAAAGGTTTCCCGTGCCTGCTGCAGGGTTTCGACGCGCGTGTGCAGGCTGAAAAAGGCTCTGTCCATGGTCATGATGGGCGCGATCCAGGTGTAATCGGCTTCTCTTTCCGGCGTGCGCGACAGCGGAATGATCAGCTTGTCGACGCCTTTGCGCACGCTTTGCTGGGCTCGTGCCCAGGGCACTTCGATAAAATGCAGCGTATATCCGGCCCGGGTCGCCGCTGCCGACGTCGCATCACCGACGATGCCATGCAGGCCGGTCTGCTCCAGCATCGATAAAGGCGGCGCCTCGGCAATGTACAGGTCGAAGCCAAGGGGCTCTGCGCCAGACACCGAAGGCACCCAGGCCATCAGAGCGAGCAGCGGCGTCAGGATCAGCGCCCCCCACTGGCGCAACGATTGACTCATATGAGTCATGGCAGTAACTCAACAGACAGTGGCATTTCATGCTCTCGGATTAACGCTGCGTATTCGACACGTGCAGAGACCGACCCGTAACGACCTGCAAAACATGCCGCCAAGATTAGAGGGTTATGTGCAGAGACGGTTGGGTTTGATGGATTATTTTGACCGCTGATTACCATCACGGTTCAGGGCTGGCGCAACCACTGACGTTGAACAGCGGTGGGCACCGGCCCACAAGCGCCAGCGGGTTGCCCATGGCCAATCATCTGGGTGAATCGAAGCAAAAGCTGCTCCAGCTCATGGCGCCAAGTGGCACGATTGGCTTGAATACGCGCCCGCGTCGCCGGGCCAAACAAGAGGGCCGCCAGAGCGCGGCCAAAGAATAAAACGGAATATTTCGAAAGGACCCGGCATGTCGTTATCTCGCTGTCTATCTGGCCTGTCCAACTTGCTGCACTACCGCCGCGAATGGTTGCGCGCCGACCTGCGGGCCGGCTTGTCCGTGGCGGCTATCCAGATCCCGATCGCCATCGCCTATGCGCAGATTGTCGGCCTGCCACCGCAGTACGGGCTTTACGCCTGTGTACTGCCGATGATCGTCTATGCCTTGATCGGCAGCTCGCGGCAACTGATGGTCGGCCCCGATGCCGCCACTTGCGCCATGCTCGGCGGGGCTGTGGCGCCTTTGGCCATGGGCGACCTGCAACGTACCGTCGAGTTGTCGATGATCGTCACCGTGCTGGTGGGCCTGATGCTGATTGCCGCCGGGATCGCCCGGGCAGGTTTTATCGCCAGCTTCTTCTCGCGGCCGATCCTCATCGGTTACCTCAACGGCATCGGTCTGAGCCTGATCGCCGGGCAAATGGGTAAGGTGGTGGGTTTCAAGATCGAAGGCGACGGCTTCATTCTGGGGCTGGCGGACTTTCTCCAGCGCCTGGGGGAGATCCATGGCCTGACCCTGGCCGTCGGCCTGGCCAGCCTGGGGCTTTTGATCTGGCTGCCACGACGCTACCCGCGCGTACCTGCGGCGCTGCTGACGGTGGCGCTGTTTACCTTGCTGGCCGGGCTATTGGGTTTCGACCGCCTCGGGGTGGCGGTCCTCGGCCATGTGCCGGCCGGGATGCCGGAGTTGTCCTGGCCCAAGACCACCCTGGAGGAAAGCAAGAGCCTGCTGCGCGACGCGCTGGGCATCGCCACTGTGAGTTTCTGCAGCGCCATGCTCACGGCCCGCAGTTTCGCCGCACGCCATGGCTACGCGATCAACGCCAACCATGAATTCATCGCCCTGGGCCTGAGCAACCTGGCGGCCGGTGCCTCCCAGGGCTTTGCCATCAGCGGCGCGGATTCGCGCACCGCGGTCAATGACATGGCCGGAGGCAAGAGCCAGTTGGTGGGCATCATCGCCGCCCTGGCGATTGCGCTGATTCTGCTGTTTTTCACCGCGCCCATGGCGTGGATTCCGCAGCCGGCCCTGGGCGCGGTGCTGTTGATGGCGGGCTGGGGCTTGCTCGACGTCAAGTCCCTGAAGCAAATCTACCGACTCAGCCGCTTCGAGTTCTGGCTGTGCCTGCTGACCACCGTCAGTGTGCTGGGGCTGGGCGTGCTGCCGGGCATCATCTTCGCCGTGACCCTGGCCATCCTGCGTCTGCTGTACAGCATCTACCAACCCACCGACGCGGTGCTGGGATGGATGCCGGGCATCGAGGGCCAGGTGGACATCCGCCAGTACCCGCAAGCCCGCACTGTGCCCGGCCTGGTGGTGTATCGCTTCGACGACGCGATCCTGTTCTTCAATGCCGACTACTTCAAGATGCGCCTGCTGGACACTGTGCAGCGCGAGAGTGAACCCGAGGTGGTGCTGTTCGATGCCGAGGCGGTGACCGATATCGATGTCAGCGGCATCGCGGTGCTGCGGGAAATCCGCGAGACCCTGGCCGCCCAGGGCATCTACTTCGCTATCGCCCGTGCCCGCGGTACTTTCCTGGCGATGCTGGAACGCTCGGGTATGACCCGGGAAATGGACGGCCAGCTGCTGTTCAGTTCAGTGCGTTCGGGGATCAGGACCTACCGCATATGGCGCAACAGCATGCGCGGCAAGCAATGATGCAGAAGAGGGTGGCCGGCAGGGAGCGACCCTGCCGGCGCTTGATCTAGGCTCAGCCAGGCTGGCACGGCATCACTGGGTGATGGTCATGCTGCTGGTGGCCTGGACCGAGCCATAGCGGATGCGCGGATACGTCGGGTCGGCGTAGCTGAAATCCATCACCGTGCCGACGGAACCGAAGTACAGGGCCTGGCAATTGAAGTTCACCGCGACCTGGCCGCCGTAAGGGGTGACCCCGATGGCGACCTGGGTCGGCCCGGTCCATTCGATCTTGCAACCCAGCGTACCGCCTGCTGCGCCGGCATTGTATCCGCGACAGTTCAAGGTGGCGTTGCCGTTGCTGGTGTTGGGAAAGCCCGCCCATTTGGCGATGGCCAGGTTGGCCGAGCATGAAGTGTTGACGCTGCTGGCTCCCGGGGCGAGCTTGTAGACCCCCGACGGTGGCGCAAGCGTTGCCGTGACAGGCGTCAATGGCAGCGCGGCCAGGCTCGATGCCGCCTGGTTTTGCACCACGGTGGTGGGCGAGGGCGGGAGCTTGCACACCACCACGGCGCCGACGTCGTCGGACTTCTTCAACTCACCCAGCGCAGTGATATCGGCGCCGCCCTTCGACTCGCAGAAGAGTTTGCGCAACTGGGCTTTTTCTTCGCTGTCAGCCATGGACGAGGCCTGGGCCAAAGGGGCAAGTGCCAGGCCAATGACTGCAGCCATCAGCACGCTTGAACGTTTCATGATCGATTCCTTATCGGGTTATGACTGGCTGCACCCTATGAGCCCCAGGCGGTTTTTTTCATGACAAAAGCTCGGGTGTTTCGCGCAAGCAGGGGCGCTGGGGTTTTGTCCTTTCGGGGCTTGACCTGATGCCGCTATCTGCTGTTGAATGCGCGCCCTAAAGCCTCTGCAACCTTTTCTCCAAGTGGTGAAGCCAGTGCCCTACGCCAGCCAACACGCCTGATACCGACGACGGTCCATCCTGCCTGATGGCTGTCCGTGCCTATGCGCGGCGGCGCTTCACTGCCATGCCTGCCTGATCCTGTCGTTGGTTTTTCTCTGTTTTCGAGGACAAACCCATGCACACGGATATTCGTGCCACCGCGCACAACCTGGAACTGCTCAAATACCCCCGTACGCCCCACCTGCAAGGCTCGCGCCTGCAAGATGGCGACACTGACACTGGCCAGGTGCGCTATGGCGCCCTGGCCGGACAGTGGCTGGTGGTGGAAGAAAAACTCGATGGTGCCAACGCGGGCATCAGCTTTGGCGCAGGCGGCGAGTTGCTCCTGCAATCTCGCGGTCATTACCTCACCGGCGGTGGGCGCGAGCGCCAGTTCAATCTGTTCAAACAGTGGGCCTCGGCCCATGAGCACTGGTTGCTGGAACGCCTGGAAGATCGCTTCGTGCTGTATGGCGAGTGGCTGCACAAGAAGCACTCGGTGTTCTACGACCACTTGCCACATTACTTCTGCGAGTTCGATGTGTGGGACCGCGCCACAGGGCTGTTCCTCTCCACCGCGGCGCGCCGGCGCCTGCTAGAAGGTGGGCCGGTGCTGTCGGTGCCTGTGCTGTACGAAGGCCCGGCACCGCGCCGGCATGCCGAGCTGCTAGCGCTGGTGGGCGATTCGCTGGCCAAGACCGCGCACTGGCGCCAGGTGTTCGAGCAGGTGGTGCACCGCGAAGGCCTCGACCTGGCCCGTGCCTGGCGCCAGTGCGACCGCTCCAGCCGCATGGAAGGCCTGTACCTGAAACTCGAGGACGAGCAGCAGACCCTCGGCCGGCTCAAGTGGGTACGCCAAGACTTCGTCCAGGCCATCCTCGATGCCGACCAGCACCATGCCAGCCAACCCTTTATCCCCAATCAACTGGCCGCCGGCGTCGACCTCTATGCCCCGCGCCTGTCCATGGACTGGCAGGGCCCACGCCACGGCTACTGAAGGAGCCTCCCGAAATGGATATTCAACAACTGCGACAACTGGTGCCCGAGCCGGGGCGCGATATGGACACCGCCGCCTGCCTGTCGGCCATCCCGGCCCTGGCGCGCCTGGCCGACACACCGCAAGACCCGATCTACCACGCGGAGGGCGATGTATGGATTCATACCTGCCTGGTGGTCGAAGCATTACTGGCCCAACCCGCCTACCAGCAGGCCAGCGCCGAGCAGCGCTTCGTGCTGTTCTTCGCGGCCCTGTTGCACGACATCGCCAAGCCCGACACCACGGTGATCGACCCGGATACCGGGCGTATCGGCCAGCCCGGTCATTCACGCCGGGGGGCGGTGGATGCGCGGCTGCTGTTGTGGCGCGCCGGTGTGCCGTTCGAGCTGCGCGAGCAGATCTGCCGCATCATCGCCGTGCACCAAGTGCCGTTTTTCGCCCTGCAGGGTGATCGCAGCGGCCGCAGCCCCGAGTTCCTGTTGCACAAACTGTCCTGGGAACTGCCGCTGTGGATGCTCTGCGCCGTCGCCGAGGCCGATATGCAGGGCCGCAACTACGCCGGCAAGGCCGATGTGCTGGATGCCATCGAACTGTGGCGCGAACTGGCGCAGGAGGAGGGCTGCCTTTACGGGCCGCGGGCCTTTGCCGACGACTACACACGCATTCAGTACCTGCGTGGCGCCCGGGTACATCCCGACTACCCGTTGCACGCGCCGCAGGGTTCATCGGTGGTGATGCTCTCGGGCCTGCCGGCCAGCGGCAAGGACACCTGGACCGCACAGCATCACCCGGAGCTGCCGGTTGTGTCGTTCGACGACGCCCGCCAGGCCCTGGGCCTACGCCATGGACAGAATGAAGGCGCCGCTGCGCATTACGCCATCGACCGGGCCAAGGCCTTGCTGCGAGAGCACAAACCCTTTGTGTGGAACTCGACGCACCTGTCGGCGCAGATGCGCAACCGCACCCTGGACTTGCTCTACGGCTACGGCGCGCAAGTGGAGATTCTCTACCTGGAACGCCCCGAGGGCGAGATCATGCGGCGCAACCAGCAACGCGACACCTCGCTGCGCAACGATGATATCCGCCGCATGCTGTTCAAGTGGGAAGTGCCACTGCCCACCGAGGCGCATCGGGTTGTTTATCAGGCGGTGACGGGCTGAACCGGGAGCTCGCCTCTGAAGGGGGGGATCTGGTTTCGAGCAGATAACACCTGGTGCGAGCAAGGAGAGCTAAGTGATAACTGAAAAAATGAAATGCATAGAGGCGCTTGAGGTTTTTTTAGATCGGCTCTATGTAGCGTCTTCAAAAAGGCAAGGTACGACACTAAGCAGAGATTGCGGGCATTACGAGTACCCAGGTGAAAAGTTCTGTGTCTACGTGACGATTTTTCCCTGTGAGGTTGAGCTTATATTTGAAGGTGAGCACTTGGCAGGTGGTTCCTTTGTGGTGACCTTGGACGCATGCACTCCTGATGGGGAAATACTCGCTGGTAATATCATCTCCATGCACGGTAGCTGTGGGGAAGTTGAAGCGCTGCTTGCCTCATCGGAAGCGCGGGTGCTTATTGAATTACTTAAGTTTCTTGAAGGTGGGGCGATAGAGTGATTGATAGCCTGGAAGTTAAAGAATTCGATCACCTTGAAGAGGCGTTAATTGATGCGGATGTGTCTTTCGGGGAAATGACACGTCAATATGCTTTCTAATTGCTCAGGCTGATTGACAATGGTGTGTTTGCCGGCATCTCTGACTCCAAGTTGAAGACGCTGGTTCCATATATCGAAGAAGGTATCCAGCGCGAGCGGATAGAAAAAGAAGGAGATCTCCGAAAAAAAGCTGGCGATCAAACTCTGGGAGATAGGGAGACAGCACCGTAAATCAGATGAAAACTTTGCCAATTTCATAAGTTGTGTGCTTTTTTGTTTTGTATCGCAAGAGCGCTGGATTGAAGAGGGAGTGGGGGATGCAACACCGATCTATCTTTATTTTCTGATTCTAAAAATCATACTCCCTGACATAAGACGAGATTTTATAAAGAATTTTCAATGTGTTATTGCGTGTCGCCGCTGCTGCGCCACATGGTTTGATAATCATGAATTGAGCACCCTGCCAAAATGAAGTTTACAGAGCTATATAGCCGGATAATAAGCAAGGAAGCGTATAACGATATGGCAGTTTTCTTTGAAAGTCATGAGAGCTTTGAAGAAATACCACTTGTATCTAGATATAGTCGCTTAAAGCTCTTGAGGGATGAGATGAACGACAGCGGTGTTTCTGGCTTCCTGATAGGGCTCGCTGTCTTTCTTTTAAACACTCTAAGGTGGTTGGAAACATCAAGAACTGAAGGTGTTTTTTTTGCCGTGACTTTTACGGATTTTTCAGGATTGGAGGAGCAGGGCGTCCTCATGCCTAATATATTTATTTATCCAAAATCAGCCTCGGTCGGCTTCTTGGAAAAGGTTCGCGAACAAGATAAAGGTTTTGCATCGCGGGAGATCACAGAAGTAAAAAGGCATTTTTCCAGCTGCGGGCTAGAAACAGCTTTTGATTTTTATGAGAGTAGGTTTTATGACACCGCTTGCGCTGGGGACATTGTAAGGATCTTTGCTGTTTCCAGGACTTGCTGAGAGAAAATGCTGATGCGTGGGCCTATTCACAAGGCCTGGCTTGGCAGAAGATCCAGTGTTGCAAACACGAGTGCGGCGCCGGTTCTGGCGCCACACTTCGTGAACCTGGTTGCAGTTCTCCAGCCTCGACCTAAGTGCGCAGCACGGGATCGGGGCTGATGGAGGGATCTTGCGGTCTGCGGTGGCGATTCTCCCATTGCAACAACAGAGAAATACCGCAGGGCAGGACCGTCAGGGTCACGACTGTTGCAATGGCCAGCCCGCCAATCACTGCGTAGGCCATCGGTCCCCAGAATATCTGTGGGGCGATCGGGATCATGCCGAGAATAGCGGCGCAGGCGGTCAACAGAATCGGCCGGGCCCGGTGCATCGACGCGTGCATTATCGCTTCGGCTGGCGACTGCCCCAGTTTCATGTTGATCTCCACCTCCTCGATCAAAATGATCGCATTTCGCACGATCATCCCGACCAGCGCAATGACCCCCAACTGCGCCACAAAGCCCATGGGCGTTCCTGTCGGCAGCATGGCCAGGACAACGCCTATGAGTCCGAACGGCGCCATTGCGATGGCCAGGAACATGCGGGAAAAACTGCGCAGTTGCACCATCAAGAGCACGCACATCACCAGCGCGGTGAGCGGGAGCACGGCGAGCAGCGATTTGCTCCCCTTGGCGGCTTCCTCGACTGCGCCACCTGTTTCAACCTTGTACCCCTTTGGCAGCTCCGCAGAGAACCGTGCCACAACCGGTGCGAGCGCCTGCACTACGGTCGAGGCCTCGAGCCCATCGCGAACATCTCCCTGCACGGTGAGCAGGGGAAGACGTTGGCGTCGCCAGACGATTGGGTCTTCGACGCCAAAACTCAGCTTGGCGATTTGAGTCAATGGGATGGTATGACCTTGGGACGAGCGCAACTGAAGATTGGCGAGGGTTGCAAGGTTGGTGCGTTCGCCGATCTGGGCGCGGATCACCACATCGATCAACCGGTCGTGATCGCGCACGGTGGTCACCGCCGAGCCCGAGAAAATGGTCGCCATGGTACTGGCGATATCTTCGGACGAAAGCCCCAGGGCGCGGGCCTGAGTCTGGTCGACTTCGACGAGGATACTGCGCTGTGGCTCGCCAGATAGCAGGTGAACCTCGCTGGTGTCGTGGTTGGCGGAGATGAGGTTGGCCAGACGTCCGGCAATATCGCGCACGGTGTTCTGATCGGGTCCCGTGACCCGATACTTGAGTGGCCACCCCACTGGCGGACCGAGCTCCAGTGGCGTCGCACGAGCGATGAGGTCGGAGAATTGCGTCTTGAACGCCGCGGCAAGCTTCGCCTGTAACGCATCGCGCTCCTTGACGCCCTTGGTCACCACCACTGTCTGGGTGACGTTTTCGTTCTGCAGCAAGACTTCCATCGGGAGATAGAAACGAATGGCACCGGAGCCGATGTAAGTGGAAAAACGCTCGACATCGGGGTCGTTCTTTAGCAACGCCTCAAGTTTCGAGGCTTCCCGCGCCGTTGCATCCAGTGAGGCATTCTGCGGCAGCGTCAGGCTCACCAGAAGCTCGGGGCGGTCGGAAGGTGGAAAGAACTGCTGTTCGAGATAGCTGGCGGCACCGAGAGAGGCGACGAACGCCGCCATGGCAACGCCCAGGGTCATTGCTCGATGGCCAAGGGCCCAGGCCAGCGCCCGCTCGTAGGCTTTCATCAGGCGCCCGGCGCCATGGCCGTGATGCGGCAATGACTTGGGCAGGATCAGGGTTCCGAGCAAGGGTGAAAACAGCACCGCAACAATCCAGGAGGCCGACAGCGAGATCAGCACGACCATAAACATCGAGTAGCAGTATTCACCTGCGCTGGAGGCCGCAAAGCCAACCGGGATGAACCCGGCGATCATCACCAGTGTGCCGGTCAGCATCGGGAAGGCGGTTGACTCGTAGGCGAAGCTCGCTGCGCGCTTCAGATTCCAGCCTTCTTCCAGTTTTCCGACCATGGCCTCCACGGTGATCATCGCGTCATCGACCAGAAGACCAAGGGCGATGATCAGGGCCCCGAGCGAGATACGTTGCAGGCCGATGCCGGTCAACTCCATGCCGATGAAGGTCATCGCCAGAACAAGGGGGATCGACAGGCTGACCACCAACCCGGCGCGGACACCGAGCGAGAGAAAGGAAACCGCAAGCACGATCGCCACCGCTTCGGCGAGGACCGTCAAGAAGCCACTGACGGCTTGCTTCACGACTGTCGATTGGTCTGCGACCTGGATCATCTCTATACCGTGAGGCAAGGATGCCCTGACGTCATCCATGCGAGTCCGTACGGCCTCGCCGAAATTGAGCAGGTTACCGCCCGCGGCCATCGAGATGGCAAGGCCCAGGGCTTTCTCGCCGTTGACCCGGAACAGCGGGGCTGGCGGGTCGGCTGCTATTCGCTGGATAGCGGCCAGTTCGGTGAGCGGCACGAAACGGTCATTGGCCCGCAGCGTCACATTGCGCAAGCTCTCCTCGGAGGCGAATCCACCGCTGACGCGCAGGGCGATCTTATCCTCGGCCAGCCGCACCGTGCCTGATGGTATGACCGCGTTCTGTGCCTTCAAGGCCCGCAGCACGGCCTCTTCGTCAAGCCCGAAGGCGGCAAGCCGGCCCGGGGAGAACTCAATGACGATCTGCTCCTCTTGAACCCCCAGCAACTGAACCTTGCCAATACCTGGAATACGCAGCAATTCGGCGCGCACGCCTTCGAGGTAGTCACGCAGTTCACGGTCAGAGAAACCCTCGGCGGTAAATCCGAAGATCTGTCCATAGGTGTCGCCGAATTCGTCGTCGAAGAAGGGGCCCTGCACGCCGCTTGGCAGTGTTGCGGTGATGTCGGCCATCTTCTTGCGAACCTGATACCAGGCATCAGGGACTACTCGCGCCGGCGCATCATCGCGCAGGTTGACCATGATCACCGATTCGCCCGGGCGCGTGTAGCTGTCGAGCCGGTCCAGATAAGGGGTCTCTTCAAGCTTTTTTTCCAGGCGGTCAGTCAGAAGCTGGGTTGTATCGTCGAGGGAGGCCCCGGGCCAGTGCGCGGTGACAACCATTGTCTTGATAGTGAACGCCGGATCTTCGTTGCGACTCAGCTTGGAATAGCTGATCGCCCCTCCCACCAGGGTTACCAGCATGAGGAAGAACACCAGAGGCATCTGTTCGATTGACCAGGCCGAGAGATTGAATCCTTGCCGGTCTTTTGCCGGTGCTGTGTTCGGCTTCATTGGGTCGCCTCCGCGGTTTCATAGACAACTTTCTGTCCTGCGCGAAGTTTGCTGACCCCAGCCGTTACAACGGCATCGCCCTCGGTGAGCCCAGACTCGATCAGCGCCTGTGTGGCCGTGAAGCGTGTCACGACGACAGGTTTGCGAATAAGCACGTGATCAGAAGGTTGCACCACAAACACTGCCGGCTTGCCTTCCTCGCTGGTCAAGGACGTGGCGGGAAGAATGAACAGCGCTTTGCCAGGCAATAGCAAGCGCCCGGTTACGGTGGCCCCCAATGTCATGGCTGGCGGGGTTTGCGGCAAGGCGATGCGCACCCGATAGGTTCGGGTCGCGGCGTCGGCGGTCGGGCTCACATCGCGGATGGAACCAATGACTTTGATCTTGGGGTCCGACACGAGAGCCACTTCGACTTGCACATCCGAGATCACTGAGGTGTAGAGGCGCTCGGACACGTTGAAGACGGCGTCACGTTCGTGTGTCGAGGCAAGCTTGATTGCCAGCTGGCCGGCATCGACAACCTGGCCGGTGTTGACCATTACCCCGCTGACAATGGCGGCGTCTGGGGCGCGCAACTCGGTGTAGCTCAGCTTGTTGCGGGCGGTCAGCAGGCCGGTCTTTGCCACGTTCAGCCGAGCGTTGGCTGCCCGCCAGTTAGCCGCCGCCTCATCCACCCGGGCACGGGCGACGAATTGCTTGTCAAACAGCATGCGCTGGCGATCAAGCCCTGATCGTGCAAACTCTTCCGCGGCTTCCGCACTGCGTACTTCGGCCTCGGCGACTCGCACTTCGTTCTGGACGTCGTTAGGGTCGAGCGAGGCCAGTAGCTGTCCCTTGGCGACAGCCACTCCGACATCAACATTGCGGGTCGCGATCCGACCTGCAATACGAAAAGCCAGATCGGTCTCGATGTGAGCTCGTATCTCGCCCGTTTGGGCGACTTCTTCACCTATCACGCCCGGCTTGGCAATGATCGTTCGGACGGGGCGGGGCGCCTCTTGCGCACGTTTTTCTTCCTGACAGCCGGTAAGGAGCAGGCTAAGGCAGCACACATAGCCGCAGATCCGCAATGCCGTGGGCACTATCATTTTTTTTCCTCGATCAAGTAGGACACGCAAGTCAAGGTGTTCACCCTCAGGAAAAACACGCTCGTATTACAGAATTCATCACTGGCAAACCGCCCTCCCTTGAGCCGTACCGAGCCTGAGGGCCCGATCAGGTTTCAGAGGGCTCGCTGTACGTCCGGTAGCCGAAAGGGCCATTGTTTTTTTGCTGAGCTTGTTTCTGTATAGCCAAAGATTCAAAGCGGGCGGGACCGTCGCGTCACCGGGCGCGCATTGCATTCTCCCGAAGGCTTTCAACCGGTCGTAAAGCCAGGGCCTGGCGAGCAGCACGCTGCGGCTGCTCGCCCGATAGGGCTTCCCAGACCTGGTGCGAAGGCATGCTGAGCTCCAACCAGATCTGCGTGAGTAGCAGGGCGACGAAACAGGCGAGGCCGATGCCCAGGCTCAGCTCGGCGATGTCAATCAACTTGACGATGGAAACCAGGATTGCGAACAGGTAGACCTCGAGCATGCCCCATTCGCGCAGATGGTGATAAATGCGGAACAGGCGCATTCCAGTGTGCCGCGCCACCTGGTACCGCGCACTCAGGAGCACGAGCAGTTGGCACACCAGCTTCAGCAGGGGAATCACCATGCTGCTCAGCAGCACCAGCACAGCCACCCCCGACATGCCGCTTTCGAACAAACCGAGCACACCGCTCCAGACCGTTTCGCTTCGAGTCTGCCCCAGCAGGGTCAGGTGCATGATCGGCAGGAAATTGGCCGGGATGTAGAGAAGCAAGGTGGTCAGCACCAGGGCCAGGCAGGTGTGTTGCCACCCCTGGCGGTGCACGGCTAGTTCAAAGCCGCAGCGTGGGCAGCAACTTTTTTCCCCGGGGGCCAGCGTTTCCCTGCGCATGAGCAAATCGCATTCATGGCAGGCGACCAGGTCGTCCAGGGAAAGGTTCGTCAGGTTGCCAGCGTGGTTTGGGTGCATTGAATGGGTCCTGGAGGCGTGTGGCCTAGAGTGACTGGGCGCAAGCGCCATGCAAGAACATCTGTTGCAGGGTATGGGCGGTATTGGCACTGGCCGCGCGGCCACGCTGCTCGGCATCCACCATGCCGTAGACCAGAGTGATGAACAGCTCGGTCAGAACCGCGGCAGTGATGTCGATGCGCAGCGCGCCTTGCTGCTGGCCGCGCAGGAAAAAGCCGTCCAGGGCATCGAGATAGCAGCGCCAGGGCGCGCCATTGGATTGCTCATCGAGAAAGCCGGGGCGGTACTGGACCACCAGGAAAGCCAGCAATTCACGGTGTGCCAGATGCTCGCTGATCAAGCGCTCCAGGGTCGGAAGAAACTCCGCCTGCTGCAGGCGGGCATTGTCGACGATTTGCTCGAGCATTTCGCGCGCGTGGGCTTCCAGGCTCAACAGAAGGTTGTCCCGAGTGCCGCAGAAACGATGCAGCGTGGCCCTGCTGACTCCCACCATTTGCGCCAGTTCAAGCATCGAGGCTCGTGGCCGGTTGACTACCGCCGTGGTCAGCAGGCGCAGCAGGCGTTCTTCGTGGGGGGACGATGGGCTTGCCCCTGCTTGGGAAAATTTTCCAGATGCTTGCATAGCGCCTGACGGTCTCCAGGAAAAGAGTGCTTGGGTCTTACATTGTTCAAATGAGTCACTATTGACTCATTGGGTTCGCAAAAGTACCATTCGGCCTGTTTTCAATCAAGCAGTGGATGACTCATGGGCAAGATGCATGCAGTAGGAGTGGCGGGGGCGCTGGCAATTGCCATCGCATTGGCTGGGTGTAGCCCTGCCGGTGAACAGAGCGCCGCCGTGGAAGTGGCGCGCCCGGTCGAAGTGCTGGCGGTGACCAGCGAACCCTTGGCCCTGGTTTCAGAGCTGCCCGGTCGGGTCGAGCCGGTGCGGGTGGCGCAGGTGCGTGCCCGGGTGGCTGGCATCGTCCTGCACAAACGGTTTGTCGAAGGGGCTGACGTCAAGGCGGGCGATCTGCTGTTCCAAATCGATCCGGCGCCGTTCAAGGTCGCAGTGGCGAGGGCCGAGGGCGAGTTGGCCCGGGCGCAATCCGGGTTGCTGGAGGCGAAGGCGCGAGTCAAGCGCTATGAGCCGTTGGTCAAGATCGAAGCCGTGAGCCAGCAGGATTTCGACAGCGCCACTGCCGAACTGCGGCGGACCCAGGCCGCCACGCGCTCTGCCCAGGCCGACTTGGAGACCGCGCGCCTGAACCTGAGCTACGCCTCGGTTACCGCACCGATTTCCGGGCGCGTGGGGCGGGCACTGGTGACTGAGGGCGCGCTGGTGGGGCAGGGCGACGCCTCGCTGATGGTGCGTATCCAGCAACTGGATCCTGTTTACGTGGATTTCACCCAGCCGGCGGCCGATGCGCTGCGCCTGCGTGAAGCCCTGAAGACCGGCGCGCTCGCGGCCGATGCGCAGCAAGGCTTGTCGGTGCGCATCGAAGGTACGTCCTACGAGCGCCAGGGCTCGTTGCTGTTTACCGATGTGGCGGTGGACCCCGGCACTGGCCAGGTGGCGTTGCGCGGTCAATTCGACAATCGCGACGGCAATTTGCTGCCGGGCATGTATGTGCGGGTGCATACCCCTCAGGGCACCGATAGCCAGGCACTGCTGGTACCGCAACGAGCGGTATTGCGCAGCCCAGACGGCAGCGCTTCGGTGCTGGTGATGGACAGCGAGCACCGAGCGCAACTGCGCCCGGTGCAAACCGGCGTCATGCAGGGCGCGCGCTGGCAGATCCGTGAGGGCTTGAAAGTTGGTGATCGAGTGATTGTCAGCGGCCTGGCTGGCCTTCAGCCCGGCGCGAGGGTTGAGCCCAAAAGTGCCGTGGCCACAGCGTCCGAGTCACAAAAGTAAGGGCGCAATCGCCGCGAGGATTTTTCGATGTCGCAATTTTTTATCAAGCGCCCCAATTTTGCATGGGTGCTCGCACTGTTCATCTCTCTGGCCGGCATCCTGGTTATCTCCAAGCTACCGGTCGCCCAATATCCGAACGTGGCTCCTCCGCAGATTACAGTGACCGCCAACTACCCTGGTGCGTCGGCCAAAGTGCTGGTGGAATCGGTCACCAACGTGCTGGAGGAGTCGCTGAACGGCGCCAAGGGCTTGCTGTACTTCGAGTCCACCAACAACTCCAACGGCACTGCTGAGATCGTCGTGACCTTTGAGCCGGGCGTCGATCCGGACATGGCCCAGGTCGATGTACAGAACCGTCTGAAGAAAGCTGAGGCGCGCCTGCCCCAGGCCGTGCTGACCCAGGGATTGCAAGTAGAGCAGAGCAGCGCCGGCTTTCTGCTGATCTATGCACTGAACTACAAGGACGGTACTCACCACAGCAATACCACGGCTCTGGGCGACTACGCCGCGCGCAATATCAACAACGAACTGCGACGCTTGCCAGGGGTTGGCAAATTGCAGTTCTTTTCCTCGGAAGCAGCGATGCGGGTCTGGGTTGACCCACAGCGGCTGGTGGGTTACGGCCTGTCCATCGACGACGTGAGTACCGCCATCCGTGAGCAGAACGTGCAAGTTCCCGCCGGCGCGTTCGGTGGTACGCCGGGCAATAGCACCCAGGAGTTAACGGCGACCCTTGCGGTCAAAGGCGTCCTGGACAATCCGCAAGAGTTCGGTCAGATCCTGCTGCGAGCCAATCAGGACGGCTCCACGGTCAAGCTCGCTGACGTCGCGCGCGTGGAGCTGGGCCAGGAAAACTACAACATTTCCTCGCGCCTCAACGGCACTCCCGCGGTTGGCGGGGCGATCCAGCTGTCACCAGGAGCCAACGCTATCCAGACGGCGGGGCTGGTCAAGCAGCGCCTGGCCGAGCTTTCGGCGTTTTTCCCCGAGGACGTGCAGTATTCGGTTCCTTACGACACCTCGCGTTTTGTCGACGTCGCCATCGAGAAAGTGATTCATACCCTGATCGAAGCCATGGTCCTGGTGTTCCTGGTGATGTTCCTGTTCCTGCAGAACGTGCGTTACACCCTGATCCCTTCGATCGTGGTGCCGGTGTGCCTGCTCGGCACGCTGATGGTGATGTACCTGCTGGGCTTCTCGGTGAACATGATGACCATGTTCGGCATGGTACTGGCCATCGGTATTCTGGTGGACGATGCCATCGTCGTGGTGGAGAACGTCGAGCGAATCATGGCCGAGGAGGGCCTGTCACCGGTCGACGCCACCATCAAGGCGATGCAACAGGTGTCGGGGGCCATCGTCGGTATCACCCTGGTACTCTCGGCGGTGTTCCTGCCGCTGGCCTTCATGTCCGGTTCGGTGGGGGTTATCTACCAGCAGTTTTCGGTGTCGCTGGCGGTCTCTATCCTGTTCTCCGGCTTCCTGGCCCTGACCTTCACCCCGGCATTGTGCGCCACGCTGCTCAAGCCGATTCCCGAGGGGCATCACGAGAAGCGCGGTTTCTTCGGCGCCTTCAACCGGGGCTTTGCCCGGGTGACCGAGCGCTATTCGCTGTTCAATAGCACACTGATCAAACGCGCCGGGCGCTTCATGCTGGTCTATGGCGGTATTGTCGCGATCCTTGGCTATAGCTACCTGCGTTTGCCGGAAGCCTTCGTGCCCAGCGAAGACCTGGGCTACATGGTGGTTGACGTGCAACTGCCGCCAGGCGCCAGCCGCGTGCGCACCCATGCCACCGCCGAGCAGTTGGAGGTCTATCTCAAGTCCCGCGAGGCGGTGTCCTCGGCATTCGTGATCTCGGGCTTCAGCTTCTCCGGCCAGGGTGACAATGCGGCGCTGGCGTTCCCGACCTTCAAGGACTGGTCCGAGCGCGATTCGCAGCAGTCGGCTGCGGCGGAAGTGGCGGCGTTGAACGAGCATTTCGCCGCGCCTGACGACGGCACGGTCATGGCGGTGTCGCCCCCGCCGATCAACGGCCTGGGCAACTCCGGCGGTTTCGCCCTGCGCCTGATGGACCGTGGCGGGCTGGGTCGCGAGGCGCTGTTGCAAGCCCGCGATACCTTGCTGGCACAGACCTACGGCAACCCGGTGTTCTTCTACGCGATGATGGAAGGCCTCGCCGAAGCGCCACAGTTGCGCCTGCAGATCGACCGCGAGAAAGCCCAGGCCCTGGGCGTGAGTTTCAAGACCATCGGCAGCACCCTGTCCGCGGCCTTTGGTTCCGATGTGATCAATGACTTCACCAATGCCGGGCGCCAGCAACGGGTAGTGATCCAGGCGGAGCAAGGTGAACGCATGACCCCGGAAAGCGTGCTCAAGCTCTACGCGCCCAACGACAGGGGTGAACAGGTGCCGTTCAGTGCCTTTGTCACCACCCAGTGGGAGGAGGGCCCGGTACAACTGGTGCGCTACAACGGCTACCCGTCGATCCGCATCATCGGTGACGCCGGCCAAGGCTTCAGTACCGGCCAAGCCATGGCCGAGATGGAGCGCCTGGCGGCGCAACTACCGGCAGGCATTGGCTACGAGTGGACCGGCCTGTCCTACCAGGAAAAGGTTTCCAGTGGCCAGGCCACGGCGCTGTTCGCCCTGGCCATCCTGGTGGTGTTCATGCTGCTGGTGGCGTTGTACGAGAGCTGGTCGATCCCGCTGTCGGTCATGCTGATCGTGCCGATCGGTGCGGTGGGTGCGGTGCTCGCGGTGACCCTGGTGGGCATGCCCAACGACCTGTACTTCAAGGTTGGCCTGATCACCATCATCGGCCTGTCGGCGAAGAACGCGATCCTCATTGTCGAATTCGCCAAGGAACTCTGGGAAAAGGGCTACAGCCTGCGTGACGCCGCCATTGAGGCCGCGCGCCTGCGCTTTCGACCGATCGTCATGACCTCCATGGCCTTCATTCTCGGCGTGGTGCCGCTGGCCCTGGCCACCGGAGCCGGCGCTGCGAGCCAGCGCGCCATCGGCACCGGTGTGATCGGCGGCATGCTCAGCGCGACGCTGCTCGGAGTGATCTTCGTACCCATCTGTTTTGTCTGGGTGCTGTCGCTTCTAGGCAGTAAGCCCGCGGTGCGCGAGCCCGTTGCCGAGGGTCAGCAATGATGCGCATGCCGATAAGATGTCTTTCCCTGTCGCTGTTGCTAGCCCTGGGCGGTTGCTCCCTGGCGCCGACTTACCAGCGTCCCGAAGCACCAGTGGCCGCCGCTTGGAATCTCACGACCACAGAGCCCGGGCAGCGTGTTGGCGAGCTGGATTGGCAGGGTTTTATCCTCGACCCCAAGCTGCGGCAACTGGTGGGCATCGCCCTGGACAACAACCGTTCGCTGCGCCAGACCCTGCTGGATATCGAGGAGGCCCGTGCCCAGTACCGCATCCGGCGCGCCGACCGGGTGCCGGGGCTGAATGCGGGGGCTTCAGGTAACCGCCAGCGCCTGCCGGCCGATCTGGCCAGCAACGGCCAGGCCGGGGTCTCCAGCGCTTATCAAGTGGGCCTGGCCCTACCGGAATACGAACTGGACCTGTTCGGGCGGGTCAAGAGCCTCAGCGATGCGGCACTGCAACAGTACCTGGCCACCGAAGAGGCGGGGCGCGCGGCGCGCATCGCCCTGATCGCGGAAGTGAGCCAGGCGTATCTGCAGCTGGACAGCGCCCAGCGTCGCCTGGAACTGACGCAGCAGACCCTGCTCAGCCGCGAATACTCCTTCGCCCTGATCAGCCGTCAACGCGGGGTGGGCACCGCCGGAGCCCTGGACTACCAGGAGGCTCTGGGGTTGGTGGAGCAATCCCGGGCCGACCAGGAAAGCAACCTGCGCCAGCAGCAACAGGCGTTCAACGCTCTGGTGCTGTTGCTGGGCAGCGCGGATGCGGCGAAAGCCATCGGCCAATCGCCTCAGGATCGGCCACTGCTGGTGCAGGACATAGCGGCCGACTCGCCGTCGAGCTTGATCGAGCGGCGTCCGGACATCCTGGCCGCCGAACACCGTTTGCAGGCGCGCAATGCTGATATCGGCGCCGCAAGGGCGGCGTTCTTTCCACGCATCAGCCTGACTGGCAGCCTGGGTACCTCCAGCGCGCAGATGTCCGGCCTGTTCGATGGCGGCTCGCGGTCCTGGAGCTTTGTGCCGACCCTGTCGCTGCCAATCTTCGATGCGGGGCGCAACAGCGCCAACCTGAGCCTGGCCGAGGCGCGCAAGGACTCCGCCGTCGCGGCCTACGAGGCCACGGTGCAGACCGCTTTTCGTGAGGTGGCAGACGCCCTGGCGGCCAGCGACACCCTGCGCCGCGAAGAAGCGGCACGCCGTGCCCTGGCAGATACCAGCGAGGAGTCGCTGAAATTGGCCAAGGCGCGTTACCAGGCCGGTATCGACAGCCATCTGCGCTACCTGGATGCCCAACGCACCCGTTTCAACAACGAAACGGCCTTTATCGAGGTCAGCACTCAGCGACAGATCGCCCTGGTGGACTTGTTCCGCGCCTTGGGCGGTGGTTGGCGGGGCCACCCAGAGTCGCATCCGGCAGCGCGCCAGGCGACCCCCTAAATGAACGTTGGTGCCCGCGCGCGGGCGCCGGCCAAGGAAGCTAACTATGCGTGCGATCGATGCCGGTATTCAGCTGTGCGACGAGTGCCATCAACTCAACCCCCTCGACGTCCAGCAGCCTGCGCGCTGCAGTCGTTGCCAGTCTCGGCTGCATGCTCGGCGGCCCGACAGCATCAGGCGAACCTGGGCGTTGCTGATCACGGCCATGATCCTCTACATCCCGGCCAACCTGCTACCGATCATGAGCGTCAGCGTCTTCGGCAATGGGGCGCCGGCCACCATCATGAGCGGAGTCGTCAGCCTGCTTCAGCTGGGGATGGCGCCCATCGCTCTGGTGGTGTTCGTGGCCAGCATCGTAGTGCCCACCTTCAAGCTTGGAGGGTTAGGGCTGCTGCTGTATTCCGTGCAACGACACCAGCCGATGTCCGCTCGACAGCGAATCATCATGTACCGCTTCATCGAATGGGTGGGGCGCTGGTCGATGCTCGACATCTTCGTCATCGCCATCCTGGTGGCGCTAGTGAACTTCGGCAACCTGGCACGCATCGAGGCCAACCTCGGTGCCGCCGCCTTTGCCAGCGTGGTGGTACTGACCATGCTGGCTGCAATGACTTTCGACCCCCGACTGATATGGGATAACACCCACTTGGACAATGAAAATGAGTGATCTGCCTGTCCCCAAAAAACACCCGGCCTCCAGCTGGTCGGCGATCTGGATCCTGCCCGTGCTAGCCCTGGTCATTGGTGCCTGGCTGGCGTGGCGCGCCTACGACGAGGCCGGCACCGTCATTCAGATCCGCTTCGAGAGCGGCGATGGTATCCAGGCCAAGAAAACCGAGGTGCTGTACAAGGGCATCTCGGTCGGCAAGGTGGTGGAGCTGAAGGTCAGCGACGACATCAAGGGCGTGCTCGCCTCCATCGAAATGGCCAAGGGAACCGAGAAGTACCTGAATGAAGATACCGACTTCTGGCTGGTGAAACCGCGGGTATCCCTGGCCGGCGTCACTGGCCTGGAGACCCTGGTGTCCGGGGTCTACATCGCGGTGGATCCGGCGAAGGGAGATAAAGGCGACCAAGGTGTTCGTAGCTTTACGGCCCTGAAGGAACCACCGCCGATGTCCGAGGAGGTACCCGGCCTGCACATCACGCTCAAGGCCGAGCGCCTGGGCTCTCTGGAGCAGGGTAGTCCGGTGTTCTACAAGCAGATTCTTGTGGGCCAGGTGAAGAGCTTCAAGCTGGGCGAGGACCACCGCACCATCGAGATCAGGGTGCACATCGAACCGGCCTACGCAGACTTGGTACGCAAACACACACGCTTCTGGAACGCCAGCGGGATCTCGATTTCCGGCGGTTTGTCGGGGTTCAAGGTACGCAGTGAGTCACTGCTGACCCTGGCCGCGGGGGGGATTTCCTTTTCCACGCCCGACAGCCATCGCGATAGCCCTCCCACCGACACCAGCAAGCCGTTTCGCTTGTACGAGGACTATGACGCGGCCCAGGTCGGCCTGCGGGTGAAACTGAAGATGAAGGACCTCAACGACATACAGTCGGGACAGACGCAAGTCATGTACAACGGCGTGCAGGTCGGCCTGGTCAAGAGCGTCGACATGAGCGGGGACTTCAGTGGCGCCACCGCCGAGCTGGCGATGGACCCGCGGGTCGAAGCACTGTTGTTGGAGGGGACCGAATTCTGGACCGTGAAGCCGAACATCTCGCTGGCCGGTATTACCGGGCTGGATGCGCTGGTGAAGGGCAACTACATCGCTGTACGTTTCGCCAAGAACGGAGTGCCGCGACGGGAGTTCAGCGTTCTCTCCAAGGCTCCGCCCATGGACATGAACGTACCAGGCTTGCACCTGATACTGACCGCCGATCGGCGCGGTTCGGTGGACGTGGGTTCGCCAGTGCTTTATCGGCAGATTCGCGTGGGCAGCGTGCAGAGCTACCAGCTGTCGACGGACAACCAGCGGGTCATGATCGGTGTGCATATCGAGCCCGAGTACACGCGGCTGGTGAACGGCTCGACGCGCTTCTGGAGCGCCAGCGGGGTGACGCTGAGTGGCGACCTCAACGGGCTCAAGGTCAAGAGCGAATCCTTGCAGACATTGATCAATGGGGGAGTCTCCTTCGACACCCTGGACTTGAAAGCGCCGCCCCTGGGCAAGGAGCGTCGTTTCGTCCTCCATGACAGCGAAGAGACCGCCATGGCCCGAGGCGCGCAGATTCAGCTCAGTGTCGAAGATGCCGAGGGACTGCGCGAAGGCACGCCTATTCGTTTCAAGGGGCTGCTGATCGGCAAGGTCGAGAACATCGACTTGAAAACCGATTTGTCCGGCGTGCAGCTCAAGGCGCGCCTGGAAACCTTTGCCGAACAATTCGCCCGCAGCGGCACACGCTTCTGGGTGGTGCGCCCGGCACTCGGGCTGATGCGCACGGAGCACCTTGGCACCCTGGTCAGCGGCCCCTACATCGAGGCCCTGCCCAGCAGTCGACCGGGGGAACGCCAGGTCCGCTTCCAGGCCCTGGCTGAAGCGCCCAATCTCCTGCCCGGCGGTGAAGGCCTGAGGCTGACCCTGAGCGCCCCCGACAAAGGCTCGATCAAGCTCGGCAGCCCGGTGACCTACCGCAAGATGACGGTGGGCAAAGTCATTGACATGAGCCTGGGGCCCCACGCAGACCGGGTGCTGCTGAGCATCCTCATCGAGCCGCGCTATGCCCCCCTGGTGCGTACTGGCAGCCGCTTTTGGAACGCCAGCGGAGTCGGCATCGAGGCGGGTTTATTCAAGGGCGTGTCGGTTCGCACCGAATCCCTGGAGGCCATGGTGGCGGGAGGGATCGCCTTCGCCACGCCCGACAGCGGGCAGATGGGCGAGCCGGCCAGGCCCGGGCAAACGTTCGCCCTGTTCGATGCTGTCGACGAACAGTGGCTGCAGTGGGCGCCGAAGATCCTACTCAAGGAAGCGGTGCAGTGATTGCACCCTCATCATTCAGTCAATGTAAAAGGAGTCAATTCATGTTCAAGCAACTATTTTGCGCCGCCGTCATCGCCGCCTCAGGCGTTTTTGTCGCACAAGCCCAGGATCCTCTGCCTTCGGCGCAGCAGGTGATGAGTGATCACAAGGAGAAGATCAATAACCAGATCGAGGCCATCAATTACAAACGCAAGCGGGTTGTGGAATCCAACATGGGGCTCGAAAGCCAGCAAGCCGAGGCCTTCTGGCCGATCTATGCTCGTTATCGCAATGAAATGGAGAGCCTGAACAAGGATTCGTTCGAACTGTTGCTGGAATATGCGCGAGCGTATGGCTCTGGAGCGGTCACGAATGAGGACGCGTCCAAGATAATCAAGGTGTACAAAACCTTGCAGGTAAAACGACAGATCCTGTTGAACCGCTACATCGATGAAGTCGCTGAAAAATTGTCTGCAGTGACCGCCATGCGTTTTCTACAGATAGAAGAACAACTGGATGCTGTAGAAATGCTGGAAACCGGGCAGCGTATCCCTCTGGTTGGAACCTCGCCGAATCGTCTGTAAGCCTATCAGGCCGCGGATCCGTCCAGCTGGGTGCGCGGCCTGTCTATCTTTCGAAATACGCCTCTGCCACCGCCCTGGATGCTAAAGAGAAGCTCGTTAGCATTCTCCGGAGAGGCGCGGTGCGTCTGTGAAGGCGATCGAGTGGTCGCGCGAAAGCGGCTGCCGGATTAAACCCAATGTGCATCGCCAGGAGTGGCCGCGGCGCTGGGGGCGCGTTCGACATTTGCGACCTGCCGCATTTATCGATGCACTTCTCCAGCTTGCCGCGGTGGTAGCCCAGGCGTACTTTTTGACCGGGTTTGCGCCCTTAGCGAGCAGTCGCTGAGGCGCCGTCTAGAAAGAGCAGTTCCAGTGTCTGTACAGACGTCGCGCTGGCTGCACGTCCACGGCGTTCGGCGTCGACAATGCCGTAGACCATGCTCAAGAACATTTCGGTAAACACCGCAGCGCTGATGTCGATGCGGAAGGCGCCTGCCTGTTGACCGCGCAGGAAGAAGGAATCCAAGGCATCGGCATACGCCCGCCAAGGTCGATGTGCCTCGCTGTCGTCGAAGGAGTCCGGACGATACTGGAAGAGCAAGAAGATCATCATCTCTCGATGCTTCAGGTGCTCGATGATCAGACGATGCAGGGCCATCACCGCGTCGCTGCTGTCCAGCTCGGCGTTGTCTATCACTTGAATGAGGACCTGTTCCCCATAGCTCTCCAGCATCGTCACCAGATTGTCACGGGTTCCACAGAACCGGTGCAGGGTCGCCTTGCTGACGCCTGCGGCCTGGGCCAATTCCTTCAAGGTAGCCCGAGGGTGGACAACTATTGCATCGGCCAACGCTTTGAGTAGACGCTCGTCGGTTATCGGAAGGTGCATCCCTATATTCCACACAGCCAATTGTGCCGTCATTGTGAAGGAAACGTGTACAGATGGCACCCATCTGATCACCTACTGATTCAATTAAGGCTTTAGGGTCGCTTTGGCGTCACCCGAGTTGCTCATGCATCCGTGAACATTCGCAGGTCGTTCCCGATTGCAGGATCACCACTCAGCAGCCAGCACGCCGCTGCACCCTGTGAGCCCGATACCGGGTTCGACCTGTGGGGTTCGCTTAGCGCAGGGACCTCAATCGCCGCCACAAGGTGGTCCGGCTGATGCCTAGGCGACGGGCCGCTTCGTCGAGATTGCCTTGGCAACTGTCCAGCGTCTGTTGTACGTGGCGTAGCTGGGCAGCCTTGCCGATCGTATGCAGGTCTGCTTCGCGTGGAGCAGGCTTGCGGGCAGGGGACACAGGCCTGTCTTCGCACAGTTCAGGTAGCACGCGAGCTAGATAGTGCTCGTTCAATCCGCGCTCGCCCACTAGCTCGCGGGCCGAGAGCATCGCGCGTTCGATCACGTTTTCCAGTTCCCGAACGTTGCCCGGCCATGAATAGCGCTCCAGGTACGGCAACAGGGCAGCCGGTATGTCCGCAGCGGCCGCAGGCTGCCCCTGAACCAGTAGACGTTGGCTGATGCCCTGGCAAATCAGCGCGATATCTTCCGGCCGGTCACGCAACGCAGTGGTCTGCAAGCGCAGAATGTTGAGCCGGTAATACAGGTCTGTCCGAAATTCGCCCTGCTCCATGGCTGCACGCAGGTCCCGGTGAGTGGCGGCGATGATGCGCAAGTCAATGGCAATGGGTTCGGTGCCACCCAGCCGGAGTACCTCCCGCTCCTGCAGCACACGAAGCAAGCGTGTCTGCAGCGATACCGGCATGTCGCCAATTTCGTCCAGAAACAGTGTGCCGCGGTGTGCGGCCTCAAGCAGCCCGGGCTTGCCACCTTTGCGCGAACCGCTGAAGGCACCTTCCTCGTAGCCGAACAGTTCGCTTTCCAGTAGCGACTCTGGAAGAGCCGCGCAGTTGATGGCCACGAAGGGCCCTTGCCGGCGAGGGCTCTCGTTATGAATGCCCTGGGCCAGCAGTTCCTTGCCGGTGCCGCTTTCACCGGTGATCAGGATGGTCGAATGGCTGGCGGCGAAACGCTTGGCCATTTGCAGCATTTCGCGGTTGGCGGCGCTGTTGCCGTGCAGCTGTTCGAGCCGGTAGCGGGCGGTGAATGCGCCTGGACGGCGAGTGGAGCGAATGCGCTGATCCGCCCGTTGCACGGCGGTGGTGTCCTGGCAGGTGAGCACAAGACCGGTACGCTGACCGTTTTCAAGGATGGGCAGCAGGTTGCTGACCACCGCATGCGAGCCCAGTCGAATGACCCGGTTCTCCTCGCCGCCGCCATCCCGCAACGCCTGCTGTAAATCCAGTTCCGGGCACAGTTGCTGCAGTGGTCGGCCCAGCGCTTCGCTGAGCGGTAACTCCAGCAGGTGGGCCAGGGCAGGGTTGAGCGACTGCACCAGCCCTTGGTTGTCGACCGCTGCCACGCCGGTGGGAATGTGTTGCAACACAGCGTTCAGGTGCTGTCGCTTGGCAATTTCGATGCGCTGACTGTCCAGGATGCCCAGGGCTTCCTCAAGTGCTCTGCGTACGGTGCCCTCGCTCAGCGACAGCACGCCGTGCAGTCCTGCCTGTTCCGCCAGTTCCACCACCGACGATGAGCCAATGATGCTGCGGCACCCCAGTTGGGCTGCCCGCTCGACCGCATGGCGGGCTTGCTCCAGTGTGGAGTAGGCGGCCTGGTGAACAGGCACGGTGAACAGCGCTGCCATGGCCGCAAGGTTGCGATCAATGCGGTTGTAGCTGAGCAAAGCGACCTGTGAGGTGTGCTCGCGTGCTTGGCCCAGCGCCCGCAGCAGATCGTCGCCTCCCACATGCATTGTCAATACCGGGCGCGTCAGGTGCTTGCGCAGGTAGGCGGCAGTGGCCCCGGCGCAGACAAATACGTCGACTTCATCGCGCTGTTCCAGTTCGCGAGCGGTCGGCAACGCTTCAGCCACTGAGGTGTCGAGCACCTCGATGCGGGTATCGAGATAGTCCGCAGCCAGTCCGGTCACGACATTGGCGAGGCGGCTGCGTTGCCGGGGACGCTGCAAATGGCTGATCAGCACGACGACCCGCGAAGTGGGAGATTCCATGACGAAGCCTTTCATTGGTGAAATGTTTCGATATTGAATGAAAATGTTTCTTTTATGCAATCCGCCAGAAGCCCACTGTCCCTTTCAACAAGCTGAAGGCCAGGTATGGCGAGGCTTTCAGTAGGTTCTTGAAGGGTTGGCCCGGTCATTGCTCTACCGTCTTGCCCACTCAAAAACGAAGGCAGGATTCATAGATTCATGACCCGTTCCCCTACGACTTTTCCGGCCAGCGATGCGTTCGTGGCCGCGACCCAAGACCAACGCTTGGTCGACTTCATCCGTGAGCGCGCCTTGGCGACCCGCGTCGTCATAAAGGCTCGCAAACGCCTGAGCGGTGGCGCCATCCAGGAAAACTGGCTGTTCGAGCTGCTGATCGAGGGAGGCCCCTGGGAGGGCGCGCGGAACTGGGTGTTGCGCAGCGATGCGCTCTCGGCACTGCCGGCCAGCCTCAATCGAGCGCAAGAGTTCGCCGTGCTTCAGGTGGTCCACGAGGCCGGTGTGAAAGTGCCGCGGCCGCTCTGGCTATGCCGCGATACCCACGTTTATGGTCGGGTTTTTTTCCTGATGGAATACAGGCCCGGCGTAGCAGCCGGGCGCCTGCTCAGTGCCGGTGCCGGGGCTCATGGACAGGCGCGGCTGGCAACGCAGCTCGGCGCCAACTTGGCGCGTGTGCATCAAGTGCGTCCGCCCTGCGCGGCGCTGGACTTTTTGCCAATACCGCAGGATGCACCCGCCCTGGCCACTGTTAACGCCTATCGCGATTACCTCGATACGCTCGCCGAGGCTTATCCGGTACTGGAGTGGGGGTTGCGCTGGTGCGAGCTGCATGCACCGCGCACCCGCGCCCTGTGCCTGCTTCATCGCGACTACCGTACTGGCAACTATCTGGCCAGTGAGCGAGGGCTGGAAGCCGTGTTGGACTGGGAGTTCAGTGGTTGGGGCGACCCTTGCGAGGACCTCGGCTGGTTTACCGCTCGCTGCTGGCGTTTTACGCGCCCCGACCTTGAAGCCGGCGGCATCGGGCTGCTACAGGACTTTCTAGGTGGCTATAACGATGTGTCCTCTGTACGTATCGAGCCGCGCCAACTGCACTTTTGGCAGGTCATGGCGACCTTGCGTTGGGCAGTGATCGCCTTGCAGCAGGGCCAGCGCCACCTGTCCGGTGAAGAGCCTTCCCTCGAATTGGCGCTGACCGCACGCCTGCTGCCGGAGCTGGAACTCGACATCCTGAACATGACGGGAGCAGAGGCACCATGACCCAGCCATATGCCCATGAACTCCTCGAGATCGCCCGCCAGACCTTGCTTGAGCAGGTGCTGCCGGCACTGGCCAGTGAGCTGCGCTACCCGACGCTGATGATCGCCAATGCCATGGCCATCGCCGCTCGCGAAAGTCGCCTGCAAGCGCATACCGGCAGCCAGGAGGAGGCGTACCTGGCCGCCCTGGTCGACGGGGCGGGTGCGCCCTTGCACGAAATCCGCCGTCAATTGGCCCGCGACATTCGCCAGGGACGCCATGACGATCCGCAACGCCGGCGCACACTGGTAGACGCCTTGCGGCAAGTGACCCTCGCTCGGTTAGCGATCAGCAATCCCAAGGCCATGCCCTGAGCGCGGCGACACCTACCTTTTCCCCCGGACCGACCAGAGTCAAGAAGGACAGACATGAATTTCACCCTGCCGGAAGAACTGCTTGCATTGCAGGCCAAGACCCGCGATTTCATCGCCGAACAGGTCATCCCGTTCGAAAACGACCCCCGCCAGGATGCCCATGGCCCCAGCGACGCCCTGCGTCGAGAGCTGCAGGCCCGCGCACAGTCGGCGGGCCTGCTGACGCCTCACGCCAGTCGTGAAATGGGTGGCCTGGGCCTGAGCCATGCCGCCAAGGCCATCGTCTTCGAAGAGGCCGGTTATTCGCCTCTGGGGCCCGTTGCACTGAACATCCACGCCCCGGACGAAGGCAATATCCACTTGATGGATGTGGTGGCCACCGAAGCACAAAAAGACCGCTGGCTGCGACCGTTGGTGCAGGGGCGGGTGCGCTCATGTTTCGCCATGACCGAACCGGCGCCGGGCTCGGGCTCCGATCCGTCGATGCTGCTCACTACCGCCACTCGCGATGGTGACGATTACCTGATCAATGGTCGCAAGTGGCTGATCACTGGAGCTGATGGGGCGGGGTTCGCCATCATCATGGCGCGCATGGAGGACGGTACGGCGACCATGTTCCTGTCCGACATGCAGCGTGACGAGATCATTCACGAGCGCCAGCTCAATACGCTGGACAGCTGCTTCACCGGTGGCCACGGGCAATTGCGCTTCGACAACCTGCGGGTGCCGGCAAGCGATGTGCTGGGCGAGATCGGCAAGGGGTTCCGTTATGCCCAGGTGCGCCTGGCGCCAGCGCGACTGACTCATTGCATGCGCTGGCTTGGGGCCGCGCGACGTGCCCACAACATCGCCTGCGACCATGCGCGCACCCGCGATGCATTCGGCAAGCCGTTGGGCGAGCACCAGGGGGTCGGCTTCATGCTCGCCGACAACATGATGGACCTGCATGTAGTGCGCCTGGCGGTCTGGCACTGTGCCTGGGTGCTCGACCAGGGCCAGCGTGGCAATGTCGATTCGAGCATGGCCAAGGTCATCAGCTCGGAAGCGCTGTGGCGGGTGGTCGATCGTTGCGTGCAGGTCCTGGGGGGACGCGGGGTGACCGGGGATACCGTGGTCGAGCGGATCTTTCGCGACATCCGTCCATTTCGCATCTACGACGGTCCGAGCGAAGTGCACCGCATGAGCCTGGCGAAGAAACTCCTCGACCAGCGCCTGGGAGCCCACTGATGCAGCCGAACCTTGCCGGACTGTTTGCCTTGGATGGGCGCCGCGCCCTGGTGACCGGCGCTTCCAGCGGCCTTGGACGACATTTCGCCATGACCCTGGCCGCGGCGGGTGCCGAGGTAGTGGTGACCGCCCGGCGCCAGGCGCCGTTGCAGAGCCTGGTCGAATCCATCGAGCTGGCCGGTGGTCGCGCCCGGGCCTTTGCCCTCGATGTGACCTGCCGTGAGGATGTGTGCCGGGTGCTCGACGCCACGGGCCCGCTGGATGTGCTGGTCAACAACGCAGGGGTGAGCGACAGCCAGCCCCTGCTCGATTGCGACGATGAAAGCTGGGACCGCGTGCTGGACACCAACCTCAAGGGCGCCTGGGCGGTGGCCCAGGAAAGCGCCCGGCGCATGGTCGCCGCGGGGCAGGGCGGCAGCCTGATCAATGTCACCTCGATCCTCGCCAACCGCGTGGCCGGCGCCGTCGGCCCCTATCTCGCGGCCAAGGCGGGCCTGGCGCACCTGACCCGCGCCATGGCCCTGGAACTGGCGCGCCATGGCATCCGTGTGAACGCCCTGGCGCCAGGGTACGTGATGACCGATCTGAACGAGGCATTCCTGGCCAGCGAGGCCGGGGAGAAGCTGCGCTCGCGTATCCCCAGCCGGCGCTTCAGCCAGCCGTCGGACCTCGATGGCGCCTTGCTGCTCCTGGCCAGCGATGCCGGGCGGGCCATGAGCGGCGCCGAGATCGTGGTCGATGGCGGCCATCTGTGCAGTAGCCTGTAAAGCGCCCGGCGCAAGAACAACAAGAAACAGGAGAGGTGTATGTACATTCAATGCCTGGGCAACATAGCGATGGGGTGCCGGTCATGATGACCCCGACCTTTGAGCATGAGCTTGCCCCCAACGAAGCCAACCATGTGCCGCTGTCGCCGCTGTCGTTCCTCAAGCGTGCTGCCCAGGTGTACCCGGAGCGCGACGCGGTGGTGTATGGCGGCCGGCGCTACAGCTACCGCCAACTGCACCAGCGCAGCCGTGCCCTGGCCAGCGCCCTGGAACGGGTCGGCGTGCAGCCGGGCGAGCGGGTGGCGATCTTGGCGCCGAACATCCCCGAGATGCTCGAGGCGCACTATGGCGTGCCCGGTGCCGGTGCGGTGCTGGTATGCATCAATATCCGCCTGGATGCGCGCAGCATTGCCTTCATCCTGCGCCATTGCGCGGCCAAGGTGCTGATCTGCGACCGCGAGTTCGGCGCGGTGGCCCGCCAGGCGCTGGCGATACTCGATGCGCCGCCGCTGCTGGTGGGTATCGACGATGCCCAGGCCGAGGATTTCGACCTGGCCCACGACCTCGACTACGAGAGTTTCCTGGCCCAGGGCGATCCCAACCGAGCGTTGAGTGCGCCGCAGAACGAATGGCAATCGATCGCCATCAACTACACCTCCGGCACCACAGGCGATCCCAAGGGCGTGGTCCTGCATCACCGCGGTGCCTACCTCAATGCCTGCGCCGGGGCGCTGGTCTTCCAGTTCGGGCCGCGCAGCGTCTACCTGTGGACCCTGCCGATGTTCCATTGCAATGGCTGGAGCCATACCTGGGCGGTGACCCTTTCAGGCGGCACCCATGTGTGCCTGCGCAAGGTCCAGCCCGAGGCGATCCATGCCGCCATCGCCGAGCATGCGGTGACCCACCTGAGCGCAGCCCCGGTGGTGATGTCGATGCTGATTCACGCCGGGCATGCCGAGGAGCCTGCCAGGCCGGTGTCGGTCATCACCGGTGGCGCGGCGCCGCCCAGCGCGGTGATCGCTGCCATGGAAGCGCGCGGCTTCAGCATCACCCACGCTTACGGCATGACCGAAAGCTACGGCCCCAGCACCCTGTGCCTGTGGCAACCGGGCGTCGATGAACTGCCTCTGGAGTCCCGCGCCCGGTTCATGAGCCGCCAGGGTGTCGCCCACCCGATGCTCGAGGAAGCCACGGTGCTGGATACCGACACCGGTCACCCGGTCCCGGCCGACGGATCCACCCTGGGCGAGCTGGTGGTGCGCGGCAACACAGTGATGAAAGGCTACCTGGACAACCCGGACGCGACCCGCAGCGCGCTGGCCAACGGCTGGCTGCACACCGGCGATCTGGCCGTGCTGCATCCGGACGGTTATGTGGAAATCAAGGACCGGGCCAAGGACATCATCATTTCCGGCGGCGAGAACATCAGCTCGCTGGAGATCGAGGAGGTGCTCTACCAGCATCCCGAGGTGGTCGAGGCCGCCGTGGTGGCGCGCCCCGATGCACACTGGGGCGAAACCCCGCATGCTTTCGTCACCCTGCGCGCCGACGCCCAGGCCAGCGTCACGGCTGGCGACCTGATCCGCTGGTGCCGAGAGCGGCTGGCGCACTTCAAGGCGCCGCGCCATGTCTCGCTGGTGGAGCTGCCCAAGACCGCCACCGGCAAGATCCAGAAGTTCGTCCTGCGTGAGTGGGCCCGGCAACAGGAGGCCCAGGCCACCGGCGCCGAACACTGATCGAGCCGCAGCACCTGCACATCCCATAACAACAAGTACGTTGCCCGAGGTGCCCCATGTCCAGCCTGTTATACGAGCGTGTTCGCGCCAGTGCCCGGTTCCAGCAACTGGTGGCGCGCAGAAACCGTTTTACCCTGAGCCTGTTCCTGCTGATCCTGGCCACGTTCTATGGCTACATCGCGTTGGTGTCGTTCTGGCCCGAGCTGATTGCCAGGCGCCTGGCCCAAGGGTCGAACATGACCGTCGGCGTCGCTGCCGGCGCCTTCCTGTTCGTGTTCTTCTGTGCGTTGTCGGTGCTGTATGTGTATCGGGCCAATGGTGAGTTCGATCGCCTGACCCAGGCGTTGGTCGCCGGGCTGGATGAGGAGGCGGGCGCATGAAGAAGCTATTGCCTCTGGCGTTGTTGCTGCACTCTGGCCTGCTGCTGGCGTCGCCCGCGTTGGACGTGGGCCAGCGTCAGCCCCTCAACCTGCATGCCATCGGCATGTTCATGGTGTTCGTGCTCTTGACCTTGTGCATTACATGGTGGGCGGCGCGGCGCACCCGCTCGACGGCGGATTTCTACAGCGCCGGCGGCGGTATCCTGGGCTGGCAGAATGGCCTGGCGCTGGCCGGTGACTATATGTCCGCCTCGACACTGTTGGGGATCACCGCACTCATCTATACCTCCGGCATGGATGGCTACATCTACCTCATTGCTTTCTTCGCGGGCTGGCCGGTGTTGTTGCTGTTGATGACCGAGCGGCTGCGCAACCTGGGCCGCTTCACCTTCGCCGACATCACCTCGTACCGCCTCGACCAAGGCAAGGTGCGCACCATGGCCGCCATCGGTTCGCTGACCGTGGTGTGTTTCTACCTGGTGGCGCAGATGGTCGGGGCCGGGCAACTGATCAGGCTGCTGTTTGGCCTGGACTACCACATCGCCTTGGTGATTGTCGGCGCGCTGATGATGCTGTATGTCACCTTTGGCGGCATGGTGGCGACCACCTGGGTACAGATCATCAAGGCGTTCCTGCTGCTGGTCGGCGGTTCACTGGTACTGTTTCTGGCGATGCGCGAGTTCGACTTCAGCTATGACACGCTGGTCACCCAGGCCATGGATACCCATGCCCTGGGTGAACGCCTGCTGGCGCCTGGCAGCTTGCTGGCCGACCCATTGACAGCACTGTCGCTGAGCCTGGGGCTGGTATTCGGAACGGCCGGACTGCCCCATATCCTGATGCGGTTCTTCACCGTCAGCGATGCCCGGGAGGCACGAAAATCCGTGCTCTATGCCACCGGGTTCATCGGTTACTTCTTCAATGTCATTTTCCTGCTGGGCTTGGCGTCGATCGTGATTGTCAGCCAGCAGCCACAGTTCTTCGAGGGTGGACAGGTGGGTGGCAAGCTGCTGGGCGGGGGCAACATGGTGGTCATGCACCTGGCCCAGGCGGTCGGCGGCAACCTGTTGCTGGGCTTTTTGTCGGCAGTGACCTTCGCCACCATCCTGGCCGTGGTTTCAGGCCTGGCCCTGGCCGGGGCATCCGCGATAGCCCACGACCTGTATGCGCGGGTAATAATGAAGGGATCGGCCAGCGAGGCCCAGGAGTTGCGGGTGACCAAGCTGGCCACCCTGGGCCTTGGGTTGGTGGCGATAGTCCTGGGCATTGTGTTCGAAAATATCAACGTTGCCTTCATGGTCGCGCTGGCCTTTGGCATCGCCGCCTCGGCCAACTTCCCGGTGCTGTTCCTCTCGATGTTCTGGTCGGGGCTGACCACGCGTGGCGCGTTGGCCGGTGGCTACGTAGGGTTGCTCAGTGCCATGGGGTTTGTGGTGTTTTCCAAGCTGGTATGGGTGGATGTCTTGCACTTCGCCGAGCCGCTGTTCCCCTATGCCCAGCCTGCGCTGTTTTCCATGCCGCTGGCGTTTTTGATGGCATATGCCGTTTCCCGGCTGGACCGCACTGCGCGGGCCAAGGCGGAAAGGGCGGCCTTCGCCGATCAGTTCGTACGGGGCCAGACAGGCCTTGGTGCCAACGGTGCAATGGATCATTGAGTCACAAGCGGTCGCTGGCGGATGAGTGCCAGCGGCCGCGTGACACCTCGCTAGTAACCTCTGAAGATATCCCCAATGCTGATAGTCGGATGCCCCTTGTGTTGCGCCGTCCCTTGGTGGGCGAGGGTCGGCCTTGGGGCAAGAAGGACACCCAGGAAACTGGCCAGCGTCAAGACGGCCAGTAGAAAACCAAATCGGCGCATATGATCCTCCAGCAATTTTTATGATTGTTGTCGTCGGGTTCGATCCAAGAGGCCTGTAACCGCGCGGTCATGCCTCTTTCGCGGCGCCGTGCTCGCGAGCGAACACCTGGGTGGTGGCCGCGATTTTCTGGATCGCCATAGCCCAATGATTCCGCGCGTTGCACGACCTGACACACGGCGTCGAACACTGGCGTCCAGGCACGTTGTGCATGCATGGATTCAGCAATGTGCGCAAACACGCCCGCATGCACATCAAGCCTCGCCTGATCGCCCGCGAAATCCTGCACTTCGAGCCGGCGTACCGCTTCCTCGAGTGCATCAGCGATGAAAAAGGGTGACGTGTCGAGCAGGAGTCGGGCTGTTCTCGAAACAGGCGTGCCAAACCGATCGCTTGCGCCCACGGCCTAGAAAAATACAGCCATCGCGGCAAATGCATGGGCGTGGAGCACGGTTGCAAAGGCGAATGCTTGTTCCCAGGGAAGGAACACCGTATGGCCGGCGAGTACTTCAAGTAGCGCCCGATGCTGCTCGAAGGCCTCAGATAAGCTTGCGCCATGATTGTCCCCATCGCCCCGAGTCCGACTACGGACACATCAAAGTCGGAGCAGGTTTCATTTTGTTCGTCCACAGTCAAACCCTCATGATGAGTGCCTCACGTGATCCATGACGTTATCCGCATCGCCAACGGGTGCAGTCTGTGCGTCGCCCGCAAGTGAGAAGCTGGCGTGCGCCATGTGTACCGGCACATGGCGCCCGACAGAACCCTGCAGCTACTGGCTCAGCGCTGCCGCGACCGACTCGCCGAACGCTTTCAAGCCTTCCTCGAGCTGCTCGGTCGGCGTGTTCACGGGTGGCATCAGCTTGATGATCTCGCCGTTCGGCCCGCAGCGGTCCACCAGCACTCCCGCCTGCAGCACGCGCTGTTGGGCATCCTTGGCCAATGCCACGTTGCCACGGCCGAAATCGATACCGGCGATCATGCCGCGGCAGCGCGCGGAAGCGACCCCTGGAATCTCGGCGTAGCCTGCGACCGCGCGCTCCATGGCCGCGCAGTTGGCGGCCAGCAACGTCAGGAACTGCTCGTCGCGCCAATAGCCAAGGGCGATCTGGGCGGTAAGGAACGCCAACTGGTTGCCGCGGAACGTGCCGATGTGATCGCCTGGTTCCCAGACGTCCAGCCCGGCACCGATCAATACGATCGCCATGGGCAAGCCATAGCCACCGATCGATTTGGCGCAGGTGATCAGGTCAGGGACCACCCCGGAGCGCTCGAAACCGAAGAAATCACCGGTACGGCCGCAGCCGGCCTGGATCTCGTCGCAGATGAGCAGCACCCCGTGGGCACGGGTCCATTGGCGCAAGGCCTGCAGCCACTGGTTGGAGGCGGGGTAGACGCCGGCCTGGATCTGCACCGACTCGACGATCACCGCCGCCGGCAGCTGCGAACCACTGCCTTGGTCGTTGGCCATGCGCTGGAGGAAACCAATGCTGTCGAATTCGCCGTAAGGGCTGTTTTCGTACGGCACGAACACCACATCGCTGGACAGCCCGGGACCTCGACGATTGCGGTTTCCGGTGACCGCCAGGGCCCCGGCGGTCATACCGTGGTAAGCACCGTAGAACGATACGACTTTGGTGCGGCCCGTCGCCTTGCGCGCCAACTTCAACGCGGCCTCGACGGCATCGGCGCCGGTCGGGCCGGTGAATTGAACCTTGTAGTCCCAGCCGCGCGGCGCGAACAGGTCACGCTCGATCGACTCCAGGAACCGCCGCTTGGTACTGGTGTGCAGGTCCAGAGCGTGGGTCACGCCATTGGCCGAAAGGTATTCAATCAACGCATCGCGCATGCGCGGATCGTTGTGCCCATAGTTCAAGGCGCCGGCGCCGGCGAAGAAGTCCAGGTAGTCGCGACCGTCTTCGGCGTGGATCTTGCTGCCTTGGGCGGTATCGAAAACCAGGGGCAGGTCACGACAGTACATCCGCACGTTGGATTCGAGTCTTTCAAACGTCTCGATAGTATTCATACATAGCCTCTTGGCTGTATCTGGGCGAGGGGCAGGGCTGTGAGCCCTGGTCTTTAAGGCGCGTGACTTCTCTTAGTGCTTGAACATCACATGTCGCACCACGGTGTAGTCTTCCAGGCCGTACATGGAGAGGTCCTTGCCGTACCCGGACAGCTTCACGCCGCCGTGGGGCATTTCGCTCACCAGCATGAAATGGGTGTTGATCCAGGTGCAGCCATACTGGAGGCGAGCGGCCAGTCGATGGGCTCGACCGACATCCGAGGTCCACACCGATGAGGCCAGGCCGTAGTCAGACTCGTTGGCCCATGCCAGGGCCTGCGCTTCATCTTCAAACTCCGAAACGGTCACCACCGGGCCAAAGATTTCGCGGCGCACCACCTCGTCATCCTGCCTGGCGCCGGCCAAGACCGTTGGCTCGTAGAAGAAGCCCGCACCCGGTACCGGTTTGCCGCCTGTGACAACCTCGATGTGCGCGAGCGCCTTGGCGCGCTTTACAAAACCTTCGACACGTTCGAAATGCTCCTGGGTGATCAGGGGCCCCATCTGCGTCGCCGGATCATCCTGAAGCCCGCATTTGATGCGGGACACCGACTCCCCGAGTTTGCGAACGAACTGCGCATAGACCGTCTTCTGTACATAGATGCGACACGCAGCGGTACAGTCCTGCCCGGCGTTGTAGAAGCCGAAGGCGCTGATACCTTCGACAGCGGCATCGATGTCGGCATCCTCGAAGATCAGCACAGGCGCTTTGCCGCCCAGTTCCATGTGCATGCGTTTCACGCTGTCGGCCGTGCTTTCGATGATGCGGCTGCCGGTACGAATGGAACCGGTGAGCGATACCATCCGCACCTGAGGATGGCTGGTCAGCGGTTCCCCCACCGAAGCGCCTCGCCCATGGACGATATTGACCACGCCAGCAGGCAAGATATCGGCGATCAGCTCTCCCAGTTTCAACGTGGTCAACGGGGTGTGTTCCGAGGGCTTTAGTACCACCGTGTTCCCGGCGGCCAACGCGGGCGCGAGTTTCCAGGCCGCCATCATCAACGGATAGTTCCATGGCGCAATGGACGCAACCACGCCCACCGGATCGCGACGGATCATCGATGTATGACCCGGCAGGTATTCGCCCGCCGCCGAACCTTGCAGGCAACGAACGGCGCCGGCAAAGAAGCGGAACACGTCCGAGACGGCCGGAAGCTCATCCTGCAGCACGGCCGCGAAGGGCTTGCCGCAGTTGTCCGCCTCAAGGCGAGCGAACACTTGCGCCTGCGTGTCGATTCGATCGGCAAGCTTGAGCAACAGCGCCGCACGATCTTTGGGGGGCGTTTGTGACCACGTCTCGTAAGCCGCGCTTGCGCTCTGGACCGCGGCGTGAACTTGAGAGCTGCTAGCCTCGGTGGTTTGCACCAGGACGCTGCCCAGGGAGGGGTTGTATACGGCCAGGCTTTCGCCTTCGCCAGCCACGAGGACACCATTGATCAGAAGGTTGGTTTGCATATCGATTCTCGCCATTGCACGGCAAGCCCAGGGGCTTGCCTTGTGGTTATTGTCAGAGCGTTCGATTGAAGGGCGATCGCTACACCAGGGCATCCGCTATAGGGCTGCGGAAGAAGCCGGTACGGCAGGTGAGATAAACGGCGCCTATGCCAAGCCAGCCACAGCCCATGATCAGTGCGTCCTTATCCAGGCTGGCGAGCATCCAGCCGGCCGTGATCAGGCCAATGAGCGGGAAGATCACGCCTCGAAAAAATCCGGCGCCATCTCTGACGCGCGCATCGAAGGTGAGCCGCAAAGCGCAAAGATTGACCGCAGTAAAGGCGAGAAAGGCGCCGAAGTTCACCAGGGACGTCGCGGTGGCGATCGTCAGTCCAAAACCTACAGTGCCGAAGGCACCGCAGAGCAGGATGTTGAAGGCGGGCGTCTTGTAGCGCGGGTGCAACGCGCCGAACAACGTGCGGGGCAGTTGGTTATCCCGACCGAGGGCGTACAGCAGTCGACCCACGCTCGCCTGGAAGGACATGCCCGCGGCGAAGTGGGCGATGATGATGCCGGCCAATACGATCGCGAAGAACAGATCCCCGCCGATCATCCGGGCGATCTCGAATGCTGCGCCATCCACATTCACAAACTCGGGGGAGGGATGCACCAGGTACATGAAGTACGAGGAGCCGACGTACACCGTTCCACCGATCACGGCGACCAGCAGAATGGCGCGTGGAATCGTCCGGCTCGGATCCCTGGTTTCCTCACTGAGCGTGGACAATGCGTCGAAGCCCAGAAAGGAATAGGCAGCAATGGCAGCACCGGCCATGGTCGTGGCGAACGGCACTTCCTGGTTGAAGAACGGCTTGGCCGATAGCAACCCGCCAGGGCCGTTGGCAAGAGTGATGTAATGCCAGCAGAGACCGATGAATACGGCGATGATGGCAAGTTGCACCAGCATCAACAGGACGTTGAAGCGGTTCGCCACCTGGATGCCCAGGATATTGAGCAGCGTCGTGCTGATAATGAAGCCCAGGATCCATACCCACTGCGGCACATCGGGAAAAGCCATGTTGAGATAGCTGGCGCCGAGTAGCCAGATCAACATCGGAATGAAGAAGTAGTCGAGCAGGGCGGCCCAGCCCACCATGAACCCGACATTCGCATTCAACATCTTGCGGGTATAGGTGTAGGCCGAACCGGCTGCCGGGAACACCCTGACCAGGCGACCGTAGCTCAAGGCGGTGAAAATGACGCCGATCGCCGCGATCCCATAGGACATTGCCGTGGTGTTCTGGCTTGCTTGCGAAATGACGCCATAGGTGCCGAAGACGATCAACGGGGCAAGGAAGGCCAACCCGAAAAGCACAACGGAAAACGGGCCGAGGGTGCGCTTCAAAGAAGCGCTCGGGATTGATTCGCTCATGACTGACCCCCCTCACTCTACGAAGCTGTAAGCAGCGGCGATGATTTCGCGGTAGGTCTGCACTGTCATTTCCTTGGCATTGCTGGGGTCGGAAAAGTTCTTCTTCGACTTTTCCGCAATCGCCTGGAAGTCTTCTTCGCGCACCCCCTTGACCTCGGCGAAGCGTGGAATACCCAGGTCTTTGCTCATCTGGAACAAGTGGTCGACCGCAGCCGTGGCGGCATCGACAGGCGAAAGGCGGGGGTCGATTCCCAGCGCGTAGGCAACCTGAGCATGCCGTGCAATATCGGCATCTCGATTGTGACCGAAGACAAAGGGCAGGAAGATCGCGTTGCCCACGCCATGGGGGGTGTCGTACATGCCCCCGATGGCTTCGGAAATGCAATGCACACTGCCTACATCGGCGTTACCGAATGCCATGCCGGCAATCAAGCTGGCGATCAGCATCTGCTCGCGAGCTTCCAGGTTGCCCGGCTCTTTTACCGCAGGCTTGAGGTGCTGGCTGATAAGGCGAATGGCATGCAGCGCCAGGGCGTCGCTGATCGGGTTCGAGACGCGACAGGTAAAGGCTTCGATGGCATGGGTCAGAGCATCCATGCCAGTTGCGGCGGCAACTGCCGACGGTAGTGTGGCGGTAATGTGCGAGTCGAGCAGGGCGAGCACCGGGCCGATTCGATAATCCAGCACGTTCATTTTGAAATGCCGTGCGGTGTCGGTAATTACCGAGAAACACGTCACCTCGCTACCAGTGCCCGAAGTGGTCGGGATCGCCACGATTGGCGGTATCGCCTGCTTGAGTGTGAATGAGCCCTCGTAATCCTCGATCCTGCCTTCATGGGTGAGAAGCAGACTGATGGCTTTGGCTGCATCCATGGCGCTGCCGCCGCCCACGGCCAGGAGACCGTCGATTCCCTTGCCCCGGTACCTCTGCGCCGCTTGGTTGATATCTTCGCTGCGAGGGTTTGCCTTGATGTCCGAGAGTTCATCGAATGAAATTCCGGATTTTTCCAGGCTGGCATAGATGCTGGACAACAGACCTGCGGCCTTAACTCCGGCGTCCGTCACAATCAGAATGCGTTTCAAACCGAGCTCATGCAGATGTTCGCCAGTGCGCTCACACAGGCCTGGCTCCATCACAACTTTGGTGGGGAGTAAGAACTTGAATTCCATACATACCTCTTGCCTTTGCGGCTTAGTTGTCATTGTTAAAAGGGCAGTGAAGGAGCATCCGCGCCAGGCTCTGGTTGCAGCCCAAGCGTGCGATGTGTGGCTCGACGGTTCCGAGCAAGCCGTTTTTGTTGTTAGTTCTGTTCAAACTTGAACACGGCACTACGCTGCAACTAGGCAGGTTCAAGTTTCATTGTGTAAAAAGAGGGGCGATAAACAGCACGCCCCTAAAAGTGAGCATTGGTTTCTAGCCTAAATGTCCTGCCAAGAGAGACAGCAGCGTGCCCGACAGGCAGGACGGAAAGTCATGTCCCATCCCCGGTAGCAGCACTAAGTGAGCCCCGGGGATCGCTGCGGCCGTGGCGAAGCCTCCGCTCGTAGCAACCATGAGGTCTTTATCGCCATGGATGACAAGCGTGGGACAGCGAATTTTCCGCAGATCTTGAGTGCGGTCGCCCGAGTTGATGATGGCGCCAATCTGCCTGACAACTCCAAGGTTGCCTGCTTCTCCCCCCCCGCGGTCCCAAGCCTCCCTGGCATAATTACGCAGGGCTTGTTCATTCCACTCAAGCCTCGACCCTATGAGACGCATGATGTCTACATAGTCGCGAACACTTTCCTGTTGATTTCTCGGGGGGCGGCGCAGCGTCTGCAAGATCGCCCTGAGCGAGGGTTGGCCTACTCGTAGTGAGCCCGTCGTCGAGAAAATAGAGGTGAGGGTCTCTATGCGTTCAGGGAAGCGGGCGGCCAGGATCTGGGCGATCATGCCTCCCATCGACATCCCGATTACACCCACCTTCTGTAGCTGCAAGCCGTCCATGAGACCGATCACATCATTGGCCATGTCACCCAGGTCGTAACCCGACGTCGGCTTGCGGAAGAACTGCTGCATGACCGTTGGCGGCGTGACCTGGGTATAGAAAGACCGCCCCGAATCCCGATTGTCCAGCGTGATGACACGCAAGCCCATTTCCACCAAACCACTGATGATCGGCTGCGGCCAGTAGGTCAATTGCAATCCGAGGCCCACGACGAGAATGACTGCCGGGGCTGTTTCAGATCCGTAGCTTCGATAGCAGAGGAGGCGCTTGTCGGGCAACTCAAAGAACCGATCGGCACTCATTGCCCACTACCCTGTGCCTGCAGTTCGGCGCCGTGGTGCAGTGGGGCAGCGGTGACTGAGGTGAACGTGAGACAGTTCTCTGCAACCTTTCCACGGCGCAACAACTTCACATCGCGAAAGTAGTCCATCGACATGACCCACGGTTCGCTGGGGCCTTGGCGGGGCATGCCATCCAGAGCGCGTTGTACGTATCCAGCGCCAAAGTCCAGCAGGGGGCGAGTTTCAACGCCATCTGGCGCTTTGGGCTCGCACACGTTGTAGCCCTGTTCGTCCATGAAGCCCAGCAAGCGACAAAAATGATCGCACAGCAGGCACACTTTCAGCGTCCAGGAGGAGTTGGTGTAACCCACGGCAAAAGCAAAATTGGGAACACCGGACAACATCGTGCCTTTGTAGGCCAGGGTCTCGTTCAGTACTACTGGTACGCCGTCTTTGTGCAGGGTAATGCCACCGAAGAGCTGAACATTCAGCCCGGTAGCGGTGATGATGATATCGGCCTTCAACTCCTTGCCAGATTTGAGCAAAACCCCCGACTTGGTAAACCGCTCGATATGGTCGGTGACGACAGAGGCTTTACCCGCACTGATCGCCTTGAACAAATCCCCCTCAGGAACGGAGCACAATCGCTGGTCCCAGGGGTTGTAGGGCGGGTTGAAATGCACATCGACAGGGTAGTCCTTGGGCAACTCTTTCTTGGTCAGCCATAGGAGCAGCTTGCGCGCAAGTTTGGGGAAGCGTTGACAGAATCCCCAGAAAGCCAGAGTGATCTTGGCGTTCTTGTAGCGGACCAGCGAGTAGGCTGTTTGTGCCGGCAAGACCTTGCGCAGAAATGCCGCAATGGAGTCAGTTGCAGGCTGATTGATGATGTAGGACGGGGTGCGTTGCAGCATGGTGATACTGGCAACTTTGTCAGCCATGGCCGGAATCAAGGTGACTGCCGTTGCTCCGCTGCCAATCACGATGACATGCTTATCCCTGTAATCCAGATACTCCGGCCAGTGTTGCGGATGAATGATCTCCCCCTTGAACTGCTCTGTGCCTTCAAAGCGCGGGGTGAATCCTTCGTCATAACGATAGTAGCCGCCCGCGCTGAACAACCAGCGGCATTCAATGGTGCGGGGCTCTCTCGTATTACGGTCCATGATCGTGACCGTCCAGAGTCCTTTCTGGCTATCCCAGTTCGCGGATACAACCTTCTGCCGGTACTGGATGGTTTTCTCCAGCCGATATTCCTCGATGGTTTCGTTCAGGTACTCAAGGATGTCAGCCGCGTCGGCCAACGATTTGTCTTTGGTCCAGGGCTTGAAGTCGAAACCGAAAGTAAACAGGTCGGAATCAGAGCGAATGCCGGGATAACGGAACAAGTCCCATGTACCGCCCGCTCGCTCACGTGACTCCAGGATCGCAAAAGTTTTGTGAGGCTGATCGCGCCGCAAATAAACCGCTGCGCCGATACCCGATACACCTGCTCCGATGATCAAAACATCCAGAGGCTCAACCGGAAGTACAGTGTGGGAAGACATGTCGCCCCCTAGTATTGTGTTATAGAGTCTTGTTCTTTTGACTTGATCGCCCGACCAAGATAGAGCCAGCCGTTTTTCCGGGCAAGGTGCAAAACGCCCTTCATTCAGGGAGATTTTGAGCGTTTTGCACACCCGTATAGGGGCGTTGCGCAAATGTGGCGTTTCCGCCGCTGATTAAAAGGGCGGTTCATAGGTAGCGCCGCGCCTACCCCTTATTTGGAGGTAGAACAAACGCCCGTACTCCATAAGGGAGGGCTTTGGGCCTTTCTTTCTCTTTGGCGGCCAGACCTGGCACGCCCAGGTCTGGGGGCGCGGCACCTAAGCGCAGAACGGCTTAAAAGGAGCGATGCGCGCGCCAAGTTTGCTGCGCGGCGATAAGACTCGTGGGCTTGAAGAAAGAAACCGCAGGTTGAGGGGTTCGGATGGCAGCCCGGCAAGGCAGCGTTGGAAATGCACTGCCTTGAGGCGTTGAAGGGGGGATGTTCAACTTCGATTCAATAACTGGCGACCAGTAGTCTTACAGCGCGGCAGGCGGCTTCTGTCTCGGCCTCCAAGCGCTCCAAATCTCCGTGGGCTGACCATGCGAGCAGCAATCCGTCAAACAAGCTGATGAGTAAGCGGCTGACGGTGGTCAGCGCGGTCTTGTTCAGTGCAGGAAACGCAACGGCTGAAATGTTCTGCTCAACAGCTTCGATAGACACGGCATAGATCTTGGCCGCCATTGCTGGATTGTTACGCAGATTCCAGAAAAACAGCTCGAACTGGGTGGCGGCCAAGTCCGGGTGGGCAGTGAACCAGTTGACCAGCTGACGCAAGATTTCCGCGGCGCATTCTGCTGCACCTGCTCCTGTCGGCATGGGGGCCAACGACCGTTGCGGCATGTTTATCAGGGACTCGTAAACGGCGTAGAACAGATCGTCCTTTGTATGAAATACATAGTGCAGCGAGGCAAGCGGCGACTTCGCTTGAGCCGCTATACGCCGGGTGGTTGCATTGGCTACGCCGTGCTCGGCAATCACCTTGACGGTGGCTTCAATGAAGTCTTGTTTGCGCTGTTCAGCGCCCATCCGAGCCATGTAGACCATCTCCTTTCACGGTGTTGACGCCAGTCACCTGGCTAGGCGTCGAAAAGCGTGGATGCTAACGCATGGTCGCTTTGCAATCCATGAGTCGGCATCAATGGCCATCAGACCGTCGCGTCGCCCACTGGAGTGGTGCCTGAATTGCGCACTCAACGCCAATAGATACTGCCCAATCGCCCACTGCAATGTGGTGATTCGAAACAAACTTACATTGCAAGTGGGTCGTTAGGTATCACGCCTGCTCAAGTTTCACTGAACGCAAGCGTTGATTTTCATTGCTTGAGGCGGCTTAGCCAAAAGCGGCACACAAACTGCTTATGATCATTAGACTTGGTCATTTGATCTAATCAATTGACCCAATCTGACTGAAGGCGTGGACACTCCCGCCACCCAGGACTCAGAGGCGAGCTGATGAGCATCCAGCCCCATTAACCTATCGCCCGTGTTCATGGGCGCTTTGCCTGGCAATGATGGGACCGGTTGAAGCTCGAGCGCAGATTGTTCAGTAGCTCGGTAGATCACGAAGCAGGAGATGTACATGCAGGCACAAAAACTATCGACAGTAAGCTGCGACACGCCGATCGAGCGGGTGGCGGGGGATGGCGCAATCGTTATTTCCAACTATGTCTCGCGAGAAACGCGGGGGGGCCTCGCTGAAGAGCTTGAGCCCTATTTGAGTGCAACGCTTTGTGGTGAGGATCCTTACTTTGCAGGCACTCAGACTCCACGTGTGGCACGCATTATCTCGCGAAACGAGCCCCGCAAGAGCTGCTTGCCATGCCGTCATTCAGCGCTGCAGGTAAGGGTTTTAAGCCTTTCAAATCGATGATGTCGGAATGCCTCACGGCCTGAAGGGTGATCGGCGTTACGTCGAGGCTTGCGGACTCTGTGCCGAATTTCATCCCAGGGATAACCAGCGACGCCAATCACTTCACACGTTCGCGACCGTTCACTTTCTTGGCGGGGGTTGTCGTGTTCGATGGAGTGTGCGGACACGCTACACAATTGACTGAGTGCAAGTAGGAGTGAAGCAAATGAAAGCTTCGAGTACAGGAGCCTGCAACGGTTCTGAAACGCTGAGATTTCGTAGTCTTGGTGGATGGGTGGAGCGGCCAGTCGACCTGCAGCCGGAACTCAACGGCCATGAGCATGCCGATGTGGTTGTGGTCGGAGGGGGTTTTGCTGGTATCTCAACGGCACTTGAGCTGACGGCTCTGGGGGCGAAAGTCATTGTCCTGGAGCAAGAGTTCGCCGGCTTCGGCGCCAGCGGGCGCAATGCGGGCTATCTGCTTGGCAGCATGGGCATCGAATGCGACATGTTCGTCAAGCGCGTCGGCTTGGAGCAGGCCAAAAAATTTGTCAGCTTCTACGACGAGGCTGTCACTTACGTCGAAGCACGCTTGGCTGAGTTGGCTATTGATTGTGATTACACCCCCTCCGGGGTCATCAGGGCTGCTGTCCATGCTAGCCAGGAAAAACGGCTGCGCGCCAATATGGAGCTCGGTCATGAATTAGGCTCTGTAACCCGCTTTGTGGATAGCGCCGAAATGCGGGCGCGAGGAATTCCTGCTGCATTTTTGTTTGGCAGCGAGCAGCGCGGTGGCACCTTGAATCCAGGGAAGTACATCAGTGGCCTACGACGTGCAGCCATCCAGGCAGGCGTAAAACTATACGAACGCACGCCATTGCTTTCTTTCAGTGAAGGACAGGTCATTACCTGCAAGACCGCGCAGGGAAGTGCAACCGCACCGGTGATGGTGCTGGCAACCAATGCCTATACGCCTCAATTGGGTGTGTTGCGTAACAAGGTTGCGCCCATTCGGGTTTCAGCAATAGAAACCCAGCCTCTGTCAAAGGAGCAACTGGCGTCCTTGGGTTGGGAAGGGCGGGAAGGAATCATCACGCCGCACTACACGATGGAAAGCCACCGCCTGACGGCTCACGGCACTATGGTGCTGACGGTCAAAGAGTTGGGCTATGCCTATGGTTCAAAGACGCCCAATGTGCCTGACAACAAGGCCTATGCGGCCCTGGTCCGGGTGCTGCGGGAACGCCATCCCTCCTTATCTGGCCTGGGTATCCAGCATTGTTGGAGCGGTTACGTCAGCGGGGCTTATGACTTTCTACCGGTCATCGGCACTATGGGGGCGAAAAACAATATTTTCTATTCGGCCGGCTGTTCGGGCCACGGTCTTGCCACTCAATCGCTCATGGGCACGCTTTTGGCCAGCCAAATCAACGGTGAAGAGGCTCCTCTGCTGACCAGCCTGCACCACAAAACGCCCTCGATGCTGCCCGAACCATTTCAATGGTGCGCAATAAAATCCGCATTTGCAGCAGCCCGACTGCTGGATTCATGGACAGATAAAAAAGTGCGCAAAGATAACGCCTGGAAGCGATGAGTCCAATAAGAAGGATGTTACTAGTGCGACGCCCTTGCACTCAAGAGCGCAAGGAAACTTCATAGACAAGACATTATTTATAAAGGGGCGCATATCGTGGAGTTCAGAGATTTATTTGCACTGGTTTCATGTGTTGTTCTTGTGCTTTGCGGGCTCTGTTATGGTGTGGCGTTTATCAGGCGAAATAACTATTTGCTTGGGTTGGAGTATTTGATTGTTGGTATTTCAGCTACAAACTTTACAACATTCATAGCTACGGGCTGGCAAGCCAACTACAACGTTGCAATTTTCCTGGATGCTTTTTCAAGAGGGGTCGGGGTTCCTGTTATTGGAACACTCGGGCTGATGGCGGTGACGCATAACTACAAATTATCCCTGTCGAAAGATGTGGTCATATTTGTGGCTGGATTTGCAGCGACCGCTGGCTATTTTCTGTCTGGAAACATGAAGGAGTTGCTCCCTTACTTCTATGTAATCATGTGGTCACTCTACACGTTATACCTATGCTATTTTACTTGGCGTTTAGCACGTGCTGGAGAGTCTTTCCATGCGCTGGCTACGATGCTTGGCGGAGCAGCGGGGCTTGCCGTGGCACTTCGATACGATTTTTTTCCGATTCCAGGCGATGAGACAAAATTGATCTTCATGACATTTGCCTTTCTGACATGGTCATACTCAATTGTGCAGTTGTATTACGCCTATCACGCGTTGAAATACTCGAAAAAGGGGCATTCTTGTTCGCCCCTTGAATGTCGCTGAAATAAGATAAGGGCCAGGATTTATTGTTTAAGCGCTTGCCTACTGTTTCAAACACTATCGTTTTTCTTGATGAGCAATTGACTACTCCATAGCGGGCCACGGCCTGCCTTTTTACCGCCCTCTAGGGCGGTTTTTTTTGAGAGTTTATATTCAGCCCCTACACCCGCGCGAAATTCATTGACAGAAAATTTCAATGTTTTTTTGGGTGGCCGCATGTTGTCACGACTTGATCGGTCTGTGCGCTGAGTGGCGGAGAGTTGCGGCATAAAATATTGGTCTTGGCAGGTTTTAGTGCATAGGCCTAACTAGTGCACTGCCTCTGATGCTCCAAGAACAAGCACTTATTGGTAACACCTGTTTCCTTATTTCCCATTATAGGGCAGGGGTGTTGCTCGCCCTATTCTTAGCTAATTCATAACCCTATGTTTTTTATAGATAAATAATTTTTACCAGATTCTGGCCTGTGGTTTGCTTGATGGTCACTCGACATGGTCAATTGATCATGTCATTTGACCATATCTGTGGCAGAGCCCCACGCTTTCGCAAGGAAGGGGGCCGTCACCGATCAAAGCCCTTTGCTTGAGGATCCTCCAATGAAAGATGTAACTGAACGGCTGGAATGTGAAGTATCCGCCCGCCGTGTGATCAGGCAGTTGCTCGTGTCTATTGCGGCATCGACCGTGATTTTTTCGGTTCAGGCTGCAAGCCTGGAACCTGAAGCGCTGGGTTCGAAACTGACACCTCTGGGAGGGGAGATTGCGGCCAGCACAGACGGGGAGATTCCGGCCTGGACGCCGCCTGGTCAGCAGGGGGCGGGATGGAGTTACGGCCAGGTACGCGGGGAATATTGGAAGTTCAAGGGCGACAAGCCTCTTTACAGTATCGATTCGAACAATGTCGCGCAGTATGCAAGCAAGCTATCGCCAGGACAGCTTGAACTGTTCAAGAAGATCCCTGGCTATCGCATGGATGTCTATCCGACTCGTCGCACCTGTGGTGTTCCAGACTTCGTAGCAGATAATACCAAGCAGAATGTTGGCTTCGCCAAGCTCGATGCTTCTGGTGTCGCCTTGGAAGAAGCCCATGTTCCAGGCATCCCGTTCCCCATACCCAGCACGGGCGCTGAGGTCATGTGGAACATGAAGATGCGCTATCGCGGCGTCGGAGTTGAACTTCCCCGAAGTATTTCCGGTATTTCGCCACGCAAGGGGGGAGAGTGGTTGCGCCAGTCGACGGATACGGCCTTCTTCACACCCTGGGGTAAAAAGGGCAGTGCGCTGTTCTCATCCGTCGGACGCCTGGAAAATGCCACCTATTTCAGTTTCCAGGAGCCGGCAGCGTTAGCCGGGCAGGCCGGCGTGCAGACAGCAGTGGCTGGCGAGCAGGCGACGAGTTTCTATTACTTCCCAGGACAGCGTCGCGTGCGACGCATGCCGTCCTACTCCTATGACGCTCCGCAGATTGGCCTGGACAATCAGTACACCGTCGACGAGGCAAACGTCTTCTTCGGGGCCATGGACCGCTTCGACTGGAAACTGGTTGGCAAGCAGGAATTGCTGGTGCCTTACAACGTCTTTGGCGCCTACAACACTTCCGCCAAAGCAGAGGAATTTGCGGGCAACGACTCGCTGGCGCCGCAGGCGCGTCGCTATGAGCTGCATCGCGTTTGGGTGGTGGAGGCCAATGTGCGCCAAGGCATGCGCCATCAGGCGCCCAAGCGCCTTTTCTATATCGACGAGGATAGCTGGAACGCTTTGGTGGCCGTTGACTTTGACAAGCAAGGGCATATCTGGAAGGTGCGTGAAGGACTCTCGATTCCTGTCTATGAGACGGGCGCTTGCGACGTGGAAGCCCAGGTTCAGTACAACCTTGCCGACAGCCGTTATCTCTTCGACATGACCACGATCGGGGCGGGCAAGAACGATATTCGCTGGATCACCGAAGACAATGGCAACCCCCGCCTGAAGCGTGACTTCTTCACCTCCGACAACCTGCGAGCCATCAGCGAACGCTAAAAGAACGACGTCAGATCGAGAGCCCACATGAAAAAAATAATTACCAAAGCGTCAGGCCTTGTCATCGCGTGCGCAACCCCACTGGCAATGGGATTCACTTTTGAAAACGACACTCTTCATGGTTCCTTCGACTCCACGATCACCGCTGGCATGGGCGTGCGTACGGAGTCGCGCAGCTGCAGCCTGATCAACCAAGGCGCCAGCGGACACAACGCGCCATCGGGCTGCTTGGCGCAGAGCTCGGGCGTGGCCGATCAGGGCGATTTGAACTACGACCGTGGCGACCTGTTTACCAACTACCTCAAGGGGACGCATGAGCTGTTGTTGAAGATGCCCGAAGACGTAACCTTCATGGCGCGCGGCAGTTGGATCCGGGATTTTGCCGCAACCGATACCACCGGTACCCGTTCATTCAACACCCCTGAGGGCGTCGGTAGCGACGGCCTTAGCGACGCTGCACGTGACGACCTCAAATTCAAGGCCCGATTGCTTGATCTATGGGTGAGCAAAGGCTTCGACGTGGGAGACCAGCGCGTCCGGGCTCGCTTGGGCAATCAAGTGATCAACTGGGGGGAAAGCCTTTTCGTGGCGGGAGGCATCAACAACACCAATGCCTACGACTATCAAGCCTTGGCGCGTCCCGGTGTCCAGCTCAAAGAGGCCGTGCTGCCGGCGCCAATGCTCAGTGTCGCCTCGGGCCTGGGCCATGGTCTGAATATCGAGGCTTACTATCAGTTCGGTTGGAACAAGAGTGAGTTACCACCGGTGGGCAGCTACTGGTCTATGAACAGTGCCCTGGGCAAGGGTATGGGGGTCTACGGTTTCTCCGACAAGAACGCCCGCGATAGTGGCCAATGGGGTCTTTCGTTGCGTTGGCAGCCGGAGGACAGTGACGTCAACTACGGACTGTACGTGATGCGTTATCACGACAAGACACCTTCCTTGAGCGTGGCACTCCTCGACCCGAATACCTTCGCAGCGTCACCGACCTGGAGGTACCAGGAAGACCGGATGCTGTATGGCATCAGCGCCAACATGCCGATCGGCGACTGGGCTGTCGGAACGGAGCTGTCGTACCGCCCCAAAGACTCCGTGCCGCTCAATCCTGTCCTCGACCTGTGCCAGAACAACGGTGGCAAATGCTGGAAGGACGAAAAAAAATTCCAATGGCATCTGACAGGTCTGTACAGCTTCACGCCGTCCAATTCACCGGAACTGCTTGAGTTCGCCGGCGCCAGCACCGGCACCTTGTTGACCGAGTTGGTGGTGATCAAATATCCGGGGCTGCACGACAAGGTGAACGGCGAGCCGATCGCCGCGGGCCTGAATACCTGGCAACTGGACCCGGCGACACCGCCAAAGGCCCATGGCGACAAGACCTCGTCAGGCATCAACATGGACCTGAGCCTGACCTATGACGGCACGTTGCTCCCGGGCTGGCAGGTCACCCCAGGGATCTTCTACTCGCGGTCGCTGGGAGGGCGCACACCGAATCTCACCGCCACCTTCACGCAAGACGCCAGCAGCATGAACCTTTACCTGAACTTCGTGCGCAATCCGGCCAGTTGGCAGATTTCCCTCAATTACGCGAAGTTCATGGGCGGCGAGACACCCTACGATCAGCTGTACCGTGACCGAGATTATGTCGGCCTTGCCATCTCCCGTACCTTGTGAGGCCTGCCGTGAACGGTTCCGTAAAACTACCTGAAGTACGAACGCGCGGCATGCTGTCATGTGTCGAAGGCATCTTGTTCGGACACCGCCGGCTAGTGCTGGCGGGTCTGGCCGTTTTCACCTTGGTCATGGCGTGGTTCGCCCTGCAACTGCGCATGGATGCCGGCTTCGAAAAGCAATTGCCGATAGGTCACGAGTACATCAAGACATTCGAGGCGTACCGCAATGATCTGCTGGGAGCCAATCGGCTGACTATCGTGGTCAGGGCCCGCAAGGGTGATATCTGGAGCGCTCCGGGGCTCAAGCGGCTTTATGACGTAACCCAGGCGGTGACTTTTCTCCCCGGTGTGTCTCGCAGCAGTGTGCGTTCGCTGTGGACGCCCAATGCCTTCGTCAACGAAATTACCGAGGAGGGCTTCCGGGCGGATCCATTGGTACCGGGAACGGTTACACCCGAGCACCTGGACGATGACATCATTGCAAGGATCGCCAGTTCCAGTGCTCAAGGTGGCTTTATCGGCACCCTGGTTTCTCGCGACCAAACGGGCGCGATGATCACCGCGGAGCTCAATGAGTTCGACGCCGGCGGCGCGCACCTAGATTATGTTGCCTTTAACCATGTCCTGGAGAAAGAGATCCGTCAGCAGTTCGAGGATGGTGATTTCGAAATCCAGATCATTGGCTTCGCCAAGCAGATCGGCGACATCGCCGACGGCGCATCGGCGGTGCTGGAGTTCTGCCTGTTGGCTCTCTTGCTGACGGCAGGGGCGGTCTATTGGTACTGTCACTCGCTGCGTTTTACAGCGCTTGCGCTGGTCTGTTCGCTGGCTTCGCTGGTGTGGCAATTCGGCAGCCTGCGCCTGCTGGGCTACGGCCTGGATCCGCTCGCTGTTCTGGTGCCTTTCCTGGTGTTCGCCATCGGCGTTTCCCACGGAGTGCAGCAAATCAACTTCATCGTTCGTGAAATTGCGCTCGGCAAGAGTGCCGAAGAGGCGGCGCGCTCTAGTTTTACCGGCTTGCTGATTCCCGGCACCCTGGCACTGGTCACGGCGCTGGTGTCCTTTGTGACCCTGCTCCTGATCCCCATTCCCATGGTGCGAGAACTGGCCATCACGGCATCGCTCGGCGTGGCTTTCAAAATCATCACCAATCTACTGATGTTGCCTTTGGTCGCGTCTGCGCTGCGGGTCGACGACAAATATGCCAGCGCGCAGGAGATCTCCCGGCAGCGCCGGACCCGCTGGCTGCGCGGTCTGAGTCGGCTCGCCGAGTGGCGCAATGCACAGTGGGTACTGGGGATTGCTTTGAGCGTTTTCCTGGTGGCGATGTGGCAAAGCCATGACCGGGTCGTGGGCACACTGCAGGCCGGTGCGCCAGAGTTGCGCGAAGACTCGCGCTTCAATCGTGATGCCGTCTCCATTGCCAGTAACTACGACATCGGCCTGGACTGGCTCAGCGTGGTATTCGAAGCCAATCGAGACTCCTCCAGCGAAGCAAGCCAGGTTAGCTGCGAGGATGTCGCCCTGGGCCAATACCAGGATCGTTTCGTCTGGGCCATGCAGGGGGTGCCCGGGGTACTGTCGGTCGCTTCCTTTTCCTCCTACATGCGCCAGTACAACGAGGGGTACAACGAAGGTAATCCGAAGATGGACGCGGTTCCCATTGACCCGGTGAACTACGCTGCGCTGGCCACCGAAGTTGCGCGGACGCCCGGACTCATGCGTTCAGACTGCAGCATGTCAGCGGTTCACTTGTATCTGGCAGATCACAAGGCCAGCACGATCAACCGGGTGGTGGACGCTGCCAAGGCGTTCAGAAGCGCGTTTCCGATGCACGGCGTGGTGATTCGCCTCGCTTCAGGCAACGCTGGGGTCCTGGCCGCCATCAACGAAGAGGTGGAGAAAAGCGAAACCCCCATGCTGCTGTATGTCTACGCCGCCATCGCCTTGCTGGTGTTCGTTGTCTATCGCGACTGGCGAGCGGTATTGGTGTGCTGCCTACCCCTGACCCTCGGCACCTTCATCGGTTACTGGTTCATGAAGGAGTTGCAGATCGGCCTGACCATCGCCACCTTGCCGGTGATGGTGCTTGCAGTGGGGATCGGCGTCGATTATGCCTTCTACATCTACAACCGCCTGCAACTTCACCAAGCCAATGGCCAGCCCATCACCAAGGCAGTCGAGCACGCACTGCTAGAAGTGGGCATTGCGACCATCTTTACCGCGATAACCCTGGCCATCGGTGTCGCCACCTGGGCATTTTCCGAGCTCAAGTTTCAGGCCGACATGGGCAAGCTGCTCGCCTTCATGTTCATCGTCAATATGGTGATGGCCATGACCGTGTTGCCGGCCTTTGCGGTCTGGCTGGAGCGGGTATTTCCCCGTAGGCGCCCCGCGCGCATGATCGGCGCGCTGGTGCACTGAGGAGAGAATCATGCGTCATGACTGTTTATTTATCGGTTTTTTGCTCGCCACCGCTCTGCTGCCTGTTTCGCTGCAAGCTTCGCCGCTAGAAGCCGTGCCGGCGGTCCAGTCAAGCATCGCCACGCAGGCGACCATGCTCGATGCCGTATGGGCTGGAGAGCGGGTGGTTGCCGTCGGCGACCACGGCATCGTGCTGTTGTCCGACGACCAAGGTAAAAATTTCCGCCAGGCAGGCTCGGTACCGGTGTCCACGCCGCTCACGGGCGTGTCTTTCGTTGACTCCAAGCGCGGCTGGGCCGTGGGTCATTGGGGGGCTATTCTGGTCACGGCGGACGGCGGTGAGTCCTGGAACATCCAGCGCCTGTCCAGTGAAGAAGATCGGCCTCTGTTCGCCGTGCATTTCTTCAATGCGCAGCAGGGTGTCGCCGTGGGGCTCTGGGCCCAGGTGCTGATGACCGAGGATGGCGGACTGACCTGGAAGGACCAGCCTCTACAGGCGCCGCCGGGATCGAAAAAAGCCGACTTGAACTTGCTGGGGCTGTTTGCCGATCGCCAGGGCAGGCTCTATGCCTCCGGCGAACAGGGAAAGGTCCTGCGCTCCGACGATCACGGAAAAAGCTGGAAATACTTGAGTACCGGCTACGAGGGGACGCTTTGGTGCGGAGCGGTACTTGCCGATGGAAGCCTGCTATTAGGTGGTCAGCGCGGGACGCTATTGCAGGGTTCTGCAGAGGGCCGGGATTTCCACAGAGTGCCAACGCAAAGCAAAGGCTCGGTCACTTCGGTGGCGGTGTCTGGCTCTAACGTACTGGTGGGCGGGCTGGATGGGTTGATACTAACGAGTCGCGATGGGGGACGCAGTTTCAAAGAAAGTCAGTCAACTGAAGGGGGCTCGTTGACCGCAGTGCTGCTCAGCCCTGAGGGTTCGCCTGTACTGTTTTCGCGACGTGGAGTTGTGGCCGAACACAAATAGTGGATTGCCCCCGCCCATGGAGGCCGGACGTCGCACATCGCCGTCCGGCCTTGTTCATTTTCCGTACTTTGTCAGCGCAGCTTCATTGCAGGTTGCTCGCGGGCAAGGAAGTAGATACTGAATTGTTTAGCCGGCGACTGGGCTACATTTGTAGCAATACCCCGGCTGAAAGAGATTCGTCGATTAGTTGAAGGCAGCGCTCCCTGCGCTGGATGTGTAGATTATGTGTTTTTGGGGGCTATTAATTGTGAGGTATCTTGAATGCAACCCTTAACTCCTGCAGAAGAGCGTCGATTTGCATTCGAGGCACGTCGCTTGACAATAGAAACGCTTGTGAAGATTTATCTTGAGCAAGTTTCGGTTTCAAGAGGGTTGGTTACAGTCTACCTACGCTTGATGTTTACATTGTCACTTGGTGCTTTGGCGGGGGTAGTAACCCTATACGGTGCCATACTCCGTTTTAGTGTTGCCGCCAGTCTTGACATGATCTCTATTGCAGAGGCTATAACCGCCGTCATGGCACTTGGCGCACTTGTCACGTCCGCTTTACTCTCGGCTCGAGCGCTGCAGCAAAGTGCTTTTGACGTAGCACCGTTCCTGCATGATCCTTTCCCGAATGCCAGTTCCGTCATTGACTCTATCTTTCAATCAAAAGAACTCGACGAGCAGCAAATAGTCGATCGGTTGTATTTTGCCATCGGCAAAATTGTCGAGCATCAACCTGTGCTTAGAGTCAGTACACGACTGACAACCGTTCTGCTGATTTTGGGTTTACTGCTGACTGGGGTGTCATTTTTGATATGACGCGCTGGGTTCAATGACTTTTATGCAACGAAGATAACGGTTAGGGCCAGGGGAGGGCAGCGCCTCGTGCCAAGCGTCCATGCACGGATAGCCGTGCCATAAGGGCACGGCGCATCCAAGAGCGTCTTAATAGCTGTCCACCAGCAGCTGCACGGCTTGGCAGGCGGTATCGGTCTCGCTCTCCAAGCGCTCGAGATCACCATGGGTAGACCAGGCAAGCAGCAAGCCGTCGAAGAGATTGATGAGCAAGCGACTGACGGTGATTAACGCGGTCTGATCCAGCGCCTCGCCGGTAATCTTTCTGATGGCCTGTTGGGCCGCTTCAATGGAAACGGCATAAATCTTAGTCGCCATTTCCGGGTTGTTGCGCAGGTTCCAGAAGAAGAGTTCGAACTGTGTGGTAGCCCGGTCGGGGTGCAAAGTGAACCACTTGACCAGCTGCCGCAGCATTTCCCCAATCGATTCTGCTGTAGTCGCGCCTGTCGGAGCGTACTGCAGTGATTGCTGTGGCATGTTGATCAAGGACTCGTAGACGGCACTGAACAACTCGTCCTTGGTGTGGAAAACATAATGCAGTGAGGCCAGCGGAGAATCCGCCGCCGCCGCGATACGTCGTGTTGTGGCGTCGGCTATGCCGTACTCGGCGATCACCTTGATGGTGGCTTCAATAAAATCTTGCCTGCGCTCTTCCGCGCCTATCCGAGCCATTGAGCGTTCTCCCTTTTTTGGTGTTGCCGCCAACCTTTGATCCAGCGTTGACGGTGACGAATCCTATCGCAAGGTCATTCCCCAATCCATGAGGTGAGTCGATGCCATCCCTTTCTTGAGGGGATGGCTTCGTCAGTGAGCGCCAGCTGGTATAGAGGATTTGACGGGTTCTAACGGTGGTATTGGAGCGACACAAAAAAACATAGTCATACGACTTGATCAAGTGATCACGTTCGGTAATTATAAAGTGCTCGCGCTGATAGTGGAGGCAAGAGGCGTTGCAGTCATCAGGCAACGGGTGGGGTGAGTCAGGTTGACCGGCTCACTGAATAGAACAATGACAGAACCAGACAGGTAGAAAGCAGATGGATGCACTAAAACTCTCGACGGTCAGCAGTGATGCATCGGTCGAACAGGTGGTGGAGATCATCCTGCGTGACGGCGGGGTCATCATTTCCGATTTTGTCTCGTCCGTAACGCTGAAGTCCCTCACCGAAGAGCTGGACGCCTACTTAGAGGCCACCCCTTGCGGAATGGATCCCTATTTCGCAGGTGCGCAAACCCGACGTGTCGGCCGTATCATCGGGCGAAGCGACACGGCGGTGGATGTGGCGCTGAGCCCACTTTTCATCGGGGCGGCGAAGAAGATCCTGCAGACACCTACCCATGTCTGGGTGGGTAGCGACCGCATCGAGATCGAGCCTGACATCCAGCTCAGCATTACCCAAGCCATCCAGATTGGACCAGGCCAAGGCCTGCAGCCCCTGCACCGTGATGACGCCACTTCGCTATGGAGGCATCCCCAGTACGGACGTGAAGCCCGCCTGCAACTCATGCTGGCGATCTCGGATTTCACCGAAGAGAACGGGGCGACACGCGTCATTCCCGGCAGTCATAAATGGGACGACGAGCGGATGCCAACCCAGGAGGAGACCATTGCCGCTGAAATGAAGGCAGGCTCCGCGCTGCTATGGATGGGGTCGGTCTATCACGGTGGTGGCGCCAATACCTCTTCTACTCCTCGTACCGGCCTGACAATGGCCTACGACCTGGCCTGCCTGCGCCTCGAAGAGAATCACTTCCTTTCCCTGCCCGTTGAACGTGTTCGCCAGCTTCCGGCAGAAATGCAACGCCTGCTGGGCTGGAGTGTCAGCTCCACGCTGCTGGGCTGGGTGGAAATCGATGGCCAGATGCGAGACCCGCACGAACTATTGGGCATGCCTGCGTTCACCGAGCCGGGAAAAGGGTTCTGACAATCCTGGGCCGCCATATTCTGCAAGGCATGTGGATGAATGCCTTGCGAAAGGCAATTGCCGATCATTTGCATGCCTTGATCTGAAGTTACCGCGTGTCGGGCCGAAGGCCTGCTTCTTTACCGCCTCTCGGGGCGGTTTTTTTAGTTTACCCTTTACCCTTCACCACGGTACAAACTGCGCAACTTCCCCTGATATCTCTGAGTGATTTGCACTTTTTATGACCAGTACGCCGCCCCATTGGCCACGTCCCTCCGAAGCCGTTCGCGAGCTCATGCGCAAAGGCGCCGAGCTCGCGCAGACGTTGCCACCGGAGTGGATTGAGCGTCTGAACCAGTCGCTTTTCTCTTCACCAGAAGATGCAAAACTACTGGAGGACCCGGTCATCCTCGCGGCGTGTCGGCGCGCCAATAGAGCAGAGTTACTGCACTGGGCGAGCGCCAATCTGCAGCGCCCTGGAGAGCCGGTTGAGCCCTACGTATCTGCCGATATGGTGGACACGGCCAAGGAGCTGGCCCGCAGGGGGCTGTCTGAACTATTGATAAATGTCGCGAGGTCGACCCAGAACGCCGCTTGGGAACTGTGGATGAAAATGGCATTCAGCCTGACGCAGGATCCGGTGGTGCTCAAGGAGTTCCTAGAGGTCTCGTCGCGTTCTATCTCGGAATTCATCGACAACAACATGCGTGTCGTGACCCAGATAATCCTGGAAGAAAAGAGCGCCCTGACCCCTGAGGATCATATCGACAAACGTTCTCTGGTCAGTCGTTTGCTCGATGGCAGAGATGTGGACACCGAACAGTTGGGGCGGCGACTGGGTTACAGCCTTTTCCAGAAGCACCACGCCTGTCTCGTCTGGAGTGAAAGCCCGGATGTAGAAATCCAATCCCTGGAGGATATGGCACGCACTCTAGCGCACCTTACTGGCACGGTAGCGCCACTGATCGTGTTCGCAGCCTCTGCAACTCTATGGCTCTGGATGAGTGCGGCAAAGCCGTTGGACCTGAACGCGCTGCAGGGCGTCGCTCATCAGTTTCCAAAAAATCGTGCAGCAATCGGCTCCCCGGGAATGGGAGTCAATGGTTTCCGTCGCTCACACCTTGAGGCCTTGAGCACCCAACGAGTGTTGGGGCGCCTGGCTGGTGCTCCCGCCGTCGCCACGATTGATCAAGTCAGAATGGTTTCACTTATGACTCAGGACCTGCGTGCCGCCAGACAATTTGTCTTGAGCATGCTGGGGCGGCTGGCCACGGAGCCCATGGTTTTTCAGCATTCGTTGCACGCCTTCCTGGCCAATGGCTGCAACGTCACCCAGACCGCTGAAGAGCTTGGCATGCATCGCAACACATTGCTGCGTCGGCTGGAGCGAGCTCAGGACCTGTTACCCGTGCCGCTTGCCGACCATCGCATTCAAATCGCAGCGGCTCTTGAGTTGGTGATTTGGAGCGCACCGCTGAACGGCGATGAAAGGTGAGTCCAGCGAACCGGGCACTCTGATGCCTTGCGCACCTGTATTGCTCTCGCGGTGGAAGGTGAGAGGCGGAATCGGGCCGTAGCGCTGTACAGATGTCTGAGAAGCTGGCGAGGCAGTCTCCGGGGCTGAACTGTCTCGCGCCACGGCGTCAACTTTGAACATTTCGTAACGAGCGTTTCGTAAGTTCACAGAGTGATGTTGCCTACCGACACACTCTGGTGCACTGCCTGGCCGGAGTATATCGGCAGGTAATTTGCGACCTACGTAATCATTTGAAAAATAATGAAATTATTTTTTTGCCCCGTTTAGGCACAGTGCTTGCTTAATCCGTATTGGATCAATTGACCCAGTCGAATGATCAAAAAAGGCATCATGACCGATGGGAGGAAGAGCCTCCAGAGGCAGTCGATTGAATTCTCAGGAGGTGAGGCTCTGTCACAAGCAATGTATTAGAACTCAACCCTGTATTGACCAATTACCGACTGCCGATTCAGCGGCAAGGCATACCAAGTGCTGAATACGCTGAGTTCTATTTTCAGAACTTGGGAAAACTTCTGCGTTTTAAATTTCTGCCTTATAGGGCGCAACCAAGGAAATAATACATGCCGTACTCAATTGAAACGAAAGTTGGCGAATTGCTGGATAACAGCAAAACAAATCAAATTATTGAAAAGCACATACCTGGGCTCAATAAGCATCCGCAAATCGCCATGGCCCGTGGTTTTGCCTTGGTGACGGCGGCAAAATACTCTGGCGGGTTAATTTCCAAAAAGGCACTAGAGGACATTGATAGCGAGCTTAGAGCGCTCGTCGACTAGTTGCAGGCGCTGTTCTGACTTACTCGTATATGTCAGTTACCTGGTTCAGCCCGAATATCCAGATGGGTGCCTCTCAGGTGATAGCGGGTGGGCAGCAGTTACCACCGTGGTAAAAATTACTAAATGACCCAATGCAGATATTGTGGATGACCGTTTTCGTCTAGAAGCGGTCTTTCCAGCCGGGTGATAGCAGGGTTACACCACTTTTAGGCTGACGTCTGCTTGATGGCGTGAAACAGATTTACTTCTGTAGGGCCTTCGTCAGCGTCAGCCTTAATTCTTTTGGGGTGAGACTTTGATTGCCCTGTGCTCAAGAGGAGATAGTTGAAGAATGTATAGCTAAGAAAGACAAAAAACAATTAATGCGGGTATACCCAAGGAGGGTTGTATGGACGGCGAAAGGGAATTTGCTAGGTACAACGATCAGGACATGAATGCTTGTCGGAATGAGCTGTCGGTCAAGAGGAAATCGCCATGCAGAACGCAACGGCCAGCTGGACCGCGATCTACACCTCCATCGCTCGGGCCGCCCATCAAGTACTGGACCAGCCTCCCAAGGTGATCGACGACCCGGTAGTGGTCGGTCTGGTCGAGGGCTCCAGTGCGACGCAGATCCAGGCCCGGGCCGAGGAATTCCAAGGGCCGAACCAGTGTCTGGCCCGGGCCATGTTCGTCATGCGCAATCGCTTGGCTGAAGATGAACTGCGTCGAGCAGTGGCAGCTGGAGCGGAGCAGTACCTGATGCTCGGAGCGGGGCTGGACACCTTCGCTTATCGCCAGCCCGACTGGGCCCAAGGCATACGCCTGATCGAGGTCGACCATCCAGACTCCCAGGCATGCAAGCGCGATTATTTGCACGCGGCGCGCATCGGAATTCCGCACAACCTCAGTTTCTGTGCGATGGATTTCGAGCGCATGTCCCTGCGCAAGGGCCTGGCAGCCGTCGGTTTCGATCCCCAAGTACCGACCTTCCTGTCCTGGCTCGGCGTCACCCAGTACCTGGAGCGAGCGGCGATCCAGCGCACTCTGGAAGACGTGCTGTCGCTCCCGGCTGGTAGTGGCCTGGTGGTGAGTTTCATCATTTCGAATCCTGGGCTCGATGGCCTTGACCAGGAGGCGATGCAGGTCTTTTCCAGCCTGGTAGCCGCACGCGGCGAACCCTGGATCAGCTGTTTCGAACCCGGGCAACTGCAGCAGTGGTTGCTGGAGCTGGGATTTGCCGAAGCATTGCTGGTCGCTCCGGCCGAGTTGGAGCAGCGCTACTTGGCCGGGCGCACGGACGGCCTTCGGGCACCGCTCTTCGAACAACTGATGATCGCACGGGTATAGGTGCCGGCGAGGTCACCCGGATCTCTGGGCCTTGAGAAAGAGAGAGAACAACTCCTGTGGCGATTTGACGTCTAGTTTGGCGTAAATGTGCCGGCGGTGGACTTTCACCGTTTCCGCTGAGATGTTCAGTTTTCCCGCCACCTCCTTGTTGGAGCAGCCACTGAGGATCAGTCGGATCACGTCCAGCTCGCGGGCAGTCAAGGGTGTGCCGAGGCGCTCCATGGCCTGCTCCAAATCATCCTGCCAGCGCGGTGTCTCGCGTGACATGTTATCAGCCGGCAGCATGCCTTCGAAGAACATGCGCTGACGCATCAGCCCGCTTACCCAAGGGCGGATCATCTCCAACAGGGAAATCTGTGAAGGGCTGAAACACTGTCGGCTGCCCAGCGAAAGACACAGACTGCGCGACTCGTCCAATTGCACGTTGTACTGCACTTCGTCCTGCTCCACATAGCGAGTGAAGTACCGCTCGTAATACTCCGTCTCCTTGAAGCGCTCCGGTGCCACCTCGGCCAGCCGCACCAAGCCGCTGCTGCGATATTCACGATTAGCGATGAAAAAGGGGTCCAGAAGGTAAAGACCCTGGATGTAATCATTGAAGAGCGGGTCCGGCCCTTCCCCTTGATAGGGGCTTTCGGCGAAGGCGAACGGACGTCCATCGCTGAACAGCAACACGGCCCACGTGTCGAGTTGTACATAGTCGCCGATCAGCCGTGCCAAACCCCACCAAAAGCTCGGCTTATCCAGCTGTTCGATCAACTGGCCGGCGCTGCGGTGCCAGGCCATGTCCTGGAGCGTTGGTGTCATGCAAGTACTCCCTGGGGGTAATCACTCGGTGGGATAGGAACTTCACCGTGGAAGTAGATACTTGCATCGATCTTTGACGAAAGCCAACTGATCCAGTCCAACACTCAGCTCGACAACAAGGTCTGATCATGCAACTTGAACTTCTTCAACTAGCAGGGCGCGACGGCGACACCACATACAACCTCAGGCGCATCCTGGACGCCATTACCCAGTGCGCGCTTGGCACCGACATACTGGTTTTCCCTGAGGCATATCTAACCGGCTTCTTGGGGCCGGAGAACATTGACAAGTTTGCCGAATCGCTGGATGGCGCCAGCGTGCATGCCATCCAGCAAGCCGTACGGGACCGTGATGTAGCGGTGGTTGTAGGCTTGATAGAGGAAGAGGGCGGTTGTTTCTACAACACCACGGTGTTCGTTGCGCCCGAAGGCATCTTGTTCAAATACCGCAAGACGCACTTATGGGTGTCCGAACCCGGGTTGGTCCTGCCGGGGGATCGTTACACTACTCTTCGATGGCGCGGCATATGTATCGGCCTGCTGATTTGCTATGACACAGAGTTCCCGGAAACAGCGCGTGCTTTGGCGGCGCTGGGGGCCGAACTCGTTTTGGTCACCGACGGCAATATGGAACCCTACGGCTATGTCCACCGGACCAGCATTACTGCCAGGGCTCAGGAGAACCAGGCATTTTTCGCCGTCGTAAACCGAGTGGGGGAGGCGGCTGATGGCACCGTTTTCGCTGGCGGTAGCGCTGTGGTAGCGCCCTCTGGGCACATGCTTCTTGAAGCCGGTCGCCACGAGTGTCGCCATGTGATCGACCTGGACATGGCCCAACTTTCGGAAGCTCGCACCATTTACGACTACAGCAAAGACCAGCGCTTCCAATTGCCGGGCCAGCGTATCGAACACCCGGATGGGCGTCGGGAACTGCTGATCCCCTGATAGCGGCCCGCAAATTCATAACAAAAAAACACGACGACTGCGTTCCCCGCCAAGGGAGTCGATCAGTCAGGAGATCCCATGCCATTCTCGCGTCTACTCAACTTCGGTCTGGCTTCTGTGCTAGGTATGAGCATCCATTCTGCCATGGCCGAAACGCCTGTCCTGAACCTGTATAACTGGTCCGATTTCATTGCGCCGCAAACCCCCAAGGCCTTTCAGGAGGCTACGGGAACCCAAATGACCCTGGATGTCTTCGACAACGCAGAGGTCATGCAAAGCAAGCTGATGGCCGGCCGCAGTGGATATGACGTGGTAATTGTGCCAGACGACTTATTGCCCAACTTCGTCAAGGCGGGTGTTATCCAGGAGCTGGATCGTGCGCAGCTTGATAACTGGTCACACCTGGACGCGCAGGTGCTGGCCAAGTTACAGGTCAACGATCCAGGCAACCGCTACGCCGTGCCCTACATGTGGGGAACCACAGGTATCGGCTACAACGTCGCCAAGGTTGGCGAACTGCTGGGGCCCAATGCTCCCGTGAATTCCTGGGACCTGATTTTCAAACAAGAGAACATCGCCAAACTCAGTGAGTGCGGCGTAGCAATGCTCGACGCCCCTGTGGAGATCATCCCCATTGCGCTGCATTACCTGGGGTTGCCTCCCAACAGCGAGAACGCGGATGACTATCGCAAGGCCGAGGCACTGATACTGAGCATTCGCCCCTACATACGCTATTTCGATTCATCGAAATTTACCTCCGACCTGGCTAACGGCGACATCTGCGCGGTGATAGGTTGGGGAGGCTCGGTCTACAGCGCCAAGCTTTCGGCCGACAGCGCCAACAATGGCGTAAAGCTGGCCTATAGCATCCCGCGCGAGGGTGCGCCGATATGGATGGAAAACATCGTGCTGCTCAAGGACGCGCCCCACACGAAACAGGGTTATAGCTTCATCAATTACATGATGCGCCCCGAAGTGATCGCAAAGAGTTCTAACTACGTCGGCTATCCCAACGGCAACAAAGACGCCACAGCTCATGTCGACGCGCAGTTGCGTGATACGCCATCCCTTTACCCGCCCAAAGAGGTGATGGATACGCTGTTCCCGCTGAAAACTCTGCCGCTGAACCTCGAACGCGTGCGTACGCGGATGTGGAGCAAAGTGAAAAGCGGAACCTGAGCGCTTAATAGCGGCGACTCACGAGAGGTCCGGTAAACGGAGACACCTTCGGGTTAGCTTGGCGCCCGGGGGTGTGAATGGGTAGATTCCAGATTCACTTGCGTCCGCTTGAGGTTGCAAAACTCGAGCAATGCCTACTGAACATTCAGGCTCGTGTGGTGGAGGTGTCGATGTTTGTGCAGGATACATAATTTAACATAATATACATTATGCGAATATTCTTGTGCGGAGCTGGAGGGCTGGAGGCTTCCAGGATCACACAGCCTCTACAGGCCGTAGCGTTCCATCAGACACGGCAAAATTCTTTTCAATAGCGACATCAGCCTCATCTTTCCTCAGTACCGTTTTTTTGCGCTGTGTGGACTCGAAGCTATCTTGAACAAATTTCTGCGTCTGTTCACGCTGCCGCCAATCCTGCTGGGCGTCAGATTCGAAGGCGCCTTGGCCAAAGCCTCCGTAGCGGGCAGGATTCTCGGGGTTGTTCAAATCACAGAGCCCGAATGAATATGTTGTCTGCACATTGCGGCATTCAATACTCTGAGTCACGTACTGCTTCAAAGGGCGTTTATCTACACCATTAGACTCGTCAGGGATTTGAAGCAGCTCTAATTCAACTTCCCTAGTAATGGACAAGAAAAATCTCTCAGGAGGTAACTGGACGCAAAGGTCATATTGATTTTCAAAAAAGTAGTTCCATGTGCAGCTGTCAATGGTTATAGGAATCATCATGAGGCTCCCAGCTATGGTGTGATCTCGATGAGCAATGTAGCCTTCCCTGACAAAAAGCGTAATAACCGAATCATATAGCTAAACTAAATGAATATTTAGTTTAGTTATATTTGATGTCAGGAGTTACTCATGATCTTTCCCCTTCGAACAATGGTGAACATTGTCGCTTTATCGGCCCTGCTGGCCACTTCTCTGGCACTGGATCAAGGGCCGCGACGAGTGCTGGAAGACCGATGATCAGCAAGCCTGCGTGGCTGATAGCTATCGTCGGCGCATCGTCGAACTGCAGACGGGTTATGGGCTGGTCACCTCCTCCGCTCCGGTCATGTTCGATTGCGCGAGCAATGGCCGTATCAGTGTCACCTTCTTCCAGACCGAACCGCCCTCCCTCACTGCCTTATATAAAGGCCGGCAATCGCTGATGCTGGAGGCCAGCTCTGCCAGCGGCTCACGTTACCTAGGGCAGAACGAGAGCTTTTGGGAGCACCAGGGTAAGGCCGCTGTCACTTGGGGCCATGGGGCTAAAGAGATGATCTGCAAGAAAGCAGGTTGAGCCCTGGCGTCTGCGCCGCATTGGGTGCAGGCCGCCAAGTCCTGGGGGTTAGTTCCTGACAATACCCGGCGTCCCGGGCGACTGCTGGCTGCTTCGATCCGGATGATCGCGTTCGATGAACCGGCGCAACCCTTCCTGGGTTTCCGGTTGATGGATCGAGCGATTGAAGCATTGCGCTTCGATCTTCAAGCCCTCCGCCAATGGCAAGCCATAGCCGCGCACGGCCGCTTCCTTGTCCGAACGCATCGCCGGTTGCGGCAGGCCGGCCAGGACATGGGCCAGCTCCAGTGCCCGTTTCAGGGAGCGCCCACTGGGTACTATTTCGTTGACCAGGCCGATGCGGTACGCCTCCTGGGCGTCGATCACCTTGCCCGTGAGAATCAGTTCCATGGCCCGGCCCATGCCGATGATCCGTGGCAGGCGCTGGGTGCCGCCATCCGCCAGGCCGATGTTCCAGCGCCGGCAGGTAACGCCGAACGAGGCGTGTTCTTCAGCGATGCGGATATCGGCAAAACAGGCCCACTCCAGGCCACCGGCATAGGCCACGCCGTTGACCGCGGCAATGATCGGCTTGTAGATCTCGGTCCAGCGGCTGGGGCCGATGATGCCCGGGCGTTCGCCACGGTCGTGGGCTGCCATTTCCTCGGCGCTGCTGGGCACCAGTTGCGCGGCCGCCTTGAGATCGCCGCCGGCGCAGAAGGCTCGGTCGCCGGTACCGGTGATGATTGCCACCAGGGCGTTGTCATCCTCGCGAAAGCGCGTCCAGGCCTCGATCAGCTCGCGGTGGGTGACGGGGCCGATGCAGTTGCGCTGCTCGGGACGATTGAAACGGATGATCACCACGGGCCCGGACTGCTCGTAGGCTATTTCGCTGAATGTCATAAACGCTCCTGTTTATGGATGTCCCTTCGATGAAGCCCTTTCGAAGTCCAGTATAGGAAGTACCGAAAGTGGAGCCATACCGATTGGCGTGTTCACAACCATCCAACCTTTCCTCTCCTCAGCCGGGCCTCTTGCGGGGCGGCCTTCACCGCTGTGGCTTGACTGACAGGAGGCCTGTTAGGCTGATCCCCCCTGCCGCCCCAGCGGTGTTCTCCTGCTTCGGAATCACAGCATGTCCTCCACCGCCCAATTCTGGCGCGACCCGAACCTGCCCTACGTCGAAAGCCGCAGGGCTTGTGACAGCCGTGCCAACTACAAGGCCCACAGCCATCCGACGGTGTCCATCGGTGCCGTGGACCGGGGCGTCAGTGTGTTCAGCGGTGGCGCCCAGGGCCCGACCCGGATCCAGGCTGGCAGCGTGGTGTTTGTCCCGGCCGATTGCGCCCATGCCTGCAATCCCCTGCCCGACAGCGCCTGGAGTTACCAGATGCTGCACCTGGATCCGCGCTGGGTGGACACTGTGCGCGAAGAAGCGCAGCAGCATAGGCCGGCGCTCCTGCCCCAGGTGGTGCTGAGCCACGACAGTGGCCTCTATCAGGCTTTTTGCCGGCTCAATCAGTTGTTGTTTTCCTGCGCCGGCTGGCAGGACAAGGAGGCCGCGCTGATCGAGTTCATCGGCGCCTTGGCCACCCGGGAGCAACCGGTGATTGCCCTGGCGGCCGATCCGGCCCGGGCCAGCGAAGGCGTGCGCCGGGTCATGGATTTGCTCCAACGTGATCCGCAGCAGACCGGGCCTCTGGAGTACTTGGCGGAACTGGCGGGAATCAGCCGCTACCAGTTGATCCGTGCCTTTCGCGCGGCCACCGGGATGACGCCCCATGCCTACCAGTTGAACCAGCGGATCATCCAGGCCCGCGCTTCGCTGCAGGCCGGGGAAGCGTCGGCTGCCCTGGCCCAGCGCCTGGGCTTTGCCGATCAGGCGCATTTTCAGCGAGTGTTCAAGGCTCATGTCGGCGTAACCCCGGGCCTGTACAAGGCCTGAGACCGCGCAATTTTCTTCAATACCCCAGCTTTCTCGACGCCCCAGACTTCCAGGCTTTCAAGTCACTGGAAGGCTCAACCCATGATTCAACAGTTCCTGCTGGTCGCCGCCGCGCACTTTCTCGCCCTGCTCTCCCCCGGCCCGGATTTCTTCCTGGTGGCACGCATGTCCATGGCCGCGGGGTGGCGATCAGCCACTGGTGCCTGCCTGGGCATCGCCCTGGCCAATGGTGCCTTTATCGTCCTGGCGTTTGCCGGGGTCTCGGTGTTTCGGGCAGGTAGCCCGCTGTTCCTGGCGATCCAGTTGGCCGGGTGCGGCTACCTGCTTTATATGGGCTGGCTGTTTATCCGCCACGCCGGCGCCAGTTCACTGGCCGCGGTGGACGGCAACGGCGAAGCCCGGCCGCTGGGCCGGGCTACCTGGTGGCGTGGCCTGGGCATGGGCTTTCTCTCCGGCATCCTCAACCCCAAGAACGCCCTGTTCTATGTCAGCCTGGCGTCCCTGGTGGGGGCCCAGACCAGTGCCGGCTGGAAGCTGGTCTATGGCTTGTGGATGTTCAGCGCCGTGCTGTTGTGGGACGTGCTGGTGGCCCTGGCCATCGGCAACCGCCGGGTGCGCGAGCGCTTTGCCCGGGCCCTGCCCTGGCTGGAACGGGGCACCGGGGTGGTGCTGATCCTGCTGGCGCTGCTGGTGATCGGCGCCACGGTGTGGCGTCACTGAGCCACGCCCCGGGCAGTGACTTCCAACTGTCATTACAAATAAACAACAAAGCAATAATCTGCCGAAAGCGCCGCTGCCGATATTGTCGCAACGGTGAACGGGCCTGCCGGGCATTGCCCGGTATCTGCCCCGCCGAAACACTGCAAGGAGGACCTGCCATGCAACAACAGCCACGCCTGGGGTGCGGTGTCGCGATTGTCCGGGACGGCCAGCTGCTGCTGGTCAAACGTCTGCGCGACCCGGAAGCCGGTTGCTGGGGCCTGCCCGGAGGCAAGGTCGACTGGCTGGAACCGGTGGAACAGGCCATGCGCCGGGAAATCCACGAAGAACTGGGGCTGACTCTGCAAGGCGTAAGCCTGTTGTGCGTGGTCGACCAGATCGACCCGCAGCGCCAGGAGCACTGGGTATCACCGGTGTACCTGGCCTCGGCCCCGACGATGCCGGCGCGCAATTGCGAGCCTCACAAGCACAGCGATGTGGCCTGGTTCGAGCTCGACCGCCTGCCCCAACCCCTGACCCAGGCCACCCGCAGCGCCGTGCGCGCGCTGGTGCAGATGGCCGCCCTGGAAAGCTGAGCAGCCACGCCCCGGCCCTTCCCGACCTGCGACCGATGGCCGCAGGCATTGGTCTAATTAGCCCGCCGCCGCTTTCGTCTGTTTGTTACCATGCGCGGGTTTTTGCCTGTCTGGCTGTTCAAAGGGCGTTATTTCATGAGTGTTCTGCTGACTCGCCGCACCCTGCTCACCAGCGCCGGAGTGCTCGGCCTGGGCCTGCTCGCCGGTTGCGACAACAGTCCCCGACTGTCCTTCAAATACGGCAAGGACCTGAGTAATCAGATTCTTGGCCGCACCTTCAAACTCACCGATTCCCAGGGCGAAACCAAGTCGCTGTCCAGCTATCGCGGCCTGATGCCGATGATTTTCTTCGGCTTCACCCAATGCCCGGCCGTGTGCCCCACCACCCTGGCCCGCGCGGCCCAGGCCAAGAAGCTGATGGGCCGCGATGGCGACCGCCTGCAAGTGGTATTCATTACCCTGGACCCGGAGCGCGACACCCCCGAAGTGCTGGACGCCTACGTCAAGTCCTTCGACCCCAGCTTCGAGGCGCTGTACGGCACCCTGGAGCAGACTGCTGCCACCGCCAAGGAATTCGGCGTGTTCTACGAAAAGATCCCCAGCGGCTCGACCTATACCCTGTCCCACACCGCCACCAGTTTTGTTTTCGACTCCCGGGGCACCTTGCGCCTGGGGCTTTCCCAGTCCCTTACCGCCCAAGAGTGCGCGGAAGACCTGCTCACCGTCATGGAGGTTTGTTAATGCATTCCCTACAGCGCCCATCCCGTCTCAAAGCTGCCCTACTGCTGGTTTCCCTGCTGGGCCTGGGCGGCACCGCCAGCGCCGCGACCCAAGTGGAGAACGCCTGGGTTCGCGCCACCGTAGCCGGCCAGCACGCCAGCGGCGCCTTCATGGACCTCACCGCCAGCAGCGACAGCAAGCTGGTTGAGGTGCAATCGCCAGTGGCCAAGAACGTGCAGATCCACCAGTCGAGCATGCACAACGACGTGATGAGCATGCAGCAAGTGGACGCCGTGGCCCTGCCGGCCGGGCAGAAGGTCAGCCTGGACACCCACGGCTATCACGTGATGCTCATGGAGCTCACCGGCCAGATCAAGGCCGGCGACAAAGTGCCCCTGACCCTGACCGTGGAAAACGCCAAGGGCGAGAAGGAAATCATCGAGGTCCAAGCCCAAGCCCGAGCGCTGAATGCGCCGGACCACAGCATGATGAAGCACTGACAGCACCCTGAAGAAAAACCGGCCCTTGGGCCGGTTTTTTTTCATCCCCAGTCAATCGCCCGCGCCAGCCAAACGGTGAACCCGCAGCAGTCCGGGTCTTCGCTGATGTGCTGCACCACCTCAAAACCATGGGTGTCGAGCAAGGTGCAGTATTCCCCCGGGGAGAGGCTGGCGTGGTACAGGTCTTGGCCCTCGAATTCGCCGATGGCTTCTCCTGCCTCAGGGCCGCTGGTGAACATCAGGGCGCAGCCCGGGCCGGCGTGGCGTTCGAAAACGGCGAACATGGCGCGCTGATCGTCCGGGCAGAGGTGGAACAGGCTGTTCCAGGCGAGGATGCCGGCAAAATCCTGGTCCAGGGCCAGGCTGCGCATGTCAGCGTGGATCCATTGCTGCCCGGCAAAGCGCTGGCGGCACTGGCCCAGCAAGGTGGCAGAGCTGTCGACGCCGGTGACTGCGCATTGGTGTTCGATCAGGTAGCGCGCCATCGGCTCGCCACCTCCGCACCCCAGGTCCAGCACCTGGCCACCCTGCCCCATGACCCGGCGAAAGCGCTCCAGCCATACCTGCTCTCCCTCGAAGGCCTCGGGGTTGGCCCTGCGACGCTGGTCCCAGGCGCGAGCATGACGCTGGTACAGATCGACGATATGCCGGGCGGACTCGTGCATCCACAGGTTTCCTTGTGCGTGTGTGGCCGCAAATTACAGCACAACGGCGCTTGGGCCGGGCGTCAAACCGTTCAACTGCGCCCTGCCAGCTCCAGCAACTGCCCGCGCAGCCAGCGGTTGGCCGACTCGTTCTGCACTTGCTTGCTCCAGTACAGGTTGAGGCAGACCTCGGGCAGGGTCAGGGGCATGTCGAGAATCCGGTTGCCCAGCCCGGCGTTGATCAACTGCGCATTGTTGCGGGTCAGGGTCAGCAGGCCATCGCCCTGGGCCACCAGTTGCGCGGCGGTGAGAAAGTGCTGGCAGTGCTGGCGGATGCGCCGTACCACCCCCAGGTGCCCCAGGGCCAGGTCTTCGACGCAGATGCCCCGGCGCCTGGAGGTTACCGCCACATGCTCGGCCGCCAGGTAGCGTTCCACCGTCAGTTCGCCACTGAAGCCGGGGCCGGCCATCACGCAGAAGGAATCCTGCAGCAGCAGTTGCTGTTGCAGTTGCGGGTCGGTGAGCCGCGACAGTTCGATGGCCAGGTCAATGCGCCCGGCAATCATCTCCAGCTTCAGGTCGGCCCAGTGCACGCTGGTGCTGCGCACTTCCAGGTGCGGGGCAACACGGTTCAGGTGCGCCAGGATCAAGGGCAGGATCACCGGCTCCAGTTGCTCCGGCATGTTCAGGGTGAAACGACGGCGGTCTCGCAACGGGTCGAAGGCCTGGGCCGGGTTGAGGCTGCGGCGCAGACCGCTGAGGGCATCCTGGATCCCCGGGGCCAGTTGCTTGGCCAGCGGCGTGGGGGCCACGCCATAGCCTTCGCGGACGAACAGCGGGTCGTCCAGTTGGGCGCGCAGGCGCGCCAGGGCGTGACTGATGGCCGACTGGCTCAGGTGCAGCACCGAGGCGGCGCGGGTCAGGTTGCGCTCCTGGTACACCACCTCGAAGACCCGGAACAGGTTCAGGTCCAGGCGGCTCAGCCCCGACCATTCATGCGGTGAGTTCATGGTTGTGCCCTCGCAGTCTCGACCCGCAGCAGGCTAGCAGCGGGCCGGCGCCGGCAGAACCATGTAGCGCATTCATGAATCTCGATGAATAACCGTCGGTTCTGTGGTGCCCCGGGCGCTGCCTAAGATGGCCACGCCGATAACAACAATTCAGGAGGCACCATGGACCTTGCGGCCTATCAGCAGCACCTTCACGCCCTGCAGCAGGCCGCCTGGCCCGAAGGCGCGCCGCGTACCCCGCAGTACCCCCTGGGCCAGCAGCCCCTCACCGAATACCTGCGGGCCTGGGCGCAGTCGCAAGCCAGTGCCGTGGCCCTGGACTTCTATGGCTATCCGTTGAGCTTTGCCGAACTGGACCGGCTGTCCGACCGGTGCGCCGCCTTGCTCGGCGAGCTGGGAATCGGCCCCGGGGACCGGGTGGCGGTGTACCTGCCCAACTGCCCGCAATTGCATATCGGCTTCTGGGGCATTCTCAAGTGCGGCGCCGTGTACGCGCCGGTCAGCCCCCTGGCGCGCACCCTGGAGCTGGAGTATCAGCTCAAGGACAGCGGCGCCCGGGTGATCCTGTGCTTCGACCAACTGCTGGATGTGGTGCAGGCGGTCAGCGACTCCTGCGAGTTGAGCGCGATCCTGGCCACCAGCCTCACCGAGTTGTGCCCGGCCACCCCGAGCATTCCCCTGCCGGACCTGCTGCGCTCGCCCAAGCGCCTGGCCCCGGGGGTGATCGACTTTTTCCCCGCCCTGGAGGCCTGTCGCGCCGCTACCCCGGCCCACCGCCCTGCCCTGGGCGATATGGCCGCGCTGAACTACACCGGTGGCACCACCGGCATGCCCAAGGGCTGCATCCATAGCCACGGCGACATGCTCTACACCTGCGCCAGCTTCGTGCCGGTGGCCTTGGGCCTCAGGCAGGACAGCGTGCTGCTCAATTTCCTTCCCGAGTTCTGGATCGCCGGGGAAAACGCCGGCCTGCTGTTTCCCATCTACGCCGGCTGCCGCCTGGTGCTGCTGGCGCGCTGGGACGTCCTGGGGTTCATGGCCGCGGTGGCGCACTACCGGGTCAGCCATTGCGGGATGCTGGTGGACAGCGCCGCCGAAGTGCTGGAGCACCCAAGCGTCGCCGACTACGACCTGAGCTCCCTGAAGGCCACCGGCTGCATCTCCTTCGTCAAGAAGCTCACCCCGGACTATCGCCAGCGCTGGCTCGCGCAAACCGGCTGCACCCTGTTCGAGTTCAGCTACGGCATGACCGAAACCCACACCTGCGACACCTTCACCGCCGGGCTGCAGACCGACGACTTCGACCTCAAAAGCGCGCCAACCTTCGTCGGCCTGCCGGTGCCAGGCACCGAGTTCAAGGTCTGCGACTTCGACAGCGGCGCCCTGTTGCCCCTGGGCTCCGAGGGCGAGTTGTGCGTGCGCAGCCCTTCCCTGCTGCAGGGTTACTGGCAGCGCCCGGAGGAATCCGCGGCGGCCCTGCGCGACGGCTGGCTGCACACCGGCGACCTGGGGCAGATCACCGAACAGGGGTTTATCCGCTACCTGGGCCGGCGCAAGGAAATGCTCAAGGTCAATGGCATGAGCGTGTTTCCCAGCGAGCTGGAGGCGCTGTTCGGCCAGCACCCGCAGGTGCTGGCCAGCGCAGTGATCGGCCGCGCCGATGAACATCGGGGCCAGCAGCCGGTGGCCTTCGTTGTGCTCAAGCCCGATGCGCCCCAGGACCCGCAGGCCCTGGCGGCCTGGTGCCAGCAGGTGATGGCCGCCTACAAGGTGCCGCAGATCCGCCTGGTGGCCAGCCTGCCCATGACCGCCACCGGCAAGGTCAAGAAAAACGAGCTGGAACAACAGCTCTGACCCCCTCCTTTTCAGCATTGCGAGAATTGCCATGTTCCAGAGTCTGTTGATTGCCAATCGCGGCGAGATCGCCATCCGTATTGCCCGGGCCTGCGCCGACCTGGGAATTCGCAGCGTCGCGGTATTCGCCGAGGACGACGCCGCCAGCCTGCACACGCGCAAGGCCGATCTGGCCCTGCCCCTCAAGGGCCGCGGGGTGGCGGCCTACCTCGACCGCCAGCAACTGATCGCCCTGGCCCTGGAACAGGGCTGCCAGGCTATTCACCCGGGCTACGGCTTTCTCGCGGAGGACCCCGACTTTGCCCGGGGCTGCCTGGAAGCCGGGCTGAACCTGATCGGCCCCGGCCCCGAGGTGCTGCAGCTGTTTGGCGACAAGGCCGCGGCCCGTGCCTTGGCCGAAGATTGCGGGGTGCCCTTGCTGGAGGGCATCAACCGAGCAGCCAGCCTGGAACAGGCCGCAGCCTTCCTCGAACGCCATGGCGCAGTGATGCTCAAGGCCCTGGCCGGCGGCGGTGGCCGGGGCATGCGCGCGGTCACCGAGGCCGGGCAACTGCAGCAAGCGTTCATTCGTTGCCAGTCCGAAGCCCAGGCGGCCTTCGGCAATGGCGCGCTGTATGTCGAACAACTGCTGCAGCGGGCGCGGCACATCGAGATCCAGGTGTTGGGAGACGGCAGCGGCGCGGTCAGCCACCTGTGGGAGCGCGATTGCAGCCTGCAGCGCCGGCACCAGAAGCTGGTGGAAATCGCCCCCAGCCCGGACCTTGCCCCGCAGTTGCGCCAGCAGTTGATCGACGCCGCCCTGGCCCTGGCCGCGCGAGTGCGTTACCAGGGCATCGGTACCTTCGAATTCCTTCTCGACCAGGAACACCCGGGGCGCTTCTATTTCATGGAGGCCAACCCAAGGATCCAGGTGGAGCACACGGTGACCGAGGCCATCACCGGCGTCGATCTGCTGCACACCCAACTGCGCCTTGCCACGGGCGCCTCCCTGGCCAGCCTGGGCCTGAGCCGGCCACCAGAGCCGCAAGGCTTTGCCGTGCAGGCGCGGATCAACCTGGAACAACCCCTGGCCGATGGCGGCATGGGGCCGGTGGCCGGCACCCTCAGCGCCTATGAAGCCCCCAGCGGGCCCGGGCTGCGGGTCGACGGCTACGGCTATGCCGGTTACCCAGTGAACCCCGGCTATGACTCACTGCTGGCCAAGCTGATCGCCCAGGGTGCGGATTTTTCCGCGGCCCTGGGCCGGGCCTATCGTGGGCTTTGCGAGTTTCGCCTGGAGGGCGTGCCGAGCAACCTGGGGCTGCTGTTGAACCTGTTGCGCCATCCGGCGGTGGTGGACTATCAGGTGGACACCAGGTTCGTCGAAGCCCATTGGGCCCAGTTGCTGCAAGATTGCTCCGGGCAACATCGGCCGATGTTCTTTGCCCGGCAGGCTGCCCCTGCGCAGAGCACTCGCAGCGATGTCCAGGCGCCCCCGGGCACGGCGGCGCTGAACGCCCCGAGCACCGGGGTGCTGGTCAGCCTGGAAGTGGCCGTGGGGGATGAGTTGCGGATTGGCCAGCGGGTTGCGGTGCTGGAAGCGATGAAGATGGAGTTCGAGGTCAAGGCGCAGTGCAGCGGTATCGTCCGGGCCCTGGCCGTCCAGGTTGGCGGGGCACTGGGCGAAGGCCAGCCCCTGCTGTTTCTGGAGCCGGCGGAGTTTGCCGACCAGGGCCAGCACAGCGAAGAGCAACTGGACCTGGAGCGGATTCGCGCCGACCTGGCCGAGGTCCGCGAACGCCATGCCTTGCTCGAAGATGCCCAGCGCCCGGAGGCGGTGGCCAAGCGTCGCCGCAACGGCCAGCGCACCGCCCGGGAGAACCTCGAACACCTGCTGGACCCGGGCAGTTTCATGGAATACGGCGCCATGGCCCTGGCCGCCCAAAGGCGTCGGCGCAGCGCCGAGGAATTGCAGGCCCTGAGCCCGGCGGATGGGCTGGTGGGAGGTATAGGTACGGTGAATGCCGGGCTGTTCGACGGCCAGGACGCCCGTTGCCTGGCCCTGGCCTACGACTACACGGTGTTCGCCGGCACCCAGGGGGTGATGAACCACAAGAAGACCGACCGCCTGCTGAGCCTGGCCCAGCAGTGGCGGCTGCCGGTGGTGCTGTTTGCCGAAGGCGGCGGTGGCCGACCCGGCGACAGCGACTTTGTCGGGGTCGCCGGCCTGGATTGCCATACCTTCGCCGCCATGGCCCGGCTGTCCGGCTGGGTGCCCACGGTGGGCATCGCCTCGGGGCGCTGCTTTGCCGGCAATGCCGCCCTGCTCGGCTGCTGCAATCTGATCATCGCCACCCACAACGCCAGCATCGGCATGGCCGGCCCGGCGATGATCGAAGGCGGCGGCCTGGGCAGCTTCACCCCGGAACAGGTGGGCCCGGTGTCGGTACAAGGTCCCAACGGAGTGATCGACGTGCTGGTGGCCGACGAAGCCGAGGCCGTACAGGTGGCCAAGCAGTACCTGAGCTATTTCCAGGGGCCGCTCAAAGACTGGCACTGCGCCGACCAGCGTGAGCTGCGACATTTGATTCCGGAAAACCGCCTGCGGGCCTACGACATCCGCCGGGGCATCGAGACCCTGGCCGACCGCGACAGCGTGCTGGAGTTGCGCCGGCAATTCGCCCCGGGGCTGATCACCGCACTGATCCGCATCGAAGGCCGGGCCTTCGGCCTGCTGGCCAACAACCCGGCGGTGCTGGGTGGGGCCATCGACGCCGCGGCCGGGGACAAGGCCGCACGTTTCATGCGCCTGTGCGAAGCCTTCGGCCTGCCGCTGGTGTCCCTGTGCGACACCCCGGGGTTCATGGTGGGGCCGGAGTCGGAGCAGCAGGCTACGGTGCGCCATGTGTCACGGATGTTTGTCAGTGCCGCCAGCCTCACGGTGCCGTTCTTCACCCTGGTGCTGCGCAAGGGCTACGGCCTGGGCGCGCAGGCCATGGCGGCGGGCAGTTTTCACAGCCCGTTGTTCACCGTCGCCTGGCCCAGCGCGGAATTCGGCGCCATGGGCCTGGAAGGTGCGGTGCGCCTGGGCTTCTCCAAGGAACTGGCGGCCCAGCCCGACCCACAGTCGCAACAGGCGCTGTTCGACAAACTGGTGGCCAAGGCCTACGCCCGGGGCAAGGCGCTGAACATGGCCAGCTACCTGGAGATCGACGCGGTGATCGACCCCCTGGAAAGCCGAGCGTGGCTGCTGCGTGGCCTGCAGGCCGCACCGCGCCCGGTGCCCTGGGCCGAGCGCGCCCAGGGTTTTGTCGATACCTGGTAGCCCTGCCCCTCCATCGCAGGTGTTCCTCGATCAGCTGCGCCCGGTCCACCGTCAGCCCTTGCGCCCGAGCCTGTTATGCTTGCGCGGTTACCAGCGCCCCCCATCTGTGCATGGGTTAATGGCCCAGAGGCGTCTGCAGAGGCTGGCGGATAGCGAGCTGGGCCAGGTGCAGCGCGTAGAACACCTGATTACCGGCGATCGACGCTGCGTCTATCGCATCCGTGCCACCCCAGTGAGTTGATGCCCGTGCCCCTGCCAGTCCTGTCCCGCCTGCTCAAACAGGGCGCGCTGATCCTCGGCGTCGCCACCCTGACCCTGCTGGCCTGGCGGGCTTATGACAGCGAGCGCGGCCCGGCGCTGCAGCCCTGGCACCTGCAGGTGCCCCATGAACTGAGCGTGGAGCAGTTGGACCACGCCGACTGGGGCGCCTGGCTGCAGGCCGAGGACCGGGTATTCACCGAGGTCCGGCAGCAGGTCAGCGAGCGCCTGGACCCCGGGCAGGTACCGCCCTTCAACCGCTACCGCCAGGACAGCCGGGCCTACCCGCCACGCTTTGCCACGAACTGGAACCGTTCCTACCTGCTGCGCCCGGCCGGGACGCCCCGGGGCGTGGTGGTACTGCTGCACGGCCTGACCGATTCGCCCTACAGCCTGCGGCATGTCGCCCAGCGCTACGTCGAGCACGGTTACCTGGCCATCGGCTTGCGCCTGCCCGGCCATGGCACGGTGCCGGCGGGGCTGACCGACGCCCAGTGGCAGGACTGGCTGGCCGCCACGCGCCTGGCCCTGCGTACTGCCCGGGCCGAAGTGCCGGCGCCGGCTCCGCTGCACCTGGTGGGCTACTCCAACGGCGCCGCACTGGCGGTCAAGTACACCCTGGATGCCTTGAGCGACCCGCAGTTGCCCCAGGCCCAGCGCCTGGTACTGATTTCCCCGATGATCGGCGTCGCCTCGTCCGCCCGTTTTGCCGGGCTGGCCGCCTTGCCCGCGGTGTTCCCGGCCTTCAGCAAGGCGGCGTGGCTCAACCTGCGGCCCGAATACAACCCGTTCAAGTACAACTCGTTTCCAGCCAATGCCGCGCGCCAGTCCTGGCTGCTGACCGACACCCTGCAAAAGCAGCTGCTGGCCCTGGTGGGCGATCCACGCCTGGCCCGGTTGCCACCTATCCTCAGCTTCCAGTCGTTGACCGACGCCACCGTCAGCACCCCGGCCCTGGTCAGTGGGCTGTACCGGCAACTGCCGGCCAACGGCAGTGAACTGGTGATCTTCGACCTCAACCGCGAGCGTGATTTCGAAGGGCTGCTGGACCCGGCCAGCGTCACCTCCCTGGCCAGCCTGCTACCGTCCGCGCCACGCAACTACACCACCCGCATCCTCAGCAACGAAGGCACGGGCAGCGCGGCACTGGAAGAAGTGAGCACCCCAGCCCTGAGCCCGGACAGCAGCCGGCGGCCCCTTGACCTGGCCTACCCGCCGGGGGTGTTTTCCCTGTCCCATGTGGCATTGCCCTTCCCTGTCGATGACGGCCTGTACGGCACCCACCCCAGCCCCGATGAGGATTTTGGCGTGCACCTGGGCACCATTGCCGCCCGTGGTGAACGGGGTGTGCTGGTGGTGCCCATGGACGAGCTGATGCGCCTGAGCGCGAACCCGTTCTACCCCTACCTGATCCAACGCATCGAGGCGCTGATAGATAAAGCAACAGTTCCTTGATTGATCCTGTGAATGCCTGAGTGGTAGTTTCGCCGCCCTCTACCCTCCTTGATTTCCGAGGGGGCGCAACTGCCGCCATGGCAGGGAAAGACCATGATCTCCATGCTTCAATCTCCGGCCCTGCGCCTGCCAACACCCAGGCACCGCACCCTGAAAGCCGCCGCTGCAGCCCTGCTGTTGCTGGGCGCGGCCGCCAGCGCCCAGGCCGACCCGCAACAGGACTTCTGGTACGTACAGACCAGCGTGTACACCAACCACTGGAGCAACGACCCCGACCACAACAACCACCAGGACCTGATCGGCCTGGAGCGCAACTACGCCGACGGTGAACTGTGGGGCGTGAGCACCTTTCGCAACTCCTTCTCCCAGCGTTCCTACTACGCCTATGTGGGCAAGGCCTGGGAAAATGCCGACTGGCCGGTTTACGCCAAGCTCAGTGGTGGCCTGATCCAGGGCTACAAGGGCGACTACAAGGACAAGATCCCGCTGAACCACTTCGGCGTGGCGCCGGTGCTGATCCCGGCCATCGGCACCCATTACGGCCCGGTGGGCGCAGAGCTGGTGGTGCTGGGGGCCGCGGCGGTGATGGTCAACGTCGGCTACCGTCTCTGAGTACCCGGCCTGCGCACAATCGTACAAGACGCCTCTGTACTCCCCTTCCTAGACTCCCCGCTGAATGACCACCGCGCCGCGGTGGCCCGGCGTTGCCATCGTTGCCAGTCCCGGCACACTTGGGAAGGGATCTTCCAATGCACGGTTTTCAACCCTGGAACCCGCAGTTCTATATCAATCCGCTGTACCTGCCGGCTTCCGGCGATGCCCCGCACCAGGTGTTCAACCCGGACACCCGCGAGCCCATCGGGCTCAACCCCAGTTGTACCAAGGACGATGTGCACACCGCAGTGGCGGCGGCCAACGTCGCCCACACCCTGTGGCGCCTGCTGGATACGGATCAGCGTCAGGCGCTGTTACTGCAACTGGCGGACAGCATGGCCGCCGACAGCGAACTGAACCGGCAGATCATCCGGCAGATGACTCGGGAACTGGCGCTTTGCGTGGCCGAGGCCCGGGCCGAGCTGGATCACTGCGCAGCCGTGTTCCGCTATTACGGGGCATTGGCCGACAGCGCTGCACCGGCCCCCGGCCCGAGCGGTGCAGCGCAGTGCCGGTTACGGTACGAGCCCTATGGCGTCAGCGTGCATATCCTGCCGTTCACCCTGGGCATTGCCCTGCTGGGGCGGACGTTGGCCGCGGCCCTGGCGGCGGGCAACAGTTGCCTGGTCAAGCCGGCGCAGAACGCCAGCCTGTCCACCCTGGCCTTCATGCAGCACTTCGCTGGCCTGCCGGCGGGGCTGGTTTCGTGCATTCCCGGGGACGCCGCCACCGCACAATGGCTGCTGCAGTCCAGCGGCACCCATGCGGTGGCCTTCACCGGCAGTGTGGGCGCTGCCAGCGCGGTGGCGGTGACCTGCGCCGAACTGCTCAAGCCCTGTGCGATCGAGAGCACTGGCCGCGGCGCGATGATCATTGCCCAGGATGCCGATGTCGCGCTTGCCGCCGCCTACGGAGCTCGCGCCGCCTTCAGCCGCGGTGGCCAGAGTTGCCTGTCGATCCAGCATTTTTTCGTCGAGGCGCAGGTCCATGACCAGTTCGTCCGGCACTTCATCGAGCACACCCGCCACCCAGGCCACGACTCCAGCAGCGCTGTGCGGCCGCTGATCAGCCAGGCCGCACGGCACAAAGTCCGGCGGCTGGTGCGTGACGCCCTGGCCAAGGGCGCCGCACTGCTGGTCGGAGAACAGGCACTCGAAAACCCCCAGCCCGGCAGCCTGCAACCGCCGCTGATCCTCGCCGAGATCGACGACGACATGGTCATCACCCAGGAAGAGTGCCTGGGCCCGGTGGCGGTCATCCGTCGGGTGAGTGACCTTGGCGCAGCCGCGCAACTGGCCAACGATTGCCCGGCAAGCTTTGAAGTGACCCTGTTCAGCAAAGATCCGGTGCTCGCGGTCCAGCTGGCCCAACGCTTGCTGAGCGCCCGGGTACGGATCAACCCGCCGCCCGTGCCGAACCACCCCGACAGCGAGCACCACTGGACCCTGTCGCAATTGGCCGGCGACCTGTCCCCCAGCGCTCTGGACGCCTTCCGGCGGCCCAAGCGCCTGTTGCTCGGTGCGGCAGCGGCTCCGGCCACGCAGCAGGCGCCGGTGCAAACCTTCGCCGCAGGGCTGCCCGAGTGATGAGCCAGAGGTTGGGGGCTTATTGCGGGTCTTCGCAGCCCAGGCCCTCGCGCTGGCTTTTCTCATCCGCCAGGCTCTTGCCGGTGCGGGCCATCACCCGCCGCTGCAAGGCTCGCAGCTCGGCGCCATCAAGGCGCTTGCAGCTGTTGATTTCCCAGGTGTCGCCCGTGTTCAGGCTGACCGAGAACAAGCCCCAGTACTCGGTGGCCCCGGCCTTGGGGTCGTTGTAGCCGAGGCTGAAGTCGTAGTACCCGGGATGGGGTGGCTTGCCGTTTTCGTCCTGCAAGTCGCCGTCGATGAACACCCCGGGGCGCTGCAACTGATAGTCCTGGTGCTTGAGGGCCACCCGCAAGACCTGCTCCGCCTGTTCGCGGGTCAGGCCGCTGGCCTTGATCTGGGCCGGCTGCAGGTTATCGGTGGCGCAGGCCACCAGTGTGGTGCAGGCCAGGGACAGGCCAAGCACCCAGGAAGGGTTCTTGAATTTCAGCACGCCATGCGCCCTCTGACCGCAATGATGATGTCCGCCAGGTAGCGGGCGAAACCATCCCGGCCGCCGGTCTTGGCGTTTCCGGTGTTGTAGCCGCTGCGCACCAGCGCCTGGGCGAATGCCATGGGGTCACGCTGGCCTCGTACCGCCGTGCCAAAGCTCGAAGCAAAGGACTGGGCGGACTTCTGGAAGGAGTCGAACTTGGCCACCTTGATGCTGGCGTTGCCCAGGGGCGCCTCGGCGCCGATCTGCAGGGGGGCCGGTGCGTGCATGGAAAAGTAGTTGTTCAGTTCCCGGGCAATGCGCCCGGTGCCGTACTGGCTTTCCTGGGCGGCCAGGCCCAGCAGGTTTTCCACGGGCAGGTCCAGCTGGTCGGCAATCGGCTGGCACACCGCCTTGTACTTGCTGACAAAGGTCACGGCACTGATGTTGTTGCAGAGTCTGGCGCTCACGTTGGTTCCCTCGGTTGGCCGGTCAATTCCATTGAATGCGGTTTTCGCCGCGTGATTATAAAGCAACGCGGAGCCCAGGCTGTCGAGTCCGTCACAGCCTTAAGGCCGGTGCAGCGCGAGAACCTTCGGGCATCACGGGAATTCACCATAAATTTGACGATTTTTTCTTGTTTGCCACTCTACATTGCGCGCAGTTTTCATTTGCAAATGATTCCTATTGTTCGGGCTGCACGGCAGCCCGACCCTTTCGGCCTGATGCAACCCAAAACCACCGCAGGAGCTGCCTTCTCCATGACCCCACGTTTCCCCTCACGTTTGAAAACCGGCCTGCTGGTCGCTGCCTTGCTGACCGCCGGCCATGCCTATGCGGCCGATGCCGACGGCCTGCTGGTGTACAACGCCCAGCATGAAGGCCTGACCAAGGCCTGGGTCGAGGGCTTCACCCGCGACACCGGGATCAAGGTCACTCTGCGTAACGGTGATGACAGCGAAATGGGCAACCAGCTCGTGCAGGAAGGCCAGGCTTCGCCAGCGGACGTGTTCCTCACCGAGAACTCGCCGGCCATGGCCCTGGTGGACAACGCCGGCCTGTTCGCCAAAGTGGCTCCGACCACCCTGGAGCAAGTGGCCGATGCCTATCGTCCAACCCACGGCAACTGGGTGGGCATCGCCGCGCGCTCCACGGTGTTCGTCTACAACCCGGCCAAGCTGCAGCAGGCCGACCTGCCCAAGTCCCTGCTGGACCTGGCGAACCCAGCCTGGAAAGGCCGCTGGGCCGCATCCCCTGCCGGTGCCGATTTCCAGGCCATTGTCAGCGCGGTGCTGGAACTCAAGGGCGAAGCCGCCACCCTGGAATGGCTCAAGGGGATCAAGAGCAATGCCAGCCTCTACCGGGGCAACAGCGCGGTGCTCAAGGCGGTCAACGCCGGCCAGGTGGACAGTGGCGTGATCTACCACTACTACAGCTTCGTCGACCAGGCCAAAACGGGGGAAAACAGCAAGAACACCGCCCTGCACTACTTCAAGCATCAGGATCCAGGGGCGTTTGTCAGCCTTTCCGGCGGTGCGGTGCTGGCTTCCAGCAAGCACCAGGAGCAGGCCCAGGCGTTCCTCAAGTGGATCACCAGCGCCAAGGGCCAGGCAGTACTCGGCACCGGCAAGTCGTTCGAATACGCGGTCGGCCTGGGCGCGCAGTCCAATCCCAAGCTGGTGCCCCTGGCCGAGCTCGATGCGCCCAAAGTCGACGCCGCCAGGCTCAACAGCAAGAAAGCCGTGGACCTGATGACCCAGGCCGGTCTCCTGTAATCCCATGGCCGACGACCTGTCACGTTTGCCCGCCGGGGACACGACCCGGGTTGCTGCGGCGACCCACGCTGGCTATCGCCGCCATGGCCCGGGACGGCGGGCCGCTCCCTGGTTATTGGGCGCGGCGCTGCTGGTATCGCTGTGGGCGCTGCTGCCCCTGGGGTTTGTCGTCGGCATCTCGATCCAGACCGGCTGGGCGACTATCGCCGAGCTGGTGCTGCGCCCGCGGGTCGCGGAGCTGCTGGGCAATACCCTGTTGCTGCTGGTGCTGACCCTGCCGCTGTGCGTGCTGCTGGGGGTTGCGCTGGCCTGGTTGACCGAGCGCAGCGACCTGCCCGGGCGGCGCATCTGGTCGCTGCTGGCCGTGGCGCCCCTGGCCGTGCCGGCGTTCGTCCACAGCTATGCCTGGGTCAGCCTGGCGCCCGCGCTGCACGGTTTGCCGGCGGCGGTGCTGGTGTCAGTGATTGCCTATTTCCCCTTCGTCTACCTGCCGGCGGCGGCCACCCTGCGTCGGCTGGATCCGGCCCTGGAAGATGTGGCCGAAGCCCTGGGGCTCAAGCCCTGGGCCCTGTTCCTGCGGGTAGTGCTGCCACAGTTGCGCCTGGCCGTGGGCGGCGGTGCCTTGCTGGTGGGCCTGCATTTGCTGGCCGAGTACGGCCTATATGCAATGATCCGCTTCGACACCTTCACAACCGCCATCTACGACCAGTTCCAATCCACCTACAACGGCCCGGCGGCGAACATGCTGGCGGGCATCCTGGTGCTGTGCTGCCTGGTGCTGCTGGGGGTGGAGTCCGCCAGCCGCGGCCAGGCGCGCTATGCCCGAGTCGGCTCGGGCAGCCCTCGGGCCCAACGCATCCAGGCCTTGCGCGGCGTGGCACGGGCCGCCGGGCTGTTGCTGGCGGCGCTGACCAGTGCTCTGGCCCTGGGCGTGCCCCTGCTGACCCTGGGCAACTGGCTGCTGGCCGGCGGGCTTGAGGTGTGGCAGGTGCCGGAGCTGCTGCCCAGCCTGCGCCAGACCCTGATGCTGGCCAGCCTGGGGGCGCTGTTGACCACCTGCGCGGCGATCCCCGTGGCCTGGCTGTCGATCCGTGCCCCGGGGCGCCTGCTGCGGCTACTGGAAAGCTGCAACTACATCACCAGTTCCCTGCCCGGCATCGTGGTGGCCCTGGCCCTGGTGACGGTCACCGTGAGGTACGCCCGCCCCATCTACCAGACCAGTTTCACCGTGCTCCTGGCCTACTTGCTGATGTTCCTGCCCCGGGCCCTGGTCAGCCTGCGGGCGGGTATTGCCCAGGCGCCGGTGGAGCTGGAAAACATCGCCCGCAGCCTGGGCCGCTCGCCGCTCCAGGCACTGTGGCACGTCACCCTGCGCTTGGCGGCACCGGGAGCGGCAGCCGGCGCGGCTCTGGTGTTCCTGGCCATCAGCAATGAACTGACCGCGACCCTGCTGCTGGCGCCCAACGGCACTCGCACCCTGGCCACCGGCTTCTGGGCCAGGACCAGCGAGATCGACTACGCCGCCGCGGCGCCCTATGCCCTGATCATGATCCTGTTGTCCCTGCCGTTGACCGGCCTTCTCTATCACCAATCCAGACGTACGGCGGGCCGATGAACGCTCTCGAACTCCACGCAGTGCACAAATCCTTCGGCGGCGCACCGGCGGTGCAGGACATCAGCCTCAGCGTGCCCACTGGCAGCCGCACGGCCATTGTCGGCCCTTCCGGCTCGGGCAAGACCACCTTGCTGCGGATGATCGCCGGCTTCGAGTTTCCCGATCGCGGGCGCATCAGCCTCAATGGCCAGGTGCTGGTGGACGCTCAGGGCGCGGTACCGGCCCATCAGCGGCTGATCGGCTATGTACCCCAGGATGGCGCGCTGTTTCCGCACCTCAACGTGGCGGCCAATATCGGCTTCGGCCTGACGGGCAAGAGCCTGCAGAGGCAGCAGCGCATTGCCGAGTTGCTGGACATGGTGGCTCTGGATAGCAGCCTGGCCAGCCGTTGGCCCCACGAGCTTTCCGGCGGCCAGCAACAACGGGTTGCCCTGGCCCGGGCCCTGGCGCAGCGCCCGCGGCTGATGCTTCTGGACGAGCCCTTTTCCGCCCTCGATACCGGTCTGCGGGCCTCGATGCGCAAGGCCGTGGCGCGGCTTCTGGCTGAGGCCGGGGTGACCACCATTCTGGTCACCCATGACCAGGCCGAGGCCTTGTCCTTTGCCGACCAGTTGGCGGTGATGCGCCAGGGCCGGCTGGTGCAGGCCGGTGCGCCGCTGGAGCTGTACCAGCACCCGCGGGACGCCCAGACTGCGCTGTTTCTCGGCGAAGCCGTGCTGCTGCCGGCGCAGCTGGACCAGGGGCTGGCCCGATGTGACCTGGGGCAGGTGCCGATCCGCGATCGTTCGCTCAAGGGCCCGGCGCGGATCATGCTGCGCCCCGAGCAACTGCAGGTGCTGGCGGACGACGGCGATGGCACAGGCAGTTGCCCGGGAGTGGTCAGGGACTGCGACTTTGCCGGCAATACCTGCACCCTGAGCATCGGTGTGGCCGGTGCCGGGGGGCATGAACAGCTGGTGCCGGTTCGCAGTTCCGGCCTGCATGCGCTACCGGCCGGCAGCCGGGTGCGCATCCGCACCCTGGGGCACGCCCATGTGCTGGGGGGGGACCCCGGCGTTTGAGCGAAGGTGCTGCCCTTGGTCATGGTCATGCGCGGCAATCGCTCCGATACTTTAGCCACGCCGCTGTATGCGGTGGCTATCGGCTCCACCTTGAACAAGGAATGAACCATGACTGATTCTGCCAGCCAAGCAGAGGATTACCTGATGATGCAGGCCGCGCACTGGTGCATGCGCCTGCGCGAGGCCGATTGCAGCCTGGCCGAGCGCCGGGCTTTCGAGGACTGGCTGCAGAGCGACCCGAGCCATGCCTTCGAGTACGCGAAGATGCTGGAAGTCTGGGACCTTACCGGGCAGTTGTCGCCCACCCTGCCCTCGCTCTGAGCCTGCCGCGGCCTACAGATCGAAGCGGTCGATGGCCCGGCGCCGTTCGTTGTCATCGCGCAGGTCATAGCTGGCGGTGGTCTGGATGTTGCTGTGGTGAGCCAGTTTCTGTGCCAGCGACAGGTCGTGCTCCTCGATCACCCGGGTGATGAACGAGCGCCGGAAGTCGTGGGGCATGATCCGCACGCCGACCTCGGCCCCGCGTTGCCGGGCAATGTAGTAGATGGCGTGCTTGGTGATGCGCTCGCGAGTGATGTGCCCGCCCCGGCGGATGCGGTTGAACAGGAACGGGTCGTCTACCAGGCCCGCGGGCAGATGCCGGCGGCGAAGCTCCAGCCAGGCCTGCAGCTTGTCGAAAGCCCAGGTGGGGGCGTACTTGATCAACTGACGATTGCCCTTGGCCAGCACCTGCAGGCTGCGCTCGCTGAAATCCACCTGGGCCAGGTCCAGGTTGACCGACTCGGACTTGCGCATGCCCGAGCCATAGAGCAGCGCAATCAGCGCCGCATCGCGCACGCCCTGGGGGCGCGGGTCGCCAGCGCACACGGCCATCAGTTCGTGGATCAGGCCACGCTTGAGGTTGCGCCCGCGAGCCAGGCGCGTGCCGCTGATGGCCTTGACCGAACGCATCTTCAGCAGGTGGTCCTGGCTGATCAGGCTGGCGCGCCACGCCTCGTTCATCACTCCGCGCAGGGCGTTGACGTACAGCGATGAAGTGTTGGGCGCATACCCGTCTTCGCGCAAGGTGGCCACCAGGGCCGTGACATGCTCGGGTTGCAACAGGTGCCAGGGGATTTCTTCGAGGTTTCGTTCGGCGTAGCCCAGGCGGTCGGCGGCATCCTGCAGCACATAGCGCAGGGTCGACTGGCTGGAGGGGGCCAGGCGCTTGAGGTATAGATTCAGCGGGTTTGGTGCGCCCGGGCTAACGGAGCAGCCGGGACCAGGCAGGTTCATAGGTTCTCCTCTGAGCAAGGTTGCACCGGGTAGCACCGCAGCGAGGCGAAAAAAATATTTCCGGTGGCCCCTTCAAGTCGCCTTGGAAACTGGTTACAAAAGTCGCCACGGCGCCGTACTACGAAAACTTTGGAAATAAACTGAACACTAGCTGTCTGGCTTGCAGAAAAACGGACTTTTTCCTTATTTTTCATATTCGTTTCACATTTTTCCGCTTAATCTCAGCCCCCGACAGCCAACCGTCCGAGTGCAGTTTTTTCTCAGGTTGCAAAGATAACACCTTGATCCACCTTTACTTTTCACAAACCTGGTCTTTACTGATCCGCTGCATGGAATGCCCTGTTGGCTCAATAATTGGATGCGCCTTGATGACTGCAAGACCTCCCCGCTTTCCATGAACGGTCCGTTCACCCGCAGCAACCCGTATTCCAGCAACTCGCATTGTGTAAACCCGAGGTAACCATGAACCAGGCTTTCCTTCCTTTCTCGCGCCCGAGTATTGGCGAAGAAGAGATTGCTGCAGTGGAGCAGGTTCTGCGCTCCGGCTGGATCACCACCGGCCCGAAAAACCAGGAACTGGAACAGCAGTTCGCCGAACGTGTCGGCGCCCGCCACGCCGTGGCACTGTCCTCCGCCACCGGCGCCATGCACATCACCCTGCTGGCCCTAGGCATCGGCCCCGGGGATGAAGTGATCACCCCGTCTCAGACCTGGGTCTCCACCGCCAACATGATCTGCCTGCTGGGCGCCACCCCGGTGTTCGTCGATGTCGACCCCGACACCCTGATGAGCGACGCCGCCACCATCGAAGCCGCCATCACCCCGCGCACCAAGGCAATCATCCCGGTCCACTACGCCGGCGCAGCCTTCGACCTCGACCCGCTCTACGCCCTGGCCGACAAGCACGGTATCGCAGTGATCGAAGACGCCGCCCACGCCGCCGGTACCACCTACCGCGGCCGCGCCATCGGTGCCCGGGGCACGGCGATCTTTTCCTTCCACGCGATCAAGAACATGACCTGCGCCGAAGGCGCGATGTTCGTCAGCGATGACGAAGCCCTGGCCAACCGCGTGCGCATGCTCAAGTTCCACGGCCTGGGAGTGGACGCCTACGATCGCCTGACCCATGGCCGCAAGCCACAGGCCCAGGTCATCGAGCCCGGCTTCAAGTACAACCTGGCGGACATGAACGCGGCCATTGCCCTGGTGCAACTGCAACGCCTGGACGAAATCAACGCCAAGCGCGAAGTGCTGGCCAAGGCCTACCTGCAGCGCCTTGAAGGCTTGCCGGTACAGCCCCTGCTCCTGCCCCAGTACCCGCAGCAGCATGCCTGGCACCTGTTCATCCTGCGCATCGATGCCGAGCGTTGCGGCCTGGACCGCGAAGCCTTCATGAAAGGCCTGCAGGAACAGAACATCGGTACCGGTATCCACTTCATTGCGACCCACCTGCATACCTATTACCGACAGCGCTTCCCTGAAGTGCACCTGCCCCATACCGAATGGAATTCGGCGCGGCTATGCTCGATCCCACTGTTTCCGGACATGACCCTTGACGATGTCGAGCGGGTGACCGGTGCCATCGCAAACCTTTTGGACTGAAGCCTTTGAAACCTTATCCGATTCAGTTCGTGTCGATCGTGATTCCGGTCTACAACGAAGAACAGAGCCTCCCCGAGCTGTTGCGGCGCACCGAAGCGGCCTGCCGCCAGCTCAAGCACGAGTTTGAAATCGTCCTCGTGGACGACGGCAGCCGCGACGAGTCGGCGAACATCCTGCAGGCTGCCGCCGAGCGCGAAGGCAGCCCGGTGGTGGCGGTGATCCTCAACCGCAACTACGGCCAGCACGCAGCAATCATGGCCGGCTTCGAGCAGTGCCGTGGCGACGTGGTGATCACCCTCGACGCCGACCTGCAGAACCCGCCGGAGGAAATCCCGCGCCTGGTGGCCCAGGCCGAGCTGGGCTACGACGTGGTCGGCACCGTGCGCAACAACCGCCAGGACTCGGCGTTCCGCCGCTGGCCGTCGAAGCTGATCAACCTGGCCGTGCAGCGTTCCACCGGGGTCGCCATGAGCGACTACGGCTGCATGCTGCGGGCCTACCGCCGGACCATCATCGACGCGATGCTGGCCTGCACCGAGCGCAGCACCTTTATCCCGATCCTGGCCAACAGCTTTGCCCGGCACACCACCGAGGTGCTGGTGGAGCACGCCGAGCGCGAGCACGGTGACTCCAAGTACAGTCCGATGCGCTTGATCAACCTGATGTTCGACTTGATCACCTGCATGACCACCACGCCCCTGCGGCTGTTGAGCATCATCGGGTTCGGCATGGCCGGCCTCGGCGCGCTGTTTGCCCTGATGCTGATCGTGCTGCGGCTGATCTTCGGCGCCACCTGGGCCGGCGACGGCACCTTCGTGCTGTTCGCGGTGCTGTTCGTGTTCACCGGCGGCCAGTTCATCGGCATGGGGCTTCTGGGTGAATACCTGGGACGCATGTACAGCGACGTGCGGGCCCGCCCGCGCTTCTTCATCGAAAAAGTCTTGCGCAGCCAGCCCGCGGCCCCGGCCCCGGTTGTGACTGTCGACGGTTTAACTTCCACTCATACAGATCAGGTTTCGCCATGAGCAATAAAGCTGTTGTCTTCGCCTACCACGATATTGGCTGTGCTGGCATCGAAGCCCTGCTCAACGCAGGTTACGAGATCGCCGCCGTGTTCACCCACGCCGACGATCCCAAGGAAAACACCTTCTACGGCTCGGTGGCCCAGCTTTGCGCCCGCAAAGGCATTGCCGTGCACGCCCCGGAAGATGCCAACCACCCGCTGTGGATCGAGCGCATCGCCAAGCTCAACCCCGACTACCTGTTTTCCTTCTATTACCGCAACCTGCTGAGCGAGCCGCTGCTGGCCACTGCCAGCAAGGGTGCGTTCAATCTGCACGGCTCGCTGCTGCCGCACTACCGTGGTCGCGCACCGGCCAACTGGGTGCTGGTCAAGGGCGAAACCGAAACCGGCGTGACCCTGCACCGCATGGTCAAGCGTGCCGATGCCGGCGCCATCATTGCCCAGGAACGCGTGGCCATCGAGCGCAGCGACACCGCCCTGACCCTGCACCACAAACTGCGTGACGCCGCCGCCAGCCTGCTGCGCGACACCCTGCCGGCACTGGCCCAGGGCAAGATCACCGAAACCGCCCAGGACGAGTCCAAGGCCAGCTACTTCGGTCGTCGCACCGCGGCGGACGGCAAGATCGACTGGCAGCGCCCGGCCGAAGAGCTGTTCAACCTGGTTCGCGCCGTGACTCAACCCTACCCGGGCGCCTTCTGCGCCGTGGGCGAGCACAAGCTGATCGTCTGGAGCGCCGAAGTCGCCAAGGGTAACGAAGGCCAGGCCCCGGGCCGGGTCATCAGCGTCGACCCACTGCGCATCGCCTGTGGCCAGGACTCCCTGGTGATTACCTCCGGCCAGCGCAATGCCAACGGCCTGTTCCTGGGTGGCCCGCAACTGGCCAACGAACTGGGCCTGGTGGACGGTTCCCTGCTGCGCGGCGCAGAGTCGGGGCGCAAGCCACGTCGCACCCGCGTACTGATCCTGGGCGTCAACGGCTTTATCGGTAACCACCTGTCCGAGCGCCTGCTGCGTGACGACAAGTACGACGTCTACGGCCTGGACATCGGCTCCGACGCCATCGAGCGCCTGCGCAGCCACCCGAACTTCCACTTCGTCGAAGGCGATATCAGCATCCACTCCGAGTGGATCGAATATCACATCAAGAAGTGCGACGTGGTCCTGCCTCTGGTGGCCATCGCCACCCCGATCGAATACACCCGCAACCCGCTGCGCGTGTTCGAGCTGGACTTCGAAGAGAACCTCAAGCTGGTTCGCTACTGCGTCAAGTACAACAAGCGCGTGATCTTCCCGTCGACTTCGGAAGTCTATGGCATGTGCCAGGACAAGAACTTCGACGAAGACACCTCCAACCTGATCGTCGGCCCGATCAACAAGCAGCGCTGGATCTACTCGGTCTCCAAGCAGCTGCTGGACCGGGTGATCTGGGCTTACGGCGCCAAGGGCCTGAACTTCACCCTGTTCCGTCCGTTCAACTGGATGGGCCCGCGCCTGGACCGCCTGGACTCGGCACGCATCGGCAGCTCCCGGGCCATCACCCAGCTGATCCTCAACCTGGTGGAAGGCACCCCGATCCGCCTGTTCGACGGTGGCGAGCAGAAGCGCTGCTTCACTGACATCGCCGACGGCATCGAAGCCCTGGCACGCATCGTCGACAACGAAAACGACTGCTGCAACGGCCAGATCATCAACATCGGCAACCCGGACAACGAAGCCAGCATCCGTCAGCTGGGCGAAGAGCTGCTGCGTCAGTTCGAAGCTCACCCGCTGCGCGGCAACTTCCCGCCGTTCGCCGGTTTCCGTGATGTGGAGAGCAAGGCGTTCTACGGTGCTGGCTACCAGGACGTGGAACACCGCAAGCCAAGCATCGAAAACGCCAAGCGCCTGCTGAACTGGGAGCCGACCGTGGAGATGAGCGAAACCATCGGCAATACCCTGGACTTCTTCCTGCGTGAAGCGATGCTGGAAATCGCTGACCGCGCCAAGCAAGAAGCACGCTGATGCAGGCAGGTCTGCGCATTGATGTCGATACCTACCGCGGCACCCGGGAGGGGGTGCCACGGCTGCTCGAATCGCTGGAGGAAGCCGGGGTCAAGGCCACGTTTTTCTTCAGCGTCGGGCCGGACAACATGGGGCGCCACCTGTGGCGCCTGATCCGTCCGCAGTTCCTCTGGAAAATGCTGCGGTCCAATGCCGCGGGCCTGTACGGCTGGGACATCCTCCTGGCCGGCACTGCCTGGCCGGGTAAACCCATTGGCCGGGACCTGGGGCACTTGATGCGCCAGACCCTGGCCGCCGGTCATGAAGTCGGCCTGCACGCCTGGGATCACCACGGCTGGCAGGCCAACACCGGGCGCTGGAGCCAGGCACAGCTGATCGAGCAGATCCGCCGTGGCGTCGACAGCCTCAACGATATTCTCGGGCAAGCGGTGAGCTGCTCGGCGTCCGCCGGTTGGCGCGCCGATGAGCGGGTCATCGAAGCCAAACAGCAATTCGGCTTTCGCTACAACAGCGACTGCCGCGGCCAGAGCCTGTTCCAGCCACGACTGGCGGACGGCAGCCTGGGCGCTCCACAGATTCCGGTGGACCTGCCGACCTTCGACGAAGTGGTCGGGCCGGTGGTGGCCGCCAAGGATTTCAACAGTTACATCCTCGACCGGTTCAGCCCGGACAAACTCAACGTCTATACCGTGCATGCAGAAGTAGAAGGGATTCTCATGGCCAACGATTTCCGCCAGTTGCTGGCCAGCGCCAGGCAGCGCGACATCCACTTCCAACCCCTGGGCGACATGCTCCCGGCGGATCTGGCCAGCCTGCCCGCGGGCAAGGTGGTGCGCGGTGCGCTGGAAGGCCGTGAAGGCTGGCTGGGAGTGCAAGGCGCATGACCAGACGTTGGGCTCTGCCGCTGCTGCTGATCGCGTTCGGCCTGTTCTACCTGCTGCCCCTGGCCACCCACGGCCTGTGGATCCCCGATGAAACCCGCTACGCGCAGATCAGCCAGGAAATGCTCCTGACCGGCAAATGGGCGTCGCCGCACTTCATGGGCATCCGCTATTTCGAAAAACCGGTGGCGGGCTACTGGATGATCGCCATCGGCCAGGCGCTGTTTGGCGACAACCTGTTCGGCGTGCGCGTGGCCTCGGCCCTGAGCACCGGCCTGAGCGTGGTCCTGGCCTACCTGCTGGCCCGGCGCCTGTGGAACGATCCACGCAAGAGCCTGGCCAGCGCCCTGCTCTACATGAGCTTTACCGTGGTCGCGCTGCAGGCCGGCTACGCCAACCTCGATCCGCAATTCACCTTCTGGGTCAACCTGAGCCTGGTGGCGCTGTGGTTCACCTTCGACTGCCGGACAACCCGCGGCCAGGTGCTGGCCTGGGTGGCGCTGGGCCTGGCCTGCGGCATGGGCTTCATGACCAAGGGCTTTCTGGCCTGGCTGCTGCCGGTGCTGGTGGCCCTGCCCTACGCCATCTGGCAGAAGCGCCTGCGCTCGCTGCTGATCTATGGCGGCATCGGTGTGCTGGTGGCCATTCTTATCAGCCTGCCCTGGGCCCTGATGGTGCATGCCCAGGAACCGGACTACTGGCGTTTCTTCTTCTGGCACGAGCACATCCGCCGCTTTGCCGGTGATGATGCCCAGCACGCCTCGCCCTGGTGGTACTACCTGCCGTTGCTGGTGGGGTTCAGCGTGCCCTGGGTGCTGCTGCTGCCGGCGGGCCTGAAGCAGGCCTGGCAACAGCGGCGCCAGAACAGCAGCGGCTTCCTGCTGCTGTGGCTGGTGCTGCCCCTGGCCTTCTTCAGCCTGAGCAAGGGCAAGCTGCCGGCCTATATCCTGCCGTGCCTGTTGCCCCTGGCGCTGTTGATGGGCCACACCCTGGTGGACCGCCTGGCCGCCGGCAAGACCCGGCTGCTGGCATTCAACGGCGTGCTCAACCTGGTGGCCGGCCTGCTGGGGCTGCTGGCCCTGGTGTACTTCCAGATGAAGAAGCCGGTGTATGTGGACGAGCCGCAGCACCTGGTGCTGGTGTATGTGTTGCTACTGGGCTGGATCCTCAGCAACCTGCTGCAAGCCATGCGCCCCCTGACCCTGTGGGCGGCGCCGGCCCTGGGCAGCTTCCTGCTGGTGGCCCTGGCCCCGGCGGCGCTGCCCAACTCGGTGGTCTACAACAAGATCCCCGACCAGTTCATCATCGATCACGTGGCCGAGCTGGGCCAGGCCAAGGCCCTGCTGAGCAACGACCTGGGGGCTGCCTCCGCCCTGGCCTGGCGCCTGGGTCGCCCCGACGTGACCCTGTACAACACCGAAGGCGAAGTGAAATACGGCCTGGGCTACGAAGACACTGCCGCGCGCAAGGTCGACCTCAATCAGGTCCAGCCGTGGATCGAGCAGGCTCGCAAGCAGGGCTCGATCGGCGTGGTGATGCGGGTCAAGAGCAGCGACGAGGAGCATGAAGTCGAGCTGCTGCCCAAGGATGCCAAGCGCTACGAGCAAGGCAACATCGTGATCTTCATCATTCCCCAGAGCCAGCCATGAGCCTGCTGCTTTTGTTGCTGGCCTGCGGGCTGACCTGCCTGGGCCAGGTGGCGCAGAAGTTCGCCGTGGAAAGCTGGCGCGACCAGCCTTCCAGTGCCCTGCAGAAACTGCGTTCGGGCTGGCTGTGGCTGGCCCTGTTCAGCCTGGGCCTGGGCCTGCTGGTGTGGCTCCTGGTGCTGCAACGCATGGAGGTGGGCGTGGCCTACCCCATGCTCAGCCTGAATTTCGTGTTCATTACCCTGATTGCCCACTTCGTGTTCCGTGAGCACATCGACCGGCGCCACTGGTTCGGCGTGGCCCTGGTGATCGGCGGCGTGCTGCTGTTGAGTCGCCACGCATGAGCCGGGCCAAGGGTTTTGCCTTCGCCCTGGGCAGCGTGGCCCTGGTCAGCGGCGCCCAGCTGGGCATGCGCTGGAGCATGACCCGCCTGCCCGCCCCGGATCAGTGGCTGTCGGCCCTGAGCGCCGGTGCCATCGATCTGGCCGCCCTGGCACTGGTGATCGCGGCCATTGGCGCCTACGCGCTGTCGATGCTCTGCTGGCTCCTGGCGCTGCGCGACCTGCCCCTGGGCCGGGCCTATTCGCTGCTCAGCATCAGCTACGCCCTGGTCTACCTGCTGGCCGCCAGCCTGCCGCTGTTCAACGAACCGTTCACGCTTTCCAAAACCCTCGGGGTGGCCTTGGTCATCCTCGGGGTCATCACCATCAACTCTCGATCTGCACCCGCGACAAGTCCCAGGAATACCCCATGAAAATCAGTGTATTTGGAAGTGGTTACGTCGGCCTCGTACAGGCTGCCGTGTTGGCTGAAGTCGGCCACGATGTCATCTGCATGGACATCGACGAGCAAAAGGTCAAGCAGCTGCAACAAGGACACGTGAGCATCTTCGAGCCGGGGCTGGCCAGCCTGGTCAAGGAAAACCTCGAAGCCAAGCGCCTGCACTTCACCCACGATGAAAAACTCGCGGTGCAACACGGCCAGGTGCTGTTCATCGCCGTGGGCACGCCGTCCAGCGAAGACGGCTCGGCGGACCTGCGCTACGTGCTGTCAGTGGGCGACGCGGTGGCCCGCCACCGTGAACAGCCGGTGATCCTGGTGGAAAAATCCACCGTGCCGGTGGGTACAGGCGACACCTTGAAGGCCCACATCGAGAAGGTCCTGGATGGCCGCCCGCTGCAATTCGATATCGTCTCCAACCCGGAATTCCTCAAGGAAGGCTCGGCGGTCACCGACTGCCGCCGGCCGGACCGGATCATCATCGGTTGCGAGCGCGAAGAAGTGCGCGACGTGATGCGCGACCTGTATGCACCGTTCAACCGCAACCATGACCGCATCATGTTCATGGACCTGCGCAGCGCCGAGCTGACCAAGTACGCCGCCAACTGCATGCTGGCGACCAAGATCAGCTTCATCAACCAGATCGCCGAGCTGGCCGAGCACCTGGGCGCCGACATCGAATCGGTGCGCCTGGGGATCGGCGCCGACACCCGCATCGGCTACCACTTCATCTATCCGGGTTGCGGCTACGGCGGTTCGTGCTTCCCCAAGGACATGCGCGCGCTGATTCACAGCGCCCAGGAAGCCCATTGCTCCAGCGACCTTTTGCAAGCGGTGGAAGCCATCAACGAGCGGCAGAAGCACAAGCTGTTCGAACGCATCAAGGCGTTCTACAAGGGCGACCTCAAAGGCAAGACCTTTGCCTTGTGGGGCCTGGCGTTCAAGCCCAACACCGACGACATGCGCGACGCCCCGAGCCGGGTACTGCTCGATGCGCTGTTCGCCGCCGGTGCCCAGGTGCGGGCCTTCGACCCCGAAGCCATGCAGGAAACCCAGCGCCTGTACCCGGACGAGCCGCGCCTGATGCTCATGGGCACCCCGGAATCGGTGCTGGTGGGGGCCGACGCCCTGATCATCTGCACCGAGTGGCAGCAGTTCAAGGCGCCGGATTTCGACCTGATCCAGCAACGCCTGCAGGCTCCGGTGATCTTCGACGGCCGCAACCTGTATGACGCAGAGCGCCTGGCGCGCAACGGCTTCACCTACTTCCCGATTGGCCGCGGTGAATCGCGCAACCTGCCGATCCCTCACCAGCAGTGGTCCGACGAGGCCTGAATGAACCCGCACTCCAGCTCCCCTTCGAACACACTTCTTTGGCAATCGTTGGGGCTGGGGTTGCTGGCCCTGCTGCTGTTCTGCGCCGGCGCCGACCATCAGTCGGCGATCGGCTTCGATTCGCGTTTCGTGCTGTTTGCCAAGGAAATGCTGCGCCACGGGCCGGGATTCTTCCCCACCACCTACGGCCAGCCCTACGCCGACTACTCCAGCGCCTCTACCCTGCTGGTCTGGCTGTTCTCCCTGCCCGGGGGGCAAGTCACCAGCCTTAGCGCCTGGCTGCCCACGGCCATCGCCTCGGCGTTGATCGTGAGCCTGATCTATCGCCTGTTGGCGCCCTATTCGCGCACCTGGGCCCTGCTCAGCGTTGCCCTGCTGTTACTCAGCAACACCTTTATCAGTGAAACCCGCGCCGTGTCCCTGGACCAGATGCTGGCTGCGGTGTCCCTGGCGGTGTTCTACCTGGGTTACGCCCATGACCACTTCGGTGCCCGCCGGCGCCTGGGCTGGATCTTCCTCCTGCTGGTACTGGGCTTTGCCATTCGCGGGCCCATCGGCCTGGTGATCCCCACTGGCATGCTGTGCAGCTACTACCTGCTCAATGGCCAGTGGCGGCGGCTGTTCAGCGTCGGTTTCAGCGCCCTGGCGCTGCTGGTGGCCTGCGTCGGCCTGCTGCTGTGGCTGGCCAAGCTCAGCGGCGGCCAGGCCTTCGTCGACGATGTGATCCGCATGCAGTTCATGGGGCGCATGGACGGCAGCGAAGGCTCCAGCGATGTCTTCTATTACTTCACCAGTTCCCTGGGCAACTACGCCCTGGCCTACCCCCTGGCGATCCTGGCGTGGCTGGCCGTGCTGCTGACCCGCGCCACGGAACAGGGCCCGGGCCTGAAACTGTTGCGCCTGTGCACCGCGGCCGGGCTGATCGTAATGATCGGCCTGTCGATTCCCCAGGCTAAAAAGGCCCGCTATCTGCTGCCGATGCTGCCCATGGCGGCGATCATTGCCGCCTATCCGTTCCAGGCCGGTCGCGGACGGTTGCTGGCCTGGCTGCGCGGGGCGATCCAGGGCCTGTGGCTGCTGCTGCCGGGGTTGCTGATCATCGGCTTGCTGGTGCTGCGGCGCAAATTCCCCGAGCAACTCGACTCGTTGACGCCAATGCTGCTGGTGCTCAGCCTGTTGCAGCTGGTGTCCCTCGGGCTGCTGTTCAAGCGCCAGTGGCGCGCCGTGGGCCTGGCCTACAGCGCAGTGCTGGCAGTCTGGGCCTGCTACATCGGAGTCTTCGAACCGGTGGAGCACCGTCTCTATGACACGCGCGCCTTCAGCCACAGCGCCATGCAACTGATCGAGGCCGATCCGGCACCGGTGGTCCTGCACCGCATGGGCAAGGATGCCAAGGCGATCAAGTTCATGGTCAATCTGGACCGGGATCTGCAACCGCAGTTCACCGAAAGCCCAGACGCCCTGGCTCAGGTACCCGGCCCGGCCTGGGTCATCCTCGATCAGAGTGACCTGGCCAGCTTGCAGAATACGCCGCTGGCCGGCCTGAAGCCGGTGTTGAGCGGGCGTTTCGACAAGAACGACTTCGTCCTCCTGCACCTGCCCGGGCCAACCGCCGCGCAACCCTGAAAGCGTTGCGCGGCCACAGCCCGCTGCCTACACTCGCGCCCATGACTATTGAGATCCGTCGGGCGCGGGTGAGCGACGCCGACTTTCTTCCCGCCATTGAAACCTCCGCTGCCGCGCTGTTTCGCTCTGATGCGCAACTGGCCTGGCTGGCAGACGCCGCAGTGGCCGACGCACCGAGCCACCGCGCCAATATCCAGCACCACCCGGTCTGGGTGGCAGTGAAGGCGGATGACACCCCCTGCGCCTTTCTCAACGCCGAAGCCTGCGACCGGGAACTGCATGTGTGGGAGATTTCCGTCGCCCGCAGCCACCAGGGCCAGGGCATCGGCAAGCGCCTGCTGCAGGCGGCGCGGCAATACGCCCAGGAACAGCAGCTTGAAGCCCTGACCCTGAGCACCTTCCGCGAACTGCCCTGGAACGAACCCTTCTACCAGCGCCAGGGCTTTGTCACCCTCGAACAGGCGCAACTGGGCCCACGGCTGTGCCAAGTGCTGGCCGACGAAGCCCGGTACGGCCTGCCCGCGTCGCGCCGCTGCGCCATGCGCCTGGCGCTGTAGAAACCGGTGAGCAATGGGCTGTCTTCGCTGGCTTGCCAGCGAAGGCGCCCGCCAGGGCTGCACCGCACTCAAGGGCCTCTTCGCCGGCAAGCCGGCGCCTACAGGGGCTGTCGTACTTCAATGCAAAATAAATGCACTGAAGCAGCATTATTATGAATTTGTCAGGCGCAAGATTCCTCGGCACACTGTGCCGGTTCCTCCCCCAAATGTTGGAACGTTCAAGGGCTTTCTGGTCATCCAGGCAAGCCCTTCTTTTTGCCTGTCGTTCTGGATTGGAAAGCGTTTACCGATGTTCGCCCGCTGGAAACCCGCCGCCATCAATACCCGCCCCCTGGAATGGAGCCGCGCCGCCCTCGGCATGGCCCTGGGCACCCTGTTCAGTGTCTGGCTCTGCGCCCAGGTCTTCGGCATGCCGGTGGCCCTGCACCTGATCGGCCCGCTGGGCGCTTCGGCTGTGCTGTTGTTCGCCGTGTCTTCAGGCGCCCTGGCCCAGCCCTGGTCGATTCTGGGCGGCTACCTCTGTGCCGCCGTCATGGCCTTGGCGGTGGCCCATGTACTGGGCCGTACCTTGGGTAGCGCCTGCCTGGCGGCGGGCATGGCCCTGGTACTGATGTGCTGGTTGCGCTGCCTGCACCCGCCGGCCGGCGCCCTGGCCCTGACCCTGGTACTGGCGGACCCGGCCAGCGTAGCCCTGGACTGGCGCGAACTGGGGCCGGTGATGCTGGCCGCCGCCAGCCTGCTGCTCAGCGCCCTGGCCTACAACAACCTGACGCGCACCCGTTACCCCAAGGGCCCCAGCGAAGCTCCAGCACTCCTGCCGGCCACCGCTGCCAGCGACAGCCTGGCGATCACGGCCCAGGACCTGAAACTGGCCCTGGCGGAGATGGAGGAGTTCTTCGACGTCACCCCCGAAGACCTCGAACAGCTGATTCATGCCAGCGAAGCCCACGCCCGGCGCCGCAGCATCGGCCAGGTGCTCGCCTCGCGCCGCTGACAGCCACTGATAGGCGCCGGTTTGCCGGCCAGCCGGCGCCTACCAGGTTCCCAGGGTTCAGACCATCGGCGACCAGCGCTGGGACCAGTCGGTGTCGCTTTCGATCACCTCCCGCAGTACCGCGAACGCCTGTTGCAGCTCTGGGGTATCGCGCTCGCGGGCATACAGCAGGTAGGTGGGGAAGTTGAACTCCGGGGCCTTTTCCACCCGCTCCAGCACACCGCTGTCCAGGTAGCTCTGCACCACCCGTGTGCGGAAATAGCCGCTGCCGCCGGCATCGAGGATGAACTGCAGGGCCAGCGGGCCGAGGTTGAAGCCCACTGCCGCCTTGGCCTGCGCAGGTAGCGCGGCGTCGTGCTGGCGGCGAAAGTCCTCGCCCCAATCGATGTACACATAGGGCTCGGGGCGCCCCGCCAAGCGCACCTGGATCAGCTTTTCCTCCAACAACTGCTCCACCTGCAAGCCCGGCGAGTACAGCGGCTGGAACACCAGCGCGGCGTCCAGCACGCCCAGCTCCAGTTGCCGCTGCAAGCTGGCGCCTTCGCCGATCTGGGTGCGCACGGCATGGTTGGGCAACGCCTGGCGCAGGCGCCGCACCCAGTTGAGCATCAGCGGGTTGCACAGGCTCAGCTCGCCGCCGATGTGCAGCACATTGCGGTAGCCGGCCAGCAACGGCAGGTCGCGCTGGGCTGCCTCCCAGGTCTGCACCAGCTGGTTGGCATAGCTGATGAAGGCCTCGCCGTCGGCGGTGGGCCGGGCGCCGGCGCGGTTGCGCACCAGCAGCTTGCAGTTGAGCTGGCCTTCCAGGTTCTGCACCCTGGCGCTGATGGCGGTCTGGGTCAGGTGCAGGCGCTCGGCAGCAGCGATCAGGCTGCCGCTGCGGACGATTTCCAGGAAGGTGCGGGCCAGATCGATGTCCATGATGCCTCGCCGGCAGAAAATTCGAGCGCCATTGTAGCGGCGCTCGTGCCACGACGCTTCTAGGCTGCGGACATTTGCCGCGCCGGCACCGCCAGGCTCACCGCCCGCACCGAGGCCCCGGCCGGCAACCCCAGGGCCCGGGCGCTGTCATGGCTGACAATCAGGGTGCCGGCGGCGGCCCGCGCCGCCGCCACGCTGATCCGGCAGTCGGCGAACTGACGGTTGTGGACCAGGTAGGGCTGGGCCTGTTCCCCCGGGGTGCCGATGCTCAGTTGCAGTACCTGGCTGTCGCGCACCGCGCGGATGTCGCCGGTGGCGCATTCGATCAGGGGCCCGCCGTCGAAGATGTCGATGTAGTCCTTGAAGGCAAAACCTTCGGCCTTGAGCATGCCCAGGGCCGGTTCGGTATTGGGGTGCACCCGGCCGATCACTGCCCGTGCCGCCTCCGGCAACAGGCAGGTGGGCAAGGGAAACTTGGGCATCAGCTCGGCGATGAAGGTCTTGTTGCCAAGGCCGGTGAGGTAGTCGGCGTCGGCGAAATCCATCTTGAAAAAGTGCCGGCCCAGGCCTTCCCAGAACGGCGACACACCCTGCTCGTCGGAATAGCCCCGCATCTCGGCGATCACCTTGTCGCCGAAAAGCTCGCGGAATTCGGCCAGGAACAGGAAGCGCGCCTTGGACAGCAGGCGCCCGTTGAGCCCCTGGCGGTGGTCGGCATGCAGGAACAGCGAGCACAGTTCCGAATGGCCGGTCATGTCGTTGCCCAGGAACAGGGTCGGCAGTTGCTGGTTGATCCCCAGGTTTTTCGAGGCCGCGACAAACAGCCCGACCCGGTAGTTGTACCAGGGCTCGCGCAGGCCCACGGCGCCGGCCAGGGCACAGATGCCGACCACCTCGCCCTGCGCGCTTTGCAGCACGAACAGGTAGTCGGCGTCGGCCCGCGAGGCCTGGCCGGCGAAGGTCTGCTCGGCCCATTGCAGGCGTGAACGCAGGCGCCCGGCGTCGGCGGGCAAGGTGGTCAGGCCGGCACCGGCACTGTGGGCCAGGGCCAGCAGCGCCGGCAAATCGGCCAGGGTGGCGGGACGGACGATCATCGCGAGAGCTCCAGTTGAGGTTGACGTTCGGGCAGGTAGATTTCCGCCAGCATGCAGCGGGCGCTGCCGCCGCCGATGCGCTCAATGGTGTCGATGTTCACCGGCACCGGCTGCACATGGCGCTCGATCAGCCGGCGCTGTTCGGCATCCAGGGAGCGCCAGGCACTGCGGGACATCACCAGCAGCGGCTCACCGGCACTGTTGTGCACTTCCAGCATATTGCCGGCGAAGGATTCCAGCTGGGCCCAGGTCAAGGGCAGCAACTGTTTGCCGCTGCTTTCCAGGCGCTGGCGCAGGGCCGCTCGCTCCTGTGCATCGTCCAGGGCCAGCAGGCAGGCCACCGCCAGTTGGCTGCCGACACTCATCATCACGTTGGTGTGATAGATCGGCTCACCCTGGCGGTCCCGGGCATGGAAGGCGCACAGCTCATAACCCAGGTGCGCCACCAGTTGATCCAGGGCCCGGGCGTGGGTGCGGGTCGAGTAGCCGGCGTAGCAGATGCGTTGCTGGCGATCCAGGACCATGCTGCCGGTGCCTTCGAGGAACAGTTCCTCCTGCTCCAGGGACGTGAGATCCAGGGTGCGGTTCACCTGGTACTGCTCGTGCAGGTGCGCCAGTACCCCCTTGTAGCGCTCCAGGCGGCGGTTGCGGCCCTGCATCGGGTACAGCACCAGGGTGCCGTCGGGGTGACTGCTCCAGCAGTTGTTGGGAAAGATCGAATCCGGGGTGTGGGGCGCCGCACTGTCTTCGTGGACCAGCACCCGGACCCCATGCTCGCGCAGCGTCGCGACGTAGCCATCGAACTCCTGCAGGGCCTTGGCCTGTACATCTTCGGCGGCACCGGGCGGGCGCTGGAAATGGTTGTTGCCGGCAGTGTCCTGGTTGAACGAAAAGCGCGTGGGGCGAATCATCAAAACGCTATGGGTAGTCTGCATGGGGCACGCAATCAATGAGGTTTCAGAGGGGCCCATTGTGTTTTTTTGTCGGGACAAAACCCGGCTGAACGGCGGGCCTGTACGGCAGGAAATGGCTGAAAGCACGGGTTGCCCCAGCCGATTTCGCGCCCCCTGAAAACATCGACATGCGGCCAGCAGGAGCTGGCTTGCCAGCGAAGGCGATCTTGCGCGCGGTGCAAGGCTTGCGGGCCTGTTCGCCGGCAAGCCGGCTCCTAGGGTGGGGGGCGCAACGGGGGTTATTCCATGCCGGTCTTGACCATCGCCAGTTCAGGGTGGCTGACCAGTTTGTCGATGTGCAGATCCGGGTCGTCGAACCAGACTTCGGTCAGCACCCGGTAGTGCTCCATGTCCCGGCAGCGCATGCGCAGGCTGTAGTCGAAGGCACCGCTGATCAGCCGGCATTCCAGCACCTGGGGGCAGGCGCGGACCTTGGCCTCGAAGGCCTTCTGCGCCGCCCGCCCGCTCTGGTTGGACAAGGCCACCAGCACCAGCAGCGACAGCCCCGGGGTGAGTTTCTTTTCATCGAGGATGGCCCCGTAGCCACGGATGACCCCGAGCTGCTCCAGCTTGCGCACCCGTTCCAGGCACGGCCTGGGGGTCAGGTGCACGCGCTCGGAGAGTTTCTGGTAGGTGATGCGCCCTTCGTGGCGCAGAACCTCGATGATCGCCTGGTCGATTCGGTCAAGCACGATCGACAGGTCGCGGATGTCCGCCATGGATGTCTTCCCTCACTTCAAACGGCCGGATAGAAACTGCTGCAAACGTTCACTCTGCGGCTGGTCGAGAATCGCCGGGCTACCCTGCTCCTCGACCCGCCCTTGATGCAAGAACAACACCTGGCTCGACACTTGTCGGGCAAAGCCCATTTCATGGGTGACCATGAGCATGGTCCGCCCTTCTTCGGCCAGGGCCTGGATCACCTTCAGCACCTCCCCCACCAGTTCCGGGTCCAGCGCCGAGGTCGGCTCGTCGAACAGCAGGATCTGCGGTTCCACCGCCAGGGCCCGGGCGATCGCCACCCGCTGTTGCTGGCCACCGGACAGGAACGCCGGGTACTGCTCGGCCACCCGTTGCGCCAAGCCCACCTTGTCCAGGTAGGCCCGGGCACTGGCTTCGGCCTCCTTGCGGCCAATGCCGAGCACCCGGCACGGCGCCAGCATGATGTTCTCCAGCACGCTGAGGTGGCTCCACAGGTTGAAGTGCTGGAACACCATGGCCAGGCGCGTGCGCAGGCGTTGCAACTGGGCCGGGCTGGCCACCTGCATGCCGCCTGGGGCCTCGCGGGTGACAATCGCCTCGCCATCCAGGGCAATGGCCCCGGCATCGGCCCGCTCCAGGAAGTTGATGCAGCGCAGCATGGTGCTCTTGCCCGACCCACTGGCGCCGATCATGCTCACTACGTCTCCGGCACGGGCCTTCAACGAGACGCCCTTGAGCACCTCGTTGTCACCAAAACGCTTGTAGAGATTTTCAACCGTCAATTTGTACATCGCAGACTCCTGGAACCCCGCCGCTGGCAGCAAGGTTCTGGATAGAAAAAAGAGGAAAGGAGCGTCAGTGAGCCGGGCCGAGGAAGCTCAGCCAGCGCCGCTCCGCCAGGCGGAAGGCCGCCACCAGGCCGAAGGACAGCCCCAGGTACAACAGGCCGGCGATGCCGAAGGCCTGGAAGGTCATGAAGGTGGCGGCATTGGCGTCCCGGGCCACCTTGAGGATGTCCGGGATGGTGGCGGTGAAGGCTACCGAGGTGGCGTGCAGCATGAGGATCACCTCGTTGCTGTAGTACGGCAGCGCCCGGCGCAGGGCCGAAGGCAGGATCAGCCGCCAGTACAGGCGCCAGCCGCTCAGGCCATAGGCGTGGGCTGCCTCGATCTCGCCATAGGGAATGCTGCGGATGGCCCCGGCGAAGATCTCCACGGTATAGGCGCAGGTGTTCAGGGTGAAAGCCAGCAAGGTGCAGTTCATGGCATCGCGGAAAAAGGCTTCGAGCAACGGCTGCTGGCGTATCGCGGCGATGCCGTACAGGCCGCTGTAGCAGATCAGCAGCTGGATGTACAAAGGCGTGCCGCGAAACACATAGGTGAACAGCTGCACCGGCCAGCGCAGCAGCGCCCAGTGCGAGGTGCGCAGAATGGCCAGGGGCAGCGACAGGACAAAACCCATGGCCAGGCTGGCCACCAGCAGCCACAGGGTCATGGCCAGCCCGGTAAGGGTCTCGCCGTCGGTGAACAGAAACGGCCGCCAGTATTGCTGGATCAGTTCGATCATCGCGACAGCCCTCGCACGCCCTGGTTGTAGTGCCGTTCCAGGCGCCGCAGCAACTGGTTCGAAGCGCTGGTGATCAGCAGGTACAGGGCCGCCGCCAGGAGCAGGAAATCCAGCATGTTGAAGGTGCTCTTGCCGGCTTCCTGGGCCACCTTGACCAGGTCTGTGAGACCGATGATCGACACCAGCGCCGTAGCCTTGAGCAGCACCAGCCAGTTATTGCCCAGGCTCGGCAAGGCGAAGCGCATCATCTGTGGGAACACCACGTGGCGAAAGCGCTGCATGCGGCTCAGGCCGAAGGCCGCCGCGGCTTCCTGCTGGCCCCGGGGCACGCTGAGGATTGCCCCGCGAAAGGTCTCGGTGAAATAGGCGCCGTAGATGAAGCCCAGGGTCACGATCCCGGCCACGAAGGGGTCGATCTCCATATAGGGCCAGTCCAGCAGTTCGGTCAGGGCCGTGAGCCAGCCCTGCAGGCTGTAGAAAATCAGCAGCATCAACACCAGGTCCGGTACGCCGCGGATCAAGGTGGTGTAGCAGGTCGCCGGGATCTGCAGCAGGCGCAGCGGCGAAAGCTTGGCCGCAGCCCCCAGCAGCCCCAGGAGCATACTCACCAGCAGCGCCAGGGCGGAGAGTTTCAGGGTCATCCAGGCGCCGTGCAGCAATAGCGGCCCATAGCCTTGCAGGACCTCGAGGTCCAGGCCCAACAGAGTCAGAAAGGTATTCACGCCAATCACCTTGCTCGGGCCACGGCCGGGCCCGGGACACTGGGTAACAGTCCCGGGGCCCGCCGTGGGCGATCAGTTGTTGTAGAGGTCGAGGTCGCCGAAGTACTTGCGCTGGATCTGGGCGTAGATGCCCTTCTCATGCAGGGCCTGGATGGCGCCGTTGAGCATGGCCTTGAGCTCGTCCTGGTCCTTGCGCAGGCCAATGGCGATCTCCGACGGCACCAGAGGGTCGCTGATGCCGACGCTGTTCTCGAAGTCGGCGCCCTGGGGCGATGCGAGGAAACTCATCTGCGCTTGCAGCTTGTCCTGGATCGAGGCGTCCAGCCGGCCATAGACCAGGTCGGCATAGACCTGGTCCTGGTTCTGGTAGGCCCGCAGCTTGACCCCCGCCGGGCCCAGCTTGGCCCTGGCGTAGGTTTCCTGGACGGTGCCCTGCATGTAGCCCAGGGTCTTGCCCTTTAGCGATTCGCCGGTGGGTTCGAGGCCCGAGCCCTTGCGCGTGACGATGGCCGTGGGGCCGGCGTACAGCCGGTCGCTGAAGTCGATCTGCTTGCGCCGCGCATCGGTAACGGTCATGGAGGACTCGATGGCGTCGAACTTACCGGCCTTGAGTGCCGGAATCAGGCCGTCGAAGTCGTTGCTGACCCACACGCACTTGAGCTTGAGCTCGGCGCAGATGGCGTTGCCCAGGTCGACACCGAAGCCCTGCACACCGCCGTCTGCCGTGGTGGATTCAAAGGGTGGATAGCTCGGGTTGACGCCAAAGCGCAGTTCTTTCCATTCCTTGGCGCTGGCGCCCATGGAAATGCACGCAATTGCCAGTAACGGCACAGCCAGCCAGTGTTTAGTCATCGTCAGAGTCCCGGATTATTTGGATTTATAGCGGCCCGGCGGCAATGCCAGGCCCCACTTGTGACAGGGGCAGAGAGTGGATGCGGGGTCGCCGCAGTCGGGTTCTTGTTGTTATTGGCCGGGTTTGGCGCGCAGAGCCGAACCCGTTCCTGGTTGCCGCGGTCTACGCTGCAACGGAGCGCCAGAATGCCAACTGCCGAAGTGGCCCAGGTGTCGTAAGGGGCGCCTGAAACAGCCGGGATCGGCTGATCACGGCTATTTCACAGCCGATTCTGTCGCCAAGGCTCTACGCCTTGGTCCAGAGCGGTTGCGCAAGGCCGGGGCGCGTTTTTTTGTCATGCAAAAATGCACAGTCGACCTGCAGCTTTCCGGGTTGTAATTGGCAAATTTGCACTGCTACGATCCGCCGATGCTCGCGCGCGAGCCTCATATAAAAAACAATAAAAGCAGGGAGTTAGTGATGACTGCTCAGGTTTCATCCCAGGCGAGCCAGGCCTGCGACGCCACCCCGGACGAAGTGTTGGTCGAGGTGCGCAACCACATCGGCTACCTGACCCTAAACCGCCCCGCCGGCCTCAACGCCATCACCCTGTCGATGGTCCGCACCTTGCAGCAGCACCTGGACCACTGGGCCCAGGATCCGTTGATCCACGCCGTCGTCCTGCGTGGCGCGGGCGACAAGGCTTTCTGCGCCGGCGGCGATATCCGCTCGCTGTACGACAGCTACCACAGCGGCGACAGCCTGCACCAAGACTTCTTCGTCGAGGAATATGCCCTTGACTTGACCATCCACCACTACCGCAAGCCGGTGCTGGCGCTGATGGACGGTTTTGTCCTGGGTGGCGGCATGGGCCTGGTGCAAGGCGCCGACCTGCGGGTAGTCACCGAGCGCAGCCGCCTGGCGATGCCGGAGGTGGCCATCGGTTACTTCCCGGATGTTGGCGGCAGTTATTTCCTCTCGCGCATACCCGGCGAGCTGGGGATCTATCTCGGAGTCAGCGGCGTGCAGATCCGCGCCGCCGATGCCCTGTACTGCGGCCTGGCCGATTGGCACCTGGACAGCAGCAAGCTGGACCTGCTGAACCAGCGCCTGGACCGCCTGCACTGGAGCGACTCGCCCCTCAAGGACCTGCAAGGCCTGCTGGCCAAGCTGGCGGTGCAGAGCCTGCCCGATGCGCCGCTGGAAGTCCTGCGCCCGGCCATCGATCACTTCTTCGCCCTGGCGGACGTACCCAGCATCGTCGAGCAACTGCGCAGCGTTACGGTGGCCGACAGCCACGAGTGGGCCAAGGCCACCGCCGACCTCCTGGAAACCCGCTCTCCCCTGGCCATGGCCGTGACCCTGGACATGCTGCGCCGCGGCCGCCAGTTGAACCTGGAACAATGCTTCGCCCTGGAACTGCACCTGGACCGGCAGTGGTTCGAGCGGGGCGACCTGATGGAAGGCGTACGCGCCCTGATCATCGACAAAGACAAGACTCCGCACTGGAATCCGCCCACCCTGGCGGCCCTCGACGCCGATCGGGTGGCGAGCTTCTTCAGCGGTTTTGACGGCAGCGGGAGCTGAACTCATGCACGACATTGAACTGACCGAAGAGCAAGTGATGATCCGCGACATGGCCCGGGACTTCGCCCGAGGCGAGATCGCGCCCCATGCCCAGACCTGGGAAAAGGCCGGCTGGATCGACGATGGCCTGGTGCGCAAGATGGGCGAACTGGGCCTGCTGGGCATGGTGGTTCCCGAGGAATGGGGCGGCAGCTACCTGGACTATGTGGCCTATGCCCTGGCAGTGGAAGAAATCGCTGCCGGCGACGGCGCCACCGGGGCCCTGATGAGCATCCACAACTCGGTGGGCTGCGGGCCGATCCTCAATTACGGCAGCCAGGAACAAAAGCAGCAATGGCTGCCGCGCCTGGCCGCCGGCGAAGCCATCGGCTGCTTCTGCCTGACCGAACCCCAGGCCGGCTCCGAGGCGCACAACCTGCGCACCCGCGCCGAACTGCGCGACGGCCAGTGGGTAATCAACGGCGCCAAGCAGTTCGTCAGCAACGGCAAGCGCGCGCAACTGGCCATCGTATTTGCAGTGACCGACCCGGAACTGGGCAAGAAAGGCCTGTCGGCGTTCCTGGTGCCCACCGACACCCCGGGCTTCATCGTCGACCGCACCGAACACAAGATGGGCATCCGCGCCTCCGACACCTGCGCCGTGACCCTCAACCAATGCACCATCCCCGAGGCCAACCTGCTGGGTGAACGGGGCAAGGGCCTGGCCATCGCGCTGTCCAACCTCGAAGGTGGGCGCATCGGCATCGCCGCCCAGGCCCTGGGCATTGCCCGCGCCGCCTTTGAAGCAGCCCTGGCCTACGCCCGGGAACGGGTGCAGTTCGACAAGCCGATCATCGAACACCAGAGCATCGCCAACCTGCTGGCCGACATGCACACCCGCCTGAACGCCGCCCGCCTGCTGATCCTCCACGCCGCGCGCCTGCGCAGCGCCGGCCAGCCGTGCCTGTCGGAGGCTTCCCAGGCCAAGCTGTTCGCCTCGGAAATGGCCGAGAAAGTCTGCTCCTCGGCCATGCAGATCCATGGCGGCTACGGCTACCTGGAAGACTACCCGGTGGAACGCTACTACCGCGATGCGCGAATTACCCAGATCTACGAAGGCTCCAGCGAGATCCAGCGCCTGCTGATTGCTCGCGAACTCAAGCATTACCAGCTGTAGGCAACAGCGCCGCAAACCAAAAATCGCAGCCCCGGCTGCGATTTTTTTTGCTCGCATAGCCGCCCTCCTCGCCAAGCGCGATCTGTGGTGCAAGAGGCCCCACAAACTCGGTTGTGTGCTGTCTAGCAGTTGGGTAGGCGGCCGTTGGCCACGGTGCGTTCGAAAACATATTCAACGCAAGATCCGGAGTTCCGCGCCGTCCAGAGCGGCCTATGGTTGGCTCAACGCTCATGCAAAGGAGGTCAATCATGAAACAACTGCAAGACAAAGTCGCGATTGTGACGGGAGCCACCTCGGGAATCGGCCAGGCTGCCGCCCGGCTGTTCGCCCAAGAGGGCGCGCGCCTGATAGTGACCGGCCGCCAGGGCGACGCACTGGATGCGTTGGTCGCACAGATCCAGCAAACCGGTGGCGAGGCCCTCGGGGTTGCCGGTGACATTCGCAGCGAGGCACTGGCCGAGCGTCTTGTGGCGCTGGCGTTGGAGCGTTTCGGTGGCTTGGATATCGCCTTCAACAACGCCGGAATGACCGGTGAAACCCGGTCAGTCTCCGAGCTGACCCTGGACCAGTGGCAGGCCGTGCTCGACTGCAACTTGACCAGTGCCTTTCTCGGGGCCAAGTACCAGTTGCCTGCTCTGCGCAGTCGAGGCGCAGGGTCGATCATTTTCACTTCCAGCTTTGTCGGGCACCACGTCGGTTTTCCCGGTATGGCGGCATATGCCGCGAGCAAGGCCGCGCTGATCGGCTTGACCCAGGTGATCGCGGCTGAAGAAGGCCCCCATGGCATTCGCGCCAACGCGCTACTGCCTGGAGGCACCGACACGCCAATGGGCCGCGCAGCCACCGACACCCCCGAGAAACGCGCCTTTGTCGAAAACCTGCATGCCCTCAAGCGCCTCGCCCGTCCCGAGGAAATTGCCCGCGCGGCGCTGTTCCTCGCGTCGGACGCTGCCAGTTTCGTCAGCGGGACGGCGATGCTGGTTGAGGGGGGAGTTTCCATCAACCGCAGCTAAGCGCCGCGGTTGAAGGTGCAGGGACGCTGGCTGAACACCGCGTCCTGCCAGGAGCGGTGTGGTTACTGATCCTTGAACTGCGGATCACGCTTGGCGATGAAGGCGGCCATGCCTTCTTTCTGGTCCTGGGTGGCGAAGGCGGCGTGGAATACCCGGCGCTCGAAGCGCACGCCCTCGGACAGGCTGACTTCGAAGGCGCGGTTCACGCTTTCCTTGATCATCATGCTCACCGGGATCGATTTGCCGGCGATCACAGCGGCCACCTTCAGCGCTTCTTCCACCAGTTCATCGGCCGGCACGATGCGCGCGACAATGCCGCAACGCTCGGCTTCAACGGCGTCGATAAAACGCCCGGTCAGGCACATTTCCATGGCCTTGGCCTTGCCTACCGCGCGGGTCAGGCGCTGGGTGCCGCCCATGCCCGGCAGCACGCCGAGGTTGATTTCCGGCTGGCCGAACTTGGCGTTGTCGCCAGCCAGGATGAAGTCGCACATCAGCGCCAGTTCGCAACCGCCGCCCAGGGCGAAGCCGTTGACCGCGGCGATGATCGGCTTGCGCCGGTTGGCCACGCGGTCGCTGTCGCTGAACAGGTCGTCGAGGTAGATCTGCGGGTAACTCAGCTCGGCCATTTCCTTGATGTCGGCGCCGGCGGCGAAGGCCTTCTTGGAACCGGTGATGACGATGCAGCCGATCTGCGGGTCGGCTTCCAGGCGATCCAGGGCCTGGTTCACCTCGCCGACGATCTGTGCATTGAGGGCGTTCAGCGCCTGGGGACGGTTGAGGGTGATCAGGCCGACCCGGCCCTTGATGTCCAACAAAATGGTTTCGTAGCTCATGAATCAGCTCCTGCTAAAAGTCAGAGGTTGCGCGAAATGACCATGCGCTGAATGTCGCTGGTGCCTTCGTAGATCTGGCAGATGCGCACATCGCGGTAGATCCGCTCCACCGGGAAGTCGCTCAAATAGCCATAGCCACCCAGGGTTTGCAAGGCCGCGGAACAGACCTTCTCGGCCATTTCCGAGGCGAACAGCTTGGCCATCGAGGCCTCCACCAGCGCCGGCTTGCCGCTGTCACGCAGGGCCGCGGCGTAGTGCACCATCTGCCGCGCCACGGCGATTTGGGTGGCCATGTCCGCCAGGCGGAAGGCCACGGCCTGGTGCTCGATGATCGGCTTGCCGAAGGTTTCACGCTCGCGGGCGTAATCGCGCGCCGCTTCGAACGCGGCACGGGCCATGCCCACCGATTGCGAGGCAATGCCCACGCGCCCGCCCTCGAGGTTGGCCAGGGCGATCTTGTAGCCCTCGCCCTCCTCGCCCAGGCGGTTGGCCAGCGGCACCTTCACATCCTCGAAGAGGATCTGGCAGGTGTCGGAGGCGTGCTGGCCGAGCTTGTCCTCGATGCGCGCGACCTTATAGCCCGGCGAGTCGGTGGGCACGATAAAGGCGCTGATGCCGCGCTTGCCGGCCGCCGGGTCGGTGACCGCGAACACGATCACCACCCCGGCGTTCTGCCCGGAGGTGATGAACTGCTTGCAGCCGTTGAGCACATAGTGGTCGCCGTCGCGGCGGGCCCGGGTCTTCAGGCTGCTGGCATCGGAGCCGGCCTGGGGTTCGGTCAGGGCGAAGGCGCCGAGCATGGCGCCACTGGCCAGGGGCTTGAGGAAGCGCTCCTTCTGGTCATCGTTGCCGAATTTGAGGATCGGCACGCAGCCCACCGAGTTGTGCACGCTCATGATGGTGGAACAGGCGCCATCACCGGCGGCGACTTCCTCCAGGGCCATGACATAGGCCAGGTAGCCGGTGTCGCACCCGCCCCACTGCTCGGGCACCAGCATGCCGAAGAAGCCCAGCTCGGCCATCTCGGCAATGGCTTCCTTGGGAAAGCGGTGCTCGCGGTCCCAGTCGGCGGCGAAAGGCTTGAGGCGCTCCTGGGCGAATTGCCGGGCCGCGTCGCTGATCTGCAGTTGTTCGTCATTGGGCAACATCGGGATTCCTCGTTACAGGCATTCAACGGCCATGGCCGTGGCTTCACCACCGCCGATGCAGATCGCGGCCACGCCACGCTTGAGGCCTTTCTGGCGCAGGGCCGACAGCAGGGTCACCAGGATCCGCGCACCCGAAGCGCCGATCGGGTGGCCCAGGGCGCAAGCGCCACCGTTCACGTTGACCTTGGCGTGGGGGATTTCCAGCTTGCTCATGGTGACCAGGCTGACCACGGCGAAAGCTTCGTTGATCTCGAACAGGTCGACCTCGTTCAACGACCAGCCGGTCTTCTTCATCAGCCGCTCGATGGCACCCACCGGGGCCACCGGGAACAGCCCGGGGGTATCGGCGAAGGCCGCGTGACCGTGGATCACTGCCAAGGGCTTGAGGCCGCGCTTGTCAGCTTCGGAGCGGCGCATCAGCACCAGGGCCGCGGCGCCGTCGGAGATCGAGCTGGAGTTGGCCGCAGTCACGGTGCCACCGTCGCGGAACGCCGGTTTCAAGGTGGGGATCTTGTCCAGCTTGGCCTTGGGCGGCTGCTCGTCGTCGCTGATCAGCTTCGACTCCTTGCCCACCATCACCTGCAGGGGAACGATCTCGTCCTTGAACAGGCCGTCCTTGATCGCCTGCTGGGCACGTGTCAGGGAAGCCACGGCGAAATCGTCCTGGGCCTGGCGGGTGAAGCCATTGGCCTCGGCGCAATCCTCGGCGAAGGTGCCCATCAGCCGGCCCTTGTCGTAGGCGTCTTCCAGGCCGTCGAGGAACATGTGGTCCAGCACCTTGCCGTGGCCCATGCGGTAGCCGCTGCGAGCGCGGTCCAGCAGGTACGGGGCGTTGGACATGCTTTCCATGCCACCGGCGATCACCACCTCGGCACTGCCGGCCAGCAGCATGTCGTGGGCCAGGATGGTGGCTTCCATGCCGGAACCGCACATCTTGTTCAGGGTGGTGCAGCGGGTGCCCTTGTCCAGGCCGGCGCCCAGGGCGGCCTGACGGGCCGGGGCCTGGCCGAGGCCGGCGGACAGCACGCAGCCGAACAGCACTTCTTCGACCGCCTGCGGTGCAATGCCGGCGCGCTGGACTGCGGCGCGAATGGCTTCGCTCCCCAGTTGCGGCGCGCTGAGGCCTTTGAGGTCCCCCTGGAAACCGCCCATGGGGGTACGGACGGCGCTGACGATGACAATCGGATCTTGGGCAATGGACATGATGAATCCTCCTTACTTGGCGGCCATGCGCAAGGCGCCGTCGAGACGGATCACCTCGCCGTTGAGCATGCTGTTTTCAATGATATGCCGCACCAGCGCGGCGTACTCGGCGGGCTTGCCCAGGCGTGGCGGGAATGGCACGCCGGCGGCCAGGCCGGCCCGCACTTCGTCGCTCATGCCGGCCATCATCGGGGTTTCGAAAATACCCGGGGCGATGGTCATCACCCGGATGCCGAAGCGTGCCAGCTCCCGGGCCACCGGTAGGGTCAGGCTGGCGATGGCGCCCTTGGAGGCGGCGTAGGCCGCCTGGCCGATCTGCCCGTCGAAGGCGGCGATGGACGCCGTGTTGATGATCACCCCGCGTTCGCCATCGGCATTGGCCGGGCTTTCGGCAATGGCTGCTGCTGCCAGGCGCAGCAGGTTGAAGCTGCCGATCAGGTTGACGTTGATCACCTGGCTGAAGCTGGCCAGGGCGTGGGGGCCGTTCTTGCCGAGGATTTTCTCGCCACGCACGATGCCGGCGCAGTTGACTAGGCCGTTGAGCCCGCCAAAGGCCTTGACCGTGGCCTGCACCGCCGCTTCGGCCGCGGCTTCCTGGCTGATGTCGGCCACCACGCTCTGGCAGCCCAGCTGCTGGGCCTTGGCCGCCACGGCCTCGGCATTGAGGTCCACCAGCATCACCCTGGCGCCGGCGGCGACCAGCATTTCGGCGCTGGCGGCTCCCAGGCCGGAAGCGCCGCCACTGACGAGAAACACCTGGTTTGCAATGTCCATCATTCAAATCCTGTTCATGCGGTAGCTGTTGACGCCGCGGCCTCTTGAGCCTTGGCGATTTCCTGGTTGCGCAAGATAAAGCGCTGCAATTTGCCGCTTGGTGTCTTCGGCAATTCGCTGACAAATTCGATTTCACGGGGGTAGGAATGGGCCGCCAGGCGCTTGCGCACGTGCTGGCGCAACTCCTCTGCCAGCTCATCGGTGGCGCGGTACTGCTCGCTGAGCACCACGAAGGCCTTGACCAGCTCGGTGCGCTCCGGATCGGGTTTGCCGACCACCGCCGCTTCCACCACGGCCGGGTGTTCGATCAGTGCGCTTTCCACGTCGAACGGGCCGACCCGGTAGCCGGAGGTGGTGATCACATCGTCGCTGCGGCCCACGAAGCTGATGCTGCCGTCCTGGTTCAGCTCCACGGTGTCGCCGCTTAAGTAGTAGTTGCCGACAAAGGCCTTGGTCGGCACCCCGGCGTAACCGGCGAACCAGCACATGGGCGACTGGCTGCGGTCGATGGCCAGAATCCCCGGCTGGCCGACGCCCAGTTCCTGGTAGTGCTCATCCAGCACCACGATACGGTGGCCCGGCGAGGCGAAACCGGCGGCGCCGACATGCACCGGGTGCTCCAGGCCGTGATGGTTGCACAGCACCATGCCCAGCTCGGTCTGGCCGTAGTGGTCGTGGATCACCACGCCCAGTTGTTCGGCGAACCAGCGGATGACTTCGGGGTTGAGCGGCTCGCCGGCGCTGCTGACGATACGCAGGCGCCCCTTGACCGAACGGGCGAACTGGTCGCCGCCAGCGATCAGCAGGCGATAGGCAGTGGGCGAACCGGTGAGGTTGGTGATGCCGTACTTGTTGATCACCCGGCAGGTGCTTTCCAGGGTGAAGGGGCCATCGTAGAAGGTGATCGGGTGGCCCAGGCCCAAGGGGCCGGTGACGCCGAAGTAGATGCCGTAGGCCCAGCCCGGGTCGGCGACGTTCCAGAAGGCGTCTTCCGGGCGCAGGTCCACGGCGTCGCGGGTGTAGGCCTGGAACGCCACAATCGCTTTGAGCGGTACTTCCAGAGCTTTCGAGGGGCCGGTGGTGCCCGAGGTGAACATCAGCAGGAATGGGTCTTCGCCGGTCAGCAGCACGGGCTCGCACTGTGCCGGGTACTGCTCCAGCTCGGCCCAGAAGCTGAAATCGCCACGCACGATGCCCTGGCCCTTGGCGCCTGCGACCGTGACGATGGTCGGGCACTCGGCGACTTCCGCCAGCTTGGGCCGGTTCACCGCGTCGCTGACCACCAGCTTGGCCTTGGAGCTGTTGAGGCGGTGCTCGATGGCCTTGGGGCCGAAGGCGGTGAACAGCGGCTGGTACACCGCACCAATGCGCCAGGTGGCCAGCACCGTGATCAAGAGTTCGACATTGCGTGGCAGCAGCCCGGCGACCTTGTCGCCCTTGCCGACCCCCTGGGCCAGGAAGAAGTTGGCCAGGCGCCCGGCCTTGTCCTGCAGTTCAGTGAAGGTGTAGCTGGCGCTGCTGCCGTCCCGGCCTTCCCAGAACAGCGCGATGCGCCCGGGCAAGGCATGCCGGTCGCAGCACTCGACGCAGGCATTGAGGGCTGAGAGCGAGCCCGCCAGGGCAGACTCCATGGTGTGCTGATAATCGAATTCCTTGATAGCAGACAGGTAGTTGCGCATTGCCAGAATCCCTCACTGTTCTTATTAGGATGGGAACCTCATGAAAATCAGGGAAATACTGGCGCCAGAGCCCTCGCGGAACAATGGTCAAAGCTATCAAGTTGCGTGACCGGTTTGGCCAAGAGCACGCCCCGCCCCGGTTGGCGGCGGCACCTGAAATTGCCGTAGGCGCTGGCTTGCCAGCGAAGGCGTCGGCCCGGACGGTGCAAGCCTTGCGGGCCCTTTCGCCGGCAAGCCGGCTCCTACGAGAGGTGCGGGTCGTTGAGGATCAGGCTGCGGTAATGCCCGGGGTTGGAGCCGGACCATTTGCGAAAGGCCTTGTAGAACGAGCTGGTGTCGGCAAACCCCAGGCGCCCGGCAATCTCGGCAAAGCTGATCTGCGGCTCGGCCAGCCAGACAATCGCCAGCTCCTTGCGCACGCTGTCCTTGAGCGCCTGGTAGCTCTGGCCCTCTTCGGCCAGGCGCCGGCGCAAGGTCGAGGCGGACATGCACAGGCTCTGGGCCAGGCTTTCGCTCTCGGGCCACTGCTCCCCGGGCAGTTGCCGCAACTGCTGCTTGATGCGGCTGGCCAGGCTCTCGGGGTCGCGGTACTTGACCAGGATGTTGGCGGGGGCATGGGCCAGGAAGCGCTTGAGTTCTTCCTCGCTGCGCTTGATCGGCAGGTCCAGGCAGTCGGCGGCGATGATCATCCGGGTGCGCGGCCGCTCGAAACGCAGGTTGTCGGAGAACATCACCCGGTAGTCGTCACAGAAATCCGGCTGCGGGCAGCGCAGCTCGATGGCCAGGATCGGAATGCGCCGGCCCGCCAGCCAGCAGGCCACGCCGTGGACAATCATCCAGTAGGTGAAGTAGGTAAAGGCCCGCCGCGGCTCGTGTTCATCCTCCAGCAGGACGATTTCCGCCAGGCTCTGCTGGTGCACCAGTTGCGCCGGCATGCGCTCGAACATCAGCGTCAGAAAGCCCAGCACCGAGTTCAGCCCGCTGGCCAGGGTCGGCTGGGCCATGGCCGAGCGGCAGAGGAAGGCCAGGCTGCCGGACTTCAGGCGGCGCGGGTCCATGCCGAAGAACTCATCGTCCAGGCGCCGCGCCAGCAGACGCCAGAGCCGTGCATAGGCACTGGCCGGCACCCGCGCCGTGCCTTGTTGCAGGCCCGCCGGGTCGATCCCGACCTTGTGCAGCACTTCATCGGTGGCGGCGCCCGGAGCGCAGCTTTGCAGCAGCGCCTCGCGCACCAGTTGCATGGAGATGGTGTCTTTTTCCGACATCGCGGCCAACGGTTTACTCAGTCCTGGGACGGCCATCTTAGGCAGTGACCGGGAAAAAGCCAGTGGGCTTTGGGCTAAGTGGCAACCCCTCCTGCCGGGCAAAACCAATACGCATCTGCAAGGCCGCGAATAGGCCCAAGCGCCAGCGAGTCCCGCAGAGCGTCTGCCCAAGCCAAGGCCCCTTTGGCGGGCCAGTGCAAAAAAGTATCAATTCAAGTGTCAGGGATGATTTGTCAGCACTGCGTTTGAGGGCTGTAATCAGCCCACCTTCTTCCTCGGCAGAGGAAGACATAACAACAATAACCGCCCTTCTGCAGCCCTCGCCGGCGCAGGACAGGAGTGAACGATGAAACCCTGCAGCAAAGCCCTGCTCCTCACCACCTGCATGACCCTCAGCAGCGTCACCCTTGGCGCCCAGACCCTGACCATCGCCACCGTCAACAACAGCGACATGATCCGCATGCAACGCCTGTCCCAGACCTTCGAGGCCGAGCACCCGGACATCAAGCTGAACTGGGTGGTGCTGGAAGAGAACGTGCTGCGCCAGCGCCTGACCACCGACATCGCCACCCAGGGCGGCCAATTCGACGTGCTCACCATCGGCATGTACGAAGCCGCACTCTGGGGCGCCAAGGGCTGGCTGCAACCGATGCAGGACCTGCCGGCCAGCTATGAGCTGGACGATGTCTTCCCTTCGGTGCGCGAAGGCCTGTCGGTCAAGGGCACTCTCTATGCCCTGCCGTTCTACGCCGAAAGCTCCATGACCTACTACCGCACCGACCTGTTCAAGGAGGCCGGCCTGAGCATGCCCGAGCGGCCGACCTGGGAGCAGATCGGCGAATTCGCCGCAAAGCTCAACAAGCCCGACCAGGAGCAATACGGCCTGTGCCTGCGGGGCAAGGCCGGCTGGGGCGAAAACATGGCGCTGATCGGCACCCTGGCCAACAGCTACGGGGCGCGCTGGTTCGATGAGAAGTGGCAGCCGGAGTTCACCGGGCCGCAGTGGAAGAACGCCCTGACCTTCTATGTCGACAACATGAAGAAGTCCGGCCCGCCCGGGGCTTCGAGCAACGGTTTCAACGAGAACCTGGCGCTGTTCAACAGCGGCAAGTGCGCGATCTGGGTCGACGCCAGCGTGGCCGGCTCTTTCGTCACCGACAAGAGCCAGAGCAAGGTCGCCGACCATGTGGGCTTCACCTACGCGCCGCACCAGGTCACCGACAAGGGCAGCGCCTGGCTGTACTCATGGTCCCTGGCGATCCCCGCCAGTTCCAAGGCCAAGGACGCCGCCAGGACCTTCGCCACCTGGGCCACTTCCAAGCAGTACGCCGCGTTGGTGGCCGAGAAGGATGGCATCGCCAATGTGCCGCCGGGCACCCGCGCCTCCACCTACAGCGACGCCTACATGCAGGCCGCGCCGTTCGCCAGGGTCACCCTGGAATCGCTGAAGGCCGCCGACCCGAGCAAACCCACCCTAAAGCCCGTGCCCTACGTCGGCATCCAACTGGTCACCATCCCCGAGTTCCAGGCCATTGGCACCCAGGTCGGCAAGCTGTTTTCCGCCGCCCTGATCGGCCAGACCACGGTGGACCAGGCCCTGGCGGCCGCGCAGCAGAGCACCGAACGGGAAATGAAGCGCGCCGGCTACCCGAAATAACCCGGCTCTCCCTGTAGGAGCCGGCTTGCCGGCGAAGAGGCCCTTGCGTCTTGCGCAGTATCCAAGGACGCCTTCGCTGGCAAGCCAGCTCCTACAGGCAGCCCGGCCGTGCCAGCGCCGTGTCGCGCCCCCCTGTACCCAACTGGTTGTGACCCTTATGAATACCTCAACTGCCAAGCTGCATGTGCAACCGCAGGCGGTGCCTCGCAAAAGCCGCCTGGCCAACCCCGGCTGGTTCCTGGTCAGCCCCTCGGTGGCGCTGTTGCTGCTGTGGATGATCGTGCCCCTGGGCATGACCCTGTACTTTTCACTGATCCGCTACAACCTGCTGTACCCCGGCGAGAACCAGTTCGTCGGCCTGGAGAACTTCAGCTACTTCCTCAGTGATTCGGGCTTTGTGCCCGGGGCCACCAACACCCTGTTGCTGGTGGGCAGCGTACTGCTGATCAGCGTGGTGTTCGGGGTACTGATCAGCGCCCTGCTGGAGGCCAGCGAGTTCCTCGGCCGGGGCATCGTCCGGGTGCTGCTGATCTCGCCGTTCTTCATCATGCCCACGGTGGGCGCGCTGATCTGGAAGAACCTGATCTTCCACCCGGTGTCGGGGATCCTCGCCGCGCTGTGGAAACTGTTCGGCGCCCAGCCGGTGGACTGGCTGGCGCACTACCCGCTGCTGTCGATCATCATCATCGTCTCCTGGCAGTGGCTGCCGTTCGCCATCCTGATCCTGATGACCGCCATGCAGTCCCTGGACCAGGAACAAAAGGAAGCCGCGCGCCTCGACGGTGCCGGGCCCGTCGCCATCTTCTGGCACCTGACCCTGCCGCACCTGGCTCGGCCGATTGCCGTGGTGGTGATGATCGAGACCATCTTCCTGCTGTCGGTGTTCGCCGAGATCTTCACCACCACCAACGGCGGCCCGGGCTATGCCTCCACCAACCTGGCGTACCTGATCTACAACCAGGCCCTGGTGCAGTTCGACGTCGGCATGGCGTCGGCCGGCGGGCTGATCGCCGTGGTCATCGCCAACATCGCCGCGATCATCCTGGTGCGGATGATCGGCAAGAACCTGACTGACCAGAGCTGAGGTGGCCGCCATGACCCTGCAACAATCCCGACGCCTGCAAAGCCTGCTACTGGGCACCCTGGCCTGGGCCATCGCGATCCTGATCTTCTTCCCGATCTTCTGGATGGTGCTGACCAGCTTCAAGAGCGAGATCGACGCCTTTGCCACGCCGCCGCAATTCATCTTCACGCCAACGCTCGAGAACTACCTGCACATCAACGAGCGCAGCAACTACCTGGCCTTCGCCTGGAACTCGGTGGTGATTTCCTTCAGCGCGACCGCCCTGTGCCTGCTGATCGCGGTGCCGGCGGCCTACTCCATGGCCTTCTTTGAAACCCGCAACACCAAGCGCACCCTGCTGTGGATGCTCTCCACCAAGATGCTGCCGCCGGTGGGCGTGCTGATGCCCATCTACCTGCTGGCCAAGAGTTTCGGCCTGCTGGATACGCGCATCGCGCTGATCGTGATCTACACCCTGATCAACCTGCCGATCGTGGTGTGGATGGTTTACACCTACTTCAAGGACATCCCCCGGGACATCCTCGAAGCCGCCCGCCTGGACGGCGCCACACTGGCCCAGGAAATGCTCCGGGTGCTGATGCCCATCGCCAAGGGTGGCCTGGCCTCCACTGCACTGCTGTCGCTGATCCTGTGCTGGAACGAGGCCTTCTGGTCACTGAACCTGACCTCTTCCAACGCCGCACCGCTGACCGCGCTGATCGCCTCCTACTCCAGCCCCGAAGGGCTGTTCTGGGCCAAGCTCTCGGCGGTCTCGACCCTGGCCTGTGCGCCGATCCTGATCTTCGGCTGGATCAGCCAGAAGCAATTGGTGCGCGGCCTGTCCTTTGGCGCGGTGAAGTAACTCTGAAATTGCGGAGACATCCCATGGCTCACCTGAAAATCAACAACCTGCAAAAAGGCTTCGAAGGCTTCGACATCATCAAGGGCATCGACCTTGAGGTGAACGACAAGGAGTTCGTGGTCTTCGTCGGCCCCTCGGGCTGCGGCAAGTCCACCCTGCTGCGGCTGATCGCCGGGCTGGAGGAAGTCAGCGGCGGCAGCATCGAGCTGGACGGTCGCGACATCACCGAAGTCAGCCCGGCCAAGCGCGACCTGGCCATGGTGTTCCAGACCTACGCCCTGTACCCGCACATGAGCGTGCGCAAGAACATGTCCTTCGCCCTAGACCTGGCGGGGGTCGACAAGGCCCTGGTGCAGCAGAAGGTCGACGAAGCGGCGCGCATCCTGGAACTGGGGCCGATGCTCGAACGCAAGCCCAAGCAGCTGTCCGGCGGCCAGCGCCAGCGCGTGGCCATTGGCCGGGCCATTGTGCGCAACCCGAAAATCTTCCTGTTCGACGAACCGCTGTCCAACCTCGATGCCGCCCTGCGGGTACAGATGCGCCTGGAACTGGCGCGCCTGCACAAGGAACTGCAGGCCACCATGATCTACGTGACCCACGACCAGGTGGAAGCCATGACCCTGGCAGACAAGGTGGTGGTGCTCAACGGTGGCCGGGTGGAACAGGTGGGCTCGCCCCTGGAGCTCTACCATCGCCCGGCCAACCTGTTTGTCGCAGGCTTTCTCGGCACGCCGAAGATGGGCTTTCTCAAGGGCCGCATCAGCCACGTCGACGGCCAGGGCTGCGAGGTCCAGCTGGATGCCGGGGCACGCCTGCGCCTGGAGCAGAGCGGTGCGCAACTGAGCCCGGGCAGCGAGGTGACCCTGGGCATCCGCCCCGAGCATCTGGAGCTGGGCGAGCCCGGCCCGGGCAGCCTGGCAGTCACCAGCGACGTGGCCGAGCGCCTGGGCAGCGACACCTTCTGCCATGTCCGCAGCCGTTGCGGTGAAGCCCTGACCTTGCGTATTCGCGGTGACCTGGCGAGCCGCTACGGCGAACAGCTGCACCTGCACCTGGCCCCCCAGCACTGCCATCTATTCGATGCCCAGGGGGTCGCCGTGTCCCGCCCCCTGCGCGCCGCCGCCTGACCCCAGAGAGCCCTGCATGAAACTCAAACGCTTGAACCTCAGCCAACTGCCGCCCCAGGTGCGGGTACCCGCCTACACCGTCGCCGCCACCCGCCAGGGCATCGCGCACATTGGCGTCGGCGGCTTTCACCGGGCCCACCAGGCCTATTACACCGATGCCCTGATGAACCTGGGCCAGGGCCTGGACTGGAGCATCTGCGGGGTTGGCCTGCGCGCCGAAGACCGCCGCGCGCGGGACGATCTGGCCGCCCAGGACTACCTCTACACCCTGTACGAGCTGGGCGATGGCGACGACCACGAGGTGCGGGTGATCGGCGCCATCAGCCAGATGCTGCTGGCCGAGGACGACGCCCAGGCACTGATCGACAAGCTGGCCAGCCCGGAGATCCGCATCGTCTCCCTGACCATCACCGAGGGCGGCTACTGCATCGACGACAGCACGGGCGAGTTCATGCTGCACCTGCCGCAGATCCAGCACGACCTGGCCCATCCGCAACAGCCGCGCACGGTATTCGGCTTTCTCTGCGCGGCCCTGGCCCGGCGCCGGGCCGCGGGGGTCCCGGCCTTTACCCTGATGTCCTGTGACAACCTGCCCCACAACGGCGCGGTGACCCGCAAGGCGCTGCTGGCCTTCGCCGCCCGCCGCGACGCCGACCTGCACGACTGGATCGAGCGCAACGTGAGCTTTCCCAACGCCATGGTCGACCGCATCACCCCCATGACCAGCACCGCCCACCGCCTGCAACTGCACGATGAGCACGGCATCGACGATGCCTGGCCGGTCGTCTGCGAGCCCTTTGTGCAATGGGTCCTGGAAGACAAGTTCTGCAACGGCCGGCCGGCCTGGGAACAGGTCGGCGTGCAGTTCACCGACGACGTCACGCCCTATGAGGAGATGAAGATCAAGCTGCTCAACGGCAGCCACCTGGCCCTGACCTACCTGGGCTTTCTCAAGGGCTACCGCTTCGTCCACGAAACCATGAACGACCCGCTGTTCGTCGCCTACATGCGCGCCTACATGGACCTGGACGTCACCCCGCAACTGGCGCCGGTACCGGGCATCGACCTGACGGCCTACAAGGACACCCTGGTCCAGCGCTTCTCCAACCAGGCGATCGCCGACCAGCTGGAGCGGGTGTGCAGCGACGGTTCGTCGAAGTTTCCCAAGTTCACCGTGCCTACCATCAACCGGTTGATCGCCGATGGCCGTGATACCGAGCGTGCCGCCCTGGTGGTGGCGGCCTGGGCCCTGTACCTCAAGGGCGTGGACGAGAATGGCCTGAGCTACCGGGTTCCCGACCCACGGGCCGAGTTCTGCCAGGCCCTGGTGGCCGACGATACCTTGCTGACCCAGCGTTTGCTGGCGGTGGAAGAAATCTTCGGCTCGGCGATTCCCCACTCCAGTGCATTTGTCGAGGCCTTCGAGCGCTGCTTCAACAGCTTGCGCGAACATGGCGTGAGCAAGACGCTGGAGCGGTTGTTGGCCAGGCCTGTGTAGCCGCTGCCGCAGGCCGCGAACGGCCTGGGCGGCGCTGCGGCGGCGGTTCGGCTGGAGATCGCCAGGCAAGGCCCTGCGGGCCTTCGCGCAGCCTCGCCTCAGGCTCGGCAGCGGCTACAGCTCGACAGTAATCAACCACACCAGGAGCGACGATGACTCAAACCGCGCTTTTTCTCGGCCTCGATTGCGGCACCCAGGGCACCAAGGCGCTGATCCTCGACAGCCTGAGCGGCACCGTCCTGGGCCGGGGCGCTGCGCCCCACAGCCTGATCAGCGGCGCCAATGGCTGCCGCGAACAGGACCCCGCGCAGTGGCTGCAAGCCTGCACCAGCGCCACCCGGCAGGCCTTGCAGGCGGCCGGGGTGGATGGCCGACAGGTGCTCGGTGTCGGGGTTGGCGCTCAGCAGCACGGTCTGGTGCTGCTGGATGACCAGGGTCAGGTGCTGCGCCCGGCCAAGCTGTGGTGCGATACCCAAAGCAGCGCTGAAAACCAGCGCCTGCTGGACTGGCTGGGGGGCACCCAGGGCTCCCTGGAGCGCCTGGGGCTGGCCATTGCCCCGGGCTACACGGTGTCGAAGCTGCTCTGGACCCGGGAGCAGCACCCGGAACTGTTCCAGCGCATTGCGCATATCCTGCTGCCCCACGACTACCTCAATTTCTGGCTGACCGGGCGCTGCTGCAGCGAGTACGGCGATGCCTCGGGCAGTGGCTATTTCGATGTGCGCAGGCGCGACTGGGACCGCGCCCTGCTGGCTCATATCGACCCCAGCGGGCGCCTGGAGCGGGCCTTGCCGCCGTTGCTCGAAGCGCACCAGCCTGTGGGCCGGATCCTTGGGCCGGTCGCCCGGCAACTGGGGATCAGCGCGGATGCCTGGGTGGCCAGCGGCGGTGGCGACAACATGCTGGGGGCCATCGGCACCGGCAATATCCAGCCCGGAATCATCACCATGAGCCTGGGCTCTTCCGGCACCGTGTATGCCTACGCCGAGCGCCCGCTGATCAGCCCCGAGCCTTCAGTGGCCACCTTCTGTTCGTCCAGCGGTGGCTGGCTGCCGCTGATCTGCACCATGAACCTGACCAACGCCACCACCCTGGTGCGCGAACTGCTGGGCCTGGACCTGGCCGCTTTCAACCAGCAGCTGGAGCAGGCCCCTATCGGGGCCGAGGGGCTGTGCCTGCTGCCGTTCTTCAACGGCGAGCGAGTGCCCGCCCTGCCCCAGGCCCAGGGCAGCCTGCACGGCATGACCCTGGACAACCTGACCCCGGCCAACCTGTGCCGCGCGGTGGTGGAAGGCACCACCTTCGGTTTGCGTTACGGCCTGGACCTGTTGCGCGCAGCCGGCCTGCACAGCCAGAGCATCCGGCTGATCGGCGGCGGTGCGAAAAGTCTGCTGTGGCGGCAGATGGTCGCCGATATCATGCACGCCCCGGTCATCTGCCCCCGGGAGGCCGAAGCCGCCGCCTTGGGCGCGGCGATCCAGGCAGCCTGGTGCCATGGCCGGCAGGACGATCCGGACCTGGACCTGCAACAACTCTGCGAGCGCTGCGTGCGCCTCGACCCGGGCAGCGAAACCCAGCCCCGGGCCGAACACGTGGCGGCCTACGAACCGGTGTACCAGCGCTATCGACAGCAGCTGGCAAGCCTTTGAAGAGCGAATGACTATGTATCTGGTGTGTGGCGAAGCGCTGTTCGACTTTTTCAGCGCAGATGAGGCCGGGGCCCCGGCCAGTAAAGTGACGTTCCAGGCGATAGCCGGGGGCTCGCCGTTCAACGTGGCAGTGGGCCTGCGCCGCCTGGGCGTCGATGTCGCCCTGCTGGCCGGGCTGTCCCGGGACTACCTGGGCCAGCGCCTGCGGCGGGTGCTGGAAAACGAAGGCGTGGACACCCGCTACCTGCGGGAATTCGACGCCCCGACCACTCTGGCCATGGTGGCCGTGGGCGCCGATGGCTCGCCCCACTACAGCTTCCGCGGCGAGGGCTGTGCCGATCGCCAGTTGCAAGAAGAGCACCTGCCGCAGCTCGACGCACAGGTGCGCGGGCTGCATATCGGCTCGTTTGCCCTGGTGGTGCAGCCGATTGCCGATACCTTGCTGGCCCTGGTGCGCCGTGAGCGCGGGCAGCGGCTGATCAGCCTGGACCCCAACGTACGGCTCAACCCGCAGCCGGATATCCAGCTGTGGCGCCAGCGCATCGCCGAACTGGCCGGCCATGCCGACCTGATCAAGGTCAGCGACGAAGACCTGGCCCAGCTGTACCCCGGGCGGGCGCCCGAAACGCTGATCCAGGGTTGGCTGCAAGGCAATGCCCGGCTGGTGTTCCTGACCCGTGGCAGCCAGGGCGCGACGGTGTTCAGCCGTGGGCATGGCAGCTGGTCGGTGGACGCACCCCGGGTGGAGGTTGCCGACACCGTAGGTGCCGGAGATACCTTCCAGGCCGCGCTGATCACCTGGCTGACCGAACAGGGCCTGGATTCCCCCCAGGGCCTTGAACAGCTCGATCGCGAACAGACCGACGCCCTGCTGCGTTTCGCCGTCAACGCCGCGGCCCAGACCTGCACCCGCACCGGCCCGGACCTGCCGTACCGCCATCAACTCCCGTAGCCGCCGGCTTGCCGGCGAAGAGCCCCGCAAGCCTTGAGCAATTGCGGGTACCGCCTTCGCTGGCCAGCTTCTACGAGGGGCGTCGGTCAGAGCAGCGAGAAGTTGTAGCTGACGATCAGGCGGGTTTCGTCCATGTCGCGGGCGATCTTCTGGTAGTTGCTGCGGTAGGTGGCGTTGCGCAGGCGCAGGCTCACGTCCTTGAAGGTGCCGCTTTGCACCACGTACTTGAGCTCGCTGTCGCGCTCCCATTCGCGGCCTTCGCGCAGGCTGCCCGGGACCTTGATGTGGTCGCCGCTGACGTAGCGGGTCAGGAAGCTCAAGCCATTGAGGCCAATGGCCTTGAAGTCGTAGTCATAGCGCAGTTGCCAGGAACGCTCCTGGATCGCGGCGAAGTCGTTGACCTGCACGTAGTTCACCAGGTACGGGTTGCTGCCATCCAGGTAAGGCATGGAGTTGTCGCCGTACATGCGCTGCCAGCCGGCACTGAACACGTGCCCAGCCACGCTGTAGCCGAGCATGGTGCTCAGGGCGCGGTTGTCGATACCGCCGGCGCGCTCGGCACCAGTGTCGGCACTCTTGAGCAGGCGCAGGTCGCCTTTGAGCACGCCGGGCCCCAGGGGCTGGTTAGCCAGCAGGCCGACAAAATGCTGACGGTAGATGTCTTCCAGCTCGGCGTAGTGGTACTGGCCGGTCAGGCGGTCGTTGAACTTGTAGTCCACCCCATAGGTGTCGAAGTGATCCGCCGTGGTGTTGCAGGCGTAGCGCTTGTTCTTGCAGTGCACGCGGATGTCCTGGGCATCGCTGGAGTCCCGCGCGGTGTAGCGGTTCAAGCGGGCCGCGGTCAGGGTCAGGTCCTTGACCTCCCGGGAAGTCAGCACCGCGCCGTTGAACATGGTGGGCAGCAGGCGCCCGTCGTTGTACTTGAGCAGTGGCAGGTCCGGCAACTGGGCGCCGTACTTGAATACTGTCTGCGAGACCCGGACCTTGGCGGTCAACCCCAGCTTGGCGTACTGGTCCGCCGAGCCCCGCGGGTCGTGACCGCTGGAGGGCAGCAGGCCGCTGTTGCTGCGGTCGGGGCTGGAATCGAGCTTGATCCCCAGCATGCCCAGGGCGTCCAGGCCGAACCCCACGGTGCCCTCGGTGTAGCCCGATTGCAGGTTGAGAATAAAGCCCTGGGCCGATTCTTCACGCTTGGACGCGCCCTGGTCGGTGCTGGTGTGGCCGTCGCGAAAGTCCCGGTTGAAGTAGATCGTCCGCGATTCCAGCTTGGCGCTGCTGTCTTCGAAAAAACCCGCCGCATTGGCCAGGGGGGCAAAACCCACGCACAGCACGGCAGCGCCGAGGCCCAGCAACGGGCACGGATTGAGTAAAGGGAAAGGGGGACGCATGAACAGGCTCCAGCAGCAAATCAGTGACGCGAGGTAAAGAAAAGACCCAGGTGAAATTCATCCAGCGAATCTGTGATCGCCAGCTGAATTGATTGAATCAATGAAGACCGGCAATGATGGCAGATAGCCCCTACCCTCCCAACCCGACTTTAGTCTGACGCCCACCTGGTCGTAACCGGCGCTACCCATCCCGCCTTGCCAGCCATATCTTTGAAAAAACCGATCAATTTCAACAGTTTTCAAGCTGCAGCAAAGCGTCAAAAAAACCGTCCGACTGCTCAGTTTCGCCTTCGGAACCCTCGTGGCCGTAGCAGGTAATGGCAAAAAGGCATTAGCTTTTCGTCTCACCACACTACCGTTCGTCGGTTTTTTCAGTCATTTATTAACAAAAAACAACTATTTGACGCTTTCCATGATGACCATCATCAACAGCATTAAGTATCTGTTTTAAAACGATATTTAATGTATCGAAAAATAAATAAAACGCGACTGTCATTTATGTAACACGGGAAAACGTCAATTAAACGTCTTGTCGTTATGGTAGTGTCAAAAAAAGAGCGTGATAGCGGCAATGTGCCATACGCCTTTTCAGAAGGTGAGGACCACCCTCACCCCAACACTCATCATGGACGAGGTCGTTCCCTTGGAAGTCAGCGTTTTTGGTACTGGCTATGTTGGCCTGGTGCAAGCCGTTGCCCTGGCCGATGTCGGGCATAACGTGGTCTGTGTCGATATCGACAGCCACAAGATCGCCCAGCTGCAACGTTCTATTCCGCCGATTCACGAGCCGGGTCTGGCGACCCTGATCGAAGAGAATCAAAAGGCCGGCCGACTGCACTTCACCACCCAGGCCAGCGATGCAGTGGGCCACGGCAAGGTGATTTTCATCGCGGTCGGCACCCCCTCCAACGAAGACGGCTCCGCCGACCTCGACCATGTCCTGGCGGTGGCGCGCAACATTGCCTGCCTGATGTTCAGCGACAAGACCCTGGTGATCAAATCCACGGTGCCGGTGGGCACCGCCGATCTGGTGATCGAGACGGTTGCCGAACAATTGGCGGACCTGGGCAAATCCGAACTGCGGGTGCACGTAGTCTCCAACCCGGAGTTCCTCAAGGAGGGCTCGGCCGTAGCCGACTGCATGCGCCCGGACCGGATCATCGTCGGTTGCGCCGACGACCTGCCCCGCCAGCAGTTGAGCGAGCTCTACGCGCCCTTCAACCACAACCATGACCGCCTGATGTTCATGGACAACCGCAGCTCCGAGCTGGTCAAGTACGCGGCCAACGCGATGCTCGCCACCCGCATCAGCTTCATGAACGAGATGGCCAACCTGGCGGAACGCCTGGGGGTGGACATCAATGCCGTGCGCAAGGGCATCGGTGCCGACCCGCGCATCGGCTACCACTTCATCTACCCCGGCGCCGGCTTCGGCGGCTCGTGCTTTCCCAAGGACCTGCGGGCGCTGATCCACACCGCAGAAAGCCACGGGCTGGAACCGCACATGCTCAAGACCGTGCGCGACGTCAATGAGCAGCAGCGCCATGTGCTGTTTCGCAAGCTCAAGGCGCACCTGGGGGACAACCTGCAGGGCAAGGTCATCGCGCTCTGGGGCCTGGCCTTCAAGCCCAACACCGACGACATGCGCGAAGCCACCAGCCGCTACCTGATGCAGGCACTGTGGGAGGCCGGGGCCAAGGTCCAGGCCTACGACCCGGAAGCCATGACCGAATGCCGGCGCCTGTACGGCTACCGCGATGACCTGCAGCTGTGCGCCACCCGCGACGACACCCTGCAAGGCGCCGACGCGCTGGTGATCTGCACCGAATGGAAGGCCTTTCGCGTGGTGGACTTCACACTGCTGCGCGAGACCCTCAGGGAACGCCTGGTGGTCGACGGCCGTAACCTCTACAACCCGCAACAGGCAGCGGATGCCGGCTTGCATTACCTGAGCATCGGCCTGCCCTACCGTGTACCGGAGGCGCTGCGCGCATGAATATCCTGATCACCGGGGCCGCCGGATTCATCGGCGCCCATACCGCACTGCGTTTGCTCAAGGATGGGCACCAGGTCACCGGGCTGGATAATTTCAACGACTACTACGACCCCCAGCTCAAGCGCGATCGAGTGCGCTGGGTGGAACGCCAGGTAGGGCACTTTCCCCTGCAGCGCCTGGACCTGGCCGACAGCGAGGGCCTGGAGCGTCTGTTCGCCGAAGTGCGGCCCCAGGTGGTGATCAACCTCGCCGCCCAGGCCGGGGTGCGCTATTCCCTGGAAAACCCCAAGGCCTACCTGGACAGCAACCTCAGCGGTTTCCTCAACCTGCTGGAGATGTGCCGGCGCTACCCGGTGCAGCACCTGATCTACGCCTCGTCCAGTTCGGTGTACGGGGCCAACCAGCAGACCCCGTACAAGGTCAGTGACAACGTCGACCACCCGCTGTCGCTGTATGCGGCCAGCAAGAAAGCCAACGAACTGATGGCCCACAGCTACAGCCACCTGTTCGGCGTGCCCGCCACCGGCCTGCGCTTCTTCACGGTGTACGGCCCCTGGGGCCGGCCCGACATGTCGCCGATCCTGTTCGCCGACGCCATCAGCCAGGGCCGGCCGCTGAAGCTGTTCAACTACGGCATGCACCAGCGCGACTTCACCTATATCGACGACATTGTCGAATCCCTGGTGCGCCTGCTGGGCAAGCCGCCGGTGCGCGATCCGCTGTGGGACCGGGAACAGCCGGACCCGTCCACCAGCATGGCGCCCTGGCGCCTGTTCAACATCGGCGGCCAGCGCCCGGTGGAGCTCAAGGACTACGTGGCGACCCTGGAAAAGCTCCTCGGCCACAAGGCCCAGGTGCAATACCTGCCGCTGCAGCCCGGCGATGTGCTCAACACCTGCGCGGATGTCAGCGCCCTGGAAAACCTCACCGGTTTCGGCCCCCAGGTGCCCCTGGAGGAAGGTCTGCGCGAGTTCGTCCAGTGGTACCTGAGCTACTACCCGGGCGCGGCGTCCTGAGCCGCGACAGCCGAACGTTTTTACCCAACCCCTGCAATGGAAGTATTCCCGGTGGATATGGATAGATCTCTCTCATCGCCCGCAACCGAGGTGCCCGCCCCGCTGCACATCGACCGGCGCAACGATCCGTTCCGGCGCAAGGTCCAGGCCGCCATCGACCTGCAACAGCACGGCTGGATCACCGGCCGCGACGGCGGGCGGCCCTGGACCCTGTCGCGCAGCAAGCGCCTGACCTCGGCGCTTTTGGCCGCGGTGCTGCTGGTGCTGCTGTCGCCGGTGCTGCTGGCCGTGGCCCTGCTGATCAAGCTCACCAGCCCCGGCCCGGTGTTCTTCGTGCAGTTGCGCACCGGTTTTCGCGGCCGGCGCTTCGGCATGTACAAATTCCGCACCATGGTGGTCAACGCCGAGGCCCTGAAGGATTCGGTGCGCCACCTGAACAAGCACGGCGCCGACTCGGTGGATTTCAAGATCGACCGCGACCCGCGGATCACCGGAATCGGCGGCTTCCTGCGCCGTACCAGCCTCGACGAACTGCCCAACCTGATCAACGTGGTGCTCGGCCAGATGCGCATCGTCGGCCCGCGCCCCACCTCGTTCCATGCCCAGACCTACAAGGAACACCACCTTGGCCGCCTGAGCATCTACCCGGGGATCACCGGCCTGTGGCAGGTGTCCGGGCGCAGCGACGTGGATTTCGACGGCCGCGTGACCCTCGACATGACCTACATCTTCCAGCAGAGCCCCTGGCTCGACCTGAAGATCCTGATCAAAACCCCTTTCAAGGTCCTCAATGGCCACGGAGCAAGTTGAAATGGCGGCAGCAACCTTTGCCAGTCTGAAGATCCAGAACCCCAGCGAAAGCAACCTGGCGGTGACCGTACTCGACCAGGAGCTGCGGGTCATCCTGCTGACCGCGGCCAACCGCAACAGCGGTATCACCAGCAGCAGCCTGAGCATGGCCAGCGAGCTGGCGCGTACCAGCCGTGGCCGGGTACTGCTGGTGGACACCAGCCTTTCGGACAACAGCCTGACCCGGCGCCTGGACCTGGGCGAACGCCAGGGCTTTCTCGATCTGGCCCTGGCCGATACCCCGCCGCTGCTGGCGCAGTGCATCCAAAGCAGCGAAGAACTGGGCTTCGACTTCCTGCCCCTGGGTCGCCGCCAGCAATACGCCGAGCGCCTGACCCCGGAACTGCTGCAGGAACTGTTGCAGGTCCTGGCCGCGGACTATCGCTTCGTGATCATCGACGGCGACCCGGTCTACAGCAGCGGCGACATCCTCACCCTGGCCACCCAGGTGGACGGCGTGGTGCTGGTGGTGCGCAGCGAGGAAACCCGCTGGGAAGTGGCCCAGGCCGCGGCGCAGCGCTTGATCCAGGCCGAGGCCAAGTTGATCGGCAGCGTGTTCAACGCCCGCAAGTACTACATGCCCAAGTGGGTTTATGACCGTCTCTGACCGGCACAAGGACCGTGTAACCATGAACAAGCCAAGACTTTCCCTGCTGAGCCTGTCACTGCTGCTGGCCCTGGGCGGCTGCGTCAATCGCGAGCCGCAGCAGATGCCGGTGCAGATCCTCAGCGCCCCGGCCGACCAGGCCCAGCTCACCGAGGTGGTGCCCATCGAGCAGGTATTGCGGCCCCAGGACGTGCTGGACGTGATCTTCCATATCGGCACCACCAGCCAGCAGCGTTATCTCGTGCAGCCTGGCGACCAGGTGGATGTGACCTTCCTCACCGCTCCGGAACTGGGCGGCAGCAAGCTGGTGCTGCCCGACGGCAGTATCGACATGCCCTACGTGGGCAACATCCAGGTTGCCGGGCTCACCGCCGAACAAGCGCGCCAGGCCCTGGAAACCCAGTACGCCAAGGTGCTGAAGAAGCCGCAGATCAACTTTTCGATCTCCCACGCCATGGCCCAGCTGGACAACCTGCGTACCAGCCTGACCAACCCGGCCACCGGGCTTAGCCGCGAGATCGTCGTGGGCTCCGACGGCCGCGCCAGCTTCCCGCTGCTGGGCAGCCTGTCGTTGCAGGGCAAGAGCCTCAGCGAGCTGCAGACCCTGATCAACCAGCGCTATGCCAAGGAAGTGGGCTCGGTGAGCGTCGATGTGCTGCTCAAGACCACCGCCGCCAACGAAGTGTTCGTCATGGGCGAAGTCGGCCAGCCCGGTGCCTACCCGATCCGCCGGCCGATTTCGGTGCTTGAGGCCCTGACCCTGGCCAAGGGCGCCGGCCCCACTGCACGCCTGGATTCGGTGGTGATCATGCGGCGCAAGGGCAACCAGGTCGAAGCCCGAGTCTACGACGCCGACGCGGCGCTGGACGGCAAGGCCCTGCAATTCGCCTACCTGCAGCCCGACGACATGCTCTACGTGCCCAAGACCCGCCTGGCCAAGGCCGGCGCCCTGAGCAAGCAGCTGGCGGACGTGATCATGTTCCAGGGTGTCGGGTTCAGCTTCGGCTACCGCGTCGACAACAAAGAAACGAACAACAACTGAGTTCCCTCTTGATGACCAAGATCGAAAACTACCTGCACGAGTTCCTGCTCGTGTTCTTTGTCAATCGGCGCCTGATCAAACGGGTGTTCCTGGGTTTCGCGGTGATCGCCCTGCTGCTGCCCCTGGTGCTCAAGCAGAGCTTCGAGATCACTGCCGAAGTCATCGTGCAGTCCAAGAAACTCTCGCAGACCGACGCCAACACCGTGCTCGCCCCGGACTCCGACAAGTTCATCCCGCCGTCGCTGGCGGACATGGAGACCGAGAGCAATATCCTGCGTTCACCCACGCTGATCCGCGACACCATCGACCAGTTGCGCCGCGAAGGCCAGTTTGGCGGCAACGAGGGCCTGTTGACCCGGCTGATCGTCAAGCCGATCCGCAATGGCCTGATCGACCCCCTGCGCAACCATGTGATCAACCCGCTGCGCGATTTCTTCGGCCTGGCCGTGGACCCGGTGCGCGACACCAGCCTGGATGCCTTCACCGACCAGGCGGTCAAGGACCTGAAGATCGGCACCCTGCCCGGCTCCAACGTGATCTCCATCGTCTACGCCAGCCCCAACGCCGCCGAAGGCACGCGCTTTGTCGAGCGCCTGCTGGCCAACTACCTGAAGAACCGCCAGGACCTGCAATCCAACGAACTGCCCGAAGCCTTCTACGAACAGAAGAAGGCCCAGTACCAGTCGCGCCTGGATGACCTGGAAGGCAAGCGCCAGGCCCTGCTGGAAGCGGCCCATGCCTCCGACCCCAAGGAAGAAATCACCTTCCGCCTGAACGCCATCAACACCGAAGAGCAATCGCTCAACGGCTACCGCGACCAGGCCCTGGAGAACCAGCGCCGCCTGGATTATCTGCAGAAGAACCTGGCTGCCGCGCGCAAGGCCGGCCTCACCGACTACACCTTCCCCTTCGCCTTCGCCAACACCGTGGACAACGTTGCCTACGAAGACCGCGAGATCAAGCAACTGGGCGAACAGCTGACCAACCTGGTGAGCCAGTACGGCACCACCGCCGACACCTACCGCGCCGACAGCGTGCCCATGCAGCAGCAGCGAGAGCAGATCGTGCGGGCCCGGGCGCAGTTCCTCAAGGTGGTGGAAAACCGTGTGCGCGAGCGCAGCAGCGACTTGCAGATCACCCAGTCGGTAATCGCCCAGAAGACCGCGCGGATCAACGACTACAAGGCGCGGGTGCGCGACCTGCAAGAGGTCCTGAGCAAACTGCGCCAGCTGGACACTGAAATCGATGCCTTGCACAAAGCCTTCTTCACCTACACCCAGCGCTACGAAGAGAGCCGTGGCGAGCGCCTGATCAGTGGCGAGCTGTCCAATGCGCGGGTCCTGAGCCAGCCTTACGAACCCAGCGAAGCGGCGTTCCCCAAGCCGATGCTGATCATTCCCCTGGGCCTGCTCACCGGCCTGCTGCTGGCCATTGCCCTGGGCTATGTCTACGAGTTCTTCGACCATCGCTTCAAGCACCCGGCCCAGGTCAGTGATCACCTCGGCCTGCCGGTGCTGATGGTGCTCAATGCGGTCGAGCAGCCCCAGGTCAACCCGTACCCGCGCTGGACCTGGCGCTGGGCCTGGCATTGGGCCAAACAGTGAGCGACCTGAGCATGGCCGCGCAGCCTATCGTTCACCTGATCCACAGCGGCGGTTTCTACGGTGCCGAGCGCATGTTGCTGGATCATTGCCTGGGCACGCCGGGGCAGCATCGGGTGGTGTTCATCAATGCCCCCGACGCGCTGCTGCAGCGTTTCGCCGAGGCCGGCGTGGCGAGCCACAACTGCCACTGCCTGCAGGAACTGCTGGCGCACCTGCGCCAACAACCGGGGCTGCTCAACGCCCACAACTTCAAGGCCCAGGTGTTTGCCTGGGTCTGTGCGCGGCGCCTGCGCCTGCCCCTGGTCATGACCCAGCACGGCTTTACCCCGCGCAGCCTGAAACAGAAGTTCTACACCTGGCTCAGCCTGCGCCTGTGCCGCAGCCGCCGGGTGCGCCGGGTGGCCTGCGTGGCCCAGAGCATTGCCCTGCTGCACCTGGAGGCGGGGGTCGATGAAAGCAAGCTGCGGGTGATCCCCAACGGCCTGCCGGAACCGGCCCTGGAGCTGCCGGCGAGCCTGGACGGGCCGCCGCTGCGCGAGCCCGAAGTACACCGCAACGAGATGGAACCCTTGGTGGGCTTCGTCGGGCGCCTGAGCGCGGAAAAAGGCCCGGACCTGTTCCTCGATGCGCTGATCGGCCTGTGCCAGCAGCGCCCTGCGCTCAAGGCCGTGCTGCTGGGCGACGGTGAGCAGAACCAGGCCTTGCGCCAGCGCATCAACGAAGCCGGTCTGACTACGCGCATCCTGCTGCCGGGCTATCAGAACGACATGCAGCCCTGGCTCAAGCGCTTGAATGTGCTGGTACTGAGTTCACGCACCGAAGGCACGCCGATGATCCTGCTCGAAGCCATGCAGGCCGGCACCCCGGTGGTGGCCTTTGCCGTGGGCGGGATTCCCGATGTGCTGCAGCACCGGCACAACGGCCTGCTGGCCAAGCCCCTGGACAGCGCCGGGCTGGGCCGCTGCATCGGCCAGTTGCTGGACGACCCGGTACTGGCCGGGGAGCTGGCCAAGGCCGCCCAGGTCACCCAGCGCAAGCACTATCACTTGCCCACCCTGGCTCGCCGCTGGGATGAGCTGTACCGCGTTGCCAGAGAGAGCTCCCGAGTATGATCGCCGCTCCGTTCCTGGGTTTGCTGCTGGGCCTGGCCGCGCTGTTGCTGCTGGCCAGCCCCTGGCCGTTTCTTGCGCCGCTGGTGGTGGTCGGGCTGTTCGGCCTGGCGCTGCTGTATCGGCGCCCGGGCTGGGGCCTGCTGGGGATCTGCGCCCTGGTGCCCTTCGAAGGCCTGTTCAAGGACAGCGCGTTCTCCGGGGCCAAGCTGCTGGGCGCCTCGCTGATCCTGATCATGCTGTTCAAGCTGCTGCTGCGGCAGATCCCCGACACCCGCCTGCGCAGCAACCTGTGGCGGGCCCTGGGCCCCTTCCTGCTGTGCCTGCTGCTGAGCATGCTGTACAGCGAGAACCTGCTGGTGTCCCTGGACAGCCTGCGGGAGCTGGCAGTGGGCCTGGTGCTGTTCTTCGTCACCCTGCTGATTGCCCGAAAAGTCAACCTGCTGATGCTCTGCCGCCTGCTGGCGGTGAGCGTGGCCATCACCTGCGTGATCGCCCTGGTATCGGCCAAGTACCAGGTGGGCGGCCGGGCTATCGGCCTGTTGCAGGACGCCAACTACTTCGCCCTGCTGATCGCCATGGCGGTGCCGCCGGCGATCTTCCTCGCCCTGCGTTCGCCCCATTGGCCGGTGCGGCTGTTCTGGGTCGGCATCAGCCTGACCCTGATGGCCGGGATGACCAAGACCGACTCGCGCTCGGGCCTGCTGGTGGTGCTGTTCACCATTGCCATCGGCGTCTGGCACTACCGCGACCGGCTCAAGGGCCTGCGGCCCAAGCACCTGGGCTTCGCCATGTTCGCCGTGGCCATCGTCATTCCCCTGGGCATTGCCGTGCTGCCGGCGGAATACGTGGCGCGGATCCAGTCCCTGAGCCTGCTCAAGTCCGGCGCGCACTCGGCGGACACCTCCCTGGGCCGGCGCACCTCCTACCTGGTGGTGGGCGGCCAGATGATCCGCCAGAACCCGTTGCTGGGCTCGGGCCTGGGGACCTTCCCGATCCACTACGCACAGACCGGCTTTGCCAGCAGCTTCTCGGAAAACATGAACGAGCCGGACCTGTTCCGCCGGGCCCACAACACCTACCTGGAGCTGTTCAGTGAACTGGGCATTCCCGGCGGCCTGAGCTTCGTAGCGCTGATGCTGATGGGCCTGCGCAACTTCGAACGGGCGCGCCAGGGCTTTCTTGCCCGGGGCCAGCGCGAACAAGCCGATATCGCCACCCACCTGGGCCTGAGCCTATTGGCCATGGCGGTGTTCCTGCTGTTTCTCAGCGCGCCGAACCACAAGTACCTGTGGATCTTCCTGGCCCTGTCCAGTGTCCTGCGCCGGCAGGCCGAAGACGCTCCCGTGCCGCGCCCGGCCCCGGCCTGACAACACCGCGTTTAGCCGCTGCTGCAGGCTGCGACATGGCCCGAAGGGCCTTCCGGCCCCAGGAGCAGCGCCGACAGAACAGCAACACCGCGCCCTCACCCGGCGCCCACGACAACAACGCAATCTGGCCAAGGGAGGCAAAGATGCAAAGGATCAGCGTGATCGTGCCCATGTACAACGAGGCGCGTCACATCACCCGCACCCTGGACAGCGTGCTGCGCGCCGCCCGGGCGGCGAACCTGGACTGCGAACTGATAGTGGTGGACAACGGCTCCACCGATCAGGGGCCGCAACGGGCTAGGGAGCTGGGCGCGCGGGTGCTGCTGTGCCCGGGCATCGGCATCGGCGCCCTGCGTAACCGCGGTGCGGCGGTGGCCACCGGCGATAGCCTGGCGTTCCTCGACGCCGACATCGAAGTGCCCGGCAATTGGCTGCAGCTCTGGCAGCAGGCCCAGGCCGAGCAGCGTGCCGAGGTCTTCGCCCTGGACTGCGCGGCGCCCGCCAGTGCCCCCTGGTTCGCCCGGGCCTGGCAGCGCCGCAGCCTGGCCGGCGACCCGCAACCCCGGCTACTGCGGTGGATGCCCACCCCCAACCTGTGCCTGCAGCGGGCCTGGTTCGAACGGGTTGGCGGCTTCAACGAGCAGTTGCGCACCGGCGAGGACAAGGATTTCGGCCTGCGCCTGCACGCTGTCGGCGCCCGCCAGTTGAGCCTGCCCCAGCCCCAGGTGCTGCATTGGGGCTACGAGGCCAGCTGGGCCGAATGGGCCGGCAAGGAACGATGGCGCCAGGGCAGCCACGTGCAATTGCTCAAGGGCAGCGGCCTCAGCCTGCGCCTGTTGCGTTTTCCCCTGTTGTGCCTGGCCTGCGCCCTGCTCAGCCTCGTGGCGCTGCTGTGCCTGATCGCGGGCGTGCCCGGCGCCGCGGGCCTGTGCCTACTGCTGGGGGCGCTGGCGCCCCTGGCCCTGGCCGTGCGCCAGGGCCTGCGCCAACGCGACCCGCTGTTCGTCCTGCAACTCTGGCTGCTGCACTGGGTGCGCCTGCACCTGGGCGCCCTGGCCCTGGTGCAGGCCCTGTTCAACCGTTCTGCCGAGAGACCTGACCGTGGCTAAAACACTTTTCTGGCTGTGCCTGCTACTGCCTTTCTATGCCTGGGTCGGCTACCCCCTGCTGCTGGCCCTGCTCAGCCTGTTCGTCAGGCCACGGCCGGTGCAGGAAGGCGCGCCGCTGTCGGTCAGCGTGATCATCGCCGCGCACAACGAAGGCCCGCACATCGAGCACAAGCTGCGCACCCTGTTGCAGCAGGACTACCCGGCCACCGACCTGCAGGTCATCCTCGCCAGCGACGGTTCCAGCGACGACACCGTGGCCACGGCCCTGGGCGTGCGCGACTCACGGGTCGTGGTCCTGGACCTGCCCCGGGTGGGCAAGGCCGGGGCGCTGAACGCCGCGGTGGAACTGGCGCGCAACGATATCCTGGTGTTCACCGACGCCGACAACCAGTGGTCCCACGACACCCTGGGCAAGCTGCTGGCGCCCTTGTCCGACCCGCAGGTGGGGGCCTGCGGCGGGCACATGATCATCCCCGACCCCGGGCACAACCTGAGCCTGGGAGACAGCCTGTACCGGCACTACGAGGCCTGGTTGCGCCAGGCGGAAAACCGCACTGGCTGCATGGTCTCCGCCGACGGAGCGCTGCTGGCCCTGCGCCGCGAGCTGTTCCAGCGGATTCCGGCCGAGGTCAACGATGACTTCTTCATCAGCACCTGCGCCCCGGTGGCCGGCAAGCGGATCGTCTATGTCGAGGAGGCCCAGGTGCTGGACCAGGGCGTGGACGAAGCCGGCAAGCAGTACCGGCGGCGCCTGCGGGTCACCGTCGGCGGCCTGCAGAGCCTGGCCCAGCGCCGCGAGCTGATGAACCCACTGCGCCACGGCGCCTACGCCATCGCCCTGATCAGCCACAAGCTGATCCGCCGCCTGGCCCCGGTGCTGTTGCTGCCACTGCTGGTCAGCAGCCTGCTGCTGTGGAATGCCGGCGCTTTCTACAGCCTGGCCCTGCTGGCCCAGGTGCTGGGTTATGGCGCCGGGATCATGGGCCTGCTGGACCGCCGCGGGCGCCTGCCCAAGGTGTTTCGCCTGGCCGGTTTCGTGCTGGTGACAATGGCCGGCATGAGCATGGGCCTCTGGCAATTTCTCCGCGGGCAGCGCTATGCCCTGTGGAACCCACAACAGAACCGCTGACATGAACCTCAAACACAACCTCAAGCGCCTGCTGGGCAGCGCCTATTTGCACAGCGTCGGCCGCGCCCGCCTCAGCGAAGCCGGGGTGGTGCTGATGCTGCACCGGGTGCTGGCCGACGAGCAGGCCGCCCGCCGGCCGCACCGGGCGCCACTGTGCGTCGGTCAGCGCCAGTTCGAACACCTGCTGCGCTGGCTGCGGCGGCATTTCGACTGCGTGCCGCTCAATCACCTGTTGCAATACCCTGGCGGTGACCGGCCGCGCCTGGCCCTGACCTTCGATGACGGTTGGCGCGACAACGCCGAGGTGGCCTACCCGCTGCTGGAGCGCTACGAGGTGCCGGCGAGCATCTTCCTCTCCACCGACTTCATCGGCAGCGCCCAGGGCTTCTGGTGGGAGTGCATCGGCGAAACCCTCTGGCTGCGGCCCGCCAGCGCCGCGGCCCGGCCGCTGCTGGAACAGTTGCAGGCGCTGCAACTGGCACCTGCGGCCGAGCTGCTGCAGCCGGGTGACAGCGACGCCCGCAGCCGGCTCCTGGGGCGCTACCTGCAACGCTTGAAGACCCTGCCCGGGCCCACCCTCCAGGCCCTGGCCGACAGTTGCCCCAACGAACACGGCCCCCACAGCCTGGACTGGGCCCAGGTGCGGCGCCTGGAACGTTCGGCGCTGGTGCGCTTTGGGCCCCACGGCGCCAGCCATGCCATTCTCACCGGCCTTGACGAGGCCGCGCTGAAAGCGGATCTGCAACGCTCCCATCAGGCGTTGCAGAACCATTGCCAGGCGCCGCTGGGGGTCTATTGCTACCCCAATGGCGACCACAATGCCCAGGTGCGCGCCGCCGTCGCCGGGCTGGGTTATCGCTACGCCCTGGGCACCCGCCCCGGGCTGATCGAAGTCAGTGGCAACCCGCTCCTGGCCTTGCCACGCATCGACGTTAGCCATGCCAGCGCCGCCCGCCCCGGCTTGCTGGCCTGGCGCCTGCTGCAGGGAGCCCGGGCTTGAAGCGCGGCGGCTACCTCTGGCACCTGGCCCTGAGCATGGGCACGCGGCTGGCGATGATCGGCCTGCGGCTGCTGCGCAACGTGCTACTGGCCCGCTTGCTGGGCCCGGCGGACCGCGGCCTGTTCGCCCTGCTCAGCACCCTGCCGGACCTGATTGCCGCCCTGACCAGCGGCGGGCTGAACACCGCAGTCGGCTATGAAGCCGCGCGCCAGCGGCCCATGGGCCTGCTACTGACCCAGGTGCTGGTGTACGGCTGCCTGCTGGCCAGCCTGCTGACCCTGGCCGGGCTGGCACTGATGAACACCCTGGGCAGCCAGTGGGAACTGAGCCTGCAACTGGGGGACCTGGCCTGGCTGTTATTGCTGGCAGTGCCCATCACCGTGCTCAAGAGCGGCCTGCTGACCCTGCACAACGCCGATGGCCGGGTCGAAGCCTTCAATGCCCTGCGCCTGCTGGAATCCCTGGTGCCGCTGTTGCTGTTCGTCGGCCTGTGGTGGATCTGGCGCGACCAGCCGCTGTCGGCGGCCCTGGTCAGCTGGCTGGGGGGCACCTTGCTGGTGGTGGTGGTTGGCTGGTGCTGGCTACGGCGCTTCCACGACCTGGGCCTGCGCTGGCAGGCCGGGGAACAGGGCAAGCTGTTGCGCTACAGCGCCCAGAGCCACCCCGGGGTGCTGTCGCAACAATTGATGCTGCGTTCGGACTACCTGTTCATCGGTGCCCTGCTCGACCCCGCGGCCCTGGGCTGGTACGCCATGGCCAGCGCCGCCGCCGAGCTGCTGCTGATCATTCCCGAGGCAGTGACCACGCCACTGATGAAGCGCCTGCTGCAACAGGGTTCGGGCATCGAGCAACTCACCGCCCTGGCCCTGCGCCTGACCGCCACGGTGATGCTCGGTGCCTGCCTGTGCATGGCGCTGATCGGCCAGTGGCTGATTGTCACACTGTTCGGCGCCGACTACGCCCCGGCCTACGGTGCCCTGCTGGCCTTGCTGCCCGGGCTGTTCGGCCTGTGCTACGCGAGCATTCTGCGCCTGGACCTCTTGGGCAAGCAGCGCCCCGGTACGCTGTCGCTGCTGCTGGCCGGTGGCGCCCTGCTGAACCTGGCGCTCAATGCGCTGCTGATCCCGTCGCTGGGCATCGTCGGCGCCGGCCTGGCCTCGTCCATCGCCTACCTCGCGGTGAGCCTGGCCATGCTCGGTCTGTATTGCCACCTCAGCGGTGTGGCCTGGTACCGCACCCTGATCCTGTTACCTGCAGACATCGTCTACGTGCGCCAGTTATTGCGCCCTAAGGAAAGGCTTCAATGAAACCCTGTTCCCTGCTCGCCCTGATGCTGATCTCGGCGGCCACTGCCTTGAACGCCGCGCCCCTGCAATGGGGCGATATCCGCGACGGCAGCCTGTACCTGCAAGCCGAGGCCGGCGACACCCTGCACCTGCGCTGGAGCCCGGCCTGGCAGAGCGACGCCAACCAGGAGCAGCTGTACCTGCTGCGCCCGGACGGCCAGTTGCTGCAACAGCTGGAGATCCGCGCCGACCAACCCTACGGCCAGCGGGAAGTCCAACTGCCCGCGGCCCAGGGCGACTACCGACTGCAGGTGCCGGGCTACAGCTTTCGCAACTTCAAGATCAGCCACGACAGCGCCACCCTGGCCCAGTTCGAACCGGCCAAGGTGCATTTCAGCGCCGACGTGCCCAGTGGCGTGGAGCTGTATTTTCGCGTGGCCGCCGGAGAGCAGGCGGTACTTTCGGGCAAGTATTACGGTGGGGTCAGCGTGCTCCAGGCCACGCGCCTGAGTGACCACCAGTTGCTGCGCCTGAAGCTGGTGGAGCACCCGCAGTACGGTCAGTTCGACCAGATCCAACTGCCGGTGGCCCAGCAGGACGAGGTCTGGCGCCTGTCCCTGGGCGGCTCGGGCAAGGTGGCGTTCTGGCTCGACGGCACCGCCAACCTGTTCGCCCAGGACCTGCACCAGTTGCACCCGCTGCAATGGACACCGGGCCGGGTCGAGCTGAGCCTCAAGCCGCAGATGCGCGGCCCCAGCCCGCACCTGGGGATCGCCCTGCCCTATGCCCAGCCGCCGCAGTCGACTTTTGAATTGCTACGGGCCCTGGGGCCGCGGGCGGCCAACTTCTACAGCTTCGTCGATGTGATCCAGCAGGAACCCCTGCGCGAGCTGGGCTTTCGCCGGCTGTACCGCGAAACGTTCAAGATCGACCGCGACATTACCCTGCTGGCGGGCACCGGGCGCCGCGCGGTGCTGGCAGCCGACAGCCAGAGCTTCGCCGGCCTCGACGCCTGGCTGGCGGACAGCGTGCGCCTGGGCAACCAGGGCCTGCACTACCTGGCGTTTGCCGACGAACCCAACCTCAACTACCCCAGCTACGCCGTGTTCGCCAGCTACTTCGAGCACATGCTGGAGCGCGCCAAGGCCAACCCCGAGGCCCGGGCCGCAGGCGTGCGCATTGCCATGCCGGTCAGTTCGCGGCTGTTGGACGGGCCGTTCCGCATCAGTGCCGGGCAGCGCCGCGGCATCGACTGGGCGCGCCAGTTGCTGCAGGCCCACGGCGCCGATATCGACGCCCTGGCCTGGCACGAGTGGATGGTCCGCGACCTGCTGGCCACCCGCCGCTACCGCGACAGCGTGCGCGCCGCCGCCGACCTGGTGGGCCTGGATGACCTGGGCCGGCCGCGCAAGGCGCTGTTGCTGAGCCAGACCAATATCTCCAGCGGCCCGGACCTGAGCCCCTATCAGCAGGACACTCACTACGCCGCCCTGTGGTGGATGTCGGTGGTGGCCAATGCCTCCCAGGACGGCCTGCTGGACATGCTCAACTGGTTCCAGGCCGCTGATGAGCCCGAGTACCCCAAGGGCATGCTGGCCCAGCACGACGCCCAGCGCTTCAGCCTGAAGCCGGTGGCCGTGGCCCAGCAATTCATCCAGCGGCACTGGCTGGGGCAGGTCCAGGCGCTGGACAACCCGGGCTTCGAGGTGGATGCCCTGGCACTGCGCGATGGCCCCCGCCACAGCCTGCTGGGCGTGACCAAGACCCCACGCGCACAAACCATCGACCTGGATGGCGCCGAGCAGATCTGCCAGGCCGGCCCGAGCCTGGAACTGCTCGGCGCCGACGGGCACAGCCGCTCCGCCGCCGTGCAGTGCAGCAATGGCCGGGCCCAGTTGCAGGTGCCCGGTGAAACCCTGTTTGCCTTGACCTGGAAAACCCTATGAGTCGCTTGACCGGCCTGTTGGCCAGAATCCGCCGCAAGGGCCTGCGTGGCAGCCTGCGGGTGCTGCGTGAACGCTTCTTCTATTACCACTGGGAACTGCTGACCCTGGAACGCTCCCTGGCCTTGCCGGTGCCCTGCCCCATCAACCCCGGCCGCTGGCCCCAGGTGCCCATCACCCGCGAGCTGCTGCCGGCCTTCGACAAGTACTTCAAGGCGCAACTGCCGGCCATTCGCGGCCTGCTGGACAAAGGCAGCCGCGGCAGCGCGCACCTGGATGAAGACGGCAACGTGATGATGATGGTGTGGATCAGCGAGCGCGATTACTACGACGACCAGTTGTACCGCTGCTGGATGCGCATCCCCCCGGGCTGCCTGTATCAGTTCGCCGGAGAGTGCGCGGTACCGTATCGCGGCTCGGGGGTGGTGATCCTGGCGCAGAAGCTGCTTTGGGACGAATACCGCGAGCGCGGCTTCAAGGCCACCCGGGCCCTGGTCAACGTGCGCAACGAGCCGGCGCTGAAGATGCACATGCGCCTGGGGTTCCAGGAAGTGGGCGAATCCCTGCATGTCTACTGCCTGTTGCGCTGCCTGCACTTCCACCGCCGCCGGCCCTACCACCAGACACGCCTGCACCACCTGCGCCGCGGGCGCCTGGCACAGCAGCCCAGCGGTTCCGGCCCTATCGACAAGGAACGTTCGTGAGCCTGCGTTGGCAATGGTGCGCCAGCCTCTGCACCCAGGACTTTCCCGTGGCGGCCTATGAGCAACTGCGCCAGCAAGTACCGCAGGCCACGCCGTTCAATCGCTTGAGCTGGCTGCAGGGGGCGGAACGGGCCCTGGATCAGCGGCGCTTGCAGATCCTCCTGGGTTGGCACGGCCAGCGCCTGGTGCTCTGCCTGCCGCTGACCCTGGGCCGCGAAACCCGAGCCGGCCTGCGCCTGCAAGTGGTACGCCACCTGGGACATCCGCTGAGCGATCGCCTGGCGCTGCTGGTCGCGGACCCGGCCCAAGGCGCCATGCCCGAGGTGCTGGAGCAGATCCGCCGGCAACTGCCCCATGACCTGCTGCAACTTCATGAACTGGTGGATGCCGAGGGCCTGCTGGCCCCCTGGCGCCGGGCCAGCTGGTACAGCGAACAGGGCCTGAGCTGCCGGGCGCCGGAACACCTGATTGTCGACAGCGACCGCGAGGAAGCCACCGGCACCTTGCGCTACGAGCTGCGCCGGGCGAAGAAACGCTGCGCGGAAATCGACGCTCGGGTGATCCGCATGGCGCCCCAGGCCGACGGCATGGACGGGGTGCTGGAAATGCTCCGGGAGGTGGAACAGGCCAGCTGGAAAGGCGCCGACGGGCTGGGCATCTTCTCCGGGGAGCTGCGCTGGCAATGGATGGCCAGCGCCCTGCGCGGCCTGGCCGCCGAAGGTTGTGTGCGGGTGGTGATGCTCGAACACCAGGGCCGTTGCATCAGCTATCGCCTCGGCCTGCTGGAGCGCGGCCGCCTGTACGACTACAACATCGCCTTCCTGGCGCAATACAAGAACCTGGGCAGCGGCCGGCTGCTGCTGGATGAGTGGATCCGCTGGGGGCTGGACGAAGGCTGGCACTGGGTCGATGCCTCGCGGGTGAGCCTCAGCCGCTCCAGCCATCAGTTGCATGAACGCATGAGCGGCCTGGTGGAACACCAGCGCTGGAGCTTCTATTCCTGGCGCCCGCGAGCGCTGCTGGCCGGTACCGCCGAACGTATCTGGCAGTGGCTCAAGCCGCGCCTGAAAGCCTGGCGCGAACGGCGCCAGGCCAACACCGTACAAGGATCGCGCCCATGAACCGCCCCCTGACTGCCACCCGGGCCCATCGGGTCATCGTCAATGCCGACGACTTCGGTCTCGACCTGGACTACAACCAGCTGACCCTGCGCGCCTTCAAGCGCGGGGTGATCAGCTCGGCGACCCTGATGGCCAACATGCCGGCGTTCAACGACGCCTGTGAACTGACCCAGCAGCACGGTTTGCTGGGGCGCATCGGCCTGCATTTCAACCTCACCTACGGCACGCCACTGAGCCCGGCGATGCGCCACCAGCCGTTGTTCTGTGACCCTCAGGGGCAGTTCGACCTGAACCTGCGGCGCTCGGCCCTGCGCCTGCCGGCGGCGGCGGCCGAGGCGGTGCGCGAGGAGTTGCAGGCCCAGTGGCAGCGCTGTGTCGATCAGGGCGTGCGGCCCAGCCATATCGACTCCCACCAGCACGTGCACAACCTGTGGCCGGTGGCAGCCATCGTCGCTCGCTTCGCCGCGCAGCAAGGGGTGCCGGTGCGCCTGGCGCGCAATGTGGGGGGCAACATCGGGCCCCTCAAGCGGTTGTTCAAGAGCGCGCTCAACCTGCGTATCCGCTGGTTGTGCGGGGCCGGGGCCCAGAGCGTGTGCACCCCCAGGGACCTGCTGGAAGGTTTTCGCCCGCCCGGCGTGATTGAAGTGGTGGCCCACCCGACCCAGCTGGCCGAGGGTGATTTCGGTGACGATTACCTGCCGGCCCAGCAGTCTCTGGAGCAACTGCTGCAACAGGCATTGCCCGGGTATCAACGCATTGCCTACAGCGAGCTGTAAAAAACATTAGCTCCCTATGCAATTTAATCGGCAATTAATCCGACAGGCTAAAAGTGTCATTGACCGCGCTAGCTCAGAACAATCTGAAGCGCTGCGCGGCAAGTTCTAACGCCTGATTGGCGCGGAACTGACGTAGCCTGCATCGGAGAATTGCCATGAACCTGCGTATCGGTTTGACTGCCACCGCCCTGCTGTTGAGTGCCCTCAGTGGCCTGGCCCAGGCAGACAGCACCACCGCCGTGCCCTACCACTATGGAATGCCGCTGCATGTGGGCAAAGTGATCTCGATGACCGAACCTGCGACCCAGGAGTGCAAAGTGATCACCGCCGACATGAAGTTCATCGACAACCAGGGCAAGCCCGAGGAAATCACCTACAGAAAGATGTCGGATGCGTGCACCACCGATAATTGAGGCTGTGCAACACGCTCACACGGGGCCGCGCTGCGGCCCCTCATCACGCCCGGTGCCGATCGGCAAGCCGGGTTTCGCGGCGGCCTGGCGGGCACCCTGTTGAATTCCCTGCTCCCGAGCCGGCGCCTAGAACGCACGCCGTAGAGGGGCCACCTGGCGAGGGTTGTGCGCCAGGTCGTAGCGCAATTCGGCAATCAGCTCGTTGATTTCCCGGCAGCCGTTGAGCTGCGAGGCATCGATGCCAGTAACCACCAGGTCGACCCGGTCGGTTTGATGGTCGCCGAAGACCTTCACGGTCATCGACAGGTCGGGGCTTAGGGTGCATTGACAGCGCTTGGGCAGAAAGCTGCTTTCAATGATATTTCGCAGTTCAAGGGCAGATAGAAACATGGCGACTCTCTCCTTTATTCGAGACGGCCAATCAATAGGCAAACAACCTGACAACAGTGACGTCCGTGTTCGGTAATGATCCGGGCCCGGTCCTGATCCTTGCAGACGGAGCCAAGCTACAGACTATGCCGCTTTCCCGGGGCTGCTAAATTCGATTTCGCTCTGAGCACCGGGGTTTTACGCTTGATTGGCTGGCAGCCCATACCGGCCGCCGGCCTATCCCTCCATTTGCGTGTAACGGGTATTGTTTCAAGGTTTTGCTCAATCGCGGGCCTGACGGATAAGGCAGCAGTAAACGTGCCTGGCCGGCAGCGCCACGGGGCCCCGCGAAACGGCGACGCGGCGCACGAGCAGCCGTGCAAAGTGCAAGAAAGCAGACCGTTGGCCTTGCAAAATGCCCTGCCACCCAGGGCGTTTGCATTGCGCCTCGGGCGCCGGTCAGAATGCCCGGGCCGGACTTTCCCCAAGGCGCCCACTCAAACGGGTGTATCGCGCCTTCAATCAGCCAGGAGGCTTCATGCGTCTGCTTCCCCTTGCCAGCGTCACCCTGATTTCGGTTCTTTGCGCCCAGGCCTTTGCCGCCAAGCTCGAAGACACCGCGCCCTACCCCAAGGCCGAAGAAGGCTTCACCCGCCAGGTCATCCACCTGCCCAAGCAACAGCACGAAGACCGCTACAAGGTCGAGATCCTCGCCGGCAAGACCCTCACCGTGGACTGCAACCTGCAGCGCCTGGGCGGCAAGCTGCTAGAAAAGAACCTCGAAGGCTGGGGTTATCCCTACTACCGCCTGGAGCAGGTCAGCGGCCCGATAAGCACCCGCATGGCCTGCCCCGACGGCAAGACCCGCGAGGATTTCGTCCCGGTGATCGGTGACGGCTTCGTCTTGCGCTACAACAGCAAGCTGCCGGTCGTGATCTACGCGCCCAAGGACGTGGAAGTGCGCTACCGCTTGTGGAGCGCTGCGGACAAGATCGAAAACGCCCGCCAGGAATAAGCCATCCCCCCAGCCGGAGTACCGCCCTTGATTACCTGCCATGTCAAATACGTGATCGACCCCTACCAACTGGCCGAGTTCGAAGCCTACTCCAAGGCCTGGATCGCGGTGGTGAGGCGGCTGGGCGGCACCCACCACGGCTATTTCCTGCCCTGCGAAGGTGCCAGCAACATCGCCTACTGCCTGTTCAGCTTTCCTTCCCTGGCGGACTACGAAGCCTACCGCCAGAGCGCCCTCAGTGACCCGGAAAGCGTGGCCCTGGTGGCGTCGGTGGTGCAAAAGCGCTTCATCCTCAGCTACGAACGCAGCTTCATGCGCCCGCTGCTGTCGTAGGAGCCGGCTTGCCGAAAGATTTGCATCGCCGCGCAGGGCGCCTTCGCTGGCAAGCCAGCTCCTACAGCAAGCAGGTACACCGTGCACGCCCCCGTAGGAGCCGGCTTGCCGGCGAAGAGGCCCGAAAGGTTTGCATCGCCGCGCAGGGCGCCTTCGCTGGCAAGCCAGCGCCTACAGCAGGCAGGTACACCGCGCAGCCCCCCCCCGTAGGAGCCGGCTTGCCGGCGAAGAGGCCCGAAAGGTTTGCATGGCTGTGCAGGACGCCTTCGTTGGCAGGTCTGTTCCTACAAGGCGGCGTTGCTCAGGGCGGCGCGTTCGGCGACGTGGCGAAGGCTGTCAAAGTTGATGTTGGCCCCCGAGTCGATCGCCACCAGGGTCTGGCCGCGGACGCCGCTTTGCGCCACGTATTGCTTGATGCCCGCCACCGCCAGGGCGCCCGAGGGCTCGGTGATGGAGCGAGTATCGTCGTAGATGTCCTTGATCGCCGCACACAGCTGGTCGTTGCTGACGCTGATCACTTGGTCCACGTGATGCCGGCAGATCTGGAAACCATGCTCACCGATCTGCGCCACCGCAACGCCGTCGGCAAAGGTTCCCACTTCAGGCAGCACCACCCGCTGCCCTGCCGCCAGGGCCTGTTGCAGACAGTTGGAATGTTCGGACTCGACACCAACGATACGGATCTGCGGCCGCAGGTATTTGACATAGGCAGCGATCCCGGCGATCAGCCCGCCACCGCCGACCGGAACGAAGATCGCGTCCAGTTCGCCCTGCTGCTGGCGCAGGATCTCCATGGCCACGGTGCCTTGCCCGGCAATCACATGGGGATCATCAAAGGGTGAAACAAAGGTGCTGCCGGTGCGTTGGGCCAGGTCCAGGGCGTGCTCCAGGGCGAAGGGAAAGCTCTGGCCGTGCAGGATCGCCTCGGCGCCGCGGCTGCGCACCCCCAGCACCTTGAGTTCCGGGGTGCTGGCGGGCATCACGATGCTTGCCTTGATCCCCAGTTCCCGCGCCGCCAGCGCCACGCCCTGGGCATGATTGCCGGCGGATGCGGTGACCACCCCGCGCAGCTTCTGCTCCGGGGTGAGGTGCGCCAGGCGGTTGTAGGCGCCACGGATCTTGAAGGAAAAGGTCGGTTGCAGGTCTTCGCGCTTGAGCAGGATCTGATTGCCCAGCCGCTCGGACAGCGCCGGCGCCGCCTGCAACGGTGTACGGATCGCCAGATCGTAGACCGGCGCCGCAAGAATCATCTTCACATAGCGTTCCAGCAACGCCATGTCGGCACTGGGCTGGAGGGTGGCGCTGCGGCTGGGGCGACTCATGATGGATCTCCTGGCTGTGTACGAAGCCCGGGAGACAGAGAGAAAAAACCCGCCTCCAGGGCGGGTTGGGTGCAGTCGTCAGCAAGCCCGCCAATAAGGAATGGCGGTAATAATGCTTGGCTGGGAACGATATGCAGGGAAAGTCATGGGCTGGAAATTACCCGCGCCGGCAGGGTCCGGTCAACGCTTTTCTCCCGGCCCCCTTGAACGGCGACGTCTGCCATTGAGCCCCGTGGCTTGAAGCAAAATATACGAAACATATATGATTCGTATATTTCCTCAAGGGAGGGCCCCATGGGCATCGTCAAGATCTCCGATGAACTGCACGAGCAGATCCGCGTGGCCAGCGCCGCCATGGACCGCTCGATCAACGCCCAGGCCGAGTTCTGGATGAAGATCGGCCTGCTGGCCGAACTCAACCCTCACCTGGCCTACAACGACCTGATCAACAAGCTGCTGTTGAACAAACCCGACCTGCTCAGAGGCCGCGCATGACCCAGGCCCTGATCAAGACCCCGGAACAACTGGCGCTGATGCGCGAAGCCGGCCGGCTGCTGGCCCAGGTGTTCACCTATCTCGACGGTTTTGTCGCCCCCGGCCTGTCCACCCTGGAGCTGGACGCCGCGGTGGAACACCTGATCCGCCATGAACTCAAGGCGCGCCCGGCCAGCAAGGGCCAGTACAACTACCCCTACTGCATCAACACCTCGATCAACGAGGTGGTGTGCCACGGCATGCCCCACCCCAAGGCCGTGCTCAAGGACGGTGACATCATCAACATCGACATCACCCTGGAGAAGAACGGCTACATCGCCGACTCCAGCAAGATGTACCTGATCGGCACTGTCGGGCCCAAGGCCCGGCGCCTGGTGGACACCACCTTCGAGGCCATGTGGGCGGCGATCAAGGTGGTGCGCCCCGGCGCCCGGCTGGGCGATATCGGCCATGCCATCCAGGCCCATGCCGAAGCCAAGGGCTACAGCGTGGTCCGTGAATACTGCGGCCATGGCATCGGCCGGCAGATGCACGAAGAGCCGCAAATTCTCCATTTCGGTCGTCCCGGTACCGGCCTGGAGTTGCGCGAGGGCATGGTCTTCACCATCGAGCCGATGCTCAACCAGGGCAGCGCCCGGGTTCGCGGGCTCAAGGATGGCTGGACCGTGGTCACCCGCGACAACGGCCTCTCGGCCCAGTGGGAACATACGGTAGCGGTGACCCGGGACGGCTTCGAGGTGCTGACCCTGCAACCGCAATGAAGGCCCCTACCAGGCCTGGCCGCGCCGCTTGAGCTCCAGGCGGCGGACAAACTCCTCCAGCACCAGGGCATAGAGATCGTCCTGCAGGTAGGCATCCTCGATGCCGGCGTCGAGGTTGGGGTTGTCGTTGACCTCGATCACCACCACTTTGTCGCCGGACTGCTTGAGATCGACGCCGTAGAGGCCGTCGCCGATCAGGTTGGCGGTCTTCACCGCCAGGTCCACCACCGCCCGGGGCGCTTCGTGGATCGCCAGGGTGCGGCACTCGCCGTTGATGTCCTGGCCCTTGGCCTTGTGGTTGTAGATCTGCCAATGGCCCTTGGACATGAAGTACTGGCAGGCAAAGATCGGTTTGCGGTTGAGCACGCCGATGCGCCAGTCGTACTCGGTGTAGAAGAACTCCTGGGCCAGCAGCAGTACCGAGTGCTCGAACAGCTCGGCGGTGGCTTCCATCAAGGCCTGCTGGCTCTCGACCTTGATCACTCCGCGGGAAAAACAGCCGTCGGGGATCTTCAACACCAGGGGAAAACCCAGGCGCTCGCCGACCCGTTCGAAATCCTGCGGTCGCTCCTTGTAGAGGATCTCGGTGGCGGGCATGCCCAGTTGATGGCCCTTGAGCAGGTCGCTGAGGTAGACCTTGTTGGTGCAGCGCAGGATCGACGCCGGGTCGTCCATCACCACCAGCCCTTCGCTCTCGGCCTTCTTGGCAAAACGGTAGGTGTGGTTGTCGACGCTGGTGGTCTCGCGGATCAGCAGCGCGTCATATTCGGCCAGGCGCGAGTAGTCCTTCTTCTCGATCAGCTCCACATCGATGCCCAGGCCCTTGCCCACGCGAATGAAACTTTCCAGAGCCCGAGGGTTGGAAGGCGGCAGCAGCTCCTGGGGATCATGGAGAATGGCCAAGTCATAACGGGCCACTTGCCGGGAGCGCGGGACCCGCCAGACCTTGCGACTGAAACTGTCCAGGGAGTTGGCGAACTGATCTTCCTGATCTTCGCGCAACTTATGCAACGCCCCCGACTTGACACCTTCGATATGCCAACTGTTAGTTCGCTTGAAATCAACTAACAGGATCGGACAAGGGAAGAGTTCAAACAATTGCCGAGCCAATTCCTGCAAGGGCTCTATATGAGTCCGACCGAAGTAGAGGGTCAGGGTAAAGCCTTCGGTATCGCGGTAAAGATGATTGCTCAGGGCCTTTTCCAGGCTCTTGTCGAGATCGTCCAGGGCCAACCCGTAAAGCGCCTTGCGGGTCAGTTCGCTGATGGTGCGCACCGAGGGAATCACCCGGTGGCCACGGGCTTCAGCCAGTAGCGAGCAATAGTAGCCATGCCCCAGGTACTTGTAGCTGCGGCACAGGTTGATCACCTGGACGCGCTTGCCGGGCGCGTTTTCGCGGCTGTGTTCGAGGTACTCCTGGGCCGTGAGGATGTCGTCGCTGGGAAAGTACGATGCCCAGTCTTCCTTGCGTTCGACAATAATGATTACCTGGCTTGAGGTTTTATCCAGCCGGGCAATATTAGTTGAAGAAGTGATTGTCGCCGGCAAACTTTGCCCGGATACTTCTCGCCAATGACCTTGTACCGCTGACATAAAGTTCGCTCTCGCTGAAGAACCTGACCCTTTCTATTAAGCACGAACTTTTTTTGAAGTCTCGTTTCATTACGCAACTTTTACGGCGGTCATATGGATCTTGTCTTTCGCACTGCAACCCTCGAGGACTTGCCGGCGCTGGTGGCGCTGGAAGAGCAATGTTTCACCAGCGACCGGCTGACCCCGCGCAGCTTCCAGTGGATGATCAACCGCGCCCATGGGCAACTGCTGGTGGCCGAACAGCAGGCGCAGGTGCTGGGGTATGCCCTGGTGCTGTTTCATCGCGGCACCTCCCTGGCGCGCCTGTATTCCCTGGCCATCGCCGAAAGCGCCCGGGGCCTGGGCCTGGGCAAGCGCCTGCTGCAACGCATGGAGGCCTGTGCCCTGGCCCATGACTGCGCCTACCTGCGCCTGGAGGTACGCATCGACAATCCTGCCGCCATCGCCTTGTACGAGCGCAACGGCTACCGGCGTTTCGCCCTGATCCACGACTATTACCAGGACCACGCCGACGCCCTGCGCCTGGAAAAACGCATCCTCCAGCACCGCGAGACCCGCAGCATCCGCGTGCCCTACTACCAACAGACCACCGACTTCACCTGCGGTCCCGCCTGCCTGCTGATGGCCATGGGCGCTCTGCAACCTTCACGGCCCCTGGAGCGTCGGGAGGAACTGCAGATCTGGCGTGAAGCCACCACCGTTTTCATGACCTCGGGCCATGGTGGCTGCAGCCCCCAGGGCCTGGCACTGGCGGCCTGGCGCCGCGGTTTTGCCGTGCGCTTGCAGGTCAACAGCGCCGGGCCGCTGTTTCTCAACGGCGTGCGCGACGAACATAAAAAGGACGTCATGCGCCTGGTCCACGATGAGTTCTGCAAGGAACTGGATGCCAGCGAAGTGCAGCAGGTGCTCGGCGGGCCGCTGGACCTGCCCGGCCTGTTGCGTGAAGGCGGCCAGCCCCTGGTGCTGATCAGCAGCTATCGCCTGACCCGCTCCAAGGCGCCGCACTGGGTGATAGTCACCGACTGCGACCAGGATTTCGTCTACCTCCACGACCCGGATGTCGATCACAGCCAGCACCGCCAGCCCATGGACTGCCAGCACCTGCCGGTGAGTCACGGCGAGTTCGCCAAGATGTGCAGTTTCGGCAGCAGCAAACTGCGCGCCGCGGTGATCCTCTTCCCCCCGCGCGCCCACATGTAGGAGCCGGCTTGCCGGCGAAAAGGCCCGCAAGCCTTGCGCGGCCCCTGCCAGCGCATTCGCTGGCAAGCCAGCTCCTACAGCGGCCAGATACGCCTCGCCGCCTCCCCCCGTAGGAGCCGGCTTGCCGGCGAAAAGGCCCGCAAGCCTTGTACGGCCTCTGCCAGCACCTGCAAGGGAGCCCAGGCCTATTGCAGGCCGACTTTGTACAGCGTGCCCTGGTCCTCGTCGGTGAGGATGTAGAGGTAGCCGTCCGGGCCCTGGCGCACATCACGAATACGCGCCTTGAGCCCGCCTAGCAGGCGTTCCTCGTGTTCGATCCGATCACCGTTGAACTGCAGCCGGATCAGCTCCTGGCTGGCCAGGGCGCCAATGAACACGTTGTGCTGCCAGGGCTTGAAGCGGTCGCTGTCATAGAAGGCCATGCCGCTGATGCCGGGGGACTTCTCCCAGACATGGTGCGGCGCCACGGTGCCAGGCGCTGCTTGGCCCACGGCCTCAGGGATCGGCTGGCCGGAATAGTTGATGCCGTGGGTCGCCAGAGGCCAGCCGTAGTTCTTGCCGCGCTCGATGATATTGATCTCGTCGCCCCCCTTGGGCCCGTGTTCGTTCTCCCAGAGGGTGCCGCTCCAGGGATTGAGCGCCGCCCCCTGGGGGTTGCGGTGGCCGTAGCTCCAGATCTCCGGGCGCACTCCGGCCTGGCCGACGAAAGGGTTGTCGTCCGGCACCCGGCCATCCGGGTACAGGCGCACGATCTTGCCCTGGAGCTTGTCCAGGTCCTGGGCGGTGGGCCGGTCGTTGTTTTCCCCCAGGGTCACGAACAGGTAGCCGTCGCGGTCGAATACCAGCCGCGAACCGAAGTGATTGCCCGTGGACAGCTTGGGTTCCTGCCGGAAGATCACCTGGAAATCCTTGAGCCCGCTCAGGTCATCGCTCAAACGGCCACGGCCCACGGCGGTGCCGGCGGTCCCGCCCTCGCCGCCACCTTCGGCATAGGACAGATACACCATGCGGTCCTGCTTGAAGTCCGGCGACAGCGCCACATCCAGCAAGCCGCCCTGCCCCTTGGCCCAGACCTTGGGTACCCCGCTCAGGGGCGCCGAAAGCTTGCCGTCCGCGCCGACCAACCGCAGGTTGCCTGGGCGCTCGGTCACCAGAATGCCCTGGCGGTCCGGCAGGAATGCCAGGGCCCAGGGATGGTCCAGGCCGGCAGCCACCGGAGTCAGGTTCAGCGTGCCCTGCTCACTGGGAAAAGCCTGGGGTGTGGCGGCCATGGCGGGCACGGCACTGCCCAGCAAGACGCTGGAGCACAAGGTGGCGATAAGGGTTTTACGCAACATGCTCGCTTCCTTTTGTCGATCGAGAAAATCCTCGGTGGCAGGTTTCGCACCTGCCGCCGGGGTGGCAGGACAGTGCTTCAGCGCCGGTTGCCGGGGTCGCTGTCGCGGGGGCTTTGCACCCGGGGATCGGGGTTGGGTCGCTGCACCCCGCCACGTGGGTAGCCATTGCCGATGCCGCCGTTCTCAAGGGTTGGCGGGCGTCCGGTCGGAGCGGTGCTGGGGCCGCGCACGGGCGGGCTGCTGGGCTGGGTGCCCTGCATGCTATTGGGGTTGGCGCGACGGATGGGGTTGCTGTAGGGGTCGTTGTTGCCGCTGTTGGGCAGGTTCTGCGCCAGTTGCAGGAGGGGTTGATGGAAAGGAGGGGCTTCAGGGGCGCCAGCCCAGGCGGCGGCGCTGGTCCAGACCAGCGCGATGAGTGCGGCAAACCCGCGAGCCAGACAGTTCATGACAAGCCTCCTGAGGAACGACAAGGTATCGAATTCGATTCCACGCTACGCCCAGGGTTCGGCTTTGTTAACTAAATAATCCTTCAGAACATGTAACACCCGGTATCCATGGCGCCTTCATCTGTAAGCGCTGGCTGGCCTGCGAATGGGCCCTTTGGCCATGCCTCGGGCTCAAGGATGTGTTCGCAGGCAAGCCCGCTCCAACACCGCGGGGGTGCAACCTCAGATGTAGATGAACAGCAACAGCAGCGCCGCGAAGATCGCCCACTTTTCCAGGTAGTAGCGCGTGCGGTTGCGCTTTTTCAGTTCTTTGCCCCGCAGGCGGATCTTGTACAGCTTATTGAAGGCACGGTTCAGGCCACCGGTCTTGTCCCCGGCGTCATTGGGCGAGCCCGCGGCGGACATCACGGTGCGGCTGAACCAGCGGTTGAACGCCGCCGCCCAGCGATACTTCATCGGGCGCTCGACATCGCAGAACAGAATGATGCGGTTCTGCTCGGTGGTGTTTTCCGCGTAGTGAATGTAGGTCTCGTCGAACATCACCGCTTCGCCGTCGCGCCAGTGATAACGCTCACCGTCGACCTCGATGAAGCAGCCTTCATTGTTCGGTGTGGAAAGACCCAGGTGGTAGCGATAGGAACCGGCATAAGGGTCGCGGTGACGAACCAGGCGCGAACCTGGCGGCAGCTCGGCGAACATCGCAGCCTTGATCGAGCCGATGCTCTGCACCAGCTCGGTGGTACGTGGGCACAGCTTCATCGCCGAAGGGTGGCTGTCGCCGTACCACTTCAGGTAGAAGCGCTTCCAGCCGGTCTTGAAGAAGGAGTTGAAACCCACATCGTTGTACTGGTCCGAGCGCTTGATCTCCCCGGCCTGCAGCAGGCTCTGGCCTTCGGCACGGATCTCTTCCCAGTGCTCCTGCAGCTTGTTCATTTCCGGGAAGTCGGCCGGGTCCAGGTACGGCCGGTTGGGGTACTTGGAGAACAGATAGAGGAAGCAATTGATGGGCGCCAGGAAGGTCGAGTGATCGCTGAGCTGGCGGCCCAGTTTATGGCGCACGCGCCCCCGCAGGTGTACGTACGCAATGGATAAAACGTATACAGCGGCAATGATGAGTTTCACGGAAATCGTCACACGTCAGAAGAGAACATGCTGCGCCTCTGAAAGCCCGGAAGGCCAAAGACAAATTGCAGCGTCTGAGTTGAAAAAAGCGTAACCGGCGACGTTTTTCGTCGCCGGTTCGACCCTCGGCATCTGGCCGTCGGCTGGCATTTTAGCCACAGTTTGTAACCAATGGTTAACTCATATTTGTTAAAAGCTGCGCTCCTTTCGTTGAAAGATGCGGGTATTGCGCTGGCTGTTGATTCAGCTCAACAAAAGCCGCTCGGTGCCGGTAGCGACCCGCAAGCGACTGTGTTGTCGGGCCTTGCCGATGTATCCTGCGCGCCGCTGCCCTCTCCTCTTCAGCAAGGATTCCCGACTTGATCGACCCCACTGACCCGCCAACCCTGGTACTGCTGCCGGGCATGGATGGCACCGGCACCCTGTTCGAGCCGCTGCTCCTGGCCCTGGGCCAGCATTGGCCGGTACAGGTCTTGCATTATCCCGGCGATCAGCCCCTGGGCTATCCGGCCCTGGTGGAGCGGGTGATGGCGCAACTGCCGACCAACCGGCGATTCATCCTGTTGGGCGAGTCCTTTTCCGGCCCGGTGGCGGTGAGCGTGGCCGCCCGCAATCCCGAAGGGCTGATGGGCCTGGTGCTGTGCAGCAGCTTTGTACGCAATCCGCGCCCGCGCCTTGCGCCTTTGCAGCCCCTGCTCAAGGTTCTGCCGGTGCAGCGCCTGCCGTTCTGGCCCATGGATGCCCTGCTGCTGGGCGGCTTTTCCACCCCGGCGCTGCGTCAGGCACTGGCGGCGGCGATCGCCCAGGTGGCGCCGCAGGTACTGCAGGCCCGGTTGCAGGCAGTGATCACCGTGGATGTACGCCAAGCCCTGGCTGCCACCCGAGTGCCGCTGCTGTACCTGCGGGCCCGCCAGGATCGCTTGGTGCCCCCATCGGCGTCGGCCCTGGTCCGGCAGCTGCGCAGCGACGCCCGGCTGGTGGAGATCGAGGCGCCCCACTGCCTGCTCCAGGCCGCGCCGACCGCGGCAGCGGCGCAATTGCAGCACTTCTTGAACGACCTGCTGGAAGCGGCTGCCATGCCCGACAGGGGTTGAGCATCGGCCGCCCGCGCTAAAATCCCTGCCCCTGTGTCATACAACTGCTCGTTTACATATGCGACAATGCGCGCAAATTTCAACATGCACCCCGCACTCTTCGCTCAGCAACCTGGCCCCTCGGCCGGAATGTTGCGCTCGACGTACGCCCGCTGGCTCAGTTCCACACCCATACCGGTCCGACCTGGAAGGCTCCAGATCGCGCCCTGTGGATTTAAGGTCGGCGCTAAAACATTGGTAGGTAAGTAATTGATCTCCACAGCTAACATCACCATGCAGTTCGGCGCCAAGCCGCTGTTCGAGAACGTTTCGGTCAAGTTCAACGGCGGCAACCGCTACGGCCTGATCGGCGCCAACGGTTGCGGCAAGTCGACCTTCATGAAAATCCTCGGTGGCGACCTCGAGCCGTCCGGCGGCCAGGTCATGCTGGAACCGAACGTGCGCCTGGGCAAGCTGCGCCAGGACCAGTTCGCCTACGAAGAATTCACCGTGATCGACACCGTGATCATGGGCCACGAGGAGCTGTGGAAGGTCAAGGCCGAACGCGATCGCATCTACTCGCTGCCGGAAATGACCGAAGAAGACGGCATGGCCGTGGCCGAGCTGGAAACCGAATTCGCCGAGATGGACGGCTACACCGCCGAGTCCCGCGCCGGTGAGCTGCTGCTGGGCCTGGGCATTCCCCTGGAACAGCATTTCGGCCCGATGACCGAAGTCGCGCCAGGCTGGAAACTGCGAGTTCTGCTGGCCCAGGCGCTGTTCTCCGACCCGGAAGTGCTGCTGCTGGACGAACCGACCAACCACCTGGACATCAACACCATCCGCTGGCTGGAAAACATCCTCACGGCGCGTAACAGCACCATGATCATCATTTCCCACGACCGGCACTTCCTCAACAGTGTCTGCACCCACATGGCCGACCTGGACTACGGCGAGCTGCGCCTGTTCCCGGGCAACTACGACGAGTACATGATCGCCGCGACCCAGTCCCGCGAGCAGCTGCTGTCGGACAACGCTAAGAAGAAAGCCCAGATCGCCGAGCTGCAGACCTTCGTCAGCCGCTTCTCGGCCAACGCCTCGAAAGCCAAGCAGGCCACCTCCCGGGCCAAGCAGATCGACAAGATCCAACTGGCCGAAGTCAAGCCGTCGAGCCGCGTCAGCCCGTTCATCCGCTTCGAACAGACCAAGAAGCTGCACCGCCAGGCGGTGACCCTGGAGCGCATGTCCAAGGGTTTCGACGGCAAGACCCTGTTCCAGAACTTCAGCTTCACCGTCGAAGCCGGCGAGCGCGTAGCGATCATCGGTCCCAACGGTATCGGCAAGACCACCCTGCTGCGCACCCTGGTGGGCGAGCTGACCCCGGACGCCGGTTCGGTGAAATGGACTGAAAGCGCGGAAATCGGCTACTACGCCCAGGACCACGCCCACGACTTCGAAGACGACGTCAGCCTGTTCGACTGGATGGGCCAGTGGACCCAGGGCGAGCAGATGATCCGTGGCACCCTGGGCCGCATGCTGTTCTCCAACGACGAGATCCTCAAGTCGGTGAAGGTGATTTCCGGTGGGGAGCAAGGCCGCATGCTGTTCGGCAAGCTGATCCTGCAAAAGCCCAACGTGCTGGTAATGGACGAACCGACCAACCACCTGGACATGGAATCCATCGAGGCGCTGAACCTGGCCCTGGAAAACTACCCGGGCACCCTGATCTTCGTCAGCCACGACCGTGAGTTCGTATCGTCCCTGGCCACCCGCATCATCGAGTTGAGCCCAAGCGGCGTGACCGACTTCAGCGGCACCTACGACGACTACCTGCGCAGCCAGGGCGTGATGTTCTAAAGACAGCGGCCAGCGGTAAGCGACAATAGAAAAGCCCCGTCCAGCGTGACGGGGCTTTTTCGTATGCCCCCTCCACTGGCAGGTGCCGGTTTGCCGACGAAAAGGCCCGTCAGCCTTGCATCTCACCGCGGGTGCAGGCCTTTGTAGGAGCCGGCTCGCCGCCGAAGAGGCCAGCAAGACTTGCGCCACTCCTGCCTGTGCCTAACGGGTGCGGGGAATAGATAGTTAGCCTGCTTTCTTTTATGGTCACGGCACGCGATGATGCAGGTCTCTAACCGCCGCCCGCGAACGAGCCTTCATGCCCGAGCCACAAACGCCCGCTCAAAGCTCCATGGCGATCACCCTGCAGATCGTCTCCATCGTCTTCTATACCTTTATTGCCTTCCTTTGCATCGGCCTGCCGATCGCGGTGTTGCCAGGTTATGTCCACGAACAGCTGGGCTTCAGCGCGGTGGTCGCCGGGCTGACCATTGGTGCGCAATACCTGGCCACCCTGCTCAGCCGGCCCATGGCCGGGCGCATGTCGGACACCGTGGGCACCAAGCGCTCGATCATCTATGGCTTGCTGGGGATTCTGCTCAGCGGGCTGCTGACCCTGGTCTCGGTACTGCTGGAACAGATACCGCTGCTGAGCCTTGCCGTGCTGCTGGGCGGGCGCCTGCTGCTGGGGGTGGCTCAGGGCCTGATCGGGGTGGGCACCATCAGTTGGTGCATGGGCCAGGTCGGCGCGGAGCACACCGCGCGGTCTATCTCCTGGAATGGCATTGCCTCCTACGGCGCGATTGCCATTGGTGCTCCGCTGGGGGTGGTGATGGTCCAGCAATACGGTTTCGCCAGCCTGGGCATCGCCTTGTCGAGCCTGGCGATCCTGGCGCTGCTGCTGATCCGCAACAAACCCTCGGTGCCAGTGATTCGCGGCGAGCGCCTGCCGTTCTGGGCCGTGTTCGGGCGCATTGCACCCTTTGGCGCCAGCCTGAGCCTGGCCTCCATCGGCTACGGCACCCTGACCACCTTCATCACCTTGTTCTACCTCAGCCGCGGCTGGACCGGCGCGGCCTATTGCCTGACGGTGTTCGGCGTGTGCTTTATCTGCTCGCGCCTGCTGTTCATCTCCTGCATCAGCCGTTTCGGCGGCTTTCGTTCGGCCATCGCCTGCATGTGCGTCGAGACCCTGGGGCTGGCCCTGTTGTGGCTGGCGCCCTCCACCGGCTGGGCCCTGGTGGGGGCCGGGTTGACCGGCTTCGGCCTGTCGCTGGTGTACCCGGCCCTGGGAGTGGAGGCCATCAAGCAAGTGCCCAACAGCAGCCGTGGCGCAGGCTTGAGTGCCTATGCGGTGTTTTTCGACCTGGCACTGGCCATCGCCGGGCCGTTGATGGGCGCGGTGGCGTTGAACCTGGGGTATTCGTGGATTTTCTTCTGCGCCGCCCTGCTCTCGCTGACCGGCCTGGGCCTGACGCTGATGCTCAAGCGCCGGGCCGGCGCCTGAGTCATTGATCGGCGGTCTGCATCCCGGCCCGGCTTGGCCGGCCCAGGGTATGGGCGAAGAAGTTGCCGGCTTCGAGAATCAGGTTGCGGTGGATGTCTTCACGGTCGACGCCATCGGCATCGGTGCACAGCGCCGGCATGGCGGCCATCTGCTGCGCGGTGCAAGGCGCCATGAACACGAAATGCCCGGCGCCGGCCAGCAGCTTGAAGTCCGGGGCCACCGGCAGTTTGCGCGCCAGGGCCGCGGCGTTCTTGTCCAGGGCCACCAACTGGTCGCCATCACCACTGTAGAGCAGCACCGGCACATGCACCCCGGCCAGGGTCTGGCGGCCGAACTTGAGGCTCAGGGGAGCCAGCAGCATCAAGGCATGCACCCGGGGGTCGGCCACCGGTTGCAGGTCGTCGCGGTCGACGATCAGTTCGCCCTGGGTGTTGCAGGCATCCCGGTCATTGGGACGCTCCTGGCAGTAACGCCGCAAGCGGTCCAGGTCCGGCGTGGCGCCGGAGAGAATCAACGCGGTCTCGCCACCGGCGGAATAGCCGATCACTCCCACCTGGTCGGCATTGACGAAGGGCGACAGCATGGGGTCGCCGAGGGTTGCGGTGATGGCTTCGGAAATCTGGATCGGCCGCCCGTACAGGTTGCTCAGGGTACCCAGGCGGCTGTGGTCCTTGGAGTTGTCGCCGGGGTGAATCACCGCCACCACGACAAAGCCCTTGCGTGCCAGAGAGGTGGCCAGGTCATGCAGGGCCAGAGGGGTGCCGGTGTTACCGTGGGACAGCATCAGCATCGGGAAGCGGCCGATGGCGATCTTGGCATCCCGCGAAGCAGCGATCTGATAGCCCTCAAGCTGGCTGCCGTGCTCGATACCGGTGGACGGATAGAAGGCGATGGCGCGCATCGGTTGCCGGTCCAGGGGGTCGAGAAAACTCATCTCGTGGAAGCCCACGCTCCAGTGCGGATGCGGCCCAGGGGCGGCCTGCACCGAAAGCAGGCTGCTGAGCAGGCAGATCAGTAACATTGCACAAAGACGTTTCATCGCACGCCCACCTTTGCCGCCGGATCGAGAAAGCCGTTCTCCCCTGCCATCCCTTGCCGCCAAGGCCTTGCAGCTGTACCACGCCGTAACCAGGGATGCACAAGCCGGGAGCATTGCTCCCTGTGCTGCATAACCCGGGCCAGAAACCCTGAACACCACAATAAAAAAACTCCGCACCCTGCCCACTTCATGCGGTGAGCAGAATACAGAGTTTAGTGGCCCTTGCCGTGCTGCAAAGGCTCTTTACACAAGCCTTACGCGGCGGCGAAGAGTTGCTGGCTGATCTGCACCTGGGCGTCACTCATGGCTTTGCTGCGCACTTCCTCGCCGTAGGCCAGGCCATGGGCGCGAACAAATTCGATATCGGTGATGCCGAAGAAGCCGAACAGCACTTTCAGATAGTCCTCGTGAGCCACGCCAGTGGCCTGGCCCACGTGCAGGCCGCCGGAAGTGGAGACCACGATCACTTTCTTGCCGCCGCACAGGCCTTGCGGGCCGGCTTCGGTGTAGCGAAAGGTCTCGCCAGCCACCGCGATGCGGTCGATCCAGGCCTTGAGCTGGGTGGGGATGGTGAAGTTGTACATTGGCGCGGCAACCACCACGGTGTCGGCGGCCTTGAATTCGGCCAGGGCCTGAGCGCTGAGCTGGGCCTCATGCTTCTGCGCGGCGTCACGCAACTCGGCGGCGGTGCCGGCAGCCACCAGGGTGGCGGCGGAGAAGTGGCTGATGGCGTCATTGGCCAGGTCGCGGTAGGTCACCTCGGTGGCCGGATGAGCGGCTTTCCAGGCCTCGACCACACTGTGGCTGAGCTGACGGGAGGCCGAGTTGTCACCAAGAATGCTGGAATCGATATGCAAGAGTTTCATCTGGGATCTCCAAGTGAGGACCGCCACTGGGCGATCGGATGTGGGCAATCCTACAGATGAAACCAATAGCTGATTAGCCGGTATAAATGCGATAGTTCGTCCCACTAGCAGGACAATCGAGCGAAAAATCCATCATGCAAGACCTCAACGACCTCTATTACTTCGCCAAGGTGGTGGAAGCCGGTGGCTTCGCCGCCGCCGGACGCCTGCTGGGCATTCCCAAATCGCGGCTCTCGCGGCGTATCGCCGAGCTTGAAGAACGCCTCAACGCCCGGCTGCTGCAACGCACCACCCGTCAACTGAACCTGACCGCCGTGGGCGAGCGTTACCTGCGGCACTGCCAGGCCATGCTGCTGGAAGCGGAGATGGCTGACGAAGCCGTGGCCAGCATGGCCAGCGAACCTCGGGGGCGCCTGCGGGTGTCGAGCCCGGTGGGCCTGGCCCACGAACTGCTGACCCCGCTGGTCAGCAGCTTTCTGGAGAAGTACCCCCAGGTGCAGCTGGAAATGCTCCTGCTCAACCGCCGTGTCGACCTGATCAACGAGGGTGTGGACGTCGCCCTGCGGGTGCGCGAGCTGGGCGACGAAGACCCGCTGCTGGTGACCCGGCGCCTGCGCCGCGCCCAGACGGCGATCGTGGCGACCCCCGCCTTCCTCCGGCAATACCCGGTGGAGCATCCCGAAGACCTGCGGCGCGTGCCGATTCTCGGTGCCCTGGAGGCCGACCGCCTAGTGCACCTGCGCCTGCTGGACCAGCAAGGCCAGGCCTGCGACCTGGCCCTGGAGGCACGCCTGGGCATCGACGACTTCATCGTGCGCCGTGCCTGTGCCCTCGCTGGCCAGGGCTGCACCGTGCTGCCCATGCTGTATTGCGAACAGGAACTGGCCAGCGGCCAACTGGTGCAGATGCTGCCGCAATGGTCATTGCCCGGCGGCTGGCTGCAGGCCGTGTATCCTCACCGCCGGGGTGTGATGCCGGCCGTGCGCGCCTGGATCGAGCACCTGAGTGAATCCTTCGAACGCTGCGGAGAACGACTGCTGTGAAAGCCCGAACCTTGAATCAAGAGCAAGTGGCGCAGTTCTGCCTGGGCCTGCCAGGTGCGCGGGAAGACTACAAGTGGGGCGGTGTGCGGGTGTTCTCGATTGCCGGCAACAAGATGTTCGCCGTGCAGCACTTGCGTGGCGACTCGCTGGCCTTCAAGGTCGACCAGGAGCTGTTTCTCGGTCATGTCGACCGCCCTGGCATTGCCCCGGCACCCTACCTGGCCCGGGCGCACTGGATCATCATGAACACCCCCTATCCCCTTGGCGCCTCGGAGCTAGAGACGCTGCTGCAGCGCTCTCACCAGTTGGTGGTGAGCAAGCTGCCCAAACGGGTTCAGGTGGGTTTGCTGCTCTAGAACAGGCTCAGCAGGCTGTTTTCCAGGAACAGCCGGTCGATCCAGAACACCTGGTGCAAGGCCACGATCAGCCAGAACACCATTTGGTAGGAGACCTTGCGGGTCTTGTGGCGCAACAGCTGCTGGGCCAGCAAGGCCCCGGGCCAGCCACCGGCCAGTTCCAGGGCATGCAGGACGTTCTCCGGGGTGCGCTGGCCCTGACCCTGGGCCCGGCGCTTGTCGTGCCAGTAGGCCAGGAAGGCCAGCAGGCTGACCGCCCCATAGGCGATCAGGGGAATGAGCGAAATCCCCTTCCACCACAGCGACAGCGAACCGAACAGCGGCAACCCGCACAGCACTAGGAACGCCAGCAGCTTGGCCCGGGGATGCTGGAGCCGCGCGGCACTGGCCGAGGGCGCCGGGCGACGGGCCGTGCTCATGGCTTGGCCGCCGACCAGTCGACCCAGCCGAACTGCCAGGTCGCCAGGATCAACAGGCCGAAGGCAATGCGATACCAGGCGAAGGCCGCGTAGCTGTGGCTGGCGATGAACTTCAGCAGGCCCTTGACCGCGATCATGGCGAAGACAAAGGCGGTGACGAAGCCGATGGCGAACACCGGGAAGTCATCGGGCTGGAACAGATGGCGGTATTTGTAGCCGGAATACACCGCGGCGCCGACCATGGTGGGCATGGCCAGGAAGAACGAAAACTCGGTGGCGGTCTTGCGTGACAGGCCGAACAGCAGGCCGCCGATGATGGTGGAGCCCGAACGCGAGGTGCCCGGGATCATCGCCAGGCACTGGGCGCAGCCGACCTTGAGCGCGTCCTTCCAGGTGATGTCATCCACTGTCTCGGCATGCACCTGGTGCTGCCGGCGCTCGGCCCACAGCATGATGAGGCCGCCGACCACCAGGGCCGTGGCCACGGTAATGGGGTTGAACAGGTAGGCATGGATCAGGTCGGCGAAAATCACCCCCAGCACCACCGCCGGCAGGAAGGCGATCAACAGGTTGATCGTGAAGCGCTGGGCCTTGGGCTGGGTCGGCAGGCCGATCACCACATCGAGGATCTTGCGGCGAAACTCCCAGACAACCGCAAGGATTGCTCCCAACTGAATAATGATGTTGAAGGCCATCGCCCGCTCGCCGCCAAAGTCGAGCAAGTCGGCCACAATGATCTGGTGCCCGGTGCTGCTGATGGGTAAAAACTCGGTCAGGCCTTCGACAATCCCGAGTATCAATGCCTGTGCGGCGGTCCAAAGATCCATCAATTCCCCCATGAAGCGATGCTCGTGGCATGCCTCTTTTTAATTGGTCAAAGCATTTGCTGCGACGAGCGTAGCCGATAAATCGGCGCTCGTAAGATCAACACAAGCCCATGAAAATTATGTGAAAAGTTCAGAAAGGTTCAGGTTTTCGGCCAAGGCGCCGAAATCCTAGCAGACAGGCGCAAAACACGCCGCGATGTTATTGGACTTCCGTAGGGTTGGCGTTGGAAGGCCAGCATGCTTGGATGCTCGGGGCCTTTTATGACAAGAACAAGAATCTGGAGTGACCGGATGATGAATAGCTTACGCAAGATGTCCATCAGTCAGCGTCTGTGGCTGATCCTTATCGTGGCGGTGCTGACCCTGGTGACCCTGGGCGTGATGATGCTCAAGCAGATTCATGGGGACCTGTACCTGGCCAAGGCGCAGAAGACCCAGCACGTGGTGCAGACCGCCGCCGGCGTGCTGAATTACTACCAGGGCCTGGAAGCCGCCGGCAACCTGACCCGCGACCAGGCGCAGAAGCAGGCGCTGCAGGTGATTCGCGGGCTGCGCTACAACCAGAATGACTACTTCTGGATCAACGACCTGACGCCGGTGATGATCATGCACCCGGCCAACCCCAAGCTCGACGGGCAGAACCTGGCCGCGGTCAAGGACCCGGACGGTTTCGAGGTATTCAACGAGATGGTGACCCTGGCCAAGGCCAAGGGCGGCGGCATGGTGGACTACCGCTGGCCCAAGCCCGGCGCCGAGCAGCCGGTACAGAAGACCTCCTACATCCAGCTGTTCCAGCCCTGGGGCTGGATCATCGGCTCCGGAGTCTACATCGACGACCTGCAGGAGGAGTTCTACGCCCAGGTACTGCGCGCCTCCTCCATCGGCCTGGTGATTGCCCTGCTGATGGCCGCCCTGGTGGTGCTGATCGTGCGCAGCATTGTCAGCCCGCTGCGCGAAACGGTGCACGCCATGGCCAACATCGCCAGCGGCGAAAGCGACCTGACCCGCAGCCTCGACACCCACGGCCAGGACGAGGTCACCGAACTGGCCCGGCACTTCAACGGCTTTACCGCCAAGTTGCGCGGTGTGGTGATGCAACTGCAATCCAGCGCCGCAGCCCTGGAACAGTCCTCCAGCGAACTGGGCAGCAACGCCAACGACGCCCAGGAGCGCAGCCAGCAGCAATCCCAGCAGATGGAACAGGTGGCGGCCGCCATCAGCCAGGTCACCAGCGCAGTCCAGGATGTGGCGCGCAACGCCGAGCATGCCGCCACCGAGGTGCGCGAGGCCGAGGCCCAGGCCCAGCAGGGCCAGGTCAACATCGACGGCAGCTTGCAGCAGATCGACCAGCTTTCGGTGACCATCGACCAGGCGGTGGAAGTGATCCGCACCCTGGCGGCAGAAAGCACCCAGATCGGCACGGTGCTGGAGGTGATCCGCTCGATTGCCGAACAGACCAACCTGCTGGCCCTGAACGCTGCCATCGAGGCGGCCCGGGCTGGTGAGCAAGGGCGCGGCTTTGCCGTGGTGGCCGACGAAGTGCGCCTGCTGGCCCAGCGTACCCAGCAGTCCACCGCGGAAATCCAGGGCATGATCGAGCGCCTGCAAAACCACTCCGAAGCGGCGGTCAAGGTCATCGGCGATAGCAGCCGAGCCTCGCAACTGACCATCGAGCAGGCCGGGCTGGCCGGCGCCAGCCTCAGCGCCATCGGCCAGGCACTGCGCAACCTCAACGGCCTGAACGCGACGATTGCCAGCGCCACCCTGGAACAGGCCCATGTGGTGGAAGACATCAACCACAACGTCGGCCAGGCAGCCGGCCTGTCCCAGGGCACGGCCCTGGCGGCCCAGCACTCCAGCGCCGCCAGCCGCCACCTCAAGGAGCTGTCGGAGCAGCTCAACGGCCTGTTGCGCCAGTTCCGCGTCTGACCCCTCGCTGAACCCAAGGCCCCGGACTGACGCCCGGGGCCGACTCTGGGTACAATCGCCCCCCTCCTCCATTTCCCCAAGGAACCGCCATGTCCGGGCTTGAACTGTTTGCCGCCGCCCTCGGCGTGATCGCCGTCTGGCTGACGGTCAAACAGAACCCCTGGTGCTGGCCCATCGGCCTGGTCATGGTGCTGCTGTACAGCTGGATCTTCTACGAGGTCAAGCTCTATTCCGACATGCTCCTGCAGGTGGTCTACGCGGTGCTGCAGCTCTATGGCTGGTGGCAGTGGACCCGGGGCGGCGAACAGCACCAGGGGCGGCCGGTCAGCCAGTTGCAGTCCAGCGGACTGCTACAGGGGCTGGCCCTGGGCGCAATGGGCAGCCTGCTGCTGGGGGCTGCCATGGCGCACTGGACCGACGCCGCGCAGCCCTGGCTGGACGCCGCCTTGACCGCCTTCAGCCTGGTGGCGCAGTGGTGGATGGCGCAGAAGCGCGTGCAATGCTGGCCGCTGTGGATTGCCGTGGACGTGATTTTCGTCGGCCTGTTCGTCTACAAGCAGCTCTACCTGACGGCGGCGCTGTATGCCCTGTTCACCCTGCTGGCCGTCCAAGGCTGGCGAGCCTGGCGCGCCGACCCGGCCCTGCAGTCGTGAAGGTCCTGGTACTGACTGGCCCCGAGTCCAGCGGCAAGAGTTGGCTGGCGAGCGAGCTGCAAGCCCACTTCGGTGGCATCCAGGTGGGCGAATACGTGCGCCACTTCATCGAGCAGCAAGGGCGCGACACCTGCCTGGCGGACATTCCCGAGATCGCCCGGGGCCAGCTCGCCTGGGAAGATCAGGCCCGCGCCCGGCAACCTGGACTGCTGATTCTCGATACCCACCTGTTAAGCAACCAACTCTGGAGCCAGACCCTGTTCGGCGACTGCCCGTCGTGGCTGGAACCGCAGCTGCTGGCCCGCCACTACGACCTGCACCTGCTGCTGTCGCCGGAAGATGTGGCCTGGAGCGACGACGGCCAGCGCTGCCAGCCACAACTGGCAGAACGGCTGGCGTTCTTCGAGGCTACCCGCCACTGGCTGGAGCAACACCGCCAGCCGTACCGCATCATTGGCGGCGACTGGCAAGCCCGCCGGCAACAGGCCTTCGAGCAGGTCCGGCAACTGCTGCAAGCCTGATCGGTGCAGCGCCGCAAGGCCACAAGTGTCCATCCCTGAAACACCTGCCTGGCCATCAGGCCGCCATTTTCCGCGGTGGCGCCCACGGCCGGGCAAACTGTTAAGCCCCTGATACACCCCCGCAGCAACCCCTGTTCCAGAGCGTTGCCCCGGTTATGGCCAATGGCCGTCGGGGGTAGGTGTCTCATCCCTGAAACAGCCCCGACAGCCGACGCCCTACAGCGCTCGCAAGCCTTTGAATTCTCTCAAGAAACAAAAAGCGGCACGGCTTCTGCTCTCTTCCTCGCAACGCCGGCTAGGGCCAGCACTGAGAAGAAGGAATACCGCCGTGGGGACGCTGAATAAAAGTTTCACCCGCCTACTGCTGATCGGCTGTGCCGTCAGCGCGGTGTGCAGCCTTCCGGTGATGGCTGCGGGGAATGGCGAAATCGTTCTTGAACGCCAAGTGCACCCCACGCCCATTGGTCGTGCCCTGAATCGCGACCCTAACCCCACCACGGTCAACGCCAATCCGTCCGCTCTAGTCACCGGGACGCTCGATAACGAAATGAGCGACAGCGACTTCGCCGGGGTCAACAGCGGTTCGCTGGTCCGCGGTGCAGTGATGCCCAATGGCACTGGCGTCGCCGGCCTCAACGTCGTGACCAATCCCGATGGCCTGCCAGGCATGACCACCGGTCACGGTGGCGGCTCGGGCGCGTCGATCTCCAACTCCATCAACCGCTCCATCAGCTCCGGCATGGCGCCCTTGAACAACATCGGAGGCCATTGAGATGAAGCATTCATTGCTCTTTCTTGGCCTGCTCGCATGCACGTCGGCCATGGCTGATAACGCCAGCCAGGTCCAGGACACCGCGACCTTGGTCAATTCCGGTTCCAGCTATAACGGCAACCTCAACATCAACCAGGCCGCAGGCGATCAACAGCAGCAAACCAACGTACGGGCCATCGCCATCGGCACCAACGCCAAGGCCAGTACCAGCGTGACCCAGAAACTCACCACGCCCGCCGACCGCTCGGTCAACGCCAGCAGCACCATCGGCGGCAACTCGTTCAGCAATGGCAGCGGCGCACTGGGCGTGAACCAGTCGTCCGGGGCCAACAACCAGATGGTCAATGCCCTGCGGATCAGCATCAGTGCCAACCCGCAAAGCATCGACGACAGCGCCCTGTCGCAGCAGAACGTGGCGCTGTTACCAAGCTCGGGAGCATCCGACGCTCAACAAGGCAGCCGCCAGGTCGTTACCAGCGACCAGGCCTTCACCGGCAGCCGTGGAGTGATTCAGGTGAACCAGAGTGCCGGGGTGGGGAACCGAATGGCTAACACCCTGAGCATCCGGGTCGCTGATTGACCCGTCGTAGTGCGATTAGAAAGTACCAACACTTAACCAACTAATAAGCACCGGAGAAACACCATGAAACCCACAATGGCTCTCAAACCACTGGTTTTCGCACTGGCCGCCGTCATGGCAATGGCTGCCCAGGCAGGTGGTAACGATCATGGTAACAACGGCGGTCATGGCAACGATCATGGCGATCAGGGCCCGGACCTAAGCACTCTGCTGCAAATCACCGCCGGCGCAGGCGCTGCCGTCCTGGATGTACAGAACAGCAACACCAACGTGGTGAAAAACCAGGGCACCAACAACAACGCCAAGATTGACGGTTCCCTCAACAGCTCCAACGGCAACATGGGTGCCAACGCCGCCGCCGGCGACGGCAACCAACAAGACAACGCCGCCGCCCTGGCCACCGCCGATGAAAACTTCATCTTCGGTAGTGCAGTAGCCGCCTCCAGCGCGACTCAGGTCAACAACAACAACTACGTGAAAAACTCTTCGACCCAAAACAATGCCGTGCTCAACAACTCCGGCAACAACGGTTCCGGCAACATCGGCATGAACGTCACTTCCGGCGACTTCAACCAACAGAAAAACAACCTGGCCATCGCCGTATCCGGCGGTCGCGTAGCCACTGCCGCGGCTTCGGCCAACCAGACTTCGACCAACCTGGTGGTCGAAAACAAAGGTGTTCAAGCCTACAAAACCACCACCCTTTCGGGCGGCTTCGTAGCCTCTGGCACCTACAAAGGTACCGGCACCGGGAAAATCGAAGGTGGCGACGATCATGGTGGCCATGGCTATGGCGACAACCATGGCAATGGCAACGACGATCAGAAAATCTCCATCAAGGAACAAGGCACTATCGAACTGGCTGGCTACTGGACCCAGCAAGTGCTGACCAAAGACGGCTGGAAAAACCCAGTGGTCAACAACGCCAGCATGACCAACTCGATGAACGGCTTCTCCGGCAACGGCGGCGCCAACGTCTCGGCCGGTGTGGGCAACCAACAAAGCAACTCGCTGTCCATCGCCGCTGGCTGCAAAGCCTGCATGTAGTCGCGATCGTAACGAAAGCCCCGGAAACGGGGCTTTTCCACAGTCCTGCCAGGCGTAACGATCATGCGTACTGCGATCATCCTTCTACTGCTGAGCCTTTGCGGCCCCGTGCACGCAGCACAGATGGCAGTCGCCGGGCTTCCCGGTGGCGGCCTGATCTTCAAGAAAGTGCAGAGTGTGCGTGAGCGCAGATTCAGCGACATCGTCGAACAAAAGACCGACTTCAGCTGCGGCGCCGCCGCCCTGGCGACCATTCTGCGCCAGGCCTACTGGCTGGACGTCGATGAGGAACAGGTCATCAAGGGCATGTTGATGAACTCGGACCAGAAGCTGGTCCAGACCCAGGGATTCTCGATGCTCGACATGAAACGCTACGCGGAAAGCATCGGCATGCGCGCCAGGGGCTACCGGATTCCTCCGGAAAAGCTCGAGGCAGTGACCATTCCGGTGGTCGTACTGATGGAAATTCGCGGCTACAAGCACTTCGTGGTAATGCAGCGGGCCCAGAAAGACTGGGTCTACATCGGTGATCCGGTGCTAGGCCACAAGCGCTACACCCATGAGGACTTCGTCAAGGGGTGGAATGGCATCGTCTTCGCCATCATCGGCCCCGGCTACGACAAGGCCAATGCCTTGCTTGACCCACCCGCCCCGCTGACCGCGAAAAACAAGCTCGACACCTTCTACCCGGTCAAAGACGCGGAACTGATGGATTTCGGTTTCATCCAAAGCGACTTCTTCTAGAAGCCTCCACACGATAAAGGGGAGCAGGACGCTCCGGGAGCAGCAGATGAAGACTCCATATTGGCTGGCTGTCGCCTGCCTGGCAGCAGCGCTTCCAGCCCATGCTGGTTTCAAACCCATAGAAGTTCAAGACCAGGAATTATCACAGATGCGGGGCCGTTATGTGATGCCAGGACGGATCATCAGCTTCGGCATCGTCATGAGCAGTACCTGGCGTAACGCCAGCGGTGATCTGATTGGCGCCACCAGTAGCCTGCAGATTCAGCAGTCCACGGTCACGCCACAGTTCTATGTCACCACCATCAGCCAGACCGGCAACGGCAGTACCCCTTCACAAGGTACGGGCAACGTGATCGGCGGTGCCGGGCTCGGTACCGGCCAGGGCGTGACCCAGGTCGTGCGGGCCGCAGGCGACGGCAACAGCGCCTATAACAATGTCAGTATCAATGTCAGCGAAGCCAACCAGGCACCCAGCCTGAGCAACAGCCCCGGCCAGGCCCTGCTCAGTGGCCAGACCATCACCGGAAGCAATGCTGCAGGCAGTGTGGCGGTATCGGCGGTCAACGGTGGAATCCAGATGGCCATTCTGGCCAGTGGCAATCAGGGCAACACCTTGCAGCAAGTGGCCCAGGGCAATGTCATGCAAAACACCCGACTGCTGGGCAACAGCAACCTGGTCAACAACCTGACCCAGCTCAACGTAGTTCTGAAGAACAACGGTCCCAGCAGCGGTGCGCTGGACTGCAACCTGACGACGCTTAATGGACTACGCAGTTTGAAATTCTGAACTACGCTCCTTTCGACCATTGGGGTTCACAAGGGACGGTTTATTTCATGTATCGATCGGTTTCACTGCGCGCTGTGGTTTGTTTGAGCACTCTATTTCCGATGGCACTGCAAGCGGCGCCCGACGCGGACGTAGAGACCTTGAAACGGGAACTTCTGGAACTGAAGCAACGTTACGAAGTGCAGCAGAAGGCCCTCGCGGTTCTGGAACAACGGGTTCGCCAGGTCGAGGACCAGCCCGTGGCACCACCGCCCAAGCGCCTGGCGAAGTCGCCAGCCGACTTGAAAGGCAACCAGCAGGTCGCCGGCAGAGGGGCCGGCGCAGCGTCCGGGGGCGCTGCAGGTGGTGCGAGCTATGGCCAGTCACTCAAGGATGATTCGACGCCGGCACAAAGTGTGACCAACCTCTATGACGAAGCCAGCGGCTTCTTTGGCGGCGGCAAGTTCAGCGTGGAAACAGGCATCACTTACGCCCGCTACGACACCCGCCAACTGACCCTCAACGGGTTCCTGGCCCTGGATTCGATCCTGCTGGGCAATATCAACCTGGATCGGATCAAGTCCGATACCTGGACCCTGGACCTGACGGCCCGCTACAACCTCAATAACCGCTGGCAGTTCGATATAAACGCGCCAGTGATCTACCGCGAGTCAACTTATCAGTCAGGGGGCGGCAATGGCGGCAGCGCACAGGCAACCGTCGAAGAATCAGTCACTCGTGACCCTACGCTGGGTGATGTGAACTTCGGAGTCGCCTACAAGTTCCTGGACGAATCGGACAGCCTGCCTGACGCGGTGGTCAGCCTGCGCGTCAAGGCTCCCACGGGCAAGGACCCGTTCGGTATCAAGTTCGTCCAGTCCCCCAAGAGCAGCAGCCTGGTGGTGCCTGAAAGCCTGCCAACCGGTAATGGCGTCTGGTCGATCACCCCCGGCATCTCCCTGGTCAAGACTTTCGACCCGGCAGTGTTGTTCGGCAGCCTGTCCTACACCCACAACCTGGAAGAATCGTTCGGGGATATCAGCTCCAATGCCGGCGAGAAAACCCCCGGCAAGGTGCAACTGGGTGACAGCTTCCAGGTCGGCGCCGGTGTAGCCTTTGCCCTGAACGAAAAGATGAGTATGGCCTTCTCGGTGTCTGATCAGATTCAGCGCAAGAGCAAGCTCAAGTACAGCGGTCAGGACTGGCAATCGGTGACATCCAGCGATGCCAACGCAGCCTATTTCAACGTCGGCATGACCATCGCCGCCACCGACCACCTGACCATCGTGCCCAACCTGTCCCTGGGCATGACCCAGGACGCACCGGATTTCACCTTCAGCCTGAAATTCCCCTACTACTTCTGACCCCCCGGCAAAACGCCAAGGCCCGCTGCGATTCCCCAATCGCAGCGGGCCTTGACATTTTTACCCGCCCTAGCGGATCTGGTGCTTGTGCAGCAACCGGTAGAAGGTCGGGCGCGAGATCCCCAGTACCCGTGCCGCCACGCTGAGGTTGTCGCTGTGCCGGTTCAACACGTCGCGCAGGGCCTGGCGCTCGGCGCGGTGCTTGTAGTCTTCAAGGGTGCCCATGGGCAGGTCCTGGGCCGGCTGGCTGAGCAGGCCCAAGTCGCTGGCCTGGATCTGGCGCCCCTCGGCCAGCACCAGGCCGCGCCGCACCCGGTTGGCCAGTTCGCGGACATTGCCCGGCCAATCATGCTTGCCCATGGCCACCAGGGCATCCTCGCTGAAACTGCGGGGCCGACGCCCGGTTTCCTGGCTATAGAAGTGGGCAAAATGGCTGGCCAGCATGCCCAGGTCACCATGGCGCTCGCGTAACGGCGCGGTGATCACTTGCAACACATTCAGGCGGTAGTAGAGGTCTTCACGAAAGCGCCCGCTGGTAATCGCCGCTTCCAGGTCGACGTGGGTGGCCGCCAGAACCCGCACATCCACCGGAATCGGCTGGCTGCCCCCTACCCGTTCGATGTGCTTTTCCTGCAGGAAGCGCAGCAGATTGGCCTGCAGCTCCAGCGGCAGGTCGCCGATCTCGTCAAGAAACAGGGTGCCGCCATGGGCCGCCTCGATGCGCCCGACCTTGCGCTGATGGGCGCCGGTAAAGGCGCCCTTCTCGTGCCCGAACAGTTCGGACTGGATCAGGTGTTCGGGAATCGCCCCGCAATTGATGGCGACAAAAGGCTTGTCGTGGCGCTGGGACTGACGATGCAGGGTACGCGCCACCAGCTCCTTGCCGGTGCCGCTTTCGCCTCGGATCAGCACGGGCGACTCGGTGGGCGCCAGTTTGCCCAGCAGCTTGCGCAGGTCGCGGATCGGCCGGCTATCGCCCAGCAACTCATGTTCGGGCTGGTCCACATGGATCGAGCCCTGGCCCCGCAGGCGCGCCATGCCGAACGCTCGGCCGAGGGTCACCTGGACCCGTGACACGTCGAACGGCAGGGTGTGGAAGTCGAAAAACCATTCGCAGACAAAATCCCCGACCTTTTGCAGGCGCAGTACTTCCTGGCTCAATACCGCGATCCACTCGGTGCCGCTGCGGCTGATCAGGTCCTTGACCGCCTCCGGGCGCTCCAGGTGAAAAGGCTGCAGGCGCAGCAGTCCGACATCGCAGGAGCGTTCGCGGGCGGACTCCAGGTCACAGCTGTCGACATCCCAGCCAATGCTGCGCAAGCCAGGTAACAGGCGATGGCAATCGTCACAGGGATCGACCACCAGCAAACGGCGCTGCACAGGGGCTTCGAGCATGACTGTTCCTTGGCGCCAGGGAATGGAAAAGTTATTAGAAACAGTGGTTTGGAAAACCTGGCTGTAACATTAGCAAGAACTTGACGGTGGAATGTATCAATTGCTTATAGGGCTGATTGCCAAAGGAACTAACGTGGGATTCCAGGCTGTTCACGAGCGACTGATTGTCGCAGTTTTTTTATCCGTCCCCCGCAACTAAGGGCCTGGCCACATGACCTGTGCACGAAAGTTGTAAAAACTTGTTTTTCAGTGTGACCCGAGTGCTACCTCGGTGCATCAGTACAAATGACCAGCCGAACGGTAAGCCCAACCGACGGCACATCATTTGATTGGGCACACAGAGAGAAGACCCCATGAACGCCCCGCTCCGTATCAACGAAGCACTTTTGATCGCCGACCGCGCATTCCAGCCTTTTCAATGCGTGGCCTGGGCTCCACAGGACGGTAATGGCGAACTCAGCCTGACCGTCATCGACCGTACCAGTACCCGTATTGGCCACACCCAGATTCCCAGCAGTGCCTACTCCGATCCAGCCCAGCTGGAAGACCTGCTCAAACAGGCCCGCGCCGAACTGAGCCAGGACGGTTATACCTTGCAGTCTTGGGCCATGCCCAAGTAAGCGTTGCTGTTAACGGATCACCCGAAGGGGTGATCCGTTATTTAAAGCAAACAACTAAGCACCCTATCTATTCTGCTCTCCTCCACAACTTCTACCGCTCGGGTATTAGTTGCACTTATCGTTATCCAGCCCGGCTTTCGGTTCCACTTCGAAAGCGCCTCGTTTTTGCCAGTGACTTCATGCCCGCCCCATCAAGGGGTCGCTGATGCTGTGCGCTCCGGTTTCCAGGCGCCCGGCGATCCGGCGCAGCCAGCCGCCGTCGCTGCGCAGCGTCAGGTCATACCAGCCGCCACTGCCCTCGCAGGCGAACACCTGGCGCACCTCGCCCCGGGCCGGTACCGCCAAGGTCCATGGCCCCTGCTGGGTATAGGGGCAACGATCGACGCTGATGACCACCCCATGCTCCCCCGGATTGCTCAGGGTCAGTTGCAACTGGCTGTTGCTAGTGGTTACCAGCAGTTCGGGCTGCAGGGTTTTCAGATCGCCGTGGAAACTGCGGTGAAACCCGTTGGGGCCCAGGACCCAGAGCTGATAGCGCTCCACCACCGGCCAGCTGTCCTGCAGGGCCTTGCCGGCTTCCACGGTATAGCGGCGGGGAATCTCGCTCAGGTGCAGGCCATCGTAGACATGCAGAACCGCACCCTGCTCTCCGGTGTTCTGCAGGCTCAGGGACAAGGTGCGAGCCTTGGGATCGGCCTGGCTGTCCACATGCAGCCGATAGGGCAAGGCCCGGGAAGGCCGGGCCAGGCGCTGCTGCTGTGGCGCCAGTTGCTGCCCGGCCGAGGGCAGCGGCACCGGCAGCAGTTTTTCCTGGCGCTGACGCAGGCTGTCAGCGGCCTGGCGGGTAGTGGTCTGCAGCGCGGGAAGGGTTTCATGGTTGGGGTCGGCGAAGTTGAACGCCGAGGTCAGGTCACCGCAGACTGCACGCCGCCAGGCGCTGATGTTCGGCTCTCGCACGCCAAAGCGTTTCTCGAGAAATTGCAGCACCGAGGTATGGTCGAACACTTGCGAGTTGACCCAGCCACCACGGCTCCAGGGCGACAGCACCAGCATCGGCACCCGCGGCCCCGGCCCATATACGCCGCCATCGGGCAAGGGTTGCTGGGTCGAGCCGGCCGGGGCCGGGTGGGTGAACAGTTCGCTGTCGAAACCCAGGGTGGACTTGCCGGCAAAGCTGCCGTCCTTGCGCCGCGAAGGCGCCGAGGGCGACGGCATATGGTCGAAGAAGCCGTCGTTTTCGTCGTAGGTCACCAGCAGTACCGTCTTGCTCCAGACCTCGGGGTTGCTGGTCAAGGCCAGGAGAATTTCCTGGGTGAACCAGCCGCCCTGCACCGGGCTCGAAGGCCCGGGATGCTCGGAATAGGCTGCCGGCGCCACAATCCAGCTGACCTGGGGCAGCTTGCCGGCCTGCACGTCGTTGCGAAACCCGCCAATGATGGTCTCCAGGTTGCTGCCGCTGCTGGCCGGCAGGGTGTTGCCATTGCCCTTGTACAGCGGCGCCACGGCGTTGAGCCCGTCGCTGTAGGGCACGAAGGCATTGAAATCCTTCGGCGGCTGGGCCGGGTTGCCCACCTGCACGCTGGCGGCCCGGTACTGCCGGAACCCTGCCAGCGGGTTGTCGCCGAAGTTGTCCGGCAGGTGCTGGTACACCTTCCAGCTCACGCCCTGCTCTTCCAGGCGCTCGGGGTAGGTCTTCCAGCTGTAGCCGACATTCGCCGGCCCCGGGCCGTCCCATTCGTTGACCACCGCCGCAACCTTGGCTGCGCTCGCGCCATTGCTGCCTGTCCAGAGGAACAGCCGGTTGGGGTTGGTGCCGGCGTGCACCGAGCAGTGGTAGGCGTCACACAGGGTGAAGGTGTTGGCCAGGGCGAACTGGAAAGGCAGTTCCTGCTCGCGGTAGTAGCCCATGGAGGTGTTGGTCTTGTAGGTCGGCCAGGCGCTGATACGCCCCTCGCCCCAGGCCGAGTGGGCGTCCGCCCAGGAATGCGGGGTGCCGCTGACGCGCTGGGCGTTGCCCTTGCTGCTGTCCAGGTGATAAGGCATCACCAGCCGGCCCTTGCCCTGTTGCTCCCACACCTCCCGTTGACCGGTCTGTGGGATGGTGAAACGGTCACTGAAGCCGCGTACCCCGGGAAAGGTGCCGAAGTAGTGGTCGAACGAACGGTTTTCCTGCATCAGGATCACCACATGCTCGACATCCTTGATGGTTCCGGTCCGGTTGTTCGCCGGTATCGCCAGGGCCTGGCGGATGGATGCCGGCAATGAGGAGAAGAAAGTACCGATGGCGGCCGCTTGCAAGAGCTTCCTGCGTGTAAGACTGGGCATGGGTTATTGAGTCCTTATGGTTGCAGCGCGATATATAACGCTGCCCCCAAGGTAGGGGGCGCAAATAACAATGCAGTGACATTGCCATTGCATTTAGTTCATCAAGCGTGCAACGACCCGGCGCCGTCCTGACTTTCCAGTTCGGCAATAACTCATTGCCAGTTAACGCCGGAAGAATATTTCATGAATAAAACACCCGAGTTCAAGAAATGCCCGGTACATTTCGCCAACACCTTAACTTCGCGCTGGAAAAATGCACTATTGAGTGAGCCCGAAAACAGGCTTCGGATACTCCCGGGCCTGTATCCGCCTTATCGGAAAAAGCACAGTGCTATTGAAGGCTATCGGCTACTTCATTGCGCTGGACCCGCAGCGGATTGAATAGCAGGCGAATAAACTGCGGATCTCGGGCCAGTTTGTAATTTTCACCGACGAAGTATTCTTTGGCGGCTGGGTCATTCTTGCCGACATATAAGATCCAGGCCGTGGTAATACCGGCAAACTCGTCTTCCCTGACACTTCTGACCGGGCTGAAATGGGTGGCGTTATGGGCGGTTGCGCTCCAGCCCGGCACGGTCTTGATCAGCCCGCCCTGCCACAGCCTTGGCCAGGCCCAGGCCGGGACCACTACGTCCGCTGCGCCGGTGAGTACCAGGGTCGGCGTCTTCACCGTGGAGCCAAGGCCGATCGGCCCGGGTTCGATCGGCAGCGAGCCGATATAGCGCAACTGCGGGTCGATGCCCTTCAAGGTCTCTGGCAAGAGGCTTGCCGATAGGATCGATGCGCCTCCTCCTGCCGAATGCCCCGCCACAATAGTGCGCGCCAGGTCGACCTTGCCGAACAATGGCGAAGTCGGGTCCTGGTTGAGCTTGCTCAGTTCCAGGGCGCCAAGCACATGCATGGTGGGTGCGGTGTTGATGAAGTCCGAGGAGATAATCACGATGAAGCCGTAGCTCGCCCACAGCCGTAGCAGATCTGTGTACTGCCCCTGGTTGGAAAGAATGCCGCCAACGAAGTTGACCACTGGCAACTTGTCCAATTGCTTGATATTGGACGGGTAATAGACACTGGTGGAGATTGGATTGGAGAATCCGTAAGGAAAGGACTGATTGCATTGCAGGCTGTTATCCAACAGCATGATCCGCGCCAACACCCCCAACAACCCACGGCAATCACTCAGAACAGCATTGGTGCTGACTGTATAGGGCCCCGGCGACTTGGCATATTGATCATTGGCCAGCCCAAATGCCGGAACCAGTTGCGAAGCAATAGCCAACTGCCCCCAAACAACCAACATCATGGCCAGGCCAAACTTTGTAGCCAGGTTGCGAATGCACTTCATCGATAATTCCTTTATCTGTCTGCTTTCCCTGCAGGACCGAATACCTGTACCTGGCCATGCTCCCTATATTGCAAATATCTTCAAACTTGCAGTGCACGTCATTCAACTGCAACAGCGCAGAAACATTCTCCGCTTAGTTACATGAATACCTTCGCGACCCTAGATCAGGACAAATTCGCAGGTCAATGATTATTTAACATCCGGGCCGCGATAAACCCGGGCTGCAACGCCCTGGGCCAATCCCCTGGCCCAGGGCATCACAGCTGGCCCCTCTTGGATGGGCGGGCTAGACCAGCCCGCCAAAACGCCGATAGTAGCTTTCGCCGACATCCGGCAACGGGCCATCGGCGTTCTCCAGGGCAGTGGCCAGCCATTCTTCGGCCCGGGCCTGGATCAGGCGATAGATGTTGCGACACAACTGGCGCGCCGCGCGGCCTTCCCAATCCCCGGGCAGCAGCTCATCGGGCAATTGCGGATCGCGCAGCAGCAGCTTGCGGTACTCATGAATCAGCAGCAGCCGGGCCAGGAAGCATTCCTGGGGCTGCAGCTGCTCCTGCTCGCGCAGGGCCTGCCAGAGCGGGCGGAACAGCTGGATGAATTCGCTGTAGTGGGCTGCCAGCGAAGGCGCGCTTGAAGGCTGCGCAAGGCTCAAGGCCCCCTTCGCCGGCAAGCCGGCTCCTACAACAGCTTTGCGCCGCCAGCCCCCCCCGTAGGAGCTGGCTTGCCAGCGAAGGCGTGCTTGAAGGCTGCGCAAGGCTCATGGGCCTCTTCGCCGGCAAGCCAGCTCCTACAACAGCTTTGCGCCGCGAGCCCCCCCGTAGGAGCTGGCTTGCCAGCGAAGGCGTGCTTGAGGGCTGCGCAAGGCTCATGGGCCTCTTCGCCGGCAAGCCGGCTCCTACAACAGCTTTGCGCCGCCAGCCCCCCGTAGGAGCTGGCTTGCCAGCGAAGGCGTGCTTGAGGGCTGCGCAAGGCTCAAGGCCCCCTTCGCCGGCAAGCCGGCTCCTACAACAGCTTTGCGCCGCCAGCCCCCCCCGTAGGAGCTGGCTTGCCAGCGAAGGCGTGCTTGAAGGCTGCGCAAGGCTCAAGGGCCTCTTCGCCGGCAAGCCGGCTCCTACGGGAGGTTGTGCAATGGCGGCCGCTGGGGTTGTGGCGAAGTTTGTCGCAAAAGATTTCATCAATTCTTGATTCTCAATCCGCCATGGGGCAAGTTGCGCGCTTCTCACTACAAGGAGCCGCCAATGTCCGCTTCAATGGCCCAGGCGTTCGCCCACAATTTTCTCGGCCAATCACCCCGCTGGTACAAGGCAAACATTGTCGCGTTCCTGGTGCTCAACCCTCTGCTGTTCTTCGCTGTCAGCCCGGCCGCCGCCGGCTGGTGCCTGGTGATCGAATTCATCTTCACCCTGGCCATGGCCCTCAAGTGCTACCCCTTGATGCCCGGCGGGTTGCTGCTGGTGCAAGCGCTGGTGCTGGGCATGACCACGCCCCAGGCGCTGTATGACGAGCTGGTGCACAACTTCCCGGTGATCCTGCTGCTGATGTTCATGGTGGCCGGCATCTACTTCATGAAGGAGTTGCTGCTCTACCTGTTCTCCAGGCTGCTGCTGGGGGTGCGCTCCAAGGCGCTGCTGGGGCTGCTGTTCTGCTTTCTCTCGGCGTTCCTCTCGGCCTTTCTCGACGCCCTGACCGTCACCGCAGTGATCATCAGCGCCGCGGTAGGCTTCTATTCGGTGTATCACCGGGTGGCGTCCGGCAATGACCCGCGCCAGGACAGCGCCTTCGCCGACGACCAACAGTTGCCTGCCTTGCATCATGACGATCTGGAGCAGTTCCGCGCCTTCCTGCGCAGCCTGCTGATGCATGGCGCCGTGGGCACCGCCCTGGGCGGCGTATGCACCCTGGTGGGGGAACCGCAGAACCTGCTGATCGGCCATGAAATGGGCTGGCACTTCGCCGACTTCTTCAGCAAGGTGGCACCGGTTTCGATGCCGGTCCTGGCCGCAGGCCTGGTGACCTGCGTGCTCCTGGAGAAGTTGCGCTGGTTCGGCTATGGCACCCTGCTGCCGGACAACGTGCGTCGAGTGCTGGCCCACTACGCCGCCGAGGACGATGCCCAGCGCACCTCGCGCCAGCGCGCGGCCCTGCTGGTGCAGGGGCTGGCGGCCTTGATCCTGATCGTCGCCCTGGCCCTGCATGTGGCCGAGGTCGGGCTGATCGGCCTGCTGGTGATCGTTCTGATCACCGCCTTTACCGGGATCACCGACGAACACCGCCTGGGCAACGCGTTCAAGGACGCCATGCCCTTTACCGCCCTGCTGGTGGTGTTCTTTGCCGTGGTGGCGGTGATTCACCAGCAGCAACTGTTCACCCCGCTGATCCAGTGGGTGCTGGCGCTGCCGGCGGACCAGCAGCCGGGCATGCTGTTCATTGCCAATGGCGTGCTCTCGGCCATCAGCGACAACGTGTTCGTGGCCACCATCTACATCACCGAAGTGAAACAGGCCTTCATCTCCGGGCAGATGAGCCGCGAGCACTTCGAAACCCTGGCGATCGCCATCAATACCGGCACCAACCTGCCAAGCGTGGCCACGCCCAATGGCCAGGCGGCCTTCCTGTTCCTGCTGACCTCGGCGATTGCGCCGCTGGTGCGCCTGTCCTACGGACGGATGGTGTGGATGGCCCTGCCCTACACCGTGGTGATGGGGCTGCTGGGCTGGTATGCGGTGAGCTACTGGTTGTAACCGCTGTTTGGGGCGCCCCGGGACTGCAGCAGGGGCGCAATGGATGCAGGACTGGGGGCCGTGGCCCGGCGCGTTGCCGGGCCACGGCCCTCAACGCATGAGGATATAGCGCTCGATGGCTTCGGCGGCGCCGTCTTCCAGGTTGCTGCCGGTGATCACATCAGCCTGGCGCTTGACCTGTTCTTCCGCCTGGCCCATGGCAATCGACAGGCCGGCACGCTGGAACATCGCCGGGTCGTTGCCGCCATCACCCAGGGCCGCGGTGCGCTCCAGCGGCACCCCCAGGTATTCGGCCAGGGTCGCCAGGGCCTGCCCCTTGTCCGCCTGCAAAGCAGTGAGGTCGAGGAACCTGGGTTGGGAACGGGACGCCTGGGCCTGCCCGGCAGTGGCGGCCTGCAAGCGGGCCTCCAGTTGCACCAGCAAGCGGTGATCGCTGCTTGCGGCGACGATCTTGTCGATGCGCGGCAGGTATTCCTCGAAGCTATCCACCACCTTGGGGGCGTACCCCAGCGCCTGGCGTTCCAGGGGCATCAGGGCACCGTCCAGATTGCGCAGCAGCCATTCGTTGTCGGCAAACACCCAGGTCTCGACCTGTGGGCAGGGTTCGAACAGCAGCAACGCGGTGACCGCCGCTTCCACCGGAACATGGTGGCGAACCAGGAAACTGCCATCGGGCTTGACGATGCTGCCGCCGTTGAAGCCGGCAGTGGGCAGGTCGACGCCCAGGGCCTCGATCTGCTGCCGCATGGCCCGCGGCGGCCGCCCAGTGGCCAGGCTGAAGGCCACCCCGGCCTCGCGCAGCGCACGGACCGCCTCCAGGGTGCGGGGGCTGAGGCTGTGGTCGGGGCGCAACAGGGTGCCATCCATATCGCTGAGGAGGAACTCGATAGGCCGCGCCGGCATGCCGCTCATCCCAGAGGGCGCCATACGCGGCCATCCCGGGCCAGCAGTTCATCCCCGGCTGCCGGGCCATCCACGCCCGCCGGGTAGCTCTGCAAGCTGGCGTCCTGCTGCCAGGCATCGAGGAAGGGTTGCACCGCGCGCCAGCCGTTCTCGATGTTGTCGGCGCGCTGGAACAGGGTCTGGTCGCCGATCAGGCAGTCGTAGATCAGGGTCTCGTAGCCAGTGGAGGGCTGCATCTCGAAGAAGTCGCGGTAGGCAAAACCCAGTTCGATGTTGGCCATGTCCAGGCTCGGCCCGGGCTTTTTCGCCAGCAGGTCGAACCACATGCCTTCGTTGGGCTGGATCTGGATCCGCAGGTAGGTCGGCAACAGGCGCTCGACCTCGGTATCGCGAAACTGTGCATAGGGCGCCGGCTTGAAGCAGATGACGATCTCGGTGTCGCGCACGCTCATGCGCTTGCCGGTACGCAGGTAGAACGGCACCCCGACCCAGCGCCAGTTGTCGATCATCACCTTCAGCGCAACGTAGGTTTCGGTGCTGCTGTCGGGCGCCACGTTGGCTTCCTCGCGGTAGCCTGCCAGCGCCTTGCCGGCCACTTCACCGGCGCTGTACTGGCCGCGCACCGAGTTGGCCCGGGCCTCTTCCACGGACCAGGGGCGGATAGCCCCCACCACCTTGGCCTTTTCGCCACGTACCGCATCGGCGCCAAAGGCCGCGGGCGGCTCCATGGCCACCATCGCCAGCAACTGGAACAGGTGGTTGGGCACCATGTCCCGCAGGGCGCCGGTGTGTTCATAAAAGCTGCCACGGGTTTCCACGCCGACGGTTTCCGCCGCGGTGATCTGCACGTGGTCGATGTAGTGGTTGTTCCAGAATGCCTCGAACAGGCTGTTGGAAAAACGGCTGACCAGGATGTTCTGGACCGTTTCCTTGCCCAGGTAATGGTCGATGCGATAGATCTGTTTTTCGCTCATGACCTTGAGCAGGCAGCCGTTGAGGGCTTCGGCGGTCTGCAGGTCGGAGCCGAAGGGCTTTTCGATCACCACCCGGCGAAAAGCCTGGGGCCCCTCCTCCAGCAACCCGGCGCTGCCCAGGCGGCGCACCACTTCACTGAAGAAGCGTGGTGCGGTGGCCAGGTAGAACACCGCGTTGCCGGTGCCGCTGGCGGCAATCCGCGCCGCCAGTTCGGCATAGGTGGAATCGTCGAGAAAATCCCCCTGGACATAGCTGATGCCCCGGGTCAGGCGGGCCCAGACGGCGGCATCCACCGCCGCCCCCTGGCCTTGCTTGTTGAGCACTTCATCGCGAAGGAAGTCTTCCAGCAGGGTGGCGAACTCGGCGTCGCTCACCGCGTTGTGGTCAACGCCGACAATCCGCAGCCCCTCATCCAGCAAACCGTCGCGGCTGAGGTTGTACAGCGCCGGCATCAGCAGGCGCTTGACCAGATCACCGCGGGCGCCGAACAGGAACAGCGTGGTCGGCGGCGCCGGCAAGGCCTTGGACTTCTTTCGCGTGGTGGTCATTTTTTCCCGGTCTCCACATGGCCGCCAAAGCCAAAGCGCATGGCCGACAGCAGCTTGTCACCGTAGGTGCCCTGGCCGCGGGAGCGGTAGCGGGAGAACAGCGAGTTGGACAGTACCGGCACCGGCACCGATTGCTCCATGGCCGCTTCGATGGTCCAGCGCCCTTCGCCACTGTCGGCCACCGAGCCGGAGAAGCCGTCGAGCTTCGGATCGCCCGCCAGGGCATCGGCGGTCAGGTCCAGCAGCCAGGAGGACACCACGCTGCCACGGCGCCAGACTTCGGCGATATCGGCGACATTGAGGTCAAAGCGCTGGTCTTCCGGCAGGCTTTCCGAGGCCTTGGTCTTGAGGATGTCGAAGCCTTCGGCGAAGGCCTGCATCATGCCGTACTCGATGCCGTTGTGGATCATCTTGACGAAGTGCCCGGAACCGGCCGGGCCAGCGTGGATGTAGCCGCGCTCGGCGCGGTCGTCATCGGCGACCCGGTCCTTGGTCCGCGGGATGGTGCCCATGCCGGGCGCCAGGGCAGCGAACAGAGGGTCCAGGCGCAGCACTTCGGCCGCGTCGCCGCCGATCATCATGCAGTAGCCACGCTCCAGGCCCCAGACGCCGCCGGAGGTGCCGACATCGATGTACTTCAGGCCCTTTTGCGCCAGGTCGCGGGCGCGGCGGATGTCGTCTTTATAGTAGGTGTTGCCACCGTCGATGATCACATCGCCCGGCTCCAGCAACTGGCTGAGGGTGTCGATGGTGTCTTCGGTGGGTGCGCCGGCAGGCAGCATGACCCAGACTGCACGGGGTTTTTCCAGGCCCGCTACCAGGGCCGGCAGGTCGGCGACGCCCTTGGCGCCTTCAGCGGCCAGGGTGCTGACGAAGTCGGTGTTGCGGTCAAAGACTACGGTCTCGTGCCCATTGAGCATCAGGCGCCGTGCAATGTTGCCGCCCATGCGGCCCAGTCCAATAATCCCCAGTTGCATGTGCTGATGCTCCTACTGCAAAAATTCTGATCAAAAAAGTTATAGCCCAGCGGGCCGGGTCAAAATCCCGAGGGGCGCAACTATACAAGGCAAGAAGCCCCAAGACAGCGCAATCTTCAGGCAGATTCCGAGTTTTTACCCCCGACGGCGCTTATTGCCCATCGACCGGCCCCAGCCAATTCCCCTGACGGGCAGCAGAACGATGAAGATTAGTCCCGTGCCAGCCCCTGAAGTTTCCCTGGCCCTGGGTGGATAACGCTGCAAGTCTGCGCGAAGGCACAATGACCGCGAAAAATAAAAAAGTTCCCTTCGCCCGAAAAAGAAATAAAATTGCCGCCGATAGTGCTTTGCGCAAGGGACGCAGCCAGCGAAGCATAGTTGAGACACGCCATTTGCGAGGTGAAGCAATGGGCACAGTACTACCGGCACGACCAGCACAAACCCTGTACGTCAGCATTCGTCGTGACGAATTGCGTCAACTCAAAGACGAACGCGACCAACTGCAACAGGAACTCGCACAATTGCGCCTGCAGTTGCAAAACCAGGGTCAACCGGCGCCGCTACACCTCTCCTCCGCGAGCTGAGCCTCGCCACTGAACGCAGGCCCGACCTGCGTTCAGCCCCCTGAGTCCCGGGCCAAGCCGCCCCTCCGTCGCCCCTCGCCACACCGCTACAGCCCCCGTTGCAAACCACAAAATAGCGACGTTCAGCTGACAAACTTTTCACACTTGCCTGTCGATACTCCCGGCCATTGTGGCCGTCTTGTTACAAGACGGCGCTCATTCGCGACGCCCTTGGCGCGCAATGAATCTGGATCCCTGGGGAGCGCTCAATGGCATTGTTCAAACGCAGTAGTACTTCTGCGAAAGGTTTTGACTGGATGGGGCTGCTCTGGCTGTTCCTGTTCTTCTGGTATTTCTCCGGCATCACCCAGCTGCTGATCCAGCTGACCGACACCTCCGGCTTCACTGGTTTCCGCCAGGCGTTCTTCATGAGCGCCATCTGGCTGGCACCGATGCTGTTGTTCCCGGCGCGCACCAAAGTCATGGCCGCGGTGATCGGCCTAGTGCTCTGGGTCTGTTCCATGGCCAGCCTGGGCTACTTCTTCGTCTACCAGCAGGAGTTCTCGCAAAGCGTCATCTTCATCATGTTCGAGTCCAACCCCTCGGAAGCCGTTGAATACCTGACCCAGTACTTTGCCTGGTGGATGCTCCTGGCGTTCCTGGCCCACAGCGCATTCGCCTTCTTCCTCTGGACCCGCCTGCGCCCGGTCTACCTGCCTCGCGGCCAGGCCCTGGTGGCCGCCGCAGCGATCCTCGTGGCGATTGTCGGCTACCCGCTGGTCAAGCAGATCTCCCGCGCCGATACCCTGGCCGCCGGCCTGGAAAAATTCGAAACCCGCATCGAGCCCGCGGTGCCTTGGCAGATGGTGATTGCCTATCGCCGCTACCGCGAACAATTGGACGGCATGCAAGGCATGCTCGACAGCGTCAGCAAGATCCCGCCCCTGACCAACCTCAAGGACAGCATGGCCAACCAGCCGGCGACGCTGGTGCTGGTCATCGGCGAATCCACCAACCGTCAGCGCATGAGCCTGTACGGCTATCCGCGCCAGACCACCCCGGAGCTGGACAAGCTCAAGGACCAGCTGGCGATCTTCAACAACGTCATCACCCCGCGCCCCTACACCATCGAGGCACTGCAACAGGTGCTGACCTTCGCCGACGAAGAAAACCCCGACCTGTACCTCAAGACCCCGTCCCTGGTCAGCGTAATGAAGCAGGCCGGCTACAAGACCTACTGGATCACCAACCAGCAGACCATGACCAAGCGCAACACCATGCTCACCACCTTCTCCGAACAGGCGGACGAGCAGGTGTACCTGAACAACAACCGCAACCAGAACGCCCGCCAGTACGACGGCGATGTACTGGAGCCGTTTTCCAAGGCCCTGGCCGACAGCGCACCACGCAAGTTCATCGTGGTCCACCTGCTGGGCACCCACATGAGCTACCAGTACCGCTACCCGCCCAGCTTCGACAAGTTCAACGATCGCCAGGGCGTACCGGCCGGCGTGCGCGACGACCAGCTGCCGACCTACAACAGCTACGACAACGCCGTGCTGTACAACGACTTCGTGGTCTCGAACCTGATCAAGAACTACGCCAAGACCGACCCCAACGGTTTCCTGCTGTACCTCTCGGACCACGGCGAGGACGTCTTCGACTCCGCCGGCCATGACACCCTGGGGCGCAACGAAGCCCGGCCGACGGCGCCGATGTACACCATTCCGTTCATGGCCTGGGCCTCGCCGAAATGGCGGGAAACCCATGACTGGAACTTTGCCTCGGACCTCAGCCGCCCCTACATGAGCTCCCAGCTGATTCACACCTGGGCGGACCTGGCGGGCCTGAGTTTCAATGAGCTGGACCACAGCCGCAGCCTGGTGAGCGACAGCTTCAAGCCACGCCCGCTGCTGATCGGCGACCCCTACTCGCGCCAGAGCAAGCCCCTGATCGATTTCAGCCTGATGAAACCCAAGGCCCCGGTCGACGCCGCGGTGGTACAGAAGTAAGCCCCCTGCCACACCCGCAGGAGTCGGCTTGCCGGCAAACAGCCCCGAGAACCCTGGCCGGTTCCCGGGGCTTTTTTTTGCACCAGGCAGCGTCCGCAGGTGGCGCTCAAGACGGTGCCCTTCCCGGCCAACGCGGCCCAGCGCCGGCAACGACACATGATGTCAAAATTGTAATCCGCACTTGAGGCTGACGTTAACCCTCGCTTAATACACTTCGGTAAAACTTTCCCTCATCACTTCTTGTGCAGGGACGTAACGAGTACCGAACATTCTTAAGCAGGAAAAACAGCATGAAACTTTCAACTTTGGTATTAAGCGGCCTGATTCTGGTAGGTTCCAGCGCGGCCTTTGCCGAAGGTGGCTCGGAAAATATGCAGCGCTTCTATGACAACTTCCGCGTTAGCCAGCAGCAACTTCATGGCGATAAGACCGAAAACACCGCAAAAGCCGAAAAGCAGAAACCCGAGCCCAACTATTCCGCCTCGGATGCCAAGCAACAACAGCCTGGCGCCTGATCCCCCGTTCCAGCAAGACCCATTCCTGGCAATCTGCTCCTTTGCCAGAAGTGGATGTTTGGCGCCCCTGTGGGCGCCTTTTTCATAGGAGCTGCCCCCCTTCTCTTGCACCCGGATGACGGGCAGATGACAACCCGGTCATCTGCCGCCCGCAGTGCCCCGGTTCATTTAGTATCGCCGCGCCATGCCACTGGCCACTGGTCGGGCAGCCTGGTTAATCCGTTGAATTGGTTGGGTTATTTTATTGACCCTATAGCTACTAAAGACTTTAACCTGCGCCCGCTCGACAGCCCCCGACAGCTTTGAAGAGGATATTGCAATGCGCATTCTGGTGATTGAGGACGAACCCAAGACCGCCGACTACCTGCATCAGGGCCTGAGTGAAAGTGGCTATGTGGTGGACCGGGCGAACAATGGTGTAGACGGCCTGCACCTGATTCAACAACAACCCTATGAGTTGGTAATCCTGGATATCAACCTGCCCGGCAAAGATGGTTGGCAAGTTCTTGAACAACTGCAGGGAAACTATCCGGCACGGGTCATGATGTTGACTGCCCGCGGGCGCCTGGAAGACAAGGTCAAGGGCCTGGATATGGGCGCCGATGATTATCTGGTCAAACCTTTTCAGTTTCCCGAGTTGCTGGCCCGGGTTCGTACCCTGATGCGTCGTAGTGAAGTGATTGTCCAGCCGGAAGTTCTGCAAGTTGCCGACCTGCAACTTGACCCGCGCCGTCATCGGGCTTATCGCGGCAGTCGGCGTATCGACCTGACGACCAAGGAATTCACCCTGCTGCATGTATTGATGCGCCACAGCGGAGAAGTACTGACCCGCACCCAGATCATTTCCCTGGTCTGGGACATGAACTTCGACTGCGACACCAATGTGGTGGAAGTCTCCATCAGCCGCTTGCGGGGCAAGATCGACGACGCCAGTGACGTCAAGCTGATCCATACCCTGCGCGGTGTCGGCTATGTCCTGGAAGTCCGCCCATGACAGCGCGCGCCGCAGCCGCGGCCAGCAGCCTGTCCATGCGCCTGGGGCTGACCGTCGCCCTGATGGGCGCGGCACTGGTGGTGCTGCTGGCAACCCTGGCCTACCTGGCCTTGAACCATGAACTGGACAACCTGGCGCGCAAGGGCCTGGACAGCAAGCTGGAACAGATCCGGCACAGCCTCACCAGCGACCTCAAGAGCAGTGACCTGGCGGCCCGCCCCCATTCCCTGCTGGACCTGGTGATGGGCCACGACAACCTGCAATTGACCATCCTCGGCAGCGATCCGCTGGCGGCCCCTCTGCTGATTGTCGGCGGCATGGCCCAGGAATCCCTGCCCGAGACCCTGAGCAATATCCGGGGCGATGGCTACCTCGACTGGCGCGACAGCCGCGGCAACCCCTTGCTCAGCGCCCTGCGGCAGATGAGCCTGCGCAACGGCGAACAGGTCCAGGTGGTACTGACCCTGGACCGCAGCAACGATCAGGCGCTGCTCAGCGCCTACCTGCGCTCCACGGTGATCGCCCTGCCCCTGTTGCTGCTACTGATCGGTTTCGGCGCCTGGTGGCTGGTGCAACGGGGCCTGCTGCCTTTGCAGCAGTTCAGCCGGGTCGCGGCGCGGGTGACCACCCAGGACCTGACCCACCGCCTGAAGCTGCAGGGCCTGCCCCGGGAGCTGGCGGAGCTGGGCCAGGGCATCAATGTCATGCTGCAACGCCTGGACGGCGGCGTGCAGCGCCTGTCGCAGTTCTCCGACGACCTGGCCCACGAGTTGCGCTCGCCCATCAGCAACCTGATGGGCAAGGCCCAGGTGACCCTGTCCCGGGAACGCCCGCCAGAGGAGTACAAGGCGGTGCTGGAGGCCAGTATCGAAGAGCTGGAGCGGGTCACGCGGATCGTCGCCGACATGCTGTTCCTGGCCCAGGTCAGCCAGCCGGCATCCCGGGCCCGGTTTGCCCGGGTCTCGCTGGGGGAAGAGGCGCGCCGGGTCATCGACCTGTTCGCCCTGAGCGCCGAAGAGAAGCAGCTGCAACTGCAACCCAGTGGTGATGCCTGGGTGCTGGGGGACCGGCTGATGATCCAGCGGGCCATTTCCAACCTGCTGTCCAACGCCATTCGCCACAGCCCGCCGCGGGGGCAGATCAGCCTGCGGGTGGAGCAGACCATGGAGGCCGTGAGCCTGAGCGTGGGCAACCCCGGCCCGGGCATCGCCGCCAGCCACCTGCCCCATCTGTTCGAGCGCTTCTATCGGGTCGACAGCAGCCGCACCCGGGCCGAAGGCGGCACCGGGCTGGGCCTGGCCATCGTCCGTTCGATCATGAACCTGCACCAGGGGCGCACCGAGGTCAGCAGCATCCCGGAACTCCTGACCGAGTTCCGCCTGGTATTCCCCCGGCTCGACCCCGCGCAGCATGACCTCTAGAGCAGCCAGGCCCCTGCCCCGGCCCCCAGCAGCACCAGGGCCCAGGGCGGCACCCGGCCGCTGCGCAACAGCAGCAGCGCCAGCAACACCGCCACCAGTTCCGGCGCGCCGGTCACGCTGCTGGTCCACAGGGGTTGATACAACGCTGCCGCCAGCAGGCCCACCACCGCGGCATTGACACCGGCCAGGGCCGCCTGGATGCCCTGGCGGTGGCGCAGCCGCTGCCAGAAGGGCACCACGCCGATCACCAGCAACATCCCCGGCAGAAAGATCGCCAGCAGGCACACCACCGCCCCACTCCAGCCATCGATGGCGGCGCCGAGAAAGGCCGCGACGCTGAACAGCGGGCCAGGCATCGCCTGGGCGCTGGCATACCCGGCCAGGAACAGCGAGCTGCTGACCCAGCCGGGCTCCACTACCTGCGCCTGCAACAGCGGCAGCACCACATGGCCACCGCCGAATACCAGAGCGCCGACCCGGTAGAAGCCATCGAACAGGCTCAGCAGGCGCCCCGGCCAGAGCAGCGCCAACCCTGGCAACAGCACCAGCAACAACAGCGCCAGCCCCAGGCAACACGCCCCCAGGCGTCGACTCGACCCAGAGGGCGGGCTCTGGACCTGCACCTGGAACACCGGCCTGATCAGCCAACGGCCCAGCAACGCCGCCAGCAGCATCACCAGCAACTGCCCGCCCAGGCCCGGCCAGCGCAGCACCAGCACCGCGGCCAGCACTGCGATGACGATTTGCAACGCGCCCCGGCACAGGCTGCGGGCCATGCCCCACAGGGCCTGGGCCACCACCGCCACCGCCACCAGTTGCAAGCCCTTGAGCGCCCCGGCCGGGACCCCGCCGCCCAACCCCAGGGCCAACAGCGCCAGGGCCAGGGCCGAAGGCAAGGTAAAGCCGGCCCAGGCACACAAGGCCCCGGGCAGGCCACGGCGAGACAACCCCAGGGCGATGCCGACCTGGCTGCTGGCAGGTCCAGGGAGAAACTGGCACAGCGCAACCAGCTCGGCATAGGCCGCCTCCCCCAGCCAGCGCCGGCGCTGGACGAATTCCTGGCGAAAGTAACCCAGGTGCGCCAGCGGTCCGCCAAACGAACTCAAGCCCAGGCGCAAAAACACCAGGAAGATCCGCCAGGGTGTTTCTACCGGGGCCGGCGCGGGGGAATGGGGGGCGTGCATTACAAGGTTTTGCTCCAGAACAGCATGCGCCCGTGAGCCGGGTCGAGCATGGCATTGGCGAAACCGCAGGCGCGATAGGCGGCCTGGGCCTGGGCATTGCCCTCCAGCACTTCCAGGGTGACCTTGCAGCAGCCCCGTTGCCGGGCAATGTCCTCGACCTTCTGCAGCAGGCGCTTGCTCAGGCCCTGGCCGCGGTAGCTGTCCAGCACCACCACGTCATGGACATTCACCAGGGGCCGGCAGGCAAAGGTGGAGAAGCCTTCGAAGCAGTTCACCAGGCCCACCGGCTGCCCGCCGGCAAAGGCCAGCACGCTGAACGCCTGGGGCCGCTTGGCCAGTTCCGCCGGCAACTGCTGGAGCCGGTCCGCGTCCAGGGGCTGGCCGCCGCCCATGGGGTCCTCGGCATAGTGGTTGAGCAACACGCCTATGGCTTCGGCATGCACCGGGTTGCTGTAACTGGCTTGCAACACCACGACATCGGCAACGTCCATGTTCATCCTCGATCAACGTATTGAAAGTGAGCGCTCAGGGCTCGGGCAGCCTCGATTGTAGGCTGGGGGGATTTGACCAAACGAAGATTTTTAGCCCGCGCACTACAGAAAAAATCCTAAGCAGCGGCCAGGATCCACGGCAGCCGGAAGGGTTTCCCTTCAGGCTGCGGGCCCACCGGCAAAACGCTGCAACTGCATTTCCTGCAGGCGGCTGAGGGTGCGGCGGAAAGCGAACTCCAGGTAGCCCTCGGTGTACAGCTGCTCCATGGGCACCCGGGCTTCCAGGTACAGCGGCACCTTGCGGTCGTAGCACTCGTCCACCAGGGCGATGAAACGCCGCACCGCGTCGTCATGGACCGACAGTTGCGGCAACTCACGATCCCCGGCCACCACCCGCTCGGCGCCATCCTCGGTGCCCCGGGCAATGCGCGCGGGGCGCTGGCAAGCGCTGAGGTTGGGTACATCGCTCAGGAGAATGGCCTGGAAGCGGTCGCACAGGGCCATGAAGTCCATGGCGGAAAACGGCTGTTCGCACAGTTCGACGAAGCTGCACCAGACCACCGTCTCGCACGCCTTGACCACCTGCAACGGGCGATAGCCGAGCAACAGCGGCTCGCTGCTCGCCGGCTGCCCGGCACTCAAGCGCTCGAACACCGGCCCCAGGGCGCTCGGCCGCCCCTCGGCGCCAAGCCAGTAGCGTTGCTCGGCTGCGCCCGGGTGCAGGCGGTGATCCTGCTCGCCGTCCACCGCCACCACCCGCATGTGCTGGCGGATGGCGCTGATCGCCGGAACGAAGCGCTCGCGGTTGAAGCCATCGGCATACAACTGCTCCGGGGGCTGGTTGGAGGTGCAAACCAGCACCACACCCTGGTCGAACATCACCTGGAACAGGCGCCCGAGGATGATCGCGTCACCGATGTCATTGACGAACAGTTCATCGAAACACAGCACCCGCACCTCCTCGGCCAGCTCCCGAGCCAGGGCCTGCAAGGGGTCGGCAATACCGGTCAGTTGGAACGAACGCTGGTGCACCCAGCCCATGAAGTGATGAAAGTGCTGGCGCCGCGCCGGGACCCTCAGGCTCTGGTAGAACTGGTCCATCAGCCAGGTCTTGCCCCGCCCAACCGCCCCCCACAGATAGACCCCGGGCACCGCCGTGCGCCCTTGATGCAGGGCTTCATGGCATTGCTGCAAGGCCTGCACCGCACGCGCCTGCGCCGCGTCGGCGACAAAGCCCTGCTGCTCCAGGGCGTGCTGGTAGGCGCTCATGGGGGAATCGAATGGCATGGGGCTCGGACCTTCTGGCAAAGAGCCGCAGTATGCCAGCATGAGCCGCCCCAGGCCGACCTGTAGCCCCTGCCGAGCCCGCGAAGCTGGGAGAAGGACGCCGAGCCTTGCCTGGTGGCCTCCGGCCAATCCTTGAGCGCGCTCAGGTTTTTCGCAGCCTGCGCCAACGGCTACATCAGCGGGAAATATCCAGGCGCTCGATCCGCCCCTGGGCGTCCAGGCGGAAGGTATGGCGCAGGGCCAGGGGGCTGCCGGGGAAGTCACCGCACACCCGGCTGTCGAGCAGCACTTTGCCGGTGCGCTGCTGGACCCCGAGGATTTCCAGGCGGCACGCGCCTTTGCCCATCCAGCGGGCGATCTGCTGGGGCCCCACGCAGTGCTCGCGTTCATCGAAGACCTGGGCGCGGTCGGCGAAGATCGACGCCACCACTGCGCGGTCGCCGCTGTTGATGGCCGTGACATAAGCGGCGATGGCCGGGGCCAGGGAAGGGTCTGTGGCCGACATGACAAAAGCTCCTTGCTGTTGAATGAGTGGCCCATGCTAAAGCCCTCGCGTGTCATTTCCTGTCAGCAGTGAAACGGCCCTGCTCATCGCTGTGCATGCGTTTGCGCCAGGCTCGCAGCCAGTCGCTGCGCCGCCCCGGATACCGCTCGCCCTGCTCCTGGGCGGCGGCAATGCGGTCGGTGCGGAAGGTGCGGTAATCCTCGCGCAATTCACACCAGGCCACGATCACCCGGGCCTCGTTGAGAAAGCCCAGGGCCAGGGGCCAGACCCGGCGCTGGCTGGGGTTCTGGTTGGCGTCGGCATAGTCGATCAGCAGCTTGGCCTGGAGGCGGATCGCCTGGCGGAACACATTGAGCGACACCGGGTTGTCGGGGAAGCCGTAGCCCGCCGGGCCGGGCAACAGGGTCGGATTGCGCAGTGCGTCCTGGGCCGCGGGGGCCAGCACCGCAGCGATCTTGGCCATGGCATCGGCGGCGGCCTTGCTCAGTTCCTCGTCGCCGCGCTGATCGACGTAGCGCAGGCCCAGCACCACGGCCTCGGTCTCGTCGGCATTGAGCATCAACGGCGGCAGGAACAGCCCGCTGCGCAGCACGTAGCCTATCCCGGCCTCACCGTAGATCGGCGCGCCCAGGGCGGTCAGCTCGGCGATATCGCGGTACAGGGTGCGCTCGGAAACCTCCAGCTCCAAGGCCAGGGTCGCGGCGGTCACCGGACGGCTTTTGCCCCGCAGCATCTGCAGCAGGGTGAGTAAACGACTGGCTCGCGACACGCAGGTGCACTCCGGAAAAAACACCGGCGCAGATTACCAGAGCCTCCTGACAGTTTCTGTCAGGAGGCTGGGGGTTGGCGGGACATTGCCAGGCATGGTTCTGCCGGGGTCTTGTAGCCGCTGGCGCAGGCGGCGAAGGCACTGCGTCGCAGGGTTCGGCTGGGGGTGCCAAGCAAGGCCCTGCGGGCCTTTGCGCAGCCTTGCTGGGGCTCGGCAGCGGCTACAGGGGCCGCAAGAGCCCCTGGGGCGTCAGTAGGCCATGGTCCAGGTCAGGGTGTAGGTGCGGCCCCGGCCCTGGTAGTCGTAGAGGTAGTCCGGGCCGTAGGTCGGCGAGTAGAACAGCTTCGCGCGCTGGCCCCAGACGGTGCTGTACTGCTTGTCCAGCAGGTTCTGGATGCCGCCGCTGAAGGTACCGAACTGGGTATCGTGGCTGCCCAGCAGGTCGAAGGTGGTGTAGCCGTCGATGGTGTTGGGCGCATCCACGCTGTGGGTGGCGTCGATCTGCTTGACCGCGTCGTCCTTGAGGGTGAAGGCGTGGTTGCCCTGCAGGCGCACGCTGCTGCTGTCGTCCTTCCAGCCGACGAAGGCGGTGAGCTTGGACAGGGAGGCATACCGCGCATCACGCTTTTGCCAGCCGCCGTTCTTGCCCTCCTCCTCGGAACGCACCGCGTGCAGGGTGCCGCCCAGCTCCCAGCCGTTCTGCCAATGCCGGGTCAGGGCGCTCTCAAAACCGTAGTCGCGGCTTTTCTGGTCCTTGACGTCGATGGTCAGGGTGGCCTGGTCGGTAGTGATCACCTTGTCCGACCAGATGTAGTACAGCGCCGCCTGGGCATCCCAGTCGCTATCGGAGAAGCGCCAGCCGGTCTCCACCTGGCGGCTCTTGATCCCGGCCAGGGGGTTGTCGTCCACGCTCAGGCCCGGCTTGCCGTAGAACTTGGCCGGGTCCGGCAGATCGAAGCCCTCGCCGTAGTTGACCCACAGCTGGTGGCCGTTCTTGAAGTCGTAGATGGTGCCCAGGTTGTAGAGGTTGACCGCATAGTCGTTGCTGCCGCCGGGCACGTTCTTGAACTGGCCCACGTCCACGTCCATCTGCTGGCGCCGGTAGCCGCCGGATACCGTCAGGTTGTCGGTGGCGTGCCAGTCCAGCTGGGCATAGCCGGACAAGCCGTCGACCCGGTAGCTGGGATAGCGCGGCGCCTTGCTCTGGGTCACCAGGTCGAGGCCGCCGCTGCCCGAGGAAATGCCCTGGTCGAAGGTGCTCTGCTGGGCATTGAAACGCTCGCGGTCCAGGTCCACGCCGTAGGTCAGCTTGAACGCCTCGAACTCCTTGGCGAACAGCGCCTTGAGGCTGGTGACTTCGAAATTCTGCTGGGACGCGGCGAAGTACACACCCTTGGAGCCTGCGGGGCTGCCGCTGTTGTAGTAGGGGAACGGGAAGAAGTTGTCGTCTTCCTTGCGGTACGAGGCCTGCAGGTAGAAATCCTGGCCCAGCACGTCGCTGTGGTGGTAGTTGGCGTTGAGCAGCAGGCGCTTGGTACGCGGTTCCAGGTCGGTGGAATAACCGCCGCGCAGCTCGGCGTCTTCCAGGTTGGACGGCGCCTTGTACCTGAGGTTGGGGAAGTAGATCCCGGTGCTGCCATGGTTGCCGGAGTCGTAGTACTGGGCCAGCAGGTCCAGGCTCTGCTCTTCGTTGAACTGCAGGGCCAGGCTGCCCATCAGGTCCAGGGTACGGTTGTACTGCAGGTCGGTCTGGGTGTTGTCGATGAAGATCTGCTTGCCGGCACCGTCATAGAACGCCTGGTTCTGCTCCCCCGCCACCGCCAGCCGGCCGCTGATGGCCTCGTTGCCGCCACTCACCGACTGGGCGATGCGGGTCGTCAGGTCGTCACTGTTGTTGAAGCCGCTGCTAGCCCCCAACTGGGTCTCGAAGCGCGCCGGGCCCGGTTCGCCTTTCTTGGTGACGATATTGATGATGCCGCCGGTGGCGCCGCCGCCGTAGATGGCGCTGGCCCCCGACAGCACTTCGACCCGCTCGACGTTGAACGGCGAGATGCTGTCGAACTGCCGGGACAGGCCTCGGGAGCTGTTCTGGCTGACCCCGTCGATCATCACCAGCACGTTGCGCCCGCGCATGTTCTGGCCGTAGTTGGTGCGCCCTTCCGGGGCCAGGTCGAGGCCCGGTACCAGCTTGCCGATGGCTTCCTTGAGGCTGACCCCGGTGCTCAATTGCTCGCGCAGCTGGCTCTGCTCCACCACCCACACGGTGCCGGGAATCTCACTGATGGCGGCGCTGGTGCGTGACGCCACGGTGACCTGGGTCGGCTTGAGGTTGAGGCTGGCGGCCGGCACGCCAGCCCGACGCAGGATCACCGTGTGCCCGTCGCTGAACGACCAGCTCATGCCACTGCCGGCCAGCAGGCTTTGCAGGGCCTGGGCCACCGTGACCTCGCCGTTGAGGGCGGTGGATTGCAGGCCCTCGACATCGCTGGTGGTGTACAGCAGGCGCAGGTCGGCCTGATCGGCGAAGCGGGTCAGCGCCTGGTCCAGGGGCTGGGCCGGCAGGTTCAACGAAACCCGGCGTTCCTGGGCGCTGCCGGCCTGGCCGACCGTGGCAGCCTCCTGGGCCTGGGCCAGGACCGGGCTCAAGGCCCCGGCGAACAGGGCCTGGGCCAGTAATGTATGGCGCATGATGGGGTGAACGCGCCCCAGTATCGACAGCTTGAACATTGCTTTCACGTGTTCCTTCCCAGCCGGTTGAAATGACGTCAATGAGAATGATTGTCTTCTCAGTCTCACTACGACGATTTCCCCCAGGGGAACTTGCAGTGCCCAGGCAAAAAAAATTCGACTCAGTGCAGGACCGCCAGCCATGGCAGGTAGGTGACGTGCAGCGGGTAGCGCTGTTGCAGGGCCTTGAGCGAGCCTTGCGGATCATGCAGGTCGAACACACCGCTGATGGCCAGGGCCGCCAACTGACCGTCGGAAATCAGGATGCGCCCGTGCTGGTAGCGTTCCAGTTCACCTATCACCTCACCCAGTGGGCGGCCGTTGAAGATCAGCTTGCCGCGCTGCCAGGCAGTCAGGCTGGCGGCGTCCACGGTCTGCTGGGCCAGCAGCGGCTGGCCGGGGTGGTATTGCAGGCGCTGGTCGGCCTGGAGCAGCACTGGCGCGTGGTCACCGCTGAACTGCACCTGCCCTTCGCGCACCACCACCGTCAGTTGGTGGCCTTCGCGGCGCACGCTGAAAGCACTGGCCGCGCTTTGCAGTTGCTGGGCCTGGGCCTGGACCACGAAGGGCCGCTGCGGGTCGGCCAGCGGTTCGAACAGCGCTTCGCCGCTGCGCAGGATCACCCGGCGCTCATCCGCCGAGTAGGCCACCGACAGCGCACTGGCGCTGTTTAGGGTGACCCGCGAGCCGTCCGCCAGGGTGATGCGCTGTTGCTGGCCGACCCCGGTGTGGTAGTCCGAGGTCAAGGCCGGCCACTGCTGCCAGCCCAGGCCAGCCCCCAGCGCCAGCAGCAGCGAAGCGGCCAGCGCCGGCCAGAAGCGCCGTGGCCGGCGCACCACGGCGGGCGGCGCCTGGTGTTGCCGGGCGCTCTCGGTCTGCCCCAGGTCACCCCACAGTTGCTGGGCCTCGGCGGCCGCTGCGGCATGGGCCGGGCTGCGCTGGCGCCATTGCTGGAAGGCCATGCGCTGGGCCGGCGTGGCGTTGCCGGAATGCAGCAGCACCAGCCAGTCGATGGCGGCGTCTTCGAGGCTTTCGAGGGGGTCGGTCATGGCATCGGCGGCAGGCGAGAGGGAATCATTCATGGTGGACTTTCAGCCAGTCGCGGCAATGGCGCAGGGCCTGGCCGATGTATTTTGCCACCATGCTTTCGGAAACGCCCAGGCGCAATGCAATCTGTGCCTGGGTCAGGCCTTCCAGGCGATTGAGCAGCAAGGCCTGGCGGGCGTTGTCCGAGAGTTGCGCCAGGGCCTCGTCGAGCACCGCCAGGCGCTCCTTGGCCAGCAGCACGGCTTCCGGAGCCGGGGCCGGGTCCACCGCTTCAGTGTGCTCCTGGGCGACGCTGAGGTTGGCCGCCAGGCGCTGCTCGCGGCGCAGGGTGTCGATGGCCAGGTTGCCGGCCACACGGAAAATGAAACCGCGATCGTTGTGCACCTCTACCGTCTGCGGATCGACCTTGAGCAACTTGAGGTAGGTCTCCTGGGCCACGTCCGCCGCCCGTTGGCGATCGCTCATGCGCCGGGTGAGAAACTTCAGCAAGTCGTCGTAATGCTCTTGAAAGCTGCGCAGCAGGCTGGGGGTCGGCAGCATCGGGGGGCGGTCCGCAGATCGGGGAGGCGGATTATTCCATAAAGGCAAATGAGAAACAGTATCTTTCGTATCCTTTCCAACTTGGCTTTTTCCGCCTGTTTGCCCTTCTGGCTGCGGCGCCTTTCTGGCATCCTGCGCCTCCTTTTTTCTGACCGGGTGCGCACGTCTTGTCCATGACATGGCGTTGCGGCCCAAGTCCCGTCCACTTTCCGACGTGTGCCCCCGTAGTTTTCACACGTCACTGGCAGGCCTTTTCCCATGACCGCACCCGACCGCTCCCCTCCCCGCTACAAGTCAGACCTGATCTACGGCCTCAACGACCGTCCGCATTTCAGCGCGGCAATCTTCGCCGCCCTGCAGCATGTGCTGGCCAGTTTCGTCGGCATCATCAGCCCGACCCTGATCTTCGGCGGGGTCCTGGGGCTGGAAAGCGAGCTGCCGTACCTGATCAGCATGGCGCTGTTCGTCTCCGGCCTGGGCACCTTCGTCCAGGCCCGGCGCCTGGGGCCCATCGGTTCCGGCCTGCTGTGCGTGCAAGGCACCAGCTTTTCCTTTATCAGCGTGCTGCTCAGTGCCGGCTTCATGGTCAAGGGCCGGGGCGGCGACACCAACGAAATCCTCTCCACCATCTTCGGCATCTGCTTTGTCGCAGCCTTTATCGAGATGTTCCTCAGCCAGTTCATCGGCAAGTTGCGCAAGCTGATCACCCCGGTGGTGACCGGCACCATCATCACCCTGATGGGCCTGTCGCTGATCAAGGTGGCGGTCACCGACATGGCCGGCGGCTACGGTGCCAGTGACCTGGGCGCGGCGAGCAACCTGGGGCTGGCCGCGCTGGTACTGCTGACCATCGTGGTGCTCAACCGCTTCAACCACCCGATGCTGCGCCTGGGCTCGATCGTCATCGGCCTGACCCTGGGCTTCGTGGTGGCCTGGATGCTCGGCCGGGTGGACATGGCCGCCATGCCCGAGGTGCCCCTGGTGAGCGTGCCGGTGCCGTTCAAGTACGGCTTCTCCTTCGACCTGATCGCCTTCATTCCGCTGGCGGTGATCTTCCTGATTTCCCCCCTGGAAGCAGCCGGCGACCTGACGGCCAACTCGATGATTTCCCAGCAGCCGGTCAAGGGCCCGCTGTACATCAAGCGCATCAAGTCCGGGCTGCTGGCGGACGGTTTCAACTCGGCGGTGGCTGCGGTGTTCAACAGCCTGCCGATGGTCACCTTTGCCCAGAACAACGGGGTGATCCAGCTGACCGGCGTGGCCAGCCGCTACGTGGCCTACTTCATTGCCGGGCTGCTGGTGCTGCTGGGCCTGTTCCCGGTGATCGGCGCGGTGCTGCAGCTGATGCCCAAGCCGGTACTGGGCGGCGCCACCTTGATCATGTTCGGCACCGTGGCCGTGGCCGGGATCAAGATCCTCGCCGAGGCCGGGCTGCACCGGCGCAACGTGCTGATCGTGGCCATCTCCCTGGGCATGGGCCTGGGCGTGGCGGCGGTGCCGGAAGTGCTGCGCGAGCTGCCCAAGGCGCTGCACAACATCTTCGAGTCGCCGATCACCGTGGGCGCCTTCTGCGCGATCTTCCTGAACATCTTCCTGCCGGAGGAATTCCTTGAGCTGGAAGAAGATGAGTTCGATCCGGAAGCGGCGACCCTCAAGGTCATGCAGGATCCGGACATGAGCGGCAAAGCGAACTCCTGAGGCTCGCGGGCGTCTATGCTGCGAGCGCTGGTGATGGGCCCTCGGCCGTGGAAGGCTGGCCGGGGGTTTGCCAGGCACAAGGTGCCGGCCAGCCATTCATTTCCATTGCCGACAGGTATTCCATGCGTAGACTGATCGCCTTGACCCTGGTACTGCTCAGCCTGAGCGCCTGCGCGCTGTTGCCCAATCGCGATCCACTGGCGATCAATGTGGTGGGCATCGAGCCACTGCCGAGCCAGGATCTGGAAATGCGTTTCGCGGTGAAACTGCGCCTGCAGAACCCCAACGAAAGCCCCATCGACTACAACGGCGTAGCCCTGGACCTGGAAGTCAACGGCCGCCCCCTGGCCTCCGGGGTCAGCGACCAGCAGGGGCATATCGGCCGCTACTCGGAAGACATCCTGGTGATCCCGGTCAGCGTCTCGGCGTTCTCGGTGCTGCGCCAGACCCTGGGCCTGAGCCAGACCCAGAGCCTGGACAACCTGCCCTACGTGCTGCGCGGCAAGCTCGCCGGCGGGCTGTTCGGCACCCAGCGCTTCATCGATCGCGGGCAGCTCAGCCTGAGCAACCCCGGCGCCTGGTAACTAGAACACCGACCAGCCGATACGCTGGCTGAGCAGTTCCAGGGCCGCCATGCCCACCAGCGAGTTGCCGGCGCTGTTGAGCTCCGGCGACCACACGCACACCGTGAACTGCCCCGGCACCACCGCCACAATTCCCCCGCCCACCCCGCTCTTGCCCGGCAGGCCGACCCGATAGGCGAAGTTGCCAGCCTCGTCGTACAGGCCGCTGGTGGCCATGATCGAGTTGACCTGCTGGGTCTGGCGCCGGGTGAGAATCTGCTCCCCGCTGTGCTTGCAGAAGCCGTCGTTGGCCAGGAAACAGAAGGCCCGGGCCAGATCCACGCAGCTCATGCGCAAGGCGCAGTGGCTGAAGTAACTGCGCAGCACCGCCTCCACATCGTTGTGAAAGTTGCCGAAGGACTGCATCAGGTAGGCCATGGCCGCGTTGCGGGCACGGTGCTGGTACTCCGACTCGGCCACCCGACCGTCCACCATCACCTGCAGGTTGCCCGACAGGCGCCGGACAAAATCGCGCATGGACAAGGCCGGCGCGGCAAAGCGCGACTGGTTGATGTCGCAGATCACCAGCGCCCCGGCATTGATGAAGGGGTTGCGCGGCCGGCCACGCTCGAATTCCAGCTGCACCAGGGAATTGAACGGCTGCCCCGAAGGCTCGTGGCCCAGGCGCTCCCAGATCGCCTCGCCGGAATGACCAATGGCCTGCACCAGGCTGAAGACCTTGGAAATGCTCTGCACCGAAAACGGCGTATCGGCATCACCGGCGCTGAACACCTGGCCGTCATTGCCATACACGGCAATGCCCAACTGATTGGCCGGCACATCCGCCAGGGCCGGAATGTAATTGGCCACCCGGCCTTGGCCGATCAGGGGGCGGACTTCATCGAGAATCTGGTTCAACAGGTCTTGCATGTTCTGGCTCATTACCAATACGACTGCGGGCTATGGCAGCTAGACGCACGCCAGGGCCGGCGCAGCACAGTCCACCGGCAAATGCCCCACAGCCAGCCCCCTAGAGGAGCCGGCTTGCCAGCGAAGGCGTCGGCAGATTCACCACATGCCTTGCGGGCCCCTTCGCCGGCAAGCCGGCGCCTAAAGCCAGATGGCGTCCCAGAGGGGGTAATCGTGCACGCGGGTGACCAGGCCGGCGCGAATCGGATTGGCGACGATGTAACGGGAGACTCCCCGCAGGTTCTCTTCCCGGCGCAGTGCGCGGTCGTGGTAACCCTTTTGCCAGACGCGACCGGTTCGCTGCAGGCAGGCATTGATGTCCCGTGCGCTGCGGGATTTGATGCTGCGCATCAGGCCCGATAACGAGCCCGTCCCCAGCGCCAGCAGCCAGTGAAAATGATCAGGCATCACCACCCAGGCCAGGGAACTGGCACGACCTTCAAGCTGGGCCTGGTGCAGTTGTCGCACCAACAGGCGGCCGATACGCCAATCACCAAAGAATGGTGCGCGGCGGTGGGTCACGGCAGTGAGCAGGTAAACCTGGCCGGTTTGAGAATAACGCCCGGTACGCAGCCGGTTGCCATGGAAGCGCAGAGGCATTGCGATGCCCTCCGTGTGACGGATACACATGTCAAGGCTAACCGGTGGGTACGGGGGCGCCGGGGCATTGTGGATCCAGGTATTTCAAGGAGGGCCCCTTCGCCGGCAAGCCGGCTCCTAAGGGTGAGCGCTGGCCTTGTGGGAGCTGGCTTGCCAGCGAAGGCGGTGCAAGGGTTTCTGAAGATGTCACCCAAGCCGTGGCGAATTCTCCAGCAAGGTCCGGGTGTAGATGTGCTCGGGCCGGTCCAGCACGTTGTCCACTGCGCCCTGCTCCACCACCCGTCCCTGCTTGAGCACCAGCACCCGGTCGGCAATGGCCCGTACCACGCCCAGGTCATGGGTGACGAACAGCAGGGTCAGGCCTTCGCCTTGCAACTGGCGCAGGAGCGCGAGGATCGAGGCCTGTACCGAGACGTCCAGGGCCGAGGTGACTTCATCGCAGATCAGCAGCTTGGGTTCGCACACCAGGGCCCGGGCAATCGCCACCCGCTGTCGTTCGCCCCCGGACAGGCTGTGGGGATAGTGGTCCGCCAGGGCCGGCGACAGCGACACCCGTTGCAGCACCGCATGGACCCGCGCCCTGGCCTCGGCACCCCGGATGCCGAAAAAGTGCTCCAGGGGGGCGCTCAGGGTCTGGTACAGGGTGTGTCGCGGGTTCAGCGCCCGGTAGGGGTTCTGGAAAATGTACTGGATCTGGTGCCGCAGGCCCTTGCTCCGCTGTCGGGCCGACAGGCTCAGAGGCTGGCCGGCATACCGCACCCGGCCTTCGGCGTGCTCGCCAAGCCCGGCCAGGGCCCGGGCCAGGCTGGTCTTGCCGGAGCCGGACTCGCCCACCAGCGCCAGGCACTCCCCCGCCACCACTTGCAGGCTGACGTCGAACAACACCTGGCGGTCATAGGCCAGGTTCAGGCCCTGGACCTCCAGCAGCGGCCGTCGTTCGTTGCCGCACGCAGCCGCTTGCACCGCCACCACGGGCGCCGGCGTGGGCAACGCCTGCCGATAAGGGTCGATACAGGCCACCTGGACATCATCTGCAAGCCCTTGCAGCAACGGCTCGCCCGCTGTGCATTGCGCACGCTGGCGCGGGCATCGGGGCGCGAAGGCACACCCCGCCGGCCGCTGCCCTGGCGCCGGCGCCTGCCCAGGTATCGCCAGCAGGGGCCGGCGCTGGCCGACATCGGGAATCGCCGCCAGCAGGCCCCGGGCATAGGGGTGGGCCGGCTGGCGAAACAGCGCCTCGCGGGAGGCGCTTTCGACGATCCGCCCGGCGTACATGACCAGCACCCGGTCCACCAGGTCCTTGATCACCGCCAGGTCGTGGGACACATAGATCGCCGCCACACCCAGGCTTTTGCACAGGTGGCGCAAGGTGCCGAGGATGTGCGCCTGGGTGGTCACATCCAGGGCCGTGGTGGGCTCATCGAGCACGATCAGCCGGGGCCGCAGGACAAAGGCCAGGGCCAGCATCACCCGCTGCTGCTGGCCACCGGACAGCTGATGGGGAAAGCGCAGCAGGAACTCGCGGTCCGCCGGCAAGCCCACATCCTTGAGGGTGTCGCGAATCCGCTGCTGCCGCCCGTGGCGGTCCAGGTGCGATGGATGCACCGCCAGGGTTTCCTCCAGCAGGTCGGCAATGCGCAGCGCCGGGTTCAGGGCAGTGGCCGGGTCCTGGGCCACATAGCCGATCAGACCGCCCCGGGCCCGACGCAGGTCCTGCGCCGAGAGCTCCAGCAACGACTGCCCGGCCACCTCGACCCGCCCTTCGACAATCCGCGCACCCCGCCGGGCATGGGCCAGCAGGGCCGTGGCCAGGGTGGTCTTGCCCGAGCCCGACTCCCCCACCAGGCCAAGAATTTCCCCCCCGGCCAGGCTGAAGCCGACCCCGGACAACACATCCACGCCACTCGCCAGCTCCACCCGCAACCCCTCAACCTGCAGCACCTGGGCCTGTCGGGTCACTTCCACCACGGCGTTCATGGGCCTTTCTCCCCGATCTGCGCCTGACTGCGGCCGATGCCCTCGGCGAGGATGTTGGTGCCGTAGGCGAACACCCCGATCAGCAGCGCCGGGGCCAGCACGGCCCAGGGCTGGACCAGCAGCCCGGCCTGGTTCTCGTTGATCATCAGCCCCCAGTCAGCGGCCGGCGGCGCCACCCCATAGCCGAGGAAGCTCAGCCCCGACAGCATGCCCACGCCCCAGGTCAGCATGTTGCCGAAGTGCACCAGCAGCGGCGTGAGGATATTTGGCAGGATTTCCCCAGAGAGGATCCGCCAGCGCGAATAGCCCATCATCTGCGCCGCCTCGACGAACTCCTGCCCCGCCACCGCCACCGCGCTGCCCCGGGCCAGGCGCACCACCCCGGGGGTGAAGGCGATGGCCACGGTGAAAACGATCAACCAAGGCGCGCGGCCCAGCATCGAAACGATCAGCAGCACCAGGATCAGGTCGGGAAAGGCCAGGGACACATCCGCCAGCCAACTGATCAACGTGTCCAGCCGGCGCCGCGAAAGGCCGGCCAGCAACCCCAGGGCGCTGCCCACCAGCAGGGCGATGGAAGCCGCCGCCAGGGACATCCACAACACCGACAGGCCCCCGCTGAGCAACCGCGAAAGCACGTCGTGGCCAAGAAAGTCATGGCCGAGCCAGGCGCCGGCAGCGGGCGCGCCGTACACCGGGCCCAGCATGTCGGTGCTGCCATGGGGCGCCAGCCAGGGCCCGAACAGCGCCAGCAGTACCACCAGCAAGGTGATGAATGCGCCCTTGCGGGTTTGCGGTTCGCCCAGCCACAGGCGCCAGCGGGAAATGCGTAAGTCGTTCATGGATAGGTTCTCATGCCGCAGGTTCAGGGAGCCTTGGGCGCCGAGCGGCGCCACCAGGGCTGGAGGCCTCGTCGGTTGCGGCGGATCAGGCCGGCCCGCCGCGCCGTACGCAACTTGGGGGTCAGCAGCACCGTGGCCAGGTCTGCCAACAGGTTGATCAGCACCACCCCCAGGGTGATCACCAGCACGATGGCCTGGATCATCGGCAGATCGCGCATCTGGATCGCCGAGTTGAGGGCGGTGCCGATCCCCGGATAGCTGAACACCACTTCCGCCAGCAGGGCCCCGCCGATCAGGGTGCGCAGGGTCAGGGCCAGCCCCTGCACCGCCGGCACCAGGGCATTGGCCAGGGTGTGGCGCCAGACGATGCGCCACTCAGGGATGCCCCGCAGCCTCGCGGCGATCACGTAGTCCGATTCCAGGGCCTCGATCATTGCCGCGCGCACCATGCGCGTCAGGTAGGGCAAGGCCGACAGGCTCAAGGCCAGCACCGGCAGTACCAGGAATTGCAGCTGGCGCCACAGTGCCAGCTGGGGGTCGAGGATCGACACCGCCGGCAGCAGGTCCATGTGGGGCATGGAAAACAGCAGCACCAGGCCAATGGCCAGGAGAAAGCCCGGGGTGGCCTTGAGGAAGATCAGCAACGACAGGCTCCAGCGGTCCAGGCGGCTGTCACGACGCAGGGCCAGGGTCACCCCCAGCAGCAGCGCCACGGGCACCACCAGCGCGACGACCCCGGCCAGCAACGCCAGGGTGTAGCCCAGCCGCGCGAAGAGGACGTCGGCCACAGGCGCGCTGGAATCCAGGGACCGCCCCAGATCGCCTTCCAGGGTCTGGCCCAGCCAGTGCAGGTACTGCTCCAGCAGTGGCCGGTCCAGCCCCAGCTGCCGTTGCAGGGTGAGGATGCTTTCCAGGGGCGCGTCGGGGCCAAGGATCACCCGCGCCGGGTCCGAGGGCAGCGCCTGGGTGGCGATGAACACCACCAGGCTGATGACCCAGGCCGTGAGCAGGCCGTAGCCCAGGCGGCCGACGAACCAGGACAGCCAGGCCGGGGTGCGGGGCGTGTTGCGGCAGGTGTCAGGCATGGTTCAACCACATTTCGTCAAAGCGCCAGGAGGCGAAGGTCGTCTGTTCCGGCACCAGCCCGCCAACCCGCACCGAGGCGGCGTCCAGCACATCGTTGAAGCCCCAGATCAGCAGCCCGCCGCGCTGGTGCTGGATGGCCTGGGCTTCGTGCACCCATTGCCGGCGCAGTTGCAGATCGGGCTGGGCCAGGGCCTGCTGGTACAGCTGGGTGAATCGCGGGTCGTGAAAGTTGCTGCGGTTGTAGATGGCCTGGGGGGCGTCGTTGTGCAGCGCCGAGGCAAGAAAGCCCCGGGCCGGCGTGGCCCCGGGCGACAGCAGCCACTGTTCGCGCTGGGGGCCGTTGAACACCGAAGCGTCAACCTGAGTCACCTTGACCTCGACCCCGGCCCTCTTCGCCTGCTGGGCGAACACCAGCGCCGCGTTCACCCCCGGGCCCGGGGTGGTGGTCAGCTCCACCCGCAGGTCGCTCTGCCCGGCCTGACGCAACAGCGAACGGGCCTGTTCCAGGTCATGGGGCCGCTGGGCAATGCCGTGGTTGTAGGTGGGGTCGTGGGGCGAATACAGGTCATTGGCGACTCGGCCGAAACCATTGAGCCCACGGTCCACCAGCTCCTGGCGATCGGCCAGCAGGCGGAACGCCTGGCGCACCCGCACATCCTGGAACGGCGCCTTGGCCAGATTGAGGTTGAAGCCGGTGAAAGAAGTACTCGGCGAGGCGTAGAAGCGCAGCCGCGGATCGGCCTTGAGCAGCGCGCTGTGCTCGGCCTGTACGCCGCTGGCCACGTCGATCTGCCCGGCCCGCAGCGCCGCCGCCCGCGACACCTGGTCCTTGAACTCGATGATTTCCAGTTCGTCGGCGTAGGGCTGGCCGGGCTTGTAGTAGTTCTCGAAACGGCTGTACAGCGAGCGCTGGCCGGGAATGAAGCGCTTGAGCCGGTAGGGGCCGGCGCCCACCGGGTTGGTCTGCGGGTGGTAGTCGGTGGGCACTATGGCACCGAAGCTGATCAGGGTTTCGTCCAGGGGAAAGAAGCTCTGGCCCTGTTTGAAGCGGATTTCGATGGTGCGCTGATCGAGCTTGCGCAGGGCCTGGCGATCGATGGCCCCCACCAGCCCGGCAAAGGGCGAAGCCAGTTGCGGGTCGGTCAGGCGCAAGATGGAAAACAGCATGTCGTCGGCGCCGATGCTCTTGCCGTGGTGGAACTCCAGCCCCGGCTTGATGCGGATGGTCCAGACGCTGGCGTCGGCATTGGGCTCGGCGAACTCCGCCAGGGCCAGCCGGGTGCTGACGTCCGGGTTCCATTCCCAGAACTTGCTGTACAGCGCCCAGCCGCGAATGATCCCGCCGCCCACCGGTTTGTGGGCGTCGAGATTGCCGGACTGGTCGCCATCGATGATCCCCACCCGCAGGCGCCCGCCGCGCACCGGCGTGCCGGGCAGCAACGGCGCGGCACCGGGCGCCGCACCGTTGTCACAGCCGCTGAGCAGGCTGCTGCCCAGCAACAGGCCGCCACCGGCGGCCAGGGAATGGCCGAGGAATACCCGGCGGGAAAATGCCTCGCTCATGGCTCGCTCCTCAGGCCTGCTCGGTGGCCTTGGCCGGTTGCCTGGCCGCCAGCGTGGCGCCCAGGCGCGGCACCTCGAAACCGTGGTCCAGGTCCAGCAACGGGAACAGCAGGTCGGCCACCCGGTGGGCTTCGTCGATCAGCGGAAAGCCCGAAAGAATGAAGGCCGAGGTGCCCTGCTCTTCGTATTCGCGAATGCGCTCGGCCACTTGCCGCGCGCTGCCCACCAGGTAGGTGCCGGCGGCGGGCCCGAGAATGTTGAAACCGAACAGGCTCGGGCCGAGCCAGACATTGGGGTAGATCTCCAGGTCCCGGGCCTTGGGCAGGCGGCCGGCGCGGATCGCCTCGACATTGCGCTGGATCTGCGGGTCGTCGCTGTGGAAGCTGTCCAGGGTTTCCCCCGGCGGCAACTGGCGTTCGATGGAAGCCCGGGCGGTCTGCAGCGAGGTGCGCTGCAGCAGTTTCTCGGCGTGGGCCCAGGCCTCCTCCTCGGTTTCCCGGACGATGATCTGCAGGCGCGTACCGAAGCTCAGCTCACGGCCGATCTTCGCCGCCTCGGCGGCCACCTTGCGGAATTTCTCGCCGAGTTTCGGCGGCGTGTCGGCAAAGCTCAGGTACACATCCAGCAACTGCACTGAATGGGCCACTCCCGGGCCGGAGGTGCCGGCGCCCCACAGCGGGATGCCGGGGCGTTGCCTCGGCGCGTGCCAGCCGCCCAGGGGATGGCCGGCCGCGGCCGGCGAGCGCGGCGCCAGCTTGACGTAGCGGCCGTCGTAGCCGTCGGTGTCCCCGGCATAGAAGCCCTGGAACGCCCGCCAGTACTCCAGGCTGAAGTCATAGCGCTCATCGTGGGGATAGTGCACCCCCAGGGTGGCCAGCCCGGCGTCACTGCCGTTGACCACGTTGAACAGCAGGCGGCCGTTGGAGAACTGATCGAAGGTCAGTGCCCATTTGGCCAGCACCGCCGGCGACAACTCCCCCGGGTGCTGCGCCACCAGAAAGCGCAAGCGCTGGGTGGCATCGATCAGCGCCGCCGAGACCGCCAGGCTTTCATTGGGGCTCGAACCCAGCAGCGAACCGTAGTAGCCCAGGCGATCACTGGCCACCGCCAGTTGCTTGAGGTGCTGGAAATCGGTGTTCCAGCGCCCTTCCGGCTCCCAGGGATAGGGGCCGTCGGGGGTGGTGAGGTACCAGAGAATCTTGACTGCCATGTAGCTGTTCCTTGAATGATTGAAGCCTGTACAGCCATCGCTGCCCCGCCCACCGCCCACCCCCACCGCGTAGGAGCCGGCTTGCCAGCGAAGAGGCCCTCAAGCCCTGCATCGCTCTTGCGGGCGCTTTCGCTGGCAAGCCAGCTCCTACAGCAGGCAGGCATACCCCGCAGCGCCTGCAGGGGGGCGGGCCACGCCATTGCGCGGGGTCATCGGCGGTCGATGGCGGGCACCAGGCCCAGTTCCGTGGCGCGCTCGTACAGGCCGCTCATCTTCCATTGCTGGGTCAGTACGCCTGGGCCATAAGGGCGGGAGCCACCCAGGGCGTCGGCCAGCAGTTGCAGTTGCGCGCCCTCCTCCAGCAACAGGATGAATTGCGCCGTGGCCCGCAGGCCCTGCTTGCCCCATACCGTGGAGCCGCCGTTGGCTTCGAGAATCGCCAGGTTGAAGGGGTTCTGGGCAATGCTGTCGAGGATGAAGTCCACCTCCGGCTGGCGCCGGTCGATGTACACCGGCAGCTCCCGGGCCAGCTGGTAGCGCTGCACCGGCACATAGTGGAACGGCAGCGTGCGGTGGGTCTGGGCCCAGGCGCCCAAGTACGGCGAGTGCACGTGGGACACGGTGGTGATGTCGGCATGCTGCTGGAACAGCTTGGTATAGCGTCCCAGGCCGCCCTTGCCCTGCCCCAGGATCACCTTGCCGGCAAAGTCGGTGACCGTGGCCTGCAACGGCTTGTGGTAGTTCCACGGGCCGCCGTAGTTCACCGACACCAGCAGTTCCTGGCCCGGTACCCGCTCGATGAAGCCCACGGTGCCGTTGGCGGTAATGGTCCGGGTTTCGCGGAACACGGTGAATGCCTGTTCGGCCTCCAGCAGCACCTGATCGATGAAGGCCTGCAGTTCCTGGGTAATGGGTTGTTCGTTGATCAATACGGTCATGGCGATTCTCCGGGTTCAGGCGCGGCGCTGGGCCAGCAGTTCATGGGCGGCGTGCAAGGGACGTGGGTCGACCCAGTCGGCAATGGCGAAATCCCGTTCCAGGAAGCCATGGCGATAGAGGAAGTTTTTCTGGATATCGAGAAACTCCAGGCGCTGCGGCGACAGGTCCGGCGCCAGGGTGGTGTGGAAGTCGCCGCGGTAGGCCTCATTCACCCCGGCACTGCCGGCCCGGGTTTCCTCTTCCAGGATGGCGTTCAGGGCCGGCCGGTTGTGGGCCGCCCAGTCGGCGGCGCGCAGGGTCTGGGCGAGAAAGCGCACCACCAGGTCGAAGTGATTGTCCAAGAGGCTCTGGTGCACGGTGATCGGCCGTGGCGTGCCGTTGTTGATGCGGTAGCGCGGCTCGGCGATCAGGTCCAGGTCGATGCCCACCACCAGTCCCAGGCGCCGCGCGGCATCGGCGGCGGCAGCCCCCTTGACATAGACCGCATCCACCTCGCCGCGCACCAGGTAGTCCAGGCCCGACCACAGGCGCTGCAACCCTTCCTGGGGCGAGGCGGCGCGCTCCTGGTCCTGCAGTGCCACTTCCACCAGTTGCACGTCGTCGAAACCCAGGCCCGCCAGGCTCAGGGCGCCTTTGTAGCCGTGCAGGCTCATGGCCCGGGCGATGCTGCCCGGGCGGTTCTCGCCCCAGGCCGGCAGCGCCAGGCGCTTGCCCTTGAGGTGTTCGGGGCGGCTGATGCCGGAATCCGGGCGCACCAGCAAGGTTTGCCATTCCTCGATCCAGGTCAGGCCGATCAGCCGGCTGGGGGAACCGGCGGCGCGGGCGGCCAGGGCCGGCACGTTGCCGCCCTCGCGAAACAGCCCGGGCAACTGGTGATCGTAATGGTGATGGCCCAGTTGCCGGGCTTCCTGCAGGGTCGCGACCGGCAGGCCGTCGGCGGCAAACTCCTCGCTGAGCCAGCCCAGCTTGTAGGCGATCCCGGAAGCCGTGGGCACCGGGCAGCGGGTGAACCAGATCTGCTCCAGTTCAGGCTGGGCAGCGGACGTGGGCAATGTGGCGGCAAGCGTCATGAACGAGTTCCTGTGCAATGGCTGTTGCCAGGGCTATTGCAGCGCCCGTGCCAACCGGGCAAAGCCCCGGATTACGGGGCCTGGGCCGCTGCCCGCGAAACCGGCACCTCGCCGACTGCTGCCCGACCAGCAGCATTGCGCAGCGACTGCTGCTGTCGGAGCAACGGGCCGACGAGCATTGCTGCTGGAGCAGCAGCAGGCGTTTTAGCACCCATTGCGCACCCGCCCGCCAGCCTTGTCGCACAAGGCCTGCAACGGATTTTCAGCACACTGAAAAGGCCCTGGCGCAGAACTTGCTCAAGCCTCCTCAAACCCACCCCTTTCCGTAGGAGCTGGCTTGCCAGCGAAGGCGTCGCCAAGACCGGCGCAAGGTTCAAGGGCCCCTTCGCCGGCAAGCCGGCTCCTACGGATCAGGTCGATACACACGCCTCTGTAGGAGCTGGCTTGCCAGCGAAGGCGTTGCCAAGACTGGCGCCAGGCTCAAGGGCCCTTTCGCCGGCAAGCCGGCTCCTACGGATCAGGTCGATACACACGCCCCTGGGGGCAGATTTCTTCAGATAGAGGTACCAGCATGAGTAGCGTTCAAGCCCTTCCTGTCACTCCGGTTCGTGTCCTGGGCAGCGAGGCCGAAGCCATCGCCGTGGCCCGGGAAATCGCCACGGAAATCGCCGCCATCGCCGCCGACAGCCAGGCCAACGGCCAGTTGCCTCGGCGCCAGGCGCAGTTGCTGTCCGACAGCGGCCTGACCGCCATCGGTGTGCCCAAGGCCTTCGGTGGCCTGGGGGCCTCGGTGGCCACCCTCGTCGAAACGGTGCGCCTGATCTCAGTGGCCGATGGCGGTGTCGGCCAGTTGCTGCAGATCCACAACGTGATGCTGCGGGGCATCTTCAACGGTTACCCGGATGCCGTGCGCGACCGCGTGGTCAGCGATGTGCTGGCCGGCAAGCGCCTGGGCAATGCCCTGGCGGAGATCGGCGGCAAGAACAAGTTCGCCCTCAAGACCCGTATCGAGCGCCGCGCCGACGGCAAGCTGATCCTTAACGGCAGCAAGTTCTACTCCACCGGTTCCTACCTGGCCGAATGGATTTCCCTGACCGCCGCCAGCGAAGAAGGCGGCGCCGGGGTGCTGCTCAACCGCAACGCCCCGGGCCTGACCCTGGTGGACGACTGGCATGCCTTCGGCCAGCAGAATTCGGTCAGCGGCACGGTGCTGTTCGACAACATCGAACTGGACGAAGACTATGTCTCGCCGCGCAAGGGCCCGATGAAACGCACCGGCCTGACCTTCCCGCAGATCCTCCATGCGGCCATCGACACCGGGATCGCCGCCGGAGCCCTGGGAGCCGCGGTGGACTACCTCAAGCAGCACGCCCGGCCCTGGGTGGAAAGCGGCGTCGACCACGCCAGCGAAGAGCCGCACATCATCAAGCAGATCGGTGAATACGCCGTGGCCCTGCGTGCTGCCGAATCCTTGCTGCGCGATGCCGCACGGGTGTTCGACGAACACGAGCAGGACCCGGACAACAAGGAACTGCAGGACCAGCTGATCCTGTCCGTGGCCACCGCCCGGGCCCATTCCGACAGCGCCTCGCTGAAGATCTCCAGCGACATCTTCTCGCTGTTGGGGGCCAGTTCCTCCCTGAGCAAATGGAACCTCGACCGCTTCTGGCGCAATGCCCGGGTACACACCACCCACGACCCGATCCGCTGGCGCCTGCACCACGTGGGCAACTACTACCTCAACGGCGTCGACCCGGGCGAATACACCGCGATCCTCAACGCCAAGGAGCAACAGGGCGCGACCCGCCCCGCGCCCTGACGCCGCCGTAGGCGCTGGCTTGCCAGCGAAGGCGCCCTAAAGACCGGCACAAGGCTTACGGGCCTCTTCGCCGGCAAGCCGGCTCCTACCCACAACCACGGCATCACGCACCCCCTAGGCGCTGGCAAGCCTGCTCCTACGGGGGTGGCCGATTTTTTGAACGAGCCCTGCATGATCGAAAAACACCCTCTTTTGCGCGCGCTGGCGATCTACCGGGAAGTGCCCTGGCGCTTCACCCTGGTGGCGCTGCTCTATGTCGCCGTCAACCTCGGGCTGGTCTGGCAGCAGTGGCTGATCGGCCATGCGGTCAACGATGTCAGCAGCGGGCAGGCGGTAAAGCACCTGGCCGACGGCAGCCTGGATGCCAGCCTGGGCTGGTACTGGCTGTGGCTGCTGCTGGCGGTGGCCCTGGGCCGCGGCCTGTTGCAGTACGCCGCCACGGTGTTGTCCCTGGTGCTCAGCCAGGAACTGCTGACCCGCCTGCGCGAGCGCATCCTGCAGCAGGTCCAGGGCCTGCACCTGGGCTACCACTGGCAGCACGGCATGGGTGAAATGATCACCCGCACCACCCGCGATGCGGACAAGGTCCGCGATGCCCTGATCAGCTTCTGGCGCCAGGTGGTGGAAACGCCCCTGGTGGTACTGGCCACGGTGGGCCTACTGGCCTGGTACAGCCCCTGGCTGGCGGTGGTGCCACTGCTGCTCACCGCCTGCGGACTGTGGATCTTCGTGCGCCAGACCGAGCACCTGGTGAGCCTCGACCGCGCAGTGGGCGCCGCCTACGACCGGGTCAACCAGGACCTCAGCGAGGGCATCGGCGGGGTGCGGGTGATCAAGTCCTTCGCCCTGGAGCACAGCCGCATCCAGGGTTTTGCCGCTCAGGTCGGGCTGTTCGCCGAGCACGCGCGCCGGGCCCTGGCCTATTCCAGTTCGCGTATCCCCCTGCCCCAGGCCGTGGTCGCCCTCAGCCACGTGTGGATCCTGGTCTACGGCGCTCATCAGGTGGCGGCCGGGCAGTTGGGGATCGGCGAGCTGGTCAGCGCCCTGCTGATCGTCACCACCCTGGTGTTTCGCATCGAAGGCATCGGCCGGGTGATGCAGACCTTTGCCGACGCCCGCTCCAGTGCCGAGCGCATCTGGCAGTTGCTGGACGAACCGCTGCACATCCGCAGTGGCAACGCCCGGCTGCCCCAGGCGCCCCTTGGGTTGCGCCTGGAGGGGGTCAGCGCCAGCGCCCCCGGCGGTGGCCGGAAGATTCTCGATGACTGCTCCCTGAGCCTTGAGCCCGGCGAGGTGGTGGCCCTGGTGGGCGCCACCGGCACCGGCAAGAGCCTGTTGGCCAGCCTCCTGCCGCGCCTTACCGAGGCCGGTGCCGGCCAGGTGCTGCTGGGCTCGGAACTCAGCGGCTGGCAGGACGTGCGCGACCTGGACCTGCACCAGCTGCGGCGCCGGGTGCATGTGGTGCCCCAGGAAAGCTTCCTGTTTTCCGACACCCTGGCGGCCAACCTGCGCCTGACGGCCCCCGACGCCAGCCACCGGCAACTGCGCCAGGGCCTGGCCCTGGCAGCCGCCGAAGACGTACTGGAACGCTTGCCCCAAGGGCTGGACAGCCGCCTCGGCGATCGCGGGGTCACCCTCTCCGGTGGCCAGCGCCAGCGCCTGAGCCTGGCCCGGGCGCTGCTGGGGGAGCCGGACATTCTCTGCCTCGACGACGCCACCAGCGCCCTGGACGCCATCAGCGAGCGCCAGGTGCTGGACAACATCCGCCAGTTGCGCCGGGACCAGGGCCGGGCCACCACCTTGCTGGTGATCTCCAGCAAGCTCTCGACCATTCTCCTGGCGGACCGGGTGTTGCTGCTGCAGGACGGGCGAATCCGCGCCAGTGGCCGCCACGCCGAGCTGCTCAAGACCAACGCCCACTACCGCGACCTGCTGGGAGTCGACCATGGCTAATCCAATCGCCGGCAAGGCCCTGAGCGATATCGAAATCGAGGAAATGCTTGCCCGCCAGGCCCTGGACCGCAGCATGCTGTCGCGCCTGCTGCCCCTGCTGCGGCCGATCCGCGGCTCGATCCTGACGGTGATCGGCATCGAGTTGCTGCTGGTGTTCACGGTGTTCCTGCGGCCCTGGTTCGTGCGCGAACTGCTGGACCGCGGGCTGGTCCCGGACCAGGGTCACTGGCTGCTGGACGAGTACCTGGTGCTGTGGCTGGGCCTGGGGCTGGCGGCCAGCTGGCTGGGGCGTTTCGTCCTGGCCGGGCTGTCGCAGTTCGTCGCCGGCAGCGCGGCGATCCGGGTGCTCAACGACCTGCGGGTCAAGGTCTTTGCCCATATCCAGGCCCTGAGCGTCAGCTACTTCGACCAGACCCGCGCCGGGCGCATCATTTCCCGCGCCGACCGCGACGTCGACAGCCTGGAACCGCTGCTGATCCAGGGCCCGCCGGAGCTGCTGGGGGCCCTGCTGCGCTGCGGCCTGGCAGCGCTGATGCTATGGCGCATCGACCCGCGCTTCTTCCTCAGCCTGGCGGCTACGGTGCCGCTGCTGGCGCTGGCGACCTGGGGCTTCAAGCGCATCTCCCAGCGCAACTGGGCCAGGGTCGCGGAGAACCGCAGCCGCTTCACCGCGCACCTGGTGGAAAGCGTCAGCGGCGCGCGCATGCTCCAGCAATGCGGGCAGCAGGAACCCAACCTGCAGCGCTATCGCGGCCTGCTGGATGACTTCAACCAGGCGCTGATCCGCGGCAGCCTGCGCTCCAGCTGGTTCGCCCCATTCACCGCGCTGCTCAGCACCGCCGGCATGGCCGCGCTGCTGCTGGTGGGCGGCTATGGGCTGGCCGATAACCAGATCAGCGTTGGCCAGATGGCGGAAAGCCTGTTCTACGTGTTTCTGTTTCTGGGCCCGCTACAGGAGCTCTCTGACCTGTTCGAACGCTACGCCACTGGCTCGGCCTCGGCGCAGCGGATCTTTCTGCTGCTGGACACCCGGCCCCAGGTCCTCGACCCGGCCCAGCCCCAGCGCATGCAGCGGGCCCGGGGCGAGGTCGGTTTCGAACAGGTGCGGTTCGCCTACGACCCCAAGAGCAAAAACGCGGTGATCCAGAACCTGGACCTGCAGATCAAGGCCGGCGAAGTGCTGGCGATTGTCGGCCCCTCGGGCCATGGCAAAAGTACCCTGGTGCAGTTGCTGACCCGTTTCTACGACGTTCAGGGCGGTGCCGTGACGCTCGACGGCGTGGACATCCGGCACCTGGCCCAGCACGACCTGCGCCGGGCCGTGGGCGTGGTGCTGCAGGACAATGTGCTGTTCAGCGGCACTATCCTCGACAACCTGCGCCTGGCAGCCCCCGGCGCCGATGATGCAACGCTGATTGCCGCGGCCCGGGAGCTGGGGGCCGACGAGGTGCTGGAACGCCTGCCCCACCAGTACCACAGCGAGGTCGGCCCCCTGGGTGGGCACCTGAGCCATGGCCAGCGGCAACTGGTGTGCCTGGTACGGGCCTACCTGGCCAACCCGGCGGTGCTGGTGCTGGACGAAGCCACCTCGGCGGTGGACATCCACACCGAGCGGCGCATCCAGCGCGCCCTGCGCCGGCTGTGTCAGGGGCGCACGGCGATCATCATCGCCCACCGCCTGGCTACCATCCGCGACGCCGACCGGATCGCGGTGATCCGCCACGGCCAACTGGTGGAACAGGGACCGCATCAGCAGTTGATCCGGCACAACGGCGCCTATGCGGCGTTGTACCAGGCCTATCTGCGTAGCGCCGACCAACCCGGCGGCGTAAACCCCGCCGCCCCTTTCGCCGGCAAGCCGGCTCGTGCAACAACACCGCCGGTATCGCGCCCGCTGTAGGCGCTGGCTTGCCGGCGAAGGCGTCCGCAAAGACAGCACCAGGCTCAAGGGCCTCTTCGCCGGCAAGCCGGCTCCTACACAAACACCGCCGATATCGCGCCAGCTGTAGGAGCTGGCTTGCCAGCGAAGGCGTCCGCAAGGACAGCACCAGGCTCAAGGGCCTCTTCGCCGGCAAGCCGGCTCCTACACAAACACCGCGTACGAGGATAGTGGGTGGCGGTACCTCTGTTGCGCCCTCAGCAGCGGTTGCTGCCGGGGTGCTGCTACAGCAGCACCAGGCCTCTGTGCTAGGCCGGCTGAAGCCCCCGAACCCCCGCCATGGTGGGCTGCGACGGCCATGGCATGGCCGTTGCAATTACCCCCTGACAGGCGTCTTCGCACCCGCGCGGCGCAACGGGTTACTGAATCAGGAGCACCCATGAGCACTGAATTTTTCTGGCGCCTGCCGCTGGGCACCGACGGCCCGCAGTTGAGCACCGACAAGCACAATCGCGGCAACCCCCACCCCCGTGCCGGGCATATCGCCCCCGGGCGCCTGGCCAACGGCCAGCCCGACGGCTTCACCTACATCGACTACATCGCCCAGGTGGCCAAGGCCGCCGAGCTGGCGGGCTTCGAAGGCGCCCTGCTGCCTACCGGCCCCGAGCCCTGGGTGGTGGCCGCGGCCCTGGCCCGGGAAACCCGGCGTATCCGCTTTCTGATCGCCTTCCAGGCCACCTGGACCCTGCCGGCCTACGCCGCCCAACAGGCGGCGATCCTGCAGAACCTCAGCCACGGCCGCCTGGACTGGAACATCATCACCGGCGGCAACCCGGCCAGCCAGCGAGCCAATGGCGATTACCTGGACCACGACCGGCGCTACCAGCGCACCGGCGAGTTCCTCGACATCATCCAGGGCCTGTGGCAGAACGAACGCTTCTCCTATGACGGCGATATCTACCAGCTGGAGAACGGCGCCCTGCCCCCGGGCCTGCAGCAGGAACGCAAGCCGGGGGTGTATTTTTCCGGCTTCTCCGATGCGGCCCTGGACGTGGCGGCGCGGCACGCCGACGTCTACCTCAACTGGGCCGAGCCCATCGACCAGCTCAAGCCCCACATCGAGCGAGTTCGCGAGTTGGCGGACAAACAGGGGCGCACGGTGCGCTTCGGCCTGCGGGTCGATCTGTTCGCCCGGGAAACCGAAGAGCAGGCCTGGGCTGACCTGCGCCGCCAGTTCGACAAGCTCGAAGGCAAGGGCAGCCTGATCGCCAAGAACTTCACCAGCGGCTCGGATTCGGTGGGCGCTGCACGGCAGACCGCCTATCACCAGAACGTCGACCGCTTCGACGACCTGATCCTGGGCCCCAACCTCTGGGCCGGCTTCGCCAAGGCCAAGCCGGGGCCCACCGTGGGCCTGGTGGGCAGCCACCAGAACGTTGCCGAGCGCCTGGCGGAGTACCGCGATGCCGGTTTCTCCACCTTCATCCTGGCGGGCAACCCGCACCTGGAAGAAGCGCTGCGCATCGGCCAGGAAGTCCTGCCCCTGGTGCAGCAACGCCCCGTCGCCCAGGCGACGCCGCTACAGGCCAGCGCCTGAGCCTATAAGGAGCCCGTTCATGTCCCATCCTCTGGATACCCTCTGGTACACCCGCTGCCCGGTCCCCACGGGCCTGGGCATTGCCGTGCAGAAAGGCTGGCTGCAAGACAGCCTCGGCGCCCTGGGCACCCAGGTGCAGTCGCTGCGCGAGTCCAGCGACCAGGCCGTGCGCGAGTCGCACTTCGACCACAGCCTGCGCAACTCGGTGCGCCACGGCGGCAGCATCCCAGCCCTCTGGGCCCGGGCCCAGGGCCGGGAAACCCGGCTGATCGGCCTGTCCTGGGCCGATGAGGTGCAACTGATCCTGACCCGTGCCGACAGCGGCATCCACCGCATCAAGGACCTCAAGGGCCGACGCTTCGGCCTGCCGGACTGGGCCGGCGCACAGATCGACTTCACCCGCGCCCAGGCCCTGCGCGGCCTGGAAAACGCCCTGGGCCTGGACGGCCTGCAAGTGGGCGACCTGCAACTGGTGAACTACCGCTACGGCGGCACCTTCAGCGACCCCCGGGTGCAGACCCTGGCCGACACCCCGGTCAGCGCCCAGCCCGGCAACGGACGCAACCTGGAACTGCAGGGCCTGCTGCGAGGCGAAGTCGACGCGATCTTCCTCAAGGGCGCCAGCGCCGCCCGCCATGCCCATGAGTTCGGCCTGCGTACCCTGATCGACACCGGTGCCCACCCCGACCCGCTGATCCGCTGCAACAACGGCACCCCGCGCACCCTGACGGTGGACAGTCATCTGCTGGAGCAGCACTTGGACGTCGCCACCGGGATTCTCGGCGCGGTGCTGCGGGCCGAAGACTGGGCCCACCATCACCCGGAAGACACCCGCCGCTACCTGGCCCGGGAAACCAACAGCAGCGAGTACTGGATCAGCGCCGCCTATGGCGAGGATGCGCACCTGCGCCTGCGCACCGGCCTGGAAGAACAGGCCATCGACGCGCTGCAGCATTTCAGCGCCTTCCTGCGGCGCTGGCGCTTCATCCCGCAGCAGGTGGATGTGCGCCAATGGATCGACCGCCGGCCGCTGGATGCGCTGCTGGCCACCCCTACCGCTCTGGCCGGCTGACCGCGCCAGGTTTCATGGATTCGAACTGAAGACCCTTATGAGCAAATCACTCGATACCCTCTGGTACACCCACAGCCCGGTGCCCACCGGGCTCGGCATCGCGGTACAGTCCGGACGCCTGGCAGAGGCCTTCCTGCCGTTCGGCACCAATATCCAGTCCCTGCGCGAATCCAGCGAACGCGAAGTGCGCGAGGCCCACTACGACCACCACCTGCAGAACTCGGTGCGCCACGGCGGCAACATCCCGGCCATCTGGGCCTACTCCAGCGGCGTGCAGACCCGGGTCCTGGGCTTGTCCTGGAGCGACGAGGTGCAGTTGATCCTGACCACCGCCGAAAGCGGCGTGAAGAGCATCCGCGACCTGAAGAACCGGCGCTTCGGCCTGCCCAAGTGGGCCAACGTGCAGATCGACTTCACCCGGGCCCAGGCCCTGCGCGGCCTGGAGAGCGCCCTCCGGCTCGAAGGCCTGGAAGTGGCCGACGTGGAACTGGTGGACTACCCCTACGGCGGCACCTACAGCGACGAGCAGAAGCAGCACCTGTATGGTTCCGAAGTGAGCCTTGGGGTGACCCGCTTCAGCCGGCGCAACAACGAACTGATCGGCCTGCTGCGGGGCGATATCGACGCGATCTTCCTCAAGGGCGCCCACGCCGTGCACCTGGCCAACGAGTTCGGCCTGCAGGTGGTGGTGGACACCGGTTCCCACCCCGACCCGCTGATCCGCTCCAACAACGGCACCCCGCGCACCCTGACCGTGGACACCCACCTGCTGCGCGAGCACTTCGACGCCAGCGTGAAGATCGTCGACACCGTATTGCGCACCGAACAGTGGGCCTGGGCCAACCCCGAGGAAACCCGGCGCTTCCTGGCCCGGGAACTGAACACCAGCGAGTACTGGGTGGCGGCCGCCTATGGCGAGGATGCCCACCGACGCCTGCGCACCACCCTGGATGCGCGATCCATCGAGGCCTTGCAGGACTTCACCGATTTCCTGCATCGCTGGCAGTTCATTCCCCGGCGTTTCGACGTGCGCGAGTGGATCGACTTCAGTGTGCTGGAGACGGTCATCGGCTCCACCTCCCGCGTGGCGGTATAACCCCACGAACTGACGGTGAACCCCGTAGGAGCTGGCTTGCCAGCGAAGGCGCCAGCCCGGGCGACGCATGTCTCGCGGGCCTCTTCGCCGGCAAGCCGGCTCCTACACAAGCAGGTACACCGCATCCCTGCGTAGGAGCTGGCTTGCCAGCGAAGGCGTCCGCCCAGGCGATGCATGCCTCGCGAGCCTCTTCGCCGGCAAGCCGGCTCCTACGGGCTGGGGGGGCCGGTGCTGGTGCAGCAACAGTCAAGCGTGCAATCGGTGCTGCTCCAGCAGCACCAGCCAAGCAACTTCTGCTGAATCCTGCGCAGGATGTTTTAAACCTTTGGCCCGCAACTTTTCACGCCTGCCAAACCCCTCTCTAAAACACTCAAACGAATTTAAATTAAGCCTTGTTTTTCAATGAGTTGATCAAACTAACGCTTAACCATAAACCCACTAAAACTCTTGGCACGTTCTCTGCTCTAGCCCTCTTAGCGAAACTTTAAATGGGGGAGTTCAACATGCATAAGCTTAATCCGATCACCAAGAGTCTATGGCTGGCACTGGCGCTCACCGGGGGCACATTCAGCCAAGACCTGCTGGCCGCTGAAACCACAGACACCGACACCACCAGGAACAGCAGCGAACCCGCCCTGAAGACCGTCACCGTCACCGCCCAGCACCGGGAGGAAACCCTGCAAGAGGTTCCGGTGGCGGTGTCCGCCGTACAGGGCACCAGCCTGGTGACCGACGGGGTGCGCAACATGGGCGACATCACCACCTTCATCCCCAACGCCTCGGCCAAGAACCCCGACGGCGACGGCCGCCCGCGCTGGTACATCCGCGGCCTGGGCACGGGCGACACCGGGGCGGCCACGGTGTATCCGGTGGGCATCTATGCCGATGACGTCTACCTCAATGCGCCCATCGCTGGCGGCGGGCCGCTCTTCGACCTGGAACGCATCGAGATCCTGCGCGGCCCCCAGGGCACCCTGTACGGCAAGAACACCACCGCCGGTGCGGTCAACGTGATTTCCAAGAAGCCGACCTTCGACACCGACGGCTACGGCACCCTGGGCATCGGCAGCAAGAGCGAACGCATCCTCAATGGCGCCATCGGCGGTGCTCTGGTGGATGACAGGCTGGCGGCGCGGCTGTCGCTGTATTCGGAAGAACGCGACGGCTTCCAGAAGAACCTCACCGACGACCATACCTACGGCGACGTCGACAAGAAGGCCGTGCGCCTGCAGTTCCTGGCCAAGCTCAACCCGGACCTGGACGCCCTGCTGAAGATCCACGCCCGGGAATACAAGGGCGACGGCAGCAACGGCTCGCTGCCGGTGGGCCGCTACTACAACGTCGGCTACCAGCGGCCCAACGGACGCAACATCGCCCTCAACGTCAACGAGGATGCCAAGCTTGATCACGACGGTACGTCCCTGACCCTGAACTGGCACCTGGGGGACTACACCCTGACCTCCATCAGCGCCTACGACTACATTCGCGGGCAGTCCACCAGTGACGCCGACTACACCCCCTATGAGGTCAACGGCGCGGCCATCAGCGACAACCGCTACAACCAGTACTCCCAGGAACTGCGCCTGGCCTCGCCGCAGCAGGAAACCCTGCGCTGGCTGGCGGGGGTGCACTACTTCCACGAGGACCTGGACAGCTCGGCCAAGCGCCTCATCACCCCGGGCCCCACGCCCAACGGCACCGGCTCCAACCAGACCGGCGGCGCCACCGACTTTCGCGACCTCAACTACCAGCACACCACCGACAGCTACGCGCTGTTCGGCAACCTGACCTACGACTTCACCGACAACTTCACCGTGACCGGCGGCCTGCGCTGGACCCAGGAAAAGAAAGACATCGACCTGGACCTGACCCAGCTCACCCGCGCCACCGCCAACGGCCCGCTGATCCCCCTGGGCGCCGCCGGCAGCAATGGCAGCCGCGACGAGAGCAAGACCTGGGAAGCCTGGACCTACGACCTGACCCCGGAATACCGGATCAACGACAACGTGCGGGTGTTCTTGCGCTATGCCCACGGTTTCCGCTCCGGTGGCTTCAATACCGGGCTGTCCACCAGCCTGGCGCAGTTGACCACCGTGGACCCGGAACAGCTGGACGCCTACGAGATCGGCCTCAAGTCGGAATGGTTCAACCACCGCCTGACGGCCAACGCCAACGTCTTCTACTACGACTACTCGGACATCCAGGTGAACCTGCTGACGGTCAACAACGGCGTGCTCACCACCGCCCTGACCAACGGCGCCAAGGGCAAGGTCAAGGGCGCCGAGCTGGAGCTGGAAGGCCAGCCCACCGACTACTTGCACCTGCGGGCGGCGATCTCGTTCCTGGATACCGAGTACACCGACTTCAAGAACACCAACCCCAACACCGGTGCGATCACCGGCGACTACAGCGGCAACAGCTTCGTGCGCTCGCCGCGCAACGTGGTGTCCCTGGGGGGCGACTACACCATTCCCCTGGAGATCGGCGGCAAGCTGGTGGCCGGTGGCGACGTGAGTTTCCGCGACAAGGAGTACTTCCTCGCCGACCGCCAGAGCAGCGCCGACAAGACCCTGAGCCAGCCCCACTACACCCTGGCCAACACCCGCCTGACCTGGTTCAGCCCGGATGAAAAGCTCAGCGTCACCGGCTTCGTCAACAACCTCACCGACCGCCGCTACCAGGTCCATGGCCGGCCCAACGGCACCCTGGGGCAGTACGTCATCACCTACGGCGACCCGCGCACCGTGGGCCTGAGCGTCACCAGCCGCTTCTGACGCCCGCGGCAGGCCACCCGAACCCTGATTTCCGGGCCGCCGGTATCGCCCAACACCACACCCACCCTGTAGGAGCCGGCGTGCTGGCGAACAGGCCCGCAAGCCTTGCGCCGTCCATGTCGACGCCTTCGCTGGCAAACCAGCGCCTACAGGGGCGGTTGGGGTCATTCATTTCACAAGGAATCCAAAGATGTTCCATCGCAATCCGTTGGCTGGCGCCGTGGCGCTGGTCGTCGGCAGCCTTGCCGTGCCCGCGTTCGCTGCCCAGACCTCAAGCAATGCCCCCGGCGCGAGCGCCGATCACCTGGACACGGTGGTGGTGCTGGGCACCCGACGCAGTGATGTAACGGCCCTGGAAAGCGCCGCGCCGGTGGACGTGCTGTCCGCCCAGCAGTTGCAGCAGACCGGGGCCAGCGACCTGTCCGGCGCCCTCACCGCCCTCTCGCCTTCGTTCAGTTACCCGCAGTCGCCCCAGGGCGCCTTCGCCGGCTCCATCGCCCAGGGTGCTTCCTTGCGCGGCCTGGCGTCGGACCAGGTGCTGGTGCTGGTCAATGGCAAACGCCGCCACACCAGCGCCAACGTCACCCGCCAGAGCCTGGTCAACGGCCGCGGCGCCGCCGCGGTGGACCTGAGCCTGATCCCCCTGAGCGCCATCGAGCGAGTGGAGATCCTGCGCGACGGCGCCGCCGCCCAGTACGGCTCCGACGCCATCGCCGGGGTGATCAATATCGTGCTCAAGGAAAAGGACGACGGCGGCAACCTCGGCTACCGTTTCGGCGGCTACGACAAGGGCGACGGCCTGCAGCGCAAGCTCAGCGGCTGGAAGGGCTTGAGCCTGCCCAACGACGGCTTTTTGACCCTGAGCTTCGACGCCGGCAGCCAGGACCCGGCCAGTGACACCAACCCCGACAACCGGATCTTCTACCCCGGCTCCACCAGCACCAACACCCCCCGGGAACAGAACAACCGCTACCGCACCTGGCGCTGGGGCTCGGGCAACGTCTCGGACCAGTACAACTTCGCCGCCAACAGCGAGTTCGGCCTGGGCGAGGGGCTGACTGCCTACGGTTTTGCCACCTACTCCCACAAGAACACCGACGCCGAAGGCTTCTTCGACCCGCCCACCACCTTGCGCAACAACTACGGCAGCGACGCCCTGCAACGCTACCCCGACGGCCGCCTGCCGATCACCCGCTACTCGCTGGAGGACTATGCCCTGACCGGTGGCCTGCGCTACGAGGACGAACGCCTGGGCAAGTTCGACCTGGCGCTGAACCATGGCGACAACAGCCTCGAATCCGCCGACCACAACGCCATCAACCCCAGCTGGGGCCAGGCCAGCCCGGCGAAGATCTACACCGGCAAGCGCGAGGCCGACCAGACCAACCTGACCCTGGACTGGGTGCGGGACTTCCCCACCGACCTGCTGTTCAAGCCCCTGACGCTGTCGGCGGGCCTGGCCTGGCGCCAGGAAAACTACGAACTGAGCGCCGGCGAAGCGGCGGGCTGGCAGAACGGGCCGCTGTTCAATACCGTGGACCCGGTCACCGGGCGGCGCATTCCCGGCTACTACTCGGGCATCACCCAGGTCGACGCCGCCTCGCTGGAACGCAAGGTCTGGGGCGCCTACATCGACGTCGAAGGCCAGGTCACCGAGAAATTCCAGGCCGGGGTGGCGGTGCGCACCGAGCACTATTCGGACTTCGGCGACACCACCAACGGCAAGCTGTCGCTGCGTTACGACTTCACCCCGCAGCTCGCCGCGCGGGCCACCGCCAGCACCGGCTACCGGGCGCCGTCCCTGGTGCAGAGCGGGCTGTCCTCGTTCAGCGTGCAGGTGGTGGAGCAACCGCCGGGCAGCGGCAACTACGTCGAGGTGCAGCAACGCACCCTGCGCGCCGACAGCCCGGAAGCCAAGCTGCTGGGGGGCAAGGCGCTGAAACCCGAAGAATCCACCAACTATTCCCTGGGCCTGGTCTGGCGACCGCTGGCCAACGCCTCGGTGACCCTGGATGCGTACCGGATCAACATCGACAACCGCATCACCCTGTCCGACCAGTTGCCGGCCTCGGTGGTCACGCCGATCTTCGCCGGCACCCCGTACGCCAACATCCAGAGCGCGGCGTTCTACACCAACGTCGCCGACACCCGCACCGATGGCGTGGAACTGACCGGCAACTACCAGCTGGACCTGCAGCAATGGGGGCGCCTGAACCTGTCCAGCGGTTACAGCCAGAACAACACCAGGATCACCGCCCTGCGGGACGTGGGCAACATCGCCGGCTCGCAGATCGTCGGCCGCACCACCCAGGGCCTGATCGAGGACGGCACCCCGAAGAACAAGCTGACCCTGAGCGCCAACTGGCTGTATGACAGCTGGGGCCTGACCCTGGCACAACGCAGGTACGGGCAATGGAAGAGCCTCAACGCCAGCAACCCGACCCTGGACCAGACCTTCAGCGCGCAATGGGTGACCGACCTGGACATCAGCTACCACTTCGACAAGGCGCTGAAGTTGTCGGTGGGTGCCATCAACCTGTTCGACACCCACCCGGACAAGGCATCCGGGGCACAGTTGTATGGCGTGCCGAAATACTCCATCACCAGCCCCGAGGGGGCCCAGGGCGCGTTCTACTACACCAGCCTCAGCTACGACTTCTGAGGCCGGACTGCTGCCGGGGTGTTGCCCTGGCAGCAGTGGCTGCTGCCCAGGCATCAGTTTCGCTGGCAGGCCAGCGCCCACCCATACGCCGCTCCTCCCGCAGGAGCCGGCTTGCCGGCGAACAGGCCCGCAAGCCTGGCACCGCCCCGGCCGACGCTTTCGCTGGCAAGCCAGCTCCTACAGCCGCCAGATACATCCCGCAGGCCCGCCCGCCCCCTAGAAGCCGGCTTGCCGGCGAACAGGCCCGCAAGCCCTGCATCGCCCTTGCGGACGCCTTCGCTGGCAAGCCAGCTCCTACAGCCGCCAGATACATCCCGCAGGCCCGCCCGCCCCGTAGGAGCCGGCTTGCCGGCGAACAGGCCCGCAGGCCTTGCACCGCCCCGGCCGACGCTTTCGCTGGCAAGCCAGCTCCTACGAGCGCGCGATGGCACAGGTCTTGCGATAGGCATCGGGTACTTCGCCGATATAAGAACCGTCATGGCTCATTCCTTGCGCTGCACGCTCACTTCCCTGACCTGGCTGGTCTCGCCCCTGGCCCTGTTGCTGCTCTGGACCCTGGTGGCCCAGGCCGGAATCTTTCCGCGCAACCTGCTGGTACCGCCGGCCCAGGTGCTGCACACCTTCGAAACCCTGCTGGCCAGCGGCGAGTTGCAGGAACATTTGCACAACAGCCTGTCGCGCCTGGGCCTGGGCTTTGCCCTGGGGGCCCTTGGCGGCCTGGTGTTCGGGGTGCTGATGGCCCTGTCCAGGACCGTCGAGGCGTACTGCGCGCCGCTGTTCCATACCCTGCGGCAGATCCCCAGCATCGCCCTGATCCCGATGTTCGTGCTGCTGTTGGGCATCGATGAAACCTTCAAGATCGTCATCGTCGCCAAGACTGCGTTCTTCCCCGTGGCCTTGGCCGCCAGCGAGGGGGTCAAGGCCATTCCCCGCAGTTACTTCGAGGTGGCCGACGTCTACCGCCTGCGCTGGCCGACCCTGGTGCGCCAGATCGCCCTGCCCGCCGCGGCGCCACCGATCATCACCGGCCTGCGCATCGGCCTGACCCGCTGCTGGGTGGTGCTGGTGGCCACCGAGCTGCTGGCCGCCGACAGCGGCCTGGGGCAGATGATCGAGATGGCCCGGCAGATGCTGCGTATCGATGTGGTGATGGTGGGGATAGTGGTCACCGGCGTGATCGGCTTTGCCCTGGACTTCTCCTTCCGCCGCCTGGAACAGCGCGTGCTGCGCTGGCAAACCCGCTAGGAGCCCTTGCATGACCACTTTACTGGCCAAGTTTCGCGGTCTGTTGCTGCCCCTGCTGCTGATCGGCGGCTGGGAATACCTGTCCCGCCAGGACGCCGCCGGGGCCTACGCCTTCGTGCCGCTCTCCACCATCGCCAGCGCCTTGCTGGAACTGCTGGGCAACGGCGAGTTGCCGGTCAACCTGCTGGCCAGCCTGGGCCGGGCCAGCGGCGGCCTGCTGCTGGGCACCCTGGCCGGGGTCATGCTGGGAGCCCTGATGGCCCTCTCGACCCTGGCCAACCGCCTGATCGGCCCGCTGTTTCATTCGATCCGCCAGGTGCCGATGCTCGGCTGGATTCCGCTGATTGCCATGTGGTTCGGCAACGGTGAGTTTTCCAAGATGCTGATCGTCAGCCTGGCGGCCTTCTACCCCATGGTGCTCAACACCTACCAGGGCTTTTGCCAGGTGGAACGGCGCTACCGCGAGGTCGGCCAGGTGCTGGTGCTAAACCCGGCGCAGCGGCTGCGGCACATCCTGCTGCCGGCGGCCCTGCCGAGTATTGCCACCGGCCTGCTGCAGGCCCTGGCCTTTGCCTGGGTGACGGCGGTGGGCAGCGAGCTGTTCCTGTCCTCCGGAGCCGGCCTGGGCAACCTGATGATGAACGCCGAAGCCGGCTCACGCATGGAGGTCATAGTGCTCTGCGTGCTGTGCATCGGCCTGTGCGGCTACCTGATGACATTGCTGCTGACCCTTCTGAGCCGCCGCCTGCTGCGCTGGCGCCCTACCCGTTAAGGCCTCCCCATGAATGCGATCGCCCAACACGCCCCGCTCCCCACCCATCTCCACGCCCAGACCGGGGCCCTGCAGCTGCGCGGCCTGAACAAGAGCTACCGGATCCAGGGCCAGGCCCTGCCGGTGCTGCAAGGCATCGACCTGGACGTCCGGCCCGGAGAGTTCGTCAGCATTGTCGGTGCCAGCGGCTGCGGCAAATCCACCCTGCTGCGGCTGATCGTCGGCCTGGAGGGTGACTATCAGGGGCAGATGCTGCTGGACGGCAAGCCGGTGACCGGCACCAGCCTGGAACGGGGCATCGTGTTCCAGGACCATCGGCTGTTTCCCTGGATGACCCTGGCCCAGAACATCGCCCTGGCACTGAAGAACCACCCCTTGTCCGAAGCCGAGAAACAGCGCCGGGTGGCCGAGCACATCGCCCTGGTCAACCTGCAAGGCTTCGAGCAGGCCTACCCCCATCAGCTCTCCGGCGGCATGGCCCAGCGCGGCGCCATTGCCCGGGCGCTGATCAACCAGCCCAAGGTGCTGTTGCTGGACGAACCCCTGGGGGCGCTGGATGCCCTGACCCGGGTGCGCCTACAGCACGAACTGCAACGTATCTGGGTGCAGCAGCGCTGCACGGTGATCATGGTCACCCATGACATTGAAGAAGCGCTGTACTTGGGGGACCGGGTAATCGTCATGGAGGCCCATCCGGGGCGGATCAAGCATGAGATTCGCGTCGACCTGCCCCATCCCCGGGACCGCTCTTCACCCGTGTTGCAAGGCTACAAAGAGCAGTTGCTGGAGGAACTGGTGGGGCATTGATCGTCCAGGCACCCCGGCGCTGCACCGGGGCCGTAGGAGCTGGCTTGCCAGCGAAGGCGTCCGCTGGAGCGATGCAAGGCTTGAGGGCCCATTCGCCGGCAAGCCGGCTCCTACGCAGGTAGCGCCGCGATTACGCCGGGGCCGTAGGAGCTGGCTTGCCAGCGAAGGCGTCCGCTGGAGCGGTGCAAGGCTTGAGGGCCCATTCGCCGGCAAGCCGGCTCCTACGGGGGCGCCATCGGCGGGCCTCAGGCGTGGGACCAGCGACGATGCAGGCCACGGGCCAGGGCGTCGAGGGCGAAACCCAGCACGCCGATCAACAGCACCATGGCCATCAGTTCCGAATAGGCCAGGCGGTCCCGGGTGTCGAGGATGAAGTAGCCCAGGCCGGCGCTGACCCCGAGCATTTCGCAGGGCACCAGGACGATCCACAAGATGCCGATGGACAGCCGTACCCCGGTCAACACATGCCCCAGCACCCCGGGCAGGATCACCTTGCGCAGGGTCTCCCAGCGGGTGGCGCTGAGGCTGCGGCTCAGTTGCAGCCAGCGCGGGTCCAGTTGGCGCACGCCGGCCGCGGTGTTGAGCAGGATCGGCCACAGCGCGGCGAACGCCAGGAGGAAGTAGATCGGCTGGTCCCCTACCCCCATCAGCATCACCACCACCGGCATCCAGGACAGCGGCGAGATCATCCGCAGAAACTGGAATGCCGGGGTGGTGGCTGCCTCCAGGTGCCGGTAGCTGCCCACCAGCAGGCCCAGGGGCACGCCGATCAGCAAGGCCAGGAGCAAACCCACCAGGATCCGCTTGAGGCTCACCAGCACATGCTCGTACAGCTCGCCACGCCCCAGCAGTTCCAGCAGGCTGGCGAAGGTGGCCTCGGGGGAGAAACGCGCCGCCAGGCCGTCGCCGCTGCCCAGCAGGTGCACCCCCAGCCACCAGGCCAGCAGCAGGCTCGACAGCCCAGCCAGCCCCAGGAGCCAATGGCTCAGGGAAGAAGGTTGCTTGCCCATCAAAGACCGAACTCCTCGCTGCGCTCGAAGCTGTCCGCCAGGCCGAAGGCCTTGAGCCCGCCCACCGAGGCGATGGCGTTGCGCACGAAGCGATCGTCCACCAGGTCCTGGGCGGTGTGTGCCGGGTCAAGGCCGGCCAGAAAGCCCTTGTCGCCCTCGATCAGGGTGTCCTTGAGGCGCTTGACCAACTCTTGGGTGTAGCTGGGGAACGGATACGGCTGGAAGTCGATGCGCTGCTCGTCCCAGTGGCTGTGCTGGATCGCGCCGCTGGCCAGGTAGGCCTCGCGGTCGGCCGCCGCCGGCGCCAGCACCCGGTTGAGCACCTGGGGCGCATGGGGCGTGTAGCGGTTGGCGCCGTCCTTGGACAGCAGTTGCGCGGCCTCGGCACGGTGGTCGCGGGTCCACAGCTGGGCCTTGACGATGGCGTTGACCACCTTCTGCGACCATTCGGGACGGTTGTTCAGGTCATGCTCGTGCATGAACACCACGCAGCAGGCGTGGTTGCGCCACACATCCCCGGTAAAGCGCTGCACCCGGCCCACCTTGAGTTCCTCGGCCAGGGCATTGAACGGCTCGGCGACGATGTAGCCGGCAATCCGCTTGCTGGCCAGGGCTGGCGGCATGTCCGAAGGCGGCAGCACCACCAGGTTGACCTCGTTGGCCCCCAGGGCACTGCCGGCAGCCTTGCTCACCGGCACCAGGCCGTTGTCGCGAAACAGTTGCTGCACCACCACGTTATGGATCGAGTACCAGAACGGGATCGCCACCGACTGCCCCGCCAGTTGCTTGACCTCGGTAATGCCCGGGGCCACGGTCAGGCCGGAACCGCCGACGTGGTTCCAGGCCACCACCTTGGCCGGCACCCGGCTGCCGTAGCGGGCCCAGACGGTCATCGGCGACAGCAGGTGAATCACGTTGACCTGCCCGGAAATGAACGCCTCGATCACCTGGGCCCAACTGCGCAGCAGCACCGGGCGCTCGGCCTGGATGCCCTCGGCCTCGAACAGGCCGTTGTTGTGGGCCACCAGCAGGGGCGTGGCGTCGGTGATCGGCAGGTAGCCGATGCGCACCGGCGCGTCCGGTTCCTGGGCGGCGCGGGCCTGCAGGCTGTTGAGCAGCGGCAAGGCGCCACCGGCCGTCAGCAGCGCGCTGAGCTTGAGAAAGTCACGACGGGTATGAGTGAAGTCGTCCAGGCACATGGTCAATCTCCGACGGTGCAGGCAAAGGGGAAGTGTGGGGGTTGCGGCTCGCCCGCCGAAGGGTCTTGAGAATCTCGATGCGCAGTGCGCCCAGTTCCTCGATCCGCTCGGCGCGCGGCGCCGGCAGGTCGATGTGCCACTGGCCAAGGGTGCGCGCCGGGCTGTTACCCAGTAGCAGCACCCGATCGGACAGCAGCAGGGCTTCGTCGATGTCATGGGTGATCAGCAGCGCCGCGGTGCGGTGCTGGCCGATCACCTTGAGCAGCAGTTGCTGCATGTCGGCGCGGGTCACCTCGTCCAGCGCGCCGAAGGGTTCATCGAGCAGCAGCACCTGGGGCTGGCGCGCCAGGCAGCGGGCCAGTGCGGTGCGCTGGGCCATGCCGCCGGACAGTTGGGCCGGATAGCGCTGGCGAGCGTGTTCCAGGCCCACTGCGACAATCGCCTGGTCGATGCGTTCCTTGCGCTGCTGCGGGCTCAGGTGCGGCTGGCGGGCAAAATCCAGGCCGAAGGCGACGTTGTGCTCCAGGTTCAGCCAGGGCAGCAGGCTGGGGTCCTGGAAGGCCACCGCGACCCGCGGATGGGGGCCGTCGAGGGGCTCGCCCAACAGGCTGACCTGCCCGGCATGGGGCTTTTGCAGCCCGGCCAGGACCCGCAGCAGGCTGGACTTGCCGACCCCGCTGGGGCCGAGAATGGACACCACCTCGCCGGCCTGCAGGTGCAGGTCGAAATCCTCCAGCACCGTGTGCCAGCCTTGCGCCGCGGGGTAGCCGAGGCTGATCGCCTGTGCGTTCAACAGACCGCTCATGCTGCCGCATTCCGCGCCTGGCGCTGCAGTTCGGCGCGCAGTTGCACCAGGCTCGGGGTGACGATGGGCACGAAGGCCGACTCGCGCCAGCGCCGGGCAAAACCGCTGCCGAACTCGCTGAGGTAGGCCTTGCCGCCGCTGGCCTGCAGCTCCAGTTGCACGGCGTTGGCGGTGGCTTCCGCCAGGGCGATGCGCACCCGGAACAGCGCCCCGGGCTGGCTCAGAAAGCGCCCGTCGAGCAGGCCGCTCTTGAGTTCGCCAACGATCTGCTCCAGGTGCTGGCGTTGTTCCAGCAAGGGCTCATGGAGGATCGAACGGGCGCCCTCGACGTGCTTTTCCACCTCGCTCAGGGCCCGGCGCGCCAGGCCGATGGCCAGGGCGCATTGCAGGCCGAGAAAGGCCGGGCGCACCGCCGGCAGGAACACCCGGGCATCCTCGTGCAGCAGCCAGTCACGGGCCACCGCCACCTGGTTCAGTTCCAGGGCAGCGGTGTTGCTCGATTGCAGGGCCATCAGCTGCAGGTCATCGGAGCGCTGCAACCCGGGCAAGGCATCGGGGATCGCCAGGATGAACGGCGCGCCGCCCTCCTCGCGCTCGATGGCCGCCGCCACCACGAACCCGCTCTTGCGCAGGTTGGTGACCCAGTGCAAACGACCGTTGAGGCTCCAGCCCTGCTCCTGTTCCCGGGCCCGGACCTGCAAGGCCTCGATCCCCGAGAGAAACTTCATGGCGTTGGACAGCCCGGTGGCACCGGCCAGCTCGCCGCTGAGCAACGAGGGCAGCAGGCGCTGGCGCAAACCGGCATTGGGGCTGTGCAGCAGGTATTCGATAAAGGCTCGCTGGCCCCAGCAGACAAAGGCCGCCGCCAGGGAATGGCTGGCCACGCTGGCCATGACTTCCAGAGCATCGGTCAGGTCGCCGCCGCTGCCGCCTTGGGCCTCGTCGATACCGACCCGCAGCACCTCGGCGCCCGCCAGCCGGGCGAGGACCAGCTGCGGGTCGCACTGGCCCTGGTCGAGCGCCTGGGCCTGGGCATCCAGCCATTCACTCAATTGCGCATCGAGCATGTGGTTTTCTCCTTGAAAGGGGGCGCCGCGCAACCGCCGGCGCCCTGGCTCATTGACCTTGCACTGACCAGCGATACTTGGCCAGCTCGGGGTTCAGTTCAGTGCCGGCAAACACGTTGGCGAAGTTGCACAGGGTGGCCAGGCTGATGCCCAGGATCACTTCCAGGGCATTGCCTTCGCTGTATCCTGCCGCCTTGAACTGGGCATAGCCGGCGTCGCTGACCTTGCCCCGGGTGGCGATCACTTCCCGCGCAAATGCCGCCAGGGCTTCCAGTCGGGCTTCGGGCAAGGTGCTCTGCTCGCGCAGGGCGCTGACCACCGGGTCCGCAAGTTTGGCCTTGTTCAGGGCCACCGAGGTATGACCTGCGACACAGAAATCGCAGCCATGGGTGGTGGCGGCCACCAATTGCACCACTTCACGCTCCCCCAGGCTCAACTCGGCCTTGCCGTTGAGCGCGGACACCGTGACGTAGGTTTCCAGGGCCGCCGGGGCATTGGCCAGGATGCCCAGCAGATTGGGGATAAAGCCCGAGTTCTTCAGCGCGTTCTCAAGAAAGGGCCGAGCGGCTTCTGGAGCGGTGTGCAAGGTGTGTAGAGTGACGCGGGACATGGAGTAGCCTCCTGCTGTGTAGGTGTGCGTCAAGTCTGTTGGTTATAAGAATTTCGATCCATATTCTAAAGTAGCGATTACTTGCTTCTGAGTGTTTCCCTTAGATGATTTCGTCAAGCCCATTGGTTGATTGGTTATTAGAAGGCCTGGAACTCGACGCCAGCCTGTTTCACGTCGGACGCTACTGCGGAGGCTGGCACGCCAGCACCCAGGGCCTGGCCCGGGCCAGCTTCCACCTGATCGTCCAGGGCCATTGCTGGTTGCATATCGACGGCGTGCCCCAGGCCCTACGCCTGGATGCCGGGGACGCGGTATTCCTGCTGCAGGACCTGGGTTACCGGCTGTCCAGTGCCCAGCAGTCTGAAGCGGCGCAAGAACTGCCGCGCACGCCCATGGTGCCCCTGGAGCCGGGGGCCCAGGACGGTGTGGGGCTGGTCTGCGGCTTTTTCCATTTCAAGCCCGGGCTGTCCTCGCTGATCATCGACAGCCTGCCGGGCTGGCTCATCCTGCGGGCCGGCGATCCGTCCCTGAGCGCCGCCCGGGCGCTGTTCCAGCTGATTCTCGAAGAATGCCAGCGCCCCCCGGCGCCCTCCTCGGCGCTGCTGGAACGCCTGAGCCATCTGCTGTTTTTGTATGTGCTGCGCCAACAGGTCAACGCCAACCAGGACCTCGGCGGCCTGGTGGCCCTGGCCCGCCACCCGGGGTTTGCGCCGCTGCTGGAGCAGTTGATCCAGCGCCCCGGCGAAGCCTGGCCCCTGGAAAGCATGGCGGCCCTGACCGGGCTTTCGCGCTCGGCGTTCTTCAAGCGGTTCAATGAACTGGCCGGGCAATCCCCGGGGCAGGTACTGCTGGCCCTGCGCATGCGCCACGCCTGCCAGTTGCTCAAGGCCAACCAGACAGTGGAGCAAGTGGGCGCCGCCGTGGGCTATCAGTCGATCGCCGCCTTCACCCGGGCCTTCACCAAGGCCGTGGGCCTGCAGCCCGGGGCCTATCGCAAGCAGCACGAAGGGCGCTGAAACGCGCCCCGAATGTCCTTAGCGGCGATGGGCCAGGGCCCGCACCAGGCGGTCGCCGCAGCTCTGTACCCCCTGTACCAGCAGCACCAGGACCAGCACCGTGGCCACCATGATCTGGTTGTTGAACCGCTGATAGCCGTAGCGGATCGCCAGGTCCCCCAGGCCGCCACCGCCGATGACGCCGGCCATGGAGGAAAAACCGATCAGCATCACCAGGGTCAGGGTCAGCCCTGCCAGCAGGGCCGGCAAGGCTTCCGGCAGCAAGGCCTTGAAGATCACGTGGCCGATGTGCCCGCCCATGGCCAGGATCGCTTCGACCCGACCGCGGTCCACTTCATCCAGGGCGTTCTCGACGATCCGCGCAAAAAACGGAAAGGCGCCGATGGTGATGGGCACCACGGCGGCAGTGCTGCCCAGGGTGGTGCCCACCACCAGCCGGGTCAGGGGGATCAGGGCAATCAGCAGCACCACGAAGGGCAGCGAGCGCCCCAGATTGACCAGCCCGCCCAACAGCCGGTTGAGCCTGGGCATGGGGTACAGGCCGCCCTTGCGGCTGATGAACAGCAGCACCCCCAGGGGCAGGCCGATCAACAGGGTGAACAGCGAGGCCAGCAGCACCATGTACAGGGTTTCACCCGTGGCGGTCAGCAGCAGCTGCGCCAGTTCCTGCCAATCGAGGCTGCGGTTCACAGGCGTTCACTCCGAATTCCTCGCTGGGCCAGGGCCGTCAGCAGGTGTTGGAATTTGCCGGCGTCGGCGGGGGCCGCGGCGATGCGCAGGCGCCCTACCCGCCGGCCGCCTACCGCTTCGACACCACCGGCCAGGACCTTGAGCTCCAGCGCCTGCTGGCGGCTCAGTTGTTCCAGCAGCGGCGCCGCGCGCTGGTTGTCGAAAAAGGTCAGTTCGGCCTGAGGCTGGCTGCCGTTGAACGGCAGGTTGTAGCCCGGCAACAGCGCCCGGCCCAGGGCCGACTGCGGGTTGCCCAGCAGCTCGGTCACCGCCCCGCTCTCCATCAGCCGGCCACCCGCCAGGGACGCGGCGTGGCTGCAAATGGCCTTGACCACTTGCAGCTCGTGGGTGATCAGCACAATGGTCAGCCCCAGCTCGCGGTTGATCTGTGCCAGCAATTGCAGGATCGACGCCGTGGTTTCCGGGTCCAGGGCGCTGGTGGCCTCATCTGACAGCAGGTAGCGCGGCCCGGCGGCCAGGGCCCGGGCGATGCCCACCCGCTGCTTCTGCCCACCGGACAGTTGCGAAGGAAAGGCCTGGGCCTTGTCGCCAAGGCCCACCAGGTCAAGCAGTTCCAGGACCCGGGCACGTCGCCGCCCCTTGGCCAGGCCGGCGATTTCCAGAGGCACCGCGACGTTGTCCTCAACCGTGCGTGAATGCAGCAGGTTGAAGCCCTGGAAGATCATGCCGATGCCCTGGCGCTGCCGGCGCAGCTCGCTCGCGGACAAGGCGCCAAGGTCCTGGCCGTCCATCAGGATGCGCCCGCTGCTGGGCCGTTCCAGCAGGTTCAGGCAGCGCAACAGGGTCGACTTGCCGGCGCCGCTATGCCCGAGAATGCCGTACACCGCCCTGTCGGGAACCGTCAGCGACACCCGATCCAGTGCTGCGGGCTGGCCTTCCCCGTAGACCTTGCAAAGCTGCTGGACCTCGATCATGGCTGGCGGTCCGTGACGGGAGTCACCGAACCCGAGTAGGTGCGGGTAATGAACGCCGCTACTTCCGGCGAGTTGAGGTCCTTGGCCAACTGACGGATACGCGGGTCATCCTGCAGCTTGGGGGTGGTCACCAGGATGTTGGCGTAGGGATTGTGCTCGGCCTTTTCCAGGCCCAGGGCATCCTTGGCCGGCACCAGCCCGGCTTCCAGGGCGTAGTTGCCGTTGATCACCGCCAGGTCCACGTCGTCCAGGGCCCGGGGAATCTGCGGCGATTCGATCTCCAGGATCTTCAGCTGTTTCGGGTTATCGGCAATGTCCCTGGGGGTCGCCTGGTCCCGAGCCGGGTCGGTGAAACCGGGCTTGAGGCGGATCAGCTGGTAGCTCTGCAGCAGATACAGGGCGCGGCTGAGGTTGGTGACATTGTTGGGCACCGCAACGCTGGCGCCCAGGGGTAACTGCTCGAAGCGCTGGTGACGCTTGGAATAGATCCCCAAGGGCTCGATGTGCACGCTGGCAGCCACGGCGAAGGGCTGGCCCAGGGCCTGTTCCTGAGACTTGAGGTACGGCAGGTGCTGAAAGTAGTTGGCCTCCACATCGCCGTGGGCCAGCAGTTCGTTGGAGTTCACGCCATTGGGAATCTCGATGATCTTGAGCTGCAATTGCGGGTCGAGTTTTTGTACATAGGCGAGGATCTCGGCATGAGGCACCGGGTCGGCGGCCACCCGCAACGGCTGCGCCGCAGTGGTCGGCAGGGCCGCCCCCAGGCTGGCCAGCAACGCCAGGGTCAAGACGGTGTTCTTCAGCATGGCAGTGTCCTTGAGCAGCGGATGAAGGTCAGGCACTGGGTGCCTTGGGCACCAGGGCATCGGGGTAGAAACGCCGGGCCACGTCCGGGTGCGAACGCAGGCGGCCCTTGAGGTAGTTCCAGCCCACTTCGCGAAACAGCGGGTTGTCGGGATCGCTGGCCGGGCCCCGGGCTTCGCGCAGCAGGGCTTCGGGCAAGGGATACAGCGGCACCCGGGCATCGAGTTGGGCACCGAGGAAAAACGCGATGGACAGCCGCTGGCGATCCGCGGGCGGCGACTGCACCCGGTGCACGGTGGCGCGCAGATAGCCGTGGGTGGCCAGTTCCAGCAGCTCGCCGATGTTCACCACCAGGGTGTTGTCCCGGGGCGGCGCGTCGATCCAGCGGCCCTCCTCCACTTCCACCTGCAGGCCGGCCTGCTGGTCCTGCAGCAGAAAGCTGAGGAACCCGGAATCCTTGTGGGCCCCCACGCCCTGGTTGCTCTGCCCCGGCGCGCGGCCAGGGTAGCGGATCAATTTGATGTGTTCGTTGGGCCGTTCGCCGTACAGCCCATCGAAAGCCTGTTCCGGCAGTGACAATGCCTGGGCAAAGCCGCGCAACAGGCGCAGGGACATGCCAGTCATTGCCTGCTGCCACTCCAGCAGCACGGGCTTGAACGCCGGCAGTTGCGCCGGCCATTGGTTGGGGCCTTGCAAGCGGGTCCAGGGCGGGCTGAGGGGATCCAGGGGCAAGGCCTGGCGCTCGGCCCCCAGGTCGAACTGCTCCCGCAGGTCCGGCTGGCCTCGGGTGATCTCCGAAGCCGCCTGGTTATAGCCGCGAAAATGCGGCGAGTGGATCATCCCCACGGCCGCCTTGTCGGCCTCGGGCAAGGCGAAGAACGCCCGTGCCTGGTCCTGCACCCGGCGCAACAGGCCGCTGTCGACTCCGTGCCCGGTCAGGTAGAAGAAACCCACGTCCCGCGCCGCCTGGCGCAAGCCGTCGAGAAAGATCCGACGCTGCTGCGGGTGGCCCTGCGATTGGCTCAGGTCCAGGACCGGCAGCGCGGTGATATCCAGCGAGTGCGGCATGCTTCACTCCCCTGTGAATGGACAATGTCCGCAGGTGCGGCTCAGAGCTTGGCGATGGAGACTTCGGTGGACTTGACGAAGGCGATCACTTCACTGCCGACCTTGAGTTCCAGGTCGCGCACCGAGCGGGTGGTAATCACCGAAGTGACAATGCCCGAGGCGGTCTGCACGTCGATTTCCGAAACCACCTGGCCTTCGTGGATCTCCTTGATCACGCCCTTGAACTGGTTGCGTACGTTGATCGCTTGAATGGTCATGCTGAAAAGTCCTTTGCTGGCGCCGGGCTCAGGAGTTGAGCGGCTGGGGCTAAACATGCGCCTTTGGCAAAAGCCTTAAAAGGAATAAATAATTAGATAGTTATTTCTTTTGGAAATATAAAAGATCCAGCCTGCCACCCTTGCGCAGCCTTGACCCTGCCCGCCGGCTTTGCTTCCCTGTGCCCTGCACTGAACACTCTCGACAGATACCAGGAGGTAAGCATGCGCACGTTGATGCTGGCGGACACGCAGGTTCCGGTGATTGGCCAGGGCACCTGGCGGATGGGCGAGGACCGCCACCTGCGGGACCAGGAGATCGCTGCCCTGCGCACCGGCATCGACCTGGGCCTGACCCTGATCGACACCGCGGAAATGTACGGTGAAGGCGGCGCCGAGGAAGTGGTCGGCCAAGCCATTGCCGGGCGTCGCGACCAGGTGTTCCTGGTGAGCAAGGTCTACCCCCACAACGCCAGTCGCAAAGGCTTGCCCCTGGCCTGCGAGCGCAGCCTGAAACGCCTGGGCAGCGACTTCATCGACCTGTACCTGCTGCACTGGCGCGGCCAGTATCCGTTGGCGGAAACCGTGGAGGCCCTGGAGCGCCTGCGCGAAGCCGGCAAGATCCGCCGCTGGGGAGTCTCCAACTTCGATGTGGCCGACCTGGACGAACTCGACTCCACGGCCTGCGCGACCAACCAGGTGCTGTACAACCTGGAATCCCGGGGCATCGAATTCGATCTGCTGCCCGCCTGCCAGCAACGACGGATGCCGCTCATGGCCTACTGCCCGATCGGCCAGGGTGGCGCCTTGCTGGCCGAGCCGGTGCTGCTGCAGGTCGCCCAGCGCCATGGGGTCACCGCGGCCCAGGTGGCCCTGGCCTGGCTGCTGCGCCAGGACGGCGTGCTGGTGATTCCCAAGGCCGTGCGCCTGGCACACATCCGTCAGAATGCCCAGGCCGGCCAATTGCAATTGCCCGCCGAGGACCTGCAGGCCCTGGATCAGGTGTTTGCTCCGCCACGGCGCAAGCAGCGCCTGGAGATGGTCTAGGCACAACACCGGCGCAACGAGCGTTTTTCAAACCGCGAACGCCGCAAGATGGCCTTTGAAAAAATGAACAGGCGAGGAAAGTGGCGAGGTTCGACGGATAAGGAAGTGCCTGAACACGGTAAGTGCCACAAACCTGCTGTGTACCGGGCGATTTAAGAATTGTCTGATCCCTGCTTGGCATGCCCCCAATTACAGTTGGCGCATGAGATTAAAAAGCTACCTGCATCAGATCAATCCCCTATTTTCCAGTCCTGAAGCAGCCCGTCGGCTGCTTCGTGTCGTGGCGCTGATTTTTCTGGTCGGCCTGTTCGGCGCGGTCTACAACTTTCTTCGCTCCAGCCTGCACAACGAACTCTCACAACGGCAAAGCTACATGGGCAGCGCCATTGCCGAGGCCCAGGCATTCTTCACCAGCCGCTCGGCCCTGTTGGAAAGCCTGAGTCTGGCGGCGGTCTACAACCCTGGGGAACATATCGGCCCGCCAGGAGCCGGCGGCATTTCCGAAGAGCAGATGTACCTGCAGCTGGGTGAGCCGCAAGGCAACCAGTGGGGGATCTGGCTGACCCTGCGCATGCGCAATTACCTGCAAATCAAGCAACTGAACCTGCTCTACATTCCCGGCACCGGCGATCTGCAGGTGCAACGCCTGTTCAACACCCGGCCACACACCAACGACTTGCCCAGCGGGCTGCTGGACAAGCTGACCACGCTCAAGCCCGACCAGATCCCTGCCGGTGAAGAACTGTGGCTGATGGACAACTCCGCGGCGGGCGCCCACCTCTATATCTTCACTCGCCTCGACGAACGCTTCGCCCACTCCGGCTGGCTGGGCCTGGAGATGGATGGCAAAGACGTCTCCGCCGCCCTGAGCGACCAGAGCGCCGGGGACTTCATGATGTTCAATTCCCAGGGTGGGCTGATCTTCAGCAGCGTGCCCAGCGCCCAGTTGAGCGCCGAAGTGCAGCAAGTCCAGGGCGACAGTTTCTTCGGCTTTCTGGGTGGCCGCTGGTGGCCCGACCATCTGGTCATCCGCAAGCAGCTGGCGGACACCGACTGGCAACTGGTGTACTCCTTCGACCTGCAGAACCTGCTCAAGAGCCTCTGGCCGCAGTTGCTGGCGGCGCTGCTCATCTGCCTGACCGGCATGACACTGATCGGCCTGCTGACCCATTGGGTCGAAGTACGCCTGATCGCCCCCGCCCTGCACCGGATCCAGGCCCTGGTCGAAAGCGAGGCCTTCAGCCGCGACGTGATCCAGATCGCCCCGGTGGCACTCTGTGTACTGCGCCGCAGCGATGGCCGGGTGGTGCTGGAAAACACCCTGTCCCAGCAATGGCTGGGCAACGGCAGCGAACGCGACCAGCTGTGTTCCGGGTGGATCGAGCAGGCCTTCGACCCGGCCCGCCCCAACAGCTCGGACTACTTTGAAACCGCCGACGGGCGCCATCTGTACCTCAGCTCCGCGCCCACTCGCTACAACGGTGAGGACGTGCTGTTCTGCGCCTTCAGCGATATCAGTGCACGCAAGCAGATCGAGGCGGCACTGGAAGAAGCCAAGCGCCTGGCCGATACCGCCAATGAAGCCAAGACCCTGTTCCTGGCCACCATGAGCCATGAAATCCGTACGCCGCTATACGGCGTGCTCGGCACCCTGGAGTTGCTGTCGCGGACCCAGCTGGACAACCAGCAGAAGGATTACCTGAAAGCCATAGAAGGCTCTTCCGGCACGCTGCTGCAGTTGATCTGCGACGTGCTCGATGTGTCCAAGATCGAAGCCGGGCAACTGGCCCTGGAGCTCAGCGAGTTTTCCTCCCTGGACCTGGTGCACGAGATCATCCAGGGCTACGCCGCGGCCGCCCAGGCCAAGGGCCTGCAGTTCTATGCCTGTGTCGACCCGCAATTGCCGGAGATCCTGCTCGGCGATGTCACCCGGATCCGCCAGATCCTCAGCAACCTGCTGAACAACGCGGTCAAGTTCACCGATTCGGGGCGCATCGTCCTGCGGGTCCGGACCGAAAGCCGCGACGGCGAGCGCAGCAACATCCTCTGGCAGGTTTCCGATACCGGCCGCGGCATTGCCCAGGACGACCAGACACTGATCTTCGAACCCTTCTACCAGACCGAAGGCAACACCAACGTGATCGCCGGCACCGGCCTGGGCCTGCCGATCTGCCAGCGCCTGACCCAATTGATGAACGGCAATATCCGCATGGTCAGCGAGCTCGGCCTGGGCAGCAGCTTCACCCTGACTCTGCCGCTGGAGGCCTCGGCCGCGCAAGGCGATACCCCGCTGATCAGCCCGTTGCTGCCGGAGATGGTCTACGTGGTGTCCCCGGTGCGTGAACTGGCCGAATCGGTGGCCGGCTGGCTACGCCGCTGGGGGGCCCGGGCCCAGTTCAGCCTGCCGAGCCCGTCCGACCGGGCCCGGGGCAACGTGCTGGTCGAACTGCACCCCGGCAGCGTGGAGCAGCGCCTGGAGCCGGACTGGCAAGGCCCCCTGGTGCTCGCCAGCGGCGATGGCCATAACGAACCGCGGATCCACGGCGGCAGTTGGCAGATCAACACCAACAACCTGCGGGCGATCCACCAGGCCGTCAGCCAGGCCCAGGGGGTCTGGGTGGCACAGAGCGAGGAACACTGCGACCACCGCGAGTTGAAAAAACTCAGCCTGCATGTCCTGGTGGCAGAAGACAACGTGATCAACCAGTTGATCCTCAAGGACCAACTGGAAGAACTGGGGTGCAGCGTGGAGCTGGCCTCAAACGGTGAAGAAGCCCTCAGCATCTGGAAGGCCGGTCGCTTCAACGTTGTACTGACCGATGTAAACATGCCGAAACTCAACGGCTATGAACTGGCCAAGGAGCTTCGGCGTCAAGGCTGTGCGATCCCCATCATCGGGGCAACGGCCAATGCAATGCGCGGAGAAGAAGAGCTCTGTCTTGCAGCCGGGATGAACCACTGCCTGGTGAAGCCCTTTGCATTAAGAGCGTTGTTCAACTATCTGGCGCCCTATGAAAGAGCCCCCCATGAAGTCCTGTAGCATTTTGATCGTCGAAGATCAGCCGTTTCAGTACATGTACCTGCAACACTTGTTCAACGAGCTGGGGCCCTACCAGCTGGAGGTAGCGAGCAGCGGCAGAGAAGCGCTGGAACGCCTCAAGCAGCGGCACTTCGACCTGGTACTGACAGATCTGCTGATGCCCGGCATGGATGGTGTGCAGTTCATCCAGAGCCTGGCCACCCATCGTGTGCGCCCGGCGCTGGCCATCATGAGTGCGTCCTCCCGGCGCATGCTGATGGGCGCCAGCCTGGTGGCCCGCAACCTGGGGCTGAAGGTCATCGGCTTGATTTCCAAACCCGTGAACCTGGCTGCATTGCGTGCACTCACCGCTCAACTGCCGGGGCTCGCCAACGATAGCAGCCCCCCACAGATCGGGGTCGAATGCAGCCCAGAGACCCTGCGCGAAGCCCTGCGCAACGGGCAGATCCAGGCCTGGTTCCAGCCCAAGAAAGCCTTGAACAACGGTCGCATCGTCGCCGCCGAAGCCCTGGCGCGCTGGCTCCACCCACAACACGGCATGCTCCTGCCTTGCGACTTTCTGCCCGCACTCACCGAGGCCCGCCTCGAAGAAGAACTGCTATGGCTGATCCTGGAACAGGCCCTGGAGGCCCAGGTGAAGTGGCGCGAAGACGGCTATGACATCCCGGTGTCCATCAACCTGCCGACCCACCTGCTCAACAGCCCCGACCTGGCCGACCGCCTGCACGACTTCGTGATCCAGCACAACGGTGTGCCGGCCAGGATCTGCTTCGAGCTCATGGAATGTTCGACCCCGGAGCACATCAGCAACTTCTACGCCGGTGCCTGCCGCCTGCGCATCAAAGGCTTCGGCCTGTCCCAGGATGACTTCGGCAAGGGCTACAGCTCCTACATGAACCTGGTGTCGACCCCCTTCACCGAATTGAAGATCGACCGGGGGCTGGTCCAGGGCTGTCACAACAATGAAGAAATAGCCCAGGCCCTGACCTGCATCATCGCCCTGGGCCGGCAACTGGGCCTGACGGTCGTCGCCGAAGGCGTGGAAAGCGCCCACGAACTGGCCTTGTTGCGCAAGATCGACTGTACCCAGGTGCAGGGCTTCCTGATTTCCCATGCGGTCTCCTCGCAACAGTTTCAGCAGCTGCTGGCCCAAGACGGGCCGGCCACGGTGTATTAGCCGATGAACCCATTACCTGCCCGCGCAACAGTCACTCATTGCTGACCGTCCTGCCCCGGAGATAGGAATCTCGGCAGGGCCCTTATACGTGTTTGAGAAATCAGTAATGAAAGAAAGCAGCACCCTGCTGGAGAACCTGGCTCACCGCTCGCCCCGATTGAACATGGGTGTGATGCTGCTGGGCCTGGCGCTGCTGCTGTTCGCCACCCTGTACTGGACCCTCGAACACCTGTTCGACGAACAGCACAGCAATGTGCGCTTGCACTTCGCCCAACTGATGGAGAACATCCAGGAGCAGGAACTGTTTCTCCAACGCCTGGCCACGCGCCATTCGATCGAGGCCTTGAGGGTAGACGCCCCTCCTCACCTGAACCTGCAGGCCCTCGCACCCGCCACGGGCCAGCAATCGTTCTTCACGATGCCCTTCAGCCTGAGCTTCTACCCCCAACAGCCGTCGGCTGACGAGCTGCCCAGGGTGTTCGCACTGGGGCTACAGCTGTCGAGCTTCTACAGCGCCTTCTGGCAAGGCTCGCACCATGCCGCTCCGCGAACCTTTGTGTTCAACACTTTCGGCCATCTCGACATCAGCCCTCCCAGACAAACCGCCGTTCCCGACACTGGGGTGTTGCGCCGGCAGGTAATGAGCAACGACGGCTTTGCCGACAACCAGGTCCATTGGCAACAGTACAGGCCGCCTGCTTCGGAAGAGGCCCCACCCAGCCTGCTGGCGTACATCAACCTGCATGAGCCGGCGTTACCGCTGCATGTCCAGGGAGGCAACGACTGGAGCGTGGTCGCGTCGCTGCTGAGCCTGGAAGATCTCAACCACATCGAGCGCACCCTGCACTGGTCGATCCACGACGACTTCACCCTCATAGAGCCTTCCGGCGCCACACTCACCGGCTACCCGGCGCCTGCCGACGTGCTGCGTGAAGGCCTCAACTTCGGCCTACAGGGGATGATCGTCAAGGTGACCAGCCAGACTCCGCAGTTGTGGACCGGGCTCTATGCCATCAGCTACAGGAACTACCTCGACTACGCGCTGTGGGCCCTGCTGGGCCTGCTCGTCCTGGGAGTGGGCAGCATTGCCTGCGGCTGGGCTGCCAGCCGCTGGTACCACAACAAGGTCGTGGGCCCGGCACAACGGGCACAGCACTACCTCAATGAAAGCGAAGCCTTCAACCGCGTGGTCATCGACACCGTTCCCGCGGGGTTGTGCGTGGTACGCCGCGACAACCTCCAGGTGATCCTGCAGAACCATCAGGCCGAGCAATGGCACGGCACGGCACAACTGCTGTCTCGGCTGGCCCAGGAGCGCAGCTTGATCGACGGCGGCGAAACCAGCCTCGACATCGACGGGCGCTACCTGCAGGCGGAGGTCGTCTCGACCCGCTACCAAGGCCGGGATGTGCTGGTGTGTGTCTTCAACGATGTCACCCGGCATGTGGAAGATGCCCGGGCGCTAGACCGGGCCAGGCGTTCGGCGGACGCCGCCAATGCCGCCAAGACCCTGTTCCTGGCCACCATGAGCCATGAAATCCGCACCCCGCTGTACGGCGTGCTCGGCACCCTGGAACTGCTTGGCCTGACCCGCCTGGATAGCCGCCAGAGCGACTACCTGCAGACCATCCAGCGCTCCTCCAGCACCCTGTTCCAGTTGATCAGCGACGTGCTCGACGTCTCCAGGATCGAGGCCGGGCAGATGAGCATCGATCCGGTGGAGTTCTGCCCGCTGGACATGCTGGAGGATGTCTTGCACGCTCACGCCGCCTCTGCCCAGCGGCGCGGCCTGCTGTTCTATGCCTGCATCGACCCCAACCTGCCGGACCTGCTGCTGGGGGACGCCGCGCGAATCAGCCAGATTCTCAACAACCTGCTGAGCAATGCGATCAAGTTCACCGACAGCGGCCGGGTGGTGTTGCGGGTCCGGGTGCTGGAGTTGCTCGACCAGCAAGCCCGCATCGAATGGCAGGTCACCGACACCGGGATCGGCATTTCGTCCCAGCAGCAACCCCAACTGTTCGTCCCCTTCTTCCAGGTACGCGACGCTTCCAACGAGGCCGGGGCCGGCCTCGGACTGGCGATCTGCGAGCGTCTGAGCCAGATGATGGGTGGGCAGATGCAGGTAACCAGCGAGCCGGGGCTGGGCAGCAGCTTCTCGCTGCGGCTGACGCTGGGATGCCTGCCAGGAGGGCTGCCGCCATTGCCGCCATGGCCCGAAGGTGCACCAGTGTATGTCCGGGCTCCGGTACCGGAGTTGCTGAAAAACACCTGTGACTGGCTCTGCCGCCTGGGAGTCCCAGCCCATCCGGCCCCCACTGGCTGGAACGACGAGCCGCACAATGGCGTGCTCATCGACATGCTGCCCCGGGATGGCCTGGCGTCCTGGCCTGGCCCGTGCGTCAGCGCGGTCTCCGGGGGCCGTAGTGGTCGCCTGCCACAGGCCACCTCCTGGCAGGTCGACGCCCACGATATTCGCGCCATCGCCCAGGCCGCGGTACTGGCCCACCAGGGCTTGCCCCTGTGTCAGGCACAGATACAGCGGAGAGCCGGCCACGCGGGCCAACTGGACCTGCGCATACTGGTGGCCAAACATAGCCCGATCAACCAGGCGATCATCAAGGAGCAACTGCAGGCCCTGGGCTGCCAGGTGACCCTGTCATCCAACGGCAAGCAGGCCCTGGAACACTGGCAGCCACAGCGCTTCGACATCGTGATCACCGACGTCAATATGCCAATCCTGAACGGCTACGAGCTGGCACGAGAGCTGCGTCGCCGCGACCCGCAACTGCCGATCATCGGTGTCACCGCCAATGCATTGCGCGAGGAAGGCATCCGTTGCCTCGCCGCCGGCATGAACACCTGGATAGTCAAGCCCATGAACCTGCAGACCCTGCGGGGGCATCTGTCGAAGCTGTGCCCGACCAGCACCGCGACCGCACCACCCGGCATTGCGCCGCCCGCACTGTTCCGGCCTCCCCCCGACACAGCGCAAGGCGACCGCATTCAAGTCACCGAGAAAATGCGCCCGCTGTTTCTCAGTACCATGCACGACGATATGCAGCAGTTGGCCGAGGCGCTGGAAAGCGGCGCCAGCAAGACCGCCGCCGCGCGCCTGCACAGCATCGCCGGCGCCATGGGGGCGGTGCAGGCAGCCCCACTGGCCAAGGCGTGCGCCGAACTGGAGTGCCGATTGCTGGAAGGTGCTCTGACCGCTGATTTGCAAGACCAGGTCAGGCAACTGATGCAGCGTTTGTCCAGGCTCCTGTTACCCCTTGAATAATGGCCTGCTGCGCTTAATGTACCGACGATCCCCCCAGCTCCTTTACTAAATTGCCTATTACAGGGGTGTATTTGCCATGGAAAAACTGAAAGTAGTCATCGCTGACGATCACCCTATCGTGTTGCTCGGTGTGCGTGAGCTGATGGAACGCGATCATCGATTCGAGATCGTCGGCGAAACCCTGTCTTCACAAGGCCTGATCCAGAAGCTGGAAAGTTGCCAGGTGGATGTGGTCATCACCGACTACAACATGCCCGGGGACTCGCCCTACGGTGATGGCCTGAAGCTGGTGGAATACCTCAAGCGCAACTTCCCGCACGTACAGATCCTGATCCTGACCATGATTTCCAATCAGTTGATCCTCACCCGCCTGCGGGAGTTGGGTGTGGTCGGCGTGATCCAGAAGAGCCAGTTGCACGAAGAGATCCAGATCGCCCTCAAGGCCATCGCCCAGAAGGCCGTGTATCGCAGCCTGGAGCCGGTCCCCAATTCGGTGCTGGAATCCAATGTCGCCATCGACGAGCGAATTTCCACCCTGTCGCCCAAGGAGTTCGAGATTCTGCGCCTGTTCGTTTCCGGCAAAAGTGTCAGCGACATCGCCCGCAGCCAGAACCGCAGCGCCAAGACCATCAGCGCGCAGAAGGTCTCCGCCATGCGTAAACTGGAGGTGCAGAGCGACCAGGACCTCCTGACCTACTGCATTGGCCGCAATATATTCAACTGATTTCCAACCCAAGGAACTGCATGAAAATGGATTTACCCTCACCCGAAGCCGCCAACCTGCTGGAGCTGCAACGCCTGCAAGGGGCCTGGGAACAGATCGCAATGGAAGACAGCGGCGTGCTCAACCCACCGGACGAACACAGCGCCCCCGGCGCCCTGACGTTTATCGAAGGCCAGGGTTTTCGCGTGGTGACCCCGACCGGTGAACTGCTGCTGGCCGGGACCTTCACCCTCGACAGCAGCACCCATCCCAAGTCGATCACCTGGACCGACTCCATGGGCGCGGACGCCGGCCAGGCGCTGCCGGCCAGCTACCAGCTGAGCGACGATGAGTTCGTATTCATCGCCGCCGATGCCGGCCAACCCCGGCCAAGCCATTTCCGCACGGGCCCGGGCCAGACCCTGCGCCGTTTTGTCCGCGCCCGCCCGGCCTGAACCGGCGCAACCCGCGCCCGGCCTAGCCGCCGGCCGGCGGCGCGTCCAGGGCCCACCAGCTCGGCAGCAGCTGGCGGACCCTGGGTTCGGCAAAGCGATCATCGATCAGCATCAGCACCCCACGGTCGGACTGGCCACGGATCACCCGCCCTGCCGCCTGCACCACTTTCTGCAGGCCCGGGTACAGGTAGGTGTAGTCATAGCCGGAGCCGAACAGCGCCGCCATGCGCTGCTTCATCTGCTCGTTCAGCGGGTTGAGCTGGGGTAGGCCAAGGGTGGCGACAAAGGCCCCGATGAGTTTCGACCCCGGCAGGTCGATGCCCTCGCCGAAAGCCCCGCCGAGTACGGCGAAACCGATGCCCTGCCCCTCTGGACGAAACTGCTGGAGAAAGTCCTGGCGCGAAGCCTCGTCCATGCCTCGGGACTGGCACCAGAGCGCAATGTCCGGGTGCTCGCGCGCCAGTAACCCGGCCACCTGTTGCAGGTAGTCGAAGCTGCTGAAGAACGCCAGGTAGTTACCCGGGCGCGCCGCGAACTGCCGGGCCATCAACTCGACAATAGGCCCCAGGGAAGCCTGCCGGTGGGCGTAGCGGGTGGAGATGCGGCTGACAATCTGCACCTCCAGCTGCCCGGCGTCGAACGGCGATTCCACCTCCAGCCACACGGTGTTGTCCGGCAGCCCCAGCAGGTCAGCGTAGTAACCTCGGGGATTGAGGGTGGCAGAGAACAGCACCGTGCTGCGGGCCGCCGCCAGCCGTGGCCCCAGCAACGCCGCCGGCACCACATTGCGCAGGCTCAGGCGCGACAGGCTGCGCTTGGCGCCCAGGGCGCGCTTGCTGATGTCGAAGATGAACTGCTGCTCATCGAACAGCTCCGCCACCCGGGCAAACTGCAGCAGTTCGAAATACAGGCCCTGCAAACCGCTGTCCAGGCCCCCGGGCTGTTCGTTGAAATAGTCCCCCAGGGCCGCCACGCACAGGGCCAGGGCCTTGAGCAGCGCGGCCGGCAGCTGGGCATAGGCCTGATACTCGGCCACCTGCTCCTTGTGCAAGGCATTCCACTCGCGATTGAGCCGCTGCAACGGGCTCTTCAAGGCCTGGGGCGCGCTGCTGCGCACGCTCGCCAATTGCTGCTGGTCCAGGCTCGCGCTGTACATGCCGCGCCCACGCTCCACCAGGTTGTGGGCCTCGTCCACCAGCACCGCCACCTGCCATTGATTGGCCTGGGCCAGGCCGAAGAGCAAGGCGCTGAAGTCAAAGTAGTAGTTGTAGTCGGCAACCACCAGGTCACTCCAGCGAGCCATTTCCTGGCTCAGGTAATAGGGGCAGACCTGATGCTCCAGGGCCACCTCGCGCAGCGCCTGGCGATCCAGCAATGGCACCTGGCTGGCGGCTTGGCGTGCCGCCGGCAGGCGGTCGTAAAAGCCCTTGGCCAGCGGGCAGGATTCACCGTGGCAGGCCTTGTCCAGGTGTTCGCAGGCCTTGTCCCGGGCCACCAGCTCCAGCACTCGCAACGGCAACCCCGGCACCCCGGAGAACAGCACCCGGGCGGCATCCAGGGCCAGTTGCCGGCCCGGGGTCTTGGCGGTCAGAAACAGCAGTGTGTCCAGCTGTTGCGGGGCCATGGCCTTGAGCATGGGAAAGATCGTGCCCAGGGTCTTGCCGATGCCGGTGGGGGCCTGGGCCAGCAGGCAGCGCCCGGTGCTCACCGCCTTGTACACCGACTCGGCAAGCGGGCGCTGGCCGCGACGAAACTCGGCGTGGGGAAAGCGCAGGTCCCGGGTGGCCTGGTCCCGGGTTGCGCGATGGTGCATTTGCTGTTGCGCCCAGTGCAGGAACAGCGCGCACTGGCGATTGAAGAACTCTTCCAGTTCCTCGGCGCTGTGCTCTTGCACCAGGGCGGTTTCGCCTTCGCTGAGCACATCGAAATACACCAGCGAGACACGGATGCTCGGCAGTTGCAGGCTCTGGCACAGCAGCCAGCCATAGACCTTGGCCTGGGCCCAGTGCAATTGCCGATGGTTGTCGGGCATGCGCTCAAGGTCGCCACGGTAGGTCTTGATCTCCTCCAGCAGGTTATGCGCCGGGTCGTAGCCGTCCGCCCTGCCCTTGACCAGCAGCTCGGCGTATTGCCCCTCCAGGGCCACTTCACTCTGGTAGCCGGGGTTGCGTCGCGACGCCACGGTACGGTGCCCGGCAATGCCCTCCAGCGCCGTGGGCGATGGGGTGAAGCGCAGGTCCAGGTCGCCGGCCTTGGCGCTGAATTCGCACAGGGCACGCACCGCGATGCGATAACTCACGCGCTGGGGTCCTGCCACTGCACGTAGCACACCGCCACTGGCATCTGGTGTTCCTGGCAGAAATCCAGCCAGCGCAGCTGGTTGTCCTGCAGGCGGTCCCCCGGGCCCTTGACCTCGATCATTCGGTAGCGCTTCTGCTCGGGCCAGAACTGGATCAGATCCGGCATACCGGCGCGGTTGGCCTTGATGTCCAGCAGCAGGCGCTGGAACCAGTGCTTCAGGTGCTCGGCGGGCAGGCAGTCAAGGGCCTGGTCGAGCAACTCCTCGCTCAGCGCGCCCCAGAACACGAAGGGCGACTGCAACCCCCACTTGGCCACGAAGCGCTGGCGGATGCTCTGCCGGTAACGGCCATCGTCGAGTTCTGCCAGGCAGGCCTGGAACAGTTCGCTGCGCCGCTGATGGAAGTCTTCGCTGAACAGGTCCACCGGCCCACGCTGGAACGGGTGGAAAAACGCACCGGGCAAGGGGGCAAAGATCGCCGGCCAGCACAGCAGGCCGAACAGCGAATTGATCAGGCTGTTCTCCACGTAGTGCACCGGCGCCTGGGGCTGGTGCAGATGGGCCTGGACATGCAGTTCCACCGCCAGGCCGTCGGCGTCACGCGCCAGGCACAGGTCCAGGCGCTGCACCTCACGGCTGGCCGCCCGGGGCGCCGGCGGCCCGCCCAGCTTGCGCCGCAGCCGGGGCATGATCCGTAGCAGATGCTGGGCCTCAGCGGCGCTCTCGGGCGCGGCGGCGGCCTGTTCGGCCAGTGCCAGGGCGGCCTGGTATTCGGCGCTGCGCTCCAGCACCCGGATCAATCGCGAGCGTGCCCCCGGGTAGGCGCACTCCTGGTAGATCTGTCGGGCCAGCGCCCACTGCGCCAGGCGCTCGCACTGCTGGCCGAGCTGAAACAGCAGCTTGGCCCGGCGTTTTTCCAGCCAGGGGTTGAGGGTCTGGAAGCGGGCAATGTGCGCCAGCACCTCGGGCAATTCGGCGCCGGCCTCGAACGCTTCCTGGCACTCATGCAGATAGAGGAAGCCGTCCACGTCTTCGCGGCTACGCAGGCCACGGGCATCGGCACTGATCTCGACCTTCTCGTAGCTGTAGATGCCCAGGTCCGCGAGGACGAATTCCGACCAGTCCTGATAGAGGTTGCCAAAGAACATCAGGCGCAGGCGATCGCACAGCGGCATCAGCGTCAGGCTCAGGAGCCGGTCGGGCAACGCTGGGCACCACTGGGCGAATGCCTGGGGCGCCAGGCCCTGCTGGGTTAGCTCTTCCAGCCACTGGTCTTTCCTGGCCTTGGCCGCAAGCCCGTTGAAGCACTGCAGGATCTCGGCCTTTTGCAGCAGGCCGAACAGCTCCTCCAGGCAGAGCGGCGCCTGCTCATCGACCCAGCCCAGCGCCAGCAACGGCTCCAGGGCCACGGCGCTGTCGCCGATCTCCGGGTAGCTGAGCTTGCTCAGGCGAAAGTGCCGGCCCTTGCGCATCACCATGCGCACCAGCAACGCCTGGGAAGGCTCGGCCAGTTGCGCGAAATCAAGGATGAAGCGCTGCTCGTCGACGCTCAGTACATCGGCATAGCGCAGCTGCAGCCAGTTCAATACCTGGCGGAAGTTGTGCAGGTAATAGAGGGGGTTTTCAAGGGGATTGGAAGTCACTGAACGCAAGCGCCACGGCTGATCGGATACTGGTTATGCATACAGATAACAGCCGACGACCGGGTCTGGCAAACACTATTGGATAAATGGCGCAGCGAAGTTTTTTACAATTCCCTGGCGAACTTTCGTCGTCTTCACTACACCAAGGGCCCATGGCTATAGTGTCCGGCGCCAATGCGCATGCGCATCATTGATGAGAGGTCTGTATGAAAGTGAAGAACCTGGGATTGTTTCTGGCCGCTTGCGGCGCCATGGCCTTGGCCGGTTGCGCCTCGCCCACTGTGGTGACCCTGCAGAACGGCACCCAATACCTGACCCGGGACCAGCCCAAGACCAAGACCGCCGACGGTTTCTATGAATTCCAGGACATTTCCGGCAAGACCATCCGGGTCAAGGCGGACGATGTGGCCACCGTCCGCCAGGAAAAATGATCCACCGCGGTTGAAGTCAGTGCGACCAGGGAAAGGGCCCCTGCCCTGGCTCGCAGAAAACTCCCAGGGGCTTGCCGCGCCTGGACAATTCGTTACGCACCTGCTGGCAACGCTCGCGCTCCCGGGCCTCGGCGTTGTCGATGCTGATGTTGCCGGTGGTATCCGGCCTCTTGTCGGCCCCCAGACGCACCTGGGCCCAGGGTTGTTCGGGTTGCACATGGAAGCGGCTCGGGGCCGGCGCCTCCTTCACTTCAGGCGCCGGCTGGCCGGCCGGCAACTGATCCGGGGTCACCCCATAGCGCTTCAAAATCGAGCTGTGAGGCAACTCCTCGGCAGATGCCATGGCCACCCACAGGGCCAGCACCATACCGCTCGCATACCTCTTGCTGTTACTCACCGTCAAAACTCTCCTGTCATTGCCGTAGCGTGAATGCCTGCCTGTAGTAACGAGCTGACACGTTTCAGCTTTACCGCAATTGGAGTCGCAAATCGACTGACAGGTCACTTTACCCCGCCAATGAACGGCGCAAGGCCCATTGCAGGCCCCGCGCCGCGCCCGCATCAGGCGAGAACGATGCCGGAACCGTTGAGGTGCTCCAGGCTGACCCCCACCAGGGTCACCGAGTCCTGGCCGAAGGTCAGCACCGTGTCGTTCCCACTACTGCTGGCATGAGCCCGATAGTCCTGGTCCGGCAGCACCCCGCTCACCCCCATGAACACCAGCTTGTCGCCCCCCTGATAGCCGAGGATACGGTCCTGGCCGAAATGCCCGGTGAACAGAAAGGTATTGTTGCCGCCTCCGCCCTCCATCAGGTCGTTGCCGGCACCGCCAACGAACACATCGTTGCCCTGGCCGCCGATCAGGTGGTCGTTGCCGTCCAGACCGAACAGCCAGTCGCCGCCGGCATGGGCCTTGAGCACGTTGTCGCCCGCATCCCCCCTGACCGAAGAGGCGTACTGGCTAAGCTGCCCGCCGGCCTTGAGGCCCTGGTCGGTGACCTGGTGGATCACATCGTCCTTGAACAGGCCCCAGAGAAAGCCCGGCTCCTTGCTCTGGATAGCGCCAATGTCGCGGGTCATGCTGATACCGCCATTGGCGTCGCGCAGGTACAGGGTCCCGGCGCCGTCGTTGGCAAAGCTGTAGTTCTTGACCGACTGCTGCAGGTCCAGGGTGTTGCTGCCCTGGCCGCCGAGGATGATGTTGTAGCCGCCGCTGTCGCGGAACGTATCGTTGCCGGCGCGGCCTTCCAGGTAGTCGTTGCCGCTGCCGCCCTGGATCAGGTCGTTGCCGTCGCTGCCGATGATGAAGGTGCTGCCCTTGTGGGTCTCGGCATTGCGGTTGAGGTCCTGGACCCAGGTGCTGGCCCGGGCCGGGTCCGACAGATTGGCTACCACGATGGTGGAGTCCTTGCTGGTGAAGTCGTAGAACTTCGACTCCAGCACCCGGGTCAGGCCGTCGCCGTAGCCGGTGGGCAGGTGGGAGAGCCAGGTGGGAATGTTGAGGATCGAGAACGGCAGCACATTCCACAGGGTCGAGGCGTAATGGTCGTTGAAGTTGACGATGTTGTTGGTCGCCGAGCCCTGGTGGGCGTCATGCACCCCGAGGGACGACAGGTTGAAGGTTGAGCCGTCCAGGGCGCGGAACACCGGGTCGTTCTCGTAGCCGATGTTCAGCACCTTGTCGCTGGCGCTCTGGGTCGGCGAGGCATAGGCGATGTAGTTGGAGTCCTTGTAGAACCCCGACCAGCGTTCGCTGCTCAGGTCCGCCAGGCTGTTGACCCCCAGCCCGCCCAGGCTGTGGCCGCTGACCAGCACATCCTTGCCCGACAGGCCATTGGCCTGGGCGAAAGCGGCCACATCTCCCAGCAGCTTGCCGAACGCCTCGCCGGCATAGTTCTTCGCATAGTCCTTGGGCCCCAGGGCCGCCAGCAGGTCGTTGATCACATCACCGATGGTGTCACTGATCACCGATTCCCGTGGTCCGCTGGTGCCGCGAAAGGCAATGCCGATGGACTCCAGGTGGCCCTGGGCATCGTACTTGCCGAGGATTTCCACCTGGGCCGTGCCGTAGCCGGCCTTCTCGCCAAAGAAGGTTCCCCGGCCATCGACCTTGCCGTCGTAGCCCAGTTGCTGGGCGCTGAGGGTGGACCAGCCGGCCTGGTGCAGGGCATCCAGCGCGGCCTTCTCGGAGTCGGGGTTCCAGGGAATACCGGGGATTACCCCCTGGGAATCGCCGCTGCCGATCAGCGCCGTGACCAGGGTCGCCGGCAAGCCCAGGCCGAAGCCGTTGTGCTGGTAGCCCTCGGCAAAGCCGTTGTCGATGTTGTGGTAGGAGTACAGGGTGATCGCCAGCGCATCGGAAAACAGCGCCTTGGAGTCACTTGCAGTGAAGTTCTTGTAGTCAAACACACCCATGGTATTGCCTCTTCTGTTGTTGGAATTGTCAAAGCAAACGCATGCCGCCCAAGCCCCGTGGCGGGACTCGGGCAACTCGGTGAAGGGCCGGGGGACTGCGGGCTACCCGGCCTTCAGAACTGCCAGTCCAGGGTCAAGCCGACCCCGTGACTCTTGTCCCGGGCACCCAGCAACCCGTTGTAATCCAGGTTGACCCGAGTACCACGGCCCACGGCCATGCCGGCCCGGGCGCCAATGACCGCGGCGTCGCGATCCAGGGACAGGCTCTGCACCTTGAAGCCCTGCCCGCCCTCGACGAACCCCAGGTTCATCGTGGCGTCGGTGGGGCTCAGCTGGTGCTGCCAACCCAGGGTAGCCGACAGCTCCAGGCTTCGGGTCGAGCCCAGTTGCAGGCGCTGGCCAGCGCGCAGGCCCAGGGTCGTGAGCCAGGCCTCGCGGTGATCGTCCGCGCCCCTCAAGGCCGCGTCGCCGCCCTTTTCCTTGAAGCGGTCGCTGGCCACATTGACGTAGGCCAGGTTAGCGAAGGGTTCAAGCGCCAGGGGTTGCAGGTCCAGGCTCCAGGCGGCTTCGGTGAACAGCTGGGCGCTCTGGGCGTCACGCTTGGTCTTGAGCCGCTCGGATTCCCCCGCAAACTGCAACTCGCGCTTGACGTCAATGCGGTGCCAGCTATAGGAACCGCCGGCACTTAAGCGCACGGCATCCAGCTGCTGGCCGACATAGGCCCCCAGGTGGTAACTGTCGACCTTGGCCGAGGAATGGGTGCCGTCGCCCATGTTCAGGGAACTGTCGCTGTAGCCACCGAACAGCCCCAGGCGCCGGCCCTCGCCCACTTCACCATCCACCCCGGCCAGCAAGCCGCCGATGGAGGTGTTGTAGCCGGCCTGGGAATGCCCGCCATCGGCCTTGCCCCAGGCGCCCAGGACCTTGAACCAGGCGCCGTCATCAAGGCTCTGGGTGCCGTTGCCGACAGCCCCGGCGTCCTGGCGCAGGCGCTCGCCCATGGTGTCGCGCAGGTGACGGCTCTGGTTGATCAGGACACTGGCCACCGCCGGGTGGATCTCCCCGGACAATTGCTGGAAGGCCTGCTGGGCACTGGCGGCAGTCGGCGCCAGCAGCAGGCTTTCGAACAGCGGGTTGCCGGCCCCCAGTTGCTCGGCGGCAGCAGCCACCGACACCTGGTTGTCGGTCAGGCCGACACTGGCGAACGAGCGTGCACTGCGCTGCACCGCCAACTGCACACCGGTGGCCGAGTAGTCCAGGCTGCCGGCAAGGAACAGGTAGCTGGGCAGCACCGCACCGAAGCTGCCCTGAATTCCGCCCGCCGCGTCGAGGATGTCGAACTGGCGCCCCAGCACACTGCCAAAACCATTGCTTGAAGGCTCCAGGACCATGGCCAGGTTGGCCCCGGCAATGGTCACCTGGCCGCTGCTGACGATCCGGTCGCTGGCGGTCGGCGACACCTCCACGTCGTAGGTCGAGCCCGGCTGGAAGGTCACGTCGCCGGCCACGTTCAGGGTGCCGATGGAATTGCCCGGGGCCACCGTGGCCCCAGCGTTGGCCGTCAGCCCGCCGATCCGGCCATTGCCGCCCAGGGTTGCACCCTGGTTCACCGTCACCGTCGACGTCAGGCTGCCGTTGACCGCCAGGCGGCCCTGGTTGACCAGGGTCGGGCCGGCGTAGCTGTTGTTGCCGCTGAGCACCAGGGTGCCGATGCCCTCCTTGGTCAGGCCGCCATGGCCGCTGATGTCGTTGCTCCAGATGTCGAAGCCGCAGTTGAACTGGGTGCAGCGCCGCTGGGTGGGCTTGCCGGCGTCCAACAGCGCACCGACCCCCGGCAGGTTGGCCACCCATTGGGACGAGCCATAGGCGCCGTCGATCCGCAGTTCCTGGGGGATGTCCTGCTCGGTGACCAGCATGCCCGGGCCGCGAATGCCCTTTTGCAGGTCGATCATGCCCCAGCCATACAGCTCGTCGATGCCCGGCGCGCCCATGTCCCGGGCGGTGGTGCGCAGCACCCCGGCGATCTGCGCCGCATCCATATAGGGAAAGCGCTCCATCAGCAGCGCCGCCGCACCGGCGGCATGGGGCGCGGCCATCGAGGTGCCATTCTTGTTGGCGTAGCCGACCGTCATGTCTTCCAGGCTGGTGCCGCCGATCACCGCGCTGTAGATCCGCGTACCCGGGGCCGAGACACAGAAACTCGCGGTGTAGCCGCAGCGTGAGGAAAAGGTACTGATGGTGTAAGGGCTGGTGCTGCTGGTATCCGGGTTCTGCTGCAAGGCCGCCACGGTCAGCCACTGCGGGGCGATTTCCGGGACGAAATAGCCCAGCCCGGCGATGGCGTCGGGGTTGTTCAGGTTGTAGTCGTTGCCCGCGGCGAAGATGGTCAGCACGCCACTGCGGGCCGCATTGATGGCGCCGTCATAGGCACCGCCTTGCAAGGTGCCGAGCAAGGGCCGGATCTGGCTGAACTGGGCCTGGGCGTCACTCAGGCCGAAGTGCGGGAACGCCGGATCGCGCCCGCCCTTGGCGAATGCGTCGGTAATGCCGATGCCCCAGCTGTTGTTGATGATCCGCGCGCCACTGGCCACCAGGCCGTCCCAGCCGGCCTTGTACACCGCCCCATCGTTGCCCAGGATGATGCCGTCCTCGGGGCCGGGGTCGCCGTTCTCGGCGCTGATGATCTGGGCGTCGAAGGCCACTCCGTGCATGGGGCCGCCATCGCGGCTGCCGGCGGCGATACCGCCCACGTGAGTGCCGTGGGAGCCCAGCTTGCCGTCCGAGCCTACCGAGGGCGTGCCGTCATAACGGAAGGCGTCTCCAGCCTTCACCGGAATGTAGGGATCGGTGTACTGGCGGATGCCGCTGGTCACCAGGGTGATGACCTTGTCGCTGCCGGCGAATTCGGGGTGCTGGGAATACACCGGCTGGTCGAAGATCCCCAGCTTGATGCCCTGGCCGGTGTAGCCGGCGGCATAGGCACTGTCGGCATGTATCGCCCCCAGGCCCCAGTCGGCCTTGAATTCGGCGCTGCGCCAACTGGCCGCGTCACCGAGCTTGCCGGCTTCCACATAGGGCGCCGCCTGGGCGCCAGTGGCCAGGGCCAGGCAACCGGCCAGGGCGCTGGCCAGCGGGCTGTAGGCCCAGGGTAGCGGCCGGCAGCGAGGCCATCCAGGGCGGGTATTGCGAAGTTGCGGGTGTCCAGGTTGAAACTGCTTCACTACGACCATCCTTAGTTGTATGGGCAATCGACCGGCGCGACGACGCTCTGCGCCGGGGTATGGCGACCGGCGCTTCAGAAGCGCCAGTCGAGGTTCAGCCCCACGCTGTGGAACTGTTCGGCATTGCCCAGCTGGCCCTGGTAATCCAGGCTCAGGTCCAGCTGGGCGGTGACTCCAAGGCGCGCCTGAAGCCCCAGCAGCGCCGCATCCCGGGACGCGCTTGCGCTGTCCACGGAAAAGCCCGGGCCGCCGCTGGCGAACGCCAGGTGCTGGCTGGAAGTGTCATGCCCCAGGCGGTGCTGCCAGGCCAGGCTGCTGGACAGCTCCAGGGGCTGGCCGCGGCTCAGGCTGAGCCGCTTCAGGCCCCGGGCCCCCAGAGTGCCCAGCAGCACCTCGGCGGTGTCGTCCCCGGCGCGCAGGGCCGCGGCGTCGCCCTTCTCGTGGAAGGCGTCACGCTGCAGGTGCAGGTAGGCCAGGTTGGCGAAGGGCTCCAACGTCAGGGCTGGGAACTGCAGCCGATACGCCGCCTCGCTGAACAGCTGGCTGCTGCGGCCGTCGATCCGGGCCTTCTGCTTGGCGCTGGCTTCGGCGTATTGCAGGTCGCGGCGCACCTGGGCGCTATGCCAGCTGTGGCTGGCCCCCAGGCTCAGGCGCAGGCCGCCCAGGTCGCGCCCGGCATAGGCGCCCAGGTGGTAGCTGTCGATCTGCGCGCTGGAGTGGCTGGCGCCGCCCATGCGCAGCGAGGTGTCGCTGTAGCCGGCGGCCAGGCCGACCCGCGTGTCCGCGTCCAGGTCGCGGTCCAGCCCCAGCAACACCCCACCGCCGTTGCTCTGGTAGGAGCTGTGGCCCGAGTCGCCGTCAGTGCGCGCCTGCCCACCCAGGCCCTTGATCCAGAAACTCGCCTCGCCCTCCCCGGCATTTGGCCCCGGGCGCTGCAAGCGCTGGCCAAAGGCCTGGCGCAGGTCGCGGCCCTGATTGAGCAAGGTCTGCTCCAGGGCCGGGTAGATCTCCCCGGACAACTGTTGCAACGCCCCTTGAGCCGAAGCCGGCGAGGCCGACAGCAGCAGGCTTTCGTAGACCGGGTCGGCCGAACCCAACTGCTCCACCGCCGTGGCCACCGCGCGCTGGTTGGGGCTGGCGGCCACGCTGGCAAAGGTCGTGGCGCTGCGTACCAGGCCCAGTTGCACACCGCTGGCGGAGTAATCGACCACGGCGCCGAGAAACAGGTAGTTGGGCTGCACCAGGGCGAACTGGCCATCGATACCGCCCGCGGCCTGCAAGATGTCGAACTGGCGCCCGACCAGCCCCCGGACCTGCCCGGCGCTGAGCAGGTTGGCGTTGTGTTCCAGGCTCAGGCTGAGCTGGGCGCCCTCCAGATGCGCCCGGCCACCGGCGACGATCCGGTCGCTGGCGGTCGGCGACAGCTCCACGGCGTAGGTCGAACCCGGCTGGAAACTCACATCGCCGGCTACGTTCAGGGTGCCGATGGAGTTGCCCGGGGCCACGCGCCCGCCGCGGGTCGCGGTCAGCGCCGCGACCTGCCCGCTGCCACCCAGGCTCGCGCCACTGTTGACCGTGACCGCGGATGCCAGGCTGCCATTGACCACCAGCAGCCCGCCATCGACCGTGGTCGGCCCGCGATAGCTGCTGTCACCGCTGAGCAACAGCCAGCCGGCCCCGGACTTGACCAGGCTGCCCTGGTACAGGCGCTGCGCAGCCGCCGCATCCCGGGCCATGCCGACCGCGTAGTCGGTCAGTTCCTGCTGGCTGGCCTGGGCCCCCGGGCCCTGCTCCCAGCCACGATCCTTGAGGGTCTGTTGCCAGGCCAGGTGCTCGGCGGCATCCTCCAGCCGGCGCTGGGCCAGGGCCTGGTCGGAGATGCCGTTGCTCCACACATCGCCCTGCCCGGCTTCCAGGTTGACCTTGAATTCCCCCAGCAACTGCCCGGGCCCGTGCAATGCCCAGCCCAGGTCCGGCACGCCCCAGCCCACCAGGCTGCCAGGGGCCTGGGTCAGCGAGCCATCGAGCTGGCGGGCGGTGGTCAGCAGCACCTGCAGGGCCTGCTGGTTGTCCAGATAGGGGTAGCGTTCCATCACCAGGGCCAGGGCCCCGGTGGCATGGGGCGCGGCCATCGAAGTGCCGTTGTAGGTGGCGTAGCCGCCCCCGGGCACAGTGCTGGTGATGGCCGCGCCGGGCGTGGCCAGGCACCAGTACTTGGCGATCCCGCACTGGTTGTATTTCTGCTGGTTGTTCTTGTCCAGGCCCGAGACCGCCAGCCAGTGCCCTTCCAGCTCCGGCTGAAAATACGGCAGTGCCGATCGCACGCTGGCATTGGCATAGCCGCTGTTGCCGGCGCTGAAGACGTTGATCACCCCCTGGCGCGAGACCTGCGCCGCCGCGTCGAGCCAGGTGTCCTGGCCGAAGTGCTGGGCATAGGCGGCGTGCAGGCCCTGGAGTGTCTGGTAGCTGACGTCCTTGGGCTGGCTGCCCCAACTGTTGTTGATGACCCGCACCCCAGCGTCGGCCAGGGCACCGTACACCGCCTGGAAATAGCGCGGGTCGGGGCCCGGGCCGAAGAGCATGCTGTCGTTGCCGTTGGTGTTGCCGACGTAGACCTGGGCATTGAAGGCCACCCCGTGCATGCCGTTGCCGTCGCGGGCGGCGCCCATGGTGCCGGTGACGTGAGTGCCGTGGGTGTCGTTGTTGGCGTTGAGCACCCCGGACACCTGGAACCCGCTGCCGTCCTGGTAGCTGCCGCTGGCGATCACCGGGTGAAAGCGCAGGGACGAGGCTTCGGCATGGGCCGCATCGAAGCCCGAATCCAGGGCACCGATCCTGACCCCGCTACCGGTAAGGCCGGCGGCGTAGGCCTGGTTAGCCTGCATCCGGTCCAGGCCCCAGTCCTGCAGGTATTCGGCGGAGCGCCAGCTGGCGGCATCACCGGGGCGACCGGTTTCCTGGTAGGCCGCCTGGGCCCCAACCGGCAGGTTCACGGCAAACGCCAGGAACACCCCGGCCGCCAGCACATTGAGCTGATGAACATTCACATCCATGTTGATGACTTCTCTTGTTGTTGTTCTGGGATCGACTTTCCGTAACCGATCAGCAACCACGGCTTACTTCATGGGACTGGCTCCTTGAGGGTTCGCGCCCCACGCCCAGGGGCGCCTGCTGCGGGCAAAGCTGTCGCCGCCGCAGCCCTTTTCAGGGGGCTGCGGGGCCTCTAGCGCTGGATATCGGTGAGGGTCAGGCGAAGACCAGGCCCGAGCCCGAAAGGCTGTCCATGCCGACACCCACCAGGGTCACCGAGAACTCGCCGACACTGAGCAGGGTGTCGTTGCCGTTCTGCGACAAATGCTGGCTGTAGTCGTAATGGGCGTCGACCCCGGGCACGCCCATGAACACCAGCTTGTCGGTGTTCTGGTAGCCGTGGATCAGGTCGAAGCCGAAGTTGCCGCTGAACAGGAAGGTATTGCCCCCGCCACCGCTGGAGTGCATGACGTCGTTGCCAGTGCCACCGACGAAGGTCACGTTGGCCTTGTCGCTGCTCAGCAGGTCATCGCCGCCATGGCCGAACAGCCAGTCGCCATCGACGCTGGCTACCAGCGCATTGCCGTAGGCATCGCCGTTGAGGGAATGGTTGTAGGCGGTCCACTGGCTGCCATTCTGCAAGCCGTCGGCGGTGACGCTGTGGCTCACGTCCTTGCCGAACAGTTGCCACCAGCTTCCGGTCTCGTGGCTGACCAGGGCGCCGACGTCCCGGGTCATGCTGATGCCGCCGTAGGCATCACGGATATACAGGGTGCCGTCGCCGTCATTGGCGATGGAAAAGTTCTTCAGCGGCTGCTGCAGTTCCAGCACGTTATGGCCCTGCCCGCCATGGATGATGTTGTAGCCGCCGTCATCGCGGAAGCGATCATCGCCGGCCCCGCCATCCAGGTAGTCGTTGCCCTTGCCGCCGTGCAGCAGGTCGTTGCTCTGGGTGCCGATGATGAAGGTGCTGCCGGTGTGTTTTTCCGCGTACAGGTTGAGGTCCTTGACCCAGACCTGATCGCGCTTGCCCTCGGACAGGTTGGAAATAACCACGGTGGAGTCGCGGCTGGTCAGGTCATAGAAATCCGAGTTGATCAGGCGGTTGAGGCCGCCGGCGTAGTCCACCGCGCTGTGGGCCGACCAGGACTGCGGATTGAGGATGCTCTGGGGAATCAGCTTGCCGAGGAACGATGAATAGTGATCGGTGAAGCTGACGATGTTGTTGGTCGCCGATTCCTGGGGCTTGTCGTGGGTGCCCAGGGACGAGGCGTTGAAATGAGTGCCGTCCAGGGCGCGGAACACCGGGTCGTTTTCATAGCCGATGTTCAGCACCTGCGAGCTGTTGGCGCTCTGGGTCGGCGAGGCGAAGGCCACGTAGCTGGCGTCCTGGTAGAAGCCGCCCCAGTGATCGCTGCTCATGGCCGCCAGGCTGTTGACCCCAAGGCCGCCCAGGCTGTGGCCGGTGACCAGCACATCGCTGCCGCTCAAGCCCTGGGCCGCAGCAAAGGCCGCCACCTTGCCCAGCAGGTTGTCGAAGGCCAGGCGGCTGTAGTTGTCGGCAAAGCCCGACACGAAGGCGGCCTGCAGGTCGTTGATACCGTCCTTCAGGCTGTCGGTGCCGCGAAAGCTGATGCCGATGGACAGCAACTGCCCGGCCGCGTCGTATTTGCCCAGCACCTCGACCTGAGCGTCGCTGACAATCGCCTGCTCGCCGGAAATCGTGCCCTGGGCGCTGACGTTGCCCTGGTAGCCCAGCTGGCTGGCGCTGATGGGGCGCCAGGCGGTGCCCGGCAGCGCCTCGCCGGTGGGTGTGGAGGCGTACAGCGCCAGAGTAATGGCCTCGCTGTAGAGGGCCTTGCCGTCACCGCCAAGGGCGGTCTTGTAATCGAAGATACTCATGCTCATTCCTCTTTTTTATTGTCCCTGAGCCTGCGGTCGGCAAGGCCTCCTAAGGCTGCGCGCGCTGGCCGAAAGCCTCGTCGACCCTGGCCAGATCCTCTTCCCGCAGAGTGCCTGCGTAGTAGTGCAGCTTGGTCCAGGCCATCAAGTAGTCATAGCGCGCCTGGGCCAGGTCGCGGCGGGTGGTGTAGAGCTGCTGTTCGGCGTTCAGTGCATCGAGGTTGACCCGTTCGCCCCCCAGGATGCTCTGCTTGGTCGAGACCACCAGGGCCTCGGCCGAAGTCAGGGCTTTCTGGTAGGCCCGCAACTTGCTCACCCCCGATAGACAGGCACTGAATTGGCGGCGGAGTTCAATCAGGGTTTCCCGGGTCTTGCCGTCCAGTTCGTACTCGGCCTGTTCCATGGAGCGGCTGGCCTGGCGGGTCGAGGCCGAGACCCCGCCCCCGGCATACAACGGCACGCTGACTTCGATACCGATGGTGTTGGTGTCGTAGCGCTGGTTGTAGGTGTTGCCGCTTTCCGATTCGTTCTGGCGCATGGTGGCGTAGGCGCTGAGCTTGGGCAGGTGCCCGGCGCGGTTGCGTTCCACCTCGTAGCGCGCGACCTCGACCCGCTGGCGCTGGGAAGCCAGCACCGGGTTGTTGCTCAGGGCCATCTCGTGCCAGGTGTCGTAGTTGGCCGGGGTCAGGGAGAAGGACTGGAAGTCCTCCTGCAAGGGGTCCAGATCCCGCACATCGAGGTTCGGCTCGCCGGTCAGGGCCGCCAGCTCGCGCAAGGCCGCGTCCTGCTCGTCCCGGGCTTCGATCTCTTCGGCGGTGGCCAATTCGTAGCGCGACTCGGCTTCGAGGATGTCGGTGCGGGTGCCCTCGCCCTGCTGGAACATGTGCCGGTTCTGCTGGAACTGCTGCTCGAAGGCCTTTTTCTTGGCCAGGGCGATGTCGATCTGGTCCTGGGCGAACAGCGCCTTGGTGTAGTAGCTCAGCACCCGCACCAGCAACTCCTGGCTCTTGCCGCGAAAGTTCTCGTCGGCAAACAGCGCCTGGGCCACGCCCTTGCGGTAATTGGCGTAGGCCTCGTAGTCGATCAGCGGCTGCTGCAGGGTCAGGGACGAACCGTAGCTGTCGTAGTTGCGTTTTTCGGTAAGGGTGCCGCGCACCGTATCCAGATAGCTGACCTTGGAGTTGTTATGGCCCTTGTTGTAGCTGTAGCCGACCTTGGGCAGCAGCCCGGCGCGGCCGATGGCGCGGTTTTCAAGGCCGGCGTCGCGTTCCTTGATGGCGCCGAGGAACACCGGGTCGTTGCGCAGGGCCTGTTCGTAGATCTGGAACGGGCCCACCGCCTGGGCCGTCTGGCAGGCCAACAGCGCCAGAGCCGCCGCGAGAATGGAAAGCTTACTCATACGACGCGACATCCTTATTCTTCGGTCAGTGCGGAACCTGCCCGGTCGAGCAGTGGCTTGAACAGGTAATTGAGCAGGGAACGCTCGCCAGTGCGCACGAACATTTCCGCCGGCATGCCGGGCTTGATCACCAGGCCGTTGAGCTTCTCCATGGCCTGGTCGCTGACACTGCTGCGCAGCACGTAGTAGGGCATGCCGGTTTTCTCGTCGAGCATCTGGTCGGCGGAAATCAGGCTGACTTCGCCCGGCACCCGTGGCGTGCGGCTCTGGTTGAAGGCGGTGAACAGGATGTCCACCGGCAAGTGGGTGCCGACCTTGTCCACCAGGTTCACCGGCAGCCGCCCTTCCACCTCCAGGTGAGTGCCCTGGGGCACGATTTCCAGCAGGGTCTCGCCCTGGCGCACTACCGCGCCCTCGGTGTGCACCCCGAGGTTGACCGCGATGCCGTCGGCGGTGGCGATGATCTCGCTGTGCTGCAGGTCGAAACCGGCAGAGGTCAGTTGCTGCTCCAGGGTCTGGGTCTTGAGCTGGGCTTCGGCCAACTGGCTGCGCACCTCTTTCTGGTACTCCTCGCTGTGCTGTTGCAGCTTGAGCCGAGATTCGAGGATGCCCTGCTCCACTCGCCCGCTTTCCCCGGTGTTCTGCGCCAGTTCCTGCTGCACCTGGGACAGTTGGCGCTGATATTCCAGCAGGCGGTTGCGCGGGATGTAGCCGTTGTCCGCCAAAGGTTGCAGGTTGCTCAGTTGCTGGCGCAGGGATTCGGCCTGGCTACCGAGGTCGGTGCGGGCCCGGCGCATGCCGGCCAGTTGCGCGGTGGCGCCTTCGATATTGGCACGGATGCCCGCCTGCTCCCGGGAGAATGCCTCGCGCCGGCTGCTGAACAACTGGCGCTGGCCCTCCAGCACCAGGGCCAGGCGCGGATCGTCGCTGTCGCTCAGGGGCGCGGGGAAATCCACCTGCTTGAGGTTGTCGCGCTCGCTGCGCCAGCGCGCCAGGCTGGCCATGGCCATGCGGTACTGGGCTTGCAGCGATTGCACGTCCGCCGCCACCTGGGTCTGGTCCAGGCGGAACAGCGGCTGGCCCTGCTTCACGCTTTCGCCCTCGCGCACCAGGATCCGGCTGACCACCCCGCTGCTCATGGACTGCACCGCCTTGCGCTTGCCGGACACCACCACCGTGCCTTGCACCGGAATGCCCTGGTCCAGGGGCGCCAGCGCCGCCCAGACGAAGAAACTGCCCGCCCCCACCAGGGCCAGGATCCAGCCCATGCGGGCGAAAAAGCCCGCGTCACGCTCGACCCGTTCCGGCGCGTAACCCTCTTCGATCATCATGTTGCTGTCCTTGCTCATGCGCCTGAATTCCGTGTCGGAGCCTGGTATTGCCGGCTCATGCTGAGGCCGCCGGGTGCCGCTGCAACGGGCTTGGGCGCCTCCTGGGCCTGGGCTTGCTGGCCGCCGGCCAGGGCCTTGAGCACTTCCTGGCTCGGGCCGAAGGCCTGCAAGCGGCCTTCGTTGAGTACCAGCAGCTTGTCGGCCAGGGCCAGCACCGAGGAACGGTGGGTCACCAGCACCACGCTGGTGCCCCGGGCCTTGAGCTGGGCAATGGCCGCCGCCAGGGCACTTTCGCCCACGGTATCGAGGTTGGAATTGGGTTCGTCCAGCACCACCAGGCTCGGGCTGCCATACAGCGCCCGGGCCAGGGCCACCCGCTGCTTCTGGCCACCGGACAGGCCGCTGCCGTCATCGCCGAGCACGGTGTCGTAGCCCTGGGGCAGGCGCAGGATCAGCTCATGCACCCCGGCCATCTGCGCGGCCTGGACCACCTGCTCCGGGTCGGCCTGGCGAAAGCGTGCGATGTTCTCGGCGATGCTGCCGGTAAACAGTTCGATATCCTGGGGCAGATAGCCGATGTAGGGCCCCAGCTCGTCGCGGTTCCAGCGATGGATATCGGCCCCGTCCAGGCGCACGGTGCCGCCCAGGGTCGGCCATACGCCCACCAGTACCCGGGCCAGGGTCGACTTGCCGGAACCGGAGGCCCCCAGCACGCCAAGCACTTCGCCGGCATTGATGCTGAAGCTCACCTGTTGCAGGGTCGCCATCCGCCGTCCGGGTGGGCCGGCGCTGACCTGCTCGAAGCTCACCTGGCCCTTGGGCGCCGGCAAGGACATCGCCGTATCGCTGGGCGGAAACTCGCGCAGCAGCGCATCCAGGCGGCCGTAGGCCAGCTTGGCCGAACTCCATTGCTTCCACACCGCGATCAACTGGTCGATGGGGCTCAGCACTCGGCCCATGAGGATCGAACCGGCAATCATCATCCCCGCGGTCATGTCGCCCTTGATCACCAGCAAGGCACCCAGGCCCAGCACCAGAGATTGCAGGCACAGACGCAAGGTCTTGCTCAGGGAGCTGATCACCGAGCCGGTATCGCTGGCCTGGTTCTGCAGGCCGAGAAAGCGCGAGTGCACGGCGAACCAGCGTTTGCGCAAGGCGCCGAGCATGCCCATGGCCTGGATGGTTTCGGCGTTGTGCAGGTGGCTGGTGGCCAGCTGGGTGGAACGCTGCGAAAAACCGCTGGCCTCGGCCAGATCCTTCCTGGTCATCGCTTCGTTGAGGCACGCCAGGGCAATCAGCAACAACGCGCCCACAGTGGCGAACACTCCGAGCCAGACGTTGAAGGCATAGATCACCAGCAGGTAGATGGGGAACCAGGGTGCATCGAAGAAGGCGAACAGCGCCGGCCCGGTGAGAAACTGGCGAATATGGGTCAGATCCCCCAGGGACTGCCCCGCATGGCCCTCGCCCCGGGACAGGTTGCGCTCGAACGCAGCCTGGTAGACCCGCAGGTTGAAGCGGCGCTCCAACTGGCTGCCGATGCGGATCACGATAAAGCTGCGCAGCACTTCCAGAAGACCGATAAAGACGAAGAAGCCCACCACCATCAACGACAGCATCACCAGGGTGGTTTCATTCTGCGACGACAGTACCCGGTCGTAGACCTGCAACATATAGATGGAAGGCACCAGCATCAGCACGTTAATCAACGCGGTGAAACAACCGACGCTGATGAGGATGCCCTTATATTCGCCCAGTGCCTTGAACAGTGGTGCAGGATGATTGTTCTTCACCATTTCTAACATTTTCCCTGAGCTGTTAATCCGCGCCCGCTAGCGTGGAACCAATGTAGCCTACAACTAACAACCCGCACTACTTAGTTGCTGAATCCTGCGGACACGAATAATTCGGACAGCTGTATCCAACAGCAGCCCGAACATGTTCCTGTCGGCCAAGAGAGTGGCGATATAATGGCCGTCGTTTATTAGACGAACACACTCATCGTTTAATTAGCGGCGCGTTGTAACACAATCAGACCGTCGGCCTTCAGGCGGGCTTCGTAGAGGCCCTCTTTCTGGCGACTGAAGAAAATGATTTTCGAACCTTCGCGGCCGGTAATGGCAATGCCATCGGGCTCCGGGAACCAGCCCACCGCGGCTTCCCCGAGCCATTTCGACAGGCAGTCGGCGCCGTCGCCCAGGGCGGCGTTGTGCAGCAGGTCCAGGGTGCAACCTTCAGCGGGTGCGGCTGCCTGTTGCAGCTGCCAGTGTCCAACCAGTTCCGAGGGGTCCGCCAAGCGCAGGCTGCTTGCCATGGTGATTGCTCCATAAAAGATCATCAGTGTCGCCAGCAGCCATCGGGCCGCCCGGCAACAGGAAATATGCAGGGTCATAGGGTGCTCCGTTCGCCCGGTAGACTCGCTCAGGCCAGGGCCCAAAGCAAGAACGCAGAGCCGCTCGACTGCGCGGCCCCGCGCTCATTTCACTCAGGCGACGATGTCGCTGACCGCTGCCTGGCCCACGGTGCTGACCAGGAAGTCCGCCACGCCATGCCCGGAGAAGTCCACGGACAAGGTGCTCACGCCCCCGGAGGTGGTGAGGATCGCGTCACCCGCCGCGCCGGTGAAGGCGTTGACGAAGTGCAGGCCGGCGCCCTTGGTGATCCCGGTCAGATCGATCTTGTCCAGGCCGCTGACAAAATCCATGATCTGGTCGGCCGCACCCGGCTTGGAGTCGGTGCTGGCGGCGAACACGAAGGTGTCCGAGCCCGAGCCGCCCCACAGCTGATCTGCACCGCCGGCGCCGTAGATGATGTCGTTGCCGGCCCCACCCTTGAGCACGTTGGCGGCGTTGTTGCCGATCAACAGGTCGTTGCCCGAACCGCCGATGGCGTTCTCCACGGTCACGCCCTGAGCGATGGAAACGTTACCCACCATGCCGCCAACGTCGGAGAACGAGGCTTCATTGAGGTTGATCTTCTGGTTCTGGGTGAAACCGGAGAAGTCCAGGGTATCGTTGCCGCCACCGTCCCACACCGAGAACACCAGCTTGTCGGAAGACGAGCTGGCGCTGTAGAAATCACGCCCGGTGTTGGAGTTGAAGCCGTAGGTGGTGTCGCCGGCACGGGTGCTGTAGTTGGCACCGTAGAGTTTCTGGATAGCCGCAATATCGTCCATCAGCGGGCCGGACGAATAGGCTTCGACCCCGCCCTTACTGAAGTTCTGGTTGGTATTGCTTTCACTCCAGTAGCTCATGACGCTGTAGCCACGGGTGTCCTGGCCGTAGCTGGCGTCCTTGTAGCTGGGATTGCCTTCGCCGGCGTTGTAGTCGCCAGGGTGAGCCAGGCCCAGGGTGTGACCGATCTCATGGGTCAGGGTCTGACGGCCATAGTTGTTCAGGTCGGGGTTCTTGTTCTGGGTATAGCTGCTGTTGATCAGGTACCAGGAGGTGCCGTCGTAGCCGGCGCCAGTACCTGGCAGGTAGGCAAAGGCCGCCGCGCCATCCTGGCCACCGCTGTAGTTGCCGAAGGTCATGTGGGCGTCGCCACCCGAGGCTTTCTCGGTAAACACGACGTTGGCCACGTCCGCCCAGGACTGCATGGCCAGGACTGCCTGGGCCTTCTGCTGGGCGCTGAACTGGCTGAACCCGGAGATGCCATGCTTGTACATGGTGCTCGAGGAAGCCGAGGTCAGGAAGGTATAGGTCAGATCGATCTTGCCGTTACCGTTCAGGTCCTTGTAGGCAGCGCCGTCGCGCAGCAGTTGCGTGGCGGCCTGATCGACCGAGAACGAGGGTTTGCCATTGACCGTGAGATTGCCGCCACGGTCGTATTGGTGGCTGAAGCTATTGATCTGGTTATACGCCGAACTTGCTGCGGCCAAAGGCACCAGTTGTTGTTCGGCAGATGCAATAGCGTTCTCTGTTACTTTCGACATAAACACACTTCCTTGTAATCAATGGAACAGTTTTTGTCAGATAGCGACAATCCCTGGCGAGATCGTCCTATCACTCGCCCTAAGCAGGCGCAAGAAAACTGACACAATTTGAAATCAGGCGTCCACTACTTTTTTGACGTCAAATCTCACTGTTCCAACGAACTCCAGCAAACAATGACTGTACAGTCGAAAGATTCTTTTCCAACTGATTAACGGCAGTCATTGTCCGACAATCTACAATTTAATTATTAAATATCCATATAAACAGTTATGTCGACCGCGTCGCACTTCTTAGTCCGTTAACTTCTGTTCCAACCAGTTAGTTCCAATGTTTCCAGCAACACTTGCGCAGTCAGGGCCGGCACTTGCACGCCGTCGGCGCTGGTCATGGGCACCCCCGCCAGCAGGGCGTTGATGATGGCTTCTTCCACCGCTTCGGCGGCTGCGCTGAACAAGGGCGAGATGTGATCGTTGTTGAGCATCGCCAGCGGCGTGCTGAAACCCAGGCCCTTGCGCCCGTAGTCCGCCGTCGGCAAGTCCCGGTTTCCCGTGGCAAAGGCCAGGAAGATATCGCCGCTGGAATCCTCGGTGCCGCCGCCGGTGCGGGCGATACCGATGGATGCGCGCTGGGCCAGGCGCTGGCACTGGTGCGGCAACAGCGGCGCGTCGGTGGCCAGTATTACCACGATCGAGCCCATGCCCGGGGTCCCGCGCTCGGCAAACGGCGAAGGGATATGCCCCAACCGGCGCCCCACTGGATAGCCATCAACCCGCAGTTCCTCGCGCTTGCCGTGGTTGGCCTGGACCAGGGCCCCGACGGTGTAGCCGCCCTGCTCGGCCGTCAGCCGCCGCGACGCCGTACCGATGCCGCCCTTGAACTCATGGCAGATCATCCCGGTGCCGCCGCCGACCGCGCCCTCGGCCACCGGCCCGGACTCGGCGCAGGCCATGGCTTCGCGCACCTGCTGCACACCCACATGCTGGCCCCAGATGTCATTCAACAGGCCGTCGTAGGTTTCCATCACCACCGGCATGCACCAGTACACCGCCGGGTCTTGCAGCGCCTCGCGCTCCAGGGCGATCAAGGCATCGCGCACCGCGCCCACACTGTGGGTGTTGGTGATCGCCAGCGGCGTGGTCAGGGTGCCGGCCTCGCGAATCCACTCCAGGCCCGTGGCATCGCCATTGCCGTTGAGCACATGGCAACCGGCAAAGCACGGCTGCTGGCGGGCGTGCCCGGCCCGGGGCTGGACCAGGGTAACCCCAGTGCGCACCAGCTTGCCGTCCACGCTGGTATTCAGGGTGCTGTGGCCGACCCGCACCCCGGGGACATCGGTGATCGCATTGAACGGGCCTGGCGTCCCCAGGCCCAGGCGGATGCCCAATTGACGTGCTCGCATAACCACTCCTTACAGTTTCTGAAACGCCGGGCTGTACCGGCCGTTGGTGCCATAGAGGATCACCGACAGCGCCAGCAGCCCGATGATGACCATGATGTCCCGCAGGGACGCTTCGAGGAACAGATTGACCAGCAGATAACCTGCGCCGAGCACCGCCAGCAAGGCCGGCAGCGGCCACAGCGGCATGCGGTAGGGATGCTCGCGGTCGCGCAGCAGTACCCGGCTCATCAGCGCGCTGAGGGCGACGATCAGGTACACCAGCATGATCAGCAGCACGCTGAAGGACGTCAGGTCCGCCAGGTTCGAGCTGAAGCTCAGCACCGCCGAGGGAATGGCCAGGAACAAGGTTGCCAGCCAGGGTGAATCCCAGCGCGGGTGAATGCGGGTGAACAGGCGGTTGATGGTGGGCGTCCACAGCGCATCGCGGCCACTGCTGAACACCACCCGACCGATCTGGATGACGATGGCGACAATGGCATTGAACACCGAAAGGAAAATCCCGCCGCTGACCACCCGGGCCAGGGTCTCGTTGCCATGGCTGGTGAGCAGGTAACCGATGGGGTCGGGGCTGGCGAGCATCGCGCTCAAGGACGGCGCGCCGATCAACAGCGCGGTGAGCGGCACCAGCTCGATGATCACCACCAACACCAGGGACCACAGCACCGCCTTGTGCACCCCGCGGCCCTTGCATTTCATGTCTTCGGCCAGCAGCACCGCCGGGCCGTAGCCGTTGTAGGAAAACAGGCCGATGCCCACCGCGCCGATCACCAGCGCCCAGGGTGCCAGTTGCAAGGCGCCGTGATCGACGATCTGCGGTTGCAGCAGAATGCTCACCGGCTGCGAGGCATTGCCGAAGCCGAGCCAGACGATCACCAGCAAGGCCGCCACTTCCAGCAGCAGGCACGTGCCGGTGATCCAGGCATTGAGCTTGATATTGAGGATGCCCAGCAGGTAACTGCAGACCACGATCACCAGGGCCACGGTCTGGGAATCGAAGTTCGTACCCAGGGCATTGTTCAGGTAGGTGGCGGCACCAGTGGCCAGCACCGGCGGAATGAACAGCAGCATCACCAGCACCGTGAGGAAGGTGGCATAGCCGGCCATGCCGCCGAACACTCGCTTGGCGTATACATACTCGCCGCCGGCGCTGTTGTGGGCGCGGCCCAGCTCGGCGTAGCAAAAGGCGAACATCAGGGCCAGCAACCCGGCCATGACGAAGGCCAGGAACACCCCGCTACCGGCCTGATGGATGGCGAAGGGGGCGATCACGAACACTGAACTGGCGGGGGTCACACCGGACACGGTAATAGCCACCACATCGAATACACTCAAGGTAGGTTTCAGCGCACCGTCGGGCGCAGAGGGAGAGCTCATATCGTTATCCTCGTGTTTATTGTTGGTCTGAGGCAGAAACGAAATTCATCGGGCGGGTGCGTTCTGGGGCGCACTTGCTGGGAGCTACTCTAGGCAGATGCAGCCCATCACCCAATTCCCCTATTGGAGTACTCCCCTTGACGACGACGGTTAAATCGACGAAACCGGGCCACGACATTTCAGCGGATCAACGGAGCAACGCCTTTGAGTAACCTGTTCAGGGAAGTGGGCCTGCATGCCGGCCTGGGTCGCACCCTCACATTGATCGGCAATCCACGCTTCTGGAAACAGCTGATCCTGCTGCTGCACCAGGCTACGCCGTTCGACAACGCGCTGGCGATCTTCTACCCGCTGGACGGCCCGCCCCGGGCCCTGGAGGAATATGACGCCGAGCCCAGCAGCAAGCCGGCGTCCATGCTCACCTACCTCAACGGCCTGTACCTGCTGGACCCGTTCTTCCAGGCCTGTCGCGAAGGCTACGCCAGCGGCCTGTACCGCCTGGAAGAAGTGGCCCCGGACCATTTCCGCCAGAGCGAGTACTTTCTCAGCTACTTCCACGACAACGTCCTGGAAGACGAAGTGCAGTTGATTCTGCAACTGCCCGAGGCTGGCACCCTGTCGCTTTCCCTGGGCAGCCAGCGCGTGTTCAGCCACGACGAGATCGGCCTGCTCACCACTTTTTCAGCCTGGGTACTGCCACTGATGCAGCAGCACTGGCAACACAGCCAGGCCCGCCCCCAAGGCCCTGCGCCCCAGGAAATGGCCAGCCAGATCCGCGACGCCCTGAGCCATTTCGGCAGCGCCGTACTTTCGGAGCGGGAGCTGGAGATAGCCCGCCTGATCCTCCGGGGGTTTTCCTCAAAGGCCATGGCCGAACGGCTGAAGATCTCGCCGGACACCATCAAGGTCCACCGCCGCCACCTCTACGCCAAGCTGGATATCTCCAGCCAGCCGGAGCTGTTCTCGCTGTTTATCCAATCCCTGGGGCACGACCTGGAAAATCCGTGATTGCCGGTTTGCCAGCGGCCATCTGCCGCTCGTCACCGGCTATCGGCTATCGGCTATCGGCTATCGGCTATCGGCTATCGGTAGGAGCTGGCTTGCCAGCGAAGGCGCATTCAAGAGCGACACATGCCTTACGGTCCTTTTCGCCGGCAAGCCGGCTCCTACAGACGAAGGCGCATTCAGGGCCGACGCATGCCTTGCGGTCCCCTTCGCCGGCAAGCCGGCTTCTACAGGCGAAGGCGCATTCAGGAGCGACACATGCCTTACGGTCCTTTTCGCCGGTAAGCCGGCTTCTACAGGCGAAGGCGCATTCAAGACCTTGCGGTCAGGCGTTCAGGGACCGGGCGCGGAAGTCCCGGGGCGATTGGTCGAAATGCTTCTTGAAGGTACGGCTGAAATGCGCCGAATCGGTGAAGCCCCATTTGAAGGCAATGTCGGTGATGGATTCGTTGCGCAGGTGCGGATTGCTCAGGTCTGCGGCGCTGCGCTTGAGCCGCGAGCGCTGGATAAAGCGGCAAACGCTATCCCCCTGCTCCTCGAACAGCCGGTACAGCTGGCGCACCGAGATATTCAGCTGGCCGGCCAGTGATACCGGGGTCAGGCCCGGTTCATTGAGGGACTGGCTGATCAACTGCCGCGCCTGATCACGCAGGCATCCGCCATGCAGGCCCTCGTCAAAGCCATCCAGGCTGTTGACGGTCTGGCGCAAGGTCGGACCGAGCAAGGCAATCAGGGCTTCCTGCAAGGCCTGCCCTTCCTGCTGGGCCGCACAACCCTGCAATTCGCCGGCGCAGATCTGCTCCACCAGCAAACGCATCAGGCGCCCGCTGGCGCAATTTTGCGACAGCTTGCCGAACTTGCGCTGCTGGGCCGGCAGGTGGCGGTAGACCTCCTCCCGGCACAGATGGAACGAAGCATGCTCGATCAGGCCATGGGGCACGATCTCGCAGGCTCCAGCGGAGTCCAGCAGCGCCATGTCCCCCGGGGCCAGCTCGACACTCTCGCCGCCCTGGCTCAAGCGCGCATGGCCGCTGCGCTGGATGATGAGAAAACAATAGCGATCATCCTCATGATCGACCTTGGTGCTCTGGCGGGAGATCAGCCCGGCGTTGGTGCGGATCTGCGCCACCTCCAGCCCGGCGTAATCCTGCAGGCCCACTTCACCAATGAACAAGGCGGGATTGCGCGCCGGACGGGCATCGAATCGACCGCAGACGCCCTGCAGGGCGCCCACCCAGGAACTGAAACTATGCGAAGCAAGCACTGTGCACCTCCAGAAGCCGGTTCCAACCGCCTTTATTGTTATGGCGATATCATTAACATGTTATCTATTTGCCAGGCAAGGCGCCTGACAGCATGGATAGTCTGTTATGGCTTAAGCAGGCTGTATGCCAGCGCTTACGGTTATGTCCCTCAGAAATCTCGCAGTAGCTTGTACAACTCAGTGAAGCTACCCAGTAGCGCCACCCGCTGCTGAGCGCTCAAGCGGATATAGCGGCGGAACCCGGGCAGGCGGTTGACTACTTCGCTGGCGCCGAAATGCTCCAGGTGCACCTGCCAGCCCTGGGCATCGCGTCGCAACTCCAGGTGTTTGAAATCCAGGGGCAACAGGTGCTCCAGCAAGCGCTGGTCACTGCACAGGCGCTGCAGCAGCGGCGCCCATTCAGCCTCCTCCCCCGTGAGCAGCCGAGCGGCGACACCCTGGCGGCGGATCGCGCCAGTGTGACGCAAACGGATACGCGCCTGCCGGGCCGTGTCGCAAGGCACCGGCAGGCGCCACTCACAGGCCACGATATGCATCAGGAACTGCGCCTGGGCGCGCTCTTGCACCTCGAACCTCAAACCGTTTTGCGGGCAATGAAAACCGCCCTGCACCTGGCTCCGTGGAGTGAAATCGAGCCCCGCCAGATCCCGACGCAACTGCCCCAGGGTCAGCCCCGGGCGATAACCCGATGGCGCGCGGTTCCACAGATCAAAGAGGCTTTGCCGCCAGCTTGAAAGATTCATCAGGCGCGCTCTCCCGTAGGTTATGGGCGGTATCCGGGTTCAGGCCCAGCGCCTGTTCCAGCACCTCCTCCACCGGCACCGGGCGAAACGGATTGACCTTCTGCACCAGCAGGGTCCAGACCAGCGCATAGATCGCGGTCAGGCCCAGCATGCTGCCGAAAGGCACATAGATGTCCCGCGGATTCATGCCCGGCGGCGTGATGAACCACATGCCCAGCAGGATGCCCACCGAAGACAGGATCTGCGGCAGCGGAAACCACGGCGACTTGTAGGCCCGGGGCAGGTCCGGCCGGCGAATGCGCAGCATCACCACTGACAGGGTCACCAGCAGATAGGCAGTGCTCCAGGCACAGACCGCCGCCAGCACCAGGTGCATGATGCTGTCGGTGCTTCCCCCCAGCCACCAGGCATGCAGGCAGGGAATCAGCACGGCTACGGCAATGCACAGCAACGGCGTCTTGAAGCGCGGGTGCAGGTACGTGAAGACCTTCGGCAACGCCCCATCCAGGGCCATGCCGTAAAGAATCCGCGGCAAGCCGGCCATCAGCGTGTTGATGGTGGCGGCGCCAGCGAACAGCAGGCCGATGCCCAGCCAGATACGGCCAAAGGGCCCCATGATCTGCTCGGCAAAATGCGGAATGGCCATGGGCGTATCCAGCAGGTGCACGCTGCCATCCTCGCTCAGGGCGATGTTTTCCACCTGGCGCTTCATCGCCGCGCCGTAGATGAACATGCACACCGCCACCCCCACCAGCCCCAGGGCCATGGCCCGAGGAATGGTCTTGGCGGCCTTGCGCACATCCGGCGTCAGGGGCGTGACGAACTCACAGCCGACGAACATGAACATGGCCATGCCCACCAGGGACAGGATGGTCGGCAGGTCGGTACCCACCATCGAGGCGCCGAACCAGCCATCGAGCTGCACCGCTGGTGCCTTGAGCACCCCGAGCACGCCAAAGATGATCAGGGTGGTCCACATACCGAAGGTCAGGATCACCTCGGCACGGCTGAAGGCGGTGATGCCCACGGCGTTCAGCGCGCCGAAGAACAGCACCAGCCCCACCCCCACCAGCCAGGCGCTGTCGCTCTGCTCCAGCAGGGTGTTGAGGGACTCGAAGTTAACCAGGGCCATGACGCCACTGAGAATGGTCTCCGCGGTGCCGGCGAACACGTGCACGATCAGGTAGGCGGACAAGGTCCCGGTGATGGCGAAAAAGCGCCCCAGGCCACAGGCCAGGTAGTCATAGACCGAACCGTTGGTGGGCAACAGGCAGGCCGCTTCGGCGAAGGTGGTCGATTGCGCCAGCATCATCACCAGGGCGATCACCATCGCCATGGCAAAGGCGCCACCGCCGATACCAAAGCCCGTGGTGGCCGTAAGGATTACCGGGCTGGCCATGATCAAGCCCACGGCACTGGCCAGGGCCGTTGGAAAGCCGACTACACCTTGATCCAGGTGGCGGCTGAGTCTGTCGTTGAGCGACATGGTGATAAACCTCGAAAGCATGGGTTGATGATTGTTGTTCTAGGCATTTCAAGGGCACGCCTGATGGCGGAGTGCTTGGCTGTCTGACGCAGCCGTCTTCATGTTCCCCCCCTGTAGGCGCTGGCTCACCAGCGAAGGCGTCGGCAAGATCACCGCCCAATCCAGGGGGCCCTTCATCGGCCAGCCGGCTTCTACAGCAAACCGGCTGGCCCTGCCCCCGCAGGGGCCGGCTGGCCAGCGAAGGCGTTCGGCTCAATAAGCGATGCACACCGACTTGTTCTCGGTGTAGGCCTCGATGGCCGCATGGCCCATCTCGCGACCGATGCCCGACTGCTTGTAGCCACCGAAGGGCATCGACGGGTCCAGCATGTTGTGGGTGTTGACCCAGACAGTGCCGGCCTTGATCTGCGGAATCAGCTGCATGACCCGCCCCAGGTCGTTGGACCAGATGCTCGCCCCCAGCCCGTACTGGTTGTCATTGGCCAGGCCCACCACTTCGTCCAGGGTGTCGAACGGCGTGGCCACCACCACCGGGCCGAAGATCTCCTCACGCACCAGTTGCTGGTCGGCGTGCACATCGGCCACCACCGTCGGGCGCACATAGAAGCCCCGCTCGCCATGGGCGACACCGCCACAGAGCAGCCGGGCGCCCTCTTCGACTCCGCGCTGGACCATCTGTAGCACGCGTTTTTGCTGCTTGGCGGAAATCAGCGGATTGATCTGTGCCTGCTCGTCCAGCCCCGGCCCGATGCTCAGGGACCCGGCAATGGCCACCAGGCGCTCCAGCACCTCGTTATAGATCCGGCGCTGGATGTACAGCCGCGAACCCGCCGTGCACACCTGCCCCTGGTTGAAGAAGATCGCCCCGGCGGCGCCGGCGGCGGCGGTCTGCGGGTCGCAGTCGTCAAGCACGATCACCGGCGATTTGCCGCCCAGCTCCAGGGAAAAACGGGTCATGTTGTCCACCGCGGCATGGCCGATCAGCTTGCCCACCTGGGTCGAGCCGGTGAACGCCAGCTTGTCGATTCCCGAATGCGCGGCCAGGGCCGCGCCGGCCTGGGCGCCACTGCCGGTGACCACGTTGACCACCCCGGGGGCGATCCCCGCTTCCAGGCACAACTGGCCCAGGCGCAACGCGGTCAGCGGGGTTTCGTCCGCCGGCTTGAGCACCACGGTGCAGCCACAGGCCAGGGCCGGAACGATTTTCCAGATGGCCATCAGCAGCGGGAAGTTCCACGGCACTATGGCCCCCACCACGCCCACCGGCTCCGGCACGGTGTAGGCCCGGTACTGCGCCCCGGGCACTGCGGCGATGGAAACATCCAGGCTCTTGCCCTCGATCTTGGTGGCCCAGCCGGCCATGTAGCGGGTGAACTCTGCGGCCGCTCCCACCTCCAGGGCCCGGGCCAGGTGGATCGACTGGCCGTTGTTGAGGGTTTCCAGCTGCGCCAGTTCCTCGCCATTGGCTTCCAGCAGGTCCGCCAGCTTCAGCAGCAGGCGCTCGCGGTCGGCGGGGCGCTGCGCCTTCCAGCTACCCTCGAAGGCCCGACGTGCGGCGTTCACCGCCAGGTCGATATCGGCCTGGGCAGCTGCCGCGACCTCGGCCAATTGTTCGCCACTGGCGGGGTTGTACACCGCCATCCGCGCACCGCTGAGGGCCGGCTGGCTGTGACCGTCGATCAGCAGGCCATGCTGACTGTCTATGAATGCAGCGACACGTGGGTCGATGGCAACGCTCATCTTGAATCCTCGCAGGTAGACCTAGTTCGAAATGGACTTTGAGCGCAAAGGCGCGCGCCGTCTTGACCCTGGCTGCCGCGAAACTTGGCCCTGGCTGCCAGCCCCGAAGGCCTTCACTGGCAAGCCAGCCCCTGCAGGTGCGCGCCATTGGCCGGCGAACAGGCGCGCAAACCCGCCACTGGCAGCCTGGGTCAAGTGCCCTGGCACACAGAGGCAAGCCAGGGGCGCATAAATGACGCACTAATATCTCCACGCTGTCCGTGCGTTATCAGGAGACTCAACGTGAGCGAACCAAGCCGTTTCTGGCACCCCATGCTGCACCCCAACGAAATGAAGCAACGCGAGCCGATCCGCATCGTCCGTGGCGACGGCTGCTATGTGTATGACGACAAGGGCCACCAGCTGGTGGATGGCGTTGCCGGGTTGTGGAACGTCAACGTCGGCCACAACCGCAAGGAAGTGAAGGCGGCGATCACCGCGCAACTTGATGAACTGGAATACTTCCAGCTGTTCGACGGGGTCAGCCATCCCCGGGCCGAAGAACTGTCGCGGGTGGTGATGAACCTGCTGGAACCCGAGGACATGCGCCGGGTGGCCTTCAGCTCCGGCGGCTCGGACGCCATCGAAAGCGCTTTGAAGCTGGCCCGCCAGTATTGGAAGCTCGAAGGCCAGGCCGACCGCACCAAGTTCATTTCCTTGCGCCAGGGCTACCACGGCACCCACTTCGGCGGCGCCTCGGTCAACGGCAACACGGTGTTCCGCCGCAACTACGAGCCGCTGCTGCCGGGCTGCTACCACATCGATACCCCCTGGCTGTACCGCAACCCCTACAGCCAGGACCCGGAAGAGCTGGGCAAGATCTGCGCCGACCTGCTGGAGCGGGAAATCCAGTTCCAGAGCCCGGACACCGTTGCCGCCTTCATTGCCGAGCCGATCCAGGGCGCTGGCGGCGTGATAGTGCCACCGGCCAACTACTGGCCGCTGATCCGCGAAGTCTGCGACAAGTACGGCGTATTGCTGATCGCCGACGAAGTGGTCACCGGCTTCGGTCGCAGCGGCTCGATGTTCGGCAGCCGCCTGTGGGGCGTCAAGCCCGACATCATGTGCCTGGCCAAGGGCATCACCTCGGGCTACATCCCCCTGGGCGCCACGGTGGTCAACCGGCGCATCGAGGAAGCCTTCGAGAAGAACGCCAACTTCACCGGGGCCATCATGCATGGCTACACCTACTCCGGGCACCCGGTAGCCTGCGCCGCCGCCCTGGCGTGCCTGGACATCGTGGTCAAGGAGGACCTGCCGGCCAACGCCGCGAAAATGGGCGACTACATGCTCGACAAGCTGCAGCCCTTCGTCGAGCGCTTCGACACCGTCGGCGAAGTGCGCGGCAAGGGCCTGATGCTGGCCCTGGACCTGGTGGCGGACAAGACCACCCGCGAACCCATCGACCCCATGAGCGGCTACGCCAACCAGGTGGCACAGATCGCCCGGGACAACGGGGTCATGGTGCGCCCGGTGGGCACCAAGATCATTCTCTCGCCGCCCCTGGTAATCCAGCAGGCACAGGCCGATGCCATAGTCGACGCCCTGGCCGAAGGCTTGAGCAAGGCCCGCCGCTAACCCTCCCGGCAGCAAGCTGCGATCGAGGCAATCACGATCGCAGCCTGCAGCGCTGGAGGCTTGCCAGGCACGGCCAGCAGGGTTTGACTGTGGCAGTCCGGGTTCCGGACAGGATCAATCCACGTCCTTGCGCCCCTTTCACCGAGCCACTGCCCCAAGGTGCAGCCAGGAGCCATCCGATGAACGCACCCGCCTCCCTGCCCGGCCCTCATGAGCTGGGCCACCGCTGCATCGCCGCTTTCACCCGGGTAGTACCCGCCAGCCTCTGCGCCTTCTACCGCATCGATGCCCAACTGCAGGCCCGGGACTTTTCGCTGTACCGCATGCCGGAGCAGATGCACCAGGCCTACCTGCAGCACTTTCGCCACTACGACCCCCTGCAACCTCGCCACTGCGTCGCGGCGGGGCGCCCGGTGCTGTCGCTGCACATGGGCATGGCCCACCAGGGCCCTCACGAGCGCGAGGTTTACCAGGGGTTCCTGCAACGCCACGGGGTTCTGGATGTGGTGGAAATCCTGGCCCACGATGGCGATCGGCCGGTCGCCGGCCTGTCGCTGCTGCGCGACGCCGGGCTGGGGCACTTCAGCGGGGAGGAACTGGGCACCCTGCATGCCTTGCAGGGCCTGCTGGAGATTGCCGCCCTGGCGCCCTGGTCCCAGGTCGATGAGCGCCTGTCGGGCCTGACACCCCGGGAGCGGGAAATCGCCTGGCTGCTGCGCGACGGCGCAGACAACAAGACCATCGCCCGGCGCCTGGACCTGGGCCTGCCCACGGTCAAGACCCACTTGATCAACCTGTTCCGCAAGGTCGGCGCCAGTAACCGTACGGAGCTGGTCAGGGCGCTGTTCCTGTAAAGCCCGGGCACTTCAACCATAAGGTTGATGGGCAACCCGGGGCTGGCGGCCGAACATGCAGCTCTCCTTGCTGACAAGAGCCTTGCCATGAACCCGCAACCTGAATGGATCACCGTCGGAGCCCTCGCCGATGGCTTTGCCGAAGACAATCACATTCTCCCGGCGGTGGACGACCTGGCCGGTCGCCGCCTGACCCTGTACTTCGACAACCACTGGCAGATCGAACACCATTTCGCCGCCCACACCCTGCGCTGGAACAACGTCGGGGAAGCGGCCAGCGCCGAGTTGCCCTATCGCGCCACCTGCCTGCGCCCCGGCATCTACCTGGTGGACTTCCTCAAGCACGAACAGGGCCGGATCCACTCAGTGAGCCTGATCCTGGACCTTGAACAGCAATGCTTCAGCGCCGTCATCGGGCAGATGCCCAGCCAGGCCGAATCCAGCGTCGACCTGTTCAGCCGGGCCCTGGCCGGTGGCGAGCTGACCTCGGTCAAGGCCCAGTTTCTCCACGGCGCCATCGACACGCCGGTCACCGCCAGCACGCCACGCCATGAACCCACCGATGAACTGGTGGGCCTGCGCAACCAGTACATCTACAGCGCCAGCGAGGCCTACGAGCACATCTACCTGAATGCCAACTTCTACAGCTGGCAATGCCTGCGGGGCGTCGAACAGGGGCTGGCGGATACCGACCGCTGCCACTCCTACAAGATCGCCGAGCAGCTGTACCTGTTCGTCTGGCGAGAAAAGATCGTCCCGACCCTGGGCCTGGTGCTGATCGACCTCATGGCCGGTCGCAGCGACGGCAAGATCTTCGGCTACCAGGGTGCCGACTTCAGCAGCGCCGCCAATTTTCCGGTGGGAGCCCTGGCAGAGGTGCTCAACCATACCCGGCACCGCTGATACCCGCCCCCTGGTTCCAGCCCCCCTCTTCTTCACAGGACACTGCCATGACTCTGGGCCTCGATCTGCAACGTGTCGCCCGTTGCTACCAGACCGAACTGCAACTGTTTGCCGAGAAACACCCGCGCTCCGGCGCTTTCTACCAGGAAAACCTCCAACATTGGCTGTACGGCGCGCCCTTGCATTGGATGCAGCAATGGCCCGGTTCCTACCCGATCATGGTGGCCGACGCCCAGGGCGCGACCCTCACCGATTGCGACGGTCATCACTACGTGGACTTTGCCCTGGGTGACACCGGAGCGATGTTCGGCCACGCCCAACCGGCGGTCGCCGCAGCCATCGCCGAACAGGCGCTGCATGGTTCGACCCTGATGCTGCCCACGGCCGACAGCCTGTGGGTCGGCAAGGAACTGACCCGGCGTTTTGGCCTGCCCTACTGGCAGGTCACCACCTCGGCCACCGACGCCAACCGTTTTGTCCTGCGCCTGTGCCGGATGATCACCGGGCGGCAGAAGGTCCTGGTGTTCAACTGCAACTACCACGGCAGCGTCGACGAGTCCCAGGTGGAGTTCGACGCCCAGGGCCAGATGATCCCCCGGGACGGCGTGCACGCCAACGGCCTGCAGCACCAGGCCACCACGCGGCTGGTGGAGTTCAACGACCTGCCGGCCCTGGAAGCGGCCCTGGCCCATGGCGACGTGGCCGCGGTCCTCACCGAACCCTTCATGACCAACGTCGGCATGGTGCCGCCAGCCCCGGGCTTTCATGATGGCCTGCGGGAGCTGACCCGGCGCTACGAGGTGCCGCTGATCATCGACGAGACCCATACCCTGTCCTGCGGCCCCGGCGGCTATTGCGGCGAGCACGGGTTGCAGCCGGATTTCTTCGTTCTCGGCAAATCCATCGCCGGTGGCATTCCCACGGCGGTCTGGGGCGCCAGCCAGGCCATGGCCGAACGGATCTGGCAGGTGCTGCCGCATTTCCAGCCGGGCCAGGCGATCAACCATTTCGGCTTCGGCGGCACTCTGGCCGGCAACGCTCTGCAGATGGCGGCCATGCGCGCCACCTTCAGCGAAGTGATGAACGAGGCCAGCTACGCCCATATGTTCCATCTCGCCGAGCGCCTGCGGGCCGGGGTCGAAGCCCTCATCCACAAGCACCGCCTGCCCTGGCACGTGACCCGCATCGGCGCCCGGGTCGAATACCTGTTCATGCAGCAGCCTCCGCGCAACGGCGGCGAGGCCCATCATGCCCGCCATGGGCTGATCGAAGCCTATCTGCACCTGTACCTGCTCAATCGCGGGGTGTTGCTGACGCCGTTCCACAACATGGCGCTGCTGTGCCCGACCGCCAGCGAGGCGCAAGTGGACCTGCACAACCGCCTGCTGGACCAGTGCCTGGCCCAGGTTCTGCCAGGAGCCGGCTCATGAACCAGGATCTGCGTGGGCGTATCGCCCTGGTCACCGGTTCCGGCCAGGGCATCGGCCGGGCCATCGCCCAACTGTTCGCCGCCCAGGGGGCCAGGGTCATGCTGGCGACCCGCAGCGCAGCATCAGGCGATGAAACCCTACGGCTGATTCGCCAAGCCGGCGGCACCGCCGAACTGCTGCCTGTGGACCTGGGCACCCGCAATGCCGCCGAACAGGCAGTGGCGGCAACCCTGGAGGCCTTCGGCGGCCTCGACCTGCTGCTGCACAATGCCGCGATCTTTCCGATGCAGAAGCTGGCCGAACTGGAGGAGGAAACCCTGGACAGCACCCTGGCGGTGAACCTGAAAAGCTGCTTCTGGCTGACCCGGGCCGCCTTGCCGGCGTTGCGCCGGTCCCAGCAGCCGAGGATCGTCATCACCTCCTCGGTCACCGGCCCGCGCACGGCGATTCCCGGGCTCGCCCACTACGCGGCCTCCAAGGCCGGGGTCAATGGTTTTATCCGCGCTGCCGCGCTGGAGCTGGCGGAATATGCAATCACGGTCAACGGCGTGGAGCCCGGGCTGATTGCCACCCAGGCCATGGACAATCTCGGCGACGCTTCGACCCTGGCGTCGAGCATTCCCTTGAAGCGCCTGGGCAGTGCCGAGGATATTGCCTGGGCCATGCTGTTCCTGGCGTCACGGCAAGCGGGCTATATCACCGGCCAGACCCTGGTGGTGGATGGCGGCGCCCTGCTCCCGGAAAACACCCAGCTATAGAAATGGCCGCCCCCCCACACCGGCACCTAAGAGGCGGACCGGCTGGCGCCCTCCATGGAGAACGACGGGCGTAGGAGCTGGCCTGCCAGCGAAGGCGGCCCCGAGCGCAACACAAGGCTTGGGGCTCTCTTCGTCGGCAAGCCGGCTCCTACGAAGGGGTCAGGTCAGCTGCCGCTGCGGATCTTGTTCCACAGGCGGGTGCGGATGCGGTCGATGTCCAGCGGCATGGCCTCCAGGGCAAACAGCTTGTTCATCATGTCCGGGCTCGGATAGACCTTGGTGTCGTTCTTGATGGCCGGGTCGATCAGGCTGTCGGCCTGCAGGTTACCGTTGGCGTAGTGCACGTAGTTGCTCACGCCGGCCATCACTTCGGGGCGCAGCAGGTAGTTCATGAAGGCATAGCCGGCCTGCTCATCCGGGGCATCCACTGGCATGGCCACCATGTCGAACCAGATCGGCGAGCCTTCCTTGGGAATCGAGTAGCCGATCTCCACCCCGTTCTTCGCCTCCCGGGCACGGCTTTCCGCTTGCAGGATGTCGCCGGAGAATCCCACCGCCACGCAGATATTGCCGTTGGCCAGGTCACTGGTGTACTTCGACGAGTGGAAGTAGCTGACATAAGGCCGGACCTTCATCAGCAACGCCTCGGCCTGCTTGTAGTCAGCCGGGTTCTTGCTGTGGTGCGCCAGCCCCAGGTAGTTGAGGGCCGTAGGGATCAGTTCCGGGCCGTTGTCGAGGATCGCCACCCCGCACTTCTGCAGCTTCTGCATGTACTCGGGCTTGAAGATCAGGTCCCAGGAATCCAGTGGAGCATCGTTGCCCAGCACTTCCTTGATCTTGGCCACGTTGTAGCCAATGCCAGTGCTGCCCCAGAGGTAGGGGAACCCGTGCTGGTTACCCGGGTCGTTGACCTCCAGGGCCTTGAGCAGCACCGGGTTGAGGTTCTTCCAGTTGGGCAGCTGGCTCTTGTCGAGCTTCTTCAGTGCCCCGCCCTGAATCTGCCGGGCCATGAAGTGGTTGGAAGGAAACACCACGTCATACCCGGATTTTCCGGTCATCAACTTGCCGTCCAGGGTCTCGTTGCTGTCATAGACGTCGTAGGTGAAACCAATCCCGGTTTCCTTCTGGAAGGCCTTGGTGGTGTCCGGGGCGATGTAGTCCGACCAGTTGTAGATCTTCACCGTATCGGCCTGGGCCAGGGACGCGGCCAGGAACAACGGGCTGAGCAATAGCAACGCGCAAGTCTTGCGAATCATGAGTCGATACCTGTGGCTGGTTTTGTTGTTGGCAGGCAATCAAGGGATCAGAAAATCAAGACGTAGGTCTTGCGCACCGTTTCCTGGATATCCCAGATCCCGGTGCTGTTGGCCGGCAACATCAGTGCATCGCCAGCTTCTATGTGCAGGGTTTCGCCATTGTCCGGGGTGAAGGTGCAACGGCCCTGGATGAAGTGGCAGAACTCCTGGGCGACGATCTGCCGCCGCCAGCGCCCCGGGGTGCATTCCCAGATGCCAGTCTCGACCCCGTCGTTGCGTTCGACGGCGGTCACCGAGGTCACGGCCACCGGAGTGCCCAGGGGCACCGCCACTGGTGCCGATTCGGCCAGGGTGGCGGTGGCGGTTTGCTTGAATTGGGTGATGCTCATGGTTCTACCTTTCGACGGAAAATCCGAACGGACAGCGTTCGGTACAGAGAGACCGGCTCAGTGCATGAAACCTTCCATGAAGCCGGCGATGCGGCTGGCCATCCTGCGCCGCCATGGAGCCGAGGCCGGGTTGGCCAGGGTCTGGTCCTCGTGGACGAAGCTGCGAATGATCGCGTTGTAGCCCAGCCAGCGGCACGGCTCCGGCTCCCAGGCCCGCAGGGCCTCAAGGCCGCGCTCGGGCATGACCCAGGGTTGCTGTACCAGAGGGCTGTCGCGCTCCAGGATCAGGTCCGCCAGGGTCCGGCCACCGAGGTTGCTGGCGCCAACACCCTCGCCGCCGTAGCCGCCGGACAGGGCGATCCCCTTGCGCCTGTCGCAGAGCATGTGCGGCTTGAAGTGCCGGGACATGCCCAGGTTGCCGCCCCAGGAATGGCTGATGCGCACGTTCTTGAGTTGCGGGAACAGCTCGCCGAACAGGTAGCGGCGCAGTTCCACTTCGTCACGGGTCAGGTCGAAGTCATGGCGCAGCTTACTGGCGAACTGATAGCCGCCCCGGGCCCCGAACACCAGCCGGTTGTCCATGGAGCGCTGGCCATAAGTCACCTGTCGGCTGCTTTCGCTGAAGGCCTGGCCCTGGCTCAGGCCGATTTCTTCCCAGACGGACTCCGCCAGCGGCTCAGTGGCCACCAGCAGGCTTTGCACCGGCAACTGGTAGCGGCCCAGGGGCGGCAAGGTGACCGAATAGCCTTCCACTGCCGGCACTATCCAGCGGCTGCGCACCGAAGCCTGGGCCGTCTGCAGGCTGCCGGACTGCCAATGGGTCACCGGGCTGTTTTCATAGAGGCTCACCCCCAGGCGCTCAACCGCCCGGGCCAGGCCGCGCACCAGCTTGGCCGGCTGGATGGTGGCGCAATGCGGCGCATAGATGCCGCCGTAGGGCTTGGCCAGGCGGATCTGCTGGGCCAGCTGCTCGGGGTTGAGCCAGCGGTAGTCGTCCTGGTTCAGGCCCTGGGCATAGAGCTTGTCCAGATAGTGGCGCAGGCTGGTTTCCTGCTCCGGGTAGCGGGCGGCGCAATACAGTACCCCGCCCTTGCGGTAATCGCAGTCGATACCCTCACGTTCGATGACATTGGCCACTTCATCAGGGATGCCGTGCAACAGGTCGAAGGAGGCCCGACGCTGCTGCGGCGACAGAGCGGCCAGCAGCCGGTCTTCTCCCAGCAGGTTGCCCATCAGCCAGCCGCCATTGCGGCCCGAGGCACCAAAACCGGCGGTTTGCGCTTCGATCACCGCAATATTCAACTGCGGCGCCTGGCGCTTGAGGTAATAGGCGGTCCACAACCCGGTATAGCCGGCGCCGATGATCGCCACGTCCAGGTCCAGGTCCTGCGCAAGCTGCGGCCGCGGCAATAGCGGCTCGTCGAGCTGGTCCATCCACAAACTGATACTGCGCCACGCTGGCATGCAAGCACTCCGCAACCCGAATTTCGAATGCGGCGATCCTAGTGCCTGGCCTTAAGGGCTGTCTTGCGCGCGTGCACGCAAAGAAATTTGCTTGGCGTAGGCCTTGGGCGACTGGCCGGTGTGCTGGCGAAAACAGCTGTAGAAGGCCGACAGCGAGTTGAACCCTGCGGCAAACGCCAGCTCGTCGATGCGCAGTGGCGGCGTGGCCTGGTCCAGCGCTGCCAGCAGATGCTGCAGGCGCGCCTGGTTGACGTAGCGGTAGAAGCTCTGCCCCAGCACCTGATTGAGCAGGTAGGAAATCTGGTTGCGGCTGTAACCGCATTCCCGGGACACCCGCTGCAGGTCTAGCTCGGGGTCCAGGTACGGCTGCTGGCGCTGGAAATACTGCTGCAGGTCCTCGGCCATGAAACTCAACTGGCGCGGCGACAGCCCCAGCCGGCTGGCCGCCGGGCGCAGGCTGGCGGAGGACTTGCTCGGAGCCGGCTCCCGGACCAGTGAGGCGTACTCGTTGACCCGCCAGATCAGCCCGTCGCGCACGGTGATCGCTTCACTGGAGCGAAATGACACCAGGCCCTGGCCGCCGCGCAGGGTCACCTGGTACTGGATAAACGCGGTGTTGCCATCCAGGCGGATGCGGTCGCTGTGTTCCAGGGCCTCGTCGGGAGCCCGGGGCATGCTGGCCCGCACGTATTCGCGCAGTTCCTCCAGGCCCAGGGTGCGGTTCTGGAAAAAGTCGTTGTACTGGATGTCCGGGTGGTACAGCGCCATTACTCCATCCAGGTCCCGGTGCTTCCAGCACAGGTGGTAGCGCATCACGGTTTCACCGGTGGCCTGGGTGTGCAGCGGCCCGTCATCGGGGGCAGACATAGGTTTCTCGAACAGGAAAAGGCGCAGCTTGCCGAACTTCGCCAAGGGCTTCAACGACCGGCCGCCGGCCAGATACGGCAGCCACCGGGGGGGACCAGGGAGATGACATGACTTGCATCAATAATCCATGAGTGAACCGCCGGACGGTGGGCAAAAAAACTGCGAACCGTCACAAGCCAATGCTATTTTTAAAACCTCAACCGATCGGGTCATTGACGATCCGGTCGTTCCTACCGCGAGCACAAGGAAGCGCTCAATGAATCAAGGTGGGCCACCGATGAACAGAGTCTGGGCCAGTAAAGTCACCTTTCCAAACGCCTGCCAGCTGATGCGCTGGCATTTCCATCCCATGGGTTTCGAAGCCAGCATGGATGCGCCCGGCAGCATGATCGCCCGGCTCTTCGATCGCGCCAGCGGCGAAACCATGATCGCCATCGCCGGCATTCCCTGTGCCACGGTGATGAGCGCTGCGGATGTCGAACGAATAATCGAGGCGGTGGAAGATGAGCTGGAGGCCTTTTCCCCGTCCCTGGCACTCAAGGCGTGAAGCCCCGCTGCCTCACCCGAAGCCCGCCTCGCCAGCGGGCTTTTTTCATGTCGCCTGGCGCAGGTCCTGGAAGTACGGCTTGTCTCGCGGTACCCGGTCCGAAGCCTTGGGCGCATTGCCCGAGGGGCCTTCCTGGCGGTCCACATACCAGTAGCAATGCTTGGCCGCCCGGGTGATGCCCACATAGGCCAGCCGCAGGATCTCGTCCTTCTGCGCGCTGTCGTAGGGCTCTGCATCGCCGTCCTTGCCCAACCCGGCCAGGCGATAGACCTGGTTCTTGTAGGGCGAACTGCTCAGGTGCTGACAGTCGCCCAACAGAAATACCGCATCCGCCTGCAGGCCCTTGGCGCTGTGATAGGTCAGTTGTTTCAGGCGCCTCGACCCTGGAGGCAAACTAGAATCAACATTAACTATTTGCGAAATAGCGTTCTCAATCAGTAACTTATCGCTACTTTTTCGAAACAACATCAAGATTGAATCACCCTGCTCATAGTGCTCAGCCAGACGCTGGACCAGGCCCTGGTCATCGCGATCGAGCACCTGCACCGGCCACAGCTCAGTAGCATCACCGCTGGCCTTGGCCTTCTTTCCGGCAATGGCCGGCGCCGCGCGAACAATATGCTCCGCGGCATCGATCACATGCTGATGGCTGCGGTAGTTCTCGCTGAGCATGACCCGGGTGGTGCCCGGGGACGGGAACTCCTTGTTGAACTCGATGAAGTATTTGGGCGAGCTGCCCCGCCAGCCGTAGATCGACTGCCAGTCGTCACCGACACAGAGCAGCGAGGAATGCTGGGCGGCGCGCCCGATGTGCAAGGCGGAGCCTCGGCTGCGGATCGCCGCAAGGCTGGCCCTGATCCAGGAAACGATCTGCGGCGAAACATCCTGGAACTCGTCGATCATCAGGTGCGACATCGGGCGCAGGCAGGCATCGCTGAGCAACTTGAAGTTCTCCGGCGAGCGCTCGCTGAACAGGGCGAACATGCGGTTGTAGCTCATGATGGGCGGCGACTGATCCAGCAGATGGTCCTCCAGGGCTCGCCAGAACAGGCTCAGGGCTTCGAAGAAAAACCGGTCCGGATCGTCCTGGGCAAAACTCATGCCCGCGACGGCATCGCCCACCTCCAACCCCAGGTTCTCGATAAAGCCGGCGGCGGCGACAAAGCAATCGAGCAACGGCGCCGATGCCAGCTCGCCCTTGATCTTGTAATCGAAGCCCGGGCCGGCACTGACCTGGGCTGAAAAGGCACCGGCAGAACGCTTCGATGACTCGTAACTATCTAGCCATATCAATGGCTTACGACAGAAAGCTTGAAACAGGGTGCGCTTTACAGCCCACTCTGCGCGTACCGACAACTTGGCCCCTGGCCGGCTGAGCTGCGGGCTCTCGCGCGGATCGAAGCCCAGCACCACCCACGCCTCCAGTTCCGCGCAGTAGCCGTGGCTGTAGAAGATTGAACCGTTGATTTCGAAGCGCTGGCGCTGCGGCTCGACCCCCTTGATCGGCCAGGCACCGGCGCGCAACCACAGGTCTTCCACGGTGTCGCACAGTTCTTCATCGCGCTTGGCCGCCAGCTCCGTCACCGCCATGCGCTTTTGCACATCCGGGTGGTCGCGCTCCAGTTCCTTGAGTTGCAGAGCGTGGCGCAGCAAAGGCTGCAAGGCCAGGCGGAAGCGCTCGTCACTGCGATACAACGCCTGGTAGCAGGCATTGAGGTACTTGCGCTGGGCATCATTGATGCGCAAGTCGAAAGGGTTGCTGTCCACCTCGTCTTCGCCGCCCTGGAGCCGATCGCTGAGGTTCTCGAAGGCCTGCAGGCGCTCGAAGCCCGGCAGGCTGCGGACCATGGGCAGAATCCGCGAGTGGAAGGTCCGCACCAGCTCCCGGGCTTCCCTGGCGCCCAGTTGCCGCCCCCACAGGGCAAAGACTTGCGTGAGCTTGGTGATGAAGTCCTTGCGCGACTCCCGGGTGAAGGTCACCACGGTCATGGCGTCCAGCTCGAAGCCCAGATAGTGATGCAACAGCAGCAGGCGCAGCACCAGCGAGGTCGACTTGCCGGCCCCGGCTCCAGCGATCACTGCGGTGGCGGGTGTGTCGCTGAAAATCATCTTCCACTGCGCGGCGCTGGGTTGCGCCCCGGCGGGCAGCAGGCGGGCGACATCGGCCTTGAAGCGCTTTTTCAGCTCGGCGCTCAACGGCAGGCGCCAGTCATCGAACAGCCGGTCATCCACACCGGGCGGACGGTGCTCGGTGTTGCGGCTGTCGCGGATCAACAGCACCTGGCGGCCTTCCTCCAGCCCCTCGAGCCGGCCTTCCTGGTAGCCATACTCCACGCCGGCAGTGTGGCCACTGCGAAAGCCATCGGCCTGACCATGCAGCCAGGAAGCCCGATGCTGGGCCCGCAGGCGGTTCAGGCCATGGCCGAAGAAGCGCGCCGCGAGGCGTTTGAACAGGGGCATCTGGGCCAGGGGCAAAAGATCGGGGGGCAGATCGGGGGTGTGTTGCGACACGCGGACTCCAGGGTGTGAGGCTGAGCAGTAATCTTCGGCGGATTGTTCCACGGTATCCAGCCAATTGCTTGCAGGTCATTAAGTTAAGCGATGAACCGAAGGTTTAACACCAACTTTGCGACAAAATAATCATCTAATTTTACGATTGGATTACGGCATTTTTTGCGCTTTTTATCGATCTATAGCTGATGGAAGATGCTCGCCATCAACCAACGGTTATCGTTTTCTGGCCCGGGTACAACGTGCCATGACGAGCCCTTAATGAGGAGAAGATCATGCTTGAACTCAGACCTTTCAGCTCCCTGGGCGGCGCGCACCACGGCTGGCTGGATGCCCACCACCATTTTTCCTTCGCCGAGTACCATGACCCCAAGCGCATGCACTGGGGCAACCTGCGGGTCTGGAACGATGACGTGATCGCCCCTGGCACCGGCTTCCCCCAGCACCCGCACCGGGACATGGAAATCATCACCTACGTTCGCGAAGGGGCCATCAGCCACCAGGACAACCTGGGCAACAAGGGCCGCACCGAAGCCGGTGATGTGCAGGTAATGAGCGCCGGCACCGGGATCGCCCACAGCGAGTACAACCTGGAAGCCACGCCAACCAAGATCTTCCAGATCTGGATCATCCCCAACCAGGCGGGCTCTGCACCTTCCTGGGGGGCCAAGCCTTTTCCCAAGGGCCAGCGCGAAGGTTTCGTGACCCTGGCCAGTGGCAAGGCTGGCGATGAGGAAAGCCTGCGAATTCGCGCCGATGCGCGGCTGGTGGCGGCCAACCTGAAGGCCGGGGAAACGGCCGAGTATCACCTTGACGCCGGACGTCGAGCCTATCTGGTGCCCGCGACCGGGGTGATCGAGATCAACGGCTTGCGCGCCGAAGCTCGAGACGGCGTTGCGGTTGAGCATGAGCCAGTGCTGCGGGTGACGGCGTTGCAGGACAGCGAGATCGTGCTGGTGGATCTGGCGTGAAATACAGCGGCCAATAAAAAGGGGCGACCGTGATGGTCGCCCCTTTTTTTTGCCTGACGGGCCCGGAGCGCCGGTCAGTTGCCGCTGATGGCGGCGTCCACCAGGGTTTGCGCTTCCTGCACCAGTTGCTTGAGGTGATCGTCGCCGATAAAGCTTTCGGCGTAGATCTTGTAGATGTCTTCAGTACCCGACGGGCGTGCGGCGAACCAGCCGTTCTCCGTCATGACTTTCAGGCCGCCAATGGCCTGGTCGTTGCCCGGTGCATGGCTGAGGATCTGCTGGATCGGCTCGCCGGCCAGTTGGGTCGAAGTTACCTGCTGGGGCGACAGCTTGCTGAGCAGGGCCTTCTGCTGCGGGTTGGCCTTGGCATCGACACGGATCGAGAACGGCTCACCCAGCTCGTCGCACAGGGCGCGGTAGGCCTGGCTCGGGTCGCCGCCGGTACGCGCGGTCATTTCCGCCGCCAACAGGGACGGGATCAGGCCGTCCTTGTCGGTGCTCCAGACGCCACCGTCGCGGCGCAGGAAAGAGGCACCGGCGCTTTCTTCGCCGCCAAAGCCCAGTGAGCCGTCGAACAGGCCATCGGCAAACCACTTGAAGCCCACCGGCACTTCATACAGACGGCGGCCCAGGCGTGCAGCGACCCGGTCGATCAGGCCGCTGCTGACCACAGTCTTGCCCACCGCGGCATCAGCGCGCCATTGCGGGCGATTCTGGAACAGGTAGTCGATGGACACCGCCAGGTAGTTGTTCGGCGCCAGCAGGCCGCCGCTCGGGGTGACGATACCGTGGCGATCGTGATCGGGGTCGCAGGCGAAGGCCACGTCGAAGCGTTCCTTGAGGCCGATCAGGCCCTGCATGGCGTAGCTGGAGGACGGGTCCATGCGGATCTGCCCGTCCCAATCCACCGACATGAAGCGGAAAGTGGCGTCCACTTGCTTGTTAACCACCTCCAGGTCCAGGCGGTAGTGCTCGGCGATCGCCGACCAGTAGCGCACCCCTGCTCCGCCCAGCGGATCCACGCCCAGGCGCAGCTTGGCGTTGCGGATGGCGTCCAGGTCGATGACGTTGATCAGGTCGGCGACGTAGGTGTTGAGGTAATCGTGGCGATGGGTGGTGTCGGCCTTCAGCGCCTGTTCGTAACTGATGCGCTTGACCCCGGCCAGCTTGGCCGCCAGCAGTTCATTGGCCTTGGCTTCGATCCACTTGGTGATGTGGGTGTCGGCCGGGCCGCCGTTGGTGGGGTTGTACTTGTAGCCGCCGCTTTGTGGCGGGTTATGGGACGGGGTGATGACAATGCCGTCCGCCAGGCCCGAGGTACGCCCACGGTTGTAGCAGAGGATGGCGTGGGACACCGCTGGGGTCGGGGTGTACTCGTCGCCGGCAGCAATCATCACGGTCACGCCATTGGCCGCCAGCACTTCCAGGGCGCTGGCCCCGGCCGGGGTCGACAGGGCATGGGTGTCGATGCCGACAAACAGCGGGCCGTCGATGCCCTGGGATTCGCGGTACAGGCAAATGGCCTGGCTGATGGCCAGCACATGCCATTCGTTGAAACTCAGATCGAACGAGCTGCCACGGTGCCCGGAGGTGCCGAAGGCCACACGCTGGGTAGGCACCGATGCATCAGGCTGACCGGTGTAATAGGCCGTAACCAGTCGCGGGATGTCGACCAACAATTCAGCCGGTGCCGGTTTGCCCGCAAAAGGACTGAGAGTCATGCAAAACCTCTGGAAAAGGATGGTTCGGAAATGGGCCGCAGTTTACTGGCAGTTTGACCGCAACGCGATGGAATCTATCCCAACGCCCCGGCGCTTTTATGCAGCGACCGGCTTGCCGGTAAAAGGACTTCCAGGGGGAAAACTAAAAAGCCGGCGCAAGGGCCGGCTAATCGAGGCAATAAAAAACGCCAGGCTTTGCCTGGCGTTGGAATCAGGCCGGTTCGACCTGAAGCGCGACCCGTTCGCGGCACGGACATTCATCCATGTAGCGGTGCGCCTCGACAAACTCGTTGAACGCGAATACCCGGGTCTTCAGGGGCAGCAGCACCCGGTCCGCCGTGAGCTGGTTGATGTCGCGCAACGCACGCTGCAGCGCGACCTGATCCTGGACAATTCCCAACTCCGGCTTGCCAGTGAAGTTGCCGATGCAGTGGACGAAGAACTGGATGTTCTTCTGGAACGCCGCGCAGGCCGGGAACGGCGTCTGGTTGCCGCCCTGCAGGCCATAGAGCACCAGGCTGCCGCGGGGCGCCAGGACGTCGCCGAGCATGGACATCTGCGGACCGCCCAAACCGTCGAACACCACGTCGACGCCGCGGTTGTCGGTGAGCTTGTTGATCTGCATCAGCAGGTCCTGTTCCTCGGTGACAATCACCTTCTCGGCACCCAGGGACAGCAGGTATTCACGCTCTTCAGCGGTCTTGGTGGCGGCAATCACCCGCACACCCAGGGCCTTGCCCAGCTGGACAAAGGACGGCCCGGCACAATGGCTAGCGTCAGTCACCAGGGCAAACTGCCCCGGTTTGACCCGCGCCAGGTCGGCGTAGGCGAAATAGGCGATCAGCAGCGGCGTGTAATGAACAGCAGCCTCAATCGGGCTGAGAACATCGGGATAACGGGTCAGGGCCGAACGCGGCAGGACGATCAGCTCGCCATACACCGGGTAATCGTTGGGGCTTTCGGCGGGAAAACTCGCCACCTTGTCACCTACCGCCAGATCGTCGACGCCCTCGCCCACGGCCGTGACCACTCCGGCCATTTCGTGCCCCAGGCCAGAAGGCAAGCGCGCATGGGACGACGCCAGGTTCTGCCGCCAGAGCACGTCATACCAGCTGATACCGATGGCTTCGACTCGTACCTGCACTTCGCCTGGCGCAGGCAACGAGGCCGCATGCTCTTCGCATTTGAGCACCTCGGCCGGTCCAAACTTGTGAAAACGAATCGTGCGGGACATCGCAAACCTCGTCAAATTAACCTCTAATGCCGCGAACTTTATCCGGGCTTTGCAAGCAAGACTATCAGTGCCTATTAATAGTCGACATGCTTGGCATTGATTTCGTGCCCTTGAATATCGGGGCGTACAGCCTGCTCGAACCTTGCCCGACTACAAACAAACAACATTTAGCCGATGCAGAGTACCAGCCTTTCCCCGTAAGATTCACGCCGGCCATTGTTCCGATATGGCCGCTCCCGTCAAGCTCGCTGACTCTGCCAGGACTCCAGATGAATCGTAATGACCTGCGTCGTGTCGACCTGAATCTGTTGATCGTATTCGAAACACTGATGCACGAACGCAGTGTGACCCGCGCCGCCGAGAAGCTGTTCCTCGGCCAGCCGGCCATCAGTGCAGCCCTGTCGCGCCTGCGCAACCTGTTCGACGATCCGCTGTTCGTGCGTACCGGGCGCAGCATGGAGCCCTCGGCCCGGGCAGTGGAAATCTTCGCCCTGCTCTCGCCGGCCCTGGATTCGATCTCCACCGCCGTCAGCCGCGCCGCCGAATTCGACCCGGCCACCAGTACCGCCGTGTTCCGTATCGGTCTTTCCGACGATGTGGAATTCGCCCTGCTGCCGATGCTGCTCAAACGCCTGCGCGCCGAAGCCCCAGGCATCGTGCTGGTGGTACGCCGCGCCAACTACCTGCTGATGCCCGCGCTGCTGGCCTCCGGCGAAATCTCCATCGGCGTCAGCTACACCGCCGACCTGCCGGCCAACGCCAAGCGCAAGGTCCTGCGCCGCAGCCTGCCCAAACTGCTGCGGGCCGACACCGTGCCCGGCCCCCTGACCCTGGACGACTTCTGCGCCCGCCCCCACGCCCTGGTGTCGTTCGCCGGGGACCTGAGCGGGTTCATCGATGAGGAGCTGGAGAAGCTCGGACGCAAGCGCCACGTCGTGCTCGCCGTACCGCAATTCAACGGCCTGAGCACCCTGCTGGCCGGCACCGACATCCTTGCCACCGTGCCCGACTACACCGCCGACGCCCTCACCGCCGCCGGCGGCGTACGCGCCGAAGACCCGCCGCTGCCAGTACGCAGCTTCGAACTGCACATGGCCTGGCGCGGTTCACAGGACAACGACCCGGGCGAGCGCTGGTTGCGTTCAAGAATTCAGATGTTCTTCGGCGATCCAGACAGTCTTTGATCAAGTGCCACAGGCATCCATAGATTCTTCCGAAAAGAGTCCTTTAGCGAATAATTCGGTCCGTGGCTTTCCCTCAGGTGCCGCTGGCTTGCGAAGTATTCGGGGGCATAAGTTGGGGGCAAACCCTGGCGGCTTGAAAGGATGCCCCCAAGGGAGAAGTCAGCGGCCGTCACCCTTGTCCATGCAATATGAGTTGACGAACGTTGCCGTGTGCCGCAGGGGCTGACGGATATCCGGTTTGGCTAGCCCATGCCTGTTGGCAAATTGCTCGACGGCCGCGGTATCAAATCCAGTGGTCTGGATAAAGTCCAAGGCTTCGGTTTTTGTATTCATGAACCGCGCCATGAGGGGAATGCTCAGCAGCCACTTCAGCAATCGGAGCGAGATGCTACGCTGCGTTACTACGAGCAAATCGGCCTGATCGCACCGCAGCGGCGAACGAACAACTACCGCGTTTACACCGCGCGCGCAAAGCATGGGGTTTTCACTGGGGGAAATAGGCGAGATTCTGAATGCGCAGCGCAACCAGCTGATCGATTGTGCGGACGGCGCCAAGTTCATTGAAAGGAAGATGGCAGAAATCAAACAGAAAATCGCCAACTTCCAGCGTATTTATCGGTATCTGGATCAAGAGCGTGCAACCCTCGAAGCCAGTGCTGCCAGGCAACTTGAGCTTCAGCACTTCCAACTGAGCTGTCAGAGAGAATCCGCGGCGACTCAACGCTCTGGACAGTGATAGACATTGCCTGAAAGAGTCACGTTGGTTTGCTCCAGTCGACCATCCGAGCCGGTTTGCCCTGCACGCTGAGTGAGCAGATAAACCCTGTTGCCCCCTATTGCCGCTGCTTTGTTTTTAAGGTCATTGCGCGCCCCGGTCTCCAGTTCGGCATTACCCGTGATACTGCCCAATAAAAAGTTGCCCTGACTACCCGTGACATCACCCAGGAACTGGCACTCTCGCCCCGGCTCATTGTGGGTGATGCGCACATTGTTAGCGCCCGGTCCGGCAACGGAAGTGGGCGCGCAACCCACCAGGCCAGACAACGCCACACACAGACCAATGCCCGCGAGAGTATGGGGGAGATACATCTACTTGATTCCTTTCTTACGGTTAGAGCGGTGCCCTAAAGGGATGAGCTTTCAGGGCGATAGGGCGCGCAGTATCAAGCTTTAGTAAAACTGCAGGTGTATTAATCAGTAAATTTACAGTCTAAAAATGTAAAAACCGGACCACAGACATCGTACCAAGGCCCTGGCCATGACGCCCCGACCTGTAGCTTGGTCAAGCCTTTCCAGCGACTTGCCAATCTACCTGCATGATTGGCTAACACGACTCACGTTCAACTACGGGGCATTCAACCCGTTGAATCCCGGGTTCGTTCCTGCACTCAATGATGTATTGGACAGAGCGTCGTCCCATTTCGTAATACGGCAACTGCACAGTACTGAGCGGCGGGTAGAACAGCTCTGCAACACCGATCATGTTGTCGTAACCCAAGACCGCCACCTGGTTCGGAATACGCAGCCCACGGCTTAGCAAGTACTGGTAGGCCACCAAAGCAATACGGTCGTTACCACAGATAAGGAGATCGAACGCTGGACCTTCTTGCGACTCGCGCAACTGCGTCTCCAGCACGCTGAGCGTTTCCTGATAGGCGTCATCCTGCGACAGGCTGTATTGAGGAACATCGGCCACGGATATTCCGGCCTCGGCGAGTGCGCGACACAATCCAAGCTGGCGCGGCTGCCAAGCCAGGCTGGCTTGTGGCAGGTTGATGCACAACGGACGCCGATAACCACGCTTGAGCGCATGTCGCACCGCCTGATACTGGCCATCGGCATCGTCAGGCACATAGCAGGCCACCCCGGGCTCCAGGCTCACGCAATTGCTCAGTACCAACGGCAGGCTGCGCAGCCCTGCGGGGATTTCGACAGTCCGCAACTGCATGGCGCTAAAAATGATTCCGTCAGGCTGGTGGGACAGCATCAGGTCGATGGTCTGCTGGCTCGGCGGCACTTCGAACACGTTGAGGATGAAGATATTCCAGCCGTGCTCCCGGGCAGTGCGCTCCATGGACAGGAGCATTTCCACAGCGAAGGGCGTGGTGGCGGTATCCAGCGCGAAGACGCCAATGGTCTTGCCACGGGAGGCACCGCCGCGGATCTTTCGGGCGGAAAGGCTGGGAACATAACCCAGGGTCTCAACCGCTTGCAGAACTTTCGCCAGGGTTTCCTGATTGACCTTTTCCGGAGTGTTAAGCGCCCTGGACACGGTCATGAAGGAAACCCCTGCCAGGCGCGCGACATCTTTAACTGAGGCCATTCGCAGGAGCCAATGCTTGTATGGCCGGGCATCATGTCATGCTTGGCAAAAGCATGACAACACGCCGCCTGACGCCGCGCCAACCGCGGCCAATCACCAGGGTCACAGGTGCAGATCGGCCAGGTGCCAGACCGACGCTTGGCCAAAACCACCGCTGCCATTGACCGCAAACGCCATGACCGCCAGGCTGTCGGGGCTAGGGTAGATCCGACTGCTCAAGCTATAAGCTCCGTCATCGACAAACACCTCAATGGAGGATCGATCAAGGAAAATCCGCAAGGCTATCTGCATTTGGCCCTTGGCTATCGGCACGCTGCGCGCACCGCTTACCCCCGCTCCCGAGTGTTGCCTGTCCAGCACCAGACGCCGCGCCATCGCATCGAAGTACACCAGGGTCCGCTCTTGCCGATCCTCACTACAACGCAGCGCCAACCCGAAACGCTCAGCCGTGCTACCAGCCAGGTCCAGGGTCAGTTCGAATTCCAGCAGCGCCCCTCGCTCAGCGAGTATGCAATTGCCGGATTCGACCACGCCGATCGCCAGTGTCCGTTGCGACTGGCGTAGCGCTGCCAACTCGCGGGCCGGCCGCATGCGTAGCCGTTCGCCATTGCGGCTCAGTTCACGAGGTAGCGACAGCGCACCGCACCAGTGTTGCGCCTGACTCGGCATCGGGCTGTCCCACATGTCCATCCAAGCCCACAACAGGCGTCGCCCGTCTGGCGCCAGCACGGTCTGCGCCGCATAGAAATCGTGACCATGATCCAGTTCACGCATCTCACCGCACTCGCTGAAGTATCCGCGCTCGTCCAGCAGGCCCATCCGATAGCTGTTCTGGAACTTGTTCCAGTTGTCATAACCGCTGGGGTTCAAGCCTTGAGGCGAATAGAGAAACACATCACAGCCATCGAGTTCGAACAGGTCAGGACACTCCCACATATAGCCGTCCGACTCTCGTTGCCCTTGCAGTGCGCACCTGAGGTACGTCCAGTGATGCAGGTCGCCTGAGCGATAGAGCAGGAGCTGAGGGGCGTCGCCTTGGCGCGCACCCAGGGCCATCCACCATTGCTCTCCTCGCCGCCATACCTTGGGGTCGCGAAAATGCATGATGCCCGGTTCAGGCGCCCTATCGATCACCGGCCCGTGCTTGCTGAACGCAACCCCGTCGGTGCTGCTGGCCAGGCACTGAACCTGGCGAATGCTCCGCTCGTCACCGGGCGCACCCAGCCAGGTATGCCCGGTGTAAATCAGGTACAACACGTCGTCCATGACCACCGCAGACCCTGAAAAGCAACCGTCGCGGTCATAGGCCTCGCCCGGCGCCAGCGCGATGGGCAGGTGCTCCCAGTGCACCAGGTCACGGCTCTTGGCATGGCCCCAGTGCATCGGCCCCCACTGAGCCGAATAGGGATGATGTTGGTAGAACACATGGTACTCGCCGCGAAAATAAACCAGACCGTTCGGGTCATTCATCCACCCCACCGGCGGCGCAAGATGATAGGCCAGGCGATAGTCATCACCCCGCCCAGGCAGTTTTTTTTCAATAGCGCGATGCGCTTGCTCTAACAGTGCAGCGTGCATGGCTGGTTCCTGTCTAGGGTTCATAACGAGGGGCGGATGGCGCGATGGCGGGAAGCTGTCGTGAATCGCCAGCCCCGACTTGAGAGGCGTCACGCACGGGGTCCTTGCGCAACAAGGTCCATGAAAGCAGCAGGCAAGCGCCGACCAGGCCTGCCATCAGTACGTAGACGCTGGAGAAACCGAAATGGTCGTAGCCGTAGCCCACCAGCGGTGACAGCAACATGGCGGTCAGTTGCTGGGCGAACTGGAACCCCACCAAGTAGATCGAGGCGGACAGCCGAGAGTCGAAGTTGAGCGAAATGTATTTGAATATCGAGACCAGCAAGATGGGCACTTCCAAGGCGTGCAACATCTTGCAGGCGGCGATGGCCCAGGCCTGCGTTGCCAGCCCCGACCCAAGGATGCGCACGAACATGATGCTGCCGGCCAGAATCAGCCCGTATTTGGCGCCTGTGCGGCTGACCACCCAGGGTGCAAGCAGCATCAGGACCGCCTCGACCAGTACCTGAGACGAGTTCAGGTAGCCATAGGCACGGGTCCCCTCCTCCGGGGTCGGGAAAAACGAGGAGAAATACACCGGAAACTGTTGCTCGTAGATCATGTAGATCCCGCATACCCCCGTCAGGTAAAGGCTGAAAGCCCAGAACCGCGGGAGTGCCAGCAACTTCCAGAGATCGTTCAGGCGCACGGGGTGGACAACCGTGCCCGCCTGCACTGCCGGCTGGGCCAACCGGTCGAGGTCCAGACGGAACAGGATCAGCAAAAACACGATGCCGGCGAGGCTGCTCATGTAAAACGCAATGTCAGGATCGATGTTGAACACCACGCCGACCACGCCCGTCGCGCTGGCCCAGCCCAACGACCCCCACATTCGGGTGGTTCCAAACTCGAATCCTGCATGCCGCGACAAGCGCTCGGTGTACGACTCGATCACCCCAACGCCTGCCAGCATCGCCAGCGCCAGGAACGCCGCACCGACCAACGCGCCGAGCACCACGTTCTGCGCCAACAGGCCGGCGTAGACATAAATTGCAAACGGGGCCGCGGCACACAGCAGGATGCCAATCCACACCAGAAGCTTTTTGGACAGCCCGAGGCGGTCTTGGAGGGCGCCGTAGAAGGGCTGAACCAGCAGCGCCGCAATGGCGTTGGCGGCGAAGATGAAGCCGGTTTCCGTGCCATTCAAGCCAATGACTCGATGCAGCCAGATAGAAAACAATGAATAGCTGGATGACCACGAAAAGAAGAAGAAAAACAACAAACCACTGATAAGCCAGTACTCGCGTTTGGCGGCAAACTGCATGTGACGACCCTCTTGTTTTTATTTAGGTTAACGTTAACATCGCATCCCATTACGCGTCTCCAAACGCTTCGCTGTCAAGTGGCGTGCGCTGCAAAAAGGCACTCAACTCGCCTTGCATGACCCGCAGAAGGTCCCTGTCCGACGGGAGACCGCGAACCGTTGGAAAGATGTCTGCAGTGCCCGAATACAAAAACAAGAGGGTTATCTATGCGTTCTGCGGTGTGCTGGCCTTGGGCTGGCTTTTCTCTGTTCGTGCTCTCCACTCAACTGTTCGCCGCGCCAGCTCAAAGCATCGAAGAGCGTCTGGCCAGGCTCGAAGCCCGGACCTCCTCCGCCGAAGCTCGTGCTTCAGCGGCCGAAGCCGATGCGGCTCGGTTGCGCCGGGAAGTCCAGTTGCTCAACCAGAAAATCGTCGGCCGCCTGCCCTCTCCAGCAGAAAATGCCCTCGACCAACGCATAGCCCGGATGGAGGCCCATCAGCAGGTCCTGGCAAGCGCTGCCCCGGCGACCGCTTCTTCGGCCGGGGCGAGCGAACGCCTGAGCGATGGCTTCACCTTCGGTGGCTATGCCCGCTCCGGGATCATGAGCAACGGATCCGGCGCCGGTCGTGGTGGCCCCTATGTGACCCCTGCCGGCTCGGTGGGGGGCGCGGTGGGCCGTTTGGGCAATGAAGTCGATACCTACATGGAGGCCAAGCTCGCCAAGGAAAGCCAGGCTGACAACGGCACACACGCCAAGTACCTGCTGATGCTCGCCGACGGCCTGGAGACGCCCAATGACTGGACCGCGGCGCAAAGCCAGCTCAATGTGCGCCAGGCCTACACCGAACTGAGTCACCTGGCCTCCTTCCAGGACAGCCCCCTGCTGCACAATGCCACGCTATGGGCAGGCAAGCGCTTTGATCGGGACAATTACGATCTGCATTGGCTAGACAGAGGGATTGTGTTCCTGGCCGGCACAGGCGGTGGCATCTACGACCTGCAACTGACCCAGGACTGGCGCCTCAATGCCTCGCTGATGAGCCGCTCCTACGGAGACTTCGGCACCGAGGAAAAAAAGGATATCCGCAGCTATGTCGCGACCCTGAATCAATTCTTCGACCAGGGCCGCTGGCAGGTCATGCTCAATGGCATCTCATCAGGCCAGAACGATGCCGACCTGGAACCCGGCAACGGTGCAGAACCCGACCGCAAGCGCCGACTGAACAAGTCCGGCTTCAGCCCCGCCACGGGGGGCACCCATGGCCTGCTCGCCTACCATCGGCCCGATTTCTTCGGCCATGAGGGCTACGCCAAGGCGGTGCTGCTTTATGGCCAGGGCCTGGGAGCAGAGGTCAACAACATCGGCGCCGATGGCGACTTGCTGGACCAGGCCAGGACCTTGCGCCTGGCGTTCTATGGCCATACGCGCCTCAATCAGGACTGGCGCATCGCCCCGGCCTTGATCGCCGAACAGAGCAAGGATCGTTATGTTGCCGGCGATGACTATCGCTACATGACACTCAACGTGCGCCTGGCCAACGAACTGAGTAGCAATTTCGAAATGCAATACGAACTGAGCTGGCAGACCATGGATCTCGACGCACGAGGCTACGATGGCCGCCAGGCCGCCAAGGGCGACTATTGGAAACTCACCCTGGCGCCGACCTTCAAGGCCCAGACCGGTGACTTCTTCATTCGCCCGGAGCTGCGTCTGTTCGCCACCTACATGAACTGGTCCAAAGACCTGGATGACTTCAGTGCAACGGACGACTTTGGCCAGAAAGGCTTCAAGTCCGGCGGCGACTGGCAACTGGGGGTACAGATGGAAACCTGGTTCTAGACGCCCAGCAGCCGGGCAGACCGATGGCGCTGTGATCTGGCCCTGGCTACCAGGAGCTGCTTGGGACAACCGCCGCCCATTGACGCCACTTTCGCCGGCAAGCCGGCTCCTGCGGCCACAGCCAATGTTGCGTCAGCCGCAATAACTAATTGCACGCCAGGGAATTGATAGCAGCCTAACGAAAGGCGCATGCTAGAGGGCTTGCTTGGGGCTTATATCATTCCGAATGATAGTTACCTTCGCTTCATTCGATTCGTGAGATACAACCCTGCCGAGCATCATCCGCCCATCTCAAATACAGTGGCGGATGCACCATGGACCAGTCAGTCAAACTCCTACGTTTTCCACTCGCCGTTCTCGCCGTGCTGGTGATGAGCGCGTGCGGCAAAGCCCCTGAGACCGCCTCCGCCCCGCCCGCTGCCAAAGTCAGCGTGGCCAAGGTGCTGGAACAGCCGGTCAACGAATGGGATGAATTCACCGGGCGCCTGGAAGCCCCGGAAACCGTGGAGATCCGGCCTCGGGTCTCGGGCCAGATCGATCAGGTGGCCTTCACCGAAGGCGCCCTGGTAAAGAAAGGCGACCTGTTGTTCCAGATCGACCCACGGCCTTTCCAGGCTGAAGTGCGCCGCCTCGAAGCCCAGCTGCAACAAGCTCGGGCCACCGCGACCCGCAGTGCCAACGAAGCCCAGCGCGGCCAGCGCCTGCTGACCAGCAACGCGATTTCCGCCGAGCTGGCCGACACCCGCACCAGCGCCGCCCAGGAAGCCCGGGCCGGGGTCGATGCGATCCAGGCCCAGCTGGACGTGGCCAAGCTCAACCTGAGCTTCACCCGGGTGGTGGCGCCCATCAGCGGCCGGGTCAGCCGCGCGCAGATCACCGCCGGCAACCTGGTGACCGCCGATGTCACCCCGCTCACCAGCCTGGTGTCCACCGACAAGGTCTACGCCTACTTCGACGCCGACGAGCGTGTGTACCTCAAGTACACCCAGCTCGCCCGCCAGGGCCAGCGCGGCCAGACCACCCCGGTGTACCTGGGGCTGTCCAATGAAGAAGGCCACCCGCACCTGGGGCAGATGAACTTCGTCGACAACCAGGTCAACCCCAAGACCGGCACCATCCGGGGCCGCGCAGTGTTCGACAACAGCGACGGCAGCTACACCCCGGGCCTCTATGCACGCCTGAAACTGGTGGGCAGTGGCACCTACTCGGCGATGCTGATCAACGACGAAGCCGTAGGCACCGACCTGGGCAAGAAGTTCGTGCTGGTGATGGACGCCGACAACAAGCCAGCCTACCGCGCCGTGGAACTGGGGCCGAAGATCGAAGGCCTGCGCATCGTGCGCAACGGCCTGAGCAAGGACGACACCATCATCGTCAAGGGCTTGCAGCGGGCACGTCCCGGCGCACCGGTCACGCCTGAAGTGATCCCCATGGCCAGCAAGGAAACCCTCGCCGCCCTGGCCCAACAACGCCAAGCACTGGAAGCCAGCAACCTGCAGCAGGTCACCCCTGCCAAGGCGGCTCCGGCTGTGAAACTCGCCGCTGCGACACCGCGCGGTTAAGGGACGACTCTCAAGATGAATTTTTCCCAGTTCTTCATTTCAAGGCCGATCTTCGCCGCGGTGCTGTCGCTGCTGATCCTGATCGCCGGCGCCATCTCGCTGTTCCAGCTGCCCATCAGCGAATACCCGGAAGTGGTGCCGCCCACCGTGGTGGTGCGCGCCAACTTCCCGGGGGCCAACCCGAAAGTCATCGGTGAAACCGTGGCCGCGCCCCTGGAACAGGCGATCACCGGGGTCGAGAACATGCTCTACATGTCCTCGCAATCCACCGCTGACGGCAAGATCACCCTGACCATCACCTTCGCCCTGGGCACCGACCTGGACAACGCCCAGGTGCAGGTGCAGAACCGTGTGACCCGCACCCAGCCCAAGCTGCCCGAAGAAGTGACGCGCATCGGCATCACCGTGGACAAGGCCTCTCCGGACCTGACCATGGTGGTCCACCTGACCTCGCCGGACAAACGCTACGACATGCTCTACCTGTCCAACTACGCCCTGCTCAACATCAAGGATGAGCTGGCTCGCCTGGGCGGCGTGGGGGATGTGCAGCTGTTCGGCATGGGCGACTACTCGCTGCGGGTGTGGCTGGATCCGAACAAGACCGCCTCGCGCAACCTGACCGCCACCGACGTCGTCACCGCCATCCGTGAACAGAACCGCCAGGTTGCCGCCGGTGCCCTGGGCGCGCCACCTGCGCCCACCGCCACCAGCTTCCAGCTGTCGGTCAACACCCAGGGCCGCCTGGTCACCGAGGAAGAGTTCGAGAACATCATCATCCGCTCTGGCGAGGACGGTGAGATCACCCGCCTGAAGGACATCGCCCGCATCGAGCTGGGGTCGAGCCAGTACGCCCTGCGTTCCCTGCTCAACAACCAGCCGGCGGTGGCGATCCCGATCTTCCAGCGCCCGGGTTCCAACGCCATCGAGATCTCCAATGAAGTGCGGGCCAAGATGGCCGAGCTCAAGCAGAGCTTCCCGCAAGGCATGGACTTCAGCATCGTCTACGACCCGACCATCTTCGTCCGCGGCTCCATCGAAGCGGTGGTGCACACCCTGTTCGAAGCCCTGGTGCTGGTGGTGCTGGTGGTGATCCTGTTCCTGCAGACCTGGCGCGCCTCGATCATCCCGCTGGTGGCCGTACCGGTGTCGCTGATCGGTACCTTCGCGGTCATGCACCTGTTCGGTTTCTCCCTCAACGCCCTGTCGCTGTTCGGCCTGGTGCTGGCCATCGGCATCGTGGTGGACGACGCCATCGTGGTGGTGGAGAACGTCGAACGTAACATCGGCCTGGGCCTGAACCCGGTGGAAGCCACCAAGCGCGCCATGCGTGAAGTGACCGGCCCGATCATCGCCACCGCCCTGGTGCTGTGCGCGGTGTTCGTACCAGCAGCCTTCATCAGCGGCCTGACCGGGCAGTTCTACAAGCAGTTCGCCCTGACCATTGCCATCTCCACGGTGATCTCGGCCTTCAACTCCCTGACCCTGTCACCGGCCCTGGCCGCGGTATTGCTCAAGGAACACCATGCGCCCAAGGACCGTTTCTCGAAGATCCTCGACAAGCTGCTTGGGGGCTGGCTGTTCAAACCCTTCAACCGCTTCTTTGATCGTGCCAGCCATGGCTACGTCGGCACCGTGCGCCGGGTCATCCGCGGCAGCGGCATCGCCCTGTTCCTCTATGCAGGCCTGATGGTGCTGACCTGGTTCGGCTTCGCCCACACCCCGACCGGTTTCGTCCCGGCCCAGGACAAGCAGTACCTGGTGGCCTTCGCCCAACTGCCGGACGCCGCCAGCCTGGACCGCACCGAAGACGTGATCAAGCGCATGTCCGACATCGCCCTCAAGCAGCCCGGCGTGGAAAGCGCGGTGGCCTTCCCTGGCCTGTCGATCAACGGCTTCACCAACAGCCCGAACAACGGCATCGTCTTCGTCACCCTGAAACCGTTCGACGAACGCAAGGACCCGAGCATGTCCGCCGGTGCCATCGCTGGCGCCCTGAACGGCAAGTACGCGGATATCCAGGACGCCTACATGGCGATCTTCCCACCGCCGCCGGTACAGGGCCTGGGAACCATCGGCGGCTTCCGCCTGCAGGTGGAGGACCGCAGCGGCCTGGGCTACGACGAGCTGTACAAGGAAGTGCAGAACGTCATCACCAAGAGCCGCAGCGTGCCGGAACTGGCCGGGCTGTTCACCAGCTACCAGGTCAACGTGCCCCAGGTGGATGCTGCCATCGACCGGGAAAAGGCCAAGACCCACGGCGTGGCGATCTCCGACATCTTCGACACCCTGCAGATCTACCTGGGTTCGCTGTATGCCAACGACTTCAACCGCTTTGGCCGCACCTACCAGGTCAACGTCCAGGCCGAGCAGCAGTTCCGTCTCGAACCCGAGCAGATCGGCCAGCTGAAAGTGCGCAACAACAAGGGCGAGATGATCCCCCTGGCCACCTTCATCAAGGTCAGCGACACCGCAGGCCCCGACCGCGTGATGCACTACAACGGCTTCGTCACCGCGGAAATCAACGGCGCAGCGGCCCCGGGCTACAGCTCCGGGCAAGCGGAAGCGGCGATCGAGAAACTGCTCAAGGAAGAACTGCCCAACGGCATGACCTACGAATGGACCGAGCTGACCTACCAGCAGATCCTGGCCGGTAACACCGCGCTGTTCGTCTTCCCGCTCTGCGTACTGCTGGCCTTCCTGGTGCTGGCCGCGCAATACGAGAGCTGGAGCCTGCCACTGGCGGTGATCCTGATCGTGCCCATGACCCTGCTGTCGGCCATTACCGGGGTGATCGTCTCCGGGGGCGACAACAACATCTTCACCCAGATCGGCCTGATCGTGCTGGTGGGCCTGGCCTGCAAGAACGCGATCCTGATCGTCGAGTTCGCCAAGGACAAGCAAGAGGAAGGCCTCGACCCGCTGGCCGCGGTGCTGGAAGCCTGCCGCCTGCGTCTGCGGCCGATCCTGATGACCTCCTTCGCCTTCATCATGGGCGTGGTGCCCCTGGTGATCTCCAGCGGCGCCGGTGCGGAAATGCGTCATGCCATGGGTGTCGCGGTGTTCTCCGGGATGCTCGGGGTGACCTTCTTCGGCCTGCTGCTGACTCCGGTGTTCTATGTACTGATCCGCAACTACGTGGAGCGCAGCGAGGCGCGCAAAGCCGCCCGCGCTCTGCAACTGGAGGCGCAACAATGAGTTCCAAAGTCTTCCTGCCGAGCCTGCTGGTGCTGGCCCTGAGTGCCTGCGCCGTCGGTCCGGACTACCAGAGCCCAACCACCGAGGCGGCGCACATCAGCGCCGCCACCGATGGCGCCGCGGGCCAGAAGAACTTCGACCGCGCACGCTTCGAAGGCATCTGGTGGCAGCAGTTCGATGACCCGACTCTCAACCAGCTGGTGAGCAAATCGTTGCAGGGCAACCGTGAACTGCGGGTGGCCTTCGCCCGCCTGCGGGCCGCCCGGGCGATTCGCGATGATGCCAGCAATGACGCCATGCCCACCATCACCAGCCGCGCCAGCAGCGACCTGGCCAAGGGGCAGATCCCCGGCCAGACCACCAAGCGAGTCAACAGCGAGCGCTACGACCTGGGCCTGGACATGGCCTGGGAGCTGGACCTGTTCGGCCGCATCCAGCGCAACCTGGAAGCCACCGACGCCGACCAGCAGGCCGCCGAGGCCGACCTCTACCAACTGCAGGTGACCATGATCGCCGAGCTGGTGGACGCCTACGGCCAGTTGCGCGGCGCACAGCTGCGGGAAAAGATCGCCCTGGCCAACCTGGACAACCAGCAGGCCTCGCGCAAGATCACCGAAAGCCTGCGCGACGCCGGGGTCGGCGACCAGCTCGATGTGGTCCGCGCCGACGCCCGCCTGGCTTCGGTGGAAGCCAGCGTGCCGCAGTTGCAGGCCGAGCAGACCCGCCAGCGCAACCGCATCGCCACCCTGCTGGGCGAACGCCCGGACAAGCTCAGCGTCGACCTGTCGCCGGCGCAGCTGCCGGCCATTGCCAAGGCCCTGCCGATTGGCGACCCGGGCGAGCTGCTGCAACGCCGGCCGGACATTCTCAGCGCCGAACGCAAGCTGGCAGCGGCCACCGCGCGCATCGGCGTGGCCAAGGCCGATCTGTTCCCACGGGTCAGCCTCAGCGGCTTCCTCGGCTTCACTGCCGGGCGCGGTTCGCAGATCGGCTCCTCGGCGGCCAATGCCTGGGCCCTGGGCCCGAGCATCACCTGGGCGGCCTTCGACCTGGGCAGTGTGCGGGCCCGCCTGCGCGGCGCCGACGCCAATGCCGACGGCGCCCTGGCCAGCTACGAGCAGCAGGTGCTGCTGGCCCTGGAGGAATCGGAAAACGCCTTCAGCGACTACGGCAAGCGCCAGCAACGGCTGATCTCCCTGATTCGCCAGAGCGAATCCAGCCGCGCCGCCGCGGACCTGGCCGAGATCCGCTACCGCGAAGGCACCGTGGACTTCCTGGTGCTGCTCGATGCCCAGCGTGAACGCCTGGCCGCCGAAGACTCCCAGGCCCAGGCCGAAGTCGACCTGTACCGCGGCATCGTCGCCATCTACAAGGCCCTGGGTGGTGGCTGGCAACCGGAGACAGTAGCCAGCAAGTAAGGATTTGCAACGAGCTCCTTTGGTTGGCCGCAACCAACCAATGTTTGGCCCCGTGGATCATTCGGTCGCGGGGCTTTTTTTTGCCTGGCTCAAGGGCCTCTTCGCCGGCAAGCCGGCTCCTACAAGAGCCCGCGCAACGCATGGCCCCAAACGCATGGCCCCGGTAGGAGCTGGCTTGCCAGCGAAGGCGCCCGCCAGAACACCGCCCACCCCAAGCCCATTGATAGAGGCCGTCGATCAGGCAGTCGGCCATTGCGATTGGACAGCCTATCGGCGCGCTCCTAATCTTTCCTCGCCGCGTAGTCGCCCTGGCCCTTGCCCACATGATTGTCCGCCCCAAGCCGAACCTGATCGGCATCCTCTTCGCCCTCAAGGGCTCGATTGCCAAGCGCATTGCCCTGCGCTGCGTACTGGTCACGCTGCTGGCCTCGGTGATCGTGCTGGTGGAAACCCTGCAACCGAGCTATTTCTCCAAGGTCAACGCCACGCCCTTCACCCTGCTGGGGCTGTCGCTGTCGATTTTCATGAGCTTTCGCAACAACGCCTGCTACGACCGCTGGTGGGAAGGCCGCAAGCAATTGGGGCAGTTGATCATCGAGGTGCGTTCGCTGATCCGTGAAAGCCTGATCATCGACGGGCACCCCGAGCGCGAGGGCATGCTGCGCGACCTGTGCGGCTTTGCCCACAGCCTGATCGCCCGCCTGCGCCATGAAGACGAGGCCGCCGCCCTGCGCCCCTGGGCCCAGGCCAGCCTCGACCCCGGCCACCCGAACCTCACCGACGCGCAGTTGCAACGCATCGGCCTGCGCTGCTCGCAGTGGGCCCAGCAGGGGCTGATCAGCGAATGGCGCTACACCCAGCTGGAAACCCGGCTGGTCAGCCTGAGCCTGGTGCAGGCCGCTTGCGAGCGGATCCAGAACACCCCGCTGCCCTTCCCCTACACCCTGCTGCTGCACCGCACCATCTACCTGTTCTGCATCCTCCTGCCGTTCGCCATGGCCGAGCCCCTGGGCTGGCTGACGCCGATCTTCACCGCCATTGTCAGCTACACCTTCCTGGGGCTGGACGAGATCGGCGACGACCTCGAAGACCCTTTCGGCTATGACGACAACGACCTGCCGTGCAGCGCTCTATTGCGCGGCCTGGAGCGCGAAGTCCTGGCGGCGCTGGGGCAAACCGAGCTGCCGCCGCTGCTGGAGCCGCAGGAGTACGTGCTGACCTGAACCCGGGTTTGACTCAAGCCGGTTCCTGACCGAAGCTTGCGCCTTCCAAAAGTCGCCAGCTTCCGGATTCCTGCATGTCCCAGCCCCGCCGCTACCTGCTGATCAGCCTGCTTACCGTCGTCGTCCTGGCCCTGGCCTGGAGCTTTCTGCGCAGCAGCCCGCCGCAGGTTCCCGAGGCCATCAAGCATGGCTACAGCGCGGCACTGGAAAAAGCCCGCAATGGCCAGCCTGGCGCGGCGCGGGTGCTCTACCAGCAGTTGGGCCGGCCCGACCTCGACGACCAGCAGCGCATCCGCCTGCTGGCCGTGCTGGCCAACTACCCCAGCCCCCAGGCACTGAAACTGGCGGACGCCGACCTCTATCACCCTTCTGCCCAGGTGCGCAAAGCGGCGATCAAGAGCGTGCTCGGCCTGGTGCCCAGCGGCCAGCGCAGCCTGCTGCTGGGGCCGTTGCTGGACGATCACGAACAGAGCGTGCGCTTTGCCGCGGTGGACGCCCTGCTGGGCCTGAGCCCCGACGACCAGGGCCTGTACTTCGGCCCGTTGCAGCAGGTGATCGACGAATACACCCAAGTGCTCAAGACCCGCGGCGACAACGTCGAGGCCCAGTACCAGCTGGCTCGCCTGTACCTGCACAATGCCGACCTGATCAAGGCCCAGCAGACCCTGGAACAGGCCTTGCGCCTGGCCCCGGACAACCTGCAGGCAGTGGTGCTGCAGATCGAAGTGCTGGACAAGCAGGGCCAGAGCGATGCCGCCCGCCAGTTGCTGGCCAAGCAGTTGCAGGCACAGCAGGATTCGGCCTACCTGCAACATGCCCTGGGGCTCTGGCTGCTGAACCATGGCCAGGGTGAGTTCGCCCTGCTCGGCCTGTCCCGGGCGGTGGAACTGGAGCCTAACAACGCCGCCTACCGCTACGACCTGGCCACCACCCTGCACAGCGAACAGGAGCTGGAAGCGGCGCAGAAGCAACTGGAGGAAATCGTCCAGCGCCAGCCCTACAACCGCAAGGCGCGGGTGCTGCTGATCAGCTACTGGAAGGAAAGCGGCCAGTTGCAGAACGTCCAGGTCCTGCTGGCCCAGCTGGAACAGCAGAACCCCGACGACCCGGCCCTGCAGCAGGGCCTGTAGCCGCCCCCGGGCCTTGCCTGGCAATCCCCTGCCCGAACCTTTGGCCCCCTTGAACCCCCGTGCCTGCTGCGCTCAGCAGCGGTGACGCGGCGACAAAAGGTTGAACCGTGCCAGCGGTAGGCGGTCAAGTGATTTATCAGCGATATCAAGGTGCTCGACGCCGTCGCCGATCACTTGGACCTATTTGCGAGGGCATTGTTTGTCGACCTCATCTGCGTTGCTCAGCGAAAAAGCCGCCACCGGCATCGAAGGCCTGGACGATATCCTCTCCGGGGGGTTGTCACGTGGCCATGTGTTCCTGCTGGAAGGCCAGCCCGGTACCGGCAAGACCACCGTGGCCTTGCATTTTCTGCGGGACGGCGCCGCTGCCGGCGAGCGCTGCCTGTACATCACCCTCTCGGAAACCGAACGCGAATTGCGCCAGGGCGCGCAATCCCACGGCTGGCAACTGGATGAGAACATCCACATCTTCGAGCTGATCCCGCCAGAAAGCCTGCTCAACGCCGAGCACCAGCAGAGCCTGCTCTATTCTTCGGACCTGGAGCTGGGGGAAGCCACGCGGCAGATCTTCGAAGTGGTGGAACGGGTCAAGCCGACCCGGGTGGTGCTCGACAGCCTTTCGGAAATCCGCCTGCTGGCGCAAAGCTCCCTGCGCTACCGGCGGCAGATCCTGGCGATCAAGCACTACTTCGTGCGCTATGACGCCACAGTCCTGCTGCTGGACGACCTGACCACCGAATCCCTGGACAAGACCGTGCACAGCGTGGCCCACGGGGTGATCCGCCTGGAAGAGCTGACCCCCAACTACGGCGCCGAGCGCCGGCGCATCCGAGTGGTGAAATACCGGGGCCAGAAGTACCGCGGCGGCTTCCATGACTTCACCATCATGGGCAATGGGGTCCAGGTGTTTCCGCGCCTGGTGGCCGCCGAACACCGCAATCACTACCAGCGCCTGACCCTGACCAGCGGCATCACCGAGATGGACGCGCTGCTGGGGGGCGGCATCGAGACCGGCTCCAGCACCCTGATCCTCGGCCCCGCCGGCACCGGCAAGTCGCTGATCTCGATGATCTTCGCCGCGGCCGCAGTGGCCCGGGGAGAGAAAGCCGCGCTGTTTATCTTCGACGAGGAACTGGGGCTGCTGTTCGAGCGCATGCGCAACATGGGCATCGACCTCAAGGCGCTGCAGGCCAGCGGCAACCTGATCATCGAACAGGTGGACGCCGCCGAGCTCTCACCAGGGGAGCTGTCCCACCGAGTGCGACGCTGCGTCGACCAGGAGCAGATCAAGACCGTGGTGATCGACAGCATCAACGGCTACCAGGCAGCGATGCCCGAGGAAAATGCCCTGGTGCTGCACATGCACGAGTTGCTGCTGTACCTCAACCGCCAGGGCGCCGCCACCTTCATGACCGTGGCCCAGCATGGCCTGGTGGGTGACATGCAGGCCCCGGTGGACATCACCTACCTGGCGGACACTGTGGTGCTGCTGCGTTACTTCGAGGCCCTGGGCAAGGTGCGCCGTGCCATTTCCATCATCAAGAAGCGCACCGGCAGCCATGAGTCGACCATTCGCGAATACCGCATCAGCGCTCGCGGCCTGACCATCGGCGAGCCCCTGGAAGCCTTCCAGGGCGTGCTGCGGGGCGTGCCCACCTACCTGGGCGAGAGCAAGCCGCTGCTCAGGGATGAGGGCCAATGAGCCCCGACCTGGACTTTTCCGAACGGGCTCTGGTGCTCACGCCCCACGGGCGTGACAGCCAACTGGCGCAGATGATGCTCAAGGAGGCCGGCTTCAGTTGCCTGATCACCCCGCACCTGCCCGCCCTGTGCGAGCAGCTGGAACACGGCGCCGGGCTGGCGATCATTGCCGCCGAAGCCCTGCGCGGCGTCGACCTTGAACCCCTGCTGCGCCATCTGGAGCAGCAACCGGCATGGTCGGACCTGCCCATCGTGCTGCTGACCCAGCACGGCGGCCCCGAACAGAACCCGGCATCGCGCCTCAGCGAGCCCCTGGGCAACGTCAGCTTTCTGGAACGGCCCTTCCACCCGGCGACCCTGATCAGCCTGGTCAGCGCCGCCCTGCGGGGCAGGCGCCGGCAGTACGATGCCCGCGACCGGCTGATCGACCTGAGCCAGAGCGAACTGCGCCTGCAACGCACCCTGGAAACCCTGGAACAGCAGGTGGAAGAACGCACCGCACAACTGCGGCATAACGAGGAAGCCCTGCGCCAGTCGCAAAAGATGGAAGCCGTGGGCCAACTCACCGGCGGCATCGCCCACGACTTCAACAACATGCTCACCGGCATCATCGGCAGCCTGGAGCTGCTGCGTCGGCGCCTGGCCCGAGGCCGTACCGAGGACCTGGACAGCCTGATCGACCTGGGGGTGACCTCGGCCAACCGCGCCGCCGGCCTGACCCACCGCCTGCTGGCCTTTTCCCGGCGCCAGTCGCTGGACTCCAAGCCGGTGGAGATGAACGCCCTGGTGACCTCCATGGGCGAGCTGCTGCAACGCAGCCTCAGCGAAAGCATCGAGCTGGATATGCGCCTGGACCCGCAGCTCTGGGTGGCCGAAGCCGACCCCAACCAGCTGGAAAGCGCCCTGCTCAACCTGGCGCTCAATGCCCGGGACGCCATGCCCAACGGCGGCCGACTGCTGGTGGAAACCCTCAACCAGCGCCTGGCCCCGGACTTCGTCCAGGCCCACGACAACCTCAAGCCGGGGGACTACGTGCTGCTGCGGGTCAGCGACAACGGCTGCGGCATGCCCGAGTCGATCATCAACCGAGTGTTCGATCCGTTCTTCACCACCAAGCCTATCGGCCAGGGCACTGGGCTGGGGCTGTCGATGATCTACGGCTTCAGCAAGCAGTCCCGCGGCCATGTGACCCTCAATAGCACTCTGGGCCGGGGCACCGAAGTCAGCCTGTACCTGCCGCGCTTTGTCGGCGATCTGGAGCAGGCCGAACACCCTCTGGTGCAACAACCACCCAATGCGCAGAACGGTGAAACCGTGCTGATCGTCGAGGATGACCCGGCGGTGCGGGTGCTGGTCAGTGCGGTACTCAGCGAACTGGGCTATGCCTTTGTCGAAGCCGGCGATGCCCGCAGCGCCATGCCGATCCTCGACTCGGCGCAGCGCATCGACCTGCTGATCAGCGATGTCGGGCTGCCGGGCATGAATGGCCGGCAGTTGGCGGAAATCGGGCGGCAGATCCGCCCGGAACTCAAAGTCCTGTTCATCACCGGCTACGCCGAGCATGCGGCGGCCCGCGGCGGCTTCCTCGAACCCGGCATGCAACTGATCACCAAGCCGTTCACCTTCGATCTGCTGACCGCCAAGGTGCGGGAAATGATCAGCGACTGATCGCCTGGCTTCAGGCCAGCAATTGCTGGATCTGTTCCTGCAGGCTGCTAAGGTCGAAGGGCTTGGCCAGGATCGGCGCCTTGCGGGTGATGGGGCTGGCGCACTCAAGGATTTCGTTGGGGTAGCCGCTGATGAAAATCACCTTCAGATCCGGACGCAGCTTCACGGCGGGCTCGGCGATCATCACCCCGGTGATCCCGCCCGGCAGCCGGTAATCGGTGATCATCACATCCAGGTGCGGCTTGCTGGCGAGAATCTCGAACGCCTGCTCGCCGTTCTCGGCCTGCAACACCCGGTAGCCCAGGCCCGACAGGTAGTCGGCCAGAAGCATCAGGATCACTGGTTCATCTTCGACAATCAGTACGACGTCTTGTGCATCTTCACTCATGGAAAACCTTTGCTCGGTCAATTGCTGCTGTTACGACCATTGGGTCACGCAGAGGTTGCGTGCGCGTTACGCTTTTCGCGATTCCCGGTTTGCTTTTCGCGATTCGCCGGCAAGCCGGCTCCTACTGTCAGGCCAGAGGCAGGCTCACGCGAAACAGTGCGCCTTCGCCAATGCGGCTTTCGACACTGATGGTGCCACCGTGGGCGGTGACGATCTGCTCGGAGATGAACAGCCCAAGCCCCAGCCCCGCCGCCACATGGTTGGCGCTGACCCGCTCGAACTGCTGAAAAATGCGCTTCTGGTTGTCTTCGCTGATACCGATGCCGTGGTCACGCACCTCGATCCGGGCCTCGCCGTCCTGGGCATAGACCCGCACTTCGATCGGGCTCTTGGCGCCGTAGCGCAAGGCATTGGTCAAAAGGTTGGAAACCACCTGCTCGATGCGGAATTCGTCCCAGTTGCCCTCCAGAGGCTGCTCGGCCTGCAGGCTCAGGGTTGACTGCGCTGCTTCCACCTGAGGCGCGAAGTTTTCCACCAGCCCGCGCACCAGTTGCACCAGATCGAACCGCGATGGGCGGATCGACAGCTTGCCGGTACGGATGCGCGAGATGTCCAGCATGTCCTCGATCAGGCGGATCAGGCTTTTGATCTGGCGCTCGTCGCGGTCGACCATGGCGTGCATCTTGTCCAGGCTGAAGGCCGCGGCGTTCTCCCGGGCCAGGTGCATCTTGCGCAACTGGGTCTCCAGGATCAGGCCATTGAGCGGCGTGCGCACTTCGTGGGCGACGATGGACATGAAGTCATCGCGCATGCGCACCGCCTGCTCCAGCTCGTTCTGGGTGGCCTGGAGCTTCTTGAGCAGCGCTTCCTGCTCGCGCCGGCTCTGCTCCAGGGCCTCGACCTGCTGCTTCATGGCCTTGCTCTGGCGGTAGAGGTCGACGAATACGTTGACCTTGCTCTTCACCGCGTGGATGTCCAGGGGCTTGTGCAGAAAGTCCACCGCCCCGCTCTCGTAGCCCTTGAAGGCGTAGTTGAGCTCGCGCCCGGCGGCGCTGACGAAGACGATGGGAATGTTCTTGGTCTTCTCGGTGCCGCGCATCAGCTCGGCCAGCTCGAAGCCGTTCATGCCCGGCATCTGCACATCGAGGATAGCCATGGCGAACTCATGCTGGAGCAGCAGCGACAAGGCTTCGTCGGCCGACAGCGCCTTGTACACCATACGGTCCTCGCGCTTGATCAGCGCCTCCAGGGCCAGCAGGTTCTCCGGCAGATCGTCGACGATCAGCAGCTTGGCTTGAATATTACTTAACATGGGTTCCTTCCAGCTCGGCAAGCAGACGGCTGATGCCGCGCAAAGGGAGAATGTAATCCGGTTGGTGCAGGGCCAGGGCAGCGGCCGGCATGGTCGAGACATGGGCCTCACTGGGGTCCTGGACGATGGTCAGGCCACCCTGGCGCTTGACCTCGGCCAGGCCGCGGGCGCCATCCTGGTTGGCCCCGGTCAGGAGCACCGCGGCCAGGTTCTGGCCATAGGCGTCGGCGGCGGACTCGAACAGGTAGTCGATAGCCGGGCGCGAGTGATGCAAGCGTTCTTCCTGGCTCAGGGACAGGCTGCGATCCTGCTCCACCGACAGGTGATAGCCGGGCGCGGCGAAGTACAGGGTGCCGGGCACGATCTGCTCCTTGTCGTCGGCTTCCTTCACCTTGAGTGCCAGGCGCCGGTCGAAGACTTCGGCCAGTTGGCTGCGACGCTCATCGGGCAGGTGCAGGACCACGATCACCGGCAGGCGGAACGCCTGGGCGAAACCGCCAAACAGCGTCAGCAAGGCTTCGACGCCACCCGCGGAGGCCCCCACCACGATCGCCTCGATCTGCGGCCAGGAACCCTGGCTGACAATCTCCTGGCTCATGACTTGCGATAGATCCGTTCTTGTTTGACCAAGGGCTCGAAGTGTTTGCCATAGGCGGAGAAATCCAGGGTTTCCTTGCTGCCCAGCACCAGGAAACCACGATGGCAGAGGGACTCATGAAAGAGTCCGAAGGCACGATCCTGCAACTTTTTATTAAAGTAAATCAATACATTACGGCACGATATTAATTGAGTTTCTGAGAAAACGCTGTCGGTCGCCAGGCTGTGATCGGCGAAAGTCACGTTCTCGCGCAGGCTCTTGTCGAAGATCGCGTAGTCGTAGGCGGCGGTGTAGTAGTCGGCAAAGGAGCGCTGCCCCCCGGCCTGCTGGTAGTTGTGGGTGTAGGCCCGCACGTTCTCCAGGGAGAAGATGCCTTGCTTGGCCTTCTCCAGGGAGCTGGGGTTGATGTCGGTGGCATAGATGATGGTGCGCTCCAGCAACCCCTCTTCGCGCAGCAGGATGGCCATGGAATAGACCTCTTCCCCGGTGCTGCAGCCGGCGATCCAGATCTTGATCGAAGGATAGGTCTTGAGCAGCGGCACCACTTCCTGGCGAATTGCCAGAAAGTGCGACGGGTCGCGAAACATCTCGCTCACCGGAATGGTCAGGAACTGCAGCAACTGCATGAACGCGGCCGGGTCGTGCAGTACCCGTTCCTGCAACGCGGAAATGGTCTTGCATTCGAATTGGCGCAAGGCGTGGTTGACCCGGCGCTTGATCGAGGCGCCGGAGTAGTCGCGAAAGTCGTAGCTGTACTTGAGGTAAATAGCTTCGATCAGCAAACGCAGTTCGATCTCGGTATTACGCTCCACTAAATTCTTTCCATCTTGGGTAGCCACACGCGGATAAGGGAAAACAGCCGGTCCAGGTCAATGGGCTTGGCCAGGTAGTCGTTGGAGCCTGCCTGCAGGCAGCGCTCCTGGTCATCCTTCATGGCCTTGGCGGTGACCGCGATGATCGGCAGCTTGCGCCAGCGCGGGTCCTTGCGGATCTGCACCGTGGCTTCAAAACCGTCCATCTCCGGCATCATCACGTCCATCAGCACCAGGTCGATATCCTCCACCTCATTGAGCCTGGCAATGGCTTCATGGCCGTTACGGCCGATCACCACCACCGCGCCCTTGTGTTCCAGGGCGCTGGTCAGGGCAAAGATGTTGCGCACGTCGTCATCCACCAGGAGGATCTTGCGCCCCTCGAAGACCTTGTCGCGGCTGCGGGCGGTCTTGAGCATCTTCTGCCGTTCATGGGACAGCTGGGATTCGACTTTGTGCAGAAAAAGCGTCACTTCATCCAGCAGGCGCTCCGGCGAGCGCGCGCCCTTGATGATGATCGAGCGCGAATACTTGCGCAGCTCGGCCTCTTCATCCCGGGTCAGGTTGCGCCCGGTGTAGACGATCACCGGCGGGAAGGAGCAGATGTCTTCGGTAGACATGCGCTTGAGCAGGTCATTGCCGAGCATGTCCGGCAGCTTGAGGTCGATGACCATGCAGTCGTAGACGTTGTCGCGCAGCAGGTCCAGGGCATCCTGGGCCAGGCCAACGGCGGTGATCTCGATGTCGTCGTCGCCGATCAGTCGGGCAATGCTGTCGCGTTGCAGGTCGTCGTCCTCCACCAGCAGCACGCGCTTGACCTTCTGCGTCAGCTTGGCTTCCAGGCGGGCGAAGACATCCTTGAGCTCCTCGCGAGTGGTGGGCTTGACCGCGTAGCCCACGGCGCCCATGTGCATGGCCGCTTCCACCCGGTCTTCCACCGAGATCACGTGCACCGGGATGTGCCGGGTCTGGGGGTTCTCCTTGAGGCGCTGCAAGACGGTCAGGCCGGAGTGGTCCGGCAGGCGCATGTCCAGCAGGATGGCGTCCGGGATGAACTGGGCGGCCAGGCTGTAACCTTCGTCGGCGCCGTGGGCCACCAGGCAGTGGTACCCCAGCTCATGGGCCAGATCGAAGAGGATGTGCGCAAAGTTCGCCTCGTCCTCCACCACCAGGATGCAACGGCTGCTGAATGGCGCCTTGTCGCGGTCATCGGCGAAGCGCGCAATGTCCGCCACCGGGGCCTCGGCCACCGGCTGCGGCAAGTCGGGCTCAGGCATGGCCACGGGCATCACCGGGGCCGGCGGCGCCACCAGCGGCTCGGCGGCCTCCTGATACTGCTCTGGCAGCACCAGGGTGAAGATACTGCCGCGGCCGGGTTCGCTGCTGACGCTGATGGAGCCGCCGAGCAGGGTCGCCAGATCCCGGGAGATCGACAGGCCAAGGCCGGTGCCGCCGTAACGCCGGTTGGTGGTGCCATCGGCCTGACGGAAGGCCTCGAAGATGCTTTCCTGCTGGTCCCGGGCAATGCCGATCCCCGAATCCTGCACGGCAAAGGCGATACCGGCCCCCGGCTGCGCAGACACCGTGAGGCTGACCTGGCCCTTCTCGGTGAACTTGACCGCATTGGACAACAGGTTCTTGAGAATCTGTTCGACCCGCTGGCGGTCGGTGAACAGCATCTGCGGCGCCCCCGGTTGCAGCTCCACCTTGAACTCCAGGCCCTTGTCCTGGGTCAGCGGCTGGAACAGGCTGCGCAGGCCGTCCACCAGGCGCGGCACGCTGGCGTTCTCGGGGCGCACTTCGAGCTTGCCGGCTTCGACCTTGGAAATGTCGAGGATGTCGTTGATCAGGTTCAGCAAGTCATTGCCCGCGGAATAGATCGACTCGGCGAACTTGACCTGCTCGGGGGTGAGGTTTTCCTGGGGGTTTTCCGCCAGCAGCTTGGCCAGGATCAGCGAGCTGTTGAGCGGCGTGCGCAGCTCGTGGGACATGTTGGCAAGGAACTCGGACTTGTACTTGCTGGAGCGCTGCAACTCTTCGGCGCGCTCCTCCAGCTGGGTCTGGGCCTCGTTGAGCTCGTTGTTCTTGCGATCCATGGCGTCGCGCTGCTCGGCCAGGATCTGGGCCTGCTCCGCCAGTTGCTCGTTGGTCTGCTCCAGCTCCACTTGCTGGGTTTCCAGGTGCACCTGGGATTCCTTGAGGATCCGCGACTGCTCTTCCAGTTCCTCGTTGGCGGTCTTGAGCTCTTCTTGCTGCACTTGCAGCTCTTCGTTGAGCTGCTGGGTCTCGGCCAGCACTTCCTGCAGGCGCTGGCGATAACGCGCGGCCTCGATGGAGGTGCCGATATTGCCGGCAATCAGTTCCAGCAGCTCGACGTCGCGCTCGCTCAAGGCCCGCAGGAAGCCCAGCTCGATCACCCCATTGATCCGGTCGTCGTCACGGGTCGGCACCACCAGCACGCTGCGCGGCGAGCCGTCGCCCAGGCCGGAGCTGACCTTGAAGTAATCGGCAGGCACCTCGTCCAGGCGAATCAGGCGCTTGTGCTGCGCGGCCTGCCCCACCAGCCCTTCGTCACTGTACAGCGCCTGTTCCTGGGCTTCCTGTTCCCGGGAGAAGCCATAGGACGCCACGCGCCTGAGGCCACCGTGCTCCTCGCGTACATAGAGCGCCGCCACCGGCGTGCCCAGGTACTGGGCGCAGAATTGCAGGATGTTGCGCCCCAGCAGGTTCAGGCTCAGTTGGCCGAGCATCTGCTCGGCCAGTTCGGTCTGGCCGTTGCGCAGCCAGGCCTGCTGTTCCAGGCGCCGGGCGCTCTTTTCCTGGGCTTCGAGGTTGTCGCTGTAGCTTTTGGACAACGCCAGCAGGTCACGACGGCCGATGTAGGCCAGCAGCGCGCTGATGCCCACCACGAACAGCAGGTACAGCACCACGCTGAAAATGGTGGTGCGGGTGACGTTCTCGTTGCGCTCCAGGCGCAACTGCTGCTCCATGGCCACCGCGTCGTCGTATTCCTTGCGGATCTCGTCGGTCAGGCGCTTGCCACGCCCGGCCTGCACCGCCCCTCGGTAATCACCGCTCTGGCGGCGCAGGTCGATCATGCCCTGGGCAAAGTTGTTCCACTCCACCTGCAGGGCTTCCAGGCGCTTGAGCCGGTCCACCTGCTGCGGGTTGTCCGCCACCAGCTCCTGCAAGCTGCGCAGCTCGCTGACGATGCGCGGCTTGGCCACTTCGTAAGGGTCTAGAAAGTGCTCGTCGCCAGTGATCAGGAAGCCGCGCATGCCGGTTTCCAGATCAATGGTCAGGCGCGCCGACTCGTTGAGGTTGTTGATCACCCGATCAGTGTGCTGCACCCACTGGATAACCGAGAGCAGGTAGGTGATCAGGGATACGAAAAAAACCGCGCTGAGTACACCGACACCCAGCGGCAGGCTGATGTTACGGGTCAGCAGCTTGCGGAAACTCTGTTCATCAACCGAGGACGGACGAATCATTTGATGGACCTTGGCGCTGGTGAAAAAAAACGAAGTTTGCCCCACATTCAGCCATGACAGCTATTTTTTATAACCAAGGTAGCGCTCGCTTGCGATTTGTCCTGCCGCGGGACAAAGGAAGCGGTTATTCTTGCCGCGCTTGTACAAGGGGATTTTTTTGTACAGCTTCGGGAACTTGTGGCAAGCCGGCACTTACTGATGCACAGGGCTGCCTGCCGCACTGCCCCGCCGAATTCATTTCTTGAGAGTGTCCCTATGCCCGCCAGCGCCTCCACCATCCTAGTCGTCGAAGACGATGCCATCGTGCGCATGCTGATTGTCGATGTCCTTGAAGAACTGGAGTTCAGCGTCCTGGAGGCCGATGGTAGCGAAGCGGCCCTGAGCCTGCTGGAAGACGCCGGGCAGCACATCGACCTGCTCATGACCGATGTCGGCCTACCCGGGATGAACGGCCGCGAGCTGGCGGAGCGCGCCCGCACCCTGCGGCCGCAGTTGCCCGTGCTGTTCGCCAGTGGCTACGCCGAATCCATCGAGGTGCCGGCCGGCATGTCGGTCATCGGCAAGCCGTTTTCCATCGACCAACTGCGCGACAAGGTGTGCAGCATTCTCGGCTGAGGCCAGGCAGCCTGCTCGGGCGCTGGCCCTCTGTGGTTTAATGGCAGCCTTTTTTGCCCCCCGCCTGCCAGGAATGCCCGCTCATGAGTCCCACCGCCGCGACCAAAGTCCTGATCATTGGTTACGTCTGGCCCGAACCCCGCTCCTCTGCCGCCGGCGGGCACATGATGCAGATCCTCCAGAGCTTCCTCGACCAGGGCTGGGAGCTGACCTTCAGCAGCCCGGCCAACGAGGGCGAGCACAAGGAAGACCTGACGGCCCTGGGCATTCGTGAATGCCCGATCGAACTCAACAACGCCAGCTTTGACCGTTTCGTCGCCGAGCTGGCACCGGATATCGTGCTGTTCGACCAGTTCATGATGGAGGAACAGTTCGGCTGGCGGGTGGAGCAGCATTGCCCGAATGCCCTGCGGGTGCTGGAGACCTCCGACCTGCAATGCCTGCGTCATGCCCGGCACCAGCGCCTCAAGGATGTTCTCAAGGAGGGCGCCGAGGAAGACGACTTCAGCCCGCTGTTCGCCCAGGCGCCGGAGCAGGAATTCCAGCACATGGCCGCCAGCGACCTGGCCAAGCGCGAGATCGCCGCCATCTATCGCTGCGACCTGAGCCTGATGATCTCCGAGGTGGAAATCGAGCTGCTGGTGCAGCAGTTCCGCCTGCCCCCGGCCTTGCTGCACTGGTGCCCGCTGATGCTGGAGCGGTTGCCGGAGGAGTTCCCGCCCTTCGAACAGCGGGCGCATTTCCTCAGCATCGGCAATTTCCGCCACGCGCCGAACTGGGACGCCGTGCTGTGGATGAAGAATCGCGTGTGGCCGCTGATCCGCCAGCAATTGCCCGGCGCGCAGTTGCACCTGTATGGCGCCTATACCCCGCCCAAGGCCGCGGCGCTGCACAACCCGGCCCAGGGCTTTCACATCATGAACTGGGCCGAAGATGCCCTGCAGGTGATGAGTGCCGCGCGGATCTGCCTGGCGCCCCTGCGTTTCGGCGCCGGGATCAAGGGCAAGCTGCTCGATGCCATGCTGTGCGGCACGCCCAGCGTCACCACCCCGGTGGGCAGCGAATCCATGTCCCAGGACGGCCTGCCATGGCCGGGGGCGGTGGCTGAATCCGCCAGTGCCCTGGCGGCGGCCGCGGTGCGCCTCTATCAGGACCGGCAGCTGTGGGAGCAGGCCCAGGCGGATGGCCGGCAGTTGCTCGAAGCGCGTTACCGTCAGCAAGTCCACGGCCCGGCGCTGATCCAGCGTCTGCAACACTGCCGCCAGCACCTGCAGCAACTGCGCCGGGATAACTTCACCGGCGCCATGCTGCGTCACCACCACCACAAGAGCACCCAGTACATGGCGCAGTGGATCGAAGCGAAAAACCGCCTGGCCTCCTGACCCTTCTTCCATGGCGCACTACCGGCGCTGCGCTGGCCGGGGAACAGGCCCTGGGATTTGCGCCGAACGTTAGGCCGCCTTCGCTGGCAAGCCAGCTCCTACAGTTGGCGTGATATCGGCGGTGTTCTTGTAGGAGCCGGCTTGCCGGCGAACAGGCCCTGGGATTTGCGCCGAACGTTAGGCCCCTTCGCTGGCAAGCCAGCTCCTACAGTTGGCGTGATATCGGCGGTGTTCTTGTAGGAGCCGGCTTGCCGGCGAACAGGGCGCCAACCCTGCGAACGCCTTGGCTGGTGTGCGAGCCGGCCACAAGGCATTATCAGCCGGGCCTACAACAAGAACAGGCCCGCGCCATGAGCCGACCCGGCAAGATCACCGACCCTTCCTATGAGTTGATGGATGACCACAACGGCCTGTCCATCATCTATCGCCAGCACGGTTTCCCCTGCCCTCTGGTGCGCTGGCATTTCCACAAGGAATACGAGCTGCACCTGATCGTCGCCAGCTCCGGCAAGGTGTTCATCGGCGACTACATCGGCAATTTCTACCCGCAGACGCTGTTTCTCACCGGCCCCAACCTGCCCCACAACTGGATCAGCCAAGTGGCCGAGGACGAAGTGGTGGCCAAGCGCGACATGCTGGTGAACTTCACCGATGAGCTGTTCGACAGTGGCAGCCAGGTGTTCGCCGAGCTGAAGAACCTCAGCCCGCTGCTGGAGCGAGCGCAGTACGGCATCGAGTTCCGCTGCCCGCACACCATCGCCCAGGCCCTGCCGCTGATGCAGCGCATCGCCGACTCCAACGGCATCACCCGCCTTGGCCACTTCCTCATCCTCATGGAGCTGCTGGCGGCCTGCGACGACTACCAGTTGCTGTCCGGCGCCACCAGCGTGCAACTGGCGGACGAACACAGCGTCGACCGCACCAACCGCGCGGTGGACTACATCTTTGCCCACTACGCCCGGGAATTGCCCCTGGAGGAAGTGGCCGACTACCTGGGCATGAAGCCCAGCTACTTTTCCCGGGTGTTCAAGCAGGCCACCGGGCGCTGCTTCGTCGAGTTCGTCAACCGGCTGCGCATCAGCAAGTCCTGTGAACTGCTGGCCGACGGCGACAAACCGGTAACCGACGTGTGCTTCGAGTCGGGCTTCAACAACATTTCCAACTTCAACCGACGCTTCCAGCAGCTCAAGGGCATGACCCCCTCCCACTACCGCCGCCTGGCGGTGCAACGCCTGACCGAACAGAACCTCGGCTGAACCCCCACGCCCGGCGCAGGGCTCAAGGGCCTCTTCGCCGGCAAGCCGGCTCCTACAAGAACACCGCCAACATCACGCCAGCTGTAGGAGCTGGCTTGCCAGCGAACCGGTCCAGGCAGGTAAACGAGACCCGTTCAGCTTCCGTTCAGCCGTTGTTAATAATCTTCATTTGGCAATGAGTATCATTATGTTACAAATTACTCCCCTAGCCTATTTGCCCACCGGTGCTGAATGCTCGTTCCATTTCTGATCATGTTGCGCGAAGGGATTGAAGCCGCGCTTATCGTTGGCATCATCTCCAGCTACCTGAAACAGACTGGCCGTGGCCAGTGGATGCCCGCCGTGTGGATTGGGGTATTCCTCGCCGCGGCCCTGGCCCTGCTGGTGGGCGGCGGCCTGGAGCTGATGAGCGCCGAATTTCCGCAGAAGCAGCAGGAACTCTTCGAAGGCATCGTCGGGCTGGTGGCCGTGGGCATCCTCAGCTCCATGGTGTTCTGGATGCGCAAGGTGGCGCGTTCGATCAAGCATTCCCTGCATGTCTCCCTGGACCACGCCCTGGCCGGCTCCAAGCATCAGGTCACGGCGCTGATCGCCATGGTGTTCTTTGCCGTGGCCCGCGAAGGCCTGGAAACCGTGTTCTTTCTGCTGGCGGTGTTCCAGCAGAGCGAAGGGCCGGGCGCGCCCATCGGCGCCCTGCTGGGCCTGATCGCGGCGATCATCGTCGGCTTCCTGATCTACACCGGCAGCATGCGCCTGAACCTTGGCGCGTTCTTTCGCTGGACCGGGCTGTTCATCCTGGTGGTGGCCGCCGGCATCCTCGCCAATTCGGTGCAGGCCCTGCATGAAGCCGGGGTCTGGAACCACCTGCAGACCGTACTCTTCGACTTCAGCGCCAGCCTGCCCATGGATGGCCCGGTGGGTTCGGTACTGGCCGGCATGTTCGGCTACCAGGACGCCCCCACCATCAGCACCCTCGGCGCCTATGTGCTGTACCTGGCCGTGACCCTGATGCTGTTCTTCCTGCCCGGCGGTGCCCCAACCAAGGCGCCCGGCTCAACGTCTTCCGTTTCCAGTCAGTAAGGCTCCCCATGACCCAGCAAGCCTCTCCCCAAGCTTCGCCTCCTCGCGCATTGCGCTGGGCGGTTGCCGGCTCGGTGATCGTCATGATCGCCGCCGGCGGGCTGTTCTACTACGCCTCGCAACTGGCCGCCAGCAAGCGCCAGGCCCACCTGGGCGAGATCACCGTCACCATCCACCCCAAGAGCTGTGAGCCCAATGTGCTGACAGTCCCGGCCGGGCGCGCCAGCTTCCGTATCGTCAACCGTTCGGAGCGCGCCGTGGAATGGGAAATTCTCGACGGGGTGCTGGTGGTGGAGGAACGGGAAAACATCGCACCGGGCCTGAGCCAGGTGATCAACGCCAACCTGCAGCCAGGGGACTACGCCATCACCTGCGGGCTGTTGAGCAACCCCCGCGGCACCCTGCATGTGACCCCGACTGCAGAGTCCGATGCCCAGGCCAAGGCGCGGCCGTCGATGGTGGCCTTTATCGGCCCCCTGTCGGAGTTCCGGGTCTACCTCAGCACCCAGGGCAGCGCCCTGGTCAAGGCGGCGAACGCCTTGCAGCAGGCCATAGATGCCGGCGACCTGAAACAGGCCCAGGCCCTGTACCTGCCGGCCCGCGCTGCTTATCAGCGTGTGGCCCCGGCGGCCCAGCGCCTGGCCGAACTGGACAACGCCATCAACGCCCGCGCCGATTACTTCGAACAGCGCGAACAGGACCCGGGCTTCAGCGGTTTCCACCGCCTTGAATACGGCCTGTTCCAGAAAAATGACCTGGCGGGCCTGGCTCCCGTGGCTCAGCGCCTGTCCAGTGACGTGGCCAGCCTCAAGCAACAGTTGCTGGCCCAGACCCTGCCCCCGGAGCAACTGGTGAACATCGTCGCGCGCAGCATGCGCAGCCTGGCCGAACTGCGGGCCAGCAGCGGTGAGGAGGAACGCTACAGCCACAGCGACCTCAACGGCTTTGCCGCCAACCTGGAAACCACGCGCAAGGTCATCGACCTGCTGCGGCCGCTGCTGGCCAAGTCCGCGGCCCAATTGCTGCCCCAGGCGGACAGCGCCGCCGATGCCCTGGCCACTCGCCTGGCCAACCTGCGCGACGGCTTCGGCTATGTGGCCTACGACCAGGTCGACGCCCGGCAGCGCAAAGACATCGCCGACAAAGCCAAGGCCCTGGCCGACGCCCTCGACGCTATTGATCCCGCACTTGGCCTTTCCGGCCTGTAACAAGACGAGTTTTCAATGAACGATTCAGATCAATCCAATCCGTCTTTCTCCGCCCAGCGTCGGCGCGTGCTGCTGGGCATGGGCGCCGCCGGCGTGGCCTTGGCCGGTAGCAGCCTGAGTTGCCCGGCCATGGCCGCCGCGCCCGCCCAGGTCACCGAAGCCCCCAGCAGCGACAAGACCCAGGACCGCCACGAGTTTCACGGCCAGCACCAGAGCGGCATCGTCACCCCGCGCCCGGCCGCGGGCATGCTGGTGTCCTTCGATGTGCTGGCCAGCGATCGCGACGACCTGGAACGGCTGTTCCGCACCCTAGACCAACGCATTGCCTTTCTGATGCGCGGTGGCCCAGTGGCCCAGGTGGACCCGAAGCTACCGCCCCTGGATTCCGGCATCCTCGGCCCGGTGGTAACCCCGGATAACCTGACCATCACCGTCTCGGTGGGCGAATCGCTGTTCGACGAGCGCTTCGGCCTGGCGGCGGCCAAGCCCAAGCGCCTGATCCGCATGGTGGGCTTCCCCAACGATGCCCTGGAGCCGGCCTGCTGCCACGGCGACCTGAGCCTGCAGTTCTGCTCCAACACGGCCGACACCAACATCCACGCCCTGCGCGACATCGTGAAGAACCTGCCCGACCTGCTGATGGTGCGCTGGAAACAGGAAGGCAGCGTACCGCCCCAGGCCCCGGCCAAGCCCGGCGAGCCGGCGCAGAGTGCGCGCAATTTCCTGGGCTTTCGCGATGGCTCGGCCAACCCCGACTCCAATGACCAGAAGGCCATGCAGCAGATCGTCTGGGTCCAGCCCGGCAGTGACGAACCGGCCTGGGCGGCCCATGGCAGCTACCAGGCAGTGCGGATCATCCGCAACTTCGTCGAACGCTGGGACCGCACCCCACTGCAGGAGCAGGAAAGCATCATCGGCCGGGTCAAGGCCAGTGGCGCGCCCATGGGCGGCCAGAAGGAAAGCCAGGTGCCCGACTACGCCCGGGACCCCCATGGCAAGGTCACCAAGCTCGACGCCCACATCCGCCTGGCCAACCCGCGCACTGCCCAGAGCCAGCAGAACCTGATCCTGCGCCGGCCGTTCAACTACTCCAACGGGGTCAACAAGAACGGCCAGCTGGACATGGGCCTGCTGTTCATCTGCTACCAGGCCGACCTGGAGAAAGGCTTCATCGCCGTACAGACCCGTCTGAACGGCGAACCCCTGGAGGAGTACCTCAAGCCCACCGGTGGTGGTTACTTCTTCACCTTGCCGGGAGTCACCGGCGACGAGGATTTCATCGGGCGTTCGCTGCTCGATGCCACCCGACCGAAAGTCAGTGCCTGACACCCATGACACAACAACCCCCACGGAAAAGTCCCATGAAAAAGTCGCCTCTCGCTGTGTTGCTGACCCTTGGCTTGCTCCACGCGCCGCTTTCGGCGTTTGCCGCAACAGCGCCCCTGGAATTGGTGGGGCCGATCTCCGACTACAAGATCTACGTCACCGAGCAGCTAGACGAACTGGCCAGCCACACCCAGCAGTTCACCGATGCGGTGAAAAAAGGCGACCTGGATACCGCCAAGAAGCTCTACGCGCCGACCCGGGTCTACTACGAGTCGATCGAACCGATCGCCGAGCTCTTCAGTGACCTGGACGCGTCCATCGACTCTCGGGTCGACGACCACGAGAAAGGCGTCAAGGCCGAAGACTTCACCGGCTTCCACCGCCTGGAATACTCGCTGTTCTCGGAAAACAGCACCGAAGGCCTGGGCGAGCTGGCCGACGGCCTGAACAAGGACGTCAAGGACCTGCAGACCCGCGTCGCCGGCCTGACCTTCCCGCCGGAAAAAGTCGTGGGTGGCGCCGCCGCGCTGCTGGAAGAAGTGGCCGCAACCAAGATCTCCGGTGAAGAAGACCGCTATAGCCACACCGACCTCTACGACTTCCAGGGCAATATCGACGGGGCGAAGAAAATCGTCGACCTGTTCCGTCCGCAGATCGAGAAGCAGGACAAAGCCTTTGTCGCCAAGGTGGACAAGAACTTCGCCACGGTGAACAAGATCCTGGCCAAGTACAAAACCCCTGACGGCGGCTTCATGACCTACGACAAGGTCAAGGAAAACGACCGCAAGGCTTTGGTAGGCCCGGTCAATACCCTGGCCGAAGACCTCTCCACCCTGCGTGGCAAACTGGGCCTGAACTGAGCCCGGAACCCAACACGCCATCCTCCCCGTAGGAGCTGGCTTGCCAGCGAAAGCGGCCCTGGGTACAACACCCGCCTCAAGGCCCTCTTCGCCGGCAAGCCGGCTCCTACACAGGCAGAACAGCACCCCGCTCCCCCGTAGGAGCGGGCTTGCCAGCGAAAGCGGCCCTGGGTACAACGCCCGTCTCAAGGCCCTCTTCGCCGGCAAGCCGGCTCCTACACAGGCAGAACAGCACCCTGCCCCCCGTAGGAGCGGGCTTGCCAGCGAAAGCGCCCTGGGTACAACACCCGTCTCAAGGCCCTCTTCGCCGGCAAGCCGGCTCCTACACAGGCAGAACAGCACCCCGCTCCCCCGTAGGAGCTGGCTTGCCAGCGAAAGCGGCCCTGGGTACAACGCCCGTCTCAAGGCCCTCTTCGCCGGCAACGTCATCACCAATGCAGATAAGCCTGGGCTGTGACACGTTATCCCGTTAACGTTTACGGCCCATCCACCTTCATGGAAGACCCTTCATGCCTCGCTCCACAGCCGCCAGCGCGCCGCTGATTGTCAGACCCTTCTCACTGGTGCCTCTGATGGCCGCCTACATGGCCTGCACCATGTCGATGATGGCCTTCGTCTCGCTGATCGGCCCGATCTCTCGGGCCCTGCACCTGGAAACCTGGCATGCGGGGGCCGCGGTGACCGTTTCCGGGGTGATCTGGATGCTCCTGGCGCGCCCCTGGGGCCAGGCCAGCGACCGCTTCGGCCGGCGCCGGGTGCTGCTGCTGGGCACCGCCGGCTTCACCCTCGCCTACTGGGCCCTGTGCCTGTTCATCGACCTGTCGCTGCAGTCGCTGCCCAGCGTCGCCATGGCCTTTCTCGGCCTGATGCTCGGCCGCGGCCTGATCGGCGCCTTCTACGCGGCGATCCCGGTGGGCGGCTTCGCCCTGATCGCCGATAACGTCGAACCTCAGCACCGCGCCCGTGCCATGGCCACCCTGGGCGCCGCCAACGCCGTGGGCCTGGTGCTGGGCCCGGCGGTGGCCGCGCTGCTGGCGCGCTACAGCCTGAGCCTGCCGTTCTACGCCATGGCGGTGCTGCCGTTGCTGGCATTCCTGGTGCTGCGCTACCAACTGCCTCGCCAGGAACTGCACCTGGCCCAGGCCCCGACCCGGGTACGCCTGGGCGACCCGCGACTGCGCCGGCCCATGGTGGTGGCCTTTGTCGCCATGCTCTGTGTGTCGGTGGCCCAGATCACCGTCAGCTTCTATGCCCTGGACCGGCTGCACATGAGCCCCGGCGATGCCGCCCAGACGGCAGGGGTGGCCCTGGCCATGGTCGGCGTAGCGCTGATCTGTGCGCAGTTGGTGGTGCGCAAGCTGGAATGGCCGCCGCTGCGGATGATCCGCTACGGCGCCCTGCTGTCGGCGCTGGGTTATGCCGGCAGCATGCTGGTGGACAGCGCCTGGGGCCTGTGGCTGGCGTTCTTTGTATCGGCGGCAGGCATGGGTGGGGTGTTTCCGTCGTTCTCGGCCCTGGCGGCGAATGCCGTAGAGGCCTCGGAACAGGGCGCGACCGCCGGCAGCATCGGCGCCGCCCAGGGCCTGGGCGTGGTCATCGGGCCCATGGCCGGCAGCCTGATCTACGCCATCGAACCGCGCCTGCCCTACCTGCTGGCGGCGGTGCTGTTGGTGCTGATCGGCATCTGGCCCGCCCCGCAGCCCAAAGACCTGTAGCCAAGGCCGCAGGCTGCGAAAGGCTGCAAATTAGACGCCGCTCTTGAGGTTGCTGAAGGTCCTGTGGACCTTTGCGCAGCCTCGCGGGCTCGGCAGCGGCTACAGGTACTGCGATGTTTTTGTAGCCACTGCCGCAGGCTGCGAAGCAGACGCCGCTCCTGAGGCTGCTGGAGGTCCTGTGGACCTCGGCAGCGGCTACGGGTTAAAGCATGCGGTAGAGCAAGCGCTCGATGCGCACGCGGCTGACCCGGCGCAGGAACTTGCCCACGGCCTCGGGGTAGTCCACCAGGCTGTCCAGGTACTGAAAGTGCTCGATGCGCCGGGTGTGGCGATAGATCTCGGCCTGTTCGGCATTGCGCGCCTGCAGCAGCTCGCCCTTGGGGTCGTCCAGCAGCAGGGCGTTTTCCAGGTCCAGGCGGAAGGCCCGTGGGTTGAGGTTGTTGCCGGTGAGCAAGGTATAGCGCTCATCGACCCACATACCCTTGAGGTGATAGGTGTTGTCGCCGTCACGCCACAGGTGCAGGTTCAACTGGCCGTTGTCGATCACGTTCTGATGCCGCTTGGCAAAACGCCGCAGGCTGATCTCATACAGATAAGGCAGCGCCGCGATCACCTTGAACGGCTCGCTGGGCGGGATATAGAAATCGTTGGCGGTCTTGTCGCCGACGATGATGTCGATCTTCACCCCGCGCTCCAGGGCCCGGTTGATCTCCCGGGTCACCGGCAGCGGCAGGTTGAAATACGGGGTGCAGATAGTCAGCTGGCGCTGGGCACCGGCAATCAGCTCGCAGATCACCCGATTCAGCGGGTTGCCCTTGCCCACCCCGAGCAACGGGCTGACCGACAGCCCGCTCTTGTCCAGGCTACCGGCAGTGGTGTCGTAGGTGGCGTGCTTGAGGCGGCTGCGCAGATCGCCGATGTCGTTGCGCAGGCTGCGGGTGGTCGGCAGGTTCGGCAGGTCCAGGCGGTGCACTGCCCGCGACTCCACCAAGCCGTGCTGCACCAGGTGGTGCATGGAGTCGGCCAGGGCCTGGTTGTGCAGCAGGTGATAACGGTCGAAGCGGTACTTGTCGAACTTGTGCAGGTACACGTTGTTCAGGCTGGCGCCGCTGTAGAGCACGCAGTCGTCGATGACGAACCCCTTGAGGTGCAGCACCCCGAACAGCTCGCGGGTCTGTACGGGCACGCCGTAGATCGGCACTTCGCTGGCGTGAGTGCGGGTCATCTGCTGGTACCAGGCCGAGTTGCCGGGCTGCTTGCCGGCACCGATCAGGCCGCGCTGGGCCCGCAGCCAGTCCACCACGACCACCACTTCCAGCTCGGGGCGGGCGGCCTTGGCGGCGTGCAGGGCATCGAGGATTTCCTGGCCGGCTTCATCCTGTTGCAGGTACAGCGCGACGATATAGATGCGTCGGCGGGCCTGGGCAATCTGCTCCAGCAGCGTGTGGCGAAACTGCGCAGCGCCGGTCAGCGTGGTGAAAGCCTCGGCGGCCAGTGGGAAGCTGCGCAGCTTGGGCAGCAGGGAACGTTTGAAAAGCGACGGCATTAGGGCTCGCAGTGGCTCAAATCCAAAGAGCGCAAGAGCTTACACCATGGACCGGCCGGAGTCCCCTGCCTGGCATGTATAACGCCCTCCCTCAGCAAAGCATCCGCACCCCGGGCGTAAGAGCCAGCTTGCGGCGAATGGGGCTCCAAGCCCTGCGCAAGGCGCGATGACGCCTTCGCTGGCAAGCCAGCGCCTACATATAAGGGGAGATTCGATGGGTTTTTCTGTAGGAGCCGGCTTGCCGGCGAATGGGGCTCCAAGCCCTGCGCAAGGCGCGATGACACCTTCGCTGGCAAGCCAGTCCCTACAAGGGTAATGGCCAGTTTCGAAGAAAAAACAAGAATGTCATTGACCAAGGAGAACGATCGTTCTACTGTTTGCCACATGAACGAAATCACTCACTCTGAAACCCGAGACATCATCCTCGATGTCACCGAGAAACTGATCTACCAGAACGGCATTGCCGCCACCGGCATGGATCTTCTGGTGAAGACCGCAGGCGTCTCGCGCAAGAGCGTCTACCGCTATTTCACCAACAAGGACGAGTTGGTGGTGGCCGCCCTGGAGCGTCGCGATCAGCGCTGGATGCACTGGTTCTGCAGCGCGGTGAACCAGGCCGCGACACCGGCCCTGCGCCTGCTGGCGCTGTTCGACGTGCTCAAGGACTGGTTCGCAACCCCCGGTTTTCGCGGCTGCGCCTTTATCAACACCAGTGGCGAAACCGGTGACCCGCAAGACCCGGTGCGCCAAGTAGCAAAACGGCACAAGCAGAACCTGCTGGACTACGTGACCGAGCTTTGCCAGGAACATGGCGTGCAACATCCTGAGGAACTGGCAGCGCAACTGCTGATCCTGATCGATGGCGCCATTACCGTTGCCCTTGTCATGGGCAATCACAGTGCTGCTGATAATGCGCAATGCATGGCGCGAAAGTTATTGGACCTCTGATTGTTTTAAACAAGAGCAACTTCTTTGTTTGAACAGCAACTTTCATTGGAGACAGATCATGTCGTCTAACGCTCAAGTGCGCCCGCCCCTTCCCCCTTTCACTCGCGAGTCGGCGATTGAAAAGATCCGCCTGGCCGAAGATGGCTGGAATTCCCGGGACCCGGAGCGGGTATCCCTGGCCTATACCCTGGATACCCAATGGCGCAACCGCGCCGAGTTCGCCCACAACCGCGAAGAGGCCAAGGCGTTCCTGACCCGCAAATGGGCCAAGGAACTGGATTACCGCCTGATCAAGGAGCTGTGGGCCTTTACCGACAACCGTATTGCCGTTCGCTACGCCTACGAATGGCACGACGACTCGGGCAACTGGTTCCGTTCCTATGGCAACGAAAACTGGGAGTTTGACGAACAGGGTTTGATGGCCCGGCGCTTTGCCTGCATCAACGACATGCCGATCAAGGCCCAGGATCGCAAGTTCCACTGGCCCCTGGGCCGCCGGCCCGACGATCACCCGGGCCTGAGCGAGCTGGGCCTGTAATCGCCACCGCCTCCGCCCTTGTGGGCGCTGGCTTGCCAGCGAAAGCGTCCTCTAGCCCGGCACAAGGCTCCGAGGCCCATTCGCCGGCAAGCCGGCTCCTACGAAAAAACACACCTCCTCTGCCCCCGTAGGAGCTGGCTTGCCAGCGAAAGCGCCCTCAAGCCCGGCACAAGGCTCCGAGGCCCGTTCGCCGGCAAGCCGGCTCCTACGAACAAACACACCGCCTCCGCCCCTGTAGGAGCTGGCTTGCCAGCGAAAGCGTCCTCTAGCCCGGCACAAGGCTCCGAGGCACGTTCGCCGGCAAGAGGCGGTTCAAGCGGCGGCTTCCTGTTCCTTGGACCGCGCCCGGGCCTCCAGCTCGCGTACCAGGGGCAGCACGCGCTGGCCGAAATACTCCACCTCTTCCTGAAAATGCAGGAAACCCGCCAGCACCAGGTCAACACCCACCGCCTTCAACTCCACGATGCGCTGGGCAATCTGCTGTGGCGTGCCGATCAGGTTGGTCTTGAAGCCATCGTTGTACTGCACCAGGTCCTCGAAACTCGACTTGGCCCAGTTTCCCTCGCCTTCGGGGGACGCTTTGCCGGCCTGCCGGGCGGCATCACCGAAGGCATTCACCGCCTCCGGGTCGGCCTGATCGATGATTTGCTGCAACACCGCCTGCGCCTCTTCTTCGGTATCCCGGGCGATCACGAAGGCATTCACCCCGATCTTCACCGAGTGCTGGTTTGCCGCGGCCTTGGCGCGGATATCGTCAACCTGGGCCTTGATCCCCTCGACACTGTTGCCGTTGGTGAAGTACCAGTCCGAAACCCGGGCCGCCATGTCCCGGGCAGCCCGCGAGCTGCCGCCCTGGAAGATCTCCGGCTGGCCCAGGGGCTTGGGCTTGAGGCTGTAGTGGTCGAAGCGATAGAAATCGCCCCTGAAGGTGAAGGCATCCTGGCTCCAGACCCCGCGCAGGCAGCGGATGAATTCCTCGGAGCGGCGATAGCGCTCGTCGTGCTCCAGCCAATGCTCGCCAATGGCCTGGAACTCGCCCTTGAACCAGCCGCTGACGATGTTCACCGCAATACGGCCATTGGTCAGTTGGTCGATGGTCGCCAGTTGCTTGGCCGCCAGGGCCGGCTGCCAGGGCCCGGGCAGGATCGCCGCAATCACCTTGAGCTTGTCGGTGGCCGCCAGCAGTGCGTGGCTGAAGGCCACCGACTCATGCTGGTACTCGGCGCCATAGCCGGCAGTGAAGCGGATCTGGGTCAGGGCGTATTCGAAGCCGGCCTGCTCGGCGATCTGCGCCAGCTTGCGGTTGTAGTCGATGCCCCAATGGGTGCGTTGCTCGATCTTGCTGACCACCAGCCCACCGCTGACGTTGGGTACCCAGTAGGCAAATTTCACGGCTTGCTGACTCATGGTTCGGTCCTCGGGACTTGGGAAAGTACCTCTGAGCAGAGCAGCAAGCGTGCCAGGGCCTGGAAGCCCTCGGCGCGTAGGCCGCCAGCTGCCGTGTGGAGCCTCAAGCCCGCCCTCTTCCGGGCAATGGCTGAGGCTCGCTGCCTGCGGCGGCGCGGGGCCCGCCAACCCTGGAAACGGGCTGTTTTGTTGATGAACTGTTGGCGGAGCAACAGTTGCCGGCGTTCTGCGGGAGCCCTTGCCCCGGCAAACCGGCGTTTGCGGCTTCGGCATGGTGTGTGCAATCGGTCTGGACCCTGCAGCGCTTTTTTCTGCCGAACCCAGGAGCTACACCATGACTGAACACCAGGTAATCAATCCGCTGTCCGTGGGGGTCGACTACGAGACCCTGGCCGCGGGCTTTCGCCCGATCTTCCAGCGCATCGCCAGTGGCGCGGTGGAACGGGAACAGCAACGCAAACTGCCTTACGAGCCCATCCAGTGGCTCAAGGAATCCGGATTCGGCGCGGTACGGGTGCCGCTGGAATATGGCGGTGGCGGTGCTTCCCTGCCCCAGTTGTTCCAGTTGCTGATCGAGCTGGCCGAGGCCGACGCCAACGTGCCCCAGGCCCTGCGCGGGCACTTTGCCTTTGTCGAGGATCGGCTCAATGCCACGCCCGGACCGGGCCGGGACCTGTGGTTCAAACGCTTTGTCGCAGGCGATATCGTGGGCTGCGCCTGGACCGAAATCGGCGCCGTGGACATCGGCCAGGTCATCACCAAAGTCTCTCCGGATGGGGAAAAATGGCGCCTCAACGGCGAAAAGTTCTACAGCACCGGGAGCATTTTCTCCGACTGGATCGATGTCTATGCCCAGCGCACGGACACCGGCGGCGACGTGATTGCCGCGGTGCGCACCCGCCAGCCGGGCATCGAGCAGAGCGACGATTGGGACGGCTTCGGCCAGCGCACCACCGGCAGCGGCACCTCGCGCTTCCAGGACGCTGAAGTGGACGCCGAGAACATCATCGACTTCGCAACCCGCTTCAAATACCAGACCGCGTTCTACCAGCTGGTGCTGCTGGCGACCCTGGCCGGCATCGGCCGCGCGGCGCTGCGTGATGTGGCCCACGAAGTGCGGGTGCGCAAGCGCATCTACAGCCACGGCAACGCGCCCCAGGCCAGCGCCGATGCCCAGGTGCAGCAGGTGGTGGGCGAGATCGCGGCCCTGGTGTATGCCGCCGAAGCCGCCGCCCTGCGTGCGGCAGCCCCGGCGCAACAGGCCTACCTGGCGCGCTTTGCCGGGGACCCGGCCCAGGAGCGTGCAGCCAATGTGGCGGCGGAAATAGAATCGGCCACGGCCCAGGTGGTGGTCACCGAACTGGTCCAGCGCGCCACCAGCGAGCTGTTCAATGCCCTGGGGGCTTCGGACATTCGCCAGGGCAAGGCCCTGGACCGCCACTGGCGCAATGCGCGCACCGTGTCTTCGCACAACCCGGTGATCTACAAGGCGCGGATCGTCGGCGACTGGAAGATCAACGGTAGCGAGCCACCCTTTGTCTGGCAGATTGGCAACGGCCCCCAGCGCTGACTTCAGGCACCGCCCGCCGTAGGAGCTGGCTTGCCAGCGAAGGCGGCATCCAGGCAAGCGCTCGGCTCAAGGGCCTCTTCGCCGGCAAGCCGGCTCCTACAGCGATATCTCGGCGCACCGCCCCGTAGGAGCTGGCTTGCCAGCGAAGGCGTCATCCAGGCAAGCGCTCGGCTCAAGGGCCTCTTCGCCGGCAAGCCGGCTCCTACAGCGAGATCTCGGCACAACGCCCCGTAGGAGCTGGCTTGCCAGCGAAGGCATCATCCAGGCGGGCGCTCGGTGCAGGGAGAGGCATCCGACCAAGGTCGAGGCGGTCGCGCGGCGGGCTGGGTTGCAGGTAATATGGCGGACTTTCGCGCAGCCCCCTTTGCGCTTCTCGCCGAAATAAGCCGACCCCATGCCCTTCGAACTCAGCGTAGACCTGACTACCCTCGCCATTCTCGCCCTCGTGGCCTTCATCGCCGGTTTCATCGACGCCATTGCCGGCGGCGGCGGCCTGCTCACCACCCCGGCCCTGCTCACCGCCGGCCTGCCGCCACACCTGGTGCTGGGCACCAACAAACTCAGTTCGACCTTCGGCTCGGCCACCGCCAGCTTCACCTTCTATCGGCGCAAGCTGTTCCACCCCAGGCAGTGGACCCACGCCATTGTCGGCACCCTGGTGGGCGCCCTGACCGGAGCCATCGTCGCTCACTACCTGCCAGCGGAATGGTTGAACAAGATGCTGCCGGTGATCGTCTTCGCCTGCGGCCTGTACCTGCTGTTCGGCGGCACGCCCAAGGCGCCACTGGACAGCGACGCGCCGATCAAGAAGAAGTGGCAATCGAGCCAGGGCTTCAGCCTGGGCTTCTATGACGGCGTGGCCGGGCCCGGTACCGGGGCGTTCTGGACCGTGAGCAGCCTGCTGCTCTACCCCATCGACCTGGTCAAGGCCAGCGGCGTGGCCCGCAGCATGAACTTCGTCAGCAACATTGCGGCGCTGTCGGTGTTCGTGTTTTCCGGGCAGGTGGACTGGATCATTGGCCTGTGCATGGGCCTGTCGGTGATGGTCGGGGCCTTCTTCGGGGCACGCACCGCCATCAGCGGTGGTGCCAAGTTCATTCGCCCGGTGTTCATCACCGTGGTCCTCGGGCTGACCGTGCGCCTAGCCTGGCAGCACTGGTTCAGCGTGGCCTAGGCGGCGCGCCACATAGAGGTCGATCAGGTAGCGGGCAATCGAGCGCGAGGCCGGCAACGGCGGTAGCGCATGGACGCTGAACCACTGGGCGTCCTCGATCTCGTCTTCCTGGGGGATGATCTCGCCGCCGGCGTATTCGGCGTGAAAGCCCAGCATCATCGAATGGGGGAACGGCCAGCATTGGCTGCCCACGTACTGGATGTTCCTGACTTCGATGCTCACCTCTTCGCGCACCTCGCGAATCAGGCAGTCCTCCGCCGACTCGCCCGGCTCGGCAAAGCCCGCCAGGGTGCTGTAGACCCCGGTGACGAAGCGCGGCGAACGAGCCAGGAGGATTTCGTCACCGCGGGTGATCAGCACGATCATGCTCGGTGAAATGCGCGGGTAGCTGCGCAGGTCGCAAGGCTGGCAATACATCGCCCGCTCCCCCGGCACCTGGGCCATGGGCCGCCCGCAGCTGCCGCAGTAGCGATGCTCCCGGGCCCAGGTGCCGATCTGCGCGGCATAGCCCAGGACCTTGTACAGGGTGTGATCGCCCTCCAGCATGAAGGCCCGCAGGCCTTTCCAGCCGCAGCCCGGCACTTCGGCGCGGGCGCTCAGTTCCAGCAGGTACACCGGCTCGCCATCGAGATGGCCGATGCCGTGCTCGGCCAGCAGCGGCAGGTCCTGGCCCTTGAGCCAGTGCCGCGGGAACAGCGCGCCGTTGTCGTCGTAGAGAAAGCCGTCCGGGCCGCGGGCCACGGCCCAGCCGCCGGGAAGGTCGGTGTCGAGTACTGCGGTGGTCCAGCGTTCAATCATCGTCAATCAATCCAGAAATTCGGGTTTCTGTTTGCTCATGTGGGCGGCGATGGCCACGCGCAAGTCGTTGGATTGCAACATGGCAGCGTTCCAGGTGGCGACATATTCCAGGCCGTCATCAATACGGTGGTCACGCATGTAGCTGAGCATTTCCTTGGTGCCGCTGACCGCGATCGGCGACTTGGCCGCGATCTCCCGGGCAATTCCCATGACCCCGTCCAGCAGGCTGGCGGCATCGCTGTAGGTGCGGTTGACCAGGCCAATGCTGCGTGCTTCCTCGGCACCGAAGGTGCGCCCAGTGTAGGCCAGCTCGCGCAGAATGCCGTCGCCGATGATACGCGGCAAACGTTGCAGTGTGCCGACATCCGCAGCCATGCCGATATCGATTTCCTTGATCGAGAATTGCGCATCGTCCGCGGCGTAACGCATGTCGCAGGCGCTGATCAGGTCGATGGCGCCCCCCAGGCAATAGCCCTGGATCGCAGCCAGCACCGGCTTGCGGCAGTTGTCCACGGCGTTGAACGAGGCTTGCAGCTGGAAGATCTTGCGCCGCAGCAGGCGCGCGTTGCGGCCCACATCCTTGCCCAGTTCGTTGGCCACCCCGGCCAGCATCATCAGGTCGATGCCCGAAGAGAAATGCTTGCCGGCACCGCTGAGCACCACCACGCGCACTGCGTCGGTGTCGTCGATCCAGCGGAAGATCTCGACGATCTCGCTCCAGAACGCGGCGTTCATGGCGTTGATCTTTTCCGGGCGGTTGATCTGCACATGGGCGATGTTGTCAGCGAGTTCGACGCGAAAGGCTTGGTATTCGGACATGGCAGTGATCCTTTACTGGGCAGAAAATGAGGGCCGAACTATAGCAAGGGCCGGCGGCGGGCCGTAAGGCAGCGCATCGGCCAAAAGCGGGACTGGCCACCGCCCCTGCAGGCGCCGGCTTGCCGGCGAAGAGGCCCCTTTATAACGCCTTCGCTGGCAAGCCAGCGCCTACATGGGGGTGATGCGGGGGTGATGAGCTCAGCCTTGCCGGGTGCAATAAAAGGCGGCGGTCGTGTAAGGCACGGTGACCTGGGCCTTGCCCCGCAGCTGCGGCTCGCTGTCGATCAGGGCGGCGATCTGCCGGTCCACGGCCTCGCGCTCGGCCTGGGGCAAGGCGGCGATGAAGCTGGTGGAGCGCACGCGGTTGAAGATCACGTCCTCCGGTGTGCCGCTGTGGCTCTGGGTGAAATGCTGTTCCTGCAGGGGCCCGAAACCCGGGTGAGGAAAGGCCTGGCGCCAGGCACCGGTGTAATAGCGCGGGGTATCGGCCTGCAAGGCATTGACGATGGCGTCCAGGCGCGCCACCCAGGGCACCCGGGCATCCCGCAGGTTCCACACCAGGGCCAGCTTGCCGCCGGGCTTGAGCACGCGATGGATTTCCTCCAGTGCCGCGCGGTGGGCAAACCAATGAAAGGCCTGGGCACAGACCAGCACATCCACCGAGGCATCCTTGAGCGGCAGTGCCTCGGCGCTGCCCTCCAGTACCTGGGCCTCGGGCTGGGCCGCCGCCAGCCTGGCGCGCATTGGTTCGACCGGCTCCACCGCGATCACCTGGGCCCCGGTGGCCAGCAAGCGGCCGGTGAACTTGCCGGTGCCCGCGCCCAGGTCCACCACCACCCTGCCCGGCCCCAGGCCCAGCGTCTCGCGCAGCCAGGGCTCAAGAGCTGGCGGATAGTCCGGCCGGCCCCGCACATAGGTATCGGCGGCCTGTTGGTAGCCGTCGGCCGCAGCATGATGAATCGCCTGATCGTTCATGGATGAACCTCCTCATTGCGGGTGAGTACGAACAGGATAAACCGTGCCCGACAACAGACAGCATGAAACTCCTGTCAGTTGCACCCCCGTTGCAGGAGCAGGCTGTAGGAGCGGGATTGCCAGCGAAGGCGTTATCCGAAGGGGCGCTCGGCTCAGGGGCCCTTTCGCCGGCAAGCCGGCTCCTACAACGAATCCGCGCCGCACCGCCTGGTAGGCGGCCTTGAGACAAGCGCTGGGCTCTGCGGCCCCTTCGTCGGCAAGCCGGCTCCTACGGATTCAGGCCCTGGGCGGGGGCGGCAGGCTCAGGCGAAAACGCGCGCCGCCCAGGGGCGAGGCTTCCACGGTCAGGGTGCCGTCCTGGGCTTCCAGGGCCCGGCGGCTGATGGCCAGGCCCAGGCCGAAGCCGCCGGTAGCGCGGTCGCGGCTGCGGTCCAGGCGGTAGAACGGCTCGAACACCCGCTCGCGTTCGTCGTCGGGAATACCGATGCCGTCGTCGTCGACCCAGATCTCGCAGCCGTCGTCGCTGACCAGCACTCCCACCTGGATGCGCTTCTCGCAATAGCGGGTGGCATTGCGCAGCAGGTTCTGCAAGGCCCGGGCGGTCAGCCGCGGGTCCAGAGCGAAACGTTCCAGGGCACCGTGCAGCAGGACGTCAATGACGATGTCCGACTCCAGCTCATCGTCGACACTGCCCAGGATGCTGTCGATGAACTCGTCCAGGGACACCTCGATCTGCTCCGGCAGGCACGCCGGGTTCTGCAGGCGGCTGTAGGACAGCAGCTCCAGTACCAGTTCATCCAGTTCGCGAATGTGCGCCACCAGCCCTTGCAGGCGCTCGCGACTGGCCGCCGGCAAATCGTCGGAGAGCGCCAGGGCCAGGCCGAAATCCAGCCGGGTCAGGGGCGTGCGCAGTTCGTGGGACACCGCGTTGAGCAGGTCACGCTGCTGGTTCAGGAGTTTTTCGATGTCCCCGGCCATGGTGTCGAAGACATTGGCCAGGCTGCCGATGTTGGAACTGGCGGGCAGTTGGGTGCGCTCGCCCAGGTGCCCCTTGCCGAAGCGTTCGGCGGTGCGCTTGAGGCGCTCCAGGTCACGCCAGTGCGGGCGCACCCAGAGCAGCAGGCAGGCCAGCAGCACGGCGACGATCAGGACATTGATGCTCCAGTACAGCAGGTTGACGTCCAGCGGGTCCGGCGGTACCACCAGCTTCACCGCCAGTTGCTCATCCAGCGGCGACACCGCCAGGGTGCGCCAGCCCCAATCGCCCAGGCGCACCACTTTCTCGCCGCGTTGCAGGCGCTCGCGCTCGTAATCGCTGAAATCCGGGTCGTCGATGCGCACCAGGGCCACCTGCAACGGGTGGAACTCCTCGTCCATCTCCTTGACCAGGGTCGGCCACTGCTGTGCCGGCAAGGCGCGGAACTGCTTGACGATCAGGCTCTGCAGGCCCCGGGACTGGTCCAGGTTGTAGTCCAGGAAACGCTCGTGGAAAACCTTGATCACCAGGTCCGGGATCAGGTAGATCGCGGCGCTGAAGGCAATGATGGTGATCAGGTACAGGCGGACCAGGATGCGCAGCATGGAATCAGCATTCCCACTCGGAACGACTGAACAGGTAACCCTTGCCCCACACGGTCTTGATCTTGCGCGCCTCACCGGCGTGGTCGTCGAACTTGCGCCGCAGCTTGGAGATCGCCACGTCCACCGAACGATCGGTGCCGTTGAACTCGATGCCCCGCAGGCGCTGCAGGATCTGGTCGCGGCTCAGCACTTCACCGGCGTGCCGGGCCAGCACCACCAGCAGGTTGTACTCGCCGCTGGACAGCTCCACCAACTGCTCGCGCCAGGTCACGGTGCGCTCCGACAGGTCGATGCACAGGTTGCCCATGAGGATCTGGTCGCTGGCGCTCTGCGGCTCGCTGAGGCTGCTGCGGCGCAACAGGGTACGGACCCGGGCCAGTAGCACTCGCGGTTCGCAAGGTTTTGTCACATAGTCGTCGGCGCCCATTTCCAGACCCAGCACCTGATCATGGCTATCATCCCGCGCGGTCAGCATCAGGATCGGCAGGGTCGCCGAGTCGGCACGCAACAGGCGGCAGACTTGCAGGCCATCCAGGCCCGGCAGCATCAGGTCGAGGATCACCAGGTCCGGCGGGCTGGCCTTGGCCCGCTCCCGCACCTGGTCACCCCGGCTGATCACGCTGACCTGATAGCCATTGCGTTCCAGGTAGCTGGCGATCAGTTCGGACAGCGCGGTGTCGTCTTCGACAAGAAGAATATTGGGCATGGAGAGCGATCTTTATTGAAGAAATACAGAATACCGGCGTTCTTTATAAGGCACCGGGCAAAACCAGCAAGGGGCCAAGGATATACAACCCTGGGCGCGCCGGTGCGCAGGCTTCACACTTTTTCACACAGCACCTACACAGCTTCACAGCGGGCCTTGACCCATGCCCTTAGCATGCCGAGGTCATTATTGGGGTATCAGCATGTCGAATAAACTCGTTGCGCCGTTCTGCCTGGTCGTTCTGGCAGCGGCGCTGAGCGCGTGTGGCAAGACCGAAGGCGAGCAGACGCCGCCACCGGCCAAGGTACGGATCGAAACCGTACAGAGCCAGGCCCTGTCCATTACCAGCGAACTGAGCGGGCGCATCGCCGCGCCACGGATCGCCGAAGTACGCGCCCGGGTGGCCGGGGTGGTACTGCAACAGACCTTCCGCGAAGGCTCCGACGTCAAGCAGGGCGAGGTCTTGTTCCGCATCGACCCGGCCCCGTTCAAGGCTGACCTGGACAGCGCCCAGGCCAGCCTGCGCAAGGCCGAGGCCAACGCCTTCCAGGCGCAGTTGCAGGAGCAGCGCTATTCCAAGCTGGTCGCCGACCAGGCCATCAGCGGCCAGGAATACGACAATGCCCGGGCCGCGGCACGCCAGGCCAGCGCCGACGTCGCCGCCAACCAGGCCGCGGTGCAGCGGGCCAAGCTCAACCTCGGCTATGCCACCGTCACCGCGCCGATCTCCGGTCGGGTCGGCCGCGCCCTGGTCACCGAAGGCGCGCTGGTGGGCCAGAACGAGACCACGCCGCTGGCGCTGATCCAGCAACTGGACCCGATCCACGCCGACCTGACCCAGTCCACCCGTGAACTCAACGACCTGCGCCGGGCCTTCCGCGCCGGCCAGTTGCAGCAGGTCGGCAAGGACCAGGCCAAGGCAACCCTGATCCAGGACGACGGCAGTCTCTACCCGCTGCCGGGCAAGCTGTTGTTCGCCGATATCAGCGTTGACCCGAGTACCGGGCAGATCATCCTGCGCAGCGAGTTCCCCAACCCGGACCTCGACCTGCTGCCCGGCAGTTTCGTGCGCGTGCGCCTGGAACAGGCAGTCAACCGCCAAGGCATCAGCGTGCCGCAGCGGGCCATCCAGCGCGACAGCGCCGGCATCGCCCAGGTGCTGCTGGTGGATGCGCAAAACCACGTGGTGCAGCACCCGGTGCAACTGGGTGGAGTGCAGAACGATCGCTGGATCGTCACCGAAGGCCTCAAGCCCGGTGACCGGGTGATTGTCGAAGGCCTGCAACACGCCCGCCCCGGCGAGCCGGTGGACATCGACGCCAACCCCCTTGCGCACGTCCAGCCCCCAGGCCAGTAGGTAGTACACATGCCGCAATTCTTTATTGACCGCCCGGTGTTCGCCTGGGTGGTCGCCTTCTTCATCCTGTTGGCTGGCGCCCTGGCGATCCCCCAACTGCCGGTGGCGCAATACCCTACCGTGGCCCCGCCGCAGATCGAGATCTACGCCGCCTACCCGGGCGCCTCGGCGCAGACCCTGGACGAATCGGTGGTCAGCCTGATCGAGCAGGAGCTCAACGGTGCCGACCACCTGCTGTACTTCTCGTCCCAGAGCAGCCTCGGCAGCGCCACCATCACCGCCACCTTCCAGCCGGGTACCAACCCGGAACTGGCCCAGGTGGACGTGCAGAACCGCCTCAAGGCGGTGGAACCGCGCCTGCCCCAGGCGGTGACCCAGCAGGGCCTGCAGGTGGAGAAAGTCTCCGCCGGCTTCCTCTTGCTGATCACCCTGACCTCCAGTGACGGCCGCCTGAACGATGTCGCCCTCGCCGACTACCTGGCGCGCAACGTGATGAACGAGATCCGCCGCCTCGATGGCGTCGGCAAGGCCCAGTTGTACGGTGCCGAGCGAGCCATGCGGATCTGGCTCGACCCGCAGAAGCTGATCGGTTTCAACCTGACACCGGCCGACGTCAACGCCGCGGTGGCGGCGCAGAACGCCCAGGTTCCGGCCGGCAGCATCGGCGACCTGCCCAACCCCGCCAGCCAGGAAATCACTGCGACCATCCTGGTCAAGGGCCAGCTTTCCAGCCCTGAAGAGTTTGCCGATATCGTCCTGCGGGCCAACCCCGACGGCTCCACGGTACGCATCGGCGATGTGGCGCGGGTGGAAGTCGGCAGCCAGGAATACCAGTACGGCACCCGCCTGAACGGCAAGCCCTCCACCGCGGTGGGCGTGCAGTTGTCCCCCGGGGCCAACGCGCTGAATACCGCGACCCTGATCCGCGCCAAGATGGACGAGCTGTCGCGCTATTTCCCGGCCGGCGTGGAGTACAAGATCCCCTACGACACCTCGCCCTTCGTCAAGGTCTCGATCACCAAGGTGCTCTACACCCTGGCCGAAGCCATGGTGCTGGTGTTCCTGGTGATGTTCCTGTTCCTGCAGAACATCCGCTACACCCTGATCCCCACCCTGGTGGTGCCCGTGGCCCTGATGGGCACCTTCGCCACCATGCTGGCCCTGGGGTTCTCCATCAACGTGCTGACCATGTTCGGCATGGTGCTGGCCATCGGCATCCTGGTGGACGATGCCATCGTGGTGGTGGAGAACGTCGAGCGGATCATGGCCACCGAGGGCCTGTCGCCCAAGGAAGCCACGCGCAAGGCGATGCAGCAGATCACCGGGGCCATCATCGGCATCACCCTGGTGCTGGTGGCGGTGTTCATCCCCATGGCCTTCATGCCCGGCTCGGTGGGGGTGATCTACCAGCAGTTCTCGCTGTCCATGGCCACCTCGATCCTGTTCTCGGCGTTCCTCGCCCTGACCCTGACCCCGGCCCTGTGCGCCACCCTGCTCAAGCCCATCGCGGCGGGGGAACACCATGAACGCACGGGGTTCTTCGGCTGGTTCAACCGGCGCTTCGAACGCCTGAGCGACAGCTATCAGGGCGGCGTGACCCATGCCCTCAAGCGTACCGGCCGCTACCTGCTGATCTACCTGGCGCTGCTGGCGATCATGGCGCTGCTGTTCAGCCGCCTGCCCTCCTCCTTCCTGCCAGTGGAGGACCAGGGCTACACCATCACCGACATCCAGCTGCCGCCGGGCGCCAGCCAGAACCGCACGATCAAGGTGGTGGAGCAGATCGAAGCGCATAACGCCAGCGAGCCGGGAGTCGGCGACAGCACCATCATTCTCGGCTTCAGCTTCTCGGGTAACGGGCAGAACGCCGCGCTGGCCTTCACCACGCTCAAGGACTGGTCGCAACGGGGCAGCGAGGATTCGGCGATGTCCATCGCAGAGCGTGCCAACGCCGCCCTCGGCGCGATCAAGGATGCCGTGGTGTACGCCGTGCTGCCGCCGCCGATCGATGGCCTGGGCACCTCCAGCGGCTTCGAGTTCCGCCTGCAGGACCGTGGCGGCGTCGGCCACGCGGCCCTGATGCAGGCCCGGGACGAGCTGCTCAAGGCCACGGAAAAGAGCCCGATCCTGGCCAACGTCCGGGAAAGTGCCCTGGCCGAAGCGCCGCAGGTGCAACTGGAGGTCGACCGCAAGCAGGCCAACGCCCTGGGCGTGTCCTTTGCCGATATCGGCAGCCTGCTGTCCACCGCCCTGGGGTCGTCCTACATCAACGATTTCCCCAACCAGGGGCGGATGCAGCGGGTGGTGATCCAGGCCGAAGGCGACCAGCGCAGCCAGGTCGAAGACCTGCTGCGCCTGAACGTGCGCAACAGCGCCGGCAAGATGGTGCCGCTGTCGGCCTTCGTCCGCGCCAGCTGGAGCCTGGGCCCGGCGCAACTGACCCGCTACAACGGCTACCCGGCCATTGCCGTCTCCGGCGAGCCGGCCCCTGGCCACAGTACCGGTGAAGCCATGCAGGAAATCGAACGGCTGGTGGCGCAGTTGCCCACCGGGCTGGGCCTGGAATGGACCGGCCTGTCACTCCAGGAACGGCTGTCCGGCAGCCAGGCGCCGATGCTGCTGGGCCTGTCGCTGCTGATCGTGTTCCTGTGCCTGGCGGCGCTCTACGAGAGCTGGTCGATTCCCACCTCGGTGCTGCTGGTGGTGCCCCTGGGAGTACTGGGCGCAGTGCTGGCGGTGAGCCTGCGCGGCATGCCCAACGACGTATTCTTCAAGGTCGGGCTGATCACCATCATTGGCCTGTCGGCGAAGAACGCGATCCTGATCATCGAGTTCGCCAAGAGCCTGTACGACGAAGGCCATGACCTGATCGATGCCACGGTGCAGGCTGCACGCCTGCGCCTGCGTCCCATCGTCATGACCTCGCTGGCGTTCATCCTTGGCGTGGTGCCCCTGGCCATCGCCACCGGCGCCAGCTCCGCCAGCCAGCAGGCGATCGGTACCGGGGTGATCGGCGGCATGATCACCGCAACCCTGGCAGTGATCTTTGTGCCGGTGTTCTTCGTGGTGGTGATGAAACTGGTGAAACGCGGTTCGTCCAAGGACTGACATCGCTGCATGGGGCCTCGGTTCCGGGGCCCCTTCTTCTCTTGCCCCTCTCTTCCCGTCTCAGGCCGCCATGGCCGGGCATGCCCGTGCCTGTGGGCAATCCAGGGCGAAAGGCCCGGGAAAGGCCGCAGCGGATTTACCCGGTGGATTGCCCGCCAGCAGCGCCGGAGCCTTGGCTGCCTGGCTGTGATGGGCGATCTGGTGATTGCATTCGATGGCCCGAGCCAATGCTCCGGCCGAACCCTGGCCCAGCCCCAGCAGGCTGGTGCCATTGGTGAAGAACGCGAGGAAGGCGGTGATCATCAGACGGCGCCCTTTCATGGCCGTCTCCCCGCTTCGGCATGGAGTACCGGGCCCTGGCCGCTTGCCGCGCCGGAATCAATCACCGCAGCGCTCGGCAGGCCCGCAGCCAGGCTGGCCCAGAGCATCAGAAGCAGATAAAGCCCCAGCGCCAAGTAGGCGCCGTGCTTGGCGGAACTGAGGATCGAACGGGCCATGGTGATCTCCTGAGGCGTTTTCGTGCCCAGAGGATCTATCAATCAAACGCCAGTAAAAAGACGTTTATATCCATAGCCATCATCAATTTTCTTGATGCTTGAAACGCGCGTCTCAGTCCTGCAACAGGCTGGTCAAACGCTCGCGGGAAGCCTGCGGCTCGCCTTCGACAGGCTGGGCAGAGGACAGGATGGGGGTGGAGTAGAGCAACAGCAGAACCACGGTCAGACGCATCACCATGCTATCGATCCTTGCTCGGGAAAGAGTCAATAATTCAGCGTCAAATTTAAACACATGGCTATATGACACTACCAAGCAAAATTTGCCTGGCGGGAAGAATAAGTCGCAAACAGGTGATGCAGGAGCGACATCACTGCTTCAGTGACTTCGCTCCTGCATACCTTGGGTTTGCTGCTTGCGGGGTGATCCGGAGCGCTCAGTGCTGGGCCTTGTGATCCAGGGCGGCGTAGAAGTTGGCGCTTTGTTGCAGGTACTTCTGGGTGTAGGTGTTGGTGCTGGATTTCTTCTGGCTGATTTCCACGCTGGCGCTGGCAGGCAGTGCCACGGTGGCGGAAATGGCGGAGGCTGCGATCACGGAGAAGAGATTGAAGTTCATGGCGGTAACCCTCGTATTCAGTTGGCTTGCTTGCCCGTGTGGGCCGTGAAGCAAACTTACTCCCGAGGGTTGGCGGGAAAAAATTCTTTGCGGCAGTAGCCATTATCAGCGTCGTTAATAGAAGGAGTCAGGCCCCGGATGCCGGGGCCTGCGGCCTATTGACGCACCAGGAATTTGATATCGCTGGGGGAATCGAACGGCAGTTTCTGCACGGTCTTGCCCAGGAAACCGGTCTTGGCGTCGCGCTCGATCACCACGATCTCGTTGCTTTTCTGGTTGCCGATCAGCACATAGCGGTTGCTCGGGTCGAGGCTGAACTCCCGTGGGTGATCCCCCTCCACCGAACGCCGCTGGATTTCCTTGAGCTGACCATTGGCCGGGTCGATGGCAAACACCAGCAACTGGTTGGCGGTGCCCCGGTTGCTGACATACAGGTACTGGCCGTCCTTGGAGGCGTGCAAGGCCGCAGCGGCCTTTTTCTCCTTGGAACCGTTGGCCGCCAGGTCAAGCATCTGACGCTGGGTCAGCTTGCCGTCCTGGTAGTCGAACACCGCCAGTTGAGCGCTCATCTCCATGGTCAGGTAGGCATGCTTGCCATCGGCGCTGAACAGCAGGTGCCGCGGGCCGCTGCCCGGCGGCAATTGGACGAAGGCCGGGTCGGCCGGGCTCAGCGGGTGTTCCGCATTGGCCTTGGGGTCATAGCGATAGACGAAGATCTTGTCCGCGCCCAGGTCGTTGGCGAACAGGAACTTGCCGTCCGGGGACGGCACCGACGAATGCACGTGGGCCGACTGCTGGCGCTCGGGGTCGACCCGGCTGGCCGGATGACTGGTGAGCTGCACCACCGGCGACAGATGACCGTCATCGCTGACCGGCACCACCGCCAGGCTGCCGCCCGGATCCACATCCACCGAATAGTTACTGACGAACAGGTAGTTGCCGTCGGCACTCAGGCTGGAATGGGTGGGCTCGTTACCCTGGCTCTGCACCTGGTTGATCAGGCTCAGTTGATGGGTTTTCGGCGCCAGGCTGTAGCTGCTGACACGACCGATGGGGTCGGCCTGCCCCGGGCTGTTCTCGTTCACCGCGAAGACGAACTTGAGGTCCTTGGACAAGGTCAGCCAGGACGGGTTGGAGCTCTTCACCACCTGCAGCGGCTTGGGGTCGATCTGCCCGGTGCGCTCATTGAATTGCAGGCGGTACAGACCCTGGCTCTGGCCCTGGGTATAGGAGCCCACCAGCAGTTCGTGGGTTTCGGTGGCCGGCGCGGCCTGGACCGCCATGGCACCGACACTGCCGGCCATCAGCAGGGGCCAGAAATTACGCATCTTCATGTTCACCTTCCTCTTCGTCGCGGGCACTGAACGCGCTCATGCACACCAGGCGGTGCTCACCGGAGTCGCCTGCCAGGGTCCAGCTCTGCAGGTCCTGGTCGAAAGTCGCGGCCTGGACCTGGGCCAGGGTGAAGCTCCAGCGCTTGGCCGCGCGGCCATCCATGCACTCGATCAGCAGGCGTTGCTCGTCGAGGGTGAAATCGAAAGCGTGCAGGCCGTCGATTTCCAGCATGTCGCAGGCTTCAAGGGCGGTGAGCAAGGTGTCGGTAGCAGCGGTCATAGCGATCAATCATCAGATGGAAAGGCGCAATGATAGCTGATTGGCGCTGCCGGGTTGGGCCAGCATTGCGCCGCGCAGGCCATTGCCCCTGCAGTCTACCCGGAGATGCGAGGTGCTTCAGGCGCCCCCCCATGCCCGTGGAGAACAGGCATGAAAAAGCCGCACCCGGAGGTGCGGCTTGGTGTGCAAGGCGCCAGGGTCAGTGGGCGAACAGCGAATTGCCCTTCTGCCCCGCCAGCTTCTCCGGCTTGATCAGGAACCGCGCCAGGGCCGGCAGCAGCCATAGGGCGCCGAACATGTTCCACAGCAGCATGAAGGTCAGCATCAGGCCCATGTCGGCCTGGAACTTGATGGCCGAGAAGATCCAGGTGCACACGCCGATGGCCAGGCACAGGCCGGTGAACAGCACCGCCTTGCCGGTGGAACGCAGGGTCTGGTAGTAGGCCTCCTGCAGCGGCAGGCCGGCCCGCAGGAAGCTCTCCAGGCGGCTGTAGATATAGATGCCGTAGTCCACGCCGATGCCCACCCCCAGCGCCACCACCGGCAGGGTCGCCACCTTGACCCCGATGCCCATGAAGGCCATCAGCGCGTTGCCCAGCACCGACGTCAGCACCAGTGGCAGGACGATGCACAGGGTCGCCGCCCAGGAGCGGAAGGTGATCATGCACATGCCGGCCACGCAGATGTAGACCAGGATCAGGATGGTCAGCTCGGATTCCTTGATCACCTCGTTGGTGGCGGCCTCGATCCCGGCGTTGCCGGCCGCGAGAATGAACTCCAGGCCGTCCTTGTTGTGCTGCGTGGCGAACTCCTGCACCGCATGCACCGCGCGATCCAGGGTCGCGGCCTTGTGGTCGTTGAGGAACACCAGCACCGGCGCCAGGGAACAGTTGTTGTTGTACAGGCCGTCGGCCCGGGCAATGGAGTTGTTCAGTACGTCAGGGTTGCGCGACAGGGTTTCCCACTTCAGGTTGCCCTCGTTCATGCCCTTGATCATCTGCTTGGAGACGGTCACCAGGGAAATCGCCGACTGCACGCCCTCGGTGTTCTGCATCTTCCACATCAACTCGTCGATCGGCGCCATGGCCTCATAGCGCGAGCAGCCTTCGGCCGCGGTCTTGACCATCACCACCAGCACGTCGGAACTGGTGGAGTAGTTGCTGATGATGAAGTTGTTGTCCTTGTTGTAGCGCGAATCGGGACGCAGCTCCGGGGCGCCCTGATCGAGGTCGCCGATCTTCAGGTTCTGGCTGTACCAGAGGCCGCCGGCAAAGGCCACAAGGGCCAGGGCAACCGAGATCGGCGCAACTTTCGGGCTGGCAAAATTCGACAGCAGGCGCCAGAACGGATGCTCGCGGGAAGCGTCCTTCTTGCTGCGTTCCACCGCGCGCTTGCTGATGCCGACGTAGGAAATCGCCACCGGCAGCAGGATCAGGTTGGTGAACACGATCACCGCCACACCGATGGAGGCACCGATGGCCAGCTCGCGGATCACCCCGATGTCGATGATCAGCAAGGTGATGAAGCCCACGGCGTCGGCGAGGATCGCAATCATCCCCGGCAGGAACAGTTGGCGGAAGGTGCGCCGCGCCGCGGTCAGGGCGTTGTCCGCATCACTGGACTGCAAGGCGATGCCGTTGATTTTCTGCACCCCGTGGGAAATGCCGATGGCGAAGATCAGGAACGGCACCAGCATCGAATACGGGTCCAGGCCGAAGCCGAAGGCGTGCATCAGGCCCAGTTGCCAGACCACCGCCACCAGGGTGGTGATCAACACCGCGATGGTGCTGCGGATGCACCAGGTGAACCAGTACAGCAGCACCAGGGTGATGATGAAGGCCACGCCGAAGAACATCACCACCATGATCAGGCCGTCGATCAGGTCGCCGACCTTCTTGGCGAAGCCGACGATGTGGATCTTCACATTGGGGTTCTGCGCCTCGAACTTGTCGCGGATCTTCTCTTCCAGCTGGTGGGAGAATTTCTGGTAGTCCAGGGCCAGCAGCTTGCCCTGGTCCTGCGGGTCCGGGTAGGACTCCAGCAGCGGGATATCGACGATGCTGGACTTGAAGTCGTTGGCCACCAGGCGCCCGACCTGGCCGGACTTGAGCACGTTGTTGCGCAGCTGTTCGAGGCTGTCGGCCGAACCGTTGTAGCTCTGGGGAATCACCTCGCCGCCGGCGAAGCCCTCTTCGGTCACTTCGGTCCAGCGCACGCTGGGGCTCCAGAGCGACTTGAGCCCGGAGCGATCGACGCCGGAGATGTAGAACACCTCGTCGTTGATCTGCCGCAGGGTTTCCATGTAGTCCTTGGTGAAGATGTCGCCGTCGCGGGCCTCCACCGAGATGCGCACGGTGTTGCCCAGGTTGGCCAGGTCGTTGCGGTGCTCCATCATCCGCTCGATGAATGGGTGCTTGAGCGGGATCATCTTCTCGAAGCTGGTGGACGGCCGGATCAGGGTCGCCTGCCAGAACAGGAAAGCGCTGACCAGCAAGCAGATGAAGATCACTGCCGGGCGGTTATTGAAAATCAGGCGCTCAAGAAAGTTCGCCTTGTCCTGGTGATGACTGCTCATGGAATTCCCCACCTTCTTATTATGTGCCCGGCTTATTGGCCGAGTTCAGCGCCCGTTGCTGCAGAAACCCGTACACCGCCCTGCCCGGCCAGGATCAGGTCGCCGTTGCCGGCAGCGGTGACCGCCGACAGCGAGATGCGGTCCGCACGGTTGAATACGCTGAAGGTCTGGCCGTGGTCGGTGCTGCGGATCACGCTGCCGCCGTTGCCGACGATCACCAGCGAGCCATCGTCCAGCAGGGTCGCCCCCGACAGGCCGAACTCCAGGGCGCCACGGGCGGCGTTCAACTGCACCTGTTCCCAGGTGTTGCCGAAATCCGTGGAGCGGTAGAGATTGCCGCGCAGGCCATAGACCAGCAGAGTGGCCGGCTGGCCGGTGCCGATCACGCCGAACAAGGAGCCTTCATAGGGGCCTTCGAGACGTTCCCAGGTCTGCCCGTCATCGGCGGAGCGGAACATGCTGCCCTGTTCACCGACAATGAACAGCCCGGCATCCTTGACCTGGGCAATGGCGTTGAGGTGGAACTGGTCCTCGTTGTCGAGGCGGTCACTGACGTCCTCCCAATGCTGGCCACCATCGGTGGTTTCCAGCAGGGCCCCGTAGGCGCCCACGGCGTAGCCGGTCTGGGTGTCCTTGAACCACACATCGAGCAAGGGGGCCTCGCGCTTGAGGTCCTGGAACTGCCGGGTCCAGGTGGCACCGCCGTCGCTGCTGGCCAGGACCTGGGCATCGTGCCCCACCGCCCAGCCGTGCTTGTCATCGACGAAGTACACCGCCGTCAGCAATTGCCGGGTCGGCACCTTGGCCTGGACCCAGATCTGGCCCTGGTCGTCGGAATAGAGAATGTGCCCGCGATCGCCCACCGCCACCAGGCGCTTGCCGGCGTGGACCACATCGAGCATCAGGCTTTTCGCCGCCTTGGGCGATTCGATGGAATAGACAGAATCCGCTGCAGTGGCAGCGGCCAGGACCGGTGTCGACAGCGTCACGACACCCAACAGCGAGAGCGCTGTAGCCAACAGTGCGAACGTGCGCAGCGCCGGCGGGCGGCCAACAACCACACCCATGACAGGCTCACTCATAGACCATTCCCCCATTATTATTGTCAGGTCATTCAACCTCTCAGGGCGCCTTGAGGGGGCTGCGCAGGCCTGGGCGATCATGACGATCGACCTGAAACCTGCAATCTAGAGCCCCTTCGGCTGCGGGCTATCCTATCGGGCTTTGGAAAGGTCTGACAATCGACGCCACGTTATCTTTTGTTAACCATCAGCCCCTGCCGAAACCCTGAATGGCCGCCCATTCGCAGGACTGATGGATGGGCCTGAACCGCGTCTGCGCAACAGTGGGACAAAGCCTGATCCAGGACAGGGGCCACCCCTCCCCGGCCGGGGCTATGATGAGCCGGGCAGACTTCAGGACAGAGCCATGATTGCCATACGCGAGGCGTGGAAAGTCGGATTGCTGGGACGTGCGCACTGGGGCCGCAACCTGGTGTCCGGGGTGATTGTCGCAGTGGTGGCGTTGCCCCTGGCCATGGCCTTCGCCATCGCCTCCGGGGTCAAGCCCGAACAGGGCATCTACACCGCCATCGTCGGCGGCCTGCTGGTGTCGCTGTTCGGCGGCAGCCGGGTGCAGATCGCCGGGCCCACCGGGGCCTTTATCGTGATCCTTGCCGGGGTCACCGCCCAATACGGAGTGGATGGCCTGCAACTGGCGACCCTGATGGCCGGGCTGATCCTGTTCCTGCTGGGCATCAGCCGCCTGGGCGCCCTGATCAAGTTCATCCCGGACCCGGTGATCCTGGGCTTCACCGCCGGTATCGGGGTAATCATCTGGGTCAGCCAGTGGAAGGATTTCTTCGGCCTGCCCGCGGTCAGCGGCGAGCACTTTCATCAGAAACTCTGGCACCTGCTGCAAGCCCTGCCCCAACTGCACCTGAGCACCACCCTGCTGGCCCTGCTGAGCCTGGCGCTGCTGCTATGGGTGCCGCGCATCCCCCAGCTCAAGCGCCTGCCGGCCCCCCTGCTGGCCATGACCCTGGCCACGGCCTTGCAGTCGCTGTTCCAGTTCCAGGGCGTAGCCACCATTGGCAGTGCCTTCGGTGGCATTCCCCAGGGCTTGCCGGCGTTGCAGTTTCCAGAGGTCAGCCTGCCGCGGATCCTGGACCTGATCGGCCCGGCTTTCGCCATCGCCATGCTCGGGGCCATCGAATCGCTGCTGTCGGCGATGGTGGCCGATGGCATGGCTGGCACCCGCCATGACTCCAACCAGGAACTGATGGGCCAGGGCATCGCCAACCTGGTCACCCCGCTGTTCGGCGGTTTCGCCGCCACCGGCGCCATTGCCCGTACCGCCACCAATATCCGCAACGGCGGCAGCAGCCCGCTGGCGGGTATCGTCCATGCCCTGGTGCTGCTGCTGATCATCCTGTTCCTGGCGCCGCTGGCAGCGAACATTCCGCTGTGCGCCCTGGCGGCGATCCTGTTCGTGGTGGCCTACAACATGAGCGAGCTGCACCACTTCAAGCGCATGCTGCAACGAGCCCCCCGGGCCGATGTGGCGATCCTGCTGTGCACCTTTGTGCTGACCGTGTTCAGCGACCTGGTGATCGCGGTGAACATCGGCGTGGTCCTGGCCATGCTGCATTTTCTGCGACGCATGGCCTCCTCGGTGGAAGTGCAACAAGTGGTGGAACAGGATCTGCAGCAGGAACTGCACCGCAGTGGCCAACTGCACCTGCCACCGGGCGTGCTGATCTACACCATCGAAGGGCCGTTGTTCTTTGGCGCCGCGGAGACCTTCGAACGGGCCCTGGCCCAGACCCACAGCGACCCGCAGGTGCTGATCATCCGCCTCAAGCATGTGCCGTTCATGGACATTACCGGGCTGCAGACCCTGGAAGAGGTGATAGGCCAACTGCACAAACGCGCGATTGTGGTGAAGCTGTGCGAAGCCAACCTCAAGGTGCACGGCAAGCTGGAGCGGGTCGGCATCCTGCACGCCATCGGCCCGCAGAACTATCACCGCGATTTGAGCGAGGCACTACAGAGCCCAATCCCCCCCGCCTCCCCACCACCGCTCGCGTAGGAGCTGGCTTGCCAGCGAAGGCCGTACAAGCCTTGAGGGCCTCTTCGCCGGCAAGCCGGCTCCTACGGGGGGTATGCGGTGGCTTGGGTCCGTAGGAGCTGGCTTGCCAGCGAAGGCGATGCCGGGGGCGGTACAAGCCTCAGGCGAGGCTTTTGCTCACCACCTCGAACACATCGCTGGACAGCTCGCCGGAGGCGCGGATGCGCTCCAGTTCGCCTTTCATCAGTGCCTGGCGGGCACTGTCGTATTTGCGCCAGCGGGTCAGCGGCGCCAGTTGCCGCGAGGCAATCTGCGGGTTGAAGCCGTTGAGCTGGATCACCAGGTCCGCCAGGAAGCGATAGCCCGAACCATCGGCGGCGTGGAAGTTGATCAGGTTCTGCCCGGCAAACGCCCCCACCAGCGCCCGCACCTTGTTCGGGTTCTTGATGTTGAACGCCGGGTGCTGCATCAGCGCCTTGACCCGCTCCAGGCCGCCCGGCAACGGGCTGCCGGCCTGCACGCTGAACCACTGGTCCATGACCAGGGCGTTGTCCTTGAAGTTCTCGGCAAACACGGCCAGGGCCTTGGCCTTCTCGGCCTCGAACGGCGAGTTGACCAGCACTGCCAGGGCGGTCAGGCGCTCGGTCATGTTGTCGGCGCTGTCGAACTGTTCGATGGCCGCCGCCAACACCTCGGGCTTGTGGGTCAGCATCAGGTACGACAGGGCGATGTTCTGCAGGGCGCGACGGGCGAAGTGCTCGGACTCGGCCACATAGGCGGTGGCCTTGGACACCTGCCGATTGGCCTGATAGCGCTTCCACAGCGCGTCGAACAAGCGGTCAGCCAGTTGCTGACGGGCAAACTCGCGAGCCGCGTGGATCGCCTCGACATCCGCCACTTCGCTGATCTCGGTGAGGTAGGCCTCGCCCGGCAGGGACAGCATTTCGGCGACCATGGCCTGATCCAGGCTGTCGTCGGCGAGCACGGTGCCCAGGGCTGCCACCAGACGTTCGTCCATCGCCAGCGCCCGGCCCTGTTGGTGCTGGGCGATCAGTTCCTGCAACACCTGCACCGACAATTGCTGGCCGGCGTCCCAACGGTTGAAACCGTCGCTGTCGTGCTGCATGAGGAACATCAGCTGGTCACGGTTGTAGGGGAAGCCCAGCTTCACCGGAGCCGAGAAACCCCGCAGCAGCGAGGGCAGCGGATGTTCGGCGATGTCGACGAAGGTAAAGGTCTGCTCGGCCTCGGTCACCGACAACACGCGGGACGTGCCCTGGGCGGCGGCTTCACCGGCCAGGCGCAAGGCCATGTCGGCACCGGTGCTATCGAGCAGGCCCAGGGCCACCGGAATCACGAACGGCAGCTTTTCGACCTTGTCCGGGGTTTGCGGGCAGCTCTGGCGGAAGGTCAGGCTGTAGGTTTTCGCCGCAGCGTCGTAGGACTCGCTGACCGCCAGCCGTGGCGTACCGGCCTGGCTGTACCAGCGCTTGAACTGGGTCAGGTCGACGCCGTTGGCGTCTTCCATGGCCTTGACGAAGTCGTCGCAGGTCACGGCCTGGCCGTCATGGCGTTCGAAATACAGGTCGCTGCCCTTACGGAAGCCTTCGGCGCCGAGCAAGGTGTGGATCATGCCGACAACTTCCGAGCCCTTTTCGTACACGGTCAGGGTGTAGAAGTTGGAGATCTCGATAAAGCTTTCCGGGCGCACGGCGTGGGCCATGGGGCCGGCGTCTTCGGCGAACTGGTGGGTGCGCAGGTACGCCACGTCCTGGATGCGCTTGACCGTGGCCGAGTTCATGTCCGCGGAAAAACCGGCGTCGCGGAACACCGTGAAGCCTTCCTTGAGCGACAGCTGGAACCAGTCGCGGCAGGTCACGCGGTTGCCCGACCAGTTATGGAAGTATTCGTGGGCAACGATGGCCTCGACCCGCTGGTGCGCGGCGTCGGTGGCGGTTTCGGCACGGGCCAGCACGGCGCTGGAGTTGAAGATGTTCAGGCCCTTGTTTTCCATGGCGCCCATGTTGAAGTCGTTGACCGCGACGATCATGAAGATGTCCAGGTCGTACTCGCGGCCATAGGTCTCTTCGTCCCAGCGCATGGACTTCTTGAGGCTGTTCATCGCGTGCTGGCACTTGTCGATGTTTTCCGGCTCGACATAGATGCGCAGCGCCACGTCGCGACCGCTCTGGGTGCGGAAGCTGTCTTCCACGCACCACAGGTCACCGGCCACCAGGGCGAACAGGTAGGCGGGCTTCATGAAGGGGTCTTCCCAGGTCGCCCAGTGCCGGCCGTCTTCTCCCGGGCCGCTGGCGATCGGGTTGCCGTTGGACAGCAGCACCGGGTAGCTGTGCTGCTCGGCCACCACGGTGGTGGTGAACTTGCTCATCACGTCCGGGCGGTCGAGGTAATAGGTGATCTTGCGAAAGCCCTCGGCCTCGCACTGGGTGCAGAACATGCCGCTGGACTTGTACAGGCCTTCCAGGGCGGTGTTGCTTTCCGGGTGGATGCGCACGCTGGTGTCCAGGGTGAAACTGGCGCTGGTCGGGTGCAGGGTCAGGTGGCTGTCGTCCAGCTGGTAGTCGCTGGCACTCAGGGCCTGATCGGACAGGCTCACCGACAGCAGCTCAAGCTGCTGGCCGTCCAGCACCAGGGGCGGCAGGCCGGCGCCCCGGGCCGGGTTGCGACGCATCACCAGCTGCGCATGGACCAAGCTGTGGTCCTCGAACAACTCGAAGGTCAGGTGGGTCTCGTCGATCAGGTACTCGGGGGCCTGATAGTCCTTCAGGTAGATCATCTTCGGTTGGTCGGTGCGCATGGCGAATTCCTTCTACTGATGCACGGCGAGCTGGTACGCCGTGTATTTGCGAATGTTGATCACGCCGGTGTCGAAGATCAGGTACTGGCCCTTGATCCCCAGCAACGTGCCTTCGGCGATCGGATTCTTGTCCAGGTTGAAGCTGACGATCTTGGTCGGGTACTCCACGACCGGATAGCGGATTTCCAGGGGTTCGATGTCGGTCACCGGCTGGATCGCCTGCAAACCGAAACGCTGTTGCAGGGCCAGCAGGCCCTCGGCGCAGGATTCGAACAACTGCTCGCGCACCGCCACCAGGTCCACCGCCTGGGCATCACCCTTGAGCAAGGCGCGCCAGTTGGTCTTGTCGGCCACCTGGGAACGGAACAGGTCTTCGACGAAGCCCGATTGCTGGCGGGTCGCCACGCGCATGATCGGCAGCGCCTGGCTGGCGCCCTGGTCGAGCCAGCGGGTCGGCAGTTGGGTGGCGCGGGTGATGCCGACCTTGATCCCCGACGAGTTGGCCAGGTAGACCACGTGGTCGGTCATGCAGAACTGCTCGCCCCATGACGGATCGCGGCAAGTACCGGCGTCGTAGTGGCAGCGTTCCGGGCTCATGATGCAGATATCGCACTGGGCCAGCTTGGTCATGCACGGGTAGCAGTAGCCCTGGCTGAAGCTGGTCTTGGTCTTGCGCCCGCAATGGCTGCAATGGATCGCACCCAGGTATTCCAGGCGCACTGTGGTGCCGATCAAGGGGTTGACCGGTACCTCGCTGTCGCCCAGGCGAAAAGCGTATTCAACGTTCGACCCGTCAAGGCGCGCCGACATTTTGCTGATGGAACCGCGGCCAATCTCGATCAATGGATGGCATCCGACTTGAACAGGATGTTCGGCACCGGCGCCGACTTCGAGGCGCATTCCTGCGGACCCATGTAGCCGGTACGTTGATCCTCGGGCAGATTTTGCATTTCCCAGGCGATCATCGCCTGCAGGGACAGTTCACGCTGTTCGGCGGTGAGCTTGCGGCCATCGGACCATTTGCCGATCTCTACCGCCAGTTTCAGGCTCTGGTAGATCTCGGGGGTGATGTTTTCGATCATTTCAACAAAGGACGACATACAAGACTCCAGCGTTTAAAGGGCCCGTCGGCGGCTGTACAAGCCGCCCAACAGACCGGTGAGGCATCCGATAAGCAACCCGCCAACGTGGGCGGCGTTGGCGATTTCACCGAAACCGATCATCGAGACCAGCCCGGACAGGCACAGCAGCAGCCACACCAGCATCATCACCAGCACGCCCCGAGGCAGGCGGTAGATGGGGTTGGGGGCCAGCAATTGATAGATCCAGCAATGCCCGAGCAGGCCGTAGAGTACCCCGGACAGGCCACCGAACAGGGTCGGCCCGCTGAAGTAGTACTGCGCATAATTCGACACCAGGCTGAACAGCAGGGTCAGGCCCAGCAGGTTGATGCCGCCCTGGCGCATTTCGATGCGCCGCCCCAGCTCCCAGTACCACATGCCGTTCATGGCGATATGCAGGAAGCCGAAGTGGATCAGCATCGGCGTCACCAGGCGCCACCACTGCCCCGCCGCCAGGCTGTCGGCCAGGGAGCTGAACTGGATGTAGTCGCCAACCACGCGGAACTCGAGGAAGGTGAACCAACTCAGGGTCTGCAGGTTGTCGCCGAGCAAGGTGATACCGCATACCGCCAGGCTCAGGAGCAGGATCAGCGCGGTGACCGGGCTGCTGCGCAGTTGCTGGACGAAGCCGGGGCGCGCCGGGGCAATGGCCTGGGGAATGTCCAGTTGCTGCTCGGGGTCGCCCTGGGGAAAGCGCTGGTACAGGCCACGCACGTCCTCGCTGATGGATTCCGGCACCCAGAGCACCTGTTCCCCCGCCTCCTCGCTGACCCGGTGAGGCACCTGCATGCGTTGCAGCAGCTTGACGAAGCCGCTCAGGTCCGTCGCCAGGGGCAGGCGCAATACCGCTACCGCACTCATCGCACTACCTCGGGCCGTTCAACGTCGACCCAGACAAATTTATTCGGATCCAGGCGGGTTTCCTGGTCCAGCCGATACGCGGCGAGCTTGCCGTAGAGCACCGCGCTGTAGTCCAGGCACGCCAGGTTGGGACGGATCGGCGCCGGCTTGCCGCTGCGCCAGTAGTGCCCGACGAACAGCATCGGTTCCTCGGCGCCATAACGCAGCAGGCTGTTCTTCTCGGCCGGGGACAACGGCGTGCGGGCCACAGGCTCAGGCAAGGCATCGGGCTGGAACACGATGTCGCCGTAGGTCTGCGGGTCGTCTTCCCAGAACTTGGTACGGAAGAAGGCGCGGGTCAGGCCGTCGCCGCTGGTCATCGTCAAGCCATGGGGCAAGCGCATGTCGGTGCCCCGCAGCAGGCGGTCGAAGGCGGTACAGGCAAAGCTGTCGGGAACGGCCGCGGACTGCAGGAACTCGCGGTCGATGCAGCCGTTGGGGTACTGCTGGCGCAGCGGCGCGATCAGGCCGGCATCCCAGCAGGCGTGCACCACACGGAAACGGCCGGCGTCGACGAACAGCGGCAACTCATAGAACCACTGCAGGAAATCGTGCCAGTCACCCGGGTGCTGTTCGAACTGGGTCAGGGTCTCGTGGATCAGCCGGGCATGGCGCGGGGTGTGCTCGCGCACGAACTGCTTGCCGCTGCCTTCGGCCGCCGGAGTGCTCCAGCCCAGGGCATTGAACTCGTGGTTGCCCATGATGCACAGGGCCTGACCGGCCTCGACCATGTCGTGGACGATGTGCAGGGACTCACGGATACGCGGGCCGCGGTCGATGATATCGCCGAGGAACACCGCCATGCGCGACGGATGCCGCCAGACGCCGGCCTGCTTGTGATAACCGAGCCGATCCAGCAAGTGCTCCAGGGTCAGGGCGCAACCGTGCACGTCACCGATCAGGTCGTAGCTACGCGCGGGATCGAGCATCAGTCGCCTCCACCGCCCAGCCGGCTGCCCCAGCCGAGTTTGGTCCGGCAGACCTCGTAGTAGTTGTGGTCCAGCGGGTGGATCAGGCGCAGTTTCTGCGCCTTCTTGCTGACCGTGATGGTGTCGCCCGGGGCACAGGTGAAGTGGTTCTGCCCGTCACAGGACACTTGCGGATAGATCTGCATATCTTTGGACACGACGATTTTCAGCTCGCTGTTGCCATCGACCACGATCGGTCTTCCCGACAAGGTATGGGGGTACATCGGCACAATCACAATGGCATCGAGCTTGGGATGCATGATCGGCCCGCCGGCGGACAGGGCGTAGGCCGTGGAACCGGTGGGCGTGGCGACGATCAGGCCGTCGGCCTTCTGGCTGCAGACGAACTGGCCGTCGATGTAGATCTCGAACTCGATCATCCGCGTCGACTTGCCCGGGTGCAGCACCACGTCGTTCAGCGCATCACCCTGGCCGATGGCCTCGGCATGGCGGCGCACCTCGGCCTGCAGCAGGAAGCGGTTCTCCACCAGGTAGTGGCCGTCCAGCACCTCGGCGACCTTGACCTCCAGCTCGTCGGGGCGGATGTCGGTGAGAAAGCCCAGGCTGCCGCGGTTGATCCCCAGCACCGGGATGTTGTGCCGCGCCAGGGCCCGGGCGGCGCCCAGCAGGCTGCCGTCGCCACCGACCACGATGACCATGTCGCAGACCTCGCCCAGCAACTTGCGCGAGGAAGTCTGCAGGCCGTGTCCGGGCAGCACTTCGGCGATAGTGTCCTCAAGGATCACGTGCAGGTGCCGCGCCAGCAGAAACTTTTTCAGTCGGCGAACTGTGTCCAGCACCTGGGAACTGCCCAGGCGACCGATAATGCCGATATTGCGAAATTGCTCCATGGGGCTCCTGCGGGGTTCGGGTACGGGCGAAACGGAGGATTATGGGCGAAACCCGGCGTTAGACAAAATCCTTTCAGCCACACGGGCTTAGCCAGCCCTGCGGCAACTGCGAGTGGCACGCATTTATCGCGATCGGCCCGGGTTTGCGTCTATGCTCGCAAGATGCTCCTGTTCCCTGATCTGCTCGGCCTTCCCCGCCAGTTGCGTCAACCTGAAGTCCGCGACCTCGCCTGGGTCATCCTCGCGCCGCCGATGCTCAGCCACACGCCCTGGCCACAACGCCACCCGCTCGCCGGCAGCGACTGGGTCCAGGCGCCGCAACTGCTGGCCCACTGGCTGCGCTGCCAGGATCTGGACAGCCGCGCCCTGCGCCAATGGCTGGCCGAGGGCCCGACCCGGCGCCTGGGCCTGTATTACGAGCGCCTCTGGCAATTTGCCGTCCGCCACGCCCCCGGGGTCGAGCTGCTGGCGGCCAACCTGCCGATCCGCCGCGGCGGCCACACCCTGGGCGAACTGGACATGCTGCTGCGCGACCGTGACGGCGTGCATCACCTGGAACTGGCGATCAAGCTGTACCTGGGCCCCCAGGCCGGCAATGGCCAGGACAGCGCCCAATGGCTGGGCCCTGGCTGCCATGACCGCCTGGACCGCAAGCTGGCGCACCTGGATGGGCACCAACTGCCGATTTCCGCCCGGGATGAAAGCCGCGAAGCCCTGGCGGCACTGGATATCCACCAGTTCAGCGCGCACCTGTGGCTGGGGGGCTACCTGCTGTACCCCTGGCCGGGTCGCGCCGAACCCCCCCAGGGCGCCCACCCGCAGCACCTGTGCGGGCGCTGGCTGCATCAGCGCGACTGGCCGGCATTTTTCGCCCAGAGCGCCCCGGGGCGCTGGCAGCCCCTGCCCCGCCACGCCTGGCTGGCGCCGGCCCACTACCCGGCCGAGCAGGCCTGGACCGCCACGCAACTGCAGCAATGGCTGGCGGAACTTGCCCCCCAGGCCCCGGCGCAGTTGCTGGTGCGCCTGGAGCAAACCCCAGAAGGCGGTTGGGAAGAAGCCGAACGCCTGTTCCTGGTGGCCGATCTCTGGCCCCATGCTCCTCCCCAGCCCTCCTGACAATTTGCCGGCGAAGCCCCCCCCCCTATGGGCATCACAGGACTCAAGGGCCCGTTCGCCGGCAAGCCGGCGCCTACATCAGAGACAGGCGCAGCGCCAACGCCGCCAAGGTCGCCAGCAACACCGGCAGCGTCAGCACGATGCCGACACGGAAGTAGTAACCCCAGCCAATGTGAATGCCCTTGCGCTCCAGTACATGCAGCCAGAGCAGGGTCGCCAGGCTGCCGATGGGGGTGATCTTCGGCCCCAGGTCACTGCCGATGACGTTGGCGTAGATCATCGCTTCCTTGACCACCCCCGTGGCCTGGCTGGCATCGATGGACAAGGCGCCGATCAGCACCGTCGGCAGATTGTTCATCAGCGATGACAAGCCCGCCGTGAGCAACCCGGTGCCCAGGGCCGCGCCCCAGATCCCGCCGCCGGCAAAGGCATCCAGCCAGCCGGCCAGGTACGCCGTGAGCCCGGCATTGCGCAGGCCGTACACCACCAGGTACATGCCCAGGGAAAAAATCACGATCTGCCAGGGCGCTTCCCTGAGCACCTTGCGCGTGGAGATCCGGTGCCCACGGGCGGCAATCGCCAGCAGCAGCGCCGCGCACACCGCGGAAATCGCGCTGATGGGAATGCCCAGCGGTTCCAGGGCAAAGCAGCCCAGCAGCAGGATCAGCAGCACCCACCAGCCGGCCATGAAGGTCGCCCGGTCATGGATGGCGCTGGCGGGCTCGGCCAGTTGCCGGGGGTCGTAATCCAGCGGGATATCGCGGCGGAAGAACCACAGCAGCACCGCCAGGGTGGCGGCCACGCTCACCAGGTTGACCGGCAGCATCACCAGCGCATAACGGTTGAAGCCAATCTTGAAAAAGTCCGCGGAAACGATGTTCACCAGGTTCGAAACCACCAGCGGCAGGCTCGCGGTGTCGGCAATGAACCCCGCGCCCATGACGAAGGCCAGGGTCGTGGCCGGTGAAAAGCGCAAGGCCAGGAGCATGGAAATGACGATGGGGGTCAGGATCAGCGCGGCGCCGTCATTGGCGAACAGCGCCGAGACCAGCGCCCCCAGCAATACCATGAAGGCAAACAGCCGCCTGCCCCGCCCTCGCCCCCAGCGCGCCACATGCAGCGCGGCCCAGGCAAAGAACCCGGCCTCGTCCAGCAGCAGGCTGATGATGATCAGCGCGACAAAGGTACCGGTGGCATTCCAGATGATCTGCCAGACCACCGGGATATCCGCCCATTGCACCACCCCGAACAACAACGCCAGGGTTGCGCCGAACACGGCGCTCCAGCCAACGCCCAGGCCCCTGGGCTGCCAGATCACCAAGGTAATGGTCAGCAGGAAAATCGATACGGCAATCAACATGAGAGTGGGTCTTGAGTATGCAGGAGCCGGCTTGCCGGCGAAGGCACCCCACGGGACTCCGGGGCCTCTTCGCCGGCAATCCGGCTCCTGCGACAGCGGGCAATGGTGGGAAATCAGGCCTTGCGTTGCTGCTCGACCCACTGTCCGTAGGCGTTGATGAAGCCCTGCAGGAACGGCCGGGTTGCTTCAGACAGTTTGCCGGCCTCGTCGAAGGCCGAACCGGCGCCGCCCAGGTAGGCTTCCGGCTGCTGCATGCAGGGCACGTTGAGGAACACCAGGGACTGGCGCAGGTGGTGGTTGGCGCCAAAACCGCCGATGGCCCCCGGGGATACGCTGATCACCGCCCCCGGCTTGCCGCTCCAGGCGCTTTTACCGTAGGGACGCGAGCCAACGTCGATGGCGTTTTTCAGCGCCGCCGGTACCGAGCGGTTGTATTCCGGGGTAACGAACAGCACCGCGTCGGCGCCGCTGATCTGTTCGCGAAAACGGGTGTAGGCCGCCGGTGGCGTGGCATCGATGTCTTCGTTGTAGAGCGGCAGGTCGCCGATCTCGACGATGTTCAGCTGGAGGCTGGCAGGCGCCAGCTCGGCCAGGGCCAGGGCGACCTTGCGGTTCAGGGACTGCTTTCTCAGGCTACCGACCAGTACTGCGACCTTGTAGACATTGCTCATGGGAGTTTCCAACCGTTGGCGTAAAGAAGGTGTTAGTTATAGATGACCCGAGGTGATATCTGCTACCCCACCCCGATAATTCCCAAACCATGGCCTGTTGCCAGACAGCCCGTGGTAACGAGGCTGGCGCCGGTAGCGGATTATTTTTTCCCCGGGGTAAAACTTCCCCTGGGGACACCGGGTCTACACCACCGAATTTGCGTGTTTTATCTCCAGAGGCTCTAAAGAATGGCTGCAGTACTTGTCGGACAATTCCATGCAAGAGATGCCGAGGGACGGGTGTACTCAGTGCACGAATTCCAGGAATCCATGCCCCCGCAGGACGGCGCGGCCGGATCGGAGCCCGTGACCACCTACCGCCTGGCGATCGGCGACCGGGTCAAGAAACTCGATGACAACCAGTTCCTGCTGGTGCAATCAGACGTGACCATCGTGCGCGAGCCCGAGACCTATGTAGCTCAGTGATTCTGCGCGAGCATCATCGCCAGCTGTTGTGTCGCCACACTTGGGTTAGGATTCGTTGCTTGACCCCTCGACGGCTGGAGATGGACTTCAAGCATGCGTTTACGTCATATCGAAGTGATTCAGGCGCTCCTGCAAACCGCTCACCTGGGCACTGCCGCCGAACTGCTGCAACTTTCGGTGGCCGAGGTCGAGGCCCTGCTACGCGACGCCGAGAGCCAATTGGGCTTCATGCTGTTTGCCAGTGTTCGCGGCCGTTTGCAGGCCACCCGTGAAGCCCGGGAACTGCAGGGCGCCATCACCCGGGTGTATGACGCTTTCGAGCCCGTCCAGCGTCTGGCCGACAGCCTGAGGTTCCACCAGGCGCCGCCGCTGCGCCTCGTCGGCACCCCGCCACTGGTTCAGCAACTGCTTCCCCAATGCATCGCCGCCCTGCGCCGGCGCTTCGCCGACACCCCTTGCAGCCTGCTCGGCCAGAGCACCCGGGACATGGTCCACAGCCTGCTGCTGCGTGACTGCGATCTGGGCCTGAGCCTGCACGATCCGCAGCACCCGGACATCCACAGCCAGGCCCTGGCCCAGGGCAAGCTGTTCCTCCTGGCGCCCCACGGCTGGCTGCAACCCAAGCAGAAATACGTCGCCCTGCAGGACCTGGCCGGCCAGGCCATGGTCGGCCTGGAGGGCCAGGACCCGCTAAGCGTGATACTCGCCAGCAAATTGCAGACCCTGCGCCCCAGCCCGGTGATCCAGACCCGGGTGCAGACCTATCAGATGATGCGCAGCCTGGTGGAAGCTGGCGAAGGGCTGGCCATCGTCGACCCCTTCACCGCCGTCGGCGCCCGCAGCGCCGGGCTCGATGTATGCCCGCTGTCGCCCCCCATCAGCGTCACGCTGTACGCCTTGCGGCGCCAAGGCAGCGACAGCTCGCCCCTGACCACTGCCCTGCTGGAGCTGCTCACGGAACAGGCCGAGGCCCTGCTGGCAGGTTAAAGCGCCGGCCCCTCCAGCTCATTGGCAAACAGCCGGTACCAGAAGATCGCCACTTCGGCGGTCTGCGGGTCGATACCGCGGTAACGCAGGTGGTCCACGCCCCCTACCACATAGCCGCATTGCTCGTAGAGGCGGCAGGCCCCCAGGTTGTTGTTCTGGGTTTCCAGCATCATCCCCGGCAGTTTTTTCCTGCGGCTCCAGAACTGCGCCACATCCAGCAGCGCCCTGGCTACCCCGTGGCGCCGCGCCGGCGCATGCACCGCCAGCTCATCGATATGGGCGTAACCGTTCCAGTTGGTGCTGACCACCACATGGCCCACCGGCTGGTCGTCCAGATAGGCCATGAAGATCTCGCTGTCTGCGGCATTGCGGTAGCTGCTGAACTCTTCCGGGTCGATGCCATAGCATTTGCGATAGGGCACGATCCGTCGCAGGGCCCAGTCCGCCACTGGCACTTCGCGTTCGGCCACGGCATAGGCGCTGACCTCGAAGCTGAAGTCGCTGCCCCAGATATAAGCGGCAAAGCCCTCATCGGCGACTCGCACCGCCAGGCCCGGATAACGGGGATTCACAACAGGCTGCATGGCCGGGAAACTCCTCATGCCTTGATGCAATCGACGGTGTACTGGCGCCCGTCGCCCAGATCGTCATGCTGCAGCCCGTGCACATCGGCGACAAACCCCGGAAAGCTGCTGTCAAAGGCCCGGGCGAAGGCCAGGTAATCGATGATCGAACGGGTGGACTCGGTGAAACGCTCGCCCGGCATGATCAGCGGAATGCCCGGCGGATAGGGCACCAGCATCACCGCAGCGATACGCCCCTGCAACTGATCGATGGAAACCGCCTCGACCTCGCCCCGCACCAGATGGTCATAGGCATCGGCAGGCTTGATGGCCACCTCCGGCAGCACCGTGTACATGCGCTTGAGGTGCTTGGCCGTGGCGTTGCTGCGGTAGCAGGCGTGCAGCTGGTCGCAGAGGTCCTGCAGGCCCATGCCCTGGTAGCGCTGCGGGTCCTGCCCGGCCACGCTGGGCAGGCAACTGGCCAGGCTGACATTGGCGTCGTAGTTGCGTTTGAACTCCAGCAGCTCGGTGAGCAACGTGCTCCACTTGCCCTTGGTGATGCCCATGGAGAACAGCACCAGGAACGAATAGAGCCCGGTCTTCTCCACCACCAGCCCGCGCTCCCAGAGAAACTTGCTGACCACCGCCGCCGGGATCCCGTGCTCGCTCAGGGCGCCGCCCGCGGTCAGGCCGGGCATGACCAGGGTTACCTTGATCGGGTCCAGCAGCACATAGTCATCGGTGACCCCGGCAAAGCCGTGCCACTCGCCTTCAGGTTCCAGCAGCCAGTCTTCGGTGCGCACCTGGTCGATGCCCTCGACCCGCTCCGGTTGCCACACCGAGAACCACCAGTCATCGGCGGCGATGTTCTGCCGCAGGTTGGCCAGGGCCCGGCGAAAGCTCAGGGCCTCGTCGAACATTTCCTGCAGCAGCGAGCGCCCCGCCGGCCCTTCCATCATCGCCGAAGCCACGTCCAGCGAGGCGATGATGCTGTACTGCGGCGAGGTGGAGATATGCATCATGAAGGCTTCGTTGAAGCGGTCGCGGTCCAGTTGCCGGGCGCCGCCATCTTGTACGTGAATCATCGAGGCCTGGCTGAAGGCCGCCAGCAGCTTGTGGGTGGAATGGGTGGTGAATACCAGCGGGCTGTCGGCGCTGCGGGACGTGCCCATGCCGTAGCGCCCGGCGAAAAACTCATGAAAGGCCGCATAGGCGTACCAGGCTTCGTCGAAGTGCAGCACCTCGACACTGTTGCCCAGGCTTTGCTTGATCAGCTCGGCGTTGTAGCACAGGCCGTCATAGGTGGAGTTGGTGACCACCGCCAGCTTGACCTTGGGCGGCCGGCCGCGGGTCAGCGGGCTGGCATCGATCTTGGCCTGGATCGACTCGGCGCTGAACTCGCTCAGGGGAATCGGCCCGATGATCCCTAGTTCGTTGCGCTCCGGGCACAGGTACAGGGGAATGGCCCCGGTCATGATGATCGAGTGCAGCACTGACTTGTGGCAGTTGCGGTCCACCAGCACCAGGTCATCGCGACCGACCATGGAATGCCAGACGATCTTGTTGGCGGTGGAGGTGCCGTTGATCACGAAAAAGGTGTGATCGGCGCCAAAGTTGCGCGCGGCACGGGCTTCGGCTTCCGCCAGCGGGCCGGTGTGATCCAGCAGCGAGCCCAGCTCCGGGACCGACACCGACAGGTCCGAACGCAAGGTGTTCTCGCCAAAGAACTGGTGAAACGCCTGCCCCACCGGGCTCTTGCGATAGGCCACGCCACCGCCGTGCCCCGGGGTGTGCCAGGAATAGTTGGAGTCGGCGGTGTGCTGTACCAGGGCCTTGAAGAACGGTGGCAGCAAGCCATCCAGGTAGCCCCGCGCAGCCCGGGCCACTTGCCGGGCCAGGAAGGGCACCGTGTCCTCGAACAGGTAGAGAATGCCCCGCAGCTGGTTGAGTTCGCTCATGGCGTCGGCGGGGGCGTTTTCCAGGGTCACCTGCTCGCCCAGGGCAAAGATCGGCAGCAGCGGCGCACGTACTCGCGCCAGGCGGATCAGTTCCACCATGTTCTGCAACAGGTGCTTGTTTTCCCCGGCCCCTTCGGCGGCGATCAACATGCAGGCCAGGCCGTGATGGGTCGAAGCCACCAGCCGCCCTTCGGCATAGTCCACCGCGGAAAAGATGCTGAACCCGTCCTTTTCCAGTTCCCGGGCGATCCCCCTGACCCGGTCCCCCGCGACCGTATCGGCCTTGATGTCGCGATGCACGATCAGGATCGGAAACTGCAGGTCTTTATACATGGGGCTCAGTGTCCTGAAACGGCGGGCAGGCCCCGCCAATCAACTCAGGGTAGAAGCTGCGCACGCTTCGTGTCACCCCAGGCATGGGCTGGGTGTAACAAAACGTCGCTCTGGAACAATTGCCGGTCCCCTCCCGGCCACGCCCCAACCACGCCTGTAGCCGCTGCTGAGCCCGCGACGCTGCGAAAAGGACCGAAGGGCCTTGCCTGGCGATCTCCCGCCAGCCCCCTGCGGCCCTGAATATCGCGGCGCCTCCTACGGCGCCGTTCGCCGCCTGCGGCAGCGGTCACAACAAAGGCTTACTGCTGGGCTTCGAGCAACTGGGTCCAGAGGGCCGGGGCGCCGGCGGACTTGGCGATGATTTCCAGGCGCGCCTGATGCTCGGCCAATTCGGCCTCGCTGGCCTGGATGATCCGCCCGCGCGGGCGATCGGCCGGCAAGCGGCGGATTTCCGACGCCTGGCCGGCCCCCTCGCCAGAGCCGTTGCCGTCCGAGGCATTGCCCGCCAGGGACAGGCTGGTCTGGCCACCGGTCATGGTCAGGTAGACGTCGGCCAGGATCTCCGAGTCGAGCAAGGCGCCGTGCAGTTCACGGCCGGAGTTGTCGACGCCGTAGCGTTTGCACAGGGCGTCGAGGCTGTTGCGCTGCCCCGGGTGCCGCTCGCGGGCCATCATCAGGGTGTCGAGGATGGTGCAGTGCTGGGTGATGTCGGCCCGTTCGTGCTGGCCCATCAAGGCGAATTCGTTGTTGATGAAGCCAACGTCGAACGCCGCGTTGTGGATGATCAGCTGCGCGCCCTGGATGAAGTCGAAGAACTCGTCGGCGACTTCGGCGAAACGCGGCTTGCCCACCAGGAACTCGTTGGTGATGCCGTGGACGCCGATGGCGCCCTCATCGCTCTCGCGATCCGGTTGCAGGTAAACGTGGAAGTGCCGGCCGGTCAGGCGCCGACCGATCAACTCGACGCAACCGATTTCAATGATCCGGTGGCCGTCGGTCACCGGCATGCCGGTGGTTTCGGTATCGAGTACAACAGATCTGTTGGCCATCAGGGGTCAGTTCTCAACGGTGAAAGTGTTTCAAAGCGCGGGATTTTAGCACGCTCTGGTGGCAGGACACCCATGGCGGATTCATCAGCCCGCAGCCTGCGCAGTTTTTAACAATCCTTAGCAAAGCTGCTGCAGTTCGCTGCAACGCAAAGCGCTAGGGTGCCCGACGATATTTTCCGCCGGACCCAGAGCCCTGCCATGACCTCCAGCAAAACCCGACTGGCCTGCGCGCTCTGCGCCTGCCTGTTCACCGACATCGTCCAGGCCAGCGCCCTGGTGATCAGCACCGACATCAGCATGAGCCTGACCCTGAGCTCAACCGAAGGCAGCTCCAAAGCCAGCAGCTCATTCAAGGACGACAAACTTGTGCTCGCCGCCCAGAGCGATGCCGCGGCCTTCGTGGCCAGCGCCGGCGAGATCCGTGGCGCCCGATTGGAAGCCGCCCTGATGCACATTCGCCAGGTGCTCGGTGCCCCGCCCTGTACCGACCTGCAACTGGCCAGCGCCATGCTTGCGCTCTGAGCCCCCCCGAGGCGCATCCGCAGCTGATTCATCGCGCGCCCCGGCCGTTTCTTTATATGAACACGGGTATTGCGTTACCGTGCGGCCTCACCCAGGCGCCCGGGCGCTGGTACCCGGCGTTGCACTCACCCCACAGGAACCGCCCTCCCATGCTCAAGACTCGACAGATGCTCCCACTGCTGTTGGCCTTGGCCTGCATCAGTGGCTGTTCTTCCCTTACGCACACCGACAGCGACAGCCGGCAGCGGCCGCTGGTGGTTGCCCATCGCGGCGGCGCCGCGGACTTTCCCGAGAACACCCTGCTGGCCATCGACAACGCCCTGCGCAATAACGTCGACATGCTGTGGCTGACAGTGCAACTAAGCCGCGATGGCGTACCGGTGCTGTACCGACCGGCCGACCTGAGCGCCAATACCCAGGCCACAGGCGCAGTCAGCCAGCACACCCTGGCGCAGTTGCAGGCACTCAATGCCGGGTGGAATTTCAAGCAGACAGCAGCCGATGGCCAGGTGAGCTTTCCCTATCGTGCCCAGCCGGTAAGCCTGCCGTCGTTGCGTCAGGCGCTGCTGGCGATCCCCGAGTCGGTGCCGGTGATTCTCGATATGAAGGCCCTGCCGGCCGCCCCCCAGGCCCAGGCCGTCGCCCGTTTGCTGGAACAGCTGCACGCCTGGAACCGGGTGCTGATCTACTCCACCGATGCCGGCTACCAGCAGGCTTTCGCGCCTTACCCCCAGGCCCGGCTGTTCGAATCCCGGGACAGTACCCGGGACCGGCTGGCTGGCGTCGCCCTCGCCCACCACTGCAAAGCACCACCTGCACCCGGCAGTTGGGTGGCTTTCGAGTACCGGCGCCCGGTGCAACTGGTCGAGACCTTTACCCTGGGCGAGGCGCGCTCCCAGGTCGATGCCCGGCTGTGGACGCCCGCTGCGGTGGATTGCTTTCAGTCACGGGGCAAGGTGCGGATGCTGGCGATCGGCATCAACACGGCCGAGGACTACCAGGCGGCCGCCTGCCTGAAGATGGATGCGGTGCTGGTGGATTCGCCCCGTGCGATGGGGGAAATGAAGCAGCGGCTCGAACGGCCGCTGCCTTGTCGCTGATTGGCCTCTCAGGGCATCAGGGCTGCTTGTAGCCGCGGACCTCGTCGACGCCGCGGTTGGCCAGTTGGTCGGCCCGCTCGTTACCGTGATGGCCGGTGTGGCCGCGCACCCATTTCCAGGTGACGTTGTGGCGGTTGACCTGTTCATCGAGCTGCTGCCACAGGTCGGCATTCTTCACCGGCTCCTTGGCGGCGGTCTTCCAGCCGCGCTTCTTCCAGTTGGCCATCCACTCGTTGATGCCCTTCATCACATACTGCGAGTCGGTGACCAGTTGCACATCGCACTGGCGCTTGAGCTCTTCCAGGCCGCGGATCGCCGCCATCAGCTCCATGCGATTGTTGGTGGTGTTGGCTTCGCCGCCCCAGAGCTCCTTTTCGACGCCCTTGCACACCAGCAGCGCGCCCCAGCCACCGGGGCCGGGATTGCCCTTGCAGGCACCGTCGGTAAAGATTTCTACGCTATCGCTCATCCACGCCTTCCATCAGAAAATTGCCATTGGCTCGCCGACCGCGATCGACCGGGCCCAGGGCCGGGCAACGCCGGCCGGGAGTATATAAAAAGAGGGTTTCAGCAGCTCATCAAGGCTCGCTGTTGCGGCGGTTGACCTTGGCCATGGGCAGCGGTACCAGCTTGCCTATCGGCTCGCGCCGCACCTGGCGCACCGGGCGCAGGCCCACGGCGATCTTGCGTGCAACCAACAGATAGAAGCCGCCGCCGGACAGTTGCCAGTGCCCGGCCCTGCGCTCCCAGCCGGCCAACCGCGCCTGCCATGCCGTTGAAGCAAGCGGCGGACGATAGCACCCGAAGCGGCGTTTCTCCAGCGCGAAGCCCAGCAGGTTGAGCCAGTCGCCGACCCGCGATGGGGAGATGCAGCGGGCCAGGCGCAGCGCATCATGGGCGAACACATGGCGCAGGCCCCAGGTACTCCAGGGGTTGATGCCGACAATCAGCAGATGCCCCCCAGGGCGCACGCTGCTGGCCGCCTCGCGCAGCAGGCCATGGGGCGACAGGCAGAAATCCAGGCCGTGCTGCAGCACCACCACATCGGCGGCGTGCTCGCTCAGGGGCCAGGCCTGCTCCTCGCAGACGATCTCCACCCCGGGCAAGGGGGCGCCCAGACGCACATTGCGCTGCACCTGGGGCGCCGCCGGCGGGGTTTGCGCCGAGGGCCCGTAGTGCACCAGGTAACCGCCGAAGAAACGCCCCAGTTCCTCTTCGAGCATGCGCCGCTCTTCATCCAGCAGAAATTGCCCCAGGGGGCCGGACAGCCACTCCCGGGCCGCACTGATCAGGGCCAGCCAGTCGGGATCTGCCTGAGCGAAGGCTTTATCGGTCATTGCATTCTCCAACACGCCAAGAAGCTCTAAGATGCGCCATTGTTTTCCGCTTGGCGAATCCGAAGATGATACAGATCAGTGCCCTGCCCGCCTTCACCGACAACTACATCTGGTTGTTACAAGATCATCGCAGCCAGCGCTGCGCAGTCGTCGATCCGGGGGATGCGGCGCCGGTTCTGGCCTGGCTGGAGCAGCACCCGGGCTGGGTGCTCAGCGACATCCTGATCACCCACCATCACCACGATCACGTCGGTGGCGTCGAACGCCTCAAGCAGCACAGCGCGGCCACGGTCTATGGCCCGGCCCGGGAAAAGATCCCGGCCCGCGACGTCGGCCTCGAAGACAACCAGCGGGTCAGCATCCTCGGCTGGGAGTTCGAGGTGTTCGCCGTGCCCGGCCATACCCTGGGGCATATCGCCTACTACCACCATGGCCTGCTGTTCTGTGGCGATACCCTGTTCGCGGCCGGTTGCGGCCGGCTGTTCGAGGGCACCCCGGAGCAGATGCACCACTCCCTCGGCCGCCTCGCCGCGCTGCCGGACGACACCCTGATCTACTGCACTCACGAATACACCCTGAGCAACCTGCGCTTCGCCCAGGCGGTGGAACCGGCCAACCCGGACATCGCCGAACGCCTGGCCAAGGTCACGCAGATGCGCGAGCAAGGGCGCATGACCCTGCCCTCGACCCTGGCCCTGGAGAAATTGACCAACCCGTTCCTGCGTACCGGTGAAACATCCGTTAAACAAAAAGCGGACGAACGGAATGGCCAGGATAACCAGTCGCAGAGTGCGGTCTTTGCGGCTCTGAGGGCTTGGAAAGATAAGTTCTAAGCAGGCTATCGATTGGTACAAAAATTCTGAATGGTTGACCGCACCCCGGGTGCTTTCTAGAATCGCCCGACATTTTTGCCCGGAACTTACTTCCAGCCAATGTCGTCATCTATTCGTTATTCCATCAGTTCAGACGCATTGACGCGCTTGGCCCAGGCCATCGCGGTAGCTGTGTCAGCGACTCTTGCGGGCTGCCAAAGCACCGGCCATGCCCCGCAGAGCGACGCGACACACACACAGAATTTCAACGCCCGCATCAAGCAGAAACCCATCTGGCTGAGCAACCAGCCCAGCCCGCAAGTCCCCCAGGACGTCTGGGAACGCATGCGCCAAGGGTTCCAGTTGCAAGAGGGCCTGGGCGTCAACCCGCGTATTGAACAGCAGCGCCTGTGGTTCGCCAGCAACCCTTCCTTCCTGGAAAATGCCGGCGAGCGCGGCAGCCTTTATATCCACTACATCGTCGAGCGTCTCGAAGAACGCAACATGCCGCTGGAACTGGCCCTGCTACCGGTCATCGAAAGCGCCTACAACCCCCTGGCCTATTCCCGGGCCGATGCGGTGGGGTTGTGGCAGTTCGTCCCGGCCACCGGGCGCTACTTCAACCTGCGCCAGACCCGCTTCTACGATGGCCGCCGCGACATCACCGCCTCCACCACTGCGGCCCTGGACTACCTGACTCGCCTGCACGACATGTTCAACGGTGACTGGCTGCTGGCACTGGCCGCCTACAACGCCGGTGAAGGCACGGTGAGCCGGGCCATCGAGCGCAACGACAAGCTCGGCCTGCCCACCGACTACTGGAACCTGCCACTGCCGGCCGAGACCCAGGCCTATGTGCCCAAGCTGCTGGCCCTGTCCCAGGTGGTACTGGCCCCGCAGGCCTACGGCGTGAACCTCAACCCGATCGCCAACGAACCCTACTTCCAGGTGGTGGAGATCAACCAGCGCATGGACCTCTCCAAGGTCGCGGCGGTGGCCAACATCGACGAGGACGAGCTGTTCCAGCTCAATCCGGCGTTCAAGCAGCGCACCACCATCGACGGGCCCCAGCACCTGCTGGTGCCGACTTCCAAGGCACAGTTGCTGACCACCAGCCTGTCCACCATGAAACCCGAAGAACTGATCAGCAAGCGCTCCCTCAAACCGGTCTTCGACCGCGACGAAGGGCGTGATTCGCTGCGGGCCAAGCGCATCTACCGGGTCAAGAATGGCGACAACCTGACCCTCATTGCCAAGGCCAACAAGGTTGACGTCCAGGACCTGCAGCGCTGGAACAAGCTCAGCGGCAAGAACCTCAAGGTCGGCCAGACGCTGGTGATGCAGGACACCCGCAAGGTGGCCAGCAAGAAAACCAGCCTGGCCAGCAACAAGAAGAAGTCGACTCAGTACAAGGTCAAGCAGGGCGACTCGCTGTACATGGTGGCCAAGCGCTTCAATGTCGAGATGCAGCACCTCAAGCGCTGGAACCCGCGCGCGGCCCAGGCCCTCAAGCCCGGCCAGATGCTGACGGTGTACCTGCCGCACTGAAATCTCCCCTGTAGGAGCCGGCTTGCCGGCGAACAGCCTTTGCCGGCAAGCCGGCTCCTACAGGAAATTTCAATTGCACGAAGCGCGCGCCAGCGAGCTTTTTCCTGCTGATACAAGCTGTTACTGTACGGAGCACAAAGCCCAAGCCGCCTGGATCGGATCTCTGTCTCGATGCGTCCCCTCCTCCTGCTCTTCATCAGCCTGGCCTTGAGCTTTCCCGCAAGCGCGACGATCACCGAAAGTCACGGTTACGCGCAGTTTGGCACGCTCAAATACCCGGCAAAGTTCACCCACTTCGATTGGGTCAACCCTGCTGCGCCCAAAGGCGGCACCTTGCGGGTCATGGCCTTTGGCACCTTCGACACCCTCAACCCCTACACCTTCAAGGGCACCAGCCCGGTCGCCACGCCGAACTTCCTGCAATACGGGGTCAACGAGCTCAACGAACCCTTGATGGTGGGCACCGGCCTGTATGCGCCGTCCGGTGATGAGCCGACGTCCAGCTACGGCCTGATCGCCCGCTCGGTGGAATACGCCGAGGACCGCAGCTGGGTGGTGTTCAACCTGCGCCCCGAAGCGCGCTTTCACGATGGCAAGCCGATCACCGCCTACGATGTGGCGTTCTCCTATCGCCTGTTGCTCAAGGAAGGCCACCCGCAATACCGCACCAACCTGCAAGAAGTGCAGCGGGTGGATATCCTCGGCCCGCAGCGCATCCGCTTCGTGTTCAAGCGTGCCGGCAACCCCTTGCTGATCCTGCGCCTGGGCGAGCTGCCGGTGCTGCCCCAGCATTACTGGAAGGATCGCGACTTCAAGGCCACCACCTTCACCCCGCCCCTGGGCAGCGGGCCGTATCGCATCACCCAGGTACAGCCCGGGCGCCAGCTGGTGTTCGAACGGGTCAAGGACTACTGGGGCAAGGACCTGCCAGTCAACCGTGGCTTCAACAACTTCGACCGGGTCGAAGTGGAGTTCTACCGGGACAGCGACGTAGCCTTCGAAGCCTTCAAGGCCGGCGAGTTCGACATCTATATCGAGCACCAGGCCAAGAACTGGGCCAACGGCTACGACTTCCCGGCGGTCAACCGCGGTGAGGTGATCAAGGCCCAGGTGGCGCACCAGATCCCGACCCAGACCCAGGGCCTGTTCATGAACACCCGCCGCGCCACTTTCGCCGACGTGCGGGTGCGCGAGGCGCTGGGCATGATGTTCGACTTCGAGTGGACCAACCGCACCCTGTTCAGCGGCGCCTACCAGCGCGCCCTGAGCTACTACCCCAACAGCGAGTTCTCCGCCACCGGCGTGCCACAGGGCCATGAATGGCTGCTGCTCTCGCCCTACCGCGAGCAATTGCCCGCCAGCCTGTTCAGCCAGGCCTTCAGCCTGCCGCGCACCGACGGCCGCGGCATCCCGCGGGATACCCTGCGCAAGGCCCTGGGGCTGCTCGGCGAGGCGGGCTGGAAGCTCAATGGCCAGCGCCTGCAGAACAGTGCCGGGCAGCCGCTGCGCTTCGAACTGATGCTGGTCAACCCCAACCTGGAACGGATTCTCCAGCCCTACGTGGAAAACCTGGCGAGCATCGGCATCGACGCCCGCCTGCGCACCGTGGACCGGGCGCAATACAAGCAGCGTCTGGACCAGTTCGACTACGACATGATCCTCATGACCCTCAACCAGACCCTGAGCCCGGGCCTGGAGCAATGGCAGTACTTCCACTCCAGCCAGGTCTCGGTCAAGGGCAGCAAGAACTACGCAGGCATCAACAACCCGGTGGTCGACCACCTGCTGGAACAGCTGCTGGCCGCCCAGACCCGCGACGACCAACTGGCCGCGGGCCGGGCCCTGGACCGGGTGCTGCTGTGGCAGCACTACATGATTCCCAACTGGTACCTCAACTATCACCGCCTGGCCTACCGTAACCGGTTCGCCTTCGTCACCACGCCGCCCTATACCCTGGGCCTTGGCGCCTGGTGGCTGAAGTCCATGGAGAACGCCCAATGATGCCCCTGCGTGCCCTGCTCCTGAGCACCAGCGGCCTGTTGTTCAGCGCCATCGCCTGCTGTGCCCAGGCTGCGCCGCAACACGCCGTGACCCTGTACAACGAAGCGCCGAAATACCCGGCGAACTTCCAGCACTTCGACTTCGTCAACCCCGACGCGCCCAAGGGCGGCACCTTCCGCATGGCCGGCTTCGGCAGCTTCGACAGCCTCAACCCGTTCATCAGCAAGGGCGTGCCGGAGCTGAACATCGGCCTGGTCTACGACACCCTGATGACCCAGAGCCTGGATGAGCCGTTCACCGAGTACGGCCTGGTGGCCAGCAAGATCGAGAAGGCCCCGGACAACAGCTGGGTGCGCTTTTATCTGCGCCCCGAAGCGCGTTTCAACGACGGCCAGCCGATCCACGCCGAAGACGTGGTGTTCAGCTTCCAGACCCTGGTGAGCGCCGGCTCGCCGCTCTACCGCGGCTACTACGCCGATGTCGACCAGGTGATCGCCGAAGACCCGCAGCGGGTGCTGTTCAAGTTCAAGCACACCAACAACCGCGAGCTGCCGCTGATCCTCGGCCAGCTGACGATCCTGCCCAAGCACTGGTGGCAAAGCCGCGACTTTGCCAAGAGCAACCTGGAGGTTCCCCTGGGCAGTGGCCCTTACAAGGTCACCGAGGTCAAGGCCGGGCGCTCGATCCGCTACGAGCGGGTCAAGGACTATTGGGCCAAGGACCTGCCGGTCAACCGCGGCTTCTACAATTTCGACGTGATCACCAGCGACTACTACCGTGACAACACCGTGGCCCTGGAAGCGCTCAAGGCCGGCCAGTTCGACTACTGGCTGGAAATGAGCGCGAAGAACTGGGCCAACGCCTACAACATTCCGGCCGTGGCCCAGGGCCGCCTGATCAAGGAGCAGATCGCCAACGGCAACCCCACCGGCATGCAGGGTTTTGTCTTCAACACCCGCCGGCCGATGTTCCAGGACGTGCGAGTGCGTCACGCGCTGAGCCTGCTGCTGGATTTCGAATGGAGCAACAAACAGCTGTTCAACGGTGCCTACACCCGCACCCGCAGCTACTTCGAGAACTCGGAAATGGCCGCCACCGGCCTGCCGGGGCCCGAGGAGCTGGCGATTCTCGAACCGCTGCGGGGCAAGATCCCCCCGCAGGTATTCGACCAGGCCTTCTCCCCTTCGGTGTGCGACGGCAGCGGGATGATCCGCGCCCAGCAGCGCCAGGCCTACCAGCTGTTGCAGGAAGCCGGCTGGCGCATCGTCGACGACAAGATGGTCGACGCCCAGGGCAAGCCGGTGGTGATCGAGTTCCTGCTGGCCCAGACCGAGTTCGAGCGCGTACTGCTGCCGTTCAAGCGCAACCTGGCCGACCTGGGCATCGACCTGGTGATCCGCCGGGTCGACGTGTCCCAGTACATCACCCGGGTGCGCTCGCGGGACTTCGACATGATCGTCGGCAGCTTTCCCCAGTCCAACTCCCCGGGTAACGAGCAACGCGAATTCTGGATGTCCTCCAGCGCCGACAAGCCCGGCAGCCGCAACTACATCGGCCTCAAGGACCCGGCCATCGACAGCCTGGTGGAAAGCCTGATCAACGCCGATTCCCGCGCCAGCCTGGTGGCCCACGCCAAGGCCCTGGACCGGGTCCTGCAATGGGGCTACTACGTGATTCCCAACTGGCACATCAAGACCTGGCGCGTGGCCTACTGGGACCACATCGGCCACCCCGAGGTCGCGCCCAAGTACGACATCGGCGTCAACACCTGGTGGATCAAGCCCGGCGCCAAGCCGGCCGTAGAACCGACCCCGGACAACCAGGCGGCCCCGGCCGAAGCGGTGTACTGACCATGCTGGCCTATATCTTTCGCCGCCTGCTGCTGATCATCCCCACGCTGCTGGGCATCCTGCTGATCAACTTCGTGATCATCCAGGCCGCACCCGGCGGCCCGGTGGAGCAGATGATCGCCAAGCTCGAAGGCTTCGACGGCGCCACCAGCCGCATCGCCGGCGGCGGCGCCGAAGTCTCGGTGGCAGGTTCCAGCTACCGCGGCGCCCAGGGCCTGGACCCGGCGCTGATCAAGGAAATCGAGCACATGTACGGCTTCGACAAGTCGGCGCCGGAACGCTTGTGGATCATGATCAAGAACTACGCCACCCTGGATTTCGGCAACAGCTTCTTCCGTGACGCCAAGGTGGTGGACCTGATCAAGGAAAAGATGCCGGTGTCCATCTCCCTCGGGTTGTGGAGCACCCTGATCATGTACCTGGTGTCGATCCCCCTGGGGATCGCCAAGGCCACCCGCCACGGCAGCCACTTCGATGTCTGGACCAGCTCGGCGATCATCGTCGGCTACGCGATCCCGGCCTTCCTGTTCGCCATCCTGCTGATCGTGGTGTTCGCAGGCGGCAGCTATTTCAACTGGTTCCCCCTGCGCGGCCTGACCTCCAACGACTTCGACCAGCTGAGCTGGGGCGGCAAGATCCTCGACTACTTCTGGCACCTGGCACTGCCGGTCACCGCCCTGGTGATCGGCCACTTCGCCACCATGACCCTGCTGACCAAGAACAGCTTCCTCGACGAGATCAACAAGCAGTACGTGGTCACCGCCAAGGCCAAGGGCCTGACCCAGCGTCGGGTGCTCTACGGCCATGTGTTCCGCAACGCCATGCTGCTGGTGATCGCCGGCTTCCCCTCGGCCTTCATCGGCATCTTCTTCACCGGTTCCCTGCTGGTGGAAGTGATCTTCTCCCTCGACGGCCTGGGCCTGATGAGCTTCGAGGCAGCGATCAACCGCGACTATCCGGTGGTGTTCGGCACCCTGTTCATCTTCACCCTGCTGGGGCTGGTGGTGAAACTGATCGGCGACCTGACCTACACCCTGGTCGACCCTCGTATCGACTTCGACAGCCGGGAGCATTGAGATGAACCTGTCCCCCCTCAATCGCCGGCGCTTCGAGCGCTTCAAGGCCAACAAGCGCGGCTGGTGGTCGCTGTGGCTGTTTTTGGTGCTGTTCGTCCTCAGCCTGGGCGCCGAGCTGATCGCCAACGACAAGCCGCTGGTGGTGCACTACGAGGGTGGCTGGTACTTCCCGGCCCTCAAGCGCTACCCGGAAACCACCTTCGGCGGCGAATTCCCCCTGGAAGCCAACTACAAGAGCCCTTACATCCGCGAACTGCTGGCGCAGAAGGATGCCTGGGTACTCTGGGCACCGATCCCCTTCAGCTACCAGAGCATCAACTACGACCTGCGGGTGCCGGCCCCGGCGCCGCCCTCGGCGGACAACCTGCTGGGCACCGACGACCAGGGCCGCGACGTGCTGGCCCGGGTCATCTACGGGTTCCGGGTGTCGGTGCTGTTCGCCCTGACCCTGACCATTCTCAGCTCCATCATCGGCGTCATCGCCGGCGCCCTGCAGGGCTTCTACGGCGGCTGGGTGGACCTGGTGGGCCAGCGCTTTCTGGAGATCTGGTCCGGGCTGCCGGTGCTCTACCTGCTGATCATCCTCGCCAGCTTCGTGCAGCCCAACTTCTGGTGGCTGCTGGGGATCATGCTGCTGTTCTCCTGGATGAGCCTGGTGGACGTGGTGCGGGCCGAGTTCCTGCGCGGGCGCAACCTGGAATACGTGCGCGCGGCCCGGGCCCTGGGCATGCAGAACGGCGCCATCATGTTCCGCCATATCCTGCCCAACGCCATGGTCTCCACCATGACCTTCATGCCCTTTATCCTCACCGGCGCCATCGGCACCCTCACCGCCCTGGACTTCCTCGGTTTCGGCCTGCCGCCGGGGGCGCCATCCCTCGGCGAGCTGGTGGCCCAGGGCAAGTCCAACCTGCAGGCGCCCTGGCTGGGCATCAGCGCCTTCGCCGTGCTGGCGATCATGCTCAGCCTGCTGGTGTTCATCGGCGAATCCGCCCGCGATGCCTTCGACCCGAGGAAATGACATGACCCAGGACAACCTGATCGAAGTCCGCGACCTGGCGGTGGAGTTCGTCACCGGCGAGCACCGCCAGCGGGTGGTGCAAGGCGTCAGCTTCGACATCAAGCGCGGCGAGACCCTGGCCCTGGTGGGCGAAAGCGGCTCGGGCAAATCGGTCACCGCCCACTCCATCCTGCGGCTGCTGCCCTACCCTCTGGCGCACCACCCCAGCGGCACCATCCAGTATGCCGGGCACGACCTGCTGACCCTGAAAGAGAAGACCATCCGCCATATCCGCGGCAACCGCATCGCGATGATCTTCCAGGAACCCATGACCTCGCTGAACCCGCTGCACTCCATCGGAAAGCAGATCAACGAAGTGCTGGGCATCCACAAGGGCCTGACCGGCAAGGTCGCCACCCGGCGCACCCTGGAGCTGCTGGAACTGGTGGGCATCCCCGAACCGCACAAGCGCCTCAAGGCCCTGCCCCACGAGCTGTCGGGCGGCCAGCGGCAACGGGTGATGATCGCCATGGCCCTGGCCAACGAGCCGGAGCTGCTGATCGCCGACGAGCCCACCACGGCCCTGGACGTCACCGTGCAGTTGAAAATCCTCGAACTGCTCAAGGAGCTGCAGGCGCGCCTGGGCATGGCCCTGCTGCTGATCAGCCACGACCTGAACCTGGTGCGGCGCATTGCCCACCGGGTCTGTGTCATGCAGAAGGGCTGCATCGTTGAACAGGCATCCTGCGAAGATCTGTTCCGCGCGCCGCAGCATCCCTACACCCGGGAACTGCTGGCCGCAGAGCCCAGCGGCCTGCCGGCGGCCAACGAGATTGGCCCGCCGCTGCTGGAGGTTAACAACCTCAAGGTCTGGTTCCCGATCAAGAAAGGCCTGCTGCGCAGCACCGTGGATCACGTCAAGGCAGTGGACGGCATCCACTTCAGCCTGCCCCAGGGCCAGACCCTGGGCATCGTTGGTGAAAGCGGCTCGGGCAAGTCGACCCTGGGCCTGGCGATCCTGCGCCTGATTGCCAGCCAGGGCGGCATTCGCTTCGAGGGCCAGCAACTGGACAGCCTGACCCAGCAACAGGTTCGGCCGCTGCGGCGGGAAATGCAGGTGGTGTTCCAGGACCCTTTCGGCAGCCTCAGCCCGCGCATGAGCGTGAGCCAGATCGTCGGCGAGGGCCTGCGCATCCACAAGATAGGCAGTGAACAGGAGCAGGAACAGGCCATCATCGCAGCCCTCAAGGAGGTCGGCCTGGACCCGGACACGCGGCACCGCTACCCCCATGAGTTCTCCGGCGGGCAGCGCCAGCGCATCGCCATCGCCCGGGCCCTGGTGCTCAAGCCGCGGCTGATCCTGCTGGACGAACCGACCTCGGCCCTGGACCGCACGGTACAGCGCCAGGTGGTGGAGCTGCTGCGCAACCTGCAACGCAAGTACAACCTGACCTACCTGTTCATCAGCCATGACCTGGCGGTGGTCAAGGCCCTTAGCCACCAGTTGATGGTGATCAAGCACGGCCAGGTGGTGGAACAGGGTGACGCGCGCAGTATCTTCGCCGTCCCACAACATCCCTACACACGGCAATTGCTGGAAGCCGCCTTCCTGGCTCCGGCAAGCGCCGAATAACCTGCAACAGGAGTAGCAATCTATGGGTTTTCTCGCTGGGAAGCGTGTCCTGATCGTCGGTGTCGCCAGCAAGCTGTCGATCGCCTCCGGCATTGCCGCCGCCATGCACCGTGAAGGTGCCGAGCTGGCCTTCACCTATCAGAATGAAAAACTCAAGGGTCGGGTCGAGGAGTTCGCCGCCGGCTGGGGCTCCAGCGCCGAGCTGTGCTTCCCTTGCGATGTGGCCAGTGACGAGCAGATCGCCCAGGTCTTCACCGCACTGGGCAAGAAATGGGACGGCCTGGACTGCATCGTCCACTCCGTGGGCTTCGCCCCTGGCGACCAGCTCGAAGGCGACTTCACCGATGCCACCACCCGCGAGGGCTTTCGCATCGCCCACGACATCAGCGCCTACAGCTTCGTGGCCCTGGCCAAGGCCGGTCGGGAAATGATGAAGGGCCGCAACGGCAGCCTGCTGACCCTGTCCTACCTGGGCGCCGAACGCACCATGCCCAACTACAACGTGATGGGCATGGCCAAGGCCTCCCTGGAAGCCGGCGTGCGCTACCTGGCCGGCTCCCTGGGCCCGGAAGGCACTCGGGTCAACGCCGTTTCCGCCGGGCCGATCCGCACCCTGGCCGCCTCAGGCATCAAGAACTTCCGCAAGATGCTGGCGGCCAACGAGGCGCAAACCCCGCTGCGGCGCAACGTCACCATCGAAGAAGTCGGCAACGCCGGCGCCTTCCTCTGCTCGGACCTGGCCTCGGGCATCAGCGGCGAGATCATGTACGTGGACGGCGGTTTCAACACCACCGCCATGGGCAACCTCGACGAGTGATCTGCGTCGGTGGCGAGGGGGCTTGCGCCCTCGCCACACCACCCCTTCCTGCTCATTGGAAAGGCCGAACATGAAGCTGTGCTATCTGTTGCTCGTGCTTTTTCTAGCCGGCTGCGACAACACCCAAGATACCGCCTCGAATAAAACCCGGAGCAGCGTCGCACGCCTGCACATCCCCTTGGGCACACCGGTTGCCGAGTTCCTGGAAAAGAGCCCGGTGAGCTTTACCGCCGACTGCCTGGATGCGGTCAACCTATGTTGGTATGAGGCGGATCGTCAGGGAGCACTCCTTGACCTGAGCCTGGCCCAGCCCGAGGGCACGCTTGAACTGGATCAGGTGGCCGGGCTGCTGATTGCCGTTGATGGCAAGACCTCAAACACCATCCAGGAATTGAACATCGACCTTCGCGGGCTGCCGGACAACAGCACTCACAAGGCCAACAAGGCGCTTGTCTATAACCTTCTCAGGACGTTGAAGAACGCTGGATGGCAAAAATACTACTTCCCTTCCGACCCCCGAATAGCCGCTGGCGAGTTGCACAAGCTGGACTGGAAGGAAAGCCTCCTGGGTACCCAGCCACTCAGCCACCCGCTGTTCGATGCCAACCATGAGATGAGCCTTGAGCAGTGGCTGGGCAACAACATGTTCTATGACTGGTATCTCTATCACGGCAACTACATTGCGCATGTCCGAGCCCTGCGCTACGACTCGAAAAGCGCCCCCCTGCAAAGCGCTGTCTACTTGATAAGCCTGAACCTGATGTCCCTGGACACGTTCTGGACCCGCGACTTTGCAGAGGCACAAAGAGCCCAATGGAGAACCCTGTTCCCTGCGCATTTGAAAGAACGGCTGCAACGTCGCTCAGAAGTTGAAAGCCGGGCCAGGGCGGCCGGGGTCGACATCGAGGAAAGCTATAGCCCACCGCTGATGGAGCGCGGCCAATAGCGCCCTGCCACTGACGCCCTTCCCTGCCCCGCGTCACCGGGCAGGGCTTGGCGGCAGTAACCCTCAGCGAGCCCGCTTGCTCGCCTGCTTGTGCAGGTACATGGCCTTGTCGGCGTCCGCCAGCAACGCCTCGATGTCGGGATGGCGTTCGGCGTCGTATTCGATCTGGCCGACGCTGAAGCGGATGTCATAACCCCGCTTCAAGGTGGCATTGCGCTCATCGAGAATCTCCCGCAGACGCACCATGATCGCCGAAGTCTCGACATGGTCCGCAGCGGTCAGCAGGGCCACGAACTCATCGCCCCCCAGGCGGCCGATCACGTCGCTCTCGCGAAAGGCGATGCGTAGCACGTCGGCGAAGGTCTTCAGGGCACCGTCGCCTTCGGCATGGCCGTAGGTGTCATTGATCTGCTTGAAGTCGTTGAGGTCGAAGAACAGCAGGGTCGCCGGTTTTTCCAGGCGCTTGCATACCCCCAGGGCATGCCGGGCCAGGGCCTCGAAGCCGCGGCGATTGGACAGCAGGGTCAGCTCGTCCATGCTGGCCATCTGCACCGCCGCCAGTTCCTGCTCGGCCATGCGCGCCAGGTCCCGTAGCAATGCCCGGTCCTCGTCGTCCAGGTCGCGGGGCTTGATGTCGATCAGGCACAGAGTGCCGAGCTTGCTGCCATTGGTCACCGTCAGCGGGCAACCGGCATAGAAGCGGATGCCCGGGGCCCCTACCACCAGCGGGTTGTCGTGGAAGCGTTCGTCCAGGCCGGCGTCGGGCACGGTGAGGATCTGGTCGCCGAGGATCGCGTGGCCGCAGAAGGAAATGTCCCGCGAGGTTTCGCTGACGTCGAGCCCTACGCAGGACTTGAACCATTGCCGGTCGGCATCCACCAGGCTGACCAGCGCAATGGGCACGTTGAACAGACGCTTGGCCAGCCGGGTCAGGCGGTCGAAACGCTCCTCCGGTGAGGTATCGAGCACATTCAGCTCCCGCAGGGTCTGGATTCTCAAGGCCTCATTGTTGGGTTTGCTGGGATACAACATCGCTGACTCCATTCGCGGCTAAGATTCCAAGCGTAGTCCAGAATAACGACGGCTTATCATCTAAAGCGGCGCGGCAGGAGCCAGTGGGCAGGTGGCCCTCACAACCGGGGGGTCAACAGAATCCTCCCGTAGCCAGCCACGAACACGGCAAACGCCAAGCCTGCCAGCAGCGCTGAAAGGCCCAGCCCCAGGCTGCTGAACGGCACCAGCAGGACCCGGCACAGGGCCGCCAGGAACAGCAGCGCAAAGCCACCGGCTATGGCTCGCGAAGCCTGCAGGGGCCGGCCACTGTGGCCGAGGCTGACCCGCGCCACCATGCCCAGCACCAGCCCGCCCAGGCCACCCACCGCCAGAGCATGGGTCACCAGGCTCTGGGGTATCGACCAGCCCAGGTGCCAGAGGGCCATGCCCAGGGTTGCCAGGGCCAGCCACCCGTAGGCCAGGTACAGCGACCAGAGCAGCGGCACCCGCCACAGCCCCGGCCGGTGCCAGCGCCACAAGCGCCAGCCTTGCAGCCCCGCCAGCAGGGCGAACAGCGGCGCCAGCCACCCGCGGGGAACGTCACCGCCGCCCAGGGCCATGGACAACGCGGCCAGCAGGCTGCCCACCAGCAACACCCGGGTCGGCAAGGGCGATGTCGGCGCCAGGGGGCCCAGTTGCAGCCCGCGCTGGATGAAGAAGGGAATCACCCGGCCGCCGATCACCGTCATCAGGGTCGCCACCAGCCACAAGGCGCCCAGTTCGCCGCGCCGCTGCCAGCTGTCCTGGTGTTCCAACAGGCCCCACAGGGTCAGCCCCTGAAACAGCGCCAGCAGCCCCAGTACCAGGACCATGGGGTAGTTCTCGCGCTTGCCGGCGCACCCCAGCTCGCGCCCGATCACCGCCGCCAGCAACGGCATGAACGCCAGTTGCACCACAACGAACAGCGGGCCCGGCAGCGGCAGCCACCAGGCCAGGCGCCCCGCCAGCCACAGCAGCCACAGCAACAGCAACGGCGTACGGCTCAGGCCCGGGCGGCCGGTCCAGTTGGCCACCGCCGTCAGCAGGAAGCCGGCAACGATCGCCACGGCAAAGCCGAAGAGCATTTCGTGACGGTGCCAGGCCAGCATCCCGGCCACCGGTTGCAGGCCCGCCAGCGCACCATGCAGCCACAGCCCCCACAGCACCAGGGCAAGGCAGGCGAAGCCGGCGCCGGCGAGGAAGAACGGACGGAACCCCAGGCTCCAGAGAGGCTGGCCGGTCCAGCGGTGCCAGGCTTCAGGCAAAGACACAGGCAGCCCTCCCCTGGCACTGGGCCATGCGCCGCTGGGCCAGCAGGCGCAGGACGTAACCGATCTTCAACAGGGTCGGCCCGATCATCACCAGGCTGTGCATCAGCACCAGGGTGGCGATAGGCAAATGGCCGGAATGGACGTAGGCGGCGTACACCCCCAGGCCCAGCAGCAGGCTGCCCGACCACAGCAGCGCATTGGACAGGTGCAGTACCTGCAGTGGCGAATCGAAGTAACGGCGCATTTCGACAACTCCTCTAGCACACAATGGCATGACTGGCCCTTCACGTTTCATGCCAGCGCGCAGAGCCCGTAAAACCGGCCCCTGCCACCTGAAGAGTCTTTATGACCAGATAAAGAAGAAGTCATAAAGACCTCAAACGCAGTCAATATGACTGCATTTTTCCCACTGGCTTTTTTCGCCGGCGAGGGTAGATTGCCCCCTCTTGAGCCAATCCCCCCTCTGCAGGAGCGAGCTTGCTCGCGATGCATCGGAAAACGCCGCGCACTCGCTGTGGACCCGCGTTATCGTTGACGCCCACCACCAGCCCGCTCGCTCCCATACAAGGATGTCGCCGATGCCCGAAGCTTCCTCCCCCGCATCCGAGAAGAGCCTGTCACGCTTGTTGCTGGAGTTGCTCTGGCAGTTGGCCGCCCTGCTCATCCCGATCTTCTTCGTCACCCTGCTGCCGCCCCCGGCGGCCCTGGGGGTGTTGCTCGGCTGCGCAGCGGCGATGGCCCTGGCGGCGCGCCTGGGCTGGCCTAAAACCGCCCGCGGCCTGGCGCGGCTGATGATCAGCGCCGCGTTCGGCCTGGGCTTCAGCCTGGGTCGGGCCCTGCCGGCCTACTGGGATATCGCCGCCGCCGTCACCAGCATCTTTGCCGGGCTGGCAGCGGTCAGCCACCTGGAGCGCCGCCTGGGGCTGGTGCAGCCGAACCCCACACCGATCAGCGCCTGGGGCGGCAACGAGCCGCAACAGACCCCGGAAGGCCAGCCGATCCGGGTGTTCAATCACGGCGAGATCGCCATGGGCGGGCCCACCTATTGCGACTACCTGTTCCCCGATGGGGTGCTGCTGCAAGGGCTGGGGTCCTCGGCGCGGTTTTCCAGCGACGGGCGCTACTTCGCCGCGCCGCTGCCTTCCAGGCAACACTGGGGGCTGGCCATCCTCGACCGTGAACAGCGCCGCCTGTACCGCTGCAACCGGGAGCACTTCTGGGAGCTGGATGCCTTCAGCGCCGACACCCTCAGCGGCCGCCACAGCCCGCTGGTGGACAACGGCCAGCACCAGGCCAGCCTGAACAGCCTGCTGCAGGAAGCCGAGTGCGTCGAACTGGTGGCGGTAGCCGATCTCTGGCTGGAGCCGGGCCAGTGGCTGGAGGCCCTGGCTCGCCAGGATTTCGAAGAAAGCGCGCCTAACGGCAGCCACCGGCTGCACGCCAGTCTGGCGCTGCCGGCCAGCCTCAGGGCCCTGGAGCAACCCCTGGACCCCCTGCGCATGCCGCCCTATCGCATAAGCATCGACGGCCAGCCCAGCGGCTTGCTGCTGCGGGCCGACGCACCCCGCATCTGGCGCGACGACGGCCAGGCCCTGGCCTGCATCGCCCACGAGCCAGCGCAGCCTGAGGCCGAGTGCTGCTGGCTGTGGCAGGCCGACAAGGGCTGGCGGGCATTGCCCGCGCCCTGGGTCGCCAGCCATGCAGAACCATCCTTCTACCCTGGCCCGCTGCTCAGCCTGGATCGCCACTGGCTGGGCTACAGCGCATACCTGGACCTGGCCGAGGCGGACCACGGGCGCTACGGCTATCGCTTGCACAGTACCCACAGCGACAGCGAAACCGGCGTCGGCCACGACCGGCAAGGCTGCCTGCAAGTGGCGCCGCTGCCGCTGACCCGCACCCAGTTGCTGCAGCCCCTGGACGGCAGTGGGGCCCGGGGCGAAAGCCGGATCCAGTCCCAGCCCCTGCTGGGCGAGCAGCGCGCGCTGTTCAGCTGGCTGATGGACAGCCCCCGGGGCCTGGGTGCCTACCGATGCCAGATCGGCACCTGGCAACTGCCCGGGTGCTGGTTGCTGGACCATCGGGTTTCCGATTGCCAGCGCTACCTGGCCCTGCTGCCCTGGAGCGAGACCCTGGAGCTGGCCCCCCAGGTGGTGGTGGCGGACCTGCAACAGCAGCGCCTGATCTACAGCCCGGCACTGCTGGCGGCGCGCCTGCTGGACTTTCGCCAGGGCCGCCTGAGCCTGGCCGTGCTGGTCGGGCGCCTCGACCCGGACCACGCCAGCAGCCCGCTGCAACGCTTTAACCGGCCGGCGCCCGCACCTGAACACGCCGCGGCGTTCTGCACCGAAGGCCCGGCCTCGCAACCCTGCTATGAGCGCCAGGACTGGCAGGTGATCGATGACCAATTGCAGCCCGTGGCGCCCTGGCGCTTGGTGGATCGGCCTCAGGCCGCGGTCGCCGAGGGTGACTTTATCCAGCCTGCCCCCGATGGCCGCGACGCCGCGTGGCTGTTTGGCAGCGAAACCGAGTACGCCGACAGCTGGCTGCGGGAAACCAGCCCGCGGCTCGGCGGCCACCTGCTCACCGCCTCCGGCTGTGCAGTGGGCGATCTGGCCCCGTCGCTGATCTGGTCCACCGACGCCCGTTACCTGGCCCTGACCCGGCTGCGGCTCGGCGCCGGCGACCCGCAGCAGGGCTACCGCGCCTGGCAGTTGCTGCTGCTCGATGTGCAGGAACGCAGCCTGCGCATCGCCCCCGACTGGCTGCGCCACCGCCCGCTGTTCCAGCACTTTGATGCCCGGGGCCTGGCGCTGCGGCTGTTCGAACGGGATTGGCAGGCGGCAGACGACGCCGATCCGGGCCACAGCCTGGAGTGGGCACTGGAGGACCTGTTGCGCCTGCCCGCCGAACCCTTGCGTGAACACCAGGGGCTGTGGCTGAGCGCCGCCGACTGGCCCCAGGCCCGGGCGTGGCAGGCGCTGCGCCGCCCGGCGCACCCGGCCTTCCGCGCCGAGGCTTGAGCCCCGGGGTCAATCGGCCTTCAGCGCCTGGGCGTCCCGCGCGCGCTGGCTGACGAAACCGGGGATCTGCTCCCCGGGCAGGGATTTGCTGTAGTACCAGCCCTGGATGGTCAGCTCGGCACTCGATTGCAGGAAATCCAACTGCTCGCGGGTTTCCACCCCTTCCACCACCACCTTGAGCTTGAGGGTTTCGCAAAAACGCAGCAGGCCGTTCAACACCTGGGCGCCCTTGGGTTCACGCTGGGCGAGGACAAAGCTGCGGTCGATCTTGATCCCGTCCACCGGGAACTGGTGCAGGTAGCTCAGGGCGGAAAAGCCGGTGCCGAAGTCATCGATATAGACCCGGGCGCCCAGCGCATGGAGCTTGCCGATCCATTGCTGGGTCAGCAGCGCATCGCCCACCAGGGCATCTTCGGTAATCTCCACCGACACCTGGCCCTGGGCCCGGGCCAGAATCTCCAGCAGGCGCTGGCCATGTTCCCGGGAGGCCAGGGTGGCGCTGGAGATGTTGATGGTGATGGGCAGCTCGAAGCCGACCTTGCGCCACGCCAGGTGCTGGCGCACCGCCTGGGACGCCACCCAGAAATCCACCTCGGGCATCAGCTTGGCCTGGCTCAGCCACTGCAGCAGTTCCCAGGGCGACAGCACCTTGCCCTCGCGGTCACGGGCGCGGATCAGCGCTTCGCAACCGCTGCACAAGCCGCTGTCCTTGAGCACCTGGGGCTGATACTCCAGGTGGAAGTCGTAGTCGCTCAACTGCTGGATACGGGCCAGTTGCAAGGACTGCCGGGCGGCCTGCTGGTAGGACGCCACCATCGGGTCCAGCTCGAACAGCCGGCCCCGCTCCTCCAGGCCATGGAAGGTGGTGTCGAAGGTTTTCAGGTAGACCTGGGCACTTTGCTCGCCCTGGCGCTGGATACTGCGCACATAGGGCATGTAGATCAGGATGCCGACCCCCAGCAGCAGCCCTTGCAGCAGCACCGCGCCCCAGTCGCCCTGGGTGCTGAGGTAGGCATTGAGCAGCACCGGCGAGGTAAAGGGCAGGCTCACCAGCGCCGGGCTCACCCACCCCAGTTGCACCACCATTAGTGCCAGGCAGGCATTGACCATCGGCACCAGCATGAACGGTACCAGCAGGCGCGGGTTGAGGATGATTGGCACACCGAACAACAGCAGTTCGTTGACGTTGAACAGCGACAGCGCCAGGCTCGCCAGGGCCAGCAGACGCATGGAGCGGTTGCGCGAGAAACCAAGGATCGCCAGCACCAACGCCAGGGAGCCGCCAGAGCCGCCAATGAAGGCAAAGCAGCCCAGCAGGCCGCTGTTCAAGGCATAGCGCAATGGCCGGCCAGCGGCCTGATCCGCGGCGTTGAGCGTCACGGCCTGGTCCATCACATCCATCAGCGGCTGCATGGCATGGGCGCCATGAATGCCGAAGAACCACAGCAGCGAATTGGTCGAGGTCAGGAAGATCGCGTTGAGGTAGGGGTTGTCCAGGTCGTCGATATCGATCGGCCGCTCGACGTAGGCAAACTCATGGAACTGCAGCAGCAGTTGCAACACGCAGACCAGCACCAAAGAGGTCACCATCCCCGGCAGCACCATGTTGATGGTGCCCTTGAGGTTGTGCCCCACCAGCCCCTCGTCCACCAGCCGGGTCCAGCGCTGGCGGTGCAGTCGGGCCATCAGCGGCACATTGACCAGGGGCGAGGCGATGGCGATGAACAGCACGAAAGTCGCCGCCGCCCGCGGGTAGTCGCGCAACAGGTAGATGGCGATCACCACATGGGACAGGCAGAGGAAGGCCACCGGCAGCTGGGGCAGGCGGTATTTGATCGCCAGCATGTAGCCGATGGAGGCCGCCACCAGCAGGGGAATGATCGAACTGATGCGGTTGTGCAGGCCGGTCAGCAGCTCCACCCATGCTGGCGGCGCCCCCAGCGCCTGGGCGCACTGGCCGAGGATCAGCAGCAGCGCCGAGACCAGCAGGCAGGGCAGCAGCCAGAGCAGGCCTTCGCGGATAGAACGTAATGACTCGGCACCCGCCAGGAGTGCCAGACGATGGGTGAAAAACAGCTTGAACCCCACGTTTCGCATAAGCCCCGCCCCTTTGCCGCTGCGCGTCCGATGCCCCCCGGACGTTGCCGCCCGCCCCATGGATACGCGCTGCAGCGCCAGGCCATGACAAGCGAATACCGGCGAAGATACCACTGAAGAAACCCCATTCAGCAAGCTCTGAATGGCCCCCGGCCCCTGTCTTTTATCGTCCTGTTCGACGGCCTGCCCGGCCACCCGCTCAAGCACGGTCGATTGCGCCAGGGCGCGGCGATATCGTTTGCAGGGGCCAGTGGCTTTTGCTTTAATCGCGATCAATTCCCATTTACAACCAGATCGCCAGCGGACACGCCTCCTTGCCCTCCACGCCTCTCCCCAGCCCGGACTCGGTCCACAGCCTCTACGATGCCCATCACCGCTGGCTCTACGGGTTGTTGCGCCGGCGCCTGAATCACGCCTGGGACGCCGCCGACCTGGCCCACGACATCTTCGTCCGGGTGCTCAAGCGCCCGCCGGTGCTGCGTGATGAGGTCCACCAGCGTTCCTACCTGGCCACCGTGGCCCGGGGCCTGTGCATCGACCACTGGCGGCGCCGGCAACTGGAGCAGGCCTGGCTGCAGGCGCTGGCTGCACGCCCGCAGGCGGTGCAACCCTCGGCGGAGCAGCAGGCAATCATTGTCGAGACCCTGTACGAAGTGGACGCCATGCTCGGCCGCCTGCCGGCCAAGGTGCGCACGGCCTTCATCCTCGCTCAACTGCACGGCCGGCCCTACCAGGCCATTGCCGAGGAACTGGGGGTATCGGAGCGCATGGTGAAGAAGTACCTGGCCCAGGCCCTGCTGCATTGCGCACTGCTGGAGGCCGAACTCGACGGCCTGCTGGTGGACTGAACCATGGACCCTCGACCCGGCGGCCGGCTCAGCCACGCCTGCCTGCAACAGGCCGCGCACTGGTACGTGCAACTGCAGGACCAGGGCAGCAGCGACGAACAGCGTCGCCAATGGCAGGACTGGTTCGAGCAGAGCGCGGAACACCGCCAGGCCTGGAGCTATGTCGAGCGGGTCAGCCAGCGCCTGCTGCCCTTGCAGGAGGCCAACACCCGCCCATCCGCCAGCCGCGCCCTGAGCGCCGCCCGGCGTCCAGCCCTGGCACGGCGCCAGGTGCTCGGTGCACTGCTGCTGGCTGGCCTGGGCTGGGGCACCTGGCGCAACAGCCCGCTGCCCCAGGCCCTGAGCCGCTGGCGTGCCGACTACGCCACCGGCACCGGGGAAATCCGCGACACGTTGCTCAGCGACGGTACGCGCCTGTGGCTCAACGCCCTGAGCGCGGTGGATGTGCGCTACAGCAACGAGCAGCGGCTGCTGGCGTTGCACCTGGGGGAAATCCTCATCGACACCGCCAAGGACCCGCAGCGGCCATTTCTGGTGCAGACCGAACACGGCCGCCTGCGCGCCCTGGGCACGCGCTTCAGCGTGCGCTGCGGCGCCGGCGACAGCCTGCTCAACGTCTACGCCGGCGCGGTGGAGGTACGCAGCGCCAGTGGCTTGCAGGTGGTGAATGCCGGTCAGCAGCTGCGCTTCGATGGCCGCACCCTGGGGCCGCTGCAGGCCGCCAGTGCCGCCCGCGAAGCCTGGAGCCACGGCCTGCTGCTGGCCGACAACCTGCCCCTGGAGCAACTGCTGGAGGAACTGGGGCGCTATCGCAACGGCCACCTGGGGTGCGACCCGGCCATCGCCCAACTGCCGGTGATGGGCTCTTTCCCCTTGCACGACTCCGACCAGGCCCTGGCCCTGCTGGAAGCGGCGTTGCCAGTGCGGGTCAAGCGCCTGGCGTCCTGGTGGGTGACCCTGGAGCCACGTACCTGAAACCGGAAAACTTTTTTTCACCTGGCAGGTTCCCTTTTTCCGATGCCCTTCGGTTAACCCGGTAACAGTCCTCACATTGCCGATCCATAAGGGAACCCCATGCCATCACCCCGCCGTTCGCGCCTGCCCTTTCATACCCTGCCCCTGTGCACCGTACTGCTGTGCGGCACCGCATCCTGGGCCCACGCCGCTGCCGATGCGGGCCAGAACCAGCCCCAGGCCGAACGGCGCAGTTACAGCATCGGCCCCGGGCCGCTGGTCACGGTGCTCAACCGCTTCGCCGAGCAGAGCGCGGTGTTCATTGCCGGGCACAACGACCTGGCCGCCGGCAAGCAGAGCCCAGGCCTGAACGGTCGCTACAGCGTCGCAGAGGCCCTGCAACTGCTGCTGGCGAACTCCGGGCTGCAAGCCCAGGGGGTCAGCGGCGGCTATGTGCTCAAGGCACTTCCCGCCACCAGCGGCCCGCTGCAACTGGGCACCACGCAGATTTCCGCCCAGGGCCTGGGCAGCGTCACCGAAGGCAGCCAGAGCTACACCACCGGGGCCAGCGCCTCGGCCACCGGCCTCAACCTGTCGCTGCGCGAAACCCCGCAAACGGTGACGGTGATCACCCGCCAACAGATGGACGACCAAGGCGCCACCAGCATTGCCGACACCCTGCGCCGGGCCCCCGGGGTCAGCGTGCAGAACTACGACAGCGAGCGCTGGGAGTTCTCCAGCCGCGGCTTGCCCATCACCAATTTCCAGTACGACGGGGTCAACGCCACCTACGATGGGGTCTACGACTACGGCACCACCAGCACCGACATGGCGACCTTCGACCGGGTGGAAATCATCAAGGGCGCCACCGGCCTGATGACCGGCTCCGGTGACCCGTCGGCCACCGTCAACCTGATCCGCAAGCGGCCGACCAAGGCATTCAAGGCCTCGGTCACCGGCACCCTCGGTTCCTGGGACAACTACCGCAGCGAAGGGGACATTTCCGGCCCGCTGACCGAAACCGGCAACCTGCGCGGGCGCTTTGTCGGGGTCTATCAGGACCGCAGTTCCTACCTCGACCACTACCAGAACACCAAGGACATCGCCTACGGCGTGCTGGAGGCCGACCTGACCCCCGACACTCTGCTGACCCTCGGCCTGGACCAGCAGAACACCCGCTCCCGGGGTGCCACCTGGACCGGCTTCCCGATGTACTTCAGCAACGGCTCGCGGACCCACTTCTCCCGCTCGTTCAACCCGGCCACCGACTGGAGCCGCCGCGACTTCAAGAACCAGACCCTGTTCACCTCCCTGGAACAGCAACTGGCCAATGACTGGACCCTGAAGGTCAGCTACGACCATCTGCGCCGCCAGCACGACACCCTGCTGGGCTCGGCCAGCGGCGGCAACCCGGACCAGGCCAGCGGCGACGGCATGTTCATGTACATGGGCAAGTTCAAGGGCGACCAGCGCCAGGACAACCTCGACATCAACCTGCACGGCCCCTTCAGCCTGTTGGGCCGCGAGCACGAGCTGATCGCCGGTTTCATGCTGATGAACGCCAGACAGGACATCCCGGTCCACGGTTCGGTGTACCCGCCAGTGGGCGGCACCATCTACGACTGGCGCGGCGAGTTCGCCAAGCCGGACATCCCGAAGATCGGCGACAACGATATCCTCCAGCGCCAGACCGGCGCCTACCTGGCCACCCGCCTCAAGCCCACCGACGACCTGGCGGTGATCCTCGGTACCCGGGTCAGCGACTTCAAGGGCATCGACAACACCCGCTACCTCGACCCCAACAGCCCCGACGCACGCCAGCGCTACCAGCAGACCGGCGTGGTCACCCCCTATGCCGGGCTGGTCTACGACCTTAACGACAGCTACTCGCTGTACACCAGCTACACCAGCATCTACCAGCCGCAGATGAGCAAGGACGTCGACGGCAAGATCCTCGACCCGGTGCAGGGCGACAGCTACGAAGCCGGGATCAAGGCCGAGTACCTGGATGGCCGGGTCAACGCCAGCTTCGCGGTATTCCACACCGAGCAGGACAACGTCGCGCAACTGGTGGACGGCTGGGGCATCGACGCCATCTACCGCCCGACCAAGGGCGCGACCACCAAGGGTTTCGAGGTCGAGGTGGCTGGCGAGCTTAGCGAAGGCTGGAACCTGTCGGCCGGCTACAGCTACAACCACACCCGCGACGCTAATCACGACTACGTCTACGGCTCGGTGCTGCAGAGCACCGAACCGCAGCAGGTGGCGCGGCTGTTCAGCACCTATCGCCTGCCCGGCGCCTGGGACCGCCTGACCGTGGGCGGCGGGGTCAACTGGCAGAGCCAGTTCTTCGGCAAGGTGTACCAGCCCGACCCGAGCGATACGGTCAATGGCGGGCATGACTCGCGCATCACCCAGGACGGCTACTTCCTGGTGGATGCCATGGCCCGCTACCAGTTCAGCCAGCACCTGAGCTCGACCCTGAACGTGAAGAACCTCTTCGACAAGAAGTACTACACCGGTATCGGCAACTTCAGCACCGGCTTCTACGGCGAGCCGCGCAGCCTGCAACTGGCCACCCGCTGGGACTTCTAGCCCCGCGCCGACCCCCGGTAGCCCGCTCCGGCCGCGGGTTGACTACGCTTGTGCGAGCGTGCTCAACCCGCAAAGGAGCGCCCCCCATGCAACGCATCCAGACCATCACCCCGTGCCTGTGGTTCGACCATCAGGCCCACGAGGCCGCACAGTTCTACTGCTCGATCTTCGAGCACTCGCGCATTACCCACGTCAGCCACTACGGCAAGGCCGGCTTCGAGTTCCATGGCCGCGCCGAAGGCTCGGTGATGAGCGTGGCGTTCGAGCTCGACGGCCAGGGCTTCAGTGCCCTCAACGGCGGCCCGGCGTTTACCTTCAACGAAGCGGTGTCGCTGCAAGTGCACTGCCGCACCCAGGCCGAACTCGACCACTACTGGAATGCCCTGGGGTTTGGCGGCCCGAAACAGGCCCAGCAATGCGGCTGGCTCAAGGACCGCTTCGGGCTGTCCTGGCAGATCGTGCCGCACACGCTCGCGCAGATGATGTGCGACCCCGACCCGGCCCGTTCCGAGCGGGTGATGCAGGCCCTGCTGGGGATGAAAAAACTCGATATCGCGACGCTGCAACGCGCCTTCGACGCGCGAAGCTAATACACTCGTGGCCGGTCCTTGAGCGATGGATATGGCCTTGACGAAAACCGCCCCGCCCTCTGCAGACGCCCCCCTCTTCTGGCGCAATGCGGCCCTGCCCTTTATCGAGGCCCGCTCCATCGCCGACGGGCGCAAGGTCTGCTATTGCGCTCATGCCCATGAGCAGTTCTCCATCGGCTGCATCACCGCAGGCGTCAGTACCTACGTCAGCGAGCAGACGCAAAGGCAGGTGGGCGCCGGCACCGTGGTGCTGATGAACCCCGGGGTGGTCCACGCCTGCAACCCCATCGACGACCAGCCCTGGTCGTACCGCATGCTGTACGTCGACACGCCCTGGCTGACCCGCCTGCAACATGAACTGGGCGTGAGCCCCGAGTTGCAGTTCCAACCCTTCGAGGAAACCAGCAGCGATGACCCGCAACTCTTCGCCGACCTTGAACGGCTGTACCACGCCCTCGTGGACCCGCAGGCCGAGACGTTGCACAAGCACAGCTGCGTGGTGGCGTTCTTCAGCGAGCTGCAGCAGCGCCTGAACCCGGCCAAGGCCCTGCCCCGGGAAAGCAACCACAAGCTTGAGCGGGCCGCGCAGTTCATCCGCCAGCACTGTACCGAGCCCCTGGACCTTGAACAGATCTGCCAGGCCGCGCAGCTTTCGGCCTCCTACCTGATCCGCGCCTTCAAGCAGCAGTACGGCATGGCGCCCCATGCCTACCTGGTCAACCAGCGGGTGCAGTTCGCCCAGGCCCGCCTGCGCCAGGGCGTGCCGATCGCCGAGGTGGCGCAGGCTGCGGGCTTCGCCGATCAGGCGCACTTGCAGCGCGCGTTCAAGCAGCATCTGGGGGCTACCCCGGGCCAGTATCAGGGGCCGCGACGGAGCAGGCGCGGCGAGCCCCAGGCCCACTGACGGCCACCTACGCTCAAAGCAGCAGGCAGGCCGCGCTGACCGCCAGCAAGGCCGCCATGGCCCGGTTGAACAGGCGCATGCTCGCCGGGTTGCTCAGGTAATGGCGCAAAAAACTGCCGGCATAGGCCCAGCAGGCTACCGACAGGTAGCAGATGACCAGATACACCGCCGCGAACAGCCACACCAGCCGCGCCTCGCCATCGGCGGCGAAAGCCCCCATGCCGGCCACGCAGGCCAGCCAGGCCTTGGGGTTGAGCCACTGCATCAGGGCGCCATACCAGGCCGACGGCGCCCGGGGCTGGTCCCGGGTATCGAGCCGGCCATCGTCCCGGGCCAGCTTCCAGGCCATGTACAGCAGGAAGGCCACGCCAGACAGGCGGATGCCCTGGGTCAGGGCCGGCCACTGGCGCAGCAGTTCGTGCAGCCCCAGGCCGACCAGCACCAGCAACAGGACAAACCCCAGGGTGGCACCGGCCACATGGCGCAGGCTGGCCCTGAAACCGAACCGCGCACCGCTGCCTAGGGCGACGATGTTCACCGGCCCCGGGGTAATGGAGGCCGCCAGGGCAAAGGCCGCCATGGAAAACACTACGCTCATCACTTGCCTCTTTGTTTCTGTGGGTTGGAGCCGCACAGACTACGAGGCCGGGGGGAGGCGGTATTGAATAAAACTACCCTGTGCGCCGCGCCACTGCGCAGCACTGTTAATCCTCTGCAGAAGCGATGAAAGTCCAGCCGCCTCATGCAGCAAGGCTGTCTGAAAAGTCGAACTTAGTTCATGAGCATGCAACTAACCGCACTTACCCGTCACCACCAAAAAAGCAACTTTCAGCTTAAAAACAACCCTCTCATTCATCCTGGCTCAACTTCATTAGATTGATCGGCTATTTAAACCGGACGCCTGATCGCACCCGGCAATCAACTATTGAAACGAGTCACCAGTGCGTTGAGTTCATGGGCGGTGGATTCAAGATCGCCGCCAATGCTGCAGGAGTGCACGGCGATATCGGCATTCTGGTCCGAGACCCGGGCGATATTGCTGATCTGCTCGGAGATTTCCTCGGCCACATGGGCCTGCTGCTCCGAGGCGGCGGCCATCTGCTGGCTCATCTGGTGAATGCGCTCCACCGCCGAGTTGATGCCCTCCAAAGCCTGCTGGGTGCTGACCACCTGGGCCACCCCGGAGCGCGCCTCCACGCTGCCCTGGCGCGCCACTTCCACCGCCTGGCCCGCCACCTGCTGCAGGCTCTGGATGATGCGCTGGATGCTCTGGGTCGATTCCCGGGTCTTCGACGCCAGGGCCCGCACCTCATCGGCGACCACGGCGAAGCCCCGGCCCTGCTCGCCAGCCCGCGCCGCCTCGATGGCGGCGTTCAAGGCCAGCAGGTTGGTCTGCTCGGCGATCGAATGGATCATGTTCGCCGCCACCTGGATCGACTGGGTTTCCTGCGCCAGGCCTTCCACCGACTGGCTGACCGCATCCACCGTATCCGCCAGTTTCTCGATCACCACCCGGGAGCGGCGCGCCTCCTGGGAGCCCACCTGGGTCAACTCGTTGACCTGGTCGGCTGCGGCGGCGGTGTCATGGATGTGCACCGAAACCTCGGCGATCGACGAAGCCATCTGGTTCATCGCCGTGGCCGCCATGTCGGCTTCGTCGCGCTGCTTGCCCAGGGCCGACTCGGCCTGGCGCGACAGGTTCTGGCTGGTGGAAGCCAGTGCCGCCGCCTGGTTGGCGTAGTCCCCCAAGCGGCTGAGGGCAGTACGGATCTTCGCCGCCTCGCTGATCAGGATCATCTGCAGGCGTGCCACCGGGCCTCGCTCATCGGTATAGGTGCGGGCAATCAGCTCGCTGTCGAAACTGCCCAGGGACACCGCGCTGATGCGCCCCAGCAAGTGCCGGGTGCGATAGGCGCCGTAAGCCTGCACGGCAAAGAGCCCGAGCAACGCCACGCCCAGCCCGGCCCAGGGCCCGGCCAGCCAGCCGGCCAGGGCGCTGGCCAGCACCGCCAGCAGCGGCGGCAACACAAAGACCCCGGCGCCCAGCAGCCGATGGCGCCAGGGCGTGGCCAGGCGGGTGCTGCGCAGGTGCGAATACAAGGCCCCGGCGCGCTCGACCTGCTGGCGCTCGGGCTTGACCCGCACCGACTCGTAACCGGCGATCACGCCCTGGCTGAATATCGGCGTGACATAGGCGTTGACCCAGTAGTGATCTCCGTTCTGGCAACGGTTCTTGACGATGCCCATCCAGCTCTTGCCGTCCTTGAGGTAGGACCACATATGGCCGAACACTGCTTCGGGCATGTCCGGGTGGCGCACGATGTTGTGCGGGCTGCCAATCAGCTGTTCGCGGCTGAAACCGCTGACCGCAACGAACTCGTCATTGCAGTAAGTGATCTTGCCGTGGGTATCGGTGGCGGAAATTAGCCGTTGCTCGGCAGGAAACACCCGCTCACGCTGAGTCACCGGGAGATTGTTTTTCATTTGAAAAACCTCGCAGGAAGTCTGGTAATTGCTCGTCATGATCAAACAGCAACTGGCGCATCCTGCGATTACCCGAAGACTTCTTCTGCGTACCTGCAGAACTTTCCGAGCCTGATGAGCCATCAACTAAAACAACTACTCAGCGCCCGACCGGTTCGAGTTTAGATAGCACTTTTAATTGCGCTATTGGCTCCAGGAAAATAACTTCCCTGGCAACGGATCTAGATTCAATATTCTTGACCTGGATCAATACTTAGCCTGACAAGCAATGCCCCAGCCGCCCCCGGTTGAGAACCGATGGCCCATCGCCTACCTTTTCCAGGCCCCTGAGCCACAGAGCCGCCCCCATGATGCCTGCCTCCTGCCAAGAAACGGCCCGCCTGCTGCTGCGCGCCCCGACCCTGGACGACCTGCCCCAGGCCTGTGCCATCCATGGCGACCCGCAGACCAACCGCTTCAACCCCAACGGCCCGATCAACGCTGCCGCCTGCGCCGGCAAGCTGCACGGCTGGATCGAACACTGGCAGCAGCACGGCTTCGGCTACTGGGCCATCGCCCTGCGCAGCGACCCGCAGCGGCTGATTGGTTTCGGTGGGATCATGCAGGGCTTCTTCGGCCACGAACCGGGGCTGAACCTGTACTTTCGCTTGCGCCCCGAGGCCTGGGGCCAGGGCTTCGCCGCAGAAATGGCCCGGGCCGCCCTGCAGCTGGCGTTCAGCGAACTGCACGCACCGCAGGTCACCGGCCTGGTGCGCCCCGACAACCTGCCCTCGCGGCGCGCCCTGGAACGCCTGGGGCTGAGCCTGTACGGCGAACTGGACGACTTTCCCGGCCAGGCGCCGAGCCTGCTGTACCGCATCAGCGCACCGGACAACCCAGGCCCGGGCTGACCCTCAGGGCAGGCCCCCCTGGCAGCCTGCCCGGCGAATTCGAGGATTGACAAAGCGGTTGCCGGCTTTTAAAACTGGGCGCCTGATTCTTGAGCCTGCAGTGACCATGTCCCCAGCCACGCCCTTCATCCTTCGCACCATTGGCCTTTCGGCCAAGGTCGAGGCGCGCGTGGCCTGCAGCTCTAAATCGAAGAAACAGTCGCTCATGTGACCGGGGCGCTGTGTCCCGTCAGATGAGCTGACAGGACCTCAAGCGCTACGGACACCCTCCCCCTGCTTACCGCCCTTCTACTCTTCTGACGACGACCCGACGGTCAACCATCAGGAGAACACGCATGTCATCGTTTCAAGGTATCTGGGTCCCTATCGTCACCCCTTTCATCGACGGTGCCGTCGATTTCGCCGCCCTGGGGCGCTTGACCACTCACCTGCTGGAAAGCGGCGTCGCCGGGCTGGTGGTTTGCGGCACCACCGGCGAGGCCGCGGCCCTGGACAAGGACGAGCAGTTGGCGGTGCTCGATGCAGTGCTGGAGCGGGCCCCGGCCGGGAAAGTCATCATGGGGCTGGCGGGCAATAACCTGAAGTCGCTGCTGAGCTTGCAGGAGCAGATCCTCAAGCGTGCGGTGGCCGCCTTGCTGGTGCCCGCGCCCTACTACATCCGGCCGTCGCAGACAGCCCTGGAGAGCTTCTTCGCCACCGTGGCCGATGCCTCCAGCGTGCCGCTGATTGTCTACGACATTCCCTACCGCACCGGGGTGACCCTGGACACCGCTACTTTGCTGAACATCGTGGCCCATCCGCGGATCGCGGCGGTCAAGGACTGTGGCGGCAACCTGGAAAAGACCCTGGCGCTACTGGCCTGCGGGCAGATCGAGGTGCTGTGCGGCGAGGACCTGCAACTGTTCAACGCCTTGTGCCTGGGCGCCCATGGGGCCATTGCGGCCTCGGCGCATATTCACCCGCAACGGTTTGTCGCCTTGCTGCAACAGGTCCGGGCACAGCAGCTGGATGCGGCCCGGAGCACCTTCATGCAACTGGTGCCGCTGATCAAGGCGCTGTTCGCCGAACCCAACCCGGCGCCGGTCAAGGCACTGCTGGCCCACCAGGGGTTGATCGGAACGCAGTTGCGAGCACCGATGCAAGATTGCAGCCGCGCCCTGCAAACCCTGCTCCGCACCCTGTAGGAGCGGGCTTGCCGGCGAAGAGGCCGCCACGGCTTGCACCCGCTTTCGCTGGCAAGCCAGTTCCTACAGCTGGCGCGACCTCGCTGGGGGTCTTGCAGGTGCCTTCAGCGGATGGGCGGAATGCGGATCTGCCCGGCGCGGCACTGGTTCCTCACGCCTTTGCCGCAGGCGCCGAACTCCAGGTCCTTGGTCAGGCAAACACGAACTTCGGACAGCTCGGGGCCGCTGCACAGAATGGCAATGCCGTTCTCGGCGATCCCCGGGTTGCTCTGGCGAAACTGCTGAGCGATCTGGCTGGCCTCGAAATAGCGCACCGTGGTCGAAGGCTGCAGCGCCTCGGGAACCTGTACCCTGGCCAGGGCCTTGTCCGCAGCATCCAGGTACCCCATGGCCCCCAGGCCGCTGCAGGTGCCGTGCTTGCTCCACTCATGGTTCATCAGCTTGGCGGTGGGAAACAGGGTCAGGCCCTTGGCCCGTTCCTGGGCATTGAGCTGGGTCAGGGGTGGGCAAGACTCAGGCCAGCCACCCTTGGCGTATTGCGGCCACAGGCCGTGCAGGACAAAACCGTAGCCCTTGCCGGTGCACTGCTCGTTTTCCGGGTGCATGAGGCAGAAGGTCGGCGACCAGGACAGGGTCAGCAGGTAATAGTCGAAGGTGCCCGCCACCGAATCGCGCTGCTGCTTGGGCTGACGTGCGTCGCTGATGCCCACCATCCCCAGGGTCAGCACCAGGGCTGCCATCAGGGTAAAAAACTTTCTCATCGTGACCTTCTCCTTGGGAAAGCGCATCGTCCTGGCCCCGCCATCGGGGTGGAACGGATTGAAAACAGCCTGATCTTTCTGACAGGCCGGCGTTGCCGGAACATGACAGCAATTGCCCGGTGTCCCGCACAAGCGGGTCAGGCAGCGGCCCGGAGAATACCCGCCCATGCCCTAGGCGGCAGCGCCCTCACTGCGCCGATACAGGCCGACCCCCAGCGCCAGCACCGCCAGCAGGCCGGCACAACTGCGGTTGACCCAGCCCATGACCCGGGCGGAAAAGCGCGCCATGGCCCGCCGGCCACCCACGGCATAGAGGCTCATCATCAGGCAATCCACCAGGGCGCTAACCACGGCCAGGATCAGGTACTGCTCGGCCACCGGCTGCTCCGGGCGCACGAACTGCGGCACGAAGGCGGAGAAAAACAGCAGGCCCTTGGGATTTGACAGCCCCACCAGCAACGCCCGGCGAAACGCCGACCAGCCGCTGGCCGAGGCCCCGCCCACCGTACAGGCCAGGGCACGGGTCGGCGCCCGCCACAAGCACCAGGCCAGATACAGCAGATAGGCCGCGCCGCAGCTCTTGACCACCACGAACAACTCTTGCGAGGCCTGCAGCAACGCCCCCAGGCCGCAGCCCACCGCGCCGATCAGCAGCAGGTCAGACAACGCCGCGCCGGCGATGCCCCAGCCAGCCACCCGCATGCCATGCACCGCGCCATTGTTCAAGGCCAGCAACATCGAGGGGCCGGGGGTAATCATCACCGCGCTGACGGTGACGATGTACAGCAGCAGGGTTGGTATATCCATGGGTTCGCTCCAGGGTCATGCGCCGCGATCCGAAATCGCCCGGAGCCGCTCATGGCGCCCGCTACGCGGGGGGCAAAATATGACGGATCACTGCGGTACCGGGCAAGCACGACGGACCGCACACACCACTCAGGCGTCGGGAACGCTGACGAAGATGCTGTAGCGGGCCCCTTCCATGGCTTCGAAGGCGATCAGTTTCTGCACCAGCGGTTCGCTGAGCACCTTGCCGGCATTGAGCAGCAACATGCCATTGTCGGCATTCAGGTTGCGCCGCAGGACCATCCCGGCCTGCAGTTCCCGGGTCCCCAGGACCTTGACCGTCGGATCATCGACGGTGACATCGCTCTGATAGGCGGCACAGACCTGGACAAAGTCTTCCACCAGATTCGGGTCATAGAGGCGGCCCGCGTACTTGCGAATGAACAGCAGGGCTTCATCGCTGTTCATGTGCCGCTCCAGAATCAGCCCGCACTGCAATTCGATGAAATCCACCGCCAGCTTCAACAGCCGGGAGCCCCAGGGAATCGCCTCGCCCTTGAGGCGCTGGGGAAAGCCGCTGCCGTCCCAGCGCTCCTGGTGATGAAGGATCAGCCGCGCGGCATCCTGCATCGGCTCCAGAGCCATCAGCACCGATTCGCTCTGCTCGGGGTAGGCGCGGTAGCGCGCCTGCTCGGTATGGCGCAACAAGTCCGCCGGCGCCAGCAGCATGGCGTCGCTCCAGCTCAGCTTGCCGATGTTGTACAGGGCCGCCGCCATGGTCAGGTCGCGGCTGCTGGCCTCGTCCAGGCCGTGCCTTTTGCAGCAGGCACGCACCAGATCGATGATCTTGCGGTTGGTTTGCTTGTCCGCGGGCAGCCTCAGGTTGGCCAGCAGCGAAAACACTTCAGTGGCGGTCACATAGCTGTGCTTGAGCTCTTCATAGGCCAGGTCGAGCATGTCGGCAGTCTGCTGCAGCTCCGCGGTTCGCGACGCCACATGCCGTTCCAGGCTGGCGTTGCTGGCCTTGAGTTGCTGGTTCTGCTCCAGGACCAACTGCTGCAAACGCTTGAGCTCGCGCTCGGCGAGTTGGTGTTCCAGGCTCTGGCGCAGCACCAGCAGCAGCTCTTCGTCATTCCAGGGCTTGCTCAGGTACTGATGGATCTGCCCATCGTTGACGGCCCTGATGATGGTGTTCAGATCGGCATAACCGGTGAGCAGGATTCGCCGCACCGCCGGGTACTTCTCCCGCACCCGGGCCAGCAGGGTCGCGCCGTCCATGCCGGGCATGCGCGCGTCGCTCATCACCAGGTCGACGGGGCCTTCGGCGAGGATCTCCAGCGCTCTGGCGCCACTGTTGGCCAGCAGCACTTCATAGGGTTCGGGACGCAGCAGACGCTTGAGACTATTGAGAATCGACTCCTCGTCGTCCACCAACAGCACACGTGGACGCCTACCTGGCTCAACCGGCTGCGGATCTTCCATGGGGCTCTCCCTGTGCGGTATAGGCCGCCTTGGGGCGTGCTCAAGGACGGCCCGGCAGCGGCGTTTTTTCCCAGACAATCCTAGATGAGTTTTTTATTTTCACGCCATTGCCCGCCGCGAAATAAATTCGTCCGCTGCGGCACTGCGCAATGACTATGCTGACAACGTTGCAAGGCGGGCTCAGGGTACTAGGGAAGGTCTATGGACGCTGGCAGTGACGCACAGACAAAAGCACAAAAAGCCGCGGACCGGCCCCCAGGGCGGGCCAATCGGCGGATCCTGATTGTCGATGACAGCCCGGCAATCCATGAGGACTTCCACAAGATCCTGGCGCCGCGCCAGGCCTCGGACCTGAGCCAGGCCGAGCAGCAGTTGTTCGGTCACGCCACGACGCCAGCGCAGCAAGCACCCTTCTGCCTTGATTCGGCGTTCCAGGGCCAAGAGGCCCTGGCCCGGGTCGAGTCTTCCCTGGCCCTGGGCCTGCCCTATGCCATGGCGTTCATCGACATGCGCATGCCCCCCGGCTGGGATGGCCTGGAAACCATCGAGCGCCTGTGGAAAGCCGATCCTGACTTGCAGATCGCCCTGTGCACCGCCTATTCCGACTATTCCTGGGAAGCCATGGCACAACGCCTGGCATTTGGCGACCAGTTGCTGATCCTGAAAAAGCCCTTCGACAGCCTGGAAATCCGCCAGATGGCCAGCGCGCTGACCTGGAAGTGGCAGATGGCACAGGACGCCCGGCAGAAACTCGACGACCTGCAACAGACCATCGAAAGACGAGTGGCCGAACTGTTCAAGGTCTCCCACCTGCTGCACTACGACGTGCTCACCGGCCTGCCCTCCAGCACCTTGCTGGGGGACCGCCTGGGCCAGGCCATGGCCCGGGCCCGCCGTTATGAGCAGCGGCTGGCGGTGATGTTCTTCGGCCTGGACCGGTTCAAACGGATCAACCATGCCCTGGGATACCCGGCCGGGGACGAGCTGCTCAAGAGAATCGCCAGGCGCCTGGAACAAGGCATGCGCGAGTCGGACTCACTGTTTCGCTACGGCTCCGACGAATTCGTGGTGGTGCTCCATGACCAGCAGCATCCGGCGCAGATACGCGCACTGGCGCAAAAGCTGCTGGCCACCGTGAGCCAGTTCGATGACATCGCCGGGCACGACCTGCAGGTGACGGCCAGCCTGGGCATCAGCCTGTACCCCGAGGATGGCCAGGATGCCCTGGTGCTGATCAAGAAGGCCGAGATGGCCATGCGCACCAGCAAGGAGCAGGCACCGGGCAGCTACTGTTTCTTCACCGATGACATGACGCATCGGGCCCGGGAGCAGCAATACCTGGAATCGGGAATTCTCCAGGCCCTGGAACGCCAGGAGTTCCACCTGCATTACCAGCCGAAAATCCACCTGGCGTCGGGCAATGTGGTAGGCGCTGAAGCGTTGATTCGCTGGCAACGCCCACAACAGGGCTGGATCAGCCCCGAGCTGTTCATTCCAGTGGCCGAAGACAGCGGCTTGATCACCCGCATCAGCCAGTGGGTCCTGGGAGAAGCCACTCGCCAGTGCCGGGCCTGGCAGAACGCCGGCCTGGCCCCTGTGCCGTTGTCCATCAACCTGTCGGCGGCTGATTTCAGGCAGCCGCAACTGCTCCAGCAACTGCGCGACGCGCTCAGCGACAACGCCCTGGACCCGGCCTGGCTGGAACTGGAAATCACCGAAGGCGTACTGCTGCAGAACGTCGAGGTCACGCTGGCCACCCTGCTGGAGATCAAGGCGCTGGGCGTGCGCCTGGCAGTCGACGACTTCGGTACCGGCTATTCGAGCCTGAGCTACCTGCGCAAGTTTCCCGTGGACGTGCTCAAGATCGACCAATCCTTCATCCACGGCCTGAGCCACGAACACAAGGACGCCGTACTGGTCAGCGCCATCATCAACCTGGGGCGCAGCCTGAACCTGAAGGTCATTGCCGAAGGAGTGGAAACGCGCCAGCAACTGACCTTCCTCCAGCAGCAAGGCTGCGAGGAAGCCCAGGGCTACTACTTCAGCAAGGCCCTGCCCGCCGAAGACTTCGCTCGCCTGCTGGGCAAGCACAGGCCACAGTTCCAGGTAACGGACCATGACCACTGAACAACCGCGCCCTGCGCCGCGCCGCCACGCACGGGTACTGCTCCTGCTGTTCTGGGCAGGATTGGGCACCATCAGCCTGAGCGCCTTTGCCGCGCCCCTGGACGAGCCGCTGAAACCGCTACCCGCCCCCCCGGCACTCGACCCGCAGCGGGTCGAGCTCGGACGCCAGCTGTTCAACGAACCGCGCCTGTCACGGGATCACAGCCTGTCCTGCGCCAGCTGCCACCACCTGGACCAGGGCGGCGCCGACTCCCAGGCAAAATCGCAGGGTTTCAAGGGGCAGCCCACCCGGGTCAACACCCCCAGCGTGTTCAATGCCGCGCTGAATTTCCGTCAGTTCTGGGACGGGCGCGTCGAATCCCTGGAAGCGCAGATCGACAGCGTCGTGCAAAGCCCCATCGAGATGGGCAACACCTGGCCGGCGCTGATCCGCACCTTGAGCGATGACAGCATCTACCAGAAGTCCTTCGGTGCCCTGTACCCGGACGGCGTCACCGCAGCCAACGTGCAAAATGCCCTGGCCACCTATGAAAAGACCTTGCTCAGCGCCAACTCGCGGTTCGACCAGTACCTGCAAGGCAATACCGACATCCTCAGCCTGGAAGAAAAATACGGTTACCAGCGCTTCAAGGATTACGGCTGCATCGCCTGCCACCAGGGGGTCAATATCGGCGGCAACATGTTTCAGAAGTTCGGCGTGATGGGCGACTACTTCGCTGCCCGGGGCAACCCCACCGATGCCGACCTGGGGCGCTTCCTGGTCACCGGCGACGAACAGGACCGCAACGTGTTCAAGGTGCCCAGCCTGCGCAATGTCGCGGTGACTGCGCCCTACTTCCACGACGGTTCGGCGCCGACCCTGGAGCAGGCCGTGGAGGTGATGTTCAAGTATCAGCTGGGGCGTCCGCCCAATGCCGAGGACATCAGCCTGATCGTCAAGTTTCTCAAGACCCTGACCGGCGAATGGCAGGGCAAACCCCTATGAAGCTGTCCCGACGTGTGCCCGCCATGCTGCTGTCGCTGCTGACCCTGAGCCTGGTGCTGGGGCTGGCCTTTCTCTACTTCAAGACAGTGATCGGCCAGCCCTCGAACTACGTACTGGCGCGAGACCTGATCAGTCATATCAAGCAGTTGAATGCCCAATGGGAAACCGAGGTGCTCAAGGCTCGGATCGCCATCACCCACAACTACGATCCGCTGGTAGCCCCGGTGCAGGAAATCAACAGGCTTTGGAACCACTTCGATCAACTCTCGCAGCAGAACCACACCGACCCCGAGGCCTGGAAGGCCAGCCACCAGGCATTCATCGAGGTTTTCAAGGAAAAGGCCGACCTGGTGGAGCGCTTCAAGTCCCACAACTCGGTACTGCGCAACTCCCTGGCGTTCCTGCCCACTGCCGAAGACGATATCCAGAGCCGCCTGGCCGGCCTTGACGACCAGGCGCGGCTGTCAGAGCAGACCATTGCCATCGACACTTATGACCTGCTGCTCAGCAGCCTGGAATTCGCCCAGGTTTCCAGCGACGACCGGGCCGCAGACATCCTGGTGGGGCTGAACAAGCTGGCGGTCAACAAGGAGCGCCTGCCCGAGCCCATGCATGAGCCGGTGGAGATCCTGAGCAACCATGTCTCGGTGATTCTGCGGGAGCAACCGGTGGTCAACGACCTGCTGGAGCGCATCACCTCGATCCCCATCGCCCAGCGCCTGGACGACATTACCCGCCTGCTCAATGCCGACCAGCTCCAGGCAGACCTGCAGGACCAGAGGGCCCACCAGTACCTGCTGCTCTTCGCGGCCCTGCTGGTGATATTGATCCTCTACCTGGCCGTCAGGCTGGTACGCAGCTACGCGGTCATCCATCGGGTGAACACGGCCCTGCAGAGCGCCAACGAGCACCTGGAACACCGGGTCGAGGAACGTACCCGGGAGCTCAAGGAAGCCCAGAGCGAGCTCATGGACAGCGCCCGCCAGGCTGGCATGGCGGAAATTGCAACCAATGTCCTGCACAACGTGGGCAATGTGCTCAACAGCGTGAATATCTGCAGCGAAGTGCTCAGCCGCACCCTGCGCTCCAGCAAGGCGCAAGGGCTGGGCAAGGCCATGCAGTTGATCAACCAGCACCAGGATGACCTGGGGCGTTTTTTCACCGAAGACGACAAAGGCAAGCTGCTCCCCGGCTACCTCAATCAATTGGTGGACGCCATAGCCACCGAGCAGCAGGGCATGGGCGAAGAACTGGCCCAGTTGGCCCGTAGCGTCGACCACATCAAGGAAATCGTCGCCACCCAGCAATCCTATGCCGGAGCTTCACGACTGATAGAACCCCTGCAGGTCGCCGAGCTGATCGAAGACGCCCTGCGCATGAACTCCGGCGCCCTGGCCCGGCATCAGGTCACGGTGGTCAAGGACTATGGTCCGTTGCCCCCGGTGATGGGCGACAAGCACCGCATGCTGCTGATCCTGATCAACCTGATCAGCAACGCCAAGTACGCCATGTCCAACCTCGATGATCTTCCGCGGACCCTGACCCTGAGCGCCAGAGTGCTGGACGGCCAGACCCTGAGCATCAGCGTCAAGGATGAAGGCGAAGGCATCCCCGCCGAGAACCTGACGCGGATTTTTTCCCACGGTTTCACCACCCGCAAGGACGGCCATGGCTTCGGCTTGCATAGCTGCGCCCTGGCGGCCATGGAGATGGGTGGGCAACTCAATGTGCACAGTGACGGCCCCGGCCTGGGCGCCACCTTCACTCTGGACATCCCGCTGATCAGCGCAGAGGCCCCATGATGGACCAGCTGAACAACCGCCGGATCCTGCTGATCGACGATACCCCGTCGATCCACGAAGACTTTCGCAAGATCCTCACCCCCGCCGAGACGGCCCACAACGACCTGGATGACCTGGAGGCACAGTTGTTCGGCGCCACCGCCAAGCCCCGACAACAGCCTTTCGAACTGGATTCGGCCTACGGTGGCGAGGAAGGCCTGGCCATGGTCTGCCAGGCCCAGGAGCGGCAGCGGCCCTATGCCCTGGCGTTTGTCGACATGCGCATGCCAAAGGGCTGGGACGGCGCGCAGACCATCGAACGCCTCTGGCAACAGGACCCGCGGCTACAGGTGGTGGTCTGCACCGCCTACTCCGACTATTCCTGGGAAGAGCTGCTCGATCGCCTGCAGGGTCACCACCGCCTGCTGATCCTGAAGAAGCCCTTTGACAACATCGAAGTCCAGCAGATGGCCAACACCCTGACCAGCAAGTGGGAAATGACCAGCCGCGCGCTTTTGCAAATGCATCACCTGGAGCAGCTGGTGCAGCAGCGCACCGAAGACCTGAGGCGGGCCGGGGCGGCGTTGCAACTGGAGATCGACGAACGCAAGCAGTTGGAAAACCAGCTGGTGCAATCGGAAAAACTGGCCTCTCTCGGGCAACTGGCCGCTGGGGTCGCCCACGAAATCAACAACCCCATCGGTTTCGTGTCCTCCAACCTCGGCAGCCTGGCAGGCTACCTGCAGCAGCTCGACCAGATGCTCAGCGCCTATCGCCAGGCCGAAGAAGCCATCGCCGCGCCGGAACTGCGCAAGCACCTGCAGAGCCTGCGCGAGAGCATCGACCTGGACTTCCTCCAGCAGGACATTCCGGTACTGATCAGGGAGTCCAAGGAGGGCATCGGCCGGGTGGCCCAAATCGTCAAGGACCTGAAGAACTTCTCCCGGGTCGACAGCGACCAGCAATGGCAACTGGCGAGCCTGCAACAGGGCATCGACTCGACCCTGAACATCGTGGCCAACGAACTCAAGTACAAGGCCGACCTGGTGACCGATTACCAGCCGTTGCCGGAAATCGAATGCCTGCCCTCCCAACTCAATCAAGTGGTGATGAACCTGGTGGTCAACGCGGCGCAGGCCATAGGCCCCGAGCGCGGCACCATTACCCTGCGCAACGGCGTGGACGGCGAGCGGGTCTGGCTGGAGGTCAGCGACAGCGGCTGCGGCATCGACCAGGCGCACCTGGCCAAGATCTTCGACCCCTTCTTCACCACCAAGCCGGTAGGCCAGGGGACCGGCCTGGGCCTGTCGCTGTCCTACGGCATCGTCAAGAAGCACGGGGGGCAGATCAGCGTGCAGAGCCAGCCCGGCGTCGGCACCACCTTTCGCGTGGAACTGCCGATCCGGCAGGCGCGTCAGGTGTTGCCCGCACAACCCTAGCCAAACCTCCCCCCCTACCGCTAAGGCCTGGTACAGGAGCTGTCCATGAACCGCCCCGACGATTCGATCAAGCTCGGCAAGCAAGCCCGCAAGGACTGCCCCCGCAGCTCCCATTCCGATCCCGGGCAGATCAAGCGCGACCCCTTGCCGTTGATCGAGGCCTCCAGCCAGGGCCGGGTCCAGTCCCTGGTGGCGCTGCGCTACGGGCGCATGCTGGTGTCACCCTTCACCTTCTACCGTGGCAACGCCCTGCTCCAGGCCCACGACCTGGCCGGCACCCCGGACATGGGCCTGCGCTCGACCATCTGTGGCGACTGCCACCTGATGAACTTCGGCGGCTTTGCCACCCCCGAGCGCAACCTGCTGTTCAGCGTCAACGATTTCGATGAGGTCCATCCCGGCCCCTGGGAGTGGGACCTCAAGCGCCTGGTGGCGAGCTTCCTGATTGCCGCCCGGCACCTGCGTCACGGCCCGGGGGTCGAAGAGACGCTGTGCCGCGAACTGGTGGGCGCCTACCAGCGCAGCATGGCCACCTGCGCCGGGCAAAGCGCCCTGGAGATCTGGTACGACGCCCTGACCTACGAAGACCTGCTGCACCAGGCGCGTTCCAACAGCGCCACCCTGGAACATGTGCAGCGGGCCATCGACAAGGCCGCCCGGCGCACCCATGCCGAACTCCTGCCCAAGATCAGCGAGCGTGACGCCCGGGGCCGCCTGCTGATTCGCGACGACCTGCCGGAAATCTTCCACCTGCACAACACCACCAGCCTGCTGGACCCGGACGATGACTGGATGCGCCTGGAAGACTGGCGGCCGCTGTACGACACCTTCATGCGCGACTACCGCGGCACCTTGCAGGCCGACCGCCGCGAGCTGCTGGCACGATTCCAGCCCCGCGACCTGGCCTTCAAGGTGGTGGGGGTTGGCAGCGTCGGCACCCGCTGCCTGGTGGCGCTGCTCACCGACGCCCAGCAGCGGCCACTGTTCCTGCAATTCAAGGAAGCCCGGCGCTCGGTGCTCGCCGACTATGTGCGCGAACGCTCGAAGCCACGGCACAACGGCCAGCGGGTGGTGGAAGGCCAGCGCCTGATGCAATCCGCCAGCGACCTGTTCCTGGGCTGGACCACCGGCCCCCACGGCCGCCATTTCTATGTGCGCCAACTGCGCGACATGAAGGTCTCGGCGGAACTTGAGACCTTCGACGAGGACACCTTCGCCGCCTATGCCAGGATCTGCGGCCGGGCCCTGGCCCGGGCCCACGCCAAGGCCTCGGGCCAGGCCGCCCGGATCAGCGGCTACATCGGCAAGAGCGAAACCCTGGCCGAAGCCCTGTGGCACTACGCCCAGGCCTATGCCACGCAGAACGAACGGGATTTCGAGCGCTTCCAGCAGGCCTGCCGCAAAGGCCGCCTGCAAGCGCGCTCGGAGGCCGACTTCGCCGCCGACCACCTGCCCTGAGACACAGGTTCAAGTGATCGGGCGCGAGGCTCGGGCGGCCTCGCCATAGAGCTCCAGCAGGGCCTCCTGGCCCAGCGGCGGGCTCAGGTGCGGGCCCTGCACCTCATCGCACTGAATGTCGCGCAGCGCGCCGATCTGCTCGGCGGTCTGCACTCCCTCGGCGACCACCCGCAAGGACAAGGCATGCCCCAGGTCGACAATCGCCTCGACAATGGAGCGCCCGGCATCATTGTGGTTGAGCCGGGCGATGAAGCTGCTGTCGATCTTCAGGCCATCCAGGGGGAAGGTCTGCAGGTACTGCAGCGCCGAGTAGCCGGTGCCGAAATCGTCGATCAGCAACTGCACCCCCAGTGCCTTGAGCCCCTGCATGATGGTGAGCACATGGCGGCTGTCGTCCAGCAACACCTTGTCGGTCATTTCCAGCTCCAGGCGTGACGGCTCCAGGCCGCTCTGCTTGAGCACCGCCGCGATCCGCGCCACCAGCTGGCCGCGCAGAAACTCCGCGGGCGACAGCTTGACCGCCAGCAATCGGCCTTCCGGCCAGGCTCGCGCCGCACGACAGGCTGCGTGCAGTACCCAGTTGCTCAGCGGCAGGATCAACCCGGTGTCCTCGGCAATGGGCACGAACACCTCCGGCCCCAGCAAGCCATGCTGGGGGTGCTGCCAGCGCACCAGGGCCTCGGCGCCCATCAACTGGCCATCGAACACGCGGTAGCGCGGCTGGAAGTGCAGGAGCAACTGGTCCTGCTCGATGGCATGGCGCAGGTCACGCTCCAGGCGCCGTCGTTCGATGATCCGTACATTCATGTAAGGCGCATAGAAACGCCAGGTGCTGCGCCCCGCCGCTTTCGCCTCGTACAGGGCGATGTCGGCAAAGCGCAGCAGTTCTTCGGCCTGAGTGGCGTCGCCCGGGGCCCGGGCAATGCCGACGCTGGCGCTGATGAAAACCTCGTGCCCGGCGATATAGAACGGTTCCTCGATCCGCTCGATCAAACGCCGGCACAAGCCTTCGATCTCGTGGCCGGCCACCTGGCCGGTGACCACCAGGACAAACTCGTCGCCGCCGACCCGGGCCACCAGGTCCTCGCTGCGCAGGCACTGGGCCAGGCGCTGGGACACCTCGTGCAGCACCTGGTCGCCAGCGGCGTGCCCCAGCAGGTCGTTCACCGGTTTGAAACGGTCCAGGTCGACGCTGAGCATCAGCAGGGGTTCCTGCAGGGTCCGCGGGGCCTGCAACTGGCCTTCGAGAAACGCCTGCATGCGGGTGCGGTTGGCCAGGCCAGTCAAGGCATCGTGCTGGGACAGGTACTCGACCCGCCGTCGGGCCGCGACCTCCTCGGTGATATCGCTGGCGGTGCCGCGAAAGCCCCCGGCAGCCATGGCCCGCACCGACAGGCGACAGACTCGCGACTGCCCCTGGCCATCCCGGTACAAACACTGCTGGATCGCCCGGGAGTGCCGCTCCGGGGCCGCCAGCCACTGGCCCAGCGATCCCTGTTCGCAGCTCAGCAGCTCGGTCATCGGCCGCCCCAGGGTCGACTCCCGGGTCAACCCGGTGACCGCCTCGAAACGTTCGGACAGGTAGGTAAAGCGCAACTGCCCGTCGACCTCCCAGATCCAGTCGGACGCAGCTTCGGCCACATCGCGAAAGCGCTCCTCGCTCGCGGCCAGGGCCCAGCGGTTGGCGCGCAGCGCCTGGACCTGCCGGTCCATGACCTGCGCTGCAGCATCGGCGCGGCGCAACAGGAACGCCGCCATCAGGCCCACCAGCAGGCCGGCCAGCAACAACAAAGGCATCACCAGCACCAGCAACTGGTGCCCGGGGCGCGCCGGCCGCCATTGCAGGGTTCCGGCGCCATCGGGCAAAACCAGGGTCGGCAAGCTCGGGTCCGTGGCGGCACGGGCCACCTGCAGATGCTCGACCCCCAGGCTTTGGCCCAGGGCCAGTAACCGCGGCGGGTCGAAACGGGCAACGAAGATCAGTACCGATTGCGGCCCGGCGTCAGGGCGCACTTGCGGGTCGTTGCCCGGGCCCATGACAGCGGCGACTACCAGCGCCGGGGTGCCGGCAATGGACTGGTAACGGTCCAGCACCTTGCCGCCAGCCTGCCGCGCTGCGCTGACCAGAGGCGGCAACTGCTCGCCCAGCCAGTCCCGGGCATCCGTCTGGCTGAGCTCGCCGGCCACCAGGGCGTACAGGGTTCGGCCGGCCGGGTTGATCACGAACACCCCGTCAAAGCCCAGGTCGCGGTACAGCGAGGGGCCGAAGTTCTGCCGGTTGAAGGCCCAGTCCAGGTCGACCTTAAGGTGCAGGTGCTGGTAGGCATCGCCCCAGAGGGCATAGTCCTTGAGGGTGGTGCGGGCGTTGCCGGCAAAGGATTGCAGGGCCCTGTCGATGTCCAGGCGGTTGTGCTGCTCGGCCCCAAGGTTCTGGTCGAGGGCGATGTATACCAGCAACACACCGGTGAACAGAAACAGCGCCAGCAGCAGCCCCGAGCATCCCAGCAGGGTGGCGCGGGTCAGCGCCCGATTGGAGGTGCTGCGCCCTTGAGACGGATCAAGACCGAAGTTTTCCATAGTGCTCCAGGCGCCATAACGACAAACCGACCGCTGCAACCCTGCCTCACGCGGCCTTCGACGAAGCTCCCGCTTGCCTGTTGACGATAGACAGTTTTTCCCCGCAGGGCCTGAAGAAAAGCCCCTGGCGGGGCCTGTGCGGGTATTGCCCCGACGCCGGTTGCCGGCGCCGAGGCATCCTGGGGCGGCGCGTCAGCCAGCGCCGCCAGGCACCACCGGCAGTTGCTCCACCCGGTGATAGAGGGCCAGGCCCAGGCGCTGGCCGATCTCGACCATGGCATCGCAGCCCGCCGACGGCCCGCCGATGCGCAGCACCGCATCGCAGCGTTCCAGCAGGCGCTCGGCGTAGGCATGAAAGCGCTGGTTGTAGATCTCGTCGCCCACCGCCCGGGAACCCGCCAGCCGGGTCATGGGCAACGCCACCCACTCCCCCAGTACCGGAAAGTGCCCCGCCGCCAGGACCTGCGCCGCGCAGTGCTCCATGGCCTCGACATTGCGCGCCAGCAGCGCCGGGTCATCACCGGTGCCTGAGCGGTAAGGGCCGGCCACCAGCACCATCAGGCTGCGGGGCTTGAGCACATGCAGTTGCAGGTATTGCAGGAGCATGATGGTCTTGCCGTCGGCGATCTCCCCGCTCTTGATCATGCCCAGGGCCTGGTCGATATCCAGCTCCAGAACCTCGATGTCCTCGCCTTCGTGCTCCAGCCCGCCGCCTGCGTCGATCCGGTCTTCGGCCTGGTAATGGCCAATGAAGAAATGCACCCGCTCGGTTACCGAACCCGGGCTCATGAAGGCATCGAAGACCTTCTGCACCTCGCCGACCCGGCAGCCGGTTTCCTCCTGGGCTTCCTGGCGGATGCGCACCTCGGGGCTGGCGTTGTCCAGGAGCCCGGCAGCGGTCTCGATCAGGTAGCCGCTATGGCCGTTGACAAAGGCCGGCATGCGGAACTGCCGGGTCAGCAGCACCGTGCGCCGTTGCAGGTTGTACAGCAGGATGGTTGCGCCATTGCCCCGGTCGTAGACCTCGCGGTCCTGGGCCTGCCAGCTGCCGTCGCGGCGGCGCAGCTCGAAGCTGTACTTCTTCAGCACGTACCAGTTGTCGGAGAGGGTCTGTTCGGCGGTGATGCGGATGTTTTCTTCGCTCATGGCTGCTCCTGGGCTTGAAGGGGTGCGGGGCGAAACCCGGACAGTTGTTCCAGCAATTGCGCCTGGTAGGCCGGGGTCAGTGCGAACCCGCCCGCCATCTGCCGCACTTGGCCACCGGCCAAGCGGCTGCGGAACCAGTCGCGGATGAAATCCGGGGAGTAGCCGCCGGTGCCGAAGCCCCTGGCGAAGGCGATCATGTCCTGATAGGCCTGCAGGTACGCCTCTTTGTTGGGGACCGGGTAGCGATTCTGGTACAGCCAGAACTGCAGGTCATACAGCAGGTGCGACAGTGGATCGGCATGCAAGGCGAAGTAGCGCTTCTCATGGACGATGCGCAAGGCGATCTGGCGGATCAGCGGCCCCAAATCGGGAACTGCGCTGAAATGGCCGAGCAGTTCCTCCAGCAGGGGCGAGAACGGCGCGTGGGCGACCTTGTCCAGATCATCCAGGTAATCCTGTTCCGAGGTGTCGTAGACCTCGGGCGACACCAGCCCGCGGACAAAGGCCTCGAAATCCGCCGCCAGCACTGTCACTGCGTAGTCGGCCTCCTGGTCCACATGCACCACCCGCGGCTCGCCCTCGGGGCCGCACTCGCTGTAGTCCAGGGCAACCATGTCATGGCCCGCGGAGGGGCAATCGCAGATGTACACCCCCAGGTCCGGGTAGCCCCACTCCTCGATCATGAAACGGCTGCCCAGGCCACCACCCAGGGAATGGTCGCCATCGCAGCCGATGCTCAGAAAGCTGTCGATCGCGCAGTGGTCTTCCGCCCAGGAGGTGCCCTGCTCGGTGGGAAAGCAGCTGAGGTGCGGGCGCCCGCCGTTGTAGCGGTTCATGAAGGCCACGTAGGACAGCGGCAGGCGATAGCCCAGTTGCGTCTGCAGCTGGGCTATGACGGCGGGGCTGGCGGGAGGCTGGTTGATCTTGCTGCTGGTAGCCCGGTCCCAGAACACATCCAGGTCAATATCGTGGGGAAAGTCGCTCATCCAATGCATCCGTTGCGGTTGAAGGTCGGCCTGTGCCGAGAGCTGCACAGGCTACCGCAAACGGCCCTCAGAGCCACCAGCGCAGGAGGAAAAAGAACCCCATGCTCAACAGCATGCTGAGCAGGGTGTTGCGGGTGTAGATCACCAGCGCAATGGCCACCAGGGAGCTGAGCAGGTAGGGGTTGCTCCAGTGCAGGTTCAGCTCGTGGTCGGGCATGAACACGATGGGGCCGCAGATCGCCGTGAGCATGCCCGGCACCGCAAAACCGAGGAACTGCCGGGCGTTGCTGCTCAAGCGCAACGGCAGGCGCGGTTCGAGAAACACATAGCGATTGAGAAAGACCAGCAGGCCCATGCCGAAGATGACTGCCCAGACCATCATGCTTGCCCCCGATAGAGTTTGTTGCAGACAAAACCTGCGCTCATGCCCGCCAGCCCCGACAGCACCAGCGCCGATCCCCAGTGCCAGTAGCTGAACAGCACCGAGCAGAACAGCGATACGGCAACGCAGACCACCGTCGGCACATTGCGCACCAAGGGTGTGATCAGGGCGATGAAGGTGGCGGCGATGGAGAAGTCCAGGCCCAGGTGCTCAAGGCCGGGAATGCTTTTGCCCAGCACGATGCCCAACAGGGTGAAGAGGTTCCAGGCCACATAGAAGGTCAGCCCCACGCCCAGGGCGTACCAGCGGTCGAACTGCTGCTTGTCGTGGGCGCTGGTCAGGGCGAACAGCTCGTCGGTGAGCAGAAAGCCCAGGCCCACCCGCCAGCGGCCCGGCAAGGGCGAGATCACCGAGCGCATGCTCATGCCGTAGAGCAAGTGCTGGGAGGTCAGGAGCAAGGTGGTGAGCAGGATCGAAAAGATCCCCGCGCCGCCCTTGAGCATGCCGATGGCCACCAATTGCGCGGCCCCGGCGAATACGATGCTCGACAGGCCCTGGCCCTGCAGCGGCGTGAGATTGGCCTCGATGGCCATGGAACCGGCCAGCAGCCCCCAGGGCGCGGTGGCCAGGGACAGCGGCATGATGGCAATGGCGCCACGGATAAACGCGGCACGGGGTAGGAGAACGCTGGACATAGAACCCTGCACACAAGTAACGGACGCTGACTGTGCCATCTGCCGGCGCCCCTGGCTTGAACGATCTTGCGCAATTGCCCCGCCCCGCTCCCCGTAGGAGCTGGCTTGCCAGCGAAGGCGGCTCCAAGACCTGTACAAGACGTTCGGGCCCCTTCGCCGGCAAGCCGGCTCCTACAGGAAATAGGGGGCGCAAACGACAGCGCCCCTCACGAGGGAGGGGCGCTGGCTGATGCTACGAGCGGATTACAGCTGGATCAGGTTGCTGATCTTCACGTCCGGATCGACGTCGGCTTCGTAGTCGACACCTTCGATCTCGAAACCGAACAGGCGCAGGAACTCTTGCTTGTAACCGACGAAATCGGTCATCTCGTAGAGGTTCTCGCTGGTCACCTGGTCCCACAGCTGCTTGACCCGATCCTGGACCGCCGGTTGCAGTTCCTTGTAGTCGGCGCGCAGGCGGCCTTCCTGGTCGATCACCGGCTCGCTGTTGTACAGGCTGTCCTTGTACAGGCCGTAGACCTGTTCGATGCAACCTTCGTGGCTGCCCTGCTCCTTCATCACCTTGAACAGCAGCGACAGGTACAGCGGCATGATCGGGATCGCCGAACTGGCCTGGGTCACCACGGCCTTGAGCACCGACACCCGGGCGTCGCCGCCCAGGCCAGCCAATTGCTGGCGCATGCCGATGACTTTCTGGTCCAGGTCCTTCTTGGCTTCGCCAATGGAACCGTTCCAGTAGATGTCGTGGGTCAGCTTCTCGCCCAGGTAGGTGAAGGCGGTGGTCTTGGCGCCTTCGGCCAGGACACCGGCTTCGTGCAGCGCGTCGATCCACATCTGCCAGTCTTCGCCGCCCATCACCGCCACGGTGCCGTCGATCTCTTCCTGGGTCGCCGGCTGCAGGGTGGTCTCCTTGACGATTTCCTTGTCGGTGTCGACACCGCGCAGGGTCACGGACTTGCCCAGTGGCTTGAGGGTCGAGCTCAGCACTTCACCGGTCTTGGGGTGGGTGCGGCGCGGTGCCGCCAGGCTGTAGACCACCAGGTCGATCTTGCCCAGGTCGCGCTTGATGGTCTCGATGGTCTCGGCCTTGACCGCATCGGAGAAGGCATCGCCGTTGATGCTCTTGGCGTACAGGCCCTTTTCTTCGGCGAACTTGTGGAACGCCGCGGTGTTGTACCAGCCGGCGGTGCCCAGCTTGCCGTCGACGCTGCCGCGCTCGAAGAACACCCCGAGGGTGTTGGCGCCACAGCCGAACGCTGCGGTGATCCGCGCTGCCAGGCCGTAGCCGGTGGAAGCGCCGAGTACCAGTACGTTCTTCGGCCCTGCGTCGATGGCGCCCTGCTGGGTGACGTAATCGATCTGTTGCTTGACGTTGGCTTCGCAACCCACCGGGTGGGTCGTCACACAGATAAAGCCGCGAACGCGGGGTTTGATGACCATTCACAATCTCCCAATTTCAATGTGCCAGGCGCCGATGACGGCGGCGGCAGTGTCACTTGCACTAGTCGTAGACGCTCATATTCGCTTCGCGTCACCAACCTGAGGAATTTGCCCGTCTGGCCCCGGTTCCAGGGGGCATGACGGTGGTGTTGCGCGCCCGCCAAGCGTGATTGCGCACAGCCCGGGGCGAGACTCTAGCAGGTGCGCCGATGCTGTCGCCTGTCCGTCTGGCGAAATCTCTTGCGCGCCCTGCCCCTGGCCGCTCGCCGCACCGCCTCAGGGCATCATGTCCAGCGGCAGCTGTTCGCCGTTGCTGCGCGCTTCGTACCAGCTCTGCACCACATCCGGCAGGCTGTGCTTCCATTCAGGCTCGGTGGTGTAGTAACGCACCCGCACTTCATCCTTGGGCCCTGCCACCACCAGCAGCGCAACCCACAACTGGCCCTGGGTACCGCGCACGAAAATCGCCGCATTGGTGGTGGCCAGGCCCGGCAGCCACATATCGGTGACCTCGGCGCCCTTGAGTTCGGCCGAGGTGTCCGTGGAGAACGACGAGCCACTGTCGAGCAGGGTCTGGTAGTCCTTCTTCAGTAGCTTGCGGGCGCGCCGGTCTTCCTCCTCGGTGCGCACCAGCGCCGTGGACAGCAGGTCGTAATGGCTCTCCAGGGCTTGCTTGGAGGCCACATAGAGCCCGTCGTAATACACCCCTGAACCGGCGCCGCAGGCAAAGGAGTCGCCCTCCTGGCTCACCTGCAACAGGCCGTTGCGCTGCGTGAAACGCAGGTTGCAGCCCTCGACGCTGTAGCTGGCCTCGCCGCCCTTGATCTGCGCCTTGCCCGCGAGCGAGCCGGAGTTGGCGCCGCCCATGGCCGACAGATCGAAGCTCAGGCGATCCTCGCCAGTGCGCCGGATGACCAGATCACCGGCGTAGAACGGACTGACCGAGACCCGCTGCCAGGTTCCCTGCCACTCGAACGGCATATTCACATAACGCAACGCGACCAGGCGGCTCAGGTATTGGCTGCGCAGGCAGCCCAGGTCGGCTGTACACTGATCGCGCGCCTTGAGCCATTCACGCTGGTCCAGGCGCAACGCCTTGGGGTCCTTGGCATCGGCCAGGGCCGCCTTCCAGGCCTTGCCCAACTGGCTGTCCAGCGAGGCGGTATAAGGGTCGGCACACAGGGTCTTTTCACTGGTGCTGGCGGCCTTGGCGCAGTCGAAACTGCTGGCCTGAACGCCCTGGGAACAGGCCAGGACCGCAAACAGCAAGCCTGCGGCTCGCAAGGGACGAACAAGGGGAGCGAACATGGGTCGATTCCATTCTGAAAAGGCGGCGCAAGAATAACTGCAGTGGAGTGTTTTCAGCGATATCCCGACGAAAACCAAACCGGCAGCTTTTATCGCGACAGGCGGCAACCAGTCGTACTAAGCTCTGCGTTTTTAAACTCCAAGGGCACTGCATGAAATGGATGCTGCAGGCACTGTTGCCGCTGTTGAGCCTCACCGCTCAAGCCGGCGAATTGCGCATGCTGACCGACAACCACCCGCCGCTGCACTTTCAACAGGGCCAGCGCATGACGGGCTTCGCGGTGGATGTGGTGCAAGCCCTGGCGCAACGCACCGGCGATCCGGTGCAGGTGCAGCAACGCCCGATGCTGCGCGCCCTGCGCGATGCCAGCGAGGACGCCGACACCGCAGTGTTCACCATTTTGCGCACCCAGGAACGTGAATCCCACTACCAGTGGGTAGGCCCGCTGATGCGCACCGAAACCGCCCTCTATACCCGCAATGGCGACAGCGCGCCGGTCACCGACCTGCACCAGACCCGGGGCCAGATTGCCGTGCCGCGAAAATGGCTGGTCTACAGCTACCTCAAGCAGCAGGGGCTGGATAACCTGTGGGGTGTCGACAGCCCGGAAATCATGATGCGCCTGCTGCAGGTCGGCCGCGTGCAATACGTGGTGGCCGACACCATGAGCGTCGGCACCTTCGCCGCCGAAGAAGGCTTGGCCCTCGACCAGTTGCGCTACCAGATGCCACTGATGCACCAGGACGCCTACATCGCCTTCTCGCCCAAGGTCGATGCCCGGCAAGTGGCCCGCTGGCAGCGGGCCCTGGACGGCATGAAGCACGACGGCAGCCTGCAACAGCTCAAGCAGCGCTGGCATATCGACCTGGCCACGCCACAGGTAGATTGATTCCATGACCAGCCGTGCCCCCGGGAGCCCCCTACCCCATCAACTGGCGCTCAATCGCCCGCAATGCGCAGGCCAGGCCTGCCTCGACTTCGTCGTGGCCAGGCCCATTGAACGCAAGGCCGATGTGACTCTCTTACAGGCCAACCCTCTGCCGGAGAACTGGAAAGAGCAGCACAACGGCGGCCACTCCCCCTGCCACTACGCAGCGCACCACCACCTGAACTGGCCAGGCGAAGCCTGTTTTTCCGTGCTCTATAAAGGCCAGATGCCCTGGGCCTTCAACCGCGAATCGGCCCTGGCCCTGCATGATTACCTGGGTTCCGCAGAGCGCAATCCCGGTGGCTCCCCCTGGCGCAGCTTCCTGCGGCACATCCCGGGGCCGTTCAAGAGCCGCAAGGCACGCCAGCCGCTGACCCGCTTGATCAAGCGCTCGTTGACCCCGGGCTGAGGCCCCTGACCTGGAGTTCCCCTATGCCGACCTTTACCCCTGCCCGCCCCTTGTATCGCCTCAGTTGCACCGGCTGCGGCTGGGACCTGGCAATACTCGGCCAAAACGATGCCACGGTGCGCAAATGCCCCTGGTGCGGCTGCAATGAATTCAGCGAGCAGCAGCCGAACCGCAGCGGCGCCGGGCAGATCCTGGAGTGCAGGCACCATGGCCCGGTGGTGGTACAGGTGCTGGACGCCAACATCGACAGCCAGGACTTTCTCGACAATCTGTATTGCCCCTTCTGCCCCTGACTGATGGCCATGTTTTCCTGACTTGCACACGGCACTAAATCTCGTCCGCGGCGGCTACTTTCGCTACTATGGCCTGCCGATTCCTGCCTTTGCCGACCCGCCAGACCGGAGCTTCAATGCCTACCCCCAAGGACCTTGCCAGTGACAGCGGCGCACCGATGATTCCCGAACAGCGCCGCGAGCAGATCCTGCGCCAGCTGCGCAAGCATCAGGTGCTCAGCGTGCATCAGTTGATGGAGATGTTCGACTGCTCGCACATGACCGTGCGCCGGGATATCGCCTTGCTGGAACAGGAAGGCCGCGCCCATTCGGTGACCGGCGGGGTGCGCATCGCCAGCCAGTTGCACAGCGAGCCCAGCCACCAGTCCAAGGCCGTGGTGGAACTGCCGCAGAAGCAGGCCATGGCCAAGCTGGCGGCGGGCCTGTTGCATGCGGACATGACGGTGTACCTGGACGCCGGCACCAGCACCCTGGAGATCGTGCCCTACATCAAGGCGCTGTCGGGAATGACCGTGGTCACCAACGATTTCGGCGTGGCCCAGGCGTTGATGGATGCGCCCCAGGTCACGGTGATCCACACCGGCGGGCAATTGGACCACTCCAACCACTCCTGTGTCGGTGGGCTGGCGGTGGCCACCCTGCGCCAGGTGGTGACCGATGTGGCCTTTATTTCCACCAGTTCCTGGGACCTGCGCCGGGGCATCACCACGCCCTCGGCGCTGAAGGTCGAGGTCAAGCAGGTGGCGATGCAGTCGGCGACCCAGGTGGTGCTGGTGGCCAGCAGCTCCAAGTACGGCACCTTCAGCATGTACAAGATCGCCGGGCTGGAACAGTTCGACATCATCATCAGCGACGCCGCACTGGCCCCTGCGGCGGCGGACGGGATCCGCAAGCACGGTGTGGAACTGCTGCTGCCGGCGCAAGCCTGAGCCAGCGATGGCCCCCTGTGGCGAGGGAGCTTGCTCCCTCGCCACCCAGAGCGCGCAGTGGCCGCTAGCGGTTTTTCTCGGTGTCGGCCATGAACTGCCCCAGCTCGCGGGCGTAGAACCGGGCCATGCCGGTGGTGCCGTGGCCACGGGTTTCGGCGCTGGCGGGAATCAGCAGCAGGCGGGCATTTTTCACCTGTTTGAGCGCCGCTTGCAGGGTGCCGGTTTCCGGCGGATTGCGCTCGTCGTCCGCGGCGTTGATCACCAGCACTGGCGCCTGGATCTTGCCCAACCCCGGCATGGCGTTGTAGTCCGCCGAGGACTGCCACTGATAGATGAAATCATTGGCATCGGCGCCCTGGCTGGCCTTGAGGCGCTCCTGCACCAGCTGGTCAGCCTGGGCCCGGGTCGGCGCCAGGGCCTGATAGGCCAGGGTGCCGCCGCTGGTGCCGGTGGCGAACAGCGCGTTGGCCAGGCGCAGCGACGGCGGCTGTTGCCGGTAGTTGCCCTGCTCCCAGGCCGGGTCTTGCTTGATCGACTCCACCAGCAGGCGGCGCATCATCCAGTTGCGCGAGGACATTTCCCCGGGCTGGGCAGCCATGGGCACCAGGGCGTCCATCATCTGCGGCCACTTCTGGCCCCAGATCCAGGCCTGCATGCCGCCCATGGAATTGCCGATGATCAGCCGCAGGTGCTTGACCCCCAAGCCTTCGGTGACCAGCCGGTACTGGGCCTGGACCATGTCCTCGTAGTTGTACTGGGGAAAGCGCGCACGCAGGCCATCGGACGGCTTGCTCGACTGGCCGACGCCAATGCCGTCGGTGGCGATGATGTAGTACTTGCTGGCATCCAGGGGTTGCCCGGGGCCGAACAGTTCACCGCCAAAATCCTTGCTCAACAGGTCGCTGGCCGGCCGGTAGGTGCCATGCAGATAGAGGATCGCCGGGTGCTTGGGGTCCCCCAGGGTGATGTAGTGCAGCTTCAGGTTGGCCAACTGCTCACCGTTGTGGAAGGTGAATTTCGGGGCCACCCAATCCCCCTCGGTGGCCGGCGGCAAGCTCGCGGCCGCGGCCAGGGACATACCACCCAGGGACAAAATCAGGCCGAGCGCGGCCCGGCAGACAAAACGCTGCATGGGAAAACTCCTGTGTTTATCGCTACGTATCATCGCGAGCCGTTCGCGGCCTTCGCACCCTCTGTAGCCGCTGCCGCAGGCTGCGCAAGGCACCGCAGGGGCCTCGACGGCCGGGGAGTCGCTGCGAGCCTGCGGCTCGTTCGCAGCCTTGGGCAGCGGCTACCTAAAGCGCTGCGCGAAGGCCCCCAGGGCCTTGCGCGACGCTCTCCAGATACCTTTTCTTTCGTAACCTGAAGTGGCGGCTACACCGCTGGGCCTTAGCGCGCCTGCCAGTCCCGCAGCCACTGCAGGCCAGCGGAGGTGTCGCCGCGCGGGCGGTATTCACAACCGACCCAGCCGTCGTAGCCAAGGTCGTCCATCAGCTGGAACAGGTAGGGATAGTTCAGTTCGCCCAGGTCCGGCTCGTGACGATCCGGCACCCCGGCGATCTGGATGTGGCCGATCCCGGCCAGGTCGCGGCGCAGCTTCACCGCCAGGTCGCCTTCGACGATCTGGCAGTGGTAGCAGTCGAACTGCACCTTGAGGTTGGCCGCGCCGACTTCCTTGCAGATGGCCTGGGCCTGGTCCTGGCGGTTGAGGAAGAACCCTGGCATGTCCCGGGTGTTGATCGGCTCCAGCAGCACCGTGACCCCGACCTTGGCCGCCTGGGCCGTGGCGTGGGCCAGGTTCTCCAGATAGACGCCGTGGTGCCGCGGGCGATCGTTCTCGGACGGCAGCAGGCCGGCCATCACATGAACCCGCGAGTTGCCCAGCACCGCGGCGTATTCCAGGGCCTTGTCGAAGCCCTGGCGGAACTCCTGCTCGCGCCCGGGCAGGGAAACGATGCCCCGCTCCCCTGCCGCCCAGTCGCCGGGCGGGGCGTTGAACAAGGCCTGTTGCAGGCCGTGATCGTCCAGGCGCTGTTTCAGCGCCTGGGGGCTGTAGTCGTAGGGAAACAGATACTCCACGGCCGTGAAGCCGTCGGCCGCCGCGGCGGCGAAACGTTCGAGAAAGTCATGTTCCGGGTAGAGCATGCTGAGGTTGGCAGCAAAACGAGGCATGGGAACTCCTGGGACAAAGGGTCAGACAAATGGCCAGATCAGCAGGGTAATACAGAACCCCAAGGTGCCGAGCAAGGTGGTGATCAGGGTCCAGGTACGCAGGCCGTCCGCGACGTTGAGGCCGGCCAGCTTGGTGAAGATCCAGTACCCGGCATCGTTGATATGGGACATGGCCAACCCGCCACCGCCCATGGCCAGGCACAGCAGGGCCATGTGGTTGGGGCTCAGGTCGAGGGTGGCGATCAGCGGCGCGATGATCCCGGCGGTGGTCACCAGGGCCACGGTGGTGGAGCCCTGCACCGCACGCAGCAGCATGGTCAGCAGAAAACCCAGGGCCAGCACCGGCAGGCCGGTGGTGCGCAGCAGGTCGGAGACCACCGCGCCGATGCCGGTATCCACCAGCACCTTGCCGAACACCCCGCCGGCCCCGGCAATCAGGATCACCATGGCCACCCCGGGCAGCGCCGAGCCGATCACGTCGGACACCTGGTTGCGGCTCCAGCCGCGGCGCGAGCCCAGCAGCCAGGCACAGAGCAAGGTGTCCAGCAGCAGCGCCACCAGCGGCGCGCCCAGTACGGTCAGCACCCCACGCAGGGTGGATTCCAGGGGCAACAAGGAGGTGGCCAGGGTGCCCAGCAGGATCAATACGATGGGCAACAGGATCAGGCTGACGATCAGGCCGAACCCCGGTGGCGGTGCCGGTGGCAGTTTCGCCGCCAGGCTGCCGGTGGATTCTTCCAGGCCCATGTGCGCCACAGCGGCCACCGCCTGGGGGCTGGCAGGCTGCTCGGAGCCGTTGTTCCAGGCGGCGAGGTCTTCATTGGTGACGTGCGGGCCGTAGACTTCGGCGCGGATATCATCGGTCATTGGGTAGTTGCGCCGGGTCATGCGCCCCGCCACGCGGTAGCCCACGTAGCACAGCAGCGCGGTCAGCGGCAGGCCGAACATCAGCACCCGGCCCAGGTCCGCGCCCAGTTGGCTGGCCGCGGCCACCGCTCCAGGGTGCGGCGGCAAGAAGGCGTGCACGGTGAGCAGCGCGGCGCACATCGGCAAGGCGAACACCAGTAGCGGCTTGCGCGCACTGCGGGCCACGCCATAGGCCAGGGGCATGAGGATGATCACCCCGACCTCGAAGAACACTGGCACGCCGATGATGAATCCGGCCATGGTCAGTGCCAGGGGCGTGCGCCGGTTGCCGAAGCGCTCGATCAGGGTCTTGGCCAGGGCCTCGGCGCCGCCGGAAAGCTCGATGATGCGGCCGATCATCGCGCCCAGGGCGATGATGATGGCGATGTGGCCGAGGGTCTTGCCCATGCCGCCCTCGATGGTGGCCACCAGTTCCGCCGGTTTCACCCCGGCCACCAGCGCCACCAGGATGCTCACCAGCATCAGCGCGACAAAGGGCTGGAACTTGTACTTGAGCACCAGGAACAGCAACAGGGCGATACCGGCCCCGGCGGTGATCATCAGAATCAGCGGGCTCATTGCACACGCCCTCCACCCAGTGGCTGGCAGGGGGTGCTGGTGGTGCGGGAACCCGTAAAGCCAATGCAGTCATTCATCTCGGGAAATCCTGTTGTTATTGTTTTTCAACGGCAAGCCGCTCCCCGCGAAAGCCTCATGAAGGCTTCCGTGGGCTGGCGTGCATGAAATGTTGGCAGTGTCGCGGGCTTACCAGGTGGCGCCGAAAGCGACCCGCAGCTCATCCAGGGCGGCCTGATCCAGAGGTGCCGGGCGCGGCTGGCTCATCAGCCACAGGCGCGCGGTTTCCTCCAGCTCTTCCAGGGCGTAGCTGGCCTTGGACACACTGCTTTCCCAGACCACCGGGCCCAGGCGTTCGAGCATCACCCCACGCACCTGGTTGGCCAGTTGCGCCACCTGCTCGGCGACCTTGGGCGAACCCGGGCGCTGGTAGCCGATCAGCGGGATATGCCCGACCTTCATCACCTGGTACGGGGTCAGCGGCGGCAGGATGTCGTCCTCGCGCCAGACCCCGGCCAGGGTCAAGGCCACCAGGTGGGTGGAATGGGTATGCACTACTCCGCCCACCCCCGGATTGCGGTCATACACCTGGCGATGCAGGGCCAGGGTCTTGGACGGCTTGTCGCCACTGACCCACTCCCCCGCCAGGTTGACCTTGGCGATGGCCGCCGGATCCAGGCGCCCGAGGCAGACGTCGGTGGGGGTGATCAGCCAGCCGTCGTCGAGCCGCGCGCTGATATTGCCGGCGCTGCCCACGGTGTAGCCGCGCTGATAGAGGCTGCGGCCGACATCGCAGATTTCTTCGCGCAGAGCGTTTTCCCGGCTCATGCCTGACCTCCCGCCAATTGGCCCAGGGCCTTGCTGAAAAAGTCGCGACCACCGAAGTTGCCAGACTTCAGCGCCAGGGCCAGGGGCTCGCCGCCACTGCTGACGGTGGCCGGGACCCCGGGATCGATCTGCGCGCCGATCTGCAGCAGGCGCACGTCCAGAGCCTTGACCACGGCGCCGGAGGTTTCCCCGCCAGCCACCACAAAGCGCCGCACGCCGCTGTCGCGCAGGCCCCGGGCGATCTCGCCCAAGGCATTCTCCACCAGCGCTCCGGCACGTTCGGCGCCGAGCTGACGCTGCACCGCCTTGACCTCTTCCGGCGTGCTGGTGGCGTAGATCAGCACCGTGCCCTGTTGCTCCCGGGCAAAGGCCAGGGCCTGTTCCACCACCGCCTCGCCGGCCGCCAGGGCCAGCGGGTCGATGCGCCAGGCCGGGCGCTCGGCTTCCAGCCAGGCATCGACCTGGGCATTGGTGGCCAGGGAGGCACTGCCGGCCAGCACCACTTCGCCACCGGCCACCTTGGGCAGGCTTGCAGCGTCGAGGTCACGCAGCTTGCCGGCGCGGCGGAAGTTTTCCGGCAGGCCCAGGGCAAGCCCGGAGCCACCCGTGAGCAGCGGCAGGTCGGCGCAGGCAGCGCCGAGGGTATAGAGGTCGGCATCGGACAGCGCATCGGCAATCGCCAGGGCCACACCCTGCCCGCGCAGTTCGGCGATCCTGCTACGCACCGCCTCCACCCCCTGGGCGATGCTGTCGTAGCGCAGCAGGCCTACCGGCAGCCGGGTCTGGGATTGCAGGACCCGCACCAGGTTGGCATCGGTCATCGGCGTCAGCGGGTGATGCTGCATGCCCGATTCGTTGAGCAACTGGTCCTGGACGAACAGGTGGCCACGGAAAATGGTCCGGCCATTCTCAGGGAACGCCGGGCAGGCCAGGGTGAAATCGCTGCCCAGGGCCTCGAGCAAGGCCTCGCTGACCTGACCGATATTGCCCGCCGCGGTGGAATCGAAGGTCGAGCAGTATTTGAAGAAGATCTGCTCGCAGCCCTGGTCCCGCAGCCATTGCAGGGCGGCCAGGGATTCGGCCACCGCTTCGCTGGCCGCAGTGGTACGCGACTTCAGCGCGATCACCACGGCGTCGGCGTCCAGCCCGGCAGCCACTTCGGCGCTGGGAATGCCGATGCTCTGCACAGTGCGCATGCCACCGCGAACCAGCATGTTGGCCAGGTCCGTGGCCCCGGTGAAATCGTCGGCGATGCAGCCCAGCAACGGGCGTGGATTGGAAATCGTCATCACGGGTTCCTCACTCGGCATCGGGCTTGGCCACGGGCAGGTCGATGCCCGGGAAGATCTTGATCACCGCCGAGTCGTCCTCGCGGCCAAAACCGGCGCTGGAGGCCTGCATGAACATCTGGTGCGCGGTGGCCGACAGCGGCAGCGGGAATTTGCTGGCCCGGGCAGTATCCAGCACCAGCCCCAGGTCCTTGACGAAGATGTCCACCGCGGACAGCGGTGTGTAGTCGGCCTTGAGGATATGCGGAACGCGGTTCTCGAACATCCAGGAGTTGCCCGCGCTGTGGGTGATCACCTCGTACAGGGCATCGGCGTCCACCCCTTCGCGCAGGCCCAGGGCCATGGCTTCGGCGGATGCCGCGATATGCACCCCGGCCAGCAACTGGTTGATGATCTTGACCTTGGAGCCCAGGCCATGGGCATCCCCCAGGCGATAGACCTTGCCGGCCATGCCCCCCAGAATCGCCTCGGCCCTGGCGTAAGCGGTGGCCGGGCCGGAAGTCATCATGGTCATCTCGCCGGCGGCAGCCTTGGCCGCGCCACCGGAAATCGGCGCGTCCAGGTACAAAAGGCCCAGGGCTTCCAGGCGCTGGCCCAGCTCCACGGCGTAGGTCGGAGCCACGGTGGCGCAGCCGATCACCAGGCTGCCGGGACGCAGTGCCGCTGCCGCCCCGCCCTCACCGAACAGCACACTTTCGGTCTGCTCGGCGTTGACCACCACGGTGACAATCACATCGCATTCGCCGGCCAGTTGCGCCGCCGAGGCGCAAGCCACGCCGCCTTCGCTGGCGAACTGCGCGGTGACTTCGCTGCGCACGTCACAGGCATGCACCTTGAAACCGCTGCGCAGCAGCGACCGGGCGATGCCCAGGCCCATGGCGCCAAGACCGATGACACCGACATTGTTGTTATTCATGGGGGACTCCAGAAATAGACCAGGACCGTGCCGCGCCAGACAGGCGCCGGGCAAGAACCGGGCAGGACAGGGAAATCCGGATTGCAGGTCCGGCAAATGCAGCACAGGCAGCAACAGGCGCAGCGCCAGACGGCAAGCCCGGAAGGTGCATGGCACCGTGGGCAGGTGCCGAGAGAGGCAGGAGCGAATCGATCATCATGGCCATCCTGTTGCTGTTGTTATCAGGTTGAGCTTTGGCTGTGAACGATCATCCACCAATGAACGGATTATGTGAAGAAGTTTTTCAATCTAACATTTTTTAACATCACCTTGAGCGCCCGGCCCCGGCCAGCCACTGGTCGGAAGCCGACGGCCGGTGCCCCGCGGGCTGCTACAACCCTTCACAGCCCTGATCTGGATCAGCATGGCCCGGGGTGACCTGGCCGAGGCTGAATGAACGAGGGCTGCTGACTGGCGGTAGCACCCTTCATCGCAACCCCGTTGACGCTCCCCCTGGCACAGAGCTCAATGGCCTGTCTGGTTATGCTTGGATAAGGATGATTCAACATGGCAAAGATTGAGGTTTTATCAGGTGATTTCCTGCAAGGCGCCGGCGAGTACCGGCACGGCACCTTCAGGCTCAAGACGGTATTCAACAGCAACGGCGTCGAGGTCAAGGCATCGGCCTTCAAGACACTGGAGATCGCCAGCGAAAGCCCGATCACCAATAAGGACGCCCTGGGCTACGGCATTGCCGGCGCCATGCTGCTGGGCCCGGTGGGCGCCCTGGCCGGGTACCTGATGGCGGGTACGGAAAACGAAGTGACCTTCATCGGCACCCTCAAGGATGGCCGGCAGTTGATGGCGGCCACCGATAGCGCGACCTACAAGGATATCTCCCAGCACTTGCTGCACTGATAATCCCCGTCGCTATATTCAGTGCCCATGACATCCCCATCGGTCATGGGCACTTTCTTTATATAAAACTTATATATATCCGCCTCTCGTACCAGCTAATTCCCACCCTTAGCTGAACCTCACCTGAAACTTCGTAACTGTTCAATGATTCAGGGCAATTTAGCCTTGACTCCAGCACCCCTCCTGAGTAAATTGCGCGGGCCGGTAATTACGGCCCTTTGTTTAACTCACTAAAGAAGCCAATGGACACAGTATCTAGACGCTGTCTGGTCACTGCCGCTGCGCAGAGCCAGGCACTTAACCCTGAAAATGACGGGACTCGACTCCGCGGTCGGGTAAGCTGCGCTAGGGCTTGACGCTCCAACGTAACTTGCCTCCCCGGAACCAGTCCGGTCGCGAGGCAAATGTTATGCACTTCACTTCCTCTGTAATGCCAGGCGTTCGCGCCTTCGCCGCCACCATGCGGGTCAAGCTGTGCCGTGAGCCCAAGGTTCTGGCGCGCTCGCCGTTTTCTCGTGCCGCCCCCACCCCCTCGACCGCCCTGCGAGCCAATTGGCGCGTCTGCCCGATGACCGGGCAGTTGCAGCAACGCTGGAGCTTCGACGATAGCCAGGACCCGCAGAGTCGGGGCGCTGCCCTGCTCCTGCAACAGGCCGGACTGATCTTCGGCCTGTACCTCGGGGCGCGCAGCTCAGCCTGAACCAGCGGTAACTTTCCGTTGTTTGCAAACGAACTTTCAAAGTTTAAGTTCGGCGGCGCGCTATTGCCTGTCAGTTAATAAAGTTACTGGAGAAAGTTATGGAAGAGGCCAGTAGTAGGTTCGCTGCCCATACAACTTCATTGTTTGGGCAGCGAACGTTAAAACCTGAAAAACGCCAAGATCAAAATCGATCGCTAACCTGCGGCTCGACATGTTTTCGCTCGCCTTTAATTAGTTGAGTGTTGCTGTGTCGTGCCGCAAGCAGGCGGCAGGAGCACAGACCATGACTGTAAAAACCCCAACTTCCCGCAACACCAGCGCCACCAGTGACAGCAACAAGCTGTCGATGCGTGCCGCCCGCGAAGCCCAGAACGGCCTGGCCGTCACCCTGGCCAACGTCAACTCCACCACCGCCGGCCTCACTGAACTGGATGCCGAGGGCCGCCTGCAACGGGACGGCCACAACGAGGTCGCCCACGACCGTCCGCCACACGCTCTGGTGCAGTTGCTCCAGGCTTTCAACAACCCCTTCATCTATGTGCTGATGACCCTGACCGGTATCAGTTTCTTCACCGACTTCTGGCTGCCGCTGCAGGCCGGCGAAGAAACCGATCTCACCGGGGTCATCATCGTACTGGTGATGGTGCTGGCCAGCGGCCTGATGCGTTTCTGGCAGGAACACCGCTCGGCCAAGGCCGCCGAAGCGCTCAAGGCCATGGTACGGACCACCGCCGCCGTACTGCGCCGCGAGCAGATGGGCATGCAGGCCCGGGTGCGTGAAGTACCGATGCGCGACCTGGTGGTGGGCGACATCATCCAGCTGTCCGCCGGTGACATGATCCCTGCCGACATCCGCCTGATCGAATCCCGCGATCTGTTCATCAGCCAGGCGGTGCTTACCGGCGAAGCCTTGCCGGTTGAAAAGTACGACACCCTGGGCGCCGTTCAGGAAAAGTCCGCCACCGCCCAGGCCGCCGATCAGCAAGACCTGCTGGACCTGCCGAACATCTGCTTCATGGGCACCAACGTGGTCAGCGGCACGGCCACCGCGGTGGTCGTGGCCACCGGCTCGCGCACCTACTTCGGTTCCCTGGCCCGCTCCATCGTCGGCTCCCGCACCCAGACCGCCTTCGACCGCGGGGTCAACAGCGTCAGCTGGCTGCTGATCCGCTTCATGCTGGTGATGGTGCCCATCGTTCTGCTGATCAACGGATTCGCCAAGGGCGACTGGGCCGAAGCCTTCATGTTTGCCCTGGCAGTGGCCGTCGGCCTGACCCCGGAAATGCTGCCGATGATCGTCAGCGCCAACCTGGCCAAGGGCGCCTCGGCCATGGCCAAGCGCAAGGTGGTGGTCAAGCGCCTTAACGCGATCCAGAACTTCGGCGCCATGGACGTGCTCTGCACCGACAAGACCGGCACCCTGACCCAGGACCGGATCATCCTCGAACATCACGTCGACATCAGCGGCAGCCGCTGCGATGAAGTGCTGCAACTGGCCTGGCTCAACAGCTACCACCAGAGCGGCATGAAGAACCTGATGGACCGCGCAGTGGTCAGCTTCGCCGAGGAGAACCCGCACTTCACCCCGCCTGCCGCCTGGCGCAAGGTGGATGAGCTGCCGTTCGACTTCGTCCGGCGGCGCCTGTCGGTCATCCTCGCCGATGCCCGCGGCCACCACCTGCTGGTGTGCAAGGGCGCGGTGGAGGAAATGCTGGAAACCGCCACCCGGGTCCGCAAGAACGGTGTCACCCAGACCATCGACGCCGCCCTGCGTGCCGAGTTGCTGCAACTGGCCGAAGACTATAACCGCGACGGTTTCCGCGTGCTGCTGGTGGGCACCCGTGACATCGCCCGGGACCAGATCAAGAACCAGTACAGCGCCAGCGACGAACGCGAGCTGGTGATCGAAGGCTTCCTGACCTTCCTCGATCCGCCGAAGGAAACCGCCGGCCCGGCGATTGCCGCCCTGCGCGACAACGGCGTCACCGTGAAGGTACTGACCGGTGACAACCCCATCGTCACCGCGAAGATCTGCCGCGAGGTCGGCCTGGAAGTCGGCGAGCCGCTGCTGGGTCGTGACATCGAGCGCATGGACGACGAAGTGCTGGGGCGCCTGGTGGAAGAGCGCACGGTATTTGCCAAGCTCACCCCACTGCAGAAGTCCCGGGTGCTCAAGGCATTGCAGGCCAACGGCCACACCGTGGGCTTTCTCGGCGACGGCATCAACGACGCCCCGGCGCTGCGCGATGCCGACGTCGGCATCTCGGTGGACAGCGGCACCGACATCGCCAAGGAATCGGCGGACATCATCCTCCTGGAAAAGAGCCTGATGGTGCTGGAGGAAGGGGTGATCAAGGGTCGCGAGACCTTCGGCAACATCATGAAGTACCTGAACATGACCGCCAGCTCCAACTTCGGCAACGTGTTCTCGGTGCTGGTGGCCAGTGCCTTCATTCCGTTCCTGCCGATGCTGGCGATCCACCTGCTGCTGCAGAACCTGATGTACGACTTCTCCCAGCTGGCCCTGCCGTGGGACAAGATGGACAAGGAGTACCTGAGCAAGCCACGCAAGTGGGACGCCAAGAACATTGGGCGCTTCATGCTGTGGATCGGGCCGACCTCGTCGATCTTCGACATCACCACCTTTGCCCTGATGTGGTACGTGTTCGCCGCCAACAGCGTGGAAATGGCCGCCCTGTTCCAGTCCGGCTGGTTCATCGAAGGCCTGCTCTCCCAGACCCTGGTGGTGCACATGCTGCGCACCCGCAAGATCCCGTTCATCCAGAGCACCGCGGCACTGCCGGTCATGCTCGCCACGGGCCTGGTGATGGCACTGGGTATCTATGTGCCCTTCTCGCCTCTGGGCAGCATGGTCGGCCTGGTGCCGCTGCCGTGGGAATACTTCCCTTGGCTGGTGGGTACCCTGCTCAGCTACTGCGTGGTCGCCCAGACCATGAAGACCCTGTACATCCGCCGCTTCAAGCAGTGGTTCTAAGGGCCTGAGCCCGGTGCGGCCGCCCCACGGCGGTCGCACCAGATACAGCAAACCAACGATGCCACCGTCGGCGCGGCCAGCGCCCTGTCGACGGCGACGCTGTTCGCCCGAAAGGAGCATCGCCATGTTTTTCAAAGCTTTTTCGCTGTTGCAACGCGGCCTGAAGGCCTTGCTGGTCTGCGGCCTGTGCGCCTGCGCCAGGCTGCTCGCCCGCCTGAGCATCCGCCTCTATGTGCGGGGCCTGCTGAGCGCCGTTGAAATGCGTTTCCTGCTGGGGTTCAGCGCCGCCATCACCCGCGCCTCGCTGCGCCTGGCGATTGCCTGAAACCTGTCACAGTCCCGGGAGAATACTCATGTCGGGCACTACTCTTCTGATCAACCTGGCCGGCGCCATCGCGCTGTTGCTGTGGGGCTCGCAGATGATCTGCGGCTCACTCCTGCGGGGCTTCGGCAGCCCGCTGCGGCACTGGCTCGGGCAACACCTGAACAACCGCTGGCTGGCGCTGCTGTGTGGCGTCGGCATCACCGGCGTGGTGCAAAGCAGCACTGCGGTGAGCCTGATGGCCAGCTCCTTCACCGCCGCCGGCACCCTGGGCCTGGCCCCGGCGCTGGCGGTGATGCTGGGGGCCAATATCGGCTCGACCCTGGTGGTCCAACTGCTCAGCCTCGACCTCTCGCTGGCGGCACCCGTGGCATTGCTGGCGGGCTTCCTGTGCTTTCGCCTGCGAGACGATTCGCGCTTTGAAAGCATCGGCTGCGCACTGATCGGCCTGGGCCTGATGCTGCTGGCCCTGGGCATGCTCGGCGCGACCCTGGGGGCGGTGGAAGGCACCCCGGTGTTCCAGCTGGTGATGACCAGCCTCGACGGCGACCTGCTGCTGGCCCTGCTGGTGGCGCTGCTGCTGACCTGGATGTGCCACTCCAGCGTTGCCGTGGTGCTGCTGACTGCCTCGCTGGCCGGTACTGGGCTGCTGTCGCCGGCCACCAGCATGGCCCTGGTGCTGGGGGTCAACCTCGGCAGCACCCTGCCCTCGCTGCTCAGCGCCAGCGGCAACGTGGCTCGGCGCCTGCCCCTGGGCAACCTGCTGGTGCGACTGTCGGGAGCGGTGCTGCTGATGCCCTGGATCGCCACTCTGGGCCAGTGGCACGTCATCGAGCAACTGCCTCCGGCCCTGCTGGTGGTGGCCCTGCACACTGCCTTCAGCCTGGTGCTGGCGCTGCTGTTCATCGGTTTCACCGGGCCCATGGCCAAGCTGCTGACCCGGCTACTGCCGGCCCCGGCCGCGGTCACCGACCCGGGCATGCCGCTGTACCTGGACGAAGCCGGCCTGGAAGTGGCCAATATCGGCCTGTCCAACGCCGCCCGCGAAGCCCTGCGCATGGCCGATATGCTCTCGGGCATGCTCGACCGGGTGCTGCAGCTGTTTCGCACCGCCAACCAGGCCAATGCCGATCAGGTGCGCCATATCGATCAGTCCCTGGACCTGCTCAGCGCGGCAATCCGCGCCTACCTGGCGGATATCGGCAAGGAAGGCATCAGCGACCAGGATGCCGACCGCTCCCAGGAAATCCTGCTGCTGGTGATCAACCTTGAGCACGCCGGGGACATTCTCGCCACCAGCCTGGCGCATCTGGCCGCGCGGCGCTTGCGCCGTGGCGAGCCGTTTTCCGAGTTCGAGCTGAGCACCCTGTACCCGCTGCACCAGGAACTGCTGGACAGCCTGAGCCTGGCTATCACCGTGTTCCTGCGCGAAGACCTGCCCACCGCCCACCAACTGGTGGCGCGCAAGGAAAACGTGCGGCGCCTGGAAGCCGCCGCCAGTCGCGAGCACTTTCGCAAGTTGCGCGAAGACCGTGGCGCCTGGGCCGAATCCGGGGACATTTTCCAGCGTTTGCTGCGCGACTACCGGCGGGTTCACCACCACATCGCCGCCCTGGCCTACCCGGCCCTGGAACGCGCCGGTGAACGGGACATCGAGCACGCCTACCTCAACGAACCGCTGCCCGGCGAGACCAGCATCAGCCCGATAAAGGAGAACAGCCCATGCGCGTCCTGATCTGCGCCGGCCGCTACTACGCCGACGACCGCCGGTGCCGCCAGGTCCTCGACGCCTTTCAGCGCCTGCATGAAACCCGCGTGGTGATTCATGGCGGCAGCCAGTTCCTCGGCGCCCATATCGAGGACTGGGCCCGGGACATCGGCGCCGACATCGTCCGCTACCCGCCCAACTGGCAACGCCATGGCAAGCACGCCGAACGCCTGCGCAACGCCTTCATGCTGGCCGACAGCCGCCCCGACATCGTCCTCGCCCTGCCCGGTGGGGAAGACACCGAAGAACTGCTGGCCCAGGCCCGGGCCCGGCAGATCCAGGTTCTGTCGATGGCCGACCAGTAAGCCTCCCAAGCCGCCACCCTCTGCACCGGCCCGCACGCCAGATGCACCGGTGCCCCAACCCAGAACGAGATCCGCCATGTCCAAGCACACCCCACATCGCCCCTCACGTTCCAGCGCCTTTGGCCACCCTCTGCCTGCCGCGAAAAGCCGCATGCTCAAGCGCAACCTGCTGTTCCTCGCCCTCACCGCCAGCGCGACCGCCACCCTGGCCCTGTGCTCCAAGGCCCAGGCCGCCGGCGGCGCCTACGTGGTGGATGACGGCGCCATCAACGCTCCCGGGGAATGCAATGTCGATGTCTGGTACCAGAGCACCCGTCACCAGGGCTCCAGCCACACCAGCGTGGTGGCCCCGGCCTGCACCTTCAGCCAACTGCCCTGGGTGCAACTGGGGGCCGCGGTGCAGCGCCAGCAGGCCGACGGCCAGGGCGAGACCCAGCTCAGCCCCCAGGTCAAGCTGGCCCTGCTGGACCGTGAAGACCTGGGCCTGCAACTGGCCCTGGCCGGCTCCGCCCACTGGGCCCTGAACCGCAGCCACAGCTTCGACGGTGGCGACCTCGCCCTGCCGCTGACCTTCAGCCCTGTTGCCAGCCTGCGCCTGAACCTGAATGCCGGCTGGGCCCACGCCTATGACGACGGCGACCAGAACCACCGCTGGACCTGGGGCAGCGGCCTGGAGTACGACCTGGCCCAGAGCCTGACCCTGATTGCCGAACGCTACGGCCAACGCGGCGGCGAACAAGGCTGGCAGGCCGGCCCGCGCCTGCACCTGGGCCAGCACCTGGACCTGGACCTGATCGTTGGCCAGCACCTGACCGAAGACCGCGACCGTTGGCTGACCACCGGCGCGACCCTGCGCTTCTAACCCCCGAAAGCGCCCCACCTCTGTAGGAGCTGGCTTGCCAGCGAAGGCGTCGGCAAACGCTATGCAGGGCTCAGGGGCCTCTTCGCCGGCAAGCCGGCTCCTACGCGAGATAGGCTCGGTGTTGCGTTGCACCGTAGGAGCTGGCTTGCCAGCGAAGGCGTCGGCAAACGCTATGCAGGGCTCAGGGGCCTCTTCGCCGGCAAGCCGGCTCCTACGCGAGGTAGGTTCGCTGTTGCGTTGCACCGTAGGAGCTGGCTTGCCAGCGAAGGCGTCGGCAAAGGCGATGCAGGGCTCTGGGGCCTCTTCGCCGGCAAGCCGGCTCCTACGCGAGGTAGGTTCGCTGTTGCGCTGCACCGTAGGAGCTGGCTTGCCAGCGAAGGCGTCGGTAAGGGCGATGCAGGGCTCAGGGGCCTCTTCGCCGGCAAGCCGGCTCCTACAGGGCCATCAGTTGCGCGGTGCACTGGGCGATGCGGCGGCAGGCTTCGGCCAGCCGTTCGCGGTCCAGCACCAGGGCAATGCGGATGTGCCCGACCACGCTGGGGCCGAAGGCTTCGCCCGCCAGTACCGAAACCCCATAACCCTCCAACAGTCGCTCGGCGAACGCCTGGGCGCCCTGCCCGGTGCGGCGTACGTCCACCATGACGAACATGCCGCCATCGGGCCGCACTGGGCGCAATCCCGGGCACTGCCCGAGCAGCGTGCACACCAGGTCGCGGCGCTGGCGGTACTCCTCGCGCATCCGGGGCAGTTCCGGCAGTTCGCGGGTCAGCGCCACCACTGCCGCATTCTGGATGAAGTCCGGCAGGCCGTAGAGCATGCACAGGGCCAGATTGCTCAGGTGCCCGGCCAGCGCCGGCGGAGCGATCACCCAGCCCACCCGCCAGCCGCTCATGGCATGGGACTTGGACAGGCTGTTGATGGTGGCGGTGCGCCCGCCCATTCGCGACAGACCGCCCGGGCTCAGGTGCTGGCCTTCATACAGCAGGTCGCCGTAGACCTCGTCGGAAATCAGCCACAGGTCATGCTCCATGCACAAGCGCGCCAGGACCTGCCAGTCGTCAAGGGACAAGCTGGCCCCGGAGGGGTTGTTGGGGCTGTTGATGAGCATGGCCCGGGTCCGCGGGCTGATGCGCGCCGCCACTTCCTGCGGGTCCAGGCGAAAGCCCTGCTCGGCCCGCACCGGCACCGGCACCACCCTGGCGCCACAGGCACCGAACACCCCTTCGTAGGTGACGTACATGGGCTCGGCCACCAGCACCTCGTCCCCCGGGTCGAGCAGGCACTGGGCCACAGAGAACACCGCACACTGCGCCCCCGGCAGCACCACCACGTGCTCGGCATCGACGATCTGCCCGGTACGCTGGTGGTGGCAACGGGCGATGCAACTGCGCAATGCCAGGTTGCCGCGCACATCCGAATAATGGGTGTCACCGGCCAGCAGGCTATCGATGGCCGCCTGGACCACCGGCCGGGGGGTGTCGAAATCCGGATCGCCGATGGTCAGCAACAGCACATCGCGCCCCTGCTCGCGCAAGGCCAAAGCTCGGTAATGGATATCCCAGGCGGCGGAACCTTCTCCGGCAATCCGTTGGGTCAGGGCTGAATAGCGCATCGCTTTCTCCATGAAAGATGCTTCAGCCAGAACCCTAGGTGCTGGCGCGGCGCTCGTCGAGCGAGCACCCGCGCCGTTGGACGCTTAGATCACAAAACGCGCCACCAGAGCGTTCAGGTCCACCGCCAGGCGCGACAGCTCATGGCTGGCGGCGCTGGTCTGGTTGGCCCCGGCCGCCGACTGGGTGGCCAGGTCGCGGATGTTCACCAGGTTGCGGTCCACCTCGCGGGACACCTGCGCCTGCTCTTCCGAGGCGCTGGCGATCACCAGGTTGCGCTCGTTGATCTGGTTGATGGATTCGGCAATCTGCTCCAAGGCCACGCCCGCGGCGCGGGCCAGTTCCAGGGTGCTCTGGGTACGCTGGTTGCTCTGCTGCATCGACTCCACGGCGTCGCCTGTGCCGTTCTGGATGCCGGCCACCATCTTCTCGATTTCCTGGGTCGACTGGGCGGTGCGATGGGCCAGGGCCCGCACCTCGTCGGCCACCACCGCAAAGCCGCGCCCGGCCTCGCCAGCACGGGCCGCCTCGATGGCCGCGTTGAGGGCCAGCAGGTTGGTCTGCTCGGCGATGGCGCGGATCACGTCCAGCACCTTGCCGATATCCCGGCCCTGGGTCGCCAGGCCTTCGATCATCACCGAAGTGCTCTGCACGTCGTGGGTCATGGTCTGGATCGCGTCCACGGTTTCCACCACCCGGTCGCGACCTTCGCGCGCGGCCTGGGTCGACTGCCGGGAAGCCTCGGAAGTGGACACCGCATTGCGCGCCACCTCCTCCACCGCGGCGGTCATTTCATTGACCGCAGTGGCCGCCTGTTCGATCTCGTTGTTCTGCTGCTGCAAGCCGCGGGAAGCCTCTTCGGTGACCGCGCTGAGTTCTTCCGAGGCCGAGGCCAGCTGGGTCGCCGAGCCGGCGATCTGCTCGATGGTGCGGCGCAGGCTGGCCTGCATTTCGCCCAGGGCCTGCAACAGCCGCGCCGGCTCGTCCTTGCCATCGACCTCGATGGCCTGGCGCAGGTTGCCACCGGCAATCACCTCGGCGGCCTTCAGCGCCTTGTTCAGGGGGGTGACGATGCTGCGGGTCAGTAACAACGCCAGGACGATGGTCAGCAAGGCTGCGATCACAGCGACAATGACGATCCCGGCGACCGCCCCGTTGTAATGCTCGCCAGCCGCCTGGGAAGCGCTCTTGGCGCCGGCGGCGTTCATGGCGATGAGCTTGTTCAACTGTTCACCCATCTGATCGGTGCCGTCCTTGATCCGGGTGTTGATCAGGTTGCGCAATTCCTCCAGCTTGTCCTGGCGCGACAGTTCGAGCATTTCCTTCTGCGCCTGCAGGTAATTCTCCAGGGTCATGCTGAATGTCTTGTACAGGGCGGCCTCCTCCGGGCCCATCGGCAACGCCGCGTAACTGGCCTGGGCCTTTCTGGCGTTGTCCACCAGCACGCCAATGCGCGTCTGGGCTTCGGCCAAGCCTGCCGGCTCGCGGTTCACCAGCACACGGAAGGAAAGAATCCGCAGGCGCAACACGTTCTCGGTGAGGTTGCCGAGAAAGCCGACACTGGGCAGCTGGTTGCTTTCCATGTCCACCGAGGCTTCGCGGATCACCGCCATGCGATTGACCGCAAACACCCCCAGCACCACGACCAGCAAGGCAATGAAGGCAAAACCGAGGAAAGCACGAGGGGCGATATTCAGGTTACGCAAGGACATAGGGCGACTCTCGAGGGAGAACGGGCGACGGGCATCCATGCCGTTGAACCGTCGGCGCATCAGGGGCTGTGCCGACGTCGGCACCGCGCTGTTGGAAGTGCGCGGGCCTGTTAGAGATATCGGCCGAACTTGAGCTTTCATATGGCTGGTTGGTAAAAATATTTCTGAATGTGACCGGTGTATCAGGGCTGATACAACACGATGCGAAGTGAATCGATAAAGCGCTACAGCATCGCCCTCAGCCAGGGTTTTCGACCCTCGCTCCGCCCCCCCGCCTTCCTATGAAAAGTGCAATTCATTCGCCGGAAAAGCCATTTAGTCCATGCTCGCGGCTGCCCATCATGGCCCCAGTCAATAAAAACAACGCTGAGACTGGATATGAAACCTGAAGACTTTCGTGCCGCAACCGACCGCCCGCTGACCGGTGCCGAATACCTGGCAAGCCTGCGCGACGACCGTGAAATCTACATCTATGGCGACCGGGTCAAGGACGTCACCACCCACCCGGCCTTCCGCAACTCCGCGGCCTCCATGGCCCGCCTGTACGACGCCCTGCACGACCCGGCCACCAAGGAGCAACTGTGCTGGGACACCGACACCGGCAACGGCGGCTACACCCACAAGTTCTTCCGTTCGGCGAAAAGCCCCGATGAACTGCGCCAGCAGCGCGACGCCATCGCCGACTGGTCGCGCCTGACCTATGGCTGGATGGGCCGCAGCCCCGACTACAAGGCCGCCTTCGGCAGCGCCCTGGGGGCCAACCCGGAGTTCTACGGGCGCTTCGCAGACAACGCCCGCACCTGGTACAAGCGCATCCAGGAAGCCTGCCTCTACCTCAACCACGCCATCGTCAACCCACCCATCGACCGCGACAAACCGGTGGATCAGGTCAAGGACGTGTTCATCTCGGTGGACGAGGAAGTCGAGGGCGGGATCATCGTCAGCGGCGCCAAGGTGGTGGCCACCAACTCGGCCCTGACCCACTACAACTTCGTCGGCCAGGGCTCGGCCCAGTTGCTGGGGGACAACACCGATTTCGCCCTGATGTTCATCGCCCCGATGAACACCCGGGGCATGAAGCTGATTTGCCGCCCCTCCTATGAACTGCAGGCCGGCATGACCGGCTCGCCCTTCGACTACCCGCTGTCCAGCCGCTTCGACGAGAACGACGCGATCCTGATCATGGACAAGGTGTTCATCCCCTGGGAAAACGTGCTGATCTACCGCGACTTCGAGCGCTGCCGCCAGTGGTTCCCCCAGGGCGGGTTCGGCCGCCTGTTCCCGATGCAGGGCTGTACCCGGCTGGCGGTCAAGCTGGACTTCATTACCGGCCTGCTGGTCAAGGCCCTGCAATGCACCGGCTCCCTGGAGTTTCGCGGGGTCCAGGCGCAGGTTGGCGAAGTGGTGGCCTGGCGCAACCTGTTCTGGTCCCTGACCGACGCCATGCACGGCAACGCCAGTGAATGGATGAACGGCGTCTACCTGCCCAGCACCCAGGCGCTGCAGGCTTACCGGGTGCTGGCGCCCCAGGCCTACACCGACATCAAGAAGATCATCGAGCAGGTGGTGGCCAGCGGCCTGATCTACCTGCCCTCCGGCTCCCGCGACCTCAAGGACCCGGTCCTCAACCAGTACCTCGGCACCTACTGCCGGGGTTCCGGGGGCATGGGCCACGAGGAGCGGATCAAGATCCTCAAGCTGCTGTGGGACGCCATCGGCACCGAATTCGGCGGCCGCCACGAGTTGTACGAGATCAACTACGCCGGCAGCCAGGACGAGATCCGCATGCAGTGCCTGCGTCACGCCCAGGCCAGTGGCTCGATGAAAGCCATGACCGACCTGGTGGACAAGTGCCTGGGGGACTACGACCTCGACGGCTGGACCGTGCCGCACCTGAGCAACCCGGATGACATCAACATGCTGGACCGCATCCGCCAATAGCCACGAAGCCACGAAGCCAGCGTGTGTAGGAGCTGGCTTGCCAGCGAAGACGCCCGCCAGAGCACCACAAGCCTCCAGGCCCGCTTCGCCGGCAAGCCGGCTCCTACAGGCCAAGTCCGCCGTCAGCCCCGCGTTGGCAGCCAGACACCCGGCTGCCCTGCGTCCACGAGGAATTCGTCATGTCTGTACTCGATCCCAAGCAACTCGCCTTTCGCAACGCCATGGCGCACATGACCGCAGCGGTCAACGTCATCACCAGCAACGGCCCCGCCGGCCGCTGCGGTATCACCGCCACGGCGGTCTGCTCGGTCACCGACAGCCCGCCGACCCTGATGGTCTGCGTCAACCGCAACAGCGCCCTGAACCCGGTGTTCAAGGGCAACGAGCGGTTGTGCGTCAACGTCCTGAGTGGCGAACACGAAGAAGTGGCCCGGCACTTTGCCGGCATGACCGGCGTGGCCATGGACCAGCGCTTCGGCCTGCACCCCTGGCGCGACGGCCTGCAGGCCCTGCCGGTGCTGGAGGGCGCCCTGGCCAGCCTGCAGGGGCGCATCACCGAGGTCCAGGAAATCGGCACGCACTCGGTGATGCTGGTGGAGCTGGATGAAATCGGCGTGCTGGAGCACGGCGACTCACTGGTGTACTTCAGCCGTTGCTTCCATCGCCTGGCCCACCCTTGCCGGGCGGCCTGACCCCTTCCCTCCTGGCCGTCGTTTCCCGCGCCTGGATGCCCGCCGGCATCCGGGCCAAGGGCCACCTCCTGCATCTGTAGGATGGCGCGGCTCTTCCAGGCCATCGATACTCGAACCAGGCCCTGCCCACGTCCCCTGACGTACCGGTCCCAAACCCCTTCCGTGACGAAAACAATAACAACGTCGCACAGAGGTACAGACCCATGAACCACCCCGAGCGTGCCCCGGCCAGCCTGTTGCAGGCCTTCAGCGAACTGACCCTTGAACTGCAGCAACTGGCGCAGAACAGGGACATCGAAAACCTGCACCAGCATGCACTGGCGCGCATCAGCAGGCTCCTGCCCTTCGACAGCGCCTGGTGGGGCCGTGCCGCGCTGGTGGATGGCCTGCCGGATGAACACAGCTGCTACCTGTACCGCCTGCCACCGAGCTACCTGCCGGACTGGCAATCGATCCGCCACATCGATGTCACGGTGAGCCGGGTCCACGAGGTGCCGGGCCAGGCGGTGATCGTCGACATGGCCGATCCGGACAACGGCCCCGGCCTCAACTGGCTGGGCCGCCAGTACAACATCGGCGAACTGCTGTGCGTGGTGCACATCGATCCCCACACCCACTTGAGCAATCACCTGGCGCTGTACCGCGCCCCGGGAGCGCCGCGCTTCAACCCGGGCGACTGCCACCTGCTGAACAACCTGATGCTGCACCTGGTGGCCGCAGTGTCGGCCAATCAGATCCGCACCCTGGTGGCCATGCGCGAGAAACTCACCGGCCCGCGCAACCTGGCCCTGGCCGTGTGCGACCAGCGCGGCGTGCTGCAATGCGCCGAACGCGGCTTCGTCGACCTGCTGCTGCATGAATGGCCGCAGTGGAGCGGCCCGCAACTGCCCATGGCGCTGGACCCCGGCGGCTTCGAAGGCAAGTCCCTGCAGGTGGAATCCTCGGCGGTGGGCGACCTCTGCCTCCTGGCGGCCCGCAGCCGCCACCTGCTGCCCCGGCTCAGCCCACGGGAAAATGCCGTCGCCCAGTGCTTCGGCGATGGCAAGACCTACAAGGAAGTGGCCCGGGACCTGGGCATGTCGCCCAACACCGTGCGCCATCACATTCGGGCCATCTACAGCAAGCTCGGGGTCAAGGACAAGGCCCGCATCGCCCAGTTGCTGCACGCCCCTCCCGGCTGATCCCGTCCCCTGACCGCCCTTGATTTGTGCCGTCGAATGTGACGGCCACGGGCAGCCTTTGCTCTTTTTCCAGCCCCTGCCGTGTGCCGGCGAGCCATTCGCCGAACAACAACTCCAACAAGAGACGCACCGCCCATGACCACGCCCGTACCCCGCATCACCCTGGCCCTGACGGCGACCCTGGCCAGCCTTTCACTGAACGCCGCCGACCTCAACGCCCGGGACTTCTTCGCCGCCCCAGCGGGCACCAGCCTGGGCGTGCTGTACTTGCCCGCCACCCGCGCCGGCGATTTCCACGGGCCGGCCGACAGCACCGGCAAGGCCGAGCTGCGAGTCAATGCCATGGCCTACCGCCAAGTGTTCTTCAGCGACCTGTGCGGCACCCTGTGTACCCCGCAGTTCATCGTGCCCTTCGCCGATATCGACGCGCGCCTGCCCGGCGCCGAACGCCACACCGGCGAAAGCGGCTTTGGCGACCCCCAGGTGGGCGGCACGCTGTTCTTCATCAACCAGCCGCAAACCCGCACCTACAGCGGCCTGCTGACCCTGATCACGCTGCCCGTGGGCGAGTACCACGGGCGCAACCCCGACGTCTCCCCCGGGGCCAACCGCTGGGGCGCGACCTTTGTCTACAACTACACCCAGGGCCTGGGGGAAAAGTGGGTGCTGGAGGCCAACCTGGAGGCCCAGCTCTATGGCACCAACGACGACTACTTCGGCAGCGACCTCAAGCAGGACCCGCTCTACCGCCTGCAGGCCTTCGCCTCTTACGACTTCACCTCCGCCACCTATGGCGCCCTGCGCCTGATCCACGCCGATGGCGGCGAACTGCGAATCAACGACCGGCGCATCGACGACACCCACAAGCGCTACACCCAGGTCGGGTTCGAGCTCGGCCACTGGCTGGACAAGCAGAACCAGCTGATGTTCGGCCTGTCGCAGAACGTCGCCACCCAGAACGGCTTTGCCGGTACCGACGCCTTGCTGCGCCTGGTCCATGTGTTCTGAGCCCCTTGCCTTCGGAGCCTGTCCATGAACACCCAGAACCCCGCCTTGAGCCAGAACCCACCGATCACCCGCCAGCCCCTCGGGCTCCAGGCGGCCATCGTGCTGTTCGCCGCCATCACCCCCGCGGTGCTGCTGACGGCCCCGGCCATTGCCGCGCAACTGGCCAGCCAGTGGCAGCTGAGCCCCTCCCAGATCGGCGACCTGTTTTCCGCCGAGCTGGGGGCCATGAGCCTGGCCACCCTGCCCGCCATCTGGTGGCTGAAACACATCGACTGGCGCCGCGCGGCGCTGTGCAGCGCCCTGCTGTTCATTCTCGCCAACCTGCTGTCGATGCTCGCCAATGACTATTCGATGCTGCTGATCGCACGTTTTTGCAGTGCCCTGGCCGGCGGCTCGCTGATGATCATCTGCCTGGCCAGCGCCGCCGCCAGCCCCAGCCCCAGCCGCGCCTACGGCTTCTGGGTGATGGGCCAGCTGGTGCTGGGGGCCATCGGCCTGAGCCTGCTGCCCATGCTCTTCGAGCGCTTCGGCCTGGGTGCCTGTTACCTGATCATGGCGCTGCTGATGCTGCTGTGCCTGCCCCTGGCTCGCAGCTTTCCGGCGGGCGCGGCGAAGGCCGCCAGCCATGAAGCCAAGGCCCCGCCGGTTTCCAGGGCCAAGGCCGCCCTGGGGATTCTCGGCATCCTGACCTTCTACATCAGCCTCAGCGGGGTCTGGACCTTCATCGGAGCCATCGGTGGCCAGTCCGGCCTTTCGGCGCAGACCAGCGGCGACGTGCTGGCCATCGCTACCCTGATGGGCATTGCCGGCGCCCTGTGCGCCACCCTGTTTGGCGATCGCCTGCCCCGTAGCGCCCTGCTCCTGCTGGGCTACGGCCTGATGGCCGGCTCGGTGCTGCTGCTTCTGGGCCAACCGCAACTGGTGCGTTTTGCCCTGGCGGCGCTGGTGTTCAAGTTCACCTGGACCTTCATCCTGCCGCTGATTCTTGCGCGCATGGCCGAAATGGACCGCAGCGGCCGCCTGATGAACGCCTCCAACCTGGTGATCAGCGCCGGCCTGGCCATAGGCCCGACCATCGCCGGGCGGCTGATCGAAGGCAGCGGCGGCTTCCGCGGGCTGCTGCTGGCGGGCTCCGCAATCACCCTGCTGTCCATGGCCCTGGTACTCAGTTGCCGGCCTGCACGCTAACGCTCCCCGTGCCCTGGTGCCCCTGGCACCGAGGGCCTGGGCCAGCCGCTGTCGCGTTGTAAATTCCTCCCTGAAAAATGGATATCACCATGACCTGTAAAAGCGCGTTTTTCTTCGACGAACTCAGCCTGTGGCACAGCGGCGGCCCCCACGTCCTGACCCTGCCGGTGGGGGGCTGGGTACAACCGCCAGCCGCCGCCGGGCACGCCGAATCACCGGAAACCAAACGCCGTTTGAAAAGCCTGATGGATGTCTCCGGCCTGACCCGACAGTTGCACCTGCGCAGCGCCGCAGCGGCCACCGAAGACGACCTGCTGCGGGTCCACAGTGCTGCCTACCTGCAGCGTTTCAAGGCCTTGAGCGACGCCGGTGGCGGTCACCTCGGCGACGAGGCGCCGGTGGGCCCCGGCAGCTATGAAATCGCCCAGCTGTCCGCCGGGCTGGCCATGGCCGCCGTGGACGCCGTGCTCAGCGGCGAAGCCGATAACGCCTATTCCCTGTCCCGTCCACCGGGCCACCACTGCACCCGCGACCAGGCCATGGGCTTCTGTTTCCTGGCCAACATCGCCATCGCCATCGAGGCAGCCAAGGCGCGTCATGGACTGGGCAAGGTCGCGGTCATCGACTGGGACGTGCACCACGGCAACGGCACCCAGTCGATCTTCGAGGAGCGGGCCGACGTGCTGACCCTGTCCCTGCACCAGGACGGTTGCTTCCCCCCGGGCTATGGCGGTGAACAGGACCGCGGGCGCGGCGCCGGCCTGGGCTGCAACATCAATATCCCGCTGCTGCCGGGCAGTGGCCACGACGCCTACCTGTACGCCATGCAGCGCATCGTGATACCGGCCCTGGAGCGCTTCGAGCCGGAGCTGATCATTGTCGCCTGTGGCTATGACGCCAACGCCGTGGACCCCCTGGCGCGGATGCTGCTGCACAGTGACTCGTTCCGCGAGATGACCCAATGCCTGAAGGCTGCTGCCGAGCGCCTGTGCCGAGGGCGCCTGGTGCTGGTGCATGAAGGCGGCTACTCCGAGGCCTACGTTCCGTTTTGCGGGCTGGCCACCCTGGAGGCGCTGTCGGGAATCCGCACCGCCGTCGCCGACCCGATGCTGGAGTTCGTACGCCTGCAACAGCCCAAGGAGCCATTCGTGGCCTTTCAACGCCAGTTGCTCGACCTTCAGGCCCAAGCCATGGAGGCTGCCGGGCGCTGACCCCGCTCCGGCGCCGGAGCGGGCAAGCACCGCCACCCGAGCGCTGGCATCCACCAACGGCGTTCCCCGGAGCCCGGGCTCCAACCAGCGGAACGCCGCTCTACCCAACCGGCCATCCTTCCTCTGCCCGCCCTGGGCTACCTGCTGCAGCAATGCGGCACGGGCGGGTCAGTTGCCTGCCTCCAGGCCCCGGAGGTTGTCGCCACAGGCTTGACCGGCGCTTTCGGCTGCCGGGCTTGCCTGGGTTGCGGCTACCCCCAGGGCGCGTGCCTCACTGGGGGTTTGCTGGAAGCGGCTCTTGAAGGCCCGGGCAAAATGCGCCTGGCTGGCGAAGCCGTGCCGGTAGGCGATCTCGCTGATATCCAGGCCTGCTCCCTGGCTGCTGCACAGCAGTTGACGGGCCTGTTGCAGGCGTTTTTCCAGGATGAAGCGGCTGGGTAGCGTTTCTTCCAGGGCGAACAGCCGGGCCAGGTGCCGGGTGGAAATGCCGGTCTGGGCCGCCACCCGCTCGCAGCTCAGGGTCGGGTCGGCCAGCTGTTCATGGATGCACTGCTTGGCCGCCAGCAGGTAGGAGGCGCTCAGGGCGTTGATTGGCCGTTCCCCCACATGCCCGGCAATGATGCTGGCCAGAAGCTCGAAGGCCTGCTCCTGATAAGCCTCGGCCTCGGCGCACAAGGGCTGCTGGAAAAAGCCCCGGGTACGTTCGCCCAGGGTGCGCAGCAACAGGCGCTGGACCCCGCTTTCGACGCTGATCCGCAAAGGCCGGTCGAAGCGTTTCAGGCAGCGTTCGGCGAACTGCTGCTGGGGAATGTCGAAGATGAACTGGCGCATGGCCCCGGAAAAGCCGAACAGATAGGGTTTGTCGGTGCGGTAGACCACCAGCTCCCCCGGCTCCAGCACCTGGCAGGCGCCATCCTGGTAGAAGAACGAACCGCTGCCGGTGACCAGGGACACGAAGATCGACTCCTTGGGCACGCCGCGGATCATCGAGGTGTCGCGCTCCACCACGTGTTCGTTGCCGACGATGCGGGCCAGGCGCATGGCGCTCAATTGCAGGTTGGCCTGGCTGGCGGCGAAACCGCCCTCGGCGTAGGAGTTGCACTTGAGCCCCACCAGGGTGCTGGCGTTGTAGTCCTCCCAGAAGGCCAGGCGTTGGTCCAGGTCGACGGCCTGGGTGCTGGCATGCCGGGTTTCGAGCAAGGCGCATGGAGACATTGTTGTTCTTCTCATGGCGGCGGGATGTTCCCCGGACGGCAAGGCAGTGTCCGGACACCTGGGGCCGCAGGCACTGCGGGCTGCGGCCATTCATTAACATCTGAACTATATGGCCTGTCAACTTGAAACGCAGTGGGACCCGGTCGCTTTGAGCGCGTTATCGGTTCTCTATCGGCCGTAGGAAAAAAGCCGTCCGAAACAGACAAACAACCAGTCCGATCCGTGCAAACCCTTGCCCCGCTCCCGACCTACAGTCTGCGCCGTACCCCCATGGCCGCCCTGCCCGGCTGCCCAGACTCCTCCCATAACAACAACCGAGGCCCACCATGCCCGAAGCCGCCCACCGTGAATTCTGGAAAGACCTGCAACCGATCGCCAACTGCTTCAAGCCCGACGCCAAGCCGGAGGTCTACCTGCCCGACGCCGCCAGCGACGACCTGCGCCTCTACGTGCCCTTCACCGAGACCGTGTCCTCGCGCCCCCTGTGGATCTCCCCCAGCGAAAACCGCTGGTGCGACATTCTCCTGGCCCGCAGCGCCGGGCTGGTGAACCGCCACTACCACCCCCACGAAGTCTTCGCCTACACCCTGTCCGGCAAATGGGGCTACCTGGAGCACGAGTGGACCGCCACCGCCGGGGACTTCGTCTACGAGACCCCGGGCGAAGGCCACACCCTGGTGGCCTATGAACATGAGCAGCCCATGCGGGTGTTCTTCATCGTCAAGGGCCCGCTGATCTGGCTCGACGAACAGGGCGAGCCCGACGGCTACTTCGACGTGCACTCCTACATCGCCATGTGCCGCGCCCACTACGAAAAGATCGGCCTGGGCGCCGCCCATATCGACACTCTGTTCCGCTGACCGGCGCTGCCCACGCCTCCTTCGGAGAACCACCATGGCTTATAAAAACAACAAGGCCGGTTACGAGAACACCTTGCTGGGGGTGCTGTTCCTGACCTTCGGTTTCGTCTTTTTCGATCGTCTGGCGCTGTCCTTCCTGTTCCCCTTCATGGCTGACGAGTTGCAACTGAGCAATAGCCACCTGGGCATGCTGTCGTCGATCCTGGCCCTGGCCTGGGCGGTGTCCGGGGCCCTGGTGGGTGCCTGGTCGGACCGCCGGGGCGTGCGCAAGCCGTTGCTGATCGTCGCGGTGATCCTGTTTTCCCTGTGCTCGGCGCTGTCCGGGCTGGTCACCGGCTTTCTCAGCCTTTTGCTGTTTCGCGCCATCATGGGGCTGGCCGAGGGGCCGATCCTGCCGCTCTCCCAATCGCTGATGGTGGAAGCTTCCTCGCCCCACCGCCGGGGCCTGAACATGGGCCTGCTGCAAGGGTCGGCGGCGGGCCTGTTGGGCGCGGTGATCGGCCCGCCGGTGCTGATCGCCCTGGCCGAAGCCTACGGCTGGCGCCACGCCTTCGTCATTTCGCTGATTCCCGGGCTACTGATCGCCCTACTGATCTGGCGCTACATGCAGCCCGACCCGCCGCGCCACGAACCGCCAGCGCACGCCCCGTCCGGCCCGGTTGGCAGCCATCGCCTGGCCCTGCTCAAGAGCCGCAACATCGTGCTCTGCACCCTGATCAGCTGCGTGTTCCTGACCTGGTTCATCATCCTGATTTCCTTCACCCCGACCTTCCTGGTCAAGGTTCGCGACTACAGCCCGGCCAGCATGGGCACGGTGATGAGCTGCCTGGGAGGCGCCTGGGTGCTCTGGGGCTTCGGCGTGCCGGCGATCTCCGACCGCCTCGGCCGGCGCCCGACCCTGGTGCTGTTCTCGCTGATTGCCGCTTGCTGTCCCATCGCCCTGCTCTACGCCTCGTCGCCCTGGATGCTCGGGGTGCTGATGCTGCTGACCTACACCGGCCTGGGCTGCTTCACCCTGTTCATGGCCACCATCCCCGCGGAAACCGTGCCCCGCGAAGTCATGGCCACGGCCCTGGGCATGATCATGGGCATCGGCGAGCTGGTGGGCGGCTTCATCGCTCCGACCATTGCCGGCTTCGCCGCCGACCGCTTCGGCCTGTCGATCGTCATGTGGATGTCTTGCGGCGGCGCATTGCTGGCCGCCGTGCTGGCCCTGTTTCTCAAGGAAACCGCCCCCGCGGTACTGGCCCGCCAACAACGCCGGCACCCCGGCCCCAACCCTGCACCCAGCCCGAGCCTGGGAGGAAACCCATGATCAAAGCACTGCAATGGCATGCCGCCCGCGACCTGCGCCTGACTCAGCTGGAACCGCGCCAGCCCGGCCCCGGCGAGGTGCTGCTGCAAGTCGCCTACTGCGGCATCTGCGGCAGCGACCTGCATGAGTTCGCCGACGGCCCTCACTCCATACCTCAGCAGGTGGCTCACCCCCTGTCCGGTTGCCGGGCGCCGCTGACCCTGGGCCACGAGTTCTGCGGCCAGGTAGTAGCCCTGGGCCCGGGCGTGGATGCACGGTTATTGGGCCAGCGGGTGGCGGTGGAACCCGAATACCGCTGCGGCGAGTGCTCGTACTGCCAGATGGGCCAGTACAACCTCTGTGAATCCATGGGCTTTATCGGCCTGATGGGCGACGGCGGCTTTGCCGAACAGGCGGTGGTACCGGCCTACATGCTGCACCTGCTGCCGGACAGCGTCAGCTTCAGGCAGGCGGCCGTGCTGGAGCCGGCAGCGGTGGCCTACCACGCCTTGAACCAGAGCAGCCTGATGGCCGGCGACAGTTGCGCGGTGTTCGGCCTGGGGCCCATCGGCCTGCTGCTGGTGCTATTGGCACGGTTGCGGGGGGTGGAGCGGATCTACGCCGTGGACCTGGACCCCGAGCGCCGGCGCCTGGCCCTGGAGTTCGGCGCCTCTGAGGCCCTGGACGGCGCCGACCCGCAACTGCAGGCACGCCTGCGGCAGCTGAGCGCCGGTGGTATCGACAGCGCCTTTGAGGCCGCCGGCAGCCAGCAGACCCTGAGCCATGCCCTGCACTGCCTGCGCAAGGGCGGCGAAGCGGTGCTGGTGGGCCTGATGGGCGACGTGCAGTTCGATGCCTTCCACCTGGTGAACAACGAATTGCGCCTGCTCGGCAGCGTCGGCTACCGCCACGTCTACCCCGAACTGATCCAGCTGCTGGCCAGCGGGCGCCTGGACCTGAGCCGGGCGGTCACCCGCTGCCTGGCCCTGGAACAGGCGGTGGAGCAAGGCTTCCAGGCCCTGCTGCAAGACAAGAGCCAGATCAAGGTGCTGGTCAACCCAACCCCGGCCCTGGCCGATGCCTGAACAAACGATGTGCAACCGACACTCAAGACAAAAACAACAAGAAACGAGTACCCGACATGAATGCAACCTATGCGCTGTGCCCGCTGCTGGCCGCCTTGCTGCTGCCCCTTGATTGCCTTGCCGAAACGCCGCCCACGCCGCGTGCCGGCCCACTGTCCGGCCTGGGGGACTACCTGGCCGACCGTGGCATCACGTCCCATGTGCAGTTCCTCAGCCTGGCCATGAAGAACCTGGACACGGGCCCCCGGCCCCACAGTTTCGGCAACAGCGGCGACCTGTTCGTCGGCGCCGATATCGATCTGGGAACCTTCGCCGGCCTCGACGGCGCGGCCCTGCACTTCGAGCAGACGCTGTTCATCCTCGACCACGAGACCGGTGTGCCCACCTCGCGCAACTGGCAGGGCGCCGCCGGCAGCTACTTCGGCGGCGCGCCGATCCACAACGACCTCACCAGCAACCAGTTGAGCCTGCTGACCTACCAGCAGACCTGGCTCGACGGCCGGGTCGACCTGAGCCTGGGGCGGACCAACGCCCGGCGCTACTTCTATATCTACAACTGCGAAAGCACGGTGACCTGCAACGACCCGATCATCGACTCTTCCACCGGCATCCTGCCGCCGCCCTACGGCAGTTGGGGCGGCTACCTGAAATACCAGCTGACGCCCCAGTGGTACGTGCATGGCGGCGCCTTCGAGTCCAACCCGGTGGACTACCTGAAGGAACGCAAGGGCCTGGATTTCAGTACCGACGACGCCAGCGGCACCAGCCTGCTGCTGGGCCTCGGCAGCCAGAACCAAGAGGCCTACAGCTCCCACTACGAGCTCAACGGCTACTACAACACCTCCAAGCAGGTGGACCCGCTGACCGGAGCCATGGATTTCGGCACCGGCGGTGCCTTCTTCAAGTTCCAGCAGGCACTGTGGCGTGCCGACGCCGGTACCGGCAGTGCGCCCCAGGCCCTGCTGCTGTTCGGGTCGCTGTCGGCGGCGGCCGATGACAAGCAGCCCTTCAGCCAGTTTGCCGAGGCGGGGCTGACCTACCTCGCGCCCTTCGACCGGCCCCAGGACAAGCTCAACCTCAAGGCCAGCTACCTGCGCCTCAACGACCACCAGCTGCGCTTCCAGCAGCAGGCCCGCATCGCCAACGGTGGCGACCCGCGCCTGGGCGAACGCAATGTCTACGCGCTGGAAGCCAACGCCCATATCGCCCTGACCCGGCAACTGGCCCTGGAGCCCAGCGTCCAGTACCTGGTCAACCCGGACAACTTCTACAACCCCGAAGCCCGCGAGCTGAGCGGCAACGGCTTTGTCGTCGGCCTGCAAGTGACCCTCGACGTCGGCTCGCTGCTGGGGCTCTGAGATGGATTTCTGTGACTGCCAACGAGGTACCTCCGATGAGTGAAACAACCACGCAGACCTTCGACTACATCGTGGTGGGCGCCGGTTCCGCCGGTTGCGTGCTGGCCAACCGACTGTCCGCCGATCCCAAGGTCCAGGTGTGCCTGATCGAAGCCGGGCCCAGTGACCGCACCTTGCTGCCCGCCGCCTATGTGCGTACCCCGGCGGGGATCATCCGCCTGATCGCCAACCCGCGCTGGAACTGGATGCACCAGTTCAGCCCACAGGCCAGCAGCGGCGACGTGCCGATCCCCTGCCCCCGGGGCCGGGTCTGGGGCGGCTCCAGCGCGATCAACGGCATGATCTATATCCGCGGCCATCGCCTGGACTTCGATCGCTGGGCCGCCGCCGGCAACCAGGGCTGGAGCCATGACGAACTGCTGCCCTACTTCAAGCGCTCGGAGCATTTCGAACCCGGTGCCTCGCCGTGGCACGGCCAGCACGGCGAACTCAACGTCGCCGAGCAGCGCAGCCCGAGCCCGGTCAATCAGGTGTTCTACCAGGCCGCCACCGAGCTGGGCTGGAGCTACAACCCGGACTTCAATGGCGCGGAGCAGGAAGGCTTCGGGCCCTTCCATGTCACCCAGATCAACGGCGAGCGCTGCAGCGCGGCACGGGCCTTCCTGCACCCGATCCTGCACCGGCAGAACCTGACGGTATTGAGTAGCACCCTGACCCACCGGGTGTTGCTGCAAGGCACGCGGGCCAGCGGTGTGGAAATCAGCCAGGACGGCCGGGTCTGGCAACTGCAGGCACGCCGGGAAGTGATCCTGTGCGCCGGGGCGATCAACTCACCGCAACTGCTGTTGCTGTCCGGCATCGGCCCGGCCGAGGAGCTTGCGCGCCACGGGATCGTTTCCCGCCACCCGCTGCCAGGGGTCGGACTCAACCTGCAGGATCACCAGGACATCGTGCTGATGTACCGCAGCGACCCCGAGCTGGGTTACGGCATTTCCGCCAAGGGCCTGCTGCCCCTGGCCCGCTCACCCTGGCAGTACCTGACCCGGCGCCAGGGCCCGCTGACCTCCAACACCGTCGAGTCTGGAGCCTTCCTGCGCCTTGCGCCCGAGGACCCGGTGCCGGAACTGGGGCTGATCGTCGCCCCGGCCCTGAAGAACCAGCCCCAGCGCCTGATCCCGGTGGGCCACGGCATCAGCCTGCATGTGGCAGTGATGCACCCGCAGAGCCGAGGCCGGGTTCGCCTGAATTCCGCCGACCCGCACGACAAGCCGCTGATCGACGCCAACTTCCTCAGCCACCCCGAAGACCTGCGCAAGCTGGTGGCCGGCTTGCGCCTGGTGCGCCAGCTGGCAGCGACTCGGGCCTTCTCCCAACGCCTCAAGGGCGAGCTGGTACCCGGCCCGCAGGTGCAGAGCCAGGAGCAGATCGAGCAATGGATCCGCCAGCACCTGGGCACGGTGTTTCACCCGGTGGGCAGCTGCAAGATGGGCCACGACGAACTGGCGGTGGTGGACGACCAACTGCGGGTTCACGGCCTCCAGGGGTTGCGGGTGGCGGACGCCTCGATCATGCCGAGCCTGATCACCGGCAACACCAATGCGGCGGCGATCATGATCGGGGAAAAGGCCGCGGACCTGGTGCTGGGCACGGCCAAGGCACCACCCTGCGCCGTGCCCCAGGACCAGGCTTGCGTCTGATACCAGGGCTCAGGGGCGCTTGGGTGCCTCGGCGCTCCAGAGCACCGGCCAGTCTTCGTAGCCCAGGCCGCTGCAGGTGGGCATGCGCCGATAGTCGGTGAGCTGGAAGGCCTGGCCATCGAAGTGCCAACTGGCCATTTCACCGCAGTCGCCCATCCCGCGGCCCATGAGGAAACTGCTGAGCTCGCCGGTCTCGGGGTAATAATTGAGGCCCCCGGCATGGTCGACGCTGCCGTCCGGCAATGCCTGCATCTGCAGGGGTTGCAGCCCGTAGGGCGCGGTGCGCGAGCGGCTGCTGATATCGAACAGGCAGATATAGGCGCCGCAATCGGAGAACTCGAAGACCAGCGCCTGCTGCGCGGTCAGGGGATAGACCTCGATCCTCGGTGGCATGACGTAGTCGTCGGCGTCTTCGGTCTTTGCCGGCAGCAAGGTTTTGCGCACCGCCGCCAGCAGCCCGGTGCGCTCTCGGGCATTGAGGGGCTTCACCCCGGGATAGGGGCGCAATGCCGCGGCCGGCTGCAACCCGGGCACCGCGCTGGCCGGCTGTTCGCCGGGCGCCGCCAGGGCGCTGACCGTGCCCTGGCGCTGCTGCACCTGGTCCACCCGTTGCAGCAAGTCCGGCAACCCCTTGAGCAGCACCTGGGCCGGCTCCTCTCCCGTCAGTTCCAGCACCTGCCCGGCCCGCAACCGCGCCAGCCATTGCCGGGCCAGGGGCTGGTCATCAACCCGGTAGTACTGTTGTTCACGGGTGCTGCCGGGGGTTTCCACTTCCTGGACCAGCGCCGCCAGCAAGCCGGGCTCCAGCGGCTGGCCATCCAGGCGCAGTGCACCGAGTTCCAATGGTGCGCCCTGATGCTCCAGTTGCAGTTGCAGCAGGCCCTCGGGGCCGGCCTGGCTGCGGATTTTCAGGGTCAGGTGGTTGACCTGCTCGGCAAAGTCGATGTTCGGCGCGTAGAGCAGTTGGCAATCGCGGCGATTGTCGCACGCGCCGATCCAGCCCTCCTGCTGCAACCACAGCGGCGTCAGCTCCGGCAGTTCCCGAGCCAGGCACGGCAAGGCGCCAAGCACCAGCAGGGGCAACACAACGGTACGCAGCATGGCGACGCTCCTTGTCGGGCAAAGGCGCGGATTCTGCCACGCCCGCCAGGCGGCGAATACCGCCAGGGTCAGTTGTCTGGGCGCGGCCCCACGGCATCAGCCCTGCCCCAGGGATCAGGCATACGGCGCATTTGCGCCAGGGGCAGGCGCCTGGCCCTGGCGCAAGCGGTATTCCCCCGGCGCGGTCTTGGCGTAACGCTGGAAAAACCGGCTGAAATAGGCCGGGTCCTTGAAGCCCAGCTGGTAGCAGATTTCGTTGATCGAGCTGCCGGTGAACAGCAGCAGGCGCTTGGATTCCTGCATCACCCGTTCATGCACCAGGCGCTTGGACGGCAGGTCGGCGATGCGCCGGCAGACATCATTGAGCCGCGCCTCGGTCACTCCCAGGCTGCTGGCGTAGCGGCCCAGGGGCCAGTGCTCCAGGTAGCGGGCCTCGATCAGCTCGTTGAAGCGGTGGAATATCTGCAGGTCTTCGTGGCGTGCCGGGCGCGCCGTCAGGGAGTTGGTCGACAACCGCAGCAGGCTGATCATCAGCAACCGGGTCAGGGCTTGCAGCGCCGGCTCGCGCCCCGGGCCCTGCCCGGCAATCTCCCGCTGCAATTCATGGAACAGGGCCTCCAGGCGTCGTACTTCGCCGGCGAACTGCGGCCCCAGGCGCGCCAGAGCCACGCACACCGGCGGCACCTGGGGCGCCGGGGCCAGTGCCGGGTCGGTGCCGATCAACTCCCACACCAGTTGCTGGCGCACGGTCAACACATGGCCTTCGCTGTCTGCCTCGGTGACGAAGGCGTGAGGAATGGTCGGCGGGGTCAGGAAGAACATCGGCCCCGACTCCAGATACTGCTGATCGTCGAGGTAGACCCGCACCGCGCCGCTCTGCACGTAATGCACCTGGAAGAAACGGTCGTGGCGATGCACCGGCATGTTGCGACCGAAGAAGCCGGCCAGGTTGCTGAGCTTGTCGTAGTGCACCTGGGCATCGGCGTAACGCTGGTCGTAGACCTGGCCGATGTTGATGTTGGGAATCGGTTGGCGTGGGTTCATGGCGCCCTTCTGTTTTTTATTTTGATCCACGCGGACCCTGCGCATCCTGCGTGATTCGCGGCTTGCCCGCCACTGCAGGATGGAAGCGGGCAGTCCATCGCTTGACGATCGTTAACATATTAAATATAACGTTAATACATTAACGAAATCGACCCACCAGCGGCAAGCCGCTACGGGTACGGACACCAGGAGAGCCCGATGAGCCGTGCACTGAACGATCACGCCGGCGGCACCCTGTTCGGCGTTGCGCTGAACTACCAGGGGTTGCTGCAGAGCCATTTGCAGAGCTTCACCCAGCCGCCCTACCAGAAGCCTCCGGTGAAACCGGTGCTGTTCATCAAGACCCCCAACACCCGCAATTCCCATGAAGCGCCCGTGGTCTTCCCCAAGGACGTCCAACGCCTGCAGCCGGGCCCGGCCCTGGGCGTGGTGATCGGCAAGCGCGCCAGCCGGGTGCGCCTGGAAGACGCCCTGGAGCACGTGGCCGGCTACACCATCGTCAACGAATTCAGCCTGCCGGAAGACAGCTACTACCGCCCCGCGGTCAAGGCCAAGTGCCGGGACGGCTTCTGCGCCCTGGGCCCGCAGCTGGTGCCGGCCGCCGAGGTGGCCGACCCCCATGCCCTGAGCCTGGAGCTGTGGGTCAACGGCGAGCGGGTGCAGCACAACAGCACCGCCAACCTGGTGCGAAGCATTCCCCAGCTGATTGCCGAGATCAGCGAGTTCATGACCCTGCACCCCGGTGACGTACTGATCACCGGCACCCCGGAAGGCCGGGTCGATGTCCGCCCCGGCGATCGGGTCGAAGTGCAGATCAGCGGCCTGGGCCGCCTCGCCAACACCATCGTGGCCGAATAAGGAACCGACATGAAACATGCACGCATTCGTTATCAGGGCCAGGTCCACCAGGCCCTGGTCACCGGCCCCAACACCCTGCAACTGGAAGACGGCCGGGTCCTGGCCGAAGACCAGGTGCAGTGGCTGCCGCCGGCCACCGGGACCATGTTCGCCCTGGGCCTGAACTATGCCGACCACGCGGCCGAGCTGGCCTTCACGCCGCCCACCGAGCCGCTGGTGTTCATCAAGTCTCCTGGCACCTACACCGGCCACAAGCAGGTGACCTGGCGCCCGGACAACGTCGCCTACATGCACTACGAGTGCGAGCTGGTGGCGGTGATCGGCAAGACCGCGCGCAACGTCAAGCGCGAGGACGCCCTGGACTACCTGGCCGGCTACACCCTGTGCAACGACTATGCGATCCGCGACTACCTGGAGAACTACTACCGGCCCAACCTGCGGGTGAAGAACCGCGATGCCACCACCCCGGTGGGCCCGTGGATCATCGACGCGGCCCAGGTACCCGAACCCAACAACCTGACCCTGCGCACCTGGGTCAACGGCGAGTTGCGCCAGCAAGGCAGCACCGCCGACATGATCTTCGACATCCCCTACCTGATCGAATACCTGTCCGGCTTCATGACCCTGCAACCGGGGGACATGATCGCCACCGGCACCCCCGAAGGCCTGTCCGACGTGGTGCCCGGCGATGAGGTGGTGGTGGAAATCGAAGGCATCGGCCGGCTGGTCAACCGCATCGTCAGCGAAAGCGAATTCTTCACCCATCACGCCCACCCGGAGCCCACTGCCGTGGCCAAGGAGCACGCATAAATGATCAAGCACTGGATCAACGGCCGCGAAGTCGAAAGCCGCGAAGTGTTCACCAACTACAACCCCGCCACCGGTGAAGCCATTGGCGAGGTGGCCAGCGGCGGCGCCGAGGAAATCGCCCAGGCGGTAGCGGCGGCCAAGGACGCCTTTCCAAAATGGGCCAATACCCCAGCCAAGGAACGCGCCCGGCTGATGCGCCGCCTGGGTGCGCTGATCGAAGAGAACGTACCGCACCTGGCGGAGCTGGAAACCCTGGACACCGGCCTGCCGATCCACCAGACCCGCAACGTGCTGATTCCCCGGGCCTCCCACAACTTCGATTTCTTCGCCGAGGTCTGCACCCGCATGGATGGCCACAGCTATCCGGTGGACGACCAGATGCTCAACTACACCCTGTACCAGCCGGTGGGCGTCTGCGCCCTGGTGTCGCCATGGAACGTGCCGTTCATGACCGCCACCTGGAAGACCGCGCCGTGCCTGGCCCTGGGCAATACCGCGGTGCTGAAGATGAGCGAACTGTCGCCGCTGACCGCCAATGAGCTGGGCCGGCTGGCGGTGGAAGCCGGGATTCCCGCCGGGGTGCTGAACATCGTCCAGGGCTATGGCGCCACCGCCGGTGATGCCCTGGTACGCCACCCGGACGTGCGGGCGATTTCCTTCACCGGCGGCACCGCCACCGGCAAGAAGATCATGCAGACCGCGGGCCTGAAGAAGTACTCCATGGAACTGGGCGGCAAATCGCCGGTGCTGATCTTCGAGGACGCCGACCTGGAACGGGCCCTGGACGCCGCGCTGTTCACCATCTTTTCCCTGAACGGCGAGCGCTGCACCGCCGGCAGCCGGATCTTCATCCAGGAAAGCGTCTACCCGCAGTTCGTCAAGGCGTTCGCCGCCCGGGCCAGGCGTTTGATCGTCGGTGACCCGCAGGACCCCAAGACCCAGGTCGGCTCGATGATCACCCAGGCCCACTACGACAAGGTCACCGGCTACATCCGCATCGGCCTGGAAGAAGGCGCGACCCTGCTGGCCGGCGGCCTGGAACGCCCGGCCAACCTGCCGGCGCACCTGGCCCGCGGGCAGTTCATCCAGCCCACGGTGTTCGCCGACGTGGACAACCAGATGCGCATCGCCCAGGAAGAGATCTTCGGCCCGGTGGTGTGCCTGATCCCGTTCAAGGACGAGGCCCAGGCCCTGCAACTGGCCAACGACACCGAGTACGGCCTGGCCTCCTACATCTGGACCCAGGACATCGGCAAGGCCCATCGCCTGGCCCGGGGCATCGAGGCCGGCATGGTGTTCATCAACAGCCAGAACGTGCGCGACCTGCGCCAGCCCTTCGGCGGCATCAAGGGTTCGGGCACCGGTCGCGAAGGCGGCGAATACAGCTTCGAAGTCTTTGCCGAGATCAAGAACGTCTGCCTCTCCATGGGCAGCCATCACATTCCGCGCTGGGGCGTGTAAGGTTCAGAACCGTCCCGGATCACCCCAACAAGAAGATGTTTCAGGAGAAGCACCATGGGCGAAGTCGTCATGGCCGCCAAGGTCTGCCACGTACCATCGATGTACCTGTCCGAACTGCCGGGCAAACACCACGGCTGCCGTGAGGCGGCCATTGCCGGGCACAAGGAGATCGCCCGCCGGGCCCGGGAGCTGGGGGCCGACACCGCGGTGGTGTTCGATGTGCACTGGCTGGTCAACAGCGGGTACCACATCAACTGCGGCGAGGCGTTCAACGGCACCTACACCAGCAACGAGTTGCCGCACTTCATCAAGAACATGACCTACGACTACCAGGGCTGCCCGGAGCTGGGTGAGCTGATCGCCGCCGAGGCCAATGCCGCCGACGTGCGCACCCTGGCCCACAACATTCCCAGCCTGGAACTGGAGTACGGCACCCTGGTGCCCATGCGCTACATGCACATGGACGTGCCCGCCGCCGAGCACTTGAAGGTGGTGTCCATCGCCGCCTGGTGCGCCTGGCACAAGCTGGAAGACAGCTTCACCTTTGGTGCCGCGGTGCGCCGGGCCATCGAGAAGAGCGAGCGCAAGGTCCTGGTGCTGGCGTCGGGTTCCCTCTCCCACCGGTTCTCCAACGACCGCGAGGCCGAGGCCAACATCCACAACTGGACCCGGGAGTTCGACAAGCAGGTGGACCAGCGGGTGGTGGAGCTGTGGCAGCAGGGCCGCTTCCGCGAGTTCTGCGCCATGCTCCCGGACTACGCCACCAGCTGCCATGGCGAGGGCGGCATGCACGATACGGCCATGCTTCTGGGGCTGTTGGGCGGGCCTGAATACAACCGCCCCGCGAAGATCGTCACGCCGCTGTTCGGCAGCTCCGGCACCGGCCAGATCAACGCCATCTTCCCTGTCTAGGCCCAGCTGCCACCCTGACTCGCAAGCGGCCGGGTTCCCACCGGCCACTTGCCAAGGAGTTCTCCATGCCGCATTTCATCGCTGAATACACCGACAACATCGAACAGGCCGCCGACCTGCCGGGGCTGTTCGAAAAGGTCCATGACTACCTGGGCGCCACTGGCGTATTCCCCCTGGGCGGCATCCGCAGCCGCGGGGTGCGCCTGGACACCTGGCGCATGGCCGACGGCAAGCACGACTACGCCTTCGTCCACATGCGCCTGCAAGTCGGCGCCGGCCGCGACCTGGCCACACGGCGCAAGGTCGCTGAGGGCCTGTTCGAGATCATCAAGGCGCACTTCGCCGAGCTGCAGGGCCAGCGCCTCTTGGCCCTGTCGTTCGAAATGAGCGAGCTGGATGCCGAGCTGAACTTCAAGCACAACAACGTGCACGAGTTCCTGCGCGGACAAGCCTGAGGGTAGCCGCCGGTAGGAGCTGGCTTACCAGCGAAGAAACCCTCAAGCCTTGTGCCAGCCCCGGATCCGCCTTCGCCGGCAAGCCGGCTCCTAGCAGCCGGCCACCCACACAAGAACAAAAACGAGATCACTGCCATGCCCCACTCAACCCTTGCCACGGCGCCGGTCGCCGAGGTCGATGACTGCTATCGCAAGATCACCTGGCGGCTGATGCCGCTGCTGTTCGTCTGCTACATCTTTGCTCACCTGGACCGCATCAACATCGGTTTCGCCAAGCTGCAGATGACCCAGGACCTGGGCTTCAGCGACAGCGTCTATGGCCTGGGTGCCGGGCTGTTCTTCGTCGCCTACGCGCTGTTCGGAGTGCCCAGCAACCTGGCCCTGGACCGGGTCGGCCCACGGCGCTGGATCGCCTTCCTGATGCTGGTCTGGGGCCTGCTGTCCAGCGCCCTGATGCTGGTGGACAGCGCCTGGGGCTTCTATGTTTTGCGCTTTCTGCTGGGGGTCGCCGAGGCCGGCTTCTTCCCTGGCATCCTGGTGCTGCTCAACCGCTGGTTCCCGGCCAGCCGCCGCGGCCAGGTCACCGCCCTGTTCGCCATCGCCGTGCCCATGGCCGGAGTCATTGGCGGCCCCCTCTCCGGGTGGATCCTGGAAAGCTTCCACGACTTCGGCGGCCTGCGCGGCTGGCAGTGGATGTTCCTGATCGAAGGCCTGCCGGTGGTGCTGCTGGGCCTGGTGGTGCTCAAGGCCCTGCCGGAAAGCATCGAACAGGTGGGCTGGCTGACCCCGGCGCAGAAGACCTGGCTGCTGCAGGCCCTGCAACAGGAGGAACAGCACAAGTCCATCACCCGTTTCAGCGGCATCCTCAGGGACCGCCACGTCTGGCTGCTGGTGTGCATCTACTTCGCGGTGATGCTGGCGGTGAACACCATCGCCTTCTGGATGCCGACCCTGATCCACCACGCCGGCATCGCCCGGGACAGCAATGTCGGCCTGCTCAGTGCCCTGCCCTACCTGGCAGGCTGCCTGTTCATGCTAGGCGTCGGCCGCTCCTCGGACCGCCTGCGCGAACGCCGCTGGCACCTGGGGGTGCCGCTGCTGATGTCCAGCCTGGGGCTGATCCTCACCGCTCTGGCCCCGGACAACCCCTGGCTGGTGATGTTCGGCCTGCTGGTGGCGGGCATGGGCGCCAGCGCCGCCTTGCCGATGTTCTGGCAACTGCCGCCGGCCTTTCTCGCCAGCAGCACCCAGGCCGCGGGTATCGCCCTGATCAGTTCCTTCGGCAGCGTCGCCGCGTTCCTTGCCCCTTACCTGATCGGCGTGGTGCGCGACGCCACCCAAAGCGCCAGCCTGGCCCTCTACGCCCTGGCCCTGCTGATTGCCTGCGGCGCCTGGCTGGTGCTCCAGGTGCCGGCTCATATCGTCAACCCTCGGGAGAAATAACCATGCTCAGCCCCTCGGATATCCAGGCAGCCGCCGCGCGCCTCAACGCCGCCGAGCGCAGCCGTGAACAGATCGGCCAGCTGTCCCTGCAATACCCCGCTATCAGCATCGAAGATGCCTACGCCATCCAGCGCTGCTGGGTGGAACAGAAAATCCGCGACGGGCGCAAGCTGGTGGGCCACAAGATTGGCCTGACCTCACGGGCCATGCAGGTCTCCTCGAACATCACCGAGCCGGATTTCGGCGCCCTGCTGGACGACATGCTGTTCGATGAAGGCAGCGACATTCCCTTCCAGCGCTTCATCGTGCCCCGGGTCGAGGTGGAACTGGCGTTCATCCTCGGCAAGCCGCTCAAGGGGCCCCACTGCACCCTGTTCGATGTGCTGGACGCCACCGACTGGGTGATCCCGGCGCTGGAGATCATCGATGCGCGCATCCAGCAGGTGGACCCGCAGACCCAGGCCACCCGCAAGGTCTTCGACACCATCTCGGACAATGCCGCCAACGCCGGGGTGGTCATGGGTGGCCGTGCCGTGCGCCCGGGGGACGTGGACTTGCGCAAGGTGCCGGCGGTGCTCTACCGCAACGGCGTGATCGAGGAATCCGGGGTGTCCGCCGCGGTGCTCAACCACCCGGCCAAGGGCGTGGCCTGGCTGGCCAACAAGCTCGCGGCCTATGACGTCGGCCTGGAGGCCGGGCAGATCATCCTCGGGGGTTCTTTCACCCGGCCGGTGGCGGCGCGGCCCGGGGATGTCTTCCACGTGGACTACGACCAGTTGGGCAGCATCGCCTGCCGTTTCGTCTGAGGAGAAGCACATGCACATGCCGCAGAACCTGTTCAAGCAACGCCTGCAACACAGCGAGCCACAGATCGGGCTGTGGCTTGGCCTGGCGGATGCCTACTGCGCCGAACTGGCGGCCAATGCCGGTTTCGACTGGCTGCTGCTGGACGGCGAACACGCCCCCAACGACCTGCGCAGCTTGCTGGCGCAGTTGCAGGCCATTGCCCCCTATGGGGCCCAGGGCATCGTCCGCCCGCCGATTGGCGACACCGCGCTGATCAAGCAACTGCTGGATATTGGCGCCCAGACCTTGCTGATCCCCATGGTGGAAAGCGCCGAGCAGGCTCGCCAGCTGGTGCGCGCCATGCGCTACCCGCCACTGGGAGTGCGCGGGGTGGGCAGCGCCCTGGCCCGGGCTTCTCGCTGGAACAGCATCGCCGACTACCTGAACCAGGCAGACGCGCAAATGTGCCTGCTGGTGCAGATCGAGAACCTCGAAGGCCTGCGCAACCTGGATGAAATCCTCGCGGTGGACGGGGTCGACGGGGTGTTTATCGGCCCGGCGGATCTGTCGGCGGCCATGGGCCAGCGGGGCAACCCCGGGCACCCGGACGTGGTGGCCGCGATTGAAGACGCCATCGTGCGGATTCGTCGGGCGGGCAAGGCCGCAGGGATTCTCAGTGCCGATCAGCGACTGGCGCGGCGTTGCATCGAGTTGGGGGCAAATTTTGTCGCGGTGGGCGTTGATACCACGGTCCTGATGAAGGGCCTGCAGAGCCTGGCCGGCCAGTACAAGACCCTGGACGCCCCCACCAGCGAGGGTGGGGTTTACTGACGGGCAATTGCCGTAGGAGCCGGCTGGCCGGCGAAGGCGTTCTTGCGCGCGGCAAGGCTTGAGGACCTCTTCGCTGGCAAGCCAGCTCCTACGGGGTGCCTAGTGGTTGCGGGCCAGGCGCCAGAGGCGGGCGATGTCGGCGGCGCGCTCGCGCAGCAGGCGCGGGGCTTCGCGGCAGGCCTGTTCCAGGCTCATGGGCCCGGAGACCAGGGCGAACGCCGCGTCCACGCCGTGGGCGTACATCTGCTGGTAGCCCTCGCCCAGGGTGCCGGCAATGACGATCACCGGAACCCCCTGCTCACGGGCGATGCGCGCCACGCCGAACGGGGTCTTGCCGCGCAAGGTCTGGGCGTCGAAGCGACCTTCACCGGTGATCACCAGATCAGCACCCTGCACCGCCTGTTCCAGGCCCACCAGTTCCGCTACCACTTGCACCCCGGGACGAAATTGCGCGCCGAGAAACGCCTTGGCGGCAAACCCCAGGCCACCGGCCGCGCCGCTGCCGGGCTCATCACGCACATCCTTGGGCAGTACCTGGGCGCACAAGTCGGCGAAGTGTCCCAGGGCCTGGTCCAGTTGCTGCACCTGCTGCGCCGAGGCGCCTTTCTGCGGGCCGAAGATGGCTGAAGCGCCGTGCTCGCCGCACAGGGGATTGTTGACGTCGGCGGCGACGTCGAAGCGCACCTGGGTCAGGCGCGGGTCCATGGCATCCAGCTCGATGTGGGCGAGGTCGGTCAGGACCAGGCCGCCGCGAGGCAGTATCCGGCCCTGGCGGTCCAGCAGCTTGACCCCCAGCGCCTGCAGGGCCCCCGCGCCGCCGTCGTTGGTGGCGCTGCCGCCGATGGCCAGGATGATGCGCCGGGCACCGGCCTCCAGAGCGGCCTGGATCAGCTCCCCGGTGCCGAAGGTGCTGCTGTTGCACGCATCGCGCTGCTCCAGCGCCAGCAGTTGCAGGCCACTGGCCTCGGCCATTTCGATGATTGCCGTGTGGCTCTGGGGCAGCCAGCCCCAGCGCGCCTCCACGATCGCCCCCAGCGGCCCCTGGACCCGGTTGCTGCGCAGTTGCCCGTCACAGGCGGCGAGAATCGATTCCACCGTCCCTTCGCCACCGTCGGCCATGGGGCATTGGTGCACCTGGGCGTCGGGCCACACATCCGCCAGCCCCAAAGCGATGGCCTGGGCCACGCCTTCGGCACTCAGGCTGTCCTTGAACGAGTCGGGGGCGATGATGATCTTCATGGGTTTTCTCCGGTTCTTGTGCCGCCATGCTGCCACTTGCCGGAGGCGCTGACGCCAGTCCGCTGCACAAGAGTGAGGGTTCTTTATTGTTCATTGCTACAACCGCCCAACCTCGCCCAGCGTTAAAGCCGCTGCCGCAGGCTGCGAACGGGCGCGTAGCGCTCGCGAAGGTCTTGGAAGCGATACAGGTTTGGCTGGAGATTGCCAGGCAAGGCCCTGTGGGCCTTTTCGCAGCCTCGCCAAGGCTCGGCAGCGGCTACCACCCCTGTTGGATCGGGATAGGCGATGGTGGAGATCGGCGTGATAAATCAGGCCGGCTCGCTGCGGTGGGGCAGCAGCTGTACGCCAAGATAAAGAGCCAGCATGCCGTCCAGGCGCAAGGGGTCGACGCCGCTGAGCTCGGCTATCCGTTCCATGCGGTAGCGCAGGCTATTGCGGTGGATGCCCAGGGCATCGGCGCAAGCCTGGCTCTGGCCGTCGTGGTCGCACCAGCTGCGCAGGGTCGCCAGCAACTGGCCGTTGCTGTCCTTGGCCAGGACCTTGCGCAACGGCGTCAGCAGTTCGTCCAGGGCGTCATCGTTGCGGTGGCGCCAGAGCATCACCGGCAGGCGGTAGCGGTTGAGGGTGAGCAATCGCGCATCCGGCAGGATATCCCGGCCGTAGGCCAGCAGGTCGCCGACCCGGCGGTAGCAGCGGCGCAATCCGGCCAGGCCCTCGGCCTGCCCGCCCACCGCCACCCGCAGGATGTTCCAGCCCTGGCCGTCGAGCTTTTCCAGCAGCCGCAGGTTGTCCAGGCTCAGGCTCGCCGGGCGGCACCAGAGCAGGGAACTCTTCGACGAGCTGACGCACCAGCTGTCCGGATAGCGGCTCAGCAACCAGCTGCTGAGGCTATCCACGCCCTGCCCCGAGGCCGGTTCCTGGGCCAGTTCGAACAGATAGGGCGTGCGCGCCAGCTGTGGCTTGAGGCCCATCTGCTGGGCTTCATCCACCAGCCGCGGTGAGTCGCCGCCGTCGCTCAACAGCAGGGCCAGCAGGTCGTCGCAGCGCTGGCGCCGCCATTGCTGCTCGGCCTGCTGGTGGCGCTGCCCCACCAGCATCTCGGCGGTCATGCGCACCAGTTCGGCATAGGTGCGCAACTGCGCCGGGTCGCCGGTAATGCCCAGCACCCCGATCAGCCGCTGGTCATGCAACAGCGGCAGGTTGATGCCCGGCTGCACGCCCTTGAGCTGGCGCGCGGTGGGTTCGTCGATCTCCACCACCCGGCCGTTGGCCAGCACCAGTTGCGCGCCTTCGTGCCGGGTGTTGATACGCTCCGGTTCGCCGCTGCCAAGGATCAGCCCCTGGCTGTCCATGACGTTGACGTTGTAGGGCAGGATCGCCATCGTGCGGTCGACGATATCCTGCGCCAGGTCATGATCCAGTTCGAACATGGGGGGATGATCCTTGACGGCTACAGCTGCGGGGACGATCCGCGGGGTACGCGGCGTTGTTCAGTGGCACAGGGCCCGGGGCCAATCGCTGTGCGCCGGCACAAAGACAGGCCCGCGCCGGTGACCGAGACTCTCAGGGCGGTCAACGTTACCCTTGCACCGCGAAAAATCATAATAAAGAGAGACACACCATGTCACAGAGCGCCGCTGCCGCACTGGCCCAGGCTGACGACAAGAACGCCGTCTACAAGCGCATCACCCTGCGCCTGATCCCCTTCATCTTCGTCTGCTACCTGTTCAACTACCTCGACCGGGTCAACGTTGGCTTCGCCAAGTTGCAGATGCTCGATGCCCTGAAATTCAGCGAAACGGTCTACGGCCTGGGTGCCGGGATCTTCTTCATCGGCTACGTGCTGTGCGGCGTGCCGAGCAACCTGGCACTGAACCGGTTCGGCCCGCGGCGCTGGATCGCGCTGATGATGATCACCTGGGGCACCTTGTCCACCTGCCTGCTGTTCGTCACCACGCCGACCCAGTTCTATACCCTGCGCCTGTTCACCGGGGCCGCCGAAGCCGGCTTCTTCCCCGGCGTGGTGCTGTACCTCTCGCAGTGGTTCCCGACCTTCCGCCGTGGCCGGATCATGGCCCTGTTCATGTCGGCGATCCCGGTGTCCGGCCTGCTGGGCAGCCCGTTTTCCGGCTGGATCCTCAACCACTTCGCCGCCGGCCAGGGCGGCCTTGCCGGCTGGCAGTGGATGTTCCTGCTGCAGGGCATTCCTACCGTGATCCTCGGCGCCCTGGCGTTCTTCCTGCTCAGCGACAGCTTCGCCCATGCCAAGTGGCTGACCCCGACTGAACGCGCGGTGCTGGAAGCCGACCAGGCCAGCGACCTCGCCAACCAGCCCAAGACCGCCAGCGACTCCCTGGCCGCGGTGTTCAAGAACCCGGCGATCTGGGCCTTCGGCCTGATCTACTTCTGCATCCAGAGCGGGGTCTACGCGATCAACTTCTGGCTGCCGTCGATCATCAAGAACCTGGGGTTTGCCGACAACCTGGTGATCGGCTGGCTGAGCGCCATTCCTTACCTGCTGGCAGCAGTGTTCATGCTGCTGGTGGGGCGTTCGGCGGACCTGCGCAAGGAGCGCCGCTGGCACCTTGTGGTGCCGATGCTGATGGGCGCCGTGGGCCTGCTGATCGCGGTTAACTTCGCCGCCAACCCGGCCATCGCCATTCTCGGCCTGACCCTCGCCACCATGGGCGCCCTCACCGGCCTGCCGATGTTCTGGCCGGTGCCCACCGCCCTGCTCAGCGCCGGCGCGGCGGCTGGCGGCCTGGCGCTGATCAACTCCATGGGCCAGATGGCCGGTTTCCTCAGCCCCTATATCGTCGGCTGGGTCAAGGACAGCACCGGTTCCACCGACGCCGCGCTGTACCTGCTGGCTGGGGTGATTGTTGCCGGCAGCCTGCTGGCGCTGCGCATGACCCGCACCCTGAACCGCTAAGCCCCGGCCCTACACAGCCCCGGCCACGACAAAAGCCCGTTCGAGCCTCTGCTCCAACGGGCTTTTTCATGGCTGGGCTCAGGCCGGTGCCCCACCCTGTCGGGCGTAGTCGTGGCTGATGCTCAACGCCCCCGTCGCCGGAGCATCCAACTCCAGCACCAGGCCACCGGGCAAGCGGACGAAGATCTGCCAGATGCCATCTTCCGGCACCTGCGCCACTTGATGTTCCAGGCCACTGGCTTGCACCCGCCGCAACACGGCTTCGGCTGCCTCCTGGGTACTGAAGGCGATGTGGCTCAGTTGCGGCTCAGGGCAATGAGCCTGTTCGATGACGTGCACCTGCGCCGCCTCGCCCTGGTACAACCAGCGCCCGGGAAAGGGAAACGGCGGCCGCCGGCCCGCTTGCAGACCCAGCAGATCGGCGAAGGCCTGCTGCAACACGTCACCCTCGGCGCAGTTGAACGCCAGGTGATCGAAGCGCCAGTTCATAACAGGCCTCCACCATCGACATCGATCAGGCTCCCGCTGATGAAGCCGTTCTCCATGGCCAGGATAAAGGCCGCCGCCACCTCATCCGGCTGGCCGACGCGGCCCACCGGCAGGCTGGCACCAGTGCGGGCGAACATCGCTTCGCGGGCGTGCTCGGGCATCCCGGCATAGGCTTCGGTGGCGGTGACCCCGGGGCTGATGACATTCACCCGGCGTGGCGCCAGCTCCTTGGCCAGGTGCTTGCCCAGGGCTTCGAGGGCGGCGTTGAGGGTGGTCTTGAGCACTTGCCCGGGGACCATTTTGCGCGACAGCAGGCCCGAGGTCAGGCTGATGCTGCCTTGCGGCGCGAGCGTCGGCAACGCCGCCTGCACCGCGCGCCACACGCCCCAGAACTTCACCTCGAAGGCGCGCTGGGCGTCCGACAGATCGGTGTCGGCCAGGGGCTTGGCGGCGATGGCCGGACCGGCGCTGATCACCAGGTGATCGAAGGCCCCTACCCTGGTGAACAAGGCCTGGAGACTGGCGGCATCGGTAATGTCCACGGCGATGCTGCGGGCCGATTCCGGCAGTTGTGCCTGCTGGCGCTGCAAAGCCTGGAGGCTACGCCCCGCCAGTACCACCCGAGCGCCACGGGCCGCGGCCTGGCGCGCTACCGCAGCACCGATGCCACTGCCTGCGCCAATCACCACCAAGGTTTGCTGGGCCAGGCTTGAGTTGGAAAGAGTCATTGCGATCACCTGCTGCGATTGAAAGTGATTGCATCTTCCCAGCTTGCCAATCGAGGAAAAATCCCGCTAAAACGCAAAGATCTTTAAAGGATTTTTATCAATGAGCTCGATACTGGACCTGGAAATCTTCGTACGCACCGCCGATGCCGGGAGCATTTCCGCCGCGGCCCGCTCCCTGGGCCTGACCGCCGCAGCCGCCAGCATCGCCCTCAAGCGCCTGGAAACCCGCCTGGGCAGCCGTTTGCTGGCGCGTTCCACCCGCAGCATGCGGCTCACCGAGGAAGGCCGGCGCTACCTGGAAAGCGTGCGCCTGGCCCTGGCCACCCTGGAGGACGGCGAGCTGGCGCTCAAGCAGCAGAGCCAGGGCCTGGCCGGGGTGTTGCAGTTGTCGGCGCCCTCGGACTTCGGGCGCAATGCCCTACTGCCCTGGCTCGATGAATTCAAGGCCGAGCACCCGCAACTGCGCCTGCAACTGCGGCTCGATGATCGCCACGCCGACCTGTTCCGCGACGCTGTGGATGTGGCCCTGCGCTTTGGCGTGCCCGAAGATTCCAGCCTGGTGGCCTTGCCGATTCTCCCCGCGCACCGGCGCATCGCCTGCGCCAGCCCGGCCTACCTGGCCCGTTGCGGGGTGCCGCAAAACCCCGAGGCACTGGCCGGGCACAGCGCCCTGCTGTACCTGCGCAACGGCCAGCCCTATGACCGCTGGCGTTTCAGCCGCGGCAGCGAAACCCGCGAAGTCCTGGTGCGGGGCGATTATCTGTGCGACGACGGTGAAGTGGCCCGGCGCTGGGCCCTGGCTGGCCACGGCATTGTCTACAAGGCCCGGCTGGATGTGGCCGAGGACATCCGCGCCGGGCGCCTGGTGCCGCTGCTCGACGACTGGCAAGGGGAACCAGCCCCCTTCAACTTGCTGTGCCCCCATCGCCTGCAGGTTTCCGAGCGGGTGCGCCTGCTGCACAGCTTTGTGTTGCAGCGCTGCCGGGCGCTGTGTCCCTGACCCGGTGCGGCCCCGGGGCGGCTGGCCGCTGCGCGGTTCGCCGGCAAGCCGGCTCCTACGGAACCTCCTTGTAGGAGCGGGCTTGCCAGCGATGGCGATCTCACGGGCACCTGTGCCGGCAAGGGAGCGCCATTCAGGCATTGCAGAGGCCCGGCGTTGTGGTATTTGATGGTCGCCCCCATGGCCGGAAACGCACTGGCCAGCCCTCTAGCACAAGGACTCCACCCATGAGCTATCGCACTCTCGGCCATTCCGGTCTCAAGGTTTCCACCCTGACCCTGGGCACCATGATGTTCGGCGAGCAGACCAACACCGAAGACTCGCTGCGCATCATCGACAAGGCCTGGGACCAGGGGATCAATTTCATCGACACCGCCGATGTCTACACCCAGGGCCGCTCCGAGGAGATTGTCGGCGAGGCCATCGCCCGCCATCGCCATGAGTGGGTGCTGGCGTCCAAGGTGGGGTTCGGCCCGGCAGACGGCGTGCCCAACCGCAGCGGCCTGAGCCGCAAGCACATCTTCAACGGCATCGAGGCCAGCCTGACCCGCCTGGGCACCGATTACCTGGACATCTACTACCTGCACCGCGAAGACCACGACACCCCGCTGGAGGTGAGCATCTCGGCCATCGGCGACCTGTTGCGCCAGGGCAAGATCCGCTACTGGGGCCTGTCCAACTACCGGGGTTGGCGGATCGCCGAGGCCATTCGCCTCGCCGACCAGTTGGGGGTGGACCGCCCGGTGATCAGCCAGCCGCTGTACAACATCGTCAACCGCCAGGCCGAGGGCGAGCAGATCACCGCGGCCCGCGCCTATGGCCTGGGCGTGGTGCCCTACAGCCCCCTGGCCCGGGGTGTGCTCAGCGGCAAGTATGCGCCGGACGTCGCCCCGGACGCCGCCAGCCGCGCCGGGCGCCAGGACAAGCGCATCCTGGAGACCGAATGGCGGGTCGAATCCCTGCGCATCGCCCAGCAGATCCAGGAATACGCCCAGGGGCGCGGGGCCGGGATCGTCGAGTTCGCCATTGCCTGGGTGCTGAACAACCAGGCGGTGAGTTCGGCCATCGTCGGGCCGCGTACCGAGGCCCAGTGGGATGCCTACACCCGGGCCCTGGAGGTGAAGATCAGCCCTGAGGACGAAGCCTTCATCGACGCTCTGGTGACCCCGGGGCACGCCTCGACACCCGGTTTCAATGATGTCGGCCATTTTGTCTCCGGACGTTTTGCGCACCTGGGCTAAACACGGGCCCTGGCCGCGCAAACCCAGCGGCCATCGCAGCCCGGCCTTTCCCTGGAAGGCCGGGCTGCGCCACAAACGAGAAATTTTCCCGCCGGGGTGTCGCAAACAGAGCAAAAATCCCGGGGCAAACCCTCTATATTCCCCCTCGCTCCACTCTCCCCTTCTTTTTGTGCTTCCCGAGCGTTCGGGTTCTACGAGGACTGCGTGTCTAAGGGTATTGCGTTATCGGTTCTGGCGTCGGTGCTGTTTGCCGTCATGTATTTCTACACCTCGCTGCTGGCGCCCCTGACCGGGGTGGAGATCTTCGGCTGGCGGATGTTGCTGACCCTGCCCTGCATGACCCTGTTCATGCTGCTGGCCGGTGAATGGCATCGGGTCGACGAAGTGCTGCGCCGGGTGCGCAGCAAGCCCGTGCAGGGCCTGGCGCTGCTGCTGTCATCGGCGCTGCTCGGGGTGCAGCTCTGGCTGTTCATGTGGGCACCACTCAACGGCCACAGCCTGGACGTATCCCTGGGCTATTTCCTGCTGCCGCTGACCATGGTCCTGACCGGGCGCATCGTCTATGGCGAACGTCTGTCGCGGCTGCAGAAGCTGGCAGCGGTGCTGGCCTGCATCGGCGTGCTCAACGAGCTGTACCAGGTGGGCAGCTTTTCCTGGGCGACCCTGGTGGTGGCCCTGGGCTACCCGCTGTATTTCGTCTTGCGCAAGCGCCTGGGTACCGACCATCTGGGCGGCCTGTGGGTGGACATGGCCCTGCTGATGCCGGTGGCACTGTGGGTGGTGCAGAGCGGCGAACAGGGCATTGCCGTGGTCGCGGCCCAGCCCTGGCTGTACCTGCTGATTCCTGTGCTGGGGGTGATCAGTGCCTCGGCGCTGGTGTGCTACATCATTGCCAGCCGCTTGCTGGCCTTCAGCCTGTTCGGCCTGCTCAGCTATGTGGAACCGGTACTGCTGCTGTTGGTGGCGCTGCTGCTGGGGGAAAGCATCAAGGCCGGGGAATGGCTGACCTACGTGCCGATCTGGCTGGCGGTGCTGGTCCTGGTACTCGAAGGCGTACGCCATCTGCTGCGCCAGCGCCGGGGCTGAGCCCGGCTGCGGGGGTATCTCGCGTGCATCAAGGCCTGCGGTACGGGCTCAGGGCTTGATCTGCTTCAGTTCGTTGAGCAGGGCCAGCAAGGCCTGCATCTTGTCTTCGCCGAACTGCTGCTGGATCTTCTGGTAGTTGATTTCCATGTCGCCGCTCATGGATTCGAAACAGGCCTGGCCCTTGTCGGTCAGGGTGATGAACAGGCGGCGCTGGTCTTCCGGAGACTTGCGCCGGCTGACGTACTGATCGCGCTCCAGGCGGGTCAGCACGCCGGTCATGCTCGGCGGCAGGATGCAGGCCATCTTCGCCAGCTGATGGCTCTCCAGCTCGCCGTTCTGGCGCAGGATGCGGATCACCCGCCATTGCTGTTCGGTCAGGTCGTGCTGGTTCAGCGAGGGACGGAAAAACGCCATGGCGGCCTCACGGGCCTGCAGCAGGGTCAAGGTCAGGGAAGGTCTGGGTGTGTTCATCGAGGCATCGGTCGGGGGCTGGGAATCGGGGGCGAAACATTAACACATTCACAATCGCCAACCGACAGGCAAAATAAAGCCCGACCAGAAACCTTCTGATCGGGCCTTGGACTCAAGCGTGCCGGGGCTTACTCGGTGGCCAGTACACCACGACGCACCTGGTCGCGTTCGATCGATTCGAACAGTGCCTTGAAGTTGCCCTCGCCGAAGCCATCGTCGCCCTTACGCTGGATGAATTCGAAGAACACCGGGCCCATCAGGGTTTCCGAGAAGATCTGCAGCAGCAGGCGCTTGTCGCCGGCTTCCGAAGAACCGTCCAGCAGGATGCCCCGCGATTGCAGCTCGTTGACCGGCTCGCCGTGGTTCGGCAGGCGCCCTTCGAGCATTTCGTAGTAGGTGTCTGGTGGTGCGGTCATGAAGCGCATGCCGATCTTCTTCAGGGCGTCCCAGGTCTTGACCAGGTCGTCGGTGAGGAAGGCCACGTGCTGGATGCCCTCGCCATTGAACTGCATCAGGAACTCCTCGATCTGCCCGGCGCCCTTGGACGATTCCTCGTTCAGCGGGATGCGGATCATGCCGTCCGGAGCGGTCATGGCCTTGGAAGTCAGGCCGGTGTACTCGCCCTTGATGTCGAAGTAGCGGATCTCGCGGAAGTTGAACAGTTTCTCGTAGAAACCGGCCCAGTAGGCCATGCGCCCGCGGTACACGTTGTGGGTCAGGTGGTCGATGATCTTCAGGCCCGCGCCCTTGGGGTTGCGGTCCACGCCTTCGAGGAACACGAAGTCGATGTCGTAGATCGAGCTGCCTTCGCCGAAACGGTCGATCAGGTACAGCGGCGCGCCGCCAATGCCCTTGATCGCCGGCAGGTTCAGTTCCATCGGGCCGGTTTCAATGTGAATCGGCTGGGCGCCCAGTTCCAGGGCGCGCTTGTAGGCCTTTTGCGAATCCTTGACCCGGAACGCCATGCCGCACACCGACGGGCCGTGCTCGGCCGCGAAGTAGGAAGCGACGCTGTGGGGTTCGTTGTTGAGGATCAGGTTGATCGCACCCTGGCGATACAGATGCACGTCTTTGGAACGATGGGTCGCGACTTTGGTGAAACCCATGATCTCGAAGATCGGTTCGAGGGTGTTGGGGGTGGGCGATGCGAATTCGATGAATTCAAAGCCCATCAGGCCCATTGGGTTTTCGAAGATATCTGCCATGGTTGGCGCCTCATCATATTTTTAGAATTAACGGATCGTTAGTTGCTAGCAATGCTGAGGAGGGACGGTGGCGCACAGGAGATACCGCGCACGCTGCGGGCGAGGAAGTCACCATAGATCAGTTGAAACCCGAGAATCTTCATTTCGACCCTGTCTTACAGGCTGGGGGGCGAGGCTTCTGCTGCCAGAAGACTTTATTATTGTATGCGTAACCGGATTCTACACAGCGTAAAAGCCTTTGTCCGCATTCTCTATAAAATCGCCTTTTTTGCCCCGCCCGCAAGGGGTTTGTTGCACTGGTAGATACCGCCGAGAATCAGCGCCCCGCCCAACCCCATCACCGGGCTCAACTGTTCTCCCAGCAAGAGCGCGCCTAGGATCACCGCCGTCAGCGGATTGAGGGCGATGAATACACCGCAACGGGTGGCACCGATCCGCCGCAAGCCGTCGTAATACCAGATATAGGCCAGCGCCGAGCCCAGCACACCCAGGTACAGCAGGCTCAGGCCCTGGGCCAGGTTCAGGCGGGCCACCGCCTGCAGGTCGAACTCGCCACGGATCAGGGTGACGGCGCAGAGCATCAGGGTGCCCAGGAGGATCGAGTAGGTCACCGTTTGCAATGAACCCAGGCTGTGGTTCAGCCCCCTGGAGAACAGCGAGTACACGCCCCAGCCCAGCACGCAGCCCAGAATCAGCAGGTCGCCGCGCCAGCCCCCGGCCTGCGCCGCCAGGGCCGAAGGGTCACGGCCGCAGATCACCAGGGCCGCGCCACAGAGGCACAGGGCAATGCCCAACAGCTTGCGCCGGCCCAGGCGCTCCTTGAACAGCGCCCAGGACGCCAGGGCAATCACTGCCGGGTTCAGGGCCACGATCAACGATGCCCGAGAAGCCTTGACCTGCTCCAGGCCGAGGAAGAAACACAGGTTGTAGAAGAAAATCCCGAAGAACCCCAACAGTGCCAGTTGGCCGAACTGCCTGAGGCTGGGCCGCACCAGGGGAACGCGCGCCACGGCCATGAAGCCGAGCAAGGCCAGACTGGCCAGCAGGAACCGCAGGCTGGCGGCCAGCAAGGGCGAGAGCCCGCCGGCCAGGTAGCGCCCGGCAACGAAGGTGCCACCCCAGATCATGGTGACTGTCGCCAGGCGGCCATACACCGCCAGGTCCCGGTATTCGCCCGCCAGGGGGCCGCTGATATGGCTATCACTCATGGTCAAGACGCTCTGAGGCAATGGGTTTGTGCTGCACGGACATTTTTTGTCTAATGCCTGATCATCGTAAAATGAGCTTTTACTCATGACCCTGACCCAGCTGGAGATCTTTTCCCTAGTGGCCGAACTCCAGGGCTTTACCAGCGCCGCCACGCGCCTGGGCATCACCCAGTCGGCGGTGTCCCATGCCATCAAGTCACTGGAGCAGGAGCTGCAGGTGGACCTGTTTCGCCGGCACCAGGCCCAGGTCGAACTCACCGACATCGGCACCCAGCTGCTGCTGCGCGCCCGGGCCATGCTCGGCCTGGCGGCGACCCTGGCCCAGGAAGCCGCGGATGCCCGGGGCATGAAGCGCGGCACCTTGCGCATCGGCTCGTTCGGCCCCACCTCGTCGATCCGCCTGCTGCCCCGGATTCTTCACGACTACCGCCGCGAATATCCGGACATCGAAGTGCACATCGACGAAGGCCCTGATCGCCAGGTCCTGCAATGGCTGGAAGAACGACGGGTGGACCTGGGCTTCGTGGTGTTGCCCCAGGAGCGCTTCGACACCGTGCCGCTGGTCGAGGACCAGTTGCTGGCATTGATTCCAGCCAGTCACGCCCTGGCCAGCGAAGCGCGACTGCGCCTGGAGCAACTGTGCCATGACCCCTTCGTGCTCACCGAAGCCGGCTCGGCGGAACTGGTGTCACGCCTGTTCATCGGAGCGGGCCTGCGGCCCAATATCCGCTACCGCAGCACCCAACTGCTGAGCACCCTGGAAACCGTGGCCCGCGGCGATGCCTTGAGCATCGTTGCCGAATTGTCCCTGCCCCAGGCCGCGGACCCGCGCTACACCAGCCGTCCCCTGGAGCCTGCCGTGCGCCGCCAAGTGGGTGTCGCGATGCTCGACCGCCGCCAGGCGTCGCCGGCGGCCCTGGCCTTCATCCAGCACGCGCAGCGCCTGTATCGCCGGTAAAAGCCGGCTATCCTGCGATGATCAAAATAACCGCAGGGGCCATGCCCCCGGTGCCACCCTCCCCCTCGCCCGCCGACAGGTCCGATCCATGCCCCTGACCGCCAAAGGTCCATTGAAGCGCTCTACCCGTACTTTCTGGACATTGCTGGCCATGCTTCTTCCCATCGGGCTCGGTGCCCTCATCCTCTACGCCCAGGCAGAACGAACATTGGAGCACAGCAGCCTGGAAACCGCCGAGGAGGCCATCCGCCAGTTCGACCTGATGCTCGACAACACCGACATCGCGGCCAGGGCGCTGCTGCCCCAGGTGGGCCGTGACTGTGATGAAGTCCGGCAACTGGCGCTGCGCGAACAGGTCACCCGCCGGCCCTTCGTGCGCTCGACCAACCTGGTGTGGCGCAACAACAACTATTGCAGTTCCCTGCTCGGCAGTTTCGCGGTCCCGCTCAACCCCCTGGACTATGTGGACGGTCGCCTCTGGCTCATGAGCGGCAACCCCGTCACCCCCGACACGGCCCTGCTGGTCTATCGCTGGAGCGAGGGCGATCGCGCCGTCCTGGCCACCATCGACGGCTATCACCTGACCAATGCCCTGCGCCTGATCAGCCGCTTCGCCGACCTGCAATTGCAGGTCGGCGGGCATTGGCTGTCCAGCGACGGTCGTGTCCACGAGGGCAGCCCGCCACTGGCGGCCGTGGCCAGCCAGCAACTGAATTCATCGCGCTATCCCTACAGTGTCAGCTCAGGGTTTCCCGAGGGCGATGTGTGGAACTACATGAAGAGCCAGTACCCTGCACTATTCAGCCTGCTGGTGTTTTTCGGCGCGGCGGCGGGTGTGCTAGCCCACTGGCTGCAAAAGCGCTCCATCTCTCCCTCCCACGAGCTGCAACGGGCACTGGGGGCCCACGAGTTCATTCCATACTTTCAACCGGTGGTGCGCGGGGACACTCTGGCGTGGGCCGGCATCGAAGTCCTGATGCGCTGGCAGCATCCAAAAGAGGGGCTGGTGCGCCCAGACCTGTTCATCCCCTTCGCCGAGCATTCGGGGCTGATCGTGCCCATGACCCGCTCTTTGATGCAGCAGACCCAACAAGCCCTGGCGCCCCATGCCGAGCACTTTATCGATGGTTTCCATATCGGTATCAACATCACCGCCAGCCATTGCCATGACCTGCAGTTGCTGGAGGACTGCCGGGAATTCCTGGCCGGCTTCCCTAAAGGCAAGGTGATCCTGGTGCTGGAGTTGACCGAACGCGAACTGATCGAGCCCACGGCCACCACCCACCAACTGTTTGGCGCCCTGCATGACCTGGGTGTGATGATCGCCATCGACGATTTCGGCACCGGGCATTCCAGCCTGGGTTATCTGCGCCAGTTCAATGTGGATTATTTGAAGATCGATCAGAGTTTCGTCGCCATGATCGGTGCCGACGCACTGTCCTTGCATATACTCGACAGCATTATCGAACTCTCGGCAAAACTCGATCTGGGCATTGTCGCCGAAGGTATTGAAACTGCAGAACAGCGGGATTATCTCGCAGCTAAAGGGGTGGATTTCCTGCAAGGTTATTTATTCGGACGGCCCATGCCCAGTGCCGAGTTTGTTGCAGCCCTGACGCGCCATTAAATAGCCATACCCGAACAAAAAGTGCTGGATCTAACAACTCGGGGCTTGCACCAATTTGAATCAATTGGTCAATATCGGATTTAACAAGAACAACCTGATTTACTCTTGAGGCATTAACTACTACAATTTTTCCCGCCTGTACAAGATTCACAGGTAGGCCACTTAATCGAGCCTTAATCGGCTCATGGCTTATAGCTTTGTTTGTGGTTTGTATCAGCCAAATAGACTATTGGAGTGAAGATATTGTCCAGACTTGCTGAATTTCGTGCTGCAGAAAAAGCACTTCAAGAACAGCTCGCGCAGCTTGAATCCCTGAAAAACGACGCCGGGCTCAAGAAGGAAATCGAGTTCGAAGAAAAGCTCCAGGCCCTGATGAAGTCCTACGACAAGAGCCTGCGTGACATCATCGCCATCCTTGATCCCAACCAGGGCAAAGCCGGGCTGCCACAGGCCAACGCCCCCAAGCAGCGCCGTGCCCGCGTAGTCAAGGTCTACCAGAACCCGCACACCGGCGAACTGATCGAAACCAAAGGCGGCAACCACCGCGGCCTGAAAGCCTGGAAAGAACAGTACGGTGTCGCCACTGTGGATTCCTGGCTGCGCGCTTGAACAAAGCCGCACCCCGAAAAAGGCCCTGCATATGTAGGGCCTTTTACATTGATTAAGAAAATTCTTATTACGCCTTGCATCTAAGGGAAGAGCCTGGCGAGATCCCACCCCTCGCCCTGGCCGATACATCAAGCAATAACGTCTGATTCCCGAACAACTTCAGGCTTAATGCCTTTTCGTTAACGAACGGGTAACCCGCAGAAAGCGAACCGACTGGGTCAGATTTTTCCTTAAAGTTTAAGGCCGTTTCGTACAGCGAGTATTTCATCCCGACTGTCGGCAAAAGCCGCAGCCTGGCCGGCGTATGAAAGTACATAAGCCTTATCCCCATCCAGTGCCGCCACCAATGTTTGCGAGAGCACATGCCGGCCATTCTGGGTAATGGTGCAAGTAGTCTCCAACGCCTCAAGGCGGCTCAACTGGGCGGCATGAATTTTGTTACAGACACTCTGATAACCGCCCTGGGCAAAGTCCTTTTGCACCGACTTGCGCATTTCCAGCAATACCCCCTGCAAATTGACTACATGCCCAGTGTCCACCTGAGTCATGGTCAACTCCATGACCATGAGTGGATTGCCAGCGGCATCGCTCTTGACCGCTCTCTGCCGTGACACCTTGCCGGCCTCTTGGCCTTCCTGGGCCGGCAGCGGCTCCACTGTCCAACCCTGGGGCCAGGTCACCTGCGGCTCGGCCTTTGCAACACCGGCCAGCGCCAGTAGCAACAGAGCTGCGGCGCGGAACTTAAACGACTCGATCATGCGTTTGCACACTGAGAAAAAGGGGGGCTGGAAGTCTGAGCCCGGCGCCAGGAATGGGCAATAGATCAGGAGCTTTGGGTTTGGCGCCAGCCGACTCACTTGCGTATCATTGCCCGATCCCAAGGATGTCCGAACCATTGCCAGCCAAGGCCGCTTGCCCCGGCAAGCAGCCTTCGTCGCACTTTCTTCTGGAGGGCCCATGAGCCTCAACGAACTCAACACCTTTCCCGGCGTGACCGCCCAACCCGATGCGGCCACTGCCCGTTTCGTGTTCAACCACACCATGTTGCGCGTCAAGGACATCACCCGCTCCCTGGACTTCTACACCCGGGTCCTGGGCTTTTCCCTGGTGGAAAAACGCGACTTCCCTGAAGCCGAGTTCAGCCTGTACTTCCTGGCCCTGGTGGACAAGGCACAGATCCCGGCAGACGCTGGCGCGCGAACCGAGTGGATGAAGTCGATTCCCGGCATTCTCGAACTGACCCACAACCACGGTACCGAAAACGATCCAGCCTTCGCCTACCACAACGGCAACAGCGACCCGCGCGGCTTCGGCCACATCTGTATCTCGGTACCGGACATCGTCGCCGCCTGCGAGCGCTTCGAGGCCCTGGGCTGCGATTTCCAGAAGCGCCTGAACGATGGCCGGATGAAAAGCCTGGCCTTCATCAAGGACCCGGATGGCTACTGGGTCGAGATCATCCAGCCAGCACCGCTGTAAAGCTGTAAACCTATTCAGGTGCGAAGCCGGCCGGTGTAGAAGCTGGATTGTCAGCGCCCCCCCTTCTCAAGGGCGGCGCAAGACCCTGCGGCCACTTCAGCGGCAAGCCGGCGCCTCTCGGTACAGCAATAAAAAACCCCATGAGCCAGGCTCATGGGGTTTTGTTTTTTAAGCGACCGATCAAGCTGGTGCTGAGGTACGGATCAAGTGATCGAATGCACTGAGAGAAGCCTTGGCGCCCTCGCCCACGGCTATCACGATCTGCTTGTAGGGCACCGTGGTGACGTCACCTGCTGCAAATACCCCAGGCAAGGAAGTCTCGCCGCGGGCATCGACGATGATCTCGCCACGAGGCGACAACTCGACGGTGCCCTTGAGCCAATCGGTGTTGGGCAACAGGCCGATCTGCACAAAGATGCCTTCCAGGTCCACCGTGTGGAACTCGCCCGAATCACGGTCCTTGTAGGCCAGGCCGGTGACCTTCTGGCCGTCCCCCTTCACCTCGCTGGTCAAGGCGCTGGTGATGACTTTGACGTTGGGCAGGCTCAAGAGCTTGCGCTGCAACACCGCATCCGCCCGCAGCTTGCTGTCGAACTCCAGCAGGGTCACGTGGCTGACGATACCCGCCAGGTCGATGGCCGCTTCGACACCGGAGTTGCCGCCGCCAATCACCGCCACACGCTTGCCCTTGAACAGCGGGCCGTCGCAGTGCGGGCAGAAGCACACGCCCTTGGCCTTGTATTCCTGCTCACCCGGCACGCCCATCTCGCGCCAGCGGGCACCGGTAGCCAGGATCACCGACTTGGCCTTGAGGCTGGCGCCGCTTTCGAACTGGATCTCGTGCAAGCCGCCGACTTCCTTGGCCGGCACCAGGGCGCTGGCCCGCTGCAGGTTCATGATGTCGACGTCGTACTGCTTGACGTGCTCTTCCAGGGCGGCAGCCAGCTTGGGCCCTTCAGTTGCCTGCACCGAGATGAAGTTCTCGATCGCCATGGTGTCCAGCACCTGGCCACCGAAACGCTCGGCAGCCACACCGGTACGGATGCCTTTGCGAGCGGCATAGATGGCTGCCGAAGCGCCCGCTGGCCCCCCGCCGACCACCAGCACGTCGAAGGCTTCCTTGGCGTTGAGTTTCTGCGCCTGCTTCTCCACCGCACCGGTGTCGAGCTTGGCGAGGATTTCCTCCAGCCCCATGCGCCCCTGGCCGAAGTTCACGCCATTGAGGTAGACACTGGGCACCGCCATGATCTTGCGTTCATCGACTTCGGCCTGGAACAGCGCACCATCGATGGCCACGTGACGGATGTTGGGGTTGAGCACCGCCATCAGGTTCAGCGCCTGGACCACGTCCGGGCAGTTCTGGCAGGACAGCGAGAAGTAGGTTTCGAAATTGAACTCGCCCTTGAGCGAGCGGATCTGCTCGATCACCTCGGCACTGGCCTTGGAGGGATGGCCACCCACTTGCAGCAGGGCCAGCACCAGGGAAGTGAATTCGTGGCCCATGGGAATACCGGCGAAACGCAGGCTGATATCACTTCCCGGGCGATTCAACGAGAACGAAGGCTTGCGCGCGTCGCTGCCGTTATCGAGCAAGGTAATCTGGTTGGAAAGACTGACAATGTCTTTGAGTAACGCGAGCATTTCCTGGGATTTCGCACCGTCGTCGAGGGAGGCTACGATCTCGATCGGCTGGGTGACCCGTTCCAGGTAAGACTTCAACTGAGCTTTAAGATTGGCGTCCAACATACGGGCGATCTCCTGTTTTGATTCGGTAGAAAAAACAACGCCCGAGCGAATCTCGCCCGGGCGTTGTTTGAGGGCGGTGCAGCTGACTTAAGTGCGGATCACCGCCCTTGGGTAATGCATGGACTTAGATCTTGCCGACCAGGTCCAGGGACGGAGCCAGGGTGGCCTCGCCTTCTTTCCACTTGGCTGGGCAGACTTCGCCTGGGTGAGCTGCGACGTACTGAGCGGCCTTGATCTTGCGCAGCAGCTCGGAAGCGTCACGGCCTACACCGCCGTCGTTGATTTCAACGATCTTGATCTGCCCTTCAGGGTTGATCACGAAGGTGCCGCGGTCAGCCAGACCGGCTTCTTCGATCAGCACATCGAAGTTGCGGGAGATGGCCAGGGTCGGGTCGCCGATCATGGTGTACTGGATCTTGCCGATGGCTGGCGAAGTGTTGTGCCAGGCAGCGTGGGCAAAGTGGGTGTCAGTGGAAACGCTATAGATCTCGACGCCCAGCTTCTGGAATTCGGCGTAGTTGTCGGCCAGGTCTTCCAGCTCGGTTGGGCACACGAAGGTGAAGTCAGCCGGGTAGAAGAACACGACAGACCATTTGCCTTTCAGATCGGCGTCCGACACTTCGACGAATGCGCCGTTTTTGAATGCGGTAGCTTTGAAGGGTTTAACTTGGCTGTTGATGATAGGCATCGTTGACTCTCCATCAGTGGTTGAAAACATTGGGTGAAAACTTGATGGGGAGAATCCTAACCAATGAATCGTTGCTTGGCTCATTGGCAAACCTGATGCTGTCGATTGGTTTTGGCTATCAGCCGACAGTATTAATAGAAGAAACCTTAATCTACTGTTGCACCGGTTTTTCACCAAGGCGCGCCATGCCCATGAACGGGTTGGCCTCGACGTAGCGCATGGCGGACTGCATGTCCTTCCAGCCGACATAGCTCATCAGCGACTTCAGATCCCAACCGCTGCGGTGCGCCCAGGTGGCGAAGCCCCGGCGCAGGGAATGGCTGGTGTAGTGTTCGCCAGCGATACCGGCACGCTCCAGGGCTTGGCGCAGCAGCGCGATCACGCTATTGGCGTGCAACCCCTTCTCGCTCAGGTGCCCCCAGCGGTCGATGCCGCGAAACACCGGCCCGCGCACCAGCGCCGCGCTGTTGATCCACTCGATATAGGCCTGCACCGGGCACAGGCGTAGCAAGGCCGGGGTGTGAAAGGTCCGCCCAAGGTTGTCGCGGTCACTCTTGCTGCGCGGCAGGTAGAGGCTGATGCCCGCCCCGGCCACCGCTTGCACATGCTCGATCTGCAAGCGGCACAGTTCATCACTGCGAAAGCCGCGCCAGAAGCCCAGCAAGATCAGCGCCCGATCACGCCGGGCACGCAGCAGATCCCCTTGGCGCCCTTCAGCCGCGGCACTCGCCACTTCCTCATCTAGCCAGGCGACGACCTGCTCCAGGTGCTGCAGCTCCAAGGGTTGCGCCTGCTTTTCCTGTACCGGGTGCAGCGCGCGGATACCCTTGAACACCTGGCGCACCACCGGTGCCTTGGTCGGGTCGGCAAAGCCCTGGCTGCTGTGCCACTGGGCCAAGGCCGACAGACGCAATCGCAGGGTATTGATCGACAGCTCACCGGCATAGGCGGCCAGGTAGCGGGCCACGCTTTCGGCCGTAGCCGGAAGGAAACCGCCCCACTGCACTTCGAAATGCTCGATGGCCGCCCGATAGCTGCGACGGGTGTTGTCGCGGGTGGCGGCTTGCAGATAACGATCCAGCTCGCTCATGGCAGCTCAACTCAGGCAAATGTACGGCGATGGCTGGGGAAAACCGCCCTCAGCGCCTATCACACGGGGTAATACCATAATATCCCATGTCAGTTTCAGGCTTTTGATAATTCCGCACTTGCTGTACAATTCCATATAATTACATACCACGTAACACAGCACAAAATCGGCGGAGGATGCATGGCTCGCGGAGGCATAAACAAGGCGGTGGTGAAGAAAGCGCGTCAGGCGATTCTTGCCCGCGGCGAACACCCCAGCATCGACGCAGTGCGCATCGAAATGGGCAATACCGGCTCGAAAACCACCATCCACCGCTATCTCAAGGAACTGGATGACGGCGCCAGCCGGCGCGACAGCGGCCCTGCCCCCCTGGACCAAGAACTGGGCGAACTGGTCGGGCGCCTGGCGCAACGCCTGCAGGAACAGGCCCAGGAGCCCCTGGAGCAAGCCCTCGCCCACTTCGAAGAACAGAAGCAGGCGCTGGAACACCAGCTGAACCAAGCCCACCAGCTTCAGGAGCAGTTGCAACAGCAGCTGCAGATTCAGGCCAGCGCCCTGGCCGGGGAAAGCGCCGCCCTGCAAGACACTCGCTCCATGCTGCAGAGCGAACAGACCCGCAACGCCGAACTCAACCAGGCGCTCAAGGGCCTTGAGCTGCGCCTGGAGGACAAGGAGCAGCAGATCCACTCCCTGGAGGAAAAGCACCTGCATGCCCGGGACGCCCTGGAGCATTACCGCGCGGCCAGCAAGGAACAGCGCGAACAGGAGCAGCGCCGCCACGAAGGGCAGTTGCAACAGCTCCAGATGGAGCTGCGCCAGGCCCAACAGAACGCGCTGGTACGCCAGGACGAGATCACCCAACTGCATCGCGATAACGAGCGCCTGCTCAGCGAACAGCGCGCCATCCACAAAGAGCTCAAGCAAGCCCAGGATGCCGCCAGCAAGAATTCGGCGCTGCAGGCCCGCCTGAGCGAACAGGTCGCCCGCCAGGACAGCGAAAGCACCCTGCTCCAGGAACGCCTGCGCGTTGCCCAGGAAGAAGTTCAGGCACTCAAGGAACAAACCAGGAAACAGGCTCGATCGAGCAAGGAGATGGAGTTGCGCGCCACCAAGGCCGAGGCCGGCCTGGAGGCGTTGCGCCTGGCTGCAGCCACCAAGGCCCAGCCAGACGCACCTGCGCAGGCGTGATCAGCCCGCGACAGGCGTACGCATGGTGACGAACTCTTCGGCGGCCGTCGGGTGCACGCCGATGGTTTCGTCGAAGTCACGCTTGGTCGCCCCCGCCTTCAGGGCAATTGCCAGGCCCTGGACGATTTCACCGGCATCCGGGCCGACCATGTGGCAACCCAGGACCTTGTCGCTGTCGGCGTCCACCACCAGCTTCATCAGGGTACGTTCCTGGCAGTCGGTCAGGGTCAGTTTCATTGGCCGGAAGCGGCTCTCGAAGATCTGCACCTTGTGCCCCGCTTCTCGTGCCTGCTCTTCGGTGAGGCCGACAGTACCGATGTTCGGCAGGCTGAACACCGCCGTAGGAATCATCTGGTAATCCACCGGACGGTACTGCTCGGGCTTGAACAGGCGCCGAGCCACGGCCATGCCCTCGGCCAGGGCCACCGGCGTCAGTTGCACGCGGCCGATGACATCGCCAATCGCCAGGATCGACGGCTCACTGCTCTGATACTGCTCGTCCACTTCGATGAAACCGCGCTTGTCGAGCTTCACGCCGGTATTCTCCAGCCCCAGGTTGTCCAGCATCGGCCGGCGCCCGGTGGCATAGAACACACAGTCGGCGGCCAGCTTGCGACCATCCTTGAGGGTGACCTCAAGACTGCCATCGGCCTGCTTGTCGATGCGCTCGATGTCGGCATTGAATTGCAGGCCCAAACCACGCTTGGTCAGTTCCTCCTGCAAGTGCTTGCGCACTGCGCCGTCGAAACCGCGCAGGAACAGCTCGCCGCGATACAACAGCCGGGTATCGGCGCCCAGGCCATGGAAGATCCCGGCAAACTCCACCGCGATATAGCCACCGCCCACCACCAGCACGCGCTTGGGCAGCTCCTTGAGGAAAAAGGCCTCGTTGGAACTGATGGCATGCTCGCGCCCCGGGATATCCGGAATCTGCGGCCAGCCGCCGGTAGCGATGAGGATGTGCTTGGCGCTGTAGCGCTGGCCGTTGACCTCTACTTGGTGCGGATCGATCAGCTTGGCGTGGCCTTCATGCAGGGTCACGCCGCTGTTGACCAGCAGGTTGCGGTAGATGCCGTTGAGACGATTGATCTCGCGATCCTTGTTGGCGATCAGGGTCGCCCAATCGAAATTCGCCTCGCCCAGGGACCAGCCGAAACCCGAGGCCTGCTCGAAGTCTTCGGCGAAGTGTGCGCCGTACACCAGCAGCTTTTTCGGCACGCAGCCTACGTTGACACAAGTGCCACCCAGATAGCGGCTTTCAGCGACCGCGACCTTCGCACCAAAACCCGCTGCAAATCGCGCGCAGCGCACACCGCCGGAACCGGCGCCAATTACATAAAGATCAAAATCGTAGGCCATTTCACTCTCCCAGGCAGGCTGACAAGCATAACCGCAGATGGCGATCGGGTCAGCGCAGAGGATCTACATAAGGGCGACAAATGAAAAAGCCACCCGAAGGTGGCTTTTCCGAAAAACCCGTACAGCAGCTATCAGTAAGCCTTGCCGGTCTTGTAGAAGTTCTCGAAGCAGAAGTTGGTTGCGTCGATGTAACCTTCGGCACCACCGCAGTCGAAACGCTTACCCTTGAACTTGTAGGCCATCACGCAGCCGTTCTGCGCCTGCTTCATCAGGGCGTCGGTGATCTGGATCTCGCCACCCTTGCCCGGTTCGGTCTGCTCGATCAGGTCAAAGATGTCCGGCGTCAGGATGTAGCGACCGATGATCGCCAGGTTCGACGGTGCGTCTTCCGGCTTTGGCTTCTCGACCATGCTGTGAACGCGGTAGATGTCGTCACGGATCATTTCGCCGGCAATCACGCCGTACTTGTTGGTTTCCTGCGGATCGACTTCCTGGATGGCCACGATCGAGCAGCGGAACTGCTTGTACAGCTTGACCATCTGGGTCAGTACGCCGTCGCCTTCGAGGTTGACGCACAGGTCGTCCGCCAGCACCACGGCGAAGGGTTCGTCACCGATCAGCGGGCGGCCAGTCAGAATGGCGTGGCCCAGGCCCTTCATTTCGGTCTGGCGAGTGTAGGAGAACGAGCACTCGTCCAGCAGCTTGCGGATACCGACCAGGTATTTCTCCTTGTCGGTGCCCTTGATCTGGTTTTCCAGCTCGTAACTGATGTCGAAGTGGTCTTCGAGGGCGCGCTTGCCGCGGCCGGTCACGATGGAGATTTCATTCAATCCGGCATCCAGCGCTTCTTCAACGCCGTACTGGATCAGTGGCTTGTTCACCACCGGCAGCATTTCTTTGGGCATGGCTTTAGTCGCTGGCAGGAAGCGAGTACCGTAACCGGCTGCTGGGAACAAGCATTTCTTGATCATATGAGTCCTTAAAAAGGCTGTGTGTACGAGTTTCGGCGCAGTCTAATGAGGGCGCGAGCGCCTTACAATGCCCCGCGCTGGCTAACCGCTGCCATCATAGAGAAATAAAGTGCCAGATAGTTCCGCAGCATCCTCCAGATAGCCCGCCAGGTAAACCTCCATCACCGCGCAGCGCTTGTAAACCGGCACCTGCACAAGGTTGCCGGAATGCCCCAGGTCCCGACCAGGCACAGCCTCGACCCAACGGCCAAGGCGGATAATCCAGGCTTCATGATGGCACCGTTTTCGCCCGGGCGATGTTCGCCTGGAGGCACTACAAGCCCCTCATCCAGAGGGGCTGCGGCACTTTTGCAGGCCTGAGGAGGACTAAGGTGATGCGCTGTACCGAAATGGCCATTAGCTATAGCATCGCCACTGGCATGCCCGGCCACTTCACCCCCTCCCCCTCAGATGACGAAATCCCCCATGAACAGACTTTTCACTGTCACCGCAGTACTGGCCCTGAGTGGATGTGCCACCGCCTCCAATACCTACCTGGCCAATGGCGAACAAGGCCTGAGCATCGATTGCTCTGGCGAGGCCAGCTCCTGGGCCAGCTGCTACGAGAAAGCCGAGGCGTCCTGCGCCGGCACCGGCTATCGGATCGTCAGCACTGTCGGCACGCCCGCCACCAAGGAAAGTGACAAGACCCTCGGCGTCGATGTTGGCAACTATAAAAGCCGCAGCGTGGTGGTGGTCTGCAAGTAGAAGGCGCACGCCCTCTACATATGAATTTCGGCGAACTTGATACCCAGGCCACGAATGGTTTCGATCAGGTCGTCGAGACGGCAGAAAGATTCCACCTCGTCGCTGTCGTCCACCAGAAAATAGCTGCGCCCGGCGCTCTTCTTGAAAAACACAATCCATTCCCCTGAATTGGCGGGGTTCTGGATCACGTGGGTGGCAGAGATCAAGCCCTCTGCATGCTTTGCCCTGACATCTTCCCGCTTCATGCTTTCTCCCAAAAAATCGATGCCGCCCAGGCGTGAGCCCGGGCGGCACCGGCAACAATGGGCGCTAGTTTATCGGATGCCCTGGCCTATCAGCACGCCTTCTACCGTCTGACCGTACAAATTCACCCCGTCATTGGCGTGGAACTTGACCCGGGTCTTTTCGATGGAACCCTCCACCAGGCGCGGGTCCTGCGGCCGCTCGTGGCTGTTGACGAACGCCGCCACGTCCCAGGCCTGCTGATCGCTCAGGCTGCCGCCCTTGCCCAGAGGCATGTTGTGCTTGATGAAGGACGCCGCGGTATTGATCCGGTGCATCCCTGCACCCCAGTTGTAGGAATCCTTGCCCCAGAGCGGCGGCATCACGTAATCCGCACCAACCTTCTGGCCCTGGCCGTTGTCACCGTGGCAAACCGCACACTGCGCCTGATACACCGCCGCCCCCTGCCTGAGGTCGTAGCCTTTGGCGGGCTGCGCCACGTCGGGATACCCGCGTCCGGGTAGCTCGACGCCAAGCGGCGCCTTGCTCGCCAACCAGTAGGCATACACCGACAGCGCGGTAATTTGCGGGCTGTCCGCCGCCGGCGGCTTGCCACCGTTCATGCTGAACTGAAAACAGCCTTGCAGGCGCTCGGCAAAGGTATTCACCTTGTCGTTCTTCTTGCGATAGGCCGGGTACATCGGATACGCGCCCCACAGCGGCGCCGAGTTGGCCAGGCGCCCCTGATCAAGGTGGCAATTGCTGCAATTGAGACCGTTACCAACGAACTGCGGCGCCAGGCGCTTGGTATCGACGAACAGGGCGTAGCCTTCGCGTACCAGCTTGCCGTAGGCATTATCCGGCAGCTCGCTTTCAGCCGGCGGCTTGAAGTACTCGACATGGGCCGAAGCGCTCGGCGCCGGGATCTGCGACTGGTCCTCCATGGCGATGGTGGCCGCCTGGACCTGAATCGCGAGCAGGCTCAGCAGCACCCCTGAAATCAATGGTTTCATGGGCGCGCCTCCTGGGAGTTCAAGGTTGCAAAGTAGTCCGCCACGGCAGCCACTTCTTCGGCGCTCAGGGATTTGGCGATATGCCCCATCAGGTCATTGGGGTCGTTGTGGCGAGTACCTTCACGCCAGGCGTTGAGCTGTGCCACCAGGTAGCTGGCAGGCTGCCCGGCCAGGGGTGGGAAGGCGGTACCGACGCCCACGCCACCCGGTCCGTGGCAACTGACGCACTCGGGCACTTGCCGCTCCCAGGCACCGCGCAGGGCCAGGCGCTCACCGACACCGGTGGCCACCTGGCTACGGCTGACAGGAACCAGCTTGGGCGCAGGCATGGCGGCCAGGGTCGTGGTAACTGCGGTGATTTCCTCTTCACTCAAGGCCTTGGCCAGGGGTTGCATCACAGGGCTGGTGCGGGCGCCGCTGCGAAAGTCGTGCAACTGCTTGCTCAGATAGCCCGCCGGCAGCCCGGCCAGGCGCGGAAACCCGGCCGGCGCCAGGCCCATGCCATCGGCGCCATGGCAGGCCAGGCAAGCCGTCGCCCCCGACTGGGCCCCTCCCTGGGTAAAGACTTTCTGCCCCTCCACGGCATGGGCAGTTTGAACCAACAGCAGCATCAGGCCACTCAATAGCATTCGATCCAGTGGGATCATATGAACTCCATTATTCTAGTTATATGCTTAGACCTGCATGGCATAAGCACACAAATAGTAGGTCAATTGATCCACCGGGACAACGCGAAATTGCCCCGCGCCTATCGAATACCGAACAGCAAAACAAGGTTTTACCAGGCGAAAAAAAGCGGCTAATCGCCGCAGTGCAACAAGGCTTCTGCCCACGCAAAAGCAACCCCGGGCCGCGCTTGACGGCGCTATCCGGGGCCTGGGGCAAAGTCTGGAGAAGGGATGCAATAGGGCAACCGGGGCCGGTCACCCGCAGGTAGCAACGGCCTAGCCGGAGATACAGTCTTCACCGGCCTTGCGCACATCCTGAGGGCGCAAGGGGTTGTTGCTCATCTGCTCGTGCAGCTTGATGCTGCTGCCACCGGAACGCGCTTCAATGTAGAACACCGCAGCCGGGGCCGGCGACAGGCTCTGGGGCACTAGTACCCGAAAGCCGTCCTTGTGCGGCTCGACCTGCAGCGCGCCGCGGCTGCCGGAGAGCTTGTCGGCCAGGCACTTGGCGTATTCCTGAGGCTTCTTGCCGGAAATCACGCTCAGGGTTGGCGGTGTCTGGTTGATGTCCGAGACGCTTGCGCAACCGCCGATGGCCAAGACCAGAACCCAAACCCAGCGCTTCATATAAAAATCTCCAATAAAGTCCCTCCGACAGCAAAGGCGCTGTTTTTCTCCGGAGGCACGGCTTTATCGCCGATAAAAATCCAAATAACTGTTTTAAATTGTCAAAGCTCGACGCCGGGGCCGAATAATACTCCTTTGGGCCTGATAAACTGCGCCACCGCCCACGCAAACGTTTTTTGCTTTTGTAGCTATAGCCCTTCTGGAGGCGCCCATGAAATTCATCCACCAGCGCGAGCACCTGAACGAAGACGATATCGTCGTCATCGAATGCTCCCAGGTCTGCAACATTCGCCTGATGAGCGACGCCAACTTCCGCAGCTTCAAGAACGGCGGCCGTCACACCTATCATGGCGGCGCCTTCGACAAGTTCCCGGCAAAGATCACCGCACCCAGCACCGGGTTCTGGAACATCACCATCGACACCGTCAACCGCCGGCCCATCAGCGTGACCCGCAAGCCGAACCTGACGCATTCGATCCGCATCATTCGCCGCTCCAGCTCGAAACTGCGCTAAGCCCTCCTCTCGCAACAACAGGTAGCCCCGTGCCCCAGACCACCAAGTACGTCATCAAATACAAGCTCAACGGTGAGCGCCGCTTCGAATTCGCCCAGCTGCAGACCGGCTCCGAGGAAGAAGCCCGGGCCGCCCTCGAGGCGCTGCATGGCCAGTCCGACGATGTCATCAGCGACGTCAGCGTCAGCAAGGCCTTGTAGAGCGCCGCTGCGCAACACCGATTCAAGCGCAAGCAACGGAGTGTCGGGCGGCCAGCCGTACCTCAGACTGGCCGGGTTCCCTACCGCCCAGGACACTCCCGCCATGCCTGCCCCCTCGCTACACGATCGCCTGCAACAACTGGATTGGGCCCGCATCGAGCAGGCCCTCGACCAGGATGGCTGCGCCCGTCTCGAAGGCCTGTTGACCCCGACGCAATGCCAGGCCCTGGCCCAGCTTTACCAGAGCCCCGAGTTGTTTCGCTCGAAAGTGATCATGGCCCGCCATGGCTTTGGCCGTGGCCAGTACCAGTATTTTGGCTATCCGCTGCCGGAGCCCGTGGCGCAATTGCGCCAGTTGCTCTACCCGCGCCTGGTGGGCCAGGCCAACCGCTGGAACCGCCTGATGAACATCGACGTCCAATACCCGACGCAACACGCCGCCTTCATCCAGCGCTGCCACGACGCCGGGCAGTTGCGCCCGACGCCCTTGCTGCTGCAATACGGCCCCGGGGACTACAACTGCCTGCACCAGGATCTGTACGGCGAGCACGTATTCCCCTTGCAAGTGGCCTTTTTGTTGTCGCAGCCGGGAAGCGACTTCAGCGGCGGCGAACTGGTGCTCACCGAACAGCGCCCACGCATGCAATCGCGGCCGCAGGTCATTGGTCTGAAGCAGGGTGATGGGCTGGTTTTCGCCGTGCATCATCGCCCGGTAGCCGGAGCGCGCGGGCACTATCGGGTGACCTTGCGCCACGGCGTCAGCCGCGTTCACAGTGGCCAGCGCCATACCCTTGGAGTGATTTTTCACGATGCACTGTAATGATGGTGGCCCAGCCACCCTCGGGCTGTTCAGTGACAGCGACCTGCAGCAGCCTGCCCGCGTCGAGGTCCTGGGCCCACAATCCCGTGTCTTGCGCGGCTTCGCCCTGCCCTGGATCGAAGCGCTGCTGCCGCAACTCGATGCCGTGCTCGCCGCCGCGCCCTTTCGCCAGATGCAGACGCCCGGCGGCTTCACCATGTCGGTGGGCCTCAGCAGTTGCGGGCAACTGGGCTGGACCACCGACCGCAGCGGCTACCGCTACAGCCCCATCGACCCGCAAAGCCAGCGCCCCTGGCCAGCACTGCCCAAGGTATTCCAGGAGCTGGCCGAAGCCGCGGCCGCGGCGGCCGGCTTTCCCGGGTTCGCCCCGGACTCCTGCCTGATCAACTGCTACCGGCCGGGGGCAAAGATGTCACTGCATCAGGACAAGAACGAGCGCGACTACTCGGCCCCTATCGTGTCCCTGTCCCTGGGCCTGCCGGCGATCTTTCTCTTCGGCGGCCGGCAGCGCAGCGACAAGAGCCAGCGGGTCGCGCTGCTGCATGGCGATGTGGTGGTCTGGGGCGGCGTCGACCGCCTGCGCTATCACGGAGTGCTGGCCCTCAAGGACGGCCATCACCCGCTGTTGGGCCAGCAACGGATCAACCTGACCTTGCGCCGCGCCGGCTGACGTTGAGAATTCAAGCGCAAGCCCCGGAGTGCCGAACGGCACCACCTTGGTTAATCTGGCCGCCACCGCTTACCGAGTACCGACCATGACCGCCTTGTCGCGCAAGCATCGCATCGAACAGGACCCCCGCTGGCAAGCCGTGCTCAAGCGCGATGCCAGCGCCGACGCCAGCTTTGTCTACGCCGTGCGCACCACTGGCGTCTATTGCCGCCCCAGCAGCCTGTCGCGCTTACCCAAGGCCGAGAATGTCGAATTCTTCGACAGCGCCGAGCAAGCCGAAGCCGCCGGTTACCGCCCGAGCAAGCGCCTGGCCAGTGACCAGACCCAGGTCGCGGCGCACCATGCCAGGCTAGTGGCGCTGGCCTGCCGGCAGATCGAGGGCGCCGAAACACCGCCCAGCCTGGGCCAGCTGGCGCAGCAGGCCGGCATGAGCAGCTATCACTTTCACCGAGTGTTCAAGGCCGCTACCGGGCTGACCCCGCGGGCCTATGCCAACGCGCAACGCTCACGCAAGGTGCGCTCCCACCTGGAACGCGGCCAGTCGGTCACCGAGGCCCTGTATGACGCCGGCTTCAACTCCAACAGCCGTTTCTACGAAGCGGCCGACCAGTTGCTGGGCATGACGCCCAGCGACTACCGCGCCGGCGGCCCCAACACCGATATCCGCTTCGCCCTCGGCCAGTGTTCCCTGGGGGCAATACTGGTGGCGCAAAGCGCGCGCGGTGTGTGTGCGATTCTCCTGGGGGATGAACCCGGCCCGCTGCTGGAGCAACTGCAGGACAAGTTCCCCCGGGCCAACCTGATCGGTGCCGACCGCGATTTCGAGCGCCTGGTCGCCCAGGTAGTGGGGTTTATCGAGGCCCCGGCCATTGGCCTGGACCTGCCCCTGGATCTGCAGGGCACGGTGTTCCAGGAGCGGGTATGGCAAGCCCTGAGGAGCATTCCCCTGGGCAGCACCGCCAGCTACGCCGAAATTGCCCAGCGCATTGGCGCGCCCAAGTCCATGCGCGCCGTGGCCCAGGCCTGCGCGGCCAACAGCCTGGCGGTGGCCATTCCCTGCCACCGGGTGGTACGCAGCGACGGCAGCCTTTCAGGCTACCGCTGGGGTGTGGAACGCAAGCGTCAGTTGCTGGAGCGCGAAGCGGCCTGCGAGGCCTCGATGCCGATGTAGATCGCCACTGAATCGGCACTGGTGTAGACCTCGAAATCCGTGGCGAAGGCGCGCCGGACCTGGGGGTTGTCCTGGAAGTAGGACCAGATCAGCCCCCAGGTCTGGATCACGCAATCGGGCATCGCGCCCTTGGCACTGAACACCAGGTAGTCCCCGCCCTGGACAGCCACGCTCGGGTAGTCGGCGCAGGCACCTTCCAGCGCCACTCCGGCGGTCACGTCGAAGTGCCCGCTGGCATCGGACTCGTAGTTGGAATAGACGCCGTAGACGAACGAATCAGCCTGGCGAGGGCTGATCTTGTCGAACAGCCCCTCGACATAGAAGCGCTGCCACATCGGCCCGATCCGGGCGCTGTCGGCCTGCTGCTCGGCGGCGTTGAGGGTCCTTACTTGCAGGCCTGCAACGCTGAACGGCAGTACTTCGCGCAGTTTTACATCCATGGTCAGCCTTCCTTGAGGGGTGCGATGAGGAAAAATATCCGCCGCAGTCTAGCGCCGGATCGACGCCGCCGACAGCCGTCGGCAGCGGCTGCTGTATCGGTTGCAAAGGCGTGGAATCGAACCCCGTGGAAAAGTCAGCTGGCCTCGGGGCGCCTTCTCCTGATAAAAACCACGGGCTGCATCGTCTCAACCTGCCGACGGAGAATTCCCGCAAATGAGCCAATGGACTGATCGCCGCCTGTTAGACCTGCTGGGTATCGCCTTGCCCATCATCCAAGCGCCCATGGCCGGCCCCTCCGGCTCCGCCATGGTCATCGGCGCCTCCCGGGCCGGTGCCCTGGGCTCCCTGCCCTGCGCCATGCTCGACGCCGGGCAGATCCGCCAGGAAGTGCAGGTGATTCGCTCAGCCACGCAGAACCCGTTGAACCTGAACTTCTTCTGCCACCAGGTGCAGCCCGTCGATGCCGAACACGAGCAACGCTGGAAGAACGCCCTGGAGCCCTACTATCGCGAGCTGGGCGCCGACTTCGATGCACCGACCCCGGTCAGCAACCGCGCGCCCTTCGATGAGAGCGCCTGCCAACTGGTGGAAGAGTTGCGCCCTGAAGTCGTGAGTTTCCACTTCGGCCTTCCAGAGCCTTCGTTGCTGGCCCGGGTCAAGGCCACCGGAGCCAAGGTGCTGTCCTCGGCCAGCACCGTCGATGAAGCGCTCTGGCTGGAGGAGCGCGGCTGCGACGCGATTATCGCCATGGGCTACGAAGCCGGCGGCCACCGGGCGATCTTCCTCGGCGACGATCTCAACAGCCAGGTCGGCACCATGGCCCTGGTGCCGCAGATCGTCGACGCCGTGCAACTGCCGGTGATTGCCGCCGGCGGCATCGGCGATGCCCGGGGCATCGTCGCGGCGCTGGCCCTGGGAGCCTCGGCGGTGCAACTGGGCACCGCCTACCTGTTCACACCGGAAGCCAAGGTCAGCGCCGCCCACCACTTTGCCCTGCGCCACGCCAAGGAAAGCGAAACCGCGTTGACCAACCTGTTCACCGGGCGCCCGGCCCGGGGCATCGTCAACCGCGTCATGCGCGAAATCGGCCCTATCAGCCCGTTGGCGCCGGCCTTCCCCCGGGCCGGCGGCGCCTTGATGCCGCTGCGAGCCAAGGACGAGGCAGGCTTCGCCAACCTCTGGTCCGGACAAGCCCTGCGCCTGAGAGTGGAACTGCCCGCCTACGAACTGACCCTGCGCCTGGCCGAACAAACCCTGGCACAACTGCGCAGACGCTGATCCACTAGTGCCGCGATCACCATCGCGGCCCGGGCAACAAGCGCCGGCAACGGAGTTCCGTTCATCGACAAATCGCTATATATTCCGCTATATAGCGATTCCCCCTCGCCTTGGTGCAGGCCCCTTCCAATCACTCACTGCCCAACGCATCCGTCCCCCCAATGGAGCTGTTTGATGAACCTTCGTGCCTCAGGTTTTGCCCCGACTTGCCTCGCCGCCCTGCTCGCTGTCTTCGCCCTGGGTTCGGCCCAGGCCGATGAAGTCCAGGTCGCGGTGGCCGCCAACTTCACCGCACCGATCCAGGCGATTGCCGCCGACTTCGAGAAAGACACCGGGCACAAACTGGTGGCCGCCTACGGCGCTACCGGGCAGTTCTATACCCAGATCAAGAACGGCGCGCCTTTTGAAGTCTTCCTCTCGGCCGACGACAGCACCCCGCAAAAGCTCGAAAGCGAAGGCGACATCGTCAAGGGCTCGCGCTTCACCTACGCCATCGGCACCCTGGCCCTGTGGTCGGCCAAGGACGGCTACGTCGACGCCAAGGGCCAAGTGCTCAAGGACAACCAGTACCAGCATCTGTCCATCGCCAACCCGAAAGCCGCACCTTACGGCCTGGCCGCAACCCAGGTACTGGCCAAGCTGGGCCTGACCGACAAGGTCAAGGACAAGATCGTCGAAGGCCAGAACATCACCCAGGCCTATCAGTTCGTTTCCACCGGCAATGCCGAGCTGGGCTTCGTCGCCCTGTCGCAGATCTACAAGGACGGCAAGGTCACCAGCGGGTCGGCCTGGATCGTACCGGCCCAGATGCACGACCCGATCAAGCAGGACGCGGTCATCCTCAACAAGGGCAAGGACAACCCGGCCGCCAAGGCACTGGTGGACTACCTCAAGGGGCCAAAAGCCGCCGCGGTGATCAAGTCCTACGGCTATCAACTGTAAATGAGCCTCTCCAGCGCCGATTTTTCCGCCATCTGGCTGACCCTCAAGCTGGCGTCCCTGACCACGCTGATCCTGCTGGTGGTCGGCACTCCGATAGCCCTGTGGCTGTCGCGTACCCGCTCCTGGCTACGAGGACCAATCGGCGCCGTGGTGGCACTGCCCCTGGTGCTGCCACCCACGGTGATAGGCTTCTACCTGTTGCTGGCTCTGGGGCCCAACGGTTTCTTCGGCCAGTTCACCCAGTCCCTGGGGCTGGGCACCCTGACGTTCAGTTTCGCCGGCCTGGTGCTGGGCTCAGTGATCTATTCCATGCCCTTCGTGGTACAGCCGCTGCAAAATGCCTTTTCTGCCATTGGCAGCCGTCCCCTGGAAGTGGCCGCCACCCTGCGCGCCAACCCCTGGGACACCTTTTTCACGGTGATCCTGCCCCTGGCGCGGCCAGGCTTCATCACCGCCTCGATCCTCGGCTTTGCCCACACCGTCGGCGAATTCGGCGTGGTGCTGATGATCGGCGGCAACATCCCCAACAAGACCCGGGTGGTCTCGGTGCAGATCTACGATCACGTCGAGGCCATGGAATACGCCCAGGCGCACTGGCTGGCCGGGGCCATGCTGGTGTTCTCGTTCCTGGTGCTGCTGGCGCTGTACTCCAGCCGCAAGACCAAAGCCGGCTGGAGCTGAGCCGATGAGCATTCACGTCAAGCTGCACCTGGGCTACCACGACTTCGCCCTGGACCTGGACCTGCAACTGCCAGGGCGCGGGGTAACAGCCTTGTATGGACATTCGGGCTCGGGCAAGACCACCTGCCTGCGCTGCATCGCTGGCCTGGAAAAAGCCGGCCGCGGGCGCATCCAGATCAACGACGAAGTCTGGCAGGACAGCCAGCGCAAGCTGTTCGTCCCGCCCCACAAGCGCTCCCTGGGCTATGTGTTCCAGGAGGCCAGCCTGTTCGCCCACCTGTCCGTGCAAGCCAACCTGGAATTCGGCCTGCAGCGCATTGCCAAGGCACAACGCCGGGTGGACATGGCCCAGGCCACGGAACTGCTGGGCATCGGCCACCTGCTGCAGCGCCACCCGCAGCACCTTTCCGGCGGCGAGCGCCAGCGCATCGGCATTGCCCGGGCGCTGCTCACCAGCCCGCGGCTACTGCTGATGGACGAGCCCCTGGCGGCCCTGGATTCGAAACGCAAAAGCGAGATCCTGCCCTACCTGGAACGCTTGCACGACGAGCTGGATATCCCGGTGCTGTACGTCAGCCACTCCCAGGATGAAGTGGCGCGCCTGGCCGACCACATCGTCCTGCTCAGCGATGGCCGGGCCCTGGCCAGCGGCCCCGTGGGCGAGACCCTGGCGCGCCTGGACCTGCCCCTGGCCCTGGGTGACGACGCAGGCGTGGTGGTGGAAGGCCGGGTCAGCCATTACGACCCGGACTACCAGTTGCTGACCCTGCAACTGCCCGGCAGCCAGCTGACTGTCCGCGTGGCCCACGGGCCTCTGGCACTGGGCAAGGCCTTGCGGTTCAAGGTCCAGGCCCGGGACGTCAGCCTGAGCCTGCAAGACAGCGAGCACAGCAGCATCCTCAACCGCCTGCCGGTAACGGTGCGCGACGAAATCCCCGCGGACAACACCGCCCACGTGCTGGTGCGTCTGGACGTGGCGGGCAGCCCGTTGCTGGCGCGCATCACCCGCTTCTCCCGGGACCAGTTGAGCCTGCACCCCGGGCAGCAGCTCTGGGCACAGATCAAGGCAGTGGCCGTCCTGGCGTAGACCGCAGAGAAAATCGGCACCCTTGGCCGAGGCCGCGGTCCATGGTCTACCGGCCCGCACTTTGCTCAGGACCTGCCGCCATGCCCGATGCTTGCGATACCCCCGCCCTGCCCGCCGACCTGCACTACACCGACGATCGCCAGCCGGGCATCCGCCGGCGCAAGCTGCGGGGCAAGTTCGTCTACTACGACGCCCAGGGCCAGCGCCTCACCCAGGCCGCCGAGGTACAGCGGATCAACGCCCTGGCGATTCCCCCGGCCTACGCAGAGGTGTGGATCTGCCCCGACCCCAAGGGCCATCTGCAAGCCACCGGCCGCGACGCCAGGGGCCGCAAGCAGTACCGCTACCACCCGCGCTGGCGCGAAGTGCGCGACAGTGACAAGTACGCCCGCCTGCTAGCGTTCGGCAACGCCTTGCCCAAGCTGCGCCGGCAGTTGCGGGCGCAATTGGCGGTGCCTGGTTTCAGCCGGGAAAAGGTCATGGCCACCTTGATCCTGCTGCTGGATGAAACCCTGATCCGCGTCGGCAACAGCCAGTATGCCCGGGACAATCGCTCCTACGGCCTGACCACGTTGCGCAACCGCCATGTACAGGTCAGCGGCAGCGCCATCCACTTCCAGTTCCGTGGCAAGAGCGGGGTCGAGCACCAGATCACCGTCAAGGACCCGCGCCTGGCGCGGGTGGTCAAGCGTTGCCTGGAGTTGCCGGGGCAGCAGCTGTTCCAGTACCTGGACGAAGACGGTCAACGGCACCACGTCAGCTCGTCGGACATCAACGCCTGCCTGCAGCAACTGACCGGAGCCGACTTCACCGCCAAGGACTACCGCACCTGGGCCGGCAGCGTCCTGGCCCTGGAACGGTTGCGCCAGCAGCCTTGGGAGCCCGAGGCCGAGGCGAAGAAACACATAGTGGCAACGGTCAAGGAAGTGGCCCGGGAACTGGGTAACACGCCGGCGGTGTGCCGCAAGTGCTACATCCATCCGGCGCTGCTGGAGCGCTTCGTCATCGGTGAATTGGCGCAGTTGCCCAAGGCCCGCGCCCGCCAGGGCCTGAAGGCCGAGGAAGCGGGCCTGGCGAACTTTCTGCGGCGCCTGGCAAAGGAGGCCCAGCCGGCCTGACGACGGCCACCTTCGAATTTGCGTACTTGTCATTCAGAGAGTTCTGCAGTTAGGCTTCGCACCTTCTTTCCCGTCCAAGGACGATTGCCGACGTGAACAACTAAGCCTTCCAAAAATGTATCCGCGATGAGCCCTGCTAGCGCTCATTGGCCTGTTGCCACATTTTCCGGAGGTGCTGATGACTCACGTCACCCGGCTGCCCGCACTGGTTTGCCTGAACCAGCTGACCTATCAATTCGCCAATGGCGAAACCCTGCTTGATGCCCTGAACCTGAGTTTCGATCGCCTGCCCACGGCCATCGTCGGGCGCAATGGCGTGGGCAAGTCCCTGCTGCTGCGCCTGATCGCCGGCGACCTGCAACCCTCCTCCGGGAGCATCAGCCACACTGCCAGCGTGGCCTATGTGCCCCAGGACCCGCAGGTACAGCCGGGGCAGAGCGTGGCCCAGGTGGCCGGCCTCGCCGAGACGCTGGGCGCCCTGCAGCGCCTGGCCGACGGCAGCGCCAGCCTGGAAGACCTGCACCGGGTGGATGATCGCTGGGACCTGGCCCAGCGCCTGCGCCTGGCCCTGGATGAAGCCGGCCTGGAGCACGTGGAACCGCAGGGCCCGGCGGACGTCCTCAGCGGCGGCCAACTGGCCCGGGTGGTGCTGATCGGCGCCCTGCTGGGCAACGCCGACCTGCTGCTGCTCGACGAGCCCAGCAATCACCTGGACCGCCACGGCCGGCGCTGGCTGACGGAACAACTGCAAGGCTGGCGTGGCGGGCTGATCCTGGTCAGCCATGACCGCCAGTTGCTCATGCAGGTGCAACGCATCGTCGAACTCGGCCCCCAGGGCGCCCAGGTCTATGGCGGCAACTATGCGCTGTACCAGGCGCAGCGCCAGGCCCACAGCGAGGCGGCGCAGGCGGCGCTGGACCATGCGCGTACCCAGCGCAGCCGCGAGCACAAGCGCCTGCAACGGGAACACGACACCATCCAGCGCCACGCCGCGGCCTCGCGCCGGCACGCCAAGACCGCCAACGTCTCAGGCTTCGAACGGGCCAAGCTGCTCGGCGCCGCGCGGGACATCATGGGCCAGGTACGCCACGCCCATCAGGGGCACAAGAGCGAGCTCGACGAGCAGGTGCGCGACGCCTTTGCCCGGGTCGGCGCGCAGTCACCGACCTTGCTCACTCTGCCCGCCACCACCTTGCAGGCCGGCCAGCCGGTATTCAGTCTGCTGCAGGCGCAACTGCCCTGGCTGGACCCGCAAGCCCCGGCCAGCCGCCTCACCTGCAACGTCGTCGGCCCGGCGCGCATCGCCCTGATCGGCCCCAATGGCTGCGGCAAATCCACCTTGTTGAAACTGCTGGCCGGCCAGTTGCAGCCACTGAGCGGAGAATGCCGAGTGGCGGTAGCCAGTGCCTATCTGGATCAACACCTGGCGCAACTCGATCCCGCACGCTCGCTGCTCGAACAACTGGGCAACGCCGCCACGCCCCTGGAGGAAAGCGCCTTGCGTACCCGCCTGGCACGCCTGCAACTGGATGCCCGGCGGGTGCTGCAACCCTGCGCGCAACTGAGCGGCGGCGAACGCCTGAAAGCCGCCCTGGCCCTGGCCCTGTGGGGCGGCAACCCGGCCCAACTGCTGTTGCTCGACGAACCCACCAATCACCTGGACCTGGAATCGGTGCAGGCCTTCGAATGCGCCCTGCGGGACTTTCCCGGAGCCCTGGTGGTGGCCTCCCACGATCAGGCCTTTCTCCATGCCCTGGCGCCGACCCATGAGCTGCAATGCTCGGCCCTGGGCTGGCACCTGAGCGAGCAGCCATGAAACAGCGACTTACAACGACGGGCCCTGCGCAACCGCAGGCCCGTGCTAGATTCGCCGCCTCACAACCCATGGACAGGAGCGTCACGCCATGCAGTTCGGATACACCATCATCTACGTGCCCGAAGTCGAAACTTCCTTGCGTTTTTTCGAACAGGCCTTTGGTTTCAAGCGGCGGTTTCTCCACGAATCCGGCACCTATGGCGAGCTGGAAACCGGCAGCACCACCCTGGCCTTCGCCGACCATGACCTGGCAGAAATGAATTTCCCGGCCGGCCATGTGGCGGCTCACTCATCGCCCAAGCCCCTGGGCATGGAACTGGGGCTGGTCACCGCAGACGTGCAGGCGGCCCATGCCCGGGCCCTGGAGCACGGTGCCCGGGAACTGGCGCCCCCCACGAGCAAGCCCTGGGGGCAGACGGTGTCCTATGTGCGCTGCCCGGACGGCACTTTAGTGGAGCTGTGCACCCCGGTCGCGCCTTGAGCGCCCGGTGGCGTTGAACGCTACTTGAGCCTAACGGCAGTGCCGGTGGCGAAGACCACTACCATGCCACCGCGCCCTGCCGGCATGCTGATCTCGAAATCCACGCCGACCACCGCATCGGCGTTGCATTGCCGGGCGCGTTCCTTGATTTCATTGGTGGCCTGGATCCGCGCTTCCTTCAGCGCGCGTTCCAGGGTCTGGGAGCGGCCGCCGAAAAAGTCGCGCATGCCGGCGAACAGGTCACGGACCACGTTGATGCCATGGACCGATTCGGCGCTGACGATGTCCAGGTAGCTGGCAATTTCCCGGCCTTCGATATGGGCGGTGGTGGTGACAATCATGTGTTTCTCCCTTGAACGGACCACTCGCCCCGGCGCGTCGGGGCGGCAAAACCGGGGATGGTAACAGAGCCCGCCCAGGGCTTTGCCACAAACGACAGCCCCGCTCTGGAGCGGGGCTGTGGGTCACGGTTTCAAGGGACGTTCTTCATCCAGTTCCGACAAGCTTTTGCCATCATCCGGATGCTTCCAGGTCTGCGGAGGCGGCTCCTTGTGTTCGACCTCGTAGGGCGCCGTCTCATCACTGCGTTCCTGCTCGTAAGGGCGTTGCTGTTGCGTTGCCATGCCCACCTCTCTTCCTGAAGGGATTTTTCATTCGCCTTAGCAGGTTAGAACAGATCTGCCGGTGGCTCGGGGTTTGCCGACCAAACAACGAACGTCGCCTGTGCCCTGCGGTCGTAAAAATATGGAGGCGCATCGACCATACGACGCGCGCTCCGTACTCACTCCGAAGGAGAAACGCAATGGTTACTCACTTCAAGGTCGCCGGGCATCTGGCCTGCGGTCATCACGGCACCCAACTGGCCTCCACCGGCGAACTGAACCGGGTCAAATGCCGCAGTTGCCGAAACACCGAGGTCTACAAGGAGGCCCGACGCAACCAGCGCAATGCCGCTCGTCGGGCTGCACGCAAGGCCAAGGCCAGCCATGGCGGCCAACTCTGGCGTAACGCCTGGACCGAACGCCTGACTGCGCTGCCGGGCCGGCAGCGTCTGCCACGGGGCTTTCACGGCCAGCCCCTCGTCTGAAACCGAAGCACGCCAGCGTGCCGGCCGAGTACGGGACTGGCCAAGACCGGCCCCCTGAGGCGCAAGATGAAACTTCTTTCACCCAGCGGCGAAAAAGCGCTGTGTATAGTCGCCTCGCTCATTCAAGCAACTACGTTCGCCCGCACTCCCCGCGGGCTTTTTTTTGCCCGCGGAAAGTGCGTTGGCGGTTTTCAGTCCTGCTCGAGTTCCTTGCAGTCCTTGAGCAGGGTTTGCTCCGTGGCGGTGTGGTCCGCCTCCAGGAACGAGAGCACCCCCATCTTGCCCTTGGTGTGCCAGCGGAAGCTGTTCTGCTCGTCGTCCGCCACATACAGGGCGCCGGAAGCGGAACGCGCGATGTGCATGGGGATCAACTGGTCCTTGTAATACAGCGTGGCAAACGAGGAGCCGTTGTCGATGTTCAGGTAGGCGGCGTCGATGCGCACCTGCCCTTCACACTCGTAGCGTGCTACCTGGCTCTGGTAGGCCGGCTCGGCGGTAGTGGTCTGGGCAGCCTGCGCCAACAACGCCTGGCTTGAAGCCAGAACCGCAGCGCAGAGCATTGCAGGATGAATTTTCATGGTGTTCCCCCCAGTCGTTCAAAGATGCCCAATGGGACTGGCAGGGGCGTTTTTAGTTCAGGCCGATCAAGCCCCTCGGACCACGGCGCCGTACAGCCCGAGCTAGAACTGCGGGTCGGTGCGCAACGGGGTCGACAGCCTCATCGGCACCGCGCTCTGCCGGCTCCGAGTGGGCACCGGGAAACAGCTCCTGCTGATGCCGCAGCCCCGCAGTTGCGAGCATCGCCCTGAACGCTGGCCCACCGACCGCACCGACAAGGACACCTCCACATGCCGGTAGATATCAGCACGCTCGACATCGCCACCCCACTGCCCACCTCGGCCAGCAACCCGCTGGCACTGGAGCTCAACGGCAACCTCGCCCTGGCCCAATGCCCGAGCGTGATCTCGCGCCTGGCAGATGGCTCGATACAACTGCGCGCGCCGACCCGGGGCGCGGCGAGCAAAAGCACCCATCGAACCCGCTGCGAGTGGAAGGAATCCCGCTACTGGGCCCTGAGCAGCGCCGCCGATCATTGGAGCCGCCAACAGATGATCCTGACCAAGGTCAACTCGGCGCAGAAAGTGGTGGTTGCACAAATGCATGTACGCGATGACGTGAATCCAGCCGTCAAGGTGTTCTGGGACAAGGGCATCCTGACCTATGCCCTGCGCCAGAGCTTCAACGGCGCCGACCCCAGGCCGCTACCGCTGCTCGGCGGCGTCCCGCTCGACGCCATGTTCCAGCTCAGCATCCACTGCACCTACGCAGGTCTGATCACCATCGGCGCCAGTTGCAATGGCCAGCAGGCCAGCTCTCCCCCACACGCCCTGGACTCGACCTGGAATGACCAGGTGTTCGACTTTCATGGCGGGATCTACAACCAGATCGATTTCAGCCCCAGCACTCCGGCGGAGGATGGCTCGGTCTGCATCATCAGCCAGCTGTCGATCAGCCACGTCTAGCACCTGGCTGGGGCGTTGCCTTGCGGTAGTTACGCCGTCCGGGTGCTCCTGGCGCCTTGTCAGCAGGGTGCCTGCTCCTCGATGCGATCACGGGGCATCAAGGCGAGGTAGTCGATCAGCGAATCCCCGGCCAGGGGCTTGATCATGATCCGTACCTGATGCTGCAAGCGCCCCAGCTCGATCCCGTCACGGGTACGCACCTGGGCATAACCGCAGGCATTCCAGAAGCCCTGTGCCCGGGCATTGTCCTGGACCACGCTCAAGCGCATCCAGCGTGCGCCCTCGCCCACCGCCCAAGCCTCCAGCTCAGCGTGCAACTGCCGGGCAAGGGAGCTGCCGTGACAGGGGGTAGCCAGCATGAACAGACCTATGTGCCAGACCCCTTGTGCCAACAGGTCGCTGACAATACTGACGAACGCCAGCAGGCGCCCTTCACTGTCGAAATAACCGATTTTCCACTTGTGGGTGTAGGACCAGCCCGCTGGCAGTGCATCATCGATCTCGTCGCGCGCCTCGTCCGGCTGCGGCGCTGCACCGTGGACGATATGGAAATACTCCGGGTTCTCGACAAAGAAACGCTGCAACAGCGCTGCGTCATCCAGGCTGATTTCCCTGGGCGCAAGCCCGGTTGCTGATGACGGCAGTCGCCTTGATTGCATGCTGTGGAGCCCCTCGAAGACGCTAGGCCGGCAGGTCGGCGACGAATCCTAGCGCCCGGCCAAGCCCTGACGACAGAGTTAATTTGTTGGAAAAATGTGTACCGCCCAGCGCTCGCTTCACAGCAGTCAGCCCTCGCCGCTTTGTTATGATCGGCCCTCACCACGCCCAGCGTTTATCCAGCAGGCCCGCGCCTGCGTTACCCGCGGAACCCAGCCCATGTCCAATCCCTTGTCTTCCCCTGGTTACCAGCGGCTGCTGGCCCTGCAGCAACGCATCCATGAGTTCACTCGGGAGCAGGCCGCCGAGCACGACGACACCGGCGAAGACCCGGCCAGCCCGTTGTGGGCCAGCGACTACAACTACCTGGCCCTGGCGCCGATGCGTGACGGCCTGCATGTGGAGTATTACGGCGAGCTGTGGGACGAACCCTTTGCCTGGACCCTGGAATGCCTGGCAGAGCAGAGCGTGGCGGACACCCTCAGCTCGCTGCTGTTTTCCGGTGCCGATGAAGGCGCGAACGGTACCCGCGAGTGGGAATTCAGCCCCTTGCTGGACAGTGCGGTGCAGTTTCCCCGCCTCAGGTCATTGGCGATTCGCCCCACCGAACCTCAGGACCATAACGCTTCGCTGATCCAGAAGGCCGGCACCATCATGGAAGAAGCCGGGGAAATCGCCCGCTGGGTAGCAAAGACCCCGTACCTCAGCGAACTGACCGTGCCCAATGCCCCCAACGCGGACTTCTTCCAGGTCGACCTGCCACACCTTGCGCAACTGCGTATCGGCGCCCATTTCGACACCCAGGGTTTTATCGACAATCTGGCAGGCTCCAGCAACCTGCCGCGGTTGAGCAGCCTGGATTTCAGCGAATCCAGCGCACTTCAGCAAAGCTGGGCAAAAGACCGCGAGGAGCACGCCATCACGTCTTTTGCCAGCTATGAAAAATTGTTTGCCAGCCAAGCGTGCGACCCGTTGCGGGCGCTGCGCTTGCGCAATACCTGCCTGAGCCTGGAACAACTCGAAGCCCTGCAGCGCCAGCGACCCAAACTGCCGATCATGGTGATCCAGGCCACCACTGGCGGTTATGTGAAGAATTTCGCCCGGCAGGTATTTCCCTGGCAGCACCTGGTGCAGCCCGACCCAGGGCAGCGATAAGCCTCAAGACTAAAGTCAAGATTGATTGGCCACCGTCTCGGCGCAAGTGGCTCTTGGAACGCTATGCCAACGCATATAAGAACTCATCGAGTCTTTGAAATCACGTCACTCATGTATTGATTCAAATCGCGAAAATCCTTAACGCTCCAAGCATGGGGGGGCACCTTTACACCGTTCTCCCGCAAAGTTCTGGGAATCAAGTCTCCATTGGGGCGCAGTATTACCGACGACACAATCACGCCTGGATACTCATTGAGGCGTTTTTTGAAGGCAGGGGTCGTCAGATCAGGTGTAGGAGGATTGCTCTTATTGGCCAGCGGCCCAGTTCCCTTGATATCGGCGCCGTGGCACATGGCACATCGTTGCACATAGAGACTCTTGCCATTGGTGTTGTCCGCAAAGGAAAGCGTTGCTTGAATCAGCATGAGCCCTCCCAGCGAAGCGATGAACAATGCATTTATTTTCATTTTTGCATCTGGCCTTGTTGTAGAAATCAAACCCCCGAGGCGGCACAGCAACGCTCTGACTCACATCTGAACCGAGGGTCTTAGTCAGCAATAAACCTGTGTTTGCCAGAGGTGAACTTGCTCAAACGCAGTTCCGCATTTCCTATGCACCCGCGGGGCGGGAAAACACCCCAAAAAACTGTATATGCCACCAGCGCTATCTGCCCAGTGCTCTATCGCTCCTGCCTAGAAGGATCCAGACCCGCGCCAGGGAGAGCAGCCTCCCCCATCGCACACGCCGATGCATGGCTTGTAGCGTCCCGCAGACGAATACATCCGTTAAGTGCTACTGGGGACTTCTCGGAGGTGGTCCGCCATACGCTTAAGCAGCTCCGCAAACCTTGATCTCGGCGCCTTCGAGCGGGTACTCCCCAGCAGCAAACCGCACCAGCCCAAGCCAAAAGGGCTGGAGGGTAATGGAACCGTAAACGCGCTGTAGAATTACCGCAGGAGGGTAGGCTGGGTGGGAATCAGGTCCTGAACTTGAGCACAAGAGTAGGTGTTGGAGTAGTCATGGAAACGTGGCTTTATTTCGGCGCCATAGGTCACGCACTGGTACGCCGACGAACCTTTTTGCAAGATCAGAAAGTGAACCAGGCCGACTCGTGCTGGCGCCTGGTAGGCCGCCTTGACTTCATAGCCGCTACGCAGCAACTCGCTCACCGGAGTGGTGTCGTCCGCCAGGGAAAATGGGCTAGCGCCTACGAGGCCCAGTAGGGAGAGGCTCAGGGAGATTTTTGCAATACGCTTGGTGATTGGCATGAATCCGTCGTCCATGAATGGAAAATGCCAAGTTACCTAAATTCAGCAACCCCGTCACGATCCCGGCCCGACTGAATTGCAGAGTTTTGCAACCTGTGGAGCAGTTTGAACAGTCCAGCCCTGGCTGCAATCAGCACCCTATGAAACTCGATAGTGGCTGGAGAGACGTGCTTAGTTCATTTATCCAGATTCAGTAGTTCCTGCATCCGGCCCCCTATCATTCCCCGCAACCACGCAGCATGAAACTCCATGTCTTCCAGAGAAGTACCCTTGGCCAATCTATACACGAACTCCTTTTCCAGACACGTAGCGCCGACGGTACCACTACTGCCAGATAGTTCTGGCCTGGAGTTACCAGGCTTTTTTCACTACATCCACTTTCGAGCGTTGAGTTGATTTACCCGCCTATTCGACAACCAGTGACCGTGTGATCTCTCAATCAAGATCAAGTCTCCGCCATACTATCCGGCACACGCTCTTGCTCGCCTGATCAAGTAGTAGGCGATTCCCAAGGCGATGATTGCAGGCCCCGCGTTATCGAGCTCAGTAGCACCATCGGCCAAATGTCGCCCTGCCTGCACGAGCATGAGGGCCGCACCGACATACAGGATTGCCACCTTAAAACGCTTCCAGCTCATTTAGCCCTCCCGCTTTGGAGATGACCGAACAGTACACGCGCAATCGCAAGGGCAAGAAGGTCTCACCCACAAAGTGAATTGCGGAGCAGTATTTGAAGTTGCGAATTGATTCAGAGTAAGGCTCACTGAAAAAAACCGTGCAAGCCCTTGAAATAGATGGTGCCCGAAGCCGGAATCGAACCGGCACGCCCTTACGAGCGGGGGATTTTAAGTCCCATGCGTCTACCAGTTTCGCCATTCGGGCGGTAGCGCGATAACGCGGCACTGGAACATTCAATCGGCATCAGGCCGTCCAGTGCTTGAAGCAGGGAGTGGAATATATACATCCAGTCCTTGTGAAGCAAGGTCGAAACCGGCAAAAAAGCCCGGCTCCCGACTCGCTGTCGAGGGTAAAAAAACACGATAAATCAGAGATCTACAGCGTCACTCCGAGGTTAAATCAGGGGCCACACGGCCTCTTGCCCATTCCCTCAGCGGCGGCAAGATTAACATGGCGCTATCAGCCAACCAACTGATTTTTAAAGACTTATCTTGAAATGACAGCCTCGGACGAAGCTCCTGCCAGCCAATGCCCAGGAAGATCTTCCTCCCCAGGGCGGCCCTCAAGCTTGCGCGGAAAAGCTCAAGGAGAACTTGAGCGCATCGTCCTTGGCGACGGCCTGCTCAGCCTCCAGATGCGCCGCGAACTCCTGCTCCGCAGGCGCCTCGGGACCTTTGACTTGAGCAACCGAACGGTTGTGTTCCAGTACTTTCGAGAGTTGGGCGTAGCTGTAGTTGGCAGGAGGCGTATTGCCGATGTTCATGAAGACCTTCCTTGAATAGTTAAAGACCAAACCCGGTGCAGAAAGCCTCGGGCACCGCCCGAGTTGCGCACCCTTGGGTGAAAATCGCGAGTGAGGTTAACAGCGACAACCAGAAAGACGCACAGCAAGCGCCTGGGGAGTTCGCCCAGTACAGATGACCTCGCCATCCATGAACCGGTAAAGAGTCATAGATACTGGGCGAACGCTGTAACGCTATGCCCTCGCCATGACATGTTCAACTGTCAGCAATGCGCGCCTCACCGCCCCTTCAGCCGGCGAAGTGGGTAAAGGCTCCGGCAAAGGCTCGGCGCCCTGCCCGCAATTCGGTACGCAGCTCGCCAATCAGGTTGGAGATGTCGCGCACGCTGGTGAGTTCGGCAGTGGAGACGCCGGTAAGCAGCAATTCCACCCGGCCCGACTCTGCATCGTAGATCTTGATGGTCAGGGAGCCGTTGGGGTTCAGGGCGCAGGCGCAGGACAGCGGGAGAAAGCCGGACTCCAATATGTGGCAAAGCTCGCTGGTAGAGAGCATGGCTTCTCGCCTGTATGAAGGAAGTGAAGTTCGCCCGTTCAGGATAGGCCTGTATGCGCTTTTGTGTATCAGAAAAAACACAGAGAAATGTTAACTGCCCCGCAGTTATCGAATGCCTGCGCAATGCCTCAGTGCTTCGAAATGATGAAGGCTTGTGCATGGCCGGGCTGCTTTTTTCGTGGCGACGCTGTAGTTTCCACAGCATGAACCCGATCCCCCGGCCTGGCCTCGCAGCGATTATTACCCCCTTCATCGGCAAGGTGGGCTAGCGGCCGTCCAGGCTGCCAAAAACCCGCCTCGGAGGCGGGGTTGACTACCACTCTTCTGAGGCAGCTACCCCAGGAGAAAACCATGAAGCACTCATCACCCGCCGTACTGCATTTACTGTGCGGCAAGATCGCCTCGGGCAAGTCCACCCTGGCCAGGCAGCTGGCAGAGGCGCACGGCAGCGTCCTGATCTCTGAAGACCAGTGGCTGGCAGGCCTGTATCCGCAGCAGATTCATTCGATCGCCGACTACCTGCTCCACGCCCAGCGCCTGGCAAGTGTGCTGGAACCGCTGGTGATCGCCATGTTGCGCGCTGGAACCTGTGTTGTCCTGGACTTTCCCGCCAATACCGTCGCCCAGCGAACCTGGCTGCGAGCGCTGGCGGACCAGGCCGGCACCCTTCATCAATTGCATGTACTGGATGTGGATGAAGCCCAGTGCAAGGCAAGGCTGCGCGAGCGCAATCGTCTGGGCGATCACCCGTTTGCCGCCAGCGACGAGCAGTTCGAACGGATTAGCCGCTACTTCGTGCCGCCTCAGGAGGAGGAAGGGCTGCACATCGTCCGGCACTAGGCGTATCGACAGTCACGGTCGGGTTAGCCAGATACCCGATCGTGAATCCTGTGCATCCAGCTCATGGGGAAAAAGCGGCCCGTGACAAATTCCAGGCAAAAAAAAGCCCAAGTAGCTGATGGACACTTGGGGCTAAAAATGCATAAACCGTGGTAGGTGAACGCAGGGCTATAGTAACGGAATCGTACATTCTGTAACAACATATTTTGAGAAAAAAACTATAAATAAAATCACCTAAGTCATTAAATATCCACACTTTTTTTGAGTCTTTGGATTTCAGGACAGGTTTCTGGGAGGCCTTTATCAGTGTCGGAGCTGCGAAAAAAAGATGCCAGCCACGCCCCTGCAATGCCTCGTGAATCATTCAACAAAATAGCGTTGAAAATTCACAGAATCGCAACAGACAGATAACAGCAGCCACCTTAAATTGCCGGCACCCGTCCGAATGGAATGTGCCGGTATGAATGAATTTCTTGATGCCCTGCCCTTATTGCTCTGCCTGACGACCTTCGCCTGGTGCTGCTGGGGCTAGAGCCAGCCCGACCTTCGGCCACGCCCCCCCCCTTCCCGCCCCCTATGCACATGCCTGGCAAAGCCTTACGCCGGCTCGGCGAGCCTGTGGGCGCTGAACAAGGCCTGCCCGATAGCCCGGGCCCTTTGCAGATTGGCGGCTTGATCGCCGGACTCCGACTCGTACAGCAATTGCGACGTCAGCACACTGGCACCGCAGTAATCGAAGATCCCGTGATCAATCTGAGCCCGCATCGCTTCGAGGTAGCGGTGACGCTCATAGGTACCGGCATCAGCCCCAGCCACCCCCACCAGATGCACCCGAAGGCGCCCGAGCTTTTTCACCAACCTGGCATCGGCCTGGAAATCAAACGCCCAGCCATTGCTGAACACCCGGTCGATCCACCCCTTGAGCAGCGCTGGCATGGACCACCAGTAGACGGGATAGACCAGTACCAGAGCATCAGCGCGATCGATTCGGGCCTGCTCGGCGAGAACGTCCACAGGAGGGGTGACCTGGGTTCTGTGTACCGCAATATCCGCCGCGCCGAAGCGCGGCTCGAAGCCTTCGCTCCAGAGATCGGCAATCTCGAAGGAGTGCTCCGCAGACTCGGCCAGGCCTTCGGCAATCTGCCGGGCAAGGCTGTGGGTCAGGGACCTGGGGTCGTGATGGGCAAAGACAAGAAGTGCGTGCATGGCGACTACTCCCACAAGCGCATTGCGCTGATTGCAGAGGATTTATATACTTTTAGTAAGTTACGACCAATAACCTACCTTTGGTATATAAGCATGTCAAGCCGCCAGAACACCGATGCCTCACCGCGCCGTCGCCTGACACGGGAACAGCGCCTGCAGCAGTTGATGGCCGTGGCCTGGCAGATAATTCGCGAACAAGGCACCGAGGCCCTTACACTGGGGCACCTGGCAGAACAGGCCGGTGTCACCAAACCCGTGGTCTACGATCATTTCGACACTCGGGCGGTACTCCTGGCGGCCCTCTACCAGGACTACGATCAGCGTCAGACCGCACTCATGGAGCAGGCGCTGGAGACTGCCAGCCCCACGCTCGCAGCTCGCGCCGATGTGATTGCCGCGTCCTATATGGATTGCGTGCAGCGCCAGGGCCGCGAAATCCCTGGGGTGATCGCCGCCCTGGCCAGCTCGCCGGAGCTGGAACAGACCAAGCGTGAATACGAGGCCACCTTCCTGGAAACCTGTCGAGGAGCCCTTGAGCCCTTCGCGAACGGCGCCGTGATAGGCACCGCGGGCCTGCGGGCCATGCTCGGCGCCGCCGAAGCGCTGTCCCATGCCGCCACACTGGGAGAGATCAGCTTCGGCCAAGCCCAGGAAGAGCTCTGCGACACCATCGTGGCCATGGTCGAAAGAGCCCGCGCCAGGCAACGCACGCCGGCATCCGGCGCTTCCCGTTCATTGTGAACCGACTCTTGAAAACACGCCCCGAAGGGGTACCGCAAGGACGCTGCAATGCTATTGACCCAACTGGAACTGCTGGACGAACTGCTGCAACGCTATCGCGGCGAGCTGGGCAAGGATCTGACCGGCTATTGCAACCAAGAAGCCTCCACTCGGAACGCGTAGACTGCAGCGATCCCAGGCAAAACCAGCCGCGTATCCACGGCCGCCATCAATGAGAACACCCATGCCGCCCCACCCGCCAACCGGCCCCCTCGCCCCCACGGGCTTGCCATCCCAGGCCCCACAATCCGTAGCCCAGGTGCTTGCCCCGGACACCATCGGGATCAACCCCGATGCCAGCCAGGTGCTCTCGGTGTTCGATTTCGACGGCACCCTGACCCGCCATGACAGCTTCGTACCCTTTCTCAGGTTCGCCTTTGGCCACCGCCAGTTCAACCGGCGGATACTCAGCCTGGCCCTGCCCAGCCTGAGGTTCCTGGTACGCCGGGTCGATCGCGACCAGCTCAAGGCGCAACTGATCAGCACCTTCCTCACAGGCGTCGAGGCCGCCTGGCTCCAGCAGCGGGCAGAAGCTTTCTGCCAGCAGGCCTGGAACCGACTGATGCGCCCGGCGGGCCTGCAGGCGGTGGCCCAGGAGCTGCGCTCAGGCGCCCTGGTAACCCTGTGCTCTGCCTCCCCGGCCCTGGTCCTGCAACCTTTCGCCACACGCCTGGGGATCAGCTTGATCGGCACCGAACTGGAGGTGGTCAACGGCGTACTGAGCGGGCGTATCACCGGCAACAATTGCCGTTGCCAGAACAAGGTCCTGCGCCTGGAAAGCGTCTACGGTCCGCTGAACCAGTATCGACTCCGGGCCTGGGGCGATACCCGCGGCGACCGTGAGCTGCTGGCTGCAGCCCAGGACGCCCACTGGCGGCACTTTCACCCTTCCTGGCGGCGCGGGCAGCGGGCACGCTGAACGCGGGGCAGCCTGCGGACGATAACGCCCTGGCGGCATCAAGCCAGGCGCCAGGGCTCAGTCAGCCGTAGCCCCCAGGCGCTGGCGCATGCTGGCACTGGCCGCGGGCCCGGCTTGAACCGTGCACGCCTGCAATGCCACCAACCGGCCGCTCACCACCTCCGCCATCACAGGCTGTACCGCAAGCCCGGTTCCGCGCTCGACAAGTTGCACGCTCTCTCCTTCGGGAGCGTAGTGACGATTGCCCCAGGCCACGAAAGCCATGAGCACCACGCGAAAGTCCTCGCCCTTGGCCGTGGGCACATATTGATAGCGCAGCGGGCGCTGGCTGTAGGCCTCACGCACGAGCAACCCATCCTCCACCAGGGAATTGAGACGCCGGGTCAGCATGTTCGGGGCGATCTCCAGGCTGCGGGCAAACTCGTCGAAGCGCCGCAAGCCATGCAGGGCATCGCGCATGATCAAGATGCTCCACCACTCCCCCACCCGCTCCAGGCCTCGGGCGATTGGACACTCGGCGTCAATCAGACTCTTTCGTTGCATGGCTGGCTCCTGCACTGCACCTGGGTAATTATGGATTCGGATGTTACTTTCATGATGATAGTATCGTCCACGTTTCGTTGTTCCCCAATCACGTACGCTGAAGGAGCAGGATCCGCATGAGCAAACGCATCGTAGTCACCGGCATGGGCGCAATCACGCCACTGGGCTGTGGAGTCGAACAGGTATGGCGGCGCCTGCTGGCAGGCCAGTCCGGCATCCGCTCGTTACCGGAAGAACTCATCGGCGAGCTGTCGACCACCATCGGCGGCCAGGTGCCCGACTCGCTCCAGGACCCGGAGGCCGGCTTCGACCCGGACCAACTGCTGGCCCCCAAGGAACAGCGCAAGATGGACCGCTTCATCCTCTTCGCCCTGGCCGCGGCCGAGGAGGCCCTGGCCCAGGCCGGCTGGAAACCGGATACCGCAGAAGCCCAGGAACGCACGGCCACCATCATCGCCTCCGGGGTGGGCGGCTTCCCGGCCATTGCCGAAGCGGTACGCACCACCGACAGCAAGGGCCCGCGCCGCCTGTCGCCGTTCACCATTCCCTCGTTCCTGAGCAACATGGCCGCCGGGCACGTGTCGATCCGCCATGGTCTAAAGGGCCCTCTGGGCGCGCCGGTGACCGCCTGTGCCGCCGGGGTCCAGGCGATTGGCGATGCCGCGCGGATGATCCGCGCCGGGGAAATCGACATCGCTGTGTGTGGCGGTGCGGAGGCGGCCATCCACCGGGTCAGCCTGGGCGGCTTCGCCGCAGCCCGCGCCTTGTCCAGCGAATTCAACGACACCCCGGAACGCGCCTCCCGTCCGTTCGACCAGGCTCGGGATGGTTTTGTCATGGGTGAAGGCGCCGGCCTGCTGGTCATCGAGGAACTGGAACATGCCCTGGCCCGAGGCGCCCGGCCCATCGCCGAGCTGGTGGGCTACGGCACCAGCGCCGACGCCTACCACATGACGGCCGGCCCGGAAGACGGCGACGGCGCCCGTCGCGCCATGCAGCAGGCCCTGCGCCAGGCCGGTATCCAGGCATCCCAGGTGCAGCACCTCAATGCCCACGCCACCTCCACCCCCGTGGGTGACAAAGGCGAGCTGGCTGCGATCAAAACCGTGTTCGGCACCGACAGTGGGCTGGCCATCAGCGCCACCAAATCCGCCACTGGCCACCTACTGGGTGCGGCCGGAGGAATCGAGGCGATCTTCACCATCCTCGCCCTGCGCGATCAGATCGCCCCGGCCACCCTCAACCTGGAAAACCCGGACAGCGCCGCCGCAGGGCTGGACCTGGTCAGCGGGCAGGCCCGCCAACTGGCCATGCAATACGCACTGTCCAATGGTTTCGGCTTTGGCGGGGTGAATGCCAGCGTGCTGTTCAAGCGCTGGGAATAGCCCTTAAGACCGCGAGTTCCCTGCCGGGGTTTGAGTTGCGATTGGCCAAGACTCCGGCAGCCCCATCAGTTCAAGACGTCATTCAGCACTTCGTAGATGACCCCGCTGGCAATGGCCACCAGGATCAGGTCCGTACCGGCCTGCCGCCACTCATACCCCTCATAGCGCGGCAGTTGCCCGAGCAGCCGGCTGTCCAGCTTCTTGGCGATGCCTGGTGGAAGGGGCTTGCCACGGGCCAGGTTCTTCTGGATACCGGGAGGCAACGCCGGCCCCGGGCTCCAATAATCACGGTGCCCACCCAAGATGCCGAGCACGTTGCCACGATCGATGTTCGGGCCATGGCTCCAATCGTCAGCAGCAGGTTTCTTGCCCTTACCGTGGCCCTCCTGGTTACCCTGGCCACGATCATCCTGAGCGTCCTGCTTGGAATGGCCTTGCCCCTTGCCCCCGCCCGGATCGGCCAGTACCAGGGGGGAAGCCGCAGCCAGGAACAGGCAGGCAAGAACGGTAACAAGCGGATGCGATGTGTGCATGGCGGTTCTCCTCAGGCAGCGATTGCCAGAATCAACTCTAGACGGCCTTTCTATCCTCCGGTCGCCCCCGCCCCTGAGCACAGCTGAACGTCGAGCATCAAAGGCTGCAGCTATGCTGGTATTCAAAGGGAAACATCAGCGTATCCACCACCCCGGAAAACGGCGCATCCAGCGCCAGAAATGGCCAGAGCACGCCGTTGTTTTCCTTTGCCAGCGCCCAGTCCATGCGCACGCCGATATAGGGACAGGTGTAGGGAGTGGTTCGGGTCATCAAAGCCGTACACCCGCTCAGCCCCAGGGTCAGCACCAGCCACCACAGGCTTCGCAACACGTAACGTCCTGATTACTCGGCAAGCATCAAGGGTGCTGCATGACCAACGTTTCAGAGATCGAGATCAAGCCTTGTAGTCGCAATGGATCTGCAGGCTTTCGGTGGGGTTGCGATGAATCTGAAAACCGCACTGCCCCAGGGTGGCCTTGACCTCCTCCACTACCGCCGAGTAACGCGCCTTGCGCTGTTCCTGGCGGGCCGGCGGGGTAAACACACCCAAGGGCAGAAAGCGCAAGCGCTTGCCATCATCAGCATGCCGATCAGATCTGGTTTCCAGGCGGACCAGAATGGTACACAGCGCGGCCCCTGAGCGCTGGAAATTCACCGCACAAAAAACCGCTCGCCGGCGCAACTTCCTCCCTTTTCTCCCCGTGACAGCCCACTGGCGGTTTAGTTAAACTGCTAGTGGCTCATAGCCATTACCCTTCATCACAGTGACCGCAGGGGCTGTATGTACGACTTAACGAATCTGGTCATTGTCGATAGCCGCTTCGGCTTGAACGTCTTGCAGGTCACCGCGGACCTGGTTGCCGGCGCACTGGAAGAACTGCTGCAAAATTGCGCAAGCGGCGCGAACATCACCCAGAAAATGGATTACTCCATCCTGAGCCTCTACCAGGACAAGCTTGAAGCGGCCATCCGCGATATGAGCCTCCCGGTCCTCCCCATGCTTAGTGCTGCCGACCGCCTTTGCTGACAAGCCGCCAACAGGGGATGGCCGGGATGAGGTTTCCTGGCAACGCCTGAGCAAACCCTTTACATTGCCCGCCGGCCCCTCCTCTTGATTAAGGACAGATCAACATGAAGCTCGTTTACGCCCTCTCGCTTGCAGCGTTGGCCCTGGTTGGATGCGACAAAAAACCCGAGCCGGTGGCAGCCGGCCAGGCAGGCGCTGCCGCCCAGTGCTTCAAGGACACCGATTGCAAGGGTGATCGGATCTGCGAGACCGGCAAGTGTGTATCGCCACAGGCAGCTCCTGCTCTTGGCGAGCGCCCCGCTCCGGCAGTCGCCACCCAGCCGGCCCCCGAAGCGCCTCGGGTCAGCTACGTACCGCTGATCATCAGCGGCGACGACATCGGTGGCGTATTCACCACCAGCACCCGCGAAATGGGCGGCTCGGCCATCAACTATGTATCGCGCGCCGGTGTCGTCAACGTCATGGACTACGTGGTGGAAGACCCGGACCTCACAGGATACGTCGCCGTCGAGAAAGCCTATGCCTTCGGTGGCAAGTATCTGCTGGTGGTCTCCACCGGAGAAGGTGGCGCCAGCTGCCCCGCCACCACCTACGCCTTCACCTTTGACAGCGCCTCGGAATCGGTGACCGGCAAGATGGAAATCAACAACTGCTCGGAGCTGGTCGAAAGCCTGGCCGATGGCAACAAGCTGATCGTCAAGAAAGAAGACGTGCAGCACGTTTTCTACAATGGCGATGTGAAGTAGGACCTGCACGGCTGGCTGGCCAACCTGGTGCGCTGAGGGGGCTGCTCGCCCCCTCTCAGCGCCGGAGCGCGTACGTCAGCCAGCACTCGCTTTCGATAGCGAGCGACCTGTTACAGACATCACCCTGGGAATGTTCAGGAAATTCCCGCATAGGCAGCCCATTTCGTCATGTCTTGAAGGGATATGTTCCCACCACAGACGACAAGGCCAATAACCGCGTCGGCAGGCAGCCTGGGCGCGGTGGCAACGACCCCGGGCACAAGCGCGCCAGAAGCCAGTTCAACCCATTGCCTTGCCCCTTGCGCAAAGGACAGCATGCCCTTGATCGCCTCTTCGTCAGGGACCACAACCATGTCTTCGACATAGTGGCGAGCGTGGGCAAACATCAGCTCGTCGATAATCGGAACGCCAAGGGTGGAGACGATTGAACGGACGTCGATATCCACCGGCCTGCCCGCCTGCAAGGCCTGGCTCATGGAGTGTGCGCCGGCGGTCTCTACGCCCCAGACCCGGATCCCGGGCTTGATCGCCTTCAAGGCCGTAGCCACCCCCGCCAGCATCGCCCCACCGCCGACCGCGACAAACACGTCGGTCAGGGACGGGCAGTCGGCAATGAACTCAAGGGCCAGTGTTCCATGCCCCTCGGCAATCAGCGTGTCGGCGCAATCGTCGATCACCACATAGCCTTCTGCCTCCAGGGCCTTGGCCCGGGCAAAGGCGGCATGCACATCCGCTTCGACAATGACCGTACTGCCGGAGGCGCGAATGCGTTCGACCGACGAAGACGGCGCGCTCTCGGGCATGATCACCGTCACCCTGGCGCCGAAGCGCTTGGCCGCCTCGCCGATGGCAATGCCGAAGTTACCCCCACTGACGGCGACGAAGTGGCTGTCGCCCAGGCCTTCCTGCAACGACGAAAACTTGTTGAGTACCCCGCGGGCCTTGAATGAACCACCGGCCTGCAGGTTTTCAAGCTTGAGAAAGACAGGTCGTTCAACCATGCCTGCCAGCATTGAACTTTCCACCGTCGGCGTACGAACTACCGAGCCATCTATCCGCTGCGCCGCGGCAACGATGGATTTGAAATCAATCAGTTGAGTCATCTGGGGCCAATATCCTTGGTCTGAAGGTGTGCAGGACTCCCAACGTCCGTGCCTGGCCAGCTTCGCCAGCCGCGATGAACGCTACAGGACAAACCGGGGAATGCGCCACCTATTCAAGCGATATGGACAGCCGATGAGCCACCTGGAGTAGCTCACGGATCATCGCGGCAAAAACAGCGTCGCCCAGTGGTAGGCTAACGGCCCTCCACCGCCAGGAAGCCTTCCCAGTGACGCCCATCATCTGCGCCAACGAGTTCGACATCTGTGTTTCCATGCCTGACTTCGTCACCTGGGCGCAGGACGAGCCTGTTCCCAACGCCGATCTGGCGGCGGCATTGAACACCCTGGGAATCGCTCTGGACATTGGCAAGCTGTACACCAGCTACTTCGACGACACCCCGGTTGGCGCTGGCGACGTCCACATTTATCCGGGTACCGAAAGTGCAAGCCTGCTGGTCATCGATCTCTACCGAGACCCCACCGACCAACTGGATATCGTCAGTATTTCGTTGAAGATAGAACCTCGGCTGCTGCCCTTGGCCCTGCCTCATCTGCGAGGCTTTTTTGACGCTGCCGAGTGCCAGGTCGCCTTCAGGCAGTCCAGCCATTCACAGCAGTTGCGCGCGTTGATCGATGAAACCCGATACCCCGCCCCAGCTGATGAAAACGGTTATCGGCAGCAGCTGATTGCCCATCTTTGAAGAGCCGGCCACAGGCGCTTCGGCACCTGCCGATCAGGCTCAAGGCAGAAGCAGGCCCGATCTGGGCCGGGCCTGCCATTGGCAACTAGCTCAAGGGCATTCGCAGGTGGAAGGACCGAATACCGGGCCACTGCACGGATCTTCGGAAGGGCCGAACACCGGGCAAGAAGCCTGGGCCGTCAGGGTGAAACCCCACAGCAGCAATACCGCCAACATCACTTTTTTCATTTGCGACCTCCTAGTCAGTCATCCAGTCACCCATGCCCCCTGACGAAGGCACGGACATTCATCAAGGGCATTCGCAGACCGTAGGCCCGAGCACCGGGCCAGCGCACGGATCCTCTCCGGGCCCCAGTACCGCACAGTCGGCTTGCGCCGTTAGCGAAAACATCCACAGCAGCAGCGAAGCCGCCAGCATTTTCCTTTTCAACCTGACCTCCTTGGTCGAGACCTCGATAATGTTCTGTGCCCTGCTCCGTCACCAGAAGCGGGCACAGGCCCCCTGTATGGCATGACGCAGGCTTAGTCCGCGCGCGCTGCCGCCGGGCCCGAGACAGCAAAGACCACTACCGGCGATTACGCCAGTGTGGCGTGTTGTCGCGCCTGTATGGCCGGCGCAACTCAGCGCACCGCGACTCTCCAGCACAACCTCGTACTGGCTCTGCCGATATTGTTCAGATTATCTTTTGCCGAAAATCCAGGAACACAAGGAGTCTGTGTCATGCCTTCACTCAAGTTCGTATGCCTTGCCCTCACGGTTCTGGCCATCAGCGCCTGTGCCATCCCAACAGCCAAGACCGAACCCAACGACGTCGAGATCGCCGCCCAGAAACTGGTAGGGCAGCCGGCCAAGAATGCGTTTCAACTGTTCGGCAGGCCCGACCAGGGCATGGGGCCTTCTTCCTACGGCAGTGGAGGTTTCTACCTGTGGAACCGGGTGCAGACCCACACCACGCCAGAGAAGGTCTTCGTGCAGACCGGCGTCGAGTACGTCGGCCAGAAGGAGACCTGGGTAGGCATTGGCGGGGGTGGGGTCGGCGGCATGATGCCGGTGGGGAGCGAGGCGGTCTATCGCAAGACCGGGTATGAGGAAAACCGGACAGTGCTCGATTACTTCTGCAGCATCACCCTGTACACCGATAGCCAGAACATCATCACCGATGCCAGCGTAATCGACTGCAACAGCAAGAAGTGATCGGGCGATCCAGCTAAACAGGGCCGCCACCCAGTCTTGTGCCACCAGGACTCACCCCGGGTGGCCGGCCCGCGCCCCTTAGCTGATATCATTCGGCAACTTACCCGCCGAGTCGCACACATGAATCGCCGCAAGAAAATCAACCAACTGTTGAAGGCCAACGCCAAGAAGGCCAGCGCCAAACTGGCACCGAAGAAAAAGTGCACCTACATCAGCAAGGCCGATCGCTTGAAGCTGGCGGCTGAAGCCGCTCAAGACCCGGTCATCGCCCCCGAAAGCTGATCCAGCTCCCCAACAGCCCTGGCCGCCGTAGCACACTGCCCCCCTCCCTGAGCGGCCCTGGCCTTTACCTGAATTCCCCCTGCCCCCTCGGCGCTGAGCGCTCCATCGACCTCCTGCGGCCTACCCTGGAATAGCTGCCCGCCGCAGTTTCCGCGGCACCGCTCGATAGCAGCAATACGCCATTAGCCCATTTGCCCTAATCGACCCACGACGCCCGGCGCACCTATATTCCTGTCCTTGAGCGGCCCACCTGCTGCCACGAACAAAAAACTCGAGCAGCGCCCTCTGGTCATGGCAGCCACTCACCAGAGTCCGCCCACCCCATCGCCCGATACAGCCCCTGAGCTTGGCCACTCACTGTCTTGCCAACGGACTGAGTTGATTTTTCTTCACCCGCAAGCACCGCCTCCAGGTGCCCACCACAGCAAAGGATTGTTGCCCTATGCTCACCTCCCTCAGACCCTGGCTGCCCGCCTTGCTGCTGTGCAGCCCGCTGGCTGCACAAGCGCAAAGTGCCCCGGCCGGCGATTTCTGGATGATTCATCACCAGGGCAGCCTCAACAAGAACGAAGTCTTCATCGTCGACGGTGAACCTTCCAACATCTTCCTGCGCAAGGGCGGTGTCCGTTCGCTGGGCGTCTATCAGCTCTACGAAGAAGGCGGCAAGCCAACGATGACCGCGTATGACGTCGAAGTCGACTGCGCGAAGAACCGGGTGCGCCTGAACGGCGCGCAGAACTACAGCAAGTTCTTCAACGACTTGCGCCCGAAGAAGGTTTCCACTCAATGGCAAAAGCAGCCCGAGCCCTGGATAGCCCAGACCCGGGACTTCCTCTGTCATCCGGAGCAGCGCCAGGCGAAGCAGATGTATCCGCTCGGCAAGATGCCGACCTCGCAGATGATTTCGGCCGCTCCGGGGCTGTTCCAGTTAATGAATCACGAGCACACCAAGACGGCCATCCTGAAGATCGTCGACCAGGCATTCGATCAGATGCCCGCCAAATGAACGCACTATTTATGGAGAACGTGCGATGAAAAGACTGCTCGCACTGGGAATAGCCGCCATCCTGCTCAGCGGATGCTCGGCCATTCCGACCCTGCCCGAAGCCCAGGCCCGCAACTACTGGAAGAACCGCCCGGTTGGCGAGGCGATCGAGCACTTTGGCGTCCCCAACCAAGTCGCCACCGCCCCCGAAAAGGACTGGGTGGTACTGGTCTATAAACGCGACACCTCGTACACCTCACGTGAAGCGCTCGGCACCTACACCGGCCCACAGAACGGCCAGCTGGTACACGCTGAGTACTGGGGCGACGTGACCAACTCAGCCAGCTGCGAAATCCGCGTCGCCATCAACCGCGCCAGGCAAGTGGACTACCTGCTGACTCGAGGCCGATGCGCCGGCATAAAGCTCAAGCCAGAAGCCTGACCCTCCATGACCTCGCCCCGGGTGGCCGAAGCCACTCAGGGTCAGAGCTCTGGGTTTGACAGGGGCCGCCTGGAGTGAAGAGAAGCTGCGACCACGCCGGTAATGACCCAGGCAAGGTTCAACGTACCGCTCACCGGCTACCTTTCGAGAAGCGTTGCTCCCATCGGCCGTCTTATCGGGCACGACACGAGCACACTCATCACTGCTTGAGCAAATCACTTGGCTTCCAGCTCTGGTCAAAGAACGCCTGCTTGGGCCCGTAAAGCCGCACGATCACCAGGAAGCCCTTGTCCGGTACGGTCTTGATCCAGTTCTTGCCCTCGCCCGGAGATTTCGGGCCAAAGTAGATGTCGGTGGAGCCATCGCTGTTCGGCACCGGCTTATCCATCTGATTGATAGACGGGAACGGCTGGCCATTGTCCAGGCCCGAGGCGGTCAGGTTGTCGTAGGCGGTCACCGACCAGAACAACGCCGCAGGTACATTTGCCGGCAGGTTGAGCTTGTAGGTCTGGGCACCGTCGAGGAACTTGCCGTCGGCATCACGGGTGGTCGCGGGATACTTGGCACCGGCACCGACCATGTTCATGACCATCCCGGGGCTGTCCGAGTAGGCTGACGTGAAGAACGCCACACGCTGCTCAAGATTGGTGTAGCTGCCACTGGACTGAAACTCGGTGTTCTCCCCGGCGAAGGTATTCACGTACTGCCGATCTTTGTAGTACAAGCCGCCCGGTTCCTTGAGCAGCAGATGGCTGGTCACCACCTTGCTCATCTTGAACGCGGTGCGCGCCGCGTCATCGAGCAATTTGCGCCGTTGCGCATCCGGGGCGAAGGGCTTGCCCTTCTCGATGCCCAAGGTGTGCAGGAAGCCCCGCATGTCCATGTCTGCCGGGTCCACCGCTTCGGCGTCAATGAAGCGCGACAGCATGTCGAAGTAGCGACCATCCTCGGGAAATAGCATGTTGATCGATGCGCCGGTGGCATCGGGGAATTGCATCGGCAGCGCCGAATCCTTCTTGCCCAGCGGATAGATCTTGGTGCGCTCGACTTCAGCCACCGGCACGCTGAGGTCTTTCGGATCCTTGAAAAAGGTGCGCCAGAACAGGAACACGTTGTTGGTGCGCGAACGATAGACGTATCCCTCGGTCGGCTCCGGCCCCTTGTAGTCCGGCGGCAACAGCACGTAGGTGCCGCCCTTGCCCTTGTCGGGGCCAGCCAGGCCGACGTCACCGCGCCAGGTCTTGCCGTCGATGGTCGGCCCGACGATCGGGCGCTGGAAGAAGTCGTCGAACATGCCCTGTACACCGGGCGGTGCTTCGACCACCAGGGGACCGTACTTCTGCAGGTCCAGATAACTCATGGCGTAGACCAGATCGGAGTTCGGCGTGGTCACCAGCGTCTTGGCATTGATGCGTTTTTTCCAGGTGGGCAGGATGTTGTAGCCAGCACCGAACTGTTTTTCCGAGGCCTCCTTCATCGACCAGATGTTGATCGCCGGCAAGGCCCACAGGTACGACTGCACAGCGCGCTGGAACACCAGCTCATCGATCAGGTTGCGTGCCGTTGTCTCAGTCGGGAAGCCCTTTTCAAAGGGCTGGTTGGCCAGTTCCTCATAGCGCGTCGCAGCATTGGCCAGGCCGCTCAAGGTAATGGCTGCGGCCAGGGTCGTCAGGGAAGTGCGCAAACGGTTCATGGGCTGTCCTTATGAAACGCAGTTGGAAAATCGGTTCAGTTGACCTTGACCACCGCCGGTGGTGTCCACTGGCCGTTCATCGCAGCGGCTTCCGGCCAGTAGGCGCGCACGTAGAGCGAGAAGTCGGCGCCCTGGGGCGCGGGGAGCCAGTTGCTTTCCTTGTCCGCGCCCGGCGAGTCGCTCTGCACATAGAGTGTCAGCGAGCCATCGGCATTGCGCTTGAGCGATTTGTTCTTGGTGCCGAGGGAATAGCGCCCCAACGGGTTTTCGGCGAAGAAATGCTGTTGGTTGTACAGCGTCAACGACCAGAAGCCCTTGACCGGCGGCAGCGCCCCCTTGGGGAAGGTCACGCTGTAGCGCTGGGCGCCATTGAGCCGAATACCGGACTCATCCAGGTCCTGGTAGAAATACTTGGTCTCGATCTGCTTGTTGACGAAAATGTTCGACCGGGCGACTGCCGTGCGCAGGAAATAATCGGTACCAAACGCCGCACCGTTGCTGATGGTGCTCCAATGGTGCGGCAATTGCTGGCCGTAGTTGCGGAACTGCAACAGCGGCTTGACCACCTCGCTGTCCGCCTTTTGCGCTTCGTCGATCATGGCTTTTTTCAGCTCGGGGTCGCGCTGGGCGATTTGCGCCAGCACCGCCAATTGCGCATAGCGGGCCTCCTCACCCGGTAGCGGCTTGGCGTCCTTGAGAATCGCCGGCAGTTCATCAAAGAACTTTTCCGGGAGCACCCAGCGGGTCTCCTCGTCTCCCGACGCCTCGGCTGGGAATTTCGGCGACTTGCTCCAGTCACGCTGCTTGAGTTTGCCGTCGTACTTGGACAGCGGGTACATGTCGATGCCTGACAGATAGGGCTGAATGGCTTTGCGATCTTCGGCAGTGTCGTCCTGGAATACCCGCGGGATCACGAAACCGGTGTTGGTCTTTGAGCGAAACACCTGGGCAATGCCCTCCGGTACCTTGCCGTTCCAGTCCGGCCCCACCAGCAGATAGAAACCCGGCTTGGTACCGTACATCTTGCCCAGTTCGGCGAAGCTGTCGGAGCGCAGGTCCACCAGTTGATACACCCAGAAACGGTCGCCGAAGTCCGGCACCTGAATCACCACAGGCTCGATATCCAGGGCAATGCTGCCCGCCCCGTAGACCACATCCTGGTTGGGGCAGGCCACCAGCCGTTCGCCAGGGGAAATGTAATCGGTGAGCATCGACAGATGGTTGATCGGTGCTACGGGCACGATACCGCCCATCAGTCCCGGCTCCGGCAGGTCCTTGAACTTCTGCCGACGGTTGAAGATATTGGCCATCGGCCAACCCCAGAAATACGCTTCCCGCGCCATCATCCGTACGTAGGTTTGCGTTACCTTTACATCGGCTTCAGGCCCGGGAACCTGCGCCATCGGCGAGGTTTGCGCCTGCACAAGCATCGCGGCGACCATCACTGACGTAGCAATCAAGCCACTGATGAATACGGGGGCTTTCTTCATGCGGCTGCTTCCTTGCTTGAGTGTTTTTTTTGGCGAGCGAATCTTTTGCGGCAATATTGATCGTTGAGAAACTAGCAGAGGATCCGAGTTCTGCCAGAGAGACGGACAGCAATTCGCCCCCTCCCTGCCCCTGCCTAAGCAGGTGGTTATGGGCTTGCGAAGTCGAATTCGCACAGCGTTCAGAGTTCAATATGTGAGGTGAATCACATCGTATTCTTGCTCTTCGCGCATGCCATCGCACTGCCCCTCCAAAATATTGCGCTCTCCCCTCAAACCATTAAGATCGCTGTTCAACACCCCCTGCCAACGCCTATCAAGGATTGATACATGAGTCTGTTCCGGCCGCGCTCTGCCCTACCCGCCGCGGTACTCCTCGCTCTTTCCCTCTCCGGCTGCGTCTCCGATCTCGATTCGGGTGCCTACGGCAGCATGGACGATCCGCGCTACGCGCAACTGTTGGACCAGGTGGACGCAGCCCTCAAGGCAAACATGACGGTGGTACTGGTGGCGGATGTGATGCCGCACAAGTCGCTGAGCGATGCGCTGACCATGACCCAATGGACGCCGACGGTGATCTGGGAATACGAGAAGGATCCGAAGGTGACCTTCGGCCGCAAGTTCCAGACCAACGCGCTGCAGAGGCCGCCTGGCGAAACTTACCTGTTCAAGGCCTTCGAGGTGCACATCCTGCCACCGGGCAAATACTTGCTGACCGGCGGCGACGACTACCAGATCCACGGCTTGCTCGACCAGATCGGTGCCCGCAGCGGCCCACCCGGTTCGGGCCATGGCGCCAACGGGACCGCCTACCTCTCCCCCGAGCTGTACCGCGAGTATTACAGGGAAGAGGTCTGGAAGGACGCGACCTATGGCAGCGAGACCAAGACCGAAGCTGTCTGTACCGCCGTGCTCAGGGCTTCGGGTGCCTGCGTGAGCTGGGGCGAACAGCAATATACCCAGACGACGGCGCTCTCCCCGGGCGGCTATTACCAACAGACCGATTCTCGCGACGTTCCCGCGATCAAGGTCCAGGCGCGCCTGCCGGTCGACAAGGCGCTTGCCAGTTTCACGGTCCAGGGCGGCCAATTGCTGCTGGCCCCACGCATGCACCTGAAGACCCCTGGCTACAAGTACCAGCAGTCGAAGTGCCGGGCGACCGATCCTAAGAAAATCGAGTGCCCCCTCGACAACCTGACCGTCTACACCTGGCCGGCGCCCATGAGCTTTACGCAGAATCTCATTGAGCAGCGCAACCTGAGCGAGAAGCACCGGCAGTTGCTGTCCAGGCTCCAGCCCCTGCAAATCACGCCGCTGGGCAAGCAAGGCATGGAAGATCCCATCTGGGGCGTGCCGTTGTCACTGGCCAAGTAAGACAAGCCCGGGGGTATGGGCGCCTCATCGAATACCGTATTGAGCATGGGCTCGGGGTCCTGTTGCCTGAATTCGGCACATCCCCAGCGCAGGCCCTGCCCCCCCCCGATGGGGCCGACTGCCCACTTCCCCTTCCTGGCAATTGGAATGCTGCGATGAATAAAGCTATCCCCGCCCTGATTTTCTTGTCTGCCTTGCTGGCCGCATGCGGCCCCAACAAAATTGTCTCCGACCTGCCTTCACCCAGCGGGAAATATCACGTGCAAGTACGCCAGTGCCCGCAAAGCGGATCCATCACATGGAGCGAGAAGCTCCAAGTCTCGGTACTGGAATCCGGCGTATCGGCAGCCTGCCAATCTGCGGTGCAAGCCTTGGCTCAGTTCGACGCCAATGCGGCCGCAAGCGAGCTCCAGCTCGAATGGATTTCAGATACTGAGCTCAGGGCCTGGCTGCCAGGCTTCAACCTCGACTACGGGCCATCATCGGCAACCTACCAACACGACAATCCGGTCAAGGTGACTTTCTCGCCCAAATAATGAGCGCTGGGCTTGCGAGGTATCGACTCACATCGAACGCTTCTCTACCCAACGTCGATATTGGCGGGTGCGAAATGCCATGGCCAATTGTTGCAGGACCAACGCACGCAACGGCGACACGCTCGGATCGGTTTTTTTGGCGCGGCTGAGTTTGCGTAGTTGATACTTGACCACCGCCATATTGGCCAAGGCCGCAATGGCCTTATTTTTCCAGGTGATCGGCGGCAGTTGCGGCGTAGTGTCTTTGCCCAGCAGCCAATCACGGGGCAGGTGCGGATCGATGGCCAACGCCGTGCCGATCCCCACCATGTCCACGCCACTCTGGACGACCATTTCAGCGATCGGACGCCGGCGCACTCCCCCGGTGACCATGACCGGCATCCTGGCGACGGTGCGGATATCACGCGCAAATTCAACGAAATAGGCCTCGCGCGCCAGGGTACGACCGTCACGGGCTTCGCCCTGCATGGCCGGCGCCTCGTAGCTGCCGCCTGACAACTCCACCAGATCCACCCCCAGCTCGTTGAGCAGCTCAACCACCTTCCGGGCGTCGTCGGCGGTGAAGCCTCCCCGTTGAAAATCGGCGGAGTTGAGTTTGACCGCCACCGCAAAATCGGCAGACACCACCGACCGAACCGCCTTGACGATTTCCAGCAGCAGGCGCGCACGGTTTTCCAGGGAGCCGCCCCATTCATCGGTTCTTTGATTGGTCAGTGGCGAGAGGAACTGACTCAACAGATAGCCGTGTGCGGCGTGGATCTCCACACCCGTGAACCCGGCCTGCTCGCCCAGACGTGCAGTACGGGCGAAACGCTGGATGACATCATCGATCACACTCGCAGTCATCGCGTGAGGGGTTGCGAAACGTTTGGACATCTTGCCCAGGTCCAGCGGTATGGCCGAGGGTGCCCAGGTTTTCTGCCCGAGGTTTGCCTGCATCTGGCGGCCAGGGTGGTTGATCTGCAACCAGAACTGCGCGCCGCCGGAGCGGCCAATCCGCGCCCAGCGCTTGAACTTGTCCAGTTGCTGCTCATCCTCCAGCACCACACCGCCGGGCCCGGTCATGGCGCGGCCATCGACCATCACGTTGCCGGTGATGATCAGGCCCGCGCCGCCCTCGGCCCAGGCCTGATACAGGCGCATCAGTTCTTCGGAAGGTGCCTGGTCGGCATCGGCCATGTTTTCTTCCATGGCGGCCTTGGCGATACGGTTCTTGATGGTCGAACCGTTGGGAAGCATCAGGGTATCGAACACATTCATGGGGGTAGCCCTCAGTGGAGATGGAGCCACCTTAAGATTGAAGTGAACTTTAAGGTCAATAGCCTTTTTGCAACTTCACCCAAGAATCTTTACTCGATGTTCAAGGCGTCCGAGCCGGGCAGCTTGGTCACCAGATCAGCCCCCAACAGCTTGGCGGGCGTGTAGGCACCGCCCGTCGGACGCACCTGCAACAGATGACCGACCACACTCAAGGCGGCATGAATCGTCAGGCTGTAGACGTTGGTGGTATGTACCCGCGCGACCTTGCGATCACCCCGAGCGTTACGCGCCTCGCCCCACACATAGGTGCCTTGGTCGGCACGCTTTTGCTCGTCCGGGCCGACCACTGTCTTGCCGATGCGCTCCTTGAGCAGCCTCTGTACCCAGGGCCACCCCAGCAACGGGCGGATGAGGTTGGCGAATCTGGCACCGCGGATCATGCCGGCAGAACCCGGTATGAACACCTCGATATTGGGAATGCCGGTGGTGTGATAGGCCGTCGAGACATCGCCCCAGGGAATCGTCATCGACAGTTTCTCACCGGCGCCGAAGTCGATACGCCGTACCCGATATGCCAGCGGCACCGAGACGATCTTGCCGTCACGACGGACCTTGCCGCCCTGCGCCATGCCTTCGACGGAGGTCTTGGCAGTACCGGGTGAAAAGCTGGAACGGGAATCGAAGCCCAATGCCAGGTGCGTGGCATCCGGCAGCGCCTCTTTCAGTGCGGCGGCGACACAATCGGTCGGAACTACGTCGAAGCCGACGCCGGGGCAAATGACCACCCCCGCGGCTCGCGCCCGCTCATTCAGGGATTGGGCATGTTCGAATACGGCGATCTCGCCGGTAATGTCCAAGTAGTGCGCACTGGCCCTCAGGCAGGCTTCGATCATCGGTGCCGCGGTGGCTGAAAACGGCCCCGCGCAATGCAGCACCAATCCAAGCCCCTTGACCTGCGCAAGCAAGCGCGCGTCGTCATCGAGCCCGAACACCCGGGCTTCAAGGCCCAGCTCCCGGGCCAGGGCTTCGACCTTGTCGCGATTGCGCCCGGCCAGCACCGGCCTGAGCCCATGCTTGACGGCATCACGAGCGATCAACTCGCCGGTATAGCCATTGGCGCCATAGATCATCCACTTCATCTGCGCATCCAGGTTGTCTTGCTGACTCATGCGTTGCTCCTGACAGAATTGATAACAAGCATTATTGCCTTGCCCCTTGCGCATCAGACGCTAGCGTTAAAGTCAGGTTGAGGGTCAAGCAGAAGTACGAGCGCATCCGCGGAAATTATTTGCCATCGCGGGGTTGACCTTAAAGCCAGGTTTAAGGTGAGCATGCGCCGAACTGCTCGCCTGATGAAGCCGCAATGATGATCAAGCTCCTTGTTTCCTGTGTATTGATATTGATAGGTGGTGCTTTCATGACAAGTGCAAATGCTCAGCCGAACTCCTCGATGGCAGGTTCCAGGGAGCGCCAGATACTGGTGATCATGACCAACCACGCCAGCTATCCCTCACGCAGCGACACCACCGGGTTGTGGCTGACGGAGCTGACACATTTCACCGATGTGGTGGAAGCTGCCGGCTACACCACAGTATTTGCCAGCCCCAAAGGGGGCGCGGTGCCTCTGGACGAGCGGAGCCTGGGGTGGTTGTACATGGACAAGGCCGCCCGGCAGCATTTGCAGTCCGCTACCTTTCGCGCTCGGCTGCAGAACACCCTGCCGATCGCTGATGTGGACCCTTCCCGCTTCAGCGCCATTTATTTCACCGGGGGCCACGGGGTCATGTGGGATTTTCCCAACAACCCAGATCTGCGGCGCGTGGCCGAAACCATCTACAACCAGGGTGGCATCGTCTCAGCCGTGTGCCATGGCGTAGCGGGTCTCCTGGATCTGAAAGATGACCAGGGCCACTTGATCATCAAAGGCAGAAACATCACCGGATTCTCTGATCGCGAAGAGTGGCTATCGGGAATGAAAAGCCAGGTGCCCTTCTTCCTTGAGGACCGGCTCGTAAGCCAGGGCGCGCGTTACCACAAGGGCTGGCTACCGTTCACTTCATTTGCCCTGACTGATGGAAGGCTGGTGACCGGCCAGAACCCGCAATCGCCCAGGGCCGTAGCTGAAGCCGTGACCGCCGCGCTCTGCGCGAGCGACGTAACTCACTGCGCCCCAGGATCGATCCCGGCCCCTTGAAAAAGAGCAACTGAAACTCGCAACCCAGCTTTCGACAGCATTGCTGTTCAACCCATTTGCCAACGCAGCGTTGGCGGAGACGCCTGAAATGCCCAGTCCGACCGACACCACCTCCATCGATATCGCCGGCCATCAGGTACCCGTCGTCAAAGGCGGCCTCTACGACCGTTTTCGTTCCAACCCGCCGCTATCGGTGATCGCCGCCGAACTACCAGGCGTTGATCTGAGCTGGTTCAAGAGCCTGGAAAAGAACAAGGTCGAGATTGGCTTCGAGTCGTTTTCGCCCAACTTCTACTACCAGAACAGCCGGGTTACGGCTGTCTATACGGCCGACCTTAACCGGCTCCGGGCGCTGATGCCGCCCGAACTGGCAGCAACGGTGCAACCGCTGCAAATCTGGCCGGGGCGTGGGCTGATCGCGTTCACCGCCTATACCTACGAGCACTGCGATAACGACGCCTACAACGAGGTGGCCGTGTCGATCATCACCAACAGACCCGGCAAAGCCAACCTGGGTCCACTCACATTGATTGGTCAGTCAATCTCGGGAGACTTCTGGGGTTACGTGCTCAAGTTGCCGGTCAATACAGAGTTGGCACGGGTGCGCGGTGTCGTCGGTTACAACCTGCCGAAGTGGCTGACCGGCATCGACCGCAAAGAGAATGCGCAATCGGTGGTCTATGACATCACCGACAGCCAGACCGGCAAGCTGGACCTCTCCTTCACCGCGAAAAAGCTCGAGAAGTTATCCCGCAGTGTCGAAATCATCACCAACAGTTTCACCAACCTCGATCACCAAGGCCAACTGGCCTACGGGTACGCTGTTTCCCGCCAGCTCAGCCACGGCACCAGCCGGGACGCCGATGCGGCCATCCTCACATTGGGTGACGGCAGCCTCTCGAACTACATCCGCACCTTGAAGCTGGGGAAACTGCTGAAGTACGAATATGTACCGCAGTTCCAGGGCGCACTCTATGCGCCAAAACCCCTCGCTACGCTGGTTGGCGAGCGCTGAGAGCCGGGACGCCCGTCAGGCCCCGTAGGCCTGGCGGGTGGTTCTCTTCCTGGCGGCCCCTGCCGCACGCTTGCCCGAAGCAGGCGCCACGCCCTCTTCGCGCAAACGATTGATCAGCATTTGCGCATTGTCCGCACACGCCATGCCCTCGGGTTTGCCCTCGATGCCCTTGATGACCAGCAACAGTTGCTCCTTGTTCTGGGCCAGCCGCTGCTGCAGGACTTCAATTTCCTCGACCTTTTGCTTGAGGCCACCCAGCAACTGATCGTGTTGCCAGCCACTGGCATTCATCGGCATCAACTGGCGAATTTCATCCAACGAAAAGCCCGCTGCCTGGGCGCCGGTAATGATCTCGAGAACCCATTCGGTATCCGGTGCGTAATCACGATATCCATTTGCCTTGCGCTCGACCGATTTGATCAGGCCACTGGCCTCATAAAAGCGGATGCGAGAAGGCGCCAATCCGCTGATTTTCGCCAATTCACCAATTCTCATATCTCACCCATAAAAACGGTTGACCTTAAAGTTGACTTTAAACCTAAAGTCATAAGGCGGCCAAGCGGCTCAAGTTCAATGCATTGCTCCGCCGTCATGGGCTCATGGGTAGATGCAGATCAATCGACAAACACAGCCTGTGCAACACCTATCCAATGGGCTGCACTTCGTTCATCAGGGCCAAGGCCGAATCTCTAATCGGTCGAGGTCATACCTTCACTCAGGAGATACGAACATGGGATACGTCACTACGCGGGACGGTGTTGAAATCTTTTACAAGGACTGGGGACCACGTGATGCTCAGGTCATCTTTTTCCATCATGGATGGCCGCTCAGCGCAGACGATTGGGACGCGCAGATGCTCTTTTTCCTGGACCACGGCTATCGGGTCGTTGCCCACGACCGACGGGGGCATGGGCGCTCCAGCCAGGTCTGGGATGGCCACGACATGGATCACTATGCCGACGACGTTGCCGCCGTGGTCGATCACCTCGGCGTACAAGGCGCCGTCCATGTCGGGCATTCCACAGGCGGGGGTGAGGTCATCCATTACATCGCGCGCCACGGTGAAGACCGGGTGTCGAAGGCCGCCATCATCAGCGCCGTGCCGCCGCTGATGGTTCAGGCTGCGAACAATCCTGGCGGTTTGCCGAAATCGGTTTTCGACGACCTGCAGAGCCAACTGAAAGCCAACCGCGCACAGTTCTATTACGACGTTCCGGCAGGACCTTTTTACGGTTACAACCGCCCAGGTGCGAAACCGTCCGAGGGCATCGTGTGGAACTGGTGGCGACAAGGCATGATGAGCTGTGCCAAGGCACACTATGACGGGATCGTGGCGTTTTCTCAGACCGACTTCACCGAGGATTTGAAGAGCATCAAGATCCCCGTACTGGTGATGCACGGGGATGATGACCAGATCGTGCCCTATGAAAATGCCGGAGTTCTGTCCGCCAGACTTCTGCAAAACAGCATCCTGAAAATCTACCCCGGCTTCCCCCACGGAATGCCGACAACTAACGCCGATACCATTAACGCTGATCTACTGGCGTTCGTGCGGAGCTAAACCACTGGGGCGGGTAAAGACCCGCCCTTGCTGGCTTAAAGCCGGGGCAAAGACTGAGTCGCCGCGCTCGCCCGCAAGGTACGCTCAATGAAGTTGCAAGGCAGCAAAATAGCCGCCTCGCAAAACACGAGACTAAAAAAACCCGCTGAACGATTTAGCCAATCTGATGCATCGACCAGCTGAATCCACAGCTAGAAGCGGTCACTGAATAAACTCGGCGCACGCAAACCGGCAAACCGGAACACCTGCGGTGTCCACGCTCTGGAAACAGACTCAGTTGCCCAAGTACTTTAACAATAGGGCCAACACCCAGTCTTCTTGCGAGGCCAATGCCGTGCTGATCTCCTCGCATCTCCCATTCAGAGACAGCAGGTTGCCAGCCAGTACTTCTCCACTGGACATGCACATATCCAAAACAATACTAAAAACCCCGTTACCTACCTGCTTGCTTTCAAAAACAAGCTCAACCTCTTCAGGGAAGATCGTCAGGTAGACGAAGAGCATTCCATTCGCGTATGTGTAGTGGCCATGATTTCTTTTGAGTAAACCACTCTGGCTTTTCGAAGCCTTCACATAAACATTATCTAAAAACCTTTGAAGAACGAGCAAAGGCTCTGGCTTCTCAGTGCTCATTGGGTTTCCTTGCGAGCAGTAGACTTCAACACGCCATTCTAACCAACATCGACGGTGCTCGAGCTGCACGATGCGCATGGGCGGCCATCTGCGGGTCATCGCCATCTGTGATGAGTAATTGCTCTTAGCTATGTGCTTACCAGGCCAGGGCCTCGCCCTCCCCCCCAACAACCAGCTCGCCAAATGCAACCGGGGTAGCGAGAATAGGAATTCGAACCCCTACCTGAATCTGCACTGACCGCTTTGGGCCGATTGCTGCTGCACGACAAGAGTAAAAGATGGAGTTTTATGATGATTGATAGCCTGGAGGTTCAAGAGTTCGATTACCTTGAACAGGCGTTACTTGAAGCGAGCGTGCCTTTCAGTGAAATAACACGTCAGTGCGCACGCTATTTGCTCAGCCTGATCGACGGCGGTGTACTGGCTAGCGTTTCCGCCCCTAAGTTGAAAGCGCTGATTCCATATATCGAAAAAAGCATCCAGCGAGAGCTTATAGAAAGCGATGGGGATCTCCGGAAAAGGCTTGCGCTAGAACTCTGGACGGTAGAGCAACAGCACCGTAAATCAGATGAAGACTTTGCGAACCTCATTCGCCGTGTATTTTTTTGCTTCGCAACAGAAGAGTGCTGGATAGAGGAAGGCACTGGGGACGCGACACCTATCTATCTTTATTTTCTGGCTCTAAAAAAATACTACCTGGCACAAGAAAAGCCTTTATTAAAAGCTTTCAAGATTTTATTGCAGCCAACGGAAAATAAACGTTTCACGAATAGATTGGCCCGGCCAGGCATCTTTAGATTCACTGCGCTGAAACGCCGCCAGACGGGCCTTGGCGGCCCGAAACTCTCGAAACCGCCCCAAAAGCGGGTTCGGGCACATGATCCAAAGCACTAAAACTGTTACGCCCGGTCATGCCAGGACATCCACATACATTTGATGGAGCAACGTGCGGCGAATCTCTGGATCGGTTCCTGGGGCAGAACGATGGTTTCCTCGAACGCGCCGGGATGTTCGCCATTCTTCGCGGTATATCTTAAAATGCGCGGTTGCCGAAGAACCGTCATGACCATAGCCATGAAAGGCTTCCATTCTTTACAGATAAGTGTGGTCAAGATGAACAAGCCTTTCATTACACTGTGCCCTGAAATCACTCGGGCACACGCGCTGACATTGATGGATTGGTTGGAGGATGAGCGCGTTACCTGCTATTTGAGCGATTCGCGTCATGTCTCCCGCTCCATCGAGCAAGTCATCGATCGGACTCAATTGCCGATCCTGACCCATCTATTCAACCGGGACGGCCGGTTCTTCATGGCCTATGACCGGCATGACGCCCCGGTGGGCTTTGTCCGTCTGGTCAAGACCGGCGCCAATTGCGAGATAGTCCTGGTCATCGGAGACAGCGACAAATGGGGCCGGAACCTGGGCGCCCGCACCATCCGCGAAGGCATGAAACTGGCCTTCCTCGACATGCGGGCCGAGAAGCTCATCGCCAAGATCCACCCGGACAACACGCGCTCGCTGAAAGCCTTTCAGCGCAGTGGCTTTGTGCTTGAAAGCGAAACGCCGACATTGAAATCATTTTCCATGACGGCCGAGCGCTATCTCCACTTCTTGCGCAAAGGTACCGTTGTCGACTCCACTGAGATCTACATCACTGAAATCGACAAGGCCAGGCTCGAGAGCCTGATCGTGTTCGAGCAAGGCCCGACGATTGTTGAACTCGAACATGAGCTTGAGCGAGCCATTGTCGTCAAGCCCCAGCAGGTGGCGCGCAACGTCATCACGATGAACTCCAGGGCCTTGCTGCAACTGGACGACGAAGAGATCGAAGTGGCCTTGGTCTACCCAGAAGACGCGGACAGCACCGCAGGGAAGCATTCGGTGTATTCCGATATAGGCGCCGCCATCCTTGGCTATCAGGAGGGGGACGCCATCGACTGGCGAATCTCTGATCGCACCCGCCGGATTGAAATCAGGAAAGTGCTTTACCAGCCGGAGGCTGCGGGGGATTTCCACCTGTAATTGCGCTCTTTGCCCAGTATTCATCCATCAAGGCGAGCGTTTCCCAAAGGACAGCGCCTCGCGCTCCATGCGTGAGCCCCCACCGCTTCGACACCTCCAATACTGGTGCCACAGGGTGTCCCTACAGCACCCCAGAGGGTATGAAAACCCCGCGACATGTCCGCTGGATTGCTTATGGCGGGGTATTTTGTAATAAATTTGCAACATAAAAAATATGCTGATAATTTTTTAAATAGGGAATATCTCATCACATAAGAATATTCCTATTTTAATGGAAAATATGATTGTGCCATTGACACTTTTCTATTTTTTTGTCTGAAAAAACAGGAGTAACGGATCTGTGGGTTAGCCCACTGAAAGGAGAACTCTGCTATGAAACTACAGCACTCACTATTTCTAGCACTGCCACTACTTGTGTATTCCTCGCTCTCATTGGCGACACCAAACTGTGCAATAAAAGAGCAGAAAATCAGAACACAACTCGAGTATGCAACTCGCTATGGCAATACTCATCGCATTGCCGGGCTGAATCGCGCCTTGACCAATGTGCAGACCTATTGTTACGACGGCTACAAAAACGGCTATACCGGATACGATTATCCCTCCGCCACTAAATCCACCACGCCTTCTGCCACTCCATTGTATGCGCCGATTCGGCATTCTCAAGTGGCGGAAAAACAGCGCAAGGTAGAAAAAATCAAGGAAAAACTGCATGAGGCACAGCTTGAAGGTAAACCGAGCAAAGTCGCCAAGCAGCAGAGAAAATTGGATGAAGCCGAATTTGAACTAAGGCAGGCGCAGTCATTGGAGCAACAACCTGGCTGATCCGAGCAACGTTTAATCTCGGATAAACAATGCTGTAATTTTCTATATTTATTAAGGTGACCGATCACTCGGTCACCGAACTGCGCTATAAAAATATTATTTTATTTGTATCTGCCTTGCTCAAGCCAACATATGAATCACTTCAGTCCCCTTTTATTCGCAAGCTGAATCACTCAGGGTTTCACCGCTACCGCCTTCGGACCTCAGATCGACAAGCCAATTGGCCGATTTGATGGCATCTAGGTCACGCACTCTAAATCCTCAGGAAAAAGGAGTTAATCCAGCTTTACAAATTTTGGCTTAGGTGAAATCACCGTGGGCTGCATCTTTTTTACATGCAGCCAATGCGGGGCATTTACACTAATCAATTTATCATTGGCACTAAGCAGATCTTGCTGTGCAGCTTCGTTTAGGGCTTCAACAACCTCAATGGCAGTAGCATCTTTATATTTAATGATTTGATCCCTTAGTTTTTGCGCTTTTGCACTAGGAACCGCCCAGTAGTTGGCAGATTCGTGTTTTCCGATCGTCAAAAAAGCTCTAGCTACAGCACCGTAGCCGTCGTTAAACAAGCCCATGAATCCGTTCGGGTCCGCCAGCGAAACCACCCATAGTCCTTTAGACTCGTCATAAGTAACTTCTTTCTTATACGCCGTGCTTGGATGTTCAGGAACAATGCCCACTCTAAGACCTTGCCCCCCCTCCAGCTGCATAACATTCGACTTCACAGTAGCTGCAAAGTATCGCGGATCGTCCTCTACAGACAAAAACAGATCGGTTTTCCAGATTTTTTTGATTCTCGCGTTAAGTCGATCTTCAGCGGTGTATCCTTGGGCTGCGACTGAAACCCAGTGACCAAATCGGAAAGGCCTACCACTACCCTGAGGCAAAAGGAAAGAATCATTCCCAGCCTCATCTACCATAGCCTCTAGAAAGCCAAGATATTTCGCACGCTCCTGTCCAAACAAAAGAGAAGTAGGGCAAGCATCTTTTAGAATCTTAGTCGACGCTCGATTCAACGCTTGGCTAACAGGATTGATAACTTTGGGTTCTTTACCCAAGATAGCTTCATGAACAGCCCATTCGAAGCCGTCTCCACGCATGCCCTTATCGCGATCTAGCCTTGCAATTTTAGCCAGCTGTCGCAGCCTTACTTTATCAAGTGGAGTATTAATATCCGCAAGATCCTCTTCTGATAGGGAATCAATAAAGGCCCGGATGACAGAGCGAGCCACTGCATACAACGCGCGACCATACTCATCAATTGGTGAGTTTTGCTCTAAGAAAGTGACCTTTGCCCTGCTCCCAGCTTTTGAGGATGCGCTGGGCTTTTTATCTGCCATTACCATTGTCCTTTTGGTTTCATCTGTACATTGAACAACATCGCCAATCGAAACACTATCACTATGGCATCACGGGCAACCGCCTGATCCTCCTGCACTACTCACCAGCGCGACGCCCTACCTCATCAATCACACCAGCCAGGCCGCGGCTGTCGGCTGTCGGCTGTCTACAGGAATGACAACATGACCGAACAACAGCAAGACGAAAGCAGGCTTGAGCGGATTATCCGCAAGATCAAGCGCTGCCTAGCTCTCTCCCAAAGCTCGAATGAAAACGAGGCAGCGACAGCCATGCGTCAAGCTCAGTCGCTGATGTATGAGTACCGCCTTACTGAAATGGATGTGCGCCTCAGTGAGGTGGGCGAAGTTGAATCGCAGATGCCCCGAGCCAAACGCAGATGACAAAAAATGTCACCACCCCAAACAATTAGAGGGCTACGAGTTGGCCTTTTCTGGACGAAAAACTTTCCTGTATGCGTAGAAGCCGATAGTGATTTCGACTATTGCCATTACTCCATAGGTTGCGCCGAACATGAAGGATGAGACGAGAAATGCGAGACCTACGACAAATAGCAGTACCTCCGAAATATTCTGCCACTTCTTTGACCAAGATGGTCCCTTAGCCTCACAAAATCCGGCTATGAACCCGATCAGTATTCCCACTACGATTTGTGTAAACATTCCAGCTCCCTGATACGGCTCCATGCCAGCACCCGTGCCCCAATATCAACGCTTGCTGCCAGTCTAGAGACTACACGCGTCGGCGGTTCATTTCCTCGATCCACCTTCGAAGTTGCCAGGTAAAAATGGCCAGCCGCCCTGGCGTTTTTTGCCTGACTTCTCCATGGACTCTACAATCCTCTCCCGCTCAAGCCTCTCGTAGAGCTTCGCTCGATACTCGACAGGAGTTGCCTCGAGCAACTCTGTAAGCTCTTTAAATGGGTGTTTTCGCCGATATCGTTCTGCACGGGTCGGCCTGTCCTTTTTTGAAATTCTGCATCTCCATTACGCCGTGTAAACGATTCAAACCTATCCCACTTAAACGAATCATGCCAATCCGCCAAGCCGGCGACTGCCTGGAGGAAATTTATGCCAGCATTCATCTACGCGGGCATGCGTAACGGTGCTCGCGACCAAGACATCCACGATACCTTGATCTACAAGCGCGTGATCGAGGTAGCCCGGGAGCTCAAACTTTCTCCCGGCGCAATCCGCGCAGCAGAGAAACACATCTCCAACACGTCTGTTTTCGAGCTGAACCTACTGAGGGGGGCAGCAATCGGCAAGGTCGTGGCCGACTCCTTCCGAAAGGCCACGCTCGGCGCGTACCGGAACCACCACGGCACGTTTCGAAACTTTGAACTGCCCTGCTAGGTGATTACCGACGGTACACAGAAAATCGAAGTGCTCGAACTCCGCAAGATCGACGCCGGCAAAATCTCGCTGCAACGCACCACCTCCCCACAACTCAACAAAGCACGCCAGCCGGTGAGGCGCCTACTAAATGCTAAACCGCGATCAGTTGATATTTCGCGACTTCCGCCCTTGTAATTACCGCCTTAAGGTCTTTTGCCAAGAAATCTTTGATACAAGCTCTGGTGCGACCAACGTCAAACTTTTGGTTTTTGCTACTCATCTCAACAAGAAGTGTTTTGTTGACCAAATAGCGACCGCAGACAGGACAATCCCGGTCATAGAAGTCTCCAGTTACAAGGTGGTCTGTGTCCACTGCGCAACAAATGAAGCACGTCACTTTCATACCCTCCCTGTTAATGACTACTCAACTGTAGTTGATCCTATAGCCGCCCGGGCATGGCCCGGATAGGAAACCCAATGCCCACAGAAAACAAACCGACTGACCCGTCCGGTCCAAACGGTCGCACCTTCCACGTTCACCTGTCCGTGCGTGGCGCACTACGTGACTTCAGCAAGCGCCAGCTCAAGGGCATGCTCCGCTTCGCTGGAAGCCGGCCGCTGAATTTCCCACCTGGAACTTTGATTTGTTACGAATGAGATGAAATGCGTCCAAGGAAGACCCATAACCCCCGTCTCCCCCAACGTATGTACCAAGTAAATCGCAAGCGAAAAAACGGTCAGGTATGGGGTCAGCTACATCTATTGCGGAACCGATGAAGCCGATATCCAACTTGGCCGCGACCTAACTCAGCCATGCCTGAAGGAAGAGGGTAGAGCTGGAAGCGAAAGCAATTCTCGCCGATCTGAAAATAATGAGTGATGTATTTGATAGGCACATGCGCGACATCATCCCGAAAAAGTCGCAGCGCACTCCGAGCGCATGCTATGCCAGAGATGGGACGACGCCAGGTCAAAAGCCGTGGCTGAGGCTATCGAACAAGGCGACCAGGGCCTAGCTAAGAAAATCGCAGGGTTTCAGTTCCGTGATATCCGACCGAAGGCGGCATCTAAAATTCTCGACCTGGACGATGCGAGCCGGCTTCTCGGACACTCAAAACAGGAGACCACAAAGAAGATTTACGTTCGAGTTGGCGCCATCGCAAACCCGACGAAATAGGAAAGTTTTGGTACGCCGGCCTTAAAGTTTTGGTACGCCAGCACTTTCATACGGGCAATAAAAAACCCCGTAGACGTTAATCTACGGGGTTTTCAAGGGTGGAGGCCGAGGTCGGAATCGAACCGGCGTAGGCGGATTTGCAATCCGCTGCATAACCATTTTGCTACTCGGCCCCAAATGTCCAATGCCTGAAACACAACGCTGGACACGTACAAACTGGAACGGCTAACGAGATCAACTTCATCTCGTAACTCTTTGATTTCTAAAGAGTTTTTCCGTTTCCTCGCTGAGGAATGGTCGCAATTATGGACGTGTTTTCCATTCCTGGCAACTCCTATTCGAGATTTTTTCTGCCGGGCTGTTTCTACAGGTTTCCGAGCTGAGCCAATCCGTCAGGCGAACAGCCTGGTGTTCGCCAACGAGGCGGGATGATTGCACAAACCCATCCAGATAGCTGCCCCCTTCTGTGTTTGCCCACCTACCCGATCGGGTTATGGCGTGGGCCGGGGCGCTCGCGGACAGTTACGCCAACGGCTCGACCCGGGCTCCTTCCATCACGTTCAAGGCGGAATTGAAGTATGCGTACAGCTTTCCCTGCGATGTTTGGCGTGGTTCTGGCACTGACGACGGCTTGGGCCCAGGCCGGTGAGCCCGGAGAAAAGACCCTGCGTTTGTACAACTGGTCGGACTATATCGGCGAGAACACCCTCGCCGGGTTCGAGAAGGCCACCGGGATCAAGGTGATCTACGACACCTTCGATTCCTATGAAACCGTCCAGGGCAAGCTGCTGCCGGGGCGTTCCGGCTACGACCTGGTGGTGCTCAACGCGGCCCTGGTGCCGCCCTTGATCAAGGCGCGGGTGTTCCAGCCGCTGAACAAGGCCTTGTTGCCCAGTTGGCAGAATCTCGACCCGCAGGTGCTCAAAAGCTTGGAAAACTACGACCCGGGTGTGCAGTACTCGGCGCCCTATACCTGGGGCAGCAATGGCGTGACCTATAACGTCGACAAGGTCCGCGAGCGCATGCCGGACGCGCCCATCGGTTCTCTGGCCATGCTCTTCGATCCCAAGGTGGTGTCGCGCTTCGCCGATTGCGGGGTGACGCTGCAGGATTCGCCCACCGACATTCTGCCGCTGGTGCTGGCCTACCTGGGGCGCAATCCCAACAGCGCCGCCCCCGAGGATTTGAAAGCGGCGCAGGATGCCTTGATGGCGGTGCGCCCTTATATCCGCAAGTTCGACTCCACCAGCTACCTCAATGGCCTGGCCAATGGCGACCTGTGCGTCAGCGCCACCTGGTCCGGCGACTACGCCACGGCCCAGGCCAGGGCCAACGAGGCCGGGGCACCGGTCAAGCTCGACTATTTCATTCCCAAGGAAGGCTCGCTGATCTGGTTCGACGACTTCTATATCCCCGCCGACGCGCCGAACGTGGCCAGCGCCCATGCCTTTATCCAATACCTGCTGCAACCTAAGGTCATGGCCGAGGTCAGCGACTACATCCGCTACGCCAACGCCAACCTCAAGTCCACGCCACTGTTGAGCGCCGAGGTGCGGGACAACCCGGCGATCTACCCCGATGCCCAGACCCGCGAGCGGCTGTTCACCCAGAAGATCCAGACGCCCGCCAGCACCCGGCTGATCACCCGTACCTGGAACATGGTGAAGATCGGCAAGTGAGCCCCCGCCCCCACAGACTTTCCACCCCATATTGCTACCCGAGGTGAAGCCCATGGCTATCCAACCCGACGCCTTCTTCCAGCAGTTCGACGATTCGAAACTGGTGGCCGCCGACAAGGCGCACTACATGCACGGCTTCCATATGTTCGACGAACACCGCGAACAGGGGTCGTTGAATATCGCTGCCGGCGACGGCGCCTACATCTATGACACCGCCGGCACCCGCTACCTGGATGCCGTAGGCGGCATGTGGTGCACCAACATCGGCCTGGGCCGCGAGGAAATGGCCGAGGCCATCGCCGACCAGGTGCGGCAACTGGCCTACTCCAACCCGTTCTGTGACATGGCCAATGTCAGCGCCATCGAGCTTTGCCAAAAGCTGGCAAGCCTGGCCCCAGGGGACCTGAACCACGTGTTCCTGACCACCGGTGGCTCCACCGCGGTGGACACTGCCTACCGCCTGGTGCAGTTCTATCAGAACAGTCGCGGCAAGCATGAGAAGAAGCACGTGATCTCGCGGCACAACGCATACCACGGCTCCACCTTCCTGACCATGTCCATCGGTAACAAGGCTGCTGACCGCGCGCCTGAATTCGACTTCATGAGCGACCTGTTTCACCACATCTCCTGCCCCAACTACTACCGGGCGCCGGCCGGCATGAGTGAAGCGGACTTCCTCGAGTTCCTGGTAGCGGAATTCGAAGACAAGATCCTCACCCTGGGCCCGGACAAGGTGGCGGCGTTCTTCGCCGAACCCATCATGGGCTCCGGTGGGGTCATCATTCCGCCCGAGGGTTATCACCGGCGCATGTGGGAAATCTGCCAGCGCTACGACCTGCTGTATGTCGCTGACGAAGTGGTGACCTCCTTCGGCCGCCTGGGTGCCTTCTTCGCCTCCGAGGAAGTGTTCGGCATGCAGCCGGACATCATCACCACTGCCAAGGGCCTGACCTCGGGCTACCTGCCCCTGGGCGCGTGCATTTTCTCCGAGCGCATCTGGCAGGTCATCGGCGAGCCGGGCAAGGGTCGCTGCTTCACCCACGGTTTCACCTACAGCGGGCACCCGGTGAGTTGCGTCGCGGCGTTGAAGAACATCGAGATCATCGAGCGGGAAAACCTGCTGGCCCATGTCGAAGAGGTCGGCGTCTATATGGAACAGCGCCTGCAGACCCTGGCCGAGCTGCCCCTGGTGGGCAGCGTGCGCTGCAAGCGGCTGATGGCTTGCGTCGAATTCGTCGCCGACAAGCGCACCAAGGCGCTGCTGCCCGATGCATTGAACATCGCCGAGCGCATCCATCTGCGGGCCCAGGCCAAAGGCTTGTTGGTGCGCCCCATCGGCCATCTCAATGTGATGTCGCCGCCCTTGATCATCACTCGCCAGCAGATCGACGAAATAGTCGCCACCTTGCGCGACTGCATCCTCGAAGCCGCCGCCGAACTGCGCCAGAACGGCCAGTACCTGGGCCAATGACCCCTAGCCGGTGGCAGCGCGAATATCGGCCCGGGGTCTTACCGGGCCTGCGCCCGACCGTTAGACTGCCGGGCATGAGCGCACCTGCAAACACTTCTACCGCCCCCCTGAGCCTCCCTGCCCTGCAGGCCTGGCACACCTGCCTGGCCCAGGCCTTCGGCAGCGTGGACGATGGCACTTTCCTGCAGCACCTGGCGACAGCGCTGAACGCCCTGACGCCCATCGAATCGATGATGATCAGCCTGGAACGCAAGGGCCTGCCACCGCAATTGCTGCATGAACGGGGCATAGTCGGCGCCTACCGCGACGAGATCATCAACCGCTACTTTTCCCGCGGTTATCTGCTGGATCCGTTCTGCCTGGCGGTGGAAAACGGCCTGGCCGAAGGTTTCTATCACCTGTCGGAAATCGCCCCGGACGACTTCTTCAGCAGCGAATACTACAAGACCTACTACCTCAAGACCGGGGGCGCGGAAGACAGTTACTACATCGTCGACCTCGATCCCCAGAGCAAGATTTCCCTGTGCATGTTCCAGGGCCTGAGCGGCGAGCGCTTCGCCAGCGAACCCCTGGAGCTGCTGCGGGCGGTGGAACCGCTGGTGCGCGAGCTGATCCGCCGTTTCGGCAGTGGCGGCCTGCAATCGCTGTTGCGCCAGGCCAGTCAGGACGCGCTGCCCGCCCCGGCCCCGGCCAACTTCAACCAGCAGATCGAAGCGGCATTCATGAGCTTTGGCCAGCCACTGCTGACGGTTCGCGAGCGCGAAATTGCCCACCTGATCCTGCGGGGGCACTCGGTAAAATCCACGGCCAAGGTGCTGGAGATTTCCCCTGAAACCGTGCGCATGCACCGCAAGAACCTCTACACCAAGCTGACCATCAACTCCCAGGCCGAGCTGTTCGCGCTATTCATCGACTGGCTGACCCAGCCCCCACCGCCCAGCCAAAGTCCCCTGTAGGAGCGAGCGTGCTCGCGATGCACTCAAAAACGCCGCGGTCACTGAGTGAACGCGGCGTTTTCGTTGACGATCTTCGCGAGCAAGCTCGCTCCTACGGCCTTTCCATCAGCGAGCGGCCCAGGCGTTGAAACGCTGCTCCAGCTCCTCGCCATGATCGACCCAGAACCCCGCATCCACCGCCCTGGCGCCCTTCAAATTGGCCTCGAAGGTCGGCAGCTGCCGCTGCACCGCCTCAGGCAGCAACGGCAGCGCCTGACGATGCACCGGCCCGTAGGGGATGTTTTCAGAGAACACTTTCTGCGCCTGGGGCTGGCTGGCAAACAGAATGAAGGCTTCGGCCAGGGCCTTGTTCGGCGAACCCTTGACCACCGCCCAGTACTCAGGGTCGTACAGGCTCTGAGGCCAGAGGATGCTCAGCTGCATGCCCTCCTTCTGGGCCATGGCAATGCGCCCGTTGTAGGCTGCGCTCATCACCACGTCACCGGCCACCAGCCACTGCGGCGGCTGAGCCCCGGCTTCCCACCACTGGATATAGGGCTTGATCTGGTCGAGCTTGGCAAAGGCCCGGGTCACGCCCTCGGGGGTGTTGAGCACCTGATACAACTGGGCAGGCGCCACACCGTCGGCCAGCAAGGCAATTTCCAGGGTGTACTTGGCGCTCTTGCGCAAGCCGCGCTTGCCGGGGAAGTCCTTGAGGTTCCAGAAATCCGCCCAGGACTGCGGCGCCTTCGCCAGCTTCTGCGGGGCAAAGGCCATGACCATCGACCACACATAAGTGGCGACCCCGCATTCGGTCAACGTGCCGGGCACGTACTGCGCCGGGTCCCCGAAACGGGTCAGGTCCAGGGGCTCGAACAGGCCTTCGTCACAGCCACGCAGCAGCTCCGGGCTCTCCACTTCGACCACATCCCAGCTGGTCTTGCCGACATCGACCATGGCCTTGATCTTCGACAGCTCGCCATTGTATTCGCCGGCCACGACCCGGGCCGCCCCGCTCTGGTTGAATGGCTGGAAGTAGGCCTGCTCCTGAGCCTGTTTGGTGGCTCCGCCAAAGGAAATGACCGTGAGGTTCTGCGGCTGGGCGTAAGCCCCGGTGCACAGCAAGACCCACGACAACGCAACGCCGCAACGCAAGGTGTTGGACATGAAACCCATCCTCAAGAAAGCCGGCTCGCCCGCACGAACCCGCACAACAAGAGCCTGGAAGCGACCGTATGCAACGGGCGGTACAGCACCAGGCACTACGAGTCTTGGTCAACGGCGCAAGGGCTCGCGCGGCGCACACCGCGTAGCCGGATCATCACCGTTGCGGGCTCTGCGGCCCTGATCGCTTGGTGTAGTGGCGACCCGTCCGGAGCAACCGGCCGTGGTCATGCGCGAATGGCAGTTCATCGCTTGCTCCCTGTTGTTTTTGTAGGAAGAACAAATCGATCGGCAGTGCACCGCAGGAGCGCCCGTGGCAGTCGGGCAGGCGGATGCAGGGGTTCATTGTTTCCATAACCCGGGGCGTTGCGAAACGAGGTTTTTGTGAGGCACAGGCAAGGGAAAAGCTGCCTAGAGGACAGCCGGGGTAAAAAAGCCGCAACCGGGCCGGCCGGCATAACGCAAAACACCCCGCAGGCGTATCACGCCTGCGGGGTGTTTTGGTCGATCAGGGCTTCAGTCCAGCACCACCAGCCCTTCACCCTGTTCCTGGCGATCCCCCGATCCGCGCTATCCAGTAGCCGGCGAAGATCAAGGCAAACAGCGGTATCACCACCGTAAAGACCTTATCCATGGGCCGCACGCCTGCGGAAAATGCGCTGCTCGGCATACACCGCCAGCTGGCGAGGGGTGTAGGTGGACGCGCGATAGAAATCCATTACCCCGCCCATCACCTGCCGGTACTGGGACTCGATATAGGGCATGGAGGTCAGCATCTCGCCTTTCAGGCTGTCCACTATGGGCCACAGCTCCCGGTCGGCAATGGCACCCACATCCAGCCCGGCCGAAGAATAGTCCGCAAGAGCCTGACGGATAGTCTGCGGATGCAGGCCTACATAGTTGACGAAATAACTCTTCTTATCATGGGTGTGCAGAAAGTCCGGAATATTCAGGACACCGTAGTTGGAAAGCGCTTCGAACTTTCCACTCACCGCGCGATAGACACTGGGCAACTGTAAAAACGCCTCTTCGCACTGATGAGCGGCGCTGATCAGGCCCGGCAGATCAAGTTCCGATGAGCCCAGTTTTATATTGTTGGCCTGGCACAACTTCACAACTTGTTCCAAAGGGGCAATACCGGAGCGATTGCCAACGCCGGCCAATGCCCCTTCAACCATCTGGAACCCCGAATGAATGGCCTGCATGGTATTGGCCAGCGCCAGCCCGTTGTCATTGTGGGCATGCAGGCAGAACACCCGTTGAGGGAAATCCTTCACCAGCCCGGAACACAGCCATTGGGTCACATGAGGCTGCAATGAGCCCATGGAGTCGTTGATCCCGATGATCTCCACCCCCTGGCTCGCGGCCCACTCGATCTGCCGGCAGATTTCCTGGTAGCTGCCACTCGACACCCCATCGCGGAAGTTGTTGAGCACACTGGCCTTGAACCTCACCGCGCCGATGCTGCGAAAGGCCTCGATGGCCCGCTCGAACTCCCCCGCCTTCTGCCGGTAGGTGATCATGCAGAAGCTGAATACGGTGTCGGCAATCCACCGGCCATGTCCCTGGCGAGCCTTGAAATAGGCAAATGCGGTTTCCCAGCAGTTGAGCAGAATGATGTAGGTGGCCCGGGTATCGGCCGGCAATTCACCGGCGTCCCGCGCCTGGTACAGACGGTCCCAGACCTGGGGTTCCTCGGGGCCGCAGCCCACCACGAAATCCCTCAGACCTGCCGCCACCATGGCTTTCAGGATCCCGAACCTGGCCTCCACGGTAATGGGAAATACGCTTCGTTCAATGCCCTCTCTAAGGGTTTCATCCACCAGGTAAGGGACCGAGTAATCACGATAGCGAACTCCATTTTCAACCATCATTTCTTTGCTCCTTGCTGATTTTATTATTTGCCTGTTCGCTGTGACGAAACATCAAATTGAAAACCGATAACCACCACACGATATAGCAACAATTAAAAAGACCGAACTAAGACATTTCTGAAAACCCCAATTAACCAACACCTATAAATACGCCAATAAGAGTTACTTAAAGCAGTGATCAAAAAACCAATAAAAAACTCCAGACATTGAATAAAGAAGTGTTTCAATTGCACGCCAAGACACTGCACGCCCCATTGTTTCCGTTGCCGCCCCGGCACCAGCCGGCAACTGGCCCGCACGCCCGCCCAAGAGCGCCTGCCGGTCAGCGCCAGGTGAGGCTAGAATCAGTTCCTTTCTCCCCGCGACCCGACGAGATCCGTTCATGAGCTTCGATTTCGATACCCTGCACCCCCGCCATGGCACCGGCAGCACCAAATGGAGCCGCTACCCCGAGGATGTCCTGCCGATGTGGGTGGCGGACATGGATTTCGCCGTGGCCGATGGCATCCTCCAGGCCCTGCACCAGCGCCTGGAGCACCCGCTGTTGGGCTACAGCGTGGCCCGGGACGAACTGCGCGAGGCGGTGGTTGCCGACCTGTGGGACAAATACGCCTGGCACGTCAGGCCCGACGAGCTGATTTTTCTCCCCGGGGTCGAGCCCGGGTTCAACATGGCCCTGCACGCCTTCGTCCAGCCGCAGCAGAAGGTGGTGCTGCAAACCCCCAACTATCGCCCCCTGCGCCTGGCACCGGGCAACTGGGGCCTGGACAAGGTCGAAGTGCCGTTCCAGCTCACCGCCGACGGCACCTACGACACCCCCATGGACGCCCTGCGCCAGGCCTTGCAAGGTGCCGGCGCGATGCTCCTGAGCAACCCGCACAACCCCCTGGGCAAGGTCTTCCCCCGGGACGAACTGTTGGCGGTGGCCACTGCCTGCCTGGACCAGGGCGCGTTGATCATTTCCGACGAGATCCATGCCGAGCTGTGCTTCGACGGCCGCCGGCACATCCCCACCGCCTCCCTGAGCCCGGAAATCGCCCGGCGCACCATCACCCTGATGTCGGCCAGCAAGGCCTACAACATCGCCGGGATGAAGACCTGCTTCGCCATCATCCAGGACCCTGCCACCCGCCTGGCCTTCAACAATGCTCGCGCCGGCATGGTGGACAGCGTCAGCCCCCTGGGCCTGGAAGCGACCCACGCCGCCCTGACCCACGGCGGCCCCTGGCTCCAGGCCCTGCTGGGCTACCTGCAGGCCAACCGCGACTACCTGCTGCACGCGGTGCAGACCCGCCTGCCCGGCATCCGCATGCACGCGCCCCAGGGCACCTACCTGGCCTGGCTCGACTGCAGCGCCCTGGGCCTCGACGACCCCCACGCCTTCTTCCTCGAGCAAGCCAAGGTCGGCCTCAGCGCCGGGCTGGAATTCGGAGACGACTGCGGGCAGTTCGTGCGCCTGAATTTCGGCTGCCCGCGGGCCTTGCTGGAAGACGGCATCCAGCGTCTGCAGGACAGCCTGCAACGGCGCTGATGCCCCCCCCTACTTCGTCTCCGACACCGCAGCCGCCAGATTCCCCCCTGGCGCTGCGGCCTGCCCCCAGCCTCGCCCCGCAACTGTCCACCGTCCCTTCGGCGAGCTGAGCCGTGACGCGCGAGCAATGGATCCATAACCATCTTTCACTGGATCCAAAACCCATACAACGGCCGATTATCGAACACTAAATCCACGTAATTGTTTGACACCTCCAGAGCGCCAACCATTTAATGGATCCATTAAATAAAAACAACAAACGCCTGGAGAGACGTCATGTACCCCAAGAATGCCTGGTACGTTGCCTGCACCCCCGATGAATTGCAGGGCAAGCCCCTGGGCCGGCAGATCTGCGGCGAACACATGGTGTTCTACCGCGCCCATGAAGGCCGGGTCGCCGCCGTCGAGGATTTCTGCCCCCACCGCGGCGCCCCGCTGTCCCTGGGCTATGTCGAGAACGGCAACCTGGTGTGCGGCTATCACGGCCTGGTGATGGGCTGCGACGGCAAGACCGTGGAAATGCCCGGCCAACGGGTTCGCGGCTTCCCCTGCAACAAGACCTTCGCCGCGGTGGAGCGCTACGGTTTCATCTGGGTCTGGCCCGGCGACCAGGCCCTGGCCGACCCGGCGCTGATCCATCACCTGGAATGGGCCGACAACGATCAATGGGCCTATGGCGGCGGGTTGTTCCACATCCAGTGCGACTACCGGCTGATGATCGACAACCTGATGGACCTGACCCACGAAACCTACGTGCATGCCTCCAGCATCGGCCAGAAGGAAATCGATGAGGCGCCGCCGCAGACCACGGTAGACGGCGATCAGGTGATCACTGCCCGGCACATGCACAACGTCATGCCACCGCCCTTCTGGCGCATGGCCCTGCGCGGCAACCAGCTGGCCGACGACGTGCCGGTGGACCGCTGGCAGATCTGCCGCTTCAGCCCGCCCAGCCATGTGCTGATCGAAGTCGGCGTGGCCCATGCCGGCCACGGTGGCTACGACGCCCCTGCGCAGTACAAGGCGTCGAGCATCGTGGTGGACTTCATCACCCCCGAAAGTGACACCTCGATCTGGTACTTCTGGGGCATGGCGCGCAACTTCAACCCTCAGGATCCGGCGCTCACCGAGAGCATCCGCGAAGGCCAGGGCAAGATCTTCAGCGAGGACCTGGAGATGCTTGAGCGCCAGCAGCAGAACCTTCTCGCCCAGCCCCAGCGCAACCTGCTCAAGCTCAATATCGACGCCGGCGGCGTGCAGTCGCGCCGGGTCCTGGAGCGGCTGATCGCCCAGGAGCGCGAGCCCCGGGAACCCTTGATCGCCACAAGCCGTTAACCCCCCCGAACCCGACAGGCTGGCGGCCCGGACGTGGCCACCGGCGAGGACCGATGATGATCGACGTACTGGTGGTCGCGCGCCACGACGAAGCCCTGGACATCTGCAGCTTCGAACTGGCCGCGGCCGACGCAAGCCCCCTGCCCGCCTTCAGCGCCGGCGCCCATATCGACGTGCACCTGGCCAAAGGCCTGGTGCGCCAATACTCCCTGTGCAACCACCCCGCAGAGCGCCACCGCTACCTGATCGGCGTGCTCAAGGACCCTGCCTCCCGCGGCGGCTCCAGCAGCCTGCACCAGCAACTGGAGGTGGGCACGCGCCTGCGCATCAGCGCGCCACGCAACCTCTTTGCCCTGGAGCACGCAGCACGGCGCAGCCTGCTGTTCGCCGGCGGCATCGGCATTACCCCGCTCCTCAGCATGGCCGAACAGCTGGCCCACAGCGGCGCGGATTTCCAGCTGCACTACTGCGCTCGTTCGGCCCAGCGCGCGGCCTTCGTCCAGCGCTTGCAGGCCTCGCCCTTTGCCGAGCGGGTGAGCCTGCATTTCGACGAACAACCGGACACCGCCCTGGATATCGCCCAGGCCCTGGCCGAGCCCCGGGACGATGTGCACCTGTATGTCTGCGGCCCCGGTGGCTTCATGCAACACGTGCTGGACAGTGCCCGGGCCCAGGGCTGGAAGGAGCAATGCCTGCACCGCGAATATTTCAGCGCTGCGCCCATCGATCACAGCGCCGACGCCAGCTTTGCGGTGAAGCTGGCCAGCAGCGGCCAGGTGTTCCAGGTACCGGCCGATCGCAGCGTGGTCCAGGTGCTGCAGGACCAGGGCATCGAAGTGCCGATTTCCTGCGAGCAAGGGATCTGCGGCACCTGCCTGACCCGGGTGCTGGAAGGGGTACCGGAGCACCGCGACCTGTTCCTCACCGAGGACGAGCAGGCGCGCAACGATCAGTTCACGCCCTGCTGTTCCCGGGCCAGGAGCCCGCTGCTGGTGCTGGATCTGTAGAGCCTCACTGCGGGCGCAGGATCAGCCTCATGCGCTCGTCGGCCACGGCCGAGCCGAAGATCTGGGCATAGCGCAAGGTGGCGTTGGCATGCTCGCGCATCAGGGCCTCGGCCCGCGCGCCCTGGCCATTGACCAGGGCATCGAATATCGAGTGATGCTGCATATGGGCATAGTTGAAGCGCCGATATTCCCGGGCCATGTCCTGGCGGTCTACTGCCAGGGCGGTGACCGAGGCGAACGGCAGGTGGTCGTTGCGCGCCAGGGCATCGGCGATCGCCGGGTTGCCGCTGCCCGCCACGATCACCTGGTGAAAACGCATGTTGAGGTCGTGATAGAGCTCCAGGTCCTCTTCGTTGACATAGCCCTTGTCGAACAGCGCATCGCCCTCGACCAGGCAGCGTTCGAGAATCGCCCGGCCCTCGGCCGACAGCCCACGCTCGGCGGTCTGACGCGCCGCCAGGCCTTCCAGCACGCCGCGCACCTCCACCGCCCCGGCGATGTCTTCGGCGCTCACCGAGCGCACCTGAAACCCGCGACCGCCGAACCGCACCAGCAGGCCTTCCTGCTCCAGGGTGCGAAAGGCCATGCGCACCGGCATGCGTGACACCCCGAACAGCTCGGCGGTGGGCACTTCCATCAAGCGCTCGCCTGCCGCCAACTCGCCCGAGGCGATCATCTTGCGCAGCGCGACCAGCACCGTTTGACCGGGTTTGCTCATCCGGGCAGCTTCCTGAAAACGTGGGCGGCCATAGTAACGCAAGCCCCCCCGCAACACGCACCCCGAGATTGCCGTAGCCATAAGAAGCAGCACGAAACAGCGGCTACCTTGTAGCCGCTGCCGAGCCTCGGCGAGGCTGCGAAAAGGTCCGCAGGACCTTGCCTGGCAATCTCCCGCCAAACCTCCAGCGCCCGTGGAATCGCTGCGTCTGCTGCGTCGGAATGCCGCCCAAACCGCTCGCAGCCTGCGGCAGCGGCTACAGGGTTTTCAGAGCGACAGCGGGTAGCTGACAATCAGCCGGGTCTGGTCGAAGTCGCTGTTGAAGCTGCGTCGGTTGGTGGCGTTGTTCAGCCGCAGGCTGAGGTTCTTCAAGGTGCCGCTCTGCAGGGTGTAGCCGATCTCGGTATCGCGCTCCCACTCATGGCCGTCATTGCCAACCTTGGTGGTGGCGCTGTCGCCACGACCGTAGCGCACCATGGCCAGCAGCCCGGGAATCCCCGAGGCGGCGAAGTCATAGTCATAACGCACCTGCCACGAACGCTCGCCGGCGTTGCTGAAGTTGCCGTTGAACATGTCGTTGCCCAGGGTCCGGCCGCTGCTGCCGTAGACCGACATCCAGGGGCTGTCGCCGCTGACTTTCTGCAACCCCAGGTACAGCGTGTGCCCGGCCCGGGAGGCGGAGAACAGACCATAGGCGGTGTGGCTGTCGACCCGGCCGATACGCGCGCTGCCATCGTCGCGGTCGATGAAGTAGCCCAGGTTCGCCCCCAGGGTCCAGTCCCCCAGCGGTTGCTTGTGCAGCAGGTTGAAGTAGCTCTGGCGGTAGATGTCTTCCAACTGCGAATGCCAGACCCCAAGCAAGGTGCGCTGCTGGTTGAAGCGGTATTCGGCACCGGCGTAGTTGAAGCCGTCGGATTTGACCCCGGGCGCGGCCCAGGCCGAAAGGTCCTGCATGTCCGAGGAGTTGCGCAGGCTGACGGCACGGTACTGCCCGGCCTGCAGCCCCAGGCCGCTGATCTCTCGGGAGACCAGCATGGCCCCGCGGAAGGTCTGCGGCAGCAGGCGGCCGTCGTCATAACGCAGCAGTGGAATGTCCGGCAGCAGCTCGCCGACCTTGAACTCGGTAGCGGAAATCCGCGCCTTGAGGGCCGCTCCGGCGCGACCGAAATTGTCCGCGGCGCGCCCGTCGTCGTGCACCGGCAGCAACTCCGAACCGCTGGCCTGGCGGCTGCTGTCGAGCTTGAGGCCGAACAGGCCGATGGCGTCCAGGCCAAAGCCCAGGGTGCCCGGGGTGTAGCCGGAGCTGAACTTGAGGATAAAGCCCTGGGCCCACTCCTCGACCTGGCCCTTGGGCGCGTCATGGTCGCGAAAATCCCGGTTGAAGTAGTAGTTGCGCAGCAGCAGGTCGGTCTTGCCCCTCTCGAAAAAACCGCTGTCGTCGGCGGCCCAGGCGGGCATGCACAGGCCCACGGACAAGCAAGCCCCCACCAGGGAACGGCACTGCATCGGATGACGGGTGTTCATTATTATTGTTCTCCGCTTTTCATAGGCGCAGCCGTGCCCGACAGGCCGGCTAGGGCCCGCGCGCTCACGGATGCTCAAAAGCCCGGCCAGGGCGGCCGGGCGTTATTCAAAGGTGCCGGGTCAGAAGGGATACTGACGCGGCCGGTGCTGCAGGCTGATCCAGTGGTCCCGGGTGAATTCATCGATCGCCCAGTCGCCGTTGAAGCGCCCCAGGCCGGAGTTCTTCTCGCCACCGAAGGGCGCGTTGGCCTCGTCGTTCACCGGCACATCGTTGATGTGGGTCATGCCGGCGCGCACCTGCCGGGCGAAGTTCACCCCGCGCTCCAGGTTGCAGGTGAACACCGCACTGGCCAGGCCGAATTCGCTGTCGTTGGCCAGCTCCAGGGCATGGGCTTCGTCCCGGGCGCGCAGCAGCCCCACCAGCGGGCCGAAGATTTCATTGCGCGCCAGGTCCATGTCGGCACGCACTTCGCCGTACACATGGGGCGCCAGCAGGTTGCCGTTCTGCCCGCCCTCGTACAGTGGCTCGGCACCCTGCTCGCGGGCCAGGGCGATCTTGTCCTGCAGGCCCTGCAACTGGCGGGCGTTGATCACCGGGCCGATCACTGTGTCCAGCGATTGCGGATCACCCACCTTGAGCTGCTTGACCCGGGCCACGAAGCGCTGGGCGAAGGCGTCGTAGAGGCGCTCGTCGACGATGATGCGGTTGATCGCCATGCAGATCTGCCCCTGGTGCAGGAACTTGCCGAACACCGCGGCGTTCACCGCCTGTTCCAGGTCGGCATCGTCCAGTACCACGAACGGGCTGTTGCCCCCCAATTCAAGCGCCACGTGCTTGAGGTGCTCGCCGCCACTGGCGAGGCGGCCGATGCCGCGCCCCACCGGGGTCGAGCCGGTGAAGGTAATCAGCGCCGGCACCGGGTGTTCGACAAAAGCATCGCCGATCTCGCTACCGGCCCCCACCACCACGCTGAACACCCCGGCGGGCAGGCCCGCTTCCTCGAAGATCCTGGCCAGCAGCAGGCCGCCGCACACCGGCGTATCGCTGGCCGGCTTGACCACCACCGCGTTGCCCAGGGCCAGGGCCGGGGCGATGGAGCGCTGGGTCAGGTGCAGCGGGAAGTTCCACGGGCTGATCACTCCGACCACCCCCAGGGCGCTGCGGTACACCCGGCTTTCCTTGCCCGGCACATCGGATTCGACAATCCGCCCGTGGACCCGCGCCGGGAAGGACGCCGCCTCCAGGGTGATGGCCCGCGCCGCGCCCCACTCGGCCAGGGCCTTGATCCGTGTGCTGCCGGATTCGCGAATGATCCAGTCGACCATTTCCTCCTGGCGCCGGTCGAAGATCGCCACCGCCTGGTGCAGCACCGCCGCGCGCTGGGAGGGGCCCAGGGCCGCCCATTGCGGCTGCACCTGGGCGGCCTTGGCATAGGCCGCGTCCAGGTCGCTGCGGTTGGCCTGGGCCAGTTCCAGCAGCTGTGCACCGTCGAATGGATTGCTCACCACCAGGGTCTTGCCGGAGGCGCCGGCGCGCCACTGTCCGGCGATGGGTTGCAGGTGCAGATCGCGATAGACCGCGTTGGAATCACTCATGGAAAATCTCCTCATGGAACAGCATTCATAAACCGATGTGTCACACAAAAGCCGGCGGGTGCAGGAGCTGGCTTGCTAGCGAAGGCGCCCGCCAGCGCCACACAAGCCCCAAGGCCCTCTTCGCCGGCAAGCCGGCTCCTACGAGGCGGCGCGTTTTTCGATCAGGCGCAGCAGGCCCAGCAGGGTTTCGGTATGGGGCACGGGCACCCCGGCCTGCCGCGCCCGCTCCAGCACCTGGCCATTGATGGAGCCGATCTCCGTGGGCCGCCCTGCCAGCACGTCCTGCAACATCGAAGGCTTGTGAGTGCGGTGATGGGCAATGGCGAACGCCACGCTGTCCAGGCAGCGCTGGGCATCCAGCTCTATTGCCTGGGACCTGGCCACCGCCACCACCTCCAGCACAATGGACCGGGCCAGGGCCACGCCTTCCGGCGCTGCATCCAGCTGGCCCACGGTGCAGCCGGTGGCGGCGCACAGGCTGTTCAAGGCGGCGTTGAAGGCCACCTTCTCCCAGATAGAGGTCCAGACCTGCGGGTCCACCGCGCAGTTCAGCCCGGCAGCGTCCAGCACCGCGGCCACCTCCTGGCTGGCGTTGCGCTCGCGGCTGCCTGGGGCCAGCACCCGCACCATGCCCTGGCCGTGGGAATGCACCTGCCCCGGCCCGACCATGTCGGCGGGCCAGTTGGTCATGCCGATCAGCACCTGCTGCGGGGCCACATGCCGGGACAGCGCCTCGGCATTGCCCAGGCCGTTCTGCAGGGTCAGTACGAGGGTGTGGCCGGCGATATGCCCGGCGACACTGCGCAAGGCACTGTCGGTGTGCAGGGTCTTGGTGAAGACCAGCAACAGGTCGGGGTGCCCCGTGGCCTGCTCCGGGCGGCAGGCGCGCAGGCCGGTAATGCGCCGCTCGCCGCTGTCGGTGGCCAGCAGCAGGCCGTCGCTGCGGATCGCCGCAAGGTGCTCGTCGTTGATGTCCAGCAGGGTCACCTGCTGGCCGCTTTGCGCCAGCAGGCCGCCAAACAGCGAACCCATGGCACCCGCGCCAAGAATGGTGATGTTCATCGAACCTCCTGTTTGAGTGGCCGGTTCACGCACCGGGCCGCGTTCATGACTGGCCCGGCAGGCGCCGGGGAATGTGCCGGCCCACGATCAGCAGCGCCAGCAGCGCCATGACCATCACCGAACCCAGCAGCGTGAGGTAGCCGTTGGCGCCGCCCAGGGTGATCACCAGGGCTCCGGCGAAGGCACTGAGGATCGCCCCCAGGCGCCCGAAGGCCAGGGCCGATGCGGTGCCGGTGGCGCGCACACTGGTGGGGTAGATAGAGGCGCACAAGGCAAACATGGTGGACTGCACGGCGTTGACGAACAGGCCGTGCACGCCGAAGCCGAAGATCAGCAGCCCGGTGTCCTGGTGGATGTCCACCACCTGCAACAGGAAGGCGCTGGCCGCGCCGCCGGCGCAGCAGATCAGCAGCGGCCAGAACGAACCCCAGCGAGTGATGGCCACCGCGCACACCAGTGCCCCGATCACCCCGCCCAGGTTATAGGCGGTCAGCCCGGAACCGGCCACCGACAGCTCCAGGCCTTCGGACAGCAGCATGGTGGGCAGCCAGCTGAAGGCGCTGTAGACCGCGGTCAGGCACATGAAGAACGCCACCCAGAGGGCCAGGGTGTCACGCCCGTAGCCCAGGGCGAACAAGGCGCGGAAACCACCCTGCTTCTCGCTCTTCTGCTCCAGGGCATCGGTGTAGACCACCCCCGCCGCCATCGGCCGGCCCATGCGCCCGAGCAAGATACCCAGCTCGTTCCAGCGCTGGGGCCGGCGCGCCAGAAAGCGCGGCGACTCCGGCAGCGTCGCCAGCAAGGCAAAGCCCAGGACGATGGGCAGGCTGCCGCCGATGAAAAACAGGGTGCGCCAGCCGTACAGCGGCAACACATGGGAGGCGAACAACCCCGCCAGCATCCCGCCCAGGGGCACGCAGACAATGGTGGCCGTCACCGCCAGGGTACGCCGCCGCGCCGGGGTGAACTCGGCCGTCACCGTGGTGGCGCTGGGCAGCGCGCCACCGATGCCCAGCCCGGCGATAAAACGCAGGGCCGCCACCGCCAGCGCATTGGGCGCCAGGCCAATGGCGCAAGTGGCCGCGCCGAACACGAAGACACTGGCAATGATCGCCATGCGCCGGCCGAACCGGTCGGCAAACAGACCGGCGCAGGCACTGCCGATGCCCATGCCGATCAGTCCGGCCGCCACCGCCGGAGCGAACGCCTCGCGGGTGATGCCCCACTCCTTGATCATCAGCGGAATGGCAAAGCCGATCAGTTGGCCGTCGAAGCCGTCCATGACGATGGACAGCGCCGCCAGCAACACCACCAGCTTCTGCATGCCGGTGAAGGGGCCATGGTCGAGCAAGGTGCCGATGTCGGCCTGGGTGGAACCGGGACGCGCCGGCTGGGGCGCGTCATCTATCACAGCAGTGACCGAAGTCGTGTTCATAACCACCTCTTTTTATTCTTCTGGTGAGTCCGCAGGTTGCGGTTGGCAAGGCCGGGCTCGCGCCCGGCGACAAGGCAGCCCTCAGGGTTCGATGGTCAGGGTCGGCACCTCGATCAGTACCGGGCGGTCGCCCGCCAGGGCTTCACTCAGGGCCTGGGCGAACGCCTCGCGGGTGTTGGCCTGCACCGAGTGCACGCCATAGCCGCGGCCGATGGCGCAGAAGTCCAGGCCGGGCACGTCCAGGCCCGGGGCGTCGCTGACCTGCAGCACACCGGCGAACCAGCGCAGGGCGCCATAGGTGCCGTTCTTGAGGATGATGAACACCACCGGGATCTGGTACTGGGCGGCCGTCCACAGCGCGGTGATACCGTAGTTGGCCGAGCCGTCGCCAATGACTCCGATCACCCGCCGCTCCGGCCGGGCCAGTTGCACCCCAACCGCCGCTGGCAGGCCGAAGCCCAGGCCACCGGCGGCCGGGAAGTAGTAGCTGCCGGGTTCACGCATTTCCACCCGCTGCCAGAAGGCGCCTACGGTGGAGGTGGACTCCTTGACGTAGATTGCGTCCTTGGGCGCCAGCTCATCGATCACGTCGAACACGGTTTCCGGGCGCAGCAGGCCGCCCAGCTCCTGGACCGGAGCAGCCGGCGGCAAGGCCTGGGGCTGCGGCCGGTCGCAATCCGGCAGCGCCCAGACCAGGGCCTGCAGGGTCTCGGCGATGTCCCCCACCAGCGCATCGCCCATGGGCGCACGCGCCGCTTCGCCGGGGTCGCAGGTGATGTGCAGCAGCTCGGTGCCCGCGGGCAGGTAGTCCCCCGGGGCGAACTGGTGGTAGCGGAATACCGGGGCCCCCACCACCAGGATCAGGTCGTGGTCGGCCAGGCAGCGGCTGATGCCGGCAATGGCTGCTGGCAGCACCCCGCGAAAGCTCGGGTGACGGGTGGGAAACGGGCAGCGCGAAGCGGACGGCGCGACCCAGGCCGGCATGCGCAGTTTCTCCGCCAGTTGCACGGCCAGGTGGTTGCTCTGGCTGCCATCCACATCCGGCCCCAGCACCAGCACCGGGTTGCGCGCTGCCGCCAGGCGCTGCACCAGCGAACGCAATTGCGCCGCCGAGGGCAGCCCGGCAGTGGCCACCTGGCGCCGGGCCAGATGCTCGACCCCGGCCGGCGCCGGGCGGCCCCAGTCGTCGTAGGGAATGGACAGGTACACCGGGCCCTTGGGCGCCTGGTTGGCCATGTGGATCGCCTGGCTCAGGGCCCGCGGCACGTCCTCGGCGCAGGCCGGCTCGGCGCTCCACTTGACCAGGGGCTTGGGCAGCTGCGGTGCATCGACGTTGGCCAGCATCGCCTCGACGCCGATCATCGAGCGCACCTGCTGGCCGGCGGTGATCACCAGCGGGCTGTGGGAGTACCAGGCATTGGTCAGGGCGCCCATGCCATTGCCGGTGCCGGCCGCGGCGTGCAGGTTGACGAAGGCCGGCTGGCCGCTGGCCAGGGCGAAGCCGTCGGCCATGCCCACCACCGCGCCTTCATGCAGGCCGAGGATGTAGCGGAAGTCTTCGGGGAAGCCCTTGAGAAAGGGCAGCTCGTTGGAGCCCGGGTTGCCGAACACGGTGGTCAGGCCTTGTTGCCGCAGGATGTCGTAGGAGGCGCTATGGACGGTTTTCATATGGACCTTTGCCGCTGTTTTTTAGAATTTGAGTTACTCTTGCAGCCGCCACGAAATTGATCAAATCGATACTATCTCTATTAAAAATAAGACCTATCTATATCCATGAGGCAGCATGAGCCACATCGATCTGAACCTGATCCGCACCTTCGTCACCCTCTACGAAGCCCGCAGCGTGACCCTGGCCGCCGAGCGCCTGTTCGTCACCCAGCCCTCGGTCAGCTACGGCCTGGCGCGGCTGCGCGAGCTGTTCGACGACGGCCTGTTCAGCCGCACCCGGGACGGCATCCAGCCCAGCCAGCTGGCCGATGAGCTGTACCCGGCCTTTCGCGAATCCCTGACGCGGATCGAGAACACCGTGCACAGCACCCGGCGCTTCGACCCGGCGACCACCGAACGGCGCTTTCGCATCGCCCTCTCCGACCTTGGCGAAATGGGCTTCCTGCCGCTGATCCTGGCGCGCCTGAACCAGCAGGCCCCCGAGGCCGAAGTCGAAGTCCTGCCGCTGCAGGTGGACCAGGCCGGCGAGTGGCTCAGCAGCGCCAAGGTCGACGCGCTGATCTGCCGCAAACCCTTGACCGGCACCCGCAGCCAGGTGCTGATCCGCGAGCGCTACGTGTGCCTGCTCAGCGACCGTCATCCGCGCATCGGCACCCAGCTGAGCCTGGAGCAGTTCCTCGCCGAGCGGCACATTGCCGTGACCCGCACCACCGGCCACGGCAGCGTCGAGGACGTGCTCAAGCAGATGGGCGCCCGGCGCCGCATCAGCCTGCACGTACCGCACTTCTCGGTGCTGCCCAAAGTGCTGCCCGGCACCGACCTGCTGACCGTGCTGCCCGCGCAGATCGCCCGCCTGTTCACCCTCGAAGGCGGTCTGCGGCAACTGGAACTGCCGTTCCCCGTGGGGGAGTTCGAAGTCTCGCTGCACTGGCACCCCAACAGCGACAGCTCCGCCGCCCTGAGCTGGTTCCGCCAGGCCGTGGCCGCAGCGATCATCGACGGCCAGTCTTGAAGCAGCGCCCGCTATGCCCTGCCCCACATGGCGCCGAACATCGCTGACCTGAACGTCGAACCGGTCAAGGGGCGCTACACCCGGATCAGTGCCTTTACCCGCAAGGACCGGGACTCGATCTTTTAACCCCCACCCTGGCCACACTAGGCCAGGGCCGGCTGCGGTTGCGCCGATACCGGCCGCAGCAGCAACAGGCAAGCGGCCGCCAGCACGAAGACCACGGCAAACACTGCGTACAGGTGCAGCGGCTGCCAGCCGGCATCCAGCAACACCCCGGCCACCGTGGGCGAGACAATCGCGCCAATGCGCCCGATGCCGATCCCCCAACCGACCCCGGTGGCCCGTACCGAAGCGTCGTAGACCACCGGTGACAGGGCGTAGAGCCCGGCCACGCAGCCGTTGGCGAACAGCCCGATCAGCAGCCCCAGGCCCAGGGCCGCGGCAATCGAGGAGGCCGAGCCGACAAACAACACCAGCAGCCCGGCGGTCACCAGCATGAACAGCGACAGCACCCGGGTCAGCGGCCAGCGCGAGGACAAGCCGCCGATCAGCGCCGCGCCGAAGATCCCGCCGACACTCAGCAGCACCCCGCCGGTGATCCCCTGCTGCGCCGAGAGCCCGGCGGCCACCAGCAGTTTCGGGGTCCAGCTCATGACGAAGTAGAAACCGAACATCACCAGGAAAAACAGCAGCCAGATCAGCAGCGTGGTGCGCCGCATCGGCCCGGCGAACAGCTGGCCAAAACCGCTGCCGGCGCCCTGCTCGCGTACCGCTGCCGGGGGCATTTGCGGCAATTGCGGATGACCCAGGCGCCCGGCCAGGCGATTGATTCGCGCCAGGGCATCGGCCGGCCGCCGGGCCAGGAGAAAGTCCAGGGATTCGGGGAGCCAGAGCAGCACCAGGGGGATCACCAGCAAGGTGACGATACCGCCGAACAGGAACACCGAGCGCCAGCCCCAATGAGTCAGCAGCCACACCGCCAGCAGCCCGCCCAGGGTCGCGCCCAGGGCATAGCCGGTGGATTGCAGGCTGACCGCCAGGCCGCGCCAGCGGCGGCTGGAATACTCGGCGGCGATCACGTTGCTGCTGGCCAGGATGCCGCCGATGCCCAGGCCGGTCAGGCCGCGCAACAGCGCCAGTTGCAAAGGGCTCTGGCTGCCGGCCGAAAGCAGCATGCCGGCACCCGACAGCAGCAGGCAGAACAGGATCAGCGGCCGGCGCCCGAAGCGGTCGGCCCAGGGCGCGATAAACAGCGAACCGGCGGCCATGCCGAACAGACCGGCACTGAGCAGCAGACCGATCTGCGCCCCGTTGAGTTGCCACTCGGCGGACACCGAAGCGGCGGTGAAGGCCATCACCAGCACATCGAAGCCGTCGATCATGTTGAGGACAATGCAGATACCGATCGCCAGGCACTGGAAGGAGCCCATCGGGCCTTGGTCGACCCGTTGCTTGAGATCGTGGTTCATGGCCGTCCTCCCATGTTCGGGCTGGACGCGCAAAGCGCGGGGACGGACAGGCACACAGGCAGGTGGCACACAGGACCGAGAACGGCCCGTGCCCTTGGGAGAACGCGCATGACGAAACCCTTTTCTTGTAATTGTTATGCGGGGACGGCCAGGAAGGTTCCTGCCATCGCCAGGGGCCTAATCAATCAATTAATGGATCCACAAACAATAGAGAGACACGCGAATAGTGTTTTTTATGGGCGATTATCGCGCACTATCGGCTTTTAACGCTGTAAACGATGAAGCCTTTAGACAATGGCTTTATTTTTGGATCCATTAGCATGGATCAACTGTTTGTGAGTGGCTGGCTGGGGCAGGCAGGCGCTGCGCCTTTTGTCGCCACCTGCAGCAGCGGCCACGGAGATCGGATCCTCTGGGGATCCGATCAGTAGGCTGGGCCCGGGCTGTGGCGTCGATTCAGAGGCTCAGGCAGATTTTCCCCAGGTGCGCGCCCGAGGCTTCATGGGCGAAGGCCTTGGCGATATCCGCCAGGGGGAAGGTGCTGTCGATGATCGGCTTGATGCCGGTGGCTTCCAGGCCACGGACCATGTCGATCTGCTGCTGGCGACTGCCGACGATCAGGCCCTGCAGGCGCTGTTGCCTGGCCATCAGCGCCGCCGTCGGCAACGGTCCGGCCCAGCCGGTGAGCACGCCGATCAGGGCGATGTGCCCACCAATGCGGCAAGCCGTTATCGACTGCGGCAAGGTGCCCGGGCCACCGACTTCCACCACGTGATCGACGCCGCGGCCGCCGGTGAGCTTGAGCACTTCAGCGCCCCACTCGGGGTGGGTGCGGTAGTTGAGGGTATGGTCGGCCCCCAGCTCGCGCACCTTGGCCAGCTTGGCGTCCGAGGAGGAGGTGGCGATTACCGTGGCGCCCATGGCCTTGGCCAGTTGCAGGGCGAAGATCGACACCCCGCCGGTGCCCAGCACCAGCACCGTTTCCCCGGCCTTGAGCGCGCCGTCCACCACCAGCGCGCGCCAGGCGGTGAGGCCGGCGGTGGTCAGGGTCGCGGCTTCGGCATGGCTGTAGCCCTTGGGCGCATGGGTGAACCAGTGGCTGGGCTGGATCACCACTTCACGGGCGTAACCGTCGACGCCATCGCCCGGGGTGGTGCTGAAATCAGCGATTGCCGGGCCGCCATCGTGCCAATGGGGAAAGAAGCAGGACACCACCGCATCGCCCACCTTGAACTCGCTGACGCCCTCGCCCACCGCTTCCACGACCCCGGCGCCATCGGCCATGGGAATCCGCCCGTCGGCGGTAGGCAGCGCGCCGGTCACCACGGCGTAATCGTGGAAGTTCAAGGAGCAGGCATGGATACGCACGCGGATCTGCCCGGCGCCGGGCTGGCCGGGGTCTGCCAGCTCCACGCGCTTCAGGTTGTCCAGGGATGCCGGCAGGCTGAGCTTGATGGCTTGCATGGGATGCTTCTCCACAGATCGATAATCATCAGGGGGCTAACCCTACCACCAGTACCGGCTATCTGTAGCCGCTGCACAAGGCTGCGAACGGCTTGGGCGGCATTCCGACGCAGCAGACGCAGGTTTTCAGGGCCGCCACAGGCTCGGCTCGAGACCGCCAGGCAAGGCCCTGCGGGCCTTTGCGCAGCTTCGCAGGCTCAGCAGCGGCTACAGCGCTCAGCGGATGGTGTCGCGCTGCGCCAGCCGTGCTCGCACAAAACACTGCTCGGTCACTGGCGCGCCCCATTGCTCGCCCTCTTGCTCCTGCACCAGCACAAAGCCCTGTTCCTCATATAACGCGCGCGCCGCATCCAGGCCCTTGAAGGTCCACAGCCGGGTGGCGGCAAAACCCCACTGGTCACAAAACCCCAGGGCCTCGGCCAGCAACCGCCGGCCCAGCCCCTGGCCGCGAGCGGTCTCATCGAGAATGAAGCAACGCAGGAGCGCCTCGCCGCCCTCGCCCTCCCCATCAATGGCGATGGAACCGACAATCCGTTCCCCCTGCAGCGCCACCCAGACTTCATTGCGCGGGTTGTGCAAACGCCCCATCAATTCGGCCATATCCGCCGCCACCAGGCTTTCGAAGGGTTGGCCGAAACCCGCCAGATCCGCGTAGTAACGGGCGTGCATTTCGGCGATGCGGCCAATCACTCCCGGCCGGTAGCCCCGGGCGATGGTGCTGCACTCCGGCTGTTCGGGCGCCTCGCCCAGGCGCACCGCACGCAAGGCCCGGGCGTAGTCGGCGATGCCCGCACAGGCGCTGCGCTGCTGTGCCGGGCTCAGGTGGGCCAGGGCTGCGGCCACCTGGGCCTGGGCGAAACGGTCGATGCCGGCCAGGGTCTGGCGTCCTCGGACGCTGAGCTGCAGCTTCTTGGACCGGGCGTCCTGGTCATCGGCCTGTTCGCTGATCTCGCCGGCTTCCACCAACTTGCGCACCAGGCGGCTGACGCTGGATTTCTCCAGGCCCAGCAGGGTCACCAGGTCACTGGCGGTCAGGGCATTGCCCTGGCCGATCTCCAGCAGTGCATGCACCGCCGAGGGCGGGTAGTCGGTGGCGGCCAGGGTGGCCTGCATGAAGCCCAGCTCGCGAACCATCTGCCGGGAGGCCTGGCGCAGTTGCGGGATGAGTTCGAAGGATTGGACGGGCATGGCGCAGCACCTCGATAGGGACTGATTTAGTTGTACAATACAACCATATCGCCTGCCCGCCGCCTGTTTCAATCTCCACTTGCGCCACGCCTGTGAAACATCGGCTAACCCATCCCTGCTGCCGCTGCGCCGAAATGTCTACAGCCGTGCCGGCACATCTGTTAAAACGCGCTTTCGACTGTCCTGCGGTGAAGCCTTCCATGTCCCCAACCCTGCTCCAGCGCCTGCGCCATCGCTGGTTTTCCCTGCTGTGCCTGGCCGCGCTGGTGGTCGGCCTGCCGGTGAGCTGCGCGGTGCTCGAACACAAGGAACGCCAACTGGTGTTTCGCATCGAGCCCGGCACCGCTGGCTGGTATCGCGGCCTGCCGAGCACGGTGCAGGAATTCGAACTCAAGCCCAAGAGCTTCAAGGCCGGGCAGAACATCCATGCCTGGTGGTGGCCGGCGCAACGCGCCGATGCCCCAGCGATCCTCTACCTGCACGGGGTCCGCTGGAACCTCACCGGCCAGCTGTTTCGCATCGAGCAGTTGCACGCCCTGGGTTACTCGGTGCTGGCCATCGACTACCGCGGCTTTGGCCAGAGCCACGGCGACCTGCCCTCGGAAAGCAGCGTGTATGAAGACGCGCGCATCGCCTGGGAGCGGCTCAAGGTCTTGCAGCCCGACGCCAGCAAGCGCCTGATCTACGGCCATTCCCTGGGCGGCGCGGTGGCCATCGACCTGGCCGCCGAACTGGGGCGCCAGGCCGCCAGCGCCAAGGCGCCGACCGCCGCTCGCGGGCTGATCGTCGAATCCACCTTCACTACCCTGGCCGACGCTGCCGCGGCGGTGACCAAGACCTCCCTGCCGGTGCGCTGGGTGATGTCGCAGAAGTTCGACTCCATCGACAAGATCCGCGAGATCGGCATGCCGCTGCTGGTGGTGCACGGCCTGAAGGACGACTACGTGCCGCCGCGCCTGAGCAAGGAATTGTTCCAGGCCGCCCTGGAGCCGAAGAAACTGCTGCTGGTGCCCGGCGGCACCCACAACAACAGCATGAGCCTGGCGGGCAAGGGCTACGGCCAGGCCATCAACGCCCTGCTGCGAGCCAAGCCCGGCCACAACCTCGCCGGCCCGACAGCCAACGCCATCCCCACCAGCTGACGCGAGCTTGCGTAGGAGCTGGCTGGCCAGCGAAGGGGGGCGCACGAGCACCCCATTGCTTCGCCATGAACCGCGCCCGCTGGCCGCTGCGCGGTTCGCCGGCAAGCCGGCTCCTACAGGTACACACCGCTCATCCGTAGGAGCTGGCTGGCCAGCGAAGAGGCCCGCACCAGCGCCCCACTGCTTCGCCATGAACCGCGCCCGCTGGCCGCTGCGCGGTTCGCCGGCAAGCCGGCTCCTACAGGTGCACACCGTTCATCCGTAGGAGCTGGCTGGCCAGCGAAGGGGCCCGCATGAGCGCCCCGTTGCTTCGCCATGAACCGTGCCCGCTGGCCGCTGTGCGGTTCGCCGGCAAGCCGGCTCCTACAGGTACACACCGTTCATCCGTAGGAGCTGGCTTGCCAGCGAAGAGGCCCGCACCAGCGCCCCACTGCTTCGCCATGAACCGCGCCCGCTGGCCGCTGCGCGGTTCGCCGGCAAGCCGGCTCCTACAGGTGCACACCGTTCATCCGTAGGAGCTGGCTTGCCAGCGAAGAGGCCCGCACCAGCGCCCCACTGCTTCGCCATGAACCGTGCCCGCTGGCCGCTGTGCGGTTCGCCGGCAAGCCGGCTCCTACAGGTACACACCGTTTATCCGTAGGAGCTGGCTGGCCAGCGAAGAAGCCCGCACCAACGCCGCGAGGCTGCGGCTACAAGGCGCTCTGGCCGCCGCTCGCTGCCACGCTCGGCGCGGCCGGTGGCGGGCGCAGGGCTTCGCCGATGGTGCGCAACTTCAGGCAGGTTTCCTGGTATTCGCTCGCCGGGTCCGACTCGCCGACGATGCCGCAACCGGCAAACAGGTGCGCCTGGTTGCCGCGGATCAGGGCGGAACGCAAGGCCACGGCAAACTCGCCATCGCCCTCGGCGTTCAGCCAGCCCACCGGGGCGGCGTACCAGCCGCGGTCCAGTTGCTCATGCTCGCGGATATAGCCCAGGGCCTTGCCCCGAGGCAGGCCGCCCACCGCCGGGGTCGGGTGCAGGGCATCCACCACTTGCAGCAGATCGACCTGGGGCCGCAACCGCCCCAGCACCGGGGTCAGCAGGTGCTGGACGTGGGCCAGGCGGTGCAGTTGCGGCTGCGGGGGAATCTCCAGCATCGCGCAGTAGGGCTGCAGGGCTTCGCGCAGGGTCTGCACCACCAGGGCGTGTTCATGGCGGTCCTTGGCGCTGTCCATCAGGGCCTGGCCCAGTTGCGCGTCCTGCTGCTCATGCTGGCCGCGCGCGCAGGTACCGGCCAGGGCCACGGTGCTCAAGGTGCCGCGGGCCAAGCGCACCAGGCGTTCCGGCGTGGCACCGAGAAAGCAGCTGTCGCCACGGCTGAAGGCGAACAGGAAAGCCTGGGGATAGGCCGCGCCGAGGTTTTCCAGCAAGGGGCCGCAGGGAATGCTGCGGCTCGCCTGCAGACAGACTTCCCGGGCCAGGACCACTTTGCTCAATTCGCCGCCCTGGATTCGCCCAATCGCCCGGGCCACGCAGTCCTGCCAGCGTTCGGCAGCCTGGGGGACGGCCTCGACCTCGATCCCGGCGGGCAGTTGCGCCGCCGGGGCGTGGTGATAGCGCGCCTGCAACAAGCTCCACTCCGCCTCCAGGGCACCGGCGCACTGGGCCACGTCGGCGCCGGGCTCGACCCACAGGCTGAACAGCCAGTGCTGCTGCTCGCCTTCGCGCAGCAGCAGGATCCGCGGCAGCACCAGGGACGTGGCGGCGAACGATTGCCACTGGGCACTGCGCGGACCCTGGGGGTCGAAGGCAAAGCCGCCGCACAGGTAGGCCCGCTTGGGCCCGACCTGATGGGCCTGCAGCAGCAACTGGCGCCAGGCCTGGGTACTGGCGGCAAAACGCTCGGCGGCCGGCGGGCTGATTTCTTCGGTGCAGCCGAACCCGGCCAGGGCCAGGGCGCCCTGGTCGCTGGACCAGAACAGGCTCTGGCCGAACATCTGGCGGTTGGCGGCGAACAACCGCAGCGGCTCCAGGCGCTCGGCGGCCAGGCTGTACACCACCAGCACCGCCCGACCTCTGCGTCGGGCCAGGGATTCGCCCTTGCGCAGGGCCCGGGTCAAGCCGGACAGGCAGGATTCACTCATCTTGGGCTCCTTGATCCAGCCCGTGCTGACGGCGCCAGTGGCGCACTTGCTGGGCAATGTTCCAGTGGATGATCTGGGCAAACAGCGGCACCACGAACATCGGGTCCAGGCTCGCCTGCTCGGCCCATTGCCGACGTTGCGGGAGCATCGCCGCAACCCGCTCCGGGGCGGCAATGCTGTCCTCGGTCGGCTTGAACTGCGCCGCCGCCTTGACGTAGGCCAGGCGCCGGCCCAGAGCCTGGATGATCTGCTGGTCCATGGCGTCGATACCGCAGCGGACGTCGTCCAGGCCGCTGCACTGCTCGGGTGTCTTCATGTCGGGGTCTACCAAGGGAAAATTCATGGGGTCGAAGGCCAGCACTGCCACGGCTGCTCGCCATGGCCGGCCAGCAGCCGGGTCAGGTGGCGCAACAGTTCGGCCTGTTGCTCGCGCAGGTAGAAGTGCCCGCCGGGGAAGGCCTGGAAGTCGGTGACCTGGGCGCTGACCTCGGCCCAGGCATAGGCTTCGTCCTGGTCCACCTCGGTGTCCCGGGCCCCCAGGCACACGCTCAGGGGCAGGTCCAGGGCACGGCCGGGCGCACCGCGGTAGCACTCGATCAGCCGGTAGTCGTTGCGCAGCGCCGGCAGGTACAGGTCGCGCAGCGCCGGGTCATCCAGGGGCGACGGCGCACCGTCCGACAGGCGCCGCACATCCGCCAGCAGGTCCTCGTCCGGGCCCAGGTGCAGTTCGCCGCTGCGCTGGCGATGGGGCGCGGGGTGCGCGGACACGATCAACCGTTGTGGCGCCGAGCCCTGCTGCTGCATGCGCGCCGCCACCTCATAGGCCAGGGCCGCGCCCATGCTGTGGCCGAACAGCACCAGGGGCCGGTCCACCAGGTCCGACAGGGCCCGGGTAATAGTGCCCGCCATCCACTCCAGGCTGCCGGGCCAGCTTTCGCTCAGGCGCTCTTCGCGCCCCGGGTATTGCACGCTGACCAGCTCGACATCCGCCGGCAACTGGCCACGCCAGTCGTTGAAAAAGCTCGCGCTGCCACCGGCATGGGGCAGGCACACCAGGCGGCAGCGCGGCGGTTGCGGCTGCGGATAACGACGCAGCCAGGCACTGGGAACCTTTCTCACAGCACGCCCTCCTCTGGCTCGGCCAGCGCCACAGCGGCGAAGTCGGGCAGGTGCACCCGGGTATCCGGCAGCCAGCGCAGCAGTTGTTCCAGGCAGGCCGCCGCGTCCAGCACCTGGGCGGCGTAGTGCAGCCCCTCAGGCAGACGCGCCCACTGCAGTGCACAGAAGGCTGCGACGCTGCCGGTCAGGCGCGAACCGTCGCTGGCCCGCAGCCAGGCGCTGGCCTGCTGCTGGCGGCCCTCACGCAGGCCGTCGATTTCCACCGCCAGCAGTTGATAGGGCCGGCGCCCGGCCACATCCAGGGCGCTGGCCTGCACCAGCGCAGCGATGTTCTGCGCGCTGCTCCGCGCTTCTGGCGCCGAGCCCTGGATACGTTGCAGGGCCGCCGCCAGTTGTCCGCCCTCGAACAAGTTGAAACCCTGACCGTGGCGCACCGGTACATCACCGAACAGGCGCTGCTGCTCGGTGCTCAGGTACGGATAGGCCTGCACCCCGGCCGGTGGCAGCCAGTCGCGTTGCAATGCCTGTTCGGCGCTTGCCGTGCTGCGCACCACCTGCCCTTCGCACCAGCCGCACTGGGCCTGGCCGAAGCCGTTGCCCAGGCTCAGCAGGAAATCCTCGGCAGCCGTGGCGGACAAGCGCCCCAGCCCACCGGCATAGCAGCGCAAGGCATCGACCCGCTGGAAGGACTGCGCCAGCAGTTGCGGAAACAGCCCCGAGAGCCCCGGCAGCATGCCCGCCGACAACAGCACCCGGTGCCCCGCCGGCAACTGTCCCACCAGCCGCTCATGGAGTGGATCGTCGCCCCCCACATCCAGGTAATCGGCGCCTGCGGCCAGGGCGGCCCGGGCCACCCGATCGAGAATCCGGTAGCTGGGCCCGGCGCAGTTGATCACCAGCGAACAACCGGCGCAGAAGTCCGCCAGGCTCTGTGGCTCCCACAGGTCCAGGGCGCGCACCTCGGCGCGCGCCCCCAACTGCTGGTTCAGTTGCTCGGCCTGCCGCGGATCGCGCCCCCCCAGGCGCAGTGCCACCTTGCCAGCCAGCAACTGCGCGACCTGACGGCCGACGCTGCCGTAAGCGCCGACCAGCCCCATCACCCCTGCCCTCATGCCGCCACCTCGGTGGGTGCATCGAAGGCCTGGGCCACGGCTTGCACCTGGGGCTGCTGCATGCAACTGAAATGATCCCCGGGCACATCCACTACCCGCAGCTCACCCAGGCACAGGGCCTGCCAGTAGGCGCTCATGTCGCGGTGCATGCCGGGCAGCACCTGCACCTCGCCGCTCTGGCGAATGAACAGCATGTCGCCCTGGTACGGCGTGGCCTCGTGCAGGGCTACCGCGGCCAGGCTGTGGCGCAATACCTGCAACTGCTCGCGCAGCCAGTGCAGGTCGCTCAATTGCGAGCCGGCGTGGCGCATGGCCTCGGCAATGGCCTGCAGGCGCTGCTCCGGGGTCTTGTGTGCCAGACGCCGCAGGCAGGCCAGGGCCGGGGCGCACTGGGCATCCTCGCTCAAGGCCAGCAGCGAACCCTGGGGCACACGCCCCGGAGTCTGCGCCAGCACCCGGGCGATGGTGCGTTCCATGGCCTGTTCATCCTCGGGGTAACCCAGGGCCAGCGGATCGGCCTGCATCACCCGGGCGAACACGTACTCGGCCAAGAGGTCGTCCTCGATCATGAACGGCACCCGGTAGCTGCTGATCACGCTCAGTTGCAGCACCTCGATGGAGCGCGCCGCCAGGCACGCCGCCAGCTCGGTGGCCAGCAGCCCGCCCAGGCAGTAGCCGACGATGCTCACCTGGCGCCGGCCTTCGGCCTGCAGAGTGTCGGCATAACGCTCGGCCAACTGGCGGATCGCCGTGGCCGGCTCCAGGGCCAGGTAGGCCGGCACATCGTTGAGCACCAGCCCTTCCAGGGGCGCTTCTTCCCCCAGGGCGGCAAACAGCGCGCGGTACGGCGCCAGGGTGCCGCTGCCGTCGTGGACGAAGATCCGCGTCGGGCCCTGGGCCTTGTCGCTGATGCGCACCAGCGGCGAATCGCCCTCCACGCCCTGGCCTCGCAGGTAATCGGCCAGGGCCGCCACCGTGGGCTGGTTGATCAACTGGCGCAGCAGGTCACTCCAGGGCAACTGCCGGGCCTGGGGCAAGGCTTCACGCAGGCGGCCCACCACCTGGGCCACCAGCAGCGAGTCGCCGCCGAGCTCGAAGAAGCCCTGGTCACGGCCCACCGCCGGCACCCGCAACAGGGTCTGCCAGACTTCGGCAATGCTGCGTTCCAGCTCATCCACGGGCGCCGCGCCGCTGCTGGCCTGCTGCTCGGGGCCGGCCACGCCTATCCGCGCCAGGGCCTGGCGGTCGACCTTGCCGTTGGCGGTCAGGGGCATTTCATCGAGGATTTGCCAGTGGCTCGGGATCATGTACTCCGGCAGGTGCCGGGCCAGATGGGCCCGCATCTGCTCGGGCTCCAGGGCCTGGCGCTCGCTCTTGAAGCGGGTGATGAACAGGTGCTGGCCGATCTGCGACATCACGTCATCGGCCCCGGGCAGGCACAGCGGGGTCTCGCCTCCGGCCTCCAGCAGCAACTGCTGCCACTGTTCGCGGCGGATGAAGGTGGTATCCAGTTCGGCCCGGAAATCCTCGAAGGCGGTGAGGCCCTCCTTGAACTCCATGGACGCCATGATCTGGTAGGTGTCGCGAGTGGCCTCGATGAAGATCAGCCAGCCGCCCGGGGCCAGCATCTCCCGCAGCCGCGCCAGCACCCGGCTGGCGTGCCGCGCGTTGTGCAGCACGTTGGCGCAGAGGATCACGTCCAGGGAGTTGGCGGCCACGCCCTGGGCCCAATGGTCCTGGTTGAGGTCGAACAGCCCGTAGCTGACCCAGGGGTAAGCGGCGAAATGCTCCCGGGCCTCGTTGAGGAAGAACTGCGACAGGTCGGTGAACTGGTAGTCCACCGCCAGCCCGTCCAGGGCCGGGATCAGGTCGGCGCTGGTGCCGCCGACCCCGGCGCCGATTTCCAGCAGGCGCAGGCGCTGGCCGGCCGGACGCTGGCGGATGATCTCCTGCACCGCGGCGCACACCGCCTGGTTCAGGTACTGGCTGATCAGGTTCTTGCGGTAGGCGCCTTCGGCGGTGTCGGTGCGGCCCTGGGGAAACAGCAGGTGCAGCGGGTCCAGTTGGTCGCTCATCAGCGCTGGCAGTTGCTCCTGGCTTTCGCGCAGGTAGCGCAGCACCTCGGCGCCCCAGCCCACGGACGGCTCCAGGGCATCGATGCGCTGCCATTGCTGGCGGTATTCCTCGGCCGACACCTGCAGGCCCGAGTAACGCCCGGTGTGCAGGTCTCGGTGCACCAGGCCTTCCCGGGCCAGGGCTTGCAGCCAACGGCGGATCAAGCGCTGGTTGCGCGGCGCCACCTCGCAAGCCGCGACAATCTCGTCCAGGGCATGGCTCTGCCCGGCGCTCTCGAACAAACCGGGGCGTTGCAGGGCCAGGCCCATGGACAGCAGTGCGGCGCGCTCGACACAGGCCGACATCTCGCTCACCAGGGCATCGCTCAAGCCGCCGCGCACAGCTTCGGCCGCCGCCTGGGTGCGCGCCTGCAACTGCGCCGGCCAGGCGATCGGCGTGTCCCGCAGGCTGGCCCGCAGGCAGGCTTGCAAGTGCCGTTCGAAGGCGCCCTCGCCCGCTGCCACCACCACCGCGGACTCCACATGGGGATGGCTGAGCAGCGCGCTTTCCACCTCCGCCAGTTCAATGCGGTGGCCACGGACCTTGACCTGGAAATCTTCGCGGCCGAGGAACTCGATCAGGCCGTCGTCCAGGTAGCGCCCCAGGTCGCCGGTGCGGTACAGGCGCTCGCCGCTGCGCGGATGGTCGACAAAGCGCTCGGCGGTTTTCTCGGCATCCCCCAGGTAACCCAGGGCCAGACCGCTACCGGCGATGTACAGCTCGCCGGCCACCCCTTGCGGGCGATCCCGGCCCTGCTCGTCGAGCACCATGAAGCGCTGATTGGCCAGGGGCATGCCGTAGGGAATGCTGCGCCACTGGGGGTTGACCTGGGTAATCGGATAGTAGATCGACCAGATCGCCGCTTCGGTGGCGCCGCCGAGGCTGATCAGCCGCAGCCCGGGCAGTAGCTGGGCAACCTCCGCCGGCAGGTTCAGGGGGATCCAGTCTCCAGACAGCAGCGCCAGGCGCAGGGAACCGGGGGCCATGGATGGCACGGCCTGCAGGTAGTGAGTGAGCATCTGCAATTGCGCCGGCACCGAGTTCCACAGGGTCACCCCGTGTTCCCGGACGCACTCGGCCCAGTGCGAAGGGTCGGCGCGGCGTTGCGGGTCCGGCAGCACCAGGGCGCCGCCCACGGCCAGCAGGCCGAAGATGTCGTACACCGACAGATCGAAGCCCAGGCTGGCCAGGGCCAGTACCCGGTCTTGGGCCTCGATGGCAAAGCGCTGGTTGATGTCGACGATGGTATTGAGGGCCGCCTGATGGCTGATCATCACGCCCTTGGGCACCCCGGTGGAGCCCGAGGTGTAGATCACGTAGGCCAGTTGCTGCGGGTCGATGTCCAGGCCCGGCAACGCCCGTTGTGCCGCCCGCGGGCCCTGGTCCACAGCGATCACCTGGGTCACCCGCGCCGGCCAGCACAGGCTGTCGCTCAGCCAGGACTGGCTGAGCACCCGGGCGACCTCGGCGTTGTCCAGGATCAGCTGGCGCCGAGCCTCGGGCTGGTTGGTGTCCAGGGGCAGGTAGGCGGCCCCGGCGCGCAGGATGCCGAGCACCGCGATCACCTGTTCCAGGCCCTTGTCCATGCACACCGCGACCCGCTCTCCAGGCTGGCAGCCGGCGTCGAGCAAGGCTTCGGCCACGGCTTCGGCGCGCCCGGCCAGTTCGCCGTAGCTCAGTTGCGCGGCGCCCTGGATCAACGCCACACGCTCGGGAGCAGCCGCGGCCTGGCGCCAGAACGGCTCATGCAGCAGGCCGGAGGGCAAAGGCGCGGCAGTCTGGTTCACCAGCTCGCGCTGCAGACGCTGGGCCGCCGGCAACTCCAGGCAGTCATCCAGGGTCCAGGCCGAGGGCTCCCGGGCCAGGCGCTTGAGCAGGCGTTCGAAGGTGTCGAACAGCGCATCCAGCAGGGTCTCGCTGAACACCCCTTCGCGGATGTCCCAGTTGATCGCCAGGCCGTCGTCACGCTCGCTGACCTGGCAGTCGATCAGCACCTGGGGCGTCTGGCTGATGCCGAACACCAGCTCGGCACCGGGCATGAAGGCTCCGCCGCCGCTCTCGCCGCCGGCCCCCAGGGTGCTGGTGAAGGCGTAGGGCATCAGCGCCGCATCCTGGCCTTTGCGCCGCGCCAGCTCGCGCAGCACTTCGATGCCCGAACACAGGCGATGGTCCATGTCCTGCCACAGGCGCTCCTGCAGCTGCTGGCTGCGCTGGCCGAAGCTGCCGCCTTGCAGGGTCTGCACTTCCAGCAGTTCCACCGAGCTGAAGTCCCCCACCAGGCGATCCACCTGGGGGTGCAGGGACAGGCGATTGAGCAGGGTCAGGCTCAGGCAGAAGTGCCCGCGCCGGCTCCAGCGGCCCAGGGTTTCGGCATAGGCCGAGAGGATTGCCGCCGACACACCGACCCCGGCCGCCGCCGCGTTCAGGCGCAAGGCATTGCAGTCCCGGGCCTCCAGGCCCATGGCCCGGCGCTGGAAGCGCGGCCCGCTGGGCGGCCCCAGCAATGGCAGTTCCGGCGCTCCCGGCAGGCTGTCGACCCGTGCCCACCAGTAGTCGCGATCACGCTGGTAGCGCGGCTGCTCGCGCAGACGGCGCTCACCCAGCACATAGTCGCGAAAGCTGATCTGCGCCGGCACCGGCAGGCTCTCGCCGCGGTACAGCTGCTGCAGTTCGGCCAGCAGCATGCGCACGCTCTGGTAGTCGCACACCAAGAGGTCCACTGACAGGTGCAAGCGCGAGGTGTCGCGGCCCTGGCTCACGCACAGCTCGATCAGCGGCCATTGCTGGGGCGGTGCACGGCGCAGTTCCATGCGTTCGCGCAAGGCCTGCAAGGCGCTGCCGTCGTCCCGGCTCAGGTCGTGGCGGGCGATGGAGTAATGCGGCACCTGGGGCAGGATGCGCTGGTAGCCCTCCTCCAGGACCACGGCGCGCAGCATCTCGTGACGCGCGATCAACTGGTTCCAGGCCTGCTCCAGGCGCACCGGGTCCAGGTCCTTCTGGGCGAACTCCAGGTAGCCGTGGCAGGCCACGCCGCCGTAGCTGAAAGCCGTGGTGCGGCCCAGCAGGTAGGCGGCCTGCACGTCGGTCAGCGGGAAGGGTTCTTCCCGGGCCGAATGGTCGGCCTCCAGGGTCGGCATCTGCGCCGCTTGCAGCTGTTGCAGCAGCGCCTCCTTGTGTTCGCGCAGCTGTTGCAGGCGCGCCTCGTCCATGACCCCGGCCGGGGCCCGATAGCGCAAGCGGCCCTGTTCTTCCCAGAGTTCCACACCCAGTTGTTGCAGATCCTGTTGCAGTTGCTGCAGCGTCATAACACGCCCTCCACCATTGCGTTCTGATTGACGGGCCGCTGTTCCCGGCGCGAGGCAAGCAACTGCCCCTGCAGGGCCACGGTGGCCGCGTTGAAAAAATCCTTGAGCGACAGTTCCAGCTGGAACTGCCGGGCGATGCGTTCGATCAACCGGGCCGCCAGCAGGCTGTTGCCGCCCAGGGCAAAAAAGCCCTGGTGCCGGCCCACCTGCGGCACCTCCAGCAGCTCCTGCCAGAGCGCGGCCACGGCCTCTTCCCATGCCCCTTGCGGCGGCTCTGCACTCTGCGGCTGGATGCCCCGGCGCTGCTCCTGCAGCAGCCACAGCAAAGCCGCGCGATCGACCTTGCCGTTAGCGCTCAGGGGCAGTTCCGGCAGGCTCAGCCAGAGGTCCGGGAGCATGTGTTCGGGCAGCCATTGCCCCAGCCACTGGCGCAGGGCCTGGGGTTCGGGCAGCGGCTCCCGGGCCAGCAGCACCGCCGCCAGCTGCGCTTCGCTGCCGGGCAGCACCAGGCTCAGCGCGCGGTCGATGGCCGGGTGGCGCTCCAGGGCCACATCGATTTCTGCCAGCTCGATGCGAAAGCCGCGGACCTTGACCTGATGGTCCAGGCGCCCGAGAAACTCCAGGCTGGCGTCGGCCCAGTAGCGGCCCTGGTCGCCGGTGCGGTACCAGCGCCGGCCCTCGTGCTCGACAAAGCGCTGGGCGCTGAGGGTCGGCAGGCCGCGATAGCCGGCGGCCACCCCGGCACCGCCGATCCACAGCTCGCCGGGCACCCAGTCCGGGCAGTCCCGGCCCTGGCTGTCCACCACCCGGAAGCACTGGTTGTCCAGGGGCCGCCCGTAGGGGATCGAACGCCAGTGCGCGGGTACCTGCGCCACGTCCTGGTAGTTGGACCAGATCGCCGCCTCGGTGGCGCCGCCCAGGGCCACGAACCGCACGTGGCGGCCCGCCGCTTGCTCCAGGCGCCGTGGCAGGTCGAGGCCGACCCAGTCGCCGGAAACCATGGCCAGGCGCAAGGCGCCCAGGCCGCCGTCGTCGCGCACTTGCAGGGTCAGCATGTCCAGCAGCGCCGGCACCGAGTTCCACACACTCACCCGCTGCTCGCGGATCAGCCGCAGCCATTCCCGGGGCTCCTTGCGCAGCCCGTCCGCCGGCAGCACCAGGGCGCCGCCGACACTCAGCAGGCCGAACAGGTCGTACACCGACAGGTCGAAATCCAGGGCCGAGACCCCCAGCACCCGATCCTCGGCGCTCACCTGGTAGCGTCGGTTGATGGCGCTGATGGTGTTCATCGCCGCCTGGTGGGACAGTTCCACGCCCTTGGGTTCGCCGGTGGTGCCCGAGGTGAAGATCACGTAGGCCAGGGCATCCGCCGCCATCTCCAGGGGTTGCCCCAGCGCCGGTGCGACCAGGGCCTGGGCCAGGGTCACCACCCGCAGCTCGGCGAGCCAGATACCGCCCTCGCGGTGGGCCTGATCGGTGATCACCACCCGCGCCCCGGCGCGCTGGTAGATCATGTCGCGGCGCGCCGGCGGCTGCTCGATGCCCACCGGCACATAGACCGCCCCGGCGGCAAGAGTCCCCAGCACCGCGACCACTTGGTCGCGGCCCTTGGGCAAGGTGATCGCCACCGCGTCACCCGGCTGCACGCCCCACTCGCCCAAGGCCCCGGCCAGTTGCAGAGCCTGCCGGGCTAGCTCGGCGTAGCTCAGGCTGCCCTGCTCGCAGATCAGCGCCACGGCCTCGGGGTTCAGGCGCGCCTGCTGGAAAAAGCCCTGGTGCAGCAACTGCGCCGGGGTCGCGTGGGCGGTGGCATTGACCTGCTGGCGGCGCTGCTGTTGCGCTGCCGGCAGTGGCAAGGGCGCCCCCTGCTGCCAGTCGTTGGCGCACAGCCACAGCAGCAAGGCACGGTAGGCGTCGAACATCTCGTCCAGCAGGCCTTCGGGGAACAGCGCGTCCACCGCGTCCCAGTTCAGCAGCAGGCCGTCGGCCAGCGGGTAGCTCTGGTGGTCGAGCCAGACCTGGGGCGTCTGCGACAGCGCCCAGCCCGGTTCGCCCAGCTGCTCGCGGCAAGTGGCGTCGACAAAGGCCGGGCCCAGGTTGCAGGCGAACACCACCGGCGCGCCCTGGCCACCGCCCTGGCGCAGCCGCGCCCGCTCGCGCAGCACCTCGACCCCGGGCCAGGCGCTGTGGGCGATGTCGCGGTGCAATTGAGCCTGCAACGCCAGGGCCTGCTGGCTGAAGGGCGCGGGCTGGCGCTGGTCGACCTCCAGCAGCACCAGGTTGGAAAAGTCCGCCAGCAGATCAGGCACGCACGGGTGCAGTTCCTGGCGATTGAACAGCGGCACGTTGAGCAGGAAATGCTGGCTGGCGCTCCAGCGCCCCAGCACCTGGGCATAGGCGCAGGCCAGCACGCTGGCCAGGGTCAGGCCGTGTTGCCGGGCGCGCTGCTCCAGGGCCTGCAACTGGCCCTGGTCCAGACGCATGGCCAGGCGGCGAAAACGCGGGGTGCCGAGCTGCTGTGGCTCCTGGGCCAAGGGCAGTTGCGGGCCGTCCGGCAGCTCTTCCAGGCGCTCCAGCCAATAGTCCCGGGCCGCCGCCAGCAGTGGCGCGCGCGCCGCCTGTTCGGCCCGCAGGTAGTCGGCGAAGTTCCAGTCCAGGGCCGGCAGGCTGTGCTCCTGGCCGGCATGGATCAGCGCCAGGTCGCGCAGCAGGATGCCAATGCTGAGCACGTCGGCCACCAGCAGGTCGATGTTCAGGTGCAGGCGGCTGCGGCCTTCGGGCAGCAGGCTCAACTGCACATCGAACACCTGCCCACGGCTGACCTCCAGGCACCGGTGCGAGAGGTTTTCGCGGATCTGCTCCAGGGCCTCGGCAGCCCCGACGCAGGAGGCCTGGCGCAGGTCGTGGACGGTCAGCCCGGGCCAGGGGCTCTGGGGCAGGATGCGCTGGCAGGTGTCGCTGATAAAGCACGCCCGCAGCATCGGATGGCGCTGGCACAGGCGGCGCAGGGCCTGCTCCAGGCGCTGGGGCTCCAGGCCCTGGCCGTCCAGTTCCTGGTACAGGTGGCAGCCGACGCCGCCCAGGGGCATGCCCGGATCGCGGCCGAACCAGTAGGCCTGTTGCAGTGGGGTCAGGGCGAAATCACTGTTGGCCGGAGCGCTGACCACAGCCTGCAGGCGCGGCGCCGCGAGGCCACGGCGAGCCTCGATCAGCGCCCACCAGGCGTCCAGGGTCGGTTGCTGGATCAGTTCGGCGAAGCTCAGGGCCACGCCTTCGGCGGCCAGCAGCGCCGGCAGGCGCATGATGCTCACCGAGTCGAGCCCCTGTTCGATCAGGGAGGCCTGGGGTTCAAGCTCCTCGGCGCTGTAGCCGAGCAGCCGGGCAATGCCTTCGCAGAGTCCTTGGGGTGAATGACTCAGGCCGGCGTCCGCTGGATGAGCGCGTGCCAGTGCTGGGTTATCGGTCATGGTGGACGTTCCTTTGGGGTACGGAAGGGGGTTGGCGCAGGCGCCAGCGATTGATCGCCTCGCGCTCGTGGAACAGCTCCCGATAACGGCCCGGGGCCGCCATCAGTTGGGCGTGGGTACCGCGCTGGGCCAGGTGGCCCTGCTCCAGCAGGAGGATCTGTCCGGCGCTGGGGGCCAGGGTCGGTTTGTGAGTCACCAGCAGCACCGTGTGCTTGCGCGCCAGTTGCAGCAGGCAACGGTTGACCCGGGCCTCGCTGATGGCATCCAGGGCCGCGGTGGGTTCGTCCAGCAGGATCAGGCTGGCGTCCTTGAGCAGCACCCGGGCCAGGGCCAGGCACTGGCGCTCGCCCCCGGAGAGGCTGACGCCACCCTCGCCGACCCGGGTCTGCCAGCCCTGGGGCAGGCGCTGGGCCACAAGGTCCAGGCCGGTGGCGCGGGCGGCATCCATCAGTTGGCTGTCGCTGGCCTCGGGGCCGCCCAGGCGCAGGTTGTCCAGCAGGCTCGCAGCCAGCGGCGGACAGTCCTGGAACATCAGGGCGATGGAACGATCGCGCTGGGCGGCGGACAGTTGGCGCAGGTCGACACCCCCCAGCAAAATGGCGCCGCTATCGACATCGCTGAACCGCGCCAGCAGGCGCAGCAGGCTCGACTTGCCGGAGCCGGAGGCGCCCACCAGCAAGTTCAGCGAGGCCGGCGCCAGCTCGAAGCTGATGCCCTGCAGGATCACCTGCTCCTGGCGCACCAGCCCCAGGTCGCGCACCTGCACCTGATGCCCCCGGGGTTCCTCGGGCTGGCTCGGCTCCGGCAGCGCCGGCAGGCGCAACAAGTGGCGCAAACGGTTCAGGCCATGGCGGGTCTGGCGCAAGGTCGTGCCTAGGTTGACCAGGGTGCCCATGGGCTCCACCAGGCAGGTGGCGAGCACCGCCAGCGCCAGGTACTGGGCCACTCCCAGGCTGCCACCGAGCACTGCATACAGGCCGCACAGCAGCATCGCGGTGTAGCCGGCCTGGAGCACCACCGCCAGCCCCAGGGCCGCCGGAAAGGTCCGCCAGTGGGCCCGACGCTGGGCCCGGCGCTGCTGCTGCAAGGCCTCGGTGAGCAGGCTGAAGCCTTCGCCGGTGCGGCCACTGGCACGCAGCAGCGGCTGCTGGCGCAGGAACTCCAGGACCCGCGCCGCCGCCTCGTTGGCCGCCGCCTCACTGCGGCTTTCGGCCTGGCCGCCCCAGCGCACGCCCCAGTGGTAGAACACCAGCAGCAGGGGCACGCTGGCCAGGGCCGCCAGGGCCATGGTGCGGTCATAGAAGAACAGCGCCACAAGCAGCGCCAGGGGCGTCAGCAAGGCGTTGGCCATGGGCTGCAACAGGTGCGCCGGGGTGCTCATGATCTGCAGTACGGTGTGGGTCACCAGCCGATTGAGCTCGGCGCTGCGGCGCTCGACGAACCACTCCAGGGGCAAGCGCACCAGTTGTTCGCCGATGCGCAGGTTCAGCGACTGGGCCGCCGCGGCGCCCGCGCGGTAGCCCGCCAGTTGCGCATGCCGGCGCAACCCCAGGCACAGCAGCGCGAAACCGGCAAAGGCCCCGGCCCATCGCCACGGCGCCTGCCCGGCAGCGGCATCGAACAGGCTGGCAAAGGCCATGGGCAACAGGGCCAGCGCCGCGCCTTGGGCCAGGGCACTGGCGGCCACGGCCAGCAAGGCCCGGCGCAGCAGGCTGGCTTCGGCCGGCTGCAAACTGCGTAACAGTGCGCCAATCATGCCTGCTCCCCCGCCGTTTCCACGGCGCAGAACTGCTGCGCCGCCCACAGCCCGGCATACACCCCCTGCTGCTCCAGCAGGGCCGGGTGCCGGCCGCATTCCACCAGTCGCCCGGCCTGCAGCACGGCAATCTGGTCGGCATCCTGGATACTGCTCAGGCGATGGGCGATCACCAGCACCGTGCGCCCCGCCGCCAGCCGCGACAACGCCTGCTGGATCGCCGCTTCGGATTCCGGGTCGCTGGCGGCGGTGGCTTCGTCCAGCACCAGGATCGGTGCCTGGCTGAGCATCGCCCGGGCAATGCCCAGGCGCTGCACTTCACCACCGGAGAGCTGCACGCCACTGCCCAGCTGGGTGTGATAACCCTGGGGCAAGGCAGCGATACGACTGTGGATCTGCGCCGCCCGGGCCGCCTCCTCGACCTCGGCCAGCGTGGCCTCGGGACGCCCCAGGCGCAGGTTGTCCAGAACGCTGCTGCGCAGCAGGCGCACGTCCTGGAAGACAAAGGCCACCTGGCGATAGAGGGTCGCGCTGTCCATGTCCCGCAGGTCGACGCCGCCGATGCGGATGGCCCCGGCGCTGACGTCGGCAAAGCGCGCCAGCAAGGTGGCCAGGGTCGACTTGCCAGCGCCCGAATCCCCCACCAGGGCGGTCAGGGTGCCCGGTTGCAGGCACAGGTCGATGCCGTGCAGCACCTGGGTGCCGTCGGGGTAGCTGAAAGCCACTTCATCAAAGATCACCTGATGCCCCTCGGGCTCCCGGGAAAACGCCGGCTGCGCCTGCACCGGGGTACTCAGCACGGTGCTGATGCGCTGCGCCGCCGCCCGGCCCTGGACCAGGGAATCGGCGCCATGCCCCAATGCCGCCACCGGCGCCGCCAGGGCCGGGCCAAGCAGGGCGAACGGCAACAGTTGCACCGGGTGCAGCCAGCCGGCCGCCGTCAGCGCCACCCCGGCCACCAGCACCAGGGCCAGCACCAGCAAGGGCGACAGCAGCACCTCGACACTCGCCCCCAGGCCCGCCCAGCGCTCCACCCACTGGGAGAAAAAACGCCCGAAGCCCTGCACCGCGTGGACGAAATCCGCCTGCACCCGCTCGGCACGGCCGAAGGACTTGACCATGGCGATGCTCTGCACAAAGTTCAGGGTCGCGGTGGACAGGTCGCCCAGGGCCGCCCCCAGGCGCTGGCGCTCGGCCTGATAGGCCGGGGTGCGCATGACCCGCAAGCGCCACAGCGCCAGCAATGGTGGCAGCAGCACCACCAGGGTCATGGGCAGGCTCACCCTGAGCAGGTAGACCAGGCTGGCCAAGGGCACCACCAGCGCCGCCACCAGGTTGTTGGGCAGGTGCGCCACCAGCTGGTGCAGGGCGCCGACATCATCCAGCAAGGCCCGTTCGGCGGTCTCCCGCTGCTGGCCGAACCAGGCCAGGGGCACCCGTGCCAGGTGCGCGGCGATGCGCTGGCGCAACTGACGTTGCAGGTCGCTGTCGGCCAGGTGGGTGATCTGCAATGCCGCCGCCAGCCCCAGCAGGCGCAGGAGCAAGGCGGCGGCGCCGGCCAGCAGCCAGAACTGCGCACGCTGCGCATCCAGCTCGCCGGCCAGCAGCAGCGGCGCCAGTTCGGCCACGGCAATGAACGGCAACAGCCCCACCAGCGCCGCCAGGGCCTGCAGCAGCATGGCCGCCAGCAGGCGCCCGCGCACCGGGTGCAACAGGTCGCAAAGTCCTTGTCGTTCAGCCACGGGCGCCACTTCCCTCCAGGGGTTCGGCCTGGGCGCCGAAGTACAGGGCCTGGATCGCCTCGCGCAGGTGCTTGCGGCTGACCTTGCCGACCCCGGTCTGGGGGAAAGCCGGGATGAACTCGAAGCGGTCCGGCAGCTTGAACGCCGCCAGGCCCTGGGCCCGCAGGTGGCGCAGCAGTTCCGGGGCCCGGGGCGCGGTGCCACGGGGGATGACGAAGGCGCAGGTGCGTTCGCCCAGGAAGGCATCAGGCATCGCCACCAGGGCGATGTCGGCCACCGCCGGGTGGCTGAGCAGCAGGTTTTCCACTTCTTCGGCAGCGATCTTTTCGCCCCCGCGGTTGATCAGGTCCTTGTCGCGCCCTTCCACCATCAGGTAGCCGTCGGCGGTGAGCATGACCCGGTCGCCGGTGCGGTAGAAACCATCGGCCGTGAAGGCCTGGGCGTTGTGCTCGGGGTAACGGTAGTAACCGCGGATGGTGTAGGGGCCGCGGGTCAGCAACTGCCCCACCTGCCCCACCGGCACCGGCTGGTCGTGCTCGTCCACCACACGAATTTCGTCCGCCGGCGACAGCGGCCGGCCCTGGGTGTGCAGCACCCGCTGTGGCGGGTCCTCGGGGTCGGTGTAGCAGATCAGCCCCTCGGCCATGCCGAACACCTGCTGCAGGCGGCAGCCGAGCACCGGCTCGATGCGCCTTGCGGCCTCGTAGCTGAGCTTGGCGCCGCCCACTTGCAGCAGTTGCAACGGCGCCAGGCCACGCCCACGGGCCTGGGCCGCTTCCAGCCAGACCAGGGCCAGGGGCGGCACCAGCGCGGCGTGGGTCACCCCCTGGCGCTCGATCAGTTCGAAGCAGACTTCCGGGCTCGGCGTGGGGCTCAGCACCACCCGCCCGCCCACCGAAAAGGTGCCGATGAACCCTGGGCAACACATGGGAAAGTTGTGCGCCATGGGCAGCGCCACCAGGTACACGCTGGCCTTGGACAGGCCACAGCGCTCGGCGCTGGCGCGCAGGTTGTAGAGGTATTCGTGGTGCCGGCGCGGGATCAGCTTGGGCACTCCGGTGGAGCCGCCGGAGAGCTGGAAGCAGGCCACCGCGTCGGCGCTGGGGGACGGGAAGGTGCGCGCCGGCGCCGGCTCATACAGGCTGTGCAAGGCCGTGAATTCCTCGGCCTCGCCGGCGACTACCACCCACTCCAGCTGCGGGTTGCGGTCCTTGAGGTCGCGGGCCATGGCCCGATAGTCGAAGCTGGCGTCCCGGTCGGCGCAGAAGTAGGCCCGGGCCTGGGCGAACTCGCAGAAGCGACCGATTTCCAGGTGCCGATGGGCCGGCAGCGCGAAGATCGGCCGCACCCCGAGGCGGTAAAGGGCAAAGCAGACTTCGACGAAGGCCGCACTGTTGGGCAGTTGCAGCACCACGTTGTCGCCGGCCCGCAGCCCCAACCGGTACAGGCCGGCGGCCAGTTGGTCGACCCGCAGGTCCAGTTGCCGGTAGCTCAGGTGCTGCTCGCCCTCGGTCAGCGCTTCACGCTCGGCAAAGGCCTGGGCGGCGCTGCGCAGCAGGTCGCCAAAGGTTTCGTCGCGCCAGTAGCCGGCCTGGCGGTAGCGCTGGGCTAAGTCTTCGGGCCAAGAGGGGCAATCCTTGAGGTCATCGAAAGTGGACATGCTGTCTCCTGATGTTTTTTACGCAAATAGCGGCCCTGGACCTGAAAGATCAGGCCCCTGGAATGAGCTGGAAACCGCCGTCAGGGTTGGCGGGAATGAAGAGTCGCCGGCGGTCCTGCGGCGCTGTGGAGCAAGGGGTCGTCCATGGAGGGCTGTCGCGCCTGGAAATGAGAGTGATTATTAATAAGTAATTTGCCGGACCCGGCAATCGGCAGGACATTCGTTTGCGCGGCTTTTTCTTTTGATTGCGCGGCGCGCCCCGGAAAGAGCGCGGCAGGACGGTGCTCGAAGGCTAAAGGATAATCATTCTTAATTACAGAAAGGCAATTTCCTGATAGCGTATGGCCTCTTTTCCGGTCTACAGGGAGTTCGCCATGCTCAGCCCCAACGCTGCGCCGCAGCCTGTCAAAAGGGATACCACCCTGCACTTTCCCAACCCGCAGCACACCGGGTCGGCCGCTGTAGTCCCGGAGGTCACCCTCTCCACCGGGACCGTGCTGATGGACAGCCAGATGTGGATGCAGGAGCCGCTCTGGGAAGGCCTGAAAATCATCCTGGTGCTCAGCGGCCAGCTCAATTGCCGGGTCGAAGGCCAGCCCGAAGTGGAGATCCGCGGGCCGACCCTGTGCGCCGTGGCCAACCAGGGCGAGCACTGCGGCGACCACCTGTTCGCCAGCGGCGTGCCGGTGCGCTACACCACGGTGCAGCTGGACTTCCCCTCGATCCGCAATGTCGGCCTGGAACCCGAGCGCCTGCTCGATCAGCGCGGCGGCGGCCCGATGCTGTTCTGCCAGCCGGCGAGCAAACCGCTGCTGGCCCTGGCGCAACAGATCTTCACCTGCCCGCTGCAGGGCCCGACCCGCTCCTTCTACCTGGGCGGCAAGGCCCTGGAACTCACCGCCCTGGGGGTCGAGGGGATTCTCGCCCAGGCCGAATCCAGGCCACTGCAGGACAGCCCATGCAGCTCGGCGGACATCGAGCGCATCCATGCCGCCCGTGACCTGCTGCTCAACTCATTGCAGGATTCGCCTTCGCTGTCGGAGCTGTCGCGCCAGGTGGGCCTGAACCCGCGCAAGCTCACCGCCGGTTTCCGTCAGGTGTTTGGCACCAGCGTCTATGCCTACCTGCAGGAGCAGCGCCTGGGCGAAGCCTATCGCTTGCTGGCCAGTGGCGAGACCAATGTCTCCAGCGCGGCTTATCGGGTCGGCTATAGCCCGGCGCATTTCTCCACGGCCTTTCGCAAGCGCTTCGGGGTGTCACCCAAGTCCTTGCGTTGAGCCCGCTCCTGCTCGAGCCTGCTCCATCCAAAGCTGCGCCTGGTGATCCGGGCGCCCTCCCCGCGCCGTACCGCAAACGAAAGAAATGGTCGCTCAAGCCAAAGTTTTAGCCCGCAACCCAAGCTCACAAATGAGATAAGTTTGCATTCTCATTTAATCCCCATCACGGAGTGAAGCATGGGTAGCCGCGTTGCGCACCGAAACACCTCAGGTTGTCCCGTCAATTGTGTGGTCTCGCGTCCGGCTCTGGGCCGCAACCCGCTGGCGTGCCTGATCCACGGCCTGGCCCTGGGCCTCTCGCTGACCCAGGCCGGCGCCGCGCTGGCCGCCGATGGCGATACCGACCAGGACCACGCCCTGACCCTGGACACCAGCGTGATCAGCGCCACCCAGCCCGACTCCGCCACCGGGCCGCAGGCCGGTTACGTGGCCAAGCGCAGCCTCAGCGGAACCAAGACCGATGCCAGCCTGAGCGAAATTCCCCAGTCGATTTCCGTGATCACCCGTGACCAGATGGATGCCCAGCAGGTGCAGTCGGTGAACGAGGCGCTGCGCTACACCGCCGGGGTCCAGGCCAATACCACCGCCGCCAGCCAGCGCTTCGACACCCTCTCGATCCGCGGTTTCGACGTCACCACCGGCATGCTCCGCGATGGCCTCAAGGGCAATACCGCCCAGGCCTGGCCCAAGGTCGAAGCCTATGGCCTGGAGCGCATCGATGTGCTCAAGGGCCCGGCCTCGGTGCTGTTCGGGCAGAACTCGCCGGGGGGCGTGGTCAACCAGATCAGCAAGCGCCCGCTGGACAAGCCCTTCCATGAAGTGCAGATCCAGGGGGGCAGCTTCGACCGGGCCCAGGGCCAGTTCGACTTCAGCGGCCCGCTGGACGATGAAGGGCAGTTTCTCTATCGCCTGGTGGGCCTGGAGCGCGACAGCGGCACCCAGTTCGATCACATCAAGGACGACAAACAGTACTTCGCGCCCTCCTTCACCTGGAAGCCCAACGACGACACCAGCCTGACCCTCCTGGCCGACTACACCCAGGACACGTTCGGCGCGCCGCGGGTGTTCCTGCCGGCCCAGGGCACCCTGCTTGGCAACCCCAATGGCAAGGTCAAGCACAACGTCTTCCTCGATGAGCCGGGGCTGGACAACGACCGCACCCAGTACTCCCTGGGCTACCTGCTGGAGCACCGCCTGAATGACGTCTGGAGCCTCAATTCCAGCGCCCGCTACGGCCACGTCAACCTGCTGACCAACACCGCCAGCGGCATGTCCCTGGCCCCGGACCTGCGCACCCTGAACCGCGCTGCCTATCGCTTTCGCATCGTCGGCGACACCTACTCCCTGGACAACAATGCCCAGGCCCGCTGGAACCTGGGCAGCACGCAAATGGTGTCGCTTTTGGGGATCGACTACCGGCGCACCCGCGAGGACTACTACCTGCGCGGCGGCGCGGCTTCGCCCATCGACATCTATAACCCGGTGCACGGCGGCGTGTTCGACCCCAGCACGCCGTTCACCAACACCGTGCAGCGCGCCGATCAGGTCGGGGTCTACGCCCAGCAGCAGTTCACCTTCGATGAGCATTGGGTGCTCACCGTCGGCGGACGCCAGGACCGCTCCAGCGCCCGTACCGATAACCGCATGAACGACAGCGGCAGCAAGCAGGACGACGAAAAGTTCACCTACCGCACCGGGCTGGTGTACCTGGCGGACAACGGCCTGGCGCCCTACATCAGCTATTCCACGTCCTTCGACCCGGTGCTGGGCACCAACTTCTACGGCACGCCGTACAAGCCCACCAGCGCCAAGCAATCGGAAGTGGGGGTCAAGTACCAGCCGCCGGGCATCGACAGCTACATCACCCTGTCGCTGTTCGACCTGACCCAGGAAAACGTCCTGACCACCGACCCGGCCGAACGCCTGAACAAGATCCAGACCGGCGAGATCAACGTGCGCGGCGTCGAGCTCGAAGGCAAGGCCAGCCTGGCCCGGGGCCTGGACCTGCTGGCGGCGCTGACCTACAACGACGCCGAAGTGAGCAAGAGCAACAACCCGCTGGAGAAGGGCAAACGCCCCACCGACACCCCGGAAAAAATGGCCTCGCTGTGGGCCGACTACACCTTGCCCGAAGGCCCCCTCAGCGGCCTGGGCTTTGGCGCCGGGGTGCGTTACATCGGCTCCACCGAGGCCGATGCCGCCAACACCCAGCGCGTGCCCTCCTACACCTTGCTGGACGCGGCGGTGCACTACGACTTCGACAAGCTGATCCCGGCGGCCAAGGGCCTGCGCCTGGCGGTGAATGCCACCAACCTCACCGACAAGCGCTATTACGAAGGCTGCTCGCTGACCAATTGCAGCGCCGGTTATGACCGCAGTGTCATCGCCAGCCTGCGCTATCGCTGGTAAGCCGCCGATGCTGTCCATGCGTGATCTCTGGCTCAGGCTGCACCGCTGGCTGGCCCTGTGCCTGGGGCTGTTCCTCGCGCTGCTGGGCCTCAGTGGTTCGCTGTTGGAGCTCAAGGGGCCGATCCTGCGCTGGGAGGTCGGTGCGCAGATGCTGCAACTGGCCCCTGGCGAGCATGGCACGCGGCTGCAACAGGACGCCTGGATCAGGGCCGCCTCCGACGCCTACCCGCAATTGCACAAGGTCTTCGGCGCAGCCCCACCGCGCCAGGGCTTTCTCGAATCGGACAATGTGATCGTCTTCGGTGCCCTCAAGGAGCGTCCCGGCACCGGCATCGCCATGATCGATCCTTATAGCGGCGAACCCCGGGGCTTCTTCGTCTTCGAGGACCTGTGGCTGGCCAAGCTAGTGGCGCTGCACCGCAGCCTGCTGCTGCCGCCAGCCTGGGGGTCGAACCTGGTGCTGCTCTGTGGCCTGGCGCTGCTGGGCTCCCTGGGCAGTGGCCTGTACCTGTGGTGGCCGGGCCGGCGCAGCTGGTGGAAGGCCGCCAGCCTGCGTCCCGGCAGCCGGGGCAACCGGCGCCTGCGGGAATGGCACAACGTGGCGGCGGCCTGGCTGTGCCTGCCGCTGCTGCTGATTGCCGGCAGCGGTGCCTGGCTGGCACGCCCCGACCTCTTCACCTGGCCCGGCGCCCAGCCGATGGCGATCAAGCCGCTGTTTTCCGCGGCCCATGGCCACTTGCTGCTGGGCACCCCCGGCGCCTGGCTGGCTTTTCTCTGCGGCATTTCGTTACCCCTGCTGTACCTCACCGGCCTGCTGCTGTGGTGGCGCAAGCGCGCTGCCCGCCGGGCCGTCCAATCGTTCAAGGAAACTAGCCATGACACACCGTGATTTCTTGCGCCGGGCCCAGCGCGGGCTCTTGCTCGGCCTGCTGCCCCTGGGCCTGCTATGGGCCGCCACGGCCAGCGCCGCAACCCTCACCGACCTGGCCGGGCGCCAGGTCCAGGTGCCGGAGAAGGTCGAGCACATCCTGCTCGGTGAAGGCCGGATGATCTATTCCCTGTCGCTGCTCGAAGGGCAGAACCCGTTCGCCCGTCTCGCCGGCTGGCAAGGGGACTTTTGCGGCCTCGACGTGCAGGGCTACGAGGCCTATCACAAGGTCTTCCCCCAGGCCGACAAGGTGCCGCTGGTGGGCGGCACCTCGGCCGAGACCTTCAGCGTCGAAAAGGCCCTGGCGGTGCACCCGGACCTGGCGATCATGGCCCTGAGCGGCGGCCATGGGCCCGGCCCGGACAGCGAAGCGGTGAAACAGCTGGAGGCCGCCGGGGTGGCGGTGATCTTCGTCGACTTCAGCGACCATCCCCTGGGCAACACCGTGCCCAGCATGCGCCTGCTGGGCCAGGCCCTGGGCCGTGAGCAGCGGGCCGAGGAATTCATTGCCTTCTATCAGCAGTCCCTGGCCCGGGTCAGCGATACCCTGGCCAAGGCCGGCAAGATCAAGCAGCCGAAGATCTTCGTCGACATGCTCGCCGGGTTGCAGGATTGCTGCGGTTCCCCGGGCACCGGCAACTTCGGCGAAATGATCAAGCTGGCGGGTGGGCGCAACATTGCCGACGGGCGCATACCCGGCCCCATTGGTGTGCTCAACGTGGAGTACATCCTCTCCAGCGACCCGGACGTTTACGTGGCCACCGGGGTCTTCGCCGCCGGCCAGGGCGGCGTAACCCTGGGTTATTCCGCCACCTTGCAACAGGCCCGGGACAGCCTGCGCCAGGCCGCCAACCGCCCGCCGCTGAATGAACTGCGGGCGGTGCGCGAAGGCAATGTGCACGGCTTGTGGCACATCTTCTATGACTCGCCGGAACACCTGATCGCGGTCCAGGCCCTGGCCAAGTGGCTGCACCCGCAGCTGTTCAAGGACCTGGACCCGGACCAGACCCGCCGCGAGCTGTACCAGCGCTTCATGCCGATTCCCGCCAGCGGCGTGTTCGCCACGAGCCTGAAACCATGACCCAGGCTGCCACCGACGTGGCGGACAGCCTTGCCGCCAGCCATTACCAGAGGCGCCACGGGCGCCGAGTGCTGCTGTTGGGCGGGCTGGCCCTGGCCCTGCTGCTGTCCCTGGCCCTGGACATCACCACCGGGCCTTCCGGGATGAGCCTGTCGCGCCTGCTGCAGGTGCTCTGGGACCCGGGCTCGATGCCCCGGGTGGAAGCGGTGATCGTGTGGAACGTGCGCCTGCCCTACGCTTTGATGGCGGTGCTGGTGGGGGCCGCCCTGGCCCTGGCCGGCGCCGAGATGCAGACCGTGCTCGACAACCCCCTGGCCAGCCCCTTCACCCTCGGTGTGTCCGCTGCCGCGGCGTTCGGCGCAGCCCTGGCCATCGTCCTCGGCCTGGGCCTTCCCGGGGTGCCGGCGCAATACCTGATCTCGGCCAACGCCTTCCTCTTCGCCCTGGCCTCGGTGGCCCTGCTGTACCTGCTGGCGCGCTGGCGCGGCTTCGGTGTGGAGAGCCTGGTGCTGTTCGGCATCGCCCTGGTGTTCGCCTTCAACGCCCTGGTGGCGCTGCTGCAATTCGTCGCCACCCAGGACAGCCTGCAGCAACTGGTGTTCTGGACCCTGGGCAGCCTGGCCCGCGCCTCCTGGGAAAAGCTCGCGGTACTGGCCCTGGCGTTGCTGCTGTGCCTGCCCTTCTCCCTGCGCCAGAGCTGGGCCCTCACCGCCCTGACCCTGGGCGAGGAACGGGCCCGCAGCTTCGGCATCGACGTTGGCCGCCTGCGCCTGCTGTCACTGTTGCGCATCAGCCTGCTGTCGGCCCTGGCGGTGTCCTTTGTCGGCACCATCGGCTTTATCGGCCTGATCGCCCCGCACATCGCCCGCCTGCTGGTGGGCGAAGACCATCGGCTGTTCCTGCCGGCCAGCGTACTCAGCGGCGGGCTGATCCTGTCCATGGCCTCCATCGCCAGCAAGGCGCTGATCCCCGGGGTGCTGATTCCGGTGGGTATCGTCACCGCCCTGGTGGGCATTCCCTTCTTCATGGCCATCGTCATGCGCAACCGTCGAGGTGTCCTGTGAAGCCGCCTGTGTCCTCCAACGCCGGCCTGTGCACCGCCGGCCTGAACATGCACTACGGCAACCGCCAGGTGCTGTGCGACGTGGCCCTGCCGCCCCTGGCCGGGGGCAGCGTGACCGCGCTGATCGGCCCCAACGCGGCGGGCAAGTCGACCCTGCTGCGGGGCATCGCCGGGTTGCAGAAAACCACCGGGCAAGTGCTGCTCGATGGCACCGATCTGAACCGCCTGCCCCAGGTGGAGCGGGCGCAGCACATCGTCTACCTGCCCCAGAGCCTGCCGGAACGCACCCGCCTGTGCGCCTTCGAAGCAGTGCTCAGCGCGGCCATGGCCGGGCATCGCGCTGGCGGTTTCGCCCCTGGCCGGCCCAGCGCGGCGGTGCTGCACGGGGTCGAACAAGTGCTGCAGGACCTGGACCTCACCGCCTTGGCCGACCGCCCGATCGACGCCCTCTCCGGTGGCCAGCGCCAACTGGTGGGCCTGGCCCAGGCCCTGGTGCGCCAGCCCCGGGTGCTGCTGCTGGACGAACCCACCAGCGCCCTGGACCTGTACCACCAGTGCCAGGTCGTGGAAGCCATCACCCGAGCCACCCGCGAGCGCCAGTTGATCACCCTGGTGGTGGTCCACGACATCAACCTGGCCCTGGGTTTCAGCCAACAGGTGGTGGTGCTGCACCATGGCCGCCTGGCCGCCGCCGGGCCGGCCCTGGAGGTGATCAACCCACAACTGCTGCGCGACGTCTATGGCGTCGACGCCAGCCTGGAACAGGTACGCGGTCGACCGCTGGTGATGGTCGACGGCCGCCTGCCCTCTCACTCAGCCCTGGGATAATCCATGACCCACGCTCAACAGTTGCCCCTCGACACCCTGGACACGCCCCAGGCCGCCCCGGCCTTCGACCTGCGCCCGCTGCTGGTGGCCAACCTGGCCTGCACCATGGCGATGATGGCGTTCGTTTCGCTGATCGGCCCCATTGCGCGGATTCTCGGCCTGGCCACCTGGCAGGCGGGGATGGCGGTGACCGTCTCCGGGGTGATCTGGATGCTCCTGGCCCGCCCCTGGGGCCGGGCCAGTGACCGCCTCGGTCGGCGGCGCATCCTGCTGCTGGGCACCGGCGGCTTCACCCTGGCCTTTCTCGCCCTCAGCCTGTTTATCGATGTGGCGCTGCACGCCCTGCCTTCGGCGCTGCTGGCGTTTGCCGGGTTGCTGCTGGGGCGAGGCCTGATCGGGGTGTTCTATGCGGCAATTCCGGTGGGCGGCTATGCGCTGATCGCCGACAACATCGAACCCGAGCATCGCGCTCGGGCCATGGCGTCCCTGGGGGCGGCCAACGCCTGCGGGCTGGTCCTGGGGCCGGCGCTTGCTGCATTGCTGGCGCGCCACAGTCTGAGCCTGCCGTTCTATGTGCTGGCGGTGCTGCCGCTGCTGGGGTTTGCCTTCCTCAAGGCACGGCTGCCGCGCCAGGAACTGCACCTCAAGCAGCCGCCCAAGCCGGTGAGCCTGGGCGACCCGCGCCTGCGCCGGCCGCTGGTGGTGGCGTTCGTCTCGATGCTGTGCGTGGCCATGGCGCAAATCACCGTGGGCTTCTTCGCCCTCGACCGCCTGGGCATGAGCCCGGCCGACGCGGCGCAGACCGCCGGCATTTCCCTGACCCTGGTGGGGGTGGCGCTGATCGCCTCGCAACTGGTGGTGCGCAAACTGGAATGGCCGCCGCTGCGGATGATCCGCATCGGCGCCCTGGTAGCGGCGCTGGGCTTTGTCACCAGCATTCTCGCGGCCCAGGCCTGGGTGCTGTGGCTGGGGTTCTTTGTTTCGGCCGCCGGCATGGGCTGGATCTTCCCCTCCTTCGCCGCCCTGGCCAGCAACTCGGTGGAGGCCGCCGAACAGGGCGCCACGGCCGGCTCCATCGGCGCGGCCCAGGGCCTGGGGGTAGTGGTCGGGCCCCTGGCCGGGACCCTGATCTACGGGCTGGAGCCACGCCTGCCCTACCTGCTGGCGGCGCTGCTGCTCGTACTGGTGGCCTGCTGGCCCGTAGCCCGACGCCGGTAACCTTCGGGCGAACGACGCGCGTTGTCGAAACCCTGCGGCCCTGTCGCCGCTGCCGGCCTGCGGCAGCGGCTACACGCTGGTGCGGCTCATGCGGCCCAGGGCCAGGCTGTACAGCAGCAAGGCCAGGGTCGCCAGGGCGCCACCCGCCAGGCCGACATAGGCAAAGCCCAGTTGCCCGCCGACCCAACTGCCCAGCAGCGCACCGCCGCCAATGCCGATGTTGTAGATCCCGGAGAACATCGCCATCGCCACGTCGGTGGCATCCGGCGCCAGTACCAGCACCTTGGATTGCAGAGCCAGGCCGAAGCCCATGATCGCCATGCCCCAGAACACACTCAGGGCCACCAACGACCAGACGTGGCCATTGAGCGGCAACAGCAGGCTCAGGCACAGCGCCAGCAGCGCCACCGCGGTCAGTAGAAACCCCTGGGGGCTGTGGCGGTGCAGCCAGCTGAACAGCAGCGAGCCGATGATCCCGGCGCCGCCGAACACCAGCAGGACCAGGGTCACCACCTCGCCCCCCAGGCCCGCCGCCACCTTGATAAAGGGCTCGATGTAGCTGTAGGCGGTGAACTGCGCCGTCACCACCAGGGCGGTAAGCACATAGATCGCCACCAGCGCCGGGCGCTTGAACAGCAGCGGCAGGCTGCGCAAGGAACCGGAGTTCTGACTCGGCAGCAGCGGCAAGGTGCGCATCAGCCACAGCACCAGCAAGCCAGCCATGGCCGCGATCACGGCGAACGTGGTGCGCCAGCCCAGGGCCTCGCCCAGCAAGCGGCCCAGGGGAATGCCCAGGACCATGGCCAGTGAGGTGCCCGTGGCCAGCAGCCCGAGAGCCTGCACCTGCTTGCCCGGCGGCGCCAGGCGCACCGCCAGGGACGCGGTGATGGACCAGAACAGTGCATGGGCCAGGGCCACGCCGATGCGGCTGAACATCAGCAGGCCGAAGTTGCTGGCCAGGCTGGAGAACACATGGCTGACGATAAACAGCCCGAACAGCACCGTGAGCAGCCGGCGCCGCTCGATGTTGCGGGTCAGCAGCATCACCGGCAGCGAGGTCAGGGACACGATCCAGGCGTAGATGGTGAGCATCAGCCCGACCCGCTCGGTGGGCAGGTCGAAGCTGGCGCCGATGGCGCTGAGCAGGCCCACCGGTACGAACTCGGTGGTGTTGAAGACAAAGGCCGCCAACGCCAGCGCGATGACCGGCTGCCAGTTGCCTTGGGGTGTCGCCGCGGAATCACTCATGGGGGGGCGTCATACTCTTTCGATGATTGAACGGGTCCGGGACCCGCTGGAAAAATGCACAACCCGGGCCAGCGTTGCTGCTCCCGGATTGCGGGCAAAGGCTCCCAGGCGGAGCCAGGGTGCAGCCCCGCTTCAATTCCCTTGGGCGGTTTGCGCAAAGACCTGCATGGCCAGCGCCACGCCCTGCAGCAGGCGCGCCGCGCTGACGCCGTCGCGGGCTTGCACCGACAGCCCGTGGAGCACCGTAGAGTAATAATCGCCCAGTGAAGTTGCATCGATGTGGCCGGGCAATTCACCCGCCTGCTGCGCGGCTTCCAGGCGCTGGATAATGCTTGCGGTACGCGCCCGGCGATGTTCGGCCAGCCATTCGCGCACGCTGTCGTTGTCGCTTGAGCAGTTCACCGCCGAGGCCACCACCATGCAGCCACGGGGGCCGTCGGCCCGGGTGTAGAGTGCCACCGCTTCTTGCAGCATGCGCTCGATGGCGACGTAGGCGCAGGGCTCTTGCAGGGCCAGGTCGGCGAAACCGCCTTCCTGGCTTTCGTACAGCTCGATGGCCTCGCGAAACAACGCCTCCTTGGAGCCGAAGGCGGCATAGATGCGCGCCGAGGCGATGCCCAGGGCGGCCACCAGGTCGGCCATGGAGGTGGTTTCGAAACCACGGCGCCAGAACAGTTCGAGCGCCTGGCGCAGTGCCTGGTGACGGTCGAATTCGCGGGGTCTTCCAGCCATGGGGGTCGGGTATCTCGTCGGGACAGGGAAGGCGTTCGGTTGAGCCCGAACAGCCGGTTGGCGCAGGGCGCCGGGACGAAATGATATTAGATTTGCGCCAGCCGCGGCCAATTTCCGTGGCCGCGGCCTTGCCTGCGCCCTGCCTCAGTCACGGCCCTCCTGCAGAAACGGCAGCAGCAGCGCGAGAAACTCCTCCGGTGCCTCTTCCATGATGAAGTGCCCGCAGTCCTGGACAATGGCCCCGCGCAGGTCATTGGCATGGCCCTGCAGGGTCAGCAGAGGTGCATCGTTGGTGGCGTGCTCGGCACCAATGGCCAGCACCGGCATGGTCAGCGGCCGCTGCGCGCGCAACTGATTCTGGCGCACCGTCTCGGGGATCGCCCGGTAATAGGCGAAGCCTGCGCGCAACCCGCCCGGGGCAGCGTAGGCCTCGATGTAGACTTCGGCGGCCACCGCCTCGCGGCGATGGGACCAGTGGTCGAAGATGTAATTCAGGTAGGCCCGCTCGCGCCCGGCGATCAAGGCTTCCGGCAAATCCCGCAGTTGGTTGAACATGAAGTGCCAGAGAAAGATGTTCTGCTCCGGCGCGACGAAAATCGGTGGTGCATCCGCCAGCCCGGGAATCACCGCCTCGGTCAGCGCCAGGCGCTCCACCGCCTGGGGATGGTCGCTGGCCAGGGCGTAGGCGATCCACATGCCGACGTCGTGGCCGACCACGCTGTAGCGCTCGAAACCCAACTGCCCCATCACCTGGTGCAGCACCCCGGCCACATGGCCGGTGTCGTAGCCGTGCTCCGGGCGGTCGGACTGGCCGCTGCCCGGCGGGTCCACGGCAATGGCCTGGAAGCCTTGGGCAGCCAGGGCCTGGATCACCTGACGCCAGGCGTACCAGGTCTGCGGCCAGCCGGGAATCAGCAGCACCGGCCGGCCCGTGCCGGCGATGACACAGTGGATGCGCTGGCCGTCGACGCGCACATAGCGGTGAGCCAGGTCGAGGCTGTCGGCCTGGAGGGTGTCAATCAAAGCGTTCATGGTGTGTTCTCGCTGAGGGGTCAGGCAATGCCGAGCATGGCGTTGATCTGTTGGCGGTCGATCTGCGCGCCGGCGAAGTCATCGAAGATGCGCTGGGTGACCTGGATCATGTGCTGGTTGATGAAGGCCACCCCTTCCCGAGCACCGTCTTCCTGGTCCTTGAGGCAGCACTCCCATTCCAGGGTCGCCCAGCCCGGGTAGTCGTATTGCGCCAGCTTGGAAAAGATCCCCTTGAAGTCCACCTGGCCATCGCCCAGGGAACGGAAGCGCCCGGCGCGCTCGACCCAGGCGCTGTAGCCGCCGTAGATGCCCTGGCGGCCGCTGGGATTGAACTCGGCATCCTTGACGTGAAACATGCGGATGCGCTCGTGGTAGATGTCCAGGTAACTCAGGTAGTCCAGCTGTTGCAGCACGAAGTGGCTGGGGTCGAAGAGGATGTTGCAACGCGGGTGATGGTCCACCAATTCATAGAAGCGTTCGAAGCTGGTGCCGTCGTGCAGGTCCTCGCTGGGGTGGATCTCGTAGCACAGGTTGACCCCCTGCTCGTCGCAGGCATCGAGGATCGGCCGCCAGCGCCGCGCCAGCTCGTCGAACGCCGTCTCGATCAGGCCCTCGGGGCGCTGGGGAAAGGGAAACAGATAAGGCCAGGCCAGGGACCCGGAAAAGGTGCCCAGCTCACTCAACCCCAGGCGTCGCGAAGCCTTGGCCGCCAGCTTCATCTGTTCTATGGCCCAAGCCGTTCTGGCTTGCGGATTGCCGCGCAGCGCTGGCGGGGCGAAGTTGTCGCACATCGCATCGTAGGCCGGATGCACCGCCACCAGCTGGCCGAAGATATGGCTGGTCAGCTCGCTGATCTGCAGGCCCTGCTGCGCCAGCTGGCCCTTGAGTTCATCGCAGTAGTCCTGGCTCTCGGCCGCCGTGGCGACGTCGAACAACCGCGCATCCCAGGCAGGGATCTGCAGCGCCTTGAAACCCAGGTCGGCGGCCCATTGGGCAATCGCCGGCAAATTGTGGAACGGCGCCGTCTCGGCGCTGAATTGCGCCAGATGCAGGCTGGGACCCTTGAGGGTTTTCATCGAACTGCTCCCTATTCTTTGTTGATCGACAAAGAATAGGGATGCGCTCTGATCGCGTCAATCATCGCCGTGCAGAAAAGTGCTTGGAGACGAGCTGATCACCTGTAGGAGCTGGCTTGCCAGCGAAGGCGTCGGCAAAAAAAACCCGCGATCAAGATCGCGGGTCCGCTCTGCATCACCGCAGAATCACGGCCGACGGTACACCTCGCGCCCGGCAAAGTAGGTCTTGAGCACCTGGGTTTGAGCCAGTTGCTCCTGGGGCACCTGGAACACATCGCGGTCAAGAACGATCAGGTCGGCCTGCTTGCCCGGCGCCAGGCTGCCGATCTGCTGCTCCAGGCCAATGGCCCGCGCGGCGTTGCGGGTGTAGGCGTAGAACATGGTTTCCCGGTCGATGCCTTCGTCCTTGTTCAACACGCCCTTGGGCCCCTTGCGGCTGATGGCCTGGGCGATGGCCTTCCAGGGTTCCGGGGTGCTCACCGGCCAGTCGCTGGCCCCGGCGATGGTGGCGCCGTTCTTCAGCAGCGAGCGTGCCGGGTACATGAACTGGAACTGCATGGCGCTGATGTAGGGCTGGAGCAAATCGATGCTCAGCTCATCGGCGGCGGCCCAGTACAGCTGCATGGAGGCGATCACGTCCAGTGGCTTGAAGCGGGCGAACTCCTTGGGGTTGACCATCTGCAAGTGGGTGATGGAGTGCACCACCCCACTCTGGCGATCACGTCGCGCCTGCTCGATGCCGTTGAGGGATTCGCGCACCGCGCGGTCGCCAATGGCATGCACATGCACCAGCCAGCCACGGGCATCGGCGGCGCTGACCAGCTCGCCGAAATGCGCCGGGTCGATCAGCAGTTCGCCGTCCTTGTTCGAGTTCTTGTAGGGGGTCAGCAGCGAAGCGGTCTGCGCCGGAAACTCGGCGACACCGTCGGCGAAGATCTTGATCCCCGGCAGGCTCAGGTTCGGCACCCCGAGGAACTGCTGGCGCACCTGCTCCAGCACTTGCAGGTCTGCCGGGCGGCTCTTGGGATTGGCCACCATCAGGGCCGCGACCCGCTGGGTCAGCTCGCCCTTCTGCGCCAGCGCCTTGTACACCGGCAGCACACCGACGGTCTGGGCCGTGGGATGCATGGAGAACAGCGCATCGCCCGGGGTGGCGTTGGCCGCTGGGTCCATCAGCGCGGTAATGCCCAGGCTCAGGTTGAGGTCGCGGGCGGCGCGCCCGGCGTCGAGCAACTGCTCGAAGCTCGGCGGCGGCAGTTGCGAGGTCAGGGCCGAGAGCCCGGCATCGGCGACAAAACCGTTGGGGCTGCTGTCCGGGTGATGGCCGATGGTGGCCTGGGCCTCGCCCTGCAGCGCCTTGACCCGCGCGGCGTCTATGCCGCCGCGCTTGAGCATGGCGCGGTTGGCCCAGCCGGTGTGGTAATCCCAGCCAACGAACAGAATCGGTACATCGGCCCATTCGCCCTGGTTGAAGCGCTGTTCCAGGGCGTCCACCTGGCTCCAGTAGGTCGAGGGAAAACCGCTGACGCTGAGGATCTCGCCATGCCGCGCCTTGCCGTCATCGCGCCAGCCGCGCAGGCGCTGTTCCAGCTCGTCCAGGGGCAGTTGCTGGCTTTCCAGGTCGGCGGCCTTGAGCTTCAGGCCCCCGAAGATGGCATGGCTGTGGCTGTCGATGAACCCCGGCATCAGCACCTTGCCCTGCAGGTCGATGACCTGGGTGCCCGGGGCCTTCAGCGCCAGCACCTGGGCATCGCTGCCGACCATGACGATGCGCCCCTGCTCCACCGCCACCGCCTGTTGCAGGGGTTGGCCCTGCTCGGCGGTGAACACCTTGGCGTTGTGCAGCACCAGGTCCACCGCTGCCTGGCTGTGCAGCGAGACCAGGGACAGGGCCGAGGCCAGCGTGATATTCAGCGTCTTTTTCATTGTTGTTCGCACCCTTGGCTCAGAATGCGCCAGAGACTAGCCAAGTCATCGGTGCTTAAGAATACTGCTTCGCGCAACCCATCCTTTCCAAAGAGGCAAGACTGCAATGGACCAGCTGGGCGCCATCACCATGTTCGTGACCACGGTCGATCAGGGCAGCTTCACCCGCGCCGCCGCGTGCCTGGGCAAGACCACCTCGGCCCTGACCAAGGCAGTGAGCCACCTGGAAAGCCAGCTCGGCACCCGCTTGCTGGAGCGCTCCACACGCCGGATCGCCCTCACCGAGGCCGGGCATATCTACCTGGCCAGCGCCCGGCAGGTATTGCGCCAACTGCAACAGGCCGGGGAAGACATCGAGCGCCTGCAGCAGGAAATGTGCGGCACCCTGCGCCTGGTGGCGCCGCCCTCCTTCGCCCCGGCCTTTCTCAATGGCGCCTGCTACGGTTTTCTTGAGCAGTACCCGCAGATGCGCCTGGACGTGGAGCTCACCGACGAATTCGTCGACTTGCAAAGTGGTGGCTATGACCTGGCGGTGCGCGACGGGCCGGTGGAACTGCCAGACCTGATCGCCCGCCCGCTGACGGCCAACCGCATCCTGCTCTGCGCCAGCCCGCGCTATCTGCAGCGCCAGCCCTTGCCGGTGACCCCGGCGCATTTTGCCGAGCATGACTGGCTGATCTTCCGTCACCCGGCACTGAACCCGCATTTCTGGCGCTTCACCTTGAATGGCGAGCAGCGGCGCGTGCCCCAGCCGGTGCCGCGGCTGGCCAGTGACAATTACGATTTCCTGTTCGGTGCCCTACTGGCCGGGCTGGGCCTGCAACTGTGCCCGCAGTGGAGCGCCGCGCCCTACCTGCGTCGCGGCGAGCTGGTGCAACTGCTGCCCGAGGCGCAGCTGGACCCGGAGCAGTTCGGCCCGAGGATCCATGTGATCTACCCCGCTCACAGGCGCCAGACCCGCAAGCACCAGGCCTTCATCCAATGCCTGAACCGCTACCTGGACGAGCAGCAATTGCATTGATGGACCAGCTCCCGGCCCATCTGGCGCTGGCAGCCCTGTCGAGTACCGCCGCGGCCACCAGGGGTCGGATTGCGCCAGAGCCCCGGCACACCCTCAACCAGTGGTTTGGCCGGGCAATGAATACTGGGGCAAATAGGCTTTTGCGATTGAGTGAATATCACATCATGAATGTGACTAAAGACCTGGTGAAATCAATTCATTAGTACTCAATTAATAGCTCGACATAAGATGCGCCTCAATAATAGACAACATAAAGACTACCGAGCAAAAGCAGCCAGCAACAACACTGGAAAGCACTGAAAGCCAATAAACAAGTTCAGGAATTATCTCGGAAATCAGGATGCCAGATCACAATGAACAACGATTTCACATTCACCATCAAGAGCATTTGCTTCGACGAAGATTATCACCCGTCCGAAAATACGCGCATCACCACCAACTTTGCCAACTTGGCCAGGGGCAAGAGTCGCCAAGAGAACTTGCGCAATACCTTGAGGATGATTGACAACCGCTTCAATGCCTTGGCGCATTGGGATAACCCCAAGGGCGATCGTTATACCGTCGAGCTTGAAATCATCTCCGTGGAGATGGACATCGACCCTCAAAGCAGTGGCCATGCCATCCCCCTGATTGAAATATTGAAAACCAATATTTTCGATCGAAAGACCAACGAACGCTTTGAGGGCGTAGTAGGAAACAACTTTTCCTCTTACGTACGAGACTACGACTTCAGCGTGCTGTTGCCGGAGCACAACAGGGAGCGACCAAAGTTCAGCACTCCGGAAAACTTCGGAGAGCTGCATGGAAAGCTATTCAAGCACTTCATCAACTCCAGCACTTACAAGGAAAACTTCAACAAGCCACCGGTGATCTGCCTGAGCGTTTCGAGCAGCAAGACCTACCATCGGACTGAAAACCAGCACCCTGTACTGGGCATTGAATACCAGCAGGACGAATATTCTCTAACAGATGAATACTTCAACAAGATGGGGTTGAAGGTTCGCTACTTCATGCCGTCCAACAGTGTTGCGCCTCTGGCGTTCTACTTTGCCGGCGATTTGCTCAGTGATTACACAAACCTGGAACTGATCAGCACCATCAGCACGATGGACACCTTCCAGAAGATCTACCGGCCAGAGATCTACAATGCCAACTCTGCAGCAGGCAAATCCTATCAACCGAGCCTGAAGCACCAGGACTATTCATTGACTCGAATCGTCTATGACCGAGAAGAACGCAGCCGCCTGGCGATTGAGCAAGGGCAGTTTGTCGAGAACAACTTCATCAAGCCATACCAGACCATTCTTGAGCAGTGGTCCGCCAATTACGCTCTTTGACTCATCAAAAATACAAGGTCACCCATGATGAAAAAGTTGTTACCTACTTCAACTGCCGGCAGCTTGCCTAAACCTTCCTGGCTTGCACAACCTGAAACACTCTGGTCGCCCTGGAAGTTGCAAGAGGAAGAACTGGTTGAGGGCAAGCAGGACGCCTTGCGCTTGTCACTGCAGGAACAACAGCAAGCAGGCATTGATATCGTCAGTGATGGCGAGCAGACACGTCAGCACTTTGTCACGACGTTCATCGAACACCTCAGCGGCGTTGATTTTGCAAAACGTGAAACCGTCAGGATTCGTGATCGCTATGATGCGAGCGTGCCCACGGTGGTGGGGGCTGTCAGTCGCCAGAAGCCGGTTTTCGTGGAAGATGCCAAGTTTCTGCGCCAGCAGACCGAGCAACCCATAAAGTGGGCGCTGCCAGGCCCGATGACGATGATCGACACGCTTTATGACAGCCATTACAAAAGCCGCGAAAAACTGGCCTGGGAATTCGCCAAGATCCTCAACCAGGAAGCCAGGGAGCTGGAGGCGGCCGGCGTGGATATCATCCAGTTTGATGAGCCCGCCTTTAACGTCTTCTTCGATGAAGTGAATGACTGGGGTGTGGCCACCCTGGAAAGAGCCATTGAAGGTCTTAAATGCGAAACGGCGGTGCACATTTGCTATGGCTATGGCATCAAGGCCAATACGGACTGGAAAAAGACCCTGGGTTCAGAGTGGCGGCAATATGAAGAAGCGTTCCCCAAGCTGCAGAAATCCAGTATCGATATAGTCTCGCTGGAATGTCACAACTCTCATGTCCCAATGGATCTCATTGAACTCATCAGAGGCAAGAAGGTAATGGTCGGGGCCATTGATGTGGCTTCCAACACCATTGAAACACCCGAGGAAGTGGCCGACACCCTGCGCAAAGCATTGCAGTTCGTGGATGCCGACAAGCTCTATCCCTGCACCAACTGTGGCATGGCGCCCTTATCCCGTGGCGTGGCAAGGGGCAAGCTGAAGGCTTTGAGTGCCGGCGCAGAAATCATCCGAAGAGAACTCTCGAACCTGCGCTGAGCTAAGGCCGCAAGTGGTGTGCCAAAGGGGTGAAGCGGTGGATTGAAAAGCGACCGCTTCACCCGTCTGCGCGCTGTCGGACAGTACCCAATATTCAGGACCCGCCATGTCACTTCCCAGTACGGCTATCGAGCCAATGCGCTTTCGCGAAGCGCTCGGGCACTACGCATCCGGCATCACGGTGATTACCTCACAGGTTGATGGCGAGCCGCTCGGCTTTACGTGCCAGTCGTTCTATAGCGTGTCGATGAGCCCGCCGCTGGTGTCATTCAGCGTCATGTCCAGCTCGGCCAGCTACCCCAAGATTCGTCAGGCGGGCCGCTTCATGGTCAATATCCTGTCCGGCGAGCAGGTCAGGATTTCCAACCAGTTCGCAAGCAAAGGCACGGACAAGTGGCAGGGAGTTCAATGGCAGGAATCGCCGCTGGGCAACCCGATCATTGCCGGCAGCCTGCACTGGCTCGATTGTGAAATTCACGCCGAACATGTCGCAGGTGACCACCTGATCGTGATCGGTGAAGTCAAGGCGCTGAACCTGCAGCAAGCGACCGCTGCGCAGCCATTGCTGTATTTCAAAGGGCAATATTGCAACCTCGCGGCCCCGGGCGCGGTGTGAGCCCTGGCCGGCGTTCCTTCGCTGAGGGCCTGTTTCAGACAGCAAGGTTGCGTGTGAAGCGAAGGGACGCTGGCGCCCCACCTGCGCTCACTCTTGTACCGGAATCTGCCGCAACGGCTTGACCGACTTGAAGGAAAAGCTCGAATAGATCTCCTTCACCGCCGGCAGGGTCTGCAACACTTCACGGGCGAATTCGCCGAAGGATTCCAGGTCCTTGGCCAGCACTTCGAGGAGAAAGTCGTAGCGCCCGGAGACGTTGTGGCAGGCGATGATTTCCGGGATCTCCAGCAGCCGCTGCTCGAAGGCCCGGGCGGTGTCCTGGGAGTGGGATTCCATCATCACGCTGACAAAGGCGGTGACCCCATAGCCCAGCGCCTTGGGCGAGAGGATCGCCTGGTAACCGGTAATCACCCCGCTCTCTTCGAGAATCTTCACCCGGCGCCAGCACGGCGAGGTGGTCAAGGCGACGCTGTCCGCCAGCTCGGCATTGGTCAGCCGGGCGTTGTCTTGCAGGGCGATCAGCAGGGCTTTGTCGATACGGTCCAGATCGAGGGGCATGTCTTACCTTTTTATCTTATTTTTATGGTTATTTATTCCAATTATTCGGTTTTAAAGGGCCGATATTGGAAATTATTGCGCCGGATTTGAGCATAGCATTAGAGCAAATCCGGGAGCGTTCACCATGAACAATAAAAACAGTGACCTTGGTTTTTCCACCCGTGCCATCCATCACGGCTACAACCCCCAGGAGCATCAGGGCGCGCTGATCCCGCCGATCTACCTGACCTCCACCTTCACCTTCGCCACCGCCGAATACGGCGCCGGCTGTTTTGCCGGTGAAGAACCCGGCTACTTCTATACCCGCATCGGCAACCCGACCCTGGCGTTGCTGGAAGCGCGCATGGCCACCCTGGAAAACGGCGAGGCGGCCGTGGCGTTCGGCTCCGGCATGGGGGCGATTGCCGCGACCTTGTGGACCCTGCTGCGCCCGGGCGACGAGGTCATCGTCGGCCAGACTTTGTACGGCTGCACCTTTGCCCTGCTGCACCACGGCCTTGGCGAATTCGGCGTCAAGGTACGCCATGTCGACCTGACCGACCTGGGCGAGCTGCGGGCGGCCATCGGCCCGGCCACGCGGATGATCTATTTCGAAACCCCGGCCAACCCCAACATGCAACTGGTGGACATCGCCGCCGTGGCCCAGGTGGCCCGCCAGTATCCCGACCTGCTCGTGGCGGTGGACAACACCTACTGCACACCTTACCTGCAGCGCCCGCTGGAACTGGGCGCCGACCTGGTGCTGCACTCGGCCACCAAGTACCTCAGCGGCCATGGCGACATCACCGCCGGCATCGTGGTCACCCGCCAGGCCCTGGCCGAACGCATCCGCCTGCAGGGCCTGAAGGACCTGACCGGCGCGGTACTCTCGCCCCAGGACGCCTTTCTCCTGATGCGCGGCCTCAAGACCCTGGCCCTGCGCATGGATCGCCATTGCGCCAACGCCCAGGCCGTCGCCCAGTTCCTCCAGGACCACCCCGCCGTGGCCTGGGTCGCCTACCCGGGGCTGGCATCCTTTGCCCAACACGCCCTGGCCGCAAGACAGATGAAGCTGCCCGGCGGCATGATCGCCTTCGAACTCAAGGGCGGGCTGGCCAGCGGGCAACGCTTCATGAACGCCCTGGGGCTGTTCAGCCGCGCGGTCAGCCTGGGGGATGCCGAATCCCTGGCCCAGCACCCGGCGAGCATGACCCACTCCACCTACACCCAGGAGGAACGGGCCGAACATGGCATCGCCGAAGGCCTGGTACGGCTGTCGGTGGGGCTGGAAGACATCGCCGACTTGCTGGCCGACATCGCCCAGGCCCTGGACGCCAGCGCCGAACCCGCGCGCCCCACCCTGGAGGCCGTGGGCCGGATCGGCAAGGCCCTGCCTTGAGCAGGATCAGCACATCTGGCGGCAAAGCCGACTACAACACCCTGCCGGCGCCCGGGCGCCGGCAGCCCAGGCAACACCCGCAACACCCTTAGAACCGTAACCCACAGGAGTGGAACAACCCATGAGTCGTATCAATAACAAAGCCACCCAACTGCTCAGCGCCATGATCCTTGCCGGCCTGGCCTGCCATTCCCTGGCAGCCGACAGCATCCGGATCGGCATCGCCGGGGCCAAGACCGGCCCGGTGGCGCAATACGGTGACATGCAGTTCAGCGGCGCGCGCATGGCCATCGAGCAGATCAACGCCAAGGGTGGCGTCGACGGCAAGCAACTGGTGGCCGTGGAATACGACGATGCCTGCGACCCCAAGCAAGCGGTAGCCGTGGCCAACAAGGTGGTCAACGACGGCGTCAAGTTCGTGGTCGGACACCTGTGCTCCAGCTCCACCCAGCCCGCGTCGGACATCTACGAAGACGAAGGCATCGTGATGATCACCCCGGCCGCCACCAGCCCAGAGCTGACCGCCCGTGGCTACAAGATGGTGTTCCGCACCATCGGCCTGGACAACGCCCAGGGCCCGGCGGCGGCACGCTACATCGCCCAGCTCAAGCCGAGCAATGTGGCGGTGCTGCACGACAAGCAACAGTACGGCGAAGGCATTGCCAGCTCGGTCAAGGACATCCTCGGCAAGGAAGGCATAAAAGTGGCGATGTTCGAAGGCATCAACGTCGGCGAACGCGACTACTCCTCGATCCTGGCCAAGCTCAAGCAGGCCAATGTGGATTTCGTCTACTTCGGCGGCTACCACCCGGAAATGGGCCTGCTGTTGCGCCAGGCCAAGGAAAAGGGCCTGACCGCACGCTTCATGGGGCCTGAAGGCGTGGGCAACGACTCGATCTCGCAGATCGCCAAGGACGCTTCCGAAGGCATGCTGGTGACCCTGCCCAAGTCCTTCGACCAGGACCCGGCCAACAAGGCCCTGGTGGAAGCCTTCGAAGCCAAGAAGGAAAACCCCAGCGGCCCGTTCGTGCTGCCGTCCTACTCGGCCGTGGAAGTCATTGCCGGCGGCATCGCCGCGGCCAAGAGCGAAGACCCGGAAAAAGTCGCCGAGGCAATCCACAAGGGCACCTTCAAGACCCCCACCGGCGACCTGAGCTTCGACGAGAAAGGCGACCTCAAGGACTTCAAGTTCGTGGTCTATGAATGGCACTACGGCAAGCCGAAAAGCATAGCGGCGGAAAACGCCGGGCTGTAAGCCGGGCACCGGGTGCCGCCTGCCAGGGCAGCGGCGCCCTACCCGTTTCAGGTGCAAGGCCTGAAAGAAGCGCTCTACAACGCTTGAACAACGCCCTTGAAGCCAGGCTTAAAACACTAATTCCCGAGTATTCCAGTTGGGAAAAACTTAAAGAACCGGTAACAACAAGGGCTGCTTCGGGTAACACTTCCCAACGCCTCTGCTTACATTCCAAAACCCTCCCCATGGAAGCGGCCCATGCTTCCCGCCCAGGAAGTTCGTTAGCCTGCTTTGTTTTCTTCTGAACTTTTCATCACCGTCTACCACTCAACTAGAGGTCGTGATGAAAGGGCCTGGAAAGCCCGAACTAGAGGCCTTTCGCGAGCAGCGCAATAACCCCCGCCCACCCGCCGCAAGCTAGCATTCGATAGCCCCAAGCCCCGTATCCTTGGTGCCAACCCGCTAGGCATGAGGTTTACCGCACTGCACTTATGCAGCAACTAAAACGTTAAAGCACAAGGCTGTGACGCGCATTGAATGTTACCGACCAACATGAACTTATTGTTACCGTCCAAGTAAAAAAAGATAAGCAGCAACCCCACTAACACCGGGAAGTAGTTCCTCTTTTTTCATCACTAGAAATACTGTTTGCTAACTAAATTCGATTTTGTATATCGTGCGCAACATCAAATTGCCAGCTGCGGATAACACTTCTGCCAGGCATCTTTTCAAGGAGCGAAGAACATGGAACCCTTTCTCGGCGAGATTCGTTTGTTCCCTTGGGCCTGGGCCCCGCAAGGCTGGCTTTTGTGCCAGGGCCAGGTGCTGGCGGTAAACGACTACATGGCGCTGGCAACCCTGCTCGGCAACCGTTACGGCGGCGATGGCCGAACCACCTTCGGCCTGCCGGACCTGCGGGGCCGGGCGGCACTGGGGGAGAATCTCGATGCTTCGACCGCCCCTTTGCTGGATCTGCGGGAGCTGGCCAGCATGGACGGAACCGAGCTGGTCGCGCTGAATGCCAGCAACCTGGCAACCCACAACCATATCGCCAACGTCTCCACCGCGGCTGGTATCGCCGGGCCGGCGGGCAATATTCCCGCCATCAGTTCGAACTCCAAAGGCGCTGTCTCGAGACCCACCTATGTAGCCTTCGGCGACACAAGTCACGTGACGCTCAACATCACCACAGTGGTGAGCACCCCCGGCCTTCCGATGTCGAACATCCAGCCATCGATCGGCGGCAACTTCTGCATTGCCATCACTGGCACCTACCCACCTCGGTAAGCAACCGCCCACAGCCTAACGACTAAGGAAAGCAATATGTCTGATGCATACCTCGGAGAGATCCGTATGTTTGCCGGCAACTTCGCCCCCAAGGGCTGGGCCTTGTGCGATGGCGCCGTATTGCCGGTCAAGGGCAACGACGCCCTGTTCAGCTTGATCGGCAGTACCTATGGCGGCGATGGCCGGAACACCTTCAAGCTCCCGGACTACCGCGGCAGAACCCCTGTCGGCCAGGGCAGAGGACCGGGCTTGTCTAGCTGGCCCCTGGCCGGGACGGCGGGCGTCGAGCAGATCACTCTCACAGCAGAGAACACACCGCCGCATATTCATGCATTCCAGGTCAGTGCCAACGAGGCGGCATCCGCCTTGCCGGTTGCCATCACCCCACCGATCAATAGCCTGAGCTTCGGCAAGTTCAAGCAGTTAAGCCCGACAGACAGTGTCACCGGGCTTTACAGCAAGGGAACCAACAATTCCACAATGGTCAGCTTGAACCCGAATTTTCTCAGCCCGGCCCTGGGCGTGGCCAATAAAGCGGTCGCCCCCCACAGCAACATGATGGGGTCCCTGGTGATCAACTACATCATCTGCATGACGGGCCTCTACCCATCGAAGCCCTAGTCCCTATTTTTTCAGGAACGATCGAACATGGATGCTTTTACTGGTGAAATTCGGCTTTTTCCCTTCAACTTCGCCCCTGTGGACTGGGCCGTCTGCGACGGTCGACTGTTGCTCGTGAATGAGTATCAAGCGCTCTATTCAGTGATCGCCAACATTTATGGTGGCAGTAACGGGATCAACTTCAATCTGCCCGATCTCCGCGGCCGCGTCGCCATAGGTGAGGGTCAGGCCCCCACCCTGAGCATGCGCACCCTGGGCCAGAAACTGGGCGGCGATAAGACCATCTTGAAGCCGGAAAACTTCGCCCCTCACACCCATCAGGTATTGGCCCAGGATGGTAGCGACAACGCCACGGCCCTGGACCTAGCCGATAACACGGCCTACCTGGCACAACCACGGGGGATTCGCTTGTACAACGCCAACGTGCAGGCCACTGGCGGGCCCACCCTGCACCCAAATACGGTGGCCCCTGCCGGGATGGACAGCGCCAAGGCCGAGTCGCAGCGTTATGCGATGCAACCCTTTCTGACGCTGCGCTATTGCATCTGCCTGAACGGCGAGTATCCACAAAGGTGGTGATAAGCCCAGCCTGCGCCCCCCTCCTGCAAGCGGTGCTGCCGGTCGGTGGCGCTCTGCGCCTGCAGAACACCAGCGACCTGGCCTTCCTGCGGGAGTTGTTCGTGTCTCGCCGCTGGGCCGAGGTCCGTGCCGTACCCGGCTGGAGCGACGCCCAGCGCCGGGCATTCCTGCACAGCCAGGCCGAGCTGCAACGCCAGCACTATGAGCGGCACTACCCGGGGGCACAGTGGCTGATCATCGAACAGGCCGGCGAAGCAATCGGCCGCCTGTGCCTGCATCGGCAAGCCTCTGACCTGCGCATCGTCGATATCGCCCTGCTGCCTCACTGCCAGGGCCTGGGCCTGGGCAGCGCATTGCTGCGGGAAATCCTGACCGAAGCCGATACCCAGGGCCACTCTTGCAGCCTGAGCGTCGAACTCGGCAGCCGAGCCCGGGGCTTGTACCAGCGCCTGGGGTTTCTGGCCGGTGACGAAAACGGCCTGTATGTGCAAATGCGGCGCCCGGCACGGCAATTGCCTCGGGAGGAGCTGGACACCCCCTGAAAACCTGGATGACGGCTGTGGGCAGGCCTCACGGAACGACGACCTGAGTTTACCCTTTGACCTTGACTCATTTAACGCTGGATGCAGCCGCGACAAAGCTGATCGCAAATGGTAGGAAGCCTTTATGAAAACATCGCGCAGTAGTTTCCACGGTTCGCTGGCACGTTCACTGGTCCTGCTTTTTCTGCTTTTGAGCCTGCCAACGGCCGCCATGGCGCTGCTGCCGCCCCCCGTGATCACAAGTCCGGGGACGGGCACCACGCTGCCATCGGTCACGGTGGGCCAGTCGATGAGTATCCCGATCCTTTCCAGCGGCGGCGAAATGCCCCTGGATAAGTGGTACCAGTGTGATATCGACGATCCAGACGATACGGCCCCCTGCCTGCCACCGGGGCTGATCCTCGATGCCTCGCCCAACAGTTCGTCCACCACGTTGCATGGTGCGCCGACCACCGCCGGCAACTACACCTTCAACATTTCCCTGAATGACGGCAGAAACCAGGCCGGTGTCGCCACCTATACCCTGATGGTCACCAGCCCCGCGGTGCCGACCCTGACCTCGGTCGCCCCCAACACTGGCAGCACCGCCGGCTCCACCGCCGTCACCCTCACCGGCAGCAATTTTACCGGCGCCACGGCGGTGGCCTTTGGCGGAGTGGCGGCCACGGGTTTCACCGTCAACAATGCCACCACCATCACCGCCACCACCCCGGCCCATGCCGCAGGCGCGGTCAACGTGGCGGTCACCACCCCGGGGGGTAGCGCGACCCTGACCAATAGCTATACCTACGCCGTGCCCGCCCCCACAGTCGGCCCGGTCAGCGCCACGGTAGCCGCCAACAGCAACGCCAACCCGATCACCCTGAGCCTCAGCGGTGGCGCCGCCACCAGCGTCGCCGTGGCCAGTGCCGCCAGCCATGGGACTGCCACCGCCAGCGGCACCAGCATCAGCTACACCCCCACCGCCGGTTTCTCCGGCAGCGACAGTTTCACCTATACCGCCACCAACGCCAGCGGCACTTCCAGCCCGGCCACGGTGACCATCACCGTCAGCGCCCCGACCATCAACCTGAGCCCCGGGTCCCTGAGCAACGGCACCGTCAATACCGCCTATAGCCAAACCGTCAGCGCTTCCGGCGGCACCCCGCCCTACAATTACGCCATCACCGGCGGCAGCCTGCCGGCCGGCCTGGTTCTGAACACCAGCACCGGCTTAATCAGCGGCACGCCGTTCGGCACTGGCACCTTCAACCTGACCGTCACCGCCACCGACGCCAACAACGCCACCGGCTCTCGTGCCTACAGCCTGGTGGTCAACAGCCTGGCAGCGCCCTTGGCCAGCAACGTCAGCACCACGGTCGCGGCCAACAGCAGCGCCAACACGATTCCCTTGAACATCACCGGCGGCGCCCCCGCCAGCGTCGCCGTAGCCAGTGCCGCCAGCCATGGCACCGCCACCGCCAGCGGCACCAGCATCACTTACACCCCGGCCGCCGGGTTCTCCGGCAGCGACAGTTTCACCTACACCGCCACCAACGCCAGCGGCACCTCCAGCCCGGCCACGGTGACCATCACGGTCGGCGCCCCGACCATCAACCTGAGCCCCGGCTCCCTGAGCAACGGCACCGTCAATACCGCCTATAGCCAAACCGTCAGCGCTTCCGGCGGCACCCCGCCCTACAACTACGCCATCACCACCGGCAGCCTGCCGGCCGGCCTGGCCCTGAACACCAACAGCGGCATGATCAGCGGCACGCCGAGCGCCAGCGGCACCTTCAACCTGACCGTCACCGCCACCGACGCCAACAGCGCCACCGGCTCCCAGGCCTATTCCATCAGCATCCTTGACCAGGCACCGGTGGCAGGCGCGGTCAGTGCCACCGTCGCCGCCAACAGCGGCGCCAACCCGATCACCCTGAGCCTGAGCGGCGGTGCTCCCACCAGCGTCGCCGTAGCCAGTGCCGCCAGCCATGGCACCGCCACCGCCAGCGGCACCAGCATCACTTATACCCCGGCCGCCGGGTTCTCCGGCAGTGACAGCTTCACCTACACCGCCACCAACGCCAGCGGCACTTCCAGCCCGGCCACGGTAAGCATTACCGTCAGTGCCCCGAACATCACCCTGAGCCCCGGTTCCCTGAGCAGTGGCACCGTTGGCACGGCCTACAGCGCCAGCCTCAGTGCTTCCGGCGGCACTGTGCCCTACCGCTACAGCATCACGTCCGGCAGCCTGCCGACCGGCCTCAGCTTGAACACCGGTACCGGTGCGATCAGCGGCACGCCGAGCGCCAGCGGTACCTTCAACCTGACCATCACCGCCACCGACGCCAACAGCGCCACCGGTTCCCAGGCCTACTCGATCACCATCAATATTCAGCCGCCGATTGCCGGCGCCGTCAGCGCCACGGTCGCGGCCAACAGCAGCGCCAACCCGATCCCTCTGAGCCTCAGTGGCGGCGCCGCCACCAGCGTCGCCGTGGCCAGCGCCGCCAGCCACGGGACTGCCACGGCCAGCGGCACCAGCATCAGCTACACCCCCACCGCCGGTTTCTCCGGCACCGACAGTTTCACCTATACCGCCACTAACGCCAGCGGCACTTCCAGCCCGGCCACGGTGACCATCACCGTCAGCGCGCCCAGCCTGGTATTGACCCCCGCGTCCCTGGGAGCGGGCACGGCGGGCAGCCCCTACGGCGCAACCCTCAGCGCCACCGGCGGCACCGCGCCCTACAGCTACAGCATCACCAGCGGTAGCCTGCCGACGGGCCTGAGCCTGAACCCCGCCAGCGGCCTGATCAGCGGTACGCCGACTACCAGCGGCAGCAGCAACCTGGTCATCACCGCCACCGATGCCAACGGTGCCACGGGCTCACAGGCCTATTCGATCACCATCGCTGCCGTGGTGATCACCGTGCCGGCCTCCAGCCAGACCCTCGCGCCGGGCCAGTCGGCCACCGTCGACCTGACCCAGGGCGCTACCGGCGGCCCGTTCACCCACGCCACCCTGGGCACGGTGACACCGGCCTCGGCCGGCCGGGCGATGATGATGGGCCCCTTCTCGATGCGCTTTGTGCCATCGGCGGCCTTCGCCGGTACGGCGGTGGTCAGCTTCAGCCTGCACAACCTCAGTGGCTCCAGTGGCTCCAGTGCCTCCAGCACCATGAGTTTCATCATCCAAAGCCGCCCGGACCCGACCAGGGACGCCGAGGTCATCGGCCTGCTCAACGCCCAGACCCGCGCCGCGGAACGCTTTGCCAGCACCCAGATGGACAACTTCAACCAGCGTATGGAGCAGCTGCACCAGATGCGCTGCGACCGCAATTCGTTCAACGCCAGTTTGCGCAAGGACGGCAGCAACGTACCGCTGGGCGAGGTCGCCAAGGTGATCAAGGAACAACTGGGAGATTCGGCCAACCAGACCGAGCAGGAAAAACGCGAGGCCGCCGCTGCTGCGCAGGACAACTGCAAGCAGGATGACCTGGCGTTCTGGAGCGATGGTTTCGTCAACACCGGCTCGACCCACGCCCGCGGCGCCCGGGGCAACAGCTTCACCACCCTGGGCCTGAGCGCCGGCGTCGACTATCGGCTGTCGCCCACACTGATCGCCGGGGTCGGGATCGGCTACGGCAACGACCGCAGCGAGATCGGCAGCAACAAGACCCGCAGCGATGCGGACGCCATCGGCATCGCCACCTACCTGAGCCTGAACCTGGCGCCCCAGGTGTTTGTCGACGGTCTGCTGGGCTACAACCGCATCAGCTTCGACTCGCGTCGCTATATCACGGGCAGCAACGACGACTATGCCCGTGGCTCGCGCGATGCCGACCAGGTGTTCGCCTCGCTGACCGCCAGCTACGAGTACCGCCAGGGGCCTTTGTCGCTGACCCCCTACAGCCGCTTGAACGCCAGCGCCACACGCCTGGACGCCTTCAGTGAAAAAGGCGGAGGCATCTACGGGCTTTCCTATGACGAACAAAACCAGCAGAACTTCACCTCCTACCTGGGCTTGCGCACCGGTTACGACCTGATGACCCGGGTCGGCGTGGTTACCCCCAAGGTCGGCCTGGCCTGGGGTCACAACTTCAGTAGCAGCAGCGACTACAAGATGCGCTACACCGACCAGGGCGATGAAGGCCTTCTCTACCGGCTCAAGCCCGATGCCCTGGACCGCGACTTCGCCAGCCTGGACATGGGTGTTGACTTCAACCTCGGGCGTGCCTGGCAAATGGGCTTCTCCTATAAGACCGCGCTGGGTTCGGATGAACGCAACGACAGCCTGCGCATCGGTTTGAACGGGAAGTTCTAGAGGCTGACCACAGGCTAACGCCCCATCACCGGGGCATGCAGAAGGAAATGCTTCCCCTGCCGAGTGACAGGCAAAAAAAACCGCCGCAGCCAGGCTGCGGCGGGTGATGCCACTCAAGGGGGGCGGGTCTGAGTCGCGCTTAGCTCTTCGGCAGAGTGCCCGCCTCGATTTCCCCGGCGGTGCGTTCCACTGCGCGGCGGGTCTTGTCCACCAGCTCGTCAATGTCGCCACGGCTGGCCACCAGGGCCGGAGCCATGATCATCCGCCCGAGGGTCGAGCGAATGATCACCCCCTCTTCGAAACCCAGGGTGCGGCAGCGCCAGGCGATGTCGTTCTCGTTGGCGAAACGCTTGCGGCTGGCCTTGTCCTCGGCGAACTGCAACGCCGCCACCAGCCCGGTGCCCTGGATCTCGCCGATCAGCGGGTGGTTGCCGAACACTTCCCGCAGGCACTGCTGCAGGTAGGGGCCGGTGTCGTTCTTGACCTGGCTCACCACCCCTTCATCGCGCAGGGCCTTGAGGTTGGCGATGGCCACCGCCGCTGCCACCGGGTGCCCGGAATAGGTCAGGCCGTGGGCGAACACCCCGCCCTGCTCCACCAGTACCTGGGCAATGCGCTTGCTCAGCACCAGCCCGCCCATGGGGATGTAGCCGGAGGTCAGGCCCTTGGCGATGGACAGGGTGTCGGGCTCGAAACCGAAATGCTGGTGGGCAAACCATTCGCCGGTGCGGCCGAAACCACCGATCACTTCGTCGGCGCACAGCAGCACGTCGTACTGGCGGCAGATGCGCTGGATTTGTGGCCAGTAGCTTTCCGGCGGGAAGATCATGCCGCCCGCGCCCTGGAACGGCTCGGCGATGAAACCGGCGACGTTCTCGGCCCCCAGTTCGAGGATCTTCTCCTCCAGCTGGCGGGCGCAGCGCAGGCCGAACTCAGCGGGTGTCAGGTTGCCTTCGTGGGCGAACCAGTAGGGTTCGTCGATGTGCGCCACGTCCGGGATCAACCCGCCCATGTCATGCATGAACTTCATTCCGCCCAGGGCCGTGGCTGCCAGGGTCGAGCCGTGGTAGCCATTCCAGCGGCCGATCATCACCTTCTTCTGCGGCTGGCCGAGGATCTGCCAGTAACGGCGCACGCTGCGGATCAGCACCTCGTTGGCCTCGGAACCGGAGTTGGTGTAGATGGCGTGGCTGTAGTGCCCGGGCAGCAGGCTGAACAGCAACTCGGACAGCTCCACCACCGCCGGGTGGGTGGTGTGGAAGAACATGTTGTAGTACGGCAATTGCTCCAGCTGGGCGCTGGCGGCAGCAGCCAGGTCCTTGCGGCCATAGCCCAGGTTGGTGCACCACAGGCCGGACATGCCGTCCAGGTAGCGCTTGCCGTCGTTGTCCCACAGGTGCAGGCCCTCACCGCGGACGATCACCCGCGGGCCCTCGGCGTTCAGCGCCTTCTGGTCGAGAAAGGCATGGATATGGTGCGCGGCGTCGCCGGCCTGGTAGTCCTGGGTGCTGCGGGGCGCGGCCGGCTGCGGCTGTTGGTTGGAGGTGCTCATGGTCATTCTCCTGCACGGTAGGCGGGTTCAAGGGAAGGTTGGGTTGCCAGGGTCGGTTCGCCGGGCAGCAGCGGTTCGGGGACGAACAGCGGCTTGCGCATCACCAGCTTGATCCAGACCACGGCGATCAGCGAAATCACCCCCAGCACCACGCCGGCACTGCCGAAGATCCGCGCGGTCATCTCGGGGGATGGGGAAACGTGGTAGATCGCAAACAGCATGCCGACGATACCCAGCACCTGGGGCCAGGGGTAGAACGGCGAGCGGAACGGCCGTGGCGCATCAGGGTAGCGGCGGCGCAGGGCGATCACGTCGATGTGCACGACGATATAGGCCAGCAGCCACGCCAGGGCGGCGGCCAACAGCAGCAGGCTGATGGAATCCGGGTCCTGGCCCAGCAGCAGGATCGGCAGCCCGGTCAGCGCCGCCACGAACAGCACCGCCACCCAGGGCGTACGGCCACGGGGGCTCAAGCGCTTGAACTGGGGAAAAGCCTGGCCGTTCTGGGCCATGCCGTAGAGCATCCGCGGCAGCGCCGCCAGGGACGAGTTGACCGTGCTGCAGGTGGCAGTGATTACCGCCCCCACCAGGAACAGCTTGCCGGCCTCGCCGAACACCGTGGTGGCGAACAGGAAATGCGGCAGCGGATCACTGGCCAGTTGCGCCCGCGGCACACAGAGCAAGGCACCCAGGCAATAGAGGGTAATCACCAGGAAGATCACGCTCAGGCCGATGATCATCGAACGCGGGATATTGCGTTCCGGGTTGCGGGTTTCCTCCACCAGCGGGCAGACGAACTCGGCACCGACAAAGCCCCAGATGGCCATGGCCGCCAGGGCCAGGGCGCCGACTTGCAGGGGGTTCCACCCCTGGTCCAGGGGCAGTTGCAGGTCGGCCTGGGCACTGCTCACGGCGCCCAGGCCCAGGGTCAGCAGGATCACCACCATCACCACTGCCAGCACCGTCTGCAGCTTGGCGAAGACGTCGATGCCCAACAGGTTGAGCAAGGTAAACACCCCGAGCACCGAGCAGGCCACCAGCATCGGCGGCAACGCGCCGGGGTAGACCTTGCCGATGATCAGGTCCAGGAGCAGCAGTTCTGCGGATAGGGCGAACATCGCCACCACCATGTAGCCGGAGAAGGTCGCGAGGATCGCCGGAAAATGCCCGATAGCCACCTCGGTGTAGCTGCTCAGGCTGCCGGCCCGGGGCACCATCAGCGCCAGTTCGGAAAACGACAGGGCATAGGTCAGGGCCAGCAGGTAGGCCAGCAGCAGCGGGATGAAGAAGCCCAACCCGGCCATCCCCGCCCCTTGCAGCATCAGCACCATCACCCCCTGGGACACCACCAGGCCGACAGCCACCGAGACCAGTGAACCCAGGCCCAGGACCCCGCGCAGGCCGCCCTTGCTGGTGGGGCTCAAGGCCCCCGTGGAGAGATTTGCAGTCATGGCACGCACTCCGTTCTTATTGTTGTTGTGGGCCTGCCGCCGGGGCGGCAGGTACAGCGGCGCCAGCACGGCGCCGCAAAGGGTTCACAGCGCTCAGCGCAGCTGGAACCAGGTGGTTTTCAGTTGGGTGTACTTGTCGAAGGCATGCAGCGACAGGTCGCGGCCGAACCCCGACTGCCGGCCACCGCCAAACGGCACGGTGACGTCCAGCGCATCCACGGTATTGACCGACACCGTGCCGGCCCGCAAGCGCCCGGCAACCCGGTGGGCGCGGTTGAGGTCGTCGCTCCACAGCGAGGCGGCCAGGCCGTAGACGCTGTCGTTGGCCAGCGCAATGGCCTGCTCTTCGTCATCGAACGGCGTCACCGCCAGCACCGGGCCGAACACTTCTTCCCGGGCGATGGCCATGGCCGGGCCCACGCCGATGAGGATGGTCGGCTCGATGTAGTTGTCGCTGCCATCGATGCTCAGTTGCCGGCCACCACAGGCCAGCTGCGCACCCTGCTCCCGGGCCACCGCGATATGCCCCATGACGCTAGCGGTCTGGCGCGCGTCGACCATGGCCCCGGCACGGCTGGCCGGGTCCAGCGGGTTGCCCGGCCGCCAGTCCCCGGCCTTGGCCTTGAGGCGCTCCACAAACTGTTCATGGATGCTGCGCTGCACCAGCAGCCGCGAGTTGGCGGAACACACCTCGCCCTGGTTGAAGAAGATGCCGAAGGCGGCCTTCTCTGCGGCCAGGTCCAGGTCCTGGCAATCGTCGAACACCAGGTTCGGGCTCTTGCCACCGCATTCGAGCCAGACCTGCTTGAGGTTGGACTGCGCCGAATACTGCATGAAGCACTTGCCCACCTCGGTGGAGCCGGTGAACACCAGGCAATCCACGTCCGGGTGCAGGCCCAGGGCCCGTCCGGCTTCGCTGCCCAGGCCCGGCACCACGTTGAGCACGCCTTCCGGCAAACCGGCCTCCAGGGCCAGCTCGGCCAGGCGCAGCGCCGAGAACGGCGACTGCTCGGCGGGCTTGAGCACCACCGAGTTGCCCACCGCCAGGGCCGGCGCCAGCTTCCAGGCGGCCATGTCCAGGGGGAAGTTCCAGGGCACCACCGCGCCGATCACCCCCAGGGGCACGCGGCTGATGCTGGCGTGGCTGTTGCGGGCGCCGGGGGCCACCTGATCGTAGAGCTTGTCGATGCTTTCGGCATACCAGGCGAAGACATTGGCCGCGCCGGGCACGTCGATGTTCCAGGCGTCCATCACCGGCTTGCCCATGTTCAGGCTGTCCAGCAGGGCCAGTTCCTCGCGGTGGGCCAGCATCAGTTCGGCCAGGCGCAGCAGGACCTTCTTGCGCTCCACCGGGGCCATCCGCGCCCAGGGCCCATGCTCGAAGGCCCGGCGCGCGGCGGCCACCGCCAGGTCCACTTCGGCTGCGCCACAGGCGCTGACCCGGGCCAGCACCTGGCGGTTGGCGGGGTTGATGGCATCGAAGGTGGCGCCGGATTCGGCGGACAACCGCTGGCCGCCGATCAGTGCCTGGTCAATGAATGTTTGTCGGGCAGCCCGCTGCTGCCAGTAACCGAGATCGAACACGCTGCATTCCCTCGTCGGCCGTTGCGACGGCCTGCTTGTTATTGGGTCCAGAGCGATGGTGCGTCACAGCGGGCCCGAGGAAAAATACTAAAAATATGCTCCAGTCCCATGAAAAAACTCTGCAACCAGACGGCCTGGCGCCCCACGCAAAACGCCGCCACCCGGAGGTCCGGATGGCGGCGAATGGGCACTGTCCCGTGGCGAGGGCGCTTGGGTGGAGCGCATCCGGTTCAGGCCGGGTGCTCCAGCCAGTCGCCCAGGCGCAGCAACAGGGCGTCGCAGGCGTGCAGTTGCTCAAGGCTGATGAACTCGTCGGGCTTGTGGCCCTGGTCCATGCTGCCCGGGCCGCAGACCACCGTGGGAATCCCGGCCTGGTGGAACAGCCCGCCCTCAGTGCCGAAGGCCACGGTGCCGAACTCCCGCGAGCCGCTGAGCAGCGCCAGCAGTTCGGCGGCCTCGCTGTCGGCAGCGGTGGCCAACCCCGGGTAGGCACTCAGAGGTTGCAGGGCGATCCCGGTGTCGGCCTGCACCGCCTGCATCTGCGGCAGCAGTTGGTCCCGGGCATAGCCTTGCAACTGGTCCACCACCGCCTGGGCGTCATAGCCCGGCAGGGTGCGCACCTCGAAATCGAACTGGCACTCGGCCGGCACGATGTTCAGGGCGCGGCCGCCCTGGATGGTGCCGGTCTGCACCGTGGAGAACGGCGGATCGAAACGTGGGTCGTGGTGCTCGGGTTGCGCCAAGCGGCTGCCGATCTCCCCCAGCTTGCCGATCAGCCGCGCCGCGTACTCGATGGCATTGACCCCATAGGGCGCATAGGCGGAATGGCAGGCCGCGCCGCGCACCTGGCAGCGCATGGCCAGCTTGCCCTTGTGGCCGAGCACCGGGCGCAGCTCGGTGGGCTCGCCGATCAGGCACAGCAGCGGTTTGTGCGGCCGCTGCTGCATTCGTTCAAGCATCGGCCGCACCCCCAGGCACCCCACCTCCTCGTCATAGGAAAAGGCCAGGTGCACCGGCAGCCGCAAGCGGCGCCGGGTCAGGCCCGGCACCGCAGCCAGCACCGAGGCGATAAAGCCTTTCATGTCGGCGGTACCGCGGCCGTACAGGCGCCCTTCGCGCTCGCTGAGGACAAAGGGCTCGACACTCCAGGCCTGGCCGTCCACCGGCACCACGTCGGTGTGCCCGGACAGCACCACACCGCCACGATCCTCGGGGCCGATGCTGGCAAACAGGTTGGCCTTGGTCCGCTCCGGGTTGTAGATCAGCTCGCTGTGCACGCCATGGCTGGCCAGGTAATCGCGGATGAAGCCGATCAGCTCCAGGTTGGAGTCGCGGCTGACCGTGGCAAAGCCCACCAGCCGCGCCAACAACTCGCGGCTCGATTGTTCACTCATTGCCCGGCACTCCGTAGCTGGGCGCCGCCGTCGGGTCTAGGGCGCGGGTCAGGTAGTCCTGCATCTGCGGCCGGTAGGCCCGCCACAGGCCGACGAGCTGGCCGATGGGGTCGGCGTCGGCCCAATCCACCCGCAAGTCGACGATGGGCCAGGTCAGGTCGTCCACCACGCTCAGCGCCGCCGAATGCACCGGCCCGGCCTCGCCCCCCGCCGCCATCGCTGCCTGCATCGCCGCCAGCAGGCGCTCCACCAGCATGCCCGGGGTGTTTTCAAACGCCTGGACCATGGCCTCGATCACCTGCGGGCCTGCCAGCAGGTTGCCGGCCGCCACGCACTGCTCCCCGGCCACCGCGTTGTGCTGGCCCAGGGCTTCCTGGCCGCTGAACAACGCGGTGCGGCCCTGGCTGTCGATCACCGTGACCTGGCGATACTGGCTCCAGCCGTTGCTGCCCAGGGCCCGGTCCAGGGCGCTGGCCGGGTCGAGCTTCTGGCCCTCCAGCAGGTCGAGGATCTGCGGGCCCAGGGCCGGCAAGGTGACGTTCTGGGTCGCCACCGCGCCCACTCCGGCCCGCACCCAGGGGCAGCGCGCGCCCACGGCGATGCTGGAAGAACTGATGGCGATGCCCAGCTGGCCGGTTTCGGGGCAGCGTCCAACGATGGAAAAAGTCATGCAAACTCCCTGGCCCACAGGGCCTTGTGGCAAGCGCGGCACAAGGCCGCCGGAACCTTCGGCAACCCCCTCACTCGGGGATCACCGCGATCACGTCGATCTCCATCAGCCACTGCGGCTGGCCGAGGGCCGAGACCACCAGCCCGGTGGAGATCGGGAACACCCCCTTGAGCCACCTGCCCACCTCCTGGTACACCGGCTCGCGGTAGCGCGGGTCGGTGAGGTAAGTGGTGGTCTTGACGATGTGGCTCAGATCGCTGCCGGCCTCTTCCAGCAGTTGCTTGACGTTTTTCATCGCCTGCTCGGCCTGGGCCCGGGGGTCGCCGAGGCCGATCAGCCGGCCGTCGAAATCGGTGCCGACCTGGCCGCGCACATACACCGTGTTGCCGGCGCGCACGGCCTGGCACAGGTCGTTGTCCAGGGACTGGTTGGGGTAGGTGTCCTTGGTGTTGAACATGCGAATGCGAGTATGAGTAGGCATCAGTGGGCTCCCACGGGGCTGAGGTTGAGGGCCGGCGCTTCGGCGGGGGCCGCCGGTTGCCGGGCATCGCTATAGGCCTGGTACTTGCGCTGGGTGGCGATGTGGTCGCCGATGTGCTTGGCGTCGTGCCACACCCCCCAGATAAACGACGAGCCGCGGCGCGACAGCCAGGGCAGGCCGAGGAAGTAGACCCCCGGCTCGCGGGACACCCCGCGCTGGTGCAGGGGCTTGCCCTGCTCGCTGAAGGTGTCGACCTGCAGCCAGGAAAAGTCCACGGCGTAGCCGGTGGCCCAGATGATCGAGGTGACGCCGGCCTGTTGCAGGTCGAGTTCGAGGATCGGCTGCTTGACGCAGTCCGGGTCCGGCAGGCGCCGGCGGGCTTCGGGCTCCAGGGGCAGGTCGAGGCCGTTGCGGGCAATGTAGGCATCCGCCGCGTCCAGCAACGCCAGGTAGTTCTCGTCGCCCCGGGCCAGGTTGTCCACCAGGTCGGCCTGGAAGGTCACGTGCTCGCCGGCAAAGGCCTTGGTCAGCCCCACCAGGGTGATGCCCTGGTGCGCCAGGGCGCGGAAGTCGATGGTCTGGCCGCCCCGGGCGCCGCTGACAGCGATGGTCACGTGCTCGCGCCCCGGCTTGGCGATCTCGGCGTCCCACTCTCCCAGCACCCCGAGCCACCAGCAGAAATCCCGGTTGCGATAGGAGCGCGGTGGCCGGTCATGGGCCCCTACCGACAGGTAGACCCGGCGCCCCGCGCGCTGCAGCTCATCGGCGATCTGCACCCCGGACGACCCCGCGCCCACCACCAGCACCGCGCCCTCGGGCAGTTGCTGCGGGTTGCGATACTCGGCGGAGTGGATCTGCGTCAGCCGGTCATTGGCCGGGGCAATCGGCGGGATCACCGGGCGCTGGAACGGCCCGGTGGCGGCCACCACTCGAAGGGCCTGGATCAGCCCTTCGGAGGTTTCCACGGTGAAGCCCGGGCGGCCGACATTGCGCAGTACCTTGCGCACTTCCACGCCGGTGCGGATCGGCGCATTGAACTTGCGCGCATAGGCTTCGAAATAGTCCGCCACCTGGTCCTTGGCCGGGAAGGCATCGGCGGCGACATCGAATTCCATCCCGGGAAAGCGGTCGTGCCAGGCCGGCCCGTTGGCCACCAGGGAATCCCAGCGCCCGGTGCGCCAGGCCTCGGCGACCCGACTGCGCTCCAGCACCAGATGCGGCACCCCGAGCTTGCTCAGGTGCTCACTCATGGCCACGCCGGCCTGGCCTGCGCCCACCACCAGGGTGTCCACTTGTATAGGTTGTTCTACGGTCATGTCTGTGTCCTTCTGCGAGACGAATGGCGCCGGCCGGAAGGCTGGGCGCACGCTGTTCAGAACCCGGGGGTAAGTCGGATGCCGCAGATGGTGCGACAGACGCCTGCGAAGGAAAAATATTAAAAATGTGCTCGCTGGATAACAAAAAACGAGGCAGCGCGTGAGCCCGCGAAACCACGGCTGCCGCGGCCTGCCGCAGGTTGTCGGGGCAATGACGGGGCGCTGGAGCAGGCCATGAAATAGCCCACCGATGCTTAGCGATCGATCCAAAAAGATGATTTTTAAACCCACCGGGACGGCTTCGATCCAACAAATTTTCAGGTGCGTTTTTTTGCAGTCCCTGTCACCCGGGGCGAGTCAGATGGATAACGGCGACATGACAGCCGACAGCGCCGCGAGGCCGGCGCTTTTCGTCACCACCTGAACCAGGGATGTCCACCATGACCACCAGCACCCACCAGCGTTTCCAGATCCGCGCCTGCAGGAAGTTCGCCCTCGAACAGAACCAGCGCCTGTTCCGCCAGGCCCAGGCACTTGATAGCCAGGCCTATGCATTGCTTGACCAGGAACACTTGGAAATCGACACCTTCGAGCGCTATCGCCTGTTGCGCAACAAGGCCCAGGCCAAGTACCAAGAGGCCGTCGAGCACCTGCGCCTGATCAATCGCGAGTTCGTCGACCCGCAAAGCCCCCAGGACCGCCCCGCCCTCGCGGACGCCGCGCAACCGCTGCTGCGGCTCAGCGGACGCTAGGCGGCCAGCCGCCCGTCAGCCCGCCGCAGACTGCGCCAGGGCCTGGGCCAGGGCGTCCCTCAACTGCGCCTGGCTGAAGGGCTTGAAGATCCGTGGCAGCTCCGGCGCAGGGCCGTCCTGGCGCTGGGCATAACCGCTGGCCAGGATGATCGGCAACTGCGGGTGCAGGCGCCGCACTGCTTCGGCCAACTGGCGGCCATCCATGTGTGGCATGGCCATGTCGCTGATCATCAGCTGGATGCCCGGGTGCTGCTCAAGACACTGCAGCGCCTGGGTCCCGCTGGCGGCGCGGATAACCCGGTGGCCCAGGTCCTCCAGCAGCAACGTGGTGCTGTCCAGGACCAGGCTGTCGTCATCCACCAGCAGCACGCACAGCGGCGGGTGGTCCGGGCCCGGGGCCGGCATGGCCTCACTGGCGGGCGAACCCTTGGCCGCGCTCGCCAGGGGCAGCCACAGCTCGGCGCGGGTGCCCTGGCCCAGGCGGCTCTGGAGCACCAGGCGCCCGCCCAGTTGCTCGGCCAGGCCGTGGACCATCGACAGGCCCAGGCCGGTGCCCTTGCCCAGGCCCTTGGTGGTGAAGAACGGATCGGCGGCGCAGGCCAGGGTCTGCTCATCCATACCCTGGCCATTGTCGATCACCGCCAGGCAGACGTACTGCCCCTGGGCCAGGTTGCCCGTGGCCCCGCACAATTGCGCCTCGATCAGGATCGTCCCGTCCTCGGGCATGGCATCCCGGGCATTGCTCACCAGATTCAGCAGCGCCAGTTCCAGCTGGTTGAGATCGGCCTGCACCGCCGGCAGGTCCGGCGCCATCTCCACCCGCAGGGCAATCCTGGGCCCCACCGAACTGCACAGCAGGCCGCTGAGGCTGGACACCAGTTGGCCCAGGTCCAGGGCCTGGGATTTCAATTCCTGGCGCCGGGCGAAGGCCAGCATGCGCTGGGTCAGGGTCACGCCGCGCTCGGTGCCCTGCAGCGCGTTGTCCAGCAGGCGCCGCAGCCTGGGGTCGTCGCCTACCCGCTTGTGCAGCAGTTCCAGGTTGCCGCGGATCACCGTCAGCAGGTTATTGAAGTCATGGGCGATGCCGCCGCTGAGCTGACCGATGGCCTGGAGCTTCTGCGACTGAAACAGCGCTTCGCGGGCGACCTCCAGTTCCTTCTGCGCCTGGACCACCTCGGTGATGTCGCGGGTGATCTTGGCGAAACCGATGACGGCCCCGGAGTCGGCACGGATCGGGTCGACAATCACATGGGCCAGGAACTGCGTACCGTCCTTGCGCAGGCGCCAGCCCTGCTTCTCGAAACGGCCTTCGCGGGCGGCGGCTTCCAGGGCCTTGCGCGGCTCGTCGCTGGCCCGGTCCTCGGCGGTATAGAACAGTGAAAAGTGCCGGCCGATGACTTCCTCTGGGGCATAGCCCTTGATCCGTTGCGCCCCCTGGTTCCAGCTGCTGACCCGGCCCTGGGCATCGAGCATGTAGATCGCGTAGTCGGTCACGCTCTGCACCAGCAGGCGGAACTGTTGTTCGCCCTGCTTCAGGGTCTGCTCGGCGGCCCGCTGCTCGGTCATGTCCCGGGTGACCTTGGCAAAGCCGATCAGCGCGCCGGCGCTGTCGCGGATCGGGTCGATCACCACATGGCACCAGAACCGCGTGCCGTCCTTGCGCAGGCGCCAACCCTCGCCTTCGAAACGCCCGCACTGCGCAGCGCTGTCCAGGGCCCTCTGGGGCAAACCGGCCTGGCGGTCCTCGGCGGTGTAGAACAGTGAGAAGTGCTGGCCCAGCACTTCCTCCTCCCGGTAACCCTTGAAGCGCCGGGCACCGCTGTTCCAACTGGCGACCCGGCCCTGGGCGTCGAGCATGTAGATCGCGTAGTCCACCACTGCATCGACCAGCAGGCGGAACCGATCGTCAGCGAGGGGGTGGTACGGCTCGGGCAGATCAGGCATGGCAGTTTCCGTCGGGTATTTTGTTCCATCGAATCGGCGAAACGTCGCAGCGGCGCAGCATTCATCGACCGGGGCTCGCGCCAGTGTGCACCGGCTGCAACTGTCTGTGTGCAACAGCATGCCTGGCCCGACAACGCAAGGGACAGACGGTTGACCACGGAAAATACACTTCCGAGCTTTCGATCTAGTGGCACTGCGGGCACAATGCGTACCTTTTTGGCTGGCCCTGCCGGAGACCCTGAAATGATCAAGACGCCGTACTACCTCATCGACAAGCAGAAGCTTTTGAGCAACATGCAGAAGATTGCCTACGTGCGCGAGCAGTCCGGCGCCAAGGCCCTGCTGGCCCTCAAGTGCTTCGCCACCTGGTCGGTGTTCGACCTGATGCAGCAGTACATGGATGGCACCACCTCCTCGTCGCTGTACGAGCTCAAGCTCGGCCGGCAGAAGTTCGCAGGCGAGACCCACGCCTACAGCGTGGCCTGGGCCGACGACGAGATCGAGGAGATGCTGGCCAACTGCGACAAGATCATCTTCAACTCCATCAGCCAGCTGCAGCGCTTTGCCGACGCCAGCGCGGGCAAGGTGCGCGGCCTGCGGGTCAACCCCCAGGTCAGCAGCTCGGACTACCTGCTGGCCGACCCGGCGCGCCCGTTCAGCCGCCTGGGCGAGTGGGACCCGGCGAAGATCGAGCAGGTCATCGAGCAGATCTCCGGCTTCATGTTCCACAACAACTGCGAGAACGGCGATTTCGGCCTGTTCGACCAGATGCTGACCACCATCGAGGAACGCTTCGGCCACCTGCTGCACAAGGTCGAGTGGGTCAGCCTCGGCGGCGGCATCCACTTCACCGGCGAAGACTACGCCCTGGACGCCTTCTGCGCGCGCCTCAAGGCCTTCTCCCAGAAGTACGGCGTGCAGGTCTACCTGGAACCGGGCGAAGCGGCGATCACCCAGAGCGCCTCCCTGGAAGTGACCGTGCTCGACACCCTGTACAACGGCAAGCACCTGGCCGTGGTGGACAGCTCCATCGAAGCCCACATGCTCGACCTGCTGATCTATCGCCTGAACGCCAAGCTGTCACCAAGCACGGGGGAACATACCTACATGGTGTGCGGCAAGTCCTGCCTGGCCGGGGATATCTTCGGCGAATACCAATTTGATCGTCCGCTGGCCATCGGCGATCGACTGTCGTTCATTGATGCGGCGGGTTACACCATGGTCAAGAAAAACTGGTTCAACGGTCTGAAAATGCCGTCCATTGTCGTGAAACAACTCGATGGCAGCATCGAGGTGGTACGCGAGTTTGGTTTCGAAGACTACCTGTCCAGCCTTTCCTGAGCGGACAGGTCACGAGGAGAAGTAAATAAATTGAAGAAGAATGTTCTTATCATTGGTGCAGGAGGTGTCGCCAAGGTGGTGGCCCACAAGTGCGCGCAGCACAACGACGAACTCGGTCGTATTGCTATCGCGTCGCGCAACATCTCCAAATGCCAGGCCATCATCGACAGCGTCAAGGCCAAGGGCAGCCTCAAACAGCCCGCTGAAATAAAAGCCTATGCGCTCGACGCGCTGGACATCGAGGCAACCAAGGCGCTGATCCGCGAGACCGAATCGCAGATCGTCATCAACGTCGGTTCCGCCTTCCTCAATATGTCGGTGCTGCGTGCCTGCATCGATACCGGTGTGGCCTACCTGGACACCGCGATCCACGAAGAACCGGGCAAGATCTGCGAGACCCCGCCCTGGTACGGCAACTACGAGTGGAAGCATCTCGAAGAGTGCCAGCAGAAGAACATCACCGCGATCCTCGGCGTCGGCTTCGACCCGGGCGTGGTCAACGCCTATGCGGCCCTGGCCCAGCAGGAACATTTCGACCGCATCGACTCGATCGACATTCTCGACGTCAATGCCGGTTCCCACGGCAAATATTTCGCCACCAATTTCGACCCGGAAATCAACTTCCGCGAATTCACCGGACAGGTGTGGAGCTGGCAGGACAGCCAGTGGACCAGCAACACCATGTTCGAAGTCAAGCGTACCGACGACCTGCCTGTGGTCGGCTCGCAAAACCTGTACCTGACCGGCCACGATGAAGTGCACTCGCTGTCGAAGAACCTCGACGTGCCCAACGTGCGGTTCTGGATGAGCTTCGGCGAGCACTACATCAATGTGTTCACCGTGCTGCGCAACCTGGGCCTGCTCTCCGAGCAACCGGTAAAGACCGCCGAAGGCCTGGAAGTGGTGCCGCTCAAAGTGGTCAAGGCCGTGCTGCCTGACCCGGCCTCCCTGGCCCCGGGCTACACCGGCAAGACCTGCATCGGTGACCTGGTCAAGGGCAGCAAGAATGGCCAGCCGCGCGAAGTCTTCATCTACAACGTGGCCGACCACGAAGAAGCCTACGCCGAGACCGACAGCCAGGGCATTTCCTACACCGCCGGCGTACCGCCAGTGGCCGCCGCCCTGCTGGTGGCCCGTGGCGAGTGGGACGTGCAGCGCATGGCCAACGTCGAGGAACTGCCGGCCAAGCCGTTCCTCAAGGCGCTGGACCTGATGGGCCTGCCGACCCGCATCAAGGACGAACAGGGCGACCGCCCATGGGACGCCAAGGCTTGATGCACTAGCCACCACAGGAGGCGCCGATGCAGGCGCCTCCTGCCTGGATGAATGTTTCGTTTGTGCGTCGCTTTTGCGTTTCTGTGCGACAGATCCCACTTAAGGGGCTCCCGCCCTGCTCCTTCGCAGTGTTAGCTTGGCAAGGTTTCTGACTAACAGTTCAGATAATCCTTACCCCCTGCAAAGGAATGCCCTCCGCAATGGATTTTTCCCTCAAGCACCTGGCTGCGGCCACCCTGATGCTCGCCAGCCTGTCGTCCTACACCTCGATCGCCCAGGCCAACATTAGCCCGCAACAAAGCGCGGCCATCCTCAAGACCTTCAATGACGCCACGGTCACGGACTTCCGCCAGTTCCTCGGCACCCTGGCCAAGAGCCCGCTGGCCAAGAGCGACCAGCTCGCCCCGACCATCGAGGCCTTCCTGGCCAACAAGCCCCTGAACGCCGAACAGCAGAATGAGATCCACCGCCTGCTGGGCCTCTACGCCCGGGTCAAGTACGGCAAGGCCGCCACCGAAACCCTGCACGAGCTGGTGGCCATCCCCACCTTCAACATCGACGGCGTGCCGCAGTACAAGAACCCCGAGTTCCTCAAGATCGCCGCCAAGATCCAGGACCTGGCCAAAGCCTTCAACCTGAACTTTCGCAACATCGACAACCGGGTCTACGAGATCTCCCTGGAAGGCAGCGGCGATGAAGTCGTCGGCATCCACGCCCACGCCGACGTGGTGCCGGTGACCCCGGAAAACTGGGTGCTCGAAGACGGCACCCGCCTCGACCCGTTCAAGGTCACCCTGATCGGCGACCGCATGTACGGCCGCGGCACCGAGGACGACAAGAACGGCATCGTGGTAGCGCTCTACGCGATGAAGATCATCAAGGAAGAGAAGCTGCCCCTGGCACGCAACTTCAAGCTGCTGGTGGACACCACCGAGGAAACCAGCGGCGACGCCATTCCCTACTACTTCGAACACAACCCGACGCCCAACTACAACCTGGCACTGGACGGCGGCTACCCGGTGGTGATCGCCGAGAAAGGCTACGGCACGGTCATGGCCAGCTTCGCCCGGCGCGCCGCCGAGGGCAAAGGGGCGGAGATCACCCACCTCACTGGCGGCCTGGCCACCAACCAGATCCCCTCGACCTCGGTAGCCACCCTGGTCACCGAGCAGCCCGCGGAATTGGCCGTCAGCCTGCAAAAGGCCGGCGCCGAATATGCCAAGCAGCACGGCGGCAACTTCCAGGTCGCGGCCAAGGTGGTAGGCAAGGATGTGCAACTGACGGTCACCGGCGTCTCGGCCCACTCCTCCGAGCCCGAGTCCGGGGTCAACCCGGTGGCGCGGATGCTGGACTTCATCAACAGCCAGGACGGCAAGATCGCCTTCAAGCACAACGCCTTCACCGATGGTGCCCGCTACGCCGCCGACAACTGGGGCCTGGACTACCTGGGCAACAAGCTGGGCATCGGCTTCTCCGACGACTTCATGGGGCCGCTGACCACCTCCCTGACCCAGGTCAGCGTGGATGACAAGACCTTCAAGCTGGCGGTCAACCTGCGGGTGCCCAAGGGCAAGACCCCGCAAGTGCTGAAGGGCGAAATCACCGACAAGCTGGCGGCCTGGAGCAAGAAGACCCAGGTGGCGGTGAACATCGACACCAAGATCGCCGAACCCATGTACCGCAACCCCGAGGGTGAATGGGTCAAGGCACTGCTGGCAGTGGCCAGCGAGAACCTGGGCATGGCGCACAAGTTCGGCACCTCCGCCGGCGCCACCTCGGTGCACGAGCTGCCCAACGGCGTGCAATTCGGCCTGGCGCGGCCCGAGGTCAAGTACACCGGCCACACCGACAACGAGTTCAAGACCGTGGAGCAATTCCTCCTGGACCTGCAGATCGTCACCGAGATGGTCGGCCGCATCGGCCAGTTGCCCAAGCTCTGACCGCCCTCACGGGCCCACCCCCATGGCGGGCCCGTTCTCCCCTTCCTCCATGCCTCAGCATGCCGATGACGTCCAGTCAGGGTCGCTGACATCTCGCAGTAACCCGCCATACCCCTGGTAGAGGTTGCCCTCGGGCAGCAACTGCGCCATGGCCAGTTGCCGGTGCAGGCCGCCCAGGTGGTAGAACGGCACACGCACATAGAGGTGATGCTCGATGTGGTAGTGGATGGCGTGGGGGCCGAACAGGAAGGTCTGCACGCTGGGCCGTACGATGCTGCGGGCGTTGCGGCTCTGGTCGGCGGCAACCGGCAGGCCGGCATGCTCCAGGATGGCTCGCACCCGGCCCAGCAAGGGCAGCAGGGTAATGGCCGGCAACAGCCACAACCCCAGGTACAGCCAGGGGTGGCCGCTCCAGGCCAGCAGGCCGAACAGCAGGCCGTTGCTGGCCAGCATGGACAGCACTTCCTCCAGGGCCTGGCGCGGCGACTTGTCGACCCGGGGCATGATCGCGCGGTAGTCACCCCGGGCGAACCTCAAGGCGCTGATGAAGTAGCCCACCCCGCACAGGTCCGCTAGCAGGCGCAGGGCCAGCTTGCCCCGGGGCAAGGGGTAATCCCCCAGCCCGAAGACCGCCACCACCGGGTCGTCATGCTCCATCGGATGCAGGTGATGCTTGAGGTGGCCGGCGCGGTAGGTGCGGAGGGACAGGAACAGCGGGCCGGCGGCCAGCCACTGGCCCAGCCGATCATTGGCTTTCTGCCCGCGCAGCAGCAGGCCGTGGGCGCTCTCGTGCATCAGCACCGCCAGCGCCAACTGGCTGCGGGCGATCAGCAGCGCGGCCAGCAGGTAGGTGACGGGGTGCGGCCAGAGCGCGGCGCAGGCGAATGCGGCGGCGATCAGCCCCCAGTCGGCCAGCAGCGCCAGGCCACCGATCCAGGGCTTGAGCAGGAACAGCCCGGCGTCGGGGGCAAAGGCACGCAGGGCCCGATTCTCTCCGGCACGGGGTTCAGGCTGGGACACGGGCAGGGTTTCCTTGTCGTTGGGTGGCCAGGGCACAGGCCAGGGCCAGGAACAGGCCGCCCGCCACATCGATCAGCGTGTGCTGCTTGAGGGTCAGGGTCGACAGGCAGATCAGCAGGCCGATGACAGCACTCAGCTCTTTGCAAGGACGGCGCCAGAGCGCGCGACAGGCCAGGCAGGTCACTGCCACATGCAGGCTGGGAAAACCGTTGCAGGCCAGGTCCAGCTGCCACATCCGGCCCAGCCGCTGTTGCAGGAAGCCATTGTCGAGGGCGGCGATATCCGGCCTCGGCACATATTCGGGCAACAGCCAGAAGCACAGCAGCCCAACGGCGAAGGCCATGCCGGTGGCGTTGCGCAGGGCCCTGAAGCCCTCCTGGCTGGCATAGGCCGCCGCCAGCAGCACAAAGGGAAAGAACAGCACATAGACGAACCAGGACTGGGCGATAAAGGGGATCAGCTCATCCAGTGGCGTGACCCAGTTGTAGCGCGGCGTCACCAGGCGCTGCAGCCCCATGAACACGCCCAGCCCCAACAGCAGGGCGAACACCGCAGCCAGGGCCTGCCGAAGGTTGGCGGCGGCTATCAGGCGCTGCAAGGTGGCGGTCATGGCTGCTGGCCTGGGGCGGGCATGGAGCGGTGAAGACTCAAGGCCACGCCCTCACAAGCCGAGCAAGCGGCTGGCCCAGGCATCGATCCGTGCCTGGGCCCGCTGGTTGCCCGAAATCACGTCGGGCGCTGGCGCCGCCACGCTCAATTGCCGCGCCGCCTCGGCCACCTGACGGCGAAAATCGGCAGGGTCGCCGCGCCAGGTCACCACCCGGTGCAGCAACTGCAATTGCCGGGCTCGGGCGGCGTTGCTGGTCTGTTCCGGCTGGTCGCTCACCACCAGGATGATCGGCCGCTGGTAGACCCGGGCGATGGACAGCGCCGCCATGCCCGGTGCCGAGACCAGGAGTTGCGCCCGGGCAGCGCGGCTGGCCCAGAGCGGATCGACCTGCAGCCAGCCACTGCGCCCGGCATACCCCTCGCCCACACGGTGGGCGTCCAGGCCGGCATCCTCCAGGCCACGGCTCAAGGCATCGGCCAGCTCGGGCTCACGAAAATGCGGGTTGAGGTACACCGCGGCGCCCACGGCGGCCTGTTCCGGCAAGGCTTGGGCCAGGGCCACCGGGGTCGGCAGGCGATACAGTGCCGGGGCCTGGGTATCGTCGACTTCATAGGCGAAATCGTGCTCGATGCGCGCCCGCGCCGTATCGATCTGGCGCCCGACAATCCAGCCGAACAGGCGCCCGAACTGGCGCGGCCACATGCCGGCAAAGTTGTTCAGCAGCGCCACCTTGAGGCTGGCCCCGTACACGTGCACCACCTGGCGCCGCCAGCCCGGCAGCATGCCCATGTAGAGCAGCGCCGGGTGGAAGGAGTCGTTGATCGCCAGGTCCACGCGGCGTAGCCGGCGCCGCAGTTGGAGGATGTCCCGCAGCATGCGCCCGGGGCGGAACAGGTAGTGGGCGACATTGCGGTTGGTGGCCTGGCGCAGCATGTTCTGCTGGTTGTCGAACTGCACCGCGTAATGCAGCGAGAGAATCTGCGCCGCAATGCCGAAGCGCTGCAAAAAGTCCTGCCCCTGCTGCGAGGTGGTCACCACCTCGACCTCGGCCCCGGCCGCACGCAAGGCATGTACCAGCAGTTGGGCGCGCATCAGGTGCCCGCGGGCATCGGCGGTCGCCAGGTAAAGAATCCGTGCACTCATCGCCCCACTCGGCCCCGACCACCGAGCAGCCAGCCGGCACCATACATCGCCAGGGCACCGGTCACGCCAAAACTCGCATCGACGCGGCGAATGTCCTTGAGCAGGCGCGCCAGATGGCCCGCCTCATGGGGCGCCACGATGCGCCGCAGGGTGTTCTGGCACAGGCGCACGTGGGCTTTCTCGTCGGCCAGCACCCGCGCCAGCAGCGGATACAAGCCATGCCCGGCATCCAGCACCGCACAATGGCGGGTCAATACCCGCTCGGCCATCTGCTCGGCACACAGCCCGGTGGCGTAGGCCGGCACCAGCAGGCCCTGTTCGAAATGCCCCGCATAACGACGGGCCAGGCGCTGCCAGCGCTGGATCTTGCGCCGGCTTAGCCAATCCGGCTCCAGGCGGGCTTGAGCGTCGTCGCCGCGCTCGCGCAGGGCCTCGGCAAACAGGGTCACGTGGCGCTGCTCATCGGCCAGGTGCTGTGCTACCTGCCGTTCGAGCCAGGGTAGCGACTGCGGCAACAACTCATCGAGCAACGCACGCTCGGTGGCGTCTTCACCGGCCAGGTACATGCGCAACAGCAGGCGTTCGCCTCGCGGGCTGCGGTGCAGGCGCAACAAGGCGGCGCGCTTGATACGGTCCACCAGCCGCGCCTGCAGCGCCCCCAGGCCCTGGGGCCGGGGCATGCTCAGGCAGTCGAAGTTGGCCTCGCCGGCAACCGCTGGCCCCGCATTCATTGCGCGGGCTGCGCGGCGCTGGTGGTGGCCGTCCTGGCCCCGTGCGAATGGCGCTGCCAGGCCAGGATCAGGCCGATAAAGCTGTCACGCATGAAGGCCGTGCCGCTGGCCGCAGCGCCGGGAAAGCTCTCCTCCTGGCCGTTGTAGCGCAGGTAACCCTGGCCGTTGACCGCGCCCAGCTCCAGGCTGTCGCCCTTGTTCAAGCCCCGCTGACGCACCTCCCTGAGCAACGGGCTGTCCTCCAGCGCAAAGACAAACAGCTGGCGCTGCACCACCCACAGCGGGATCTGCCCGCTCAGGGCCTGCAGGTCGAGGTTCCAGGTGCCCTGCTGCAGCACCTGTTCCAGCGCCTCGCTGCCCGGCTGCCTGGAACTGAAGCTGGCACGCATCAGCGACTTCGACACTCGGCCGACGCCCAGGCCGATGGTGATGTCGCCCGCTGTCGGGTGCTGCGCATCGCTGGGGCGCACCACCACGAAATAACTGGCCAGGCGCGCCGCGATCGATGGCTGGGCCAATACGTTGCGCGCCTGTTCGGGGCTGAACAGCACGCGCTCACGGGTGCCTTCACGGACGCTGATCTGATAGGGATCGAGGCTGATGTCGCGGAACTTGCCACGCACCGGTGCATGCACATAGGTATCGGACCTCCACACCTTGCCCGAACGGCGCAGCAGCACCTGCAGGCTCAGGGGCACACGCTGGCCGTCGCTGGCAATGCCGCTGCCGTGCAGCAGAATGTCGCCGATCACGGTCTTGCTGTCGTGGTTGCTGTCGGCGTCGATGACGATGGCGTGGGTTTGCCGGTCGACACTGGCCCGCGCATCACTCACGTCCAGGGCAATGCGGTTGCAGTCGAGGTTGCTGGAGGCGAACGTGGCGCAGCCACTGTCCGAAGCGAAGTGGTACACCCCGCGACCGGCGAACTCGCTGGGAGCGGCCTGGGCCTGGCCACCGAATGCCAGCAAGGCCAGGCACGCCAGGGAACGGCCGAATGAGGCGAGCGAAGGGTTCTGCATGGGGACTTCCTCTGGGCACGCGAACGGCGTGCGACGATACGGCGCGACGCGGATCAATCCAGGTTGCGGTGGTAAGACAACGCTTCACTGTGCCGGGCACTGGAGCGGCCGATGGACAGACCGCAGCCACGCACCACGGCGCCGGCAGTGTCGAGCAACGAGATGGCAGTGACCATGGCCATGGCCCCCAGGCGCCGGGCTCCGTGCAGGGGCGGCAGGTCCTGGTGGTTGAGGGCCCGCAGGCTGTAGCCCAGGCGCCCGACCATCACGCACAAAGGCCCCAGCGGCCCACTGCGCCCGAGCCATTGCAGCCAGCCCGGCAGGTAGGCGCGCACCAGGTACGGGGTCAGGCCGACGCTGTCGCCGCCCCTGAGCCAGCGCAGCTTGAACACTTCGCCCTGGCTGTCGGGCAGCCGGTGCTCGGTGTGTGCCGCCGGCGCATAGGCCACCGCCACCCCCGCCGCTTGCAGGCGCAGGCCCATGACCTGGCAATGGGCACGATAGATGCCATCCAGGGGCTCGTAGCGATACTGCTCGAAGGTGGCACAGCGAAAAGCCACGTTGTTGGCGTAGAAGTTACGTGTGGCGCCGTGGCGCAAGGGGCTGGGGAAATACATGAAGTCGATGGCAGTCAGCGCGCTGCCGGCGACGCTCGGCGCGTAGCTGGTGCGCCCGGCCACCGCCACGGGCGCCTGGGGTTGCACAAAGGGCAGCAGCAACTCTTCCAGCCAACGGGCATCGGGCAGGCAGTCGGCATCGGCAAATACCACGTACTGGCAGCGCGCCTGGTCGACGCCATCGAAACCGACATTCTTGGCATCGTAGTAACCGGTGCCGGCATCGATCTCGATGAACTCCAGCGCACAGCCGGCCAGGCTGCACAGCGCCTGGCGTGCCTCAAGGTCGAGGCCATCATGGGTGATGATCCACTGGGCAAAAGCCCGGGGCGCCAGACTTTGCAGGGCCAGCCGGGCAATCAGCCGCTGGAGGCTGCCCAAGGCTTCGCCTGCATTCTTGCCGCCGCGCAGATTGTTGGTTTCCAACACCAGTGCGGTCTGGGCAGCAATCCCTTGCAGGCGCGTGAACAGGTCATCGCCGGGAGGCAACTGCGACATCCTGGCTGTCGTTTCTTGGCTATCCATTTCGCGGTGTCTCTGAAAAAAGCAGGGCCGCCGGGGGGCGTGACGGGCGCAATCACAGCATTATTCCGGGGATTATTCAAACACCAAGTGCGCCCGGCGTGATGGCCCACGCAGCCGGTTAACCTTGCAGCGGTTCGAGGCCCCGGATTCTTCAAAAGCCCAGGCAGGCGCACGCCACACAGCCGCCGAAATCTGCCCGGGTAACGAAGAAAGGCCTCGTGCCAGGTCCTTTCCCATCGAACATCAAGTCCTTGGCACCTATATGGATGATTGAAGCTGTCGCTAAAAAAAGGCAACTGCCCGACGACGTGACAGGCTCCCGGGCGACAGCCAATTCGCTACCTGACTAACACCCCGCGCTTGCTTTGGGGCCGCTAGCGATCAGGCTGGCGCCACACGCGGTCTTCATACCGTCAAGGGCCACTGCAATACCACCGACATCCAACAGCGCACTGCCTTCTGAAATAGGAAACACCCCTTTGCACAACGGGCACACCACCTTGTGCCCGACACCCGCCATGGGTTTACCGTTCAACTCGGTTTGGCTGAACGCCTCAATGACAGTACCGCCATGACTGGTACTGTCCCCAAGCCGAATAATATCCATGTCCACTCCTTTGCGACCTTAAAAGTCATCCATCTCGTTTTTCTTCGGCTTTAGCTCAGCCAGAAACTCTTCCTGCGTGTAGTCCTCTTTCACAATCGGCATCCGCGATGTTGCAGGAGCAGCCGTTGCAGGTTTTACCGAGGCGCCGTCGTCATTGCTGGCAGTTTGCGGCATCAGGTTGACGCCGAACCTGCTGTCGAGCGGCTTCTTTCCGGGTGTCGGTGAAGTGATGGTGATGATCGTTGCCTGGTCCTTACGGCGCAGAGGCATGACCACACTGGTATCGGCATTCTGGTAACTGGCCATGGTCGCCAGCGCGATACCCACGAACGGCGAGGCAGCACCGGTATCGCCCAGGCGCTGGGTCAGGTCGTAACCCTCGCGGGAGTCGAGCAGATCCAGAAAACTGCGGGCAGCCGTCAGCGCAGGAAGCAATTCGGCCAGTGGCGTGCTGTTCAGACCGCCGTCGTAGAACACCCGGGCTGGTGCTGGGGTAACGGCATCAGTGGCTTTTTTCCAGCCAGCAGTCAATTGAGCGGTCAAGGCTTCGCGCTTGAGACGCTCGCCGTTGTCCGGGCGTTGCAGGGAAACAGTGACCGGACGATGGATCCTGGCCAGCACCGGCAAGGCGTCCCACTGTTCAAAGGCGCGCTCGGTCCAGGGTTGCGGGATGAACTCCGAAGGTTGGAATTCGACAGCAGGTTTACGCCAGCCCCAACCGGTGAATTCGGGATCGATCTTGTTCTTGTTGACCTTGGTGAAAGGGGCGTAATAGCGCAGCCATTCGACACGTTCGGGGCGGCCAACAACCAGGGCGACCATTGAATCGGTGAGTTCACCTGGCTTACGTGGCCCTGGCCCACCAATCAATGGGGCTTTTTTGGCAGAAAGCGCATAGGACATGCTGAAACTTTCATTGGTGTAAACCAATACAGCAGGAAGGTCAGGGTTACGCTCGAACAGTTGGAACAGGTTTTCCAGCAAGGCTTCAGGAGTGTCATTGCAGATGATGCCGTCCTGCAGGTTACGAATGCGATGCCAATGAAGACCTGCAGGAGTTCGCATGTCATTAACCATGACAGATAAGCTGTTCCGGGTTCTTTCAGGTGTAAAACGAAGGTTCGGAGTTTTAGGATTCCAACCTGAAACCACAGTAAGAGTGGGAATCGGCCACTTCTCTAAAAAATCCCTTAATCCCAGCTCCAGTGCATCTGTTTCCCGCTTTTCATAGGCCATATCCTTATCATCGGCGGTTATTGGATACTTCTTCGGGTCCATAGGCAGAATGCTACCTACATGTAGTGCTTCCTCTTGTTTTAAGTTTTTTACCTGCAATTCGCTCCAAATCTGTCCCTGCCTGAACACATCCAGGCTCACGCCGATGCTGAGCACATCCAGAGTCTCCAATCGCGGCGACGTAGTGGGAGCACGGTAACGAGGTTCAACGGTCATGGTAGAAGCCTTCCTGGCTGAGGTGTAGGCGGTCACGGCCGTGGCCTGACTGGCAAAGCAACGTCCAGAGGCCAGGGGCTGCTCAGCAGCTTGAACACCGTGATTGAGTAACAACAGGCAGCCCATCAACAACAATATGCGGTGCATCGAAACAGCCCTCTTCCTTTGACCCGGATCTTCAGCGCGGCTTGATCAGCCAGCGCTAGAGATCATCCATCCAATTGTCCTTCGGCCGCATTTTCCAGCGTGTAGTCCTCTTCCACAATCGGCATCCGCGATGCTGCAGGAGCAACCGGCGCAGGTTTTACCGAGGCACCGTCGTCATGGCTGGCGGTTTGGGGCATCAGGTTGATGCCGAATTTGTTGTCGAGCGGCTTCTTTCCGGGTGTCGGTGAAGTGATGGTGATGATCGTTGCCTGGTCCTTGCGGCGCAGAGGCATGACCACACTGGTATCGGCATTCTGGTAGCTGGCCATGGTGGCCAGCGCGATACCCACGAACGGCGAGGCAGCACCGGTATCGCCCAAACGCTGGGTCAGGTCGTAACCCTCGCGGGAGTCGAGCAGATCCAGGGAACTGCGGGCAGCCGTCAGCGCAGGAAGCAATTCGGCCAGTGGCGTGCTGTTCAGACCGCCGTCGTAGAACACCCGGGCTGGTGCTGGGGTAACTGTGTCAGTGGCTTTTTTCCATCCAGCGGCCAGTTGTGTAGTCAAGGCTTCGCGCTTGAGGCGCTCGCCGTTGTCCGGACGCTGCAAGGAAACGCTGACCGGACGATGGATCCTGGCCAACACTGGTAAGGCGTCCCACTGTTCAAAGGCGCGTTCGGTCCAGGGTTGCGGGATGAATTCCGAAGGCTGAAACTCGACAGCAGGTTTACGCCAACCCCAACCGGTGAACTCGGGATCGATCTTGTTCTTGTTGACCTTGGTGAAGGGGGCGTAATAACGCAGCCATTCGACACGTTCGGGGCGGCCGACGACCAGGGCGACCATTGCGTCGGTGAGCTTGTCAGGCTGGCGTTGACCCGCGACAGCCCCAAGCGACTTCAAAGAGACATCTCTGCTCGATAGGGCACCAGCCATATTGACGCCGTCAAGGGTATAAACCAGCACTATAGGAAGGTCAGGATTGAGTTCAAACAATTGGAATAGGTTTTCTACCAAACTTTCAGGAGTGTCATTGCAAACAATACCGTCGTGCATATTGCGGATGCGGTGCCAGTGCAAACCCGAGTCTGCCCTATAGCTATTTACCGTGTTTATCAACATTCTTTGTGTTCTTTCGGGCCTAAAACGCAAGTTAGGCGTTTTAGGGTCCCAATCACGAACCACTGTAATAGTTGGGATTGGCCACTTCTCCATAAAGTCTCGCAATGCCAGTTCCAGTGCATCGGCAATGCGCTTAGTCCATGCCATGTTTTTATCATCAGAAGTTACCGGGTACTTCGTAGGGTCCATAGGCAAAACGCTGCCTACGTGTAGTGATTCAGGCTGCTTGGCGCTTTGCTCTTGCAACTTCTGCCAGACCTGCCCCTGACGAAAAACATCCAGACTCACACCGATACTGAGCACATCCAGGGTTTCCAAACGAGGCGACGTAGCGGGTGCACGGTAACGAGGTTCAACAGTCATGGTGGTAGCCTTCCTGGCTGAGGTATAGGCCGTCACCGGCGTGGCCGGACTGGCAAAGCAACGATCAGAAGTCAGGGGTAGTTCAGCGGCTTGAACCCAATGACTGAGTAACAACAAGCCGCCAATAAACAGCAATATGCGATGCACCAGAACAGCCCTCTCCCTTTGCTTATCAGCAAGCGCTAGAAATCATCCATCCAATTGTCCTTAGGCCTCAGCTCGGCCAGAAACTCTTCCAGCGTGTAGTCCCCTTCCACAATCGGCATCCGCGATGCTGCAGGAGCAACCGGCGCAGGTTTTACCGAGACACCGTCGTCATGGCTGGCGGTTTGGGGCATCAGGTTGATGCCAAATTTGTTGCCAACGGGCTTTTGCCCAGGTGTCAGCGAGGTGATGGTGATAAGGGTCGCTTGATCTTTACGACGCAGAGGCATGACCACACTGGTGTCGGCATTCTGGTAACTGGCCATGGTGGCCAGCGCGATGCCCACGAACGGCGAGGCAGCACCGGTATCGCCCAGGCGCTGGGTCAGGTCGTAACCCTCGCGGGAATCGAGCAGATCCAGGGAACTGCGGGCAGCCGTCAGCGCAGGAAGCAACTCGGCCAGTGGCGTGCTGTTCAAGCCGCCGTCGTAGAACACCCGGGCTGGTGCTGGTGTAACTGTGTCAGTGGCTTTTTTCCAACCAGCGGCCAGTTGAGCGGTCAATGCTTCGCGCTTGAGACGCTCGCCGTTGTCCGGGCGTTGCAGGGAAACACTGACCGGACGGTGGATCCTGGCCAACACCGGCAAGGCGTCCCACTGTTCAAAGGCGCGCTCGGTCCAGGGTTGCGGGATGAACTCTGAAGGTTGGAACTCCACCGCTGGTTTGCGCCAACCCCAGCCGGTGAATTCGGGATCGATCTTGTTCTTGTTGACCTTGGTGAAAGGGGCGTAATAGCGCAGCCATTCGACACGTTCGGGGCGGCCGACGACCAGGGCGACCATTGAGTCAGTGAGCTCTCCTGGTTGTCGAGGGCCGGTTCCAAGTCCTATTGGCTTATTGCCTTTCGTTGTCAATGACAACGCCATGTTGAAGCCTTCATTGACGTACACCAGCAGCGCCGGGAGATCTGGGTGCTGTTCGAATAGTTGGAACAGGGACTCCATGACGCCCTCGGGAGTATCGTTGCAGACAATGCCGTCTTGTAAGTTACGAATACGATGCCAATGTAGTCCAGCAGGGGTCCGCATGTTATCCACCATGACAGACAAACTACGCTGAGTTCTTTCAGGCGAGAAGCGAAGGTTCGGTGTTTTAGGGTTCCAACCTCGAACCACAGTGACGGTAGGAATCGGCCATTTCTCCAGAAAGTCCCGAAGCCCTAATTCAAGCGCATCGGCTTCACGTTTTTCAGAGGCCGTGTCTTTGTCATCAGCAGTGACTGGGTACTTCTTTGGATCCATGGGCAAGATACTGCCTACGTGTAGCGATTCCGTTTGCTTTGCATTTTTCTCCTGCAACTCTTTCCAAATCTGCCCTTGCCGAAATACATCCAGACTTATGCCAATACTGAGCACATCCAGGGTTTCTAGACGAGGTGAGGTAGTCAGTGCTCGGTAGCGAGTATCAGCAAACATATCAGCGATCTTCTTGGTTAGAGGATAGGCAGGCACGGGCGTCGCCGGGTTGGCAAAACAACGGGGCAGCGTTAATGGAGATTGCACGGCCATCGTTGAACAACTAACCAGCAGCAGGCTGGCAATGCTCAAACTGGTAAATATCGAGCGCATCAGATGACTTCGCCTCCCTGGCCAATAGGCTTGCCAGCTTTTCGCTCCGCCAACGTCTGCGAGAACACCAAGGAGGGCATGTTGTTCACGACCGTGGTTGGTAGCGTGCCAGTTGTTCGATACCTAGCCGTGGCATCGATAAGATCTCGATTTTTCTCTTCCTCTTTCTGATAAAGCATCTCTACCGCTTCATCTGGAAATTCGTTGTCAACTTCCGAGTCAACTTGGCTTCTTCCCTTTGCTTTCGTGTTTTCCCAATCCAACCGCCAATCCGCCACCCGACACAAATACGCATAAAACGTCACATCATCCACGCTCTCCCCCGCCCCTATTGCCACGTCATACGCCAGCACTCGCCGGCTATGTTCAGGGTTGTTTGGAATGGCCGAGTGAAAAGACAGCGCCTCTTCGTGCTCCTGGTTCTTGCCTCCACTTTGCAGGCGCATGCGTGCCTCGTAGGGGGTTTCTGAACGCGTCACCAGCACCTTGCCGTTGTCTGTCGCCCGGGCGGCAAACACGTGGGTGGTTTCAGATATCTCCTTGCCTTCGTTGAGGGCCTTTTGAACGCTGCCAATGTCGCGTCCGTGCTTGAAGGCGACAGACTCATCGATCGCCTCCAGCCGAGTGTGCCGTGTGCTTGCGGGAGTCCAGGCTTTATTGCTGATCGCAATGGCCGCATCGATGGGCGCCAGTTTGTCCTTGACCTGATAGACACCGCTGTTTGAGTCCGCTCCCGGCATGACCACCGTGCCATCGGCGTCAAAGTTGGTTGCAACGGGCACCGGCAATAACGGTGCGGTCAGCATCACCGACTTCCCTTGCTCAAGGGCGGCGCGGGCCACGGACATCCGCTGCTTGTACGGCAGACCGGTGTCTTCCCAGGTATCCTCCCCCTTGAGCAGCAACGGGTAGGCATGGGGCGGCGTGTGCAGACCGATCAGTTCCTTTTCTCCGCCGCGCTTGCGCAGGGTAAAGATTCGTTGGTGAAAGCTCATCGGCAAAGTCCGGCGCAGCGGCTTGCCATACAGGTGCTCGTCAACGCCCTGCCAGCCGATCCCCTGGACGTTGGCCAAGCCAACGGTCTGGTCCTGAGGGGTGAAGTACAGGTAGACGCTGCCTCGGTTGTCGCGCTCGTTGAAGGCAATGCGCTTGGCGTCAATCGTGGTTTCGCAGGCTTTGCCACCGCTCCAGCCAGGCCCGCCAATAGCACCATAACCCTGGCAGTTCCTGAGGGCGATACTCGACAAGGCCGGGTATGGATTGGGCGCTGCGGTCATGAACTTCAGGATGGCGTCAAGCGTCGCCAGGCGGGCCTCTGCAGTCTGCTGCCCGCCGAAACCCTGAAGCTTCTCCATGTTGGGTTCGCGCAGGCTATAGGGCGAGTTGATCATCACCACGCCGTCGGCCGGCCGCACCTTGTCCTCATTGAGAAAGGCATGGGCCAATAACGTGATGAGCGTGCCCTGGCTGTGGCCCACCACATTCACGGTGTCGTTGGGGTAGCGCTTGCGGATGATCCTGATCAGCATCGCCAGGCGCATCGCCGCCAGCACCATGTAGCGGCGTCCAGGCGCGCAGAACAATGGGTGAGTCAGCTCTCCGGCAAACAGATCCAGGGAAATGAAGCCAAACAGCTTGCCGTTGAAGCCCTTGCCCCACATGTCCGGCAGGTTGGTGGTGGCATTGACGAAATGCCCCCCCTCCAGCGTGCCCGCCTTGTCCAGGCGGTTTCTGTTGCGATCCATCCACTCGCCGTGGGGCGCATCCTTGATGATGTGCTGCTCTTCCTCGCGAAAGCCCCAATAAAACGGAATGACCACGCTGCGGCTGTCGGCGCCGTGGGCCGAAACGCCGAATTTGCGCCGGTAATACACCGCGTCGGGGTTGCTGGCCTTGCCATCATCGTCCTCGGGCAAGCTGTAGCCGGCCGGGCGCAGCCAGCCGGGATTGCTCACGCCATTGGGCAGGGTCGGCGGCATGTCCAGGCGTTCGTTGAGCCCCTGGCACAGGCCGCGCTCGATGCGCTCGTAGCAACCGGCAAGGTCGTTGACGCCGTGCACAACGATGGTCACGCAGGGCTTGGGGGGCGGCGCGATCAGGTGGACGTCGCCACCGCCCGGCAGGGTGATCGCTTCACCGGTGCAAATGGTCCTCATCCGAACAGCGTCATTCATCGTGCAGGTCCTCCTTGATGTTGCGCTGCGATCCTTCGAGCCCGGCAATCTGCGCGGGTCAGGACGCGCAAGGCGTCAGATTTTTCTTCCAGGCAAAACTCGGTAACGGTGTTGTCGACCGTCTGCTGGTGCAGTCGGCTCCGCTCGTTGAAATGAATGAACAGGTTGTAACTGCCTCCTGGTTGTAAAGCCTCATGTCTGAGAACCCTTACGGTTGCTCCCGGGTAGTTGCCAAACAAGGTGAGATCCGGCTGCTGCCAACCAGCGGGGAGCGCCATGTCCCATATCGTTTCATCGCAACGCTGAGCACCAAGGCGGCAGAGAAGCACATGGGTAATTTCTAGATTGTTGGTTTCAGCCAACAGGGGACGCAGATCAACGACAGGCTGGTTATCCCTGATCAAGACAGGGGTCGCTGGCGGCATTCTGGAAACGGCCTGGACAGAGGTTGCGATCAGGGCGATCAACAGGAATAAAGGCGATATATCAGACTTCATGACTTGGTACCCTGACGCAGTTTTTTCAATGTGAATTCGATTTTTGCCCAGGACTCAGTTGCCCCTTTGGCCGACGTCGGCAGCCCTCATCTGCAGCTCATCTTTGATCGTGCTGATCCTCATTGAGGCATGAACAGCAAGCATCCAGATTACGGGCTACACCCCATCGATTCAGGGCAGTGATTGCCGCTCTTCGGCATTTCTTCGAGCCAGGCAAAGCGCCGATTCCTGGACTTTTACCCCCTCCCCTTCGTCTATCAGACAAAACTCCAAAAAGGTGCTGGAAACTGTTTGTTTATGCCAATGACCGCGCTCCTTGAAATAAATATTGAGGTTGTAACTACCCCCCGGCTGCAGCGCTTTGCGGTTCTGCGTTCTGACCAAAGCACCGGGGTAGTCGCCCAACAATTCTATTTGCGGCTGAATCCAGCCATCGGGAAGGTCAATATCCCAGAGCGTTTCGTAACACTTGCTGGCGGTCCGACGGCAGAGAAACACATGGGTGATCTCCAGGTTGTTGGTGTCCGCCAACAGAGGTCGAAGGTCCGCTATTGGACGACCGGAATTGATCGTCACTGGAGTTTCCGGAGGACGTTTGGACACGGCCCATGTTGGCCATGGCATCAGCAAAACCCCACAGAACACAGCAAACATCAGGCCTTTCATCGTTCAATACCCCGCCGGGAAGTTGCCCAATACAGGCTTGAGCTTTGTCAGTACTTGAGTGTTTCCAGATTCCAGGCCTTGGTAGTAATCACGCACAATGTCTCCTTGCTGCTCGATGTTGTAGTCCTTGAGCGTCTTCCCAGGCTCCACCTGATACTGGTACTGGTCTCCTATCAGGAACTGCTTTGCCTGCTGATAGGCGCCCACCAACAGCACATTGACGCCGTGCTGGTGTTGCCATACGTGGGTCATTTCGTGAATGAACAAGCCCCGCTCATCGGCCGGCATCAGGCTCCAGTCGGCCACACCTCGCAAGTCCTCCCCAAAGTAGATGTGCCCGTTGGGGGCCATTACGAAGTTCTTGCCCTGCCACGGCACATAGTCCTCATCACGCAAGCGCACCTTGTCGTAATCGATAGAGTCGCCAAACACACGTTTTGCCAGAGTGATCTCTCCCTCCGTCAGGGCCCGCCCTTTTTCACTATCCGGTTCGGAGAAGGCCTTGGCCACGAGAGCTGCCGCTCCCACTGCTGCAGCGGCCACAATCAATGGCGTGCTCGAACGCTTCATGCTCACCTTGGCGATACTCATGGCATCTTTCTGCAACAGCTGCGTTGCGCCTTGTGCATCGGTCACGCCTTCGACGATTTCACCATTGGCCAGGGTGATTTTGTAGGGCACGTTGGGCATGGCCGACTGACCATCGACCTGCTTGAGAATGAATCGCCGCTGGGTATCGCCCACGTTGAAGTTCGGCAACTGCGCCCCAAGACTGGCCCCGCCCACGAGGCTATGTTTCGCCGCCTTGACCGTAAAATTCCCCGGCATGCCCAGCTCGATATTCCCACCCTTGAGCGTCAGGTAGGCTCCGCCACACATCAGGGTGATGTGCTCCTTGGCAGACACCAGCACGTGCTGCTTGCTTGCGCTGACTTCCACGCTCTGGTCCGCCTCCAGGCGAATGCTGTTCTGTTGCGCCTGCAACGACATCAGCCCCTGGTGGCTGATGTGGCGCATCTCGCCGCTCTGGGCGAACAGGCCCAGGTCGCTACCGGCATTGACCACGAATTTCTGACCCGAGGTGAGCTGCTGGTTCTGCTGGGCGACGCTGTCGATATGCTCGCCCGCCGCCAGGGTGACGCTCTGGGGAGACACCGCGGCGATGCCCGCCTGGCCACTGAGGGCAATGGCCGGGT